>Ga0308170_10000001_pt1 | contig 2352043 bp, 2161 predicted proteins | sample PhyBR2_2_FD_202136 | JGI IMG/M metagenome (GOLD analysis project Ga0308170, IMG submission 202136) | Phyllosphere microbial communities from UC Gill Tract Community Farm, Albany, California, United States - DLSLSB.R2 | ecosystem: Host-associated > Plants > Phyllosphere > Unclassified... | reverse complement strand
AGAAACACCTGAAGTCAGACGATAAGTCTGGAATCAGTACAGAATCGGTGGAGCGGTAGTTCAGTTGGTTAGAATACCTGCCTGTCACGCAGGGGGTCGCGGGTTCGAGCCCCGTCCGTTCCGCCACTTATTACGATAGCCCTGAGCATAAGCTCAGGGCTTTTTCGTATGCACAGAAAACAACTATTATTGCCAAAGTCAGACGGTTTTAGCCCACTTGATGACTGTTCAGAATCCATTTCACTCCATTAAATTCCCCATATTAACTTATCCCCACTTCTGCAATCGCGGTGGTTAAACCACTCAAGTCGTATTACTCACAATAAAATCCGGATTATAAGTTCTAAGCTGGCAGCAAATAAATCGATATCCGTGCTCTGATTAATGTGAAAGCAATCACATAATCAGTAAGAGATTATTCATCAGCGATTACCTGAAAGACGGGATATCGATCACACAAATAATTATCTTATAAAACATGTGGTTACAGAAAGATAGTCAAAATATAGCGCCAAAATAAGTGATTTGAATCACAAAATTGAATCAATTTAAACGCTGTCAATCCCTGCCAGTGAGCGAATTCGTTTCATAAATGTGACAAGGTTCAAAAAAATTAATTATGGCATCTTTAACATCATTCACACATTAAACGCTGAGTGATTATCTGAGGTCTGCCATGAAAATAGGATTAGTTTTAAGTGGTGGTGATGTCAGTGGGATGAATAACTTTCTGTTTCAGATTAACAGAATGACAGAATCTGAAATTGTAGTTTTTGATGGCGGTATTAATGGCCTGATCGCTAACCGCTGCAAAGAGATATCACGCCGGGACATGGTGGATTTATCCATCTCTTCTGTACCGTTAATATCCTCCGGCCGTAAAGAAGATAAGTGTAAAAAATCTGACTATGAAAAAATCGTCAAAAATATCCGTCAAAAAAAGTTAGATTGTTTGATTATGGCCGGAGGAGATGGATCTTTTCAGTTTTTAAAAGTACTGAGTAATTATGGTGTGAACTGCTACGGCGTCGGCATGACAATTGACAATGACATTATCGGCAATAGTTATACGATTGGATTTTCCACTGCGTGTGAGCAGGTTATCAGCGAAGTGGAGAAACTACGCAATACCGGACGTGGCTTGCCGGGGCGTATATTTATGATTGAATTATTGGGCGGTTACTGTGGTGAACTGACTTTACAGGCTGCACTAAAAAGTAATTCAGACATAGCGTTGATCCCCGAATCACCATGGGATATTGATGTTTTGGCTGACAGGATTAAACGTAAAATCGACAGCCAGAATAGCGTGATTATCTTATGCTCTGAAGGATATACCAAAGAGTATACTCCCGGCTTTCAGGGTGCGATCGATACCATGATAGGCAAACTTGAGCATAAGATTGGTATCAGAATCAGAAAAACCATTCTTGGCTATGGTCTACGTAACGGCACGCCGACCGGCGAAGAGATTATACAAGGCGCTATTCTGGCAGAAGAAGTGGTCAGGTGTATTAATAGCGGTCTGACGAATAAGATTATTGTTATTAATAATAATAATAAAGCAATACCGATCGACCTTGAAAATTCCGACAAACGTTTAGTGAACAAAGAGAGCAATCTCTACAAACTGGCTAAAGTAAATAACCTTATCTGAGGTGTGAATATGCTTAAAGTACTCTGCGTGTGTGGTTGTGGTCTGGGCTCTAGTTTTGCTATTGAAATGAGCGCAAAATCTGTTTTACAAAAATTATGTATTGATGCTGATATCGATCACACCACGGTATCAGAAGCATCATCCTATAAATATGACATTATTCTTACCCAAAAAATGTTCGCCGATATTCTGACATCAGATGCGAGTGAAGAAGAGAAAAGAAGGGTAATCATATTAAATAAACTCACTGATAAAAAAGAAATAGAAGAAAAAATCCTCGCTTATATGAATTCAAACTGACAATGAGGTGGTAAGTGGACGCAATTATTCATTTTATCGTGAAAGACTTTCTCGGCCAGGCTTCAATACTTATTGCTTTAATCGCTATGCTGGGTCTTATCCTGCAAAAAAAATCTGTCGGTAAAACGGTAGAGGGGACTTTTAAAACTCTGCTTGGTTTTTTGATCATGATGGCCGGTATTAATATCATCGTCGCGGCCTTAACATTCCTGAACGATATCTTTACCAGTGGTTTTGGTATGCAGGGATACATCACGGATGTGGCGGCAATTGCCGGAGTGGCAAATCGTGAGCTTGGATCAGAGGTCGCACTGACGTTACTGGTGATTTTTGCTGTTAACATCATTATTGCGCGTATTACTCCGTTCAAATATATCTTTCTCACCGGTCAGGCATTGTTGTGGATGGCGACCATCGGCACGGTGATTGGCTATAAGGCCGGGCTGACAGGTGCAACGCTGATTCTTACCGGCGGCATCTTCGGGGGCATTATGGCGGTATTGATGCCAGCCATTGCCCAGCCAATCGTTCGCAAGATCACCGATTCTGATGATGTTGCCCTTGGGCACTTCTGCACCATCGGCTATCTGGTTCAGGCGGCTGTCGCTCGCGCCATTGGTAAGAACTCCCGTTCGACTGAAGATCTGGAACTGCCGGATAACTTCAAGTTCTTGCAGGATACCTATTTATCAATGGCGGTCATTATGGTGCCGATGTATATCATTCCTGCTATTTTTGCCGGACCGGAATATATTGCGCAATTCTCGGGCGAAACCAACTACATCATGTATTCATTTATGCAGTCGATGCAGTTTGTTGCCGGAGTATTTGTTCTCTATAGCGGCGTACGTTTACTGCTCAACGAGCTGGTACCGGCGTTCAGAGGAATTGCGATGCGGCTGGTCCCAAATGCTAAACCTGCGCTCGATTGCCCGGTGCTGTTCCCTTATGCACCTAACGCGGTGATTGTTGGTTTCCTTGCCACCACTGTTGGTTCGATTATCGGCATGATTGTGTTCCCGATGTTCGGTCTCGCGATGATTCTGCCCGGACTGCTGACTAACTTCTTCGCTGGCGGAGCGGCCGGAGTATTTGGTAATGCGATGGGAGGACGTAAAGGGGCGATTATTGGTGGCGTGGTGCATGGACTCTTTATCACCTTGTTACCGGCAATGCTGGTTCCGTTACTGGAAACCTTCGGTTTTAAAGGCGTCACCTTTAGTGATTCTGATGTTATCGGAACCGGACTGGTTCTCGGTCATGCTTTCCAGAATGACTGGCCATTCGTTATCGGGTTTATTGCCTTCGTAATACTGATTGTCTGGTTCTCTAACCGAAAGCTAAGTAAATAATTTTTCATATTACTGACGGATATTGCCAGCAGGAAAATTCGATAAAGATATGAGGAGGATTTATGTTTGCAAAGTTAAAGCAGCTGTTTAATCCCGAAAATTCCGTAGCAGAGCAGGATAACAATCATGAAGCGGAATTAATTTCAGCTGAATTAATTCAGCTTGAGTCAGGCTTACAGCATAACCCTGCTGATAATATGATTCAGAAGACATTAATGGTGAAATACAATCAAGCAGTAAAGGTCTATTCAGCTAATAAACAATACCGTAACCGGGTTGATGACCTGTTCGTCAAAATGGATGAGCTAAGGAATATCATACGCAGAAATATATGAGGTGATATGAGTATTAAAGCGTTCCTTTCACAGAACAAGACAATTCAGGTCGGAATGGACGCCGACTCATGGGGTGATGTTATTCAGCAAGCAGCAAAGCCATTAATTAGTGGTGGCTTTATCACTCCCGACTATCCACAGGCCGTAATTAATAACACTATCGAATATGGCGCTTACTATGTTTTTGATGAAGGTATTGCTATTCCTCATGCCAGACCCGAGTGTGGAGTAATCAGCGATTGTTTCAGTATGGTGACGCTCACCAGACCGATGTCAATTAATGGTAGCGATCCTGTGGATATTATCGTCATGTTTGGTGGTGTTAATAGCGACTCCCATATAACTGAGGGAATTGCTTCGATAGTCGGCCTTCTGGAGCAGGAGGAAACGTTATCGCAAATCAGACGAGCCACAACAATTGATGAAATTCTTGGGTTACTATGAAAATACTGATTTTAGTTAATGGTATACCGGCATCAGGTAAAAGTTCTGTTGCCAATAAACTGGCTGCTCACTTTAATTTTCCTGTGCTAAGTATCGATGAAATTAAAGAGCCTTTTATGGTTCAGTTTTCCGAGATTATTGACAGAAAATTAAATCGAAAACTTGGCTATGCCGCTTATGAAGCGATGTTCAATATCGTTAAGAGCTCCCCGCCTGATTCGGTATTTGTGATGGATGCCTGGTTTGGCTTTCGGGAAAAAACGATATTAGAAGATTATTTAGCGATCAGTGGCTGCCAGCGCGTACTGGAAGTCTGGAATAAGATCTCACCTGAGCGGGTTGCGCAACGTTATAAAAATCGTTGTGGTTGCCGTTTAAAAGGACATCCGGGTGAAGAATATATTCCAGAACTAATTTCACTGGCGAAAGAAGCACTGCCGATGGCATTCGGTGACGTCTACACCCTTGATCAGGATAAAGAGTGTAACGATGAAAATCTGATTGCATGGATAAAAAACCGTCTTAATTAATTCTGATTTTCCATAAATTATCTCTGTATGAGGAGTTAACTAATGAACAAAATGACAACAGCAGAACGTCGTGGTTATCAAATGATTTGCGATGCTACAGGTTCAATGATGGTTGTAGCCTGCGATCAACGTGGTGGCATGCGCACGCTGTTAGCGGCAACGCCGGAAGAACAAGCTGGGATCAGTAATGAGACCCTGGGGCATACTAAATACGATATTACCCAATATCTGGCCGCCGAAGCGGGCTGCGTATTGGTTGATCCGATTTGTGCGGTGCCTGGCATTATTGATGAAGGAGTAGTGCCGCGTAATACCGGGCTGCTGGTTGGTCTTGATGCTTCCGGCTGGGATACTTCGCCACAAGGGTATCGTATCTCTAAAATGGTGGAAGGCATTAATGCGCGTAAGGTGCGCGAGTTGGGAGCCACCGGCGGCAAGATTATGATCTATTTGCGCACGGATACGCCTGCGGCTAACAGCGCTAACTTACAGACACTGCGCGATGTGATTGCCGATTTTGCCCGTGAAGATCTGTTCCTGGTGGTGGAGTTCCTGACCTATCCTCTGGAAAACGAAAGTAAGGAAGAGTACCAGCGCAAGATCCCACAGCTGATTCAGGATGGTTGCCAGGCCTGTATCGACTGTGGAGCCAAGGTATTGAAAATCCCTTATCCAGGAACTGAAGAAGCCTGCGCCAGAGTGACGGAAATTTGTGGTGATATTCCCTGGGCGGTGCTGTCTGCCGGGGTCGATCACAGCACGTTCCTGAAACAGGTAGATATTTCGCTCAGCAATGGTGCTTCAGGGGTGATCGCCGGTCGTTCACTATGGAAAGACTGTATCTCTCTTGACCGCGAGGTTTCCCGTGAGAAGCTCTCTTCGATTGCAGTATCCCGCTTACGGGATATCCAGCAGCTGTTGATAAAATACAGGCAACAGCGGATTAGCGCCTGATTCGTGGATGTGAGCCTGACCTGCCGTGGTCAGGCTATTTTTGCATTTGTTTACTCTTAGTTGCCATGAAATCAGCCGTGCTCATTGAAACTGCGTCTTAAAGCCCCTATAACTGAAAGACAGGACAGAACACTCAGCAGTGATTACGGGGACAGGCGAGAAAGTGCGGAAGAAAACCTATGCCATGAGATACGTTGCAGGCCAGCCAGCGGAGCGAATTTTTCCGCCGGGCGCAATGCTGCATGTAGGTCAGGCACTCCCGCCCGGTGAGCCGTTACCGACCAATAACCGGCTGCGCGTGCTGGTGTGGAATATTTTTAAACAGCAGCGCGCCGACTGGTTATCGGTACTGCAAAACTTTGGTAAAGACGCACATCTGGTGCTGTTGCAGGAAGCACAAACTACGCCGGAACTGGTACAGTTTGCCACCACCCATTATCTCGCTGCCGATCAGGTTCCCGCTTTTGTTCTGCCCCAGCATCCCTCTGGCGTAATGACGCTGGCCGCGGCACATCCAATCTACTGCTGCCCGCTGCGTGAGCGCGAACCGTTGCTGCGGCTGTCAAAGTCCGCGCTGGTTACCGCCTATCCATTGCCCACAGGGGAAATGCTGATGGTGGTGAATATCCATGCGGTTAATTTTAGTTTTGGTGTTGATGTCTACAGTAAACAGCTGGGCCCAATTGGTGAGCAGATCCTGCATCATAAAGGGCCGGTGATTATGGCCGGTGATTTTAACGCCTGGAGCCGTCAGCGTATGAATGCGTTGTATCGTTTTGCCCGCGAGATGACGCTGCGAGAAGTTCGTTTTACCGACGATCACCGGCGCAAAGCCTTTGGCCGGCCACTCGATTTTGTTTTCTACCGTGGAATGAATGTCGCAGAGGCTTCCGTCCTGGTAACCCGCGCATCCGATCATAATCCGCTACTCGTTGAATTCCATCCCGGCAAGCCTGAGCTTCTCTGAGGATGATTCGGGCCTGCCGTCAGGGCAGGCCGGTCACGTCTGCCCTGTTTTTAGAACAAACCAAAAACAGAGGAAACAGAGATATGGCAACGCAAAGTCACCACAATAACGTTGAGAAACAGTTTGGCGAACGTGCCAGTGCATACCTGAGCAGTGCGGTGCATGCCAGTGGCCGTGACCTGCAGCGGCTGGCTGAGCGCCTGTCAGCCACCCCACAGGCGCGGGTGCTTGACCTGGGATGCGGAGCAGGGCATGCCAGCTTTATCGCCGCTGAGCAGGTAAAGGAGGTGGTGGCTTATGACCTTTCGTCACAAATGCTGGATGTGGTAACCCAAGCGGCGGAGGAGCGTGGTTTAGCACATCTGACTACTCAGCAGGGATATGCAGAATCATTACCATTTGCCGACGGCGAGTTCGATATTGTGATTAGCCGTTACTCTGCGCATCACTGGCATGATGTCGGCCAGGCACTGCGGGAAACGAAGCGAGTGCTGAAACCGGGTGGCAGGGTAATTTTTATGGATGTCAGTGCGCCCGGTAGCGCGGTACTTGATATCTGGCTGCAAACGACAGAAGCACTGCGCGACACCTCTCATGTACGCAACTACTCTCCGGGTGAATGGCTGACGATGTTCACTGAAGCCGGTCTGGCGATCACTGGTATTCTGCAGGATCGTTTGCAGCTGGAGTTCTCCAGTTGGATTGCGCGGATGCGCACGCCTGAAACGCTGGTTGCCGCCATACGCGCTTATCAACAATCTGCCTCCGACGAAGTGAAACGCTATTATGCTTTAGAAGATGATGGCAGCTTCAGTTCTGATATTATTTTTATCGAAGCTTATAAGCCGTAGGGATGTTTACAGCTTGCGCGCCTGAAGTCAGGCACAAAAAAGCCACTCGGTTGAGTGGCTTTTTATTGGGTATAACGGAACAATTTAGCTATCTGGCGTGTTGCTGTTTTTAACAAACAGCGTCAGCTTATCGCCGGGCTGAATGTTTTTCGCATCACTGAGTACAGTATTCCAGCGCATCACATCTTTGGCGTTAACGCCGTGACGTTTAGCAATGCTGCTAAGGGAATCCCCTTTCCGTACCTGATAAGTGATACTGCTGTTATTAGCCAGTTCGGTGCCTTTGCTACTGCCTGTGCTTAACGTCTGACCCGGTTTAATATTTGCGCCGCGCAAATTGTTCGCGCGCTGCAAATCTTTTACCGAAACGCCCAGTCGCTTCGCGATGCCAGATAAGGTGTCGCCGGAACGAACCTTGTAGCCACCGACATTGCTGCTGTTATCCGCCACCAGGGTGGGTTGAACCGCAGCGATGTCACCTGTCGCCAGTGAGTTACGCAATGTGGCAACATTCGACTTTGGCACCATAATATAATGGGGACCGTTTGGCGCTGTTGTTCCGCGTTTGTAACCCGTATTGAAGCTTTTCAGCTTGTTCAGTGACATGCCTGCCATCTCGGCAGCCTGTGTCAGTTCAATCTGCTGTCCTACTTCCACACGCGCCAATGCACGGCTTTCGTTCGGGGTCGGCAGTTTGATACCGTAACGCTTACTGTTCTTCAGGATTTCCCCCAAAGCCAGCATTTTCGGCACATAGACCGTGGTTTCGCGTGGTAAAGATAAATTCCAGAAGTCGGTCGGTTTCCCGCGCGCTTTATTCTGTTTTACCGCTTTCATAACGCGGCCTTCACCACTGTTATAGGCTGCAACGGTCAGTAACCAGTCGCCGCCAAACATGTCGTTAAGGCGCTCCATCATATCCAGCGCAACCTTGGTAGATGCGACGATGTCACGTCGACCGTCATACCACTGGTTTTGTTTCAAACCATAATTACGCCCCGTAGCCGGAACAATCTGCCAGATGCCTGCGGCATTGGCGGATGACGTAGCGTGGGGGTCAAAAGCGCTCTCCACTATGGGTAGCAGTACCAGTTCCATCGGCATATTACGTTTTTTAATCTGCTCGACAATCCAGTACATATACGGCTCTGCCCGTAATGTTACATCGTGGAGATAGCTCTTGTTCTTCAGGTACTTCTGTTTTTGGTCACGGATCCGGGAATTTTCCGGAACCTCCATCTTCAGCTCGTCACTAATGAAATTCCAAAGATCCTGGTCTTCTGCGAGGCGGGTTCCATCATCCTGCCAACGCGGAGACAACATCCGATCTGAGTACTTTCCGTTTTCACCTTGACCTGCCGAAGACAGACTCTGTGCATGCTGTTCTGGGATGTTGGCATCATGCCTTGACGCCTGGCAACCCACCAGCAAGACTGAGGCGAGTAATATCGCTTTAGCCTTCATGTGTGTGTCAATAGTTTGCTTAAAAGACGAGCAATCATACGTGGTCAGTCTGCACAACACAACCAGAATATCAAAAACCGTCTTTCAACTCGCGTAAACGCGCAAATACCTGCCACTGAGGTTGTGGAGCACAATCAAAACCTAAAACTTCTTGCAAATCAGTGCCTTCTGTTCTTAAAAATAAATTAATTTTACGCTCCAGAGCCAGTTTTGTTGGCAATGTAATGCGATTTTCGGCGCGTAACTCCTTAATTTGCTGGCAATAGCGTGCAATTTCACTATCTGTTGGCAAAATCGCCTGCGCAAACTTCAAATTGGATAATGTATATTCATGTGCGCAGCAAACCAGTGTGTCGTCAGGTAATTTGCTAAGTTTCTGAAAAGAATTGAACATTTGCTCTGGTGAACCTTCGAATAGCCGTCCGCAACCGCCAGAAAACATCGTGTCGCCACAGAAAAGGTAAGGCGAACTGAAATATGAGATATGTCCTAAAGTATGGCCCGGGGTAAAAATCACGCTAAATTCGCGTCCCAAAATAGTGAAGCGATCTCCCTCACCAACAATGTTGGTAGCTCCTTTATCTTGTGTCTCCTGCGGGCCATACACCACCAGTTGAGGCCAGGTTTCGAGAAGTTTTTTTACGCCGCCAACGTGATCGTGGTGGTGGTGAGTGAGCAAAATGGCTACCGGCTGCCAGTGATTTTGTTGTACCGCTGCGATAACCGGAGCCGCTTCGCCCGGGTCAACAATCAGGCAGTGACCGCTTTCATCATTTAGCGTCCAGATGTAGTTGTCCTGGAGTGCGGGAATGCTGGTAAGATTCATAGACACCTCTCGAAGGCCGTAAAGGAATGAAGATGGTAAAGCATGAAGCCCGCTAAAACACGCCAAATTCTTAATGCGCCAGACTCCTGGGCGGATATGCCCTGGGGCGACTATTTTCGTGACGCGCTTTCACATCATTTGCAGCCTTGCCTCGCTAAGCTGTATGGCTTTCATCTGCTAAAAATTGGCAACCTCAGCGCTGAAATTGATACCCAGTCCTGCGCGATTTCACATCAGGTAAATGTCGGCAAGCAGGGGGAGCGGTTACAGGTGATTGCCGATCCGATGCGCCTGCCGTTTGAGTCAAAATCGGTTGATGCCTGCTTACTGGCGCATACGCTGGCATGGAGCAGCGATCCGCACTGCATTTTACGCGAAGTTGACCGGATATTAATTGATGATGGCTGGATGATTATCAGCGGTTTCAATCCGTTCAGCCTGTTGGGGATCGGTAAAGCTATTCCGGGATTACATCGTCGTGCGCCGTGGAGCGGGCGCATGTTTAGTCAGATGCGCCTGCTGGACTGGTTGAGTCTGCTGAACTATGAAGTGATACACCGCACCCGATTTCAGGTGGTGCCGTGGAACCGACAGGGGGGGAAAATGATCAGCGCACACTTACCGGCTCTTGGCTGTCTGAATATTGTGGTGGCCCGCAAGCGAACCTTTCCGCTAACCATGACGCCAGCGAAAAAGCAGACCAGCAAAGCGCATCTCCGGCCCGCGGTCTCTGCCACCACCCGACAGTTTCGTGACAGCAAAGATCACGACTCCTGCTGATAACCGACATCGTCAAATGCCGGGCTACCGGCTGCGCTACGGGCCAGCTCGTCGCAGCGTTCATTTTCCGGATGCCCGGCGTGGCCTTTAACCCATTCCCATTTGATATCATGGTGGCTTAACGCGCTGTCGAGCCGTTTCCACAGATCGACATTTTTAACCGGTTTTTTATCGGCGGTTTTCCAGCCACGCTTTTTCCAGTTATGAATCCAGCTGGTAATGCCCTGGCGCACATACTGACTGTCAGTGCTGAGCGTAACGGTGCACGGCTGGGTTAATGCCTCCAGCGCGACAATCGCAGCCATCATTTCCATACGATTGTTGGTGGTCAGGTGATAGCCGGCGCTGAAAGTTTTTTCATGCTGCCCATAGCGCAAAATCGCGCCGTAACCGCCGGGACCTGGATTACCGAGGCAGGAACCGTCGGTGAAAATTTCTACCTGTTTACGCATCTCTGGTAAACTTCCCTCTGACAAAACGCCAAGTCTGACATAAACGAGCCCTATGAGCACAGCAATTACACGCCAGATCGTACTCGATACGGAAACCACCGGTATGAACATGATCGGTGTTCACTATGAAGGTCACCGTATTATTGAAATCGGTGCTGTCGAGGTGGTCAATCGCCGCCTGACCGGCAACAATTTCCATATGTATTTAAAGCCAGATCGGCTGGTGGACCCGGAAGCATTTGGCGTTCACGGTATTGCCGATGAGTTTCTTGCCGACAAGCCAACCTTCAGTGAAATTGCCGACGAGTTTCTCGAGTATATCCGCGGCGCGGAACTGGTGATTCATAATGCGTCGTTTGATATCGGCTTTATGGATTACGAATTCAGCAAGCTGAAGCGTGACATCCCGAAGACCGATACCTTCTGTCAGGTGACCGATAGCCTGTTGATGGCGCGCAAGATGTTCCCTGGCAAGCGTAACAGCCTGGATGCGCTCTGCTCGCGCTACGACATCGATAACAGTAAACGAACGCTGCACGGCGCACTGCTCGATGCCGAGATCCTTGCTGACGTGTTCCTGATAATGACCGGCGGCCAGACCTCGCTGTCATTTTCGCAGGAAGGCGAGCGCCAGGAAGCCGATGGCAGCGAAAGTATTCAGCGTATTGCGCGCCCACTTTCGGCACTGCGCGTGTTGCAAGCCAGTGATGAAGAAGTGATGGCGCATGAACAGCGGCTGGATTTAGTGATGAAGAAGGGCGGCAGCTGCCTGTGGCGGGCATAAGTGTCTCATAATGCGCTAAAAAAGCAGCGCAACGATGAAAAAAACACCAAACGAATAGTTATCTGCTAAAAAGCGTTGACGGAAAATTGCGGTGCCATTAATATTCGCCTCGTTCCCGACGGGGAACAAAGCGCGGAGCGGTAGTTCAGTTGGTTAGAATACCTGCCTGTCACGCAGGGGGTCGCGGGTTCGAGCCCCGTCCGTTCCGCCAACATTCAGAAAGCCTGATTCAGAAATGAATCAGGCTTTCGTCGTTTTAGTCCTTCTGCAATATCATCTTAGCGCCTCAGCCCGATACCGGCGCACGTTCATCACGCACAATCCAGCGATAGCAAATCCCGCTTAACAGCACGCCAATAAACCCGCTAAAGTTGGCGATCGAATGCAGCGATGGCGTAAAGCTGATCGCGAGGCCACCATCCACCGCTGACCGTAAGCTATGTCCCTCTGAAAGAACTTTGCCATGGTGTTTGTGTGGGTATTGTGCTAGATTACCCGGCCAGTGGGTATATTTTTACTGGCACTGCACCATTAATTTTATCTCCCACCATGTCGTAACAGCAAAGCCGCATTACATTTTATGAAGAAACACCTGAATAATAACTAGTGCTGGAAAATTTCACAGCTTAATAATATCGACAAAGCCACTGCATATTGGCGTGCACCTGCGCTGCTAAGTTTGAAGAAAATTGCTCACTGGGCATCGTACGTAAGTAGTTAAAATATCGCAATAATATTACTGTTTGACAATTTTATTTCTTAGAATCAGCGTAAAGGAATTATGTATGAAGTTTAGGAAAAATATATTAACGCTATTTATCATTTCCAGTTTTTATGTTTCTACCACAGTCGCTGCCGATCTGGATGGATACGGAAATGAAACGCCTGACGCGGATAATACGGGTTTTAATTATCCTGACAAATTTAATGATACCAATCCCTATATCGATTATGAAAACGGTTCGTTAATTGGTCCAAATAGCACGGTGCAAAACCCGATTCCTGTTTACAGCACCATTGGCGAGGAGGCATCCAGTTACAGAGATAATTTTAATGCTGAAGGCATTACTTCGCCTCAGGCCTACAACTTCGAGGGAAATAACTTAATCTCTACGCCTGAGGACCGCTCTGCGATTTCTGCCGGCGGCAGTAATACCACCATCGTTTTTTATAAAAATAACGCGAACTATATCTCTCTGGCGGCCACTGACGGGGCGACGCTTTTGGTCGACAGTAACAGCGCTTCCGGGGCCATCATTGACAATGATAACGCCTTTATTTTATTGAAAAATAACTATGCGAATGATGCGACTATAACCAACAAAAATCAGAGCACGATGGTTATTGACGGTAATGCGGTAAACGGCGCTGGTTTGATCAACGACAGCTCGCGTATGGATATCTATCACAACAATGCCGTCGGCGTAACGATCGACAACCTTAACGGTGCATCCCTGACGGCGCTCGGCAATAATATCTCCGACTCAGTAATTAACAATGGGGCGGATGCGACATTTACTATCGGTGACTGCAATAGCAGCGTTTGCGCCGATACTGTCGGGACAACCGCGCAGAACATCACGCTCAATAATGATGGCCAATTCAATCTTTCCGGGGATATAGATTTAAGTGGCTCTGATGTGAATAATCAGGGCAACATCTACGGTACCAGCATTCTGAATCTGACCGGTTCAACAATCAAAAATAGTGGCACTTTCGACCTCGCTGGCGACATTAATCTTGATAATTCAACTGTCAATAACGACGGTGATTTCTTATTGTCTGATGCTACCGTAAATATGACGGACACCAGGATGGAAAATGCCGGTGCACTTACGCTCAGCAACGTAGTTATAACCGGTGGGGCCGTAGAAAACACCGGCACCATTACTCTGAACGGCACCAATAAAGCCAGTATGGATGTGACTAACAGCGCGGAGATGCTGATTAGTGAAAACAGCAGTATCGATATTCAGAATAGTGAATTTATCAACGAAGAATCTGGTCGTGTCAGTTTTTATAACGGCTCTGATATCACTGGCGATATTACTAACCGTGGTCGTATACAGCTCGTTAGCCAAAATGATGACCCGGTACATAGCACGCTTAACGGCGATATCGCTAATTACGGGTTACTCTCATTAGCCTCATCCGAGCGCAGCGTTGGCAATACGCTGACCATCAATGGCGATTATACGGGCTATAGCGGTTCACAGATTATGATGAATAGCGTGCTCAACGACGATAGCTCGACAACTGACAAGCTTCACATAGCCGGAAACGCCGCGGGTGAAAGCGCCGTTTATATTAACAATATTGGCGGTAATGGCGCGCAAACCATTGAGGGACTTAATGTTATTACCGTCGACGGCATCTCTGACGCGCAATTTACTCAGGGGGGAAGGATTGTCGCCGGGGCTTATGATTACTCTCTGATAAAAGCGGCTAATAACAGCGGTAACTGGTATTTGACCAGCAAAGACAACACGCCGGTTGCCCCGACAGACCCTGTTGATCCGAGCACCCCGGCACCGACAGATCCTGTTGAACCAAGCAACCCGACGGATCCTGCTGACCCGACTACGCCGGTGGAACCGGAAAAACCGAGCGAACCGTCCACCCCGCCGGTAGATCCTGCGCCGTCAGTGAGCCGGGAGCGTCCGGAGGCCGGCAGCTACATTGCGAATATTGCGGCCGCAAATACTTTGTTCAACACGCGGCTTGAAGATCGCAGTGGCGAAACGCATTATCGCGATCTGCTTACCGGCGAACAAAAAACCACCTCGTTGTGGATGCGCAATGAAGGGGGACATAATCGCTGGCGCAGCGGTTCGGGTCAGCTGAAAACGCAAAGTAACCGTTATGTTCTGCAGTTAGGGGGCGATCTTGGAAAATGGACGCTCAACGGTTCAGACAGTCTGAGCCTTGGCGCTATGGTGGGCTACGCGAACAGCAAAAGCAGAACGCACTCTTCGCTGACCGGCTATGGCTCCAAAGGCAGCGTTAATGGTTATAGCGCAGGGCTGTACAGTACCTGGTATGCCGATGCGCAAACTAAAACCGGCATGTACGTTGATACATGGCTCCAATATAACTGGTTCGACAACTCGGTTAAAGGCGATGGATTGTCCTCGGAATACTATCATTCCAGAGGTATCACGGCCTCCGTTGAAACCGGCTATACGTTAAAAATTCGTGACTTTACACCGTCCACTGGTACTGAACGAAGCTGGTATGTTCAGCCTCAGGCACAGATTATGTGGATGGGTGTAAAAGCCAAAAATCATACTGAAATGAATGGCACGCAGGTAAAAAGCGAAGGCGATGGTAATGTGCAGACCCGGTTAGGGGTAAAAACTTACCTGAGCGGCCGCGCCAGCCAGGATGCGCAGCGCGATCGTTTGTTCCAGCCTTTTATTGAGGCGAACTGGATACATAATACGGAAACCTTTGCTGCCCGAATGGATGATCGCACGGTTAATCAGGCTGGTGCGCGTAATATGGGAGAAGTCCGCGTGGGCGTTGAGGGAACCGTCACCAACAATCTGAATATCTGGGGTAATGTTGGAACCCGCATTGGCGACAAAGGCTATAGCGATAATGCCGCCATGCTGGGAGTCAAATATAGCTTCTGATACACCGTAAAGCGGCCATTTATGCATAAGCAAAACGGTCGCTTACCCAAGACTTCTGCGGACGTCTTTTGTTAACGGGGGCAGTGGCGTTTATCTTCGTTATGCGCCCCCTGTTTCACACAGAAGTTCGTTCCGCCAACATTCAGAAGGCCTGATTCAGAAATGAATCAGGCTTTCGTCGTTTCAGTCCTTCTGCAATATCATCTTAGCGCCTAAGCCCGATACCGGCGCACGTTCATCACGTGCAATCCAGCGATAGCAAATCCCGCTTAACAGCACGCCAATAAACCAGCTAAAGTTGGCGACTGCATGCAGCGATGGCGTAAAGCTGATCGCCAGGCCAATAGCCACCGCCGGCAGCAGCGCCGCAATCGCTTTCGGGTTAAAGCCTCCGCGATACCAATATTTGCCTTTTGGCGTCGCATCAAACAGGTCATCTGTCGAAATGGTTCCGCGCTTAATCAGATAGAAATCTACCAGCAAAATTCCAAACAGCGGCCCGATAAACGCCCCCAGCACGTCCAGCGTGTAGTGAATCAGCTCAGGTGACTGGAACAGGTTCCACGGGGTCAACAGTACCGAACCGACCGCCGCAATCATGCCGCCGGTACGGAAGCTGATTTTCTGCGGCGAACAGTTTGAGAAATCAAAAGCCGGAGAGACGAAATTCGCCACTATGTTAATGCCGATGGTGGCAGTGATCATTGTCAGCAGGCCAATTGCCACTGCCAGATCGTTACCCACCATACTGACGGTTTCGATAGGATCGGTGATCATTTTGCCAAACAGTGACTGAGTTCCCGAGACAATCACGACCGTCACCAGCGAAAACAGCAGGAAGTTAAACGGTAACCCCCAGCGGTTACCGCGGCGAATTTCACCCATGCTTTTGCCGTAGCGGGCGAAGTCACCAAAGTTAAGCAGCGGGCCGGAGAAGTAAGAGACCACCAGTGCCGTAGCGGTCAGCATTTGCCAACTCTGTTCGCCGATGCTCAGTTGCTTGCTCGCCAGCGTAAAGGAGATACCGTCGAAGCCAGTCTGGTACACAATCCAGCCCGCCAGTGCCACCATCACCACATAAACCGCCGGGCCGGCGACATCGATAAAGCGTTTAATCGCGTTCATTCCATGCCAGAACACCATCGCCTGTAGCAGCCACATAATGCCAAAGCAGATCCAGCCAAGTTGCGACAGCCCGAGCCAGGCGCTTTGGGTCATTGGCGTCAGCGCTGGCCAGAACTTCAGCAGCACCAGCATCAGCGCATTGGCCGCCAGCCAGGTCTGAATGCCGTACCAGGCAAACGCGATCAGGCCGCGAATCACCGCCGGAATATTGGCACCAAATACGCCAAATGCCTGCCGACAAATTACCGCATAGGGTACGCCAGCCATCTGACTCGGTTTCGCCACCAGATTGGCACAAAGCTGGACGATACAAATGCCGACCAGCAGACAAAGTAGTACCTGCCAGCTGGCCAGCCCAAGAGTGAAGAAGCTGGCGGCGACCACATAGCCTCCCATACTGTGTACATCCGACATCCAGAAGGAAAAGATGTTGTACCAGCTCCAGCTCTGATTGCGCGTCGGGGCCAGATCCTCGTTACACAGCCGTGGACTGTAGCTGGCGTGGGCTTCGGTTGCCGACGCCGGGTTAACACGTTGACTATTTGGCATGAAACCTGCTCCTCTCAATTCATTCAATAACAAACTGCGTTAATGAGGCATTGCAGGAATCAGGCCAGAAATTGATTTGTTGTATACAACAATTGGATTTCATGTATACGATTCCTGTATTCAATGACATTAACCGGAGTCGGTAATGAAGAGTGAAAACGGCCTGAAAACCGCTTCAGACCTGAATGATAAAGATGAGCCGATCTATCAGGCATTGATGACGGCGATTGTTGAGCATCAGCTGCCGCCAGGCAGCAAATTACCGGAAGAGGCGCTGTCGGAGGTGTTTGGCGTCAGTCGCACCGGGATTCGCAAAGTGCTGCAACGCCTCGCGGCGGTGCAAATGATCACCCTGACGCCCAAACGTGGTGCACAGGTGGCGACGCCGACGGTCGAAGAGGCGCAGGATATCTTTCGCAGTCGCTCAATTATTGAGTGTGCCAATTTGCCCTTCGTGCTGGAGCATTGTCAGCCACCTCACCTGGCGGCACTGGAAAAGCTGATACACCAGGAGCAGCAGGCACATGAGGATCATGATGGCCCGGCGGCTATTCGCCTTTCGGCGGCTTTTCATATTCAGTTGCAGGCCATTTCCGGCAATCAGGTGCTGGCCGAAATGGTGACGCGACTGACCCAGCGTTCGTCTTTAGTGGTCGCCGCATACGGTGCACCCTGGCAGCAAGGCTGCCGCTGTAACGATCATCAGAAACTGGTTGATCTGCTGCGTAAAAGAGCGCTTCAGCCGCTAACCGAGGCTTTACAGCAACATTTCGCCCATATTGTGGCAAGCCTGCACTTTGAACGCAGTGGTGAAACTTTACCGGACTTCGTCCGCCTTTTTACTGCGCAGGGGGCGCGTTAATGATGCAAAAACAGATTATTCAGGTGATTAACCCCAATACCAGCCTGGCAATGACGGAAACCATTGCCGTGGCGGCGCGTGCGGTAGCGGCTGCCAATACTGAAATTGTTGCGGTGTCTCCTTCGCACGGGCTGCCTTCGATTGAGGGCCATTTCGATGAAGCGATTGCCACGGTTGGCGTGCTGGAACAGATCAAACTGGGGCGTGAACAGGGCGTCAGTGGCCATGTGATTGCCTGCTTCGGCGATCCGGGGCTGTTGGCTGCACGTGAACTGGCCTGCGGGCCGGTGGTGGGTATTGCGGAAGCCGCAATGCATATGGCAACGCTGGTGGCCACACGCTTCTCGATCGTCACCACCTTACCGCGCACGCTGGTGATTGCCCGTCATTTATTGCGCCAGTATGGCTTTGAACATCACTGCGCAGCGCTGCATGCGATCGATTTACCGGTGCTGGCGCTGGAAGATGGCAGCGGAATTGCACAAGAGAAAGTTCGCGCGCGTTGTATACAGGCAAAACGCGAAGACGGCAGTGGTGCCATCGTGCTGGGATGCGGCGGTATGGCCACGCTGGCGCAGGAGCTGACGCACGAGCTGGGACTGCCGGTTATCGATGGCGTCGGCGCAGCGGTAAAAATGGTTGAATCGCTGGTGGCGCTGGGGTTATCAACCAGCAAATATGGCGACCTCGACTACCCGAGGAAAAAAGCCGCAACCGGTGCTTTTCAGCATCTTAACTGAGTGGATGATTCGGCTCGACGACAGGAAATCTGATAATGAATGATGCGGTAGAAAAGAAAGAATATAGCTTCAATATAAACTATCCGCGTGACCTGCGTGGATACGCCGGTAAGCCACCGCACGCGGCATGGCCGGGCGAGGCGCGTATTGCGGTGCAGTTTGTCCTCAATTATGAAGAGGGCGCGGAAAATAATGTGCTGCACGGTGATGCCGGATCGGAGCAGTTTTTATCAGATATTATTGGCGCGGCCAGCTATCCCGAACGGCATATGTCAATGGATTCGCTGTATGAATACGGCTCGCGCGCCGGTTTCTGGCGTATTCATAATGAGTTCCAGAAACGTGGTTTGCCGCTGAGTGTTTTTGGGGTGGCGATGGCGCTGGCGCGCCATCCGGAAATCGTCGAGGCCATCAAACAGGCTGATTACGATGTGGTCAGCCACGGCTGGCGCTGGATCCACTATCAGGCAATGGATGCCAAAAGCGAGCGCCAGCATATGCAGCAGGCGATTGATGTGTTAACCGATTTGTTCGGTAAAGCGCCGACTGGCTGGTATACCGGCCGTGACAGTCCTAACACCCGGCGGCTGGTGGTTGAGCAGGGCGGTTTTACTTATGACAGCGACTATTATGGCGACGATCTGCCGTTCTGGACGCAGGTGACCTGTCAGGATGGTTCAGTGAAACCCCATCTGATCATTCCCTACACGCTGGAAACGAACGATATGCGCTTTGCGACGCCGCAGGGCTTTAATAACACCGAGCAGTTTTATACCTATCTGAAAGACAGCTTTGACGTGCTGTATGAAGAGGGCGAGAGCGCACCGAAAATGATGTCTATCGGTATGCACTGCCGCTTGTTGGGGCGTCCTGGGCGATTCAGAGCGTTACAGCGCTTTCTCGATTACATCCAGCAGCATGAGAAGGTGTGGATCTGTACCCGCCAGCAGATTGCTGAGCACTGGATTAAAACGCATCCGCTGGCGTAGCGGAAACTTATACGGGCGGCTTAACCCTTTTGCCGCCCGTTACGGTGAAGACCCGGGTAGCTTCGTTAGGTCATTAAACTCACCTGTGCCGCCACAATCCGCCAGCCAGCGGGTAACTTCACCCAACTCTGCTGCTGGCGACCAATCTTGTCGCTACCCACGCGGGTAAATTCGGTACTGCACACCGCGTAATCTTCACCAAAGGTGGTGATGACCGTATTGCGTAACTGACGATCCAGACCGGCGGAGGGACGCGCGGCGCGAAAAGCGCGGATCTGCTCAATCCCGTATAAATTCTCACCGGCACCCAGCCGCACGGTGCGGTCGTCGTGCCAGAACAGTTCATCCAGCACTGCCGTATCATTGCCAACCAGCGCCTGTTCATAACGGTAAAATGCCGCGGTGACTTCGGCGACAACCGCCGGACGGTTAATCTCTTCACTCTTCATTTTATCTGCTCACTGTAGCGGCTTTTGCGATAACCAGACCCTGCTGTTCCAGCGCATGTGCGGCGCGCAGAGCCATCTCTTCTTTAAACGGTGCGGCAATCAGCTGCAGACCAATCGGTAATCCCCCGGCGGTTTGCAGCGGTACGGTAGTGACCGGCAAGCCGAGGAAGGAGATCGGCTGCGTCAGCATGCCCATGCTGGCACGCGTTGGCAGATCTGTCCCGTTGATATGCATCGTCTCCTGGCCAATAGTGGTGGCGCTGCAGGGCGTAGCGGGGGCAATCAGCACATCAAATTGTGCAAACAGCGGCAGAACCTGCTGCTGGAAATGACGGCGGAAACGTTGGGCCTGAATATACCAGGCGGCCGGGATCATGGCGCCAGCCAGCAGGCGTTCGCGTGATAGTGGCTCAAAGCGTTCCGGGGTGGCACGCAGTGCCGGTAGATAGTGATTACCGCCTTCCGACGCGCTAATCAGAAACGCGGAAGAGCGGGCGATTTCGGCATCGGCGAATGTCACCTCATCACTGGCGTTCAGTGCGCGTGCTGCCGTCGCCACTGCGCTGCGGGCATCGTCATTACACCACTGCTGGAAATAGCCGCCGAGCACGCCGCAGCGCAATCCGTCCAGCCCTTTGTTCAGTGCGGCCAGTGTCGGTTGCGGCGGCTGATTGGCCTGGAAAGCATCAGCGGGATCGTGACCCTGTAAGGCGTCATAGACCAATGCCAGGTCTGCCGTGCTGCGGGCAAACGGGCCAATATGATCGAGGCTGGCTACAAACGGATGGCTGCCGCTGCGCGACAGGCGGCCAAAGGTCGGTTTCAACCCCAGAACGCCACACAGTGAGGCAGGGACTCTGATTGAACCATTAGTATCCGTGCCGAGCGAGAAATGCACCAGTCCGGCAGCCACTGCTGCGGCTGAACCACCCGACGAGCCTCCGGCGATCCGGGTGAGATCACGCGGATTGCGCGTCGCACCGTAGTGGCTATTTTCGGTGGTAAAACCGTAAGCGTAGGCATCCATATTCAGCATGCCAGAAAGCATTGCGCCAGATTGTGCCAGTTTGTTCACTGCCCAGGCATCCTCTCGCGCCGCAGGGCGATCGCGGAACAGGCTGGCTCCGGCCAGTGTGCTGTAACCCGCGACATCAAACAGATTTTTAACCGCATACGGCACCGCCGCCAGTGGCGGTAACGGTTGACCGTTACGGCGCTGCCTGTCGATAACATCGGCTTCCTGCCACATGCGGTCGGCGGTGATTTCCGTCCAGGCGTTAAGTGCTGGATTGTGCTGTTCAATTGCGCTCAGCGTATGTTGAGCAATTTCACGCGCGCTGAGATCGCCGCTCGTCAGCGCGTTTTGGAGTTGAGCAATGCTCAGTTCTGCCAGATTCATGCCTGATAAACTCCCGCCACTTCCAGTCGATCGTCGAGGGGATAAGCCATCAGCGGTGCCGACATCGCGGCAATACGACTGAATTGGCTTTGCAGCTCGGCACGGCGTGCATCGTCCAGTTCCAGCGCCAGCAGCTGTTCCATTTGCGCCAGATAAGCGGCCCAGTCAGAGGTACTCGTCATCATCTTCTCCTGTTAAAAACCGGCAGCGCTGCCGTTGCTGCGTGGGTCGAATGCCCCCTCCAGCATGCCGTTGTTATGCCGCACAATGGCGCCCGCATGGCCGACGGCTTCACTGAAATCCGGCAGAATTTCCACTTCATGGCCCAGTGCGCGCAGGGTAGCGACGGTTTCAGCGGAAAAGCGGCCCTCCAGTTTCAACGAGTCGGATGCCTGCCCCCAGGTGCGGCCCAGCAGCCAGCGCGGTGCGCTGATCGCCTGCTGGAGCGGTAAGCCCTGCACCACGTGACGATTAAAAATTGCCGCCTGAGTTTGCGGCTGACCGTCGCCGCCCATTGAGCCATACACCAGCGTGCGACCATCATGCAGCCTGGCTGCCGCCGGATTAAGGGTATGGAAAGGCTGTTTTCCCGGTGCCAGTGCCAGCAGATGATCGGGTTGCAGACTAAAGGCCGCACCACGGTTTTGCCAGGTAATACCGGTATCCGGCAACACCACACCGCTGCCAAATTCGTGATAGATACTCTGAATAAATGACACCGCCAGCCCGCTGCTGTCCATTACCCCCATCCACACCGTATCGCCCGGCCCGCGCCCGGTTCCCCACGGCGCGGCTTTAGCGTCGTCAACTTGCGCCGCCATGGTGGCGAGGCGATCGGCATCCAGCAGCGACTGCATCTCTTCAGTGATATGGCGCGGATCGGTGATGTATTGATCGCGCAGGCTGAATGCCAGTTTGGTGGCTTCAACAATGCGATGTACGGTTTGCGCATCATCGGCTTCGGCCATATTCAGCCGATCGGTGATGCCAAGGATTGCCAGCGATACCAGTCCCTGAGTCGGCGGCGTCATATTGTAGATTTCGCCCTGCTGATGTGAAACGCGCAGCGGCGTACGGCGCTTCGCCTGATGGTTGTGCAGATCTTCCAGCGTGATCGGCATGCCGAGCCGCGACATCTCCAGCGCCAGCTTAGTGGCCAGTGGGCCACGGTAGAAGCTGTCCAGCCCGTCGAGGGTCAGCGCACTAAGCGTATTCGCCAGATCCGGCTGAGTAAAACGACTGCCGGCGCGTGGTGCTTCACCGTCAGGCAAAAAGGTGCGGGCAAAACCCGGTTGATTGACCAGTTCGCTCAATTTGCTCTGCGTGGCCGAGGCCTGCGACTGGGTAACCGGAATACCGTCGGCGGCATAGCGAATCGCATCGGCCAGCAGTCGGGCAACCGGCTGTTGCGCACCGCCCAGCTCTTTCGACAGCTTTAGCGCTTCCGCCCAGCCGCTAACGGTACCGGCCACCGTCAGCGCCGCTTTAGGACCGCGATGCGGAATGACTTTTTCATCGCTGTAGTAATCGAAGTGTGCCAGCGATCCGGCCGCGCCACTGGCATCAATGGCTATCGGCTCGCCTTTGGGTGGCATAATCAGCCAGAAGCCGTCACCGCCGAGGCCATTCATATGCGGGTAAACGACGGCGATAGTCGCGGCAGCGGCAACCATTGCTTCAATGGCATTGCCGCCTTCGCGCAGCACCGCCAGTGCACTTTCACTCGCCAGATGGTGAGGTGCCACCGCCATACCCAGCGGGGCCATATTACTTTGAATCATCTGTGGCTCTTTTTTTTTCGGATAACAGAGAGCTACAGTGAAGCAAGAGATGTTCCAGTTTTCCAAATTTTTCGTCAGCGGCGCTGAGGCTGATTTGGAGTATGCTATGTTCAGTGAAACGAAAGTTACAAGAGATCGCCATGAAACAGCTTGATGAACGCCTGAAAAGCCATTACCCGCAGTTGTCGCCGCAGGAGCAGCGCATTGCGGACTTTGTCTTTGATCATTTTGACGATCTTATCAGCTATAACAGTGCGGAACTGGCGCGTCTCAGCGGGGTATCGAAAGCCACCGTCAGCCGGTTGTTTAAGCGGTTAGGCTATGAAAAATATAAAGATATGCGCGATGAACTGCGCACTTTACGTCAGAGCGGCATGCCGTTAACCGATAATCGTGATGCGGTGCAGGGCAATACGCTGTTAGCCCGCCACTATAAGCAGGAGATGGCCAATCTGACGCAGTGGGTTAACAGTATTGATGCGACACAGTTTGGTGAAATTGTGCAGGCCCTGGCGCAGGGTAAGCGGATATTTATTGTCGGCCTGCGTAATGCCTATCCGGTGGCATTGCACCTGCGTCAGCAGCTGATACAGGCGCGTTCGCAGGTGTATCTGCTACCTCAGCCGGGGCAGACACTGGCGGAAGAGCTGGTGGATATTACGCCGCAGGATGTGGTGGTGGTGGTGGCATTTCGCCGCCGTCCGCGCATTATCAAGCCGATGCTGCAGCAATTACAGCAGGATAACATTCCGGTATTGCTGATATGTGAACCGCAGGCGCAGGGTGTAATTGCGCTGTCCCGCTGGCAGCTGTGCGCCTCGCTGGACAGCGTTTCCGCCTTCGACAGTTACGGTTCGGCGATGAGCGTGGTCAACCTGCTGGCCAATGCCTTGCTGCACGAATTATTGTCGCAGGGACGTCAGCGCATCCATCAGATTGCCGACCTTTATCAGCATATGGACGAGCTGGAACAACGATAACAGGGCACCATTTTGGTGCCTTGCCTCTTTTTGGTTCATTCTTCCGTTAGCTTTTCTGCGTATTTCCTTACTTACTCCTCATCTAAATCTGCTGGTTAGCTAAATCCTGCCGTCGCTGCGTCGTTGGCACATTAGTTGCAGAATGCATTTACAAGAATCTTTTGTTTCATGATTAACTAACCGGGGTATGATGATGAAAAAAGTATTGATGGCGGCAATGGGCGCAGCGCTGATGTTAAGTCAGGTCACGCAGGTAATGGCCGATCAGTTGCAGGACATCCAGAAACGCGGCGTACTGCGCGTAGCAGTGCCGCAGGATTTCCCGCCGTTTGGTTCAGTCGGTACTGATTTGCAGCCGCAGGGCTACGACATCGATATGGCGAAATACCTCGCAAACCAGATGAAACTTAAGTTGCAGCTGGTACCGGTTACCAGTGCCAATCGCGTGCCGTATTTGCAGACTGACAAAGTCGACCTGGTGATCTCCAGCATGGGAAAAAATGCTGAGCGTGAAAGAGTGATCGATTTCACCCGCGCTTATGCACCGTTCTTCCTCGGGGTGTTTGGCCCGAAAGATACCGCGCTGAAAGATGCTGCTGAGCTGAACGGCAAGTCGATCGGCGTTACCCGCGGCGCGGTGGAAGATATGGTGTTAAGCGAAGTGGCACCGAAGCAGGCACAGGTTAAACGTTACGAAGATAACAATACCACGCTGTCCGCTTATCTCTCTGGCCAGGTGCAGTATGTCGCGACCGGGAACCTGGTGGTTGCCGCAATTTCACGCCAGAACGCGGATAAAGCGCCGGTGGCGAAATTTATGTTGAAGGATTCCCCGTGTTTCATCGGCCTGCGTAAAAACCAGCCGGCGCTGAAAGAGAAAATTAACGCGCTGATTGAGCAGGCAGAAGCAGATAAGACGTTGAATGGCATGTCGGAACTGTGGCTGAAAGCCCCTCTGCCAGCCAACTTAGGCGCGTAAGGACGGGAAGATGATCGGACAACTCGACTTTGCCGCGCTGTGGCCCTACTGGCCGGAACTGCTGTCCGGTCTGTGGGTGACCATCCAGCTCACCGTGCTGGCAACTATCGGCGGCGTGGGGCTGGGCATTTTCGGCGCGGCGCTGCGCAGCGGCAAACCTTGCTGGCTGAGCCGTATCTGGGGGCTGTACGTAGAGCTGATTCGCAATACCCCGTTTGTGGTTCAGCTGTTTTTTATCGTTTTTGGCCTGCCGAATATGGGGGTGAAACTCACCGCTGGCGAGGCCGCGCTGCTGGCGATGCTGATTAATCTTGGCGCCTACAGTACCGAGATTATTCGCGCAGGCATTCAGGTGACGCCAAAAGGGCAGTGGGAAGCCGGACGCGTTCTGGGCCTCAGCCGCTCGCAGACTTTTTTTCGCGTGGTGCTGCCGCCGTCGCTAAAACGCATTTATCCGGCGCTGGTCAGCCAGTGCATTATCGTGATGCTCGGCTCGTCAGTGGTGTCGCAGGTCTCCTATGAAGAGCTGACCTTTTCCGCGAACCTGATTCAGTCGCGGACCTTTTTAAGTTTTGAAGTCTACCTGGTCGCCACGCTGATGTATCTGGCGCTGTCGATTGCCATGCGTCAGATACTGCTGGCCGCAGGGCGTAAATGGTTTGGAGAGCAGCCATGATGACCACTTTTACCGACTGGGACATCCTGCGCAATCTGCTGCTGGCAGCGCGCTGGACCATCCTGCTGTCACTGACAGCTTTTATTGGCGGCACGCTGGTGACCCTACCGCTGCTGCTGGTGCGTTTAACCGGTCGCCGCTGGCCGCTGCGTATTATTCGCGGCTACGTTGAACTGTTTCAGGGCACGCCGCTGCTGATGCAGCTGTTTCTGGCGTTTTTTGGTGTGGCACTGTTTGGCATTGATGTGTCGCCGTGGACCGCCGCCTCGCTGGCACTGACGCTGTATACCAGCGCGTTTCTGCTTGATATCTGGTACGGCAGCATTAAGGCGCTACCAAAAGGTCAGTGGGAAGCCTCGCGCTGTCTCGGGCTGAGTTTCGGTCAGACACTGTTTCGGGTGATTGCGCCGCAGGCGGTGCGAATTGGCATTGCGCCGACCGTCGGCTTTGCGGTGCAGGTGATTAAAGGCACCGCGCTGGCGTCGATTATCGGTTTTATCGAGCTGACCAAAGCCGGAACCATCCTGAACAACGTGACGTATCAGCCATTTAAAGTCTTCGGGTTGGTGGCGCTGGGCTACTTCCTGATGTGTTATCCGCTGTCTCGCTACAGCCAGTATCTGGAGAAGAAATTTAATGCCGCTCATCACCATTAATCAGGTGCAGAAATATTACGGGCAGAACCACGTGTTAAAAGGCGTGGATCTGGATATCGAAATGGGTGAGGTGATCTCGATTATTGGCCGTAGTGGTTCAGGTAAAAGCACGCTGCTGCGCTGCATCAACGGGCTGGAAGGTTATCAGGAAGGCAGCATCAAGCTGGGTGGCATCACCATTAGCGACCGGGATTCGCAGGCGCGCGAAATCAGCCGTTCAGTCGGCATGGTATTCCAGAGTTTTAACCTGTTTCCGCATATGACCGCACTGGAAAACGTGATGCTGGCGCCGCGTCGGGTACTGAAAAAGCGCCCGGACGAGTGTCGCCAGCTGGCGGTGCAGATGCTGGAAAAGGTCGGTCTTGGCGACCGTATCGATTACTACCCGGCCAATTTATCCGGTGGTCAGCAGCAGCGAGTGGCGATTGCCCGGGCGCTGGCGATGACGCCGAAGGTACTGCTGTGTGATGAAATTACCTCCGCGCTGGATCCTGAACTGGTCGGTGAAGTGCTTAAGGTGCTGGAGCAGCTGGCGAAAGAGGGCATGACGCTGATTCTGGTCACGCACGAAATGAATTTTGCCCGCGAAGTCGGCGATCGCGTGGTGTTTATGCACCAGGGGCGGGTATGGGAGCAGGGCGACAGCCGTAAGGTTTTCGCTGATCCACAGACAGCCGAATTAAAACAGTTTATCTCCTCGGTGCGCGGTCTGAGCTAACGCATCAGGAACATTCAATAAGGAACCTAATATGGACATCACTCACTACCCACAAATCAATCCGCCACAGCGACTGCTGATGGGGCCAGGCCCGATCAATGCCGATCCCCGCGTGCTGCGTGCGATGTCGAGCCAACTGATTGGCCAGTATGACCCGGCGATGACTCACTATATGAATGAAGTGATGGCGCTGTATCGCGCGGTATTCCGCACCGAGAACCCATGGACGCTGCTGATTGATGGGACTTCGCGTGCCGGTATCGAAGCGATTCTGCTGTCGGCGATCCGGCCAGGTGACAAGGTGCTGGTGCCGGTATTTGGCCGTTTTGGCCATCTGCTGTGTGAAATTGCCCGCCGCTGCCGCGCGGAAGTGCACACCATCGAAGTTCCGTGGGGAGAAGTGTTTACCCCGGATCAGATTGAAGATGCGATTAAGCGCGTGCGCCCGCGTCTGCTGCTGACAGTGCAGGGTGATACCTCAACTACCATGCTGCAGCCGCTGGAAAATCTCGGTGAGATCTGCCGCAAATATGACGTGCTGTTTTATACCGATGCCACCGCATCATTCGGTGGTAATCCGCTGGAAACCGATGCCTGGGGGCTGGATGCGGTATCGGCCGGAATGCAGAAATGTCTGGGTGGCCCGTCGGGCACCTCGCCGATCACCCTCAGTCCGCAGATGGAAGCGGTGATCCGCAAACGTAAATGCGTCGAGGAGGGGATCCGCACCGCCGACCATCAGAATGGCGACGATGAGATGATCTGGTCCAACTATTTTGATCTCGGCATGATCATGGATTACTGGGGGCCGGAACGTCTTAATCACCATACCGAAGCCACCACCGCGCTGTTCGGCGCCCGCGAGTGTGCACGATTAATCCTGCAGGAAGGGCTGGATAACGGTATTGCCCGCCATAAATTGCATGGTGATGCGATGCTGGCCGGTATTCAGGGCATGGGGCTGGAAACCTTTGGCGATCTGTCGCACAAGATGAATAACGTGCTGGGCGTAGTCATTCCACAAGGGGTGAATGGCGATCTGGCTCGTAAGCTGATGCTGGAAGATTTCGGCATTGAGATCGGCACTTCGTTTGGTCCGCTGGTGGGTAAAGTGTGGCGCATCGGCACCATGGGTTATAACGCGCGCAAGGATTGCGTATTGCAAACGCTGGCGGCGCTGGAAGCGGTGCTGAATCACCTCGGCTTTAACACCACCCAGGGTGCGGCAATGCAGGCAGCATGGGATAGCTACAGTAACGGGAGCCGCTGATGAGTGACTGCCTGATGAATGCAAGCGACGCAGGGCTGGCGGCCAGTCGGGTAATGGCGCGCTGCGATGCGTTGGCCGAAATCAGCGAGAGCACCGGTAAGCTAACGCGCGTCTACCTGTCGCCGGAGCATATGCGTGCCAACGCGCTGGTGGGTGAATGGATGAAGGCAGCGGGCATGCAGGTCTGGCAGGACAGCGTCGGCAATATTTGCGGTCGTTACGAAGCGGCGGAAGCCGGCGCACCCGCGCTGCTGCTGGGCTCGCATCTTGATACGGTGCGTAATGCTGGCCGTTACGACGGCATGCTTGGCGTGCTGACCGCCATCGAAACCGTTCAGTATCTGCATCAACACCAGCTGCGTTTACCGCTGGCGATTGAGATTGTCGGTTTTGGTGATGAAGAGGGCACGCGCTTTGGCATTACCCTGCTCGGCAGTCGTGGCATCACCGGCAGCTGGCCGCAAAGCTGGGTGTCACATCCGGACGGCAACAGTATTACCGTGGCTGAAGCGCTGGCTGATGTCGGGCTGAATGCTGCGAATATTTCGCAAGCGGCGCGTGATGTGAATGCAATCGTTGCCTATCTGGAGCTGCACATTGAGCAGGGGCCATGTCTGGAACAAGCCGATCTGGCATTAGGTGTGGTCACCGCCATTAACGGTGCGCGCCGGCTAAACTGCCGCTTTACTGGCGAAGCGGGTCACGCCGGCACCGTGCCGATGAATCAGCGCAAAGATGCGCTGGCCGCCGCCGCCGAGTGGATGCTGTATATCGAAACCAGCACGCCAGAACATCATCCGCAGCTGGTGGCGACCGTCGGTAGCCTGCAGTGCTCGCCTGGCGCGGTCAATGTTATTCCGGGTGAGGTTGATCTGACGCTGGATGTGCGCGGGCCGGAAGACCAGCCGCTGGCGGAACTGCTGTCTGCTCTGCTGACGCAGGCGGAGGCTATTGCGCTGCGTCGTGGGCTAAAGTTTCATGCCGAAGAGTATTACCGTATTGGCGCTACCCGCTGCGACGCTGGGCTGCAGTCGACAATAACCCAGGCGGTGACGCAGGTGCAGGGCCGCAGTTTATCGCTGCCGAGCGGAGCCGGGCACGATGCGATTGCGATAGCCGAACGCTGGCCGGTCGGCATGCTGTTTGTGCGTTGCGATCGCGGTATCAGCCACCATCCGGCAGAATCGGTGACCAGCAGTGATGTTGCCAAAGCGGTCCAGGCCTATCTGCAAGTGGTTCACAATGTGGCCTGTCAAGGCGATGTTCTCCGCGCCAGTGCCGGAAATTTGCATCAGGAGAACAGATGACACTCGACCAATTTAACCAATTTAACGCCGCCGATGCCCACGCCGCAATCGCCCACTGCGTCGCGATTCCCGGCTGGAGCAGCGCACTGCTGGCCGCTCGTCCTTATGCTTCACTGGATGCGTTACTGGATTATGCCGATGCGCTTGCCAGCCGCTGGAACAGCGCCGACCTGCTTGAGGCGCTTTCGGCCCATCCTCGCATTGGCGAGCGTGCCAAAGGCGAAGGCAAAGAGGCCGCGCTGTCTCGCCAGGAGCAGTCATCGGTCAATCATCACAATCTGCAACTGCAACAGGCGTTGCGCAGCGGTAATGCCGCCTATGAACAGCGCTTTGGTCAGGTGTTTCTGATTCGTGCCAAAGGGCGTACTGGCGAGCAGATGCTGGCAGAACTGCAGCGTCGACTGGCGAATGAACACTTGCAGGAGCAGCAGGAAGCGCTAATCCAGCTGCGAGAAATCACTCAGCTGCGTCTTCGGGAGATTTTCCAATGAGCACGATTACCACACACGTCCTTGATACTGCGCTCGGCAAACCGGCCAGCGGCGTGGCCATTTTGCTGGAGAAACAGTGCGCAGACGGCTGGCAGTCTCTGGCGCAGGGACAGACCGACAGCGATGGACGCATTAAAGCGTTAACGCCTGAGCCACTGGCCGCGGGGCATTATCGGCTGACGGCGGCAATCGGTGACTACTTCACCGCCAGCGGGCGTGATGCGTTGTATATCAGCGCGCAAATTGATTTCGTTATCCCGGCAAGCGGCAGCCACTACCATCTGCCGTTTCTGATTTCACCGTGGTCGTGGTCCACTTATCGCGGTTCCTGAAATCGATTATCAGTCCAGCGGTGGCATTCTCGCCGCGCGTGCTAATCATCGCAACGGGAGTCGGAAACGCTCCCCTACAGTTATGTTGAGGTCATCCACCATGAGTCTCACTCGCGTCAGGCCTGAAGACACGCGTTACCCGGCAGGAAAAACTTTTGCCTGGGGACTGCAACACGTATTGACCATGTACGGAGGCATTATTGCGCCGCCACTGATCATTGGCTCCGCCGCTGGCCTGCATGCCAGCGAGATTGGCATGCTGGTAACCGCCGCGCTGTTTGTCAGTGGCTTTGCCACCCTGCTGCAAGCGTTAGGTCTGCCTGGCTTTGGTTCGCGGCTGCCGCTGGTGCAGGGTGTCTCTTTTGCCGGTGTGGCGACCATGGTGACGATTGTCAGCGGCGGCGGCGGGCTGCCGGTGGTATTTGGTGCGGTGATAGCTTCTTCGCTGATTGGCTTACTGATTGCGCCGTTCTTCGCCCATATCATTCGTTTTTTTCCGCCGGTGGTGACCGGTACGGTGATCACCATTATTGGCCTGTCGTTAATGCCGGTTGCGGCGCGTTGGGCGATGGGCGGCAATGCGAAAGCTGCCGACTGGGGCGCACCGTCCAATATTGGCCTGGCGGCGCTGACGCTGGCGGTGATCCTGCTGCTGAATAAGCTCGGCAATGGCGGACTAAAACGGCTGGCGATATTACTGGCGATGCTGGTGGGTACGCTGTTTGCGGTTATCAGCGGCAAAACCGATTTCTCGGCGGTGATGCAGGGGGATTTTGTCGCGCTGCCTGGCGTGATGAGTTTTGGCCTGCCGGTATTTGATCTCGCCGCTATTCTGTCGATGCTGCTGATCGTGCTGGTGTTATTAACCGAAACCACAGCCGGATTAATTGCCGTCAGCGAAATTGTCGAAACCGATATCGACGGTAAGCGGATAGCCAGTGGGCTTCGCGCCGACATGCTGACCAGCGCGCTGGCGCCGCTGTTTAACTCTTTCCCGCAGAGCGCTTTTGCACAGAATATCGGACTGGTGGCGATGACCGGTATCAAGAGCCGCTATGTCGTGGCGGCGGGTGGAGTTATTTTAGTGATCCTTGGTCTGCTGCCGGTTCTGGGGCGGGTGGTGGCCTGTATTCCGATGCCGGTACTGGGTGGGGCTGGAGTGGTGCTGTTTGGCACCGTGGCCGCCAGTGGTATTCGTACTCTGGCAAAAGTCGACTATAAAGATAATATGAACCTGGTCATTGTCGCTACCTCAATCGCCTTCGGTATGATCCCTATCGTGATGCCAGCATTTTATGACCAGTTTCCGGGGTGGGTGCGCACGTTATTACATTCCGGCATCAGCGCCGCTTGCCTGGTTTCTGTCAGCCTGAATATCCTGTTTAACTGCCTGAAACGCGGCGAGACCATCAGCATACGCTCTTAATTAACACTGTCCGGGGCGAAAAATCAATTTTCCCCCGATCATTACGCATCTCCGTTATAGTTATGGCTAAATAAATCTCAGTCTATTTTGCCATTATATGGAATTTATCGCTTTATTATCCCCAATTGCTGTCCATTATTACTGGCCTTTTCTGGCACTCTGACACTTTTCTGATTGAAAACTAAGGTGGATATAATAATTTATCTTAGTTGCCTGTACCGCTAACAGAAGGGGATCGCTGATTTGCATCAGGCGAATTTGTTGACATAATTGCCCGGTAGCAAAAGTTATTCAGGCCAAACCAGCGGAAGAAATAATGGAAAGCACGCGGTGATATAATATGGTAATAAATTATAATCCTTATATTTAGTGTGATTCATTATTATTTATGGAAAATACACTTCAGCGGTCCTTCCCCCCTTTGGGCAGCTGCTGTGCTATTGATTACCGTATAACCAGGGCAGATGCAGTAGGCTTTAAAATAATAACTAATGTGCAGGGAGCGCGCTCCCTGCCAATTAATTCAGCTATAAACGAAAGGCATCGGCATCGCGCCAGGCTGGAAACTTTTCACGATATTCACGCAAATTTTCCAGTGACAGCTCTGCATCCAGTCGCGCGGGCTGATGAGGCTTAGCAGTCGCCAGCAGTTCACCCTGCGGGCTGATGATGCGGCTGTCACCGCTGTACTGATGATGATTACCGTCACTACCGGTTCGATTACAACCCGCAATATACGCCTGATTCTCAATAGCACGCGCCAGCAGCAGTGACTGCCAGTGTAACGCGCGTGCGGCTGGCCAGTTGGCAACATACAGCGCCAGGTCATAATCATTTTGATTACGTGAGAACACCGGAAAACGCAGGTCGTAGCAGATCTGTGGCAAAATACGCCAGCCGCGCCATTCAACAATCATACGACGATCGCCAGCCTGATAGTGATGATGTTCATCCGCCATACGAAACAGATGACGCTTATCATAGCTGTGCAGCGTGCCATTAGGCTCAACCAGCATAAAACGGTTAACCGCCCCTGTTGCAGTCTGAATTGCCGCACTGCCACCAACCATTGCATGGGTCGACTTAGCCTGCGCCTGTAACCACTCAAGCACGCGTGCCTGAGGCAGTGAACGCTGCGCCGCTTCCATGGCGAAACCGGTGGTAAACATCTCCGGCAGAATAATCAGGTCGCGTTGCTTAATATCCGCCAGCAGGCTGGCGAAGTGGCGCAAATTCGCTTCGCCATCCATCCACACCAGCGGCTGTTGCAGTAGCGTGAGTTTTAGAGTTGACACAGTCGCTCCGCAGCAGCGTCCAGCGTGGCTTCCTGTTTGGCGAAGCACAGGCGGATCAGTTTATGAGGGAATTCATCAGCGCAGAATACCGACAGCGGAATCGCGGCCACGCCAACTTCTTTTGTCAGCCACTGGCAGAAACTGACGTCATCAAGATCGGAAATGGCGCTGTAATCGGCCAGCAAGAAATAGGTACCTTCGCATGGCAGGATCTCCAGGCGGCTGTCAGCCAGCGCCTGCACAAAACGGTCACGCCGCGCACGGTAGAACGCCGGCAGCTCACGATAGTGTTCCGGCTCAGCACGCAGCATATCGGCGATGGCCAGTTGGGCCGGAGTATTGACTGCAAAGGTCAGATATTGATGCACTTTACGAATTTCTGCACTGATCGCCGCTGGTGCCACGCAATAACCGACTTTCCAGCCGGTCATATGGAAGGTTTTACCGAATGAAGAGACGGCAACCGCCCGCTGACGCAGCTGGGGATGCGCCAGCACGCTGACGTGGCCCTCTGCGGCAAAACAGATGTGCTCGTACACTTCATCACTCAGCACATAAATTTCCTGCTCAGCAATCGCTTCCCACAGCGCGGCAAAATCGCTTTTCAGCCAGACGCTGGCGGAAGGATTATGCGGCGTATTGAGGATGACCAGCCGTGTACGCTCCGACAGCAGTGAGGCAAACTGTTGCCAGTCAACCTTGAATCCCGGTGGTTGCAGCGCGATGCGCTTCATCACGCCGCCGGCCAGCGTCACCGCAGGTGCATAGCTGTCGTAGCTCGGATCGAAGCAGATCACTTCATCACCTGGCCGCACCAGCGCGGTAATCGCGGCATACAATGCTTCCGTCGCTCCGGCGGTGACGGTGATATCGCTGTTGGCGTCAGGCTTGTGGCCATAAAGCTCAGCGGTTTTATCAGCAATGGCTTCACGCAGCGGCTGTACACCCGTCATCGGCGCATACTGGTTGGCGCCCTGGCTGACATGATATGCCAGCCGCTCCTGCAAAAAACGTGGGCCGTCAAAATCCGGAAAACCCTGCGACAGGTTAATCGCCTGATACTGCTGCGCCAGTGCGCTCATTTGCGAGAAAATAGTGGTGCCGAGTGCCGGAAGTTTGCTTTCGGGAATCAAGGGTGTCTGACTCATGGCTGGTTGACCTTTCGGGCTGATGTCTGTGAGGTTAAAGCTGGATTATTGCCACTATAGCATAGTGAATTGGCCTGACGCCTCAGGTTAGCGGGACAACGGCAAAGCCGATTCTGAGGGATTATCCTCAGCCCTATAAAACCGCGTCTAAGGGGGATCGACTTAAGTTAGTACTAATCCGATAGGTTTTGATGGCGTGTCAGGGTTAAATGACAGGAGAAAACATCCTTTTTTAGGAATAACATTAAATTAATTCGTTAGTGCAGTATGTTTGAAGTGTTTTCTCTATCAGGGCAACTTACCCTTTATCCAGTTATTTCCAGCGAGATACCCTCATCTTTATCAGGAATGAGTGGTTTTCCAGCTTTTCATGAATAATTTAATGCATAGCAGGATAATTAATAACTGACTTCCTTTTGCATTGAGTGCGCCAGATTAATAGATATAGTTTAAACCTTCTGATTTTACTCTTATGTCATTACCTAATGATGTTAAAGGATTAAGAACAGTAGAGTCCTGTTCTGATGAATGTCAGGGGAGAATAATCAGAAAAAAAATATCGCAATGACATTTAATTTTTTATGGGTGATCTCTAACTCCTTTATTTGATTGGGTAAAGTAAATCTTTATGCGGAAGGCAGGTGACATTATTATTGTTAAATACACGCTGTTGAGGCTTCATTTATTTTTCTGAACAATGCGCGATTATGGTGTTAAATTTACAGTAATAATCATTTTGCGATACTATGTTTTTAGTTATTTGCTATTTATAGATTTTATGGCTGTTATTTTTATTTTGGTTGGTGTTTTATGTTGTATTGAGTAGTGGGGTGGGGGTTATTATTATTTTTATGTGCTTGTGTGATTTTTTTTCTTTGCCTCGCGAAGCAAGTGTGTGAATATGACGCCCCGTCAATCATGATGAAAATATGATTGTGGGTTTAGATACTTCAATATAATCGTTCTGTGAAATGGAAGCTCAAACATTACTTATAACATTGGCTATTAATAAGCCCGATGTTTTGCGTCTGGATTTCTGTAGTTTGGAAAGTCAGGGCGATAAGCAATGTAATGGCTATTATTAAATAAGGAAATTTAAAAAATGAAATTGAATGCAATTATGCTGGCAACAGCAATGACTCTGGTTACCTCTTCTGTTGCTTATGCAGCTGGTCAGGGAAGTGGCACTGTGACTTTCGAGGGCGATATTGTTAATGCGCCATGCAGTATTTCTCCAGGAACGACCGACCAGACTATTGCGATGGGTCAGGTCAGTAACAGGGTGCTGACCACTGTTGGAGAATCCACGCCGCAGCCTTTTAACATCGAACTGCAGGGTTGTGATGTTAACACCACCAATGATCAAATTACCTTTACCTTTAATGGACTGGCCGATCCAGCCAATGCCAATTTATTTGCTCTGAATGGTACCGCAAGCGGCGCGGGTATCAGACTGGTTGACCCAGCTGGTAAGGATATTAAACCGCACACTGCTACCGCTCCGCTCAATCTGGGCAATGGTAATGCCACGCTGACATTTAATGCCTCACTCAAACACAGCAATGCTTCAGCCGCTGTAGTTCCAGGACGCTTTAATAGTACTGTGAACTTCGAAGTCGCTTACCAGTAAAATTTAATGAGGATGTCATACTGGCATCCTCATTATTTCTGATTGGCGAGAACGAACTTAGCCAGATTAATCGCGGGCAGGAGAAGTTAATGAATAAAGTAAATTACTTTATTTAAGTTTTCCCTTAACTGCTTTGTGATTCTTTCTGACGGAAACGGACTTTTAATGATGTTCATGGATTTAGAATGACTGAGTTCATTATGTTTTTTTTTCGCAAGCGAAGAATAGTAAATCTGATTGTTTTAAGTTCAGCATTTAGCGGTTTTCCTGTTTACTCCGTTACTGAATTTAATACTGAAGTGCTGGCGACAGGAAAACGTAGCAAAGTAGATCTTTCTCGTTTTTCCGAGCCGCATTCAGTTTTACCCGGCAGTTATTTGCTGGAAATTAAAATAAATCAACAAACGTTCCCTCAACGCACAATTCAGTACTTAACTGATGCAAACAACCCAGGGCAACCGCGCGTCTGTCTGCCACCAGACCTGATTAAGCAAATGGCACTGAAGCCGGAAGCGGCTAAACAAATTACGCTTTGGTACAACGACGCTTGTGCTGATATCAGCGCACTGCCCGGAATTACGGTATCCAACCGCATTGGTCGCGGTGTGCTGGAGATAACCGTACCCCAGGCATGGATGAAATATTCCGACTCGAACTGGACGCCACCAGAGCAGTGGGATAACGGTCTGCCGGGTATTCTGCTGGATTACAATATCAATGCGTTAACCAGCCGCCAGCAGGACAGCAGTATTACCGCGGATAGCCTTACCAGCTACGGTACGCTGGGCAGTAATGCCGGCCCGTGGCGGCTACGAGCTGATTATCAGGCCAGTCTTCAACGTCAGGGCAGCCAGCACAATACGGATTCATCGCTGACTCAGGTTTATGCCTGGCGCGCTTTGCCTGAGTACGCGGCAAAAGTGATGGTTGGAGAGGCATATCTCAACTCAGCGGTTTTCGACAGCTTCCGTTACACCGGGGCGAGTGTCGCCAGCGATGAACGGATGTTGCCGCCAAAGCTGCGCGGCTATGCACCCGAAGTGCGCGGTATCGCGAGAAGTAATGCCAAAGTGACCGTCTCACAACAGGGACGTACCTTGTATGAAACCACCGTGCCGGCAGGCCCTTTTGTGATTCAGGATCTGAGCAGTTCGGTACAAGGGCGGCTCGAGGTTAAAGTAGAAGAACAAGATGGCTCAATATCCAGTTTTCAGATTGATACAGCGACCATTCCTTACCTGACGCGTCCCGGCTATGTGCGTTATAACGTGGCGCTGGGCCAACCTTCCACGCCTGATCATCAACTTCGCGGGCCGATTTTTTCCTCCAGTGATTTTTCCTGGGGGATAACGAATGCCTGGTCGCTGTTTGGTGGAGCATTGATTGGCGGCGACTATAACGCTGCCTCATTAGGCCTGGGGCGTGATTTAAATGTGTTTGGTGCGTTATCAGCAGATGTGACTCAGTCTTATGCACGTTTGCCAAATGCCCCTGTAGCCACTGGCAAATCATTTCGTCTGAATTATGCCAAACGTTTTGAAGAATTAAACAGCCAGATCACGTTTGCTGGTTATCGATTTTCGCAACGTAATTTTATGAATATGCAGCAGTTTTTGCAGGCAAATTACCGTGACGAAATGTTTACGCGCCAGGATAAAGAGCTTTATACCCTCACTGCCAATAAAACGTTTATGGCAGATGACAGTGCACAGGCAATAACGGTTTATCTGAGTTATTCGCACCAGACTTACTGGGATTCCCGCTCGGTCAATCGTTACGGGCTTTCTGCCAGCAGAATGTTCAATCTGGCGGGAATTAGTGGCATCAGCGCATCGTTATCCGCTTATCGCAGTGATTATCAGGGGCGTACTGACGACAGTGCAATGTTAAACGTTACGCTGCCGCTGGGCGATCATCGACGTATTGGTTATAGCCTTCAGACCAACAATAATGAAATTACCCAGAGTGCTTCCGTGGATGATTTCAGCGACTTAAATAACAGCTGGCAGCTGCGGGCCGGCCACAATCAGACGGGCAAGCTCATGTCGAGCGCCTGGTACTCCCACTCTGCACCTTCCGGCACATTGAATGCCAATGTTGGCTGGCAACAGGATAGTTATACCTCGCTGGGCGCGACCCTGCGGGGCGGCGTAACGGCCACCCGACACGGCATTGCTGCTCATCAGAATAGCGGTAATGGCGGCAGCCGATTGATGCTGGATACCGATGGTGTCGCCGGCGTACCGATTAATAATGGGCGCGCGTACAGCAATCGTTATGGTCTGGCGGTGATCTCTGACGTCAGCAGCTACTACAACGTTGATACACGTATTGATGTCAACCAGTTGAGTGATGATGTTGAAGCAACCCGTGCGGTAGTGCAAAGCACGTTGACCGAGGGGGCGATTGGCTACCGTCACTTTGAAGTGGTTCAGGGATATAAAGTGCTTGCCACCATTCGCCTGGACGACGGCAGTGAGCCGCCATTTGGCGCCACAATAATGACAGCAAAAGGCCGCGAGGCGGCGTTAGTCAACGAAAAAGGCGTGGCGTATCTGACCGGCATCAAGCCCGGAGAGAAACTGACACTTTTCTGGCAGGGCCAACCGCAATGCACCCTTAGCCTGCCTGCAAGCGAAAAGCCTCTTACCCGGCTGTTACTGCCCTGTAATGCACTTTAAATGAAATCACACCCGTGGGAGTCAAATTGTATGATGAAGTCGGTAAACCTCAATTTAATCGCCGCAGGCTTGCTGTGGGGAACTGTGATTCCACATGCCAGCGCAGCTATTACGTTGGATCGTACCCGCGTTATATATGTTAGCGATCAGAAGTCTATCAGTATAAATATTACCAATGAGAATAAACAATATCCTTTCCTTGCCCAGGCGTGGCTGGATGATGCTCAGTTACAGTCCATTGACGGCCCATTGATGGTTCTGCCGCCTATTCAGCGCGTTGAGCCGGGTGAAAGTAGCGTGGTGCGGATAACTCAGCTCCCTGAGGCCAGCCAATTGCCGCAGGATCGTGAGTCGCTGTTCTATTTTAATCTGCGAGAAATACCGCCAAAAAGTGAGCAGCCCAATTCTTTACAGCTGGCACTACAGACCAAAATTAAAGTGTTCTATCGACCAAAAGCGATTGTGGCAGCGAAAGATGCAGTGTGGCAGGAGAAGCTGGTATTCCGCCAGACCAGTACAGGTTTGATTGTGGAAAATCCGACACCGTTTTACGTCACGTTGCTTAATATGAAGCAAACAACCAAAAAGCCGGAAGGGGAAAAGGTTGATGAATTTAAAGCGCTAATGATAGCGCCGAACTCATCAGAAACCCTGGCGCTACCCAATTTAAAGCTTAGCAGCTTTACGGTGAGTTATATCAACGATCATGGTGGTTACCCGCAGTTACATTTTACCTGCAGTAACCAACTTTGCCGCGTTACGCCAGCCAGTAAAAAGTAAAAGGATAAACTTATGGGAATTTCTGGCTTGAGAATAAACAAAATTAAATCTGACTGGGGCACAGGGCGGCTGATATTTATTCTACTGTGTTTTCTGGGTATCAGTTTTAAAACGCAGGCACTGGAATGCTATATGAATGTGCCTGGTGGTACAACGGAAGAAGTTGTGGATATAGGTACGCTGAAGGTACCGGCTACCTTGCCAGTCGGCAGCCGGTTATGGACCTCAGAAGAGAGGACCCGTACCGTGGTTTGTAAGGCATACGAAAATGTTCCTGCGGAATATGTCTATTTTTATCCAACGCCGAACCAGCCTGTTTTCGCGCCCGGGATTAAGATGGGTATTATATATAACGGTGCCGATTTGGGGATCAATAATAATAAGAAGCGAACAGATATATATGCCAATAAGGACAATTGGACGACCGCGACTATCAGATTTCAAATTTATCTTGAAAAAAGCGGAACTATCAACCCCGTTACCACAGACAGGGTGCAAGCTTTACAGTTGGATGGTGAATATGGAATTAATAATCAACCGGGTAAGAACTACAGCTTCTTTTTAACCGGCATGACGAAAATTGAGGTTATTCAATGCGCGGTATCAATCAATCTGGATAATCCCTCAGGCGTGAATTTTGGCACCTTGCCAGTTTGGGCGGCAGGTAAAGGGGAAATCGTTCGGAAAGATTTTAACCTGAGCATCAGCAAAAACAGTTGCTCTGAAGATTTTCAACTGGATGCCGACTTCACTGTAGTCAATGGCAGCCTGCTGGATGCTACCGGTCTGAATATGGATAACGGTTCGGTTATGCGCATCCGTGATAACAGCAATCCAAAGTGGATTGAATATAATCAGTTTCAGCCTTTTGCCGATATGACGGGGCGTGATTCTGTGTCCAAGAATTATTCTGCGGTGTTAGAAGCGACAGCAGATGGTCAGGAAGGCGATTTTAGTAAGAGCCTAATCTTGCGAATTAACTATCTGTAATGGAGCCAGGATGAAACATTTATTGATTAGCGCGATCCTGTTCAACATGGGAACTGTTCTTTCGCCGGCTGCATTTGCCGCCGATCTACAGATAGACTTTAGCGGTAGCGTTGTCGCCACTCCCTGTAATATCGATCCTGCGTCGCAGGCTCAGAAAGTGAACATCGGCTCGGTGGTCGATAAAATTATTTATCGCGATGGTCACACTGCGCAAATACCGTTCGAGATTAAACTTACTGGTTGTTCCACCAATGTAAGACAATCGGTTAATGTCACATTTACCGGTACGGAAGATCCTGTTTTGCCCGGAAAACTAATAATTAATAAAGGCGATAATGGTGTGGCACTGGCATTGTTTGACGAAAATAATGCCGCGCTGAATCTGGGAACTGCCACAGCTCCGATCGGGTTACAGACCGGTGAAACTATCCTCTCATTTTCCGCGAATGTGATCGGGCATCCGGACGCTATTCGCGATAAAACGGTGACGGCAGGGGCATTTAGTTCAGTGGCTAACTTTGAGCTTAGTTATAATTAGGGATAGTTTTCGGTGACAGTAAACATTACGCGAGTGACAGGTTGTATTCTGGCAGGGTATTTATTGATTGCTATGCATATCCACTGGCCGAATCGTGGTGGTAGCGGTTTTTATCTGCCCTGGAATATGGTTGGAATCATAGTGATGATGCTGGTGATAATAATTACCATGCGATTCTCTGGTTCCCCTCTATTCTCTTCGCGGCTATTTTCCGCTTTGTTAGTTGGCGGGGTGATTTTGCTGTTGCCCGCGCTGTGGAGTGCAGAACCGTGGCTTAGCGAAGTGATGCCGCGCCAGCTGGGATTACTGAGCGGTATATTGTTCTACTTTGCTATGTTGCAAATTCCGCTCGATCATCGCTGGCGTCAGCGGCTGCTTTTATTGCTTCTGACAGCCGTTTTCATTGAAGCTATTATAGGGCTGGTACAATATATTCTGCTGCAAAATTACAGTGGCAGCTGGATGGGATTTGATACGAACTATACCCGGCCCTACGGTATTTTCCAGCAGGTTAATGTGATGGCCAGTTTTATGGCATCCGGCCTGGCGCTGGCGCTCTGTTTGCTGGGGCGCAGGCAAACCAAAGGCCGCATCAGTCAGGGATTGATTGTTGGCGTGCTGGTACTGGCGCCGCTGCTTTTAATGATGATTCTCTCACGCGTGGGGTTGCTGGCAGCAATCTTACTGACACCCTTGCAGTTGATCATATTGTGGCGTAGTCACCCACGCCGCATGATGTATGCCCTGGCGCTGATCGCCAGCGGCGTGCTCTGCGGTGTGGTACTGATGCTGCTTAATGGTGCCGCGCGTGAAGTGACTTCAGCAGCGCCAGTGCTGTACCGGCTAATTTACTGGCAGGAAGCACTGCGGATGATTGCTGAGCGTCCATGGCTGGGATGGGGCTATGGGCACTTTGAGCATGATTTTATTAATCATTTCAATATTAATTACAATATTGAGAGCGTCTCCCATCCGCACAATGAATTGCTGTATTGGGGAGTTGAAGGTGGCCTGTTAAGCCTGACAGGGATTGCCGTCATCACTTGGGGCGGCTGGTTATTGCTGCGCCGTATGCGTCCTCGCTTGCTTCGCCCGGGAGTATGGCTGGCAACGCTGCCGATTTTGCTGCATATGATGTTGGAATATCCGCTGTATCAGTCTGCCGCTCATGCTGTAATGCTATTGTTGCTGCTGCGGGTGTGTGATGTTCGCCGTCAAAATGAGATGACATTGCAAATCCAGCCGCTTCTGCGCATTGGGATCAGTGCCATCGCCGCGTTGTTAATGCTGTATATGCTGAACGGTTTGCACAGCTCATTGATTATTACCGCAGTAGAAAAAACGGGTTTGCAGCAGTTTGACGCCATGTCAAAGGTGATGACTCCAACCCCCTGGCAAGCTCGTTACGACTTTGATGTTCAGCTTCACCAGATGATGAATTACTCGCAAACTCAGGATCCTGAGATTTTGCAGGGGTATCAGCGTTGGGCGGAGAATGAAATCCGCGTGCGGCCCGATGCCAATACCTACTTTAACTTAATTCAGATCAGTAGAGTGTTGAATCAGTTAACACGCGCCGCGCAGTTAAAGCGGCAGGCTCAGAAATTATATCCGCAAGACAGTCGTTTCTGGTAACACGGTTAAGCGACATCGCTTTTTCTCGCTTCATTTCATCAAAGCCCGATGTTAGTATTTGGCAATCAAGACGCTTAGACGTCTAAATATCAAAAAGTATACTACCGCAACTCCCTGAAAAATAAGGAAAGGTATGACGGTTTTAGCGCAATTAGACCAGCTGGTTGAGGCCTGTCACTGGATCGGTGCCAAGGGCTGGGCACCGGCAACCGGTGGCAATATGTCTGTTCGCCAGGATGAAAGCAGCTGTTTACTCAGTGAATCGGGCAAGGACAAAGGCAGTCTGACCCGCGATGATTTTATTCAGGTTGAAATCGCCACTAACCGGGTACCATCCGGGCGTAAGCCGTCGGCGGAAACCGGCCTGCATACTTTGATTTATCGCCTGTTTCCTGAGGCCGGGGCGGTTTTGCATACCCATACCGTCAATTCTACCGTGCTGTCACGGGTTGAGAAGGGCGCGGCGCTGGTGCTACAGGGCTATGAAATGCAAAAAACGCTTGCCGGTCAGCAGTCACATCTCGACAGCGTCTCGATTGCACTGTTCGATAACGATCAGGATATTGATGGGCTGGCAAAACGTATTGAGCAGTTTGCCCAGAACAATCCGCTGCGCTACGGCTTTCTGCTGCGCGGCCACGGTTTGACCTGCTGGGGCAAAGACGTCAACGAGGCTAAGCGCCATCTTGAAGGGCTGGAGTTCCTGTTTTTATGTGAGATGCAACGCCGTCTGCTGGAGGCCAAATGATTCGTGCGATTGTCACCGATATTGAAGGCACGACCAGCGATATTCGCTTTGTCCATAACGTACTGTTTCCTTATGCCCGTCAGCATCTGCAAAGCTTTATTGTGCAGAACCAGCAACAGCCAGCAGTCAGCAGCACGTTAAACGATCTGCGTCAGGAGATTGCTCAGCCCGAAGCCAGCATCAAGCAGCTAACTGAGACGCTGTTTTCCTTTATGGATGAAGATCGTAAATCCACCGCGCTGAAAGCGCTGCAGGGGATGATCTGGCGTGAGGGCTATCTGAATGGCGATTTTAAAGGCCATCTCTATCCGGACGTCCTGCCCGCCTTTAAACAGTGGCAATCACAGGGCATTGCACTTTACGTTTATTCATCCGGTTCGGTTGCTGCGCAGAAATTGTTATTTGGATATAGCGACGAAGGTGATATTACTTCGCTATTCAGCGGCTATTTCGATACCCATGTTGGTGCTAAGCGCGAAGTCGACGCCTATCGTAATATCGCCAGCCAGATCGATCTTCCCACCAGTGAACTGCTGTTCTTATCCGATATCCATCAGGAACTGGATGCCGCACAGCAGGCAGGCTGGCACACCGTGCAGTTAATTCGCGGCGAGGCAGATGCAGAGAGCATCCATCGTCAGGTAAACCGTTTTGATCAGATCAACCTGGAGCTGTTTTCCTTATGAGTGCACTGACTATATTCACCGATACCGAAGCCACGCAGCCGGTGTGGCACAGTACTGATGCTGAAGAAATTCGTCAGCAGCTGAACGCCAAAGAAGTGCGCTTCGAGCGCTGGGAAGCCGATCGCGATCTGGGTGAAAATCCCGATGCAGAAACGGTGATCAATGCTTATCAGCATGCGATCGATCGGCTGGTGGCTGAAAAGGGCTATCAGAGTTGGGATGTGATCAGTATGCGTGCGGATAACCCGCAGAAAGAGGTGCTGCGCACCAAGTTTCTTTCCGAGCATACCCATGGCGAAGATGAAGTGCGTTTTTTTGTTGAGGGGGCGGGGCTGTTCTGTCTGCATCTCGACGGTAAGATCTACCAGATCCTGTGTGAGAAGAACGATCTGATCTCGGTGCCGGCCGGAACGCCGCACTGGTTTGATATGGGTTCCTCGCCGCACTTTACCGCGATTCGTATTTTCGATAATGCCGAAGGCTGGATCGCTAATTTTACCGGCGACAATATTGCTGACGCCTATCCACGCCTGCCTTAATATTTCGGGCGGCATTTTCGCCGCCCGTGCCGCTGGCTAACCGCGCGGCTGAAAAATTCCGTCAGTAACCTGCGCTGGCGTCACCACGCCGGTATCCAGTATCCAGCCGCTAATCAGCGCCGCAGGCGTGACGTCAAACGCCGGGTTATAGACGCTGGCATTTTCTGGTGCCCACTGCACATCACCAAAGCTGCCAGCGACGCCGGTAACTTCACGCGCATCACGCTGCTCAATGGGAATCGCCGTGCCGTCAGGGCACTGGCTGTCGAGCGTGGTATGCGGTGCCGCGACATAGAACGGAATACGGTGATAGTGCGCCAGCACCGCCAGACTGTAAGTGCCTATCTTATTCGCCACATCGCCGTTAGCGGCAATGCGGTCGGCACCGACCCAGACAGCATCAACCTGTTGTTGCGCCATCAGGCTGGCCGCCATCGAATCACAAATCAGCTGATAAGGCACCCCCAGCTCACCCAGTTCCCAGGCGGTAAGACGGCCGCCCTGTAACAGCGGACGGGTTTCATCGACCCAGACATTTGCCACTTTGCCCTGCTGATGGGCAAGCGCAATCACGCCTAACGCCGTGCCGACACCAGCAGTGGCTAATCCGCCGGTATTGCAGTGCGTCAGCAGGCGGCTGCCGGATTTAATCAGCGCGTTACCGGCCTCGGCGATGCTGTTGCACAGCGCTTTATCCTCTTCCACCAGGCGTAATGCTTCAAAGCTCAGGGCAGTAACGAAATTCTTCTGCGCCAGCGCCTGTTTCATACGATCAAGATTATTCATCAGGTTCACCGCCGTCGGCCGTGATGCACGCAGCACTTCCAGCGCGTCTGCCAGCTGGTTTTGTGGCATGCCACCTTCTGCCAGCAAAGCCAGCAGCAGGCTGGCAGACAGGCCGATCAGCGGAGCGCCACGTACGCGCAGCGCCTTGATATGGCCGACCAGCGTGGCAACGTCGGGCGTCGGGCACCAGATCTTTTGTTGCGGCAGCGCCTGTTGGTCAAGGATCCAAAGCTGATTGTCACGGACTTGTAAGCTGGTAGTGCTGAGTGTCTGCATGTGATTTAAATCCCTGTTGCGTTAATGCTGCATATTGTGCCAACATGCAAAGCGGATGTATAGACGTCTGAACGGCTTGTTCTGATTATAAAAGTATAAAAAGTGTTGAGAGGAAGAAGGCAATGTCGCAATACCGTACGTTCACTGCCACCGATGCTGTGGAATATGCCCGACAATTTGGCGGTCTGAGCGATCCCACTTCGCTGGTGGACGCACAGGAAATTGGCGATGGTAACCTTAACCTGGTGTTCAAGATTTTCGATAACGCAGGGCAGAGCCGGATTATCGTTAAGCAGGCGCTGCCTTATGTGCGCTGCGTAGGCGAATCCTGGCCGCTGACGCTGGACCGTGCGCGGCTGGAAGCGGAAACGTTGCAGGTGCACGGTAATTTCTGTCCGCAGCACACCGTCAAAATTCTCCATTTCGATACCGATCTCGCGGTTATGGTGATGGAAGATCTCTCTGATCATGCCATCTGGCGCGGTGAGTTGGTCAAAGGCGGTTATTATCCGCAGGCGGCAAAACAGCTGGGTGAATATCTGGCGCAGACATTGTTCCACACTTCTGATTTCTTCCAGCACCCGCACGCCAAAAAAGCCGATGTGATCCGGTTTACCAATCCCGAGCTGTGCGAAATGACTGAGGATCTGTTCTTTAACGATCCCTATCAGGTGCATGAACGTAATGCTTATCCGCCATCGCTGGAGGAGTATGTTGCCACGCTGCGGGATGATGCCGAGCTGAGAATAGCCGTCGCCGGGCTAAAACATCGTTTTCTGTCGCAGGCGGAAGCGCTGCTGCACGGTGATATCCACAGCGGCTCGATCTTTGTTACGCAGGATAGCCTGAAAGCGATTGATGCTGAATTTGGTTTCTATGGCCCGATTGGCTTTGACGTAGGCACTGCGTTGGGCAATCTGCTGATTAACTACTGCGCGTTGCCGGGCCTGCTGGCTGCGCGTGAAGCGGCGGCGGGTCGCGAACAGCGCTTAGCCGATGTGCGTGAAGTGTGGCAGGCATTTACCGCACGTTTCCTCGCGCTGGCGGCAGAGAAAACTCGCGACCAGGCTCTGGCGTATCCGGGCTATGCCGAGGCGTTTTTGCAGAAGGTATTGCAGGACACGATTGGATTTTGTGGTACTGAACTGATTCGTCGTACCGTTGGTATCTCTCAAGTGGCGGATATCAAGAACATCGATCACCAGCCGATGCGTGAAGAGTGTTTACGTCATGCGATTAGCTTAGGTAAAACGCTGATTCTGGCGGCACCTCACGTGCAGGATATTGATGCACTGATTGCCCGGATTCGTCAGAACGGTTGATTGGGGTACATATAATTAAAACGGGCGGCGGGAACGCCGCCCTGGAGGAGTATTTACGCCGCCTCAATCTTTCTCGCCGGTTTTTCTTCCTTTAGCGGCTGAGTCGCCAGCGCTTCGGCGTCAAAGTCATCGACGTTAATCGAGCGCAGACGGCTCTGCTCCGCACGATTCAGCGTTTGCGCTTCCTGTTCATTGATCCAGCCTTCCTGCAAACCACGTGTTGCCAGTTTATCCAGCCGGGTAAACGACAGATTTTTCTTCAGCTGTTTGCACAGGCGGTCGTGAATCACTTCTGCCGCCATCACATCCTGCAACGCCTCTTCCAGCTGACCTGCCGGGTTATTTTCACCAGGCGTCAGATACTGACCCCGGCCTAAACGGCTGCGTGTCGCCGACGGCAGTTGCAGAATTCGCGCCAGTTTATGATCGAGACGATCAGACGGGGCGCGACAGTGACGGCCGGTCGGGAAAATCACCACGCGCAGCACGCCAGCCACCAGACGATTCGGGAAGTTGCGCAGCAAGTCATCAATGGCGATCTCTGCCTGATTCAGTGCATCCTGCACGCCCCAGTGCACCAGCGGCAGATCCGCTTCGTTGCGACCTTCATCTTCATAGCGTTTCAGCGCCGCCGAAGCCAGATACAGCTGGCTGAGAATATCGCCCAGTCGCGCCGAAATTCGTTCACGACGTTTCAGACTGCCGCCCAGCACCGACATCGATATATCCGACAGCAACGCAAGGTTGGCGCTGATGCGGTTCAGATGCTGATAGTAACGGCGGGTGGCGTCGCGGGTCGGCGTTTTACTGGTGCGCCCGCCGGTCAGGCCCAGCCACAGGCTGCGCATTTTATTACTGCCAACGTGACCAATATGGCTGAACAGCGCGCGATCAAAAGCATTAACGTCATTGCTCTGCGCCGCCGCCATCTCCTGCAATACATACGGATGACAGCGAATCGCCCCCTGGCCAAAGATAATCATACTGCGGGTCAGGATATTGGCACCTTCAACGGTAATCGCAATCGGTGCGCCCTGATAAGCGCGGGCGAGGAAATTACCGCTGCCGAGCATAATGCCTTTGCCACCGGCAATATCCATGGCATCGACAATGGCGCGCTGACCGCGATGAGTACAGTGATATTTAACAATCGCCGACAGCACCGCCGGTTTTTCTCCCAGCACGATGCCATAAGTAATCAGCGATGCCGCCGCGTCCATCACGTAAGCATTACCGGCGATGCGCGCTAATGGCTCTTCAATCCCTTCCATTTTGCCGATGGGCAGTTTGAACTGACGACGAATATGCGCGTAAGCACCTATTGCCAGCGCGATAGTTTTTACGCTACCGGTTGAGTTGGAGGGCAGGGTAATACCGCGACCGACGGACAGGCATTCCACCAGCATGCGCCAGCCCTGGCCGGCCATTTTTGGCCCACCGATGATGTAATCGATCGGAACGAAAATATCCCGGCCCTGCGTCGGACCGTTCTGGAACGGCACGTTAAGCGGGAAGTGGCGACGGCCAATTTCCACACCCGGCGTGCTGGTCGGAATCAGCGCACAGGTAATGCCCAGCTCTTCGCTGTCACCCAGCAGGTGTTGCGGATCCGACAGTTTGAACGCCAATCCCAGCACGGTAGCAATAGGTGCCAGCGTAATATAGCGCTTGTTCCAGGTCAGGCGCATGCCCAGCACCTGTTGGCCCTGCCAGTCGCCCATGCAGACCACGCCGGTATCGGGAATCGCGCCGGCATCGGAGCCCGCTTCCGGGCTGGTCAGGGCAAAGCATGGAATCTCCTGACCGCGCGCCAGCCGTGGCAGATAGTGATCTTTCTGCTCTTCAGTACCGTAATGCTGCAGCAATTCGCCCGGGCCGAGTGAGTTCGGCACGCCAACGGTAATCGCCAGAATGCCCGATATCCCGGCCAGTTTTTGCAGTACCTGCGCCTGGGCGTAAGCGGAAAATTCCAGCCCGCCATACTCTTTTTTGATGATCATGGCGAAGAAGCGATGCTCTTTCAGATACGCCCACAGCTCCGGCGGCAGATCGGCCATCTCATGGGTGATCTGAAAGTCATTGGCCATACGGCAGGCTTCGGCTACCGGACCATCAAGGAATGCCTGCTCGGCTTCCGTCAGGCGCGGCTGCGGATAATTGTGCAGTTTTTCCCAGTCAGGATTGCCGCGAAACAGATCGCCTTCCCACCAGGTGGTACCGGCATCAATGGCTTCTTTTTCAGTGCGCGACATGGGTGGCATGACTTTCTGAAAAGTTTGCAGCATCGGTTTAGAGAACATCGCCCGGCGTACCGACAGCAGATTAAACGGCAGCAGGATAAGTACCAGTGGCACCAGCAGCCATGGCGTCCAGAGGGATAACATCGCCATAGCCGCCGTCCACACCAGTAGAATCAGGCTACTGAGCATCAGATTTACGCGGTGATAGAAGAGTGCGCCTGTCAGCACAATCGTCGCGATAATACTGAGAACCATCATAATGAACCGCTCCGTAAGTAGTAAGAGGTCTGACCTGTTGAAACCGTTACTACAGGTTTAGAGCAGATAAGGTTTGTTAGCAATGTGTTTACATAATAATTACAACCTGGCTCACACTCCGGCCGCATCAAAAGTCAAAGCTGCCGCTTGTGCTGCGCGATGCTTTTCGCTTACCCCCCATTCCGGTAAACTTGGCGCTGACTCTCTTTCCTCCAAAGGACATCCCTATGTACCAGGATATTATTCGTTCAGAGCTAAATGAAGCCGCCGATACCCTTAATAAATTTCTGAGCGACGATGCCAACATCCATGCCATTCAGCGTGCAGCGGTGCTGCTGGCTGACTCCTTTAAAGCCGGAGGCAAAGTGCTCTCCTGCGGTAACGGCGGTTCACATTGCGATGCAATGCACTTCGCGGAAGAGCTGACCGGCCGTTATCGTGACAACCGTCCGGGCTACCCGGGGATTGCCATTTCTGACGTCAGTCATATCTCCTGCGTCAGCAATGACTTCGGTTATGATCACGTGTTCTCACGTTATATTGAAGCGGTAGGCCGCAGCGGTGATGTGCTGCTGGGTATTTCTACTTCCGGTAACTCTGCGAACGTGATCAAAGCGATTGAAGCGGCACGGGCGCAGGGGATGAAAGTGATCACCCTGACCGGCAAAGACGGCGGTAAAATGGCTGGATCAGCAGACGTGGAGATTCGCGTGCCGCATTTCGGCTATGCTGACCGTATTCAGGAAATTCACATTAAAGTGATTCATATCCTGATTCTGTTAATTGAAAAAGAGATGGTCAAGTAAGCCACGCCTTTCCCCCGCATGCGGGGGAATTTACTGATTTCGAGGTCATCACTATGTGCGAACTGCTCGGGATGAGCGCAAACGTCCCAACGGACATCTGCTTTAGCTTTACCGGCCTGGTGCAACGTGGTGGGGGGACCGGGCCGCATAAAGACGGTTGGGGAATTACCTTTTACGAAGGTAAAGGGTGCCGCACATTTAAAGATCCGCAGCCGAGTTATAATTCGCCGATTGCGCGGCTGGTGCAGGACTATCCAATTAAATCACACTCGGTAGTGGCGCATATTCGTCAGGCTAACCGCGGTGAAGTCTCGTTGGAAAATACCCATCCGTTTACCCGTGAGGTGTGGGGGCGCAACTGGACCTATGCTCATAATGGTCAGCTGAAAGGCTATCGCGGGCTGGAAACCGGTCAGTTCCGTCCGATTGGTGAGACCGACAGTGAGAAGGCATTCTGCTGGCTGCTGCATAAGCTGACCAGCCGTTATCCGCGTACGCCGGGCAACTGGCCGGCGGTATTTCGTTATATTGCTGAACTGGCGGCGGAACTGCGCGAGAAAGGCGTATTCAATATGCTGCTGTCGGATGGGCGTTATCTGATGGCGTTCTGCTCGACCAATCTGTTCTGGATCACCCGTCGTGCGCCGTTTGGCAAAGCCAAATTGCTCGATCAGGATGTGGAAATTGATTTTCAGAAGCAGACCACGCCAAATGACGTGGTCACAGTGATCGCGACACAGCCGCTAACCGGCAATGAAACCTGGAACAAAATTGAACCCGGAGAGTGGGTGCTATTTTGTCTTGGTGAGCGCGAAGAATGATCCAGATGGTGCTGACGGGTCGCTAATTATCGGGCTGCCATTCAGCACATATTTGCCAGAGTTTACGCTGACGTTGGGCGGCTGGCGATGCTCAACAAAATAGGCATATCCCGGCTGCAACTGCTTCCAGAACGCAGCAAAGTATGAGTTGCGATGGCGCTGCATATTACTTTCCGTCATGCGGAATGGATAAATACTGACGCTAATCTCTGACTGACCGTTACGCAGTGCCGCATTGACGTAAGTAAAGATCTCATCCATATAGGCGTTTGTCATGGCATAGCAGCCGACTGACACGCAATCACCATGAATCATCAGATATTTACCGTCATAGCCCTGCTGACGATCGTACTCATTAGGAAAACCGATATTGATGGCGCGATAAAATCGACTGTCCGGTTTTAACTGGCGCTGGGTAACGGTGTAGAAACCTTCCGGGCTTTTAAAATCGCCCTGACGCTGCTTTGGGCCCAGCCCGCCGGAAAAATTACAGATGCGATAGCTATCCAGCAGGCGATATTCGTTGCCGATTTTTCCGTACAGTTCCAGCATCCGCTCTTCTTTGAAGATTTGCAGATAAACCGGCGTACCGATTAATTGTTTCTTTAACTCTTTGCTTACCGGAGCCAACGGCTGAACAGGTTCAGATACGGTGGCCATGCTGACGGCTGGCATAAAAATCATCGCAAACAGCAGTGCGATTTTGCCCATTCGTTTTCCCTTGAAATAGAGGGTTTGAAGTGCGACGTCTGGCGACGTCTGGTACATGCATTATCGGAAAAATCCGCTTTCGCTGCGCAACATTAACATTGTCTATTTTTTTATCAAGATGCTGACTGAGAATAATCCCGCCAGCTGTGAGACTTATCCCCTTTACGGCGGGTATTTCGGCCAATTGAACGGTTATCTTACCCACTTGAATCCTGTCTTTTTGACTGTATACTTATACAGTAATGCCGGGGGAGGGATATGCGTAAAATCATTCACGTTGATATGGACTGCTTTTTCGCTGCGGTCGAAATGCGCGACAATCCTGCTTTGCGTGATATCCCGATTGCCATTGGCGGTAGCCAGAAACAGCGCGGCGTTATCAGCACGGCCAATTATCCGGCACGTAAATACGGCGTCCACAGCGCCATGTCTACCGCGATGGCGCTGAAACTCTGCCCGCATCTGAAAGTTGTTCCTGGCCGCTTTGACGCTTATAAAGCCGCTTCCAGCCATATTCGTGAAATCTTCTCGCGTTACACTTCATTAATCGAGCCGTTGTCGCTGGATGAGGCGTACCTGGATGTCACCGACAGTGAGCATTGTCACGGCTCTGCCACCTTAATGGCGCGGGAAATTCGGCAGAGTATTGAGCGTGAGCTTAATCTCACCGCTTCGGCCGGTATCGCGCCGATTAAATTCCTTGCCAAAATCGCTTCGGATTTAAATAAGCCCAATGGCCAGTTTGTGATTACACCGGAACAGATGCCGGCATTTTTACAGACCTTGCCGCTGGTTAAAATTCCCGGCGTGGGGAAAGTGACGGCAAAGAAGCTGGAAGAGCAGGGGCTTTACAGCTGCGCTGATGTGCAAAAAAGCGACCTGGCGATGCTGCTCAAGCGTTTTGGTAAATTTGGTCGGGTACTGTGGGAGCGCAGTAACGGGATTGACGATCGCGAAGTGATTACCGAGCGCGAGCGTAAGTCGCTGGGGGTTGAGCGCACCCTCTCGGAAGATATCCACAGCTGGGAAGCCTGTCTGAAGATCCTCGATTATCTGTACGAAGAGCTGGAGCGTCGGCTGACGGCGATTAAACCGGATCGACATATTGCGCGGCAGGGCATTAAACTGAAATTCAGTGATTTTCAGCTGACCACCCAGGAGCATGTCTGGCCGGTTCTGAATAAAGATGATCTTATCGGTCTGGCAAAAAAAACCTGGGACGAACGCCGCGGTGGACGTGGCGTGCGGCTGGTGGGCGTGCATGTCACTTTACTTGATCCGCAGCTGGAGCGTCAGCTGTTACTGGGGTTGTAAGATTAAAGGCAATCCCTGTCAGTATCCATTTCATAAATAGCAGTGATAGTTTTTGCCAGATTGCCAGAGATCAAGGTCAGAGCCGACAATAGTATTGATACTTAGCAATTCTATTAATTATCAGGATTACTTTATGTAAACCGTTCTCCATTTCATTCAGAAGAGAGAAACCGCAATGAGCAAAAAAGGCCTCACCACCGCTGCAGGCGCACCGGTTGCCGATAATAATAATTCGATGACCGCCGGACGTCGCGGCCCAATGCTGTTACAGGACGTTTGGTTTCTGGAAAAGCTGGCACACTTTGACCGCGAAGTGATTCCTGAGCGTCGTATGCATGCGAAAGGTTCCGGCGCTTATGGCACCTTTACCGTCACTCATGATATTACCCGCTTTACCCGCGCAAAAATTTTCTCTGATATTGGTAAAAAAACCGACCTGTTTATCCGTTTTTCAACCGTTGCGGGTGAACGCGGCGGTGCTGATGCAGAGCGAGATATTCGTGGCTTCTCACTGAAATTCTATACTGAAGAAGGTAACTGGGATCTGGTCGGGAATAATACCCCGGTATTTTATCTGCGCGATCCGCTGAAATTCCCCGATCTGAATCACGTGGTAAAACGCGATCCACGCACCAACTTGCGTAACCCGACGTATAAATGGGATTTCTTCTCTCAACTGCCTGAATCGCTGCATCAACTGACCATCGACGCCAGCGATCGCGGATTGCCGAGCTCTTATCGTCATGTCCACGGTTTCGGTAGCCACACCTACAGCTTTATCAACGATCGGCAGGAACGCTTCTGGGTTAAATTCCATATGAAATGTCAGCAAGGCATTCAGAACCTGATGGACGATGAAGCCGAGCAGTTAATCGGTAAAGACCGTGAAAGTTCACAACGCGATCTGTATGACGCTATCGAAGCCGGTAATTTCCCGCGCTGGAAGTTTTATATTCAGGTGATGCCGGAAGCCGAAGCTTCGCAAACGCCGTACAATCCTTTTGATCTGACCAAAGTATGGCCGCACGGTGATTATCCGTTGATTGAAGTGGGTGAGTTTGAGCTGAACCGTAATCCGGAAAACTACTTTGCTGAGGTTGAGCAGGTGGCAATGAGTCCGGCAAATGTGGTGCCGGGCATTGGTTTCTCTCCAGACCGCATGTTGCAGGGTCGCCTGTTCTCTTATGGTGATGCGCATCGTTACCGTTTAGGGGTGAATCATCATCAGATTCCGGTCAATGCACCGCGCTGCCCGTTCCATAATTACCATCGTGATGGCGCAATGCGCATTGACGGTAACAGCGGTAATGGCGCCACTTATGAGCCAAACAGCTTTAACGTCTTTCAGGAGCAGCCGGACTTTAGTGAACCACCACTGTCGCTGGAAGGTGCTGCCGATCACTGGAATCATCGCGAAGATGAAGACTACTTCTCGCAGCCACGCGCGTTGTTCAATCTGCTGAGCGATGAGGAGCATCAGCGTATGTTCCAGCGTATCGCGGGTGAACTGAGTCAGGTGCCGGAGTTTATTCAACAACGCCAGATTGCGCTGTTCAGACAGGTCGATGAGGCCTACGGAGCGGGTGTCGAGCAGGCGTTAAGTCAGCTGAAATAATCTACAGGGCGGCGTTTTCGCCGCCCGCAGTTTTCATTACTTCGCAGGGATTACGCGCAGCAGTTCGGTCAGCAGCGTCCAGTACAGGCCAACGCTTTCGATATGCACTTGCTCATCCGGCGAATGCGGACCGGTGATTGTCGGGCCAATAGAAACCATATCCATTTCCGGGTAAGGCTTCTTAAACAGGCCACACTCCAGACCGGCGTGAATCACCTGAATGTTAGGCGTGCGGTTAAACAGCTTCTCATAGGTTTCACGCACCAGCGCCATCACTGGCGAGCTGGCATCAGGCTGCCAGCCCGGATAACCGCCTTTTGGTGCCGTTTTCGCACCGGCCAGTTCACCAAGTGAAGTCAGCATTTCCACCACGTAATCTTTGCCGCTGTCGATCAGCGAGCGAATCAAACAGATGATTTCAGCTTCGTTATCATTGATTGATACCACGCCGAGGTTCAGCGAAGTTTCCACCACGCCTTTCATCACGTCGGAATTACGGATTACGCCGTTTGGCGTGCTGTTCAGCAGCGCAAGGAAACGGTCACGGCTGCTGTTGGTCAGCGCCTGAGATTCGCTGGCCAGCGGTTCAATCAGCACATTAACATTCTTCTCTTTGGCGCTCAGTTCATTTTGCAGCGTGGCGAGGAAGCCGGTTGCCGCCGCTTTCAGCGCATCGACTTGATCTGCTGCCACTGCCAGTGTGGCAAAGGCTTCACGCGGAATCGCGTTACGCAGCGTGCCGCCGGTGAAGTCGATAAGACGCAGATCCAGCGCTTTCTGAGTAGCCAGAAAACGCGCCAGCAGTTTGTTGGCGTTACCGAGGCCGACATGAATATCGCAACCTGAGTGACCACCTTTCAGACCTTTTACCGTCAGCTTCAGCGTCTCGTAGCCGGCCGGAATAGCTTCACGCTCAACCGGCAGAGTGGTAATGAAATCGATGCCGCCTGCGCAGCCCATATAGATTTCACCTTCCTCTTCGGAATCGGTATTGATCAGGATATCGGCTTGCAGCCAGCCAGCCTGCAGACCAAATGCACCGTCCATGCCGGCTTCTTCAGTCATGGTTAGCAGTACTTCCAGTGGACCATGCTCGACGCTGTCATCGGCCAGCACCGCCAGCGCAGAGGCCATTCCGATGCCGTTATCTGCACCCAGCGTCGTACCGCGTGCTTTCACCCACTCGCCATCAACCCATGGCTGGATCGGATCTTTGGTGAAGTCGTGTACCGTGTCGTTATTTTTCTGCGGCACCATATCCAGGTGCGCCTGTAACGCCACCGGCTTGCGGTTTTCCATTCCCGGCGTGGCCGGTTTACGGATCAGAATATTGCCCACTTTATCGCGGTCAACCCAGAAGCTTTTCTCTTTGGCCCAGGACAGAATATGTTCGGCCAGCGCTTCTTCATGATAAGAGGGATGCGGAATAGAGCAGATTTTGGCAAAAATATCCCACAGCGGCTGTGGTGATAGTTGAGACAGTTCAGACACGATAAGTCTCCTGTTTCGGCAACCGGTTAACCGGTGCGTCGCAAAGTTTCCAGTAAAAGATCGCCGTCAGCGAATCTGACGTGATATGCCAGAGAATACCACCGTTTACCGGGGCTTGCGTAATCAGGCGCGGCAAAAAGCTCCAACCAGCTGCACAGGTGCTGGTTTTTAGTGCTCCAGATCCTTATAATCTCGCGCAACCTTTTCCCACTGCATACTTTTTAAGCCAAGATAGTTGGCCGGGATTCCTTTTATGAGCGAAAAATACGTCGTTACCTGGGACATGTTACAGATCCATGCCCGTAAACTGGCTCAGCGCCTGCTTCCTGTGGAACAATGGAAAGGCATCATCGCGGTCAGCCGCGGCGGTCTGGTTCCTGCATCCCTGTTAGCCCGTGAACTGAACATCCGTTACGTTGATACCGTATGTATCTCCAGCTATGACCACGATAATCAGCGCGAAATGAAAGTGCTGAAACGCGCAGAAGGCGATGGCGAAGGCTTTATCGTGATTGACGACCTGGTCGATACCGGCGGCACCGCGCAGGCAATCCGTGATATGTATCCAAAAGCGCGCTTTGTTACCATCTTCGCAAAACCAGCCGGTCGTCCGCTGGTTGACGATTATGTGGTCGACATTCCGCAAGATACCTGGATCGAGCAGCCGTGGGATATGGGCGTGATGTACATCCCGCCAATCGTTAAAGGTTAATCCTCTGCTTTAATGATCCACATTAAAACAACGCCCGGTTTTACCGGGCGTTGTTGTTTATGCCTGTCGCGTGTTGACGGTCACCAGGCTAAACTGGACTTCCGTCACGCCGTGCAGGAAGGAAAGTGTCACCATGACTTCGAAAAATCTCAGTGAAGAACTGTTCAAGCCGCGCTTTAAGCATCCTGAAACCTCCTCGCTGGTGAAACGCCGTCATCACCCTACATCAGATGTGCATTCGACGCTGGATGGTGAAAGCCATGCTGGCTGGTATCGCATGATTAACCGCCTGATGTGGGCATGGCGCGGTTTGCCGTTACAGGAGATCAGTGAAGTGCTGGCGCGCATTGCCGTCAGTGATGTGGAGCATACCAACGAGAGGCATCTCGATACGGTGATTGGTTATCGCGGCGGCAACTGGATTTACGAGTGGTCAAAGCAGGCGGCGATGTGGCAGCAAAAAGCGATTGAGGCCGAAGATGACGCCGAAGCAGGTGAGTGCTGGTTGCATGCTGCCAACCTGTACAGCATTGCCGCCTATCCACATATTAAAGGCGATGAGCTGGCCGAACAGGCGCAAATCATGGCTAACCGCGCTTATGAAGAGGCGACGCCGCGGCTGGCGGGCGAGCTGAAAGAGCTGGAATTTGCTATTCCTGGCGCCAGTGCGGTTACCGGATTTTTGCATATGCCGAAGCAGATCCCTGCCCCGTATCCGACGGTGATTATGTGTGGCGGCCTCGATACCTTACAAACTGATTATTATCGGTTTTTCCATGACTATCTTGCCCCGCGCGGCATCGCGATGCTGACGCTGGATATGCCGTCGGTTGGCTTTTCGGCAAAATGTAAGCTGACGCATGACACCAGTTTCCTGCATCAGCACGTGTTGCGTGGCCTGGAAAATGTGCCCTGGGTCGATCATACCCGGGTGGCGGTTTTTGGTTATCGCTTTGGTGCCAATGTGGCGGTACGGTTAGCCTATCTTGAATCGTCGCGACTGCGCGCGGTGGCTTGTCTTGGTCCGGTGGTGCACAGTCTGCTGACCGATGCGCAGCGTCAGGATGCGGTGCCGGATATGTACATGGATATGCTCGCCAGTCGTCTTGGTATGGGTAACGCCGGTGACTCTTCGTTGCGCACTGAACTGAGCCGCTACTCGTTAAAAACTCAGGGGCTGCTGGGGCACCGCACGCCGACGCCGATGCTGTCCGGCTATTGGGAAAACGATCCGTTTAGCCCGGTCGAGGACTCACGCTTGATTGTCAGTTCTTCCGCTGATGGAAAACTGTTGCCGATCACTTTCTCTCCGGTTATGAAGAACTTCGACGCGGCGCTGCAACAAATTTGTGACTGGCTGGCCAGGCATTTAGAGAAGTGAGTTGCTATTATTCAACAGTTTGCTAAAACTGTCGCTTCACCAATGGAGGTTTAAACCATGACGTTACCGAGTGGACACCCGAAAAGCCGACTAATGAAACGTTTTGCTGCTCTGGGTCCGTATATCCGCGAGAATAAATGCGATAACGATCGCTTTTTCTTCGACTGTCTGGCAGTTTGCGTCAATGTTAAACCCGCACCTGAAGAGCGTGAGTTCTGGGGCTGGTGGATGGAGTTAGAAGCGCAATCCGATCGCTTTACCTATGAATACCATTTTGGCCTGTTCGATAAAGAAGGTAACTGGAAGCCGACGGCAATCAAAGGTAAAGAGAACAACCAGAAACTGGAAGAGACGCTGCGCAACTTCCATGAACGTCTGAAAGAGCTCTTGGCGGGCATGGAGCTGGGATTAGTTCCGGCGGAGCATTTCAACGATCAGCCGGTAAAACTGACCGCCTGATTTCGCCATTTGACTGACGAGTAAAACTGAATAAACAAGAAAGGCCGTTCACAGCGTGAGCGGCTTTTTTTTTGCTGCGGATTAATCAGAACTGGTAAGTCATACCGACAGCAACAATGTCGTCGGTGTTTTGCGCCAGCTTATTGTCTTTATCCATCAGGTTGATTTTGTAATCAACAAACAGCGACATATTTTTGTTGAGGTAGTAGGTCGCGCCAACGTCAGCAAACTTATAAATATCTGCATCACCGATACCATTTTCGATATCTTTCGCCTTGGTCTGCACATAAGCCAGCGACGGACGTAAACCAAAATCAAACTGATATTGCGCGACTAACTCGATATTCTGCAGTTTATTGGCATAGCCGCTGACGCGCACATCGCTGCCGGCAATCTGTGCAGTACCGCTAATCGGTGACATATTACGCGTTTCCGCCCAGGTCGCCGCAAGATAGACACCGTTATTGTCATATTTCAGGCCGGTGGCCCATGCTTCAGCTTTATCACCGGTGCCATAGGCCGCTGCTTTCTGCGCCTGGGTGCGGTTGGAGGAGGAGAGCGCGCCGTTCAGCGTCAGGCCATCCAGCAACTGATAGCCGAGTGATGCTGACATACCGTCGCCATTAGAACTTGAGGCCGCGCGGCTGCTGCTCTCATTTTTGCCCTGATACTGCAGGGCGAATTTCAGCCCGTCGACCAGCCCAAAGAAGTTGTTATTGCGGTAAGTTGCCACGCCGTTAGTTCGGCTGAGCATATAGTTGTCGGCGCGGGTGTAACCGGTGGCGCCGAATTCCGGCATCATATCGGTAAAGGCTTCGACGTCGTAAATCAGGCCGTAGTTGCGACCGTAGTCAAAAGAGCCGTAGTCACCAAACTTCAGGCCGGCGAAGCCAAGACGGGTTTTGGTTCCGGCAGTGCCCTCGCTTTCGGCATTGCTGGCCGGCATGTGGTATTCCCACTGACCATAACCCGTCATCAGGTCGTTAATCTGCGTCTGGCCTTTAAAGCCGATACGCACGTATGACTTATCTCCGTCATTGCTCGCGGTATCGCTCATATAATGCATGGCTTTCACTTTGCCGTAGAAGTCGAGTTTATTGCCGTCTTTATTATAAACTTCCGCCGCCTGTGCTGTGGTCGTCAGGGCCAGTGCTGCTGTGAGAATTGCCAAAGCGCTGTTCTTCATTTAATCAACATCCCGAATAGGTAAAATAAATTTTTTGCCGCGTAGGCTCTTGTAAACGCAGGAACGTTTTACCTGTAAGCGGTGAAAGTTTTATGACGTTTTTGCTGGTTTCTTGTTAATGGCGAATTTATGGTCCAGGGCTTCAGCGCGCTAAATTGTGCTTTTCCACCGCTGGCTGTTGGCATCACGCGTTACACCTGTTAAAACGTTTCTTTGCACTCTTTTTATAGCAATGGCAGGAAATGATGAGCGGCAGCCAGACCCTGGTGGTAAAACTGGGTACCAGCGTCCTGACCGGCGGTTCACGCCGACTGAATCGGGCACATATTGTTGAGTTGGTTCGCCAATGCGCACAGCAGCATGCAGCGGGCCATCGTATTGTAATCGTTACGTCTGGCGCGATGGCCGCCGGGCGTGAACACCTCGGCTATCCTGAACTGCCGCCGACGATTGCCTCCAAGCAGTTACTGGCGGCGGTAGGGCAGAGCCGGTTGATTCAGCTGTGGGAACAGCTGTTCTCGATTTATGGCATTCATATCGGGCAGATGCTGCTGACGCGTGCCGACCTTGAAGATCGCGAGCGCTTTCTCAATGCGCGCGATACCCTGCGTGCGCTGCTGGATAACCATATCGTTCCGGTTATCAATGAAAACGATGCGGTCGCGACCGCTGAAATTAAAGTGGGCGATAACGACAATTTGTCGGCGCTGGCGGCAATGCTGGGCGGAGCCGATAAACTGCTGCTGTTAACTGACCAGCCAGGACTGTTTACCGCCGATCCGCGCAATAATCCACAGGCTGAACTGATTAGCGATGTGCACGGCATTGATGATGCGCTGCGCACCATCGCCGGTGACAGCGTATCCGGGCTGGGTACCGGAGGCATGGCGACCAAATTACAGGCCGCCGATGTGGCTTGTCGCGCCGGTATTGATGTGATTATTGCCGCTGGCAGCCGTCCGGGAGTGATTGGCGATGTGATTGCCGGCAAGCCGGTCGGTACCCGGTTCCACGCGCTGGAAACTCCGCTGGAAAACCGTAAACGCTGGATCTTTGGTGCGCCACCGGCCGGTGAAATCGTGATTGATGACGGTGCGCTGTCGGCGATGCTGGAGCGCGGCAGTTCGCTGCTGCCGAAAGGCATTCGCCAGGTCGACGGCAACTTTTCACGTGGTGAAGTGATCCGCATCCGTAACTTGCAGGGTCGCGATGTGGCCCACGGCGTCTCGCGCTATAACAGCGACGCGATGCGCATGATTGCCGGACATCACAGCCAGCAGATCAGTGAAATTCTCGGTTACGAATACGGTCCGGTTGCTGTGCACCGCGACGATATGATTGTCAGTTAAGGAGTTTTCGATGCTTGAAGCAATGGGTAAAGCCGCGAAAGCCGCCTCTTACCAACTTTCGGTATTATCCACCGTGCAGAAAAATCAGGTACTGCTGACTATCGCCGATAGCCTTGAGGCGCAGAGTGCTGAAATTCTGGCGGCGAATGAACTGGACCTCGCCGATGCGCGGCAGAATGGCATGAGCGAGGCGCTGCTGGATCGCCTGATGCTCAATGCGCCACGATTGAAAGGAATTGCTGATGATGTGCGTCAGGTATGCAATCTGGCCGATCCGGTCGGCGAACTGATCGATGGCGGCCAGCTGGACAGCGGCCTGCGCATTGAACGCCGTCGCGTGTCGCTGGGTGTGGTTGGTGTGATCTATGAAGCGCGTCCTAACGTTACTGTCGATGTGGCGTCACTGTGCCTGAAAACCGGTAACGCGGTGATTTTGCGCGGCGGTAAAGAGACTTATCGAACCAACGCCGCCACGGTGCGGGTAATCCAGCGCGCGCTGCAACAGCATGGCTTACCGGCGGGTGCGGTACAGGCAATTGAAAGCCCGGATCGCGAACTGGTTAATCAACTGCTGAAACTCGATCGCTATGTCGACATGTTAATCCCACGCGGCGGAGCCGGGCTGCATAAACTGTGTCGCGAACAGTCGACTATTCCGGTGATTACCGGCGGCATCGGCGTCTGCCATATCTTTGTCGATCAATCGATTGAGCGGGATGCGGCGATGAAAGTGATCGTTAACGCCAAGAAACAGCGCCCGAGCGCCTGTAACTCGGTGGAAACGCTGCTTATTGACCAGGCGATTGCGGCTGATTTTCTGCCAGCACTCAGCCGTCGGATGGCGGAAGAGGGCATCAAATTGCACGCCGACGAAAAATCCATCGCCACTTTGCAGGCTGGCCCGGCAGAGGTGGTGGCGGTAAAAGATGCCGACTACAACGACGAGTGGCTGTCGCTGGATCTTAACGTCAAAGTTGTCGCAGATATGGATGAGGCTATTGCGCATATCCGCGAACATGGCACCCAGCACTCTGACGCGATTCTGACTCGCAGCATCCAGAACGCCGATCGCTTCGTAAAACAGGTCGATTCATCGGCGGTGTATGTGAATGCCAGCACCCGGTTCACCGACGGCGGCCAGTTTGGTTTAGGCGCGGAAGTGGCGGTCAGCACGCAGAAACTGCATGCGCGTGGCCCGATGGGGCTGGAAGCACTGACCACCTACAAATGGATTGCTTACGGCGACGATACGATTCGCGGATAATTTTCAGCGCTGGCAGGGAAAAACGAATGACGCTAAGCCAATGGTTACCTTTTGCTGCTATCGCCCTTGGCCTGGTGCTGACGCCCGGGCCAAATATGATTTATCTGCTGTCGCGCTCTATTTGTCAGGGGCGTAAGGCTGGGCTGGCGGTAAGAATGGTGATGGATGTAAGGAGATAGTGGATTAATACGGGTTTTAATCAATCATCCTGAGTCGCCTACGACTCACTAAAACCCGCTTTGTTTTACTTATCGACTACCAGGCAAGCTGCTTACCGGCATAATCGATAAAATGATGGCCGCCTTTACCGCGCCAGCTATCCAGCTGATCGGCTATGCCATTGACACTTTCACTGATGGTCAGAGTGGCTTCGGCTCCGCCCATATCCGTCTGTACCCATCCCGGATGCACGCACAGCAGCGTCTGACCTTGCTGTTCGGTACTCTTACTCAGCTCGCGTGACAGCATATTCAGCGCGCCTTTACTGGCGGAGTAGAGCGGATAAGTGGCGGACGGATTTTCATTCAGGCTGGCAAGCTGCGAAGACATCAGAGCCAGAATCCCGCTATCCGGCGCTAACAGCGGCAGCAGTTCTGCAGCGCAGCGCATTGGAGAAAAGGTATTGGTGACAAACAGGGAAAAAAGCGCTTCATCACTGGTCTGGAGTAAGTTCTGATGATCCGGACCGAATACGCCAGCATTAATAAAAATGACCTCAAACTGGCTATCGCCCAGCGTCTGCTTAACGCTACTGAGCTGAGCTGCATCGTTGATATCCAGCGTCAGCCAGTTGATGGCGGCGTGACATTCAGGAATGCTGTTACGGGTTGTAGCGCTGACCTGCCAGCCGCGTTCAGCCAGCGTGTTCGCCAGGCCTAACCCGATACCACGTGAAGCGCCGATAATCAGAGCATGTTTTGTGTGTGCCATGCAGACTCCAGTTGATTAATGGGATGGGTAATCAGTAAGCATAGAGCTTATTTTACTCATGTGATAAACCGATTGAGCTGTAGGGCTGGCTGGTGGCATCAGGATTTTGCGGTGAGGTTAGTAAAAGTCAGCAGAGCAGGGCGAGAATCTTAATGGCATAAAGATATAAATTGAATCAGGCATTCACAATGCGAGTATCGTAGGTTATATCGTGATTAACGGACCCAACTAAGGGCCCGTTTTTTTTACAGTAAATTAATCACCCGAACAATTTACTCCACCGGATGATTTTTCCCTTCTTCAATAAACTCATCACCTATCTCTTCCGCGTTCTCGGCATTATCGCGGCCTGACAGTAGGTTCCAGCACGCAATGAACAGCGCTGCAATAAGTGGACCGATAACAAAGCCGTTAATGCCATATACTTCCATACCGCCAAGGGTGGCAATCAGAATCATATAGTCCGGCATTTTGGTATCTTTGCCGACCAGCAGCGGACGCAAGATATTATCCACCAGGCCGATAACCACCACGAAGAACAGTACGATAAATATACCCTGCCACAGCATATCGGTGGCGAAGAAGTAGATGGCTGCCGGTACCCAAATAATCGCTGAACCCACTGCCGGGATCAGTGACAGGAATGCCATCAGCGCGCCCCACAATACGCTGCCGTCAATGCCGGTAATCCAGAAGGCAATCCCGCCGAGCGCACCCTGTACCACCGCGACTATCACCGTTCCTTTAACCGTTGCCCGCGAGACGGCGGCAAACTTCATAAACAGATGATGCTTCACGTGGGTAGAAAGCGGCAGCGCCTCAAGAATCAGGCGTACCAGGTACGAACCGTCCTTCAGCAGGAAGAACAGCAGGTACAGCATAATGCCGAAGCCAATAGTAAAACTGAAAGTACTCTTACCAATCAGGAACACACTGCCGGCAAGATATTGTCCGCCTTTCAGCGCCACGTCGGAAAGTTTCTGCTGAATGTCAGCGGCATTATCAAGGTTATTCTCGGCAAGGAAGTTCCTGGCCCAGCCTGGCAGATGCTGCAACAGCTCGGCGAGCACCGCCGGAAATTGCGTATTATTACCCTGTAGTTTGTTGTAAACCGTATTAATTTCAAACGCCAGTGAAGAGGCAATGATCGCCAATGGCGTGAAAACAATCAGGCAAATTACCAGTAAGGTGACAAATGCCGCCAGTCCGTTTTTATCCCCCAGTTTCTGGCGGATTTTTGATTTTAATGGATGGAAAATCACTGCCAGGATGGCTGCCCATAAAATAGCGGAGTAATAAGGTGCAAGCACATCGAAGAAGGCGATGGTGACAATAAACAATATAAGGATAAAGAAACCTTTAGTTAATCCTTTGAATCTCATGGGTGTTCCTCGTAAAAAATCACCAACGAACTATAGAGCCTCTTTGTCACTTTGCAATGTGACAGTGAAAAAAGCGCTAATGAAGCTGAAGAGAGAATAAACCAATGTGCGGTGCAGATCGCCAGCCAACAGAAAGTTGTTGTTAGCCTCGATACCTCTGTTTCGGGTTATAGTTAGCCAATCTATTAGTTAAGGCTTTGAACTTATGACACAAGTCACCAGCGGTAACCTGGTTTTTCATCGACTTTTGGCACTGGTGCTGACCGGTATCATCGCCGGACTGGGCGCGATGCTGCTGGCATTATTACTTCATGCTATCCAGCATCTGGCTTTTGGCTACAGCATGGATGAGGTGGTGGGCACCGAGTCCTTTTTGCAAGGGGTAACGGATGCCAGTGCGCAACGGCGTTTTGCGGTAATTGTCGGGGCCGGATTGGTTGCCGGATGTGGCTGGTGGCTGCTGGCGCGCTTCGGAAAGCCGCGGGTTTCAATCAGCGCGGTGGTGAAGGATCCAGGTAAGACGATGCCTTTTTTCACCACGTTAATTCATGCGCTGCTGCAAATTATTACCGTCGCGCTCGGTTCTCCTTTAGGGCGGGAGGTTGCGCCGCGTGAAGTCGGTGCGCTGACCGCCGGAGTGGTAGCACGCCGTCTGGGATTATCGCTGGAAGATTCCCGCATTCTGCTGGCCTGTGGTGCCGGAGCCGGACTGGCGGCGGTCTATAATGTGCCGCTGGCCGGAGCGGTATTTACTCTCGAAGTATTACTGGTCTCGTTTCGCTGGGAAAGCGCGCTGGCCGCAATGCTTACCTCGGCGATTGCGGCCTGGGTGGCGACTTTTGGTCTGGGTAATGAATCGCAATATCACTTTGCTGCCGGTGAGGTTACTCACTCTCTGGTGTGGTGGGCGCTGATTGCCGGGCCAATTCTTGGCGCTGCGGCGTGGGTTTTTCGTAAGCTGACTACCGGTGTGCGGCGTCAGGTGAAAACCAACTGGCAAATGCCGGTTTACAGCCTGCTGGCCTTTACGCTGTTGGCTGGGCTAAGTTTGTTCTTTCCGCAACTGCCGGGTAATGGCAAAGGGCCGATGCAGTTGGCGCTAAATGGTAGCCTTGATCTCTGGCTGGCGGCGATTCTGCTGGTGCTGAAGCTGGTGGTTATCCTGGCGGTACTGCGCGCCGGGGCTGAGGGCGGATTACTGACGCCCGGGCTGACCGTTGGCGCCTTGCTCAGTATTTTGCTGTTTACCGCGTGGCAAACCGTGATGCCGGGCGGAGACGGCAGCAGCTACGCTCTGGTGGGCGGCGCTTCATTTCTTGCCGCATCAATGCAAATGCCGTTTACCGCAGTGGTGCTGATCATGGAGTTTACCCATATGGACCACGATTATTTTGTTCCGGTGATGTTATGCGTGTGCGGATCTTACTTTACCTGTAAGGCGCTGGAGATTAATGGAACCAACGGCTAAGAAAGATTTTTACCGATAACCAACCGATTTATCTTTTATCCCAACAATGCGTGCCGCTGTTTGGTTTTATATTTGAGCCGCGGCACGCCTGGGGCGTTTCAGTGCAGGCCGTTACGCCAGAAAATCAGCTGAATAATGTTGCTGGTCATATCTGTACGGTTTCCAGCCGTTATCCGCTAATATCTTTTGATTACAGGAGCGGAAAACGTCCCGCTCCTGAAAGCTGGATACTCAGGAAATATCTTTTAGCCGTTGGGTAGAGCTGGCGATCATCGCCAGCGCCGCCTGCTCGGCAGCCTGAGGATTCTGATGGCGAATCGCGTCATACAGGATTTTATGTTCCTGAAGCGTTTTCGGCATATTTGCGGCATCACCCATCCAGGTTCGCTCAAACACCACGCGCTGTAGCGAGCGAATCGCCACATTTAGCTGCTGTAAAACCGGGTTGTGAGCAGCGTGCAGCACGGCATCGTGATAACGGATATCGGCCTCGTTAAACGCCTGACGATCCTGATTATTCGCCACCATATCATTCAGCGCAGTTTCAATCAGCGTCAGGTCACTGGAGGTCGCGCGTTCGGCGGCCCAGCGGGCAATCGCTGGCTCAACCAGGTTACGGACCTCGCTCATGGCGGCAATCAGCTGCGGATCGTATTGATTATCCAGCACCCATTGCAGCACTTCAGTATCAAGGAAATTCCACTGGCTACGCGGCGCAACAAAAGCACCACGATAGCGCTTAATCTCCACCAGCCGCTTTTCCGTCAGTGAGCGAAACACTTCACGAATGATATTGCGCGAGGTGGCAAACTCTTCACAGAGTTCTGCTTCGGTTGGCAGCGAGGTGCCCGGCACATATTTGCCGCTGACAATCTGGCTGCCGAGGATGGTAATAATTCGGTCGGTTTTAGCGATAGCCATACGCTCTCCCTGGCAAAATATCTGACAGCGTACTTTACCGTGATTGCCAGATTTTTCCTCAACTTTGTACTACAAACTTAGTGGAGTTGGCGCGATAGCGAGGGATAAGCTGATTAATTTCGCCCCGGATGAGGCGAAATTAATTGGATTTAACGATTATTGATGACGACGACGCCAGAGTAACCACATCAGCAGAATTACTACCACTACTGCACCGGCAATCATGCCGCCTCGTGCCATTAACAGCAGCGGTGAGGTCGCACCGCCCTGGCGGAGTTCTGCAACCCGCTCAGCGCTTATCTGCACGTTGCGGTGAGCAATATCGCTCATCAGATAGTTGGTGACGTCAGCAATCTGGCTATCGTTAAGCTCATGCCGGAAGCCGATCATGCCCTGTCGGTGCTCAGGCCAGACGCCATCAAGTACCGCCATCGCCAGGTTATCCGCGTTGGGTTTATCCAGCACCGGATTGCCTGCCAGCGCCGGTAAACCGTTCAGTCCGGCACCCGCTAAGTTATGGCAGGAGGCGCAGTTGTTACGGTAAATACTTTCACCGCGACTCAGCTTCGACAATGCTTGTGGTGTGTCATCGCCGCGAACCGGTGTTAATCCCTCCGGTGAGGGCGCAGTGCCGTGCTGCTTATCATCAGGTAAAAGATAAGCGGCCATCGCATTAATATCTTCTGGCGTCATCCGCGAGAAGCTCTTGTCGATAGCCTCCAGCATCGGGCCGCCCGCCGTAGCACCATTGCTGGTGTGGCCGGTCATCAGGTATTCCGCCAGCATCTGACGGCTCCAGTTACCTATGCCATGTTGGCTGTCTGGCGTGATATTTGGCGCATACCAGGTACCGAGTGATGCGCCGGATAACGCCTGATCCTGCTTCTCCGCCATTAAAAAGTTACGCGGTGTGTGGCAGGTGCTGCAGTGCGCCAGACCGTTTACCAGATAAGCACCGCGGTTCCACTCTGCGGAATGTGCGCTGTCTGGCGTAAACGGTTTCTCATTCAGGAACAGCAAATTCCATGCCGCCATCGAGAAGCGCAGGTTAAACGGGAAGGGCAGCGCCGTGGCTTGCGGATGCGTATCGACCGCCTTTACGCCATGCATAAAATAGGCATAAAGCGCGGAGACATCTTCATCGGTCAGCGTGGCATAAGCGGTGTAAGGCATTGCCGGATACAGCTGGCTGCCATCGCCGCGTACCCCTTTACGCAGCGCGTCGGCGAATTGCTGCTCGGTATAGTTGCCGATCCCGGCGCTAAGCGATGGCGTGATATTGGTGCTGTAAATGGTGCCGAGTGGGCTGACAATCGGATGCCCGCCGCTGAACGCCGCTTTGCCTTCGTCGCTGTGGCATGCGCCACAGTCACCGGCAATTGCCAGGTATTCCCCACGTTTAATTAATTCACTCTGATCTGCGCTGGCAACCGCGATACTGCTGTTCATCGCCAGCAACACGGCTGCCAACGGCAGCACTTTTCTCCACCGCTTACCCATGTTGAGTCTCCTCGAGCACTTTATCTGCGGTTCTTAACGCCAGTGCCATCGCCGTCAGTGTTACGTTACAGGTTCCCACCGTTGGCATTACGCCGGTGCCGACCATAAACAGGTTCTGATGATCGTGGGCACGGCCCCACTGGTCGGTGACGCTGTTGGCTGGATCGAGGCCCATCGACAGCGTGCCGGTGATATGCTGACGGTTTGAGAACGCACCGCTTTTGCTGTGTTTGATATTGGTCGCGCCCAGTTTTGCCGCAATCTGGTCGTAACACTGGCGCGTGACTTCGGTGCCTTTCAACACGTAGTCATCCATACTCCAGTAAAGCGCGGGCGTTGGCAGACCAAGCGCATCTTTTTTGTCGCTAAGCGTGACGCGGTTATTGCGGTCCGGCAGCTGCTCAAGGGCATTCTTGATGCTCAGGCGGCGAGCGGCACGAAAGCGAATCTGCTCTTCAAGATTCTTTCCGTAGTAGCCTTCGGCCAGCAGCTCTTTGGTGACGGCAGCCACCTGCGAGGCGTTAGAGATATCAATACGGAATGGTGCATGTTCTGAGCGGAAATCACCGTCGCGAAACTGCCCGATGGAGCTTGGGCTGACCGGGCCACGGCCAGGCCAGATCGGTTCATCTACGTCGAAGGTAATGCCAATCGCCGGATGATCGCACAGGTTGCGGCCAACATTATCTCTGGCGTTGGCAATGCCGGTCGGGAATTTCTCGCTGGTGGACATCAGCAGTAATTTCGGCGTCTCAATGGCGTTTGCCGACAGAACAAATGTCTGGCCGGTGACGCGATGACTGACTTTTTCCCAGTCATAGTAATGGACGGCAGTAATCTTGCCCTGACTGTCATGTTCCAGTTTATACACCACCGCTTCGGTCACTATCTTCACTCCGGACGCTTCTGCCTGACTGGCGGCGATACCGCCATGGTATTGCGCGTCAATCGGACACAGCGGCATGCAGTTGTTATTGCCGCAGCAGGCCGGGCGACCATCGTAGCTGTGGCTGTTGCGTCCGGTGCAGTCATCCAGCACTTTAAAATCCGGTGCCAGACGTTCGGTAACGCGCTGTTGCAGCCAGGAAGCAGGAACGCGCTCCATCGGAAACGGTTTGGCGCGTGGCGAACCGGTATCCATTGAGCCGCCAACACCGGCAATCACTTCGGCCTGATAGTAATAGTCTTCCAGGTCGTCATAGCTGATTGGCCAGTCTTTACCAATGCCGTAGACGCTGTGTTGACGAAAGTCGTTGGGCAGATAGCGCCAGAGCTGCGCCGCCCAGTGCCAGCTGGTACCGCCAAACATACGAATATACTGCGCCTGGAAAGCGTGTGGTCCGGTCTGTTCCAGATAATGGTTGGGTTCTGGCGTAAAGCGCGGTTGCGGTGCCAGTTCCGAGTACGGATAGGGTGACATAAAGTCGGACTTAAACGCCGACTCACGAAAGCGCTCAACCAGTTCAGCACGCCCGACTTTCGGGCCGGATTCCAGCAGCAATACCGATTTACCGGCTTTGGCCAGGCGGGTGGCTAGCAGGGAGCCACAAACACCGGCACCAATCACCACGACGTCGGCAGAATTATTTTTATCCATCAATGACATTACTCTAAATAATTGATTTTAAGGTTTTTGCTGCCAGCTACCGCAAGGCCCGTAAGAGAAGCTCGGCGGCACCAGTTTGTCGGCGACCAGCTGGTTAGCCAGGGTGTTGACGTAAGTGATATAAATTGCCTGCTTACCTTTACCCACCACACCGCTGTACCAGCCTGCGAGGATGGTCTTTGCCAGATTCTCCTCGCTGGTATTGCTTTCCGGGAAGCTCAGCAGCGGCTGTTCCAGCAGCTCGGGTTGCTGCGCCAGCAGCTGTTTTAACTGCCCCAGTTCCTGAGAAATATTCGGCTGTATCAGTTGCAGCGCATTAAACAGTGCCAGGCCGACGGCTTCATTCAGTGAGGTCTGCATTGTCAGCTGACGGGATATCTGCAACAGATCGGCCAGCCCTTGCGTGTGACGTGTTGGCATTGCGGCATTCAGCTTCGGCAGCGGCAGGATTTGCCCCGCCACGCCGGTCAGTGCTACAACTCCGGCCAGCTTAAGAACGCGTCTGCGTGTGTATTGTTTCATCGTATTATTTTTCTCATAAAATCGCCGCCCGAAGGCGACGCCTCTGGTGGCGAACAGGATAATCCAGCAATCGCGTATCAGGCGGTTTTACGCTTGCGGCGATACCACAGCACAATCATCACGGCGACTATCACCAGCGCACCTGCGCCGACGCCAATCTGCGCCAGCATCACCAGCGGTGACGTCGGGCCTCCCTGACGAATGACCGCCACCTGTTGAGCCGTTACCGTCTGTGCAGCATCGCCATACATTCGAAGTATAAAGTTGGACAGCGCTGCTACCTGATTGTCGTTCAGATGATTAAGAGCATTCGGCTGATCGCCAAACGGTGGCATAAACACATCGCCTTCTGCCGTGTTGCGCTCGACCCCAAATAAAATAGTGGCGATCAGATTCGACGGATTAGATTCGGCGGTTGCCGAGTTATGGAACAGGCTGGGATAAAAACCGTCGGCAGTCCCCTGGCCGTTGATGCCGTGACAGGAGGCACAGTTACCCGAATAGAGTCGGGCGCCTTCGTCATCGACTGGCGCGCTAAACGGCTTGCCACGGAAAGTCGCCAGCGCGTTCCGCGGATGACCCTGTTCAAAGCGCGACTGACCGGTTGTTGCGGTCGGATTGCCCGGCACGCTCTGAATGTATTCAGCAATATCATTCAGATCCTGACGGGTAAGATGCTGGAAGCTGTGGGTGATAGCTTCTGCCATACTGCCCGCCGCCTGCGCTTTTCCTACCAGCCGGCCGGTGCGCAGGTAGGTGACCAGCTCTTCCCGCGACCACTGACCAATTCCACTTAGCGGATTGGCGGTGATATCGGGCGCATACCAGGGGCCAACCTGGGCACCGGTTAGCGCCTGATCCTGCTTCTCCTGCATTAAGAAGCCGCGTGGGGTATGGCAGGTACTACAATGGGCTGCCCCTTCTGCCAGATAGCGACCGCGATTCCAGCTGGCCGACTGCGAAGTATCGGCAGTGTAACCGGCAGGTTTCAGAAACAGCGCGTTCCAGAACTTCATCGAAAAGCGGATATTCAGCGGGAACGGCAACTGAGTGGTCGCGGTAGCTTTATCCACCGCCTGCACGCCTGACATAAAGTAAGCGTACAGCGCGTGGATATCGTCATCGGTCAGCGTGGCATAAGCGGTGTAAGGCATTGCCGGATAGAGATTGGCACCGTCTGCACGGATCCCTTTACGCAGCGCAGCGGAGAATTGCTGCTCGCTGTAGTGACCAATACCGTCTGTGGCTGACGGCGTAATATTGGTAGCAATAATCTCGCCCACTGGCGAAGCAATCACTTTGCCACCGGCAAATGGCTGTGCGGATGAGGCGGTATGGCAGGCGGTGCAGTCGGCGGCCACCGCCAGATATTCGCCTTTTTTAATCAGCGTCAGATCGCTTTCAGCCGATGCAGCGCTGCTGAACAGCGTTATGCCCAGTAACATCAGCAGGGAATATTTCATGATGCTTTCTCCTGGAGCTGCTGGAGAATGGCATCGGATGCTTTAAAGGCGAGGGCAACCATCGTCAGGGTGCTGTTGCCACAAGCGGTACTTGGCATCGCGCCGCCGCCGGGGAGGAACAGGTTGGCATGGTCGTGGGCGCGACAGTCGGCGTCAACCACCGAATGAGCCGCATCGTTACCCATAATGGTGCCGCCCATAATGTGTTTACTCTGATTAAACTGGGTGGAGAACTTCACCTCTGTGGCCCCCATCGCCTCAGCAATTTTGCGTGCGATAGGCAGCGAATACTGCTCTGCGGAGCGGCGCACGTAATCGCCGACATCATAGTGAATCGCGGGCTTAGGCAGTCCCAACCAGTCCTTCTCGTCTGAGAGCGTCAGGCGGTTATTAGGATCCGGCAGAATTTCATGCGCCATAACAATATCGGCGGTGCAGGCGGTCATCCGGCGGATCTCTTCATCCAGTGCCTGACCGACCAGCCCTTTTTTCAGCGCGCCAAAGGTGACAAAACGGTTACGTGCGAAGTTGTTAAAACGGAAATAGGCACCGGCGTGCTGTGCACGGAAATCTCCCTGCGAGGTTTCCATAATTCCGCTATTAACCACCGGGCCAACACCGGCCCAGAACGGCTCCTGCAGCGTCACCGTCATGGTAATCTGCGGGTGATCCATCATATTACGGCCAACCTGATCGGAACTGTTTGCCAGGCCATTTGGATTGCGCTCATCGGCTGACATCAGCAGCAGTTTTGGCGTTTCCAGGCCGTTACAGGCGAGGATAAACAGCTTGCCGCCCACGCGATGCGTCTGCTTGTGCTGGTCATAATAATGTACCGCGGCAACCTGATTACGGCTGTCAGTTTCGACGCGCCATACCACGGCGTTATCGATAATCACTGCCCCTTTAGACTCAAGGCGCGACAGTGCCGTGGCGGCATCATACTTGGCCCCGACCGGACATACCGGCACACAGTTATTATTGGCGCAGCAGGCCGGGCGCTCATCATAAGAAATGCCGCTGTTGCGCGCCTGAGCGCAGGGAATATTGTGATAACCGAGGGTTTTTACCACCTCGGTAAAACGGCTTTCGCCTGGACCAAACGGCAACGCTTTCATTGGATAGGGTTTGGAACGCAGTGGCGGCCACTGCAACGCGGGTTCATCCGGGCCGCAAATACCCAGCTTATATTCGGCGCGCACGTAGTAGGGTTCCAGCGTCTGATAATCAAACGGCCAGTCGCGGCCAACGCCATAGCGGGTGTGTAACTGCATATCATCTGGCGTCAGTCGCCAGCAGGTTCCGGCCCAGTGCCAGGTCGAGCCGCCCGCGTAGCGAACATAGCTTTGTGCATAGGAGTCGCTGCCGCTTAACTGCAGATAACCTTTACCGGCACCTGCGGGTTCCGGGTGTGGTGCCCACTTGCGCGACGGGTAACATTCAATGGGGTTACCTTTTGCCGCCATGGGAAGATTACGATAGTTTTCAACGATCTCTGCGCGAGAAACCCGAGGACCGGCTTCCAGCATCAGTACGGAAATACCGGCATCAAGAAGCTGTTCGGCGATCACCACGCCAACGACGCCGGTTCCAACGATTACCACGGTGGATTCAGAAGGAGTTGCCATAAAAATCAGCTTTTATCAGGGGATCAGAAACGGGGCATATTTGCGACCGGTGTATTGGGACGACTCCAGTTATTCGGGCCACTCAGCCCATAAGATGGAATCGTGATCACATCCAGCGTGGTGTGATAACTCAGCGCCTGTTCAAAGGCGAAAGTTTTCGCGGAGCGCGTCGGCTCAAGACTGCCGGTATACCAGCCAAAGATAATCTTATGGGCCAGCTCGTTGAGCGGGCCTTGCGGTATCGCCGCAAAGAAATCTTCAACCCGTGTCGCCTGATGCTGATGAGCAATCGCCAGAATCTGCCGGATGGAATCAGCCAGAGTAGGATTCTCTTCGATCAGCAGGGCCAGCATCCGCTGGCCCACGCCGTCATCCAGCTGGTGATTGACCAACAGGCGTGACAACTGCATAAAGGAGGTGAGTTGTTCTGATTGTGAGGGTAAAGCAAATGCAGGGAGTGCAGATGTTGTAATGCCGCTGGCGAGGATTATTGCACCTGCCATCAATACCTTACGACGCGAAAGTGATACTTCCGCGCCTGGAAAGGGATGTTTATTTTTCATTTCCTGGCCCTGATAGACGACAATGCCCGGGCGAGACGCCCGAATTTTTTCCGCATGACGGAAAAATTAATTATTTTTTATGGTGGTTATTCTATCCCGAAAACTCCCCTCAAAAAATAGGGGTAACCGTTTGCTAACCTCTGTTTAGCAACTTTTGCACAATTACGCTTTAAATTGATCCTGCGCAATATTCGCCATCAGGCGTCCTGTCACTCTTATGACAAACAACAATTTCTCAATAAATTGATGAAACAGGGGACAGGAACATGACAGGTAAATTCGCTTTAGGTCTGATGATGCTGGTATGGATTGGTTACGTCGGCTGGATGGTAAATTACTATGCGGGTACTTTTACGCTGTTTACTCACTGACAGCGCAATAGTCGGTATGCCATCAGAGTGGGAGCCGAAAACGGCTCCCGCTGGATGTCTTGTTTCGCTGCCCGAGCGGATGTTAACGCAGCAGCGTGGCTTGCTTGGGATTAAACTGCCAGCCATCGATCAGATACTGCATCGGCAGCGTATCATCACGATCTTTAACCGGCAGGCTGTTATATAAACGGTTGGCCGCTTCCACTTTTTCCCAGTCAAGTTCAATACCGAAACCGGGTTTATCAGGCAGGCTGATTTTACCGTTACGGATTTGCAGCGGTTCTTTGGTTAAGTATTGCCCGTCCTGCCAAATCCAGTGGGTATCGAACGAAGTGATCTCGCCCGGTGCAGACGCGCCAAGGTGTGCCAGCATCGCCAGTGAAATATCGAAGTGGTTATTGGAGTGGCAGCCCATTGTCAGTCGCCATTCATGGCACAGCTGTCCGACAGTGGCCGCGCTGCGCATCGTCCAGAAATGCGGATCGGCTAACGGAATATCAATGGCGTTCAGCTGTAGCGCATGATTAAGCTGTCGCCAGTCATTGGCAATCATATTGGTCGCGACCGGTAATCCCGTGGCGCGTTTAAACTCGGCGAGAGTTTCACGCCCGGAATAGCCCTGCTCTGCGCCACAGGGATCTTCGACATACGACAGTACATCGCCCATACCGCGACACAGCGTAATCGCCTGTTCAAGCGACCAGCTGGCGTTTGGATCGACGGTAACCCGCGCCTCAGGAAAGCGTTTTTTCAGCGCTACCGCGGTTTCGATTTCGGTTTCGCCGCGCTGTACGCCGCCTTTCAGCTTAAAGTCTTTAAAGCCATAAAGATCCTGCGCCGCTTCGGCCAGCCGCACCACATCATCAATGCCCATCGCCTGCTGGTGGCGCAGGTGATACCAGGGATGTTGATCCTGTCGTCCGGGCTGATAGGGCATATCCGCCCGCTGGCGATCGGCGATATAAAACAGATAGCCCAGCACCGGAATCTCATCGCGCTGTTTGCCAGCACCCAGTAGCTCTGCCACCGGCTCATTAAGAAACTGGCCCATTAAATCCAGCAGCGCGGCTTCAACCGCTGCCACCGCATTGTAATGCCGCTCCAGATCCCAGGCGCGCGCCTGCGGAAACCGCAGCATATCCGGATGCTCACCGTTAAGATCGCGCTGGTGCATTTCGGCCACCAGCGCATTCAGCCGGGTAATTTTCTGCCCGATCAGGAAAGGCGCGGCATTTTGCAGAATTTTTTGTACCACCTGAGTGGCGGGAATTTCACCGACGCCGCTATGGCCGGCGCTGTCGGTGATCACCAGCAATACGCGTGAGAAAAAGCAGCTGTGCGCACCAGCGATGTTTAACAGCATGCTGTCGTAACCGGTGACCGGAATAACTTTGACGTCGGTGATGACGGGCGAATCAGACATTTGGTGACTTCTCCATCGCAACAGGTTTAGGGCGCGTTTTAACAAACAACAGCGTAATGGCGGCAAAGACCGAGAAGGCGCTCAGCCCCATCAGTCCACCCATGGTGCTGCCGGTTTTCAGTTCGAGATAACCAAATACCGTCGGGGCAAAAAAGCCGCCTAAATTTCCCAGCGAATTGATCAGGGCGATACCCGGAGCCACAATGCTGGACGGCAGGTTAGCCTGTGGAATAGGCCAGAACAGCACCGCGCTGGACTTGCTGCCGACGCAGACGATGCACAGTGCCAGCAGGCCGAAAATCGGGCTGCCCGTCGCGCAAAGGAAGGTGCCGATAGCCGTCACCACCAGCGCAATCGACAGCATCAGTTCGCGTCGATGATGAAAGCGGTCAGCCAGTCGGCCAAGAATATTGATGGCGATGATCGCACACAGCCAGGGTACCGAGGTCAGCAGCCCAACTTCAAACGGTGACAGCCCTCCGATACGCGCGATGATCTGTGGTTGCCAAAAAACCAGGGTATAGCCGGTCATACACATGGTAAAAAACAGGAAACAGAGATAGGCCATCTGCCCTTCGAACAGCAGTTTCCACTTTGAAACTTCGCGTGAGGTGCGATCGCGTGAGGTTGACTCTTCGGCCAGCGTGCTGTTCAGGGCAGTTTTTTCCTGCGGCGTCAGCCACTTTGCACTTTCCGGAGCGGAAACCAGCCAGCCAATCGCAAAAATACCCACTAATACCGAGATGGCACCTTCGATAAACAACACCCATTTCCAGCCGGCAATGCCGAGAAAATCATGCATCTCCAGCAGTCCACCGGTAATCGGCCCGGACAACAGGTAAGCGGCGGCTGAACTGCTCAGTATCAGGGCGGTGGCACGCCCGCGATAAACATTAGGTACCCATTTACGGAAGTAAAACAGCAGGCCGGGAAAGAAACCGGCTTCGGCGATGCCGAGCAGAAAACGGGCGATATAGAATTGGGTTGGGGTCTGAATAAATCCGGTGGCAAACACCACCACGCCCCAGGTGATCATAATACGCGTCAGCCAGGTGCGTGCGCCCAGTTTATCCAGCAGGATATTACTGGGCACTTCAAACAGCGCGTAGCCAATAAAAAACAGCCCCGCGCCGAAACCGAATGCCGCGGTGCTGATCCCGACATCCAGTTCCAGCTGATGTTTGATAAAACCGATATTCGAACGATCGATCTGGTTAATTATCAGCATCAGCATTAACAGCGGAATAATGCGGGCAAAGAACTTGCGGTTCGCACTCCGTACCGCTGCATTGTCATGTCCTGTCATAACGGCCCCTTCAATTTCATCCAAATCAGATGATTTACCGGGATAATCATTAATGCTGGCGGCGGGAAAAGCCTGAGGCAGTTGCACAAAGACGCCGCCGGTTAATGGTCGCAATTAGCGTCCACTATCCCATCTGATGAGTCAGAGGTCAGGTTGACAGTGATGTGAATTTGCACAAAGCGGCACGAACGATTCTGTAAACTTTTGTCTGGAAGAGTGAAGTAGTTCACTAAATGTTCGACTTATCGTTTCCAGAAATCCGAATATCGCTTGTCGATTTGCTGGTTATGCTGAATTGATACTACGATAGCGGGAAGGTTTATCATCTCACCGGACTTAAGGCTACAGGGAGACGTAATGAAGAAAGTCCTCAGAACATTTTTACCGCTCTACACCACCACGTTATTAATGCTGTTAGGTTCCGGTTTACTGACAACCTACGTCTCTTTACGTCTGGCTCACGAGCAGGTGAGCGGGGCGTTGATCGGGGGAATTACGGCGGCCAACTATATTGGCCTGGTGATTGGCGGCAAGGTCGGGCATAACCTGATTGCCCGCGTCGGTCATATTCGTGCTTATGTATCCTGCGCCGGGGTGATTACCGCCTCGGTGCTCGGGCATGGCCTGACCGACTATCTGCCGCTGTGGATTTTCCTGCGAATGGTTATCGGCCTGTGCATGATGTGCCAGTACATGGTGCTGGAAAGCTGGCTGAACGATCAGGCAGAAGTGGGTCAGCGCGGGGTGATCTTTGGCCTGTATATGGTAGCGACCTATCTTGGTCTGTCCGCCGGTCAGTTTATTCTGGTGGTACAAAGCGGCTTTGGCCTGACCAGCCTGATGATCGTCGCGCTCTGTTTTGCGCTTTGCCTGGTGCCGATTGCGCTGACAACCCGTACCAATGCCCAGCCGATGTCACCCGCGCCAATGGAACTGGGGTACTTTTTCAAAACTATTCCGCGAATTCTGGTCATGACGCTGGTTATCGGCATGGTAGTTGGTGGCTTTTACGGCATGGCGCCGGTGTATGTCAGCCAGCTGGGGTTCGGCACCCATCTCACCGGGATATTTATGGGCATCACCATTTTTGCCGGTTTAATTTCGCAATTCCCGCTGAGCTGGCTGTCAGATCGGGTCGATCGTAATCGCCTGCTGTTTATTACCGCGCTGCTGTTTGCGCTGGCAGCCAGCCCGCTGGCATTGCCGGTCTCTTTCCCGTTCGCGCTGACCGTCGGGCTGGCTTTTGCCGCCAGTATGATGCAGTTTTCGCTCTATCCGCTGGCGGTGGCGATAGCCAATGACCAGGTGGTTCCCGAGCGGCGCGTGTCGCTGACCGCCTGTCTGCTGATGGCATTTGGCGTCGGTGCCTGTATCGGGCCGCTGCTGACCGGTGCGCTGATGCAGCCGCTCGGCGGCAATATGCTCTATTCATTCTTCTGTCTTTGCGGCGTGGTGATCGCAGCCCTCAGCTGGCAGAAAGTCTCTTCGGTCACGCCTGCCGACGAAACGCAGTTTCCTCACGTGCTGGTGCCGGACAGTCTGGCCAGTTCGCCTCTGGCTGCCGCGCTGAACCCGACGATTGATGAAGAAGAGATTCAGTCAGCCATGGTGAATAGCGAAGAAGAGGATGAACGGGTGGACGATGCGGAAATCGAGCCGGAGAAGGAAGAGGAGCGCGTCTGAAGGTGATCGGCGCTTCAGACGCTGGGCGGCTGGAGGGTCAGAATGACACCAGCCGTTTGGTTACCTTAAACTGCAGCATGAGCAGCGTCAGCATTACCGACAGCAAAAAAGTCAGCAGGATAGTAAACAGTTTTGATGCCAGTGAGGTAATGCTGATCCACTGGATCAGCAGATTAAAAAACGAGTAGTGCAGAATATAGACGCCGGTCATCGTCTTGCTGAGGGTGGCAGAGATTCGATTCAGACTTTCCGAGATATTCAGCCCGTTTATAGCAATAATGATCAGCACCACCAGAATATAAACTTGTGAACCGGTGAGGATATAACCGTCACGTTCTACCCGGAACAGGGCAAAGAAAAAGTGTTTTTCGTAGAGCCAGGTAAAAACATAGACAAAGGGCACGGCGATCAGCGCGGATTTCGCCACGCGTGGGCGGGTGTAAAAAGCGGCGATGGCCGGGTCAAACAGCAGTTGCCCGGTCAGGTAATACAGTAGCCATGTCCAGAGGCGAAACTCGGCGGGAATCGACAACCAGCGGTGTTCCGATGGAGACACCGCTTGCAGATCGTAACCGAGTGCGAACAGCAGCAGCAGACCGAGCAGCGACAAACACAGCACCCGCCGCTTTATCAGCCAGTCAATCAGCGGATGGAAGCAGTAGATGATCACCAGCGCCAGCGCAAACCACGGCTGAATCAGATAGCCCTTATAGAAGGGTTCAATAAAATAATAAATTGAGTACCAGAACAGAAAAATCACCACAATCCGGCGGATTTTTTTCAGCTGCCACTCTGGAGAATGCTGGCTACCGGCATCCAGATAGCCCGCCACCACAAAAAACAGTGGCGTTGCAATGGTCGATATAAACGTCAGAAAGGCTAATGCCTGGTTGTAGTTATACGAATAGTTGTCATAAGTGTTGTAAAGGGTGAAAAAGGTCACCGCCGTCAGGCAACCTAAGGTTTTAATCAGGTTCAGTCCGCTGCTGTTCATTATTGCGTTTTTCCGGCCCGCAAATGAAAACACTGATAAATCACTGGCAGTGCCAGCAGCGTCAGCACGGTGGCGAACCCGAGACCAAACATAATCACCACCGCCATGCTCTGGAAGAACACATCGCGCAGCAGCGGTGCCAGCCCCAGTACGGTGGTGAAGGCGGTCAGCAGAATTGGGCGCAAACGAGAAGTCGCAGCATCAATTATGGCGTCGTGCTGACTTTTGCTCGTCAACTGCTGGTTAATTTCATCCACCAGTACGATACCATTTCTGATCAGCATGCCACTCAGACTGAGCAGTCCAATCAGCGCCATAAAGCCGAAGGGAATACCGGTCAGCAGGAAGCCGAAGGTGACGCCAATCAGTGCCAGCGGCACGGTTAGCCAGATGGCTACCGCATTTTTCAGTGAGCTGAACATCAGTACGGTAATAATAAACATTAACAGGAAACCGATCGGCAGGGTGCTGAACAGCCCGGCCTGTGCTTCACGGGAGTTCTCCTCATCGCCGCCCCAGTCAATGCTGTAACCTGGCGGCAGCGGTAACGCTTCGATATGCGGGCGGATACGCGCCAGCACGTCACCGGAAGTTTCGTCGCTTAACGGATCGGGATCGGTCTGCACCGTCAGAATACGCATCCTGTCGCGCCGCATGATTAACGGATCTTCCCATTCGGTAGTGAATTCACTGACCACATTACTCAGCGGAATAAATTGATTCCGCGTCTGGCTCCACACCTGAATGTTAGCGATATGGCTGGCATCCAGGCGCTCGGCATCAGGAGTGCGCAACAGCATTGGCATCAGGCGTGAGCCTTCACGATAAATACCCACCGGCGACCCGCTGAAATTCATGCGTAAGGCATTGTCGACTTCGCGTTTATCAACGCCCAGTTCACGTCCCAGGTAGGGTGAGAACTGCGGACGGATAATTTTACTGCGCTCCTGCCAGTCATTGCGTACGGTAAATACCCGGCCTTCGCGCTGAATAATCTCACCAACCTGGCTGGCGATACGGCGCAGTTCATCCGGCTCGCTGCCGCGAATGCGAACTTCAATGGCGCTGTCGCCGGAAGGGCCGAACATAATGCGTTTAATCCGCTCGTTGACCTCCGGATAGTTGGCCTGGATATCCTGTTCGATTTCGCGTGACAGGCTGGCAATACGCTGCTCGTTATCAGTCCGCACCATAATCTGCGCATAGTTGGTGTACTGTCGTTGTCCGTTATAGGTCAGGGTAAAGCGCATCCCGCCCTGGCCAACGGTTGTGACGGTCGCGGCCACCCCTTGCTGTTTATTGATCCGCTGTTCAATTTCACTGGCGATTTTGCTGGTGTAGTGGATATCGGTGCCGTAGGGCATCCAGAGATCGACAAAGAAAATCGGCGTGTTTGACGACGGGAAGAAGTTCTGCCGCACCTGACCAAAGCCGTACAGCGACAGCGCCAGTAGCGCCACCAGCGTGGTCAGGGTCAGCGTTTTGTGGCGTAACAGCGCGCTCAGCAGGCGGCGATAGCCGCGGAACAGTTTGCCGTCATAAGGTGAGCCAGACTGCGGCGCACTCTGTGGCGTCTGCTCTGCTTTGCGGAATGCCCATTTGATAAATACCGGGGTCAGCGTCAGAGCCGTCAGCCAGCTGAGCATCAGTGAAATCAGCAGCACCTGGAACAGTGATTTGCAGTATTCGCCGGTGGAGTCCTGCGACAGACCAATGGGCGCAAAGGCAAGGATGGCGATCACCGTGGCACCGAGCAATGGCAGCGCGGAACGTTTAATCACGTGGGTAATCGACTTCAGTAGCTTATTGCCGCGTTGCCGATCGACCAGCACCCCTTCGACCACCACAATGGCGTTATCTACCAGCATACTTAACGCAATAATTAACGCGCCTAACGACACCCGCTGTAGCTCGATTCCCGCCAGATACATAATCAGCAGCGTACCGAGCACGTTAATTGCCAGCGAGGCGGCGATAATTACACCGCTTTTTAACCCCATGAATATCAGCAGTGTGCCGATAACAATCGCCAGTGCCATCAGGAAGTTAAGAATAAAGCCGTCGACCGACTGCTTCACTTCCTGTGCCTGATCGTAGAATACTTTAAGTTCAATACCGGCTGGTTTTCCGCTCTCCATCCGGCTCAGTTGCTGATTAAGCGCTTCGCCGACATTGATCACATTGACGCCAGGCACATAGGAGATGCCGACCGCCAGTGCCGGGCGGCCGTTAGCGTGATAAATATTATCCGGGCTGTCGCTGATGCCGGAGCTGAGGGTGGCAATATCACGCAGATAGACGCTGCCGGTGCTGCCAGGCGTGCTAATCAGCAGATTACCGAGGTCGTCAAGGTTCTGGAATTCGCCGGTAGGATGCAGGCGAATCGATTCGCTGCCAACGGTAATGCTGCCCGCGTCGGAAACGATATTCTGGCGGCTTAAAATATCTGCCAGCCGCGCCGGAGTAATGCCAAACGCTGCCATTTTGGCATGCGAAATATCAACATGGATCTGCTGAGGGATTACTCCGCCAATCGCCACTTTGCCGACGCCAGGCACGAGGATTAGCTCACGGCGAAGCTGTTCGGCGTAATCGCGCAGTTCCTGATTGTTGTAATTGTCGCCATACAGCACAAAGAAATAGCCGTAGACGTCACCGAAGTCGTCATTAACAAAGGGTTGAGAGACGCCCGGCGGGAACTGCCGGGCGGCATCGCCGACCCGGCGGCGCAGCTCATCCCAGATTTGCGGCAGTTCTGATGCCTGGTAACGGGCGTCAATATTAACGGTAATCTGCGATAAGCCGACGCTGGAAATAGAGGTGATATTATCCAGATACGGCAGCCGTTGCAGCGCGTTCTCCAGCGGTAGCGTTACTTCCTCTTCTACCTGCTGTGCCGACGCGCCTGGATATTGAGTGACCACGACCGCCGTTTTAATGGTAAAGGCAGGGTCTTCCAGCCGGCTGATATTCAACAGGGCAATAATGCCGCCGACGCCGAGTAATAAAATGGCCAACCAGATGCGGATATTGTTCTGAATAAAGCGCTCAATTATTCCCATTACAGACCTCGTTCCCGCGTCCAGATACGCACGGGTTGCTGAGCGCTTAACTCAGCGACGCCTGCCACGACAATCTGTTCACCATCCTGTAAGCCTTCAGTGATTTCAATACCCTGCGAGGTCATCTGGCCCACGCTTACTTTGCGATCTTCCAGGTAAAGACCCTGTTCATTTTTCGCGATTACCCAGACGTGCGCCTGATTCAGCTGGCTGCTGTCCGGATTAAATACCGCCGCCGATGGCACGATAATGGTGGTGTCACGCGAAGCATTCGGTAAGTTACCGAGGCTGACGGTGACCGTACCGCTTAAGCCGCCAACCGTAGGCAGATCGTCCGGACGTGGCATCACCAGGGTGACCTGATAGGTTAAGCTGCCGGCATCGGTATTGGTGGTGTGTTCTTTATAACGTGCGGTAAATTCGCGACCCGGCAGGGAGTTAATGCGTACCCGCGGCTGATAATCGACGTTACTGGCGTCCAGCGCGGTAAACAGGCGTTCGGGGATAGTGAACACCACATCGAGCATCTCGGTACGGCTGATAGTGGCAATGGTCTGTCCGGCAGCCACCACCTGATGATTACGCACATTAACCCGTGCAATAACGCCATCAAACGGTGCGGTCAGCGTCAGATAATTCAGCTCCTCTTTGGCACTGTCTAATGCTGCACGGGCCGAGTCGCGATTTGCGCGTTGAACATCCATCTCTGAGCGCGAAACGGCACCGTTACCGGAAAGTGACTGAAAGCGCTGGAACTGGCGCTGGGCAAGATTAAACGCGCTCTGCCGATCGTTAACCCGCAGCGTGGCATCGACATTATTCAGCCGGGCAAGTACCTGACCGGCCTTAATCGACATTCCTTCACGGATCGGCAGCGCTTCCAACTGACCGGCACGTTTAAAGGCGATATCGGTATTGTCACCGGCTAAAATTCTGGCCGGAAATACTCTGTCATTCAGTAGGTTATCGGATTTTACTACAATGCTTTTTACCGGGCGCGGGGAGTGGTCACTTTCAGGCTCCTTACGATCGCATGCCGTCAACGCTAGCGACAGGGCAATAATAAAAAGTATTCTTTTCAAGAGGTATCCCCTTACTATTTCTAAGGCCTTAATTCACGCCAGAGAAAGTAATCAATAATGGCAGCAGCACGCCAGAGGTATCTGCTTTACCGGCAGTTATGCTGCTGAAAGTAGTACGGCATCTAAAATTCAGTGAGTTAAATAGTCATGCCCGGGTTTATGCCGTTTTTTCTCCACGATGCTGCCTGTCCGCTGTTGCGGCGGAGTATCATTAGCCTTGCATGCTGGAAACAATCAGATAAGTCATTAATCCTGTAATGGTGCAGCTGGCGACAGCCAGCAAAACATAGCTGCCAATTCTGAATGCGCTATAGGTTTTCATAGGCTTTCCATAATTAAGGTAATGAGGAAAACTACAGATTCCCTAGTTATAGCTGAACCGGTATTTTTCGAAAGAAAACTTATAAATAGATTTTAGAATAATATCGATTATGCTTAATTAGATATCATCTTAACAGCAGGCTATTTAACTTTTTTGACCTGGAACATACCTGATGGAGTTTTCTATTCCTCATCTTTTTTAAGGCTTTTTTGTCGTGATTTTCTGAACCACAGCGTCTGACTGGCTGACGTTATGGCAATTTGTTTATCCCATGCAGTGGAGCTGCTGGCTCATACCTGGCATGGGAGTATTGTGGGAAAACAGGAGTCAATAAGTTATGAGTGAGTTCAAACCGGTCAGCGGGGAGTCTTCTCCGTCGACACAACAGTGGTATCAGCGCAGTGTTGAAGAGAGTCTTGCCGCACTTAACAGCTCCCCCTCGGGATTAAAAGAAGCCGATGCGCAGACCCTGTTACTGGAACATGGTCCTAATGCCCTGCCGCAAAAGAAACCTAAATCTCTGTTTGTTAAGTTTATTTCTCATTTTAAAGATGTATTGATCTATGTGTTATTAGCCGCCGCCATTGTCACTGCGATCATGGGGCACTGGGTCGATACGCTGGTGATTCTGGGCGTTGCGGTGATCAATGCGCTGATCGGCTTTATTCAGGAAAATAATGCCGAGAAGTCATTAAAAAGTATCCAGAATATGCTCTCCAGCGAAGCGCTGGTGGTGCGCGGTGGTCAGCATATTACCATCAGTACCGAACATATTGTGCCCGGCGATATTGTAATGCTGCGGCCTGGCGATCGTATTCCGGCAGATCTGCGCTTGATCGACATCCACAATCTGCGGGTGGAAGAGGCGATCCTGACCGGCGAATCGACGGTGGTATCGAAAAAGCTCGCGGCGCTTGAGGGCGAGAAATCGATCGGCGATCGTAAAAACCTGGCATTTTCCGGCACCACCGTCAGCTCCGGTACCGCATCCGGAGTGGTTATTGCCACCGGCGGCGATACCGAGCTGGGGCATATCAACGAAATGCTCTCGTCGATTAACGAGAATAAAACTCCGCTGCTGGTTCAGATGGACAAGCTCGGCAAAGCCATTTTTGCCATCATTTTGCTGATGATGGTGGCGCTGCTGATTTTCGGCTGGATGCTGCGTGATATTCCGTTTGCTGAACTCTTACTTTCGGTGATCAGCCTGGCGGTGGCAGCGGTGCCTGAAGGTCTGCCCGCGATTATCTCGATTATTCTCTCGCTCGGCGTGCAGGCGATGGCGCGCAACCAGGCGATTATTCGTAAGCTGCCGACGGTAGAAACGCTGGGCGCAATGTCAGTGATCTGTTCGGATAAAACCGGCACGCTGACGATGAACGAAATGACGGTTAAAGCGGTGATCCTCGCGGACAAGGTGTGGCGAGTGGAGGGCAGCAGCTACGAGCCGCGCGGCGATTTTTACCCGGCCGGTGCCAGCGAAGCGGCCACGCCAAACACGTCTCCGGTGTTTACCCAGTTTCTGCGCACCGTGGATATCTGTAATGAAAGCCAGCTGCGTCAGGACGATCACGGGCATTGGGTGATTACCGGTGGACCAACCGAAGGAGCACTGAAAGTGCTGGCGGCGAAAGCCCAGCTTGATGACGCATCCTGCACCATCGGCAGTAAAATTCCGTTTGATTCGCTGTATAAATATATGGCGGTTGCCTGTCAGATTGATGGCGAAGCGCAAGTATTGCTGACCGGCGCGCCGGATGTGTTACTGCGCTTGTGCCAGTCGCAGCAGCAGGAAGATGGCGTGGTGCCGTTGGATCTGGCTTACTGGGAAAATGCTATCTCAACCTATGCCAGTGAAGGATTACGCATGGTGGCTGCCGCGCGTAAGCCTGTAGAGCAAAATCTGACATCGCTGGATCATCCGGACCTCCAGCAAGGTCTGGTGCTGCTGGGGATTGCCGGCATGATGGATCCACCGCGTCCTGAAGCGATTGCGGCGATTGAGCAGTGCCAGCAGGCGGGGATCCGGGTGAAAATGATCACCGGCGATCATCAGGAAACCGCAATGGCCATCGGCCAGATGCTGGGAATCGGCAACAGCGCCTCGTCAATTACCGGCTATCAGCTGGAGCATATGGACGATCGGGAGCTGCAAACGGTGGCGCAGGAGTATGATATTTTTGCCCGCACCAGTCCGGAACATAAGCTGCGGTTGGTCAAAGCGTTACAGGAGACCGGCGCGATTGTCGGTATGACCGGTGACGGCGTCAATGATGCGCCAGCGTTGAAACAGGCTAACGTCGGTATCGCGATGGGGATCAAGGGAACCGAAGTGACGAAAGAGTCCGCGGATATGATTCTCGCCGACGATAACTTCGCCACTATTGCCAGCGCGGTGAAAGAGGGGCGTCGGGTTTACGATAACCTGAAAAAAACCATCCTGTTTATTATGCCGACCAACCTCGCGCAGGGGTTGTTAATTATTATTGCCATTCTGATGGGGAATCTGCTGCCGCTGACGCCAGTACAGATTTTGTGGATGAACATGGCGACCTCGGCCACGCTGTCATTTGGTCTGGCGTTTGAACCGGCTGAAAGAAATGCCATGCGGCGACCACCGCGCAATGTGAAAAGCCATGTTATGGATGGTTATGCCATCTGGCGCGTGGTGTTTGTAGGCCTGTTGATCTCCATTAGCGCCTTTATCCTTGAGGCGTGGTTAGAGCCACGTGGCTACAGCACGGAGTTTATTCGTACCGTGCTGTTACAAATGCTGGTGACGGCGCAATGGGTATATATGATTAACTGCCGTGATTCAGAACACTTCTCGTTAAATGCTGGCCTGTTGAAAAACAAAGGTATTTGGCTGGTGACGCTGGTGCTTATCGCGCTGCAGGCGCTGATTATCTATGTGCCGCTGATGAACACGCTGTTTGGTACGCGTCCATTACCGTTCAGCTACTGGATTATCTCGCTGATGATTGGTGCCATGCTGTTTGTGGTCGTGGAGATTGAGAAAAAGCTGACGCGTAACTGGCGTAAGTAGTTCGCAATGATGATTTCCTCGCCAGTGGGCGTGCGGTTTGCGCGCCGCTGGCGAGGAGATACCGTTTTATCCCCTCAGACTAAAATCTCTTTGTCATCATCAGCTTCACGGCGGCAGCAAAAAAGCCACTTGCTTGATCATCATAATTAATAATACTGTTATTATATACAGTATTAATTGAGATCAGCCGTTATGCAATTTTTAAACCCCGTAGATGTCCGCGCAATCATGCAGTTACCTCTGTTTATCGATCGGGTTCCCTGTGGCTTTCCCTCTCCGGCAGCAGATTATGTTGAGCAGCGCATCGATCTAAACGACCTGCTGGTGCAGCATCCGGCCGCCACCTATTTTATTAAAGTCAGTGGCGACTCGATGATTGAGGGCGGCATCAGCGACGGCGATATGCTGGTGGTAGACAGTTCGATGCGTGCTGAACATGGCAGCATTGTGGTCGCCGCGCTGGAAGGAGAGTTCACGGTTAAACAGTTGCAGTTGCGCCCCAGAGTTCAGCTGATGCCGATGAACGCCAGCTACTCGCCGATCGTTATTGGCAGTGAAGAGGCGCTGGAGATCTTCGGCGTGGTGACCTTTGTGATTAAAGCAACCAGCTAGCATCTTCGGACATCGGGCTATCTTTGATGCCAGCGCAGGGCATCAATCACGATGGCAAAAGCAGCAGGCAGGTGTTGCCTGCTGGGATAATAAAGATAATATCCCGGAAAGCATGGGCTCCAGTCTGCCAGTAGCTGGATTAACTCGCCTGACTCAATATATTTTACCACTACATCATAGGGCACATAGGCCAGGCCGCCGCCATCAATGGCCGCCTGAATCATCAGAAAGGTATTGTTAAATACGCTTTGCCCGCTGACCCTGACGTCGATTTTTTGGCCGTTTTGCTCAAACTCCCACGCGTATAACCCCCCATGCGTAGGTAGCCGCAGATTAATACAGTTATGCGACAGAAGATCTTCAGGTTTTACAATCGGCTGCTTGCCGGACAGGTAAGCGGGTGAGGCAATCACCGCCATCTGTACATCCGGTGTCAGGCACACCGCAATCATATCCTTGTCTACCTGATCGCCCATTCGCACACCAGCATCAAAACGCCCGGCCGCAATATCCGTCAGTTCATAGCCCATATTGAATTCAATGTTGATGTCAGGATATTCCCTCAGCACCGGTAACAGCCGCGGCCAGAGAATGGAGGTGATGGCGTGGTCATGGGCGGTAATACGTATCGTTCCAGCAGGTTTATCACGAAATGCACTCAGTGAAGCGAGCTCCGCTTCGATTTCACCAAGTCGCGGTGCCAGCACGTTTAACAGACGTTCGCCCGCTTCAGTCGGGGAAACACTCCGCGTGGTCCGGGTTAACAGCCTCACCCCCAGCCGCTCTTCAAGCCCCTGTAGCGTATGGCTCAGCGCTGAACGGGAGACTCCCAGCACTGCGGCCGCGCGGGTAAAACTGCGCTCATTGGCTACCATTACAAATGCCTGGAGGTCGTTCAGCTTTTCTCTTGTCATGATTGGTGAATTTTTTGCACAAGTGTATGTTGATTTGGCTATCTTATCATTTAATCGCGCTTCCCATACACTCTCTCCACTGGGCTGCACCAGATGACAGCCATCCGTTATGAGCACTTTACTGAGGTTTGCTATGCAAAATTTATTGAACGATAAACAGCAGGCTGCCATCCCGATTGCGGTATTTACCGCCAGTGGAGAGACAGAAAAGCTGAAAACAGCGCTGAGTACTGGTCTGAATAGCGGAATGACCATCAGCGAGATAAAAGAAATCCTGGTTCAGCTGTATGCCTATGCGGGATTTCCACGCAGCCTGAATGCGCTGGGCACGCTGATGAGCGTTCTGGCGTTACGCCGCAAGGAAGGCATTGAGGATGAGCCGGGCAGAGAGGCGACACCTGTTACCGATCGGCGCAGCAGCCTCGAGCTGGGAACTGAAAACCAGACAAAACTGGTCGGCCAGCCGGTGAAAGGGCCGCTGTTTGAATTTGCTCCGGTGATTGATGAATATCTTAAATCGCACCTGTTTGGCGATATTTTCCAGCGAGACGTGCTGGACTGGCAGACCCGAGAGCTGGCGACCATTTCAGCATTGGCGGCGATGACTGGCGTCAACAGCCAGCTTCAGAGCCACTATGGCATTAGCCTCAATACGGGATTAACCGCAGCGCAGTTACGGGCTTTTGTCGACGTGCTGCAACAAAAATGCGGAAACGCCATCGCAGCCAATGCCAGTGCAGTGCTGAATTCAGTGCTGGCTAATAACGAATAACACCAATACGCCGGAATAATCCGGCAGTGGAGACAAAATGAGCGAGAAATTTGACGGTAACGGTATTTTCCCTAAAGGGCCGAAAAATGAGGCTTACGCCGACTATTTCCAGGGGACCAGCTACCTCAGCATGTTGTCCACTGTGGGCGTAACCATCGGTAATGTGGTGTTTGAACCAGGCTGCCGGAATAACTGGCATATTCACCATAAGGGCGGTCAGATTCTGCTGGTTACGGGGGGACGCGGCTGGTATCAGGAGTGGAATAAACCTGCTCAGCAGCTTGTTGCCGGAGATGTGGTCAATATTCCACCCGGTACAAAACACTGGCATGGCGCCGCTTCAGACAGTTGGTTTGCACATGTCGCGGTTGAAGTTCCGGCTGAGAATGCTTCCAATGAGTGGCTGGAGCCGGTTTCTGATGAGGAATATCGTCAGTTACCATAACCAGGCCGGTGAGCGTCGTCGCTCCTGTCACGCGCTGCGCTCTTTATCCTTTTTTATCAATAGATCGATAAATGAGCGCACCTTTATCGGGCGAAAGCGTGACGCGGGAAAAACCGCATAGATCTCGCCGACGGGCAGCGTCCACTGTGGCAGCACCGGAATTAAACGACCTGAATGCAGATCCTCTGAAATGGCAAAATCGGGTAACACTGAGATACCCGCACCTTCTCTCACGGCTTCACGCACCGCCAGTGTGGCATCAAGAGATATGCAGGGCTGCACTTCAACACGCTGTTGTTTCTCATTCAGCGTAAATTGCCATTCAGTGGGATCGCGCAGCGCGGTATTGGCGATAAACGGCAGCGCGGTGATCTCTTCCGGTTTCTTTAGCCGATCGACGTGTGATTGCATGCTGCTGGAAGCCACCAGCCGCTGTCGAAAAGTGCCAATTTTTCTTGCCTGCAAGCGGGTATCCGCCAGCCAGCCCACGCGGATCGCCACTTCAATATTGTTGGCGACAATATCAAGCGTATTATCACTGAGCACCGCATCGACTTTGCAGTCAGGATAAAGCTGAGTAAAAGCCGCAATGGCAGGAACGACGACGCTGATACCGTAGTCAAAAGGGGCGGTCAGCTTTAGCGTGCCTGAAGGCTTTGCCACCGCAGCGGCGAGTTGTGCAAAAGCCTCTTCTGTTTCACGCAGAATAGACGCGCAGTGCTCATAGAAAATCTTCCCGGCATCGGTTATCTGAACTTTACGCGTCGTGCGGATCAGCAGTGTGGTACTGAGCTCCTGCTCCAGACGTGCAACCTGCTGGCTGACCACCGCTTTGGTGATCCCCAGACGTTCCGCCGCGGCGGTAAACGATCCGGTCTCAACCACCGAGACGAAGTAGGTAAGTCGTCTGATGCTGCCTGGTTCCATCACTGACGGCCCTCTATTGTATGCTTTTAAATGACAGTGTGTTTATCATAGCTCTGTTTAACATCCAATTGATATTTCCTATGATGAGTAACTTCACATGAGGAACAGTCAATGAACATTACCCTTCACTATTTATTTGATCCGCTATGTGGCTGGTGCTACGGGGCATCACCTGCGCTGAGCAAGCTGGCTGAGGCTCAGAATATTACGCTTGAGCTACTGCCAACCGGCCTGTTTTCAGGTGCCGGCGCCCGCCCGATGGGCGATGATTTCGCCGCCTACGCGTGGGAAAACGACCAGCGAATTGCTCACATGACCGGGCAACCTTTCTCCGCACTTTATCGTAAGAATGTTCTTCAGGATCGGCAGCAACAATTTGACAGTGGCCCGGCCACCGTTGCGTTAACCGCCGTCTCGCAGACACAAACGATAAGGCAGCTTGATGCACTGAAAGCCATACAGCACGCCCGTTACGTCGAAGGTCTTGACGTCACCTCATTGCCGGTGCTTACAGATATATTACGTGCGCTGGGATTAGAGAGTGCGGCAGAAAACGTTCTGCATCCTGCGGAAAATTTACTGAAAGCAACCCACAATCGTACCGTGCGGGCCCAGCAGATGATGCAGGAATACGGTGCGCGTGGCGTTCCGACGTTTATTGCTGAATCGGGTTCAACGCGCCAGATAATTAACTCAGGTTTAGTGTATTCAAATCCACAGGAGTGGGTTCGCCAGTTACAGAATGCATAACCTGCTGTGAATAATATTCGCCGGTGCTGATGCGGGTTGCACTCTCTTTCGTTACCGTTCAACATCTTATCTTACGGGCTTAAAACCGCACTTCCCACGCCCGGCGAAATCCGATTATACTGTAATTATAACCAGTATAATCACAGGGGGAAGCGATGACCTTCTCACATCCAGTCAAGTCACTAATCGAACCCGGCACGGCTATTTTTCAGGGCAATATGGCTGCTGCATTAGTCGTATGTTGCGGGATGCAATAATGTTCGCGCTGGTAGACGTTAATAGCTTTTACGCCTCCTGTGAAACGGTGTTCCGGCCCGATTTGCGTGGCGTTCCGGTAGTGGTGCTGTCGAATAACGACGGCTGTGTGATTGCCCGCAGCGCTGAAGCGAAAGCGATTGGCATCAAAATGGGCGCGCCGTACTTCAAAATGAAGGAGGATATTCAGCGCCATAAAGTAAAAGTATTCAGTTCGAACTATGCACTGTATGCCGATATGAGTAATCGGGTGATGACCACGCTGGAAGAGATGGCACCCTCGGTGGAAATTTACTCGATTGATGAAGCATTTATGAACCTGAGCGGCGTCAGTAACTGCATGTCGCTGGAGCAGTTTGGCCGCGATGTACGCGCCCGGGTGATGAAAGAAACCCATCTGACCGTCGGAGTGGGGATCGCTCCAACAAAAACGCTGGCCAAGCTGGCGAATCATGCCGCCAAAAAATGGAAAAAGACCGGTGGGGTACTTGATCTGTCAGACCAGCAGCGACAGCGAAAACTGATGAGTATGGTGCCGGTTGAGGATGTCTGGGGAGTCGGGCGGCGCATCAGCAAAACGTTAAACCTGATGGGCATTGAAACCGCGCTGCATTTAGCAGAGTGCACGCCCTCGTTTATTCGTAAAAATTTTAACGTGGTGCTGGAGCGTACCGTGCGCGAGCTGAATGGCGAGCCTTGTCTGGCGATCGAAGAGGTTATGCCGACCAAACAACAGATTGTCTGTTCCCGATCGTTTGGCAGCCGCATTACGGATTACCAGGAGATGCGTCAGGCGGTGTGTGCTTACGCGGAACGTGCGGCGGAGAAATTACGCGGCGAGAAGCAGTATTGCCGGCAAATTGCGGTATTCCTGCGCACCAGTCCGCACGCGGCTAACGAGCAGTTTTACGGTAACCAGGCGGGCGGAACGCTGTTGACGCCGTCAAACGATACGCGCGATATCGTGCGGATTGCGATGGAGTCGCTGGATCGGATCTGGATTGATGGTCATCGCTATATGAAAGCGGGCGTGATGCTGGGGGACTTTTTCAGTCAGGGCATTGCCCAGCTGAATCTGTTTGATGAGTATCGGCCGCGGATGGGCAGTGAGGCGCTGATGGGCGTGATTGACGAGCTGAATCAGTCGGGCAAAGGCAAAGTCTGGTTTGCCGGCCAGGGGATTAATAAGTCGTGGGCGATGAAGCGCGAAATGCTCTCTCCGGCGTACACCACGCGCTTTGCAGATTTGCCGGTAGCGAAGTGATTTTCCGCGCAACAGTCGCGCCTCAGCTACCCGGCATTGCCGCACCGCTGGCAATAAACCAGACAAAAAACACCATAGCCGCAATAAAGATAATAGCCGGGGCAATCGCTCTTTTGTCCATAAATACTCTCTCCGATGATGGTTACGCGATTAAACAGCCACTTATGATAACGCCATCCGGAGAGAGATGATACGGGAAAGCCTGGCCTGACCATCACCCGATTAATTACCCCTGTTTTTTATCCTTAGCGGCTTCGCCAGCTCGCGCACTGCGATCGTCGGATGGCCTGCACAACAGCGATAGGGGCGCTCTGAACTCGGTGAGCTGGGCGGCAAGACAGACGGTTCTTAAATGGCGGTTGCAGATAAACCATATCTCATCACGGTCATTGGACAAGATATAGTACGCGTCGGAGCTTTCTGAAGGGTTAAAGCAACCTATCGCGCGATAGGCAAAGTCGCTACTGAAACCACTAAGCAAAGGGAGCGGGCGCGGGCCGTTTTCCAGCTGTTGAACTCTCAGATAAAGTCCCTGTTCAAGCCATAACATAAATCACTCCAATTCCATTGTGAACAAGCTGAGTATAGGCGCTACCCGATTTGTGCCGGAGGAGTCAGTGGAATATGCAGGCACAGTCACAGAGATAAATTAAAGCGCGGAGAGGATTGCCTGACGGTGGCAGAAGCAGAAATTTAAGCTAGCAAAATAGCTGTATATTTCTAAATCAGTTTTTTTGACAAAGATAAGCAAATAGCTCCGCTATCAACTCAAACTCTGTGTGGCTATTATAGCTCCATCGAAGGCGATAAGCCTTCTCCCGGTAAAAAAACTAAAGGAGCTACACCATGAAATCTATCAAAACTTTTGTTGCAGTAATTGCCCTCTCTACCATTTCTTTTGGCAGCTTTGCGCAAAGCGTCAGCGCCTACGGTAGCCACCTTGACAGTGCTGAAGCGCGCATTGCGGCAAAAGCAGAGCAAGCGGGTGCATCATCTTATAAAATCACCAGCGCACGCGTTGGCAACCAGGTCTATATGACTGCTGACCTGATTAAATAATCTCTTCCAGCCCGCCCAATCAGTTTTAAATGCCAGTCGCCTCAGGTGACTGGCATTTTGCGTTTTGTATGCATTGATCGACATCCATAGTCGCGGTGATCAGAATAATGTTATGGTCATAATGACTTAAATAACAACAGGATGAATATTATGATCGTCAGAACATGGCACGGCTGCGTGCCGGTAAAATTTGCCGAAGGTTTTGCCGCACATTTACAGCTTACTGGTGTTCAGCATTCACAAAGCGTGGCGGGTAATCTTGGAGCATTTGTCCGTCGTGAAACGCAGGGGGCTTGGGAGCACTTCTTTCTCGCCACCTACTGGCTGGATATTGATGCAGTAAAAGCGTTTGCCGGTGAGGATTATCATATTGCGGTGACTTACGCCGACGATGAGCAATTTGAACTGTTGTCCGACCCCTATGTTTTTCAGCATCAGGTCAGTGAAATTACCGCCTTATAAAGCGGCTGGCAGAGTGGGTAAAGCACTCTGCCAGTGATTCAGGTCAGTGATTTCTGTTGCAGCTTTTCGAGGATTGCCAGCGGGGCATTCTGCGGATCTTTCATTCCGGCGATCGGCAGCAGGAATGTTTGTTCCAGCATAAACTGACCGCTCATTGCGGCATGAGGGGTCTGATCGGAAAAACAGATCCAGCTGCTGCCCGCAGGCAGTTCCAGCGCCACCTGTGGCCCTTGCTGCTGGTAAGATTGATCGGCTTTCATTGCATCATGCAGTTGCAGCATCAGATGATCATAATGACTGCGATAGCGTTTAGTGATGCCGAGCCGGTGTTGCAACCAGCTGCTGAGCGGTGAGTAGCGCTTCAGGCGTGGCATAAAACGCTTTGCCAGCTGCGGGAAAGGTTCACCGACGCGCCACTGGCGGCTTTCACCATTGGGATTGATATTGGTGAAGATGCGCAGGATACGTTCGCCATGGTTCGGGCGTGATGGAAAGGCATCAACGTGCAAACGGCTGTCATCTTTGCGCCACGAACTGGATTCACGCCACGCCGCAACCGGATGCAGGCGTAGGGTATTATTCGGGGTGTGCAGCGCGGTACGATATTCAGGCAGCAGCGCCCTGACCAGTTGCAGACTGTGCTGATGATGACGCTCCAGCAACGCTTTCACCTGCGGCATTTTATCTTCAGTCGCAAGCCCATTCACTTTACCGGTTTGAGGATTAAAGCTGATATTTTTACGTTTGATATCGACTAAATCTGGCGTCAGCAGCAATTGCTCTTCATCAGTAAGAGTAAATGCCAGACGAGGCAGAAACAGCACTTTTCCTTGCTCAAGAGTTTCTACCGCAGAGACATTATTTACCGGCTCATCCCACTGGGTATTAGGCAGTGAGTGAATCACGGACTGCGGAGATAAGAGGCTTCCGGACATGATAACGCCTTATTATTTTATAAAATTCACTAAATATTATATTGCGCTGAAGAATATTAAGTTAAACCTAAGTTAAACGAGCGTCCGGAGTCGGAAAATAGTTAGCCTGCTAATCCGACGTCCGGGATTAAGCGTGTTCCATTATTGCCGCATCAAACTGAGTTGGCGCGGGCGCGCCTCGCGGTTATTTCGCTGAGCATTTAAAAATGATAGTTAATACCGAGATCGATAACATAGCTGGTCGATTTCTCTACCATCGGGCTGTCACGCACATTGCTGTCGAGGAAGTTTACCCGCGTAGAGATAAAGCCTTCCCACTGGGGGGTGAAACGGTAATCCAGCGCCAGCTGTAGCCATGGCGTCAGGCTGGCTGACGGGCGATAGCGGGCTAATCCGCTGCGTTGCGATTCATCCGCAGTTACACCATAGTAATAGCGGGTTTGACGTGCGTCCTCCCAGTCAATTCCTGCTGCAGGAATAAACGCCAGTTTTCCACTTTGCAGATAACCGGTCCATGAAGCAGTGGCAACGACGCCATTGCTCAGCCCCAGCGTATCAGCTGCCAGCTGCCCGGATAATGCGCCATACGGCGTGATGCGCTGATAACTGAGACCGGCCATCATGGTGGTACGACGGTTATTCAGCTGCTGCATTTGCCACCCTTTACCGTCGCTGCGGTCATAGCTCCGATCAAACCATAATGCTTTTATCTTTAGCTCATTAACGTCATCTTTCCACGCCAGAATTCCCGCTTCATCTCCGTCGATATAAAAATGATTACCGGTCCAGCTCAATAACGGAAAGGGAGTGTAGTCAACGCGTTTGGCGCGATAAGGATTAATTTGCCATTGATTATCCAGCGCCAGTGCCAGATCGTCTGCGGATACTGGCGCAGTAAACAGCAGGATCAGGCAACACCATCCGGGTTTTTTATTCATCATAATCACCTGTCTCAGACCAGCATAAAAGAGGAGCAGATTACCGATGCTATTTCAGTGTAAATATCTTTTATCAGGAAAGGATGGGGAATAATGTGGTGGGGGTCGAGGATATCAGAGCAGGCCGCGTAACGGCCCGCAAAATTTTTATCACAGCTCGAGGCCAGGCGCTGACCATTTTTTCTTACAGCCCTCGGCGTGGGGGGTTTTACTGCAATCTGGTGCAAAAGGATTAAGCGTATCGCGGTTGCACCAGCCAAGCATCAGCACGATGACGATCACCACAATCCAGCGTTTTTTCATTATGATTTCCTTCGGGTCTGGCTAAACAGCATCTGACTCATGAATTCTTGCGCATAAGCGCGGAATTTGGTGTTCGGAGAATACCTCAATACCGTGGCGGGTTAACAGCTCGGTGGTCACTCCGCTACCGGCTATTTTGCGCTGAGTAAAATCACCGCTATAGATAAGGTCAGTGCCGCACGACGGGCTACCCTCGGTTAAGATGGCATACTGACAGCCATGCTGCTGCGCCATTTCCAGCGTCAGCCATGCCGCCAGAATGTAGCGTTCGGTGACATCATCCCCGCTTGCTTCTCTCACTCTGGCACCATGCGCAATAACGCCGTTTCCGCTGCGGGTCGGCTGAATCTCGGCCGCAGGGCGCGGCGTCTGAAATCCGGCAGCCAGCTCCGGGCAGAAAACCACCAGGCGATTCTGCTGACGCCAGCGCGCAAGATGTTCAGAAACCACGGTTTTTGCTGAGCCGTTGTAGCGTACCGGAAAGCCCGCTAAACATGCACTGAGGAGGATTTTTTTCATCGATGCCTTACCTGAACGCTAAGGTTTTGCATCATCGCATTCATTGTGCAGCAAGGCGAGAGAAGCGGAACTCAGTTAAGAACTATTCAATAAACTGAATCAGAGGCTGGCTTTACGGCAACATTTTCACCTGATATCAGTTCACCTGATACCAGTTGAAGCGCCGATTAGCCGGGGCGGTGTGTGGCAATCCTGGCTATCAGGATTGATTTATCCGCGAGGTATCACGTGTTTTGACCGCGCTTTTAGTTATCCGATAGGCCTTAGCCGGATCGCCAGCGACAAACTCAAAGGTCGGGGAGTAATAAAAGGGCAGCCAGCCGCCGTAGCCATGTTCCCATTCCCAGCGAACCGGGCAGGGCCACAAGATGCCTTCATAGAGTATGTAATAAATCCATCGACCATTAGGGCGACGTGGCTTCAACGTTTTCATCAGAGCAACTATTGCAGAAGATATAATAATAAAATAGGCTATATTTTGACCTGTACCGCAGGGGGTTTCAACCTGCAATGGCGTGTAGTGCGCTCAGCTTCAAGTTTATCGCTTTCAGTACCGGCATCGCCAGATAACAAATCGGTTGCCGGTCAGCAGTAAAAAAATAACTGTGAAGTTTTGCTAATGAGTTTTTATGCTAAACTACCGATGTTTTCCCCCAAGGAAGAGAATGAAAATGATCACTAAATATGGACTTGTGGCGCTCTCACTCACCCTGTTGATGCCCGTGGCGCAGGCGGACGATAAGACCCAACTTTTCGTGCAAATCAATCAACGCCTCGCCTATATGAAGGATGTGGCCGGATACAAAGCCGCTAACCATCAGCCGATAGAAGATTTACAGCAGGAAGCGCGCGTATCAGTGCTGACTCTCAGCAGTGCTGAAAAATTTGGCCTGCAGGCGGCGTCGGTAAAGCCGTTTGTTAAGGCACAGATGGATGCTGCCAAAGCGATCCAGTATCGCTATCGCGCTGACTGGTTGTCGAAGCCTGAAGTGAAATGGACGCCACTGTCATTGCCGGTAGTCCGTGAAAAGATAGGTCAGCTCAGCACTGATTCTTTACAGCAGCTGGCTAAGGTGCTGAAAGCCGGTAACCCTATCAATGAAAACGATCGTGTAACTTTCAATATGCTGATTTCACAGCATAATATCACCGATAATGACAAAGCGCTGATTTTTGATGCGTTAAAAAACGTGGCGCTGAAGTAACACAGAGTGAATGGCTGATGGGGGAAAGAGGTTAACGATGTACTTCTCCGCACAGTAGCACGGCAAAAGGACGACGCTGGTGAATACGATCCGCCATCTGTTGACACGCTTCCAGCGTCGGGTAGATGTGTTCTGAGACCGGTAGTGCGTCACAGGCATCATGGCCGCAGGCGCTGACTAACAGTACAAATCCAATTAACATCTTTCCTCCTTATCCGCTATCGTTGATGGCGAAGAACAGCCCGGCTTGACATCAGTATAGTAGAACGAAGCGGCAAGTGCGCAGAAGGCAGAATAAAGCTTTTGAATTCAGTAGCCTGAAGTTTTGTTCGCCGGAGTGCCGGTTGAGTAACCGAAAGATTATGCCAGTAACAGCTACCGGCATAATCCCGGAAAGATAAAGAGAGTTAGCTTTGCGTAGTTAGCCGCAGTGAATCGCACTGACGACAAGCGGTAAATTAAAAATATTCACCGAATAATGCGCTGATAGCACATCAGTTATAACTTAATTAGTTTTAATAACCTGAGCTTCAGGTTTTTACCTTTTCGAGCGTGATTTGCGGCTCGCATTGTTGGTCTTGTTTTACAATGCGAAACTCCGCCTTACCTTGATGAACATAAATACAGGCACGACCCATGTCGCCGCCGTCCTGTTCCTGTGAAAGTGATACCGTTACCGTCTCTGCCAGAGTTAATGGTGATAGCAATAGCGCTAACGCCGGTAGAGCAAGCAGGTTGGTGGTATGCCGCACCTGTTGGCGTTTCATGTCAGACATCCTTTTAAGTACTTTTCAGGTCTCACCGGACGGTGAGAGACCTCTTAGGGGTTGATCATAATGAGTATGCTAATAATTGGTTTTATAATAACAAAATATTGCGAAAGGCTGCGCTTCGTCAACTGCATAAATGGCTGGTCGATCACGATTTTAATCCTGAAGCCTGCCCAGCAGTATCAATCCAGAAAAAATCAGAATAACCGCAGGTATTTTTGCCCAATGTTAAGTTGAGTTTAGGTGTTAAGACGAAATGCTGCCGCAGGAAATTTCGGTTTTTAAGAACATTTATCCCGTCTGCAACGAAATAATCGAGCGGTTTATGCGGAACAAAAGTGCTATGGTGAATCTCCACTAAACAGAAAGAGGGTGGATATCTCCAGTATTAGCCTGAGTTGCACCGACTGCGGAAGCTCGACGTTTTTGTTCACCGTCGCTGACAGCAGTAAAAATCATCCCCACGGGGCGGTATGTAGCCATTGCAGTAAACCCCTGACGTTCGCGTCGATATTGCAGAGAAGTCTGGAAAATCAAGATGTTTAACCCTTAAAGCCCGCCTTGCGCGGGCTTTGTCGTTCTGGTGCTTGCGCGAAATCCTCGTCATAACTTGACCTTACCGTTAGGGGAGGGTTTACCCTTATGGGGTCTGAGGTTATCTGGCTGATAAGGGAATCCAATGAACAACATAAAATCGTTATTGTTTATCGCACTGCTGGCACCGCTCAGCGCCAGTGCTGTCGAAACGGCGCATCAGGATCACGCAAAGGAGAGCGGCGCGCAGCAGAGTTATCAAAGCGGTATGACGAAGATGCACGACGAGATGATGCAGGGGATGAAATCTGACGATCCTGACATTGCTTTTGCTCAGGGTATGACCGCGCATCATCAGGGAGCGATTGAGATGGCAAAAACCGAGCTTAAATACGGTAAAGATCCGGCGATGCGCAAACTGGCGCAGGAAATTATCGATGCCCAGCAGCCAGAAATCGACCGTATGCAACAGTGGCTGAAACAGCAGAAAAAATAGCGTTGCATCCATGCAGGTATTTCGTCAGTAATAAACCCATCGTCGAGCCGTTTAGCTAAACTACAACAGGTTAACCTGTTGAGGGAATCACTGATGAGCCAGCTGGAAAGAAAAAACTATCCGCAATTAGGCCATGTCGTTGGACCTTACGTCCATGCCGTTAAATATCAGTCTGTACTGTACGTGTCAGGCCTGACGGCTTACGGCAGCGAGGCGCAGCATCACGGAGTTGCGGCACAGGCGCAGGAGATATTTGATCAACTGAATATTATTGCCGCAGAGGAGAAAACCTCGATGGCGGGGCTGATCAAAGTCACTATTTTTGTGACTGAGTTAACTCACCTGACCGCGCTGCGCGAGGTGCTGTTTGCCCGCTATGGCGATCATCTGCCGGCCAGTTCGCTGGTTCAGGTCAGCCAGCTGTTTTCACCCGATTTAAAAATCGAAATTGAAGCCAGCATTGCGCTTAATGGATGATTTGCCTGGTTTTGCTGCGGACGCCAGCTTTCGTAAGTGAAAAGGGTAACGGGGCATGGCTAAACTTGCTAAAGTTGATGTTTTACACTTTGCCGGGAGTCGTATGTCGAACGAAATTGCACATCCATCCAGCAGCCCTAAACAGGCTGCGTTGCAGCTGGTTATTGAGCTGGTGCGCGCAGGAAAACTCAGCCCATTGCAGGGCGACGCCTCAAATATGATCTCAATCTACGAGCAGTTTAAAGATCACTTCGAAGCGGATAAGCATAAACATAACGCCGATTCAGCGATCTCCTGACAGTATGCGGTGCGGGGACGCCCGCCCGCAAACTGCCTGAAATACCCTAAACACACTATTCATAATGGCGTTTAGCGGGATTTATCGGGACTATTTACTGACCTGATCGTACCAGAGCATGCTGGTACCAATTCCTTGCTTCGCGCCCTGCACATTATCACGCAGCCCGACCAGCTTCTGTCCCTGTAACGTCACGACATACGGTGAATTCTGCTGGATCTCTTTCTGCAGTTCGCCATACAGCGCCTGGCGTTTCTGGACATCACTCTCTGCCGCGGCTGCACGGGTTTGCGCACTCAGTTTCGGAATCTCCCAGCCTGTACGCCATGCGAGCGTTTTCGGCCCGCCCGGCACGTTATAGGCAAAGGTACTGGCATTGGTATTTGGATCCACATAGTCGGCGCCCCAGTAGATAAAGATCGACTGGAAATTGCGGCTGCGCATCTTGCCCCACAGCTCGGATTCCGCGACCGGCTGAATCTGAATATCGATATCGGCTTTAGCAAAGCTGGCCTGCAGCGCCTGTGCCACATCGGTATACGGCGGCTGATTAACGATGGTCAGTGAAAAGCGCGTGCCGGGCTTAATGCCGCCTTGTTGCAAAATCTGTTTGGCTTTGGCGACATCCAGCTTAAACGGTTTATCGGTCAGTGCGCCGTCAAAGCCCTGCGGCAGAAACGCCTGATGCACCTGATATTGGCCTTTCAGCAGCTGATTCGACAGGCTGTCGTAATCCACCAGCCAGCGTGCCGCCTGCCATAAGGCCGGATTGCCGAGGGCCGGCTGCTGCTTGTCCTGAGTATTGAAACCGAGATAGTAAATCAGACTGGAAGGAAAGTTCGCCACTTTGATGCCGGGCTTATTTTTGATTGCATCAAACTGATCGGCACCCAGTTCGTACGCCACATCAACATCACCCTGTTCCAGCAGCAAGCGGCGCGAGCCGGCATCAGCAACGCCTTTCAGGATAACGCGTTTTAGTTTCGCCGCTGGCTGAGCCTGCGGATTTTGTTCCAGCACCAGCGCCTGCTGTGGAACATAGTTTTTAATGCTAAAGGCGGCGCTGCCGGCAGAATGGGTGCGCAGCCAGCCATTGCCATAATCGTTATTGCTGGCGTGCTGCTGTGCCAGTTTGCTGTCGACGATCGAGGCGACCGGCGCAGAAAGCAAGCGTAAAGCCAGATCGCTGCCGATAGGTGATACCCAGCGCAGCTCCAGTTTGTCATCACTGATGCGGGTAAACTGGGCATCAATATTCTCTGCCGTCCAGCCTAGTTCGCCGAGAATAAACGCCGGTGTCTTATTCAGCTTTACGGCGCGGGTAAATGAATAAATGACGTCATCGGCGGTAAATGCATTGCCGCTGGCGAATTTTACGCCGGGTTTCAGGATAAACACCAGGCTGTGCTCACTGCTGCCGGGCTGCCAGGCGGTAGCCAGTTCCGGCACCAGCTTGCGTGGATCGTCACGATCGGAAGCGACCAAACCCTGATAGACATCGATCAGGCTGCTGGTACTGACGGTTTCGAAACTTTCAGCCGGATCGAAGCTAATAATGCCATCAAGCGGAATCGCTACCACTAAGGTATCGGCCGGCGTTGCGGCATGGACGGCGGTAGAAAACGCTAAGGCACTGGCAATAGCAACAGATAACAGTTTACGCATTGGGCGATCCTGACAAGGAGAGATATCAGGACTATAAGCTGCAATAAAGCGGCGGGAAATACGGCTTTATACTATGGTTTTCTGAAATAATGATATAGAGAGATCAATGGCTTAGAACAGAAGGCGATAACGCCGCCCCTCAACAAATCAGATACAGGGGCGGCGGTAGGGTACTGCTAGCCGACGATGCGGCCGTTGGCCATATGGGCGGCACGATCGCACATATGATCAATCACATCAGGATCGTGGCTGACCAGCACCATAGTCAGATTATCCTGGCGTTTCAGCTCGTTAAGCAAATTAAGGATCTCTGCCTGTACCGACATATCCAGTGCTGAGGTTGGCTCGTCCAGCAGTAATACTTTCGGCTCCAGCAGCAGTGCGCGCACAATGGCAACGCGCTGACGCTGCCCACCAGAGAGCTGATGTGGATAGCGTTCGGCCATCGCCGGATCGAGGCCGACATGGCGAAAGCCCTGGCTGATACGGTCATCAATATCTTTTATCTTCAGCAGCTTGAGCGGCTCGGCCAGCGTACGGCGCAGGCGATGGCGCGGATGCAGAGAAGCATAGGGATCCTGAAATACCATCTGCACTTCGCGACGTAAATCACCAGTGAAGGCTTTACCCGCTTCGGCCTGATGCCCCGCCAGCCGCATGCTGCCGCTCCAGTGCGGATTCAGCCCGGCCATTACCCACAGCAGCGATGACTTACCGCAGCCGGAAGGCCCCACCAGTCCAAAACATTCTCCGGTGTTAATCGACAGTGAAACATCATGCACCACGGTGCGCAGATCGTAGCCCTGACGGTGTGCCACGCTAAGCTGTTGCAAATCAATTATGCTCACGATGTGCCTCCAGTGCCGCGCGATCCAGTACCGGCAACGGTTGGCCGTGAGTTGCCTTGCCTGGACGGCATGACCACAGCGTACGGGTGTAAGGATGCGTGGCGTGCGGCAACTCTGCTGCTGGCAGGCTATCCAGCACTTCGCCCTTATACATCACCATCACCCGGTCACAGTGTTCGGCCACCTGTTGCAGATCGTGACTGATGAGCAGTAAACCCATATTACGTTGTTCAATCAACCGACGAATCAGTGCCAGCACCTGATCGCGCATGGCGTGATCGAGCGCTGAAGTCGGTTCATCGGCAATCAGAAATTGTGGATCGGCAATCAGCGCGATGGCCAGCATGACGCGCTGTCCCATTCCACCTGAGAGCTGATGCGGATAGCGATCCATCAGCTGTTTCGGCTGCGGCAGGCCGACGGCATCAAGCATTTCACATACCTTTTCACGCCGTTCGGCGCGGCTGAAGTCGCGATGCAGTTTAAGCGGTTCCTCAACCTGCCAGCCAATCGGGCGGGAGGGATTCAGGGCATATTTAGGATCCTGCATCACCATCGCCAGTTTATTACCCCGCAGCTGGCTCCAGCGTCGCTCACTCAGCGTCAGCGCATTTTCACCGGCGACAGTTAAGGTTCGCGCCCCGATACGCAGTGAAGGGGAGAGCAGGCCCATCAGCGAGCGGGCGGTCAGGGATTTACCCGAACCGGATTCGCCGACCAGCGCTACGCGCTCGCGGCCAAGGGAAAATGACAGGTTGTTAACCAGCGTTGTGCCATTATCCAGTGAAATGTTGAGCCGGTCGGCCACAATCAGCGGAGAATTATCAGTTGGCATTGCGGGTATCCAGTCGGTCACGCAGGCCGTCGCCTGTCAGGTTAAAAGCCAGGCTGGCAAACAGAATCGCGCCACCCGGTGCGGCAGCGACCCACCACTGATCAAAAATGACTTTACTGCCTTCGGCCACCATCGAACCCCATTCCGCGGTCGGCGGCTGGACGCCCATGCCGAGAAAGCCAAGGCCAGCCGCTGCCAGAATGATTCCACCAAGGCTGAGGGCGGCACGTACCACCGCGCTTGGCATACACAGCGGCAGAATATGGCCAAACATCAGGCGTAAACCGGTAATTCCCTGCATGCGTGCCGCCGCCAGATAATCGCTGCGGCGCAGCGCCAGCGTTTCCGCCCGCGCCTGACGGGCAAACGGCGGCCAGCTGGTCAGTGCCAGTGCCAGCGCACCGTTCATCAGGCCAGGACCGAGCATCGCCACTAACGCCAGCGCAATCACCAGGTTAGGCAGTGATAAAAAGATGTCAGTAATGCGCATCAGCACGCGTTCAGTCCAGCCACCAAGATAGCCTGCGGCAATGCCCGTCAGCATGCCAACCGGAATCGTCAGCACCAGAATCAGTGACACCAGTAATAGCGTGGGACGGGTTCCGTAAATCACGCGCGATAACAAGTCGCGGCCAAAACCATCGGTTCCCAGCCAGTGGGTTGCCGACGGTGGCATCAGGCGCGCGGCCATCTGCTGAGCGTTAGGATCAAAAGGAGCCAGTAGCGGCGCAAACAGCGCGGCCAACAGCAGGATGGCAACCAGCGTGCCGCCGATCGCCAGCGTGGTAATCCGGCGGCGGCGATGGCGGCGCGGTGCCACTGTTTCAGCATCAGTTAAATTTTGCGTCATCGGGTTCTCGGATCGGTTAGCCAGGTCAACACATCAGCCAGGGTGTTCAGCACAATAAAGCAGCTGCCAATCAGCAGCGTTGAGCCAAGGATCGCCGGAGCATCGGAGGCGAACAGCGCGGTGGTCATATAGCGGCCAACGCCCGGCCAGGCAAAGACGGTTTCGGTCAGCACCGAGCCTTCCAGCAGTGAGGCATAAGAGAGTGCCAGCACGGTAATCAGCGTGCCGGAGACGTTAGGGAAGATATGCAACAGCAGAATGCGACCGCGCCCGGCACCTTTAGCCCGTGCCAGCGTCACATACTCTTTGCTGCTCTCTTCCAGCAGAGCCGCGCGCAGCAGGCGGGTAATGCCCGCCATCGCCAGCATGCCAAGTACTACCACCGGCAGCCAGAGATGAGCAATTGCATTGCGGAACATTTCCGGATCGCCAGAGAGCCAGCTGTCAATCAGCACAAAACCGGTGGTCGGCTCCAGCGTGTAGACATAGATATCATCCAGCCGACCCGGACCCGCCGACCAGTGCAAAACCGCATAGAACAGCAGCAGGCCAAGTAAGCCAAGCCAGAAAATTGGTACCGAATAGCCGAGCAGCGAAATCATTCGGGCGAGGTTATCGATAATGCTGCCCGGCTTCCATGCCGCCAGCAGCGCCAGCGAGATGCCAAAAAAGGCGCCAAAAATCATTGCACAGGTCGCCAGCTCGACGGTGGCAGGGAAGGTGCGCAGCAGATCGCTGACAACCGGCTGATTGGTAATACGGGATATTCCCATATCACCGCGCGCCAGATGCTCAATATAGTGCCAGAATTGCATCAGTACCGGCTGGTCGAGACCCAAATCGTGGCGTACCTGGGCGTAAGTCGACTCGCTGGCGTGATCGCCGGCGATCTGTAACACCGGATCGACCGGCGACAGATGAGACAACATGAAAGTAAACGCCAGCAGGCCAAGCAGCGTGACCAGTAGCGAAATCAGGCCGGTAGCGAAACGACCGCCACCGCGCCAGAAACGCCGGGCGGACCCGGCTTCTGTGGAAGTGACTGACATTACTTGCTGACCTGGTTGTAGTAAACCATATCCGGGTTAATTCCCTGCACATAGCCTTTCAGGTTATCGCGTACTGCAATCAGATTACGCGCCTGTAGTCCTATTACATACGGTGAACTCTTTTGCACTTCGCGCTGCATATTCTGGTACAGCTCAATGCGTTTGGCGGGATCGCTTTCGGCAGTGGCGGCCAGCGTCTGCTTGCTTAGCTCAGGAATGTGCCAGTTTGAGCGCCACGCCAGCGTGGTGCTGCCATTTTCCGGATTATAAGCAAAGGCTGAAGCGTTAGTGTTGGGATCGAAATAGTCCGCGCCCCATGCATTGAGTGTGGCTTCATATTTATGGGCTTTAACGCTGGTGGAGACTTCAGTGCTCAGGCCAGGGATCAGCTCAATGTTAACGCCACCTTTGGCAAAGCTGGCCTGCAACGCCTGGGCAATATCCAGATACGGTGGCTGGTTACTGACGGCGAGCTTAAAGCGCACGTTAGTCAGGCCAGCTTTCTGCAGAATCGCCTTGGCTTTTTCCGGATCGTAGCTGTATGGGTTGTCGTTCAGCGCGCCGAGATAGCCTTCCGGCAGGAATGACTGATGCACTTTGAACTGGCCTTTCAGCAACTCGTCGGCAATGCCCTTATAGTCAAACAGATAGCGGGATGCTTCCCATAGCGCCGGGTTTTTCAGCGCCGGAGAGGCATCGATATTGAATTGCATGTAATAGAGTGAAGCGAACGGAATGGCCAGCGGCTTGACGCCCGCTTTACCTTTCAGCGCGGCAATCTGATCGGCACCCAGATTACGCGCGATATCCACATCACCCTGTTCCAGCAGCAGACGACGCGTAGCCGGTTCCGGAACGTTTTTAATCAGGATATTTTTCAGCTTCGGAGCACCCGCCGGCGAGGCTGGATTTGCCGTCAGCAGTACCACTTCATGTGGGATATATTTGCGAATCTGGTACGGGCCGCTACCGGCAGAATGGCCACCCAACCACTGGTTACCGAGATCGTTTTTCTGCTGATTGGCCATGACGGTTTTTTCATCAACCACCGATGCGACCGGCGCTGAGAGCAGGCTCAGAACAAAAGTCGGGCTGACATCCGCCGTCCAGCTAATTTGCACGTGCTGGTCATCAATTTTCTTCAGCTGTGCATCAACATTATCTTTAGTCCAGCCAAGCTGGGTCAGGATAAATGAAGGATCGAGATTCAGCTTCACCACGCGCGACAGCGAGAAGATCACATCTTCCGGGCGCAGCGGGTTGCCAGTGGAAAATTTTGCGCCATCGCGCAGCGCAAAGGTCAGGCTGCGGTTGTCGCTGCCGGCCTGCCAGGAGGTAGCCAGCGTCGGTTTCAGGTCGACCGGATTCTGTGGATCTGACTGTACCAGGCGCTGATAAATATTAGTAAAGGCCTGCATTGAGGTCAGTTCAAAGCCCTGCGCCGGATCAAAACTGCTGGCGTCATCGATAGACTGGGCAATCACCAGCGTATCTGGCGGGGTCGCTGCATGAGCGGCAAATGAGGTGGCCAGCGCCACGGCGATCATTGACGGAACGATACTTTTCATGACGTTTCCTTACCTAAAATTTGTCGCGAGTGTAAATGACCGGAAGGCTGATCAAATAGTAGATTAAAGGCTATCGATATGTGTTTTTGTTCTAAGTGAATGAAATCGGTTATAGACGTTAATCAATTCGCGTCACGGCGACGCGTACAATCGCCAGTTGCTGCTATCAGCATAGGTGGTATTAATCAATTTTCTACCGCGAAAACAAAGGGATTACTTATGCCATCTATCGTTACGACTTATCACGCCTGCATTGCCGCGTACAGCGCGGGCAACAGCGCCACCAGATTATTCAGCATATGCAGAAATATCGGCAGGATCAGACTGCCGGATTTGAGCCGTGCATAGCACAGCAGCAGTGAGAACAGCATCAGCATGATCATGGTTTGCAGATGGACATACTGCGTGTGCAGCACGGCAAACAGAATCGAGGTCAGGATCATGCAGGCCAGCGGAGTTTTCGGTAACCAGAGTAATAATCCCTGTAACAGAAAGCCACGGAACAGAATTTCTTCAAATATTGGCGCGAGGATCACGGCGGAAAACAGCAAAATCAGCAGCATCGGGCGGCTTTGCTGCGACTGCTGTTCCAGCCAGGCTTCTGGCTGAAGTACCCAGCTCTGAATAAGCATCAGCGTAATCAACGCCGCGATAAACAGCAGCACAGAATTGCGGCGCAGTTTGCCAAACGGAATATCGTCGCGGCGGCTGCAATAAAAACGATAGAGTGGCCACAGTACGGCGGTTTCGAACAGGCAAATAACCGGTACCAGCAGCCCGTTGCTGCGCAGCTGACTGAAATTGGGAAACAGGGTGATCAGCAGAGTAATCAAATACCAGACTACAAACATGCCGCCGTAAAACAGCGTCAGCGTAATTCGGTTACTGGTGGCGTTCATATTTTGCTCGGAAAGATGGGGTGCGTAATACTATCAATCAGTTAAAACGCTGTCGAGCGAGGGCAGGGAACAGAGCAGAGTGGGATAACTGATGGGCCAGGTGAATACCCGGCCCGAAGCGATTGATCGCCTAACGTACCCGGATGGCGATAACCGTCATCAACGCGGCAGCACAGATAAAAATAGCCAATTCCATCATTACCTCCTCAGATTAATCTTAGGTAATTATATCGCTCGCGAGGCTTAAATTTGCGCGATTAGTGCCGCTTTAAGCTGATGAAACGTGCAAGGCACGAAAGGTCAAAAATTGGTCTCATTCGGCAACGCGATCTGCTAATCTTGGTGGCGAACTGAGGTAAAAACACGTCGAAGAGGAGTGAATACGTGAAGTTTTATGCTAAATCACTGATGCTGGCAGCTATGTTTGCACTGACCGCTTGTAATACTACACCTAAAAATGACGCTGGCGTGCAGCCTGTCGATCCTGAAAGCGATCGCTGCGGTGCTTCGCAGTATCAGAGCTATGTGGGTAAACCTCTTTCTTCTTTGGATCAGGTGAAATTCTCCGTGCCGGTGCGCGCGATCCCGTACAATTCTGCGGTCACCATGGACTTCAATCTGAATCGTCTGAACTTTATGGCTGACAGCAGCGGTAAAATCAGCAGCGTTTACTGCGGCTAATCCGTTGATAAGGGGCGAAGATTTTTCGCCCCTTTCTCTACGGCGAGTTACGGTTTTTTCTCCGCCCACCATAAGCGCAGCTTCATTCCCCAACTGCTGGTCCAGCCGGTAGTACTGCTGACCACCTCACCTTTATTAATGATCACCAGCGTTGGCGTGACGCCCACCTGCCAGCGGGATGACAGCATTCCCTTTTCATCATTGACCACCGGCAAGCGGTAACCTTTCGCCTGCAAATAATCCGTGACGTTCTGTGCTTCACCGGATCGCAGCGCGACTGAGATCACATTGGCTCCCCCGTCGGACATTGCTGCCACCGCCGGAGTCGTGTAACGACAGATGCCGCACCAGCTGGCCCAGAAATAGACCAACAGCGGCCGTTGATCGCTAAGGGCCGCCAGAGTGACGGTTTCACCATCAATGGTTTGCAGCTGCTGATCGGCAAAGGTTAACGGTGCCTGAGGCGCGCGAAAGCTGTCGAGGGCGTAAACCACTCCGGCAATCAACAGCAGCATCAGCAGCGCTTCGCGCAGCAGGCGTTTCAGCTTTTTCATTGTTGGCGAGCCAGCTGCTGCTTCACCCTATTTTCCAGCTGTTCCCAACTGACAGCACCGGATATTAAGCTATCGCCAATCAGCGTGGCAGGCGTACCCTGGATGCCAAGATGCTGCGCCAGCTGCAGGCTGCTGTTAACGGTTTCAAGACTCTGCTTGCTGGGCTCGCCCGGTTTAATGCCCAGTTTATTTTCGGCAGCAAGGATACTGGCATCATCGTGATAGCCTTTCTTCGCCATCAGACGCTGATGCAGCGCGAGGAATTGCTGTGGATTTTGTTGCCACACCGTCAACGCTGCACGCGCTGAGGTCAGTGAACTTTCCGAACGATACGGCAGTAATTTAATCACCACCGCGACGTCTGGATAGGTTTTCACCAGCTTCTCCAGCAGCGGATCGAATTGCTTACAGAACGGGCAGTTATAGTCGGTAAAAGAGACCAGCGTCAGCCTGGCATCTTTGGCACCGATACGCGGCGAGCCGGGATCCTGATACAGTGCCGTTTTATTCTGTTCAATAACCTGTGCCACTACCTCTTTTTGCTGTTGCTCTGCCTGCTTATCATAAGCATCTGCCGCCTGCGCAAGGATCTGCGGGTTCTCTACCAGCGTTTCACCGATTAATTGTTTAATACGCGCTTCCTGTTCCGCGGTGAAAGGTGCGGCGGCCCATAATGGCGTCGCGACTAACAGCAATAATATCATCAGCTTTTTCATTCATTTTCTCCTTTGGCGTCGTTCAGGGTTTGCATCAGGGTTTCACGATCCAGCAGCGGCGACAGCACCTTGCCCTGAGGTAATCCCGGTCCATAAATTTGGTTAAAAGGCACAGCGACACTGCCGCGGCGTTGTAAAAACGCGCTGATCGGCGCTGACGGATGGCTCCAGTCACCGCGCAGCGCAATCACATCTTCAGCTTGCAGTGCTTGCTGCACGTCATCGCGCAGTAATACATGGTATTTATTGGCTTTACAGGTGATGCACCAGTCGGCGGTAACATCAATAAATACCCGCTTGTGCTCAGCCAGTGCCTGGGTAATTGCCTGTTCCGTTAGCGGCTGCCAGTTGACGTTATCCTGGAGCGGTTGAGGCCCTTTGCGCCAGCTGAACAGCAGCGCGGCGGCGATCAACAGCACCATCATCGCGCTGATGGCGGTGGTTTTGCCGCCATGATGTTTTAACTGAAGCGCCAGCAGGATGACGGCGATCAGCGCGGCGATGATCAGCGTGTTGCTGCTACCGATATGGCTACTCAGCAGGCTAAGCAGCCAGGCGCTGGAGGCCAGCATCAGTAGCCCCAGCAGGACGCGTAGCTGATTCATCCAGCGTCCGGGGCGCGGCAAACTTAACGCCAGCCTCGGCCAGAGGGCAATCGCTATCCACGGCAGGCTCATGCCAACCCCCAGCGCAAGGAAAATTCCCCACAGCATCGGCAGTGGGGACACCAGCGCCACTGCGACGGCAGTACCAAGGAACGGTGCCGAGCACGGCGTCGCCAGCAGAGTGGCAAAAGCGCCTTGCCAGAAATGTCCGGCGAGGCCACGGTCGCCGCCATAAGTAGCTAAGCGGCTATTCAGCGACGAAGGCAGGCGCAGATATAGCCAGCCAAACAGGTTGATGCTAAACAGCAGCGTGATGAACAGCATCAGTGCGATAAACCACGGATTCTGAAACTGAATGCCCCAGCCCAGCGCGTGATTGCCGAGCCGCAATAGCGTCATCATCAGCGCCAGCGCCATAAACGAGAGCAGAATGCCGCTGGTGGACGCGAGGAATTGCAGCCGTACGCTGCGACGGTCGCGCCGCTCCGTCTGGATAATCGTGCCGAGTTTCATCGCCAGCACCGGCAGTACGCACGGCATCAGGTTCAGGATAAATCCCCCGGCCAGCGCCAACAGCATCAGTTGCCACCATGGCGGGCTGGCCGGATTCAGCGCCAGCGCTTCACCGATTTCCAGCGTCGTTTGTTGAGCCAGCCCCTGGTCGGCAATCACCAGTGACAGCTTGCGCTGGCGTAAGTCAGGGGCTTGTTCTCCCCATTGGTCGGTAACCGGTACGCGTACCTGTAACTGACTGCCTTTGATGGTGATGGCGGGCGCGCCAAGGCTGGCGTCCGCAAAGCCATCAAAGAACAGTTCCGGCTGCTGCCAGCCTGTTTCACGCTCAGCAATCAGCTGTAATTGTCCCTGACTGTAGCCCGCGTGTAGCCGATCGGTGACGCCATGCTCAATCGGAACCCGTCCCATCGCCTCGGCAAAATCGTGGCCAAACTGCGCGTCAGCCGCGGCGCTCAGATCAAGGCTGAAGGGGTAATCGGTGAGAATGCAGACGTTGCTACAGGTAGATAACGTCAAGGTGCCCGCCAGCAGGCGGCGGCTGTCGGCAGGCAGCACAATCGGAATGCTGACCCGATGGTGATAACCCTGGGTTGTCAGGCCAGAAACGGTAAAGCGTTGCGGTGTCGGCCAGAACCATTGCGCCTGAGCGGGATTGTCCTGCCAGCGAATTTCCGGCGCAATGCCGCCTTCACCGGGTGAGCGCCAGTAAGTTTTCCAGCCCTTCTGTAGCTCGACGTCGAGTAGCAACCGGATTTGCTCCGGCTGTGAAGTATCGGCGCGCAGGCGCACCTGTGCGTGGTCGTTTTGTGGATTTTGCAGCCAGCCGCTGTCTGCCGCCTGTAATGCAGGCAGCCACAACAGCAGCAGCAGGAGCAAACTCCTGATGGGTAATAACATGATTTTCTCCGTAAATGATTTTTTCAGTGCCGGGCAGAGCGGCAAATCATTCGCGGAAGACGCAGTTTCTCAGATGTATTCGCAGCACCGGCGAAGAGAATTCGCGTATCGGTGGGAAGCGCAGCGGCAGAGCACGGGTCAGCGCCAGCATCGACAGCAGGATGACGGCGGCAAACAGCGCGCTTTCAAAAATCAGCGGCGAGGCCATCAACAGCGATTTACTGCTGAGTTCACAGGAAGTTAGCGGAGCTTCGGCCTGTTCAGTACCGGGCGCAGTGCTGAGCGTGGCGCTTTCACTGAGTCTCATCTGCAAGGCGTGCAGGCTCGCAATGCGCTGAGTGATGCAGATCAGCACCACCAGACACGCCAGAGCGAGAAAGCTTGTTGCGATACGACGCCGTTTTTCCATTGCAGCCTCAGAACAGAAAGTGAGGTTATCTTAACGGCGTAAATTGGTTTGGCAATGGTAACGGATGTAAACATTTGTGTGACCTGACTGTCATATTGCTGCAACAGCGGCATGTCAGGCTGATTCTGTCACTAAACGATGCTCTCCTCGTTACTATTAAAATAGGCAATGCTCGCCTTTCAACTCTTCCCGCCCCGTGCGGGATTTTTTTATTACATCACGCCTCAGCGATTCCGGCGCAGTTGGTGCGGGAATTATCCTGATAACCACACCTGTTTTCTGCTGTTTAGTTGCCATGGCGATCGTCTACGCTGTAACCGATAAAATTGGAGGAGTGATTATGCATTGTTCTAAGTGGTTAGTGTTGTTGGCGGTATTGGGCACCACGACGCCGGTGCTGGCGGCATCGACGGAATCCTGGCTTTCCGGCGACCACCGGATGAAACAGGCCTGCATCAAGGCCAGTGGATTAAAAAATGCCAAACCGGTCAGTAAGGTGATGTTGTTCAGCGATCGCGTGGGGTATTCTGCGCTGGTGCTACAGGGCACATACCCGCAAAAACATATGAAAAATAAGCGTGGTCGCGAACTCTGTCTTTATCAGCGTGCTACCCAGCGTGCCTCAGTGACAGAAGCTGACGATTTACTGCCTTAATTTATTGATGATTAATATTGAAGTCTCGGATGGGCGGCGTTTTTACTGCCCATCCGTATGACAGGCGTTACCCTCGGGTCTTTCGCGACAGGCTGGCGCTGGTTACCGCCAGAATCGACAGTACAATCAGTGCCAGTGCCGGGGCGACCACCGCCCAGGGAGCACGTTCGATATAAGGCATCCCTTCTGCCAGCACAATTCCCCAGTCGGCCGCCGGTGGTTGTGGCCCAAGGCCGAGAAAGCCCAGGCCTGCCAGCGCCAGTGCGTTGCCCGGCAGCCTTAGCATTGCATGGCGTAACAGCGGCGCAATCATCGGCGGCAGCACATAGCGCCATGCCCGGCGCAGCGGGCCAACCCCCAGCACCGGTAACATACGCACATGCGGCTGGGCGTTAATTTCGGCTACCAGCGCGGCGGTATGCGCCGCCAGCGGTGCCCAGCTGACGATAATTACGGCGATTACCGCGCCAGCGGCGGTCGGGCCATTGATAGCAGCAATCACCATGCCGGCAATCACCGCAGGGGTGGCATTAGCCACCTCAATCGGTCCAACCATCACGCGTGGAAACAGCCCCACCAGAATTCCAGTCACCAGGCAGCAGAGTGTGACCAGTAGCGCCTGCAGGCAGGTATGTAATGCACCCTGCGCCACGCGCGCCAGAATATCGCGTCCCATGGCATCGGCTCCGAACGGCAGCGACCAGGAGGGAGGTTGCAGCCGCAGCCAGTCTGAGCTGAAAGCGTCGCGCGGCAATCCGGCGGCAATCAGCACCAGCAACAGTAACAGGCAGCCTGCCGGAACCCACCAGGCGAAGGATTTACCAGAAGATTGTGGTGGGGGAGCAGGCAATGCGCCCGCTTTCAGTGCCGGGCCTAATAATAACCGCTGTAACAGATTTGCTGTCAGACCGGCAGCACTGCCCAGCAGCAGCAGAATCAGCATGCCGGTTTGTAGTGCGGGCAAATCGCTGGCGGCCGCCGCGCCAAGCGTGGCGCGACCTAAGCCGGGAATGGCAAACACTTTTTCTACCGCAATCGCACCGCCAGTCAGGCCAATCAATACCATCGCCAGCTGCGGCAGCATCGCGGGCAGGGTGCGCTTGATCGCTGCCAGCGCCAGGCTACGAGCCGGAATACCGGCAGTTTGCCAGCTCAGTACCCACTTTTCCTGGAAACTGGCGCTCAGCGCATCAGAAAACAGCCGTCCCAGCAGACCACCAGCCGGAATACCCAGCGCCAGTGCCGGCAGAACTGCCGAGTGCCAGCCGCTCCAGCCAAACGGAGGAAACCAGCCGAGCCAGACGGAACCCACCAGCAATAATAGCGCCGCCAGCAGAAATTCCGGTAACGCGGTCAGCGCCGCCGCCACGGTACCGGAGGGACGGCGTGCTACCCCAGCGAGCCCGGCGCGCATTACCGGCAGGCAGATCAGCGCCAGCAGCAGCAATGCCACCAGTAGCGCACAGCCCATTAACGTCAGTGAGACCGCCGTGGCCTGCAACATACCCGGCAGCACCGGCATGCCGGATATCCACGAGTTACCGGCGTCACCCTGCAGCAAATTCTGCAACCAGTGCCACAGCAGTGCATCTGGTCCCAGATGCAGTCCCAGCGAGTGGCGAATAGCTTCCAGTGCTTCCGGCGTCGCTTCCTGATCGCCGGAGCGGGCGCGCAGTAGTGCCAGAGCAGGATCGCCCCCCGCCAGCCACGGCAAAATGCCAACCAGAATCACCATCGCGCTCAGGGTAATCAGGCGCGAGAGCAGTGGCAGCAGGGCAGAAAGAGAGCGCATTATCGCTCCAGGTGGGTCTGGCTGGTGATCAGACGGCGCTCGCGCGGATCGCGTTCGGCATCACGCACCGCCGGGCTTTCTCCTTGGATTACGCGTTCATGTAACATCGGTATCGCCGCATTGCTGGCAAGAATCAGATTTTCTGCGGCCATAATGGCCTTGCGGCGTAATTCACCTGCGGGGATCGCGGCGGCCTGTTGCAGTGCCTTATCGATTGCGGGCTGACACAGTTGAGCAATGTTAAATGAACCTTTGCAGGCAAAGTCGCTGTACATATAGGCCACCGGATCGCCTGAATCGAGCACCGTGGCGCGTGACAGAATAAAGGCGTCGAATTTACCCGCCAGCGCATCGGCTTCGATATGCGCATACTCGCGCACTACCTGCTTAACCTGGAAACCGGCAGCGGTTAATTGCTGCGCCAGATAGACCGCCACTTCCGGCAGCTCTGCGCGGTCGCTGAAAGTCGCCAGCGTGATCACCTGGCCATCAGGTTTAGCGGCGGCGACCGGATTCGCGACCGGCTGACGCAGTTGCGCTGCCCACGGCAGCGCTGGTCCTAATAGGCCTTCCGCGATATCCGCACGCTTTTCATAGACATTATCTACCAGCTGCTGACGATTAATCGCATCACGCACCGCTGCCCGCAACGCCGCATCACGGAAGACGCCGTGCTGACTGTTAAGGTATAGCGTATTGGTGCGTGGCATTGGCACTTCGTGGATTTGCTCAGGTTTCAGCAGGGCGGCCTGGGATACTGGTACCGCTTCCACAATATCCGCGCTGCCGGTACGCAGCGCCGCTGCGCGGGCCGCGCCATCCGGAACGAAGCTGACATCTATGCCGCTGGATCGCGCTTTCTCGCCCCAGTAATTATCAAAGCGATCTAAGCTGGCGCTGCTGGTGCCGGTGACCTTGCGCAGAATAAATGGTCCGCTGCCGCTGCCCAGCGGATTGACCACGCCATTGGCTCCATAGGCTTTAGCGGCAAGAATCGCCAGCTGCGGACTGGAGAGGCGTTGAGGAAGCAGCGGATCGGGATCGGCACTGGTGACCACCACCGCGCCATCGCCGTCGGCGACAATATCCAGCGTCACGCCATCAAGAATACGCGGCTTCGGTGCCGCGAGGGTAGCAACCGTCAGTGACCGGACTACGGCTTCTGAGGTCAGCAGACTGCCATCGTGAAAATGAACGTTATCGCGTAATTCAAAGCGCCAGCGCCGATCGTCGAGTTGTTGCCAGCGGGTGGCCAGCGCGGGTTTGGCTTCGCCCAGCGCATCAAGCGTGACCAGCGTTTCCGCCGTCTGCCAGCGCGACAGCTTAAAGGCGTCATCGCTGAGCGGCGTCAGGCCGGAACGCGGCGGTTGTAACATTGCCAGACGAATGCGTGACTCGTCCGGCTGGGCTTCCTGTTCGTTAAAGCAACCGCTAAGCAGTAAGCTGGTACTCAGCAGCCAAAAAATGCGAGCTTTCATTAACCAGATATCCTTTATTATTGTAAACAGACCAGAGGAGGTAAACGGGGAATGGCGTTCAGCAACTGCTGCGATGCCGGATGTTGTGGATTACTCAGTAACTGTTGCGTCGGCGCATCCTCAACGATTTCGCCGTTATGCATCACCAGTACCCGATGACAAAGCGCAGCAACCGACGACAGATCGTGGGAAACCACCAGTAAGCCCATGTCATTTTGATCGGCAAGATCCGCCAGCAGCTGACCGATCTGCTGTCTTAATGGCAGGTCGAGCCCGCTGAGTGGTTCGTCAGCCAGCAGAAAGCGTGGCCGCAGCGCAATGGCGCGGGCTATCGCCACTCGCTGCGCCTGGCCGCCGGATAAGCTGGCACAGCGCTGGTTCAGCAGATGACGATCGAGCCTGACTTGCTGCAGCGCCTGCTCCAGCTGAGAGATATTGGGTTTGCTGTTGGTTAACTGGCGCAGCGGTTCGGCCAGTGCATCAGCCACGTTACGTCGCGGATCGAGCGTGGTCGCCGGATCCTGCGCGATATATTGCACCTGCTGGCGATAACCGCGTAAAGCGCGTACCGAGGCGGGACGAATTAACTGGCCCTGACACCACACCGTGCCTTCGCTGGCGGGCAGCAATGCCAGCATCAGTTTCAGCAGGGTAGATTTGCCACAGCCGGACGAGCCAATCAGCGCCACACGCTCGCCAGCGTGCAGTTGCAGCGAGATGTTTGAAACCAGGGCGTGGCGCAGCCCGGCAGGCTGATAGCTGAGCTGGCGTGTTTCAAGAAACGCGGCCGACGACATCAGGCAATCCCCTGGAGTGACGGTTGTTGGCGCACAAAGCTTTGTTCAGCATGGCGTGCTGCCGCCACTAATCGCTGGCTGGCCGGATGCCGTGGCTGCGTCAGTAACTGCTTTATGCTGCTGTTCTCGACAATATGGCCGTGTTCCATTACCAGAGCCTGGCGGCTGAGTTGTGCGGCCAGCACAATATCATGGGTGATAAACAGCAGTGCAGGAGCATCCGGCCGCTGTAGCAGGCGCTGAAATGCGGCAACGACCGTTTGCTGAGTGACGACATCAAGGGCGCTGGTGGGTTCATCGGCGACGATCAGCGGACTTTGACTGGCCAGCGCCAGCGCAATGCAGACGCGCTGGCGCTGGCCACCGGATAATTCTGCCGGGTAGCTACTCAACACTTTTATGCTGTCGTTAAAGCCCATCTCTTCCAGCAGTGCGGCAGCAGCCTGTTGAGCATCATGGCGAGACAGTGACTGACGTGCGCGCAACACCAATTGTAACTGTTTACCGATAGTGACCAGCGGATTGAGCGCGCTGGCTGAATCCTGAAAAATCATCGCGGCGCGGGTGCTGACAGAGCGCTGTGCTGGCGGACAGCCTAGCACCGATTTCCCGGCAATCTGCAAGCCACCGCCTAAACTGGCGGCGGCGGGCAGGGCGCCGACAATCGCACTGGCGGTCAGTGATTTGCCACAGCCCGACTCTCCCAACAGGCAGACGCACTCGCCCCGCCGCAGGGTGAAACTGACGCCATGCAGTTTTTGCTGTCGTGACAGCATTAAATCGAGATTAATCAGTTGCAGCACCGTGTCAGGTACCTGAGATACAGAAGTCAGCATGGCATCGCGAAAAAAAGTGAGCTTGTTATGTGATAACATAACAAATTATAACGGGGTGATGCAAAGTGAGTTTCACTGTTTACCCGTTAATTAAAAAATCTTATTCCCGCTGCTCATCCATGATTTGCGCCAACACATTGCGGTAGCCCTGCAACATCGCCTCATCTACTTCACGCTCCAGCCGACCGATGACGCTGGCAATAATCGCCTTACTGGTCGCTGGCTTACCGGCCTGCATCAGCTCGGTCATTATAGCGGCCAGGAGTTCGGCTTCGCGCGGAGCATGCCATGCCGGACTGTTAAAATATTCGGTAATCTCACGGCCTGCGCCGTATGAAACAGCTCGCATGATAAACCTCCGAAACAGCGGCATCGGTCACCCATCGGTCACCCGATGAGAGGATAAAGAAAGCGTATGAGTGCGATCACGGGTCACCAGAACAGTTGACCCGCCACTTGCCTGAAGCTAAACAGGTGGGGATTTTTTAACCATAGCTGGCGGCGATACAAATGTCAGCCGCCAGCTGAAATATTTTTTCACATTATACGTGCGGATTATGCGTGCGGATAAGTACTGATAACCTCCAGCACGCCATTAATAATAAATTGCACCCCCATGCAGACCAGCAGGAACCCCATCAGACGTGAAATGGCTTCAATGCCGCCTTTACCTACCACCCGCATAATTGCGCCGGAACTGCGCAGGCTGATCCATAAAATTACGCTGACGGTAAAGAAAGTGAGTACCGGTGCGACCATCACGACCCATGGCGAAAATTCGACGCCGTTACGGATGGTTGATGCGGTGCTGATAATCATCGCAATGGTACCAGGGCCGGCGGTGCTGGGCATTGCCAGCGGCACAAAGGCAATATTTACCGCTTTGCGTTCGCTCATTTCATCCTGTTTATGCTCCGCTTCAACCGACTGTCCGGCCGGTTTTTGCGGAAACAGCATGCGAAAACCGATAAAAGCAACAATCAGGCCACCCGCCATCCTTAAGCCGGGTATCGAGATGCCAAAGGTGTCCATTACGACGTTTCCGGCATAAAAAGCCACGGTCATAATTATAAATACATAGATTGATGCGTCGCGCGATTGCTTGTTGCGCTCGTTAAAATTCATATCGCCCGCAAGGCCTAAAAACAGAGCGACGGTAGTTAACGGGTTCGCCAGCGGCAGAATCACTACCAACCCGAGGCCAACCGCTTTAAACAGTTCCAGCATGCTGTCATCCCTTAAAAAAGTGAGGTTCTGTCGCCTGAGTAAGACGCCTTATCCGCAGCATTATTATAACTACAAGGTTTAAAATCCAGCCTGAATCGGGATTTAACTCACTATTATGCTGTCCTGCTAAAATAAACCTTGCATCTCAATACGCCATATGAGTAAATGCATCGTCGGTTTGTTAAGCAGAGCCGAATATGCGAGCAGTTTTAGTAAAGCAGTCTTCAGTTCAAGCGTTATCTTAGATATCTCTTCTTCCTGACTCCTTCCTGAGTGCCTCATAAATTCTGTGGACAAACCATTTCGCCCTATGTGGCTTGTAATTGAATGAAGGATAGACAAATGTCTAACAAAATGACTGGTTTAGTAAAATGGTTCAACGCTGAGAAAGGTTTCGGTTTTATTTCTCCAACCGACGGCAGCAAAGACGTTTTCGTACACTTCTCTGCGATCCAGAACAACGGCTTTAAGACCCTCGAAGAAGGTCAGAAAGTTGAGTTCTCTATCGAGAATGGCCAGAAAGGCCCAGCAGCTGCTAACGTAACTGCTATCTAAGCGAATTCTCGCGACCTGAAATTGAGGCTTAGCGCCTTAAGCACTGGTCACGAAACGCTAAAAAAACCCGCCTTGTGCGGGTTTTTGCGTTTCTGGTGATTGAGCCTGCCTTAATGGTCACGCTCTGAGACGCCTGCTGACCTGCTGTTTGCAGCCTTATAACACTGTTTTGACAGGAAATTGTTAAGCGTAGTTACTCAAGGTTAATAGCGCCCTGATGCAGATTATTCCCCATTGTCGGGCATGGCTGCACCGCATAAACTCAGCCGAAATTGTCACATTAAGGTAAGGTTTATGAGTCGTATTATTAAGGCAGTCACCATGGTAATGCTGGTCAGCGCACTGAGCGGATGTCTGTTCCCGCCTCCAGGCGGCGGCGGCGGTTGGGGAGGCGGTGGTCATGGACATGGCGGCGGCCCGCGCGGTGGTTTTATGGAAGGCCCACGTTAAGTCAGAAATCCCCTTTTGCACCGAGAAGGGGATAATTTTATTTTGACCATTCAATCAAAAATAATGTTTAGCCGAATCTGACCATACTATTTTTTGGATATAATTCATTTGATTATTATTGTAATAGCAATCGAAACGTTTCTCTCTCTTCGTAGATTATTCCCAGTTGCTAAGCTGTAAAATTATAGATAAAACTGCTACCAATTTATTTATCTCAATGTTAACGTTCAGCTTTAAATCGCTGAGACATTAGCATGAAAAACCTTATTGCTGAGTTATTGATAAAGCTCGCTGCAAAAGAAGAAGAATCTAAAGAGTTAACGGCACAGGTTGAAGCACTGGAAATTGTGGTGACGGCACTGCTGCGTAAAATGGAAGAGTCCCAGCGCCAGGAGCTCAATGCGGGAATTAAGGTCGCGATATGCAAAGCGGCAGAAGATGCCGCAACCAGCCCTGAAGACGCCGCCCTGCTGGAGGGCTTTATTCAACGGCTGTTAACCCATCCGCGTTATTAAGCCATATTAAAAGCCGGTGTAAACGTTTACCCTCCCGTTGGCATCTTAGTTATCGAATGCTGAACTGCTGGCCAGTGATAAATTTGTTATCAGATCGCTCGCTGAAATCCTGATTGCTGCCAGACTGATAATTAATGCTAAGGCATTTTCTCAGCAGTTATTTATTAACTAAAAGGATCGGGTATGAAAGTTCAGGTGCTGATGATAACCCTAACCTGCATTATGGCGTCAGGTTATGCTGGTGCAGTAGAAAAAACGCCACAGCAGCAAAAAATGACCTTGTGTAATCAGCAGGCCAGTAGTCAGGAGTTAAAAGGTGATGCCCGTAAACAGTTTATGAGCAAATGCCTGCGTAAAGACCATGAGATAAGTGGGATGACGCCGCAGCAAATGAGGATGAAAACCTGCAATGCACAGGCTGGTGAAAAGGCCCTGAAGGGCGATGAACGAAAAACCTTTATGAGCGGTTGCCTGAAGAAAAGCTAAAATATTAACGTGGGCCTGAAGGTCCACGCTATTTCAGTCTCTCAGGATACTTAGGCCTGAAACGTCACACCGGAATTACCGGTCTGACTGACGAGGTGGCAATGACCTTACCCGTTGCAACTTTATTAAAAGTTGACGCGCGACGTTCGGGACTGCGTTTTGCCCGCCGCGTCTATCTGCCCCGTATCGTCGGGCTGGGATTTGGTTTTATTCTTGTCATGTGGTCGTTGGGCGACAATCCCTCCAACTGGTTGATAAGCTTGTTGTTTATCAATGGCTTTATCTGGCCACATCTGGCTTACTGGTTAGCCATTCATGCGAAAGATCCGATGCGCAGTGAGCGGCGAAATCTGCTGCTGGACGCCGCATTCGGCGGTTTCTGGATTGCGTTAATGGGGCTGAATGCGCTGCCTTCCACCCTACTTGCCGCGATGATGGGCATGAACAATATTGCCGCCGGTGGCGCGAAATTCTTTTTTCGTGGTTTTATACTGCAACTGATGGTGATCGCCGTGACGCTGTTACTGGTGCAACCGACAATTAATTTTGCCACCTCGCCACAACAGATGTATATCTGTTTGCCGATGTTGTTTATTTACCCTGTATTTCTCGGCCAGGTGACTTATAGCATGGCAATAAAGCTGGCGCAGCACAAACGTAAGCTGATGGAAATGAGTATCCACGATGGAATGACCGGAGTTTTTAATCGTCGTTACTGGGAACATTTGCTGCACAATGAATATGACAACTGTCAGCGCTATCAACACATTGCCACGTTACTACTTATTGATCTCGACCATTTTAAAACTATTAACGATACCTGGGGACACGACCTGGGTGATGAAGCACTGATGCGGGTGACGGAAGAGTTGCGCCTAAGGCTTCGCACCAGCGATATTATCGGTCGCTTTGGTGGCGATGAATTTGCCGTGATTATGCCAGGCACCTCTTCGGCAAAGGCGATTCAGGCCATCAGTCGGGTGCGGGATAATTTGCACCTGGCAGGAAAGGGTCAGGCACCGGCAATGACAATCCATATCAGCGTTGGCGTAGCTGAATACAGCGAGCATATGAAAAACTATCATGACTGGATTAAGGCGGCGGACGTAGCGTTATACCGGGCGAAAAAGTCCGGGCGTAGCCGCACCGAAGTGGCGGATCGATAGCAATTATCGCCGGTATTTATAGATGCCTAACAATCCCGTTATATAGCCGCTCCGCCGTTCCGCCGTCCTGCGCGTCAGGATAAATTTTGCCGGTTAATATTTGCTTAAATATTTAAAAATACCGCTAAACAATCAGTTAGCCAGCATTTCCCCTTCGCTTTACTTCACGCGTTGCCATCTTCGCTTAGCCTGCCAGGCTTAATATTCACAATAACTATATGGGTATGCCACTGGCCGGTTTTGCCATTGCGCAACACCAATCAATGCAAGGGAGTCATGTCGTGGGTTATCAGAATGTAATGGTATTGCAGGATCTTCCAGAGATGAAGCCGGTTAAAGCCCCGGTAGGGGAAACCGACGTGTTATTGATCCGTCATGGTGATTCAGTCCATGCGTATCAGGCAACATGCCCTCATGCCGGAGCCCCGCTGGAACAAGGTGCAATCTGCGATGGCAAGCTGATTTGCCCGTGGCATAAGGCAGCGTTCAATCTTGATGACGGCAGTCTGGCAGAGCCGCTGGCGCTGAGTCATTTGCCGCAGTACCCACTGCGGATTGAAAATGGCATGGTGCAGGTTAAGCCTGAGCCGCTGCCGGCACGGCAACCCCAATCTGGCAGTCCTTCATCGGCGGTTTTTGTCATTGTGGGGAGTGGGGCGGCGGGCAGTGCGGCAGCGTGGACGCTACGCGATCAAGGTTTTGCTGGCAAACTGATACTGGTCGATCGCGAGCGAGAAGCGCCCTACGATCGCACTGCACTCAGTAAATTTGTTGCTGCCGGAGAGATGAAAATCAGTGAAGTGCCTGCGCCGGTCGATGACGCATTTTTGCAGCAGGTCGAGCGCTATTATAGTAATGTTGAGCGGCTCGACAGCCGTCAGCAAAATCTGCATTTTGCCGATGGTTCGACGCTGCATTTCGATAAATTACTGATTGCCAGCGGTGGCGTACCCCAGCGTCCCGAGATACCCGGTAAGGCACTGTTTGGTGTGCATCTGTTGCGCAGTATTGAGCAAGCCGACAGTTTGTTGCGGGAAGTGGATGAAAAGCAAAAGCTGGTAATTATCGGCAACAGTTTTATTGGTATGGAGCTGGCATCGGCGCTGCGAGCGCGTGGGATCGAAGTGCAGGTGATCGCCCGCGATGCGCTGCCGTTTAAAAAGCAGTTTGGCTCAAAGATTGCCGGCTTCTTCCGTCAACTGCATGAAGGGCAGGGTGTGCGCTTTATTGAGGGTGAGGTTGCCGCACTGCAGGGTGAACGGCAGGTTTGCGGCGTGGAACTGAAAAGTGGTGAAGTGGTGCCTGCGGATGTCGTGCTGCTGGCCACTGGTGTAGCGCCCGCCACCGGATTTATCCATGATATCGAATTGCTGGATGATGGCAGCCTGCCAACCAATCAACAGTTGCAGCTGAGTGAAAATATCTGGGCGGTAGGTGATATTGCCAGTTATCCGGTCGCGAAGGGCTATCAGCGCATCGAACACTATCGGGTGGCACAGCAGCAAGGTCGTTTGGCGGCAAAGAACATGCTGGGTGCGACACAGGTTTTTGACCGGGTGCCGTTTTTCTGGACCGCGCATTTTGGCACTCGCTATGAATATCTGGGACATGCCAGCGAATGGGATCAGTTCGAGCTGATCGGATCGTTAGACGATCAGAAGTTTATCGGTTTCTATGGTCAGCAAGGAAAGCTGGCAGCGGTGATATCCTGTGGAATGTACACTCTGACGGCCGAGCTGGTGATGCGTATGCAGCAACCGATGACGCTTCAGCAGGCCATTTCACTGGCTAAGCAACGGCAGTAAAGCTTACGGGTCGGGCAGGCCCGACCCGACAACTCAGGATTTTTTACTCAGCGCTTCAGATTTCGCCATACACTGGCTTATCGCTTCGATGACTGCTGAACGGAAGCCTTTCTCTTCCAGCACTTTCACCGCTTCAATGGTGGTGCCGCCTGGTGAACAGACCATATCTTTCAGTTCGGCTGGATGCTTGCCGGTTTCCAGAACCATCTGGGCTGAGCCTTTTACCGCCTGTGCAGCAAATTGATAAGCCTGGGCACGCGGCATGCCGCCGAGTACCGCGGCGTCGGCCATCGCTTCGATAAACATAAATACGTAGGCGGGTGCTGAACCGCTGACGCCAACCACCGAGTGGATCAGATATTCAGCGACAACCGCTGCTTTGCCAAAGCTGTTAAAAATGGCCACGACTTCTTCGGTTTCTTGCTGGGATACCAGCGCATTTGGCGTAACCGAAGTCATACCTTCGTTAACCAGCGCCGGTGTATTAGGCATTACCCGCACAATCTTGCGGTCATGACCAAGCGCCATCGCCAGCGCATCCAGCGTCACTCCGGCGGCAATTGACACCACCAGCGTATCTCTGTTCAGACTGCCGGCCAGGTCCTTCAGGACTTTCAGAATCACGTTTGGCTTTACGGCAGCAAATAAAATATCGGTCTGTTTAGCCACCTCTTCCGCACTTTCTGCGGGCGTGATGCCATACTGCTGCTGCATCGCCTGATTGGTTTCAGGTTTATGGTCGAAGACCCAGATGTTCTCCGGTTGAATCTGTCCACCGGCCACCAGACCGCCAATGATGGCTTTAGACATGTTGCCGCAGCCGATAAAACCTATCTTCTTCTCCAACATCTGCTCCTTAATGCGTTGTGTTTTTCGCCGCCAACTAGCTTACGACATTCTTCACCTTAATCCAGCTTCAGCGATCTTTAAACAATGCCAATCGTGAATGGCGGAGATAAAGCAAGACAACATCCTGTTCTCAGCCTGTGGTTTACAGTGGTTAAGCGTTTTGATCAGATAAAATTTGCCATTCTGGAAAAGAACGGCAAGATCTCCATAGTTCCCCAATCCTGACAGGAAATGTTATGCCAATCTGGGTGGATGCCGATGCGTGTCCAAAAGTGATTAAAGAAGTGTTGTACCGCGCTGCTGAGCGTGCGCAGATCGAGATTACCTTTGTTGCCAATCAGCCGTTAACGGTGCCGCCATCGCGTTTTATTCGCACGTTACGCGTGCCCGCCGGTTTTGATGTGGCGGATAATGAAATCGTCCGGCGCTCGGAGAAAGGCGATTTAGTGATTACCGCCGATATCCCGCTGGCGGCGGAGGTGATGGAAAAAGGTGCCGTGGCACTGAATCCGCGCGGCGAGCGTTACAGCAATGCCACGATACGTGAACGCCTGACGATGCGAGATTTTATGGACACGATGCGTTCCAGTGGCATTCAGACCGGTGGGCCGAGCACATTAAGCCAAAAGGATCGACAGCAGTTCGCCAACGAACTGGATAAATGGTTGCTGAGAGGCTGACTCAGCCTGCAGATAAAAAATCATCAGGTTTGTCATCTGGCAGGCGTAAATCTGTGGTTACATCTGGCTCACAGAAAAAATTGTCGGTATGATGCGACGCAAAGTTGACCTGTTTTAAGCATTATCGATGGCACTCGCGGTATCGGTAATGCGCCTGAGGATTTGCGCTTTATGTCGTTACCCATCTATTTGATCGGCGCCCGCGGATGCGGAAAAACTACCGTTGGAATGGCACTTTCCCAGGCGCTGGGCTATGCGTTTAGTGATACCGATCACTTTCTACAGCAGAGCACGCAGCGTACGGTTGCCGATATCGTTGCTGCTGAAGGATGGGATGGATTTCGCCAGCGTGAAACACAATCGCTGATGGCTGTGACCGCGCCCTCCACGGTGATTGCTACCGGTGGCGGAATGGTTCTGGCCGAAGCAAATTGTGAGTTTATGCGCGATCACGGCACGGTGGTTTATCTGAATGCCGAAGCGGATGTGCTGGCTGCCCGGCTGGAGGCGTATCCTGAGCAGGAGCAGCGTCCAACCTTAACCGGGCGTCCAATTGCTGACGAGATGGTGGAAGTGCTGTCACAGCGCGACAGGCTCTATCATCAGGCGGCCCATCATGTGATCAATGCGATGCATACGCCTGAGCAAGTTGTCCTCCAGCTGTTGCAAACCTTGTCTCTGGCGCGCGCCAGCTAATCTGTTGTCCGGCAGGCGACGCCCTCGTCGTCTGCTCTCCGCTGTCGTCCTGAAAAATACCTGAAATTGTCTATACTTATCCTTCGGGCAGTAAAAATGTCTGCGACGGGAATCTTTCCCAGGATTTAGCGGATAGTATTCATCGACAATAAGAGGGAAGACTTTTATGGCGACAAGACCTCCATATCCACGTGAAGCGCGAATTGAAACGGTAGAGAAAGGTGCGCCCGGCAAAACCGTCACCTGGTATCAGCTGCGCGCCGATCACCCTCATGCCAATACCTTGATCAGCGAACATGAAACTGAACAGGAAGCGCTGGACGCCAGAGAACGCTACGAAGATAAAGATAAAGAATAGTTCCAGCGGCAAGGACGCCAACGCTTTTCCTCGCATTTCTCCCCCTGAATCCTGATGCAGTCTGAACCCCATTCGCAGTGATTTGCTGGCTTTTATATGAAAGTCTCATTGAGATCAGAGTCTCATTTAGATGGGCTATGCTCTAAATGAAAGGCGACATTGATGGCTTTATCGCATTGATTACTACTTTGCCGGATTAATTACTAAAGGTTGGGCAAAAGAGGTTGGACGTCAGTCTTACCGGTTTTATCATGGCCGATTATTTAAAAAAATCTGGCGCGATAAAGCAGTCAGAAGCATTTCACCCGGACAGCTTTTATGAAACAGACACTGGTCACGCTGACAATCAGCCATATGCCCCGCAGCGATTTCTTTCCACTGCTACTTGAGCACTTACCGGAGCAGCAGATTACCAGTGTCGCCCTGTTAGATGGCATGACGCTAAGCGATATAAACCAGCAGTTTATGCCGGAAGCTGATGAAAAAACGCTACTGGTCCACTTGCAGGATGGCAGCTCATTGACGTTATCGGCGGCTAAAGTTGAAGCCGGACTGCAAAAGTGTCTGCTGGCGCTGGAACAGCAGGGATATGACACAATTTTATTGTGCTGCCCGGGCAATATTTTCTCGCTTAATACCACCAGCGCGGTATTACTCGAGCCGGATCGCATTATTCCTCCGCTGGTTGAAGCCATCGTTGCCGGGTATCAGGTCGGGATAATGGTGCCGCTATTTGAGCAAATTGAAGAGCAGGCGGGAAAATGGAAAAATCTCAGCAATCCTCCCTGTTTTGCGGTCGCCAGCCCCTGGCAATCTGATGATGAACAACTGATCGATGCGGCGCTGTCACTGCTGGAGCAGGGGGCAGATGTGCTGCTGCTGGACAGTATGGGATACCACCAGCGCCATCGCGACTTCCTGCAAAAACTGCTCGGTATTCCGGTGCTGTTATCGAATACGCTGGTGGCAACGCTGGCGGCTGAACTGTTGATGTAGTCACGCCACTCACCACAGACGAATTTTGCGTGACAGAGGCTGAATCAACGTTCTACACTGTTTTTCCACCCATTTTTAGGTTTCGAGGAAGCAGTATGCTCACCATTAGCGAGTACTTTGACGGAAAAGTGAAATCGATTGCTTTTGACAGTGCCAGTACCGGACGCGCCAGCGTTGGCGTGATGGTCGAAGGTGAATACAATTTTGGCACCGGTCAGGCAGAAGAGATGACGGTGGTCAGTGGTTCACTGAAGGTACTGCTACCGGGTGAAACCGAGTGGAAACTGTATCAGGCGGGTGAGATTTTCAATGTTCCGGCGCACAGCGAGTTCCATCTGCAGGTCGCAGAACCGACCTCGTATCTCTGTCGTTACCTGTAAGATCTCAGGCCGGGAGATCCCCGGCCTTGCTGCCGCGCAGGCGGGTTGTTAACGCTGTGCTTCGCCGCCCAGAGCTTCAACCAGATTACTGACCAGTGCTGCCAGTTCGCTGGTCATCAGAATAAAGTCAGCATCAAAACGCAGAGCAAAATCTTCACGATCGATATCGTCGTTCTGCTCGCGCAGGGTGTCGGAAAACTTCAGGCGTTTCAGCGAGCCGTCATCAGACAATATCAGCTGGATGCGCTCCTGCCAGTCCAGTGCCAGTTTGGTCACCAGCTTGCCGGCTTCGATATGGTTGGCGATTTCGTCGCAAACCAGATCCTGCTTCTTACAACGGATCACGCCACCATCTTCCAGAATCGCTTTCAGCTCGGCTTCATCCATTAATGCAAAACCGGCTGGCAGATCGCCGGAACGCACCCACTCGGTCAGCGTCAGCTCAATCGGGCTTTCCAGCGTCAGCGGCACCACCGGCAGCGAACCGAGGCTTTTACGCAGCAGCGCCAGCGTATCTTCCGCTTTTTTGGCGCTGGCACAGTCAACCATAATCAAATTGTTGACCGTATCGATCCATAAGAAGGTCTGACTGAAACGACTGAAGGCGCGCGGCAGCAGGCTGTGCAACACTTCATCTTTCAGCGAGTCTTTCTCGGTTTTTTTCAGCTTACGCTGTTGTTCAGCTTCAAGCTTTTCAATCTTTGCTTCCAGCGCCTGTTTAATCACCGGCGAGGGCAGAATTTTCTCTTCTTTGCGCGCGCAAATCAGGATTTGACCGTTATTCACGTGGGTCAGCGCGTCGCTGCGCGATCCCATCGGCGAAACCCAACCGGTTTTGGCCATATCCTGGCTGCCGCACGGGCTAAAAGAAAACGCATCGAGTTGTTTTTCCATATCGTCAACGGACAGCGGAATGTCACGATTCAGACGATAAACCATCAAATTTTTAAACCACAACATGGTGTTTTCCCTGGCTGGAGCGCGATCGAACGCGCATGTTTCAAAGTCAGCGGGCATGATAGCGAAACATCGCGGCGGTTTCATTGCCTTTCCTGCGCCACCCTTCTAATGTTAGGAGCATTGCGACGAATAATGAGGAATAACAGGTGCGTATAGGCATTGATTTAGGCGGCACTAAAATTGAAGTGATTGCGTTATCTGACCAGGGCGAAGAGCTGTTTCGCCATCGAGTGGCGACTCCGCGTGACGACTACCAACAAACGCTGAATGCGATTGCAACACTGGTAAAACTGGCGGAAGAGAAAACCGGCCAGCAGGGCAGCGTGGGAATCGGCATTCCCGGCACCTTATCGCCCTATACTGGCAAAGTAAAAAATGCCAACTCGACCTGGCTTAATGGGCAGCCGATGGATACCGATCTTGCCGCGCTGCTGCAACGCGAAGTGCGTATCGCCAATGACGCCAACTGTCTGGCGGTTTCAGAAGCGGTCGACGGTGCGGCGGCGGGTAAATCGACGGTATTTGCGGTGATTATCGGCACCGGATGCGGCGCGGGCGTGGCGTTAAATGGTCAGGCGCACATCGGCGGTAATGGCAACGCAGGCGAATGGGGGCACAACCCACTGCCGTGGATGGATGAAGACGAATTACGCTATCGGCAGCAGGTTCCATGTTACTGCGGCAAGGCCGGCTGTATCGAGACCTTTATTTCCGGCACCGGTTTTGCCACCGATTACCATCGGTTAAGCGGGCAGAAACGTAGCGGAGCAGAGATTATTGAGCTGCTGGGGCAGCAGGATCCGCTGGCAGAGCTGGCGATGAATCGTTATGAGCTACGGCTGGCGAAATCTCTCGGGCAGGTTGTCAATATTCTCGATCCGGATGTCATTGTGCTGGGCGGTGGCATGAGTAATGTAGAGCGCCTGTATCAAACAGTGCCGCTGCTGCTGAAAAACTGGGTGTTCGGCGGCGAGTGTGAAACGCCGGTGCTCAGAGCGCAACATGGTGATTCCAGCGGCGTGCGTGGCGCGGCGTGGCTGTGGCCGCTGTAAGCATTCACTATCAGTCTGGCCGGAAACTCAGCACCACACCTCGGGTAAAATTTGTCGGCGGCGGTGGAAGATCTTTCGCCGTGCCGATAACTTGCCAGGCCTTCAGGCACAGCGGTTCATCACCCTGAGTGCGAATCACGTTATAGCGCTGATGAATGCTGCTGTACTCGATGGTCGCATCGCACTGCTGGCCAGAATAGCGGTCATAATCAAAGAAATTTGCCGTGACCTTTGCATATATCTGCTGGGTATACATGCACATCTCTTTACTCATAGTTTGCGTGCGCGAACAAGCCTGTTCTGCCCCAGTTGGCTGCTTGTCAGCCGGCATCTGACAGGCGCTCAGTAACAACTGACTAAGCGCCATCCCCATTAATACAGTCAATCGTGACATCTCTACCCCTGAACAGCGCGTGGTGCGGCAAAGGCGCCACACTAACGCTATCTGTAGCGCGACGAAAGGCCGATTAAACTGAAAATACGGGTTCCAGTTTACTGTAGCCGAGGCCGTTCACCTTGCGTACTTTAATCTGCACCGGGATACGCTCTTTCATCGCGTCGACGTGACTGATCACGCCGATGGTTTTGCCGCTGGCGTTCAGCGCATCGAGGGCATCCAGCGCGGTATCCAGTGTTTCAGCATCAAGCGTGCCAAAGCCTTCATCAAGGAACAGCGACTCAATACGGGTTTTATGGCTAACCAAATCGGACAGCGCCAGCGCCAGCGCCAGGCTGACCAGGAAACTTTCGCCGCCGGACAGGGTACGGGTATCGCGCTGGGCATCGGCCTGCCAGGTATCGATCACCTGCAACTCCAGGGCTTCCTGTGATTTCCTTTGCAGCAGATAGCGACCATGCAGGCGGGTTAGCTGATTATTCGCCAGCCACACCAGATGATCGAGCGTCAGTCCCTGAGCAAATTTACGGAATTTATCGCCGTCTCGTGAACCAATCATTTGATTGAGATAACCCCAGTCATCCGCCTGCTGCTCGCCGTCGGCAATTTGTTGCAGCAGGCTCTGTTGCTGCTGTCGACGCTGCTGGTCGCTATCCAGCTGCTGGCGTGCCTGGCCCTGCTGCTGGGCATTGTCTCGCACCTGCAAGCGTAAAATATCTATCTGTTCGCTGAGGGTTTCTGGTTGGTCATTCAGATTTTCCGGCTGCAGCGCCTGATGTTCGCTTAGCGCTTTGCTGGCCTGCTGATACAGCACCACCGCCTGCTGACGCTGACTTTCCAGCTGTTGCTGCTGCTGACGCAAGCGTTGTGCGCTGGCGTCATCAAGCAGTGCGGCGGTAAAGGCACTTTCATCGGCGAAAGCGCTGGCGGTCAGTGCGTTATTCAGCTGTTCCTGCGCATTTTTCAGGCGGGATTGTAATGATGTCAGCTGATTATTTAGTGAGTTATGCTGTCCGGTCAGGTTATTCAGCTGGTTCTGTGCTGTCAGCCACTGTTGCTGTCTCTCAGCACTGAGCGCTTCTGCCTGAACCATCTGCTGTTGCAGCTGCTGCCGGACGTCGCCGATCTGGCGATCGCCAAACAGCTGCTGGCGCTGTTGCTGGAGAGCCAGGGTGTGCTGATGCAGCGTATCGCGCTCGGTTGCGCTGCTGGTCAGGCGCTTTTGCAACTCAGCCAGCTCACTGGCGAGGCTTTGCTGGCGGCTTTCCAGCGCCGCCAGCTTAGGCTGTAGTTCAGTCAGTTGTTGTTCAGTTTGCTGCCACTGTTGCCACTGTTGCTGGCGTGCCTGTAACCAGCTGTCGGCACTGTCGGCGTCAGGTAAACTGAACTGATAAACGGCCAGTTCGGCGGTGAGTGCTTCGCGTAATTGCCGGGCCTGCTGACGATCGCTTTGCTGCTGTTTTTGCAGCTCATCAAGCTGTTGCTGCGCATGGTTCAGCTGCTGCTGCGCCAGTTGCTGTGACTGCTGATGTTTTTGCAGCGCCTGCCATTGCGCGCTACAGGCATCTTTAGTTTGCTGATGCAGGCGCGACGCCTGCTCATAGTGGATCAGCGTCTGTTGCAGGCTGGCTTCCTGCTGCTCCTGCTGTTGCAGCCAGTGGCTGACGGCTTCCGCTTCCGGCGTGACAAAGTCTGTTGCCAGCTGGCTGGCAAGTTGCTGCCACAGTTGCAGCAAACCGGCGATATCGCTGGCGATTTGCTGGCTTTCCTGCTGCTGTTTTTCCAGTTGTAGCTTGCTCAGCCGCACCTGCTCACCTTTAGCACTGCCTTGCTCTGCGAGTTGCTGCACCTCTTTTTCCAGTTGCTGCAGGCGCTGCTGATTTTCGGACAGTTCCAGTGACTGATACTCGGCAATGGCCGGGTGCTGACAGGAGCCGCATAGCGGACAGGGTTGCTCAGGCTGTAACGCCGCGCGATAGTGCGCTAAATCGGCGATTTGCTTTTCCAGTTCGCAGCGGGTTTTCAGATCGAGATAGTGCTGCTTTTTCTCTTTCCATGCGCCGCGCAGCGCTTGCAGCTGCTGCTCGTCCTGGAGTAATTGCGAATTCAGCTGCTGCAGTGCAGCGTGCTGACGTTGTTGCTGCTGACTCAGCTGCAGCCACTGCGATGACAGCAGCGCCAGCTGTTGCCGCTGCGGACGTTGCTGTTGCAGAGCCGCCAGCGCTGCCCGCAATGTCTGTTCGGGTTGCTGCTGTTGCAGCGTCGCCAGCGCTTGTTCGGCCTGATTCTGCTGCTGCTGTGTAATATCGTACTGTGCCTGTAGCGGGGCCAGCTGCGTTGCCTGCTGCTCAAGCGACTGATTTTGCTGTGCGATAGTCTGCAACTGTTGCTGTTCGCGCTGTTGCAGCGAAGTCAGTGCTTGCTCGCTTTTTTGTAACTGGCTGAATCGTTCCCGCCATAACAGCAGTGATTCACCCCAGTGAGCGACGTGCTCATGCTGCTCGCGCCACTGTTGATGCTGGTAGCGTTGCTGCTCCAGGTTGTTGATTTCCTGAGCATACTGCGCCTGATTTTGCAGTTTCTGCTGCTGTGAAAGTTGGTACTCACTTAGCGTTTTGTCCAGCTGTTCTGCCTGCTGTTGCAATGTTGCCAGCTGATGATCGAGCGGAATAACCTGCTCATTAATCAGCGTTTCCTGCTGCTGACGTTGTGCTGACAGCTGTTTCAGCTGCGATTCTGCCTGCTGCTGCTGTTCGCTCAGGCTGTGCAGCGCGATGCTGGCTTGCTGCTGCTGTGTGCTCAGCGCGTGAAGCTGTTGCTCAGCATCGGCTACATCCTGCTGAGTCTGGTTACGCTGTTGCCACAGCGGACGCAGTTTTTCTGCCGGTTCTGCCTGCGCCAGCTGCTCCCGCTGCGGAAGTGCCTGCTGCCATGCGTGCTCCGCCTGCTGTTGAGTGCTCTCTGCCTGCTGACAACTTTGTTGCAGCTTATCGCGTTGGGTCAGCCATTGTTGCTCAAGCTGTTGCTTATTCAGTTGCTGGGTAAGTACTTGCTCCTGCGCAATCAACTGATCCAGCTGCTGTTGCAGAGTCTGACGCGTCTCTTCATCCAGTAACGCCATCCCGGATGCCTGCGCGCGCAAATTATCCAGCGCAAGGCGGGTGGCTTTATGACGTTCAAACACCTCCATTGAGATGCGGCCATAAATTTCGGTGCCGGTCAGCTCTTCCAGCAGCTCTGCGCGTTCATTGGCTTTGGCATTCAGAAAGGCGGCAAACTGACCCTGGGAAAGCATCATCGATTTGGTAAAACGGTTAAAATCGAGGCCGGTCAGACTTTCAGTCATTTTAAGCTTGTCGTTAACTTTATCGGCGACAATGGTGTTATCGCTACAGCGCGCCAGCTCGACTCTTGGCGCCTGCAAATTGCCATCCACGGCGCCACGCGCGCGATTCTGACTCCAGAATGCGCGCCAGGCTTCACCCTTAACTTCAAACTCCACTTCGGCAAGGCATTCGGCGGTATCGCGAGTGATCAGATCGTTTTGCGACTGGGTAATACCGCCGAGGCGCGAGGTCTGATGATACAGCGCCAGGCAAATAGCATCGAGCAGGGTGGTTTTACCGGCTCCGGTTGGCCCGGTAATCGCAAACAAGCCGTTACTGGCGAAGGGTTCAGCGGTGAAATCGATTTTCCATTCGCCCTTCAGCGAGTTGATGTTCTTAAAACGCAGCGTCAAAATTTTCACGGCTGCTCCTCATGGCGAATGGCATCTAAAGTGGTAACAAACAGCTGCTGCGCGCGCTGCTGACGCGGAGTATCATTATCTTCTTGCTGTTCCAGCCGCCGGGTAAACACCTCTTCAACGCTCAGCTCACTTAGGGTTTCGTTATTTTGACGTGCAATCACCTTGTCACGCTGTTCGCGGCTGCGGCGCAGTAACACCACTTCTACCGGCAGCGCGGCGGTTAGCTCCTGGATGCGGCGCTGAATATCATTGAGATAATCGGCGGTGACGATTTCGATATCCAGCCAGACATTGCTGTCAGTATCGGTGAATTGTGCCAGCTGCTGCTCAATTTCTGCCAGCGAGCCTTTAATCATGCACATCGGCTGAAACAACGGAACCGGCAGCGCTTCAACGCGGCGAAGCTGGTCGCCGGCAAACTCCACCAGAAATACGCTCTTCTCTTTACCCAGTTCATCAAAACTGAGTGGGACAGGCGAACCGCTGTAGCGAATATGTTCGCTGTTGGCGACGCGTTGCGCCCGATGAATATGGCCCAGTGCGATATAATCGGCGGGCGGAAAAGCCTGCGCCGGGAAGGCATCGAGCGTGCCGATATAGATATCACGCACCGAGTCACTGGTGGTGACGCCGACGGTCGTCAGATGGCCCGTAGCGATAATCGGTAATGCCAGCCCCAGCGCGGTGCGCTGTGTCAGTGCATGCTGATAGCAGCTCTGATAATGCTCGCTGATGGCTTCCAGCAGACTTTGCTGTTTTTCGCGTCCCGATTGCCCGGCCTGGCTGCGCAGAATATCGCGCGGGCGTAAAAATGGGATCGCACACAGTAGCGCAGCTGGGTTGCCCTGACGGTCATTAAGCTGTAACACTTGCTGCCCGATGTCATCGCTGGCGGCAGCAATCACCCGGGTATTCAGGCAGGCCAGCAGCTCGCGAGATTCATTGAGCGTTGCCACTGAATCATGGTTTCCGCCGAGCACTACCAGCTGGCAGCCGGTTTGCTGCAGTTGCACGACAAAACGGTTATACAGTTCACGCGCATAGCTCGGAGGCGAGCCGGTATCGAAGATATCACCGGCCACAATCACCGCATCGACCTGATGTTGTTCTACTACCTGTACCAGCCAGTTAAGAAACGCCTGATGCTCCGGCGCCCGGCTTTTGGTGTAGAAAAACTGACCGAGATGCCAGTCCGAGGTGTGGATAATGCGCATAAAACTTCCCGATTTATTTAGGGTACATAACGGTAACGTAAGTTGCCGATTATAAACAGAGAGCTTAACGGCGGGTGAGTAAATGCATAATCAGCCTAAAAAAAAGTATCACAAAGGCGATTTTGGTCCGTGCATTTTTCATAAATCTGTCATAAAACTGACGCATAATGGCGCCGCGAATCCCAGTGACTAAAGTCACATCAGCAGGAGCAATAATGGCTAAGCGCATTTTGGTAGTCGAAGATGAAGCCCCAATCCGTGAGATGTTGTGTTTCGTTCTTGAGCAAAATGACTATCAACCGATAGAAGCGGAAGATTATGACAGTGCGATCAATTTACTTATCGAACCCTGGCCCGATCTGATTCTGCTCGACTGGATGTTACCTGGCGGCAGCGGCATTCAATTTATTAAGCATCTGAAACGCGAAGCCATGACCCGGGATATTCCGGTGATGATGCTGACTGCGCGTGGTGAAGAGGAAGACCGGGTGCGCGGGCTGGAAGTCGGTGCCGATGACTACATCACCAAGCCGTTTTCACCGAAAGAGCTGGTGGCACGCATCAAAGCGGTGATGCGCCGTATATCACCGATGGCGGTTGAAGAGGTGATCGAAATGCAGGGACTCAGCCTCGATCCTTCGTCGCACCGGGTGATGTCAGAAAATACCCCGCTGGAAATGGGCCCGACCGAATATAAATTACTGCACTTTTTTATGACCCATCCGGAACGGGTATACAGCCGTGAACAGCTGCTGAATCACGTCTGGGGCACCAATGTTTATGTGGAAGATCGTACTGTTGATGTGCACATCCGCCGTTTGCGCAAGGCGCTGGAAGTTTCCGGCCACGATCGCATGGTGCAAACGGTGCGTGGAACGGGGTATCGTTTCTCCGCTCGTTTTTGATCGGAGTCTGAACCGTGCTGGAACGCCTCTCCTGGAAGAGATTATTACTGGAACTGCTGCTGGCCTGCGTGCCAGCACTGATACTCGGCCTGGTGGTGGGTTTTCTGCCGTGGTGGCTGCTGCTGTCGGTGCTTGGCGTGCTGGGCTGGCATTTCTATAATCTGCAGCGCCTGTCGCACTGGCTATGGATCGACCGTACGATGACGCCGCCCGCCGGGCAAGCCAGCTGGGAGCCACTGTTCTATGGTTTGTATCAGATGCAGCTGCGTAACCGGCGGCGACGTCGCGAGCTGGGCAACCTGATTAAACGTTTTCGCAGCGGCGCAGAATCGTTGCCGGATGCGGTGGTGTTGACGACCGAAGAGGGCAATATTTTCTGGTGTAACGGCCTGGCACAACAGCATCTTGGGCTGCGCTGGCCGGAGGATAACGGACAAAATATTCTTAACCTGCTGCGCTATCCTGAGTTTTCCCACTATCTGCGCCAGCGCGATTTTTCCCGACCGCTAACTCTGGTACTGAATAATCATCGTCATTTAGAGTTTCGTATCATGCCTTACAGCGAAGGGCAGTGGCTGCTGGTGGCGCGTGATGTTACTCAGATGCATCAGCTGGAAGGGGCGCGGCGCAACTTTTTCGCCAATGTCAGTCACGAACTGCGCACGCCGTTAACCGTGTTGCAGGGTTATCTGGAAATGATGAACGATGCGGTGCTGGAAGGACCTGCACGCAGCAAGGCTCTGCATACCATGCAGGAGCAGACGCGGCGTATGGATAGCCTGGTTAAACAGCTGCTTACCCTGTCGCGGATTGAAGCGGCGCCGGCGATTGATTTGCAGGAGAAAGTGGACGTGCCGATGATGTTGCGCCTGCTGCAACGTGAGGCGGAAACGCTGAGCAATGGACGGCATGAAATTCATTTCCACACCGATCCACACCTGCGGGTGTTCGGTAATGATGAACAACTGCGCAGTGCGCTTTCTAACCTGGTCTATAACTCGGTTAACCATACGCCAGCAGGCACCCGGATTGATATCAGCTGGTTACGTAATAAAACCGGCGCGCATTTTGCGGTGAAAGATAACGGACCGGGGATTGCGAAGGAACATATTCCACGGCTTACCGAACGCTTTTACCGCGTGGATAAAGCGCGTTCGCGCGCCACCGGCGGCAGCGGTCTTGGGCTGGCGATCGTAAAACATGCGCTGAGCCATCATAATTCGCGGCTGGATATTACCAGTGCTGCTGATGTTGAGACCTGTTTTGCCTTTACGCTGGCGCCGAGGTTGATTGTTCCGGCTGAATTACCGGAGAATGCAAAGCGTTAACCATTCACGGACGCAAAGCATGAAACGAGTGATTCTGGCAGCGGCGCTGGTGCTGTCAGCGGCAGTTCAGGCGAAAGAGGGGATGCTGGCGGGAAATCTTACCAGCGTCGGTTCGGATACCCTCGGTAACCTGATGGCGCTATGGGGTGAGAACTTTAACCGTCAGTTCCCTGGTGTGAACGTGCAGGTTCAGGCTGCCGGTTCGTCCACCGCGCCGATAGCTCTGGCTGCTGGCGCAGCGCAGCTTGGTGCCATGAGCCGCCCGATGCAGGCGGGAGAACGCCAGTTATTTGAGGCTAAATATGGTTATCCACCGCTGGCTGTACCGGTGGCGATGGATGCACTGGTGGTGGTGGTGAATCAGGACAATCCGCTGAACTCAATCGATAGTCAGCAGCTTGATGCGCTATTTTCGGTCACGCGCTTATGTGGTGCTACCGCTGCGCCGCAATATTGGGGAGACTTAGCGCTGACCGCACCTGACTGGCAGCGGCGCACCCTGCAACGCTTTGGGCGCAATTCCGCTTCCGGCACCTGGGGGTTCTTCAAACAGCAGGCGCTGTGTAACGGTGATTTTCGCCAGGATGTCAGTGAATATCCCGGTTCGGCGGCGGTGGTGCAGGCGGTGGCCAGCAGTCTGAATGGCATTGGCTATGCCAGTATTGGTTTTCATATCAGCGGCGTTAAAACGCTGGCGATTGGCCGTGATGGCCAGCCAGGCGTGATGCCAACCACCGAAAATATTCGTAACGGCAGTTATCCTTATCTTCGCCCACTCTATATCTATGTGAATAAAGCACCAGGTAAACCGCTGGAGCCGTTAACCCGTGCCTTTTTGCAGCAGGCGATTTCGCCACAAGGGCAGGCGCTGGTGGAGCGTTCGGGCTATTTGCCGCTGTCTGAAGCGCAGTTACGTCAGGCGCGGGCGCTGATTAACTAAATTTTAAAATTATTAGCCGGTACGTGTTAACCCCAGGGGCGGCATCAGGCCGCTCACCTGCCAACATGAATTTAATTCATCACTAATGAAATTTCCTCTGTTGCACCTGAACAAGGCTCATGGCAATGTGGGTTCAGACATATAGATGTCCAGAAGTCTAAAAAATAACGAAGGGCAACTATTTTACCGGTAAATTATGCGCTGCGCGCAACAGTCAGGAGTTAAAAACCATGCAAAGAACCACCGCGCCATTTCGTGCTGATACCGTTGGCAGCTTTCTGCGTCCGCAGGCAATTAAACAGGCGCGTGAGCAGTTTACTGCGGGTGAAATCGATGCCACCGCACTGCGTCGTATCGAAGATGAGGCGATCCGTGATGTGGTGACTCATCAACGCGCCTGCGGTTTACAGGTGGTGACTGACGGTGAGTTCCGTCGCGCATGGTGGCATTTTGACTTTTTCGACGGCCTGCAGGGTGTTGAGCGCTACGATGTCGATCAGGGCATCCAGTTTAACGGCGTGCAGACCAAAGCTCACAGCGTGCGCGTGGTCAGCAAGCTGGGCTTTGGCGACCACCCGATGCTGGAAGATTTTCGCTATCTGCAAAGCGTCAGTGGTGATGCCGTGGCCAAAATGACGATACCCAGCCCAAGCGTGCTGCACTTCCGCGGCGGACGTAAAGCGATCGACGCAACGGTTTATCCTGAGCTGGATGCGTACTTTGACGACCTGGCACAGACTTATCGTGATGCGATCAAAGCGTTCTATGATGCCGGCTGCCGCTATTTGCAGCTGGATGACACCGTCTGGGCCTATCTCTGCTCCGACGATCAGAAACAACAGATCCGCGAGCGCGGTGACGATCCTGAAGAGCTGGCGCGTATCTATGCCCGCGTGCTGAATAAAGCCATTGAGGGTAAGCCAGACGATCTGACCATTGGCCTGCATGTTTGCCGTGGTAACTTCCGCTCTACCTGGATCTCTGAAGGCGGCTACGAGCCAGTGGCTGAAATTCTGTTTGGCACGGTGAACATTGACGCTTTCTTCCTGGAGTACGATAACCAGCGCTCCGGTGGTTTTGAGCCGCTGCGCTTTATCCGGCCAGGCAACCAGCAGGTGGTGCTCGGTCTGATCACGACTAAAAATGGCGAGCTGGAAAATCCGGAAACGGTAAAACAGCGCCTGGCTGAAGCGGCGCAGTATGTCGACATCAATCAAATCTGCCTCAGCCCGCAGTGCGGATTTGCCTCAACGGAGGAAGGCAACAGTCTGACGGAAGAGCAGCAGTGGGCCAAGCTGCGTTTGCTGGTCGATATCGCTAAAAACGTCTGGTAACTGGCGTAAAGTTGTGCGGACAGGCGCGGCTTTCCGCGCCTTTTGTGCATCAGAATGCGCACAAACGAGCAATATAACCCCTGGTTGTACATAAAAAATACAAATCATCTAGTGTGCATTACTCATATGTTGAAGTGATGCACTGCTTTTAGAGAAATATCTGCTATATCATCCTGCTTTTCCGATCCCGTATTGCCTTTCTTCGCTATAAACGTTTTACTTAGCGCCGTTGTCGATTTATCCCCCTGTGAACAGAAGAAAATTAGCTCAAATCACCTGCGCGCCAGGCCATCAGTAAGCATAATGCTCTGTAGTTGTCTGAATTAATGAAAATTTTAACGTGCTGTGGGGTTCGCAACGCTTTAAACACAACTTTCACTGCAACATCAGGAACAGGCATCACGGCTTTTATGAAATATCGTTTAACTCCTAAAGATATCATCGCGCTGGGCTTTATGACCTTTGCCCTGTTTGTCGGCGCGGGCAATATTATCTTCCCGCCAATGGTGGGAATTCAGTCTGGCGAACACGTCTGGATGGCTTCACTGGGTTTTCTGATTACCGCAGTGGGTTTACCGGTGATTACGGTGATCGCGCTGGCACGCGTCGGTGGCGGTGTTGACGCCCTGAGCTCGCCGATTGGTAAAGCGGCGGGTCTGCTGCTGGCGACGGTCTGCTACCTGGCAGTCGGCCCGCTGTTTGCCACTCCGCGTACCGCAACGGTTTCCTTCGAAGTGGGTATTGCACCGCTGACCGGTGACGGCCCGCTGCCACTGTTTATCTACAGCGTGGTCTATTTCGCGCTGGTCATGGGTATTTCTCTTTATCCGGGCAAACTGCTGGATACCGTAGGCAATATTCTGGCGCCGCTGAAAATTATTGCATTGGGTGTGCTCGGCGTTGCTGCAATGCTGTGGCCAGCAGGGGATTTCGCTCCGGCGACGGAAGCCTATCAGCATGCTGCGTTCTCCAACGGTTTCGTGCAGGGCTATCTGACCATGGATACGCTGGGCGCGATGGTGTTTGGCATCGTTATTGTTAATGCTGCGCGTTCACGTGGCGTCAGCGATGCGCGCCTGCTGACTCGTTACACCGTGATTGCTGGCCTGATTGCCGGTGTCGGTTTGACGCTGGTCTATCTCAGCCTGTTTAAACTGGGTTCGCACAGTGCCAGCATTGTTGATCAGAATGCCAACGGCGCGATGATTTTACATAACTATGTGCAGCATACCTTTGGCGGAATGGGTAGCTTCTTCCTTGCTGCGCTGATTTTCGTCGCCTGTATCGTTACAGCGGTTGGCCTGACCTGCGCCTGTGCGGAGTTCTTCCAGCAGTATCTGCCGCTCTCTTACCGCACGCTGGTATTTATTCTCGGTCTGTTCTCAATGCTGGTCTCAAACCTCGGTCTGAGCCACCTGATTCAGGTCTCGATTCCGGTGCTGACCGCTATCTATCCACCGTGTATTGTGCTGGTAGTGCTGAGCTTTACTCTGCGCTGGTGGAATAACAGCAGCCGGATTATTGCGCCAACGATGCTGATTAGCCTGCTTTTTGGTATCATTGACGCGATTAAGACCACCAGTTTCAACGATGTTCTGCCAGCCTGGAGTCAGCATTTACCGCTGGCCGATCAGGGTCTGTCCTGGCTGCCGCCATCACTGGCGATACTGGTGGTTGTCGCGATTATCGATCGCGTGATGGGGCGTCAGCACGTCACTGCGCACCAGTAAGAATTCAGGTTTATTTTTTAACCACGGGCTTGCCCGTGGTTTTTTCATTTCCACAGGTGATAAGTCGCTATGCAAGAAACGAACAAGCTCAAACGCGGACTGAGCACGCGCCATATCCGTTTTATGGCATTAGGATCGGCAATTGGTACCGGGCTGTTTTACGGCTCGGCTGATGCCATCAGAATGGCCGGACCAAGCGTGCTGCTGGCCTATATTATTGGCGGCGCGGTAGCCTATATTATTATGCGTGCGCTGGGTGAGATGTCGGTGAACAATCCGCAGTCCAGCTCGTTTTCGCGCTATGCCCAGGATTATCTCGGCCCGCTGGCAGGTTATATCACCGGCTGGACCTACTGTTTTGAAATCCTGATTGTTGCCATTGCCGATGTTACTGCCTTTGGCATCTATATGGGCGTCTGGTTCCCGGATGTGCCGCACTGGATCTGGGTACTGAGCGTGGTGCTGATTATCGGCGGCATCAACTTGCTCAGCGTGAAAGTGTTTGGCGAGGTGGAGTTCTGGTTCTCCTTCTTTAAAGTTGCCACCATTATCATCATGATCCTCGCTGGCTTCGGCATCATTATCTGGGGGATTGGCAACGGTGGTCAGCCAACCGGTATCCATAATCTGTGGACCAATGGCGGCTTCTTTGCTCACGGCATCGTCGGCATGCTGCTGTCGCTGCAGATGGTGATGTTTGCTTACGGCGGTATTGAAATTATCGGTATCACCGCCGGTGAAGCGAAAGATCCGGAAAAGTCGATTCCACGTGCGATTAACTCGGTGCCGCTGCGTATTCTGGTGTTCTATGTCGGCACGCTGTTTGTCATTATGTCGATTTACCCGTGGAACCAGGTGGGCACCTCGGGCAGTCCGTTTGTTCTGACTTTCCAGCACCTCGGTATTGCTGCTGCCGCTTCTATCCTTAATTTCGTCGTCATCACCGCCTCGCTGTCGGCGATTAACAGCGATGTGTTTGGCGTCGGTCGTATGCTGCACGGGATGGCCGAACAGGGCCATGCGCCGAAGATGTTTATGAAAGTCTCACGTCGCGGTATTCCGTGGGTCACGGTGATTGTGATGATGCTGGCGATGCTGGTGGCGGTCTATCTGAACTACCTGATGCCGGAAAAAGTGTTCCTGGTAATCGCCTCACTGGCGACGTTTGCCACGGTGTGGGTGTGGATTATGATCCTCAGTTCGCAAATTGCTTTCCGTCGTAAACTGAGCAGTGAAGAGGCGAAGGCGCTGAAGTTTGCCTTGCCGGGCGGCTCGGCTACTGCGATGGTTGGTATCGCATTTCTGGTGTTTATCATCGGCCTGATTGGCTACTTCCCGGATACCCGTATCTCGCTGTATGTCGGTATGGCGTGGATTGTATTGCTACTGGTCGGTTATGTGATTAAGCAGCGCGTCAGTCGCCGCTAAGCCATAACTGACGGAAAGGGCGGGTTCTCCCGCCCTTTTTATTAACCGCTTCGCTGGTTGATGACTGATACGTCATGCTGCGGGCATAAAAAAAGCCCGCCGAAGCGAGCTTTTTCTGCAACAAACCTGAATTACAGGTTGGTCGCGTTTTCAGACAGGTATTTCGCAACGCCTTCCGGAGATGCGCCCATGCCTTCTTTTCCTTTTTCCCACTGAGCCGGGCAAACTTCACCGTGCTCTTCGTGGAATTGCAGCGCGTCAACCATACGCAGCATTTCATCAACGTTACGGCCCAGTGGCAGATCGTTGACAACCTGATGACGAACAACGCCGTTCTGGTCGATCAGGAAAGAGCCGCGCAGTGCAACGCCTGCGTCCGGATGCTCGATACCGTAAGCTTTCTGGATTTCGCGTTTGATATCAGCAACCATTGCGTATTTCACTTCGCCGATGCCGCCTTTCTCAACCGGAGTTTTACGCCATGCGTTGTGCACGAACTCGGAATCGAAGGAAACACCAACAACTTCAACACCACGCTTCTGGAACTCTTCGTAACGCTTGTCAAAAGCAATCAGCTCAGACGGGCAGACGAAGGTGAAGTCCATTGGCCAAAAGAACACAACGGTGGCTTTACCAGCGGTGTGTTTTTTAAAGTTAAAGTTTTCAACGATTTCACCGTTGCCCAGTACAGCTGCTGCAGTAAAATCAGGGGCTTGACGAGTTACCAGGACCATATTCACTCCTGTAAAAGTGTGAGGTTAATAAAATTTAATGCCCGCAATTATAGAGGGTACGTTACCGCGGGAACCAATGCATAACGCCGATTAATTTGATAGGCGTTACCTATCAAATAGGGTGCATTATCAAGGTGGCCTCATACAATAACCCTTTCTGACAAAAGGGCAAGCAGCAAGTGGTTTCTGGCTGCTTCACAGCTGCTGCTGTGCGGCTTGTGCCATCATGCGCGGATAAAACTGCCAGAACAGTGTGTCAAATTGATGATAATGCGCGACAAAATCCTGATAAGAGTCGCTGAGGGCAGCCAGCCGGGGGCGGCGTGAGGCCATGCCATACAGCACCTTCTCTAAGTAAGCTGCATCGGCATAGTTTTCCATCCAGCGCTCGGTCCATAAATAGCGATTAAGGTTCTGAAAGCGCTCTGGCGTCGACGGTAATTCAGGCTGGATCACCGCGCGTGCCTGGTTGAGGAAAGTTGGCAAGGATATTTCCGGCGCAATCTGTTGCCAGTGGCGCGCGAGAAAATGGTCCCAGATAACATCCAGCGTAATGGGCGCAACGCGATACGTTTCCTCGCGGAAGTAACGGCGCGCGGCGCGGACTTCCGGCAGCGAATCCGTCATGACATCAATACGACGGTGCAACGAAATGCCTTCGGCTACCGGCTGAGGCCAGTCGTTATGCGGGTTGCCGCGGACGAAGTCGGCCATCAGATTGCCGAGCAGCGAACTGTTGGCCAGCGTGGCCAGATGAAGATGAGCAAGAAAGTTCATGCCGGCGAGTATAGCCATTTTACCGCTCAATGGCACGGGCGGCGCGTGCGCCTTCGCCCGGTTACACGATGGTTTATTATCCGTTTCAGCCAGTTGTTTAGAATTGAGCGCTTTTCGGCTAAACTATGCCGCCTGTTTCACACCTGAAGATTGATACCCATGCGCGTTGCCGATTTTTCTTTTGAGTTACCTGAATCTTTGATTGCCCATTACCCGCAGCCACAGCGCAGCGGATGTCGCCTGCTTTCCCTCGACGGGCCGAGCGGTGAACTGACGCATGGGGTATTCACCGATTTGCTGGATAAACTCGAGGCTGGCGATCTGCTGGTATTCAATAATACCCGGGTGATTCCGGCGCGCGTATTCGGACGTAAAGCCAGCGGCGGTAAAATCGAAGTGCTGGTCGAGCGTATGCTCGATGAAAAACGCGTGCTGGCGCATGTGCGCTCCTCTAAATCGCCGAAGCCCGGTGCAGAGTTATTGCTGGGTGAAGATGAAAGCGTGAAAGCGACGATGGTAGCGCGCCATGATGCGCTGTTTGAAATCGAGTTTCACGACGAACGCGCGGTACTCGATATTCTGAACGCCGTCGGCCATATGCCACTGCCGCCGTATATCGACCGTCCTGATGAAGATGCTGACCGTGAGCTGTATCAGACGGTCTACAGCCAGCGTCCGGGCGCGGTTGCCGCGCCGACTGCCGGTCTGCATTTTGACGAGCCGTTGCTGGCTGCGCTGCGTGAGAAAGGCATTGAGATGGCGTTCGTTACGCTGCATGTTGGTGCGGGCACTTTCCAGCCGGTGCGGGTAGAAACCATCGAAGACCATATTATGCATGCCGAATATGCTGAAGTGCCGCAGGATGTCGTCGATGCGGTACTGGCGTGCAAAGCGCGCGGTAAGCGGGTGGTAGCGGTCGGCACCACGTCGGTGCGTTCGCTGGAAAGCGCGGCCAAAGCCAGTCAGGATGCACTGATTGCGCCCTTCTTCGACGATACCAAAATCTTTATCTACCCGGGCTATCACTACCAGGTTGTCGATGCGCTGGTGACCAATTTCCACCTGCCGGAGTCGACGCTGATTATGCTGGTGTCGGCATTTGCAGGTTACCGCCACACCATGCAGGCTTATCAGCAGGCGGTGGCGGAGCAATATCGTTTCTTTAGTTACGGCGATGCGATGTTTATCAGCCGTAATCCGCAGGCCGAAGTCGAAGTGGTCGGCGAGTAATTTATTCCGCCGGGGTTAACCGGGCGGAACCTTTAATCGCGCAGCGCGCGGTTGTTAACATCATCAGACTGTTTCTCTGATGGTCTGGAGGCAATGTGAAGTTTGAACTTGATACTACCGATGGACGCGCTCGTCGCGGACGCCTGGTATTTGATCGTGGCGTGGTAGAAACCCCGGCGTTTATGCCGGTCGGCACCTACGGTACCGTTAAGGGGATGACCCCGGAAGAAGTGCAGGAGACCGGCGCGCAGATTATTCTGGGCAACACCTTCCACCTCTGGCTGCGTCCTGGCCAGGAGATCATGAAGCTGCATGGCGACCTGCACGACTTTATGCAGTGGAAAGGCCCGATTCTTACCGACTCCGGCGGTTTTCAGGTATTCAGCCTCGGTGATATCCGTAAGATCACCGAAGCTGGCGTTCATTTCCGTAACCCGATCAATGGCGATCCTATCTTCCTCGATCCGGAAAAATCGATGGAGATTCAGTACGATCTCGGTTCCGATATCGTCATGATCTTTGACGAATGTACGCCTTATCCTGCTGACTGGGATTACGCCAAAAACTCGATGGAAATGTCACTGCGCTGGGCACAACGCAGCCGTGACCGTTTCGATTCGCTCGGCAATAAAAATGCGCTGTTTGGCATTATTCAGGGCGGTGTTTACGAAGATTTACGTGATGTCTCCGTCAAAGGGCTGGTAGAGATTGGCTTTGATGGGTACGCTGTGGGCGGCCTGGCGGTCGGTGAGCCGAAAGAAGATATGCACCGTATTCTGGAGCATGTCTGCCCGCAGATCCCGGAAGACAAGCCGCGCTATCTGATGGGCGTGGGTAAACCTGAGGACCTGGTGGAAGGGGTTCGTCGCGGCGTTGATATGTTCGACTGTGTGATGCCAACCCGTAACGCGCGTAACGGTCATCTGTTTGTGACCGATGGCGTGGTTAAAATCCGCAATGCGAAGTATAAAGATGACACCTCTCCGCTGGATGCCGAATGTGATTGCTACACCTGTCGCAGTTACAGCCGTGCTTACTTGCACCACCTTGATCGCTGTAATGAAATCCTGGGTGCGCGGCTGAACACTATTCATAACTTGCGCTATTACCAGCGTTTGATGGCGGGTTTACGCCAGGCCATCGAAGAGGGTAAATTAGAGTGCTTCGTTACCGAGTTCTATGAACGGAAGGGTAAGGCAGTTCCGCCTTTAACCGTCTGATAATTAAACAATGAGGGAAATTTAATGAGCTTTTTCATTTCTGACGCAGTGGCTGCAGCAGGCGCGCCGTCTCAGGGAAGTCCTTATTCTCTGGTAATCATGCTGGTAGTATTTGGTCTGATTTTCTACTTCATGATCCTGCGTCCGCAGCAGAAGCGTGCGAAAGAGCACAAGAAGCTGATGGACTCCATTGCCAAAGGTGATGAAGTGCTGACCACCGGTGGTCTGGTAGGTCGTGTGACTAAAGTCGCTGAAACCGGTTATGTAGCAATTGCGCTGAACGATACAACGGAAGTTGTGGTCAAACGTGATTTCGTGGCTGCCGTTCTGCCGAAAGGTACGATAAAGGCGCTGTAATTTAGTTTTTCCCTAAGGGAACTGCCGTGTTAAACCGTTATCCTCTGTGGAAGTACATCATGCTGATCGTCGTGATTCTCGTCGGTCTGCTGTACGCACTTCCCAACCTTTATGGTGAGGATCCGGCTGTTCAAATCACTGGCGCGCGCGGTGCCGCCGCCAGTGAGCAAACGCTGGGTCAGATCCAGGAAGCATTAAAACAAGACAATATTCAGAGCAAATCAATTGCGCTGGAAAACGGTGCCATTCTGGCGCGTTTCGCTAATACGGATGTGCAGCTGCGCGCCCGCGAAGCGATTATGAAGGTTCTTGGCGAGAATTACGTTGTCGCACTTAACCTCGCACCAGCAACGCCAGCCTGGCTGAGTCTGCTGGGGGCAGAGCCGATGAAACTCGGCCTTGACCTGCGTGGTGGTGTTCACTTCCTGATGGAAGTGGATATGGATACCGCACTGGGTAAACTGCAGGAACAGAATACCGACAGCCTGCGTAGCGACCTGCGTGACAAAAATATTCCTTACACTAACGTTCGTAAAATTGATAACTACGGTGTGGAAGTGCGTTTCCGTGACGCCAGCGCCCGTAATGATGCGGTGCAGTACTTAACTTCCCGCCATCGCGATCTGGTTATCAGCAACAGCGGCAGTAATGCACTGCGTGCTGTGATGAGTGACGAGCGTATGCGTGAAGCGCGTGAGTATGCGGTTCAGCAAAACATCAATATTTTACGTAATCGTGTTAACCAGCTTGGCGTGGCCGAGCCACTGGTGCAGCGTCAGGGTTCTGACCGCATCGTGGTAGAGCTGCCAGGGATTCAGGATACTGCGCGTGCGAAAGAGATTCTTGGCGCAACCGCAACTCTGGAATTCCGTCTGGTCAACACCAGCGTCGATCAGTCTGCGGCGGCTTCTGGCCGTGTGCCTGGTGACTCTGAAGTTAAAAACACCCGTGAAGGGCAGCCGGTTGTGCTGTACAAGCGTGTGATTTTGACCGGTGACCATATTACCGATTCCACTTCCAGTACCGATGAGTACAACCAGCCACAAGTGAATATTTCACTGGACAGCGCTGGCGGTAACATCATGTCCAACTTCACCAAGGACAATATTGGTAAACCAATGGCAACGCTGTTTGTTGAGTACAAAGACAGCGGTAAGAAAGATGCCACCGGTCGCGCCATTCTTGAGAAGCAGGAAGAGGTGATCAACGTTGCGAATATCCAGTCTCGTCTGGGTAACAGCTTCCGTATTACCGGTATCAATAACCCGAACGAAGCGCGTCAACTGTCGTTGCTGCTGCGTGCCGGTGCGCTGATCGCGCCAATTCAGATCGTTGAAGAGCGGACTATCGGCCCGACCATGGGTGCACAGAACATCACACAGGGTCTGGAAGCGTGCTTGTGGGGTCTGCTGGCATCTATCGTGTTTATGGTGGTTTACTACCGTAAGTTTGGTGTGATTGCTACTTCGGCGCTGATTGCTAACCTGGTGTTAATCATCGGGGTGATGTCGCTGCTGCCAGGTGCCACGCTCACCATGCCAGGTATCGCGGGTATTGTCTTGACGCTGGCGGTGGCGGTTGATGCCAACGTACTGATCAATGAACGTATCAAAGAAGAGCTGAAGAATGGTCGGTCGATTCAACAATCGATTCATGAAGGTTATAAAGGTGCGTTCTCCAGTATCGTCGATGCTAACGTAACCACCCTGATTACCGCCGTCATTCTGTACGCTGTAGGTACCGGTTCGATTAAAGGCTTTGCGATCACTACCGCCATCGGCGTGGTGACCTCAATGTTCACTGCAATTGTCGGTACACGTGCCATCGTCAACCTGTTGTACGGCGGCAAACGCATCAACAAGCTGTCTATTTGAGGAGTGCGTTGTGGCACAGGACTATAGCGTTGAACAACTAAACTACGGGCGTAAAGTTCATGACTTTATGCGCTGGGATAAACTGGCTTTCACCATTTCCGGGTTGCTGTTGGTCGCTGCGGTGATCATTATGGGCGTGCGCGGATTTAACTGGGGGCTTGATTTCACCGGCGGTACAGTCATTGAAATTACCCTCGAGAAGCCTGCCGATCTGGACTCCCTGCGTGGGGCGCTGGTGAATTCCGGTTTCGCCGAACCGCAGGTGCAGAACTTTGGCAGCAGCCGTGACGTTTTGGTGCGCATGTCGCCAAATGAAGGCAATGCGGGTCAGGAGTTAGGCAGCAAGGTGGTGACGATTATCAATCAGGCGACTGAGCAAAATGCGACGGTTAAGCGTATTGAGTTCGTCGGCCCAAGCGTGGGCAGCGATCTGGCGCAGGCGGGCAGCATGGCGCTGCTGGTAGCGCTGATTGCGATTCTGATTTACGTCGGTTTCCGCTTTGAGTGGCGACTGGCGCTGGGTGCGGTATTAGCACTGGCGCACGACGTGATCATCACCATGGGTATTCTCTCGCTGTTCCATGTCGAGATTGACCTGACCATTATTGCCTCACTGATGTCGGTTATCGGTTACTCGCTGAACGACAGTATCGTGGTATCGGACCGTATTCGTGAGAACTTCCGCAAAATCCGTCGCGGCACGCCTTACGATATCGTTAACGTCTCACTGACGCAGACGCTGAGCCGTACCATTATGACTTCCGCTACCACGTTAGTGGTGGTGCTGATGCTGTATATCTTCGGTGGCGCACTGCTGGAAGGCTTCTCGCTGACCATGCTGATTGGTGTTTCAATCGGTACCGTCTCTTCCATCTACGTCGCCTCTGCGCTGGCGTTGAAACTGGGCATGAAGCGTGAGCACATGATCCAGCAGAAAGTGGATAAAGAAGGTGCGGATCAACCGTCGATTCTGCCTTAACAGCGGAACCGCACGGTTAATAAAAAGCCACGCATTTGCGTGGCTTTTTTTATTGCGCTGGCGGCGGCGTAACCGGCGAGGTTGCCGCGGCGGGCATGACATCATGCACCCGCACGTAGCCAAGCTGTTCCGGCTGAATACCGCTTAAACGCAGTGGCACGGTAGCATCGGCTCTGGGTAGCAAAGTAGAGGGAACTTCAATCGTTTGCGACTGGCTGTCGACCGCCAGCGGTTTTCCGGTGGTCGGATCGAGTTCGCCCCATTCAACTTTAATCGTCATCGGTACCAGCCGTTGCTCGCTTGCCGCGCGGATATGTAACAGCGCGCGGGTGCCGTTGGCTTCCGCTTCGACATGACTTAATGACAGCCGCAGCTGCCCGGCATTACTCTGTAATACGACGGCGGTATTAGCTGACGGCAGTAGCCATGCGCCATTGGCTACACCATTGTTAAGCAAGCGCTGCTGCTCAAGCATCGACGCCTGATCGGTCAGCTGACGCAATTCCTGATTAAGTTTACCCACTTCATTGTGCAGTTGATTAACTGCGGGTGGCTTCGGTGCTGCGCAACCGGCCAGCATGATCACCATTGCCAGTAATGCGGGTTTGTACCGCTTATTCCTTTCCATCTCGCCTCCACGTCTCGCGATAGCTTGAAAACAGGACTGTTTCAGTTATCAGTTAAGCATAGCGGAATTTACGCCATTTCTTTTGCACTGCTGCGCGGAATGCGCAACTGAGGCAAAGTAGCCGGAAAGGCAAGGAAAGCCAAATGCGGTTATTTTGTTGAACGGCACTTCGCGCTACACTGTTGAACAATTTGCTGAATTATCAGGAAGCATCATGCATTGCCCATTCTGTTCTGCTGTGGATACCAAAGTGATTGACTCCCGTCTGGTGGGTGAGGGTACTTCGGTGCGCCGCCGTCGTCAGTGTCTGGTATGTCATGAGCGCTTTACCACTTTCGAAGTGGCAGAGCTGGTGATGCCGCGTGTGGTCAAGAGCAATGATATTCGCGAACCTTTTAATGAAGATAAACTGACCAGCGGCCTGATGAAGGCACTGGAAAAGCGCCCGGTTAATTCCGATGATGTGGAAAACGCCATCAGTCATATTAAAACCCAGCTGCGCGCTACCGGCGAGCGCGAAGTGCCGAGCAAGATGATTGGCAATCTGGTAATGGACGAGCTGAAAAAGCTGGATAAAGTGGCTTACATTCGTTTTGCCTCGGTTTATCGCAGCTTTGAAGATATCCGCGAATTTGGCGAAGAGATTGCCCGCTTACAGGATTAAGCCATGCGAGATGAATTTTACATGGCCCGTGCGCTGGAGCTGGCGCGCCGGGGCAGATTTACCACCACGCCGAACCCCAATGTTGGCTGTGTGATTGTCCGTGACGGCGAGATTGTCGGTGAGGGCTGGCATCAGCGCGCCGGGGAGCCGCACGCTGAAGTGCATGCGCTGCGCATGGCCGGTGATAAAGCCAAAGGCGCGACCGCTTACGTTACGCTCGAACCCTGTAGCCACTTTGGCCGCACGCCACCCTGCTGTGATGCGCTGATTACCGCTGGCGTGCAGCGTGTGGTCGCCGCCATGCAGGACCCTAACCCTGAAGTGGCCGGGCGCGGGCTTTATCGTCTGAAGCAGGCGGGCATTGAGGTCAGTCATGGCCTGATGAGTCATGAAGCCGAAGCCCTTAATCGCGGCTTTCTTAAGCGTATGCGCACCGGTTTTCCGTGGGTACAGCTTAAACTGGGTGCCTCACTGGATGGTCGTACGGCGATGGCCAGCGGCGAAAGCCAGTGGATCACCTCACCGCAGGCGCGGCGTGATGTGCAGCGACTGCGGGCGCAGAGTTCGGCGATTCTCAGCAGCAGCGCCACGGTTCTGGCAGACGATCCGTCATTGACGGTGCGCTGGGAAGAGCTGGACAGCGCCAGCCACGCAGCTTATGCCGCAGAAGATTTACATCAGCCGCTGCGGGTGATTATTGACAGTCAGAACCGCGTGACGCCACAGCACCGCCTGATTAACCTGCCGGGTAACAGCCTGCTGGCGCGTTTGCAGCCGGATCGGCAAGCCTGGCCAGAGAGCGTGGAACAGCTGAAAGTTCCGGCGCTGAATCAGCGTATCGATTTGGTCTCTTTATTAATGCTGTTGGGCAAACGTCAGGTAAATACCCTGTGGGTTGAAGCCGGAGCCAGTCTGGCAGGTGCATTGTTGACCGCTGGTGTGGTCGACGAGGTGATAGTATACCTTGCGCCAAAATTATTGGGTGACCATGCGCGCGGCCTGTGTCATCTGCCTGGGCTAACGCAACTGGCTGATGCACCAGAATTTTCTTTTAGCGATGTCCGTCAGGTTGGGCCAGATTTGCGCCTGACGCTGAGTCCTCGCTAGCGGCCTGCGGAAAAGCGGAAGCAGACCGACGAAGAGTATGATAGAATCCGCCCCCCTGCGGGGCCAAACAGAACCCTGAAAGGACTAATATGAAGATTATCGAAGCAGCTGTTGCCACTCCCGACGCTCGCGTTGCAATTGTTATCGCGCGCTTTAACAACTTCATCAATGAAAGCCTGCTGAGCGGCGCAATTGACGCGCTGAAGCGTATCGGCCAGGTAAAAGATGAAAATATCACTGTCGTCTGGGTTCCAGGTGCTTATGAATTACCGATTACCGCGCGTGCGCTGGCGAAGGCCGGTAAACATGACACGGTAATCGCGCTCGGCACGGTAATCCGTGGCGGCACCGCGCACTTTGAATATGTTGCTGGTGAAGCCAGCTCTGGCCTGGCAAGTGTTGCGATGAACAGCGACATTCCGGTGGCTTTCGGTGTTCTGACTACCGAAAACATCGAGCAGGCCATTGAGCGCGCCGGCACCAAAGCGGGTAACAAAGGCGCAGAAGCTGCGCTGACTGCACTCGAAATGATTAATGTATTGAAAGCCATCAAAGCCTGATTTTTTGTAAGGGGAATTTTGTGAAACCTGCTGCACGTCGCCGCGCCCGTGAGTGCGCTGTCCAGGCGCTTTACTCCTGGCAGCTGTCTAAAAACGACATCGCTGATGTCGAATACCAGTTTCTGGCGGAACAAGACGTCAAAGACGTCGATATCAACTATTTCCGTGAGTTAGTGGGCGGCGTTGCAACCAACAGCGCATACCTCGACGGTCTGATGAAGCCTTACCTGTCGCGTCAGCTGGAAGAGCTGGGCCAGGTGGAAAAAGCCATCCTGCGTATTTCGCTGTTTGAACTGAGTAAGCGCTCCGATGTGCCTTACAAAGTGGCCATCAATGAAGGTATCGAGCTGGCGAAAATATTTGGTGCTGAAGACAGCCACAAATTCGTCAACGGCGTACTGGATAAAGCAGGCCCGGCAATTCGCCCTAATCGCAAATAATCAATTCAGGCCGGTTCTCCGGCCTTTTCTTTAAGTCTTAGCGGAACGCATTTATGGCATGTGGCGAATTCGAACTTATCGCACGTTATTTTAATCGTGTGACAAGCTCTCGTCGCGATGTGGAAAAAGGCATTGGCGACGACTGCGCGTTACTCAACGTAGCGGAAAAACAAACCCTCGCAATAAGCACTGACACGCTGGTTGAAGGCATTCACTTTTTACGTGATATCCATCCTGCTGATTTAGGTTATAAAGCGCTGGCGGTGAATCTGAGCGATCTGGCGGCAATGGGCGCCGATCCGGCGTGGTTAACGCTGGCGATCACCCTGCCGGAAGTTGATGAAAGCTGGCTGAAAGCCTTCAGCGACAGCCTGTTTGAGCTGCTGGATTACTACGATATGCAGCTGATTGGCGGGGATACCACCCGCGGCCCGCGCAGCCTGACCTTGGGTATTCATGGTCTGGTGCCGGTGGGACGAGCGCTGAAACGTTCTGGTGCGCGTCCCGGTGACTGGATCTATGTAACCGGTACGCTGGGCGACAGTGCGGCGGGTCTGGCGCTGTTACAGCATCATATTCGCATCGCCGATCCTGCTGCCTGTGAAGCGCTGATCAAACGTCATTTGCGTCCGATGCCGCGTGTGCTGCAAGGTCAGGCGCTGCGCGATCTGGCCAGCTCGGCGATTGATATCTCTGACGGGCTGATGTCAGATCTGGGGCATATCCTGAAAGCCAGTGACTGCGGCGCACGGATCAATCTCGATGCGCTGCCGCTGTCGCCGGTACTGGTCGACAATATTGAGATGCAGCAGGCGCTGCGCTGGGCATTAACCGGTGGCGAAGATTACGAGTTGTGCTTTACCGTGCCGGAAATTAACCGCGGTGCGCTGGATGTGGCGCTGGGTCATCATGGCGTGCCCTATACCTGTATTGGTCAGATTGCACCGGTTTCGGAAGGGGTGAAGCTGATGGAGCAGGGCAAAGCCGTTGAGTTTGATTTGAAAGGATTCGACCATTTTGCCGCGCGCTAAAGCGGCGGCAATCTTTAAACCTTCAGGTCACCACCGGCCGTTATAATCATCGTATTGTGACTCCCTTACTCTGTGAGGGAGTGAGCACATTATTCAGAGAGCAAACACTTTCCTCCCCTTGATGATATTTTCAATGATTTACCATAGTGACTATTGAGTAACGTTACTAGATCTGGTTATGATTCTGCCAGAAAGGAGACGCCTTTCTTTAATTCGATGGATAACCAGATAACAAGGACAGTAACATGCGTAAAGCAACGCTCATCTTATCTTTAGCAGCCTTATTGGCTGTCAACACCTCAGCCAAAGCCGAAAGTAACCATACGTTTTCTGCCGGTTACGCCTCAAACGATTTTCTCAATTCCAAAGGCTTTAACACCAAATATATCTATGACAACAGCGATTTACCCGTCGGCTGGGCTGGCTCATTCACCAGTACCTGGAACGAGCAGGATATGGGCTTTAGCAAAATGAAGTTCAATTATTATTCGCTGACCACGGGTCCGGCACTGCGCGTGGCTGATTTTGTCACGCTGTATGCGTTGGCCGGGGCAAGTAAGGGGCAACTGTCATACAGTCACAGTGACGCGAAAAGTGATACTTACGGCTTTACCTGGGGCCTGGGTGTTCAGGTTGATTTGATACAAAATCTGGTGCTGGATGCCGGTTACGAGCGTAGTAGCCTGGCACCGAGAAAGAGCTATGATAAAGACGATAAACGCACCCAGATGAATGTCTGGACAGTGGGTGTGGGTTACCGTTTCTGATCGTGATGGCTCGCACGGGCGGCGTCAGCGCCGCCCTGAAATTGAGTGGCATGCAGCTACTCAAACCCCACTACATGGTGCGGATGATAAACCGTTTCCAGCTCGGCAATCTCTTCACTGCTGAGTTCCACATCCACGGCTTTAACTAAATCTTCCAGCTGTCCGGCGCGCGAAGCGCCGATAATTGGCGCGGTGACGGCCGGTTTACTCAGTATCCACGCCAGCGCGATTTGCGCCCGGCTGACGCCTTTAGCCTCTGCAATGGCTGCAACGCGTTCAGCGATGGCCGCATCGTTCTCTGCACTCTGATTATACAGGGTATTGCCATACTCATCCGATACCGAACGCGCGGTAGTTTCACCCCACGGGCGGGTCAAACGGCCGCGCGCCAGTGGGCTCCAGGGCAATACGGCGATATTTTCTGCCTGGCAAAGTGGATGCATTTCGCGCTCTTCTTCGCGCTGAATCAGATTGTACTGATCCTGCATGGAAGCAAAACGCGTCCAGCCGTGCAGATCGGCGGTATACAGCGCTTTGGCAAACTGCCAGGCGTACATTGATGAAGCACCGATGTGGCGCGCTTTACCGGCTTTTACCACCTCATGCAGCGCTTCCAGCGTCTCTTCCAGCGGGGTGTGATAGTCCCAGCGGTGAATTTGCAGCAGATCGACATAATCCATACCGAGCCGCGACAGGCTGTCATCAATCGACTGCAGAATATTTTTTCGCGACAGACCGCCGGGCAGATTACTCATCGGAAAATAGACTTTAGTGGCGACAACGATCTCGTCACGACGAGCATAGTCACGCAGTGCGCGGCCAACAATCTCTTCGCTGCTGCCATCAGAGTAGCTATTAGCGGTATCGAAGAAGTTGATACCGGCTTCCAGCGCCTGTTTGATTAGCGGCCTGCTGCTCTCTTCCGGTAATGTCCACGCGTGCTTGCCGCGTTCGGGCTCGCCATAGGTCATACAGCCCAGGCAGAGACGGGAAACCTGCAGATCGGTGCTGCCTAATTGGATGGTTTTCATAAGGGCTCCTGCTATTCAGCTTACGGGCTTTCCAGCCAGATGATTTTTATAAGCATAGCAGGTGAGACGCTCCCCGAGCGGGGAGCGCATTGACAGGTTACTGTGCCAGCCAACTGACGATTTGTGCGCGAATACCCTCGGCATCCAGCTGGAAATCATGACGCACTTCATCCTGGGTGCCTTGCGGAATAAACCGATCCGGCAGACCAATATTCAGCACCGGCACCGGGCGACGTTTAGCCATCAGCAGCTCGTTAACGCCGCTGCCCGCACCGCCTTTGATTGCGCCTTCCTCCAGCGTAATCAGCGATTCGTGGCTGGCAGCCAGCTCAAGAATCAATGCCTCATCCAGCGGTTTAACAAAACGCATATCGACCAGAGTGGCATTCAGCGCTTCGGCGGCGGCCTGCGCCTCCGGCAGCAGCGTACCGAAGTTCAGAATCGCCAGTTTTTCACCGCTGCGTTTCTTCACGCCTTTACCCAGTGGCAGCCCGGCCAGCGGTTCCAGCGTTGCGCCGGTGCCGTTACCACGTGGATAACGCACTGCGCTCGGGCCATCATTGTAGTGGAAGCCGGTATACAGCATCTGACGACACTCATTTTCATCGCTCGGCGTCATAATCAGCATGTCGGGAATACAACGCAGGAAAGCGATATCGAACGCGCCCTGGTGGGTTTGCCCGTCGGCACCGACAATGCCGCCGCGATCAATGGCAAACAGTACCGGTAATTTCTGGATCGCCACATCGTGAATGAGCTGATCGTAAGCGCGTTGCAGGAAGGTAGAGTAGATCGCGACCACCGGTTTATAGCCACCAATCGCCAGCCCTGCAGCAAAGGTCACCGCATGCTGTTCCGCAATTGCCACATCAAAATATTGTCCAGGATAGTTGCGGGAAAACTCAACCATTCCCGAGCCTTCACGCATCGCTGGCGTCACCGCCATTAATTTAGCGTCGTCAGCGGCGGTTTCGTTCAGCCAGTTACCGAAAATCTTCGAGTAGCTTGGCAGTCCTTCCGCGCTTTTTGGCAGCAGGCCGCTGGCCGGATCGAATTTCGGAACCGCATGCCAGCTAATCGGATCTTTTTCAGCCGGTGCGTAGCCTTTGCCTTTTTTGGTCATAATATGCAGGAACTGCGGGCCTTTCAGGTCACGCATATTCTTCAGCGTATTCACCAGCGCCAGCACATCATGGCCGTCAACCGGACCGATATAGTTGAAGCCGAGCTCTTCAAACAGCGTACCCGGCACCACCATACCTTTCAGATGCTCTTCGGTGCGTTTCACCAGCTCTTTGATCGGTGGCAGACCGTCCAGCACTTTTTTGCCGCTCTCACGCAAGCGCGAGTAGGTTTTGCCGGAGAGGATCTGCGCCAGGCGATTGTTCAGTGCGCCAACGTTTTCTGAAATCGACATTTCGTTGTCGTTCAGCACCACCAGTAAATCGGCTTTGATATCGCCTGCATGGTTCATCGCTTCAAAAGCCATGCCGGCAGTGATGGCACCATCGCCAATCACGCAGGCGGTACGGCGGCCTTTACCTTCTTTGCCAGCCGCCACGGCCATGCCGAGACCTGCACTGATCGAGGTGGAAGAGTGGCCGACGCACAGCACGTCGAATTCGCTCTCTTCACGCCACGGGAAAGGGTGTAAACCGTTTTTCTGCCGGATGGTGCCGATACGATCGCGACGTCCAGTCAGGATTTTGTGCGGGTAAGCCTGATGGCCTACGTCCCACACCAGGTGATCGAACGGCGTGTTGTAGACATAGTGCAATGCCACCGTAAGCTCTACCACGCCAAGGCCGGAAGCAAAATGTCCGCTGGATCGGCTTACGCTGTCGAGCAAATATTGCCGCAGCTCATCACACAGCTTCGGCAGGCTCTCTTTCGGTAACAAACGTAACTCTTGCACCGAACTTGCCAGAGCTAATGTCGGGTATTTTGCAATATCAAAACTCATCAGAGACTCATCGTGGCAGTTATTTATCGCGTTCAATTATGAAACTTGCTAACGCTTGTAATGACGTTGTATTAAATGATTGCGCAGCAAGCGTTTCCAGAGCGCTGAGCGACTCCTGATAGAGGTCCCAGGCCTTTGAGCGGGCATTTTCCAGCCCCATTAACGCCGGATAGGTACTTTTACCTAAATCCTGGTCGGCACCCTGACGTTTGCCCAGCACGGCGGTGTCCCCGACCACATCCAGAATATCGTCCTGAACCTGGAAGGCTAAGCCGACCGCATTGGCATAGCGATCGAGAGCAGGCATCGCCTGGCGTCCACGTTCACCTGCGGTTAATGCACCTAAGCGCACGGCGGAGCGGATCAACGCGCCAGTTTTATGGCGATGAATCTGCTCCAGTGCGGTTAAATCAATTTGCTTACCTTCGGCTGCCAGATCAAGCGCCTGACCGCCGCACATTCCGGCCACACCGCTGGCCTGCGCCAGTTCAGAGATCATCGCAATACGATCCACGGCGCTGACTCCCGGCATTGGTTGATCTGCGAGGATGGTAAACGCCAGCGTTTGCAGGGCATCGCCCGCCAGAATCGCCGTCTCTTCACCGAATTTAATATGACAGGTGGGTTGACCACGACGCAGGCTGTCGTTGTCCATTGCCGGTAGATCGTCGTGGATCAGGGAGTATGCATGAATACATTCCACCGCCGCCGCTGGGGCATCCAGGCTGGCCGGGTCGGCTTTTAACATCTCACCGGTCGCGTAAACCAGAAACGGACGTAATCTTTTGCCGCCCAATAATGCGCCATATTCCATGGCCTTCACCAGAGGAGAACTCTGAAAAGGCAGTGGCGCCAGCATGCGGCTCAGCGCGCCATTTACGCGCTGGTGATAGGCATCAAGTAAACTGGCGAAATCCATCATTCACTTTCCGGAGTGAAAGGAGAGAGTTCTGCATCTTTGTCGTCGCTCAGTAAAATCTGGACGCGCTGCTCGGCCTGCTGCAGTTTTTGCTGACCTGTACGCGCCAGTTGCACGCCGCGCTCAAATTCGTTCAGCGCCTCTTCCAGCGGCAGATCACCACTTTCCAGACGAGTGACAATCTGTTCAAGCTGCTGCAGTGAGGTCTCAAAACTGGCGGGCTGTTCGGCTTTTTTCGGCATAATACGTATCGGCTCAGTGGTTTTTCATCATCTTGCTGGCAGCTATGGTAGCCGACTGGAATTAATTAGCAAAATAATGATATGGGCGGCGGTTGCTGAAGCAGTCGCCAGTCAAAGGTGGTATACTTTCGCGCCTCGGATGCAAAGGGCTCAGGCTACTTTGCAATACATTGATTTTAACAGTTAAGTGCTGTGCTTTTCAGCCCTTAATTGCCTAACGAACCTGTGCCGCCATGAAGTTTATCATTAAATTGTTCCCCGAAATCACAATCAAGAGCCAATCTGTGCGCTTGCGCTTCATCAAAATACTGACGGGGAATATTCGTAACGTTCTCAAGCACCACGATGACTCGCTGGCGGTCGTTCGCCATTGGGATCATATTGAAGTTCGCTCTAAAAACGAAGAGCTGCGCAGCACCATTGTTGATCTGCTGACGCGAATTCCCGGTATTCATCACATTCTGGCCGTAGAAGACCGCGCTTATACCGATGTTCATGACATCTTCGAGCAGACGCTGGAGCTAAATCGTGAGCGTATTGAAGGCAAAACCTTCTGCGTGCGCGTAAAACGCCGTGGTAAGCACGAGTTTAGCTCACAGGACGTCGAACGCTATGTCGGTGGTGGACTGAATCAGCATGTCGCCAGCGCACAGGTGAAACTCAATCAGCCACAGGTGACGGTTAATCTGGAGATTGAAAACGATCGCCTGCTGCTGGTCACTGGCCGCTATGAAGGTATTGGTGGCTTCCCGATCGGTACTCAGGAAGATGTACTGTCACTGATCTCCGGTGGTTTTGACTCTGGCGTTTCCAGCTATATGCTGATGCGTCGTGGCTGCCGTGTGCACTACTGTTTCTTCAATCTTGGCGGTGCAGCGCATGAAATTGGCGTACGTCAGGTCGCACACTACCTGTGGAATCGCTTTGGCAGCTCGCACCGGGTACGGTTTGTGGCGATCAACTTTGAACCGGTAGTCGGTGAGATTCTGGAAAAAGTCGATGATGGCCAGATGGGCGTGGTGCTGAAGCGTATGATGGTACGTGCGGCTTCGCGCGTGGCTGAGCGTTACGGCGTACAGGCGCTGGTGACCGGTGAGGCACTGGGTCAGGTTTCCAGCCAGACGCTGACTAACCTGCGGCTGATCGATAATGCCAGCGATACCTTAATTCTGCGTCCGCTGATTTCGCACGACAAAGAGCATATCATCAATCTGGCGCGCCATATCGGCACCGAAGATTTCGCCCGTACCATGCCGGAATACTGTGGTGTTATTTCGAAAAGCCCGACGGTGAAAGCGGTGAAGGCGAAGATTGAAGCGGAAGAGCAGAACTTCGATTTTGCCATTCTCGACCAGGTGGTGCAGGAAGCGACCAATGTTGATATCCGCGAAATCGCTACCCAGACGCAGGAAGAGGTGGTGGAAGTTGAAACCGTTGCCTCATTTAGCGCAAATGATGTGGTGCTGGATATTCGCTCAATCGATGAGCAGGACGACAAACCGCTGGAGATTGAGGGGATGGAAGTGAAATCGCTGCCGTTCTACAAGCTCAGCAGCCAGTTTGGCGACCTCGATCAGAGTAAAACCTGGTTGCTGTACTGTGATCGTGGCGTGATGAGCCGTTTACAGGCGCTGTATCTGCACGAACAGGGCTTTAAAAACGTGAAGGTTTATCGCCCATAGTTCTGAACGGGCGGCGTTTATGTACGCCGCCCGTTGTTAATGACTGCCTTATTCTACCCACTCGCGATAATCAAAAATCCCGGCGGCTAACACCAGCTGCGACGCTACTTCGTGTGCTTTCTCCTTGCCGACCAACAAATCAATCAGCTTCAGCGCAAAATCAATCGCCGTACCCGGCCCCTGGCTGGTCAGTAAGTTAACGCGCGGATCCCATACCACGCGGCGATCCATCCATTTTTCTGCTGGTATGGTCTCTTTCAGGCCCGGATAACCGGTCATATTACCGACCGGAAACAGATCATGGGGAACCAGCACCGTCCCGGCGGCGGCACAGATAGCGGCAACAATGCGGCCGGAAAGATGAAACTGACGCACGCTTTCCACCAGCAGCGGGCTGTCGCGGAAAGTTTCGGCGCCCTTCAGGCCACCGGGCAGCACGATGGCCGCAAAGTCATTATCCGCCACTTCTACCAGTGGCGCATCGGCCAGCAGGCGCACGCCGCGTGAGCAGACTATTTCGCGTTCACCATTACTCTCCACGCTGGCGGTGGTGACGCTCAGGCCGCCACGAACCAGTAAGTCGATGGTAGTGACCGCTTCAGTTTCCTCAGTTCCATGTGCCAGGCAAACCAGCACCGATGCGTTCGCGCTCATAATCTTGCTCCTTTCGCTTAATCAATTCATACAGACGACTGTTTTCCGGCGTAGCAATCCCCTGGGCGCGTGCGCGACGTAGCAGATAGCCGGTAATATATTCAATTTCCGTGCGGCGTTCGGCGCGGATATCTTGCAGCATCGACGAGGTATTCCCGGCGGTGCTTTCGATGACCGCGAGAACATAATCCAGCAGGCTGTCCGGCGAGGTGTGCTGGCCTTCGCGTTCCATAACGGTGGCAATTTCTTCGCACAGGCGCACGATCTGCTCGCGGTGTGCCAGCAGGTCGCCATTGCTACAGTCCCAGATCACCGTCAACGGGTTTATCACGCAGTTAACTGCCAGCTTCTGCCAGCTGGCCGACGCCATATGATTATGCCAGGCAACGTCAGGCAGCGCCTGATGCAGCACTTCCGCCAGATCGCTCAGCCCGGCACTTTCTGGCGTGCCGGGGCCGATATGGGTGACACCGTTGGCAACATGAATAATCACGGTGCCATCACGTTTAGCGGCATGGGTAGTAATACCTTGCAGAATCGGCTGTGGCAGATCTCTCAGCTCATCCAGCGTGCCCATGCCGTTATGCAGCAGTAAAATCGGGCAGTCAGCAGGTAACTGCGTTTGCAGGCTGCGCAAGGCTTCAGAAACCTGCCACGCCTTAAGCGTCACCAGTAATAATTCGGTTTGCGCCAAAAACTGCGGATCGTTGGCAATCCAGGTCTGATTAACCGTATTGCCTTCAAGGTCGATAATGTTCGCAGAACAGTAGGGCTGCGGAACTCTCAGCCATCCCTGAACGTCATGTCCCTGTTTATGGAGGGCAGATAACCAAATTTGCCCCAACGCACCGCAACCCAGAACGGTAATTTTCATTATTCCTCCCCGCGTACGGGTTTATACACTGCGCCTCACCCGGCACAGTTTTAATTATAGCTTTCTCTGCTGGCGGTTTTCTTTGAACCAGACAACCGAGTATTATGCATGTCACTTTAGAATCTGGAGAATAAATCATGCCATCTTTCGATATTGTTTCTGAAATCGACATGCAAGAAGTACGCAATGCGGTGGAAAATGCCAACCGCGAGCTGTCCACCCGCTTTGATTTTCGTAACGTTACCGCCAGCTTTGAGCTGAATGAGCAAAACGAATCGATAAAAGTGATCAGTGAATCAGATTTCCAGGTAAAACAGCTGGTGGATATCCTGCGCGAGAAGCTGCTGAAGCGTGGTATCGAGGGTGCCTCACTCGATGTGGCAGAGCAGATTGAACATAGCGGTAAAACCTGGAGCGTCGAAGCCAAAATGAAACAGGGCATCGAGACCGAAATGGCGAAGAAGATCGTTAAGCTGATCAAAGACAGCAAAATTAAAGTGCAGTCGCAGATTCAGGGCGATGAAGTGCGGGTTAACGGTAAGTCGCGTGATGATTTGCAGAGCGCGATGGCGTTAGTGCGCAATGGCGATTTGGGACAGCCGTTCCAGTTCAAAAACTTCCGCGACTGATAACAGAGGCGGCGAAATCGACTGCCGCCTTAACATAAAGTTTGCGTAGCGGCGGCGTTTACGCCGCCGAAAACGACTACGCCGAGGCTACCAGCGCCTCTAACTCAACGCGGTTGGTCATTTTGCTGTCAATTTTAACATACGCACTTTTCTCTTCCGGCACGATAAACACTGCCGCGACGCCAGGCTGTGCTTTCAGCCGCTGCTCAACTTTCTCGAAACTGCCCTGAGCATCATTGAGCGTAATGCGCAAACTGCTGACGTAAGGCGGTTCATGCATACTGAAGCTGACAAACAGCCACACCGCGGCCAGCACTGCACCCAGCAGGAAAACGCTCTGCGCATCAACATTGCCAAAAATCCAGCCGCCAAGGCTACCGCCAATCGCCACGCCAATAAACTGGCTGGTGGAGTAAACCCCCATCGCCGTCCCTTTGTAGCCCGGAGGTGACTCTTTACTGATCAGCGACGGCAAAATCGCCTCCATCAGATTGAAGGCGAGGAAGAACAGCTGCACGCCAAACACCAGGGTCCAGAAGTGGTTACCTGCGCCCCACAGCACAATCTCAGCTATCAGGATCAGCGCCACGCAGCCGACAAAAACGCGCTTCATACGGCGTTTCACTTCCGCATAGATGATAAACGGGATCACAGCGGCAAAGGCAATCAGCATGGTGGCAAGATAGACTTTCCAGTGCTGCTCAGGCGGAAAACCGGCCTGTTCAAATTGTCCAGGTAGCGCGACGAAACTCGACATCAACAGAATGTGCAGGCAAAGGATGCCAAAATTGAGCTTCAGCAGGCGCGGATTAGCCAGCACCTCACGAATACTGGCTTTGACCATGCCGGATTCACGATTCAATACATGGTGCGTCGAGGAGGGCACCACCAGCAGGGTGATCACAATACCGAGTGTTGCGAGGATGGCAATCATCCAGAACAGCGCATGCAGGCCCAGCGCATGAGTTACAATTGGGCCGACCACCATCGCAATGGCAAAAGTAACACCAAAACTGATGCCGATAAATGCCATCGCTTTGGTGCGATTCTGTTCGCGAGTTAAATCCGACAACAGCGCCATTACCGCAGCCGCAATCGCGCCGGAGCCTTGTAAAGCACGGCCAAGAATGACTCCCCAGATGGAGGTGGTGCAGGCGGCAATCACGCTACCCAGCACAAACACTAACAGCCCGCCAACGATCAGCGGTTTACGGCCAATACGGTCTGAAAGCAGGCCAAAGGGAATCTGGAAGATAGCTTGCGCCAGCCCGTAAATACCAATCGCCAGCCCAATCAGCGCTTCGCTGGCTCCCTGTAACGCCATGCCATAAGTGGTCAGTACCGGTAAGACCATAAACATTCCCAGCATACGCAGGGAAAAAACGGTCCCTAAACCCCAGGTCGCGCGCAGCTCGACTGGAGTCATTTTATTATCGTTCATTAAAACCTCAGTTAGAGTCTATTCCACCAGGTACTATTGGTCAGGCGAATAACCTGATGGAATAGCATCTTCATTCATTGGGTCATTTTAAGTATCAGGGCAGGGCAGGTAAAACATAAGTGTTTAAGCAGTGGTAACAAAAAGAAAGGGCGCGATAAACGCGCCCTTAGTGATGTGCTTTGTCGTTACCAGACGTAAGTCAGCAGATCTTTAGAGGCAGGAGCCATAAAGTCTACAGACATCATCACGCTCAGTGAGGTAATGGCGACGATGGAGAAGACAAACAGTTTACGAGCCCAAACGCGATCGTTTGAAGTGTTGTAACCTTTAAGTGCCATCCCCAGCCACCACACGCTCACCGCGGCTGCAACCACCAGATATTTGTAACCCGCGTAACCGCTGAGGGTCAGCATCAGCGTGGCTACCATAAACGCGATGATATACACCGTGATATGGTGTTTTGCCACCGAAATGCCTTTTACCACTGGCAGAACCGGGATATTCGCTGCCTGATAATCTTTAAAGCGGAAGATAGCAATCGCATAGGAATGCGGCATCTGCCACAGGCTAAAGATAGCCAGCAGGATCAATGCTCCGGCATCAAACTCGTTGGTCACCGCACAGTAGCCGATAACCGGCGGCGCTGCGCCGGAAAGACTACCGACTAACGTGCCGTATACTGATTTACGCTTCATATACAGACTGTATACGCCGACATAAACCACGAAGCCCATCACCGCCAGCCACATGGCCAGCGGATTAGCGCCAAGGTACAGCAACGCAAAGCCAGCAATACCCAGAACGGTTGCATAAACCAGGATTACTGTCGGCGAGATAAGTCCTTTGACCATCACTCGGTTTTTCGTTCTCTCCATTTTTTTGTCGATATCGCGGTCGATAAAGTTGTTGTAAACACAACCTGATGCGACCACCAGAGAGACACCGACTAAGGTGGTGAGAAACAGGGAATAATCGATGTTGCCCTTAGAGGCCAACAGGAATCCCCCGATGACAGAAATTAAATTTCCGAAAATAATTCCTGGTTTCGTTACTTGCAGGTATTGCTTAATCATCACAGGCGACTCTTTAGTGAACCATCATGTTGTAGTTGAGGTTCCACATGATCCATATCGAGCCAACAACAACGATCAGGATAATGATTGCTGCGAACACAATAGCAACCATATTCCAACCTTCATCCGAAGAGGTATTCAGGTGCAGGAAGTACGCCAGATGCACCAGCACCTGAACGACCGCACAAACCAGAACCACACCCAGGATAGTACCGTGAGAAGCACCGCCATCCATAACCATCCAGAATGGGATACCCGTCAGGATGATCGACAGAACAAAGCCGATCATATATGACTTCACGCTACCGTGAGATGCACCATGTTCGTTTGCAGAATGACTCATTACATGGCCCCCATCAGATAGACAACGGTGAATACGCAGATCCATACCACATCAAGGAAGTGCCAGAACATGCTCAGGCACATGATACGGGTGCGGTTGGTCGCGTTCAGGCCGCGACGGGAGATCTGATACATCAGTACCAGCATCCAGATCAGACCAGAGGTCACGTGCAGACCGTGCGTGCCGACTAAGGTAAAGAAGGCAGACAGGAAGCCGCTACGCTGTGGACCAAAGCCTTCAGCGATCAGATGATGGAATTCGTAGATCTCCATACCGATAAAGCCGACACCAAACAGGAAAGTCAGTGCCAGCCAGCCGTTAACCGCTGCTTTAGCACCTTTGTTCATGCTGATAACAGCAAAACCATAGGTAATTGAGCTAAATAACAGCAGTGCGGTTTCTACCAGTACAAACGGCAGTTCAAAAATATCTTTACCAGACGGGCCGCCAGCAGTGCTGTTGACCATTACTGCATAGGTCGCAAACAGGGTTGCGAAGATAATGCAGTCACTCATCAGGTAGATCCAGAAGCCAAAGACTTTGTTGGCTCCTGCATCGTGATGCCCATGCTCCGCATGGGCGTCGTGGTGTTTATTCAGAGTTTCAGTTGACATTATTTCAGGCCTGCTTTGGTAATTTCGTCAAAGTGCTGATTCTCGATTTTCTCGACTTCTGCAACCGGTACGTAGTAGTCCACGTCTTCGTCAAAGCTCTTAATCACCCAAGTCAGGATCATACCGAGGAATGACAGACCGACTAACCACCAGATGTGCCAGATTGCAGCAAAACCAAAGATCAGGCTGAAGAAGCCAATTACGACACCCGCGCCGCTGTTTTTCGGCATGTGGATTTCTTCGTAATGAGCAGGCTGCTTGTATGCTTCACCTTTCTCTTTGATTTCCCAGAAAGCATCACGTTCGTGAATTTCTGGAATTACGGCAAAGTTATAGAACGGCGGTGGAGAAGAGGTTGCCCACTCCAGCGTACGGCCGCCCCACGGGTCGCCAGTCACATCACGGTTCAGCTCACGGTCACGGACAGAAACGTAGAACTGAATTGCCTGACAAATCACACCACATGCAATCAGTGCCGCACCGAAGGCTGCAACAACCAGCATCGAGTGGAACTGAGGATCGATATCCTGGCTCAGACGACGGGTCATACCCATAAAGCCAAGCACGTACAGCGGCATAAAGGCAGTGAAGAAGCCGATGATCCAGAACCAGAACGCGCGTTTACCCCAGGTTTCGTTCAGGGTGAAGCCGAATGCTTTCGGGAACCAGTAAGTCACACCAGCAAAACAACCGAACACCACACCACCGATAATCACGTTATGGAAGTGTGCAATCAGGAACAGACTGTTGTGCAGCACGAAGTCAGCACCTGGAACCGCCAGCAGAACACCGGTCATACCACCAACAGAGAAGGTGACCAGGAAGCCAACAGTCCACAGCATGGCAGAGTGCATCACGATGCGGCCCTGGTACATGGTGAACAGCCAGTTAAAGATTTTAACACCGGTCGGAATGGCGATAATCATCGTCATAATACCGAAGAAGGCGTTAACGTTCGCACCTGCACCCATGGTGAAGAAGTGGTGCAGCCACACGATAAAGGACAGGATGGTAATAACTACCGTTGCCCATACCAGTGAGGTGTAACCAAACAGACGTTTTTTAGAGAAGGTTGCAACCACTTCGGAGAACACACCGAAGACCGGCAGAACCAGGATGTACACTTCCGGATGACCCCAAACCCAAATCAGGTTGACGTACATCATCATGTTGCCGCCCATATCATTGGTAAAGAAATGGAAGCCCAGATAGCGATCAAGGGTCAGCAACGCCAGTGTTACGGTCAACACCGGGAAAGAAGCGATAATCAGAACGTTAGTACACAGAGATGCCCAGGTAAATACTGGCATCTTGAACATGGTCATGCCCGGTGCACGCATTTTCAGGATAGTAACGAAGAAGTTAATCCCGGTTAATGTCGTACCGATACCGGACAACTGCAGGCTCCATATCCAGTAGTCGACCCCGACCCCCGGACTGTACTCCGCGCCAGAGAGCGGTGGATAAGCCAGCCAGCCGGTCTGTGCGAATTCGCCCACACCCAGTGACAGGTTAACCAGCACCACACCGACAGCAGTAAACCAGAAGCTGAGGTTGTTCAGGAACGGGAAGGCCACGTCGCGTGCGCCAATCTGCAAAGGAACAGCGATGTTCATCAGACCGACAACAAACGGCATCGCCACGAAGAAGATCATAATCACGCCGTGGGCGGTGAAGATCTGATCGTAGTGATGGGGTGGCAAGAAGCCGGCTTCACCTGCGGAGGCCAGAACCTGCTGGCTACGCATCATTACCGCATCGGCAAAGCCGCGCAGCAACATGACGAAAGCCATAATGATATACATGATACCGAGGCGTTTGTGGTCGACGGAAGTCAGCCACTCGGTCCACAGGTATTTCCACTTACCGAAGTAAGTTAATGCACCAGCAAGTGCCAGACCACCAAGAATAATGGCGGCAACCGTAATCACGATAATTGGCTCGTGTAACGGTACTGCATCCAGTGTTAATTTTCCCAACATCGTGTTATTCCTCAGCTCCAGCGTGAGAGGCTTCGCTCATGTCCATGCCTTCGTGTTCAGACATGTCCATCTTCCCGTGGCTCATCTTGAATTTGCCAATGACTTGCTTGAACAATTCAGGATTAGCGGTAGAGAAGAACTCAACTGGATGATTCTCGCTAGGTGCAGCGATTTTTTCGAATTCATCCATCGTGGTTAAGGTATTTGGCGACTGCTTCACTTTAGCGACCCACTGCTCAAATGCCGCATTGTCAGCAGTTGCGATGGCTTTAAACTTCATGCCAGAGAAGCCTTTACCACTAAAGTTGGAAGAGATGCCGTCAAACGTGCCGGGTTCATTCGCAATCAAGTGCAGTTTAGTCTGCATACCCGCCATAGCGTAAATCTGGCTACCAAGGGTAGGAATGAAGAAGGAGTTCATCACGGAATTAGAGGTGATCTTAAAGTTCACTGGCGTGTTCGCCGGGAAGGCAATCTGGTTTACGGTTGCAATACCCTGCTCAGGGTAGATAAACAGCCATTTCCAGTCCAGCGCCACCACATCAATTTCGATAGGCTTGACATCAGAGACCAGCGGTTTGCTTGGTTCCAGCGCGTGGGTTGATTTCCACGTCAGAATACCAAGGAACACGATGATCAGGATCGGCACAGTCCAGACTACGGCTTCCACTTTATTCGAGTGTGACCAGTTAGGGCTGTATTTTGCCTTGGTGTTGGACTCCCGATATTTCCAGGCGAACACCACTGCCATTAAGACTGCCGGAATAACGACGATCAACATCAAACCGAAAGCGGTCAGTATCAGCGAACGTTGCTCCAATGCAATCTGTCCTTTGGGATTTAACAATGCACTATCACAGCCACTTAACAATAAAGTGCCTGCAATTAATGACAAAATCCCCAAACTTTTATTGTATTTCATGAGTCTCATTTAACGACCTCAATGACAAGGGCTCTATTGTCGTTTAAGTGTGGCGGCATTTTACGGCAAGGTTTCGGCACTGTAAACCAGCTTAAGATTGTGTCAGGCCGGTGTTGACACCTTTTGCTAAGGGTGTCACAGATGTTACTCATAATGACAAAATATTAACGACCACAATGAGTTGGCGCTAATATAACAGAAATGGCTTATTTTTTCTGAGGAAAAAACCGTGGCGATATAACCATCGAATTTACTACTCAAATATTTAACAAATCTGTATCATTTGGGTGATATTAAATATACAAAAATAATAACGTACCGGTTTTTAATATAGTACAAAAAACAACATAGTTGCCGACGTCTTTTTTTTAAAAATAACCTGAACGGGGTAAATGATTTACAGCGGAAATTTTGTCTCGCTGGTGAAAAGATGAACGGCCCGTCATGTGGTAACAGGCCGAAATTTTCACTCAGTGGTTTTACGTTGTGCCAGATAATCCAGCAGCGAGCCGATAACAATGCCGGTCAGCGCCAGCACCATAGCCAGTTCAAACAGTGAAGTCAGTAAGCCACCACTCACCTCCCATCCCAACGCGTCGATAGCCAACAGCAGCAACCAGCCCGCCAGTATTACGCAGCCAGCGGTCAGCGCGCGTAGCGCCCAGCGATAACCACTGCGGAACGCCGTACGTGGCATAAAGCTGTCGGTAGCCTGAGTATATTCCAGCGTGCGTTTGCAACCGGCCAGCAGCAGCAGCCCGGGAAGCGCGGCGACTACCGAAAAGGCATAAAACGTCGGCCAGCCCCAAAGCTCGACAAACCATCCGGCAACCGGACCAACATACACCCGACCAACGGCCGACAGCGCAGAGAGCAGCGCAAATTGGGTAGCAGAAAAGGATTTGTTGCAGAGTGTCATCAGCAGCGCAACAAAAGCGGCGGTGCCCATGCCGCCACAAAGGTTCTCAACAAATACCGCACTGGCCATGCTGAGCATCTGCTTATCAGTGACCGACAGTATCCAGTAGCCGAGATTTGAAACCGCCTGCAAAATACCAAAGATCATCAAGGCGCGAAACAGCGTCAGGCGCTGCATCAATACGCCGCCGTACAGGGCACCGATGATTGTCGCCAGCAGGCCAAGGGTTTTGTTAACCAGCCCGACCTCTCCGGCGTCAAAACCAACGCCGCGAATCAGGAAAGTGGTAGTCAGGCTGGCAGCAAACGCATCGCCGAGCTTGTACAACACAATTAAGGAAAGAATCAGCCAGGCATTGTTGCGGTTAAAAAAGTCGCGCAGCGGTTCCATGACGGCCTGTTCCAGGCTGCGCGGCTTTGGAATGGCATCCGTCGGTTCGCTGGCGCACAGCGTCGCAATCACTCCGGGCACCATCATCAGCGCCATCAGCCAGTAGGTCGCCTGCCAGCCGAGATAGCGATCGGCCAGCCACAGTGCCAGCCCGCCCGATACCAGCATTGCCAGCCGATAGCCTAAAACCGTAATCGCCGCGCCGCTGCCGCGCTCTTCCGCTGGCAGCACATCGGTTTTCCACGCGTCAAAAACAATATCCTGCGATGCCGAGCAGAAGGCGACCAGCACCGCCAGGGCGGCCAGCATCGTCAGATTGCGCGACGGCTCCATAAAGCCCATCGCCACTATGCCGGCAATTAACAGCAGCTGCGAGATCAATAACCAGCCGCGACGACGCCCGAGGAATGGCGGCGTGTAACGGTCCATCATCGGCGACCAGAGGAACTTGAATACATACGCCTGGCCGACCAGTGAGAAGAAACCAATGGTTTTCAGGTCGACATTCTCAACGGTCATCCACGCCTGCAGCGTGCCGGAGGTTAATGCAAGAGGTAAACCGGAAGCGAAGCCTAACAACAGCAGAAGGGCGGCGTTACGTTGAGTGAAAATGCGAAGGTAGTTATTGCCCATAAAATCTCGGTATCACATAACGGTCGGGCTATCGGAAACGCCGCAGAACATTATCATTACGGGCGGCGAAAAATACCGCCCGTGCATAGAATATCCGTCAGGGTGGCGTTTGCACCACCCGCAGCAACTTAACGTGCGTTTTGCTTAATAAAGGTATGGATGCTGGTGTCTTGCGCCATATCAGAAATCACGTCGCCAAGGGTTGCGTTAACCGCTTTAGTGATTTTTTCATTGTTAGCGCTGAAAGCGCCTTCAACACTGTAGGTCTGACGATAGTTTTTCACCTGCTTATTACCGTTTTTCGCCGTGGCGATAATCGAGATATCAGCTTTGGTGGTAATGCTGTAACGCACGCTGCCCTGAGTGACATCGGCATACAGATTATTAACCACAATTTGCAGATCCACCGCGCCGTTCGGTCCAATCATATAGCCACGGGCGCCCATTTGTTTCTCAAGCACTTCCTGCAGCAGGAAGCGCAGATCGCGCGAAGGCGTCAGGGTAACCAGCTGGCCATCGCGGTTCACTTTTGCCAGTGCCTGGTCGCTACGTTGATCGGCACCGTTGATGCTGACCGTGATGCCGGTCAGGCTTGGATCCTGCTGTGGCAGATCGATCTTAGGTGAAACATTTAATGTATTGCTGTTGTTGGCACAGCCAGCCAGAATAAATACGGCCAGCAGCGGAAATAATAATTTTTTTAACATGCGTATTTTCTCATTCGCGTAAGTTGTATTGCTGACAAAACGTCGGCCATCATATCATTGGCAGGCGTGGAGGGAAGCCCTGAGAGGGCGTAAATTCATCAGCTTGCGGTAATTTAGGACTCCGCGAAGGGCAAGTGGTTCAGCGAAGCGCTGTTGATGACAACCTGAGAAAAGAACAGCTTGAGAAATTTTCTTCGCGAAACCGCGGGTTGGATTAAAAACCGACTATTATTTAAAGAGATGGGGCGCAGCTCGCTGCCGTAGAGGAGTGTAGTTATGATTCGCGGACAAATAGAAGAAAAGTTACGCACGGCGTTTAATCCGGTTCATCTGGAGGTCAACGACGAAAGTTACCGTCATAACGTGCCAGCTGGTTCGGAAAGTCATTTCAAAGTGATCATTGTCAGTGACAGTTTCACGAACCAACGTTTCCTGATGCGGCATCGTGCCATTTATGGTGTGTTAGCCGATGAGTTAGCAGGTAGTGTGCACGCGCTGGCGCTGCATACTTACACCGTTAAAGAGTGGGAAGGGTTGCAGGATACTGTACCCGCATCACCAAATTGTCGTGGTGCCGGTACCCTGGCCTGATTTCAGGGATGTTAATTAAAGAAAACGGCCTGCGGGCCGTTTTGTCGTTTTGTGCCGCATTATCTGTCCGCGTAAATAACGGGGCAATATTTTGCGATTTGTAGCGGAATTTGTAAAAAACGGTGGGTTTGGGGCGATTTTGCGTTCTCGACTCAGTCCGGCGATGCCGCTATAATGCTGCGTCTATTTTTCCGGAATGTCTTCGGGACGCTTCTGGTAACAGGGAATTCGGTTCTGACAACAGAGGCCGTCCCGGTTGTTAGAGAGCGCACACTATCGCCTGATGCGGTTTGTGTGCTGTCTGAAGTTGACCGAGCACGTGATTTTTTTTGAGGTAACAAGATGCAAGTTTCAGTAGAAACCACTCAGGGCCTGGGCCGTCGCGTTACGATTACTGTCGCTGCTGACAGCATCGAGAGCGCTGTTAAAAAAGAGCTGGTCGACGTGGCTAAAAAAGTACGTATCGATGGCTTCCGTAAAGGCAAAGTACCGATGACCGTTGTTGCACAGCGTTACGGTGCTTCTGTTCGTCAGGACGTGCTGGGCGAACTGATGCAGCGCAACTTTGTTGACGCGATCATCAAAGAAAAAATTAATCCGGCTGGCGCACCTAACTACGTGCCAGGCGAGTACAAAACGGGTGAAGACTTCACTTTTGCGGTTGAATTCGAAGTCTATCCGGAAGTTGAGCTGAAAGGTCTGGACGCAATCGAAGTTGAAAAACCGGTTGTTGAAGTGACCGATGCTGACGTCGATACCATGCTGGACACCCTGCGTAAGCAGCAGGCGACCTGGAAAGAGACCGATGCTGCTGCGACTGCTGAAGATCGCGCAACTATCGATTTCACCGGTTCTGTGGACGGCGAAGAGTTCGAAGGCGGCAAAGCGTCTGACTTCGTACTGGCAATGGGCCAGGGTCGTATGATCCCAGGTTTCGAAGAAGGTGTTGTTGGCCATAAAGCTGGCGAAGAATTCACCATCGACGTTAACTTCCCGGACGATTACCACGCTGAAAACCTGAAAGGTAAAGCAGCGAAGTTCGACATCGTGCTGAAGAAAGTTGAAGAGCGCGAGCTGCCAGAATTCACCGAAGAGTTCATCAAGCGTTTCGGCGTTGAAGATGGCTCCGTTGAAGGTCTGCGTGCCGAAGTGCGTAAAAACATGGAGCGCGAGCTGAAAGGCGCAGTGCGTAACCGTGTGAAAACTCAGGCAATCGACGGTCTGGTTAACGCAAATGAAATCGACGTTCCGGCAGCACTGATTGACAGCGAAATCGACGTTCTGCGTCGTCAGGCTGCTCAGCGTTTCGGTGGTAACGAGAAACAAGCGTTTGAATTGCCACGTGAACTGTTCGAAGAGCAGGCAAAACGTCGCGTAGTGGTTGGTTTACTGCTGGGTGAAGTGATTCGTACCCATGAGCTGAAAGCTGACGAAGATCGCGTTAAAGCGCTGATCGAAGAGATGGCTTCTGCTTATGAAGATCCGCAGGAAGTTATCGAGTTCTACAGCAAAAACAATGAGCTGATGAACAACATGCGTAACGTTGCTCTGGAAGAACAAGCGGTTGAAGCGGTTCTGGCTAAAGCAAAAGTGACTGAAAAAGCGACTGGCTTCCAGGATCTGATGAATCAGACTGCTTCTGCCTGATCGGATTTTTCTGTCAGATAAATCAAGCCCGCAGCCGCAAGGTCGCGGGCTTTTTCTTGATCATTTTCTATCAAACGTCACCTTTTAACAGTTATTTGCTTAATTATGCAACGAATTATCGTCTATGCTGTTTTTCCTGGTTAGCGATTGACGAAAACGTTGTTATGCTTGAAATACCAGGGCAGCATCCCCAGATAGTTTATGCATATACCCGTTATTGAGTGCTGGCTGATTGACCGTCCGGATGGCGTCGGCGAGTGAACCTCGGGAATCTTCGTATTCCCCGACTCACTCTAGTAGAATCGGTACAGAGTGTTGCCAAATGAAATTTATCCAGGAGACGGTAATGTCATACAGTGGCGAACGTGAACAAACTGCACCTCATATGGCTTTGGTGCCAATGGTGGTTGAACAAACTTCGCGCGGAGAGCGATCTTACGACATCTTTTCGCGCCTGCTGAAAGAGCGCATTATTTTCCTTACCGGTCAGGTTGAGGATCATATGGCAAATCTGATTGTGGCGCAGATGCTGTTTCTTGAAGCGGAAAATCCGGAAAAAGACATCCATCTCTACATCAACTCTCCTGGTGGCGTAATTACCGCAGGTATGTCGATTTACGACACCATGAAATTCATCAAGCCGGATGTCAGCACTATTTGTATGGGCCAGGCCTGTTCCATGGGCGCGTTCCTGCTGACTGCGGGCACTAAAGGTAAGCGTTACTGCCTGCCAAACTCGCGCGTAATGATTCACCAGCCGTTAGGTGGTTATCAGGGCCAGGCGACCGATATTGAGATTCATGCGCGTGAAATTCTGAAAGTGAAACAGCGCATGAACCAGTTAATGGCTGAACATACGGGTAAATCTCTTGAAGAAATAGAGAGAGACACTGAACGCGATCGTTTCCTCTCCGCGAGTGAAGCTGTAGAGTATGGTTTAGTCGATTCCATCCTGACGCATCGCGAATAAGGCTCAAATCCGCTGTTCGGACTATAGTTAGTGAGTCCAGCGCCGAGAGTTGCACTATCGAGGGCAGCGCCAGGCGTTGTCATCGCCGCAAAGCATGCGGACGAATAAATGAAGAGGTTAACTGATGACAGATAAGCGCAAAGACGGTTCAGGAAAGCTGCTGTACTGCTCTTTTTGCGGCAAAAGCCAGCATGAAGTGCGCAAGCTGATTGCCGGGCCGTCAGTGTATATCTGCGATGAGTGTGTCGATCTGTGTAATGACATCATTCGCGAAGAGATTAAAGAAGTGGCCCCGCACCGCGAGCGCAGTGCGCTGCCGACGCCGCACGAAATCCGCCATCACCTCGATGATTATGTTATCGGTCAGGAGAAGGCGAAAAAGGTGCTGGCCGTTGCGGTCTACAACCACTACAAGCGCCTGCGCAATGGCGATACCAGCAATGGTATTGAGTTGGGCAAGAGTAACATTCTGCTGATCGGTCCTACTGGTAGCGGTAAAACGCTGCTGGCAGAAACCTTAGCGCGTCTGTTGGATGTGCCATTTACTATGGCCGATGCCACCACCCTGACCGAAGCCGGTTATGTGGGTGAGGATGTCGAAAACATCATTCAGAAACTGTTGCAGAAGTGCGACTACGACGTGCAGAAAGCCCAGCGCGGCATCGTTTACATCGATGAGATTGATAAAATCTCACGTAAGTCGGATAACCCGTCAATTACGCGTGATGTTTCCGGTGAGGGCGTGCAGCAGGCATTGCTGAAGCTGATCGAAGGTACGGTTGCCGCGGTGCCGCCACAGGGCGGGCGTAAACATCCGCAGCAGGAGTTCCTGCAGGTCGACACCTCGAAGATCCTGTTTATCTGTGGCGGTGCGTTTGCCGGCCTGGATAAAGTGATTTCGCAGCGTGTTGAAACCGGCTCCGGTATTGGTTTCGGTGCGACGGTAAAAGGTAAATCGCAGAAAGCGTCTGAAGGCCAGCTGCTTGAGCAGGTAGAACCGGAAGATCTGATCAAGTTTGGTCTGATTCCTGAGTTTATTGGTCGTCTGCCTGTTGTGGCAACGCTGAATGAGCTGAGTGAAGAAGCGTTGATCCAGATTCTGCGTGAGCCGAAGAATGCGCTGACTAAACAGTACCAGGCGTTGTTTAACCTGGAAGGCGTGGAGCTGGAATTCCGTGACGAGGCGTTAACGGCGATTGCCAAAAAAGCCATGTCGCGTAAAACCGGTGCGCGTGGTCTGCGTTCTATCGTCGAGGGTGCGCTGCTGAACACCATGTACGATTTGCCTTCAATGGATGACGTGGAGAAAGTGGTGATTGATGAATCAGTGATCGATGAGCAAACCGATCCGATGCTGATTTACGGTAAGCCTGAAGCACAACAAGCTTCTGGCGAATAAATAACCAAATCAATCCAGTCAGTTATCTAAAAAGGGGGAAATTCTTTCCCCTTTTATTTTTCTCTCCAGCTTTACGTTGAATGTCTGACATTCATCCCCATATACTCAAATACCTGTGGGTTGACCGCACTTTTACTGCATTATGCGGTTCCCATCACCCTGGCGGACATTAAACTAAGAGAGAGCTCTATGAATCCTGAGCGTTCTGAACGCATTGAAATCCCTGTGTTGCCTCTGCGCGACGTAGTGGTTTATCCGCACATGGTAATTCCGTTGTTTGTTGGTCGGGAAAAATCGATTCGGTGCCTCGAAGCCGCCATGGATCACGATAAAAAGATCATGCTGGTTGCACAGAAAGAGGCTTCAACGGATGAACCTGGCATTAACGATCTCTTCTCGGTAGGGACCGTTGCCTCAATATTGCAAATGCTGAAGTTGCCAGATGGCACGGTAAAAGTGCTGGTGGAAGGCTTACAGCGTGCGCATATCACTACCCTGGCTGATAACGGCGACCACTTTACTGCACAGGCGGAATATCTGGTTTCACCAGAAATCGAAGAGCGTGAGCAGGAAGTGCTGGTACGCACCGCGATTAATCAGTTTGAAGGCTACATCAAACTGAACAAAAAAATTCCACCAGAAGTGCTGACGTCGCTGAACAGCATCGATGACGCCGCACGTCTGGCCGATACCGTTGCTGCGCATATGCCACTGAAGCTGGCGGATAAACAGTCGGTGCTGGAGATGTCAGACGTTAACGAACGTCTGGAATATCTGATGGCGATGATGGAATCTGAAATTGACCTGTTGCAGGTAGAAAAACGCATCCGCAACCGCGTCAAAAAACAGATGGAAAAAAGTCAGCGCGAGTACTATCTGAATGAGCAGATGAAGGCGATTCAGAAAGAACTGGGCGAAATGGATGACGCACCTGACGAAAATGAAGCCCTGAAGCGCAAAATCGATGCGGCAAAAATGCCAAAAGAAGCGCGCGAAAAAACCGAAGCTGAGCTGCAGAAGCTGAAAATGATGTCGCCGATGTCAGCAGAAGCGACCGTGGTGCGCGGTTACATTGACTGGATGGTTCAGGTTCCGTGGAACGCCCGCAGCAAGGTGAAGAAAGACCTGCTTAAAGCGCAGGAAACGCTGGATACCGACCACTTTGGTCTCGAGCGCGTCAAAGACCGCATTCTGGAATATTTAGCGGTACAGAGTCGCGTCAGCAAGATTAAAGGGCCGATTCTGTGTCTGGTAGGGCCGCCGGGTGTCGGTAAAACCTCACTGGGCCAGTCGATTGCCAAAGCCACCGGACGTAAATACGTGCGCATGGCGTTGGGTGGCGTGCGTGACGAAGCGGAAATCCGTGGTCATCGCCGTACCTATATCGGCTCTATGCCGGGCAAACTGATTCAGAAAATGGCGAAAGTCGGCGTTAAAAACCCGCTTTTCCTGTTGGATGAGATCGACAAAATGTCGTCAGATATGCGTGGCGACCCGGCTTCTGCACTGCTGGAAGTGTTAGATCCGGAGCAGAACATCGCGTTTAACGATCACTATCTGGAAGTGGATTACGATCTCTCCGATGTGATGTTTGTCGCGACGTCAAACTCCATGAACATTCCGGCTCCGCTGCTTGACCGTATGGAAGTGATTCGTCTGTCGGGTTATACCGAAGATGAAAAACTGAACATCGCTAAACAGCACCTGCTGCCAAAGCAGATTGAGCGTAACGCGCTGAAGAAAAATGAAATTTCGGTGGACGACAGCGCTATCGTCGGCATTATCCGCTACTACACCCGTGAAGCCGGGGTGCGTAGCCTGGAGCGTGAACTGTCGAAACTGTGTCGTAAAGCGGTGAAAGCGCTGCTGATGGACAAAGCTGTCAAACACATCGAAATCAACGGCGATAACCTCAAAGATTTCCTTGGCGTGCAGCGCTTTGACTATGGCCGCGCAGAAAGTGAAAACCGCGTTGGTCAGGTGACTGGCCTGGCGTGGACCGAAGTCGGCGGCGATCTGCTGACCATCGAAACCGCCTGTGTTCCGGGTAAAGGCAAGCTGACTTACACCGGTTCACTCGGTGAAGTGATGCAGGAGTCGATCCAGGCAGCGTTAACCGTGGTACGCGCTCGTGCGGAGAAACTGGGTATCAACGGTGACTTCTACGAAAAACGCGATATCCACGTGCACGTGCCAGAAGGCGCTACGCCAAAAGATGGTCCGAGCGCGGGTATTGCAATGTGTACCGCGCTGGTTTCCTGCCTGACCGGTAATCCGGTTCGTGCCGATGTGGCGATGACCGGTGAGATCACGCTGCGTGGTCAGGTTCTGCCGATTGGTGGCCTGAAAGAGAAACTGCTGGCGGCACACCGTGGTGGTATCAAAACCGTGCTGATTCCTGATGAGAACAAACGCGATCTGGAAGAGATTCCTGATAACGTAATTGCCGATCTGGAAATTCATCCGGTGAAGCGCATTGAGGAAGTGCTGGCGCTGGCGTTGCAAAATGCCCCATACGGCATGCAGGTTGCGACTGTAAAATAGTGATTTAAGACAAAAAGCGTCAAAAAGTGCAGCTGGTAAGTCAAATCGGGCTTGCCAGCTTTTTTTTGACTCGCTAATTTAGAGGGCTGCTGAGATGAAACTGTTAATGATTAAATATTGTTTCAGCACTTCAGGCTTGATATAACTTGCTGCGCGATCGTGCAGGGCGGGATGCTCGGGTACGATGTGAATAATAAAGAGGGGATGAATAGAGTGAATAAGTCACAGTTGATCGACAAAATTGCTGCGAATGCTGACATTTCCAAAGCAGCAGCTGGACGTGTATTAGATGCTTTTATGGTTTCCATTTCCGATTCTCTGAAAGCAGGTGAAGAAGTGGCGCTGGTTGGTTTTGGTACTTTCTCTGTTCGCGAGCGTTCAGAGCGTACTGGCCGTAACCCTCAGACGGGTAAAGAGATCACCATCCCAGCGGGTAAAGTTCCTGGCTTCCGTGCCGGTAAAGCGCTGAAAGACGCGGTAAACTGATAGCAGTTAATCCTACATTGAAGCAATTTCTTCGGTGGATTGAGGACTGACAAAGCGTTCTCATGTAACATAAGGGCACATCAGGCAATTGATGTGCCTTTTTTTATCGTTATCTGTGACAAACGCTGTTTGCGCGTGTCAAAACCTGGCCGAATGCTGCAGGCCTGAAGTGCAGCAGCGTCGAATTCCCGCGAGGATGCGGGATGAAAACGTAGGGTTTACATTCACACTACAGCGGAGTGTTGGCATACCATGATGGACAATTTACGCGCGGCGTCGAACCATGTCGTGCTCAAAATTATTTTGGGACTGATTATCCTGTCATTCGTGCTGACCGGGGTCGGCGACTTTTTGATTGGCGGTAACGGAGACTACGCAGCAAAAGTTAACGGTCAGGAGATCAGCCGGTCGCAATTAGAGCGAGCTTTTTCCACTGAGCGTAGCCGTCAGCAGCAGATGCTGGGCGAGCAGTTCTCTCAGCTGGCCAGTAACGAAGGCTATATGCAGCAGATGCGTCAGCAGGCGTTGTCTCAGCTGATTGATGAAGTGCTGCTGGGCCAGTACGCCAAAGATCTGAAACTGGGCATCAGTGATGACCAGATCAAACAGGCAATCTTCGAACAGCCAGCATTCCAGACCGATGGCAAATTTGATAATGCCAAATATCAGGCGCTGATCGGCAATATGGGCTTCAGCCCCGATCAATATGCCGAAGCACTGCGTAAGCAGCTGACCAGTCAGCAACTGGTGACGGCAGTGGCCGGTACCGACTTTATGCTGCAAGGTGAGTCAGATGCGCTGGCAGCATTAGTTTCACAAGAGCGCCTGGTGCGTACTGCGACTATCGACGTCAATAAGCTGGCGGCGCAGCAGACCGTCAGCGACGAAGAGAGCAAAAACTACTACCAGCAGAATCAAAACAGCTTTATGGCGCCAGAGCAGTTCCGTGTCAGCTATATCAAGCTGGATGCGGCAAGCATGCAGCAGCCGGCCAGCGACAGCGAAATTCAGAGCTGGTATGAAGATAACAAAGCTGACTATGGCCAACCGCAGCGTAATCGCTACAGCATCATTCAGACCAAAACCGAAGCAGAAGCGCAGGCGGTTCTCGATCAGCTGAAGCAGGGCGGTGACTTTGCTGCTCTGGCGAAAGAAAAATCAGTCGATCCGATCTCTGCACGCAAAGGCGGTGATATGGGCTGGCTGGAGCCTTCTACCACGCCTGATGAGCTGAAAGACGCTAACCTGACCAGCAAAGGCCAGCTCTCTGGTGTGATCAACTCTTCCGTTGGTTTCCTGGTGGCGCGTCTTGACGATATTCAGCCAGAGAAGATTAAACCGCTGTCTGAAGTCCGTGATGCAATCGCTGATAAAGTGAAGCAGGAAAAAGCTATCGACGCGTATTACAAACTGCAGCAGAAAGTCAGTGATGCAGCGAGTAATGATAACGAGTCACTGGCCAGCGCAGAAGAGGCGGCGGGTGTGAAGGCGGTTGAGACCAGCTGGTTTGGTAAAGACAATCTGCCAGCCGAGCTGAACTTCAAACCGGTAGAGCAGGCGATCTTCAACGGCGGCTTAGTTGGAGAAGGCGGCGCGCCGGGCAGCAACTCCGACATCATTACCGTTGATGGCGATCGTGCTTTTGTTCTGCGCATCACCGAACATAAAGCCGAAGCGGTGAAACCGTTTGCTGAGGTTCAGGCGCAGATTGTTGATACCGTTAAGCACAATAAAGCGGTTAAGCAGGCGAAAGCGGATGCTGACAAAATTATTGCCGAGCTGAAAGCGGGCAAACAGGATGCGCTGAAAGCGGCAGGTCTGAGCTTTGGTGAAAGCAAAACCCTGACGCGTAACGGTCAGGACGCAATCACTCAGGCGGTGTTTGCGCTGCCGGAGCCGACGAAAGACCATGCCTCTTATGGCATCAGCGAAGATATGCAGGGCAATGTTGTGCTGCTGTCACTGGATAAAGTGCAGGCTGGCAGCATGCCGGAAGAGCAGAAGAAAGCAATGATCGAGGGCATGACCCAGAACAATGCGCAAATCGCTTTTGAAGCACTGCTGAGCAACCTGCGTAAAGACGCCAAAATTAAGTATGGCGCTGCTGCACAGGCACAGTAATCCTCGCAATTAAAATGCAACCCGTTGCAACAGAAAAGGCCGCTTATGCGGCCTTTTCCATTTTGGTTTTTTGCCGTTTGTTTCCTGCTAAGTAAACCACGTATGTTAGCCGTGCTGTCAAACACACGGAGGAATTACAGCATGAACAACAAATCACTTAATGCACTCTGTCTCTCGCTGGCACTGCTGTTCGGTAGTGGAGTTGCGGTGGCCAGCGCGCAGCACGCCAGTTCACTGGGCGAGCCGCAAGCGCAGACCGAAGCAGAGGCTGCTACAGCCAGTTCCGCGGAAGCCATCAGTATCAACAATGCCAGCGTAGAACAGCTGGCTGCGGCAATGAATGGTGTGGGCATTAAGAAAGCAGAATCGATAGTCAGCTACCGCGAAAAATATGGCCCGTTCAGTGCAGTAGAACAGCTGAAAGAGGTGCCGGGTATCGGTAATGCACTGGTAGAGCGTAATCTGGCCCGGCTGAAATTGTGATCGCGCTCTCAGCCAGGCATGTTGCTGTCGAAAGCGGGAAACCAGGCTGCTAACCTGTAAGAGGTCATACCAGTCGGTATGGCCTTTTCTTCTGGCGGGGCGACAACGTTATGCAGACAACAATTAAAGTGCGCGGTTATCATCTGGATGTTTATCAGCATGTCAACAATGCGCGCTACCTGGAGTTTCTTGAAGAAGCGCGCTGGGAGTGGCTGGAGCGCAAACAGGCTTTTCAGTGGCTCAGCGACAACCATCTGGCGTTTATTGCGGTCAATATCAATATTAATTATCGTCGTCCGGCGGTACTGGGTGACGTACTGACTATCGACAGTCAGCTGCTGGAGCTGAAGGGCAAAAGCGGGGTGATGAGCCAAAAAGTATTGCTGGCCGACGGGACGCTGGTAGCGGATGCTGCGCTGACATTCGTATGTGTTGATCTGCGCACGCAAAAAGCGCTGCCGCTTGAAGAGGACATGAAAGCGCGGCTGCAGTCAATGTTAACAGAAGTGTAGTGGCGCGCCACTCGGCAGACCATCAGCAAGGGAGCCGAAAACGGCTCCCCATAATACCGGAAGCAAAATTAAATCAGGCCGGTTTTTTGCTGCATACTGGCCATCACTGTGGCGGCGTCAGCCTGATACTCTTTCAGGCCATTGGCACGCAAATGACAGGCGGCACATTCGCCACAGCCATCACCCTTAATGCCGTTATAGCAGGTCAGCGTCTGCTGGCGCACCAGCGGCAACTGCTGCCAGTAATCGGCCAGCGCCCAGGTTTCGGCTTTATTCAGCCACATCAGCGGCGTTTCAAAACGCACGCTGCGAGCCATACCCAGTTCGACGGCATGATTCAGCGCTTTAACAAATTCATCTCGGCAGTCGGGATAACCCGAAAAGTCGGTTTCACAGACGCCGGTGATCACCGCTTCTGCTTCTACCTGATAAGCATAAATTGATGCCAGCGTCAGAAACAGAATGTTGCGTCCCGGTACAAAGGTGCTGGGTAAACCGCCGGCATCCGGATCGAAGGCGGGAACCGGAATGTTATCACGCGTCAGGCTACTGACCGCCAGTTCATTCAGCAGGGTGACATCCAGCACCTTATGCGCCCGCGCACCCAGCTGCAGAGAGAGCGCCTGCGCAACCTCGATCTCTTCGCGATGGCGCTGACCATAATCAAAAGTGACGCAATGCACTTCGTCATATTGTTTGAGGGCCTGAATCAGGCAGGTTGTTGAATCCTGACCGCCGCTAAAAACCACTATTGCACGTTTCATAGTTGTCCTGAATATCGGGTTAAGCGCCTATGGTACTGCCTGCGGCACTCTCACTCAATCATCACCGGTGGGGGTATCCAGGCGCGGGTAAAATCAAACCAGCCCCAGCTGTTAAGATAAATTCCTTCTACGCCGGGCGGTGCGCTGACCTGATAGCGATAATTAAACAGCGGCGTGATAACCGCATCGCTCATCAGCTGCTGAAAAGTGTGTTGCAGGCCGTCAAAGCGATCGGACTCCTGCGCCAGCGCCTGGATCTGATCGAGGCTGGCGATCAACCTGCGATACTGTTCTGCGTCCAGAATAGCAGGCCAGAGTGAATCAAGGCGTAACCAGCTTTCCAGCGTAAATTGCGGCGCGTCGCCAATCAGGCGATCGCCCATGATCAGATCGGCGCTGGGCAGATCGTTGTAATTTTTCCAGCTTTTACCCGGATGAAAATGCAGCTGCAGCTGACAATCATGCATTGCCAACAGTTGCTGTAACTGATGCGCCATCGCATCCAGCTCCACCGGCAGGTGATAGTGGAGTTGCAGGATCGCCGGTAGCGAAATATGCGGATTCTCCGGCCAGCATGGTAGTGGCCAGCCCGGCAGCAATTCGCGACCCGGAGTAATCAGTCCCTCTTCCAGCGGCAGCCTGGCAACCATCTCCGCCTGCTGGATCAAATGCATTAGTTTTGCCGCCTGGGCAGGGCTCAACGCCTCGCTTTGCCTGATCGCCAGATAACAGAAGCCGAGACTGATGCTGTTACTGACCGGGCGTAGCCGCGACAACTCATGCTGTGCGCCAATGGCAATCTGCACCGGATGGCGACAGCTGGTGCCCAGCTGGCTGTCGAACAGCTGTGGCGTAATCCAGTACTCAATCGCCTGCATCAGCGGATGTTGCAGGTGATACCAGCCGTGGCTTTCGATCCGCACCAGCGTTGGCGAAAAATGGCTGAGACGATACGGCCCGGCCCCCAACTTTTCATCCTGTGGATGGGGTAACAGACAGCTCACACTGGCCAGGCGGTGTGCCAGCCAGTTGTCAGGACAGTGCAGTTCAAAGCGCAGGCAGAGTGCATGCGCCAGCGTGATGCTTTTGACACTGGCAAGCAGTTTACTGCCGGTTTCACTTTGCAGAATGCGTTGCAGTTGCTGCTGTAACTGACCGGCATCGATCGCTTCGCCGCTGTGCCAGTGCAGCTGCGGGCGCAAAAAGAAAAACCACTCTTTCTGATTGTCACCGCACACCCAGTGATGTGCCAGATCGGCCACCGGCTGGTGGTCGGCAAAGCGGGTGAGTCCGGCATAAATATGCCGCGCCAGATGCTGCTCGGCACGTCCGTCAAGGCTTAGCGGCTGACTATCATCCAGTGGGCGGTAGTAGGGGATACGCAGCGTCGGTGCGTCATTCTGCCACTGTCCGCCCATAAACGGCTGCAACAGATGAGCAAGCTGCTCTGGTGCCAGTTGCACTAATTGCAGCGCATGCTGCGTTTGACCGCCATCCAGTTGCTGCTGTAGTAACGCGCTGCGTAACTGCTCAGGATTTTGCAGAAAGCGCAGCGTGCCGCGTTTACCGCGGCCGGATTGCGCCTGCCAGTCAAGCCATTCATTCTGTTGCCACTGGCGCAACAGAGTACGAACATGGCGCTCACTGCAAAAGCAACGTTCAGCCATCTCGGCCACGCTGGTTTGCTGTACCGCGCCCCGACTGTGTTGCCACAGTCTGGTAAACTGATTCAGACGATTGAGCTGGCGCATAATGAAACCCGGAAGTGATTTCACAAAGTATTCACTATTAGTTCCGTAAATACCAGGTGATACTCTACGATGGTTATTTAATCGTTAGCAGGAGATGAGATGTCACGTTTAGCCGCTTTTGATATGGATGGCACCTTATTATTGCCTAACCACCAGTTAGGGGAAGAAACGCTGGCGGCACTGCGTGCGCTGCAGCAAAAAAAGGTGGTGCTGGCTTTCGCTACCGGCAGGCATCTGCTTGAAATGAAAATTCTGGCCGCCGATCTGGCTCTTGATGCCTGGCTTATCACCGGCAATGGCACACGCATCAACGGACTACAGGGCGAGCAATTGTTCGGCTGCGATTTGCCCGCGGAGATTGCGCACCAGGTGACCCACACCCAGTGGGACACCACGGCCACACTGCATCTGTTTAATGATGATGGCTGGTTTACCGGCACGGAGCTGCCGGAAATATTACAGGCGCATCTGCTGAGTGGCTTCAGTTATCAGCTGGGTGATGTACGCAATATTCCGGCCGATAAAGTAACTAAAATCTGCTTTATCGCTGAGCATGACGAGCTGTGCCGCCTCGAGATCCAGCTGCGCGAAGCGCTGGGCGATCGTGCGCATTTGTGTTTTTCGGCCTGGGAGTGTCTGGAAGTGCTGCCGCTTAACTGTAATAAAGGCACCGCGCTTAATTTTCTCAGCAACCATTTGGGGCTGACAATGGCCGACTGCATGGCTTTTGGTGATGCGATGAACGATCGGGAAATGCTGGAGAGCGTCGGGCGCGGATTTATTATGGGCAATGCAATGCATCAACTGAAAAACGAACTGCCGCATTTACCGGTGATCGGGCATTGTGCGACGCAGGGGGTATCACATTATCTGAATCACTGGCTGACAACTCCGGATCTCAGTTATACCCCGCGCTCCTGACGCGACAGCAACCCATCCCGCCAGTGTTAACTATCGCGAGCCGGTCACTTCGCACTGTTCGGCTTTTTTTTCGCCCGGCATCACCTTAATGATTACGTAACATAATGATTAATTGAATTTAATTTTACTGGCTTCGCTTTGCTGTGGCTGAGATAACCTCAATCTTCTCAGGCTATTTTCAATGGAGCGAAATATGAACCCTTGTCGGGTGGGATTTAATGGCCAGCGTCTGGACCCAATCAGCGGAGCCAGCCATTTAGGTAACGGTTATCGCGCTTATCATCCCTCGCTGATGCGATTTAATCGCCCGGATGGCTGGGCGCCCTTTGGCGCTGGCGGCATCAATCCTTATCTCTACTGTGACGGCGATCCGCTGAATCGCGTTGACCCGTCGGGGCACGCAAGCTGGCTGGCTGGCCTGGGGATCGGACTGGGAATTTTGGGCATTGTCGCTGCGCTGTTAACCGGCGGTGCCGCTATCGCCGTAGCCGGAAGTCTCAGTGCGGCAATCGGCAGCGCCTCGCCGCTGTCATTGCTCAGCGGAATTGCAGGGCTGGTGGCAGATGTCAGCGGCATCGCCAGCACCGCCACCGCACACAGCAACCGCAGAGCGTCAACGGCGCTAAGCTGGATCTCTCTTGCAGCCGGAATGCTTTCCCTCGGGATGGGTCTGGCATCTATGGCCTGGCGAAGAGTGAATTCAGCAGTCAGACAACTGGGCAACTTGAGTTCAGCGAGATCCACATGGGGAAATGTCGACGATATAGAAAATATTCAGATGCTGGGAGTAGGAAGCTCAACTCGCCCCTCGAGGATCACAGACATCTATTACAGCTTTGATGACGTTAAAAAAGGCTCCCGACGTCTGAATATTGTTGCGCATGGCCGGTTTGAACAGAGTTTAAATTACGCGACCGTTGGATTCAGTCAGGTATCCACCCGCTATACCGGTGCAAGCTTTGCAGCTTATCTGTCGGATATGGGCATCAACTTCTCTGATTATGCTGACGGCGGCGTAAGACTGATCGTTTGCTATTCCGCGGATGGCGCTGACAGCTTTGCCGCCAGCTTTGCCCGGCAGTCGGGTTTATCGGTAAAAGCATTCAGCGGGCCGGTAACCACAGAAGGTGAATTGCAATCCATGGTCAATGCGCATGCGTCACCCAACCACCTTGAAAAGGTGTTTAACGGTAATTTACTGGTAGCGGAAGAATCTTTAAATGAGGGGCTTGTCGAGCTGGAATCGAGAGATAATTTATTCCGTGTCATCAAAGAGAACCGGGGGATCAGCGGCGGGTATAATCCGCTGACCACTCGTCTGGCAAAAAGCTAACGGTCAGACGTTGCCGCTTGATAACGCCGCCTGCCAACTGCTGATATCACCGATATTGTCAGCCACCCATTTGGCGTTGTAGTAACTGTCGAGATAGCGTTCACCGCTGTCACACAGCAGAGTAACAATCGCCCCCTGACGCCCTTGCTCACGCATCTGTCGGGCGACCTGCAAGGCTCCCCAAACGTTGGTGCCGGTGGACGCGCCGACTTTGCGGCCAAGCTGTTTTTCCATCCACAGCATGGTTGCGATGCTGGCGCCATCCGGCACCTTCAGCATGCTGTCAATTACGTCGGGAATAAACGACGGCTCGACGCGTGGGCGGCCAATCCCTTCAATTTTGCTGCCCACCGCGCTACGCAGGGCAGCATCACGCTGACGCCAGTAGTCATAAAATACTGAATTTTCAGGGTCGACCACCATCAGTTGGGTATCATGACCCTGGTAACGTAAATAGCGGCCAATGGTGGCTGAAGTACCGCCGGTTCCGGCACTCATTACAATGGTATCAGGAATCGGGAAAGGCTCGCTGGACATCTGGCGGAAGATGCTTTCCGCGATATTGTTATTGCCACGCCAGTCGGTGGCACGCTCGGCATAGGTAAACTGATCCATAAAGTGACCATCGAGATCGCGCGCCAGCCGTTCTGATTCAGCATACAGCTGACAAGGATCGCTGACGAAATGACACTGACCGCCATAAAAGGCAATCTGCTCAACTTTACGTCTGGCGGTGCTGGCCGGCATAACGGCAATAAAAGGTAACCCCAACAGCCGGGCAAAATAGGCTTCCGACACGGCGGTACTGCCCGATGATGCCTCGATAATCGGACGATCCTGTTTTATCCAGCCATTACTCAGGCCATACAAAAACAGGGAGCGTGCCAGCCGATGTTTCAGGCTGCCGGTCGGATGGGTGCTTTCATCTTTCAGATACAGCCAGATGCCAGGATAATCAGCCAGTGCCAGGCGGATCAGATGAGTATCGGCAGATCGCTGAAAGTCAGCGTTGATTTCTTTGATGGCGTGTTTGGTCCACTGGCTGTTCATGGGCTGGCTCCTGAAAATGATGAACAGAGAGTAAGGCATTTCCGGGAAAAAAGGTTTGCCTTCTTTCCTGTATAATCGCCAGATTAGAGAAATATTTTCTCCTGGATGGCCGTATGTTAGATAAAACTGACCGTAAACTGCTGGCGTTATTGCAGAATGACTGCACGTTGTCCTTACAGGCGCTGGCCGACGCGGTGAATCTCACCACCACACCGTGCTGGAAACGGCTGAAAAAGCTGGAAGATGACGGCATTATCCGTGGCCGGGTAGCGCTGCTTGACGGTGAAAAACTCGGGCTGTCGCTGACGGCGTTTATGCTGATTAAAACGCATCAGCACAGCAGCGAGTGGTATCAGCAGTTTGTTGATGTGGTACAGAGCATGCCAGAAGTCATGGCGTTTTATCGCATGGCCGGTGAGTATGATTATCTGCTGCGAATCCAGGTGGCTGACATGAAACGCTATGATGCGTTTTACAAACGTTTAGTGAACGGCATTCCAGGCTTAATCGATGTCACTTCGAGTTTTGCCATGGAAGAGATAAAATACACTACGGCATTGCCGGTAAATCCATAATCTGATGCGGTATCACCGCTTTCTCCAACCCCCAGGAATTATTGCGTGCGATTGTTTAGCCAATTAAGTTGGTATTTTGCCCGGGAATGGCGTCGTTATCTCGGCGCGGTTTCATTGCTGATTGTGATAGCAATTTTGCAACTGCTGCCACCAAAAGTGGTGGGGGAGATTGTCGACGGCGTGACGCAACAGCAGATGAGCGCCGGGCAAATTATGATGTGGATCGGCTTGATGCTGGTAACCGCGCTGGTGGTCTATCTGCTGCGTTACGTCTGGCGCGTGCTGCTGTTCGGTGCCTCTTATCAGCTGGCGGTGGAGCTGCGCGAAGATTTCTATCGTCAGCTGAGCCGGCAGCATCCTGAATTTTATCTGCGCCACCGCACCGGTGATCTGATTGCCCGCGCCACCAATGACGTCGACCGGGTGGTATTTGCCGCCGGCGAAGGAGTACTGACGCTGGTGGACTCTCTGGTGATGGGGCTGGCGGTGCTGATCGTAATGAGCACGCAAATCAGCTGGCAACTGACGCTGCTGGCGCTGTTACCAATGCCGGTAATGGCGCTGGTGATTAAACGCTACGGCGATCAGCTGCATAACCGCTTCAAACTGGCGCAGGCTGCGTTCTCCTCATTGAATAACCAGACTCAGGAAAGCCTGACCAGTATCCGCATGATCAAAGCTTTTGGTCTGGAAGACCATCAGTCTGCCCAGTTTGCCGATATCGCCCGTGATACCGGCGAGAAAAACATGCGCGTCGCGCGCGTGGATGCGCGTTTTGATCCCACTATTTATATCGCAATCGGCATGTCTAACCTGCTGGCGATTGGCGGCGGCAGCTGGCTGGTATGGCATGGGGACATGACGCTGGGCCAGTTGACCAGTTTTGTGATGTATCTCGGCCTGATGATCTGGCCAATGCTGGCGCTGGCGTGGATGTTTAATATTGTCGAGCGCGGCAGCGCGGCGTGGAGCCGCATTCGCGCGCTGTTATCAGAAGCGCCAGCGGTCGCCGACGGCGATAAAACGCTGCCGGAAGGGCGCGGTATGTTGCAGGTGGCGATCCGTGAATTTAGCTGGCCGGGCAGTCAGCAGGCCGCGTTACGCAATGTGAATTTCAACCTGAAGCCGGGGCAGATGTTAGGGCTGTGCGGCCCGACAGGTTCCGGTAAAAGCACCTTGCTGAGTCTGATTCAGCGCCATTTCGATATTGCGCAGGGCGATATTCGCTATCACGGTATTCCGCTGACTCAGCTACGCATTGACAGCTGGCGTGGACGACTGGCGGTGGTCAATCAGACGCCGTTCCTGTTTTCTGATAGCGTCGCCAATAATATTGCGCTGGGTCGTCCGGGGGCGACGCAGAGCGAAATTGAAGAGGCGGCGCGTCTCGCCAGCGTGCATGACGATATTTTGCGGCTGCCGCAGGGTTATGAAACTGAGGTGGGCGAGCGCGGTGTGATGCTGTCCGGCGGACAAAAACAGCGTATTTCTATCGCGCGCGCGCTGCTGCTTAACGCCGAAATCTTGCTGCTGGATGATGCACTGTCGGCGGTGGATGGTCGCACTGAGCATCAGATTCTGCATAATTTGCGCAGCTGGGGTGAAGGACGCACGGTGATTATCAGTGCCCATCGCCTGTCAGCTCTGACCGAGGCCAGTGAAATTCTGGTGATGCAGCACGGCGTGGTGGCGCAGCGCGGTAGCCATGAGCAGCTAACGGAACAGTCGGGCTGGTACAGCGATATGTATCGTTATCAGCAGCTGGAAGCGGCGCTTGATGAAGATGAGAATGAGAAGGGCGTGCCACATGAATAGTTTGCCGCAGATTTGGCCTACCTTAAAGCGCCTGCTCTCCTACGGTAAACCCTGGCGTAAATCGCTGGGTATTGCGGTAGTGCTGTTATGGATCGCGGCGGCGGCGGAAGTGATGGGACCGATCCTGATCAGCTACTTTATCGATAATATGGTGGCGAAACACCATATGCCGCTGGGGATCGCGCTCGGACTGGTGGTCGGTTACATCTTGCTGCAGGTGCTGGCGGCCTCACTGCATTACGCTCAGTCACTGCTGTTCAGTGAGGCGGCGGTCGGCGTGGTGCAACGCCTGCGCAGTGATGTGATGGATGCGGCGCTACGTCAGCCACTCAGCGCATTCGATACTCAACCGGTTGGGCAAATTATTTCGCGTGTGACCAATGACACCGAAGTGGTGCGCGATCTGTATGTCACCGTGGTGGCGACGGTACTGCGTGCCGCGGCGCTGATTGGTGCCATGCTGGTGGCGATGTTCAGCCTTGACTGGCGCATGGCGCTGGTGGCAATCACGATTTTCCCGGCGGTAATCACCGTAATGCTGATTTATCAGCGTTACAGCACGCCAATCGTGCGTCGGGTACGCAGCTATCTGGCGGATATTAACAACGGCTTTAATGAAGTAATTAACGGTATGAGCGTGATTCAGCAGTTTCGCCAGCAGGCTCGCTTTGGCGAGCGCATGGGCGAAGCCAGCCGTTCACACTATCTGGCGCGGATGCAAACGCTGCGGCTTGATGGCTTTTTACTGCGTCCGTTACTCAGCCTGTTCTCGGCTCTGATACTGTGCGGCCTGATGATGCTGTTTGGCTTCTCTTCGGTCGGCAGTATTGAAGTTGGCGTGCTGTATGCCTTTATTAACTACCTTGGACGACTCAACGAGCCGCTGATTGAGCTGACCACGCAACAATCAATGTTGCAGCAAGCGGTGGTCGCCGGCGAGCGTATTTTTGAACTGATGGATGCGCCGCGCCAGCAATACGGTCACGACCGGCGGCCGCTGACCAGCGGCCGCATTGAGGTTGACCAGCTCAGCTTTGCCTATCGCGACGATCGTAATGTACTCAGTGACATTAATTTGCAGGTGCCTGCGCGCGATTTTGTCGCGCTGGTCGGGCATACCGGCAGCGGCAAGAGCACGCTGGCTAATTTACTGATGGGTTATTATCCGCTGAAGCAGGGCGAAATTCGCCTCGATGGCCGCCCGTTGAGCAGCCTCAGCCACCAGACGCTACGTCAGGGCGTGGCGATGGTACAGCAGGATCCGGTGGTGCTGGCGGATACCTTTTTTGCCAATGTCACGCTGGGGCGCGATATCAGCGAGCAGCAGGTGTGGCAGGCGCTGGAGACCGTACAGCTGGCCGAACTGGCGCGCGGTCTGGCCGAGGGGATCCATACCCGGCTGGGCGAGCAGGGTAATAATTTGTCAGTTGGCCAGAAACAGCTGCTGGCCATGGCGCGTGTGCTGGTGGCGGCACCGCAGATTCTGATTCTGGATGAAGCGACTGCCAATATTGATTCGGGTACTGAGCAGGCGATTCAGCGCGCGCTGCGGGCGATTCGTCAGCACACCACGCTGGTGGTGATTGCCCATCGCCTGTCCACCATTATCGAAGCCGATACCATTCTGGTGCTGCATCGCGGCCAGGCGGTCGAGCAGGGTAATCACCGAGAATTACTGGCGCAGCAGGGGCGTTACTGGCAAATGTATCAGTTGCAGCTGGCCGGCGATGAACTTAACTCGGGCATCACGGCCGAAGCCTGAGGACTGATTGCACCTTTTTTGCGCAATTTTTTCGGCATGTTTCACCTTGATGCACTTTCCTGAACAGCTGACGCACCGAAATGGTGCGTTTTGTCCTTATTGCCCGCCAGTACGCTGCGGCGCTTCCCATCCTGATGCCCGGTATTACCCGGTTGCAGACCGTCTTATTCGCTGAAATTTCCCGGTTTTTAATTTATGGCACAGCCTTTGCTTTATACATCCCGGGTCGGGTGTAACTGACATTTTCCAATAGCTGGAGGGGATCGTATGAAGCTGGTTACCGTGGTAATCAAACCGTTCAAACTGGAAGACGTGCGTGAAGCACTGTCCTCTATCGGCATTCAGGGCCTGACCGTCACCGAGGTGAAAGGTTTTGGTCGCCAGAAAGGTCATGCAGAACTCTATCGCGGTGCTGAGTACAGCGTGAACTTCCTGCCAAAAGTAAAAATTGATGTGGCTATCGCCGACGATCAGATCGATGAAGTGATCGACGTGATTAGCAAAGCCGCTTACACCGGCAAAATTGGCGACGGTAAGATCTTCGTTGCAGAACTGCAGCGTGTCATCCGTATTCGTACCGGTGAAACTGACGAAGCCGCGCTGTAATTTCGGGGTCTGAACTGTGATGGGATGGAATAAAATGAAAAAAGTACTGACGACGTTGGGTTTGGCAAGCCTGGCACTGTTACCATCGCTCGCGATGGCTGCACCTGCCGTTGCAGATAAAGCTGATAACGCCTTTATGATGATTTGCACCGCGCTGGTGCTGTTTATGTCTATACCAGGTATTGCATTGTTTTACGGCGGTCTGATTCGCGGTAAAAACGTGCTGTCGATGTTGACGCAGGTGGCGGTTACTTTTTCGCTGGTTTGCGTGCTGTGGATGCTGTATGGCTACTCGCTGGCGTTCAGCGAAGGTAATGCTTTCTTCGGTGGTTTCAGCATGGCAATGTTGAAAAATATCGAACTGACGGCCTTATCGGGTTCCTTCTATCAGTATATTCACGTGGCGTTTCAGTGTTCATTCGCCTGTATTACCGTGGGGCTGATTGTTGGTGCCATCGCCGAGCGTATTCGCTTCTCGGCAGTACTGATCTTTGTGGTGATTTGGCTGACGCTGGCTTATTTGCCGGTGGCGCATATGGTGTGGGGCGGTGGTTTCCTGGCACAGGATGGCGCGCTGGACTTCGCCGGTGGGACAGTGGTGCACATCAATGCCGCGGTTGCCGGTCTGGTTGGCGCTTACCTGCTGGGCAAACGTGCTGGCTTCGGTAAAGAAGCTTTCAAACCACACAACCTGCCGATGGTATTTATCGGTACGGCGATTCTGTACGTTGGCTGGTTTGGTTTCAACGCCGGTTCGGCAAGCTCTGCCAACGAAATCGCCGCGCTGGCGTTCCTCAATACCGTAATGGCAACAGCGGGCGCGGTACTGGCGTGGACCTTTGGCGAGTGGATGTTCCGCGGTAAGCCTTCACTGCTGGGTGCTTGTTCAGGCGTCATTGCCGGTCTGGTCGCAATAACGCCAGCCTGTGGTTATGTCGGCGTCGGGGGTGCTCTGATTATTGGTATCGCCGGTGGTATCGCTGGCCTGTGGGGTGTCACCATCCTGAAGAAATGGCTGCGCGTTGACGATCCCTGCGATGTGTTCGGTGTGCACGGCGTTTGTGGTATTGTCGGCTGCATCCTGACCGGTGTGTTCGCCTCTACCTCACTGGGCGGCGTTGGCTACGCAGAGGGCGTGACCATGGGCCACCAGGTGCTGATTCAGTTGCTGAGTGTGGTAGTGACGATTGTCTGGACCGCAGTGGTTGCCTTTATCGGCTTCAAAATTGCCGACATGATTGTTGGCCTGCGTGTACCGGAAGAGCAGGAGCGTGAAGGTCTGGACGTTAACAGCCACGGCGAGAATGCTTACAACCACTAAGCGTAATGGCTGACTAAGAAAAGCAGTGCAATAAAAAAACAGAAGAAAAAAAAGGGGCGATGTCACTGACATCGCCCCTTACTATTTGCCTCTGGCCAGCTTAACTGCGATGACGCATAACCCCTTCCTGCACCGTCGATGCCACCAGCGTGCCATCCTGAGTATAGAATTCACCGCGTACAAAGCCGCGAGCGCCTGAAGCTGAGGTGCTGACTACGTTATACAGCAGCCACTGATTCAGATCGAAAGGGCGATGGAACCACATCGAGTGGTCGATGGTTGCCACCTGCATTCCCGACTCAAGGAACCCCTTACCATGTGGCTGTAATGCCACCGGCAAAAAGTTGAAATCCGAAGCATAACCCAGCAGATACTGATGAATACGGATATCCTCGGGCATCTGACCATTTGCGCGAAACCATACCTGACGTTCAGGCAGATCCACATGCCCTTGCAGCGGGTTGTGAAACTTCACCGGGCGAATTTCCAGTGGTTTTTCAGCAAGAAATTTTTCGCGCGCCTTTTCCGGAATAAATTCCGCCAGCTGTATGGCGATATCGGTCTCTGAGGGCAGATTTTCCGGCCCCGGAACCTGCGGCATGCTGTTTTGATGTTCGTAACCGCTTTCCGGCGACTGGAATGAAGCGGTCATATAGAAAATTGGCTGGCCATTCTGAATCGCGCTGACGCGGCGCGCGCTGAAGCTATTGCCGTCACGCAGGGTTTCGACATCGTAGATTATCGGCTTCTGGCTGTCGCCGGGGCGTAAGAAATAGCTGTGAAAAGAGTGGATCATCCGGTCGGCAGGCACCATCTGTTTAGCCGCGTACAGCGCCTGGCCGACAACCTGGCCTCCAAAGACCTGGCGCAGGCCTAAGTCCTCGCTCTGACCACGAAACAGGCCTTCTTCTAATTTTTCTAATTTGAGCAGATCTAACAGGTTTTGCAGTGCCTGGCTCATAGCAACATCCTCGAAAATGGTTCAGCAGTTAGTTTGCGAGATCCGACCAGTTACCGTCAACTGCGTTCAAAGCTAATGCGCTGTTTTTTGCATTTCACGCTGATGAAACTGCTGTCCCAGGCAAAAATCAGTAAGTTGTGCCAGAATTAACTCTGTGACGCTGTTAATAGCGTAGTTTCCGGCAGGTTTACCGGCAAACATTGATCATAAGGAGCAGAAATCAATGAAACTTTGGCATGTAATGAGTGGCGCTGCGCTGGCTGTGGCACTGGCTGGTTGTGCAGATAAAAGCAATGATATTCCTACTCCAACGCTGGGATCGCCGACGGCTGGGCAGCAGGCGGCCATAGCGCAACCAAATGTCAGCGGCTCGGTGTATATCCGCCAGCGCATTGCCTTGCCACCTGACGCGGTGCTGACGGTAACGCTGTCAGACGCTTCACTGGCTGACGCGCCGTCTAAAGTGCTGGCGCAGCGTGCGGTTCGTACCGATGGCAAACAGTCGCCGTTCCAGTTCGTGCTACCGTTTAATCCGGCAGATATCCAGCCTAACGCGCGTATCCTGTTAAGTGCCGCAGTGACAATTGATGGCAAATTGGCATTTATTACCGATACGGTTAAACCGGTTATTAACGGTGGTGGAACCAAAGCGGAGCTGATTATGGTGCCGGTGCCGTCAGTGGCGATGCCAACCCAAAACGGCGCGACCCGCACGGTACCGTCAACTTCACCAACGCAGGTGACGCCTTCAACTTCAGTACCGGCTCCGACAATGTACTGATAATTCTTGTGGGCAGTGAGAACATTACTGCGGTGTAGTCATTTGCAGGGGAGCCGTTTTCGGCTCCCGTCTTAACTTAAAGTTTCCAGCGGTAATCTGCCAGTGACACTTTCCCGTCGTTGCTGACTTCAACCCCTTCGGCCTCCAGCGCATCACGCTGGCGACTGAGATCGTCACCCACCAAAGATATCTCACCCTTACGATTGATAACCCGATGCCAGGGAAGTTTGCTGCCCTGCGGCAGACGGCGCAGCACGCCGCCTACTTGTCTGGCGGCACGCGGTGAGCCGGCCAGACGGGCGATTTCACCATAAGTGGTGACGCAGCCGAAGGGAATCGATGCCACTATCTGCCAGACACGTTGTTGAAAGCTGTCATTGTCGAACATGCGAATTATCCGAAGGAATAATTACAAAACCTTAATCGATAACTTATGGATACTAAAGCAATTTTAATCAGCGAGCCCGGCAGCCCGCGGCAGCATTGCTGCGATAATCGCCAGTATGATCAATTAACCGTCAAAGTCGGCTGCGGATATTTTAGGCAGTAACCGGCAGTGCAACGCCGTTAAATTTGACTAAAATGCATCAGTTGTTCAAGAAAGCAACGGTCGCCTGGGGTTCGCTTGCAATTGATGAAGGCATCATTGATAATGCCTGCGCTCTGAACGTTAGAGCCGTCAATGGAGGCCCTGTTGGTGCTCCCGCAACGCTAACTTGTGAACTCGGTCAGATCCGGAAGGAAGCAGCCGCAGCAGGTAACGCGTGTGCCGGGATGTCGCTGGCAGGGCCTCCACCAATTTCAGCCCTTCGCATTACTTTTCCCGTCACAATATTTAAAGTTGCCTTTAACGTACATATTTCCAGACTGATACCGGAATTTTGTCGTACAGCTTATTCATGGTCAATTCAGCCAGTCGATGGTCCGCCGCAGAATTAAACACTTCTAATTCATCATCAGATAATTCGTACTTATTTTTTTCAATTACGCGCTCAAGAGTATCAATTGAACGACAACGTCTTAAACGCATCAGATAATCAGTTTTGGTCAGAATTTTGTCTGTCATTGTTAAACCGTAGTAAAAATAATGGGTTGCTAAAATGAATGGCTAGCTGATAAAGGTCGCTGAGCGCATTCTTCGATGAAGATGTTAAAAAGTCGCCGGGCTGATTTCTGCCAACGTTGAAGATCCTGCACATTAATACCGTAGTTACTAAAAAGCATAAATGTGTCATCAAGATATTCATCAATTTGAGCAATCAGATCCGTATCTTCAACGTGTTTAATTTTGTAATTCATGGTGAAAGAAGCGATATGCTCAATCAATTCGTTAAGTTGTAAATTGACGGCTGACGTCGGGTCGTTGACCCACCCATGGTGACTGTCGCCCAGGGTTGCCATACTCTCGTCATACAGATTTTCACACAAGAATTTCAATTGAGCAATATCATGCCTTTTCGGTGAGTATTCGTCCATCTCTTTCCCCTCCATAGCGAATGACAAAAGCCGTTACTTGGGCTGAGCTGAAGGTATGCGGCCTGGAAGCGATTATAAAAAAATACTTTATAAACGGACATATTGAATATAACGCAGATTAATTAATATTGCCTGAGGATATTACCAAAAATTACAATTCATCGGCGGTTGTTGGATAGTGGTTGTCAATCAGTTCAAAAACCAGATGGCCCGGAATAATCTGGAAACAGACGCTTTCAGCAACGGTCTGGCCAGCATCAATATCTAAACAGGCATTGAATATGTTCCATGTAAACTGATAACGCATCTTATAACGCAAACTTTCCAGTGGATCGACTGAAATAATTTTCAGGCTGTCGGGAACAAAACGCGCATCTTGCGAATACCAGGTTAAATCGCCAACTAACTGTGGTTGTATTTTGAGAATATTCTGTTGAATGACTTGCATCAATAATAGCGGGTTAACTTCATCCTGCGAATAATTGCACGGGATCAATTTGCGCATTTTTCCCTCATTAAGTTAATTTCACCTTAATGTTTATCATTGTGCCGTGCAGCCGATAAAGCAAGATGCAAAAAAAGATAATTATCTATCGTTATGATTTTTATGTGATTTATCTTGAAAGGTCAAGGCTTTTTCTCTGATAGCTTAAAGCATGAATATTAATTTATTTTACCAGATAAGCAAACCGTGCTGAATATCGCTGGCGTAACACCTCGAAACAGTTTTTTTGCCGTGTATAAATAACCGCCCGGAAGATTTAATGTTATGTTATAACATAATAAATCTGTCGGATCATCGTCATGCCTTACTCTTTTACCACCAAACCCACGCTGTTTACCCGCTCTGCGGCAGTCAGGCTGTTACTGAGTCTGATACCCATTGCCTTGCTGTGCGCGGCACTGGGCTGGGCAATGTCACAATGATTAGCCTGGATAAGTTACAGGCGGGATACCGGCATCAGTCGGTGACACCGCCGATCAGTGGACGCTTTTTACCGGGATCGATGACTGCGCTGGTTGGTGCCAACGGCTGTGGTAAGTCGACGTTACTGAAGACTCTGGCGGGGTTACTGCCGCCGGTGAACGGCTCATATCAGTTATCGCTGCCGCCCTCTGCCGTTGGCTGGCTACCGCAGCAGACGGAAATCGAACGCCAGTTCCCGATCACCGTGTTTGATCTGGTGGCGATGGGGTGCTGGCAGCGCACCGGCTGGTTTGGCTGCATTGGCCGTCAGCTGCGTCAGGAGATTATGCAAACGTTGCGTAAGGTGAGAATGGACGATTTTGCCGATGCGCAACCCGGAATGCTGTCTGGTGGCCAGTTACAGCGGGTGCTGTTTGCGCGTTTGCTGATGCAACAGGCTTCTCTGCTGCTGCTGGACGAGCCGTTTACCGGCATTGACAGCCAGACTATTGCACTGCTGCTGGACTTACTAGCCGATCGCCATCGTCAGGGCTGCACCTTAATCGTGGTGCTGCACGATATGAGCATGGTCGATACCTGGTTTCCGCAAGTTCTGCGCTTACAGGACGATGCTGCCGAATGGCGTTCGCGCGACGTGCAGGCCGCGTCGCTGCGCCAGATGGGAGAGCGATAATGGTTATCTCGCTGCTGCAACCTTTTATCGAATTTGGTTTTATGCGCCGGGCGTTAGTGGCCTGTATTGCGTTATCGATTAGCGCCACTCCGCTAGGGGTATTTTTACTGCTGCGGCGTATGAGCCTGGTTGGCGACGCGTTATCACATGCGGTGTTGCCGGGTGCGGCGATTGGCTACCTGATTTCTGGCCTGTCGCTGGTAGCGATGGGCGTGGGCGGTTTTATCGCCGGGTTGTCGGTGGCACTGCTTTCCGGCGCAGTCAGCCGCTTAACCCCGTTGCGTGAAGACGCCAGCTTTGCCGGTTTTTATCTGGGTTCGCTGGCTTTAGGCGTCACGCTGGTGTCGCTGCGCGGATCGAGTGTCGATCTGCTGCACGTGCTCTTTGGATCGCTTTTGGCGGTTGATAATCAATCGATCCTGCTGGTAGGTAGCATTGCCGCGATTACCCTGATGGCACTGGCCTTGATCTATCGTCCACTGGTTATCGATGCCTTCGATGCCAGTTTTCTGCGTGCGCAAAGCCGCTGGAGCTCACCGCTGGTCAACGGCATTTTTCTGATACTGGTGGTGATGAATCTGGTGGCCGGATTTCAGGTGCTCGGTACTTTGATGTCGGTTGGACTGATGATGTTGCCCGCTACCAGCGCCCGCTTCTGGAGTATTCGCCTGCCGGGAATGCTGACCGCCGCAATAATTCTGGCGGTGATCGCCAGCTTCAGTGGCCTGTTTGCTTCATTTTATCTCTCACTGCCTGCCGGTCCGGCGGTGGTGCTGAGTGCCGCAATACTGTTTTTTATCTCAATTTTAATGGGGCCCTGCGGTGGTCTGCTCAGCAGCCGCCGCTTTTTAACGACAGGCAAGGAGAAAGTATGAAGAAGTTATCATTGGCGCTGGCGGTTGCGGCACTGCTCAGCAGCCCGCTGGCGCTGGCGAAAACGGTAGAAACCGTTGCCAGTTTTACCGTGTTAGCCGACATCGTGCAGCAGGTTGGCGGCGAACATGTCCGGGTAAGAAGTCTGGTTGGACCGAACGGCGATCCGCACAGCTTTGAGCCAACGCCACAGGACAGCCAGGCTTTATCAAAAGCGCAGGTGGTCTTTGTCAGCGGCCTCGGGCTGGAAGGCTGGATGGATCGACTGGTCAGCGCCTCGGGTTATCAGGGCAAAGTCGTGGTTGCATCTCAGGGTATTGATACGCGCAAAATGACAGAAGATGGGCAAACCATTACCGATCCACATGCGTGGAACAGCATGCACAACGGCACGGTGTATGCTACTAACGTGATGAATGCGCTGATCGCTGCCGATCCAGATAATGCGGACTACTTCCGTCAGCACGGTGCGGCCTATATCAGCCAGCTCAACCAGCTGGATAGCTGGGCGAAACAGACCTTTGACGCGATTCCTGAGGCGAAACGTCAGGTGCTGACCAGTCACGATGCGTTCGGCTATTTTGGTCAGCGTTATGGCGTACGTTTTCTTGCGCCGGTTGGTTTTTCTACCGAGTCGGAAGCCAGTGCTGGCGATGTGGCGGCGTTAATTAAGCAGCTTAAAACCGGGGATATTCATCGCTACTTTATTGAGAACCAGACCGATCCGCGGCTGGTTAAGCAGATTGCCTCTGCCACCGGCGCACAGCCGGGCGGGGAACTGTATCCTGAAGCGTTATCAGAAAAAGATGGGCCAGCAGCCAGCTATATTGCGGCATTTAAGCACAACGTTGAGGCGATGGCAGGCAGTATGAAGTAATAAAAAAGGGCCGGATGGGAAGTCCGGCCCAAAAGGACAACATGACACAACAACACTATCGTTTTTTCTTTCTGCCCTGAACCGCTTTAAAGCGTGGGTTAGTTTTGCAAATCACATAGATGCGACCGTGGCGACGCACTACCTTGCAGTCTTTATGACGCTTTTTGGCTGAACGTAATGAACTCAGTACCTGCATGAGACAGTTCCTTATTTTTTGCTGCTACCAAGAAAACTGCCAAAACGCTTATTAAAGCGAGCTGCACTGCCTTCCTTGTTGAACTCTTTCTGCTTGCCGGTGTAATACGCATGGGAAGCGGAGGAGACATCAAGCGTTACGTAAGGATAAGTTGCCCCTTCGAACTCGACGGTGCGGTCGGTTTTGATGGTCGATCCTACTTTGAAGTAGTGATCGGCACTGGTGTCATGAAAAATCACCGGGCGATAGTGGGGATGGATATCAGCTTTCATGGTTGCTCCAAAATGGTATGTTATAACATAACAATTATTATGCGCGTCGCTTAGCTGAAATGCAACCCGATCCGCAGGCAAAAAAAAGAGGCCGCATTTGCGGCCTCTTTCAGTCACTGAGAAAACTTAGTGATCTTGTGATTTATGCTCGACAGGATGTCCGTGCTCAACTTCTTCTTTGTGTTTACTGAAGCGGCGACGAACCACGACAAAGAACACCGGTACGAAGAAGATTGCCAGCACCGTCGCGGTGACCATGCCGCCCATTACGCCAGTACCTACGGCGTTCTGAGAGCCGGAACCCGCACCGGTACTGATGGTCAGAGGCAGTACCCCGAGGATAAACGCCAGTGAGGTCATCAGAATTGGACGTAAACGCATACGAACTGCATCCAGCGTCGCTTCTACCAGACCTTTGCCTTCTTTCTCCATCAGATCTTTGGCGAATTCTACGATCAATATCGCATTCTTCGCCGACAAGCCAATGGTTGTCAGCAGGCCTACCACAAAGTAAACGTCATTACTGAGACCACGCAGGGTGGTAAACAGCAGCGCACCGATAACCCCGAGTGGCACTACCAGCATGACTGAGAACGGAATTGACCAGCTCTCATACAATGCCGCCAGACAGAGGAATACCACAATCAGCGAGATGGCATACAGGGCAGGGGCCTGGTTACCGGACAGACGTTCCTGATAGGACATACCCGTCCAGTCATAGCCGATACCGGTTGGCAGCTTAGACGCCAGCTCTTCCATCAGATTCATCGCGTCACCAGAGCTTTTGCCCGGTGCAGCCTGGCCAAGAATCTCCATGGATGGCAGACCGTTATAGCGTTCCAGACGCGGCGAGCCATATTCCCACTTCGCCGAAGAGAAGGCGCTGAATGAAACCATGCCACCGCTGCTGTTACGCACATACCAGTCACCAATGTCGCTTGGCAGCATACGGTAAGGCGCTTCACCCATTACGTAAACTTTCTTCACGCGACCGCGGTCGATAAAGTCGTTAACGTAACTTCCGCCCCAGGATGCACCCAGCGTGGTATTGATATCAGAGATAGAAACACCTAATGCCTGTGCTTTCTCCTGGTCGATATTCAGCTTGAACTGTGGCGTATCTTCCAGACCGTTTGGACGCACACCCACCAGCTCATCGCTGTGTTGCGCGACCATACCCAGTAACTGATTACGCGCCTGAGTAAGTTTTTCGTGACCCAGGTTAGCCTGATCGATCAGCTGGAAGTCAAAACCGGTTGCCGTACCCAGCTCGACAATTGCCGGCAGGTTAAACGGAATGACCATCGCATCTTTAATTGACGAGAGGGCACCCATTGCACGTCCGATAATCGCCGGGACTTTGTTTTCTGAACCAGAACGTTCATCCCACGGTTTCAGACTGACGAAGGCAATACCGGTGTTCTGACCACGACCTGCAAAGCCAAAGCCGTTAACGGTAAACACGGATTGTACGGTGGCTTTTTCTTTTTCCAGGTAGTAATCAGTGATCTGATCCAACACCTTCTGAGTACGTTCCTGAGTCGCACCCGCTGGCAGCTGAGCCATGGTCAGAAATACCCCCTGGTCCTCTTCCGGCAGGAACGAGCTTGGCAGGCGCAAGAACAGAAACGCCATGCCGACTACGATCAGCAGGTAGATAACCAGATAACGACCGGTACTGCGAATGATATGGCCCACACTATCGGTGTAGTGATTGGTGCTCTTATCAAACATGCGGTTAAACCAGCCGAAGAAGCCAGTGGTCTTACCGTGGTCGCCTTTTTTAACCGGCTTCAGCATGGTGGCACAAAGTGCCGGAGTCAGGATCAGTGCAACAACGACCGACAGAACCATCGCCGAGACGATAGTGATCGAGAACTGACGATAGATAACACCGGTCGAGCCGCCAAAGAACGCCATCGGAATAAATACCGCTGACAGCACCAGCGCAATACCCACCAACGCGCCCTGAATCTGGCCCATTGATTTACGCGTGGCTTCTTTCGGTGGCAGTCCTTCTTCCACCATCACGCGTTCGACGTTCTCCACCACCACGATGGCGTCATCCACCAATAGCCCGATTGCCAACACCAGACCAAACATCGTCAGGGTGTTTATCGAATAGCCAAAGGCGTTAATGATGGCAAATGTACCCAGCAGAACTACCGGCACCGCAATCGTTGGGATCAGGGTTGCGCGGAAGTTTTGCAGGAACAGGTACATGACCAGGAACACCAGCACGATAGCTTCAACGAGGGTTTTCACCACTTCATTGATAGAGATCTTAACAAACGGCGTGGTGTCGTACGGGTAAACCACCTGTAGACCAGACGGGAAGAACGGTTCCAGTTCAGCCAGCTGCGCTTTTACCGCGGCAGCGGTATCCAGTGCGTTAGCACCGGTCGCCAGTTTAATACCCAGACCGGAAGCCGGCTGGCCATTAAAACGGGCAATGATCTCGTAGTTTTCACCGCCGAGTTCGATTTTCGCAACGTCACTCAGGCGAACCTGAGAACCATCCTCGTTGACTTTCAGCAAAATTTTGCCGAACTCATCGGTTGAGGTCAGACGGGTCTGCGCGATAATCGAGGCGTTAAGCTGCTGGCCTTTCACCGGTGGCGTACCACCAAGCTGGCCGGCTGCAACCTGTGAGTTCTGGTTGTTAATAGCGCTAATCACATCAACCGGAGTTAAGGCATAGTTGTTCAGCTTGTGCGGATCCATCCAGATACGCATCGCATACTGCGCACCAAACAGCTGAGTATCACCAACGCCGTTAACACGACTGATAGGATCTTTAATGTTGGAGCCAACGTAGTCCGAAATATCGTTCTGCGTCATGCTGCCGTTAGTGTTGATGAAACCTGCCACCATCAAGAAGCTGCTGGACGATTTCTGAACCCTGATCCCCTGTTGCTGAACTTCCTGCGGCAGCAACGGCGTTGCCAACTGCAGTTTGTTCTGCACCTGAACCTGAGCGATATCCGGATCGGTTCCCGATTCAAAGGTAATCGTCAGCGTAACCGTACCTGAGGAGTCACTACTGGAACTCATATACATCTGGCCATCAAGGCCATTCATATTCTGTTCGATTACCTGTGTGACCGAGTCCTGCAAGGTTTTCGCATCCGCACCTGGGTAGGTTGCTGTGATCTCAATCGCAGGTGGAGCAACATTAGGATATTGCTCAATCGGCAGTTTGAGAATCGACAGCGCACCCGCCAGCATAATGATGATGGCGATGACCCATGCAAATATGGGGCGATCGATAAAGAACTTAGCCATGTATCAGCGGCTCCTGTTTAAGACTTGCCTGGTTCAGACTGCTGCTGCGAATCTTGTTTCTTCGCCTCGTCTGAACTCATTTCTTGCGGAGTCACCTTAGCGCCGGGTTTCGCACGCTGAATGCCGGTAACAATCACGCGATCGCCATCCTTCAGGCCTGCAGTCACTAACCACATATTGCCAATCGCCTTCTCAGCGGTCAGCTTGCGCTCTTCCACTTTATTGTCTGCACCAACGATCATCGCGGTAGCTTCACCGGTTGGCGTCCGCGTTACACCTTGCTGTGGAACCAGCAGGGCATTTGGATTGGTACCTTCATCCAGACGTGCACGAACGAACATACCCGGCAGCAAACTTTTGTCAGGGTTAGGGAACATAGCGCGCAGCATAATCGAGCCGGTGGTCTCATCCACGGTAACATCAGAGAATTCTAATGTTCCCGCCTGCGGGTGAGTATTACCATCCTGCGTTAACAGTTTGACGCTGGCTTTGCCGTCAGTCTGTTTCAGTTTGCCGGATTGCAGCTCTTCACGCAGGCGCAGGAAATCACCGCTGGATTGCGTCACATCGACATAGATCGGGTCGAGTTGTTGCACGGTTGCCAGTGCGGTAGTCTGACCGCTCTGCACCAGTGCACCTTCCGTCACTGTCGATTTACCAATGCGTCCGCTGATTGGCGAAGTCACTTTGGTATAGGCGAGATTGATACGCGCGCTTTCGACATTGGCTTTAGCAGCCTGAACTGCGGCAGCAGTCTGGCTCTGGGTCGCAATCGCCTGGTCGTAATCCTGCTGACTGATGTATTTGGTGCCGAGCAGTGGCTTATAGCGTTTCACCGTTACAGCGGCGATTTGCGCGTTTGCCTGAGCCTGCGCGAGGTCGCCCTTAGCGCTGTCATAGGCAGCCTGATAGGTAGCCGGATCGATCTGATACAGCGATTCCCCGGCTTTAATCTCACTTCCCTCAACGAAATTCCGTTTCAAAATAATGCCCGAAACCTGCGGGCGCACTTCTGCAATACGGTAAGATGAGGTTCTTCCCGGTAGGTCAGTGGTAATGGTCAACGGTTCACTTTTCAGGGTGACGATGCCAACTTCTGGTGCTTGTTGCTGGCCGGCTTCCTGGGATTTATTTTCATCACATCCTGTTAGCACTAAGCTGCCTGATAGCATCAGGACGGCCGCCAGAGGCGTTAACCCTCTGTTTTTGTTCATAAATAAACCTCGAGTGTCCGATATCGATTGTTCAATGGATCACAAACCGTTAAACCCATTGCTGCGTTTAAATTATGGTCGTGCTATGTTACATACATTCGCAAATGTATGTAAATCTAACCTTTTGTAAATACCCCACTTATGGCACGAAAAACCAAAGAACAAGCCCTTGAAACGCGGGGCCAAATCATTGATGCGGCAATTGCCCGGTTCTCTGAACATGGTGTCTCTGCAACGTCACTGGCAGATATTGCTCATGCTGCCGGCGTGACACGTGGTGCGATTTACTGGCATTTCAAAAACAAAGCCGACTTACTGAATGAGATTTGGGCGCAGTCTGAGTCCGGAATGGAGGACTTAGAACATGAGTATCAAATAAAATACCCAGGTGATCCACTATCAGTTATGCGCGCAATGCTTAACTATGTCTTTGAGGCAACAGCACGCGACCAGCGCAGAAGGTCACTTATGGAAATCATTTTCCACAAGTGTGAGTTTGTCGGTGAAATGACAACTCTGCAAATGGTGCAGCAAAATTTATATCTGGAATGCTACGAAAAAATTGAAGAAGTCCTGCGCGACTGCATCGGACACCAGCAGTTACCGGCTGACCTTGATACCCGACGCGCGGCGGTAATCATTCGCGGCTACGTCAGCGGTATTATGGAAAACTGGCTGTTTATGCCGGAGAGTTTCGATCTGGCGGCGGATGCGCCACTTTTAGTGGAAACCCTAATCGAAATGCTGACCAGCAGCCCGTCGCTCCGTCAGCCTGCCAATGGCAAATAATCTATGCCTGCGCCAGCTTATTTTCGAAATCGCGTCTGATGATCTCCAGTGCCGCCAGCACCGTTTGCGGTGCCACCTGGTTCTCTTCCAGCAGCATAATCAGATCGACTGCCAGTTTGACCTCATCGGGGGCATTTTCTAAAGACATCCTTCACTCCGTTAAATTCGTAATTTTTTAACCACCAGTAGCATCAGCAGTGAGCCGAGCAGGGCGAACAACAGCGCCCGTGGGTGCAGTTGAGTCAGTGAGCCCCAGCTGAAGTAGCTGCTGATATAGCCGCCAATCAATCCACCGATCATCGCCAGCACCAGCGTCGGAATTAATCCCCCCGGTCGGCCAGGGAAAAATTTACGCACCACAAAACCGGCGAGCAGGCCGATAATAATCCAGCTGACAATTCCCATTGTGCTTCCCCCGATGTCACCAGGCTGTGATTATAGTTAAAAACCCTGTTCACGTTGAGCAATCTCCTGCTCAATCTGCTTCAGCGCCGCACGGCAGCGCTGTAAACGCGCTTCCAGCGCCACCATCTCCTGCTGAATTTTTTGCTGTTGCAGCAGCGTTTCCTGTTGCCCAAGTTGGCGCTCGCGTTCCATCAGCATTGCCAGCAGACGCCGCTCAAATTCATGATGGTCGGCCAGTTTCTGATGCAATTTTTCCGCCGGGCTTTGCTTCACGCCCTCCTGGCTGCGCAGCGTCTGCGTGGCAACCTCACGCTGTAGCGCGCCAGTTTGCAGCACCACCCGTTCTGCCAGCCAGCTGAGACGCTCAGGCTGGGTTCCGGCCACGCACTGTTTTAATTGTGCCAGCGTTTGCTGCACTTCCTGAAGATAATCCCCAAGGCGCGTGCTCTTGCAATAAAACAGCTGATTGTCGAAGCGCGCCCGGCGAGTGCGACGCTCCGCCAGTGGCGAGATGCTACGCGCCAGCTGATTGAGCCGCGCATCCAGCTGTTGCAGTAAAAGGGTGGTTTTCATTAAGGTTTCCGGTCACTGTGGTAAAATAATCGCAGTTCGACGTATTCAGGTCACTCTATGCAGCGCATCTTACTCTTGATCATCGGCTGGCTGGCAATTGCGCTCGGCACGCTTGGCATTATTTTGCCGCTATTACCGACTACGCCGTTTATTCTACTGGCGGCATGGTGTTTTGCACGTTCTTCTCCGCGCTTTCACCACTGGTTACTGTATCGCTCATGGTTTGGCGGCTATATTCGTCACTGGCAACAACATCGCGCCCTACCGCCCAAGGCAAAAGGCCGGGCGATACTGTTTATTGTGATTACCTTTGCCGTTTCACTGTGGCTGGTAAAACTGCTGTGGTTACGTGTTCTGCTGGCACTCATGCTCTGCGGATTAATCTGGTTTATGCTGCGCCTGCCGGTGGTTGCGTCAGAGCAAGAAAATCGCTGATGTGGTGGATGATGGTTGCAATTATCCGGCACTTTGCTTAGATTTGAACGTTTTCGTGCGCGGCTCCCCTGTTTGACCCGATCTCTCTCTGCGGCTGTAGACTGCCAGAGAGGTCCGGAGCTGCGCGAGTCAGATTCGTTTTTACCAGGCATAACATTATGACCGCGACTGCGCAGCAGCTTGAATTCCTTAAAGACAGTATCAAAAGCATCCCGGACTATCCAAAGCCGGGCATCCTCTTTCGTGATGTAACCAGCCTGCTGGAAGACCCGAAAGCGTATGCCACCTGCATTGAACTGTTAGTTGATCGCTATCGCAATACTGGCATCACCAAGGTGGTGGGCACCGAAGCGCGTGGTTTCCTGTTTGGTGCACCCGTCGCGCTGGGGCTGGGCGTTGGTTTTGTACCGGTGCGTAAACCGGGCAAATTGCCACGCAAAACCTTCAGTGAAAGCTACGAGCTGGAATACGGCACCGACAGCCTTGAACTGCATTGCGACGCGATTGGCGCCGGCGATGTCGTGCTGGTGGTTGATGACCTGCTGGCAACTGGCGGCACGCTGGAAGCCACGGTGAAACTGATCCGCCGCGCCGGTGGTGAAGTGAAAAACGCCGCTTTTGTGATCAACCTGTTTGATCTGACCGGTGAAGCGCGCCTGAAAGCGATGGGCGTTGACTGCTATAGCTTAGTCAATTTCCCCGGCCACTAAGATCCCAGATACTTCAGGCGGCAGTGGCGTTGGCTGCCGCTCGAATTATATTGGACATTCTTTACCTACCATCTTCAGCCTCGCTGTAAAACTGCGGCTGTGTTAGCATTAACCCCTGTTTCACTGACAAATTCTGCGAATTAATGAGCTATCAGGTACTTGCCCGCAAGTGGCGTCCACAAGCGTTTACTGATGTTGTCGGTCAGGAGCATGTCCTGACAGCGCTGGCAAATGGCCTGTCGCTCGGCCGCATCCATCACGCTTATCTTTTTTCCGGCACCCGCGGTGTGGGAAAGACCACCATTGCGCGCCTGCTGGCGAAAGGACTGAACTGTGAAACCGGCATTACTGCCACCCCCTGCGGCCAGTGCGATAACTGCCGTGAAATTGAACAGGGGCGCTTTGTCGATCTGATCGAGATCGATGCGGCTTCACGCACCAAAGTTGAAGACACCCGCGATCTGCTGGACAACGTCCAGTACGCTCCGGCACGCGGTCGTTTTAAAGTTTACCTGATTGATGAAGTGCACATGCTGTCGCGGCACAGTTTCAACGCCCTGTTGAAAACGCTGGAAGAGCCGCCGTCACACGTCAAATTCCTGCTTGCCACGACCGATCCGCAAAAGCTGCCGGTGACCATTCTGTCACGCTGTCTGCAGTTCCATCTGAAAGCACTGGATGCAGAGCAAATTCGCGGCCAGCTGGAGCATGTATTAAAACAGGAAGCGATACCGGCGGAAAACCGTGCTCTGCAGCTGCTGGCGCGTGCCGCCGATGGCAGTATGCGTGATGCGCTCAGCCTGGCCGATCAGGCGATCGCCATGGGACTGGGGCAGGTCAGTACCGAGACGGTTAACGCCATGCTTGGCACGCTCGACGACGAACAGCCACTGGCACTGATTGAAGCGTTAGTGGATGCTGAAGGTCAGCAGATGATGGCGTTGCTGAACCAGGCTGCGTCACGCGGCGTAGAATGGGAAGCGTTGCTGGTTGAAATGTTGCGCCTGCTGCACCGTATTGCGATGTTGCAGCTGTTGCCTTCGGCGATCGGCGACGATCAGGCCGCGATAGAACAGCGGTTGCGCGAGTTGGCCCGAGTGTTGCCACCTGCGGATGTGCAGCTTTACTATCAGACGCTGTTGGTCGGGCGTAAAGAGCTGGCGTTGGCACCGGATCGCCGTATGGGCGTTGAAATGACGTTACTGCGCGCGCTGGCGTTTCATCCGCGCCAGGTGATTGCCGAACCGGTATCCCGGCCGGTGATGACGCCGCAAGCTCAGCCACAGCTGAGTGCACCGACCAGCGCGCCGTCACAGCCGCCTGCACCTCATACCGTGCCGGACAGCGCACCGCCGGATAATTTGCCCGATGCTACCAGTCAGCTACTGCAGGCGCGCACCCAACTGATGCGTCAGCAGGGAGCGACCAAAGCAAAAAAGAGTGAGCCGGCGGCGCCAGGTGCGCGGCCGGCAAGTTCGGCACTGGAGCGACTGGCTTCAGTTACCGAGCGCGGTCAGAAGCGACAGCAAGCTGCTGCCGCAGAGGCTGGCGCGACGGTAAAAAAAGAGGCGTATCGCTGGAAAGCGCTGAATCCGGTCGAGGCGAAGCCGGAACCGGTCGCCACGCCGAAAGCATTGCGCTCGGCGTTAGAGCACGAGAAAACGCCGGAGCTGGCCAACCGACTGACAGAAGAGTCGCAGCAGCGCGATGCCTGGGCGGCAGAAATTGCCGCAATGACGCTGCCTAAACTCGTCCAGCAGCTGGCATTAAACGCCTGGAAAGAACAGACTGAGCAGGGCGTTTGTCTACACTTACGTGCCGGACAGCGCCACCTTAATTCGCCATCGGCACAGAAAGTGCTGGCGGAAGCATTAAGCCTGGCGGCAGGCCAGACGGTTGAACTGACGATTATCGAAGATGATAATCCATCGGTGCTAACCCCACTGGAGTGGCGACAGGCAATTTATGAAGAAAAGCTGGCGCAGGCGCGCCAGTCGATAATCGCGGATACTCACATCCAGACCCTGCGTCGGTTTTTTGATGCCGATCTGGATGAAGAGAGTATTCGCCCCGTTTGAACCGCCGCCTAAGCGTATCCGACGATTACGCGGCCTGAGCTGAGAGAGAAGACTATGTTTGGTAAAGCCGGTTTGGGCAACCTGATGAAGCAGGCCCAGCAAATGCAGGACAAAATGGCCCAGGTGCAGGAAGAGATTGCTGCAATGGAAGTCACCGGTGAATCCGGTGCCGGTCTGGTAAAAGTGACCATCAACGGCGCACATAACTGCCGTCGTGTTGAAGTCGATCCAAGCTTGCTGGAAGATGATAAAGACATGCTGGAAGATCTGGTTGCTGCGGCATTCAACGATGCGGCGCGCCGTGTTGGTGAAGCGCAGAAAGAGAAAATGGCAGCAGTTTCCAGCGGAATGCAGTTGCCGCCGGGCTTTAAGATGCCATTCTGATGCAAACCAGCCCGCTCCTCGAAACACTGATGGAGTCGCTGCGCTGTTTACCCGGTGTCGGGCCTAAATCAGCGCAGCGCATGGCATTCCAGCTGTTGCAGCGCGATCGCAGCGGCGGAATGCGGCTGGCGCAGGCGCTGACCCGCGCGATGTCTGAAATCGGTCACTGTAAGGATTGCCATACTTTTACTGAGCAGGACATTTGCACCATCTGCGCCAATCCGCGACGTCAGCAGAATGGTCAGATCTGCGTGGTGGAAAGCCCGGCTGATATTCACGCCATTGAGCAAACCGGCCAGTTTGGCGGTCGCTACTTTGTGCTGATGGGCCATCTTTCACCGCTGGACGGTATCGGCCCTAATGATATCGGACTGGATCGCCTTGAACAGCGACTGGAACGTGAAACTCTTCAGGAAGTGATTCTTGCTACCAATCCGACGGTAGAAGGTGAGGCGACTGCTAACTATATTGCGGAGCTTTGCGGGCAGTATGGTGTCGATGCCAGCCGCATCGCTCACGGTGTACCGATGGGTGGCGAACTGGAAATGGTCGATGGCACCACCCTGTCACACTCGCTGGCGGGACGTCAAAAGATTAAATTCTGAACATTTGCAGGTACGGCGTAATCGTGCCTGCTTGAAAAGTTTTATTTCATCCCCATCTCCTCCTCAACATTCAATAAACCTGATTTGTTGAGGTATCAATGACCATGAAAGGACAAGAGACACGTGGCTTCCAGTCAGAAGTAAAACAGCTTCTGCATTTGATGATCCACTCCCTCTATTCAAATAAAGAAATCTTCCTGCGCGAGCTGATCTCCAACGCTTCAGATGCTGCGGACAAGCTGCGTTTCCGCGCGCTCTCTTCCCCTGAACTGTATGAAGGTGATGGCGAGCTGCGGGTCCGGGTTTCGGTGAACAAGGAGCAACGTACCATTACGCTGAGCGATAACGGTATTGGTATGCGTCGTGATGAAGTCATTGAAAACCTGGGGACGATTGCCAAATCTGGCACCAAATCTTTCCTCGAGTCGCTCGGTTCCGACCAGGCGAAAGACAGCCAGCTGATTGGTCAGTTTGGTGTCGGTTTCTACTCGGCGTTTATCGTGGCGGATAAAGTCTCGGTGCGCACCCGTGCGGCCGGTGCTGCTGCCGATGAAGGGGTATTCTGGGAGTCGGAAGGTGAGGGTGACTACACCATTGCTGATATCGAAAAAGCCGATCGTGGCACCGAAATCACTCTGCATCTGCGTGAAGGCGAAGATGAGTTCCTTGATGCGTGGCGCGTGCGTGGCATTATCAGCAAATACTCTGACCACATTGCTCTGCCGGTAGAGATTGAGACGCACAACGAAGAAGACGACACCACCCACTGGGAAAAAATCAACAAAGCGCAGGCGTTATGGACGCGTAATAAGTCCGACGTCAGCGACGACGAATACAAAGAGTTCTACAAGCATATTGCCCACGACTTTACCGATCCGGCGGCCTGGAGCCACAACCGCGTCGAGGGCAAGCAAGAGTACACCAGCCTGCTGTATATTCCAGCACAGGCGCCGTGGGATATGTGGAACCGCGATCATAAGCATGGCCTGAAACTGTATGTTCAGCGCGTGTTTATCATGGATGACGCTGAGCAGTTTATGCCGAACTACCTGCGCTTCGTGCGTGGACTGATCGACTCCAACGACCTGCCGCTGAACGTGTCTCGTGAAATCCTGCAGGACAGCCGTATCACCCAGAACCTGCGCAGTGCGCTGAGTAAGCGTGTGTTGCAGATGCTGGAGAAAATGGCGAAGGATGATGCGGAAAAATATCAGCAGTTCTGGCAGCAATTTGGCCTGGTCCTGAAAGAAGGCCCGGCAGAAGATGCCAGCAACGGTGAAACTATCGCTAAACTGCTGCGCTTTGCTTCAACCAGCAGTGAAGGTTCAGCGCAGACCGTGTCGCTGGAAGACTACGTCAGCCGGATGGTTGAAGGTCAGGATAAAATTTACTACATCACTGCCGACAGCTATGCAGCGGCGAAAAGTAGCCCGCACCTTGAGGTGTTCCGCAAGAAGGGCATCGAAGTCCTGTTGCTTTCAGACCGCATTGACGAATGGATGATGAGCTACCTGACTGAGTTTGACGGTAAGTCCTTCCAGTCGGTCAGCAAGGCGGACGATTCTTTAAGCAAGCTGGCTGATGAAGAGAGCGACGAGCAGAAAGAAGCGGAAAAAGCGCTGGAGCCGTTTATCGAGCGGGTGAAAACCTTGCTTGGCGAACGAGTGAAAGAAGTGCGCCTGACCCATCGTCTGACTGATACGCCGGCAATCGTGACTACCGAAGCCAACGACATGAGTACCCAAATGGCGAAACTGTTTGCCGCGGCGGGGCAGGCGGTGCCGGAAGTGAAGTATCTGTTTGAGATCAATCCGGATCACGCGCTGGTGAAACGCGCTGCCGACACGCAGGACGAAGCGCGCTTTACCGAGTGGATCGAGCTGTTGCTGGATCAGGCGCTGTTTGCTGAGCGCGGTACGCTGGACGATCCAAACCAGTTTATCCGCCGGATGAATCAGCTGCTGATTGCCTGAGGCCGGTTGTAAAGCGGCGGCGTTTTCGCCGCCCATGCCCGGAGCTGGCATCCTGCATGCCATCATAACCGGATCTGAAGGCGGCTAAGGCCGCCTTTTTTACTCAGCGCCAGCCGCTTCAGCCAGTAACCAGCGGCGAAAAATCGCAATGTCCGGCTCATCTTCCCTTGCCTGCTTCACCATCATCCAGGTGGCACGAGCCATCGCAGTGAATCCCACCGGCGCAATCAGCGTGCCATCTTCCAGCTCTTTTTTTACCAGAATCCGTGGCGTAATCATCAGGCCTAATCCGTTGCGCGCCGCCTGAATACCGAGCGTCAGGTTATCGAAATATCTGCCAGCCCAGAAGTCTCCGCGTGCGCCGCTTTTTTCCGCCCATTCAGCCCAGGCATGGCGCTTGGTATCGGCATGCAGCAGTGGCAGGGTGGTGAAATCGGTGTCGAAGTCGACCTGCCGATCAAAATCGGCTGAGCAAACCGGGCCAATATAATCAACGGTAATCAGCGTAGTGGCAATATCCTGATGAGTGGTCTGCTCGTGGCTTAGAATCAGCACGTCAGTCTGATCGCTGCGCACTTTATCAATATCCATATGCGTCTGAAAATTAAGAGCAATATTGGGGTGCTGCCGGCTGAAATCACTGATGCGTGGGATCAGCCACTGGGAAAGAAAACTGGGGGCACTGGATACCGTCAGGCTGCTGCTGGTGCGTTGCGATATTTTCTCACAGGTGATTTCAATTTCGTTAAATGCCTGCGTACAGGTTTTCTTCAGGCGCTCGCCGTCTGCTGTCAGCTGAACCCGACCATTCGCCCTGATAAACAACGGTTTACCCAGCCACTCCTCCAGCTGTTTGATCTGATGGCTGACGGCGCTGTGGGTAACATTCAGTGACTGAGCCGCAAGGCTGAAGCTGTTGTGCAGTGCCGCCTGCTGAAAATAACGCAGTGCGCGTAATGAGGGAAGTCCCGCCATTGATGACTACCTGTTAGAAAAACTAACAAGAAGTGTCTGTTTATATCATTTCAAAGTCCAGCTGCAATTTCATACTCTTGGCGACGGAAGTTAACGAAACACGGCGAGAATAAGCCGTGGCCGCTAATTACTTCGCCAGCACCGGGGAATCAGTATCGTGCTTTCTGGCACTGCTGGCCGCAAAAAAATAACAACCATGCACTCTCTCCGCGGCTGCACACAGCAATCAGCCGCAAAGCAGTTTTTTACCGGCAAGAGTTAATCAATAATGGATAAATCCTCGCTCTCTCCTTTGCGGCAAAAAATTGCAGATACATCGTCCGAAAAGGACGCAAAGACGCTGCACAATCAGCTGCGCCAGGCCCTTTCCCGCCTGTATAAGCTGGAAAATCACGATCTCTTTTTTGTGAAATCAGTCACAGCCGGACGGGTGATCTTATCGCATCTGTTTCACAAGCAGGAGGTGGCGCGCTGTGTGGCGCGACAAACCAGCCAGCTGCCAGCCAGTGAACTGTTGAACCACCGCACCGCACGTCTTGGCGAACCGGGAAAAGTGCCGATGATCACCCATGTAAATCCCCGCACCGGTAAGGTCAACAGCCTGCGCGGCTGTGAGGGAAAGGGAGTGGTCGATGCCTCCGACAGTTTTGCCACCTCGCTGCATGAGGAGCTGGTGCGCGACAGCGCTATTTTTATTACGCCACTTCACCGGCATGCTTCGTTGTCGTCTGGCCTGGCGATGATTGCGCTGCGCACCACCGCCTTCAGTACCCTGATGCGCAGTGAACTGCGGCTGTTTGAAGCCTCAACGGTTCCGGCGAGGCCGCTGGCCGATGCGCTAGGGATAATACGCAGCAGTCACTGGCAGCCGTATAATCTGGCGTAGCTGAAAGCGCACGCTGAATAAAACGGATAAATACAGTGACGATAAACACGTCAACCTCCGAAGGTGTTACCGAGAACACGCTTGTTAAGTTGCTGTAATAATGATGGATTTATTTATTAATTCACAACATGGCAGCATAAATGTTACTGCCGCTTAACTGCCCGCTTTCTTGTGGATACCTGGGCTTAATGGTATGTTCTTGGCCTTATTAGTTAGATCAATGCGATTCGCAAGGGGATTTACGCAATGCGTATTATTCTGCTCGGCGCTCCGGGCGCAGGAAAAGGTACTCAGGCTCAGTTCATTATGGAGAAATACGGCATTCCGCAAATCTCCACCGGTGACATGTTACGTGCAGCAGTCAAAGCTGAAAGTGATCTGGGTAAACAAGCCAAAGAGATTATGGATGCTGGCAAGCTGGTGACCGATGAGCTGGTCATTGCGCTGGTTAAAGAGCGAATTGCGCAGGATGATTGCCGTAACGGTTTTCTGCTCGACGGCTTCCCGCGTACCATTCCACAAGCTGATGCTATGAAAGAAGCCGGCATCAAAGTGGATAACGTGCTGGAGTTCGCCGTACCTGATGAACTGATCGTTGAACGTATTGTGGGTCGCCGTGTGCATGCGCCATCAGGCCGCGTTTACCACGTCACCTTCAATCCACCGAAAGAAGAAGGCAAAGACGACGCGACCGGCGAAGAGCTGACCACGCGTAAAGACGATCAGGAAGAGACCGTGCGTAAGCGCCTGGTGGAATACCATCAGATGACTGCTCCGCTGATTGCTTATTACAGCAAAGAAGCGGCAGCCGGTAACACCGCTTACCACAAAATTGACGGCACGCGCAAAGTGTCTGAAGTCAGCGCCGAGCTGGCAAAAATCCTCGGTTAATCGTTTCTGGGCCGGGTTTCACCTGGCCCTTTTGCAGCAATCGGTTCATCCCCCGCAATTTTTAGCTACAATCATTCTCGTTTTCATTTATACCCACCTTTATGCCAATAAAAGGAATAAAAATGAGGCAAGATAAACCCGGCGTATTGCTGGTAAATCTCGGCACGCCTGATGCGCCAACCGCCGCTGCGGTAAAGCGCTACCTGAAACAATTTCTTAGCGATCCGCGCGTTGTCGATACGCCGCGCTGGTTGTGGTGGCCGCTCCTTAACGGCGCGATCCTGCCGATTCGCTCTCCGCGCGTGGCAAAGCTGTACGCTTCGGTATGGATGGATGACGGTTCTCCGCTGCTGGTTTACAGCAAACGTCAGCGTGACGCGCTGGCAGCCCGTCTGGATATGCCGGTTGCGCTCGGCATGAGCTACGGTAATCCCAGCCTGAAAAGCGCGGTGGACAGCCTGATGCAGCAGGGCGTCACGCGCCTGATCGTGCTGCCGCTCTATCCGCAATTCTCCTGCTCGACCGTAGCGGCGGTGTGGGATGGCTTAACCAAAGTGTTTGCCGGCTACCGTTCGCTACCGGACGTGCAGTTTATCCGCGATTATGCCACTCATCCTGGCTACATTGCCGCGCTGAAGGCGTCGGTGGAACGCTCTTTTGCTGCCCACGGTAAACCCGATCTGCTGGTGATGTCTTTTCACGGCATTCCACAGCGTTTTGCCGACGAAGGTGATGATTATCCGCAGCGCTGCCACGATACGGCCGATGCACTGGCGGCGGCGCTGGGACTGGGTCCGAACGAAGTGATGTTGACCTTCCAGTCGCGCTTCGGTCGCGAACCCTGGTTAACGCCGTATACCGATGAAACGCTGAAAGGTTTACCGGCTAAGGGCATTAAGCATATTCAGATTATGAGCCCTGGCTTCTCAGCAGACTGCCTGGAAACGCTGGAAGAGATTAGCGAACAGAACCGTGAATTCTTTATGCATGCTGGTGGTACGCAGTTTGAATATATTCCGGCGCTAAATGATGACGCCGAACATATCGATATGATGGTGGATTTAGTCAACCGTCAGCGTTAATCACTCTGGCTAAGTGGGGCCGTGAATATGTTATGATTCACGGCCTGAATTCTTCCAAAGTTATTAATCATGAAATTTCCCGGCAAACGTAAATCCAAACACTACTTCCCCGTTAGCGCACGCGATCCGTTACTGCAACCTCAACTCCAGCCAGAAAATGAAAACGGCAGCAGCTGGGTAGTGGGTATCGATCAGACGCTGGTGGATATCGAAGCCAAAGTGGATGATGCTTTTGTCGCGCGTTATGGTCTCAGCGCCGGTCACTCGCTGGTGATTGACGATGACGTTGCTGAAGCGCTGTACAGCGAGCTGATGCGCGAGCAGTTAATCAGCCATCAGTTTGCCGGTGGCACCATCGGTAACACCCTGCATAACTACTCGGTGCTGGCGGATGACCGCTCGGTGCTGCTGGGTGTGATGTGCAGCAACGTGCAGATTGGTGGCTATGCCTATCGCTACCTGTGTAACACCTCCAGCCGTACCGATCTCAACTACCTGCAAGGCGTCGATGGTGCGATTGGCCGCTGCTTTACCCTGATTGGCGATAACGGTGAGCGGACCTTTGCCATCAGCCCGGGGATGATGAATCAGCTGCGCGAGGAGAATATTCCGGAACAGGTGATCGCCGGTGCTTCTGCGCTGGTGCTGACTTCTTACCTGGTGCGCTGCAAGCCGGGTGAACCGATGCCGGCTGCCACCATGAAAGCGATTGAATATGCGAAAAAGCATAATGTGCCGGTGGTTCTGACGCTCGGCACCAAATATGTGATTGCCGATAACCCACAGTTCTGGCGCGACTTCCTGCGCGACCACGTATCTATTGTGGCGATGAATGAAGATGAAGCGCAGGAGCTGACCGGCCTCAGCGATCCGCTACTGGCGTCAGATAAGGCACTGGACTGGGTTGACCTGGTATTATGTACCGCCGGGCCAAACGGGCTGTATATGGCAGGTTTTACCGAGGATGAAGGCAAACGCAAGACCAATCATCCGCTGCTGCCGGGGGCAATTGCCGAGTTTAACCAGTATGAATTCAGCCGTGCGATGCGCCATCAGGATTGTCAGCAGCCGCTGCGCATTTTCTCGCATATCGCTCCCTATATGGGCGGCCCTGAGAAGATAATGAATACCAACGGGGCAGGGGATGGAGCGCTGGCGGCGTTACTGCACGATATTACCGCCAACAACTATCACCGGACCAATGTGCCGAATTCCAGCAAGCATGCACGCAGTTATCTGACCTACTCCTCGCTGGCACAAGTATGTAAGTACGCTAATCGCGTCAGCTATCAGGTGTTAAATCAGCACTCACCACGCCTGACACGGGGATTGCCGGAACGTGAAGACAGCCTGGAAGAGTCTTACTGGGAAAGGTAACTACCGGTTAATTCAGCGAATGGGCGGCTAAATGCCGCCCATATTGCTTTATAGCGATTAAATTGGGCACTGCTGGGGTTGCGGCTCGGTTTCCAGGTCCAGCTTAAGCATATTCAACATGCTGTTAGCGATTTCACGCTCGCCCATCACCACGCGATCGGCTCCGCGCTCCATGATGTATTCCACTTCATCGTCGTAATGCGCACGGGCAATAATCTCGATATTAGGGCGCTTTTCGCGAGCGGCGGTGACGATCTCTCCGGCTTCATAACCATTTGGAATCGTCAGTAACAACCAGCGGGCACAATCCAGCCGCGCCAGTTCCATGGTGTCGGCGCGTGCCGCATTGCCCAGCACCGCTTTGATTCCCTGTTCGCGCAACGCCTCGACGCGTGGCCGGGAGTTTTCAACCACCACAATCGGTACGCCAGCTTCAATCAGGCGCGAGCCAAGCAGGCTGCCGACGCGCCCGTAGCCGACCACCAGCGCGTGATTACACAGGTCGACCGGAATCTGTTTCTCATCTTCGATGGCTTCTTCCATTGTCTGTTCATCGATGGTTTCTGTTTTTTCCAGAAAACGCTCCAGCAGGGTAAACAGAATCGGGTTGAGCATAATCGACAGAATCGCCGCTGCCAGCACCAGATTACGCCCCTCTGCTGAGAGAAGATTGAGAGAAATACCCAGTCCAGCCAGAATAAAGGCGAACTCGCCGATTTGTGCCAGACTTGCCGAAATGGTCAGCGCGGTACGACGCGAGTGTCCAAACAGTGTCACCAGGAAATAGGCAACGATGGATTTGCCGAGCACGATAATGGCCAGCGCACCAAGAACCGCCAGCGGCTCCTGTACCAGAATCATCGGGTCAAACAGCATACCAACCGAGACGAAGAACAGCACCGCAAACGCATCGCGCAACGGCAGCGTATCGTGGGCAGCACGGTGGCTCAGCTCTGACTCATTCAGCACCATACCGGCAAAGAAGGCGCCCAGCGCGAAGGAGACATCAAAGAATTCAACGGCGCCAAAGGCAATACCCAGCGCCAATGCTAATACTGCGAGAGTAAACAGCTCACGTGAACCGGTAGCGGCGCTTTTTGCCAGAATCCATGGTACTACGCGGCGGCCAACCACCATCATCAGCACCATAAATGCCACCACTTTACCGATGGTCAGCACCAGATCCCACGCCAGCATTGAGACACTGGCATTGCCTTGCTCCAGCATACCGGCAATGGCAGGCAGCAGAACCAGGGTTAATACCATGACCAGGTCTTCAACAATCAGCCAGCCAATGGCAATTTGACCGCGCTGGCTGTCAATTAACTGACGTTCTTCCAGCGCGCGCAGTAACACCACGGTACTGGCGGTGGAGAGACAGAGGCCAAACACCAGGCCGGTCATCAGCGACCAGCCCATACTCCACGACAGCGCCATACCCAACAGAGTGGCGACCGCAATCTGCGCAATAGCGCCGGGAATGGCGATGGATTTGACGGACATTAAATCTTTAAGCGAGAAGTGCAGACCAACACCAAACATCAGCAGAATAACGCCAAGTTCAGCCAGCTCCGGGGCGAGGTTGGTGTCAGCGACGAAGCCTGGCGTAAAAGGGCCAGCCAGTACCCCTGCTAACAAATATCCGACTAACGGCGAGATGCGCAGGCGGTTGGCCAGCATGCCAAGGAGGAAGGCAAGAACCAGGCCTCCGACAATTGTCGTGATAAGCGGTGTGGTGTGATGCATGCCTGTCTCCTTGTGTCTCCCGGAATAACTGAAGCTGTAACGGCATCAGGCGCGGATGGGCGGCGAATACCAACCCTGCATCGCGGTGGGTAATCTGACCGCCTTGCTGCATATTCAGTCACTACGGGTGTATGCAAATGTGTCCGGTTGTAAGCATTAAGTTTATTGCATATTTCAGACGCGCGCTTGTCAATAATGGTGATAATTGCAAAAAATATGAAAAATCAGTGAAAACCCGTCAATGAGTGAGATTTCTGCCACTCATCATAATTCAGACTATATATTATCCCGCTGAGGTGCGACGCAATTCACAGATATCCATAGCACTGGCAGGCTATTTTCGCCGATTAGCCGGCAGGAAAGCCGTCAGAATGCCAATAAGTGGCAGATAAGCACAGATTTGGTAGACCAACTCAATGCTGGTGCGATCGGCAACCAGACCTAACACTGCGGCACCCAGCCCGCCCATCCCAAAAGCAAAGCCAAAGAACAGGCCGGAAACCATGCCGATGCGTCCCGGCATCAGCTCCTGCGCGTACACCAGAATGGCGGAAAAGGCCGAGGCGAGAATCAGACCAATAATCACGCTCAGGATGCCGGTCCACGCCAGCGAAGCGTGGGGCAACAGCAGGGTAAAGGGTGCAACGCCGAGGATTGAACCCCAGATAACGTATTTACGGCCGATCTTATCGCCCAGCGGCCCGCCAATTACCGTACCGGCGGCAACCGCAAACAGGAAGGCGAACAGGTGGAACTGTGCATCCTGTACTGACAGGCCAAATTTATGGATCAGATAAAAGGTGTAATAACTGCTGATACTGGACAGATAAAAATATTTAGAGAAGATCAGCAGCAGCAGAATGCTGACCGCCAGCACCACTTTCTTACGCGGCAGCGGATTGATAATTACGCTGACCGGACGGCTTTTCGCCACCCGATTCTGATGCTGATACCAGCGGCTAATCTGCAACAGCACCACAATCGCCAGCAGCGCCGCCAGCGTAAACCAGGCAACGTTACCTTTACCGTAAGGGGCGATAATCAATGCAGCCAGCAGCGGCCCGAGTGAACTGCCGAGATTACCACCGACCTGAAACAGCGACTGTGCCAGACCGTGACGTCCGCCGGATGCCATACGCGCCACCCGGGAAGATTCCGGGTGAAACACCGACGAACCGGTGCCAACCAATGCGGCGGCCAGCAAGATTAATGGGAAGTTATGCGCCATTGCCAGCAATATCAGGCCGGAAAGGGTAAAACCCATACCAATCGGCAATGACCAGGGCTGAGGATGCTTATCGGTAAAATGACCAATCAGCGGCTGAAGCAGCGAGGCTGTGACCTGAAAAGTCAGAGTTATCAGCCCGATTTGCACAAAACTGAGTGAAAACTCACTGCGCAGCAGCGGATAAATCGCCAGAATCAGCGACTGAATCATATCATTTAATAAATGCGCCAGGCTGATGGCACCCAGCACGCCAAAAGCGGTGCGTGGGGACGCCGCCGGAGTTGCAGAAACCGTTTGATCGCTTGCCATAAATTAACCTGATTTCGTTAGAATTTTTTTGTGTCTTGCGGGATATTCAACCGGGTTACCCGACAGATTGCAATCACTGAAACCGTGATCGCTAACATATCTATAACAATCCTGACTGGGTGCGGTAATCAAATTGCGGGATAATAAGTCACCAGGAGTAAAAAATTGAAAGCATTGATGTTATCGCACGCGGCGACTTACACTGGCGCGATGACCAGATGGCGTTGCAGACAAGGAGATTGATTTTGCGTTTCACTACCAAAGCCTTACCGGGCATTTTATTGTTGTCATTAATGGCGACGCCATTGCTGGCGCAGGCGTGGGAAAAAGACCGCAGCTATAAGTTCACCGTACTGCACACCAACGATCACCACGGGCGTTTCTGGAATAACGATCGCGATGAGTATGGCCTCGCGGCACAGAAAACCCTGGTCGACAGTATTCGTTACGATGTGCAGGCGCACGGGGGGTCGGTACTGATCCTCTCCGGCGGAGATATTAATACCGGCGTGCCGGAGTCCGATTTACAGGACGCTGAACCTGATTTTCGCGGCATGAACCTGATTGGTTATGATGCGATGGCGATCGGTAATCATGAGTTTGATAATCCGCTGTCGGTATTGCGTCAGCAGCAAAAGTGGGCCAAGTTTCCGCTGCTGTCTGCCAATATTTATCAGAAAAGCAGCGGCGAGCGCCTGTTTCAGCCTTACGCGTTATTTAACCGTTCTGGACTGAAAATCGCGGTTATCGGCTTAACCACCGACGACACCGCCAAAATCGGCAATCCGGAATACTTCACCGATATGGAGTTCCGTAAGCCTGCTGCGGAAGCAAAAGCCGTGGTAGAGGCGCTGCGCGCCAGTGAAAAGCCGGATGTGATTATTGCGGCGACCCATATGGGCCATTACGACAATGGTCATCATGGTTCAAATGCCCCGGGTGATGTTGAAATGGCACGCGAGCTGCCGACAGGCTATCTCGATATGATCGTCGGCGGTCATTCGCAGGATCCGGTCTGTATGGCAAAAGACAATGTTAAACAGGCTGACTATGTGCCCGGCACGCCGTGCGTTCCGGATCAGCAAAACGGCACCTGGATCGTGCAGGCTCATGAGTGGGGCAAATATGTCGGTCGGGCAGATTTCACTTTCCTCAACGGCAAGCTGACGATGGATCACTATCAGCTGATCCCGGTTAACCTGAAGCATAAAGTCAAAAACAGTGATGGCACTGAGACTTGGGTGAACTATACCCAGCCAATCGAAAAACATCCGGGGATGATGAAATTACTGACGCCTTTCCAGAAAAAAGGCGAGGCACAGCTTGGCGTGAAGATCGGTAGCGTGAATCAGCATCTGGAAGGCGATCGCAGCAAAGTACGCTTTGTTCAGACTAACCTGTCGCGGGTGATCCTTGCCGGACAGATCGATCGCACCAACGCGGATTTTGCCGTGATGAGCGGAGGTGGCGTGCGTGATTCCATCGAAAAGGGCGATATCACCTATAAAGATGTGCTGAAGGTGCAGCCGTTTGGCAATACCCTGACTTATGTCGATATGAAAGGTAGCGATGTCGAAAAGTATCTGGCGGTGGTCGCCAATATGCAGGTCGATTCCGGAGCCTATGCGCAATTTGCTAATGTCAGTCTGGTTGCCGACGGTAAAGGCGTCAGCGAGGTCAAAATCAAAGGTGAGCCGTTGCAGCAGGACAAAACTTACCGCATGGCGTTACTCAGCTTTAACGCGACCGGCGGTGACGGTTATCCGGTGGTCAGCAATCTGGCAAGTTACGTTAATACCGGTTTTGTTGATGCGGAAGTATTGAAACAGTATATCGAGCAACATTCACCGCTGGATGCGGAGAAATATGCACCGAAGGGCGAAATTGTTTATAAAACAGTAAACTGACGCGTTTTATTGCACGGGCGGCGATTTCGTCGCCCGTGACATGGCGTTGCGGTTCTCAGGCCTGACACTCGCGCTTCGCCATCACCTTCTGACGTAAGGTGTCATACGCCCAGTTATAGACCACGGTGTACGGCAGGAAGAACAGGAAAAAGCCCACTTCAACCAGAAACGCTTCCCACAAGGTGGCATTCAGCATCCATGCGGCGATCGGCAAGCCAATAGCGATAAAACCGCCTTCAAATCCCAGCGCATGCATAATACGAATACCCAGGCCGCGTTTCACCACGCCCGGTGGACACAAGCGATCAAAACCGGCGTTGTAAATCATATTCCACAGCATGGCCACGGTCGATAACATGATCGCCAAAGCACCCATCTGAAACAGCGGTTTATCCATAATCCAGGCAGCCAGTGGCGCAACGATTGCGATCGCCAGCACCTCAAAGCCTGCAGCATGTAAAAAACGTTCTTTCAGTGTTCTGGTACGCATATCCACTCCTTAATAAGTTCTGATGGCGATTATCATCGTTTTTATTGGTAATATAAAATGAGTATCCATCGATAAAAGCGATAGTTTGCCATGCGTTACTCTCCTGAATCACTCGAAGCATTTGTACAAACCGTTGAAAGCGGCTCTTTTTCGGCGGCGGCGCGCGCGTTACGTAAAAGTCAGTCAACCGTCAGCACCGCCGTGGCTAATTTAGAAACCGATCTCGGCTTTGCGCTATTTAACCGCGAGGCGCGCCAGCCGGTGCTGACTGAGGAAGGGCGACGGGCGCTGGCACAGGTGCAGGAAATTCTGGCGGCCAGTTCGCGTCTGGATGAGCTGGCGGTGCGGCTGGCTGGCAACGTTGAGCCGCGGCTCAGCCTGGCGATCTCCGACTTCTGGCAGGCGGATCACCATGAATCACTGCTGAAGCGTTTTGCGGCACGTTATCCGGCAATTGAGTTTGAATGCATGATTGCTGAAGATGTTGATGTTATCGATCAGCTACAGGTTGGCCGCGTTCATGTCGGCGTGGTGCGAGTGCAGCCAAAACTGCCGCTGGAAATTGCTTCCTCGCGCCTACAGGTTAAGGCACAGATGGCGATCTATATTCATCAGCAGCATCCACTGGCACAACAGCGCCTGGTGACGCAAAGTCAGCTCGACGGCGAACGTCAGTTGCGGCTGAATACCTGGGCACCGAGTTTGCACCCGCGCACTTCGGCAACGGCGGCGGTGTGGTATGCGCATTCCTATCTGTTTTTGCTGGAGATGGCGGAGCAGGGCTTTGGCTGGAGCATTCTGCCGCGCTGGCTGGTGGAGCAGTTTGGTCACCAGGTCTTGACCGAGCTGCCGGTAAACGGCTGGCCGCAGAGTATTGAGGTGGATGCGGTGTGGTCAAAACGCTCGCCGCCTGGTCCGGCCGGACGCTGGATGATCGACCAGCTTTGCGCCCAGCGGTAAAATTAATCTCGGCGCGCGATATCAGCCAGTCGGGCATTAAGCAGCGACACCAAATCGCTGGCGGCCAGCTCGATATCCAGCCCGCGCTTACCGCCGGAAATATAGATAGCTGGCCAGCCGGTCGCCAGGTGATCAACTACTGTTGGCAGTCGCTTCTTCTGGCCCAGCGGGCTAATGCCGCCAACCAGATAACCCGTTACGCGTTGCGCAATCTGTGGATCGGCCATTTCCACTTTTTTTGCGCCCAGCGCTTTAGCGACCTTTTTCAGATCCAGCTGGCTGGAAACCGGCGTTACCGCCACCGCGAGGTTTTTTGCATCGCCGTCCATTGCCACCAACAGGGTTTTATACACCTGCTCGGCATTCAGATTTAGCTTACGTACAGCCTCATCACCAAAGTGAGTGTCATCACTGTCATGTTGGTAGGGATGCAGAGTGAAGGCGACTTTCTGTTTTTCCAGTAGTTTAACCGCCGGGGTCATTTTTCGATCCTTTTTAGAAAAGTCTCATAGTCACTGATGAAGAAAAGTGCTGGCGAAATTCCAGGCTTTGAGCGACAATCGCCGTCCCATCAGCAAGTCAATTGTTGGTGGATAACCAAAATCATAAAAAAATTCCTCTTTGACGGGCCGATAGCAATATTGGCCTTTTTTTTATCTGCCTTTCAGCAAATCCGGCAAATTTCCCTCGCCATACAGATGCAGTGCCCCGACCGCCACCACGTATCGGCCCGCCGGTAAGCGGCGCAGCGCTTCGCACCAGCGCAGATTGCGCTGATTCATTAACACATCATTCAGTTCGCTACAGAAGGTGGTCGGCAGCGCCACCTGGTTCTGCGCCGGAGGCGTCTCCAGCCACCAGCTCACCATGGTCTGCAACAGGCGGGCATTGGTATGCCAGTGTTGCAGGGTATCGGTCAGCAGCGGCAGACCGTTGTCCGGCAGGGTTTTCAGCAGTTCCAGCTGCTCGTCCGGGCCTTCCAGCTCTGTCACTGTCAGCTGCTGCTGTTTTGCTGCCTGCAACAGTTGGTAATCAATACCATAATCCGGGCGCAGGCCCAGTTGCTGCGCCTGCTGTGCCTGCAACATCAGCGCCACCTGCCAGCCGGGCAGTGAGGCGATCATTTCGACATCAATTGACAGCTCTTCGCACAGCCGCTTCAGCGTTTGCATGTTTTCGGCTGAAAGGCGCTGCTCCAGCGGCGGATGCGATTCGCTGTGGGCGAAGGGCGAGACGCCGCCGGTAATATCCGCTTCGACAATCAGCGCATCCGCTTTACTCAGACGCTGCAACAGCGTGGCGGGCAGCGGCATCATATCGCGGGTGCCCATATGGATGCTGCCGACCAGATGCAGTTGCCGCTCACCAGGCAGCAAAATATCCAGCGCCGGGTACGCGTATTCCACCGGAGAAAGCTCTCTGAACAGTGAGGCCACTTTACGCAGCAATTTGCCCATTTTTCCGCCTTATGCAATCAAACAATTTATGCTAGCGGTTTAACTGTATGATGAACAGAGGAGATCTGTAAGCTCATACTTTTGGTGGCTGATAACGCAGCAGGCGATTGGCGTTGCTGACCACGGTAATAGAGGACAGCGCCATCGCCGCACCAGCAACCACCGGACTCAGTAATGTACCGGTCAGCGGATACAGCACGCCCGCCGCAATCGGGATACCCAATGAGTTATAAATAAAGGCACCCAGCAGATTTTGCTTCATATTGCGTAATGTGGCTTTGGCAATCGCCAGCGCATCAGCCACGCTGTTTAGATCATGCCGCATCAGGGTAATGGAGGCGGTTTCAATCGCCACATCGCTGCCGCCGCCCATCGCTATACCGACATCCGCCTGCGCCAGCGCCGGGGCGTCATTAATACCATCGCCGATCATTGCCACCTGACGACCTTGCTGCTGCAAACGGATAATCGCCTGCGCTTTGCCATCCGGTAACACACCGGCAATCACCTCATCAATGCCCGCCTGGCGCGCAATGGCATGCGCCGTCGCCGGATTATCACCGGTCAGCATAATCAGTCGATAGCCAAGCTGATGCAGGCGTTTCAGCGCATCGGCGCTGGTGGCACGCAGCGGATCGCGAATGGCCATTACCGCGACCAGTTTGCCATCGGCTGCCAGCATCACCGGTGTAGCACCGCTTTCAGCCAGTGAAGCAATCGACTCATCCGCTTGATCGGTGGCGATTTGATGCTGTTGCATCATGGCATGATTGCCCACCAGCACTTTGATGCCGTCAATTATGCCGCTCACGCCCTGGCCAGGGATTGTACGAAATTGCTCAGTTGCAGGCAGCGACGTTGCACCGGCGCGTTCTGTGATGGCGCGCGCCAGTGGATGATTTGATCCCTGTTCCAGCGCCGCCGCCCAGCGCAGCGCCTGTGACTGTTCAGCCTGATTATAGGTGAGAATATCTGTGACTCGCGGCGCGCCTTCGGTCAGCGTACCGGTTTTATCAAATACCAGCGTATCGAGACTGCTGGCGCGTTGCAGCGCATCGGCATCGCGCACCAAAACGCCGAATTCGGCGGCGCGGCCAACGCCGGAAATAATCGACATCGGTGTTGCCAGCCCCAGCGCACAAGGACAGGCAATAATCAGTACGGTGGTGGCAATCACCAGGGTATAAACCAGCTGCGGCTGTGGGCCGACGAAATACCAGATTGCCGCGCTGATAATGGCGATGGCCACTACGGTTGGCACAAACACCGCAGAGATCCGATCGGCCAGTTTGCCAATTTCCGGCTTGCTGCTTTGCGCCTGACGCACCATCTGAATAATTCGTGCCAGGGTAGTATTTTTCCCGGTAGCCTGGGCAGTAAACAGTACGCTGCCATCCTGTAACAGCGTACCGGCATGTAGCGTATCACCGACAGATTTTTGCTGCGGTACCGGCTCGCCGGTCAGCATGGCTTCATCCAGCCAGGCTTCACCTGAGTTGATCTCGCCATCAACCGGAACGCGATCGCCGGTGGTCAGCCGTAATGTCATGCCCGGCGTCACTTCACTCAGCGGCAGCACTTTTTCGCCATCGTCGGTCATCACTCGTGCCGAAGCGGGGGTAAGGTTGAGCAACCGTTCCAGTGCTTTTGAAGAGCGCTGACGTGCGCGTTGCTCCAGCGCATGGCCAAGATTAATCAGGCCAATAATCATTGCGCTGGCTTCGTAATAGAGGTGACGTGCGGCCATCGGGAAGAAATCAGGCCAGATATTCACGCTTATTGAGTAGAGCCAGGCTGCGGCGGTTCCCAGTGCCACCAGTGTGTCCATGGTGGCGGTGCCTTTTAACAGGCTACGCCATGCGCTGCGGTAGAAATGGCCACCGGCAATCACCATGACCAGCAACGTCATTACGCCAGCCACCAGCCAGCCGCTGCGGTTGCTTTCGGTGAGCATCATATTGTCGCCGATCATCCCCCAAATCATTAGTGGGATGCCGAGCGTCAGCGCCAACGCCGATTGCCAGCTAAAGCGGCGCATCGCCTGACGCGCGTTATTTTGTTGTTTCTCGCGCCGCTCGGTTTCATCTTCAATCACTTCAGCAGCATAACCGGCTTTTTCAACCGCCTGCACCAGCGCCTGTGGCGAGGCCGAACCCAGCACCAGCGCGCTGCGTTCGGCAAGATTGACCCGCGCCTGCGTGACGCCGGGAACCTGTTGTAAAGCACTCTGTACCCGATTGACACAGCTGGCACAGGTCATTCCGTCGATCAGCAATTGATAGCTGTCGACGGCAGTGGGTGCCGGAAGCTGTGGAGTGTCCGCTGTCAGCGCTTCCGGCTGGTGTTCTGAATCTGTCAGCGGATCAGGCTTTGGGTGGGCGGTATCCGCTTGCAGGGTAGCCTGATAACCCGCCTGTTCGATTGCCTCAATCAACTTGTAGCCGCAAGCGGTGCCGGTTACCCGCGCCTCATGAAGGGACACGTCAGCCTGTTCAACGTCATCACGTTGTTCCAGAACCTCTTTTACCCGTTTGACGCAGTGCTGGCAGGATAGCCCTTCCAGCGCCAGTGAAATAATCTGTGACATAGTTATCGCTCCTGATTTTCCCGATTGACGCCAGTGCCAGTCCGGATTGAATATAAGCTTAAACCTTCCATCAGGGGGAGGGTCAAGCCTCTATCCTGTCTCTGTTTAAGCAGGGTAGAACTTTATTGCAAATGTTCCGCGTCTGTAACGCTAATCAGAATCATTTTGTTTAACTTTTAGTCAGGTTGGCTATGCCATTATAACGTGGTATTTAGTCGGTAAAAAAAATTAACGTTATTTCCAGCAATGCGGAGTGTAGCCGTAGTGACAAACTCCGGTACTGATTAATCGCCTTTGGGTAGGGGCAAACAAATATGAAATTCAAAAAAAGCATCTCCGCGGTGATGTTGCTGGCCGCGCTGACGATGAGCGGCTGCTCGTCATATAACGCTGTACAGCTTAACCGGGATAAAATAGGCAGTGACTATAGTTATTATAAAATGGATCCTCCGTTGTATGTCGGTGATAAAATTAAATATAAATTAAAAGATGGCAAAGAGGATGAATTAACCGTAGGGAAAGTTGAACCTAATACTATTGTTAGTGATACAGGTAAGGTTATTGCTATATCGGATATCGCCTCGCTGGAAAGAAAAGATTTTTCTAAAGGCAAGACGGCATCGCTGGTGGGCGGAGGCGTCGCCGCGACCACGGTGATTCTTATCGTTATGGTTTCAGCTGCAACTATTGCTGTGATTGGGGCAATTGCCGCAGCCTGATAATTAAATAAACAGACATTTCCTCTTTTTACCATCGGCATAAAATAAAAAGGCGTGCCGGATTATTCGGCACGCCTTTCAGTCGTTTTAATATTCAGAATTTACGATAACTTCTTCGCCGTATGAGCCAGCCTGTGGCAATGGCTGATAGCTGGAGTTTGATGCGCGCAGCACGCGAATGCCGCGTGCACCCGCTTCCTGTGCGGCGGTGATATCATTATCAGAGTCACCATAAAATATTTTAATCTCTTTATCTTTTAGCCACTGCGTTTTGGTATTCTGACCTGCTTTATCACCGGCAAAAATAACCGGGTTAACACTGGCGTCAGGAATGCTGAAATCTTGCTGTAAGGTTTTGGTCACCGTTTCGCTTTGCGTCTGGCTACGGCCGGTTACAAAGTAAATGCTGTCACCACGCTTGAGATGCATGGCAATCAGGCTGCTGCCGACTTCTTTCGGCATGCTGAATTCATCCCAGCCATTATTCATTTTTTCCCAGAACTGTGGATTTTTTAAATAGCTCTGCCCGCCAGGAGAAAATTCTTTCTGACCGCGATAAAAACCGGGGCTGGAAAACAATACGGTATCATCAATATCAAAACCCACCGCCATCGGTGGACGCCCCTGCAGGCTATTTTCAATTTGCGCGACGGAAACCCAATGTATCGGTGCCTGCTGTGCAAGCTGCGCGACATTTACGCCTGAATAGAGCGGTTCCGGTACCGATTCTTTCGCCATCAGGTTCTGGCTGAGGCCAATAAGCAGGCAGGCGGCACTGAGGGCATAAGTGATTTTACGCATGTTCTTCCCTTTCCTCTGGTTATTTTATGCATCTGATTTTTTCCACCATAACCATCAGAGGCTGATTATTAAAGGGATTTATCATCGGAGTCATTGAAAATTGTGATGTCGAAAGTGCTGGAGGCTAACATTTTACCGCCATTAAAATTCGGGAGCGGGCGCAGTACCGCTGAAGTCAGCATCTGCTAAAATATGACCACCAGAGGTGAGGTGAGGGGGAACGATGAATATCAGTGACGTGGCGAAAAAGACCGGGCTGACCAGCAAAGCGATTCGCTTTTATGAAGAGAAAGGGCTGGTGACGCCGCCACTGCGCAGCGAGAATGGTTATCGCAGTTATACCAGTAAACATCTGGATGAACTAATGCTGCTGCGTCAGGCGCGGCAGGTGGGGTTTAATCTCGATGAGTGTCGGGAAATGGTGGCGCTATTCAACGATCCTGCACGCCACAGCGCGGATGTTAAAGCGCGCACCCTCGATAAAGTTGCCGAGATCGAGGCACATATCGATCAGCTCAGCCAGATGCGCCAGCGCCTGCTGGAACTGGCAGCAGCTTGCCCTGGCGATGACAGTGCTGACTGCCCGATTATCAACAATCTTGCGGGATGCTGTCACTCGGTAAAGTCGGTTTAAACCCGTGGGCTGATGCGTAAGGTAATGCCTTCAATTGCTACCACCACCACCTCGCAACCGGCAGGCAGGTCACTGTCCGCCTGTACCCGCCAGCTACTGTCGCCAGTCTGAATATGACCGATGCCGTTGACCAATGCCGTATGCAGCGTCAAATGCCGACCAATCATCTGATTACCCCGTTGATTCAGAGTATTGGGTTGTCGCTGTGTTTCACGCCGCTGCATCCAGCGATACCAAAGCCAGGCGGAAATCATGGTGATCACCGCAAACAGCACCCCCTGCCACGCCCACGGCAGCGGAACCAGCCAGCTCGCTAAACCAACCAACACCGCAGAAATCCCGCTCCACAGCAGATATCCACTGGTACCGAGCATTTCCGCGACCAGCAGCAGCCCGCCGAGCGTCAGCCAGAACCAGTGGGGATGGGCAACCATTTCGGCCAGCATCAGCTGTTACTCCGATCCTGTTTAGTTTCCTTCAGCAGCTCGCTGATACCGGCAATCGAACCCATCAGGCTGGTGGCGTCGAGCGGCATCAGCACCACTTTGCTGTTATTGGCAGAACCGATTTTTTGCAGCGCATCGGTATATTTTTGTGCCACAAAGTAGTTAATCGCCTGCAAATCACCGGCAGCGATCGCCTCAGACACCATTTTGGTCGCACGCGCTTCCGCTTCGGCGGCACGTTCACGCGCTTCAGCTTGTAAAAATGCTGACTGACGTTCACCTTCGGCTTTTAGGATCTGTGACTGTTTATCGCCCTCTGCGCGCAGAATTGCCGCCTGCCTTACCCCTTCTGCTTCGAGGATATCAGCGCGTTTGGTACGCTCCGCTTTCATCTGCGCATTCATTGAGGCGATCAATTCCACCGGCGGGCGTACATCACGGATCTCAATACGCGTCACTTTAATGCCCCACGGATTGGTGGCTTCATCAACGATATGCAGCAGGCGGGTATTAATATTGTCACGCTGTGACAGCATCTCATCCAGCTCCATAGAACCCAGTACGGTACGAATATTGGTCATGGTGAGATTAAGAATCGACAGCTCAAGATTACTGACTTCATAGGCAGCGCGTGAGGCATCAACGACCTGAATAAAGCAGACGGCATCGATGGTCACATTGGCGTTGTCTTTGGAGATGATCTCCTGCGACGGGATATCCAGCACCTGTTCCATCATATTGATCTTACGACCAACACGATCCATAAACGGCACGATCAGGTTCAGCCCAGGCGAGAGGGTATTGGTATAACGACCGAAGCGCTCAACCGTCCACTGATAACCTTGTGGAACAATTTTTACGCCAGACCAGACGACGATCAGTGCCAGAATAATCAGCACCGGGATAACAGCCAGCATAGACAACCTCCAGATTGTTGATGAACGGGCCGACTCATTCCGACCCGTTTAATTCGTGCTTAGTAGAGCAGCGAATAGAGCTGGCGGCGATATTTCGCTGCCAGTGCATCACCGGTACCGAGCGCCGCCAGAATCTCCTGCAGCATTTTGCGCACCTGGCCGTCTGCGGCATTCATGTCTTTTTTCAGATGCACGAACAGCAGCTCCAGCGCCTCTTCATTACGGCCAACCTGGTGCAGTTGCAGCGCGAGTTTCGCCGCCAGTTCAGCATTTTCCGGCTCGGCTTCCAGCTGCTGTTGTAACTGCTGAATTTCCGGGGTGTCCGCGGCCTGTTTCAGCAAATCGATTTGCGCCATCAGCCCCTGATAACGGGTGTCCTGATCCTGTAATGGCACCACTTTCAGTACCGCTTCGGCTTCATCGCTGCGGCTCAGGGCGATCAGAACTTCGGCCAGCAGAAAGCCAATCTCACTCGACTGATTGCTCAGCTGCCAGGCATCTTTCAGCAGCGGCAGCGCGTCGATCATTTTGCCTTCCTGCATCAGCAACAGCGCTTCCTGTGCTTTCAGCTCTTCTTCACGCGGCAACACTTTTTCCAACAGCGCACGCACCGCTTCTTCCGGCTGTGGCCCCTGGAAACCGTCGACGGGCTGACCATTCTGGAACAGGTAGACGGTCGGAATCGAGCGCAGACCGAACTGGGCAGCAACCGCCTGCTCCGCATCGCAATCCAGCTTCGCCAGAATAAACTGACCAGCATACTGCTGCGCGAGGCGTTCCAGCAGTGGAGTCAGCTCCAGACAGTGCTGGCTGCGTTCAGACCAGAAGTAAAACAGCACCGGAATGGAAGCTGACTGCTCCAGCGTCTGATGCAGGTTAGATTCATTGATGTTAATAATCGAAGCTTGTGGTGACATGAATTCGTCTCTTTTGCTGATGACTTTGTAACAATATTGGGGCGTTACGCCTCGCTTCAAGCGAAATTGTTGTTGCAGTGCTAGTTACTGCGCAAAATGCGATCCAGCATCCAGCCCGGCAGCAAACGACGGATAACGGTCATTGCCCAGGCCACCAGGGTGACCGGATAGCGCAATTTAGGATGCTTACTCTCTAAAGCATGGTGCAATTTCGGCAGAATTGCTGCTGGCGGCAGCGTAAAACGGGCCGCAATCGACGGATTTTTTACCGGACTATCCTGCTGAGTTTGATTAACGTTATCAGTAAAGCGGGTGTGAATAGGCCCTGGCTCAATCAGGCTGACGCGTACCCCGGTGCCGTGCAGCTCCATGCGTAGCGCATCAGACCAGGCTTCAAGCGCATATTTACTGGCAGCATAGGCACCGCGGCGCGGCGTCGACAGCAATCCCAGCACTGAGCTGGTATTAATAATTCGTCCACCGCCATTCGCCAGCAGCGCTGGCAGCAGTAGCATCGTCAGCTGATGCAGGCCAAAGAAGTTGGTCGAAAACTGCTGTTCCAGCTGCTGGCGCGACAACGTATGCAGCGCGCCATAAACGCCGTAACCCCCATTATTAAACAGCGCATACAGCTGATTGCCGCTAAGCTCAATCACCTGCTGCGCGGCCTGCTCGACGCTATAGGCATCATCAAGGTCCAGTTCAATGCCGGTAAATCCCAACTGATTCATGCGCGCCACATCGTCCGCTTTGCGACAGGCGGCAAACACCTGATAGCCTCGACGCTGTAAATCTTCGGCGGCGACCAGGCCAATACCACTGGAACAACCGGTAATTAAAATGCTTTTTTTCATAACTTTACCTGTCAGCGATCACAGTTTTCTTTCACTCGTGCTTAACTAGAGGTGACAGTTGTCTGGCCATCAGATCAGCAATAAAGGGCTGCGCATCGGGAGCGGGATGAATACCATCCTGCTGCATCCACTCAGGTTTCAGATAAACCTGCTCCATAAAAAAGGGGATTAATGGAATGTTGAACTCCTGCGCCAGCTTCGGGTAAATCCCGCTGAATGCCTCGTTGTAGCGGCGACCATAGTTCGCGGGCAAACGGATTTGCATTAACAGCGGCTGGGCATCTGCCGCCTTGATTTCGGTAATGATTTTACGCAGATCCTGTTCGATATTTTGCGGCGGGAAACCGCGTAAACCATCGTTACCGCCCAGTTCGATCAGCACCCACTGCGGTTGATGTTGTTTCAGCAGGGCGGGCAAACGGCTCAGACCCTGAGTGGCGGTATCACCACTGATACTACCGTTAATCACGGTGGGCTTTTCTTGCCATTTATCGTTAAGCAGCGCAGGCCATGCCGCGCTGGCCGACATGCGATATCCGGCGCTTAAACTGTCGCCGAGAATCAGCAGGGTATCTGCCGACGCCACGCGCGAAATGAGTAGCAATAATAACAGGAACGGGTAATGCCAGCGGAAAACATTCTTGAAGTTCATCGTCTTAGTAAGTCCGTCGGTCAGGGTGATCATCAGTTAACCATCCTTACCGGAGTTGAGCTGGTTGTCAAACCGGCTGAGACTATCGCCCTGATTGGCGAGTCGGGATCGGGTAAATCTACGCTATTGGGTATTCTTGCCGGGCTTGATGACGGCAGTGAAGGGGAAGTGTTTCTTTGCGGCGAGCCGTTACATCAGCATAACGAAGAGCAGCGTGCGGCATTGCGGGCAAAACATGTCGGCTTTGTTTTTCAGTCGTTTATGTTGGTGCCAACGCTAAATGCGTTGGAAAACGTGCAGCTCCCGGCCCTGCTGCGCGGCGACAGTGATAGTCAGAGTCGTGAGCAGGCCAGCGCTTTGCTGGCTCAACTGGGGCTGGCAGAACGTCTGAGCCATCTTCCCGCCCAGCTGTCCGGCGGTGAGCAGCAGCGCGTGGCGCTGGCGCGCGCCTTCAATGGTCGCCCTGATTTGCTGTTCGCCGATGAACCGACCGGCAATCTTGATCGTAAAACCGGTGACCGCATCGCCGATCTGTTGTTTTCTCTTAATCGTGATTTTGCCACCACCCTGATTCTGGTAACCCATGATGAGCAACTGGCGGCGCGCTGTGACCGCCGACTGCGGCTGCGCGACGGTAAATTGTGGGAGGAAGCATGATTTGGCGCTGGTTCTGGCGTGAATGGCGTTCGCCATCGCTGCTGATTGTCTGGCTGGCGCTGACGCTGGCTGTCGCCTGCGTGCTGGCGCTGGGTTCACTCAGCGACCGAATGGAGAAAGGGCTGAATCAACAAAGCCGCGATTTTATGGCGGGCGACCGCACCTTAAGCAGCTCGAATCCGGTATCGCCAGAATGGTTGCAGCAGGCGCGCAGTGACGGCTTGCAGATCAGCAGCCAACTGAGTTTTATGACCATGACCTTCGCCGAAAATACGCCGCAGCTGGCCTCGGTGAAAGCGGTCGATGATGTTTATCCGATGTTTGGTCAGCTGACCACGGAACCGGCAAACCTTAAACCGCAGCCGGGTACGGTGCTGGCCGCGCCACGTTTGCTGGCGCTGCTTAATCTGAAAACCGGCGATATGCTGGACGTTGGTGATACCTCACTGCGTATCGCGGGCGAGGTGATTCAGGAGCCGGATTCCGGTTTTAATCCTTTTCAGACTGCCCCACGGCTGATGATGAACCTGGCGGATGTGGAAAAAACCGGCGCGGTTCAGCCGGGTAGCCGGCTAACCTGGCGTTATAAGTTTGCCGGTACGCCGGAGCAGCTCAGCCGCTACGATCGCTGGATTGAGCCGCAGCTGAAAGCCGATCAGCGCTGGATGAGCGTGGACAATTCCGATGATGCGCTTGGCCGCTCGCTGCAACGCGCTCAGCAATTTCTGCTGCTTTCCGCATTACTGACTCTGATACTGGCGATTTCAGCGGTGGCGGTGGCAATGAGCCATTATTGCCGCAGTCGCTATGATTTAGTCGCCGTATTAAAGACGCTGGGGGCCAATCGTGCGGCGCTGCGCAAGCTGATTATCGGCCAGTGGCTGGCGGTATTACTGCTGGCGGCGGTGGTGGGTAGCGCGCTGGGGCTGGGATTTGAAGCATTGCTGTTACAAATGCTGAAGCCGGTGCTGCCGGCGGCACTACCACCTTCCGGCATCTGGCCATGGCTGTGGGCAATTGGCTCGCTGTTTGTTATCTCGTTGCTGGTTGGGCTGCGGCCCTATCGCCTGCTGCTGGCAACTCAGCCGCTGCGGGTGCTGCGTCGTGATGCGATTGCCGACGTCTGGCCGCTGAAGTTTTATCTGCCGGTTATGGCTCTGGTAGTGATTGGCTTACTGGCGTTGCTGGTAGGCGGCAGCATCCTGTTATGGGCGCTGATCGCCGGTATTGCATTGCTGGCGCTATTGCTGGGTGCGGTGGGCTGGGGCGGTTTATTGCTGTTACGTAAACTGTCGGTGCGTAATCTGGCATTCCGCCTGGCAATCAATCGCCTGTTGCGCCAGCCGCTGACCACTCTGAGCCAGCTGGCGGCGTTTTCGCTGTCGTTTATGCTGCTGGCGCTGCTACTGGTGATGCGTGGTGATTTGCTCGATCGCTGGCAGCAGCAACTGCCGCCGGACAGTCCAAATTACTATCTGCTGAATATCGCCACTGAACAGGTACCGCAGGTGAAAACCTTCCTGCAACAGCAGCAGATTAAAACGGAAAACTTCTATCCGATCGCGCGCGTGCGGCTGACTGAGACTAACAATACGCCGGTCGATCCGGCTGAAGACAATACCTATAACCGTGAAATTAACCTGACGTGGCTTGAACAGTTGCCGGATAACAGCCCGCTGGTAGCGGGAAGCTGGCCGCCGAAACAAGGTGAGGTGTCAATGGCGGAAGAGTTGACGGAGCGGCTGGGCCTGAAGCTGGGCGATACGCTGACCTTTACCGGAGATACGCAGTCGTTTAGCGCAAAAATTACCAGCCTGCGTTCAATTGACCGTGAAAGCCTGCGCCCCTTCTTCTTCTTTATTTTCCCGCCGGGAGCGCTTGACCAGCAGCCACAAACCTGGCTGACCAGCTTCCATATGGACAGCGATCCGACCATGCTGGCGCAGCTCAATCGCCAGTTCCCGACGCTCAGCCTGCTGGATATTGGCAGCATTTTGCGTCAGGTCGGGCAGGTGCTGACGCAGGTCAGCCGTGCGCTGGAAATTATGGTAGTGCTGGTTACCGCTTGTGGTGTGCTGCTGTTACTGGCACAAATTCAGGTCGGTATGCGCCAGCGGCGACAGGAGCTGGTAGTGTATCGCACACTGGGAGCCAGTAAAAAACTGCTGCGCGGCACCTTGTGGAGTGAGTTTGCCGTGCTGGGCGCGGTGTCCGGGATTGCCGCCGCAATCGGCGCTGAAGCCGCGCTGTGGGGTTTGCAACGTAAGGTATTTGATTTCCCGTGGCAGCCTGACTATATGCTTTGGGGTGTGTTGCCGCTGGCCGGCGCGCTGCTGCTGTCGGTGTGTGGTGGCTGGCTGGGTATTCGCTTACTGAAAGGGAAGGCGTTATTCAGAAGTTATGAGTCTGCGTAAAGCTCATTTAGTCGAAAGGGAGCCGTTTTCGGCTCCCTTACCGTTACAGTTTTGCGATAGCCCACTCAATACCGCTGGCATATTCCGGCGGTAACATCGGCACCAGCGCGTTTAATGCGTTGATTAACGTACTACCCTCAACGTCATTCAGATTGAGATGACCGACTTTACGTCCGGCACGCACTTCTTTCTCATACCAGTGCAGATTAACTAACGGCTGCTGTAACCACTGCAAATTAATCTCGGTGCCAATCAGATTAACCATCACCGACGGTGAGCTGACTACCGGTTTCGGCATTGGCAAATCAAGAATTGCTCGCAGATGCAGTTCAAACTGGCTGATCGATGCGCCGTTTTGCGTCCAGTGACCACTGTTGTGCACGCGCGGGGCCAGTTCATTGATTAACAGACCTTCCGGCACCACAAAACACTCCATCGCCATCACGCCGACATAGTGCAGCTTATGCATAATGGCAGACAGCATCTGCTCCGCCTGCTGTTGCAGTGCGGCATCCGGCTCAGGCAACGCCACGCTGGTGCGCAGAATGCCATCCTGATGCAGGTTATGGGTCAACGGATAAAATACCGTCTCGCCATTAGGGTTGCGCGCCCCCACCAGAGAGACTTCGCCACTGAAGTTAATGCCCTGTTCGACGATGCACTCACCGTAACACTCTGGCGGCAACTGCTGGATTTGATCGGCACGCAAACGCCACTGTCCGCGCCCGTCATAGCCGCCGGTGCGACGTTTAACGATCGCCAGTTCGCCAAGCGTTGAAAACACCTGCGGCCATTGATCGTCTGACGCCAACAGCTGCCACGGGGCGGTCGCGAGGCCAAGCTGATCGAGAAGCTGTTTTTGCGTCAGGCGATCGGCCAGTATAGGAAAAATATCGCGGTTTACAAACGCCGGGTGTTTCGCCAGTTCACGGGTCAGCGCAGTTTCCGGCCAGCGTTCAATCTCGGCAGTAATCACGCTTTGCTGAATGGGCAGCGCTTCCGGCTCGGCGTCCAGCCCCACCGGATACACCGCGATGCCCAATGGCTCGCCAGCCTGACGCAGCATGCGCCCAAGCTGACCATTACCTAATACGCAAACCGGCTTCATGCATTACCCCGTGGATCAGGATTGTTAAGCACTTCATCGGTCTGACTCTGACGCCAGTCGGCCAGACGCGCCGCCAGTTCGCTATCGTGGATTGCCAGAATCTGCGCCGCCAGCAGCGCGGCATTGGCGGCACCGGCTTTACCAATCGCCAGCGTACCGACCGGAATACCACGCGGCATCTGCACGATGGAGTAGAGGCTATCAACACCGCTGAGGGCCGCGCTCTGTACCGGTACACCCAGCACCGGAACCAGCGTTTTCGCTGCCAGCATGCCTGGCAAATGGGCCGCGCCACCGGCACCGGCAATAATGACCTGATAGCCATTTCCCGCTGCGTTTTCAGCGAAGCTAAACAGTTTATCCGGGGTGCGATGGGCTGAGACCACTTCAACGTCGAAAGGAACCGCAAGGGTGGTAAGAATCTCTGCGGTAAACTCCATGGTTGCCCAGTCACTTTTTGAACCCATAACAATGGCAATGCGGGCTGGGGCGGCGTTGGATGACATGCGAGTCTGACTCCTGTGATTGTACAAACTTCACCCGTGTAATTTTTAACAGCCGGGTGGGAAGGGCAGAGAGAATACCATGACTCGACAGCGAGGAAAACGGTTGCGTAGCCGCCTGGCGCGGCAAAATTCGGCTTATTAAGGCGAGATCAGAAGGGGAAAGCGCTCAGCGTCACGGCGTCAGCATCGACCTGAATCATCGAGCCTTGCTGGTGCCAGGCACCCAGCACCACGCGTTCTGCTGGCTGACCATTAATTTGTAAGGCGTGTACCGCAGGCCGGTGGGTATGCCCGTGAATCATCCACTGCGCCTGGTGGCGCTGGAAAGCATCCGTTACCGCGTGTTGATTAACATCCATAATGGCTGCGGATTTGCCGCGATTGGCATTTTTACTGTTGGCGCGCATATTGGCGGCGATGCGCTGGCGGATAAACAGCGGCAGCGCGAGGAACAGCTTTTGTAGCCAGCGCTGATGCACCTTGCGGCGAAAACGCTGATAGCCTTGATCGTCGGTGCAGAGGGTGTCGCCATGCAGAATCAGTACGCGTTTACCATACAGTTCCAGCAGCTGCTCTTCCGGCAGCAGAATCATGCCGCTGGCGTGGGCAAAGCGATGGCCCAGCAGAAAATCACGATTACCGTGAATAAAGTAGCAGGGCACGCCCTGTTGCTTCAGCGCCATCAGCGCCGCCGCGACTTCGGCATGCAGCGGATTAGGGTCGTCATCGCCAATCCAGGCTTCGAACAGATCGCCAAGAATATACAGCGCATCGGCATGCGGTGCCTCGCGCTGTAAAAAACGCAGAAAACCGGCAGTAATTGCCGGTTCTTCTTCACACAGATGCAAATCTGCGATAAATAGCGTGCGTGACATTACTCGCTAACGGTCACTTTCTGGATCACGACGTCTTCTTTTGGCACGTCCTGATGCATACCGCTACGGCCGGTAGCAACGCCTTTGATTTTCTCAACCACGTCCATACCTTCAACTACTTCAGCAAATACGCAATAACCCCAACCCTGCAGGTTCTCACCGCTGAAGTTCAGGAAGTCGTTGTCTGCAACGTTGATAAAGAACTGGGCAGTGGCGGAGTGTGGGGCAGAAGTACGCGCCATTGCCAGCGTGCCTTTGGTGTTTTTCAGGCCGTTATTAGCTTCATTGCGGATTTCTTCTTTCGTTGCTTTCTGCTTCATGCCTGGCTCAAAGCCGCCGCCCTGAACCATAAAGCCGTTGATTACACGGTGGAAAATGGTGTTGTCGTAGAAACCTTCACGACAGTAATCCAGGAAGTTCTTCACGGTGGCTGGGGCTTTATCGTCGAAAGTTTTGATAACGATGTCGCCATGATTGGTCTGGAAAGTAACCATAATCTCGTCCTGTTAAAGGTGGGAGTTTTAAACGACTGTGCTCACGGCAGGGTAGTAAAAATGCCGGGCCAGTTTTGACAGACGCTTCTTATATCACAAATTGTGATGACGCGTCAGCATGGCGACATCAGCCGAGTTGCTGCCATGTTCTTGCATTGCAGCGCGCTTACGTTAACAATACGTCAAAATAAGCCTTTATATACCCGGGTGATTGCCGTTGCTGCCGCCGCGCCAGCTACCCGGGAAATAATCAGTTTGTTAACCCGCACACGTCATACGGAATGTCTCAATGCTAAAGATTTACAACACCCTGAGTCGTCAAAAAGAGGAATTTAAACCTATTCATGCTGGCAAGATCGGCATGTACGTGTGCGGAATTACCGTTTATGACCTCTGTCATATTGGCCACGGTCGTACTTTTGTGGCGTTTGACGTCGTTTCGCGTTATCTGCGTTATTGCGGCTATCAGCTGAATTACGTGCGCAATATCACTGATATTGATGACAAAATTATCAAGCGTGCCAATGAAAATGGCGAAAGCGTGGAAACGCTGACCAATCGCATGATCGCCGAGATGCATGCCGATTTCGCCGCGCTGAATATTCTGCCGCCGGATCTCGAGCCGCGTGCTACCCGTCATATCGGCGAAATTATCGAGCTGGTGGCGAAGCTGATTAAGCGTGAACATGCTTATGTTGCCAGCAATGGTGACGTGATGTTCTCGGTAGAAAGTGATGCCGATTACGGCAAACTTTCGCGACAGGATCTGGAGCAGTTACAGGCGGGCGCACGTGTTGAAGTGGCTGCTGACGTGAAGCGCAACCCGATGGATTTCGTGCTGTGGAAAATGTCGAAAGACGGTGAACCGAGCTGGTCGTCACCGTGGGGCGAAGGACGTCCGGGCTGGCATATCGAATGTTCAGCGATGAACTGCAAACAGCTTGGCGAGCATTTTGATATTCATGGCGGCGGTTCCGACCTGATGTTCCCGCATCATGAAAACGAAATTGCCCAGTCAACCTGCGCACATGACGGCCCTTATGTTAATTACTGGATGCACTCCGGCATGGTCATGGTTGACCGCGAGAAAATGTCAAAATCGCTGGATAACTTCTTTACCGTGCGTGACGTGCTGGCGCATTACGACGCGGAAACCGTGCGTTACTTCCTGATGTCCGGCCACTATCGCAGCCAGCTCAACTACGGTGAAGATAACCTTAAGCAGGCGCGTGCCGCGCTGGAGCGTCTGTACACCGCGCTGCGCAACACCGATGCGAGTGCAGTCGCTGCCGGTGGGGAAGCCTTTGAAGCGCGTTTCCGCGAGGCGATGGACGATGATTTCAACACGCCAGAAGCCTACTCGGCACTGTTCGATATGGCGCGAGAGGTTAACCGCCTGAAAAGCGAAGATATCGGCGCAGCCAACGGTCTGGCGGCGAAACTGCGTCAGTTAGCGGGCGTGCTGGGCCTGCTGGCGCAGGATCCGGAGCAGTTCCTGCAAAGCGGTGCACAGAGTAACGACGCGGAAGTGGCGGAGATTGAAGCGCTGATCAAAATGCGTTTTGATGCGCGCCAGGCAAAAGACTGGGCGCAAGCGGATATTGCCCGCGATAAGCTGAACGAGCTGGGCATTATTCTGGAAGATGGCCCGCAGGGAACCAGCTGGCGTCGTAAGTAAATGAGATTTAAATTAGCGGGAAGATGAAGATATTGTCAGTAAAAGGATGTTTAACCAACATGGAGTTTGGATACGACCAGGCCTCTTTTTTTTAAAAGCTTGAGCAGCTTCCAGAATGATTTACGATCCTGCGAATCCTTATCCTGATGACAGCTACGCTAAACGTACTTTTCAGGATAAGTCATCAAACGGCAGCCAGGGCTGCCGTTAATCACTGGCTTCAGGCTGTTACCGTCACCTGATTACCATCAAACTCAACAACTTGTCCGGCGACAATCTTGCAGCGTTTGCGGGTTTCAACCGCGCCATTTACGGTAACATAACCATCCGCAATCAGCGTCTTGGCCATCGCGCCGCTTTCTACCCAGCCTTCCAGCTTCAGTAAATCGCATAAATCTACGTGTGGGTGCTTACCCAGAGAAAAGGTTGCCATTATTTTGCTGCTCCGTCGTGATACTCTTCGCATGCCTGCAGGGTATTCTGAATCAGGGTTGCCACCGTCATCGGGCCGACACCGCCAGGCACCGGCGTAATATAGGCTGCGCGTTCTGATGCGCTGTCAAAATCCACATCGCCGACCACTTTGCCGCTTTCCAGACGGTTAATTCCGACATCGATAACAATCGCGCCTGGCTTAATCCATTCACCCGGGATAAAGCCCGGTTTACCGACCGCGACCACCAGCAGATCGGCATGCTCAACATGATGACGCAGATCGCGGGTAAAGCGGTGGGTGACGGTGGTGGTGCAACCGGACAGCAACAGCTCCATGCTCATCGGCCGGCCGACGATATTGGATGCGCCAACCACTACCGCGTTCAGGCCATAGGTATCGATATTATAACGCTCCAGCAGCGTTACAATGCCGCGCGGCGTACAGGGGCGCAGCTTGGGCGCTCGCTGGCACAGACGACCAACATTATACGGATGGAACCCATCCACATCTTTATCCGGCGAAATGTGCTCCAGCACTTTGACATTATCGATGCCGGCAGGCAGCGGCAGCTGCACCAGAATACCGTCGATTTCCCTGTCGTTATTCAGCTTATCAATCAGCGCCAGTAACTCGGCTTCGCTGGTGGTGGCGGGCAGGTCGTATGAACGCGAAAGAAAACCGACTTCTTCACAAGCACGACGTTTGCTGCCGACATAAATCTGCGATGCCGGATTTTCACCGACTAACACCACTGCCAGGCCAGGTGCACGTTTTCCGTCAGCCAGACGTTGCTTAACTTTTTCAGCAACCTCAAGGCGCACCTGCTGCGCAATCGTTTTACCGTCAATAATTTTTGCTACCATCAGAGAGGAAATCCATCTGTGTTAAGTTGAAACGGGGGAATACGCCTATTCTGTCAGAAGCCAGCGCCGCTGTCAGGCACAGAATGTTCTCTGTTTGCTGATAATCCGGGCATGAGATTTTTTTACTCAGGCGATATCAACCCGCGCCAGCCCCTTCAGCAGGTTGCCTGCCCCCGGGCTGACTGCTACTCTGACGACCCTTATTTCCCGATTCAACGCCTTTTGGCAGGATAACGCATGATCTGGCTGATGCTCGTGACTCTGGTATTGGTGTTTATTATTGGTTTCCGCGTGCTCAACTCGCAATCACGCCGGGCAACCAAAGCGCTGAGCAAACGGCTGAATCTCGACCCGGTTTACGTGGAATCGCTGGTTAGCCTGATGGGAAAACCGGCAGGGGATGAATTTGTCGATTATCTCTCTCGTGATAATGAATCCCACTTTGCCAATGCCGCCAGCGTGTTATTTATCTATCAGGTCTTTATTGTTGATGAGTCCGATGAAAGCCTGATGTTCTGGCGCGGCGTGCTGCGCAAAGCCTATCTGCCGACCACATTGAGCGGGGAACATGTTCGACTGGCGCTTAGCTTCCTGCGCGAGACTGAGCCCGATGCTCAGGAGATGCATGCTTTCCGCTTGCGCTACAACGCGCGTTTTGCACCCGCAGAGACGTTCACTGAAGCGGAACACGGCAATGTCTATTCAATTGATTCACGGCTGAACCGACACTGAGTAAAACTTAAATAATCTGTGATTAATAGCGCTTTCAGGCACAAATAAGGCTGTTACTGCTCATAAGTGCAGCAACAGGGCGTAGTAACAAGTAAAAACGTTGACTCATCACACGCGCACCGTATAATTCGTCGCAGTCACCATGCGCCCTTAGCTCAGTTGGATAGAGCACCGGCCTTCTAAGCCGTAGGTCACAGGTTCGAATCCTGTAGGGCGTACCAATTCAATGAGTTAAGCAATTCTCAATCCCATCTGATTTCCCCCTTATGTCATATTTGTGTCGTCACCCCCCCAAAAGTGAGTCAATTTTGCGCGTATGTTCAGTTAAGTGGCTCGGTGCCAGGTGAGCATAACGCTGTACCTGCGTAATACAGTTCGTCTGCCGTCGGGTTTTTCAGGACGGTTTTCCAGTATTTGTAGCTGCTGCGATGAATCCAGAACACATGGTAGAGTGTGGACACAGGTTAACGCGCCCTGAGTTTCCCGATTATCGAGAACTGTTCGGGGAGGCTTTTGGCGTTTTTCCCTGACGCTCATCACGCAGTTATTTTACCCATTTTGTCATCGTAGAAAGGCCAACGTCCATAGCCCTGGCGGCGTCAGAGACGGTGTAATTTAAGGCTGGTGACAAGAAGCCGGAATGGGATGAATAGAACCGCTCTCAAAAATAACATATATGGGAGAAAGGGGTCTGCTGGTGTAAGCGTAATGATAAGTGGATTGCTTACATTATGCGCAACCGAAAAACAAAAGAGTCTTGGGTATTTCGAGAATATTCACGATGCAATTCGCTCGCGCGAGTTAGCGGAAATTACATCTGTTGAGTCTTTTAACCCGACAACTATGCTGCCATTACCAATAGTTACTTTACCAATGCAAAGCAGCGTTGGAAAAACTGAGAGTCGCTTTCACAACGGCTCTCTAAGTCTTATGGGATACTTTACAGCTTAGGGATATTTAAACACATTTGAAAGTCAGGCGAGCAACGCCATTAACGAGTAAGTGTGTATCAATATCAGTTTTCACTTCTTGCATGGATTTATTTTGTACACGACAAAAGTCAGTAGCTTTTTTAGTTGCAGTGCCAATAGCACCTGGAATACGACCTGCAGCAGGCGCGGCTTCAACTTCGGTGAGATAATCTCCATTATCCAGCTTTTTGATATCTGACTGATACGTTAAGCCCAGGCCTTGAAACTGTGTTTTATCGTTTTGCACAGAACATCCGCTTAAAAAAGCACCAATTAAAACGGTGGCAGCAATGATTGAAATTTTCATGTTAGGAATAGTCCTTATATATTTTGTTAGACGCTATATTACGAACCAGAATTAAACATTAAATAAACTGAATGCTGTATATATATTGGCATAACGCTATCATATTGAATATATTGACTTTATAAAAATAGAATTGATACCTGTCAGGTAGGCAGCCTTAACTGCTGAGACGACGCAATCATCAAACAGTCCTCATCCCAGGGCGCATTTAAGCGTGCGCCCGATGATGAACCAGGAGAGTAATATGCCTGACCACTGCAAAATCACCGTAATACTCAATCAGGCGAGACTGACGAAGGATTAATCAATCGTATCCAGCCTGAGATGGCCTGTGGCCTTTACTCTAATGCGCTGGCCGATAGCTCTTGGGCTTATAAAGAGATCCGTTTTAGTTCCACGCACTGTTTGAGATCCCGGCCAGATGATATTGTAGCCAGTATTCCTCCGCCGCCAGGTTTTCAGTAATTCATGCGGAGGTTCACAGTTAACCTCTGACAGCCATCTTTCAGTGATTTCCCGTACTTCATTCAGGATTGTGAACAGATAAAATCATGGACTTCTGTTCGGTAAGTGCGGTTAAGCCTTACTATATAGTATTCTGTGTCGGCTTTTCTAGTCTGATAAATTCCAGTTTTACAGCGTACAGTGATAAAGCGTTCTGCTCAGGCCCAGAGCCCGGCATGCCTGACGAATACTGAGGCAGAATGTCGTGGTAAGATGCTTAACCAGTTCACGCTTAAGGCTGGTTTTAACGTTTTTTTTCGATGACATCTTTGAATGCACGACACTCCAGACTCAGGTCAGCACACATCTGCTCAAGACATTAGTTTACGTTTTCAAGGTCTTTTGTCTTATTAATATCAGACGCTTCCATGCCACCTTACTTAGATTTCCAGTTGTAGTAAGCCGCTTCAGAGATACCGGTCTCAAGGCAGATATCTTTCACGGCTCGTCCGGCTTCAATCGATTTAATTACAGTGATGATCTGATGCTCAATAAAAAGAGCTTTACGCATAGCGATCTCCTTCGTTGGCAGGATGAGTACGCTGGAAGACACCTAAATATGAATGGCACGATTACAGAGGGTACAACATGATCGTTAGTAAAAGATTATGTGATATTAACCACGAAAAAAGAAAAGTATTAAATGTCAATATATTTTATATAAAAAGAGATATATCACATGCAATTCTTTTAGTGTGGATAAAAAATTTACATTATTTATTATATGCAGAATTTAAAACTATGAATAGATTAGCACGCTAATTTAGAAATGCGTTTTGTTCAAAAAAAATACACTTATTGAGCGCTTAACGCGAAACGGGCCGGTTTACAGTGGTTAATAAAAAGATAACTGAGTGTTATAGTTTTCCTGAGAAATTAATTAGACAGCGAATCTGTAGCAATGGAGTGCCAGATGAATTCAATGATTTACAGTGCTGAATGTGGTGGGGCCTTGGGGGAAATTTTTCAATGCCCTATGTTTACAAAGGAAGGGGCTGAGTTATCAATAATTTCAGCATTATCGAAAAACATGACAAAAGCAGTATTCCGTCCTGGCGAATATTGTAACCTTGAATTTTTAGGCAAAATTAAAGTAAAAAAAACTTTATCAAACTTCTTCGAAAAAGTTTCAACTCCAAGAATTGAAGGACAGTGGCATTTTGATAGTGACATAGTTATCGGTGCAGGTATGTCGAGTTCTACAGCGGATATCATAGCCAGTCTGAGATGCATTTGTAGAGCATTAGATATTATACCAACACTTGATAACTTTATTGAATGCCTCAAAGATGTCGATCGCTCTGATTAGGTTTACATTGATGATTCCTGTCTCAATATAGCATCCGACACAAGATGTAGATATGTGAAGACTGTTTTTACCCGGCATGAGGAAGCTAAGGAAGTCGATTTATTCGAGCCTGTAATTATAAGTGCTTCGAGTGAGCTTTCTCTACCTTGGTCCAGATACCAGTGGAATAGAAAAAATAAACAACATTTGAATGAATTTTTATCAAAACGATGAGGTTGATTATGAATTTTGTACTGGTTGAAGCGTTAACTTTTGGTTTGGGAAAACTTGTGAAAGCTGCTGAAGAATTGGATGCTACACTCCATCTTCTTACATATAATAGAAATATATATTTTTATGAGTTAGAAAAAATTAAAACTAATCGTCTTGTTTTGGTGGAAATTGACACTTTTAAAAACGATAACGTCATTGAGTATTGTCGAAAATTAGAGGGTTTTTCTGGTATAATTAATCTAACCGATACCTGGACTCTATCCGTTCAGGAAATCTCATCTATCCTGGGTGTTACTGGACAAAACCCTAAATCGACATCAATATGTAGGAATAAAGCTTTGCTTCGCAAGATATTAAAGGAAAATGATTTAACATCTGGTGTTTATACAGATGTGGATTTGTCATCAGATACCGTAAGCGAAGACTTTGTATTTCCAGTTATTATTAAAGATCCAACTGGTACAGGTTCGAAGAATGTTTGGTTTGCAGAGAATAAAATCAAAGCTAACAACATTATTCTTGCAGAGAAGAAAAATAAAAATTTAAAAAGATTACTGGTGGAAACTTACTTTTGTGGAACATTATATAGTCTAGAAACAATTAGCTTTCGTGGCGAAACCAGAGTAATAGCTGTTTCAAGCCGAGTGCTTTCTGACATGCCACTCTTTATGGAGAAAGCAATCTCTCTGCCGATTAACACTGAAAGTAGTGAACTTAAAGGTGTAGAAGAATGGATAGTAAACGTGCTTACAGCGATATCATACACTGATGGTTTTGCACATACAGAGTTCATAGTTACAGCAAATGGTTTCGAGGTGGTAGAGGTAAACCCGCGTCTTGGTGGAGTTCAAATTGGTGAGGCTCTTTGTCAGGCCTACAACTATAACGTATATAAAGCATTCATCGAAATGGCAATGGGAGTCAGACCAGAGTTATTTGATGTTGAGTTAACACCTGAAACATATACTGGACAAGTATTTATTTATGCCAGTGAACCCGGTCGTTTCCAAAAAATTAATGATACTTTAATCAATAAAGACAGAACGAAAATATATCCTTGTGCTTTGCCTGGTAAAGAAATTATATCCGTTACCGATCAGTCTGCATGTGTTGCGATATTGTTAACAACAGCTGAGAATAGTGAAATGGCTTTATTGAATGCTTTGTCGGAAGCAAATAAGGCATTAGTACTAATGGACTAAGTATGCTTAATATAAAATTTAATACTTTTAGCAGTAATGTAAAACTTATACTTATTACTTCCTTATTAAGTAATATAGGTATATTTATGATTATCCCATTTTTAGCAATTTATCTAAGCAAGCTAGAAACAATAACAACAGCTCAAGTAGGACTTATTATTGGTGTTGCTTTCTGGTGTCAGCGGGCTGGTTCATTCTTCGGCGGTTTAATGTCTGACTATTTGCATATTAAAGGGACGATGCTACTTGGCCTTACAATAAGAATTCCAGGTTATTTACTTGTTGGTTATGTTGATAGTTTTTATCTTCTTCTCATCGCATGTTCGATAATTGGGTTAGGGAGCAGTATCTATCTCCCTGCTGCAAAATCCTATCTTGTAAAAGTTACAAGTGATAAAGATAAGATAGATGTATTGTCAATACGCATGATATTTTCAAACATAGGTGTAGCTATAGGGCCTGTTATTGGTATGTCTGTTTTTACACTATCGCCTTCAGTGCTTTTTGTAACTGTAGCCGTTATTTTTTCAATACTCACCTTAATGAATTTAAAGCTTGAGGGTCGTAATGAAAGGTTAGCATCAAGTCAAGTAAGTGCTAAGGATTTCGGTGTTCTGCTTGCGAATAGAATGATGATTGCAATTGCACTTTTAATGTTCCTCTTTATGGCATTTTACATGCAGATTGAAGTTACAATTCCTATGTTTAGCAGTGAGAAATTTGACAATAAGATTGTAAGCTACATTTTTATTTGTAATGCTTTCATTGTCATATTCTTTCAATCTGCAATATCTAAATGGGCATGCAATGGGGCAGCTAAAAAAGTAATCTCAATCACTTTTATTCTGTTTTCATTATGTTTTTTACTGATGACTATGGTAAAGGATAGTTATGCTCTTGTTTTTTTAGCTGTGATTGTTTTCTCTTTTGCAGAGATAATAATACAGATTCGTCTTGATTACGATGCAACAAATGTTAGCAAAAAAATGGTCGCTACTACATTTGGTCTAATGAGTCTTGCGGGCGCTTTTGGTGGGTTGGCTGGGAGTTATATTGGAACACTGCTTTATACCTCTGGATTGATGGGAATCAGTATTTGGGGTGTTTTATCCTTGTCTTCAGCAATCGTAGCAATGGTCTGTATTTTTAACCCTGATAATGAATCAGACGGAATTATTAAATGAAAAAACACATAGTCCTTATTTCACCTCATGCAGCCATGGTAGACTGTGCTTTGTATCATAACTTGATTATTACTATCATTGATAAAGTAGAAAATGCTGGTAATTACGTTGGTCTTACTGATGTGCAGGTTTTTTTATATGATTTTCAGGATGCTGACTTATCGAAAAAACTACTTTCCTCTATCAATATCTATCAACCTATACATGCTATAGTTACACTTACTGAAAAATCACTGAGAATCGCTGCTGAACTTTCAGCTTTTTTTGATTTGCCTGGTTTGGCACCCAATGTCATTGAAATTATTCATGACAAGAATGAAATGAGAAAATTTCTTTGTGATAAAGGAAATTTCTCTGTTAAATATTGCCATCCAGGGAATATCAAAGAATTGAGTGTATTTGCCGAATCTGCTGGTTATCCGATTATAGTGAAACCAGTTGATGGTTATGGTAGTCAAAATGTAAAGAAGATAAACTCAATTGATGAGTTTGAAGAAGTTGATTTCTCTATAGAGCTTATTGCTGAAGAGTTTCTATATGGGGATGAGTTTTCAGCAGAGTGTTTTTCCTTTAAGGGCAAACATCTTGTAGCGGGGATCACACGCAAAATTCTCATCGAGTCATCCGATGGAAAGAACTTTACAGAAATGGGGCATTGTGTTCCAGCAAATCTAACTGATGAAGTTAAAAATTTAATTGAAACCTACATAGGAGATTTTCTTACCTTAATAGGTGTTGATAATGGCCCTACACATACTGAATTTAAGTTAGAAGGCAATAAGATAAGTATTATCGAAACTCATAATAGAATTGGCGGTGATCGGATTTCTTCTTTGGTAAAAATGAGTACAGGTATTGATCTTGTCGAACTTTCAATGCTTTGGCCGTTAGGCTTATGTTCTGCAACTGATAAAGTCACATATTTTACTCACCATGCAGCGATCCGTTTTTTTAACCCCCCACCCGGAAAATTAATTAGTATTGCTGGAATTGAGAGGTTAAAACACAGTTCAAATGTCATTGATATTGAGATTGGCTGTAAATCTGGAGACATTATTAAGCCAATAGAGGATTCATTCAATCGTTATGGATTTGTCATAACAACTGGAAGAAGTGAGGAAGAGGCAATAACTAATAGTATTGAGTCGGCTAAGAAATTAAAATTTTTGACGGTCTGAACAGTTCTTAATAAAGTGGTGTTAAGCTAAATCGTCTAATTTACTGTATCACTCGGATCAAGGAAGCCACTATAACAGCAGGAATTTCAGACAGTTACTGTGGAGGTATCAGATAAACCAAAGTCTGAGTCGTCGGGAAAATTGCTGGGATAACAGCCCAATGGAACGGTTCTTGAGGCGCGAAAAAGTAATATCGAACACACCATACTGAGCTATATCAGAAAATACTCCCCGGTGTGGAATAATTATATTTCAGCAGTTCGCCAGGAGATTATTGACCGGGCTGCCGAACTAAAATGAGAATATGCAGGTCAGCACTTTTGTTGCCCTGCGATAGTGCTTCTCTGCCGTAAGGTTTCACTCTTCCCCAAGGGCGCAGGGTAAATAGCGTGATCTGTTGTGGGCGACAATATCCGTGCTGGTAAAATGCTCTGGTGCATTTATCCGGAGCGCCTTCTGCAAATTATCTGAATTTAATCAATGACAAATTTATTATCCGGTCAGCCGATAATATTGTGCTCTCACGGTGCGCTATTATAACTCTGGTAATGCACAATTTCTTTATCGCCTCATTTACTATCTTCTCGCTCTCAGCATCAAGTGCGCTTGTTGCCTCATCAAGAAACAGTATTTTAGGTTTTTTGTATAACGCTCGGGCAATAAAAAGACGCTGTTTCTGCCCCCCGGATAATCCTTCCCCCAGTTCTCCAATCATCGTTTCATAGCCCATCGGCATTTGCACGATGAATTCATGTAAATAACTGGTTCTTGCGCACTCCAGCATCCAGGCCTCATCTGCATTTTCAGTGAAGCTGCAAATGTTTTCCCGGATTGAACCCGAAAACAATTTATCATCCTGCATAACGCACGCGATTAATTTCTGATAGTTATTGATACCCATTTGCTGAATATCTATACCATTTATCTCAACCGTGCCACTGTTCGGAATAAAAAGGCCGCAAAGAACTTTAATGAGTGTTGTTTTTCCGGAGCCCGAAGAACCTGTAATCGCTACACTCTCACCCGCCGAAATACAGATGTTCAGGTTATTAAATATCGGCTGAGACTGGCTGTCATAACGATAACTCAATGAGTTAATCGTCAGTGAAGCCGGTTCTGTCGGTGTGATGAGCGATAAATCTGTTTTTCGTTGCTCTCTGGGATGAAGGGCGATATCAGCGACGCGCTCATTATGAAGACTCATCATGCGCATTTGCAGAAGAATGCTGGTCAGGGAGCTGACGCGATCGGTAAATTGTCCACGGAAAGCATTGAAGGCGACAAACATACCGATGGTCATATGATTGGCAATGACAAGATCGGCACCTAGCCACAAAATGGTTACCTGATCAACAGCCGCCACCAGACCGCTTATTCCACCAAATAGCATTTCCAGTTTCGTCACACGAATTGCAGTGTTGATGGCGTCGACTTTAAGATTAAGCCATCTCACAATCCGTAGCTCCGTCATGCCCTGAATTTTTATTGTGGATATGCCATAGAGCGTTTCCATAAAATACGAACCCGCACGGGCATTTCTAATCAGCGACTCTTCGGTCAACTGACGGTAATAATTATAGGTAAGCACACGTATAAGCACATAGATGGCAGTGAACGCAATAACGACCAATGCAAGCCCGCCACCGTAAAGGACCATCATGCACAAAACGCAGATCACCATAATACTGTCAATTATGGCTCCGACAATACTTGTAGTGAATGCGGTGCGAAGTTCGTCAAGCGAACCAAAACGTGACTGTATATCGCCCAGTTTACGTCGTTCAAAGTATCCCAGTGGCAGATGCATGAGGTGAGACACAAGTCCTGACTGCCACTGGACGTTAATTAGTGCTGACATAACCAGGGACGTCCAGCCCCTGAACATGCTGAGCAGCATGCGAAGCAGGATGAATAGCATCAGCCCGATACAGATAAGCGTCAGCAGACCGCGGTCTTCAGCTGGAATCGCATGATCCATAACCAGCTGCGTACCTATGGGAACCACCAAGCTGATGGTTTCGATTACGAGTGAGAGGCATAAAATTTTCCCCAGGGTTTGTTTAAGGCCATGTACGCTGCCGGTAAGGATCCTGAGGCTGAATCTCTTACTGGGTTTACCTGAGGTAAACGTGCTGTCAGGCCAGACCTCCAGGACTATCCCCGTGAAACTTTTACCGAGCTCACTGGCGCTAACGTTTCTTATTCCCTGTGCCGGATCATGGATCACAACGCCGTCGCGCCTTACTTCAATCAGGACAACATAATGATTAAAGTTCCAGTGCAGCAGGCACGGCATTCTGAGGTCTTTAAGTTCGTTAATTTCAAGGGAAAGCGGTCGTGTGGTCAGTCCGAGTTGAGTGGCCATCCCTGTCAACGATGCCAGCGTCGTTCCCCGCGCTGACAAGTTAAACTCCCGCCGCAGGGTGCCCATATCGATGCTTTTACCATAGTGGCCGCATATCATAGCCACGCAGGCGAGGCCGCACTCCGAAGCTTCGGTTTGATGGATCATTGGAACGCGACGATGCAGGCTTAAATCCAGCTGAGCAATTAATTTCTTAAGGGATTCTCTAATCATTTACCGGTCCAGCCGCACTGTGCTTAATGTCATAAAAAGGTGAGAGCATCCACTGATAGATTCTCCGTTTTTCAAGGAAAAGTGTGGTTTGCGCTTTCATTCCATCTTCAATATTCAGGCGTTTATCTCCGTAAGGGATCGCCAGATTTGCCGGGCTGACGATCACTTTGTAATAAGGGATAGCTGCGGCCAGAGTGACGGCACCTGGCGCCCCCTGATAGGTAAGCATTTCCTGATGAGACGCGGGAGTTTTAGAAATAATCGATATCGTGCCTGAAAACTGCCCAAATTTTTCAGGTGGAAAAGCCTCATAGCGTATGTTTACCTTTTCTCCAGGATAGAGATAAGGGATAGCGTCATTGGGTACCCATGTTACGAGATCATAACGCTCAATTTTTTTTGGCATAATCTGAAAAAGGCTGTCTCCGGGGCTGACCATTTGACCTACGGTGACGCTTAATGAGTTAACAAGCCCGTCTGAAAGCGCTCTGACAACTATAGTTCCGCTGGCATCAATACTGGCAAGCTCTTTATGTAGCTCAAATCGCTGCAATTCCATCTGATGGATCTGGTTATCATAATCAGCCGCCTGAACCTGAATCTGACTGTTCAGTGCGGTGATCTGTAATGAATTCTGTTCATTCTGACCCAGCAACCCTAGCAAATTATTTTGCTGCTGATAATATAATGCCACATGGTTTGTAAGCTGGTCCTTCGTAACGAGACCTTTCGTCTGGTAGCTCTGATAATTCTCCATATTCTTTTTCATAAAGCCTATGCCTTCCTTTGCCCGCTGAATGATTTCAGTGGAACGCACCTGAGCCGTGCTATATAACTCCTTCTGCCTTTCAAGCATGTCAAGTGTATTGGCTTTGCTTATTTCAAGGCGATGTATTATCTCCGTCACCCGCTGTATCTGGCTCTCAATATCACTGCGCTGGTTATCGCTTACCACACCCTTGAGAGTGCTTTTACTAACATCTATTTGATATACAGGTGAACCAGAAGATATTGACTGTCCCTCGCTAACGAATTTCTCGGTTATAATTCCATGAGCAGTAGAAAATACGTTAGCTGGTCTTGGAAAGGTGGTGATCTCACCTGCTACATTCACTCTTCTCGTGTAAGATCCCGCAATAATAAAAGCGAGGAAAACTGTAAAGAAAAAGAAGCTGAATAAAGCAACAACCCACAAAGGTACGCCGGGGAGAAGTAGTGCGTGGCCACGCCAGCTGTGTGAACGATTTTCTATCGCTTCCTTTCTGTACATTCAGTTCATTCCATGAAGGTGCTGGCTAACAGAGTGCTCAGCCTGAAGAGAATCTGTTGATGATAAGTAAAATATTAATTTTCATTCTTAAAAAAAATTTTATTCTGCCAGAAATGATTTTTCCAGCAGAACAAGAGATTCTTATTTATATTAACGGAGGTTAATTTTTTTTATTTTTGAAAAATAACTGTAGCAGATAGAGTGCTGCTTTCACAAAACCTACCATGGTCAGGATTATCACAATAATTTGTGAAATACCCTGTGGAGCCCCATACCACTTTTCGAAACCCACTCCCGCACCTTTTAAAAATGATGCTGACAAAAGAACACAAACAAAAATTACCAGTCCACTAATTACTTTCTGCATTATTTCACTCCGAATATCCCGGCGTTTCAGCCGGGATGGTGACTACCAGTGACACTGTCCGCCGATATTGCCAGCACTACTGTTATTGCTACCATTATTAGAAGATGAGCTTCCAGAGAAGCATCCGCCCGCAATCGCTCCGCCAGCAAGACCCAGCCCCAGTCCAACGACTCCGCCTGCCGATCCAGCAATCATTCCACCAATAATTCCGTTATTGCATCCTTCAACGTATGAACTGGAGGAGGAATTACCGCCATTATTTTTACTGCTGCTGCTGCTGCTGCTGCTGTTACCCGGGCCGTATTTATCTGAATAATTTCCTGCTCCGGAAACCTGTTCCATTTCCTGTAATGATAACGTTCTCATATTCTATATCCTTATTGGTTTAATCCCACCTGTATGTGGCTTATGTAAGGTATCGTAAATTCTCACTTTGTGAAACAATAAAAGAATTGTTTTTTCTCTTGGTTATAAAATTCTTTCTGGATATTATAATTATGAGTGGGTTCTTGTATTTTTTAATTTCATAATAAAATCAGCTAATTGTTATGGGGTTGTGGGTGATGATGCCACCCTAAAGCCTCCAGTATTCCTTCCGCTTTACTTGTGTTTTTTTTTATAAATGTGAAATGTGTCTCATTTATATTGGGGCAACTCCTCTGGACAGGGGGCTTCTTTGGCGTTCATGGATGCTGAAATAGCAATGCGAACATATAAATTTTATTAAAAAATAGATACATATAGAAGAATGTGATTTTTTATACTTGCTGAAGTAAATAATTTTCTGCGCCCTGATGTTTATCATTACCTGACGTCCGCTGGCAGACACCAAAGCTTCATATTCCGGGAAAAGAGGTGCTACTCAACTCACACCGGCCAAATGCGAACTACCGGGTAAGCTTGTGCCAGACTGCTATGCTGATGAGTCGGGGGCCTTCTCAGCATTTAGGCTAAACCCCGCTGGAACATTGAATCACCGCGGGTTTAACAGACACCTCAGAGTCATTTAAGATGACTGATAAGAGAGGTGCCCATGAGCGATAAACGTCATCCCGAAGAGTACCAAATTGAAGCGGTTAAACAGGTTGTTGACCGCGGCCATTCCATTGCATGCGTCGCCACCCGTCTTGATATCACCACGCACAGCCTCTACGCTTGGTTAAAAAAGTAGGGCCCTGATTCATCAGCCACTAAAACGCAGCCCGATACTCAGTCTGAGATCCGGCGACTTCAGTAGCCTTTTAAAATATATTACTCTCCATTTCAACGCGTCGAAGTCTTTTCTTCAGTTCGCGTATTTCAACCTGCTCAGGTGTCATTGGTCACGATATGGGTTATTTTCCCCCTCGCTCTTCTTTCAGCTGTCGAACCTACTTATCCATAGTGGATTAACCGACATTGATTGCCGGTTTTATTAGGGATGATCGATAAGATCTTGATAGTCTGTGAGAAAGTAATGGAAAAGGGTTTCAGTTATTGATTAGATTGACTCTTAGTCCACAGTTATCAAAAAAAGGCTGTTAATATCACAAGGATCTTTGTATGAAACTCACGGATTTAGAATCTCTACTCAACCATCTTAAAACCTTACCTGTTCCGCACGAAAGAGAAGCTAACCTTTTTTCTGTTGGGGCACGAGGACATTATGAAAACCCAGTCAGTGACGTGCTGGCATTTTATCTCGATCCTGATGGTGAGCATGGATTAGATACACTGACGCTGGATGCACTGCTGGCTTGTCTGGAAGAGGCGAGTGACCTCGCATCAGCACTGATTAAACCGCCGGAACGTGAGGTAAGCACCGTGGCGGGTAATCGTATTGATCTTCTTCTCGAGTCGAATGAATGGGTAATGATCATCGAAAACAAAATCGGGCATCTACTGAATAACCCATTTGATGATTACACTGCTTACCTGAATGACGAAAGCTATCGTGAGAAAAAGCCTTACTACATCGTGCTGTCACCGAATGGTCGCGCACCAGTTGGCTGGACGGGAGTCAGCTATCGTGAGTTTACCCGACAACTGACTCTCCGCCTCGGTGAGGCTTTTATCAGCGCACCGCTGAATAAGTGGTTAATTCTGCTACGTGAATATGTGTTACATCTGGAGTCATTGATGATAAATCCGGCCTTCCCCGTGGAAACTGAAGAGTTTATCCGTGAAAACCTGCATCGGATACATGAAATGGTGCAACTGAAAAACAGTGTGATTAAGGGGATGATGGAGGAAGGTAGACGTTGGCTAACTGCGCAATTTAGTCGACAGCAATATGAAGTAAAAGTGACACAGCACACATGGTCCGGCTATCCAGCACTGCGTTTTTCTTTCGAACACTGGACATCATATTCCGATGTCGTGTTGTTCCTGCATGGTGAGCCGGAAGAACAATATGAGGTCCGTACCTATACTTGCGAGCTTATCGACGAGGAGCTGCGTGAGCGGGCAATCTCTGCTTTGAACGTCGAAGGTTGTGAGAGTGATTATTGGGATGAGGGTAAGCGCACGATCATCGGTTTCAGAATCTATCAACCACAAACGACTAAAAAGTCAGCATTATTTACTGAAGTTGCCAAACGTATGCTTCTACTGGATCGCTTTGAGTGTGAGCAACGATAATATCGAAAGCGTAGGTCTGTAGTAGAAATAACAATGCTCCAGGCGCGTCCGCGTGGGGCTCAGAGCGTCAGCCAGTGTCCTGCGCCCTAATGAGTGCTGTCGCCGCAATCCTGCTATTAATCACATTCACTCCAAACTATTAATCGTCGTGGCGAGAAAATTACGATGCTTACCTGCTACTGCCGCTGTTTATCTGCCTGCTGATTACTTCAGCCCGAATTAAATAATGTGTAAACACGCTGATACCTTAATTAAATGATGCTTAAACATGCGGTTTCTTTTTATGGGGCTTGCTCACTTTCATTCATAAACAAATAGCGACTGAGCTTCAACAAAAATGTCTTTTTTAGGCCATTCCTCTATCGAAAAGCATAATGATAATTACTATCATGTTTTAACTCTATGTTTTTTATTATGAAATAATTCTTTTAACTACTATGAAACCTTCCTTTAAATAAATTAAGCACGAAATGTCAAGATGAATAACTTCTCTGTTTTTTCAGTGAGATATAGGTAATTAGTGAAAACTTTACATAAGGTTGTTTTTAGATAATATTCTTCATCAGAACGAATCACTTATTAATTATTAAATATCAGGAGATAACTATGACCAGAATGGTTACGGTGGCTGCAACTCAAATGCACTGCAGCTGGAATTTAGAGGAAAATATTGCACGAGCAGATAAGCTCATACGCGAAGCACAGGCAAAAGGCGCTAATGTGATTCTGCTCCAGGAGTTATTTATGTCGCCTTATTTCTGTATTGACCAGGATATGCGTCATTTAACTCTGGCTCAGTCAGTAGATAACAGTCCATTGCTGAGACATTTTCAGGCGTTAGCAAAATCACTAAATATTGTTCTGCCACTTTCTTTTTTTGAGAAAGGAAATAATGCCTATTTTAACTCGCTGGCAATGATTGACGCCGATGGGGCCATTCTGGGTTATTACCGTAAGACGCATATTCCCAATGATTTTGGTTATCAGGAAAAACAGTATTTTACTCCAGGGGACACCGGTTTCCGCGTCTGGGATACACAGTTTGGCCGAATTGGGGTCGGTATCTGCTGGGATCAATGGTTTCCTGAAACTCAGCGTTCATTGGCTTTGATGGGTGCGGAATTGATTTTTCATCCGACCGCGATAGGTACAGAACCTGGTGAGGGGGTAGGCCAGTATGACAGTCAACCACACTGGACTCATGTGCAATGTGGTGCAGCGGGCGCCAATATGGTGCCGGTTATCGCATCTAACCGTATCGGTACTGAAGAGAGTAAATTTACTCCCGGCCTCGAAATGACCTTCTATGGCAGCTCCTTTATCGCTGATCAAACCGGCACACTCGTCGCTCAGGCCGATAAAGTCTCAGAAGGTATTCTGATCCATTCCTTTGATCTTGATGCAATCAAACAGCATCGCGACTGGTGGTGCCTGTTCCGCGATCGTCGCCCCGAAATGTACAACATATTGACAACCTCAGATGGCCGGAATGCTTTCAGTGTGACAGGAGAGAAATAAGATGAGTACAACAACACGCGTTACCCGACCTGCACACGATGGATTCTGGATGCCAGCCGAATGGGAGTCTCACGAAGCGATATGGATGCTATGGCCGTACCGAACTGACAACTGGCGGGAAGGAGCCAGACCTGCTCAGAAAAATTACGCTGCAGTGGCCGAGGCCATCAGTGTCGCTACGCCAGTGTTTGTTGGTGTCCCAGTGGAATGTGTAGATGAGGCGAAACTTATACTGCCTTCTCGGGTCACTATTGTGCCGATGGAAAGCGATGATGCCTGGGTACGCGACTGTGGCCCAACGCTGGTCATTAATGAGAAGGGTGAACGCCGTGGTGTCGACTGGATTTTTACCTCTTGGGGTGGAGTCAAAGGCGGACTTTACAATCCCTGGGATAAAGATGAGCAGGTCGCGCCACAGATCCTGGCCCACCATAACTTCGAACGCTATCAGGCCCCGTTGGTAGTAGAAGGCGGCGGTATTCACGTCGACGGAGAGGGGACCTGCATCGCAACGGAGGAAGTTCACCTTAATCCGGATCGTAATCCTGCATTGACGAAATCCCAGATCGAGGATTATTTAAGGGATTATCTCAATATTGATAAAGTGATCTGGTTACCCTTAGGCGTTTATGAGGATGAAACGTCCGGCCATATTGATAATATGTGTTGCTTCACCAGTCCGGGGGAAGTCGTCCTGACCTGGACGGATGATGAAAGTGATCCTCAATACGCCCGGTCAAAAAAAGCGCTTGATGTGCTTGAAAATGAAACAGATGCTAAAGGACGCAAAATAAAAGTCCGAAAATTGCCCCAGCCTGGTCCACTGTTTATTACGGAAGAAGAAGCGAGCTCCATACAACCCAGTCCAGGCATGAGCCGCGGCGTGGGTCAGCGTCTGGCCGGTTCGTATGTCAATTATCTGGTTACAAATGGACGGGTTATTTTTCCACAGTTCGATCCGCAAACGGACGCTAAGGCCGTCGCGGTGATTCAGGAAGCATTTCCGCAGCATAAAATTATACCGTTATCCAGCCGCGAAATATTGCTGGGTGGTGGAAATATTCACTGTATTACGCAGCAAATCCCATCAGGTCGGATTTAAATATCTTAATACTATTCTAATCACCGGTTATCGGGGGCGATCCCCGATAACACCTACGGTAGACTCCTGCTGAAGACTGTCTTAATAAGAAAGTAGCGATACGGGAGTTAAATTAAAAAAATATGCATAATCGACTGCGACTGTGCATATTCGTTATGATAATTACTTTCTAAAAGTAATAAGGGGATAATTATGGCAGGTTCCCAAAAGCATAAAATGGGTGCTTTGCAACTGACTATAATCACTGTCGTCAATATGATAGGGTCAGGTATTATTATGCTGCCCTCGCAAATGGCAGGTGTGGGAAATATCACTATCTTTTCCTGGATATTAACTTCAGTCGGGGCAATGGCTTTGGCCTATGGATTTGCGAAATGTGGTCGTTACAGTAAAAATATTGGTGGGATGGGAGGATATGCTCAGTATTCTTTTGGGCGATCGGGTAATATGCTTGCCAACTACACGTATGCTATCGCTATTGTGATTGCTAATGTGGGAGTCGCGATCTCGGCTGTTGGCTATTTCTGTAATTTTTTTGATATTGAACTTGGTGGTATCGCGACCGCATTGTGGACGATGCTGTTTATCTGGCTGACAACGTTACCTAATTTCTGGAGCTCTAAAATAACCGGGCGTATTGGTTCCGTTACCGTATGGGGCGTGATTATACCGGTTATCGGGATCATCATTCTTGGCTGGTTCTGGTTTAAAACTGACATTTATGTCGCAGGCTGGAATCCCCACCATCTTGGATTTTTTGATGCCCTGCCTCAGGCTCTGGCATTGACGATGTGGGCATTTTTAGGTCTTGAATCGGCCAGTGCCAATTCCGATGCGGTGGAGAATCCTGAAAAAGCGGTACCGATTGCAGTTTTGGCCGGAACACTTTTTACTGCGGTTATTTATATTCTTTCTACTGCGGTCATTGGCGGCATTATTCCTTATCAGGAACTGGCTGCTTCTTCTGCGCCCTTCGGCTTAGTCTATTCACACATGTTTGGCGGTGTTACCGGAAAAGTTATCGAGTTGCTGATGTGTATCGCCTGTCTTGGATCATTACTGACCTGGCAGTTCACTACCGGCCAGGTTTTTAAATCCTGCGCAGATGTCGGCTATTTTTACAAAATATTTGGGAAGATAACTAAACGGGGTGCGCCAGTAATTGGCATGATCATCATTTGTATTATTCAGTCATTGTTTTTGATGATGTCCATTACACCAAGCTTCAGTCATGAGTTTAACGTCATTGTCGACTTCTCTGTGGTCATTGATCTTATTCCTTATATTTTATCAATGTCTGCATGCTCCACAATTATTAAGTCATCTGATGAATTTAAACAAGGAAAATTAAGCCATTCAAAACTGGTCACAATCGGTATGGTCTGTTTCCTCGCGAATGCCTATACATTCTATGCCATTTACAGTTCAGGCAGTCAGGCAGTGGTTTATGGCTCACTGGTTACTTTCGCAGGATGGGTTATCTTTGGCCGGTATACCTCCGCTCAGCAAAATACACCTGTAGTTGAACAGAGTAATAATGATGAGCAGAAAGAAGTGCTCCAGTCATAATAAATTTGGTTTTTTTACGGATAAAATTTTATAAATTAATCGAGGCTTAATATGAATAACGAAATCAATCCTTGCGACAAAACCTTCACTATCGGGAAATGGATGCCTTCCGATCAGAAAACACTGACGGAATGGTTACTGCGTATTATGAATAAAGCAGAAAATAATGATACGCCACTACTCCCTGCGGTTCAGAATTTTAAGGATTTTATTGAAAGCGATCCTAAAGCGTACATGTTTTTTAACCAGATGTTTGATCAGGTTGGCAGAGACAAAAAACTGTCACCAGGCGGACTGCCGCAGGTACGCGATTACCAACATATGCTGAGTATGATCAATGTGATTATGACCCATGCTCCCGATTTCGATGAAACCGGGCTGGTAGGTTGTCCGTTCAATGCGCTCTTTGACTGGTCGATGGCAACCCGTGGTGGCTGGGCTGGGTTCATCAACGAGAAAGTCAACTTGCACCTGAAAGCGCTTCTGAACGAATGGGGAAAATTCTTGCGTTCTGCTGACAGTGCTTACGTTCTGAGTGATGACCCAAAAAAAGGCTGGTTTGGTAAAGATGCTCTGCACGCTATGCCAACTTTTGTAGAGGATTTCCAGTGTGATCCGCAATTACCGCATTACGGGTTCCATTCCTGGGATGATTTTTTTACTCGTACTCTACGCGAAGGTGCACGGCCTGTTGCTGAGCCGGATAATGATGCCATCATCATTAACGCTTGTGAGTCAGCACCTTACCGTGTCGCAACTGATATCAAGCGGCGGGATAAATTCTGGATTAAAGCTCAGCCTTATGCTCTGCAATTTATGATGGATAACGATCCTCTGGTCTCTCAGTTTGAGGGCGGCACTATCTATCAGGCGTATCTCAGTGCCTTGAGCTATCATCGCTGGCATTCACCGGTATCAGGTCGTGTGGTGAAAACGCGGATGATTGAAGGAACTTATTATTCAGAATCGCTGTATGCCGGTATCGATGCAGCCGGTCCCGATCGCTCGCAGTCGTATATTGCCGAGATTGCCACGCGCGGTCTTATTTTCATTGAAGCCGATAATCCTGATATCGGTCTGATGTGCGTGATGGCGATTGGTATGGCTGAAGTATCCACCTGTGAAATTACCGCTTTTGAAGGGCAATATGTCAAAAAAGGCGATCAATTGGGCATGTTCCATTTCGGTGGGTCAACCCATTGCCTGTTCTTCGGCCCTCAGGTGAATATTGAATTTGATCTGCATGGTCAGGTTCCTGGACATCACAGCCATAATATACCGGTCAATGCTCAAATTGCTAAAGTTGGCTTGCGTAATCGCTGATTCGGCTCCCACTCAAAGGGAATGATAACTGTATTGCCTGATGTGATGCCTTTCATCTTGTTGAAAGGCATCTTTGGCGCTGATAAATCAGTAAGGCTCTAAGGTTAATTAACGACAGCTGCAAAGTCTTGATGTTGGAATGGCATAAGCATAAGCATAAGCGCTATGCGCTGAATTATTTTTCCGGGGCAGGAACCTGCCCCGGCTGCGTGACTTAGCTTCGTTTGATACGGGCTAACGCGCTGTTAACCGGAATATTATTACTTTCCAGTCCCGGCGTTTGGCCATGAAAATCAAACTCCAGATTGACTTCCGGGCGGAAGAATAAGCAGTGAGTTGAACCACCGAAGTGGAACATGCCCAATTGCTCACCTTTGTTAACGTGTTGTCCTTCGTAAACGGTCACATCACAGGTGGATACCTCAGCCATACCCACGGCCATAAAGCACATTAATCCAATTTCCGGATTATCAGCCTCAATAAAAATTAATGCTCGGGTTGCCAGTTCAGTAATATATCCCTGAGAAGCATTTGGGCCTGCAACATCTTCCCCTTCACTTAATGTTTCGGAGTAGTAGGTTCCATCGATAATACGTGTTTTAACAATCCTGCCTGATACGGGTGCATGCCAGCGGTGATAGCTCAGGGCGCTCAGAAATGCCTGATACACCGTCGCTCCTGTAAAAGCCTCAGCCAAAGGATCGTTATCCATCATATATTGCAGCGCGTAGGGCTGTGATTTAATCCAAAATTGATCGCGTTGTTTTACATCTTTGGCAAGGCGATAGGGTGCTGATTCACAAGCATTTACAATCACATCATCATTATCGGGTTCAGCAACAGGGCGGACGCCTTCGCGGAACTGTCGCGTAAAGAAATCATCCCATGATTTGAATCCGTGATGATCAAGCGATGGGTCGCAAATAAAGTCATCCACAAATGTCGGCATAGCTTTACGGGCGTCTTCACCAAACCAGCCAGAGCGGGGATCGTCATTTAAAACCGAGGTGCTTTGAGCTGAACTGAGAAACACCGCCCATTCATTAAGTATGATTTTAATATGTTTATTGATTCGTTCGTCCAGGAAACCACTCCAGCCGCCTTGCGTTGCCATAGACCAGTTGAAGATGGCGTTAAAAGGGAAGCCCACTAATCCTGTTTCATCGAACTCTGGCGCATGAGTCATGATGACGTTTATTAAGCTCAGCATATGCTGATAATCGCGTACTTGCGGTAATCCTGATGGCGAAAGTGCGTGAGCGTCATCTTGATTAACCTGGTCAAACATTTGCGTAAAGAGCATAAATGCTTTCGGGTCATTCTCGATAAAGTTTTTAAAGTCCTCGACACAGGGTAATAATGCGTCGGTATTGTTCTCGGCCTTTTCCATTATTTTTAACATCCAATTGCGCAGAGTACGCTGATCGGATGGCATCCATTTTCCAACGGTATAGGTCTTATTACAAGGTTTTAAAGAAGCGTGCATTTTGACTCCAGATATAAGTTATATAATAAAATTATGATTCAGGATGGTTTATAAATCTGCGGGAGATGGCCGGTAAAGAGCATCCACAAGCTGGTCAGAGCAGCAATAATAATCAGCATCACCAATACTTTTTCTGAGCCTGTGAATAACGGCTCCTTAGGGGCTTGTTCTTTACGTGCCCATACGAATACTAATAATCCAATGGCGTAGATTGCACATCCAACAAGGATGAAGGAGATCCCGGCAGCATAAACCAGCCAAAATCCATACAGCGTTGCTAATACGCTCGTCACTAATGCGCTGTTCAGGCTATAGCGAGCAGTTTTTGGATAATCTTTTTTGGCTATAACTTTCCACAAAAATGCGGCGGACCCGATATAGGCAGGAAGAATTACCACGCCGGTAATAGAAAGCATGGCATTCCAGGCATTATTGGAGAAGAAGACCAGTGCCATTGCTGCCTGCATAACCAGTGTTGAAACCCATAGTGAGTTTGAAGCAACGCCGTTGGCATTCGTTTTTGCAAAAAACTTGGGAAAGGTGCCATCTTTAGCACACGCCCACGGCAGTTCGGCTACCAGTAGCGTCCACACCAGCCATGAAGAGAGTAAGGCAATGATGACGCCGATATTTATAAAGACGCCACCCCATTTGCCAACTATCGCGCTCAGAATTGCCGCTGTAGAGGGGGCATTCATGGCGGCAAGTTCCCCTTGAGAGAACACGCCGAAAGGCAAAATGCTGACTAACATAAACAGGACGGTTGAAATGATAAAGCCGAGAATCGTCGCACGACTTACGGTGCGTCCATCGGCTTTATCAGACATGACAACCGCACCTTCGATCCCGATATACATCCAGAGTGTTACCAGCATGGTGCTTTTAACTTGATCAAAAAGGCCGCCAAGTGGTCGATCATGTAATGCGTTATCTCTTAAGTGTCCCCAAAAGTCAGTTCCCATCATGTGATAACGCAGAGAGAAAAAGGCCAACACGAAAATAAAGACAGCAACCGGGATAAATTTAGCAATGGTGCCAATAAGGTTAAGAACCGAGATGCCTTTAACGCCACGCATAACAAAAATACTGAGTGCCCAGATGATAATCGAAGCTGTAGTGATGGCTTGCCAGGTATTGCCGCCTTGAAAATAGGGAGGGAAAAAGTAATTCAGTGCGTCCATCAGTAATACGGCGTATCCGACATTACCGAATGCGGCTGACATCCAGTATCCCCAGGCGATTAAGAAACCACTCAATTTTCCAAATCCAGCCCGGGAGTACATGTAAATACCCGACGTCATTTCTGGATGAATGTCCGCAAGAATCTGAAAGGTTCTTGCGAGGAAAAAAACGCCCAATCCGGTAACGACCCAGGCGATCAAAATCGCGCCCAGTGCGGCTGATTGAGCCATGTTTTGCGGGATGTTGTATACACCCCCACCAAACATCGCGCTGATAACGAGTAACGTCATCGCAAGCACGCCAAGTTGTTTGGTAGGGGCAGGTTTAGCTTGCTTGTCAACCGCCATTATAAATCCTTAAAGTGAATGAAATGTCATTCCTTATATTAAGGTTTAATCAATGGCTCCGGTATCAGACGACAAAACAGGTGGCGTCAAATTTATCTGATGCCTGTAGGAAAACAGGAAGAACTACAATTGTTTAAAAATAAGAGAATTAATATATTATTGCATTACATATCAAAAGCAAGTTTCATTATTGTAAATATTATGATGATGCGGAGGTCTTTTGAGTGCCCGGGTTGTTATAATGCTCAACGGCTATAAAACAGAACGCAATCAGGAAGAGAGATTTTAAAATTCTTCGAGAGTAATTCGACGGCTGGAATACATGTAGCGTTAAAAGATGCCCGCCAGGTGTTTTCGTGGGGAGTCATAAATAAGCTCGCAGTAGAATAATGTTGTGTAATCGCGAAGCGCAGGCTAAAAAGCCTCACCCTTAGTATGGTTTTGTAAACAATTGATAAACGTAATCTATTTTTTACACGTTATGATCATGATGCTGTGTAAGATAGTTCTGTTGTTAACGATCTCGTTATGGCGAGGCTCCTATACAAACACAAGTTACCGCCCTGATGGCATCGAGAGAGGCCTCGCAGGGAAATACAGGTTTCATCGAATCAAGGTGTTGCCAAGGTAACTTCTTATGTTGTCGCAGACAACGTGAGATACGTTGTATAGTGCTAAAACCAAGACGTAGGGATCCATTTTCCTATTGAAGTCTTGTCGCCCCTATGAGATTTTTATTCTATAGGGAATTAAACCATGCCTCATCACGTCAAACATACCATTCATAACAATTATTCAGAATTTGAAGATGATGCTATAGCTCAGTATATGGACACTGACTATATCGCATTGCCGCATATCCTGCAGGTTTACGAAGCTCGCGAGATGTTTCTAACTAAACTCAAAGATGACGATATACCATCACAGGTGTTTATCACGGATGGAAAAAAGTTATGTGGGATATTATCCGTAAAAAAAATGTTGCAAGAAAAAGAGGTGATGCAGCCAATCACTAATTTAATGGATGAAAGCTACATTAGTCTGGCACCGGGTGATCAAAGGCAAGATATTGTCGAATTAATTTCTAAAAGCGACTGTGATATTCTCCCCGTCGTCAGTAATGGCAAACTCGTGGGATGCGTAACAGCGAAAGAAATTGCGCATTTATTAGAGGATGATGTTACTGAAGATGCACAAAGGCAAGGGGCAAGTTTGCCGCTTGATAAACCTTATCTTGAAACCAGCCCAGTTACCCTGTGGAAGAAACGTGCGGTATGGTTATTGTTGCTATTTATTGCTGAAGCTTACACCAGCAGCGTCATTCAGCACTTTGAAGATGCGTTAGAGTCAGCGATTGCACTGGCCTTCTTTATTCCTTTGCTGATTGGTACCGGAGGGAACAGCGGCACGCAGATTACCTCAACACTGGTGCGTGCTATGGCGCTGGGTGAAGTGCATTTGCGCGATTTGGGTAAAATTATTCGCAAGGAGATGACAACATCACTGATGGTGGCAGTCACGCTGGGTTTAGCGGGCTGCGGTAGAGCCTGGATGATGGGGATTGGGCCTGAAATAACGCTTATCGTCAGTCTGACATTGGTTTGTATCACCATGTGGAGTGCAATCATTTCATCAGTTATTCCGATGGTTTTAAAACGCGTGGGCATAGATCCCGCTGTTGTCTCAGCACCTTTTATTGCCACTCTCATTGATGGTACCGGGCTGATTATCTACTTCAAAATTGCACAATATTTTTTAGAACTTAATTAAACCGGCCTGAATATCCGCTCAGCCATGTTCGGATCCTGGCGGGGTCTGCTGAAAACAAAAGCTGCACCGGTCGGTGCAGCTTTTTTGTTATTTTTGCAACGCATCAGCCGCAGTTATTCTTCAGAAACACCTGCCTCCTAAACCGGCGCAACAATAATGCGCGTGCAGATTTGCTGCAGTAATGCCAGCTGATGACTAAAAATAATGATGCTCAGACCGCGTTGCTGAGATTCGATAATTAACCGCTGCCAGATGTCTCGCTGGATAGGGGGATCAAGTTGCGCAGTCACTTCATCAGCAATCAGCAGGCGAGTACGCGGATCAAGCGCGCGCAGTAGCGCAATGCGCGCCAGTTCACCGCCGGAAAGCTGGCCGGGTTTACGCGTCAGCCACTCTGGATTGACGTGAAAATGCGCCATCTGGGTTTCATCAGGGCTCCACGCGTCGCGTAACGCATCTCCTGTGGTACGGAATGAATTAAATGTAAGCTCGGGATGTTGCGGAACTAACTGGACAGGACAATAGCCATGCTTCGGCAGCGGGAGACCATCCAGGGTAATTTGCCCCTGCTGATATGTCTGCCAGCCGGCCAATACCCGGCCTAACATTGTTTTGCCATAACCGCTTGGCGCGGATATGCCTAATCTTTCACCCGCGGATAAATCAAAAGATAAATTATTCCAGAGCAGGCGCTTATCTTGCTCGATAGTCAGCTGAGAAACACAAAACATCACGCTCTCCGTGCCTGAACTGACGAGCTGTCGTCAGGAAATAAGCTGTAGTATTCCGGCAGCGCCAGCCAGTGTCGGCGTAGCGCTGCGCTGCCGCTGCCGTTTTTTAATTCATTGATTGAGATATCATCGCTAATCCGCCCCTCATTAAGCGCGACGATACGATCGGCAAAACGCGCCGCCAGTGACAGATCGTGCGTTACCCACAGTACTCCGGCACCCTGGGCGCTCAGCGCGCGTAACTGTTGTAAGAGCTGGAAGGCCAGCGGTTCATCGAGCCAGGCAGTAATTTCATCCGCCAGAATATAGTGCGCTCCGCCCAACGCGGCATTACATGCCAGCACACGCTTTGCCATACCGCCGGATAACTGCCTGGGGTACTTCAGCAGGATGTCGGTCTGAAGATGAAAGTGTTTAATCTGCTGCTCAAGTGCCAGTGCGCAGGTATGTCTGCCGCTCAGTTGCAGGCTGCGCTTCAGTTGAGTGCCCACCCTGAGTAAAGGATTAAGCGAACTTACGCCTTGCGGCACATAGCACAGGGTATTTCCACGCAACTTTTGGCATTGCCGTGAATTAAGTGATTTACCTTCAAGCCTGATCTCTCCGCGCATCCGCAAATTTTCCGGCAACAGCGCCAGGGCACTTTGCAGCAGCAGGCTCTTACCTTCGCCGCTGCCACCTACCAGCGCGGTAATTTCACCGCGTTGCAGCGTCAGATTGATATCGCTGAGGATCGGTGAGAGCCGTTTGCGGCCAAACCAATTGTAGTGAACATTTTCAACAGAGACGTGCCTGAAATTTAGCATGATTGATTCCTCAGCCACAGGGAGTGAATAGCGCGAACGCTTTGATCAAACAGTAAAACAATCAGCAAAAGCATCAGGCCGGGAAACACCGCCAACCACCAACTCCCATTGCTGAGAAAACGTAAAGCATCTGACAGCAAAATGCCCAGTGACGGTTCATGCGGTGCCAGCCCGAAGCCGAGAAAGCTCAGCGCTGCGCTATGTAACACTGCATGAGGAAACATCAACAGCGTGCCAACAAACCACTGTGACGATAACGCGGGCAGATAATGCGCCCGCCAGCAGTACCAACGACCATTTCCTATCCGCTGGGCCAGCGTCATGTAATCACTGGTGCGGATGCGTTGTGCTTCCGCCCGCAGGATTAATGCCAGCTTTGGCCAGTGAGTTAAGGCGACGGCGATGATCACACCTTGCTTTCCACCCCCCACGGTAAAGCAAATTAAGATCAGCAACAGCAAATGCGGTAATGAGAGCAACGTGTCGATAACTAACCGCAGAGCCTGGTCGATGGTCGGATGGATTAAGGTCAGGCTGGCGACCAGCATCGCGATGATTCCGCTGCACAATGCTGCGCCAACACCAATTTGCAAACTGATCAATGCGCCCTGAAAGCAGCGTAACCACAGGTCACGGCCCATATTGTCAGTGCCAAACCAGTGAGCAGCGCTCGGTGGCTGATAGCGCGCCAGCAGATCGATCGGTATATCAGCTGACAGCAAAGAAATACCATATATCGTCAACAGGCTGAGAAGCAGGGTGGAAAAGATCACCCGTAGCAACGCTGGAGCGGGATTATTTAGCATCATTTATGTTCCAGAATCCGGTTCATTCTTGCCAATAACAGCGCAGAGAGACTATTGCCGCAAAACACCAGCAGCGTACAAAACAGCACAATGCCCATCAGCAGAGGAATATCGCCGCGCAGCCCGGCGTCAATGGTGGCTTGCCCTAAGCCGGGGTAAGCAAATATTTTTTCGGCCAGTAACGATCCGCCAAGCAATTCACCTATCGAAGCGAATTGCAGGCATAACGCCGGTGTCAGCGCATGGCGAAATACTTGTACGCGTAACAATGACCAGCCTTTATCACCCTGCGCGCGGGCATAGTGCACAAAATCACTGCGCATCACTTCGGCAATTTTCTCCCGGGTGTGCAGCGCGATTTGTCCAAAGCCCATCAGGCTCAGCGCAATCACCGGCAAAATTAAATGATGAATACGATCGCCAATGCTGGCGTCCTGCGCGTTACTGCCCGGATCCCAGGCACAGCAAACCGGAAACCATTGCCAGTGCACGGCAAAAATGACCAGCAGTAATAATCCGACCCAAAACGTCGGCAGTGAAGATGACAGATAGCTGATGCGGCAGATTAACCGGTCCGGCCAGCGATTGAGATAACGTCCGGCGAGAAATCCCATCAGGATACCTGACACGCCTGACAGCACCCACGCACTGGCTAATAAGGCAAAAGAAACCGAGAAGCGCTCACCGATCACTTGCGCGACGGGGGCGTTATACACCATCGAATAACCGAGATCGCCCCGTATCAGTTGCGAAAACCAGTGCCAGAAACGCAGCCATAAAGGTTGATCCAATCCCCAGCGCGCAGCGATCAACGGATACTGTTGAGGAGGCACATGCAGTAAATCGTTACCGATGTAGGCTCGAATCGGGTCAACTGGCGAAAAGCTGAGTAGCGTAAAGGTTCCCGCCATCACCAGAATCAGCAGCAGTACCAGCCGCAGCAATGTAAACAGCAGCTGGCGCAGCCCGTCAGACCGGGCCACGCTCAGCGTTGTCATAAAGAGGCGCTTCAGTTGCACGTCCATTTCCAGTCTTGCAGATTGTTCAGTACCGACCAGCTGCCGTGAACTTCAGGCGCGGCGTTGCCTAAGTCGACGCAGGGATTAGCAAGATAAGTATGTTGTAAATTAAGCAGCCAGGCCCAGGCTGCATCGCCCTGTACGCCCACTCCGGTTTTGCCGTCCCATTCAACCTGCTGCCAGAAAGGAACAGCTTGCTGCCAGGTTGGTGCATCAAGTGCCTGTTGCAGATGCTGGTCAACCGTTTTATTGCTGTAGTAGCCCGGGTTGAAATACTCAATGCCAGCGGTTTTGCTACTGTAATGATGGTAAAGCTCCATTGGATCGAGGCCGCCCCAGCCAAACAGTGTCGGGTTGGCATGCATATTTCGCTCAACCGTTTCCCAGCTGCCGGATTTCAGATCCATCTCGATACCCAAAGGTTTCACCATGGCGCGAACCGCCTGCGCCAGATCGCGTCGGGTGCTGTCACCACTGGCGTACCAAAGCGTGAGCTGCGCTTTTTTACCGTTTTTGACCCGAATTCCGTCATCGCCAACTTTCCAGCCGGCGTCATCCAGAATCTGTTTCGCTCTGGCAATATCACCGTCTTTAAACGACGCCTTTGGGTTATCCCACGGCAAACCCTGTACGGCGGTGTAGGCGGGGATGGCGTGGCCTTCCATTAGTTGGTCAGCAAGCAGTTGACGGTCAATGGCGTAGTTGATGGCGCGGCGGATAGCGACATCGGCAGTAACATCATTGCCGACAGGATAACCGTTGGCGTCTTTTTTTCCGGCGGGCGTGGTTGGGAAAACAATCCCGCGGTTTTCTACGCTCGGACGAACCCACAGTTTTAAACCCTGTTTCGGTGTCACCGCGACAGAAGGCGCTATTCTGACTAACCCTAACTGGCCACTTTGCGCTGCCGCGTAGGCACTGTCTTCATCTAAAAAGACGAAGACCAGCTTATCGAAATCATTTTTAGGGCCGGAATAATAAGGGTTCGCTTCGACGATGAGTTGCTGACCCGGCTGGAAATCTACCAGACGATAGGGGCCTGCGCCGACAGGATTCTGCGCATAGGTTTTTGCATCGTATTTTTCTTCAGACACGATCCCCAGCGACCCTAAGACATTGACGAATGTGCTTTGCGGCGCAGATAAGGCAATTTCAACCTGACGGTCGTCCAGAGCTTTGGCTGAGGCAAAATTACCCATATCAATTTTACCGCCGCTTTGCGCAGCCTGATTATAGGTAAAGGCGACGTCTCTGGCGGTGAGAGAAGAACCATCAGAGAATTTCAGGTCGGGTTTAAGTGTTATTGTCCAGGTTTTTCCGTCGGTGCTATTAACCACTTCCTCGGTGAGTAAATTATCCCAGCTTAAATCGATTTTCTGTTTCAACAGCGGGCTGTGTAATAACAAGTAGCTGCCGTGACCCCAGCCCAACAAAGGATCAAAGCCTTCTGCTGGTTCGTCACCAATCGCCAGTTTGAGCGAGTGTCGCGGTGACGGCGAATTATCAGCGTGGGAAAAAAACGGTGAAGTACTTACGATTAAGGCAAGTGCATAACTTAGTGCTTTCAGGTTCAGTGGCATGTCGTTTCCTTAAATTCCATGGCGGTAAGATAAATCATGCAATGTTATCTTTTTACGCAGGTTAATCATTTTGTTCAAAATCAGTTAAGCTGGCTGGTTCTGTGCGCAACAGCGGAATCCAGTGCCAGAGTTTGTTCGTTAATTTCATTTTGTTCGCGATAGCTTTGCATCAGACCGATGGCAAAATAGAGATCGGGAACTAATATCGGCCCTTTCGGGTACAAGGCCAGTTGGTTTTTAAGTAACCATGAGCGTAATTCGCTGCTGCGTCCGGCTAAAATTAATTTTATCTCTCTGTTTTTTAATTCATTTGCCAGTTCGCTGATATATTTCATCACCGTAGAGTCGTTATAGGTAAAACTGCTTGCAGCATCGATAATCACCCATTGCAACGGTGTGGATGAGTCATCAATAAGTTGATGAATACGCTTTTTAAAGTAGCTGATATTAAAATAGGTAAGTGGTGAGTTAAAACGGTACAACAGCGCACCGGGGATCGGTTTAATATCATTATCCGCACGCATGGAGCGGACAACGCCACCGTCGTCTAAACCAAGGAGCAAATCGGTTGGTCTGAAAACAGTGTGCAAAAACTGCAGTAATCCGACCAGAATAGCAAAGCCGATACCGTTCACTAATCCAACGACCAGCACCGCCAGAAACGTAAATGACGCTAAAATAAAATCTGCGCGGTTGGTTTTACGCATCGCATACAGCGTGGACAGACTAAACATTGAGGTCGCTGAAAAAACAAGCACGGCGCCGAGTACGGCCAGCGGGATAAAACTAAGGTATTGCGTCAGGAAAAACAGTACCAGCGCAATCATTAATGCCGCTACAACAGAGACCATCTGGGTTTTGCCACCGTTAGCATCGTTAACGGCGGTGCGGCTGGTCGCGGCGCTTACGGCAAATCCCTGACTGATGCCTGCGGCAATATTGATATAGCCTAATGCGCGTAGCTCCTGGTCAATATCCACTTCATAATGATTTTTTTCTGCAAAGCTTCTGACCGTCATCATGTAACTGGCGATACTGATAACCGTCAGGTTAAGCGAGGGGATCAGCAGTTCTTTATATAGCAAGAAGTCAAAGTAGGGAGTGTGAATATGCGGTAAACCTGTGCCGATATCACCAATTATGGCAATGCCGGCGGCATGGAAGTCAAAAAAACCACTCAGCACGGTGCCGAGTACCATCACGATAAGCGTAGAGGGCCAGGTCGGTCTGAATTTTTTAAAAAGTAATAAAATCGCCAGGCTGCTTAAGGCCAGTGCCAGCGTAATCCCGTGTAGTTCGACTATTTTTCCCGGTAACGCCAGCACGCTGGCGATGAAGTTGGTGGGTAACGGAGTCAGGCCAAAAATATTGCTCATCTGGCTGGCAACGATAGTGACCGCCACGCCGTTAAACAGGCCCGTCAGAATAGGTTGTGACAGAAACTCGGCAAAAATAGCGAGCCGAAAATAACCTGCAAGCAGGCACCACAGCCCTGTCATGATGGTCATAATAATAGTCAGTTCCCATATGACATCACTATTTCCCATCGCTAACGGCATGGTTACCGAGGCAATAACCGCGCAGGTTGCTACATCAGGCCCGACAATAAGCTGGCGCGAAGTACCAAATAATGCATAAACAATCATCGGCAGGATACAGGCATACAGCCCAATCACCGGGTTAATGCCCATTAACTGGGTGTAGGCAATAGCCACCGGCAATGCTACGGCGGAAACCGAAAGTCCTGCCACAATATCATCCTTGATAAACGCTTTCTTATAATGGATGAGATCGTTAAGCCCTGGCATCCAGCCAATTAATTTATGCAACAGCATTGGGGTGGCTCCTGTTATCATCGGTCAGCAAAGCATTACTGCCCTTGACGATGCGGTGGCATAATATCCTGATTCGGTACCAGGAATAGCCACGACGCCAGCACAAACGGCATGGTCAGCGTCGGTATGCCCACTGGAGTCAGCAACGTATTCATCGCGCCCTGAACAAAAACGGTAAACACCACGCCAATCAAGGTGTAACCCAGCACGCGCCAGCTTGGTTTATTGAAGGTGGAACCGAGGGCGATGGCCGTCAGTACGGCGCTAAACGCATACAGTCCGCTCTCAATACTGTTGGCTTTCGCACCCAGCAACGCGGCAGTGATAATGGCGAGAAACGAGCCACCGATAGCGAATATCGCCGCCCAGCGTGATGCCACCGCGAGACCGACAACAAACAGCACACCGGCGGTGACGCTACTCAATAAATAGACTTCAGAAATGCCTTTAAATAAATTTTCGAAGATTCTGTCGTTAAAAAAGCTTTGTGCGCTGACATCCATTAAAGGAAGAGGAAGTTCAGGGACCGGCAAGCTTGAAGCTGGCAGATCAGAAAACGCGTAGCTTGCCAGCAAAATAACCCAGGTTGTCAGTACGAACGGAGCCGTTAACGCCGCAACCTTCCAGGTTTTCAGTACGTCGGCAATACTGACGGTGGCGATAACCGAAACGATGCTGCCAATAACAATGCAGCACCAAAGCAGTGGCGTCACTGCCAGAAAGGTCGGCAGCGCAACCCCAACCAGACAGCCGTTGTAACCGTAAAGTCCCGCCAGCCAGGATGTGCGATCGCGAAGAAAGCGGCCGGTAAATGTTGCTATCAGGGTACCCAGAACACAGCCATATGCCGCAGCGGGATTTCCCTCACCGTAGGCAGCAATAAATATTGCAATAAAGAAGATTAATCCGGTAAGCGGATTATTTTGAAACATCACCTGCGCGCATCCACGCAGCGTCACGTCGATAAACTTAATCACGCCGTTGGAATCTGCGAAATGATCCCATTTAGTTGATATGCTTGATGAGATACTCATATCAGTAACTCCTCCTGATAATTGACTTTTGCCCTGGCGAACTCTTTGAGGAAAGAGGGCAATAGAAGCCCTTTTTCCTCGGCTGGCACAAATACGGAATAATCATACTTTCCAGATAAACGGCGTGGGTAATGAATATCCGGTGGTGACTTTACGAACTTTTTGCCAGAATTCGCGGATAGCATTTTTTACATCGGTGCTGTCGCACGAAAGCACTTTGAAAATAAGCCCTGATTCATTCGGTAAACGGCTGACGCCATAACACAACTGCTCGCTGTAAAATGATGGCGACTGGGCTAAAATTTCATCCTGATGTTCTTTCGGTGTTAAAACAATGACGTTGCCGTAAACGTCAAATTTGCCCATTACGCCTACCACATCCAGCGGCCTTTCTTTCGGCGTTAACACCAGTTTTTCATTAAACAGGGTGTTGCCAAGCTCATTTTTCGCCGTAATGCGGGAAGAGTAGACATCAAATCCAAAACGCTCATCCTGATGATGATATTTGCGCCCGGACATTAAAATCTCTGAATAAATGACGGTCGCGGTGCTGTCACATTCAATCACGGTATCACTGATAAATCGTGAATTGCGATGCGGGATCAGCTGGTCGGGCATAAATTCAAGATAGGCCTGCTTTCCGACGCGAATATGCTGCGTTTGCGCGGCGAAGTTATTATCCATCGAATGAACTTTAGTCGCAGATTGCGTGGTAACGTGGGCACAGGCTCCCGCGTCAACGTCAATCTCAACGGTTAAGCGATCACCCTGCAAAATACATCCTGAAGTGGAAATCATCGTCACACAGGGCAGGAACGGCATTTCCTCATCCCAGTAGAGCGCTTTTTGTACCAGCAGCGGTACTTTTCTTTCCATTTCATGCAGGGTACTTTTAGCGCCACGCTTAGCAAATCTCAGCCGCAGATAGCCGTGTTTGCCAACGGCGGCACTGGCCATTTGCGGCGGCTCATGTTGATAATTCGCTAATTCGGGCGCTAATGCGCCCAGCGAGAGAGAATCAAGCGCCAGCGGCGCCTCTTCATTAATCTGCATCGTGGCCCCCTATTTAGCGTGCGTAAACAGGAAGTCTTTTTCGATCATATCCACCAGAGCATCGATGCCTTCGCCGGTTTTGCAATTGGTTAAAATATAGGGACGGCCGCTGCGCACAATTTTAGTGTCATGTTCCATGACCTCAAGGCTCGCGCCAACGTATGGGGCCAAGTCAATTTTATTAATTACCAGAATATCGGCCTGCACCAGGCCCGGCCCATTTTTACGCGGAATTTTTTCCCCTTCGGCCACATCAATAACATAGATATAAAAATCAGCCAGCGCCGGGCTAAAGGTCAGGGTTAAATTATCGCCGCCGCTTTCAATCATAATCAGATCGCTGTCAGGATATTTATCTTCCATTTCCTCGACGGCAGCAATATTCATGCTGGGATCTTCGCGCACCGCGGTATGCGGGCAGGCGCCGGTTTCAACGCCTAAAATTTTGTCTTCGTCGAGAATTCCTTTCAGGGTACGTTTGACTTGTTTAGCATCTTCAGTGGTCACCACATCATTGGTAATGATCAGCGGCTTATAACCTCGCTCAATTAATTTTGGCGTGATTACTTCAATGATGGCTGTTTTACCTGAGCCGACCGGGCCGCCAATACCTAAGCGCGTAATTTTTTTCATTGTTCTTTCCTTTTCATTAATTCATAAATAAACGCACATGCGCATCAACGTGTACGGCTGCCAGAATATCGATCAGTGGCGTGTACGATGCCATCTCGCTGATATTTGCATTAACGGCCTGCTGGCAAAATTCGGGTATGCTTTTGTTAACCTCAAACAGAATTTTCTGGCTATCAAAGTGCGTTATTCGCATCAACCGTTGGGCGGCGCTTAAGATTGTCATGGCAACGCCATACTGATGCATGGCGATGGCTTCCTGGGCGCTGACACCCTGTAATGCCATGATTAATGCCTGGCTTACCGGAAAGGTGCCTGCGGTTTCACCGGCCTTAATTTTATCAAGCCACCACGTCAGCACTTCTGACTCGAAGACTTTGATGGTCATTTCCACCAGCTTCTTGCCCATCCGCTGAGTCATTACCCGCGCTTCATCGTTGAGTTTGCGATTAATAATCTCGCGATCAACGGCCAGAATTTGCCTGAAGTCGCCATCAAGCAAGGCTTGATGAGCATGGGCCAACCCAATGGCATCGCATTGTGCGGCCTGCCTTAGCGAGGTTTCGACAAAGGCTTTTAACGTCACAACATCGTGAACCAGCCCAACCTGAATGGCTGATTCAACCCCGCAGGAAAAGGAAAATGCTCCTACTGGCAGCACCGAGTCACCAAATTGAAGCACCCTGACCAGATGAAGAAGCTGGTGTGGTTCATCAATATTAATGTTTATGCTCATGCTCTTTCCCATGAGGTGCGTGGTCGTGATGGTGAGGATGAGCATGGTCTTCATGTGAATGCTGGTGGATCACGCTGACATGCACATGGGAATCTTCAGCGCCACCAAACAGCAGTCGCGACTCAGACGGGGTGAGAAGCGGTAGCACTGTTTCACCCGGTACAAAGTGATATTCAGACTCACTGTAGCCGTGGGTTTTCATGACCGAATTCATCATTTTCTTTTCGACAGTCAGCGGCACATACACCTCAGTGCTTTTAATCACTGACTTCCAGTGTTGGTTACCCAGGGCATGCCCCAGTTCAAACACGCGTTTAATAGACGCTTCGAAACCTGCATCTGCCAGGCTTTCCAGGTGGATAACCAGAACTTCGCGCAGGGTGATATGAACGGTTAACAGATATTTTTTGTCGTCATCACATAACAAAACATCCCCATCCGTTAACCGAACACGGCGATCCAGCGCGATACCGATATCAAGCCCTTGTTCACTTTGCTTACGGCAACGACTCTTCTGGGCTTCCCACTGCTCGAGAGACAACACATCGTGCTGATATCCCTTGGTTTTTTCTTTCCATGACGGGTCGTTTTTAGTATTACCAATAATGTTTTCAATCAGTATCATGTTGTAATCGCCTTAGATCAGAACGCGCGAAAAGTGCGCTTAGCCAAAGAAGTATTTCTGGTTCATTACCGCAGTAGTGATCGGTTCACAGGTGGCATGCACCCCGTCAACTTTTACGGCGAATGTTTCAGGATCGACATCAATGTGTGGCGTGGCTGAGTTGCGCACCAAATCCTGTTTGGTAATCGATCGGCAATTTTTGATGGCAATAACCTGACGCTCCAGTCCTGCTTTCTCTTTCACGCCGTCATCCAGTGCGGCCTGAGAAACGAACGTGACACAGGTGTCCTGCAGGGTTTTACCCATCGCACCAAACATCGGGCGATAGAACACTGGCTGCGGTGTTGGTAACGACGCATTGGGATCGCCCATCAGCGCCCAGTTGATCATCCCACCCTTAATCACCAGCTTTGGTTTAGCGCCGAACGAGCGCGGATCCCACAGTACCAGGTCAGCCATTTTGCCCACTTCAACTGAGCCAATAACGTGGCTTACACCCTGCGCAATTGCCGGGTTAATGGTGACTTTGGCGACATAGCGCAGTACCCTGAAGTTATCGTTGCTGTCGCTGTCTTCCGGCAGTTTGCCGCGTGCACACTTCATCGCATGAGCGGTCTGCACGATGCGCAACCAGTTCTCCCCAACGCGGCCCATTGCCTGAGAGTCACTGGAGAACATAGAGATAACCCCCATGTCATGAAGCACGTTTTCGGCAGCGATAGTTTCCGGACGTACGCGGCTTTCCGCGAAAGAGACATCTGCAGCTACGTTCGGATTCAGGTTGTGACAAACCATGATCATGTCGAACAGTTCGGCCTGAGTGTTGATGCCGAAAGGCAGGGTAGGGTTGGTTGAACTTGGCAACACATTTGGCTGACTGGCGACTTTGATGATGTCCGGCGCGTGTCCACCACCTGCACCTTCAGTGTGGAAGGTGTGGATGGTGCGACCCTCGAACGCTTCAATGGTGTTTTCTACATAACCCGCTTCGTTGAGGCTGTCGGTATGCACCGATACCTGAACATCCATTTCGTCCGCGATGCGCAATGAGTGGCGTATCGCGTTTGGCGTAGCACCCCAGTCTTCATGCACTTTCAAACCGGCGACACCTGCAACAATTTGCTCCACCAGTGGGGCTCTGCCGAAGGCGTTGCCTTTACCTAACAGGCCAACATTGACCGGCAGTCCTTCAAACGAACGCAGCATGTTGCGAATATTCCACGGCCCTGGCGTTACCGTGGTGCCGTTAGTGCCATCTGTTGGGCCAATACCGCCACCAAAGAAGGTGGTAACACCATTGGACAGCGCAGCATAAGCCTGCTGTGGCGAGATAAAGTGAATATGGCTGTCGATACCGGCAGCGGTCAGGATTAAGTGTTCGCCGGAAATGGCGTCAGTGCTCAGTCCGACAATCATATTTGGCGTGACGCCGTCCATGACTGCCGGGTTGCCACTTTTACCGATGCCAACAATCAGGCCATCTTTGATACCGACATCAGCTTTGATGACACCCTGTTTGGCATCAACAATGGTGACGTTGGTAATCACCAAATCCAGCACGCCGTTATCACGCGTTAACGTGTTATTGGCGCCCATTCCATCACGCAGCGATTTGCCTCCGCCGTATACGGATTCTTCACCGTAACCACGCAGATCTTTTTCGATTTCAATATAAAGGTCGGTCTCACCTAAGCGAATTTTGTCACCGGCGGTTGGTCCAAACAGACTGGCATATTCTTTTCTTGAAATTGTTGGCATGATTCCTCCAATTGCATTTAATTTTTAAATTTTAATGAGACGATTTGAATCCGCGCTTGACCGCGTTTTCAAGAATTTCGTCAGGCGCATCACTTTGATCGCCGGAAGAATTACCGACCCAGCCGTCAACCAGGTTATTAAATCCGTAGACCGTTTGTTTGCCTGCGAAAGGAATCAACTCAACCGTAATAACATCGCCCGGTTCAAAACGTATAGCGGTGGTTGCGGTGATATTCAGCCGTTTGCCAAACGCTTTTTCGCGCTCGAACTCCAGTTCTTTATTCGCTTCAAAAAAGTGAAAGTGAGAACCTACCTGAACTGGGCGATCGCCGGTATTTTTAACACTCACTTTGGTGACCGGACGATCTTCATTAAATGTGATTGGTGTATCTGCTAATACATAACCACCGAGCGGCACCGTTGTTTCAGCGGTGGTAGCCACGGTTGACGTGGTGTCAGATTTCTTTTTCATAAATAATCCTTGAAGTGAAAAGGCGTCGTTTAATCACTGAATCGGGTCATGGACCGTTACAAGGCGGCTGCCATCAGTAAAAATGGCTTCCACCTGCACGTTGGGAATTAAATCAGCAACGCCGTCCATCACATCTTCTTTAGTTAAAACGGTACGCGCTTCAACCATCACTTTTTCCAGGGTTTTTCCCTCGCGCGCCCCTTCCATTGCGGTGACGGTAATAATAGCGACGGCTTCTGGGTGATTAAGCTTCAGCCCCTTATTTTTCCTTTTTAACGCGACATCAGCTAAGGTATAAACCATCAGCTTTTCTATTTCTCTGGGTGTAAGTTGCATAATTTCTCCATTAACAATGCTATCTTTGATGTATATGCCTTCCGGAATAGGACGTGCAGTTTTGCCGATTAACGTATTAATCCGATAAATTCCCAACTTGAATTTAAGGGCTGTGGGTTACGTCATCGACAAACTGCTCCTGTGAATCGAAGGTACGGATGATATTAATTCTTCTCAGAGTAGGCATCTTCACCGAATAATGTGTAATCCAGTTCTGCCCCAACGGTATTTTGATTGACTTTAACCGGGGTGAATTTATTAATTAACCACAAAATGGCGAGTGTAAAAATAAACGACCAGACGCTGGTAAAGACGACGGCAGTAATCTGTTTAACGATTTGCATCCCATTGCCTTCCAGCAGGCCATCAGGACCTTTCGCGTTCCAGGCGGTTGAGGCGAACACACCCACCAGAATTGAGCCGGTTATGCCACCAACACCATGAACGCCAAATACGTCCAGTGCATCGTCAAGATGGCGTCTTACCAGCAGAACCACGTAATAACAGACCAGGCTGGCAATGATGCCAATAATCGCTGCTGACTGAATGGAAACATAGCCTGCGGCCGGTGTGATGGTTGCAAGGCCAGCGACCGCACCGGTTAAAAAGCCGATCAGCTTAGGTTTACCCGTACGGATTTTCTCGATAATAAACCAGGTGATAGCAGCAAATGCAGCGGCGATATCAGTGGTGATAAAAGCGGAAACGGTGATGGTATTAACCTGCAGTTCTGAACCGGCGTTGAAGCCATACCAACCAAACCACAGTAAACCGGCACCCAATGCGATATAGGGAATGTTATGGCTGCCATCTGAAACGACAGTACGTTTACCGACATACAGCGCTGACGCGAGGGCGGCAAAACCAGCGGTGGCGTGAACGACAATACCGCCGGCAAAATCCACCACTCCCCACTTAGCAAACATCCCTTCCGGACTCCAGACCATATGAACAAATGGGCAATAAACCAAAAGTGTCCAGAAAGTCAGAAACACCAGATAAGCCGGGAAGTTCACGCGGTTGGCGAAAGCACCGGTAATTAACGCTGGTGTAATAATGGCAAACATCATTTGATAGACGAAATGGACTAACAGAGGCAATCCACCGTCATTACCGGTATACATGGTTTGCGGAGTAATATTGTTCAAAAAAGCGTAGTAGAACGGGTCACCGATAATTCCATTCATCGTCGGGCCAAAGCTAAGCGAATAACCCACTACAAACCAAAGGATTGCTACCCATCCCATTGAGAAAAAACTTTGTGACATTATTGTCACAATGCTTCTGCGTGGGACCAAACCGCCATAGAAAAAGGCCAGTCCGGGCGTCATTAGCATAACAAGGCTGGCACAGAGCAATATAAATGCCGTGTTGGGAACATCTAATGACTGAATTGCTACAAGTGCATGATCCATACAGTTCTCTCTATCGTGTATAAAAACGCTAATAACGCTTCAGAATGCGTTGTGAAAAGGTCGATTGGCGGATCGGATTTATAGGGAACTCCGTCAATCAGAAAAATCGTATTTACTCAGGATAGTCATGTTTTGAGAAAAGTAATGTTTTTTTTTTGCTGATAACATAATAAATACATTAGAAATGTTTAAGTCTATGGTGTGTGGTCAGCATAGCCTTATGAATCCAGGGTCAATGTACGAAGAAAGTAAGAGGTTGTCCGTAACCAGCACATAAATGTCCTTTATTTTAAAATTATCAATAAAGTCAACAAATTGCATTGTATTCGGTTGTGAGGCAGACAGGGCGAAATAGCTGTCTGGCTGTATCGCTGTCTCAAAATCAGCTTTCCCTCAATTTATCAGGGAAAATTATGGAGTTTAGGGCAGGTTTATCTAAAGTTAATAATTGCACAATGCTTTTGTTTATTTATCGTTTATGTCATTTAACACTGAATTTAAAATATATTATCCAAACGATAACATCGCGAAGAATATAAAAGTTTCAGCAGTAAATTATATTAGCCAGTGGCATGGTCCGATATCTGGACGGCAATAACGCCGATTGAGATTCAACAGGTTCAATGACGCCCGGCTGTTATACCTGATACTCAAATATTATTGGCTAAAAATAGAACAGTGCGCCTGGGGCAGCAGAGTTTCACGGTATTATCTCCAGCCAAATAGCCGTCGTTACTTATATAAATTGCTAAGATCACATATGGACATGGCTCTTTACCGTAAGGTATTTATAAAAATGCTCTGCTTAGACTGGCATCTTTTATTGCTCTGTTATCGTCTGAAATCAGGGCGAGACACTGCTATGGCGTACAGGCTGCGCAAGTCAGTCGGGAAATATGACCTGTGATGAGTGTGTTAATCTGCGCCTAAAAGCGATGGCTGATGTAGCTGGCTGGATGTTGAACCGGGCACGGTTTATAAAAACTGATCTTGAATAAATCCACCGCCTTTGGCGTTCTGTGAATATCTTTTTCCTTCTGCGTGACGCTGGCTGTCGGCCTTTCAGCAGGAGCTTTGACCGGCGTTTTCCCGCGACTAACTGCAAAATCGTCAGGTCAGTAATGACCATATTCACTGTGTGCCTTTCTCCTGTTACGAATCATTATAGTAATTTTATTACTCATTTGCTGAAAAAAAAGAATTGAGTCTCATAATTTGGTGTTTCATTTTAAATCGACCACACTCAGGTAACCTTAAATCCATTTGTAACCTGTTTTATTTAGTGTAAATGAAATAAGTAATTGAATTTTAATCACATTTCTCAATCTCGTGGTTTTGACGCAGCGTTCTGTCAGCCGTTTTAAAGCGGCCTGAAACCTGTAAATCCAGTATTGGTCACAACGACAAATTTAATTGAGAGGGTGAAATGGAAATAACGGTCGCAGATGATTTGGTAAAATTTCTTGAAGATTTGCGGGTGGATGCGGCCTTTGGCGTCTCTGGTGGATTTATCGTTCCTGTCTGGCAAGCGCTGTCTCAGTCAGAAAAAATCAGGCTCTACCACTGCAGGCATGAGTCCGGTGGTGTTTTTGCTGCTTCTGAATATAGTTTGTGTCAAAACCAACCGACAGTCGCCTTCGCAACTGCGGGGCCGGGTATTACCAATGCGCTGACCGGTATCAAAGCTGCACGGATTGATGGATCACAGCTTATTTTTATCTCATCGATTACCGCTGAAGCCAAGACCGGGCGCTGGTGTTTGCAGGAAACAACCCGACAGGATGTTGAGACGCTGCTTCAGAATGACGGGCAGGGTTATTTTGATAGCGTTTTGGTTATTTCAACGATGTCTGATTATCTGGCTGCTAAAAAAGAAATCGCCGCAAAGCTTAGAGAACCGTCTGGCTGTAGCATCGGCGTGTTTATCACTACCACGCTACAGAAAGCCTTGCTGGAAGATGGCGGATGTAATATTGCTGGCGGCACCCCACCTGAAGGGATATCTGAAAAGGCCCTGTCACAGGTCCATAAATTAGCCGATGACATGATGACGCAAAAAACGCTTTTTTGGGTCGGTTTTGGTGCACGTCATGCCGCAGAAAATCTCACCAGGATTGCAGTCAAGACGCAATCCAGCGTGATATCAACTCCGCGAGGAAAAGGCATATTTCCGGAAAAGCACCCGCTGTATGCCGGTGCAACCGGGCTGGGATCGAATGGCGAAAACATCGCTGCGCAACTGGATCCCAGACGTCATCCGGTGGTGGTGATTTTGGGATCGCGCCTCAGCGAGCTAAGTTCATCCAGGGCTCAGGATCAACTGTCTGATTCAATTATTTATTATATTGGTCTGAAAAGCCGGGATGTCGCTTCGAATCTGCCGCCACAGACCATCGTTATTGAGTGTGAAATCGATCGGTTTCTGGCGTCATTATCACAAACACTCAGGCTTAAAGAGCCGACTCCGCAGCAGTTGTTACCGGTATTCACTCCATCACCTGAGTTATTCACCGCGAATTCAGAGGATGCCGAACGCAAAGAAAACGCTCTGCATCCGCGCATCGTGATGCAGGTTTTACAGGAGATCGTTATAGATAAATATGACGGCTACCTGGCAGCAGACGCAGGCAACTCTTTTGTCTGGACCAATCGCTTTTTAAAATTCTCCCGGCCGGTTCGTTATCGAACCAGTACCGGATTCGGTGCGATGGGGCATTACGCTTGCGGACTGATCGGAATCGCTGCCAGCACCACGCATTGTGCGGTCGGGGTTATTGGTGATGGTGCGATGTTAATGGGCAATGAGGTCAGTACCGCTTTCCAATATAAACTTCCGGCTATATGGCTGGTGATGAATGATGGCTGTTACAACATGTGCCGACAGGGGCTGGATATGCTGGGCAATGCGCCGCTGGATTGCGATATTCCCGCCACAGACTTTGCTTTACTCGGAAAATCATTGGGAGCCACGGGTTATCGTGTCAGTGATAAGGCTGCACTGAAAGAGGCGTTGATACAGGCAATTAGCGCCCGGCAGACGGCGGTTATTGATGTGATTGTTGATCGTTATGCTGTCCCGCCTCTGGATGACAGAATCAATACGTTACAGAAACTATGACGATGGCGGCTAAAACTGACAGGGTAGACATCATCTCTTGTGCCGGTGTGCTACCGGACAACACTATTATTATCACGCCGGATAAAGATGTTCTGACAGTATTCAGCACCGGCACACTGTCTGACGGGCCAAGACATATCTGGCGCGCGCAGCATCAACAGCAAATCTCATTATTAATGAAAACCAGTTTGTTGAACGCGCTACAGCAGGTTGGAATGCAAGTAAACCAGCTGGATTATGTCATTGTTAGCCTGGTCTGGCCTGCCACAATACTGGATGAGGAGGTCTCCGCACTGGTGCGGGAAACACAATTACGTTGCCCGGTGGTGCCCGTAAGTTCAGGAACGGCAGGGGGGCTGACTGCGCTGGAGCTGGCGGCAGGATTAATCAGTCAGGGCAACTATCGCAATATTGCTGTTATTGCTGCCTGCAGCTATGCACACTGGTTCAGGCCAGATGATCCGGCAACGTCGCTGCTCAGTGATGGCGCCGCTTGTATGATTCTTGCTTCTGCGTCCGGTTCAGAAATTATTTCCAGCCATACCATCAGTACGCATGATTATGCTCCATTGGTCGCGGGCCAAATAAACGGAGCACGCTACGTCAGTTATCCGCCTGAATCCGGCCAATTTATTGCTGAGCATTACCCGGAAACCGCTGCACGATGTTGCCGTTCGCTGTGTGAAAAAGCCGCTATTAGCCTGGCAGATATTGATGCTTTTCATATTTATGATCCAACTAACTGGGTGGCAAGTGCCAGTGCAACCGCATTGGGTGTTGACCGGAGACGTATTTTCTCAATTTTTCAGCAGTATGGAAGTTTAGGGCCTGCGCAGAATTACTTTGGTTTTATGACTCTGATTAATCACCGCAGCCTGTCGGATGGCGATCGCGTAATTTTGTTGGGATTTGGCCCAGCAGCGACGGCTACTGCTGTATTGCTGAAAGTAAAAAAAGTCCCGGTATCTATAACTCACCAGATGACATGATGATCTTTCGGAGAAAGAATGAGCGGAATCAGCCTTGTATCCACGGGACTCTATCACCCTGAACATGTCAGGGGAAATGACTGGTATATTAACTACTATGCATCACAAGGTATTGAGGTTAAAGGCTTATTAGCTTCTCTTGGGCAACAGAATCGTTATCTGATTAATGATGATTCTGAAAATACGCTAACTATGGCAGTCGCTGCTGCTGAAATGGCGTTAGAGCAGGCCGGATGGCAGGCCTGCGATCTCGACCTAATTATTTTCAGTTCGCAGACGCCGGAATATCTTATCCCTGCAACAGCACTAAAAATACACCACGCCCTCGGTGGAGGAGAGCGAACACTCTCTTATGATATGAATGCCAATTGTGCAGGTTTGCTTATTGCCGTTGAGCAGGTATCGCGCATTATGATGTCACGATTATCGTGCCAGCGGGCGCTGGTCGTCGGTGGAGATTATCTTGGTCCACACAGCGAGGGTGAACCCTTTTATCACTCCTGTTTTGCTGATTCAGCGGTCGCGGTATTACTGGAAAAATCGACGGCGAGTGAGGGGGTTATAGACTCTGAGTTTCGGGTGCAAACCTCAGTCATTAATAACTCCCTATTTCCCGCTAACGGCCTCTCCTCTGTCCAGCGTGAAGAACTCTCGTCCCGGGTTAAATTTATCCCTTTTGACGATGCAGTTTGTGTCGATGTTGCAGGCGAATCGATTGAAGTTCTGCTTACGAGGAATGGCCTGACAGGTGAAGATATTCGCTATTATTTTTTATCTCAAATGTCCCTTGGCAATATCAGGAAAATTTGTCAGCTGTTGAATATCCCTGCCGCTAAAGCGCCATTTATCGGCGATACCTATGGTTACACCGCGACGAATAGTCCCTTTATTGCCTTTCACGAATTAAAAAAACAAGGAAAGTTATCAAGAGGAGATCACCTGGTTTTTTGGACCATAGGTGCGGGATGGCAGAGTGCAGCGGTATTAATAAAGTATTAAACGCCTTACTCAGGCTGTCCTCGTTGCTGGCCCGCAGCCAGCAACGGATATAAGCAGGATGGTCAGCAACCGCGGTTGCTCCGAATCATCTTAATCGTCAGAAGAAAAAAATTGTTAAGAATCATCTCTGGCAGGGAACTTTCCTGGAAATGTACCATTTATCGCTCGTTTAGAAAACGTTTGTGATCGGCTGTTTAATATCATTTTCCTGATCACAAGGAAAAGGATTAACCATGAAAAACGTAATTTTTTTGGCTGTTATTGCTGTTTCTCTCTCAGGATGCGCCACCAAAACAGAAATGGAACGTATTAAAGAGTGTGAAGATAAGGGAATAAGTCGTGATGTTTGCTACCAGGAGGAAAGAAGCGATCGCCGCGCAGAAAAATTCCATCAGGATATAATGTTTGATAAACAAAATGCACAGGTAATAAAAGATATGGGAATTAAAGGGTTGGGACTGCCTAAGTGATTTTCTTGCTGTTACGCTTTTAAACGGCTGGCTTTCTGATGGCGCTATTGCGATAGTGCCTGATTATTGATTGTATTATTCATGTTTATGATTTAAACTTGCGGCGGTTTAATAGCATGAAAATTGTATATTTATCATCAAGGAGATTGTGTTGTTGTGAAGAAAAATCTGACTATCTTATTTCTTTCCATAATCAATCTCGGTTTTTTTCTCGGTACGTTTTATGCTTTTATAACCTTTGAATTAAAAGGTATGCAAATAATCATGCCTTATCTTGTTTTTGCTATCAATATAATATTTGCAATATCGACAATTATACTCTCTTTCCTTTCTATTCGGAAAAAATGGATTTCGTTATTAGTGACGCTGCCATCATTTGTCATGCTGGGCGCTTTAATCTATTTCTTTGAACCCGTTCTGTATATGACGTTTTGATAAAAAAATCATCTGTTTTATCTGATTCTATACCAGTAAATATATTGCCAGTTTAATCTTGTCGTCGATGCATTGTTCTTATCAGACTGTGGAAGAGTCAGTCTGATAAGGTTGACTCTATTCGGGAAAAATTTGATAGCCTGCAAATTATATTCTTAATAAAAAACAGAGCGATAAATCGAAAGAACGATAATTATATTACAAGTAAGAATATTCTTTATTATAATTATGCGTGCAACTATAAATGAATTAATTTTTTAAGATGTTGATGATAAAAAATTACTTTTGCACTTGAGTTGTGAACAGAAAAGCGTATTTTATGCTTAAAAAATTATCATGGATTGTCTGTCATGGATGACGACTTAGATAAGCATCTCTACGCGCATAAGAATAAAAAACGCTATCTCGCGGCTTTCTACAGTAATATTAAATACTCTGGCGTATTACTGTCAGTAAAATCTTTAGCTGCAATCAGTGGGGGGAGATTATTCACCTTCATTCGTTATCCCGTGCTTTCTCTCTCTGTGGTTATGGCACTACCCTTTCATGCCAGTGCCGCGCTAATTACGCCTGCCGATCGTGATGCCATTCAGCAGCAGCAGCAGCGGTTATTACAACAAAATAGTCAGCAGCGACAGTCGTTACAGCGCAGTATTACTCCCTTGCTACCGGCAACCCGGCCATCTGCGAATCAACCAGGAAGCCCTTGTTTTGTTATCTCATCCATACAGTTAAACGGTGCTGAGCATCTGCCCGCATCAGTAAAGCAGCAACTGACTCAGCCCTATCTTCAGCGTTGTCTTCCCCTTAGCCAGATACAAACGCTGGTGCAACAGGTATCAGACTGGTACATCAGCCGCGGCTATATAACCAGCCGCGCTTTTCTCACTGAGCAGGATCTCTCCCACGGGCAATTAGATCTGCAGGTCCTTGAAGGAAAGCTGGAGAAAATCGAGCTGGAGAAACAGGATGCCAGAATGCTAAGTATGGCTTTTCCTGGACTGAAAAATAAAATTCTCAACCTGCGCGATATTGAACAGGGCATGGAAAGCATCAACCGGTTGCGTAAATTACCGGTTCAAATTGAGATCCTGCCTGGAACTCTGCCCGGCTATTCGATAGTTAATCTGACTGCCACCCCAGAGTTTCCGCTGACGGCGGGGGGCGGTTTTGATAACAGTGGGCAAAAAAGTACCGGCACCGGGCAAATAAATGGCTCACTGACGGCCAATAACCTGCTCGGATTTGCCGACCAGTGGTTTATTTCCGGCGCGCGCAGCAGCGATTTTGCCAGCGATCATAATGCGCGCAGCGTGCAGGCTGACTTCAGCGTGCCTTACGGCTACTGGCTGATGGATTATAATTATTCCTACAGTGACTATCTGACAACCATTAATAATCAGGGATTTGACTGGCGTTCTGACGGTGACAGCCAGATTCATCATCTGACCCTGTCGCGCGTGCTTTTCCGTAACGGCGATATGAAAACCGGCGCGTCTCTCGGTTTGTCTCACCGTATCGGCCGTAACTACCTTAATGATACCCGCCTTAGCAGCAGCCGTAAGCTGACCAGCGTGATGCTGGGTGCAAATCACAGCCAGAAAATCTGGGCAGGGTTTGCCACCCTGAACCCTGCTTACAGCCGCGGCGTGCCGTGGTTTGGTGCTGAGAATGATGCGGATAAATCCGCAGATGTACCTCGCGCCGGGTTCAACAAATGGACGTTATCAGGCAGCTATTACCTGCCGTTAGCACAGGGCTGGCACTATCTGACCAGCTTTTACGGGCAATGGACGCCTGACCGCCTCTATGGCAGCGAACGTTTGACCATTGGCGGAGAAAGCTCGGTCAGGGGCTTCAGGGAACAATATCTTTCCGGTGACAAAGGCGGCTACTGGCGAAATGAAATTAATTATGACCTGCTGACGCTGCCTTTTATCGGCACTCTCAACGCACTGGCAGCCATCGATGGCGGTTACCTCAGGCATGATAACCAGGACAGTTTTGCGTCTGGCTCATTGTGGGGCGGTGCTGTGGGTGTGGGCAGCCGCAACCGTTATTTCAGCAGTCAGTTCACCGTAGGCTTGCCGTTTGCCTGGCCGGAATGGCTTGGGCCCGACCGCGTCTCCGTTTTTTATCGCGCGAGCATCGTACTTTAATTTTCAGGAAAAGGTATCAGGGATGAACCATAACAAACCGGTAAAACTGTCTCAGCGTGGTCTGACTTATTTGCTCTGTAGCCTGCTTATGTGGCAGCCGTTGCTGCCTGCTTTTGCCGCTGGCGTCAACGTTGCAGCGGGAAATACCTCGCTGGTTAAAGCGGGTAACGGCGTGCCGGTGGTCAATATTGCTACGCCTAATCAGGCCGGCATCTCCCACAATAAATACAATGAGTTCAATGTCGATAGTGAAGGATTAATCCTTAACAATGCCACCGGTCAGCTGACTCAAAGCCAGCTTGGGGGGCTGATACAGAACAACCCGAATCTGAAAGCCGGGCAAGAAGCAAAAGGCATCATCAATGAGGTGGTGGCGCCTAACCGCTCACAGTTGCAGGGATACCTGGAAGTGGCCGGTAAAGCCGCCAGCGTTATGGTCGCTAATCCCTATGGTATTACCTGTAACGGCTGCGGTTTTATCAACACACCGAACGCAACGCTGACCACAGGTAAGCCGGTGATGGGGCCAGACGGGCAACTTAAGTCGCTTGAGGTCACACAGGGGGCGATCAGTATTCAGGGTAAAGGGCTGGATGCCAGTCAGAGTGACAAGTTCGCGCTGATTGCCCGCGCAACTGACATCAATGCGCAGCTTTATGCCAAAGAGGCGGCGATTACCCTCGGTGCTAACCGCGTTGATGCTGCGGGTCATATTACGCCGATTGCAGGTACTGGCGATGCGCCGAAGGTGGCAATTGATACCGGCGTGCTCGGCGGGATGTACGCCAATCGTATCCATCTGGTTTCCAGTGAAAAAGGAGTTGGCGTTAATCTCGGCAACCTGAATACCGCGGTTGGCGATATGCAGATTGATGCCAGCGGTAAGCTGAAGCTGAGCAATGTCTCGGCGGCGGGTAAGCTGATCGCCAATGCGCAGGATATTGCACTGCAGGGTAGTCAGCAGTCCGCTGGCGATATGGCGCTGAACACCGACGGCACGCTGGCGATGCAGGGCAGCCGCGTCACCAGCGGTGGCAATATGGCGCTGGTAGCGGGTCAGCTCAGCTCTGACAGTGCGGCGCAGGTGTCGGCTGCCGGGAATATCAGCGCCAGTGCCAGCAACGGCGGGCAGTGGCAGGGTAGCCTGACAGCCGGTAAAAATCTTAATCTTAATACAGGCGATCTCAGCAATAGCGGGCTGATTGCGGCCGACGGCAATACCGTTCTGACCACCAGGAAACTGCTTAATACCGGTACAGTGCAGGCGCGGGGAGAGCAAGCTGTGCAGGCAACGGCACTGAATAATCAGGGTAAAATTCAGGCCACTGGTGGGCAGAAAATCCAGGCTGACAGCCTGCAGAACAGCGGCACTCTCGCCACCAACAGCGCTGCAGAGCTCCGCGTCAACGCGGGTCTGTCAAACAGCGGGCTGATTCAGGCGCAGGATTCTCAGACCATCAACGCCACAGAACTGAGCAACAGCGGAAATGTCCAGTCTGGCGGCGTACAGCAAATCTTTACTGATAATGTTTATAATTTTGGGCTTATCGGTTCGCAGCAATCACTGGAGCTACAGGCAGCCGAGCGCCTGACGCTTGACGAGAAAGGATCCCTTTTCGCGGGCGATCGGTTGACGATGGGTGGCGGCCAGGTGACTTTTGACGGCGTGCTGACCGGTAAAAGCGGATTGATGCTCAATGCTGCATCGGTCTCTGCCGGATCACACTCGCTGATCACCAGTCTGGGTGATATTCAGTTCAACGTAGCGCAGCAGTGGCTAAATGGTCAGCTCTCAACGCCGGGTAATATCAGTCTGAATGCCAGCGATCTTTCCGTGGGCACAGATAGCAAGATCCACAGCGATAAAGATTTGTCGATATCTTCCAGCCATCGCGCCACGCTGGCGGGTGTGCTGGAGGCACAAAGTGTGGAAGTCAGTGGCGGTGAGTTGGTGCTCACTAACACTGGCTCGCTGACGTCTTTGGGCGATATGCGCCTGTTAGCCCTTCAGCAGCAACTTGATGGGGTGAGCAGTGCGGGCAAAAATCTGATAATTGACACCCGTGAACTTAATGCCGCCGGTAGCGGTAAGATCTCCGCATACGGTGATATTAATGCGCAGATCGCCGAAGGAGGTCAGTGGCTGGGTAGCCTGATTGCCGGTCAGGATCTGACGTTCTCTTCCGGTGATTTTCGCAACGGCGGCACGCTGGCGGCTAATCGTAATGGGCAGTTTAGTTTCAGAACATTAAATAACGACGGGCTGCTTCAGTCGATGGGGAGCCAGTGGCTTAACGGTGAAACCTTCAATAACACCGGCACGTCGCAATCCGCTGGTGATCAGACCTTAACCCTGAATCAGCTCAATCATCAGGGGCTGATTGGGGCACAGGGAAATATTGACCTGAACGTACGTGATGAACTGACATCAGGCGATAACAGCACGTTGTTGTCCGGTGGATATCTTACGCTTCGCACAGAGCTGGCCGGGCTGGGGGGCAGATTAACCGCAACGCGGGGCGCAGAGCTTCACGCTGGATCGCTGACCAGCCGCGTCGGTTCAGTGCAAACCAGTCAGGGTGATGTCATGCTGGATACAGCATCGGCAACGCTCAATGGATTTTTATCCGCTGACGGCGCGATGACGTTGAAAACCGGGCAACTGTTCACCGGCAGCGAATCGCAAATCCAGGGTAAAAATGCGCTTAGCCTCACGGCAACGCAGCGGGCAGATTTAGACGGCAGGCTGGTCACGCCCGGTGCGTTGACGCTGCTTGCCGGGATAGTGAATAACGCGGCCACACTGGCGGCGAATGCGGTTACCCTCAGAGTCAGTGCCTTAAGCAACAAAGGGGCTATCACCGCAGACGACAGCCTGCAAATTGAAGCGGAAACGCTTCAGCAGCAGGGGCAACTTACTGCGAAAAACCAGATGATGCTTAAAGGCGATACGCTGGTTAACCAGGGACGTCTTTCTGCAAACCATTTGGCTATTAACGCCATTACCAGCCTGACTAACCAAGAGTCTGGCGTTGTCGCGGCGACAGACCATCTCAGCGTATCGACCGGCTCTCTGATTAACGCAGGCGAGCTGGCGGCAACAATGACAGACATCAACGCCGTCAGCGTGACGAATCAGGGTTTGCTGCAGGGCAGTACTGACCTCACGCTAACCGCCGACTCGCTGAGCAATGGTGCACCCGGGCGCGTGCTTTCCGGCGGATTGCTCGACTTACAACTGGGTGAATTCCACAATCAGGGGCGTTTGCAAGCAGATGCGCTGAATGTTGCTGGCAACAGCTTTACCAACAGCGGTACGGTGCTGGGCAGCAACGGGCTTTCCCTGAACATAGACAATACGCTCAACAATTCGGGCAGCCTGCTGACGCAAGGTGTGGCAACCGTTGGTGCAACCCAACTGGATAACAGCGGCCAGTTGCTCAGTGGAAAAGATGCCGCGATCTCAGTTAGTTACCTGAATAATCAGGGGCAGATTCAGGGCGATACGCTGACAGTTATCGCGGATAGTGCAGATAACAGCGGTAATCTGATTGGCCTGAAAGCGCTGACTGCTCAGCTTCAGCAGGATCTTAACAATGCGGCGTCCGGCAGTGTGCTGACGCAAGGATCGCTAAACATCGCGGCCAATCATGTTATCAATGAAGGTCGCTGGCAGGCTGACAATACGGAACTGCATGCCAGCCAGCTTGATCTCAGTGGTGCGATACAAACTGTCTCGCGTGCAACGCTCAATCTCTCTGGCGAACTCAACACCCTGGCCTCAGGTAAAATTATCTCCTCCGGACTGGCTATTCTGCAGGCAGGTAGCCTGAATAATCAGGGAAACTGGTCGGCCGATAATCTCACACTTCAGGGCGAAACCCTGACTAACGGCGGCGCGATCACTGGCGTCAGCCAACTGGCGGCGACGCTGAGTGGCGCATTACAGCTGCAGCAGAACGCCACATTACTTAGCGCTGGCACCAGCACCCTGAATGCCGGGAGTATTGCCAACCGCGGCAATATCCAGGCAAACGATCTGATCCTGAAAACCAATAGCCTGTCTAACCTCGGACAAGTCGAGAGCCAGCATAGCCTGCTGGCGACGGTTCAGGGTGATGTCAGCAATCTGCTGGGCGGCACGCTGCGCAGTCAGGGAATCTTCGAACTCGGGGCGCAGTCGCTGCTCAATCAGGGACACATTCAGGGCGATGGCATTAGCCAGCTGACGCTGGTCGATAGCCTTAATAATCAGGGCAGTCTGCTGACCGGCGGTAAACTGACGCTGTCTGCGCCTGTCCTGAACAACAGCGGTGTACTGCAGGCTCAGGGATTGACTCTCAGCGGTAACACACTGAACAACAATGGTACGCTGACGGCACAGGGCGACGGGGCAGTGAGCGTCGGGACGGTGAACAATCAGGGGCAGCTTCAGGGCGATCGGCTGCAATTAACCGGCAATGCGCTGCGCAACAGCGGCACGCTGTTCGGCAGTCAGGCGCTTAATCTCAGTCTGCAAAATATTGAAAATCTGTCGGGCGCCAATCTCTTTAGCGCGGGATCGCTGACGCTGGTGACACCGACATTGACTCAGTCGGGCAGCGTACTGGCACTCGGTGACATGACGTTACAACTTGGGTCGGGGTTCACTCAGAGCGGGATACTGGCGGCAGGTCAGGCACTTAACTTAAGTACTCAGGGCGACCTCAACGTGCTGGGCACGCTTCAGGGAAGCGATATTCTGCTCAGCGCGACCGGGAACTTTGTGAATCAAGGTCAACTGCGCGGTGGAGAAGGGCGCGTGGCTGTTGATGCCGGTAATATCACACTCAGTGACAGCGGCAGCGTGCAGTCCGGTGGTGATATTGCCCTGAACAGCCGCGGACTTATCAGTAACAGCGGATTTATTGGTGGCGCAGGCAATCTGGTGATGACTGCTGCCACCCAACTGATTAACAGTGCGCTGATTTATGCCGGTAACAACATGCAGCTGCTGGCGAACAGTATTCAAAATAATCGCGGTGACATTCTGGCGGGCAATAGCCTGTGGATGCAAAGGGACGCGGCGGGTCATGCCAGCAATGAAGTGGTCAATACCTCAGGTAATATTGAAACCACCCGTGGCGATATCACCATTAACACCGATCATCTGCTAAACCAGCGTGATGGACTGGTGGTGGTCAACACCTCGCTCACACCGGCTGATGGACCTTTGTGGCTGGGTCAAAGCTCGGTTGATATGAGATTAGGGGATTTAGACGAAAGCGAGCTGGGTTTCTACACGGAAACGGTGAAAACGGGCGGCAGTACCGGTCACAGTAATGGCTCCGATGACGAACACTTTTATCTTGCACCTAACAGTAGCGGAGCGGAAAAACGCTATTTAGTGGCCAGCTCAACGGTTGCGGCTCAGGCCAATGGTGGTGCAGGCCGTATAGCGGCCAACGGTAATCTGACCGTCGCGGCAGATACCCTTGATAATATCGCCAGTAATATTCTCGCCGGCGGCAATATTTCTTTATCGGGCCAATCGCTGAATAATCAGTCCTATGAAAATGGCGTTCAGAATGAGTATCTGACGTATCAGTATACCGGAAAGCAGGCGAGCAAGGAGTTCAGTGGCCGGTACGATCTGGCTTTCTTCGCACCAGATTCTGAGCAGTGCTGCTTTAGATCTAATTCAACCGATAGTCTCGTTACCTACAATCTTGTCGGCGGCCCCGTCTATGAAACGGTCAATACTGGTGAAGGTTATCGTTCAGTTATTCAGGCAGGCGGTGCCGTCAACGCCAGCTTCCGTGATGACATCAGTAACACGACGACAACCGCTAACGCGGGCGGTTTATCGCAGGTAATCAGTGCACCAACGTTAATGGGTATGCCAGGCCTGCAACCGGTCAGCGGAACACCAGGCCAGCAACTGGCAAGCGCAGGGAATCTGGTCGTGGGTTCCGTACAGTGGAGCGAATCGATTGGCAGTGCGCTTAAGCAGATCGGTAATCAGGGCGCAGCGCTGACGGACTATCCGCTGCCGACGGGAAATAATGGTCTCTTTGTGGCGAGCGAAGATCCTTCCAGTCCGTACCTGGTCACCACTAATCCGCAGCTGGCCAGCGTGGGTAAAACCGATGCTGGATTATTTCAGGCGTTAAATGATTATCTTGCACGACCGGCCGGTTCAGCGCAGAGTCCTGAGGCCTTACCGGGCGGGATCCCTGTGGCCGGTGAGATAGCGAATCCTGCGGTTATACCGGGTACGCCAACCACGCCGCGTATTGAGACGGCGGCGTTGTACACCGATCAGAGTCAATTTATCGGCTCAGCCTACTTCCTCGACAGGCTTAATCTGAGACCGGATTACGACTATAAATTCCTTGGCGATGCGGCGTTTGATACCCGTTATATTAGTAATGCGGTACTCAGCCAGACCGGCCAGCGTTACGTCGCCGGAACCGGCTCTGATCTGGAGCAGATGCAGTATTTGATCGATAACGCAGCTGCACAGCAGAGTGGGCTTGGCCTGCAATTTGGCGTCAGCCTCACGCAGGATCAGGTCGCAGCGTTGACCAGCAGTATTATCTGGTGGGAGAAAACTACCGTTAACGGGCAGACCGTTCTTGCGCCTAAGCTTTATCTTTCTGCCAATGATGTCAAGGTGTTAACCGGTAGTGTGATCGCCGGCAGCAGCGTTAATCTTCAGTCCGGGCATATCGTTAATGCAGGCAGTACATTACAGGCTGAGACACAGCTGACGGCAAAAAGCAGCAGCACGCTGGATAACCTCAATGCCGGTCTGATCGCCTCCAACGGCAGCCTGCAACTCAGCGCACTGGGTGATATCAATAATATTGGCTCGTCGATTTCCGGGCAGACCGTTGCTTTGCAATCTGTGGCCGGGGATATCAATAACATCACCCAGGCGCAGCAATGGAATGCCGCAGCGGGCAGCAGCGAAAATAACAGCGCGTTACTGACGTTCAGTGAGACGCAGACCGGTGATGTTGCCAGCATTACTGCCGGTCAGGGCCTGTCGCTCAGTGCGGGCAACAACATCAACAACACTGCAGCGAAACTTAGCGCGGGCAGTGATCTGCAGCTGGTGGCGCTGAACGATATCAATCTTAACAGTAATGTGCTTAGCACCAGTAAATCGACGGCAGTCAGCAGCGCACACGCTACCGACAGTCAGGTGAGCAATATCAGCGCGGGAGGGTCTCTGCAGGCCAGCGCAGGTCATGATCTCAACGCTAAGGCTGCGCAGCTGACTGCCGATCTCAATGTTTCGCTCAGTGCAGGTCGCGATGTCAATCTTGATGCGCAGCAGAGCGATACATATAGCGAAAACCACGGTAACAATAGCGTCAGCATCCGCGATACGGTGCGTCAGAAAGGGACGCAGATTGCCAGCGGAGGTAACAGTTCGGTGGTTGCCGGGCGTGATATTACTTCTCAGGCTGCTCAGGTTGATGCGAAAGGCGATTTGGCTATAGACGCAGGCCATGACGTTAATATCACCACGGCGCAAGAGAGTGATTACAGCTACGACGAGAAAACCACGGTTAAGAAAGGATTACTGTCCAGCACGACTACGCATACGGTATCAGAGGATTATGCCAGCACGGAAAAAGCCTCACAGCTAAGCGGCGACAAAGTGTCCGTGGTCGCCGGACAAAGCCTGACCGTCCAGGGTTCTTCGGTCGTCGGCGATGGCGATATCACGTTAAAAGCGGGTAAAGACCTGAATATTGAGGCGGCGAAGGAAGAGCAGTCCAGCTATCGCCTGAGTGAGAAAAAAACCAGCGGCATGTTTAGTGGCGGCGGCCTCGGCGTAACCATTGGCAGCAAATCTTCACGCCAGCAGATTAATCAGGATGGCACGACGCAAAGTCAGAGCAGCAGCGCAGTCGGCAGCACCGGAGGCAGTGTAAACCTGATCGCAGGTGAAAAAGCGCATATAGGCGGCTCGGATATCATCGCCAAAGACGATGTGAATATTGTCGGCGGCGCTGTGACGATTGATCCTGGCAATGACATGCTGACCCGCAAGCAGGTCTACGAGCAAAAGCAAAGTGGCCTGACGGTCTCGTTGTCCAGCCCGGTGACGGACGCGTTGTTATCTCTCAACAATATTGCCAGGCAGGCTTCGCAAACGGGTGATAGCCGGATGAAAGCCCTGTATGCGGTTCAGGCAGCAGAGCAAGGGTGGATGGCTTCGATGAACGGTGCCACCTCGCAGGCTTCACAACTGATGAACGGCAATATTGACGGCAATCTTATTCAGTTGCAGGTCAATATTGGCGCGAGCAAAAGTCAGTCCACGTCAGAACTGCAGCAGAATCAGATAACCGGCAGCTCAGTGACCGGCGGCGGCAATGTCGCCATCGTTTCAACCGGTGCCAATAATCAAACGGGCGATATCAATATTATTGGCAGCGGTGTGACGGGTAATAAGATCACGCTGGCCGCAGAGAATGATTTGCTGCTTCAGGCAGCGAGTAACAGCAGTAAACAGACGACAGAGGACAATTCAAGCGGCTGGAGTGTCGGCGGTCATATTTCACTGGGAAAAGAGACCGGTATTGGCGTACAGGCCAGCGGTTATCTCGCTAAAGGCTCATCGGATGGCGAAACGACGGAGTACGTTAACACCCGCGTCAATGCGAAAGACAGTCTGAGCATCAGCAGCGGGCGCGACACCGTACTCTCTGGTGCACAGGCGTTAGCTGAGGGTATTACCGCCAGCGCAGGTCGTGATTTAACCCTCACCAGCCTGCAAGACACTGATGATTATAGCAGTGAGCAACAAAGTGTTAGCGGTGGTGCAAGCTTTACCCTTGGCAGCATGACGGGCTCTGCCGCTGTTAATATCAGCAAATCTAAAACGTCCAGCGAATATGCCAGCGTGGGTGAGCAGAGCGGCTTATTTGCAGGTGATAAAGGCTATAACATTGTTGTCGGCGATCGCACACAACTCAACGGCGCGGTGATTGCCTCCACAGCCAATGCTGCCAATAACGCCTTATCAACCGGTACGCTGGGCTGGGATGGCATTCAGAACAAGGCGGACTATAACGCCAGCAGCGTGGGGCTAAGCGCTGGATTCTCATCAATCGTTGATGACAGTGGCCGGCATAATACTGGTGGCGCACTGCCGGTAATTACCAATATCAACGGCAGTGCATCGGGGACCACCAGTTCAGCGGTTGCCAATGGCACTATTACGGTGCGTGATACCAGCCAACAAACGCAAAACCTGAATGATCTCAGCCGTGATACTGACAACGCGAATGGCCAAATCGATAAAATTTTCGACCGGGAGAAAATCGAGCAAAACCAGGCGCTGGCACAGGCTGTCGGCCAGGTCGGCGTGCAGACCATGCAAAATGTCGTGCTGCAGGCTCGGCTGAATGCCAGAGATATTGCACTGGCAAGGTTGACAAAAACGGATGAGTACAATAATGCATCGCCCGCGGGCCAGCAGACGATGCTGGAGAATTCGCCGGAGTACATTGAGGCCGACAAGAAATACGGCATCGGCAGCCCATTCTGGACAGCTGGTACGGCAATCACCGGTGCACTGGCCGGGCTGAGCGGCGGAGACATAAACCAGGCACTGGCCGGTGGGCTGGCTCCTTATCTGTCAGCCGCGGTGAAAAAAGCCACGGGTGATAATATTGCTGCAAATACGGCAGGGCATGCACTTGTCGGGGGCGTTATTGCCTGGCTGCAAGGCGGTTCTGCGGCCGGGGGCGCAGCAGGTGCGGCAGCGGGAGAGTTGGCCGCAACAGCCATCGCCAGCGAGTTGTATCCGGGCATTGAACCCGGTAATCTGACTAATGAGCAAAAAGCCAATATCAGTGCGCTCAGCACGTTAGCCGCAGGTCTGGCAGGCGGGGTAGCCGGAGACTCGTCGTATGCGGCAGGCGCAGGTGCTGTTGGCGGTAAGGTGGCGGTGGAGAATAATGCGCTGAGTGTGCAGGAAAACCAGAACCGAGCCAAAGAAATGACTCAGTGTCAGGGAACTGAAGCTTGCAGCGCGGTCGTTGAGAAATACAAGAAAATTAACGCCGAACAGCATGAAAGTGTTGTGAACTGTACCGGTGCTCAAGATTGTGTCGATAAGGCTAATGAAGTCGGCAGGTTACAGGCCGATTATGCTAATCGTACCAACGAGTTGATGGAAAAAGCGCGTGCTAACGGTAGTTTAAGCCCGGAAGAACAGAACGAATTATCTATTCTTCAGGTAACGACTATCCAGTTGGAAGCAGACAGAAATGCGGCGATCCACAACGCACTAATGTCTGGCGACTCATCTGAAGCGAAGCAGCTTGCTATCAATTCGCTAGCCCAGGTGGCAGGCACAAGCGCCGCGGGAATTGCGGCTGGGATCGGTAAAGGCTCAGGGGCGAAAGAAACAACAGCGACGGGACAAAGCAGCTCCATTGTTCCCGGCGGTGGATTGGCGGCTCATGAGAAAGCAGGCGGTCATTTGATTGATCGGCATGTAGGAAAAACTGAAGCGGAGTTATTTGATAGAGTGTCTACAGGCAATACAAAAACAGCATCTACATTTACTGATAGAGCTACAGCAGAAGCTGTGGCAAGCAAAGTCATTGATAGCAATCAGTCGAAGATCCAGAGTTATTTATCTGGTAGCCAAAAGGGTTACCTAGAACTTGATTATCAATCTTCCGCTGCTATTGGTATTAGTGTTACTCGCGGAGCTACAAGTGCTGTACCAGCTACAAATGCCAGGATTATCATTGGAAGAGATCCTTCAATGCCTGATGGGTATAAAATCATTACTGGATATCCAACACCATGAATATTAAAGAAAAATATCCTTCTTTGTCATATCTCTTAAGGTGCTACTTTAACCAGGACTTTGAGGTGTTGTTTGGTAATGCGGATGAAACATTAGCTGCTTATAAAGCTACTGAGACCGAGAAAGAACGGTTGCAGATGAAAGCTGAAATAGATGAGCTGCTGGCACTTTCTCTGTCAGATGATGAATTACAGGATATCCTGCTTAATAAAATTGATTGTAGCTATTATTACCCTAATGAATGGTCTTCGTCTGAAGAATGGCTAAAGCATATATATAAACAAATAAACTGAAAAATCCCGGCCAGTTGGCCGGGATTTTTGCTTTTACGCCTTGAAAACCTCCACTTCCCGCCTCTGTAACCGGATCACACCAGGTGCGGCGGTCACCTCCAGTTGTTCCGCGTCAGTGATCCCAGACTCAGTGAGCCAATCCCCGCCGATAATCACCTCGCCGTTCTCCCGCACCCAATCCGCCCCTAAATCGTGGCGGTGTTGGCTGGCCTCACACACGGCTTCCCTGGTGGCCGCATCGGTGACGGGGGTGATCCACAGCCCATCGGGCCGGAGTGTGAGCTGAAAGGGGACGACGGGGGTAAAACCCAACTCGGCCTGGCGTTGTGCGTTGGTCTTGGCCATGATGAACCTCCCTGTTACTGCGTAACAACGCGGATGATCAACTGACCCGGCGCGGTGATCACTTCGATCCGCTGGCCGGTGGTGAATCCCAGCGATCCCAGCCAGCGGCCCTTGAGGGTGAGCTGAGGTAGCGGGTTGGGTCTGCCGCCGTTGGAGCGGTAACCAACAATACTCTTGCGGACTTGGGGTGTGGCGGGTTCTGACTCAAGAGGTTGCTCAGCCATATCAACTACTCCTAACTAGTTGGGTTGGGTGCAAACACGCGGCCAATCCCAAAGCAGAGGTCGGCCCAAAGGGCCTCTGCTGAACGCGTTGATGCCCGCCCAGGCGTGGTCTGTTTGCGCCGGGTCGTGCCACGCGGTGAAGCAGCGCGTCACTCCTTACCGTCTCCCCAGCCAACGCCTCCCACCCCGGTTCGGTGCTGGCATGTACATCCTGCGTTCCCTCAACCTCCTGCGCTCCCGAGTACCGTTCTGTCACTAGTGGGCCTCGCCAGTCCACACTCGGCAGGCGTCCAGGCATTGGGCAGCAAAAAGACGCTACCCACTGCCTGGCCACCGTCTCAAACCCCGAAAGCGGACGTGGCATGGGTGAAAAGCGCTGTTATGATGGGTGCGTTGGTTGCTCTTTAACAGCGTCGGGGAAAATGGCGTAACGGGCTGAAAAAGCGCGTCTGGGAAAAAAGTTGCCCGGGCCAAAATGTACAGGGAGAGAGTAGCTGTAAGCTGCTGATTGTACTAGGTAAAGTGCCGAAAGACGACGGGCTCCGCACTGGATAAAGTTGTTGTGGAGAATAATGCGCTGGGAAAATGTACCCCGCTGACGTGTAAGGCGATAGTTGACCCGTTAGAAGGTGGCGGCGGCATTATCGGCGGCGGTGGTAGAGGCGGTGGAGGTTCCACGAAACCAGCTAATACAGCCAAAGAGCCTGTTCGTTTTATCGAAGGTGTTACAGTAAAAGATATAAAAACAGGGCAAACATTTTCTGGAACTGTGGATTCAAAACCCACACTTGACCGAATTGCTAGCTGTGGAACGAATCCACATAGAAACGATGGTTCAGTATTTAAAAATCTACCTGACCGAACAACAGGAAAATCTGGCTTGCCCACACAACCTACTGGATATTACAAGGAATATGTTCATCCAACTCCGAATATATCAGGGCCAGGACCTCAACGAGTCATTGTCGGGCAAAATGGCGAGGTTTACTATACGAATGATCATTATACGACGTTCATAAAAATCAGGTGATTATGTGATGGGTGTGTTTAAATTTGCAAATAAATCAATAATTTATTGTGGTGGTGAGGTGTTTGTGGCTAGGGTGGATCCAACCATGGCTGATACAGACGAGTTGCTAAGATCTCTTTATTACTTACTTTGGCTTCCTGGGTATTTTGGTCTCAACTGGAACTCCCTCTATGATTGTTTGCGCGATCTAGATTGGATTAGTGAAAATAAAATAATGATCGTGCATGAGTCATTGCCGAGCATTCCTGATTCTGACTTGTGTATATATTTAGAGGTATTAAAAGATTCAGTCTTAGATTGGAATGATGATGAAAGGCATCAACTAGAGGTTGTTTTCCATGAGAAAGATAAAGAAACAATCGAAAGGTTATTACCATCTTGCTAGCACTATTAACTGAATGAGAGATCCCGGCTTATGCCGTGAGCTCTGCTTTTAAGCCCTGAACCCTCCATCTTCCCGCCGCTGCAACCGGATCACACCTGGTGCGGTGGTGATCTCCAGTTGTGCCACATCGGTGATCCCGGGCTCAATGATCCAGCCTCCGGCGATGATCAGCTCACCGTTCTGCCGTACCCAGTCCGCCCCCAAATCTTGCCGCTGCTGACTGGCTTCACACAATGCGTTCCAGGTGGCTTCATCGGTGACGATGGTGATCCACAGGCCATCGGGTCGGAGCGTGAGTTGTAACGGTGTGCCGGGGATAAAACCCAGCCCGGTCAGTGTGTTGCCGCTGATCGTCAACTCTGGGACCGGTTGGGGTGTAAAGGTGATGTTTATGCTACCCCCATATCTTTATAGCGGCGGAAGTCGTCGCCCTCGAGGCTCTTGCACAGGGCATCATGAGTGCCTGTGATCAGCTGTTACAGCATGTGGCGGAGACATAAACCAGGCACTGGCCGGTGGGCTGGCTCCTTATCTGTCAGCCGCGGTGAAAAAAGCCACGGGTGATAATATTGCTGCAAATACGGCAGGGCATGCACTTGTCGGAGGCGTTATTGCCTGGCTGCAAGGCGGTTCTGCGGCCGGGGGCGCAGCAGGTGCGGCAGCGGGAGAGTTGGCCGCAACAGCCATCGCCAGCGAGTTGTATCCGGGCATTGAACCCGGTAATCTGACCAATGAGCAAAAAGCCAATATCAGTGCACTCAGCACGTTAGCCGCAGGTCTGGCAGGCGGGGTAGCCGGAGACTCGTCGTATGCGGCAGGCGCGGGTGCTGTTGGCGGTAAGGTGACGGTTGAGAATAACTTCCTGAAGGTTGTTGCGGAAGGTTGTGCCATCGCTGCCCCATGTCGTAGCAAGGTTGCAGAGCAACTGCTGGAAATCGGAGCAAAAGCAGGTATCGCCGGGTTGGCAGGTGCCGCAATCAAGGATATTGCGGACAAGATGACGTCCGATGAACTGGATCACCTTGTTACCCTGAAAATGATGGGCAACGACGAGATCACCGGAAAGTATCTCAGTTCACTTCAGGATAAATATGCTCCTTCGCATACCGGGGGTGACCAGATACCTGGGGGAGGCCCAACCAACACGGGCGGAAACTAATTACCAGTGCAGGGTGTAAATCATACAGGTAACAATAATGGTCAGACCGATGCAGGGCCAAATAATACTGGTGGAAATCAAACTGTAGACCAGTCGCCAAACAACACGGGTAATACCGAAGCCGTACCCGACTTGCCAAATAATATGACAAGTGATGGGCATGATAATGGGGTGGAAAAGCCATCTAATATAAAAGTTGCTGATGATAAGCTCCTGGAAAATAATGGTTTGGATGCTCATCAAATCAAAAAGGATTTCCTCGGTGCTAAAGCAGATATAAAGCTTTATGACATTTATGTTGATAAAGACAATGGGCAGTTGTGGATTTTCAGAAAAGGTGGGAAAGGTGAAGGAATACCGACTGGCGAATTTATTAATAAGTAGGGCCGTTACATGGATAAAACAACAGTAAAAGCAGAGTTTTCTATTTGTGGCGATGTCTTTGATCCCAATGAGATAACTGCTTTGCTACAGATAGAACCTTTAGAGGTTCATCTCAAAGGTGTCATTAGCGGAACGAGGAAAAGGCCGAGTACAGAGACTAGCTGGTCAATCTGTACAGAGAAGGAAGAATCCTATGATGTAGATGAGCAAACAAGAAAGTTGTTGTCTTTATTAAAATGTAAAGTTGATGTTTTGGAAGAAATAAAAGAGAAATATAGTGTTACGTTCATTTTTTCTCTTTTAATAGAAATAGAGAATGGGGAGAAACCATCCATCTATTGGTCAGCAGAAACGAATCGGTTTTTGGGTAGCATTGGGGCTGAAAGTTCTATTGATTTATATATCTATAGTTAAAGCGAACATAAATTACTCATGTTTAATCCCGGCCAACTGGCCGGGATTTTTGTTTTTACGCTTTGAAAACTTCCACTTCTCGCCGCTGCAACCGAATAACACCGGGTGCGGCGGTGATCTCCAGTTGTTCCGCCTCGATAATGCCAGACTCGGTAAGCCAGTCGCCGCCAATCACCAGCTCGCCGTTATCCCGTACCCAATCTGCCCCCAAATCTTGCCGCTGTTGGCTGGCTTCACACAGTGCGTTCCAGGTGGCCGCATCGGTGACGAGGGTGATCCACAGGCCATCGGCCCGCAGCGTGAGCTGTAACGGTGTGCCGGGAGTAAAACCCAGCCCGGCCAGTGTGTTGCCGCTGATCGTCAATTCTGGGACCGGCTGGGGTGTGAAGGTGATGTTCAAACTGCCCCCATAAATACGGCAGGGCATGCACTTGTCGGGGGCGTTATTGCCTGGCTGCAAGGCGGTTCTGCGGCCGGGGGCGCAGCAGGTGCGGCAGCGGGAGAGTTGGCCGCAACAGCCATCGCCAGCGAGTTGTATCCGGGCATTGAACCCGGTAATCTGACCAATGAGCAAAAAGCCAATATCAGTGCACTCAGCACGTTAGCCGCAGGTCTGGCAGGCGGGGTAGCCGGAGACTCGTCGTATGCGGCAGGCGCGGGTGCTGTTGGCGGTAAGGTGGCGGTTGAGAATAACTCGCTGAGCGTTAAGGAAAACCAGTCCCGCGTTCAGGAAATGTCGCAGTGTCAGGGTAACAAAGCTTGTGAAGGTGCGGTCACAGATAAGTACAAGCAGATCTCAGCGGAACAGCAAAAGAGCGTTGTGGAGTGTCGTGGCGCTCAGGCCTGTGTTGATAAAGCGAATGAAGTTGGCAAGTTACAGGCTGATTATGCCAACCGTACTAATGAATTGCTGGAAAAAGCACGTACTAATGGCGGTCTGAGCCCGGAAGAACAGAACGAGCTTTCTATCCTTCAGGTGACTACGATCCAGCTTGAGGCAGACAGAAATGCTGCCATTCACAACGCGTTGACGTCTGGTGATTCAGAGGAAGCGAAGCAGCTTGCCATAAACTCTCTGGCTCAGGCTGTGGGTACAAGCGCCGCCGGAATTGCTGCAGGGATTGGTAAAGGATCAGGGGCGAAAGAAGGAAAAAGCAGCACCATTGTTCCCGGCGGTGGATTGGCGGCTCATGAGAAAGCAGGCGGCCATTTGATTGCTAGGCATGTTGGACAAAGTGAAACTCAACTTGCTAACCGGTTAGCTACTGATCCTAGGGTACGAGTAGTATCAACTTTTAGTGATAGAGCAGCTGCAGAATCAGCTATATCTAATGCGATAGGTGCTAACCAAAGTGCAATAGGGTCGTTTATGAAAAGTAATAGTAATCAGATTGTTATTACATATTCGTCACCAACTGTCATTGGTTCTAGCATGACTAGAGGTAGTACCTCATCTCAACCAGTGTCTAATGTCACAGTTGTTATTAGGAAAGATCCGACAATGCCTGATGGCTATAGGATACATACGGGATATCCAACACCATGATGTTACATTTTTCAGAGCTAGAACAACTGCTAGGGGCTTACTTTCATCAGGATTGGGATTTAGACCATCCAGACGCAGATGATGTAATCAGGTTTTACAAGCAAGATGTAGGTAGCGAAGTAATCCCTGCTTTAAAGCAACAAATATTGTATCTGATTAACTCTCAGAGCACTGACGATGAGCTTCAGGCACTATTATTTGAAAAAATGGGTTGTTGTTATTATTACCCAAGCGAATGGGAAACATCTCAAAAATGGTTACAGAATATCGTTACTATTTTGGATGAAAATTAATTGTTATCGCGCAAAGGGCGATGACGTTAAGCTTAGTAATCTCGGCCAACTGGCCGGGATCTTTGCTTCTAAGCCCTGAAAGCGCCATCTTCCCGCCGCCGTAACCGGATCACACCGGGTGCGGCGCTGATCTCCAGTTGTGCCACATCGGTGATCCCGGGCTCAATGATCCAGCCTCCGGCGATGATCAGCTCACCGTTCTGCCGTACCCAGTCCGCCCCTAAATCTTGCCGCTGCTGACTGGCTTCACACAATGCGTTCCAGGTGGCTTCATCGGTGACGAGGGTGATCCACAGGCCATCGGGTCGGAGCGTGAGTTGTAACGGTGTGCCGGAGATAAAATCCAGCCCGGCCAGTGTGTTGCCGCTGATCGTCACTCTGGGACCGGTTGGGGTGTAAAGGTGATGTTCATGCTGCCCCCCTATCGACGTAGCGGCGGAAGTCGTCGCCCTCGAGCATCCTGCACAGGGCCTCATCGCGTCCGATGAGCAGCCGTTCCAGCATGTGGCGGAGACATAAACCAGGCACTGGCTGGTGGGCTGGCGCCTTATCTATCAGCCGCGGTGATAAAAGCCACGGGTGATAATATTGCTGCAAATACGGCAGGGCATGCACTTGTCGGTGGCGTTATTGCCTGGCTGTAAGGCGGTTCTGCGGCCGGGGGCGCAGCAGGTGCGGCAGCGGGAGAGTTGGCCGCAACAGCCATCGCCAGTGAGTTGTATCCGGGCATTGAGCCCGGTAATCTGACCAATGAGCAAAAAGCCAATATCAGTGCGCTCAGCACGTTAGCCGCAGGTCTGGCAGGCGGGGTAGCCGGAGACTCGTCATATGAGGCAGGCGCGGGTGTTGAGGGCGGTAAGCTGGTGACGGACATTGCCGGATTGCTGGCAGGCGGCGCCGGGATGTTAAAAGGTGGTGCGGTACTGACGGAGAAGGTTGTTGCTAAGGTTGCGGGTAAGGCTGAATCGGCAGTTGTAGACGCTGGTAAAACGGCTGGTACTACGGAAGCTATATCTTCAGGCAAACTCTCCGGCCCGGCAGAGAACTGGAAAAATTATACTTACGCTGAAACTGTCGCACAAACAACGGCAACCGGAAGGTTAGTCAATGCTGATAAGGCTGTAATCGATCCCAATAAAGTTACATCCTATGCTTTAAATACGGAGCATCCTACCGGAGGTAACAAAGCAAAAGTTTTTGAATCAGCGCTAGGTTATAACCAGTCAAATGCAGCGGATCTGATTGCGAAAGTACAGGAAGGTGTGAAGATGAATCCTGTAAAAATGGGGTCCTCAGATAAATTTGGTCAGCGAATGACTATTGACATGCCGATTACTGGACCTAACGGAAATACGGTAGTAGTAAGAACTGGCTGGATCTATGATGTGGTATCTACAACGCCGAGATTGACAACTATATACGTTAACAAATGAGGTCACTGGTGAGTTTTACACCGTTTGATGTTGTTACATTAAAGGTCGATGTGCCAGAAGAGAATTTGTATCGAGGGATGAAGGGCGTGGTTATCGACATCTATGAAAAACCAGAGAAAGCTTATGAAGTCGAGTTCTGTGACTCTGAAGGAAGGACTATCTCACAAATTGCATTACTCCCCGATCAAATAGCTTAAATACTTAAAATATTAAACCGGCCACCGAGCCGGTTTTTTATTATTCGGATCTCCCCCAGCCGGATGATCACCGCGATCTTCTGCCCGGTCTCAAACCCCAGCGCCGCCATCCATTGCCCCTTCAGGGTGAGGATCGGTTACATCGTGAACTTCCGATGAGCCCGCACAGAACCTACGATGTAAAGTCAGTGGCAGGCTGCGGAAACGTCAGCCACAGGCCAGTGATACTGCTCAGCCATTGTTTCACCGTGCCACGCAAAAGTTGCAGATCACTTGCCTGAAGTCGCGGTTACGCGGGTGCTTACAGTTACAGAGCAAGCAAATCAGCTCTGGCTTCTGACACGCAGTGCCTCCAGCACCAGCGAAAATGCCGGAGAAGGCTGCTTACGGCTGGGATAATACAAATAATAGCCGGGAAACGGCTGGCACCAGGGTTCCAGCACGCGCACCAGACGCCCTTCCTTAAGATGGTCGCCAAACTCTTCTTCAGGCAGAAAAGCAATGCCCAGCCCGGCCAGTGCGGCATCAACAATATGTGATGTTGTATTAAATGTGAGCTGCCCGTTAACGCGCACGTTTAAATCGCCCCCATCCTGATCAAAATCCCAGACGTACAGCCCGCCAGACCTGATCTGGCGTTGATTAATACACTGGTGTTGCGTCAATTCATAGGGGGTTTTCGGCGCAGGATATCGCGCAAAATAGTCTGGAGAAGCCACCGCCGCCATGCGTAATTTGGGGCCAATCGGCAAGGCAATCATATCTTTATCAATGGTGTCGCCAAGCCGTACTCCCGCATCGAAACGGTCCGCGACAATATCGCGAAAGCCGTGGTTGGCATCGAATTCGATATGAATATCCGGATATTCGCGCAAAAGTGGCGTTAGCTTGGGGAGCAGAGTGGTGTGCAAAACATCAGGGCCGCAGGTGATGCGTACCGTTCCGGCTGGCTTGTCGCGCAGTTCGGTTAACATATCCAGCTCGGTTTCAATTTCATCAATGCGGGTGCCGATGGCTTGTAACAGGCGTTCGCCCGCGGCAGTGGGTGATACGCTGCGGGTGGTTCGCGTCAGCAGGCGAATTTGCAAGCGATCTTCCAGCGCTGAAATCGCCTGGCTGAGAGCGGGTTGAGTCACGCCAAGATGCGCAGCTGCGCGGGTAAAGCTGCCTTCACGCGCGACCGTAACAAAGTAAACCAGGTCATTAAGATTGCGCTTCATCAGCGTTCCTCTCATTATTTATAAGCAACACTTATAAGCCCATTAAGTATTCATTAGCTAGTAACCCTACTCCCGAAGTGTAAAATTTCCAACCAGTGATTACTGCGCAATCGCGACTACGCGCTGTCGGTTTTTCTGACTATTTATTTTGACGTTATTCCTCTGAATAGCGTCCGGCCCCGGCTTGCCTGAAAACGGTCGGGGATTTAACGGGAGCTGGCGATTATGTCCATATTGTCGAATGAGGCATCACATCACAAACAACACGCGTACTGGAGCGGCGTCTTTGCGATGACGTTATGCGTCTTTGTGCTGGTTGCGTCGGAATTTATGCCGGTCAGTCTGTTATCGCCGATTGCCGCAGATTTAGGCGTTACGCAAGGGCTGGCAGGGCAGGGAATCGCGATTTCCGGGGCGCTGGCGGTCATGACCAGTCTCTCGCTGTCCACCATTGCCAGAAATGTTAACCGCAAATTTTTATTGTTGGCGATGACGGCTTTGATGGCAGTCTCTGGTGTGATTATCGCTTCAGCGCCCAATTACCTGGTGTATATGGTCGGGCGCGCCCTGATAGGTGTCGCGATCGGCGGATTCTGGTCGATGTCTGCCGCCACAGCAATACGCATGGTGCCGCAGCATCTGGTTCCGCGGGCGCTGGCAATCTTTAACGGCGGTAATGCCCTTGCCACCGTGATTGCTGCACCGCTTGGCAGTTATCTGGGTTCGATTATTGGCTGGCGCGGAGCATTTTTTTGTCTGGTTCCGATCGCAGTAATCGCCTTTATCTGGCAGTACATCAGCCTGCCCGGGATGAAAACGGATCAGAACCGTCAATCCGAAGGCACGGTTTTTCGTCTGTTTGCTAACCCGCTGGTAGTGGTCGGGCTTGCAGCCTGCGGAATATTTTTTATGGGGCAGTTTTCCTTGTTTACCTATTTACGCCCGTTTCTTGAAACGGTGACGCGGGTAAATATCGCCATGCTCTCTCTTATTTTGCTGACCATCGGCGTGGCGGGCTTTATTGGTACGCTGGTGATAACCGTGTTTTTAAAATCTGCTTTTTATCCCACGCTGATAGCCATTCCTTTACTGATGGCCGCAGTTGCCGGCGCGCTGATCGCTTTTGGTCACAGCGTATTCATTGTTGCTCCGCTGCTGGGTTTATGGGGGCTGATCGCCACTGCTGCACCGACCGGCTGGTGGACGTGGATAGCCAGAACGCTGCCGAATGATGCCGAAGCGGGCGGTGGACTGATGGTGGCTATAGTGCAGCTGTCCATTGCATTCGGCTCAACGGTTGGCGGCTTCGCCTTCGACCACAGCGGCTATCAAAGCACTTTCATCATCAGCGCGGCTCTGTTGATTATCGCTGCCGCGCTGACTTTATTGACCTCTCGTAAAGAGATTACTCAAACCAACTGAGGATGCCACAGTGAGAAAATTTACCCTGCTGTTAGGGCTGTTGATTGGCTCGTTTGCTGCAACAGCCGCCGATATGTCTGAGGGAGCGGATAATTTTTATAAAAGCGATAAGGTTACCCAGCAAAAGGTCACCTTTAAAAATCAGTACCAAATGACCGTCACCGGTAATCTGTTTATACCGAAAGATCTGGAGCAAAAAGCCAAAAATCCGGCGATTATCGTCGGGCATCCGATGGGCGCAGTTAAGGAACAAAGCTCAAATCTTTATGCCCAGAAGCTGGCAGAACAAGGTTTTGTTACGCTGGCTATCGATCTTTCCTTCTGGGGAGAAAGCGAGGGGCGGCCGCGTAATGCCGTCTCGCCTGATATCTATGCCGAAGATTTCAGCGCGGCAGTGGATTACCTCGGGACACGCCCGTTTATCGACCGTAATCGTATCGGCGTGTTGGGTATTTGCGGCAGCGGCAGCTTTGTTATCAGCGCGGCGAAAATCGATCCGCGCATGAAGGCGATTGCCACCGTCAGCATGTATGACATGGGATCGGCTAACCGCAACGCGCTTAACCACTCATTAACGCTGGAACAGCGTAAACAGATTATCGCCGCAGCAGCAGAGCAGCGTTATAGCGAGTTCACCGGTGGCGAAACTCAATACACCAGCGGCACGGTACATAAAATCGATGAAAATTCTTCAGCGATTGAGAAAGAGTTTTATGATTTCTACCGTACTCCGCGCGGCGAGTTTACCCCAGAGGGCACCACTTCGCAGCTGACGACGCATCCAACACTGACCAGCAATGTGAAGTTTATGAATTTCTATCCGTTTAACGATATTGAAACTATCTCACCGCGTCCTATGCTGTTTATCACCGGCGATCAGGCGCATTCGAAGGAGTTCAGCGAGGATGCTTATAAACGCGCGGGGCAGCCTAAAGAGCTGTATATCGTACCGGGTGCCGGGCATGTGGATCTCTATGACCGTACCGATCTGATTCCTTTTGCCAGGCTGACATCATTCTTTCAGGCAAATCTGAAGTAATAAACCTCGTTACCAGCCTCTTAATAGCAGAGGCTGGTATTAAGTGGCGCGTGTCCGGCACAGGCCATAACAAAACGTCATGAAGAAATAAGCAGAGCCTGCTGCTTCGCAAACAACGCCGAGAACCAGTCAGTAAATACCCGTACCTTTGGTGAAAGATAGCGCCGATCCGGATAAAGCACCGAAACAGGCTTGGTTACCGTCGCGTATTCAGCCAGCACTTCGATTAGCTTTCCGGACTGAATATGCGGCTCCAGCGCGGTGCGCAGTGCGTGAAGCATTCCCAGCCCGGCCAGCCCACAGGAAATCAGCACGTCAGAGTTATTGACCAGCATATTGCTGCCTGGGCGACGCGAGATAATCTCTCCGTCGATAGCGTAATTCCAGTCCATCACTTCACGACTGTGCTCGCTGAAAAAATTTACCGCTTTGTGATGTACCAGATCGTCAGGTGTCAGCGGAACGCCCTGTCGGGCGAGATAGGAAGGGGAAGCGCAGGTTGCCATCGACACGTTGCCGACTCGGCGAGAAATAAAGCTCGAATCCTCCAGCTCACCCAGCCGGATCACACAGTCGATACCTTCTGAAACGAAATCCGTGATCCTGTCTGAAGCGGTGAGGACCAGTTCAATTTCAGGATAAAGCGTCTGAAATTCGCTTAATGCCGGCACCAGAATGGCGTGCGTCAGCGCCAGCGGCGCATCAACGCGCAGGCGACCACGCGGCGGCTGAGTGGGTGAAAAAGAAGCCATCATGTCGCTGACATCAGCCAGAACTAACTTAGAACGCTGATAAATCTCCTCTCCTTCTTCCGTTACGCTCAGTCTGCGTGTCGTACGGTGCAGGATCTTAACGCCGAGTTCGTCCTCCAGTTGCTGGATGGCCTTACTCACCGCCGGACGGTGCATCTGTAGCCTGTCTGCGGCTTTGGAGAAGCTTCCGGATTCCACTACCTGAGCGAAAATTTTCATCAGTTCGAGCATGTTGGATTGCATGTTAAACGGGTGCTCCACAGCGTAATTTCAGTAACACGGATAAGGCGGATTATAAACCTTCTCACTCCAGTCACAGGATTGTTTCCGCTGTGATAACACTGAATTACCAGCTGACCGCTTTTTCCCTCGGGCTGGCAAACTTATGCTGACTGCATCTTAAGTTCACTAAATGGGAAGCAGACAAAATGAAAGCATGGTTATTGAAAGATTTCGGTCTCGAGAATTTGCAGCCTGAAGAAGTGCCAACACCCCAGCCGGGGCCGGGAGAATTGCTGGTTAAAGTGGGCGCGGTTTCCCTGAATTTTCGCGATAAAGCCATCGTGGAAGGGTTTTATGAGCCGCACCTGGTGCCTAAACCCCTGATTCCGGTCTCTGATGCAGCAGGTACCGTTGTCGCTGTAGGTCAAGGGGTAACGCGTTTCAGCGCTGGCGATCGGGTAAATTCGCATCTCTATTCCCGCTGGCTTGACGGTGCGCCGGCGGCAGATGAACCGGCCTGGTGCATCGGGATGCCGCTGCCGGGCGGCCTCGCTGAATATATGATTATTCATGAAAACAGCGCGGTTAGCGCCCCGGACAGTATGACGGATGAAGAAGCCGCCACATTGCCGATTGCCGCACTGACGGCATGGTACGCCTTAATGGATGTCGGCAAACTTCAACCTGGTCAGACGGTGTTGGTGCAGGGAACCGGCGGCGTTTCGGTTTTCGCCACGCAAATAGCACACGCTTACGGGGCACGAGTTATTGCCACTTCCAGCAGTGATGCCAACCTTGAACGAATTAAGTTGCTCGGTGCAGATGAAGGAATTAACTATAAAACGCATCCAGACTGGCAGCATAAAGTGCTTGAGCTTACCGAGGGCAGAGGAGCAGATATCACGGTAGAAGTCGCAGGTGGTGACGGTATCAATCAGTCCGTTGCGGCGACAAAAGTTGCCGGAACGGTCGCGCAGGTCGGGTTTCTGACCGGCCAGACGGCGCAGCTCGATCTTATGCCGGTGATTTTCCGCCAGACCACCCTGCGCGGGATTGCAGTTGCACCACGTTCTTCATTCGATCGCATGAATCCGTTTCTGAATGAGCACAATATTAAGCCGGTTATCGAGCATGTTTATGATTTCGACCACGTCATTGACGCCTTTAAACATCTTTCACGTGGCGCATTTGGCAAAATCGTTATTAAAGTTGCTGATGAATAAAAAATAACGGTTAATCATATTTCGACCAGAAGTATAATTTAAAAATAAACGGCTGAAGATGCCATTATTACTGTCGCGATAAGTATATGACAATTGGCTCTTCAGCGGTTTACCGTACTGCATGGTTATCCAGCGGACAGAAATTACACTTATTATTCTAAGGCCATGCCGTTCAGGGGATTGGCCAGAGATAGCGATGACGAAATGAGCCATCCGGATTTAGCGATAAATTTCTGCGACACCGTGCAGTTTGTTCTGGCCTGAGGTGGATAATATTTTGAACGACGTAGCCCCTTTCTCACTCGCCTTGAGTGATAATGCAGCAGATAAATCATCAAGGGTATAAGCATTACTGGCGGAAACTACGCCAATCTTCTCTTTTCCGCTGGTGTCATTGACCGGCTGAGCAGCCATTGCCGCACTAAAGGAACCCAACCCCATAATAACTGTGGCGATCAGTAAAGTTTTCATAATAATAACCTCATAAAAGTAAAAAGATGTCGAGAAGTTCAGCGGATCTGCTTCAAAAAGACGCATTTAATTACTGTGCATCTTAGTGAGTGAATATACGCTGCTTAACTGTCGGGGTGCTGACGCTAATCTGACATCTTTGTCAGAATAACGATTAAATTGCTTTTTTATTTTTTTAACGATGCGCCGGGCTAATGCCAGATTTTCTTTGTCACTGATATCAGCTATAAAGTCAGAATGACCGGCTTTGCCAGCAGCCGATACATTCTGTCTTTCTGGCTATATCAGTTAAGGAAATCTGCCATGCTTAAAGAAAACTTCAATGAACTTCAGATCTTCCTGGTTGTTGCCAGAGAGCGAAGTTTTACCAAAGCAGCGGCTAAACTTGGCGTCTCGCAATCGGCATTAAGCCATGCGATGAAGGCATTAGAAAAACGTCTGAACATCCGCCTTCTTACACGTACCACCCGCAGTGTGGCACCGACAGAGGCCGGCGAACGAATTATCACCTGCCTCGAACCTCGTCTTGCCGATCTGGAACAGGAGCTGGAAGCCCTGATTCAATTAAATGGCACGGCGTCAGGCAATATTCGCCTGACTGCTGGCGAGCATGCTGCACGCAGTTTGCTGTGGCCAAAACTGAAACCTTTCCTGAGAGAATATCCTGAAATTAATATCGAGCTGGTGGTCGATAATGGATTCGTCAATATTGTTGATGGCCGTTACGATGCCGGTATCCGGCTGGGTGAGAGTGTCGATAAGGATATGGTTGCGGTCAGAATCGGCCCCGATATGCGTATGGCGGTGGTGGCGGCTCCGGCTTATTTGGCCACGCAGAGTATTCCGCAGACGCCGCATGATTTACAGCATCACCGCTGTATTAATATGCGGCTGCCGACGTTGGGTAGCCTGTATCACTGGGAGTTTGAGAAAGAAGGAAAACCGCTGCGCGTCAGGGTAGAGGGGCAACTGACATTTAACCTGTTATCCGAAAGAATTGATGCGGTTACTTGCGGATTTGGCATTGCTTGCGTGCCGGAAGATATGATTCAGGATGAACTTAAATCAGGCGCGCTTATCCAGATTCTGCAGGAGTGGTGTCCGACATTTCCGGGCTATTATCTCTACTATCCCAGCCGCAAGCAGCATCCTCCAGCTTTTGCGTTGTTAATCGAGGCGCTGCGACATTCCGCTTAACGCCCGGCGACACCTTTCGCGGCATCGCCGGGTGCTGAGTCTCAGACGTCGAGTCTACGACCGGTGAGCCACTCGACCATCGCCGGATCGCGATGAGAGAAGAACGCGCTGGTGGCGCTATCCAGTGCGGTGATTTGCATCATCTCTTCCTCGGTCAGCGCAAAGTCCAGCACATCAATATTTTCGGCCATTCGCTGTTTGCGTACCGATTTTGCCAGCGAAACAATGCCGCGTTGATAAATCCAGCGCAGTACCACCTGGCCGACACTTTTGCCATACCGTTCACCAATGGCGGTTAACAGCGGATGCTGGAACAGGCCATTTTTCCCCTCGGCAAACGGTGCCCAGGCTTCTGGCTGAATGCCACGGCTCTTCATCCACGGCACCGCATGGAGTTGCTGATTGAACGGATTGACTTCCACCTGGTTAACCGCAGGCACTACCTTATTGAAAGCGATCAAATCGGCGAGTCTGTCGGGTTGAAAGTTGCTGACGCCGATTGCACGGATTTTACCGGCCTGATGCAACTCTTCCATCGCACGCCACGCGCCATGAACATCGCCATAAGGCTGATGAATCAGATAAAGATCGACGTAGTCCAGCTGCAGACGATTCAGCGAGCGTTCAAACTGTGCTTTTGCACCTTCGTAATGGGCATCCTGCAACCATAATTTAGTGGTAACAAACAGCTCTTCGCGCGCAATGCCGCTGTGCTTCAGCGCATTCCCAACCTGAGTTTCATTCTGGTAGGAGGCGGCGGTATCAATCAGCCGGTAGCCGGACTCAATGGCATCGATAACCGCGCGTTCGCACTCTGCGGCATCCGTCATCTGAAAGACACCAAAGCCCAGCAGGGGCATATCCATACCGTTGTTCAGTTTTACTGTTTGCATGACGTAATCCTTAGCTGTTGTGTACTTAAAGCATAACGCAAGGGTATTTATTAGATTAGATGGCGTAATAAGCTAGGGCTAATTAGCAGAGTTCATTAATCATCAGAACTCTGCTCCGGCACTGCGCGCTACTGCAGATTTTTTTCCTGCAGAAATTTGCTGACCTGGTCGGCAATCTGCACATTGTTGAGATCGGAGAACGGGAAGTGAGTGTTTCCTTTAATGCCAATTTCAGGCAAATGGATAACCGTAACATCGCCACCGTGTTTATTGACCACATCGCGCCATTCCCGCGCCATTGCCAGACGCACCCGCCAGCTATCCTGGGCAGGCATTGCCGTCGGTTTTTGCGGAATGTTATCGCCATAAAAAATCAGAATCGGGATTTTGGTTAACGCCATAAATTGATCCAGTGGAACAGGTTCACCTTGCAGCGTATCGAATGCGCTGGGCATCGGAGCAGGTAACTCGTTCTCGGGAAACACAAAGCTACTGCCGGGTTCAAAAGCGACAATGGCTTTTACCTTGTGGTTTTTCATCGCGGTATACCAGCCCGGACCGCCGCCCTGAGAGTGGGTGAACAGGATGGCCGGTCCGGTTTTATCCACCACCGCCGACATGGCATCGGAGATAACCTTAAGATCAAAAGGGCCAGTATTCGGCGTCATCTGGCGGAAATACTGATTCAGCGCTTCTTTATCATGAGAAAACTGAACGTCTTTAAAAAAGTCAGGCCAGACGCCGAGACGAAACTGATTGAACCACAGTTGCTCATCCGGTTTTGGCGTCACCGTTGCTTCAACCATGCTGCGTCCTGCGTTACCGCGGCGCGGTTGATCGACCAGATACGTTGAAAAACCGCGGCGCAGGAAAATGTTCTGGAAACCTTCGCGGCCATCCGGCGTGCTTTCCCAGGTGCGGGAAAACTGCCCGGCACCGTGCAGCATAATTAGCGGGTATTTATGCGGGTTTTGCGGAATTTGCCAGAACACATAAGCGTGATCGCCGTGATAAGTCTGACCCGCCGAATCCAGCGGTTTTTTAGCATCAAATTTGCCCTCGGCCGTGGCCACGCTGCCACCTGCGGCAAAACTGCCTTGCTGCTGAATAATTAGCGGCTCGGTAACCGCTGACTGGGCAGTAAATCCGGCGGTCATCAGGCATAACAGCAGTGTTTTCGATAGTCTCTTCAAGAATATGTCCTTTTTTCAGGGTTAACTGCGTACGGTTTCCAGCCAGCTGGTCACGGTCTCTGTGATTTTTCTTTCCTGATCGCACTCAATAACCAGCGGTTTTTCTCGCCTTGCGCCTGCTGCCAGCCCGGCAAGAATATCTTCGCTGTTACCGCTACCGTAACCACCGTGGGTGATAAAAGGGATCAGCAGTTTATCCGTCAGATCATGGGTGCTCAGAAAGCTCTGGACGACTGGCGGAACGGTGGTGCCCCAGACTGGAAAACCTAAATAAATCGTCTGGTAGCGATCGATATTGCTGACGTTGCTTTTCAGCGCGGGTTTTACTCCGCCATCGCGCTGTTTTTTCGCTTCATCAACGGTCTGAAAATAGTCTTCCGGATAAGGTTTCGCCGGTACGATTTCGAACAGATCGGTATGCAGACTGCGCTGAATAACCCCGGCAATCACTCGCGTGTTGCCACTTCTGCTGAAATACACCACCAGGCTACGACTGTTATTCTGCCGATTCACGCTGTCGGCGGCGGCGGAAGTCAGAGTGACACCGGTAAGCGTAAGCCCCGCCAGTGCAGTCAGGAGCACTCTTCGGCTGGAGTCGTGATCGTCTGACATGGATAAGCCTCCTTTACGCTGCTGGTGCTGGCGTTGTCGCCTGTTGCAGCGCCTGCTCAGCGCGATCTGCGGCCTGGTTTTCACCCTGGGCGCGCAGTAGCTGAACCAACTGACGCAGTTGCTCTGCAGTTAAACCGACGCGCAGGCTGGCGCGCATATGGGACAACAGCTGCGCTTCAACGCCCGGCGTGGCGGCTAATGCGCCGACCGTTGCCAGCTCGCGGCTCTGCCAGTCAAGATTGTCGCGGGCAAAAATATCGCCAAACAGATGCGTTTGCAGAAACTGATTAATCACCGGGGCAAAATCAAACAGCGGTCCCTTGACCGGCGCGCCAGAAATTTTTGTCTGATTCTCAGTGCCGACGCGCAGCAGCTCTTCACCAACGGGGATAGCACTGACCGGCTCATTTCCCTGAATATCGTTGATGCCGCGTTGTTTACGTGCTTCAGTGACCTTCATTAATTCTGTCAGCGCATTGAGACTGCGGGGAAAGCCGGTATAGGCATACAGCTGCACGAGGATCTCTTTGGCTTCGTTCACCGTTAGCCCGTTGTCCAGACCCTGATTAAGCGCGACATTCAGTTTTTCCATATTGCTGCTGGCCATAGACGATGCAATCAACGGGATCGCCTGCTGACGTGCGCTAAGGGGGGCGGAGCTTGTGGATTGATCGCTCATTGCTGAGGGCTCTCCGTTAACCGGGGCGGCAGACAACGCCAGGTTACAGCTGAAAATCAGTAACGCCGCCGCCGTCAGTTTTCTAAGGGGTCTGGTATTGTTCATCGCTCACTTTCTCCATCCATTCGACACTTTTGCCATCGGCGATTCCTGTTACGGCCAGATGCGTCATCGCGCTATTGGGGGCCGCGCCATGCCAGTGTTTCACTCCAGGCGGACAGGACACCACATCCCCGGGCCGAATGATTTGCACCGGCTGGCCTTCCTGCTGGGTCAGGCCAATACCGGAGGTGACAATCAGCCGTTGCCCAGCCGGGTGGGTGTGCCATGCTGAACGAGCGCCCGGTTCAAAGGTGACGTAAGCTGCTGATGCATTAATCTCTTTATCCGCCGGGAACAGCGGATCAACCCGTACCCGACCGGTGAAATTTTCCACCGCACCGTACACCGGCTGCTGGCTGCCGGCGGCCGCGATCTGCATCGTAGCGCTTTGCTGCTGGGCGACGGCGGGCAAGGGGGCCAAAGGCAGTAACAGCCCGAGAAAGCCGATTTTTTTTATCATGCGAACCTGTCCTGTTAGTGTGTAAGTCGATGTTTGCCACACCGATTCTAACCACGACAATATGACGTCAGGCTGACGTGCTGCTGACAGAATTGTCAGGCTGGTCGGCAAAAGCTGCTTTGAGGCGGCTATCCGCGGATGCGCCGCCAGCGGCAGCCAGCGCAAAAGTCAGCCCGAAGGTATTGATCCCGGCTTCGCTGCGCGCAAAGACTTCCCCACGGTGCATAATCGCCACCGCGCGCACAATGGATAACCCCAGCCCATGGTGAGTGTCGCTTTGAGCGCGTGATGAATCGACCCGATAAAAGCGTTCAAATAAGCGATGTAAATGGGCCGGGGCAATCGGGTCGCCCGGATTAGAAACCGCGACGCAGGCCTGGTTTTCGCGCGTGCTTAATCGCACCGTAATGGTGCTCTGCGGCGGTGAATGTCTGGCGCTGTTTTCCAGCAGATTGGCCAGCGAACGATGAAATAAGCGCCGGTCGATACAGGCCATCACATCGCCTTCTACCTGCAACAGCAGCTGTTTTTCAGCCAGTAAAGGCTCGATATATTCCGCCGTTTTCATTGTCTCTTCGCGCAGCGAAACCTGCGTCAACTGAGAGGCGTGTTCACCCGCATGGGCATGTGACAGGAACAGCATATCGTTCACAATCGACGTCATCCGCTCCAGTTCTTCGAGGTTCGAGCCAAGCAACTCTTCAAGATCTTCTGGCGTACGCCTGCGGGACAATCCTAACTGCGTCTGACCAATCATATTGGTCAGCGGGGTGCGTAATTCGTGGGCAACATCGGCATTGAAGCTTTCAAGCTGCCGCCAGGCGATCTCCTGACGCTCCAGCACGCCGTTGAATGAGGAGGCGAGCTGTTGCAGCTCTTCCGGCAACGCACTGGTATCCAGCCGCTGACCGCTGTCTCCCGGCGCCAGGTGCTGCGCCTGATGGCTCAATGCCTCTAAAGGGCGCAGGCCAATACGTGAGACCGCGTATCCCAGCATGGCAACAATCAGCACGCCAATTGCGGTGATGATCAGCAGGGTACGGGTGAACGCATCCAGCGTCCCCATATAGGGCGTGGAGTCGATGGCGACGATATAGCGCAATTCAGGCCGTTCGCCATTGGCGGGGATGGTTTTCACCAGCAGATAAAGCGAACAGGCACCTTCTGATGCGCCCGGCACTTTATTGAACCCCTCCTGAAGAGCAGACCAGCCGACGCCAACCGGCGGCATCCCGCCAGCGTTAAAACGCGGATTGTCACTGACGATCCAGTAACGCACCCGCTCGCCTTCGGAACTGGCCAGATCGGTGAATTTATTTGTCAGTAGCGACCAGCCCTCCGCCGACGTGCGGGCGGTAATCCACGGGCTCATCAGCGACTCACGAAAAAGCAGCTCGTTATGCATCTGTTTTTGCAAAGAGTCATGCAGTGAACTTCTCAGCAGAAAGCCGACAACAGAAACAATCAGCACGGCGCACAGGGCAAACATCAATGCCAGGTGCGCGGAAATCGAGCGCTTTAACATGCTTTCTCCTTCACTCGGCCTGGGTATCGGGCCGGACTTCAAGCACATAGCCCATACCGCGCACGGTATGCAGCAATTTAACGGCAAACGGCGCATCCATTTTGGCGCGCAGACGTTTTATTGCGACTTCAACCACATTTGCGTCGCTGTCAAAATTCATATCCCACACCTGTTCAGCAATCATCATCTTGGACAGAATTTCGCCCTGATGACGGGCCAGCAAACTGAGCAGGGAAAATTCTTTCGCCGTAAGTTCCAGTCGATGACTGGCGCGAAAAACCCGGCGAGAAAGAAGATCGAGATGCAGATCGTGAATTTGCAGCTGCTTAATATCCGCGCCGTCGGTGGCACGACGCCGCACTAACGCCTGAATACGGGCCACCAGTTCGATCAGCGAAAAGGGTTTGGGCAGATAGTCATCCGCGCCAAGACGCAACCCTTTTACGCGCTCATCAACCGAACCCCGGGCAGAAAGCATCAGCACCGGTGACTGTTTGCTGGCACGAATGCCCTCCAGCACCTTATAGCCGTCTATCCCCGGCAGCATGACATCGAGAATAATGGCGTCATAATCATACTCCAGCGCATAATGCAGGCCTTCAATTCCATCGGCTGAGACATCCACGGTAAAACCTGATTCCCCCAGCGCACGGTCAAGGTAAGACGAAGTCTTTTCTTCATCCTCTACTAATAAAAGTCGCATCCACTGTCTCCTTGCAGCGATCTCGTTACACTGGGTCAGGCTAATGCTAGCGCTTACACACCAACATCAACCTGACATTTTCCTGACATTTCTGTCAGCTTTCTCCGGCTGCGATTACTGACAAAATTGTTATTCAGCGGTCATCTCGCTGACAGCCCGCGCGCCTTAAGCTAAGCCTGCAAAGTGAATTCGCGAGCCACAATCTTCAGGCCGCCGCTAATTTTCGGGAGATAACATGAAATTCAGATACTTAAATGCAATGTTGCTGACAGCGATGGTTGGCATTGCGTCCACCAGCCATGCCGCTGACTATCGAAAAAATCCGTTTACCCTGGTCTATCAGGGCGCTCTGACCCGCAATATCCCGGGCAAGGTCAATATCCATCCGGTGAAATACGATCTGCATGGCATTCAGATCGCCGCGAATGTCTACACGCCTGCCAATTACGATGCCGCCAAAAAATATCCGGCGGTGGTGATCGCGCATCCGAACGGCGGCGTTAAAGAGCAGGTGGCCGGTTTGTACGCGCAACGGCTGGCAGAACACGGCTATATTACGATTACCGCCGATGCCGCTTATCAGGGAGCCAGCGGCGGGATGCCACGCAGCGTGGATAAGCCGGCTAACCGCATTGAAGATATTCACGGCATGGCCGATTATCTCAGCCAGTATCCAGGCGTAGATGCTGAACGCATTGGCCTGCTGGGTATCTGCGGCGGCGGCGGTTATTCGCTAAAAGCCGCCCAGACAGACAAACGTTTTAAAGCGCTGGCGACGTTGAGCATGTTTGACTCCGGGCTGGTGCGCCGTAACGGTTATCAGGATTCCCAGCTCGCTACTATTCAGCAACGCCTGCAGCAAGCCTCAGAGGCGCGTGCCAAAGAAGTGGCCACCGGGGAAATAACTTACACTGGCGATGCCAGGCTAACCGACGAGCAAATTGCGAAACTGCCGTTCGATCTTTATCGCCAGGGCTTTGAGTACTACGGCAAAACTCACGCGCATCCCAATTCAACTTTTCGCTATACCATGAGCAGCCTGCTTGATTTGATGCGCTTTGATGCCCAAAGCAATATGGATCTGATTCATCAACCGCTGCTGATGATGGCCGGCACCAAAGCCGATTCGCTTTACATGACGGAAAGCGCGTTTAAAAAAGCCAGCGGAACGCCTGACAAACAGCTGTTCCTGATTGATGGCGCCACCCATATCGAAACTTACTGGGTGCCTCGCTATGTTGACCAGGCGGTAAACCAGCTCAATATCTTTTTCGATAAGAACATTTAACCCAGGTTTTATCACTGGCGTACGCGAGCAGCAATAAGCGCTATTTTGCAATCGATAATAGGTAACTACTATTATCGATTTGTAAGCCGCTGATAAGGCGTTTGATTAGATAGACCCTATGAGTAAAGTTCATCAATGATCGGCGTAGAGGCACACTGCATTTATTATTTAATTAGGGTGTGCCTGAAGTCTTCCTTCACTGCCCCTGCCATCGGGGCTTCCGGTTTACTAATGGCAGCGCGCTCTGCTGCTGTGTTATTTTTCTTCCGTTGGCTAATTTCCTCAATAATAAAAGCAAATCGTTTTTCATTAAGTTTATAAAAGAAGCCCATGGTCAATGCAGCAATAATCGCCAGCGCGCAGGGCCAGATAAAGATCAGCTGGCGAAGTCCCAGCAGCGTCGCTTCGCTTTGGGCAATATTGGGGATATAGCCAATCTGGGTAAGCATAATACCCGGCAAAAAGCCGGCAAGCGCAGCAGAAATTTTTCGCGAAAAGGTATAGCCGGTATACACCGATCCTTCTGCACGAATACCGGTTTTCCATTCGCCGTAATCAACGGTATCCGGAACCAGCGCCCAGTTGAGGCTGTTAACGAATGCGGTGCCGAAGAACGCCATGCAGGAAAAAGTGACAAACAGAACCGAAGTATTGCCCCAGATAAAGTTCAGTACATCACCGATGGCCCATAACGTCAGGCCGCCAAGATAAACCTGTTTTTTACCAAAGCGCTTTACGCTGGCAGGAACCATCAGAACGCCAATCATAATGCACCCCATACTGAAAAAGCCCATCCAGGAGAGTAAATGGATGTCATTCAGTACGTACTGAGTGTAGTAAATCTGAATCGCCAGTTTGATATTAAACGCCGCCAGCGTGCACAGGTTAGCGATACACAGCACCATCAGGGGCGGGTTATGGAAAATGGCGCAGAAAGATTTGAGAATGCTGGGCTTGTGATGTGCCGGCACTATTTCAATATAGCGCTCTTTCACCCCTCGAAAGCACCACCACATGCTGAGAAGCCCGCAGACAGAAAAGATCAGCGCGGCGATTTGATACCCCAGTGAAGGCGAATCAATAAACAGTGACTGAATCGGCATAAAACCGACGGTGCATAACAGCAGGCCAAGGGTGGCCCCCCCCTGACGCCAGGCCGCAAGCTGTGCGCGTTGATGTGGATTTTTAGTGATGGCCGGAACCATCGCGCCGTAGGAGCAGTTCATCAGGCTGTAGAACAGGCCAAACATCATAAACATCACTGTCGCCAGCGCGGTTTTGGCGGTCAGGGTAAAATCGGTCGCTAAAAATTGTGTGGTAGCGACCAGCGCGACGGGGAATGAAGCATACAAAATAAAAGGTCTGAATTTTCCTTTTGCGCCGATATTGCGACGGGAATCCAGTATTACCCCGGTTAACATGTCCGTGAAGGCGGTAAAAAATTTCGCCACCAGAAAAATAATTCCACCGTAATAGGCCGGCATTCCCAGTTCATCGGTATAAAACTTAAGCAGGTACAGCGTGCCGATGCACAGCATCAGATTTGAGCCGAAGTCACCCGCGCCATAAGCACACTTTTCCCGCAGGCTCAGCTTTAGCGTTAGCGGATCATGGTCTGACATAATCGCTCCTTATAACGCCCCGCAGGGCGTTGTTTATTATCGTTATTAAGCAATCTGTTTACGGGCTTCTATCTCTTGCACGATGCGCACGTACATCTTTTCATTAAGATGGTAGAAACAGCTCATCGCAATAATGGTGATAACTGCCAGCGCGCACGGCCAGATAAAGATCAGCTGACGCAAACCCTCGATTGTCCCTGCGGATTGCACCGCATTGGGGACGTAACCGATTTGCGTCAGCATCAAGCCAGGGAAAAAGCCAGCCAGCGCCTGGGACACTTTACGAAAGAAGGTAAAGCCGGTGTAGACCGTCCCTTCAGAGCGTACGCCGGTGCGCCATTCACCATATTCCACCGTGTCAGACACCAGCGCCCAGTTCAGGCTGTTAACAAATGCCGAGCCGAAGAAGGCCAGACCGGAGAAGGCAACGAAACTGACCGAGCCGCCGCCGAAAAAGTAGTTGAGTAAATCGCCGATTATCCAAATTAGCAGGCCGCCAATGTAGACCTTTTTCTTACCAAAGCGTCTTACCGCACCTGGCATCAGAAATACACCAATGAAGATGCAGCCCATACTGAAAAAACCCATCCACGAAAGCAGAATAGGATCGTTTAATACGTACTGGGTGTAGTAAATCTGGATGGCCAGTTTGACGTTAAAGGCACCGAGGGTACAAAGGTTAGCAATGCAGAGAATAAACAGCGGGCGATTACCGGCAATGGCGCGGAAGGATTGCAGTAATCCCGGTTTCTCTGCGATATCAGCCGGTTTCACCTCAACATAGCGCTCTTTCACCCCGGCATAGCACCACCACATAAATACCAGGCCGAACAGCGAGAACAGGCTGGCGGCGAAGATATAGCCCAACTGCGAGTTCCCCTCGATCAGGTTCATCACGGGCACAAAGCCAACGGTGCACAGCAACAGGCCAAGTGTGGCACCGCCCTGTCGCCAGGCTGCCAGCGAGGCGCGTTCATCGGGGTTTTTGGTGATGGCAGGCACCATTGCGCCGTAAGAACAGTTCATCATGCTGAAGAACAGGCCGTACAGCATAAACAAAATTGTCGCCATCACCGTCTTGCCGGTAATCTCAAACGGAGTCCCGACGAAGTTAGCAATGGCCAGCAGGGTGACCGGAAACGCCGCATAAAGCACAAAAGGACGGAATTTTCCTTTCGCACCAATTTTTCGCCGCGAGTCGAGCATAATTCCGGTTCCCATATCGGTAAACGCGGTAAAAAACTTGGCGATCAGAAAGATAATGCCGCCGTAAGTTCCCGGCAGGCCAAGTACATCGGTATAAAACTTGAGTAAATAGAGCGTACCGATACCCAGCAGGATATTAGAGCCTAAATCTCCCATTCCATAAGCGAGTTTTTCTTTAAACGGCAAGCGTAGGGTTGCCGGATTGGATGCTGTCTGACTCATTATTATTCTCCGTTTGCCCGCAGTGGATGCTGCGGGCGAGCCGAACTAGATATGGCGTAAAGAGGCAAACAGTGACGCCCACTCGCTCTTCGCACGGTAAAATACCGGCGGTTTGCCAATCGGCGCATCCACGGTGATTTCGCCGCCGTAGTAAGTTTCGCCGCTCCAGACGTTGATCCAGTGATCCTCGGGCAGATAGAGCGTCCAGTCGTGGCGCCCCTGCTCATGCACCGGGGCTACCAGCAGATCCTGACCCAGCAGATATTGATATTTCAGGCTGTAAGTCAGGGCATCGTCTTCGTAATGGAGGAAAAGTGGGCGCATGACTGGCAGCCCGCTGGCGGCGTTATGCGCCACCGCTTGTTTGAGATACGGTTTCAGGGTGGTAAATACCGACGTCATACGGGCAAAGTGGGCGATAGTTTCTGCATCACTGTCAAACTGCCAGTTATCCCCGGGACGATTGCCCTCGTGGGTGCGCATCATCGGGGTAAAAGCGCTGAAGTCGCACCAGCGCAGCAGCAACTCTTTGCTACGCTTCATCTCAAACAGCGTGGTGTAACCGCCGATATCGCTGTGATGAAGGCCGTGGCCAGTCATTGCCAGCGACAAGGCGGCAGGGACGACGGAGGCAAGACCATCGTCAAGGCTCCAGTCAACGTTCTGATCGCCGGCCCACATCATGGTGGAGTACTTCTGGCTACCGGTGTAGCCCGCGCGCATAAAGAACAGGACTTCGCCAAGCTTGTCGGTTTCCTGCAGCGCTTCGTAGTTACATTTAGCCCAGAGCGCAGGCCAGGCGTTATGCATAATTTCGGCACTGACACCGTTATGTAGCCAGGTATCAGTTGGCAGATATTCGCCAAAGTCCGCCATCCAGCCGCTACAACCGAGCGCGATCATGTTCTTTTTGATCACATCTTTAAACCAGTCGTAGGCTTGCGGATTCGTCAGGTCGACCACGCCGCCATAAAACTCGCCAAACTCCACCAGATAGTCGTTACCGGCAGCGTCTTTTGCCAGATAGCCGTGTTTCGCCGCCTCAGCGCAAAGATCTTTATCGCTGGCGACATAAGGGTTGATATAGGAAAGGAACTGTACGCCTTCCTGTTTCCACTGCTTAATGCGTGAATCGAGCTGGGGATAGTTTTCACTGTTCCATTTCCAGTTCCACATCACGCGCTTGCCGAAAGAGGTCATACGGATGCCAGACCAGTCCTGGGCCCAGATGCCGTTCACTTTGACGCCTGCAGTACGCATGATGTCCAGTTTCTGTTGGCAAACTTCCGTCCCTCCCTGAATTCCGAGGGTTACACCGTCGTAAACCCATTCCGGCAGTTCAGGCTGGCGGCCCAGCAGCGCGGTCAGTTTTTCCAACAGGGAAATGTAGCTATCGGCACATTCAAAGCGCAGGGTGGTTTTGTCTTCCCACATCGCCAGCTCGTGGTAATCCGGCGCGCTGAAATCGAAATTCATGTAGCAACTATTATCAACGTGGCAGTAATACTTCTGCGTGCTGACAAACGTGGGTTGTGGGAAAAAGGTCCAGTAATAGTCGCCACCGGCGTTTTCGTGGCAGTCTGCTTGCCAGGTGACATAGGTATTTTTGTTACGGCCTACGCCTTGCTCACTGGTCCATAGCGGGAACGGTTTGCCACGTAAATCAAAGTAGGAAAACTGCTCGCCGCAGCCGTAGATATGATCTTCAGGCTGAGCGGCAAGGCGTAACCAGATGCGGTTGTGGTCAGCATCGTCGTTTTGCAGTTCCAGCGTCAAACGGCCGATAGCATCGGTAGAGATTTTCAGGCTGGCGTGGATGGTGGTGCCACGACTGAACTGCACCCGCCAGCCGTTGGAAGACTCGCTGACGGTGGCATCGGTGAGCGCAATCTTTTCGTTCAGCTGATCTTTAATGCTGAAATTCCCGCGGAACATCTCAATATCAGCCACACCCTTACCGATCCACAGGCAGGGTGCGGCTGCGCTATGGCGCAGGATCAGACGTTGTTGATAGGTCAGCGCGAAGCCATCCGGCAAGCGGGTAAGTTCTAAAACGGGTGACTGGTGTTGTAGTGAATTCATTAGCGTTTCCATAAATGTAGGGTAATTCGGTAAGCTGTTCGCCTGACGTTATTCGCTGCCGATTGAAAAATGCAGTCGATGCGTCTCTTGCGGCGCGAGAGAGATCAGGTCAATCCCGGAATTAAAGGCGTCCGGCGGGCAGGTCATCGGCTCGACGGCAAGGCCCAGCCGCTCCACTTTCTCACCGCTATATATCTGCAGCCACGGCTGATCGCTGCGTAACCAGGTGGACATAGACTGTGAGAAACTGGCGATCCTCACTTCCCATTGCGTTCCGGCGGATGCGGTTTTCAACGTGTGATCGATCTGCGTGGCCTCTATTGGGCGTGGCAGAGTGAAATCCAGGTCGCCATGCTCAATGCTGTGCAGTGCCATCGGAATTCCGTATCGATCAACGCTAAATGCTTGCTGTGCAGGGATCGTCAGGGTACAGCGATCTATTTTTTCCCGGTTACAGGTCAGATAAGGATGCGCCCCCGCGCCATAAGGGGCTGGCTGGTCACCGATATTTTGCGCCGCGATTGAAACTTGCAGGCCACTGGTGGCATCCAGTTGGTAAGTCACCTCGGCAAGCAGTGCAAAAGGATAGCCATAAGAAGGGGGCAGAAAAATCGTCAGTGACACCTCAGTTGCCGACTGGTGGCTAATCTGCCAGTCCCGCCAGGCTAACAGGCCATGGATGGCGGTATGTGAAATCGGATCGTTAACGGCAAGGTTATAGGTTTCGCCGTGATGCTGATAACAGCCATTTGCCACGCGGTTCGGCCACGGAAGCAACACTTTTCCCAGATGTGCTGGCGGCATCTCTTGCGGCTTATGCGGCAGAATTAAATGACGTCCGCCATGGGTCAGCTCAGCCATACCCGCGCCAACCGTAACGATTTTGGCCTGATAATGTCCCGCATTCAGTTGAATGGTTTTTCCGCCGCAGTGCATGGCTGATACCCTCGCAACAGTTGTCGTCAGTTATTTCGCATTGATATCCAGCAACCCTGCCGCGACGGCGGGTGCTAACCCCGGCGCCAGCGGCAGGCGCGGAATCACCAGGCAGTGCAGCAGATGGTAGATATCCTGCTTACCGTCCCATACTCTGGTGGTCACCCGGTTATCCGTATCCAGCTCCTGCCACCATGAGCCGTTCTCATAGTCCATCAGATAAGTGATGCAGTAATCCCACCACTGTTGATACCAGCTTTCGTACTGGCTATCGCCGGTGAGGGTATACAGGGCGTAGGCTGTGCCCATCGCTTCGACAATCGGCCAGCGCACTCTTTCGCGCACGATCGGTTTGCCATCCCAGTCCACCGAGTAAACAAAGCCAGCTGCACCGTCTGGCGCCCAGGCGTCACGAAGAGTGGCGTGAAACAGTCCTTTGGCATCTTCCAGTAGCCAGACGGGCGGCGTTTCGCCACGGGCTTCCAGTGCGGCGTGCAGATGCAGCATCAGGCGCCCCCACTCAATCCAGTGTCCCGGCGTGCCGCCGTAGGCGCGAAAACGATGGGCGGGATTGTCCTTGTTGTAATCGCGTATGGGATTCCACTGCGCATCAAAGTGTTCGTTCACCCGATAGTCACCGCTGCGGGCAACATCGTGAATAATCACCGCGGCGATTCTCAGGGCGCGATCGAGCCATTTACGGTCTTGCGTAACGTCATAGACAATCAGGAAGGCTTCTACTGCGTGCATATTGGCGTTGCCGCCACGGTAGTCCTCGGTCTGGCTGAAGGCTTCGTCCCATGACTCCAGGCACATCTGCTCTTCTTCACTCCAGAAGTAGCGTTCAATTACCTCGATGGCGTCATCCAGCAACGGTCTGGCTTGTGGGTGACCGGTGGTAACCGCGCTGGCTGCGCCTAATAATACGAAGAAATGTTGATAGCCTTGCTTTGAGGCATCCAGTACCCCTTCGTCATTGATACAGGCATACCAGCCGCCATAGCGTTTATCGCGTAATGCACCGTTCAGCGCGTTAATACCATGATCAACCAACGAATAGGCACCCAGACGCCCCATTGATGCGGCAACAGACCAGACGTGCAGCATGCGGGCGGTGATCCACAGGTGTATTCCCATATCCGTTCTGATCTGGCCATTATTCCCCAGCCAGCCAAACCCGTCAGGCACTGCCGCGTTTTTACCAAAGTTGAAAATGCGGTCGGTTTCCTGTTCCAGCCAGCGGTTATGGCTCAATGTGTTAAACCATTTCATTGTCTCATCCTCGTTTTAACGGCGGCGGGCCATCATTTCGTCGACGATTTCGCCGAGGCGCTGCAGCTTAGGCACTGAAATATCTCGCAGCATCATTTCGGTATCCGGCAGGCCAATGACCGATGACCAGACTGCTCGTCCGGCAAGAAATCCGGATGCGCCAGCCCTCATTGCGACGCTGACGGCGCGTGGAAACAGTTTTTCATCGACGCCGGATGAGAGGATCACCCACGGCATATGGATGTGCTCGTTCAGATGCTGAGAGGCAGTAAGCAGCTGGTGTTGAGTCCCTTTGCCCTGCAGCGGCATCTCGACTTTATAAAGATCGGCACCGCTGTCACCCAGCTCTTTCGCTGCCTCGATGATGGCCTGTTCACGGTCAAACTTATCGCCACGGCGGGGAGGGCGAACCACCGGCTCGATGATGCTTAACAGGCCATTGGCGTGACACAGCTGATTAAATTCTTTTACCATCTCCAGGCGTTGCTGCGCGTCTTCATCACTGCGCCAGAGCACCAGCAGTTTTAAGGCTTTAGCACCATCCTGTTTTACCGCCTGCGCATCAATACTCTTATCAATAACCACGCTATCGACCGGAATACCGTTACCTGGAATAAACTTATCGGCGGCCACGATCATGGCGCAGCTGGTGGCAATCGCCTTTTGCTCTACCGCCTGGCGATAGCAAAACTGTTGATCAAGCAGAATAGCGGAGGCAAAAGGCGACAGCGTTTTGGCGGCATTCACTTTGAAATCTGTCAGAACACTGTCGGTAACAGGTAGCGTCGCACCCGCCGCTGCAAACATTGAGCGCATTGCCTCACGTTGATCGACGGCCAGCATGGCAAAGCCGCCTGAGGCTCGCGTAATGTCTTTGATGGTGTAGTGGTTCATATGATTTTTCCCTTTATGCAGTGGTTATGCAGTCGTTACACTTTTCAGTTTCGCCGTTAATCCGGCGCTGTTGCGTACCTGTTCCAGAATGGCGCTCCAGTCTTCGCGACCGCGGCCCGCCGCGCGCGCCTGGTTATAGACTTCGCGGGACGCTGCGCCAAGCGGCATTGGAACGTGCAGCTGGTTGGCGACGTCCAGCGCGATACCGAGATCCTTATGAGCCAGATCGATCATAAACGCGGGAGAGAGATCGCCTTTCAGCACTTTGTTTGGCCAGGAGGTGGTGAAGTGGCCTTTGCCGGCTGGCGTGCCGCTCATCACTTTTAACGCCACGTCAAACGAGAGATCGAGCGCTTCGCACAGCACAGCGGCTTCGGCAGACAGCGCATTCAGCGCGATACTCATATAGTTATTGATCAGCTTGACGCGGATACCCATCCCGGCACCGCCAGCGTTAACCAGTTCGTTACCCATCGCCATCAGCACCGGCCTGGCACGTTCAACCTGGGCCGCTGTGCCGCCTGCCAACAGCAACAAGCTGCCTGCAATCGCGTGATCGGAAGTGCGTCCTACCGGCACGTCCATCATGCTGAAACCCTGTGCCTGCATGTCGGCAATCAGTTTGTCGGTCTGAAGTGGATGAATGGTGGACATATCGATCACCAGTGCGTCGCGGGATAAGCTTTGACAAACGCCGCTTTCGCCGAATAAAACATTACGCACCAGATCGCCATTAGGCAGCATGGTGATAACAAATTCGGCGTCACTTGCGGCCTGAGCAGGACTGCTGGCCGGTAGTGCCCCTTGTTCGAACAGTCGCTGTATGGCGTCCTGGTTAACGTCATACACACTGAGCTGGTGACCCTGCTTAAGCAGGTTGCCTGCCATCGGTGCGCCCATCTGTCCTAATCCGATAAATGCGATTGCTGCCATAACCTTCTCCTGATGGATGTAATTTTTTGTCATGCATAATGGCTAATTGTTGTCTGTTTTTGATCGTATTTGTAATTTATGGTCAAAAAATTGACAGCCGTCACTTTTTAAACATTTTGTGAAATTAAAATGACTCCATTGCCAAATCTTTGAGGACTGACCATGATTCGAATCGCTTGTGTGGGTATTACCGTGATGGATCGTATTTATTACCTGGAGAATCTACCGACCGAAGGCGGTAAATATGTGGCGCAGCGTTATACGGAAGTGGGCGGCGGGCCGGCGGCGACTGCCGCGGTGGCGGCGGCAAAACTTGGCGCTGAGGTGGACTTTATTGGGCGTGTGGGCGATGACGATACCGGAATAAGCCTGCTGGCGGAGCTGGCGTCGCTGGGAGTTAATACCCGCTATACCCGACATTACGCGGGCGCAAAATCTTCTCAGTCAGCGATAATGGTCGATGCAAAAGGGGAACGGCTGATAGTTAATTATCCCAGCCCGGATTTACCCAGTGATGCCAGCTGGCTTAGTGATATCGATTTTTCCCAATGGGATCTGGTGCTGGCCGATGTCCGTTGGCATGAGGGGGCAAAGCAGGCGTTTACGCTGGCACGTCAGGCTGGCGTCATGACGCTGCTGGATGGTGATGTCACGCCGCAGGATATTAGCGAGCTGGTAGCGCTAAGCGATCACGCGGCTTTCTCCGAACCGGGTCTTACACGGCTGAGCGGAATTATGCAGACGGAAAGTGCGCTGAAAAAAGCGCAAGCGCTCACAAATGGACAGGTTTATGTCACTCGCGGCGGCGAGGGCTGCAACTGGATAAATAATAACGTGTTACAGCATCAGGCAGGATTTCCTGTGACGGTTGTCGATACCACCGGTGCCGGGGATGTGTTTCACGGCGCGCTGGCATTCAGCCTTGCTTCCGGTGAGGCTCAGCAGCAGGCCGTCAGGTTTGCCAGTGGCGTGGCGGCGCTAAAATGTACCCGTTCTGGCGGACGGGCAGGGATCCCAGACTGCGATCAAACCCGGTCTTTCCTGTCACTTTTTGTATAAAATGTCAGAGCGATGGTTTTCCGAGGAGTTTTCATGAGTCTTACCGAACTGACCGGTAACCCGCGTCACGATCAGCTACTTATGCTGATTAGCGAGCGAGGTTATATGAATATCGACGAGCTGGCCTGCCTGCTGGATGTTTCCACTCAGACTGTGCGCCGTGATATTCGTAAATTAAGCGAGCAGGGACTGATTACACGTCATCACGGTGGGGCGGGCAGAGCATCCAGCGTGGTTAATACGGCGTTTGAGCAGCGTGAAGTTTCCTGGACTGAAGAGAAAAAAGCCATCGCGGAAGCGGTGGCCGACTATATTCCCGATGGTTCGACGGTGTTTATCACCATTGGTACCACCGTTGAGCAGGTCGCGCGTGCGCTGTTAAACCACAACCATTTGCGGATTATCACCAACAGTCTTCGCGTGGCGCATATTCTTTATAATAATCCGCGCTTTGAAGTCATGGTGCCGGGTGGCACGCTGCGTCCGCATAATAGCGGTATTATTGGCCCTTACGCGACGGCATTTATTGCTGACTTTCGTGCGGATTACCTTGTCACCAGCGTTGGCGCAATAGAGAGTGATGGTGCGATGCTCGAGTTTGATGTCAATGAGGCCAGCATGGTGAAAACCATGATGGCGCATTCCAGACATCTTCTTCTGGCCGCCGACCATACCAAATATCACGCTTCCGCCGCGGTGGAGATTGGCAATGTCTCTTCGGTCACTGCGCTGTTTACTGATGAGTCGCCGAAGGGGGCATTAAGCCAGTTATTAAAGCATCACCAGGTTGAAGTGATAGTCGTAAACGAGACAGAAATTTAACCGCAGTTATGCCGCGCCGACAGCCAGCGCTGCGCAAGGCGCAAATCGGAAAGTTGATCGATATCGCGCACTGCACCGGCATCGGTAAGAGCCATATCCAGCACATTGCCGCGTTGTCGTGCATCCCGCACGATTTTCCGTGCGCCGATATCGCCGGACAGCGCGCTGAGTGATGTCAGGTATTCCCGGCTGAATCCCACCGGATGCCCCTGCTGCTGGCGGTAATGCGGTACCACAATAAGATTTTCCCGCAGCGCATCGGCGACGCGCTGCAAAGAAGCCGGTTTAATCAGTGGCAAATCAGCTGGCAGAATCAGCCATCCCGCGGCGTCTGAGGTTGCACGCACGCCGATGGCGATAGAGTCGCCGATGCCGCCCGTTCCCCCTTCGGGCCTGACCAGGTGCCATTTCAGACCCGATAATTGCACTGCCTGCAGCAGATGCGACAACACGGTTTTTCCCGCGAGTCGCGCATCCAGTTTGTGTGTCGTCGCTCCGGAAGCGAGAAATCTTTCTCCTTTTCCGGCGGCCAGGATAATTACCGTCGGTAAGGACATTAGCCTGATCTTCCCTGGTCCGCACTGCTCAGACGCGCCGCAGCCACATCGGCCAATATTGAGAGCGCCAGTGAATGCGCATCGCGTGCTTTAGGAAAAATGCCGATTGGCGCTTTGATCCGTGCGATATCACTGGCATGCCAGCCAAGCTCCGTCAGCCTCTCAACGCGATTCTGATGGGTGCGGCGGCTTCCCAGTGCGCCGATGTAAAAGGGCTTAGCCGCCAGCGCCGCCTGCAGTACCGGCAGCTCGCGGTTAAGATCGTGGTAGAGCAGGATCACCGCGGTGCTTGGATCAACGGCTGTGGCTGTTACGCTGTGCGGCGTGCTGTCGCCGGTGGCAACCTCATAGCCGGCAGCCTGGGCCAGGCTGGCAGTGACCTCGGCTTCCCAGGATCGTCCATAAATCATCACGCGTGTTTTGGGGCGGTAACTGACATCAAAAAAAGCACCATTCCAGCCGCACTTCAGCACGGAATCCGGGCTTTGCAGCGTCTGAGACGGGGAGTGATAGCGCAGGGCAGCAGCCTGGCGCCGATCGATAGCCGTCAGCACCTTCAGCAGTGGCCGGACGCAGCGCAATTTATGAATACTCAGGGTAATACCGCCTCCGCATGGAAGGACGATATCAAACCACGGAGAGCCGACGCCGTAACTTACCGTACGGTCATGACCGGAACGGATAACGTCCAGCGCCTCATGGGCAGCGGCGGCTTCTACGCAGCCGCCTGATACAAAGCCGCAGTATAAGCCGTCCTGCCGTACCGCCATCTGCGCTCCCAGCTCACGCGCACTGCCGCCACGGATATCCACTAACGTCACCAGCGCAACCGCCATACCGTCGTCAGCGGCTTTTGCCGCAAAACGCAGGATCTCGACGTTGTCATCGGTCGAAAATGCCTGTTCTGGCGTCAGCGAGTCCTCATCTGATTGTTCGATAAGGGAAAATTGTTGCAGCATAGGCTATTTGTCCTCAAATTCGGCTGGCGTAATGTCAAATAACCGCTGGCAACCCTTCCAGTAACTTATCGAGCGTGACCGGATAATCCCTGACCCGCACGCCTGTCGCGTTGTAAACGGCATTGGCGATAGCGGCACTGACGCCACACAAACCCAGCTCACCAACCCCTTTGGCTTTCATCGGCGATGACATCGGGTCGTTGTCCTCGAGGAAAATGACGTCCTGCTCGGGGATATCAGCATGTACCGGCACCTCGTAACCTGCCAAATCGTGATTAACGAAAAATCCCAGCCGGATATCGACGGCCAACTCTTCCATCAGCGCCGCGCCAACGCCCATCGTCATGGCACCAATCACCTGACTGCGCGCGGTTTTCGGATTCAGTATCCGGCCGGCTGCGCAAACCGCCAGCATGCGGCGAACCCGCGTCTCGCCGGTCGCCCTGTCGACACCAACTTCAACGAAATGCGCCGCGAAGGTGGACTGCTGGTACTGCTTATCCAGATCGCCGAATTCGATGCTGTCCTCAACGCTAATCGTACCGTCAGCGGCCGCTTCTGACAGCGGAGCATGGCGATCGCCAAGGCGTATCTGTTGATCGGCAAATAGCGACTCATCAGGATCAAATCCGAGTTTGTTCGCCACCGCCTCGCGCAGTTTGACGCAGGCCGCGTAAACGCCAGCCGTGGAGCTGTTGGCCCCCCATTGCCCACCGGAACCGGCAGACACCGGGAAATCGGAATCACCCAGCCGCACCACCACTTTGTCCAGCGGTACGCCGAGCATTTCAGCTGCCGTTTGCGCAATAATGGTGTAGCTGCCGGTGCCAATATCGGTCATATCGGTTTCAACGGTCACCACGCCGTCGGCGTTGAGATGAACGCGTGCGGCGGACTGCATGACCAGGTTGTTGCGAAAGCCTGCCGCCACGCCAAGGCCAACCATCCAGCGCCCATCGTGTACCTGGGCCGGTTGGGGGTTGCGCTGGCTCCAGCCAAATTGTTCAGCCCCTTTGCGCAGACACTCAATCAGCTGACGCCGGGAAAAGTGCCGCTCGGGATTAGCCGGATCGACCTGAGTATCATTGAGAATACGGAACTCTACCGGGTCCACGCCTGCCTTTTCGGCGATCTCATCGATGGCAATCTCCAGTGCCATCAGGCCGGGCGCTTCTCCGGGGGCGCGCATCGCATTGCCTTCCGGCAGATCTAGCCTCGCCAGCCGCAGTCCGGTTAAGCGGTTTGCGCCGGCATACAGCAGTTCGGTTTGCTGAACGGCTGTTTCCGGCGTGCCGCCAGGCAGGTTGCCTGACCAGCTCTCATGGGAGATGGCGCTAATTTTCCCGTTTTGATCCGATCCAATACGAATACGCTGGATAGTCGCCGGACGATGGGTGGTATTGTTGGTAATCAGCGGCCGTTGCAGCGCGATCTTGACCGGACGTTTTGCCGCGCGAGCCGCCAGCGCCGCCAGCACCGCGTCACTGCGCAGGAACAGTTTTCCGCCAAAGCCGCCGCCGATATACGGCGACATCACCCGCACATTCTCTTTGGACAGCTTTAACGTTTTTGCCAGTTCGTTGCGGCACCAGTCGATCATCTGGTTAGAGGTCCAGACGGTGAGCTTATCACCTTGCCAGGCCGCCATTGAAGCATGGGGCTCCATGGCCATATGGCTCTGATCGGGCGTGGTGTAGGTGGCATCAAACTGCACCGCCGAAGCTGAGAAGGCGCTGGCGAAATCGCCGATTGTTTTGTCTGATTCACCTTTTGGTGGCGTAGTGACGGCAGGTTTCTCAGCGGCAAGACTGTAAGCGCCACGTTCGCGGCGGTAATGCACCTCAACCAGTGCTGCAGCCGCGCGCGCCTGCTCGAAAGTTTCAGCAACCACGACCGCAATGGCCTGATGATAGTGTTCAATGTCCGGGCCACCGAGCAACTTTGCCGCGTTCATCTCTCCTTTACCAAGGCGACCGGCGTTATCGGCGGTGACAATCGCCAGCACGCCGGGAGCGTTTTTGGCCGCCCGCAGGTCGATCGCGTTAATACGTCCCCTGGCAATGGCAGAACCGACAATATAGCCATACGCCACATCAGGTGCTTCTTTATGCCATTCGTAGGCATAATGCGCGCTGCCGGTCGTTTTTAGCGGGCCGTCAACACGATCGTGCGGATGGCCAATCACCTTGAGCTGGTCAATCGGGTTTTCCGTTGCCGGATTATCAAATTTCATCGTCTTAAGCCCTCGCTTCCGTCAGCACAGAGGCGAGCGTGCGCTGCGCCAGGATTAACTTAAACTGGTTTTCATGGGTCGGCTGCGCCGCGGCGAATAAACGCTCCCAGACTTTCTGCGTACCGTTAACCAGCTCCGCATCGGCTTCTTCCAGCCGCCACGGTTTATGTGCGACGCCACCCAGAGCAACGCGACCGCTGCCGTCGGCCTGCACAACCGCGGCGACCGAAATCAGGGCAAAGGCATAAGAGGCGCGATCGCGTACTTTACGGTAGATATGATTACCGCCAAGAGGTGGCGGCAGGGTAACTGCGGTAATCAGTTCACCTGATGCCAGCTGAGTTTCCAGGTGAGGCGTATTGCCAGGCGCGCGATAGAACTCTGCCAGCGGAAGGGTGCGCGTGCTGCCGTCCGGGCTGACCGTCTCGACTACCGCATCGAGCAGGCGCATGGCGACGGCCATATCACTCGGATGGGTGGCGATACAGGCCTGACTTGCGCCAATCACCGCATGTTGTCGGCTGAATCCCTCCAGCGCCGCACAGCCGCTGCCGGGAAGGCGTTTATTACAGGATTGATTAGTATCGTAAAAATAGGGGCAGCGCGTGCGCTGCAACAGATTACCGGCGGTGGTAGCCTGATTACGCAACTGACCTGATGCGCCAGCCAGCAGCGCACGGGAAAGCACCGCATAGTCGCGACGCACCCGTGGGTCGGCAGCCAGATCGGTATTGCGCACCAGCGCACCGATGCGCAGGCCGCCGTCAGCGGTCGGCTCAATTTTATCCAGCGCCAGGGCATTAACATCAATCAGATGAGTTGGGGTCTCTATCTCCAGCTTCATCAAATCAAGCAGGTTGGTGCCACCGGCAATAAATTTTGCCCCCGGCGTGCGTTGGGCGCTGGCTGCCGCCTCGGACGGAGTGGTAACGCGTTCGTAAGTAAAGGCCTTCATGATGTCTGGCTCCCGGCGACGTCTTCAATTGCAGCAAGAATGTTGGCATAAGCGCCGCAGCGGCAGATGTTGCCGCTCATTCGCTCACGGATTTCGTCCGGGGTTGCCTGCGGCGGCGAAACCAGATCGAGGGTCACATGACTTGGAATTCCCATCTCGATCTCTTTCAGCACCGCCACCGACGAGCAGATTTGCCCTGGCGTGCAGTAACCGCACTGGTAACCGTCATGCTTGATAAAGGCGGCCTGCATCGGATGCAGATTGTCGGGGGTGCCAAGACCTTCGATGGTGGTGATTTCCGCGCCCTGCTGCATCACTGCCAGCGTAAGGCATGAGTTGATGCGACGTCCGTTTACCATTACGGTACAGGCGCCGCACTGGCCGTGGTCACAGCCTTTTTTGGTGCCGGTGAAATGCAGATGTTCGCGCAACGCATCCAGCAGCGTGGTGCGGGTGTCGACTTTTAGCTGCCGGACCTGTCCATTTACGTTTAGCGTTAGATCCGTCATTTCAGGGGCGGGCGTCACCCGAGGCTCGCTGTCGGCCAGGGCATTCGATGGCGTGACGGCTGCCACAGCCGCTGACGCAGCACCGGCTTTCAGCAACTCCCTTCTTGTCAGGCTGAAGTCACACTGCTCAGAATTATTCGCCTGCTGTTTACTGCTGCGATCGGCGTTATTACCATGGCTGCTCATGCCAGGCCTCCAGTATTCTTAATATTCAACAAGGAAAAAATGGACGCTGTCCATAACTGCACTGCACATTATTTTTTTAACGACATTTAATAGTAGACGGCGTTGGCGCAGTGATTAGTGTTAAATCCTGAATACTGTCATGAGCAGCAGTAATTAATCTGGCGACGCTGCCGATCAGCTGAGAGGTTTCGCGCCGCGGGTGGTGAGTGCCATTACCGCGCTGGCCAGAGTGAACAAGGCGATAATCCACGCCATGGTCCACGGTGTGCCGTCACTCATCAGCGCCAGCAGTAATGAAGAGATAATGCCGCTGCCATACTGTAACGAGCCGATTAACGCCGATGCCGAACCGGCCACATTGGGTACCGCATCCAGCGCCGCGGCAGTTGAGGTTGCAGCAATCACGCCGTTCATCGAGAAGAACACAAACACCGTGGCGATAATCATGATGACGCCGCCAACGTGCAGTTTTACCGCCAGTGCAAGAGTGAGCGCAGCGAGTGCAGCCACCACCACGGCAATTTTCAGCAGCATCTCAAGCGAATAGCGGCTGACCAGACGGCGATTTACGATACTCATTCCCATAACACCGACAATATTCAGCGCAAACAGCCAGCCATAATGCTGCGGATTGATGCCGAAATAGGCGATATAGACAAAAGGCGAACCGGTAATAAAAGCGTAGGCCGCAACATAAAAGAATGTCAGGCATAAGGTAAACCGCATAAATTGCGTATTTTTCAGCAGCGTATAATAGTTGTGAAAAGCGCTGGATAGCGAGGCTTTGACCCGCTTTTCTGCCGGGAGGGTTTCAGGTAGCCAGAATAAAGAAATCAGCATAACTCCCCCGATAATCCCCAGCAGCCAAAAAATAGCATGCCATGACGTCAGCTTGATCATCTGCCCACCCAACAACGGCCCGGCTATCGGCGCGATGGCCATGACAATCATCAGTGTTGACAGCATTTGCGCGGCCCGTGTACGGCTGAACAGGTCACGAATCATCGCCCGCGCCAGCATCGGCCCGGTACAGGCACCGATAGCCTGGAAAATGCGCCAGAAGACAATTTGGCTCATGTCGGTTGAGAGGGCGCAGCCCACCGAACCGATAATAAACAACACCATACCGATAAACAGCGGCGCGCGACGCCCGAAATGATCGCTCAACGGGCCCCAAATCAACTGAGCAATACAGAAGCCGACAAGGAAGCCGGTAATGGTCAGCTCGGCATCGCCCTGTAACTCTTTCGCCATAACCGGCATCGCCGGCAGGTAAATATCAGTAGATAACGAGGTGAAGGCCATTAATGCGCTGAGAATAAGTACAAAAGTGAGGCCGGTCGATTTGTCGCCCACGCTGTGCGTGCGCGCCTGAGAATCAAACATAGTCATCCAACGGGATATAAAAAGGGGGAGGCTATGTTAATAGCGATTGGCAGGAAGATAATCGCAGAAAACTGCATAGTGATTATGAATGATATTCATAAATGTTTATCAGGCAGGCTCTAGCCTTTTCTGTTCGGGTTAAGTTTGTAGGAAATTGGACCTGACAAGAGGATGATTAACCTGTCGGGCAAAGCGGTTTACCCGTGAATTACCGGACAGGCAGCAGAGTTGGCATCAGAGCAGCAATAAGATGTTAAACCTACAGAGGACGTGGATCATGAAAGGGACAATCACTTTTGATCTTAGTTACGCGGCGATGACCTTTACGACGGAAGATTTTATCCATGATTGTATGGATCAGGTGAGAGATCGTCAGCCGGACCCGCAACTGTGGCTGGAGAGGGCGCGCGCTGCGATGGATCTCTGGCATAGCCTGGCCAGTGCAGGCAGTGCACCAAACGCAACGGTAGAGATTGATTTGCAGCGACTGATGAGATTTATCGCGGATACGGCTCCCAATCGGAAGTAGCAGTATCGCGATTTTTGGCTGAGAGCAGCCTGCTATCACTGATAAAAAAACAGGCCGCCATTCGGGCAGCCTGTTGACAGATGTTTCATAGCTGAACGCTATCAGAACATCATAACCATCCACGGATAGCCAATCAGCATTAATCCGGCAAGGAAGATGGCGCCGAAGATAGTGCCCAGACGCCAGTAATCTTTAGTCGGAAGATAGCCACTGCCGTAGAAAATCGGGCTTGGACCGGTACCGTATGGTGTGATAATCCCCATCAGGCCCAGTGACGTTACCATCATCAGACAGTATACCGGCATATTGATGCCCGGAATCGCGGCGGCAATGGTCAGCATCGCCGGTAACAGCGCGGTGGTATGCGCGGTGGTACTGGCAAACAGATAGTGCAGCAGGAAGAAGGCTACCAACAGCATTACCGCTGCCACTTCCGGTGGAATACCGTCGAGCAGCTGACCGCCTTCTTTACCCAACCAGGCGATAAAGCCGACGCGTGCCAGGCCGTCTGCCAGCGCAACCAGCGTGGCAAACCAGGCGAAGGTGTTCCAGGCGGGTTTATTACTGGTAATGTCATTCCAGTTCAGCACCCCGGTCCACAGCATCAGCACCACGACCAGCAGGGCAGCCATCGCCGGTTCAATCCAGGCGGTAGCAAAAATCCACATCAGCAGTGCGCAGCAGACCAACACCAGCAGCAAGATTTCGTTACGTGACAGTCTGCCGAGCTTTTCCAGTTCATTGCTGGCCCAGCGCGGCACTTCATCGTTAACTTTCACTTCAGGTGGATAGAACCAGTAAACCAGTAACGGCATGGTCAGAATCAGCAGCACGCCCAGCGGCAGGAAGGCGAGGAACCACATTCCCCATGAGATATCGAAGCCGATGATGCTTTTCACCAGCGCCAGCGCCAGCAGGTTCGGTGCCAGCGCCGACAGGAACATCGAGCTGGTGATACAGGACGCGGCGATCCCCACCCACATCAGATAAGAACCAATCTTGCGGGCGCTGGGATCGTTAGGTTTCGAACCATACAGCGGCGGCAGGTTAGCAATGATCGGGTAGATGGTGCCGCCGCTTCGTGCGGTGCTGGAAGGTGTAAATGGTGCCAGCAACAGGTCAGCGAAGGTGATGGCATAGCCGAGCGTCAGGCTGCGGCGTCCAAGATATTTCACCAGAATCAGCGCCAGACGACGACCAAGCTGCGTTTTGTCATAGCCGGCGGCGAACATAAACGCACCAAAGATCAGCCAGACGGTGGAGTTACCAAATCCGCTGACGGCCCATTTAAACGATTCACTGGCGAGTTTAAAGTTAGGATTGGCCAGCTCTGCCGAGCTGAATAACACCCACGGGCTAAATAGCGCAATCACTACTACGCCGGTCAGGCCAATCACCGCCCCGGGCAGGGGTTCGAAAATTAAGCCGATAATCACGCCGATAAAAATGGCAAAGAAGTGCCAGGCATAGGGCTCCAGTCCTTCAGGAACCGGAACCAATAGCAACAGCACCGCCACCAGTACCGGCAGGAACATTAATATCAGGCGTTTTTTTGCTCCCGGAGGGGCAGGAACAGTCTTCGCAGCTTCACTCATATCGATACCTGTTTTATAGTATTTGTCTGCAAGTTAAAAAGAATGCGTTTAACGCCCCAATATTACCCGATCTTTTAGTAATTTATCTGCAGCTTCTTGAGTTATTTATTGGGGGTATCTTGAAATCGTATGGATATTTTTTTGGGTTGACAAAAGGGTATTGTAATTAAGAACTATCTCCAGGTGCCTTTTTGTCGTGATGAATAGCCATTCCCTTAGTCGTTATAGTGCCTTAATGATTGAAAATAGTATTGATTTCAATCAAACCTCTTCCAGTCTCTTAGACTGTAGATTCCTTTAACCTAAAAGACAATATTGCATTTTAACTTCATGATTTTATTGGTTTTAATTTAATTGTGGCCGTCAAGTTGATTTTTTATCACTCTTGATTAACAATTAAAAAACCTGTCGCTATTTTTTGCAATATCTAGCCTGTTTTCCATGGATTTAAAAGTTTAATAGCTAAATGTATAGCCTGTAAAAGTCATTATTAGGTATATTAGATGCATAATACCGGAACCAATAACTACAAAGAAATAATGTGTCCGGGCCAGATTCAAAACTTTTAAATTTGGAGTTGCTTATATGAATACGCTCACCCCGCTACTGAACCCCCTCACACTGCCGAACGGCGCAGTCCTTAAAAACCGTCTGTTGATGGCACCGATGACCACCTGTACTGGTTTTTATGACGGCACCGTGACCAGTGAGCTGGTGGAGTATTACCGTGACCGTGCGGGCAGCATCGGTACTGTGATCGTTGAATGCTGTTTTATTGATCCTAAAGGCCCCGCTTTCCCGGGCGCGATTGCCATCGACAGCGACAATAAAATTTCGGGCCTGGCGAAGATTGCCGAGGCGATTAAGTCCAAAGGTTCAAAGGCCATTCTGCAAATTTATCACGGTGGCAGAATGGTGGAGCCGGAGCTGATTGGCGGCAGAACGCCGGTTGCCCCGAGCGCCATTGCCGCGCCGCGCGAAGGTGCGACTCAGCCGCAAGCGCTGACCGGTGAAGAAGTTGAAGTGATGATCACCAAGTTTGGTGATGCGGTTAACCGTGCGATCAAAGCCGGATTTGATGGCGTTGAGATCCACGGCGCTAACACCTATCTGATTCAGCAGTTCTATTCACCGAACTCTAACCAGCGTGATGATAAATGGGGCGGCAGCCGCGATAATCGTGCCCGCTTCCCGCTGGAAGTGCTGGAAATCACGCATAAAATGGCGGAGCGCTTCGCCGATGCCTCATTTATTATCGGTTACCGTTTCTCGCCGGAAGAGCTGGAAGTTCCTGGCATCCGTTTTGACGACACCATGTACCTGCTGGAGAAACTGGCCGCGCGTGGGCTGGATTATGTGCATTTCTCGGTAGGACAGCTGCTGCGCCCATCGATTGTCGACACCAGCGATCCAACTCCACTGATTGAAAAATATCGCGCCATGCGCTCACCTGTGCTGGCGAAAGTTCCGGTTATTGGTGTTGGTGGCGTGGTCAATAAAGCCGATGCTGAAATCGGGCTGGAGCACGGCTTTGACCTGGTCGCGGTAGGTAAAGCCTGCATCGCTTACCCGGACTGGACCGATCGCATCATTAATAACCAACAGCTTGAGCTGTTTATCGACAGCACCCAGCGTGAAGCGCTGAATATTCCGGAACCGCTGTGGCGCTTCTCGCTGGTCGACGCGATGATCCGTGATATGAGCGCCACCGGCCGCAAATATAAAGCCGGTGTCTATCAGGAAAAAGTGGAAGCCGAGGCGCTGAAGCTGAAAATCAACGTCGTGCTTGATACCGACCGTATTACCGATATCAAGCTGGTGCCGGACGATACGCTGGATGTTGACTTCACCACCACCTTTGAGAGTCTGCGTTCGCGCATTCTGGTGGCGAACAGCCCGCATGTCGATGCGATTACCGGTGCCACCACCCAGAGTGAGGCACTGAAGAAAGCCGTATCCCGTGCGCTGACTACCTCCAGTAAAGAGCATGTGATTGAAGAGGGCGGTAATCCTCAGGCGCCGCAAAACTACGACGTCGTGGTGGTAGGTAGCGGTGGTGCAGGCCTTGCGGCGGCCATTCAGGCCAGCGAAGAAGGTGCTCACGTCGTTATTATTGAGAAGATGCCGACCATCGGCGGCAATACCATTAAGGCTTCGGTCGGAATGAACGCTGCGGAAACCCGCTTCCAGCAGCTGAAAGGCATTAAAGACAGCAAAGAGCTGTTTTATGAAGAGACGCTCAAAGGCGGCAAGTTTAAAAACAATCCGCAATTGCTGAAAGAGTTTGTCGAGCTGGCACCTGAAGCAGTGGAATGGCTGGCGGCGCACGGTATTGAACTGAACGATATCACCATTACAGGCGGTATGAGCATCGATCGTACTCACCGTCCTGCTGACCGTTCCGCGGTCGGTGGCTTCCTGATTAGTGGGCTGGTGAAAAACATTAATCAGCGCAATATTGAGGTGCTGCTGGAAACCTCCGTCGCCGAAATCCTGACGGAAAATGGCGCAGTAACCGGCGTGAAAGTGGTGGATGAATACAATGACAGCCGCATTCTCAACGCCAAAAGCGTGATTGTCGCCACCGGTGGTTTCAGTGCTAACCGTGAGATGGTGGTTAAATACCGTCCGGAGCTGGATGGTTTTGTCACCACCAACCATGCCGGTGCAACCGGCAGCGGTATCGCCATACTGCAAAAGATCGGCGCAGACACGGTGGATATGGGTGAAATTCAGATCCACCCAACCGTTGAACAGACCACCTCTTATCTGATTTCCGAAGCCATCCGTGGCGGCGGCGCGATTCTGGTCAGCCAGGCGGGTCAGCGCTTCTATAACGAAATGGAAACCCGTGACAAAGTCTCTGCGGAAATTATTGCTCTGCCGGAGAAAAGCGCGTGGATTATCTTCGATGAGCAGGTGCGGCTGAATAACAAAGCTGCCGATGAGTACATCGCCAAGGGCTTTGTGATTAAAGGCGCGACACCACAGGAACTGGCGGTGAAGCTGAACATGGATGATGCTGCTCTGCTGGCAACGCTGGAGCGCTATAACCACTTTGTCGATCAGCAGAATGACGAAGACTTCGGTCGCAAAACCGCGCTGCGTCATCCGCTTAATGTCGGACCGTTCTACGCCATCCGCATCGCGCCAGGGGTGCATCACACCATGGGCGGCGTGACCATTAACACTGATACCGCGGTGCTGGATGCGGAAAAACAGGTCATTAAAGGCGCCTGGGCTGCGGGCGAAGTGGTCGGCGGCATTCACGGCGCTAACCGCATCGGCGGTAATGCGGTGGCCGATATTATTATCTTCGGTATTCTGGCTGGTCGTAATGCGGCGGCGCTGGCACGTCAATAAGCGGTAATGTACAGAGCCGGGCGATGCGCCCGGCTCTTGCAGGAGCAGGCGATAACAGGCGGGGGCAATAGCGACTCGCCGGGAGGGAACAGCAATGTCGCCAGACGATCGCGTTTATGCTTACTCAGCCGTTTTGATGGGTTCTCCGATCCTCCTTAAGCTGCTGGAGCACAATCAGCCGTTAGCCGCAGATGTGTTCAGGCTGATAAAACAGCAGGAAAATCTGTTCACGGTAAACCGGCCGGCTTCCGAGGTGATGTCGGTTAATCAGGCGGCGGGAGATCATCCGGTGGTAGTCAGCCAGCCGGTATTTGATCTGATTGCCCGCGCCAGCGAGATCAGTTTACTGACAGGAAGCTGCTTTAATTTCACTATCGGCCCGCTGGTAAAGTGCTGGAAAATCGGTTTCCAGGGCAACAGCATCCCACCCGCCGCAGAAATAGCGCGGCTGTTGACGTTAACCAATCCCCGACAGGTAATCCTGGACCGCCAGGCGCGTTCCGTTTTTCTGCAGACCAAAGGCATGGAGATCGATCTTGGGGCGATTGCCAAAGGTTATATCGCCGATCGGGTGCGGGATTTTCTTCGGCAGCAACAAGTTACTGACGCGCTGATCAACCTTGGCGGTAATGTGCAGACGATTGGCGGAATGCCTGACTGGGGAATTGGCCTGAAAAAGCCGTTTGCCGGGCCAGATGAGTTAATCGGTGTGATTAGCGTCTGCGGCAAATCGGTGGTGACTTCCGGCATTTATGAGCGTTACTTTGAGCTGGCAGGGCAGCGTTATCACCATATTCTCGATCCACAAAGCGGTTTTCCGCTGGATAACGAGCTGCTGAGCGTCACTATTATTTCCCCTCAATCTATTGATGGCGATATCTATACCACGCTGCTGTACGGCATGGGCGTGGATAAAGGGCTGGCTTATATTGCTGAAACCCCTGATATCGAGGCGATTTTCGTTACCAGACAGCGCCAGGTAATCTGCTCTTCACAGCGGCAGTTTACTTTCACCCTGCTGGATAACCGCTATCAACTGCAATAAAAAGCGGGTTTCGCCTCAGTGAAGCCTGCTCAGACGCCGTAAACTCTCATCCGTAACAATGTTATGATGGTTAATCGCCTTTCGCTTTTTGGCGAACTCTGCATCTGAACTGGCAAAACTATCCAAGGAGACCACAGTATGAATCGAGGACCACTGGAGCTTGAAGAGCTGGAATGGCTTGATGATGTTCTTATGAAGTACAGTAATGAGCATTCGATACTCGATGTTTCTGAGCTGGATGGTTTGCTGACCGCCATTCTTTCGGGGCCCAATCGGATTGAACCCTCTAAATGGTTACCGGCGCTGTGGGGTGGCGAACAGTATGCACCGGTCTGGGAATCAGAAGACGAATTGCAGCGCTTTATGGAACTGAGTTTCCAGCATATGAACGACATCGCTGAGCGGCTTAATGACTATCCGGAACAGTTTGAACCGCTGTTCGGTGAAAGCATGGTCGACGATAAAGAGTACACCATTCTCGAGCAATGGTGCTTTGGCTATATGCGCGGCGTGGCGCTTGATGACTGGTCGGCACTGCCGGAAACGCTGCAACCTTCACTGCAGCTGATCGCACTGCACGGGCTGGAAGAGAACTTTGTCAAACTCGATGAAATGTCTCATGAAGACTTTGAGCGTGATATCGAGGCGATTCCGGCGGCTGCGCTGGTGCTGCATGCCTGGTGGCTTAGCCAACGCTCCACCGTTAATTAATCTCCTGCCTTTCCTGTCTGTTGCTGACGCGCAGACAGGATATTTTCTCCCGCCGCACAAACATATTTATCCTGAAAAAATATCATTGTTTCCCGCTGAATCTCAGATGAAGTCGTACTGACCTCTCTCATGCCGCCCATCCAGTTTTTATAATTATCATTTTCATGATTTTTAAAGGAATTAATCCTAATTTCATCAGCATGAAACTGGCGATACACATCTTGCAACATGGGTTTACAAAATGTGCGCCCGGTCAAAATTTCGCAAATTCAGTTTAATCAATGATTGATAATTCGCGTCGCGAAAAATACTCTGATGCTCATTCATCATCGGCTGCTCCAGGCGTATCTCAGTCCTGGGTCTGCTAATCGGGTTTTGTCAGTTAAAAAGGATTTTATATGAATCAGCACCTTAACCGGGGCACGGCCACGGCTTGCCTGAAATCTCCTCCTGCTACCCTGATACCCGCGGCTTTCACCCTGGCCGGAACCTTACTGGCGGGTACGGGCGGAATGGTTTTTTCCGCTGCTGCTCAGGCAGAAGGATTTATAGAAGATTCCAGCCTGACCGGTGGCTTCTATTACTGGCAGCGTGAGCGTGATCGTAAAGACCTGAATAAAACCCGCGAGGAAACGCGCCCGGACGGCAGCACGGTGATTGTTGATAACCCGGACTACAACCGTTACACCACCAATCTTTCACATGCTACTGCCAACCTGAGCCTCGATTTCTCCTCTGGCTATGCCTGGGACTTATTCGGCATCGACCTGGCAGCTTTCACCGCCGTTGAATTAGCCGAGGCCAGCGCCAGCGGCCATCCCAATGAAATCGCCTTTTCATCCCGTAACCGTGCCTTGAGCGAAGATTTCTCCGGTGATAAAAGCGGCGTCAGTTTATATAAGGCCGCGGCAAAATTTCGTCATGACGATTTCTGGGGGCACGCCGGTTATATTCAGCCGGGTGGTCAGACGCTGCTCGCACCTCACTGGAGTTTTATGCCCGGCACTTATCGCGGTGCCGAAGTCGGATATAAAGCTGATTTTGGGATCAGTGGCGAGCTGAGCCTGTCGTATATGTGGGCGGACAAATACAAGTCTCCCTGGCATATCGAAATGGATGATTTTCGGCGTAATGATCGTAAAACCCGCGTTTCTTATCTTCACTCACTGGGGTTCAAATACGACTTTAAAAACGATTTTGTGCTGGAAGCGGCTTATGGTCAGGCCGCCGGTTATCTCGACCAGTACTTTACCAAAGCCAGCTGGAAAACTGAGCTGGCCGGAAACCCCCTGACCACCAGCTATCAGTTCTATGGTGCGCAGGACAGGGTAAACAGCAACGATGCCAACAGTCTGTATGACGGCCTGGCGTGGTTGCAGGCGGTGACTTTAGCGTATACCACTGGCCCGTTTAACTGGCGGCTTGAAGGCACCATGGTGAAAGCCGAAGGTAATCAGGGCTACTTTCTGCAACGTATGACGCCGGGATACGCCACTTCCAACGGGCGGCTGGATATCTGGTGGGATAACCGTTCGGACTTTAACGCCAACGGTGAAAAAGCGGTGTATGCCGGGGTGATGTATGACCTGAAAAACTGGGATCTGCCGGGCTTTGCCGTCGGCGGTTCATGGGTTTACGCCTGGGATGCCCGGCCCAGCAGCAATCCTCTGTTTGATCAAAGCCAGCGCCTGAAAGAGAGCGCCTGGAGCCTTGATGCGCAGTACACCGTGCAGCAAGGCCGCGCCAAAAACACCCAGTTCAGACTGCATTACACCCAGTATAACAATCACTCCGATCTGCCAAGCTGGAGCGGTGGTTACGGCAATATTTTTCAGGATGAAAGAGACGTGAAGTTTATGGTTATCGCGCCGTTCACCCTGTTCTGATAGTGGAAACCAGCAAGTAAGGATTAGGTTGCAGATGAAAGCATTTAAATTAAAAGCGATTATTGCGGCGGGATTGTTCGGCTGCGTCGGAAGCAGTATTGCAGATCAGCATCTTGTCGATCGGCTCAGTGAGCTACAGGTGAATTACCGCTTGCAGGACAACCGCGCGGCAGATAATGGCGTGAAGTGTGGTGAGCTGGGAGCCGATTTTGCCTCATGCTACACCGCGACTATTACGCTGACCAACGGCGGGCAGGAGATTACAGGCCACGACTGGGCAATCTATTTCCACAGTATTCGCCGCATTTTACAGGTGGATAATGAGAACTTTACCATCACGCCAGTGACTGGCGATCTGCATAAGCTGGAGCCGACGGATAAATTTAACGGCTTTGCTGCGAACCAGTCGGTAAATATTCCGCTGGTTGGCGAATACTGGCAGCTGTTTGAGACTGACCTGATGCCGCGCTGGTATGCCACTTCCGGTGATGCGCAGCCAAAGGTGCTGGCGAATACCGACAGTGAGGGCCTGCATCAGTTTGTCACGCCGTTTAGCGGTGACCAGTGGAAACGCACCGCAGCGGATAATAATATTTTGATGACGCCCGCCACCCGCTTTATCAAAAATGCAGTGACAGAACCGTTGGCGGTAACGGCGTTACGCGGGCAGATTGTGCCGACGCCGCGGGAAGTGAACATCCACTCGGCGGATGTTGATCTCAGCAAAGGTGTGGCGCTGAATCTTAGCGTGCTGCCGCAGCCTTCAGCAGAAGCGATCAGTCAGCGGTTTGCCGCGCTGGGTATTGCCAGCGATCCTTCTGGCTATCCTGTCACTACCCAGATTGAACCCTCGGCTTTCAGCGGTGAACTGGCGAAATCAGGCGCTTATACCCTGAGTATTGGTCAGCAAGGGGCAAAGGTGATCGGCTACGATCGGGCTGGGGTGTTTTACGGTCTGCAATCCATTCTGTCGCTGGTGGCTGGCGATGGCAGCAAAACGATTGCCCAACTGGATGCGAAAGATGCGCCACGATTTGATTATCGCGGCATGATGCTCGACGTCGGACGTAACTTCCATTCGAAGCAGGCGATACTGCGGATGCTGGACCAGATGTCAGCCTATAAACTGAATAAATTCCACTTTCATCTGAGTGATGATGAGGGCTGGCGCATTGAAATTCCCGGCCTGCCGGAGCTGACTGAAGTCGGCGGTAAGCGCTGCCACGATCTGACGGAAACCACCTGCCTGTTACCACAGCTGGGTTCTGGCCCGGACAGTAACAATAATGGCAGCGGCTATTTCACCCGTGCTGACTATATTGATATCGTTCGCTACGCGCAGGCGCGGCAGATTGAAGTGATTCCGGAAATTGATATGCCCGCCCACGCCCGGGCGGCGATTATCGCAATGGAAGCGCGTTATCGTAAATTATCTGCCGCTGGTCAACCGCAGCAGGCCAGTGAATATCGCCTGCTCGATCCGGCAGATACCTCTAATACCACCTCGGTGCAATATTACGATCGCCATAGCTACCTTAATCCTTGTCTTGATGCCTCGCGGCGCTTTGCCGATAAAGTCATTGGCGAAATGGCCCGCATGCACCAGGAGGCCGGTCAGCCGTTAACCACCTGGCATTTTGGCGGTGATGAAGCGAAAAATATTTACCTGGGCAGCGGTTACAGCGGCGAGGCAGAGGCAGGAAAAGGGCAGGTTGATCTGAGTCATCAGGACAAGCCGTGGGCGAAGTCGCCGGTTTGTCAGAAGATGGTCAGTGACGGGAAAGTTGAGGACGTTGAACATCTTGCCAGCCACTTTGCGGTTGAGGTCAGTAAACTGGTTAATGCACACGGCATCGAAAAAATGCAGGCCTGGGAAGATGGTCTGAAACACGCTAAAAATGCCAAAGCCTTTGCGACAAAACGCGTTGGCGTTAACTTCTGGGAAACACTGTACTGGGGAGGATTTGATACCGTTAATGACTGGGCCAATAAAGGCTATGAAGTGACGATATCCAATCCGGACTACGTCTATTTAGACTTTCCGGCGGAGGTAAATCCGCAGGAGCGTGGTTACTACTGGGGCACCCGCTATACCGATGAAGCGAAGATCTTTAGCTTCGCGCCAGACAACCTGCCGCAAAATGCAGAAACCTCGCTGGATCGTGATGGCAATAGCTTTGTTGCTAAAAGTGACAAAGCCTGGCCGGGCGCTTATGGCATCTCAGGCCAGCTGTGGAGCGAAACCGTCCGCACCGATGAAGATATGGAGTACCGTATTTATCCGCGCATGTTACCGCTGGCAGAGCGGGCGTGGCATCGCGCTGACTGGGAACTGGACTATAAAGCAGGACGCGAGTTTTCTGCGGGGAAAACGCAATTTGTGAACAGCAAAGCCTTGCAGGATGACTGGGCGCGCTTCGCCACGCTGCTGGGGCAGCGCGAACTGCCGAAAATGGATTTAGCCAATATTCAGTATCGTTTGCCGCTGCCGGGCGCTCGCGTAGTTGATGACACGCTGCAGGCCAATATTGCACTGCCGGGCGTGGCTATCCAGTATTCCGTCGACGGAGGTAAACAGTGGCTGAGTTATAACGACCAGCAAAGACCGTCTGTTGCGGGGGAAGTGTGGGTTCGCTCGGCCAGTGCCGATGGCAAACGCGTGAGTCGTGCAGAGAAGGTTGATCGGTAATTATCCTCGTTGACGATGGAGCCGCCCTGTTTGACCGGGGCGACTCCTGTTTCACCCGCCGTGGCAGCGCAAGCACCGGATTAACATTGCCGCAACCAGCCATTGAGAGATTCCAGTCTCCGCTGTTAAGATAATCCCATCGAAAAATCCTAAAAATTGCCGACGGCGCCTGGTGGCTGATAGATTCCAGGTATCCGGTTACTAGAATTAATGATTAAAAATCAATAAGTTTTGCTTTTTTTGATGAGGCATTTGCCTCCATTTATCTTTTTATTCACACCAACACCTGGGAACAGGATACGCAGATTTATGACGGAAAATTTGATTGAGCGCCTCTCTACGGTGCTGGAATCTGAAAAAACGCTTGAAGGCTTTGTTCGTCAGTTGTTGGAAATGCTCGAGCTGGTGACGGAAATGGAGTCGACCTATCTGACGCGTATTGATGCTGATGGTATCCAGCAGCAGATTTTATTCTCGCGTAACAGCAAAGAGATGCAGATCCCTGAAGGATTGACCGTGCCGTGGGAAGATACCTTATGCAAACGTGCGCTGGATGAAGGCCGTCCATTTAACCGTGACGTGCCAGGAACCTGGGGTGATTCGCAGGCGGCAAAGCAGCTGGGCATCACCACTTATATCAGTACTCCGGTGATGCTGGGTGAGGGCGATCTTTATGGCACACTTTGTGCTGCCAGCAGTCAGAGTCACCCCCTTTCTCCGCGTGCAGAGCAGGTGTTACAACTTTTTGCCGAGCTGATTGGCCAGTACATCCACAAAGAGCAGCTGCTACAGCAATTGCAGGAAGCCAATGCCGCACTGACTGCGGTTAGCTTTACTGATGAGCTTACCAGCCTGCCCAACCGACGGGCGGTTTTCGAGCAGCTGCCGAAGCTTTTCTCCCGCGCCTGTGCTGACTCACGTTATGTGCTGGTGGCATTTGCCGACCTGGACGGTTTCAAACAAATTAACGATCGCTACGGACATGAAGCCGGCGACGCTTTTTTGAAATCCATCGCCCAGCGCCTGCGACAGCAAGCCACCAGCGATGAAGTACTGGGGCGGTTGGGAGGGGATGAATTTATTATGGCGATGGCTGGGCCGGAAATTTATGATCAGGCTATTGATGCTGCCGGGGCATTTAAAGCCAGGCTAGCGGCATTACTGAGCGGAGAATATCAGCTCGAATCCTGCTTTATCGATTACGCGGGTGCCAGCATCGGCGTAATTGTCGCTAATCCGGCAATTGCCACTCCGGATATGGCGGTACGCGCTGCGGATGCGGTGATGTATGAAGATAAAAAACGTCGTAGAGCCTCACACTGACCGCCTGCGGGAGCCGAAACGGCTCCCCTGAACTATCCAGTTATGCCATAAACCTCGCGAACATCACCTCTTTTTATATTTCTGATATCAATAATTTTCATCTTTTAATTGCGGGCAGGTAATACATTAGCCTTAATTTGTATGACGTTAACATCACATTTATCACTTTAACTGGTGGTTAATTTGTTGATTTTAAGTGATTTTATATTGGCCTTAAGAAAGTAAGTTCAACGTCAGACAAAAATTGTTATCTGAGTCGCAAAATCTAAATAAAAAAATCTTCTTATGTTTAGAGTGACATTGGTCACATCAATTCAGGTCTCATAAATATATAAAACCATGCTTTATTAAAAATGAAACATCGGTTCATTAATTTCAAGAGACCTGAATGTTATGAATAAAAAAACGATACTTTTGGAAGATGGGCGGAAAGTCACGCTGGGGCATCAACTGGCTTATGGCGGAGGCAATTTGCTGGGAAGTGGCGCCCTGGCGATTGCCGGTGCGTGGTTACTCTATTTTTATACCACCTTCTGCGGGCTGACACTGCTGGAGGCAGCATTTATCTTTTCGGTGGCCAGCGTGATCGACGCCATCAGTAATCCTCTTATGGGCTACCTCAGCGACAACTTTGGCAATACCTGGCTGGGCAAGCGTTTTGGTCGTCGACGTTTCTTCCTGTTGATTGGCGCACCGTTAATGATGTTCTACCCGCTGCTGTGGGTGGAAGGCTTTGGCTTCTGGTATTACCTGACCACTTACGTCATTTTTGAGCTGATTTATACTTCGGTGATGGTGCCGTATGAAACCCTCGCCACCGAAATGACCGACGATTTTGCGGTGCGCAGCAAACTGACCGGCTATAAAGCCATGTTCGGCAAAATTGCTAACTTCCTTGCAGCATTTATTCCCGGACAATTTATCCTGCTGTACGGTAAAGACTCTGCGCAGCCTTTTCTGTATACCGGCATAACCTATGGGCTGATCCTGTTGGTGGCGGTGGCACTGCTGCACGGCTTCTCATGGGAGCGAAAAGATACCGGAATCAAGGCGATAAAGCAGAAAAAGACCCTGTGGAAGACGATAGTGGCGCTGGCGCGCGATATGCAGTCGACATTCTATCTGCGAGTGTTTCGTAAGCATCTCGGCATGTACCTGTTTGGTTTTGGCGCTGAATGGCTGTTTGCTTCCGTCTTTACCTACTATGTTATTTTCGTGCTGCAATACGACCCGGCAATCCTTGCCGGACTGAACAGCCTGAATGCCATTCTGCAACTGTTCTCCACCGCGATTTTTATTGGCATCTGCGTCAAGTTTGGCTTTAGTAAACCTTATACCTGGGCGCTGTTAATCGTGGTCTTCGCGGTGTGCTGTTACAGCTTATTGCATTTCTTGCAATTACCGGCGCATCTGGCAACCATGGCGATCATTGGGGTAACCGTCATCTTTGGTCTAGGAACCGGCGGCGTGTATTACATTCCGTGGACGGTCTACACCTTCCTGGCGGACGTGGATGAAGTGTTTACCGGTCGTCGGCGTGAGGGCATTTATGCCGGTGCCATGACTTTCGCCGGCAAAATCGTGCGCTCAATTATCGTCTTTGCGATGGGCGCTCTGCTCAGCTATTACGGCTTCCAGTCGAAATCTCATGTACAGCCGGAAAGCGCGATTACCGCGATTTCGTGGGTGTTCTTCGGTGGCGTAATTGTGCTGGCGCTGGTGGCCATTTTCTTTAGTCGCCAGATGACCCTCGATCGCAAAACTCACCGCGTCGTGCTGGAAGAGGTGGCACGAATTAAAGCCGGTGGTGAGCTGAGTGCCATTAAACCCGAAGTGCGCGAAGTCATCGAAACTCTGGTGGGATATCCCTACGAGCAGTGCTGGGGCAACAGCGATATCTCGCGGAAAATGAAGCTGGCTGAAGAGGCCGCGCCAGCGATGCCGGAACAGCTGCCACAACGTTAATCCACTCCACTTGCTGATCAATACATTCCTGCCCATTGGGCAGGAAGGGATGAACACGTTTTAAGGAAAGAGAAATGAGGAAATTAACGGTCATTTCCGCATCGCTGTTTATGCTGGGCATCAGTTGCAGCGCAGCCAGTCAGTTACCTGACAGCAATAAGCTGGTGTGGCGAGCCATCGCCTTTGGTCAGTCGACCGATGTGAATTTTGCTACCAATGTTTTGCCGGAGAAAATCGGTGTCAATAATGTGACGCGGGAGAATGGTCAGCCGGTTCCGGCGCAAGGCGGCAAGCTGATCACGCCGGTTAATATTGAAAGCCGTGGCGGTAAGATTGGTAACAGCCATGACGGCCTGACGTTTTATTACACCCGATTGCCCGCCAGCACCAATATGCAGCTGGATGCCGAGATCAGCGTCGAGCAATTTGGTCCGGAAAATGGGGCGCTGCCTGCCGGGCAGGAGGGCGCAGGCCTGCTGGTCAGGGATGTGCTGGGCCAGCCGCGCTCAGAGAAGCTGAAACCGGGTTACGAAGAGTTTCCGGCCGCTGCCAATATGGTGATGAATGCGCTGCTTACCGAGGATAAGAAATCTCATTATCTGCTACAGGTAACGCAAATCGCGCGTAACGGTGTAAAAAATCCCTGGGGCAATGCCGGGGTGGAGATGGTGCGCGAGGCATACCATCACCGCCTGGATATCCGTCAGACGCCGCGTTTTCGTCTGCGGCTGGCGCGTACCAACGACGGTTTTATCGCCGGTTGGGCTCCAGCGGGCAGTGACCAGTGGGTTACTCAGCGTACGGGTGATGCAGATCGGGTGCTGGTACAGGACAAAACCGGCTATTACGTCGGCTTTTTTGCCTCGCGCAATGCACGGATTACCGTTCATCAGGCCAGCCTGACGCTGAGTGAGCATCAGGCGACAGCAACAGAGACATTTACGCCTGCGCGCCAGGCGGCAAAGGTTGAGATTGCCTCTTCAACGCTGGCAGCGCGACCGGATTACCGCTTCCAGTTGCGCAGTAATCAACCGGGTAAGCTGACGGTCAGCGTTAACGGCCAGCCACTGGTGCAGGATCAAGCGATAAAAGCCGGTGAGATGCAGTCGCTGGCGCTCAGGATCGCTGCTGAACCCCGGAAGATCGACTGGCGTCTGGTGACCGACAGCGGTGAAACCCTGACTGATAAGCTGACGGTTAAGCCGGTAAAGCTGGCCGATGCCGATAATCTTTATGTATCGCCACAGGGCAAGGCTGATAATAACGGCAGTCGTGAGCAGCCACTGGATTTTGCGACTGCGGCTTCCGCGCTGTCACCGGGTGGAACCCTGTGGCTGGCTGATGGTGATTATCCACTGACCACGCTGCCTGCCAGCGCCAGCGGCACGCCTCAGCAGGCGAAAAAACTGCGCCCGCTCGGTAAGCATGCGGTGTTTTATGGGCTTAATCTTGCCGCCAGCCACTGGGATATTCAGGGGATTAGCGTGACGGCTAAAAGCTTCAATATTTCCGGCAGTTATAATCATATCGATCGGGTAGTGGCACACCATGCTGACGACACCGGTATCTGGGTGGCTTCACCGCCGGAGGTGGGACGCGCACTGTGGGCCAGCCACAATATCATTTCGAACTCTGAGTCTTATGCTAATCAGGATCCCGGCCAGATAAACGCCGATGGCTTTGCGGTGAAAATGCGCGTCGGAGAGGGCAATAAACTGATTGCCTGTTTCGCCCATGATAATGTTGACGATGGTTTTGACCTGTTTAATAAAATCGAAGACGGCCCAAATGGCCGGGTGATTATCGAGAAAAGTATCTCGCTGCGTAATCGTAATAATGGTTTTAAACTCGGCGGCGAAGGTTTGCCGGTCGCACATCAGGTGTCGGACAGTGTGGCGATAGAGAATGGCATGGATGGCTTCACCGATAACTTTAATCCGGGTGCATTACTGGTGCGGAATAATATTGCGGTCGACAATAAACGCTTTAATTATCTTTTCCGTCCCGGCCCCTACACCCAGCCAGATAAACAGGGGCAGCTGGAAGGTAATATTTCCTTGCGAACTTCACCCGCGCAATATGCCGATGCGGTAACCGGTCGTCTGAAAAATAATCACTTTCTGACGCTGGATGATAATAAACCAACAGCGAAATAATAAAACCTGATGTAACACGAATAAAAAATACCAATGGGGTTTTGTAATGACTAAACAGACATTAATGATCTGCGGGTTACTGCTGTGTTCTTTTCAGGCTGCGGCGGTCACGCTGGATGTGCGGCATGAGTGGCAGGATGACAGCAAGGTCCACAAGGATCGCTTTGCCGTCTCCCATCGTTTTGACAACGGTATTGGTTTCTCGCTGGAAGCGAAATGGAAGTCGGGCGGCGATAATAGCAATAAAGCATTCCACGATATCGTCAGTAACGGCACGGAAAACAGCATCAACTATCAATATAAGATTACGCCAGAGTGGTTTATTCAGCCGGGATTCACGCTCGAATCATCCAGCAACAGCAGTATCTATAAACCCTTTTTAACCACCGGTTACGCCTTTGATAGCGGGATTTATTTAAATGGACGTTACCGCTACGAATATAAACGTGTTTCAGATGAAGGGAAAGAAGATGAGAAAACCAATCGCGGTGAGTTCTGGCTGGGATATCGCTATCAGGACTGGCGTTTTGAATATAATTTCATCTATAAACACAGCGATCAAATTCGTTTCGATAATAAAAAGTGGGACTATGAACATAATGTGAAAGCATTGTGGAAGCTGAATAAAAACTGGGCTCCCTATACCGAACTGGGGAATATCAGCGTGCGTAAAACCAGCGACGAGCGGCAGACGCGCTTTCGCGTCGGCGTACAATACAGTTTTTAACGCTGATGATGTGCTTTAAAAGTCAATCGCGCAGCAAACCGGTGTCGTTTACCGGCTGCTGCGCGTCGGATTATCCCTTAACCGTAGTGGGCTCGCCAGCGACCGGATGAGTGTCGCTGCTTACCGCCGCCGCGCGTGCTGCGGCATCAACCGGTTCGTCATATTTGCGCTTCAGATGATTTTGCACCTGCTGAAGTAACGCACCGTCGAGGGTGTAGTGTCGCAGATAGACCCACAGCGTCAGGCCAAAGAACAGCATCGGTACCACAATCATGATGCCCTGCATGCCCATTATGGTACTGGCAGTTTGCGGCACGCCAGCCTGATAACCGGCCGCTCCCAGCAGCACGCCAATCACCAGCCCGGCAAAAGCTGCACCGGCCTTGACCACCATGGTTTGCACCGCAAAAGCGATACTTTCGATGCGCATGCCCAGCGCGTAGTCGCCATAGTCGACGGTGTCGGCAACCATAATCACCAGCAATACCCAGAAGAAAGCGCCGCCGCTGTTAGCCATAATGCCGGACAGCGCAATCAGCGTCGCGCTCTGCGGCGCATACAGTCCAACGTACAGCAGCAGCAGGCAGCTCAGCACCGGTAACACCGAGGCGCTAATCCATAACACCCGGCGCGAAAAGCGCTTCGCCAGCATCGGGAACAGCGCAATGGTCGCCAGGTTAGCGATTCCGGCATACATCATATACCAGGGGAAAAGCTCTTCCCGACCGACGACATACTTGAAGTAGTAAATGGCAAATGACTGAATGACGTTATGCGCCATATTCCATGAAAGGGCCATAACCAGCAGCGCAAACAGCGGTTTATTGCGCACAATCATCATCAGCACGCTTTTCAGACCATGCTGCACCTGCGTCGCGCCATGGTGCGATGAGGAGTATTTCTCTTTAACGTTGACCAGCGTAACAAGCGTGGAGAGGATAAAAAAGAACACCAGAATAAAGGTAAAGCGCATAAAGCCGTCGCCCTGATGCCCTTGCCCCAGCAGGTTTATCAGCGGCAGGCCAATTACGCCGGTGAGATAACCCGCGCTGCTGGCAAAAAAGCGCGGCCAGGGAATCAGTGCTTCGCGCTCGCGCTTATCGACGGTGATGCAGGGCACCAGTGACCAGAACGGCACATCCATTATGGTGTAGGTAAAGCCCCAGAGAATGTAAGTCACCCAGATATAAGCAATCAGCGCGCCACCGGAGAAGTTGTGCGCGCAGAATACGCTGATCAGCACCACGGAATTGACAAGGGTGCCAATCAGAATCCACGGTTTAAATTTACCCCAGCGTGTGCGTGTGCGTTCGACGATCCAGCCCATAACCGGATCAAGCAGCGCATCCAGAATTCGCGCTACCAGAAACAGTGAAGCTACCATACTGACGGATATGCCGACGACATCAGTATAGTAGTACATCAGGTACATATAAATAATCCCGATGGCAAAGTCTTTACCAAAGGCACCGAATCCATAGCTGATTTTAGTTTTTAACGATACGCTCATGGCTATCTCCGCACGTCCCCGGAGTACCGACGCTGACAGCCAGAAAAACAGCGTCGGCCTCCTTTCTGTGCGGCTTAATGTAGGGTAGGTGGGGGTATCAGCGGTAAGTCGGCAACCAGTTGCCGTGCGCCTCGATTAACGCGTCGCACAGTCGGATAGTGTCATCGATCGACAGCTCAGCCGAGGTATGCGGATCGAGCAGCGCGGCGTGATAGATATGTTCTTTTTTCAGCGTCACGGCTGCTTCTATCGTCAATAACTGGGTGTTGATATTGGTGCGGTTGAGCGCCGCCAGCTGCGGTGGCAGATCACCGACAACGGTTGGCGTGATGCCCTGCGCATCCACCAGGCACGGCACTTCCACGCAGGCGTCGGTCGGCAGGTTGGTGATCAGCCCACGGTTGAGTACATTCCCGCCAATTTTATACGGCAGGTCAGTTTCCATCGCCTCAATGATATAAGAGGCATATTCATGGCTGCGGTGATGAGTCAGCGCTTCGTCACGGGTTAATTGTTCACGTTGCAGCTGCCAATTGTTGATTTGCTCAATACAGCGGCGCGGATACTCATCCAGCGGAATATTAAAGCGCTCGATTAACTGCGGATAGTTGCGTTTAATCCAGTAGGGCATATATTCCGCGTTATGCTCAGAAGACTCGGTCACGTAGTAGCCGAATACCCGCATAATCTCATGACGCACCATATCGTCATGCTTATGCTGCAAGCCGGCGGCGCGGCGTTTAATTTCCGGATAAATATCCTCGCCGTGGCGCTTAATATCCAGCAGCCACGCCATATGATTGATCCCGGCAATTTGCCAGGTGACGCCGTCGGTTGGCATATCCACCGCCTTCAGCAGCGTCTCGGCGCAGACCTGCACACTGTGGCACAGCCCAACGGTTTTAATGCCGGTATGACGCAACATCGCGCCGGTCAGTGACGCCATTGGATTGGTGTAGTTAAGGAACCAGGCGTCCGGACAGACTTGTTCCATGTCGCGGGCGATGTCGAACAGCACCGGAATGGTGCGCAGGGCGCGAAACAGACCGCCAATTCCCAGCGTATCCGCAATGGTCTGACGCAAGCCAAACTGCTTTGGAATGTCAAAGTCGGTGACGGTACAGGGCTGATAACCGCCGACCTGAATCGCATTAATCACATATTTCGCCCCTTGTAATGCCGCGCGGCGCTGTTCAACGCCGACATATTTTTCAATCGATGCGCGGCCCTGATTAATATTCTGATTAATGTTATTCAGCATATTCCACGAATCTTGCAAACGACTTTCATCAATATCGTAAAGTGCAATCTGCACATCCGATAATGCCGGTGTTGCCATAATGTCGCCGAGCACATTTTTTGCAAATACGGTGCTGCCCGCACCGATAAAAGTGATTTTCATGATTCTTTCCTTTGCCTGTGAATGTTGCGATGGAAAGACTCTAGGCAGAGACTGAATTAATGTATATGTCGTTTTGTGACATCAATATGGCGAAAAATAAAAGCCGGTAAAAACTGTGAAGTTGTTCTCAAATCATCGGTTAGCAGCAGCGTAGTGCTTGCCAGCAGCACGGCAGGGCATTACAAACAGCATTATCTATAGGGTTATGTGATGTCGTATATGCGGTAAAACCTGAGGTGAAAATGCAGAAGGATCTAAAACCTGAAGAGATATCGCATTTCGGTCTGAATGTTTTTCAGTATGGTCATGAAGTCTGTCGTCCAGGGCACAGCTATGGTCCGGCGGTACGTCAGCACTATTTACTGCATTATATCATTCGCGGAACCGGCGAGCTGTTTACCGAGCGGGGACGTCATCAGGTGTATGCCGGAGAAGCCTTTCTGATTCATCCACATGAAATTACCACTTATTGCGCCGATAAACGCCAGCCGTGGGAATATATGTGGATTGAAATTGACGGTTTAATTGTGGCGCGCACGTTTGAATCCTGCGGATTAAACCGTGATAATCCGGTTTACACCCCGGTTGCCGGCGGCGAACAGCGTGAAGAGTTACACTATTTACAGCAAATCGTTCAACAGGAGACCGGGCAGTCATTGCGTATCGCCGGTCTGACCTGCCTGTTTCTCGATGCGCTGCTGGCGAATGCGCCACAGACCGGTACGGCACGCCAGGGCGATGATCAACCGGTGGAAAAAGCCATTCACTGGATGGAACGCAATTATCATGAAAGTATCAGCGTCAGTGATATTGCCGCCTGGTGCCGGGTCGATCGCAGCTATCTGAGCCGGTTGTTTAAGCAGCGTTTTGGCTATGGGCCGAAACACTATCTGATTATGTTGCGGATGAACGTTGCCACCTCACTGCTGCTCGACGCCAGGCTGCCGATAAAGGTGATTGCGTTTTCGGTCGGCTACCGCGATCAGATGCAGTTTGCCAGAGTATTTCGCCAGATTTATCAGATGTCGCCGGGAGAGTGGCGTCGGCAGCAGGCGGCTCTGGCGTAAAGCGGGAGAGCCTCGAACGAGGTTCCGCTGGCGTTATCGTACCCTGAGATCACTTTTCACCAGCGCAATAAACAGATCGCGGGTGCGATCCTGATGCGCGCTATTCCAGATGATACCGACATCCCAGCCGGAGTAGGGGCCGTACAGCGGGATCATCCCGATTCCCGATGGCGCAATATACACCGCGGCTTCCGGCACAATAGCGCTGCCGATGCCCGCTGCAACCATGGCAATCAGTGTCTGAATATCATTTGCCTGCTGGACTATCTGCGGCTCGATTCGATTAAACCGCATAAATCTGGCGATTTGCCGGTTAAGCCCCGGGCCTCTGTCGGCAGACAGCTGCAACAGCGGCAGCTCGGCGAACGCCTGATAATCGGTTGAAGCATTCAGCTGGGCATTAATTAACGCTTTCTCCTTTTGCGGTACCGCCAGCACCAGTGATTCCGCCTTTAATGCTATACCGGTTAACGGCGGCTCAACCGGCAGGCGCATAAAAGCCAGCTGTAAGCGACCGGCAAGCAGCGCGTCAATTTGCACTGCCGATGGCATATCTTCGAGGCTGATATTAATTTCAGGCCAGCTGCGGCGAAAATCTGCCACCAGCTCTGGCGCCACCTTGATACCTGATAATCCAAAACCTATCGCCAGGTTGCCGGTTTTTCCCCGGGCAACATTCAGCGCCAGCTGGCGGAATTCACTGATGCCAGAGACCGCTTCATGGGCTTTATCAATCAGTTGCATACCTGCATGGGTAAGCTGCGCACCATGGCGTCCGCGAATAAACAGATGCACGCCGAGTTCATTTTCCAGTGACTGAATTTTCTTGGTTAAGGCCGGCTGTGTCATAAATAGTTTCTGCGCCGCTTCACGATAATTTTTAGTTTCAGCCAACATCACGAATGCCTGTAACAGTCGAGTATCCATTCCGTTTCATTATCAATCGCAGATTTATTTTGATTATATTTTCATCTTTTTTTGCCTTCTAATATCAGCAAATCATGACACCGTGACTCTGATCACATTCGGTCAGTTTATGGTTCAGGGGGATGCAATGGAAAAGCAACACTTTATCTTTTTTATCAAAGGAAAAATCGTTGTTCCTCAGTCGCTTGATGAGGCTGGTGCTGGCGAGGTAATTCGATCGGTATTACTACAGCAGTTTAATATATCCCGTTTACATATTATCGCAGAAAATAATAAAGAGGCTTTGGATAAATTCGCGTTAATCAGCGCAACGGCGGCAGATGACCCTTTAAAAGAGGTGGTGATATGTTAATTCTCGGTATTACTAACAATGATACCGCCGGAGCCTGTCTGGTTGAAGGAGATAAAATCGTTGCGGCGGCGCATGAAGAGCGGTTTACCCGTATCAAAGGCCATAAGATCTGGCCACAGCAGTCGATAGATTATGTATTAAGCGCAACAGGTAAGAGTTTATCGGATGTCGATATTGTCGCCTATGGTTGGAACGCCGGGTTTAACGAGGGCTACTGTCTTAACCTCTATGTCGAAAGAATTATTTATGAGTGTATTAATAATTTCGACAATGTATTTATTTTAAAGAAGAGAATTGCCGATGAAATGATTAATGACGCCGGGAAAAGAGCCGAATTCGATCTTTTTATCGCGGAAAATAATTTATCGGGCAAAGTGATGTACATCGATCATCACGATACTCACGCCTGGGGGGCCTGGCTCTGTTCGCCGTTTGATCAGGCTCTGGTAGTGACCTGTGACGGCCGGGGCGACTTTATTTCACTGACGGTACGCTATATCGATAACGGCAGTGAGGTGGTGCTGCAACGCGAAACCACGCTTGACAGCCTTGGCTATTTTTATGGCCGCATCACGCATTTACTCGGCTTTAAGGCTAATCGTCATGAAGGTAAAATCACCGGGCTGGCGGCGCATGGCGATCCGCTTAAGGCACTGCCGCTGATGCGCAAAATGATCGATGTGCGCGACAGTCGGCTGATTGCCAATTGTGGCGACTATTATTTGCCGTCTTACCATGGTTACTCTGAAAAGCTGGTCGATGAAATCAATAGCTTTTCTCCACAGGATATTGCTGCGGCGGCGCAAAAACATATTCAGGATATTATTGCGGCAATTTTGATGCCTTATGTGAAAAATTATAAGGTTAAAAATATCTGTCTGGCGGGTGGGCTATTTGGCAATGTTCGCCTTAACCAATGTGTGCGGGAACTGGCCGGTATCGAAAACGTTTACGTGCTGCCCTGCATGGGAGATGAGGGATTACCGCTGGCCGCGGCGGTGACGGCGTTATGGCGTAAAACAGGAAATCGCTGCCCGCTTAACAGCATGGCGCTTGGTCCTGAATACAGTAACCGGCAGATTGAGGAGATTCTGTCGCAGCACCGCGATTTGAGGGTTGAGCAGCCCGGCGATCTGGTTAAAGAGATCTTAACCTTGCTGCGTTCAGACACCATTCTGGCGTTCTTTCGTGGTCGCATGGAGTTTGGCGCTCGGGCGCTGTGCCAGCGCAGTATCATCTGTCATGCAAACAACAAGGATGTGAACATATGGCTGAATGAAAAACTCAAGCGCACCGAGTTTATGCCTTTTGCTCCGGTAACGGCGGAAAATCTGGCAGAGTTCTGCTTTTGTCACTGGTCTGACAGGGATAAATCAGCGGAATTTATGACGATTACCTATAACTGCAAGCCAGTAATGACCGCACGCTGTCCGGCAACCGTACATATCGACAATACCGCCCGACCGCAGATTATTCGCGAGGAGAGCGATCCCTTGATGTATTCATTAATCAATAAATGGTATCAGTTATCCGGCCAGCCTTGCCTGATCAATACCTCATTTAATCGCCATGAAGAACCAATAATCAACACTCCGCAGCAGGCATTATCCGTATTACGTGAAGGTGCCGTTGATGCAGTCATTTTTAATGATAAATTTCTCGTTACAAGGAATAAGTGATGAAAGAGAATGAACCTAAATGGATAAATACCATTTTGTTCGATCTTGATGGAGTTATTATTGACTCTAACGAAGCCATCGTTAATGCCTGGAAAACCACCGCCAGAGAGTATGGCTGTGATATTTCACCAGAACAGATCGAAAAGTATATTATCGGCGCATCGCATAAATATACCCTGGAAAATATCTTTCCACATTTCACTGCCGAAACACGCGCGCTGATTCACAGAAAGGTCGATCAGCGGGAAGCTGAAGCTGAGTGCGTGCTGATTGATGGTCTGAAGTCGCTGCTGTTTCAGCTAAAAAGCTGTCCGTTAAATATCGGCATCGTTACCAGCAGCTGGCCGGAAAAAATCAATAATGTGCTCGATCAGCATAATTTGCATATCTTCAGCTGCATTATCTCCCGGCACGACGTGGTGCGCGGCAAGCCTGATCCACTGCCCTATACCACCGCTATCGAGCGATTTAACACCCGGCCAGAACAGACTTTGGTGTTTGAGGATTCAGATAACGGCATTATTTCTGCGCTGACGGCCGGGGCGAACTGTATTGCGATTAACAATACCAATAATCGCGATATTTTATCGGTGCGTGACTTTAATTCGCTGGCCGTCGATGATCAACAGCTGAGTTATCAGTTTCTTGGTAGCACACTGGGGCTGCGCTGCGACAGCCAGAATTAACCACGTCAGGCTGGCATTTTTAGCGCCAGCCAACGTTAACTCAGCGCTAAAATAAAACAGACAGTGCGGTTGTGCCGTGTTATGGTGGTGTCTCTATAAGTAATAATGAAGGTTTATATCTTAAATTTAAAATTCCAATGCCCGTCCTGTTACGGTCATCAATATCGCTCTTCCCTGTATGATGTCTCCCCAAAGAATCCCCATGGTGCAGTCTGTATTTTTTGCAAATCCCGTATGACAGTGAGTTATCTTGCTGTATCAACGGTCATTGCTGATTTTCGCAGCAGTCTGTAACACCGCTTCTTCTGATATATGAGCTCAGCTCATAGCATCAAGCAGATAATGCAGATAGTTTTTTCCGGCTGTAGTTCTTAAGGTTATCGAGCGTGATGGATTGCCATCGCCATACTCTAACCTGATGTCGGAGAAGCACATGCAACAACGTAAACTGGGTAGCCACGGTCCTGAAGTTTCAGCGCTTGGGCTTGGCTGCATGGGACTAAGTTTCGGTTACGGGCCGGCCACCGATAAGCAGCAGGCGATTGCGTTAATCCGCGCTGCGGTTGAACGTGGCGTCACTTTTTTTGACACCGCAGAAGTCTACGGCCCCTTTACTAATGAAACCTTATTGGGCGAAGCGCTGGCTCCATTTCGCGATCGGGTGGTCATCGCCAGTAAATTTGGCTTTGATTTGCCGCAACCCGACAACCAGCAAATTCTTAACAGCCGCCCGGAACATATTCGCAAAGCCGTGGAAGGCTCGTTGAAACGCCTGAATGTTGAAGCTATTGATCTGCTTTATCAGCATCGTGTCGATCCGGATGTACCGATTGAAGAGGTTGCCGGTACGGTTAAGCAGCTGATTGCTGAAGGCAAGGTTAAGCACTTTGGTTTGTCCGAAGCCGGTGCGCAAACCATTCGTCGCGCCCATGCGGTACAACCGGTGGCGGCACTGCAAAGTGAATATTCGCTGTGGTGGCGTGAACCCGAGCAGGAAATTATCCCAACGCTGGAAGAACTTGGCATTGGTTTCGTGCCGTTTAGTCCGCTGGGAAAAGGTTTTCTGACCGGAGCGATTAATGAAAATACCGCCTTCGACAGTTCAGACTTCCGCAATAAAGTGCCACGCTTCAGTACCGATGCGCGTAAAGCCAACCAGGTTCTGGTTGATGAACTGGCTAATATTGCCCGGCAGAAAGAGGCGACTCCGGCGCAGATTGCGCTGGCCTGGTTGCTGGCGCAGAAGCCGTGGATCGTTCCTATTCCCGGCACCACTAAACTCCACCGGCTGGAAGAGAATACCGCAGCGGCACAACTGACGCTGTCAGCGCAGGAACTGAGCCTGATTAACCGTGCGCTGGCGGATATTGAAGTGCAGGGTGCGCGCTATCCGAAAGAGATAGCGGACAGAGTCGGGCGTTAAGTTATCTGCCAGCCCTGAATACGGACGGCGAAAACGTCGTCCGTATCGCAACACTGGCGGATTTATTCCGGCGAATAGCGTAGCGCGTCAATCAGCAGCGCAAAAGCCGCGGTATGCTGTTTCCGGCTGGGATAATAGAGGTAATAGCCGGGGAAAGCGGGGCACCAGTCATCCAGTACCGTTTCCAGTTTCCCGTCGGCCACGGCCTGGATTATGGTGTCTTCCGGCACAATCGCCAGACCAATGCCGGCTATCGCGGCATCAATACGCGGTTGCAGATTATTGAACGTCAGCTGCCCTTCAACCCGCACGCGCAGTTCGCGCTGATCTTTTTCAAACTCCCAGGCATACAGCCCACCCATAGTGGGTAAGCGCATATTAATACAGTTATGCTGCTGTAAATCCTGCGGCGTTACCGGGCGACCACAGCGTGAAAAATACGCTGGCGAACCGATAACGGCCATCCGCATTTCCGGGCCGATACTCACGGCAATCATATCCTTAGCCACTTGCTCACCCAGCCGGACACCTGCATCAAAACGACCGCTGACAATATCCGTCAGCGTATTATCACTGACGATTTCGACTTTAATATCGGGATAATCTTTGAGGAACTGCTCGAGTGCTGGCCAGAGTGCGCAGCGCAGCGCGTGTTCGCCGGCGCTGATACGAATATTTCCGGCCGGTTTCTCGCGCATTTCGCTCAGCGCCATCAGCTCACTTTCAATTTCGGCAAAACGCGGCCCAAGGGCGTTAATCAGCTTTTCTCCCGCTTCCGTCGGCGCAACGCTGCGGGTAGTACGGGTTAACAGTCGTAAATCGAGGCGCTCCTCCAGACCACGAATCGCATGACTTAATGCTGATTGTGATACCCCCAGCTTTGCCGCCGCTTTGGTAAAGCTCCTTTCTCTGGCAATCACAATCAGTGAAAGTAAGTCATTAAAGTTATCTTTTAGCATGGGCAAATCCGTGGTCGGCGAGTGGATTGAAAAAATTGATGCCTGACGGTAGGCAATCCCTGTTGCGATATCCCGCCCGTTAATGAAGATACATCATTATAACGGACTTGAGATGATTCACTAATGAGTCTGGTTCATAACGCCGACAGGTTAATGTTTAACGGTTTTATTGAAAATAAGAATTATTATCAAAAATAATTGTGTTTATTTATTTATCCTGATGACTGTCACCGATAGTAATTATATTACCGCTTTAATTGCGCAAATTTTCGCCATATTTGTCTTAATTATAAATCTACTCGGATTTGTGCCAGGAAGAGCGGAGATAATCACCAAAATAGCCAGTCATCTCCTGTGATTAAAATTAATAAGAACATAATTCAGGCATAAAAATTACAATTAGTAATATATGTATCCATGTTATTATTTAATTGTTTTGAATCCCGCCAATTTTTTAACTTTGCTATTACTTTTAAGCATGTGAGAGTCGTAATGCTATGCTGCTTCAAAAAGAGACTACCCGCCGTAAGTTTTTAATCGGCTCGCTGATGGCACTGCCGGTCAGCGACATGATATTTAAAGGTCTGACTGCTGCCGAGGCGGCAGAAATGGCCGCTCCGGAACTGCTGGACTATAAACCAATCTTCTTTACCACCGAGCAGTGGCAGTTTGTGATGGCTGCCTGTGACCGTTTAATTCCGGCCGGTGGTAAAGGCAACGCGCCTGGTGCACTGGAAACCAACGTGCCGATCTTTATCGATCAGCAGCTGCATGGCGATCTGGGTGATGAGATCTATATGCAGGGGCCTTTCGAGCCCCATGCGCCTGCCACCATGGGCTATCAGATTCCCTATCGTCCGCAGCAAATCTTCAAAATCGGTATTGAGCTGACTAACCGCTGGTGCCAGCAGCAATACCAACAGCCTTTCCGTCTGTTGTCCGATCGGGACAAAGAGACGGTACTGACGCAGTTACAAAACAATCAGATCGACTTTGCCAGCATGGGAGAGGACGCCCTGAAACCGGCTCAATTCTTTAGCGAACTGCTTTCTGAAACCAAACACGGCTATCTCTCCGATCCGATGTACGGTGGCAACAAAGGCATGAAAGCATGGATTGCCATTGGCTTTCCTGGTGCACGCGCCAGCTACCTGGAGTGGGTTAAACAGCACAACGTGCCTTATCCATTAGGTCCGGTGAGTATTGAGGGCGCACGCGCCTGAACCTTTTGAGTTTTTTAAGTTTTTTGCAGATTGACAGGGTTAACAATGGCACAGCTGAATAAAGAAGAAGTCGACGTCGTCGTCGTCGGCCTGGGATGGGCTGGCTCGCTGATGAGTATCGAGCTGGCAATGGCCGGATTAAAAGTACGCGCGCTGGAGCGCGGTCCGGACCGCAATTACGATGCGTTTGCTTATCCCAAACCGGCCGACGAATACGCTTACGCCGTACGTAACAAAGTGATGGCGACCCCGGCAGAAGCGGCGGTAACCGTACGACACAATATGCGTCAGACTGCACTACCGACGCGCAAATGGGGCGCATTCTGTCCGGGTAACGGAGTGGGCGGTTCAGGCCTGCACTGGACGGCAGTGTTAATTCGCCCAACGCCGACCGACCTGAAACTGAAAACCTATGCCGATCAGGCGTATAAGCCAGGTATTCTCGCCGAAGAGATGGAAATTGGCGATTTCCCGTTTAGCTGGGATGAGATCGAACCTTACTACGAAAAGTTTGAAATGATCTGTGGTCAGTCGGGGCAAACCGGCAATCTGCGCGGAAAAATTCTGGAAGGCGGCGATCCTTTTGAAGGCCCGCGAGCGAATCCTTATCCGTTGCCGCCGCTCGATGATACCCTTAACAACACGATGTTTGTTAAAGCGGCGAAAAAGCTCGGCTATCATCCGTTCCCGAATCCGTCCGCTTGCGTTTCCCGCCCGTGGACCAACCCGTACGGTAATCAGATCGCGCCTTGTAACTATTGCGGCTATTGCAGTAAATACCCGTGCCTGAACTACTCGAAAGCATCGCCGCAAACTGCGGTTATGGATGCATTAAAACGTATGGACAACTTCTCTTATGAAGTGCATGCCAACGTGATGAAAGTGGTACTGCACGAGGATAAGAAAACCGCCAAAGGCGTGCTTTACATTGATGAGCAGGGTAACGAGTGCTTCCAGCCCGCGAAAATCGTGGTGCTGAGCGGCTTCCAGTTCGTTAATGTGCGTCTGATGCTGCTATCCGGCATTGGTCAGCCGTATAACCCGATCACCAATGAAGGGGTGGTTGGGCGTAACTATGCCTTCCTCAGCAACGGCGGTGCCACGCTGTTCTTCAAAGATAAAAACTTTAATCCTTTCGCCACTGCCGGTGCGACCGGACAGATGTTTAATGACATTTCGCCAGGCAACTTTGATGGTCCGTCATTGGGCTTTATTGGCGGGGCGAAGATCCACAGTTCTCAGGCAACCGGCACGCCAATCAGCACCGCGTTACCTAAAGGAACGCCAGGCTGGGGTAGCGGCTGGAAAGAGGGGCTGGAAGAGTGGTATGGCCATTCGATGAAAATCAGCATTACCACCACCTGTATGTCTTATCGCGATATCTATCTTGACCTCGATCCGAACTATAAAGACGAGTACGGCTATCCGCTGCTGCGCATGACTTTCGACTGGAAAGAGAACGAGCTGAAACTGCAACAGCATCTGCGTGGCATTGTCGGTGATATCACTAAAGAGCTGAACCCTGACAGCTACAGCGAAAGCTTCCTCGGCATGGATGCGCATTTTGATCTGACTAAATACGTCTCTACTCACAATGTCGGTGGTGCAGTGATGGGCGATTCGCCGAAGACCTCGGCGTTAAACCGTTACCTGCAAAGCTGGGATGTGCATAACGTGTTTGTGCCGGGCGGCAACGCGTTCCCGCAGAACTTCCAGGCAAATCCGACTGATACCATCGGTGCCATCACCCTGATGGCGGCGCAGGCAATCAAAGATCAGTACCTGAAAAATCCGGGCCCTCTGGTGCAGGCATAAGTGAGATGAAAATGATCAAAGCTAAAGGTTTTTTTATCGCAAATGCGCTGGTGGTGGCACTGGGTTGGGCAGCCAGCGCGCAGGCGGATAATGCTGAGCTGATTAAGCGAGGCGAGTATATTTCCCGGCTGGGTGATTGCAGTGCTTGTCACTCGGTTCCGGGTAAAGCTGAGTTTTCCGGGGGGTTGGCGATTGAGTCGAATCTGGGCACCATTTATTCGACCAATATCACCCCCGATAAGCAGCATGGTATTGGTCATTACAGCGAGCAGCAATTTGCGGATGCGGTGCGTAAGGGCGTGCTGCCGGATGGCACCCGTTTGTATCCGGCGATGCCGTATCCTGATTATGTGAAAATCAGTGATGAGGATATGCATGCGCTTTACGTCTATTTCATGCAGGGAGTAAAGGCCAGCGCGGAACAGCCGCCGAAGACCGATCTCAGCTTTCCGTTTAGCCAGCGCTGGGGAATGCGTTTCTGGAACTGGGCATTCACCAGTGATACGCCTTTCCAGCCGATTGGCGGCGCTTCTGCGCAGATCAATCGTGGTGCCTACCTGGTGGAAAGTCTCGGGCACTGCGGCAGTTGCCATACCCCACGTGGTCTGGGCATGAATGAGAAAGCCCTCGACAGCAGCGAGCCGCAGTTCCTTGCCGGTGGCAATCTCAACGGCTGGGATGTGCCGACCCTGCGCGGCTTGCCGCGCTGGAGCGAGCAGGAAATTGTCGATTATCTGGCAACCGGACGTAACGACAAAGCGGCAGTGGGCGGGGAAATGACCTCGGTAGTCGAGCACAGCACCTCGTATATGACTGATGAAGACTTGCGCTCGATTGCGGCTTACCTGAAGTTCCTCGGTGGTAATCCACCGCTGGTGAAAGGTGATGAGCAAGCGGCACAGGCAACCGAAGCCAAACTGACGGCAGCGAAAAATCTGACCCTCGGCGAGCGCCTTTATCTTGATAACTGCGGTGCCTGCCACTTTGTTACCGGCAAAGGTTCACCAGCAATCTTCCCGCAGCTGGATCAGGCAACCATCGTCAATACGCAGGATCCGGGTGGGTTAATTCATACCATTCTCGCGGGCGCTCAGCAGCCGTCTACTGCCCGTGCACCTTCAACACTGGCGATGCCAGGTTTTGCTCAACGTCTGAATGACGATGAAGTCGCGCAGCTTGCGACCTTTATTCGTCAGGGCTGGAGCAATAACGCCGCGGCGGTCAGCGCAGACCAGGTAAAAAAGGTAAGAGAAAACCTAAAGCATTAATAATCAGTGATTAACCGGGGCGGTTGAAACTTCGCCCAGGTCACAACTCTGCTGTCGCGGCGGTGTTCTTGCCGCCGCGACAAATTACCTGCGGTTAACCCCTCGCCAAACTGACTTCACCGCTTCGCTAAGGGCTGACGACCGGCCACGCCTCTTTCCTGAGTCACTCTTTCCCAACATAGATTAACCCGCAGCTGAATTGATGAATTTTTTTTATGATCGAGAGTCGGCCGATCGACAGACTGATTTTTCTCAATTTTTTCATCAATCTGCGAGCAAAATCACTCTTCAAAACTGGCTAAATTTCATTCATATGTCACATTCCAATGTTACATGTGTAAAATATTGTTTTATATGTGTTAATCTTCTGACTTCCTTATCGGACAGAATTATCAACAATATAAATACCGTTAAATATTCATTTAATATTTTGCAGTTATGATTTTTGCGTAGTGCATCACAGTCTGTTTAATCGATTTACGGCTGACTATTAGCACAAATTGCTAAAACATCAAATGTTAAAGGCTTAAGGAAATTTAACAATGTCTGAGTTCCTGCCCTTTTCCCGTCCCGCGTTGGGTGAAAGCGAATTAGCTGCCGTCCGTGAGGTTTTTACCTCCGGCTGGATTACTACTGGCCCCAAAAATCAGCAGCTGGAGCAGGCATTTTGTCAGTTGACCGGTAATCAACATGCTATCGCGCTGAGTTCTGCAACGGCGGGGATGCACGTCACGCTGATGGCTTTAGGGATTAAGGCCGGGGATGAGGTGATTACGCCTTCTCTGACCTGGGTTTCCACGCTGAATATGATCGTGTTACTGGGCGCTGAGCCGGTAATGATTGATGTCGATCGCGAAACCCTGATGGTGACGCCCGAGCTGATTGAAGCCGCCATTACTCCGCGCACCCGGGCAATTGTACCGGTGCACTATGCCGGAGCGCCGGCGGATATTGATGCGATTCGCGCCATTGGTGAACGCCATGGTATTCCGGTGATTGAAGATGCTGCGCACGCGGTGGGCACTTACTACAAGGGCGCGCATATTGGTGCATCCGGCACCGCCATTTTCTCTTTCCATGCAATTAAAAATATCACCTGCGCTGAGGGCGGGCTGGTCGTCACCGATGATGAACAGTTGGCGAACCGCATCCGCAGCCTTAAGTTTCATGGTCTGGGCGTGGACGCTTATGACCGCCAGACGCTGGGCCGTGCGCCGCAGGCCGAGGTTATCAGCCCCGGATTCAAATACAATCTGGCGGATATCAATGCGGCGATTGCGCTGGTGCAGCTGGAAAAACTTCCTCAGCTCAATGCGCGGCGCGCTGAGATTGCCGGGCGTTATCTACAGGCGCTGGCGGGCGGCCCCTTAACGCCGCTGGCACTGCCTGAATGGCAACATCATCACGCCTGGCACCTGTTTATTATTCGGGTTGATGAGCAGAAAGCCGGTATCAGCCGCGATGAATTAATGCAGCAGTTAAAAAACCGCGGCATTGGCAGCGGGCTGCATTTCCGCGCGGCGCATACGCAAAAATATTATCGCGAACGCTTTCCTCAGCTCTCATTACCGGATACCGAGTGGAACTCTGCACGTATTTGTTCCATTCCATTGTTCCCGGGCATGACTGATGAAGACACTACGCGCGTAATCCTCGCGCTAAACGAGATTGCCGGAAAATAACGACATGAATGAACAACCAATTAATAAAGTCTCGGTAGTGATCCCAGTCTTTAACGAGCAGGCGTGCCTGCCGGAATTGATCCGGCGCACCACTGCTGCCTGCGCCTTGCTGCCCATGGATTATGAAATTTTGCTGGTGGATGACGGCAGCAGTGATGATTCGGCGGAGATGATGGCGGCAGCGGCTGAACAGCCGGACAGCCATATCGTCGCGGTATTACTCAACCGTAACTATGGCCAGCATTCGGCGATTATGGCCGGTTTCAGCCACGTCAGCGGTGATTTAATTATTACGCTGGATGCCGATCTGCAAAACCCGCCGGAAGAGATTCCGCGTTTAGTCAGCGTGGCGGCAGAGGGTTATGACGTAGTCGGTACCGTGCGGCAAAACCGCCAGGACAGCTGGTTCCGTAAACGCGCGTCGCGCATGATCAATCATCTGATTCAGCGCACTACCGGTAAAGCGATGGGCGACTACGGATGCATGCTGCGCGCTTACCGCCGTCATATTATTGAGGCAATGCTGCATTGCCACGAGCGCAGCACCTTTATTCCGATTCTGGCGAACACCTTTGCCCGTCGGGCGATTGAAATTCCGGTTAAACATGCCGAGCGTGAGTTTGGCGACTCAAAATACAGCTTTATGAAGCTGATTAATTTGATGTACGACCTGATCACCTGCCTGACCACTACGCCACTGCGAATGCTGAGCGTATTTGGCAGCGCGATTGCATTATTTGGCTTTGCCATTTCGTTGCTGCTGATCGTACTGCGGCTGTTTTTTGGACCGCAGTGGGCGGCAGAAGGCGTATTTATGCTGTTCGCCATTCTGTTTATTTTTATTGGCGCGCAGTTCGTCGGCATGGGCTTACTCGGTGAATATATTGGACGTATCTATAACGACGTCCGTGCCCGCCCGCGTTATTTCATCCAGCGCGTAGTTAAACACTCACCATCTTCTTCTGCACAGGACAATCAATAATGAAAGCCGTCGTCTTTGCTTATCACGATATGGGGTGCGTTGGTATCAATGCGCTGGTCAACGCGGGTTATGACATTACCGCTATCTATACGCATGCTGATGCGGTGGGTGAGAATCAGTTTTTTGCCTCGGTAGCGCGCACCGCTGCTGAGCAGGGTATTCCGGTATTTGCACCAGAAGATATTAATCATCCGCTGTGGGTAGACCGGATTAAAAGCAGCGAGCCTGAGGTTATCTTCTCTTTTTACTATCGCAATATGCTGTGTGACGAGATTATTAACTGTGCGAAGCAGGGGGCTTTTAATCTTCACGGCTCCTTGCTGCCTGACTACCGCGGACGTGCACCGCTTAACTGGGCGCTGGTCAACGGCGAAACAGAAACTGGCGTCACGCTGCATCGCATGGTTGCGCGTGCTGATGCCGGGGCGATTGTTGCCCAACAGCGGGTAGCAATCAGCGCGGAAGATAATGCCCGCACCCTGCATGGCAAACTTAATCAGACCGCCGCCGACCTGTTAAGCGATATTCTGCCGCGGATTTTAACCGGTGATTTCACTGAACAGCCGCAGGACAACAGTAAAGCACGCTATTTTGGCCGCAGAACGCCGGAAGATGGCCGTGTTCAATGGGATCAACCCGCAGCGGTGATCCACAATCTGGTGCGTGCGGTGACCGATCCCTGGCCTGGGGCATTCAGCTATGTCGGAGCCAGTAAATTTACCCTCTGGAAAACTCGCGTACACAGCGAGATGCCAGCGGCAAAACCCGGTACTGTGCTGTCGACGCAGCCACTGATTATCGCCTGTGGCAGTGAAGCACTGGAAGTGCTGACCGGCCAGAGCGAAAACGGCGTGTATATGCAGGGGTCGCAGCTGGCCCAGACGCTGGGCCTGGTTCCCGGCGCATTATTAAACAACCTGCCGCACGCCGCAGTTAAACGCCGCACCCGGGTATTAATTCTTGGTGTGAATGGCTTTATTGGTAATCACCTGACCGAACGTTTGTTGCAGGATGATAACTTCGAAATTTTTGGCCTCGATATCAGCTCGGATGCCATCAGCCGTTTTATGACTAACCCGCGTTTCCATTTTGTCGAAGGGGATATCAGTATTCACTCCGAGTGGATTGAATATCACATTAAAAAATGTGATGTCATTCTGCCGCTGGTGGCAATTGCCACACCGATTGAATATACCCGTAATCCGCTGCGAGTATTCGAACTGGATTTCGAAGAGAACCTGAAAATTATCCGCGACTGTGTGAAATACAAAAAACGGATAATCTTCCCGTCAACCTCGGAAGTGTATGGCATGTGTAGCGACCCGGTATTTGATGAGGATCACTCGAATCTGATCGTCGGGCCAATCAATAAACAGCGCTGGATCTATTCGGTATCGAAACAGTTGCTGGATCGCGTGCTGTGGGCTTACGGCGAGAAAGAGGGACTGCGCTTCACCCTGTTCCGACCTTTCAACTGGATGGGGCCACGACTGGATAACCTGAATGCGGCGCGTATCGGCAGCTCAAGGGCGATTACCCAGCTGATTCTGAACCTGGTGGAAGGCTCGCCGATTAAACTGATCGATGGCGGCCAGCAGAAACGCTGCTTTACCGACATCGCTGACGGCGTTGAGGCACTGTTCCGCATTATTGAAAATAAAAACAATAATTGCGACGGTCAGATTATCAATATTGGTAATCCGGAAAATGAAGCCAGTATCAAACAGCTGGCAGAGCAGCTGCTGGCGAGTTTTGAGCGTCATCCGCTGCGCGATCAGTTCCCGCCGTTTGCTGGCTTCCGCGAAGTGGAAAGCAGCAGTTATTACGGTAAGGGCTACCAGGATGTTGAGCACCGCAAGCCCAGCATTCGCAACGCGCGTCGCCTGCTGAACTGGACGCCAGAAGTTGGAATGGAAAAAACCATTGATGACACGCTGGATTTCTTCCTGAAAACCGTTGATCCGGTGGAAGGGAGTTAATGAAAAAAGTCGGTTTGCGGATTGATGTTGATACCTGGCGCGGAACGCGCGACGGCGTTCCTGCCTTACTGGAAATGCTTAGCGCGCACCACACCACAGCAACATTTTTCTTTAGTGTCGGGCCGGACAACATGGGGCGCCATCTTTGGCGCCTGCTGAAACCGAAATTCTTCTGGAAGATGCTGCGCTCCAATGCCGCCTCGCTGTACGGCTGGGATATTTTGCTGGCGGGCACCGCGTGGCCGGGGCGTAATATTGGTCAGGGGTTGCCGGAGGTGATTCGCGCAGCCGCTAAGCAGCATGAAGTTGGCCTGCACGCCTGGGACCACTTCGCCTGGCAAACCTGGGCCGGAGTCTGGTCAGAGCAACAACTCAGCCAGCAGATAGACCGTGGGTATCAGGCATTATGTGAGATTACCGGTGACGCCGTCAGCTGTTCAGCGGTCGCTGGCTGGCGTGCCGATCAGCGGGTAATCGAAGCCAAAGAGGCTTTTGCTTTTCACTATAACAGCGACTGCCGCGGCAGCGCGCCTTTCAGACCACGGCTGGCGGATGGATCGCTGGGCACGGTACAGATCCCGGTGACGCTGCCAACCTGGGATGAAGTGATTGGTAGTGAAGTGACGGCCGAAAACTATAACGCCTTTATTATTGATAAAATTAACCAGCATCGCGGAACGCCGGTGTATACCATCCATGCTGAAGTTGAAGGGATTGCGATGCGTCAGTTGTTTGCCGAGCTTTTAACCATGGCGGAGCAGCAGGGGATTCAATTTTGTCCACTCAGCGAGTTACTTCCTGCGGATACCTCTACGTTGCCGACCGGCAAAGTGGTGCGCGGGTCGCTGCATGGCAGGGAAGGATGGCTGGGATGCGAGCAATTATCAGAGTGAAGACAAGATGAAAATGTTAAAAAATGGCTGGCTTCTGCTGGTGCTTTTTTCATTGTATTACCTGATCCCTATTGAGTTTCGTAGCCTGTGGCAGCCGGATGAAACACGCTACGCTGAAATCAGTCGCGAAATGTTGGCCAGCGGCGACTGGGTCGTGCCGCATTTTTTTGACCTGCGTTATTTCGAAAAGCCGGTCGCAGGTTACTGGATTAATAATCTCGGCCAGTGGCTGTTTGGCGCCAGTAATTTTGGCGTGCGTTTCGGCTCGGTATTTTCAGTCACGCTGACGGCATTAATGGTTTACTGGCTGAGCTGGAAAATGTGGCGCGACAGTAAAACTTCACTGATGGCCGCGATCATTTTCCTCAGCTGCTTTTTAGTCTATGCCATTGGCAGCTATGCGGTGTTGGATCCGATGATCACCCTGTGGCTGGCGGCGGCGATGTGCAGTTTCTGGCTGGCGGTTGAAGCGAAGAGCACCGGTAAAAAAGTGCTGGCCTGGATATTGCTGGGACTGGCCTGCGGCATGGGCTTTATGACCAAAGGTTTTCTGGCGCTGGCGGTTCCGGTGATTGGCGTTCTGCCGTGGGTGATTCAGCAAAAGCGCTGGAAAGAGCTGCTGCTGTTCGGACCGCTGGCGATACTTAGTGCGCTGCTGATTACCCTGCCGTGGGCACTGGCGATAGCCCGGCGCGAGCCTGATTTCTGGCACTATTTCTTCTGGGTCGAACATATTCAGCGTTTTGCCGAGGACAATGCGCAGCATAAAGCGCCATTCTGGTATTACTTGCCGGTACTGCTGGCCGGAACACTGCCGTGGCTGGCGCTGCTACCCGGCGCGCTGCGGCGCAGCTGGCAGCAGCGGCAGCAAGATAGCGGCAGCCTCTATTTACTGGGATGGTTTATTATGCCGCTGCTGTTTTTCAGCGTAGCAAAAGGCAAGTTGCCAACCTATATTCTGCCCTGCTTTGCGCCGCTGGCGATTTTAATGGCGCGCCATGCAATGCAGCTGGTTGCCACGGGTAGCGCGGTACTGCGCACCAATGGCTGGATTAATATGCTGTTTGGCCTGATCTGCGCGCTGGTGGTGCTGTTGGTGCTGGCCCCGTGGAGCGTTACGCGGCATCCACTGTACGCCACCAGTGAACTACTGAAGGTAATACTGGCCGCCAGTGCTTTTGTATTCTGGGCACTGGTGGGGGCGTTCACGCTGAAAAACCCTGAGCGACGCTGGCCAGCAGCGGTACTTTGTCCTCTGGGGATTGCACTGCTGGTCGGTGCAGTGATTCCGCAACAGGTTGAGGATTCGAAGCAGCCGCAGGCCTTTATTCAAGCCGTACGTCAGAATATCAGCGACAGCCGCTTTATTCTGGCTGACAGTCCCGGCGTGGCTGCGGGCATTGCCTGGGAACTGAAGCGCAGTGATATCGATTTCTTTGAGGAAGCCGGAGAACTGAAATATGGCCTGCAGTATGCGGATGCGCGCCACCGTCTGGTCGATGGCCCCGAATTCGCTGACTGGCTGGCAATTCATCGCCGTCAGGGAAAAGTCTCGTTGATCTTGTTACTGGCAAGAGGTGAAGACGAAACCAGTAATACGCTGCCTGCGGCTGACTATATTTATCAACAAGGGCGATTCATCTTGTATCAATATAATCAGCAACCATGAATATCCTGCTGATTGCCATTGCCAGCCTGCTCAGTTGTGCAGGCCAGCTTTGTCAGAAACAGGCCACTCACCGCCGCGGCGTGGTGCGATATAAACGGCATATGCTGTTATGGCTGGGCCTCAGTGTGCTGCTGCTGGGTAGCGCAATGCTGGTGTGGCTGTGGGTATTACAGCAGGTGCCGGTTAGCGTCGCCTATCCGATGCTTAGCCTGAATTTTATTGTTATCGCCCTTGCCGCGCGCTGGTTGTGGCAGGAGCGCATCAGCCTGCGTCACGCCCTGGGGATTATGCTGATTGTCGCCGGAGTAATGGTCTTGGGAATTTACGCATGATTGGCTATCTGTGGGCGGCACTCAGTATTTTGTTGGTGAGCGCAGCACAGCTCAGTATGAAATGGGCGATGCTGAATTTGCCGCCCGCCAGCGACCTGCAGGCGTTTTTTTACGCCTTACTGGCCGTCACCCCCGGGGCAATTGCGCTGCTCGCCGGGCTGAGCGCCTATGGATTCTCAATGTTGTGCTGGGTGGTGGCGCTGCACTATATCAGCCTGAGCCGCGCCTATCCGCTGCTCAGTCTGAGTTATATTCTGGTGTGGTTAGCCGCGCTGTTTTTACCTGGTCTGAATGAACCTTTTTACTGGGGGACGCTGGGCGGTGTGGTGTTGATTGTCAGCGGCCTGCTGGTGATCTGCTGGCCTGAGCGCGGTCGGAAAACGGAATAACCGACTCACGTAACATCAGCTTGCCTCTGAACGGCGTCTGCGGAACATTTGCTTTGCCGTCGAGTAAATTGAGCAGCCGGTTCAGCGTCTCTTTGATCATCTCCGCCACCGGCACATGCACGGTAGTTAAAGTCGGAATAAAGAACGAAGCGGTTGGCGTATCGTCGAAACCCAGCAGGGAAATCTGCTGCGGTACGCTGATTCCCGCCTGATGAAAGGCTCTGGCAGCGCCAATCGCCATATCGTCATTACCGGCAACCAGAGCCGAAAAGTCGACGCCGCGCGCCAGCAACTGCTGTGCGGCCAGTCTTCCACTCTCGGGCGTCCATGCTCCCTCGATCACTCGCGCCGCTTCAAACTCAATATTGTGTGCTGCCAGCGCCTGCTGATAACCGGCATAGCGGCTTTCGCTGGTTGGTGAACCGCTGATGCCGCTAATAAAGGCGATCTGACGGTGGCCCTGTGTAATCAGATGGCTGACCGCCTCCAGGCTATCCTGTTGATGCGCGGCAAACACACAGTTATCCGGGTGGCGGCTGAGCTGGCGGTTGACCACCATAATCGGCTGCGGATGCTGTTCAATAATCGCATCCAGCTCCGCCGGATTGAGAAAGCGCGGATAGATAATGATTGCGTCACAGCGCAGATCGAGTAAAAACTGGATCGCCTGACGTTCCTCTTCCGCGCTGTGCTTACCATCGGCCAGAATCAGCTGACGACCATGCTGCTCAGTCAGCGTGGCGGTTTGAAACAGCAGTTCGCTGAAGTAGGGGCCATGGTACAGCGTGTTGGTTACCACCAGACCGATACTTTGCGATTTACGCGTCGCCAGATTACGCGCCAGCAGATTGGGCCGATAGCCGGTCTCTTCAATCGCCTTAAATACCCGATCCCTGGTGGTTTTGCTGACATAGCTATTGCCGGCAAGCACGCGTGAAACCGTCGCCTTAGAGACGCCAGCCTTTTTCGCCACATCTAGCATCGTCGTCATACTGGATTCCTGAACATGAAAACTCCGGGCGCAGTTTAACGTATTGCGATTTTATCTGCAGCAGCTAACGTTGCGGCGCAATAATACGGTTAATTTTGCAGGCGGTTATGCTCGTGGTTTAATAATGTCTGAAACAAGTAATAGTTCGAAATTAAAATATATTCAATTATTATTTTATTGCGTTTTTTATAAGCTTTGCTGCCCACTGCGATCCGAATCACAAAATGTGAAAAGTAATATGAAACCGGTTGCAGATTGTTGCTTGATTTGTCTAAATCAGGTTAAACAACAGGCGGGAGATAGCGATGAAAAAAATTTTACTGTGCTGTGCCGGCGGGATGTCTACCAGTATGCTGGTGCAAAGAATGGAAAAAGAAGCGAAAGAACAAGGGATTGACGTAGAGTTACTGGCGGTTGGCTTTGATGACTTTGCCAGCCAGATTGATGCATGGGACTGCTGCCTGTTGGGGCCGCAAATAAAATATAAATTAGCGGATTTTCAGGCGATTGCTGCGGAGAAGCATAAGCCGGTGGCGGTCATTAATACCATGGATTACGGTATGATGAACGGTAAAAAGGTATTGAATGATGCACTGGCGTTGATCACCCCACGCGGAGAATAATAATGGGCGCATTCAGTGAATCATTATTTGGCATTATTGAAAATCGTATCAGTCCGGTAGCGGCGCGGTTGTCAAATCAACGACACGTAACGGCAATTAAAGACGGATTTATTTCGTCGATGCCGTTTCTGATTGTCGGCTCTTTTATGCTGCTGTTTGCCCATCCGCCTTTTAGCGCCGACAGCCAGTGGGCGATTGCCAAGTGGTGGCTGGGGATGGTGGCCAGCTATTCTGAGCAAATCATGATGCCGTTCAATATGACCATGGGCATTATGGCGGTGTATATCGCCGCGGCTATCTCTTATAACCTGGCGTTAAGCTATAAAATGAATGGTTTTATGGCTGCCTGCCTGTCACTGATGTCATTTCTGGTCGTGGCCGCACCGCACACCAATGGCGCACTGCCGGTCGGATCGTTGGGCGGCGAGGGTATTTTTACCGCTATTCTGGTGGCGCTTTACAGCACTGAATTAATGCACTTCCTGCAAAAACATAATATTGGCATCAAATTGCCGGAGCAGGTGCCACCGAAGATCCGCCAGTCGTTCGATCTGCTGATTCCGATTCTGGCGATCTTTCTGACGCTGTTCCCGCTAAGCCTGTTTATTCAGCATGAGTTTGGCATGCTGCTGCCACAGGCGATTATGGCAATCTTTGCGCCGATTATCTCGGCCTCGGACTCGCTGCCGGCGGTTCTGATTGCGGTGTTGCTTTGCCATTTGCTGTGGTTCGCTGGTATTCATGGCGCGGTGATTGTCGGCGGTATCTTGCAGGCGTTCTGGCTGACCAACCTCGGCATCAATCAGCAGGAGCTGAATGCCGGTCAACCGATTACCCAAATCTTTATCGAGCCGTTCTGGCAGTTCTTTATTGTGGTCGGCGGTTCCGGCTCCACCATGGGTCTGGTATTCCTCTATTTGCGCAGCCGCGCACCGCACCTGCGCTCGATTGGTAAGCTGGGGCTGGTGCCGAGCATGTTTAATATCAACGAGCCGATTATTTTTGGTTCGCCGGTGGTGATGAACCCGTTGCTGTTTATTCCCTTTGTCACCGCGCCGCTGGTCAATGCCATCATTGCCTGGGTCGCCACGCGAACCGATTTAGTTAACCACGTTATTTCGCTGGCACCCTGGACCACGCCGGGGCCGATAGGTGCTGCCTGGTCAACCGGCTGGGATTATCGCGCGATAATTCTGGTGGCGGTACTGATTGGCGTATCGACCCTGATTTATTACCCGTTCTTCAAAATGTATGAGCGCCAGCTGCTGGCCCAAGCCGAAGCGGAAGAGAAACAGAATTTACAAACTGCGGAGAGCCATTAATGGAACTTGATGAGACCACGGTAATGGAGCTGATTATTCATGCCGGTGAAGCGCGCTCGTTATCGATGGAAGCGCTACGCGCAGCACGGAAACACGACTGGGCGACAGCCGATCAACATCTGACGGCGGCCTCGGCGGCGGCGCGTGAAGCGCATAAGATCCAGACCGCGCTGATCGGGGCTGATGAAGGCTGCGGCAAGATCCCGGTGAATTTAATTCTGGTTCATGCGCAGGATCATCTAATGAACGCCATGCTGTGTCGCGAGCTGGCAGAAGAGATTATCGTGCTGCACCGTGAAATTGCCGCACTTAAATCTGCTTGATTTCAGGAGAGTTAAACGATGAAACATCAGCAGTTAACCCCGTTTCCTGAAGGATTTTTATGGGGAGCATCGACCTCAGCTTATCAGGTTGAAGGCGCATGGAATGAAGACGGTAAAGGGCCATCGGTGATCGATAAAGCCCGTTTTAGCGACAGCATTACCGATTTTACCGTGACCAGCGATCACTATCATCGTTTTCAGCAGGATGTGGCACTGTTTGCCGAGCTTGGGCTGAAAACCTATCGCTTTTCAATTGCCTGGAGCCGCCTGTTTCCACAGGGCAGCGGTGAGCTGAATGCTGAAGGCGCGGCGTTTTACCATCGGCTGATCGATGCACTGCGTCAGCATGATATTGAACCGCTGGTCACGCTGTACCATTTTGATCTGCCGTGGGCGCTGCAGGAAAAGGGCGGCTGGTCCGATCCGGCGACCATTGACGCCTTCGAGCATTTCGCCAAAACCGCGTTTGAATTATATGGCGATCGCGTCAATTACTGGCTGACGATCAACGAACAGAACATGATGATCCTGAAAGGGGATGTCATCGGCACGCTGCCACCGGGCACGCCAGACCCACAAAAAACGCTGTATCAGCAGAATCACCATATGATGCTGGCGCAGGCTAAAGCGATGATTGCCTGTCACCAGATGCTGCCGCAGGCGAAAATTGGCCCGGCACCGAATATTTCCTGCGTTTATCCGGCCAGCCCGCGTCCGGAAGATGTGCTGGCGGCCAATAATTTCACGTCGATACGTAACTGGCTGTATCTCGATCTGGCCTGTTATGGACGCTATAACGCCGTGGCCTGGAGCTTTATGGCGGAGAAGGGCTATCTGCCGACCATTACCGACGCCGAGATGGCTATTCTGCGCGCCGGGAAACCGGACTTTATCGCCTTTAACTATTATGCCTCAGCCACGGTGGGAGCCGGGCTGCCAGCAGACAGCGACGAAGATGCCGCTGCTCAGTTAGTCGATCAGCAGCTGGCGGGCATCGATGAAACCGTGTATGTCGGTACCGAAAACCGTTATCTGAAGAAAAATCAGTTTAACTGGTATATCGATCCGGTAGGTTTTCGCATTACCGCCCGTGAAATTTACGATCGTTATCATCTGCCACTGATTGTGACGGAAAATGGCCTCGGTGCATTTGACGAGCTGGCTGCGGGCAATAAAATCCATGACGACTACCGGATTGCCTATCTCAGTGAACATATTCAGCAGCTGCAGCTGGCGATCTCCGATGGCGTCGATCTGTTTGGCTACTGCCCGTGGTCGGCCATCGATCTGGTCAGTACGCATCAGGGCATTCGCAAACGTTATGGCTTTATTTACGTTAATCGCGACGAACATGATCTGAAAGATTTAGCGCGCTTTAAGAAGAAAAGTTTTGCCTGGTATCAACGCGTAATCCGCAGCAACGGGCAGAATCTTGATAGCGCAGTGGATTATTAACCACGCTGGCCGTGCGCCAGCGAATTTATCTGTTTTTGAAAAGGATATGACATGTCTGAACAACAATTACCGAAAAACTTTCTGTGGGGCGGCGCGGTAGCGGCGCATCAGGTTGAAGGTGGTTGGGATCAAGGTGGCAAGGGCGTCAGTATTTGTGATGTTCTTTCCGGCGGCGCACACGGTGTTGATCGGGTGATTACTGACGGCGTTCAGCCAGGCTATAGCTATCCAAATCACCAGGCGGTCGATTTTTACTCGAACTATAAGCAGGATATCGCGCTGTTCGCTGAAATGGGGTTTAAGTGTTTTCGTACCTCAATTGCCTGGACGCGTATTTTTCCCAATGGCGACGAGCAACAGCCGAATGAGGCTGGATTACAGTTTTACGACGACCTGTTTGATGAGCTGCTGAAGCATAATATTGAGCCGGTAATTACGCTGTCGCATTTTGAGATGCCGTATCACCTGGTGAAAGAGTATGGCGGCTGGCTGAACCGCAAAGTGGTTGATTTCTTTGTGCGCTACAGCGAAGTGGTGATGAAGCGTTATCAGTCAAAAGTAAAATACTGGATGACGTTTAACGAAATCAATAATCAGCGTAACTGGCAGTATCCGCTGTTTGGCTACTGCTGTTCCGGCGTGGTGTTTACCGATCAGCCAAATCCTGAGCTGGCGATGTATCAGACGCTGCATCACCAGTTTGTTGCCAGTGCCAAAGTGGTCAAACTGGGTCATCAGATCAATCCTGAGTTTAAAATTGGCTGCATGCTGGCGCTGGTGCCGCTTTATCCGTGGTCCTGCAATCCGGATGATGTGATGTTTGCTCAGGAAGCGATGCGTGAGCGTCATTTGTTCGGCGACGTTCAGCTGCGCGGTTATTATCCGTCTTATATCCTCAGTGAGTGGGCGCGTAAAGGCTACCAGATTGAGATGGAGGCGGACGATCGTCAAATCCTCAGCGAAGGCTGCGCTGACTATCTCGGTTTCAGCTACTACATGAGTAACGCGGTGCAGTATGCGGCGAAAGATAACGCCAGTGGCGATGCGATTGCCGGTTTTAATGGCAGCGTGAAGAATCCACACGTTAAGGCGTCAGAGTGGGGCTGGCAGATTGATCCGGTTGGCCTGCGTTATACTCTGAATGCATTCTATGAACGCTATCAGAAGCCGATGTTTATTGTGGAAAATGGTTTTGGCGCGGTGGATCGCGTTGAGGCCGACGGCAGCATCAACGATGATTACCGCATCGCTTATTTACAGGCGCATATTGAGCAGATGAAAAAAGCGGTTACTGAAGACGGTGTCGATTTGATGGGTTATACGCCGTGGGGCTGCATCGACTGCGTCTCCTTTACCACCGGGCAGTACAGCAAGCGCTACGGCTTTATTTATGTCGATAAACATGATGACGGTACGGGCACGCTGGCACGTTCCCGCAAGAAAAGTTTCGACTGGTATAAAGCAGTGATCGCCAGCAACGGCCAGCAACTGTGATTTAACCTCTGAGCCTGCGGCAAATCTTTGACTTGGGCGGCGAGAACGGCTCTCCTGGATTGTAGGGGAGCCGTTTTTAAGCTCCCGTCCTGAAGCGATGCCGGGGGCAAAAACCCCGGTTCGGGCGGTGAGAACGCCGCTGCTACGGGTAGGCCTGCTGCAGCATCCAGTACTGTTGCTCGCGTGAATAGTCAACCAGCGAGTTTTTACTGTTGGAGCGCGCCAGAATCCACTGCCGTTCCTCTTCACTTAACGGCTGTGGCGTTTGCCAGAATGGCGTTATCGCCTGAGCTTTGATCCACTCCGCCAGCAGGAGTGCCGGGCTGTCACTGACTTTATCAAAGAGTTTGCTCGCCAGTTCTGTCATCAGTTGCTGCTGCTGTGGATGTTGACTGTTATGTAGCAGAGTCAGAAATGGCAATAGCAGGCGACCGCAGACTTCACCGTGATGATAATCCTTAATGGCTCCCAACTCACCGGCAATGCCATGAATTACGCCGAGTCCCGCCATACTCAGGCTCAGTCCGCCGAGCCACGAAGCCATCATCATCTGCTCACGTGCATCGTCACCCAGGCGATCGTCGCGATTAAGTGCCGGCCAGCCGTTGATAAACGCCTGCATACCGCTGATGGCGGTCTGGCGGCTAAACGCATTTCCTTTGGCCGACAGATAAGCTTCAAATAAATGGGTGAAGGCATCAATCGCGCAGCAGGCCAGTACCTGGTCCGGTGCACCTTTCAGCAGCAGCGGATCAAGAATCGCAACCTGCGGTACAAAATTGGGGTGGCGTAGCGAGGCTTTTACTTTGATCGTCGCTTTATCGGTCACCACCGCATTTTGCGTCACTTCACTGCCGGTGCCGGCAGTGGTCGGGATGGCAATCAACGGCAGCGTATTTGCACTAAGTTTGCTGTCGCCGACTTTTTCCAGATAGCGCAAAGTCGGTAGCGGATGTTCACTCAGTGCGGCAAAGGCTTTGGCGGCATCCAGTACGCTGCCGCCGCCAATCGCGACGACCCGTGACACCTTGCCGCGCCAGCGCGCGACCCAGCAATCAATCTCATCAGGTGAGGCTTCGTGGCTGACGATTTCATGGCCGAGCAGTAACCCATCCAGTGGTTGCTTAATGCGGGCGTAAGCCGCGCCCTGCAAAAAGGAGCGTCCGCAAAACAACAGGGTAGGCAGTGGGGAAGCCTCAAGCAGCGGTATTAGCTCTCGCAGACTTCCGTTACCGAAAAAGGTCTGCCGGTTGGAAATCATCTGACTGATATTCATCGGTTCTCTCAACTTTTTCTTATCACAGGTAAGCCGACAGTTTACCTGTGATGGCCAGGCCGGGAATGAAAAATCGGTTAATGACCTTATTTCAAAACTTTGATCATGCTCCCAAAATGGTAATTCAGCCTGCGTCAGGGATTACTGTGAGCGGATGTTACCGCTAACATGTTATCGGTAACAGGCCGGATGCGCCTGATGTATGACCTGAAAATCCACCCAATCCTGCCTGATACGGTCAGGCCGGAGATTGGGAATAATGATAAATATGCGGCTATCAACCTGCTGATAATCTGCATGCACCGGAGAAGAATTTATGCCATTAGTCATCGTTGCGATCGGGGTAGCATTACTGCTGCTGCTGATGATTCGCTTCAAACTGAATGGATTTATCGCGCTGATTCTGGTCGCCCTGGCGGTCGGTATTATGCAGGGTATGCCCGTTGATAAAGTGATCGGCTCAATTAAAGCCGGCGTTGGTGGCACCTTAGGGAGCCTGGCGCTGATTATGGGCTTCGGTGCCATGCTGGGTAAGCTGCTGGCAGATTGCGGTGGCGCTCAGCGTATTGCTACCACGCTGATCGATAAGTTTGGTGAAAAACATATTCAGTGGGCGGTGGTACTGACCGGTTTTACCGTTGGTTTCGCGCTGTTTTATGAGGTGGGCTTTGTCCTGCTGCTGCCGCTGGTGTTCTCCATCGCCGCTTCTGCCCGCGTGCCGTTACTGTATGTCGGTGTACCGATGGCAGCTGCGCTGTCTGTCACTCACGGTTTTCTGCCACCGCATCCTGGCCCAACCGCGATTGCCACGCTGTTTAACGCCGATATGGGTAAAACCCTGCTGTTTGGCACCCTGCTGGCTATTCCGACGGTAATACTGGCCGGCCCGGTTTATGCGCGCTTCCTGAAAGGTATCGATAAACCGATTCCAAAAGGGCTGTATAACCCGAAAACCTTTACCGAAGCGGAGATGCCTGGCTTTGGCGTCAGCGTCTGGACTTCACTGGTGCCGGTGATTCTGATGGCACTGCGTGCGGTGGCTGAAATGGTGCTGCCAAAAGGCCATGTGATTCTGCCTTACGCCGAGTTTTTAGGTGATCCGATTATGGCGACGCTGATCGCCGTGCTGATCGCTATCTTTACCTTTGGTCTCAATCGCGGTCGCAGTATCGATGAAGTGATGGGCACCATCAGTGATTCGATTAAGATCATCGCGATGATGCTGCTGATTATCGGCGGTGGCGGGGCGTTTAAACAAGTGCTGGTGGACAGCGGCGTCGACACCTACATTGCCAACATGATGCATGCCAGCAACCTGTCGCCGATTCTGATGGCATGGACGATTGCAGCGGTGCTGCGTATTGCGCTCGGTTCAGCTACCGTTGCGGCCATCACCGCCGGGGGGATTGTTGCCCCGCTGATTATTACCAGCGGCGCCAGCCCGGAGCTGATGGTGATTGCGGTCGGTTCCGGTAGCGTGATTTTCTCTCACGTTAATGACCCAGGTTTCTGGCTGTTTAAGGAGTACTTTAATCTGACGATTGGCGAGACTATTCGTTCATGGTCAGTGCTGGAAACGATTATTTCGGTGTGTGGACTGGTGGGCTGTCTGCTGCTGTCGAATGTGATTTAATCGGCCGTTCAACTGTTAGCCGTGTCGTCAGTTTATTGCCAGACGCCGCCCCTGAGACAGAAATAACACCGGGGCGGCGTTTTTTCATTTTAGCTTAAATCATGCAGATCCAAATCCAGCGCTGGCGTCAGATTGATCTCGCTAAATATCACGCTCAGACCCGCGCGCTCCGGAGTGCAGCACATTACGCCAATGCGGTAGTGGCTGGCTTGCGGGAAGCGGCATAACCTCAGTAGCGGCCAGCTGATGCCATCCGCAGAATATTGCAGCCGCAAACAGCCATTTTTTAAAGTGATTCGCATCCAGAACTGTGCGGCATCAGCGGGAAACACCCCGGTTGCCCAGTCAGAGTGCCCAACAGTTAATACGCTGCCCATCATCGGTTGGCCATCGCTAAATTCAATGCCGGATTTAAGCCACTGCTGTTCATCAATGGCGATCATAATTCCAGCCTGATCGTACAGTGCGGAGAACTCCGCATTGACCTTAACCTGAAAGGTAAAATCCTCGCTAACCTCACGGTAATAAAAGTGGCCCGAGTGGCGGGTAAAGCCATACCAGGTTTCTCGCCAGAAATCACTGTTATCGGCCGTGACAACATGCAGTGAATCGTCATTAACCGACCATTGCGGCGGTTCGTTGAGCCAGTTGAAATCGTTATGCATCAGATCCTCTGTAAGCTGCAGAAAACATCCGGGCCACACTGCGGCGGCCCGAAAATAACAGGCTTAATGCGGCTGTTCAAAGCCCGCTTTCACCATTTGTTCGCGTAGCTGTCTGGTGATATCACGATTGCCACCGGTTAGCGGATAGATGACATTGTTAATCACATCATCCAGGTAGTGCTCATCAAAATCTTGCATAGTGAGAGGAGTACCGCCTTCATCATTAATCGCAATGGTGCCGCGGATATGATTGCCCACATCGCGAGCCTTTAAACTGTACCTGCCCATACGGGTATTAATCGTGCTCATCTTATCTCCTTGTTACCTGCTGATTTGAACTTATAACAAGTGAGGGCATTAAACGGCCCAGGCCAACGTGATTAAGTTTAGTTGCTCAGACAAGGAACGGCGAAGCGGCAGCAGGGAAGAGACGGCAGTCTCGTGATCGCGCTCGCAATATTCTTTTTCAGCGAGCCACGATCAGCTCCGGCGCGGCTGATGCCAGCGTTTGCTGCGCACTGGAAGGCAGTTTGCTGTCGGTGATTATCGCATCAAAATTATCCAGTGGAAGCGCCAGGAAGGTCGCAATTTTATTGTATTTTGAGCTGTCGCTCAGCAATACGCGCTTGCTGCTGACTTCGGCGACCATCCGCTTCACCATCACTTTATCTTCATCCGGCGTAAAAATGCCGCGCTGTCCCCAGCAGGACGCTGAGATAAAGGCGATATCAATTGACAGGTTTTGCAGTGCGCGCGCCGCTGCCTCGCCAACGCAGGAGCGGTTTTCACGACACAAGCTACCGCCAGTGTGAATCATCCGGCATTGGGTGGACTCAATAATAAAATTGGCGATCATAAAGTCATTGGTGACGATTAACAGATCGTCACGACCGGCCAGTTCACGCGCCAGTGCCAGCGTGGTGGTTCCGGCATCCAGATAGATACAGCTATTGCGTGGAATATGTTGTGCGGCGCTCTGGCCGATAACGAATTTTTCCTCACTGAACATGGCGGTTTTGTCCAGGTGCGAAGGCTCTGCCGCCAGTCGCTCTGTAGAGCGCACCCCGCCGGAGACTGACAGCAGTGCACCTTGCTCCTCCAGCTTCTGCACGTCACGCCGGATGGTCATATGGGAAACCCCCAGGCGCTCTGTCAGCTCATTAATGCTAATGACGCCGCGCTCTGCTATCAGCGCTAAAATTTGTTGATGACGTTGTACCGGGATCATGACTACTCCTTTCTGACAGACCCTGACCTGTTATTTTCAGTATAGCGCTGGCGTTGCGGCGTTTTTATCATTTTTTCACATTCTGGCGCATTCATTTGGCAGCCGATCAAAAATCCATCACCAGCGAGGTACCTGGTATACAAATTAACCCATTGTTTTTAATCATAAGTTACTCATATATCAGCCTTGCTCTTGTTAATTAGTGTTAAAACCCGCCGTGGTGGACGTTAATAATTGTGAGATTCATCACGTGAAAGCCGCCGCAGAGTGCTTATACTTAACACAACAAAACAAATTATCACCAAAATTAACACGAGGAAGTTATGGCACAGACATCAGCATTTAACGTCGGCGTGATTGGCCTGGGTTCAATGGGCATGGGGGCGGCGCAGTCCTGCATTAAGGCTGGTCTGAATACCTTTGGCGTCGACCTCAATCCGCAGGCGCTGGAAACGCTGCGTCAAAGCGGCGCACAGGCTGCTGAAAGCAGTGCTGATGCCTTTGCCAGCCAGCTGGACGCGGTGCTGCTGCTGGTGGTCAATGCGCAGCAGGTGAAAGGCATCCTGTTTGGTGAGCGCGGCATCGCCAGCAAACTGAAAGCTGGCACGGTAGTGATGGTCTCTTCAACCATCTCCTCGCAGGATGCTCAGTTGATTGAGCAGCAGCTGGCGCAGCATCAACTGCTGATGCTGGATGCGCCGGTATCGGGTGGAGCCGCCAAAGCCGCGCTGGGCGAAATGACGGTGATGGCTTCCGGCAGCGATCGGGCCTTTGCCATCCTGCAACCGGTGCTGGATGCGGTGGCCAGCAAGGTCTATCGCATCGGCAGTGAAATAGGCCTCGGTTCTACCGTCAAAATTATCCATCAGCTGCTGGCCGGCGTGCATATTGCCGCCGGAGCGGAAGCGATGGCGCTGGCGGCGCGTGCCGGTATCCCACTGGATACCATGTATGACGTGGTAACCAATGCGGCAGGTAACTCGTGGATGTTTGAAAACCGCATGCGCCACGTGGTGGATGGCGACTACTCGCCCAAGTCTGCGGTGGATATTTTTGTAAAAGATCTGGGTCTGGTGGCGGACACCGCAAAAGCGCTGCACTTCCCATTACCGCTGGCCTCAACGGCGTTCAATATGTTTACTTCTGCCAGTAACGCCGGCTTTGGCAAGCAGGATGACAGCGCGGTAATCAAAATTTTTAGCGGCATTACGCTGCCGGAAAAGAAGGAGCAACCATAATGCGCCTGGGTGTGATTGCCGACGACTTTACCGGTGCCACGGATATCGCCAGTTTTCTGGTACAAAACGGCATGTCGACGGTACAGCTGAATGGCGTGCCGTCGGGTGATGAGCGTTTTGGCACCGACGCGATTGTGGTCAGCCTGAAATCGCGATCCTGTCCGTCAGAGCAGGCGGTCAGTGATTCACTGGCGGCGCTGCGCTGGCTGCAACAGCAGGGCTGCGAGCGCTTTTATTTCAAATATTGCTCCACCTTTGACAGCACCGCGCAGGGAAATATTGGCCCGGTCACCGATGCGCTGCTGGATGCGCTGGATGAACCGCAAACCATTATCTCACCGGCGCTACCGGTTAACGGTCGTACCGTTTATCAGGGCTACCTGTTTGTGATGGATACGCTGCTGTCTGAGTCCGGCATGCGCCATCATCCGGTGACGCCAATGACCGACAGCAACCTGATGCGTCTGATGGAAAGTCAGGCGCGAGGAAAAGCCGGGCTGATTGCCAGCGCGGTGATTGATCAGGGGCCAGAGGCAGTACAGGCGCGGCTGGCTGCGCTGAAAGCCGAAGCGGTGCGCTATGTGGTGCTGGATGCGCTGAATGAACAGCATCTGCTCACTCAGGGAGCGGCGCTGAAGGAGATGAAGCTGGTGACCGGTGGTTCCGGTCTGGCGATTGGCCTGGCGCGGCAGCTGGCTTCTGGCGGCGGCGATCGGCAACAAGCCGAAGCGGCGGGGGCACCACAGGGCGAGCGCGCGGTCGTGATTTCAGGATCCTGCTCGACGATGACCAATCGACAGGTAGCGGTCTATCGCCAGCAGGCTCCGGCTAAAGTGGTCGAGGTTGAGCGCTGCCTTGACGATTCGCAAGGTTATGCCTTGCAGCTGTCTGACTGGGTAGAGCAGAACGCCGACGGCGAGCTGGCGCCGCTGCTGTTTGCCACTTCGGATGCGCAGCAGTTGCAACAGATTCAGTCGCAGTTTGGCGCTGCACGCAGTAGCGAGGCGGTAGAGCACTGTTTCGCCGCCGTCGTGCGTGAGCTGAAGGCACGAGGTTTCCAGCGCTTTATTGTCGCGGGCGGCGAAACGTCCGGGGTGGTGGCGCAGACGCTGGGCGTCAGTGCATTTCATATCGGTCCGGCGATTTCGCCGGGAGTACCCTGGGTGCGGGATACCGGGCAGCCACTCTCGCTGGCGCTGAAGTCTGGCAACTTTGGTGATGAGAATTTCTTTGCCCGCGCACAAACGGAGTTTCCACGATGACCGAACAACAAGCTCGCGAAGAGATGGTAAAACTGGGCGCATCTTTCTTCCAGCGTGGCTATGCCACCGGTTCAGCCGGAAATCTGTCGATGCTGCTGGAGGATGGCAGCTTACTGGCGACGCCTACCGGCTCATGCCTCGGCGATCTTAATCCGGACACCCTGTCAAAAGTGACGCTGGAAGGGGAGTGGCTTTCCGGCGATAAACCGTCGAAAGAGATCAGTTTCCATCGGGCTATCTATCTGAACAAACCAGGATGTAAAGCGGTGGTGCACTTGCACAGCCTCTATCTGACAGCGCTGTCATGCCTGCAAGGGCTGGACAGTAAAAACTGCATTAAACCCTTTACGCCGTATGTGGTAATGCGCGTCGGTGATGTGCCGGTCGTGCCTTATTATCGCCCGGGCGATGCACGCCTCGGTGAGGATTTGGCCGAGCTGGCGCCGCACTACAACGCGTTTCTGCTGGCTAATCACGGACCGGTGGTTGTTGGCAAAAGTCTGCGTGAAGCGGCAGACAATACTGAAGAGCTGGAAGAGACAGCTCGTTTGATTTTCACCCTCGGCGATCGACCGATTCGTTATCTCAGCGATGACGAAGTGGCAGAGTTAAGGAGTTAATTATGCCAAAGTTTGCAGCCAATTTATCGACCATGTTTACCGAACTGCCGTTTCTCGAACGGTTTGATGCTGCGGCGGCAGCAGGATTTCAGGCGGTCGAGTTTCTGTTTCCCTATGACTATCCGGCTGAGGTACTAAAAAGTCGACTGCAACAAAATCAGTTGCAACTGGTGCTGTTTAATACCGCGCCAGGTAATGTGACAGCGGGTGAGTGGGGTGTGGCGGCCATTCCCGGACGTGAGCAGCAGGCGCAGCGTGATATCGACAATGCGCTGGAGTATGCCATTGCGCTTAACTGCCCGCAGGTGCATGTGATGGCGGCGACGCTGCCGGAAGGGGCCGATCGTGAAGCATACTGCCAGGCGTTTATTAACAATATGCGTTACGCCGCCGAGCGTTTCGCTCCACACAATATTCGCCTGCTGATTGAGGCGCTGAATCCAGTGACCAAGCCACATTATCTCTATGCCAGTCAGTATCAGACACTGGAGATGGTGAAACGCATTGACCGTGACAACGTGTTTACCCAACTCGATTTGTTCCATGCGCAACTGGTCGACGGCAACCTGAGCCATTTAATCCGTCAGTACGCCGGATGCTATCAGCATATTCAGATCGCCTCGGCTCCGGATCGTCATGAACCGGATGAAGGCGAGATCAATTATCCGTGGCTGTTTCAGTTGCTGGATGAGGTCGGGTATTCCGGCTGGATTGGCTGCGAGTATTTTCCGCGTGGCGCGACGCTTGATGGACTTGGCCGGTTTGCCAACTGGCGTTCGCTGAAATAACGGCTGAAATCGTTATTGTGCCGGGCGCTCTGCCTCCGGCAGCAGACTTACTGTGCCAAAATTCTGTTATACACCTGGGAAGTATTAATTAAAACAAAGCCTTAAACATAATAACGCCCCACAATGAGGTTTTTACTATGTCTACCACCCTACTGTTAACCATTGCTGTTGTCAGCGTTATTTTGTTGCTGGTACTGGTAATAAAAGCGAAAGTTCATCCGTTTGTTGCTTTATTAATTTCCAGTCTGTTTGTCGCCATCAGTACCGGTATTCCGGCTAAACATATCATGGAAGTGATTATGTCTGGCATGGGCGGTTTGCTGGGGCATATCTCGATTATTATTGTGCTGGGTGCAATGCTGGGAGCGATTATTGAAGCCTCCGGCGGCGCAGACTCTCTGGCCGCGCGTTTTACCCGTAATATGGGGATAAAACGCTCGGTGGCGGCTTTGACGCTGGTGGCGTTTATTCTCGGTCTGCCGGTATTTTTTGAAGTCGGCTTTATTATTGTTGTTCCGCTAATTTATGGTTTTGCCAAAGTCGCACGCGTCTCACCGTTAAAATATGGTTTGCCGATGGCAGGCGTAATGTTACTGGTGCACGTTTCGATTCCGACGCATCCCGGTGCGGCAGCAGCGGCAGGATTACTGAATGCGGATATTGGCTGGGTAATGATGCTGGGAATTGCCATCTCGATACCGGCGGCAATATTTGGTTATTACGTGGCAAAGCTGATGAATCGTAAAAATTATCATTTGTCGGTCGAAGTGCTGGAGCAGCTACAACTGGCGGACAAGGATAAAAAGTCGCATGCTGAGGCTCAGCCACCGGGGGCGTTGCTGATCTCGGCGCTGATTGTGATTCCGGTATTACTGATTATGCTCGGTACGTTACTGACGCCGTGGTTGCCAGAAACCGGCGTGTTACACGGTGTGGTTGCGCTGATCAGCACGCCTGCTATTGCTCTGCTTATTGCCTTGCTGCTGGCGGCGTGGTTACTTGGTCTTCGGGGTGGATGGGGTAAAGATAAACTGGATAACGTGGTGACCAGCGCGATTCCTGGCGCGGCTGGCGTGCTGCTGGTGGCTGGTGCCGGCGGCGCGTTTGGCAAAGTGCTGGTTGAGTCAGGAGTGGGCAAGGCGCTGGCTTTACTACTGGAGAGTATTCATCTGCCGATTATACCGGCGGCATTTGTGCTGTCGCTGGCGCTGCGCGCCTCGCAAGGCTCGGCGACGGTGGCTATCGTCACCACCTGTGGCCTGTTAGGTAGTGCAGTCGCTGACTTGCAGGGAATGCAGCTGGTGCTGGTGGCCTTATCAGCCTGCTTTGGCGCGCTCGGGTTATCACATGTCAATGATGCCGGGTTCTGGGTGGTCACACGCTATCTTGGGCTGTCAGTTGCCGATGGACTGCGCACCTGGACGGTTCTGACCACGGTCATGGGGCTGGCGGGATTCGCCTTTGTCTGGCTCGGCTGGCTGATGTTGTAAAACGAGAACACCCCCCCTCACCGACGCGGATGTGGCTTAAGTGGGGGATTCGGCGGGCAAAAAAATGTCCATTTCCGACAATATCCGAATCTTCCTCTATACTTAAGTCACTACGAAACGTGGTTTTTATCTCTTTTATTGGCGAGGAAAATGGAATGAAAATTATTCTCTGGATTATCGCAATTATCTTTATCGTCGGCCTGCTGACGCTGACCGGCGTATTCAAACTGATTTTTTAATCTTGTCTGGCTGTCGCTGCGGTTTGCGGCGGCAGTCTGCTATCTCAACCTGTCTTACGCTGACCGATCAAGCATTTGATAATCGGATCCATTGGCGTCAGTGGGAGCAAATCCTTTAGGGTTAGCGGTTTGTTACAGTTCGCGCAGACTGCGCCGTGATGCTCTGTAGGATTTTCTCCTTTGGAGGTATAAACAAACTTTTTACTTCCACACGAAGTACATCTCACTTTCATGACCATTTCACTTATCCTTGTCTGCTGAGATGAGATTTATCTTATCAAAAATTAATAAGAAATCGATAAATTAAGTTTATCTAAGTTTGATACCCGTACGAAATAGATATTCGCCTGAATTTCCATAATATTTTTGGTTGCTCTGGCGTTAATCTGATAATAGCGTTGGCAATCACCGAGTTTTTTTTCGAAGATTTCATGACTTTTATCAATAAAACCTTCACATTGCTTCCCTGCGAAACTTCTGATTAACGGCGCTATTTTGAACAATCGGGCGATAATACCTGAATAATGCAGTTACATCTTGATGTAAAGAAATCATTCCATTTGAAAATCTATGAAAGTTATCGGATGTCAATGTGAAAAGAATTTATCCAGCAGTTAAAATGCGGGGCGGATATTTGGATTTTCTGCTTAGATAGCAGCGTTTGCCGCGGCCAGCTGCGCTGCTCGCCTGGCTGATTTAAACAATGTTGAAGTTTGCGCTGTTAAAATTTTAGTTCATACAAAGAATGGTAGTTACTGAAGTGAAAGCAATTAATCAATATTTCCTGCCAGTGGTTCTTTCCAGTTGCCTGTTTTCTTCGGTAGCATCTGCGGGTGAAATAATCGATCAGAGTAAGACGTTGTGGCAAACCTTTACCGACAATGTCGAAAAAACCTGGACCTCACCCGACTCTTACGACTTATATGTCCCGGCTATCACCTGGCACAACCGCTGGACGTACGATAAAGAAAAAACCGATAAGTATAACGAGCGCCCCTGGGGGGCCGGTGGCGGTATTTCTCGCTTTGACGAGCATGGAAACTGGAACGGCATCTACCTGATGGCGTTTAAAGACTCGTATAATAAGTGGGAACCGATTGGCGGCTACGGCTGGGAAAAAACCTGGCGTCCGTTCAGCGATCAGAATTTTCGCCTGGGTGCGGGTTATACCGCCGGGGTGACCGCGCGTGATAACTGGAAGTATATCCCGATTCCGGTACTGCTTCCTTTAGCATCAATAGGTTACGGCCCGGCAACTTTTCAAATGACTTATATTCCGGGAACTTACAATAACGGTAATGTTTTCTTTGCCTGGGCGCGCTTCTCTTTTTAGTTGTTTAATTGAGCGCCCGGCACGGCTAAGATGAAAAAAACTCGATATTTATCACTTTTTCTTCATGCCGGACTGGACAAAAGCGCTCGCAATTGCTGTACTAACACTCGACACAGTTTAGTGTCCATTTTTCATGTAAAGGTAATATTGATGTCTAAGATTAAAGGTAGCGTTAAGTGGTTTAATGAGTCCAAAGGATTCGGTTTCATTACTCCTGAAGATGGTAGCAAAGATGTATTCGTACACTTTTCCGCTATCCAGAGCAACGGTTTCAAAACCCTGGCTGAAGGTCAGCGTGTAGAGTTTGAAATCACTGACGGCGCTAAAGGCCCATCTGCTACTAACGTTGCTGCAATTTAAGTTAGTTATCAGACAGAATTTTAAAAACCCGCCGCTGGCGGGTTTTTTTTTACCCGTTTTCTTCCCGGTTATCGATCGTCAACAGCAGTTCCCGCTTATTCATCATCGCTCAGACTGAGGGAGTCACCATGAATATTCGCCCGGCACAATTGCAGGACAGCTTCGCGCTCAGCGCCCTGCTGGCAGAGTTAGGTTATGGCGCGACTGAAAATTTTATCGATAAACGTCTGGCGCAGTTGATTGCCGACCCCGATGAGTGCCTGCTGGTCGCGGAACATGGGCCGTCGGTGCTGGGTTTCCTGTCGCTGCATTTTATTCCTCAGCTGGCGCTGGCCGGTGATTTTGCCCGCATCAGCTACTTCTGCATTGCCGAGGGTGAGAGAAGTAAAGGGGTGGGGCAGCAGTTGTTGCAGTATGCTGAGCAACTGGCGCAGCAGCGCGGTTGCGATCGCGTTGAAGTGCACTGTAACGAACATCGCATCAAAGCCAACAGCTTTTACGCCCGTGAAGGCTATCAGGAATCACCCCGATACCATATCAAACCGCTGAGCTGACGAACGTCACTGCCCCGGGAGAATGATAATGAAAATAGCGATGGGACAGTTCGCGGTCGAGCGTGACTGGCAACTTAACGCGGCGACCTGCATCAGGCTGATGGCAGATGCGGCAGCCGCTGAAGCCGAACTGCTGGTGTTACCGGAAGCCGTGCTGGCACGGGATAATAGCGATGCCGACTTTGTGCTGAAGGCGGCCCAACCGCTGGATGGGCCGTTTGTCAGCCAGCTGCTGGCCGCCAGCCGCAACAGCCGCCTGACCACCATGATGAGCGTGCCAGTGCCCACTGCTGAAGGCCGTGCGCTGAATGTGCTGATCGCCATTCGCGCCGGTGAGGTGGTTGCGCGCTATGACAAATTACATCTGTATGATGCTTTCGCGGTGAAGGAATCAAAAAATATTACTGCCGGTGAGCAGGTGCCGGCCCTGCTTGAGGTCGGCGGGATGAAGGTTGGCCTGATGACCTGCTATGACGTACGTTTTCCCGAGCTGGCGCGACGTCTGGCGATAGAGGGTGCCGAGGTTCTGGTTCTGCCGTCAGCGTGGCTCAGAGGCCCGCTGAAGGAGATGCACTGGGAGGTGCTGGTCACCGCCCGTGCGCTGGAGAATACCTGTTATCTGGTGGCGGTAGGCGAGTGTGGTCCACGCAATATCGGTAACAGCATGGTGGTTGATCCCTTAGGCGTGGCAGTGGTCAAAGCCGCAGAGGCTCCGACGCTGCTTTATGCAGAGCTGGATGCCGCTCGTATCGCTTACGCCCGCAGCGTGCTGCCGGTGCTGGAGAATCGACGTTTCGCCCGCCCGGAGCTGAAAGAGTCTTAATCTGTTACAGATTGCCATTGTATTGCCTGCACAACTGCGCGTTAATAAAGGGGACAGGTGTGTACTATGGTAAAATAAGAAGGTGTTATGGAAGGTATCAGTATTGCTAAACTGCTGATTATCGGTGCATTGATCGTTCTGCTGTTCGGCACCAATAAGTTACGTTCGCTCGGCGGTGACCTTGGATCGGCGATTAAGGGCTTTAAAAAAGCCATGAGTGATGACGATACATCAGCGAAAAAAACTGCCGCTGAACAGACTGCGCCGGATCGTGTGGTGCATAAAGACTGAGGTGTTGTTACGTAAATGTAACTACAGATTACAGTGCTTCAGATAAAAAAGAACCGGTAGCCCGCAGGCAGCCGGTTCTTTTTTTTTGATTACCGCCCTTAATAAGGGAGCCGAAATAGCTCCCCTGGGATGTCAGGAATCCACTCCGCAGCGGCGGTTATTTCACTTCCAGACCTTTCGCCTGCATATCGGCATGATAAGAAGAACGAACAAAAGGTCCACAGGCGGCGTGGGTAAAGCCCATCGCCAGCGCTTCTTCTTTCATTTCGTCGAACTCAGCCGGGCTGACATAGCGCTGTACCGGTAAATGGTGACGGCTTGGCTGTAAATATTGGCCGAGCGTCAGCATGGTAACGCCATGGCGACGCAGATCGCGCATAACCTCAACGATTTCGGCGTTGGTTTCACCCAGACCCACCATCAGACCTGATTTGGTCGGAATCTCCGGGTGCGCTTCTTTAAAGCGCTCCAGCAGTTTCAGTGACCATTCATAGTTGGCTCCCGGGCGCACCTGGCGATAAACACGCGGAACGTTTTCCAGGTTGTGATTAAACACATCTGGCGGCGTGGCATTGAGAATATCCAGTGCGCGATCCATACGTCCGCGGAAGTCCGGCACCAGCGTTTCAATTTTTATCGTCGGGCTTTTTTCGCGGATAGCCGCGATGCAGTCGGCAAAATGCTGAGCGCCGCCGTCACGTAAATCATCACGGTCCACTGAAGTGATAACCACATAGCGTAGCGCCATATCGGCGATAGTTTGCGCCAGTTTACCCGGTTCGTTGGCATCCGGCGTCATTGGTCGGCCGTGCGCCACGTCGCAGAACGGACAGCGGCGGGTACAAATCGCACCCAAAATCATAAAGGTTGCGGTGCCGTGGTTAAAACACTCTGCAAGGTTAGGGCAGGAGGCTTCTTCACAGACGGAATGCAGACCGTTTTTACGCATTGCGGCTTTGATACCCTGAATACGTGTGGAGTCAGCAGGCAGTTTGATTTTCATCCACTCTGGCTTTCTTAAGATCTCCGGCCGCTCAGTTATCACGGTTTTTACCGGGATCAGTGCCATTTTGTCTGCGTCGCGATACTTAACGCCGCGTTCCATCTGAATAGGTTTACTCATAAGCTTGCAGGTTCCAATTTGGATTGCGTTCTGAAAGAGGCATAAAACTCAGTGAGTCGTACTCAATTTTCAACTTTATTTGATAAAAGCGCAAAAATTATATCATCTCACCGCCCGACAATCAGCCCGGTTACAGGTGAAAACGTTGCAGAATTGTAAAGCAGCGCGCACAGCAGTGGAACATCAAAGATTCAACTCTTGCGGATCGCGATATTCTGAGGTGTTAATCGCCAGCAGCGCCATAAATTTTTCGATTAATACCGGCTGCACGTCCGACAGTGTCACCCCAGGCTGCCAGGCGCTCAGCTGGGTCATCTCCAGTCCGGCATAGCCGCAGGGGTTTATCCGCAGAAACGGCGTTAAATCCATATTGATATTCAGCGCCAGCCCGTGAAATGAACAGCCCTGACGAATGCGCAGGCCAAGAGAACAGATTTTTTTGCCGTCAACGTAGACGCCAGGCGCATCCGCACGCGCATTGGCGCTGACGCCAAAATGTGCCAGCGTATCGACCACCGTCTGTTCAATGGCGCTGACTAACTGGCGAACGCCAATTTTGCGCCGCTTCAGATCGATCAACACATACATCACCTGCTGACCTGGGCCGTGATAAGTCACCTGGCCACCACGGTCACTCTGCACCACCGGAATATCACCGGTCATCAGCAGATGTTCAGCTTTACCAGCCTGACCCTGAGTGAAAACCGCAGGGTGCTCAACCAGCCAGAGTTCATCGGCGGTAGCGTCGGTACGTTGGTCGGTAAACTGATGCATAGCTTGCGAAACGGGCTCCCACTGACGCAGGCCCAGTTGGCGTATGATGAGGCTGTCCTGATACAAAACGAGTGTCCGGCAGGAAAAGAGAAGGGCAGTATAACGTTGCTAAAGGGCGAGAGCTACCCGCCCTTTAACGCAGGATGCGCTTACAGCACCATGCGCACGATTTCGATGTTGCCTAACTCTTCATACAGCGTTTCGATCTGCTCAATATGCGTGGCGTTAATAGTGATCGACACCGAGTGGTAGTTACCTTTGCTGCTCGGTTTGACTTCCGGGGTGTAATCACCAGGCGCATGACGCTGAACCACTTCGACTACTTGATCGACCAGTCCTTCGTGCGCCAGGCCCATAACTTTAAACGGGAAGCTGCAAGGAAATTCAAGTAATTCTTTCAGATTGGTTTTCATAGATGCTCCGGTGCACTAAAACGTGGGCTCCCAGAATAACGGGAGTTTCTTAATGGGTATTATATGGGGTTTCAGAAGGAAATAATCAAGGTAGAAATGCAAAGTTGCCAGGACCGTGGGGAATGACGGCTGGCTGCGGTGAGCCAGACCGGGATCACTATTGCGGGCAGCGCGATGGCTACCCGCAGCAACAAATTAACCGAACCAGTGGTGGAACATCAGTTTGATGTAGTCAACGATACGGCCAAAGAAGTTACCTTCCTGGACTTCTTTCAGCACTACCAGTGGACGCTGATCGATGATTTTACCATCCAGCTGGAAGTTGATGCTGCCGACCACCTGGTTTTTCTGCAGCGGTGCGTGCAGTTCGGTGTTGGTCAGCACGTAGCTGGCTTTCAGGTCTTTCATCCGGCCACGAGGAATGGTCAGGTAAGCATCTTTTTCAACGCCCAACTGCACGCGATCGCTGTCGCCAAACCACACTGGCTCAGAGGCGAACTCTTTACCGGCTTTCAGTGGTGCCACGGTCTCGAAGAAACGGAAGCCCCAGGTCAGCAGCTTCTTACTTTCCGTCTCACGACCTTTATAAGTATGGCCGCCCATGACCGCTGAAATCAGGCGCATCTGGCCTTCAGTCGCCGAGGCCACCAGGTTGTAGCCTGCCGCGTTGGTATGGCCGGTTTTGATACCGTCAACTTGCAGACTGGTGTCCCACAGCAGTCCGTTACGGTTCATCTGGCGAATGTTGTTAAAGGTAAACTCTTTCTCTTTATAAACCGCGTACTCTTCCGGCACATCACGGATCAGCGCCTGGCCAATCAGCGCCATGTCGCGCGCCGAGCTGTACTGGCCTTCAGCGTCCAGGCCATGAACGGTCTGGAAATGGGTATTTTGCAGGCCCAGCGCTTTTACATAGTTGTTCATCAGGCCAACAAATGCATCCTGACTGCCCGCGACGTAATCAGCCATCGCCACGCAGGCATCGTTACCGGATTGCAGTACGATACCGCGCGTCAGCTGGGAAACCGGCACGCGATCGCCAGGTTTCAGGAACATCAGTGAGGAGCCTTTAAACACCGGATTACCGGTTGCCCAGGCGTCCTGGCCGACGGTGACGATATCATCCTGATGAATTTTTCCGGCTTTAACCGCCTGGCCGATAACATAGCTGGTCATCATTTTGGTCAGGCTGGCCGGATCGCGGCGTGCGTCGGCATTTTTTTCCGCCAGCACTTTTCCTGAGTTGTAGTCGATCAGGACATAGGCTTCAGCATCGATATCCGGCACGCCGGGAATCATAGTTTTCAGATTAACATCTTCGGCATGGGCGAAGGTGGTGATGCTGATCGCGATCAGTGAACCCACTGTCAGGCGTTTAAGAAAACGAGAAGGTGTCTGAGTGTTCATGTTTGGGACTACAACATCCGTGGAGTTAAGTTGAAAAAAGTGACCCACTATAGCAAATGCTTATTTTGCAGGCATCCGACTTTCCGCCTCACTTGTTAACAGACGTAACACGCAGGCGTCTGTAAACATAAAGCTTGTCGGCTGCCCGCAGAGATTACATTCCGCCTGGTGCGACAGTAATAAATGATTGCTGCTGTGCTTCGCTTGACAGGCGCTGCTGCAGAGCTGCCGCCTGTTGACGATCGCTGAACGGGCCTAACTGCACGCGATAAACGTTGCCGTTAGCCGAAACATTTCCAGGTACGCCAAATTGCTGGCTAAGGGATTGCACCCACTGATGCGCCCGGTTGCTGTCGCTCAGCGCGCCAACCTGCACCACAAAACCGCCGGTTGCAGTGGCTGCGGAAGAGGTTGCGGTAGCGGCAACGGCCGGAGCTGCTACCGGCGCTGGCTCACTGCCTTGCAGCACGCCTGGGCGCAGTGGCGTGGCTGCGCCAAGGAAACCGCCGCTGCGTACCGGTGCGCCTAAATTGTCATCACTGCTCAGGGTTTGGTTATCCAGCTGGCGACTGCCATCGTCCTGATTTGCTACCGGCTGCGGCTGGCTTGCGGCAGCGGCGGATGCACCACCGATTACCGTCATACCGCCGGCAATATCCGGACGCGCGGGCAGGGCATAGCTTTGTTTCGCTACGGTGGTTCCCACCGTGCCGGGGCCGGAAAGCGAACCATCCGGCGCGACCTGAATAAAGTCGACGCGCACTTTGGTATTGTTAGAGATATTCAGGCGATCGCCCGCAGCGCGGGACAGATCGATAATACGTCCCGGCGTGTAAGGGCCGCGATCGTTAACGCGCACCACAAGCTGGCGACCATTGGCCATGTTGGTCACACGGACATAGCTGGGTAGCGGCAGGGTAGGATGGGCGGCAGTCAGCCCATTGGGATCAAAGGTTTCACCGATTGCCGTCTGATTGCCGTTGGCTTCATCGCCGTACCACGCAGCCAGCCCGGTTTCACTGAAATTCGATGGATCTTTCACAATACGGTAAGTTTTACCGTTTACTGAATAATCCTGATTGGTACCGGGGTTAATCGGTTCATAGCGAGGTTCAACACCGCCAATCTCAACCACCGGGCCATTATAAGCCGGTTGCTGAGGTGCCTGTGTCTGCCGATCCGGCACGGTACATGCTGCCAGTACCAGTGATGCTGCGCCAACCCAAAGCCAATCCTTACGCATGTGAAGCCTCTTAAACGCTTTTTGACAACATTTTTCGATGAGTATGGATCGACATCACAATGCCAAATCCGGCCATAAGTACGATTAACGCAGAGCCACCATAACTAACCAGCGGCAAAGGTACGCCAACTACCGGTAAGATACCACTAACCATACCAATGTTAACAAAAACATAGACAAACAGGATCAGCATCAGTCCGCCCGCCATCACCCGACCAAAGGTGGTCTGAGCGCGTGCGGCAATCATCAGCCCACGGATGATCAGTAACAAATAGAGCCCCAGCAAAATCAGCACTCCGACCAGGCCTAACTCCTCTGCCAGTACCGCGAAAATAAAGTCGGTATGACGTTCGGGCAAGAACTCCAGCTGTGACTGGGTGCCATGCAGCCAGCCTTTACCGCGCAGTCCGCCGGAACCAATAGCGATTTTCGACTGAATAATATGATAGCCGGCACCGAGCGGATCGCTTTCCGGGTCAAGCAGCATCATGACGCGGTCGCGCTGGTAGTCGTGCATTAAAAAGAACCACAGTATCGGAATAAAGGCGGCGACCAGCAGCACCGCAATGCCGATCAGCCGCCAGCTCATGCCGGACAGGAACAGCACAAACAGGCCGGAGGTAGCGACCAGAATCGAGGTGCCGAGGTCAGGCTGTGCCGCGACCAGTAAGGTTGGTACAAAGATCAGAATCAGCGCGATACCGGTGTTTTTCAACGTCGGCGGGCAGACATCGCGGTTGATAAAGCGCGCCACCATTAACGGCACGGCTATTTTAGCAATCTCCGAAGGCTGGAAGCGCACGATACCCAGATCCAGCCAGCGTTGCGCCCCTTTACTGATTTGACCGAAGGCATCAACGGCGATCAGTAATATCACGCAGACAATGTAGAGATAGGGAGCCCAGCCCTCATAAACGCGTGGCGGAACCTGCGCCATGACGATCATGACCACCAGCCCCATCAAAATCTGGCCGACCTTGCGCTCCATCATGCCCGGATCCTGGCCGCTGGCGCTCCACATTACAAGGGCGCTGTAAACCAGTAACCCGGTGATAATCAGCAGGAAGATCGGATCGATATGGAGTTTGGTCCAGATGCTCCTTTTTTGCGGGCTATCGTTCATGGACATGCTTTATTCACCTTCATAACCTGATGGCACCGGAGGAGCATCAGGCAGATCTGTATTGTTGTCGCCCAGCATAATGTGGTCGAGAATCTGGCGCATAATGGTTCCAACCGCCGGGCCGGCACCGCCGTTTTCCAGAATGATGCTGACGGCGACGCGTGGATTGTCATAAGGCGCAAACGCGGTCATCAGTTTGTGGTCACGCAGGCGTTCGGCAATTTTATGGGCGTTATAGACTTCATTCTCTTTCAGGCCATACACCTGAGCAGTACCGGATTTCGCCGCAATCTTATACGGCGCATTAGCAAAGCTCTTATGTGCAGTACCGTTTGGTCGGTTAGCAACGCCGTACATACCATCTTTGGCAATTTCCCAATAACCAGAATGAATATCCCCAATCGGCGGCTCGTCGACTTGTTTATAAGGCACCATCACATTATTCACGTGGGTGGCGCGCAGCAAATGGGGCACTTTGACAATGCCATCGTTAATCAGCGTCATCATCGCCTTGTTCATTTGCAGCGGCGTCGCGGTCCAGTAGCCCTGACCGATACCGACCGGAATGGTGTCACCCTGATACCACGGCTTTTTGAAGCGCTTCAGTTTCCAGTCGCGCGTTGGCATGATGCCAGCGTACTCTTCCGACAGGTCGATGCCGGTCAGATGGCCATAGCCAAACTTGCTCATCCACTCAGACAGACGATCGATACCCATATCGTAAGCCACCTGATAGAAGAAGGTATCGGCCGACTCTTCCAGCGATTTGGTTACGTTCAGGCGGCCGTGACCCCAGCGCTTCCAGTCACGATAGCGTTTTTCCGAGCCTGGCAGTTGCCACCAGCCGGGATCAAACAGACTGGTATTTTTGTTAATAACCCCGGCACTGAGTGCCGAGACCGCCACATAAGGCTTAACCGTTGATGCCGGAGGATAAGTCCCCTGTGTGGCACGGTTAATTAACGGACGGTTTTCATCGTGCAGCAGGCGGTTGTAATCAGTACTGGAGATGCCATCGACGAACAGGTTAGGGTCATAGCTCGGCGTCGATACCAGCGCCAGCAGCTCACCGGTTCGTGGGTCAGTTACCACCACCGCCGCACGGCTACCGGTCAGCAGCGTCTCAATATACTGTTGCAGTTTCAGGTCGATGGTCAGGGTGATATCACGCCCGGCCTGTGGCGACTGTTCATGCAGCTGACGAATCACCCGGCCCCGGTTGTTAACTTCCACCTCTTCGTAGCCGGTTTTGCCATGCAGCACATCTTCATAAAAGCGTTCAACCCCGAGCTTGCCAATGTCGTGGGTGGCGGCATAGTTAGGCCACTTACCGGCTTTATCAAGGCGATCAACGTCGCGATCGTTAATTTTGGAAACGTAGCCAATAACGTGGGTCAGCGCGGCGCCATAAGGATAGTAACGACGCTGATAGCCTTTGACTTCAACGCCGGGAAAACGGTACTGGTTAACGGCGAAACGGGCGACCTGCACATCGTTCAGCCCGGTTTTAACCGCAATGGAGGTAAAACGCCGTGAGCGCTTACGTTCTTTTTCAAACGCCTCGATATCCGCGTCGGTCAAATCGACCACCGGACGCAACTCTTCGAGCACCTGCTTCAGGTTATCAACCTTTTCAGGAACCAGTTCTACCTGATAAATGGTGCGGTTAAGCGCCAGCGGAACGCCGTTACGGTCATAAATAATGCCGCGGCTGGGGGCAACCGGTACCAGTTTGATACGGTTCTGATTGGAACGGGTACTGTAATCGTCGAAACGCAGAATTTGCAGATGGTACAGATTGACCACCAGCACGCTGGAGAGGATCAGAATGCCTAAAAAGGCAATTATCGCACGCCGCACAAACAGCGATTGTTCGGCGGAGTAGTCACGAAAAGAGTTGCGTTTTAATTTCATCCGCTGCTTATTCTATCCGGTTAATGCATACCCTAAATAATTGGCGTTGCCGGTATTCAGGGGCGACGCTGGCGCCGCCCACATAGCCCACGCACACTGCTATGATGGGTATATCGGTTATTCACGATGATAAGGATGATTCGCAGTAATACTCCAGGCGCGATAGAGACTCTCAGCAACCAGGACACGTACCAGCGGATGGGGTAAGGTCAGTGCTGAGAGCGACCAGCTCTGTTCGGCAGCGGCTTTACAGGCCGGTGAAAGCCCTTCCGGGCCGCCGATTAACAGGCTGACATCTCGTCCGTCTTGTTTCCAGCGTTCAAGCTGATTAGCCAACTGCGGGGTTTCCCACTTCTGGCCAGGAATATCCAGCGTAACGATGCGATTACCTTTGCCGACGGCGGCCAGCATCGACTCACCCTCTTTATCGAGGATGCGTTTGATGTCGGCATTCTTGCCACGTTTACCGGCCGGAACTTCCGTCAGTTCCAGCGGCATATCTTTGGGAAACCGGCGCAGGTATTCCATAAAGCCGGTTTGTACCCAGTCGGGCATTTTGGTGCCGACGGCAACAAGCTGCAACTTCACGCATTAACTCCAGAGTTTTTCCAGCTCGTACAGTTGACGACTCTCTTCCTGCATTACGTGCACAATCACTTCACCGAGGTCCACCACCACCCAGTCGGCGAGGCTCTGGCCTTCAATCGCCAACGGGATCAGACCCGCAGCGCGTGATTCCATTGCCACATGGTCAGCGATTGCCGCGACGTGACGCGTGGAGGTGCCGGTGCAGATAATCATACAGTCGGTGATGCTGGACTTGCCCTGAACGTCCAGGGAAACGATATCCTGACCTTTGAGATCATCAAGCTTATCAATAACGAAGTCTTGGAGTGCTTTACCTTGCAAAAGGTTCCCCCTCGGGTAGTTGTGTCTGAGCGGTTATCTCATAACCCGCGCGGGGTTGTTGTTGATAACCGTAACAGGATTTATCCATGGGCAGCAGGCCCAAAAAATTAGCGGCGCAGTATATCACGGCCCTCTCAACGAGAGTACAACCCTTCGCGATCGATATACGCACTGACTGCGGCAGGCAACAGGTCATCACAGGATTCGCCAAGATGGCGTCGCTGACGGATTTCTGTTGCCGAGATTGACACCAGTGGGGTGTCAGCCAAAAATATCCAGCCTGCGGGTTGCTGACGCAATGCGTGGGCATCGGGTGCCAGATGGTTGTTGAGCCACTGCTGCATTTCGTCAGTTTCCATGGTGGCCGGATAGCCGGGGCGTTTGCATACCAGTAAATGACACAGCGACAGCAGATCCTGCCAGCGATGCCATTTATGCAGCGTCAGCAGTGAATCCTGACCAATAATAAACGCCAGCGGTTGCTGACTGCCACGCTCCCGACGCAGTTCTGCCAGCGTCTCCACCGTCCAGGACGGCGCAGAACGTTGCAGTTCGCGTGGGTCAAGGCGGAACAGCGGCCGATCGGCAATCGCCAGTTTTACCATTGCGACGCGCTGAGTCGCCGAGGCTTCTGGCTGAGGACGGTGCGGCGGCACGTTGTTGGGTAACAGCGTCACCTGCTGCAAACCGACCTGGTGGGCCAGCGCTTCGACCGGATGTAAATGGCCGAAATGGATTGGATCAAAGGTGCCGCCAAACAGCGCATGCAGTGCCGTGTTTTCAGACATCACAAAAACTCTCTGGAAACGATTTATTACACAGTAGGAGCGACAGCGTTTCCAGCTCAGACCATAACGACTGACCGTAATCTTGCTTCAGCGTCATCTCGATACGGGTTAACAGGCGAATCGCCTGTAATAACTGTTGTGCGCTGATGCGCTGTAAGGCGTCACTGAACAGCGGGCGACGATTTTGCCAGACGCGATGCTGATCGAACAGCGTTCGCAGCGCGGTGTTGGCCATCTGCCGCTGTAATTGCAGTAGGGTCATCAGATCGCGCTGTAGCGTGCGGATTATAATCACCGGCTCGCTGTCTTCCGCTTTCATCTGGCGCAGAATATGTAACGCACGTTTGCTTTTACCGGCCAGCAGCGCATCGACCCAGTGAAAAGGGGTAAAGTGCGCCGCGTCACTGACCGCCTGTTCAACCCGTGGCAGCGTCAGCTTGCCGTCCGGCCACAGTAACGACAGGCGTTCCAGCGCCTGCGACAGCGCCAGTAAATTGCCCTCATAGCAGTAGCAGAGCAGTTGGTTAGCGGCATCGTCGAGCGTCAGCTTCATCGCTTTGGCGCGGGTAGCAACCCAGCGCGGCAGTTGGGCCTGCTCGGGCGTCAGGCAGGGAACCATCACGCCGTTGGTGCTTAATGCTTTATACCAGGCACTGTTTTCCTGCGCTTTGGTCAGCTTAGGGCTGCGTAAAATCAGCAGAATATCGCTGTGCAGCAGGGTCGACAGTTTCACCAGCTGTTCGCCGATAGCGGCATTCGCCCCGTTTTCCGGCAGCATCAGCAGCAAAGTTTGTCGGCTGGCAAACAGGCTAAGTTCCTGGCAGGTACTGAAAATGGCGTCCCAGTCGGTGCTGGCATCGAGGGTAACGCTGAAGTGTTCACTGAATTCGTGCTGTTGCGCTGCGGCACGAATGGCGTCCTGGCTCTCTTGCAGTAACAGCGGTTCATTGCCGCAGAGCAGATAACAGGCGCGCAGCCCATCCTGAAGCTGCGCGCTGAGTTGCTCAGGATAGATCCTGATCATTGGCGACCGGCTGCACCTGACATCGGTGCACTGTCGCTCTGAGGATTGACTGTGCTTCCCGGTATTGCTGCTGCATCAGCCGCGGCAGAATCATCAAGGCTATCCTGCGCAGCATGTACCGTCAGCAGCTTACGCACCAGCTGTTGTGCGGCTTGCTGGCGCATTTCCTGACGAATAATCTCCTGCTCGGAGTCTTTCGCCAGCGCTGCCAGTGGGTTATCGAAGAACGAACGATAAACCGTTGCGCTAATCGGATAGATACCCTTATTCGGCAACAGCACCTGAGCATTAACCGTCATCATCATCGAATATTCCGCCGTTCTGCCATCCTGGAAGATCGAGGCGGTATCACGGTTTTCGCTGGAACCAATAATGCGCAGCGATGGAATATCCTTACGCAGGCCCGGCTCCTTGACGATTGACACATTATTCAGGCGCAACTGCTCACGCACCGAACGCGCCAGCGGGCCATAAGGATCGCTGGTATCGAGGATCAGCGTTTTCATTTCTGGCGGCACCTGAGTGGTGCCGCGCAGATGAAAACCGCAACCGGCGGTGACCAGCACCGCAAGGCCTAAAAACAGAGTCAAAATCGGATGTCGCACAGTTCCTCCTGAACTTAACCTACGACCAGGTTAAGCAGTTTGCCGGGGACGTAAATCACTTTACGGATGGTAACGCCGTCCAGATATTTCGCTACCAGATGCTCCTGCGCAGCGCGTGCTTGTACCTGTTCCTGAGTGGCATCCGCCGGAACGGTAATTTTGCCGCGTACCTTGCCGTTGACCTGAACCACTACCAGCAGCGAATCTTCCACCATTGCCGTTTCATCAGCCTGTGGCCAGGGTGCGTTATCCACATCCTCGTTGCCACCCAGCGCCTGCCACAGGGTAAAGCTGGCGTGCGGGGTGAACGGATAGAGCATGCGAACGACCGCCAGCAGCGCTTCGTTCATCAGGGCACGATCCTGCTCGCTTTCCTGTGGTGCGCGGCCCAGCTTATTCATCAGTTCCATAATAGCCGCAATCGCGGTATTGAAGGTCTGACGGCGGCCAATATCATCGGAAACTTTGGCGATGGTCTTGTGCAGATCGCGGCGCAGGGCTTTCTGATCGTCATTCAGCGCCGCCACATCCAGCGCGCTGACCGCACCTTTAGCGGTATGATCGAACACCAGTTTCCAGACGCGTTTCAGGAAGCGGTTTGCGCCTTCCACACCGGACTCCTGCCACTCCAGCGTCATTTCTGCCGGTGAAGCAAACATCATAAACAGACGCACGGTATCGGCACCGTAACGCTCAACCATCACCTGCGGGTCAATGCCGTTGTTCTTCGACTTCGACATTTTGCTCATGCCAGCGTAGACCAGCTCGTGGCCTTCGGCGTCAGACGCTTTAACAATGCGGCCTTTCTCGTCACGCTCGACGGTAACATCAACCGGAGAGACCCAGTTACGCTCGCCGTTAGCACCGAGGAAGTAGAACGCATCGGCCAGCACCATGCCCTGGCACAGCAGGCGTTTCGCCGGTTCGTCAGAGCTGACCAGGCCAGCATCACGCAGCAGCTTGTGATAGAAGCGGAAATACAGCAGGTGCATGATGGCGTGTTCGATACCACCAACATACTGATCGACCGGCAGCCAGTAGTTTGCCGCAGCCGGGTCCAGCATCCCTTTGTCGTAGTCCGGGCAGGTGTAGCGCGCGTAGTACCAGGAAGACTCCATAAAGGTATCAAAGGTGTCGGTTTCGCGCAGCGCCGGCTGGCCGTTAACGGTGGTTTTTGCCCACTCAGGGTCGGCTTTAATCGGGCTGGTAATGCCGTCCATCACCACGTCTTCCGGCAGAATCACCGGCAGCTGATCTTCTGGTGTTGGCATCACGGTGCCGTCTTCCAGCGTTACCATTGGAATAGGTGCACCCCAGTAACGCTGGCGGGAAACGCCCCAGTCGCGCAGACGGTAGTTAACTTTACGCTCGCCAACGCCTATTTCAGCCAGTTTATTGGCAATGGCGTTAAAGCCATCTTCATAAGACAGGCCGCTGAACTCGCCCGAGTTGAACAGGGTGCCTTTGTCAGTCATCGCCGCGGCGATGACGTCTGGCTCGCTGCCATCAAGGTTAAGGACCACCGGCTTAATGTTCAGATCATATTTGCTGGCAAATTCCCAGTCGCGCTGGTCATGTGCCGGAACCGCCATTACTGCGCCAGTGCCGTACTCCATTAACACGAAGTTAGCAGCCCACACCGGCACTTTTTCACCGGTCAGTGGATGAAGAGCAAACAGGCCGGTGGCCATGCCTTTCTTCTCCATGGTCGCCATTTCGGCTTCCGCAACTTTGGTGTTACGGCATTCAGCAATGAAGTCTGCCAGCGCCGGATTACTCGCTGCAGCCTGTGCTGCCAGCGGATGACCGGCGGCAACCGCCAGATAAGTGGCACCCATAAAGGTATCCGGGCGGGTGGTGTAAACCGTCAGCTTTTCGCTGCTGTCGACCACGTCAAAGGTGATTTCCACCCCTTCAGAGCGGCCAATCCAGTTGCGCTGCATGGTTTTAACCTGTTCAGGCCAGTCTTCCAGCTTGTCGAGGTCGTTCAGCAGTTCATCCGCGTAGTCAGTAATTTTCACAAACCACTGTGGGATCTCTTTACGCTCAACTTTAGTATCACAGCGCCAACAGCAGCCGTCGATGACCTGTTCATTAGCCAGTACGGTCTGATCGTGCGGACACCAGTTGACCGCCGAGGTTTTTTTATAAACCAGGCCTTTCTCATACAGTTTGGTGAAGAACCACTGCTCCCAGCGATAATATTCTGGCTGACAGGTAGCCAGTTCACGGCTCCAGTCATAGCCAAAGCCCAGCAGTTTCAGCTGGTTCTTCATATAATCGATATTTTCGTACGTCCACGGTGCCGGAGCAGTGTTGTTTTTAACCGCCGCACCTTCTGCTGGCAGACCAAAGGCGTCCCAGCCAATCGGCTGTAACACGTTTTTACCCAGCATACGCTGGTAACGGGCAATCACATCGCCGATGGTGTAGTTACGAACGTGGCCCATATGTAGGCGGCCAGAAGGATAGGGCAGCATCGAGAGGCAGTAATACTTCTCTTTGCCTTCCTCTTCAGTCACTTTAAAAGTCTGCTTCTCGTGCCAGTGAAGCTGGACGTGGGATTCTATCTCTTCCGGGCGGTATTGCTCTTGCATGGCTGCCAGTGGTCCTTATTGAATAGCTCAATTATTAACTAATTTACTATTTAGATTAGTAGACATCAGATCCGCATAGCATAGCTGATAAGCCTTCGCAGCAACAATAGTTAGCGTCCAGACGAGGTCGATTTATCCTTAAGCCGGAATCTTGCTTCCAGATTTTCACTGTTGTGACGCTGTCGACAGGGCAAACGCCGACCAGAGTCTATAGTTAAACAGGGTTATCTTTCAGGATTTTACAGGAGAGAAGATGAACAAGGTTGCTCAGTATTATCGCGAATTAGTCGCATCGTTAACTGACAGACTGAACCGGGGCGATCGGGACATTGATGGCCTGGTAGAAAATGCGCGCCAGCGGTTACTGGCTACCGGGGAGTTGACCCGCAGCGAAGTCGAAGGGGTATTGCGCGCGGTACGGCGCGATCTGGAAGAGTTTGCCCGCAGCTACGGGGAGAATGAGGAAGATCTAAACGACAGCGTGTTTATGCGCGTGATTCGCCAGAGCGTATGGAAAGAACTGGCGGATATTACCGATAAAAGCCAGCTGGAGTGGCGTGAAGTATTTCAGGATCTCAACCACCACGGCGTGTATCAGAGTGGCGAGGTAGTCGGACTGGGTAATCTGGTGTGTGAAAAGTGTCATTTCACCCGGGCGATCTACACGCCGGAAACTTTAACGCGCTGCGCGGAATGTGGTCACGACCAGTTCCAGCGTCAGCCGTTTGCGCCGTAACCGGTGATGACAAAGGGCGAGGTGAACCTCGCCCATTACAATTAATGCAGGATTTTCGCCAGGAAGTCTTTGGCACGTTCGGATTGGGGATTGTTAAAGAACTCATCTTTTGGACGGTCCTCAACAATTTTTCCTTCATCCATAAAGATCACCCGGTTAGCCACTTTGCGCGCAAAGCCCATTTCGTGCGTCACCACCATCATCGTCATGCCTTCATTGGCCAGCTCGACCATGACGTCCAGCACCTCATTGATCATCTCCGGATCGAGTGCTGAAGTCGGTTCGTCAAACAGCATTGCCACCGGATCCATACACAATGCACGGGCAATCGCCACGCGCTGTTGCTGACCGCCTGAAAGTTGGCCAGGGTGCTTGTTGGCATGTGCCGACAGGCCAACTCGCTCAAGTAATTTCAGCCCTTTCTGCCGCGCTTCCTCTTTGTTGCGTTTTAATACTTTCACCTGCGCCAGCGTTAAATTCTCCACGATGCTGAGGTGTGGAAACAGCTCAAAATGCTGAAATACCATGCCAACTTTGGAGCGTAACTGTGCCAGATTGGTTTTTTTGTCAGTGACGGTAATGCCGTTGACGATGATAGTGCCTTGCTGAATCGGCTCGAGGCCGTTAACAGTTTTAATCAGCGTCGATTTCCCTGAGCCAGACGGGCCGCAAACCACCACCACTTCACCTTTTTTCACTTCAGTTGAGCAGTCGGTCAGCACCTGAAAGTGACCATACCACTTGGAAATATTTTTCAGGGTAATCATTTAAACTGTCCTTTTCTTTAAATAGCTGACCAGCATTGAAGCGGAAAGGCTGATAACAAAGTAGACCAGACCAGCAAACAGAATCATCTCGACCTGGGTGCCGTCGCGTTCGCCAATGGTTGAGGCGGTGCGGAAGAAGTCTGCCAGACTGAGCACGTACACCAGTGAAGTATCCTGGAACAGGACAATACCCTGAGTCAGCAGCAGCGGCACCATGGCACGGAATGCCTGTGGCAGAACAATCAGTTTCATCGACTGCCACTGTGTCATACCCAGCGCCAGCGCCGCATTGCCTTGTCCACGCGACACGCTGAGAATGCCGGCACGAATAATTTCTGAATAGTAGGCCGCTTCAAACAGCGAGAAGGCCACCATCGCCGAGATCAGACGAATATCGGTTTTCGGTGATAATCCCAGTACCTGTTGCAAAAAGCTCGGTACTACCAGATAGAACCACAACAGCACCATCACCAGCGGTACCGAGCGGAACAGGTTCACGTACAGCCTGGCGAACCAGCTGATGGGTTTAAAAGTGGAGAGGCGCATTACCGCCAGCAGAGTGCCCCAGATGATGCCAAAAATCACTGCCGTGACGGTGATTTTCAGCGTGATCACCAGTCCGTTCAGCAGATACGGCAGGCTGGGAATAATCGAACTCCAGTCGAACTCGTACATCATTTACTCCCCATATTTCCCGGCACGCGAACCTTACGTTCGACCAGGCTCATAATCAGCATAATCACCAGGTTGATGGCCACATACGCCAGGGTAATGGCAGTGAAGGATTCGTAAGCGTGAGCCGAGTAATCCAGCAGCTTACCGGCCTGCGCGGCCATATCCACCAGGCCGATAGTGGAAGCAATAGCGGAGTTTTTTACCAGGTTGAGCATTTCCGATGTCATCGGTGGCACGATTACCCGGTATGCATTCGGCAACAGCACATAGCGGTATGTCTGTGGCAGCGTCAGGCCCATCGCCAGCCCGGCATTTTTCTGTCCGCTCGGCAGCGACTGAATTGCCGCACGTACCTGCTCGCAAACGCGGGCGGCAGTAAACAGGCCCAGGCAGATCATGGATGAGATAAAGAACTGTATATTCGGGTCCAGCTCAGCCTTAAACCACATGCCAAGCTTTTCGCCGACCAGCTCTGGTGCCACCAGATACCAGAAAAAGAACTGAACAATTAGCGGAATATTACGGAATAACTCAACGTAGCAGGTGCCGATAGAGGAGAGCAGACGGTTGGGCACGGTGCGCAGGATGCCAAACAGCGAGCCGATAAAGAAGGCAATAATCCAGGCGCAAACGGAAACCGCAATGGTGACCTGAAAGCCTGACCACAGCCAGCCAAGATAGGTGGTATTGCCGAACGGGGCCTGTTCTAAAAAAATACCCCAGTTCCAATCGATTGACATAAATAACTCCGGTAAAAAAGGGTAGCGAAGCTACCCTGAAGATTGGTGAGTGGCCCCCGGTAATGTTGTCTGGGGAACGACCAGTCAACATGTAGTCTGTCCGGGCCGGTTATCAGCAATCGATAGGGCAGGCGCGCTGCCCTTTTTTTTCATTATTAGTTCAGTGCTTTATCATTCGGCTCTTTAAACAGCGCTTTCATATCATCCGACAGCGCGAAATCGAGGTTCATGTTTTTTGGTGGAATGGGATTGTTAAACCACTTCTCAAACCATTTAGCCGCTTCACCAGAGGTCTGCGCCTGCGCGATGGTGTCATCCATCAGCTTCTTAAACTCAGGATCGTTTTTACGCAGCATACAGCCATAGGCTTCCTGCGACTGTGGTGTACCGACGATCTCCCAGTTAGCCTGTTTTTTCGCTTTCGCGCGTTCGCCAGCTAACAGCGCGTCATCCATCATAAAGGCCACTGCGCGACCGGTTTCCAGCGTACGGAATGAGTCACCATGGTCTTTCGCACTGATAATGCGCATGCCCATTTTTTTCTCGTCGTTCAGCTTATTCAGTAGAATTTCGGAAGTGGTGCCGGAAGTTACAACAACGGTTTTGCCTTTCAGATCGCCGAAGTCTTTAATCTCGCCACCTTTTTTCACCAACAGACGAGTGCCGACTACAAAGATGGTGTCTGAGAAGGCGGCTTGTTTCTGGCGCTCAAGATTATTGGTGGTGGAACCACACTCAAAGTCAAAGGTGCCATTTTGCAGCAACGGAATGCGGTTCTGTGAGGTGATAGGCAGATACTTCACCTGCAGGTCAGGTTTGTTCAGCTTCTTCTTCACCGCTTCAACGATAGCGTTGGAATAGTCCTGTGAATAACCCACCACTTTTTGCTGGTTGTCGTAATACGAGAAAGGAACCGACGATTCGCGATGGCCGACCACGATAACGCCGTTTTTATTAATTTTATCGAGAGTGGTCATTTGCTGCTGTGCAACCGCGGCCTGATCTGCCGTTTGCGGTTTTGCTTCTTCGGCATGAGCGATACCGGAGGCTAATCCAGCCAGTGCAAGGCTAAGCCCCAGTTTTCGTAATTTCATGTTCCAACTCCTTTGTCATTTTGACGCAAAGTATAAAAACTGCGCCGATTATGATGTTGTGTGTATTTCCAGCGGCTTTTCTTCTGTTACCTGAACGATTACTGCTCTGATTAGCTATTAAAATAGCGGAATGTTAACGCTATGAAACAAAAAAGTTTCTTTTTTGCGAAGTCGCCCGCACCAATACAAGGCAATTTTTTTGGCTGTGCTCCGCCTTGGGGCAAGTTATGAGCCTCAACGGTGCAAATCAGTTTTTCATCGCGTTACAGGTCACTCTCAGCAGCAGATACACTGAAAGAGGTAGCAAGCATCATGCCAAATGCGTTTAGGCAGGGAGAGGGAAGGATTGAGTGCCAAATCGAAATATAAAACTCTGCCACCGCAGTTCAATTCGGTGGCAGAGGGGGGGGGTTATCGTTGCGCGGAGATCAGTACCATCATCGGCCGCTCTGCCTCTTCAGCCAGTGCCGGGGTCGAGGCAATCTGCTCTGCATCCGGGCCCCATTCATTCACACAGCGAAGAGTAAAACCGGCAGCCATTAGCGCATTTAAGGTGGTGCCAAGGGTGCGATGGTATTTTATTACCCCGTCTGCCAGCCAGTTGCTAATGCGCTGGCCTTCGTGTTGATAATTATTCACCGCCCATGACCGCTGGCCCTCTCCATCAGTCAGCCAGCCCTGTCGAACTGGACAGGTGTAGATGGGATGTTCGGTGGTGAAAACCAGCCATCCTCCGGGTTGCAGCGCTTGAAATATAGCGGCCAGCAGCGGGGCAAGGTCGGGCAGATAATGCAGCGTCAGTGAGCTGTATACCAGATCGTAAGCCTGGCTGGGCAAGGTGAGATTACCGAGATCGCCAGTCTGGTAGCGGATGCCGGAATCGTGAGTCAGCTCGCGTGCTCGCGCCAGCATTTTCTCAGACAAATCGACACCGGTCACTTCGGCGGCACCCGCAGCCCGTGCAGCGCGACAAAACCAGCCGTAGCCGCAACCGAGGTCAATAACCTTTTTGCCGGTCAGATCCGGCAGCATGGCCTGAATCGCGGCCCATTCGGGGGCGCCTTCCAGGCCGAACTGCGAGCGGGGAAGTTGAGCGTAACCATCGAAGAACGCCTGATTGTCGTAAATATTTTGAGACATAGAAAACCTCTTAAATGTCCGGGAGCCTCTGAATAAGGCAAAAAAAAACGAGCAGGGCATGCCCTGCTCGTTATGAGTTGTTGCCATTAGGCAATTCATACGAAAAGGGCCATGGATGAATAATCATCCACGGCCCTGAATTCCTCGCCATATACCTTGCGTCACCGCTTATCTGAACGCGGCTAAAGTCATCTGGCGATAAATGGATGGAGGGTAAACCTCCCGATCAGGCTCTGAACAATGCTTCATCGCAAGCGAATGTCAGAGCAAACTCGGGTAACGAGTTGATCCGAAGCGAACAGGGTTAGCATTTCAGTTCCTGAAAGAAAAATTAGATGGAATTAATACTAGCGTTGGGCTAATAAGCCGTCAACCAGCCGCGGTCGTCTTCGCAAGCAGGATATTGTCAGCAGTGGATGGGCCGCCCTGACCACAGAATATCGTCAGGGCGGCGTCATGGCCGTGCGTCAGCGGGAGATAACTCAGCGCGGCCTACGCAATGCGAATATTGCCGCTGCAAAGCCAAACAGCAGAGTGATAATCCATACTGGCCAGTTGCCGAAGCGTGCGTACGGGGTCAGTCCGGTGGTTGGCGTAACCCGGGCGTCCAATACCTCGCGGGTAAACTGCGGGATAATTTTCTGCACTTCGCCGTCAGCGGTGATCACCGCAGTCACGCCATTATTGGTGCCGCGCAGCAACGGGCGGCCCAGCTCCAGTGCCCGCATGCGCGCCATCTGGAAATGCTGCCACGGACCAATCGAATGACCAAACCACGCGTCATTGGAGATTGTCAGCAGAAAATTAGTATCCGGGCGGAAGTTATCACGCACCTGCTGGCCGAGCACAATCTCATAGCAAATGGCGGCCGTCAGGTTGTATCCGGCCACATTCAGCTGTGGCTGGATATAATCCCCACGGCTGAACGACGACATTGGCAGGTCAAAGAACGGTGCCAGCGGGCGTAGCACGCTTTCCAGCGGGACAAACTCGCCAAACGGTACCAGATGGTTTTTCTGATAGCGATTACCGCTGTTGTAATTGTAAGGTTGCTGACCGCCCAGCACGATAATTGAGTTGTAATCATGGTAGCGATTACCTTCAAGACGTGAATCAACGATGCCGGTAATCAGGCTGCTGCCGGTGGCACGTAGTTCGTCATCCAGTGATTTAAGGAACGGCTGCTGATTGACCTCAAGGTCCGGAATGGCCGATTCAGGCCAGATAATTATCGGCGATTGACCGAAATAGGGCCGGGAAAGCTGGCTATAAATGCGCAGTGTTTTTAGCAGGACGTTCGGGTCCCACTTCATCGACTGAGCAATGTTACCCTGTACCAGCGCAACATTGACCGCACGGTCGGGTAGCGGCTGATACCAGCTTAGCTGGCGCAGTGGCCACGGCAGCAGCAGTAGCGCGATGGCACCGATGGCGGCCAGCAGATGGCGCTGCGTAACCGCATACACCAGCAGGCCGGCGATCATCATCAGCACAAAGGTAATCGACTCAACGCCAAAAATCGGCGCCAGGCCTTTTAGTGGACCGTTAATCTGACTGTAGCCAAACTGCAACCACGGGAAGCCAGTCAGTATCCAGCCGCGTAAAAACTCGGTGATTTGCCACAGTACCGGTGCCGCCAGCACCAGGCGCACCAGCGAGGTGCGCGGAAACAGGCGATTAAGTACTGCGGCAAACAGCAGGGTGTACAGCGACAGGTACGCCGCCAGCAACACCACCAGCAACACATTTACCGGTCCGGGCATACCGCCAAACGTGGCAATACTGACATAGACCCAATTGATACCACTGCCAAACAGTCCCATTCCCCAGACAAAGCCAATGGCTGTCGCCTGAGGCGTGGTGCGATTCAGTGTTAAAGCCAGTAAGCCAACCAGTGACACCAGGGCGGCAGGCCAAAAATCATAGGGCGAAAATGCCAGCGTGCCACAGGCACCTGTAATCAGCGCCAGTAGCAGGCGAACCCGCTGGCGCTGGTAAAGTGAGGCGATAGCCATAGATCAATTATTCTTCCAGTTGTGGTTGCGGCGAATTATCCGGAATTGTAACGTGGACCTGAATGATGCGTCGACTGTCAGCCATAGCAACCTTGAACTGATAACCATCAATGTCGATGCTTTCACCGCGTGCCGGCAGATGACCAAATCCTTGCATTACCAGGCCGCCAATGGTGTCGACTTCTTCATCGCTGAAGTTGGTTTCAAACACTTCATTGAAGTCTTCAATCGGCGTCAGTGCGCGGATGGTGTAGGTGTGACGGCTGAGCTGACGGATATCACGATCTTCTTCATCGTCATATTCATCTTCAATTTCGCCGACGATCAGCTCGAGGATATCTTCGATAGTGACCAGACCTGAAACACCGCCAAATTCGTCAATCACAATTGCCATATGGTAGCGCTGGGAACGGAACTCTTTCAGCATGCGGTCAACACGCTTACTTTCCGGTACCACCACCGCCGGGCGTAATACTTTTTCCATGCTGAATGGTTCAGATCCACTGCTCATAAACGGCAGCAAATCTTTAGCCATCAGAATCCCTTCAATATGATCTTTATCCTCGCTGATTACCGGAAAACGCGAGTGTGCGGATTCGATAATAACGGCAAGGCATTCCTCAAGTGACTGGTTACGTTTTAACGTCACCATCTGTGAACGCGGGATCATAATGTCGCGAACGCGCTGCTCCGCAATATCCATCACGCCTTCCAGCATGTCACGGGTATCGGGATCGATCAGTTCGTTCTGTTCAGAGTCGCGAATCAGTTCCAGCAAGTCATCACGGTTTTTGGGCTCGCCGTGAAAAAGCTGATTGAGAAGAAGGGTAAAGAATCCCTTTTTACTACTGGGACTGTCGCTGTTTTGTGAATGGTCGTCGCTCATGGCGTTTTTGTTAAGGTCTCTCTAACGGGGGATCGGACTGTCAGCGCTGCGCTGACAGCAGTGTAATATTGCAGAAGCCGGCAGCAGAAATCGGCTGCCGGTTGCCATTACGGCTCTTCTTTCTCCGAAATGTACGGATCGGGATAACCAAGAGCAAGCATTATCTCGGTTTCCAGTGATTCCATCTCTTCGGCTTCATCATCTTCGATGTGATCATAGCCCAGTAAATGCAGGCTGCCATGAATCACCATATGTGCCCAGTGCGCCAGCAGCGCCTTCTGTTGCTCGACGGCTTCCTGCTCCACAACCTGACGACAAATAATCAGATCGCCCAGCAGCGGCAGCTCGATACCGGGTGGTGCTTCGAACGGAAATGACAGCACGTTAGTTGGCTTATCTTTACCACGATAAGTCATATTCAGCTCGTGACTTTCCGCTTCGTCGACGATGCGGATGGTCACTTCACTTTCTGGCTGGAACTGGGGTAAAACCGCTTCCAGCCAGTGCTGAAAATCAGCCTCCTGCGGTAAACCTTCGTCAGACTCGCTGGCGATTTGCAGGTCGAGAATCACTTCACTCATTTCTGCTCCTGGGCAGCTTGTGCAGCAAGGGCTTCGCGTTTACGCTCTTCGGCCTGTGCATCGCGGCGTTTCTGATCTGCTGCTTCCCATGCCTCATAGGCGACCACGATACGGGCAACCACCGGGTGGCGCACCACGTCTTCGCTGTGGAAGAAGTTAAAGCTGATCTCTTCTACATCAGATAATACTTCAATCGCATGGCGCAGGCCTGATTTCAGGTTGCGCGGCAGATCGATTTGCGTCACGTCGCCGGTGATCACTGCTTTCGAGTTGAAGCCGATACGCGTCAGAAACATTTTCATCTGCTCGATGGTGGTGTTCTGACTTTCATCAAGAATGATAAACGCATCGTTAAGGGTGCGGCCGCGCATATAAGCCAGCGGCGCAACTTCAATCACGTTGCGCTCCATTAGCTTCTCTACGCGTTCAAAGCCCAGCATCTCGAACAGGGCGTCATACAGCGGACGCAGATAAGGGTCGACTTTCTGGCTGAGATCGCCCGGCAGGAAGCCAAGTTTTTCACCGGCTTCGACCGCCGGACGCGTCAGCAGAATACGACGGATCTCCTGGCGCTCCAGTGCATCTACCGCAGCGGCAACCGCCAGATAGGTTTTACCGGTACCGGCCGGGCCAACGCCGAAGGTGATGTCGTTATCAAGAATATTGGCGATGTACTGCGCCTGGTTTGGCGTACGTGGTTTAATCACGCCACGCTTGGTCTTGATATTCACGGCTTTGCCAAATTCAGGCACGCTGTCGGCGGTCTGTTCCAGCACCCGGCTCTCTTTGATTGCCAGATGAATCTGCTCGGGATCAATATCGGCACTGTTGCCGCGTACCGGCGCGGTATCGACGTACAAATCACGCAGGATGTCGGCAGCAGCATTAACCGAGAGCGCGCGGCCAACCAGTTTAAAGGCATTGTCGCGGCGGTTGATCTCAATGCCCAACCGACGTTCCAGTTGCTTGATGTTATCGTCAAACGGACCGCACAGGCTGAGTAACCGGCGATTGTCGGCGGGTTCTAACACTATTTCGCGAGTTTCGATATTCAAACTAATCCTTTGGGTCGCTCAGGGCCAGTTACAGGGATTGAGGTACAATAGCTTGCTGACCGGCAATGCCGGATAACTGACCGATCGGGTCAGCGCCATTACATGAATTATTTATGCCCGTGCAAAATGTCGCAAGCGAGAGAGCAGATATTTGGGCGCTGCTTTCAGAAAGCAAGAGCAACGGGGTGAAATTGCGCGGCGAGCCGGAACGCTCGCCGCAGTATCGTCGGGGAATCAAGGCTGGAAGGTGCCTACGCCCAGCTCGTTTTCTTTACGCGTACGCGCAATCACCGAAGCCGGACTTTCAACTACACGCAGTCCCAGCTGATCTTCGGTGCGCACGACTTTGCCGCGTAGCGAGTTGGTATAGACATCAACGATTTCGACATCAACAAATTTACCGATCATCTCCGGGGTGCCCTCAAAGTTCACCACGCGGTTGTTCTCGGTGCGGCCTGACAGCTCCATCACGTTTTTGCGTGAGGTGCCTTCCACCAGAATACGCTGTACGGTACCCAGCATACGACGGCTCCACGCCATGGCCTGCTGGTTAATGCGATCCTGCAAAATGTACAGGCGCTGCTTTTTCTCTTCGTCTGGCACATCGTCCGGCAGATCAGCGGCTGGCGTTCCCGGACGGGCAGAGTAGATAAAGCTGTAGCTGACATCAAAGTTGACATCGGCAATCAGCTTCATCGTCTGTTCAAAATCGGCCTGGGTTTCGCCCGGGAAGCCGATAATAAAGTCAGAGCTGATCTGGATATTAGGGCGTGCCGCAACCACTTTGCGAATGATCGCTTTATATTCCAGTGCGGTGTGTGCGCGTTTCATCAGCGTCAGAATGCGGTCGGCACCGCTCTGTACCGGCAAGTGCAGGAAGCTGACCAGCTCCGGCGTATCACGATAAACTTCAATTATGTCATCGGTGAACTCGATCGGGTGGCTGGTGGTAAAGCGGATGCGGTCAATACCATCAATCGCCGCAACCAGACGCAGCAGATCGGCGAAGGTGCAGATTTCATTGTCGAACGTCATACCGCGATAGGCATTGACGTTCTGACCCAGCAGATTCACTTCGCGCACACCCTGCGCGGCCAACTGGGCGATTTCAAACAGAATATCGTCGCATGGACGGCTGACTTCTTCACCACGGGTGTAGGGCACCACGCAGAATGTACAGTATTTATTGCAGCCTTCCATGATCGACACGAATGCGCTGGGGCCATCTGCTTTCGGCTCCGGCAGGCGATCGAATTTCTCAATCTCCGGGAAGCTGATGTCCACTACCGGGCTTTTTGAACCGCGCACGGTGTTAATCATTTCCGGCAGACGATGCAGCGTTTGCGGGCCGAAAACGATATCGACGTAGTGCGCGCGCTGACGAATATGGTCCCCTTCCTGCGATGCCACGCAGCCACCGACGCCAATGATCAGCTCGGGATTGCTCTCTTTCAACGTTTTCCAGCGGCCCAACTGATGAAAGACTTTCTCCTGCGCTTTTTCGCGGATCGAGCAGGTATTCAACAGCAGAATATCGGCCTCTTCAGCCACCTCAGTGAGGGTGTAGCCGTGAGTCGTTTCCAGCAGGTCAGCCATCTTCGATGAATCGTACTCGTTCATCTGACAGCCCCAGGTTTTAATATGCAGTTTTTTTGTCATTGACATGCCATTACTCAATGCGGAAGGGAGTGCAGGGCACGTATTGTAATGCTTTGATGCTGTTGTGACCAGCATACCCTTTCAAACTGATGGGGGATGCTGGCCACTGGGCGAATTATGGTCGTGGTGAAGGGCGATTCTGTTTGTCGGCGCAAAATCCGGTACACTTTAGCGAAAGCGCTTTCTGACTTAACGGCCAGCATTCCCGGCCGCATTAAGGATAATAATATGCAAGATACACATTTTGATGTCGTGGTGGTTGGTGGCGGCATGGTGGGCGCAGCGCTGGCCAGCGGTCTGGCGCAGCAAGGATTTTCCATTGCGGTGCTGGAGCAGGAACAGCCGGCGGAATTTGATGCGCAAAGTGACCCTGATGTGAGAATTTCTGCGATTGGCAGTGCGTCAGTGGATTTGTTGAAACAGCTTGAGGCATGGCCTGCTGTTGAACAGATGCGTTCCGCTGCCTACCGTCAGCTGGAAACCTGGGAGTGGCAAACCGCCAGTGTGACTTTTGATGCCGCTTCACTGGGGTTACCCGAGCTGGGCTTTATGGTGGAAAACCGGGTGTTACAACGCGCATTATGGCAGCGCCTGCTGCAGCAGGATGTGACTTTACTCTGTCCGGCCAGCCTGAAAAGTATCGAGCAACGCAACGGCGGCTGGACGGTAACGCTGGATAACCAGCAGCAGCTTTCCGCACGGCTGGTGGTGGGCGCTGATGGCGCAAATTCGCGGGTGCGTCAGCTGGCGGGTATTGGCATTCACGGCTGGAACTACAGTCAGTCCTGTATGTTAATCAGTATTCGTTGCGAACATCCGGCCGGGGATACCACCTGGCAGCAGTTTACTCCTCAGGGCCCGCGTGCCTTTTTGCCGCTGTTTGATAACTGGGCGTCGCTGGTGTGGTATGACGCACCGGCGCGTATCCGGCAGTTACAGGCGATGCCGATGGCACAGCTGCAAAAAGAGATTCAGGCCAACTTCCCGGCGCGCTTAGGACGCTTTAGCGCAGTGGCCGCCGGTTCCTTCCCGCTGGTGCGCCGTCACGCCACCCACTACGTGATTGACGGTTTAGCACTGGTGGGCGATGCGGCACACACCATTAATCCGCTGGCGGGGCAGGGCGTGAATCTTGGCTATCGTGATGTTGATGCCTTGATTGACGTGCTGACCGAGGCGCGCAATCTGGCGGAAAACTGGAGTTCGCGCCATGTGTTGCAGCGCTATCAGCGTAAACGCCAGAAAGATAATTTATTGATGCAGAGCGGCATGGATCTGTTTTACTTCACTTTCAGCAATCAGCTTGGTCCACTGAAGGTGATTCGCAATCTGGGGTTGATTGCCGCCCAGCATTCCGGCGTGTTAAAACGGCAGGCATTGCGTTACGCATTGGGATTATAGATCTGAGCATGCAGGGGAGCCGTTTTTGGCTCCCGTCCTGACGATATGCAGGGTGCCAGACATTGATACGGAAGGCGAACGACAGACGCAAAAAAGCCCGCAGAAGCGGGCTTTTTTACTTGCTTGGCTGGGGTGCAGGGATTCGAACCCCGGAATGCTGGTATCAGAAACCAGTGCCTTACCGCTTGGCGACACCCCAAAAGCTTGGGTGCGATCTGTAAAACAAATCGTCTTAAAATTTGGCTGGGGTGCAGGGATTCGAACCCCGGAATGCTGGTATCAGAAACCAGAGCCTTACCGCTTGGCGACACCCCAAATTTTTAGAAAATGGTGGCTACTACGGGAATCGAACCTGTGACCCCAGCATTATGAGTGCTGTGCTCTAACCAGCTGAGCTAAGTAGCCTTTCTGTTGCAATTACATTTTCTCACTACACTTTACTACTAAACTGATTTGGCTGGGATACCTGGATTCGAACCAGGGAATGCCGGTATCAAAAACCGGTGCCTTACCGCTTGGCGATATCCCAATATCCGTACCACGAGTCCGTGATAAATCAGTTTGTGGCTGGGGTACCTGGATTCGAACCAGGGAATGCCGGTATCAAAAACCGGTGCCTTACCGCTTGGCGATACCCCATCCGTACAACGTCGCTGATGGAAATGGTGCGGGAGGCGAGACTTGAACTCGCACACCTTGCGGCGCCAGAACCTAAATCTGGTGCGTCTACCAATTTCGCCACTCCCGCTAAAAAAAAGATGGTGGCTACTACGGGAATCGAACCTGTGACCCCAGCATTATGAGTGCTGTGCTCTAACCAGCTGAGCTAAGTAGCCATCTTTTTTTCGCGTTACCTTCATCGGCGTTGCGGGGCGCATTATGCGTAAGTGGCCCGAAAGCGTCAACATCTTTTTTGACGTTTTTCACCTGAAACGCTTCGTTTGTCTGGGTTGTAACCAGTTTGATGATAAAGGCAGCGTTTTTAGGTTGACAGATGCTGGTAGCGAATAAAAACGGGCCGCAGACGGCCCGTTTTTAATCATGTAAACAATTGCTTATTTGTACGCGGAAGCGTGCACACCGACAGCACGTCCTGACGGATCATTCATGTTTTTGAATGACTCATCCCACTCAATCGCTTTAGCGGATGAGCAAGCGACAGAAGGGCCACCTGGTACGCATTCAGCGGCGCTTGGCAGCGGGAACAGCTCTTCAAAGATTTCACGGTACAGGTAGCCTTCTTTCGACGATGGCGTGTTGTACGGGAAGCGGAAGTGCGCCGTCTGCAGCTGTTGGTCGGTGACCTGCTGCGCAGCCACTTCTTTCAGCGTATCAATCCAGCTGTAACCTACGCCATCAGAGAACTGCTCTTTCTGACGCCATGCCACACTCTCAGGCAGGTAAGATGAGAAACATTCACGTAGAATATGTTTTTCCATTTTACCGTTTGGACCACACATTTTATCCTGCGGGTTGATGCGCATCGCCACGTCGAGGAATTTCTTATCGAGGAATGGCACGCGAGCTTCAACACCCCATGCGGACATCGCTTTGTTAGCACGCGCACAGTCGAACATATGCAGTGCCAGCAGCTTACGCACGTTTTCTTCGTGGAACTCTTTGGCATTCGGCGCTTTATGGAAGTAGAGATAACCGCCAAACACTTCGTCTGCACCTTCGCCTGACAGCACCATTTTGATGCCCATCGCTTTAATCTTACGTGACATAAGATACATCGGCGTAGAAGCGCGGATGGTGGTGACGTCGTAAGTTTCAATGTGATAAATCACATCACGGATGGCATCGAGGCCTTCCTGCACGGTGAAATGAATTTCATGGTGCACGGTGCCGAGATGGTCAGCGACGGATTTAGCCGCTTTGAGATCCGGCGAGCCTTCCAGACCAACAGCAAATGAGTGCAGCTGCGGCCACCAGGCTTCGCTTTTATCCTGATCTTCAACGCGTTTCGCGGCATAACGCTTGGTCACTGCCGAGATAATCGATGAGTCCAGGCCGCCTGAAAGCAGTACGCCATAAGGCACATCAGACATCAGATGGCTTTTCACTGACTCTTCCAGCGCGTTTTTCAGCGCGGTAGCATCGGTGGTGTTGTGCTCCACTGCTTCATAATCGAACCAGTCACGCTGCCAGTAACGACGGATCTCGCCATCTTCGCTCGACAAGTAGCTTCCCGGTGGGAATTCTTTGATGCTGCGGCACACCGGTACCAGCGCTTTCATTTCAGAAGCAACAAACAGGTTACCGTGCTCATCGTTACCCATATACAGAGGGATGATGCCGATATGGTCGCGGCCAATCAGGTAAGTGTTTTTCACACTGTCATACAGGATAAAGGCAAACATACCTTGCAGATCGTCGAGGAAATCGATGCCTTTTTCCTGATACAGCGCCAGAATCACTTCACAGTCAGAATCGGTCTGAAACTCGTAGCGATCGCTCAGTTCGGCACGCAGCGCCTGATGGTTGTAGATTTCGCCGTTAACTGCCAGTACGTGGGTGTGAGCGGCGTTATACAGCGGCTGTGCGCCGTTGTTAACGTCAACAATTGAGAGACGCTCATGGGACAGAATGGCATTGTCATCGGCGTAAACGCCAGACCAGTCCGGACCGCGATGACGCATCAGACGCGAAAGCTCCAGTGCTTTCTTACGCAACTCAACAGGATCGGTTTTCAGATCCAGCACACCAAAAATAGAACACATAGTAACGCTCCCTAACGGCTAACCCTGGCAGTAATGATTTTATTTATGCAGCACTTTTGCTGCCCGATGGATAAGAAAATGCGCTAAATCTGGACTTCAATCAAGCATTTTAGCGATTACTTGAGAAATTGTTTGCTTGCTTGTGAAGTTCTTTGATGGATTATCAGTTTTAAGTTGGTTTTATTGTTGATTCGTCAATATGGCGATAAAAGTGCGTAAAAAACAGGCGGCGAATGGACAATAAAAAGCCCGGCGCTGCCGGGCTTACTGAGTTCAGATAATATCGATATCCGCTACCGACGGATAAATCCACGTCGGGCGGAAAGGCATCGCATCGATATCACTTAAGGTCGAGACGCCGGAGAGCACCAGGATGGTCTCCAGACCGGCCTGGAAGCCAGCCAGAATATCAGTGCGCAGGTTATCGCCGACAATCACGGTATCCTCAGAGTGCCCCTGCATCTTGTTCAGCGCCGCACGAATAATCCATGGGCTTGGCTTGCCAACATAGAACGGCTTACGGCCAGAGATTTTCTCTATACCGGCGCAGAGCGCACCACAGGCCGGATAGAAGCCGCGACCGTGAGTGTCAGGGTTGGTGGCAATAAAGCGTGCGCCGTTGGCCACAAAGAAAGCTGCTTTGTGCATCATCTCCCAGTTAAACGAGCGCGTCTCACCAACGATAACAAAGTCAGGATTAATATCCGTAATGGTGAAACCGGCTTTGTACAGCTCGTGGATCAGTGCGCCTTCGCCAACCACATAGGCTTTCTTGCCATCCTGACGCCGTAAAAAGTCCGCTGTCGCCATTGCCGAGGTGTAAAACACGCTGTCCGGCACATCAATCCCGGCTGAGGCAAAGCGGTTGGCCAGATCCTGGGCGGTCTGGGAAGGGTAGTTAGTCAGTACCACCAACGGCATGCCGTTTTCCAGCACGCGATTGAGAAATTCATTGGCGCCAGGAACGGCGGTGTTGTCGTGCATCAGCACGCCATCAATATCACAAATCACATTTTTTAAGGTCATTACGCTTATCCGTAGGGGGTAAGCCAGCACCAGGCTGGCTGAGGTATTACACTTCCAGCAAACGTTGCAGCAGAATGCCGTTTAGCATTGCGCGTTTGGCCAGCGCAAAGGCGCCGATGGCAGAACTGTGGTCGATTTCCGAGCGCACTACTGGTAGATTTTTGCGGAAGGCTTTCAGTACCTGGGTATTGATGCAGGCTTCTATCGCCGGCAGCAGTACTTTCCCGGCTTCGGTAATTTCACCGGCGATCACCACTTTTTGCGGATTAAACAGGTTAATGGCGATAGCAATCGCTTTACCTAAGTAGCGACCGACATGCTCAATCACCTCGCAGGCCAGCGCATCGCCGCGGTTAGCGGCTTTACAGATTTGCTGGATCTGGCAGTCGTTAAGCGTCAGGGAGCTTGGATAACCTTGCGTTAGCAGGTGGCGCACCCGATTTTCAATCGCGCCATTGGCGGCAATGGTTTCCAGGCAGCCAAAATTGCCGCAATGGCAGCGCTCACCCAACGGGTCGACCTGAATATGGCCAATTTCGCCGACGTTACCATTGCTGCCGAGGAAAATTTGACCATTGGTGATAATACCGGCACCGGTACCGCGATGCAGGCGCACCAGAATAGAGTCGGCGCAGTCGCGCGATGCACCAAAGTAGTGCTCAGCCAGCGCCAGGCTGCGAATATCGTGGCCGACAAAACTGGTGACGTTGAAACGTTTTTCCAGTTGCACAACCAGCTGCCAGTTACTGACATTGATATGCGGCATATAGCGAATAACACCGTTATTCGGATCGACCAGCCCGGGCAAAATCACCGAAATGGCAATCAGCTCGCGCAGTTTACGCTGATGCTGCTCACAGAAGTTTTCGATGGCGGTAAACAGCGCATTTTCCAGCGTTTCCTGGGTGCGTTCCGGTAACGGATAGTGCTCTTCAGCAAGGGATTTGCCGCTTAAATCGTACAGCGTCAGGGTGGCATCATTGCGGCCAAGCCGCACGCCGATGGTATTAAAGCCCCGGGTTTCCGTGACTATGGAGATGGCGCGACGACCACCGGTAGAGGCCTGTTGGTCGACCTCTTTAATCAACCCGCGCTCAATAAGCTGGCGGGTAATTTTAGTGACGCTGGCGGGAGCAAGCTGGCTGAGTTCGGCGATCTTGATGCGCGAGATTGGACCCTGCTGGTCAATCAGCCGGTAGACGGCTGCGCTGTTCAGTTGCTTTACGAGATCGACATTTCCTATTTGTGCCTGGCCGCCAGTGGTCATTCAGTGATTACTCGCTTAGGACTTCGTCACCATTAACGATAGTCTGGATAATTTTATAATCGCGGGTGAAAACAGTCAGGTTTGCTACTTTTCCTGCTTCAACAGAACCTAACTGCTTGTCCACGCCCATTGCCCGGGCTGGATAGAGCGTTGCCATTCTCAGGGTTTCATCCAGTGAAATACCGGCATGTTCGACGCAGTTCTCGACTGCTTCAATCATAGTTAATGCAGAACCACTGAGCGTACCGTTTTCATCAACACACAGCCCGTTACGATAGTATATTGTTTTGCCTGCAAAAATGAACTGATCAATGGTCGCACCCGCTGGCGCGGTAGCGTCGGTGACCAGCACCAGCTTGTCGCCTTTAATGCGTTTGGCATTGCGCACATTAGCGTAATGAACATGTAAACCATCGGCAATAATACCGCAGTAAACATCCGGTGAATCAAACAGTGCGCCAATCAGGCCAGGCTCACGGCCAGTCAGAGTTGGCATGGCGTTGTACAGATGGGTGGCAAAGCTGATGCCAGCGGTAATGCCGTTTTTTGCTTCCTGATAAGTGGCATGCGAGTGACCGGCAGAAACAATAATGCCGGCTGCTTGCAGCTGACGTATAACCTCGCTGCCTGCCACTTCCGGTGCCAGCGTAACTTTAGTTATTACATCGGCATTTTCACAGAGGAAATTAACCAGTGCTGGATCGGGCTGGCGAATTAGTGCCGGATCGTGGGTGCCTTTTTTGGCGACACTTAGCCACGGGCCTTCCAGGTGCAGGCCCAGTGCCTGATGGGCATTCTGCGCCAGATAAGCGCGCATGACTTCCACCGCACGCGTCATCAACTCGTCGCTGCTGGTGATCAAGGTAGGTAAAAAGCTGGTGCAGCCTGATTTTTCATTGGCGCGCTGCATAATATTCAGCGTTTCAACACTGATAGCATTGATGTCGTCATTAAACTGTACGCCGCCACAGCCGTTAAGCTGCACGTCAATAAAGCCGGGGGCAATAATCGCGCCCTTGACGTCGCGCGTGGCAATGCCGGCAGGGAGTTCCGCCAGCGGGCAGACACGCTCAATCAGGCCATCAGCAATGACTACTGCATGATCGTCAAGGATTTCATGGCCGGTATAAATGCGGCCCTGGGTTAATGCGTACATAATTATCTCCCGGCATTATGCTGACTAAATAACTGGTTATTTCCGGCGCGGAGCCTTTCCGCGCCTTACTCTGTTGATGATAAACGTCAGAGAGCGACTACAGACCTTTCATATTTTCCGCTTCCATTTCGCGGAAATATTTCACGGTTTTCACTTTCAGTTCCATGGTCGAAGGTTCATCACAAACCACCACGGATTTCGCATGCAGCTGCAGGCAGCTGATGGTCCACATATGATTAACATTACCTTCCACCGCGGCCTGCAATGCCTGCGCTTTGACGTGGCCGATAACCAGAATCATCACTTCTTCTGCATCCAGCAGCGTACCAACGCCCACTGTCAGCGCATATTTAGGCACCTGATCAACATCGCCATCGAAGAAGCGGGAATTCGCCAGGCGCGTTTCATGCGTCAGCGTTTTAATGCGGGTGCGGGATGCCAGCGAAGACGCGGGTTCGTTAAACGCTATGTGACCATCGTTGCCTACGCCACCCATAAACAGGTGAATTTTGCCATAAGCGCGAATCTTTTCTTCATACTGGCGACATTCTGCGTCAATATCCTCGGCATTACCATTGAGCAGGTTGATATTTTCATGAGGGATATCAACGTGATCAAAGAAATTACGAAACATAAAACTGTGGTAGCTTTCCGGATGCTCTTTTGGCAAGCCGACGTATTCGTCCATGTTAAAGGTGACAACATGTTTAAAGCTAACCTGGCCCGCTTTATGCATCTCGATTAAATGTTTATAGGCTTCCAGCGGGGTGCCGCCGGTAGGAAGACCTAAAACAAACGGGCGATCTGCCGTAGGTTTGAATGCATTGATGCGGTTGACGATATGACGCGCGGCCCATTTGCCTACTTGCCCAGCGGTTGCCAGTGGAATCAGTCTCATGTTTCACCTCATTTAAGCAGAATTGAATCAGATTGAAGACGGCCTTTCAGCTGATAACACTAATCGTAACGCGACTTAGCGATAACGGCAGAGGAAAAAAACCGCCTTGATAATTCGGATCATAAAATAAGTTTGCGGCCATAGCCAGCCGCATTGAGGAAAATATGCGGTATTTGGTGATAAATATCACATATACAGCGGTTTTAATTTGCGCAGCGAATTAATTTTTTTTTACACTTCGCATCGTGATGTGTACTGTCATCAGGTTAGCTGAGAATTGTGATAATAATACCAAACAGTTTTAGCGACCTTGTCGGCTCTCGGAGGGGGAAAAGGTGAATATTTTAAGTTACTTGCAGAAAATAGGCCGGGCGCTGATGGTGCCGGTAGCCACACTACCTGCTGCAGCAATTTTAATGGGTGTAGGATACTGGATCGATCCAAATAGCTGGGGAGCAGGTAACGCGTTGGCTGCCCTGTTCATTAAATCAGGTTCAGCAATTATAGATAACATGCCGGTACTGTTCGCCATTGGTGTGGCGTACGGCATGTCGAAAGATAAAGACGGGGCGGCGGCATTGACCGGCTTTATTGGCTTCCTGGTGGTTACCACCCTCTGTTCACCCGCCGCAGTGGCGATGATCCAAAAGATCCCGGTTGAACAGGTGCCAGCGGCATTTGGCAAAATTGATAACCAGTTTATTGGTATTCTGGTCGGCGTGATCTCGGCGGAAGTGTATAACCGCTTCAGCCATGTTGAACTGCCAAAAGCTCTCTCTTTCTTCAGCGGACGTCGTCTGGTGCCGATTCTGGTCTCCTTCCTGATGATCCTCGTGGCATTTATCCTGATGTATGTCTGGCCGGTCATTTTCGGTGGTCTGGTCAACTTTGGTGAGCACATTCAGAAGCTGGGATCAGCCGGTGCGGGCATTTATGCCTTCTTTAACCGTATTTTGATTCCTGTTGGTCTGCATCATGCGCTGAACTCGGTGTTCTGGTTTGACGTTGCCGGTATCAACGATATTCCTAACTTCCTTGGCGGTGCACAGTCGATTGAAAGCGGTAAAGGTATCGTCGGTATTACCGGCCGTTATCAGGCGGGCTTCTTCCCGATTATGATGTTCGGTCTGCCGGGTGCGGCGCTGGCAATTTATCACTGTTCACGTCCGGAAAATCGCGCGAAAGTTGCCGGTATCATGATGGCCGCCGCCTTTGCTGCCTTCTTTACCGGTATTACCGAGCCGCTTGAGTTCTCCTTTATGTTTGTGGCACCGGTGCTGTATTTCCTCCACGCAGTGCTGACCGGTATATCGGTATTTATCGCCGCCAGCATGCACTGGATTGCCGGCTTCGGCTTCAGCGCCGGCCTGGTGGATATGGTGCTGTCAACGCGTAACCCACTGGCTAACCAGTGGTATATGCTGATTCCACAAGGTCTGGTGTTCTTTGTTATCTACTATGTGGTGTTTCGTTTCACCATCAAAAAATTCAATCTGTTAACCCCAGGCCGTGAACTGTCAGTGGCCGGAGATGAAACGGATGGTTATGACACTAACGTCGATCACAGTGATAACGGTGAATCAGAGACTGAATCACTGGCACGTCGTTACATCAGCTCAGTGGGCGGTTCTGACAACCTGACTGGGATTGATGCCTGTATTACTCGTTTACGTCTGAATGTAAAAGATTCTGCTGAAGTGAACGATGCGGTTGCCAAACGCCTTGGCGCCTCGGGTGTGATTCGTCTGAATAAACAGAGCGTGCAGATTATTGTTGGTACGCGTGCGGAAAGCATCGCCTCTGCGATGAAAACCGTATTAGCCAAAGGCCCGGTTGCGGCTTCTGCTCCGGCAGTATCAGGCGCAGCGGTGATGCCAACTGCACAGCCACAAGCGGTACCTAACGCAGCAAAAGGCATTATTGCCACGCTGGTCGCGCCGGTAAGCGGTGAAGTGGTGGCGATTGAACAGGTGCCTGACGAAGCCTTTGCCAGCAAAGCGGTCGGTGACGGTTTGGCGATTAAGCCGACTGACAAAACCGTGGTGGCACCGATTGCCGGTACGATCGTTAAAATCTTTAACACCAATCATGCCTTCTGTCTCGAAACCGACAATGGCGTGGAGATCGTGGTGCACATGGGGCTGGACACCGTGGCGCTGGGCGGTAAAGGCTTTACCCGTCTGGTGGAAGAGGGGGCAACCGTCACAGCCGGTCAGCCGGTGCTGGAGATGGACCTTGAGTTCCTCAACGCCAACGCACGCTCAATGATCAGCCCGGTAGTGGTCAGCAATATTGATGACTTCGCCGGCGTGAACCTGTTAGCCAGCGGCTCCGTGGTGGCGGGTGAAACCAAACTGTTCGAAATTAAAAGCTGATTCAGTGGCGAATGCCGTCAGGGCATTCGCCGCCTGAGTTATCGCGGCTGAGCAGGGCGGGAAGCAATTCCCGCCCTTTTTTACGTTATTCGTAAACTAACGGTTGTTTCCCTTCTCTGCTTTGTGGATCATACTCCGTTATTTCGTGATACAAATCACCAGACATATATTGTGTTGAGGAAATTGAGATGAGTGAGGCAGAAGCCCGCCCAACTAACTTTATTCGTCAGATTATTGACGAAGATTTGGCGACCGGTAAGCACGCCAGCGTGCATACCCGTTTTCCGCCGGAGCCGAATGGCTACCTGCACATTGGTCATGCAAAGTCGATCTGCCTGAACTTTGGCATCGCGCAAGATTATCAGGGTCAATGTAACTTGCGTTTCGACGACACTAACCCGGTCAAAGAAGACCTGGAGTTTGTTGAATCTATCAAGCATGACGTGCAATGGCTCGGTTTCCAGTGGAGCGGCGAAATTTGCTATTCCTCTGACTATTTCGATCAACTGCATAACTACGCGATTGAGCTGATCAATAAAGGCCTGGCCTATGTTGATGAACTGACGCCAGAACAGATCCGTGAATATCGCGGCACCCTGACTTCGCCGGGCAAAAACAGCCCGTATCGTGACCGTACGCCGCAGGAAAACCTGGCGCTGTTTGAAAAAATGCGTAACGGTGAATTTGCCGAAGGTAGCGCCTGTCTGCGTGCCAAAATCGATATGGCGTCTAACTTTATCGTGATGCGCGATCCGGTGCTGTATCGCATTAAATTTGCGGAACACCATCAGACCGGCAATAAGTGGTGCATCTATCCGATGTATGACTTTACCCACTGCATTTCCGATGCGCTGGAAGGCATTACCCACTCGCTGTGTACGCTGGAGTTCCAGGACAATCGTCGTCTGTATGACTGGGTGCTGGATAACATCAGCATTCCGGTACATCCGCGCCAGTACGAGTTCTCACGCCTGAATCTCGAATACGCGATTATGTCCAAGCGTAAGTTGAATCTTCTGGTGACCGAAAACGTGGTGGAAGGCTGGGATGATCCGCGCATGCTGACGGTTTCTGGCCTGCGTCGTCGTGGCTACACTGCCGCCTCGATTCGTGAGTTCTGCCGCCGTATCGGTATCACTAAGCAGGATAACATTGTTGAAATGGCGTCGCTGGAATCCTGTATTCGTGACGATCTGAATGAAAATGCGCCGCGTGCAATGGCGGTGCTGGATCCGGTGAAAGTGGTTATCGAAAACTTGCCGGCCGGTCATGAAGAGCTGCTGACGATGCCTGCTCATCCGAATAAGCCGGAAATGGGCAGCCGCGAAGTGCCGTTCAGCCGCGAGATCTACATCGATCGTGCTGACTTCCGCGAAGAAGCCAACAAGCAATACAAGCGTCTGGTGCTGGGCAAAGAAGTGCGACTGCGTAATGCTTACGTGATTAAAGCCGAGCGCGTGGCCAAAGATGAAGCGGGCAATATCACTTGCCTGTATTGCACCTGCGACACCGACACCCTCAGCAAAGATCCGGCTGATGGCCGCAAGGTGAAAGGGGTGATCCACTGGGTGTCTGCTGTGCATGCGTTACCGGCGGAGTTTCGCTTGTACGATCGCCTGTTCAGCGTGCCAAATCCGGCTGGCGCGGAAGATTTCCTCGCGACCATCAACCCGGAATCCCTGGTGATTCAGCAGGGCTTTGTTGAGCCTAGCCTGCAAGCGGCAGAAGCCAGCAGCCCTTATCAGTTTGAACGTGAAGGCTACTTCTGTGCCGACAGTCGCTACTCCAGCCGGTCAAAGCTGGTATTTAACCGTACCGTTGGCCTGCGCGACACCTGGGCGAAAATCGGCGGATAAATCTCGCCGTGACAGTAAAAAACGCAGCCTGAAAGCTGCGTTTTTTTTATTTGCAAAGGACGACAATTTTTTTATGGCTGAAATAATTTCAGGACGAAAAGCACCGTCGGTGATGTGGGGAACCATGATCATCAGCGGCACAATTATTGGCGCAGGCATGTTTTCTCTGCCGATCGTGATGTCTGGCGCATGGTTTTCCTGGTCCACGTCGATTTTGCTGTTCTCGTGGTTTTGCATGCTGTTATCCGGGCTGCTGTATCTGGAGTCGAGCCAGCATTATCCGGAAGGCGCGAATTTTTCAACGGTAACCCGCAATTTGCTGGGCAGTAAGTGGAATGTGATTAACGGCATTACCATCGCGTTTGTGCTGGGGATTTTGACCTACGCCTATATCTCTGCCAGCGGTTCAATCCTGCATCATACTTTTGCCAGCGCGCTGCCGTGGTTATCACAGCGGATGGCAGGATTTCTGTTTACTCTGCTGTTAGCGGTATTTATCTGGCTGGGCACCGCAGTGGTCAGCAGAATGACCTTTATCTTTCTGTTCGCCAAACTGGCCGCTTTTCTGCTGACATTTGGCGGTTTGCTGTGGCATGTGCAGGTCGATAATCTGCTCAATACCCAGCAGAGTGGGGCAAGCTATTTTCCCTATATCTTTATGGTGCTGCCATTCTGTCTGGCATCGTTTGGTTATCATGGCAATATTTCCGGGCTGGTCAGCTATTACCGCCAGGATGCCGCTAAGGTGAGAAAGTGCCTGATTTACGGCACGCTGATCGCGCTGGCAATCTACTTTGTCTGGTTAATCAGTGCGATGGGCAATATTCAGCGCGCGAAATTTATCGATATAGCCCAGGCGGGTGGCAACATTGATGCGCTGGTGGCGACCTTTGGCGATCTGATTAGCAGCCCGTGGTTAAGTGTGCTGCTGCTACTGTTTTCCAATTTTGCCGTTGCCAGCTCATTTTTGGGCGTCAGTCTCGGGCTGTTTGACTACCTTGCTGATCTGTTTGGCATGGCAAATAATGCCTTGGGGCGTCTGAAAACCACGCTGATGACGTTTGCGGTTCCGTTAACAGCCAGCCTGATCTATCCAAATGGATTCCTGCATGCGATTGGCTATGCCGGGCTGGCGGCGACGCTGTGGGCGGTAATCACTCCGGCACTGCTGGCATTTAAAGCCAGGCAGCGTTTTGGGCCTGCCGCCTATCGGGTGGCCGGCGGGCATCTGACGATTATGCTGGTGCTGCTGTTTGGCGGTATCAATATTGTGGTCAGTTTACTGTCTTACGCGGATTTGTTGCCGGTTTACGCACGCTAAATTTGGGCATAAAAAAACCGGTGACGGGTCACCGGTTTTGTTTAAAACTCTGCGAGGCAGAATTTATTTGTCGTGCAGCGTTTCGTCTTCGCGGCAGTCACCCGTTGAGCAGTGACCATAAAGGTACAGGCTGTGGTTAGTCAGCTTAATGCCGTGACGCGTTGCGATTTCACGCTGACGCGTTTCAATTGATTCATCACTGAACTCAATCACTTTGCCACAATCAAGGCAGATCAGATGATCGTGATGATGCTGCTGCGTAAGTTCGAAAACGGACTTGCCGCCTTCAAAGTTATGACGGGTAACGATACCCGCGTCATCAAACTGGTTAAGAACGCGATATACCGTCGCCAGACCAATTTCTTCGCCCAAATCAATCAGGCGCTTGTACAAGTCTTCCGCACTGACGTGATGGCCCTCTGGTTCCTGAAGCACTTCCAGAATTTTCAGTCGGGGAAGCGTGACTTTCAGGCCGGCCTTCTTTAATGCGGTGTTGTTGTCAGTCATGCGGATATTGTCCTGTTACTTTGCTAGTCACAATGTGGCTGAAAAGCCCTGAACATCGGTCGACGCTAAATCTAATTGCGTCTCATTATAGAACTCATGCTTCGAAATGAAAACCGCAGGGAGGGCGTTAAACTTACCGATGGATGTAAGGAGTTACGTCCGTGAGAAGTTCATGCCTCATAGCCTATCCCATTATGGCTACTTTGCTAAACCCTGTACTCTCAAAAAAGAGTCAATAGCGGGCTGACCGATGGGGGGGTATTGTACAGATTTACAGTCAGAAGTTACAAATATGTATCTATCATTTCTATAGGAAAAACCACTGGCTCATTGTGAGCCAGCGCCCACAATAAGCCAGACAGCTTAAGCTTCGATGATTTCTTTTAAATGAAGTTCATCAAAAATTTGTTTAACCCACTTTTCAACACGCTCGTTGGTGAGTTCTGGCTGGCGATCTTCGTCAATCGCCAGTCCGAGGAAGTGTTTATCATCGGCCAGGCCTTTTGATGCCTCAAAATGATAACCTTCGGTCGGCCAGTGGCCGACGATAACCGCGCCATTTGGCTCGATTATATCGCGAATGGTGCCCATCGCATCACAGAAGTATTCAGCATAATCTTCCTGATCGCCGCAGCCAAACAGCGCGACCAGCTTGCCATTGAAGTCGATCTCTTCCAGCGTTGGGAAGAAGTCATCCCAGTCGCACTGCGCTTCACCGTAGTACCAGGTTGGGATGCCGAGCAGTAAGATATCATAAGCTTCAAGATCCTCTTTAGCGCTCTTGGCAATGTCATGAACATCTGCAACATCTTTGCCCAGTTGCTTTTGGATCATCTTTGCAATGTTTTCCGTATTGCCAGTGTCGCTGCCAAAGAAAATGCCTGTGATTGCCATGAGTCTAATAACCTCTTGAAACTTAATGATATAGTGAATACTAAAGATAGTCAGTTACTGGCAATGATAGCAGACAGTCTCGGGGCGCGGAACTTCAAATGCCGCCGGATTTGTCGCATTGTGCGTTCAAAGCCGCAGCTGACCTCGCCTGAGTCAGAGCGTAGTGGCGTTAAGCTGCAACAAAATCATCTCTTCAATCAGCTCGCTGCGGCTCATATTGCGCTCTTCAGCCAGCTGATTGAGCGCATCAACCGCGTCGCTGTTCATTTTCAGCTCGACGCGGCGCAGCCCACGAACTTTGTCGCGTTTTAGCTGATTGCGTTTATTGATGCGCAGCTGTTCATCACGCGTAAGCGGATTGGTTTTTGGTCGGCCCGGGCGGCGTTCATCTGCAAACAGATCGATCGTCGTGCGGTCCGTATTCTCTTTTGCCATAGAATCGTGATACTGAATGAGCGTCGGCGTCTGAAACGCCAAGGGTTTTGACTAAATGAGCCGGTTTGCCGCCGGATATTCGCAACGTTTTTCTGGCCCGCTACTGCCGAGAGTCGATATTGCGCACAGCGGCAAAATTTTAGCGCGCCATCATACCCCAGTGAAAGTCGTCGCGACAATCATTTCACTGTGTCAGCAACTATTTGCTTTTAAAGCGCAAAAAAACGGCGAATTGCGCGTAAAACAGCATCAGATTTTTCGGCATGTACCCAATGTCCGGCTCCGGCAATCACGTGGGCACGCGCCTGCGGGAATTGGCTGAGCAGTGCATCACGATGAATATCATCAAGATAAGGAGAGAGTTCGCCGCGAATAAACAGCGCCGGATGTGGCCAGGCCGGTACGGTTTCCCAGCCAGAAATCGTGGTGTAATTGTCCCAGAGTGCCGGCACGTTAAAGCGCCACTGGCCCTCATGAAAGGATTTCAACAGAAACTGAATCACGCCTTCTTCATCAATCTGGCTGCGCATTACGTCAGCTGCCTGCGAGCGTAACGTGACACCGGCTTCGGTTACCGCATTTACCCCGGCAAAGATGGCGTCATGGCGACGCGTCTGGTAATCCACCGGCGCGATATCGATCATCACCAGTTGCTCGATGCGTTCCGGTGCCAGCGCACTGAGCGTCATGGCAATTTTTCCACCCATTGAATGGCCGATAACCGCGACCTTATCAATGCCCTGTGCATCCAGCGTATCGATCATATCCTGCGCCATCAGCCGATAATTCATCTGCTCACTGCGCGGCGACAAGCCATGATTACGCACGTCAACCTGCAAAATCGGACGATCGGTTTTCAGACCGCGTGCCAGCCCCCCCAAATTATCGAGGCTGCCAAACAGCCCATGGATCAGCAGAATTGGCGTGGAGGAAGCGACAGATTGTTCAGTTTGCAGGCGAGCATTCAAATTCATGGCAAAGTTCTTACAGTGGAAACGAAAGCTTAGGTTATCATGGATTTCAGGTTTCTTGCCGGGTGAAAGCGCAACGCGGTTAACGAACTTTTTGCGGCATTATCTGACTTTTGCCTGCAAAGGGCGCTGGCGCTACACTGCCACAAGATTTAACTTTATAATCCTTATGTTAGAGCCGGGTCACAATTTGTGCAGACGTTTATGCTGACGGCTGCGGCCAGATCGGACCGGTTCTGCAAAACGCAATAACCGTACGGATAAAGATGAAAACGATTGAAGTCGACGAAGAGCTATACCGCTATATTGCCAGCCACACTCAACACATTGGCGAGAGCGCATCTGATATTTTACGGCGTATGCTGAAGTTTACCGCTGGTCAAAGCGCGCCAGCGGCAGTAGCACCGCAAACCTTGCCGGTGAAAGATGCCGCAGTGGTGAAAACCGAACCTCGCCCGCAGGACCGTGTCCGTGCCGTGCGTGAACTGCTGCTGTCCGATGAATATGCCGAGCAGAAGCGAGCGGTTAATCGCTTTATGCTGATTTTGTCGACCCTCTATTCACTGGATCCGAAAGCGTTTGCCGAGGCGACGGAGTCACTTCACGGTCGCACTCGCGTCTATTTTGCGGGCAATCAACAAGTTCTCATCCAGAACGGCACGCACACTAAGCCGAAGCACGTTCCCGGCACGCCATACTGGGTGATTACCAATACTAATACAGGTCGCAAATGCAGCATGATTGAACACATCATGTTGTCGATGCAGTTCCCGGCGGAGCTGACAGAGAAGGTTTGCGGCACCATCTAACTGAAGCGTCAGGGAGCAGCGCCAATGGCCAATCACCCCCGTGCCGGGCAACCCGCCCAGCAAAGCGATTTGATTAACGTTGCACAATTAACGTCCCAGTATTACGTGCTGCAGCCGGATCTGGCCAATGCAGAACACGCGGTGAAATTTGGTACTTCTGGCCATCGCGGTAGCGCAGCACGCCACAGCTTTAACGAGCCACATATTCTGGCAATCGCGCAGGCCATTGCGGAAGAACGCAAAAAAAATGGTATCACCGGGCCGTGCTATGTCGGTAAAGACACGCACGCACTCTCTGAGCCGGCGATTATCTCGGTGCTGGAAGTGCTGGCCGCTAACGGTGTGGACGTGATCGTACAGCAGGATAATGGTTACACGCCAACGCCTGCTATCTCTAACGCTATTCTGCAACACAACAAGCTCGCAGCTACGCTGGCCGACGGCATCGTGATTACACCATCACACAACCCGCCAGACGACGGTGGCATTAAATATAATCCACCGAATGGCGGTCCGGCAGATACTAACGTCACCAAAGTGGTGGAAGATCGCGCTAACCAGCTGATCCACGACGGTCTGAAAGGGGTTAAACGCCTGACGCTGGATCAAGCCTGGGCGAGCGGTCATATTAAGCAGCAGGATCTGATCCAGCCTTACATTGAAGGTCTGGCAGAGGTGGTGGATATAGCGGCGATTAAGCAAGCGGGGCTGAAAATCGGTGTCGATCCACTCGGTGGTTCCGGCATCGCTTACTGGCAGCGCATTGCTGAGTTCTACGATCTTGACCTGACGATTGTTAACGACGCGGTTGATCAGACTTTCCGCTTTATGCATCTTGATAAAGATGGCGCTATCCGCATGGATTGCTCGTCTGAGTCAGCGATGGCGGGCCTGCTGGCGCTGCGTGATAAGTTCGATCTGGCGTTTGCTAACGATCCGGACTACGACCGTCACGGCATCGTTACGCCTGCTGGCCTGATGAATCCGAACCACTATCTGGCGGTGGCGATCAACTATTTGTTCCAGCATCGTCCGCAGTGGGGCAAAGATGTCGCGGTGGGTAAAACACTGGTTTCCAGTGCAATGATTGACCGTGTAGTCAACGACATTGGCCGTAAGCTGGTGGAAGTGCCGGTTGGCTTTAAATGGTTCGTTGATGGTCTGTTTGATGGCAGCTTCGGTTTCGGCGGTGAAGAGAGTGCCGGGGCTTCTTTCCTGCGCTTTGACGGCACCCCATGGTCAACCGATAAAGACGGCATCATTATGTGTCTGCTGGCGGCGGAAATCACTGCGGTGACCGGTAAAAATCCACAGCAGCATTACGATGAGCTGGCAGAGCGTTTTGGTGCACCGAGCTATAACCGTCTGCAGGCCTCTGCCACCTCGGCGCAGAAAGCCGCGCTGTCTAAGCTGTCACCGGAAATGGTCAGCGCAGATACGCTGGCCGGCGACCCGATTACCGCACGTCTGACCGCGGCTCCGGGTAATGGCGCATCAATTGGTGGCCTGAAAGTGATGACCGATAACGGCTGGTTTGCCGCGCGTCCATCCGGCACTGAAGACGCCTACAAAATCTACTGTGAAAGCTTCCTCGGTGCTGAGCATCGCGAAAAGATTGAAAAAGAAGCGGTAGAGATTGTCAGTGAAGTGCTGAAAAACGCATAACTTTATCGGTTAGCAGCAATTTATCATTATGCCGGGAGCCGAAAACGGCTCCTAAGGCATAAACCGATAACCAATGCCGGTTTCGGTCAGCAGATGTTTGGGCTGTGCCGGATCGGCTTCCAGTTTTTGCCGTAAATGCCCCATATAGATGCGCAGATAGTGGCTGTGCTCGACCGCATTCGGCCCCCACACCTGTGTCAGCAACTGGCGCTGGGTCAGCACCTTTCCGGCGTTATTCAGTAATGTTACCAGCAGACGAAATTCAATCGGTGTCAGGTGCAACTCCTGGCCGTCACGCGTCACGCGCCGGGCGGCAATATCCACCGTCACGGCAGAAAAGGCAACCGTCGCCTGCGGACTGGTGGAGGCCTGACGGCGTAAGGCTACGCGCACCCGCGCCAGCAGCTCACCGACGCCAAAGGGTTTCGACAGAAAGTCATCGGCACCGGCATCCAGCGCCGCAATTTTATCCTGTTCATCACTGCGCGCCGACAGCACCACAATCGGCACGGCGCTCCACTGGCGCACATCGCGGATAAATTCAATGCCGTCGCCGTCAGGCAGCCCAAGATCCAAAATCACCAGATCCGGTTTACGGGTGGCGGCCTCAATTAATCCGCGCTGAAGCGTTTCGCTGTCAAATACCCGCAACGATTCGCCTTCCAGCGCGATGCGCAGAAAGCGACGAATCTCTTTTTCATCTTCGACAATCAGAACTGTGGTCACATTTCCTCTGGCTCTTCGGGGGCTAATTCTGGCGGCTTATCCTGTGGCAGACGCAGGTGAAAACTGGCACCACCGGACGGGCGATTTTCAGCGCTAATTTCACCCTGATGCAGGGTAACAATCGCCTGGCAGATAGCCAGCCCCAGACCAACGCCGGGGATCGCCGACTCTTTATTACCACGGGTAAACTTATCAAAGATCTGCTTTTCCTGCCCGTGCAAAATGCCTGGCCCGTCATCCCACACTTCGATATCCAGCAGATTATCCGTGCGGCGCGCACGAATACCAATTTGCGCTGCATGACCGGCATATTTTATCGCATTCTCCAGTAAATTGGTCAGCAGCCGCTCAATCAGCGGGCCATCAACCTCAACCAGTAACAGCTCAGCCGGCAGGTCGGTTTGAATACGGCGTCCATTCAGAAGCGGCGCGATGGCATTAAGGGTGCTGCCAATAATTTCCTCCAGCGTCAGCCACTCTTTACGCAGCACAAAACCGCCGGACTGGATGCGCGCCATATCCAGCAGATTATTCACCAGCCTGGTTGTATTAATAATATGCTGGCGAATCTGATTTGCCTGCGGTGCGTAAGGTGAGTTCACTGCGGATAAATCCAGCGTCAGGATTTCGGACATGCCAAACAGCACCGTTAGCGGAGTGCGTAAATCGTGAGAAAGCGCCGCCAGCAGAGAGTTTCGTAACTGCTCACTTTCAGCGGAGAAGCGCGCCTGTTCTTCAGAGTGGGTCAGCGCCAGACGTTCCAGCGCGCTGGCGATCAGCACAATTACCGTTTCAATCAGCCGCTGCTGTTCCGGGATCATCAGTTGCCGCAGGCTGGACGGTTCGATCACCAGCAGTCCCCAGCATTTTTCCTGCATGGTTAATGGCAGAATCAGGCAGGGCAGCCCGGGCAGGGTAGCGGTCCCGGCACCGGCCGGCTGATTATTGTCAAAACTCCAGCGCGCAATAGCGGCATCGGCCTGGCGCGGCTGCGGTAGCTGTCCCTGGGCGTCCGGAATTAATAGCTCGCTGCTGGCACGAAAGGTGTTATCAATAAAATGCTGACTGACTGCGATAATATCCTGTTGACTACGGGTGCGGCTAAGCGCGCGCGAAACCTCATACAGCTGACGCACGCGCGCTTCACGATAGCGCGCCACCCGCGCCTGATAGCGCATACTGGCGGTCAGATTACCGATAATTATCCCTACCGCCAGCATAATAGCGAAGGTCAGTAAATACTCGAGATCCGATACTGCCAGGGTGCCGCGCGGCGCGATAAAAAACAGATCAAAGCTGGCGACGTTAATCAGCGATGCCACCACCGATGGCCAGCGACCATACAGCAGCGCGACGATCACCACGCCGAGCAGATACAGCATTACCAGATTGGCATCGGCTACCTGCGGAAACAGCCAGCTGGCGCCGACGGTAAGCGTCGCGCACCATGCGACTGCCAGCGCGCAGCCTTCCAGCGGCTTACGCCATTTTTCTGCGGGACTTTTACTACTGACCGGGCGCGTTGACAGCGCGGAGTCGGGTTCATCACGCGCAACGATCAGCAGATCGAGATCCGGCCCCAGTTTGCCCAGTCGGTTAGCAAAACCATCGCGTTTCCAGCGCTGTGAGGATCGACGGCCAATCACTATTTTGCCGAGATCGTGTTCACGTGCATAGCGCAGCACCGAGAGCTCTTCGTGAGTGTCGGAAAGAGTGGCGGTTTCTGCGCCAAGATCCTGTGCCAGTTTCAGTGCCTGCAAAATGCGGCGTCGCTGATCGCCAGGCAACTTATGCAGGCGTGGCGTTTCTACATACACCGCGTGCCACGGCGCATCCAGCTTTGCCGCCAGACGCGCAGCGGTGCGCACCAGTTTTTCGTTGCCGGCACCTTCGCCGATACACACCAACACCGCATCGCGGGTATGCCAGACTTGCTCACGCCCTTTATGATCGCGCCAGGCACGCATCTGATCATCGACGCGATCGGCGGTGCGGCGCAGCGCCAGTTCACGCAGCGCGATAAGATTGCCTTTACGGAAGAAATGCTCGATAGCGCGTTCGGCTTGCCCGGCGATATACACTTTACCTTCGGCCAGCCGCTGTCTTAAATCGTCCGGCGTCAGATCAACCAGCACAATCTCATCGGCCAGATCGAAAATCGGGTCCGGTACGGTTTCGCGCACCAGAATGCCGGTAATGCTGCCGACCACATCATTCAGGCTTTCCAGGTGCTGCACATTGACCGTGGTAAACACGTCGATCCCGGCGTTCAGCAGTTCTTCGACGTCCTGCCAGCGTTTCGGATGGCGTGATCCGGCAATATTGCTGTGTGCCAGCTCATCGATCAAAATAATCGCTGGTGCACGGGCAAGTGCGGCGTCGAGGTCGAACTCCGGATACTGGCGGCCCTGCTGTGTGGATATTTTCAGCGGCAATACGCTGAGTCCATCCAGCAAGGCGGCCGTTTCACGCCGCCCGTGGGTCTCTACCACACCAATCAGCACATCAAGACCCTGCTCGCGCAGCCGACGCCCCTCCTGCAACATGGCGAAGGTTTTGCCGACACCGGCGCAGGCACCAAAAAAGATTTTTAGTTTACCGCGCGGCGGGGTGCTGTGCTGCTGCAACAGCTTTTCCGGTGACGGACGCTGTAGCTCCTGGTTCATGAAGGTTCCTTATTATCGGGTCGACTGCGCGTTCTTTTGTTCTAACGCCAGATTCAGCATAAAGACATTTACCGTTGCTTCGCCAGTAAATTTCAAAAGCGGCTGTTTGATGTGCTGTGCAATCAGCGCATCGACCTCTGCCAGCGGGATGTTACGCGCCTGTGCTACGCGCGCAGCCTGCCAGTATGCCGCAGCCGCTGAGATTTCGGGATCAAGGCCGCTGGCGGAAGCCGTCACCAAATCTGACGGTACCTCGCGGCTGGCCTGTGGATTAGCCGCGCGCAGTGCCGCAATGAGTTCGGCAAACAAGCGATCGAGCGCTGGATTACTGGCTGCCAGATTGCTACCCGCTGACGCCAGTGCATTATAAGGCGCGTCGGCGGTGGCGGATGGACGGCCCTGGAAATCTGCCGGCCGGGTAAATGCCTGACCGATTAACTCAGAACCGCGCGGCTGGCCTGACACCTCGATCAACGAGCCATTGGCCTGCCACGGGAAAATCGCCTGCGCCAGCCCGGTAACCAACAGCGGGTAAGCCGCACCGGTAATCAGTGAAAGCAGAATAAACACCAGCAGTGCCGGACGTAAAATGGACATAACGTTTCCTTAAACCAGACCGGTCATGGTTAATAGCAGATCGATAGCTTTGATACCGACAAACGGCACCAGAATACCGCCAGCGCCATAAATCCACAGATTGCGTCGCAGCAGTGCAGCCGCACCCAGCGGCCGATAGCTGACCCCTTTTAATGCCAGTGGGATGAGAAAGACGATAATCAGCGCATTAAACATCACTGCTGACAAAATCGCCGAGGCCGGAGAGTGCAGATGCATAATGTTCAGTGCATTCAGCTGTGGCCAGCTGACGGCAAACGCCGCCGGAATAATGGCAAAGTATTTTGCTACGTCATTGGCAATACTGAAAGTGGTCAGTGAACCGCGTGTCATCAGCATCTGTTTGCCAATATGCACCACTTCAATCAGTTTGGTGGGGTTGGAATCGAGGTCGACCATATTGCCCGCTTCTTTTGCCGCCTGCGTACCTGAGTTCATCGCCACCGCCACATCGGCTTGTGCCAGCGCGGGCGCATCATTGGTGCCGTCACCGGTCATCGCCACCAGCCGGCCTTCGGACTGATACTGACGAATCAGTGCCAGTTTGGCTTCCGGCGTAGCTTCTGACAAAAAGTCATCGACACCGGCTTCTGCGGCAATCGCGGCGGCGGTTAACGGGTTATCACCGGTGATCATCACGGTTTTAATCCCCATGGTGCGCAGTTCGGCAAAGCGCTCTTTTATCCCACCCTTCACAATATCTTTTAACGCTACCACCCCCAGCGCCACATTGCCTTCGGCAACCACCAGCGGCGTACCGCCGGTGCGTGCCACCTGTTCAACCAGCGTCATCACTTCAGGCTGGAACTGACCGCCGTTAGCCTCGACGTGGCGTTTAATCGCGTCCACCGCACCTTTGCGAATCATGCGCTGCTGAATATTGACGCCGCTCATGCGGGTCTGGGCAGAGAAGGGCACAAAGGTCGCGTTCAGTGCGTGCAGATCGCGCTCGCGCAGGTTAAAGCGCTGTTTTGCCAGCACCACGATACTGCGGCCTTCCGGGGTTTCATCGGCCAGTGAAGCCAGCTGCGCGGCATCCGCCAGCTGTTGTTCGCTGACGCCAGGCGCGGTTAAAAATGCAGAGGCCTGGCGGTTACCCAGCGTGATGGTGCCGGTTTTATCCAGCAGCAGCACATTAATATCACCAGCGGCTTCCACCGCGCGGCCGCTGGTGGCAATAACGTTAGCGGCCAGCATCCGGCTCATCCCGGCGACACCAATTGCCGATAATAATCCGCCAATGGTGGTCGGAATCAGACATACCAGCAGTGCAATCAGCACCGTAATACTGATCGGCTGGCCGGCAAACCAGCTGAAAGGCCAGAGCGTGGCGGTGGCAAACAGAAACACCAGCGTCAGTGCTACCAGCAGAATAGTCAGGGAGATTTCGCTTGGCGTTTTGCGGCGTTTTGCTCCTTCAACCATGGCAATCATCCGGTCGAGGAAGGTTTCTCCTGGGTTAACGCTGCACTGAATAACCAGCCAGTCAGATAACACCCGCGTGCCGCCGGTTACCGAGGCAAAGTCACCGCCTGATTCTCGAATCACCGGCGCGGACTCGCCGGTAATCGCGCTTTCGTCTACCGAAGCGCCGCCTTCAAGCACTTCACCGTCGCAGGGAATAGTATCGCCCGCTGCGGCCAGCACGATATCGCCTTTACGCAGCGATTCTGCCGTAACGCGTTCGGCTGGTGCGTCGTGGTGTGCGGCTGACAATTTATTGGCCCAGCTGGTTTTCTTCATTCCCTTAAGCGCGTTAGCTTGCGCTTTACTGCGGCCTTCAGCTATCGCTTCCGCAAAGTTGGCAAACAGCACGGTAAACCACAGCCAGATGGCGATGACGGCGGTAAACCCGGCGTTGCCGCTGGCGTAACCTGACACAATCGACAGGGCGATCAGGCTGGTAATAATCGAGCCGAGATAGACGATAAACATCACCGGATTCCGCCACTGCACGCGGGGATCGCATTTTTTCAGCGCATCGACCAGCGCCTGACGCGTCATTGCCGCATCAAATAGAGGTTGTTGCTTGCGAGTCATAAACTGCTCCGGTACTTAATGAGTCAATTGAAGATGTTCAGCCACCGGGCCAATTGCCAGCACCGGGACAAACGTCAGCGCGGCAACCAGCAGAACGGTGCCGGTCAGCAATCCGATAAACAGTGCGCCGTGGCTCGGCAGAGTGCCGGTTCCGGCCGGCTGCGCTTTTTTCGCTACCAGTGAACCAGCAATCGCCAGCACCGGCAGAATAATGCCGAAGCGGCCAACAAACATGGCAAACGCCAGTAACAGGTTGTAGAACGGAGTATTGGCACTGAGCCCGGCAAAGGCGCTGCCGTTGTTATTGGCAGCCGACGAGAGCGCATACAGCACTTCGCTAAAACCGTGCGGTCCAGGATTAAGGATGCCTGCGCGTCCGGCGTCGGTGGCAATCGCCAGTGCGCTGCCGATTAGCACCAGCGTGGGTGTAACCAGAATCGCCAGCGCGGTCATTTTGATCTCTTTGGTATCGATTTTTTTACCGAGGTACTCCGGCGATCGACCAATCATCAGCCCGGCAATAAATACCGCCAGCAAAACAAACAGCATCATGCCGTACAGGCCAGAGCCGACGCCGCCAAAAATCACTTCACCAATCTGCATCAGCAGCATTGGCACCATACCGCCGAGTGCGGTAAAGGAGTCATGCATGGCATTAACCGCACCACAGGAGGCGGCGGTAGTTACTACCGCATACAGTGCGGAACTGAGGATGCCAAAGCGCGCCTCTTTGCCTTCCATATTAAACGGCGAGGAAGCGCCAGCCGTAAGCAGGTGGGGATTGCCTTTTAGCTCGGCCCACATCACCACGCTGGCGGCGATAATAAACAGCAGCGTCATGGTGGCCAGCAGCGCATGGCCCTGGCGGCGGTCACGCACCGCTTCGCCAAAGGTGAAACAAAGCGCTGCCGGAATCAGCAGAATCGCCAGCATCTGCACAATGTTGGTCAGGGCATTGGGGTTTTCAAACGGATGAGCTGAGTTAGCGCCAAGGAAACCGCCGCCGTTAGTGCCCAGCAGCTTAATCGACTCCTGCGAAGCGATCGGCCCCATCGGTAAAGTCTGGCTCGATCCGGCCAGTGTATGAAGAGTCTGATAAGCGCTAAGGTTTTGCAGTACGCCCTGGCTGACAAAAAACAGCGCAAGGATTAATGACAGCGGCAGCAGCAGATAAAGAGTAATGCGTAACAGATCCTGCCAGGCGTTACCAAGGGTATCCACGCTTTGCCGTGAGAAAGCCCGAATCAGCACCAGCGCGACCGCAATACCGCTGGCGGCTGAAAGGAAGTTCTGCACCGTCAGGCCAACCATCTGACTAAAGTAGCTCAGGGTATTTTCGCCACTGTAGGCCTGCCAGTTGGTATTAGTGACAAAACTTATCGCCGTGTTAAGCGCCAGATGCCAGCTCATCGCCGGAAAGTGTTGCGGATTAAGCGGCAGGCGATCCTGCAACATCAGGATGGCGAACAGCACCAGTACGCCGAGCAGATTGATCGCGATAATCGCCCAAAAATAGCGAATCCAGCCCATCTCTTTCTGGCGGATACCACACAGCCACCACAGGCGGCGTTCAAAGCCAGCCCGCCACGGACCCGCGTGGCCATCAACCAATTTCACCATGCTTTTACCCAGTGGTTGCGCCAGTATCAGCAACAGCGCCACAAAGCTAAACAGTAACAGGCTTGCGGAGGCGGCCATCAGAACGCCTCCGCATTAATCAGGGCGTAAATCAGGTAGCCGGTCAGTAATGCAACCAGTAGCACGCCAGCGATAATCTCAACACTCACAGTACACCTCCGGGGTGTGATTCAGATAAGCGCAGAGTAATCATCGGCGTGCAAAGAAGGTGTATAGAAAGCAGGGCAGGATATAAAAAAAGTATAAAAATCGCCGCTGCGGTAACACTTTGTCGTTATTTGATAACAATTCTGTAACTCAATTACAGCGATAGCTAAAAACAGCGTATTTTTCACCAAAAAAGTGGTCGGATCAGTAGTAAAATTACATCAGGCAGCGTATATTAATTGGACAGATTACATACAGCATTTATTTCAATTTCGGAGGCGTGGCCATGTATCAGAACTATTCACTGTATAAAGTTATTCTGCGTCGCGTAGCGGCTGTCATCATTGGTGTGCTGGCGCTGCCGGTGATGTTATTCCGTGAGGATCGTGCTCGTTTCTACAGCTATCTGCACCGATTCTGGAGCAAAACCAGCACCAAGCCGGTCTGGTTGGCTCAGTCAGAAGCTGCGGCCTGCGATTTTTATTAAGTTACCTCTCAGGCGGTGATTTCAACGCCGGCGCTGAGGGTTTACACCCTGCACGTCAACGGGAACTGAAAACAGATTCCCGATCTTAAATCCCGCATTTGCGGGATTTTTTATTTTTAGCTTCCCGCGTCAACGCTCTGCTGATTTCCGTTGAATCGCCTTCGCGATCGCCGTCACGGTAAAAAACTAATCACTGTGTGAAATTAATCAGTAAAACTGATACCTCCCCTCTGCACGCGGATGTCGTGACGAGATAAAACAACCCGGACAGGACGTCTGAACTATGAGTGATTATTTTGCCGCCCGCCAGAACGACGCGCTGGTGCACACCAGCATGTTTGCCGAAATCACCAGCCTGCTGGTCGAAGGCGCGGCGTACGCCGCAGCCGGTGCCGCCGTGGCCGCCGCCGCCGCGGTTACCGCCCCGCTGGCCGGGGCCGGTGCGCTGGCCGCCGGGCTGGCGGCGGTCGGCTCCGGCTGCGTGCTCAGCGGCATTATCGGCGGCCTGCTGGCCAACCTCGCCGGGGTGACCGGTGACATCTCCCGCGCCGCCGACGGCATCGGCAGTTTCCTCTTTCCGCCGCGCCCCTGCGGGCGCATCACCAGCGGCTCTCCCGACGTCTTTATCAACGGCCTGCCCGCCGCGCGTGCCGCCGGCAAACCGCGTCCGTCCGGCAGCCCGCAGGCGGTTGTGCAGCAGCCGCAGGACTTTTTTGACTACGGCGCGGCGCTGCTCGGCGCCGCCGGGCAGACGCTCAGCGGCTTCTGGCGGCCGGTTGAGGCCGAAGCGGAGGCCGCCGACCCGGCCCATCAGGACACTATCGGCTGCGACCGCCACCGCGGGCCGGACTGGCTCGCTGAGGGCTCGGACTCGGTGTTTATCAACGGACAGCCGGCGGTGCGCAGCGGCGACCGCACCACCTGCGGTGCGACCGTGGCCGCCGGCGCCTCGCCCGACGTGATTATCGGCGGCCGCGCCCGGGTGGTGCGGCAAATCCGCAGCGGCACCACCCCGTGGCTACTGCCGGCCGCGATGCTGCTGCCCCTGATGCGCGGGCGCCCCGGCGCGGTGCTGAAAAACCTGCCCTGCATGCTGTACCGCGCCGGCGGCGGCATGGCGGCGGACCTGCTGATAAACGCCGCCTTCGCCAGTCCGGACCCGGTGCACGCCGCCAGCGGCGCTAAGGTACTTAATGGCGACGACGACCTCGACTTCGTGCTGCCTGGCCGCCTGCCGCTGCGCTGGCAGCGCTGCTACAACAGCCGCTCGCGGACGGCCGGCATTTTCGGCCGCGGCTGGATGACCGCCTTCGACAGCCGCATCGAGCTGCGCGGCGACGACGCGCTGTGGCTGGACGAAACCGGGCGCGGGCTGCGCTTCACGCTGCCGCCGCCTGATGAGCCGCTGTTCAGCCGCGGCGATGGGCTAATTTTTCGCGCCGGACCGGGCGGCGCACTGGCGGTGGCCGACGACGGCGGCCTGTGGCGGCTGTACCGGCCACTGCGCGGCAACCCGGCGCGGCTGCGGCTGGCCTCGCTCAGCGACGAGTACGGCAACCGGCTGGAGTGCGAATACGACGACGATGAACGGCCGGTGCGCATCCGCGACGAGCCCGGGGCGGTTAACCTCACCCTGCACTACGATAGCCCGGACTTCCCGGCGCGCGTCACCGCCCTCAGTCATCACGACGGCGGGCGGCGGTGGCCGCTGGTGCGCTATGGCTACGACGCGGGCGGCCGGCTGGCCTCGGTGACCGACGCCGCCGGGGTGGCCACCCGCGGGTTTCGCTACGACGGGGCGGGCCTGATGGTCTGGCAGCGGCTGCCCGGCGGGCGCGAGTGCGAATACCGCTGGCGGCGGCACGACCACTGGCGGGTGGTTGCCGCCCGCAGCAGCGGCGGCGCGGCCTGCGAAATCAGCTACGACCTGCCCGCCGGGCTGACCACCGTCACCGGCGGTGACGGCGCGGTGCGCCGGCACAGGTGGGATCGGCAGCAGCAGGTCACCCGCTATACCGACGCACGCGGCGAAAGCTGGCTGTTCACCCGCGACGACGACGGGCTGCTGACTCGGCTCATCGACCCCGCCGGCCACGCCACGCTGTACCGCTATGACGACGCGGGCAACCTGGTGGAGGAGGAGGATCCCGCCGGTCACGTGCGGGCGACGGAGTGGCTGGCGCACCGCGCGCTGCCGGCCAGCATCACCGACGCCGACGGCGGCGTCACCCGGCTGGCGTACGACGCGCACCACGGGCTGGCGGCGGTGACTGACGCCTGCGGGCAGACCACGCGCCTTGAGCGCGACGAGTACGGGCAAGTGGTGGCGGTGACGGACGCGAACGGCGGGATCAGCCGCCGGGACTACGATGACGCAGGGCAGCTGACGCGCGCCACCGACTGCACCGGCAGCAGCACGCGCTGGCGATATCATTCGCGGGGCTGGCTGCAGGCTGAAATGCTCGCCGACGGCGAGGAGACCCGGCTGGAGTACGACGCGGCGGGCCGCCCGCTGCGGGTGAGCCGGGCGGAGGGGTGGCAGGAAAGCCGGGAGTACGACGCGCGCGGCCTGCTGAAAACGCTCACCGACGCCACCGGGAAGCGCCACCACTTCCGCCACGACGCCTGCGGCAGGCTGGTGGCCACCCGCAATCCGGAGGGGGGTGAGGTGCGGCGCGAGTACGACGCGCAGGGGCGGCTGGCGGCTCTGGTGAATGAGAACGGCGCGCGGCACCTTTTCCGCTGGCGGCCGGGCGGCCTGCCGGAGAGCGAAACCGCGCCGGACGGCGTCACCACCGCGTACCGCCACGACGACGCCGGGCGGCTGGTTTCGCGAGCGCTGTCGGCGGAGGGCGCGGCGCCGCTCGCCGAGGAGTATGAGTACGATGCGCGCGGGCTGCTGGCCGCGCGGCACACCGCGGACGGCGTCACCCGCTTTGAGCACTCGCCGGGCGGGCGGCTGCTGCGCGCCGTCACGCACCCGCACGGCGGCGGGCCGCAGGCGTTGGGGCTGGAGTACGACCGCTGCGGCCGCACGGTCGCGGAGTGTGGGGAGAACGGCCGGATGGAGTACGCCCACGATGCCGCGGGCAGCCGCACGGCGGTGACGCTGCCGGACGGGCGGCGGCTGAAAAACCTGTACTACGGCGGCGGGCACCTGCTCGGCATCGCGCTGGACGGCCTGGCGATAAGCGACTTTCGCCGCGACCCGCTGCACCGCGAGGTGAGCCGCAGCCAGGGGGCGCTGACCAGCCGCACGGCGTACGACCGGCACGGGCGGCTGCGCAGCCGCGAGCTGTTCCGCGGCGGGCAGGTGCGGCCGGCGCCGCGCCAATGGTCGCGCAGCTGGCAGTATGACAACGCGCACCGGCCGGTGCGCGAGGAGCATGACGACAACCCGCACGCGTGGCGCAGCTGGCAATACGACGGCGCGGGGCGGCTGCTGGCCCAGGGCGGCGGGCTGGCGGACCATGAGCGCTGGCGGTGGGACGCGGCGTCCAACCCGGTCGACCCGGGCGCGGGGGCGGTTGCCGGCAACCGGGTCACGCAGCTGAACGGCGTGCGCTGGCGGTATGACGCGTACGGGCGGGTGGCGGAGAAGGTCAGCGGGCGCGAGCGCTGGCGCTACCGCTACGACGGGGAGCAGCGGCTGGCAGAGGTGGTGCACGACACCCGCGACGACCGGGGGTTGCGGCTTCACGTCGGCTTCCGCTACGACCCGCTGGGGCGGCGCGTCAGCAAAACCCGCTGGCGGCAGGATGCGTCCGGAGAAGTCTGCGGGGAGCCGCAGACCACGCGCTTCGTCTGGGAGGGGCTGCGGCTGCTGCAGGAAATTGAGGACGGGGTACCGCTGACTTACGTCTGGGCCGGGCCGGGAAGCTACGAGCCGCTGGCGCGGATTGACGGGGCGGAAAACCCGGCGGTTTACTGGTACCACTGCCGCCCGGACGGCACGCCGGAGGCGCTGACCGACGAGGCGGGCGCGGTGCGCTGGCGTGCGGGAAACGGCGCGTGGGGCAAGCTGCAGCGTGAGACGCGGCAGGACGCGCCGGACTTTGCGCAGAGCCTGCGAATGCAGGGGCAGTACCTCGACAGGGAAACCGGGCTTCACTACAATCTATTCCGCTACTACGATCCCGACTGCGCGCGGTTTACCCAGCCGGATCCGATTGGGCTGGCGGGCGGGCTGAATCTGTATCAGTATGCGCCGAATCCGCTAAGCTGGATTGATCCGCTTGGTCTAACAGGTTGGCAAATAGATGGTTATAGAACAACTGCTATTTTGCAAGGTGGTACTTTTAAAGAGAAATATTATAGGGATGGACAAACTGGATTGTGGTGGTCTAAAGATTCTACCGGTCATGGCGGATCTGTCTATAAAGTATTTAGAGAAACATCAACATCCTTAGAATGGATTGCTGACGCTGATAAACATGGTCAGTTCATACCTGATAAACATAAAGGTAATACAGGAAAAAGTATTCCTAAGAAAAGTTGCAGTAGTATTACTATTAAATGAGCCAAAGACATGATAAATACAACATCTGAATTCATAAAGTTGAGAAATAGTGACATCCCTGCTGAATATAACAGGACTGGTATAGAAGAAGCACCCATTGATGTTTGGATGGAACTGATTGAAAACCATCCAGACATGAAAGTTTGGGTTGCAAGAAATAAGTCAATCCCTATGGAGGTAATTAATATTCTTTCTCTGGATAACGATCCTGTAATTAGGGATGCTATATCCTCAAAATACCCTATGGATATTGAGATTTATCAATTATTTTCTAAAGATGCAGACGAGGGAATTAGAGCAAAATTAACTTACAATAAAGGTTTGCCACTCTTTATTCTAAAGGATATGGCTAAAAACGACCCAAGCGAATTTGTAAGAACTGAAGCAAAGTCTAGATATGATAAACGAATGAAATAACTTCAAAGATAAGCCAAAAGAACCAGATTCTATGAACTGCGATACAAAAATGATGGTGAATTACAACCGACGCTGATAGTACGATCCGAACGGCGGACGCTTTACCAACATGATCCGATTGGGCTGGCGGGCGGGCTGAATCTGTATGAGTATGCGCCGAATCCGCTAAGCTGGATTGTTCCTTGGGGATTGACGGCTTGCTCAATTACGAGTCGAGTTAAAGAAGAATCGGCTTTATTGAAAGAAGCCCAGAAATTATCGCAAGATGAAAGTCGAGGGATTAATTCTCTCTTAGCACAGGTTCGTCAAGGAAATATGAATCCTGGCATAGGTACTAAAGTTTTTGATGGTATTACCGAATTCAGACACAGGAGCGGTGGACGTATTTATGCTATTGTGATTGGCAGTAAAGTTCAAATTATTGGTTATTCAGGAAAAGGTAATCAGCCTAAGGTGATTAATATAATTAAAGAAATATATAATGGGAGATTATAATAATGCATTCTAATAATTTTCAACTTGAAGTATGGCGTGAGTTCGGCAATTCTGAAGATATTGAATTCTATATATATTTTAATGGGGTGAGATTTTACGGATGGGCTTTTACTTTAAAAGGAGTAGAGGCAGTAATGAAAAAAGACAAAATTACTGATGAGAGTGCCGGAGGAAGGTATTTCTGGGCAGAGAACTTTATTATAATAGATGTTATCACAGAAGATTGCCTGAAGGCAGTGATTTCTGATCTAATCCGTTCAGACCCTGAAGTATTAGGGACGATTTTTTCAATTGTATAATTTATAACGTGAGTTGTAGGGGCAGAAATGATAATTATGCACCCTGTGAATCTTTACTTTTAACCATCTGTATTCAAGCTCAGTCAAGTCGCTTAGCTACATCAATCTCTTGCGCAGAGCCTGCGAATGCAGGGGCAATACCTCGACAGGGAAACCGGGCTTCACTACAATCTATTCCGCTACTACGATCCCGACTGCGCGCGGTTTACCCAGCCGGACCCTGTGGGGCTGGCGGGGGGATTAAACCTCTACGCCTACGCTCCAAACCCACTCAGTTGGATCGATCCACTGGGTTTAAGTTTTATAGATATAATTGGCGATGCAGCTCAGACAACTGGGAAAAAATATCAAGGGGCTGAGATTTATAAAATCACATCCAAAGTTAAAGTTGGTGATGTTATCTTTAAAAACGGAGATTATTTCTATTTGGATAATTTGCATAAAGATCATTATGAGACATTTTCTTCATTGGGTAAGTCTAAGGATGTCTTTAATTTAGATGGCTCTTATAATGAGAGAAAATCCGGAAAGCAGCTAAAAGAAAAAGGCCGGAGTGTTAGATAAATATTGTTCTTAAAGAAGAAATCCTTAAAAACAGAAATGATCTTATTGAGGGTACTTTTTGTTTCTCATTGTTTGAGGAAGCATTGTTCTATCCTTCTTTATTGGATGACTTGATTGATAACTCTATGCTATTTATAAAGGAGAACGGAAGTGATACAGAGGTAAAGGATTTTTTATCCTGGGTGGTTAATTGTGTTGATCAGTGTTTTTTATCACATAAAGATGAAGGTGATCTTTACACTATTAAGAACTATTCATCAGAAATAGAAAAAAATTGGATGAATGTATGGAAGCCAAAAATTAATGAGATAAATAATTAGATATGTTTCAAATAATATCTGAAAAGATCTTCCCGGCTTTTTTTAGCTGCCCGTTATGGCGATAGCATGTCCGGGGCAAAAGTGTACGTCGGGGCTGCCGGGTTAAACAGCGGCTCCTTACGTGAAAAACCGCCCCTGAAAAGCTATCCCCATCAGTAAGTTAAGTGCAATGAACAACCCCGCCGCAAGCAGCGGGGTATCAAAACCACAGTCAACAGCGAGAGTTGAACGCCCCAAGGGGCGGGGAATTCGACCCTCAGAGATTAAAAAGTACGATGGCACCGGAATCATCCCTATGATCCGATTGGGCTGGGAGGTGGGTTAAACACATACGCCTACGCTCCAAACCCATTGAGCTGGATCGATCCGCTTGGGTTGAGTGGTGATAATGTATTTATACATTATACCGACAAGGCTGGTTTCGAGAGTATAATGAAAACGGGTGTTCTTGAAGCGAATGCTAAGGGCAAGGTTTATATAACGGATATATTAATGTCTCCAAAGGATGTTATGAGGGATATTCTTATCAATGATCCTAAGCACGTAGGAAGAGGAGATTATGCGATTATCTTTAAAGCAGACCCTGTTCAAATGGGCAACATAAAAGCCTCATCAGCCCTTGAATACATACATTCAGGCAGAATAAAATTGGATGACGTACTCTACTCAGGGAGCAACCCTTACTCGTTAACATCCAAAATGGAGTATGAAACTCGTAATAAACTAACTACGAATCAGATGAATGCAAGAGGTAAGTGTAGTGGCTGAGAATGAGAAAAAAATAAATATTACACAAGATGAGATTAGTGCGCTCAAAAAACTCATCATGTATATTAAGTTCTCTTGTGATGATGTCGAGTCATTACAATATTCTGGAAGTTATGCGATCAATAACTTCTTTGATAAACTTATTGAGGCTGACTATCTTGGTGAGTATGAAAAGAAATTTTATAGTAAAAGAAATTTAGATAATGAAGATATTGTAATGAGTAAAATCAAAGCACACGAAGATGAATCTATTAATAAAATGAGTGAAGATACATTGCAAGAAGTGTTCAAAGCGTGTCTTCATCCATTTAAGTCTGAGTGAATAACATTATTATGATCTTGTAACAAAAAAGAGAGGGTAAGTATAGAGTTGCTCTCTCATGTTTTTACATCCATTTAATATTGCTGTCAGTTTTAATAACCACCAGGTCGGGGATCTCGCTAATCTCCAGTGATGCCCGGTCAGGTCGATTTGCGTCAGTCAGTCCCCCGCCAGATACAGCTCACCGCTATCCCGCACCCAGTCCGCATTGAGTTGAGTGATATTTCTGTACTCAATTAGTCTGTGCTTAATTTACTATTTGATATAAAATAATTTTATACAGATAAAAACTATCATGGTAGGGCGATAGCATATGAACTATGATACAAAATACCTGACCCATTACGACCCCAATAGGCAGTGCGATCTGCAAATCGGGCGGTTTACGTAACAAGATCCGATTGGGCTGGCGGGCGGGCTGAATCTGTATCAGTATGCGCCGAATCCGCTGGGGTTAGCAAAAGTTATATGTGCAGGAACACCAAAGGATGCACTAAAGAACGTTAATAGAGGTCAGGGACCTAAAGATATCAACCGCATTGATGAGCCAGAACAAAGTGTTCCTCGGTGTCAATGGCATGCTCATCAGACAAAGCCCGAAAAAGGTAAACATCCGGCATCAAACCAGTATGGCTCAATTCATGATGGTCCCCCCTTATTTACTAAGGAGGCTTTAAAATGGCTAGCTTGGGTGAGTACATATTTAAGAATGCTCACATAACTTAAATTGACTATTAAGATGAATGGCAGCCAATAGCCTGGGTGCGAGAGAAGTTAAGTGGATTTATGACAGGGAAATGACGATAGTGATTTAGTCTCTCTTCAGGAAATGTCATTGCTGGTAAATATTAATAAATCAGAATGCTCATTCAATTTCATCACACATACGATTAACCTGATGGAAGAATATAATGATAACTTTGGTGACGACATAACTCATATTTTGCAAGCTCAGCAAAGCATCAAGATATTATCATAATCATATAAAATAAGTGGGAAGCGACTCTTTCGATTTTTTAGCTTCAGTCGACCTGACCTGGGCAGAATCTGACAACCTTTCCTCAATATTGATAGATTGGTTCGGCACAACTACCGTCATGGGTTGCCTGAGCTGATATGCAAAATTTTTAATTGAATCTTCCCCCTGTCTTCAACCTTCCCGTGCCACCGTCTTCAGTTTCAGCTACACTTAAACCTCTACAAGATTTAAGGGGTTGTACAACTATGAGCGATAAAATTCCAATTGGCATCAGTGCTTGTCTGCTTGGTGACAGCGTCCGTTTTGACGGCGGTCACAAACGTTTTGCTTTTGCCACTGATGAACTCGCTCCTTTTGTGCGCTTTGAACCGGTTTGCCCTGAAGTCGCCATCGGTTTACAGACGCCGCGTCCGGCGCTGCGGCTGGTGAAAGCGCAACAGGATGAGGTGGCGCTCTGCTACAGCAAGCAGGGTGGTGACGATATCACCGATAAGATGCAGGCATTCTCCAGGGAAAAGGTGGCGCATCTACACCATCTGTGCGGCTATATCGTCTGTGCTAAATCGCCCAGCTGCGGGATGGAGCGGGTGCGGATTTATGAATCCGACACGAATAACAATCGAAAAGCCGGGACAGGGATTTTCACCCGCGAGCTGATGCGCGAAATTCCCTGGCTACCGGTAGAGGAAGATGGGCGGCTGCATGACGATGCCATCCGGGAAAATTTTGTCGAGCGGGTTTACGCGCTGTATGAGTTTAATCAGCTGTGTAAGTCAGGCCTGACCCGCCACGGCCTGATGGAATTTCACAGCCGTTACAAGCTTTTGCTGTTGGCGCATTCTCAACCACAATATCGCGAACTGGGCCGTTTTGTTGCCGCGATGGAGCAATGGGAGTCGCTGGAGGAGTATGCGGTTGAGTATCGTAATCGTCTGATGAGCCTGCTGGCACAGCAAGCGACGCGCAGTAATCACACTAATGTGCTGATGCATGTTCAAGGTTATTTCCGTAAGCAGCTGACTTCGCCACAACGGCAGGAGCTGGCGACGCTGATTGACCGCTATCGGCAGGGGATCCAGCCGCTGCTGGCGCCAATTACCTTACTTAAACACTACATGGCGGAATTTCCGGATGCTTATCTGGCTCAGCAGCGCTATTTCGAACCCTATCCGGAAGCGCTGCGTTTGCGCTACGGTCACTGATACGGCAGGAGTTTTATGACCACCCATCTGGTCTGGCTGCGTAATGATTTGCGCGTCAATGATAATACCGCGCTGTACGCCGCGTGCCGCGACACTAAGGCGAAAGTTATCGCCCTGTTTATTGCCACCCCGGTACAGTGGCAGCAACATCAGATGGCGCCGCGTCAGGCGGCGTTTATTTATGACAATCTGCAGTTGATGCAGCAGGAGCTGGCCGGGCGTGGTATCCCGCTGCACTATTTACAGTGCGATGATTTTGCGGCGTCGGTAGAGCAGCTGGCTGAATTTTGCCAGCAACATCAGGTCGATCGCCTGTTCTATAACTATCAGTATGAGGTTAACGAACGGCAACGCGATGCGGCGGCGGAAAAATTATTGTTCGATCAGGATATTATTGCTCAGGGATTTGATGACAGCCTGCTGTTGCCGCCGGGCAGCGTGCAGACGGGTAATCGGGAAATGTACAAGGTGTTTACGCCCTTCAGCAAAGCTTTTGTTAAACGCCTGCACCAGGGCTTGCCGGAGTGCGTGCCCGCACCGCAAGCGCGTGAGGGCGCACCGCTGAAAAAACTCCCCCGGCTGGAGCCGTTCGACTACCCACGACAGTCTTACGATCAGCAGCTTTTTGCTGCCGGCGAGCAGGCGGCAATTAAACAATTGCGTCATTTCTGCCAGCAAGCGGTGACTGACTATCCCAGCCAGCGCGATATTCCGGCGACAGATGGCACCAGCCGACTGTCGGTGTATCTGACCACCGGTGTGTTATCGCCGCGTCAGTGCCTGCATCGATTGTTGAAGCAACATCCGAAGGCGCTGGAAGGTGACGACAGCTTTATCTGGCTGAATGAGCTGATCTGGCGCGAGTTTTATCGCCATTTGCTGGTTGCCTATCCGTCACTGTGCCGCCATCAGCCCTTCACCGTCTGGACTAAAAAGGTCAAATGGCGTCACGATGACAGTCAGCTGAAGGCCTGGCAGCAGGGTAAAACCGGCTATCCGATAGTTGATGCTGCCATGCGTCAGCTGAATACACTGGGCTGGATGCATAACCGTTTGCGGATGATCACCGCCAGTTTTCTGGTTAAGGATCTGCTGATCGACTGGCGCGAAGGCGAGCGCTACTTTATGTCACAGCTGATCGACGGCGATCTGGCGGCTAATAACGGTGGCTGGCAGTGGGCGGCGTCTACCGGCACCGATGCGGCACCCTATTTTCGTATTTTCAACCCGATTACTCAGGGTGAACGCTTTGATAGTAAAGGCGAATTTATTCGCCACTGGCTGCCGGAACTCCAGCAGGTGCCAGACGACGCAATTCATCAGCCGCAGCTGTGGGCAAAGAAAAATCAGCAAAAACTCGATTATCCTGAGCCTTTGGTAGACCATAAGGAAGCACGTAAAAGAACACTGGAAGCCTTTGAGGCAGCAAGAAAATAGGCAGGTAAAACAATGCGCAATTCCGAACTGGAACAGATCGTCAACCAGCAGCTCAACACCGCGGCCTTTAGCGATTACGCACCGAATGGGCTGCAGGTGGAAGGTCGCTGCGAGGTGAAGAAGATTATTACCGGCGTCACCGCTTGTCAGGCATTGCTGGATGAGGCCGTGCGTCTGCAGGCCGACGCGGTACTGGTTCACCATGGTTATTTCTGGAAAAACGAAGCCCCGGTGATCAAGGGGATGAAGCGCAATCGCCTGAAAGCGCTGCTGGCAAATGACATCAACCTTTATGGCTGGCATTTGCCGCTGGATGCCCACCCGCAGCTGGGCAATAACGCCCAATTGGCGAAACTGCTGCAAATAGAGGTGCGCGGTGAGATTATGCCATTGGTGCCATGGGGCGAACTGAAAGAAACGCTGACCGGTGAGCAGCTGGCGCAGCGCATTACTGAGGTTCTCGGCCGCACGCCACTGCACTGTGGTGATAATGCTCCTCAGCATATCCGTCGCATCGCCTGGTGCAGCGGCGGTGGGCAGGGTTTTATTGATGACGCGGCGGAGTTTGGTGTGGATGCATTTATCACCGGTGAAGTCTCGGAAAAGACCATTCACAGCGCGCGCGAAAACGGTCTGCACTTTTTTGCCGCCGGTCACCACGCTACCGAGCGCGCAGGGATTAAAGCGCTGGGCGAGTGGCTGGCGGAAAGCTACGGCCTCGACGTTACCTTCATCGATATCGACAATCCTGCCTGATTCTCGTCTGTTACTCCTTCACTTCTGCCGGAGCTGAAGGAGTAAAATGATTGACACCCATATACTTGTTAAGCATAACTGTTTGCCTTAAATGAATAAGCTAATACCCAAAGGGTCTGATATTGCTGCAATTTCAGGCGTTAAGGATGTGTTTTTAGTCTGTCAGGAGGTGCATATTGCAACGAGCACGCTGTTACCTGTTAGGGGAACGCGCGGTAGTGCTTGAACTGGATCCCCCGGTGTCCCTTGCCAGCCAGCAACGGATTTGGGGGCTGAGCGAGCGCCTGAAGAGTCATCCGGATGTGGTGGAATCCATTCCGGGAATGAACAATTTGACCGTGGTGTTGCATAACCCGCAGCAGACCGCGCTGGATGCGATAGAGCGTCTGCAAAGCTGGTGGGAAGAGAGTGAGGCGGTGCTGCCTGAGTCGCGCCAGATAGAAATTCCGGTGATTTATGGCGGTGAGGCTGGTCCCGATCTTGAAGAAGTGGCGCGTCATCATCAGTTAACCACGCGGCAAGTGGTGGAGTTACACGCTTCAGCGGATTATGTGGTCTATTTTATCGGTTTTCAGCCGGGTTTCCCGTATCTGGGAGGGCTGGACAAACGGCTGCACACCCCGCGTCGTGCCGAACCCAGGGTGGTCGTTCCAGCCGGGTCGGTAGGAATTGGCGGCAGCCAGACCGGTATTTATCCACTGGCCTCACCGGGTGGCTGGCAGCTGATAGGCCGCAGTAATCTGCAGCTGTTTAATCCACAGCATCAGCCGCCAACCGTGCTGCGTCCTGGCGACAGCATTCGCTTTGTGCCTCAGAAGGAGGGCATATGCTGACCATTCTTCGTGCCGGAATCAGCACCTCAATCCAGGACGCGGGCCGTACCGGCTGGCGTCAGTATGGCATTGCCCTCAACGGTGCGCTGGATATTCCGGCGATGAAAACCGCCAATCTGCTGGTGGGCAACGCGCAGGATAGTGCGGTACTGGAGATTACGCTGGGGCAGTTCAGCGCCGAATTTGGCCGTGACGGCTGGATTGCGCTGACCGGTGCCGGATGTCACGCCAGTATTGATGGCAAGCCGGTGTGGACCGGCTGGCGTACGGCGGTTAAAGCCGGGCAAACGCTGACGCTGGCGAAGCCGGTACACGGCATGCGCAGTTATCTGGCGCTGGACGGTGGCTTTGATATCCCGCCGCTGCTTGGCTCAGTCAGTACCGATCTGAAAGCCGGTTTTGGCGGTCAGCACGGGCGTCGGGTTGAAGATGGTGATCAGTTGCCGCTGGGTCAGCCTACTGACCGCTTTCGCAAAGCGGCCGGCGTGCGTCAGCTGCTGTGGGGCAATCGCCTGCGCGCGTTGCCAGGACCTGAGTATCACGAATTCAGCCGTGAATCTCAGGAAGCCTTCTGGCGCACCTCATGGAAGCTAAGCCCGCAAAGTAACCGTATGGGTTACCGCTTGCAGGGGCGTATCCTGGCGCGTGACAGCGATCGTGAGCTGCTGTCGCACGGCCTGCTACCGGGGGTGATTCAGGTTCCGCCAAATGGTCAGCCGATTGTGCTGATGTCTGACGCGCAAACCACCGGGGGCTACCCGCGCATTGCCTGCGTTATCGAAGCCGATCTCTATCATCTGGCGCAAATTCGCCTCGGTGAGCCGATCCATTTTGTGCACTGCACGCTGGATGAAGCGCTGAAAGCCAAACAGCAGCAGCAGCGGGCAATCGACCAGATGGTGTGGGGATTAGAAGATGAAAATTGATCTTAACGCCGATCTGGGCGAGGGCAGCGGCAGCGACCAACAGCTGTTGCAGCTGGTCACCTCCGCTAATATCGCCTGCGGTTTTCATGCCGGCGATGCGCAAACCATGTTGCAGTCAGTTCGTTGGGCGCTGGAGTCTGGAGTAGCGATTGGCGCACACCCAAGCTTTCCCGATCGGGAAAACTTTGGTCGCACCGCGATGCAGCTGCCGCCAGAGACGGTATACGCCCAGGTGGTGTACCAGATTGGGGCACTGAAAGCGATAGTTGAGAGTGAAGGCGGCAAGCTGGTTCACGTCAAGCCGCACGGTATGCTGTATAACCAGGCGGCAGTCGATAGCCAACTGGCGGACGCCATTGCCCGCGCGGTTCAAGCGGTCGATCCTTCACTGATTCTGGTCGGGCTGGCAAACAGCGAACTGATCGGTGCCGCTGAGCGACTGGGGCTGGTGGCGCGTCAGGAAGTGTTCGCCGACCGTGGCTACCAGGCCGACGGCACGCTGGTGCCGCGCAGCCAGCCCGGCGCGATGATTGAAAGCGAGCAGCAGGCCATTGAGCAGACGCTGAACATGGTACAGCACGGAAAAGTGTTGAGCATCAGCGGTGAGGAGGTGGCGGTGCGGGCAGACAGCGTTTGCCTGCATGGTGACGGTGCCCATGCGCTGGCCTTCGCTCGTCGGCTGCGCGCAGCCTTTGCTGAACAGCACATCAGCGTAACCAGCCAACAATAATTATTCTGCTGTTTTTTCTCCGGCTATCAGGCCGGAGAGTTTTATTACTCTCTGGAGAGTCATCATGGAAACTGCTGTTAATCTCTGGCCGTTGATTGGTATCGCGGCGATCATTATCGGCTTCTTATTACGCTTTAACCCGGTATTGGTGGTGATTGCTTCCGGTCTTATTACCGGTATTGCCGCCAATATGCCAATTGATACCATTCTGGAAAAGTTGGGATCCGGCTTTCTTAACACCCGTAATCTGGCGTTAATCCTGCTGCTGCCGCTGGCGGTAATTGGTCTGGTCGAGCGTCATGGCCTGAAAGAGCGGGCGCAAGGCTGGATTGCCCATATCAAAAGCGCTACCGCCGGTCGCCTGCTGATTGTCTACCTGTTTGTACGTGAAGCCACTGCGGCGCTGGGCTTAACCAGCCTTGGCGGCCATCCACAAATGGTGCGTCCGCTGCTGGCACCGATGGCCGAAGGCGCAGCTCAAAGCCGCTATGGCGAGTTACCGCCGCAGGTGCGCTACCGTTTGCGTGCCATGTCGGCGGCGACCGATAACGTCGGCCTGTTCTTTGGCGAGGATATCTTTGTAGCTTTTGGTGCCATCATCTTTATGCATAACTTTATGCTGGAGTCCGGCGGGATTCAAACCGAGCCGCTGCATATTGCACTGTGGGGCATTCCGACCGCCATCTGTGCGTTTATCATTCATGCCGTCCGCTTACACCGGCTGGATAAAACCCTCGCCGCTGAACTGGCGTCGCTGAATGCACAAGCGCAGCAAGCGAAAGGAGATCGCTAATGTTCCAGCAACAATATCTTTTCTGGCTGGCAGGGGTGATCCTGCTGATCGTGGCGATCATGTCCTGGCGCGACAAGGCGAATCCACGTCGCCTGACAACCGGACTGTTCTGGGGGCTGTATGGCCTGGTATTTTTGATCGGTGACTGGGCCTATTCGCTGATGAATCAGTTTGCCGGTTCCGCTGCGGAAGGCCAGCGCTGGCTGAATATCACCGTTGGCGTGCTGGTGGTGATTATGGCGCTGGTTGCTGGTCTGGGCGGCGTTAAACTCGGGCGCTATCACCAACGAACGGATGAACAGCGTAAAGAGAGCGCCAGCCGCCTCGGTAATAAACTGTTCCTGCCGGCACTCTCTATTCCGATAGTCACCGTGGTGGGCGTGCTGTCGTTTAACTACATTCCCGGTTTAAAAGAGGCGTTTTTTGGGGAAGGTAATCACTCAACGCTGATTACACTGTTCTCGATGGCCGTTGGCTGTATTGTCGGCTGGCTGGTGGCGATGAAACTGACGCGCGAAGCGCCGGCTCAGTCACTACAGGAAGCGCGCCGCCTGCTCGACTCCATTGGCTGGGCATTTATTCTGCCGCAAATCCTCGCCACTCTTGGCCTGCTGTTTACTACCGCTGGCGTTGGCGTGGCGATTTCTCACCTGACTGAAAGCTATCTGGCGGTCGATAACCGCTTTGTGGCGGTGGCGACCTACGTTATCGGCATGGCGTTACTGACGATGGTGATGGGCAACGCTTTTGCCGCCTTCCCGATTGTGACTGCCGGGATAGGTATTCCGATTCTGATTTTGCAACACGGCGGCAATCCGGCGGTGATGGCGGCTATCGGTATGTTCTCCGGTTATTGTGGCACGCTGATGACGCCGATGGCGGCTAACTTTAATATTGTCCCGGTGGCGCTGCTGGAACTGCCCGATCGCAACGCGGTGATCAAAGCTCAGGTGCCAACCGGCGTGCTATTGTTAATAGTTAACGTATTCCTGCTCTATTTCCTGATGTTCCTGTGAGGGTGTAATGAAAACGGTACTGATTACCGCATTTGAGCCATTTGGTGGCGAACAGATCAACCCGTCCTGGGAAGCGGTGCGTCAGCTTAATGAGCAATTGCTCGGCGGGGCGAAAATTGTCGCCCGCCAGCTTCCTTGTGTGTTTGGCGAAGCGCTGAAAGCGCTGTACAAGGAGATGGATGAGCTGCAACCGGCTCTGGTGATTGCCGTGGGCCAGGCGGGCGGGCGCAGTGATATCAGCATCGAACGTGTGGCAATCAATGTCGATGATGCGCGAATCCCGGATAACCAGCAAAACCAGCCGATTGATGAGCCGATTGTGGCCGGGGGGCCAGCGGCCTACTTCTCAACGCTACCGATTAAAGCGCTGGTGGAGGGGATACGCGAAGCGGGTATTCCGGCTTCGGTGTCACAAACTGCCGGAACCTATGTCTGTAACCATGTGATGTATGGCCTGTTGCACCGGCTGGCAGAGCAGGGCGACGGTGTGCGCGGTGGCTTTATTCATATTCCATATCTGCCGGAACAGGCGGCAAAACTGCCCGGAATGCCGAGTATGGCAGCGGCGACGGTGATTCTGGCGCTGGAAATGGCGATCTCTGTCGCATTAAGAACCGAACAGGATATCCGCCTGGTGGGCGGAGCTACGCATTAAAGCAGGGAGTTGTTATGCCAGAAGGTCCGGAAATTCGACGGGCGGCTGATAAACTGGAGCGCGCCATTCTGGGGAAAAAGCTGACTGAGGTCTGGTTTGCTTACCCGCAACTGAAAACCTACGAGCCCGCACTACTGGGAGAGAAGGTGACGGCGATTGAAACGCGCGGTAAAGCGCTGCTGACCCACTTCTCTAATGGCCTGACGCTGTACAGCCATAATCAACTGTATGGCGTCTGGCGGGTGGTGAAGAGTGGCGCTGAGCCAGAGACCAATCGCGTGTTACGCGTGCGGCTGGCCAGCAAGGATCAGGCTATTTTGTTGTACAGCGCCTCGGATATTGAGCTGCTGAATAGCGAAACGCTGGCGACGCATCCGTTTTTACAACGCGTTGGGCCGGACGTGCTGGATATGAGCCTCACCACCCAGCAGGTCGAGCAGCGACTGCTGTCGACACGTTTTCGTCGACGGCAGTTCAGTGGTCTGTTACTGGATCAGGCATTTCTGGCTGGACTGGGCAATTACCTGCGCGCTGAGATTCTCTGGCAGGCGCAGTTGTTGCCGCAACATAAAGCGCAGGATTTAGCGCCGGAACAGCTGGCGGCTTTTGCTGATGCACTGCTGGCCATCCCTCGTCACTCTTATCAGATGCGCGGCACCATGGATGAAAATGTTCATCACGGTGCGGCCTTCCGCTTTAAGGTATTTCACCGCACCGGTAAACCCTGTGAGCGTTGCGGCACCACCATTGAAAAGAGCACGCTGTCATCGCGGCCATTTTATTGGTGTCCGGGATGCCAGCATTAAGAGTTGCCGTAAGTGTGTAATATTTGCCTGATCGCTCAGTTCAGGCAAACCTCATTCTGTGATATCAGTTACCATTTGATTTAATTAATTTTTTCCTTCCTCCAGAACTCTATATGATCAAAAGACTTGGAGCTTTGATTATCAGGAGTTTATCTATGGCTAACAACGGTCTGAGATTTAACGGAGAACGGCGCGATGCCGTCAGTCAGAATTATCATTTGGGCAATGGCTACCGCGCGTATAATCCAGCAACGATGCGTTTTAACTGCCCGGACAGCTGGAGCCCGTTTGGCGCGGGCGGCATTAATCCGTATGCATATTGTGCCGGCGACCCGGTTAACCGGGCCGATCCGTCAGGTCATTTCAGCTGGCAGGCCGGGCTGGGAATGGGGCTGGGAATTCTTGGTATTATCGCGGCAATTTTTACCGGCGGCGCTTCGATTGCGGCAGCAGGGAGCCTTAGCGCAGCACTTACTGGCGCTGAAACGATGACATTAGCCATCGGCATCTCAGCCTTTGTAGCCGATGTGACCGGAGTCGTCAGTTCCGCCATTGAGCATAGTCGCCCGCAAGCATCAGCAGTTCTGGGCTGGCTCTCTTTTGCCGGCGGAATGCTCAGTTGTGGCGTTGCGCTGGGCGCGGGTGGATACCGTATGCTCAATGAGGCCAGCAGCGAATTAAGGCAGCGGCTGGGAAATATCCGGGAAGTCGGGCTGAGCGGACGTGGGGCAGCTGGCGGTTCCGCTCTGATCCGCTCCAGCTCTCTGACCGATTTTAATACGCTATACCGCTATGACCAGCGCTCACCCAGGGAAATCATGGGTTCGGGTTTTCAGGGAACCAGAACCCATTTTACGCGACATGTTTATGCTGCTTTCCAGCAAGAAACGGTATTTTCCAGTCGGACGCTAGCCGGTGTGAATGAATTTCACAGTATTATCCAGGATGAATTATATTCTCAGGGATTCAGAGAGTTCACCCATAATCCCAACCGATATTTTTTACTGTATAAGATTAACCCGCAAGGCAGGAACTTCGTTGATTTCTCCAGCGAGTACCTGGTAAAAGGGAAAAGATTTATTAAAGAAATCGCCAGAAATAGTGATATGCATATTTACGGCCATTTGAATTTTTCGGATCTCACCTACAAAAGCCTGCGTTACAAAATACCCGACTCATTTGTTTGGGTGCGTGAGGTTCAGATTCAGGGGCCAATCACCCCCGATAAAATCACGCCAGTTTTCCCACGTCGGCTTGATTATCTGGATCTGGCCTGGTGGTAATGATGCCAGCCTGGCTGACTGCAATGAGCCAGCACTCAATACGCAGCAGCAAAAAAAAATCCGTAATCCAACGGGATTACGGATTTCTGTTGATAACGATAACGCTGAGGTTATTTTTTCTTCAGCTGTGAAGAGAAATCACGCTTATCGTAACCGGTATACAGCTGACGTGGACGGGCAATTTTAATGCCGTCATCGTGCATCTCTTTCCAGTGAGCAATCCAGCCTACGGTACGCGCCATCGCAAAGATCACGGTAAACATCGAAGAAGGAATACCCATCGCTTTCAGAATAATGCCAGAATAGAAATCGACGTTTGGATAGAGTTTACGCTCAATAAAGTACGGGTCGTTCAGCGCAATATGTTCCAGCTCCATCGCTACTTCCAGCAGGTCATCTTTCATACCCAGCTCGTTCAGCACTTCGTGACAGGTTTCACGCATCACGGTCGCACGCGGATCGTAATTTTTGTAAACGCGATGGCCAAAGCCCATCAGGCGGAAAGAGTCATTTTTGTCTTTCGCACGTTTAACAAACTCAGGAATATGGTCAACGTTGCTGATCTCTTCCAGCATGCGCAGGCAGGCTTCATTGGCTCCACCGTGAGCGGGTCCCCACAGTGAGGCGATGCCTGCCGCGATACAGGCAAAGGGATTCGCTCCGGAGGAACCTGCGGTACGCACCGTTGAAGTAGAGGCATTCTGCTCGTGATCGGCATGCAGTACCAGAATACGATCCATTGCGCGTTCCAGCACGGGATTAACCTTGTACTCTTCGCACGGGGTAGAGAACATCATATTCAGGAAGTTACCCGCGTAAGAGAGGTCATTACGTGGATAGACAAACGGCTGGCCGATAGAATATTTGTAGCACATCGCGGCGACGGTCGGCATTTTCGACAGCAGGCGGAAGGCGGCGATTTCACGGTGGCGCTCGATGTTAACGTCTAAGGAGTCATGATAAAACGCCGCCAGTGCACCGGTAACACCGCACATCACTGCCATCGGATGAGAATCACGGCGGAAGCCCATAAACAGACGATTAATCTGCTCATGAATCATCGTATGGCGGGTTACGGTCGTGCGGAATTCATCAAATTCCGCCTGAGTTGGCGCTTCACCGTTCAGCAGGATATAGCAGACTTCGAGGTAGTTAGAGTGCAGAGCTAACTGGTCAATCGGGAAACCGCGATGCAGCAGAATGCCTTCTTCACCATCGATATAGGTGATTTTGGATTCACAGGATGCAGTAGACGTAAAGCCAGGGTCAAACGTGAACAGGCCTTTTGAACCCAGGCTTCGGATATCGATTTCGTCTTCGCCAAGCGTACCTTTAAGTACGTCCAGCTCAATCGGAGCTTCGCCTTCCAGGGTTAGTGTCGCTTTTTTATCAGCCATTTACAGTCTCCTTAGCGCCTTATTTGTAGGGATCTTTGACACCTGATTGGCCATCATACCTTGGGCTGCCTGCGAAGAAATGCAGTCTATCGCCTCTGTGACATATTTTATCTTGCAGGGTACAGAGCGATGGGCGCGTACAAGCGAGGGTCCGGCAGGCATGAAATGCTGCGTTACACGGTTGTTAAAGATCCGGTCTGGTCATTATTTTCTCGTAACCTTTATCTGATGCTTTTGAGTAGCTCACTCAATCACTGTTACATAACTTGTGCTTAGGGGAAAGTGTATCCCCATAACTTTTGTGCATCATAGGGTTTTCAATCCCTCGTTTGTAACAGGAATGTTGAACTTTTGTCAAATCAGATAATTAAATTTGTATAAATTGTGAAAACCGTGAGGTTGATCACTGTTCGACCTAAATTATACCAAAGAGATTGTAGGGGAATTGTAATCAGAATGTGATCCCCCTATACTTCGGCCAGGTCTCCGGAACACCCTGCAGTAGGAGCCACCCAGCGTTTCATACGCGTCGTTTTGACACTGGACGTTGTAGTTTAAGTGCCTGGCGCAGTGCTTTATTGTTAACGCTGTCTGACCCCCCTTCAGGACCGGAGGAAGCAAAATAAGAAAAGCTGTGTGGGCAAAACCGTGAAAAAACAAAGACCTGTCAACTTGGATCTCACTACGATCCGGTTTCCCGTTACTGCAATAGCGTCCATTCTCCACCGCGTCTCCGGCGTGATCACCTTCGTGGCGGTCGGTATTCTGCTATGGCTACTTGGTCTCTCTCTCTCATCACCCGAAGGCTTCCTGCAGGCATCCGCCGTCATGGACAGCTTTATCGTTAAATTCATCGTATGGGGCATTCTTACCGCGCTGGCATATCACATTGCCGGTGGCATCCGCCATATGCTGATGGATTTTGGTTACCTCGGCGAAACCTTACAAATTGGTACGCGTTCTGCCCAGGTGACTTTTGGTATCACCGTCGTGCTTTCAATTCTGGCTGGAGTCCTCGTATGGTAAGCAATGCTTCTGCACTGGGGCGCAACGGCGTACATGACTGGCTGCTGTTACGTGCCGCTGCCATGGTTATTACCCTTTATGTGCTCTATATCCTCGGTTTCCTGGTGGTGTCAGATACGCTGACCTACGACATCTGGCGTGGATTTTTTGCCTCCTCTTTCACCAAGGTGTTCACGCTCCTGACGCTGTTATCCATTCTGGTGCATGGCTGGATTGGTATGTGGCAGGTGCTGACTGACTACGTTAAGCCGGTTGCGCTGCGCTTAATGTTGCAACTGGTGGTAGTGGTTGCACTGTTGGTCTATGCAATTTATGGAACTGTTGTGGTTTGGGGTGCTTAATGAAATTGCCAGTCAGAGAATTTGACGCCGTCGTAATCGGCGCTGGTGGTGCAGGCATGCGTGCCGCGCTACAGATTTCCCAATCGGGCCAGAGCTGTGCCCTGTTGTCGAAAGTTTTTCCAACCCGTTCCCATACCGTGTCTGCTCAGGGCGGTATCACCGTTGCGCTGGGTAACAGCCACGAGGACAACTGGGAATGGCACATGTATGACACCGTTAAAGGCTCCGACTATATCGGCGACCAGGACGCGATCGAATACATGTGTAAAACCGGTCCGGAAGCGATTCTGGAACTGGAACATATGGGCCTGCCGTTCTCCCGTCTGGACGATGGCCGCATCTATCAGCGTCCATTCGGCGGCCAGTCACTGAACTTCGGTGGCGAGCAGGCGGCACGTACTGCCGCGGCGGCTGACCGCACCGGTCACGCCTTGCTGCATACGCTGTATCAGCAGAACCTGAAAAACAAAACCACCATCTTCTCCGAATGGTATGCGCTGGATCTGGTGAAAAATGCCGATGGTGCCATTGTCGGCTGTACCGCGCTGAATATTGAAGATGGCGAAGTGGTTTACTTTAAAGCCCGCGCCACGGTGCTGGCGACCGGGGGGGCAGGCCGTATCTATCAGTCCACCACTAACGCCCATATCAATACCGGTGACGGCGTCGGCATGGCGCTGCGCGCCGGTGTGCCGGTGCAGGATATGGAAATGTGGCAGTTCCACCCAACCGGCATCGCTGGTGCCGGGGTGCTGGTCACCGAAGGCTGTCGTGGTGAAGGCGGATATCTGCTGAACAAACACGGCGAGCGCTTTATGGAGCGTTACGCGCCAAATGCCAAAGACCTCGCCGGCCGTGATGTGGTTGCGCGTTCGATTATGATCGAAATTCGTGAAGGCCGTGGCTGTGATGGTCCGTGGGGGCCGCACGCCAAACTGAAACTGGATCACCTGGGTAAAGATGTGCTCGAATCCCGTCTGCCGGGCATTCTGGAGCTGTCACGTACCTTTGCTCACGTCGACCCGGTGAAAGAGCCGATTCCGGTGATTCCAACCTGCCACTATATGATGGGCGGCATTCCAACCAAAGTGACCGGTCAGGCGCTGACGGTAAACGAGCAGGGTGAAGATGTGGTGATCCCGGGCCTGTTTGCGGTCGGTGAAATTGCCTGCGTATCGGTACACGGTGCTAACCGTCTGGGGGGGAACTCGCTGCTCGATCTGGTGGTGTTTGGCCGTTCTGCCGGTCTGCATCTGCAGGAATCTATCGAGCAACAGGGCGAACTGCGTGATGCGACCGAAGAAGAGATTGAAGCGTCACTGGCGCGTATGAATCGCTGGAACAATAACACCACCGGTGAAGACCCGGCGGAACTGCGCAAAGCACTGCAGTCCTGCATGCAGCATAACTTCTCGGTATTCCGTGAAGGTGATGCAATGGCGAAAGGTCTGGAAGAGCTGAAAGCGCTGCGCGAACGTCTGAAAAACGCACGTCTGGATGACCGCTCCAGCGACTTCAACACCCAGCGTGTTGAGTGTCTGGAACTGGATAACCTGATGGAAACCGCCTACGCCACTGCGGTATCCGCTAACTTCCGCACCGAAAGTCGTGGCGCACACAGCCGCTTTGACTTCCCGGACCGTGATGATGCGAACTGGTTATGTCACAGCTTGTATCTGCCGCAAAGCGAAAGCATGACGCGCCGTGAGGTGAACATGCAGCCGAAGCTGCGCGAGGCTTTCCCGCCGAAAGCGCGTACTTACTAAATTTGCGGAGATAAGAAGATGAGACTCGAATTTTCTATTTATCGTTACAACCCGGATGTTGACGATGCTCCGCGTATGCAGGAGTACACACTGGAAAGTGAAGAAGGGCGCGACATGATGTTGCTGGACGCACTGATGCGTCTGAAAGAGAAGGACCCGACGCTGGCATTCCGTCGCTCCTGTCGTGAGGGGGTGTGTGGTTCTGACGGCCTCAATATGAACGGTAAAAACGGCCTGGCGTGCATCACGCCGGTGTCGGCGCTTGGCAATGGCAAACAGAAAATTGTTATCCGCCCACTGCCTGGATTACCGGTAATACGCGATCTGGTAGTAGACATGAGCCAGTTCTACGCTCAGTATGAGAAGATTAAGCCTTACCTGTTGAATAATGGAGAGAATCCGCCAGCACGTGAACATTTGCAACAGCCTGAACAGCGTGAAAAACTCGATGGCCTGTACGAATGTATTCTGTGTGCCTGCTGCTCGACCTCTTGTCCGTCATTCTGGTGGAATCCGGACAAGTTTATCGGTCCGGCTGGCTTACTGGCTGCCTATCGTTTCCTGATCGACAGTCGCGATACCGAAACCAATGCGCGACTGGATGATTTGAATGATGCTTTCAGCGTATTCCGCTGTCACAGCATTATGAACTGTGTGAGCGTATGTCCGAAAGGGCTTAACCCAACGCGCGCCATCGGCCATATTAAGTCGATGCTGTTGCAGAGAAGCGCATAACCGCACAGCCTCCGGGAACCTCGGGGTTCCCGGAGAAACAGGAAGCCGTTAAAAACGCTTGCGTGATACGCGACCGTTTTTAAAGGTTCCCTTACGGGCCGGGCGCCGATAGCGCACAATGCTCGTATCGTTGAACTGTATTTGTACTACGGCAAGCCGTTAACCCGGCAAAAAATGAAACCTCGAAAAAAAGCATAAAATGCTTAAGGGATCACAATGCAGAACAGCGCGATGAAGCCCTGGCTGGACTCTTCCTGGCTGGCCGGCGCGAACCAGTCTTACATAGAGCAGCTCTATGAAGATTTTCTAACCGATCCTGACTCTGTAGATGCTGCATGGCGTGAGATGTTCCAGCAGCTTCCTGGCACTGGGGTTAGACCTGAGCAGTTCCACTCCTCAACGCGCGAGTATTTTCGTCGTCTGGCGAAAGACGCTTCGCGTTACACCTCTTCTGTCACCGATCCTGATACCAACAGCAAACAGGTCAAAGTCCTGCAACTGATCAACGCGTTTCGTTTTCGCGGCCATCAGCATGCCAGCCTTGATCCACTTGGTCTGTGGCAGCAGGAAAATGTGCCGGATCTCGATCCTGCCTTCCACGATCTGAACGACGCAGATTTCCAGGAAAGCTTTAACGTAGGCTCGTTTGCCATCGGCAAAGAGACCATGAAGCTCGCCGATCTGTATGCGGCGCTGAAGCAAACCTACTGTGGATCGATCGGTGCGGAGTATATGCATATCACCAACACCGAAGAGAAACGCTGGATTCAGCAGCGCATCGAATCGGTAGTCGGCCATGCAAACTTCACTACCGATGAGAAAAAAGGTTTCCTGAAACAGCTGACGGCGGCCGAAGGTCTGGAGCGTTATCTTGGGGCGAAATTCCCGGGTGCAAAACGCTTCTCACTGGAAGGTGGCGATGCGCTGGTGCCGATGCTGAACGAAATGATTCGTCACGCCGGTAAAAGCGGAACCCGTGAAGTGGTGCTGGGTATGGCGCACCGCGGTCGTCTGAACGTTCTGATCAACGTGCTGGGTAAAAAGCCGCAGGATCTGTTCGACGAATTCTCCGGTAAGCATAAAGAGCATCTCGGCACCGGTGACGTGAAGTACCACATGGGCTTCTCGTCTGATGTTGAAACCGAAGGCGGCATGGTTCACCTGGCGCTGGCGTTTAACCCGTCTCACCTTGAGATCGTTAGCCCGGTGGTGATGGGATCTGTGCGCGCGCGTCTGGATCGTCTCGACGAGCCGAGCAGCAATAAAGTCTTACCGATCACGATTCACGGTGATGCCGCCGTAACCGGTCAGGGCGTGGTTCAGGAAACGCTGAACATGTCGCAGGCGCGCGGTTATGAAGTTGGCGGTACCGTTCGCATCGTGATTAACAATCAGATTGGCTTCACCACCTCCAATCCAAAAGATGCGCGCTCGACCCAGTACTGTACCGATATCGGTAAAATGGTGCTGGCACCGATTTTCCACGTTAATGCTGACGATCCTGAAGCGGTGGCGTTTGTTACCCGTCTGGCGTTGGATTTCCGTAACACCTTCAAACGTGACGTGTTTATCGACCTGGTGTGCTATCGCCGTCATGGTCATAACGAAGCTGATGAGCCAAGTGCGACGCAGCCGATTATGTACCAGAAGATCAAGAAGCACCCGACGCCGCGCAAGTTGTATGCTGACAAGCTGGAAGCCGAAAAAGTTGCCAGCCTTGAAGATGCCACGGAAATGGTCAACCTGTACCGTGATGCGCTGGATGCCGGCGAATGTGTGGTGCCTGAATGGCGTCCAATGAGCCTGCACTCTTTCACCTGGTCACCGTATCTGAACCACGACTGGGATGAAGCGTATCCGGAATCCCTCGATCTTAAGCGTTTGCAGGATCTGGCTAAACGTATCAGTCAGGTGCCGGAAAACGTTGAGATGCAGTCGCGCGTAGCGAAGATTTACAACGATCGTGCGCAAATGGCGGCGGGTAACAAGCCGTTTGACTGGGGCGCAGCTGAAAACCTCGCTTATGCCACGCTGGTAGATGAAGGCATTCCGTGCCGTCTTTCCGGTGAAGATATGGGCCGCGGCACCTTCTTCCATCGCCATGCGGTGATTCATAACCAGGCTAACGGTTCCACCTACACCCCACTGCAGCATGTTCACAGCGGGCAGGGCGTGTTTAAAGTCTGGGACTCCGTGCTGTCTGAAGAAGCGGTACTGGCATTTGAATATGGTTATGCCACTGCTGAGCCCCGTACCCTGACCATCTGGGAAGCGCAGTTTGGCGATTTCGCCAACGGTGCGCAGGTGGTTATCGATCAGTTCATCAGTTCTGGTGAGCAGAAGTGGGGCCGGATGTGCGGCCTGGTGATGCTGCTGCCACACGGTTACGAAGGCCAGGGTCCAGAGCACTCCTCTGCGCGTCTGGAGCGTTACCTGCAACTTTGCGCAGAGCAGAATATGCAGGTTTGCGTACCTTCCACCCCGGCACAGGTTTACCACATGCTGCGTCGTCAGGCGCTGCGCGGGATGCGTCGTCCGCTGGTGGTGATGTCACCGAAATCGCTGCTGCGTCATCCGCTGGCCATTTCCAGCCTGGAAGATTTGGCTACCGGTGGCTTTAAACCGGCTATCGGCGAAATTGATGACCTTGATCCGCAAGGTGTTAAACGCGTCGTGCTCTGCTCAGGCAAAGTTTACTATGACCTGTTAGAGCAGCGTCGCAAAAACGAACAAACTGACGTTGCCATTGTGCGTATCGAACAGCTGTATCCTTTCCCGCATAAAGCGGTACAGGATGCATTGCAGCCGTATTCACACGTACATGATTTCGTCTGGTGTCAGGAAGAGCCGCTAAACCAGGGTGCCTGGTATTGCAGTCAGCACCATTTCCGTGAGGTTGTGCCATTTGGTGCTTCATTACGTTACGCCGGTCGCCCAGCATCCGCTTCGCCGGCAGTTGGCTACATGTCCGTTCACCAGAAGCAGCAACAAGACCTGGTTAATGACGCGCTGAACGTTGATTAAATAAAGGATAGATAATGAGTAGCGTAGATATTCTCGTTCCCGACCTGCCTGAATCCGTTGCCGATGCCACCGTGGCAACCTGGCACAAAAAACCAGGCGATGCGGTAACCCGCGACGAAGTGCTGGTAGAAATTGAAACGGATAAAGTTGTGCTGGAAGTGCCTGCTTCTGCTGATGGCATTCTTGAAGCCATTCTGGAAGACGAGGGTGCAACCGTAACCTCCCGTCAGGCGCTGGGTCGTCTGAAAGAAGGTAACAGCGGCGGCAAAGAGACCTCTGCTAAATCAGACACGAAAGAGTCGACTCCGTCTCAGCGCCATACTGCGGCACTGGACGAAGAGAGCAACGATGCGCTCAGCCCGGCGATCCGTCGTCTGATCGCTGAGCACGATCTTGATGCTGCTGCAATTAAAGGCAGTGGTGTTGGCGGTCGTATTACCCGTGAAGATGTTGAGAAGCACCTGGCGAACAGCAAACCAGCTGATAAAAAAGCGGAAGCGAAACCAGCAGCGGCACCAGCAGCAGCCCCATCTCTGGCCGGTCGCAGTGAAAAACGCGTGCCGATGACTCGTCTGCGCAAACGCGTGGCAGAGCGTCTGCTGGAAGCGAAAAACAGCACGGCGATGTTGACCACCTTTAACGAAGTGAACATGAAGCCAATCATGCAGCTGCGTAAGCAGTATGGCGAAGCCTTCGAGAAGCGTCACGGTGTTCGTCTGGGCTTTATGTCCTTCTACATCAAAGCAGTGGTTGAAGCGCTGAAGCGTTTCCCGGAAGTGAATGCGTCAATCGATGGTGAAGATGTGGTTTACCACAACTACTTCGATGTCAGCATCGCGGTGTCTACCCCACGTGGCCTGGTCACGCCGGTACTGCGTGATGTTGATGCGCTGGGTATGGCGGATATCGAGAAGAAAATCAAGGAACTGGCGGTTAAAGGTCGTGACGGTAAACTGACCGTAGACGAATTGACCGGCGGTAACTTCACCATTACTAATGGTGGAGTATTTGGTTCACTGATGTCGACCCCAATTATCAACCCGCCGCAGAGCGCGATTCTTGGTATGCACGCCATCAAAGATCGTCCGATGGCGGTCAACGGCCAGGTTGAGATCCTGCCGATGATGTATCTGGCACTCTCTTACGATCACCGCCTGATTGACGGACGCGAATCCGTTGGTTATCTGGTGGCGGTTAAAGAGATGCTGGAAGATCCGGCACGCCTGCTGCTGGACGTTTAACCTCGTCGGGCACGGTTTTTAGCCGTGCCCAACCCTATGTGTGGTCGATCGCTCACTCTGTTATCTGCCGCTGGCGGCAGCGTGACAAAGTGAAGTCGGCCAAATCTTTTCAGATCTGAATGGATAGAACATCATGAACTTACACGAATACCAGGCGAAACAGCTGTTTGCACGGTATGGCCTGCCGGCTCCTACCGGTTACGCCTGCACCACGCCACGTGAAGCGGAAGAAGCAGCCTCTAAAATCGGCGCAGGCCCGTGGGTGGTAAAATGTCAGGTTCATGCCGGTGGCCGTGGTAAAGCGGGCGGTGTGAAGGTAGTGAACAGCAAGGAAGACATTCGTACTTTCGCTGAAAACTGGCTGGGTAAACGTCTGGTGACCTATCAGACTGATGCTCATGGTCAGCCGGTAAACCAGATTCTGGTTGAAGCGGCCACTGACATTGATAAAGAACTGTACCTCGGCGCTGTCGTTGACCGTGGCACCCGTCGTGTGGTGTTTATGGCCTCGACCGAAGGCGGCGTGGAAATTGAGAAGGTGGCGGAAGAGACCCCGCACCTGATTCATAAAATGGCGCTGGATCCGTTAACCGGTCCACAGCCTTACCAGGGCCGCGAGCTGGCATTTAAGCTGGGTCTGACCGGTAAGCAAGTTAACCAGTTCACCAAAATCTTTATGGGTCTGGCGACGCTGTTCCTTGAGCGCGATTTGGCACTGGTTGAGATTAACCCGCTGGTGATCACTAAGCAGGGCGATCTGGTTTGTCTGGATGGCAAACTGACTGCCGACGGCAATGCGCTGTTCCGCCAGCCCGAACTGCGCGAAATGCGCGATCCAAGCCAGGAAGACTCCCGTGAAGCACACGCTGCACAGTGGGAGTTGAACTATGTGGCACTGGAAGGGAACATCGGCTGTATGGTTAACGGTGCCGGTCTGGCAATGGGCACCATGGACATCGTTAAACTGAGCGGTGGCCAACCAGCAAACTTCCTTGACGTGGGCGGCGGCGCGACCAAAGAGCGCGTGACCGAAGCGTTTAAAATCATTCTGTCCGATGATGCGGTTAAAGCGGTATTTGTTAACATCTTCGGTGGCATCGTGCGCTGTGACCTGATTGCAGACGGCATTATCGGCGCAGTCGCCGAAGTGGGTGTCAACGTACCGGTGGTGGTGCGTCTGGAAGGTAACAATGCCGAGCTGGGTGCCAAAAAACTGGCAGACAGCGGTCTGAATATTATTGCAGCAACCAGCCTGAGTGACGCAGCGCAGCGCGTTGTAGCTGCAGCGGAGGGTAAATAATGTCCATTTTGATCGACAAAAACACCAAAGTTATCTGCCAGGGTTTCACCGGCGGCCAGGGTACTTTCCACTCCGAGCAGGCGCTGGCTTATGGCACGCAGCTGGTTGGCGGTGTGACGCCAGGTAAAGGCGGTACTGAGCATCTGGGTCTGCCAGTGTTTAACACCGTGCGTGAAGCGGTGGAAGCGACTGGCGCAACGGCTTCGGTGATTTACGTTCCGGCGCCTTTCTGCAAAGACGGTATTCTTGAAGCGATTGAAGCAGGTATCAAACTGATCATCACCATCACCGAAGGTATTCCTACCCTCGATATGCTGGCGGTGAAAGTGAAGCTGGACGAAGCCGGCGTGCGCATGATCGGGCCAAACTGCCCGGGCGTGATCACCCCAGGTGAATGCAAAATTGGCATTATGCCAGGCCATATCCATCAGCCAGGTCGTATCGGCATCGTTTCACGCTCCGGCACCCTGACTTATGAAGCGGTTAAGCAGACCACCGATATCGGTTACGGTCAGTCTACCTGTGTCGGTATCGGCGGCGATCCAATTCCTGGCTCTAACTTTATCGATATTCTGAAGCTGTTCCAGGACGATCCACAGACTGAAGCGATCGTGATGATCGGTGAAATCGGTGGCAGCGCGGAAGAAGAAGCTGCGGCGTTTATCAAAGATCACGTCACCAAACCGGTAGTGGGTTATATCGCGGGTGTGACTGCGCCGAAAGGCAAGCGTATGGGCCACGCCGGTGCGATTATCGCTGGCGGTAAAGGCACCGCGGATGAGAAATTTGCTGCGCTCGAAGCCGCAGGCGTGAAAACTGTGCGTAGCCTGGCAGATATCGGCGACGCGGTTAAAGCGGTATTACCTCAATAAAAAGCTGTGTCTGAAACCTGCCTGGCAGGTTTAAAATTTCGACTATTGGCCACCTACAGGTGGCCTTTTTTATTGATTTTCCCGCCGGGAGTGCGCCGTGACGGGCTTCAGTGAAGGATGTCAGCCGATTGCATCCTGCTTTTTTTCTGCAAATCAGCAGAAGTCAGCTATGCTTACTTAAAAGGTTAAATATCATTATATTAAGCGTGAACGTTTTGTGAATTAATTAAGAGTATCTACCACTAAAAAGAATAACAGTGGTTATATTAATGCTCAGAACATTCGCTGTTTAATACAGAAGTTTCTTCAGAACATTGCTACAGTGACGTTAAAAAAATGTCAGTTACTTTCATTAATACTGATGTCTTGTCACGCAACAGACTCAATTATTTAACACTGAATTTACCCGATGCTGATTCTGCCCATCCCTCATTAACATAGATTAAAAAAAACAATTGATATCAAGGTTTAGGACTGGATCATCGTCTTACTTTTCGTATAAATTGCGTTGCGTCAATTTCGCGTGGATCTGGCATTCAGGCGAAATTCGGGATAACGGCCAAAATTGGATAAGCATCACGCTAATAATTATTTGTCGTTGGCATAAAGCGGCGTATGATATTCATGTCTCATTTAGCCGTAAATTTTACTTTATTTATCCGCTGCACTGACTCTGCCTGTTCTGGGCGGAATTACGCAGTCTTACTGGATCAATATCACCCGTTTTTTATTGGGCATTCACAGTGGCGACTGATAACTGGCACTGGTCGGTTATTTTTGCCATATGTTGGAGTCTTCCTGCGAGGAGCAAGGGGTCAAGATGTTTGATATCGTCGAACTGTCGCGCTTACAGTTTGCTCTGACGGCAATGTATCATTTCCTGTTCGTACCGCTAACGCTGGGTCTGGCGTTTTTGCTGGCGATCATGGAAACCGTATATGTGCTGTCGGGTAAACAAATTTATAAGGATATGACCAAGTTCTGGGGCAAGTTGTTTGCAATAAACTTTGCGCTGGGCGTGGCCACAGGCTTGACCATGGAGTTCCAGTTCGGAACTAACTGGTCATACTTTTCGCACTATGTCGGTGACATCTTCGGAGCACCGCTGGCGATCGAAGGATTGATGGCGTTCTTCCTTGAATCCACCTTCGTAGGTTTATTCTTCTTTGGCTGGGATCGTCTCAGCAAAGTTCAACATATGGCCGTCACCTGGCTGGTGGCACTCGGTTCCAATCTCTCGGCATTGTGGATCCTGGTGGCAAACGGCTGGATGCAAAACCCTATCGCCTCTGATTTCAATTTTGAAACCATGCGTATGGAGATGGTCAGCTTCTCTGAACTGGTGTTCAACCCGGTTGCGCAGGTGAAGTTTGTGCATACCGTTGCGGCGGGTTATACCTGTGGTGCGATGTTCGTGCTCGGTATCAGCTCCTACTACTTATTGCGTGGTCGCGATGTGGCCTTTGCCAAGCGCTCCTTCGCAATCGCTGCCAGCTTTGGTATGGCAGCCATCCTGTCTGTCATCGTGCTGGGTGATGAATCCGGTTACGAAATGGGTGACGTGCAGAAAACCAAACTGGCGGCAATCGAAGCGGAATGGGAAACCCAACCGGCTCCGGCGGCATTTACGCTGTTTGCCCTGCCTGACCAGGAAACTCAGGAGAATAAGTACGCCATTCAGATCCCCTACCTGCTTGGGCTGATCGCTACCCGATCTGTTGATAAGCCAGTTGTCGGCCTGAAAGAACTGATGGTGCAGCATGAAGTGCGTATTCGTAACGGTATGAAAGCTTACCAGCTGCTGGAAGAGCTGCGCTCAGGTAATCAGGATCCCGCCGTACGCGACGCATTCAATCAGCATAAACAGGATCTGGGCTATGGTCTGTTGCTGAAACGCTATACGCCGAACGTCGCTGACGCGTCTGAAGCGCAGATTCAGCAGGCAACCAAAGATTCGATTCCACGCGTTGCGCCACTCTACTTCTCCTTCCGCATTATGGTTGGCTGTGGTGTGCTGATGCTGATCATTATCGGTCTGTCGTTCTGGAGCGTCATTCGTAATCGTATTGGCAAAAACCGTCTGTTGCTGAAAGCGGCGCTGTACGGCATCCCATTACCGTGGATTGCCATCGAAGCTGGCTGGTTTGTTGCGGAGTATGGCCGTCAGCCGTGGGCAATCGGTGAAGTGTTGCCGACTGCGGTAGCGAACTCCTCGCTGACCGTTGGTGACCTGCTGTTCTCGATGGGGCTGATTTGCGGTCTGTATACGCTGTTCCTGGTGGCTGAAATGTATCTGATGTTCAAATATGCTCGCCTCGGCCCAAGCAGCCTGAAAACGGGTCGTTATCACTTCGAACAGTCAACGCTTTCGTCAAAGCCGCTGTGATAAACAGGAGTCGGTAAATGTTAGATTACGAAGTATTGCGTTTTATCTGGTGGCTGTTGATTGGCATCTTGCTGATTGGCTTTGCCGTCACCGATGGTTTCGATATGGGCGTCGGCATGCTGTCACGCGTTATCGGCCGCACGGACACCGAACGCCGGGTCATGATTAACTCGATTGCACCGCACTGGGATGGAAACCAGGTGTGGCTGATCACCGCAGGTGGCGCGCTGTTTGCCGCCTGGCCGATGGTGTATGCCGCTGCCTTCTCCGGTTTCTATGTGGCGATGATTCTGGTGCTGGCGTCGCTGTTCTTCCGGCCGGTCGGTTTTGACTACCGCTCGAAGATTGAAGATATGCGCTGGCGCGGCATGTGGGACTGGGGCATTTTCATCGGCAGCTTTGTGCCGCCGTTAGTGATTGGGGTGGCGTTCGGTAACCTGCTGCAGGGCGTACCGTTCCATGCTGATGAATATCTGCGTCTGTTCTACACCGGCAATTTCTTCCAGCTGCTGAATCCGTTTGGCCTGCTGGCCGGTATTGTCAGCCTGACTATGATTCTGACGCAGGGCGCAACTTACCTGCAAATGCGTACCACCGGTGAAGTGCATCTGCGCGCGCGCATTGCGGCGCAAATCTCCGCGCTGGTCATGATGGTTGGCTTTGCAGTGGCAGGTATCTGGGTAATTTATGGTATTGACGGCTATGTCGTGACCTCAGCCCTCGACCATGCAGCACCATCCAATCCGCTGACGAAAGAGGTGGCGCGTGAAGCCGGCGCCTGGCTGGTTAACTTTAACCAGACACCGATTCTGTGGCTGATCCCGGCGCTGGGCGTGGCATTGCCGTTACTGACTATCCTCTGTTCCCGACTGGAGAAGGGCGCCTGGGCGTTTATCTTCTCTTCACTGACGGTGGCCTGTGTGATCCTGACGGCGGGCGTGGCGATGTTCCCGTTTATTATGCCGTCCAGCACCGTGCCCAACGTCAGCCTGACGATGTGGGATGCGACGTCCAGCTTGCTGACGCTGAAACTGATGACCTTCGTGGCGATAGTTTTCGTGCCAATTATCCTGGCGTACACCAGCTGGTGTTACTACAAAATGTTCGGTCGCATCACTAAAGAGCAGATCGAAAACAATAAACATTCTCTCTATTAATTAAGGAGCAGAACAATGTGGTATTTTGCCTGGATTCTCGGCACGCTGCTGGCCTGTTCATTTGGCATCATCACCGCGCTGGCGCTTGAGCACATCGAAGAGAGTGCTGAGGCGAAAGAGCAGAAGTGATGGCGAAGCTGATTGCACGCTTGTATGACGTGATGGATAAGAGCCCGTTACGGGCTCTTTCTCTGGTGCTGGCACTGTTGTTGGCGGGTTGCATGTTCTGGGAACCGTCACGCTTTGCCGCTAAAACCAGTCCACTTTACATCTGGCAGGGATTGCTGATGATGTGGGCAGTGTGTACCGGCGTTATTCACGGCGTTGGTTTTCGCCAGCGTCGCCTGCTTTGGCGTACACTGTTTTCACCGTTACTGGCACAGATTATCCTGGTGCTGGGGCTGGCTTTCTTCTTCCTGTAAGACTGATTTCAATGGCCGGGCGACTGACGGCCATTTAAAAAGTAGATAAATCTCTTTTTTTGTCAGGACTTGTCTAAGATTCATCCCGAAAATCCTTCCAGTTGTTTCCTGCAGATAATTATTTTCGTAACCCTCTGGCAATCCATTCCAAAGCCGATCGCTCTTGCGTATAGTAGCAACGTTTAAGAGCATTACCGGGATGTAGAGTGAGTACAACGCTGTTTAGATGGCCGGTTCGCGTCTATTACGAAGATACGGATGCCGGCGGCGTGGTTTACCATGCCAGCTATGTCGCTTTTTATGAACGAGCACGTACTGAAATGCTGCGCCAGCAACATTTCAACCAACAAGCACTGCTGGAACAGCAGCTTGCTTTTGTGGTGCGTCGAATCACAGTTGACTACCTTGCGCCAGCGCGCCTTGATGATTTGCTGGAAGTGCAAAGCGAGATAGTAGCCATGCGCAGGACAACTATGACATTCGCACAACGTATCGTTAATGCTGAAGGCAAGGTTCTGAACGAAGCGGAAGTTCTGATCGCCTGCATCAACCCACATCTAATGAAGCCGATAGCGCTTCCCAAGTCTATTGTCGCGGAGTTCAAGCAGTGGCTGACATGAACGTTCTTGATTTGTTCCTGAAGGCAAGCCTTCTGGTCAAACTTATCATGTTGATTTTGATTGGATTTTCTATTGCCTCATGGGCAATCATTATCCAGCGTACCCGTATACTCAACGCCGCAGGGCGTGATGCTGAGGCTTTTGAAGATAAATTTTGGTCCGGTATTGAACTGTCTCGTCTGTATCAGGAGAGCCAGGCACGTCGTGATGAGCTTGGCGGCTCTGAGCAAATTTTCTATGCCGGCTTTAAAGAGTTTGCGCGACTGCATCGTGCCAATAACCATGCGCCAGAAGCGGTGGTGGAAGGTGCCAGCCGTGCAATGCGTATTTCCATGAACCGTGAGCTGGAAACGCTGGAAAACCATATTCCGTTTCTTGGCACCGTCGGTTCCATCAGCCCGTATATCGGTCTGTTTGGTACTGTCTGGGGGATTATGCATGCCTTTATCGCGCTGGGCGCGGTGAAGCAGGCCACCTTGCAGATGGTTGCACCGGGTATTGCCGAAGCACTGATCGCTACCGCAATCGGCCTGTTTGCCGCAATTCCGGCGGTTATGGCCTTCAACCGCCTGACCCTGCGCGTCAACAAGCTTGAGCAGAACTACGACAACTTTATGGAAGAGTTCACGGCTATCCTGCATCGTCAGGCGTTCTCCAGCGAGAACAGCAAGTAATCGGAGGTTACCCATGGCCAGAACGCGTGGTCGCGGTCGCCGCGATCTCAAGTCCGAGATCAACATTGTTCCGCTGCTCGACGTGTTACTGGTGCTGCTGCTGATTTTTATGGCTACAGCACCGATCATTACTCAGAGCGTGGAAGTTGATCTGCCGGATGCGACAGATTCAAAAACGGTCTCCAGTGATGATAATCCACCGGTGATCGTTGAAGTGTCAGGTGTCGGTCAGTACAGCCTGGTGGTGGATCACGATCGTATGGAGCAGCTGCCTTCCGAGCAGGTGGTGGCTGAAGCGCAGCGTCGACTTCAGGAGAACCCGAAAACGGTGTTCCTGATTGGCGGCGCAAAAGACGTGCCTTATGACGAAATCATCAAAGCGCTGAATCTGCTGCACCAGGCGGGCGTGAAGTCCGTCGGATTAATGACGCAGCCGATCTAATTCATTCGAACCGTTTTTTGGGAACCGAGAGTGTCGAAGGCAACCGAGCAGAACGATAAGTTAAAACGCGCCATTATCATCTCAGTGATACTGCATATCATTCTGATTGCATTGCTGATCTGGAGCTCGTTTGACGAAAAAATCGACGCCAGCGCTGGCGGTGGCGGGAGCGATATAGATGCCGTGATGGTCGATTCTGGCGCGATGGTTGAACAGTACAATCGTCAGCAGAATCAACAAAATGACAGCAAGCGGGCTGAGCAGCAGCGTAAAAAGCAGGCTGAACAGCAGGCAGAGGAGCTTCAGCAGAAGCAGGCTGCGGAACAACAGCGGTTGAAAGAGCTGGAGAAAGAGCGTTTGCAGGCTCAGGAAGAAGCGAAACAGCAGGCTAAGGATCAGGCCGAGCAGCAGAAACAAGCGCAGGCAGCCGCTAAAGAAGCGCAGGAGCAGCAGAAACAGGCGGAAGCGGCAGCAGCGAAGGCGAAAGCCGATGCTAAAGTGGAAGCGGATGCTCAGGCCAAAGCCGCTGCTGAGGCGAAGAAGAAGGCTGACGAAGAAGTGAAGAAAGCGGCTGCTGATGCGAAGAAAAAAGCGGAAGAGCAGGCGAAAGAGGCCGCGGCAAAAGAGGCTGCGGCAGAAGCGGCTAAAGTGAAGGCGGCGGAAGACGCGAAAGCGAAAGCCGATGCTAAAGCGAAGGCAGCAGCCGATGCGAAAGCCAAAGCGGCAGCAGATGCTAAAGAGGCGCAGGAGAAAGCGGCTCAGGAAGCGAAAGAGAAAGCGGCTGAAGCAGCTAAAGAGAAAGCCGCTGCTGACGCGAAGAAAAAAGCGGATGCTGCGGCGAAAGCCAAAGCGGCTGCCGATGCGAAGAAGAAGGCGGCTGCTGATGCTGCGGCGTCCAGTGACGTCGACGATCTTCTTGGCGGGCTGACTTCCGGTAAGAATGCCCCGAAAGAAGGTAAAAGCGGGGCGGCAGGGCAGGGAAATCAGAAAACAGCCGGTGCGTCAGGTGCTGAGATTAATGGATATTTAGGCCAGATCGTCGGCGCGATTCAAAGCAAGTTCTATGATGCGGATTTATACCGTGGCAAAAGCTGTGATTTACGCATTAAACTGGCACCGGATGGTTTGTTGATAGATGTGAAAGCGGAAGGTGGCGACCCGGCACTTTGTCGTGCAGCGATTGCAGCAGCCAGACAGGCCCGCATTCCTAAGCCACCAAGCCAGGCAGTGTATGAAGTGTTTAAAAATGCACCGATGACTTTTAAACCTCAGTAACGCAGTAACATTCGGCATGTTGAACTATGTTAAACATGCCGTACTCTAAATTGCTTTGCATTAATGGTTCGTTGAAACACTGCTAATTATCGAGAACTACGCGTTCAGATAAGGGAGAAATGATGAAGCAGGCACTTCGTGTAGCGTTAAGCTTTTTACTTCTGTGGGCAGCCGTGCTGCATGCTGAAGTCCGTATTGAGATTACCCAGGGTGTTAACTCCGCGCGTCCTATCGGCGTTGTGCCGTTTAAATGGGAAGGCCCGGGTGCGGCACCAGAAGATATTGGCGGTATTGTCGCTGCCGATTTGCGCAACAGTGGTAAATTTAACCCACTGGATCGCGCGCGTTTACCACAGCAGCCGACTTCACCATCTGAAGTTCAGCCTGCCGCGTGGAGCGCACTGGGCATTGACGCTGTTGTGGTCGGTCAGGTACAGCCTGGCGCCGATGGCAGCTACACGGTCTCTTATCAACTGGTCGATACTGCCGGTTCTCCGGGTACTGTACTGGCACAGAACTCATTCAAGGTGACTAAGCAGTGGCTGCGTTTTGCTGCCCACACTGCCAGTGATGAAGCGTTTGAGAAGCTGACCGGGATTAAGGGCGCGTTCCGTACCCGTATCGCTTACGTGGTCACCACCAACGGCGGTCAGTTCCCGTATGAGCTGCGCGTCTCTGACTACGATGGCTACAATCAGGCCGTGGTTCACCGTTCTCCACAGCCGCTGATGTCACCGTCATGGTCACCGGATGCCAGCAAACTGGCTTACGTGACGTTTGAAAGCGGTCGTTCAGCGCTGGTGGTGCAGACACTGGCAACCGGAGCAACGAAACAAATTGCTTCGTTCCCGCGTCACAACGGTGCGCCAGCGTTCTCACCGGACGGCAGCAAGCTGGCATTCGCGCTGTCTAAAAGCGGTAGCCTGAATATTTATGTCACCGACCTTGCTTCTGGTCAGATGCGTCAGATAACCGATGGTCGCAGCAACAATACTGAGCCGACCTGGTTCCCGGATAGTCAGAACCTGGCCTATACCTCGGATCAGGCAGGTCGCCCTCAGATTTATAAAGTAAATATTAACGGCGGCGCGCCACAGCGTCTGACCTGGGAAGGTTCTCAGAATCAGAACTCTGATGTCAGCTCCGACGGTAAATCTTTGGTGATGGTAAGCACCAATGGCGGTGCGCAGCATATCGCCAGACAAGATCTGGAAACGGGAGCCGTTCAAACATTAACGGACACGTTCCTGGATGAGACGCCAAGTCTCGCACCTAACGGCACGATGGTGATCTACAGCTCTACTCAGGGTATGGGTTCCGTGTTGCAGTTGGTTTCGACCGATGGGCGTTTCAAAGCGCGTCTTCCGGCAACTGATGGACAGGTCAAATCTCCTGCCTGGTCGCCGTATCTGTGATGCATGTGTAAATGTGTATAGCAAACAATAATAGGATTTTAGAAATGCAACTGAACAAAGTGCTGAAGGGTTTACTGCTGGCACTGCCAGTGATTGCTGTGGCTGCATGTAGCTCACATAAAAACAACAACAACGATCAGACCGGTATGGGTGCTGATGGTAATGGTTCTAACAGCGGCATGAACAACGGTAACATGTCTTCTGAAGAACAAGCACGTCTGCAGATGCAAGAACTGCAGAGAAACAACATTGTCTACTTCGGTCTGGACAAATACGACATCGGTTCTGACTTCTCTCAGATGCTGGATGCACACGCAGCATTCCTGCGTAGCAACCCGTCTTATAAAGTCACCGTTGAAGGCCATGCGGATGAGCGCGGTACTCCTGAGTACAACATTTCCCTGGGCGAGCGTCGTGCTAACTCGGTGAAAATGTACCTGCAGGGTAAAGGCGTTTCTGCTGACCAGATCTCTATCGTTTCTTACGGTAAAGAAAAACCAGCTGTACTGGGTCATGACGAAGCGGCTTATGCCAAAAACCGTCGTGCCGTACTGGTATACTAAGAGAATCACATGATTAGTAGCTTCAGAACTCACCTGTTGAGTCTGTCGTTACTGATTGGCGTAGCGGCCCCCTGGGCCGCTAATGCCCAGGCGTCAATCAGTAGCGTTGGCTCTGGCTCGGTAGAAGACCGTGTCACTACACTTGAGCGTATTTCTAATGCTCAGGGGCAACTCCTTCAACAACTTCAGCAGCAGCTCAATGATAATCAGCGCGATATCGACTCATTGCGTGGTCAGATTCAGGAAAGTACTTACCAACTGAATCAGGTTGTTGAGCGGCAGAAACAGATCTATCAACAAATCGACAGTATCAGCAGCAACGGTGGCGCACAGGCCGCGTCAGGTGGCGATGCAGCTTCTGCGGGTGCTGCGGCAGCGGCTACCGGGGCGTCTACAGGCGGCGACAGCAGCACTGCTGCCCCAACGCAGAGCGGTGATGCCAACACGGATTACAATGCTGCGGTATCGCTGGTGCTGGAGAAGAAGCAATACGATCAAGCGATTGCGGCTTTTCAGGCATTCATTAAGAAATACCCGGACTCTACTTACCAGCCGAATGCCAATTACTGGCTCGGTCAGTTGAATTACAACAAAGGGAAGAAAGACGACGCTGCTTATTATTTCGCTACTGTTGTCAAAAATTACCCTAAATCACCGAAAAGCTCGGAAGCGCTGTATAAGGTGGGGGTGATCATGCAGGACAAAGGTGACAATGCGAAAGCCAAAGCGGTTTATCAGCAGGTCATCAAACAGTATCCAAATACTGAATCAGCAAAGCAGGCGCAAAAACGCGCTGCGAGCCTGTAATCGTCGCGGTTTGACCAGATATCGAGTGATTTCTGGTCTTGCCGCACGAAAGGCAAGCAGTTGAACCACTTATTGGAAAATAGTGGTTGCGCTGAAAATTCAAATCAGTAATATATGCCGCCGTTGACAGGGCATAAGTGAAAGCGCGCTGACAGCATAAAAGTGGGTCGTTAGCTCAGTTGGTAGAGCAGTTGACTTTTAATCAATTGGTCGCAGGTTCGAATCCTGCACGACCCACCAATTTAAAAGTTGTACCCGGTGTCAAATCGGAAAGGATGAGAACCGTAAAGGTTCGGGTCGAGCGAAAGCGAGACAACGTTGCCTCCGGCAACGGCCCGAAGGGCGAGGCCACAGGCCGAGTCATCCTGCACGACCCACCACTTCGAAGAGTAAAGTTTAAACCGCACTGCGGGTCGTTAGCTCAGTTGGTAGAGCAGTTGACTTTTAATCAATTGGTCGCAGGTTCGAATCCTGCACGACCCACCAATTTTAAAGTTGTACCCGGTGTCAAATCGGAAAGGATGAGAACCGTAAAGGTTCAGGTCGAGCGAAAGCGAGACAACGTTGCCTCCGGCAACGGCCCGAAGGGCAAGGCCACAGGCCGAGTCATCCTGCACGACCCACCACTTCGAAGAGTAAAGTTTAAACCGCATAGCGGGTCGTTAGCTCAGTTGGTAGAGCAGTTGACTTTTAATCAATTGGTCGCAGGTTCGAATCCTGCACGACCCACCAATTTAAAAGTTGTACCCGGTGTCAAATCGGAAAGGATGAGAACCGTAAAGGTTCGGGTCGAGCGAAAGCGAGACAACGTTGCCTCCGGCAACGGCCCGAAGGGCGAGGCCACAGGCCGAGTCATCCTGCACGACCCACCACTTCGAAGAGTAAGAGTTTAAACCGCACAGCGGGTCGTTAGCTCAGTTGGTAGAGCAGTTGACTTTTAATCAATTGGTCGCAGGTTCGAATCCTGCACGACCCACCAAATTCAGGAAAAAGCACCCAATGGGTGCTTTTTTCGTTTCTGATGCCATTGTAGTGGCGGTGATGTTTTCATCGCCGGTTCCCTGGGTGGTATGAGAAAGGGAGTTGCAAACGCCCCCACTTAAATATCCCATCAAATCGCCGGAATTATTTCTCGCCGGTCAGCGTCCAACCTGAACCGTATTGATTCTACTTCAGAACGGATAATGATATTCCACAGCAGAAGTTCAGGTACGCGGGTGACCGGCCAGTCGGCGATAACTGTCATCAGATGCCGCATATAGCTCTCAAAATCTACGCCATTCAGTTTGCTGTACAGCAGCGCAACGCTCGCCCTCTTCTTCACTGACCTTGAGTGCCGTTTTGACCAGTAATATTGCAGACAGGAACGTCGTTGTTGTGTACTCACGGAGGTGTCCACCTGTAGAAATAAGTGGATGCCTTAACGACAGAGCCTGACGAAGAGAACCAGACGATGCTGAGTTGACGCTTACCTACGCCCAATGGCACCTTCTTTTTCTACGACATATTTTTCCAGATATGCATCACCGCATAACTGCGCCACGGTCGCCATGCCTGCGACATCTCTTCAGCCTGTTTTGCGCTAACGCCCCCAAGATTGTTTCTTACCGCAATATCCTCTTTCGGAAAGGCATCCGGCCAGCGTAGCGCGCGCATCGCAATATAGTTAGCGGTCCACTGGCCGATACCTGGCAGCGTCACCAGTTGAGCTATCGTTTGATCCGGGTCGTTGCCCGCCTCAAGCCGAAGATCACCGGATGCACAAGCCTGCGCCATGGCAATAATGCATCTGGCTCGGGCACTGACAATCCCGAGGCTGGCGATATCATCGATACTGGCATCGATAACACGGGTCGCCAGTGGTGACAGGCGGCTGAGTCCGGCAAACGGTGTGGTAATCGGGTCGCCAAAAGCGTCGGCAAAGCGACAGGCAATCGTGGTCGCGGCTTTAACGGTGATTTGCTGGCCGAGAATCGCGCGGATCGCCATTTCGAAGCCATCAAATGCGCCGGGTACCCGCAGACCTGGATTAGTGAGCAGGCTCTGTTGCAGCAGCGGATGCTGTTGCAAATGGGCAGCAATCAGATCCGGACGGGCACTGAGGTCAAACAGGTTGCGTAAGCGCCGTAACAGTGCTGGCAGCACCGGGGTTAACGAATGGGTAAACTCGACCATTAGCGCGTGTTTCGCCGGCGCATGCGTCACGCGCACCCATCCGGTATGGCTGCCAAGACGGACGGTGCGTGCATAACTGTCATCAGTGATTAATTCCACATCTTTAATCGCGCGCAGGCTGAGAAACGCCAGCATCGCCTGCCAGTCGTAGGGCGGGCGGTAGCTCAGTTGTAGAGTCGAGGTTTCACTATTGATTAAGCGATAGTTCGGATCAACGGCTGCTTTCCGCAGGCGGCTGGGCGACAGGCGATACTGGCGATTAAACGCATCATTAAAGCGGCGCAGGCTGGAAAAACCACTGGCAAAAGCAATCTCAGTGACTGGCAACTGAGTCTCGGTCAGCAATTGCTTGGCTAACAACAGACGCCGCGTCTGCTTCAGTTCGCGCGGCGAAACGCCGAGCTGTTGGTTCACGATACGCCGTAGCTGGCGTGAGCTGATACCCAGCTGTCCGGCAATAGTATGCAGGCTCTCTTCTTCTGCAACATTTTCATCAATCCGCTGCACTAACAGTTCGGCGATACGATGCGCGTTGTCAACCGGCGCATTGCCGGGGGCCAGTTCAGGGCGGCAGCGCAGGCAGGGGCGAAAAGCGGCTTTTTCTGCCGCTTCGGCACTGTCGAAAAACAGGCAGTTTTCCTGGCGTGGCGCTTTCACCGGGCAGATCGGGCGGCAGTAAATACCGGTTGAGGTGACACCAACATAAAATACGCCGTCGAAACGCACATCGCGCGAGGTGAGCGCCTGATAAGCGGCATTGTTATCCATGATGCGGAACTCCTGACGGTAAAAGTTAACGCCACTGTAGAGCAAGCCATCACCCGCGACTGGCCATTTTCGGACATTAAACTATTTTAACCTGATGGCCGAAAACGGCCAGCTGTTGCCGGCAAATCAGCGATAATCGCTGTCATCAGTGCGGTTGTCATCCCGACGCCGCAGCAGCAACCAGAGAGCAGAAAATGGCTTACTACTACAAACTGATGACATCGCCGGTAGGCGTACTGACGTTAATGGCCAGTGATAACGGACTGGCCGCGGTACTGTGGCAGGATGACGATCCGCAACGGGTGCGTCTGGGCCCGGCTGGCGAGCATAACCTGCATCCGCTGCTGCTGGAAACTGAACGCCAGCTGAATGAATATTTTGCCGGTCGGCGACGCAACTTTGAACTGCCACTGGATTTTGTTGGCACCGAATTTCAGAAAAAGGTCTGGACAGCACTGGTGGCGATTCCGTTTGGCGAAACCCGCAGTTATGGCGATATTGCCAGACAGATTGGGCATCCTAAAGCGGTGCGTGCCGTTGGCGCCGCTAATGGTAAGAATCCGATTTCAATTGTTGCCCCTTGTCATCGGGTGATTGGTGCCAACGGCAAACTCACCGGCTTTGCTGGCGGTCTGGCGATCAAAGCGTTTTTACTGGATATCGAAACCACCCGGTCGACAGCCTCGGAATGATCCGCGTCACAACTTGCGTTTAAAGATAAAAATTCAGCGACAGGCACAAACAATTTCGCTATCGTGTTTAGCATATAAAACATCTGGCGCTTAATGCCGGATTGAATGCTGAAATTTGGCTTAATACGTTAAGTCGAAGAAACGAGATGGGTGATATGAGCTTGATGTTCGATCCGGAAACCGCAGTGTATCCATTTCCGCCAAAACCGGCGCGATTGTCTGCCGATGAAAAACATTATTACCGGGAAAAGATTAAGCGTCTGCTGAAAGAGCGCAACGCGGTGATGGTGGCGCATTATTATACCGACCCGGAAATTCAGGCGCTGGCGGAAGAGACCGGCGGCTGCATTTCCGATTCGCTGGAGATGGCGCGTTTTGGCAGCAACCATTCAGCATCGACGCTGCTGGTTGCGGGCGTGCGATTTATGGGCGAAACAGCGAAGATTCTTAGCCCGGAAAAGACCGTGCTGATGCCGACTTTGCAGGCGGAGTGCTCGCTGGACCTCGGCTGCCCAATTGAAGAATTTAATCAGTTTTGCGACAGCCATCCGGATCGTACCGTGGTGGTGTATGCCAACACCTCTGCGGCAGTTAAGGCACGCGCCGACTGGGTGGTGACCTCCAGCATCGCGGTTGAGCTGATTGAACATCTCGACAGTCTGGGTGAGAAGATAATCTGGGCGCCGGACCGCCATCTTGGACGCTATGTCACCAGGCAAACCAATGCTGATGTGCTGTGCTGGCAGGGGGCCTGTATTGTGCACGATGAATTTAAAACCCAGGCGTTGCAGCGGATGAAAGCGCTTTATCCGCAGGCTGCGGTGCTGGTGCATCCGGAGTCACCACAGGCGATTGTCGATCTGGCGGATGCGGTGGGATCGACCAGTCAGCTGATTCAGGCGGCGCAAAATCTGCCGCATCCGCAGATGATTGTGGCGACCGACCGCGGTATTTTCTACAAAATGCAGCAGGCGTGTCCGGATAAAGAGCTGCTGGAAGCGCCGACCGCTGGCGAAGGTGCCAGTTGTCGCACTTGCGCGCACTGTCCGTGGATGGCGATGAATGGATTAAAGGCGATTGCCGACGGACTGGAGCAGGGTGGCAGTCAGCATGAAATTCATGTTGATGAGGCTTTACGCCAGGCGGCATTGATCCCGTTGAATCGTATGCTATCTTTTGCTGCAGATCTCAAACTCAAGGTAAAGGGCAACGCCTGATATCCCGCCATAAGGTGCCAGTATGGATTTTTTTAGCACGCAGAATATTTTGGTTCATATCCCAATTGGGGCAGGTGGTTACGATCTGTCATGGATTGAAGCTATCGGAACGCTGGCTGGCCTGTTGTGTATCTGGCTGGCGAGTAAAGAGAAGATTATTAATTACCTGTTTGGCCTGATCAACGTTTCACTGTTTGCGGTAATTTTCTTCCAGATTCAGCTCTATGCCAGCCTGTTACTGCAGCTGTTCTTTTTTGCCGCCAATATTTATGGCTGGTACGCCTGGAGTCGTCAGAACGCCGATAATCAGGCCCAGCTGAAGATCCGCTGGCTGTCATTGCCAAAAGCGATTGGCTGGGGCGTTGCCAGCGTGGTGGCAATTGCTTTGATGACCCGCTTTATCGATCCGGTGTTCGCTTACCTGACGCGAATCGCGGTTGAGATGATGCAGGCGCTGGGCTTCAGTGTGGCAATGCCGGAATTGCAACCGGATGCCTTCCCGTTCTGGGATTCGTGCATGATGGTGCTGTCGATTGTGGCGATGATTCTGATGACGCGTAAATACGTCGAGAACTGGCTGCTGTGGGTGATTATCAATGTAATCAGCGTCAGCATCTTTGCCCGTCAGGGAGTCTATGCGATGTCGCTGGAATACGCGCTGTTAACGTTGATTGCGCTGAACGGCTGCTGGCTGTGGATGCGCAGCGCGCGTGAAAATGGCTCACGCGCGCTCTCCTGATACCTTAGTGATGGTGGTGATGGGTGTGCTGCTGGCCAGAATGGCCTAAATCACAGTCATCACCGCCACAGGGCTGATACTCCATCTGCACCGTGGCGTGATCGATCTGATAATTACGGTGCAGATAATCATGAATACGATGTAACAGCGCATCGTGATCGTGAGGCGGAATCACCTGAACGTGCAGCGTCATTACCGGTTTTTCTCCCACCTGCCAGATATGCACATGATGCACATTGCGCACTTCGGCAATACTCAGGGTTAAATCGCGTTTCAGCTTATCGGCATTGACTGAACTGGGTGACCCTTCGAGTAGCTCGTGAAAACTCTCTTTCAGCAGTGACCAGGCGCTACGCAGAACCAGCGCCGAAACCAGAATCGACAGAATCGGATCGATGGGCGTCCAGCCGGTGGACATAATAATCAGCGCGGCAACGATCGCGCCGACCGAGCCGAGCAAATCGCCAAGCACATGCAGTGCCGCAGCCCGCACGTTAAGATTTTTCTCTTCACTGCCACGATGCAATAGCCAGAACGACAGAATATTCGCCAGCAGGCCCGCCACCGCGACCCCCAGCATCAGTCCACCGGCTACCGGCTCCGGCTGATAAAACCGACGTATCGCTTCCCAGACTATCAGTACAGTAATCACCAGCAGCGCCAGCGCATTTACAAAAGCGGCCAGCGTGGTGAGGCGCAACAGGCCAAAGGTGTGGCGCGCATTCGGTTTACGTTGGGCAAAGTGCATCGCCATCAGCGCGACCAGCAACGCTGCCGTATCGGTCAGCATATGTCCGGCATCCGCCAGCAGCGCCAGTGAACCGGAGAGCAGTCCGCCTGCCACTTCGACCACCATAAAAACCGCAGTAACGATAAATGCAGCCAGTAACCGGTTACGATTGCCACCGACTTCAGTGTGATTGTGTTGATGCGCCATAATCTTCCAGTTTTTTCAGTAATTTCTCAGTTAATGATATCAACAAATTCCATTCCGGCACGCAGATGGCATGCTGTTTCGCCTGTTCAATAATCTGCTGACAAAGCGCTTCCCCCTGCTGATAGCCCAGCAGCAGCCAGCTGCCTTTAATACGGTGAGCGATCTGCTCTGTTTCTTGCCACTGTTGCTGGCGGATTGCCGCCGCCAGTGCCTGGCTGTCGTCGCGCAGCGCCGCACGTAAGGTATCAACAATACGCGGCACAAAGTGTGGCTGATGGTTAGCCAGCCGCTGTATACGTGCATCAAGGTCGTCGAATGGCTGCCGGGCGTGCTGGTGCAACAGCGCGGCAATATCCGCCAGCGACACCGGTTTTAACAGAAAGGCATCGGCAAAGGTGAGGGCAGCCGACTGCGCATCAGCAGAACAGAGTACCAGCGTCGGTGGCTGCGGATGATGACGATAGCGACGGCGCAAAATACGCGCCACCGTGTTGCCATCAGGGCGCGGCATACTGTAGTCGATAAACACCAGATCAAACGGCGGTGAATTGCTGGCCCGCAGCAGTTCTGTACCGTTGTCGAAGGTGATCGCGTTTACGCCAAAATGCGCCAGCTGTTGCTGCATCACCAGCAGATTCGTCGGATGGTCGTCTACGATGGCGACCCGCAGCTGGTTAAGCGGCGGATTAGCGCTCTCAGCCGCGGCTGGTGGCGCGATCGATAAACTCTCAGCCTCGACGCTGACCAGCGGCAGCCACACCGTGACGGTGGTTCCCTCGCCCTGCAGCGAGTGCAGTTCGATGCTGCCGCCCATACGGCTGATAATCTCGCGACAGATGGATAAACCTAAACCACTTCCCTGTACCGACAGTGCTTTACCGGACGGCGTCTGATACCAGGGCTCAAACAGCCGCGACTGCTCATCCGCCGCAATACCGCTGCCGTTGTCGCTGACCTGCAAACAGAGCTGAGCAGCGTCAGTTTGCGCCAGCGTCAGGCGGATAGTGCCGTGACGGGTAAATTTGATCGCATTGCTCATCAGGTTATTGGCGATCTGCTGCAAGCGCTCACAGTCCAGCATCACGGTTTGCGGTAGCGGCGTCAGCGCCGCAATCTGTAACTCCGGGCCATCGTCACGCAGTAACGGGTGATAAAAATCATTTAGCTGTGCCAGCCACTGTTGCAGGTCCACCGCGCGCGGGTGCAGCGTAAAGGTATTACTTTCGATCTTCGCGTGATCCTGCAGATCGTTCAGCAAGGTCATCAGCGAAGCCGCGCTGCTGTGGATCACCGTCAGATTACCGGCCTGCGGCTGTTTTGCCAGCTCCACTTCCAGCAGGCCAAGTATCGCCTGCATCGGTGTGCGCAGCTCGTGGCTGACGGTCGCCAGAAACTGACTTTTCATCTGGTTGGCGCGCAGCGCTTCTTCACGCTGCTGCTCCAGTTGACGACGCTGGCGCAGTTCGCGCCGCTGCTGGATATAGCGGCGCAGCAGCAGAATCAGCAGAAAAGCAATCGCGAACAGCGCGGCGATAAACAAAAATAGCGAGACTGGCCGCATATTACCGCTGTCACCGTTCGCCAGTTGAGGATTATTACTCCAGTTCTCGCGCATGCGCTGCTGGGTTTCAGGTGGAATCTGTTGCAGACCCTTATTCAGTATCGAACGCAGCAGCGGCTGCCCGGCGCTGATCCCCATGGCAATCGGCCAGGCGGTATCACTGGCGGCAAACGCCAGATGAATCACGTCATTGTAGCGCGCCTGAATCAGCCAGCGCGCCGACAGAACATTATCCACCAGTGCATCCAACTGGCCATTAGCCAGCGCGTCATACAATGCTTTACTGTTGTCGAACGGAATCACATTCAGCCCGCTGGGAACCAGCTCAGCCGCGATATCGCCGCGCCTGACGCCGATGCGCATGCCTGATAAATCCTGCCAGCTGAGAATGCTGCGCGGCGAATTGGCGGTATAAACGCCCCACAGCGCGCGCCATACCGGCAGCGAGTTTCCCTGCATATTGTCATTGCCGGTTAGCGGCAGCATCAGTTGCAGCATTGGACGCGGCTGTTTCAGCAGGCTTTTGGCCTGTTGGCTGTTGTCTACCCAGCGCGGCTGAAAGCGCAGCCCGGTATTCTGACCGATGGCATTAAGTAACTCGACGCTGTAGCCGCTGGCCGTGCCGTTGGCGGTGCGATAGCTCCACGGATAGTCGTCGGCCAGCGCCGCATAGTCAATCACCGGATGTTGTTCGATCCACTGACGTTCCAGCGTGGTCAGACGGGCGGTATTGGTATCGAAATAGCGCGGCAGCTGGCTGTTCCAGCGGCCCTGAATCTCGTTGACCACATCCATTGGCAGCTGGCTTAAGAAACTGTCGAGTGCCGCCGTCAGTGCACTGTCACCGCTGACCGCCAGTAAATTCAGCTGACCGGGATCCATCGGCGATTCCAGCTGATAGATTTGCCCCTGTTGCAGCTGATTGAGCAAGAATCCGGCGCTGGTCTCATCGGCCACCACATAGTCAGTTTGCTGATTAAGCAGGGTGTAAAGCGCCTGCAAATCGCTGTCGAGCGTCAGCCACTGATGCTGACGGGCAAAATCGGTATTAACCCGTTGCAGCGTCTGTTTACCAATGGCGATGCGGACACCCTGGGTATTAAACATTACTGGCCGCTGATTGTTGCGGTTGCGATAGATACGCAGTGGGCTGCTGTACCATGGCTGAGTCGCATACAGTCCGGCAGGTAACGGATATTGCGGTATGCCGAACAGCAGGTCGAGCTGGCCCTGTTGCAATGCCGCAAGCATCGCCGGCCAGTCTGGGTAGCCGACAATTTCAAACTTTAATCCGCTGCTGTGGCTCAGCAACGCCAGATAGTCGGCGTTAATGCCATACAGATCGTTACCGACGGCGATATTCCACGGCGTGCTGTGGTCATCAAGAATACCGACGCGTAAGCGTTTACCTTGCCACTGACGCAGTTCCGCGGTGGGCATCATTCCGCCGGGTAGCGAAACGCTGCTGATAGCGTGATACGCCGCCGGTGCACTGGCACTGACCAGCAGGCAGAACAGCGCCAGCATGCGCAGCCACTTCACTGCTGCGCTTTCCATATCGCGGCGAGGTCGACCACCGAGCTGGCACCGGTTTTATCCAGAATATTCTTTTTATGGGTGCTGACGGTTTTATTGCTGATATGCAATTGCTCAGCAATTTGCAGGTTAGAAAGCCCGCGTGCCAGCAGCGCAAGAATCTGCATCTCTTTGCTGGTCAGACTGGCGGTAGCTGTATTGCCCGACTCGCTGAGATCGGGAAACGCCTGCTGCCCGCCAAGGATTGCCAGAATGGCGGCCAGTAGCTTTTCCATCGGCTGACGTTTGGCAATATAACCGGCCGCACCGGCCGCTTGCGCCATGCGGATATACAGCTGTTCCTCCTGAGCGGAGTAGATCAACACTGCCTGATGTTCATCACGGTGTTTCAGCCGCTTAAGCAGTTCCAGCCCGTCGCTGTCGGGCAAGCCAATATCGAGAATGATTAAATCAACCGGGCGATCGCGCAAAGAGTCGCGTGCCTGTTGTTCGCTACTGACGGCAAAAAGCTGAAGCGGAATCGGCGAGCGCGTCAGGGCAGCTTCGAGCGCCACCTGTACCAGTGGATGATCGTCGATTAACAGCAGAGTGGCCATGATGAGATCCGAATGTAATCAAGGCGTTCAGCATAGCGGAGCGGGGGAGGGATGCAACAAAATCAAAGGAGAGCCGAAGCTCTCCTGTTAGTGATTACTGCGTGGTGCCGTCGGTTTTGGTGTTAACGTCACCGCCACCCACTTTAGTTTCCACTTTTTTATTAACGTCGGGGCATTTACCGTCTTTGCACTGGGCGTTTTTATGAATCTCATCGGCAGTCATATTGCTGCTGTCAGTTGCGGTGCCGGAAGTACCGCTGCCGGTGTTGATTTGGCTGTTATCAACATTGTTCGGTTGCAAATTCTGTTTTGCGCCGCCTGCTGCTGCACCCGCATCTGCGGCCTGATTAGCAGTACCGTTGTTGCTGGCGGCCATTGCTGCACCACTACCCAAAGTCATGGCGGCGGTTAAAAAAACGATTGCGAACTTCTTCATCATTTTGCTCCTGTTAATTTTATTGGTGGCCGAGCTCAACCCGATACGGCGTGTAAACTGATAAAAAATCATATCGACAAAATAAAATTGCGACTTTAGACCACAATTCAAACAATTGTGGTGTGAATGCGATCTTTTTAAGTGTTTACGCTTAAAAGTGTAGTAAAGCAGGCTTAAAACGCAAATCGGTTATGATGCAAAAAACCGCAGAGTCGATTTACACCACAGTTTCTACGGGATAAATTGGTCGGGTTAGCCCGATGCGCATTGGGCAAAGAATTTAATGGAAAAGTTATGAATTACCAGAATGATGACTTACGAATCAAAGAGATAAAAGAACTACTTCCTCCTGTTGCACTGCTTGAAAAATTTCCGGCTACGGAAAAAGCCGCTGAAACCGTCTCCCGCGCTCGTCAGGCAATTCACAATATTCTTAAAAATAAAGACGATCGTTTGCTGGTGGTGATTGGGCCTTGTTCGATCCACGATACCGAAGCAGCAAAAGAGTATGGTGCACGCCTGCTGAAACTGCGTGAAGAGTTGAGCGACAGCCTTGAAGTCGTGATGCGCGTCTATTTTGAAAAGCCGCGCACGACGGTTGGCTGGAAAGGGCTGATCAACGATCCGCATATGGATAGCAGCTACCAGATTAATGACGGGCTGCGTATTGCGCGTAAGCTGTTGTTGGATATCAATAACAGTGGTCTGCCTGCCGCCGGTGAGTTCCTTGATATGATCACCCCACAGTATATGGCCGATCTAATGAGCTGGGGCGCGATTGGCGCGCGCACCACCGAATCACAGGTGCACCGTGAACTGTCATCCGGTTTGTCCTGCCCGGTAGGTTTTAAAAACGGTACCGATGGCACAATTAAAGTGGCGATTGATGCAATCAATGCCGCCAGCGCGCCGCACTGCTTCCTGTCAGTGACCAAGTACGGTCATTCAGCGATTGTCGAAACCAGTGGTAACAGCGACTGTCATATCATTTTGCGCGGTGGTAAAGAGCCAAACTACAGCGCGCATCATGTCAGCGCGGTTAAAACCGGGCTGGAAAAAGCCGGGCTGCCGGCGCAGGTGATGATCGACTTCAGCCACGCCAACAGCAGCAAACAGTTCCAGAGGCAGATGGTGGTGGCAGAGGATGTTGCCGGACAGATTGCCGGTGGTGAGCAGGCGATTATGGGCGTGATGATTGAAAGCCACCTGGTGGAAGGCAATCAGAATCTGGAGAGCGGCGAACCGCTGGTCTACGGTAAAAGCGTGACTGATGCCTGCATTGGCTGGGAAGATACCGAAACGGTTCTGCGCCAGCTGGCGGCGGCGGTGAAAGCGCGTCGCGGCTAATTTCGGCAGCAGAAAACCGCATGATAAATCCGCCTTTCGGCGGATTTTTTTTGCTTCGCGCTAACCTGAACTGCGACAAATGTCGCTAACAGTACAAAAGGAATTAATTAAATCATCATAGCGTGAATTAATATTTTTGAAATCAAAAAAAATAACAATAGTTGATTAATATTTTTATTATTAAATAATATTAAATTTTTATAAGGGTCGTCAGCGTTTTTCAGAAGTGAAAATAAAAACCTTTCATTATTGTTGATGTAAGAATTAATCAGATTTTATCTTTCTCGCAGTGCGTGATTTTCCCTTTAATGTGATATCAGCAATGGAATGCGCTTATGCCAGTAATAATAAATGATATTGTTCGTATGTTTAATAATTTAGCTATTGGTAATGATCACGATTCACTATTTAGTTTTCGCTGTCATGAGATCAGAAATATCAGCACAACTCTTTCAGATAAAGCGAATAAGCAGTGCGAGAAAATGTGGCAGGAACTGAGTCGCCTGCAGCCGGTATCACCCGGACAAGGAATTTTGCCAGTAATCAGAGATATTTCCTCGCTTCCCGCACTATCTTCACCGAGGGGTGAGGGAATGGCAAAGAAGATCACGCGAGCTGGCGTACTTGCCCTGTTGAGTGCGCATACGAAGGATTCTGGAATGCTGCACCGCGTCGATAACGCCGTTAACCGGGTCATGCAGCAGCTGCTGCCCTGGGCATCAGCACACGCGCAGCAGTATTCGGCATCGGGCAAGCCAGCTGACGTTGCCGGGAGGCCTGGCAGCTTGCCGGAAAATATTGACACCAATCGCTTGAGTCAGCAGTTGGATGAGTTTCTGCTACGTACTAATCTGTCGCTGGATAAAAATCAGCGGCAACAGCTGATGGCCAGTCTTTCAGGAACAGAGATTATTTTTATCACGCCTCCTGCTGCTGAAAATTCCCGGCAGGAGCGGGCGCATGCCGATGAGATGAAAACGCGAATAATGCTGTATCAGGTGTCACTCAGAGATCAGCGACTGGCCGATGGCAGCGTCGGTGCGCGTATGGTTGGCTGGGGGGAGAAACAGAACAAAAACAGTTACGCGTTATTTTTGCAGGGGCATCAGTCGGGTAGCCGGGCACATTTTCTGGCCTCGGGAACCATGGCGCTATTAGGCAAATTTTCGCAAACGCTTGGTGAATTGTTCAGGGGGGAAATTCTCGATCCTGAGCCAGGAGAATCCAGTGGCGAGCGATGGCTAAGACTGGCATCGAATGTGGTTATGCCACCGGAAATGGCGGCGGGTAAGGCATTTCGCTTCAGATTGACGCCGGCGATAAAACCGGTGCTGGCGTTGCCCGGGACGCTGATTACCCATTCAACAAGCGGGCTGACGCTACAATCGGTGCTGCAAACTAAGATTGCCGGGATGCGCTGGCATCTGTTTCCACAAGGAGGGCAGCTCGCTACGGCGGTGCCAGTGGGAAGCTCTGCCGTGACAGGGCGCATGGCAACGCGTAATCCACGGAATAATAAATGGCGGATCGAAAACATGCCTGGGGAGTATCGTTTCACTCAGAGTTCAACCCCGGGCTTCTTTGTAAAAAACAGCGATGGCTATTTTGCGGTTACTCCCTCGCTTGATGACGGCACTATGCGACTGTCGGACGGGCAAAAAATTTATTTTAATCAGCATACTCAGCAATGGGCGCCATTCTATGCCGGTAACACACACCTGCATGCCCGCAGCCTGGCGGTGATACCCGAAGCAGCAATGACTGCCGAACCTGGACGGCAGGGGGTGCTGACCACCCGCTCCGGCTCGGAGCGCAGAGTATGGCAAACACAGCAGGGAAAATATTATCTGGAAGTCCGGTCGCAGGCTGACAATCCGGGAAGTGCAAAAATCGATTATATCGAGGGCTGGCCCGAAGGCGATTTTTTCACTGTCAGAGGCAGTGAGGATGCACCTTCGCCTCAGCTGCCAGTATTGAAATGGCAGCCGTCGACCAGCAGATGGGATATCGCCACTTCACCCTTCAGCCAGCTAACCGCGGCCGAAGGAAAAATTGATGCCGGCTGGTTGCGCAAGGATGTTGCCCCGCAGGCGCTGACGCCGGTTGCTGGCAGGCCGGGATTGTACAATCTGGAGCACCGCTACCTGTTACGCTGGCGCGCTGAAGCAGAGGGTGACATGAGCTATCTGGCGCTGGTGCCGACCGAACATCCGGCCCGTTATCATCCTGAGCAGGCGGGCGCGGACGATATGCGTTTCCACTTCGATGAGAATCAGCAGCAATGGCAATTTGTCGCGCTGGAGCACAAGGCATTTGCCGATGTGCCAGATGCGCTGAAAGTGCAGCCCGATAACCCTTTCTCTGCCAGCTATGCGCTGCCGGGATACCAGCTTACCTACCGCAGTCGCGGTGAGATTTTTATCCATACAGGCAGCGATAAGCAGGGGGCGGCGCAATATATTGCGGTTAAGCAGAATGAAGTTAATCCTGACTTGTTCACTTTGCCGCTGGAGAATAACGACGGGACGGATAGTGAGTGGTTATTTCGTTATCAGCGCGATGAGGAAGTTTATGAGCTGGTGGAAAAGCGTTTGTGCCAGCGAAGTAAGCGGGCTGATGAAGAATCTTGTGCTGGCCCGTCGTGGATCACTGACGGCGAGAAGAGCTGGCTGGCGCTTCATCCGCAGCGAGATAATGAAAGCAAGGTCGACTATGCCCGCCGTCTGTTTAACTACCCACCTAATCGCCCCTCTGACAATGCAATTGCCTTTCATACCGGGATCGATCGCCAGACACTCCTCAGCAGTTTACATCAGCTTCCTCCCCGGCAACCGCAACCACCCATCAGTCAGATTAAACGCCCGGCGCAGCAGGGTATAGAGACTGGCGCAGAGGAGAGTCAGAGCGGCGGAAGCAAGTGGGGGAGAAAAAAAATCAATAAAGCGGCGATGAGAAACTGGGAGCAACAGATTGTTATTCACCAGGAACCCGGAGAAACGGCACTCGATTATGCCGTGCGCGTATACGACGATTCGCTGACTGTCATGAAGTTTGCCGATATTGCAAAGATGGCGGGCGTCGATGAGTTTACCTTGTCAAACCGATTAAGCGAACTGTGGCTGGAGAAGCGAACACTGCGGGACGAAGAAAAGCAATGGTTACGAAACTATCCGCGCCAGCAGGGTGAAGGTGACACCGCTTATGCTGTGCGTTTGCTCGGCTTACGTGAAGAGCAGCTGGCTGACGGAACGCTGGTGAGCGGGACGGTCGACAAAAACAGCATCACCAGTTTTGCCAGGGCGACATTGCAATCGGTGATGGTCACCCTGCGCGAACGGAATAAATTGTGGTTGCACAGCCACCCGAGATTAACAGAAGAGTCTGCCGCACCGACGGATGACTTCGAAAGCTGGCAGCAAAAAAGCATTTTGTTTGCGCGACGCCTGCTTCAGCAACGTGATGAACCCCCGAAAGCGATGCTGGTAAGCATCAAGGATATTGCCACCTACGCCGGTATCGAACCTCACTTTTTACGGCAAAAGCTGGAGACTGAAAAGGCCAGCTGGCTGGAAGATATCCCGCGGTTGCCAGATGAAGAGACCGACAGCGATCAAGATGGCCTGATTATTCAGCATAAAAATCAGCGCTATGCACGACGGCTGGCTGAACAGCGCGAACAGCAACAAATGAGCTGGCTGATTTCAAATAAAGAGATCGCCGCTCATGCCCGAGTCACCGTTAATGCGCTGCGGGAAACGCTTCAGCCAGAATTCAGCGCTTCGCTGCCGTTACCGATAAAGCCAGATCCTGACTCCGGGATAGTAACGGATAACCGGTTGCTGAGAAGTCAGTGGTCAGACTTTCGTGCGCTGTTGGTTGACGCCAACGATCTGTCCCGTAGCCTGACTAAAGAGCTGATCGCTTCTCCGGTTAGTGCCAAACCCACTTTCAAACCGCAAGGCAGGCCGGGAACGGAATGGACTAAACGATGGGAAAAGTTTAGTGCGCAAGCGCAAGCGCTGGTCGACAGCGATGGTGCCAGTCAGGCGGCATTTACCAGAGATAATCTGAAAGTTGTCTATGATGAACAGCAACCGCAGGTAGGTTTGCAGGTTCAGGCGAAGAGAACGATTCCAGCCTCGACCTTTATTGGCGGCTACAGTGGCGTCTGGCATCCAACGGATGAGTCACTGACCACCGAATACCGAAAAATGGGTTCTGAGAAGGTGCTGACTTATCTCTGGGGAACCAACACTGAGGGATCGGTCAGTGGTTTACAAAATGCGAATAAACTGGCGTTGATTAATACCGCCAGCCTGCGCGGGCTTCCGGCGCTGGGTGAGAATAACTTAGCAATCGGTTATATCAATGATATTTTGCCATTTTATTATACCACCAGAGAAATCAAAGAGAATGAGCAGCTATTGGTTGATTATGGTGACAATTACAATCCAAAATATCTGCTGCAAAAAACTGTGGATAACGATAAGTTTACCGTCATTGCCCGTTCAGAGCAGAAATACTTTGTCATTCATGACTGGAACAACGGCTATCAGGTATTTTCTCCTGACGGCATAAATAGTCCGGTGCCTAAAGGCAGCATTGCTTATCATCTGAAAGAACGAATGGGTGACAGGGGAATTATTCGTTACGATGTTATGGCTAAAAAAGGCCGCAAGAACAGCGTAATTAAAATAAGTGATAATGAAAATATCTATTTTGCCCTGGCAACTGCTATCAGCAATGGTGGTGGAGAGGATATTATTCAAGAGAACGTTAGCCGAATGAAACAGGCTGTGGTTGCAGCACATCCTGAAGATGCGCTTAATATTAAGCTGGAACAGCCTGACGACAGGAGATAAAAAAAGCCCCATCAGAAAATGATGGGGCTTTTTATTATGCGCCGACCGGCTGGTTTAACCGATCGGCTATCGCTGGTCGGCGAATGATTACTTCGCTTTGCCCTGGTTAGCGACGGCTGCGGCTTTCGCGGCAATCTCATCGGCATCACCGAGGTAATAACGTTTCAGCGGTTTAAAGTTCTCGTCGAACTCATACACCAGCGGAACACCGGTCGGGATGTTCAGCTCAAGAATTTCATCTTCGCTCAGATCATCGAGGTATTTTACCAGCGCACGCAGTGAGTTACCGTGTGCAGCAACGATCACGCGCTCACCGCTTTTAATGCGTGGCAGAATGGTTTCGTTCCAGTAAGGAATTACGCGATCGATGGTCAGCGCCAGGCTTTCGGTCAGTGGCAGTTCTGCGTCAGTCAGTTTGGCATAACGCGGATCGTGGCCAGGGAAGCGCTCATCTTCACGGGTCAGTTCTGGTGGGGTGATGGCAAAGCCACGACGCCACTGCTTAACCTGCTCGTCACCGTATTTTTCAGCGGTTTCAGCTTTGTTCAGACCCTGCAACGCACCGTAGTGACGCTCATTCAGCTTCCATGATTTCTCAGTTGGCAGCCAGGCCTGATCCAGTTCGTCAAGAACGTTCCACAGGGTGTGGATGGCACGTTTCAGCACGGAGGTATAAGCAAAATCGAAAGCAAAGCCTTCTTTTTTCAGCAATTCGCCTGCTGCTTTGGCTTCAGTACGACCTTTATCGGACAGATCGACGTCATACCAACCGGTGAAGCGGTTTTCATTGTTCCACTGGCTTTCGCCGTGACGTACCAGAACCAGTTTAGTTACAGCCATAGCTTAACTCCTTAATCATCTGACATTTCTATGAAAGCGATTATACCCATGTCGGCCGAAGCTGCAGCCCGATTCGTCTCTCTCATTGACCGGAGTCAATGATTCAGCGGCGGCAACGGCAGTAACACCGGGTAATGATTGCCATTCTGACAACCTGTATCTCTCTACCATAGCTGAAATCTGCGCACTGCGTAAGCCTGAGACGAACGCAGTGCGCGTTTTTCATCCGGAATTTAACCGGCAGTCAGGGTATAACGCGTCACGGACTGCCAGCGTTCACCCGGCTGCAACCAGCAGCTGGCCTGGGGCCATTCAGCATGGTTAGGCGAATCTGGCAGGAATTCACTCTCCAGTGCGATACCGTCGAAGGCGGCATACTCGCCCTGTCCACGCGCGGGAGTACCGTCAAGATAATTGCCGGAGTAGAACTGCAGCGCCGGGGCAGTGGTGTGCACCGTCAGCTTTAATTGTCCGTCAGCCGACCATAGCTCGGCAGCTGGCTGGCTGTCATCACCCTGCGCATTGAGCAAAAACGCATGATCGTAACCGTTTACCACTCGCTGGTCTTCATCCTGCAAAAACTGTGCGGCGACGGTTTTCGGCTGGCGAAAATCAAAACTGTTCCCGGTCACCGGTTTTAATTTTGTTCCGTTGGCGTCCGTTAGCGGAATGCCGTTACTGTCGACCGGCAAATAGCAGTCTGCCAACAGTTGCAGACGATGCTGACGTGCATCGCCATGCTGCGCATCCAGATTAAAATAGGCGTGGTTGGTCAGATTGACCGGGCAGGGCTGGTCGACCGTTGCCTGATATTCAATCGACAGGCAGTTATTGTTATCGAGGCGATAGGATACCGAGGCCAGCAGATTGCCGGGAAAACCCTGATCGCCATCCGGCGAATCAATGCGGTAATGCACTTCGGTTTCACTCTGGCTGACGATCTGCCAGCGGCGCTTATCGAACCCTTCCGGACCGCCGTGCAGCTGATGCTGGCCCTGATTAGCCGCCAGCCTGATATTGTCCTGTTGCAGCGTGGCGTTGGCGATACGGTTAGCGTAGCGGCCAACGGTGGCACCGAGGTAGGCCGCCTGATTCAGATAATCTGATGGCGTGGCACAACCTAACAGCGCCTCACGTACCGTGCCGTCTTTCATCGGCACGCGCGCCGAGAGCCAGGTGGCTCCCCAGTCCATAAAGGTCACCACCATACCGTTTTGATTGCGCAGCACGGTAATACGCCACGGCTGGCCGTCCGGCGCCAGCGAATGAGGTTGATTTAGCATTGACCGGCTCCTGCTGACGCTTTGCAGATATACACCGTCTCTTGAATGCCCGATTTGGCCTGATACTGTTCGGCCAGCGCCGCTTTAACGCTGTCGACCCGATCAACAGGCATCAGCGCAACCACACAGCCGCCGAAGCCGCCGCCGGTCATACGCACGCCGCCTTGATCGCCAATCACCTCTTTAACGATATCGACGATCATATCGATCGGTGGCACGGTAATTTCGAAGTCGTCACGCATCGACGCATGGGACTCGGCCATCAGCACGCCCATGCGTGCCAGGTCGCCACGGCTTAGCGCATCGGCAGCCTCCAGCGTGCGGGCATTTTCCGTCAGCACGTGGCGCACGCGTTTTGCCACTTCCGCATCAAGCTGCTGCTCAGCCGCGTGAAATTCGCTGATATCGACATCGCGCAGCGAAGACTTACCAAAGAATTGCGCGCCGGCTTCACACTGCTGGCGGCGGGTATTGTATTCACTGCCGACCAGGCTGCGGCGGAAGTTAGAGTTAATGATCACCACCGCGATCTCTTCCGGCATTGATACCGGACGAGTACCCAGCGTGCGGCAGTCGAGCAGCATTGCGTGGTCCTGTTGGCCCAGCGCCGAAATTAACTGATCCATAATGCCGCAGTTACAGCCGACGAACTGATTTTCGGCTTCCTGACCATTCAGCGCGATCTGCGCGCCATCAATCGGCAACTGGTAAAGCTGCTGTAATACCGTGCCGACCGCCACTTCCAGCGAGGCCGACGAGCTGAGACCGGCACCCTGCGGCACGTTGCCGCTGATCACCATATCAACGCCGCCAAAGTTGCTGTTGCGCAGTTGCAGATGTTTCACCACACCGCGCACATAGTTGGCCCACATTTTGTCCTGAATACTTTCGATTGGCGCATCCAGCGAGAAGATATCCTGCTGATTGTCGTAGTCCACCGCGATAACGCGCACCTGGCGATCGTCACGCTTTGCGCAGGCGATCACCGTCTGATAATCAATGGCGCAAGGCAGCACAAAACCATCATTGTAATCGGTGTGCTCGCCAATCAGGTTCACGCGGCCCGGTGCCTGAATAAAATGGGTTGGCTGATAGCCAAACTTATCGTTAAAAATCTGCTGGGTAACGGCTTGTAAACTCATTGTGATGCTCCGGTCTCGCGGAAATGAATATCGCTGACAGAACGCAGGCGTTCTGCCGCCTGTTCCGCCGTTAAGTCCCGCTGGGTTTCAGCCAGCATTTCGTAGCCGACCATAAATTTACGCACGGTCGCCGAGCGCAGTAACGGGGGATAGAAGTGGGCATGCAGCTGCCAGTGAGTGTTTTCTTCACCATTAAACGGTGCGCCGTGCCAGCCCATCGAGTAGGGGAAGGAGCACTGGAACAGATTGTCATAGCGGCTGGTCAGTTTTTTTAGCGCCAGCGCCAGATCCTGACGCTGGGCATCTGTCAGATCGACCAGTCGTTTAACGGTGGCTTTCGGCAGCAGCAAGGTTTCAAATGGCCATGCCGCCCACCACGGCACTACCGCCAGCCAGTGTTCGGTTTCCACCACCGTGCGGCTACCGTCATTTAATTCACGCGCGCAGTAATCCACCAGCATCGGCGAGCCGTGCTGCTGGTAATAAGCGCGCTGTAGCTCATCTTCACGTTTGACTTCATTGGGTAGAAAACTGTTGGCCCAGACCTGACCATGCGGATGCGGATTGGAGCAGCCCATTGCCGCGCCTTTGTTTTCAAACATCTGTACCCAGGGATAGTGCTGACCGAGATCGGCGGTTTGCTCCTGCCAGGTACGCACCACCTGTTCCAGCGCCGTCAGAGACAATTCCGGCAGCGTTTTGCTGTGATCTGGCGAGAAGCAGATCACCCGGCTGGTGCCGCGTGCGCTCTCGCAGCGCATCAGCAGGTCGTCGGTTTGCGGCGCATCCGGGGTGTCGGTCATCAGTGCGGCAAAGTCGTTAGTGAACACATAGGTATGGCTGTAGTGCGGGTTTTTATCGCCGGTCACACGGGTATTGCCCGGGCATAAAAAGCAGTCAGGATCGTGCGCCGGTAATTTATCTTGCGACGGCGTTTCCTGTGCGCCTTGCCACGGACGTTTAGCACGGTGCGGAGAAACCAATACCCATTGGTCAGACAGTGGGTTGTAACGGCGATGCGGATGATCGACCGGGTTAAATTTTTCCATTTTCAATCCTGATAACCGAATAAAGCCAAGAGTGCCTGAGTAAAAAGTAGCACATTCATGCCGGTGAAAGCGTGATCAAGTCTGAATAAATGGAATCGTTTACACAAGCTTAATAATCTTAATTATCAGGCTGGATGATGGAGATTAACCATGAAGGAGTTGAAAATAGTCTGAGTGGTGGTAGCGGTTACATTATCAGGTTGCAGACCGGTGATTAACCGGTCTGCCATTAGCCGTTAGCTCAGGGCTTCCTGCTGATAATGATAGATTTCACCCTCGGGGACAAAAGTTAAGCGGTGAGTAATACACTGCGGTGCATCCTCAGCATGATGTGAGACAAACAGCAGCTGGGTTTGCCCCTCGCCAATCAGCACATCAATAAAGCGGCGAACCAGCAGGCGGTTAATCGGGTCCAGCCCCTGTAACGGCTCATCAAGAATTAACAGCGCCGGATGTTTGACCAGCGCACGCGCGATCAGCACCAGCCGTTGCTGACCCCATGACAGACTGTGGAATGGCGCATCGGCACTGGCTTTATCCATGCCGAGCAGCGCCAGCCAGCGCGTTGCCAGATGCTGCTGACGATCGGAAACTGCCTGATAAATCCCAATTGAATCAAAGTAGCCGGACAGGATCACGTTGCGCACGCTGGAGCTGACGCGGTAATCGAGATGCAGACTGCTGCTGACATAACCGATATGTTGCTTGATATCCCAGATGGTTTCGCCGCTGCCGCGCCGGATGCCAAACAGCGTCAGATCGTTGCTGTAACCCTGGGGATGATCGCCGGTGACCAGGCTCAGCAGGGTGGATTTTCCGGCACCGTTCGGCCCGACAATCTGCCAGTGCTGACCCGGTTTCACTTCCCAGCTTAGGTGGTGCAGAATGGCGCGATCGTTATACGACACCACGCCATCGTTCAGCACGATAAGCGAGGCATCGGCCGCCAGCGGGGGGGTAACGCTCGCATCATCGGCTTCCGGCAGCGCCATACCCGCCAGTTTTTCACTGTGTGCCAGCTGCGCCACCAGCGCCTCGGCGAGAATTTCCTGACGCGCGCCAAGGTGCGTCAGGGTACATTCCGCCAGTACCCCAACGTGCTCAACATAGTCAGGAATATCATCAAAGCGATTCAATACCAGTACCAGCGTCAGCCCCTGCCGATGTAGTTCGCCAAGCAGCGTCGCCAGATTGCTGCGCGACTGCACGTCAAGGCCATCAAACGGTTCATCGAGGATCAGCAGATCGGGTTGCGCCATCAGCGCCTGGCACAGCAGGGTTTTGCGCGTCTCACCCGTGGAGAGATATTTAAACCGGCGTTCCAGCAGATGACTGATACCGAATTGCGCCGCCAGCCGCTGCGCACGGGCGGCATCCGTTACCTCATGCTGGATAATTTGCGCGGTGGTGCGGCCGGTATCATCTTCACCCGGGCTGAGTAAATCGGTATTGTTGCGCTGCCACTCTTCTTCCACCAGTTTTTGCAATTGTTCCAGCGAAAGGCGGGCGGGGCGCTGAAACTGGCACTGACGCGTGCCGGTCAGCTGGGTCAGTTCGCCAGAAAGCGCACGCGCCAGTGAGGATTTGCCGCTGCCGTTAGCGCCAACAAAAGCCCAGCTTTCGCCGCTGCGCAGGGCGAGATCGTTGAGAGTCAGTATTCGGGTATCGCTAAGACGAAACGTGCCTTGCGTAATTTGCAATACAGCCATTTTACATCCCATTTTATGCATTGTATTAATGGTTTTAACCACTGGCTGACACAATGTCAAACAGGATGCGGGCTTTCACAGCAGCGTGGCGATGATAACGCGATCGGCATTGAAACAGGCGGTAACGCAGTCGCCAGGCTGAAAGTTTTGCTGCTCCATCAACTGCGCGGGTACCGTGGCACAGAGCGTTTCACCGCTGGCCAGCGACAGCAGCACTTCACTCTGATGCGGCGCGCGTTCAATGTCGCTGATGGTGCAGGCCAGTTGATTATCGGCTTCGCTGCTGGCACGCGTCAGCTCCACCCACGGCGCTTTGATCAGTATCAGTACCTCTTTACCGGCGCTCAGCTGCAGGCGATCGGCACTCTGTTCGGTCAGTGCCACCTTAATCCGGCTGACGCCATCGGCCAGCAGTACTTCAACATGCTGTTGCACCTGCAAACGGTCGCGGTGGGTCACCGTGCCAAACAGCTGATTGCGCGCGCTGGTTTGCAGCGAAAACCGCGAGATGGCGGCCAGCAGACTGTCCAGCGGCAACTGATCATCCTGTAATACGTCGAACGCTTTTTGCTGTATTTGCTCCATTAACTGAAACAGCTGGATCAGACGGTCGCCATACTGCGTCAGCACCGCGCCGCCGCCGCCTTTACCGCCGGTCGCGCGTTCAACCAGCATCCGATCGGCCATCTGGTTCATTTCATTGATCGCATCCCAGGCGCTTTTATAGCTGATGCCTGCCAGTTTCGCGCCCTGGCTAATTGAGCCGGTGTGCTTGATCTGCTTCAGCAACGCGATACGCCGCGGATCGGCAAACAGTTTTTGTTGCAGCTTGATGATGAGTGAAATGTCGGCCTGCATAGAATTTTCCGGCAATAAATCATGGAGCAGAGTGTAAAGCACAGGCAGGAATTGTTACAGGGGCGGAGATAATTCCACCCCCGACAGGATCAGGGTTAAGGCTCCAGTAGCCACCATGCTGCTTCATAAGGTTGTAGCGTTAGGGTGTCTGCCGACGGCTGAGAGCCGGGATAGTTGCTGTAAAGGAGCCACCAGTGGCTGCGATCTGGCAGCAGATTCTCACTCAGCGTCAGCGGTTCGCCACTAAGGTTAGCGATGACCCGCAGCGTAGTACCGGCTGTCTGGCGCTGATAACACCATAAATGCGGGTGATCAGGTGCTAAATCGGTATAGTCACCGTGGGTCAGCACCGGCAGGGTTTTACGTAACGCAATCAGCTGCTGATAGGTGTACAGCACCGAGTCACTGTCGGCCTGCGCCTGTGCGACATTAATCTGGCGATAGTTATCGGCCGGTTCAATCCAGCTGTCACCCTCGGTAAATCCGGCGTTGCGCCCGGCATCCCACTGCATCGGCGTGCGGCTGTTATCACGTGATTTCTGACGCAAAATGGCCAGTAGCTCTTCGGCATCGCGCCCCTGTTCGCGCAGCGTATTGAACATATTCAGGCTTTCCACGTCGCGATACTGATCAATCTGCGTAAAGTGAGGATTAGTCATGCCGATCTCTTCGCCCTGATAGATATACGGCGTGCCCTGCATGCCCTGCAGCACCATCGCCAGCATTTTGGCCGCCACGTTGCGCAGCTCACCTTCGTCACCAAGGCGCGAGACGATGCGCGGCTGATCGTGATTACACCAGAACAGCGCGTTCCAGGCATAGCCGTGCATACCCTGTTGCCACTCCGAGAACAGCCGTTTCAGCATCAGCAGATCCGGTTTGGCACGGCTCCATTTTACTCCGCCCGGATAGTCAATTTTCAGATGATGAAAATTAAAGGTCATCGACAGCTCCTGACCATCTAACCTGGCGTAGCGGCGGCAGTGCTCAAGCTGAGTGGAGGACATTTCACCGACCGTCATCAGTCCGCGCGGCTGAAACACATCCCGGCTCATCTCATGAAGAAACGCATGAATGTTAGGACCATCGGTATAAAAGCGGCGGCCATCTCCCTGATGGTCGTCTGGAAAATCCGGATGTTTCGATACCAGGTTAATCACATCCAGGCGTAAGCCATCCACGCCTTTATCCGCCCAGAAATGGCACACCTGTTTGAGTTCGTTGCGTACCGCCGGATTTTCCCAGTTCAGATCGGCCTGCTCGACGGCGAACGAGTGCAGATAATACTGTCCGCTCTCCTGGTGCCATTGCCATGCCGGGCCGCCAAACTTCGAATGCCAGTTATTCGGTGCTTTACCCTCGACGCCATCGCGCCAGATATAGTAGTCGCGCAGTGGGCTGTGCGGATTGCAGGCGGCCTTAAACCACGCGTGTTCGGTCGACGTGTGGTTAAACACCATGTCCATCACTACGCGAATATTGCGCTGATGCGCTTCTGCTACCAGCCGCTCGAAATCCGCCATGGTGCCAAAGGCGGGATCAATGGCGTAGTAATCGGCAACGTCGTAGCCATTATCCACCTGTGGCGAGAGATAAACCGGCGTCAGCCAGATGGCATCGACACCCAGCCACTGCAGGTAGTCGAGGCGCTGAGTGATACCATTAAGATCGCCGACACCATTACCACTGCTGTCCTGAAAACTGCGTGGATAGATTTGGTAAATAACGCCGTTCTGCCACCAGGGAGTGGGGGTGTTGTTCATCATAAAACGTCCTGTATTAGCGCGGTGGTGCAAAATTTCTGCGCCACCGGGTTTAAAAATTACATTACCGGCAAGGCATTCATGCGGGTTTTACGTTTGTAAACTGCGATGGTCAGCACCAGCGGCACCACAATCGCAACCATCATCGCGATGCTGTAGATCTGCCAAAATTGCGGCTGAATCGACAGAATGCCGGGTAAACCGCCGACGCCAATACCGTTTGCCAGCACGCCAAAGCTGCCGCAAATCAGCCCGGCACAGGCCGAACCGATCATTGCGCACAGCATCGGGAAGCGATATTTCATATTGATGCCGTACATAGCCGGTTCGGTGACGCCGAGATAGGCAGAGATCGCGGCTGGGACCGATATTTCGCGTTCGTTGGCTTTACGGCTGATCAGGATAATTCCCAGCACCGAAGATGCCTGAGCGATATTCGACAGCGCGATAATTGGCCAGACCGGTGTGCCACCGAGGTTCTGAATCAGCTGTAAATCGATAGCCAGCGTGGTCTGATGCACGCCGGTAATCACCAGCGGTGCGTAGAGGAATCCAAATAAGGCGGCACCAATCGGAGCGAAACTGCCGGTCATCAGCCCTTTTACCGCCCAGGCGACGCCATCACCGATCATGCGTCCCAGTGGGCCGATCAGCGTATGGGCGAGGAATACCGCCAGCAGCAGCGAGACCACTGGCACCACCACCATATATAAGTAAGCCGGCACCCAGCGTTTCAGGCGCAGTTCAATAAATGCCAGCGCCATACCGGCCAGCAGTGACGGGATCACCTGTGCCTGGTAGCCCACTTTCTCAATGGAAAACAGCCCAAAATTCCAGACTTCCGGTATTTGTTGGCCGATCTGATAGGCGTTCATCAGCTGCGGCGAGACCAGGGTGATGCCAAGCACAATGCCCAGCGCCGGGGTGCCGCCCATTTTTTTGACCGTTGACCAGCAGATGCCCACCGGCAGATAGAAGAAGATCGCTTCGCCAATCAGCCACAAAAAGTCGTACACCGTTTGCCAGAACGGATGCCCCTCAGTTAATGGCCGATCGCCAAACAGCGGCACATCACCGATAACGTTGCGGAAACCGAGAATCAAGCCGCCGCTGATCAATACCGGCAGCAGTGGGAAAAAGATTTCGGCAAAGTGAGAGATCAGACTCTCATGCCAGCTCATATTTTGACGTGCGGCGCGTTTGGCGCTCTCTTTATCGCTGGAGTCCAGTGCGGCACGTTGCAATAACAGCTTGTACCAGTCATCAACATCGACGCCGATCACTACCTGAAACTGGCCGGCATTGGTAAAGCAGCCTTTTACCATCGGCAGGGATTCAATCGCCTTGGGATCGGCAATCGTTGGATCATTTAGCACAAAGCGTAAGCGGGTAATGCAGTGCGTGACGGCGGCGATATTGGCTTTACCGCCAACCAGCGCAATCAGGCGATCTATATCCTGGGGATTGGATTTTTTCATTATGTTTTCCTGCCAGTTTCACGGAAGAGACAAGGGCAATCTGGAGCAGCGTGAAGATATCGGGTTCCGCGGGATAACATAAGTGGGAACGTTCCCATTTATGATTGCTGTCACAAAAAATCTGCGTTTTCCGGCTAAATTTACCGGACAGATCGCTACCGACGGCAGAGGTGGTACACTCAGCGAATTGGCTTTATGGCAGCGTTGCCCCGAACAAGGCTTACCTTTCAATACCATGCAATCATCTCAACCGCGTCTTACCATTAAAGATATCGCTCGTCTTAGCGGCGTCGGTAAATCTACCGTCTCCCGCGTGCTGAATAATGAAGGCAAGGTGAGCCAGCAAACCCGCGAGCGGGTAGAGGCGGTGATCCGCGAACAGGGTTTTATTCCGTCGAAATCTGCGCAGGCGATGCGCGGGCAGAGCGATAAAATCATCGGCATTATTGTTTCCCGTCTTGATTCCCCTTCGGAAAATCAGGCGGTACGGGCAATATTGCCGCTGCTGTATGAGCAGGGCTACGATTCCATTCTGATGGAGAGCTTATTGAACGCCGAGCTGGTAACGGAGCATTTGCGCGTGCTGCATCAGCGTAATGTCGATGGAGTCATTCTGTTTGGCTTTACCGGGCTGCACAGTGAGATGCTGCTGGAATGGCAAAGTAAAATGGTGGTGATGGTGCGTGAATACGCCGGATTATCCTCGGTATGCTTTGACGATACCGGCGCGGTCAGCTTGCTGATGAAGCGATTGCACCAGCAGGGCCATCAGCAAATCAGCTATATTGGCGTGGACGAAAAAGACGAAACCACCGGACGCCTGCGTCATCAGGCATACCGCGATGCCTGCCAGCACTATAATCTGACGCCGCATGCGGCGCTGGGCGATCTCAGCTATCAGAGTGGCTTCAACCTGGCGGCGCAGGTGATTAAACCCGACACCAGCGCGCTGATTTGTGCCTCGGATACCATTGCGCTGGGGGCGATCAAATACGTGCAGCAGCATCCGCAGACGCGGTTAAAAATTTGCAGCATTGGTCATACTCCGCTGCTGAGCTTTCTGTTTCCCGATACCGTGTCGGTGGATTTAGGCTTCAGCGATGCCGGACAGGCAGCGGCGCAACAGCTGGTTGGATTGCTGAACGGGCAGTGCGAAATTCGCCAGCTGACGGTTCGCTGTCAACTTGATTGAGTCAGTGCAATGTAAAGCGCACAAAAGGTCAGTGCACTTTTTTCTGCTGCCGTTACAATAGTTTCTTTGCACAGCTCAGTTGAGGCTTCCATGTTTGAATTATTAAAAAGTCTGGCATTCGCTGTCATCATGGTGCCGGTAGTGATGGCTCTTATCCTCGGTGCGATTTATGGCCTGGGTGAAGTGTTTAACATCATCTCCAAAATTGGCCATCGTGACGACCAGCCAGCTAAAAACCGCCAGTAATCCTGTTTTCAACGCCTGACTCTGTCAGGCGTTCTGTTTTATCCCCCCTCAATTTTCATCACCGTTTGCCGATAAACCACATGACAGCTTTTGAATTGTCGTTATATTATTGAATATATAACGTAACCTGGAGAGTGCTATGTCTGTTAAATTGAGCCGCTGGTTTACCGGCGCCGCGATAACGTTATCGCTGGCGGGCCACGCGGTGGCAGCTGACAATACTATTACCGTTTTTGCTGCGGCTTCGCTGACTAATGCGCTTGAGGATATTGCCACGCAGTATCAGCAGGGAAAGCCGGTTAAAATCGTCTCATCATTCGCCTCATCTTCGACGCTGGCGCGCCAGATTGAGCAGGGCGCGCCAGCGGATCTGTTTATCTCTGCCGACCAACAGTGGATGGACTATGCCATCGATAAACACAGCGTTGATAAGCAGACGCGTTACACGCTGCTGGGCAATGAACTGGTACTGATTGCCCCGACGGCCAGCCAGCCACAGCCGGTCGATATCAGTAAAACCACTGACTGGAAAAGCCTGCTGAAAGGTCAGCGGCTGGCGGTCGGCGACCCGGATCATGTGCCTGCCGGCATTTATGCTAAAGAGGCGTTACAAAACCTGGGTGCCTGGGAGACGCTGTCTCCGGTCATGGCGCGTGCCAACAATGTACGTGCAGCGCTGGCGCTGGTCGAGCGCGACGAAACGCCTTACGGCATTGTGTATGGCTCCGATGCGGTTGCCAGTAAAAAAGTGAAGGTAGTCGGAATCTTCCCGGCTGACAGCCACAAGCCGGTGGAGTATCCGATGGCGATTGTCAGCCAGCACCCTTCCGCCGCCGTCAGTGCCTTCTTTCAATACCTGAAAAGCCCGGAAGCGGCGGTCATCTTTAAACGCTATGGATTTGCACCGCGGACATGATATTGAGTGATGCCGAATGGCAGGCGGTTGAACTGAGCCTGAAAGTCTCCACGCTGGCGGTCATCTGCAGCTTGCCGCTCGGCATCCTGATGGCGTGGATTCTGGTGCGCTGTCATTTCCCCGGTAAAGCGTTACTCGACAGCGTCATCCATCTGCCGCTGGTGTTGCCACCGGTCGTGGTCGGTTATCTGTTGCTGGTGGCGATGGGACGACGCGGCTTTATCGGCGAATGGTTATATAACTGGTTTGGCTTCAGTTTTGCCTTTAGCTGGCGCGGCGCAGCACTGGCTTCGGCGGTGGTGGCTTTTCCGCTGATGGTCCGCGCTATACGTCTGGCGCTGGAAGCGGTCGATACCCGTCTGGAACAGGCGGCGCGTACGCTGGGAGCCGGGCGCTGGCGGGTGTTTTTCACCATAACGCTGCCACTGACGCTGCCGGGTATTATTGTTGGCACCGTGCTGGGTTTTGCCCGCTCACTGGGCGAATTCGGTGCCACCATTACCTTTGTGTCCAATATTCCGGGTGAAACGCGCACGATTCCACTGGCGATGTACACGCTGATTGAAACGCCGGGTGCTGAAGGCGCGGCGGCACGACTCTGCGTCATTGCTATCGTGCTGGCGCTGGCGTCGCTGCTGGTTTCCGAATGGCTGGCCCGCTGGGGCCGTAAACGGCTGGGGGCCTGATGCTGGAACTTAACTTCACTCAGCAACTGGGTAATCATCAGCTGAAGATAAACGAAAAACTGCCGGCGAAGGGCATCACCGCAATTTTCGGCGTATCCGGTGCGGGGAAAACTTCGCTGATCAACGCCATCAGCGGCTTAACCCAGCCGCAGCAAGGCTTTATCCGGCTTAATGGTCGGATGCTGAGCGACGCAAAAAACCGGATTAATTTACCGCCGGAAAAGCGTCGCGTCGGCTATGTATTTCAGGATGCGCGGCTGTTTCCACACTATCGGGTACGCGGTAATTTGCAGTACGGCATGGCGAAAAGCATGAAGCCGCAGTTTGACAGCCTGGTGCAGCTGTTGGGTATCGAACCGTTACTGGCACGCTTTCCCTGGTCGCTATCCGGCGGCGAAAAACAGCGGGTGGCAATTGGGCGTGCGCTACTGAGTGCGCCGGAAATTTTACTGCTGGATGAACCGCTGGCTTCGCTTGATATCCCGCGTAAACGTGAGCTGTTACCTTATTTGCAAAAGCTGGCGCAGCAGGTCGATATTCCGCTGCTGTATGTCTCGCACAGCCTGGATGAAATACTGCATCTGGCCGACAACGTGCTGGTGCTCGATCAGGGCAAAGTGAAAGCGTTTGGCGCGCTGGAACAGGTGTGGAGCAGCAGTGCGATGCGGCCTTGGCTGCCGCGTGCCGATCAGAGCAGCGTGCTGCGCGTGCAGGTGCAGGATCAGCACCCGCGCTATCAGATGACCGCGCTGTCGCTTGGCGATCAATCTATCTGGGTCAGTCGGCTGGAGCTGCCGCTGAAAACGCCGCTGCGCATCCGCATTCAGTCCGCTGATGTCTCGCTGGTATTGCAGCCGCCGCTTAACAGTACCATCCGTAATGTGTTACCCGCGAAGGTGACAGAGCTGCTGGACATTGAGGGGCAGGTCGAAGTCAAACTGCAGATCGGTAACAGCGAGCTGTGGGCGCGAATCACGCCCTGGGCGCGCGATGAACTGGCGATCAAGCCGGGCATGTGGCTGTATGCGCAGATTAAAAGCGTGTCGATCACGCCCTGATTACAGCACTTCGCGATAAATGATTTCTGCAATGCCCGGCTCGAGATTGGTGCCGATAACCCGGCCGGCGCGGGCTTTGATAGCTTCGTCGGCATTGCCCATCGCTACGCCTAAACCAACGGTTTCCAGCATGCTGAGATCGTTATAGTTATCGCCAAACGCCAGCACGTCACTCATTTGATAGCCTGCCGACTCCACCCACTGCGCCAGGCGCTTTCCTTTGCTGTTACCTTCTTTGGCAATATCAACCTGATCGTGCCATGACCATTCGCACGCCAGACCGAGCTGTTGTTCTACGCTGTCAGCGAACTGCTGTAATGCGCTGGTGTCTGGGTGGGAGAGGGCAAATTTCCAGATTGACTGTGCCGACTGCGCCGCTTCAGCCAGGCTGTCGACCTGCAGGAAGGTCGGACGCTGCGATTCCGGCAGTGACTGCGCCCAGTTAAGCGTGCGGGTGACGTGACCGGTGGCGTTCTGATACAGCATCGCGTTATCGACATACAGCAGACCATGAATCGACTGCTGCTCGAGCATTTCAATCACTCTTTGCGCCTGCGGTTTGGCCAGTGGGTCGGACGCCAGCACCTTTTTCGCCTGATAATCATACAAATAGGTGCCATTACAGCAGATTGCAGGTGTATCTAACGCCAGTGCCTGATAAAAAGGATGGATAGCCACGTGATGACGACCGGTGACGATCAGCACTTTTACGCCAGCCTGTTGCGCCTTCGCCAGTGCTTCCAGCGACTCAGGGAGTATGGTTTTATTGGGGGTCAGCAGGGTGCCGTCGAGATCAAGGGCAATTACGCGATAGCTCATAAGTCATTCCGGTGGTAATTATTAATAAGTCAATGATACTACACCTTGCTGCTGTTTCGACCAAACCAGCCGGTGACAAATCCAACTGACGGGCTGCCGTAAAACACGCTACGCTTTGCGGCAGGTCTCTCTTTCAGGCATTGAACAAGGAGCATTCATGAAACAAGTTGTCTACACCGCCAGCCCCGAAAGCCAGCAAATCCACGTCTGGCAGCTCAGCGAGCAGGGCGAGCTGACGTTACTGCAGGTGGTTGACGTCGCCGGACAGGTTCAGCCAATGGTAGTGAATCCGACCCAGGGTTTTCTCTACGTCGGTGCCCGCCCAGATTTTCGCGTGATCGCCTTCCGTATCGCTGAAGACGGTACGCTGACTGAGGCCGGACAGGCTTCGCTGCCGGGCAGCCCGAGCCATATTTCCACCGATCGCAACGGTCGCTTCTTATTCAGCGCCTCGTATAATGATGCCTCTTTCAGCATCAGCCCGATTGGTACAGACGGCCTGCCACAGGAGCCGAGCCAGGTGATTGCCGGACTGGAAGGCTGCCACTCGGCCAATGCTGATATCAGCAATCAGACGGTGTTTGTCCCGGCGCTGAAACAGGACCGCATCTGCCTCTATTCATTGAGCGCTGATGGCAAGCTGGAACCGCGTCAACAGGCGCAGGTCACTACCGTTGAGGGCGCAGGCCCGCGCCATATGGCGTTCCATCCGAATCAACAGTATGCCTATTGTGTGAACGAGCTCGACAGCACCGTAGACGTCTGGCAGTTGAACAATGCCGATGGTAAGGTTGAGCGAGTACAGAGCCTGGATATGATGCCGCAAGGCTTTAGTGATACGCGCTGGGCGGCCGATATTCACCTGACGCCAGATGGCCGTTATCTCTACGCCTGTGACCGTACCGCCAGTGTGATAACCGCATTCCGCGTTAGCGAAGAGGGTGGCCTGCTCGAAGTGGTTGGCTATCAGCCAACTGAACAGCAGCCGCGCGGTTTTAATATCGACCACAGCGGCCAGTATCTGGTGGCGGCAGGACAGAAGTCGCACCATATCGAAGTGTATAAAATCGCCGCTGAGACCGGGCTGCTTAACCCGTTAGCACGTTACGCGGTAGGCCAGGGGCCGATGTGGGTCGTGATTCACCAGCTGTAATTATCCAGAATGCCAGTTTCTAAAGTGGGCGGCGAAATGCCGCCCATTTAATTTTCTGAATTAATTGAAAATTACAGTTAACGATGCGCTGCCCAGGCTATGGAAATGCACATTAAAACCGAGCACCGCACCGCTGGCCTGCTCATCGACCTCCAGCTGTTCCACATCTAACGCATGGACGGTGAAGATATAGCGATGCGACTCACCTTGTGGTGGCGCGGCACCGCCGTATCCGGCCTGGCCGAAATCAGTGCGGGTCTGTACCGCCTCGTCAGGCAGTTCGGCAATGCCGGAACCCGCACCCTGCGGCAACGCCGTAATACTGGCCGGAATATTCGCCACGCCCCAGTGCCACCAACCGGAACCGGTCGGCGCATCAGGATCGTAACAGGTGACAACAAAACTTTTGGTGCCGGATGGCACCTCATCCCACGCCAGATGCGGAGAAATATTCTCTCCCAGGTAGCCCATGCCGTTAAACACATGGCGCTGCGGCATCTTCTCTCCGTGTTTAAGATCGTGGCTGTAAATTCTCATTAACGCTCCTGTGAATGATTTATCGCTGCAATAATTTCAGCAGGTCTTTAGCCGCTGCGGCGGAAGAGGCTGGATTCTGCCCGGTCACCAGATGGCCATCAGTCAGGCTGAGTACGCCCCAGTCATCGGTGCGTTCAAACTTTGCGCCCAGTTGTTTAAGCTGATCTTCCACTAAAAAAGGCACTACATCGGTCAGCCCGACCGCCTGTTCTTCACTGTTGGTAAACCCTGTCACGCGCTTGCCGGCCACCAGCGGTGTGCCGTCAGCATTCTTAACGTGACGCAGTACGCCGGGAGCATGACAGACCGCGCCAACCGGTTTACCGCTGGCATACAGGTTTTCAATCAGCGCGATGCTGTGCTTATCTTCGGCCAGATCCCACAGTGGGCCGTGACCGCCTGGGTAAAATACCGCGTCATATTTGCTGCTGTCGACAGTTTCCAGCTTCAGCGTATTGGCCAGCGCCTGCTGTGCGGCTGAATCCTGACGGAAGCGATCGGTATCGGCAGTTTGCGCCTCAGGCTGATCGCTGACCGGATCAAGCGGTGGCTGTCCGCCCAGCGGTGAAGCCAGCACCACATTGGCACCAGCATCTTTGAACACATAATAGGGGGCGGCAAATTCTTCCAGCCAGAAGCCCGTTGGCTTGCCGGTGTCGCCCAGTTTATTGTGGGAGGTTAATACCATCAGCACTTTCATTTTTGTTCTCCGGGTTGATCAGCGGCAACGCGTACCACTACTTTGCCAAAGTTTTTACCTTCCAGCATACCAATAAAGGTTTCCGGGGCGTTATCCAGCCCTTCAACCACATCTTCGCGGAACACAAAGCGATCTTCCGCCACCCACTGGCTCATCTGACGGAAAAATTCCTCAAAGCGATGGGCATAATCCTGAGTGATGATAAAGCCCTGCACGCGCAGACGTTTACGCAAAATGGCGCCCTGGAACTGCGTCAGGCGGTCCGGGCCGGCTGACGGGCCAGTCGCATTATAGCTGGCGATCAGCCCGCACATCGGGATACGGCCTTTGCTGTTCATCAGCGGTAGTACCGCATCAAATACTTTGCCGCCAACGTTCTCAAAGTAGACGTCAATGCCGTCGGCAGCGTAGCGTTTCAGCTTTTCGGCCAGATCGTCCTGATGGTGATCCAGGCACTTATCAAAGCCCAGCACTTCTTCGGCGTAGCGACATTTTTCCGCGCCGCCAGCGATACCAATCACATGGCAGCCTTTCAGTTTAGCGATTTGTCCGACAATCGAACCCACTGCACCGGTCGCGGCAGCCACCACCACAGTTTCGCCCGCCTGCGGCTGACCAATATCCAGCAGCCCCATATAGGCGGTGAAGCCAGTCATCCCCAGCATTCCCAGCGCCCAGGACGGGTGCTTGAGTACCGGGCCGCTTAGTTTAAATAGGCCGTTGCCGTCCGACAGGGCAAAGTCCTGCCAGCCGCTCTGGCTGACCACCCAGTCACCCGGCGCATAGTCATCATGGTTAGACTGTTCAACAATCGCGACGGTACCGGCGCCCATCACCTCATCTATTGCCACCGGTGGTACATAGGATGGGGCATCGCTCATGCGTCCGCGCATGTACGGATCGAGCGACAGCCAGACGGTGCGCAGCAGTACCTGCCCCTCTGCCGGGACAGGAACATGCTGATGCTCAATGCGGAAATTGGCTTCAGTCGGGGCACCGTGAGGGCGTGACGCCAGTACTACACGGCGATTGGTGTCTGTTAGTTGCGACATAATCGGCTCCTTTGCGTTTTAGTCAGTGACTAAAAGCGTAGCGCATCACTACTCGCCGTGCCCGCTGGCAGGCGTTCAGTGCCCCTGAAACAGCACAGGCTGTTCAACCGCGGCGATAATTGCATCGGTCAGCTGCTTAAGCGCTGATGCTTCAATCACATACGGTGGCATCAGATAGATTAAGCGACCAAATGGCCTGATCCAGACGCCTTGTTCAACAAAGAACTGCTGGATTTCCGCCATCTTGACCGGCTGGTGCGTTTCAATCACGCCGATGGCACCGAGTACGCGCGCATCGGCCACCCGCGGATGATCGCGCAGCGGTAACAGCGCGCTGCGCAGCTGCTGTTCGATGCTGGCGACCTGATCCTGCCAGTGGTTTTCCGCCAGTATCGCCAAGCTTTCGCTGGCTACCGCACAGGCCAGCGGATTGCCCATAAAGGTCGGGCCGTGCATAAAGCAGCCTGCTGCACCGTTACTGATGGTCTCTGCCACCTGACGAGTGGTCAGCGTGGCAGAGAGCGTCATGGTGCCGCCGGTCAGAGCTTTACCAACGCAGAGAATATCCGGCGTGATATCGGCATGTTCACAGGCGAACAGTTTGCCCGTGCGGCCAAAGCCGGTGGCGATTTCATCGGCGATCAGCAGTACCTGATGCTGGTCACACAGCTCACGCACCCGCTGCAAATAGCGCGGATGATAAAAACGCATGCCGCCCGCGCCCTGCACAATCGGCTCCAGAATCACCGCCGCCAGCGACGATTTATGGTTGCCGATCAGCTGTTCAAACGAATCGACATCGCGCTCCAGCCAGCGGTCGTCAAAGCGACACTGTGGCGCATCGGCAAAGCGATGGCTCGGCAGGTAACCCTGATACAGGCTGTGCATCGAGTTTTGCGGATCGCAGACCGACATCGCGGCAAAAGTATCGCCGTGATAACCGTTACGCAGGGTGAGAAATTGCTGACGCTTTTCGCCGCGCGCCTGCCAGTATTGCAGCGCCATTTTCATCGATACTTCGACCGCTACCGAGCCGGAATCGGCGAGAAATACACACTCCAGGGCCGCTGGCGTCATCGCCACCAGCTTACGGCACAGCGCGACCGCTGACGGATGCGTAATGCCGCCAAACATCACGTGCGACATCTGGCCGATCTGCTGCTGCATTGCCTGATTGAGGCGCGGATGGTTATAACCGTGGATCGCCGCCCACCAGGATGACATGCCATCGACCAGCAGGCGTCCGTCGCTCAGTTGCAGTGAGGTTCCCTCAGCCGCAACGACCGGATAGCAGGGCAGGGGATCGGTCATCGAGGTATAGGGGTGCCAGATATGATTGCGGTCAAAAGCGAGGTCGGATGGGGTCATAGTGAGACTTGTAAACCAAAATAAAAAGATTTAGTTTACAAGTATAACTCAGCAGTGAATATTTACGACCCCCTTTTTTTGGAGCAAGCAATGGCAAACCGTTGGACAATCGCACAGGCGCAGGCCCTGTTTAACAAGCCTTTTCTCGAACTGATGTTCGAAGCGCAGCAGGTGCATCGCCAGCATTTTGATCCGCGACAGGTGCAGGTCAGTACCCTGCTTTCAATCAAAACCGGAGCCTGCCCGGAAGATTGTAAATACTGTCCGCAGAGTGCACGTTATAAAACCGGTCTGGAATCCGAACGCCTGATGGAAGTCGAAGAGGTGCTGGCGTCAGCACGCAAGGCGAAAGCCGCCGGCTCCAGCCGTTTTTGTATGGGCGCAGCCTGGAAAAATCCGCACGATCGCGATTTACCCTACCTTGAGCAGATGGTGAAAGGGGTCAAGGCGATGGGCATGGAAACCTGCATGACGCTCGGCACGCTGAACGACAGCCAGGCGCACCGCCTCGCTGACGCCGGTCTCGATTTTTACAATCACAACCTCGATACCTCGCCAGAATTTTACGGCAGCGTGATCACCACCCGCAGCTATCAGGAGCGTCTGGATACGCTGGGTAAAGTGCGCGATGCCGGGATTAAAGTCTGTTCCGGCGGCATTGTCGGGCTGGGCGAAACGGTGAAAGATCGCGCGGGTCTGCTGGTACAGCTGGCGAATTTGCCGGTGCCGCCAGAAAGCGTGCCCATCAATATGCTGGTGAAAGTGAAAGGCACGCCGATGGCTGATAACGAAGACGTCGAGCCGTTTGATTTTATCCGCACCATTGCCGTGGCGCGCATTATGATGCCGGCTTCCCATGTACGCCTGTCAGCCGGTCGCGAGCAGATGAGCGAGCAGACGCAGGCAATGTGTTTTATGGCCGGAGCCAACTCGATTTTCTACGGTTGCAAATTGCTGACTACGCCAAACCCTGAGGAAGATAAAGACCTGCTGTTGTTCCGCAAGCTGGGGCTGAATCCTGAGCACACCACCACTGACGCAGGGGATAACGAGCAGCAGCATGTGTTGACCGAGCAGCTGTTTAATGCCGATAGCGATAAGTTTTACAACGCGGCGGTCTGATGAGCTGGCAACACCGCATACAGCAGGCGCTGACGCAGCGCCGGGAAACCGGCCGACTGCGTCAGCGCATCCTTAATCAACAAGGCGATGCGCGCTGGATTGAGGTCAATAACCAGCGTTATCGCAACTTTTCCGGTAACGATTATCTTGGACTGAGCCACGATTTACAGGTGATACGTGCCTGGCAGCAGGGGGCTGAACGCTACGGCGTTGGCTCTGGCGGCTCGGGGCACGTCACCGGTTATACCGCTGCCCATGCCGAGTTCGAAGCGCAGCTGGCCGACTGGCTCGGCTATTCCCGCGCCTTGCTGTTTATTTCCGGTTTTGCGGCAAATCAGGCGCTGATTGCGGCGTTAATGGCGAAAGGTGACCGTATCTTCGCCGATAAATTAGCGCACGCTTCATTGCTGGAAGCCGCGAGCCTTAGTCCGGCAACCCTGCGTCGTTTCAGCCACAATCAGCCCGCCAGCCTGCAAAAATTGCTGGCCGGTGACAGCGCAGCGGAAACGCTGGTGGTGACCGAAGGGGTATTCAGCATGGACGGCGATGCCGCTCCGCTGGCGCAGCTGCATCAACTGGCACGGCAGGCCAGCAGCTGGCTGATGGTGGATGACGCGCACGGGATTGGGGTGCTGGGCGAGCAGGGGCGTGGCAGCTGCTGGCAGCAACAGATCAAACCGGAATTGCTGGTGGTCACCTTTGGCAAAGCTTTTGGCGTCAGCGGGGCCGCGGTGCTCTGCGATAACGATACCGCCGACTATTTGTTGCAGTTTGCCCGTCATCTGATTTACAGCACCTCAATGCCGCCTGCGCAGGCCTGTGCGTTACAGGCAGCACTCAGGGCGGTTCAGCAGGGCGACGAACTGCGGCAGCAGCTGGATGAAAATATCGCCCGTTTTCGTCGTGGCGCAGGCGAACTGCCCTATGCCCTCGGCGATTCACAAACGGCGATCCAGCCGCTGATCGTCGGGGAAAACCAGGCCGCCGTGGCGTTAGCTGAGCGGTTACGCGCGCGCGGCTGCTGGGTGACAGCGATCCGCCCGCCTACCGTGCCGCCGGGCACCGCAAGACTGCGGATTACGCTGAATGCCAGCCAGCAGCCAGATGATATCGATGCACTACTGGAGAGGCTGTATGACGCTCAGGGTGAATAAACAGGCGGTGGCGCAGGCATTTGGCCGCGCCGCGCACAGTTATAACCAGCATGCTGAGCTGCAACGACGTTGCGGTGAGCAGCTGATGTCGCTGATCGATATCACCCCGTATCACCGCATACTGGATGCAGGCTGTGGCACCGGCTGGTTCAGCCAGCGCTGGCGTGAGCGCGGTTGCGAAGTGACAGCGCTCGATCTTTCTGCGGCGATGCTGGCACAGGCGCAAAATTGCCAGGTCGCGCACCACTATCTGCATGGCGATATCGATGCGATACCGCTGCCCGATCGGGCGGTCGATCTCTGCTGGAGCAATCTGGCAGTACAGTGGTGCGATGATTTAGCCCATGCGCTTAACCAGCTGTGTCGGGTGACGCGCGTCGGCGGCAAGGTGCTGTTTTCCACGCTGGCAGCCGACTCGCTCAGCGAAGTGCGTGATGCTTGGTTACAGGTTGACGGTGCGGTACACGTCAATCCTTTTCTTCCCGTTGAACAGATCGCCGCTGCCGCTGCCGGAAGGTCAATGCAGCTGAGCCAGCAGACGCTGACGCTGGCTTTCCCGGACGTGCTGTCGGCGATGCGTTCGCTAAAGGGGATTGGCGCAACCCATGTGCATCAGGGCCGCAGTGCCGGACTGATGACCCGCCAGCGTCTGCAGCAGCTGGAGAACGTCTGGCAACGCGACGCGCGCGGTTTTCTGCTCAGTTACCATTTAGTGTTTGGAGTGATTCATTGTGAGTAAACGCTGGTTCGTCACCGGAACCGATACCGAAGTGGGAAAAACCGTCGCCAGCAGCGCCTTGTTGCAGGCGGCGGTGCGGGCAGGCTATTGTGCTGTCGGCTACAAGCCGGTGGCATCGGGCTGTGAGTCAACGCCCGCTGGGTTGCGCAACAGCGACGCGCTGGCGCTGCAAAAATACAGTGCGCTGGCATTGGATTATCATGAGGTGAATCCGCTGGCCTTTCTTGAGCCGACTTCGCCGCATATCGTCAGCGCCGAGCAGGGCAGAGCGATTACGTTCAGCCAGATGTCGGCCGGGCTGGCGCAGCTCAGTGCCAAAGCGGACTGGGTGCTGACCGAAGGGGCAGGCGGCTGGTTTACGCCGCTTTCTGAGCAGACGACGTTTGCCGACTGGGTCAGACTGGAACAGCTGCCGGTAATCCTGGTGGTCGGAGTTAAGTTGGGCTGTATTAATCATGCCATGCTGACCGCGCAGGCGATTGCCGCCGCCGGATTGCCGTTCGCTGGCTGGATTGCTAACGATATTGCGCCGCCAGGTAAGCGGCATCAGGAATATCTCGCCACGCTGCGCCAACGGCTGCCGGCGCCGTTTTTAGGCGAAATCCCGTGGCTGACCAGCCCTGAAGCATTCGACCACGCAGGCGACTTCCTGCGGCTGCCAGATTAACCGGCGCGGGACGATTGATGTCGTCCCGCCCTGTTACGACGCCGTCAGCCACATATTGACCATACTGTCATCCAGCTGGGCAACCTTACCCTGCGCCACGTTACGTCCACGATGCAGCAGCAGAAAGTAGTGCGCCACGCGGCGAATCACCGACAGGCGCTGCTCCAGCAGCAGAATCGTCAGGCCAAAATCATGATTAAGACGATAAATCAGGTTGCCCATCTCCTCCTCCAGCCACGGTGACATCCCCTCGGTCGGCTCATCAAGAATCAGTAATTTCGGCTGTAACACCAGCGCGCGTGCCAGCGCCAGCTGCTGCTGTTGCTCGACAGGCAGCTCGCCGCTGCGTTGATGGCGCAATGCGTAAAGATGTGGAAACAGGTCATACACCATGGCGGGAATGGCGCAGTGGCGGTCGTTCTGTCCGGCCAGTAGCGCAATCAGTAAATTTTCTTCAATGGTTAACTGCGAGAAAATATGGCGCCCCTGCGGCACATAGCCGATGCCCATCCGCGCCCGGGTCTCCATCGGTTGCAGCAGCAGATTTTTCGGCGGCGCGCCATTTTCCTGCCACGTCATGCTGCCGCTGTTGACCGGCAAGTTGCCCATAATGCAGTTGACCAGCGTGGTTTTTCCCATGCCCGGACGCCCGATAATTCCGGTACAAGTACCGGGCGGCAGATCGAGATCAACATCCCACAAAATATGGTTCTGACCATAAAATTGATTAACCGCACGTAAACTTAGCATCGGGCACACTCCTTCGGGATTATCTTGCGCTGGCAACGGGCTTTGCTGGCCCGGTGTTTATAAGCGCGAGGTAGTAAAGACGTGCTGCAATTAACAGGCCAGCTCGTATCAGAAAAAGTTAACTTTTACCTTTGGCGAGTAATTAAGCCTTTCAATTAGTCAGTGGAGTTAAATAATCACATAAGGTTAACAGTGGCCTGCACTGTTACGGTGCTTATGACTGGGCTGAGTGGTGCAAAGGGAGCGGAATTGGGCAATATCGACGAGAAGCGCATCCCAAAAACAATGTCCGAAAACAGTGGCATGGCGCGGCAAGTTATGCATTGCATAGGCCGTTTAGCGATAAGAAAAGATGAAAAAAAGCGAAAAAAAAATATTTCAGCGCGCAGAACGGGTGCAGCACAGATTTATACACACCTGATGTTTCGGGCGCTGAAATCAGTTATCCACTATTCCTGTGGATAACCTTGTGCATTAGATACTGAAAACATGTGATAAGCGAGAGCGGACGCGGCTTCGGCTTTAACTGATGCTTATCTCGACTCAGGAATCAATTGAAATGAAATCAACAAGTTGATGAAAATCAAGCCTGCGGCATTTCCGACATTTCCTCTGTGACGCTTTCGCGACAGTGCGCTTGACAAATGTTAAAGGTTCAAAACTTCTGGGGATAACCTTATCGACCTGTCCTCAGGCATTTGTCCAGTAAAGTCGGAGAAAAGTCAGTGATTACTCTGAGACCACACATTGTGCGAAATAACTGTTATTATATCCAGTATAATTTTCTGGAAAATTTGCCAAGGGGGAGTAGAATTACACTCCGGTTCGCGCTTTTCTTCTTCAGGTAGCCCATCAATGAGCAAAGTTTTTAAACTTAATTCCGCATTTAAACCTTCTGGCGACCAGCCCGAGGCAATTCGACGCCTTGAGGAAGGGCTGGAAGATGGTCTTGCCCATCAGACGCTGCTGGGGGTGACCGGCTCAGGAAAAACCTTTACCGTCGCAAATGTGATTGCCGATCTTAATCGCCCGACGATGGTGCTGGCGCCAAACAAAACGCTGGCTGCGCAGCTGTACGGCGAGATGAAAGAGTTTTTCCCCGATAATGCGGTGGAGTATTTCGTCTCATATTACGACTACTATCAGCCCGAAGCCTATGTGCCAAGCTCAGATACCTTTATCGAGAAAGACGCCTCGGTGAACGAACATATTGAGCAAATGCGGCTGTCGGCCACCAAAGCGCTGCTGGAACGCCGCGATGTGATTGTGGTGGCTTCGGTATCGGCGATTTATGGTCTGGGCGATCCCGATCTTTATCTGAAAATGATGCTGCATCTGACGCGCGGCATGATAATCGATCAACGTTCGATTCTGCGTCGTCTGACCGAATTGCAGTACACGCGCAATGACCAGGCGTTTCAGCGCGGGACTTTCCGCGTGCGCGGCGAGGTTATCGATATCTTTCCGGCGGAATCCGATGAAATTGCGCTACGCGTTGAGCTGTTCGATGAAGAAGTCGAGCGGCTGTCGTTGCTGGACCCACTGACCGGCCAGGTGCTGGAGGTGCTGCAACGCTATACCATCTACCCGAAAACCCACTACGTTACGCCACGTGAACGTATTTTACAGGCGATGGAAGAGATCAAAGTTGAGCTGGCGGATCGTCGTCAGGTGCTGCTGGCCAACAATAAGCTGCTGGAAGAGCAGCGCCTGTCGCAGCGTACACAGTTCGATCTCGAGATGATGAACGAGCTGGGTTACTGCTCCGGGATCGAAAACTATTCGCGCTACCTTTCAGGTCGTGGACCGGGCGAAGCGCCGCCAACGCTGTTTGACTATCTGCCAGCTGATGGCCTGCTGGTGGTGGATGAGTCGCACGTTACGATTCCGCAAATTGGTGGCATGTATCGCGGCGACCGTGCGCGTAAAGAGACGCTGGTGGAGTATGGCTTCCGTCTGCCGTCGGCGCTGGATAACCGCCCGATGAAATTCGAAGAGTTCGAAGCGCTGGCACCACAGACCATTTATGTCTCCGCGACGCCGGGTAACTACGAGCTGGAGAAATCGGGTGAAGAGATTATCGATCAGGTGGTGCGCCCGACCGGTCTGCTCGATCCGATTATCGAAGTGCGTCCGGTCGGGACTCAGGTCGATGACCTGTTGTCTGAGATCCGTAAGCGGGCGGCGATTAACGAAAGGGTGCTGGTGACCACGCTGACCAAGCGCATGGCGGAAGATCTGACCGAGTACCTTGAGGAGCATGGCGAAAAGGTGCGCTATCTGCACTCGGATATCGATACTGTCGAAAGGGTGGAGATTATCCGCGATCTGCGCCTCGGCGAGTTCGATGTGCTGGTGGGGATCAACCTGCTGCGTGAGGGGCTTGATATGCCAGAGGTGTCGCTGGTAGCGATACTGGATGCCGACAAAGAGGGCTTCCTGCGCTCCGAACGTTCGTTGATTCAGACCATTGGTCGCGCCGCGCGTAATATCAACGGCAAGGCGATTCTGTATGGCGATCGCATTACCAACTCGATGGCGAAGGCCATCGGCGAGACCGAGCGCCGCCGTGAGAAGCAGGAGCAGTACAACAAAGAGAATGGCATTGTGCCGCAGGGCCTGAACAAGAAAATCGCTGATATCTTGCAGATTGGACAGGGCACCGGCAAAAACAAAAACAAAGGGCGTGGCAAATCAACCCGCGTGGCGGCCGAGAGCGAGGGCAGCTACCTGGCGCTGACGCCGCAGGCGTTGCAGAAGAAAATTCATGAGCTGGAATCACTGATGCAGCAACATGCGCAGAATCTGGAGTTTGAGGAGGCTGCGGCGGTGCGCGATCAGTTGCATGAGGCGCGTGAACTGTTTATTGCGGCTTCCTGATTGGGTGCGGCTATCCGGCGGGCTGTGAAATCTGGCCCGCCGGAAGTCAGGCAATCGCCTGAATAGCATGTTCCAGCGCAATACGCAGCAGCTGGCGGTCGTGACGGTGTTTGATATCAGCGGCTTCCAGCGGCTCACGGATCAGCAGACGATCCTCAACTCCCTGGGTTTCTCGCTGCGGGCCGGTTACCACCGCATCAATGACTTTCTTACCGATCACTTTTTCCATCATTGTCAGCTTGTCGGCCAGCGTCAAATCAGCGGCTGCCGGGCTGACTTCGCGACCGAGATTATCAATAAACACCATCGTTGCCGGCGTGCGGCGCAGTGCCTGGGCCATATCAGGCATTAGCAGAACCGGCATCAGGCTGGTATAGAAGCTGCCGGGACCGATTAAAATCAGATCGGCTTCGCCAATGGCCTCAATCGCTTCACGGGTGGCGTTTACCGCTGGCGAAAGCATCAGCTCCTGCGGTGGCAGGGTTAACTGATCGATATCGGTTTCGCCATAGACCCAATTACCCTCAGCATCGAGCGCCACTAAATCGACCGGCTGTTCTGACATTGGAATCAGAAAAGCATCAACTTTCAGCAGATTACGGATCAGATTAATCGCTTCAATCGGTCGCACGCTGAGGTGGTCGAGCGCTTTCAGCATCAAATTACCGAGATTATGGCCCGATAATTCGCCATTACCGTTAAAACGGTACTCAAACATCGCTGAGGCGACGCTTGGTTCAGTAATTAACTGATTAAGGCAGTTACGCATATCGCCCCAGGCGATGCCGCCTTCTGAGCGACGAATACGGCCGGTCGAACCGCCATTGTCGGTAGTGGTGACGATGCCGGTCAGTCTTGAACCCAGGGGTGACAGCGCTGACATCACGCGACCTAATCCGTGTCCACCGCCGAGTGCCACCACGCGGTCTAAATCCGCTAGTGTGCGATTACGCATTCACCAAAACTCCTCTGTCGCTCATCTTTGCCGGTTGCGGCTCTTTATAGCACAAACTGCTTATGCTCCGCATAACTGACGGGTATCAAAGTTATCGGGAGGATATTAGCTTATCATGCGGCGAAAAGGTGGTGAAAAGTGTCTAACCGACCGCTATGTATCAACATATACAACGAAACTGTTTCTGGCAACGCCATAAGGTTAGCGCTAAAATTATTTCACCATGACTTGCAGGGATTCTGCAAATCACACTCTAGCCTTTGTGCCTAAGTCCGCGAAACGCGAGATAGGGCACACTGGCCGTAGCCTCTGAGCTACCAGGGTGCAGAAAGAAATGACTGCATCTCCCAATCTGGAAAGGTGTTCTGGTGTCACAACTTATTGATAATTTTGAGCGTAAGTTTTACTACCTGCGCTTATCGATCACTGATGTATGCAACTTTCGTTGCAACTACTGCCTGCCTGACGGCTACAAGCCGCAGGGCACCACCAATAAAAGCTTCCTGTCGCTGGATGAGATCGGCCGGGTTACCCGTGCGTTTGCGGCTTCGGGTACTGAAAAGGTGCGGCTGACCGGCGGTGAGCCGTCTCTGCGTCGTGATTTTGTCGAGATCATTGCTGCCGTGCGGGAAAATCGCGCTATCCGTCAGCTGGCGGTGACCACGAATGGCTATCGTCTCGAACGCGATGTGGCGGCATGGCGTGCCGCCGGACTGACGGCGCTGAATGTCAGCATTGACAGTCTTGACGCCCGCCAGTTTCATGCGATTACCGGACAAGATAAATTTCATCAGGTGATGCGCGGTATCGATGCCGCCTTTGACGCTGGTTTCGACAAAGTCAAAGTTAATACCGTACTGATGCGCGATGTTAATCATCACAGTCTGGATACCTTCCTCGACTGGATCAAAACCCGACCAATTCAGCTGCGTTTTATCGAGCTGATGGAAACCGGTGATGGCGGTTCCCTGTTCCGTAAGCACCATATTTCTGGCGAAGTGATTCGCGACCAGCTGATTAATCTCGGCTGGCAGCGCCTGCCGCGCGCGCGCAGCGATGGCCCGGCGCAGGTGTTTCGTCATCCGGATTATCAGGGCGAAATCGGGTTGATCATGCCCTACGAAAAAGACTTTTGCGCCAGCTGTAATCGTCTGCGCGTGTCGGCCATCGGCAAGTTGCATCTGTGCCTGTTTGGAGACGGCGGCGTATCACTGCGCGATTTGCTGGTCAGCGATGATCAGCAGCAGGAGTTACAGGCGCGTATCGCCGCCAGTCTGCAAACCAAAAAGCAGACTCACTTTCTGCATCAGGGTAATACTGGCATCACTCAGAATCTCTCTTTTATTGGCGGCTAACCGGCCTGGAGAAGTCCAATGGGTAAAACTCAACCCGAATTTGTCTCTGCGGCGATTGCCGTATTAACCGTTTCCGATCGTCGCGATGCGTCGAACGACAGCTCCGGTGACTATCTGCGTGAGGCCGCTACCGACGCCGGCCATCAGGTGATTGACCACGCGATTGTCAAAGATAATAAGTATCGCATCCGCGCGATTGTCTCCAGCTGGATTGCCAGCAGTGATGTGCAGGTGATTCTGATCAACGGCGGTACCGGATTTAATGCTGGCAACAGCACGCCGGAAGCATTGCTGCCGCTGTTCGACCGGGAAATTGAGGGGTTTGGTGAACTGTTTCGTATGGTGTCCTACGAGGATATCGGCAGCGCTACACTGCAATCGCGCGCATTGGCCGGTATGGCCAACCAGACGCTAATTTTTGCTGTACCGGGTTCCGGTAATGCCTGCCGCAGCGCGTGGGAGCGCATTATTGTCGATCAGCTTGATGCCCGCACCCGCCCGTGTAATTTTATTTCGCACTTAAAGAAGCCGTAACGATGTCACAATTAACCCATATCAATGCCTCAGGTGAGGCGCACATGGTGGACGTTTCCGCCAAAACTGAAACGGTGCGCGAAGCACGCGCCGAAGCCTGGGTGGTGATGCACCCTGATACCCTGCAAATGATTATCGACGGCAGCCACCATAAAGGCGATGTGTTTGCCACGGCACGTATCGCCGGGATTCAGGCAGCGAAACGTACCTGGGAATTGATTCCGTTATGTCATCCGCTGATGCTGAGCAAAGTGGAAGTCAGCCTGCGCGCCGAACCTGAGCACAGCCGGGTACGCGTGGAGTCACTCTGCCGCTTAACCGGAAAAACCGGCGTGGAGATGGAAGCGCTGACCGCGGCGTCGGTGGCGGCCTTAACTATCTACGATATGTGTAAAGCGGTACAAAAAGATATCACCATCGATAATCTGCGCCTGCTAAGTAAAAGCGGCGGCAAGTCCGGAGATTTTCAGGCGGTGACCCATGCTTAACGTGCTGTTTTTTGCCCAGGTGCGTGAGCTGGTGGGGACCGATCGTTTAAGCCTGAATGCCGACTACCCGGATGTCGAGAGCCTGCGCGCGGCGCTGGCAGAACAGGGCGATCGCTGGGCGCTGGCGCTGGAGTCCGGCAAACTGCTGGCCGCGGTTAACCAGACGCTGGTGTCAATGCAACACCCGCTTAATGCTGGCGATGAAGTCGCCTTTTTTCCACCGGTAACCGGAGGTTAGAATGGAGACCCGTATTCGCGTCGGCCATCAGCCATTTTCGATGGCTGAAGAGTATCAGTGGCTGGCTGCCTGTGATGAAGATGGCGCGGTGGTAACTTTTACCGGCAAGGTGCGTAATCATAATCTGGGGGATAATGTCTCCGCGCTGACGCTGGAATATTATCCGGGAATGACGGAAAAAGCGCTGGAAGAGATTGTTGCCGAGGCGCGTCAGCGCTGGCCGTTACAGCGCGTGACGCTGATTCATCGCGTTGGCGAACTGTTTCCCGGTGATGAAATTGTGATGGTGGGGGTTACCGGCGCGCACCGTGCAGCGGCGTTTGCCGCCGCCGAGTTTATGATGGATTACCTGAAAACCCGCGCACCGTTCTGGAAGCGCGAGGCGACAGCCGATGGCGATCGTTGGGTGGATGCGCGAGACAGCGATCGGCAAGCTGCAAGCCGTTGGAATTCATCAGCCGGGTAGCGCTGCCTGCTCTGTAAGGATAAGATTAGCCGGCTGTCACTAAAAAGGTGGCGCCGAAGTTACTCAAGGTTAAAAGGATTTTTTATGTGGGTTTTACTGGCTGGCTCGTTACTTACCGCTGGATTTAACCGCAGCGTTGGCATACTGATGCTGGTGCTGTCCATTCTCTGGGCCGCCTCTATCGGGGTGGTCGAGCCATTGGGCCTGTGGGGAATGGTGTGCGTGGCGATCATTGCATTGCTGCTCAGGCGTTACCGCCATATCCAGGCGATTGCTATCAGCGCTGAACTGCTTTTACTGTTTATTGCCCTGAATTTACTCAGCCATTTTTTCCCCGGATTCAACAATCCTAAACTGCTGGATAATGTGCGGGTTGGCGCGCTGAGTGCGCCATTTTCGATGTATTACAACTTCGATAAAGCATTGATTCCTTTTGTCCTGTTGGCTGCTCTGCCGACGCTTTATTGCTGTAAGCCACTGCGCCGCACCCGGCCCCGTAACTGGCTGCTGCTGATCGCATCGGTGCCATTGCTGCTGCTGCTGGCTACCGCCGTCGGAGGCCTGAAGCTGGAGCTGCATTATCCGACATGGTTCTGGCAGTTTGCGCTGGCCAATCTGTTTTTTGTCAGCCTCGCCGAAGAAGCACTGTTTCGCGGTTATTTGCAGCGCCGTCTAAGCCAGCTTATTGGTCCGGTCTATGGCTTACTGGTCAGTGCCCTGCTGTTTGGCATCAGTCATCTGGCGGGCGGCATGTTGCTGGTGGCGTTTGCTTCGCTGGCCGGGGTGATTTTCGGGCTGGCGTGGATGTGGAGCGGCAGTCTGTGGGTCGCAGTGCTGTTTCACTTCGCACTCAATTTGCTGAATTTGCTGTTTTTCACTTATCCGATGTACCAACCCGCCTGATCCGCGGAAAATGGTCTAATCTGATGGATTCGCTGCGGCAGCCTGGTTAAGGTGCCTGCCGCAGATAAAAATCATAAGGATCGGCATGTTATCCCCAGTTCGCCCGCGCGGCATTTTGCTGTCAGTCTTATTAGTGCTGGCAGGATGTAGTAGTAAAAAAACCATTGAAGCTCCCGCCAAAAGCCCGGCGGAAGTCAAAGCGCAAATAACCCGGTTAATGCCGACGAAAGTCAGTAACAAATCGGCGTGGGCGACGGATATCTATACCGCCCTGCGTACGCAGGAGATTGAGCCGAGCAAGGCCAATATTTGTGCCGTGATTGCCGTAACCGATCAGGAATCGACTTTTGATGCCAACTCGCCGGTGCCGGGGCTGCCCAAAATTGCCTGGGGTGAGATTGAACGTCGTGCCGCAAAAGTTCATGTGCCACTGTTTATGGTGCGCACTGCGCTAATGATCAACTCGCCTGATGGCAAAAGCTACAGTGAACGCCTCGACAAGGTACGCAGTGAAAAGGAACTGAGCGCCATCTTTGACGACTTTATCGATATTGTACCGATGGGACAGACGCTGTTTGGCGATCTTAACCCGGTTCATACCGGCGGACCGATGCAGGTCAGCATCGCTTTCGCTGAAGCCAACGCCAAAGGCTATCCGTATCCGATTGATGGCTCGATTCGCCGTGAAGTGTTCAGCCAGCGCGGAGGGATCTGGTTCGGTACCCGCCATCTGCTGGGGTATCCGGCAAACTACAGCCAGCCGCTGTATCGTTTTGCCGACTTTAACGCCGGCTGGTACGCCAGCCGAAATGCGGCGTTTCAGGCAGCGGTCACCCGCGCCAGCGGCATGAAGCTGGCGCTGGACGGCGATTTAATCCTGTACGGTTCTGACAAGCCCAGCTCGACTGAACTGGCGGTGCGTACGCTGGCCAGGCAGCTGGACATCAGCGATCGGGCGATTCGTCGCGCGCTGGAGAAAGGCGATACGCCGGAGTTTGAAAAAACCGACTTGTGGAAGGACCTGTTCACGCTGGCTGATAAGACGGCGGGTAAGCGTCTGCCGCGTGAGGTATTGCCGGGCATTAAACTGGAAAGCCCGAAAATCACCCGTAATCTGACCACTGCGTGGTTCGCCCAGCGGGTCGACAGTCGCTATCAGGCCTGTATGGCGCGTTAATAAATACTCAACGGCGGGAAATGAATCAAAAACTGCAACAATAGCAAATAGCAAAAATGGCCCAAATTGTGCCAAACTTTAGGTAGTGATTTCACTTTTACGCTAAGGAGCGCGTTATGGATCGATATCCACGTTCTAACGGTTCGATTGTTCAGCAGGCCGGAACCGGTCTGCAAACCTACATGGCCCAGGTTTATGGTTGGATGACCTGTGGCTTACTGTTAACCGCCTTTGTTGCCTGGTTTGCGGCGAACACGCCGTCGGTGATGCAACTGGTGTTTGCTAATCAGATTACCTTTTTTGGTCTGATCATCGTTCAGCTGGTACTGGTGTTTGTGCTGTCCGGTATGGTGCATAAGATGAGCGGGGCAGTGGCCACCGCGCTGTTTATGCTCTATTCAGCGCTGACCGGTTTAACCATGGCCAGTATTTTCCTGGTTTACACCTATTCATCGATTGCCAGCACCTTCTTTATTGCTGCCGGGATGTTTGGTGCCATGAGTTTCTGGGGCTACACCACCAAACGCGATCTTAGCGGCATGGGCAATATGCTGTTTATGGCGCTGATTGGTATCGTGCTGGCAACGCTGGTGAATTTCTGGCTGAAAAGTACCGCACTGATGTGGGCAGTAACTTATATCGGGGTGGTGGTGTTTGTGGGGCTGACCGCTTACGACACGCAGAAACTGAAAAATATTGGTGAAGGCATCAATGTCGACGATAAAGAAAATCTGCGTCGTTTCTCGATTATGGGCGCTTTAACGCTCTATCTGGACTTTATCAACCTGTTCCTGATGCTGTTACGCATTTTCGGCAACCGCCGCTAATCGCAGCAATCTGTTTGTCATCTCCAGGGGAGCCGATAATTGCTCCCCTGGAGTCTTCCAGCATTAGCCGGTAACGGCCTTACATATTCTGCTCATTCTTCTTGCGCAGGCTATTGGCGCGGCCTTCCAGCCCTAAATAGAGCACCAGCGCCAGCAGCAGCGGGGCAATAAAATAGAGCACGCGATAGGCCAGCAGCGCAGCAATAATGCTGCCGTGGGAGGCATGCTGACCGCTTAACAGCGCAAGGAACACCGCTTCCAGCACGCCGATCCCGGCCGGGATATGCACGATGACCCCGGCGATACTGCTGATCAATAACACCCCCAGTACAATCGGATAACCCACCTGTTGCGCCAGCAGCAGCCAGATAATTGCGCCCATTACCATCCAGTTAGCGCTGGATACCACGAACTGAAACAGCGCCATACGCAGCGACGGCAGCGCCAGCTTCTGGCCTTTGATCGTCCAGCGACGGCGTTTTGAAAAAGTGCAGAGCGCAAGATACACCACCACCAACGCCAGCAGCGCCACGCCAATTATCCGCAGCGTTCCCTCGCCGATAAACCAGCCTTTGGGAATGGGCACCATGCCCCAGCTAAACACCACCCCGGCCAGCAAGATATAGCCCAGCCAGTTAGTGGCAATACTGAGTGAAAAGATGCGCGTAATGGTACTGCCGGACAGGCCAAGACGCGAATAGAGGCGGTAGCGCATCGCCACGCCGCCAACCCAGGTGCTGAGCGTCAGGTTAAAGGCATAACAGATAAATGACACCAGCATCACCTGGCGTTTGGCCAGCTTGTGGCCACAGTAAGCGCGGCCGATAAGATCGTACAGGCCGTAGGTCAGATAGCTGACAATCACCAGCGCAACCGCCGCGAGGATCGCCGTTCGGTTGTAATTGATGATGACGTTATACACATCCTCCCAGTTAACCTTTTTCGCGTAAATCACCAGCAGCACAATCACGGCGGCAAAAAACAGCCAGGTGAGGATTTTTTTTGCCAGCTTCCACTTCGGATGCGCTTTTGACATTACGATTTCGCTCCCTGGTTATCGGTATCAATCCGGTCCTGGGTTTCCATTTCCGGCTGAACCGGTGGCTCGACCAGCGCCAGTTTAGGCGTATGGGCAGGTAACCAGCCGGCTATTGCCGGGAAATGACGCAGAAAATGGAACACAATGACGCTTTTGGCAAGATGCCACCCGTTGCGTTTCGGCAGCTGGCTTTCATCGACGCGCTGGCAGTCTTCGGCGATCAGCCGATCAAGATTATCGCGTAACTGCTGGTTAAATTGACCATCGTGAATGATCAGATTGGCCTCAAGATTAAGCGACAGGCTGAGAGGATCGAGATTACTGGATCCGACGGTCGCCCATTGCCGATCCTTCACTGCAATTTTGCCGTGCAGCGGTCTGCGAATATATTCATAAATCTCTACTCCGGCATCGGCCAGATAGTTGTACAACAGCTCTGCACCGACTTTAACAATCGGCATATCCGGCTCGCCCTGTACAATCAGTCTGATACGCACGCCTCGCTGCGCGGCATTGCGCATTTCACGCAGCAGGCGATAACCAGGGAAGAAGTAGGCGTTAGCAATAATCACATCCTCGCGGGCACTTTGCAGCATATCAATATAATTCTGCTCAATATCGTCGCGATGTTGGTCATTATCGCGGAAGACAAACAGCGCCTGTGCATCGCCGGGAGTACGATTCTGCGCCGGACGGTGTGAACGGTGCCACCAGCGGCGAGTGGGTTGTTCGCTACCGATTTGCTGCTGCACATAGCGCGAGATATCTTCGACGATCGGCCCTTTGACCTCAACGGCATAATCCTGTTTAGCCTGCGGGCCGAAGCTGGTGATATGCTCGGCCGAAAAATTAATGCCGCCGACAAAAGCGATTTCGTCATCGGCCACCACGATTTTGCGGTGCAGGCGGCGGAACAGGTTGGTGCGCATTCCCAGCACCAGCGGTCGCGGATCGTAATAGATAAAACGCACGCCAGCCGAGGTCAGGCTTTGCACATAGTCGTCTGACAGGTCCGGTGAACCGTAGCCATCGACCATCATTTCAATTTTGACTCCGCGCTGTGCGGCTTCCAGTAAAACACCGTGCAGCTGTTTGCCTACTTCATCCTCGAACAGAATGAAGGTCTCCAACAGCAGACTGCGCTGAGCACGGCGGATAGCGCCGTACACGCGCGGGAAGAACTCCTCGCCATTTTCCAGCAACCGGATGCGGTTGCCCTCACGCCATTGCATTGTCATAGATGAATCTCCACGGCCAGCGGCGCGTGATCGGAGAGGTGGGACCAGGGTTTGCGCGGCAGCGCCTGCGGATGGCTGGCACTGGCGTTGCGTACATAAATGCGATCAAGGCGCAGCAGCGGAAAACCGGCGGGGAAGGTGCGCGCCGGTTTGCCGTTTTCACGGCTGAAAACTTCTTCCATTGCGGCACAACGCTGCAAGCGCTGACTGGCGCGCTGCTGCCAGTCGTTAAAATCACCGGCCACCACCACCGGCGCATCAGCAGGTAGCGATTGCAGCATGTCGCACATCATATCCAGCTGCGCGCTACGATGGGCTTCACGCAGGCCCAGATGTACGCAGACCACATGCAGGGTAACATCATGATTCGGCACCTGTAGCTTACAGTGCAGCATTCCGCGCTTCTCCGTGCCCTCGACCGAAATATCCAGATTTTGATACTCGACAATCGGGAAACGCGACAACACCGCGTTACCGTGATCGCCTTCCGGGTAGACCGCATTGCGGCCATAGGCGTAATCATCCCACATGGTATCGGCAAGAAATTCGTAATGAGGTGTGTCGGGCCAGTTTTCGACGCGTAACGGATGCGTTTCATGGGTGCCCATCACCTCCTGTAAGAAGACAATGTCTGCCGCCGTTGCCCGTACCGCATCGCGCAATTCTGGCAGGATAAAACGCCGGTTTGAGGCGCTGAAACCTTTATGGGTATTGATCGTCAGGACTTTAAATGAAAATCCTTGCGCATTTTGTGGCATACTGGGTGCGCTCTCCTTTTGGATTTGTTAAGGATAAAGTGTAGTCTTTGTCACAAAAGAGTGCCGATATGAGCGGTAATTTGCGGCATTATCCGAAAATTGCGTTAGTCTGAGGGAAGTGTCACCGACACCTGTCGGTAACAGCTTGGGCGACCTTAAATTGGGTCTGCCAGGAGAAAATGATGAAATGGTCGAACCGTATTCAGATTGTCACCGGACAAACCTGTGTACATATTTCACTGCATCTGTTGCTAATCGCCGCCCTGGTATGGGGCTGGAAGCATCAGTCGCTTATCCAGGTCAGCATGGTTTTACTGGCGATGTACAGCAGCGTATTTGTTGCAATGATGCTGACACAGCGCATCCCGCGCTGGCGTAATGTCGGAGATTTTCTCGAAGACGTTACCACGACTTACTACTTTGGTGCCGCGATGCTGGTGCTGTTCCTGCTGTCACGGGTGATTCATAACAACCTGTTGGTCGGCGGAATTGGCCTGCTGATGCTCGCAGGCCCGGCGGTGGTGTCGCTACTGGCGAAAGAGCCGGCGCGCACCGCACAAAAAAAGCGCAGCTGAAGGCTGTAAATAAGAAGAGGCTGAGCAATCAGCCTCTTTTTTTATCTGTTAATCCTGGACGTTAGCGGAACCATTAGGGAGTTGGCGGCGGTGATGCTACAATCAGAAGCTTACGCACCGTAGTTTGTGCCCCCCTTTCAAACGTCAGGCTTGCCTGGCGTCAAGTTATCCCCCTGGAAACTGCACCGTTGAACACGGTCAGGGCGGACCCGGAGTTACTCTAATTTATGTCATTTGATTCCCTCGGCCTGAGTGCCGACATTTTGCGTGCTGTTGAAGAGAAGGGTTACCGTGAGCCAACGCCAATTCAGCGTCAGGCGATTCCGGTGGTTCTGGCAGGTCGTGACCTGATGGCCAGCGCACAAACCGGTACCGGCAAAACCGCTGGCTTTACTCTGCCGCTGTTACAGCTGTTAAGCAGCAGCGAGCCGCACGCCAAGGGCCGTCGCCCGGTGCGTGCGTTAATCCTGACGCCAACCCGTGAGCTGGCGGCGCAGGTCGGCGAAAACGTCCGCGATTACAGCAAGTATCTGAATATCCGCTCGCTGGTGGTGTTTGGCGGCGTGAGCATTAATCCGCAGATGCTGAAACTGCGCGGTGGCGTGGATGTGCTGGTGGCAACACCGGGCCGTCTGCTCGACCTCGAACATCAGAACGCGGTGGATCTGTCGAAAATTGAAGTGCTGGTGCTGGATGAAGCTGACCGCATGCTGGATATGGGCTTTATCCACGATATTCGTCGCGTGCTGGCGAAACTGCCTGCCAAACGTCAGAACCTGCTGTTCTCTGCCACCTTCTCTGATGAGATCAAGTCACTGGCGGAAAAACTGCTGACCAATCCTGAGCAGGTTGAAGTGGCGCGTCGTAACACCGCTTCTGAACAGGTGACCCAGCATGTGCACTTCGTTGATAAGAAGCGTAAGCGGGAGCTGTTGTCTTTCCTGATTGGTCGCGATAACTGGCAGCAGGTGCTGGTGTTTACCCGCACCAAGCACGGTGCTAACCATCTGGCAGAGCAGCTGAATAAAGACGGCATCACCGCAGCGGCGATCCACGGTAATAAAAGCCAGGGCGCGCGTACCCGTGCACTGAGTGATTTTAAAGATGGCGGCATTCGCGTGCTGGTGGCAACCGACATTGCCGCGCGTGGCCTCGATATCGAAGAGCTGCCGCACGTGGTCAACTATGAGTTGCCTAACGTACCGGAAGATTACGTTCACCGTATCGGTCGTACCGGGCGTGCGGCGGCTACCGGTGAAGCGCTGTCGCTGGTGTGCGTGGACGAGCATAAACTGCTGCGTGATATCGAACGCGTACTGAAACGTGAAATTCCACGTATCGCCATCGACGGTTACGAGCCGGACCCAAGCATTAAAGCTGAGCCGATCCAGAACGGTCGCGGCAGCGGCGGCGGTGGTCGTGGTGGCAATGGCGGCGGCGGTCGTGGCCGTGGCGCAGGTCAGGGCCAGGGGCATCGCGGTCAGAGCAGCGGTGAACGTGATCAGGGCGCAAATCGTAGTCAGGGCAGCGGCGAACGCAGCCAGGGCAATGGGCAGCGTCGTCAGGGTGCAGGTGCCTCATCTGCCGGTCGCGGTGGCAAAGCGGAAGGCGGCAGCAATGGCGCGCCGCGCAGCAATGTGACTCGTCAGCGTCGTTCGAACCCGTCCAACAACGGTTAATCGACAGTAAAGGGCCAGCGATGCTGGCCCTCTCTTCATCTGCGGCAGCGATTGCCGTCTCCAGACTTTCACATCCCGACGAAAACTCGTAAACTTGCGCGTCAATTTTTGTGAGTGTACAAACATGCGGGTTTTACTGGCTCCAATGGAAGGCGTTCTCGACTCTCTGGTTCGTGAGCTGCTGAGCGAAGTGAATGATTACGATCTTTGCATCACCGAGTTTTTGCGCGTGGTCGATCAGCTGTTGCCAGAAAAATCATTTTACCGCCTCTGCCCGGAGCTGCATTACGCCAGCCGGACGCCGTCAGGTACCCGTGTGCGCGTGCAGTTACTCGGTCAGCATCCGCAGTGGCTGGCGGAAAACGCGGCGCGTGCGGTGGCGCTCGGTTCATGGGGCGTGGATCTCAACTGTGGTTGCCCGTCAAAACTGGTCAATGGCAGCGGCGGGGGGGCCACGCTGCTGAAAGATCCCGAACTGATTTATCGTGCTGCTAAAGCGATGCGTGCAGCGGTACCGGGCGATCTGCCGGTAACGGTAAAGGTGCGCCTTGGCTGGGATTCCGGCGAACGGCAGTTTGAAATCGCCGATGCGGTGCAGCAGGCCGGTGCGACCGAGCTGGCGGTACATGGCCGCACCAAAGAGGATGGCTATAAAGCGGAACGCATCAACTGGCAGGCGATAGGCGATATCCGTCAGCGTTTAAGCATCCCGGTGATCGCCAATGGTGAAATCTGGGACTGGCAAAGCGCGCAGGATTGCCTCGCGACCACCGGTTGCGATGCGGTAATGATTGGCCGCGGTGCGCTGAATGTGCCGAATCTCAGCCGGGTAATTAAATTTAATCAGCCACGTATGTCGTGGCCCGAAGTGGTACAGCTGTTGCAGAAATATACCCGGCTGGAGAAGCAGGGCGACACCGGACTGTATCATGTGGCGCGCATCAAACAGTGGCTGGGCTATCTGCGTAAGGAATATGCGGAGGCGACCGATCTGTTTAGTGAAATTCGTGCGTTAAAAACCTCAGCTGAGATTGCCACAATCATTTCGCAACAATCTTAGCAAGATCTGTTAACCATTGATGGGTATCATATAATTTCTGTCATCACTGGCTAAAACGGCTTTTACCATGTCATCAGCAGCAGCGCTTAGTAACTTTCAGCTCAATAAACGTATTATCTCGGTGATTATTTTCACTTTCTTTTGCTATCTGTCAGTGGGCTTGCCGCTGGCGGTATTGCCGGGATTTGTCCATAACCAGCTGGGTTACAGCTCCTTTCTGGCCGGTTTAATCATCAGCATTCAATATTTTGCCACTCTAATCAGTCGCCCACAGTCGGGACGTCTGGCTGATATTCTTGGGCCGAAACGTGTCGTAATGCTGGGGCTGGTATGCTGTGGTATGAGTGGCGTATTGTCGATTGCCGCGGTGCTGGCGCAAACGCTGCCGTGGCTGAGTCTGCTGCTGCTGGCAATCGGGCGGGTATTCCTCGGCGTTGGCGAGAGTTTTACCAGCACCGGTTCTACCCTGTGGGGCATCAATGTGGTCGGCACGCTACAAACCGCGCGCGTAATTTCGTGGAACGGCGTGGCAACCTATCTGGCGATGGCAATCGGTGCGCCGCTGGGGGTGATGCTGAATCAGCTGTTTGGCATCGCCGGTTTTGCCTCACTGATTATCCTGATGGCGGTAGTGGGATTCTGGATGGCCAGCAAAAAACCGGCGATTAAGGTGACGGTGGCCAACCGCATTCCGTTTCATCAGGTTTTTTCCCGCGTCTGGCTGTACGGTCTCGGTCTGGGGCTGGGCACCATCGGCTTTGGCGTGATCGCCACCTTTATTACCCTCTATTTCGCCAGCCGTGACTGGAACGGCGCGGCTTTCGCCCTGACGCTGTTCAGCCTCGGTTTTATTGCCATGCGGCTGGTGTTCAGCAATATGATTACCCGCTTTGGCGGTCTGAAAGTGTCGCTGGTGTCATTTCTGATTGAGTGTGTCGGCTTGCTGATTATCTGGCAGGCGGCGACGCCGTGGCTGGTGGATGTCGGCGCGTTTATGACCGGTGCGGGCTTCTCGCTGGTGTTCCCTGCATTGGGCGTGGAAGCGGTGAAGCAGGTGCAGCCGCAAAACCAGGGCAGCGCGCTGGGGACCTATTCTGCGTTCCTCGATCTCGGGCTGGGTCTGACCGGGCCGGTCGCCGGCATTCTGATAGGTCACTGGGGGATGCAGTCGATTTATCTGGCAGCGGCAGGGGTGGTGCTGACGGCAGTGCTGATTACTCTGCGGCTGTTAAGCTTGCCGCCAGGAAAGCCGGCCGGGTAAATTTTGCTGTCGAATCAGGCTGAGTGGTGAGACTTTACAATAAAAAACGGGCCGCGAGCGGCCCGTTTTAATGTCAACCTGCAACCGTTACAGCGAGGTATCGCTGGCAACCGGTGCGTCGGTTTGAATAGTATCCTGATTAGTAATCGGTGCTGCGCCATCAGTCGGCCCGGTTGCACCATCAGTCGACTCAACTGCGCCGGCACTCTGCGGCGTCGCTGGCGTCATCGCCTGCTCCTGCGGCAGAGCGTTATCCGATTCCGGAATAACTACCGGTGCAGATTCACCATTTTCTGACAGGCCATTCACTTTGGTCGGCATACCGCTGCGTGCTTTCAGCGCAGTGTCCATCGCTGTCTGATTCACTGACGCATCAACCACCACTTTACTGACGGCTGGGGTGATGGTGATTGGCACCGGCTCACGTGAATTAAACTGCTCTTCGGTAGTGGAGAGCGGATTGTGAATTTCCACGTAACGTGAACCGTCTGGCTCGATGCTGGCCTTCACCGGCTGGTTAATAAACTGAACGCGGGTGCCAACCGGCACATTGTCGAACAGCCATTTAATGTCGTCAGCACGCAGGCGTACACAACCGTGGCTGACACGCAGGCCAATACCGAAGTTGGCATTGGTGCCGTGAATGGCATACAGGCGGCCGATATACAGCGCGTACAGACCCATCGGGTTGTCCGGACCCGCCGGGAAGACATCCAGCAGTTTTTCACCGCGAGCGGCGTACTCTTCATGCATCTTCTTGGTTGGTGTCCAGGTCGGGCCATCTTTCTTACGCTGAACGCTGGTGACCCAGTCCATCGGCGTATCTTTGCCTAACTCACCGATACCGATTGGCAGCACCACCACGGTGTTGGTGCCCTTCGGATAGTAGTAAAGACGCATTTCAGCGCTGTTGATGATAATGCCTTCGCGTGGTGCGTCCGGCAGAATCAACTGCTGAGGGATGATCAGTTTACTGCCTGCCTGTGGCAGATAAACATCCACACCAGGGTTAGCTTCAAGCAGGTTGCTGAGGCCCATCTGGAACTGTGCAGCAAAGGCCTCCAGCGGCAACTTGCTGTCTTGAGGAACGGTAATTTCCAGGTTTTCACCGATCAACCGGCTATTTTTTTCCGGAAGTGGATAAACCACAGCAAAAGCAGAGTGGCTGAATGCCGCAAATGCCAGTGCCAGTGTGACGATCGCGCGAATGGTCTTTTTCATAGTTCTTCAGGTGTTAGCGCCTATAAGGCTGTTAATAGTCGACCCAACTTCCGGTCTGTGACCGGGTGCACATTATATGTGCATAATGCCTCCGGAAGGAATCAGGAATTTTCGTCGTTGAACTAACTTTACGTAAAATTGTCGCTCCGGACGCCAGCTTTAACTGGCGGATCGTGTTTTTTTGCATCAGGGCTGCCAGAGTGGCACTTCACCACTCAGTTTCCGGTTAAGAAAGAATGCGGCGCTGATAAGTGCCAGATGACTGAGTGCCTGCGGCGTATTGCCCAGTGGGTAGCCGCGTGCGTCAAACTCTTCCGCATACAGGCCGAGTGGATTGGCATAACTTAGCAGCTTTTCAAACTCAAAGTGCGCTTCATCTACCCGACCGGCACGGGCCAGACACTCAACGTACCAGAATGAGCAGGCAACAAATGCCCCTTCCTCACCTTCCAGCCCGTCGGCAGGGGTTTCTTCAACGTTGTAGCGGCGCACTAAGCCATCGCTGACCAGATTCTGTTTAATGGCATCCAGCGTTGCCAGCCATTCCGGATCGGTCGCACCGACAAAACGCACCAGTGGCATCAGCAGCATCGAGGCATCCAGCGCATCACCGTGGCGGGTGGCGGTGAAGTGGCCGAGTTCATCACTCCAGAAATTGTTCCAGATATCGGCGCGAATCTCGGCGCGTACCCGGTCCCAGCGTTCATAAGGCATCGACAGCGAGCGTTTCATTCCCAGCCGCAGCGCACGGTCGAGCGCCACCCAACACATCAGGCGCGAGTGCAGAAAATGCTGTGGTTCGCCGCGCATTTCCCAGATACCGGCATCGGGCTGGTTCCAGTTTTCACAGACGTGATCGATCATCCGGCAGACATTTTCCCAGCCGCGATGCGAAATCGCCTCGCCATATTTATTCGCCAGGTAGATGGCATCCATCAGCTCGCCATAGATATCCAGCTGGGTTTGCCGCCAGGCATCATTACCGATGCGAACCGGCGCGGAGCCAGCGTAGCCGGAGAGATTCAGCAGCTCGAGCTCATGCAGTTCAGTGCCGCTGTCCAGCCGGTACATGATCTGCAATTTCTCTTCTTCATCATGGCTGTTTTCAACACAGCGACCAACCCATTGGGTAAAGTCTTTCGCTTCCGAGACATAGCCCAGCCGCATCAGCGCGTACATACTGAAGGAGGCGTCACGAATCCATGAGGCGCGATAATCCCAGTTGCGTTCGCCACCCAGCTCTTCCGGCAGGCCAAACGTGGCGGCGGCGGCAATTGAGCCATGTTGCCATGAAGTCAGTAGCTTAAGCACCAGCGCTGAACGGTTGACCATCTCTTGCCAGCGCCCGTGATAATTACTTTTAGCCGACCAGTTGCGCCAGAAATCAGAGGTTTCCTGAAAGCAGTAGTCGGTTTCCAGATTGTTGAGATGATCGTCTTCGGCGCAACCAAACATAAATTCGGCGTGTTCACCGTCTTTCAGCGTAAAACTGGCGACGGCGGCGGCACCCTCGACGGTTAACGGCTGGGTTCCTGCCAGACTCATCGTCGGCTGTCCGGCGGCAGAAAACTCAACTAAACCCGCTTTCAGACTGGCTTGCGTATTGGCGCGGGCATAATCATGCACCGGCGCGCAGCGCAGTTGAAAGCGAGCTTCTCCACGAACCATTTTTACCCGGCGAACAATGCGCGGCTGTTTATCCTGCTGCTGACAAAGCGGCATATAGTCGGTGATTTCCGCCACGCCCTCTTTTGCCAGCCAGCGTGTTTGCAGAATGTTGGTATCAGGCAGATAGAGTTGCTGGCGGCGCGCGTCGGTCCACTCCGGGGCAATACTGAATAATCCGGACTCATCGCTGTCGAGCAGGGCGGTGAAGACGGATGGGCTGTCGAGATTAGGCCAGCAGAAGTAATCAATGGTGCCATCATTGGCAATCAGCGCGCAGGTTCTCAGGTCGCCAATCACTCCGTGATCGCCAATTTCTCGCTTAACTTGTTTCATAAGGCTCCCGTTAAATAGCGTTATTTCCAGTTGTCACTATAGTCAACGAATGGCGTGACTGGCGGCAGGAAACTTAACGAAGTGTAAATTAAGCTGAAGATATCTATAGCAAAATGCTGCGTTTACCACAGCGTCTATACTTGCTGGTCAGCCATAACTGAGTTCAGGAGGAAAGCATGAGTAAGCCAACGAACAAAGTGGCGATCGTCACCGCATCGGATTCCGGAATTGGTCAGGCATCGGCAATTATGCTGGCGCAGCAGGGATTTGATATTGGTATTACCTGGCGCTCAGACAGTGAAGGCGCAGAGCAGACGGCGCAGCAGGTGCACGACCTCGGCAAGAAAGCCGAAATCGAACAGCTTGACCTTGCCGATCCTCAGCAGGGTGGCAAGTCGCTGGAGCAGCTGATTGCCCGGATGGGGCGCATTGATGTGCTGGTCAACAATGCCGGGGTCAATATCAAAGCTGATTTTCTTGAAACCACTTTTGAAGACTGGCGCAAAGTGTTTAGCGTAAATGTTGACGGAGCCTTTGTCTGCGCGCAAATTGCTGCGCGACATATGGTTAAGCAGGGCGAAGGGGGACGTATAATTAATATTACCTCGGTGCATGAGCATACGCCGTTGCCAGGCTCAGTTGCCTATAGTGCCAGTAAGCACGCGCTGGGAGGCCTGACCCAGTCGATGGCACTCAGTCTGTTACCGCATAAAATTTTGGTCAATGCGGTCGCCCCGGGAGCAATAGCTACGCCAATGAACCAGATGAACAGTGGTGATGCGCATCAGATCCCGATGCCAGAAATTCCCGCCGGGCGCCCCGGTGATTCGCGTGAGATCGCCAGTATGGTCGCCTGGCTCTGTTCGCAATGGTCAAGCTATACCACCGGCCAGTCATTTATTATTGATGGTGGTTTTAGCCTGGCGAATCCGCAGTTTTTTATGCAACGTCAGTGACGATTATACGGGCGACGATGGCGTCGCCCGTAAAGAAAGCTACTGCTGTCGATTATCTGACCAGCGGCGAAACGCCACGCGGGCACCCCAGACCAGCGCGATTGCCGCCCCCAGCCACAGCAGATGCTTCAGGTGCTGATCGAGCTGGTGCAACCACGGAGCAATCACTCGTCCGCCAACGTAGCCCAGCGAAACAAAGATCAGCGCCCACAGCAGTGCGCCAATCACGTTCAGCAGCAGGAATTTGGCGGGTGACAGTCGGCTGGCTCCAATAATTACCGGGCCGATTAGCCGGAAGCCGTACATAAAGCGCACGCCAATCACAAATAGCGACGGCCGACGACGAATCATCTTATTGGCTTTAACAATCTTATCCTGATGTTTTTTAAACCGGCCGAGAATCGTCGTGCCGTAATAGCGACCAACAAAAAACAGCACTTGATCGCCAATGATGCCACCCAGCGCGGCAATCAGTACCACCCAACCATAATGTAGCAAGCCTTCATGTGCCGCCACGCCGCCTAATAAAGTGAAGGTTTCACCTTCTGCAAGACACCCTATCAACAGCGCCCAGTAACCATATTGTGAAATCAGTCCATTTACATCGATATGCAAAACTCACCTTCCTGTCAGTGCGCGTGAACCGCTAATTTTATACCCGGATTGCCATGACTTCAGGTAAAAGCGCTAAATTTCGCACTTTTCATCTCTCGCTTGATTATCGCTGATGAAAAAGCGCGCAAATAAACCGCCGGAAATGCCAGCGACATTTATACTTAGCTTAAGTCCACCGATCGCAGGTGAACGTTGGCGGTTAGTCGTATCAGAGGAGTGATTTTATGAATCATGTCTGGGGACTTCTGGCGCATCCCAATCAGGAAATGCGCGAAATCAAGCAAGAGGACGAGAGCGTTTCCCATCACTACACTCATCATGTACTGGTGATGGCGGCGATCCCGGTAATTAGCGCGTTTATCGGCACCACCCAACTGGGGTGGAATCTGGGTGCAGGACGCACTATTCAACTGTCTCTGATCACCGGTATTGCGTTAGCGGTAATGTTTTATGTGCTCATCCTCGGTGGCGTGGCGGTGATGGGGCGGGTCATTCACTGGATGGCGCGTGACTATCCGCAGCGACCCAGCCTGCAACGCTGTACGGTTTTTGCCGGTTATGTTGCCACACCGCTGTTTTTGAGCGGGCTGGTGGCGCTCTATCCGCTGGTATGGCTGTGCCTGTTTGTCGGTGCGCTGGCGCTGGTTTATACCGGTTATCTGTTATACGTCGGCATTCCGCTGTTCCTGAATATTGACCGTGAAGAGAGCCTGCGTTTTTCCGGTTCGACACTGGCCATCGGCATCTTGGTGTTTGAAGTATTACTGGCACTGACGGTAATGATTTGGGGCTACGGATATCTGATGTTTTAATCCACAGTGCCGCTGTGACTCAGCGGCACTTTGTTTACGACCGGAAACGAATCTCCAGTAGGAATTTACTTAAGTGCCGGAGTATGATGCAGCTGCCAGCCCCCGCGTGGCCTCACTTTTCGCGGATGGCGGCCTGTGTATTGCACAGCTAAACATCAACCCGTTTAAGTTTTGACACGATGCCTGCAAAAATCCGTTATTCGCTTTTGAGTTTAGCCATTCTTTTTTCTGGTCAGGGCATGTTCAGCCAGGCCGTCGCCAGCCAAAATATCACCAAAGTGGCCGCGTCTGCGCAGCCAGAAATCGCCTCCGGCAGCGCGATGGTAATCGATCTAAATACCAATAAAGTGATCTTCGCCAGCCATCCTGATCGGGTGCGGCCGATTGCTTCCATCACCAAAGTGATGACCGCGATGGTGGTGCTGGATGCACATCTGCCGCTGGACGAAATGTTAAAGGTTGATATCAGCCACACGCCGGAAATGCGCGGCGTCTATTCCCGGGTACGTCTTAACAGTGAGATCAGCCGTAAAAATATGCTGTTACTGGCACTGATGTCATCGGAAAACCGTGCGGCGGCCAGCCTCGCGCATCACTATCCGGGCGGCTATAATGCGTTTATCCGCGCGATGAATGCCAAAGCGCGCGCGCTCGGCATGAGTAACACCCGTTACGTCGAGCCGACCGGCTTGTCGATTAATAATGTCTCCACCGCGCGCGATCTGACTAAACTGCTGATTGCCTCTAAAAAGTACCCACTGATTGGTCAGTTGAGTACTACCCATGAAGATATGGCGAACTTCAGCAGCCCGAATTACACCCTGCCTTTCCGCAATACCAATCATCTGGTTTACAAACCTGACTGGAACATTCAGCTGACTAAAACCGGTTTTACTAATGAGGCCGGACACTGCCTGGTCATGCGGACTACGATTAATCAGCGCCCGGTGGCGCTGGTGGTGCTGGATGCTTTTGGTAAATATACCCATTTTGCCGATGCAAATCGTCTGCGTAGCTGGATTGAAACCGGTAAGGCCGCGCCGGTTCCGGCGGCTGCTCTGAGCTATAAAAAACAGAAAGCCGCGCAGGTCGCCAGCAACAGCACGGTCGAATAGGCAGTTTTCCCGCCTTCCTCTGTCACCTGGGAGGGCGGTTCAACGCGCTAATTGCGCACCGATCGTCACTTTTGTCAGCAGACAAGCGCAGCGCATTACTGTTACTTATTAACTATAAGTTATCTAATACTTAACCATTTATCCTATAGTTAAGGGTGTTGTAACAGCATAAACTAATTTGCTGTCGTGCTGCGGCCTGCTGCCGCGCCAGTCATTGATAACCGCATGGGTCGCTCTCGCTATGTCAACGTTGTTCACTTTTATACGTGTGTGTTTACTGGCGTTTATCACGCTGACACCAGCATTAAGTATGGCAGCGGATGCTATTTCGCCGCCTGTCGCTAATAGCGATGAAGCGCCGAAGGTTAATGCCTCGGCTGAACTGCAGAAAATGCAGAAAATACTCGATAAAATTAAAGGACAGGTTTCCGGCGACAATAATAACGACGGCAAACTCGGGCAGCTTAATGATATGGCGCTGGAGCTTTCCAGCAGCGCCGATACTCTGGTTCAGGCACTGATTCCACAGCGGGCGCAGCTGGTTGCGCAACTGGCGGTGCTTGGCCCGGCTCCGACGGCAGAGAGCGGTGTTAAAGAGACGCCGGAGATGACGCGTCAGCGTAAATCGCTGGAGAGCCAGAAGAGTAAACTGGACGATCAGATCAAGCAGGCTGAAGCGCTTAAAAACAACACGCTGAATCTGTCATCGCAAATTATCAGCCTGCGCCGTGATGCGATGAAAACCCAGCTGGCGCTGAATTCCGGCAGTATTTTTGGCACGCGTTTTTGGGCGCCGTTATTTGGTACTGATAATTCCGACGGCCAGAAAATCAGTAGCTTCGCCGACGAGTTAGCGGCAACTGCTGCACTTTCATGGGAACCCGAGTGGCGTTTCGGCACCATCGCCTGGATTCTTGCGGCGTTGCTGGTAGCGACGCTGGGGCGACGTTATTGCGAAGAGTTTTTTGCCTGGATAAGCATTCATAAAATGCCGGAAGGGCGTCTGCGTCGCAGCTTCCTCGCCACGACTACCGCACTGACTACGCTGGTGGCGGTGTTGCTGGCATTTAACTTTATCGATCAGGCCTTTACCCGCCGGGCAGAAGTTACCCAGGATGTGCAGGACTTCGTGGATAAGCTGGTACAGCTCAGCGTGTTCTGTGGCCTGATTGCCGGCCTGGGGCGGGCATACCTCTCCACTCGCCGTCCGTCATGGCGACTGCCTGCTATCTCGAATGAGGTGGCTACCGCGCTGAAACCTTTCCCGCCGCTTACCGCCTCACTGGTGTTTATCTTCCAGACGGTAGAGTCATTTAACAGCAGCGCCGGAACCAGCATCGGTACCACGATCTGGGCCAATGGCTTAACCGCACTGCTGGTCGGCGCAACGGCACTGTCGATCAGTTTCCGCACCAGCCGGGCGCGTCGCAAAATGCTGCATGCAGGTCTGCAACCTGAAGTGCGTTCCACACTGGTTGGCCTGATTCAGCTGGCGATTACTCTGACCGGGTTAGCAATACTCGCCTCGCTGGTGATTGGTTACGTCACCCTGAGCCGCTTTCTCAGTTATGAGCTGATCTGGATTGGCATTGTGCTGGGCTCTTTCTGGATGCTCAGCCAGTTAGTTCAGGATAGCTGCGAAAGCCTGTTGTCGACCAATAATACCACCGGTAAACGCTTGCAGACCTCGCTGAATATTGAGGAGCGCCATCTGTCGCAGGCGGCAGCACTGCTGTCGGCCATCGGTAAAACCGCCCTGGTACTGTTTGCCGCCGTCGCCATACTGAACGGCACGCTCGGCACCTCAACGCCGATTGAGTTGCTGCAAAAAGCGATCGAATTCTGGGGTGGTAAAGGGCTGGAATCGCTGAATATTGTGCCCGCGCATCTGGTGAATGCTTTTCTCTGCCTGGTGGTCGGCATTTATGTACTGCGTTCGGTAAAACGCTGGCTGGATAAAGACTTTCTGCCCAAAACCACCATGGACACCGGCATGCGCGTGTCGCTGGTGACGCTGTTCAGCAATGTTGGCTACGTGCTGATTATTTTGCTGACGCTCTCAACCATCGGTTTGCAGTGGAACAAACTGGCGTGGATAGTCAGTGCATTATCAGTCGGTATTGGTTTTGGCTTGCAGGAGATCGTGAAGAACTTTATCTCCGGCTTAATTTTGTTGACTGAACGTCCGGTTAAAGTTGGTGACCTGGTCAGCATTAGCGGCATTGAGGGCGATATTCGTCGCATTAACGTGCGCGCCACTGAAATTCAGCTCGGCGATAAATCGACGGTAATTGTGCCTAACTCACAGTTTATCTCGCAAAACGTGCGTAATGCTACGATGGGCAACGCGCAAGGGGTGGCGACCATTACGCTGACCTTCCCGCTGGATATTGATCCGGTGCTGGTGCGTCAGCTGCTGTTGGACGTGTATAACGATAACGAGCGTATTCTTGATACGCCGGAGCCGTCGGTGTCATTTAAAGACTTAACGCCAGGTGGCATTGTACTGAGCGTTACCGGCAACGTTGCCAGCCCACGTCAGGTGAGTGGGGCGAAAAGTGATTTGCTATTCGATATTCTCACTCGCTTACGTAAAGAGGGCGTGGTGCTGTCATCGCCACAAACCATGGTGATTGAACGTAAGAACGGCAATATGGTGCTGAAAGAGGCGGAGTAGGCAATTGTAAGGGAGCCGTTTTCGGCTCCCGTGGTAATGATCAAATTAAAGCGTTCAGCTATCTTTCTGCACATCCTTGCCGCAGTCGCATGCTCCCCAGTGTTTTATTTTGCTGGTTTTACCAATCCCGGGATTAAAACTGTTGGTAGGATCCAGCTGCTGATAAAACGCTTTCAGCTGTGGTTTCGCCTGATACAGATGACCGACGTTATGCTCTGCCGGATATTCCGCACCGCGTGCGGCGAGGATCGCCAACATTTTTTCTTTCAGCGCATGCGCATCAACGCCTTTCCTGACGATGTAATCCTGATGAAATACGTGGCACATAAAGTGGCCGTAATACAGTCGATGTACCAGTGCATCATCAAACTCTGGCGGCAACTGCTCAAACCAGTCACGGTCGTTGCGGCGCAAGGCAATATCCAGCGCCAGAATGTCTTCCACTTCATTATGATGCACCGCGTGATAACGCACCGCCGCGCCTGCCGCTGCGAAGCGATGTAAAAAGGCCTTCGCCCCTTCCTGCGCATCGCATTCAAAAAAGTCGCCTTCAGCCTGCTGGAAAACCTGTTTTAGATAATCACGTGCCTCTGCTACCCCTTCACCGGACATTTTCAGCATCAGATGGTGCTCAAAGCGATCACGATACTGCTTCAGCCGTTTCGGCAGGTGGGAAGGCAGCCATGAGCTGACTTTTTGCAACAGGCGATCGCTGGCATTTGGCTTGAGGAAGCTCAGGCGATTCAGCAGCGCATCGGCGCGGCCTTTAAGGGTGAAAAACAGCGGCATCTTATCGGTGCCGAGCTTATCGATCATCACAAAGGTATCTTTACCGTACACTTCGGCGATATCGAAAATATCCCGATGCATATATTCACCGGCGACCGGCAGATTTTTGAAGTTAGCCAGCATATGACGACGCAGATCATCCAGTACCGCAGTGTGATTAGTGCCGATATAAAATACCTGCTGCGCGCTTTCGGCAGCAAAGGTATCAAGCCGCACGGCAAATACCGCCAGCTTACCGGCGCAGCCGGAGGCTTCAAACAGGCGACGCTCATCGGCGTTAAAACGGGAAGGGGTATCGGCTTCGACGTCACGTACCCGTTCAGCATAATCACTGTCGGACGCGTGGCGATGGTCATTTAACACATCACTGGCACGCCAGTTTTCATCATCGAGTTTGCCGAGAATCTGCTCCGGTGAGCTGCCAAGATTGATCCCCAGATGATTGACCAGCTGTAACTGACCTTTTTCGTTGATACGGGCATACAGCGCCATCTCGGTATAGGCCGGACCGCGTTTTACCAGCGATCCGCCGGAATTATTACAGATGCCGCCCATAACCGACGCGCCGATGCAGGAGGAACCAATGACCGAATGGGGTTCTCGTCCCAAAGGTTTCAGCACTTTTTCCAGCTGATAAAGCGTGCTGCCAGGAAACGCCAGTACCTGTTTGCCGCCATCAATTAACTGGATCTTATCCATGCGTAAGGTGCTGATAATCACGATATCACGCTGATAATCGTTGCCCTGCGGCGTTGAACCTTCCGTCAGGCCGGTGTTGGCTGCCTGCATCAGAATAATTTTATCGGCGTCAACGGCGGCTTTCAGTACCTGCCATAACGCTGACAGGCTGCCGGGAAAAATAACCGCCAGCGCATCGCCCTCGCCGGAGCGGAAGCCTTTGCGGTAGCGTTCGGTTTTACGTGGATCGGTAAGTAGGTGCTGATGACCGACGATACGGGCAAATTCGGCGAGCAGAGATTTATTGGCTGATTTTTCTGAGGTGTGCATATCCATTGTCCTTTTTTGTGTCACGCCAATACTGTAGCGCAACCCGCATTATCACGGTGGTGAAATTCACACCACCGCGATAATACTCAGCTATCAGGACGTTGCGTCGGCAATACGCCAGTGGACGGCGCTGACGCTTTTTTCCAGACTGATACGGCAAACAATATTTTCCAGTTCGCGCTGCGCATGGGGGAATCCGAAGATATCGGCGCAAACTTCCAGCTGTCCTGGGCGATCAATATCGGCGCTGCACAACGATTGCAGGCGTAATGCCACCCCGTTCAGCGCCTGCAGTATCAGCGTACGGACCAGAATTTCATCTTCGGCGCCGCAGGTTATCTGGATACGATAGCACTGCTCGGTATCCACTTCTGGCGCTTTTGGTTGCAGATTAATACGCTGTGCGGCTTCGCGCAGCAGGATATTGGCGCAGAGCAACACCAGCGTGGCGGCGGTGGCGTTGGCAAATTGACCCAGGCCGCAAAGCACGCCCACTGCCGCAGAACACCACAGAGTCGCAGCGGTGTTCAGGCCGCTGATATTCAAACCCTGGCGCATAATCACGCCAGCACCTAAAAAACCAATGCCGGAAACCACTTGCGCCGCAATTCGTCCCGGACTGTCCGGTGAAGTGCTGGCAGAACTTAAAATAAAAATTGCCGCCCCGGTGGCGACCAGCGCATTGGTGCGCAGGCCAGCCATCCGTTGACGCCACTGGCGCTCAGCGCCGATCACTGCGCCGAGCAAAACTGCCAGCGCCAGATGCACGATAAATGGGGACCATGCCATGATAATTACTCACTTTTTGCGCGCCATCACGGCGGGCAGGGGAAACTGTTATGCGTAAAACGCATCTGAAAGAGCTGAATAATCAGCGAGTTTTCAGCAGCTACGCCCCGGAGGAAACAGGCTATGGCTGGGCACATTCAGAGCTGAGCTAATCAACGATAAGATAAAACGCATAATGCACCTTTATTCAGGGCAAATCCTGCCCGGAAATATGCGGATAAAAACGGGATGCATCAGCGATAACGCTGGAGTGATGACACTACCCGCCGTGATGTACGGCAAGTAACGTATCGGAGATAGGTTATTTTGCCGTGGAGGTTAATCGACTACTTTGACTGTCCAATGGGGTTCTCCAGGAAAATTTTGCCGGACTATAAGCGGCCTTAGCTCGTCTGTAAAGGAAGAAATCGCTGTGGTTTAATCGCGGTTAAGCTATCGCAAAAAAAACATTCTGCCGCTAGCATTGAGTGAACCGTGATTTTTTTGCTGGTTTTATCATTGCGATAAGTTGTTGTCGGGTATCAGTCGCCAGATTGTGGCAAACTGCTGCCATCCTTGTTGCTCAGTTACGCAATAAATCGTTACCGCGCAGTTACTTGTGAGATGCCAATCTGATGAAATGGATTTACTCTGTCAGCCTTGCTGTCACGCTGGCGATGCAGCCAGCCTTTGCCGATGTTCAACCGGCGCAACATCCGTTGACCCCGCAAGCCCGTGATGCCTTTGTCAGCGACCTGCTGAAAAAAATGACGCTCGACGAGAAAATCGGTCAGCTACGACTGATCACCGTCGGTCCGGAAAACACTAAAGAGGTGATCCGTGACATGATCCAGCAGCAGCAGGTCGGGGCGATTTTTAATACCGTCACCCGTCAGGATATTCGCGCGATGCAGGATCAGGCGATGCAACTCAGCCGTCTGAAAATACCGCTGTTCTTCGCTTATGATGTGATTCACGGTCAGCGCACCGCGTTTCCGATCCCGTTAGGGCTGGCTGCCAGCTGGGATCTGGATGCGTTAGCCGATGTCGGACGTATTTCGGCTTATGAAGCCGCTGACGATGGCCTGAATATGACCTGGGCACCGATGGTGGATGTCACCCGTGAGCCGCGTTGGGGCAGGGTATCGGAAGGTTTTGGTGAAGATACTTACCTCACCGCTGAAATGGGCCGCACGCTGGTGGAATCGATGCAGGGTAAAAGCGCGGCAGATCGTCACTCGGTGATGACCAGCGTGAAACACTATGCCGCCTATGGCGCAGTGGAAGGGGGGCGCGATTACAATACCGTGGATATGAGCCCGCAGCGCCTGTTGCAGGACTATTTGCCACCGTACAAAGCCGCGCTGGATGCCGGTAGCGGCGGCGTCATGGTGTCGCTGAACTCGCTAAACGGCGTGCCGGCCACTGCCGACAGCTGGCTGCTAAAAGATATTCTGCGCGATGACTGGAAATTCAAAGGGATTACCATCAGCGACCACGGGGCGATCAAAGAGCTGATCAAACATGGCGTGGCCAGCGATCCTGAAGATGCGGTGCGGCTGGCGCTGAAATCCGGCGTTAACATGAGCATGAACGATGAGTATTACAGCAAGTATTTACCGGGGCTGGTGAAGCGCGGCGAGGTCAGCGAGCAGGAAATTGACGACGCCACGCGCCACGTGCTGAATGTGAAATACGATATGGGTCTGTTCAACGATCCCTACAGTCATTTAGGGGCGAAAGAGAGTGACCCACAGGATACCAATGCTGAAAGCCGCCTGCATCGTGCCGAAGCACGCGATGTGGCACGTAAGAGCATGGTGCTGCTGAAAAATCGGCTGGAAACGCTGCCGCTGAAAAAAAGCGGCACCATTGCGCTGGTCGGGCCGCTGGCTGACAGCCAGAATGACATTATTGGCAGCTGGTCGGCGGCGGCAGTTTCCGGGCAGGCGGTGACGCTGTTGCAGGGGATGAAAAATGCCACTGACGGTAAAGCGACAATACTGTATGCCAAAGGCGCTAACGTGACCGACAACAAAGGCATTCAGGACTTCCTGAACCTGTATGAAAATGCGGTTAACAAAGATACACGCAGCGCACAACAGATGCTGGACGAAGCGGTTGCCGCGGCGAAGCAGGCTGATGTGGTCGTTGCCGCGGTCGGTGAAGCGCGTGGTATGGCGCATGAAGCCTCCAGCCGCAGTGATATCACGATTCCGCCAAGCCAGGTGAAGTTGCTGGACGCGCTGAAAGCGACCGGCAAGCCGTTAGTGATCGTACTGATGAACGGTCGCCCACTGGCACTGGTCAAAGAGCAGCAGCAGGCCGATGCAATACTGGAAACCTGGTTCAGCGGCACTGAAGGTGGGAATGCGATTGCCGATGTGTTGTTCGGCGATTATAACCCGTCGGGTAAATTGCCAATGTCCTTCCCGCGTTCTGTCGGTCAGATTCCGATTTACTACAATCATCTGAACACCGGGCGTCCTTACAACTTTGAGAAACCGAACAAATATACCTCCCATTATTATGACGCTGCCAACGGTCCGCTGTTCCCGTTTGGTTATGGTCTCAGCTATACCAGCTTCAAGGTATCGCCAGTAACCCTGTCTGCTGACACGATGCCGCGTGATGGCACGGTCAACGCCAGCGTTACCGTCACTAATACCGGCAAGCGCGATGGCGCAACGGTGGTACAGATGTACCTGCGCGATCAGGTTGCCAGCATCAGTCGTCCGGTTAAAGAACTGAAAGGCTTCAAGCGAATTATGCTGAAAGCTGGCGAGTCACAAACCGTCACCTTCCCGATTGACGTTGATGCGCTTAAGTTTTGGAATGCGCGACTGCAGCAGGTTGCCGAGCCGGGTAAATTCAGCGTGATGATTGGGCTGGATTCTGCTGATACCGAAGAGGCGGAATTCACCTACCTGTAGTGATTAGTAGGCATGGGGGGATATCCCCATGCCTTTTCAGCCGCGTCCATTCTCTTTCCATGTTTTAATAAACCAGTGAATAACGAAATAAAATAGCTCAAGAAGCTTAATTATTCCTAAGGGAATAATTAACACAAGAAGGATGCGAGTGTACTGGCAGGGGATATTAATAAGTGTGTTTTCTATAAGCTGTAAGTTTTTAAAAACAGCAAGTGTCAGTAGTAGAACAACGAATGATATAATGGTTCTCGATAATTTTGATGCTTTATATATGGATTTCATGATTTCCTTATCATAATACGCAGATGTTTTTGAATAAACTTCATGGATGAAATACTAACCGGGCCAGGAACCGCCGCGACTGTTAAGGTTAATGCCGTACTGACTATGCTGGGTCGATTATCGCCAACTGTTTATACATTGATAACTGATACTGGTTACATTAACTTATTAAGCAACGAATTCACGTTGTTATTTTTGAGCGCTGAATGGTAATTTGTATACTCGAGTGACATTCAATGTCAATAATAAGATATGACTCCTGTGTTAGAAATACCGTGATTATTTCAAGAATATTTATGCTATGTGGTTAAAATACACAGGGTTGTATTTACAACAGCTGGTTAATCTTTTAAGTAACAGTACCCAGTCAACATTACACATAATAAAGCAACCGAAAAACGCGCGGCAAAATTTATCACTGCCAAAATTGTTAATTGGGCATTCCATCATTTGAGAGTTTTACCCTTGTGCTGACGTGGCGCGGCAGGCGATCCTGCTCTATTCTCGGGGAAAAAGGATTCCTCCACGCTACGTTGAGGCTTTATGACACAGTCGCATCTGATTGCTGAGATCGCTAATCAGCAACAAACGCTTACCGCCGTCATCGAACAGGATGAGCGTGCTGCCTATTTCTATATCTGGCCTGCTGAGCCTTTTCGCTCACAGTATGCCGTGCGCGGCTGCTGGTTACGCAATCTGTTACCGGCACCTCAGCAGGAGGATCGTCAGGCGATGGAGCAGGGCGTTGCGCCGCTGCTCAGTGCCGAATATTGCCGTACGCTGGAGGCTGAACCGCCGCTTGATGCTGCCGGTATTCAGATTATCTGGGAGCCGACCGACGACGGTGCCGCGGTGTGGTATCAGGGACAGCTGCTGGCGGTGATTCCGGGCTGGAGCCTGTATCAGCATCGGCAGGTCAGTTTTTCGGCGGGTTGTATTAAACCGAACCGCCTGACCGCACCGCTGGGTTCAGCGTCCACCAATCAATATTATGCACTCGCCGGGCAACATCGCCTGTTCTGGCGCGACTGGCATGACGGTCATCTGTGGGAGCCAATGCAGCACGAGATGCTGCAGTGTTATGCCGCGCAGTATGGCGAGTCACTGAAATATTACGCCATCGACCAGGGTAACTGGCCGCCGATGGCGATTTCTCAGCACTATCATCAGGGCGTCTGGTATTTCCTGACCCTCGGCATGAGCATCAGGCCGATGCCGTGGGTCGATTTCCTGTATGAAGAACTGTCGCCGCAGTATCGCCGCACTGAACTGGCGATGGCGATTGATGCCGACGTGATGACAGAAGATAACGCGGTGCAGATGGCCAGTGCGCTGGCCGGTTTCGCCCATCTGCCGTGGGCCAGACTAAGTTGGATTGGTGAAGGCCATACGCTGGAATCGTCGGTGGCACCGGTTGGTTTTGAGGGCTTTATTTTGTCAGGCGCACTGGCGCGTGATGAGGGGCAATTCCCGCTGCCAAAGCGCGAGGGTGAGAAGGTTAATCTACTGTGGGCCAGCCCGGTGACCACTGCCGAGCGCGAGTTTGCTCAGGCCGACGAAAATGGCGGTTATCAGCTGGTGGCGCGTCTGTTACAGTACGGTTCCGGCCATATCTTCCGCCCGCGCCAGCAGGTGGTGGAGACGGACAGCTAACGGCGCTTCGCGCCGGTAACAAACCTTTTGCGCGTTTTTCAGGTGGAATAATCCCTGCCTTGATTTATTGATGCTATTTGTCATAAGTCTGAACGATTTTGTGCGGAAAATATGGCGAAGGATATGCCAGAATAGTGAGATTAGTCTTAAGGAGTCGTCATGTCCGCGATTGAAGTTATCCTGGTCGATCACCTCGATCGGCCAACCGGCAGAATGGAAAAGCTGGAAGTACACGAAAAAGGCTTACTGCATCGCGCGGTGACGATATACGTGTTTAATTCCCAACATCAGCTTTTACTGCAGCAGCGCGCCAGTGATAAATATCACTGCGGCGGGCTGTGGAGCAACACCTGCTGTGGTCATCCTTATCCGCAGGAATCCACTCAACACGCCGCTGAGCGACGCCTGTTTGAAGAGATGGGGCTGCGCCTGACGTTGACGCCAATGTTTGAGCTGAGCTATAACCTGCCGATGAGTAATGGACTGACCGAACATGAGTACGGCCATGTCTATTTTGCTATCAGTGACGATCTGCCACGTCTGAATCCGCAAGAGGCCGATGACTGGCGTTATGCTGATATCGCAGCGGTTAGCCAGGAGATCGCGCGCGATCCGCTGGCGTTTACGCCGTGGTTTCTACACACTTTTGCACGCATTCCTGAGCAGCTAAAGCGCTTTACCCGCCAAACCTGACGCTGTCAGCTTCGCAAGCAATGGCCGGGTGAAGCCCGGCCAGACGTGATTAATCAGCAAAATCCTCCGCATCCACATCGTAACCTGATGGTTCCCAGCGAATCAGCAGCAGCGCCAGCAAGCCTGCCAGTGGTGCGACTGCTATCACCCAGAACACGCCGGTATCCAGCGTTGCCGCCAGCAGCGGAAACAGAAACAGCGACAGTGTCGAACTGGCGCGCATCAGCGTTTGATTGAAACCGACACCGACGCCACGCAGGGAAGTCGGATAGCTAAGAGAAGCGTAGGTCATGGTATGCGAACCGGGGCCAAAGCCCTGACCGAGCAAGAAAATTGCCAGCATAGCGATCGCCAGTGCGGCTTCCTGTCCCCCTTCCGGTCGGCCAATTACCGCCAGCCCGATCAGTGCGACCAGTTGGAAAGCGTAACCCAGCACCGTCATTTTCCACGCGCCAAAGCGCGGAACCAGCCGCACCGCCAGCACGCCGCCAACAAAGGCAAACAGCAGGTTCAGCACCAGCGATACCAGAATGGTGGTCAGCATCGACTGGGCAAAAAAGCTGGAGATAATCACCGGCAGGCCAAACGCGACCGCGTTATACGCAAAAGAAGAGGCGACCGAAATCACCGTCGCCAGTATTGTGCGCCTGAGATAAATTCCCTTCAGCAGTTCGCCATAATTCCGCCAGCTGGCGCGGCGTGGCGGTTTGGCTGGCGTCAGATCGGCATCGTTGGCCACTTCAGCATTGATACCATAGGAGCTGCGAAGTATTTGCGCTGCGCCTTGCAGATTTCCCTGATTCGCTGCCCAAATCGGTGACTCGCTCATATAGCGACTGCGAATGGCGATAATAATCAGTGCCGGAACGGCACCAAAACCTAAAATCAGCCGCCACAGCCAGTCGGTATGGCTTTCTGGCAAGATCCCATACAGCAGCAGTACCAGCAGGTAAGAGATACTGATGGCGGCGTACCAGGTCGGGCACCACATGGCAATGCTGGCAGCTTTATTACCGCGCCCTTTCAGACGGGAAAATTCTGCCAGAAAGGCCATTGCTACCGGCAGATCGATGCCGACCCCCAGCCCCATCACAAAGCGCGCGCCTGCGAGTACGTACTCGTTAGGTGCAAAGGCGCAAGCCAGTGCCGCGATGACAAAGAAGAACATATCGGCCATAAAGACCCGATAACGACCAATTTTGTCGGTGAGATAACCGCCAATCAGTGCGCCGACAATGGCACCAAAGGTGATAGCCGAAGCCACCATGCCGGTGCCAGCCGGGGAAAGATTAAATTCGCGGGTGACGTCTTTGATACCAAATGCCAGCGCGCCAAGATCGTAGGCATCGAGAAATACGCCGCCCAGTGCAATTCCAATCACGATGCGCGCATTGCTGCGCGCCTGAGTGCTGTTATTGACCAGCTGCGAGACGTCAGCTGCACTACGTATTATTTCCGCCTTGCCAGACGGCACTTCGCCAACCGACGCGACGTGCGCCGAAGATGTAATTTCAGACATGATGTTGTGAACGCATTATTAGAATTGAATCAATAGCATACCCAGCCATCTGCACAGATTAAATTCTATCTGGTTATATGTGATAGCCAATTGAACCTTGCAAATTGTCTTGCTGCTATCCAGGAGGGGGCAGCAATCGCGTCAGTAAAATTAGCCCTTCCTGCAAGTCGTAGAGACAAGTTTGCGCTACGCTTTTATAGCCTGCTTCGGCTACCGTCTGTCTCATGGAAAAAAGGATAAATAAAGATGGCTTTCAATATATTGCGTAGCGGCCTGTTGGGATTAACCGCGCTGATGACGCTGGTGGCCAGCGCGTCCGCTGCCGATGCGGTGCGCGTCGGCTCGAAAATTGACACCGAAGGTTCACTGCTGGGAAATATCATTTTGCAGGTGCTGGATAAACATGGGGTAAAAACCGTCAATAAAGTTCAGCTTGGCAATACGCAGGTGGTGCGCGGGGCGATTATCGCTGGTGAACTGGATATCTATCCGGAATATACCGGCAATGGCGCGTTCTTCTTTAACGATGAACAGGATGCGGCGTGGAAAAATGCCGCAGCGGGTTATGAAAAGGTCAAGAAACTCGACCAGCAAAAAAATCAGCTGACGTGGTTAACACCGGCACCGGCGAACAATACCTGGACAATTGCAGTGCGTAGCGACGTGGCGCAGAAGAATAAGCTGAATTCGTTGGAGGATCTCAGCCGCTATCTGAAACAGGGGGGCGAGTTCAAGCTGGCGGCGTCGGCAGAGTTTATTGAACGGGCGGATGCGCTGCCGGCGTTCCAGAAAGCCTATGGTTTCCAGCTGAAGCAGGACCAGCTGTTGTCGCTGGCCGGTGGCGATACGGCGGTAACGATTAAAGCCGCGGCGCAGCAAACGTCCGGCGTCAATGCCGCCATGGCGTATGGCACCGACGGCCCGGTGGCCGCACTGGCATTGCAAACCTTGAGCGATCCGAAAGGCGTACAGCCAATCTATGCGCCAGCGCCGGTGATCCGCGATGCAGTATTGAAACAGTATCCGGATATCGGCACATGGTTACAGCCGGTGTTTGCTTCACTGGATGAAAAAACGTTGCAACAGTTGAACGCAAAGATTGCCGTTGAAGGGCAGGATGCAAAAACTGTCGCAGCGGACTATCTCAAACAGAAGAATCTGCTGTAAGTCCATTTCGCAACCTGAGCCGGGCGAGCGCTGCTTTTCCGGCAAAACGGGGAAATTTTGCCAATTAAACTACACAATCGCGTACTTCTGACGCTGGCGCTGCTGCTGGGCCTTGCCCTTGCGGCCTTGCCATTTTTGACTTATGCCCCCAACCGTCTGGTTTCTGGCGAACCGCTGGCGCTCTGGTCGCTGCTGCAAGGCAGTGACAGATTGCTGCTGTTGCCGGTTGCGCTGTTGCTGCTGTGTGCATGGTGGCCGGTAAGCCGGCTAAATCTGGCCTTAATAGTCCTATGCAGCGAGCTGTTACTGACCTTGATGCTGGTACTCAGTGGCCGTGAAGCCACCGCGCTGGCGCAGCAGGGCAGCCCGCTGGCGCGCACCGCGTTTGGCAGCGGGTTGTGGTTGGCGGCGGCACTCTGCCTGCTGATTACCGCCGATGCGCTATCACGTGTTATCCGCAGCGCTTTCTGGCGCCTGCTGTTGAATGCGCAGATGTGGCTCCCGGTGATCCTGCTGCTGGCGCTCGGACAGCTCGATCAGCTGGCGTTGCTGAAAGAGTACAGCAATCGTCAGGAGGTGTTCGATCAGGCGCTGTCGCGTCATCTGCTTCTGCTGTTCAGCACTCTGTTGCCGGCATTGCTGCTGGGCATTCCGCTCGGACTGATCTGCTATCGCCAGCCACGCTGCCAGTCGGCGGTATTTTCACTGCTGAATATTATTCAGACCGTGCCGTCGGTGGCCCTGTTTGGCCTGTTAATTGCTCCGCTGGCGGGGCTGGCCAACGCTTTTCCGCTGCTAAGTCGCTGGGGCATCAGCGGTATCGGGATGGCTCCGGCATTAATTGCGCTGGTGCTTTATGCACTGTTACCGCTGGTGCGCAGCGTGGTCGCGGGCTTGCAGCAGGTTCCGGCTGGGGTGATTGAAACCGCGTACGGCATGGGCATGACGCGAAGGCAGGTGTTCTGGCATGCCGAGGTGCCGCTGGCACTGCCGGTGATGTTAAGTGGCTTACGGGTTGTCGCCGTACAAACGGTGGGAATGGCAGTGATCGCCGCACTGATTGGTGCCGGTGGCTTTGGCGCGATTATTTTTCAGGGCTTACTGAGTAGTGCACTGGAGCTGGTTCTGCTCGGCGTGATCCCGGTGATCGCTCTGGCGGTGGTGGTAGACACGCTGTTTAAATTTATTATTTCGTTGCTGGAGAGCGATCGCCGATGATCAACTTTAATCAGGTAACTAAATACTTTGACGGCAAGGCGGCGATCAGTGACTTAACCCTGAATATTGCCGCCGGCGAATTTACCGTACTGATTGGCACGTCCGGTTCTGGTAAATCGACCACGCTGAAAATGATCAATCGCCTAATTGAACATGATGAAGGCACCATCCGTTTTGCTGGTGAAGAGATTCGCCGGTTTAATCCGCAGGTGTTACGGCGGCGCATGGGCTACGCGATCCAGTCTATCGGCCTGTTTCCGCACTGGACGGTGGAGAAAAATATCGCCACCGTTCCGGCGCTGCTGAACTGGCCGAAAGCGCGGGTGCAGCAGCGTGTGGCTGAACTGCTGGCATTACTTAATCTGGATGACGAGCTTCGCCATCGTTATCCGCATCAGCTTTCGGGCGGTCAGCAGCAGCGGGTTGGCGTGGCGCGTGCGCTGGCCGCCGACCCGGAAGTGTTATTGATGGATGAGCCTTTCGGTGCGCTTGATCCCGTCACACGCGGTGCCTTGCAGCAGGAGATTATTCGTATTCATCAGCTGTCGGGGCGTACTATTGTGCTGGTCACTCATGATATTGATGAAGCGCTGGCGCTGGCGGACAAAATTGTGCTGATGGATGGCGGTAGGGTGGTTCAGCAGGGTAAACCGGTGGAGCTGCTGACGCGGCCGGCAAACCAGTTTGTACGTGATTTCTTTGGCCGCAGTGAGCTGGGCGTACGCTTGTTATCACTCGGCAATGCGGGTTCAACGGCGCGACGCGGTGAATGGCAGGAGGATGAACCGATTGCTGCGGATACGACGCTGCGGGAGGCTCTTTCGCAGTTTATTGCGCGCCAGACCGACAAACTGCCGGTAGTCGACGGGCAGCAGAAACCGCTGGGCGTGCTGTATTTTTCCGATTTGCTGCATCAGCGGGAGAAATTATGATGCGCTGGCTACGCGATCCGTTGTGCTGGCTGCTGCTGCTGTTTGTCGCATTGCTGTGGGCGCTACCCCACAGCGGCGCGCTGTTTGCCCACTGGTTTCCACAGCTGGAGCGTCCGCTGTATCAGCAGGAAAGTTTTGCGCAGCTGGCGCTGGCGCATATTCAGCTGGTGGCAATTTCCAGCCTGCTGGCGACCTTGATCGGCGTCGGCGCGGGAATTCTGGTGACGCGCGGTGCCGGGCGCGAGTTTCGCTCAATCGTCGAAACGCTGGTCGCCGCCGGGCAAACCTTTCCGCCGGTCGCGGTACTGGCGATTGCGGTGCCGGTTATCGGCTTTGGCGAACGTCCGGCGGTGATTGCGCTGCTGCTGTATGGCTTATTGCCGATCTTACAGGGCACGTTAGCCGGGATCTCAGCGGTGCCTGCCAGTGCGCGTGAAATTGCTGAAGGGGTCGGCATGAGTGCGTGGCAGATTCTGTATAAAGTGGAGTTGCCGCTGGCGTCACCGGTGATCCTCGCCGGTATTCGAACCTCGGTGATCATTAATATCGGTACGGCGGCAATTGCTTCAACGGTGGGGGCGAAAACGCTCGGTACGCCGGTGATTATCGGTCTGAGCGGTTTTAATACCGCTTATATTATTCAGGGGGCGATTCTGGTGGCGCTGCTGGCCATTATCACCGACAGGCTGTTTGAGCGATTATTGCAGCGGCTTAAGAGGCATGCAAAATAATGGCATAACCCACCAGCATCAGGCCGCCGACGCCGCCAATCGCCATCACCAGGAAGCCAGAAATAATTGCGGTTTTTTTCAGGTTCATTGCAGTGCCTTAATCATAAAAAAGAGGGCAGATCATAACGCGATCTGCCCTCGCATCATAGACGATTAAAGGCTTTTATTGCCCGGCGGCGTCCTCTTTATTAAAGAATATCGTTACCCGGGCCACTTCAATGCCGAATTTTTTCATTGAGGTGACGTTCAGCAAATGCTGCGCATCCTGCTGATAAATCCAGTCGTCAAAGTCGAGGCGGTAGCTGGATGAATCGGTTTTAACCTCCATCTTGTAGCGCCAGTTAAAGGCGTTACCCGCTGCATGTCCAATTGCGGTACCAATAATATCGTTCGCTGTGCCAACATAGCTGCCATCTTGCTGACGACGAATCTGCCAGACGCGAGTCTGCTTTTCACCGTCATCATAGACAAACTGCTCATGCAGAGTCAGGGTTTCACCCAGCACTTCGCCGCGAATAGTCACTTCAAAACGGCGTATCTGTTTACCGCTAAAATCCTGCACCATTCCCCAGGCGCGACTCTGACCATTGAAATACTGGAAAATATCGATTTTCGGCGTGGCCGACTGATATTCATCGATGCTGGTGCCGCAGCCGCTGACTAACAGACACATTCCCAGACAAAGCGCTTTCCACATTCTGTTTACCTCCGGTCGGATTGTGACGAATATCAGGCTAGTCGTCAGCGGTGATGGATTTATCTTTCGCTCGCAGAATCCAGCGGGCAACCGGTAAATAGAGCGCCCAGCCGCAGGCCAGCAGCGGATAAACCAGTGATGGCGCATGCTGAAGCTCCATAGCGCCCAGTTGTTCGCCGATAAAATAGCTCAGTGGGCCGCCCACCGCGCCCAGTGGAATCAGCCAGAGTAGCGGCAGATTAAGTGTCGCCATTACCAGCCGCCACCAACAGGCAAAACCCAGCCATAGCGCCAGCATCCACAGGGGTAACCAGTGGCTGCCGTTAAACTGAAACAGATCCAGCGCCAGCCACAGGCTGTCGAGCGCGATCCCTAACGCCATCAGGCTGATTATCTGCCAGCGGCTGCCGCCAGCGGAAAACAGCAGTGCCAGCACCGCAATTGTCAGCGCTATCCATTCGGTGCGCTCGCGCAATCCAACCGCCAGCGCCCAGAAAGCATCAAAGCCGAGGGTCAGCAGCCAGAAGCGCCAGCGCGCTGTCATGCGCGCGCGGCCGTCAGCTGAACGGTGCCGATGGTGCGCGCCATAAAGCCTGCTTCGCAATAACAGAGGTAAAACAGCCACATACGGCGGAATCGCTCATCGAACTGGCTGTTTTTCAGCTCTGGCCAGGCATGGTCAAATCGCTGACGCCACTCGCGCAGCGTACGCGCGTAATCATTGCCCATTTCAAATACGTCCTGCACCTGATAGTCACTCACTTCACTGAGCGTCTGTTGCAGCAGGGTGGTTGAGGGTAAAAAACCGCCGGGAAAGATATAGCGCTGAATAAAGTCGACGCCTCTGGCGTAGCTACTGTAGCGCGCCTCGCTGATGGTAATCGCCTGCAATACCAGACGGCCCCCCGGCTTTACCAGCTCCTGACAGCGCTGGACAAACAGCGGGATATAGCGACGACCCACGGCTTCAATCATCTCAACTGAAACCAGTTTGTCGTACTGACCTTGTAACGTGCGATAGTCTTCGCACAGCACCGTCACGCGGTCGCTCAGGCCAGCCTGTTCGATGCGCTGTTTTGCAAACTGATATTGCTCACGCGAAATAGTCGTGGTGGTGACGCGGCAGCCGTACTCGCGCGCAGCAAATTCCGCCAGCGCGCCCCAGCCGGTGCCGATTTCCAGCAGATGATCGCCGGGGCGCAGTGCCAGTTTGACGCACAGGCGGCGTAGTTTGGCTTCCTGAGCCTGCTCAAGGTTGCTGCTGGTGTCGCGAAACCACGCGCTGGAGTACTGCATCGAGCGATCGAGAAAGGCGCTGTAGAAATCGTTGCCAAGATCATAGTGGGCGGCAATATTGCGTTTTGCCTGGCGCACGCTGTTGCGACGAAAACCGTGGATCAGCTTGTTCAGTGGGGTAGTCAGCCAGCTCAGCCGAGCTTCCATCTTATCCATCACCGCCATATTCAGCGCCAGCGTCTGGATAACCGCCGTGAGATCGGGAGTGTCCCAGTCATCATCCATATAACTTTCTGCCGCTGCGATGCTGCCGCCGAGCAGCACCCGGCGATAAGCGCGGGTATGTTTTACCTGCAGTTCTGCCTGCAATGAGGCCTGTGAATCACCAAAAAACTGCTCGCCAAGGTGCGGATCATAAATGCGCAAGCCGGCACCACGCAGTTGGCTTAACAGAGCGAAAATCACGCGGCGTGAGGCAGAGTGTTTCTTACCGGGCTTACTGCCGTGCGTGATACTGACTTCTGAAGTGCACATTATTTTTTCTCCGACTTCGGATGGTCATACACTGGCGCACCTTTGCGCCATAATTTAAAAGCCTGCCAGTAAATCGCCAGCGCGGTACGCGCAGTCATCAGTGGAAATCGCCATAAATGATAGCGCAGATTTTTGCGGGTCAACGCCTGACGACGCAGATGCAGCGTGGCATCGAACTCGCGACCGGCGCGGTGGTTTTCAATATGCACAGAAAGTGACTTTCCCGGCGTGGAGAGCCGCCAGTGATAGATCATATCGATCGGATTAAACGGTGAGACATGAAAGACTTTTTCCGTGGTTTCACTGCCGTCCGGCTTCACGGCATAGGTATGGCGCTCATTCCACGGCGTATTGCGCACTTCTGCCAGCATCCAGCGCAGCCGATCGCTGGCGTCATACAGATAGTAAAAATTAACCGGGTTAAACGAGCAGCCAAGGTAGCGCAGCTGGCATAACAGCATCACCCGGCCGGTAAGGTGTTCACCGGTCAGTTCGGCAATGCGTTGCTGAGCGCGAGTTTTGATATCACCGCCGCCGAGATAATCCTGATGATAAAACGATGCCGGAGAAAAACGGCCGAGACGGATTCCCAGCTGCGGCAATAGCGGCAGCTCATCGAGATCAATCAGCGGCATATAGATGCTGTAGCTGAACTGATGATCGACCGGGGTAAAGCGGCGATGACGCACGTGGCCGCTGTACAGGGCGCTGTTCATAGCAGCGCGGCCTGTTCCATGGCTGCGACCACATCCAGCGCGCTGCGAATGCCATCTTCATGAAAACCGTTGTAACTCCACGCGCCACAGAACCAGCTGCGACGCTGGCCATTCAGTACCAGCCGCTGCTGCTGTGCTGCCAGGCTTTGCGCGCCAAACTGCGGATGTGAGTAGCGGTATCTTCCCAGCACTTTACTTTCATCAATCGGTTGCACCGGATTGAGCGAGACGCAGAACGTGTGCGGCGCATCGATACCCTGCAAGATATTCATATTGTAAGTGACGCTGGCCCCGGTCAGCGGATTATTCGTTTCACGGTCATTAAGCTGATAATTCCAGCTGGCCCACGCGCGGCGACTTTTCGGCAGCAGGCTGACGTCGGTATGCAGCACCACCTCATTGTCGCGGTAGGGCACGCCGCTCAGCATGCTGTGCTCTTCGGCTGAGGCGTCCTGCAATATTTTCAGCGCCTGATCACTGTGACAGGCGAAAATCACCTGATCAAAGCGCTGCCGGCCGTTGGCGGTTTCCAGCGTAACCCCTTGGTCATCACGCCAGACCGCGTGCACCGGGGTGTTGAGATGAAGTTTTAATTTACCGTCGAGCAACGCCATCAGACGGCGAATATACTGACGTGAGCCGCCTGGAATCACATACCACTGCGGGCGATTAACCACATCCAGTAAGCCGTGATGACTGAAAAATTGCAGGAACAGCGACAGCGGCATATTACGCATTTCGGCCAGCGAAGTGGACCAGATGGCTGCCCCCATCGGTAGAATATAATGTTGAGCAAAAAATGGGTCGAATCGTTGGCTGGTAAGGAAATCATCCAGTGTTTGATCTTCATTTTGCTGTTTCAGCCAGCGTTTTCCGCAGCGGTTAAAGCGCAGAATATCGGCAACAAAGCGCAGAAATACCGGGCTGAACAGATTGCGGCGCTGAGCAAACAGACTGCTGAGTGAGTGGCCGTTATATTCGAGGCCGCTGCGATGATTGCTGACTGAAAAGCTCATTTCGGTGTTCTGACTTTCGATGCCGAGTTCAGCCAGCAACGCGAGAAAGCGTGGATATGTACGGTCGTTAAAAACAATAAAGCCAGTGTCGATAGCGTAGTGCTTGCCCTCCAGCTCGACATCGACGGTTGCGGTGTGTCCACCCAGCGTCGGTTCGGCTTCGAACAGCTCTACATTGGCACGATTTGCCAGCTTCCAGGCGCAGCTAAGCCCGGCAATACCGCTGCCGATAATGGCGATGTTCACAAAATTACCTCGCTATCTGCTGGGTTAACTTCCGCTGCCACGACTGTGGCAAGCGCGAGGTCAGATGCAGAATCAGGGCAAACAGACGGGGAAATACCACTTCGCGTTTACCGCGAGCCAGGCCACGACGAATAAATTTCGACGCTTGTGCCGCGCTGATTATCATCGGCATGGCGAAATCATTACGTTTGGTAAGCGGGGTGTCGACGAATCCGGGCAACACCAGCGAGATATGAATTTGTTGACGATTTAAATCTTGTGCCAGACTACGGGCGAAGTAGGCGAGGGCTGCTTTTGAAGCCCCGTAGGCTTCGGCTCGCGGCAGCGCAACAATACTGGCGGTAGAGCCAACCAGCGCCACGCGGCTACCGGGCGACAGCTGCGGCAGCAAAGCATCAAGACAGTTAACTGGCCCGCTGAAGTTTGTGCTCATCACCCGATGGACTTTCTCCGCTTCAACAATACCGTGATTGAGGTATTCGCAGGTGCCGGCGCAGAGAATCACCAGCTCGGCGCTTTTGCCTGCCAGCGCGGCACGTGTGGCTGCCAGGTCAGTAATATCGAATTCACACAATTTGATATCAGGTGCCTGTTCACGCAGTTGTTCCAGCTTATTACGGTCGCGGCCACATGCCGTCACCTGCCAGCCTTCCGCGGCGTAATCACGCGCCAGCTGGGAGCCAATTCCTGAAGTCGCGCCGGTAATCAGAACCCTTTTCATGGTTTCAGCCTTCTTTTTAATGCACGAATTGCGCTACCCAGCAGCGGTACTTTTTCATACAGCATTTCGCCGAGATCGTAATAATCGCGCTGGAAGATGACGCGGGCGTCACGAAAAGTCAGATAACTACAGCCTTCCAGCGATTGCGCTGCGCCTTTTTGTAACGCCGGGTGGGCGTAGTCCATGCGCCACAGCAGCATTGCACCCTGATCGAAAGCGTGTTGATGGGTAATTTCGAAGCGGCAATAACGCAGATTTTTCAGCAGTGCAGCAAAATAGTCGGTCAGGGACTGCAGCCCGTGATGCTGGCCGACCGGATCGACCAGCAGGATATCCTGATGATAAATCGCCGCCAGCTGATTGAGGGGTTGTGACTGCATATCCTGGTAAAATATCACCAGACTATTCAGCGTCGCCTGTTGCTCATGCTGCTGCGTCATGTTTCAGCTCCTTCAGTTACCGTGCGGCATAATGGAGAACCCTTGCTCCTGCCAGTGCACGATCTGTTCCTGCTGACCGCGGCTCAGTTTTTTTCCGGTCCAGAGGAAAACATACTGGCCGGGAAACAGCTCCGGTCGCAGCGTTTCCAGCGGTTCAGCTAACACATCAATGCGCCAGCCCTGCTGTGATAAACGCCAGGCTTCGAGCCATAGACGCGTGCGATCTTCGCTGCCCCAGCCAATCAGCAGGGCATCCTTCCCGGCTTTTTTACGCGCTCCGGTCAGGCAGAAAGCAACGTAGTCAATCAGTGCGCCATCCAGCAGGCTGCTCATGGCACGTGCGGTGCTCTGCTCCAGACCAAGACGCTGACGTACCGGAATAATCACGTTATCAATCAGCGTGTCCGCCGGATTTTCCTTGCCCATTGCGGCAATCTTGACGCGTAATTTCGCTGGTCTGACGGTACGCAATACGCCCATCAGTTCATCCTGTAACATTGTCCAACCGTCGTTAAGGTGAACTTTTTCACCTTCCAGCAGTGCTTTAACTTTGCCAACCGGCACGCCGCTGTCGACCCAGCGTTTGATTTCGTCAATGCGCTGGATATCCTCGTCATCAAACTGACGATGGCCCCCTTCCGAGCGCTGGGGTTTCAGCAAACCGTAGCGACGTTGCCATGCGCGCAAGGTTACCGGATTAATTCCGCAGCGTTCAGCCACTTCACCGATGCTATATACGGCCATTCTTTTCCTCTTTCTGGTACATCTACTTACTAACGTTAGCTCGACTCGTTAACTTGTACAACTATTATTTGGTTGTACAGATTGACCTGAATTGAATTTCAGGTCTATTCTCATTTATGAGATTTATTCCCAAATATGAGAAAATAATGAATCAGCCAATCAGCACCGAATACCGGCTGGCGCAGCGGCTGGCAGAACTGCGGCTGGCACAAGGCTGGTCACTGGATGAGCTGGCGGAAATTACCGCTATCAGCCGGGCGTCGCTGTCGCGCATTGAGAGGGCCGAAACCAGCCCGACCGCTTCACTGTTGAATAAACTTTGCGCTGCTTATGGCCTGACAATGTCGCGTCTGCTGAGTGAAGTCGAAGAGAATGTCGCACAACATCTGCAACCGGCGCAGCAAACGGTGTGGGTTGATGAAGAAAATGGATTTGAGCGGCGGAGTTTATCGCCACCGGCCAGCGGCTACCGTGCCGAGCTGGTTGAAGGAAAATTGCGAGCGGGCGCACGCATCGAGTACGACATTCCGCCGGTTGCGGGGCTGGAACAGCATGTCTGGCTGCTTGATGGCGTACTTGAGATCGCGATGAACCAGCAGCACTGGCGGTTGACCGCCGGGGATTGCCTGCGTTTTCATCTGTTCGGTCGCTCATCTTTTCACGCGCCGGAAACGGCAGCACATTATGCACTGGTGGTATGTCGCCCATGATTGACTATGAAACACTGAGCGCTGAACAGGCGCAGCAGGAACATGCTGCCCTGTGTGAGGTTTTGAGCGACTGCGTGGCGCAGGGAGCCAGCGTTGGTTTTATCGATGCCACAGATACCGCGCCGATTGCCCGTTTTTGGCAGGATGTGGTTTACAGCATCGCCTGCGGGGATAAACAGCTGCTGGTGGCCCGACAGCAGGGTAAAATTGTCGCCACCCTTATTGTGGTGCTGGCAATGATGCCTAACGGTGCGCATCGTGCAGAGATCAGTAAGCTGCTGGTTCATTCCGCTGCGCGGCGGCAGGGCATTGCGCGCCAGCTAATGTTGCAGGCTGAACGAATCGTCATGCAGGCTAGACGCAGCCTGATGGTGCTGGATACGCGCAGTGGTGGCGTGGCGGAACAGCTCTATCTCTCACTGGGCTGGCGAGTGGCGGGTGCAATTCCTTTCTTTGCTCGCTCGACGGAAGGGGGATTTGATGCGACCACGGTGATGTATAAGTTCCTCGGTCAGTCGCATGACGCAGTGTGAGGCTGTTATAACCGTTGCGCGCGAGCCGGAAGATTCGGCAGAGGCGCAATTATTGATGGCGCAGCTCTCTGCCACGCTACAGCAGATAACTGGCGACAGTGGTGGCAGCTCATTTAATCCGCATGACCTGCGGCATCCTCGCGCCTGTTTTGCCGTAGCCCGCGATCACCATGGAGCGACGCTGGGTTGCGGAGCCTTCAGGCCGCTTTCTGCTGAGGTGGCAGAACTAAAACGGATGTATGCGGCAGCGTCATCGCGTGGAATCGGGTCAGCACTTCTGCTATTTCTCGAGAGCGAAGCACGCGGCTGCGGGTATCAACAAATCTGGCTGGAAACTCGGCGCATCAACCAACGTGCCGTCAGTTTTTATTTGCTTCACGGTTATCAACCCATAGAAAACTATGGGCGTTACGTCGGCAATCAGGCTGCGGTCTGTTTAGGCAAGCGACTAACCGCTTTTCAGGCGTTCAGCCCCTGAATCAGGGGAGGAAGCAGCTGGGCGAAAAACACTGCGCTGACTACCCACAGAATAATGCGGGTTTTGGCGTCGCTGATATCGCCCTTGATAGCGCTGACATCGGCTTTGCTGGCGTAGCTGGCTTTAATCACCGCCACGTCGGTTTTTATGGCCTGTACATCATTTTCGAGTTTTTCTAATCTCGTTTGCATTGCATCACCTCCGGTGTGATGTTCACCAGAGTCATTAAACGCGCCTCTGGTGATGTTGGTGTGTCTGAGTCTGTTCATAATTTACCCGATATCCTTAAGGTTGTCCTGTTGTTCCGGCGATTTTTTGCACGATATTCATTCCATGTACTTAGAGTGAAGCACGAGTGACTGGCGATGAAAATTAAAAGCGGCTGAATTTGGAATGCTTCTCGCATATGGTAAACTCAGCGGCAATAAAAGGCCGGACCGGCTGGATTCCCCGTAGTGCACTGTTGTGTTTTATGATTAATTGTTGTGCATAATATAAGCTACTTCCTTTACAACTTATTGATATAAAACAGAACGAAAACTAAATGCTTACCTCCGCGCTTAAAGCGCAAATTGGTCAGTGGTATAAAGCCCTGCAACAGCAGGTTCCTGACTTTATTCCCCGCGCACCGCAGCGCCAGATGATTGCCGAAGTGGCGAAAACGCTGGCTGGCGATGAGGGAAGACATCTGGCGATCGAAGCGCCAACCGGCGTTGGCAAGACGCTGTCCTATCTGATACCCGGCATTGCGGTTAGCCGTGCGCAAGAGAAACCGCTGGTGGTCAGCACCGCTAATGTGGCGTTGCAGGATCAGATTTTCAGCAAAGATTTACCGCTGCTGAAAAAGATCATTCCCGATCTTAAATTTACCGCTGCTTTTGGACGTGGCCGTTACGTCTGCCCACGTAATTTATCCGCGCTGGCGGCGGATCAGGATCAGCAAGGGGATCTGCTGCTGTTTCTGGATGATGATTTGACCGCCAGTAAAGATGAGCGGGCGATTTGTGCCACTTTGCAAAAATCCCTCGATCGCCATCAGTGGGATGGTCTGCGCGATCACAGCCATGATGCAATTGAAGACTCGCTGTGGCAGCGGCTGAGTACCGATAAAGCCAACTGTCTCGGACACAATTGTCACTGGTATCGTGAATGCCCGTTTTTTGTCGCCCGGCGTGAAATTGAAAATGCCGACGTGGTGGTCGCTAACCATGCGCTGGTGATGGCGGCACTGGAGAATGAATCCGTGCTGCCGCCAGCGAAAAACTTGCTGCTGGTACTGGACGAAGGGCATCACCTGCCGGAAGTGGCGCGCGACGCGCTGGAGATGAGCGCTGAGATCACCGCAGGCTGGACCAGCCTGCAACTTGATCTGTTTGTGCGGCTGGTCGAGCAGTGTATGGCGCAGTTTCGTCCTAAATCGCCGCCGCCGCTGGCTAATCCCGAGCGGTTGAAAGGTCACTGCGAAGAGATTCGTGAGCAGTTGCAGATTCTGTCGGCAATGCTGGCGCTGTACCTGCCAAAAGATCAGATTGACGGCGAATATCGCTTTGAAATGGGGTGCCTGCCCGAAGAAATTCTGACCCTGTGCGCACGGCTGTATAAGCTTAACGATGCGCTGCGCGGGCTGTCTGAAGCCTTTCTCAACGATCTGAGTGATAAAACCGGCCAGTATGATGTGGTACGCCTGCACCGTACTTTGCTGCAGATGAACCGTACTTTTGCATGGTTTGAGTCGATCAGCAAACTGTGGCGTCTGGCCGCAATGGAACAGGCTTCAGGCGCGCCGGTATCAAAGTGGGTCACGCGTGAGAATCGTGACGGCAATGCGCATTTGCTGTTTCACTGTGCTGGTATTCGCGTCAGCGATCAGCTGGAAAAACTGCTGTGGCGTAAAGTGCCGCACGTGGTGGTGACTTCCGCCACTCTGCGATCGCTCAGCAGTTTTAACCGCTTGCAGGAGATGTCCGGCCTGAGTGAAAAAGCCGATGACCGATTTGTGGCGCTGGACTCACCGTTTAATCACATTGAGCAGGGTAAGTTGCTGATTCCACAGATGCGCCATGAACCGATGATGGCGACAGAAGCGCAGCATATTGCCGAGATGGCGCACTTTTTCAGTCAGCAAATCAGCGAGGGGAAACACAAAGGGATTCTGGTGCTGTTTGCCAGCGGACGGGCGATGCAGCTTTTTCTTACCCACGTTACCGCGCTGCGCCTGATGATGTTGGTTCAGGGAGATAAACCGCGATCCCGGCTGGTGGAGCTGCATCGCCAGCGGGTGCAGCAGGGGGAAACCAGCATTCTGGTCGGCCTGCAATCCTTTGCCGAAGGGCTGGATCTGAAGGGCGATTTATTATCCCAGGTGCATATTCATAAAATTGCTTTTCCCCCGGTAGACAGTCCGGTAATTTTAACCGAGGGCGAGTGGCTGAAAAGCCTGAAACGTTATCCATTTGAGGTGCAGAGTTTGCCCAGCGCCTCATTTAATCTGATTCAGCAGGTTGGCCGCCTGATTCGTAGCCACGACTGTTTTGGTGAGATTGTAATATACGACCGACGGCTAATCAGTAAGCGTTATGGCCCGCGCCTGCTGGCGGCACTGCCGGTATTTCCTATCGAGCAGCCGCCGATGCCAGAGGGCGAGCCACCGAAGCCAGCCAAAGAAAAAAGCCTGAAGAAACCCAAACGGCGGCGCTAATTTATTGCGATATTGCTGGCAGCAATCTGCTGGCGATGACAGTTCAGGAAACCATGAGCGATGGAATATACCCGGATTATCAAAGAAGTAGGGCGCGGCAAAAATCATGCGCGTGATATCGATTTTGACACTGCACGTGCGCTTTACCGTGAAATGCTGGCTGGCGAAGTGCCGGAGCTGGAGCTGGGCGGGCTGTTAATTGCCTTGCGGATTAAAGGTGAAGGTGAAGAGGAGATGCTGGGCTTTTACCAGGCGATGCAGGAGCAGGTAATGCGCCTGACGCCGCCAGCAGGCCAGCCGATGCCGGTGGTGATCCCCAGCTATAACGGCGCGCGCAAGCAGGCGAACCTGACGCCGCTGCTGGCAATGTTGCTGTCGAAACTGGGTTTTCCGGTGCTGGTGCATGGCGTCAGCGACGATCCGACGCGCGTCACCAGTGAAACGGTGTTTGCCGCGCTGGGCATCCCGGCGGTGACCGATGCGGCGTCGGCGCAGGCACGGCTGGATGCCGGAGAACTGGTGTTTATGTCGGTCGCTACCCTCTGCCCACCGTTGGCGACTCAGCTGTCACTGCGCTGGCGCATGGGGGTGCGTAACAGCGCGCACACGCTGGCAAAACTGGCTACGCCGTTCGATGAAGCGGCCGCGCTGCGCCTTTCCAGCGTTTCTCATCCGGAATATATTCCGCGAGTGGCAAAATTCTTCGCTGCTATCGGTGGGACTGGCCTGCTGATGAACGGTACGGAAGGTGAAGTTTATGCCAACTTACAGCGCTGCCCGGCGATCAGCCTGATTAGCGCCGTTCAGGCGGAACCCCAGCTGCTGCTGGCGCGGCAGGAAGAAGTGACGATCGCGCGTGATGCGCTGGCGTCGTCAAAAGAGGCCGATGTTACCGCAGCATGGACTCAGCGAGTGGTGAATAAAGATCTGCCTGTGCCGCAGTCGTTGCGTTTACAGATCGCCTGCTGCCTGGTAGCCAGCGGGCGATCGGCGGATATTGCCAGCGGACTGGCAGAGCTGGATGCCGTGGGATACTGATCGTCCGGGTCAATCGGGGCAACCAGCAGGTTGCCCCGATTGACCCGCGAGACTGATACCAGCGGAATCATTTGACGCCAGTCAGCGTGGCAACAGCTGTTCCACCAGTTGTTGCCAGATACCGATACCGTGCGCTATCACCTCGTCGTTAAAATCATACCAGGCATTATGCAGCGGCCGTGAAGGTGTTGCGCCATCGGCACCAATCCAGAAATAAGCCCCCGGACACGCTTCCAGCATGCAGGCAAAATCTTCTGATGCCATCGACGGGTTCACTTCCCAGCGTACCGCTTGCTCACCTGACAAGCTGATTGCGGCATCGCGCACTTTTAGCGCCGATTCGGCATGATTCTTCGTTACCGGATAGCCGGGATACCAGCTAATTGCCCCTTCAACACCAAATGGGGTCGGCAGCGTGGTGACGAAATCATCGATTAATGCGCGCACTTTACTGCGCACCTCGCTCTGCAAACAGCGCACGGTGCCGCGCAGTTTTACCTGCTCAGGAATGACATTAATCGCTTCACCGCCGTTGATTTGCGTAATACTGACCACGGCAGAGGCGAGGGGAGAGAGGCGGCGCGCCGGGATGGTTTGCAGCGCCATAATCAGCTCGGCGGCGGTAACAATCGGGTCGGCACCACTCTCCGGCATTGCCGCATGGCAGCTTTTGCCGGTTAAGGTGATCTCAAACGAATCCAGTGAAGCCATCATCGCGCCACTGTTTACCGCCACTTCACCGAGCGCCAGTCCAGGCCAGTTGTGCAGGCCATAGATGGCGTCCATTGGAAACAGGGTAAACAGACCTTCTTCGACCATTCTGCGTGCGCCACCGAGATTCTCTTCGGCAGGCTGAAAAACAAAGTGCAGTGTGCCACTGAAATTACGCGTCTGACTCAGGTGTTTCGCCGTCGCCAGCAGAATGGCGGTATGACCGTCATGCCCGCAGGCGTGCATCACGCCGGGAGTGTTGGATTTATGCGGCGGGTTACCCAGTTCAGTGATTGGCAGCGCATCCATATCGGCACGCAGGCCGATGACCGGACCCGGACCATTTTCCAGCGTGCCGACGACGCCGGTTCCGGCCAGACCCACGTGCACCTGCAATCCAAAAGAGCGCAGCTTTTCGGCGACCATGTTTGATGTCTGATGCTCCTGATAACCCAGCTCGGGTTGCCTGTGCAGCTGGTGTCGCCAGGTGATGGCTTCTTCGATCAATGAAACAGGAATGGTCATAAATAGTCTCTTCTCCATGCTGATGCCACTTATCCGCTGCGTGGTCTGACGCTAATCATTCGGCTTCCACTTTAGATGCAACCGATGCACGGCGTCTATCAGTCCCTGAAGAAAATCGTTAATAGACTTATCATGTTTAACGATTATTTCATCATTGGCAGATTCAGCTGATGCTGCCGGGCGCAGGTTTCGGCCTGAGAATATCCGGCGTCGGCGTGCCGCATTACGCCGGTGGCCGGGTCGTTCCACAATACCCGCTCCAGCCGAACATCGGCCTGCTCACTGCCGTCACAAACAATCACCATGCCCGCATGTTGCGAGAAGCCCATACCGACGCCACCACCATGATGCAGACTGACCCAGGTGGCACCGCCCGCGGTGTTCAGCAGAGCATTCAGCAGCGGCCAGTCAGAAACTGCATCAGACCCATCTTTCATTGCTTCGGTTTCGCGATTTGGCGAGGCGACGGACCCACAATCGAGATGGTCACGACCAATCACCACCGGTGCTTTCAGCTCGCCGTTGCGCACCATTTCATTGAACGCCAGGCCTGCCAGATGACGCTCGCCAAGGCCGAGCCAACAGATACGCGCCGGTAATCCCTGGAAGGCGATACGCTCCTGCGCCATATCCAGCCAGCGATGCAGGTTAGCGTGCTGCGGGAATAACTGTTTCAGCTTCGCATCGGTTTTATAGATATCCTCAGGATCGCCGGAAAGCGCTACCCAGCGAAACGGCCCCTTACCTTCGCAGAACAGCGGACGGATATAAACAGGGACGAAGCCCGGAAAATCAAAAGCGTTTTCTACTCCTTCATCCAGCGCGACCTGGCGGATATTATTACCGTAATCCACAGTGGGGATGCCCATCTGGTGAAAATCAAGCATCGCCCGTACATGCGTTGCCATCGAGGCGCGTGCGGCTTTCTCCACCGCTTTCGGGTCGCTGAGGCGTTTTTCAGCCCACTGGTCAACACTCCAGCCAGCCGGCAGATAGCCGTTAAGCGGATCGTGTGCTGAGGTCTGATCGGTAACGATATCCGGCCTGATGCCGCCTGCCCGGGCGCGCTTAACCAGCTCCGGCAAGATTTCTGCCGCATTGCCCAACAGACCGACGGAGATCGCCCGCTTCTGCTGGTTAGCCTCGCGGATAATTTTCAGGGCTTCGTCAATGCTGTATGCCTTGTAATCGAGATAGCGGGTGCGCAGCCGAAAGTCGATGCGCGACTCCTGGCACTCCACTGCCAGCACTGAAGCCCCCGCCAGCACGCCAGCCAGTGGCTGCGCACCACCCATGCCGCCCAGCCCGGCGGTAAGAACCCACCGGCCGCTCAGGTCACTGTTATAGTGCTGACGGCCCGCTTCGACGAAGGTTTCAAAGGTGCCCTGCACAATGCCCTGCGCGCCGATATAGATCCATGAACCGGCGGTCATCTGGCCGTACATCATCAGCCCGGCTTTATCCAACTGATGAAAATGGTCCCAGTTGGCCCAGTGCGGCACCAGGTTGGAGTTGGCGATTAATACCCGTGGTGCATCGGCATGGGTGCGGAACACGCCAACCGGTTTTCCGGACTGCACCAGCAGCGTCTCTTCCGGCTGCAATGCGCGCAGCGAACGCAGAATCTGCTCAAAGCATTCCCGGTTGCGTGCGGCTTTACCGATGCCGCCATACACCACCAAATCTTCCGGGCGTTCGGCAACATCAGGATCAAGGTTATTCTGGATCATGCGCCAGGCGGCTTCAATCAGCCAGTTTGCACAATGTAATTCGCTGCCGTGAGGTGCCCGAATTTCACGGGCAACGGCGCTGCTGATCGATTCACTCATCTGTTGGCTCCTTATCCTGCGTGGCTTGGTAGCAGGGCGGTGATCACATCGGGCCAGTTGTTACTGCTGGCCCACAGGCGCATTTGTTCGATATCGGGTGCCATCAGGCGGTCTTTTTCGAGAAAAGCCACGCGTTCCCGCACGGTCCCCAGCTGTTGTTCCAGCAGTGGCGAACTTTGCAGCGGGCGATGAAAGTCGATGCCTTGTGCGGCGGCCATCGCTTCAATACCTACCACGGCCGCGGTGTTAAAGCACATTGCACCGAGACGGCGTGCGGCGTAGGTGGCCATTGAGACATGATCTTCCTGGTTGGCGGAAGTGGGCAGACTGTCGACGCTGCCTGGATGGGCCAAAGATTTGTTTTCGGAGGCCAGCGCAGCGGCAGTGACCTGAGCGATCATAAATCCTGAATTGACGCCGCCGTCATTCACCAGGAACGGCGGCAGGCCAGAGAGACCGCTGTCCAGCAACAGCGCCATGCGCCGCTCGGAAATTGCGCCAATTTCTGCGATCGCCAGCGCAATAATATCAGCAGCAAATGCCACCGGTTCGGCGTGGAAGTTGCCGCCGGAAATCACGTCACCGCTTTCCGGGAATACCAGTGGATTATCGGAAGCGGCGTTGGCTTCAATCTGCAATACCCGCGCGGCATGATTCAGGTTATCAAGACAGGCACCCATCACCTGCGGCACGCAACGAATGGAGTACGGATCCTGCACCCGTCCACAGGCCGCATGTGAAGTCAGAATTTCGCTGCCTGCCAACAACTCAGAGACGGCGGCAGCCACTGCGATTTGTCCCGGCTGGCCGCGCGCCTGATGAATACGCGCATCAAAGGGTTTTATCGAGCCTTTAATTGCTTCCAGCGACATCGCACCGGCGACCAGCCCGGCGGCGAAGGTTTTCTCCGCTTCAAACAAGCCGCGCAATGCCAGTGCGGTTGATACCTGGGTGCCGTTAAGCAGTGCCAGTCCCTCTTTCGGGCCGAGTACCACCGGTTCCAGTCCGAGCTGTTGTAGCGCGTCGGGCGCATTCATCAGCTTACCGGCAACGCGGACCTGGCCTTCACCCAGCAGCATCAGCGACAAATGTGCCAGCGGAGCCAGATCGCCGGACGCGCCCACTGAGCCTTTTTCCGGTATGCAGGGCATGACGCCAGCGTTAAACAGGGTGATCAACATCTCGATCAATTCGATACGCACGCCGGAATGACCGCGCGCCAGGCTAATAATTTTACTGGCCATCACCAGGCGTACGACTTCATCCGGCAGTAACTCTCCCAGCCCGACACTGTGCGACAGCACCAGATTGCGTTGTAGCTCAGCCAGACGTGCCGCCGGAATCGAGGTTTGTGCCAGTTTGCCAAAGCCGGTATTGATGCCGTAGGTGACTTTGCCTGTCGCGACAATAGCGTTCACTGTTTCATGTGCTTTCAGCACCGCTTCACGTGCGCTGTCAGCAAGCCGAAGCGTGACGCCGCCATGGTAAATGGCCTTAAGCATCGGCAGACCTACTTCTCCGGGTATCAGATGACATTCATCGGTACTGAACGACATGGTATACTCCTGTATATACAAGTTTGGCGCGGATTAAACCCATGTGCAGCCGCATGGGTAACACTGTCGAGTGAAGCATAAGTGTATAGTGTTGTCTATACAACCTAATGCCTTAGTGCCAGAGCGATCACAAAACGGAGCAGGGGCACAGGGATGCAGATGTCTATACATTTATGCCCTCAGTCAGTAGACTTAACTTACGACGTTTATTAAGGAACTTTATATGGTCGGGCAGACTGCCATTTCGCAACTCGCAGCCGCCATGAGCGATCAGCCTGCGCCAATCTATCAGCGGGTAAAGCAGGCGATTGTCAGCCAGATTGCCGCCGGCGTGTGGAAAGCCAATCAGCGCGTGCCATCCGAAAGTGAGCTGGTCAATGAATTGGGCGTTAGCCGCATGACGATTAACCGGGCGCTGCGCGAACTGACCGGTGAAGGTTATTTGATTCGCATGCAGGGCGTGGGAACGTTTGTGGCCGAAATCAAGGGCTACACCGCAATGCTGGAAGTGCACAATATTGCTGAAGAGATTGCCCAGCGCGGCCATCAGCATCGCTGTAAAATTCTGCAGCTAAGCGAAATAAAAGCCGATCCGGAACAGGCCGCGGTATTAGGATTATCCACTGGCCAGTCGATTTTTCATTCGCTGATGGTGCACTATGAAAATGAACTGCCGGTACAGCTGGAAGATCGTCTGGTTAATCCGCAGATGGCACCGGACTATCTGCGGCAGGATTATGACAGCCAGACGCCCTATACCTATCTGATGCGGGTTGCACCACTGACTGCCGGTGAGCATATCGTTGAAGCCGTTCTCGCCGATGTCCGCCAGCGTCAGTATCTGTCGCTGGACGAGCATGAACCCTGTTTACTGATTCGCCGCCAGACATGGAGCGAGGGTAAAATTGTTACTTACGCCCGACTGCTTTATCCCGGTTCACGCTATAAACTACTTGGTCGCTTTAAAGGGCACGGTTGATTGCAGCAAACAACAGCAGTGCATCCGCTGTTAGTGGCGTAATGACCTCGCCGCTGACGTGCCACCAGCAGCCTTCTCCGCGTGACAGCGTTTGTTCGCCGACGCACCACTGACCGGCAATCACCCAACACACGCCACAATCGCTTTGCTGCGCGCGGCCGCTGATCACCACCGTGGCGCAGCAGCGATCGCGGCGGGTCATAATATTAACGTCGAGACTCTGACCGCCGGTCAGCCGGGCAAATATCGGCTGTTCGCCAGCAAAACAGAACGGCTGATTCAGTTCCAGCAGCTGCATGGATGACAGTGGCGAGTGCAATTCCACACTGTCTCCGGCGACTAATGTAATCACCCGATCTACGCCGGGAAATACGGAAAAGTCGCCGTTGTTGGCGAGGGTGGCAATGCTGGCGCGCCAGTCAAACGAGCTAGTTTCTGGCGGAAAGCTGACGATCTCACGGGTTTCGCCACCACCATTACGCCATTTGTTGATTGGCAGATCGTCGGTTCGATAAAAATGCATCATGAAACCCTTATCCCCGTCTTTACTGTAAGGCCTTCATCACGGCGGCAAAGCGGGCATCCGCTTCGGACTGTAGCGCATGATGACCGGCATTAATCACCTGTTTTCCCGCCACCCAGACATCGCGGATCTGCGAACCGCTGCCGGCGAACAGCCAGCGGTTCAGCAGTGCACTGTCGTGGCAGCTGGCTAACCAGGCGTCTGGCTCCAGTACCAGCCAGTCTGCACGCTGGCCTACGGCCAGTGAGCCGATGGCTACGCCGCAGGCCTGTGCACCGCCGGATGCTGCCTGCTGCCACAGCAGGTCGCCTGTTGAACGTTGCTGTGGAGTGATGATGCGGTTACGCCGCCGGTCGCGCAGCCGCTGACCATACTCCAGCCAGCGCAGCTCCTCTGTGACATTCAGTGAGACATGACTGTCGGAGCCGATACCCCAGCGCCCGCCCTGGGCAATATAGTCGGTGGCCGGAAAAATACCGTCTCCGAGATTGGCTTCGGTAGTCGGGCAGAGTCCAACCACCGCGCCGCTGGCAGCGAGACGAGTAATTTCCTGCGGCTCAAGGTGGGTGGCGTGAACCAGGCACCAGCGCGCATCGACGGCAAAGCGCTCCAGCAGCCAGTTCACTGGGCGCTCACCGCTCCATGCCAGCGAATCGTTCACCTCTTTTTCCTGTTCAGCAATATGAATATGCACCGGCAGTTCAGGCGAGCTGGCCGCCAGCACCTGCTCCATTTGTTGCTGAGTCACCGCGCGCAGCGAATGGAAGCACAGTCCCTGATTGTGCAGCGGTTTGTTGCGCAGTAGGTGGCGCAGATTTTCCTGTTGGCGCAGATAGCTGTCGCTATGCTGGATAAAACGCTTTTGCGCTGGCTGCGGCGGTTGGGCACCAAATCCGCTGTGGCTGTATAACACCGGCAGCAGCGTCTGACCGATTCCAGCCTGTTCGGCAGCAGCAATCAGCTGTTGCAGCATCTCATCCTGCGCATAAGGCTGGCCGTGGTGGTCATGATGCAGATAGTGAAACTCCGCAACCTGGGTATAACCGCCTTTCAGCATCGCGATATACAGATAACGCGCGATATCACCCAGCTGGGGGGGTGACAGCTGCTGTACCAGGCGATACATCAGCTCGCGCCAGCTCCAGAAGCTGTCCTGTGGATCGCCCGCTACCTCCGCCAGCCCGGCCATGGCGCGCTGGAAAGCGTGCGAGTGCAGATTAGCCATCGCCGGGATGACGGCACCGGATAAACGCACTGCCTGCGCGGCGTGACTGTCAGGAGTAATACTGGCAATATATCCTTGCGCGTTGACCTCGATACGCACCGAATGCCGCCATCCTTCCGCCAGCAGTGCACGCGTCGCAAAATAACTCGACATGGTTGATCCTCAGGCTTTGTGGTTGTATATACATATACATACTTTAGCAGTTTCTGTAAATCAATCGCAGGATGTGGGAGAGCAAATGGCGGACGAAATACGCTGTGACAGTGTGTGGTTCGGCGCGGATGTGGTCACTATGCGCAACGGGCGGTACAACATCATTAGCGATGGCGCGATTGCGGTGCGCGATGGCGTGATTGTCTGGATCGGTACGCGCGCGCAGTCGACGAAGATCGCCGCCACGCAGCGCACCGATTTTGCCGGGGGCATAATTACGCCTGGCCTGGTCGACTGCCATACTCACCTGGTGTTTGGTGGTGACCGCAGCCATGAGTTTGAGCAGCGGTTAAATGGCGTCAGCTATGCGGAGATTGCCGCGCAGGGCGGTGGCATTCTGGCAACAGTGCGCGCTACGCGCGAAGCGACCCTCGGGCAACTGGTCAGCAGCGCTCGCTGGCGAATCGAACGCTTACTGGCTGAAGGCGTTACGACGCTGGAGATAAAATCCGGTTACGGCCTCGATGAAGCCAGTGAAATACGCATGTTGCAGGCGATTCGCCAGCTGGCGCAGCAGCTTCCGGTTGATGTACTGGCAACTTGCCTGGCGGCACACGCGATTCCACCTGAATTTGAACATCACCCGGATGGCTGGATTGAGATTATCTGTCAGCGTCTGCTGCCGAAAATCAAAGCCGAACGGCTGGCTGATGCGGTGGATGCATTTTGTGAACATCTGGCTTTTTCTCCGGCGCAGGTAAGCCGGGTATTTGAGCGGGCGCAGCAGCTCGCTTTACCGGTTAAATTGCACGCTGAGCAGCTCTCTTCACTTGGCGGCAGCGCGCTGGCGGCACGATTTAATGCGCTTTCAGCCGATCATCTGGAGTACGCCAGCGAAAGCGACGTGCAGGCAATGGCGCAACATGGCACGGTCGCGGTGCTACTTCCCGGCGCGTTTTATCTGTTGCGTGAGACCCAATTACCGCCGGTTGCGCTGTTCCGCCAGTATCAGGTGCCGATGGCGCTGGCCAGCGATGCAAATCCTGGTACTTCTCCGGCGCTGTCGCTGCGTCTGATGCTGAATATGGCCTGCACCCTGTTTCGCCTGACCCCGGAAGAGGCGCTGGCGGGCGTCACGCTGCATGGCGCCAAAGCGCTGGGACTGGAGAAAACCCACGGATCGCTGGAGTGCGGTAAAGTCGCTAATTTCGTTCACTGGCCGCTGACGCGTCCGGCAGAACTGGTTTACTGGCTCGGTGGTCAGTTGCCTTGTCAGGTTATTTATCGAGGAGAAGCGCAATGAAAGCCTTTCAGTTCTCAGCCGGGACGCTGCCGCTGCTGATCAGTATTCCTCATGCCGGTACCGCACTGACGCCGGAAGTGAAAGCGGGCCTCAGCGACGCCGCCAGGGATTTACCTGATACCGACTGGCATCTGGCGCAGCTGTATGATTTTGTTCAGCCGCTGGGTGCCAGCGTGCTAACAGGCAACTATTCGCGCTTTGTTATCGATCTGAATCGACCGGCTGACGATCGGCCGCTGTATGCTACTGCCACTACCGGGCTGTATCCCGAAACGCTGTTTGACGGTACGCCAATCTTTAAGCCGGGCATGACCCCCACTGCGGATCAGCGCCGAGACTATTTAGCCACCCTCTGGCAACCGTACCACGACAAACTTCAGCAGGAGCTGGCGCGGCTTAAGCAGCAGCATGGCTACGCGCTGCTCTTCGATGCCCACTCGATAGCTTCGGTGATCCCGCGACTGTTTGACGGCCGGTTACCGGACCTGAATCTGGGCACCAATAACGGTAACAGCAGCACCCCGGCGATTGATGCGGCGCTGATTCACTGTTTTTCCGCCCAGTCGCGCTTCAGCTGGGTAGACAACGGGCGCTTTAAAGGTGGCTATATCACCCGCGCATATGGCAAACCCGAACAGCAGCAGTTTGCGGTACAGCTGGAGTTGGCGCAGTGTAACTATATGGATGAACAGCCGCCGTTCGCCTGGCGCGGTGAGCGAGCGGCAGCATTACAGCCGCTGTTGCAGCAGCTGATTATGACTCTGCTTGAGCAGGGGGCGATTGCTGCTGATTAGCGTGGGCGGGCATCCGGCCTGACCAGATCAAAGCGCTGATCTTCGCTGATGGCGTAATAGGCCGATGGGCCACCAGCGCGCAGGATCGGCTGCGCTCTGGCGGTCTGATAGATGCCGTTTTCCAGCAGATCGCTGTCGATATGGATCGCCACCACTTCGCCTAAAACCAACCAGCTCGGCAGCTTTTCACCGTCGGCAGCCTGCAGCTGAATACACTGCGTCAGCTTGCATTCAAAGTTGACCGGGCTCTCTGCCACCATGCTGACATTAACCTGCGTGGCCGCCACCGGCGTCAGGCCGGAGAAAGCAAACTCATCTTCCCCCTGCGGCAGTGAGGCGGAGCTTTCATTCATTGCCACCGCCAGTGGCCGTGTCGCCAGATTCCAGACAAATTCACCGGTTTCACTAATATTTTTTACGCTGTCTTTCCAGCCGCTGCTGGCAAAACCAATAATCGGTGGATGGTAATTAAAACAGTTAAAGAAACTGTAGGGTGCCAGATTGCGCTGACCGTCAGTATTAGCGGAGCTGATCCAGCCAATTGGACGTGGTCCGATAATCGCATTCAGCGGATCGTGTGGCAGCCCGTGGCCGAGACGGGGTTGATACGAGTGGCGTTGACGGGACATAGCGTTACCTGTTGTTGTCATGTTTTGCTTATCTTAACGCGTCTGGTGCAGAGAAAAAAACACGGCAATGGTTTACGCTTTTTTGCAAAGCGAGTATCTTACGCGCCCACTATACCCCTGGTATCTGAAGTGGCTGCAACGTCTGTTTAAACGCAGGGTTGCACTTGCCGCGACTCCAGCGACGTTGGGTAACCTTTGAGAGATGCCGATGAAAAAGCCTGCCGAAAAAAACGTTCTTCACCCGCGTAACCGTCACCGTGGACGCTACGACTTTGCTGCACTGAAACAGTGCCACCCGGCGCTGGAACCGTTGGTTCAGGTCAATCAGTATGGCGATGAGTCGGTCGACTTTTCCGACCCCAATGCGGTGAAAGTGCTGAACCAGGCGCTGCTGCATCACTTTTATCAGATAGAACACTGGTCCATTCCTGACGGTTTTCTCTGTCCGCCAGTGCCGGGACGAGCGGACTATCTGCATCATCTCGCCGACTTACTGGCGGAAGATCATCAGAAGGTGGTGCCGCGTAATCTCAATCTGCTGGATATCGGTTGTGGTGCCAACTGCATTTATCCGCTGATTGGCTATCGCGAATATGACTGGCGTTTCACCGGTACCGAAGTCAACGAGCAGGCCATGAAAGCCGCCAACGCGATTATCGATGCCAATCCGGGGCTGAATCGTGGCATTCGCCTGCGTCGCCAGAAGGACGCTGATGCTATTTTTCGCGGCATTATTCATAAGAATGAGATTTTCCACGCCACGATATGTAACCCACCGTTCCACGCTTCAGCCAGCGATGCGCGTCAGGGCAGCCAGCGGAAACTGCGTAATCTGGGGCTGGACCGCAACGCGCCGCTGAATTTCGGTGGTCAGCAGGATGAGCTGTGGTGTGAGGGGGGCGAAAAAGCCTTTATCACTCGAATGATTAACGAAAGCGTCGACTTTTCACGCCAGTGCGTGTGGTTTACCTCTCTGGTGTCGCGAAAAGAGAACCTGCCTGATTTACGTCGGGCGCTGGAAGATGTTGAAGCGGTGCAGGTCCGGATTATCGATATGGCGCAGGGGCAGAAGCAGAGCCGGTTTATCGCCTGGAGCTTTTTCGATAAACCGGCTCGTAGCCGTATGCTCAGCAAGTAACCCTTATTCGGGAGCGGCTAATGCCTGAGCGCCCGCCGCTCCCTGCACATCATTACCGGTTTGCAGCACCTGCACCGTCTGGCGCGGCGCTTTAATCCCGGCCGCATCGAAATGCTTTTTCACCATATCATCCAGTGCAAAGCGTACCGTCCACTGCTTCAGCGGCTGAGTGGTAAAGGACACGCGTACGGTAAACGACTGATTGGTCAGCCCGACCAGCCCGGCGAACGCCGGTTCGCCAATCACCATGCCACGGATCTCTTTGTTCTCCATCAGCTCTTGCACCGCCTGTTGCAGGGTGGCATTGACTTTCTCACTCTCTTCGTTGCGATCTACATCATAATTGGCGACAAATGAGCCGATACCGCGGACAAAGTTGGCGAAAGTGGTGATCGATGACCACGGAATAATATGATATGCACCGGTATCCTGGCGCACGCCAACGGAGCGAATTGACATGCGTTCGACGCTGCCGGTAATCGGTCCGATAGTCACCAGATCGCCGGTATTCATGCCATTTTCAAACTGAATAAATACCCCGGTAATAATATCCTTCACCAGCGTTTGCGAGCCGAACGATACCGCCAGACCAAGTGCCCCGGCTCCGGCCAACAGAGGCGCAATATTCACGCCAATTTCCGACAGTAAAATCATAATGGTAATGGTGCTGATCACGACCGCCAGCGCATTACGAAACAGCGTCAGTAGGGTGCGGGTTCGCGCACCGGGCATAGGGCGACCATGTGAGTCGGAGGCGAGACGGCTTTCTATCAGGCTGGCTAACAGCGTCCAGCCTACCGCCGAGAACAGCAGGATCACCAGTACGCGGATGATAATGTCCACCGTTTTTTCACCGGCACCCACCGTCAGCCAGTGCCACAGGTCGAACAGATGCCACGCATTAAGCAGCAGTAATCCGACGGCAAATACCGTCAGAATACGCGCCAGCTTCAGCAGCGTTGAGCACCACGCATTAACTCGTTTCTGCAATTCCGGATACTCGCGTTGCAGTTCGGGTGACAGCGTGATGCTTTTGGCAATCCAGCGCGACAGAATGCCGGAAATCAGCGCGCCGATGCCGATAATCGCCAGGCTGCGCACCGACGCCGACATCATAAACTTCAGGCTGTCCCCCGGATTAAACATTGAGAGGAAAAACAGCACGATAAAATAGGCGCTCGCCAGCCAGTGCCAGACCAGTGCAAACGCGCGAATAAACAGCGCGAAAAAGCGCATTGAACGATCGGCCAGCGCCGTCAGTTCATACTGAATATTACGGCGATTATGAAAAATCAGGTACTGTGCCCACAGGGTGATCAGGCTCATCACCACCACGTTAACCAGCGCTCCAATCTGCACATTTATCTGATTACTGACAATCGGCACGATAACCAGTAAGCCGTAGCCAATCAGCCCGCTTAACCAGCTAAGGCGAGTATTCCAGTAGCGGGCGCGGTTATCGGCAATGCGGAACGGGCGCAAATCGGCAATACGTGGGCAGAAGATCAGCCGTAATATCGCCTTAAAGAATTCGATCAGCGCAAAGGCATTCAGAAACAGCCCTTGCTGACGGGCGATGGTGCGGTTGCCGTCATTCAGGTAGTCGCTCATAATCTGGCCGGTAAACAGCGCCAGCGCCAGCAGCGCTAAGTCAATGATAAACGCCGCAAAAATCATCGCAGGCAGATGTAACCAGTTGGAACGATCGCGGTTCTTGAGGCGTCCCCACTTTCCCATGCGGCGATACAGTGGCCGCGCCAGCCAGCAAATCAGCCAGTAAAAGGCAAACAGCGCCACCGCCAGCATCAGAAAGTGGCTGACGGCGTTAAAAAAGGTCTGTTGATTAAAGGCGCGGTGCGGGGCGGAGACGATATTGTGATGCAGTTCGGTAAACTGCGTGGCGAATGCGCCACCGTAGTGGCGGCTGACGTCACTCAGCCCTTGCAGTACGGTTTTCTCTTCCGGTTCTGTGTCGGGCGGTGTCAGAACCGGTTCACTGTGTTCTGCCGGGGTGGCGGCGGCATTGCGCAGCTGTTCAATCAATTCCTGACGCGTCTGATCGTTTTGCAGAATATTAGCCAGTGCGGCGTACGCGGCTTTTTTATCCTCAGCGCCTGGCTCCTCTGCCGTGTCGTTGGTGGCGGATTGCGATTGCTGGGCGGCAACCACGGCGGCAGGCAGGGTAACCGCCAGAGCTGAACCAGAATAACCGCACAGCAGCATGCAAATCAGCAACCACTGGCAGAGGGTTTGTCGCGATTGAACCACAGCCAACATCGTATTCTCCTGTAACGGCGCAATAAGAGCGTTGACCAGCAAGTATAGCGGAGCTGAGGATGGCGAAAGGTAAAGGCGGAGGTTTTGGGAGTAAGCCCAGGTAGAAGCAGGGCGACATTGCTGCCGCCCGGAATATCAGGATACGTGCTGTAAGAACTCGCGCAGGCGCGCGCTTGGCGGGTTGGTGATCAGGGTATCCGGGTCACCATCTTCCGCAATGCGGCCTTTGTCGATAAAGATCAGTCGCGATGCCACTTTCTGTGCGAACCCGACCTCATGGGTGACAATAACCATCGTCATCCCTTCTTCAGCCAGATCCTGCATCACTTTCAGGACTTCGTGGCGCAACTCCGGATCAAGCGCTGAAGTTGGCTCATCAAACAGCATCATTTTCGGCTTCACCGCCAGCGCGCGGGCGATGGCCACACGCTGCTGCTGGCCGCCGGACAGCTCGGAAGGGAAATGGTGAGCACGCTCGGCAAGGCCGACCTTGCTTAACAGCTCCTTCGCCAGCTTGTGTGCCGCATCTTTCTTCATACCACGGACGCGAATCGGACCGAAAGCCACATTATCCAGCGCTGACATCTGCGGGAACAGATGGAACTGCTGGAACACCATTCCGGCTTCCTGACGAATCAGGCGCTCATCGACTTTCGGATCGTTCACTTTCAGACCATCAACAATCAGCTCACCGCTGGTGATCTCTTCCAGTTTGTTGATGCAGCGCAGCAGGGTAGATTTACCGGAGCCGCTTGGGCCGATAATCACCACGACTTCACCCTGATTGATCTTCAGATCGATGTTGTGCAGAACCTGAGTCTGACCAAAGTGCTTGGAGACATTTTTAAATTCAATCACAGGATTTTCATCCTTTTTTCAATGCGACGCAGAACGAAACTGAGTGCCAGAGTAATAAACAGATAGATAACCGCGACCGCGCTCCAGATCTCCAGCGCACGGAAGTTACCCGCAATAATTTCCTGCCCCTGACGCGTCAGTTCAGCGACACCGATAACGATAAACAGTGAGGTATCTTTGATGCTGACAATCCACTGGTTGCCTAATGGCGGCAGCATACGACGCAGCGCCAGCGGCATAATGACATAACGCAGCGTTTCACGACGCGACAGGCCAAGTGCCAGTCCGGCTTCGCGGAAGCCATTATGGATTGACAGTACCGCACCACGGGTGATTTCAGCGATATAGGCCCCAGAGTTGATCATGATGGTGACCACTGCGGCGCTAAAGGGATCGATACGCAAATCGGTAAATGCCATCGGCAGGGCGAAGTAAATAAACATCACCTGCACTACAATTGGCGTACCGCGAATCAATTCAATAAATACCAGCGCGATATTACGGGAAAACCAGCCGCCATAGGCGCGGGCAAATCCGGCAATCAGGCCGATAATCAGGCCGCCAACCAGACCGAGGACCGAGATCCACAAGGTCATTTTGGCGCCTTCAAGCAGGATAGGAAGAGCAGGCCAGATGGCGCTCCAGTCGAACTGCATGATGCTTTCTCCCGAACTAAAACAATTTTTGTTGAATGGAAAAACGCAGAGACGCAATGCCGTCACTGACGTAAATGGCGCGGCAAAACTTAATAGCGGCATAAATGCCCGGCAGATTAATATTTTGCATGCAATTTAACGAGCGGCGTTGTTGCCGCACGTTAAGTTGCCGGACGCTAACCGATTATATTATTTTGGTTCGCTGCCGAACCATTTTTTATAGATAGTATTATAAGTGCCGTTATCGCGCAGGGTTTTCAGCGCGCCGTTAACCTTCTCACGCAGTTCGTCGCTGCCTTTCGGGAAAGCAATACCGTACTGCTGTGCTTCAATCGAATCTCCTACCGCTTTGAACTTGCCTTTACCGGCGGTATTGATGAAGTACAGAATATTTGGTGTATCGTGCAGGACGGCATCCGCACGGTTGGTACCCAGTTCCATATAAGCATTGTCGATATTCGGGAACTGACGCAGGGCTTTGGTTTTGATGTTCTGTTTCGCGTAATCGACGGAACCGGTGCCGCTCTTCACCGCCACCACTTTACCGTCCAGATCATCAATGCCTTTCACCTCATTGTTGTTCTCTCTTACCATTACCAGCAGGCCACTTTTGTAGTAACCGTCAGAGAAATCAATCGCCTTTTTGCGCTCGTCGGTGATGGTGATGCCCGCCAGTGCCAGGTCGATATTGCGTGTTTGCAGGGCAGGGATGATGCCGCTGAAGTCCATAGGCTTCAGGGTGTATTCGACGTTCAGCTGTTTCGCGATGGCGTCCCACAAATCGATATCGAAACCGACATATTTATCGCCTTGTTTAAACTCAAACGGTACGAAGGCGGTATCGGTAGCGACAATCAGTTTCTTTGCAGCCGCTGTGGAAGAAACAGCAAATGCCAGCGCCAGCGCGGCAACGGAAACCTTAAAAATCGACTTCATCATTTTATCCTTATCATTGAATCGGGGGGGCCCCGCTTTTTGATGCCTGCTGCCATATGAAAAATCTATGCCAACTTTTCATTATGATTGAAAACAGTGGCTTAATTCATCGGGCAAACAGGAATTCTTTAGCTTTACGTGCTGCGCACCAAAATGGGGCACCGTCCTGGTGCGCCTTGATCATAACGGTGCAGCAGCACACAGGCAATCAGAGCATTAAATAGGGGGATTAATGAACAGGATAGTTAGAAATATGTTATCGGGCTCATACTTCTGGGTGAATAATTGAAGTTTAGCGCAGCTGACTGTCTTTGCTGCCGCGTCGGTTGTACAGTGCGGCGCTGCTTTTTTCATCATGCTGCTGCTGACAGGTTACGCAATATTGCACGCCGGGCAGGGCGATACGCCGTGCTTCAGGAATCGGTTCATCACACTCCTGACAAAACTCGGCGCTGACGCCATTGTGCAGGTGCTGTCGTGCACGCTGAATCGCGTCATCAATGGTGGAATCAATTTGCTGCTGAACAGCATCATCAGACGCCCATCCGCTTGCCATATTTTTCTCCCCACAATAAAAAAAAGCGCATGACGAGGTCATCCGCTTTCCGGGTCAGATTAAGCCGGCGAACGCGTCGCCGGATAAATCAGTTATTCAATATTAGACTCGATAAACCACAGGAATTTGTCGAGGTCACGCGATGCCGCAGTAAAGATGTCGGCACTGTCTTCATCTGCCACTTCACCAATCGCTTTACGCAGATCGTTGGCTACCACACCGTAACGGTCAGCCAGTGCTTTCAGGTGATCCTGAACGCTGTGAATGTTCAGCGGATAGCTTTTCAGTGGTGTTCTGTCGTTAACAATCTGAGTGGTACCCAGCGCCACGCCGCCCAGCTGAACGACACGTTCTGCAATGGTATCCTGGTGGTCGGTAATTGCGGTGCGGAATCCGTCCAGCATTTCATGCACGCCAATAAAGTTAGCGCCACGCATGTTCCAGTGAGCCTGTTTGGTGATCAGGGACAGGTCAATCAGCTCGGTAACCAGACGATTGAGCACCTCGATTGTGGCTTTTTTGTCATTCTCTGCCACGTCATTACGGGTGTAAATCAGATCGGAAGATTTTGTTTTAACCAGTTTAGCGGTACTCATCATTAATATCCTCTTAATGTCGGTTGTCCTGAATAGTACGGAAATAAGTATAGCACCTGTTTTTTACTCTGCAGGAAAGTTGCTGCCTATTAGTCAGATAGCGACCACCTGTTGAGTAATCGTTGAGTAATAAAGCCGCCGCCACAGCAGTAAAATATAAATGCTAATGGTATTGATAATATTTATTATTAAGTTGTCGGTTTTATCTTGCTGATTTGTTGAGGTTTAATTTATAAATGACGAGAAAAGAGCACAAAGTGCGTTATTTAATGCAGAAGAATGACAGAATGTAACTGTAACGATTATTTAACTTTAAATTTAAAATAAATAACACAATCAGCATAACGACTGATTATTCAGCCTCATACTGAGGCTGAACGAGGAATATTCTCAATCCTGAGATCGCGGCATATCCTCTATAGACGTAATCTGGACTTCTTTAGGCCGCATGGTGAGCGTTGCACCGGCGGAAGCCGCGATGATTGCCAGCAGCGCCAGCCATTGCACCAGCGTCAGTCGTTCACCGAGAAACAGCATGCCGGAAAAGGCAGCCATTGCCGGTTCAAGACTCATCATGGTGCCAAAGGTTCTGGCTGGCAAACGCGTTAAGGCGATCATCTCCAGTGAATAGGGCAGTGCGGTCGACAGCACCGCTATCGCCAACGCCAGCGGAATCAGCGACAGTTGCCAGATACCGCTGTCGGCGAAACTCAGCCCGAGCGGCACAAAAATCACTGAAGCGATCACCGAGCCCATCGCCACCGTAGCCGGGCCATGTTCCGCCCCAGCCTTCTGACCGGAAAGAATATATAACGCCCAGCAGACGCCGGCACCTACCGCCAGCGCGGCACCCTGTGCATCGACGCTGGAGATATCATGGCCGAGCGGCAGCAAAAACCACAGGCCGACAATCGCCAGCAGCACCCAGATAAAATCCAGCAGCCGACGCGAACCGATCAGAGCAAGAAATAACGGTCCGGTAAATTCCAGCGCCACTGCAATACCCAGCGGCACGGTACGCAGCGACAAATAAAACAGATAGTTCATTCCGCCGAGCGCCAGCCCGTAAATCAGCAAGGGCACGCGCTGTTCACGACTAAAGCGCAACCGCCAGGGCTTAAACACCAGGCATAAAATAATCGTGCCCAGCCCAAGTCGTAATGCGGTAATACCGGGCGCACCGACCTGAGGAAACAGCGTTTTAGCCAGTGAAGCGCCACCCTGAATAGAGGTCATGGCAATAATTAAAACCAATATCGGTAGCCATACCGGCGACTTTGCCGGTGAAAGTGCAGAAGACATGCAGCAAACCTGTCTGGGAAACCCTGAGGTTAAAGATTAATAAGTACGTCAGTGTAATGGAGACTGGGCAGAAAAAAATGCGCTGGCAGCGAAAAAAATGTCGTCGACGAGCGTCAAAAGCGGCAATTTAAGTAAAGAAGTGTCAGGATTAATTAAGAATTATCCCAATGAACCTTTTTTTACAATTGAGAATTAAACCGGTTATACTACCTGAAATGGTATATAAAATAGTAACATACAAAATGTCATTAACTTTCTGTTACACCATACCTGGTGTTAGACAACAATTTGCAGGCAGAGTTTCTTGCTGATTTTTGTTATATTTTAACTGTTGTCAGGAGAGAAGTACTTTCACATTTGAGGTGGTTATGAAAAAAATTGCATGTCTTTCAGCACTGGCTTGTGTACTGGCTGTATCCGCGGGTTCCGCAATGGCGCAGAGCACCATCACTGGTGGTTACGCACAGAGCGACTTCCAGGGTGTTGTTAATAAAGCCAACGGTTTCAACTTGAAGTATCGCTACGAAAACGGCAGCGATCCACTGGGCTGGATCGGTTCTTTCACCTGGACCGAAAAAAACCAGAACGTTGATACCCTGTACGCTAAATCCCAATACTACGGCCTGACTGCAGGTCCAGCTTACCGTCTGAACGACTGGGCAAGCATCTACGGTGTTGTTGGTGTTGGCTACGGTAAAACTAGCGTAACTGGCCCAGATCGCGAAAAAGGCGATGGCAGCGACTACGGTTTCTCCTACGGTGCTGGTCTGCAGTTCAACCCAATGGAAAACGTTGCACTGGATGTTGGTTACGAGCAGAGCCGTATCCGCAGTGTAGACGTTGGTACCTGGATCGTTGGTGCAGGTTACCGCTTCTAAGTTTGCTAATCCAGCCAGAAATATTCTGGCTTGATGATAAAAATCCGCCCTGGTGGCGGATTTTTTTATGGCAAAAATCGCTGAGTCCGGCCTCAGTGGGCAAACGCATCCTGACCAAGATACTGATAATTAACCTTCTTCAGCGCAAAATTAGTGACGTAAACCGGTGGCGCAGCATCTTTCGAAGCAAAACGGTAGCGGGCAATAATCTGTTTGCTGCTGATGCCAGTCCACTGCGAAAACAGCTGTAAAAAATCATTCGCCGAACGCGCTGCCTTGATGATCTGACGCTTAGTATCCTGACCTGAAGTGATAAACATCGGCACCTGGAAGTTTTGCTGATACTTGTCATCATGAGCGAGATACTCGTTTTTACTGCCTTTCTCTTTAAATGCCATGCCGTGATCCGAGAAGTAAAGCATCGAGTAACTCAGCCCGCTGTTATGTAACTGCTGCTGTAGCTGCTGTAAAAAGCGATCGGTCTGGGTGATGCTGTACAGATAGCACGACGTCTCCGTGGAGTGAACAAAGCTGGCAAACTTGCCCCTGGTACGATCGCAGGCCTTGGGATGTGAACCAATAATATGGTAAATCAGCAAGCGGGGGGCATCGACCGGCTGTGTCAACGCCTGCGGCGTCAGTTTCAGCAAATCGTCATCGTCGGTGGACTTATCTGCTTCGAAATCCCCCTGTTTCAGGAAGTGTACGTGATCGGCACGACGCGCAATACTGGCAATCGGCGTGTCAAATTTGCCAATTTGTCCCTGATTGGAGAACCACCAGGTGTCAAAGCCGGCACGGTTAGCCAGCGTAACGATATTGTCCTGATACAGTGGTTGGCCGTCGACCACCCGGTTAAGCGTTAACCCCAGTGATTTTTGCGTTGAGGAAGCCGCCGCGGTGTAGTTAACAAAAAATTGGCCTTTCGCCTCACTGGCAAACGGGGTGTTATTCCAGCGCCCGCCGAATGCACCGAGCGCATCACGCCGCGCGCTTTCACCAATCACCATCACATACACCTGACGTGAAGGCTTTACGCCGGTCACCGTCCAGCTGTCCTGCAACGACGTCAGCTGATTCATGCGGTCGATCTCATCATCCACCGACATTTTGCTGACCACGCTGTCCTTAACAAAGCGCACCAGCGGATAGCCAGCATCGCTGAGGCTGAAAGGATAGTCCGCCAGCTTATTCAGCACCGGTTGCGTCAGCCACGCCACCGCCGCAAATGCCAGGCAGGCCGAGTCAGCATGCGACCAGCGGCGTGCCATGGCAGGCTTACGGCGCAGGGCGATAAAGCCGGTCAGCAGAATGGCGCTGGCGATAGCGTAATCCTGCGGTGGAAAGATCTGCATGATTTCGCTGGCTTCCGCAACATTGGTCGAGTGTAACGCCAGCAGAGTATTAAAATTGGGCGGGCCGTAAGTCTGACCAAAGGGATAATAGCTACTGGCCGCCAGCGTAGTGACGATAATCAGTGCTTTCAACAGGCGCGGCGCACGGCTGTGCAGCAACATCATCAGCGCGCTGAACGCGCAGGTATACAGCAGGCTCAGCGGATAGCCGAACGCCAGATTGATTAACAGTGAGAACAGCAGATACAGCCCAATATACGGGCTGAACAGCTCACGGGAACCGGTCACCGCCGCAGTTTTAATCAGAGTCAGATTCATTATTTATCTTATTGAGACGCAAAAAACGCATCTTCAGTGGGTATCTGAAGACGTAGTCAGGCCTGGAACGACTCGTTTTGAATGGGATTAGGGACGGGTTTGGCGCGCCGTTTTTGCCAGCACTCTCACGAAAGGCATAGCAAGATAATCCTCGCTTTCAACAAAGGCAACCAGTAGCGAAGAAAGTTTCTGTGAACCGGGAAACAGTTTTTATACGGCAGAAGAGGAAAGAGGTTAAGAAGCCTGGTTGTCAGGCTTCTTGGGCGCGGTCAGCATCTCTAACAGCATCAGGCGCAGAGTAAATGGCGATCGACTAAACAACCGCAGTAATAATGGTGCTTTCATGGTGGTAACCTCCTGTGACGCCCAACCTGGCATCACCTTATTGCTCATTTGCATTGTGCTGACTCATATTCAATGGTTGCTTTATAGACAGGTATAGCACAGGCTATATCCCATAGCCAGTGCTATTTGTCGGAAAATTTGTGCTTCTTTGAGCTTCGTTTACAATGTGGCACCAACAGACCTGCAAGGGTGTTAATAGCGCAGGTTAAAAAGAAGAGGAAGTTGAATGAGTCGTCGCGCCAAACCCGCTGTTGCCAGTCTTAATGGGCCACTGAAAGATATCGAAGAACATGTCGAAGGATTTCGTCAGGTTCGTGAGGCGCATCGCCGCGAGCTGATTGATGACTATGTTGAGTTAATTTCCGATCTGATCCGCGAATTTGGAGAAGCGCGTCAGGTGGATATGGCGGCGCGCCTTGGCGTTTCCCAGCCCACAGTAGCGAAAATGCTGAAGCGTCTGGCGACGGGCGGGCTGGTGGTTCAGGTGCCTTATCGTGGGGTATTTTTGACCGAAGAAGGCGAGAAGCTGGCGGAAGAGAGCCGTGAGCGCCACCATATCGTCGAAACCTTTTTGCTGGCGCTGGGTATCAGCCCCGACACTGCACGCCGGGATGCAGAAGGTATCGAGCATCACGTCAGTGACGAAACGCTGGCAATTTTCCAGCAATTTTACCAGAACCGTGGCTAACTTCCGACCACTCTGACCTGCGAGTCATCATGGCAACACTGCTCAGGCCGTTTTTGCACGATCGCTTTCTTCATCTGTTAGTGGTACTGGGCGTCGTGTTAGCCTGCTTTGCTCCCTTTAGGCCAGCGGAGCTGCTCACGGCGGTCGACTGGAACACCATTATCACCCTGTGCGGTTTGCTGATGCTGACTAAAGGTATCGAACTCAGCGGCTATTTTGACGTGTTGGGCCGCCGTTTGATCCACCGTTTTCAGCACGAGCACACGCTTGCACTGTTTATGGTCGCCGGTGCTGCGCTGCTCTCCACCTTTCTGACCAATGATGTGGCACTGTTTATTCTGGTGCCGCTGACCCTGACGCTGAGAAAGTTTTCCAGCCTGCCGGTTTCGCGGCTGATTATCTTCGAAGCGCTGGCGGTTAACGCCGGTTCACTGCTGACGCCAATCGGTAATCCGCAAAATATTCTGTTATGGAGCCACGGCCAGCTCGGTTTTGCCGCCTTCATTCTGCAAATGCTGCCGCTGGCGGCGTTGACCCTTGCCAGCCTGTTGCTGGTAACCTGGTTCAGTTTCAGCAAAAAAACGATACAGCGTCATACGCAGGATGAGGCCAGCGGCTGGCAGCGACCCCTGTTACTGATTTCAGTCGTGATGTATGGGGTGTTTATCGCGGCGCTGGAACTGCAACTGGCGCTATGGGCGCTGTTGTTAGTGCTGGTGGTGTTTTTCTGTATTGCCCGTCGGGTGCTGCTGTCAATCGACTGGAGTTTACTGGCGGTATTTATCGCCATGTTCATTGACGTATTTTTTCTTACCCGCTTGCCGTTATTACAGGAACCTTTACAGCATATTTCCCAGCTGGGTGACGGTGGTCGTTACCTGCTGGCAATTGGCCTGTCACAAATTATCAGTAATGTTCCGGCGACCATTCTGTTGCTGAATACCCTGCCGGCCAGCACGCTGTTTGCCTGGGCGGTGAATATTGGCGGTTTTGGCCTGTTACCCGGCTCGCTGGCGAATCTGATTGCGCTGCGTATGGCGAAAGATCGGCGTATCTGGTGGAATTTTCATCTGTTCTCAATTCCAATGCTGTTATGGACCATGGCGCTGGGCTGGGGGCTATTTTTGCTGATTCACACGCCCTGATTTCGGGCTAATCTGGAATTGTAAGTAAATCCTGGCATTTGTCAGTTTTCTTCCTATTGTTAATAGCAGTTTGGGTCTTCAAGGGTTCGGTTTGAGCCTGCGGTAAACTGTGAGAACTATGACAACTTCAGATAAATCTTCATCAGAACAGCACGCACGCCAGCAGGATGACGCCGATCAATCTGCTTCAGAGACACAAAACAGCGAGGAGCAACCGCGTAAGCGCCCCGGCAAAAAGCCGATCGTTATTCTGCTGATCGTGGTGGTGCTGATGGTGCTGGTGGCGCTGTGGTACTGGATTTCTACCCGCAATATCGAAACCACCGACGATGCCTTTACCGAAGGTAATGCGGTGACCATTGCGCCGAAAGCGGCTGGCTTCGTGGTGAAGCTGTTGGTGAGCGATAATCAGCGGGTGAAGAAGGGTGATTTACTGGTACAAATCGACCCAAGCGATGCCCGCGCCCAGCGTGAGCAGGCGAAAGCGCAACTCGGTCTGGCTGTTGCTCAGCTGCATCAGGCGCAAGCCCAGCTGTCGCTATCGCGGGTGCAGTATCCGGCGCAGCGCGACCAGGCATTAGCTGATCAGGCAAAAGCGGAAGCCAGCTTAATCAATGCGCAGGCAGAGTATCGTCGCTTGCGCGGTGTTGACCCACGCGCGACCTCCCAGCGCAATATTGACAGCGCCAGCGTTCAGCTGCGCTCTGCTCAGGCGCAGCTACAGAGTGCCAAAGCGCAGGTGGAAGTTGCCTCGCAGGTACAACTGCAAATTCGTCAGCAGGAGACCAATGTCGAAGCGCGTCAGCAGCAGGTCGGGCAGGCGCAGGCACAGCTGGATACCGCTGAACTCAATCTCTCTTACACCGATGTCCGGGCGCCTTACGATGGCTTTGTCACCAAGCGCAATGTGCAACTGGGCAGCCTGGTGCAGGCCGGCACCTCGATGTTCTCGCTGGTCTCATCCGAAGTGTGGGTGACGGCAAACTTCAAAGAGTCGCAGCTGGAGCGTATGCGTCCGGGCAATAAAGTTGAAATCAGCGTTGATGCCTGGCCGGATATGAAGCTGGAAGGGCACATCGACAGTATTCAGATGGGTTCAGGATCGCGTTTCTCGACTTTCCCGGCCGAGAATGCCACCGGAAACTTTGTCAAAATTGTGCAGCGCGTGCCGGTGAAAATCGTGATTGATAAAGGTCTCGATGTGAACAAACCGCTGCCGCTCGGCCTGTCGGTAGAACCGAAGGTCACGCTGGAATGAGTGATAGCCAGAGCTGGAAACCCACCAGTAATCCCTGGCTGGTGGCGATGACCGTCACGCTGGCGGTATTTATGGAAATCCTCGATACCACCATCGTCAACGTGGCGCTGCCGCACGTGGCCGGCTCGCTCTCGTCCAGCTACAGCGAATCGACCTGGGTTCTCACCTCCTATCTGGTCGCCAACGGCATTGTGTTGCCGCTCTCGGCATTTCTCAGCCGGGTATTTGGCCGTAAACAGTTCTTTATGATCTGCATTGTGATGTTTACCGTCTGTTCATTCCTGTGCGGAATCGCCACTGAACTGTGGCAAATTATCCTGTTCCGCATTCTGCAGGGCTTTTTCGGCGGCGGTTTACAGCCGGTGCAGCAGTCGGTACTGCTTGATTACTTTAAGCCGGAAGATCGCGGTAAAGCTTTTGGCCTGTCGTCGATTGCGATTATTGTGGCGCCGATTGTCGGCCCGACGCTCGGCGGCTGGATCACCGATAACTACAGCTGGCGCTGGGTCTTTTTAATCAATATTCCGGTCGGCATCCTGACGGTGCTGGCCATTTATCAGCTGCTGGAAGATCCGCCGTGGGAGCGTAAGTGGGCGAAAAGTAAGCTGCGGATTGATTATATCGGCATCAGTCTGATCACTCTCGGCCTCGGCTGCTTACAGGTGATGCTGGATCGCGGTGAAGATGACGACTGGTTCTCTTCCGGCTTTATCCAGCTGTTTGCGGTGCTGACCGCCATCGGCCTGGTTGGCGCGATTTACTGGCTGATGTATGCGAAAAAACCGGTGGTGGATATTCGCTGCCTGAAAGATCGTAACTTTGCGGTTTCCAGCCTGCTGATGGCGGGAATGGCGATGATTCTCTACGGTAGCTCGGTGGTTCTGCCGCAGCTGGCGCAGCAGGATTTGGGCTATACCGCGACCTGGTCCGGGCTGGTGCTGTCGCCGGGCGCCATCCTGGTAGTGATGACCATTCCGTTGGTGTTGAAGCTAATGCCCGTGGTGCAAACGCGCTGGATTATCGCCTTCGGCTTCACTCTGCTCTGCCTGTCGATGTTCTACTCGATGCGGCTGACGCCGGATGTGGATTTCACTACGCTGGCGATGATGCGCAGCGCGCAGTCAATCGGGCTGGGCTTTTTGTTTGTCCCGCTGACCACTATCGCGTTTATCTCGATCCCGCAGCGGCTGAATGCTGATGCGGCGGCGCTGTTTACCATGTTTCGCAATGTCGCCGGCTCAATCGGCATTTCGCTGTCGACGGCCGCAATTACCGAACGCTCACAGGTGCGAACTGCCACGATGGCACACACTATGACGCCGCTGAATGAGCAGTTTAATCTGACCGTCGAGCGCTGGGCGCAGGCGATCCGCGACTTCACCAGCGCAGTCGGCGATCCGGTAACGTTAGCCACCGGCCAGCTGTATCAGGAGATGGTGGCGCAGGCGCGCATTCTGGCTTATATCGATGTATTTATGGGGCTGGGAATTGTCGCGCTGATTATGATTCCATTTTGTTTACTGCTTTCGCCGATTAAGAGCGAAGGTAGCGCAGGAGCACACTGATATGACTCTTATAACGCGCGCGCAGTTGCCGGTTCGTAGCAGCCTGGCGCTTGCTCTGGCGCTGGCGCTCTCATCTTGCACCGTCGGGCCAGACTACCAGGCACCGAAAACCGAGACCCGCGCCAGCTATCAGGGAATGAAAGCGGGTGAGGTGTCGTCACCGCTGGCGGCGTCGACCGATCCTGACTGGTGGAAGTCATTTAACGATCCTCAGCTGGATAGTCTGATGGAGCGGGCCATCGCCGGTAATCTTTCGCTGCAACAGGCGGTATTGCGCATTGCCGGTGCGCGTGAGCAGTTGTCACAAGCGCGGGGCGGCTGGTTTCCCAGCGTGAATGCCAAAGCAGGTATGACGCGTCAGCAACTGGGATTGAAAGGCGAGCTGGAGTCGAACGGGGTTTACGATCGGCTGGGTGAGGTCGATCCGCAAGTGCGTACTGCGCTCGACGGACTTAGCCGACCAATCAATATCTACCAGGGCAGTTTCGATGCGGCCTGGGAGCTGGATATGTGGGGCAAGGTTCGCCGCCAGGTTGAGATGGCAGGTGCTCAGCAGCAGGCGTCGGTCGAGAGTCGCAACGATGCGCTGGTCTCGCTGGAAGCGGAAGTGGCGCGGGCTTATATGCAGCTGCGCGGTGCGCAGGCCATCACCAGCACCTTACAAACGCAAATTGATGTGGCGACAGAAACGCTGGAGCTGACGCAAAGTCAGCAGCGCAACGGCCTGGCACCGCAGATGGACGTCGAGAATGCCCGAGCGCAGCAGAGTTCATTACGCGCTCAGCTGCCACAATACCAGGCACAGGTGCAGCAGGCGATGAACGGTCTGGCAGTGTTGCTCGGTAAACCACCCGGCGCACTGGATGCAGAGCTGAACGCCAGCAAGGCGATGCCAAAACTGCCGGCGGCGGTGCCGGTGGGAGTACCATCGCAACTGGCGCGGCGTCGTCCGGATGTGCGTCAGGCAGAGGCCAACCTGCATGCGGCCACCGCTAATATTGGCGTCTCAGTGGCGCAGCTGTTTCCGAGCGTATCGTTGACCGGAGAGCTTGGCGTGCGTAATAGCCACGCCAATTATCTTGATGACTGGAGCAGCCATTTTTACAGCTTCGGCCCGTCGGTTTCGATACCGATTTTTCAGGGAGGACGGCTGGTTTCCAGCGTGAAGCTGGCGCGCGCGCAGCAGGCCAGCGCGGCACTGGGTTATCGCCAGGCGGTGCTGACGGCATTACAGGACGTGGAAAATGCGCTGGTCAGTTACCGCACCGATCAGCAACAGGTTGCTGGCCTTGATGAAACGGTAGCGGCGTTACAAAACGCTTTTGATCTGGCAGATGACAGCTATCGTAAAGGGATTTCAACCTTTATCGACGTGCTGGATGTACAACGCCAGCTGTCGCAGGCGAAGCAGCAGGCAGAGCAGGCGCGGGTGCAGACCAGTCTTGATCTGGTCGCGTTGTATAAAGCGCTGGGCGGCGGCTGGGAGCCGTATCAGAACGTGACATTGCCGAAGTATTCGGTATTTGGTCCGATGGAAACCGCAGCGACTCAACCTTAACGCTGAATATTTTCTTCGTTTCTTCCCCAGGGCGGCGATCTGGCCGCCCGATAATCCTCTCTTCACGTTTTTTTTCTTCGTCACTGCCCGTTTTACCGTTATGAAGTGAAATATAAAATTCATATTTTATTTTTAGTGAAATTCGATACGCATATTAAGCAGCAGTCTCTGACACTTAAGACAAGCCACCAAAGGCAATAATGTGCTTTTTATCACAAATTAAGCGCTTCCTTATGACCTGCACCACAAAATTTAATTTTCATTGTTAATTAAAATGAAAATATCAGTCTAAATTAAGGCACGAACTGAGTGAATATTGCTTCTGTGGATGTTGCTCAGGTTTTCTTTCAACCAGGGGCGAGTTTCAGCATGGTAAAAGAACAATACATTTCACCCAACAAAGCGTCGGGGCCGAACAGCAATACGCGGACCGAGCCTTTTGTTAAGGTGATTGCGGCAGTGGCAACATTAGGTGGATTACTGTTTGGTTACGATACCGGCGTGATTTCCGGCGCGTTGCTGTTTATGGGGGACGAACTGCATCTGACGCCTTTCACAACGGGACTGGTAACCAGCTCGCTGCTGTTTGGTGCGGCCTTCGGCGCACTGGCTTCAGGCCATTTTGCCGCGGCTGCCGGACGTAAGAAAATTATTCTGATCCTCGCGATCGTCTTTGCCATCGGTGGCACCGGTTCTGCGCTGGCCCCTGATGTTAACTGGATGATTTTCTTCCGTCTGGTTCTGGGCGTGGCGGTCGGCGGTGCCGCAGCCACCGTGCCGGTGTATATCGCCGAGATTGCGCCCGCCAACAAGCGCGGTCAGCTGGTTACGCTACAGGAGCTGATGATCGTTTCCGGTCAGATGCTGGCGTATATCTCCAATGCCGGTTTCAATCATATGTGGGGCGGCGAGCACACCTGGCGCTGGATGCTGGCGGTAGCCACCATTCCGGCAGTACTGCTGTGGTTTGGCATGATGTTTATGCCGGATACGCCGCGCTGGTATGCGATGAAGGGGCGTTTAGCCGATGCGCGTCGCGTGCTGGAGCGCACCCGTGCTAAAGAGGACGTTGAGTGGGAGCTGACGGAGATCGAAGAGACGCTGGAAGAGCAGCGCGATTTCGGCAAACCGGGCCTGCGCGATTTGAAAACCCCGTGGTTATTTAAACTGTTCCTGATTGGTATTGGTATCGCGGTGATCCAGCAGCTGACCGGAGTGAATACCATTATGTATTACGCCCCGACGATGTTGACTGCGGTCGGCATGAGCAATGATTCGGCGCTGGTCGCCACCATTGCTAACGGCGTTATTTCGGTATTAATGACCTTTGTCGGCATCTGGCTGCTGGGGAAAATTGGCCGCCGTACCATGGTAAAGATTGGCCAGTTTGGCTGTACCGCCTGCCTGTTCTTTATCGGCGCGGTCAGCTATCTGATGCCGGAAACGATCAATGGTCAGCCGGATGTACTGCGCGGTTATATGGTGCTGCTGGGAATGCTGATGTTTCTCAGCTTCCAGCAAGGTGCGCTGTCGCCGGTAACCTGGCTGCTGCTATCGGAAATCTTTCCGACACGGCTGCGCGGCATCTTTATGGGCGGCGCGGTGTTTGCCATGTGGATCGCCAACTTTATGATTTCACTGGCCTTCCCGATATTGCTGGCGGCAGTCGGCCTGTCCGGCGCGTTCTTTATCTTCGGCCTGATTGGCATTGCCGGGGCGATCTTTGTGATGAAATGCATTCCGGAAACCCGCAACCGCAGCCTCGAGCAGATTGAACACTATCTGCATGACTGGCTAAGTGATGACAAGGAAACCCGACGGACAGCCGCGCCGGTTAAGCAGAAGGCGTAATCGTTATCAAACCGGCGGTATTCGCCGCCCGGTTTTTTATGGCATAATGCGCGTTGAATCACATTCCACTTCTTCAACCGTAAGGCAATCCCTGTGCTAGTTTCCAGCAACGTCACCATGCAGTTTGGCAGTAAGCCGCTGTTCGAAAACATCTCTGTCAAATTTGGCGGCGGTAACCGCTACGGCCTGATTGGCGCTAACGGCAGCGGCAAATCAACCTTTATGAAAATCCTCGGCGGCGATCTGGTCCCGTCCGGCGGTAATGTTTCCCTCGATCCGAATGAGCGTATTGGTAAGCTGCGCCAGGATCAGTTCGCCTTTGAGAAATTCAGCGTGCTCGACACGGTGATCATGGGTCATCATGAACTGTGGGAAGTGAAGGAAGAGCGAGACCGTATTTACGCACTGCCGGAAATGAGTGAAGAAGATGGCTATAAAGTGGCCGATCTGGAAGTGAAATACGGCGAAATGGATGGCTACACCGCAGAAGCGCGTGCCGGAGAACTGTTACTCGGCGTCGGCATTCCGCTGGAGCAGCACTACGGCCCAATGAGCGAAGTGGCTCCCGGCTGGAAACTGCGTGTGCTGTTGGCACAGGCGCTGTTTTCAAACCCGGAAATTCTGCTGCTCGACGAACCGACCAACAACCTGGATATCGATACCATCCGTTGGCTGGAGCAGGTGCTGAATGAACGTAACAGCACCATGATCATTATTTCGCATGACCGTCACTTCCTTAACATGGTCTGCACCCATATGGCTGACCTTGATTACGGCGAGCTGCGCGTTTATCCGGGCAACTACGACGAATATATGACCGCGGCTACCCAGTCGCGTGAGCGCTTGCTGTCGGATAACGCCAAGAAAAAAGCGCAGATTAACGAACTGCAGTCGTTCGTCAGCCGCTTTAGTGCCAACGCCTCAAAATCTCGTCAGGCGACTTCACGTGCTAAACAGATTGATAAAATCAAGCTGGAAGAGGTGAAAGCCTCCAGCCGTCAGAACCCGTTTATGCGTTTCGAGCAGGACAAGAAACTGTTCCGTAATGCGCTGCAACTTGAAAACCTGACCAAAGGTTTTGATAACGGTCCGCTGTTCAAAAATCTCAACCTGCTGGTGGAAGTGGGCGAGAAGGTGGCGATTATCGGTGCCAACGGTATCGGTAAAACTACCCTGCTGAAAACGCTGGTTGGCGATCTGCTGCCGGACAGCGGTGAAGTGAAATGGTCAGAAAACGCCAGCATTGGTTACTACGCGCAGGATCACGCCGCTGACTTTGATAACGATTTGAATGTGTTTGACTGGATGAGCCAGTGGATGCAGGGCAACGATGACGAGCAGGTGGTTCGTGGTATTCTCGGTCGTCTGCTGTTCAGCCAGGATGATATCAAGAAGCCAGCTAAAGTGCTGTCCGGTGGGGAAAAGGGCCGCATGCTGTTTGGTAAGCTGATGATGGAACGTCCAAATATCCTGATTATGGATGAACCCACCAACCACCTGGATATGGAATCTATCGAATCGCTGAACATGGCGCTGGAGATGTACGAAGGCACCTTAATCTTCGTTTCCCATGACCGTGAATTCGTCAGCTCACTGGCCAGCCGCGTGATTGAGATTACCCCGAACAAGGTTATCGACTTTACCGGCAACTACGAAGATTACCTGCGCAGCAAAGGCGTGGATAACTGATTGATAAGGTGGCGATAACGCCACCTTTTTCTTCCAGGGGCGCCGTTCCCGGCTCCCCTTGATTTATCGCCCACAAACCTCACAGCCAGGATCTTTCGCCAGCTTTATTTCGCGGAATTGCAGCGTCATGGCATCATACATCAGCAGTTTACCCGCCACGCTATTGCCATAATCGCTTAATAGACGAATCGCTTCCATCGCCTGCAATCCACCAATCACGCCGACCAGCGGTGCCATTACGCCAGCTTCGACGCAGGTGAGGGCGTTACTGCCAAACAGGCGACTGATGCAGCGGTAGCAAGGTTCGTTTTCCTGCCAGCTGAAGACGCTAATTTGCCCTTCCATTCGGATGGCAGCACCCGATACCAGCGGTATCTTTGCCGCAAAGCAAAGCCGATTTAACTGCTCGCGCGTTTCCAGATTATCACTACAGTCCAGCACTAAATCGCAGCTATTCAGCAGTTTTTGCAGCGCGTTATCATCCAGATGGGCGTTTATGGCGTTAAGGGTAATTAAGGGGTTAATCGCGGCCAGCCGCTGGCGCGCAGATTCGACTTTTGCCATGCCAACCTGCGCATCGGTATGCAAAATCTGCCGCTGCAAATTAGAGCGCGACACGCTGTCGAAATCCAGCAGCGTCAGCGATCCGACGCCCGCCGACGCCAGATATTGGCTGGCGGCGCAGCCCAGCCCGCCAAGCCCGACAATCAGCACGCTGGCAGCCTTTAACTTCTCCTGACCCTCAAAATCAAATCCGCGCAGCACAATTTGCCGGTTATAGCGCAGCGTTTCGTCATCGGTCAGCGGCGGTAGCATCTCAGCCTCCTAAGAGCGCGTTAAACGGTTCAATTTCTACCCACTCACCGGGCTGCACTGTGTCGCGCTCGCGTTCAAGGACGATAAAGCAGTTAGCCTGGCTGAAGGAGCTGAACACATGCGAACCCTGATGGCCGGTGCTGCGCACTTGCAGGTCGCCCTCGCTGTTACGGCTGAATATCCCACGCTGGAAATCGAGGCGGCCTGGGGATTTCTTCAGGCGTTCAGTGGCGCGCGCGCGCATTTTTGCCGGCAGGCAGTCAGTTTGCTGCCCGGTAAGACGGGCTAACAGCGGCTGTACCAGCTGATAAAAAGTCACGGCAGCGGATACCGGATTACCGGGCAGTCCGCAGAACCAGCTGTTTTGCAGTCGACCAAAGGCAAAAGGCTTACCGGGTTTCATCGCCAGCTTCCAGAAGCCCACTTCACCCAGTTCATCCAGCATCTGTTTGGTGTAATCCGCTTCACCAACTGAGACACCGCCGCTGCTGATTACCACATCGGCTTGGGCATCGGCCTGATGAAACGCCGCGCGCAGTGCGTCAGGATCATCTTTAATAATCCCGAGATCGATCACTTCGCAACCCAGCGCATCCAGCATCAGGTGCACGGCAAAGCGGTTGGTATCATAGATTTGCCCGGCGGCCAGCGGCGTACCGACCGCTTGTAGCTCGTCTCCGGTGGAGAATACCGCCACCCGCAGTTTACGAAAAACCCTGACCTGACTGATGCCGAGCGAGGCCAGCAGCGGCAGTTCCGCAGCGCCAAGTTTAATTCCGCTTGCCAGCACGCTGGCGCCCTGCTGAATATCTTCACCTGCCAGCCGAATATTCTGGCCCGGTTGCACTGCTGCGAGAAAGCGCACGCCCCGATCGCTGCTTTCGGTCTGCTCCTGCATGACTACCGCGTCGGCACCCGGCGGGATCGGCGCACCGGTCATAATGCGAATACAGCTGCCTGCTGGCCAGTCACCGTGATAAGGCGCACCGGCGAACGCTTTTCCCGCCACCGGCAAGGGAATATCGTGATTAACGTCGGCCTTGCGTAGCGCATAGCCGTCCATTGCCGAGTTAGCAAAAGGCGGTACATCAATCGGTGAAATCACTGCCTCAGCGGTAATGCGTCCGGCGGCGGCAGTGATGGCGACAGTTTCAACATCGCTTAATGGGGTAATCTGCGCCAGCATTTTGTCGCGCGCTTCTTCAAGGGAGATTAAGCCCGCAGTAAACAGTTCCATGGTCTCTCCAGCAATACATCAGATGCCGTCTATTATGGCGTGAATTAACAGCCGGATCATCCTCGCTGTCATCGGGCAGCATCTGCGGTATAGCGATTATGGTTATTAGTTACTACGTTTTGTTATTAGCGGCGAGGAAACATTCCTCTTTACATTGCTTTACAGCCTACCTATAGTCAAAAATCGCTGATTTTTTGATAAACCTCAGCTAACTCAGTGTTTTTCATGCTGATTTAACACACAGGGTATGTGAATTATGACCAGAGCAGTGATCGCCATTCACGGCGGCGCAGGAGCCATTGCGCGTGGAGCAATGAGTGCAGAGAAAGAGCAACAGTATATTCAGGCACTCTCTGATGTGGTCGCCAGCGGTCAGGCGATACTGGCGGCGGGCGGCAGCGCGCTGGATGCGGTCACTGAAGCGGTTCGCCTTTTGGAAGAGTGCCCGCTGTTTAACGCCGGTAAAGGCTCGGTTTTCACCCATCAGGGTACCCATGAGCTGGATGCCTGCGTGATGGATGGTGGTTCACTGAACGTTGGCGCGGTTGCCGGCGTGTCTCATATCCGTAATCCGGTGCTGGCAGCGCGCGCGGTGCTGGAACACAGCCCTCATGTGCTGTTTATCGGCAGCGGTGCCGAAAGTTTTGCTGCTCAGCACGGGCTGGAAACTGTGGCAGCCGATTACTTCTCAACGCCGGAGCGCTGGCAGCAGTTGCAGCGCGCGCTGGACAGCCAGCAGATGCTGCTGGATCACGACGGCGCGTCGCAAACGAACGGTGGCGATCCGCTGGATAACGATCGTAAATTCGGCACCGTTGGCGCGGTGGCCTGCGATCTGCAGGGTAACCTGGCGGCCGCCACCTCAACCGGCGGCATGACCAACAAGCAGGCCGGTCGGGTCGGTGATTCACCGATTGTCGGTGCCGGTTGCTACGCCAATAATGCCAACGTGGCAGTATCCTGCACCGGTACCGGTGAAGTATTTATGCGCACCCTGGCGGCCTACGATATTGCCGCGCTGGTGGAATACTCCGGCTTGTCGCTTAAACAGGCCAGCGAACGCGTGGTAATGGAAAAAATCCCGCTGCTCGGCGGCAGCGGCGGCATCGTGGCGGTCGATCGTGATGGCAATATCGCGCTGCCGTTTAACAGTGACGGAATGTATCGCGGCTACGGTTATGTCGGCGATGGGGTGGTTGTGGGTATCTGGCGCGAAGAGTAAGGAGCAGGTATGACCGGATCTTCAGCAGATCAGACGCTGTCAGCGGAACAGGTTCTGGCGGTACGCAATCTCAGCGTCAGCTTCACTCATGAAGGCGTCACCACTCCGGCGGTGCGACAGCTGTCGCTGGAGGTCAGGCGTGGTGAAACGTTGGCGATTGTCGGCGAATCAGGCTCCGGCAAGTCGGTGACCTCACTGGCGCTGATGCGCCTGATTGAACAGGGCGGCGGCAAGATGGACAGCGGCGAGATCTGGCTGCGCCGCCGCAATGGCAAGGTGCTGGATCTGGCAACGGCACGTCAGTCGCAGATGCGCACCATTCGCGGTGCCGATATGGCGATGATCTTTCAGGAACCGATGACTTCGCTGAATCCGGTGTTTCCGGTGGGTGAACAAATTGCCGAGTCGATTCGCCTGCATCAGGGGCTGAATCATCGCCAGGCGCTGGCAGAAGCCCAGCGGATGCTGGACTTAGTGCGTATTCCGGAAGCGAAAAACGTGCTGACCCGCTATCCGCATCAGCTTTCCGGCGGCATGCGCCAGCGGGTGATGATCGCTATGGCGTTATGCTGTAAACCGGCACTGCTCATTGCCGATGAGCCGACTACTGCGCTGGATGTCACCATTCAGGCGCAAATTTTGCAGCTGATTCGGGTGCTGCAAAAAGAGATGGAAATGGCGGTGATCTTCATTACCCACGATATGGGCGTGGTGGCAGAAATGGCCGATCGGGTGCAGGTGATGTATCGCGGTGAGGGGGTGGAAACCGCGCCGGTTGAGCAGATTTTCCGTCAGCCGCAGCAGGCGTATACCCGCGCGCTGCTGGCTGCCGTGCCCAAACTCGGCGCGATGGCTGGCCAACCGTTTCCGGCGAAGTTTCCGCTGGTCGGTGGACAACAGCCATCTTCACTGGATGCTCAGGATACCGTACCGGCCGGCGCCGAGCCGATATTGCAGGTGCGCGATCTGATTACCCGTTTTGATATCCGCAGCGGTATTTTTAATCGCGTAACGCGCCGGGTTCATGCGGTAGAAAAGGTCAGCTTTGACCTGAAGCCGGGTGAAACGCTGGCGCTGGTGGGGGAGTCGGGCTGTGGTAAATCGACCACCGGACGTTCGCTGTTACGACTGGTAGAGAGCCAGGGCGGCAGCATTACTTTTGACGGCAAGCGCATCGACCAGCTGAAAAACAGCGAGCTGTCGCACTTGCGACGCGATATTCAGTTTATCTTTCAGGATCCTTACGCTTCGCTCGATCCGCGCCTGACGGTTGGCTTCTCGATTATGGAGCCGCTGCTGGTCCACGGTGTGATGAAAGGACGCGAGGCGGAAGCGCGCGTCGCCTGGTTACTCGAGAAAGTCGGCTTATTGCCGGAGCATGCGCAGCGCTATCCGCACGAGTTTTCCGGCGGGCAGCGGCAGCGTATCTGTATTGCGCGTGCGCTGGCGCTGAATCCAAAAGTGGTGATTGCCGATGAGTCAGTGTCAGCGCTCGACGTGTCGATTCAGGCGCAAATTATCAATCTGATGCTCGATTTGCAGCGTGAGTTCGGCATTGCATTTCTGTTTATTTCTCATGATATGGCGGTGGTGGAGCGAATCAGCCATCGTGTGGCGGTGATGTATCTCGGACAGATTGTCGAGATTGGCCCGCGCCAGGCGGTTTTCGAGCGCCCGCAGCATCCGTATACCCGTAAGCTGATGTCAGCCGTGCCGGTAGCCGATCCCGGCCATCGCCGCCGTGAGCGCGCATTACTGGTCGATGAAATTCCCAGTCCGATTCGCGCGCTGGGTGATGAACCCGAAGTAGCACCACTGGTGGAAGTTGGCGCAGGACATTACGTAGCGCGCCATGCAATCAGCGGTGCCTGATGGTGTTTTGTTTCGTATAACTCAAGGGACGACAGGAGAACTTTGTAACATGACGATTTCACACACGCGTAAATGGCTGGTGACTGCGGGATTGATTGGGAGTTTCGCTGCGGTCCCGGCCTGGGCAGCGAAGGATGCGGTGATTGCCGTCGCCTCCAATTTCACCACCCTCGATCCTTACGATGCTAACGACACGCTTTCACAGGCGGTGGCGAAATCCTTTTATCAGGGACTGTTTGGTTTTGATAAAGAGATGAAGCTGACCAACGTGCTGGCCGAAAGCTACGAGGCCAGCCCGGATGGATTAACCTACACCATTAAACTGCGTCCGGGGGTAAAGTTCCAGGATGGCACCGATTTCAATGCCGAAGCGGTTAAGGTCAATCTCGATCGCGCCAGCAATCCGGACAGCCAGCTGAAGCGCTATAACCTGTTTAAAACCATTGCCGCCACCGATGTGGTCGATGCGAATACGGTAAAAATCACTCTGAAGCAGCCGTTCTCAGCCTTTATCAATAACCTGGCGCATCCGGCAGCGGCGATGATTTCACCGGCCGCCCTGAAAAAATATGGCAAGGAGATCGGTTTCCATCCGGTCGGTACCGGTCCGTATCAGTTTGTCACCTGGAATCAGACCGACTTTGTGAAGGTGAAAAAGTGGGATGGCTACTGGAAGAAGGGCTATCCAAAACTCGACAGCATTACCTGGCGGCCGATTGTCGATAACAACACCCGTGCGGCAATGCTGCAAACCGGTGAAGCCAACTTTGCCTTTCCGATTCCCTTTGAGCAGGCTAACGTGCTGAAAGGCAACAGCAAACTGGATTTGGTGACCTCGCCGTCAATCATGCAGCGTTATATCAGTTTTAACGTAACGCAGAAACCGTTCGACAACCCGAAAGTGCGTGAAGCCATTAACTACGCTATTAACCGTCAGGCGTTAGCGAAAGTGGCGTTCAGTGGCTTTGCTACGCCTGCTACCGGCATTGTGCCGCCCGCTATCGACTTTGCCCAGAGTTACCCGGCGATAGCTTATGACCCGGCCAAAGCGCGTGAATTGTTAAAAGAGGCCGGTTTCCCGAACGGTTTCAGCACCACGCTGTGGTCATCGCACAATCACAGCACCGCGCAGAAAGTGCTGCAGTTTACTCAGCAGCAGCTGGCGCAGGTCGGTATTAAGGTCAAAGTGACGGCAATGGATGCGGGTCAACGTGCGGCAGAAGTGGAAAGCAAAGGGCAGAAAGAGAGCGGAGTCCGGATGTTCTATACCGGCTGGTCTGCCTCCACCGGTGAAGCTGACTGGGCGCTGACGCCGCTGTTTGCCACCACGTCCTGGCCGCCAACCATCTTTAACACCGCGTTTTACAGCAATCCGCAGGTGGATAAAGATCTGGCCGATGCACTGAAAACCACCGATCGCGATGAGAAAGCCAAACTGTATAAAGATGCGCAGGATCGCATCTGGAACGATCGTCCGTGGGCTCCGCTGGTGGTTGAGCAGTTAGTTTCGGCGAATACCAAAACGCTGACCGGCTTTTATGTAATGCCGGATACCTCCTTCAACTTCGATGAAGCCGATCTGAAGTAGTGCCGGCCAACGCCAGTCCGTTAGGGCTGGCGTGGTAACGGGCAGGATAATGCATGCTTAATTATTTTATCAAACGCTTACTGGGGCTGATTCCAACGCTGCTGATTGTGGCGGTACTGGTATTCCTGTTTGTTCATATGCTGCCGGGCGATCCGGCGCGGCTGATTGCCGGACCGGAAGCCGACGCCTCGGTGGTCGAGATGGTGCGCCAGCAGCTGGGCCTCGATCAGCCGCTGCCGCAGCAGTTCTGGCAGTTTATTCTTAATGCGTTGCAGGGCGATTTTGGTCAGTCGATGGTATCGAAACGCCCGGTTTCCGAAGAGATTGCTTCACGCTTTATGCCAACGCTGTGGCTGACGCTCTCCAGCATGGTATGGGCGGTCATTTTTGGTATGGCGATTGGCGTGCTCTCTGCCGTATGGCGTAACCGCTGGCCGGATCGTCTCGGTATGACGCTGGCGGTTTCCGGTATTTCCTTTCCCGCTTTCGCCCTCGGGATGCTGCTGATGCAGGTGTTTTCAGTAAAGTTAGGCTGGCTGCCTACCGTCGGTGCCGACAGCTGGAAACACTATATTTTACCTTCGATTACGCTTGGCGCGGCGGTGGCTGCCGTGATGGCCCGTTTTACCCGCGCCTCGTTTGTTGAAGTGATGCAGGAAGACTATATGCGCACCGCGCGTGCCAAAGGGGTACGCGAGTCGCGGGTGGTGGTAAAACATGGGCTGCGCAATGCGATGATCCCGGTGGTCACCATGATGGGGCTGCAATTCGGTTTTCTGCTCGGCGGCTCGATCGTGGTTGAAGTGGTATTTAACTGGCCGGGACTCGGGCGGTTATTAGTCGATTCTGTTGAGATGCGCGACTATCCGGTGATTCAGGCCGAGGTATTGCTTTTTTCGCTGGAGTTTATCTTGATCAATTTGATCGTCGATATGCTGTATGCCGCCATCAACCCGGCAATTCGCTACAAATAAGGAGTCGCAATGAAAAACTGGCGACGTGAAGCGGCACTGAGCGCAATGCCAACAGTGAAAGAAAATCGCGTGCGCACGCCGTGGCGGGAGTTCTGGCGACGTTTTCGTCGTCAGCATGTGGCGATGATTGCCGCGCTATTTGTACTGTTACTGCTGATAGTGGCATTTATCGCGCCGTGGATTGCACCTTACGATGCTGAAAACTATTTTGACTACGACCGGCTTAACCAGGGGCCGTCAATGATGCACTTTCTGGGCGTCGATTCGCTCGGGCGGGATATTTTTAGCCGGGTACTGGTCGGTACGCAGATTTCATTAATTGCCGGTTTCTTTTCGGTGGCAATCGGTGCAGCTATCGGTACGGTGCTCGGCCTGCTGGCCGGTTACTATGAGGGCTGGTGGGATCGCCTGATTATGCGCATCTGTGATGTGCTGTTTGCCTTTCCGGGGATTTTGCTGGCAATTGCCGTGGTGGCGATTATGGGCAGCGGCATGTCCAATGTGATTGTGGCGGTAGCGATATTCAGTATTCCTGCCTTTGCCCGACTGGTGCGCGGCAATACGCTGGTGCTCAAACATCTGACGTTTATCGAGTCGGCACGCAGTATTGGTGCATCCGACTTTACTATTATTATGCGTCATATTTTGCCGGGCACGGTCTCATCAATAGTGGTCTATTTCACCATGCGCATCGGCACCTCGATTATTACTGCCGCCAGCCTGTCATTCCTTGGTCTCGGCGCTCAGCCGCCAACGCCAGAGTGGGGCGCAATGCTTAACGAAGCGCGTGCAGATATGGTGATTGCGCCGCACGTGGCGATATTTCCGAGCCTGGCGATATTTCTTACGGTGCTGGCATTTAATTTGCTGGGTGATGGTTTGCGCGATGCGCTCGATCCGAAATTAAAAAACTGATGCAGCATCTTATCGGATATTAAATCGAGTGGCGGCCAGGCAATATCGGCGGGAATTATCCCGCCGATAGCTAACTTAACGCACTTTATTTGACTGAGATAATACGCTGGCCGCCAGACTGCGGGTTAACGCATCGGATTCAGGATTGGTTAATGCGGAAGACGCTTTGCCCTCCATCTCTTTACCGCTCTCTTTATCGGTCCGCGATTGCGCGAGGGCGGAACCCGCCAGGCTTTTTTGTATCGCAGTGGCATCCGGGTTTTTTAGCGTTTGCGCCGCAACGCTGGCAATCCGCCCGGAGGTTTTTTTGGTATTTTTGCTGTCATTCATAATCATTATTTCCCTATTAGTTTATACATCTCCTTGGTTAAGCGCGCCGGATCTGGCTGGCTTAACCCCTAAAGTATAAAATAACAACGCTTAAAAAAGCACCAGTCTTGTCATTTATTTACCGACGTATCATTTTTCAGAAAAACGCCATGGTAATAATCTGTTACGGGTAAGTGCTGATAATATCGATGAAATATAATGTTATGGCTAATTAACATTGCCCACCGGACTTTATCTGCTGCCGTTGAACGAATTTGCTGGCTGGTTAATTATTTGCACTCTATCTATGATGAAGAGGTTATTCATTTAATCACCGCTTCACTTCACAAAGGAACGTCTATGTTCATTCAGCGTAAAATGCTGCTGGCATCAGTGGTAGCTGTTAGTGTTGTGCTTGCTGGCTGTACCTCTAAAGTCGCGGATACCAGACAATTCTCCGGATTTTTACCCGACTATAGTCAATTACGAGCCACGCAGTCGGCATCCGGGCAGGACACCCTGCGCTGGATCTCACCGGACTTCAAAGAGAGTGATTATCGCGGTATCGTTTTTACTCCGGTGATTTACTATCCGGCAGCGGCACCGAATGCCCGCGTCAGCCAGGCCACGCTTGATCAAATCAGAAATTATACCGATCAACAACTCAGAGCGGCGGTAGCCAAACGTAAACCGCTGGTAAAAGAGGCCGGGCCAGCCACGCTGATTATGAAAACCGCCATCACTGCGGTAACCGCAGAGAATGAAGGTGTGCAGTTTTACGAAGTGATACCGATTGGTGCAGTGATTGCCGGAACCATGGCAGCAGCAGGGCACCGCACTCAACAGAGTACGCTGTTTCTTGAAGTCCTGCTGATTGATGCGCAAAGCGGTAAGCCGATGGTTAAAATCGTGCGCAAGGGAATTGGCAAAAATATCGCTAACAGCAATACGCCAATTAACTTTGAAGATTTAAGACAGCCAATTAACAGTATGGTTAATGACACGGTGAACTTTCAGTCAGATCATTAAGTTTTTGTAAAAATGGATGCTTGCAGGTTCCTTCGAGCTAACGTTAAAGCCTCAGTCGCTGTCATTGCGCGTAAGACCGCGCGAACTTCAACATCGGATGGTTACCCGGAGGAACCTATGCCACGCCTGCTGTCGACCCTGATTGTCAGTACCTCACTGCTGTTTTCCGCTTCGCTAATGGCGGCAGAGGTTACCGTAGAACAGCTGCAAGATAAGTTGGATCACCCGTGGGCACTGGCTTTTCTGCCCGGCAAAGCGGATATTTTAATTACTGAGCGTTCCGGTCAGCTGCGTTTGTGGCATCCACAGAACGGCCTGTCTGAACCTATTACGGGAGTGCCGAAGGTCTGGGCGCACCGCCAGGGCGGGCTGCTGGATGTGGTGCTGGCTCCTGACTTTGGGCAAAGCCGCCGGGTCTGGCTGAGCTTTACCGAAGCAGGCGTCAATGGCGGTGCCGGTGCCTCGGTAGGTTATGGGATACTGAGCGAAGATAACCGTCAGCTGAAGGACTTTAAGGTGGTGCTGCGCCAGCAGCCTCAGCTCTCCAGCGGAGCCAATCTCGGCACCCGTATGGCGTTTGATCGTGATGGCTATCTGTATATTGTATTTGGCGATAATTTTCATAGCGCCACCGCGCAGGATCTGAGTAAGCTGCAGGGCAAAATGGTCCGGCTGACCGCCGACGGTGAAGTCCCGAAAGATAATCCGTTTGTTGGCCGCGAAAATGCGCGTGCGGAAATCTGGGCCTGGGGTTTGCGCAATCCACAGGGGGTGGCGTTTAATCCATGGACGCAGCAGATATGGGAAAGTGAACACGGCGCGCGCGGCGGTGATGAAGTCAATATTATTGAGAAAGGTAAAAACTACGGCTGGCCACTGGCGACCTGGGGGCTGGACTACAGTGGTGAAAAAGTGCCGGAATCCAAAGGCGGTGAAGTTGAAGGAACGGAACAGCCGATCTTCTGGTGGAAAGTGTCACCTGCTATCAGCGGGATGGCGTTCTATAACAGCGCAAAATTCCCGACGTGGAAAAACTCGCTGTTTATTGGCGCGTTGAAACAGCAAAGCCTGATTCGTCTGACGATCAACGGTGAGAAGGTGACTGAGCAGGAACGTCTGCTGGAGGATCGCCACGAACGTATTCGTGATGTGCGCGTCGGGCCGGACGGCTTCCTTTACGTCCTGACCGATGAAAGCGATGGCAAATTGCTGAAAGTCGGATTGAAATAACTCAGTGAGGTGGCCAGTTGCCCCTGGTCACCTGCCGGATTATTTTACCCAGCGACACACTTCCCAGCCGCGCCCCAGCGCTTCCTGATGCAGCCGGTCATCCGGATTAATCACACAGGCATGGTCTGCCTGTTCCAGCAGCGGGATGTCATTCATTGAGTCGCTGTAGGCCCAGGTGCGATGAAAAGTTTGCCCGGTCTGACGGGATTTCCAGTCGGCCAGTCGGCTGACTTTGCCCTCTTTATAGGTCATAGTGCCGTAAGTCAGACCGCTATAACGGTCATCGACGATTTCAACGCCCACCGCCAGCGCGCCATGAGCGCCCAGCTGCTGCGCAATCGGTGCCACCAGGTGCTCGCCGCTGGCAGAAATCACCAGAATGGTATCGCCACGCTGTTGATGCCACGCCAGACGCTCGCGTGCGTCCGGATAGACCCGTGGCAGAATATCGCGCTGAACAAAGCGGCGTATCCAGCCGGATACCGTCAGCGTCGCCATTCCTGACAGCGGGGCGAGGGTGGTATTCATATACTCTTCCATCGACAGCGTGCCCTGATAATACTGGGCCATCAGTTCCTGCTCCTGCTTGAGCACTGTTTCCGGCGCAAAGCCCTGCGATACCAGCCAGCGTAGCCACAGACTGGTACTGTCTTCGCAAATCAGCGTCTCATCAAGGTCGAAAAGGGCTAAATCCATGGTGACTCTCCTCAGGCAACTGATCTCAGGTTAGCGGATTTTTGTGACAGCCTTAACTGATCTGCGAAAAATTCAGAATCACACCCATTTTATCTGGTCGGAAATCAGGCAGAAATTACGCTGTTTCGCAGCAAAGCCCAGATTTATCTAATAAACTCTAAAAAACTTTACGGTCATACTGTTTTTTTCAGTTAGCCGAAAGGTTAGCGTAGTAGGTTAAGTGCTGTTGGATAACATCATGAAACCTTTAAAATTTTAAATGGATACTCTGGTCACGTCATGAACAAAACTCGCCTCTTCGCCAGTGTCCGGGCACTGGCTGCCAGCACTACCCTGATTGTGATAACAACCTCTTTCGCTCGCGCTGAGCAAGCCCCTGCGGCACCGCAGATTGATGCTAAAGCATGGATTTTAATGGATTATGCCAGTGGTAAAGTGCTGGCCGAGTCCGGTGCTGATGAGCGGCTTGATCCCGCCAGCCTGACCAAAATGATGGCCAGTTATGTTATCGGGCAAGCGATCAAAACCGGAAAAATCAGCAACGATGATTTAGTAACCGTCGGTAAAGATGCCTGGGCTACCGGTAACCCTGTTCTGCAAGGCTCCTCACTGATGTTCCTGAAACCAGGCGACCGTATACCGGTATCTGAACTGAACAAAGGTATCGTCATTCAGTCCGGTAATGATGCCAGTATCGCGCTGGCCGATTACGTCGCCGGCAGTCAGGACTCTTTTGTTGGCCTGATGAACAACTATGTTAAAGCACTTGGTCTGCAAAACACCCACTTCAAAACCGTTCACGGCCTCGATTCCGATGGGCAGTATAGTACCGCACGCGATATGGCACTGATTGGCCAGGCGCTGATCCGTGATGTGCCGGAAGAGTACGCGCTGCATAAAGAAAAAGAGTTTACCTTCAACAAAATTCGCCAGCATAACCGTAATCGTCTGCTGTGGAGCAGCAATCTGCAGGTGGATGGAATTAAAACCGGCCACACTTCAGGGGCGGGAAATAACCTGGTGGCTTCAGCCACCGAAGGGGATATGCGGCTGATTTCCGTGGTGCTGGGTGCCGCAACTGACAGTATTCGTTTCCGCGAAAGTGAAAAGTTGCTGACGTGGGGCTTCCGTTTCTGGGAAACCGTGACGCCAATTAAGGCCAACACGGCATTTTCTACCCAGCGGGTATGGTTTGGCGACAGTAAGCAGGTCAAGCTGGGCGTTGAGAAAGATGCCGCACTGACCATCCCGAAAGGGCAGATGAAGAATATGAAGGCCAGCTTTACCCTGACGTCACCGCAGCTACAGGCGCCGTTAAAGAAATATCAGCAGGTAGGAACCATCGACTTCCAGCTTAACGGTAAGACTATTGAGCAGCGTCCGCTGGTAGTACTGGATGAGGTGCAGGAAGGGGGCTTCTTCAGCCGTATCTGGGACTTTGTGATGATGAAGCTGGATGGTTGGTTTGGAAAGTGGTTTTCCTGATTAAAACGGGCGGCTAAGCGCCGCCCGCGAACCTTATCCTACCAGGTTAAACAGAATTCCCGAAATCGCTACCAGGCCGATCAGTACCACAAACACGTTACTGGCCGCGCCGCTGTATTTGCGCATCGCCGGAACCTTGTTGATTGCGTACATCGGCATCAGGAACAGCAATACAGCGATAATCGGACCACCAAGGGTTTCAATCATTCCGAGAATGCTTGGGTTCCAGCTGGCAACAATCCAGGTGGTTACCAGCATAAACAGCGCAGTGAAACGGTTAAGTTTGTTCTCGCTAATCTGCTTGCCGCGACCGCGCAGCGATTTCACCACCAGACCGTTAAAACCTTCACGAGCTCCCAGATAGTGACCAAGGAAGGATTTGGTAATCGCCACGATGGCAATAATCGGTGCCAGCCACGCCATCATTGGCGTATTAAAGTGGTTAGCCAGATACGAAAGAATCGAAATATTCTGCTGTTTTGCTTCTGCCAGGTTTTCCGGTGTCAGGCTGAGTACGCAGCTGAAGACAAAAAACATCACCGTTATCACCATCATCAGATGGCTGAAAGCCAGGATGCGAGAGCATTTAGGCTCGGCCTGATCGCCATACTCTTCACGCTTCGCTACGGCGAAAGCAGAGATAATCGGGGAGTGGTTAAAGGAGAAAACCATCACCGGGATTGCCAGCCATAACGTCATGAGCAGACCGTTGCCACTGCCTGCCAGTGAAACATTGTCGAAAATCGCGCTGCTCCAGTTAGGGATTAACCACACCGCCAACAGCATCAGCACTGCGACAAATGGGAACACCAGCAGACTCATGGTTTTGACAATGATATCTTTACCAAAGCGCACGATGGTCATCAGGCCAATCAACAAAATCAGTGCCAGTAATGCACGCGGCGGTGATTGCAGATGCAGCTGATGGGTAATAAAGCTGTCGACGGTATTGGTGATTGCCACGCTGTAGACCAGCAGGATTGGATAGATGGCAAGGAAGTAGAGCAGGGTGATCAGCTTACCGGCACCGACGCCGAAATGTTCTTCCACCACCTCAGTGATATCTGCGCCAGGCTTGCTGCCAGACAGCACAAAACGACACAGGCCGCGATGCGCGTAGTAGGTCATCGGGAAAGCCAGCACCGCCATAATAATCAGCGGAATAAGCCCGCCAATCCCGGCGTTTATCGGCAGAAACAGTACGCCTGCGCCGATGGCCGTGCCGTATAAACCCAACATCCACATGGTGTCACTTTTACGCCACGCCATCACACTTTGCTGTTTATCATCCGCCAAAATCGCGGTTTGAGACGAGTCCATAATCTTCTCCAGTGCTGTCCACAACAGAAAACAATCAATTATCACCCGACGATCGCGCCTGCTCATGCGCTGTAAAAATAATCGTCAACCACAGCAGTGATTAATCATCGCTATTATTTTATGGCGCACACTCTACCACCGGAATAAGCAGATGACAGCGTTAGTTTAGCGATATCAGGTGATCAGGATCACAACTGCATTAATATTTTTAGTTAATTAAGCTGTCTTTTGCTGAAGATGTTTATTGCATGTTCTGGTTAACCGAGGATTTACAGTCTTAATAACTATATTCTAACTTTTTCTCAACTATTAAACATTGTCATTGTTGTCGATTTTATGCACAGTGAAAAAATAAAAATGATTTAAATCATGAAGTTGTATCTTTGATAAATAAATATGGCTACATAATGCGCGGGTTGCGCAACAGGATTAATAATCGTCTGACAAACAGCGCTTATTGCGCAATAAATGATGAGGTGGCAGGAAAGGTATTATTTAGCAGGAAAGGCTGAAGGAAAAAGCTAAAAATTCAACAGGCTAAAAATATTAAGACCCGCATCGCTGCGGGCCTTTCAGCATTAATCGCGGACCCAGCCTTTACGTATCGGAAAGGAGAACAGTAAACGATACAACTGACTGAGCACACTCAGCATGCGGTTACCGTAGAACTGCCACGCCAGCTGGGAGAACAGGCAACCGAGCATTCCGACCAGCAAACCGCCAATCATATCCATTGGCCAGTGCACGCCGAGGAACACGCGTGACCAGGCAATTAACACGCCCGCCAACATTAAAATCGCGCCCGACCAGCGGCGATGCCAAAACAGGAAGGAGAGTGCAAAAGTGAAAATGGTGGTGCCATGATCGCTTGGATAGGAGTAATCCGGCGCGTGTTCAAGGAACTGATGGCCGATATTGAGCGTAAAAGGGCGCGGGTGTGGAAACAGTGAGCCCAGACACCAGGAGATCGCCAGCGCATAGATCAGCGCAATACCGGTTTTCAGCACCAGCTCACGTTGCGAGGTAACACGATCTTTTGGTCCCCACAGCCATAATGCGACAATCAGCAGTGGCACAATAGCGATCAGATCTCGTGCTATAAAGGTGGCCAGCGCAAGCAACCACTGCGGCGATTCTGGTGTGGCGTTAATCCAGAGAAACAGCGTCCGGTTTAACTCTTCCATTATCAGTTATCCTCTTCCTGTTAAGCAGATGCCTGACGCATCTAAAAATGAAACGTTGCTCTGCGCATCACCGGAGAAATTCCACTGACCAGCAGCGCAAAAAAAAAGCATTAAAACGAGGGGGATAGCTTAAAATAGCGCTATTAAGTGGTAAATAGAGTTTATCCTAATCGGCGCTGATGTTGTGGTTTGGTTTAACATTAATGTCAGTTTTATGACGGTGACACGCTGAATACTTCGCGGAGCAGCAGGTTTCTCGCCCGGCATCAGTTGGGGTTCTGCAACCATTGCCCATAAAAAAACCCGCTAGTCATTTGACTAACGGGCTCCACAATTTGGGGATTTCAAAGAAAAGCAGTGGCACTAATTAAGACTGTGCGGGTAACAGAAAGTTCTCTGTCATTGATAATTATTTTTTAACCAGGCAGAAGCGGCCAGATAATCACAATAAAGGTTCCGGCCAGCGTCAATAACACATTGGCGATAGCATAGGTGCCGGCGTAGCCCAGAGCCGGAATATTGCTGCGTGCGGTATCGCTGATGATTTCCATCGCTGGCGCGCAGGTACGCGCACCCATTATCGCGCCGAACAGCAGTGCGCGGTTCATTCGTAAAACGTAAGCGCCGAACAGGAAGCAGATCACTACCGGTACTAAACTGACCGCCAGCCCGGAGAACAGCATCTGCAAGCCGGTGATGCCGAAGCCGTGCGCCATGCCGCTGCCAGCACTCAGCCCGACACCAGCCATAAACACCATCAGGCCAAACTCTTTTACCATGGTCAGCGCACCCTGCGGGATATAGCCGAAAGTCGGGTGGTTGGCGCGCAAAAAGCCGAGCATGATACCGGCAAACAGCAGTCCTGCCGCATTCCCAATACCAAAGCTAAAGCTGCTGAACTGGAAAGTGATCATGCCAATCATCAGGCCGATGATAAAAAAGGCGCAGAAGGCCAGCAGATCGGTCAACTGGCTGTGAATCGAGATAAAGCCGATGCGGTCAGCAACGGTTTTAACCCGGCGCGCTTCGCCGCTGACTTGCAGCACATCGCCTTTATTCAGCATGATGCTGTCGTCAATCGGCATCTCAATCTGGCTGCGAATCACCCGGTTGAGAAAGCAGCCGTGGTCGGTCAGCTTCAGCTGGCTGAGGCGCTTGTTCACCGCATTGTGATTTTTAACCACAATCTCTTCGGTCACGATGCGCATATCCAGCAGATCGCGGTCGAATACCTCTTTACCGTTGCGGAAACTGGTGTCGAGGCGCGAATGCGCGTCAGGATAGCCAACCAGAGAAATTTCATCCCCTTGCTGTAACACCGCATCGCCGTCCGGATTCGCCAGAATGCCGTTACGACGAATGCGTTCAATATAGCAACCGGTTTGGCGATAAATCCCCAATTCACGCAGGTTTTTGCCGTCAGCCCAGGCCACCAGTTCTGGCCCGACGCGATAGGCGCGGATCACCGGCAAATAGACTTTACGCTGGCTGTCGGTATCCAGGCCACGTTCACGGGCGATCTGCTGCGCGCTGGTCGGCAGATCCTGATGCTGTAATTTTGGCAAATAGCGTGCGCCAAATATCAGGCTGACCAGCCCGACCAAATAGGTCAGGGCGTAACCGAGGCTGAGATTATCCTGCATGATGCTGAGCGATTTGCCATCGCTGACAGTCTGGCGCAGCGTATCACCGGCACCCACCAGCACCGGCGTGGAGGTCATTGAGCCTGCCAGCATCCCGGCGGTTAAGCCGATATCCCAGCCCAGCAGTTTACCCAGGCCCAGCGCCATCGCCATTGCACTGATTACCATCACCAGCGCCAGCATCAGATAGTTTTTGCCGTCGCGAAAGAAGATTGAGAAAAAGTTTGGTCCGGCTTCTACGCCGACACAAAAAATAAATAACATAAAGCCAAGGTTTAGCGCTTCGGTATTGATCGCGAAGTGTTGTTGTCCTAACAACAGCGATACCACTAAAACACCAATGGAATTACCCAGTTGTACAGAACCTAAGCGTAATTTACCTAAGCAAAGACCCAAAGCCAGTACGACAAATAATAACAGGATGTAATTCCCGCTTAACAATTCTGCGACGTTTATGTTCACGGCTTAACTTCTTGTTTACCAGTAACTTGTTGATAGGAGAGAATTTATGCGTTAACGTTTATCTACCCGGAACGGGCGCAGGATGCTTAAGCGTCTGGCGTTAAGGGACCTGAAAGGATAAATAAAAGCGCGCTTATTTTAAGCATTTATTTATTTTTCAGCCAGTAAAAAACAGCACACTTTTTTATTTTCTGCTGAATCTCTCCTGAATGAATTAATTTCCGGGATGGAGATCAAGGCGACTCAACCGAGGACAGGCTATGTTGCTGCAAGGCGTCCGTTTATCGGGCGTGATGATGTGTATCATGCTGTATTGCGCGGTGTTTATTATCGCCCGCTATAGCATGGCGATTGAAAGCCCCGGTGAAACGCACGTGCAGCCTGGTTTGTTGCTGTTTATCTTTCCCGGTGTGCTGGCGGGACTGTACTCGAAAGAGGCACCGCTTAGCGTGGCGCTGTGCGGCGCAATTCTCGCAACGCCAATTTGCCTGTTGCTATTGCATTCGCGTTTTGTCGTGCACGCGGGGTTCTGGCAGGAGTTTGCCTGGTATGCCAGCGCACTGTTCTGGTGTGGCTCTGGTACGCTGGTGGTGATGCTGTGGCGAGCGATAGGCGGCTCGCGTCGACGTATTTAATCAACGAAAAAAAACCGGGTGCTGAGACCCGGTTTTTTTATGCGTTACGCGTTATTGCTGGAAAAGACCAAAGTGCTCTTTCGCGTAAGCTTCGAATTCGGTGTAGCCACCAACGTGTTTCTGGTCGAGGAAAATCTGTGGCACGGTTTCGACCGGCTTACCCACCGTTTTCTCCAGATCGGCTTTGGTGATCCCTTCGGCATGAATGTCGATATAACGGAAGTTAAAATCATCACGCTCTTCAGTCAGTTTTTCTGCCAGCTCTTTTGCGCGAACACAGTAAGGGCAGCCTGGACGTCCAAAGATCACTGCAAACATAAGGTAACTCCTCAAAGGTTAGATTCTTTTCTGTGATTGTCATCACATTTTATCGATGTATGGGCCTATGATGCCCGCATCGTTAGCTGAAAGGAAGAAGGAATTGCCTGTTAATCTGATTTGCACAGGCTATGCAGAGTTATAGCAATTAAGCTTTAATAGAGCGGCGGTGCCATCAGCCGCAGCGAATGACAGACAAAGGAGAGGAAATGCGTGCATTTGGAAAGTTACCCAAAACCGTACTGGTAATGGAAGTACTGGGCATTCTGCTGCTGGGGCTGGCGATGGTGTCAATTAATCAGTGGCTGTCGCTGCCTGACGGACTTAGCGGCAAAGCGGCGGCGACCATCATGATCTTTGCCGGCATTGCGCTAATGTTGCCTGCGGCCGCTACGCTGATGTGGCGAACCGCGCAGGCGTTGGCACCGCAGCTACTCGGCACGCCAAAGCGTGACAAAAAAACCACCAGACCCGGAGATTCTCATGACGCCGACCATTGATCTATTACGTTCGCATCGCTCGATTCGTGCTTTCAGCGAACAGCCGATGACTGACGCGCAGCGCGAGGCGATTATTGCCGCCGCGCAGTCGGCCTCGACCTCAAGTTTTTTACAGTGTTCCTCAATTATTCGGGTTACCGACAAAGCCCTACGCGATCGGCTGGTTGAGCTAAGCGGCGGGCAGAAGTATGTGGCGCAGGCCGCAGAATTTTGGGTGTTTTGCGGCGACTTCAATCGCCACCTGCAAATTTGCCCGGATGCGCAGCTGGGGCTGGCAGAGCAACTGCTGCTCGGCTGCGTTGATACCGCACTGATGGCGCAAAACGCCATGGTAGCGGCAGAGTCATTAGGGATGGGCGGTGTGTATATTGGTGGCATTCGTAACAATATCGACAGCGTTGGTCAGCTGCTTAAACTGCCAAAGTATGTGTTACCGCTGTTTGGTATGTGTCTCGGCTGGCCGGATCAGCAGCCGGACGTTAAACCGCGAATGCCGGCAAAAATGCTGGTGCATGAAAACAGCTACCAACCGATTGATGCTACGCAACTGGAAGCGTATGACCAGCAACTGCTGGACTATTATCAGCAGCGCGACAGCCATCAACGCAGTGATACCTGGAGCGCGCATATTCAGCGCACCATTATTAAAGAGAGCCGCCCGTTTATCCTCGATTACCTGCACAAGCAGGGATGGGCAACGCGCTAAATCTGGCTTATGAGGCTTGCCGGTGAAAATTGCTATTTTATCCCGCGATGGTTCTCTCTACTCCTGCAAACGCCTGCTTGAAGCGGCGCAGGCGCGTGGGCACAGCGTCGAGATTATCGATCCGCTTTCATGCTATATGAATATTAATCCGGCCTCGGCGGGGGTGCATTACCGTGGCCGCCCGTTGGGCCATTTTGATGCAGTTATCCCGCGTATTGGCCCGGCGACCACCTTTTACGGCATGGCGGTATTGCGCCAGTTTGAAATGTGCGGCAGTTACCCGCTAAATGAATCGGTAGCGATTACCCGTGCGCGCGACAAGCTGCGCTCGCTGCAACTGCTGGCGCGGCAGGGCATCGATCTGCCAGTGACCGGCATTGCCCACTCTCCCGATGATACTCATGATCTGATCGAGATGGTCGGTGGCGCACCGCTGGTGGTCAAACTGGTTGAAGGCACGCAGGGTATCGGTGTGGTGCTGGCGGAAACTCGTCAGGCAGCGGAAAGTGTGATCGATGCTTTTCGCGGGCTTAACGCCCATATTCTGGTGCAGGAGTATATAAAAGAAGCACAGGGGCGCGATATTCGTTGTCTGGTGATTGGCGATCGGGTGGTCGCTGCAATTGAACGCCAGGCGAAGGAGGGCGACTTCCGTTCCAATCTGCATCGTGGTGGCACGGCGCGACCGGTTGAGATCACCGATCGCGAGCGTGAAATTGCCGTTAAAGCGGTCAGCACGCTGGGGCTGGATGTGGCGGGCGTAGATATTCTGCGCGCTGCTCGTGGGCCGCTGGTGATGGAAGTCAATGCTTCACCCGGCCTCGAAGGAGTAGAAAAAATCACCGGCAATAACATCGCCAGCCTGATGATTGAATGGATTGAACAGCAGGCTCAGCCTGGTTTCAGTCTGAAAACCGGCGGCTGAGTGCCATATTTCTTCCAGGATCGTGGTGTTCACAGCACTTTTTCCGTAAGCTGTGCGCTCTTTAATTGCGGCATGAGGCAGTAGGTTATGGATTCACTCGTCGTTCCAGATATTGACGTGTTACGACGTTGGCTGGATCAGCAAAGTATCACCTGGTTTGAATGCGATGCCTGCCAGGCGCTTCATCTGCCGCATATGCAAAACTTTGACGGCGTTTTCGATGCGAAACTCGATCTGGTCGATGACGTTATTCTGTTTTCGGCACTGGCGGAAGTAAAGCCAACCGCGTTGATTCCACTTGTAGGCGATTTATCGCAGATTAATGCCAGCTCGTTGACGGTAAAAGCCTTCCTGGATATTCAGGATGATAATTTGCCGAAGCTGATTGTCTGTCAGTCAATGACGATTACGGCCGGTCTGACTTACAGTCAGTTTTCGCACTTTATGAAGCAGAGCGAAGAGCAAATTTCGATGGTGATCCTTGAAGCGTTTGCCAACAACTTATTAATAGTCGGTGAGGATGACGATCGCACCGCGACCATTACCCGCCAGTCAATGCTGCACTAAACTCTTATCTGCTGTTCAAATGCCGCTTTTTGCGGCATTTTTCATTTTTGTCCTACCAGTTTTTATTCTGCACTTTGCCCTTTATTGCCAGATATTACGCGTGGCTTATGCCGCATCTGGCATATCACAGAGATGAAACGTGCATAGAAAATCGATAAAAGGCGTTTTTTACCCTGGGGTATGGTCTGTGCCGGAATCGGGGGCTATGCTTGCGTGGCTGCATGTTGCTTGTACCAGCATAGGTTTTTTCTATTAACTGCCCGATGAATATTCATTCATTGTAAGCCTGATTTTTAACACTTTTTACTTTCAGAAAAGCGCCACCGCGATTCGCTTGTTCTGCAGAGTTGTGATGATCCCGGTTCAGGAGGAAGGAAAAGATGTTCAACCAACGCAAAAAATGGTTATCAGCTGTGGTCGCTGGCGTGCTGATGGCGGTCTCCACTGGCACGATGGCAGAACAAAAGACACTGAATGTCTATAACTGGTCTGATTATATTTCCGCAGATACCGTACCGAACTTTGAAAAACAGAGCGGTATCAAAGTGGTGTATGACGTCTTTGACTCCAATGAAGTGCTGGAAGGCTTATTAATGGTCGGCAGCTCCGGCTATGACGTGGTGGTGCCTTCTTCCAGTTTCCTCGCGCGTCAGCTGGAAGCCGGTGTGTTCCAGCCGTTGGATAAGAGTAAGCTGCCGAACTATAAAAACCTCGATCCTGAACTGATGAAGAAATTAGAACAGCACGATCCCGGTAATAAATATGCGATTCCCTATCTGTGGGCGACCACTGGCATTGGCTACAACGTCGAAAAAGTGAAGGCGGCGCTGGGCAAAGATGCGCCGGTCGACAGCTGGGATCTGGTGCTGAAACCTGAAAACCTGGAAAAACTGAAAAGCTGCGGCGTTTCGTTCCTCGATGCACCGGAAGAGATCTTCGCCACCGTACTGAACTATCTCGGCAAAGATCCAAACAGCAGCGATGCGAAAGAGTATTCCGGAGCGGCGACCGATCTGCTGTTAAAACTGCGTCCGAACATTCGTTACTTCCACTCTTCGCAATATATTAACGATCTGGCGAACGGAAATATCTGCGTCGCGGTCGGCTGGGCAGGGGATATTCTGCAAGCGAAACAGCGGGCGAAAGAAGCGAAAAATGGCGTAGATATTGCCTACAGCATTCCAAAAGAGGGCGCGCTGGCGTTCTTCGATATGCTGGCCATTCCGAAAGATGCGAAGAATGTAGATGAAGCCTATCAGTTTATTAATTATCTGATGGAGCCGAAAGTGATTGCAGATATTTCCAATAAAATGTTCTATGCCAGCGGTAATAAAGCTTCCCTGCCACTGGTCGAGGCCGACATTCGTAATAATCCGGGTATTTATCCCACCGAAGCCACCATGGCTAAACTGTTTATTCTGAAAGTGCAGGATCAGAAAATTGACCGCGTGCGCACCCGCGCATGGACTAAAGTAAAAAGTGGTCAGTAACGGATAACCACCCGCGGCCATACAGCTGATGCCAGTTCAGTAGGGGGGAGCCGTTTTCGGCTCCCGTTCTGATGGCAGGCAGGTTGCCAACCCCAACTTTTATCAGTTATTTCATCTCATTAAACGGCCAGCCGTGAACATCAGCTTTGCACCGGAGAGTAATGTTAGTGAACGATGTGATCCCTCGTCCGCAAAATAAACCAGCGAAGGCATTAACCCCGCTGCTGGAAATTCGCAACCTGACGAAATCTTTTGACGGGCAGAATGCCGTTGATGATGTCAGCCTGACCATTTATCAAGGCGAAATTTTTGCCCTGCTTGGCCCGTCCGGTTGTGGAAAGTCAACGCTGTTGCGCATGCTGGCGGGCTTTGAAGCGCCCAGCCACGGGCAAATTGTGCTCGATGGGCAGGATCTTTCGCAGGTGCCACCGTATCAGCGCCCGATCAATATGATGTTCCAGTCATATGCGCTGTTTCCACACATGACGGTAGAGCAGAATATCGCCTTTGGCTTAAAACAGGATCGACTGACGAAAGCTGAAATCGCCAGCCGCGTCGAGGAGATGCTGGCGCTGGTGCATTTACAGGAGTTTGCCAGACGTAAGCCGCATCAGCTTTCCGGCGGGCAGCGTCAGCGTGTGGCACTGGCGCGCAGCCTGGCAAAGCGTCCAAAGTTGTTGCTGCTGGATGAACCGATGGGCGCGCTGGATAAGAAGCTGCGCGATCGGATGCAGCTGGAGGTGGTGGATATCCTTGAGCGCGTCGGCGCGACCTGCGTAATGGTCACCCACGATCAGGAAGAGGCAATGACCATGGCCGGACGCATCGCGATTATGAATCGCGGCAAGTTCGAGCAAATTGGCGAGCCGGAAGAGATCTATGAGCATCCAACCAGCCGCTACAGCGCGGAGTTTATCGGCTCGGTAAATGTGTTTGAAGGCATACTGCGTGAACGTCAGCCGGATGGATTAGTCATCGACAGTCCGGGGCTGATTAATCCGTTGAAGGTCGACTCTGACAGTTCGGTAATGGATAACATGCCGGTGTGGATCGCCTTGCGACCGGAGAAAGTGATGCTGTGTGACCAGCCTCCGACAGACGGCTGTAACTTTGCTGTCGGGGCAGTGGAACATATCGCTTATCTCGGCGATCTGTCGATTTATCATGTGCGTCTGCGCGGTGGCCAGATGATCTCTGCGCAGTTACAGAATGCCCATCGCTTCCGTCAGGGAGCGCCGACCTGGGGTGATGAAGTGCATCTTTGCTGGGATACCGACAGCTGCGTTGTGTTGACGGTCTGAGTGAGGGAAACATGAGTCAATTTAACCAACCGCTTGCTAAATCTCCGCCCGCGACGGCGAAACCAGGCGCATCGCTGGCAGCGCGTCTGCTGTTAAAACATGGCCGCAAGTTGGTGATTGCGCTGCCGTGGATCTGGCTGTTTATGCTGTTTTTCCTGCCATTTTTATTTGTGCTGAAAATGAGCTTTGCCGAATCACTGCGCGCCAGCCCGCCTTACACCGAGTTAATCAGCTGGGCTGACGATCAGTTCAGTCTGGTTTTAAATTTCAGCAACTATTTACGGCTGTTCAGCGATGATTTTTATATCGGTTCTTACCTGCAATCGCTGAAGCTGGCGGCGATATCCACCGCGATCTGTTTACTGATCGGTTATCCGCTGGCGTGGGCAGTGGCGCAAAGTAAGCCGTCGGTGCGTAATATTCTGTTGTTACTGGTGCTGCTGCCGTCGTGGACCTCTTTTCTGGTCAGGGTGTATGCGCTGATGGGGCTGCTGAACAATAACGGCGTATTAAATAATTTTCTGCTGTGGCTCGGGGTTATCAATCAGCCGCTGGAGATTCTCTACACCAATGTGGCGGTGTATATCGGCATCGTTTACTGCTATCTGCCCTTTATGGTGCTGCCAATTTATGCTGCCCTGACGCGTATTGACTATTCGCTGGTGGAAGCTTCACTCGACCTTGGTGCCGGACCGCTTAAAACCTTCTTCCAGGTGATTGTGCCACTGACCAAAGGCGGCGTGATTGCCGGCTCAATGCTGGTATTTATTCCGGCGGTGGGGGAGTACGTGATTCCGGAATTACTCGGCGGTAAAGATACGGCGATGATTGGCCGCACCATTTTGTCGGAAGTGTTCTCAAACCGTGACTGGCCAATGGCTTCCGCTCTGGCGGTGACCATTCTGCTGATTCTGACGTTGCCGATTATCTGGTTTCATAAGCATCAGAATAAACAATCGGGAGCCAAAGTATGAATTCACTGCCTGCTGTGCGTTCGCCGTGGCGGACGGCGATTCTGCTTACCGGTTTTACCCTGCTGTATGCACCGATGCTGTTGCTGGTGATCTATTCAGTCAACAGCTCGCCGCTGGTCACGGTATGGGACAGTTTTTCGCTGCGCTGGTATGTACAGCTGTTCCACGACAGCAAGATGCTGAACGCCATCGGCCTCAGTCTGAGTATCGCGGTGCTGGCGGCCAGCACGGCAGTGGTGCTGGGCACGCTGGCGGCGGTGGCGCTGGTGCGTTTTGGCCGCTTTCGTGGCTCCACCAACCTGGCATTTATGCTGACCGCGCCGCTGGTCATGCCGGATGTGATAACCGGTCTGGCACTGTTACTGCTGTTTGTCGCGATGGGACACGCTTTTGGCTGGCCTGAACGAGGCATGATCACCATCTGGATGGCGCATGTTACTTTTTGTACCGCTTATGTCGCGGTGGTGATCAGCGCGCGGCTGCGTGAACTGGATCGTTCGATCGAAGAGGCGGCAATGGATCTGGGTGCCACGCCGCTGAAGGTGTTTTTTGTTATTACGCTGCCGATGATAGCTCCGGCGATTATTACCGGCTGGCTGCTGGCTTTTACTCTGTCGCTCGATGACCTGGTGATTGCACGTTTTGTTACCGGTGCCGGAGCCAATACTTTACCGATGGAGATTATGAATTCTGTACGCCGTGGTATGAATCCGGAAATTAATGCGCTGGCTTCATTGATCCTGCTGGTGGTGGGAATTGCCGGTTTTATCGCCTGGCGCATTATGGCGCATAAAGAAAAACAGCGTATTCGTGATATTCAGAAAGCTGCACGTGGATGAAAGTGAAATAGTTTGCCAATATAATGATCAGTAAGGGAACGAATTTTTCAGCAGCGGCTCACTGAGTCGCTGCTGTGATCATTATTGCGTGTGGCGGGGTCTGCAGGAGAAACCAGATGTCGGATGTGTTCAGAGCGGGAAAAGGCAGCATTGAAACGCACTCTGCGATTCCGGTTCCGGTATTAATTGCCGGCAGCGCGATTATTGCCACACGCTGCCTGAGCGTGCTGCTGCTCGCCAATGAACTGGGCTACGAGGAGCTGGCCAACTTTATTCATCGCAGCGCACAGGCCTGGGATTCGACGCTGATATTTATCGCCAGTCAGTTAATCTTCTTTATTGAGTTACGCTGTGCTATTGCACTGCTGCGCGGCACCAACTGGGGGCGCTGGGGCTATGTGCTGACGCAGGTAATTGTGGTGCTGTATATGCTGGTGGCGTCGCTGGGCTGGGTCTATCCGGAGATTTTCAGCATCAGCGGTGAAACCAATGCCGAAATTGTCCATACTCTGATCCTGCAAAAGTTCCCTGATGTCGTGGTGCTGATACTGTTGTTTGTTCCGGCCAGCAGCCGCAAGTTTTTTCACAAGCATTAGGCTCTGGTGCTACAATCCACGCCCGCATTTTTGCGTTAATCATCTAATACAGGCTTTAACATGCATTGCGCGCTTTACCAGGCGGATCGTTGCCGTTCCTGCCAGTGGCTCGAAATACCTTATCCGCAGCAGTTGTCCACCAAACAATCCCAGCTGGAACAACTGCTGTCTGAGCAGGCTGTCGCCGAATGGTGTCAGCCAGTGACCTCAGCGCAACAGGGTTTCCGTAATAAAGCCAAAATGGTGGTCAGCGGCAGCGTGGAGCGTCCGCTGCTTGGCATGCTGCATCGTGACGGTACGCCGGTTGATCTTACCGCCTGTCCGCTGTATCCGCACAGCTTCAGCGAGGTGTTTGCCCAACTTAAGCCGTTTATCGCCCGGGCTGGCCTGACGCCGTATAACGTGGCGCGTAAACGCGGTGAGCTGAAGTACCTGCTGTTAACTGAAAGTAGCCAGCAAGGGGCACTGATGCTGCGTTTTGTGCTGCGCTCACACAGTAAGCTGGCGCAGTTAAAGGCCGCGCTGCCGTGGCTACAACAGCAGTTGCCGCAGCTGAGCGTGATATCCGCCAATATTCAGCCGGTGCATATGGCGATCCTTGAAGGTGATGAAGAGATCCCACTAAGCGAAAATCAGGCGCTGGCGGAACAGTTTAATCATGTGCCGCTGTATATTCGGCCGCAAAGTTTCTTCCAGACCAATCCGCAGGTCGCTGCCGCGCTGTATGCCACCGCACGCCAGTGGGTCAGTGAACTGGCGGTCAGCCAGATGTGGGATCTGTTCTGTGGCGTTGGTGGGTTCGGTCTGCACTGTGCCACGCCGGAGATGACGCTGACCGGTATTGAAATCAATGCCGAAGCGATCGCCTGTGCAAAGCGCTCGGCGCAGAAGATGGGGCTGGATAAAGTGCAGTTTGCCGCGCTGGATTCAACGCAGTTTGCCACCGCCAATGGCGAAGTACCGGAGCTGGTGCTGGTCAATCCGCCACGCCGCGGCATTGGTGCTGAGCTGTGTGATTATTTAAGCCGGATGGCACCGCAGCATATCCTTTATTCCAGCTGCAACGCCCAGACGATGTCGACGGATATTGCCCGGCTGGCAAACTATCAGATTGAACGGGTGCAGCTGTTTGATATGTTCCCGCATACCGCCCACTCTGAAGTGCTGACGTTATTAAAGCGGGTTTAAGCGCGGACGTTAATTGGCAGGCCAGACAACTTCGCCGCTTACTGCTTCCCAGTGATATGTGCAGAACCTCACCCGAGTAAGCGTTTCGCTTGTCTGACCCACCCGTTCAGTTACTGTGGGAACCAGTGATCGCTGATCTTCTGGTAAGTGCCGTCAGCTTTGATTGCTGCCAGCGCATCATTCAGTTTCGTCAGCAACGCCTGATTATCCGGGCGAACCGCGATACCCAAGCCGGTGCCAAAATATTGTGCATCGGTCACGTGTTCACCAACGGTAGCCAGATTCGGATTACTTTTAAGCCATTCGTTCACGACTGCAGTATCACCAAACACGCCATCCAGACGACCATTTTTCAGGTCAAGAATCGCATTCTGATAGCTGTCGTAAGCCACCGTGGTGACTTCCGGATGCTTTTCCTGCAAGTATTTCTGATGCGTGGTGCCGTTTTCCATACCGATACGTTTGCCTTTCAGTTCGTTCAGGCTGCTGAACTTGCCTTTCTGGGCAATCACCACCGCAGAGTTGGCGTAGTAGGGCTGAGTAAAGGAAACCTGTTTGCTGCGCTCAGGGGTGATATCCATACCAGAGATGACCGCATCGTAACGACGGAATTTCAGCGCCGGGATCAGGCTGTCAAACGGGTTGTTGGTAAAGGTGCAGTCTGCCTGCATCTGCTGGCACAGTGCTTTGGCGAGGTCGATATCAAAACCGACGATTTGATTGTTACTATCCAGAGATTCAAACGGCGGATAGGTGGCAGAAGAGGCAAAACGAATTTTCTCAGCCGCGCTGGCGCTGAAAGCGACGCTGGCAAGCAATGCGGTCAGTAACAGTTTCTTCATCGGTGGTGCTCCTGTTTCTCTTTATCATTATGTTGCCGTGAGGCGAGAAACAAGATGCCATTAAATGAATGACTATGCAATATTTGTGTATAAATAATTAAAAAGGCGAGATGAACTCGCCTTTTTGTTAATTTCTATGCTCGAAAGCCAGTGCGCGCCGTTCGATTAACCGCATCAGTAACGTCAGCAATCCATTGACCACCAGATAGATCAGACCTGCGGCAGCGAATACCGAAATGTCATAAGTGCGGCCATACAGCAGCTGTGCGTGACCCATCACTTCCATCAGCGTGATGGTGTAGGCCAGCGACGTGCTTTTAAACACCAGCACCACCTCATTGGAATAAGAGGAGAGGGCGCGTTTAAACGCATAAGGCAACAGAATACGCAGCGTATCTTTGCGATTCATCCCCAGTGCGGCACAGGATTGCCACTGACCGGCCGGAATGGCGCGTACCGCACCATGAAACAGCAGCGTGGTGTAGGCGGCACTGTTTAGCGACAGCGCCAGCAGCGCACACAGCCAGGGCTGCGACAGCACGTGCCATAACCACGGAATATGCTGGATCGACGGAAACTGACCCGGACCGTAGTAGATCAAAAAGATCTGCACCAGCAGCGGCGTACCGGTAAATAGCGTGATATAGCCCTTGACCAGCTGACTCAGCAACGGCACTTTTAGCGCCAGCACCACGGTGAACATCAGGGCCAGCACCAGCGCCAGAATCAGTGAGGCCACGGTTAACGTCAGGCTGGTGTGCAGGCCTTTGAGCAATTCAGGTAAATACTCAAGCATCAGCTATTTCCCTGTTCAAAGCGCGTGGTGCGCAGCTCAATACGTTTCAGCACCCACTGGCTGAACAGCGTGATCAGCAGATAGATAGCGGCGGCAATCATATACCAGGTAAACGGCTCCTGCGTGCGGGTGGCAATGCTTTTGGTTTGCAGCATGATGTCATTGACGCTAATCAGCGACACCAGCGCGGTATCCTTCAGCAACACCAGCCACTGATTGCCCAGCCCCGGCAGCGCATGTCGCCACATCTGCGGCATAATCAGGCGGAAAAAGATCGCTGTTTTGCCCATCCCTAACGCCTGACCTGACTCCCACTGGCCGACCGGTACCGCTTTCAGCGCGCCACGCAGCGTCTGCGAGGCATATGAAGAGTAGAGAATCGACAGCGCAATCACCCCGCACAGAAACGGACTGACGTCGAAGTTTTGAATCTCCATCTGCACTGGCAGCTGGAACAGACCAAAATTAATCACGAAACCATCGGACAGCATCAGCAGCAGCTGCGAGGCGCCGAAGTAGATAAACAGCACCACCAGAATTTCCGGCAGTCCGCGAAACAGCGTCACCAGACCGGTGCCGAGCCAGGCCACAGGACGCCAGCGGGCCGATTCCCAGACGGCAAAGATCATTGCCAGAATCAGCCCGACGATTAGCGCACAAATGGCCAGGCCGACGGTCATCCCGGCGGCGCTGACAAGAGGTGTAAATTCGTTCATCAATTAATTACTGTTGGAACCATTTTTCGTAGATGGTTTTATAGGTGCCATCAGCCTTCACTTTATCCAGTGCGGCGTTGAATTTGCCCTGCAGCTCGGTGTTGTCCTGGCGCAGTGCGATACCGAGACCAGTACCAAAGTAGGCTTTGTCGGTGACTTTCTCACCCACCGGCGTCAGATTAGCATTCTGCTTCAGCCACTCATTCACTACCGCTGTATCACCAAATACTGCGTCAATACGGCCATTTTTCAGATCGAGGATGGCGTTCTGGTAGCTGTCATACGGCACGGCAGTGACATCAGTTTGCTTATCACTAAGGTATTTCTGATGGGTAGTGCCGTTTTGCACGCCAACACGCTTGCCTTTCAGCGCGGCAAGGTCGCTTACTTTGCCTTTCTGCGCGATAAAGGTTGCTGAGTTATCGTAATAAGCATTAGTGAACAGCACCTGCTTTTCACGCTCAGGGGTAATGTCCATGCCAGCCATGACCGCGTCAAAACGACGGAATTTCAGACTTGGGATCAGGCTGTCGAAAGCCTGATTGGTGAAAGTACATTTAGCGTCGATCTCTTTACACAGCGCATTAGCCAGATCAACGTCGAAGCCCTGAATTTGATTATTCGAATCAACGAATTCAAACGGAGGGTAAGAGGCTTCGGTGGCGAAGCGAATGGTTTGAGCGGCGGTGGTGCTGAGGCTCATTCCGGCTAACAGTGCGGCAAGTACCATTTTTTTCATCGTTATGTCCTGCTTCAGTGCGAGAGATAGTTAGCAAACGCTTCGGTTTGCGGCTGGGTAAAGCGGCTGGCGTCACCCTGCTCAACGATAAAGCCATTCTCCATATAGACCACCCGGCTGGCAGTCTTACGGGCAACTTCTACTTCGTGGGTGACGATAACCTGAGTAATCCTGGTTTGCGACAGCTCGCGAATAATACTGACGATCTGTGCGGTAATTTCCGGATCCAGCGCGGCGGTCGGCTCGTCAAACAGCAACACCGCAGGTTCCATCATCAATGCGCGCGCAATGGCAACGCGCTGCTGCTGACCCCCGGAGAGATGCAGCGGAAAGCGGTCGACAAACTTGGTCAGACGCAGACGCTCCAGCAGTTTATCGGCACGCGCACGCGCCTGATCTTTGCTCAGCCCCAGAACGCGGCAGGGCGCTTCGATCAGGTTTTGCATCACGGTTAAATGAGGCCAGAGATTATATTGCTGGAATACCATACCGACGTTTTGACGCAGTTCACGAATTGCGCTGTCGGATGGCGTTTTGCTGAAGTCGAAATTGTTCCCTGCAATGCTCAGGGTGCCGGAACGTGGCATCTCCAGCAAATTCAGCACGCGCAGCAGCGAGCTCTTACCCGCGCCGCTGGGGCCGAGCAGAACCAGAGTTTCACCTTCAGGACATTCCAGTTGAATATCGAACAGTGCCTGGTGAGCACCGTAGTAGCAGTTTATACCGTTTAGTTGAATACTCATGCGCAAATAGTGAATAGCAATTGATGTCGCAAATCTTAACGTCGACAGAATAGTTATGCAATCATCGTGCGTTAAAATTTATTTATGATAAGTCAGGTATTTAAAGCGTAGCACAAGATCTCGCATAGCAAGCGGGGAGCGGTAATACAGTGATATTTTTGTTATGTCACACCGGATAAGCGCACCGCAATGTCGCGGCGCGCTTAACAATGCATTATTTTTCTAACGTCTGGCTCAGGCTACCGCCGCCTGGACGCGGCCAGTTGGCGACATAACGTACATCATCCACTGCCCAGCAGGTGCCCTCACGCACCATCAGCACTTCATCCTGCCACTCTACGGCTTGTTCGCCGTTACGGCTCAGTTTAACCCGCAGCGGAATATTACGCGCATCAGTATTCGGAATGGTTGAAGCATCGGCTACGCTGGCTGAGGTCGGGCCGGACACATGGCTGGAGAACAGATCGCCATGGGTTAACTGCGTCGGTTTATCACGGTCCGCATTGGCTTTCAGCAGCTTCTGGTACAGTGAATCACTGAGATAGGGCCGATATTTTGCCAGCAGCTGGCTGTCCGGTAGCCCCTGAGTCGGTTGCTGAATACGCAGATCATAGAATTTTTGCGCCACGACATCCGGTCCGCCATCCACGCATGGCCCGCTGCGACTGCCAATATCTTTGTAAGCTGGTTCGACCGTGGTACAGGCACTCAGCAATAGTGCGGCCGGGATCAGCGCGGCAAACGCTTTGTTTTTCATTTCTATTTCCTTATTGTTAGCTGGCAAGTCATGATTTTTATCATAAAGTATAGCCATGGTTTTTAACCTCGCGGGCTATCAGGCCGATCAGGAGAGCAGCATGAAACTTTCAACTACCCCGACGCTGGAAGGGCAGACCATTACCGAATATTGCGGCGTGGTAACCGGCGAAGCGATTCTTGGCGCGAATATCTTCCGTGACTTCTTTGCCGGCATCCGCGATGTTGTCGGTGGCCGTTCTGGCGCTTACGAAAAAGAGCTGCGTAAAGCGCGCCTGCTGGCCTTTGAAGAGATGGAAGAGCAGGCGAAAGCGCTGGGCGCGAATGCGATTGTCGGTATCGATATCGATTACGAAACCGTGGGTAAAGACAGCAGTATGCTGATGGTCAGCGTCAGTGGAACCGCAGTAAAAATCCGCTAATGCGTTACTGGATGCTGTTACTGGCGATATTGCTCAGTGCCTGTTCGACTCCCGGCATTGAACAGCGTGACGGCTATCGGGTGGACACGCGCCACAGTGCCTACGGTGCGCGTCCACGGATTAAAGTGGTGGTGATTCACTACACCGCCGAGGATTTCACCACCTCGCTGGCGACGCTGACCGATCGGCAGGTCAGCGTGCATTATCTGATTCCCGATCGCCCACCGCAGAAAAAAGGCGATCCGCTAATTTGGCAGCTGGTGCCGGAAGCGCAGCTGGCCTGGCATGCCGGGCCCAGCTTCTGGCGTGGCGCGACGCGTCTGAACGATACCTCAGTTGGCATTGAGCTGGTTAATCCGGGCTATGTCCGCACCGCCACCGGAGTCGTCTGGGCGCCATTTACCCCGGAGCAGATCGCCGTGCTGCAACCTCTGGTCCGCGATATTGTGCAGCGCTATCAGATTAAGCCAGAAAATATTGTCGGCCACAGTGATATCGCGCCGCAGCGTAAGCAAGATCCCGGGCCGTTATTTCCCTGGGCATTACTGGCGCAGCAGGGATTAGGGGCGTGGCCTGATGCAGAGCGGGTGCGCGTCTGGCTGGCGGGCAACGATCCGCAGCAGGCGGTGCCGGTTGAGGAACTGATGGCGCTGCTGGCACGCTATGGTTACGAAGTGACGCAAGGAATGACGCCGTCGCAGCAGCAAAAAGTGATTGCTGCTTTCCAGATGCATTTCCGACCAACAGACTTTCGCGGATTGCCGGATGCCGAAACGGCGGCGATCGCCAGAGCGTTAATCGAGAAATATCAGCCAGAACAATCCCCCCAGGGTTAATTTTCAGAGGCGGCGATTTCGCCGCCGGTGCCGGTTAGCGTGAAAGAAACGCCTGCCAGTGGCTGACCAGCAGTTCCAGCGCGTGACGATCGACATCCAGATGCGTTACCAGACGAGTTACCGCGCCGGTGCTGATAATAATACCGCGCTGGTGCATATACTGTTTTAAAGGTTCAATCTGCTCATCAGCGAGGCGCACGAAGACCATATTGGTATCCTGACGCCTGACATCAACACCGATGGCTTTGAGCTGTTCGGCCAGCCAGCGGGCATTGTCATGATCCTCTTTCAAGCGCGCGATATTATGCTCAAAGGCATACAGCCCGGCCGCTGCCAGAATTCCCGCCTGGCGCATACCGCCACCGGTCATTTTGCGCCAGCGGCGGGCACGTTTGATATAATCTTCACTGCCGCACAGTAGCGATCCTACCGGCGCGCCAAGACCTTTCGACAGGCAGATTGTCAGGCTGTCGCAATAGCCTGCAATTGCTTCCAGCGTGGTACCCAGCTCCACCACCGCGTTGAAAATACGCGCGCCATCAATATGCAGCGCCAGCTGATGCTGACGGGTAAAGGCAAACGCTTCCTGTAAATAGGCCATCGGCAACACTTTGCCGTTATGGGTATTTTCCAGGCTTAATAATTTACTGCGGGCAAAGTGGGCATCATCCGGCTTGATGACCGATGCCACTACATCAAGCGGCAAGCTACCATCGGCGGCAGCAAGAATCGGTTGTGGCTGAATACTGCCCAGTACTGCAGCACCTCCCGCTTCATACTTATAGTTGTGTGCCAGTTGGCCGACGATATACTCATCGCCGCGCTCACAGTGGCTGAGTAACGCCACCAGGTTGGCCTGGGTGCCGGTTGGGAGCAACAGCGCCGCCGCTTTCCCGCTGAGTCGTGCCGCTTCAGCCTCCAGCGCATTGACGGTCGGATCGTCGCCGTAAACATCGTCGCCGGTTTCTGCAGACATCATTGCTGCCAGCATTGCGGCACCCGGGCGGGTGACCGTATCACTGCGTAAATCAATCACTGTTGCTCTCCTGATTAAAAACGGGCGCCGCAGCGCCCGTAACAAGTTCCCACCAATGTTTTACCGCAGCCAGTTGGTTTTCGCCAGTTCAACCACTTCATCACCCCGACCGCTGATGATTGCGCGCAGCATATACAGACTGAAGCCTTTCGCCTGCTCCATTTTAATCTGCGGCGGCATCGCCAGTTCATCGGTGGCGGTGACGACATCCACCAGTACCGGGCCGTCATGGGCAAACGCCTGCTCCAGCGCCGCGTCCACCTCCGAGGCTTTTTCCACCCGGATGCCTTTCACGCCACAGGCATTAGCAATCGCAGCAAAATTCGGATTTTCCAGCTCGGTGCCGTCGGTGAGATAGCCACCGGCTTTCATCTCCATCGCCACAAAACCCAGCACGCTGTTGTTAAATACCACGATTTTGATCGGCAATTTCAGCTGCGCCACTGACAGGAAGTCGCCCATCAGCATGCTAAAGCCACCATCACCGCTCATCGCCACCACCTGACGCTGTTTATTCAGTGATTGCGCACCCAGCGCCTGCGGCATGGCATTCGCCATTGAGCCGTGGCTGAATGAACCGAGCAGGCGGCGTTTGCCGTTCATTTCCAGATATCGCGCCGCCCAGACGGTCGGCGTACCGACATCGCAGGTAAAAATCGCGTCTTCACTGGCGTAATGGCTGATTTGTCGGGCAAGGTATTGCGGATGAATCGCCTGCTTATCATTGGCTGTTGCCAAATCGTCGAGGCTTTTCCGCGCATCCGCATAGTGTTCCAGCGCCTTATCGAGGAAGTGACGGTCGGTCTTTTCTTCCAGCTGCGGCAGCAGCGCCGTCAGGGTGGATTTGATATCACCCAGCAGCGCCATGTCGACATGACTGTGCGCGCCAATGCTACCTGGATTGATATCAATCTGAATAATTTTGGCGTCAGCCGGATAAAACGCGCGGTAAGGGAACTGCGTACCGAGCAGCACCAGGGTATCCGCATTCATCATCGCGTGATAACCGGAGGAGAAGCCGATCAGCCCGGTCATGCCAACGCTGTAGGGATTGTCATACTCGATATGTTCTTTGCCGCGCAGCGCGTGAACCACCGGCGCTTTCAACGTGGCGGCCAGTTGCACCACTTCCTGATGCGCACCGGCACAGCCGCTGCCACACATTAAGGTAATATTTTTCGCCTGATTCAGCGCCTCCACCAGCTTGGCCATTTCACCGGCTGGTGGTTGAATCACCGGATGCTGCGGTGGATACCAGTCAGCCGTCGCCCCTTCAGGGGCTGCCTGTAGCGCCACGTCGCCGGGCAACACCACCACAGAGACACCGCGATTGAGGATAGCTTTACGCATCGCGATTCCCAGTACCTGCGGCAGCTGCTCAGGATTCGATACCAGTTCACAGTAATGGCTGCATTCACGGAACAATTCCTGCGGATGGGTTTCCTGAAAATAACCGCTGCCGATTTCGCTGGAAGGAATGTGGGCGGCAATCGCCAGTACCGGTACCTGGTTACGGTGGCAGTCGAACAGGCCGTTTATCAGATGCAGGTTGCCCGGCCCGCAGGAACCGGCGCAAACCGCCAGCTCACCGCTGATTTGCGCTTCGGCACCGGCGGCAAAGGCGGCGACTTCCTCATGGCGCGTCGGCATCCACTCAATGGTGCCCATACGGTTCAGGCTGTCGCTAAGTCCGTTCAGTGAATCCCCGGTCACGCCCCAAATGCGTTTTACGCCGGCGCTTTCTAAAGTTTTTGCCAGCAGAGCGGCAACGCTTTGTTTCATCCTTTTCTCCTCATTATGGTCAACGGCTAACCTGCCAGTGACCTTTATTCACCAGAAAAGCATAGTCGAAGGAAATGAAACGGGAATTGCACCAGCTGGGGGAAAGTGTGAATTGATGTTGTCGCCACGGGGTTAGCAGGCCCCGTGGCAGATAGCGTATTACGAGGAAAACAGCGCGATTAACACCGGAGCCAGCAAACTCAGTGCAAAACCATGCACAATCGCTGCGGGTACAATCTCTGTTCCGCCGCTGCGTTGCAGCACCGGCAGGGTGAAATCCATTGAGGTGGCACCGCACAGACCCAGCGCGGTACTGCGATGGCGGCGAACCAGCGTCGGGATCAGCATAATTGCCAACAGCTCGCGCAGCAGATCATTAAAGAAGGCCGCGCTGCCGATGACGGGCCCAAACGCTTCCGTCATCAAAATTCCTGACAGAGAATACCAGCCGTAGCCGGAAGCCATTGCCAGCCCGGTTTTCAGCGGCAGATCGAGCAGCAGTGCGGCAATCATGCCTCCGACCAGCGCGCTGACCGCCACCACCAGCGCCACGATCATGCCGCGACGATTAAGTATGATCTGACGTAAGCTCATACCGCTGCCGCGCAGCTGGATGCCGACCAGAAACAGCAGCAGGATCAGCGCGTACTCGCTGGCCGCCGCGGCATAGTGCAACGGTGGCCACTCGCTTAATCCCAGAACAAAACCGAAAACCACCACGCCGCACAGCTTCAGTGACTCGAGCGCCATATGCAGACGCGACGGCAGCGCCTGCTGCTTGTGCTGGTGTACCCAGGGTTTACGCCGCTCCAGCAGCCACAGCGCCAGCAGATTACAGGCCATAATGCATACCACGCTGACCGCCGCGTAATGAAAAATCGACAGCAGATTACTGCTCAGGTTGTCGAGAAACGCCAGGCTAATACCCATAAAGAACAGAATGACGTACACCATGCCGCTCAGTAGTCGGTTGATCAGGCGCAACCACACCGGACGCGTTAACCGCAGTAAATATCCCAAAATCAAAGGTACAAGAATAATCAGTAGTCCCGAATACATAACGCCGGCTGGTCCTTATAAAAAAGTGGCAACACGCTATCCAAAAACCACCGTTGAGTAAAGCAATGTTCAGCAGCATCACTTGACCTGTCGCCAACTGGCGGTCATTCTCAAATAAAAGCGGGATGAGGAGAGCCTATGATTCTGGAAAATATCGAAATTGTTGGATTCCGCGGCCTGAACCGATTATCGCTGGCGCTGGAAAATAATAATGTGCTGATCGGGGAAAATGCCTGGGGTAAATCCAGCCTGCTTGATGCGCTGACGCTATTGCTGTCACCGCAGGCCACGCTCTATCAGTTTGTGCTCAATGACTTTCACTTCCCGCCCGGCAATCTTAACCAGCGCACACGCCATGTACAGGTGACTTTCACCTTTCGTCAGCGGCACTCTTATCCGGCTCATGCGCCGCGCTATCGCTCGCTGCGCGATCTCTGGCAGCGCGGCTCAGACGGCGTACCGCGGCTGGTGTATCAGGTGAGCGGCGAACTTGATGACGATCAGCAGGCCACCACCCGCCGTCAGTTTCTTGACGCTCATCAGCAGGTCATTACCACAACGGATGAGGCTGCAGTGAAGACGCTGATGGCGCTGCATCCGGTGCTGCGGCTGCGTGATGCGCGTTTCAATCGTCGGCTGCGCCATGAGACACCCGCCACGCACACGGAGCCTGATTTGAGTGCGCTGGCCGGTCAGATCGACAGCCTGACGCGCGATTTAAATGTCCGTCCTGAACATCTTAGCGACAGCGCGCTGCGTGACGGGCTGAAAACCATGCAGCAACTGCTGGAACATTACTTTTCCGTTCAGTCGCCGGAGAACAGCGAGCAGCCGGGCAGGGTGCCGCACAGCGCGCGCGAATCTCATCAGGGATGGCGTCATCTGAATAATATTAATCAGCTGATTGCCGATGCTGACAGCCGCAGCCGACGGTTGATTATGCTGCGGATATTTACCTTACTGGCGCAGGCGCGCGGTGCGTGGCAGCTGGATGCCGATGCCCGCCCGTTGCTGCTGGTGGAGGATCCGGAAACCCGCCTGCATCCGATTATGCTGTCGGTGGCCTGGGGATTACTGGAACTGCTGCCACTGCAAAAAATCACCACCACTAACTCTTCAGAACTGCTGTCGCAGGTGCCAATGGAGCAGGTTTGCCGGCTGGTGCGCGAGCCGTCACGCGTTGCTGCCTGGCGGCTGGGCCCAGGCGGTATGAGCGCTGAAGACAGTCGACGCATCGCTTTTCATATTCGTTTCAGCCGCCCCTCGGCGCTGTTCGCACGCTGCTGGCTGCTGGTGGAGGGAGAAACCGAAGTCTGGGTGATGAATGAACTGGCGCGCCAGTGCGGCCATCACTTCGAAGCGGAAGGGGTGAAAGTGATAGAGTTTGCCCAGTCCGGGCTGCGCCCGCTGCTGAAATTTGCCCAGCGAATGGGTATTGAATGGCACGTGCTGACTGACGGCGACGATGCCGGGAAAAAGTATGCTGCCACTGCACGCAGTATGTGCAGCGATCATCAACTGCGTGAACGCGATCGTCTCACCACGCTACCGGCGCTGGATATGGAGCATTTTCTGTATAAGCAGGGGTTTAACGAGGTTTATCACCGGATAGCACATTTGCCAGCCAATGTGCCGATGAACCTGCGGCGCATTATCGCTAAGGCGATTCAGCGCTCGTCGAAGCCGGAACTGGCGATTGCGGTGGCGATGGACGCCGCCGGGCGCGGAACTGAGTCAATTCCGCCAATCCTGCGGCAGATGTTTGCGCGCGTACTGTGGCTGGCACGCGGGCAGGCGGATTAGTTGCAGGGTTGAAAAGGCCAAAAGCGACCCAATTTTACTGTTAAGCGTGATGAGTCTGAGAAAAAAAATGCCAGCATCTGTGGCTGGCATTTTTCGGTAGGGTTGTACAAAATACCTGAGAAAATGGTCAGGCACTGACGGTGGCCGCCACTTCTACTGGAACAATAAGGCTGGCATGATTGCCTTTAGGCCCTTCGTGTAAATCAAACTGGACTTGTTGCCCGGCTTTCAGCGTTCTGTAACCATCCATCTGAATCGTCGAGTAGTGCGCGAAAATATCCTCGCCGCCACCGACAGGACAGATAAAGCCGAAGCCTTTGGCGTTATTGAACCATTTAACAGTACCCGTCTCCATGCTTCTACATCCCTCGCAAGACATTTATAAGTAGTGAGGTGATCTGGCTTTCAGCCCAAGCTGCTTAAAACTCAATCAGCTTATGCCTGTACAATGTAGAGAAAACGGACTTAGCGTCAAGCTTATGGCCCTGTGAGACGGCGACCAAATCCTCAAAATTTGAGGCAGTTAACGCTATTGCGAATTTTGTGATGAAGGTCGCGCAACGGCAGTATCAGATAAAATTTCAACCGCGCTGGACAAATCGTCAGGCGTGTTAAACTTAATGCACGGCATGATAATCTGATGCCAGCACGTCACGAACAATAATCACGGATTACTATGGGAAACACTAACGACTGGCTTAACTTTGAACATCTTGCAGAAGATAAACTGCGTGAGGAGCTTAAGCCGCCCTCGATGTATAAAGTGATACTGCACAATGATGACTATACACCGATGGAATTTGTTATTGACGTACTGCAAAAGTTCTTTTCTTATGATGTTGAACGTGCAACGCAACTGATGCTTACGGTTCACTATCATGGTAAAGCTATTTGTGGTGTTTTCACCGCCGAAGTAGCTGAAACCAAGGCCGCACACGTGAACCAGTACGCCAAAGATAACGAGCATCCGTTGCTATGTACGCTGGAAAAAGCCTGATCGGTTTTCTGCTCCATTCGGGAGTGGTCTGTCAGGCGATAATTGGGGGAGGTGCCTAATGCTCAATCAAGAACTGGAACTCAGTTTAAACATGGCTTTCGCCAGAGCGCGCGAGCACCGTCATGAGTTTATGACCGTCGAGCATCTGTTGCTGGCACTGCTCAGCAACCCGTCGGCCAGAGAGGCACTGGAAGCCTGCACGGTGGATATTGTTGCTCTGCGTCTGGAGCTCGAAGCCTTCATCGAACAAACCACACCGGTGCTGCCAGCCAGCGAAGAGGAGCGCGACACTCAGCCGACGCTCAGCTTCCAGCGCGTGTTGCAGCGGGCGGTATTCCATGTTCAGTCATCCGGACGCAGTGAGGTTTCGGGCGCGAACGTGCTGGTGGCGATTTTCAGCGAACAGGAATCACAGGCGGCTTACCTGCTGCGTAAGCACGAAGTCAGCCGACTGGATGTGGTCAACTTTATCTCCCACGGTACGCGCAAAGATGAACCTGGCCAGGCGCCAGGGGCAGAAAATCCGGTTAACGAAGAGCAAGCAGGCGGGGAGGAACGTATGGAAAACTTCACCACCAACCTTAATCAGCTTGCTCGCGTTGGCGGTATCGATCCGCTGATCGGGCGCGATAAAGAGCTGGAACGCGCTATTCAGGTACTGTGCCGTCGCCGCAAAAATAACCCGCTGCTGGTGGGTGAGTCGGGCGTGGGTAAAACCGCCATTGCTGAAGGACTGGCCTGGCGCATTGTGCAGGGCGACGTGCCTGAAGTGATCAAGGACTGCACCATCTATTCGCTGGATATCGGTTCGCTGTTAGCCGGCACCAAATACCGTGGTGACTTTGAAAAACGTTTTAAAGCGTTGCTGAAACAGCTTGAGCAGGATACCAGCAGTATTCTGTTTATCGATGAGATCCACACCATTATTGGTGCGGGCGCGGCGTCAGGCGGGCAGGTCGATGCGGCCAACCTGATTAAACCGCTGCTGTCGAGCGGCAAAATCCGCGTGATGGGTTCGACGACCTATCAGGAATTCAGCAATATCTTCGAAAAAGATCGTGCGCTGGCGCGTCGTTTCCAGAAGATCGATATCACTGAGCCGTCGATCGATGAAACCGTGCAGATCCTCAATGGTCTGAAGCCGAAGTACGAAGCGCACCATGATGTACGCTATACCGCTAAAGCGGTGCGTGCAGCGGTTGAGCTGGCGGTGAAATATATCAATGACCGTCATTTGCCGGACAAAGCGATCGATGTGATCGATGAAGCCGGGGCGCGCAGCCGGTTGATGCCGGTGAGCAAGCGTAAGAAAACCGTTAATGTCGCCGATATCGAGTTAGTAGTGGCGCGCATTGCGCGTATTCCAGAGAAGAGTGTCTCGGCAACCGATCGTGATACGCTGAAAACGCTTGGCGACCGCCTGAAGATGCTGGTGTTCGGTCAGGATAATGCCATTGAGGCGTTAACCGAAGCGATTAAAATGAGTCGTGCTGGCCTGGGTCAGGATCGTAAACCGGTCGGTTCATTCCTGTTTGCTGGCCCAACTGGCGTTGGTAAAACCGAAGTGACCGTGCAGCTGGCGAAAGCGCTGGGGATTGAACTGCTGCGTTTTGATATGTCCGAATATATGGAACGTCACACCGTCAGCCGTTTAATTGGTGCGCCTCCGGGCTATGTCGGTTTCGATCAGGGCGGCCTGCTGACCGATGCGGTGATCAAACATCCGCATGCGGTTCTGCTGCTGGACGAAATTGAGAAAGCGCACCCGGATGTCTTTAACCTGCTGTTGCAGGTAATGGACAACGGTATGCTGACTGATAATAACGGTCGCAAAGCGGATTTCCGCAATGTGATTTTGGTGATGACCACTAACGCCGGCGTGCGTGAGACCGAGCGTAAGTCCATCGGCCTGATCCAGCAGGATAACAGTACCGATGCGATGGAAGAGATCAAAAAGATCTTTACCCCGGAATTCCGCAACCGTCTCGACAATATTATTTGGTTCAAACACCTGTCGGCAGAAGTCATCCATCAGGTGGTCGACAAGTTTATTGTTGAACTGCAGGCGCAGCTGGACGCGAAAGGCGTGTCGCTGGAAGTCAGTGATGAAGCCCGTGAATGGCTGGCAGTGAAGGGTTACGATAAAGCGATGGGCGCTCGTCCGATGGCGCGCACCGTGCAGGAGAGCCTGAAAAAACCGCTGGCTAACGAGCTGCTGTTTGGTTCGCTGGTAGATGGTGGGTCAGTGTCAGTGGCGCTGGATAAAGAGAATAACCAGCTCACTTATCACTTCCTGAGTGCGCAGAAGCGTAAAACCGAAGGTACGGTGCATTAACCGTATCATTATCACAGGGAGCCGTTTTCGGCTCCCACAAATAATAAAGGCCGGATAATAAATTATCCGGCCTTTTTTTACGGGTGTCGCTCGCTTAACGCATCGACACTGAATGGGGCAAATCAGCGACTACGGAAGACAATGCGGCCTTTGCTCAGGTCGTACGGGGTCAGCTCTACAGTGACTTTGTCGCCCGTCAGGATGCGGATATAGTTTTTGCGCATTTTACCGGAGATATGAGCGGTAACCACGTGCCCGTTTTCCAATTCAACGCGGAACATGGTGTTAGGTAACGTATCAAGTACGGTACCTTGCATTTCAATATTGTCTTCTTTGGCCATCGAATCCTCTAGGTAGACTACCTTAGTTTTGAACCGGCAAGATAATGCCGAATTTCAAGTATTATGTAAACAATTGTTGGTGATGTCACCAGCACTTGCTGCGATTGATGCGATTTACATCGTCAGCAGCAGGCGAATAAATATTGGGTGTGATGACGTCAGCGGGGGAATAGCGAGCTAAGAATCTGCTTTAAGTCTGCATCATTCGCACAATTAAAACAGTTCAGAAACGGTGCGTTGAGAGATTCCCAGCCTGGTAATTCCGGCTCGCTGATGGTGCAGCGAACGGCGGACGACATACCAAACGCGCATATTATAGCACTGTTATCTGCAATTGCGTGGAAAACCTCATTTTCAAGTATTAAAAAAGCCGTTGCCCTTGCCAGCAGCCGTTGCTCATCGGCTGTTGTGCCAGCGAATGCAGCCGTGCAAGCCAGTCTGCGCGTGAAATCTCTCTGGCGCCTAATGAGGCAGTGTGCGGATTTAATACCTGACAATCAATCAGTTCCCCGCCATGCTGGCTAAAGTGCTGGCTGAACACCAGTAACGCGGTTTTTGAGGCATTTTCGCTACGACTGAACATTGATTCGCCGCAGAAAACTTTTCCCAGCGCCATCCCATACAGGCCACCGACTAAGCGATCCTCAAGCCACACCTCGACTGACTGGGCATTGCCCATGGTGAATAATTTCAGCCATGCCTGTTTTACCTGTGGCGTAATCCAGGTTCCCTCATGGCGTTCGCTGGCACAGCCCTCAATCACGGCCTCAAATGCCTGATTCAGGGTGACGCGATAGGGGGAGCGGCGATGAAAGCGTTTCATGCTGCGGCTGAGATGAAACTGCTCGGGAAACATTACCGCACGCGGATCGGGCGACCACCAGAGAATCGGATCGCCGGGTGAGAACCACGGGAAAATTCCGCGCTGATAAGCATTAAGCAAGCGCGCAGGGCTGAGATCGCCGCCCATTGCCAGCAAGCCGTTTGGTTCTTTCAGCGCCATTTCGGCTGGCGGAAAATTCAGCGAGTCACGTGAGAGTTGGATCAGTCGCATAGTCTGTTTTCACCGGGCAAGGAACTTACACTATAGCGCAAAGCGCTGGTGAAAATGCCAGTAACGACCACGTCTGGCAATCAATTCCGCATGATTCCCCTGTTCAAGAATCGCTCCCTGATCCATCACGTAAATACGGTCGAGTTTATCCAGCCCCTGCAAGCGGTGAGTGACCATTATCAGCGTTTTACTGCTGCCCAGTTGCCACAGCAGCTCAAGGATCTGACGCTCGGTTTCGGCATCCAGCCCTTCGGTCGGCTCATCCAGCAGCAGCAAATCGCTGTCATGAAGCAGCGCGCGGGCAATACCGAGACGGCGTAATTCACCGCCGGAGAGCTGACGTCCACCTTCACCAACCCAGGCATTCAGCCCTTCTTCGTTCTCCAGCAGCTTACCGAGGCCAACCTGCTGTAAAACCGCAGTCAGCGCATCATCACTGCTGGCGGGCGCGGCCAACAGCAGGTTATCGCGCAGTGTCTGGCTGAACAGATGCACGCGCTGGCTGACCACGCTGGTGCTGGCTCGCAGCGAGGCTTCATCCCAGTCGCGCAGCGGCAGGCCTGCCAGCAGGATGTCACCGGCTTGTGGATCCCATGCGCGGGTCAGCAGCTGCAACAGCGTCGACTTGCCACATCCGGTGCGGCCCAGTAGCGCAATCTTCTCTCCGCGGGCAACCGACAGCGACACGCCGTTAATCGCCGGACGAGTGGCGGAAGGGTAGCTGAAGCTGACGTTATTCAGTACCACAGACATGCCGTCCGGTCGGGCATGTTGCTGCTGCGGAAAACTGACGGCCGCTGGCTGGTCAATTATCTGGTTGACGCGCACGGCAGAGGCCACCACCTGGCCTAAATGCTGGAAGGCTGCACCTACCGGCGCCAGCGCTTCAAACGACGCCAGCGCGCAGAACACGAAAAGCGCAATCAGCGCGCCGGGCTGGGTCATTTCACCCACTCCGCCGGCGCTGAGCCACAGCAGTAATGTGACGGTCACGCCGCTAATCAGCAGAATCATCGCCTGTGATAATCCACCCAGACTGGCCTGTTGACGCTGCGCTTTTTGCCACTGGCGTTCGGTCTCATCCAGACGCGCACGATAGGTGCTGGCGGCACCGTAGATTTTCAGTTCTGCGCTGCCCTGCAGCCAGCGAATCAGCTGCAGACGATACTGACCGCGCAGCAGCGTAATAGCTTCACCTGCCGGACGACCGGCGCGATAAAATAGCGGCGGCATCACCAGCAGCGTCAGCAGCATAATCAGCCCAAGCGTCATGGCCAGTTGACTGTCCAGAAAGCTCAGGCCAAAGGTCACCAGCAGGATGACCATCAATGCGCCGACCAACGGTGAAATGACCCGTAAATAGAGATGATCGAGCGTATCGACGTCCGCGACCAGGCGATTGAGTAATTCCCCCTGACGAAAGCGCGCAATACCGGCAGGGGAGAGCGGCAGCAATTTGCTGAAAGTGAACACCCGCAAATGTTGCAGCACGCGGAAAGTACCGTCGTGACTGACCAGCCGCTCAAAATAACGCGCCGCGGTGCGGGTAATCGCCGCGCCGCGCACGCCAGCAGCCGGCAGCATATAATTAAAGGTGTACAGGCCAGCAAAGCCCGCCAGCGACGAGGCGGCGAGAAACCAGCCCGATAGCGTCAGCAAACCGATGCTTGCCAGCAGGGTGATGATCGCCAGCAGTACGCCCAGCGTTAAGCGAACAAAGTGTCGACGATAGAGCTTCAGAAAAGGCAGAAGGGCTTTCATTATTCAATGGCTCCCTGGCGCTGAGATAACAGTTCGGCAAATGGCCCATTCTGCGCCACCAGCGCATCCCAGCTGCCTTGCTGAATCAGCTGGCCATCGCGCATTACCCAGATTTCATCCCACTGTGACAGCTGATTCAGCTGATGAGTGACCAGCAGCGTGGTTTGTTGTTGTGAAGCCTGCAACAGTGTGCGCATCACCTGATGTTCACTGTCACTGTCGAGGCTGGCGCCTGGCTCATCGAGCAGCATCAGCCTGGACGGTTTCAGCAGTGCACGTGCTACCGCCACGCGCTGCGCCTGTCCCACTGACAGGCGGGCAGCATGATCGCCAATTTCAGTATCCAGCCCCTGCGGCAGTTGCGCCAGAAACTCATCGACGCCAGCCTGCTGGATAGCGTGCTGCAGTTGCGCCGTATCGCCCGACTCACCTGACAGCAGATTGCCGCGCAGCGTCGTTGCCGGTAACTGTGGATTTTGCCCAACCCACGCCAGCTGCTGCTGCCAGTGCCCGGCGCTGAGTTCACGCAGTTCAATACCGTTTACCGTCAACGAACCCTGATAGGGCAGAAAACCAGACAGAACATTCAGCAGCGAGCTTTTACCCGCGCCGCTTTGCCCGACCAGCGCCACCCGCTGCCCGGGTTGCAGGGTAAAAGTAAGCGGCCCGGCCAGCACTGAGCCAGCAGGTGACAGGATAACCAGCTGGCTGGCGATCAGCGTCAGCGCGTCATCGGCGTTAAGCATCCGCTCGCCTTGTGCCACGGTGATTTCATCAGTCTCGCTGAGGAAGGTATGCAGCGAATCGGCAGCCCCTACCGCCTGCGCTTTAGCATGATAAAAAGTACCGAGATCGCGCAGCGGCTGGAAAAACTCCGGTGCGAGGATCAGCACCAGAAAACCGGCAAACAGCGTAACGCCGGTGCCGTAATGACCGAAGTTAAGTTCACCCAGATAGGAGAAACCAAAGTAGACCGCCACAATAGCAATAGAGAGTGACGCGAAAAATTCCAGAACCGCCGAGGAGAGGAAGGCAAGGCGCAATACTTCCATAGTGCGCTGGCGAAAACTCTCTGAGGCAGTATTAATATTGTCGGTTTCAGCGGCGGCGCGGTGGAACAGGCGTAAAGTTTCCAGACCCCGTAATCGATCAAGAAAATGGCCGCTCAGACGCGATAACGCCAGAAAGTTGCGGCGATTAGCATCCGCTGCCCCCATGCCTACCAGCGCCATAAACAGCGGGATTAGCGGGGCGGTAGCCAACAGAATAACCCCGGCTGCCCAGTTGATCGGGAAGATGGCAATCAAAATAAAGCAGGGGATTAATACTGCCAGCGACATCTGCGGCAGATAGCGGGCATAGTAATCCTGCATCTCTTCTATCTGTTCCAGCAGCAGGCTTGCCCAGCTACCGGCCGGTTTACCCTGAATCCACGCCGGGCCTAACTTATCCAGACGATCTAATACCGTTTTACGCAGCGTGCGCCGTATTGCCAGCCCACAGTAAAAGCCAACACGTTCACGCAGCCAGCCAATCGCCGCCCTGACAATAAAGCAGCTTAACAGCAGCATAAAATCGCTGACTAATTCGCTACGCGGAATATTAAGCGCAATCAGCTTATGCAGCAGCGACGCCAATAACCAGGCTTGCGCAATGATTAACAGCGCGCTGATCAGGCCGAGCAGAAAAGAGAGGCGTAACCAACGGCGCGCATGCACGCTCTGTTGTTTCAGCCAGCGGGTAAGTTGTTGTTGACGTGTCTTGTTCATCAGTTACCGTTCTTGCAGAAAAACGAAACTGGCAGCCACCGGGGAGTGCCACATAAATGACCCAACGATAAGTCGCTGGCAATGGTACATGGCAGAATGAAAAAAGGCGACTGATGAGCAGTCGCCGTTGTAAAATTCGATCAGTGTTTTAACAACTTACTTATCGTTCTTAACTAATCCGTCAAGATAGCGTTCAGCGTCGAGCGCTGCCATACAACCGGTACCGGCTGAAGTTATCGCCTGGCGATAAATATGATCCATCACGTCACCGGCGGCAAACACCCCAGGAATACTGGTCTGGGTAGCATTGCCGTGAATACCCGACTGAACCTTGATATAACCGTTTTCCAGCTCCAGCTGATCGTTGAAGATAGCGGTGTTTGGACTGTGACCAATCGCCACAAACAGGCCGGCAACATCCAGCTGTTCAATCTCTTCACTTCCGGAAACCGCACGCAGACGCACACCAGTCACGCCCATCTGATCGCCGACCACTTCTTCCAGCGTCCGATCGGTATGCAGCACGATATTGCCGTTTTTAACTTTTTCCATCAGCCGGTCGATCAGGATTTTTTCAGCACGGAAGCTGTCACGGCGGTGAATCAGATGAACTTCTGCCGCGATATTTGCCAGATAAAGCGCTTCTTCAACGGCAGTATTGCCGCCGCCAATTACCGCCACTTTCTGGTTACGATAGAAAAAGCCGTCACAGGTAGCACAAGCGGAAACGCCTTTGCCTTTGAAGGCTTCTTCCGAAGGCAGACCCAGGTAACGAGCAGACGCGCCGGTTGCGATGATCAGAGCATCCGCGGTGTATTCACCGCTGTCGCCGGTCAGACGGAACGGACGATTCTGCAAATCAACGGTATGAATATGGTCAAAAATAATCTCGGTGTTGAACTTCACCGCATGCTCATGCATGCGTTCCATCAGCAGCGGGCCGGTTAATTCGCTCGGATCGCCTGGCCAGTTCTCCACGTCAGTGGTCGTGGTCAGCTGACCGCCTTTTTCCAGACCGGTAATCAGCACCGGATTCAGGTTAGCGCGCGCTGCGTAAACCGCGGCGGTATAGCCTGCTGGACCAGAGCCCAGAATTAATAATTTACTGTGTTTGGCCGTGCCCATGAGACCCTCGTTTGTTAACTGGCAAACATATTCAGGGATTGTAGGGAATTTAACGCCGCAACAAAAGCATTCTGAAATTTTGTTAACAATCGATGCAACAGTTTTGACCGATGAATCACGGGTGTCACGCTGCCGGGTAAAAAACCAGCAGCGGGCAGCAACAGCGCGCCGTTCAAAGCAAAAATACCTTTTTAAAAACAGTCGTGCAGCACGGCATATGGCATGTTGTACTGATTTTGTTTGTTTTACTTTGACAATCGGCTGCGCTTTTGCGAAAACATTATGGGAAGCAGAGGGTTTTTAGGGCAGCAGAGCAGGGTTTCATACCGTGTTTCGCACATTACTCCGAATAAACTCAGTCTGTCATTTGTCATGACGCATGGTGTGGACAGGCAACATGCGTCATATGGATGGCGCTTATCGAGCAACAGACTCAATGTCTTCACTTCAAACAACTCTGTTACATAGATGTCGTGCAGGGTGTGGCAGGTAAAGGGAAGGAATTAAGAGAGACAATAATAATGGTAGACAATAAAAAACGCCCCGGTAAAGATCTCGACAGAATCGACCGTAATATCCTCAATGAGCTGCAAAAGGATGGTCGAATTTCTAACGTCGAGCTTTCCAAACGGGTTGGCTTATCGCCAACGCCGTGTCTTGAGCGCGTGCGTCGCCTGGAGCGTCAGGGTTTTATTCTTGGCTATACCGCGCAGCTGAACCCGCATTATCTTGATGCTTCACTGCTGGTTTTTGTTGAGATTACTCTGAATCGTGGTGCGCCCGACGTGTTTGAGCAATTTAACGCCGCAGTTCAAAAACTTGAGGAAACTCAAGAGTGTCACCTCGTTTCTGGCGATTTCGACTATCTGTTGAAAACGCGTGTTCCTGATATGTCGGCTTATCGTAAATTGCTGGGGGAAACCTTGCTGCGTCTGCCTGGTGTGAATGACACACGCACCTACGTTGTCATGGAAGAAGTGAAACAAAGTAACCGCTTAGTGATTAAAACGCGGTAACACAGGGCAGGTGCAAAACCTGATAGATTTCGGTACACTCCTGTGAATTCATACAGGTTCAGCGTCGGGCTTGCCCGGCGCTGTTGCCTTCCAAGTTTACAGGCACCTGGAGAGTACTCTTGAGCCAGGAATACACAGAAGATAAAGAAGTTACCTTGCAGCCGCTGAGTAGTGGACGTCGTTTACTCGAAGCGCTCTTAATTATTGTTGCTCTTTTCGCCGTTTATTTGATGGCTGCGCTGCTGAGCTTCAATCCTTCCGATCCCAGTTGGTCACAGACCGCCTGGCATGAACCGATTCACAATCTCGGTGGCGCGCCGGGCGCGTGGCTTGCCGATACATTGCTGTTTATTTTTGGCGTAATGGCCTATGCCATTCCTCCGGTCATTCTGGGACTTTGCTGGATCACCTTCCGCCAGCGTGACAGCCAGGATTACATCGACTATTTCGCGGTAGCATTACGCTTGATCGGCGTGCTGGCGCTGGTGATCACCACCTGCGGACTGGCGGCGATTAACGCTGATGACATCTGGTATTTCGCATCGGGCGGCGTAATTGGCAGCCTGGTGAGTAATGCGATGGCACCCTATTTTAATGGTGCGGGCGGAACATTAACCCTGCTGTGCGTTTGGGCGGCGGGATTGACGCTGTATACCGGCTGGTCATGGCTGATGATTGCCGAAAAAATTGGCGGCACGGTGATGGGCGTGCTGACTTTTGCCAGTAATCGCTCCCGCCACGATGAACGGTGGCAGGAAGAGGAAGAGGAAGACGATCAACCCCGCGCTGTTCCGGCACAGAAAGTGGCGGCGCATGATGACGACGACGTATTGCTGTCGGCACCGAAGCTAGTTGCCGCGCAACAGCAGGACGAAGATGAAGACGCTGAAACGCAGGACCCACTGTTAGCGAAAGCCGCAGCGGCGACCACGGCTGCACTGGCGGCAACCGCGAATGCTGCGCAACGTGCGCCAGCACCTGAAGTGACGGCCCCGGATACGGCGGCAGAGCGTCCGGTTGCCGCAGCGGTTGCCGCACCTGCGATCGGCCAGCCAGCTCCGGCAGACGTCCCTGCGCCACAGCCTGAAGCGCCACCGGTGTATCGTTTTGAAGTACCGGACGAAACACCTGCGCCGAATCATCCGTTGGAGAGTGAAGATGATGGCCCGCGCATGGGCAACTGGCGTGACACGTCAGCATCTACCGCTTCACCGTTTGATTTCTCGGCTCCACAAGCTGAGCCGACGGCGATTGCCGCGAATTCGCCGCAGCCGGGCAGCGTTGCCGATGCCGCGAAGGTTGCAGCCAGTGCAGCGGCATTTATGCCGGGGTTCACTGCGACCAGCGGCAGCGACGGTAATCCACAGGTAAAACAGGGTATTGGCCCTGAACTACCGCGCCCAAATCCGGTGAAACTACCAACGCGTCGTGAACTGGCTTCTTATGGTATTAAGCTGCCATCCCAGCGCATCGCCGAAGAGAAGGCCAAAGAGCAGGAGCAACAGCTAGCGCCGCAGCCTGTAACGGCGGCTGTGCAGCCGGATGAAGATGAACAGGCGATGATGCAGGAGTCGCAGCTGCGTGAAGCCTTTATGACACAGCAGCAACAGCGCTATGGCGAAGAGTTTGCGCCGGAGCAAGAGGATGAAGAGGCGCTACAACAGGCGGTGCTGGCGCGTCAGTTCGCTGAACAGCAGCAACAGCGTTACACGCAAGAGCCGGCTCAGGCTGAACCGGTGCAGAGTTTCTCTTTAGACACATCGCGTGCCTTTGACTTCTCGCCAATGGACGATCTGGTTGACGACGGCCCGACAGAGCCGCTGTTTACCCTGGATGCAATGCCGGAAGCAGAAGCCCAGCCTGAATATCATGTTGAGCCGGCGCAACCGGCTACGCCAGCCTGGCAGCAACCGGCTCCAGCACCAGCGGCACCACAGTACGCGCCGCAGCCCGTTCAGCAGTCCGCACCAGCGGCACCGCAGTATGCGCCGCAGCCCGTTCAGCAGCCGACGGCATCGTCAGCGGCCAGCTGGCAGTCTGCACCCGCGGCTCAACCAGCCGCTGCCGTGCAGAAACCCGCAGAACCTGCTGTCGACAGTCTGATTCACCCGTTCCTGATGCGTCACGAGCAGCCGCTGCATAAACCTGCCACGCCGCTGCCAACCTTAGATCTGCTGACCTCGCCGCCAGCGGAAGAGGAGCCGGTTGATATGTTTGCGCTGGAGCAGACGGCACGTCTGGTTGAGGCGCGGCTGGCGGATTATCGCGTTAAAGCCGAAGTGGTGGGCATTTCGCCAGGGCCGGTGATTACGCGTTACGAACTGGATTTGGCGCCGGGGGTAAAAGCTGCCCGAATCTCTAACCTGTCCCGTGACCTGGCGCGCTCGTTATCCGCCGTGGCGGTGCGTGTGGTAGAGGTGATTCCAGGTAAGCCTTATGTCGGACTGGAACTGCCAAACAAACGTCGTCAGACGGTTTACCTGCGCGAAGTGCTGGACTGTGCGAAATTCCGCGACAATCCATCGCCGCTTTCCGTGGTGCTGGGTAAAGATATCGCTGGTCAACCGGTGGTGGCAGATTTAGGTAAAATGCCGCACTTGCTGGTGGCGGGCACCACCGGTTCTGGTAAGTCAGTTGGCGTTAACGCCATGATTATCAGTATGTTGTATAAAGCCACACCGGAAGAAGTGCGCTTTATTATGATCGACCCAAAAATGCTCGAGCTGTCGGTTTACGAGGGTATTCCGCATCTGCTGACGGAAGTGGTAACCGATATGAAAGATGCTGCTAATGCGCTGCGTTGGAGTGTCGGTGAAATGGAGCGTCGTTATAAGCTGATGTCGGCGCTGGGCGTGCGCAATCTGGCCGGTTACAACGAGAAGATTGAGCAGGCTGCGGCGATGGGCCGTCCGATTCCCGATCCATTCTGGAAGCCGGGCGACAGCATGGAAACCACACCGCCGGTGCTGGAGAAACTGCCTTATATCGTGGTGATGGTGGATGAGTTCGCCGACCTGATGATGGCAGTCGGTAAAAAAGTGGAAGAGCTGATTGCGCGTCTGGCACAAAAAGCCCGTGCGGCAGGTATCCACCTGGTACTGGCGACCCAGCGTCCATCGGTGGATGTGATTACCGGTCTGATTAAGGCCAACATTCCGACCCGTATCGCCTTTACCGTATCGAGTAAAATTGACTCGCGAACCATCCTCGATCAGGCCGGTGCCGAATCGCTGTTGGGAATGGGTGATATGCTGTATATGCCACCGAACTCCTCGATACCGGTACGTGTGCATGGCGCATTCGTCCGTGATGAAGAGGTACATGCGGTGGTGCAGGACTGGAAAGCACGCGGTCGCCCGCAATATATCGACAGCATTACTGCTGGTGAAGAGGGCGAAGGTGGCAGTCTGGGTCTCGATACTGACGAAGAGCTGGATCCACTGTTCGATCAGGCGGTGGCATTTATCGTTGAGAAACGACGTGCGTCGATTTCTGGCGTGCAGCGTCAGTTCCGCATCGGCTACAACCGTGCGGCACGAATTATCGAGCAGATGGAGGCACAGGGGATAGTGTCATCACCGGGTCATAACGGTAATCGTGAAGTACTGGCTCCACCGTCTCATGAGATGTAATAGATCGCCTGGTATTGGCACGGACGGCATTACCGCCGCCCGTGCCAATGTTGTTTACCACACTTAAGGGCGGCGATATTGCTACCCGTGCCGATGATTTTCACGGCTCGTAACGACGGGATATATAAATGAAAAAATTATTACTTTCTTGCTGCCTGCTGGCTACCCTGACTTCGACGGCTGCACTGGCTGATGCTGCCAGTGATTTGCAGCAACGCCTGGGCAAAGTTAAAAGCTTCCACGCCAGCTTTACGCAGAAAGTTACCGATGCCAGCGGCTCTTCGGTACAGGATGGTGAAGGTGAGCTGTGGGTTCAACGGCCGAATCTGTTTAACTGGCATATGACAGCGCCGGATGAAAGCGTGCTGATCTCCGACGGCAAAACTTTGTGGTTTTACAACCCGTTTGTCGAGCAGGTCAGTGCCAGCTGGCTGAAAGATGCTACCAGCAACACGCCATTTATGCTGATTGCACGTAACCAGTCCAGCGACTGGCAGCAGTACAACATTAAGCAGCAGGGCGACAATTTTGCACTGACGCCGAAAAGCGCCGCCGGTAACCTGAAGCAGTTCACCATCAACGTTTCACCTAATGGCACCATTAATCAGTTCAGTGCCATTGAGCAAGACGATCAGCGCAGTTCTTATACGCTGAAAACCCAGCAGAATGGTGCAGTAAGTGCTGACAAGTTTACTTTTACGCCACCTAAAGGCGTGACGGTTGACGATCAGCGTCAGTGAGGTTTAAGTGAGTAATCTGTCCCTGGATTTTTCTCATAACGAGTTTCAGCCGTTGGCCGCGCGTATGCGGCCCAACACGCTGGCGCAATATATCGGCCAACAGCACTTGCTGGCAGCGGGAAAACCGTTGCCGCGCGCCATCGAAGCCGGTCACTTGCACTCGATGATTTTATGGGGGCCGCCAGGGACCGGTAAAACCACACTGGCAGAAATTATTGGCCATTACGGCAAGGCTGATGTTGAGCGCATTTCCGCCGTCACCTCAGGGGTGAAAGAGATCCGTGAGGCGATAGAGCGCGCGCGACAAAATCGTAATGCTGGCCGTCGCACCATCTTGTTTGTTGACGAGGTGCATCGCTTCAATAAAAGCCAGCAGGATGCCTTTCTGCCGCACATCGAAGATGGCACTATCACTTTCATCGGTGCTACTACCGAGAATCCTTCCTTTGAGCTGAACTCGGCGCTGCTGTCGCGGGCGCGTGTCTACTTACTGAAATCACTGACTATCGCTGATATAGAGCAGGTGCTTGAACAGGCGATGAGCGATAGTGAGCGCGGTTATGGCAGCCAGAATATTTTGTTGCCCGATAATACCCGTGCGATGATTGCCGAGCTGGTGAATGGCGATGCGCGCCGTGCGCTGAATACGCTGGAAATGATGGCCGATATGGCCGAAACCAATGCGCAGGGCCAGCGCGAACTGACACCGCAACTGTTGAATGAGGTTTCCGGTGAACGCAGCGCCCGTTTCGATAATAAAGGCGACCGTTTTTACGACTTAATTTCGGCGCTGCACAAGTCGGTGCGTGGTTCAGCACCCGATGCGGCGCTTTACTGGTATGCTCGCATTATTACCGCAGGCGGCGATCCGCTGTATGTCGCCCGACGTTTGCTGGCGATTGCTTCGGAAGACGTCGGCAATGCCGATCCCCGTGGCATGCAGGTCGCCATTTCAGCCTGGGATTGTTTTACCCGCGTCGGCCCGGCAGAGGGTGAACGCGCGATTGCTCAGGCGATTGTCTACCTTGCCTGCGCGCCAAAGAGCAATGCAGTGTATACCGCATTTAAAGCGGCAATGCGCGATGCGCGTGAAAACCCCGATTACGATGTGCCGGAGCACCTTCGTAATGCACCGACCAAACTGATGAAAGAGATGGGGCTGGGTGCCGAGTATCGTTATGCTCACGATGAACCTAATGCCTATGCTGCAGGTGAAAACTACTTCCCGCAACAGATGGCCCAAACGCGCTATTATCAGCCAACTTCTCGCGGTCTTGAGGGTAAAATTGGCGAAAAGCTCGCCTGGTTAACCGGTCAGGATCAAAATAGCCCGACAAAACGCTACCGCTAATTCAGACGTTGCGGTAAGGTTAGCAATGAATTCAACGTATTCGCCGGATATGCGGATGCGTCCCTCTAATTTATTACCCAACGTTATTGGAGTTGCAGCCAGGCAACACGCTCACCAATCACGATAAGCTGACTACGGTCAGGCCTTCGAATCGGTGAATACTGCTGATGCTGCTGCTGAAACTTCAGCAACTCTGGGTGTTACTCAACCATAATAATCACAGGATTAGCATGCTCGATCCCAATCTGCTGCGTAACGAGCCAGACGCAGTCGCTGAAAAACTGGCACGCCGAGGATTTAAACTGGATGTTGACACGCTGCGCTCCCTCGAAGAGCGTCGTAAAGTGTTGCAGGTCGAAACTGAAAATCTGCAGGCAGAGCGTAACTCCCGATCCAAATCCATCGGTCAGGCCAAAGCGCGTGGGGAAGATATCGAGTCGTTGCGTCAGGAAGTGAATACACTGGGCGAACGTCTTGACGCCGCCAAGTCTGAGCTGGATGCACTGCAGAATGAAATTCGCGACTTCGCGCTGACCATGCCTAACCTGCCGTCTGATGAAGTTCCGCTGGGTAAAGATGACAGCGAGAATCTGGAAATCAGCCGCTGGGGCGAACCACGTAAAATTGATTTTACCATTCGTGACCACGTTGAACTGGGCGAGATGGCACAGGGGCTGGATTTTGCCTCTGCGGTTAAACTGACCGGTTCACGTTTTGTGGTGATGAAAGGTCAGATCGCGCGTATGCATCGCGCACTGAGCCAGTTTATGATCGATCTGCACACTGAGCAGCACGGTTATCTTGAAACCTACGTGCCTTACCTGGTTAACCACGCCTCGCTGTACGGCACCGGTCAGCTGCCGAAGTTTGGTGAAGATCTGTTTCATACGCGTCCGCTGGAAGAAGAGTCAGAGAGCAGCAGTTATGCGCTGATTCCGACTTCAGAAGTGCCGTTGACCAACCTCGTGCGTGACGAAATTGTCGAGGAAGAGTCTCTGCCGCTGAAGATGACGGCGCACACGCCATGCTTCCGTTCTGAAGCCGGTTCTTATGGCCGTGACACCCGTGGTCTGATCCGTATGCACCAGTTTGATAAAGTTGAAATGGTGCAGATCGTTCGTCCGGAAGATTCCATGCAGGCGCTGGAAGAACTGACTGGTCACGCTGAGAAAGTGTTGCAGCTGCTGAACCTGCCTTATCGTAAAGTGCTGCTGTGTACTGGCGATATGGGTTTCGGTGCGACAAAAACTTACGACCTTGAAGTCTGGCTGCCGGCGCAAGATACCTACCGTGAGATCTCTTCATGTTCGAATATGAGTGATTTCCAGGCGCGCCGTATGCAGGCCCGTTGCCGCAGCAAAACTGAGAAGAAACCGCGTCTGGTCCATACCCTGAACGGTTCCGGCCTGGCTGTTGGCCGCGCGCTGGTTGCGGTACTGGAAAACTATCAGCAAGCTGATGGTCGTATTCAGGTGCCGGAAGTATTGCGTCCTTATATGAAAGGGCTGGAATTTATCGGCTAACAGCGCTGAAAGTTTCATCGCTTCAGAAAGCCCGGCAACGATAAGTTGCCGGGCTTTTTTTACGACTATGAGTAAATTTTATCAGCAATAAAAATGATGGATCTCAACCGGCGATATTTGGCGAAAAATTCGATAAATCATAGAGATATTTCGCTTTGCGGGGGTTACCACATTTATCCGTAAGCCGTTGTAGATAAAAAAATTAAATCGGTCTCAGGCAAATCGTGCGATGGTCGATTTCTGTGCGTTGACATTAGCATTAGTAATGGCAATATGCGCGCCAAATCTCCCTGCTTACTTTGGCCGTTTCATCTATGTCCACCTGGTCTCGCCCTGTCATCTTGCTGCTCTGCGGCTTATTACTGTTGACGGTTTCAATTGCCGTGCTCAATACCTTAGTTCCACTCTGGTTGACGCACGATCGGTTGCCTACCTGGCAGGTCGGGATGGTTAGCTCATCCTTTTTTACCGGTAATCTCGCAGGAACGTTGGTGGCGGGTTGGTTAATCAAACGTCTCGGTTTTAACTACAGCTACTATCTGGCGACGGTAGTGTTTGCCCTTGCGACCGCATGGTTAGGAATGAGCAGTGGCTTTATGGCGTGGAGCCTCGGGCGTTTTGCTGCCGGGATGGGCTGTGCGCTGATCTGGGTGGTGGTTGAGAGCGCATTGATGTGCAGTGGCACGGTGCGCAACCGTGGTCAGCTGCTGGCGGCATATATGATGGTTTACTACCTTGGTACCGTCGTCGGTCAGCTGCTGGTCAGCAAAGTGTCGACAGAGCTGCTGAATGTTTTACCGTGGGTCACCGGCGTGATGATTGCCGCTATTCTGCCGCTGATATTTACTAAAGTGAATACCGGTGGTGAGGAAGAAGAGGCGCCAGGCCGCATGTGGTCGATGCTGCGCCGTCGTAGCGCACGTTTGGGTATCAACGGCTGCATTATCTCTGGCGTGGTTCTGGGGTCATTGTACGGCCTGATGCCGCTGTGGCTGTCACATCATGGCATGAGCGATGCTTCGGTCGGGTACTGGATGGCGCTGCTGGTCAGTGCCGGGATTATCGGACAATGGCCGGTCGGCCGCCTTGCTGACCGCTTTGGCCGCTTGCTGGTGCTGCGCGTGCAGGTATTCGTGATGATTGTCGGTGCAATTGCAATGTTAAGTGATGCTGCAATGGGCCCGGCGCTGTTCGTGCTCGGTTGCGCAGGCTTTACGCTGTATCCGGTGGCGATGTCCTGGGCCTGTGAGAAAGTGACCCGGCATGAATTAGTGGCGATGAATCAGGCGCTGTTGTTAAGTTACACCATTGGTAGCTTGGTGGGGCCTACCATGACGTCAATGCTGATGCAGAATTATTCGGACAATCTGCTGTTTGTGATGATTGCGGCAGTGGCGCTGGTGTATCTGGTGATGCTGCTGCGTAAAGCCGACCAGCACGCGACGCCAATTGCTCACGCCTGAATATGTTGAGGGGCGGCTAAAACGTTAGCCGCCCCTGACTGACAAAGATCTAAGAAGGCGTTTTCGCCGCCGGTATCAATACATTACCTTGTGACCATAGCCTTCAAGAATATGCTTTATGCGATCCATGGTGTCAGCTGTCGGTGGCTTGACGCCGTCCAGCTTGTACTCTTCGCCCATCGCAATCCATTTATGTTTACCCAACTCATGATAAGGCAGTAGCTCGATTTTCTCGACGTTGCCCATGTCGCGGGTAAATTCTCCCAGCTTGTGCGCTGAATCATCATCATCCGAATAGCCTGGAACCACGACATAACGGATCCAGGTTCGGATACCGCGTTTAGCAATATAGCGGGCGAAGTCCAGCGTGCGGTGATTAGAGACGCCGACCAGATTTTGATGGATATCATCATTCATCTGCTTGAGGTCCAGCATCACTAAGTCGGTCACATCCAGCAGTTCATCAATTACCGGATCATAGCGGCGCACAAAGCCATTGGTATCGAGACAGGTATGAATACCTTCCGCATGGCAGGCACGAAACCAGTCGCGGACAAACTCCGCCTGCAAAATCGCTTCGCCGCCCGATGCGGTTACGCCGCCGCCGGAGGCATTCATAAAGTGGCGATAGGAAACCACATCCTTCATCAACTCTTCCACGGTGATCTCAGTACCGCCGTGGGTGTCCCAGGTATCACGGTTATGGCAGTACAGGCAGCGCATCAGGCAGCCCTGAAAGAAGGTGATAAAACGGATGCCGGGACCGTCTACGGTTCCGCAGGATTCGAATGAGTGAATACGACCGATAGCTGACATTGCGATGAGTTCTCCATGGTGAACCTGTCAGTGACAGGTTACGCAGTCTTTAAGCGCTGCGTTATGTAAGACTGTTTTGCCAGCGACCTGACGTGCAGATGGCTGGCAAAGCAGGCTTTAACTAAAAAGGCTCCACGGGTGGAGCCTTTGTTAAGCCCTCAGGCGACTAAGATTACAGCGACTTAGTGAAGGTACGGGTAATTACGTCCTTCTGCTGTTCTTTGGTCAGCGAGTTAAAGCGCACTGCATAACCTGAAACGCGAATGGTCAGCTGCGGATATTTTTCCGGATTATCCATTGCATCCAGCAGCATCTCACGGTTCATCACGTTGACGTTAAGGTGCTGACCGCCTTCGATGCTGGATTCGTGATGGAAATAGCCATCCATCAGGCCAGCAAGGTTGGTTTTACGCACGTCGTCATCTTTGCCCAGCGCGTTTGGCACGATAGAGAAGGTATAAGAGATACCATCTTTCGCGTAGGCAAACGGCAGTTTCGCCACTGAAGTCAGTGATGCAACCGCGCCTTTCTGGTCACGACCGTGCATTGGGTTAGCACCTGGTCCGAACGGTGCACCAGCGCGACGACCATCCGGAGTGTTACCGGTTTTCTTACCGTACACCACGTTTGAGGTGATGGTCAGTACTGACTGCGTTGGCACCGCATTGCGATAAGTTTTCAGCTGCTGAATTTTCTTCATGAAGCGTTCAACCAGATCACAGGCCAGATCATCAACGCGCGGGTCGTTGTTACCAAACTGCGGATATTCACCTTCGATTTCAAAGTCAATCGCCAGGCCATCTTCATCACGCACTGGTTTCACTTTAGCGTATTTAATCGCTGACAGTGAGTCAGCCGCAACGGACAGGCCGGCGATACCACATGCCATAGTACGATAAACATCGCGGTCATGCAGAGCCATCAGTGATGCTTCGTAGCTGTATTTGTCATGCATATAGTGAATGACGTTCAGCGCGGTCACATACTGTTTGGCCAGCCAGTCCATAAAGTGATCCAAACGATCCATCACGATATCGAAGTCCAGGACTTCATCCATGATTGGCGCTTCTTTTGGACCAACCTGCATTTTCATTTTTTCATCGATGCCGCCGTTGATGGCGTACAGCATGGTTTTCGCCAGGTTAGCGCGGGCACCAAAGAACTGCATTTGTTTACCGACGATCATTGGGCTGACGCAGCAGGCAATCGCGTAGTCATCGTTGTCAAAATCAGGACGCATCAGATCATCATTTTCGTACTGCACTGATGACGTATCGATGGAAACTTTCGCCGCGTATTTTTTAAAGTTCAGTGGCAGTTTTTCAGACCACAGAATGGTCATGTTTGGCTCAGGAGACGGGCCCATGGTGTACAGCGTATTCAGGAAGCGGAAGCTGGATTTACTGACCAGCGTACGGCCATCAACGCCCATACCTGCCAGTGACTCGGTGGCCCAGATTGGGTCGCCAGAGAACAGCTCATCATACTCAGGGGTACGCAGGAAACGCACCATACGCAGTTTCATTACCAGGTGGTCGATCAGTTCCTGTGCTTCTTGCTCAGTGATCTTGCCGGCTTTCAGATCGCGTTCAATGTAGATATCAAGGAAGGTCGAAACACGACCAAATGACATTGCTGCACCGTTCTGCGATTTAACCGCTGCCAGGTAGCCGAAGTATGTCCACTGTACTGCTTCCAGCGCATTCGTAGCCGGGCCGGAGATATCGCAGCCATATTTTGCTGCCATCTCTTTAATTTGCGCCAGTGCATGGTGCTGGTCAGCAATCTCTTCACGCAGACGGATAGTGGCTTCAAGATCAACGCCATTTTCCATATCGCTCTGCAGCGAAGTGAACTGGGCGAATTTATCTTTCATCAGGAAATCGATACCGTACAGCGCAACGCGGCGGTAGTCACCGATGATGCGTCCACGACCATAAGCATCAGGCAGGCCGGTCAGCACGCCTGATTTACGGCAACGCAGGATATCCGGGGTATACACATCGAATACGCCCTGGTTATGGGTTTTACGATATTCGGTGAAGATTTTTTTCAGGGACGGATCCAGCTCGCGACCATATACTTTACAGGAACCTTCAACCATCTTGATGCCGCCAAACGGAATCAGGCCGCGTTTCAGCGGAGCTTCAGTTTGCAGGCCGACGATTTTTTCCAGTTTCTTGTTGATGAAACCGGCGTCGTGCGAAGTAATAGTTGATGCGAGGTCGGTATCAAAATCGACCGGCGCATGGGTGCGGTTCTCAATTTTGATGCCTTCAAGAACGCTTTCCCACAGCGCGGTGGTGGCTTCAGTGGCACCGGCGAGGAAAGACTCGTCACCTTCATACGGCGTGTAGTTTTTCTGAATAAAGTCGCGCACATCGACGGCATTCTGCCATTCGCCCGCGGTGAAAGTTTCCCAGGCTGAGGCCAATTTTTGATTAAGCTCGGTCATTTGATACCTACCTTATTTGTGGAGTTCTTTCGTCGTTCCGGTCGTCTGAACAGACGGCCGGTTCAGTATGCTTAAGCCCGGCGGCTAGTGTTGATGTTTATCGCCGCCGCGTAAATAGATAACCCAATAAGTGAGTCCGACCAGAATACCGCCACCGATAATGTTGCCGATGGTGACAGGAATCAGGTTGTCGACAATAAAGTTGCTGACGGTCAGGCTGGAGAACTGATCGGCGGTAGCGCCTGCTGCCTGCCAGAACTCGGGTGAAGCGAAATCGCGGATGACGATAGCCATCGGGATCATAAACATATTGGCGATGCTGTGTTCAAAGCCGCAGGCGACAAACATCGCGACGGGCAGCACCATCGCCAGCATTTTATCTGTCAGCGTGCGGCCGGAATAACTCATCCATACCGCCAGGCAAACCATCAGGTTAGCCAATGTGCCCAGACAGACAGCCTCGATAAACGAGTGATGCATTTTATGATCGGCGGTTTGCAGCACGTTAAGGCCCCATGCGCCGTTGGCCAACATATGTTCACCGGAAAACCAAATCAGGGCGACAAAGAACAGTGCGCCAAACAGGTTGCCGATGTAAACGTTAATCCAGTGACGTGCCAGCTGTAACCAGCTGATGCGACCGCTGGCTTTAGCCACCACAATCAGCACGGTAGAAGTAAACAGATCCGCGCCGCAGACCACTACCAGCATTAATCCCAATGAAAAACAGATGCCGCCGACCAGTTTTGCCAGGCCCCAGGGTACTGCGCCTGTACCGGTGGTGACGGTGATATAGAAGACAAAGGCGATGGAAATAAACACGCCAGCGGTGATAGCCAGGAAAAAAGTAGTAAGCGGTTGTTTGGTCGCTTTATATACTCCCGCTTCTTCAGCGACTTTAGCCATCGCGGCGGGTAACAGTAGGTCGAACGGATTGTCAGCTTTCACACTAACGTTCTCCTGAAATTTGTCAGCAACGAGATACTAACAAAGGAGTATAGGGTAGAAATTGATATGGATCATACCGGATAAGATTATCGTCTTAAAAACCCTAAAAAATTGCGGGTTAATTGATCTATGTTGTTGATTTTGTTGATAAAAAAATATTTGAAATTGTGCAATAAAAGTTGAAAATAACACGTTTTGCTAAAGTGTCAGTACAAGAATTATCCGCCAGGTTATATAAAAAGGCTATTTCAGGGCGATATTACATACAAAGAATGACAGTTTACTGACTTTTATTTTCAATAATTGCGGCAGGCGGAGTAAATGAGGGACAAAATTAATAAAACGGGCTATTTCATACGATGCTGAAATCGCAGAAATAGCCCGTCAATATTATTTCCAGTACTGGCGTTTAGCGCGCTGTAATTTCTCGTACGCTGCCAGTAAAGACTGGTGTGCCGGGAAAGCGACTAAATCGCTGTCTACCGCTTGCAGGCCGTAGAACGGCGCTTCGCCGCTCAGTGCTGCTGAAGCCGCTTCTACCGCAGCGCTGCCGTACATACGGACAAAAGCGTTGTGGTACTGCAACGGATCGCGCTCGTCTTCCTGCGATAACAGCAGCAGGGTTTGCAGGCAGCGATAGTAGTTGGCGCGTTCCGGGCTAAAGATCGAGCTGTTGAACTCCATGGTCCACTCAGTCCAGATCAGTGCCTGCTCCAGATCGCCACCCGCCAGCGCCAGCATGGCTTTCAGCTCGCCAATGCGCAGGGTGTACCAGCCGTTATCTTTACCGGTTGCCATACCCAGCAGCTCACGCACACGGGTAAAATCATCATGGCCTTCTTCGTCCAGCTGGGCGATCAGCGCAAGATAATCCTCTTTCTGCCATTCGCTTGCTGGCAGTGACAGCAGCGTTTCACGCAGATAAGTGCCCATGCTGTTATTTGCCAGCAGCAGATCTTCCGCCGGATAGATATCCGACATGCCCGGTACGATGATACGGCAGGCGTAAACGTCGAGATGCTGGTAGTCGGCGATATAGACTTCTTTATCTTCCGCCTTGAAGATTGCCATCAGGGTGGCAAACTCTTCTTCAGTGGTGCCGCTGAAGCTCCAGTCAACAAACGGATAATCGGCATCATCTTTAAACATGTCCCAGGAGATCAGGCCGCTGGAATCGATAAAGTGGGTTTCGAGGTTGGCATGCTCGGCCACTTCTTCATCATCGAAGGTGGGCGGAGTGAACACGTCGAGATCTTTCAGGCCGCGGCCCTGTAACAGCTCGGTAACGGTACGCTCAAGTGCGACGCCAAAATCAGGATGCGCGCCGAAAGAGGCGAAGCAGGTGCCATTGGCCGGGTTAAACAACACCACGCAGATTACCGGGTATTTGCCGCCCAGTGACGCATCGTAAGAAAGGATCGGGAAACCTTCAGCTTCCAGGCGTGCAATGGCTTCAACCACGCCAGGATAACGGTTCAACACCTCGGCCGGAATTTCTGGCAGGCTGATAGATTCAGCAATAATACGGTTTTTAATGTAGCGCTCGAACACTTCTGACAGGCCCTGCACGCGCGCTTCATTGGCGGTGTTACCGGCAGACATACCGTTCGACACATACAGGTTGCCGATGATGTTCATCGGAATATAGACGGTCTGGTTATCTGACTGACGGCTGAACGGCAGGGCGCAGATGCCGCGATCGGCATTGCCGGACTGCAGATCGATCAGGTCGCTGGCGCTCAGTTCGTTTTCCGGATCGTAGAATTTACGCAGGCGGTCATCAAGCATGCCTTGCGGTAAGCTCTCATCTTCGGTCAGCGGGAACCATTTCTCGTTAGGGTAGTGAACAAAATCACCGTTGGCGATAGAGTCGCCTAACCAGAAGTCGGCGAAGAAATAGTTGGTTGAGAGACGCTCGAAATACTCACCCAGCGCGGAGGCCAGCGCGGCCTTTTTGCTCGCGCCTTTACCATTGGTAAAACAGAGTGGGCAATCGCGGTCACGAATGTGAACTGACCAGACGTTAGGAACAGGATTCAGCCAGGACGCTTCTTCAATATTGAAGCCCAGATCCTGCAGTTTTTGCTGAAAACGTGCGATGGAATCTTCCAGCGCGGCGTCTTTGCCAGGGATATAAGTTTGAGTCATTTTGCCCACTATTATTGATTGTGCGTATAGCGCGCAATGATACGGGTTTTGCGGGCTAATCGCTATCAGAGGGCAATAATTTCCTGCGGTATGCTGTATGAGACGTCGGCGCGGGCAATTACCGCTTATCCGCAAGATTTCAGCAAGCCCCGCTGCTGGGGGAGTGTTCCCGCCGCCGGTTTCGAACAAAATATCGCGGTTATTTGCAATTACCCTACAAGCTGTTGCCGCGCTGCGGGTAAAAACGTGATCCAGCCCGGATAAATGATTGCAGCATCAGGGGCGCAGTGATAAAACCGATAGCAGATTCATAACCGATAGATCTGACAGTGGTGAGGGGAAATGACTCAGGTTTTTAATTTTAGCTCCGGTCCGGCAATGCTGCCGGTAGAAGTGCTTCGTCGTGCAGAACAGGAATTGTGTAACTGGCAAGGTTTAGGCACCTCCGTAATGGAGATTAGCCATCGCAGTAAAGAGTTTATTCAGGTCGCAGAAGAGGCAGAACAGGATCTGCGCGATCTGATGAAAATCCCCTCCAACTATAAAGTTTTATTCTGCCACGGTGGCGCACGCGCACAATTTGCGGCGGTGCCGTTAAATCTGCTGGGGCAGGCAAAAACCGCCGATTATGTTGACGGTGGCTATTGGGCGCAGAGCGCGATCAAAGAAGCGGTGAAATATTGCACGCCTAATGTGATTGACGCCAAAACCACGGTTGACGGCTTAACCGCAATCACCCCAATGAGCAGCTGGGCGCTCAGCGATGATGCTGCCTATGTACACTACTGCCCGAATGAGACCATTGACGGCATCGCCATCAATGAACAGCCGGACTTTGGCAACAAAGTGGTGGTAGCCGATCTCTCCTCAACCATTCTCTCTCATCCGATTGATGTCAGCCGCTACGGCGTGATTTATGCCGGAGCACAGAAGAACATCGGTCCTGCTGGCATCACGCTGGTGATCGTGCGTGAGGATCTGCTGGGTCAGGCGCGTAAAGAGCTGCCTTCTATTCTCGATTATAAAGTGCTGGCTGATAACGAATCGATGTTTAACACGCCGCCAACTTTTGCCTGGTATCTCTCTGGTCTGGTATTTAAATGGCTGAAAGAGCAGGGTGGCGTGAGCGAAATCGATAAACGCAATCAGGCGAAAGCTGACCTGCTGTACGGCGTGATCGATAACAGTGATTTTTATCGCAATGGCGTGGCGCTGGCGAACCGTTCCCGTATGAACGTTCCCTTCCAGCTGGCGGATGCCAACCTGGATAAACTGTTCCTGGAGGAGTCGTTTGCTGCCGGTCTGCATGCACTGAAAGGTCATCGGGTGGTTGGCGGCATGCGTGCTTCCATCTACAATGCGATGCCGCTGGAAGGGGTGAAAACCCTGACCGACTTTATGGTGGACTTCGAGCGTCGTCACGGTTAATGACCTGCGTGAGTTCGGATCACGATTAATGAGTAAATACTGAAACCTCGCCCCGTCGCGAGGTTTCATTGCAATTGTTTTTTGGAGAATAAGTTTCGCATGCTGGAATCCCTGACGTTACAACCCATCGCACGCGTCGACGGCACCGTTAATTTACCGGGCTCAAAAAGCGTTTCTAACCGCGCTCTGCTGCTGGCTGCACTGGCAAATGGCACCACGCGTCTGACCAATCTGCTGGACAGCGATGACGTCAAACATATGCTCAATGCATTAACCGCGCTGGGTGTGACTTATACGCTTTCTGCCGACCGTACCGTGTGTGAAGTTGTCGGTTGTGCCGGACCGCTGCATGCGGATAACGCGCTGGAACTGTTTCTCGGTAACGCAGGTACCGCGATGCGCCCTTTAGCCGCGGCACTTTGCCTCGGCAGCAATGACATTGTGCTGACCGGCGAACCGCGAATGAAAGAGCGCCCAATCGGTCATCTGGTTGACGCATTACGTCAGGGCGGCGCGCAGATTGACTATCTGGAGCAGCAGGATTATCCACCGGTGCATATTAAAGGCGGTTTTGTCGGCGGTGAAGTTGCCGTTGATGGCAGCGTCTCCAGTCAGTTTCTGACCGCTCTGCTGATGACCGCGCCGCTGGCACCGCAAGACACGCAGATTGTCATTAAAGGCGAGCTGGTTTCTAAGCCTTACATTGATATCACGCTGAATCTGATGAAAACCTTTGGCGTGGTAGTGGAAAACGATCAATACAAAACGTTCCATATTCGCGGCAAGCAGCAGTACCAGGCTCCGGGTGATTATCTGGTTGAAGGTGATGCGTCTTCCGCCTCTTATTTCCTCGCGGCCGCTGCGGTAAAAGGCGGCACCGTGCGCGTGACCGGAATTGGCCGTAACAGCGTACAGGGCGATATTCGTTTTGCGGATGTGCTGGAAAAAATGGGCGCAATCGTGGAATGGGGCGATGATTATATTGCCTGTAGCCGTGGCGAACTCAATGCCATCGATCTCGATATGAATCATATTCCGGATGCGGCGATGACTATTGCCACCGCGGCGCTGTTCGCCAAAGGCACCACCGTGCTGCGCAATATCTACAACTGGCGGGTGAAAGAGACCGATCGCCTGGCGGCAATGGCGACAGAACTGCGTAAAGTCGGCGCGGAAGTGGAGGAGGGGCATGACTATATTCGCATCACGCCGCCGGACACCATTCAGTATGCTGAAATCGGCACCTATAACGATCATCGTATGGCGATGTGTTTCTCGCTGGTGGCGCTCTCATCCACTCCGGTGACCATTCTCGATCCAAAATGCACCGCGAAAACCTTCCCCGACTACTTTGAGCAACTGGCACGCATCAGCCAGCTGGCTTAATCCGGTCCGCCCGTCGCAACACGCCGCGACGGGCGGCGTTTTTCTCTCCATCTTGTCACTGCTGTCTTCACACTTTGCCATCAGCCTGTTGATTATTTTTCCTGGGTCTATGCTTAGGGGTAACGATCGCGACTATTGCAGCGTATAATGCGCGGCGATATTTGTCTGACGTGCAGGCAGTCACGGAAAATTTCCAGCAACAGGAGAGAAAGATGACGGCAACAGCCCCGGTTATCACCATTGATGGGCCAAGTGGTGCGGGTAAAGGCACGCTGTGTAAAGCAATGGCAGAAGCCTTGCAATGGCATCTGTTGGATTCAGGCGCAATTTACCGCGTTTTAGCGCTTGCTGCTCTGCATCATCAAGTGGATATCGAGTCTGAAGAAGCGCTGGTTCCGATTGCCGCCCATCTGGACGTGCGATTTGTGTCGACCAACGGCGAACTGGAAGTGATTCTGGAAGGCGAGGATGTCTCCGCCGAGATTCGAACGCAGGATGTCAGTAACACCGCATCAAAAGTCGCCGCATTTCCGCGCGTGCGTGAGGCGCTGCTGCGCCGCCAGCGGGCATTCCGAGAAGCGCCGGGCTTAATTGCCGATGGCCGCGACATGGGAACCGTGGTATTTGTTGATGCGCCAGTAAAAATCTTTCTTGATGCCAGTTCTGAAGAGCGTGCGCACCGCCGTATGCTACAGTTGCAGGAGAAAGGCTTTAGTGTTAACTTTGAACGCCTTTTATCTGAGATAAAAGAGCGCGATGATCGCGATCGTAATCGGGCAATAGCGCCTTTGGTCCCTGCTAAAGATGCTCTGGTACTGGATTCAACCAGTATGACCATTGAGCAGGTGATTGAAAAAGCGTTACACTATGCCCGGGAAAAGCTCGCATTGCCGAATAATTAATTCGGTGAGTCACGCGCAGATGAATTCCTTAACCCTGTGATATGGACGTCATGGGGCATGTGAAACAACCCCATCCGGCAGGAAGTCAGGTGGACGTTAAATTGAAGAATCCTGAAGATTATCAATATGACTGAATCTTTTGCTCAACTCTTTGAAGAGTCCCTGAAAGAAATCGAAACCCGTCCGGGTTCCATCGTTCGTGGTATCGTTGTCTCTATCGACAAAGATATCGTTCTGGTTGATGCGGGTCTGAAATCTGAATCTGCAATTCCTGCAGAGCAGTTCAAAAACGCAGCCGGCGAACTGGAAATCCAGGTTGGTGACGAAGTTGACGTTGCTCTGGATGCAGTAGAAGACGGCTTCGGTGAAACCCTGCTGTCCCGTGAAAAAGCTAAACGTCATGAAGCTTGGATCACGCTGGAAAAAGCTTACGAAAACGCTGAAACTGTTACCGGTGTTATTAACGGCAAAGTCAAGGGCGGCTTCACTGTTGAGCTGAACGGTATTCGTGCGTTCCTGCCAGGTTCACTGGTAGATGTGCGTCCAGTGCGTGATACTCTGCACCTGGAAGGCAAAGAGCTTGAATTCAAAGTAATCAAGCTGGATCAGAAACGTAACAACGTGGTTGTTTCACGTCGTGCGGTTATCGAATCCGAGAACAGCGCAGAGCGCGATCAGCTGCTGGAAAACCTGCAGGAAGGCATGGAAGTTAAAGGTATCGTTAAGAACCTCACTGACTACGGTGCATTCGTTGATCTGGGCGGCGTTGACGGCCTGCTGCACATCACTGACATGGCATGGAAACGCGTTAAGCATCCAAGCGAAATCGTCAATGTTGGCGATGAAATCAATGTCAAAGTACTGAAATTCGACCGCGAGCGTACCCGTGTATCACTGGGTCTGAAGCAGCTGGGCGAAGATCCATGGGTTGCTATCGCTAAACGTTACCCAGAAGGCACCAAGCTGACTGGTCGCGTGACCAACCTGACTGACTACGGCTGCTTCGTTGAGATCGAAGAAGGCGTTGAAGGTCTGGTTCACGTTTCAGAAATGGACTGGACCAACAAAAACATCCACCCATCCAAAGTTGTTAACGTTGGTGATGTTGTGGAAGTTATGGTTCTGGATATCGACGAAGAACGTCGTCGTATCTCCCTGGGTCTGAAGCAGTGCAAATCTAACCCATGGCAGCAATTCGCAGAAACCCACAACAAGGGCGACCGTGTTGAAGGTAAAATCAAGTCAATCACTGACTTCGGTATCTTCATCGGCCTGGACGGCGGCATCGACGGCCTGGTTCACCTGTCTGACATCTCCTGGAACGCTACCGGAGAAGAAGCAGTTCGTGAATACAAGAAAGGCGACGAAATCGCAGCTGTGGTTCTGCAAGTTGACGCAGAGCGCGAGCGTATCTCCCTGGGCGTTAAGCAGCTGGCAGAAGATCCGTTCAACAACTACATCTCTCTGAACAAGAAAGGTGCAATTGTTAACGGTAAAGTGACTGCAGTTGACGCTAAAGGTGCTACAGTTGAATTAGCAGACGGCGTTGAAGGCTACCTGCGTGCTTCTGAAGCTTCACGTGACCGCGTTGAAGATGCAACTCTGGTTCTGAATGTTGGCGACGATGTTGAAGCTAAATTCACCGGTGTTGATCGTAAAAACCGCGTTGTTAGCCTGTCTGTTCGTGCGAAAGACGAAGCTGACGAGAAAGATGCTATTGCTACTGTTAACAACAAACAGGAAGAAAGCAACTTCTCCAGCGCTATGGCTGAAGCGTTCAAAGCTGCTAAAGGCGAGTAATCGACCTGACTGTCCGGGTGGCGTAAGTCGCCCGGACTCAGTAGTAAGCTGTCAAAACCTTTTCCATTAGGGATTAACCGGAGGATTTATGACCAAGTCAGAACTGATTGAAAGACTTGCAGGCCAGCAGACTCATATTCCGGCGAAAGTCGTTGAGGATGCGGTTAAAGAGATGCTTGAGCATATGGCCACAACGTTGGCTGAAGGCGAACGCATCGAAATCCGGGGATTCGGCAGCTTTTCTTTGCACTACCGTGCACCTCGCACTGGCCGTAACCCGAAAACGGGTGACAAAGTGGATCTGGAAGGTAAATACGTTCCCCACTTCAAACCAGGCAAAGAGCTGCGCGATCGCGCAAATATCTACGGTTAAGCAGCCGCGTAGCGGATACGATAAAACGACACCTCAGGGTGTCGTTTTTTTTTGCCTGTTGCTCGCGTTTGCGTGCAACCTCACAGCGTTTTGTCGTCTGATGTCACGCTGAATGATTTCCTGGAAGCCACTTTCCGCTATCACCCGATCACGGCTGCATTGCCAAGTCACTTCCGTCAAACTCCTGGCTCACCGCACAAGGAATGACGACAGTGAAATCCCTTACTCAGCTCTCCTGGATGATTATCTGCGCGACCCTGCCACTTTGTTGGCTACCGGAGCTGCCGCACAATAATTATCTGTGGCTGGCTGGCATCCTCGCTCTGCTGATGCTGCTCAGCCGCTGGCGAACGGCACGAGTAGTGGCAACCGGGCTGCTGCTGTTTGTCTGGTGCTGTAGTATCGCTCGCCAGACGGTGGATCAGCTGGAGCAGCTTAGCGCGACGCCTGTCGAGGTCAGGGTTAAAATCGACAGCCTGATAAACGGCGGAGAACGGCTGAAAGTGCGCCTGCTTTCAGTTGACCAGCGGCCACTGTTTCCACCGGTATATGCGATTATTACTCCGCCTCAGCAGGCTGAACCTGCCTGTGTTGGTCAGCACTGGCAGATGACCCTGAATTTGAGGCCGGTTCACGCTCGTCTGAATCAGGGGGAATATGACCGGCAACGCCAGGCGCTGGCCAGTCAGACGCTTTTCACCGGCCGCGCGAGCGCTGCCCGGCTGTTGCAGCGCGAATGCAGCTGGCGACAAAAAATTATCGACAGCGCTAAGCCGCATTATCAGCATCTTCGCTGGCAAAGCGTGATGACTGCGCTGGCTTTTGGCGAGCGTGGGGAGATGACTGGCGACATAACCCAGCTATTGCGTGAAACCGGCACTGCACATCTGATGGCGATTTCGGGAATGCATATCGGGCTGGCGGCGATGTCCGGCTGGCTGCTGGCGCGTGGTCTGCAATTTTTTCTGCCCGCGCATTTAATCGGCTACCGGATGCCCCTGGCCGTCAGCCTGCTGGTGGCGCTGCTTTATACCTGGCTGTCGGGCGCTAACCCTCCGGCGGTCAGAGCGATGCTGGCACTGGCGTTGTGGTGTGGCCTGCGGCTGGCCGGGCTGCGCTGTAGCGGCTGGCAGGTGTGGAGCCTCTGCATCGGATTGATTCTGTTTTTTGACCCGTTAACCATCCTCTCCGACAGTTTCTGGCTATCAGCGCTGGCGGTGGCGGCTTTGCTGCTCTGGTATCAGTGGTTTCCACTGCCAGCCCGGTTTATGCGTGATAAACGCTGGTTATTGTTGCAGCTGCTTCATTTGCAGCTGGGAATGATGCTGCTGTTGATGCCGGTTCAGGGGTTTATTTTTCATGGCGTCAGCCTGAGCGCGTTAATCGCTAATGTGATAGCGGTACCGATTGTTTCGTTGATCAGCGTGCCGTTAATTTTGTTCAGTATGCTGACATCATTCAGTAGCTGGAGCTCGCTGAGTTGGTGGCTGGTGGATCGTTCACTGGCGCTGGTTATCAATAGCTTACAGTTATTGCCCTCGGGCTGGTTAATGCTGAGTGAATCACAGGCACTCTGCAGCCTGCTGTGCTGGCTGGGATTAGTGATTTGGCGATTTGGCTGGTGGCACGCTTCTCCGGTTAGCATTGTCAGCTTGCTGCTGGCGCTACTCTGCTGGCGACAGAGCCTTCCGCAACCGGACTGGCGTATTGATATGCTGGACGTCGGGCATGGCCTGGCGGTGGTGATATCCCGACAGGGGAAGGCGGTCATCTATGATACCGGCAATCGCTGGCCTGGCGGCGATGCGGGTGAGCGGATCATTGCGCCCTGGCTGCGCTGGCAGGGAATTGAGCCACAGCAGATTATCCTGAGCCATATTCATCTGGATCATACCGGCGGTACTGCCAGCCTGTTACGCGCCTGGCCACAGCTGACGGTGCGAAGCGCGCTGGGTCAGGCTGACCACTTGCCCTGTTACGCTGGCGAGCAATGGCAGTGGCAACACCTCAATTTCCAGGTGTTGTGGCCGGAACAAGGCAATCAGCGTGGCCAGAATGATGATTCCTGCGTGTTGCTGATTGATGATGGCAGGCACCGTATACTGCTGACGGGCGATCTTGAAGCGGCTGGCGAAAGAGCGCTGGTTGCCCGCTATAAAACCGCATTACAGGCCGATATTATTCAGGTGCCACACCATGGCAGCCGCACATCCTCTGGTGCGTTGTTATTACGTAATGTTAAAGGCACGGCGGCACTGGCATCGGTCGCGCGCTTTAATGCCTGGCGTTTACCCTCGGCAGAAATTATTCAGCGCTATCAGGATAATGGCTATCAATGGCATGACACCGCGCTCTCCGGGCAGTTGAGTGTGCAATTTATCAACGAAAATTGGCAGGTCAAAGGGTTAAGAGAGCAAATAATGCCCCGTTGGTATCATCAGTGGTTTGGCGTCCCCAGGGAATCCAGGTAGAATGAGCGGCTACTTAAGTCTAAAGCTGGTTATATAATGCATCTGGATAAAGATCTCTCGACATGGCAGACATTCCGTCGCCTCTGGCCGATGATCGCGCCGCACAAAGCAGGTTTGATAGTGGCAGCGATTGCACTGATCGTTAACGCGGCTGGCGATACCTTAATGTTGTCACTGCTGAAACCTTTACTCGATGATGGTTTTGGTAAATCAGATAGCTCGGTTCTGCTTTGGATGCCACTGGCCGTGATTGGCCTGATGCTGATGCGCGGTATTTCTGGATTTGTTTCCAGCTACTGCATCTCATGGGTGTCCGGTAACGTAGTGATGAATATGCGTCGTCGCCTGTTCAGTCATATGATGGGGATGCCGGTTTCGTTCTTTGACCAACAATCGACCGGTACTTTGCTGTCGCGCATTACCTACGACTCAGAGCAGGTTGCCTCATCCTCTTCCAGCGCACTGGTTACCGTCGTGCGTGAAGGGGCATCGATTATTGGCCTGTTTATCATGATGTTCTACTACAGCTGGCAGCTGTCGCTGATTCTGATTGTGCTGGCACCGATTGTCTCGTTTGCGATTCGTCAGGTTTCCAAACGATTCCGTAATATCAGCAAGAATATGCAGAACACCATGGGTGAAGTGACCACCAGCGCTGAGCAGATGCTGAAAGGGCATAAAGAAGTGCTGATCTTTGGTGGTCAGGAAATCGAAAGCAATCGCTTTGCGGCAGTCAGCAACAAAATGCGCCAGCACGGTATGAAGCTGGTTTCTGCGTCATCGATTTCCGATCCTATCATTCAGTTGATCGCTTCAATGGCGCTGGCGTTTGTGCTGTATGCAGCCAGCTTCCCAAGCGTCATGGAAACCTTAACTGCCGGTACCATCACCGTGGTGTTCTCCTCAATGGTCGCGCTGATGCGCCCACTGAAGTCACTGACCAACGTTAATGCGCAGTTCCAGCGCGGCATGGCGGCCTGTCAGACGCTGTTCTCGATCCTCGACAGCGAGCAGGAAGTGGATTCTGGTAAGCGTCAGATTGAACGCGCTAAAGGTGATATCGAATTCCGTGACGTTACCTTTACCTATCCGGGACGCGAAAACCCGGCGTTACACAACATCAATTTAACCATTCCAGCCGGTAAAACCGTGGCTCTGGTAGGGCGGTCGGGTTCGGGTAAATCGACCATCGCCAGCCTGCTGACGCGTTTTTATGATATTCAGCAGGGCGAAATCCTGATGGATGGCCACGATCTGCGCGAATATACCCTGAGTTCGTTGCGTAATCAGGTTGGGCTGGTGTCGCAAAACGTTCATCTGTTTAACGATACTATCGCCAATAACATCGCCTACGCGCGCAGCGAAGAGTACAGTCGTGAACAGATTGAGCAAGCGGCGATTATGGCGCATGCGATGGACTTTATCGGCAAAATGGAAAACGGCCTGGATACGGTGATTGGTGAAAATGGCGTGCTGCTTTCGGGTGGTCAGCGTCAGCGTATTGCCATCGCCCGTGCCTTACTGCGCGACAGCCCGATTCTGATCCTCGATGAAGCAACTTCGGCACTGGATACCGAGTCGGAGCGTGCGATTCAGTCAGCGCTGGATGAGCTGCAGAAAAACCGTACCTCACTGGTGATTGCCCACCGCCTGTCGACCATTGAAAAAGCCGATGAGATTGTGGTGGTGGAAGATGGGCGCATTGTTGAGCGCGGCTCACATGAGCAGTTACTGAGTGAGAGAGGCGCCTACGCCCAGTTGCATAAGATGCAGTTTGGTCAATGATTGAGCGCATCTGGAGCGGACGTTCGCCACTCTGGCTGCTGCTGCTGCCATTCAGCTGGCTATATGGGCTGATCAGCAATGGTATCCGTCTGAGCTATCAGCTTGGCTGGCGCAAAGTGTGGCGTGCATCTGTCCCGGTAGTGGTGGTCGGTAATCTGACCGCCGGCGGCAATGGTAAAACGCCGGTGGTGATCTGGCTGGTGGAGGCGCTGCAACGTCAGGGCTTGCGCGTCGGCGTGGTATCACGTGGCTATGGCGGTAAGGCGGAACGCTATCCGTTGCTGCTGGATGCCGCGACAACCACGGCGCAAGCCGGTGATGAGCCGGTGTTAATTTATCAGCGCACTCAGGCGCCGGTGGCGGTTTCACCGGTGCGCCGTGAGGCGGTGCAGGCGCTGCAGTCAGGCGGTAATATTGATGTGATCGTCACCGACGATGGCCTGCAGCATTATGCGCTGGCGCGCGATTTTGAAATTGTGGTGGTGGATGGCGAGCGTCGCTTTGGTAACGGCTGGTGGTTACCGGCCGGACCGATGCGTGAACGTGCCGGACGTCTTAACAGTGTCGATGCGGTGATCGTGAATGGCGGCAGCGCCAGTGGTAATGAAATTGCTATGCAGCTGCAACCGGGCGCGGCAATTAACCTGAAAACCGGCCAGGCGCAACCGCTGTCAGCGTTTGACCAGGTGGTGGCCATGGCCGGTATTGGCCATCCCCCGCGCTTCTTCAATACGCTGGCGCAGCAGGGAGTAGTGCCGATCCGACAGCTGGCTTTTGCTGACCATCAGGCGTACAGCGAAGCTGAATTACGTGCGCTGACCACCGGCAGTCAGGCTCTGATTATGACGGAAAAAGATGCGGTAAAATGCCGTCAGTTTGCTCAGGATAACTGGTGGTATCTGCCGGTGGATGCACAGCTTAGCGCGGCGCCCGCTGCGGAACTGATTAATAAAATTGCCTCGCTCTGTCAGTAATAACGCTTAGCGGCGAGTGATTAGCCGCTAAACTTAAGGCATCTGATGATTCAGGATGCCAGAATGTCCGAAACTGAACTCTCGCTTAATACTGCCCGAAAGCTGCATCTGGCAGCGCAGAATCTGCTGAAACCTCCGCCGCGCAAGGCGTTATATGATGACGTGGCGGCGGCAATCCGCCATATGTCACTGCTGCAAATCGATACTATTCATGTGGTCGCGCGCAGTCCTTACCTGGTGCTGTTTAGTCGGCTGGGCGCTTTTCCACCTGAGTGGCTGGAGATGACGCTGGCCGAAGGCAAGCTGTTCGAATACTGGGCGCATGAAGCCTGTTTTATCCCCGTCGAAGATTACAAATTACTGCGCCACCGTATGCTGGCACCGGCCAATATGGGCTGGAAATATAACGCTGGCTGGGTAGAACAGCATCAGCAGGACATTCAACAGTTGATGCGGCATATTGAGCAGCATGGCCCGGTACGTTCGGCAGACTTCAGCGCGTCACCGGCCCAGAAACCCGGCTGGTGGTCATGGAAACCGCATAAGCGCCATCTGGAAAATCTGTTTACCGCTGGTGAAGTGATGGTAACTGAGCGCCGCAACTTTCAGCGTGTATACGATCTTCGGCGGCGAGTGTTGCCAGAGTGGGATGATGATTTGCATAGGCTCAGCGAGCCAGACGCGGTGCAACAAATGGTGCAAAACAGCATGCGGAGCCTCGGTATTTTCCGTGCTGAATGGCTGGCGGATTATTACCGACTGAAACGTGTGCCGGTGAAGCCGCTGTTATCGCAGGCGCTGGAGCGTGGTGAAGTGGTGGCAGTTAAGGTGGAAAAGCTCGGCATCATGTACTTACATCGCGGCTTGCTGCCGCTGCTGGAGCAGCCGTTACTGGCAACCGCCAGCGCGTTGTTATCGCCATTTGATCCGGTGGTCTGGGATCGTCGTCGCGCACTGGAACTGTTTAACTTCGATTATCGTCTTGAGTGTTATACGCCGGAAGCCAGGCGGAAATTTGGCTATTTTGTGTTACCGATTTTACATCGCGGCGCGTTAAAAGGGCGGCTGGACGCCAAAATGCTGCGCAAAGAGCAGATACTGCAAATTAAAGCCATATGGCTGGAAGCGGGAGTTAAGGTTAATGCGAGTCTGGTGCGCGATTTGACCCGAACCCTGAACGACTTTGCCCGCTGGCAAGGGGCAGAGCAGGTGATCGTTGACCATGCACCTGCCGAACTCAGCAACTGCTGGGGACACGGCTGGCGATGTCTGTAGCGACTTTACGCTGGAACCCGACGACGGACAATAACTGCTGTCCAGTCGGCTGTGATATGCTTGGATTCCTGATGAAATTGGGTCCATTACGGAGGAACCATGGATCACCGTCTACTCGAAATTGTGGCTTGCCCAGTCTGTAACGGCAAACTCTACTATAACAAAGAACAGCAAGAGCTAATCTGTAAGCCGGATGGTCTGGCCTTCCCGGTACGCGACGGCATTCCGGTGCTGCTGGAAGTCGAAGCGCGCACCATGACGCTGGAAGAGACTAATCCATGAGTTTTGTGGCCATTATACCGGCACGTTTTGCATCGACACGTTTACCGGGTAAACCGTTGGTGGATATTCACGGTAAACCGATGGTAATCCATGTGATGGAGCGGGCGCTGGAATCGGGTGCCGATCGCGTTATCGTTGCCACCGATCATCCCGATGTCGCTGCGGCGGTGCAAGCTGCCGGCGGCGAAGTCTGTATGACGCGTGCCGACCATCAGTCCGGAACCGAACGCCTGGCGGAAGTCATCGATCATTATCAGTTTGCTGATGATACGGTGATCGTTAACGTGCAGGGGGATGAACCGTTAATTCCACCGGTGATTATTCGGCAGGTTGCGGATAACCTGACGCGCTCATCCGCCGGTATGGCGACGCTGGCGGTGCCGATTGACAGCGCCGAAGAAGCGTTTAATCCCAATGCGGTGAAGGTAGTCAGGGATGCGCAGGGCCACGCACTCTATTTCTCTCGTGCGCCGATTCCCTGGGATCGCGAGCAGTTTGCCAAATCGCGTGACACCATCGGTGATACTTTCCTGCGCCATATCGGCCTTTACGCCTATCGCGCCGGTTTTATCCGCCGTTACGTTACCTGGCAGCCGAGCCAGCTGGAGCAAATTGAGCTGTTAGAGCAGCTCAGGGTGCTGTGGTATGGCGAGAAGATCCACGTTGATGTGGCGCAAGCCATTCCCAGCGTTGGCGTTGATACAGCCGAAGATTTACAGCGGGTCCGCGAGGCGATGCAGTAACCTCTTCAGTGGGGCGGCGTTCTCCCGCCGCCCTGATCAAAACCCTACCTCTTGCCTGCCGGCAGATCGAAGCCGAAAAGTTATCCTGCTACTCCGCAGGCTGAACCTTATCGGCTTTCAGCCACTGCCACACCAGCCCCAACGACTCATACCAGGCACGATCGCTGTGGCTGAGGTAAAGCGGGGAAGGCAGCACTTTTTCCCACCAGTTTAAGGGGGAATAAATTGCCATCTGATTCGCCGGAGCGGCAATCGGCTTCAGCCCTTGCGCATGAAAAAAGTTCATCGCCCGGCGCATATGGTTGGCCGAAGTCACCAGCAGAAACGGCTGGTCGCCAATGGCCCGCTTCACTTCCCGGGCTTCCTCTTCGGTATCGACTGGCTTATTCAGCGTAATGATCGCCTCATCCGGTACGCCTAAGGTCTTTGCCACTCGCGCCCCAGCTTCGGCAGTACTGACAGGATTATCCTGTGCGGCGTAACCGGTAAAAATCATTTTCGATCCCGGATTGTCGCGCCACTGGCGCACTCCTTCAACCAGCCGTGGCAAACTGTTGTTGATCAGATTGGAGCCGGGTGCCCAGTGCGGATTCCAGGTGTAGCCTCCGCCTAACACCACCACATAAGCCACTTTCTGGCCGCCATTCCACGTCGGATAGCGATCTTCAAGCGGTTTCAGCAGGCGATCGGCTACCGGTTGCAGGCTGATTAACAACAGGATTAACCAGCCAGAAGAGAGTATAATTTTGCCGGTTTTCTGCCAGCGGCTGAACCAGAGCAGAAAAATGCCGATTGCCATCACGGCAAGCAGCAAAGGCAGGGGCAGCAGCAGGCCACCGACGACTTTTTTAGCGGTAAAAAGCATTAAAACGGACTCCTTTTGTCCGAAAAAACATCATCCAGGAGCGAAGCGATGAGTGAAAGGTTCATTCTCTGCCAGTGTATGCCAAAATAGTCGTTTCTATTACGGCAGAATCCGTGGAGCCGAGCTATGCAGGATCGCAACTTTGATGATATCGCTGAGAAATTCTCACAAAACATTTACGGTACCACCAAAGGGCGTATCCGTCAGGCCATCTTGTGGCAGGAGCTTGAGGCGTTATTAACCACGCTGCCAGCGCGCCCGCTTTCGGTTCTGGATGCCGGTGGTGGCGAAGGGCAAACCGGTTGTGGCCTTGCAGCACGCGGACATCAGGTGCTGCTGTGCGATCTCTCCGGCGAAATGTTACAGCGTGCACGTGCTCATGCCGAAGAAAAAGGTGTGAGCGATAACATGCAATTTAAACAAATTAGCGCCCAGCAGGTTGGCCAACATTTGGATAAGCCGGTTGATCTGGTATTGTTTCACGCTGTGCTGGAGTGGGTGGCAGAGCCACAAGAGGTTCTGTCGGCACTGTATGATACGCTGGCACCGGGTGGCGTACTGTCACTGATGTTTTACAATCTGCATGGCCTCACCATGCGCACGCTGACGCTCGGCAACTTTGGCTATCTGCAGGCCGATTTGCGCAAGCGCAAAAGGAAAACGTTATCACCTGATTATCCGCGCGATCCCGAGAGGGTTTATGACTGGCTACAGCAGCTCGGTTTTGTGATTGAGCAGCGGGCGGGAATCCGCGTTTTCCACGACTATATGCGCGATAAAGAGAAGCAGGTTGAAAGATTCGAGGAAGTGCTGGCAATGGAGCAACGTTATTGTCGGCAGGAACCATTTTTAAGTTTGGGGCGTTATATCCACGTCACAGCGCGGAAACCCATTCAGAAGGACGAACTATGAGTGAATTTTCCCAGACTGTACCGGAACTGGTTGCCTGGGCGCGAAAAAATGATTTTTCCGTCTCATTACCGACCGAACGTCTGGCATTTTTGCTGGCCATTGCCACCCTAAACGGCGAGCGCATGGATGGCGAAATGAGTGAAGGCGAACTGATCGACGCTTTTCGTCATGTCAGCAAGGCCTTCGAACAAACCAATGAAACCGTGCTGGTGCGCGCCAATAACGCCATCAATGATATGGTGCGTCAGCGCCTGCTCAATCGCTTTACCAGCGAAATTTCCGAAGGCAATGCAATCTACCGCCTGACGCCGCTGGCGATCGGCATTACCGACTACTATATTCGCCAGCGCGAATTCTCCACCTTACGCCTGTCGATGCAGCTGTCAATTGTCGCGCAGGAGCTGAAGCGCGCGGCAGATGCAGCGGATGAAGATGGCGACGAATTCCACTGGCATCGTAACGTCTTCGCTCCGCTAAAATATTCCGTAGCGGAAATTTTCGACAGTATCGATATGACGCAGCGCATCATGGATGAACAGCAGCAGGCGGTGAAAGACGATATCGCACAGCTGCTTAACCAGGACTGGCGTGCGGCGATCTCCAGCTGTGAACTGCTGCTGTCAGAAACCTCCGGCACGTTGCGTGAATTGCAGGATACGCTGGAAGCGGCGGGCGATAAGCTCCAGGCTAACCTGCTGCGTATTCAGGATGCCACCATGAGCAGCCCGGATCTCGGCTTTGTTGATAAGCTGGTATTTGACCTGCAAAACAAACTCGATCGTATCATCAGCTGGGGCCAGCAGGCGATTGACCTGTGGATTGGCTATGACCGCCATGTGCATAAATTTATTCGTACCGCCATCGATATGGATAAAAACCGGGTGTTTGCCCAGCGTTTGCGCCAGTCGGTGCAGAACTATTTTGACGCGCCATGGGCGCTGACCCACGCCAATGCCGATCGTCTGTATGATATGCGTGACGAAGAGTTGACGCTGCGCAGCGAAGAAGTGACCGGCGAGCTGCCTTCTGAGCTGGAATATGAAGAATTTAATGAAATTCGTGAGCAGCTTGCAGCGATGATTGAAGAAGCGCTGCAGATTTACAAAACGCAGCAAAAACCGCTCAACTTAGGTACGGTAATGCGCGATTATCTGGCGCAATATCCACGGGCTCGTCATTTCGACGTGGCGCGTATTGTTGTCGATCAGGCCGTGCGTTTAGGCGTGGCCGAAGCAGATTTCTCAGGTTTGTCAGCAGAATGGCAGGCTATTAATGATTACGGAGCCAAGGTGCAGGCACATGTCATCAACAAATATTGAACAAGTGATGCCGGTTAAGCTGGCCCAGGCCCTGGCTAACCCGATTTTCCCGGCGCTGGATAGCCAGTTACGTGCAGGGCGCCATATCGGCATTGAAGAGCTGGATAATCACGCTTTCCTGATGGATTATCAGGAGTTTCTGGAAGAGTTTTATGCGCGCTATAACGTCGAGTTAATCCGTGCGCCAGAAGGTTTCTTCTATTTGCGTCCGCGTTCCACCACCTTAATCCCACGTTCGGTACTGTCCGAGCTGGATATGATGGTCGGGAAGATTCTCTGCTATCTCTATCTCAGCCCGGAACGCCTGGCGAACGAAGGTATTTTTACTCAGCAGGAGCTGTATGACGAGCTGCTGAGCCTTGCCGACGAAAATAAATTGCTGAAGCTGGTCAACCAGCGCTCCACCGGTTCCGATCTCGATCGGCAGAAACTACAGGAAAAAACCCGTGCCTCATTAAATCGCCTGCGCCGTCTTGGCATGGTGTGGTTTATGGGTAACGACAGCACTAAGTTTCGTATCAACGAATCCGTATTCCGCTTTGGCGCCGATGTGCGCAGCGGTGACGATCCGCGCGAGGCGCAGCTGCGAATGATTCGTGACGGTGAAGCGATGCCGATCGAAACCGGTACGGCGCAAACTGATGAAGCCGATGAAAACGAAAACGAGACAGACGGCACTACGTCAGACAATGCGGAGGATGAACAGGCATGATTGAACGCGGAAAATTTCGCTCGCTGACGCTGATTAACTGGAACGGCTTCTTTGCACGAACCTTCGATCTCGACGAGCTGGTCACGACGCTGTCGGGCGGCAACGGTGCGGGCAAATCAACCACCATGGCGGCATTTATTACGGCTCTGATCCCCGATCTGACCCTGCTGCACTTCCGTAACACCACCGAAGCTGGCGCAACCTCAGGCTCGCGCGATAAAGGTCTGCACGGCAAGCTGCGCGCGGGCGTCTGTTATTCGACGCTGGACGTGGTCAACTCGCGCCATCAGCGCGTGATCGTCGGCGTGCGTCTGCAACAGGTTGCCGGTCGCGATAAAAAAGTCGATATCAAGCCATTCAGTATTCATGGCCTGCCATCGTCGATGAACCCGACAGAAATTCTGACCGAAACGCTGAACGAGCGTCAGGCGCGTGTACTGCCGCTGAACGAACTGAAAGATCGCCTTGAAGCGATTGAAGGCGTCCAGTTTAAGCAGTTTAACTCGATCATTGATTATCACTCGCTGATGTTCGATCTGGGCATCGTGGCGCGTCGTTTACGCTCGGCGGGCGATCGCAGTAAATATTATCGTCTGATTGAGGCCTCACTGTACGGCGGTATCTCCAGCGCGATTACTCGTTCACTGCGCGACTATCTGTTGCCGGAAAACAGCGGCGTGCGTAAAGCCTTCCAGGATATGGAAGCAGCGCTGCGTGAAAACCGCATGACGCTGGAAGCGATTCGCGTCACGCAGTCCGATCGCGATCTGTTTAAGCACCTGATCTCTGAAGCCACTAACTACGTGGCGGCAGACTATATGCGCCATGCTAACGAACGCCGTATCCATCTTGATGGCGCATTGCTGCTGCGTAACGATCTGTTCAGCAGCCGTAAACAGCTGGGCACCGAGCAGTATCGCCATATCGAAATGGCGCGCGAGCTGGCTGAGCATAACGGTGCAGAAAGCGATCTGGAAACGGATTATCAGGGTGCCAGCGATCACCTTAATCTGGTGCAAACCGCGATGCGTCAGCAGGAAAAAATCGAGCGCTATGAAGCCGATCTCGATGAGCTGACTTATCGTCTGGAAGAGCAAAATGAGGTGGTTGCGGAAGCGCGTGAGGTGCAGGAAGAGAATGAAGCCCGTGCTGAAGCCGCTGAACTGGAAGTTGATGAGCTGAAAAGTCAGCTGGCCGATTATCAGCAGGCGCTTGATGTGCAGCAAACCCGTGCCATCCAGTATCAGCAGGCATTGCAGGCGTTGCAACGTGCACAGGAAATCTGTCGCCTGCCTGAGCTTTCGGTCGACAATGCTGAAGAGTGGCTGGAAACCTTCCAGGCGAAAGAGCAGGAAGCGACTGACAAGCTGTTAATGCTGGAACAGAAAATGAGCGTGGCGGCTGCCGCGCACAGCCAGTTTGAGCAGGCTTTCGAGCTGGTCAATAAAATTTCCGGACCGGTAAGCCGCAGCGAAGCCTGGCAAACGGGCCGTGAATTGCTGCGTGATGCGGCGAACCAGCGCCATCATGCAGAGCAACTGCAATCACTGCGCCTGCGTCTGAGCGAGATGGAGCAGCGCCTGCGTGAACAGCAGGATGCCGAACGCTTGCTGAATGAGTTCTGCAAGCGTCAGGGGCAGCAGTACGATGCCCACGAGCTGGAGTCACTGCAGCGCGAGCTGGAAGCGCAGATTGAACAGCTGTCGCAGAGCGTTTCCGACGCCGGTGAACGCCGCATGTTAATGCGTCAGGAGCTGGATCAACTGCGTGAACGCATCAACAATCTGACCGCCCGTGCACCGCACTGGCTGGCAGCGCAGGAGATTCTGACCCAGCTCAGCGAGCAGACCGGTCAGACGCTGGAAAACAGCCAGCAGGTCACCGAGTTTATGCAACAGCTGCTGGAGCGTGAACGCGAAACCACCGTGGAGCGCGATGAAGTTGCCGCGCGTAAACGGGATATCGAGAAACAGATCGAAAGGCTGAGCCAGCCTGGCGGTGCAGAAGATGCGCGCCTGAATAACCTTGCTGAGCGTTTCGGTGGGGTACTGCTGTCGGAAATTTATGATGACGTTACGCTCGATGATGCGCCTTACTTCTCGGCGCTGTATGGCCCGTCGCGTCATGCTATCGTGGTGCCGGATCTGTCGCTGGTACGTGAGCAACTGGATGGACTGGAAGAGTGCCCGGAAGATCTCTACCTGATCGAAGGGGATCCGCAGTCATTTGATGACAGCGTATTCAGCGTTGAAGAGCTGGAAAAAGCCGTTGTGGTGAAGGTTGCCGAGCGCCAGTGGCGTTACTCGCGCTTCCCGAAAGTCCCGCTGTTTGGCCGTGCAGCGCGTGAAAATCAGCTGGAACTGCTGCATGCCGAGCGTGAGCAACTGGCGGAAAAGTACGCCACGCTTTCATTTGACGTGCAGAAAACTCAGCGTCTGCATCAGTCGTTCAGCCGCTTTATCGGCAGTCACCTGGCGGTGGCTTTTGAGGCCGATCCGGAAGCGCAGATTCGCCAGATGAACGGTCGCCGCATGGAAATAGAGCGCGCGCTGAACAGCCATGAAAATGAGAACCATCAGCAGCGTCAGCAATATGAACTGGCGAAAGAGGGGGTGGCACAGCTTAACCGCCTGCTGCCACGCGTGACTCTGCTGACGGATGAAACACTGCAGGACCGCTGTGAAGAGATTCGTGAGCGTCTGGATGAAGCGCATGAAGCTTCGCGCTTTATCCAGCAGCATGGCAACAGCCTGACGCGGCTGGAGCCGATTGTCTCGGTGTTGCAGAGCGATCCGGAACAGCACGAACAGCTGAAAGCTGATTATCAACAGGCGCAGCAAATTCAGCGCGATGCGCGCCAGCAGGCCTTTGCTCTGACCGAAGTGACGCAGCGTCGCGCCCACTTTGGCTATGTTGATTCTGCCGGCATGCTGACCGGTAACAGCGATCTGAATGAGAAACTGCGCCAGCGTCTGGAGCATGCGGAGTCTGAACGTGCGCGTGCGCGCGATCAGCTGCGCCAGCATCAGGCGCAGCTGACTCAGTATTCACAGCTGTTAGCCTCGCTGAAAAGCTCTTTCGATGCCAAGCGTGACATGCTGAAAGAGCTGCATCAGGAGATGCAGGATATCGGCGTACAGGCTGATGCCAGTGCCGAAGAACGTGCGCGTATTCGCCGTGATGAGCTGTACAGCGCGTTAAGTAATAACCGTGCCCGCCGTAATCAGCTGGAGAAACAGCTGACCTTCTGCGAAGCGGAAATGGATGCGTTGCAGAAGAAGCTGCGCCGTCTGGAGCGCGACTATCATCAGAATCGTGAGCAGGTGGTGTCGGCGAAAGCCGGATGGTGTGCGGTGATGCGCATGGTAAAAGACAACGGCGTCGAGCGCCGCCTGCATCGCCGCGAACTGGCGTATCTGGGTGGCGACGAGCTGCGTTCAATGTCGGATAAGGCGTTGGGTGCGCTGCGTCTGGCGGTGGCCGATAACGAGCATCTGCGTGACGTGCTGCGCCTGTCGGAAGATCCAAAGCGACCGGAACGTAAAATCCAGTTCTTTATCGCGGTTTACCAGCATCTGCGCGAGCGTATCCGTCAGGATATTATTCGTACTGACGATCCGGTGGAAGCGATCGAGCAGATGGAAATCGAGCTGAACCGCCTGACGGAAGAGTTGACCGCGCGTGAGCAAATGCTGGCGATCAGTTCGCGTAGCGTGTCGAATATTATTCGCAAGACCATTCAGCGTGAGCAGAATCGTATTCGTCAGCTGAACCAGGGTTTGCAGGCCGTCAGTTTTGGTCAGGTTCGCAGCGTGCGCCTTAATGTTAACGTGCGCGAGGCGCATTCCACGCTGCTGGATGTGTTGTCAGAGCAGCACGAGCAGCATCAGGATCTGTTTAACAGCAACCGCCTGACCTTCTCTGAAGCGCTGGCGAAACTTTACCAGCGCCTGAATCCGCACATTGATATGGGGCAACGGACGCCGCAGACCATCGGTGAAGAGCTGCTCGACTACCGTAACTATCTGGAGATGGAAGTCGAAGTTAACCGTGGCTCAGACGGCTGGCTGCGTGCAGAAAGTGGCGCGTTGTCAACGGGTGAAGCGATCGGTACCGGCATGTCGATTCTGGTGATGGTGGTGCAGAGCTGGGAAGAGGAGTCGCGTCGCCTGCGCGGCAAAGATATCTCTCCTTGCCGCTTGCTGTTCCTCGATGAGGCAGCGCGTCTGGATGCTAAATCGATCGCCACGCTGTTTGAATTATGTGATCGCCTCGAGATGCAGCTGATTATTGCCGCACCGGAGAACATCAGCCCGGAAAAAGGCACTACCTATAAGCTGGTGCGTAAAGTGTTCCAGAACACTGAACACGTGCATGTGGTCGGCCTGCGTGGCTTCTCGGCTGAGCCGTCTCCAACCAGTCATTCGCTGACGAACGGTGAGGCTGCTCAAGCCGATACTGAAAAATCTCGGGCGCAAATATAGTAAAAAATTTGCTGTCGGATTAATCTGGTAACGGCATTTGCCCTCGGACGGGCAAATGCCGTTTTAGTTTCTATACTTATAACAACAATTAATAGCCTGGCGGGTAAACATTTTGCCTGTTGCAGCTCAACAGAATTCACAGGGGGCAAAGGATGTTGCTGGCAAATAGAGTTAATTTAAAAAAAGCGACCTTAGGGTGTTGTATCGTGCTTTGCCTTGCCCAGGTGTACAGTGCTGCAGCCGCGATAAACTCCCCACTGCCGGCCTCTTCGGCCAGCAGTATCATGACCGCCGCGCAGAGCCAGTCGCAGATCCTCGCGGCGCTTCCTCATTCCACTAAACCTTTCTATCTCGGATCGCTGGCATCGCTGTATGCGGCGCGTGATATGCAGCCGCTGTGGCAAGATCGCGAGGCGGTACAGCAGTTTCAACAGCAGCTGGCTGAAGTGGCGATTTCGGGCGTTCAGCCACAGTTCACACAGTGGATTCAACAGCTAACCGATCCTGAAATAACCGGGCTGGCTCGGGATATCGTGTTGTCTGACGCAATGCTGGGCTATTTGCAGTTTGTCTCCAGCGTGCCGGTTCAGGGCGAGACATGGTTATACAGTAATGTGCCGTATAAAATGACGCTGCCGCCGGTTTCAGTCATCAATCAGTGGCAAACAGCCGCTAATGCGGGCGCACTGAAAACTTTTGTGGTGTCGCTGGCTCCTCAGCATCCGCAATATACGCGCATGCATCAGGCGCTAAAAACCCTGCTGGCGGATAATCGTCCGTGGCCGCAACTGAGCGATAAACAGACCCTGCGGCCGGGGCAAATCAGTCAGGATGTTCCGGCACTACGCGAGATTTTACAGCGCACCGGGATGCTGAGCGATGTCGCTGTCGCACCTCAGCCGGCTGATCAGGCTGCAGTTGCCGTGAGTCCATCGGCAACCAGCGTCGCCGATTTGCCAGTGAATACCCCGGAACAGAGCAGCAATATTCTGCCGCAGGCCATCAGCAGCACCTCGGCCAATATTTATACCCCGGAGCTGGTGGAAGGGCTGAAGCGCTTCCAGCAGTGGCAGGGATTAGCGTCTGACGGCGCGATTGGTCCACGCACGCGTGACTGGTTAAACGTCTCGCCGCAGCTGCGTGCTTCGTTGCTGGCACTGAATATTCAACGCCTGCGACTGCTGCCGGATGATATGCATAACGGCATCATGGTGAATATTCCAAACTACTCATTGGTTTACTATTCTGAAGGGAATGAAATTCTTTCATCCCGGGTGATTGTGGGTCGTCCGGATCGTAAAACGCCGTTGATGCGCAGCGCCCTGAATAATGTGGTGTTAAATCCGCCATGGAATGTGCCAACCTCGCTGGTGCGCCAGGATATTATTCCGAAGGTAAAACGCGACCCATCCTACCTTTATAAGCACGGTTACACGCTGTTATCCGGCTGGAGCAATGATGCAGAGGTTATCGATCCCTCCATGATTGACTGGAGTATGGTATCCGCCGCTTCGTTCCCTTACCGCTTACGACAGGCTCCAGGCAGCAGTAACTCGCTGGGTCGCTATAAATTCAATATGCCAAGCTCAGATGCCATCTATCTGCACGATACGCCTAACCATGGCTTGTTTCAGAAAGATATCCGTGCGCTGAGTTCGGGCTGCGTACGGGTGAACAAGGCATCTGATTTAGCCAATTTGCTGTTGCAGGACGCCGGCTGGAACGACAGCCGTATCTCCAGCACCCTGAAAGAGGGCAATACGCGCTTTGTTTCTATTCGCCACCGTATCCCGGTTAACCTCTATTATTTGACTGCCTGGGTGGCCGATGACGGTCAGCCGCAGTTTCGTACAGATATTTACAATTATGATGCCACTGCACGCTCAGGCTCACAGGCGCTGGCGCGTGCCGGACAGCTATTACTCTAATAGTTGAAAATTCAGTAACAAACAGAGCCGGGCAACGTCCCGGCTTTTTAATCCCTGCGCGTTGAGGATCCGACACTGACCGCAGTTTACTGGCTGGTGGGTTGACGGATGGCTACACGGCGGTTATGGTTCGGCTTTGTGTGGTTTTTGCCCGTTTTCGGTCTTTACTTTCAGGTATCAGCATTTCATGGATAAATTCGATTCTCAACGCCGTCGGTTACTGGCAATAGGTGGAGCAGCCTGTGGATTGGCGCTACTGCCTGGTCAGGCATTTGCTACGCTTTCTACCCCTCGTCCTCGCGTTCTTACCCTCAGTAATCTTCATACCGGTGAAACCCTTAAAACTGAGTTTTTTAACGGCAAAAGCTATGACAAAGATGAGCTATCGCGTCTGAATCACTTTTTCCGTGATTATCGGGCGAACAAGGTCAAAAGCATCGATCCCAAACTTTTCGATCAGCTTTTTCGTCTGCAGGCGATGCTGGAAACCCGTAAACCGGTGCAGCTGATTTCCGGTTATCGTTCGCTGGCGACCAATAATGACCTGCGTTCGCACAGCAAAGGGGTGGCGAAACACAGTTACCACACGCTGGGTCAGGCGATGGATTTCCATATTGAAGGCGTTTCTCTCAGCAATGTACGCAAAGCAGCATTAAAAATGCGCGCAGGTGGTGTAGGATATTACCCCCGCAGTGACTTTGTTCACATTGATACCGGGCCGGTAAGAACCTGGTAATTAAGAGAAATGCCGGCAACCCTGTGTTAGCCGGTAACGGAGCGTTATGGACTATCACATTATTCCCGTCACGGCATTTGCCCAGAACTGTTCGTTGATTTGGTGTGCGGAAACGCAAGAAGCCGCCATCGTCGATCCGGGTGGTGACGCTGAGAAGATTAAGCAAGCAGTGGCGGAGAAGGGTGTCAACGTTAAGCAGATTCTGCTGACGCACGGTCATCTCGATCACGTTGGTGCTGCCGCAGAACTTGCCGCGCATTATGCGGTGAAGATTATTGGACCGCAAAAGCTCGATGCTTTCTGGCTGGAAGGCTTACCGGCCCAGAGCCGTATGTTTGGACTGGCAGAGTGCGCGCCACTGACGCCGGATCGCTGGCTGGAAGAGGGCGAAAGTGTTGAGGTCGGTAATGTCAGGCTCGATATCCTGCATTGCCCAGGACACACGCCGGGTCATATTGTGTTTTTTGATGCTGAAGGTCGTCTGCTGGTCTCTGGTGATGTGATTTTCAATGGTGGTGTTGGCCGCAGTGATTTCCCACAGGGCAACCATCAGGCGTTAATTGATTCCATCACAGATAAACTGCTGCCATTGGGCGATGACGTGACTTTTATCCCAGGCCACGGACCGATGTCGACACTCGGTCACGAACGGGTCAGTAATCCTTTCCTGCAGTAGCCGCGTAGGGGAGCCGTTTTCGGGCTCCCATCCAGCGCTCATCTTCATCAGAGGCGGCGATAACGCCGCCCCAACGGACTATTAAAGCACTGCCACAATCGCTTCACACAGCGGCGCCATGTTATCTGGCGTCATACCGGCCACGTTAACGCGTCCGGAATTCACCGCATAAACACCGAACTCTTCACGCAAGCGCACCACTTGATCTTTGGTCAGGCCGCTAAAAGAGAACATGCCGTTCTGATTGATGATAAAGCTGAAGTCGCGGTTAGCGCCTTTCTCCTGCAAAGTATTCACAAACAGCTGACGCATGCGGTGAATACGCTGGCGCATATCGGTCAGCTCTTGCTCCCACAGCGTGCGCAGAGCCTCATTACCCAGAATAGTGGCAACCACTGCCGCACCGTGAGCCGGTGGGTTAGAGTAGTTGGCACGAATGGTGGCTTTTACCTGGCTGAAAGAGGTATCAGCAATTGCAGCATCAGCAGCAACCAGCGTAAATGCCCCCACGCGCTCGTTATACAGGCCAAAGTTCTTGGAGTAAGAGCTGGCAACGATCAGTTCCTGATGGCTGGCAGCGAAAATACGCAGGCCTTCAGCATCTTCTTCCAGTCCACGGGCAAAACCCTGATAGGCGAAGTCAAACAGCGGTAACCAGCCGCTGGCCTGAGACAGTTCAGAAAGCTGCGCCCACTGTTCTGCGGTTGGGTCGACGCCGGTTGGGTTGTGGCAGCAGCCGTGGAACAGCACTACGTCACCCGCTTTCGCTTCACGCAGGCTGGCAACCATGCCATCGAAATTAAGCTGATGGTTTTCCGCATCGTAGTAATTGTATTCGCACACTTCCAGGCCCGCAGACTCGAACACATTTTTATGGTTAGGCCAGCTTGGGTTACTTACCCAGATGCGTTTTACCGCGGTCTGATTGGCGAGAAAGTCTGCCGCTACGCGCAGTGCACCGGTACCGCCAGGGGTTTGCGCAGTACGCGCACGTTTACTGGTGAGAATCTCGTTGCCTTTACCAAATAACAGCTCCTGCGTACAGTGACCGAAATCCGCCAGGCCATCAATGCTCAGGTAATTTTTAGTGGTTTCGTTTTCCAGCAGATAGTGTTCCGCTTTCTTCACGCTGGTCAGTACAGGTGTTTTACCGGTTTCATCTTTGTAAACACCAATACCGAGATTGATTTTGTTGGGACGGTCATCGGCGCGGAAAAGATCGGCTAAACCAAGAATCGGGTCGGCGGGTGCAGCTGCAATGTTTTCAAACATATGAGAGGGTCCGTAAGCTTATTCTAAAGCGAATTGAACTCTCAGGTTAACGCCAGAACGTGCAAATGCCAACCGTTTGCGACAAAAAGAACTACGCAGATCTCAGACTGATTTGAGCAGGCTAATACCGGCAATACCGGAGCGACAGAAACCGTAATCAACGCGGCCGGGAAAGGGGAGTGAAAGATAAAATCGATAAATAAAAACGGAGCCTTTCGGCTCCGTTTATGTTTGCTGCGATACGCTGTATCGCAGGAAATCAGAACTGGTAAACCAGACCCAGTGCGACGATATCGTCGGTAGGCAGGTCTAACGCGTTGTTGTTGTTCAGCAGGTTGATACGGTAATCAACATAGGTAGACATGTTTTTGTTGAAGTAGTAGGTGCTGCCCACAGAAACATATTTGGTGGTGTCAACATCGCCAATACCTTCTACGTCTTTAGCTTTGGTCTGAATATAGGCCAGAGATGGGCGCAGGCCGAAGTCGAACTGGTACTGAGCAACCAATTCGATATCCTGAGTTTTGTTAGCAAAACCAGAAACGTCGGTACGGCCAATGCCATTAGCGTTAGCACGTGAACCAGAAATTGGCGTTGCGTTACGGCCCTGAGCGTAGGTTGCTGCCAGGTATACGCTGTTTGCGTCATATTTCAGGCCAGTTGCCCAAACTTCAGCACGGTCGCCACGACCCAGAGTGTTTGCACCGGTGTTCTGACGCGCAGTACGGTCCTGGCTTGCGTATGCAGCTACGATGCCAACACCGATTGGAGAAACGTAAGAAGAGGACAGACCCCAGCCATCGCCATTCGCACGACGGATGTCTTCACGATCGTTTTTACCCTGATACTGTACGGCGAAATCCCAGCCATCAACCAGGCCGAAGAAGTTGTTGTTACGGTAAGTCGCCACGCCGGTAGTACGGCTGGTCATGGTGTCGGAGAAGCCGAAGTCACCACCGAATTCTGGCAGCATATCAGTCCATGCCAGTGCATCATAAGCCACGCCGTAGTTACGACCGTAGTCGAAAGAACCTGCGTCGCCGAATTTCAGACCAGCAAAGCCCAGACGGGTTTTGTTGCCGTCTTGCGCGTCAGAACCTTCAGAGTTATTCGCCTGAACGTTATATTCCCACTGGCCGTAACCGGTCAGTTGGTCAGAGATCTGAGTTTCACCTTTGAAGCCGAAACGCACATAAGATTGGTCGCCGTCACTACCGTCATCTTTAGAGAAGTAATGCAGGCCAACGGCTTTACCGTACAGGTCCAGTTTGTTGCCGTCTTTATTATAGATTTCTGCCGCGTTTGCTGCACCAGCAGCTAACAGAGCTGGAATTACTACTGCAAGAATGTTGCGCTTCATCATTTATTATTACCCTCATTGGAGTTTATTCGGACACCTGCCACTGCCGTCAATAATTCTTTACAGAACCACGATGAGAGTTTGGTGTCTTCCTGTGTCTGCAGGCATCTTTCCATTCAAAGCACGGTTAATCCACCTCGAAAATGCTACTAATATCCTAATCTGGTTACAAAAGGAAAATATGTGTAACTGGATGTAAAAAATGCGGAACTTTGTGAGACAACTCTAAATTTACAAAAATAAAAAAAGGTCAGCGAGGCTGACCTTTTTATATATATGAATTTCTTATATTTAATGCTGAAAATCAGAAGCTGGCGTTACGTGGCGTACGTGGGAACGGGATAACATCTCTTACATTTTGTACGCCGGTGACATAGGCGATTAATCGTTCGAAACCTAAACCAAAACCTGAGTGAGGCACGGTGCCATAGCGACGCAGATCGCGATACCACCAATAATCTTCTTTATTCAGGCCCATTTCTTCGAGGCGAGCATCCAGCACATCAAGGCGTTCTTCACGCTGTGAACCCCCAATAATTTCACCGATACCCGGAGCCAGAACGTCCATCGCGGCCACGGTTTTACCGTCTTCGTTCAGGCGCATATAGAAAGCTTTGATATCTTTCGGATAGTTTTTCACTACCACAGGCGCTTTAAAGTGCTGCTCGGCGAGATAACGCTCATGCTCAGAGGAGAGATCGATACCCCAGGAAACGTCGTTCTCAAACTTCTTGCCGGATGCCAGCAGGATATTTACCGCGTCGGTGTAATCTACCTGAGCGAAGTCGGTGGTGACAAAACGTTCAAGACGAGCTACCGCATCTTTATCAACACGTTCAGCAAAGAACGCCATATCGTCGGCGCGCTCTTCCAGTACCGCTTTAAACACATATTTCAGCATCGCTTCAGCCAGCGCCGCTGCATCGTCCAAGTCGGCAAAAGCAATTTCCGGCTCCAGCATCCAGAATTCAGCCAGGTGACGGCTGGTATTGGAGTTTTCTGCGCGGAAGGTTGGGCCAAAGGTGTAGATTTTAGACAGTGCGCTGGCGTAGGTCTCACCGTTCAGCTGGCCAGAAACCGTCAGGAAGGCTTCCTTACCAAAGAAGTCTTCATTGAAATCTACTTTACCCTGCGGGTCACGCGGCAGGTTTTCCAGGTCCAGCGTCGACACGCGGAACATCTCACCGGCACCTTCGGTATCGGAGGCGGTAATCAGCGGAGTGGAAACCCAGAAATAGCCGTTCTCGTGGAAAAAGCGGTGCAGCGCCTGGGCCAGCGTATGACGAACGCGCGCGACGGCACCGATCAGGTTGGTGCGCGGACGCAGGTGAGCAACTTCACGCAGATACTCAATGCTGTGACGTTTTGCCGCCATTGGATAGGTGTCCGGATCGTCAACCCAACCAACCACTTCTACCGCACTGGCCTGAATTTCAAAGCTCTGGCCTTCACCCGGCGAGGCCACCACTTTGCCGGTGATAATCACCGAACAGCCGGTGGTCAGGCGTAATACTTCTTCCTGATAATTATTCAGAGAATTATTTACGACAGCCTGAACGGGATTAAAGCAGGAACCGTCATAAACGGCGACAAAGGAAATACCGGCTTTCGAATCTCTTCGGGTACGCACCCAACCACGTACGGTGACTTCGCTGTCAACCGCAGCCCGGCCGTGCAGTACATCCGCTACAGGCACTACGCTCATAAATTTCTCTCTTTATTAGTTTCTGATTTGAAAATTAATAACCCCCGGAACTGAGGGTCTTGCTATGTTACTTGCCGTCGGGCAGGACACAAGCAGAATTCGCGGCAGCAGACGAGATTTATTCTGAAAATCGGGGAGTTCGGGGACGAAGCGGCTCGTCCCCGTGAGGTATCAGCTGGCTTTTTTAACCAGCGGCAGGTCAAAAGCTTTGCGTAATGCGCGGACAAATGCCGGATCCTGACAGATGGTTTTACCCGGGCTGTCGGAGAGTTTAGCCACCGGCTTGCCGTTACACTCAACCAGTTTGATCACGATATTCAGCGGTTTTACCTGTGGAATATCGCAGGTAAGCCGCGTACCGATACCGAAATTAAGGTTAACGCGCTGATCAAAGTGGCGATAAAGGTTGACCGCTTTTTCCAGATCGAGATTATCGGAAAACACCAGCGTTTTACTCAGTGGGTCAATGCCCAGCCGCTGATAATGCGCGATGGCTTTTTCACCCCATTCAACCGGATCGCCCGAATCATGGCGCAGACCCTGATAGCGGCTGGCAAAGGCCGGGCCGAAATCACGCAGGAAAGCGTCCATCGTGATGCAGTCGGTTAACGCAATACCCAGCCGGTCATCATACTCGTCCAGCCACGCCTGAAGTGCCGCACGCTGGCTGTTGGCCAGCACCGGGCTGATTTGCTGATGTGCCTGGAACCACTCATGAGCCTGTGTGCCCACCGGTGTGATATCGAGTTTGCGGGCAATTTCATAATTGCTCGAACCCACCAGCCACGGGAACTGCTGCTTCAGGGTGCTGACAATCGCCAGTTGCACCTCGCCAGAGAAGCGGCGACGGCTGCCGAAGTCCATTAGCCTGAAGCGCGACAGATCAATATCCGCCGTCAGGCGGTTAAACGCTGCCAGCTTACTGTGCAGATGTTCCACTGCCATTTCCGTGGTCACCTGCGGTGAGCGGTGGCGATGCACCACTTCACTGATCAGTGCCAGCAGCGGAACCTCCCACATAATCACTTCGCGCCACGGGCCGGTGATGCGGATATCCAGTTTGCCATGATGATTGCGCACCTGTACTTGCGCCGGATCATAACGGAAGTCGCGCAGCCAGTTGAGATAGTCTGCGGTGAAAAATGGCAGTGACGCGAGGTAGTTGTACTCCTCGTCGTTCAGTGCCAGCGCGGACATCATCGCGATCTGTTGAGAAATTTCATCTGCATAAATACCCAGCAGGTCGTCACCACGGCAACGAAACTCTGCGGCAACGACAACGTCGTTATAGCGATGAAACACGGCTTGCTGCATATGAAGCTTGTAGGCATCAGTGTCAAGCAGCGTAGTCAATATCGGGGAAGCGTGTCGTGTCATGGTGCGTTTCAGCATCCTCTCGCGCGCGGAGCGTTTCCTTGGTGTAAGTAAAGTGTCTCAGTCAAGAGCCAGAAGTATAACCGGATTACTTATTTATTGAACCCGATCACAGCATAATTCAGACCGTCAGGTCGAGGGTAAAAAGTGCCATTGTTAATAGAATGTGTGATTTGCTGCTGCTAAGGGTGATTCCACGTGGCAACCTTTGCGCAACAGGAATAGACTTGAAGCGATTAACTTTTTTCTGAAGACGTGAGAAGAATTCTATGACGCAACAGCCTCAAGCTAAGAATCGCCATGATTATCGTGCGCCTGATTACACCATTACCGATATTGATCTGACTTTTAATCTTGATGCCAGCGTGACTCGCGTAACGGCGGTAAGCCGCATCAAACGCTTGGGTGCCAGCAATGCGGCTTTGCGCCTTGATGGCGAAGATTTGACGCTGATCTCGCTGGAAGTTGATGACCAGCCCTGGAGTCATTACCAATTACAGGAAGGTGCGCTGATCGTCGAACAGCTGCCGGAAAACTTTACGCTGAAGATTGTTAACGATATCCACCCGGACCAAAATACCGCGCTGGAAGGCCTGTATAAATCCGGTGAAGCATTATGTACCCAGTGTGAAGCGGAAGGATTCCGTCATATTACCTGGTATCTCGATCGCCCGGACGTGCTGGCGCGCTTTACCACCACGATTATCGCTGACCAGGCGCGTTATCCTTTCCTGCTCTCCAACGGTAACCGCCTTGATAGCGGCAAAATGGAAGACGGTCGCCACTGGATGAAGTGGGAAGATCCGTTCCCGAAACCGTGCTACCTGTTTGCGCTGGTGGCCGGCGATTTTGATGTGCTGCGCGACAGTTTTACCACGCGATCAAACCGCGATGTGGCGTTAGAAATCTATGTCGATCGCGGCAATCTCGATCGTGCTGACTGGGCGATGACCTCGCTGAAAAACAGCATGAAGTGGGATGAAGAGCGCTTCGGCCTTGAATACGATCTTGATATCTTTATGATCGTCGCCGTCGATTTCTTTAATATGGGCGCGATGGAGAATAAAGGCCTCAACGTCTTTAACTCCAAATATGTGCTGGCGAAAGCAGAAACCGCTACCGATAAAGACTACCTCGGTATTGAAGCGGTGATCGGCCATGAATACTTCCATAACTGGACCGGTAACCGTGTAACCTGTCGCGACTGGTTCCAGCTCAGCCTGAAAGAGGGGCTGACGGTTTTCCGCGATCAGGAATTCAGTTCGGATCTCGGCTCCCGTGCGGTAAACCGCATTGATAATGTGCGTGTAATGCGAGGCTCACAGTTTGCCGAAGACGCCAGCCCGATGGCGCATCCGATTCGTCCCGAGCAGGTTATCGAGATGAATAACTTTTATACCCTGACGGTATATGAGAAAGGTTCGGAAGTGATTCGTATGCTGCACACGCTACTGGGCGAAGAGAATTTCCAGAAAGGCATGCAGCTCTATTTTGAACGCCATGATGGCAGCGCAGCGACCTGTGATGATTTTGTGCAGGCAATGGAAGATGCGTCCAATGTCGATCTGTCGCAGTTCCGTCGCTGGTACAGCCAGTCCGGTACGCCGGTGGTGTCGGTGCGTGATGACTACAATCCGGAACTGGAGCAGTACACGCTCCATGTTACCCAGATGACGCCGCCAACTGCCGATCAAAAAGAGAAGTTGCCGCTGCATATTCCGTTGAACATCGAACTGTACGATGAACAAGGAAATGTGATCCCGCTGCAGCATAACGGCCATCCGGTGCACAACGTGCTGAATGTCACCGAAGAGTTCCAGACTTTTATCTTTGATAACGTTCACTTCCAGCCGGTTCCGTCACTGCTGCGCGAATTCTCCGCGCCGGTAAAACTGGATTACAACTGGAGTGATGCGCAGCTGACTTTCCTGATGCGTCACGCCAGCAATGACTTCTCCCGCTGGGACGCTGCGCAAAGCCTGCTGGCAACTTACATCAAGCTGAATGTCGCGCGTCATCAGCAGGGCCAGCCACTGTCGCTGCCTCAGCATGTTGCGGATGCCTTCCGGGCAGTGCTGCTGGAAGAGAACAGCGATCCGGCACTGACGGCGCTGATTCTGACGCTGCCGGGTGAGAACGAAATCGCTGAACTGTTTGAAACCATCGATCCGGAAGCTATCTCTTCGGTACGTGATGCGCTGATGCGCACGCTGGCGACGGAGCTGGCTGACGAACTGCTGGCGGTTTATTACGCGAACCAGAGCAGTGAATATCGCGTGGAACATGCGGAAATTGGCAAACGCTCATTGAAAAACATCTGCCTGAGCTATCTGGCGCTGGGTGATGAAACGCTGGCCGAGAAGTTGGTTACCGCGCAGTATCAGCACGCCAACAATATGACTGATGCATTAGCGGCGATGTCGGCGGCAGTTGCCGCGCAGCTGCCATGCCGTGAAGCTCTGCTGGCGAGCTTTGACGAGCGCTGGCATCAGGATGGGCTGGTGATGGATAAGTGGTTTATCCTGCAGGCTACCAGCCCGGCGGCAGATGTGTTGACGCGGGTGCGTGAACTGCTGCATCACCGTTCGTTTAGCCTGAGCAATCCTAACCGCACGCGCTCGCTGATTGGCGCTTTTGCTTCAGCCAATCCATCAGCATTTCATGCTATCGATGGCAGTGGTTATCAGTTCCTGGTGGAGATTCTGTCCGATCTCAACACGCGGAACCCACAGGTTGCTGCGCGTATGATTGAGCCGCTGATTCGTCTGAAACGTTACGATGCGACGCGTCAGGGATTAATGCGTCAGGCGCTGGAACAGCTGAAGGGGCTGGATAAACTCTCTGGCGATCTCTACGAGAAAATCACTAAAGCGTTAAACGCGTAATGGTTTTACGGGCGGCTTTGCGCCGCCCGTCTTAATTTTAACGCTGCGCGTAGCGTTTTTCTGTTGCCGGTTCTGCCGGCGCACGTTTCATCACCCGATCCAGCACTTCTGCCTCCAGCTCAGCCAGTTTCGCCGAGCCGCGACGGCGCGGACGCGGCAAATCAACGATTAAATCCAGCCCGACATTGCCTTCCTCAATTAACAGTACCCGATCGGCCATTGCCACCGCTTCGCTGACGTCATGCGTGACCAGTAACACGGTAAAATGATGCTGTTGCCAGAGTGATTCGATCAGGTCCTGCATCTCAATGCGGGTTAACGCGTCCAGCGCACCCAGCGGCTCATCCAGCAGTAACAGGCCCGGACGATGAATCAGTGCTCTCGCCAGCGCCACACGCTGTTTTTGTCCGCCGGAAAGGGCCGCTGGCCATTCACTGGCACGATCGGCCAGCCCGACAGCATCCAGCGCTTCCAGCGCCGCCTTGCGCCACGACTTACCGCGTAATCCCAGCCCGACATTATCAATCACGCTTTTCCAGGGCAGCAGCCGCGCATCCTGAAACATCAGGCGGGTATCATCACGCGACGCGCTTAGCGGCGTACTGCCTGCCAGTAACTCGCCGGAGCTGGTGGTTTCCAGCCCGGCCAGCAGGCGCAACAGGGTACTTTTGCCGCAGCCGCTGCGGCCGACCACCGCGACAAACTGTCCGGAGGGAATATGCAGGTTGATGTCATTCAGGATGGTACGGCCGCCGTACTGTTTGCTGACACCATTGATCACCAGCGGCGTGCCGGCATTGAGACGCGCCGGCGAAGAAGTTAGCTCGCTCATGCGTTTTCCTCTTTCAGTTGATAGGCCGGATGCCAGCGCAGCCAGACGCGTTCAAGTAACAGCGCACTGACGTCTGCCAGTTTGCCGAGCAGGGCATAAAGAATAATCGCCACCACCACGATATCGGTTTGCAGAAACTCGCGGGCGTTCATCGCCAGATAGCCAATACCGGAGTTGGCTGAAATGGTTTCCGCGACAATCAGCGTCAGCCACATCAGGCCGAGCCCAAAGCGTACGCCAACCATAATCGATGGCAGCGCACCCGGCAGGATCACCTGCACAAACAGGCTCCAGCCGGATAAACCATAGCTGCGTGCCATCTCCACCAGCCCGCGATCGACATTGCGAATACCGTGATAAGTATTCAGGTAGATCGGGAATAGCGTGCCGAGCGCCACCAGAAAGATTTTCGCTGACTCATCAATACCAAACCACAGGATGACCAGCGGGATCAGCGCCAGGTGTGGGACGTTACGCAGCATCTGTACTGAAGTATCCAGCAGGCGTTCACCCCAGCGTGACATACCGGTAATCAGCCCCAGCAACAGGCCAATCGAGCCACCGATGCTGAAACCCACTATCGCACGCCAGCTACTGATTGCCAGATGCTGCCACAGCTCACCGCTGGCAGACAGCCGCCAGAAAGTGATAACAATATTTTCTGGTGACGGCAGAATCCGCGTCGACAGCAGCCCGGTTTGTGAAGCAATCTGCCACACCACAACCAGCAGTATCGGCAGTGCCCAGGGAGCCAGCTGATTGGCCAGTCGATTCCGTAGTTTGCTCATCGTGACCTCTTAACTCTGTGACACTTTCTGCGGAGCAAAATCGTTCGCCACCGCTTCACCATGCGCTGCAATTTTGCGCGGTTGCGGAATTTCCGGCACATTCAGGTCGAGGTGCGGGAACAGCAGTTCGCCAACGCGGTAGGCTTCTTCCAGATGCGGGTAACCGGAAAGAATAAACGTCTCGATACCGAGATCGGCATATTCCTGCATCCGCGCCGCAACGGTTGCACCATCGCCAACCAGCGCGGTTCCGGCACCGCCACGGACCAGACCGACGCCTGCCCACAGATTGGGGCTGATCTCCAGCTTGTCGCGGCGACCACCGTGCAGTGCCGCCATACGCTGTTGGCCGACAGAGTCGGTACGGGCCAGCGCCTGCTGCGCTTTGGCGATGGTGGCATCATCAAGGTGTGAAATCAGTCGGTCCGCCGCCTGCCATGCTTCTTCATTGGTTTCACGCACGATAACGTGCAGGCGAATGCCAAAACGAACCGTACGGCCCTGTGCAGCCGCTTTGGCGCGCACCGTTTCAATTTTCTCTTTGACCTGTGCCGGTGGTTCACCCCAGGTGAGATAAACATCCACCTGCTCGGCGGCCAGATCCTGAGCCACCGCCGATGAGCCGCCAAACCACAACGGTGGACGCGGCTGCTGTACCGGTTTAAACATCAGGCGCGCACCGCGTACGTGCACGTGTTTACCTTCATAATCAACCGTTTCGCCTTCCAGCACTCGTCGCCAGACGCGGGTAAATTCAGCAGACTCTTCATACCGTTCACGATGGTCGAGAAACACACCATCACCGGCCAGTTCTTCCGGATCGCCGCCGGTCACCAGGTTAAACAAGGTGCGACCATTGGAAAGGCGATCGAGGGTTGCGGCCTGACGAGCGGCCTGAGTAGGGGAAATGACTCCCGGACGCAGCGCCACGAGGAAACGCAGGCGCTGAGTAACCGGAATCAGTGAGGCTGCCACCAGCCAGGCATCCTCGCAGGAGCGGCCGGTAGGGATCAGTACGCCGCCAAAGCCAAGGCGGTCCGCCGCCTGCGCGACCTGTTGCAGATAGCCATGATCGACCGGACGAGCGCCTTCTCCGGTACCAAGATAATGGCCGTCACCGTGAGTAGGCAGAAACCAGAAAACGGAAAGACTCATGATGTGCTCCTTATTGATGTGCGGGTGCGTCGTGCCAGATGCGATCGGTAATATCGACTTTCACCGGCATTAAACGATTCTGATAAAACAGATCTGCGGTGTGTTGCTGCGCTTTGGCCGTTTGCTCACTTACCGGCGTAATCACGGTAGGCGGGCGGTGGCTGAGGTAGGTAGCAACAACCGGTTTGGGTAAGCCAATGGCTTTAGCCAGCAGATCGATACTTTGTTCTTTATCGGTGCGGGTCAGCGCATCGGCCTGGCTGAAGGTATCCAGTACCTGACGAATAAAGCCGCCATTGGCTTCAGCAAAGCTGCGGCCAGCCAGATAGAACGAGCCGGTCAGGTTCATGTCGGTGCCATCCTTTAATACCCGGACATCGCCCTGCAATAACGCGGCAGAGTAGTAAGGGTCCCAAATTGCCCAGGCATCGACATCACCCTGTTGAAACGCAGCGCGCGCATCCGCTGGCGTCAGATAAGTGGCTTTGATATCGCTAAAGTTCAGGCCCGCCTGTTGCAATGAACGCAGCAGCAAATTGTGCGAGCTGGAGCCTTTCTGGAAGGCAACTTTGTGCCCTTTAAGATCGGCGACGCTTTTCAGCGGGCTGTCTTTCGGCACCAGAATCACTTCGGCCAGCGGTTTTGCTGGTTCGGAACCGACGTAAAGCAGATCGGCTCCGGCTGCCTGCGCAAACAGCGGTGGAATATCGCCGGTGCCGCCGAGATCGATGCTGCCCACGTTCAGCGCTTCCAGCAGTTGTGGCCCGGCCGGAAATTCAACCCATTTGATGGTGGTGTGAGGAAACTGCTTCTCCAGCAGCTGATGCGATTTTGCCAGCACCATGCTCACCGAGCCTTTCTGATAACCAATACGAAACTGCTGCGGGGCCGATGCATCGGCACTGGCGCTGCTGGTAAAGACCAGCAGGGCGCTCAGGGCGCTGCCGGATAACCAATGGCGTAATCGTTTCATTATTTGTTGTCCTTATACCGCAGCGGCGAGGGGGTAATGACGACGCGACAGCGCATGGAAGAAGGTCTCCAGCGCATCATCAATGCGGGAAGCCAGCACTGCACTTAACTCCGGCTGACGGTCGTAGTGGGTGATTTGCGTATCATCGGCAAACACGCCGTGCAGAACTTCCTGCGCTTTTAGCGCGTTAAGCACCGGCTTCAGGGCGTAATCTACCGCCAGCATATGCGCAATGGTGCCGCCGGTTGCCAGCGGCAAAACCACTTTATGTTCGAGGGCGCGTTCCGGTAGCAGATCGAGCAGGGTTTTCAGTGCGCCGGAGAAAGAGGCTTTATACACCGGCGTGGCAACGATTAAGCCATCGGCGCCTTCAAGGTCTTCCTTTAATGCCAGCAGCGCCGGGGAGTCAAAACGCGCATAAAGTAGATCTTCTGGCTGGAAGTTATGCAGATTCCATGGAATCACTTCAACGCCGCGTTTTTCCAGTGCTGCCTGGCAAAGGGTTAACAGCGCCGTAGAGCGTGAAGGATAGCGAGGGCTTCCCGCCAGACTAATAACGCGCATAAACACTCCTTATAACTAAAAGTTATTGATTAAACTTAATTCAGAACAGATGAAGCTATCCTGACAGAGCAAGGAGGGGCGTTTAAATGATTTATCCGGCAAATCTAAGCCAGTTTTCAGATAAGGAGAGCAATCCACGGTAAGAACAGAGAAAACGTTTGCCTTTATTCGGCGAGATTTGTTTTAGATCCTGTTTTTTCTTTTGTTTATCCCGGATAATACCGCCCCGTTTGGCCACCGGGAATCCAGGAGAGTGTATGTACTATCCCATCGTTCGTAAGGCGCTGTTTCAGCTCGATCCAGAGCGGGCGCATGAACTGACTTTTCAGCAGCTGCGCCGACTATCCGGCACCCCCTTTTCCGCCCTAATCCGACAGAAACTACCGAACAAACCGGTGAAGTGTATGGGGCTGACATTTAAGAACCCGCTGGGGCTGGCCGCAGGGCTGGATAAAAACGGCGAATGTATCGATGCTTTTGCCGCGATGGGCTTTGGGTTTGTCGAAATTGGCACCGTCACCCCGCGCCCACAGGCCGGTAACGACAAGCCGCGCATGTTTCGTATTGTCGAAGCTGAAGGGATTATTAACCGCATGGGTTTTAATAACCTCGGGGTAGATCATCTGGTCGAGAACGTTAAAAAAGCCCATTTCGACGGTATTCTCGGCATTAATATCGGCAAGAATAAAGACACGCCGGTAGAGCAGGGCAAAGACGATTATTTAATCTGCATGGAGAAGGTCTATCCCTACGCCGGTTATATTGCCATCAATATATCCTCACCGAACACGCCAGGTTTACGCACCCTGCAATATGGTGAAGCGCTGGACGAATTGCTGGCTGCGATCAAAATTAAGCAGCAGGAACTGGAAAAAATTCACCACAAATATGTTCCTGTGGCGGTGAAGATCGCGCCGGATCTCTCTGAAGAAGAGTTGATCCAAATAGCGGAGAGTTTGCTGCGTCATAATATTGATGGCGTGATCGCCACCAATACCACCCTCGACCGTTCGCTAGTGGCCGGATTAAAACATTGCGACGAAGCGGGTGGACTCAGCGGGCGTCCGGTACAGTTACGCAGCACCGAAGTGATTCGCCGCCTGGCACAGGAGCTGCAGGGGCGCATCCCAATTATCGGCGTGGGCGGCATTGATTCTCTGATTGCGGCGCGGGAAAAAATCGCTGCCGGAGCCACACTGGTGCAAATATATTCTGGTTTTATCTATAAAGGACCGCCACTGATTAAGGAAATAGTGTCACAACTGTGATGCGGCTCTGATACTGTTCTACGCTAAATTAGCCAGGGGCTTTATTTCTGCCGCTGGCTCGTTTATATTTTATCCCGATTCATCAATATTTAGTCTATATTCATTTTTGCCGCTACGTTTCATCTTCGGCTTATGCAGAGGTTTTGAATACAAAACTCCAGGCAAGAGTAACAATTTATTTCTTTAAAGGGCGTACCATGAGAATTAAACCTGACGACAACTGGCGCTGGTTTTTTGACGCAGAGCATGATCGCATGATGCTCGATCTGGCAGATGGTATGCTGTTCCGTTCCCGTTTCCCGCGCAAAATGTTAACCCCGGATGCTTTCAGCGTCTCTGGCTTTTGCGTCGACGATGCCGCACTGTTCTTCAACTTTGACGAAAAATGCCGACAGGCCGGGCTGAAAGCCGAACAACGCGCTGAGCTGGTGCTGAATGCACTGGTGGCAACCCGCTTTCTCAAGCCGTTAATGCCGAAAAGCTGGCATTTTGAAAGTTATCATCACGTTGAATGGCGTCCGGGTGAGGGCGACATGGTCAAGGTGCAGCTGTGCGAGAATGGCGAGCAGGCACGTCTGCTGGTGGTAGAAACCGGTGAGAGTGCGGCGCTCTGTTTGTTAGCCCAGAGCCAGTTGACATTGGCCGGGCGCAGTATGGTGCTGGGCGATGCGATTAAAATTATGCACGACCGCCTGGTTCCGCACGTGAAGAAAGAGTCGGTGAGTTACGATCAGGCGGTTTAACGCCGGGTCTGTTCGGCGTTCCAGTATTATGCCAGCTCAATATCGCCCGCAGGAATACAGCTACACGCCAGAATAGTGCCGTCATCACGAATCGCACTCTGCTTCATGGCTTTCACTTCTCCGGAAACCAGCGTCATTTTGCAACTGCCACATATTCCGGCGCGACAGGAGTAAGGAATACGATGGCCCTGCATCTCTAACTGTTCCAGCAGCACTTGCTGATTGTTACCGCTGAACTGCCCGCCCTGATAAGCAATGGTCACCGCCGTTTCTGCCTGTTGTTCGACCGCCAGCGTTTCTACCACCTGACCAGCGCCATAAATACGCGGTGTTTTGGTTTGCAGAATCTCCAGCCGATCGCCAACGCGAATCACGCCGCTGTTGCGGGCAATAAGATTAAGGCCAAAATCGACATCGCCGCTGTCATCGCCCGCGCTGCGGAATTTTTGCAAGCTGGCCAGCGGTTCACCGCTGGGATGTTTGCGTCCGCGATCCGGGCTGATGGTGGTAAATACGCAGCGGCTGCAAGGTTTGGGGACATCAAAGGTAATATCACCAATGCGCACCACTGACCAGCCGTCTTCGGCCCAGGCGCTGGCCCCGCTGACCACCAGGTTAGGGCGGAACTGCTCCAGTTTAACGCTGGCCGGGCAGCGCTGTTGCAGATCGAACAGTGAGGCATCATTGACTAACAGATAGGGAAAGCCGTCGGCAAATCCAAGTGGAGTCTGCGGATGTTTTTTCACCCGGCGAGTCATTTCCGGCCCGACCCAGCGCAGCTGTACCGGACGCGGAAAAAAAACGCTCAGCCAGTGATTGATGGTTTCCGGCGCGATCAGTGCGGTAAAATGGTTGCCCCAAACCTGGGTGGCAGCCGATTCAGCGGCAAAGTCGGCAAAACGAATGCTGGCGCTGCTGCCATCCGGCGCTTGCAGATACAGGCCATCAATCGTCAGCGCCGGGGTGAACAGCACGATCTCCGGAAACTGGCGCGCGGTAATAAAGGTGCCATCCGGCTCGGTAATCATAAAAATGCGGTCAAATGCCAGACCGCTCTCCAGCGCCTGGGCGTGCGACAGCTGCAAGCCGCGCATCGACTTGACCGGGTGAATAAACAGGCGCGACAAGGTAATCATGGGGCTCTCCATGCTTGAGCGGGTAGTCTGAAGCGAAAATCGGCTAAAAGCGGATAAATCGTCGGACGAAAAGAAGCTAACTTTATGACATGCGTCTGTGATTAGCTATAATGCGCAACAATTTTCTCAGGACAGTAAGTGACGATATGAATTCTCTGTTTGCCAGTACGGCGCGTGGGCTCGAAGAGCTATTGAAAAGTGAACTGGAAGCGCTGGGTGCGCAAGACTGCCAGGTCGTCCAGGGCGGCGTACATTTTCAGGGAGACGATCGTTTACTCTATCAAAGCCTGATGTGGAGTCGACTGGCGTCGCGTATTCTGCTGCCATTAACCGAGTGCGGTGTTTACAGCGATCTGGACCTGTATATTGGCGCGCAGGTGATCGACTGGACCGCAATGTTCGACAGCGACAGGACTTTTGCCGTCCACTTCAGCGGCACCAATGAAGTGATCCGCAACAGCCAGTTCGGTGCGCTGAAAGTGAAAGATGCCATCGTTGACAGCTTCACGCGTAAAAATTTGCCGCGTCCGAATGTCGATCGCGAACAGCCCGATATTCGCGTAAACGTCTGGTTGAATAAAGACACTGCCAGCATTGCCCTCGATTTGAGTGGCGATGGTCTGCATCAGCGCGGCTACCGTCAGCAGGCCGGTCAGGCACCGTTAAAAGAGAACCTGGCGGCCTCAATCGTGCTGCGCTCCGGCTGGCAGCCGGGTACGCCGCTGCTCGATCCAATGTGTGGATCAGGTACGCTGTTGATTGAAGCGGCGATGATCGCCAGCGATCGTGCACCAGGTCTGCATCGTACCCACTGGGGATTCCTCGGCTGGAACAAGCATAATGAAGAATTGTGGCGTGAAGTCACCAGTGAAGCTCAGGTGCGCGCGCGTCGCGGCCTGCAGGAAACCACTTCCCGCTTCTATGGTTACGATAATGATTCACGCGTAATGGAGCGCGCGCGCGCGAATGCCCGTCGTGCCGGTCTGGCCGATGTGATCAGCTTTAACGTGCAGGATGTGTTGCAACTGACCAATCCATTGCCGGAAGGGCCAACCGGCACCGTGCTGAGTAACCCGCCATACGGCGAGCGTCTCGAGAGCGAGCCGGCGTTGATTGCACTGCACTCCCAGCTGGGTCGCATTATGAAAAGCCACTTCGGTGGCTGGAATCTGTCGCTGTTTAGCGCATCACCGGAGCTGTTAAGCTGCCTGCAACTGCGTGCCGATCGCCAGTTTAAAGCGAAAAATGGCCCGCTGGACTGCGTACAGAAAAACTATCAGCTGGCGGTTAACAGCTCGCCAAACGCGGTAGGGCAGATCGCGGAAGATTATGCCAACCGCCTGCGTAAAAATCTGAAGAAACTGGAAAAGTGGGCGAAGCAGGAAGGCATCGAATGCTACCGTATTTACGACGCCGATCTGCCAGACTACAACGTGGCGGTCGACCGCTACGGTGACTGGGTCGTGGTGCAGGAGTATGCGCCGCCGAAAACTATCGATCCAAATAAAGCTCGTCAGCGCCTGTTCGACGTCATTTCTGCCACCCTGAGCGTGCTTAATCTGCCAGCTAACAAGCTGGTGATGAAAACGCGTGAAAAGCAGAAGGGTAAAAGCCAGTATCAGAAACTGGGTGAGAAGGGCGATTTCTTTGAAGTTTCGGAATTTAATGCAAAATTATGGGTCAACCTGACCGACTATCTCGATACCGGCCTGTTCCTTGACCACCGCGTGGCGCGTAAAATGCTTGGCCAGATGAGCAAAGGTAAGGATTTCCTTAACCTGTTTGCTTACACCGGCAGCGCCAGCGTGCATGCCGGGCTGGGCGGTGCGCGCAGCACCACTACCGTGGATATGTCACGGACTTATCTGGAGTGGGCAGAGCGCAACCTGCGCCTGAATGGCCTGACCGGGCGTCAGCATCGTCTGATGCAGGCAGATTGCCTCAGCTGGCTGCGCGAAAGTCAGGAGCAGTTCGATCTGATCTTTATCGATCCACCGACTTTCTCCAACTCAAAACGTATGGAAGAGAGTTTTGATGTTCAGCGCGATCATCTGGCGCTGATGACCGACCTGAAGCGTCTGTTACGTAAGGGCGGCACCATCATGTTCTCCAACAATAAACGCGGATTCAAAATGGACCAACAGGGACTGGCGTCACTGGGTCTGAATGCGCAGGAAATTACGGCCAAAACCCAGTCGCAGGATTTTGCCCGCAACCGTCAAATTCATAACTGCTGGCTGATTACTCATGCTGGTAAGGAATAAGTTTTTATGTCACTGATCAGTATTCATGGTGCTTACCTGTCATTCAGCGATGCGCCGCTGTTGGATAACACTGAGCTTCATATCGAAGAGAATGAACGCGTCTGTCTGGTAGGCCGTAATGGCGCCGGTAAATCGACGCTGATGAAAATTATCAACGGCGAACAGCCTCTGGACGATGGCCGTATCATTTACGAACAGGATCTGATTGTTGCCCGCCTGCAGCAGGATCCACCGCGTAACGTCGAGGGTTCGGTGTATGACTTTGTCGCTGAAGGTGTCGCCGAGCAGGCTGAGCATCTGAAGGCCTATCACGCAATTTCCCATGTGGTGATGGAAGATCCGAGCGATAAAAACCTTAACGAGATGGCGCGTCTGCAAACGATTCTCGATCACCAGAATCTGTGGCAGCTCGAGAGCCGCATTAATGATGTGCTTGAGCAGATTGGCCTGCAGGCCGATGTGCCACTCTCTTCACTGTCCGGAGGCTGGCTGCGTAAAGCGGCGCTGGGTCGTGCGCTGGTCAGTAATCCGCGCGTGCTGATGCTCGATGAGCCAACGAACCACCTCGATATTGAAACTATCGACTGGCTGGAAGGATTCCTGAAAACCTTCCAGGGCAGCATCGTATTTATTTCCCACGACCGTTCCTTTATTCGCAATATGGCAACCCGCATTGTCGATCTCGATCGCGGCAAGCTGGTTTCCTGGCCGGGTGATTACGACCAGTATCTGCTGGGTAAAGAAGAAGCGCTGCGCGTGGAAGAGATGCAGAATGCCGAATTCGACCGTAAACTGGCGCAGGAAGAGGTCTGGATTCGTCAGGGCATTAAGGCGCGTCGTACCCGTAATGAAGGCCGCGTGCGCGCATTAAAAGCCTTACGTCGCGAGCGTTCTGAGCGCCGCGAAGTAATGGGCAAAGCCAATATGTCGGTGGGCGAAGCCAGCCGTTCAGGCAAAATCGTCTTTGAGCTGGAAAATGTCGATTACGGCATCTCGGGCAAACAGCTGGTGAAAGATTTCTCGGTACAGGTGCAGCGCGGCGACAAGATTGCACTGGTTGGCCCGAACGGCTGTGGTAAAACCACCTTACTGAAGCTGATGCTCGATCAGCTGAAAGCCGACAGCGGCCGTGTGCATATTGGCACTAAACTGGAAGTGGCTTATTTCGATCAGCACCGTGCTGAACTCGATCCGGACCGCACCGTGATGGATAACCTTGCCGAAGGTAAGCAAGAAGTGCTGGTAAATGGTAAGCCGCGCCACGTACTGGGTTATTTGCAGGACTTCCTGTTCCACCCGAAACGCGCAATGACTCCGGTACGTGCGCTGTCCGGTGGTGAGCGTAACCGTCTGCTGCTGGCGCGCCTGTTCCTGAAACCCAGCAACCTGATGATTCTCGATGAACCGACCAACGACCTCGATGTGGAAACGCTGGAGCTGCTGGAAGAGCTGATTGATGGCTATCAGGGTACCGTGCTGCTGGTCAGCCACGATCGTCAGTTTGTCGACAATACCGTTACCGACTGCTGGATCTTTGAAGGCAATGGTGAGATTGGCAGCTTTGTTGGTGGCTACCACGATGCGCAGTTGCAGCGTGCGGCTTACAAACAAACTCGCGCCGCCAGCAAACCGGCCGCCAACACGCCAAAGCAGGAAAGTGCTAAAAGCGAAACTGTTAAACGGCCGGTAACCAAACTAAGCTATAACCTGCAACGTGAACTGGAACAGCTGCCGCAAAAGCTGGAGCAGCTGGAGAACAAGATTGTCGATCTGCAGGCGCAGATGGCCGATGCCAATTTCTTCAACCAGCCGCACGATAAAACCCAACCGGTGCTGGATGCGCTGGCGCAAACCGAGCAGGAGCTTGAAGTGGCTTTCGAGCGCTGGGAATACCTTGAATCCCTGAAAAACGGTGCCTGATATAACGGGAGTGTAAGGTATGTGTTCGTCGGACCACGCGCATCACTGGATGCTCTGTCCCCAATGTGACCTGATGACACAGCTGCCGGAGATTAAACCCGGCAGCAAAGCGAGTTGTCCACGCTGTCACACCACATTAATTGCCAACTGGGTTGAGCCGCGCAAGCGGCCAACCGGCTACGCGATTGCTGCACTGTTTATGCTGTTGCTCGCCAACCTTTTTCCTTTTGTTAATATGCAGGTCGCCGGTCTGAGCAGCCAGATCACCCTGATGCAGATTCCGCAGGTGATGGTTTCTGAGAATTACAGCAGTCTCGCGACACTGTTTATGCTGTTTGTGCAGGGCGTTCCGGCTTTTTGCATGGTGGCGATTTTGCTGCTGGTGAATAAGGTGCGCATGGCCGAACCGCTGCGGCGCTGGATGGCTCGTATACTGTTTCAGCTGAAAAGCTGGAGTATGGCGGAGATCTTCCTCGCCGGCGTGCTGGTCAGTTTCGTCAAACTGATGGCCTATGGCGATATCGGTATCGGCAGCAGCTTTGTTCCCTGGTGTCTGTTTTGTGTGTTACAGCTGCGCGCGTTTCAGTGTGTCGATCGCCGCTGGCTATGGCAGCAAGTCGATCCGATGCCAGCACTGCCGCATAAACCGATTGCCGGTATTAGCGGCCTGCGCCAGGGCGTGCGCTCCTGTCGTTGCTGTACCGCGATTCTTCCCGTCGATCAGCTGGTCTGTCCGCGTTGCGGAACCACCGGGCATGCCAGACGCAGGCACAGCCTGCAATGGACCATCGCGCTGCTGATCACTTCAATTGTGCTGTATGTACCGGCCAACCTGATGCCGATCATGGTCACTGAAGCGCTCGGCAACAAAATGGATTCAACCATTATGGCCGGGGTTATTCTGTTGTGGAGCGACGGTTCTTATCCGGTCGCGCTGGTGATTTTTATCGCCAGCATAATGGTGCCGTCGTTGAAGATGATTGCCATTGGCTGGCTCTGCTGGGATGCGCATGGGCGTGGCCGTGGTCGTCACGACAGCGAAAAGATGCATCTGATCTATGAAGTGGTGGAGTTTGTCGGACGTTGGTCGATGATCGACGTTTTTGTTATTGCCGTGCTCTCTGCGCTGGTGCGTATGGGGCGATTAATGAGTATTTATCCTGCTACAGGTGCGCTGTTGTTTGCGGTGGTGGTGATTCTCACCATGTTCGCGGCAATCACTTTTGATCCGCGCCTGACCTGGGATCGAGTACGAGATAAAAGTTTGAAGGAGCCGAGCGTTGACGGAAAATAATCACGGCGTTGCCAAAGTCGAGCAGATCAAACGCTGGTCGCCGGTCTGGATCATCCCGATCGTAACCATTCTGATCGGTGCGTGGATACTGTTTTATCATTTCAGCCATCAGGGGCCTGAAGTCACCCTGATCACCACCAATGCCGAAGGGATTGAAGGCGGTAAGACCACAATTAAAAGTCGTAGCGTTAACGTCGGTATCGTTGAAAGCGCGGTGCTGAGCGACGATTTGCATCATGTGGAAATCAAAGCGCGCATGAACTCCGGTATGGAGAAGCTACTGAAAAGTGATACCGCGTTTTGGGTAGTAAAACCGCAAATTGGTAAGGAAGGCGTGACCGGGCTCGGAACGCTACTTTCCGGTGCCTATATTGAACTGCAGCCGGGCAGTACTGACGGTGCTAAGCCGGAAAGCTACGAGCTGTTGGATTCGCCACCGCTGGCACCGCCTGATGCGAAAGGGGTGCGTATTACCCTTTACAGCAATAAAGCCGGGCAACTGAATGCCGGCGATCCGGTATTGTTCCGTGGCTATCGCGTTGGCTCAGTCGAGACCAGCCAGTTCGATACCGACAAGCGCTCAATGCGTTATCAGCTGTTTGTTACCGCGCCTTACGATCGTCTGATCACCACCAACGTGCGCTTCTGGAAAGACAGCGGCATCGCCGTGGATATGTCGGCTTCCGGCATGCGCGTGGAAATGGGCTCACTGACGACCCTGTTTAGCGGTGGCGTCAGCTTCGACGTGCCAGAGGGGCGCGACCTCGGCGAGCCAGCGGAAAATAATGCTGAGTATCAGCTGTTTGACGATCAGCGCAGCATCCAGAATTCGCTGTACACCGAGCATAAAGACTTCGTTATGTTCTTTGACGATTCGATTCGTGGTCTGCAGCCGGGCGCACCGGTCGAGTTCCGCGGCATCCGTCTGGGAACCGTAGCGCAGGTACCTTTCCTTGTACCGGGTACTAATCAGCAGCTGAATAACGATTATCGTATTCCGGTGCTGGTGCGTATTGAGCCGCAACGCTTCGTTAAAATGATGGGCAGCAACTTCGATCTGGAACGTCGCTTGCAGGAAGGCAGAAAGCAGGGGCTGCGCGCCTCACTGAAATCGGCCAATTTACTGACAGGGTCACTGTATGTTGATCTCGACTTCTATAACTCAGTGAAACCTTACACCGGGCCAAATGAGATTGGCGGTTACGAGATTATTCCAACCACCAGTAGCGGTCTGAGCCAGATTCAGCAGAAACTGATGACGGCGCTGGATAAGGTTAATGCGTTGCCACTGAATCCGATGGTGAACGAGGCAACCAATACTCTGGCAGAAAGCCAGCGTACGCTGCGTGAGTTGCAGAAGACGCTGGATAATATCAACCAGATCACCTCCAGCCAGTCGATGAAAGAGCTGCCGCAGGATATGCAACAAACCCTGCGCGAACTGAATCGCAGTATGAAAGGCTTCCAGCCAGGTTCGCCAGCTTACAGCAAAATGGTTGGCGATATGCAGCGTCTCGACCAGGTACTACGTGAACTGCAGCCAGTATTGAGAACGCTGAATAATAAGAGTAACGCGCTGGTCTTCGAAGCAAAACCAGGCCAGGACCCACAGCCAAAGAGGGCTAAACAATGATGAAATGGATCCCTGTGGCAATGGCGCTGGCACTGAGCGCCTGTAGCAGTACAACGGAAACCACTTACTATCAACTACCGGCTGCGGCCGGCAGTGCCAGCACCATCAACAGCAACGCGCCTGACAAGCCGATTCTGTGGATTGAGCACGTATCAGTGCCTGATTACCTCGCCGGCAGCGGCGTGGTCTATCAGACCAGCGATGTGCAATATGTCATTGCTGCCAACAATCTTTGGGCCAGCCCGTTGGACCAGCAGCTGCAACAGACGCTGGTAAGTAACCTTAGCGCTGTGCTGCCAGGCTGGATTGTCTCGGCGACGCCGCTGGGTGATAAGCACGATACGCTTAACGTCAATGTGACTGGTTTCCATGGCCGCTATGACGGTAAAGTGATTATTAGCGGTCAATGGATTCTGCAACACGACAGCCAGCTGATTAAGCGACCGTTCCTGATGGCATTACCGCAGGATGAGGATGGATACGACGCGTTGGTCAGAACGCTGGCGAAGGGTTGGCAGCAGGAAGCTCAGCGAATGGCTAATGAGCTTTCGCGCTTAAATTAGACAAATTTTTACTAAACCGCTAAGTCCTTGATTGTCTGAGAGCGTGTTGCTCTCAGCTTCAGGGACTTTTTATTTGATATTTCAGAAAGATAATCCACTTTTATCGGGTCTGCTGCCGCCAGCAGGCTGCATATCATATCCAACGTTTATGACATTGGCGTGAATTTTGCGCATTGATCTTTCCAATATTAGGCTGTAGAACTTAATTGTGGCTGCACATTCTGTGACCACTGTTTTCTTTACACCACATTCCAGCAGACCTAAATGAGGGAACCGAGGCATGATGAAGAGACAGAAACGTGATCGTCTGGAACGGGCGCATTCACGGGGTTATCAAGCGGGAATTACCGGACGCTCTAAAGAGATGTGTCCCTATCAGGTGATTGATGCAAGGTCTCACTGGTTGGGAGGTTGGCGACAAGCCATGGAGGACAGGGCAGTTAACGCATAACTGACTGTTAATTTAGGGAAGATAACCTCCGCTCAGCGCGGAGGTTTTCACATCAGTGCTTAGAAAGCCGTGGTGTCTTTAAACAAGCCCACTTTCAGGTCAGTCGCGTTATAGATAACATTACCGTCGACCAGCACTTCGCCATCCGCCACACCCATCACCAGTTTACGGTTAATGACGCGTTTAAAGTGAATGCGATAGGTCACTTTCTTCGCGGTTGGCAGAACCTGGCCGGTGAATTTAACTTCGCCCACGCCCAGTGCGCGGCCTTTGCCTTCCGCACCCAGCCAGCCGAGATAAAATCCAACCAGCTGCCACATGGCATCCAGACCGAGGCAGCCAGGCATTACCGGGTCACCAATAAAGTGACAGTCGAAGAACCACAGCTCCGGATTGATATCCAGCTCGGCTTCAACGTAACCTTTACCGTAGTTACCGCCGTCTTCGGTCATTTTAACCACGCGGTCCATCATCAACATATTACCTGATGGCAACGGTGGGCCTCCCGCGCCAAACAGTTCGCCGCGTCCAGAAGCAATCAGGTCTTCTTTCGTATAGGATTCGCGTTTATCTACCATGTTCTTAATAAGCCTTATTTTAGTGAATCACGAAGGTTAGCTAACAGGTGTAAGCTGAACAAGTCCGATCAGCTGTGGTTAAACCAGTTAAGCCAACGCAGCGGCCAGGGACGCTGGCGAGCATCCTGCTGGTTAATTTGTGCAATACGCTCCTGAATTGAGCGTAGCAGACAAGGGGCATTTTCTTTATCCCATTCTACGCCGGTCAGCAGAGATAATGCTTCATCAGCACTGTTGACCGCCCATATATGGAACTGGCCATCACGTACCGCATCAACCACATCCTGCTGCAAACTCAGATGACGTATGTTACTGACGGGAATAATCACGCCCTGTTTACCGTTAAGATTACGCTGACGACAGACCTCAAAGAAGCCTTCGATCTTTTCATTCAGCCCGCCTACCGGCTGCACATTGCCGAACTGATCAACGGAACCGGTGACGGCAATCTGCTGATTTATTGGCTGGACAGCCAGAGCACTGACCAAAGCACACAGTTCAGCCAGCGATGCGCTGTCGCCATCGACTTCCGAGTAAGACTGCTCAAACACCAGTGATGCTGAGAACGGCAGTGGCTGATCGAGCTGCATTTCGGCAATCAGATAGGCCTGCATTATCATCATGCCTTTCGCATGAATATTACCGCCTAATTCAGCTTTACGCTCAACATCAGTGAATTCGCCGTCGCCTGGATGTACGACACAGCTGATACGGGAAGGTTCACCAAAGGGACGCGGATGGCCGGGAAACTCGATGACTGACAGTCCGTTAATCTGACCGATGGCTTCGCCTTCGGTTTCAATCAGAATCTGATCCAGTAAGATTTCATCACGCACGCGCTCAGAGAGATAATTTTCGCGCCATTCACGGGCGCTGAGGGCGGCGATCAGGCTTTCACCGGTCAGCAGCGGTTGCTCGCTGTATAATGCCGCTTCGCGCAGCTGGCGGCCAAGCCATGCCGGACAAAGCGGTACGTTTTCCTGGTCGCCAGTGTAACGTGCCGCTTCGCGCAGTAAAACCGGCCAGAAATCAGCATTGATAGCGGGAAGCGCTAACTGTCTGGCCAGCTGGCTGGTCCACTGGCACCACAGGCTGAGATCGCCTTCATCAGCAATCTGCAAGTTTTCTTCAAACTCACTGTAGATGCACAGCGACGCCAGTTCTGGCTCCATTTCCTGAAAGTCAGCCAGCGCGTCGCGCTCGCCACTCAGTACCAGCCTGAACTGCATTGGCATGGAAGGAATGGAGACCGGCAGTGGACGAGTGTCATCAGGTGATAACCAGTCAAAGCGCTGACGCGTAATAATTTGCTTCAGCCGTAGCCACATTAGCGGTTGAGCCAGCAGGCTGCGCAGCGACAGCACCAGCGTGCCGCCGTTAACGCGGTGTAGCAGTCCTGGCTCTAACGTAATGCTGTTATGATGAAGGCGTACGCAACCGAAGAGCTGTTCTGGCTCAATCCAGTCGGCATAGCTGATTTCGCCACAGGTGGCAAAGCGGTCGTCCGCAATGCGGGCGGCCTGCCAGCTGATCTTTTGTTCATTGACCTGATACACGCCACCGAAAACCTGCTGCTCGTCATCCGTCAGGCTTTGCAATGCCGAGGTCAGTAACGGTAAGTAGTCTGGATTTTCCGCACATTTCACCAGCATCAACGGGAAGGCTGCCGAAGACTGCTGCAGTAAACCTAACGCATTGATTAGACGAGGCTGTACCGCAGACAGGCTGTCAGTATCGTCATCAAATGCCTGGGAAAAAAGAGGCTGGTAGCTGTCTGTATCGGGCTGTAGGGCGCGCCATTCTAGTCGGTTACTGGTCAAAGTTATCGATTTTATCTGAATTGAGGAAAAGCGCGATTATACAAGATTTCAGCCGGTTAAGCACAGAAGAGATGCATTTTGCCCCTGCGAGAAACCTCACCTTGTTCAATCGTATGGTTTTCTCTGCCGCAATGCGGAAAAAAGCTGTTATTCTTAACTTGTTACGTGGTCACGATGAGATCCCGATGAAATATCAGCAACTCGAAAACCTTGAAAGCGGATGGAAATGGACTTACCTGGTAAAGAAACACCGGGAGGGGGAGTTGATCACGCGTTATATCGAAATTAGCGCGGCGCAAGAAGCGGTGGACGCGTTACTGGCGATGGAAAACCGGCCGGTGGAAGTACTGAAGTGGATTGAGTTACATATCAATCCGGCGCTGGATAATCGTATGAAGCAGACGATCCGTGCGCGACGCAAACGCCACTTTAATGCCGAGCATCAACATACCCGTAAAAAGTCGATCGATCTGGAATATCTGGTCTGGCAGCGGTTGGCGGGACTGGCACAGCGGCGTCACTGCACGCTGTCAGAAACCATTGTTCAGCTGATCGAAGATGCCGAGCGTAAAGAGAAATACGCCGATCAGATGACCTCATTGAAGCAAGGACTGAAAGATATGCTGGGTAAACCGGAAGAGTAAGCCTCATTTTTTTCAGCTTCGACAGAAAATAAAAAACCCCGCCTTGGCGGGGTTTTTAATCACGAAGATAACTTAAGCCTGTGGCTGAGTTACAACGTCTTTGATGCCTTTAACTTCGATTTCTACACGACGGTCTGGCGCCAGGCAGTCGATCAGGGCATTACGGCCTTTCACGCTGTCACAGGTGTTGCCAGTAACTGGGTTAGATTTACCCTCGCCACGTGCAGAGATTTTGTCAGCCGGGATACCTTTAGAGACCAGGTAATCAACCACGGACTGAGCACGTTTCTCAGACAGCTTCTGGTTGTACTGCTCAGAACCGATGCGGTCGGTGTAACCCAGAACCAGTACGGAACCGTCTTTAGGATCCATAGAGCTCAGCTGGGTGTACAGCTGATCCAGAGCCTGCTGACCTTCTGGCTTCAGAGTAGATTTGTTGAAGGTGAACAGAACGTCAGACTTCAGGGTGAAACGCTTGGTTTCTACAACCGGAGCTGGTGCTGGAGCTGGTGCTGGTGCTGGTGCAGCAACATCGTCCTGACCGAAACGGTAAGAAACACCCACGCTCAGCATGGAGTTGTCTGGACGCGCGCCAACGGTGCTTGCGTCACCGATGTTGTTAACCCACTGGTAGTCCAGACGGGTAGCCCAGTTTTTGGTCAGCGCATACTCAACACCAACAGCTGCCAGCGGGGAAACGCCGGTGTCGTGATCGCTGATGCGAACGCCGTTGTTGTTCTGAGTAGAATCAGCACGCCAAACCATACCACCCAGACGGGTGTAGATGTCCAGATCGTCAGCAATTGGGTAGCTTAACTTAGCTGCCAGCTGAACGCCCTGAGCCTTGAAAGCGCCGTTTACTTTGTCGCCTTTGTTAGGCATGCGGCCCAGCCAGTCATAGCCCAGCTCGAAGCCCAGATATGGATTAGCCTGATAACCCACGAATGCACCAGCACCAAGCTGGTTTTCATGAGATGGACCATCGTTATCTACATAACCGTTACCGTAGTAACCTTTGTCGTGGTACTGAGACCAGCCCAGTTTAGCACCGGTGTACCAGGTGTCATCTTTCGGAGCGGCCTGCGCTACGGTAGCGAAGCCAGCCAGTGCCACTGCAATTGCGATAGCTGTCTTTTTCATTTTTGCGCCTCGTTATCATCCAAATAGGCAATGAGCTTTAAATTAAGCCCTTGGTTTAATCCTTCGCCGGGTTATCAAGCTCGATTATTACTCTACCGAAAAACGGAGGTTATTGAGCACCCTGGCGAGATAAAGTCTACAACGTACCAGCAAACTTACAAGTAGGATGTGATGGCGCGCAGTAAAAAAACAGTGTTTCATACATAAAATTTAACATTTTAAGGGCTATTTTATGCATTAAATCTGGGAACTTTTTGCGGCTAAACCTTTGCGCAGCCGCGCCAGAGCAGAATCAGTGTGTTATGAAGAAGTAATTGTAAAAAAATCCTGGGATAAATCTTATTTTTACTTAATGATACAAAGTAGAGTGAATTTTTAGCCCACTTTCTGGTCTGGCGGAGGACGAAACGCAAAACTGAGGTCGCATAATCAGACCCAAAGCCTGGCCAATTGCTGCTGCTTCATCCAGCCGACGACGATCGTCGCTGTCGATATCTTCCGGTAACCATCCCAACACAACGCTGTAATTTCCCGTCTGCAACGCTTTAATCATTGCGTCTACGGTGCTGATTTGTCCGGCCTGTGGAATCTGCATCACTTTATCCAGTGGTAAACCCGACTGCTGCAACCAGCGACGGCTTAATTTTTGTGGCGGCGTCAGCCACAACTGCCAGCGAGATTGCGTTCCCAGCTGCTGAAGCAGCGGTAATAACAGCATTTGCGTCATGCCTGGTTGATCTTCACTGTAAGTCAGTTCACTGATACATCCACCTGAAACCGACGGCACAGAGGGCGTGTGACGGGAAGGATGAATCACAGCATTAGCAGATTGAGTTTTCAGCAGATGAGTACGCATATTTTGTTCGCTCGCAGTGTTACTGTATGGATATACAGTAACTAGCTTGTGGATAAAGATCAACCTCAATTTCTGAAAACATCTCGCAGATTAAAATGAAAACGAGATGCAAATGGATTTAATGATTGAACCTGTTACGCGAATTGAATATTTTCTAATTTCATGTAAAAGAACGTTTTTTTGCATTCTCACCCGCATGCTAAAGGAGATTTGCATGAATAACTCTAAACAAAGGATTGAGCAGTCCAAACGTTATCTTTCCTCACTGGGCAAAATTGATACGCGTACGCAATTCGGCGGATACAGCCTCGCGGTAGAGAAAATTGTCTTCGCCGTGGTGGCGGAAGGGGAGCTGTATCTGCGCGCTTGTGAGCAGATTCAGCCCTATATCGGAGCAGGCCGTATGCCGCCGCTGGTGTTTCAGAAGCGTGGAATGCCAGTGGCACTGAACTATTTTCGCGTCGATGATGCGATGTGGGAACAACCCGAAACGCTGTTGGCACTTTCACGATGGTCTCTGAGGCGGGCACAGCAACAATGTCTCGATAAGATGGCTAATCCACGGGTAAAAGATCTGCCGAATATGGGGCTACGGCTGGAGATGATGCTGCGTGAAGTGGGCATTTGCTCGGTGCAAAGCCTGCGGGCAGAGGGATCGAAGCAGTGCTGGTTAAAGCTGAAAGCGGCGCATAAAAATATCGGTTTAAGTATTTTGTTCGCGCTGGAGGGAGCAATATCAGGACGGCATCAGGCAGCGCTGTCTGATGCCGTCACGCAAGAGCTTCGTGACTGGTTCGATTGCCTGAGTCTTTGTTCTCAGGCTGAAAAGTAAGGCTAGAGCGAGTGAGAGATCTGCTTTTTCAATGCAGCGATCTCCGGTAAAAGAGCCACCAGTAAACCCAGTTGTTGTAGAACCAGTGGCTCTTTGGTTTCAGGCGCAGGCTTAATTTCTGCCATTCTTTTGCTCAGATTCTCCAGCATCTCTCTGGCCTGCTGCTCGTCAACCGTATCGACCTGCATTACGCCTTCTGCATAGCAGACGGCATCATCCAGCAGCTGCAGCATAGCGGAACGGGTAATTTTTTCCCGATGCGCGCCCAGTGCAGAAATATAGCTGAGAAACGAGTGATTGAGATAGAGCAGGCGAAATGCCGCCTCCAGCAGTGCCGGATTGCGGTTCGACTCCGTTGACATATTGGAGACCACGGAGGCCAGTTCAGCATCACTGTTATGTGCGTCACGGCGTGCAATACGGTAATCAAGGCGATTATCTTTGCCCTGATGATACTGCACTAAAATCGCGTCGAGATAGCGGCAGTTGGCATTCAGAGTGCGATCGGTTACCGCGGGTAAACGACGAAATTTCCAGTCAGGCCAGATATAGCTCACCGCCAGCCAGGCAATACCACAACCGAGTAAGGTATCGACAATGCGGGGTACCGCCACCTCAAAGCCTTCACCGAGCAGGTTAAAGCACAGCAGCACCAGCAGGGTGATAAACAGTGTGGCATGGGCATAACGGATATTACGAAAGGCAAAAAACAGCACGCCGGTCAGCACTATCAGCATCAGCTGTCCGTCTGTTGAAGGAACCAGCCACAGCATTGGCAGGCCGACGGCAATCCCGGCCAGCGTACCAAATATACGTAATGCCAGGCGTCGGCGGGTGGCGTTGTAGTTAGGCTGGCAGACAAACAGACTGGTTAACAGTATCCAGTAACCATGCTGCAGCCCGGTTATCTGGATAAAGGCATAGCCAACACAAAGCACCAGCGACATTCTGACCGCATGCCGAAACAACGCCGATTCAGGCGTCAGATGGCGGCTGATACGCAGGCGAATATCGCTCCAGCCGGTTAGTCCTTCACTCGACAGATTATTATCATGCGTGGCGTGAGCCAGCTCCAGTGCCTGCTCTGACTCAATCGTCGCCAGCTGTGCATCGATGGCCTTTAAGTTATGCAGCAGATAGTGCATTGCTTTAGTGGTGCCGGATTCCGGTTGAGCGGCGCGCAGCCGATCCAGCGCGGCTTGCAGATGAACAAAAGCGGATTCGAAACGGCTATTATGCTGATAGGATTCACGCATCAGAATAGAATGCGCCAGTTGCTGGCATGCCTTTGCCTGCATGTTCAGCAGCCGCTGAAAACGAAACAGGATCTCGCTGTAGCGGTACTCTTTACGTAACTGATGATATTGCACGTGTGAAGAGCTGGCGCGCTCGTGAATATCCTGCGCAACAAAATAGTAATGCAGCGTGCGGCGGGTGCTGCGCTGGCCTCGATCGCCACGCAAACGCGTCTGAATCGAACTTTTGGTCTGATTAAGCACCGCCACCAGCTGACTGTTGGCCATCGCCACTTCAATCAGCGGCGCATCGTCGTTCTCTTCAATATCAGGATCAAACAGGTTTGCCTTGGCTTCAAGATAATGTGCCAGCTGGCTGAAGCTGCGCGCCAGGTTTTCCTGCAGCGGCCGGATGGGAAACAGTAGATGTCCGGTCAGCGTTAGCAGATTGTACCAGACCGCCCCAACCAGCAGCAGCATCGGCTGCTGATACCACTGAGGGAACAGGCCAATTCCCAGCATGGTATAGATAGCGATCAGCAGCGCACCGAAGGCGATGGTCGCATAGCGTTGACCCAGCGCCCCCAGCAGGATAAAGCCGCAGGCCGACAGCGCCAGCCCGACAATAAACAGCCAGGGGTGAGGAAACAGCAGTTCGACCGATACCGAGGCAATGCAGAAGCAGACCAGCGTTATCAACAGATTTCGTAAGCGCCCGCTCAAACGGTCGTCGAGATCGGCCAAAGCCGCAGCCACCACGCCAAGCGTCAGTGGAATCGTCCAGATGATTTGATCTAACCACCATGGCACCGCGGCTGCACCGGTCAGCGCCAGCAAAATACGAAGGTTATACAGCCATGCACTGCTCAGGGCGTAGCGGCGCAGGCGTGGCTTAAGGGCTGGAATCACACGCTACCTGCTTAGTTAAAACGACGACGGGCATTGGCTTCCCGCGCTGCCTGCGCCACTTCAACCGGCACGACACGGCGACCCACCGGCCACAAAGCGATAGCCGCAATTTTGAAGTTTGCGATGCCCACCGGAATGCCGATAAGGGTAATACACTGGATAATCCCCACCGAGATATGGCACAGGCACAGCCACCAGCCGAAAAAGATAAACCACAGGATATTTAACAGCGTGCCGCCTGAATTCATCAGCGCGTTTTTTTTATCGGGATTCAGCGTATCCACATGTACCGCTTCATTGCCATAGGGCAACAGCGACAGTTTAGTGATTTCCCAGCAGGAGCGGGTTAGCGGCAGGGTGAAAATAAAAATGATGCTCACCACTGTCGCGGTCAGCCAGGACAACGTGGTAAAAAAACCACCTAAAACAAAGTTGAGTATATTGAGTACGGTACGCATAAATAGTCAGCCCTTAAACAGTGCGCGGGTTCACAATCAGATAATTGGCTGATTGTAACGTGTTTTAACGGTGGAGCGGTAAACTCCTGCCAGTTAAACTGCGTAACAGACACGAAAACCGCGACATGGTCAATCTGAATGGAACTTAAATCTACGTCGCTGGGTAAACACCTGGCGCAACATCCTTACAATCGGGTGCGGCTGCTGGCAGCAGGCGTCGAAGTCAGCGGTGAAAAGCATGAATATCTGATCCCTTTTAATCAGTTGCTTGCGATACAGTGCAAGCGCGGTCTGGTGTGGGGAGAGCTGGAATTTAGCCTGCCGGAAAATCAGGTGGTGCGCCTGCACGGCACTGAATGGCAGGAAACGCAGCGCTTTTATCACTATCTGAATAAAGCATGGCAGAGCTGGAGCGCTGAAATGAGCGAGGTCAGCGCGCAGGTGTTGCAGGAAGTGGTTGATACCCTGCAACGTTTTGAACAGCAGGATAAGTGGCTTAAACGCAATGAGCTTGGCGAACGGCGTCAGAGCATTGAGAAAGCTTTTGCTGCGCTGCCACTGCCGGTTGAACGGCTGAACGAATTTATTAACTGCCGCGAGCTTTATCAGTATTGTCTGCAGTGGTTGCAGCATGGCGAACAACAGCTGGCAAAACGCAACGCTGACTGGACCCGCCGCATGCTGAAACAGTATGCCGGTTTCTTTGACAGCGTTGAGAGCTCGCCGCTGAATGATTCCCAGGCGCGCGCGGTGGTTAACGGTGAGGATGCTCTGCTGGTGCTGGCCGGTGCCGGCAGTGGCAAAACCTCGGTGCTGGTAGCGCGTGCCGGATGGTTGCTAATGCGTAAGCAGGCGACACCGCAGCAAATCCTGCTGCTGGCCTTTGGTCGTCAGGCCGCGGATGAGATGAACCAACGTATTCAGTCGCGGCTGGAGGTTGACGATATTCAGGCGCGCACTTTCCACGCGCTGGCGCTGCATATTATCCAGCAGGGCAGCAATAAATCACCGGCAATCAGTAAACTGGAGTCGGACAGCAATTACCGACGCAAATTACTGATTGATACCTGGCGTCAGCAGTGTAGCGAGAAAAAAGCCTATGCTAATGGCTGGCGGCAATGGCTCGGTGATGAGCTGGAGTGGGATATTGAAAAAGAGGCGTTCTGGAAAAATGAACGGCTCGCACAGCGGCTGGCCAGTCGACTGGAGCGCTGGCTGGGATTAATGCGGATGCACGGCGGCGCGCAGGCAGCAATGATAGCGTCGGCACCAGAAGAGGTGCGTGAGCTGTTCGGCAAACGCGTTAAGTTAATGGCACCGCTGCTAAAAGCGTGGAAGAGTGCGCTGAAAGAAGAGGGCGCGGTGGACTTCTCCGGCCTGATTCATCAGGCGGTGAATATTCTGGAGAAAGGGCGTTTTATCAGCCCGTGGAAGCACATTTTGGTTGATGAATTCCAGGATATCTCTCCGCAGCGAGCCGCGCTGCTGGTGGCGTTGCGCAAGCAGAATAAGCAAACCTCGCTGTTTGCCGTCGGCGACGACTGGCAGGCCATTTATCGATTTAGCGGCGCGGAAATGACGCTGACCACCGCCTTCCATCACCATTTTGGTGAGGGCGATCGCTGCGTGCTGGATACGACCTACCGCTTTAACGACCGAATTGGTGAAATTGCCAATCGGTTTGTGCAGGAAAATCCGCATCAGCTGCAAAAGCCTTTAAACAGTCTCAGCAAGGGGAATAAAAAATCGATCTCTTTGTTGCCGGACGATCAGCTGGAAGCGTTACTGAATAAGATCAGCGGTTACGCTAAACCAGAGGAGCGGGTGCTGCTGTTGGCGCGTTATCACCATTTGCGACCTGAGATGCTGGAAAAGGCGAAAACCCGCTGGCCGAAGCTAAAACTGGACTTTATGACCATTCATGCCAGTAAGGGACAACAGGCTGATTTTGTTATTATTCTTGGGCTACAGCAGGGTAAAGATGGTTTTCCTGCGGCGGCGCGTGAATCGGTGATGGAGCAGGGGTTATTACCACAGCCGGAGGATTTTCCGGACGCAGAAGAGCGGCGGCTGGCCTATGTGGCGATTACCCGGGCAAAGCAGCAGGTATGGATGCTATACGACCGTCAGCAACCCTCTGATTTTGTCGAGCAGTTTAAGCGGCTGGGCGTTCCACTCTTACGTAAGCCCTGAACGGCCAGCGAATACTGGCCGCTGAGAATTACTGTAAGCGCTGTTGCAGATAGCGTTGATAATCCGGGATCAGGATCTCCACCGGCTGTGAAAACAGCGGTGAATGGATAATAAAATCAGCGGTCGAGCGGTTGGTCGCAACCGGAATGTTCCAGACGGTGGCAAGGCGCAGTAGCGCCTTCACATCGGGATCGTGTGGTACGGCATTCAGCGGATCCCAGAAGAAAATCAGCAAATCAATTTTCCCTTCCGAAATTAATGCGCCAACCTGCTGATCGCCGCCCATCGGGCCACTCAGCATGGCGTTAACATCCAGGCCAGTCTCGCGCTGAATAAGATTGCCGGTGGTACCAGTAGCGTAAAGCGTGTGGTTACCTAATACCGCTTTATGGGTGCTGACCCACTGCAGTAACGACGATTTACAATGGTCGTGTGCAACTAAAGCAATATGTTTAAATTCGGGAAGAGTACGGCTGGTTTGCTCCATTAATACATCCTGGTTTGGCGTCGAGTGATGAAAATGAGGGCGTAGAGTTTTCTTGTCAGCATCAGGAAGTTTAACGCTGCTGCAGGTAAAACATCAACTTGCCCGTAATGCATTCATCCACAGAACCAGACGTTGTCGGGTGGCAGAGTCAACCTGATGAAACCACAGATTAAGCAGGCGCTGCGTCGCGGTGTCGTTAACCGCCAGATCGGCAGGCATAAACTGTGTAATGCTGGTGGTTGCTTGCGGCTGGGCAAAACGCGGAACCGAAGCCACCTGGCCATTGCGGTTATAGGTAATCATCGCCTGTTCAAGATCGCTGTTACCGGTGGTAAGCAGGCGATCGCGCCGGCTGGCAATCTCATGGCCCTGTTCATCGACCAGTTGGAAGTCAGCGTTTTTATCGAAACGCCGCCTGTCGTGCAGCGTTTGCAGTGCAGGCAGCCGAATAGTCACGGATTTTGCCTGCGCGTTAAAGCTGACGATCAGCGGAACCGAAACGTACTCTCTGGCGCTATGATGACGATCTTTATCCAGCGTTTTTTGCACGCGGAACAGGAACTGGTGTTCGCCACGTTCCAGTTCTAACCCTTCAGCACCTTTAAGCAGTGAACCGGAGATTTTACGTCCATCCAATACCAGCAGGTCAATTTCGGGTGCCAGCTTCAGCGTGGTTGCATTGCAGGATGCAACAACCAGCAGGGCTATTAAACCTGACAGCACCAGACGCAGTTTCATCTTTACTCCAGAGCACAAGAGGGCCGCAAAAAACGCGATGAATGTATCAAATTCTTACATTATGGCAGCATATTAACATTTAAACATATTTATTCGTGCTATTAATCCTAAAACCGCATCCTGCCATGTGGATCTCTTCTTCCGACCACAAATAACCTAAAATGTTTGCATTCATCGCATAAGGAGTAGGGTATGAACGATCAAACTATTGCTGAAATACTGACCACCACGAAAAGCATTGCGCTGGTGGGCGCCAGCGACAATCCGGCTCGTCCGAGCTATGAAGTGATGGCCTACTTGTTATCTCAGGGCTATCAGGTGATTCCTGTCAGCCCGAAACTGGCGGGCCAGACGTTACTTGGCCAGCAGGTGTACGGTTCGCTGGGGGATATTCCTCATCCGATCGATATGGTTGATGTGTTCCGTAATGCAGAAGCGGCGTGGGGCGTTGCGCAGGAAGCGATTGCCATTGGTGCCAAAACTCTGTGGTTACAAATTGGCGTCATTAACGAGCAGGCGGCGGTGCTGGCGGGTGAAGCGGGGCTGCGGGTGGTGATGGATCGTTGCCCGAGAATTGAAATACCACGATTGGGCCTTGAGAGGGCATAATAAAAACCCCGCGTGAGCGGGGCTATATTAATGGCGCAAATGAGGAGTCTTCAGCCTTAAGCGGAGAGACGCCGCCAGTTCATCCAGCGAGGGATGTTCCGGATGTTCGCCTTGCATTTCCCAACATAAATGCGACTCTGCAAGATAGGTATGTACCGTTTCGCCGTCATCATCTTCCATCACCACATGATACCAGGGTGCTGCACGCAGCTGTTCATTTTCAGCTGCTGCTTCGACATCCGGTTCATCTAATGAGTATTCTGCATCGACATCCACTATCACACCCAGAAAGCCCAGCATCGTATGCCGGACCTGCTGACCGATACCAAATTTACTGGCAATCATCGTGACCTCCTCAGAAACATGCCCTGACTCTGATATGGGGTCAGGGACGTTGTTTTCAAGTCACAGCACGCGGCAGGCAAATCCTTTCAGGTACATTCCTTCCGGATAGCTGGCAATCACGGGATGGTCAGCCGCCTGACGGAACTGCTCAATAAATTGTACATCACGATGTGCATCAAGCGCGGCATCAGCGATAATTTTCTGAAATAAATCAGTCGCCATCAACCCGGAACAGGAGAAGGTCAGCAGCATGCCATTCGGATTTAACAGCTGCATTGCCAGCATATTAATATCTTTATAACCGCGGCAGGCACCCGCCAGCTGATTTTTATTTTCGACGAATTTTGGTGGATCCATTACGATCAGATCGAATTTCTCACCGCTGTCGCGATAGCTGCGCAGCAGCTTGAAGACGTCATCACGCAGGAATTGTGCTTTGGAAACGTCAAGGCCATTCAGTTCGACATTCTGTTTCGCCACATCAAGCGCCGCCTGAGAGCTATCCACGCTGATCACTTCGGTGCAGCCGCCCATTAAGGCGGAAACTGCGAAGCCGCCGGTGTAAGAGAAGCAGTTAAGCACCCGGCGATCTTTGGCATAGCGACGCGTTGCCAGTCGGCTGTCGCGTTGATCAAGATAATAGCCGGTTTTATGGCCAGTCTGAATATCAACCAGCAGCTTCATTCCGTGCTCGGTAATCGGCAGCAGTGGCGGTGGCAGGTCGCCGCAGACCACGCCTTGCGTCAGCTCCAGCCCCTCTTTTTTACGCACTGAAACGTCGGAGCGATCGTAGATGGCACACTCCGGATAACACTGCGTCAGGGCTGAAATCAGCGCCGCACGCTGATACTCGGCGCCTGCCGATAACAACTGCAGCACGAGAAAGTTACCGAAACGGTCAATGGTGACACCCGGCATACCGTCAGATTCACCGGCAATCAGGCGGTAGCTGTCGAGATCATCACGCTCTGCCAGCCAGTCACGCAGCGACTGAGCCGCCTGCAAACGACGAACAAAGAAGTCGATATCAATCGACTCATCCTGCTGCCAGCTCCAGACGCGCGCGCGAATCTGTGACTGCGGTGAGTAGGCTGCACGTGCCAGCCATTTGCCCTGGCTGTCACAGACATCAATGGTTTCACCACTGCTGGCTTTGCCTTCCATACGCGCCACGGCGCCGGAGAACACCCATGGATGACGACGTAACAGGGACTTTTCGCGGCCCTTGGCGAGAATCAAACGAACGCTCATATTTTGCTATGCTTATTTACGGAAAAATTTGCGCCATTGTCGGGTGCTGACCGGCAAATTGCAATTATCCTGATTCACAGGGGGAGATAATGGCAGAAGTATGCAGCAAAATTTGGGTGCATGGCAGGGTTCAGGGCGTGGGATTTCGTTACAACACGCAAAGTGAGGCGAAAAAGCTCGGCCTGAATGGCTATGCGCGTAATCTCGATGATGGCAGCGTAGAAGTAATGGCCTGCGGTGAGGCGCAGCAGGTGGAGGCGCTGCTGGCATGGTTGAGAGCCGGCGGGCCTCGAAGTGCGCGGGTGGATAAAGTGCTGGTGGAACCGCATCAGCCTTCAGCGCTGCCAAACGGTTTTACCACCGGCTAACTCAGAGACATTTCACCGGTTTAGGCAGGCCAGCGATTTTGGTTGCCTGCTTTGCCGGTCCATCCGGAAACAGACGGAACAGATAACGGCTGTTGCCTTTCTCTTCCCCGAACTTTTGCGCGACGGCTTTTACCAGCATCCGCACGGCTGGAGAGGTATTAAACTCGAGATAAAACTCGCGGACGAACCGCACCACTTCCCAGTGCGCTTCACTCATCTCAATCGACTCTTCTGTAGCAATATGCAGCGCCAGCGCTTCATTCCAGTCGCTAATCTTTTTCAGATATCCCTGCGCGTCGCGTTCAATCTCTTTGCCTTCAAATAACACGTTTCTGCCTCGTTCTTCGGTTACGGCGCGCAGTTTAGCAAACTTTCCTTCAGCAAAAAATAAAGCCCCGCAAGCGGGGCTTTAAATGTTCATCTGTGAAGCTTAGTTACTGCGGGCGAAGCCGAGAATGCTCAACAGGCTGATAAAGATGTTATACAGCGAGACATACAGGGTGACGGTTGCGCGAATGTAATTGGTTTCGCCACCGTGGATGATATTGCTGGTTTCATACAGGATGGCACCTGCAGAGAACAGAATAAACATCGCGCTAATCGCCAGATGCAGCGCCGGAATCTGCAGGAACAGGTTAGCGACTACTGCAACCAGCAGCACCACAAAGCCTGCCATCATCATGCCGCCAAGGAATGACATATCCTTGCGCGTGGTCAGCACGTAAGCTGAGCAGCAGAAGAATACCAATGCCGTACCGCCGAGTGCCAGCGCGATAACGTCGCCCATTCCGGCACTGAGGAAACTGTTAAGAATCGGGCCGAGGCAGTAACCAAGGAAACCGGTAAAAGCAAAGGCGGCCAGTATACCCGCCGGGCTGTTTGCCAGTTTATGGGTCAAAAACATCAGGCCGTAGAAGCCGACCAGCATCAGGATTAAACCTGGCGAAGGCAGGGCAAACACGGTGCTGGCCGTAGCGGTAATGGCTGAGAAGGTCAGCGTCAGGCCCAGCAGGAAATAGGTATTGCGCAGCACTTTATTGGTGCTGATAAGCGAGCTTTCGCGTGTGGAACTAACGATGCGATCCATAAAGCGCCTCTCCTGAGATCATTATATAGCGACGACAATAAGCAAGCAGGATAAATAAAGGAAGGCGTTTTACCCTTCTTTACGCGTTAAACTGCTGATAATCCGCGCGTGATGGCGATAAATACAACAAAAAAACCAGAGTTGATGATTTTTCAGGCGAACGAATCAAAACGCGCTTTACAAGCATCAGGCAGATGTTTATAGTGCGCCTCATTGCGGAGGGGTGGCCGAGTGGCTGAAGGCACCGGTCTTGAAAACCGGCGACGGGAAACCGTTCGAGAGTTCGAATCTCTCCTCCTCCGCCATCAAATTTAACGGGTCAGCGAAAGCTGGCCCGTTTTGCTTTATGCCTCAGAATACCTCTACGATTGCTTCTGCCAGCTGCACTGCTGTCTCTCACTATTACAGCGTGAGCCCTTCTGTTTTATTCTTTATTATTTCATATTGGCGTTTGTGGCTCACTGCAGATTTGCGCCAACCAATTTCCTGCATGGCGGCGCGATAAAACGCCGGGTCTGCGAACAAACTGCGGGTTAAAAAGGCTTTTTTTTCAGCATAACGACTTAAAAGACAAGCAATTAGCACATATTTTAGGCGGTCAGTAGCGTTAGTGCTAATTGCCTGTTGCTCTCGAACAATCAACCCATTACACTGCTACGCATCCTGAAGAGCTAAGCAGTATTTAACAGCGTTTCAGGTGGCTTTAGAAATAGAGTCTGCGGAGGGGTGGCCGAGTGGCTGAAGGCACCGGTCTTGAAAACCGGCGACGGGAAACCGTTCGAGAGTTCGAATCTCTCCTCCTCCGCCATCTTTATTTCCACTCGGTTTTATCTTCGAACATTCCTGTTCAACTTCCTCCTCAATATTTTACTTTTCACTCCAGCTGTACCGATGTTCTTTTCCGTTCTCTCAGTTATCAATCCTTTGAACAACGTTCTGTTATCAGACCGGTAATCATGCGTTCACCTTCGGCATTAAACATAAGACACTGGCTGGCATGACTCACGGACTGCAACGTTTCAGCGTCTGCTCATCTCTTCTGAAAACATTCTGTTGCTTTTCAGTCTGCTGGTGGCACTAAACCGCAGGTGACAGAGTCTGCTATATTGCTAACACTGTACGCGACTTAAACGTCCGGGGCTTTTCGTCACAGGGCAGGTTATGATGTGTCGATATTTTGCTGTCTGAGTATTGGCAGCGTGTTGGATAGCCAGGATGTTTACCATCTGAATCAATGGAATAAGCACAATGATCAAAAAATACACTCTCTGCGCGTTATCTGTTCTGGCCGCACTTCCGTTAGGATTTTCTGCTCAGGCAGCGGAAGGTGATCTGCAGTTACAACAAGTATTAATGATGAGTCGCCATAACCTGCGCGCCCCGCTGGCGGATAATGGCAGCGTGTTAGAGCAATCGACCAAAAAATCCTGGCCGCAATGGGATGTGCCTGGCGGTCAGCTCACCACTAAAGGTGGCGTGCTTGAAGTTTATATGGGTCACTATACCCGTGAATGGCTGGCACAGCAGGGGCTGGTAAAAACCGGCGAGTGTCCTTCTTCTGACGATGTATTTGCTTACGCCAACAGTTTACAGCGCACCGTGGCTACCGCGCAGTTCTTTATCAATGGCGCATTCCCGGGTTGTGATATTGCCATCACTCACCAGGATGAGATGGGCAGCATGGATCCGATCTTTAATCCGGTGATCACTGACGGCAGCGAAGAGTTTAATAAGCAAGCGCTGACCGCGATGAACGCGGCGGCTGAAAAACTGAGCCTGAAGCCGGCGTTTCAGCGGCTGGAAAAAATTATCGATTACAAAAATGCTCCGGCTTGTGACGATAAAAAACAGTGCTCGCTGAGCAGTGAAAATCAAAATAAATTTAAAGCCAACAGCGGTGAAGAGCCTGGCGTTTCGGGTCCGCTGAAAGTGGGCAATTCGCTGGTTGATGCGTTTACACTGCAATATTACGAAGGCTTGCCAATGGAGCAGGTGGCCTGGGGCCAGATTAAAACCGCAGAACAGTGGAAAGAGCTGTCAGCGATTAAAAATGGCTATCAGGATGCGCTGTTTACCTCCCCGGAAGTGGCGCGTAATGTCGCTGCGCCGCTGGTGGATTATATCCGTAGCCAGCTAATCGATCAGGATAAAGCTACTGCGCCAAAAGTTACGCTGATGGTGGGCCATGATTCCAATATCGCTTCGCTGCTGACCGCACTGGACTTCAAACCTTACGAATTACCGGGCCAGAATGAGCGCACGCCAATCGGTGGCCAGATTGTCTTTGAGCGCTGGCACGACAGCAAGAACGATAAAGACCTGGTAAAAGTTGAGTACGTTTATCAGAGTTCCGAGCAGTTACGCGACGCTGAACCCCTCACGCTGAAAAATCCGCCGAAGCGCGTCACACTTCAGATGCAGGGTTGTGAAACCGATGCTAACGGTTTCTGCTCATGGGATCAGTTTACTCAGGTGCTGAATACCGCAGTGCAGGGCACGGCATTGCAACAGGCAGCGCCAGCGGCAAAACCGGCTGAACAGCCAGCGGCTGATACTGCTCAAGCGGATGCGGATAAAGCAGCAGCTGAAAAGGCAGCAGCAGAAAAAGCTGCAGCAGAAAAAGCAGCAGCTGAGAAGGTAGCAGCAGCTGAGAAGGCGGCGACAGAGAAAGCCGCTGCCGACAAAGCAGCTGCAGAGAAGATAGCGGCAGAGAAAGCGGCAAAAGCGAAAGCCGCGGCTGAGAAAGAAGCTGCCGATAAAGCCGCTGCTGCACAGGCTGCCGCAGATAAGTCTGCGCAGCCAAAGCAGGCTGAACAGCAGGATGATAAAGCGGCTGGCGAAACGCCAAAAGCGCAGTAATGTTGAAAAAACAGGGGAGCCGCTTCCGGCTCCCCTGATGTTAACTGCCGACAGAAGCAGCGAGAACGCCGCTCTTAAGCAATATCGGCTTGAGGTGTATTACGATTTCGCCACCACAACCAGCTTCTGGTTAACAAACTCTTTAATACCCAGATCGGACAGTTCGCGACCATAACCGGAACGTTTAACCCCACCGAATGGCAGTTCTGCGGCAGTATCCGTCAGAGAATTGATGTAAACCATGCCGGTTTCAATACGCGAAGCCAGCTTTTTACCGCGTTCGATATCAGTGGTAAACACCGATCCGCCCAGCCCATAGTGCGAATCGTTGGCCAGTTCCACCACTTCATCGTCATCCTTCACCACGTAAACCTGCGCCACCGGGCCAAAGAACTCTTCAAAGTAGGCCGGGTTGCTGCGCGCGATATCAGTAAGAATAGTGGGCTGATAGAAGCAGCCATCACCCTCCACCGCGTTACCGCCATAATGCAGTTTGGCACCGTTTTCCACTGCCGCTTTCACCTGCTTGGCCAGGCTGTCGCGCGCACCTTCGGAAGAGAGGGGACCAAGGGTAGTGCTCTCATCCAGTGGATCGCCAATTTTCACCGCTTTAAACGCTGCGGTAAATTTCTCCAGGAAGCGATCGGCCACTTTCTGCTGCACAATAAAACGTTTCGCCGCAGTACAGACCTGACCGGCATTGTTCAGTCGCGCCTGGGCACCTTGCTTCACTGCTTCATCAAGATCGCAGTCATCCAGCACCACGAATACGTCGTTACCGCCCAGTTCAAGCGTGGACTTTTTCAGATATTTCGCTGCCTGTGAAGCGACAATGCTACCGGCTTTTTCTGAACCGGTCAGCGCTGCACCCTGAATACGATCATCGGCGATCAGATCGGCAACCTGGTCGTTAGAGATAAACATATTGGTCCACGCGCCTTCTGGTGCACCCGCTTCGCGTACCAACTGTTCAAAAATGCTGGCACAGTGCGGCACGATACTGGCATGCTTTGCCAGCACCGGATTACCGGCCGCCAGATTGGGTGCCAGCACGCGCATCAGCTGGTAGTAAGGGAAGTTCCAGGGTTCGACCGCCATCAGTACGCCAATTGGATGGTTCTCCACCCAGGCTTCACCCAGTTCGGTTGGGTAGCGGGTAGGCTGCAGAAATCGCTCGGCGTTTTCTGCGTAGTAGCGGGCGATTTGCGCGCACAGCTGTACTTCGCCGCGACTCTGGCCAATCAGTTTACCCATTTCAACGCTGGCAATTTTTGCCAGTTCATCGACGCGGCTGTCAATAATTTCGGCAAGTTTTTTCAGCACTTGCAGACGTGGCTGAATATCGCCTTTACACCAGTCGGACTTATACAGTTTCGCTGCGGTATCCAGCGCCTGCTCGACCTGTTGAGGGTTATGTCCCGGCCATGATTTGATCAGTTTATTATTTGCCGGGTTAATGGTCTGATATGAGGACATTATTCTCTCCATGAGTAAGCTGGTGAATGTTGATTCAAAGAGTGGTTTCCCACATAAATAGCTGACTTCTAGACGTTTTTACGCTCGACAACTTTGTTATCCCACGTCAGCTCATTCTGATCGGTTTTTTCAAAGGCGCGCAGTAGCACTTCGTCGCTGCCTTGTTGTTCCCAAATTTGCTCAGCGAGTTTCTCGTCATATTCGGCCAGTTCGAAAATCGCTTCGGCGATCTCCGGAGAAGTACGACGCAAGTTTGCCCACTCACCTACACGGTGTGCTTTAGATTGTTGCGTAGCCATGATTGCCTCCTGAAGCAGATGTTATCCATTAAGTTTAGTTGCCAGCCCGGCAACGTATTCGCCCTGATAGCGGGCGATAGCCAGTTCTTCTTCGCTTGGCTGGCGCGAGCCGTCGCCACCGGCAAGGGTGGTGGCACCATACGGCGTACCACCGCGTACCTGGCTGATATCAAACAGTTCTTTGGTTCCGTAACCAATAGGCACGATGACCATGCCGTGATGCGCCAGCGTGGTCCAGGTCGAGGTGATGGTGTGTTCCTGGCCGCCGCCAGTGCCGGTAGAGGCAAATACGCTCGCCAGCTTGCCGTAGAGCGCGCCCGAGGCCCAGAGTCCGCCGGTGCGGTCAAGAAAGGTACGCATTTGACCGGCCATGTTGCCGAAGCGGGTCGGCGTACCAAAGATAATCGCATCATAGTGTGACAGTTCTTCGGGCGTAGCTTCCGGTGCAGCCTGCTGGGTTTTACCGCCAACCTGGGCGAAGCGTTCCGCCTCCATGGTTTCAGGCACGCGCTTGACCGTTACCTCGGCACCCGTGACGCTGCTGGCCCCTTCGGCTACCGCATTCGCCATGGTTTCGATATGTCCATACATGGAATAATAAAGCACTAAGATCTTCGCCATTCATTAGCTCCGTGGTGGAAAAGTTACGTTGATACATATCGGGCAATCACCCCAGTATAGAAGAGAATAGGCAGCTTGCCGTGCCAGGCGTACAGCAAGTAACCCGTAAAGAAATGACATCATTTTATCGGGAAAAATTTCATCATTGCGCAGAGGGGCTTAAGTGGAGCCTGCGGGCTAATTGCACTTTTTTAGAATATTGTTTGTTTCCAAATATAAACACTTGCGGTGCGGCAGGGCTGTTTGTCTAAAATTCAGGGTACGGCGGCAGTTCGCTGCCGTACCCTCTTGTTGCATCAGACAGCAGGGTGTAAGCAAGATGATGTCTTAACTAAATCGGAGGTAAGAAATGGCAGAACACCGTGGTGGCTCTGGTAATTTTGCTGAAGACCGTGAAAGAGCATCAGAGGCTGGCCGTAAAGGAGGCAAATGCAGCGGAGGTAATTTCAAAAATGATCCGCAGCGCGCTTCCAAAGCCGGTGAAAAAGGGGGGCGCAGTAGCGGTAAAAAGTAGTTATTCGCTAACTGCACGGTATGTTTTCCCCTTAGCCGCCGGGTGTTGCCCGGCGGTTTAGCTTTCCCCCGCACTTTCCATTGACCTCTCTGCCGGCGCAACGCAAACTAGCGGCCCATTTTTCATCCGGACCCGGCTATGTCGTCGTTTCTCTCGCGCTACAAATTCAATATAAAAATCCAGGAAGCGGTGCTGATGCTGATCACCATGCTGTGGGGTGGCACCTTCCTGGTGGTACATCACGCGATGAACGTCAGCGGGCCATTTTTCTTTGTCGGGCTGCGTTTTGCTACTGCGGCACTGCTGCTGGCACTGTTTTCCTGGAAAACCCTGCGCGGATTGAGCTGGCAGGAGTTCAAAGCCGGCGCCTGGATTGGTCTTGCCATCGCTTGCGGCTATGGCCTGCAAACCTGGGGAATGCAGACCATCTCCAGCAGTAAATCGGCCTTTATCACCGCGATGTATGTACCGCTGGTCCCGCTGCTGCAATGGTTGTTTCTCGGCAGAATGCCGGGCCTGATGTCATGGATTGGTGTGGTGCTGGCTTTTACTGGACTGTTATTACTGGCAGGACCAGAAGGGGATAGCCTGGCGTTCAGCGCCGGTGAAATCGCTACTCTGCTGAGTACGCTGGCGATTGCGGCGGAGATTATTCTGATTAGCGCCTGTGCCGGTAAGGTAGACGTCAGGCGCGTGACGATTGTTCAGCTGGCTGTCGCTTCCGCCTGTGCTTTTATCTTTATGCTGCCGAATGGCGAGTCGGCTCCGGCTTTTTCGCCGTTTCTGCTCTATAGCGCGGTCGGACTGGGGATCGCCAGCGCAGTGATTCAGGTTACCATGAACTGGGCCCAGCGCAGCGTATCGCCAACCCGCGCGACGGTGATTTACGCCGGTGAGCCGGTATGGGCGGGCATTGTCGGACGTATTGCCGGTGAACGATTGCCGGGTATTGCGCTGTTGGGCGGCGCATTAATTGTATTGGGTGTCTTAATCAGTGAGCTAAAGCTGAAGCGTAAGAAAAAGGCGAAGCCGTCAGCTTCGCCTGAACCCGCTGGCGAAAACCGTTAATTTTTTTGCGCGGCAATCTCTGCATCGGTTAATGCCGCCGCGCGCCGGTGACTGAGAAGGGCATTCAGGATTATGGCGCCAAACGTGGCGGTGCCGATGCCGCCCAGCGTAAAACCGGCGATATTCAGCGCAAAATCTCCGGCACCCAGTACCAGCGTCACGGCGACCATAATCAGGTTGCCGTTCTGACTGAGATCGACATTGTTCTGCACCCAGATACGCGCGCCGGATACCGCAATTAGTCCAAATACCACAATCGAAGCACCGCCAATCACCGCCGCTGGGATGGTGTGGATCAGCGCACCAAATTTTGGCGAGAAGCCCAACAGCATGGCAATGATCGCCGCCGCGACAAACACCAGCGTTGAGTAAACTTTGGTGACTGCCATCACGCCAATATTTTCTGCGTAGGTAGTTACGCCGCTGCCGCCAACCGAACCGGACAGCATGGTGGCCAGGCCATCACCGACAAAGGCGCGCCCCATATAAGGATCGAGATTGCGCCCGGTCATCCCGGCCACCGCTTTGAGATGACCGAGGTTTTCAGCTACCAGAATCACCGCCACTGGCGCAATCATCACCATTGCCTGCATGCTGAAGCTGGGCGCGGTAGTTTGCGGCAGGCCAAACCACGGCGCATTCGCCAGCAGGCTCAAGTCCACCGGCTTGCCGAAGCCCATGACATTGGTTAACAGTGCATAGATCGCCCATGCCAGAATCAGGCCCACCAGAATCAGTAAGCGCTGCACCATGCCACGGGTGAATACTGCCACCACGCCAATGCACAGCACCGTCATAACTGCCATCCAGCTGTCGAACATCGAAGCCGAGACGCCACGCACCGCAATCGGTGCCAGATTAAGGCCAATCGCCATCACCACCGCACCGGTCACCACTGGCGGCATCAGACGTTCAATCCAGCGGGTTCCCGCTTTCATCACAACCAGCCCAATCAGCGTATACAGCAAACCACAGGCGATGATGCCGCCGAGCGCGGTGCTCAACGCCGGATTCAGCCCCTGACCGCTGTAGCCGGTGACTGCAATCACCACACCAACGAAAGCGGCACTTGAGCCAAGATAGCTGGGCACCCGGCCACCGGTAATCAGGAAGAACAGTAGCGTGCCAACGCCGGACATCAAAATGGACAGGTTAGGGTCCAGCCCCATCAGCAGCGGCATCAGCACCGTTGCACCGAACATCGCCACCGCATGTTGCAGGCCCATCACGATAGTCTGCCCGGCGGGCAAGGTTTCATCCGGAGCCACCAGCTCATTATTTGCGCTCGCCGTTTTTATGCCATTGAGGAAACCAGGAACTTCGCATTGTATTCTCCTAAGAAGAACTACCGCAGTGACCGTCGGATGACGGCATTAACTGGCTTCCTGCCGCATCAGGTGATGATAGCCACGATCGAAATAGATCAGACCGTGGGTATGGTCGTTGCACACCAGCGCCTGCGCTTCGCAGAACAGAATGTCATGAGTTCCGACGCTGACCACTTGCGTAACTTTGCAGTCAAAAGAGGCGACGGCACCGGCCAGAATGGGCGAGCCGGTCACCAGCGTTGACCATTCCGCCGCGATAAAGCGCTGTTCCATCGGCGTTTTGCCACCGAACAGGCTGGAAAGCGTCTCATGACCCGCCGCCAGCGTGTTAACGCACAGCGTCTGGTTTTGCATAAACACCGGATATACCGAAGCGGAACGGTTAAGGCAAACCAGCAGCGTCGGTGGAGTATCGGTCACGCTGCACACCGCGGACGCGGTAAATCCGGCGCGACCACCTGGGCCGTCGGTGGTAATGATGTTAACCGCCGCACCAAGGCGCGACATGGCATGACGAAACTCCTGTTTTTCCACGCTGGCGGCCGCCAGCGGCAGGGTATGTAGCGACATAATTAGCTCCTTATCCGAGCAGGCAGGCATCATTGAATTCCAGGCGCGGCAGGCGAGCATAAACTTTGCTGCTATCGCCATAGCCGATATTAATCAGCATGTTACTTTTCCAGCCGCTCTCTGCGAAGAAGGCGTTGTCCACTTTGGCGCGATCAAAACCTGACATCGGCCCGGTATCCAGCCCCAGTGCGCGGCAGGCGGCGATCAGATAAGCAGCCTGCAGCGAGCTGTTACGAAAGGCGGTTTCTTCTGCCAGTTCCGCACTGGAGGTAAACCACGAGCGCGCATCGCCATGCGGGAACAGCGTTGGCAGCGCATCGTAAAACTGCGGGTCCCAGGCGACGATAGCGGTCACCGGCGCGCTGAGGGTTTTCTCCAGATTGCCGCTGGAGAGCGAAGGCTTCAGCTTCTCTTTACCTTCCGCGCTGCGCACAAAAAAGAAGCGCGCCGGGCTACAGTTGGCCGAAGTTGGCCCCATCCGTAACAGCTGATAGATCTGCTGTAATTGCGCATCGGTTACCGGCTGGTCCTGCCAGCCATTGTGAGTGCGCGCGGCGGTAAACAGGGTGGCGATTGCTTCGCTATTTAAAGGTTCTGCCATGATGGCTCCATTACCGGTGATTTCACATTGGCCGGACGGGTGTGGTTTAACCAGTCCAGCAGTAAAGTGTTAAAGGCGCTGCTGTCAGTGACGCTCATTGCGTGTCCGCCCCAGCGCATTTTCTTCAGCGTGGCGGCGGGCAGGGCCTGATACAGCGTTTCTGAGCAGGTCCAGGGCACCAGCAGATCGTCCTGGCTGCAAACCAGCAGCACCGGCTGGGTTATTTCACCGGCACGCTGACTAAAATCGGTGCTCATCAGCGCGTGCAGCCGCCGCAGCAAGTTCTCAGTGCCCTGGAAATGCGCGACCTGCAATGAATCTTCCGCTTCAATCCGCGCCTGATTTTCTGACAGCCAGTCCGCGGGATAAAGAAACAGCGGCTGCGCGCGGACAAACGCCTCGACGCCGACATTCAGCAGCAGATCCTGGCGTACCTGAAAACAGCGCCGGGTGTGGGCATCCAGACTCAGCCAGCCATTCACCACGACGACCCGCGACACCCGTTCAGGGTAATCCAGCGCCAGTTGCAGACCGATCATGCCGCCCAGCGCATGACCAATCACATCAAACTGCCGGATGTGGTGCTGTGCCAGCGCATCAACCAGCTCGGTCGCCATCTGTTGCATGCTGTAGCCCTCTGGCAGTGAATCTGCGCTGCGACCGGTGCCACGCTGATCGTAAACCACGACGCGATAGTGCTCGCGCAGCGCACTCAGCTGTGGCAGCCAGAAACTGCCGAGGCCGCCAAGACCTGCCGACAGCACTAAAACAGGAGCCTGCGGATGTTGCAGACCTGATAGCTCGAGATGCATAAGCGGGCTCCGTTATTGAGTAAGATGCGCAACGCTGGCGATTTCAATCAGGGCGTCCGGTTTTACCAGCCCGCACTGAATGCAGAAGCGAGCCGGTTTATCGCCGGGGAAGTATTCGGCATACACCTGATTTACCGCCGCGTAATTGCTCCAGTCGGTGATAAAAATCGAATTGAAGGTCACGTCATCCAGCGAACCGCCGGCGGTCTCAATCACGCTTTTGATCAGCTCCAGCACGTGCCGGGTTTGTGCCGCCGCATCGCCAACGTGCACAACATTATTCTGTTTATCAAACGGCAGCGTGCCGGAGACATAAACAATACCGTCAGCCTGGGTGCCGGGTGAGAACGGTGCCAGTGGAGTCCCGCTGCCCGGCGGGGTAATAACTGTTTTTGGCATGGCAACTGCTCCTTTTCGCGATTAAGCCGAACGCATCAACGGCGTAGCGGCGGATTGCAGCGTGTTACAGAAGCTTTCTACATCGGAAACCCAGCCGAAAAAGGTTTCGATATTGAAAATTGCTGCCTGCTGGGCGAAGGCCGGTCCGGCCTGATAGGTGGCGTCTTCCAGCACCACGCCGAAATATTCGAGAAAGAAACCGTCGCGCAGCGTTGATTCCACACAGACGTTAGTGGCGATACCGGTAAACACCAGATGGCGGATACCGCGGCTGCGCAACATGCTGTCGAGTGGCGTATTGAAAAAGCCGCTGTAACGCGGTTTCGGCAGCACGATATCGCCCGGCTGCGGTTGCAGTTGATCGACCAAATCGTAGTCCCAGCCGCCTTTGGCCAGCAGTTTTCCCTGCAGCTCAGGGCGCTGGCGCATGGTTTTCAGCGCGTTGGATTTGTGAAAATTAGGAGATCCCGCGCCTCCGGCTTCGACATAGTTATCGTCCCAGCCATTCTGGAACCAGATAATCTGAATGCCCGCTGCGCGTGCGGCGGTAACCGCAAGGTGAATATTTTCAATCACCGGTTGGGTAGCTGAAACATCAAAACCAGCCAGGTCAAGGTAGCCTCCCTCAGTGGCGTAGGCATTCTGCATATCCACCACGATAAGTGCCGTCTGCTGCGAGGGAAAAGCGATAGCTTCCGGCCGCGCAGGCAGCGTCAGAGTATGTTCAGTGGCGGCGGTGGAGCAGACAACAGTGTTCCGAGGGTTCATCAGGCCACCTCTCTTGCAGCGTCAATCAGGTCGAGACGGCTTTGCATCAGCGGCTGAATGCGCTCGCCAAAAGCGTCGATACCCTGCAGGAAATCATCAAAAGTCAGCAGCACGCCCTGGGTGCCGTCAACAGTGGCGACCTCATCCAGCATCTTCGCCACATTACTGTAAGAGCCAACCAGCGTGCCCATATTGATATTGACCGCAGAGGTGGGATCGGCCATCTGGCGCACATTGGTATCGCTGCCTGATCGCTTATCCTGCTGGCTTTGAGTGGTCAGCCAGGCAAGCGCCTCTTCGTCTGCGCCGGCTTTGTAATGTTCCCATTTGGCGCGCGCCGCTTCGTCGGTCTCATCGGCGATAATCATAAACAGCACATAGGAGCCGACGTCACGGCCGCTGGTTTCCGCTGCCGCTTTCATACGTGATGCGGTTGGCGCAAAAGCGGTGGGGGTGTTAACGCCTTTACCGAAACAGAAGTTGTAATCGGCGTATTTCGCCGAGAATTCCATACCGGCGTCACTTTGCCCGGCACAAATAACTTTAATCGGTTGCTGTGGCTGCGGGCTGAGGCGACAATCATTCATCGTGAAAAAATCACCTTTTAAATCGGATTTGCCAGTGCCCCACAGATCGCGCAGTACCTGCACATATTCAGTCAGGTAGTCATAACGGCGTGAAAAATAGTCATCGCCAGGCCAGATTCCCATCTGCTCGTACTCCGGCTTTTGCCAGCCGGTCACCAGATTGACGCCAAAGCGGCCGTTGGAAATCGAATCGATCGTCGACGCCATGCGTGCGACAATGGCGGGCGGTAAGGTCAGCGTCGCGGCGGTGGCGTAGATTTGAATGCGTGAGGTGACGGCGGCAAGACCGGCCATCAGGGTAAAAGATTCAAGGTTGTGATCCCAAAATTCGGTTTTACCGCCAAAGCCGCGCAGTTTGATCATCGAGAGCGCAAAATCGAAATGATAGTGTTCGGCTTTTTGTACAATGGCTTTGTTCAGCTCAAAGGTTGGCATGTACTGCGGAGCATGGGTCGAGATCAGCCAGCCGTTGTTACCGATAGGAATAAAGACACCAATTTTCATGTGAAACCCTCTGCTTAACGATGGATGTGGTTCACGCGCTGCGGTGCATCCTGCAGTTTTCCTCGAGGCGGCGCTCGTAAAGTATTTTGCAAAGCCTGTGCCAGAAAATAAAAGATGTTTACAAACATATGGTTATATAAAATAGCTAAGCGCAATGTTGAGCGGATGGTCTGAAACAGACCATTTGGTAAAAAATGGCTGCACAAAAAGCAGGCAGAGATGTGCTATCAAGGTGCATCACCCAAACGAGGTAGGCGCGGGTGCCTGACTGAGCCGTGCCGAAATGACTGGAGAAGGAATAGCCGTGAAGTCTGTAGAAAAAGCCCCGACGCGCCGCGCGCGCGCGGTTGCCGCGAAACGTGAGGCGATTCTTGCCGCCGCACTGGAGTTCTTTTCACAATTCGGTATTCATGGCACCAGTCTGGATAAGGTGGCGGAGCGGGCTGATGTGTCAAAAACCAATCTGCTTTACTACTTCCCGTCAAAGGAAGAGCTGTATATCGCGGTGCTGAAGCATATTCTCGATGTCTGGTTGGCTCCGCTGCGTGCATTGCGCGATGATTTACAGCCGCTGGAGGCGATCGGTGAATATATCCGCATGAAGCTTGAAGTCTCCCGCGATCATCCGCAGGCGTCACGACTGTTCTGCCTTGAGATGTTGCAGGGCGCGCCGCTGCTGAAAGGCGAACTGGACGGCATGCTGAGAGCGCTGGTGGAAGAGAAATCGGCGGTAATTAAAGGCTGGATCGAGCAGGGGCGTTTAGCGCCGGTCGAGCCGCATCATCTGATCTTTATGCTGTGGGCCACGACTCAGCATTACGCCGATTTTGCGACTCAGGTGCAGGCAATTACCGGACAAACACTCAGCGATGAAAGTTTCTTTCAGCAGACGGTGGAGAATGTACAGCGCATGGTAATTGAAGGTATTCGCGTGCGCTGACCGCTTTATTTGATTGCTCTGTAAAATCTTTACACTGATTAAGGCAGCATAAGCCAGGCTTAAAAGAGTTTAATAATCAGGGAAAAGAGTATGGATTCGGTCTCACAATTGGTTCTGGGTGCTGCGGTAAGCGTGGCGGTAATGGGGCGTAAGGCGCCTTTGTGGCAGGCTGCGCTGGTCGGCGCGGTTTGTGGCACGCTGCCGGATATGGATGTGTTCGTCGATCACGGCGATGCTATACGTAATATGACGTTACACCGTACGGAAAGCCATGCGCTGATCTGGCTGACGCTGGCATCACCGCTGCTGGCGTGTCTGATTGCCGGTATTGTGCGGCAAAAACAGCTGTGGGTGCGCTGGTGGGTGGCGATCTGGCTGGCATTGATTACGCATCCGCTGCTCGATCTGATGACGGTATACGGTACCCAGCTTGGACTACCGCTGACCGACTTCCCTTACGCAATCAGCAGTATCTACATTATTGACCCGCTGTATACCTTACCGCTACTGATTTGCCTGGTGGTGGCGCTCTGCCTGCGTGGTAAGCGTGGCCTGTGGTGGAACAGTCTGGGGCTGACGCTTAGTACGCTCTATCTTGGTTGGAGTATGGTGGCACAAAGCTATGCTACTCATCAGGTTAAAGCCGAAATTGCGCGTCAGCAAATTCCGGCGCAGCAGCTACTGGTGACGCCAACCGCTTTTAATACGCTGGTGTGGCGCGTGCTGGTGATGACGCCGCAGGGCTATGCCGAGAGCTATTATTCCTTGTTGTCACAACAGCGCCCGCTGAAATTCAGCCATCACGACAGTGGTGCGGCGCTATATCAACGTTATAAAGGTGACTGGTACGTCGATCGCGTTGCCTGGTTCAGTCACGGCTTCTTTGCCATGCGCGAGCAGCAGGGCAAGCTGATGATCACTGATTTGCGCATGGGAGAAGAACCGGATTACACCTTTACTTTTAACCTTGGCGATCAAGGAGAAGGGCAACAAGCGGATTTTCGACCGACGCGCGAGCCATTACCACGGCCATCGGTGTCCGGTTCGTTTCGTGAGTTGTGGGAAAGGTTATAGCGGGACGGCTACAGGCACCGGCAACGGTGATGACTGGAGTCATGCAGAGGAGCCGTTTTCGGCTCCTCTGCACGATGAAAATTAAACCTGCTTTCTTTTACGCATAAACCAGCCAATCGCCAGAATCAGGAACCAGACTGGCGTCACCATCAGTGCCTGACGGGTATCTTCCTGCAGCGTCAGCAGTACAATCACAAACGCGAAGAACGCCATACATGCCCAGCACATAAATTTGCCCAGCGGCATTTTATACACCGACTCGGCGTGCAGCTGTGGACGCTTCTTACGGTACGCCAGATACGAGCAGAGAATTATGGTCCAGACGAACATAAACAGAATTGCCGAAACGGTGGTGACCATAGTAAACACCGTCATCACGTTGGGAATCAGGTAGATCAACGCCACGCCGCCCAGCAGGCACAGGCAGGAGAAGAACAGGCCGTTGGTGGGCACCGCGCGACGTGAAAGACGACCAAAGGCACGGTGCGCCACACCCTGTTCAGCCAGACCGTACAGCATACGGCTGGTGGAGAAAATACCACTGTTTGCTGAGGACGCGGCTGAGGTCAGTACCACAAAGTTAACGATGCTGGCCGCCGCGGGCAGGCCAATCAGCACAAACATTTCGACAAACGGGCTGCGATCCGCCACTACCTGGTTCCACGGCGTTACCGCCATAATCACCATCAGCGCCAGCACATAGAAGAAGATAATACGAATTGGAATCGCATTAATCGCGCGTGGCAGCACGGTTTTCGGATTATGCGTTTCTGCCGCAGCGGTACCCACCAGTTCGATACCGACAAAGGCGAACACCGCAATCTGGAAGCCGGCAAAGAAGCCGCTCAAGCCTTTCGGGAACATACCGCCGTGATCCCAGATATTGGATAACGCCGCATGGCTGCCGTTAGCAGAAGGGTAGTGAATGGCAACCAGCACAATGCCGGTGACAATCAGCGCGATGATGGCGACAATCTTAATAATCGCGAACCAGAACTCCATCTCACCGAACATTTTAACCGTGGCAATATTCAACGCGAGGAACACGGCCACGCAAAGCAGTGCGCTCATCCAGACCGAGAAGCCGGGGAACCACAGCTGGAAATAGGAACTGATGGCCACCACATCGGCAATACCGGTGACAACCCAGCAGAACCAGTAGGTCCAGCCGGTAAAATAGCCCGCCCACGGACCGAGCAGGTCGGCGGCGAAATCGCTGAAAGACTTATATTCCAGATTGGAGAGCAGCAGCTCACCCATTGCGCGCATCACGAAAAACAGCATAAAACCGATGATCATATACACGAAGATGATTGACGGTCCGGCCAGGCTGATGGTTTTACCTGAGCCCATAAATAAGCCGGTACCGATGGCACCACCGATGGCGATAAGCTGGATATGACGATTGTGGAGGTTACGCTGGAGCTTGTCCGGCGTATCAGTAGCCGGCGCGGCCTGTTTAGATTGATCAACCATAACGGTTCTGTTCCTGTCAGTGATGTTGTGTCAGCTCTGTTGGCTGTTATTTAATCTGAGGTGTCCCCAGGTAAGTTGGCATAAGATAGTGTAATTAAGGCGTTAGCGGGTAATTGTTTTTTAACATACGTGAGGGATATCCTGGTAATCACTGCCACAAGGGGATTCCAGGGTTAATCGCATCGCAGAAATGCGCTTTTAACCGACAGCGGGCAGGTAAAGTTCAGTATAAACAGCCCACCGATCTCCCGGGCCAGTCCGACAGAGTCTATTGTTAGCTATATGCTTAACACGAAACTTACCACCGTTGTCGCGTAAGGAAAGAGTCATCCGTGAAATTTCTGTTAACGATCATCGTTATTATTCTGGCGGGATGGCTGGCAATGCCATGGATAAAACAGCATCTGCCTGCGGAATATAATCCCTTCACGCCACTGTCGGTCACCGATCCTGCCAGTTTTATCACGCGCTACAAACTTCGTCAGCTGGACTCGGACCCACAAGCTTGCCTGGCGGTGATGGAGCGCGCACGCGAAGCCGGATTGGTCGCCTGGAGCCGGCCCGGTAAAATGGCGGGGAATTGTCCGCTGGATAATCCGTTGCGCCTGCAAAGTTTTGGCGCTGTCTCGCTGAGCAGTAGCTTTCTGGCCAGCTGTCCGATGGCGGTAAGTAGCGTGATGTTTGTGCATCGCGTCAGTAGCGGCAATGGAGTACCGGGCATGGCCTCGCCGCTGGCGCGAATTGATCATCTGGGGAGCTATGCCTGTCGTTATATTTATCATCGAGCCCAGGGACGTTTGAGTGAGCATGCCACCGCCGATGCCTGGGATATCGCCGGATTCCAGCTGAAAAACGGCGAGAAAATAAGCGTATTACGTCACTGGCAGCAGCCGGAAGAGAAAGCGGCCTGGTTGCATCAGGCTTTCCAGCAAAGCTGCGACTATTTTGGCAATTCGCTGGGGCCGGATTACAACGCGGCTCACGCTAACCATTTTCATCTCGGAATGCGCGGGTTTGGCCTGTGCAGATAGCGTTTACCAGGCCAGGAAAGAATTTTCTAATAATAAAAAAGAATAACGCACGGGCAACCAGCCAGTGTGAGCAGCATCACTCATTAACCGTCACTGCTATTGGTTATAATTGACGTCATCGAATTTAACTGTATGTTATACATGGCTTTTATTGAAATTTTTCTCATCGGATTTAACTTGAGTAACCAAATGTAAAATTATGTTCCAATAATAAGATCAAAAATATTGAATATTCTTCAGAAAAATCCTATTCTAAAAAGATGCAGATTAAAGACAACAATTCGGCCAAAACCTTTATGACGAAATTGTGATGTCAGCGAGCCACTAACATGCACCGCTTTTAATGATGTCCGACCAGATGCTCTAATTAGTGACAGAAAATTTATTAATCACTGTTTTTCACCAATGGATTAGTATCAGCGCGCTGCAGATGGAATAAGTTAAATTGACGGAATATATTTATTTTTTTGTAATTGTATTTGCAATTAACAATTATAACCGCGGCGCGAATTAACATCACGACTGGTGAGGGTTTCATGATATCCGAAAACTATTTCAGCTGGCGCAAAGAGCTGTTTGCTCTTTTCCAGTCCGCTACTGAAACAGGCCAGTTAATCAAAATTGCTCAGCAGCAGGCTGAGAGTTTAGGCTATGACTATTTCACTTTTCTGATTCAGCATCCGGTGCCTTTTACCCGGCCCAAAACCTGGTTCTTCACCACTTATCCGGAATTCTGGTTAGAGCATTATCAAAAAGAAAACTTTCTACAAATCGATCCGATCGTTGCCATGCGCCAGTTGCCCGGGCATACCGTTCAATGGCGTGACGAGCTGTTTATCGGCTGCGAAAAGCTGTGGGGTGATGCGCAGGATGCCGGTCTGGTATCGGGATATTCCTGCTCGGTGATGGGAGCGAACAGGATTACCGGCATACTGTCGTTATCCTCCCGCAGTGGAATACATCATCGTGACACCAGCCTGGTGTTTGAAATGAAACTGCAATATCTGGCTGAAGTGTATCTGGCGACGCTGGAACGACTCAACGACCCGACGGTATCCGTTATCGATATTGGCTTTAGCCGGCGCGAGCTGGAAATAGTGAAATGGACTGCTGAAGGAAAGACCGCCTCTGAGATATCGCTGATTTTATCTATCTCTGAACACACGGTTAATTTTCATCAGAAAAATATGCAAAAACGATTTAATACCGCGAATAAAACGCAAATTGCCTGCTATGCCGCGGCAATTGGTTTGCTGTGAAGTTATTGCAACTACCAGAACTGGTAGTTCCATATCATTAATCGGTTGTCTACCCTGCGCGCAGGGTAACAAACCTGCCAGACCGCGATGGCGCGGCAATAATCATGGAATGCGACAGGTGACAATAATGAAGATTATTCAGACCCAACTTAAAGATATGCCATCCTCGTTATTAGCGGAATTGGGAAGTTACCGTTACAACGTTTTTGCGCGCGGTGAGGGCTGGTCGATCCCCTCGCGGCTGAGCACGCCGGGCCAGGAGTATGACCGTTTTGACCGTTCAGATGTTACCTGGCTGATCGCCTGGAGCCAAAATCATGGCATTTGTGGTTGCGCGCGCCTGATGAAGTGGCCAGAAAGTGATCATCCTCAAGGTGCTTCATTGGCGGTTGATCGGCATATTACCTGGGAGATGTCGCGTTTTTCTGCGCGTCTGGATATCGACAATGAGCTGCCGCTGAAAATTCTCTGGCATGCATTGCGGATGGCGAAACAGGCTGGTATTCAGTATGTCGCCAGTGCCGCGACGCCGATGATGGAAAAAATGTTTGAACGTCACCAGATTATTTTTGAACCCTTAACGCCAGGATTGATCCAGTCGGAAGATAATCTGTTTGCGGTGAGACTGGCGGTCAGGCAACCGGCGCTGGTGGAAAAGTTTCAGGGATCGCGCCATTTCAGCCCGGAGGAGGTGTTGCCTTCGTTGGCGATGTCAGTTAACTGGGACGCCGGCTGATCGCGTCTGTCGTCCAGACACAGACATCATCCAATAGTGCGTTGCTATAAAAGCCCATTGCTTCTTTCTGTCTACCCTAAAGATAACACGTTGGGTTAATTCAGCTGGAAAATCAATGGGCTTACAAACTAAAGCAGTAAAACGCTTACTGACGGTAAGCGAACTTGATCTGTTTGATGGTATTACTGAAAACGTCCGCCTGCTGCTGGTCTTCCAGCTGCGCGATAAACCTTTCCATATTGATAATCACTTTACCGGCGTCTGCCTGACCCATGCCTTTCAGCATCAGAGTGACCATCGCCTTAAGACAGGCCACTTCATTGGCCAGCGCCTGAGTTTCTTCAGAGGTAGTAAAGTCAATCTGACTCATTGATGTCTCCTTGATAAGATTAATCCCCCACATATCGCTTGCGTTATGTGAATAAAAAAAGTGCAGTAAGTATATCACAACTCGTCCGGCCGCTAATGGCTGCAAGAGGAAACGCAGCGGATGAGCACGCCAGCCAGTTCAATGAAAGATAAACATTAACCAGAGATTTTACTGCCTGACGGCAATTTTCTGCTCGACGAGGAGGTAATTGACAGCTAATGATTGATAACAGATGTTACTAATTTAACTCGTTGAATTGTCATGTTTTGTCATTTTATGTGGCGCGACTGCCGCAACATTAAATTAGCTATATGCATAATTAACCGCACGTTACCTTAAAAAAAATATAACTTTTTAATCTCAATTATTTCTTCATGTAAATAGTATCGCTCAGCGGCCTCAGCCATATGATTTGTGTTCATTCCTGAACGAAAAAAGAGTAACATTACCCTCTAAATTTGCCGGTTTACTTTATTCCACCTTCGACTTTTCTGGAGAGATCTCTTTTGATCAGCGTTCTTCTTGTAGATGACCACGAACTGGTACGCGCAGGGATTCGTCGCATACTGGAAGATATCAAAGGCATTCTGGTTGCCGGGGAAGCAAGCTGCGGCGAGGATGCGGTTAAGTGGTGTCGTGCGAACAACGTTGATGTCGTGCTGATGGATATGAACATGCCGGGTATCGGCGGACTGGAAGCCACACGTAAGATCGTGCGCTTTAATCCTGATATTAAAATAATCATGCTCACCATTCACACAGAAAATCCGTTGCCGGCTAAAGTGATGCAGGCGGGAGCCGCTGGCTACCTGAGCAAAGGTGCGGCACCGCAGGAAGTGATCAGTGCAATTCGTTCAGTTAATTCGGGCCAGCGCTATATCGCTTCTGATATCGCGCAGCAAATGGCGCTTAGCCAGATCGAACCACAAAAAGCAGAATCACCGTTCAGCTGTTTGTCGGAGCGCGAATTACAGATTATGCTGATGATTACCAAAGGGCAGAAGGTGACCGAGATTTCGGAGCAGCTTAATCTCAGCCCCAAGACGGTTAACAGCTATCGTTATCGCATGTTCAGCAAGCTGAATATCAGCGGTGACGTAGAGTTAACGCACTTAGCCATTCGTCACGGCATGTTTAATGCGGAGTCGTTGATAAGCAGTGAGTAGTGAAGCGTTTGACGCAACATCTTTCCTGAAGACCGTAACCAGCCAGCCGGGCGTCTATCGGATGTACGATGCTGGTGGTACGGTTATCTATGTGGGTAAAGCCAAAGATCTGAAAAAGCGCTTATCCAGCTATTTTCGCAGCAATGTTGGCAGTCGCAAAACCGAAGTGCTGGTCAGTAACATCCGGCAGATTGACGTGACCGTTACTCATACTGAAACCGAAGCGTTGCTGCTTGAACATAATTACATCAAACTGTATCAGCCGCGCTACAACGTGCTGCTGCGTGATGATAAATCCTATCCTTATATTTTCCTGAGCGCGGACACGCATCCGCGTCTGGCGTCTCACCGTGGCGCCAAACACGCCAAAGGCGAGTACTTCGGACCTTTTCCAAATGGTTACGCGGTACGTGAGACGCTGGCGCTGCTGCAAAAAGTCTTTCCGGTACGGCAATGTGAAAACAGTGTCTATCGCAACCGCTCGCGTCCCTGCCTGCAATACCAGATTGGACGCTGTCTCGGGCCGTGTGTCGCCGGACTGGTCAGCGATGAAGAGTATGCGCAGCAGATTGACTATGTGCGGCTGTTTCTCGCCGGTAAAGACGACCAGGTGCTTAATCAACTGGTCAGCCGCATGGAACAGGCCAGCATTGGGCTAAGGTTTGAGGAGGCTGCACGCCTGCGCGATCAAATTCAGGCGGTGCGCCGCGTCACTGAGAAGCAGTTTGTTTCCAATCAGGGTGACGATCTGGACGTGATTGGTGTCTCTTTTGATTCTGGTATGGCCTGCCTGCACGTGCTGTTTATTCGTCAGGGTAAAGTACTGGGCAGCCGCAGTTATTTCCCAAAAGTGCCGGGCGGCACCGATCTGGCGGAAGTGGTGCAGACCTTTGTCGGACAGTTTTATCTGCAGGGCAGTGAAGCACGTAGCTTGCCCTCAGAGATTCTGCTCGACTTCGCGCTACCCGAACGCCAGCTGCTGGCCGACTCGTTAACCGAGTTGGCGGGCCGTCGCGTCAATATCCAGAGCAAACCGCGTGGCGATCGCGCGCGTTACCTGAAACTGGCACGCACCAATGCCGCGACGGCGCTGGTCACGAAACTGGCGCAGCATTCGACGATACATCAGCGTCTGGCGGCACTGGCTGAATTGCTAAAACTGCCGGCGATTAATCGCATGGAATGTTTTGATATCAGCCATACCATGGGTGAGCAAACCATCGCTTCCTGCGTGGTGTTTGACAGTAATGGGCCGCTGCGAGCGGAATATCGGCGTTATAATATCAGCGGTATTACTCCCGGCGATGATTATGCGGCAATGAACCAGGTGCTGCGACGTCGTTACGGTAAGGCGCTGGAAGAGAATAAAATCCCGGATGTAGTGTTAATCGATGGCGGCAAAGGGCAGCTGTCGCAGGCGAAAAGCGTCTTTGCTGAACTGGACGTGCCGTGGGATAAAAATCGACCGATATTATTAGGCGTGGCGAAAGGGACCGATCGTAAGGCAGGACTGGAAACGCTGTTTTTTGAACCAGAAGGTGAAGGTTTTTCTCTGCCGCCGGACTCTCCGGCGTTACATGTGATTCAACATATTCGTGACGACTCTCACAATCATGCAATTACGGGACATCGTAATAAAAGGGCGAAAGTGAAGAACACCAGCGCGCTGGAATTGATTGAAGGAATCGGCCCGAAGCGCCGCCAGCAGCTACTTAAGTACATGGGTGGACTGCAACCGCTGATGGCGGCAACAGTGGATGAAATTGCCAAAGTACCGGGCATTTCACATGCCCTCGCGGAAAAAATATTCTATTCGCTGAAACACTAGCATTGAATACCGGGGTGCAATGTAGGAACATACGGGTAAATCCTACTTCGGCCAGACAGTTACCGTAGCATATGCAATTTAATATTCCGACGTGGCTCACCCTGTTTCGTGTCATTCTTATCCCGTTCTTTGTGCTGGCATTTTATCTGCCATTTCATTGGGCGCCCCTGGCCTGCGCGCTGATTTTCATCGTCGCGGCCGTAACCGACTGGTTTGATGGCTTCCTGGCTCGACGCTGGAAGCAGACCACGCGCTTTGGTGCCTTCCTCGATCCGGTCGCGGATAAAGTGATGGTGGCAATGGCGCTGGTGGTGGTTGCCGAACATTTTCACTCCTGGTGGATCACCTTACCGGCTGCAACCATGATTGCTCGCGAAATCATTATCTCGGCGTTACGCGAGTGGATGGCGGAAATCGGTAAACGCAGTAGCGTGGCAGTATCCTGGATAGGCAAAGTGAAAACCACTGCACAGATGCTGGCGCTGTTCGCGCTGTTATGGCGTCCGGACAGTATGGTAGAAGGCGTTGGCGTGGTTGCACTGTACATTGCAGCGGTGCTGACGTTCTGGTCTATGTTCCAGTATTTAAGCGCAGCACGTGGCGATTTGTTTGAACGTTGATCGATACGATTTAAAAAGCAGCAAACAGACACGAAGTGAGGATAATTTTATTGACTCATTTCTACAGGTCAGTAGAATGCAACGCATCGAACGGCAGCTCAGTCGCCAGAAGATAAATTAAATCAGCAGGTTCGGTTATTTGCTGATGATTGCGGGAATAGCTCAGTTGGTAGAGCACGACCTTGCCAAGGTCGGGGTCGCGAGTTCGAGTCTCGTTTCCCGCTCCAAATTTACGTTATCAGACCTTATCTGGTAACAGCCTGAAAAGGCTAAGCAAGAATTAAGGCGCGTTGGCAGAGTGGCCATGCAGCGGATTGCAAATCCGCCTACCTCGGTTCGACTCCGGGACGCGCCTCCAGTTTACACCTTGCCCGGGTGGTGAAATCGGTAGACACAAGGGATTTAAAATCCCTCGGCTTATGGCTGTGCGGGTTCAAGTCCCGCCCCGGGCACCATCAATTCAGGAAAAAGTCACCTTTGGGTGACTTTTTTTTTGTCCGTATTCCACCGTATCACCCGATAGCGGCTTGTCTTCCAGTAAATATCCCTTTGCAAACTGCCAGAAAAATACTCAATTGGAGGGTATTGTGACGAATAATGCACATAATCGATCCTCAGATCGCATCTGGAAAGGTAATTCCGTAGCCGCAAGGCTGTCAATGTGGCAATGATATTAACCTGGACATGATAATGTCATTTTGCTGAAGCTGCTGCTGATTAAAATATCTGTTTATCTTGGCGGTGGAAAGTTGTGGTTAAGGCTAACCCTCTCTGTTAACTGAATCCACTGGTTGCCAACAAGAACATACTTTTGATTCTGTCATCCAACAGTAGGGCAATAAAGATAATGACACTCGTTATTTGCTCTCTCTGACCAGCGCTGAATTTCTTACCTGTCTTACCATCTCTTTGCCATTATCGGCATTATCGCTATGGATGCGTAAAGAATTGCAGATGGAAGACTTCGCTGTCGGCCTGGTAACGGGTGGGCAGTTCTTATCTACGATTCTTACACGCAGAGATGCGTGCATGCTGGCTGAAACGCGGCGGTCGCTATCTCACTCGCCGCGGCATGATGTTTTGCGCCATTGCCTGTCTTTTCTCTCTGCTTTCTGGATTTATATTCTCAAGTATCATGGCGAAATTTGTACTAGTGCTGATTGCCCGTATCATTATGGGATATGGCCAAAGCGTGATTCTGACCGGTAATATGACCTGGGATTTTCATCTTCCCTGCTATGGCGGTAGTGGCAACGAAGCGGATGCCGGTAGAGGTGAGGGGAATGACGGCTGGCGGCTGCTCTACATTCCAGGATATGGCCTCTGCGCATTGCTTGCCTTAATTGGTGCAGTGCTGGTAGCTGAGTTAGCGAGAAGTACAGGCAGTGTATGCATAAGAGCAATTGAAAAATTTTTGAGTCAATCACTTTGATTTAGCGCTGAGTGACTTTTTTCTTCTGGAGATCACCGTATAGCTTATATCTCCAACCTGTTTAAATTCTTCTTAACATGCATTTCTGTCAGTGGGCTGACAGTGCGAGTACAACCAAGGAAGTATTGGTCCGTAAGGATAACCTAAATGGCCTTTTCAACTTGGTAAGCGAACTCTCTGGCTCGAATTGTGATTGTGGCGGAGATACTCACCCGGATCAATTTTTATATAATAATCGGGATAAACTTACTGATCTGACTGTACTTGCATTAAGTAATCGAAATTTTCATTAATGCTATTGAGAGCAAGTTAAATACTATCGGTTTATGTAAGGGAAGTTCAAATTTATTATTCCAGTTACACTAGCTGTATAAATCCAGGTAACCTGGAGTGAGCACTTAAAAAAGCTGAGTGTTAACCAGGAATTGTAAAGTATTGTCAATAAAAGAGCATCGATCGGTGTTTTCAATCTAAACGACTTGAATGATTGTCAGTCCCTATCAATTGATCCGAAATTGATCTGTAAAAACGATTTCCCGCCAATATGCAATTAAGCTAAATTTCAGCCCACAATAAGATTTGATTTAAAATATGATGCTTTTTACCAGCGTATAATTTAGCTTGATGATAAATTGATATATATCAATTTTCATTACTAAGGCTTTTATTTAGGTTAATAACTCACAGTAATAAACAGATGATGTGAAATTATCTCGCTGCAATGAAGATTAAATGTTAATTAATTAGGTTGATTACGCAGCGGAAGCTATTTTGATGATTGGAAATTAACTGCCTAACGGCATTAAAAGTGGCTGTTAACTACGACGCTTTAAACACATACAAATGAAACGAATTCATATTTCGCAGGAACAACTCCTGCAGTTTATTGCTCATTGTTTGAGCATCAAATATTGGAGAAAAGTAATGACAAAATTTAAATTGTCAGGTTGTGCCGCAGCGGCTCTGGCGCTGATTAGTTTCAATGCATTCGCTGATGTTACCGCTTCAGCTACCGCAAGTTGGGATGCCAGCGCAACTAAAGATACCACCAGTTCCTTGGTAGTTACGCCATTAAAGTCACTGAGTTTTCAATATGCGGAAGGTACTGAAGCATTTAACACTCAAGAAGGCGCATTTGATATCACGATTCAGGGACAGTCAGGCGCAACCGATTTTACGCTGACTTCTCAGCTGGTAAGCAATACCTTATCGCGCACTACTGATGACTCCACCCTGGATGTTGGAGTTGCCTGGAACGGAACGCCGTTAACCAAAACTTCTGCGGTAACCATGATTGATACTGCAGATAGCGTGTCTGCTGGTCTGGACGCATTGGCCGTGAGTACTGCATTTGCCGGTGCTGATCGTACAAGCACTCAGGGGTCATTTAATTTCTCAATCGAATCAGCGTCTGCAGACGGTGAAACAGTTGCCTTTAAAGAGCTGACTGACGGTTACTGGGATGGAGAAGTTCGAGTCCAGTTTACTGCAGTCTGGACCGTACCAACTGAAGCCTAAGATTCAAGCGCTTAATAGCGGCTGGCTGAGTCAATTATTAGAAAGGAGGCTGCGGCCTCCTTTAAGGATATCTCGTGAAAGTCACACATCCGATAGCTGTTATTATTACATTATTAGCCTCATTTTCGGCTCAGGCGATAAATGTGGGTGAGGTTACCTCTATTATGTCTCCGAGTGCATTCAGCCTGGCAAAAGAGATCAGCAATCCAACGGATTCTGCCCGCCTGGTGAGTTTGAAAGTTGAGCGCATTTCATCCCCGATGGAAAGCGGTATTGTTATTCCTATGGAAAGTCAATCGGAACTACTTTCAACTCCGGCAAACCTGATAATGCCGGGTAACTCAAAAGAAAACTTTCGTGTTTTCTATAAAGGACCAGAAGATGATAAAGAGCGATACTACCGTCTGTCCTGGTCTGATGAGCCGGTTACTGATGATGGCGCCACCAGCAGCCGAAAACAGGGTCAGGCAATGACTTCGGCAATCATCAACACCATTCTGGTAGTTGCGCCGCGCAAAGAGAAGTTCGATTTTTCACGGCAGGGGGCTACGGTGACCAATACCGGAAATGCTTCATTTCGGGTAATCTCTTTCGGGCCATGTCGCGATAAAAAGAAGGATCTGGGGAAGGGTTGCCGCGAGCGTTACTACGTGATGCCAGGCGTTAGCATAAAAATACAACATATAGATCTTAATGAGAAAAAATCTCGCATAGGAATATGGCACGGACAGAAATATATTAATGTAGATTAATTCATATTATGAAGAACCTTGATTGCGTAAAATTAATTTTTATTCCTGGGGTTATTTTAATGTCGCAAAATGCCTTTTCGGATAACAAAATAGCCTCTGTGCGTATTAATAACTATGTTATTCCTGCGGTGTTTGTCAGTGCGCTTAATCAAGGTATGAATGTTCCTGTCTATATTCGTTATAAAGGTGATACCACCAGTGCCCGAAGCGAGCAAAAAATTGCAGATGTGGTCTTAAGCATTAAAGAGGGATCTTTTCATATCAATCAAGTCATCCTGGATGAGCAGCCACAACGTACTGAGCTATCACCCGCGCTTAAATCCAGACTGATAGAATTGAAGGATGTCAGTTTTGGTGATGGTTCACGGCTGGATGTTACAAAGGAAGCTTTTCTCTCATTAGAGGCAAAATCTTTTTATATTGAGTTAAATGTAAGCCAGGACGCGTTAGCTGCCGCGATAATACCTCGTACAAATACCCTGGGGGATTCCTCGATTGAAGGCGTAACGAGCGTGTTAATTATACCTTTGGTAGCTATTATAATAAGCTAAAAAATTCAGATAATTCAAGTAGCTATATCACGCTGAATAATACTATGGCCTGGCGTGAACATCATGTTAACCTTAACGGTTCAATCTATGGTATCGGCACTCCCTACAGTAACGGCGAACTCTATCGCGCAATGTACGAGCGGGATCACGATGGGCACCGATTGGCTGTCGGTATGGTTGATACCTGGAACTTACAATCTATAGCCAGTATGAGTGCACTGAACTCCAGCCGCATCTATGGTGCCAGTTTTGGCAACAGAAGCAGTACGCAGATCGAGGACAATACGCTGTCATTGTTACCTGTCACGGTGTTTTTACCCGCTGCAGGCGAAGTGCATATTTATCGTGATAACAAGCTGCTGAGTATCCAAAATTTTCCCATGGGCAGTTACGAAATAGATACCTCGCGCTTGCCGTTTGGCGTCTATAACGTAGATGTTCAGGTTGTGGTTAATGGCAGGGTAGTCAGCAACCGTAATGCCCAGATAAACAAAACCTTCTCACGTAGATCCAGCATTACCGGTGACTTATCCTGGCAGATTTTTGGTGGCACGCTGGAATACAATAAAAGAGATTATCGCCATCGTCAAAACATAAGCTATGGTAAAAAGGACACCTGGATATCAGGTGTGGCAGTGGCGACGACACAGCCGTGGTTTTCCGGCGTTAATTTGAAATCTACGCTCTATGGATTTGACAACAATGGCGTAAATGAGACCGAAGCCAACTTTATCTTTAGCGATAAATTCACTGTTAATCAGCAAGTGCTTTTGGCTACCGATAGTAGCTGGCGCAGTATTTCAACATTAAATCTTAGTCTGCCACAGGGTTACGGCAGTCTTTGGACCACACGTGAAAAGAGTTATATTGGCGATCGATTAGGTATGCAGAAAGGCGAGGCTTTTTCAGTGGGGGCCACAGCAAATTTAAACAAGATAAGCGCTTACCTGGGTTCTCTGACGCTAAGCACTACCAATGACAGGACTGCCGGTAATAAATATACTAATGTAGACTATAATCAGTCACTGTTCTCTAACCGGCATGCTACGGTTTCACTGCGCACCGGCATACAACATTATACATATGATGATCGCAACACATCCCGCGATAAATATATCAATATCGATGTGTCGATACCACTATCTACCTGGTTTAGCGCTGGCGTATCAAGTGAAAATGGCAATATGCTGGCAAATGCCACCGCGCGTAAGAGTATCAGTGACAGTGCCATAACTCAGGTAGGTGGATCGCTTTCAAAAAGAATTAGCCAAAAGGATGACAGCAGCCATCAAACGAATGACTTTGCTGCCAATGGCTACGCGGCTTTTGACACTAAATATAATACCGGCAATGTTTCAGTGACTCATACCTCGGATCGCAGTTCTACATTCAATATGAGTTCACAGGGCAGCGTTGGCTGGGCAAAGGATGGCATTGCGATGGGCAAAGGATCGCAGAGTTCAGGTGTGATGATCAAGACAGATTTCAATGATTCAGGCACTATGCTGGCTAATATAAATGGGCGTAACTATCCAATCAGCGGTAAGAACAACTATATTAGTCTACCAGCTTATGCAGAATATAAAATTGAATTAATGAATGATAAAAATTCAGAAGACAGTGTAAGTGTCGTGAATGGGCGTCAAAACCAGCTTATTCTGTATCCTGGTAACGTCGGCGTGATTAATCCAGAAATTAAACAGCTGGTCACTGTTTTTGGTCGTATAAAATCTGAGGACGGAACGCCATTTGCCAATATGGATATCCAAAATCACATCGGGAAAACCAGAACGGATGATCAGGGTGAGTTTTCAATGGATATTGACAAGCGCTATGCTTTTATCACTATGACTAATCAGGACAATAATCTTTGTGAAGTTGAACTTGATTTGAGGGCGGCACGTGGTGCAATTTGGGTTGGCGATCTTACTTGTCAGGTTCAGAAAACACATGCGCTGCGTAGAAATAAATAATTAGTAAAATGTTGAACGTGTTTTTTGGCAAAACAGAATTCAACTTTTATAAATTATTATTATGCTAAAGACAGAAAAATCATGATATTGAAAACATTTGTACTCATTTTTATTTTTTCCTCACCGTGTATATCGGCGACATCTGTTCCGCTTAATGTAGGGAATAATAATTACGTTTTCATTGAAAATGAAATCGATGGTGGCTACCTGGTAACTCCAAACACATTTGCACCAAGATTTACTGGATCGAATGTCTGGACCAAATATGCTACCAATCAGACAAGCCTGGGATTCCTGGGATATGCATTGTCGTTTCCCTATTATTATATTGATCTATGGTTCGAAAACTCACCGATTAATCGACCCTTCCAGGGGCTTCGTTGTATTACTACGGGGGTTAATTGTCCGGCATCTGGCTACTTACCTGCTGAAGTTATCGATAACGACGGTATTTATCACACTAAAGCGGGTATCGATGAATCGAATGGGAGCTTTACCTATGGCTCCCTAACAGATGCGGCATATCAATACTTTGGTTCGCGGCCTGTCGGTGTAAGCGATGCTTATACGTTAAATATTTGTGTGACACTTACAGATTACGATTCTGCCTCAGGCGTTCGCTGTAAGGATCTGACTGCTGGTGCAATCTGGTATGCTGTAAATATGACCTTGAATAAAGTCGGACATCTGACTTTGAATAGAACTAATTCTTCAGCAGAAATTTGGGTTGCCAGCGATGGAACACCAAGTACATCCACAACTTCAGACGATTGCTACACTTCAGTGGTCAATAATGTTACTGGTATAACATGTCGTATGGTTTCTTACAAATATCAGCGATCTGCTGATATAACAGGTAGCTTAATTTTTGGCATGGTCTTAAATACGGCCACGCTCGGATTCACTCCTGTCGCTGACTCAGTGAGGTTTAGTAGTGATGGTCAAACGTGGTTTAATTATAACTTAACAACCCCCTATTTTAATATTTTTAAACAAGCTGGCGATGGATATATTTACGTTTTTCTTTCCAAAACATTTCTACAAAATCTTGTAAATAATGGCATTTCCATCAGCAATAATGATTCGGTATTTACCTTTAATTTTTACAATGCTGTTGTTCCATTATCAGGGTATTATCAATTTACCGCATCCAATTCAATCAGTATTCTCCCTAAAGAATATGGAATCAGTATTACCTCCAGCGACGGCAACTCACGGCCCACTGATTCAGGCAGAATTGGTAGCGAGCAGCCGATAGAGTTTGAATATATCGTTACCACCTCCGCTACGCGACAGGCAGATAGCATTATCGCTCAGGTAACTGGTGACACTACTACGATTAATGGTGTGCCTTATTGTATTTTTAGCAGTCCGGATGAAACTTATAAAGTGCCTGTTCCGGCATACCTCTCTTACACATCGCAGTCTGGTGCAATCGTCAGAGAACGCAACAGTTGTGGCGAGGAGCCGATAGATATGACGAATGCGCTCTGGACTCAAACCGCGTGGGATGCTTCCGTAGACAGTGGATTTTTCTTTACCACCAATCTTAAATTACAGTTTCCGATGAATGATACGCGGTCTGAGTTTACTCTGGACGGCGATCAGTGGATGGGAACCGTAAGCGCCAGTGGTGAAGTGAAAGTGACGGCGACCTGGGTCGGTGTTGATCGTTAAAGGGCATGTTATGTACAGAACGCTATATTTATTATATTTTATCCTCTCATCATCACCTTTAGCCGTGACGCCAACAACAATTAATGCTGGCAGTAACACTTATGTATTTATTGAAAATGAGGTAGATGGTGGCTATCTTATAACGCCCAATTCGTTTTCTCCGCGTTTTACTGGATCAAATGTCTGGACGAAATATGCTACCAATCAGACCAGTTTGGGTTTTTTGGGATATAATTGGTCAATGCCAAACCGATACTTTGATATCTGGATTGAAGATTCACCAATTAACACGCCCTTCCAGGGATTACGCTGTATTACCACCGGAGCTAATTGTCCTGGCTCGGGTTTTCTGGCAGCAGACGTTATTGACGAAAAAGGCTTTTATCACACCAGGGGTGGAAGTAATGAAGCGAATGGTGGTTTTGCCTATGGATCGTTAACTGATGCAGCCTACCAGTATTTTGGTTCCAGGCCAGTAGGTACAAGCGATGCTTACACAATAAATGTTTGTGTTACTACCACGGATTACGATTATGCCTCGGGCATCCGCTGCAAGGATCTGACCAGCAGTCAAGCCACATGGCGTGCGGTGAACATGAACCTGACCAAAGTCGGACACCTTACTCTAAACAGTACTAATGCGCTGGCAGAAGTGTGGGTGGCCAGTGATGGTACGCCAAGCACTTCATCAAATTCTGATCACTGCAGTATCGCCGTTGTTAACAACGTAAATGGCATAACATGCCGAATGGTTTCATATAACTATCAACGCTCTGCGGACATTACAACCAATTTGGTTTTTAGCATGGTTCTGAATACCACAACGCTGGGTTTTACTCCCGCAGCTACTACTATAAGATACAGTGGAGATGGATCAACGTGGTACAATTACAGTGCCTCCAGACCTTATAATAATATATTCCAGCAGGCGGGTAATGGTTATGTTTACGTCTTTCTGTCTAATGTTTTTCTAAAAAACCTTGTCGACAGGAGTATTTCCATCACCAATAATGATTCGATTTTCACCTTCAATTTTTATAATAGTGTTGTTCCTCTATCCGGCTACTATCAGTTTACCGCTTCTAACTCACTTAGCATCCTTCCGAAAGAATATGGTATCAGTATTGCCTCCAGCGATGGCCAGTCACATCCGACGGAATCGGGAAAAATCGGGAGCGAGCAACCGATCGAATTTGAATATACTGTCACTACTTCTGCCATCCGCCAGGCAGACAGCATTACCGCTCAGGTTATCGGTGACGCTACGACGCTTAATGGCGTGCCTTATTGTATTTTCAGCTCTCCGGACAACACGCATAAAGTGCCTGTTCCGGCGTATCTCTCTTATACCTCGCAGTCTGGTGCAACCGTCAGAGAACGCAACAGTTGTGGTGAGGAGCCGATAGATATGACGAATGCGCTCTGGACTCAAACCGCGTGGGATGCTTCAGCTGATAGTGGATTTTTCTTCACCACCAATCTTAAATTACAGTTTCCGATGAACGATACGCGGTCTGAGTCAACTCTGGACGGCGATCAGTGGATGGGAACCGTAAGCGCCAGTGGGGAAGTGAAAGTGACGGCGACCTGGGTCGGCGTTAGCCGTTAGGAGAGAATGATGCTATCGCTACGTGTATTTAAATTTGTCGGTTTACTCTTCGGGTTAATGCTGACTGTGCAGCCTGCCAGAGCAATCTATTTGAATTCATTGATTTTTGATATTGAATCAGACAAACAGTTCCTGTCAATTCCCGTGGTCAATGATACCTCCCGCTCTAATTTATACACCGTATCGGCCTTCAGGATTGATAAGCCCGGGGAGGGCGGCGAAAATCGTATTCGGGGGAGTGAGATGGACGTTATCTGGTCACCCCTGAGCATCACGATCCCAGCGGGAGGAAAAGATTTCTTTAAGGTTTTCTATCGCGGACCAAAAGATAATCAGGAACGCTACTTCAGGATAGTGTTCAGAGAGTCCCCGGTAACCATCATCCCATTCAGGAATGATGAAAAAGCCACCGATGTAGTGCCAATGGTGACTATGAGCGCGATACTGATTGTACGCCCAAGGAATATTCATCTTAAGCACGCCATTGATGAACGCAATGGCGTGATAAAAAATACCGGAAATACGTTTTTCAGGGTGATTATTCAAAAGGGATGCAATGGCGATGATGAAAGCTCAGAACAGTTTTATATGCTGCCGGGTGAAAGTTATCAGTCCAATGCCGTGCGCGGTGAAAATAAGAAGTTTATCGTGGCATTGGGGAAGTATATTCCTTTGGGTGAGATGTGCGTGAATCAATCATCTGGCAACGCGGATAAAAAATGAATATTCTTCATAGAATTTATTATCTTATGCGTTCCAACAACCGGTTAAAGAACTAAGTCTCGGCCCTGAGCGGTGTTTCAGCGAAAAGTCATCACAGGATGACTTTTCGTGTTCGTGCTGCCCGGAGTGAATCACGTCAAAATTTCATCTCAGAATATCAGGATAACTTACATCAATATCTTTCTCAGCAGCTCAGGAAATATTGGCAGATCGCTCGCCAGTGTAAAGGCCGGGTTTATTGCTTTACGGCTGATAAGCCCGTCAATCAAGGCAAAGAGGATAATCGTGGTTTCTTCTAATCGGAGATCCTGACGAAATTCGCCCGCTTTGATACCGTTCTCAATAATGTCGGCAATTCCCTGACGCATAATCTTGTCGCTGGAGATAAACACATCGCGAAGTTCCGGATTACGCGCCGATTCAGCAATGATCTCAACCCAGAGATGATGGGTGACCGGATAGCCGACGTTACTGATGCAGGAACTGATAACTTTACTCAGGCGCTGGAAGTGAGAGCCTGAATAAGGCTCAGTCTGCGAGGTTAACGCCGACTGCTGCTCTTCGAGAACAATCTGGCGAATCAGCTCATTCTTACTTTTGAAGTAGGTGTACATCGCGCCCTGACTGATACCTGCACGCGTGGCAATCTCTCGCACGCTGGTCGCGCTGAAACCTTTCTCGGCAAAGCAGGCGACGGCAGCAGTGAGTAGTTTATGGTATGTTTCGGTGTCCTTTGACATAACGGCCTTTTATCATCAGTTCAGGCCGGAACTTTACCCTGCTTTGACATTCTGAGCCAGATCTGAGCTCGTTAAAACGTTTTAATGATAATGCCGCTTGCCAGCAGAGAAGGTCTCTAACATGATAATGAATGAACGGTCATTCATTTTATTTGAGCTGGCTTAAGCTCAAATTTTGGAGAAGCGAATATGAGTATCAGCACAGATAAAACCTTACGACTGATTTTCCCCCAGTGGCAGGGCGGCAATAATCCTGCTTACCAGTTTGGTGCACAGTTGCTGTCCTGGCTGGCTCCTGAAGCGTCCGGCCCGGTAGCAGAGGTCAACGTTGCTTCGCCACTGTCGGCACCCCTACAAAACGAAGAGGGGATTATCGGCAGGGCCGCCTTGCGCGCACAGCTCGCCAGCGCGCAGCAGCTGTTACAGTCGCACAACCCTGATGCCGTGGTGGTACTGGGCGGTGACTGCCTGGTTTCGCTGGAACCGTTTGCATGGTTAAGTGAAAAATACCGCGATAAGCTGGGCGTATTGTGGATCGACACCCATCCGGACGTGATGACGCCGGAACAGTTTGAGAACGCCCATGCGCATGTGCTGGGGGCACTGATGGGCAATGGCGATCCGGACTTAACCGGCGCCGTCACTTTGCCACTTTCAGCAGAGAAAATCATGATTGCCGGTATTCATCATCCCAGCGCATATGAGGCTGACTTTATCTGCCAGCACGGCATCAATACCTGTTCGCCAGCCGAGGTTAAATCGGGTGCGGAAGCGGTGATAAGCTGGATGGAGAGTCAGAATATTGAGTATCTCGCGATTCACTTGGATCTGGATGTTCTTGATCCTGCTGCATTCCGTTCAGTGCTGTTCGCGCGACCGGGGCGTAATGACAATGATTTTGGCGGTGCGGCAGAAGGCAAACTGCTGATTTCGGATGTGCTTTCACTCACCACTCAGGTGGCGAAAAAATCTCCGGTTGTCGGGCTTACCATTGCCGAACATCTGCCGTGGGATGCTGCTAATCTCAAGAGTATGCTTTCTCAGCTTCCGCTGTTGGGTACCGGCGTTAAGCAATAAAGCGCCGTTGGTCAGAGTTACGATACCGACGTGACTGAGTCAGTCTTAATGATTTAACGAAAGTTTTAGTATTGAAGGAAAATAACAAAGCTTAGCTGGCTTAAGGTTTTCCTAATCTTTGGTGGGCAGTATGGCCGCACTCAATACTGAGCTGTTAGAGAATGGACTTACTCATGTCATTGTCGTCAATCTTGAAAAGACCCACCCTCAGCCGGGTAGCTTTTCTGCTGCTGTTTTCTGCGTATATCGCCATATTGCTTAATATCGCTTTTTATCGACAAGTTTTAACCGTCATGCCGCTGGCAACGCTGCATGACATGCTGGTGTTTTTATCGATGCCAGTAGTGGCATTCAGCGTCATCAATATTGTCGCTACGCTGGCATCGTTTTTCTGGCTGGATCGTATAGTCATCGCGATGTTTATCCTGGTGTCTGCCACCGCACAGTATTTTATTCAGAATTACGGCATTATTCTCGATCGTTCGATGATCACTAATATGCTGGATACGACCGCATCAGAGAGCTGGGCGCTGATCACACCTCAGCTGATAATCAGCCTGGTGTTATCCGGTGTGCTGATGGCCGCATTGGTTTTTTACCTCAGGATAAAAAAGTCTGTTCCGCGCTGGAAATCTTTACTTTATCGTGTCGCCAGCCTGATGATTTCCGTCGCGCTGATTGCGCTGGTGGCGCTGCTGTTTTATAAAGATTACGCCTCGCTTTTCCGCAATGATAAAGAGCTAATCAAATCGCTGTCACCTTCAAACAGTATTGCTGCATCCTGGTCCTGGTACGTCCACCACCGGCTGGATAATCTGCCGTTGGTGAGAATCGGCGAGGATGCCAGACAAAATCCACTAATGCTGACCGGTGCAAAAAACAATCTGACGATTCTGATCGTCGGTGAAACGTCACGCGCTGAAAACTTTTCATTGTCCGGATACGCAAAAATAACCAATCCACTGCTGGCGAACGATGGCGTTATCTGGTTTCCACATACCCACTCTTGTGGAACATCCACCGCAGTTTCCGTGCCCTGTATGTTTTCAAATATGCCCAGAGCACACTACGATGAAGGTCTTGCCAGTCATCAGGAAGGTTTGCTCGATATTATCCAGCGTGCAGGCATCAGCGTATTGTGGAATGACAATGATGGCGGCTGTAAAGGAGCCTGTGACCGGGTTCCGCACCGGGATATGACCGGTTTAAATTTGCCAGCCATGTGTATCAACGGTGAATGCTATGATGAAGTTTTATTCCATCAGCTCGATGATGATATCAGCCAGCTTAAAGGTAATGGCGTGATTGTGTTACATACTATCGGCAGCCACGGTCCGACCTATTATCATCGTTATCCGTTAAGCTTTCGCAAGTTTACCCCAACGTGTGATACCAATCAGATTCAGAGCTGCAGCCGGGAACAACTGGTCAATACTTATGACAACACGATTTTATATGTCGACTATATTGTCGATAAAGCGATTGGCATATTGAAAGCCCATCAGGATCGATTTACCACCAGCCTGGTGTATCTTTCCGATCATGGCGAATCATTGGGTGAAAGTGGCGCGTATCTGCACGGCATGCCTTACGCCATCGCACCAGATCAACAGAAGCATGTTCCTATGCTGCTCTGGTTATCGGAAGATTATAAACAACGCTACGCGGTGGACTCGCATTGTCTGGCGCACCAGGCTGCCACTCAGGCTTACTCGCAGGACAATTTATTTTCAACCATGCTGGGGCTTACTGGCGTCATCACCAAAGAGTATCTTCCGGCGGATGACATTTTGACAGCATGCCGGGGTAACCAATGAAAGTATTAATCGCTGAAGATGATGCGCTGCTAAAGCAGGGGCTGGTGATCGCTCTGGAGAGCGAAGGCTATCTATGCGATGCCGTTTCAACCTGTCGAGATGCGCAGGCCAGCCTTGCCACCGGCTTATACAGCATGATGATTCTGGATTTAGGCTTGCCGGATGAGGATGGCCTGCGCCTGTTGGGCCGAATGCGTCGCAACAAGATCACGCTGCCGGTGCTGGTTCTCACCGCCCGCGATACGGTTGAAGACCGTATCGCGGGTCTCGACAGCGGGGCGGATGATTATCTGATTAAACCGTTTTCGTTAGATGAGTTAATGGCCCGCATCCGGGCCTTAATTCGCCGCAACGTGAATCAGGGCGATGATAAAGTTGCGGCCGGCAATCTGGCGCTGGATCTGACCCACCGCACAATCCAGCTTAATGGCCGCAATCTGGAACTTACGCCAAAAGAGTATGCCATTCTCGCTCGCCTGATATTAAAAGCCGGCAACCCGGTGCATCGTGAAATCCTGCATAATGATATCTACAACTGGGAAAGTGACCCTTCAACTAATGCGCTGGAAGTCCATATACATAACCTGCGCGATAAAGTGGGGAAATCCACGATTAAAACCGTGCGTGGATTTGGTTACGCGTTAATTAATCCTGATGAGCCGGTTTAGCCCATGTTAATAAAGCCAGTGTTGTTGAACCGCAATCCCGCTACCCTAAGATTCAGGCTGATCTTAACCATTGGTCTGATACTGTTATTTTGCCAAATTATCAGTGTGTTATGGCTATGGCATGAGAGTAAAGAGCAGATCCAGCTGCTGGTTCAGCAGGCCCTGGATCATCGGGACAGGAGCCAGCATGTCGATAATGAGATTCACGAAGCCATCGCCAGTCTGGCAATCCCAAGTTTAATCATGATTATTTTTACGCTGTTGCTTTGTATGCAGGCGGTCAAACGCATTACTCGTCCGCTGTCAGAACTGCAACGGGAGCTGGAGAGTCGCACGGAAGAAGATTTGGGGCGGATAACCTCTGCCAGCTCGGTTAAGGAAATTGATGCGGTTACCCAGTCAATTAATCAATTAGTCACCCGATTGACCACCAGCCTGGAGCGCGAGCGGCTATTTACCGCTGATGTGGCCCATGAGTTAAGAACACCCTTAGCCGGCCTGAGATTGCACCTTGAGATTATTGAGCGCCAGCACCAGATTAACGTCAAACCACTGATTCAACGCATCGATCAGATGACCAGCAGTGTTGCCCAGCTGCTGCAACTGGCGCGGGTGGGGCAATCTTTTTCATCGGGAAACTATCAGCGCGTTTCACTGGTTACCGATGTGGTTCGCCCGATGGAAAGCGAGCTTAAAATGATGCTGTCCCAGCATCAGCAGCAGCTTGATCTGGAGATAACTGGCGATGTAATCGTGCGCGGCGATGCGACATTACTTAAAGCGCTATTACGAAATCTGGTTGAGAATGCCCATCGATACAGTCCGGAAAACACCACTATAACCCTTGGTGTCAGGGCGTTGCCCCAGCCTGTTCTTATGGTAGAGGACCAGGGCCCGGGAATAGATGAAAATAAAATCAGTGAGCTGAGTAAAGCCTTTGTCCGAATTGACCGGCGTTACGGCGGTATCGGCTTAGGCTTAAGCATCGTGACGCGTATTGTGCAGCTCCATGATGCGAAATTCTTTCTCGAAAATCGCCAGTCTGCACCAGGTTGTCGGGCATACGTCAGATTTAACCAATCTGACGTATAGCGCGGCGCGAATGATCAGGTTGTGAACCAGATAACCAGGAAGCTGAGGATAACGCAGATGCTCAGCATCACTGAGAGGATTTCAGAAACAGGGCGGGTTAATTTTAGTGTCATTGTATTCTCCAGAAGTTGTCGGATAATTTTCGCCTGACAACCTTAAGAGAACCTTAAGCCCTGAGCTGGGTTCAAGAAAAAACCAGCGAGGATCTTCCCGCGCTGAGTATCATAACGTTGATTTATTCATTACTTTGCGCCATAGCATCGGTAACTCTGCAATCAACTCTCCGGTCACGCGCTGTTTAGCCGCTCCCGGCTGCCAGATCGCGACCAGGGTGATATTCAGCCCTTGGTTGCCGACTTCACTGTCCAGCACCCGGACGTTTTTCCATTGGGCAGCCAGAAAATGTTTTGGCAAAAAACCCCAGCCTTGCGCATTCTCCAGCAGATAGCGCAGCGAGCTGCGCTCATTAACGTACAGCGTGCGTCCGGAAATCTGTAAACGACGGACAATCTGCTCATCGTGCGCGCGGTGCATCACTATTTGCGGCACCAGAGAGAGATTAAGCAGCGTAAGAGGCGTTTGCTGGTTAAGAAAGAGTTTTGATGACCCATAGAAATCAAGCTCGATATTACCCAGCGCGCACCACTCCATATCCATTCCCAGCGCGCGGTTGTTGGCCTGACATAGCGCAATTTGCGCTCTGCCGCTGGTTAACGCCGCTTCCGCTTCTTCTCTCGAGGCGCTCCACGCGCTGAAGCGAATGCCCCGGTCACTCATCGCTCTCGTCACCGCTTCAATAAACGACGGCGCAATAAAAGGATCGTAAACCAGGACGATTTCCCGCTGATCATCTTCCGGCAGCGATTGCACGTAATGCTCGAATGCTCTGGCTTGACGTAACAGTAAATGCGCCTGGCGATGCAGCTGTTGTCCTTGCCCGGTCAGGATTAAGCTGCGGCCCTCGCGCAAAAACAGCTTATAGCCCAGCGCATCCTCAAGATAATCCAGCAGGTCTCTCAGCGTGGTACGGTCTTTACCGAGTGATTGTGCGGCTTTGGATAAACTACCCAATTCAGCAACGCGGGCAAAAGCCTCTATTTGCGCGAAAGAATATCGCAGAGCAGACATTTATTTCAGCTCCTGTATCAACTATTTATACGGGGGATTTTCCCCCGTATAGTGATTTTTTCAAGCGGTTTTTCCTTCTTATAATCTCGCCTGTTATCTAAATCAACAATAAGTGAAAAACATGCGAAATTCTGCTTTCCCAATAATCAAACCCCTGATGCTGGCTGCCACGGTCTGTGCAGCATTCTCTTCTGTGTCTGCTGTTGCTGCGCAATCGCTGCAAAACTGCGGCGGGGTGATGCTCAGTGCTTGCCCGACGCCCTTTGATAAGACGCTGCCTGAGGCGAAAGATATGCTGCAATGGGATCGGGCAGCGCGCGTTGTCGGTTTTCGTAATGATTATCGTAACTATGCTGGCGACGTATTCCAGCATGGCAAATCGACACCACTTCAATTGGCAGAAAAGCAGCTGAAGGGCGCAACCTACAGTGTGAAGGGAAAAACTTATACCCTGAAGGACTACCTGCAGCGTGAAAATGTGACCGGTATGCTGGTGCTGAAAAATGGCAAAGTGGCCTACAAATATCTCGGTGAAGGTAATACCGACAGTACGTTATGGACATCGCGCTCGGTTGGAAAATCGGTGGTTTCGACGCTGGTGGGCATTGCGATTAAGCAGGGTAAAATTCACTCGCTGGACGATCGGGTTACGGACTATGAACCTGACTTAACAGGAACCGCGTGGCAGGATGTTACTCTCAGGCAGCTCATTCAGCATACTTCCGGTGTAGAGTGGAATGAGGACTACACCAATCCTGACTCTGATTTCGCCCACCTGACGCAGTGTGAAGCCCAACCGGGAACCTATGATTGCGTGCGTAATATCATCACTGGCCTGAAACGCGCCCATCCGGCAGGACAGTCGTGGTCGTACTCCTCGGGTGGCGCATGGCTACTGGGTGATGTGTTAGAAAAAGCCACCGGAATGCCGCTGGCTCAGTACCTGGAAAAAACCATCTGGCAACCCTATGGTATGGCGCAGGACGGCGTCTGGCATGCTTACCAGCCAGGTAAACATGATGTTGGCGCGCACGGCTTTAATGCCACGCTGGAGGATTGGGGCCGTTTTGGCGAGTTTGTGTTAAGCGGTGGGCAACTGAAGGATGGGAAAAAGCTGTTGCCAGATAACTGGCTGAAACAGGCATCTGACTGGACCACGGCGAAAAATTCTGTCACAGCGGCGCATCCGGAGGGATCATATGGCTATCAGTGGTGGAATAATGCGGTGCCCGCTGATGCGCAGCAGGTTACGCCGGCCGCTGCCGACTCACTGCAAGGTTCGATGTGGGCATTGGGAATTTACGGCCAGGTGATTATGATTAATCCCGCAGAACAGTTGGTGATTGTTCAATGGTCGACATGGCCACAGGCGGAACCTGATTTTAAAGCACAGCCACTTGAGGCTTCGCTGATGTACAGTGCGATTGCGCAGCAACTTCGTTAACTCACCGGGCGGGGAGACACGCTCCCCGTTTTTTGCCATAGCCGCGCCCTGGACGTCTGTATTGCCCAGGCCATTACCACAGGATGAGCAATGCGCCGTAAGAATGTGAACGATTACCTGGCTTTTATCGCGGTTGCACGCGAACAGAGTTTTACTAAAGCGGCGGCACAGCTCGGCGTTTCGCAATCGGCGCTGAGCTATACCATCCGCACGCTTGAATCACATCTGGGGCTGCGGTTACTCACCCGCACCACACGCAGCGTTTCGGTCACCGAGGCCGGTGAACAACTGCTCAACCGCATCGGGCCGCATTTTGACGAAATTGAAAGTGAGATCGCGGCACTCAGCAGTATGCGAGATAAGCCAGCCGGCACCGTGCGTATCAATGCCGTTGAGCATGCAGCCGAGACGATTCTCTGGCCAAAACTGTCGCCGCTGTTACTCGACTATCCCGATATTAATATCGAAATCATCAGCGAGTATGGGCTTAAGGATATCGTCGCCGAACGCTACGATGCTGGCGTCCGACTGGGTGAACAGATTGATATGGATATGATTTCGATTCCATTAGCGGCGAATTTTTGCTTCGCGGTTGTTGCGGCACCCGCGTATTTTCAGGATAAACCGCAGCCTGTTACTCCTTACGATCTTAGCAAGCACAGCTGCATCAAGCTGCGATTGCCAACTCATGGGGGGTTTTATGTCTGGGAGTTCAGTAAAGAGGGAAATGAACTAAAGGTTCGTATTGAGGGCCGCGGCGCGTTTAGCAGCATTTCGATGATGCGGCAGGCCGCGCTTGATGGCCTGGGTATCGCTTATCTGCCGAAGGACATTGTGGATACGGCGATAGCAGACGGCAGGCTGATACAGATCCTTGCCGACTGGTGTCCACCACGGCCCGCTTATCATCTCTACTATCCCAGCCGTCGCCAGCATTCACCGGCATTTTCCCTGGTTCTTGAGGCACTTCGCTATCGACGCGCGTGACCTTTGCCAAAAACAAGGCCATTTACGCGCGATTAAGAAAACTCCTTTCTAAGCCTATGCGGAATTAGCTATCTAATCTCTTAATGCAATGGGGATTATGATGGCAGTCTGAATCGGTCACTCTCTGGTTAGGCCAGGGATCGACATCCGATCATAATGGGGTGCTGGCACCTGCGCCGCAGACTACCGGTAAAACAAAACGGGTGGGTGAAGTCACTGTGCAGGGCGTTTCGTTCCGGAACAATGAAATATTATTAGCCGGTAATATTTATCGACCAAAAGATTCCAGTGAGCAGCGCCGCTATGCCGCTATTGTGGCTGTTCATCCTGGCAGCCTCGACGCACAAGGATCTGTTTATTATTTCCGGCGCAACGCACAGGGATCTCTGTGACGGCGCGGGCGCAATGGCTGCCGCTAAAAAACTGACGCCGTTCTTTAAGTGTCAGCTGGTTTAGCAGGTAATCGCTTATTTTTCTTTAACCGTAATAAAAATTTAATATTAAAATAATCCGCATTCTGAAGATTAATCTAATAAGGTAATTATGAAAAACGTTTTAATTATCAATGCACATCAGTTTTACGACGGTATTTCATCTGGCGATTTAAATCGGGCAATGGTTAATGCAATTGCGGATAATCTTAATCGACTGGGTTACAATATCAAGCATACGGAAATCGAAAAAGGCTATGACATCGACGATGAAGTTGAAAAACATCTTTGGGCTGATTTGATTATTACGCAATCTCCGGTTTACTGGTTTAGTACGCCATGGATCTATAAAAAATATGTTGATGAAGTATTTACTGCTGGCATGCTGCAACAGCGTTTCCTGACGGGGGACGGACGTACGCGCCAGGACCCCGCGAAGCAATATGGCAGCGGTGGTAAGCTCACTGGTAAAAAATATATGCTCTCATTGACCTGGAATGCACCCGCTGCCGCATTCAATGATGAAGCTCAGCGGTTATTTGCCGGTAAATCTGTTGATGAGATTTTTGCTTATAATACCGCTAACTATAAATTCTGTGGTGTTGATATCTTGCCTTCATTCTCATGTTTTGATGTGATGAAGCCACCGGATATTACCAATGACTTTCTTCGGCTGGAAACACATTTAAATGTTGTGTTAACTGTCTGAGTTCATTCAACTGTAACAAGTCTGGGCGGTATCTCCGCCCGTTGATGACGTTATTATTTCAAAGAGTTTTTTAGCGCATCAATAAACATACTGACCCGCAGCGGAAGATAGCGGGTAGTGGGCAGCACTGCCCAGACGGACAGATCCTGTTGTGTCACATCGGATAACGCAATCGCCACCAGTGAGCCATCATTCAGCTCCTTTTTTACGTCCCAGAGCGTCAGTTGGGCAATTCCCAGCCCCTGAACGCAAAGCTCCCTGACGCTTTCCACATTACTTGAGCTGAAACGCCCATCGACATTGACGCTGAGACTTTGGCCTTCTGCCTCAAAGGTCCACTGCAGCACATTGGTCAACTTCAGACAGTGATGGCCGGTTAAATCATTTAACGTTTCCGGCACACCAAACTTATGCAGATAAGCAGGCGACGCGCAGACGATGCGCGGATTGTGGATAATTTTTCGCGCAATAAGGCTGGAGTCCTTCAGTGGAGCAATGCGGATGGCGAGATCAATTCCCCGGCCGACGATGTCCACCACATCTTCAGTAAGCTGAATATCAATCCGTAATTGCGGATTGTCGTCAAGCAGGGCAGGCACCAGCGGCAGAATATTGCGTCGGCCAAATCCCGAAGGTGCCGTTATCCGCAATAAACCCGAAGCCTGTTTAGTTTCCGCAGAGAACAACGCCCTGGCTCCGGCCTCTGCTTCAATCAACGCACGGGCATAAGGCAAAAATTCGCTACCTTCCTGCGTCAGGGAAACAGATCGCGTTGTGCGCTGAAGCAATCGCGCACCCAGCATTTTTTCCAGCGCTGCCAGCCGCCGCGAAACCGCCATCGGCGATATATCGAGTCGTCTTGCCGCCTGCGTCAGGCTACTGGTTTCGGTAATCGTCAAAAAAAGGCGGACATCGTCGAGATTCATAGGTCAGGGTAGTTACTCAGTAAACTGAAGTCAGCGGCGGAAAATTTTCTGCCGTTAACAAGCGGCAGTTTCACGGCAATTATAACTCATTTTGATATACAGGCTTATCAGTTTGCCCTGTTTAAGCCTGCTGGCGCTGCGATTATATTGCCTTATGTTTTTAATCCTAAATAAGGCGGAGTTTAATGCGTTCATCATCGCTGTTCAGTTCAACCCAAATCGGTAATCTGTTGCTCAGTAACCGGCTGGCCGTGGCGCCAATGACCCGCGTGTCTGCCTCAGAAAATGGGCTTCCCGGTGAGCGAATGAGAGCTTATTACGAGGATTTTGCCCGTGGCGGTTTTGCCCTGACAATTACCGAAGGCATCTATATCGATAATGCATGGTCTCAAACCTATGCTTTCCAGGCCGGGCTGATCAATGCCGAACAGGCATCAGCATGGCGTAAAATTACTGATGCCATTCATGCGCAGGATGGCCGAATTTTTGCTCAAATCCAGCATTCTGGCGCGCTTTCTCAGGGGAATAACTACCTTGATGGCACGGTAGCTCCCTCTGCGGTTCGTCCCAAAGGCCAACAGATGACCTTCTATCGTGGTGAAGGTCAGTATCCGCTTCCACGCGCGCTTACGGATAATGAAATTGTGAGCATTATCGAAAGTTTTGCTGACGCAGCGTCACGCGCGGTTATCGAAGCCGGATTTGATGGTGTGGAGATCCATGGTGCCAACGGCTATCTTCTGGATCAGTTTTTTACCGACTACACCAATCAGCGCAGCGATAAATGGGGTGGCGATATCGCCGGGCGACTCAGCCTAAGCCTGGAAGTGATAAAAGCCGTGCGCGCCCGGGTTGGCAGCGAAGTGCCGGTCGGTATCCGTATTTCTCAGGGGAAAGTGAATGATTTCTTTCACAAATGGGCAAATGGCGAAGAGGACGCACGCGTAGTGTTTACTTTGCTGGCAGAGTCAGGGATTGATTATCTGCACCTGACCGAATATGAAGCCTGGCAGCCCGCATTTTCTGACAATAGTCTTTCACTGGTCGCGCTGGCGCGAAAATATGCCCCGGCGTTGACCCTTATTGCTAACGGCAATTTGCATGAACCACACAGGGCGGAGGCGTTATTAGCCGATGGTGCGGATCTTATCGCACTGGGGCGCGGTGCGCTGGCAAATCACAACTGGCCACAGCGCGTCAGGGACGGGCAGCCACTGAATGAATTCGACAGCAGCATATTGGGCCCGCTGGCAGATATAAAAGATTGCGAAATACCAATGTGAATGAATATTGCTGACAACGAATCTGTTGTTGAGCCAGGTGGTGATAACCGGACGGCGGAGCATTGCGCCATACCGTCCGGTCAATCGCTAGCTGTCAGGTGTTATCATCAGGATTGGTACTCTGCTGGCCTGTCGGTTTCACCGAAGGTTTTCCCAAACTGGAGGCGAACCAGGAAACAACTTTATCGATAACCGGCTGTTGATACCATTGCGCGTCGCCATGCTCAGCGCCTTTAAGCAGAATATAGTCGGCCTGATTACCTTCTTTTTTTAGCGCACGATAAAGCTGAGCGCTTTGCTCTGGTGAAACCAGGGTGTCTGCGCTGCCGTGCATAATAAGAAATGGCGGTTTTTTACCGTTAATGTGCCCCAGCGGGCTGGCGAAAAGCGCTTTTTCTTTATCTGAGTCTATCGGTGCGCCGGCAAAATCACGGAAAGCGGCACCGTTAACCAGCAGCGCCTCTGTCACCGCAGGAGACTGATGAACTTTTTTCACCGACTCAGGAAAACCTTCGCCGATATTTAGCAGATTAGATATGCCATAAATAGTTGCCGCAGCCTGCACATCGGAAGACTGATCGAGGAAATCACCCTTATCGAATGTTTTCTCACCGGCGGTCATGGCGACCATTTGCGCAAGCCAGCCCCCGGCTGAATCACCCAGCACACCAATGCGGGTCGGGTCGATGCCATACTCGCTGGCATGCTGACGCAGATAGCGAACGGCAGCTTTTGCATCAACTAGCGGGGCTGGGAAGGTATCAGGAATAACGCGATATTCAACCGCGGCGACAACAAATCCGGCTTCAGCCAGCGCCATTCGCATCTGAATAAATTTATCCTGTTCGGCAGAGGTAAATCCGCCGCCGGGGAAGTAGAGAATAGCCGGTTTTTTACTGTCGTTTCTGGGAACCAGCAGCGACATAGACATCGGCCGGCTTGAGCGGGTTTGTTTAATCTGGGCGTAAACAACATTATTTATCGCGTCAATTTGTCCGCGAGTCACCTCAACCTGCATAATGCTGGCTCCCTCGGTATTGCCCGCTAATTCAGCATCACCGGCAAAAGCCGATGTGGACATTAATCCAATTAAAGACAGACATCCCATAAGAGCACTCGCGCGAAACTTCAACATATTCAATACCTCTTAATTAATAATCAATACCATAGCACAGCCGCAGGTGCTGAAATTGATACAACGCAAAGGGGTATCCAGATAATATGTCAGAATGGGTAAAGATGCATGGCCTGAATCCGGCTTGCCTCGCCAGCCTCTGCGAGGTGAGGTTTGATCGGGTGCCAGACCAGCAGTGGCTGGTAGCGATAATCGTATATTTTCCTGAACTCAGTGACGGTGTTGGATAAAAGCTTAACGGCCGTTACTCGTTCAACGGCCATCAGAAAAAATATCGTTAACCGCATTGAAAGCATCGAGGTCTTCACCTTCAGCCGTACTCATTCCGCGTTTTTCTAACCATTTTCTGCCCCAGACGCTTAACCCCATAATCAGCGAATGCAACTCTCTTCCTTCATCACTAAGAGAATATTCAACTTTGGGAGGTACCACGGCATAAACCTGACGAGTAATGATTCCATCCTCTTCAAGTTCTCTTAATTGCTTAGTCAGCAGTCGTTGGTTAATCGTCGGCATATGACGATTAAGCTCACTGAACCTTAGGGTGCCATCCCTGAAAAGGTGATAGAGAATTACGCCTTTCCATTTACCCCCCATTATATGAAGCGCTGCTTCCATCGAACATCCTGGTGATGAGTCGTAATTACGCAGTTTTTTCATCAACTTCTCCTGAGTTACCTTTAGGTAACTATGGGCTTTTTCTTACCGTATAAACACATTTTGTTTATATGGTACTTTCTTTGATGTGAATATCAATCCATCCTGGAGAGTAAATGACTACCATGCTATTTGAACCTATCAACATTCGCGGTACCGAATTCCGTAACCGCATTGCCATGTCGCCGATGTGTATGCACTCGGCAACCGCTGATGGCCATACCAGCGATTTCCATGTGGTTCACTACGGCGCCAGAGCGTTGGGCGGGGCGGGGATTGTTATGCTTGAAACGGCCTCCGTACTGCCCAACGGCCCTATTGGCCCCGGCGACATCGGCATCTGGGATGACAGCCACATTGACGGATTATCGCGTGTGGTTAATGCCATTCAACGCTTTGGGGCAAAAGCCGGAGCTCAGATTGGTCATGCAGGCCGACAACTCGGTATTGATCTTGAGTCCATCGCACCTTCAGCAATCCCTTTTACCGCTGATTCGCGCGTACCTAAAGAAATGACGATTACTGAAATCAAAGAAGTGGTCGAAGCGTTTAAACAAGCAACGCGCCGGGCGCGTGAGGCTGGATTTGATGTTATCGAAATTCATGGCGCACATGGCTATTTGTTGAATGAATTCCTGTCTCCTGTGGCAAACCAACGCAATGACGAATACGGTGGCAATCACGAAAATCGCTACCGAATTGTCAGAGAAGTGATCGACGCCGTAAGAAGTGAATGGGATGGTCCACTATTCTTACGCATTTCCTCAACTGATTATGTTGACGGAGGGAATAAGCCGGAGGATTTCCTGATTTACGGCAAGTGGATGAAGGAACAAGGTATCGATTTGATTGATTGCTCCTCAGGCGGCATTGCGATGGTGAATGTGAATACCTACCCAAATTATCAGGTTCCTGCCGCTGAATTGCTGCGAAAAGAACTTGATATCAGGACTGGTGCTGTAGGCCTGATTGAAACCGGTCGCCAGGCGGAGGAAATTCTACAGAATGGCCGGGCTGACATTGTGTTAATTGGACGTGAGATGCTAAAAGATCCGTTCTGGGCAAGAACAGCCGCTGATGATCTCAAAACCGAAATAGATGTACCTGCTCAGTACACGCGTTATGGTTCAGGATGGCAGCGCGCCTTACCAAGAAAAGATCCTGTTGCTCTTGAGATGACAGTGGAAAATTAAACCCTGCTTAATTGGTATCGGGATAGCGTATGTCAGCCAATAAAGTCACGGCAGACAAATAATACCTGATACATAGCCTTTGCCCAGGAGTAACAGACGACAGGCGAATACCGGCACGATCGCTGCCTCAGATGTTGACAATGGCTTCTGTCACTCAAGCGTCAGACGTGCCGGTTCTCTTCTGAACCGTCTTACTTGCCTTGAACTGGTTAATCCGCATCCGCGTTGCCGCACATCATCTCAGCTATTTGCCGCACCTGCTCATCAAGTCCCGACAGATGCCGGTGTATCAGTCCGACATCCCGGTAAAATGTCAGAGGCCCTAAATCAATGGCCCTGACTGCGGCCGGCCATTTTCGCCATGTCGCGGTCTCAGGCAACAGTGACACGCCGACGCCGTTACTGACCAGCCTCATAATTGCTTCCAGCTCGTCAACTTCGCAGATTTCGCTGACAGATATATTTCTCTCCCTGAGAAAACGATCGACATGCCTGCCGCCAAAAGACGCGCGGTCGTAGCGGATAAATTGATGTTCTGCGAGCAGTGCCAAAATATTATCGCCACTGATGTGACGGGGGACAACCAGCCGGAAGGGCTCATGCGTAAGCATGGTCCATTGCAGGCCATTCTGTAAGGGGAAGGGCGGGCACAGCACGGCAGCCATATCGAGCTCACCGGCATCCACCATATTCACCAGCTCCATTGAAAGACCGGGAATAACCCGGACCCGTCCGGCCGGATTCTGTTTAAAAAATCGCGTCAGCACATCTGGCAGTAAACTTCGCTGCACCGAAGCGATCGCGCCAATCGTCACCGGTTTCGCCACCACATTAACGCCGGTCCTCATTCCCAGAGTATCGTAAAGCGCCAGCAGTTCCTGCGCCTGACTGACGAGCTGCCGTCCTTTTAGGGTCAGACGAGCAGTGCGCCCGGTTCGGTCAAAAAGCGTGACCCCGAGCTCGGATTCCAGGCGCTGCATCTGGGCGCTTACCGCAGCTTGCGTGAGACCCAGCTTATCTCCCGCTGCTGAGAATGTCCCGTTAGCTGAAATCACCATAAAGGTTTTGAGTTCGCGGATCATGGAAGCCCCATTGATAGATTTTATTTGTATAAAACAAAAATTATATTTGTTTTTAATAAATTATTATTGGATATAACCTCCATTGTGACGATTTAGTTAACAAAAATGGCAGGAAGGTTAACGCCTTTTCTGAATGTTAAACAGGCGATGTTTTGTGGCCTGACAGCCAGTCACAACAGGGGGAATTAAACATGGGGCTTTCACCTTTTCATCTTGCCATTCCGGTTTACGATCTGAAGGCCGCGCGACATTTTTATGCAGAAGTATTCGGTCTGAGTGAAGGTCGTTCCAGTGAACAGTGGGTGGACTTCGATTTTTATGGCCATCAGCTGGTAATTCATGTGCATCCTAAAACGGCGTCGCAGGACAATGTTCACTCCAATCCGGTGGACGGCCACGACGTTCCGGTTCCTCATTTCGGGATTATCCTGAAATGGGACGAGTGGGAGGCGCTGGCCGAGCGTCTTCGATCGTTTAATACCGCGTTCGTGATTGAGCCCTATATCCGCTTTAAAGGGCAGACAGGAGAGCAGGCAACAATGTTTCTTTATGACCCTTGCGGTAATGCCCTTGAATTTAAAGCATTCAAGGATATGAGCCAGCTTTTCGCGAAATAACTTCCGGACAATGAAGATAAAAAAATAAGGGGAACACAATGTGTTCCCCTTATTTTGCATTTGCTGAACGAGCAGCTGCGATTGAAAATTACCAGTTCTGACGCGTAGGAGAAATAATCAGATCGTTTACCGTGACATTTTCCGGCTGGTTCAGCGCGTAAATCACCGCATTAGCGACATCTTCAGAGCTGATGGCGATCTTGTTCAGTTCCTGGGCGGCTTTGCGGCCTTCCGGATCGACAACTTTATCCGCCCAGCCGGTGTTGATGACGCCAGGGCTGACCGTATTGGCCCGAATGCCGTGATTCACGCCCAGATCCTTACGCATGGACTCGGTCATCGCCTGAACAAAGAACTTGGTGGCACTGTAGATACCTGCTGCCGCATCAACCTGATGGCCAGCAACAGAAGCCATGTTCAGGATGTGGCCCGATTTCTGCTTCAACATCAACGGCAATACCGCGGCAATAGCGTTAAGGTAGCCCTTGATATTGACGTCCACCATATTGTTCCAGTCGTTGACCGCCAGGTCTTCCCAGTATGAGAACAGCATCAGGCCCGCATTGTTCACCAGAATATCGACCGAACCGTAAGTTTTACTGGCGAATTCTGCAACGGCTTTCATGGCTTCTGCATCTGCGACGCTGGCGGCATAGCCGGAGATGTTATGGCCCTGTTTTTTCAGCGGCTCGACGAAGTGATTCAGTCGCTCCTCGTTTTGTGCCACCGCCACTACGTTAACATTATTTTCCAGCAGGGCTTTTACCGTTGCGGCACCTATTCCTGAAGAGGCACCCGTCACTATCGCGGTTTTATTTTGAATGTAATTCATATTCTGTTCCTCTCAATTATTCGCCCGGTGTGCGTACCCGGCGTGGAGATTATTTAAACTTGTCGAGTGATTAAATATCCGGAGACTGCCAGTTGGCGTCATCTTTGACCGGTGGCAGATACGACAGGCGCTGCATATTCTGATTCCACAGATTATCCGGGATGCGGTAGCGGTCCTCTTTATGCGGATCGATGGCCGTGACAATCCGCTCTTCCTGACCGGAAACGATAAGGCGGATAAGGTCCGGGTTCATCATTACCGTTTTGCCGGTGGCGATAAACTCAGCCCAGCCCGTCTGGTACGCTGCCAGAATTTGCTCCGCGGTAAACAGGTTGCCAACGCCAATCAGCGGCAGTTTGCCGTTAATACGCTCGTGAATTAACTGCATGCGGGTCAGTGACGTATCGGCCCCACGGCGCGCCTTTTTATAGAAATCCCACAGCGAAACGTGCAGGTACTGCAGCGGTTTTTCGACCAGGGCGTCAATCAGCGCAAAGGTATCCTGCATTGTCAGGCCGTGCTCGCCCGGCTCTTCCGGAGAGAAGCGGTAGCCGACAATAAACTTGTCGCTGGCGTACTGCTGTTTGACTTCCGTTACGGCATCAACGATCGCCAGCGGGAAGCGCAGCCTGTTCTCGATGCTGCCGCCCCAGATGTCGGTCCGGCGGTTACTTTCCCCCGAGACAAACTGCTGGATCAGATAATTATTGGCCCCGTGAATTTCGACGCCGTCAAATCCCGCCTGGATGGCTAAATGTGCGGCATTGGCGAAGGCGGAAATCAGGTTGCGGATCTCTTCGTCGGTCAGGGCGCGGGCGCCTGACTTCTCATCTGTCGACGGAGCGACCATCTCACGGCCGTTCAGTAGTTCAGCAATTGACAGGTGGCCGCCGTGATGGATCTGCAGAATCGCCGTGGCGCCCTGTTTTTTAGCGATGCGGGCGACTTCACGCAGGCTGGGCAAGTCTTTCTCACCAATGGCCTCAGGCTGGCCGACAAAGGCTTTACCTTCCGCAGATACCAGCGTGGCGGCGGCAATAAACAGGCCAAAGCCGTCGAAGCGGTCGTTCAGAAAGTGGCGCTCTTCATCGCTGATGCTGCCATTTTCATGAGAGGCAAAATGCGTCATTGGCGCAACGGTAAATCGGTTTTTGATCGTGACACCGTTATTCAGGGTAAAGGGCTCGAATAATGGGGCGTATTTCGGGTTCATCATATTTTCTTCCTGGTAATAGTCATCTCGCCGTTTTGCCGTTGGCACCAGCGATATGCTGTCGGTAAGCTTATAAATTCTCTGACCGAAACGGATGATGGAGCCTTATCGTTTCGTGATGTTGTTTGTTCCGCTGCGCGTCAGAAGAGGTTGCTTGCCTATTTATGTATCGGTCACTAAGTATTTTTATATTTATAGCGATCGATACATAAAAAGGCAAGCTGATTTTCTTCAATTTTCTATAGAAAAATGTCTTATGGATTTTACGGCTGGATGAATTATTTATCAGGTGGCTGAATTTAAAGATAAAACTGCATTTATCCCCGGGGTGCATGCGGGCCGCGTATTCTACCGTTTCCTCCCGGTCAAGACTTCGCGGATGCCCTTTGAACGGCAGCACGGCTGGCTGTTGCGTTCGAATTATCATTGATTAGCTCAATCACAAAACACAAAGCTTATGTATCAATCGCTATATAATAATACTAATATGTAGTGTCCGATACAGTTTAAGGTGCTCCAGAGATTCTTCATGTTACAGGGACCGTTTTCTGTCGCCGATGTCATTGAGATCGATGTGACAGCATCTGCATGATAGACGTTCGGTAGCCAGCAACAGAGTCTGAGAATGAAGCATTGCGCCGTGAGATAATCCTGACCAGCGATGACGGATTACGCTCTTTTATGGAGCGGCGCGATAGCTCCCGTTAAAATCTTGTATAGTGAGCCATTAGTTTTTTCTTTTTTATCAGGCTGGATATATGACAGATTCAACGCACAACACGCCCTCACGACGAGGAAGACCGCGTAATTTCGATCGAGACAAGGCCCTGGTCAGCGCGCTGGGTCTGTTTTGGCGATGCGGATACGAACCGGCTTCGGTCGGTGAACTTTGCCGGATAATGAATATCAATCCGCCGAGCCTGTATGCGGCATTCGGCAGCAAAGCGGAGCTGTTTCTTGAAGCGGTAAACTTTTACGAAAGAACTTACTGGGATGCCCCGTGGGAAAGGATGCTGCAGAAAGCGAATGTGCATGACGCGATTCGTGACTTTTTTGAGGAGTCCGCCGTCATTCTGACGTCGCAGGATGCTCCTTGCGGTTGCCTGGTTGTTCTCGCCGCGATCAATGTTTCGCCAGAATCTAAAGATGTCTACGACGCGGTGAAGGCACTCAGAGAAGAGGGGCGTGTCTATTTCAGGCAGCGCCTGCAGGCAGGCATTGAGTCGGGTCAACTGCCGCCTGATACCGATGTTGATGGCATTGCCCTGACGCTGAATACGCTTCTGGAAGGGATGTCGATCCCGGCGCAGGATGGTATTACGCAGGAAGAACTGAAACGCGTCGCCAGTCAGGCCGTGCTGCTTTTACCTCGCCCGGTAAATCATCGCTGATAAAAGCCGTTCCCTTTGAAAGGGGAGACTGTTTCAGCCTCATGGGATGCCAGCGGGCGCTGATACGCGGCGATACACGTCGCAAATCAGCAAACGGCCTGATGACGGACGAAAATGTTGCCACCCTGGAGTGGACGCCGGGGGGCAACATTGAAGGGGTTACACCCTCAATATCAGAGCATTATGGCGCGACATGGGTGTGGTAGATTTTGCTGACTACCGTCCATTTTCCTTCGACCTTCAGCAGATTGAAAAAATCCGTGAAGCAGAAGCCAGAGATATCGTTGGTGTCAATGCGTGCGCTGGCCGCCGTTCCGACGATATCAATATTTACAATTACGCCCTGTGCCTCAGGCGACGGACGGAAAGCGGAGTCAATGGTGTCAAACAGCCCCTTGATCGCCCCACCGGTCAGTTTACCGTCACCGTCCACACCAAAAATGGTGGCTTGTGGGCTAAAAGCCGGTTTCATAATGCTGCTGTCAGCTTGCTTACCACCTTCATTGTACTTATTCAGTACCCTAACGATTTCGTTATATTCCTGCACATAAACGGGTTTGGTCATGATTCAATCCTCACATCAAAAAGATGTATTACGGTTTGCTGGCTGAACAAGAGGGCGGCCTGCCCCCGCGTTAATCATTCCTTGCTGACGTGTCCGACAGCGCAGAGGTTCATAATATGTAGTGATTGCTATTTAATTATATTTATAGTGATCACTAAATATTAAGTCAACCTGAAAGTGAAAATTTTTGCGGCACGTTCAGCCCATTGGTTGTCATTAAAACAGCCGATAAAGGTGACAACGCGTTAATATGTAGATGATCAGATAGGGGGGTGTCAGAGGGGGATGAGATTGATATCTCAGCATTTAACGTGGTCAGGCTTGAGTGGTTGAGGCGCTATTTTTCGCCAGCCACCAATGAGGTAGCTGGCAGCGTTATTATGGCTGTCGAACCAGCGCTCTGTGCTTATCCAGCAGGAAAGGGCGCAGATATCCCACGGTATTAGACAGCAGGATAACGTCCTCTGACACGGTAATATTCAGCACATCACGCAGATAGGCTTTGCGCGTCTCCATGCGCTGCCAGACTTCCGGAAAGTGGCTTTGCAGCTCCTTTCTCAAGGTGGCATCAGCCAGCGCGACAGTATCTTCAATACTGCAGCCGCCATAACCTGGCAACGAAGGAATAATGTCGATCTGAAAAATCATGCCGCTCTCCAGCTTGATCGCTGAATCCGCAGATACCGGTGAGCAGAGCCACTCTTCATCTGCCACCAGATGACCGGGATTCAGATGCCAGTGCCATTTCTCTTTGGGCATGACGTTTTCGATGGTTTGATAAAGTTCACCGCCCGTCAGGCCGGGACGAAGGGTTTCCAGCCAGCTTGTTACCGCACGATAGTAAGGAATGGCCAGCGCTGAAAGATAATCGGCCACGGCTGGGGGCAGTTCATTTTCATCCGCCACGACATAGGCAGCACGGCTGGTCAGTCCGCCCTTAAAACCAACGGTCAGCGAGAATTTATCCCCGCGCTGAATCTGCTTATCCGAGGGATATAAACAGGCATCGGCAAAACGTTCGCCGGTTGCTGCAATCATCACTACGTTGCCCGGTTGCCCGTCGGCAGACAGCCAGTGCCCTATCTGCTTCTCCGTTTTACCCGGTTCAATCTGGTCCAGCGCCGCCATCACGTTGGTCGATGCCAGATTTGCACCAAACTCATAAAAGGCTATTTCGCTGGCGGTATTCAATCGACGCGCGCCATCAGCAGGAGAGATAAACAGTGAGGTCGCATTGACCACCTTTTTCCGGTCGCCAGCGGTTTCAATAATTGCCTCAAGAATAAAAGCAGGCACATCGAACTGATACTGAGTATCACTAAGCTTGCTGGTAAACAGCTTCCAGCCAACTACGCCAATCTGATTTCCGTTCTTCAGGCCAGCCTGAGCCAGCACCTCAGACAGCGGCGCATCGTTATCCATTGGCTGATTCGGCAGCGAGAAGGCCGGAGCATGAAGACACTTTCCGCTGTTTCGCGCATGCGGCACCAGTTTGAGGTTCTCATTCCCCATGACATAACTGAGTTGTCCGTCAGCCGTGAGAATCAACAATGCCTCTTCAAAGCGTGGAATAAAGCCAGCAAGGTATTCAAAATTTCCACCATGTTCTTTATCGGCATAGATAATCACAGCATCGAGTTTATGCTGATGCAGCGCGTTCAGAATTTTCTTCAGGCGCTGGGTCATAACCTCATCGCTAATCACCGGGGTTTTGACGTTGGGAAAGGTTTTGGGTGCCGGAACAGCGATCAGTTCAAAACGGGCTTCGGACGGATTCATGGTCATCCTCACTAAGTGATTAAATAACGGTAATTTGTCTTTTTTGCATTAGCTGGCTCATCTCGCTATCCAGCGTGCCATTGATCAGCAGCGTGCTGGCCAGCGTTAAGTCGCCGATGGTAAAAGGAGAAGCCGAATTTAACTTTTCCGGTGAAGCCATCACCATCGTTTCGGCAGCTCTTGCGCATAACGCCTGCTTTACACAGGCTTCTTCATAATTACCGGTGGTGAAGCCTGCGCTTTGATGAACACCGGTCACCCCCATGAAAAACAGATCGGCATTGATTCGCCTGATGCCTTCCAGCATCGAGGCGCCAACCGTCACCAGAGATTGCTTCATCAGCTGTCCGCCGATCACAATGACTTCTACCAGCGGATAATCGGCCAGTCCCACGGCAATGGCTGGGCTGTGAGTAACGGCGGTGAAGGCAAGATCGCCAGGCAACAGTTTAATCATCTCACCCGTGGTGGTGCCGCCATCAATAATCACGACCTGACCGGGTTGAATCAGGTTTACGGCTTTCTGCGCAATAATCCGCTTTGAGTCCATCTGCACGCTTTTTCTGGTTTCAAACGGCGCGTTTGCCGCTGAAACCGGAAGCGCACCGCCATGCACACGTTGTAACAGCCCTTCAGCGGCTAACTCTCTCAGGTCGCGACGGATTGAGTCTTCGGATATCGAAAATCGCTGGCTGAGCTCGGTTGATAATACCTGTTTGTCCCGGGCGAGAAGCTCGAGAATCAGCTTTTTTCTCTGGCTGGAAAGCATAACGGCTCCATTCATGTTTAATCCTGATTTTGCACGATTATGCATGATAATTCGGTTTTGTCATCACAGTAATGTGCGAAATGTGCACCAGGCGTCACAGACTGGTCCGGTTGATGATAGCGTGTTGATCTGTATGCCGAGGGAAGGGACGAAATGGAGGGAATAGATACCTTCAGTCAGGTAATGATGGTGTGCAGCGATGTCGCAGTCATCTCATTGATTTGCTGCTGGTGGAAGTTACAGGGGCGTCCCGGCCCCAAAAAAAATTACTCGAAGCAAACATCCGGATTATCGGACAGAGTAACAAACTCTTTGCTGGTTTTATCCAGGGCACGGATTACGCCGCTTTCAATATCGTAGACCCAGCCATGCAGGCGTAATGTCTTGTCACGTAAACCGACGGCTACCGACGGATGGGTTTTGATATTGTTCAGCTGTGCAATGACGTTTTCCTGCACCATCGCATTAACTTTATCAATCTCACTGGCATAGCTTTTCTTCTCAACGACGGCTTTCGCTGCATCAGCATAATGCAACCAGTGGTCCACTGCCGGCATAGAATCAAGGCACTGGCAGGTAGCAATCGCCTTCATCGCTCCGCAGTTAGAGTGGCCGCAAATAACGATATCGGTGACGCCCAGTGCCACAACGGCATATTCGATGGTCGCCGATACGCCACCCGGCTCGGGACCGAAAGATGGCACGATGTTACCCGCGTTGCGAATTACAAACAGCTGACCCGGATCCTGTTGAGTGACCAGTTCCGGCACCAGACGGCTGTCTGAACAGGAAATGAATAACGCTTTAGGATTTTGGCTGGAAGCCAGGCTGCGAAACAGGTCTTTCTGGTCGGGGAAAATGTCTTTCTGGAAGTTTAAAAAACCCTCAACAATATGTTTCATAGCGTTAACTTTTCCTCGTATCAGAGCATCAATTAAATTTCATTATGGCATCGTCATGCCGGGAGATCCAACTGTCGTGGCGTAAGGAAACTGGCCAACCGCGCAGAGTTTAGCCTGGTGGCGGCAGAGCACCTCCGGCATCCCCGATCGGCAGCAGCTATAAAATAGTTATTTTTATGTGACAGATGAGGAATTTAACGGGCTGAGAAATAAATATACCTTTTAGATAACCATATTCTGATGCCACTAACTTTGACCTGATGCAATAAAATATGGCTTATTCCTGGATGAATTGTAAGTCATTTTAATGATTGTTTTAAAAGGTAAAGAATCGACGACAAGCAGATTTTTCTTAGGTGAAATCTTTAATGCTGGGTATGGTAAAACCTATTTAAAGACATTCGCGGTGAAACTCAGCTAAGGGGTGATGCCTGGTGACACACACTATTAAAAAAACGTTGAGTTGCATGGGATGCGGGCTCGGTTGTCGTATTAGTTACGATGAAAACATGAAGATAGATTTTTGCAAGGATAAAAAACTCTTCGTCTGGCCTGAAGATAATCACTACTTCAGACTGGCATTAAATGAACTGATTTTTAAGCGTTGCCCCTGTTACCTCTCTGAAGGGGTGGTTGTTATCGACTTTTCATTCAGGAATGTCGCACTACTTATCAATGATGAGTGGTTGAAGTTCCTCAGTAAAACGGACATGAGTATTGTACTCATTTCTGACAGAAGAATGATCGCAATTGCTAACTACTGGCTTAAACAGTCCAGTAGCATAAAAGCCATCATCAGAACGGACGATGGGATCGCAGGTTTTACCGAAGAGTTGAAAAAAATACTTTGTGGAAGAAGCTGTATACGCGTTAAAGCACCAGCCGCCACTGCGCGTGAGATGCACGTACTAAGCATGATATCTCTTGGCAGAAATACCCACGAGATTGCGACAAAGCTTAACTGCAGTCTGAAGAGCGTTTATGTTCATAAGTCAGCATTAAAGAAAAAAATGGGGAATGATATTACCTTCCATATGCTTTCTCATAAGTACTGAAGCAACATTTTTCCAGCCTTTAAAAAAACGCCCCGACGTGGGGCGGTATCCGTCAGATTTATTTATCCACTCCCACCCAGGTTGCCGTTACTTTGACCTCACCACTGGCGCTTACGGTTCCCATCCAGTCATCACCGGCTACTGTCAGTCGTGAGCGGGAGTCATTCATTGGAAACAGCAATTTCAATGTGGTGGTGTAAAAGAAGCCATCATTAACTGCGGCATCCCAGGCTGTCTGTACCCAGTTAGCGGCGGTCATATCAATCGGCGCCTCTGCACAGCTGTTGCGCTCGGTGACGGTGGAGCCGGATTGCGCGGTGTAGGATAAATAGGCCGGAATGGGCACGCTATATGTGCCGTCTGTCGAGGTAAACAGGCAGTAAGGTATTCCATTGATCGTGGTGCTGTCACCGGTCACCTGGGCGGTAATACTGTCTGCCTGACGCACGGCCGAGGTCGTGACTTTATATTCAAACTCCACCGGTTGGGCGCTACCAATATTGCCCGCGTTTTTCGGCTTGCTGCTGCCGTCACTCGATATAATACTAATGCCATATTCTCTTGGCGTGATGTTCACCTGATTGGATGCGGTAAACTGGTAGTAGCCGGAGGTTGGATAGGCGGTGTTATTAAATGCGAAGGTAAATAACGCATCGTTATTGGTAATATTATTGCCACTATTCAGCACGTTGCGGAAAAAGGTGTTTGACAGGAAAACATACACATATTGTCCTCCGGTGGTGAAAATATCGGAATAGACTGTATTAGTTGCGTTGTAAAGCTTCCAGTTGGCATTGTCACCGCTAAACTGAATATCACGGTTGCCAGGGGTAAAGCCCAAAGTCGCGGTATCGATAATCATGCTGATAAACAGCTGGTTGGTGACCTGCTGCGTCTGTTGATAGTTATAGGAAACCATTTTGCAGATGACACCGTTAACGTTTCCAACCACGCCAACATTGCACAAGTCGCCACTGCCGGTGACGCTGGCGCTGCCATCACTGGCAACCATAATTTCAGACATTGAACCGGTGCTCAGCAAATTAAGATGGCCGACTTTGGTCACCGTTTGCGTGTAGTATCGCCAGGTTGCACCGCCGGTAGTGATATCTTTACAGCGTACCCCAGACTCATAATCGTAATTGGTGGTGGTATAGCAGAAATTCAGCTCAAAGGCATTGGTACTGCCAACCGGAAGCTGACGAAAATATTCGAAGGAGGAGGGGCTGAACGTGCCATAGCTGGAGTTACCATTATTAATGCTATTACCGTTCATCGTATGATATAAGCCCTGACTGTCGAGATAGGTCGCCGGAATATGACCAACCGACGGGCAGTTACCGCCATCCTGGCGACAGCGGAGACCGACGAAGGGCGTTGCAATCGGCGAGTCTGTTATCCAGAAATCCACATAGCGATTACTGGCCGCCAGAGCCCACCCCATATATCCCAGTGCTTCCTGGCCATTGTTATATCGCGTCCAGATGTTAGCTCCGCTAAAACGCGGAGTACGGGTATTTGAAGTAATGAAATACTCATTATCGACCGCATTTTCGATAAACAGGTAACTATTTGCACCGCTGCCAGCGTTGCCGGCGGTGGCCGCCAGTACGGACGGTGCCATCAACATACACGCTGAGGTCAGCAGTAGCGATTTAAGATTAATAGACATTATTTTGCTTTTCCTCTGTAAGCGATGCAGTTTGCTGCAATACCTGACACTGAATATCACCCACCCAGACCGCACCACGCGCTTCGCGCAGATCGAGATCGGCTTCACAAGTGCCACCTTTATTGTCAATCAGCGTGATCACCGGATAACGCTTATCAACATCCATCGCAAATTCACCGCGTTCATCGGTCTTACTTTTACCAATGTGGTTATGAATATCAGTGAAAGCGTAAACTCCCCCGGCAGGATTTTTAACCCGACCAAATACGGTGACTAACTGTTTAATCTCAGGATTAAGCACGCTGACGTTCCCAGGGTAGAGCACGACGTTATTAGTCCGTCCGCTAACGATATCGACGCTGTCCTCAGATTTTTTGTCATTCATCAACTCAACCTTGTACTGAGCATAAGGAGGCAGGCTGATAAAGTTTTTCTTACCGCTCAGGGGATATGCGCGGCCATTGATTTGTGCAATCATTTTTCCTGCTTCGCTGAAGTTGGTGTTAACCATCACTCCAGAGGTCTGGGTGCCCTTACCGAGGGCGACATTGTCTTTGGTCCAGGCCACGCTACCCTGTGAGCTAAGGCTGAAGTTACTGCTGTTATTCGAGGTTTGAGTGGCTGACAGCGTACCGGCATTGTATTTGGTGTCATACGAGAGGTAGCCATTGGCAGAGAAATCGTCAGAGCGATAACTGTTATCATTATTACTACTTTTTATACGCTTCGACAGTGAGGCGCCTGCCTGAGTAATCGGGCTGTTATCAAAGTTTTTACGCAGCGTAGCATTGGCCAGCATATTGCCATTTTCGCTGGAGACGCCGGCACTAAACCAGGTGGAAAGCGGCAGCGAGATATCGAGGTTGATGTATTTATCACTAACGCCATCGCGGTTATCATAATAGTAACGCTGGATACCGGCGCGCATTGAAATCGAAGCATAGCGGTTAGCTAACAATGACTGGCTATAATCCGCATTGGTGTATTTGTTACCGTTATACTTATTATCTGTTCTGCTAACGGTAAGTGACCCCAGATACGGTGTGAATTTGCTTAAATTGGCAGTAACACCGACAGAGAAATAATCTCCTTTTTGCATCGGCAAACGATCGCCAATCGAACTGAATTCGCGTGAGGTCCATACTGAGCCATAGCCATTCGGTATGCTCAGATTAAGCGTACTGATACTTTGCCAGCTGGAATCATTGGCCAGCAGCGTCTGTTGGTTGGCGGTCACTAACTCATTAAAGGCAACGTTAACTTCGCTCTCGTTCACCAAATTACGATCAAAACCATACAGCGTGGACTTAAAATTAACCCCGGATAGCCATGGCTGACTGAGCGATGCTGCCACACCGGAGATCCAGGTATCTTTGTCGCCATAATTGATGTTTTTGCGATCGCGATAATCCATTCGTGAATACTGGAGCATACCGCCAAAGAATTGCCATGATAAATCGCCGGTTACGCTGGAACTACGCGCAAAGGATTTATTGATTTGTGCGGTGCGGGAACTGACGATTCTGCCGTTCACCACCACTTCAACATTGACGTTATAAACACCGAAGGGCAGGCGGGACGTATCCACCTCATAACTTCCCATCGAGAAGTTTTGGATGCTAAGCAACCGCTCTTCGCGATAAATACGGACTTCACCGGCTGCGGGTAAAAACACCGTTATCGGGATCAGAGAAAGCGTATTGTCTTCAATTTGCGTGCTGCTTTTATTACCGTAGCTGACGCCATAGATACGGCTCGAGTTGAGCGCACTCATGCTGGCAATCGACTGTAAGTTCCAGGTGTCGACCATGCCCATCGCCAGGCGACGACCCTGAAAATCGCGTTCATACATGCTGCGATACAGCTGACCGCTGGTACCCCCGGTAGAGCCGATACCATAAATACTGCCGTTTAGATTGAAATGATGTTCGCGCAGGGAAGTGGTGTTATCCAGGGTAATATAGCTGCTGGCATTATCAGAATTGTTGAATTTGCTGTAATAGCTACCGACTGAATAATTCAGTATATTTGAAACATTTTCTGCTGAAGATTCGCCGAGAATGTTAGTACGTGGAAGTACCGCAGCGGCCATTGCTTCCTTGTTTACCGTCATCTCCAGATAAAATGTTCGGGTATCAAGAGATATTGATGCATCTTTACTGATATGGATGATATTGCTTTCACCGAGGCTTCGATTTTTTAGCTCAGCAAGCCCTGATTTGAGGTTTTGCGCTAGCTCAGTGCGGTTGGGTAGTTCATTCAGCGTGATTTGATTAATTTGAAAAGCACCATCTTTGATGGAAATTATCGCGTCCGCAATTTTTTGATTGCTTCGCTGAGTGCCTTGCTCCTCTTCATACCGAATAAATACCGGCACGGTCATACCCTGATTAAGTGCATTAGCGAACACTGCCGGAATAACATAATTATTTATCCGTACTGGCGCATTAATGTTAGCTGAATATGCAGTGCTGGCAGTAAGCAGTATTCCAATGAAAAGCGTTCCCTTTGCCTGATCTAACTTATCCATAAAAGAATCTCTATTCTACGTTTATATACTTCCCGTCATGCCAGATGCCAATGCGGGTTTTTTTATTAGTAAGATCGGTATACTGAATCTTTGTGCTTATTCCTGGCATTAAGTAATATCTTTCACGACAGCCTTTACCGATATCTCTGCTGGCATCACGGCACGGTCCATAGGAAATCACACGAAAAGAAGAGTTGCCGGTATTGGTTATCTTTCCATCCTTGCTGACAAAGTCGAAGCGTTCCTTGCGAGGAGCGACTACCAGAATGGTACTAATAATTGCCGAGGTTGTGGCCTGACCAAGTTTGGCACTTTTACTGGCGTCCTGTTCAGTCACCGGTTCGTCAGTCCAGGAGAGACGGTAATAGCGTTCTTTATCATCTTCTGGCCCTTTATAAATAAACCTGAAGTTCTCACTGGCGTCAGCCGGCATAATCAGACTGGCCGGAGTAGAGAGTAATTCTGACTTGCTCTCCATCGGAATAACGACACCCCCAGCCATTGGGGAGGAAATACGTTCCACACTGAGACTGACATAGCGTGCGGTATCGGTGGTATTTGAGACCTCTTTAGCCAGAATACTGCTATCGGCAGACATCATTGACGTGATCTCTCCGACATTAATTGCCTCGGCTGAAAAGGACATCATGGCGGTAAGAGCCAGACTAATGGAGTATTTTTTTTTCACGGGGAATCCTTAAAAGGAGGCCAGAAGCCCCCTTTTTTTAATTTACTGAATTAAAACGGTATTACTCAGTAGCAGCGGGTACGGTCCAGACGGCAGTGAACTGAACTTTCACATCGCCACTCCAGTAACCGTCAGCCAGCTCGCTGAATGCAGTGGTCTGAGTGCCGTTTGAAGCAGATTCGATAGAGAAGTCAAAATTACCCTGGGTGCTTACGCGCTCAGAACCGGCATATGCGGAGGCAACTGCCAGTGCATCCAGACCTGAAGAAACACCTTCAGAGGTATCAATCAGAGTAACCGGAGCGGTTTTGCTCAGTTTTTCACCGTTCCATGCCACACCAACATCCAGGGTAGAAGCATCGGAAGTGCGTGCAAGGGTGTTAGAGACAATCTGAGAAGTCAGTTCAAAATCAGTTGCACCTGACTGACCTTCAATAGTGACATCAAAAGCACCTTTCTGAGTGTTAAACGCCTGCAGGCCCTGAGCATACTGGAAAGTCAGGGATTTCAGCGGAGTGACCACCAGAATGCTGTTGGTGTCTTTAGTTGCACTTGCATCCCAGCTTGCAGTTGCGCTGGCAGTAACGTCAGCCATGGCGTTGGCAGATAACAGAGCGGTTGCAACAGAAGCAGCTAATACTAATTTTTTCATTATTTAATCCTTAATTAAAATATAGATACATTCCATAGTAGGAATCTTTTCAATGATTTTACTTCGACTTACACTTCAAATAACGCTACAAGATAGAAAAAGTTTGTTTATCTCCCCGCTCAATTTTCTTTGTAAAGAATACTTAGTGTTGTATAACTTCTTTTTATCCAGACCAAGGCGCTCTGCAATATCTTTTACCGAGTGCTCTTTTATTAGCAGAGTTAGCACATCGGCTTCAAGAGAAGTCAGGCTGCGAGACTTGATATCTCTGCGCCAGCGCCCAATAAATACATCTTTTATTTTTCTTCTGATCGTGTATTTGCTGTCGCTGGAATAGATGACTGTTGCAATGCTATGATTTTTCTTCCACCAGTAAGAAGCAAAGTTATCCATCTTATAATCAGATAATAAGATTAAACCGGTGCCGGTTGTGGCTAACTTTTCAATCCACTGCGAATCTGTGAAAAGTTTGATGTTGTAGTGTGAAAAATCAACAAAGATTAAATTGCTATTCAGATGATTGTAATGCTTTTCAATTAGTTTTGAGTAAATCCCAACGCGCAGATAGAGATTGTTATCCGGCCATATAGAATATTTTTTATCTGAATAGTTATTGTTTTCTATTGACGGTTCGCCGCTCGTTTCGGGATTGAAATGATCCCCGTCAATTTCGATTTTTTCACTTTGCATTAGAATCAACATACCCTGTCAAATTTCCATTGAGACGCATAATACAAATCAATAAATAATGTGACAAGATGTGGATATGATATTAATGATTTTTTCCCAGGGGGAAAATTCTTAAAGATTATGTACATGGGGAGGGTAAAAAATTGATCATATTCAATCGGATATGGCATTGAAAAGAACTACATTTGTATAATTAGATAAGATTATTTCCTGCTGATATAAGAATAATTCCTATATTTTCATTGAATTGGTTAAAAAAAAACAGCACAAAAAGTCAAAAATGAGCTATAAAGCGAATTCAGGCGGAGATTTTGTAAATTTATGTTTCAAATTTGTTAATAGGTAAGCAGTCTAATTAACATTTACAATGTTACAAGCCAGACGCCCGTGTTAAGGCGATACCAGGAGGTGGACCAGGGTCTTTCTGATCTGATCACTAAGCGCATCGCAGATAAGATTGATGCCGGACGAAATAGTTCAAATTATTCTGACTGGCCTGAATCAGGATGTTGCGTTTCGATTTCCGTTCTGTCGATTGCAGCATGCAAATCTTTGGCATGACATGAGCAGATGTACTTATGTTGGAGGAGTGCATACGGCTCACGTACAGATGAAGTGCAGGTTGCAAATCCCTGACACGGTAGGATAAACGTTGAGTCGGCCGTGAAATCTGTATTCTCTGCAAGTAATCTCTCCTTTTCTGCCTTCTGTAACCGCATTCATCGCCGGAAATGGCTACCAGGAATATATAAAGCACTGGGCAAGGTAGTGAACCGATCCTCACTGACTTTATTACCGGATGATATAAATCTAGATTACGTAGCTACTAAGAGCCAATTTTATTACTACTCTATTTGCCAGCGCCTGATATAACGCCGATAAACAATTGAAATAAAATGCCAGCTGACTCCAATTAGAGAAATTTGAAGGAGGAGGTTTTTTAGATTTACTCTTAGCATTACAAGTATAGTCTGATGTAGGTTAGCAATTGTCTGATTGCGATAACTAAACCTATTCTTAGTCTCAGGATGTCAACGATGGCCAGTATTTCCTGTGGAACGAGGAGAAGAGATTTTTCTCATGGAAATTATTTGTCATTTGCAGTTACCAATTACTTGACATTGGAACGGAAAACATGAAAAGTAATATTGAAAACAGCACAACAAAACAAACAAAAAGAAATCTCAACACATCTTCTGTCCACTGACTGTGCAAGGATGATACAACGACATGGAGTCGATAAATTTAAGCAAAATTCCTAATTTACCCGGCAGTAATCTTAAAAAAACTTATTTCAGTCGCAGTGTTTAGCTGGCTGTAAGAAACTTCTGTGAATATATCCATCATGGATTTCTGACGTGCTTGCTGGCTGTGTAAAACCTTATTTAAATGAAATGTCGATAGGCATAAAGCTATAGCCCGATAATGAGGGTTTATCATGGCAGGCCAGATTGAAGTCAAAAATAGTTTCTACAATTTGAAGCGCGCTTAACCGCACTTCAGCTTTGATGCCCTGACGCTTGCCGGGCATGCTGGCGTTTTAATATCAATTTGAAATTAGTGATTATGTTGAAAAATTAGATACTTAAATATAAGTTTTTCTAATTTTTCGACTGGAAATCACTATTTTAGCGTTAAAAAGTAAACACTAACTTATAAAGTAGGTAAAAAATGAAAAGTAAGCATGGCTTAATGAAATTTAATCCGTTAGCGGTATCGATTCTGCTGGCACTGCCAGTGGTCGTCAATGCTGCCGATCTCAGCATGACAAATGGCAGCACCACCATGGCAAACGGTGTGCCGGTAGTTAATATCAATGAAGCTAATGCCAATGGTATTTCACATAACATTTATGACAAGCTAAATGTCGGTAAAGAAGGCTTAATCTTCAACAACAGCCAGAATGGAGCTAATACTACCCTCGCTGGCCAGATTGCGGGTAACAGCAACTTAGCTTCAGGAACCGCCAAAGTTATCCTGAACGAAGTGACCTCGCGAAATAAAAGTACCCTGAGTGGCATGATGGAAGTGGCCGGTGATAAAGCGCACCTGATTATCGCCAACCCAAACGGTATTACCTGTGAAAGCTGCGGCTTTATCAACACGGATAGAGTGACTGTCACCACCGGTAAACCGGATCTGGATAATGGTGAGCTGAAAGGATATTCAGTTAACGGTGGCATTATTACAACCAATGGCTTAACCAGCGATTCACCAACCGCGATTCTGGCGCGTTCGATTGTGGTTAATGGCGACATCAATGTTTCTGGCGAAGAGCTCTCTCTGATTGCCGGCAATAATTATGTCGATATGGATAATCAGGTAACCGGCACCGTTTCCGCCACTGGTTCCAGAAATACTTATGCGGTTGATGTTGCCAAACTGGGTGGCATGTACGCAAATAAAATCAATTTGATCAGTACTGAAAGCGGTATCGGCGTGCGTAACGTCGGCGTGCTGGCTGCCGGTACCGGTGGCATTCAGATCGATACTAAGGGCCGTCTGATTAATAACGCTGCGCAGATTAAATCTACCGGTGCTATTGGCGTGAAAACGAATGGTGCGATTGATAATATCACCGGTAAGATTGTCAGCGATCAGACCGTTTCTATTGATACCAATAAAAACGCTATCAACAATAGCCGTGCGGGTAACATCATGTCCGGCGCCAATGTCTATATCAGTAGCGGAGCATTTAACAACACCAACGGTAAGGTGGCTGCCGGCAACACTCTGGCGCTTAATACCAATAATAATACGCTGACTAACTACGGCAAGGGTACCACCGTCGGTATGGAAGCGGCAATCGTGGCACTGGAAACCGGTACGCTGAACAACAGTAATGGTCAGATTAAGGGCTATTATGTTGGTTCTAAGTCAACCAGCGTTAACAACACCAGCGGCATTATCGAGTCTGCAGGTAACATTGATATGTCCAGCACCGGTGCAATTAATAATACCGGTGGACTGATCCGCGCCGCAGCGGGATATCTGAAAATTGATGCTTCGAAAAGTACTCTGACAAACAATCGTACCAAAACTGCTGATGCATCAAGTGCCGACTCGCTGGGGCTTGTTGCCGGTGAAGGTGGTATCGAAATTTCCGTAGCAAATCTGAACAACAGTAATGGACAGATAGCCTCTTCTGGCGATATCGGATTACTGGCGACCTCCAGCGTAAATAACGCCAATGGCAAAGTCGCGACTGTGAAGAATGTTTCTATCAAAGCAGCCTCGCTGAACAACAATGAGTCGAGCATTGTTGGCAAGACCGGTATCAACATCGATTTAAGCGGTGACGTTACTAACCGTATCGGTACCATCTCTTCTGAAGATGGTGATGTGAATATTCAGGCTCGTCGCATTAACAACACCGCTGGCCTGGTGTTAGGACAAAATATTAATCTTAATGCGGTTAATAATGTCGATAACAATACCGCGCTGATCGTTGCTAAAAAGAAACTGACCGTTAATGCTGGCGCTACGGTTACCAACCAGGATAGCAAAGGTTTCGCGACCTGGTATGGTCTGTACTTCGGTATGCCTGAACAGCAGGGTGGCATGATTGGTAACGGCGGCGTAGAGATTACTGCAAAAGAGCTGAATAATAATAACAGCCGTATTATTGCCCAATCTGCACCGTTAACTCTGGCTATTACCAATGCTTTATATAATGACCGTAGCATGCTGGTCGGTGCTGGCGAGTCAAGCATTAAGGCTGGAACCATGAGCAGCAACTACTCAACCGTCTACTCAACAGGTGACCTGTCGATTGATACCCGTACTCTGTCTTTATACAGCAGCGGCAATATGATCGATAATAATGCTACCGGTATTATTGCAGCCGATGGCGCACTGACGCTGAATGTCGGCAGCAACTTTACCAACTACGGCTGGATTACCGGTAAAGAAAAAGTGACCGTTAATTCAGAAGGAACGTTGTATAACCGTAATACTATCTACTCAGATAAAGAAACCAATGTTTACGGAAAAACCGCGATTTACAACTACAACGATATGGTTGGTGAAAATAAGTTAACCGTTAACTCCACTGGCACGGTGTATAACTCCGGTAATATGTTCACCGAAGGTACCGCAAGTGTTACGGGTAAAACTGTTAACAACACTGGCAGTTCAGCCGTGCTTGGCGGTCGCCAGGGACTGGAACTGATTGCAAATACCGTTACTGGTAACGGTAAAGTAGTTGGACTGTAATTAAATAGGATAATAAAGCAGCAGCTATGCTGCTGCTTTTATCCTGGCAAAGGCGTTATGAAAAGCACAATAAAACCGTTATTGATTTTAGTTGCTCTGGGTTTTAGCGAGCAATCTGTTGCTGACGTTGATTTAAACCGGCTGATTAAAGCGCAGCAGGACATTGACCGCAGCACGCGTCAGGAAAACAGGGTTGTTAAAAAGGATGTCTGGTCAAAAGTAGAGAGTTTTAAGATCAATAACATTGATTTTCCGATAGAGGAACATTGTATTGAGATCGATGAACTGATTTTAAACAATGATTTTCTGCATGACGCCAGTATTAAAAAAATTAAAGCGGATGTGGCCGGGCGTTGTCTGGGTTCGGTGGGTGTTGGCAAACTGGCGACTGAATTGCAGGATTACTTCATTAATTCTGGTTATGTCACCACGCGAATCGACGTACCCAGTCAGGATTTATCGACGAAGAAATTAATCCTCGATATTGTTCCTGGCCGAATTGAAAGCGTCATCATTGAGGGTAACGATGTTCGCGACTGGATTTTACCGTTTAAATCCGGCGAGATTCTGAACGTCAGGGATATCGAACAGGGGCTGGAAGTGCTGCAGAAAGTGCCTGGCCTTAACGTAAAAATAAATATCGAACCGGGCAGTCAGGGCGGCTACAGCAATGTGCTGATTAATACCGGCCGCACTAAAAACTGGAATGCACGCGCCTGGGTTAACAACTGGGGTGATAAGGGTACCGGTCGAAATTTAATGGGTGGTGCAGGTTATCTCTATAACCTGACCAAAATGAACGACGTATTTTACCTGTCTGGTACCACCAATGCCGAACATGAAAGCGGTCGTTACAACAGCGTCAGTGCTTATTACTCGATACCTTATGGTTACTGGGATTACGAGCTGTTCTACAGTAACAGTAAATCCCGACAGGTCATTAATATTGACCCTTACGCCTTCAATTACAACGGTAACAGTGAGTATTTAAGCCTGAAGGCAGCCAGAACCGTTTATCGTGACATGGACAAGAAGGTCACTCTCAGTGCAGAGTTATTGCGCAGAAAGGTCAATTATAAATTAGAAGACGTTGAGTTAGCGCTACAAAAACGTGATATGAACAACGCGCGCTTTGGTGTTAATTTTAAGAAGAATATGCCAGGTGCGCTGCTGGATACGACGCTTTCGTATCAGCGATTTTTACCCTGGCTTGGCGCTGAGTACACGCCGGACATGGACTCAGGTGACGTCAGTCGACAAAGTAACCTGTTTAACCTGGACGTGAACTACACAAAATTATTGAATTTGCCGTTGGTCGAGAGTTATTACGAACTCCGAATGGGCGGGCAGTATTCTCCTGATGCTTTGACGTTACAGGATCAGTTTACAATAGGTAACCGCTGGAACGTGCGCGGATTTGAGAACAGCGCCGGGCTTTATGGCGATAGCGGATTTTATGCGCAGAACACCGTTAATTTTATTACAGGGCTGAGCAATCTTGAATGGTACGTCGGTACCGATTATGGCGCTATTTTTAATGATCATAATTCGCAGGATAGCTATAATAATAAACAGTTGCTGGGCGCAACCACCGGTTTAAAAGGCAGTTTCAAGTCATTGGGTTATGATATTTCATTATCCAGGCCACTGATCTCTCCAAATGCTTTTAATACCGATAAGTTTACCGCTAATTTTAATATTTACTATCAACTGTAAACGTCAAGGAAATTTAATGTTTGTCGGTACGGATATCGTGGAAGTCGAACGTATTAAGCATGCGATTGTACGCCTCGATATGGCATTTATGCAGCGAATATTCACCGAGGCGGAAATTGTTAAAATTGATGCTAAAAATCCTGATTATGAAAGGGCATCGGGTTTTTGGGCAGCCAAAGAGTCAATTGTCAAAGCGACAGGCTTAGGATTTCGTAACGGGATTCGTTTTCATGACGCTGAAATTTCTCACGATGAATTTGGCGCGCCATGCTTTCTGCTGCAGGGTCGGCTAAAGGAAATTATTCATGAAAAAGGCTTATCAAAAATATCGTTAAGTATTTCGCATTGTCGAACGCATGCTATTGCGGTCACGATTCTTTCTTAATTATTAACTATCTGAAGTGTAGCTATGTATAAATATAACGACCTTATTGACAAGAATGTCCTGGTGACCGGTGCCAGTGGTGATATTGGCCTGGGGATATGCGCCGAGTTTTTACAGCAGCAAAGCCATGTTTATGCGCTGTATAAATCAAATTCTGCGGATCTGGAGCAGCTGAAAGAGACGCATCCTCATGGTGATCGACTGCATATTCTGCAATGCGATCTGGCTGACAAAGATTCAGTAATTCAGTTATGTCAGCATCTGAGTCAGCAGGCTAAAAAGCTGGATGTTCTGGTTAATAATGCCGGTATCGTGCGCGACAGTTTGTTTGCCTCAATGAGTTTTGATGACTTCAATACGGTCATTGATACCAACCTGCTGAGTACTTTTGTTCTGACTAAAGAAGCGCTGTTGCTGTTAAGAGCATCTGAAAGCGCGGCAATTGTTAACGTGGCCTCTATCGCCGCCATTATCCCCAGTGTCGGCCAGTGTAATTACAGCGCATCCAAGGGCGCATTGTTGGGATTCACTCGTACGCTGGCGGCTGAACTGGCCCCTCGAGGAGTGCGGGTTAATGCGGTAGCGCCGGGAATGATCGAATCAAAGATGGTGAAGAAGGTGCCGCGTACCGTGGTGCGCGATGTGATCGCTTCCGTGCCATTACGACGCCTGGGAAAATGTGAGGAAGTCGCTAATACCATCGTTTATTTAAGCTCTTCAGCTTCCAGCTATATTGTTGGCCAGACCATCGTTATCGATGGTGGCCTGGTGATGCGGTGATTTATGTCTAAATATGCGATTCCTTCCAGAGTATTTCTGGAAATGGGCGGCTGGCGTCAGCCGCTGGTGATGGTCGACAGAATTGATGATTATAAATATGGCGATAATGGCTACATTAAGATTATAAAACATGTAACTTATAATGAACCCTATATGGCCGGGCACTTTCCTGAAGACCCAATTATGCCCGGCGTGCTTATCTCAGAAATATTTGGTCAGGCAAGTGAATATCTCTCTTTCCTGACGGATATCTGTGATATCTGGCAAGAAAAATATCAGCAAGAGATGAGAACGCTGCGCGATATTCATAGCAATATCTACGATGAAAATATGCGTTCGATTATCCGCACCCGACGTTCTCAGGTTCGCGGCGTGCTGGCATCACAAAATTTGAAGTTCAAAGAAATTGCCTGGCCGGGGGATACCATTGAGGTCGTCAGTAAGCTCTCCTTCGCAGACAGCAATGGCTTCAAGCATTATGCGGTATCTGCTCATGTGGGCAAAAAGCTGATTAGTCAGGGTGTAATTATTAATTTTCGAGAAACAAAATAACCAAAGTACGGAGTAACAACCATGAATACCATGCAAGAAAATATTGAAGAGCGTAAAGCCGTTTTACTGACCATTAAAACGGAAATTATTCAACGTCTGCATATCCAGAAAAATGAGTCGCAGATCGATGATGATACCGCACTGTTTGGTAACGGGCTGAAGCTGGACTCCGTTGACGCCACTGAAATTCTGGTTCTGCTGGATAAAATCTTTGGTATCCAGGTCAGCGAAAGCGACGATCCTTCTTATATGAGAAGTATTAACAACCTGGCATCCTTTGTACTGAAAAACCGAACTCAACACTAATTATTTCAATTTAAATCTACAGGATTATTTTATGAGCGCTCTCTATAATATGCATTTAGAAAAGAACGTAAAAATGGGCGTTTACAACGGAAAGACTGTTCCGTCCTCTTATAACGCCCCGGACGTGACTTACAAAGCCGCCAGAGAAAATGCCGTACTGGTTGACTACTCACATATGTCGATCGTTAGCGTGGTCGGCGAAGATGCGTGGTCGCTGGTTAATCACATGGCTTCGGCCGATATTTCGATTATTCGCGACGAACAGGGTATTTATACGCTGATACTGAATGAAGATGGTTCGGTGTGGGGGGACGCTTACGTTCTTTGTACCGATGAAGGCTATTTCATTCTTTCCGAGTCGCTAACTTGCAGCGAAATTATTGAACGACTGAACTGTATTTTAGAAAACGGTCAGGACCTGGATATTCAGGAAACCCCTGAAATCAGTTCCATGGATGCCAAAGAGTGGGGCGCTATCCTGCTGGAAGGCCCATACGCCTGGGAACTGCTGTCTGAGATTTATGGCTTCGACATTGTTGGCCTGCCGTACCACGAATATATGAATACTGACGATGGCCTGATTACTTTCCGCTGTGGTAAGCACGGTGAATTCGCTTATTTGCTGGCGGGTGAACAGCAGCAGCTGGTTGAGGTATGGAATCAGCTGCTTGATAAAGGTGAAAAGTATCAGCTGAAAACCGGCGGCCTGGATTATCAGGATGTGCTGCGCGTTGAGAACCCGTGCTGGGATGCGTCAGTTTATCAAAACTACTCCCGCAATCCGGTTGAACTGCAATTGCAGTGGGCTGTTCAGTATGACAAAGAAGATTTTATTGGCAAATCTGCGGTTGAAGGGATTTCCAGCGCCGATGCTGCACGCAAATTAGTCGGCATGATCCCGCTGACCGACTGCAACGGCATTACTGCCGATGACAAAGTGCTGGTTGATGGCGCTGAGGTCGGAGTGATTGTTAAGGGCGTTTATTCGCCGGCCATGCAGTCTTATATCGCGCTGGCGCTGATTGACAGCCAGTATGCCTGGTCCGACATCGCCGGTTTCGATATTCAGACCCGCAAGGGTGAGGTTGCCGCTAAAACGCATAACGTACCGTTCCTGTACAACTTCAGTATGTTGGTTAACCCGACTGAACACAGTTATATCGACGCATCAAAGCCAAAAAGCGCGCTGTGATGTTAATTGCACCATAAGTGTGTACCAGAGCAACGCTTTAATTTCCCTGGCAGCGTAAATTTTTGCGGCTGTGAGCCATAACAGATTTGCGCTGCCTGCGTGACGTCAGGAATAAAGGTTTAGTGGATTAGTTATGAAGACGAACAGAAAAAGAGTCGTAATTACCGGGATGGGAATTTTATCCTCCCTGGCGGACAATATCGCCGACTTCAGGCAGGCATTACTGAGTAAAAAATGCGGCGTGACTGACAGCGTGCGCTTTTCCCAATGGTTTGAAAATGCCCGCGCTGCAGAAATATTACATGAGATTGATTATTCAGATATTCCGGCAGATATTCTTGAATCACAGGATAATGCCGCGCTTTGGGCCTATAAAGTCAGCAAAGATGCCTTAAGCCAGGCGGGTCTGGTTAACGATCAGGCCAGCCTTGATAACACCGGTTTAGTGATTGGCGTCTCTTCCGCCGGTACCGAAGCATTCCTGCCGCTGTTTGAGCAGCGTATTAAAGATTTCTCGCTGAAGAAAGCGATGTATTCCGGCGGCTTCTCTTCCTGCTGCTCCAGCGTATCGACGCTGCTGGGCCTGAAAGGCGGCACGGAGCTGGTCGCCACGGCCTGTACCGCCAGCCCGAACGCGATCGGTATCGCGTTTGACTTTATTCAGAATGGTAAGAGTAAAACCATGCTGGCAGTCGGCACCGAGCCGATCTATCTGCCGACCTTCGCCGGCTTTTATGCGCTGAACGTGATGCACTCTGAATCTTGCACCCCGTTCTCTGGCCGCTCCGGCATGTCAATCGGTGAAGGCGCGGGTGCCATTGTGCTGGAAGAGTATGAGCACGCGGTTGCCCGTGGCGCCACAATTTATGGCGAAATTCTCTCCTACGCGACCTCCTGCGATGCTTATCACGAGACCGGGCCAGACCCGCGTGCCAGCGGGGCGGTGCAGGTGATGAACAAAGCGATGCAGAATGCCGGCGTCACGCCGGATCAGATCGACTATGTCAACGTGCATGGCACCGGCACCGAAGCTAACGATCGTATCGAAACGCTGGCGATGAAAAAAGTGTTTCCGCAGGTGGAAAATCTGCCGGTCAGTTCAACCAAATCGTTCTTTGGCCATAACATTGGTGCCGCCGGTATTGTTGAGCTGATCGGTTGTCTGGTGACGCTGCCGGAAAACAACCTGTTGCCAACGCTGAATTTCACCGTACCGCGTTCAAATTGCGATCTGGACTATGTGCCAAACGAGTTCAGAGAAAAAGAAGTTAATATCTTTATGAAAAACAATTATGCGTTCGGCGGTAATAACTGCTGCATGATTGTCAGTACCAAACCAGGCACCACGCCGGTTACCTCCTATAACGCGAAGCGCGTCGCAATTTCTGGTATCGGTGCGGTTTCAGCCATTGGCCACAGCATCAACGAAATTCTCGAACATATCTGGGCTAACGATAAAACCGTTGAGCTGGGTTCGGTGGCGTTCTATGAAGATACGCTGGAAGAGGCCAGAGAGTTACTCGATGTGCTTAACACCACCGGCCAGTTTGAAGCGCTGCTTGGGGCAGATTATGCCAGTGAAGCACACGCGCTGCCGGAAAATGAAGCGAACTTTAAAACCTTCCAGGTTCAGAACCTCGAGCCGCGTAAACACTTACGTCGTTTTGATCCGCGCAAAGCAACGCGTGGCGGTACCTTTGCATTGATCGCCCTGGCCGAAGCACTAAACAGCGCGAAGCGGAAGATCAAGCGCGATGGCGAAGAGCTGGGAATGGTTATGGGGATGTCACGTGGCCCGCAGGAGACAACCTATAAATATCTGCAAAGCCTGAAGCCGGACCCGCGTAAAGTGCGTACCTCCGAGTTTCCTGGATCGCTGATGAACTCGATCGCCACCTTCTGTGGTATCTCTGAAGGCATTAAAGGCTACACCACTACGCTGGCAACCGGCCAGAACGCGGCGCTTGGTGCATTGGCCTATGGCTATGAAATTGTGCGTCAGCAGTTGCAGTCTCAGGTGCTGGTCGGTGGCGCAGATGAATATTTCCCTTCAATGGCGCTATATATGGATGCGGTAACGCAGAAAATCCAGATGACGTCGGATGCGCGTGAATACCAGGTGTACGGTAAAAATCCGAAAGGTTTTGTACCGGGCGAAGGTGCCTGCATGCTGCTGGTTGAAGACCTGGAAGCGGCTGAGGCGCGTAATGTCGAGGTGCAGGCGGAAATCATCGGCTACGGCAAATCTAACAGCAACAGCTATTTTGACGCGAAGCAGACAGAAGAGAAGGCCGATGCCATGGCACTGGCTATCCAACGGGCGTTTACTGACGCGGGTATCTCGGCGCGGGATATTGACCTGGTCTGCGGTACCACCAGCGGCGCAGATGAGAGCGTGCAAATTGAACTCGGCGCCATTCATCGGGCATTCAAGCAGGAAAATCCGCAGGTGCCGGTGGTTAACTATAACGCCTGCTTTGGTTTTGTAGAATCTTGCGCTGCGCTGATGAACCTTGCGGTGATCGTTGACTGTATTAAGAAACAAGCCGTTCCTGCTATCCCTTATACCGAAACCTTCTGTGACGATCGTATTAACTTTGTTCGTGAGCCTTTGAAGAAGGCCATCAGGCATGTCCTGCTGGTCGGCGCCAATGAAGGCGGGAACTACTATGCGTTTGTGATTAAGGGATAGTATTTTGGATAATGCCACTATCATCTCTGGCTACAGCGCGAGCCTGGCGTTTGCTAACGACTGTGAAGAATTAATCAATAACCTCAAGCAGGGTAGAACGGTTGCTAAGGATTATTGGTTTGAATCTGACAGAGCCGCAATTAAATGCGGAGTAAAAGAAAATAAGCTTGCAGCCAGGCTTGCGCCAGCGAAAGAAAGTTTTTTTGAACGGATATGTGGCCTGATTAATCAATCACTGAAACAAGCAATGCTCGATGAGCATTGCTTATCAGGTGAAAACGTCCGGGTATATCTTACCGGTCTTGGCCCCAGAGCGGACGTGATCGATTATCTGGCTTTTTATGATCACAATGATATTGAAGATGTCACGCTCAATAAGTCGATTACTCATTTACACGTTGGAGAAATGGGTCAGGATAAACTGGCACACCGTCTCACAAAAAAATATCGCCTGAAATACAGTCCTCCGAATTTGCAGTGCACCAGTAATTCGTCTCTGTCTGCGGTGCATCTGGCGATTCAGGCAATAGAGAGTGGTGACATTGACCTGGTTGTGGTGATTAACTGCTCGCAGATCACCACGCAGGATATTGCTTTTCTTGCCGGGCAATCGATGCTGGACAGTGAAGTGGTGCAACCCTTTGGCGAAGAGAGCAAAAGTGTGCTGTTTGCCGAAGGCCACTGCGCGATGGTGCTGGAAAGTGCCAGACATCGCCGTGCCAGAGGGCTGTCGCATGGCATCAGCTTAGCCTCCAGCTATGCACAAATTAGCTCTGGCAGAGGAAACGATGCGACGCAGCTGAGCGCTAATTGGCTAAAAGTGATCAATAAGGCTATCGACAAAGCCGGCATCAGTATTGACAGTCTGTGTGCCATAGTTCCACACGGTAATGGTTCAGAGGCCACAGATAAGGCAGAGGCGCAGGCGATTGCCGCGTTATTAACTGAACACTCTATTCCGGTGCTGGCCTATAAAGGACAGATGGGCTATACCCCGACTGGATCTGGCATTGTTGATTTAATTATTGGTCACTATTCATTATGCAGCGGTGAATTAATTTCCCCGGTGGGAACCACGGCAATACGTGAAAATATGGCCCGGCATTTGTTGCTGAATAAAGGCATCGTCAAACACGATAAACATCATCTGCTGAAAGTGGGGCTGGGTGTTGATGGTTCGATTATTGCTGTGGTGATGTCTGATAATGACATTGGTCAGTAAACTGATTTAGGAAGTGTGATGTATTTATCTTCATTCTCGATGACGGAACCACAGGAAAGCATTTATTTATACCATCCCTGCTGGTTAAACGTCTGGGAGTCTCATCTGTATAAGAAGGCACTTAAGTCGACAGCGGCGCACGCGTGGGGCTTTAAACGTTTTGGCACCCATAAAGATGCCTATGCCAGAGAGATGATCAGAACTCCTCGCTATAAAGAGTATATCGATGCGATGGAACAAGTTTCTGACGCCGCTTTGCAGCAATTAACTGCTAAACAGCGTATGCAGCTGCTAAAGTCGCGCACCGCATTTATTTATGTTGATAGTTGGGGAGAATTCGGCCCGCTGGAAGATATCTCCAGTGCACTGCATACGGCAATCATCGATACACTACCGAAAAATTTAGTAAAGAAATTTTCGGTAAAAGATTTTACCTGCAAAATCAGAGGGGAAAAACAGTCTCTGGTGCAGGCGATGAGAGTAGCAGAGGACTACCTGAATTGGGGTGTTTTTGACTTTGTGGTGATATTAGCCGCTTATCGGGCGATACCGGTACTGGTTTTCTCTGAAGAAGATATTCCGATTAATAAGAAAGAAAAATTCAGAGACAAGGAATTCAAAATGAACTTGTCTGTTGAGCGAACGGGCTGTTTTATTTTTAGTCATCACGAAAGTGATCTTAAGATTAACTGCGGGCATTACTCGGCTGCTGACTCTGATAATAGCTTGAGCATGGAAATGATGGGAAAGGATTCTGATATTAATCTGATCACCTTCTCCGGTTTAAGAAAAAGCGCCACCGAGCGTGAGTTGCTGAGCAATACGGCTGGATCGGAAATTAAAACGATTAATCTCACTGAACTCTATGGCGGCAGCGGATGCCTTTCGCCTGCGCTGAGCTGGATCTATCTTGACCAGCAAACAGATTGTCACGGCAAAATGCGCACGGTGATACCCGATAATTTTGGCGGCTTTAGCTGGTTCGATACCCGCTATTAACGAATACTGGCAGGGATAAATGATGGCAAGCAGCATAAAAGCACTGCCGGCAATACTATTGATTGATATTTTCAAAAGTTATGGCGTCGGAGATAACAAAGTTGATGCGCTCAGGAATATTAACCTTGAGATTAACAAAGGGGAGTTTCTCGCATTATGCGGCCCATCAGGAAGTGGAAAGAGCACTTTGCTCAATATATTGTCAGGTATAGATAAACCAACGGCTGGATCGACACTGTTTCTGGACAAAGCGCTTAACGATTTAAATGAAAATCAGCTGTCAATAATCAGAAGTAAACACCTGGGTTTTATCTTCCAGTTTTTCAACCTGATTCCGGTACTGAGTGCCTTTGATAACGTTTATTACCCGTTAATTTTGAACGGAAATTACACCAAGAAAACAGCAAAAGAGCAGGCGCTGCACTACCTCGACAGCGTTGGCATTAGCACGCTGCGCGATCGTAAACCAGGCCAGCTATCGGGCGGTCAGCAACAGCGCGTAGCCATTGCCCGAGCGCTGGCAAATAATCCGCAAGTGGTGGTAGCCGATGAGCCAACCGGTAATCTTGATCTCGCAACCGGTGAAGCGATTCTCGACCTGCTAATGAAGATCAATCAGGACACCGGCACCACATTTATTATTTCAACACACTCAACCCAGCTTAAAGACCGGGCCAGACGTGTTATCGAAATTGAAGATGGAGAGTTAGTCCGTGACTCCGCTAAATAAACTTATGCTGTTTTTTTTGCTTGGCTTATTCATTGCTGCACAGAAGATCGCTGTGGCTGCACCGCTGCCGGCAGTGGAGAAAGTGATACAACAAGGTTTTCCCAGCAAGGCTGACGCGTTGTTAAACACCAGCAATCAGCTGTTTGATGAATATCACAGCGAAAAAAATATCACCTCACTGATATTTTACTCCTACGCCATGCTGCGACTGGCAAATCACTTTGAAGCGGTTAACGACTACGTCAACGCTTCAGAGTACGCCAAATTGGGATTTTTTTACCTCGATGAAGCGGTGGATTCCCATGAAGAGAATCTGCGCGTTCGTTATTTACGTGCGCGTATCGATGCTTATTTACCGGCAGGTTTGGGGCGCTGCGTGGTTACGTTGAATGATACCGATATATTGTTAAAACAGAGCGATAAGTTTGATGCTGATATCCTCGCACAGATTAACTATATGCGTTATCGCGCGTTGTCCAGCTGCAAGGAAAATGCACGCGCTGATGCATTGCTGAAACAGATGAAAAACGGCAGCGCGACACAATTAAGATTATTGGCGCTGGAGGCTGACAGCACGCCTGCATGGGATTTGAATGAAGTCTCACAGATTCTGATGCCTTTGGTAAAAGGTGAGTAAATGAATATTGGAATGATATTAACCAGCATTGCTGTTTTAATGATTTTATGCTTTTTAATGTATAGCGTATTATTCACCGCGCAGGATACCAAATTTGCCTTTCTGAATTTGTTCCGACATAAAAGACGCTCATTTTCGACCATTTTTGCCATCATCCTTGGTGGCGTAGCGATATTCCTCTACGGCGGCTTTATCGACTACTCCTTCTGGATTCTAAAGCAGCAAACGGTACGTACCAATATCGGTCATATTCAGATCTATGATAAGTCATACTTTGAGACCTCGAACAAAAGTAAAAGCATCATTAATAATTATCAGGGGTTGAAAGCCGATATTATTCATGATCCGGAGTTATCGAAGTATATTTCGACCATCTCTGGCCAGCTTGAGTTCACCGGGGTAATTTCACAATATGAGCACGAAACCTCCAGCTATTTTTCCGCACTGGGAGTAGAGCCGTTACCGGCATTAAAACTCGGTTCTTTCGACAAACTGGTTTCCGGTAGCGATCTGTCACGCATTAAACATGACGAAATAACCCTGGGAAGTGGTCTGGCAAATACCCTCAGCGCACGCTATGCCGACTGGGTGGATCTGCTGGTGGTCAACAGTCACGGCGGACAGGGGGCATTATCGCTTAAGGTTCGCGGTATTTTTTCTTCAGGAATCAAAGATTACGATGATGTCGCAATGAAAATGCCGCTGCAAACCGCGCAGCGAGTGATGGCCACTGACGGCGTCAGCAAATTTGTTATTTTGCTGAAAGACGATCGGCAACTGGATGAATTTAGCATCAAGCTGGAAAAATTTATCGCTGATAAGCAGCTGCCGTTGATAGTGAAAAACTGGAAAGAGTTATCGATATTTTATCAGCAGGTAGAAGGTCTGCTGTCAGGTATCTACTTCTTTATCAAAGTGATCGTCGCGCTGATCGTGATCTTTATGATCGGTAATTCGATGAGCATGAACATTCTCGAAAGAACCCGTGAAATCACCACATTGAGGGCTATTGGTCTGCGGCCTGCCCATGTCTCGCGACTGTTTCTGTTAGAGGGAATCTTTATTGGCGCGATTGGAGCGATCGGCAGTCTGATTATCGGTTTTGCTCTGGCCGGGATAATTAACCTGAAAGGCATTGCGATGCCGCCGTCACCGGGCCAGTCCCAGGGTTACAACGCCTTTATCAAAACCGATAACTTCGATTTGTACTGGATTACCCTGGTGCTGCCAATCCTGACGGCGTCACTGGCATCAATACTGCCAGCGCTTAAGGCATCCAGACTCAATATTTCAGATGCATTTAAATCAGTCTAGGAACAACCAAATGAAAGTTTGCGCATCTTTATCGTTATTCTCTTCTCTGCTGCTTTCGACGCTGGCATGGGCTGATTCTGCACAAACTACCGCGCTGGAAATTATTCGCCAGTCTGACGATGTACGTTCACCGAATCAACCTTTCCGCTACACCGTTACGGTGCTGGAGTATAAACCGGGCGCGGCCGATCCGACCAACAAGCAGGTTCTGGATGTTTCCATGCGCTTTCTTAAACCTGAGGCGAATAGCGAGGCCGATGCACGCTCGCTGGTACGCTTTATTTTCCCGCCAAGGGACAGGGGGAAAGTGATGTTATCCGACTGGTATGATTTGTGGTTTTACACGCCGGAATTGCGACGCCCAATTCCCATCTCCCGCCAGCAAAGACTGTTAGGTCAGATTTCCAATGGGGACGTCATTGTCACTAACTTTGAATATGCCTATAACGCTAAGCGGCTGGACGACCAACCTTGCGGTGACAATATCTGCTACCAGCTGGCGCTGGAGCGCAAGTCGCCGGATGTAACCTATCCAAAAGTAAACTATCTCGTTGAACAGGGTAGCTATCGTCCGTTTAAAGCCGCCTATTTTTCACTGGATGACAAACTTATGAAAGAGGTGCTGTATCAGGATTACCAGCCGCTGCTTGGTAAGCACAGGCCAGCGAAAATCGTGGTAACCGATGCGCGCCACGGCAGTGGTTATACCGTAATGGAATACAGCAATTTAAGATTTGAATCGCTGCCGCTGTCGCATTTTACTAAGGAGTATATTCAGCGGGGGGGCAATTAATGTCTGTTATTCGCTGGCTAATGCTGCCGATGCTGTTGCTGCCAGCGGAAAGGGTGGCGGCCTGCCTGTCTGACGCCGATCTGGAACTGTTTGGCCAGATCGCTTACGTGCGGAAAATGCCTTCAGCCTGGCAAATAGACGGGGATAATCCATACCGCGCCAATAATGGTTATAACGACCTGGCGGTTAAATACAGTAATCGCTGTCAGCTGATTGAAGATCGGCTGAGTTTCAGTGTTGCTCTGTATGGGCTGGCTTATTATCCGTTCCAGACAACCGGCGCATTTGAAAAAGATGATAACCGGATGAGAGTGCTGTTTGATCGGTTAAGTCTCTCTTACAACCTTTCCGATACTGTCAGGCTGGATGCTGGCAAAATCAGAAATAAGGGAGGGCTGTTTTACCTTAAATCCCCGGCTGGTCTGTTGAATAACGACTATGCAGGATTTAAACCGACGCGGATAAACCATCCCGCTATGAAGCAGGCCTATACCGAGTCCTTCTGGGGCGCAGTGCTGTCAGAGGATAGTGCGGATCGCTCCCTGGCATTAACGGTAGCGCCAAAATTTACGCACATTGATAAGCGCTATGAGTCCTCCAGTAACTGGTCTGCGCTCGAACGTTCGAACAGCAGCGATCGTTATTTACTGACTTACACCGATTATCGCTTTGACAATTTTACGCCGTCAGCCAGCCTCATGCTGGGTGATTCAAAATCCCTGGCGCTGGCTAACAGTTACAACCTGTCTCCGCAGTTGATCTTCAATGCCGAATTAGCCTGGCATATGCAACAGCAGTGGCGTCATCTGGATAGGGATAGTGCTGAGAGAGTGCAGAATTACGCTTTTCCAGAGGAGCTGTACCGCACCAATGATAAACAGGGAATTGAGCTGGCGCTGGGAATGCAGTACACCACCGACCGCTTTAGCCAGTTTGGCGTAGAGTATTATTTTCAGAGCGAAGGCTATTCTGCTGCGCAATGGCGCAAACAGACCGATTTAATAAAATTTCTCAATCAGAGAACCCATTACGCGCCGCTGGATAACGCCTTCGATGCGTATAAATATTTAATGGCATCTGAAATCTACAACACATCCAGTAAAGGTAACTTGCTGGGCAGGCATTACCTTAACAGTTACGCCAGTATCCTGATGCAGGATCAGTCCAGCCTGAAACCTTGGGTTGTGATTAATATGCTTGATAAGAGTTCGATTGTGGGGATTACCTATACCAAACCGCTGGATAAATGGAGCAAGCAGCTGGAAATCTACACCGGCGTGTATGCCGCTTTTGGCAACAAGGATTCCGAATTCGGCCTGTTTGGCGAAACGCTCGGAAATTATTTAGGTTTTAATTATCATTTCTAAGGTTTTTGTTATGGAAATTAAGCAATCACAGCCGGTCGCCTTTATGTTTGCCGGTCAGGGCAATCCCGTCATCGGTATGGGTTCAGATTTATGGGATATTAATGATGTTACCCGGCAGATCTGGGATTGTGCCAGCGATATTTCTCAGACGGATATTCGCCGTCTTTGTCTGAAAGGGCCAATGAATAAACTGGTGCAAACCACCTGTCAACAGGTGGCGGTTACGGCGATTAATGCCACGCTGTTTACATTGTGTCGTGAGAAAATTGAGACGTCAAAGGTGGTGGGATTATGTGGCCACAGTGTAGGTGAATACGCTGCATTATATGCGGCCAATTCCGTCACGCTCGAAGACCTGTTTAAAATGATCCACTTTCGCTCAACGTTGATGAATGATCTGAGTAAAGTGAATAAAGGTGCAATGTACGCCGTAAAAGGTATTGATTATCAAACGATAATCGACCTGATTGCCCGATCTGACGCTGAAGTGGATGTCAGTTGTGATAATAGTCATCGGCAGCAGGTTATCGGCGGAACCAGTGCATCATTGACGGAATTTTCCCGCACTCTGACGGCTGGCGGCTATGAGACGGCAAAACTTGGTGTCAGCGGCGCCTGGCATACCCGACTGATGGCAGCGGGAGTGCAGCAGATGCGAGACTTTTTAGCCACGGTAGAGATTAAACGCCCACAGTACGACGTGCTGATGAATGTTACCGGCAGGCCAGAAGCCGATCCGGCGATGATTAAAGAGAATTTATCGCTGCACTTAACCCATACCGTTAAATGGACTGAGTCGATGGAGCATTTATTAAACAATCCTATGGCACCATTGCTGATTGAGGTGAGTAATAAAGCTTATCTCGGGCATATGCTGAATGATTTTGACGGCTTCGCGCCGGAAATGACGCTGCATTGCAGAAAGTTTTAAATATTTACTGGTGCGCTATGATTCCCGATTATCTTAAATTTATCCGTTTTCAGGATAAAAGGCTGGTTCTTTTTTTCTATTCTGTGCTGTTTGTTGTTCTGGGTTTTTACTGGAAGAATAATGACTACAAGGTGACACAGCACGATGTGTGGTTCATTAGTGGGCTACTATCTATTATGCTGTTTAATTTTATTTATGAACTAAAAGCCTGGTGGGCATACAGTTATGTTATAGGTCGTGTCGATGTCGATGCTTTTACAGGGAAACACTGTAGTCCTGCGCTGATTTTTTTCTCACGGCCAACGATTATCAGTGCGCTGTCAATATCCGTCTTTTGGCTCATCGTTAAATGTTGCCTGATGCTACCCTCGATGATCTACAGCGTCATCTGTCTGTATGTCTTGTCACCGCTATATATCTTGTTGATATTTCGTTGGCTCAGGACCGTTTATATCAGGCAGTTGCTGACAACGGTTTCAACTGGAGTACGCTATAGAAATCTTTATCAATATCTGGGATGCTATATTTTACCGGTTGCCTTGATTAACCTGATATCTGTCAGTCCGTTGGCTGCTAATTCGGACTTTTCCTTAACTGAGGGATTCTTTTCAGCCAGGCTAATAATTGCCATGCTGATTTTATGTGCGGTGGTATTGGCGATTAACCTGATATTTTCTTTGTTATCAAAACGGTATGTTTTTCTCGGCCGAGTGTTCTTAAAGGAGATTGACTTTTTCTTCTCAAAATCAATCCCTATCCATTCGCTGTATGCAAAGCCGTTTATCATCAGAGTTCTGCTATTGCTGCTGGTTGTGGCAGTGTGGATTGTCTGTATCAGCAGCGCACTTAGCCTGTTACAGTGGCAGATCGGATTTGAAACCTACTTTATACTCTGTTTTATGCCTTGCCTGGCTTATTACTTCTTGCATACATACTGGCACTGGCATAACGAATTTATGATGTCGTGTGATATGTACTTCCGTTATGAAGAGTTTAATAAGCGTAATAACTGATGGCTAACGGATTTAGGACGCAGTCGTAGCTGAAAACACCCCGTAGATGCGGGGCGTTTTTTTCAGCATGCTATCCTGCAACAAGGCTAAACAAGCTAAAAGTTAGCTTGCTGATTTAAAACAACCTTCACCCAGATTTTGATAACGTCCCATGGCGACAATAAACTTCTTATTATTGGCTTTGGCAATGGGGGAGCGGTACTCCTCACCGGGCAGCATATAAAATTGAGTAGAGCTTTCATCATCGCCATTACAGCCTTTTTGAATAATCACCCGAAAAAAGGTGTTGCCGGTGTTACGAATCGTGCCGTTGGCTTCATCAATCTTGAATTCCAGTTTCGCCTTACGCGGTCTGACCACGAGGAAGGTACTCATGGATACCACCGGAATAATATCGGTATTCTGGTTTTGATTCCTGAACGGGAAAATCTGAATGGGTGACTCTTTGAATACTACCCGGTAGTAACGCTCAATATCATCCTGCGGGCCGCGATAGTACAACTTGAAATACTCTTTGCCATCAGGCTGAACGGTAAATTTCAGCGGTGAGTACACCACTTCCATCTCTCCGCCGTCGATACGGTTTTCCCCGTGTTTACCGGGCTTATCGATTTTATACGCCGATACGGTGTACAGATTGGTACGTGATGTGTCATTGACCATCGGGCGAGAGATAAATTTTTCGTCCGGCTGCATATCGAAAACCAGAGAATTAAAGTATGCCGCACCGGCAGGAAATATAAAGCTGTTAAGGCACACCAGTAAGCAAGGCCGGCAGAGTTTCATGTTTTTCTTCTCCATTACAGGTCAACACCCATCCAGCTGGCAGTGACCTTGATCTCACCGCTGGCGCTCAGGGTATCCATCCAGTTAAGAGATGGTAAAATTTGAGCGTGAATAGGTTCAATCATAATATCCATTTGATTTTAGGTTGATATAGTACGAAGTGAAACTGTAATTGGCAAGCTATCAAGCAGATTCACGATATATTTATTAATTAGCAATATTCTTAATATCTCGCGACTAATAACATCAAAAATAAGATCCAATTTATGTATAACTAAGCCGATTGCAGTAAGAGGATAATTTACTGACCAGGATTATCTCTTAGGGGATTAAGAATAATTCCTGAGCAGGAATGCACGTTTTGTGCGAGTGGCGGTAAAATAAACAGAGACTCGACTTCCGCGTTGAAAGAGGTCAGCAAACCTGCTCCGGGTTAAGAGGGCTGAAGAGTTGTCAGCATTTAACTAATTTACCTTAGCAGATTGTCCCGTATAGTGGTGGTATATTAAGGTAATCAACTGGTTGTCATTTTGCGTATGGTAAAAAATGTTAGCTTTCTCGCCTAATGCCAAACTAAATAGCATTTGCTGTATAGTTTAAAATTGGGAAAATTCCTATTATACTGGCCATGACCTGACTAACAGTTGTACTTAACGTAAATTCACCAATTCTTAAATATTGATTAACCTTTTGCATAAGTTTGCAACGATTCTGGCACATTCATGTAATGTAGTCTATATGTTTAGTTAATGTGACGGGATTGTGGTTGTGGATCTTCGCTATCGAAGAAAATTTAAAATCATTAAGTGCAGTTAACAAGTGAAATATTTATTAATAAATAGTAAATATTAAGTAATTAATTAATTTTAGCAGGTAGCTTGTGGCTATTTATACCATCAACTCTCGTGTTATTTTTAACGATCAAATGGGCTCTTTAAGCCTTACAGAAGGGCGTGAAGACCCAACTATCCTTGCTGCGCCAGCATCAAGGTTATTGACCCTGTTGATTAAGAACAACAATAAAGTCCTCACCCGTGATGAGATACTGACAGAGGTTTGGGAAAATCATGGACTGGTGGCGTCGAGTAATAATCTGTATCACTACATCTCGGTTATCAGGAAATCCCTGGCAAGCCTCGGAGAAGACAATATTATCGTTACACTGCCAAAAGTCGGATTTTCTATGAAGGCTTTATCAATAGTGACCGAAAGTGAAGAGAAAAAAAACGTATTGCCTTATGTGGAAGAGGTTCTTGATAAGCAGGACCTTCACAAGATTAAGTTAACAGAAAGCAATACGCATATCAAAAAAAAGCCATTTAATTTTGTAAGCTATAAGAGGAATATAGCTATTGCTGCAGGCTTTTGTATATTGTTAGTAATCATTTTAGTGATTTTTCTAAGTTACTACAAAAGTAATCAGGTTTATTTTAATTATCCTCCAATTGATAAAATAAATAATTGCAACATTTATCCCTTAAAGAAAGCTTCACCGGGCCAGGATAATCTGGCTGTCAATGAGGTGAAATCTAAACTGGAAAAATATAAATTGGATTGCAACAGAGATGCCAATGTATATTTTTCTAATGAGAGAGGATATAAGTTAATATACTACTGTACACTTCTGTCTGGCACCATCCCCAATCCGCAAGACTGCTTTAATATCATTGTCGATGATGAGGTTTCATTATGACATTTTTTAGCAGAAAACTTAAAGGTGGAGTCTATATATTACTATTTATCTTTCTTGCTTTTTTATTGACCTTCAGCGAAAACAGAAAAGGGATTGCGCCTGGCATTTTTCCTTACCGGATTTGTAAAGCTGAATTAAAATTACTTGATTTTAGAAATGATAATATCAAAACTGCTAATATCAGGCTTTTTTTTCTCTTCAACAGCAATCAATCCGGAAATATGGAGTTCTCAGGTAAAATTTTTGATGAACAGCAGGAATATTTGACGCGCGGAAGGATAGATTTTAACTATCAATATAATAAAAATATTATGGAAATAACCGGCATACACAGAACGCTCAGTGACCGGGACATGTCTTCATTGCTTGGGGTAACTTTACCCGAATATTTGTCTGTCGATAAAGGCAGCATGATATTCAGCACGCGGATAATAAGCCCTTCGCAAGTGGTAGTTACTCGCTATAACGAACCGATTTATGTTATGACATGTAATAAATAGACGATACTCCCCCGCTTCTGAATGATGCGGGGGTGTCACTGCTTACCGTTAAACCCTTCACAGCCTACACTCTGAACACCCCTTCATCTTGTAATGTTACCCAACCCGCCTGGCTGGTCTACACCTGTTTATTTCCAGTACTCCCTCCTCTGAGCTGATAAAAAACGCTATTTATCAGCATGATCCGTCGAAAAGACAAGAATCCTCTTAATTAATTCCTTAATATTCTTAGTGTAAAATACTGCTTTAATGCTTTTTTTGTCATTTAAAACATGTATTAACCTTAAATGCAGTCAAATCTGTTGTGTTTTTCTTAATTCGCAATACATAGTTCCATGGTTTTTTGGCTAAGATTAACATTATGCGGTCAGGTCAAACTAAGTAAATGTGACATTTTTTTATTAATAAGTACTGGATCAAATTGAGGCGTATGCAATGAAAGTTAGTCAAAAAGTGATGTGTTTAAGCAGTGTGCTGCTATCAGTTTACTCAGTGAGTGCTGCAGCAGTTTCGGACAACACCATCAGTTTTGAAGGTGAGGTGACGGCGCAAACGTGCACCGTACTGGTAAATGGTCAGGCGAGCCCGCTGGTGTTATTACCAACCGTATCGACTACTGATTTAACCGCGGCAGGCAGTACTGCTGGCACCACCAGTTTTGAATTTAATGTTAGTGGTTGCACCACCTCGGACGAGGCTTCCACTATCGGTGCGAAATTCACCGGTAATGCAGTTGATACTTCTACCGCAGGAGCGGGAACACTCGGTAATACGGGTACTGCAGCCAATGTCAATATTCAGCTATTGGACAGTGCAAGGGCACCAATTGATCTCAATTCTACCTGGACAGGCAAAGGAGATATTGCGCTGGCAGCTGACTCTTCGGTCGCAACGCAAACCTATTATGCCCGCTATTTTGCAACGGGTGCCGCTGCTGCAGGTACGGTTAAAGCCTCTGTACAATATGCACTGAATTATCAATAAGCCGGTCTGAACCAGAATATGATGGCGGTTATCCTGCCATCATATTTTATCCAGTCTGAGGTTTTTTATTCAGAGTCGACGTGGTGAAGAATAAATTAGGTTGTAAAAATGATTGCTGATACTACTGCGATAAACAGAATTAAGGGCATTGTACTGTTGGTCGCGTTATTGAGTTTTTCCACACTGATCAATGCCAGCGTCACCATGAACGGTACACGTATAATTTATCCTGCTGAAAGCGCATCAGTGAATGTTGAGTTCGCTAATAAGAATATTATTCCTTATGCGGTGCAGGTGTGGATTGACAGTGGCGATGAAGAATCGACGCCAGCAACGGCGAAAGCTCCTTTTGTTGCGGCCCCTGCGTTGTTCCGCATTATGCCAGGCAGTGGTCAAGTTTTGCGTCTGGCGTACAGCGGTGGAAAAAACTTACCTCAGGATCGAGAATCGGTTTTTTACTTTAACTTTTTACAGATTCCACCCGCTAATCTGGATAAAGACAGCGAGCAAAAACGTAACTCAGTGCTGGTGATGTTAAAAAATCGCGTAAAGATTTTCTATCGACCCCAGTCAATAGCTAAAAAAATCAGAAATAATAAAGACGATATTCAGATTGCCACCCGTCAGGTTGGTGATAAAACGATAGTGAAAATTAATAATACATCACCTTTTTTTGTTTCGCTGGTGAATGTTAATATCAAATCAGGAAATAAAAAATATAACCGCAGTGCCGATATGTTAGCACCTTTTTCCCAGACTGAAATTGAATTCGAAAAGTTGCCATCAATGAAAAATTTCAGTGTGGAGCTAACCTCTATTAACGATCAGGGTGCATATGTGAATCATGTATATGAAATCACGGGCTGATAGCTTATTGGTAAAACCTTATTCCTTGATAACGCTTTCAATCCTGGCTTGTTACCAGCCTGTTGTATTGGCTGAGGACTTTTATTTTGATCCAGGGCTGCTGCAGGGGACCGGGTTATCGATTAATCTGGCGAAATTAAATGAAAAGGTGATAGAAACTGAAGCCGGGCGCTATCGGGTTGATCTCTTTGTTAATAACAAGTTAATTAAGGAGAATCTGGAGGTCGCTTTTGGTTCGAGTCCCGGTGACTCAGCGGCCGCAACACAGCCCTGTTTTAGCGCAGAGGATATTAAACTGATTCAGCTTAAGCCAGACTCAGTGGCGGCTAATCCTGTAGATGGACAATGTGCATGGTTTTCAGATTTATCAGCAGGTTCTTCATGGGAGCTTGAGCAGTCTACGCTGAAATTAAAGTTACTGATTCCGCAAAGCGCGCTGTATCGGCAGCCGCGCGGGTTTATTCCTGTTTCGCAATGGGACAGTGGCGCATTAGGTTTGTTCAGTAAACATAACACTAACTACTATGAAACCCACAGTAGCGGCGGCTATAAGACCAAGACCCTGTGGAGCAGTATTAATAGCGGTACCAATATCGGTCTGTGGCAACTAAGGAATCTGTCTAACCTACGTTACAGCGAAAATAACAGCGTCAGGAGCCATAGCTGGGATAGCGTGCGTACTTTTGCACAGCGACCGCTGCCCTCAATCAGTTCGTTGGTCACTTTGGGCGACAGTTATACTAAGAGTAGCCTTTTCGGCAGTCTGGCGTTTAATGGCGTTAAACTGGAAAATGATTTGCGCATGTATCCACAAAGTAAACGTGGTTATGCGCCGGAAGTGCGTGGCAGTGCGGATACGACTGCGCGGGTGGTCGTGAAACAGTTTGGTAATACCATTTATGAAACCGTGGTTTCACCCGGCCCGTTTGTTATTGATGATTTATATAACACCAGCGGTCAGGGTGATCTTCAGGTAACCGTATTTGAAGCTAACGGCAAGACCTCAAGCTTTACTGTGCCTTACTCCGCGGTGCCGGATTCTGTGCGCCCGGGGATCTGGAACTATCAACTGGCTTTGGGTCGGGTCCGGCAGCATTACGAAGTTGATAACGAGTTCTTTGAAAGTGTTTTACAACACGGGCTAAGTAATCGCTTTACCGGTAATGCTGGCTTACGACTGGCAAAAGATTATCAGGCGTATCTGATTGGCGGTGTGATGGCCACACAATTCGGTGCTGTCGGGATTAACGCCACTTACTCGCACGCTAAAGCGGAGGATGACCAGACGCAGTCCGGCTGGCGTGCCGAAACCAGTTACAGCCGTACATTTGACAGTGGAACCAACCTGACGCTGGCGGCTTATCGCTATTCGACCAGTGGCTTCAGGGATTTACAGGATGTGCTTGGGGTCAGACGTTACCAGAACGGGGATACACAATATTATTCCGATTCACTGAATCAAAAGAACCGCTTTAGCGCTACAGTAGTACAAAATTTTGATAGTTTGGGATCGCTGTCATTAAATGCCAGTACGTCGGACTATTACAGCAATAATTCACGGATTACCCAGTTTCAGCTGGGTTACAGTAACAGCTATAAAAAAATCAGTTACAGCATCAATGTTGGACGACAGAGAACCAGTTACAGCAGCAGAAATAATTATGTCAGTAATTATGAAGACGATCAAAGCCGACAGAAATATACGGAAAATACAATATCAGTAGGGTTTTCGATGCCGCTGGAATGGGGTGATAGCCGACCGAATATTTCAGTCAATATGAACAAAAATAAGTCCTCAGAGTCGCTAACCACTTCGATGTCAGGAACATTGACCGAAAACAGGAATTTGTCATATTCGCTTTACAGTGGCGTAGAGAATTATCAACAGAGCAGTAATACCATGACGTGGGGCGGATCGTTGCAGCAGAATACTGCGAAGGGGACATTCCGTGGCTCATACTCTCAGGGCAGCGATTATAAGCAATTAGGGCTGGGAACCTCTGGAACCTTGTTGATACATCCTGGTGGTGTCACCTATGGTCCATACGTCAGCGATACTTTTGCGTTGGTAAAAGCGAAAGGGGCTAAAGGAGCTGAAATTAAAAATGGCCAGGGTGCAAAAATAGACAGTTTTGGTTACGCGATTTTGCCTTCACTTTCGCCTTACCAATACAACACCGTCAGTCTGGATCCCAAAGGGCTTGATTCTCAGATTGAGATTCAGGGAGGGAGTCAGCAGGTGGTGCCGTATGCCGGTGCTTTTGTCCAGGTTAACTTTGAAACGTTATCCGGTCAGCAAGTATTAATTAATACCTTACTTGATCAGGGCCAGGTGATACCAATGGGGGCCGATGTTATGGATAAAGATGGTAATAATTTAGGTATGGTTGGTCAGGGTGGGCAGATATACGCCCGAATTAATCATCAGTCAGGTGTGCTGTTTGTTAAATGGGGAGATGATAAGGTTCAACAGTGCAGGATCAATTATCAACTTCCGATAGCTTCGGGAAATGAGCTCGTTCAACTGATAGCGAAGTGTGAGATGACTAACACAGATAAGATTAATAATGAGAGCTTATGATTAATAATTGGAAGCGGGCTTGGTTGTGTTCAGTATTGGTGAAAAAGATGTGTGTGAGGAATGGTGATGACCCGGAATTCCTGACTTTTTTATAGGCCGTAATTCACATTGGTGATATATGTTAGATAAAATCAAGGTATTGATAGCTGCGCTATTGTTAACAAGTCCATTTATTTCCCATGCAGCCTGTGTTCGTGTCGCTAACACGAATTTACTGACCCCGGATTTAATCTCCGCTGGCTACACTGCTGCTGCATGGAATGGAGCAAGCCATATGTCAAGCGGTAAACTAGGATTACCATCACAGATATCTATTAGCTCAAATAACTCATTTATGCCTGGCGGTACACTGCTGGCTAGTACATTGACGAATTTTTTAACCGGTGCGTCATCAACTGCTTTCACTGCCAAGCAAATATTATTCAGATGCGCTATAGAAGATGCAAATTCACTTTCTGAGGTGTATGCCACTCAATCAACCTTTCCTTTGTCTGGTGGTACGGAAACTACAGATATTGAGAATGCTTATCACACAAATGTAGCCGGAGTTGCAATTCGACTGACTAATCAAAAAACGGGAAACTATTTTACTGGGTACTGGCAATCTCGGCAGTTGACTTCGGATGACTGGGTTCAGGATGAAAACTATATTTACATTCCAGCCAGTGCGTTTTCTGATGTATACGTTGAACTGTTTAAAACTGCCTCTACAGCAGTCGCAGGTATTGTTACATCTCCATATCTATATACTTATCCTTATGATGCTGGATTTATCACCTTTCGTGGACCTGGATTAGGCAGTTGGGGTATTGTTGATGGAAGGCTGTTGGGTACTAATTATCCTGGTTGGCCATCACAGTGGCCAGGATATTTCGGGATGTATAATGATGTGACCTTCGTGCGTGGTGCGATGTGTATGGTTAAGGAATATCCCTCAGTTGTTAATCTGCCAACCATAAGTATTTCATCGCTTAGTAATGGTGACACCAGCCAGAATACATTTTCCATCAGTCTCTCTTGTGAGGACTCAGCCGTCTCCGGTGTCGGCAATGTTGGCACAGTTACGGCATCATCCGTTGTAGCAATGGGATTCTTAGTTAACCAGCCGTCGGCTGTTACTGCAGCGACCAATCTTGGTTTGCAGACAACCTCAGGTGGAATAACACATTTACTTGATACTAATTACGGTTCGGAGGGGGTAGCTTCTGGTGTTGGTATCAGAATTTATGGTGAGAGTGGTAATGTACTTAATTTACTACCTTCAAAAACTACCCGCACCGGCAATGCCGGCGGTTGGTACGCTTATAAAGATTTAACTACCAGTCAGGGTGATTCTACCGACGGTGTCACAACGTATACCGGAAATTTCACTGCCTCTCTTGAGGCCATCAGTGGTCAAACAGCTACAGCAGGTACCGTCAATGCACAGCTTCAGGTGGTGGTCAGTTTTCAATAAAACCCTTTTTATAATGGGTTTTATGCTTTGCAGCACGGCGTTTAACGCCAATGCAGTGGTGAATGCGGAAAAAACTCGGGTGGTGTTTAACTCGGGTAGCCAGTCTGAATCACTTTCATTAGTGAACTCAGAGAAACAGCCAGTGGTGGTCCAGGTCTGGACTGATAAAGGTGACCCAACGGTCACACCGGATAAAGTGCAGACGCCGATTGTGATTGATCCTCCGGTTTTTAAAATGAAGCCGGGAGAGATACGTAACTTGAGACTGATATTACTGTCGTCGGGTAACTTGCCGCAGGATCGGGAAAGCGTATTTTGGCTTAATATTTTCCAGATTCCCCCTAATACCGCCAGCCAACAAGCCGGAGCGAGGCGGTTGGTGCTACCGCTGAAAATCAGGATGAAGGTATTTGTCAGGCCTGAAAGCATTGGTGAATTAAAAGAGGCCGATGTTAATAAAATGAAGTTTGAAGTGGTCGGCATCGGAGCAGAAAAAAAGCTCATTATTAATAATCCGACCCCCTGGCATATTTCGCTGGCTGGATTAAAATTGGGTAAGGCAGAGTTTTCGCCGCTGATGGTTGAGCCTTATTCAAAGGTTGCATTGCCGATAGCGGCGGGAGTCACGCTCTCTGATAGCGTTGCGTATGAGGCTTTAAATGATCTGGGAACCCGCTGGCAAGGCAGGCAGGCATTATAAGCGCTTAGGTAAATATATTTTTATTACCAATCAAACTTATTGTGGTTGAGATGAATATTGTATTGAATTCCTTATGTATCTTTTTTAAATGAGTTTTAATATGAATATTTCAATAAATACTAAAAATAATTTTTATGCTAATGCGTTACTCGAACTGATCAAAGACGTTTATCATGACACTGTCTGTGAAAGTCCGCTGATAATTTTTGGAGAACAGGGGCGTTTTGAATCTGATATTGTGCTCAGTGAGTCTGAACAGAGCTTAAATTTTCCTGGGGTCAGGATTTGTGAAGTTAAAACTCAGGTTTTTGTTCTGCTTGCAAAGGAGAGTGATAGGGATTATTGCGCCGATACTTGTAACCATGCCTGCAATTTGATTATCTGGCGTGACGATGATCTCGCCAGAGCCAGAGCCAAGATATCCCGGGCCATCTCCTTATTTCATGAAGTTTCCGCCGCAGAGTTCTGCATTCCGGATAAAGGAATCATAGCCGACTATTCTGCCTTAAACCAACGAGAGATAAGCGTTATTAAGTATTTTGGTCAGGGACTGAATACCAATTCAATAGCCAAAAAATTATATTTAAATTTTAAAACCGTCAGTCATTATAAACGCTCGGCAATGCGTAAACTTGGCGTGTCAGATGAGGCTGGTTTTTACTTTCATGCGTTAAAAATTGTTGGTCGCTATACATTGTAAACGGTTGTTCTGACCAGAGCAGGGCTGTAACTCTGCTTGCTGATTATGCGGTGACTTAATGCGGTCAGAGAAAAAAATTTGTGACTTGTCACTGTAGTATGCTCCATTTCTGAGGGTTACTTGTGTCTGACTGATAACAGAGAGTCGACAGAGTAATCCCTCTATCCGCCAATCCGATAAATTTGCTATTGTGTTTTTATCAGTCAATTCTGCGAAGAAATCGGATAACGAATGATGAATCACACCCTACAACAGATGCCGCCAAAGCAGAGTAGCAGCCATATCATCGGAGTCATCAGCGATCAATTCACGCATCCTGCCAGCCTAAAGCTGCTGAATGAGTTGACCCGGCAACTTGATAAGCGTGGCTTTATCACCCTGTTGCTGAACGTCGACTCGCCAGAGAACTATTCATCGCTACTGGTGAACGCGGGAAGGCTACAGATTGATGGGCTGGTTTTCCTCGCCACCGTTTGCAGTGAAGAACTGAATCTCGCTGCCGCTCAGTTACCCTCTGTTCCGGCTGTTTATCTTTGTCGCAGTGAAAACGCCGATGCGCAGGTCGTCAGCGCAGATGATTACTATGCTGGCGCGGAAATAGGCCGTTTGCTGGTTGGGCAGGGGTTTCAGCGCTTTGGCTATATGAAAGGGCGGGATGATTCCAGCCATCAACGGCGGATGGAGGGCTATGCCGCCAGTCTGGCGTCGGCCAACATCATCGTTGATCAGCTTCTGGTGGCGGGCAGCAATGACCGGGAGCTGGCTTATCAGGCGATGATGCGTTACCTGAAACAGGCGCGGGCATCCGAGCGTATCAACGCGCTATTTTGTGAAAATGATCTGCTGGCGTTTGGTGCGATGCAGGCCGTTCGCGATTTTGGCCAGGGTGCGCATATTGCGGTTGTGGGTTTTGATGATGTAGATGAAGCGCGTTCATCAACCTGGCATCTGACCAGCTGGGCGCAGCGACAAGATTTACAGATTACCGAGGCGTTAAACCGCTTGTTAGATAATCGTGCCGATCGCAGCGGCGCATGGCAGCAAGGGGAGTTGCAAATTCGTCATTCGCATCTGGGTAAAACCGTGCAGGGCGAAATGTCAAAATGTGGCTGTGCCAGTCGTCATTGATTGCTTACGGGATTACAGGCAAAGCCGTTAACCAGTGATACGGGTGTTGAGGCAGGCACAACACCCGTATTTTAGGCGATTGTTCGCGATACTCGCTATTTAACTTCGCTTACCAGTGATTGTTCATCGTGGCGAGTCTGGCTGGTGGATTTTCGAAACATCAGGAAAGCCACTACCAGCGCCAGCAATGCAGGTACCGCCCCGATATAGCCCACTGAAGCCATTGAGATCTCAGTGCTGACTTTATTACCCAGCAGTGCGCCTGCGCCAATGCCGATATTGAAGATGCCTGAAAACATCGCCATCGCCACATCAGTGGCATCAGGTGCCAGCGTCAGCACTTTCATCTGCATACTCATGCCGATGATCATAAACGCCACTCCCCATAATAAGCAGAGGATCACCATGCCTGTTTCACTGACCGCCGCGCCAGATAACAACATCAAACAGAGCAATAACAGCGCGATCGATCCGGTGAGAATCCGGTTCAGATTAGCTTCGCCATATTTACTGAAAATATAGCTACCAGCGATGCCCGCTGCGCCCAGCACTAATAACAGCAGGGTGGCAAAATTCTCACTGAACCCCGCGACCTTCGCGACAAAAGGCTCAATATAGGTAAACGCGGTGAAATGCGCGGTGACGATGCTGACGGCAAGCAGATAAAGCCCCAGCAGCGCCGGACGGCGAAACAGCGCGTTCAGGCTTCTGATGGAACCTGCATGTTCGGAAGACAAGTTCGGCATCACTTTTACTATCAGCCATAACAGCAGAAACGCCACGGCGGCGATCGCCAGAAACGTGACGCGCCAGCCGAAACCCTGGCCAATCATTCTGCCGAGCGGTAAGCCGAGTACCGACGCCAGTGCTGTAGCGGTGGCAATCAGTCCGAGCGCCTGCGCCCGCTTACCGGCTGGTGCCAGCCGTACTGCCAGCGAGGCGGTAATCGACCAGAATAATGCGTGAGCCAGAGCGACACCGGCGCGACTGACCAGCAAAATATTAAAACTGCTGGCCCAAAATGACAGCAGATGGCTGCCGATAAACAAGCTGAATACCGTAATCAGCAGCGTGCGGCGATTGATATGGCTGGTCATCAGCATCAACGGCAAAGACATCAGCGCCACAATCCACGCATAGACGGTGAGCATAATTCCTGTCTGTGCTGATGCCATACCAAAGCTACTGCCAATGTCCGAGAGCAGCCCTACCGGGATATATTCGGTGGTATTGAAAATAAAGGCGGCCACAGCGAGAGTCAGTACGCGTGTCCAGGCGGTTTTACGTGAAACGGCGTTGATATCAGACATAGGCAATCAGCTCAGGTGGTGAAAAAGAAAGCGGGAGATTTTAGGCCCGCCTTAACAAATTTCAACTTAAATGTGATCTATGTCGCATTTTTCGCTTAGCTGAAGCGTTGGCGATAAAAAATTTTTATTGCGCAGCTGCTGCTGTTCTACGGGGCGGCGTCTTCAACCATACTTAGCCTGATGATTTTTTTTACGCGCCAGGTAATCGTTATCCTGACGAATTTTATCCCAGTAAGCCTTAAAGATGGCGGCGGCTTCGGCTTTTTCCTCATTCAGTTGATAAGGCAAAACCTTACCGTCAGCATCATATTTGCGTCCGCCCTGATGATTGGCGTAACGCCGGGCACGGGTATAGCCCATCTGGATAAACTTGCGCGCCATATCCATACCGACAAACTCCTCAGCCGCGCGATATTCTTCGTATAATTGAAAGATTTTTTTGGCTGATACCTCAGCAATCGCCGGAGTTTTGAACCGCCAGTGCGGCAAGATTTCACTTTTATACGGTTCCACCATCAATACGCCTTGCTCGCCGCGACCGACCTGATAGCGTTCAGGCTGCTGACGAAAATTAATCGTTTTGAAATCCTGCTGATAGTCAAATTCTTTCACGGCTTATTCTCTGAAGGACAATAGTGGGGTGTTAAGCAACGAGGTCTGAAGCCGTTTTAATTCTGCTATTCCGATAAAAATACAGCAGATATCAGGCAGGCGTTTTTCATCGTTACTTTGCTGGCTGGCTATTTTAAAAGTAGATGAGAAAGTTAATAAATATAATTTATATCAACACGCTGTCAGCATCGTTTCAGTTTATTCTGCTTCCGCTTCTGTTATCTGAGGCTAAGCTGAATAAGTTATGACTGGAGTACAGGCTTTTTCCCATAACCATAATGGTGAATAATTTGCTGATTAAAAAGAAGAAAGCAAGGTCTCATACTGAAGACCGCTCGCTGGCATTAGTGCTGGCGACAACAGCAGGTGTGCTTAATGCGATGGCCTTTGGTGCATTTGGCTTTTTCCCTTCCCATATGACCGGTAATGCCTCTCAAATCTCCACGGAAGTTTCGGGTTCCGATCTTGATGATCTGCTGTTTCTTGCGCTGCTGATCGGCGCATTTATCGTCGGCTCAACCACTGCCCGATTGAGTGTAGTTGCCGGCCTGAAGAAAAATTTGCGGACGATTTATTGTCTTATTCTGTTGGTTGAAGGGGTGGCATTAACCCTGACGTCAATTTTTGAGACCGCTTTCTACGCGCGAAAAAACAACAATGAAATTTTGATGCTGCTCGGTTTTCTGATGGGCGTGCATAACTCCACCTCGACCCAGCTTTCAAATGGCCGGGTGAGGTCAACACACGTTACCGGTACGCTGACCGATGCGGGTATTGCCTTAGGATCGTTTATCTCGTCACTGGTCACCCATGCAGCTTATGCCGAGCGACGATTGCATCAGAAACAGCTTTATACGCATCTGACGACTATTTTCTCTTTTCTCTCTGGCTGTATTGCCGGATTTTTGCTGTTCAGATGGTTTGGTTTTGTGGCGATGATTGCTCTCGGCGTGGTGCTGATGCTGGTGGCGGTATCAGCCATTGTCGCCACGCTGCATCGGGCAGGTTTACGCAAATCCTCTGATATTTAGTGGCGCGGCTCACCTGTTGTGCAATCAACGGCAGGTGGGCAACAGAATTCTCTGAGATCGCCCCCGCGCACGTTCATCTCATTCGCGATATCCGCTATATTGCTGCGCAGGATCACAAAAAGCCTCTCAGGAAGCACAAGCATCATGATTAACCGATTTACCCTGGCCGCGATTACGGCGGCTGTATCACTTAGCGGATGCGCAAAACATTCAGTAAATGAAACCGTGGCCGATTTTAGCCAGGGTGACACGCTGGTCGAAGTGACGCATCTTCCGGCGCGTACCGCTGATGGCGCAACGATATTTGTTACCGTCGACGGTAGCGAAGCGGGTGCTCTGCCGGTGGGTGAAAGTATGGCGCTCCATGTGCCCGCAGGCGCACATCAGGTAGGAGGCTATGCGCGGTCGCTGATTGGTCGTGTCACTATCCCCTCGGTAAAAATCACTACCGCGCCCGACAGTACTCGCTATGTTGCTTACACCGTGACCAAAAGCAAACCGTTGTTTACTGAACTGAGCGAAGATCCGCATCCAGAAACGCCGCCGGTTCCGGCAGCGACCAAAAGCGAGAGCGCAAAAATATCGCCAACTGTTCAGAAAACAGAGCCGGCGCCGGCGGCGGAAACCGTTCAGAAACCTGAGATAGCTCAGGCAACGTCAGCGGCGGAGACCACCGAAACCGCAGCAGCAGAACCGGCTCAGGCAACGGTAGCGACTCCGGCAGCAGAACCGACTCAGACAACCGAAGCCAGTCCGGCAGCGGAGGCAGCTCAGACCACCGAAACCGCAGCAGCAGAGCCAGCCCAGGCAGCAGAAGCCGCTGCGGCAACGCCAGTGGATCAGACCACCGAAACCATGCAGGCAACGGAGACCCGTCAGGCATCTGAAACTGCAAAAACCTCAGATTCAGCGCCAGTCTCAGAGTCCGCACCAGCCTCAGAGACGCCGCAGTCTTAATCAACGCGGAATGTCATTTTTCCAGGTGCAGCCAGGCGCTTTTTGTGTAGGATCAGGCTATTGGCATTGGTCCCTGGGAGAGTTATGGCTTCGCTGAAAGAAGTGGCAAAGCTGGCATCGGTTTCGCTGATGACGGTATCAAGAGCAATCAATCAACCGCAGCAGCTGAAGCCTGAAACGCTGGCGCGAGTCCAGCGTGCCATTGATGCGCTGAATTACGTGCCCGATTTCTCAGCGCGCAAAATTCGCGGCAAAAGCAGTAAAGTCTCTACTCTCGGCGTTCTGGCGCTGGAAACCGCCACTACGCCGTTTTCCGTTGAGATGCTGCTGTCAATTGAGATGACCGCCAGAGAGTTTGGCTGGAGCAGCTTTCTGGTCAGTATTACTTCGCAGCAGGACAGTGAGCGGGCGGTGAATCAGCTGCTCTCTCAGCGCCCCGACGGAATTATTTACACCAGTATGGGCCTGCGTGAGGTCGATATCCCTGACAATCTGCTGGATAAAAATCTGGTGCTGGCTAACTGCATTAACCGTGGCAAGCCGCTGCCGGGCTATATTCCGGATGATTTTGCTGGCCAGTATCAGGCGATGAAAACGGTTATTCAGCGTGGCTATCGTCATCCTTTGTGCTTTTGGTTACCGCAATGCACGCCCGCCAGCATCAGCCGCCGTGCTGGCGCTGAGCAGGCATGGCGCGAGACTGGGCTGCCTGAGACGCAGTTGCGCCAGGTCCATATGACGTGGGGAGACGAGCATTATCGTGATGTGGTGGCGATACTGGACGCGGCGATAGTGCAGGGTAAAGCGAATTTTGACGTGCTGATTTGTGGCAATGACCGCATCGCGTTTCTTGCCTATCAGGTGCTGCTGTCCAGAGGGATTGCGATACCGCAACAGGTGGCGGTGCTGGGTTATGACAATATGGTCGGAATTGGCGACCTGTTTCTGCCGCCGCTGACGACCGTACAGCTTCCACATGTCGAAATTGGCCGCGAAGCGGTATTGCATCTGATTGAGCAACGCGGCAGTCAGGGGTTAGTAAAAATAGCCTCGCCCCTGCTGGAGCGGGCTTCTTTATAAATCTTAGTTGGCGGCCAGCGTCCAGTGGTCGCCGCTCAGCAATTCAGCCTGACCATTGCGGGCAAACAGCGACAGTGCGCGCTGACCCTGCTGCGGCCAGATGCGGCTGGAGAGCGTCGCTTCACCATGATTAACAAATACCTCTACCGACGAGCTGTCGATAAAGACCCGCAGATGCAGGGTATCCGTCGCCGGTAAAGCCACGCTGCGATATCCCTGAATATCATGCTGCGGATAGTGACGTTGCAGAATCAGCCGCCGGGACTGGCTGTCAACCGCAATGGTCAGGCCATCGCCAAGTTGCAGGCCAAAGCTTTCGGCAGTCGATGCCGTGAGATCCCAGTGGGTAATCAATTCGACCGCATCTGCCTCAGCCACCAGCGGTTGGTCACAATTGCGCAACTGAGCGGCCGGAATGGCGTGATGAGTGCGGCGTAGCGTATCGACTTCAGCTACCGGTGACATGCGGATCTGATTGTGTTGCAGGGTCAGCTCACGCGGTAACGTCATGCAGCCCGCCCAGCCACCGGCTTTTGATGGCATGGTCGATTCCCACATATCCATCCACGCTATCACTATCCGCCGACCATCTGCGGCGATAAACGATTGTGGTGCATAGAAATCATGCCCGTGATCCAGTTCGGTAAATTGATGGTTGACGGTAAAATCACTGCCTGGCTGCCACTGGCCGCGCAGGCAGCCGCTCTGAAACAGGTTGCGATAATCATAACCCTGTGCGGCGATACCCTGCGGCGAGCAAAGTAAAATGTGTTCTTCACCGAGCGGGAAAAAATCCGGGCACTCCCACATATAGCCACACTGATCGTCGGCCTGCGCCAGCACGCGATCCAGCTGCCAGTCGCGCAGGCTGCTGCCGCGATAAAGCAGTACCTGGCCGCGATCGTCAGCGTCACGGGCACCAATAACCATCCACCAGTTGTCGTCTCCACGCCATACTTTCGGATCGCGAAAATGCATAATGCCCGGTGGCGGTGTCAGCACTACGCCCTGTTTGGTGAAATGAATGCCGTCTTCGCTGGTGGCCAGGCACTGCACTTCACGAATTGCGCTGTCATTACCTTCACCGTTTAGCCAGACGTGACCGGTGTAAATCAGGCTGAGGATGCCGTGGTCGTCGACAGCGCTGCCGGAAAAGCAGCCGTCAGCATCGTACTCATCGCCTGGCGCCAGTGCGATCGGTTGATGCTGCCAGTGCACCATGTCATGGCTGGTGGCGTGTCCCCAGTGCATCGGCCCCCAGTTTTCACTGAACGGATGATGCTGATAAAACGCATGATACAGACCCTGATGATAGATCAAGCCATTCGGGTCGTTCATCCAGCCTGCTGGCGGAGCCAGATGATAATGGGGATAAAAAGCATCATCACGCTGCTTAACCGCGGTGCTCAGCGCCTGTTCGGCGCGTTCCAGTCGCTGTTTCATAAGGACTCACTCTGTTTCAATTGCAGGGAAGGGGGCATGCTGGCTTTGTCACCCAGCAGCAGGAAGCAGGAGATCAGGGTCAGGCCGAGTACCAGCGTGCCCATGATCATGTAGGTATTGGCAAAACCGATCAGGTCGTAGCCGTGTCCGGCGAGCGGTGACAGCACGCTGGCACAAACCTGAGTGACAAACTGGAAGCCGACCAGATACAGCGTGGCGGAGAGTCGCGCGTCGAAGCGGGTGGTAATGTACTTAAACATCGCGATCAGCAGAATTGGCAGCTCGACCGCATGCAGCAGCTTCATCAGCGAGATGGTCACTGCATCCGCCGCCAGTCCGGAACCAATCACCCGCAGCGCCATAATCATGCCGCTCAGCAGCAGGCCATTTTTGGCACCGATACGGTTGACCACCAGGGGGGCGAGAAACATGCCACCCGCCTCAAGCAACACCTGGAATGAGTTAAGGAAGCCGTACATCTCATTGCCGTTTTTAACGTCAGAAAATAGCGACGAGAAGTACACCGGGAATTGCTGATCGTAAACGTTATACACACTGACGCCGGAGACAAACACAATCAGCGCCCAGAAGCGGGGCAACCGAAACAGAGCGGCGACATCCGCCAGCGTCAGGCCGTCGGATTTGCCATATTCCAGCTGGCTCAGCGCCTCCGTTTTCACTTCGCGCAGGCAGGCTAACAGCAGCAGGAATACTACCGCCGCTGACGACGCCATCCAGAAGTTAAGATTGGGATCGATATTAAACAGAAAACCGGCGAAGAAAGTGGCGGTTGCCCAGCCAAGCGAACCCCACATCCGCGCCTTGCCAAACTCAAAGCCCAGAATGCGGCTGACGCGTTCGGTGTAGGATTCCAGCGCGCCGATACCGGCAAAAAAAGTCGCACCGACATACAGGCCGCCAGCAACCGCGCCCAGCAGAATATTAATTTGCAGCAGTGGCGCGAAGACAAAAATAAAGAATGGCCCGCTGATCAACAGCAACCCGCCGATCATCCACAGCAGGTTTTTGCGCAATCCCAGCTTATCCTGGATAAAACCATACAGCGGTTGGGCGCAGAGCGCCGTCAGTGCGGTGGCGGAAAATATCAGTCCGGTTTCGCTGCCGCGCAACCCAACTTTCTGACTCAGCCATAAGGAGATCAGTGAGAATGCCGAGGACCAGGTGTAAAAAAAGCAAAATAGCAGCCCGCTAAGCAATAGGTAGTGACTACGTTTACTGGTTTTCATGTTGCGCTTTTTTCCGCTTATCAACGAGGTTGGCAGTATTGTTAACGTTAACTTTGTGATTTTTGAAGCATCATAAGCTTAATTATGCGATACCGATCACTATTGTTAACGTTAACATTAAAGCTTTGTGATCGATTTCACAATAAGCCATCAGGGCAGGGCGTTTATGCATGCTATCAGAGGGTTAAAGCAGGGTAAAAATTAATAACCACAAATTTATTCAGGTTGTTACTGCGCCGTCAATCAGGGAAAATCCTCGCTTTCTGAGATAAGATTTTGTTATGACCGAGCGAATTAAGTAATGGAACAACAATCCCCACCCCGCCTGGCGAAAAAAATGCGCATTTTCTTCGGGCGACTGTGGCCGCATCCGCTGGCGGTGGCACGCAAACAGATACTGCTGGCCAGCCTGGGTGCAGGCATTGGTCTGGCAATCACCAGTTTGTTTAGCCACTGGCTGCTGGGAGAGGTAAATCTCTGGTTTGTGGCACCGATGGGGGCATCTGCCGTACTGCTGTTTGGTGTACCGAACAGCCCGCTGGCGCAGCCATGGTCGGTGGTGGGGGGCAATTTTGTTTCTGCACTGTCGGGCGTCACTGTCAGTATGTGGATCAGCAATCCGGCGATTGCCTGTGGCGTTGCCGCCTGTCTTGCCATTGCGTTGATGTTCCAACTGCGCTGTCTGCATCCACCGGGTGGTGCGGTGGCATTAACCGTGATACTGGGCGGGTCAGCGACGCATCAGGCCGGTTATCTGTTTGCCTTTACGCCAATATTACTTAATTCTGTGTCCCTGGCGCTGTTGGCAATTGTGTTTAATAACCTGGCAGGCCGTCGCTATCCGCATCCGCTGGCCGCAGTTGAAGCCAAACCGCAGCCGGTAGCCATTGACGTACCAATCACGCGTCATGATTTGCATGAAGCGCTGATGCAGGGGCAGTTGATTGATATTGATGAAGATGATTTGCAGGAGCTGCTGCTGCAGGCGGAAAAAATTGCCTTAAGCCGCCAGATTAACCGCGCAGCATAAGTCGGACAGGGCAAAACGAAGGCGACACACTGTGTCGCCCGGGTCATTATGCCGGTTACGCCTGTTTAGGCTGCCCGTTTGAGGCCGTCAGGCCGCCATCAACCGGCAAATTAACACCGGTAATATAAGCGGCATCATCGCTGGCGATAAAGGCGACCGCAGCGGCAATATCGTCAGGCTGACCGGCACGAGCCAGTGGGATGCGCTCGTAAAACTTATTCAGTAGTTGCTGATTACTTTCCACTTCTTCAGTGAGTTCAGTCAGGGTAAAGCCAGGGCAGACGGCATTGATGCGCACGCCATCGGTACCGTAGTCCAAGGCCAGCGCGCGGGTAAAGTTGGTTACTGCACCTTTGGCCGCATTGTAAATGCTCATTCCCCAGTCGCCACCTAAACCAGATACCGAAGAAATGTTTACCACGTTACCTTTGCTGCTTAGCAGCGCGGGCATAAAGTAGTGAATGCAGTGAAACACGCCGTCCAGATCCACTTTCATCAACTGCTTCCAGTCGTCAAGTGCCACTTCATGGATACGTCCCTGCACGATAACGCCCGCATTGTTCACCAGCACGTCAACCTGACCATATTTCTCCAGCACGCGGCGTGACAAGGTTTCAACCTGTTCAGCCTCACCGACATCGCAGGGGGCCACAAGGTGGTTGCCGGGAGTGAGTGTGGCAAGGGTTTTTTCCAGCTTTTGTTCAGTGCGGCCGACTAAAACGACTGCCGCTCCCTCACTGGCAAAGCGTTTGGCGGTAGCTGCTCCAATCCCAGAACCGGCACCGGTGACCACCACAACTTTTTGATTAAAACGTGCCATTTTGACTCCTTGTTCGCTGCTGTTATTGGCTAAATTACTGTATTAACCCTGGCAGTCACCTCAAAGAGTGCAAGTGCGGCAGACCGATTCTTCCATAACCTGTTGTTATAGATGATGGTTTCAGACGTTAGAAAATGTTAATGACAAACGGTGGCTATTTATTGCAGTACAAATGACTGGCGGCTGCGTAGCGTTACAACCGGCCATTAATACGCTGATTGTCTCTGAGCACATCAATCGCCGTCTGCATAGCAATCTTGTCATCGCGGCGCTTTTGCTTAGCCTGAGCGACTTGCAGATATTCAAGCAGAGTTCGGGTATTGATCGGACGGCCAAGCTTGCAGACCTCAAGGATCGCATTGCCAAGAATGAGTTTTACCGGTGGGAGCTGGGCTGGATACCAGTCAAGCGTGTCTTCTGATTTCATATGCAAAATTTCCGGGATGGGCAGTATAGCACAGAATATGCTGTATCACGGTAAGTGACTGCCGGATACCACCTTAAATACGGCACTTTTCGCATATTAATTTTGATGTTAGCGTTACACCACTTCAACACGACTCCTTCGATAGCCGACTGCCGCGCTGGATGCCAGGCAGCACGCACTGGCTGTGTCTGGTCATACGGAAAAAAGGTGATAATGAGCATTTTCACTGCCACATTTTCGCAAGTTAATCGCTAACGTTACCGCAGGCAACTGGCGTCAAAAGCGGTGCTGGAAAAAGCGGGATTAGTGCAGAAAGGTACGCTGCGTGAAAACTATTTTCTTTATGGCAAGTGGCAGGATGACTGGGTATTCGATCTATTCAAAGCCGATTTCAGACTGAAGAGTCCGTAATAATTCCCGTGCACCAGCTGATACACGGGAGAAAATCAGTGTGCCAGTTGGGTCGTATAATTCGACGCCACCCAGCGGTAGCCATCAGTTGCTTTCTTCACATGTCCCAGCCCCGGAAAGGCGATATGTGCGGCTGCCACCCAGTAACCTTGATCTGCCGCCTGCGCCAGCACTTTTTCACGGGTCAGCACCGCATCAGGCTGACTGACATCAAAATGAATCGCCACATGCGGGTCAGGCATCTGCACCGCTTTGGCATGGATAATATCACCCCACAGCACCAGTACCTGGCCTTCACTTTCTATCCGGTACAGCACGCTGCCCGGCGTATGTCCGGCGGCCGGAATCGCCTGAATACCGGCAACTACGCTGGCAGGTGCGGTAAAGGTGGAGAAGCGTCCGGCATCAATCACCGGGCGCAGCGTCTGTTCAGACTCGGCGAAGGTGTGCTGCTGGCTTACTTCCACTTTGTTGATATTGTTCTGGTTTAACCAAAAATCTGCATCTTTATTATCTACATAAACCTCGGCATTCGGAAAGGCCGGCTTGCCATCGCGTGACACCCCGCCGGAGTGGTCAGCATGAATATGGGTCAGTAATACCGCATTGATCGATTCCGCCGGGTAGCCTGCCGCGGCCAGATTCTCCAGCAGATGGCCGCCGCTGTGGCCAAAAAGATCGCCGGCACCGGCATCGATCAGAATTCGCTGCTGGCCGTTATCGATAACAAAGGCATTAATTGAGGTTTCTGCCTCTGGAGTCATCGCCTCATTCGCCATCCTTTCCCGCAGTTCTTCCGCAGTGATGTGGGTCAGCAGCTTCTCAAGTGGAATGGTTACCGTGCCGTCAGAGACGGCGGTAATACGCAGTTTGCCGAGCATCATGCGGTAGTATCCCGGAGCCTGGCGATCCAGCGGTGTCTGCGTCTCAGCCGCCAGCGTAGCGCTGGAAAACGTCAGGGTGGCGATCAGCGCCATCAGTAGTTTCATTATTTCCTCATTAACAGTTGTTGTTATCAGCTGACAGGCAGTATCCTGCGGCTATGAACATCATTCAAATCGATTAAAATAATGAACAACATCAGGGAAAGTGATTTTAGTCGCGTTGATCTTAATCTGCTGACGGTGCTGCTGGTGCTGCACCGCGAAGGCAGTGTATCGCGCACCGCAGACAAATTGCACCTTGGGCAGCCAGCGGTCAGCGGCGCGCTGAGCCGATTACGTGAAATGTTTAACGATCCACTGTTTGTTCGTAGCGCGCAGGGGATGATCGCCACGCCGCGTGCCGAGTCGCTGGTGGCTGCCCTGTTGCCGATGATGGAGCAGATGCAGCAGGTACTGTTTCAGCCCCCGAGGTTTTCACCGGCGACGGACAGCCACACTTTTCGCATGGGTATGAGCGACTGGGTAGAGAGCTGGCTGATGCCAGGTTTGCTGGCGCGTACCGCACGGGAAGCGCCGGGGATAACGTTGCAGGTCAGCGCCAGCGATCCTTTCCAGGATGTATTAAGCATCCAGCAGGATAAAATCGAGGTAGCGATTTCGGTCGCTGAAGAGACTCCCGCTGGCCTGATCAGAGAAAACATTCGCCAAATGCGTTTTTGCACTTTATGGCATCCACGCCAGTTAGCGTTGAGTACGCCAATAACTCTTGATGAGTTTGTCGCTGCCGATCATGTACTGGTTTCCTATCGGGGGGCCAGTCACAGCAAAGTGGATGAACAGCTGGCCTTACAGAGAAGGTCGCGCAGGATTCGCTACGTCACGCCGCATTTTTCTTCGCTGCCATTGATGCTTGAACAGATGCCGCTGCTGGCTACGGTACCGGAAGGGCTGGCCGCCAGCTGGAAAGAGCATTATGGCCTGATAAGCAGCCAGGTGCCGGTCAGCATTACTCCTTTCAGGCTTTCGTTACTGTGGCATAAGCGGCGTGATAACGACCCGGCGCTGCAGTGGCTACTGGCGCAGCTGCGTTCGCAAATGTCACAAGGAACGGGTCAGTAAACCCATACTAAAGTTATTGAAAAAATACCGCCGGATGGTAGAATGCGCGTCATTATCCGATTGTGTTAACGTCGTGATTAGACAGAATAAATAAAAGCAATGTGTAGTAATGTCGTAACCGCCGAAAGGCGGTTTTTTTATGTCTGAAATTCTCTGTTGTACTATTCCTTCCTCGACGCGGCTTAAGCGATATCGATATAATTGCTCATGCTGATTTAGCTATTTACACCCAGATTAACGACCTGTCTTGATTTTGATTGTGGAAAATTATCAATATTTTCAGTTTAATATGATTTTAGCTTACAAAAATTTACATAACGCCGCGCGATTAAAACCCCGATGTTTATAGTGATGATCTACCTTATACAGATAAGCAATATTTAACAATGTTGCTTATCTGTTAACGACGAAGGGTAAGGGAGCTTTTGGCGCAAAAGGTGCCAGAAGGGAATTACTGAGCAGTATTCTCTGACTGAAATTTAGTGAGGTCACACTATGACGTATTCAGCTATCGAAAAATGGGTAACCGGGGCACTGGCGGCGCTTATTTCACTGTTTTTTGCTGCGGTATTTACGCTACTACTGTTACAGGCTTTTGGTATTCCGCATCGCTGGCCTTGCCCGCTGCATTGATCAATCGTCGTTGATGCCGAGGATTTATCCGAACGGGAGCCGAAAACGGCTCCACGATATGCAAAGGTGTTAACCGAACGCGGCGAAGAGTAACGTTGTTACCGCAGCGATGTTGCCGCCGCCCACTTCACTATTACGCTTTTGCCACGCCGCCAAAAACCAAACGGCCCTGGTGGAATGTGGCTTTCACTTCAGAAATACGTGCCACCGCTTCGGCAGAGCAGCTGGCATCCACCAGTATCATCTCCGCATCATCATTGACCGCAGGCCACTGGCGCTTACCGCTGCTATCCAGCGGCAGCACATCACCGGTGGCAATTGCCAGTGAGCGCGTCAGGCCAAACTCGTCAGAGTGGCCGTATAGCTGTGCATACAGGTTAGCTTTCTCCAGCATGCTGCCGCTGCCAAACGGCGACCAGTGATCGATCACGCTGTCGGTGCCGGTCATTACCGTTACGCCTTGCGCACTTAGCTGCGGTAATGGCATGGTCAGTTTGCCCAGTGGTATCGTTGAGGCGACGCTAAACTGCTGCTCAGCCATGTCACGAATCACCGTATCCATTTCATTGCCAGACAAAGTCGCCAGCGCAAAGCCGTGACTAAGGGTCACTTTACCTTTCAGCGTGGGGTTTTCTTTGACGGTCTTAATCATATATTTGATGGCGGCAACGCCAGCCGGGCTGGTTTCATGCAGATGAATATCCACGCCGGTATTAGTATCGAGCGCAATACGGAACATCGCGTCGAGTGATTTTTCCATATCGCCATCGACATTGGTCGGATCAAGCCCGCCGACAAACTGCACGCCCATCTGCATCGCTTCACGCATCAGACCATCGACCTTTGAATGCAGTAAGCCATGCTGTGGAAAAGCAACGATTTCACAACTGAAATCATTACGGTGTTTTTCCAGCGCGATTTGCAGATGTTCGAGACTTTTCAGCCCGCTCACCGGGTCGATATTACAGTGGCTGCGCGCCACAGTGGTGCCTTTGGCATGTAACAGATCGATGATCGCTTCAGCGCGCGCCACGGAGGTAGGCAGCAACTGTGGGATAAGTTGCTGCTCGCGGGCGATCATATCCATAATCGTCTTGCCTTTGCGCGGGCGCGGCGCCTGCCACGGGCCACCGTAAAAGGTCTTATCCAGATGGATATGCATATCGCGTGTGGCAGGTAACAGCAATAAGCCACCGGCATCAAACACTGGCAGATCGCTGGCTGCGGCAGTCGTCGCGGGCTGAACGGCGACGATTTTGCCGTGATTGATTTCCAGCGTCCACAGCCCGGTGCGGGTGCCGATAATCATCTCACCCTCGCGTTCGAATCCCTCTTCGAGTCGCACATTGCGCAGCAGATAGTGACTGGCGTCAAACTGCTTAACGCTGCGCGCGTCATCGGCACATATTATGCTGCTTGCCGTTGACGGCGCGGCGGCTGCCATACCGGATGCCAGTAACACGCCACCAGCGGTAACTCTGGCACTTTGTGAGAGAAAGTTTCTGCGACTCGGTTGTTGAGGGTTTTGCACATCGATTTCCTTAATCAGGCGAACGGAAAGGGTTTGCATTGCGTTACCACCCTAAAAGAATCGGCGCGTGCTGGCTGTGATATTTTCCACTGGTTATCAGTGGAAAAAGCACTGCTAAGCCAGCTGACAAAATTGCCGCAGCTTTTCTGCCAGTTCCAGCTGCGCGGCAGAGGCGTTATCGCGATAAAACAGCGCCAGCTCAAAATTATCAACTGCCGGCAGGGCGCTTTCCGCGCCAAGCACCCGATGCTGGGGTAAACGGCAGCTGGCGGGCAGCAGCGTGACGCCCAGCCCGGCAGCGCTGGCGGCGACCAGTGCGGCAAGGCTGGCGCTGCTGTAACTGATGCGCCAGCGGCGGTCCAGCGCATCCATCGCCTGACACAGCTCATCACGATATAAACCATTTTGTGGAAACAGGACCAGCGGCACCGGCGACTGCTCAAACGTGGGCCATTCGGCGCTGTCCAGCCATAATAATGGCTCAGCGCGCGCCGCTTTCGGTTTGTCCCCTTTGGCTTGTTTAATCAGAATGATATCCAGCTCTTCCCGCTGCCAGGCACTGCGTAGTTCATTGCTTAATCCACTGGAGACATCCAGCCGCAACTGCGGGTGCGTGCGGCTGAATTCGGCCAGCAGGGCGGTAGTGGGGCCGGCAAAATCTTCCGGCATGCCGAGCCGTACCACGCCGTCGCGCCACAGATCCGTCAGCGCGTCATGGGCTTCACCATTCAGCGCAATAATTCGTCGCGCATAGCCCAGCAGCTTTTCACCCTCCTCGGTCAGTAACACCTGATGTGACGAGCGCTCCAGCAGCGCTTTACCCAGCATCTCTTCCAGTCGGCGCACTTGCTGACTGACGGTCGACTGTGAGAGAAAGACGCGCTCGGCGGCACGGGTGAAGCTGCCGCTCTCACAAACGGCAACAAAGCTCAGCAACTGCTGCGGACTGAACATCGGGTAGCGATTCATTTTCTCACTGTTATTTAGTCTGATATTCAATTTGATAATACTAACCGTTGTAATCTGGCTGGCAAGTGATGTCGATACGCGAGGCCATCTGCACGTTAACGTAATGAAATGTCAGCAATGTAAGGCAGTTAAAGCCCGCTTGAGCAGGTTGCGGCAGGAGAGTCTAATTGCGCTTCTGTTATCAGAAGGGCAAGTAACATGTCGCGTCGAGCGCTACTTTTAATTAACCGTCAGTCACGCAATGGCGCCCGTAGTTTCGAAATGGCGATTGCGGCGCTGGGTCGTCATGATATTGAGATTGTGTATCCCGATCCGTCACTGACCCTCAGCGAGGCGATTTATGCCTGCGCCGATCGCATCGATCTGGTGATCGTCGGCGGCGGTGACGGCTCGTTAAACACCGCTGCGGCTGCGTTAATGGCAACCGGTTTGCCGCTGGGGATTTTACCGCTGGGAACCGCAAACGATCTGGCGCGCACGCTGGCTATCCCGAAAGATTTGAACCGTGCGGTGGCGATAATTGCCGTCGGAAATCTGCGCCAGTTGGATGTGGGGATGGTTAATGAGCGACCATTCTTCAATGTTGCCAGCATCGGGTTCTCTGCCTCGCTGGCGAAAAACCTGACGGCTGCTTCAAAGAAGCGTTGGGGCGTGCTGGGTTACGCTTTTGCCGCGCTGAAGCTGTTTCGTCAAAGCCGTCCGTTTACCGTGCAGATTGACCACCATGGTCAGCAGGAAACGGTGAAAACCATGCAGATTTCAGTCGGTAATGGCCGTTTTTATGGCGGCGGTATGACGGTAGAGCAGAGCGCCACGCCCGACGACGGCCAGCTTGATGTTTACAGTCTGGAGCTGGATCACTGGTGGGAGATGCTGGCGCTGGCCCCTTATCTGCGGCGCGGCACCCACGGTAAATGGCGCAAAGTGCGCGCTTTCCCGGCGACCGCACTGACCATCACCACCCGCCGCCCACATGCGATTAATGCAGATGGTGAGATTGTCGGCACCACGCCCGCACAGTTTTCCATTCGCCCGCAGGCCATCAAGGTTTTTGCACCGCCCGCTAAGTGAAATGAGCAGCGAAGCGCTATTTTAGCTTTCGCTGCTAAACTACTTTTATCCACCAGAATTTTGCCACTTTGTGCACAACATCCAGCAACCAGGGACTTCACAACAGGATTTCTGCTTGCGTATAATTGCGGCTATTATTTAGTTAGATATCTAATCATCAGGCCTCTATATGTTGGACACTCAGCAGCATAATTTCTCGCGTTTACTTCATCTCACTGCCCATGCGTGGCGGCTGGCGATCGATCGGCGCTTAAAAGCTAATGGCCTGAGCATGAACAGCTGGTTTGCCGTGGCCACTATCGCCAGCGAAAATGAGCCGATGACGCAAAAGGCGCTGGCGCAGATACTCGGGCTGGAAGAAGCCAGCGTGGTGCCGCTAATCGATCGTCTGGTCAGGCAAAATCTGGTGCAGCGCGTTCAGCCGGAGGAGGATCGACGCAAGCGGCTGCTGCTGGTCACCGAACAGGGCAGTGAAGTGTTTCGTCGGGTGAAAATTGAAGCCGATACCCTACGCGGTGAACTGCTGGCGAACGTCGATGAGCAGGAACTGGCGATTACGCAGAAAGTTTTGCAGCAATTGTTGACGGCAACCGGAGCAAGCTGACGTGGCGAAAAACAGTCCTTATGGGCCGCGTGACTGGCAGCCGCATGAAAAACCGATGCTGCCGGGATCGCCGTCAACGCCGATCCACCCGGGCCATAAACGCATTGCCTTTGGCCTGATTGGCCTGCTGATTTCGATTACCGGTGCGCTGAGTAACGCGCTGGTTACCGCCAATCTGACCAATTTACAGGGAACCTTTGGCGCCTATTCAAATGAGATTGCCTGGTTACCGGCGGTCTATGTCATGGGCAATATCTCAATTAACTTACTGTTGGTGAAGTTTCGCCAGCAGTTTGGCCTGCGTATTTTTACCGAAGCTTTTCTGGTGCTGTATGTGCTGGTGGCGTTTTTCCATCTGTTTGCCAACGATCTCAGCTCGGCGATTATCGTGCGCGCCGCGCATGGCATGGTCGGTGCGGCGCTCAGTTCACTCGGTATTTATTATCAGATTCAGGCGTGGCCAGCGAAGCATCGACTGAAAGCATTGACCATCGGTATCTGCGCCTCGCAGCTGGCGATCCCACTGGCGCGGCTGTTTTCTACCGAGCTGTTGCAGCTTGATGAGTGGCGCGGGCTGTATCTGTTCGAGCTGGGGCTGGCGATGATTGCGCTCGGCTGCGTTTTTCTGCTGAAGTTGCCGCCCGGCGATCGCAATAAAGTGTTCGAAAAAACCGACTTTCTCACTTTTGTGCTGCTGGCACCGGGCATGGCGCTGCTGTGCGGCGTACTGTCGCTGGGGCGCATTGAATGGTGGTTTACCACGCCGTGGCTGGGTGTCTGCCTGGCGCTGGCGCTGGTACTGATTGTCGCCGCGGTGGTGGTGGAGCATAACCGCACCAACCCGTTAATTAATACCCGCTGGCTCGGCAGCGGAGCGATAGTGCGGCTGGGCATTGTGATGATCATGATGCGCGTGGTGCTGGCCGAGCAGAATACCGGCGCGATAGGCTTTTTACAGCAGATTGGCCTGCAAAACGATCAGATGCGCGGTCTGGCGCTGGCGATTATTGCCGGAGTGATCGTCGGCATCATTGCCAGCGCGCTGACGATTAAGCCGACCCATCTTAGCTGGCCAATTGTCGTCTCGCTGCTGATTATGATGATCGCTTCGCTAATGGATGCTGATTCTAACCCGCTGACGCGCCCGGAAAATATGTATTTCAGCCAGTTTTTACTTGGCTTCAGTAGCGCCTTTTTCCTTGCCCCGGCGATGCTGCTGGGCGTGGGCGGCGTGGTGACGCAGCCGAAAAATCTGGTCAGCTTTGTGGTGTTGTTCGGCATGAGCCAGAATCTTGGCGGGCTGATTGGCTCGGCGATCCTCGGCACCTTTCAGACCTGGCGGGAGAAGTACCACTCCAGTCTGCTGGGCGATCAGCTGTCGCTGCTTGACCCTAATGTGACGGAACGGCTTAGCCAGTATACCGCGCTGTATAACAGCCTGATTGGCGATGGCATTTTACGCAATGCCGAGGGCGTCGTGCAGCTGCAAAGCGTCGCCACATTGCAGGCCAATGTACTGGCATATAACGATACCTATTTACTGACTGCCGGTATGGCGCTGTGCACCCTGATGTGGGTGCTGTGGCGCTTAACCCGCCTGCGCTATCTCAACTGGCGTCAGGCAAAGCGTAACCAGCAAGCAGCACAACAAACACCAGCAATAACTGAATCTGGCAGGGATTAACAATGAGTCAACAGGAACAGGCGCAAGCCTCCGAGCGCGAGAGAACTAACAAGCTGCGTATTTTATCCATCGCCGTCGGCAGCGGTATCGCTATCGTCGGGGTTCTGGTGATTCTGTACGCCTGGCAGCTGTGGCCGTTTACCAGCAGCGCTCAGAGTACCGAAAATGCCTATGTGCGTGGCCAGATTACCTTTATCAGCCCTCAGGTTAACGGCTATGTCACCTCCGTCGAGGTGCAGGATTTCCAGCCGGTGAAGCAGGGGGAGCTGCTGATGACCATCGACGATCGCATTTATCGTCAGCGCGTTCACCAGGCACAGGCGCAGCTGGATATGAAACAAGCTGCACTGGCGAATAATATCCAGCAGCGGCGCAGCGCGGAGGCGGTGATTGCGCGTAATCAGGCGGCGTTGACCAATGCAAAAGCGCAGGCGGTGAAAAGCGGGCTGGATCTGAAGCGGGTAGAAAATCTGGTGTCAGACGGTTCGCTATCGGTGCGTGAGCGCGATGCGTCGCGTGCCAGTAACAGTCAGACCGAAGCCGACGTGCAGCAGGCCAAAGCCACCCTTGAGGTATCACGGCAGGATTTGCAGACGGTGATAGTCAATCGTGCCTCGATGGAAGCCGATGTTGCCAACGCGCAAGCCGCGCTGGAACTGGCGCAAATCGATCTTGATAACACCCGCATCATCGCGCCGCGTGACGGCCAGTTGGGACAGATTGCGGTGCGGCAGGGAGCTTACGTCACCGCCGGTACGCGCCTGACCTCTCTGGTGCCTGCACAGCTGTGGGTGATCGCCAATATGAAAGAGACGCAGATGGCGCGGGTTAAGCCAGGCCTGCCGGTGACGTTCCGTGTGGATGCACTGGATGGCGAGCGCTTTAGCGGGGAAGTGGAGTATATCTCTCCGGCGGCAGGTTCCGAGTTCAGTGCTATTTCACCGGATAACGCCACCGGTAACTTTGTTAAAATCGCCCAGCGTATTCCGGTGCGAATTAAAATCACCAGTGAAAATCATGCGCGGCTGCGTCCGGGAATGTCGGTGCAGCTGACGATTGAAACTGACGCGGCTAAGGAGAATCGGTGATGCGCTGGCAACCCAAGCTGTTGGCGTTGCTGATCCCGCTGGCGCTGGCGGCCTGCTCTACCAACGTTGAAAAAGCGCCGCAGTCGCTGCTGATTCCGGTCGAATGGCGCAACCAGGTGGGGCCGGCATCCACGCTGGAAGCCAACTGGTGGCGCGCCTTCGGCGACGATAATATGAATCATCTGGTCGAGCAGTCGCTGCGTAATAACCCGGATATTCTGACTGCACGTTCGCGCGTCGATCAGTATCGTGCCCAGTTGCGTGCCGCACAGGGCGATAACCTGCCGACGCTGGATGCTGGCGTCAGCGCCACCCGCGCCCGCACGCTTTCAGCGGCGACCGGGCTACCGGGCGATCACTCGGTGTTTCAGGGATTGCTGCAGGCCAATTATGATGTCGATATCTGGGGCGCGCGCAGCAGCAGCATTGATGCCGCGCAGTATTCACTGGCAGCCCAGCAGGCGGCCGCGTCGGCAGCGGAACTTACCGTCGCCAGCTCGGTAGCCTCAGGCTATCTGACGCTGTGCGCGCTGGATGAGCAACTGCGCGTTACCCGGGCGACGCTCGCTTCGCGCGAAAATTCGTTGCAGCTGGCGAAGCGCCAGTATGAAACCGGCTATACCTCGCGGCTGGAGTGGGTGCAGGCGGCGTCAGAGTATCAGAGCGCCAAAGCCCAGATACCGCAGTTGCAGCATCAGATTACCGAGCAGGAAAATGCCCTGAGCATTCTGACAGGGATGAATCCGCGTCAGATTGCCCGCACCCCAGACTTTAACCAGATTATGCCGCAGCAGTTACCGACGCTGCTGCCTTCGGAACTGTTGCAGCGGCGGCCGGATATTGTGCAGGCAGAACGCCTGTTGCTGGCGGCGGACAAGACGCTGCAATCCTCGCAGGCTAATTTGCTGCCATCGCTGAATCTGACGGCTTCCGGCACGCTGCAAAGTTCAGTGCTGCATCAGCTGGTGGATAATCCGTTCCGCTTATGGAGCGTGGGCGGCAGCGTGCTGGCCCCGCTGCTGAATCGCGAAGCCTTGACCGCGCAGGTGGATGTGTCGATGGCCTCACGTAATCAGGCGCTGTACAACTATGAGAAAGTGGTGCGCAACGCCTTTAGTGAGGTGAATAACGATATTGATGCGATCCAGCGCAACGGCGAACAGCTGCGGGAGTTAGAAAAACAGCAGGAGATCGTCAGCGAAGCGCTGCGCATTGCACGCAATCGCTATCAGAATGGTTATGCTTCTTATCTTGATGAGCTGGATGCACAGCGCACGCTGTTCAGTACCCAGCTCAGCGTGGTACAGCTGAAAAACAGCCTGCTGTTGGCGCAGATCGATCTGTATCGCGCACTGGGAGGAGGCTGGAAGCCAGCGTCATAATTATCAGGGGCGGTGAGAAAACCGCCCTTTGTTCAAATAAGGTTTATCTTTCCGCTTTAAAATGAGTTTTTCCGCCTTTCGTTCACACCGATCATCCCGCGCTTCACCTTTCTTTACATTTGGTGCTATTATGCGCGCGTTTTTTCGCTATATATGACGAATCACTTAAAGGGATATTATGAAAATCCATCACCTGCTGGCGATGGCGTTCGCCATTGCAACACTGACCGCCTGTTCACGCACTGCGCCAGTATTGAATGTTCAGCATCCGGTTAATGCAAAAGTCAGCCAGGATCAGGTCAGAACAGCGATTCTGGAGGCCGGAATGGCGCGGAAATGGGTGATGACGCCGGTGGCCCCCGGGGTAATTAACGGACATCTTACGCAGCGCGGTCACAGTGCGGATATTCGCATTGATTACACTGCAACTCGTTACAATATCAATTATGTAGGTTCACATAATTTGATGGCCAGCGGCGGCATGATCCATCGAAATTACAATCGCTGGGTAAATAACCTCGATGAAGATATACAGCTGCGACTCTCCGCTCAGGCGCTGAAATAAACGTAATATCGCGATTAAATTCTGTCATTGCTCATTTTGATTAAAGTGCTGGCAAATACGGCGAATTCCGATCGTATTTGTTGCCTGCTGGCGTCATGCTGAGGCTTGCGGCAATCAACGACGTCTGAAGAAGAATAATGGTATGAATCTGCATTTTAATCTCATCGACTGGCAAGCCAGTGCGCCTGGCCTGTCTGAGTCAGCTGACTGGCAGCAGTGGGCACAGCACGAGGCGATTATTGACGCCGCATTGCCGCTGGCAAAGTGTCGCCAGCTGCCAATGATGACAGCGCGCCGTCTGAGCAGCGGCAGCCGTCTCGCCGTCGATTGTGGTCTGGCGCTGATGCAGCGCCAGCAGGTTGATGCCATTGTCTTTACCAGCCGCCACGGCGAGCTGGAGCGCAACTTACGCATTCTGACTGCGCTGGCGGATCAGCAAAGCCCCTCGCCAACCGATTTTGCTATGTCGGTGCACAATGCGGCGGTTGGCAGCCTGACGATTGCCGCCAGCGCGCCGCGGGTTGCCACCTCGCTGGCTGCCGGAGTGGACTCATTCCAGCAGGGGATGGTAGAAGTGGCGGCGCTGCACGGTGCGGGCTACCAGCAGGTGCTGCTGGTCGATTTTGATGGCAGCGTGCCGCAATGCTATCAGCGGTGGTTAGCCGCCGATGCGCCGCGCTGGCCGTATGCTGTTGCGCTGCTGCTGGCAACCGGCAAGCAGCTTAGCTGCACGACGGCGATCGCGGATGAGCCGGCTGACAGCGACTGGCCGCAAAGTTTGCAGTTTCTTCATGCGCGGCTGGCGTCACAGCGTCAGTTTACCCTGCGTGGTGCGCAGCTAAACTGGTGCTGGGAGTGCGATAATGTCTGATTCGGTGCTCAGTCTGGGCGGTGCTTCACGCCTTAACTACGGTTGGCGGCTGCTGATGACCGCCTGCAGTTTTACGCTGTTCAGCATCGGTGGTCTGCTTTTGTCGCTGGTAGGGTTTAATCTGCTGCTGCTTATTCAGCGCGACCGGCATCGCCGTCGCCAGCTGGCACGAAAAAGCATCTCATTTAGTTTTCGCTGCTTTTTGCGTTTTTGTCGGGCGGCGGGCGTCTTCGACTATCAGATTGAAGGTGCCGAAAAGTTACAAGCCGATCGCGGCTGCCTGGTGGTGGCGAACCATCCTTCATTAATCGATTACGTCCTGATCGCCTCGGTCATGCCGGATGTCGACTGCCTGGTAAAGGCTGAACTGCAACATAATATTTTCTTTCGCGGCGTGATTCGCGCGGCGGATTATTTGATTAACAGCCAGGCAGAAACGCTGTTGCCAGAGAGCCGCCAGCGTTTGCAGCGCGGTGACACACTGCTGATTTTTCCTGAGGGCACCCGCACCCGCTACGGCGAACCATTAAAACTTCAGCGCGGCGCGGCAAATATTGCGGTGCGCTGCGGCTGTGAATTGCGCATTGTGCACATCACCTGCACGCAACGCATGCTGGATAAACAGAGTCGCTGGTATCAGATTCCGGCGGTAAAACCGCTGTTTACTGTCAGCGTGAAACAGCACATCGACAGTCAACACTTTATGGCGCAAAACGACGCAGCACAGCCGCTGGCCGCTCGTCGTCTGACCCGTCATTTGCAGCAAGTATTAACACCAGAACACGTGGAACCACGGCATGAACCCATTAAACCTCGAAATTAAACAGATGATTATCGATACGCTGAATCTTGAAGATATCAGCAGCGATGAGATTGACAGTGACGCGCCGCTGTTTGGTGACGGACTGGGTCTCGACTCTATCGATGCACTCGAATTAGGTCTGGCGGTAAAAAATCGCTACGGCGTGGTGTTATCTGCCGAAAGTGAAGCGATGCGACAGCATTTTTATTCCGTCGCCTCACTGGCAGCCTTTATCACTGCACAACGCAGCGCGTAGTGCGCCAGATACTTGACGATACGAGTGACCTATGAATAAGCAAGAAATCTATCAGGAAGTAAGCGGGCTGCTGGTAACCCTGTTTGAAGTGGATGCGGATGATATCCAGCCGGAGTCGCGTCTTTACGAAGACCTGGAGCTGGACAGCATTGATGCCGTCGATATGGTGGTGCATCTGCAAAAGCGCATTGGCCGTAAGATTAAGCCAGAAACGTTTAAAACGGTGCGTACCGTACAGGATGTGGTCGACGCGGTCGATCAGCTGATCCGCGAAGGTTAATCAACAAACCATTCAATGATGCCATTACTGATGCGTATCCTGCCGTGGCTGATTACGCTTGCCTGGCCGTTTCTGGTCTGGCTGGCGGTGAGCCGCCCACAACAGCACTGGCTGATACCGCTACTGGCACTGATGTTTTTACTGCGCTGGCGGGGAATTCGCGGCAGCAGCGGGGCGTTTTCGCGCGCCGGACAACTGCTGGCGCTGGCCGGCGCGGCTTTATGCCTCGCCAGTTTTCTGCTGCGCAGCCATCAGCTGCTGCTGTGGTATCCGGTGGCGGTGAGCCTGGTGATGCTGCTGCTGTTTAGCGGATCGCTGTTCAGCAGCATGCCGTTGGTTGAGCGGTTGGCACGGCTGCGTGAGCCTCAACTTTCGCCAGCAGCGGTGCGCTGGACGCGCCGGGTGACGCAAATCTGGTGTCTGTTTTTTGTCTTTAACGGCAGTGTTGCCACTGCCACCTGTCTGGCGGGGAATCTGCACTGGTGGACGCTATGGAATGGCATGATCAGCTATCTGCTGATGGGAGTGTTAATGGCGAGTGAATGGCTGCTGCGTCAGCGCATCCGAGGTCATGCCTGATGACCGTGACTGCACTGGCGCTCAGCGACTGGCTGAGTCCGTCGCGTCCTGATGCGCTTGTCTGCTGGCATCAGCGGCAACCGCTGATGCTGCAACATCTGCGTCAGCAGGTGCAACAGTTGTGCGGCGTGCTGCTGGCGCGGCCGGAGCCGCGCTGGGCGCTCTGTTTTGACGACAGCTGGCAGTTTACCGTTGGCTTACTGGCAGCGCTGCATGCGGGTAAAACCCCGGTGATTCCCGGCCACTGCCGACCCTCATTATTGCAGGAACAAGCCAGCGCTTTCGATGCCGTGCTGACGGACTGTGCGTTGCCGCCGTTCTGCCCGCAGTTAACCCTTGATGCAGCAGCACACACCTGCTGCGAGCCGTTACCGGCTATCGCGCCGGATGCACAGCTGGTGCTGTTTACCTCCGGCTCGACCGGTCAGCCGCGACAGGTGACTAAACCGCTGGCCTGTCTTGATACTGAAATACAGTGGCTGGCTGCGCTGTGGGGCGAGCGTTTGCAGGATTGTTGCGTGGTGGCATCGGTCAGCCATCAACATCTGTATGGCCTGACGTTTCGCATTATGCTGCCGATGGCGCTTGGCCTGCCGTTTGTCAGTTCTCAGCTGTTGTATAGCGAGCAGCTGAGCGCGCTGCCGGTCGATGGTCCGCTGGCTTTTATCAGCAGCCCGGCCTTTTTACGCCGCCTTGATTTCTCCCTGACGCCACCCGGTTGTCGCCTGATCGTTTCTGCGGGCGGGGTACTGAGCGATGAAACGGCAGCAGCCGTCGCCACCCGTTGGCAGCTTGCGGTCGACGAGATATATGGCAGCAGCGAAACCGGCGTGCTGGCATGGCGTTCACGCACTGATACCCACCCGCTGTGGCAGCCGTTTGACAGTGTTGAATTTAGCCGCCATGGGCAGCAGCGCTGGCTTGTCCGATCGCCGCTGATTGCCGAAAACGATGGACTGCTGCTGGACGATAAACTGGAATTTGCTGTATCTGGCGGTTTCCAGCTGTGCGGGCGTCACGACCGGGTGGTGAAAATTGAAGATAAACGCGTTTCACTGAGTGAAATCGAACGACGTCTGTTGGCGATCGCGGGTATCGCCGATGCGGTGGCACTGCCGATCAGCCGCTATGGCCGTCGGGCGATTGGCGTGGTGCTGGTGCTGCATAACGAGCAGGATAGCGACCGGCTGGCGCAGTTAAAGCCACAGTGGAAGCGGGAGTTGCAGCGCTGGCTGGAGCCGGTAGCAATGCCCCGTTTCTGGCGGGTGGTCAGGCTGATCCCGCATAACAGTCAGAGCAAACGTGCCTGGCCGCAAATAGAGGAGCTGTTTAATGTTGCCAGTTGAACTCTCACGGTGCCAACAACTGACGCAGCTGGCGTTGTTGCTGCGTATTGATGCCGACCTTTTCTGGTTCCGCGGACATTTTCCCCAGCAGCCGCTGTTGCCGGGTGTGGCACAGCTGGACTGGGTACTGCACTACGGCATCGGCTGCCTGGCTGTCGGTCAACAGTTCTCGTCAGTGGAAAATATTAAATTTCAGCAGCCGGTGCTGCCCGGCAGCCTGCTGGAGCTGAACCTGGAGTGGGATGAGTTGAAAAAACAGCTCAGCTTTAGCTATTACCTGATTCGTAACGGCGATCGGTCGGTAGCCAGCAGCGGGAAGATTCGCCTGTGTTAAACGCTGAATTTAAGCCCTGTGTGGTGATCCCTTGCTATAACCACGGCGCGACAATGGCGGCGGTGCTGGCACGTCTGGCACCGTTTAATTTACCGCTGCTGATTGTCGACGATGGCAGTGATAAAACCACGCAAGCGCTGCTGGGAACGCTGGTTTGTGACGGTGTCACGCTGTTGCGGCTGGAAAAAAACAGCGGTAAAGGCGCGGCGGTAAAATATGGCCTCGAAGCGGCTGCAGCACAGGGCTACAGCCATGCTTTGCAGGTTGATGCTGATGGTCAGCATCAGATTGAAGACTGCCCGAAGCTGCTGGCGGCAGCGGCAGCCTGGCCTGAGTCACTGATCTCCGGTCAGCCAGTCTATGATGATTCGGTTCCCAAATCACGCCTGTACGGACGTTATGCGACTCACGTCTGGGTGTGGATCGAAACCCTTTCGCTGTCGCTGAAAGACAGCATGTGCGGTTTTCGCGTCTATCCGCTGGCGGCAACGCTCAAGCTGATGCGGCAGCGCAGCATTGGCAAACGGATGGATTTCGACAGCGAAATTATGGTGCGGCTCTATTGGGCTGGCACCCCCAGCCGCTTTATCCGCACCCGGGTCACTTACCCGCAGAACGGCCTGTCGCACTTCGATGCGCTGCACGATAACCTGCGGATTTCATGGATGCATACCCGCTTGTTTTTCGGCATGTTACCGCGCATTCCTTCACTGCTGGCGCGAAAACGCCGTCAGCAGCACTGGTCCGGCGTCAGCGAGCGCAAGGGGCTGCACGGCATGCGCGTGATGCTGGCGATCTACCGCCGGTTTGGCCGACGGGTATTTACGCTGTTTCTCTGGCCGGTAATTGCCGTCTACTGGCTGACCGGGCGTAGCCAGCGGCAGGCATCACAGCAGTGGTTAGCTCAGATTGCCGGTTATGCCCGCCGACAGCAGGTGTCGTTACCGACGCCGCTCGGCAGCTACTTTCATTTCCTGCGCTTTGGCGAAGCGATGCTGGATAAAATTGCCAGCTGGCGCGGCGATCTGCGCTGGGGTAAAGATATTGATTTTGCCCCAGGCGCCGAGGCGGCGATCGCTGATGCGCGCCAGGGGGGAAAGCTGATTCTTGCTTCTCACCTCGGTGATATTGAAGCCTGCCGCGCAATGGCGCAGCAGGTCAGTGGGCTGGTGATTAATGCGCTGGTGTTTACCGATAACGCGCCGCGTTTTCGTCAGGTGCAGGAAGAGATTGCACCACTGTCTGGGGTGAATCTGATTCCGGTCAGCGATATCGGCCCGGAAACGGCCATTATGCTGCAAGAGAAACTCGATGCCGGTGAATGGGTGGCGATCGTCGGCGATCGTACAGCGATAAACCGCCAACGCGGTGGCTCACGTCGGGTGGTATGGAGTGAGTTTCTCGGCCGTCCGGCACCGTTTCCGCAAGGGCCATTTATTCTTGCCGCCGCGTTACGCTGTCCGGTTTTGCTGATGTTTGCCCTAAAACAACGCGGCAAGCTGCGTATTTACTGCGAGTCTTTTGCCGATCCGCTGTTATTACCGCGCGCCGAACGTCAGCAGGCGTTACAGCAGGTGGTGGATCGCTATGCCGAACGGCTGGCGCATCATGCGCTGATCTCGCCGCTCGACTGGTTTAATTTTTTCGATTTCTGGACGCTGCCAGACACGCAGCCGGAGAATAAGGAGTGAGCGTGATTAACGATCCACGATTTTCCATCGAGCTGGAAATGACCGTGCCGTTCCACGATGTGGATGCGATGGGCGTGGTGTGGCACGGCAACTATTTCCGTTATTTTGAAGTCGCGCGAGAGGCGCTGCTGGCGAAATTTAACTATGGCTACCGCCAGATGGAGGCTTCCGGCTATGTCTGGCCGGTGGTCGATACGCGGGTGAAATATCGCGGCACGCTGAGTTTTGAGCAGCGTATTCGGGTGCAGGCGACGATAGAGGAATTTGAAAATCGCCTGCGCATCGCTTATCAAATTTTCGATAGTGTCAGCGGCAAACGCACCACCAGCGGCTACACCATTCAGGTGGCGGTGGGCATTGAATCGAAAGAGATCAGCTTTGTCTCGCCAGCGATACTGTTTGAGCGGCTGGGAGTGACACCATGATAAAGCTATTACTGACCGCACTGATGCTGTTCAGTCTGAGTGCTCAGGCGGTAACGCTGGATGAACTGCAACAGCGCTTTGCCAGCCAGCCGGTGGTGCGCGCCGATTTTACCCAGCAGCGCCAGATTAAAGGGATGGCTCAGCCACTGAAATCCAGCGGTGAACTGCTGATTGCCCAGGATAAAGGGTTGTGGTGGCAGCAGGCGAAGCCGTTTCCGTTAACGCTGGTGCTGGATGAAAAACGCATGGTGCAGGTGATGAACGGCCAGCCGCCGCAGATTATCACCGCCGACAGCAATCCACAGATGTTTCAGTTTAACCACTTGCTGCGGGCGCTGTTTCAGGCCGACCGCGCGGTACTGGAGCAGAATTTTGCCATCGATTTTCGTCCTCTGGCGGGCGACAGCTGGCGCATCGTGCTGACGCCAACCAGCACTCCGCTGGATAAGCTGTTCAATACCATCACTTTGCAGGGAAAAAGCCAGCTGGATGCCATTGAACTCAATGATAAGCAGGGCGATGTGACTGAGATCCGCTTCACCAATCAGCGGCTGACGCCACGGACGTTAAGCGCAGATGAAAAACAACGCTTTGTTTTCTAAGCGACTGCGCTTCGCCGCCTTCAGCTGGATCGCCGTCTGCCTGCTGCTGATCGCCACTTTAGCGCTGTTGCTGCCGCGCGCCACGATTAACAGTAGCGTGCTGGCGTTATTACCCAAGCAGGCGATGGGCGTCATTCCGGACGATTTACAGCAGGGGTTTATGCAGCGGCTCGATCGGCAAATGGTCTGGCTGATTAGCCCTGGCGAGCAGGGTAGTGCGGCGGTGGCAGAAGCGTTTCTGCATGCATTGCAGGCGATGCCGACGTTGAAAAATGTCAAAGGGCCGATAGATGCGCAACAGCAACAGCGGTGGGGGCAGTTTGCCTGGCAACATCGTAATGCGCTGATTGATGCTGCCACTCGCCAGCGGCTGGCCGACGGCGGCAGCGCGCAGGCAGACTGGATTCTGGCGCAGCTCTATTCGGCCTTTGCCGGTGTCAGTGGTCAGGAGCTGGCTAACGATCCGTTGCTGCTGGTGCGCGGCGCTCAGCTGGCAATGCAGCAGAACGCCAGCCAGCTGGCGCTGCGCGATGGCTGGCTGGTGGCGCGCGATAAACAGGGACGCCAGTGGTATTTTATCCACGGTGAACTGGCAAGCCATTCGTTTGATATGCAGCAGAGTCACGCGGTGGTGCAGCAGTTACAGTCACTGGCTTCGCGGCTGCAACAACAGTATCCCGACACCCAACTGCTGACGCGCGGCACGGTGCTGTACAGCGATTTCGCCAGCCAGCAGGCGCGCCATGATGTCTCGACGCTGGGTGTGGCGACGGTGATTGGGGTGCTGCTGCTGATCTTTACGCTGTTTCGTTCACCGCGCCCGCTGCTGCTATGCGCACTGTCAGTGTCGATAGGCGCGCTGGCGGGTACGACCATTACACTGCTGTGTTTTGGCGAGCTGCACCTGATGACGCTGGTGATGAGCATCAGTATTGTCGGCATCTCGGCGGATTATACTCTCTATTATCTTACCGAGCGCATGGTGCACGGTGCCGATGTCAGCGCGCAGCAGAGTTTACGCAAAGTGATGCCTGCGCTGCTGCTGGCGCTGGCGACCGCTGCAATCGCCTATCTGATTATGTTGTTAGCGCCGTTTCCCGGACTGCGTCAGCTGGCGGTCTTTGCTGCCAGTGGTTTAACCGCGTCCTGCCTGACGGTGATCTGCTGGTATCCGTGGCTGGTACGCGGTTTGCCGGTGCGTCCGGTGCCGGCGATGTTGTTAATGGCGCGCTGGCTGGCGGCCTGGCGGCGTCAGCGCTGGCTGAAGCTCGGGCTACCGCTGCTGGTGGCGCTGGTTTCTCTTTCGGGCCTGGCGATACTGAAGGTGGATGACGATATCTCACAGTTGCAGGCGCTGCCGCCGCAGCTGTTGCAGCAGGATGCGCAACTGACGCAGCTGACCGGGCAGCGTGCCGACCAGACCTGGTTTATGGTCTGGGGCGACAGCGCGGAACAGACGCTGCAACGGCTGGAAGCGCTGGCTCCCCAGCTGCAACACGCGCAGCAGCAGCACTGGCTGACCTCATGGCGTCAGCCGCCGCTGGCCTCGCAGGCGCAGCAGCAACGTGATTTAGCGCTGCTGAAACAGGCGACACCGACGGTGATGGCGCAGCTCAGACAGGCGGGCATTGAGATGGCTCAGCCCGATCTGCGTGCGATGCCGGTGACGCCGGAAACCTGGCTGCAAAGCCCCAATAGTGAAGGCTGGCGACTCTTGTGGCTGAGCCTGCCGAATGGCCGCAGTGGCGCACTGGTGCCGGTCAGCGGCGTGCATAACAGTGCGCAACTGGCAGAGCTGGCGCAGGCGCTGCCCGGTGTGGCATGGATCGATCGCAAAAGCACTTTTGACCAGCTGTTCAGTTTTTATCGCGTAATGCTGAGCTGGCTGTTACTGGCGGCGCTGGCGGTTATCGCCATCAGTTATATGCTGCGGCTCGGCGTCCGTCGCGGGCTGGTCAGCGTATTGCCGTCGGTGTTATCGCTCGGCGGCGGGCTGGCAGGGCTGGCGTTCAGCGGCCATTCGCTGAATCTGTTTTCACTGCTGGCGCTGGTGCTGGTGTTGGGGATTGGTATTAATTACACGCTGTTTTTCAGTAATCCGCGTGGGACACCGATCACCTCGCTGCTGGCGGTATCGCTGGCGATGACCACCACCTTACTGACGCTGGGAATGCTGGTGTTCAGCCAGACGCAGGCCATCAGCAGTTTTGGTATTGTGCTGTGCAGCGGTATTTTCACCGCCTTTTTGCTGGCTCCGCTGGCGTTACCTGAATCCAGAAGGAAAAGACGATGACATCCTGGTGGAAGGCGATAGCGATCGCTTTATTACTTAGCGGCTGCGTCAGTCACAGTGATCCGACGCGCCCGCAGGCGTGGCTCAAGCCTGGAGTGCAGGTGACGCTGCCCGCACCAGGCATTGAGCCACCGTTTAGCCAGCAGCAGTTATTAACCGGTAGCTTTAAAGGCAAACAGCAGTCACTGATGGTGATGCTGAGTGCCGACCAGCAGCAGCTGACGCTTATCGGGCTGTCGACGCTGGGGATCCGTTTGTTCCGCGTCAGCTACGACAGCCAGGGCATCAAAACTGAACAGTCGATAGCGCTGCCGGAAATGCCGCCAGCCAGCCAGGTGCTGGCGGATATTATGCTGAGCCACTGGCCACTGGCGGTGTGGCAGTCACAGCTGCCCGCGGGCTGGACGCTGCGTGATAGCGGCGACCGCCGCCAGCTGCGTGATGCTGACGGCAAGCTGATTACCGAGATTCGTTATCTGATGCGTGGTGAACAGCGTCAGCCGGTTAGCGTGCAACAATTTGCTTTTGGTTATCAGATCTTTATTCAACAACTGGATGCCTCATGATCTATTTTTCCGCCGTCGGCATGCTGAACGCACTGGGGCATTCGCTGGATGATATCGCCGCTAATCTGGTGCGGGGGGATGCGCCAGGTATGCGGCCTTCCAACGAATGGCTGACCGGCGGGCGTCACTGCTGGATTGGCCATGTTGATGCTGAACTGCCGCCGTTACCGGCCGAACTGGCTCAGCATAATAGCCGCAATAATCGCCTGTTGCTGGCGGCGCTGGAGCAGATTCGCCGCGAGGTTGATGACGCCATTGCCCGTTTTGGTCGCGGGCGAGTGGCGGTGATCTTAGCCACCAGCACTGCCGGAGTGGATGAAGCTGACCGCTTTATCAGCGGCGCTGATGAGGGCTATCACTATGCCCAACAGGAGCTGGGCGATCCGTCGCGCTTTCTGGCCAGCCTGCTCGGCCTTAGCGGCCCGGCTTATACCCTGTCGACCGCCTGTTCATCAAGCGCACGCGCCATTATTAGCGGCCAGCGTCTGATTGAAGCCGGTCTGGCCGATGTGGCGATTGTCGGCGGAGCCGACACCCTGAGCCGCATGCCGGTTAATGGTTTCGACAGTCTGGAGTCGCTGTCAGCTGCGCGTTGCGCACCGTTCAGTGCACAGCGCGACGGGATCTCGATTGGCGAAGGCGCGGCGCTGATGCTGTTAACGCGCGAGCCGCAGGCGGTAGCCTTACTCGGTGTGGGTGAGTCGTCCGACGCGTATCATATGTCGGCTCCCCATCCGCAGGGCGAAGGGGCAAAGCGGGCCATTGTGATGGCGCTGGAGCAGGCCGGGATACAGCCGCGCGATCTCGGCTATATCAACCTGCATGGCACTGCCACCCGCCTCAACGATCGGGTGGAAGCGCAAGTGATCCATGACATCTTTGCCGGGCAGGTGCCGTGCAGTTCAACCAAGCATCTGACCGGACATACCCTTGGGGCCGCCGGAGTGTGCGAAGCCGCGCTGTGCTGGCTGCTGTTGACGCGTGATTTGCCGCTGCCCGCGCAGGATTTTTCAATGGGTGAGATCGATAGCAGCCTGCCGCGCTGCGGATTGCTCTCTGCCCCACAGGCGCTGGAAAAGCCGCTGATACTGTCTAATTCATTTGCCTTTGGCGGCAATAATGCCTGCCTGATTTTAGGAGTGCCCGATGGCCGCATTGCTGAGTGCTGAACACTATTTACCGCATGCCACACCAATGGTGTTGCTGGAGCAGGTAGTGGCGGTGAGCGATGAAACTGCCCACTGCCGGGTGCGCGTCAGCGGTGATGGCGTGCTGGCACCGTTTCTCAATGCCGACGGGCAGCTGCCGGCGTGGTTTGGCATCGAGATTATCGCGCAAACCATCGGCGTATGGTCGGGCTGGCATGCCCGTCAGCGTGGTGATAATGAACTGCGGCCCGGAATGCTGCTCGGTGGGCGGGGCTATCGTTGTAGCCAGCCGGTATTTCCAGCCGACGGGCTGCTGGATGTGAAGGTCACGCTACTGATGCACGATGAAAAAATTGCCAGCTTTGAAGGTGAAATCATGGTTAACGGCGAACCCTGTGCCAGTGGCAGGCTGAATACTTACCAGCCAGATGACAAGGAATTGATTCAACTTATGCAACAGGACAGCAACTCATGACTCGCTCAGTATTAGTCACCGGTGCCAGTAAAGGAATTGGCCGCGCCATTGCGCTGCGGCTGGCGGCCGACGGATTTACCCTTATCGTCCATTACCACAGTGACCGGCCTGGCGCAGATCGGACCGTGGCGCAAATTGCAGCGGCCGGTGGCTCAGCGCGGGCGCTGGGATTTGATATTGCCGACCGTCAACAGTGTCGCGAACGGCTGGAGCAGGATATTGAGCAGCACGGCGCCTATTACGGCGTGGTCAGTAACGCCGGTATCACCCGCGATGGTGCCTTTCCGGCGCTCAGCGAGCAGGACTGGGACTGCGTGATTCATACGAATCTCGACAGCTTCTATAACGTGATTCATCCGTGTGTGATGCCGATGATTGGTCTGCGGCAGGGGGGGCGGATTATTACCCTGTCGTCGGTCTCGGGTATCATGGGCAACCGCGGCCAGGTTAACTACAGCGCGGCCAAAGCCGGGATTATTGGTGCCAGCAAAGCGCTGGCGATTGAGCTGGCGAAACGCAAAATTACCGTTAACTGCATCGCGCCAGGGCTGATTGATACCGGCATGATTCAGATGGAACAGGCGGCGATCGACGAAGCGCTGAAAATGATCCCGATGAAGCGGATGGGCGCGGCGGATGAAGTCGCCGGACTGGCGAGTTATCTGATGTCGGATATCGCCGGCTATGTTACCCGTCAGGTGATTTCGGTTAACGGAGGCATGCTGTGATGCGGCGGGTCGTGGTCACCGGGATGGGAGGCGTCACGGCGTTCGGTGAGAACTGGCAAGATGTCGCTGCGGGCTTACGCGCCGGGCAGAACGCGGTGCGCAAGATGCCGGAGTGGCAGGTTTATCAGGGGCTGCATACGATGCTGGGCGCGCCAGTCGATAATTTCAGCGTGCCGGAACACTACACGCGCAAGCGCATTCGCTCGATGGGGCGGGTCTCACTGATGGCAACACGTGCCAGCGAACTGGCGCTGGAGCAGGCAAACCTGATTGGCCATCCGGTATTGACCCACGGCGAAACCGGAATTGCTTATGGATCCTCCACCGGCAGTACTGGCCCGGTAAGTGAGTTCGCCACTATGCTGACCGAGAAACACACTAATAATATTACCGGTACTACCTATGTTCAGATGATGCCGCATACCACCGCCGTCAATGCCGGACTATTTTTTGGCTTACGCGGCCGGGTAATTCCGACATCCAGCGCCTGTACTTCCGGCAGCCAGGCCATTGGCTATGCGTGGGAAGCGATTCGTCACGGTTACCAGACGGTGATGGTGGCAGGCGGTGCCGAAGAGCTTTGTCCGTCGGAAGCGGCGGTATTTGATACCCTGTTTGCCACCAGCCAGCGTAATGACGCGCCTAAAAGCACCCCGTCACCATTTGATGTTAAGCGTGATGGGCTGGTGATTGGTGAGGGTGCTGGCAGTTTGGTTCTGGAAGAGCTGGAGCATGCTTTAGCGCGCGGGGCCACCATCTATGCTGAGCTGGTCGGTTTCCATACCAATTGCGATGCGGCGCACATTACTCAGCCGCAGCGCGAAACCATGCAAATCTGCATCGAAGGAGCATTGCGCAGCGCCGGGCTGCGGGCGCAGGATATTGGCTATATTAATGCACACGGGACGGCCACCGACCGTGGCGATGTGGCGGAAAGTCTGGCGACTGCGGCGGTATTTGGTCGCGACACGCCGATCTCTTCGTTGAAGAGTTACTTTGGTCATACGCTCGGCGCTTGCGGCGCGCTGGAAGCCTGGATGAGCATTGAGATGATGCGCGAAGGCTGGTTTGCGCCGACGCTGAATCTCACTCAGCCTGCGGATGATTGCGGTGAACTGGATTACATAACCGGCAGCGTGCGCCAGATTGATACTGACTATGTTCAGTCGAACAACTTTGCGTTCGGCGGCATTAATAAGTCACTGATTTTCCGCCGCTGGAACTAATGCGCGGTACGTCGCTCAGAGCGGGAGCCGGAAACGGCTCCTGACATTGTTGGTGTCGTCCCGGCCGAATGGCAAAAACAGTGCCATTGGCATCCCTCCGCACGTTATTGCATACTGTGCCACCCAAATCAGAATAATAATCATTAAGTTTCCATGACTATTACGGTTAATGCGCCCAATCGGCGCCAGTTTCTTAAGCTGATGGCGCTGTCGCCGCTGCTTTTTTCCTCACTTAGCCAGGCAGAAAAGTTCGATCTGACGCGCATTATCGTGCTGGAGTGGCGGCCGGTTGAGCTGCTGATGGCGCTGGGTATCGCGCCAATGGCGATTGCTGATATTCCTAATTATCGACGCTGGCTGGCAGAGCCGGCGCTGCCTGATGGCGTGCTGGATGTCGGATTGCGTACCGAACCCAATCTCGAAATGATGCAGCGGCTGAAACCTTCACTGATCGTTCGCTCCAACGGCTACGGACCGACAGCAGAGGCGCTGCACTCCATCGCACCGGTATGGGGCGGCGACTTTACCGACGGTAAATCAATGCCGCTGACCCTGATGCGCCGTGACCTGATTGCGCTCGGCGCACTGCTTGACCATCAGCAGCAGGCCGCAGCGCATCTGCAATGGATGGATAACCGCTTTCTGCAACATCGCCAGCGTCTCAGTGCTTACGCCAGCGAGCCGCTGTTAATCTTCTCTTTTCTCGACAGCCGTCGGGTGATGGTTTTCGGTAATAACAGTCTGTTCGCTGACGCGATGAATCAGATGGGTTTAAAAAATGGCTGGCAGGGTGGCAGCAGCTATTGGGGCAGTACCATTGTCGGTATTGAAGCGCTGGCGCAGGTGAAAAATGTGCGAGCGGTTGGCCTGATTCATGGCGACAACGATCCGGTACAGCAAATAGCCCACTCCGCACTGTGGCGCAGCATTCCGTTTGTACGCGAAGAAAGATTGCATTTAATTCCGGCGGTATGGTTTTACGGAGCCGGTTTTTCGGCCATGCGTTTCTGCCAACTGCTTGAGAACGCGCTGCTGGAGAATGCATGAAAATCCTGATTTTTCCGCTGATATTATTGATGGCGCTGCTGCTGACTTTTAGTAACTTTCACAGCCAGCTGGCGCTGCCGCTGTGGCGTCAGGCGTTTTTCACCCCGGATGAGCTTGATATCAGTCAGATGCTGTTTCACTACAGCATGCTACCGCGCACCCTGTTATCGCTGCTGGTCGGTGCCGGGCTGGGGCTGGCCGGTGCGTTATTTCAGCAGATTTTACGTAACCCGCTGGCAGAACCTTCAACGCTTGGCGTCTCTGCGGGAGCGCAATTAGGTCTGACCCTGGCGACGCTGTATGCGGCCAGCTGGGGCGAGACCGGTCAGCAACTGGCGACGCTGGCAGGCGCTATCGTCATCGGCCTGTTGGTGATGCTGGTGGCCAGCGGCAAGCGGATGTCGCCGGTAACGCTGATTCTCGCCGGGCTGATGCTCGGCATGTACTGTGGCGCAGTGAAAAGCTTACTGGCGCTGTTTAACCACGACCGCTTGCAGAATCTGTTTATCTGGAGCAGCGGCATGCTGAATCAGAACGACTGGAGTCAGGTTAATTTCCTCTGGCCGCGCATGTTGCTGGCGATACTGCTGGTGGTGCTGATGATCAGGCCGCTGAATTTGCTGGGGCTGGAAGATGGCGTGGTGCGCAATCTCGGGATGCGGCTGGCGCTGGTGCGATTCTCCGGCCTGATGCTGGCGGTAATACTGAGTGCGATGCTGGTTAGCGTTGCCGGGGTGATAGGTTTTATCGGCCTGTTTGCGCCAGTGATTGCGCGATTGTTTGGTGCCCGACGGCTGCCCGCACGACTGGCGCTGTCGGCGTTGACCGGTGCCGTGCTGCTGTTAATCAGCGATCAGGCGGTAATGCTGCTGGCGCGGGTATGGATCGAGATTCCGACCGGTGCGGCAACGGCGCTGGTTGGCGCACCGGTGATGCTGTGGCTGCTGACGCGCCTGCGGCACCAGCAGGTTTCCGGCGAACACCGACATTCATCGCACAAGGAGAGGGCGCTGACGCCTGCGCTGCTGGTGGCAGTTTTTCTGTTGCTGGTGATGATGGTAATGCTGGCGTTGTTCAGTGGTGATGCGCTGAGCAGCTGGGTGGACAGCCAGGCGGTATGGCAATTCCGCTGGCCGCGTGTGGTCGCTGCGCTGGCGGCTGGCGCAATGCTGGCGGCCGCCGGCACCTTAATTCAGCGCATGACCGGAAATGCGATGGCCAGCCCGGAGGTATTGGGTGTCAGTGCCGGTGCCGCCTGCGCTATGGTATTGCTGATGTTTTTTGTGCCGGGCAATAACGTCATCTGGCAGTTTCCCGCCGGGTGTCTCGGGGCGGCGCTGACGCTGATGGTGATTCTACTGCTGGCGCAACGCGGTGGCTTATCCCCGACGCGGATGTTGCTGACCGGGGTGGCGTTGAGTACCGTCTACGGCACTCTTTTGACGCTGTTCCTCGTCAGTGGCGATCCGCGCATCAGTTCGGTATTAAGCTGGCTGTCCGGCTCGACCTACCGGGTTACCGCCAGTCAGGCCAGCTGGACCGCTGCACTGGCGCTGCTGTTACTGCTGCTGACGCCGCTATTATCGCGCTGGTTAACGATTTTGCCGTTAGGCAGTTTTACCGCTCAGGCAATCGGCATACCGCTGAAGCGCTCAAGGATGCTGATCCTGCTACTGGCTTCAGCATTGATTGCGGCTGCAATCCTGTGCGTCGGGCCATTAAGCTTTGTCGGTTTAATGGCTCCGCATCTGGCACGAATGGCTGGTTTTCGCCGGGCAATGCCACAGTTACTGGTGGCAATAGTCGCGGGAGCGGGCTTGATGCTGCTGGCTGATGGCGTAGGTCGGGTAATAATCTTTCCGTATCAGATACCTGCAGGATTGCTGGCGACCTTCATCGGCGCGCCCTGGTTTATCTGGTTGTTACGTCGTGCCTGACATGGGGTTAATGGATTGTAAAAACCGGTAAAAGTTCCCGGGCATGAGTGTAAATTGTGCTTGCAATTGTAAGGTCGCTAAGGATAATCCCAATCGGAATAATAACGATTATCACTTCTTTTGCCATTAGGGAAATAACCATGCACAGCTCATTGTATACTGCCGGGCGATTCAACCGTACGTTGCTGGCAGTATTCATCAGCGCGGCCACCTTGCCGGCAGTTGCGGCGACACAGCCTGACGACAGTAATAACACCGAACAGACCATGACGGTGGTTGCCACTCCGGAGAGTAATTTCAATCCCGGTGGTGATGAATTAGTCCCGGCTTATCTGGATGGTCAGATTGCTAACGGTGGCCGTATGGGGATGCTCGGTCAGCAAAACGCCATGGATGTACCGTTTAACGTTATCGGTTTCACCTCCAAAATGATCGAAGATCAGCAGGCGAAAACCATTGCTGACGTGGTGCGCAATGACGCTACCGTCCAGACCGTGCAGGGTTACGGCAACTTTGGTGAAAGCTATCGCATTCGTGGTTTTCAGCTGGACGGCGATGATATGACCTTAGGCGGTCTGGCAGGCATTATGCCGCGTCAGGTTATCTCCGCCAGCATGGTCGATCGCGTTGAGGTGTTTAAAGGTGCCAATGCACTGATGAACGGCGCTGCTGCCACCGGCGTCGGCGGTATGATTAACCTTGAGCCAAAACATGCTGACGATCTGCCGCTGACGCGTCTCGGCCTCGATTACACGTCGTCTTCTCAGATTGGAACCTCGCTGGATGCTGGCCGTCGTTTTGGTGATGACAACCAGTTCGGTGCGCGGGTCAACCTGGTACAGCGCGAAGGCGATACCGCAGTACATGGCGAAAAACGCCGTACCACGGTAGCTTCCGTCGGGCTGGACTACCGCAGCGATCGCCTGCGCTCATCACTGGATATGGGTTATCAGAAACAGACGTTCCATGGCGGCCGTATCGGCGTTAACGTCAGCGGCGTTGATTTTATCCCTAAACCGCCTTCAGCGACCCATAATACCAGTCAGAAATGGGTCTACAGCGATCTGGAAAGCGAGTTTGCCATGCTGCGCGGCGAATTTGATATGACCGATAACTGGACGCTGTATGGCGGCGTCGGCACCCAGCACTCGCACGAGAGTGGCGCTTATGGCTCACCAACGCTAACCAGTGCTGACGGTTCTGCCACCATGGGCCGTATGGATGTCACCAATATCAATGATTCCTACAGCGGCATGTTTGGTGTTCGCGGTAAATTTGATACCGGCTTTGTCAGCCACAACGTTAACCTCGGTTACTCTGCCACCAGCCAGCGCCATAAAGCGGCTTACGATATGGCGCTGACGGGGGTGCCGACCAATATTTATAATACGCCGGCCATCACTTCACCGACGCTGAATTTCGCTGGTGGCGACCTGGATGATCCAGGCATGCGTGGCCGTACCCGCACCCAGGGGATTTTACTGACCGATACCCTTGGCGTGCTGGATGATAAAGTGCAGTTAACCCTCGGCACCCGTCATCAAAAAGTGATCACGCGCGAATACAATTACGGCACCGCGACTGAGAACACTGATGCGCGCTTCGGCGAGAGTCGCTGGACGCCGGCAGTGGGCGTGATGGTCAAACCGTGGGAGCATATTTCCCTGTATGCCAACCATATTGAATCACTGCAGCCGGGTTCTGCTGCACCGCGCGGTGCGGTTAACTACGGCAGTACCACCGATGTGATTCACTCTAAGCAGAATGAAGTCGGCGTGAAGTTTGATTATCAGCGCTTCGGTGGCTCACTGGCGCTGTATGAAATCAAATTACCTTCCGCGGTGCTTAATGCCAATAATGCCTATGTTCTGGATGGTGAACAGCGTAACCGTGGCCTTGAACTGAACCTGTTTGGTGAGCCGGTACTGGGCCTGCGGATTAACGGCAGCGCCAGCTGGATTGATGCAACGCAGACCCAAACCGCCAGCGGCACCAACGATGGCAAGAAAGCGGTGGGTGTACCGAGCTACAATATGGTGCTGGGTGCGGAATATGATATCAAGCCGGTAGAGGGGCTGACCGCGATTGCACTGGTAAATCATAATGGTGCGCAGTATGCCAACAGCGGCAATACTAAAAAGCTCGACAGCTACACCACGCTGGATTTGGGCGTGCGCTACAGCATGAAAGTGCAGCAGAACGACCTGGTATGGCGCGTTGGTGTCGATAACGTTACCAACGAAAACTACTGGGCAAGCGTAGACAACAGCGGGACTTACATCTATCAGGGTGAACCACGTACCCTGAAAGTCTCCATGAGTTACGACTTCTGATAATCGGTGCGGCGTGGTAAGCCGCAGGCAGACGACAAAAGCGGGTGGAAGCAATTCCATCCGCTTTTTTTTTATCATCCGGGCGCGTTTGTGTCGCTGTGATCACTTGCTGCTGGATCGGTAGTGTGAAGCTGATTTCAGTGGAAAATACTGCACTACGTTACAGTTAAGCCTGGTTGATAAACCTGAGGCAGTTCGGCGCTGAACCGACCGAAATTCACCTCGAAGCTGGCTGGTATCGCTGCCTGAGGCCCGAGTGGCAAAAGCAGATTTCACGTTATTTCACTGATATTATGTGGTAAGCTGCGAATAATGATTGTCATTTCACCAACATTGATCTGTTAGCAGATTATGACAATGATGATAATAATAGGTTAGTTATGTTTATGTTTATATGTGCATCAGGACATATATCGTGATTAAGTTTGCACACCAGAGATGTTCGCGGCTTTAAATCCATGCGTTCTGAAGTCTCTTTAAACATGTTTTGCACTTGTTAATTGTTAGCCAAAATGAAAAATCCGACTCCACCTGATTTAGAAAAAGAGCCACGCGTTCCTTTGGATGATGCGCAGTTTGCTATCGTGGTACTTGCAGTGACTTCTTTTACACTTATAATCTTCGTCCTGATGATTACGCTATGGATGACATAAGGCGCATTCCAGCGAATCAGCAGTGATAAAGGGGATAAAATGATGGAAAACAGAGACGACAAGCTAATTGCGCTTATTGGTTTACTCTCTGCCTGCCTGGTTTGCGTCATTGTCCTGTTCACCATGACCTGGCTCTCCGACGTGCGTCATCCTTCCAGTCAGATGGTCGATGCGCAATCTTGCTATCTCAAGAGCGACAATCCGCGGCCTTAATCAGCGCGCCTGATTTTAATCTGCTGGCTACGCAACTCTAAGGCTAACGGTTCATACACCGTGCGGTTACCATTGGCATCAGCTAATCCCAGCAGCGCGCCGGGTGAACGACGATCGTCTGCCCACGCCGGATACTCAACCAGCGGATAAAGCGACACGCCTTCCAGCGCAATGCCGTTATCCAGCGCGATGTTTACCTGATCCATGACGCTGCGCAGCCAGCCGACTCGCGCTTCGCCTTCCGCTCCGGTTTCGGCCAGCAGCAGCGGGCGCTGATAGCGCTGCCAGACCTCTTCCAGCAGCAGGTTAAGCGGTCGGTAGGCGGCATGCTCCGGCGTCAGCGTCTCTTCACGGGTGTTCCACTGATTATCCGGGTAGTAGTTTAGTCCGATAATGTCGAGATACGCCGGCTGGCCTCCCAACTCAGGATGCAGGCGCCCGCACAGCATATCCCACGCCTCGAACTGCGCCTGATGCTGTCGACGGGCATCCGCTTGCGCTTGCGCCGTGTCGTCTGCCGCTGCCACGTGCACCAGCGGATCCGTCAGCACGAAGCGAGCCTGTGGCAGCACCTCACGGATCGCATCTGTGGCCGCAAGGGTGGCGCGAACCAGCTGCAACTTCAGTTCTTTACCCCGTCCGCTGGCGTTAGGATTCAGCCAGGCGACGTCGGCACCGGCCCATGACCAGAACGAGATTTGATTGATCGGGGTAAAAAATGGCCGACTAAAGCCCTCATCGCGCATCACTTCAGCCATCGCGCGGGCGAAGCGGGCAAAGCTGTCGACAAACGCCGGTTGCCAGATATCGACGTGTGACGGGTAGCCAAAATGCGCCAGTTCCCAGATGATTTCAATGCCGTGGCGCTCAGCGGCGTGCAGCATCGGCGTAAATGATGACCAGTCATACTCTCCGGGTTGCGGCTCAATCAGATGCCAGCGTGCGCCGTCGCGAGCGGTTAACAGTTGATGGTCAGCCAGCGCGGCATAGTCGTTGTTCAGCAACATATCGTGCCCGCTGCTGACGACCAGATCGACGCGCTTGCCTTCAGCGCGGCAGGCGGTTGAGCAGGCAAAGCTGCCCTGAAAAAAACTGCTGAACAGTTGAGGACGATGACGCGGTATCCGCGATGCATGGGTTTGAGCGGGCATGTGGCGTTTCTCCATGGCAAATAGCTACGCGTTAGCTTCCGCTAAGTCTAGACTAAATGCTGAAAGCAACTATTCGCCTGCAGCTGCCAGCAATCAGATGAGTCGCATGACAAAAAAGGGTGTTCAGGGGGATAATCAATCCAGAGTTGTCAGGCGCTGTTATGTTAAACAAAAGGAATCATTATGGTCGAAGCGTTTGCTGTCAACGCTGATACGGACAATGCGGCTGGCGAGACCCGACTGGCGCGTGCGGTTGCGCCACAGGTTGACGGTCATCCCCAGCACAGCGGTATACATCCGCTGGAAGATGGCATGGATGCATTTGCCGCACGCTATTTTCTGATATCAATGGCCGAACGCACCCTCGATATTCAGTATTACATCTGGCAAAACGATATGTCGGGGCGTTTACTGTTCAGTGCGCTGCTTGAGGCCGCCGCGCGCGGTGTGAAAGTGCGGCTGTTGCTCGACGATAACAACACCATGGGGCTGGATGAGACGCTAAGCGAGCTGAACCGGCATCAGAATATCCAGATTCGTCTGTTTAATCCCTTCTCCTTTCGTACCCTGCGTGCGCTCGGCTATCTCACCGACTTTGCTCGTCTTAACCGGCGGATGCATAACAAAAGCTTTACTGCCGACGGTACGGCAACCATTGTTGGCGGGCGTAATATCGGCGATGAGTATTTTGGCACCGGTGATGAACCGCTGTTTTCCGATCTTGACGTGATGGCGCTCGGCCCGGTGGTTAAAGAGGTCAGTGCTGATTTTGAGCGTTACTGGCACAGCCGGGCGGTCTCGGCACTGAACTCAGTCGTGGAGAGCAGCAGCGACGAACCGCTTTCTGCGGTGCAGCTGCCGGCCGCCTGGCGTGATAATCCGCAGGTACAGCAATACTTACAACGTCTGCACTCCTCACCGTTCGTTGCCCGGCTGGAGAGTGGAAGTCTGGAATTAATCTGGGCCAAAACCCGCTTGCTGAGCGACGATCCGCGCAAAGGGCTGGGCAAAGCGAAAGCCTCCACGCTGTTGCCGCAGCGCATGCTGGAGGTCATCGGTAAACCCCAGCGGCAGTTCGATATTATTTCGGCCTATTTCGTGCCGACGCGCGCGGGCGTGGCGCAACTGCTGGCGCTGAAGCGTAAAGGGGTGAAAATCGCCATTCTTACCAATTCGCTGGCGGCTAATGATGTGTCGGTGGTTCATGCCGGCTATGCTAAATGGCGCAAAAAACTGCTGCGCCACGGCATTACGCTCTATGAGTTAAAACCTCACAATGATAACCGTGATGCGCCGCACGACCGGGGTTTGACCGGTAATTCCGGCTCCAGTCTGCATGCCAAAACCTTTAGCGTCGACGATGAGAAAGTGTTTATTGGCTCGTTTAATTTTGATCCGCGTTCGGCAGTGCTGAACACCGAAATGGGCTTTGTTATCGAGAGCGAAGCGCTGGCCACGTCGGTCCATCAGCGTTTTGTCAGCCGGATGCGCGATAAAGCCTGGAAGTTGCGCCTTGATAAGTGGGGCAGGGTAAACTGGGTTGAATATGAAGGCGAAGCGGGCGAGGTGGTGCACAAGCATGAACCGCGCACCCGTTTTATGCAGCGCCTGCTGGTGCGCCTGGTATGGCGGTTACCGGTGGAGTGGTTGTTGTAGCCTGAGGTATCGCAGCTAACGGCCTGCGTGAAACAGGCCGTTGGTTAAACAGGAAAAATCAGCTGTTTACCTGCTGTGATGATTTTTCGACGCGCTGCGGCTTACCGGAAAACAGGAAGCGCAGCAGCGGAATGCGCAGATGAATTTCATACAGTACGAAGGCGATTCCAAAAACAAAAGCCAGTCCGACAAAGAACCCCAGCGTATTACTGCTGATGTTCGGAGTGATAAAAATGCCGTACAGCAGGGTTAACGGGTGATGCACCAGATAGATAAACAGCGAAGCATTAACCAGATAGGTGATGCGCGGTGAGTGCGCGTTCAGCAGTTTATGGCCAAAGGCGAATACCACATTCACCATCCACAGCCCCATCAGCATGGTAATCACGGCATCAATTTCATATAACCAGCCTTCGCCAGTGCTGTAGCGCTGATTAAGCAGGTAGGCGATAAAAGCCGCCGTCGAACCCACCAGCGTCCACGGATTAAATTTGATAAACAGCGCTTTAATTGCCGGATGCTTCCACGCCATTACGCCCAGCATAAAGAACGGCAGATAGAACAGCGTCTGCATGATGGCGAAATTAAACAGACCATCGCTGAGTAAAGCCGGCTGGAAAATAAACAGCAGCCGACGAATGCTGCCCCAGATTAAGCCAAATCCAATAAAACTCAGCGTCAACTGTCGCCATTTTAGTTCGGAATAGTCTGCTTTTGGCCTTTTTTCTTCGCCGCCATCGCGCAATATTTTAAACAACATTATGCCGAGCGTGGTGAGGATCACCAGCACCAGCAAAAACCATAAATGCGACACCAGATGCCACACCAGGGAATTGTATTTTTGATACAGGTCGAAGCTGCTCCAGTCACCGATTGCCGGAGTCCAGTATTTAAGCAAAAAGAACTGCGGCAGGGTCACCAGGGGAATGGCCGTCAGCATCGGAATGCCGACGCGCTCGATACGCACCTTCAACCAGCGCTGGGGCTGGTAGCGCAGGTAAAGCATAAAAGAGAAATAGCCGGAAATAACGAAGAAAACCTGCATGCGAAAAGCGTGGATAAAGTCGTTAAATAGCGTCAGCCAGTCACTGGGTTCAACACTGTTTACCGCCCACTGATGACTGGAGTAAATCAGTGACATGTGAAAGGGGATTCCCAGTAACATCAAATAAGCGCGAATTGAATCAAGAAAATACTCACGTTGTGGTTTTTTTATACTCATAATTATCCATTCTTTGACCGTTTTAAACCCCTGGTTCGCCCTGAACCATGCTAAAGCACGGGCTTACTTTACTGCAGCAACAAAGAGTATACTATCAGCCAAATCCGTATCCTCTAAACGCTTGAGATATCGGCGCTTAGAGGCAAAAAACACGGGAACATAATCCCGCGCAGGCTGTCGGAAACCTGAATTATCCATTAAGATTGATGGGATTGATTTAAGCACACGAAAGGGGGGGATGTGCTGATTAAAATGAAAAATGAACCAAAACTGATGAAGATGCGCTGGATTGGCGCGGCAGTTTTGCTTTCAATGTACGCAAGTTCAGGTTGGGCTTTTGGCATTGATGATGTGGCAAAACAGGCGAAAGAGTTGGCCGGTAAAGGATTCGAAGCGCCAAAAAGCAATTTGCCTTCTCAGTTACGTGACATGAAATTTGCTGATTATCAGCAGATTCAGTTCAACCATGATAAAGCTTACTGGAGCAAGCTGAAAACCCCGTTCAAGCTTGAGTTCTATCACCAGGGTATGTATTTCGATACGCCGGTGAAACTGAACGAAGTCACCGCGACGACGGTGCGTGAGATTAAATATAATCCTGACTATTTTAATTTCGGTAACGTTAAACACGATCCGGAAACCGTGAAAAATCTTGGTTACGCCGGTTTTAAAGTGCTTTACCCGCTTAACAGCAAAGATAAAAATGACGAAATAGGCAGCTTCTTAGGCGCGAGCTACTTCCGCATTATCGGCGGCGATCAGGTTTATGGACTTTCGGCGCGTGGTCTGGCGATCGATACCGCCTTACCTTCCGGCGAAGAGTTCCCGCGTTTTAAAGAGTATTGGATTGAGCGTCCAAAACCGCAGGACAAACATCTGGTGATCTATGCATTGCTGGACTCCCCACGTGCGGCGGGCGCTTACCGTTTTGTCATCCATCCGGGTAAAGAGACCACTGTCGACGTGCAGTCGAAAGTCTATCTGCGCGATAAAGTCGGCAAACTGGGCGTAGCACCCCTGACCAGTATGTTCCTGTTTGGGCCAAATCAGCCTTCTCCGATGGTGAATTATCGTCCGGCGCTGCATGATTCTAATGGTCTCTCGATTCACGCCGGTAACGGTGAGTGGATCTGGCGTCCGCTGAACAATCCTAAGCATCTGGCGGTCAGTACTTTCACCGTTGAGAATCCTAAAGGCTTTGGACTGCTGCAGCGCGGTCGCGATTTCAGCCAGTTCCAGGATCTTGACGATCGCTACGATCAACGTCCAAGTGGCTGGGTTGAACCGCAGGGTGACTGGGGTAAAGGGCGCGTTGAGCTGGTAGAGATCCCGACTGCGGACGAAACCAACGACAACATCGTCGCCTTCTGGACGCCGGAAACGCTGCCAGAAGCTGGCAAAGAGATGAACTTTAAATATCGTCTGCACTTCACTCGCGATGAAAACCAGCTGCACTCGCCGGAAACTGCTTATGTGAAGAGCACACTGCGTTCTACTGGTGATGTGAAGCAGTCTAATCTGGTGCGTCAGCCGGACGGCACCGTTGCCTTCCTGGTTGATTTTGTTGGCCCGGAAATGAGCAAGCTGGCCGACAACACGCCGGTTACCCCGCAGGTTAGCGTCGGTGATAACGGTGAAGTGGTTGAGCAAAGCGTGCGCTATAACCCGGTGACCAAAGGCTGGCGTTTAGTCTTACGTCTGCGAGTGAAAGACAACAAACAGCCGACCGAAATGCGTGCTGCACTGGTTAATGGTGACAAAACGCTGACGGAAACATGGAGCTATCAGTTGCCTGCCAATGAATAAGCCAATTGTAACACCCGCTGATTACATCGACTTGCTGCCTCTGTCCGCTGAGCGGAAAGAGGCGCTTCAGCACTCGCTGCCTGCTGAGGGCGAGAAAGCGGAAGTGTACAGCAAGCTTCATCATCAACTGGGCCAGAATGGCCCGGTTGAGGCGCGTCCTGACGATGCGCCTCTGGAATCGGTCAAGTCACGTATTGAAACCACGTGGCCAGATTCTGTTGCTGGTGGTGAGCAATTCGATAAAGATTATTTAGATCGTACCACGCTGAAAGCGATGCCGCCGGTAAAGCGCTCGCTCATGTTCCCGGAAGCCTGGCGCACCAACCCGGTGGCCCGAGCCTGGGATTCGTTGCGTGGCCGTAAAAGCACCCATCGCTATGCCAGTGCCGAAGAGCAGAAAAGGGAAGATAAATGGCGTCATGTTGGCTCCATTCGCCGTTACATTCTGCTGCTGCTGACCCTGGCGCAGACGGTGGTTGCCACCTGGTATATGAAAACCATTCTGCCCTACCAGGGCTGGGCACTGATCGATCCGATGGAGATGATCAACCAGAACTGGCAGCAGTCGGTATTGCAGATCCTGCCTTACGTGTTGCAGACCGGGATACTGTTCCTGTTTGCCATTCTGTTCTGCTGGGTTTCGGCCGGTTTCTGGACCGCGCTGATGGGCTTTTTACAACTGTTGATTGGCCGCGATAAGTACAGCATATCGTATTCAACCACGGGTGATGAGCCGATCAATCCTGAGCACCGCACCGCGTTGATCATGCCGATCTGTAACGAAGACGTTGAACGCGTGTTTGCCGGGCTGCGTGCCACCTGGGAATCCGTGGTGCGTACCGGTCAGCAACAGCACTTTGACGTTTACATCCTCAGCGACAGCTATGATGCCGATATCGCCATGGCCGAGCAAAAAGCGTGGATGGAGTTGGTGCGTGATGTCGGTGGGGAAGGGAAGATCTTCTATCGCCGCCGTCGCCGTCGTGTGAAGCGTAAAAGCGGTAATATCGATGACTTCTGCCGTCGCTGGGGCAGCCAGTACAGCTATATGGTAGTGCTGGATGCGGACAGCGTGATGAGCGGCGAGTGTCTGACTGGACTGGTGCGCATGATGGAAGCCAATCCTAACGCCGGTATTATCCAGTCTTCGCCGAAAGCATCCGGTATGGACACGCTGTATGCGCGCTGTCAGCAGTTTGCTACTCGCGTGTACGGTCCGCTGTTTACCGCCGGTCTGCACTTCTGGCAGTTGGGTGAGTCACACTACTGGGGCCATAACGCCATCATTCGTGTGAAACCGTTTATTGAGCACTGTGCGCTGGCTCCGCTGCCGGGCGAAGGTTCGTTTGCCGGTTCGATACTCTCCCATGACTTCGTCGAAGCCGCGTTGATGCGTCGTGCCGGCTGGGGAGTATGGATTGCTTACGATCTGCCGGGTTCTTATGAAGAGTTGCCGCCAAACCTGCTGGATGAGCTGAAACGCGACCGCCGCTGGTGTCACGGTAACCTGATGAACTTCCGACTGTTCCTGGTTAAAGGCATGCACCCGGTGCACCGTGCGGTGTTCCTGACCGGTGTGATGTCCTACCTCTCGGCACCGCTGTGGTTTATGTTCCTTGCGTTATCCACCGCCTTGCAGGTGGTGCATACTCTGATGGAACCGCAGTACTTCCTGCAGCCGAGGCAGTTGTTCCCGGTGTGGCCGCAGTGGCGTCCGGAGCTGGCGATAGCGCTGTTCTCGACCACGCTGGTGTTGCTGTTCCTGCCGAAGCTGCTGAGCGTGGTGTTGATCTGGTGTAAGGGTGCCAAACCTTATGGTGGTGCAATTCGCCTGTTCTTCTCGCTGCTGCTGGAAATGCTGTTCTCGGTACTGCTGGCACCGGTGCGCATGCTGTTCCACACGGTGTTTGTCGTCAGTGCCTTCCTCGGCTGGGAAGTGGTATGGAACTCACCACAGCGTGATGACGATGCGACCCCGTGGAGCGAAGCGTTTGCCCGACATGGTTCGCAGCTGTTATTGGGTGTGGTATGGGCCGTCGGTATGGGTTGGCTGGATCTTAACTTCCTGTGGTGGCTGTCACCGATAGTCTTTTCGTTGATTCTGTCACCCTTTGTTTCGGTATTTTCCAGCCGGGCAACATTGGGACTCGGCTCGAAACGTGCCAAGCTGTTCCTGATTCCGGAAGAGTACGATCCGCCGAAAGAGCTGCTGGATACCGATGCCTATCTGCACCTGAATCGCGACCGCGCGTTGAAGAATGGCTTTATGCATGCATTATTCCATCCTTCATTTAATGCGCTGGCGAGCGCGATGGCGACTTCACGTCACCTGAAAAGCGATCTACTGGAGTATGCACGTGACCGTCGGGTTGAACAGGCATTAAGTGATTCGCCGGAAAAACTCAGCCGCGATCAGCGACTGAATTTGCTTAGCGATCCGGTGACGTTATCGCGCCTCCACTACCGTTTGTGGCAGGATGCTGATAAGTATCATGACTGGTTTGAAAAATATCAGACCTTGAAGCTTAATCCGCTGGCGATTCAGTCAGCGAAATAGTAAAAAGGCGGCAGAAATGCCGCCTTTTTTTTACCAATGGTTCACAGATGATTACCGAGAGAATATGCATGACTGGCAAATTTGGCCGAGTGGCTGTTATTGCTGTAAGCCTGCTGACCTTAACCGGGTGTGGCAGTATTATCAGCAGAACCGTGCCCGGACAGGGACACGGTAATCAGTACTATCCTGGCGTGCAGTGGGACGTGCGTGATACGCCGTGGCGTGTTCTCACCATCATCGATCTGCCACTGTCATTAGTGGTCGATACACTGCTGCTGCCGGTCGATGCGCAACATGGCCCCTACGAGTAATTAACGATCATCATCCGCGTAGAGATTATCGGCGTCAGTATTGTCGTCTTCCCACTCTTCAGCGGCCGCTCTGCCTTCTTCAGTATCAACGGACGGTTCCAGCTGGAACTCTCCTTCATCCCACTCATGCAGCGTGTTTTCTGCCTGCCACTCCTGGCGCAGCTCAATTTCATCGAAATCACCATCAAAGATCGACTGTGCCGCTTCACCGCTGCGGATCGGCAGGCATTCGCCTTCGTCACCTTCATCAGTGAAGAACTCTGCCTGCCACATGATATCGCCATCCTGCATCACGTATTTTTGCAGATTAAACTGGGCGATTGAGGCTTCATCCTCAGTCAGCTCCGGGTTGTTGGCCAGATACTCTTCACGCGCGTTATCAATAGCTTCTTCCAGTGTTGAGAACATGCTCATCAGTTTTTCTCCCTGATCAAGTTAGGCTTAATCTGACAAGGATAGTCGAAGATCTGGCAGGGTAACTGCGATGATGAAAAAAAAATTAAGGTCAATTTATACCCAGCTATCATGGGGTTAGCCAAAGGACCGGTTGGTGACTGATTTTTTCGTCGGGAAGTGCATAAACTCAGCGGTTGAAAAGCTAATTGATAATGATGAGATTATTATTTTAATTAAAATTAATATTATTAAGCATAATTAAATCTGCATATTTAATTTTTTATCTGAGGCTCTGTTAAATATCACAACAGATCGTTTATTATCAGCCAGCAGTACCGAGAAGAATATGAATTAATATCGACTCACTACATGGAGATCAGGATATGGATATCACCACAATGGATTTGCCTGCGCGGCTGGAAGCCTCAATAATTAAAGCAGCCCGTTTACTTCCTGAAGATATCGGCAATCAGCTACTGGCGTTAACATCACCGGCTGCACTGGCTACCATGGCGGCGACGGTGGTTTTATGGGCAGGATCGCATTTTATCGGCATCGGTGAAATTGCAGATATTATCTTATTGGTCGTGGGCTGGGCAGCAGTTGGCGGCGTTGCCATAGACGCTGGCAGCAAACTCTGCGATTTTGCGACTAAAACCTACAATGCCAACCATGAGGCCGATCTTGACGCCGCCGCCAGCGATCTGGCGCAGGCCATAACGCTGATCGGGGTAAATACGGTAATGGCGTTATTGCTGAAGAAGGGGCCGAGGGATACGTTCCGCACCACCTATAGAAATTCCATCGTGCCGCGCTACAGCTTAGAGGTCAATAGTGATCTGGCCAGGATAGCCGCAATGCAAAATCATAAGGGATGGCGCTATCGACCCACATTAAAATTCACTAATGAATTACACGCTGGAAGTGGGAGCGCAGATTTTTGGGGAGATATTAAAATTGGTCGCAGATATGATCATCATCAGAAAACATCCGCTGAGGCTGCTGAAGATATATTGATTACGATTTATCACGAAAAAGTCCATCAATTTCTCACACCGAAATTTTACTTGTTGAGAGAACTAAGGTGTTTTTTAAACCACAGTGGGTATCAACGATCTTTTATTCTGCGCTATATGGAAGAAATGTTGGCTGAAACTATCGCATTGATGAGAGTGAAAGGCATATCTAAAGAGAATATCCTGGCGGGATTAAAGTTTCCACTGAGAGACACTTATGAAATTACTTTCACCAATATTCGTCAAGAAATAATCGGCATCTTTCTTGGACCAGTAATTGTGAGTGGTCTGACATACTATGTTTATTATGGGAAACAGCAATGATCAACAGGGCAGAGGCGATGCGTAACGCACGGGAATTTTCAGTTAGTCGTAATCTTGGCTGGAGCGAAAGCGGAACAGCGGTTAAAAGAAAAAACATAAAGACTGAGCCATGCTGGGCTATTCACACAGCTGACAGAGAATTATCCACGCTGCACTGGACTGAGGGCCGGATGGTTACGTACTTTATCGTTTACATCAGTATGGTGACCGGAAAATGTATTGCCTGGCAGTTTCTAAATCGTGGGCTGAACATCGTTGTCCAACATCAAATCGTTCATACTGATCTGACGTGATTGAAGTGGAGTTAATCCACTGATACCGCTAATTTTTCGGATTTTATCCAAAGGATTTTTCCCATACAATCTGTAAGAGTACTATCATTAGAGAAAACTCCAGAGGGTTTACAAGATGGACTACATGCAGGACTCCGCTTACCACCATGTTGAAGAGACACAGTCGACAATCACCATCACCAGAAAGCAAGGTGCCCGCTGCGAGCACTTCAACAAGATTGTTGAGCTGGTGATGAACGATTACCGGGATGCCAAAACCCATATTGACAGTGAAAGCGGCGGTTATGATAAGCTGATTATTCTTAAATAGTTTGCGGGCGTTAAGCTCCCCGACATTGCTATGCTAGATTTTATTAATCTCGACTCAATGTTGTAAAAATATCCATAATTAATTAATTCGATTAAATCATTACGGCAGAATTTAATTATTTTAGAGATGAATAATGGATAGGTTTAATTAATCGCAGTGAAGCGATGTGTAACGGGTTGATCAGTCAGTGGGCGGATAAATGACCCTGAATGCCATTACTACAGGAGCCGAAAGCGGCTCCTGTACATTTTCAATTAATTATAGGGCGGCGTTCTGCACTCAGTACAGTGACGGTTCCCCTTCCGGGCGCGTTTTAAAGCGGCGATGCAGCCACATATACTGTTCCGGAGCCATTAATACTCCTTCTTCAACCACGCGATTCATATGCGCAGCGGTCGCCATTTCATCATCCAGCGGCATATCGTCGACGTCCGGCAGGATAATCATCTCATAACCTTTACCATGCGGCAGGCGACGTGGCACAAAAGGGATGATCGCTGGTTTACCACTGCGAATCAGAAGATAGCTGCCTTTAGTGGTAGCCGCTTTATCAACGCCAAAGAACGGCACAAATACGCTACTACGAGGGCCATAGTCGTGATCCGGTGCATACCAGATAATATCGCCGTTTTTCAACGCGCGGATCATGCCCTTCAGGTCTTTACGATCGAGCATGCTTTTATTTGAGCGCATGCGTCCCCAGGTTTGCAGCCAGTCGAGCAGTTTATTGTCATTTGGACGATAAACACCAATTCCTGGGTTATAGATACCAAAAATACGTGCGCCCAGTTCCAGCGTCAGAAAGTGCATACCGATTAGCAATACACCCTTACCCTGCTGATGCGCGTGGTCGATATGTTCCAGGCCACTGACGGCAAACCAGCGTTTGATGCGCCAGTCGGGCCAGAACCAAGCCATTCCGGTTTCCAGCAAACCCATGCCGACTGATTCAAAGTTGCGAACCACCATTGCCTCTCGCTCTGCGGCTGGCATCGTCGGGAAACTCAGTTCCAGATTGCGGCGCGCCACAAACACACGTTGTTTCAGAAAGCGCATCGATAAGCGGCCCAGACCGCAGCCCAGCCGGTAGAGCACCGGGTAAGGCAGCAAGACAATAAGGTAAAGCAGACCAATCCCTATCCAGGTAAACCAGTAGCGCGGATGTAACAATTCGCGAGAAAAGTGTGGCAACTGTGTCATATTCTTCCAGTTTCGATGTTATGAGCCAGTATTATGGCGTTTAACTATTCTGTTGATTATGGCCTATTGTGCCATTTTTTTTGCTCAGGCTAAAATAACTGGCTGGTAATGTGAGGTTTGTTAAAGAAATATATACTTGTCGGTGGCCTGGAAACGGCCTGCGGAGTGCTCCGCAGGCAAAAAATGCTTACTGTTTGAACAATCCTTTTACTTCATGTGGCTCACAGCGCCAGTACTGCTCCGGCGCGTTTACTTTAGCCCCCAGTTTTGCCGCCGCATGCCATGGCCAGCGCGGATCGTAAAGCATGCCGCGCGCCAGCGCGATAGCATCAGACTTTCCTTCACTGAGAATGGCTTCTGCCTGTTCCGGCTCAGTAATCAAACCCACCGCGATAACCGGAATGCTCACCGCCTGTTTAATCCCCTGTGAAAACGGAACCTGATAGCCAGGACCGACAGCGATCTGTTGCTGTGGAGACAGGCCACCGCTGGAAACGTGAATATAATCACAGCCGATGGCTTCCAGCGCCTGGCTCAGGGCAATCGATTGTTGCAGATCCCAGCCGCCTTCAACCCAGTCTGTGGCAGAAATACGCACGCCAACCGGCTTACTGGCAGGGAAGGCCTGGCGCACTGCGCTGAAGATCTCCAGCACGATGCGCATCCGGTTTTCCAGCGAACCGCCGTATTGATCATCACGCTGATTGGACAGCGGTGACAGGAACTGATGCAGCAGATAACCGTGCGCGGCGTGAACTTCAATCAGATCCAGGCCGAGGCGATCGGCGCGGACAGCACTGTCGACAAAAGCCTGTTTAACGTCTTCAATGCGCGCGAGTGACATCGCCTGCGGGGCTTCGTGACTGTCATTAAACGGCACCGCCGAAGGTGCCGAGGTCTGCCAGCCGCCTTCGCTGGCTGGCAGAAAACCGCCGCCACGCCATGGCACGTCAGTGGATGCTTTACGCCCGGCGTGCCCCAGCTGAATCCCCAGCGGCATAGCAGAGTATTTACGCACATCATTGATCACCTCAGCCAGCGCCTGCTCGGTAACCTCGTCCCACAGCCCTAAATCCTGCGGCGTGATACGGCCAGCGGCTTCGATGGCGGCGGCTTCAAGGATCATTAATCCGGCTCCCGACAGCGCCAGGTGGCCCAAATGGATACGGTGCCAGGCTGTCGCTTTCCCCTGTTCAGCAGAGTACTGACACATTGGCGCAATGATAATGCGGTTATCCAGTGACAATTTGCCGATTTTCATGGGGGTAAACAGTAGACTCATGGGTGACTCCATTTTATTCACGATAGTGATAGTAAGTGCGCTAATTTGATGCTCGGTGTTTTCGTCACCAGGGTCAAGTCAGTATGTGCGGTGGTGAAAAGAGTAGCAGCAGGGTAGAAAAATGCCGTCACCGCTATCATTCAGTGATGATTCAGGTATCATGTCGCCGCTAAAATTTCTCTCTATTGCTCACAGGAACGTACACCATGCCAGTGTTACATAACCTTGTTTCCAATGAAGAGCTGAAGGCGCGCATGCTGGCTGAAACTGAGCCGCGCACCACAGTCTCTTTCTATAAATACTTCACCATCAACGATCCAAAAGCCTTTCGTGATTCGCTGTATCAGACATTTACCCGGCTGAAAGTGTTTGGCCGCGTCTATGTTGCAGCTGAAGGCATCAACGCGCAGATTAGCGTGCCTGAGAGCCTCTATCAGCAGATGAAAGAGACGCTTTATGCTTTCGATCCGGCGCTGGATAATCTGCGAATGAACATCGCACTTGACGATGATGGTAAATCTTTCTGGGTTCTGCGGCTGAAAGTGCGCGATCGTATCGTGGCTGACGGCATTACCGATGACAGTTTTGATGCCAGTGACGTGGGCGCCTATCTGAAAGCGGCAGAAGTCAACGCGATGCTGGACGATCCTGACGCGGTGTTTGTCGATATGCGCAACCACTACGAATATGAAGTGGGTCACTTCGAACAGGCGATGGAAATCCCGGCGGATACTTTCCGCGATCAGCTGCCAATGGCGGTTGATATGCTGCAGGAAGACAAAGATAAGAAAATTGTGATGTACTGCACCGGAGGAATTCGCTGCGAGAAAGCCAGCGCCTGGATGCGTCATAACGGTTTTGAAAATGTGTATCATATCGAAGGCGGCATTATTGAGTATGCCCGTCGTGCACGTGAGCAGGGTCTACCGGTTCGTTTTAAAGGTAAAAACTTTGTCTTTGATGAGCGGATGGGGGAGCGCATCTCTGATGATGTGATTGCTCATTGCCACCAGTGCGGCACGGTCTGCGATACCCATGTCAACTGTAAGAATGACGGTTGCCATCTGCTGTTTATTCAGTGTCCTGACTGCGCCGAGAAGTTCAAAAACTGCTGCAGCCCACTCTGTATGGAAGAGCTGGCTCTGACACCGGAGGAGCAGCGTGCGCGTCGTGCCGGTCGTGAGAATGGAAATAAGATATTTAATAAGTCGCGTGGCTTGCTGAATACTACCCTGCATATCCCTGTGCCTGACGGCAATAAGTAACGGCTAATGCAACAGGGCGGCCGCAGCCGCCCTGGTTATTCTCCGTAATCCGGCAGGATTACTGGCGAACGCCTTCCACCGAAATAATCAGCTCAACTTCTTGTGAAGCTGGGCCCAGATCCTTGGTGATATTGAAATCCTTCAGTGCGATTTTACCTTCTGCTTCAAAGCCAGCGCGGTAGCCGCCCCATGGATCTTTACCTTCACCCAGCAGTTTCGCTTCCAGCGTAACCGGTTTGGTCACGCCATTCAGCGTCAGATTACCGGTGATATCCAGATCGTCGCCGTCTTTCTTCACGCTGGTCGACACAAAAGTCGCCTGCCCGAATTTAGCGGTGTTCAGGAAGTCAGCACTGCGCAGGTGTTTGTCACGCTCAGCATGATTGGTATCGACGCTGTTGGTGTTAATGGTGACGTTAACCTTGTCGGCTGACGGATCTTTCTCATCAAAGGTAAAGCTACCGTCGAAGTCTTTAAAAGTACCGTACAGCCAGCTATAGCCAAGATGCTTGATGCGGAACTGCACAAATGCATGCTGTCCCTCTTTGTCGATTTTGTAGTCTGCCGCGACGGCAGAACCGGCGCTCATCAGCATGGCAGCAGCGGCTAATCCCAGTACGCTTTTCTTCAACATTATGTTTCTCCGTTAACAAGGTTAATCGATGCGGTGACCCAGCATCCGTTTCAAAGTGATATCACGATCAATAAAGTGATGCTTTAACGCGGCCAGTCCATGAAGAACCGAAATAATAACCACGCTCCATGCGAGATACAGATGAATATCGCCGGACAGATCGGCTTGCTCTGCGCCACCCGCCAGCAGGGCAGGGACCGGAACAACGCCAAACACCTCAATCGGTTTGCCTTCAGCGGTTGAGATCAGATATCCGGTAATTAAAATGGCGAACAGCACCAGATACAGTAGCAGATGTGCGGCAATCGCACTGATGCGCACCAGCGGCGTATAACTGCTCAGTGGTTTCGGTGGCGGTGAAATAAAGCGCCACAGCAGTCGCAGGATCATCACGGCAAACAGCACCATACCGATGCTTTTATGCAGTTCGGGTGCCTGGTGATACCAGTTATCGTAATAACCCAACGTCACCATCCACAAACCAAGCGCAAACATGCCATAAACAGTCAGTGCGACCAGCCAGTGTAAGGTAATTGACAGGGAGCCAAATCGGGTTGGCGTATTTTTTAACTGCACGTGGTGCATCCTCAAATTTACGAATAGAAATGAGACTGAACAACTGGAAATAAAAAATCAAGACAATGTTTATTGTAGGGTTAAATTAAATAAATTTATTCAAATATTTTGAATGAAATTACCTGAATGAATTCAATTTAATCGTAAAACTGTCATCTCAAACTGTGGGTGGAGTTTTTATTTGGCGCAGCATAACGGCTGAAGAAAAGCGGTGAGAGTTTTCTGGCATTCTAAAAATTTGAATCTAATATAAATTTACGTCAGCATTTTGTTATTTTATGTAAATAAGCCTGCTCCCGAAAGGCGATATTTATCTTAGTTTTATCGGGTAAAGGCGCCAGGTGAGAAACGAAAAATACAGAATTATTTTCTTCTGCCAGGCTAAGTCAGAACCTTTTTTCAGAGTCTGTTAGAGAAAAATATTTACCTGCGCGATGTGATTTTTTCAGTGCCATTATTATGGCAATACCGACTTGAATTGTGTGAAATAACAGCGCTTACCGCTGAAAACTTGAAAAAATACGCTATTTTGTATAAATTAAAGAAATGTAAATTAATCTCAGGTTTTGTTGTGCCACACTAACAGCCTGGCTTTTACTGCTGCGTTATAGCTTTCTTCCCCTCAGTTTACAGGTCTTTATGACAGGCGAAGAAAGCTATGGTGCTGTAAAAATTGATCGCGTCATTTTCGAGAGAACGGTATGAACGACTCAACAGCAACAGAAAAACAGAAGAAGCATTTTTGGAATAAACGTCCGAAAAAAGAGCTGACGGTGGATGATATCACCATCGTCGACAAAGAAATGCTGAAGCGGGCGGTGGGTGCCGCAGCGCTGGGTAACGCCATGGAATGGTTCGACTTCGGCGTTTACAGCTATCTGGCCGTGACCATCGGTAAGGTATTCTTCCCGGGTGGCAGCCCGGCGGCACAGCTGCTGGCTGCCTTCGGTGCTTTTGCCGCCGCCTTCCTGGTCAGGCCACTGGGTGGCCTGGTATTTGGCCCGCTGGGCGACCGAATCGGCCGCCAGAAGGTACTGGCAATCACCATGATCATGATGTCGATTGGTACTTTCTGTATCGGTATCATACCCAGTTACGAAAGCATTGGCATAATGGCCCCGGTACTGTTACTGGTGGCGCGTATGGTGCAAGGCTTCTCGACCGGCGGTGAGTACGGCGGTGCAGCAACCTTTATCGCCGAATACTCTACCGATAAACGCCGTGGCTTTATGGGAAGCTGGCTGGAGTTCGGTACTCTGGCAGGCTATCTGCTGGGTGCCGGACTGGTTACCGGCATGACTGCCGCCATGTCGACTGAGCATCTGCTGAGCTGGGGCTGGCGCATCCCATTCTTTATCGCAGCACCACTCGGTCTGTTCGGTCTGTATATCCGTCTGAAACTGGAAGAGACGCCAGCGTTCCAGAAGCATATGGAGAAACAGGAGCAGCTGGAGCACAGCAAACCGCGCCTGGGCGTATTGCAGATGCTAAGCAAGTATCGCGCGCAGATGCTGAAATGTATCGGTCTGGTACTGCTGTTTAATGTCTCGAACTATATGCTGACCTCTTATATGCCAAGCTACCTGACCGGTATTCTTGGCCTGAGTGAGTTAAGTGGTCTGATGCTGGTGCTGGTGGTGATGTTCGTTATGATGCCGCTGACCCTGTTCTGGGGGCACTGGAACGACCGTCTCGGCCGCCGTCCGGTGATTGCGCTGGGTGCGGCGGGGCTTATTTTGCTGGCGATCCCTTGTCTGATGCTGATTGGCAGCGGCAACCTTGGTCTGGTGTTCCTTGGCCTGATGATCCTCGGCGTACTGCATACCTGCTTTAGCGGCACCATGCCTTCAGCGCTACCGGCGCTGTTTGCCACTGATATTCGTTATAGTGCGCTGGCAATCGGCTTTAACCTGTCGGTGTCATTATTTGGTGGTACTACACCGTTGATCACCACCTGGCTGGTCGATACCACTAACAATCTGATGATGCCTGCGTATTATCTGATGGGCGCTGCGGTTATTGGTCTGATTACCGTCTGGTTTACCCGTGAAACAGCCAATAAGCCGTTAAGTGGTTCAGCACCGGCGGTCGGCACGAAAGCCGAAGCGCACAAGCTGATTAATAAGCTGAAACTGCGTCGTCAGAAAGAGAGGGATGCCGCAAAAGCCGCGAAGTAATCATTCGATGGATGATATAACCAGGCAGCAAAGAGCTGCCTGGTTCGCAAATAAATGATTAACACCTGAATCTCTTCAGCGGCACAGTTTCTTGTGCCGCTGCGTTATTTTTCAGGAATAACGGTCAGCGAGTCATTTTTTATTGAAAGCGCGATAAAGCAAACGGCGCTAAATCAAATTCTGATTCTTTTCCGGCGGCAAACTGCGCGGCGATTTCGCCGAGCACGCTGGCGAATTTAAATCCATGTCCACTTAAACCGGTAATCACTAATCGATCAGGATGGCCGGGCAGAGTATCGATAATAAAGTCTTCGTCCGGGGAATTATCATAAGTACAGGCGGCACCGTGCAGGCAGACACCTACGCCAGGCAGGAACTGACGCATAAAGTTAAACACTTCACTGCCATCTTCGGCAAAGGCACCAAAGGCTTTACGCTGTTCCGGACGATCAATCTGCTGACCACCTTCATGTTTGCCAACCTTTAACGCGTTATTATCAGCCGGAAAACCGTAATAATGGATGCCATCGACCATTTCGACGGCAAATGCCGGAAACTTGTTGTTTTCACTATAACGTCCGTCGGCCTGATGCCAGGAGAACACTTTACGTACCGGCGTCATCGGCAGGTCAGCATACAGCGCTTTGACCCAGGTTCCGGCACTGAGCAGCAGCTTGCGGCCGCGATAACTGCCATCGAGGGTATTCACCACCTCAAAATCGCCATCTTTCTCAATACTTTGTACCGGGCAGTTAAACAGCTGCGCGCAGCCGGCTTCTTTAGCCAGACGAATCCAGCTTTTGATGGCAACTTCTGACTTCAGGTAGCCAGACTGTGGCTCAAACACGCCAATATAGTCATCCGGAACCGCGAACTGCGGCCAACGCTGACGAACCTCATCAGCCTGTAAAATCTGTACATCAAGGCCATATTGCTGCGCGCTGTCGATGACATTATTGATAAATTCAGAGTTAACCGGGGCCAGATTAATCAGGCCGCTGCGCTGCATAATGCGCTCGCCGCTCAGCTGTTCCAGCTGATCCCACAACGTTTGTGCGCGCAGCACCAGCGGTACATAGCGTGCGCCTTCACCGTATGCATGGCGAATCAAACGAGTTTCGCCATGATGGCTGCCTTGCTGATGCGGCGGATGCGCGCCGTCTATCATTAATACTTTCAGCCCCGCTTGCGTGGCATAAAAGCCGGCAGCCGCGCCAACGGAGCCACTCCCAACCACGATTAAATCGTAAACCATCTGTGTTACTCCTGACTCATGCAATCGTTTTCCGCAGAATAGCAAAAACTTACCGGCAATAAAAAGGCACCCATATTGGGTGCCCCGAAGCAACAAGTGAAAAGTTAATGCTTTTTGTAATCACGATCCTGGTATTCAGTTGCTTCTATCTTCGCAATGCCAGCTTCTAAAATCGATATAAACTGCCTGGCAACATCAGTGGTTAACCAGTAGGTCTGTCCCACTTCAGCCTCATCGGCTGGTTGCTCGCCAGATGAGAGCGAATGCAGACGAATCATCATGGCGTCATAGCTGTCTACCGTACTGATATCCCATCCGACCAGGGGATGTGTTTGGATTACGTCTTTGTTACTGTCCATTATAACCCCCTTTATTACTCGTCAAAACGAAGTGATTTATCGAGGTTCCAATGCGGCCTTTTTTCATAGAGCGAATTGATTATAACAGCATATTTAACACAGATAGCATGAAAAGTGTGCAGATAGTGAAATGCATTGCTGGTTGATGAATATTTAAGCGTAAAAGATAAGCAATATGGAAAATAAAAAACTCCCGCAGCAGCGGGAGTTAATCATCAGACGGTAGCATCCGGCTGGACTTTGAGGATGCCATTGCGTTTTTCCAGTTCATCGGCGAGACGCGTAAAATGCTGTTGCATAGTCTCATCGCGATTCTGGTTTTGCGCTTCCAGACGCAGACTGTGAATCATTAGCTGATTCGACTTCTCGTCCAGACAAAAGGAAAGATATGAAAAGGCATTTTCCAGCACCGACAAGCGACGCTGTTGATCGCTGATCAAAGCCAGCAATTCACCGAATGTCATTGCCTCTTCGGGTTTATCTGCAGTCATGGGTAACACCTCCTGTAAAACATGACAAGCGCAAAGTAGGTCATCGTTTAGCAATAGTTTATACAGGTGGTGGGTGTTTAAGCAAGGTGAAGCGAGGAGAGCGGTAAAAACAAAAAAACCGGATGGCGACACCCGGCAAACAACAGCATTTCATGGTTACAGCTGGCGGTGTGGTTAATCAGTGATAAACCAGTCATCCGCGCTTTCCCAGGTCTCTTGCAGAATGTCACTGATGAGATCTTTTTGTTCTTTTCCGGCACCCAGCACGCTCAAATTATTGGCGCTGGCATAGCGTACCGATACGCGGTTGTCCGATTCAGGAAACTGCTTATCGATACGTTTGGTAAGTTCCTGCGTAAGCGCTTCAAGCGCACCCGCGGGCAGGGTGGTGGTTTTTGCTACAGTGACTTCTACACGCATGAGAGCCTCCGATAAGTATACTGTACATTTATACAGTCAATTAATCGCGGAAGCAACATAAAAATGGGAAGCGGCGGCTTCCCAGTTTTTTATCAGAGTTCTACCGACCAGTTAAGCGTCTCGCCAGCGAGGAATGGCACCAGCGTATCGTCGCCCAGCGGAATGCTGTCGGTGACGGTAAACGGCTTGCGCACCAGCTTGATGGTGCCTTCATTAAGCGGCAGGCCATAGAAGCGCGGGCCGTTTTCCGAGCAAAACGCCTCCAGATGTTGCAGGGCGTTCATCTCTTCAAATACCGTTGCGTATGCCGGTAGCGCAGTCGGCGCATTAAACACCCCGGCACAGCCACAGCTGGCTTCTTTGCGCTGGCGACTATGCGGGGCAGTATCGGTGCCGAGGAAGAAGCGGTCATTGCCGCTGGCGATAACCTGGCGCAGTGCTTCCTGATGTACATTACGTTTCAGAATCGGCAAGCAGTAAAGATGCGGGCGCACGCCGCCGACCAGCATATGGTTGCGGTTAAACATCAGGTGTTGTGGAGTGATGGTGGCAGCAATAAAGCGATTGCCTTCCTGCACATAGGCGGCGGCTTCTTTCGTGGTGATATGCTCAAATACCACTTTCAGCTGTGGGAACTGCCGGCGCAGCGGCTCCATCACCGTGTCGATAAAGCGCGCTTCGCGATCAAAAATATCAATATGGGCATCGGTCACTTCGCCATGAATCAGTAACGGCATACCGATTTTCTGCATCCGGTCCAGTACCGTCGCGATGGCGGCAATATTGGTAACGCCGTGGCTCGAATTGGTCGTGGCATGCGCCGGATAAAGTTTCGCGGCGGTAAATACGCCTTCGCTAAAACCCTTTTCCACTTCATCAGCATCAAGGGAATCCGTCAGATAACAGGTCATCAGCGGCGTGAAATCATGCCCGGCGGGTACGGCCGCGCGAATACGATCGCGATAGGCTATCGCGCTGGCGACGCTGGTAACCGGCGGAACCAGATTCGGCATCACGATTGCCCGACCGCACACCTCGCTGGTAAACGGCACCACGGTCTGCAGCATTTCATCATCACGCAGATGGATATGCCAGTCGTCAGGGCGGCGAATGAGTAATTGCTGGGGTTGTGCAGTCATCAGTTATGCTCCGGCTAAGAAGGGAATTCGTATGGCGGTTTTGAGCCGGGGTCTAAGCATAGGGATAAAGGCAACCGATTGCACTTGCTTTGTGCTGCCAGATAAAAAAAAGCCCCCGTTTTCACGAGGGCGGCGAGTTACTGAGTAAAGGGTATCACCAGTTCTCCGGGTTTAACCTCAATACCCTGAGCAAATCGCTTCGCCAGCGACTCCGCTTTACTGCGGTCGCTGCTGAGGACATAAGCTGGTTTTTGGTTAAAGTAGCTCTTCAGCGACTGATCGAGATACGGCGTCAGGGTTTTCATCACCGACTGCATTTTCTCCGGTTGCACCTGAGCATCAACGATCTGCATATCCTTCAGATAGATAGCGCCTTCTTCTTTGTTAAATACCGGCTGCGCTTTCATCGTCAGTTTCATATCGGCCTTTTGTGGGCCAAACAGCGAAGTGATATCCACTTTTGCATTGCCGGTGAGGGTAATTTTATTCGGTTCTTCACGGCCAATCTGGCTGCTGAGATCGCTCAGCACAATATGCGCATCAACCAGCCCGGCAACACCCAATTGTTTCTCATAATTGTTGTGCTTTTGCAGTGCCTGATTAATCTCTTGCTCGCTGATGGTGTATTGAGTTAGCTGGTTACAGCCGGCAAGCAAACCGGCAAAAATCAGGGCAATTAGCCCAGAAAAAATTTTATTCATCACTGTCCTCGATATTTTCGTCGCGCAAACTGCGGTAATACTGGCGCATAGCTTGCCCTGGCGGGCAGCAAGAGTCACCAGGATATCACTTAAATCGGATAAGAAATTAGCAGAGAGAGCAGTGCAGAGAACTGAGCCTTTGGCGGCTCAGTTCTCTGACCGAGGGGATTAAATCGCTACTGAAGACAGCAGATTTATCTGTGTCTGTTTCGCCATATTGTCACGGTATTCTGCCACCCGCGTCGGATATTCCACGCCGGCCACCAGCGACAGTGAACGCAGTAATGGGAACAGGTGAATATCATCTTCCGACAGCTCGCCGTTGACCGCATTGGGTTTAACGATAAGTTTATCCAGCTGACGCAGATCGTCGCTGATCTTTTTGATCAAGCCGGGTGAGTGCTGCTTCAGTTCTTCAAAGTTGCTGATGCTGGCCTGTTTTTTGTTTTTAAAATATGCCCGTGCTTCAGGCGTAGCAAACTCAGCAAAAGGCGCTTCGGCAATACGTGGCAACAGCAGTTTATTCACGTATTCATTAACCTGACGCAGCCAGCTGGAGATGGCCGGATTAGTTTGTCCGGTGATCAACGGTTCACGATCTTTATTATCGATAAAGTGCACGATATCCATGCTTTCCGGCATGCAGCTGCCATCCTCTTTTTGCAGGATGGGGGCCATTTTTTGCCCAATCAGACGTTTGGGCGTCTCTTCATCGTCATTGAGCATTACCACCAGTTCAACCGGCAGATTTTTAAGGCCAAAAATCATGCGTGCTTTAACGCAGAATGGACAGTGCTCATAGATATACAGTTTCATCAGACCCTCTCCTAAGAACATTGACCGCAGCGTCTGCCGTTATCAATGTTTTGAATGTATTGAAGAAGTATGGGTCAGATTGCCGGAGAGGGCAAACCGGAGGCTGGCCGCCACTCAGTCAGGTATCCCGGCCTTGCCACAGCGTTAAACAGCACTTGCCAATCGATGTTTTTCATCTTAATTGTGCAATTAGTGTCATGATTTCAGTGATTTCCACTGAAAAGTCATCACAATTGTCGTCAACAATTTACCATGAACAGAGATGGCGGTTATAGTGAAAGCAGGCTGGCAAAAATGGCGGATAGCTTGCGCTCTGTCTGAGGGTTTAGCCGTAGTGTGATTTTCAATCAATTTTTTTATCGGCCATGGGTTTGGGAGATAAGATGTTTGGCTATCGTTCTGCTGCGCCGAAAGTGCGCCTGACAACTGACCGCTTAGTGGTACGTCTGGTCCACGAGCGGGATGCCTGGCGGCTGGCGGATTATTACGCGGAAAACCGCGCCTTTTTAAAACCCTGGGAGCCGGTTCGCGATGACAGCCACTGCTATCCTTCCGGCTGGCAAGCGCGACTGGGGCTGATTGCCGAAATGCATAAGCAGGGCAGCGCCTTCTATTTCATTATTTTAGATCCTGACGAGAATGAAGTGCGGGGTGTCGCCAACTTCAGTAATGTACTGCGCGGCTCATTTTACGCCTGCTATCTCGGTTATTCGCTGGGTGAGAAGTGGCAGGGGCAGGGAATGATGTTTGAGGCACTGCAGGCGGCGATACGCTATATGCAGCGCCAGCAGCGCATGCATCGTATTATGGCCAATTATATGCCGCACAATGCCCGCAGCGGCGATTTACTGGCACGGCTTGGCTTCCAGAAAGAGGGCTATGCCAAAGATTACCTGCTGATTGACGGTCGCTGGCAGGATCATGTGCTGACGTCGTTAACCGCGCCTGACTGGACAGTCGAGCGTCGCGGCCAATAACAAACAGAGGTTGAACCCTGATATGAAAATCGTGCTGACGCCCGTCGAGGCTCGCGTGGTCGGTTGTCTGCTGGAAAAGCAGGTCACCACACCGGAACAATATCCGATGTCGCTGAACGGCGTGGTAAGCGCCTGTAATCAAAAGTCCAATCGCGAACCGGTGATGTCGCTAAGCGAAAATGCGGTGCAGGACACGCTGGATCTGCTGGTGAAAAAACATCAGCTCAGTACGCTAAGCGGCTTTGGCAATCGGGTAGTGAAATATGAACAGCGCTTCTGCAACTCTGCCTTCGGCGATCTAAAACTGAGCAGTGCGGAAGTGGCGGTGGTTGCGACTTTATTGCTGCGCGGTGCCCAGACGCCGGGCGAATTACGTACCCGCAGTGGGCGTCTGCATGAGTTCGCCGATATGGCAGAAGTCGAGCAGACACTGGAGAAGTTACTCAGCCGGGAAGATGGCCCGTTTGTGGTGCGGCTGGCACGCGAGCCTGGCAAGCGTGAAAGTCGTTATATGCACCTGTTCAGCGGCGAAGTGAGCGAAACTGAACTGGCAGAAGCCGGTTTGCCAGAGAGTGCTTACAGCGATGAGCTGGCCGCGCGCGTTGGGGTGCTGGAAAGCGAGGTGGCCACGCTGAAACTGCAGCTTGCCTCACTGTTGGCAGAAAAAGGAGCCTGATATGACATCGCAACTGCGGGTTGGCATCGTCGGGCTGGGCGGCATTGCTCAGAAGGCATGGTTGCCGGTGGTGACCAAAACCGACGGCTGGGCGTTAGCCGGGGCTTTCTCGCCGAATCAGCAAAAAGCCACGGCGATCTGTGACAGTTATCGCATGCCCTGTTATTCCAGCCTTGAACAACTGGCGGCGCAGTCAGATGCGGTGTTTGTTCACAGCAGTACGCCAACGCATTTTCATATTGTTGGTGAGTTACTGCGTGCCGGAGTGGATGTCTGCGTTGATAAACCGCTGGCGGAGACGTTAAGCGAGGCTGAACAGCTGGTGGAACTGGCGCAAAAGCGCGGCCGTAAGCTAATGGTGGCGTTTAATCGTCGTTTTGCGCCGCGTTATCTGCAACTGAAAGCACAGCTATCCGGCTGCGCATCGATTCGCATCGATAAACATCGCAGCAACAGTGTCGGGCCGCATGATTTACGTTTCACCCTGCTGGACGACTATCTGCACGTGGTGGATACCGCGTTGTGGCTTGGCGGCGGCGTGGGGAGTCTGCGCGACGGCATTTTACAAACCAATGATGCTGGCGAGATGCTGTATGCCGAGCACCATTTTGCAGTGGGTGACTGCCAGCTGACCACCAGCATGCATCGCCGTGCCGGTAGCCAGCGCGAATCGGTCATGGCGGTATGCGACGGCAGCGTTTACCAGATCAACGATATGCGTGACTGGCAGCAGGAAACTGACGGCAAGCTGCTGATCGATCCGATTCCGGGCTGGCAAACGACGCTGGCGCAGCGCGGATTCGAAGGCGCGGCGCGACATTTTATCGACTGCGCGAAAAATCAGACTATGCCGCAAACTTCCGGCGAACAGGCTTTAATGGCGCAGCGGGTGGTGGAAAAACTGTGGCGTGAAGCAGACAAAGAATAATCCGTTGTAACAAACGTTTGTGGTTATTTCCCTGCGTACCAGTAGACTAGCCGCTGTTTATCGGGCGAGGGCCTCTCGCCCAGGCGGTTACTTACCGGACTTTCTTTATTTTCAGGAATTGCAGTAAACCATGAACCTGTTGAAATCGCTGGCTGCGGTCAGCTCGATGACTATGTTTTCGCGCGTATTAGGTTTTGCCCGCGATGCGATTGTGGCGCGGGTATTTGGTGCCGGAATGGCCACCGATGCCTTTTTTGTCGCGTTTAAACTGCCCAATCTGTTACGGCGTATTTTTGCCGAAGGGGCATTCTCGCAGGCGTTTGTGCCGATCCTCGCTGAATACAAAAGCAAGCAGGGTGAAGAGGCTACCCGGGTGTTTGTCGCGTATGTCGCGGGATTACTGACGCTGGTACTGGCGGTGGTGACCTTTATCGGCATGATTGCTGCGCCCTGGGTGATTCTGGTCACGGCCCCCGGTTTTGCCGATACCGCCGATAAATTTAACTTAACGTCCTCGTTACTGCGGATTACGTTTCCCTATATCTTACTGATTTCGCTGGCGTCACTCGCCGGGGCGATTCTCAATACCTGGAACCGTTTTTCAGTGCCGGCGTTTGCGCCGACGTTGCTTAACGTCAGTATGATTGGGTTTGCCGTATTTGCTGCGCCTCACTTTAATCCGCCGGTGCTGGCACTGGCGTGGGCGGTGGTGGTGGGCGGCGTGTTGCAGCTGGGATATCAGCTGCCGCATCTGAAGAAAATTGGCATGCTGGTGATGCCGCGCCTTAATCTGAAAGACGCTGGCGTCTGGCGGGTGATGCGTCAAATGGGACCGGCAATTCTTGGCGTTTCCGTCAGCCAGATCTCGCTGATTATCAACACCATTTTTGCTTCCTTCCTGGTATCAGGTTCGGTGTCGTGGATGTATTACGCCGACCGTCTGATGGAGTTTCCTTCTGGGGTGCTGGGCGTGGCGTTAGGCACTATTCTGTTGCCATCGCTGGCGAAAAGCTTCTCCAGTGGTAATCACGATGAGTATTCACGCCTGATGGACTGGGGCTTGCGCCTCTGCTTTCTGCTGGCGCTGCCAAGCGCAGTGGCCCTCGGCATTCTGGCGAAACCGCTAACGGTTGCGCTGTTCCAGTACGGTAAATTCACCGCCTTTGATGCTTTGATGACCCAGCAGGCACTGATTGCTTATTCCGTCGGCCTGATGGGATTAATTGTCGTTAAGGTGCTGGCACCGGGTTTCTACTCGCGGCAGGATATCAAGACGCCGGTTAAGATTGCCATTGTCACGCTGGTGATCACCCAGCTGATGAACCTGGCGTTTATCGGCCCGCTTAAACATGCGGGCCTGGCGCTGTCGATTGGCCTGGCGGCCTGTCTGAATGCGTCTCTGCTCTACTGGCAGTTGCGCAAGCAAAAGATCTTCCACCCGCAGCCGGGCTGGTTTAGCTTTTTACTGCGGTTGTTAATTGCCGTGCTGGTGATGGCGGCGGCGCTGGTCGGGATGAACCTGCTGATGCCGGCATGGGATATTGGCAATATGGCCTGGCGGCTGGCGCGGCTGGCGGCAGTGTGTGCCGTCGGTGGTGGTGTTTACTTCCTGATGCTCGGACTGATGGGCTTTCGCCCGCGTGATTTTGCCCGCCGGACGGTGGCCTGATCACGCCCGGGGCAAATTGCCGGCAGGCGCGGTGAGGTCGCCGCGCCTGCATAGCGGAATTTTTTTACGGGAGCTGTTATCGGCTTTCGTGCTGGCTGGGGTTCAGATTTTACGGCGGCCAAAAGCGCTCAACGTCTGTCCATCCGGGCCATAAAACGCCTGTGACTGGTGAGGTTTCAACAGCGCGAGCGCCTGCTCATTGTAGGCTATTTGCTGGTTGAGCAGCAGGCCGCTGTGCTGATTGGTGTTATGCAATTTCACGGTGCGCTGCTGGATGGTCTCCCAGCGCTCGGCCAGTGCCGCCTGAGCAGGATAGGGCGCAGATAAGTCAGCCTGTTTTTCTGCCTGACGCCGCATTTCATCAAGGTAGCTCAGGGTGTTCAGTAACGAACTTTTATCTTCGGTAATTTGCTGAAGTAGGTTGCTGTTGAGCTGACCGGCAGAGAGCTGCTGCTGCTCGGCGTCCATGACTTTCGCCAGTGACGAAAGCACTTCCAGCATTTTATCCAGTGCGGTCAGTAATGCGTTCATAACGGTTATTTTCTCTGCAGATCGTCTTTGGTTTGCTGGATCAGCGCATCGGCAATTTTACTGCTGTCCATTTTCAGTTCGCCGTTACGAATGGCCGTTTTCAACTGCTCAACGCGGGCAACGTTAATGTCTTCGCTGCCTGGCTTCATCAACTGAGACTGGGCGTCGCTGAGTTTCACCTGAGTGCCGGCTTCGCTGGTTTTGACCGTTTCGCTTGGGCGCAGTTTGCTGATGCCAGCGTCGTGAGTTTCACGTGGCTGGACAGTGCTGACCGGGTTAACTGCTTGCGTTCTGTCGATGCTCATAATCTGACTCCTGTGGGTTCAGGCGAAATATTTTCTAATAATACTCTGTATGTTAATTTTATTATCGGCAGATAAAGCACCGGCTTTAGGGGTTTATAACGTTATCAGAACATTCCCATCAGCAGCGACTTTCCCGTTAACTATCTGACCATTTCCCATCCTGACGCGTACCGACTGCGCGACGACAGCATTATTGAGCGCGCGTCCTTCGCCGCTGGCATTAAAGCCTTCTCCCTGCGCAATGACCATCACATTCTGCCCGGCTTTAACTCGCCATGGCTGGCGCACCATCGATAGCGTAACCGCTTGTCCCGGCGGGATATCGCGCACGCTGATGGCGTTAATCGCTTGCTGTGGATTGAGCACTGCACGTGCTGGCAGGGTATCAAGACGGCCGCGCATTAACTGAAGATCGGCACTGGCTAACGTGGTTCCCCGCGTGACCTGACGTGCTGCCACTACGTACTGGCCGCTGACCTGCACCTGCACCTGTAAATAACGGCGCTGCTGGCCACAATTGGCCGCCACGCTGATATTGCCCCACGGGCGGCTGTTGCCCGGCAGCGAAAAGTGCGGGGTTTCACAGGGTGGCCACTGTGCGGCAGGGGTGCGAAGCACCACTTGCATACTGTCAGCATGTTGTGCATCGCGTGCTTTGAAAAACTGATTTAGCTGCGCGGTTAAATCCGCAGCCGGTGTCTGAAGGCTGAACAGGCCGAACAAGCCCACCAGCAGAGGCGTTGCGCTACGCATTATCCGCTCCCCATTTCCCAATATGGCACTGATTCTACTCGCCTGCGCATTAGCCCAAGCCGGAATATAGCAACGCTTTTTAGCGCTATTCATTCGATAGCCCTTCCCCTTGCGCGCTTATCCTGTCCGCTCGAAATTCTCACTTGCGGAGGAAACATGCTCGACAAACTGGACGCGGCTCTGCGTTTTGGCACCGAAGCGTTAAACCTGCGGGCCCAGCGTCAGGAGATCCTGGCGTCCAACATCGCCAACGCCGACACGCCTGGCTATCAGGCGCGTGATATTGATTTTTCCAGCGAACTGAAACGTGCGCTTGAACAGGGTCGTGCGCAGGGTTCAGGACTGTCGCTGGCGCTGACGTCGGCACGTCATATTCCGGTGCAGAATCTGCAACCGCCTTCACTCGATCTGATGTACCGCATTCCTGACCAGCCCGCGATGGATGGCAATACGGTGGATATGGACCGTGAACGTACACAGTTTGCAGACAACAGCCTGAAATACCAGACCGATCTGACGCTTATCAGCGGCCAGATTAAAGGGATGATGAACGTCCTTCAGGGGCAATAAGTTATGACACTTCTCAATATTTTTGATATCGCCGGTTCGGCGATGGCGGCACAGTCACAGCGCATGAACGTCAGTGCCAGCAACCTTGCCAACGCCGATAGCGTTACCGGTCCGGATGGACAGCCCTATGTGGCGAAGCAGGTGGTTTTTCAGGTTAACGCGGCACCCGGTCAGGCGACCGGCGGTGTGAAAGTGGCGCAGGTGATTGACGATCCGACGCCAGCCAAACTGGTGTATCAGCCCGGCAACCCGATGGCTGATGCCAGGGGCTACGTCAGGATGCCCAACGTCGACGTGGTAGGCGAAACGGTTAATACCTTGTCTGCCTCGCGCAGCTACCAGGCCAATGTCGAAGTCCTCAACACCGTCAAATCGATGATGATGAAAACGCTGACCATGGGTCAATAACGGAGAAGCGCAGTGGGCATTGCAGTTAACGTTAATCAGTCACTGGATAATACCAGTATCAGCAGCAGTTCGACCGCCAGCAGTGCGTCCGACCTGCAAAGCAACTTCCTGACGCTGCTGGTCACCCAGCTTAAAAATCAGGATCCGACCAACCCGATGGAAAATAACGAGCTGACCACTCAGCTGGCGCAGATCAATACCGTCAGCGGGATTGAGAAGCTGAACACCACCCTCGGTTCTATCTCTGGCCAGATTAACAGTAACCAGTCATTACAGGCTTCGGCGCTGATTGGCCACGGCGTAATGGTGACCGGATCGCAGATTCTGGCAGGCAGCGGACAGACCACGCCATTTGGATTTGAGCTGGCAAACGCGGCGGATAAAACCACCGTCACCATCAGAGATGCCAGTGGCAGCGTAGTGCGCACCCTCGATTTAGGCAGCCAGACCGCAGGTGTTCATACCTTTAGCTGGGACGGCACGCTGACCGATGGCACCACCGCGCCGGACGGCAAATACAGCTTTACGCTGGCGGCCAGCAATGGCGCGGATCAGCTGGTGGCCCAGCCACTCAATTATGCCTTAGTAAACGGTGTCACAGCCGATGCCAGCGGGGCAATTTTAGATCTGGGCACCATGGGCACCACCAGGCTCGATGCGATCCGCCAGATTATTTAATCATCATAATTATTATCCTTCTCAGGAGTGACACATGGCATTTTCCCAGGCGGTCAGCGGCTTAAATGCGGCGGCCAGCAATCTCGACGTCATCGGTAACAATATCGCTAACTCCGCTACCTCAGGTTTTAAATCCAGCACCGTCGCTTTCGCCGATATGTTTGCTGGTTCGAAGGTCGGTATGGGCGTGAAAGTTGCCGGTGTTATCCAGGACTTTAATGACGGCACGCCAACCACCACCAGCCGTGGCCTTGATGTGGCCATCAACCAGCAGGGTTTCTTCCGCATGGCGGACAGCAGCGGCGCGGTTTATTACAGTCGTAATGGTCAGTTCACGCTGGATGCCCAGCGTAATATCGTCAATATGCAGGGACTGGCACTGACCGGTTATCCGGCAGCAGGCAGCCCGCCAACCATTCAGACCGGTGCCGATCCGGTTACGCTAAGCGTGCCCACGACGCAGATGACGGCGAAAGCAACCCAGACAGCTTCACTGGTCGCGAACCTGAATTCCACGTCCACCGCGCCAGGCGTAACGCCTTTTAATGCCGCTGACAGTGCCAGTTTCAATGCAAAAAGCACGGTAACCACCTTCGATTCGCTCGGCAATGCGCACACCATTGACCTCTACTTCGTCAAGAGCAGCACTGCAGATAATAGCTGGTCAGTTCATCCGGTTGACAGCAGCACCGGCACTGAAACTACCGCGTTTAACATGACCTTTAATTCTAACGGCGTGATGACTTCTGACGCGGTTCATCAAATCAATATGGGCGAATTAAGCGGTTCTGACGCGCAGACATTTAATCTCAGTTTTCTGAACAGTATGCAGCAGAACACCGGCGCAAATACCTTTGGTAATCCGTCTCAGGATGGTTACAAACCTGGCGAGCTGACCAGTTATCAGATTAACGATGATGGCACCGTGGTTGGCAATTACTCCAACGAAAAAAGCCAGCTGCTTGGTCAGATCGCACTGGCTAACTTCGCCAATCCGGAAGGCCTCTCTTCAAAAGGCGATAACGTCTGGGCATCCAGTGACGCATCGGGCCAGCCACTGCTGGGCCTCGCCGGTACCGGTAATCTCGGCACCCTGACTGCGGGCGCACTGGAGTCTTCCAACGTCGATTTGAGTAAAGAGCTGGTGAACATGATTGTCGCCCAGCGTAACTACCAGTCGAATGCCCAGACAATTAAAACGCAGGATCAGATCCTGAATACGCTGGTTAACCTGCGTTAATGCGCTAACGGGATTGCCTTATGGATCACGCGATATATACCGCGATGGGCGCTGCCAGTCAGACGCTCAATCAGCAGGCGGTTACCGCCAGCAACCTCGCCAACGCCGCGACGCCGGGTTTTCGTGCACAGCTCAATGCGCTGCGCGCCGTGCCGGTCGAAGGGATGTCGTTACCCACCCGTACGCTGGTCACGGCATCAACGCCGGGTGCTGATATGTCACAGGGCAGCATGGATTACACCGAGCGCCCGCTGGATGTTGCGGTGCAGCAGGATGGCTGGCTGGCGGTGCAGGCCGCTGACGGCAGCGAAGCCTATACCCGCAACGGCAATATGCAGATCAGTCCGACCGGCGAGCTGACTATCCAGGGCAACCTGGTGATGGGTGACGGCGGGCCAATTGCTATTCCACAAAATGCCGAAATCACTATTGCGGCCGACGGTTCGATTACCGCGCTGAATCCGGGCGACCCGCCTAACGCCACGGTACAGCTCGGGCGACTGAAGCTGGTAAAAGCCGATGCGCAGGAAGTAACGCGCGGTGACGACGGGATGTTTCGTCTCACCGCCAGCGCCCAGCAGCAGCGTGGCGCGGTGCTGCAAAACGACCCGACGGTGAAAGTGATGCCTGGGGTGCTGGAGGGCAGTAACGTCAAGCCGGTAGAAACTATGGTCGATATGATCGCCAACGCACGCCGTTTCGAGATGCAAATGAAGGTGATTTCCAGCGTCGACGAAAACGAACAGCGCGCGAACCAGATCCTTAACATGAGCAGTTAAGGACAGAGGAAAAAAACATGATTCGTTCTTTATGGATAGCCAAAACCGGCCTCGATGCCCAGCAGACCAATATGGACGTCATCGCCAACAACCTGGCGAACGTCAGCACCAACGGCTTTAAACGCCAGCGTGCGGTATTTGAAGATCTGATGTACCAGACGTTGCGTCAGCCTGGGGCGCAGTCCTCCGAACAGACCACGCTGCCGTCCGGTTTACAGATCGGTACTGGCGTGCGTCCGGTCGCCACCGAGCGTCTGCACAGCCAGGGCAACCTGTCGCAGACCGATTCGTCTAAAGATGTGGCGATTAATGGCCAGGGCTTTTTCCAGGTGCAGATGCCGGACGGTTCGCTGGCTTATACCCGCGATGGTTCATTCCAGACTGACCAGAATGGTCAGCTGGTGACGAACGGCGGTTTTCCGATCCAGCCTGCCATTACCATTCCGGCCAATGCCCTGAGCATGACCATTGGTCGCGACGGCACCGTCAGTGTAACCCAGCAAGGGCAAACCCAGCCGGTACAGGTCGGGCAGTTAACCCTGAGTACCTTTATCAATGATGCCGGTCTGGAAAGCGTCGGTGAGAACCTGTATCAGGAGACTCAGGCATCAGGCGCGCCAACCGACAGTACTCCTGGCCTGAACGGTGCTGGTTTGCTGTATCAGGGCTATGTGGAAACCTCTAACGTCAATGTTGCTGAAGAGCTGGTCAGCATGATTCAGACCCAGCGCGCCTATGAAATTAACAGCAAGGCGATCAGCACCTCCGATCAGATGTTGCAGAAACTGACGCAGCTGTAACGTCGCTGAAGGTGTAGTAAGGGCGGGCGTCAGTCCGCCTTCATAACCGACTTTTAAAAGGTAGTGATTCCGTGGCGAAGCAATCAGATAACAAGCCTGGACGTTGGTTAGTGGCAACTGTGCTGCTGACCCTCAACGGTTGTGCCTTAGTTCCGCGCACGCCTCTGGTGGAAGGCTCGACAACGGCGCAGCCGCTGCCCGCATCGCCACCGACGGTTAACGGTTCGATTTTTCAGGGCGTCATGCCAATGAACTACGGCTACCAGCCGCTGTTCGAGGATCGCCGCCCGCGCAATATTGGCGATACCCTGACCATTACGTTACAGGAAAACGTCAGCGCCAGTAAAAGTTCTTCGGCTAACGCCAGCCGCGATGGCAGTTCAGCCGTCGGCCTGACCGCGGTGCCGCGCGCACTGACCGGGCTGCTGGGCGGGGATAAAACCGCGCTGGCCGGTGAAGGCAAAAATGACTTTGCCGGGAAAGGCGGCGCGTCTGCCAATAACACATTTACCGGCACCATTACGGTGACCGTCAATCAGCTGCTGCCTAACGGCAATCTGAAAGTGGTGGGTGAGAAGCAAATTGCCATTAACCAAGGCACGGAATTTATTCGTTTCTCCGGTGTGGTTAACCCGCGCACCATTAGCGGCAGTAACTCGGTGGTCTCTACCCAGGTTGCCGATGCGCGAATTGAGTATGTCGGTAACGGCTATATCAATGAGGCGCAGAATATGGGCTGGCTGCAACGATTCTTCCTGAATGCGTCACCGATGTAAGAGGTAGTAATGCGTAAATCACTTATTCTTCGCGCGGCATTTTTCCTGCTGCTTGCCGTCAGTTCGCTGGCGTCTGCCGACCGAATCCGCGATCTGACCAGCGTGCAGGGCGTGCGCGATAACTCACTGATCGGTTATGGCCTGGTGGTCGGGCTGGATGGCACCGGCGATCAGACCATGCAGACGCCGTTCACCACTCAGTCGCTGAACAACATGCTGTCACAGCTGGGAATTACCGTGCCACCGGGCACCAATATGCAGCTGAAAAACGTCGCGGCGGTGATGATCACCGCCAAACTGCCGGCGTTTGGCCGCCAGGGGCAGCAGATCGACGTGGTGGTTTCATCAATGGGGAATGCGAAAAGCCTGCGCGGCGGCACGCTGCTGATGACGCCGCTGAAAGGGGTCGATAACCAGGTGTATGCGCTGGCGCAGGGCAATATCCTGGTCGGCGGTGCCGGTGTCGCCGCCGGAGGCAGCAGCGTTCAGGTGAATCAGCTCAACGGCGGACGCATTAGCGGTGGCGCGACCATTGAACGTGAACTGCCAACCAATTTTGGCACCGCCAACGTGATCAATCTGCAACTGAATGAAGAAGACTTCAGTATGGCGCAGCGCATTACCGATGCGATAAACAGCCGCAGTGGTTACGCGGCGGCGCAAGCGCTGGATGCGCGTACCGTGCAGATCAGAACCTCGGCGAATAACAGCTCACAGGTACGCCTGCTGGCGGATATCCAAAATATTGAGGTGTCTGTTCCGATTCAGGATGCCAAAGTGATCATCAACTCACGCACCGGTTCGGTGGTAATGAACCGCGAAGTGACGCTCAGCACCTGTGCCATCGCGCAGGGTAATCTGTCGGTCACGGTGAACCGGTCGCTGGACGTTAATCAGCCGGATACGCCGTTTGGTGGCGGCCAGACGGTGGTGACGCCACAAACCCAGATCGATCTGCGTCAGGAAGGTGGCGCATTACAGCGGGTGAGTGCCAGCGCCAATCTGAATAATGTTGTGCGGGCGCTGAATGCGCTGGGGGCAACGCCAATGGAGCTGATGTCGATTCTGCAATCGATGCAGAGCGCCGGCTGTCTGCGCGCCAGACTGGAAATTGACTGATGAATCAATCGCAATCGCTGATGAGCGCGGCGTATGACAGCCAGTCGCTTAACGATCTGAAACGCCAGGCGAGTCACGATCCGAAGGGAAAAGCGTTACAGGTGGCGAAACAGGTGGAAGGGATGTTTGTGCAGATGATGCTGAAAAGTATGCGGCAGGCGCTGCCGCAGGATGGCATGCTCAGTACTGAACAAACGCGGATGTACACCTCAATGTACGATCAGCAGATTGCGCAGCAGATTGGCGCGAAAGGGCTCGGCCTCGCCGACACCATCGTCAGGCAGATGAGTCCGGCAGCAAAGCCGGACGAGTCTGCCGGTACGCTGCCGATGCCGCTGGATAAGAGCTTTATCAATACGCTGCCGGCCGTCGAACTGGAACAGAGGGTGCGCCGCGCGCTGCCGAAAATACCAACAACGGCAGTACCGCTGAGTGGTGACAGCAGCGAATTTATTGCCCGACTGGCACAACCGGCGCAGCAGGCCAGCGCTGAAAGTGGTATTCCACACCATCTGATTCTGGCGCAGGCGGCACTGGAGTCTGGCTGGGGCCAGCGTCAGATCCTGACCCGTGACGGCAAGCCAAGCTTCAACCTGTTTGGTATCAAAGCCAACAGCAGCTGGCAGGGCGATAAAACCGAGATTACCACCACCGAATATGAGCATGGCGTAGCGAAAAAAGTGAAGGCCAGCTTTCGCGTCTACAACTCTTACGCCGAAGCATTAAACGATTACGTTAAATTGATCACTAATAATCCCCGCTATGCCGCCGTTGCCAGCGCGCAAACTGCCGAACAGGGCGCGCAGGCCTTGCAGGCCGCAGGCTACGCCACCGATCCGAAATATGCGCAAAAACTGACAGGAATGATTCAGCAATTCAGGAGCATGGGCGAAAAAGTGGTTAAAGCTTACAGCAGCGATTTAACGAAATTGTTCTGAATTTCTACTCAAGTTTTGCGGTAAAACGCCGATAACCCTGACAGGCCGGGTGCTGTGAAATACGCACTCCGGCAATCGTTTTATTCAATGCCGGCCCGAAGATTGTGCGGGATAATAAGGAACCGACATGTCCAGTTTAATTAACTCCGCCATGAGCGGTTTGAGCGCTGCGCAGGCGGCGTTAAGCACTACCGGTAATAATATCAGTAACTACAACGTTGCCGGTTATTCGCGTCAGACAGCGATTCTGGCACAGGCACAAAGCACTCTTAATGGCGGCAGTTATTACGGCAACGGCGTAACGGTGACCGGCGTCAATCGCGAGTATGATGCGTTTATTACCGCGCAGTTGCGCGGTGCCAGCGCACAAAGTAGTGCCACCAGTACTCAGTATCAGCAAATATCGAATATAGATAATATGCTGTCGACATCGTCCAGTAATCTGTCCAGTACCCTGCAAGACTTTTTCACCAACCTGCAGAATGTGGTCAGTAACGCAGACGATCCTTCTGCGCGTCAGACGCTGTTGGGTAAGGCCGATGGGCTGGTGAATCAGTTTCAGGTGACCGATCAGTACCTGCGCAGTATGGACAGCAGCGTCAATACCTCGATCTCAGCCAGCGTTGACCAGATTAATGGCTATGCCAGACAGATTGCCAACCTTAATCAGCAAATCAGTAAGCTGACCGGCGCAGGTGCCGGTGCTGAACCCAACGGTATGCTCGATCAGCGCGATCAGCTGGTTAACGAGCTGAATAAGCTGGTGGGCGTGACGGTATCGCAGCAGGATGGCAGCTATAACCTGTCATTAGCGAACGGTACTTCGCTGGTCAACGGCGCTAACGCCAGTCAGTTGGTGGCAATGGCATCCAGCAGCGATCCCTCCCGCACCACGGTCGGCTACGTTGATGCAAAGGCGGGTAATGTCGAGATCCCGGAAAAATTGATCGCCAGTGGTTCACTGGGCGGCCTGTTGAGTTTCCGCAGTGAGAATCTGGATGCGGCGCGCAATCGTCTTGGCCAGCTGGCAATGACATTTGCTGACAGCTTTAACAGTCAGCACAAAGCCGGCGTCGACAGCAATGGCGATGCGGGTAAAGACTTCTTCAGCTTCGGTGGTCCGACGGTCATCAGTAACAGCAAAAATAGCTCGGCGACCACGCTCAGCGCGCAGCTGAAGGACAGCAGTGCGGTGCAGGCCACTGATTACAATGTCAGTTACGACGGATCAAACTGGAACGTTACGCGCCTGTCAGATAACACCAGCGTCAAGGCGACCGCAGGTACGGACCCGGACAGTGGTCAGCCAACGCTCAGTTTTGATGGACTGCAGGTCAATATCAGTGGTACGCCTGGCGCGAAAGACAGTTTTACCGTGAAGCCGGTCGCCAATGCGGTGGTGAATATGGATGTGGTCATTACCGATGAGGCCAAAATTGCCGCCGCCGCAGAAGCGGGCGGTGCCAGTGATAACCGTAATGCTCAGAAGCTGCTGGATTTACAGACCAAAAAAGTGGTGAACGGTAACAGCACCCTGAGCCAGGCGTATGCCAGTCTGGTGAGTGAAGTGGGTAACAACACCAGCGCGCTGAAAACCACCAGTGCTACCCAGGATAATCTGGTGACGCAGTTGAGTAATCGCCAGCAGTCGGTTTCAGGCGTCAACCTCGATGAAGAATATGGCGCGCTGCAGCAGTTTCAACAGTATTACATGGCGAATGCGCAGGTTCTGCAAACCGCCTCAGCGATTTTTAACGCGCTGATTGGCATTCGTGGTTGATTGAATTGAATAAGGATTAACGACCGTGCGACTCAGTACCAGCATGATGTATAGCCAGCAAATGAAGGGCATTTCGGATGCCCAGTCATCCTGGATGAAGGCGGGCGAACAGCTCTCTACGGGCAAACGCGTGATTAACCCCTCGGACGATCCGATTGCTGCGTCGCGTGCGGTAGTGCTGGCGCAGTCTCAGGCGCAAAACAGCCAGTATTCACTGGCGCGCACCTTTGCTACGCAGAATATCTCGCTGGAAGAGAATACACTTTCCAGCGTTACCAGTAGCATTCAGGATGCCCAGCAGCTGATGGTTAATGCAGGCACCGGCACGCTGAGCGACGATGATCGCGGCTCACTGGCTACTCAGCTGGAAGGTATTCGTGCGCAGTTGCTGAATATGGCCAATACCACCGATGGTAATGGCCGCTATATTTTTGCTGGCTATAAAAGCGATACGCCACCCTTTGACGACAGCAACGGTAGCGTCAGCTATGCCGGTGGCAATGATGCCATCACGCAAAAAGTCGATGCCAGCCGCACCATGACGGTAAGTCATACCGGGAATAGCGTTTTTATGGCGATCACCGGTAACTCGGTGAAAGAACCTGACGGCAGCAGCAGCGAGACCAGCCTGTTCAACATGCTTGATAGCGCCATTACCGCTTTGCGTACGCCACAGGAAGGGGCAGATGAAGCGACAAAGGCCGACTTTAGCGCGGCAATTGATAAAACTAACCGCGGCCTGCGGAACTCGCTGAACAATGTACTGACGGTTCGCTCGGAGCTGGGCACGCAACTCAGTGAACTGGATAATCTTGATTCACTGGGTGATGACCGCAGTCTGATTTACAGCACCCAGATGAGCAACCTGGTGGATGTAGATTACAACAGCACTATTTCCACTTACATGATGCAACAAACTGCGCTGCAGGCCTCGTATAAGACCTTTAGCGATATGTCCGGAATGTCGCTGTTCCAGCTTAATAAATAATCTCTCATCCCGTTAGTCGCTGTTTTGCGGCTAACGGGATATTTTGACCTTCAGAGAAGAGTGAGGCTGCCTGAGCAAAGCACGCTCGGCTGAGTTTATTCCGTTACCGGAAAGATCGGTTCCCAGTTATCTGGTTTATATCGCACGGTAATTTTACCGTAATTACCATAGAGATCTCTGACTTCAATAACGGAGTCATTATTGTGCGCTCCCCAGCGGTAACTTTCGGTTGCGGCATAGGTTTTATAGTAAGTCAGCTGAGAGCGATGCACGGAGATCCAGGTAAAAGGAGGTGTTGCAGGATCGGTCACAAAGTAGGACCCCGCCACTTCAAAATAAGAGACCAGTTCAACATCCAGATCTTTCGTTTCCCAGCTGGTCGGAGAGTCATATCCCGGCATAAAGCCATAATATTCCCCGTTATTCATTACTGACCAGGTGTTAATATTAAACGCGCCGTCTAACGTTTGCCAGGGCAGTAAGGCACTGACATCATTGTTGTAATTGAACACGGTTTTATCTGAAAGCGGTAATCTTGGTGCCAAAACACCGATGTTATTAATTGATAAGAAAGCAGGATGCGATGGAGTAAACTCAAAGCGAAACTCTTGATCGCAAAAATAAGTGTCATCTTCTCCGGTCCACGGACGTTGAGTTTCAAAATACTGCTTAGTTGATGTTGGCATGGCAATCACATTCCAGTTAGTGGTGTCGGAATAGTTGATGCTCTGCAGTGTCTCAATTTCCAGCTGTTCATGATCTTTGGTTTTATCTGATACTTCGGGTAAATCCAGCTGAGCATAGATCTCATAGTCCATACTGTTTTCCGCAGTAGAGAAATAGACTATAGCGAACGATTCATTATCATCTTCTGCGTGATGCGCAGCCGGTGATAAATCAGAGGGGAGATTAAGATTTTGGCTCTCATCACGATTATAAATGAAACAGCTGAATTGTTTTTGATTGCCCAGTTTAGCCTTGACCGTCGTGTATGCGCTATCCGCCATGGTGAATTGATGCTGTTTTTCAAAGAAAGTCCCATCGACACCCTGGCTAACGACTTTCTCATCGTCGACAAATAATTCAATAAAATTGATATCGTCATCTTCGATAGTCTGAAAGGCTACGCTTACCGGAACAATATCGCCTGGGCGCGCGTGGGCTGAACTGGGGTTAGGTAAATTATTTGGCCGGTTGAATATAATGCTGGATTCCTGCTCTGGAAAAGGGACCACTATGTTGTGAGTGGCTACGGCGGTATTATCCAGTTGATCCGTCACGCTGGCTTTTAAGACAATGTTCCCGGCTGGCAGGGTATGATATTTTGACCATGTGACGGTGTTGCTGGCATAGTCTGTGGCTTCGATAACGGTTTCTTTATTTCGATAAATATAACTTACCGTCAATTTTTTTATATTAATATCAGAACCGGTCTGCGCGGCTACCTTGATAAAGACAAAATCATATTCTGACAATGAATCTGGCGTGTCGGGTTTGATAAAATTTACGGCCGGTGGCTTGACTACCTGTTTGTACTCAACCGCAGTGGCGTAATCGTCGGCGATATTCCAGTAAGTTAATTCGCTATTTTTATCTGACAGCGGCTTCATTGCTACGGGAGTGCCATCGTTAAGAAAAAATTTCAGCCTGTAATCTTTCAGCAACTGCCCCTGAGACAGTTTTACGGGTTTTTGATCCGCATCCAATAATAACAGGCGCACTTTTACCGGTAGCTGGTTCCAGCCATTACTGTAAATGACCGCTGAGCGATCGGTGCTGTCACGGTATTCCAGGTGGAATTCAGCAATATATTTAATTTTATCCGCGTCATCCTGAAGGCACTCGGCTATCTCTCGAAAAAAACCGTTAGTGTTCGTTTTTTTAGATAATGTCATTTTAACTCCTTTTAAATGATATCTGTCGTTATTCTGATCTTGATGGTGTAATTTTTCACTGGCTATTTTTATTCAGTTGGTTTTTTATCCCGTTAGTCGGAAACAGCACTAACGGGATGTTTTAATTTTGCTAACTCTTTTTATCCCAGTAGTTGCGGAAAAAAGATTTAAACCCTTTACGAATATCTTCGGCTCCTAACAGGCCGATAAATACACTGCTGAGGGTTTCCCAGTCGCGTGAAATATTAAGCAGCATTAACAGGTCCACCACAAACCACGCCAGCATGGCGCAGATGATTCCCTCGGAAATTCTTCGTTTCCATGAGCAATCCTTATAAATGTTAAACAATATCGACAGACTGGCTGCAATCAAAGCATTGAACAGCTGATGGACATGTTCATCGCTGAGAATATTTAAAGTCAAATACCAGGGTGTTGTTGGCAGCATAACAACTCCTTAAGTAATAGTCACATTCAGGGCTATGCTCTTAACAGAATGCTGATTTTATCAAACATCTCATAGATAAAACCCTTGCGCGGCGTTTCTGTTTTACTGAATCGTATCTCTCTGGCATGTTTTTCATTTATCTGATATCCAAAGCGCGGAATAGTGATAATAATATCATTAAGGCCAATAGAGGAGAGGGCTTTTCGTAACAGATATATCTTCTGAATCAATGCAGGTTCGTAATTAAAATGCCGGTTGCACTTGCCCCATAGCAGAGAGATTAATTCATCCTTATGCATCGGTTGCCACGACTCTGTTTGCAGCAACGCTTCAAAACAACGGCTTTGAGTATGAGTGAGTGTAAGATCATCATGATGGCGACAAATAAACGTCCTGCTGTTCATGTCGTATTCAATGTTAGTAGTTATATGCACCTTAGTCATATCTCTCTCCATTTAAATATGCATTTGTTGCTTTTCCTCGGATTTAACCTGGGAAAGAACTCATTTTTCAGGTGGGGATACCGGGTCGAAAGAGTCACTCTTATATTATTAAGTAATAATTTTACGTTTATCTCAGAAATTAATGCTTTCGATGGTTTCGATTTTTAGGTCCTCCTTATCTTTAGTTGTATCAGATACATTAGCCAGTTCAAGTACGGCATAAAACTCCCAGGTTGAGGTGCTTTCTGCGGTGGAAAAATACAGTACCGCAACCGATTCATTATCGGTATCCTCTTTCAGGGAGGAGGTCTCAGATAGTGAAATTTCCTCGAGGCTATGTTGATTTTCTTTTGGGTAAACCCACATTCTCTGGCTGGCAATTTTGCTATCGGAGGCGATTCCGGTCGCGATCATCAAAAATCTCTCGCTGTCGTCCATGGTTAAAATTTGCTCTGATATCGCATAGGTGTTACCGCTAAGATTATTTCCCTCGCCGTTAACTGATACTCGGGTTAAGGTTTTATCATCATGTGCCTGATAAACAATATTGGTTTTTATTTTTTCACCGGGGGAAAAGGTATCAGTCTCGCCAGGATAGTTGATATTTACCCATGGGTAGTCTTTCGGTTTTGGGATAGCAAGATCGTGCGTAGTCACAAACTCCTTATTCTGGTCGTCAATAACTTTAGCCTGAAGTAAGAAATCCTCTGCAATAAACAACCAGCGTTTAGACACTTTTAACGATTTTGTGTCATAAGGCATATCATGAATTTTCCATTCACCTTGCCATTTCTTATAGCTGATAATTAATCTTTTGATTGATGTTCCGGATCGCGCTGCGGCCGACACCTCTATATCAACGACTTTATACTCGTCTAAGGCATGAGTTGTTGGTTTAATAAATTTCACCGTCGATTTATAGGTTACTGCCTTATCGTTATTTCCTGCCTGATGCCAGTAAGTGAGGCCTTTATTTTGATCCGAGAGTGGTTTCATTTCAATCCGGGTTCCATCAAGATGATAAAACTTTAGACGCCCATCTTTCAGAAGCTCGCTTTGACTGATTTTTACCGGATTTTTTTGTTCATCAAGTAATAACAAGCGAACGCGCGCTGCTACCTGATTTTTGCCATTACTGTAAATTACTGCCGAACGAGCAGAATCATCGCGATATTCTAAATGGAATTCAGAAATATATTTAACTTTATCTGCGTTATCCTGAATGCATTCAGGTATATCGCGAAAAAAAATATTCTTATTCTTTTTATTTGATGTTTTCATATTAATTTCCTTAAGTTGCAGGCGTGATGATTATCATTGCTGACTTCCTCCCCTCTGTTCTGTCAGAGGGGGGAAGTGATTTAATTACGGAAAGAGCGGGATAAATGAGTCAGCTTTATACTTTATGGTGATTGTGCCATGGTTGCCATAAACATCGATCACTTCAACAACAGAGTTGTTATTGATATTATTCCAGTCCATCTGATCAAAATCCGAACCCAGATCAGGGCTGCATATCTGCATGCGATAGATCGAGAAATACTGATATGGCGGTATGGTTTTATCAGTAAAGTTATAAGTCGCATCCATTTCATATTCAAATGTTACCCCCTGATAAACATATTCATGTAAATTCCAGCGGGTATCGAAAGCTAACCCCATCTGCCAAGGATCGCTATATGGCTTCGGTACAACTGTCCAGAAGTTAATATTATAGTCGGTCCCTTTTTGGCCGAGTAAAGCACTAACCGGTTTAAAAAGAGGGAAGTTTGACCATTCACCCATAGAACCACCGCTATAGGTAGTGCCGGTATTTTTGACAGAAACCAGCGCCTGAGGTGTCGAGGTATAAATAAATCTGAACTCCTGGTAGAAGATATAACACTGTTTACGATTAGGGTAGCCATCAAAATACTGTTTATCTGCAGCAGGAATGGTGGTCATTTCCCAGTTGCTGGTATTGGAGTAGTTAATAGCTTGCAAGGTTTCAATCGTTAATTCTTCATGATCCTTAGAAGTTTCCGATACATGCGGTAAATCCAGCTGAGCATAAATCTGGTACATATTACCTGTCTCAGCGGTAGCAAAATAGATTACGGCTGTCGATTCATTGTCATCCTGCCCGGATGAACTGTTAACCTGGCGGGATTCCTGTAGGGCAGAAAGATAAATATTGTGACGTTGTTCCTCACCATTTTCATTACTCCACAGAGCCGCCGTTAATTGTGCCGTGTAGTCTGGCATGGTGATGGTATAGTTTTTATTAATAAAACTCTGATCAACGTTGATATTTTCAATGGTATCACCGTCGAAGGATAATGCGACGCCGGTTAACTTTTTGCCTTCTTTAGCCTGGAATGAGACGTTGACCGCGACCTTTTCAGCGGCGGTAAACTCAGCATTGTTTGATGGAGTATTGATAATTACCCACGATTTATCCTTAGGAGCAGGAATGGTTAACAGGTGGGTGGTGACAATTGACTGATCTTCACTGTCGGTGGTCGTGGCCTTCAGCGTGACTTCACCAGCAGGCAAACACCAGTTTGCTTTCCAGTTCACTCTCGCAGCGTTGTAAGACTCGCTGGCGATTAATGTTTCTTTACCATCGATAACATAACTGACCACCAGTTTTTTAATTGGCTTAGCCGTTGGTGACCAGGCATCTACCTCTAATTCTACTGTGTTAAAGGTCGCTATTGAGCGCGTAATCGGTTTGGTAAATTGCACCGAGCCTTTATATTCGACGACTTTGTCGTAATCTCCGGCGACATTCCAGTAAGTCAGCCCGCTATTACCATCAGAAATCGGCTTCATTGCCAGCTGCGTACCGTCGTGCAGGAAAAACTTCAGACGATTATCCTGCAACAGTTGCTGCTGACTCAGTTTAACGGGTTTGTTATCTTTGTCCCATAACAGTAATCGTACCTGAACCGGTGCCTGATTCCAGCCATTGCTGTAAATTACCGCAGAGCGCGCGGAATCATCGCGGTATTCAAAGTGGAATTCTGCTATTGAAGTGACTTTGTCGGCATCGTCTTCCAGTTGATTACCGTTATCACTGACGCCATAGGCGGAATAGGTAATTACCCGATCATCGTTTACCGTCACCACGCTCTGTTTGGCATCGGTAGTGATCATGTTAACTTCTGTATCACCTTTATCATGATGTACTTCCGCTACGTTGCCACCCGCGGCATAGCGCAGCGAAATATTTTTGTCTTTGGCCGCGTCCTGTTGTCCATCGCCAGCCGTGATCCATTCGTTGACCAGCTGGCTGGCCTGATAGTAAAGACGATGATTTTCACCCGACGCGGTGATCTTCTGGCTGACGAGGGTATTGTGCGCGTCGTAGCTGTAATCACTGGCTCCCTCAATGCCCTGTAATCGGCCAAGCGCATCATAACTGAGAATACGCTTAGCCTGGTCCTGCGTCATGCGGCCACAGGCGTCGTATTTCAGTTTGATAACCGTCGGATCAGCGCTACCGACGGTAGTTTGCAACCCGGTTAACTGGCAGGGATCATCCGGATTCTCAAACAGGTAGGTGGTAGTGTGCAGATCGCCGCTGGTTAGTTTAGTGACGCAGCTGACAATATTACTCAATGCATCAAAGCTGAAGGTCTGTTGCGTAAAGGTTTCGCCACTCTCCAGCTGTGGCAGACGAGTGCCTTCGCAGCGGAAAACTACCAGGCGGTTACGATTGTCGTAGGTAAAATATTCTGCCAGTTCGGTGTGGATGCCCAGTTCATGCTGGCGAGCGCTGAGCTGATGATTTACACCCCAGAACTGTTTAATAGTGCGCACCTCGCCACTGCTGTACTTCATTGAGCGCTGGGATTCGCGCCCCTGTTCGTCACGCGTCACGCTTGTGGTTACCGTGTCGTTGGAGATCAAATCGGTGGCGATCCATGAAGACAAGCGCTTCAAATCATCATATTGCAGAACAATAGTCAGTTGGTCCGTAGTGATACTGGAGAGATAACCCTGCGGGCTGTAATGGCGCAGCTGCTGTTCGCCGCCGATGTCTTCAGAACTTTGCAGCGAACCCAGCAGTGAATACTTAAAACTACTGGATTTATCACCGCCAGCTAAGATATCAATGGTTTTCTCTTCGACCCGGCCAGACGGAAAGTATGACCATTGGCTTTCGGTGTTGCTACCTTCGCTGCTGCTGTTAAGCTGGCCAGTATTGGTGTTGTAGCTGAATGTCTGCGTCACGCTACCGCTGCAGGTATTGTGGTTAGCAAAAATTCGTGTTGGCGCCTCGCCCAGTGCCGGATCGCTGGTGAAGTTTTGTACGGCACCATCCGGTGCGGTGACGCTGGAAGGATGTTGCTGCCAGTCGTTGACGTAGACATAACGATATTTTCTGCCGCCGTTTTGGGTCTCAAGCAGGCGGCCGAGCCCGTCAAATTTTTGGGTACCGAGCGTGGTGGCCTCTTTGTCTCCCGGAGCAGTGATGCTAATCAGCACTGGCAGCGCTGAAGATGAAAATGGCACATACTGCTTTTCAATCATTGATCCGTCAGGCAGGGTAGTTTTGATGACCCGACCATAAATATCATAGTCATAACGCGTTACACGCCCGTTTTCGTCAGTATGCTGGCGCAAACGGCGGCCTGCATCCCAGTCCTGGTAGGTAGAGCTGTAAACCTGTTCTTCAAGCGTCAGCAAATCAGCCCTGATCGGCAGTTTTGACGTGGCGTCGTGATAAGTCACCTGCTTCGTGCTTTGCGCCTTATTGTCGCCAGTTGTCCAGTGAGTGGCAGTGAGCAGCACCGGGTCGGTTACATGATGGCCGGCTATGTTTTCGTCTTTACTCGCTTCTGCTGCCAGCTGACCCCAGTCATCCCAGCTACGGGTTATTGTCTGAGTAATCATAGCCGCGTCATCCTCTTCATCATCATGAGAGGGCAGGGTATCGGCATACAGAGACTGAAAACAGCGCCCCTGAATATCGTAGTTATGCTGCTGGAATGGCGTCCAGCCCAGGCTGTTGTCGCGGTCAAACAGTTCATCGATCAGCTTACGGCCAAGCGGGTCGCTGGTCGTGCGTTTTTGATTACCAAGAGTATCGGTGTGCACCACCTGAGGTAATCCCTCAGCGCAGGGGTTAAGCAGATATTGCCAGCTCTCCCTGGCGGTGTAGGCCGGTAAATCCGGATGATGTATCTGGCTAATCAGTCGGCCCGCCGGATCGTATTCCAGTTTGACAGTATTACCCGCCGCATCGGTTGTTGACAGCAGCTGCCCCGAGTGGACTGACTGAACGCGCTTATGGATGAGGGATAATTTATCATGGGTGTCAATCTGGACCTGCTGAGCAAGGGTGCCGGCGGTATAGTCAGCGCTAAAAGTGAAGGCTTTGCTGTGCGTATAGACTTTGCCGTCGCTGCCGTGAACGTCAACAACCTGACTTTTCATGCGGCCAGTTTCAAGAGCCGCAGCGGTGGCATAAGTAAATTTCTCGACTGACAATACGAGGTTATCAGCACTGTGCGTTACCTGTGACTGGAGTACCGCATAGCCCGGAGCGGTGTTGTTCCAGCTGTCCAGCCGAAGATACTGGTAATCGGTTTTCAATACCGGAGTGTCGTGATATTTATCGGCTGGCGGCGTTACCTGCTGCTGACGCATAAAGCGGGTAAATCCGTTGGGTTCTGCCGGACAGAGGTTTTCCACGCCGGTGGCAGGAAACCATGTATAGCGGGTCTCTGTGCCATCGGAGGCCACTTTATTGGTGATATTGCCGAAGGTGTCATAAGTAAAGCGGGTAGTCTCTGTCCGCGAGGTGCCTGCAGCATTGGTCCAGCTGGAAGATTGCTGTTTAGGCAATTGAAAGGTATTGGGTTGATCGTCAAAGTCTTCGCCGATGACGGCGTAATATTCTGTTTCGCTCAATACCACATTGCTGCTGCCAGCCTGGGTGTGTTTTTCTGAAACCAGCAGATGATAATTATTATAGTGACGCTCGATAACCCGATCGGCAATCGTCTTGCCGTCACCCTTCAGAGTCTGTACCGAAGAGTAGTCGTAAGGGTTAAGAATGCCGTAAAGGTTATCATCGTCTTCAGCAAAAGAAGAATAGGACTCCCCGTAGCCGAGATAATTAGTTTCCGTTGAATAACTGAACGTCTGGACAATCTGTTCCATATGAGAACTGTCTGCCGTGGACTGGAGATAGGTAGTGACGGCCGGATAAGAACCGCTGACATCGTCAATGGAATATTTCATCAGGCCATTGGTATATTCAACTTGTTGGATCAATTTGGTTGGGCTGATGACCTGGTTCAGCACATTTTTTTCATGGATCTGGGTGTCGTTGTCCCATGCCAGATCCCATTGTAGCACCGGAGTGACACTGGTATTGCGAATGGTGGTCAGATAATCATTTTTTAGCGCCAGTTCAATAATTTGTTCTTCGGCGGTATCAGGCCATAACGTTATTTCGACGTTTTCAGCCGCATAGGTAAAAATGCAGACTGTTTTTCCTCTGCTGTCGCTGATATCCAGCAGTCTGTTATGCCATGGACTAATTTCCCAATTCAGCTCAACGTAATAACCCATCGGGCTATGAATTGTTATCGGCAGATAAATGCCACTGCGTTTTTGCTCTAATACTTCGATGAGACCTGATTTGTGAGTGATGGTATATCCATCATCTTTTTTGTTGAAATGAACACTGTCGATTTTTTGTTGGCGAATAATTGGCTGGCTTTCTTCATCATCATCTTCAACTATTTTAAAGCGCTCGCCCGAGCTGAGGATCAGGCTACGACTATTGCTATTATAGCAACTCACCCCGAGAGTCATGCCAATACCCAGCTGATAATCGTTATCGCTGTCCAGTGGGCAATAGCTTAATGCCAGCGGAAATACAGGCCCGAGTGTATTATTACCGTGAAAATTATTAACGGGAAAGTTAAACATAAAAAGCCCGGTACGGGGATCGACGCCGCCGGATACGGCGCTAAAGAAATTGTGCGCCTGAGTATAAGGCTGAGTTGTCATTTTAAGCTCCTTTTTAAATGAAATGCATTAAGCCAGCTGGCTTAATATTATTGCTCCTGGGTTTTATTAAAAATAACAACGGTAATTAATCGAGTAAAGAAAATTCGCAATAAACAACATCTATTTTAAATTATTGTTTTTAACCATGTAATTTGTGATCTTATTTGTTTAATTTATTTTTGTGAGATTCTAAAATAATCACTTTGTTTTTTGTGATGTTCAATTTAGTGAGTTAATTGAGTTATTCAGGCTAATCTTATATTAATGCCCAGGTTTTTTTGAGTGGTTTATTTATTTTTACTGTTATGGATATCATATTTTGATGATATTTGCGCTGAAAATGGAAGTGAGAAGAAAAGAGGCAGTATTGCGAATCATTAATCGCGTTATAGCGAAAAAGTGAAAAAGTGAAAAAACACCCTGACAGCGAATAGCTGGCAGGGTGTCAGATAGTGCCTCGGAAACTGCCCGACGCTGAAGCCGGGCGTTTTAACCTGAGCGACTAAGGTTTGGTCGCCGGTGCTGTTGCATGATGACTGGCAGCATGGCCGCCTGCTGCACCTTTACCGTCAAAGTCGAAGCCAGGACGAACCCAGTCACTGTGACGCGCAGGCTCTGGCTGCCAGACCGGTGCCGGCGCTTTAGTCATCGGCGCGCTGGCATGGTGTTTCCAGTTAACCTGAGCGTTAGCATCGGCAATAACTGGCGCAACAACCGCTTCGTCGCGAGCCGGAACCGGAGCATGTGGCTCATTAAACGCAACGGCAGGAGCTTCATCAGCCACTTTCGGCGCGCTGGTCACTTCAGCTGCTGGCTCAGCGACTTCTGCAGCATGGGTGATTTCTTCAACCTGCGCTTCGAGCGTTTCACTGACCTCAGCCACACTGTTGCTGGCAATTTCACTGGCCACTTCTGCAGTGACTTGTGGCGCAGCTTCTTCAACTGCCGGAGCAACTTCCGCTGCTGCTTTGCTGGCTTCGTCAGCTGGCTCGGCGGCGGCAGCAATCTGCTCTGCAACCGGCTCGTCAGCGGCAACGATCACCGCTGGCTGCTGGTCAACCGGCACTTCAATGGCGGCGGTTTCTTCTGTCTCAACCAGCGTGACTTCGGGTTCCGGCAGTTGCTTTGGTTCCACTTCGGTAACCGAGTTATCGACAGCAGACTGCTCAGCAACGGCTGGCGCTGCATCATGCTGCGGCAGGGCAACGGCAGCAGCGCCTGGCTGTTGCTGTTCCTCAACGGCAGTGTTCTGCAATTCAACCGGGGCGTGATCTTCCGTAGCCTGGGTAACCGGGTAGCTAACCCACACTTTACCGGAAGCCATTTCTGGTGATGCCGCAGCAAAGCCTAAAGGCATCGGTGACTGTGCCGGGTAACGCTCGTCACGATAACGGCGACGACGCTGACCGCTTACGCGCAGGTGACGAGGTGAGCGACGTGAACGGCGCGGCATATTGTTGCTGTCGCGGTTGTCCACTTCATCCTGCTCATCAGTCGCAACGGTTGCTTCGACCGGTGCCGGTAAGGCAACTGCTGCTGGTGGCGCTTCTGACTGCGCAACAGCATCGACGGGCTCTTTTGCAACCGGAGTGGATTCCGACTCATAGCGCACTTTCTGGCTCAGCTGACGCGGTTTACGACGCGGCATAACCTGCACATTTTCTTCGCTCTCAACGGCGTTCTGAACAACGGTTTCTTCTGTTACCGGCTGTTCAGCTTTCGCTGCATCTTGCTGCTGCTGGCGTTTCTCTTCCTGACGACGACGCTGGCGCTCTGCACGCTGATCACGACGCTGTTGCTGCTGCTCATCACGTTGTTGCGTGCGTGCTTCTTCGCTCTGTGGTTGACGGTCGTCACGTGGCTCAGCGGATGCAGCAACCGGGCGCTTGTTACGACGATTGTCTTCACGATTCTCACGCGGCTCACGATTTTCGCGGTTATCACGATTGTCGTTATTGCGATCGCGGTTATCACGATTATCACGGTTATCATTATTACGATCGCGGTTATCGCGGTTATTGCGTTCACCACGCTCACCATTGCGATCGCGACGGTTATTGTTGTTGCGGCGGTTGTTGCGACGGTCATTGCGCTGCGGAGCCGCTTCACTGTTGCTGTCTGCTTTCTGCTCAGTGCTTGCCTGCGGAGCCTGCTCTTTGCTGGTTTCTTCAGCGGCGAACAGTTTCTTCAGGCCGCTAATCAGGCGGCTAATAAAGCCAGGTTGCGCCGTAGCTGCGGCTGTTGCGCTGGTTTTAGGCTGGGCGACAGGAGTGACGTTAACATCCGGAGCTGCGACTTTTTCCTGCGGTGCAGGTGGCGCATCAGGCATCACGAAAGCAGCCAGTGCCGGTTGCTCAGGACGCTTACGCTCGGCGTGTTCTTCTTCCGAAGGCAGCGCCATTTCAGCTTCATGCAGTTTTGGCAGATGGTAGCTGAGCGTCTGCGTCTCTTCGCCATTGCGTACCCGCAGTACCGAGTAGTGCGGAGTCTGCATTTGATCGTTAGGTACGATAATGGCACGCACACCGCCCTGACGTTTTTCGATGGCACTGACCGCATCACGCTTTTCGTTCAGCAGGTAAGAGGCGACCTGAACCGGCACAATCGCGTGGACTTCTTTAGTGTTCTCTTTCAGCGATTCTTCTTCAATCAGACGCAGAATAGAGAGTGACAGTGATTCGTTATCACGAATAGTGCCGGTGCCGCTACAGCGCGGACAAACGTGATGGCTGGATTCACCCAGCGACGGGCTGAGGCGCTGACGCGACATCTCCAGCAGGCCGAAGCGTGAAATATGGCTGATCTGGATACGTGCGCGATCCTGACGTACCGCTTCGCGCAGACGGTTTTCTACCGCGCGCTGATGGCGCACCGGGGTCATATCGATAAAGTCGATAACGATCAGGCCGCCCAGGTCACGCAGACGCAGCTGACGGGCAATCTCATCGGCAGCTTCCAGGTTAGTGTTGAACGCCGTCTCTTCAATGTCGCCACCGCGCGTGGCGCGTGCGGAGTTGATGTCGATAGCGGTCAGCGCTTCGGTAGTATCAATAACAATCGAGCCGCCAGAAGGCAGGCGCACTTCGCGCTGGAAGGCAGATTCAATCTGCGATTCGATTTGATAGTGGCTGAACAGCGGAATTTCACCGGTGTACAATTTAATTTTGCTGCTGAAATCGGGACGACCCAGGGCAGCGATATGCTGGCGAGCCAGCTCCAGCACTTTCGGGTTATCAATCAGGATTTCACCGATGTCCTGGCGCAGATAGTCACGGAAGGCACGCACGATGACGTTGCTTTCCTGATGAATCAGGAACGGAGCAGGGCGGCTGTCGGCGGCTTTTTTGATCGCTTCCCAGTGCTTCATGCGGAAGCTGAGATCCCACTGTAAGGCTTCAGCAGATTTACCAACGCCAGCGGTGCGCACGATCAGGCCCATGCCATCCGGCAGTTCCAGCGAAGAGAGCGCTTCTTTCAGTTCAGTGCGGTCATCACCTTCGATACGACGTGAGATACCACCGGCTCGTGGGTTATTAGGCATCAGAACCAGATAGCTACCCGCCAGGCTGATAAAGGTGGTTAATGCTGCGCCTTTATTACCGCGCTCTTCTTTATCAATCTGAACAATGACTTCCTGGCCTTCACGCAGCACATCTTTAATATTCGGGCGGCCGTGTGAATTGTAATTCGCTGGGAAGTATTCGCGGGAAATTTCTTTCAGAGGTAGGAAACCGTGTCTTTCAGCACCGTAATCAACAAATGCCGCTTCCAGACTGGGTTCAATGCGGGTGATCTTACCTTTATAGATGTTGGCTTTTTTCTGTTCGTGTCCTGGACTTTCTATGTCCAGATCGTACAGGCGTTGTCCATCAACAAGGGCAACACGCAGCTCTTCCTGTTGAGTTGCGTTTATCAACATTCTTTTCATCGTAACTTACTCATTATTCTTACATTAGTGACAAAGCTACGGGCATGGTAACGCTGGACGAGGAACAACCGATGGCCCCGTGTCTCATCGCAAAGCCGTCAACCTCACGGTTGTCGCCTGCTAAGGGGCGCAAAATCTCGGTAGCCTGTTTTTCATACGGAAAAAACAGCGCTTTTACGAGGGGGAACCACTACTGAATAACCAGAGAAAGTCTATCCCGTCTTGTCGTCCAGGCTGCAACCCGCAGCCCGCTAAATGCCTGATTTCACAATACGTCTTACGCCATTGCTGCGTGTGTATGCTATCCGGCAAAATTCCTTTATATCGCTATTAACTTGTATCACAAGATTTAGCGTGAAAAAACGCTAGCATTATTCCATTGCTAACCTTGTTATAGCAAGGTGACTTTTACCGCCTTGAGAAGTTTATTCCAGCTTTAATGCGTGTTTTTTTTAGGTTGCCAAAAAACCGCATAAAAAGTGCTCATAAACCGTGCTTTACAAGACAGACTGTCAGTTAAGCACATAAAAAGAGGTGGCGCTATTACCCCTCACTAATTAGAATCGCCGACCATGAAAACCAATACGCCATCCGTTAAAATGATCGCTATTTCCGCCGATGAAGCGGGACAACGCATCGACAATTTTTTACGCACGCAGCTGAAAGGCGTGCCCAAGAGCATGATCTACCGCATTTTGCGCAAGGGTGAAGTGCGCGTGAATAAAAAGCGCATTAAACCGGAATATAAGCTGGAAGCGGGTGATGAAGTGCGTATCCCGCCGGTGCGCGTTGCCGAGCGAGAAGAGGACGCGGTTTCACCCAAGCTGGCAAAAGTGGCCTCGCTGGCCGATGCCATCCTGTATGAAGATGATCATATTCTGGTGATGAACAAGCCGTCAGGCACTGCGGTACACGGCGGTAGCGGCCTGAGCTTTGGGGTAATCGAAGGGCTGCGCGCCCTGCGACCGGATGCCCGTTTCCTTGAGCTGGTGCATCGCCTCGATCGCGATACCTCAGGAATTCTGCTGGTGGCTAAGAAGCGCTCCGCGTTGCGTTCGCTGCATGAGCAGCTGCGTGAAAAAAATATGCAGAAAGATTATCTGGCGCTGGTGCGCGGGCAGTGGCCGTCGCATCTGAAAGTGGTGCAGGCGCCGCTGCTGAAAAATATTTTGCAGAGCGGTGAGCGTATTGTACGCGTCAGCAGCGAAGGTAAGCCGTCTGAAACCCGCTTTAAGGTAGAAGAGCGCTATCAGCACGCGACGCTGGTAAAGGCCAGTCCGGTAACCGGTCGCACCCACCAGATTCGTGTGCATACTTTGCATGGCGGTCATCCTATCGCCTTTGACGATCGCTATGGCGACCGCGAGTTTGATCGCCAGCTGGCCGGTACCGGGCTTAACCGTCTGTTCCTGCACGCGGCGGCCTTACGCTTTACCCATCCCAACACCGGTGAAGTGATGCGGGTGGAAGCGCCGCTGGATGAAAGTCTGAAACGCTGTCTGGCGATATTACGTCAGAAATAACGGCACGCTGCCACGGGAGCCGTTTTCGGCTCCCGTTGTCAGGGCTTATACCGCATTTAACAACGGGTCCATACCCGCCTGCCGTAACATTTCACACAGCGCTATCAGCGGTAATCCAATCAGCGTATTGGGGTCACGCCCCTCGAGCCTGTCGAATAGCGTGATACCCAATCCTTCACTTTTAAAGCTGCCAGCGCAGTTAAGCGGCTGCTCTCTGGCGACATAAGCGCGAATTTCTTCATCCGTTAAGTGACGAAAGTGAACGGTAAAAGTTTCACATATCGTCTTTATCTGATGATTACTGCTCGAATAAAGTGCAAGACCGGTATAAAAAATAACAGACTGACCGCTCGCCTGGCGTAATTGCGCGCAGGCATTTTGTTCGGTATGCGGCTTACCCGTTATTTGATTCATTAGTACACAAACCTGATCGCTGCCGATTATCAGGTGGTCAGGGTAGTGGTTGCCCAGCGCCTGTGCTTTGGCTGCTGCTAGCCGCGAGACCAGCTGTGGCGGGGTTTCGTGCACCAGTGGCGTCTCGTCAACCTGCGGTGCAGCGGTTATAAAAGGTAAGCCAAGTTTATTTAACAGCGCCTGGCGGAACGGCGATGTGGAGGCTAAAACTAAATTAGTCATCATTTTTTGCGGAATATATATAGCGAATCGGATAAAGGCATTTTAAACTATGCGCCGCACTGGATGCGAATAATGGGTGAAAGATGCTGTTAAACGGCCTTTTTCTTTGACTCTACGTCGTTACAAAGTTAATATGCGCGCCCTATGCAAAAGGTAAAATTACCCCTGACTCTTGATCCGGTACGTACGGCTCAAAAACGCCTTGATTATCAAGGCATTTACACACCTGAACAGGTGGAGCGCGTTGCCGAGTCTGTAGTCAGCGTGGATAGTGATGTGGAATGTACCATGTCGTTCGCTATCGACAACCAGCGTCTCGCTGTGCTGAATGGCACCGCTGAGGTTGCTGTAACCCTGTCGTGTCAGCGTTGCGGTAAGTCTTTCCCTCACCAGGTCCACATAACGTATTGTTTTAGTCCGGTGGTCAATGACGATCAGGCTGAAGCACTGCCGGAAGCGTACGAGCCGATCAACGTCAACGAGTTTGGCGAAATTGATCTGCTGGCAGTTGTCGAAGATGAAATCATCCTCGCATTGCCGGTCGTTCCGGTTCATGATTCTGAACACTGTGAAGTGTCCGAGGCGGACATGGTTTTTGGGAAGTTGCCTGAAGAGGCAGAAAAACCAAATCCATTTGCCGTATTAGCCAGTTTAAAGCGTAAGTAATAGGAGTAAGGTCCATGGCCGTACAACAGAATAAACCAACCCGTTCCAAGCGTGGCATGCGTCGCTCTCACGATGCTCTGACCACTTCCACTCTTTCCGTAGACAAAGTTTCTGGCGAAACTCATCTGCGTCACCACATCACTGCGGATGGTTACTACCGCGGTCGCAAGGTCATCGCTAAGTAATTCTTGCGAATACGCAAGGCGATACTTTGACACGTTTGACCCTGGCGATAGATGCCATGGGCGGGGACTTCGGTCCCTGCGTGACAGTGCCTGCCGCAATGCAGGCACTGGCCTCTAACTCGCAGCTGCATCTTCTTCTGGTCGGCGATCCCGACAAAATCTCGTCATCACTTGCCAAAGCTGATTCCGCGTTACAAGGGCGTCTGCAGGTTATCCCTGCCGAATCGGTTATTGCCAGTGATGCCAGACCGTCCCAGGCCATCCGCAACAGTCGCGGAAGCTCAATGCGCGTCGCGCTGGAGCTGGTCAAAGAGGGTAAGGCGCAGGCTTGTATCAGTGCCGGTAATACCGGAGCGCTGATGGGGCTGGCCAAGATGTTATTAAAACCGCTGGACGGTATCGATCGTCCGGCGCTGATGACGGTGCTGCCGAATCAGCAGCAGGGTAAAACCGTGGTGCTGGATTTGGGTGCCAATGTAGAGTGCGATAGCGCGATGCTGGTGCAGTTTGCCATCATGGGCGCGGTGATGGCCGAGCAGGTGCTTGAGATAGCGCAACCCCGTGTTGCTTTACTCAATATCGGCCAGGAAGAGACCAAAGGGCTCGACACCATTCGCGATGCCGCAGCAATTCTGCGGGAGTCGTCGGATATCAACTATATTGGTTACGTCGAGGGCAATGACCTTCTGACCGGTAAAACGGATGTTTTAGTCTGCGACGGTTTCGTGGGCAACGTCACGCTGAAGACTATGGAAGGCGTGGTAAGAATGTTTCTTTCGCTGTTGAAACCCTCCGGCGAAGGAAAAAAACGGGCGTGGTGGATGACATTGCTCGGGCGTTTTTTAAAAAAACGCCTGGCGAAACGCTTTGGTCACCTCAACCCCGACCAGTACAATGGCGCTTGTCTGTTAGGATTGCGTGGCACCGTAATTAAGAGCCACGGCGCGGCAAATCAGCAAGCATTTGCTGTGGCGATACAACAGGCAGAGCAGGCGGTGCGGCGGCAAGTTCCTGAGCGAATTGCTGCCCGCCTTGAGGCTGTATTACCTAAGAGTGACTGAGCGTACATGTATACGAAGATTATCGGTACGGGCAGCTATTTGCCCGAACAGGTGCGGACTAACGCCGATCTGGAAAAAATGGTCGAAACGACGGACGAGTGGATTGTCACCCGCACCGGAATTCGTGAACGCCGCATTGCCGGTCCGGATGAGACCGTTGCCACGATGGGCTTCCACGCCGCTGAGCGCGCGCTGGAGATGGCGGGCGTTGATAAAGATGATATCGGGCTGATTGTCGTCGCGACAACCTCCTCAAGCCATGCTTTCCCAAGCTCGGCTTGTATGATTCAGCAAATGCTGGGCATCAAGGATGCAGCAGCATTCGACCTCGCTGCCGCCTGTGCAGGGTTTACCTATGCACTGAGCGTAGCCGATCAATACATTAAGAACGGCGCGGTTAAGCATGCGCTGGTGATTGGCGCAGACGTGCTGGCGCGTACGCTGGATCCGGAAGATCGTGGCACCATCATTCTGTTTGGTGATGGCGCAGGCGCAGTGGTGCTGGGTGCCAGCGAAGAGCAGGGCATCATTTCCACGCATCTGCATGCCGATGGCCGTTACGGTCAACTGCTGACGCTGGCGAATCAGGATCGGGCAAATCCGCAAGAAGTACCCTATCTTACAATGGCCGGCAACGAAGTCTTTAAAGTGGCGGTGACTGAACTGGCCCATATCGTTGAAGAAACGCTGCAAGCGAACAACCTTGATCGTGAAGCGCTTGACTGGCTGGTGCCGCATCAGGCCAACCTGCGTATTATCAACGCAACCGCCCGTAAGCTGGGTATGGGAATGGAAAAAGTGGTGGTGACGCTTGATCGTCATGGTAATACCTCTGCCGCTTCCGTACCGGCAGCGCTTGATGAAGCGGTGCGTGATGGACGTATTCAACGCGGTCAGCTGATTCTGCTGGAGGCCTTTGGTGGCGGTTTCACCTGGGGCTCGGCGCTGGTTCGTTTTTGATTAACAGGAACTTATAATGACGCAATTTGCAATGGTATTCCCGGGACAGGGATCTCAGGTTGTTGGCATGCTTGCTGACCTGGCGGCAGAAAATTCTGTCGTTGAGAGCACGTTCCGTGAAGCTTCCGCTGCGCTGGGTTATGACCTGTGGCAGTTAACGCAGCAGGGTCCGGCTGAAGAGCTGAATAAAACCTGGCAAACCCAGCCGGCACTGCTGGCTGCTTCTGTCGCCATCTACCGTGTATGGCAGGAAAAGGGTGGCAAAGCGCCAGCGATGATGGCAGGCCACAGCCTGGGCGAATATTCTGCTCTGGTCTGTGCTGGCGTGCTGGATTTCGCTGAAGCGATCAAATTAGTTGAACTGCGTGGCAAGCTGATGCAGGAAGCGGTTCCGGCGGGAACCGGTGCAATGCAGGCGATTATTGGTCTCGACGATGCGTCGATTCAAAAAGCCTGTGAAGAGTCTGCTCAGGGTCAGGTTGTTTCACCGGTGAACTTCAATTCACCGGGTCAGGTGGTGATTGCTGGTAACAAAGAAGCGGTTGAACGTGCTGGCGCAGCCTGTAAAGCGGCTGGCGCAAAACGTGCGCTGCCGTTGCCGGTAAGCGTGCCGTCGCACTGTGCGCTGATGAAACCCGCAGCGGATAAACTGGCGGTAGCGCTGGAAAATATTACCTTTAATGCGCCAAAATTCCCGGTAGTGAATAACGTTGATGTAAAATGCGAAACGTCGCCTGAAGCGATTCGCAGTGCCTTAGTGCGCCAGCTTTACAGCCCGGTTCGCTGGACTGGCTGTGTCGAATTAATGGCGGCGCAGGGCGTGACTTCGCTGCTGGAAGTGGGTCCGGGTAAAGTTCTTACCGGGCTGACTAAACGTATTGTTGACACCCTGACGGCGGCGGCGGTTAATGACCCGGCCAGCCTGTCAGCGGCTATTGAACAATAACACGAGGAAAAACATGAGCTTCGAAGGAAAAATTGCGCTGGTAACCGGTGCAAGTCGCGGCATTGGTCGTGCTATTGCGGAAACGCTGGTGGCACGTGGTGCTAAAGTGATTGGTACTGCGACCAGCCAAAGTGGCGCAGATGCGATTAGCGCTTATCTGGGTGATAACGGTAAGGGCTTGCTCCTGAACGTTACCGACTCTGCTTCCATTGAAAGCGTGTTGGAAAATATTCGTGCTGAATTTGGCGAAGTGGATATTTTAGTCAATAATGCTGGCATTACGCGTGATAATCTTCTGATGCGTATGAAGGACGATGAGTGGCAGGATATCCTGGACACCAATCTGACTTCTGTGTTCCGTCTTTCCAAGGCGGTAATGCGCGCGATGATGAAAAAACGCGTGGGTCGTATCATTACCATCGGTTCTGTTGTTGGAACTATGGGTAATGCGGGCCAGGCAAACTACGCTGCAGCAAAAGCGGGTTTGATCGGCTTCAGCAAGTCACTGGCGCGCGAAATCGCGTCACGTGGCATTACCGTTAACGTTGTGGCTCCGGGCTTTATTGAGACGGACATGACGCGTGCGTTGAGCGAAGATCAGCGTACGGGCATTCTGGCGGAAGTGCCTGCGGGTCGCCTCGGTGACGCTCAGGAAATCGCCAATGCCGTTGCATTTTTAGCCTCTGACGAGGCAGCGTACATCACTGGTGAAACGCTGCACGTCAATGGCGGAATGTATATGGTCTGATAATCACGAAAACTATTTGCGTTATTTGGGGCAAAAGCCGCAAAATAGCGTAAAATCGTGGTTTGACCAGCCGGGATTTAGTTGCATCTTTTTCAACATTTTATACACTACGAAAACCATCGCGAAAGCGAGTTTTGATAGGAAATTTAATAGTATGAGCACTATCGAAGAACGCGTTAAGAAAATCATTGGCGAGCAGCTTGGCGTTAAGCAGGAAGAAGTTGTTAACACTGCCTCTTTTGTAGAAGATCTGGGCGCTGATTCTCTTGATACCGTTGAGCTGGTAATGGCTCTGGAAGAAGAGTTCGACACCGAGATTCCGGATGAAGAAGCCGAGAAGATCACGACTGTTCAGGCTGCAATTGATTATATCAATAATCATCAGAGCTAATTGAACATCATCAGGCGGTCGCTCGACCGCCTGAGTTTTTTTTTCCTTTCACACAGTGTCAATTTTTTCCCTCCCTGGAGGACGAACGTGTCTAAGCGTCGTGTAGTTGTGACTGGTCTTGGCATGTTGTCTCCTGTCGGCAATACCGTAGAGTCCACCTGGAGTGCTCTCCTTGCCGGTCAGAGTGGCATCAGCCTGATCGACCATTTTGATACTAGTGCCTACGCAACGCGTTTTGCTGGCTTAGTAAAGGATTTTAATTGTGAAGAATTTATCTCGCGCAAAGATCAGCGCAAGATGGATGCCTTCATTCAATATGGAATTGTCGCTGGCATTCAGGCCATGCAGGATTCCGGCCTGGAAGTAACGGAAGAAAATGCTGGCCGTGTCGGCGCAGCAATTGGTTCCGGGATTGGCGGTTTAGGTTTGATCGAAGAAAACCACAGCGCACTGGTTAACGGTGGACCGCGTAAAATCAGCCCATTCTTTGTTCCTTCTACCATCGTCAACATGATTGCCGGTCACCTGACAATTATGTATGGCCTGAAAGGCCCAAGTATTTCTATTGCTACCGCCTGTACATCTGGCGTGCATAACATCGGCCAAGCTGCGCGTATTATCGCTTATAACGATGCCGATGTGATGGTCGCAGGGGGCGCTGAGAAAGCCAGCACCCCACTGGGTATCGGTGGTTTCGGTGCGGCACGTGCGTTGTCTACGCGCAACGACAATCCTCAGGCGGCAAGCCGTCCATGGGATAAAGATCGCGATGGCTTTGTACTGGGCGATGGTGCTGGCATGGTTGTACTCGAAGAGTACGAACATGCGAAAAAACGCGGCGCGAAAATCTATGCGGAAGTGGTTGGCTTTGGTATGAGCAGCGATGCCTATCATATGACGTCACCACCTGAGAATGGCGCAGGCGCTGCGCTGGCGATGGAAAACGCACTGAAAGATGCGCAACTGTCTCCGGAGCAAATCGCTTACGTTAACGCGCACGGTACGTCGACGCCGGCAGGTGATAAAGCTGAAACCCAGGCCGTGAAATCGGTATTTGGTGCGGCAGCGAAAACCGTGATGGTGAGTTCGACTAAATCCATGACCGGTCATCTGTTAGGTGCAGCTGGCGCCGTTGAGTCTATTTACTCAATTCTGGCGTTGCGCGATCAGGTCGTGCCACCAACCATCAACCTGGATAATCCGGATGAAGGTTGCGATCTCGACTTCGTACCACACACAGCTCGTCAGGTTAAGGGCATGGAATACACCTTGTGTAACTCTTTCGGGTTTGGCGGCACCAACGGGTCGCTGATTTTCCGCAAAGTTTAATTCTGTGATAATTGACCTCTGAGGCCCGCATTGGCGGGCCTTTTTTTTATCTTTATCATGTCGCTGCGACATTCGGAGAATTCTCGCGCCGCAGGCGGGTAAATTAAAAGCAAACAATGGTCACACAGGGGCAGGGCATGGTCTGGATCAATGGTGAACGGCAGGACAAACTGGCAGTCAGCGATCGCGCAGTGCAGTTTGGCGATGGCTGCTTTACCACCGCGCGGGTGCGTGCGGGTAAAGTCGACTGGCTGCCCGACCATCTGCAGCGCCTGCAACAGGGTGCCAGCCGGTTATTGATTGACGGCGTTGACTGGTGCGCGCTGGAAGCTGAAATGGTTTATGCGGCGCAACAGCAACATGACGGCGTACTGAAGGCGCTGATTACCCGCGGCAGTGGCGGGCGAGGTTACAGTGCGGCGGGCTGTCAGTTACCGACGCGCATTGTCTCAATCTCGGCTTATCCGGCGCATTATCACCGGCTACGCGAAAGTGGCGCGCGGCTGGTACTCAGCCCGGTGCGGCTGGGACAAAATCCGCTGCTGGCCGGCATCAAGCATCTTAACCGCCTTGAGCAGGTGCTGATCCGTACGCAACTTGAGCAGACTGGTGCTGACGAGGCGCTGGTGCTTGACACCGCAGGTAAGCTGGTGGAATGCTGTGCGGCCAATTTGTTCTGGCGTGAAGGGCAGCAGGTTTTCACGCCGCTGCTGACGCAATCCGGCGTCAGTGGCACAATGCGCCAGCGTATTATTAGCCTGCTGGAGCAACAGGGTTTTCACTGGCAGGAAGTCAGCGTGGAGATGAGTGCACTCGCCCGTGCTGATGAAGTGCTGATTTGTAATGCACTGATGCCCGTTTTGCCGGTTTATCAGATTGAAGAATGGCGTTACTCATCGCGTCTGCTGTTTGATCGGGTAAGCCCTCATTGCTAATTAGATGGATATTGCATGATTAATAAGCGAAAAGTTATCGCCGGGGCGATAGTTATTCTGGCGCTGATTGTCGCCTTCTGTTACTGGCAAATTCGCCAGTTTGCTGCATCGCCACTGGCGATTAACCAGGAAACCATTTTCACTCTGCCTGCGGGAACCGGTCGCGTCGCGCTGGAAGCGCAGTTGGAGCATGATAACATCACTCAACGCAGCATCTGGTTCGGCGCACTGCTGAAGCTGGAGCCAGAGCTGGCGAAGTTTAAAGCCGGTACCTATCGTTTGCAGCCGCAGATGACAGTGCGTGAGATGCTGGCGCTGCTGGCCAGCGGCAAAGAAGCGCAATTTCCGATTCGCTTTGTTGAAGGTACGCGTCTGCAGGAGTGGATGGCAGAATTGCGCGCTGCGCCTTACATTAAGCACACGCTGAAAGATGACCAGTTTGCCACGCTGGCAGAGGCGCTGAAGCTCGACAGCGCCGATGCCGTCGAAGGTTGGTTCTATCCTGATACTTACCTGTATACCGCGAATACCACCGACGTTGCGCTACTGAAGCGCGCCAATCAGCGGATGGTAACGCTGGTGGACACTATCTGGCAGGACAGAATGCGCGATCTGCCGTACAAGACCCAAAACGATCTGGTTACCATGGCATCGATTATCGAGAAAGAGACGGCGGTTAACGATGAGCGGAGCAAAGTCGCGTCGGTGTTTATCAATCGCTTACGCCTCGGCATGCGGCTGCAAACCGATCCGACGGTGATCTATGGCATGGGCGAAAAGTATAACGGTAATCTGACGCGCAAAGATCTGGAGACGCCGACAGCGTACAATACCTATGTGATTAGCGGTATGCCGCCTGGGCCGATTGCGATGCCGGGTAAGGCGTCACTTGAAGCGGCTGCGCATCCGTTAAAAACCAGTTACCTCTATTTTGTTGCCGATGGTAAGGGGGGACATACCTTTACCACTAATCTGGCCAGCCATAATCGGGCGGTGCAGGTTTATCGTCAGGCACTGAAGGAAAAGAATGAACAGTAAATTTATCGTCATTGAAGGTCTCGAAGGTGCCGGTAAAACCACGGCGCGTGATGCGGTGGTTGCGGTATTAACGCAGCATGGCATCAGCGATGTGGTATTTACCCGTGAGCCGGGCGGAACGCCGCTGGCTGAGAAACTGCGTGATTTGATAAAGCAAGGTATTGAAGGCGAACAGGTAACCGATAAAGCGGAACTGTTGATGCTGTATGCCGCGCGGGTTCAGCTGGTGGACACGGTGATCAAACCGGCGCTGGCGCGGGGTGCCTGGGTATTGGGCGATCGTCACGATCTCTCTTCGCAAGCCTATCAGGGCGGGGGGCGCGGCCTCGATCGCCAGCTGATGGATGCGCTGCGTGATACCGCGCTGGCTGATTTTGCGCCAGATTTAACCCTGTATCTTGATGTTACGCCGGAAATCGGGTTACAACGCGCCCGTGCGCGGGGAGCGCTGGACCGTATCGAGCAAGAGTCGCTGAATTTCTTTGAGCGCACCCGCCAGCGTTATCTGGAACTGGCAGCTGCCGATCCACGGATTAAAACCATTGATGCGACGCAAAATATTGAGCAAGTGACAGCGTCACTTCAGTCGGTATTGCAGCAGTGGCTGACGGAGCAGGCATAATGAACTGGTATCCGTGGCTGAATCAACCTTACCGACAAATTGTTGAGCAGCATCAGGGCGATCGTGGTCATCACGCGTTGCTGATTCAGGCGCTGCCGGGTATGGGGGATGATGCACTGGTATGGGCGTTAAGCCGCTGGTTGATGTGTCTGCAACGCGACGGGCTGAAAAGCTGCGGACGCTGCCACGGCTGCCAGCTGATGCAGGCGGGTACGCATCCTGACTGGTATAAGCTTGAAGCGGAAAAGGGCAAAAGTTCGCTGGGTATTGATGCGGTACGTAGCGTCAGCGAAAAGCTTTATCACCATGCCCAGCAGGGCGGCGCGAAAGTGGTCTGGCTGCCTGATGCGGCGCAGTTAACCGAGGCCGCGGCCAATGCGCTGTTGAAGACGCTGGAAGAACCGCCGAAAAATACCTGGTTCTTTCTCAGCAGCCGCGAGCCGCAACGCCTGCTGGCGACACTGCGCAGCCGCTGCTTTAGCTGGCATCTATCTCCGCCACTCGAGGCGCAGAGTCTTGGCTGGTTGCAAAAACAGACGCCGGCTTCCAGCGAGGCCTGCACCACCGCCTTGCGTCTGAGCAGCGGCGCGCCGGCTGCGGCGCTGGCGCTGCTGGACGAAAAGCATTGGGCGCAGCGTCAGCTGCTGTGCAGCCAGCTCTCCACCGCGTTGCAACAGGATTTGCTGAGCTTACTGCCAGTGCTTAATCATGAGGATGCCGCGGCACGTATTGGCTGGCTGTGCGCATTGCTGATTGATGCCATGAAGTGGCAGCAGGGCGGTGGTCAGTATATTGCCAATGTCGATCAACAGGTGCTGATTGCACACATAGCCCAGCAGCTGCCCTCATCGGCGCTCGACAGCAGCCTGCGAAGCTGGATGACCTGCCGCGATCGGCTGCTGCATGTGGTAGCGGTTAATCGCGAACTGTTGTTAACCGAACAGCTGTTAAGCTGGGAACAAATTTTTAAACCGATGTCGTCGGTTCAACGCTTCAGAGAGTAATTTTATGTTTTTAGTTGATTCCCACTGTCATCTTGATGGCCTGAACTACGAAACTGTGCACCAGAATCTCGATGATGTTCTGGCCAAAGCGGCGGCGCGCGATGTTAAATTTATGCTGGCTGTTGCCACTACTCTGCCGGGTTATAAAGCGATGCAGCAGCTGATTGGCGAGCGTCATAATGTGGCTTACTCGTGCGGTGTACACCCGCTAAACCAGGCTGAAGAGTATGATTTCGCCGAGTTACGCCAGCTGGCTGCCGATCCTCGTGTGGTGGCTATGGGGGAAACCGGGCTGGATTACTATTATCAGCCAGAAACCAAAGCGCGCCAGCAGGCATCCTTTCGCGAGCATATCCGCGTTGGCCGCGATCTGAATAAACCGGTGATCGTCCACACCCGCGATGCACGCGAAGATACGCTGGCGATCCTGCGCGAAGAACAGGTTGAAGGCTGTGGCGGCGTGCTGCACTGCTTTACCGAAGATCGTGAAACTGCCGGTAAGCTGCTGGATATGGGCTTTTATATCTCGTTTTCCGGCATTGTCACCTTCCGTAATGCCGAAGCGCTGCGTGAGGCGGCGCGCTTTGTGCCGCTGGATCGTATGCTGGTCGAGACCGATTCGCCGTATCTGGCACCAGTACCGCATCGAGGTAAAGAGAATCAGCCTGCTTACACCCGCGACGTAGCGGAATATATGGCGGTGCTGAAGGGCGTTGATGTGGATACACTGGCGGCGGCGACGACACAAAACTTCTCTGATCTGTTTCATATTCCGATGTCGCGTCTCGGAGCTGAACAATCCGCCTGAATTCTTTTATAGCTCGTAATTAATAGTGAAAAGTCGTAAAGTGCAGCGCCATAAAATAGCGCATGCACTTTTTTTTTTGGCTAAAATATTAGCGTTATTTGCTATAAATTTTCTGGTTTGCGCTGATTGGTTCCACGAAACGTGATAACCATCAAACAAAATAATGCCGATTTATTTTACTCTTCGTAATAAATCCAGAGAGCGCTCAGACGCTCCATCAGCAAAGGGAACTCCCCCCTTTGCAACGCGCACTGCGCGATAAAAAAAGCAATCATACTCAGGAGCACCACAATATGTTTAAGAATGCCTTTGCAAACCTGCAAAAGGTTGGTAAATCGCTAATGCTGCCGGTATCGGTTCTGCCGATTGCCGGTATCTTGCTGGGTGTCGGGTCAGCAAACTTCAGCTGGCTGCCCGCCGTTGTCTCCCACGTTATGGCGGAAGCCGGCGGGTCGGTTTTTGCCAACATGCCGTTAATTTTCGCCATTGGTGTGGCGTTAGGCTTTACCAATAACGACGGTGTATCGGCACTGGCGGCGGTAGTGGCTTACGGCATTATGGTGAAAACCATGGCCGTGGTAGCGCCACTGGTGCTGAACCTTCCGCCAGAAGAGATAGCGTCGCAACACCTTGCCGATACCGGTGTGCTCGGCGGTATTATCGCCGGTTCCATCGCGGCGTATATGTTTAATCGCTTCTATCGCATTAAGTTGCCTGAATATCTGGGCTTCTTTGCCGGTAAACGTTTTGTGCCGATTATTTCCGGTATGACGGCGATTTTCCTTGGTGTGGTGCTGTCATTTATCTGGCCACCAGTGGGTACGGCGATTCAGAAATTCTCCCAGTGGGCGGCTTATCAGAATCCAGTGATGGCATTCGGCATCTACGGGGTTGTTGAACGTGCTCTGGTGCCGTTTGGTCTGCATCATATCTGGAACGTACCTTTCCAGATGCAGATTGGTGAATACACCAACGCAGCGGGCCAGGTGTTCCACGGCGATATCCCACGTTATATGGCGGGTGACCCAACGGCAGGTAAACTGTCTGGTGGCTTCCTGTTTAAAATGTTCGGACTGCCCGCTGCTGCGATTGCCATCTGGCATTCTGCGAAGCCGGAAAACCGTGCCAAAGTGGGCGGTATCATGATTTCCGCTGCGCTGACATCGTTCCTGACCGGTATCACTGAACCGATCGAATTCGCCTTTATGTTCGTGGCACCGATTCTGTATGTGATCCATGCGCTGCTGGCTGGCCTGGCGTTTACGCTCTGTATTCTGTTGGGTATGCGTAACGGCACCAGCTTCTCGCACGGTCTGATTGACTTTATCGTACTGAGCGGTAACAGCAGCAAAATCTGGCTGTTCCCGATTATCGGCATCCTGTACGGTCTGGTTTACTACACCGTCTTCCGGGTACTGATTGCCAAACTGAATCTGAAAACGCCGGGTCGTGAAGATGCGACTACCGAGCAGAGCACCACTGCTGCCAACGAAATGGCGGCTAACCTGGTGAATGCCTTCGGTGGTAAAGATAACATCACTAACCTGGATGCCTGTATTACCCGTCTGCGCGTCAGCGTCGCCGACGTGGCGAAAGTGGATCAGGCTGGCCTGAAGAAACTGGGCGCTGCTGGTGTGGTGGTCGCAGGTTCAGGTGTGCAGGCTATTTTCGGCACCAAATCTGACAACCTGAAAACGGAAATGGACGACTATATCCGTAGTCACTAAGCCAGATTCCGCAGGTAAAAAGGGGAGCGAAAGCTCCCCTTTTTTATGGCTGAGAATGCGCGCAGCGATAACCGTCAGAGATAAACACGCAGATATTCTGTCAGGCACAGCAGTGCCATCGCCTGACCATAAGGCATTGAGGTAAGGGGGATCTGGCGATAGTAATCCAAATCTTTGCCCATTGCGGTGCCAAACGAGACCTGCGTCAGCTCGCCGTCGGCATTGATATGACGAATCACGCCCTGCAGCGCTTTTTCCGCCATCGGCAGATAATCTCGCGATATATAGCGTTTACGCACTGCTTTCAGAATGCCATAGGCAAAACCGGCGGTCGCAGAGGCTTCCGGATAGCTGTCACGATCGTCAATCAGCGTGTGCCAAAGCCCGTTATCATGCTGATACTGTTGTAGCGCAGCAATTTGCGTCTCCAGCACTTGCAGCAGGAAGCGGCGGGTGGCGTGATTTTCCGGCCAGTCCATCAGTTCGATAAACTCCGGGATCACAATCGTCAACCAGCTGTTGCCACGCGCCCAGCGGGCATTGGCAAAATTATGCTGGCCGTCAAACGTCCAGCCGTGGAACCACAGGCCGCTCTGTCGATCCATCAGATACTGCACATGCAGCAGGAACTGATAGCTGGCTTCTTCTGTGTAATCCTGACGATTCAGCAGCTTGCCAATTTTCGCCAGCGGCAGCACGCTCATCATTAGCGTGTCGTCCCACAGCTGCTGGTGGTTTTCATTATTATAAACAATGTGTTGCAGGCCGTTGCACTTGGTACGTGGCATTTCGTACATTACCCATTCTGCCCAGCGCTCCAGAACCGGCAACAGCGCTGGATTACCGGTCTCTTCATAGCGATAGGCCAGCGTAAGAAACGGGCAGACGGTGTTGACGTTTTTGGTCGGTGTGCCTTCGGCGAGGCGGGCGGCAAACCAATCGTCGATAATCGCCAGCGTCTTTGGGTCACCGGTTTGCTGATAGTAGTGATACATACCATACAGGCCAATGCCGTGGGTCCATTCCCAGCCCGCCCAGCCTTTGGTGTCGATCACCCGTCCATCATCCAGCCGCAGCAGAAACTCGCCGCTGGTATCAGTGATATTTACCAGGTTGTCAGTCAGCCGGGCGATCAGCTGGGTCAGCTCTTCACGTGGCAGCAGAAATTCGGGCTGGCGAAGTAACGCGCTCTGTTTTACAGGGAATACCGTCATCGTTCGATCCTATCTTTTCAACGTGTGAGTGATGGGCACTGCGCCCTTATCTGCGCCTGGCAGTGCGGGGGCAGGTGCTTTGTTGCGATTAAGGAAACCAATATTGTTGTTACCCCACAGATTCTCGTAAGGCATTCCGGCCAGCACTTCCACCGTGGCGCGAGCCTGCGGCGTGATGCGATCCGGCACTGCACGACCCGCCTCGCGCATTTTTAACGTCTCTTCGCGCAGGGTGCTGTGGGTTTGCAGATTCAGTTTGAAGCGCAGTGAGATAAAGAAGCCAATGGCCAGCACGCAGACGGTGCCAACGCTGAGGATCAGCAGGATGGTATGGGTAACGGCTTCGCTCTGCACCGACTGGCCGGAGACAAAACCGGAAAGCTGCAATACGATGCCGACAAACATCACTGCGCCAGCCTGTGAGGCTTTACGCGTCAGCGTCATAATTCCGGCGAAAATGCCTTCACGGCGCTGACCGGTGATCACCTCATCGACATCGGCGATGTACGTGTAGATATTCCACGGTACATAGTTGATTCCGCCACGACCCAGCCCGGCGACTGCGGAAATCACCAGCAGTAGCGACAAATTGTCGTTCATTCCGGCATACCACAGTCCGGCGTAGGAGAGGGCCGCGCAGCCAAACAGTATTACCACCAGGCGGTAGGACGGTGCAGGCCCAAGGCGAATACACAGCGGGATCATGCCCATCACCGCGACAAACTGCAGAATCGCCATCGTGCCCATCAGATTCGAGGCGATCTGAGCGCTTTGCATCAGCACAAACACCACGTACCAGGTAAACACCGCGTTAAACACGTCCTGCGCGATATAGCCGCCGAGATACATGCCCAGGTGCTGGCGGAAAATACGAATGCGGAAAGTGGAGGCCAGCTCGACATACAGCCGCTTCAGGCTCTGCATCAGGGTCAGCTGACTTTTTTCCTCTTCGGCCCGGCGTGACTCCGCAGAAAAATCCTCCGGCGCACGTTCCCAGCTATAAAACCACACCAGCGTCAGCACCACGGCGCAAATCACCGAGAACACCAGGCTGGAGTAAAAGAACGAAATGGCGTTATCTTTACCAAAAATGCCTAACAGTACGCCCGGCAGGAAGGCGGCAAGGATCGCTGATAGCTGCGCCAGCGCGATGCGCGCCCCTGAGAATTTGGTTTTCTTCTTAAAGTCATCGGTCATCTCCGGCACCAGGGTTTCATACGGCACCAGAATCATGGTGTAGACGATGTCGAACAGCAGGTAGGTCAGCAAATAGTAGAGATAGCTCATATCGCCAACCCACATCAGGCTGTAGCTGAACACGCAAGGAATGCCGAGCAGGATAAAGAATTTGCGCCGACCGAAGCGTTTTCCCAGCCGGGTAGATCCAAAGTTGTCGGTCAGGAAGCCCATCAGCGGGCTGATGACCGCATCCAGCACGCGCGCCGCCGCGAAGATAAATGTGGCCTCAATCGGCGTCAGTCCACAGAACGTGGTATAGAAGTAGAGTAGCCAGGCTGCCGTCAGCGCAGTGGTACCTGCGCCGAGGAAGTCGCCGGAGCCATAAGCGAGATAATGAGCTAATCCAATCTTACGAGAGGGCATGTGAGAGACTCCCTGGTCAGCGCTTAGAGAATAATTGGGGTGGCCGAAAACGCATACGGCCTGGCATGAAAGTAGAGCGAGAGCGGCGGCTAAACCTTCGCGATTCTGCAAGCCCGACGGCAAAAGTGGCAAAAATACAAAGAGCAGGCTGACCAGAGTCTAAATTTATAAAACAGTGTTTTATTTTTATTTGAGGCGGACGATAAATTTGCGAGCTGGCGCACAAAAAGAGTCGAGTGGAGACGGTGAGTGCGGGAAATGATGTAAAGCCGTGCAGTTGGCGAAAGAAAAGTGACTTGAAGGTTGAAAGAAAACGAATTTCTCGCTCATACTGCGTTAACTTATCTCTCTGCTAAGGATTTGCACTATGGCTGAAGAAACTATTTTCAGTAAAATCATTCGCCGTGAAATTCCGGCTGATATTGTTTATCAGGACGAGCTGGTCACTGCCTTTCGTGATATTTCGCCACAGGCACCGACTCACGTATTGATTATTCCCAATGTGCTGATTGCCACTGCTAATGATGCCAGCGAAGCCCATGAGCAGGCACTGGGTCGGATGATCACCGTGGCGGGCAAAATCGCCAAAGAAGAAGGGATTGCGGAAGATGGCTACCGTCTGATTATCAACTGCAACCGGCATGGTGGTCAGGAGGTCTATCATATCCATATGCACCTGGTCGGCGGTCGTCCTCTCGGTCCGATGCTTTCACATTGATTACTCAGCGGAACACCATTATGCGGCCTTTGCTTGCCGGTATACCCCTGTTGCTGGCCCTGAGCGGTTGCAGCAGCGAACAGTCAATGATCAATACTTCACAGTCACTGGTGATGGAGTCTGCGGTTTTGTCAGCAGGGATCATTACTGATGAGCCTGATATCAGTGAACGGGACGGTCAACAGCGTGCCAGCACCGTGCTGTTTAATCAGCAGGAAAAACCGGTAACGGTTAATTATCGCTTTTACTGGTATGACGACAAAGGACTGGAAATCCGGCCTTTTGAGCGCCCGCGGACGATTGTGGTACCTGCACATGCTAAAGTCGAAATCGCTTCGCAACTGGGTAACTTAACCGCCAGCAAAGTGCGACTTTATCTCTATCTCTAAGGGGAAAATTGTGACCAGCAGTATTTATAAACTTTCCGGCGTGATGTTACTGGCGCTGATTCTCAGCGGTTGTATCAATGGTGATCAATCACAGCAGCAGCCAGCGCCGGTTGAACCGGTACAGCCGACGCAACCGGTCGAACAGCCACCGGCACAGCCTGAGCCGGGTGAAACCGTGCAGCCACCGCCGAAGATTGTCACCATCAACTGGGATGCCAGCGTGCAGCCACTGGTGGCAAAAATGTTGCAGGCCGAAGGCGTTACGCCAGGCAGCGTGTTGTTAGTCGACCGGATTAAAAACAGCACCAACGGTAGCCTGCAGACGGCAAAAGCCACCAGCGCACTGCAAAATTCGCTGGCTAATAACGGCAAATTTACCCTGATCACCCCGCAGCAGCTGAATACCGCGAAACAGACGCTGGGCCTGTCGGCGGAAGACAGCCTGGCGTCGCGCAGTAAGGCGATTGGACTGGCGCGTTATGTCGGTGCGCAATACGTGCTTTACAGCAATGCGCAGGGCGATGTGAAATCTCCTGAGCTGCAAATGCAGCTGATGCTGGTACAGACTGGCGAAATCATCTGGTCTGGAAACGGTGACGTACAGCACTGATGCTGCACTGCAACGGTTAATCGACCAGCAGTTCCCGGCGGCTAAGGCCGCCGGTTGCTTTTCATCGCTGGCCGGGCTGACCGGTTTAACCGGCGTCGTGATGATTGGTCAGCAACGGATACTGGCGCGCCGGGAAGCGCCGCAGCCGATTCCGTTCGTCAGCCGTCGTCGCGAGTATCAGCTGCTTAAACGTTTTGCTGCCAGTGGCCTGGTGCCGCAGGTGATTGGCCGTAATCAGCACTGGTTACTGCTGGAATGGCTGGACGGCGAAGTGCTGGATGAAAAGCAGTTCGCCGCGCGGATTGATCAACTGGTAAGGCTACTCGGCCAGCTGCATCACCAACCGCTGAGCGGTTACCGACTGCAACTGCTGCCGCTGCTGGAAAGCTACTGGCAGCAATGCCAGCAGCGTAACTGCCAATGGTTACGCGCCCTGCGCCGTTTACAGCAGCGCGGTGAGCCCCGGCCACTGCGTATTGCGCCGCTGCATATGGATGTCCATGCCGGCAATTTGTTGCAGTGCGGGTCGCGCTTACGCCTGATTGACTGGGAGTATGCCGCTGACGGCGATATCGCGTTAGAGCTGGCGGCAATCACCGCGGCTAATCCGCTAAATGCGGCGCAATGCGCGACGCTGGTGAGGCAGTATGCCGCTGATAATCAGATTGATGCGGATGTACTGCACAGGCAGATGCGGCGCTGGCAGCCGTGGTTGCGCTTGCTGATGGCCAGCTGGTATCAGTTACGTGCCGAACAAAGTGGCGATCCTCATTTGTATCAGGCTGCCGCTGACGCCTGGCTGGCGGTTTAACCGCCGCTGTTGCCATTTTTCCATCTGTAACTACTTTGGCGATCGTCTGGCATGATCGCCTGCTTTTAAACGGGAATCTCAAATATGATGGAGTTGACCACGCCTGGCCCGGTAATGCTGGATGTACAGGGTTATGAACTGGATGCGGAAGAGCGCGAAATATTACAGCATCCGCTGGTGGGCGGTTTGATTCTGTTTACCCGCAACTACCACGATCCGCAACAGCTACGTGAACTGGTTCGCCAGATTCGTGCCGCTTCGCGCAATCGGCTGGTGATCGCGGTCGATCAGGAAGGCGGACGCGTGCAGCGTTTCCGTGAGGGTTTTACTTCATTACCGGCGATGCAGTCCTTTGCCGCGTTGCACGACAGTGCCACCGCAGGTGAGCTGGCGCAGCAGGCCGGCTGGTTGATGGCGTCGGAAATGATCGCGATGGATATCGATATCAGCTTTGCGCCGGTACTGGATATTGGACATATCAGCGCGGCAATTGGCGAGCGCTCGTTTCATCAGGATCCGGCGATTGCCCTGGCCGTGGCGCGCCGTTTTATTGATGGCATGCATGAAGCCGGAATGAAAACCACTGGCAAACACTTCCCCGGACACGGTGCAGTCAGTGCCGACTCGCATAAAGAGACGCCGCGTGACGGGCGTGACGAAGCTGAGATTCGTCAGCATGATATGCAAATCTTCCGACAGTTAATTGATGAGCAAGCACTGGATGCGATTATGCCGGCGCACGTTATTTACACGGAAGTTGATCCGCGCCCGGCCAGCGGTTCGCCACACTGGCTGAAAACCGTGCTGCGCGGTGAGCTGGGTTTTGATGGCGTGATTTTCTCTGACGATTTGTCGATGGAAGGCGCGGCCATTATGGGCAGCTATGCCGAGCGTGGGCAGGCGTCGCTGGATGCCGGTTGCGATATGATTCTGGTCTGCAATAACCGTGAAGGTGCGGTTAGCGTACTGGACAATCTGGCACCGCGCAGGGCGGAGCGCGTCAGTCAGCTGTATCATCGGGGAACCTTTACCCGCCAGCAGTTGCTGGCCTCGTCACGCTGGAAAACGGCGAATAATCAGTTAAGCCAGCTGCACGATCAGTGGCTGGCCCACAAAGCTGAACTCAGCCAGCGCTAGCCGCGGTATCATGCAAAACCTGTCAGCGATCAATTTCGTCAGCGCTGGCAGGTTATACTATCAAAGTTGGTTTGCATCTCATCGGCGAGGATTACAATGATCATCTATCTGCACGGTTTTGATTCAAATAGTCCGGGTAATCATGAAAAAGTGCTGCAACTGCAGTTTATCGATCCTGATGTCCGCTTGCTGAGCTACAGTACGCTGCATCCGAAACATGATATGCAGCATTTACTCAAAGAGACTGACAAGATGCTGCGGCTTAATTCCGACGATCGCCCGTTAATATGCGGTGTCGGTCTGGGGGGATACTGGGCGGAGAGAATCGGCTTTCTCTGTGATATTCGCCAGGTGATAGTCAATCCCAACCTGTTTCCCGGCGAGAACATGACGGGCAAGATCGACCGGCCGGAAGAGTATCTGGATATCGCGACAAAATGCGTCAGTAACTTCCGCGAAAAGAACCGCGATCGCTGCCTGACAGTGCTGTCGCGTCATGATGAAGCGCTGGATAATCAGCGTAGCGCACAATTATTGCAGAGCTTTTATGAGATCGTCTGGGATGAAGAGCAAAGCCATAAGTTCAAGAATATTTCCCCGCATTTACAACGTATTAAAGCGTTTAAAACCCTCGGCTAACACTGGCTTTTGGCCGACTGGCAATCGGCCATCATAAGTTTTATGAGTAATAATCTGAGTTTTAATCAATAAAATTGACCACGATCAATTTTGGTATGACCAAGTAACCCGCCCATGTTATCCTGCCTTCAGATAGCGATTTAAGTTCGCCAACCCTATGTTAATTAAGGATATTATTTTAACTTTTAATTAACGATTGGTTCACATTTTGAGGGGGTCGTTTGACTACACCAATGAAGAAAATTGTCATCGTCGGTGGTGGTGCCGGTGGACTGGAGCTGGCAACCCAGCTTGGTCGCAAACTGGGCCGCAAGAACAAAGCCGAAATCACGCTGGTCGATCGTAATCACAGCCATTTGTGGAAGCCGCTGTTACATGAAGTTGCGACCGGTTCTCTTGATGAAGGCATTGATGCGCTGAGTTATCTGGCACATGCGCGCAACCATCATTTCCAGTTCCAGCTGGGAACGGTGACCGATCTCAATCGTGAAACTAAACGTCTGCACCTCGCCGAAATTCGCGATGCGCAGGGCGAACTGCTGGTGCCCGAGCGTGAACTGGCGTATGACACGCTGGTAATGGCGCTGGGCAGTACCTCCAATGATTTTGGTACTCCGGGCGTTAAAGACCACTGTATCTTCCTCGATAACCCGCAGCAGGCCCGTCGTTTCCATAATGAAATGCTGAACCTGTTCCTGAAATTCTCATCGAATGAAGGCGTGCAGGAGAAGGTGAATATCGCCATCGTTGGTGGCGGAGCGACCGGGGTTGAGCTGTCTGCTGAATTGCATAATGCGGTCAAACAGCTGCACAGCTACGGCTATAAAGGCCTGGATAATCAGGCTTTAAACGTGACGCTGGTCGAAGCGGGTGAGCGTATCCTGCCAGCGTTACCGCCGCGTATCTCGACTGCTGCCCATCAGGAACTGACCAAGCTTGGCGTGCGCGTATTGACGCAAACTATGGTGACCAGTGCCGATGCAAAAGGGCTGAACACCAAGTCCGGAGAATTTATTGAAGCGGATTTGATGGTATGGGCCGCCGGTATCAAGGCGCCAGACTTTATGAAAGATCTCGGTGGTCTGGAAACCAACCGCATCAATCAGCTGGTGGTCAGTGAGACCTTGCAGACCACGCGCGATGAAAACATCTATGCCATTGGTGACTGCGCATCCTGTGCATTGCCAGGCGGCGGTTTTGTGCCGCCACGCGCCCAGTCGGCGCACCAGATGGCGTCACGCGCGCTGGAAAATATTCTGGCACAGATGAAAGGGCAGACGCTGAAACCTTACGTTTATAAAGATCATGGTTCACTGGTTTCACTGTCCCGTTTCACTACCGTTGGAAGTCTGATGGGTAATCTTATGCGTGGCTCGATGATGGTGGAAGGGCGCATTGCGCGTTTCGTCTACATCTCGCTGTATCGTATGCATCAGATTGCTCTGCATGGTTATTTCAAAACCGGCCTGATGATGCTGGTAGGCAGTATTAACCGGGTGATTCGCCCGCGCCTGAAACTGCACTAAGTAATATGGCGGGATTATTCCCGCCATTTCAGAACATAATTAAGCTCCCGCCAACGTTGTTATCAAATACCTGCTTCCAGGAACACTCCTAAAAGACTTTCCTTATTACATTCGTCCATTTGTCTGATTGTTCCGCTGCCGCAGTTTCTGCAAAATCCACCGTATGTACCACGGCGCGTCGCGCACGCCGAGTCGGCCAAAATTGCAAGGGAACGCGCAATGGCAAAACAATGCGCGGTAACAATGTCAGGAGGATTTCCTGTGAATAAATCAATGTTGGCGGGTATTGGAATAGGTGTTGCAGCTGCTCTGGGTGTTGCTGCGGTCGCCGGAATGAATATGTTTGACAGTGGCCCGCAATATGCTCAGGTGCTCTCGGCAACGCCGATTAAAGAAACCATCAAAAATCCGCGTCAGGAGTGCCGTAACGTCACCTTAACGCACCGTCGCCCGGTGCAGGATGAAAACCGTATTGCCGGTTCAGTATTAGGTGCCGTCGCCGGTGGGGTGTTAGGCCATCAGTTTGGCGGTGGACGTGGTCGTGATGTTGCCACGGTTGCTGGCGCACTGGCCGGTGGCTACGGTGGTAATCAGGTTCAGGGCGCTATGCAGGATCGTGATACCTACACCACCACCGAGCAGCGCTGCAAAACGGTCTACGATAAGCATGATAAAATGCTGGGTTACGATGTCACTTACAAAATCGGCGACCAGCAGGGCAAAGTCCGGATGGAAAACGATCCGGGAACCCGTATTCCGCTGGACAGTAAAGGCCAGCTGATGCTGAATAATAAGGCGTAAACTGGCGCGCATTAACGCTGGTTTATTCTGATAAAAAATCCGTAAACCTTCTGGTTTGCGGATTTTTTTTGTGATGTGTCAACCGCAGCTACTCATTACCCCATTGATTAAGGAACGTGGCGATATCATCGATACGCCGTTCATTGATACCGGCTTCACTGGCCATCTCTTTCTGCGCATCCTCGCTGATTTCTTCATTATTCATTAAGCGAGTGATGAGCAGCTGGAAATAGTGTGCCAGCGGGTCACGTTCTGACTCGCTTACCGGTTCAGCGGATTCCGTCGTATACTCATCCACGATGTCATAATATTTAATCGGTACTTCATTGCTCATAATAGCCTCTACGGGTCAATGTCTGTATCAGTTGCTGTATGCGCCATCTGGTCTGAATAGTAAATTCTTACTTCGTTATTTCAGCGAAGCAACCGGAAAAACGAAAAATAATGCTTTAGACCTTAAGCATTTTCACCGTGTCATCCACGTCTATCTCATCTTCCGAGAAAATTAACGTCGTTCCCTGGAAGGTGGTGATCGCCAGTTTTTTCAGCGAGCGCATTTCACCGGGCTTGGCGGATGATTTCGGCCTGATGCTGTTCATCAGTAGACCCACAGACAGCACTGCATTTTCTTTATCGATGCCGGTATCGGCAGGCACTTCTTCGCTGTAAACCAGATAAGACTTAATCGATGTGAGCTTAATGCGCTCGCCGGCGATATAGATGTATTTGCTTTCTGGTGCAACTTTTACAGCATAAGCTGACAAGCCCTTGTTATTGGTGGTGGGTTCGAACGTCACCGCCGCATCTTTTTTAATCAACTCCGGGTTAGCGACCTTAATCACATGAAAATAACGGTTATCACCGTTTTCATCTTTGATAAATCCAAAACCTTTATCTTGAAACCAGGTTGTGATCGTTCCGTTCATCGCTATTACCGCCTGTTTAATCGTTTATCTACTCAGTTTTTGCTGCGCGCAGTGTAAAACACAATGCCTGCATAGACCACGTCTTTGCTCTCAGTCTGGACGATAAATTTCAGTCAGGCGAGGGGGCTGCGGGCAGGTTGAGGTGTCAGCTTTAGCCAGATGATCCCCGACATCCTCTGATAACGATCGCGTGAGGCAAAACCCCGTTGGATTAGCGGCCATGCCATTGGAAAGAAAATTCAGAAATGCTTTGGTTAACCGTTTTATCCGCCGATAAAAAATGCATGACTCTTCAGCCAGGCATTGAATTTAAGTCCGGTTAGCATCGGCCAGTCAAGCCGCATTCTCCAGCAGCTGCGTCATAAAATCGCGCATCCACTTCATGCGTAATTTTCGCTCGCTGAGATCGCGAATAAACTTCAGTCGCGTTGGGCCATCCAGACGCCAGTGCTGCGGCTCTTTTTGTAGCAGACCAATCAGCCAGCCGGGATCAACTTTGTTCTTCTCAGCGAATTCAATAAAGCCACCTTTTTCATTGCCTTCAATGCGGCGCACGCCGAGCTTCTGAGCGGTTAAGCGTAACGCCGCGATATCCAGCAGATTACGCGCCGCATCCGGCAGCAGGCCGAAACGGTCGATCAGTTCGACTTTCAGATCCTCCAGCTCGCTGTCGGTCTGGGCGCTTGCAATACGTTTATAAAAGGACAGGCGGGTGCTGACGTCCGGAATAAAATCGTCCGGCAGCAGCGATGGCATACGCAGTTCGATTTCTGTCTGATTGCTGGTGAGATCCTCAAGCGACGGTTCGCGGCCCTCTTTCAGGGCATCGACCGCATTTTCCAGCAGTTCCATATACAGTGAGAAACCGATAGTTTCCATCTGGCCGCTCTGGTCTTCACCCAGTAATTCTCCGGCACCGCGAATCTCCAGGTCGTGAGTCGCCAGCGCAAAGCCTGCGCCAAGATCCTCCAGCGAGGCAATGGCTTCCAGCCGCTTGTGGGCATCGGTGGTCATTGCTTTCGGATGCGGCGTCAGCAGCCAGGCGTAAGCCTGGTGGTGCGAACGCCCGACGCGACCGCGTAACTGGTGCAGCTGCGCCAGGCCGAAGTGGTCCGCACGCTCAATAATAATGGTATTGGCGCTGGCGATATCAATGCCGGTTTCAATAATGGTGGTACACACCAGTACATTAAAGCGCTGATGATGGAAGTCGTTCATGACCCGTTCCAGATCGCGTTCGCGCATCTGGCCGTGCCCAATGGCAATGCGCGCTTCCGGCACCAGCTCCGCCAGCCGCTGTGAGGCTTTCTCAATATTCTCAACGTCGTTGTACAGGTAGTAAACCTGGCCGCCACGCAGGATTTCGCGCAGAATCGCTTCACGCACCACCAGATCGTCATACTCGCGCACAAAGGTTTTCACCGCCAGACGGCGCGCCGGGGGGGTCGCAATAATCGACAGATCGCGCATGCCGCTCATCGCCATATTTAGCGTACGCGGAATGGGCGTGGCGGTCAGCGTCAGGATATCCACGTCAGCACGCATCGCTTTAATGCGCTCTTTATGACGTACACCGAAGCGGTGCTCTTCATCGACAATCAGTAATCCCAGATCGCGCCACTTAATCTCGCTTTGCAGCAACTTATGCGTGCCAATCAGAATATCAATCTTGCCTTCGCTCGCCTGTTCAAGGATCTGCGCCTGTTCCTTGGCGGTACGGAAACGGGACAGCATCTCAATGCGCACCGGCCAATTGGCAAAGCGATCGCGGAAGTTATCGTAATGCTGTTGCGCCAGCAGGGTGGTTGGCACCAGCACCGCTACCTGTTTATGGTTTTCAATCGCCAGGAAGGCGGCGCGCATCGCCACTTCGGTCTTACCAAAGCCGACGTCACCACACACCAGACGATCCATCGCCAGCGGCTGACACATATCACTGAGCACGGCATTGATTGCCTGCGCCTGATCCGGTGTGGTTTCAAACGGGAAAGTTTCGCAAAACAGTTGATACTGCTCGCGATCGTGTTTAAAAGCGAAACCGGTTTTGGCAGCTCGCTGCGCGTAGATATCCAGCAGTTCTGCCGCAACATCACGCACTTTCTCGGCGGCTTTCTGGCGCGCGCGTGACCAGGCATCGCTACCCAATTTATGCAGCGGCGCATTTTCATCAGCACCGCCAGCGTATCGGCTGATTAAATGCAGCGAGGAGACCGGCACATATAATTTGGCGTCACCGGCGTAAGCCAGCATCAGATATTCCGCCTTGATGCCACCGGTCTCCAGCGTGGTCATCCCCAGATAGCGACCGACACCGTGTTCCAGATGGACCACCGGCTGGCCCTCATGCAGTTCGGCGAGGTTGCGGATTAACACGTCCGGGTTGATGGTGCGGCGGCTGTCCTGACGGCGACGCGTGACGCGTTCGCCCAGCAGATCGCTTTCACAGATTAAGGCACGCTGGCGCAGGCCATCAATAAAACCGCGTTCGCTGGCACCTATCATCAGATAGTGACCCGACTGGCCAGCCTCATCGAGACGGTGAAGGGTTTTTGGCAGTACTTTAATACGCGCCAGCAGCTCAAGTAATGCTTCGCGGCGGCCTTCACTTTCAACCGAGAAGATGACCGACCCGGTAAATGTTTCAAGGAAACGGCGCAGATTATCCAGTGGCGCTTTTGCCTGCGCCTGGACCGCAAGATCCGGTAAAGGCTGATAATCCAGATTGGTATTGGCGGCTTTGGCTGGCAATATTTCACTGCTGAGCTGAACCCGTGGCCAGTTCTTTAGCTCGCTGAACAGCTGGTCAGTGCGTAACCACAGGTTTTCCGGCGCTAACAGCGGACGCATCGGGTCGACGCGGCGATTTTCATAGCGCGCATTCACATCAAGCAGAAAACGGTCAGCGCTGCTTTCCAGATCGCCGGTATTCACGATCAGTGTGTTGTCCGGCAGATAGCTAAACAGCGGCGGCAGGGGTTGATCAAAAAACAGCGGCTGCCAGTATTCGATACCGGAAGGCAGCGTACCTTTGCTGACCTGCTGATAGATATGTTCGGCTTCACGTTTTACATCAAACTTCTCGCGCCACTGGCTGCGAAACAGTTCGATAGCGGCTTTATCGGTGGGAAATTCATGCGCCGGCAGTAAATTAATCGCTTCAACTTCTTGCAGCGTGCGCTGCGAATCGACGTCAAATACCCGCAGGCTGTCGATTTCATCATCAAAGAAGTCAATACGGTAAGGCTGTTCGCTGCCCATCGGATAGAGATCGAGCAGTGCGCCACGCGTGGCGTACTCGCCGTGTTCCATAACCTGATCAACACTGCGATAGCCTGCCTGCTCCAGCTGGCTGCGCAGCGTATCACGCGATAACAGCTGTCCTTTTTGCATGACCAGCGCGTGACCATGTAAAAAGCTGTGCGGACAAACGCGCTGCATCAGCGTGTTAACCGGCAGGATCAGCACACCGCGTTGCAGTGTCGGTAACTGATACAGTGTCGAAAGGCGCGATGAGATGATTTCCTGATGCGGCGAGAAGCTGTCGAACGGCAGCGTTTCCCAGTCGGCGAGGCTAATCACCGGCTGGTCAGTAAACTGCTGGATTTCATCCTGCAGGCGCAGCGCATTCTGCATATCAGGGGCGATTAACATTACCGGCCCGTGATGACGTTCAATAATTTCAGCACATTCAACGGCACAAGCCGCACCGGTCAGCTGCCCAAGCAGGGAGCGATCGCCGGCTTTCTCAGGCAGGGAATAGCGAGTCTGTTCTGGCATAGTCGGTTCGACGTTCTCTTGATTAATTCTATGGCGGTAATGATTTCACAGAACGCGCCAGGGATCACCTGATCGCGAGCGGAATTTTATTCATACGAATCATGCGCGAAGACCTGATGAAACCAGCAAGCGGTCGCTATTTCGTTGACTGCTGAGTGTAGTGCATTTTGGGCCGATCGATATTCGCCCAGCACAACTCGGCTTCCAGATGGTAACTGTGGTTGCCATCATCCCATCTGACGTAATAGCCGGTGGGAGAATCCCCCTGATCGAAGATGTTAACCACCATACCGTTGATATGGCCGGTTTTATGTTTGACGATACTGCCTTTGGGATACCTGAACATGGTACAACTCCGGTGCCTGAATAGCGCAAGAAAACCTCTCTGACTGACACTGATTATAGTTTATCGCTTATACCCCTGTAGGGAAAAGGGGCATTAAAACCGCGATACTGTCGATTATTTCAGCATTCAGTCGCTCGCCCGCACTATCTTTACAGGGTTTCCAACATACTCAGAGGCTTAGTGGTTCCATAAAGCGGGCTGCTCCTTTATCATCCTTAACACTTTGCATTAGCAATCGCCACAAGACGGATTACATGTATCAACCTGTTGCGTTATTTATCGGTCTGCGCTACATGCGCGGACGAGCGTCAGACCGCTTTGGTCGGTTTGTCTCCTGGCTTTCCACTATCGGCATCACGCTGGGCGTGATGGCGTTGGTTACCGTTATGTCGGTTATGAACGGTTTCGAGCGCGAACTGGAAAACAATATTCTTGGCCTGATGCCGCAGGCGCTGATTACCAGCGACAAAGGGTCGGTCAATCCTCAACAATTACCGGCAGAGAGCCTGAAACTTCAGGGAGTCAGCCGCGTTGCGCCGTTAACCACCGGTGATGTGGTGCTGCAAAGCGCGCGAAGCGTGGCGGTCGGCGTGATGCTTGGCATCCAGCCTGATGAGCAGGATCCGCTGACGCCGTATCTGGTTAATGTTAAGCAGCAGGATCTGCAGGCGGGGCAGTATAACGTCATTCTCGGTGAGCAACTGGCCGGGCAACTCGGGGTTAAACGCGGCGACTCAATTCGCCTGATGGTGCCGTCTGCCAGCCAGTTCACCCCGATGGGCCGTCTGCCAAGCCAGCGCCTGTTCAATATTATCGGCACCTTTGCCGCCAACAGTGAAGTGGATGGTTATCAGATTCTGGTCAACCAGCAGGATGCTTCACGCCTGATGCGCTATCCGGCGGGCAATATCACCGGCTGGCGTTTATGGCTTGATAAGCCGCTGAGTGTCGATACCCTCAGTCAGCAAAAACTGCCTGACGGCATGGTGTGGAAAGACTGGCGCGAACGCAAAGGCGAGCTTTTCCAGGCGGTGCGCATGGAGAAAAATATGATGGGCCTGCTGCTGAGCCTGATTGTGGCGGTAGCCGCATTTAACATTATTACCTCGCTGGGCCTGCTGATTATGGAGAAGCAGGGTGAAGTGGCGATCTTGCAAACCCAGGGCCTGACGCGCCGTCAGATTATGATGGTGTTTATGGTGCAGGGTGCCAGCGCCGGGATTATCGGCGCGCTGCTCGGAGCGTTGCTCGGTGTATTGCTGGCCAGCCAGCTTAATAATCTGATGCCGGTGATTGGCATGTTCCTGGATGGTGCCGCGCTGCCGGTGGCGATTTCGCCGTGGCAGGTAGTCGCCATTGCGCTGACCGCAATGGTGGTGGCGCTGCTTTCGACGCTTTATCCTTCCTGGCGCGCTGCCGCCGTACAACCCGCTGAGGCTTTACGCTATGAGTAATTCGATCCTGTTGCAGTGTAACGATCTGTGCAAACGCTATCAGGAAGGCAGCGTCCAGACCGATGTGCTGCGCAATGTGTCATTCAGCATTGAGCCGGGTGAAATGATGGCGATTGTCGGTAGCTCGGGTTCCGGCAAAAGTACCCTGATGCACCTGCTTGGCGGTCTGGACTCACCCACTTCCGGTGAGGTGGTGTTTGATGGCAAGTCGCTGAACAGTCTCTCTTCATCGGCCAAAGCCGAACTGCGTAACCGCGAGCTCGGTTTTATCTATCAGTTTCACCATCTGCTGCCGGACTTTACCGCGCTGGAAAACGTGGCGATGCCGCTGCTGATCGGTAAAATGAATAAAGTTGAGGCGCAGGAAAAAGCCCGTGCGATGTTAAGCGCGGTAGGCCTGGAAAAACGCGCCGCGCATCGTCCCTCTGAACTGTCGGGCGGCGAACGTCAGCGCGTGGCGATTGCCCGTGCGCTGGTAAACAATCCGCGTCTGGTGCTGGCCGATGAACCGACCGGTAATCTTGATGCACGTAACGCGGATGCCATCTTCGATCTGCTGGGTGAACTGAACGTGCGTCAGGGCACTGCTTTTCTGGTCGTGACCCACGATCTGCATCTTGCCAAACGTCTGAAGCGTCAGATGGAGATGCGTGACGGTCAGCTGAGTGGTGAACTGACGCTGGCAGGAGCGTTGTAATGGCTGCTTCGTTATCGCTGCTGCTGGGTTTACGTTTCAGCCGTGGCCGTCGGCGTGGCGGCATGGTGTCGCTGATTTCGGTAATTTCCACCGTCGGTATTGCACTGGGCGTGGCGGTATTGATCGTCGGCCTGAGCGCAATGAACGGTTTTGAACGTGAGCTGAATAACCGCATTCTGGCGGTGGTTCCGCACGGTGAAATCGAACCGGTTAATCAGCCATTTAGCGGCTGGCAGCAGATGATCCCGCGGATTGAAAAAGTGCCAGGTATTGCCGCCGCTGCACCGTATATTAATTTCACCGGTCTGATCGAAAGCGGAGCCAAACTGCAGGCAATTCAGGTTAAGGGAGTTGATCCTCAACAGGAAATGCAGCTCAGTGCGCTGCCAAAATTTGTGCAGAACAACGCCTGGTCCAGCTTTGCTGCCGGCAAGCAGCAGGTGATTATTGGTAGTGGGGTCGCAAAATCGCTCGGCCTGAAGCAGGGCGACTGGCTGACGATTATGATTCCCAACAGTGATACCGAACATAAATTGCTGCAGCCGAAGCGGGTGCGCTTGCAGGTGAGCGGCATTTTGCAGCTTAGCGGCATGCTCGACCACAGTCTGGCAATGGTGCCACTGGCGGATGCCCAGCAGTATCTGGCGATGGGCGACAACGTCACCGGAATTGCCATCAAAGTTAACGATCCGTTTAGCGCGAATAAACTGGTGCGCGATGCCGGTGAAGTCACCCAGTCCTATGTCTATCTGCGCAGCTGGGTAGGAACATACGGCTATATGTACCGTGATATTCAGATGATCCGCGCCATTATGTATCTGGCGATGGTGCTGGTGATCGGGGTGGCCTGCTTTAATATCGTGTCGACGCTGGTCATGGCGGTGAAAGATAAAAGCAGCGATATTGCGGTGCTGCGTACGCTGGGCGCCAAAGATGGGCTGATCCGCGCCATCTTTGTCTGGTATGGCCTGATGGCGGGCCTGCTGGGCAGCGTCACTGGGGTAGTGGTCGGCGTGCTGGCCGCGCTCAATCTGACCAGCGTCATTAGCGGTATTGAAAAGCTGATTGGCCATCAGTTCCTCTCCGGTGATATCTACTTTATCGACTTTTTGCCGTCAGAACTGCACTGGACCGACGTGATATCAGTGCTGGCAACGGCGATTGTGCTGAGCCTGCTGGCCAGTTGGTATCCGGCGCGTCGCGCCAGCCGTATTGATCCGGCCCGGGTGTTAAGCGGACAATAATACCGATACCGAAGGGGATAGCGCATGTATTACGGCCTCGATATGGGCGGCAGCAAAATCGCCATTGGTGTTTACGATGCTCAACGCCAGCAGCGGTGGAGCAAACGCGTGGCGACGCCGCGCGATGATTATCAGCAACTGCTGGCGACGCTGGAACAATTAGTGCTGGAGGCCGACAGCGTCTGCGGTCAGCGCGGTAGCGTCGGTATCGGCGTACCGGGTTTGCCGGTTCCGGACGATGGCACGCTGTTTACCGCTAACGTGCCGGCCGCGCGTGGTAAAACGCTTGGGGCCGATCTGTCGCAACGGCTACAGCGCGAGGTACGCATCGATAATGATGCCAACTGCTTTGCGCTCTCCGAAGCCTGGGACGATGAGTTTCAGGCCTGTCCGGTGGTGTTCGGGCTGATCCTCGGCACCGGCGTTGGCGGGGGATTGATCGTTGACGGTAAACCGGTGACCGGGCGTAACTACATTACCGGCGAGTACGGGCATATGCGTTTGCCAGTTGATGCCCTTGAGGTGCTCGGTCACGATATTCCGCTACAAATGTGCGGCTGCGGTAAACGCGGCTGTATTGAACCCTATCTCTCCGGGCCGGGTTTTTCCTGGCTCTGGCAGCATCATTATCAGCAGACTCTCAGTGCACCTGAAATTATCACCCGCTATTATCAGGGTGATACACTGGCGCAGGCCCATACCGAGCGATATTGTGAACTGTTGGCCGTTTGCCTTGGCAGTTTGCTGACGCTGCTCGATCCGCACCTGGTGGTATTGGGCGGTGGATTGTCTAATTTTGATGCGCTCTATGATGGGCTGGAACAGCGGGTAGCGAAGTACCTGTTACCGGTGGCTAAACCACCGCGTTTTGCGAAAGCCCGACATGGCGATGCAGGAGGAATGCGCGGCGCCGCATTCCTTCATCTTAAGTAATTAAAGGAGCTTTTATGCGCACACCCCGTCGCCGACTGCGACTCGCACGCTACAAAAAGACCAAGCGTCAGATTCATCAACGCTTTCGTCAACGCATTTTCGAGCGTGATCGTAGCGCTGAGCTGGCAGCACATCCGCTGCCGCGCGTGGTAGTTCTGACGGGAGCCGGGATATCTGCTGAGTCGGGTATTCGTACCTTTCGCGCCAGTGACGGCCTGTGGGAAGAGCATCGGGTTGAGGATGTGGCAACGCCGGAAGGTTTTGCCCGCGATCCGGCGCTGGTGCAGGCATTTTACAACGCCCGCCGTCAGCAGTTGCAGCAGCCGGAAATCCAGCCCAATGCCGCGCATCAGGCGCTGGCAGAGCTGGAATCGGTACTGGGTGACGGTTTTCTGCTGGTGACGCAAAATATTGATAACCTGCACGAGCGAGCCGGCAGCGAGCGGGTGATTCATATGCACGGCGAACTGCTGAAAGTGCGCTGTTCGATGAGTGGGCAGATTCTTGACTGGACTGAAGATGTTAAGCCAGGCGATCGCTGCCACTGCTGCCAGTTTCCTGCGGTGCTGCGCCCGCATGTGGTGTGGTTTGGAGAAATGCCGCTGCAAATGGATGAGATTTATCAGGCGATTGAACAGGCTGATTATTTTGTCGCTATCGGCACCTCGGGCCATGTCTATCCGGCGGCGGGTTTTGTCCACGAGGCCAAATTACAGGGCGCGCATACCGTAGAGCTGAATCTGGAGCCAAGCCAGGTGGGTAGCGAGTTCGAAGAGAAAAAATACGGTCCGGCCAGTCAGGTAGTACCGCTGTACGTGCGCACATTTTTGCTGGGGCTGTATAAGTAGTTATTCTGTTCGGGAGCCGCTTCAGCTGCGGTACAGAGGATCTGCAGGGCAGAGATTAACGGCACGGGCGGCGAGAACCACGCCCGTGCCGAATCTGCGTTTTAACGCCCGGCTTTTAACTTCTGGAACAGGGTTTCGTACTGCATACTGGCTTCGCCAACATCATCCTGCCATTCGCCGTTTTTGATCACCTCATCGCTCGGATACAGTGACGGATCGCCGGACATCGCTTTCGGCAGCAGTTTTTTCGCCGCCAGGTTTGGCGTCGGATAACCGATGGTTTCGGCTACTTTTGCCGCGACGTCAGGGCGGAGCAGGAAGTTAATCAGCTTCAACGCACCCTCTACATTTTTCGCGTTAGCCGGTATCGACAGACTGTCCATCCAGAAGATGCCGCCTTCCTGCGGCCAGATAACGTCCAGCGGCGTACCGGCCTGACGTGCGACGTAAGCCGAACCGTTCCACACCATGCCCAGATTAACTTCACCCTCCATATAAGGGCTGCCTGGATTGTCTGAGTTAAAAGTCAGCACATTAGGCATCAGCTTTTTCAGCTCTTCATAGGCGGCATTAATCTGTTCAGGATCGGTGGTATTGCCGGAGTAACCGAGTTTACGCAAAGCGACCTGGAAAACATCGCGGGCATCGTCAGTTAACAGCAGGCTCTGCTTATATTCCGGCTTCCACAGATCGGCCCAGCGGGTAACGGTTTTGGTATCAATAACATCCGTATTTGCGCCAATCGCGGTCGCCCCCCAGATATAGGGGATCGAGTAGTCGTTATTCGGATCAAACGATTTGTTCAGCAGCACCGGATCGAGATTAGTAAAGTTCGACAGTTTGCTTTTGTCTATTTTTTGTATCATGCCTTCATTGCGCATTTTGGCAACGAAGTAAGTGGAAGGCACCACCAGATCGTAGGCACCGTCTTTATACGTTTTCAGCTTGGCATACATACTCTCGTTAGATTCATACGTCGAGTAAATGACTTTAATGCCGGTCTCTTTAGTAAATTGTTCCAGCAGTCCCGGCGGAACATATTCCGTCCAGTTGTAGAAGTAGAGCGTTTTGCTGTCGTCTGCCTGTGCGCTGTGTAATCCGAACGCCAGCGCGCCGGCTGCCAGCCAGTGTGACCACTTTTTCATGATAATGTCTCCCAGAGGCAGGCTGCCAATATGGATACCTGACCCGATGTCGTTTGTTCGGGATTATATGCCAGAGAGCGGCGAGGTCAAGGTTGCAGCCGCGATGCCAACCGGCAAACAGATTATTAAGATTATGCATAGCTGGAGGCCGGCAGACGGGTTTCAGAATAATCCGCGTCAGTCAGATCAACATTACGCATCGAGGCATTTTCGAGATTGGATCTTTGCAGCTGGGCTCCGCGCATTGTTGCATCATCAAAGTCTGCAAATTGCTCAATATCAATATCTTGCAGACTGGCATTAGTAAGATCAGCCCTCGTTAATATGGCTTCTTCCAGATTAGCTTCATTCAGCGTGGCATGCTGCAAATTACTGTCACTGAGATTAATGGCGTACATTTCTGCATGCGTAAAATCGCAGCCTGCGGCCTCGACATGTTGCATATTGACACAGCAGAGTGAGGCTTCGCGGAATGGACAACCAGTAATAATCGAGTGACTCAAGTCGCTGCTTTCCAGCTGTACCCAGTTAAAGTTATGCGCGGTTAAGTCCATGCCACTAAGATCCAAATTTGTTAAGTTCACCGGGTTAGCGGAGGTATGCTCAGACAGCATTACGGTCAGCGCGTGATTTTTTCTGTTTTTAAGATCGATCGCTTCATCCTGTTTCATGCCCGACGATAGCGGCTGCCTGAGGATAGCTAAATTATTATTACTTACCGAGGCATCTGCGGAAAAATTGTTTATTACTGAGGTATTACTATTAATTTCCATATTGATTCCTGATTTGTATTCTGGATGAGAAAGCCACCGGCTTTGTGCCGTCCAGAATTATCTATCCGATAAAAGAAATCTTCTGCTTTTCGCCTGAATGGCAGAGTCAATTAATAGAATATTTTTCAATCAGGCCGTTATTGCGGGGCAAAAAATTGCCCCGCAACGGTTTAACGGCGAGTTTTATCGCGCAGTAATAACTGACTGAGGGCGACCATCACCAGCGACAACAGCATCAGAATCGTCGCCAGCGCATTGACCTCTGGCGAGACGCCGACTTTTACCATTGAATAGATCTTCAGCGGTAATATTTCGTAGCTGGGACCGGTAACAAATGATGAGACCACCACGTCATCCATCGACAGAGTAAAGCTCAGCAGCCAGCCCGCCGCGACTGCTGGCAGCGCCAGCGGCAGAATGATCTTACGCAAAATGGTGATTTCACTGGCACCGAGATCTTTTGCCGCTTCCAGCATGCGCACATCAAAGCCCTTTAAGCGTGAAAAGACGGTAATAACGACAAAAGGCAGACAGAAGGTAATATGCGAGAACAGCAGTGACCAGAAGCCGAGTGAAATACCCAGCAGCATAAACAGCACCAGCAAAGAAATCGCCATAACGATATCCGGCGACATCATCACCACAAACAGCATGCCGCCGACAAACGGCTTACCGCGAAAACGATAGCGATAGAGCGCTACGGCGGTCAGTGAACCGATCAACGTGGCAAAGCTGGCCGACAGCACAGCCATAATCAGCGAGTGCTTCGCCGCATCAATCAGGCTGTCGTTATTCAGCAGCAGGCTGTACCACTGAGTGCTGAATCCCTGCCAGTTTATGCCGAATCGGGACTGATTAAACGAGTTGATAATCAGAATCACAATCGGAATATACAGCCAGGCGTATATGACGGTCATAAAGCCGCCACGTAACCAGCGCGCCATCATTCCAGCACCACCTTATTATTCAGCAGGCGTGCAGCACGCCAGTATATCAACAACATCAGCCCCATGATCAGCGTCAGCACCACGCTGGTGGCCGCGCCAAACGGCCAGTCACGAATATTAAGGAACTGACTTTTAATCACATTACCGATTAACAGGTTTTTCGCCCCACCCATTAAATCGGAAACAAAGAACAGCCCCATCGCCGGCAGCAGAACCAGCAGACATCCGGCAACGATTCCCGGCATGGTGAGCGGTAGAATAATCCGGATAAAGGTTTGCAGCTTGCTGGCACCCAGATCGCGCGCGGCTTCCAGCACCGGCTTATCCAGTTTTTCCAGGCTGGAGTAGAGCGGCATCACCATAAACGGCAGCAGGATATACACCAGTCCGAGGATCACCGCCTGTGAGCTGTACATAATGCTGAACGGCTTATCGATCACGCCCAGCCACAGCAGAAAATCATTGAGCCAGCCGCGAGTGCTGAGGAAGATTTTCAGACCGTAAATGCGGATCAGCGAATTGGTCCAGAACGGCACAATCAGTAAAAACAGCATCAGCGGGCGCAGGCGCTCCGGCAGCTTTGTCAGGCACCAGGCAAAAGGATAGCCGAGCAGCAGGCAGCTCAGGGTGGCGATCAGCGCCATATTCAGCGAGTGCAGCAGCACTTCGGCATACAGCGGATCGGCCAGACGGCTGTAGTTATCCAGAGTGAATACCAGCTTGACGAAGTTGGCATCATCACGGGTCAGAAAGCTGGTGACGAAAATCATCAGGTTGGGCAAGAACACAAACAGCACCAGCCAGCTGACAATGGTCAATATCACTATTTTCTGAAAGCGTTTACGCGTCGTTTTCATCTTTGAGCACCACTTCCCAGCTTTCAACCCAGTTCACCGCCATTTTCTGATTCAGCGAGTGATCGAAATCAGGATCGTCTTCGTTAAAGAATTCGCTTACCGTCACCAGCTTGCCGTTTTCCAGCTCGACGGTGGACTCCAGCGTCATTCCCTTATAGTTACGCTCGCGAACGTAGCCGATCAGCCCGTCGATATTGTTACCGTCATTGATCTCTTCTACCCGCAGATCTTCCGGACGCAGCAGCACATTGAGTCGTTGTCCGGGCTGCACGGTAAACGGCACCAGGATATCGCATTCGCGACCTTCAACCCGCGCGCGCACCCGCTGATTATCCAGCGTGTGCAGCACTTCCGCACTGAACACGTTAATTTCACCGATAAACCGCGCGACAAACAGGTTACGTGGCTCTTCGTAAATTTCGCGCGGCGTGCCGTCCTGTTCAATCTGGCCTTCACGCATCACCACGATACGATCGGACATGGTCAGCGCTTCTTCCTGATCGTGGGTCACAAAGATAAAGGTAATACCGAGCTTACGCTGTAATGCTTTCAGCTCATTCTGCATCTGTTTACGCAGCTTGTAGTCCAGCGCCGACAGTGATTCATCCAGCAGCAGCACTTTGGGCCGGTTCACTACCGCGCGGGCAATGGCCACGCGCTGCTGCTGGCCACCGGAAAGCTGGTGCGGACGGCGTTGCGCAAAGTCGTTCAGCTGCACCATCGCCAGGGCATCCGTCACCCGGCTGGTGATTTCATCTGCCGGGGTTTTCTGCATTCGCAGGCCGAAAGCAACGTTTTCAAATACCGTCATATGAGGGAACAGTGCGTAGCTCTGAAACACCGTATTAATATGGCGATTCTCAGCCGGAGTATCCGTAATCGATTCGCCATCCAGCACGATATCGCCACGGTCGGCGACTTCCAGCCCGGCAATCAGGCGCAGGATAGTGGTTTTACCGCAGCCGGAAGGGCCGAGCAGGGTAATAAATTCACCGTGATTAATGGTGAGGTTAAAATTGGCAATTATGTCCTTACCGTCAAACGCTTTATTGATGCCTGAAAGCGTGACCAGCGGCTTGCGCGCGTGTTTTTGCATCATATTCGCTGCCTGAATCAAAGGGTTAGGTTTAAAATTGGGGAGCGATGATACCTGAAAAACTCGCAGCCCGCCTGGTTAAAGCCGCTATTTTTTGCTTACCGGCAGTGCGAACAAACTAAGAGACAACCCTGGCGACAGCGTGACATTCATCAGGCTGAAGAATCATCCGTGACCGACTAACGATAGATATAACTGAGTGCCCGCATCGAGATAATGACCGGTATCACAATCGAAAGATAAATAAATACCGAAATCGGCGTGCCGTGCAGAACCTGACAGCGCGCTGCTCTCAATGCGACAAAGTTGCATGCCTGCTAAATAAGCGGCAATTAATTGCGCGAACGCTCAAAACCTATGACCTTAAGCAATACTTTAACCGATCAAGCTTTCCATAATAGCGGCAGGCATTCAGAGGGACGAAAGATGAACAGATTACTCGATCGCTTTTTACACTACGTTTCTTTCGATACGCAATCTAAGAGTCATGCTCGTCAGGTTCCCAGTACCGAGGGGCAATGGCGGCTGGCAGAAGAATTGCAAAGCGAGCTAAAGGAACTCGGATTTAAAAACGTCACGCTGACTGACAATTGCTGTGTGATGGGGACTTTACCGTCCACTGTCGACTGGCCAACACCGGTTATCGGCTTTATTTCCCACATAGACACGTCGCCTGACTTCACCGCAAAAAATGTGAATCCGCAGGTTGTCGAAAATTATCGCGGCGGGGATATCGCGCTGGGGATTGGGGATGAGGTGCTGTCGCCGGTGATGTTTCCGGTATTGCATCAGCTGATCGGCCATACGTTGATTACCACTGATGGCAAGACTTTGCTGGGGGCTGACGATAAAGCCGGTATCGCCGAGATTATCACTGCCATGGCGCGCCTGGCACAAAGTGATATTCCTCATGGTGAAATTCGCGTGGCCTTTACGCCGGACGAAGAGATTGGCAGAGGTGCGGCACATTTTGATGTTGCCGCCTTTGCCGCTGACTGGGCGTATACCATTGATGGCAGCGGCCTGGGCGAGTTTGAATTTGAAAATTTTAACGCCGCCTCGGCAACGGTAAAAATTACCGGCAATAATGTGCATCCTGGCTCTGCTAAAGGCGTGATGATCAATGCGCTGGATGTGGCAACGCGTTTTCATGCCGCGCTGCCGCCGCAGGAAGTACCGGAGCATACTTCAGGCTATGAGGGTTTTTACCATCTGCATCAGATTAAAGGCAGCGTCGAACGTGCCGAGCTGCACTATATTGTGCGCGATTTTGATGCCGACGGCTTCGCTGCGCGCAAAAAACTGCTGCAGGATATTGCCCGCGACCTCAGCAAAGCGCTGCCGGCGAAGGGCGCTATTGAAGTGACAATTGAAGACAGTTATTACAATATGCGGGAAAAGGTCGAGGCTCATCCGCATATTATTGAGCTGGCACTGCAGGCAATGCGCGATTGTGAAATTGAACCGCAGGTGAAACCCATCCGCGGCGGTACTGATGGCGCCTCGTTATCTTATATGGGATTACCGTGTCCCAACATCTTTACTGGCGGTTATAACTATCATGGCAAACATGAGTTTGCTTCGCTGGAAAATATGGAGAAAACGGTGGCGGTAATCATGCGTATTGCGCAGTTAGCGGCGGAACGTAAATAGCAGCAACATTCTGGGCGGCAACCAGGCCGCCCAGAATGTTTTTCAAAAGATTCGGTTATTCTTCGCCAAAATACCAGTAGCCGCTGTTGACCAGCGCTGCCAGTTGAGCGAGGAACGACGGGTCGTCCAGCGCATCACCAAAGTCTTCCTGCCCCAGCGTCAGCTGATTTGCCAGCACCATCAGTGCGTCACGATGTGCGCTTTCCAGCTGCTCACCGTTAATAAATACGGCGTCACCGATGCTCAGAACGCGCAGACCGCCGAGGCGTGTCAGCTTGTCGCCCTGTTGCAGCGAATCATAAATCTCATCCGGCTGGTAAGGCGGTTCTGGCGGGGCGATATCCAGCTCATGACGTGATTGCGAAATAAACTCGCCAAACCACTGATTAAACTGGTGCGGCTGATTGATCACTTCCAGCATCATCTGGCGAATGCCATCGATTTCCTGTGGCAAAATCTCTGCCGGACGATCGCGCGCCGCAACATCCGGGTCGCTGAAGCGATGGCTACCCAGCTCACGTTGCAGTACGTAATCGGCAAAACCACTGATCAGTTCACGCCCGCTTGGCGCACGGAAACCAACGGAATAGTTGATGGCGTTTTCCAGCGAGTAACCTTCGTGCGGGAAACCCGGTGGGATATAGAGAATGTCGCCCGGCTCCATCTCTTCATCAATAATCGCGTCGAAAGGTTCAACCTGCAGCAGATCGGGATGCGGGCAATGCTGCTTAAGCGGCACTTTGTCACCCACGCGCCAGCGGCGGCGGCCGGTGCCCTGCACGATAAACACGTCATACTGATCGAAGTGGGGACCAACGCCACCGCCGGGTACCGAGAAGGAGATCATCAGATCGTCAGTACGCCAGTCAGGCAAAAAGCGGAAAGGGCGCATCAGCGCAGCAGAAGGCTCATGCCAGTGGTCTACCGCTTGTACCAGCAGTGACCAGTTGCTTTCACCCAGATGATCATAGCTCTCGAAAGGCCCGTGGCTGACCTGCCATTTCCCATCATTATGGCTGACCAGGCGGCTGTCGACTTCGTTCTCCATCGCCAGGCCTGCCAGTTCATCAGGGGTAATAGGGTCGACGAAATTTTTAAAGCCGCGTTTAAGCACCACCGGGCGTTTTTGCCAGTAGCGTTGCACAAATTCGGGCCAGTTGATATCGAGCTGATAATCCATATAACGTTCCAGTTCAGGCAGTAATTGCAGGAAGTATATACCCTTCGCCTGTGAAGTGCAGTGGCTTGCTACTCGCCGTTATGTGACACTTCTTGTCGCTGGAACACCACTTCCATTCTTGCTCCGCCCAACTCACTGGTTCCGGTGAGGATATCCCCTTCGTATTGCTCGAGAATATCGCGCGCTACCGCCAGGCCAATACCCTGACCAGGGCGCATGGTATCAGCACGCTGACCGCGCACGAAAATCAGGTCGTGCTTACTTTCCGGAATGCCTGGGCCATCATCTTCCACAATCAGATACAGCACGTTATCAGTCTGGCGCGCTGAGATTTCGACAAACTCCAGGCAATATTTACAGGCGTTATCCAGCACATTCCCCATCACTTCCATAAAATCGTTAGGATCGCCAACGAAGGTGATCTCCGGCGAAACGTCGAGTGACAGCGAAACGCCTTTACGCTGATAGACTTTATTCAGTGCGGAGCAGAGGCTGTCGAGCAGTGCGGAGACCGAATGCAGCTCGCGCTTCAGCGGATTATGATCGGCCTGCATACTGGCGCGGTGCAGATAGTAGCCGATCTGCTGTGAGATACGACTGATCTGCTCCAGCATAATTGGCTCAGCTTGCTCAATGGTGAAGGTTTTGCTGCCGCGCAGCGAGCGCAGGGTACTTTGCAAAACCGCCAGCGGCGTTTTCAGACTGTGGGTTAAATCTGACAGCGTGGTGCTGTAACGGGTGTAGCGCTGGCGTTCATTATCCAGTAACAGATTGAGATTACGGACCAGGCTGCGAAGCTCTTGCGGCGGATAAGGATCGAGGGTTTCACGGGTGCCGCCTTCCAGTTCGCGTACCTGACTGGCCAGCGAGCCGATAGGCCGTAAACTCCAGTGCGCTGCCAGCCACAGTAACGGAATGACCAGCAGTAAATTAACCAGCAAGACATAGTTAAACCACACCCAGACCATATCAGACTGCTGTAATTCCTGTGGAATCGAGTCGACCACCACAATGGTCAGCGCGGGCAGATTAGTGGTGGCATCATAGCGATTAACCGCCACCGAGTGGGTAAATGAGCTGTTGCCATCGTCGTCGTAGGCGTGCAGTTTACTTTGCGCATCGGCGTTATTACCCAGCGCTTCGCGGCTGGTGCTGCTGTTGGTATCGATCTCGTAAAAGTCCGGCTTTTTCAGCCATTCTGGCTTAATCTTGTCGCGAATCTCCGGTACATCACGCTGCTGCCACAGCAAATGGCCGCGCTCGTCATAAATAAACACCAGCGTCGGGAAATTAAGCGTCATGCGCTCAGGCTGGGCGATAGTCAGCTTGCCGTTGCGCCACTGAGCCAGCGTAAAGAATAAATTGCTTTCACCGCGCATTACCCGATAGGTGTTTTTGTCAAAGCTGACGACATAGCCGACGACTGCCACCATCCCGTAGGAAAGCGACAGCACCAGCACCACCGCAGCGGTTGCCAGCAGGAAGCGCGCTCGCAGTGAGTAAGGGATAAAACGACGCAGCAGTGACATCAATCAGAGATCGAAGCGGTAGCCCTGACCGCGAACCGTAGTAATGACATCTTTGCTGTACTCAGCAAGAATTTTCTTGCGTAAGCGGCCCATCAGGACATCGATGGTATGGCTTTCGCGCAGTTCTGCATCGGGATAAAGTTGCAGCATCAGCGAATCTTTACTTACCACTTTGCCGGTGTTGCGAATCAGGGTTTCGATAATAGTATATTCAAATGCCGTCAGTTTGATTTGCTGCTCGTTAATGGTCAGCTCACGACGTGACAAGTCGATCTGGAAGGGCGGCAGTGAGATAATTTGCGACGCCAGGCCGCTGTTACGACGCATCAGCGCCTGCATCCGGGCGACGATTTCTTCAATATGAAACGGCTTGGTGACATAGTCATCGGCACCGGCTTCCAGTGCTTCAACTTTAGCCTGCCAGCCATCTCGTGCGGTTAACACCAGAATCGGCTGCTTAACTTCCTGAGTGCGCCAGCGGCGGATCAACGACATACCGTCTTCATCAGGCAGACCGAGGTCAACCAGAGTGATGTCCGGGGTATGTTCATTAAGGAAATAATCCGCTTCTTTAGCATCTTCAGCGGCATCAACCTGATGTCCCATATCCCGCAGCTGCACCGTCAGGTGATGACGCAACAGGGCATTATCTTCGACAACCAAAACGCGCATAGGCCGTTCCTTTCTCGCAAACTGAGTGAACCGGTATTATTCACTCTCTTTATATGCTGAGATTATAGGATAAAGCAAGTAAACCAAAGATTAACGCGGGTCGACTTGCATCGACCCGCCGGACATTATTTCAGATCGTCAACCATTTGAATCGCACGGCCAATGTAGTTAGCCGGTGTCATTTGCTTCAGACGGGTTTTCTCCTCTTCAGGCAGCGCCAGGCTGTCGATAAAGGTCTGCATGCCCGCAGCATCGACCCGCTTACCGCGCGTCAGCTCTTTCAGTTTCTCATAAGGCTTCTCAATGCCATAGCGACGCATCACGGTCTGGATTGGCTCTGCCAGCACTTCCCAGTTGTGATCCAGCTCGTCCAGTAAACGGTCGCGGTTCACTTCCAGTTTAGAGATTCCTTTCAGCGTCGCCTGATAAGCGATCAGCGCATAACCGACGCCGACGCCAAGGTTTCGCAGCACCGTTGAGTCGGTCAGATCGCGCTGCCAGCGTGATACCGGCAGTTTGCTGGCCAGATGCTGCATAACGGCATTCGCCAGGCCGAGATTACCTTCGGAGTTTTCGAAGTCAATCGGGTTAACTTTATGCGGCATGGTGGAGGAGCCGATTTCGCCAGCAATGGTTTTCTGCTTGAAATGGTTCAGCGCAATATAGCCCCAGATATCACGATCGAAATCGATCAGGATGGTATTAAAGCGCGCCATGCAGTCAAACATCTCAGCGATATAGTCGTGTGGCTCAATCTGCGTGGTGTACGGGTTCCAGGTGATGCCCAATGAGGTGACAAAGGCTTCACTCAGCTGATGCCAGTCAACTTCCGGATAGGCGGCGATGTGCGCATTGTAGTTACCAACGGCACCGTTGATCTTGCCCAGCACTTCGATACGCTCCAGCTGACGCAGCTGACGTTCCATGCGGTAAGCGACGTTTGCCATCTCTTTACCGAGGGTAGAAGGGGTCGCTGGCTGGCCGTGGGTACGGGACAGCAGGGGAATATCGCGATACTGTTGCGCCAGATCTTTTACCGCGCCAATAATCTGCTGCCAGTAAGGCATAACCACGTCACGACGGGCAGTTTCCAGCATCAGCGCGTGTGACAGATTATTGATATCCTCAGAAGTACAGGCGAAGTGAATAAACTCAGAAACGGCGTGCAGTGCTGCAACCGGCTCTACTTTTTCTTTCAGGAAGTACTCTACCGCTTTAACGTCGTGGTTGGTGGTGCGTTCAATGGTTTTGATACGCGCGGCATCTTCTTCGTTGAAGTTAGCGACAATAGCATCAAGGTAAGCGTTTGCGTCGGCATCAAATGCAGGAACTTCCTTGATCTCTGCGGTCGCGGCCAGTTTCTGTAACCAGCGAACTTCAACCTCAACGCGGAACTTCAGCAAACCGTACTCGCTGAAAATAGCGCGCAGTGGGCTGACTTTGTCGCCGTAACGACCATCTACAGGTGAGACGGCGGTCAGAGAGGATAATTCCATCAGTGCAACTCCTGGATCGTTTTACAAGGTATTGGGCTGAACACCCGGCGTTACTCTGCCGGGCTGAGGTTTGCTAAAATTCGTTTCGCTTCGCTGGTCAGGCGATTGCGGGAAAACATTAACTGCAGGCGGCCACCGCCGACCTGATGCCACAGCACCGCGGAACGAATTCCGGCCAGCAGGGTGGCGCGCACTTTGCTCTGCAACTGAGCATTCTGTAACACCGCGGGTGAACCGGTTACCTGAATACGCGGCCCAAGCGGACTGATCACGTCAACGTAAATCGCTGCCATTGCGCTTAGCAGCGTATCGGATTCCAGATCGTAATGCGCCAGCTGACGGTCAAGCTGGGAGATGCGGCGTGCCAGTTCGTCCATCGCCTGCTTATTGCCGTGCAGCTTGCGCTCAAGCACCATCAGGCTCAGCGTGTAGCGCGTCAGTTCGGCACCGACGCCCTGGCGGCTGCTGGTATTCAGAATCGCCAGCAAGGTTTCGAGGCCAAAGCGCAAATTGGCCTCATCACCGCCGTAAACCGCCAGCGTCGACGATGGATTTAAATCCAGCAAGCTCTTCAGCGAGACCTGCATGACTTCGCCGTCGCAATGGCCCTGATGTGCCAGTTGCTGTACCAGATGCGCCGACTGGCAGATGCCAGCCATCGCTAAGGTAATATCATAATAATTCTTGGCCACGGTTACTCCTGTCTACGCGTCGGCGATGACGCCGTCATTACATCACGTGCAAAACATTGAGAAGGGCGACGATAACGCCCGCCTTACAACAGCGGTAAGCGCTCTTCAATAATGCCGCCACCGAGGCAAACTTCCCCGAGATAAAACACCGCTGACTGGCCTGGGGTTACCGCAGCAACCGGCTGGTCAAAGCGCACTTCGATACGCTGGTCGTCGAGCGGAGTAATAACACAATCAATATCGGCCTGACGATAACGTGTCTTCACCACGCAGCGTAATGGCTCGCGCAGCGTTTCACGATCGACCCAGTGCAGTTGCTGAGCGATCAGACCAACCGACATCAGGCGTGGATGCTCGGCACCCTGCGCTACCACCAGCAGATTATTGGCGACATCTTTGTCAACCACATACCACGGATCGTCGTTACTCTCTTTCAGACCACCAATGCCTAAGCCTTTACGCTGGCCCAGGGTGTGGTACATCAGCCCCTGATGTTCGCCAACGACCTGGCCATCAACGTTAATAATTTTGCCCGGCTGAGCTGGCAGGTAGCGGCCCAAAAAGTCACGGAATTTGCGCTCGCCGATAAAACAGATGCCGGTCGAGTCTTTTTTCTTCGCGGTAATCAGCTCCAGCTGTTCAGCGATGCGGCGCACTTCTGGCTTGGCCAGTTCGCCAACCGGGAACAGGCTCTGGGCAATCTGCTGATGGCTGAGGGTATAGAGGAAGTAACTCTGATCTTTATTATCGTCGAGGCCGCGCAGCAGGCGGCTCTTGCCGTCAACATCCTGGCGACGCACGTAGTGGCCGGTGGCGATAAAGTCCGCGCCAAGATCTTCCGCAGCAAATTCGAGGAAGGCTTTAAATTTGATCTCTTTATTGCACAGGATATCCGGGTTCGGCGTGCGGCCAGCTTTGTACTCTTCAAGGAAATGCTCAAACACGTTATCCCAGTACTCGGCGGCAAAGTTAACTTTGTGCAGGCGGATACCCAGTTTGTCACAAACCGCTTGTGCATCAGCCAGATCTTCGGCAGCGGTGCAGTACTCCTCACCATCATCTTCTTCCCAGTTCTTCATAAACAGGCCTTCGACCTGATAGCCCTGTTGTTGCAGTAACCATGCGGAAACGGAAGAGTCGACGCCGCCGGACATTCCGACGATCACTTTTTTCTGGCTGTTGTCAGACATGACACACTCACGATAAGGAATAAAACAGGCGGCATATTCTATCACGCGTCGCCGACTGGCGCACCCTCGCAAAACGGCCATTGAAACGCCTGCAATAACGTCAACGGATAACGCTCGCCCGTCTGCCAGATTCGTACGCTCTCCGCCACCAGTGGTGAACGAAGATTATCGGCCAGCAGAATTTGCTGCGGCGTCAGCCACCAGCAGCGATCAATATCATCATCCTGCGGCGCGGTTGCCAGCCGGGAGGGCAAATCGAGGGTAAAAAGAAAACGTAAAAACGGCGTGTTATCGGGTGCAATCCATTGATGTACCCGCAGCAGCGCCGCGGGCGACGCCTGAATACCGGTCTCTTCGAACAGTTCGCGTTCAGCGGCCTCAATCAGAGTTTCATTCGCCTCAAGATGGCCGGCAGGTTGGTTCCAGGTAGCGACACCGTTAATCGTCTCTTCCACCACCAATAATTGACCCTCGGCGTGTACCAGGCAGGCGACGGTAACATTAGGTTTAAACATAGGATTCTCCGCAATTGTTAACCGCAGGTTATGAGATTATCGACGTCAGCACTAAAGTTTCGCGCTGATATCGCGCCATTCACCGCAGGCTAAATTATCCAGCTGAATCGAGCCGATGGCGAAGCGAATCAGCCGCAAGGTCGGGAACCCAATATGAGCCGTCATTCGCCGCACCTGACGGTTGCGCCCTTCATGCAGCGTCACTTTTAACCAGCTGGTGGGAATGGCTTTTCGTTCGCGAATCGGGGGGTGACGCGGCCATAACCAGTCGGGCTGATCGACCAATTCGATGTCAGCGGGCAATGTCGGGCCATCTTTCAAAGTCACCCCTGCGCGCAGCGGCTGTAGATCGCTCTCCTGCGGTGCGCCCTCGACCTGAACATAATAAATTTTTCCGGTGCGTTTGCCCGGCTGCGTCAGCTTTGCTTGCAGCGCGCCATCGTTGGTCAGCACCATCAGTCCTTCGCTGTCGCGGTCGAGACGCCCGGCTGCGTAGACATCAGTGACCGGCACGTAATCTTTCAGCGTGGCGCGGCCTGCTTCATCAGTAAACTGAGGCAACACGTCATAGGGTTTGTTGAACACAATGACGCGGCGCGGGCCTTTAGCGGCGTTTTTCGCCGCAGCAGGGCGGCTGAATCGTTTAACGCGGTGATTCTTAACGGGAGTTTTCAGCATGGTCTTTGCAGTTTGTGGCAATAAGCGCATTATAACGCAAAGCTGTGGTGATTGGCGCGGAGTTAATATTCAAGTAGTATTGACGCGCATCTTACAAATCATTAACAAAAAAGCGCTCGAAGGAGAGGTTAATGGAAAGCAAAGTAGTTGTTCCGGCGGAAGGTCAAAAAATCACCCTGGATCAGGGAAAACTGGTGGTTCCTAACAACCCTATCATTCCTTTTATCGAAGGTGATGGTATTGGGGTTGATGTTTCACCAGTGATGATCAAAGTGGTTGATGCCGCTGTGCAGAAAGCCTACAACGGCGAGCGAAAAATCTCCTGGATGGAAATCTATACCGGTGAGAAATCTACCGAGCTGTATGGTCCGGATGTCTGGTTGCCAGAAGAAACTCTCGACCTGATTAAAGAGTACCGCGTTGCCATTAAAGGCCCGCTGACCACCCCGGTCGGTGGCGGTATTCGTTCTCTGAACGTTGCCCTGCGTCAACAGCTCGATCTTTATATCTGTCTGCGTCCGGTACGCTACTATCAGGGCACACCAAGCCCGGTTAAGCGTCCAGAAGATACCGATATGGTGATCTTCCGCGAAAACTCTGAAGATATCTATGCGGGTATCGAATGGAAAGCGGGCTCTGCTGAAGCAGACAAAGTGATCAAGTTCCTGAAAGACGAAATGGGCGTGAAGAAAATTCGCTTCCCTGAGCAGTGTGGTATCGGTATTAAGCCGTGCTCAGAAGAGGGAACTAAACGTCTGGTGCGTGCGGCGATTGAGTATGCGATCACTAACGATCGTGACTCGGTTACCCTGGTGCACAAAGGCAACATCATGAAATTCACCGAAGGTGCATTTAAAGATTGGGGTTACCAGCTGGCTCGTGACGAGTTTGGTGGTGAGCTGATCGACGGCGGCCCGTGGGTGAAAATCAAGAACCCTAACAACGGTAAAGAGATCGTCATCAAAGACGTGATCGCCGATGCATTCCTGCAGCAGATTCTGCTGCGTCCGGCTGAGTATGACGTTATTGCCTGTATGAACCTGAACGGTGACTACATTTCTGATGCGCTGGCCGCTCAGGTTGGTGGTATCGGTATCGCACCGGGAGCCAATATCGGTGACGAATGTGCGCTGTTCGAAGCGACGCACGGTACTGCACCTAAGTATGCGGGCCAGGACAAAGTGAACCCAGGTTCAGTTATCCTGTCGGCAGAAATGATGTTGCGTCATATGGAATGGTTCGAAGCGGCCGACCTGATCGTTAAAGGTATGGAAGGCGCCATCGCGGCGAAAACCGTAACTTACGATTTCGAACGTCTGATGGACGGCGCTAAACTACTGAAATCCTCAGAGTTTGGCGATGCAATGATTAAGCATATGTAATCACGCATCATCCGAAATATTTCACGGCAGTTAACGCTGCCGTGAATTTTATCCCTGCCAACTATTTCTTCTGCAAATCTGCAGCAAAACAATTCATAAACTCACCGCGTTAAATTCTTAAGGCAAGCCATTTATTGCAAGGCACTGTCATTCTTCGCTTTACTCCTGACAGCAGAATAAGAACAGATCGACAAAGCCTGCCAGAGACATTAATAACAATCTGGTTATTCTTTTCTATACTTTATTGACACCCTGCAAAGTTAATGGAGTCAGACATGAGCCAACAGCACAAAGATAAAGACGATTTACCGGCAGGCGGAGCGCCGAACGAAGAGGGCGAAATTCCCAGAAAGCGCGATGACAGCGAAGACGATAAAAAAGATCCGTTTAAAGCCGACTAAATTTTCGTCGCCAGACGCAGCAGAGCGGGCGTCTGGCGATGATGCTAATCCTACGAAATATTTACTACCGCGCCTGGCGTATTCAGTAATCCGAACAGCTGCTCCTGGCTGGCATGCGTAGCCTCCGTTGTCACGGCAGCACTACTGTAATGCAGTGCATGAATTCTTCCCAGTTGTCGCCAGACAAGGATTGCTGAAACTATTAGTGAGCAATTCTTATCGCCTGGTATACACAGCAAGGTGTAATGCCATTGTTCATCAAGTTCATTGGAAAAAAACTGGATACTTTCAGCAGGCAGCAGCGCGCGCAGATCGGGAAGCAGAAACTCGCTGACAGGCCAAGAGAGCCGCAATGTTAATCTGTTCTGCATATAAAAAGGAGTCTCCGACTGCCGATAATAAATGATGGATTTTAAGCTGCACTATCACTCTGTCTTAAATGAAAGGCTGGAAATCTACGGTGTCGTGCCAGCCGATTTCTGCCGTTGCGTAAAATCCGAAATTTGAGCTTTTTTTAAAAGTTAAAAGCCTGGCGTGATGCTAGTTTATCAGTATTTAAACAGCAGAGCAGGTATGACTATGCCAATTAGTTCAGTCAATAATTACTCAAATCCAAATGTGTTACTTAATGTATACAGTATGAGCAATCGTCAGGAAACAGGCAACAAAGGTTTTCCCTGGCCAAACAACGTGAAAAATGTACCGGTGGATTTACAGGTTATGCAAAAAGAGTCCTTGCTTAACCGTGAGATCAGAAAGACGCCAACGCTGCTTATTACCAGTAATATCGAGCATATGCCCAGCCGAAATCATCGTTTTATGGCGATTGGTGCGGCCGTCACCGCGGTGGTTAATTTTGCCGGATGGCAGAATATAGCGGATAAATGTCATGCTATACCCTTTGCGGCAAACAAAATGGAGGCGATTTGTACAAATAATTCGACGGGCCATGATAAATCAGTGGTCAATATTAAGCGCGGAATGGAATTTGTTAAAGGATTGACGGATATAACCAAAGAGGGCGATGCTAAATTGTACAACGCCGGACTCAGCGCAGGGCTTGAAATATTAAAAGTCGAACCGGATATGTCGAAACTCAATGAATTCTCGCGACTCTTTTTGAATCGCGAACAGGCTAAAGCTCTGGCCGATAGAGGAGGCAGTGCGGAACCAGTAGTGACGTCATAATCTGCTCAAGGTGCTGTCCGCCACTGGCGGACAGCACCGGTTCTCAATGCATTAATGTTTTCAGTTTACTTAACAAATAATAGAGTGCCCCTGCAATTACCAGCGAGTTGAGTGTCGGTACTCCAGCCGTAATCATTATTCCAGCAGCGCTTCCTGCTGCACATGAAATCACCGCCAGCCAGCCAATAACCGGAGTTGAATCCGGTAAGATACCGTTTTCCCGGCTGCGATCCAGCACGCTACGGTGGTTACGCAAAATATAGTAGTCAACCATCATTACGCTGATAATCGGTGGAATAATAACCCCCAGCAAACTGAGAAAATCAGCAAAGTGTTCCAGTATTCCCAAAACCGACAGCAACGTTCCGACAGACCCGATAACCAGGGTGGTGGTTGAGTATTTCAGTTTCTTACCGAAAACCCCTTCGACGGCATTGGTGATACCCAATGACGATGAGTAAAGATTAATATCATTAACGCGCAGGGTAGAAAATACCACCACTAACAGGCCAATGCCGCCGGCGGTTTGTGCCATCATGGTGACGACATCAGCCGTCCCCAGCGTTTTGGCAATCAGTATTGCCAGCCCATTGACGATATACTGGCTGACAAGAATGGTCAGCAGGGTAATATTAAACACCTGTTTTTTATTGCGTGAATAGCGCGTCAGATCCGGCGTGATCAGGCTGGCGATTATCGCGCCGCCGACCACCATCGTAATACCTTCACTGAGAGAAAGCGGCTCTCCAACTGGCGGCTGGGCGATGATTTCAGTGGTATTGATTCCGCTTAAGGTAGTAAATGAAATAAAGGCCACCAGCATAATAAACATCGGCACCGCGATGCGCGCGGTAAAGCGTAATGCCCGAAAGCCAAATGCCACCAGGATTGTCAGAAAAATACCGGTCAGGCTGGCAGACAGAATAAACCCAAGCTTGCCTTGTAGCGCAAAATCAAGTGAGCGGGCAAATATCGCATTCTGGATACCAAACCAGCCGAGTAAACAGATGGCGATGACCAGCCCAACCAACACTGAACCGATGCGGCCAAAGCCGCACCAGCGAGCCAGCAGGCTACCGGATACGCCCTCGCGCATTCCGGCCAGCCCCAGACCCAAAGTGGCGACAGCGAAGATCAAGCTACCTGCTGATATGGCAATAAACGCTTCGCCAAGGGTCATTCTGTGGCCCAGTACTGCGCCCAGCATAAATTGGTCCAGTGCGGTCAGCATACCAAGATGAATTATCGCCACGCTTAAAAATGAAACTCTTTTATTCTGAGGCACACGACTTAACGGATAATCTTCAATTTTTACCATCGTACTCTTCCTTGAGTGAGTTCAGATTGTCAGGAAAAACATCCTAATAAGGCTAATTATTTCCGTGCATTTAATTAAATTGACAGCAGAGTAGATAAAAGCATATTGATTAAATCTACTAATGCTTATATATACCGATAATGTTGCGAGGCAACAACACTTTTCCCCTGGCGGGGGCGTTAAATAATAAAAAACCTGAACGCGTTCAGAAAAAACTGGCTGCCTGCTAATGCGCCAGCGCTACCAGGGCCATTCTGAAAAATTGATTTTTCAGATGGCCCATCTGTTAATCAGCAGACGCCAAAGTCGCCATCTTCTTGATAATGATTGACTGAGTCGGCCGCGACCTTGATTTCTTTCTTCGTTGCATCATCGATACGCGCGCACCACAGGCTATCTCCCTCAACTTGCAGCACCACCATTTTCGGACCACCGGTTTTAGACTGAACGATATCTTCGGGTTTAAACATCACTTTTCTCCACAGGTTGACTGTTTTATTAACGGCCAGCTATGGCCGTTTTGCAAGTTCAACTGGTTAAATATTCACCAGCGCATCACTGAAAGTTTTCTATACTGGTTGTTCATGCAGAAAAACCGGAGGACAACATGACCATTCATAAAAAAGGACAGGCTCACTGGGAAGGTAATATCAAGCAAGGTAAGGGTTACATTTCCACCGAGAGCGGAGCGCTTGAACAGCAGCCGTATGGCTTTAACACCCGCTTTGAGGGCAAGGCTGGCACCAATCCCGAGGAACTGATCGCCGCGGCACACTCTGCCTGTTTTTCAATGGCGTTATCTCTGATGCTGGGTGAAGAAGGTTTCGTGCCGGAAAGTATCGATACGACGGCTGATGTGTCGCTCGATAAGGTTGACGGTGGCTTTGCTATCAGCAAAGTGGCGTTAAAAAGCCAGGTTAAATTACCCGGAATCGATGACGCAACCTTCGATAAAATTATCAACCAGGCGAAAGCCGGTTGCCCGGTCTCTAAGCTGCTTAAGGCTGAGATAACGCTTGAGTATCAGCTGGATAATTAATTGACTCAGTGGCTTTGATGGCAAAGGATTACCGTTGCCAGTCAGGTCTCATGCTCCGGCGATAGTTTCCGCTGCCGGAGCGTGCATTGAGCGGAAATTGATATCGGCAACATGCAGCGACTGATAATATCGTTGATAACTCTTCACTCTGCTAATCCGGTCAAAATTGATGAAAATTATTCCGGAATTTATTAAACATCATTACTGTAATAATGTTTATTCATGCCGTACTGCGGCATATCTTGCAAAACTCACCAATGAGAATATTCTGGCACTGACAGGAGAGTGACAGCATTGCAGGCAATGCGCTTCTGAATCAACCTCCGTCGGCACCGTATTCAGCGATTAATGTTGAATTTTTACTCTGACGGATGGGGAAAAGAGTGCTGAGCGGTATCAGGCATTGTCCTGGCCAGGCGTCTACTGCATGATCGCCAGGTTATTGATCGGCAGGGACGTTATTAATAACAAATGGAGCTTGTTATGTCGAAAATAGATAATAATCCTCTTATTTCGCCGGTTTTTCGCGCATTCGATAATGACGCGAACAGCATTAAAGGCGAGGTTTACAACGCCATTCGTCGCACCGCCAATCGCCCCTTTACCATTAGTTTGAGTCCGGCGGAGCCACCTCCCTCTACCAACACCAAACCTGGTTGATTCAAAACTGATAACTGTAAAAGCCAGGCGGATGATATCCAGCCTGGCGTCCGGCAACATCAGGCCAGAATATCGTCTGGCGTGCGCTGTACCACGATCTCCAAAGCCTGACGATAGATATCAAGCATCACTCTATCCTGTTCGGTTTCCAGTTTTTCCCGTAATTTCAGGATAACCACTTTATTATTGGCTGAGTGCTGGCTCACGGCATACTCATTCCTATTTCCGGCGGTAACCTTTGATTTACTGTGATGCAGATCGTCTGACTGGATAAAATTTCCGGCGATATTTGCAGGGCTGACGTCTTTTTTGTGCATGTGTAGAGCCTCTTGAATATTGTTTTTGGCCGATGAGCTGCAGGATAAAACCGGAACGAGTTATTCGAACTGCATAATGACAAATAAAAAATATCGCCGGGCAATCCTTGTGCTGACAAGGCGGGAAGTAATCAGAAAAATTAGCGTGCGTTAAATAAGTTAATGCGCACTAAACTTATACAGAGAAGTGAATTTTGTACAACTGTGGTTTGATCATTTCGTGCGGTAAAAGATGCAGCAGGGGAGGTCTCAAGAAGTAATCCGGGTTGCCGCCACTCATCAGCGAGCCGACGGCAGCGGCACTCATCCGGTCACTTACAGGTGTAAGTGACCATCTGATTTTTGGGTGAATCGATCAGGCAGAAGCGATTGTCTGACAGCCGTTGTGCCAGATAGCCTTCGCGCGTCACTGCGGCGGGCAGATAAAGAGTGCGATCGCTGGTTTTAAGCGTACCACTATCAATTTTGGTCTGTGAGGTGGTGACGGTAAAAGAGTTAAACCGGTCTATCACTAACGCCTGCGTCTGGCCCAATGGCTGACCGGATAAACTTTCCACCTTACCGACACACTGCTTGCCCTGATAGTCCGTCGAGCAGCCTGCCAGTGCGATTGCGCCAGCCAAAACAGTTAACTGAAACAGCCTCATGATTACATTCCTTATTAAATCAGAACCTCACAAGGTAAAGCGTAGCGGATAAATGGCGCCTTATCTAAACCGTTTGAGGCCAGAGTACGGCAAAGCTGCGTGTTTAACCTGTCAACGGGCATTTGATCGTTTTCAGTGCCTCAAGCTGACTCAGTCTCTCGTTAGCTGAATGACTGGCGTGATTTTTAGCGATCCCGTTGCCGATACCAAAATCCAGCATAAAACCGACCACCGTTAGCGTACTGAAGGCCCCGGTATGCGCTATTTCCTGTTGGGTGCTGTGCATTTTGGCGATTTCAGCCTCGGTGGCAGGGCAGTCCAGCGCAGCCGATTCCTGTGTCGTGAGCGGTGTTGATTTCGGATAGTGTTTTAATGCGCAGCCGGACAATAGGATGGTGATAATGACCATTTTTATTGCTTGATTCATCTTTAACATCGTTCTGCTACTTATGCCAGTGAGGGCCAGGTTATCGGCAGTTATGTCCGTAACGTATATCCGCATAATAGCGCGAGACGCTAAACGGCAAACCCAATATTTGATACTGGTGCGAGACAATCACTCTTCTCGGAATTATCTGTAAAACAATGTGTTGCGCATCAATACCTAAACCAAAGTTGTGTGACAGGCTACCCTTAACAGGAACCTAAAGACGGACCCACGACATGGAGTTATAGATGAAAAAGACAATTTTAGCCGCTTCAGCCATTGCTATCGGCCTGTTCCTTAGCGGCTGTGCCAATGATCATATCATGCACACCAATGATGGCCGCACGATTGTTGCTGACGGTAAACCACAGGTGGACAGCGATACCGGTATGATTACCTATAAAGATGCCCAGGGTAAAGAGCAGCAGATTAATCGTTCAGAAATCAAAGAGATGTCTGAGTTCGGCGGATAATCCCGCAATAAAACAGACTACCTGGCATTGTCGGGTAGTCTGCTCCCGATCTGACTTCCTGCCTGATAATGTTCCCTTTGTTACGCGTTTTCCTACTGGCAAGCTGGGTTCAATCACCCCTGTCTGACCTTATAAACGCTATTAGAAAAGAGGATTCCCTGGTGAGCCTCTGGTGTGGCGTAATATTGTAATAATTAGACTGATAAGCTTTTCTTATGAAAAGGGTTGTAGCTTTTGCCCAATCCCTGTATATCTTTAAGCATAATCACTGCTAACCAATTCTGGAAGGGGTGGTATTCCCTCTTGAAAATCTGCTGAAAAAAAACCAAGTGAATTAAATGCTTATAAAATAGTTTGTTCCCTAAAAGCTAACTTAACCAGTATGGTACGGAAATGAAAATTAACATTACCGACATGCCTGATCCTAAAGACGAAAAGTTTGTTATCTCCAGCCTTTGGGCGCATAACGATACCATTGATAAAGTTGATATTCGTCCGCTGTTCCTGACCTTCACTGACGACACTCAACACATTATAGCGGGTTTGGTGGCGCGCACCTGGTGGGGCGGGCTTGAGGTGCAATATTTGTGGGTTGATAAAGCACACCGGCAAAGTGGGCTGGGTCATCAGCTGATGAAACAGGCCGAAGCTGAAGCCATTAAACGCGATTGCCATATGGCGTATGTCGATACTTTCAGTTTTCAGGCCAAAGGGTTTTATGAAAAGTTGGGATATCAGGCTTACGGAAAATTAGCTGAATATGCTCATAAACATACGCGTCATTATTTAGCGAAAAATTTGTAATCAGTCTTCGATACTGCGAGGTGGGAATGGACTCTTCTCAAAAGAACACGATCTATTTTAATACGCTGATTGCCATGACTGAACATCTTGATGAGCCATGGGGAATAAAGGATTTAGCATCGCGTCATCTTTATATGAATCAGGCCGCTTTTCGTTATACCCACACGCCTGTCAGCTTTGAAATAGAGGGCAGGCTTGATGAAGAGTTTCCAGCGGACTGGACTGACTGCGCGGAAGCGATGATTGAGCACGATAAGAAAACTGAGCTGATGCAGAGCAGGGTGACGGTAATTGAGACACATTACTGGTATGGCAGAGATTCGCTGATGCCATTTATCTGTGAGAAATTACCAATATTTAATGATGAAAAACAAGTTATTGGCGTATTGTGGAATGCGAAACCTCTCAACACATTATCACCGCTGATTTATATCAATCAGCAAAAACCGAGCGTGCTGACCACCGAAGTCCCTGACAGCATTTTTACGCGTGCAGAGCTGGATATCATCTTTCTTATGCTGCAACGGTTATCGACAAAAGAGATGGCAATTATTTACAATATCAGCCCAAAAACCATCGAAAATCGCGTCTATAGCATTTATCAAAAAGCGGAAGTTCATACTCTGCGCCAGTTTGAGGAATACTGCAAAGAAGCCAGCTTAAATAATTACATTCCCGATCGCCTGATGGAAAAAGGCGTGCTGTTTATTTAATTAACGCTCAGGCAACGAAAATAGCGCTGAAAATTAAGCTTAATCGCGGGGCTTATCGCTGATGCCTGCCCCTCCTCTGAGCGCCGTGCGCCGCAGGGGAGGGGGTGATATGATTATTGCCAGAATTTCTTCTTACTGGTTTTACCAATGCCGGGGTTGCAGCTGTTGGTTGGATCGAGATGGCGCATATGCTGCTCATACTCTCCCGATGCATGATACAGGTGGCCGACATTGTGCTCGGCAGGATAGCGAGCACCGCGCTGATCAAGATACTCCAGCACCTGATGCTTAAACTGTTGTGCGTCGACGCCTGGTTTCAGAATGTAGTCCTGATGATTCACAAAGCAGAAAAAATGGCCGCAGCAGGAGTCTTCCAGCACCTGCGCCTGTAGTTCTGGCGGCAAAGTGATGCGCCACTGGCTGTCATTGCGGCGCAGCGCCACATCAAAGGCGATCAGCCGTTGATCGGCACTGATGCCATGATAGTCGCAGTATGAGATGGTGCAGCCACCGACGCCAAAACGCACCAGAAACGCATCTTTTTCCTCGCGGGGGTCACACCGGAAAAACTGTCCCGACTTTGTAGCGAAGAACTGACTGAGCAGGTTTTGCAGTTCAGCTGCGTGACGTGCATCCGCTTTAATCATCAGATGATGTTCGAAGCGGTCACGATAATCGAGGATCCGTTTCGCCACCATTTTCGGCGTGAGGTTATTCGCCAGTTGCAGCACTTTGTCGACAAAATTAGCAGGCAAAATGCGCAGCTTTTTCACCCGCACATCCCACTTCGCTTTATTGGCCATCAGCGACGGTAACGCTTCCGGGCCGAGCCGGTTTATCGCCCAGTACATATGCTTGGCATAGCGCACGGTAAGATCAAAGGCGTTGCGGTGGATATACTCCGCCTGCAACGGCAGTTCACTGAGGTTTTCCAGCAAATAGCGGCGAAGTTCGACCAGTTCGCTCTCATTATTCGTACCAATATAGAAACTGTCGGTGTTATCGCTGGCCTCGAAGGTGGACAATCGCACGGCAAAAACCGCCACTTTGCCGGCGCTGCCAGCGCTGTCGTGCAGATACTGCGGGTTACCGTTGTAGCGCGTCGGGGTATCCGCCGCGGTATCGCGCAGAATTGCGGCGTAATCATCGGCCCAGATTTTGCCCTCCCAGTCAGCGGCGGTGCCGGTGGTATACTGCTGTTGCTCCAGCCGACGAATCATCTCTTCAGCGCCCGCGCCGAGATCGATGCCAAGGTGATTTACCAACGATAAACTGCCATCGGGATTAATTTGCGCAAACAGCGATTTTTCGGTGAACGCCGGGCCACGGCGAATCAATGAACCGCCGGAGTTATTACATACGCCGCCGATTACCGACGCGCCAATGCACGAAGAACCAATCACTGAATGTGGCTCTTTATGATGCGGTTTTAGCGCATTTTCCAGCTCGGTCAGAGTACTGCCGGGAAAGGCAATAATCTGCCGGGCATTATCAATCACCTGCACCCCTTTAATACGGCGGGTACTGACAATAATAACCTCTCGATCGTAGTCATTGCCGTCCGGCGTCGAGCCGCCGGTCACTCCGGTATTTGATGCCTGCATCAGGATGATTTTATCGCAGCGGACACACGCCTGCAGCACTTGCCACAGCTGCATCAGCGACTGCGGGATCGCCACTGCCAGCGCCTGACCTTTGCCAACGCGAAAACCCTTGGTGTAATAGGCTTTATCATCTTCACGGGTCAACAGCTGGTCATCTGCCAGGATACTGTGCAACTGAGTGAGTATTTCTGAATCCTTCGCCATCAAAACTGCTCCTGAATGAATTAACTATCACTGTTGTTATTTGCTGCCTTCATCTGAGGGCAGTTCAGTTGCTGCCTGACCTATTGTAACAACGGTGTAACAAGAAAAATGTCGATTAGATGCTAAAATTGCCAGTAACGGCTATTCAAACAAGGGCTTAAACATGCTGAAATTGCGCCACCTGTTGCTGACGGCAACGCTGATAACCTCTGCTGTCGCCGCGCAGTCCACGCCGCAATACGGTGAAGAATTACAAGGTTTCAGCTGGCCCTGGCCACTTCAGCATTTCAGTTTTAGCTCGCAAGCTCAGCAGTTGACGATGGGTTATATGGACGTCGCGCCGTCAGGTAAGGCCAACGGCCATACGGTAGTGCTGATGCATGGCAAAAACTTTTGCGGTGCGACCTGGCAGCAGACAATTACCGCGTTGACCCGCGTCGGTTATCGGGTAATAGCGCCAGATCAGATTGGTTTTTGTAGTTCGAGCAAACCGGCTTCCTATCAGTACAGCTTTCAACAGCTGGCGGAGAATACCCATGCGCTGTTGGCCAAGCTGAATATCCCTAAAGCCATTATTATCGGTCACTCCACCGGCGGCATGCTGGCCACGCGATACAGCCTGATGTATCCGGAAAACGTCGAACAATTGGTGCTGGTCAATCCGATTGGGCTGGAAGACTGGAAAGCGAAAGGTGTGCCGTGGCGCAGTGTTGATCAGTGGTATCAACGCGAGCTTAAGGTCAGTGCGGAAAGTATTAAACAGTATGAGCTGAAAACCTATTACGGCGGCAAGTGGAAGCCGGAATATGACAAGTGGGTAAATATGCTGGCGGGTCTGAACAACGGCCCAGGCAAACAGCGGGTGGCCTGGAATTCGGCGCTGATCTACGACATGATTTTTACACAGCCGGTCTGGTATGAATTTAAAGATTTAGTGACGCCAACCACGCTGATGATCGGCACCGCAGATACTACCGCTATCGGCAGCGATATTGCGTCGGCAGAGGTTAAGGCGCGCCTGGGTCATTATAATCTGTTAGGTAAAGAGGTCGCCGGGATGATTCCCCATGCAAAGCTGATCGCTTTTCCTGGCATGGGACATGCACCGCAGATGGAAGATCCACCGGCCTTTCACCACAAGCTGATTGAGGCGTTAGCAAATCCGCCGCATAAGGAGTGGTTTTAGGCGCGCTCTGACAAAGCTGGCGCGCCCGGTACTATCAGGACATCACTTCATCCAGTAGGTTATACATCGCCTGAAACGCGCGCTGGCTGACTTTAGGATGATACATACTGACGCCTGCCACATTAGCATGCGGATCGGTGAACGAGTGTACTGCGCCACCAAAGCTCAGTAGTTGCCAGTCGACGCCAGCGGCAGTCATCTCGGCCGCGAAAGCCGGCAGTTGTTCACGCGGTACCAGCGGATCTGCTGCGCCATCAAGTACCAGCACCGCAGCGCGGATGTTTTTCGCACCATCCGGGTCGGTAGTATCCAGCGTGCCGTGGAATGACAGCGCCGCTTTCAAGGGGGCACCGCTGCGCGCCAGTTCCAGCACGCAGTGTCCGCCAAAGCAGAAGCCGAAGGCGGCGACGTTTTGCGAATCTACCGGCGCATCACTCTGCGCAATCAGCGCATCCAGCGCGGCCTGCATACGCGCACGTTCCTGCGGCTGATCTTTTACCGACTGCATTGCCGCACCCGCCTGTTCGGCATTGGTCGGGCGGACATCAGCGCCGTATAAGTCAGCGATCAGCACGACATAACCTTGTTCCACCACCTGTTTGACCAGCTCAACCGCGTTATCACTGACGCCCATCCAGTTGGGAGCCATCACCAGACCGGGTTGTGACGCCTGCTGGCCGCGCTGATAGACCAGACGCCCCTGTAATGCTTTACCTTGCGCCTGGTAATCAATGTTTTTAACTTCAATATTGCTCATAATGGCCTCTTATTTCGGGCAATGGTTGTGGAATACACTGTTTAACTGCCGCTGATTTTAAACTGCGGGAAAGATAACAACACCTTGATATTGTTATTAAGACGATTAAATTGTTATCAGGCATGTCGTCAGGGCGGGAGAAGCAATTGGCAGAGTAGCGGAGAGGCCAGGCGGCGCTTTCCGCTACTGATTAAATCGACATCAGACTATGCGGTTTGCGGGATAGTGATGCCGGATATTTTCAGCGTAAAATTGTCCTTTTGACTCGGCAGCCATTAGCAGATGGAATACCGTCAACGGGACCTGCTGGTAACGATAAATATCGCGCTGTTGAAATTCAATTTCCAGTAGCTTGTTTTCCATATCATAAGCAACAGTATGAATTTTCGATGAATTAACACTACGTCGTTTCATAAATAACCCCCTCCTGGCAACCCGACATGGTTATCCTGTGACGTTAGGATGCTTAACGTCGGAATGTTGGTTGATTTTTACTCAGTAATAATAGCTCATTTTTTCGCCATCGGATTTTTCCGGAAGCATTTTTTTGGCTGTGCTAAGCTGGAGTGGCAAAATAATGCGTAAATTCAGAGAGAAAACATCGGCAGCGGAGAATAAAAACATGTCTTTTAAATCACTGGCAGCCTGTCTGCTGGTATTCAGTACATTTCCTGCCCACAGCGACACTGAATTTCAGATAACCTGCCCGGGGCGCGCCACCATGACCATCTCACGTGCGCAGTATGGTCTGACGACAGCGATGTGGCCGAATCATCATTTTCAGGTGGCCTCCGGTAAACAGCGTTCACAAATCAATGGCGGCGATAAAGTCACTATCACCCGCTTTCGCAATGGCGACCAGTTGATTGTCGATAAAAGTTCCGGTGAAACCTTTTTTGCATTTAGCGGCAGTAGTGAATTAGTGTCATGTTCACGCACCCGCGATCGCGAAACCGATGCAATTTCGCTGGAACGCTATGAGGGTTCGCTACAGAGCCACTCCTGAAAAAACTATTTAAGTACTGAAAGGAGCAGGAAGATGAAATTGACGGTTACCGCCACCCCCAGCCAACAGGATCTGGATGAGGTGAAAGCCGGGCTGGTGAGTTATAGCTCGCAGTATATCAACATGGATGAAATTAAGCCGATTGCGCTGTTTTTTACCGATGAGAATCAAAAGAAACTGGCGGGATTGACCGGTTCGACGGCGGGAAACTGGTTGCGCATTGATATGTTGTGGGTCAGTGATACGTTGCGCGGGCAGGGGATTGGCCGCCAGCTGATTCAGGCCGCCGAGCAGGAGGCACGCACGCGCGGTTGCCTTTATGCGCAGGTGGATACCGCCAGTTTTCAGGCGCGTCCCTTCTATGAAAAGCAGGGCTATCAGGTGCGTTTAACCCTCGACAACTATCCGCGTGTGCATCAGCGTTACTACCTGACCAAATCACTGGTGGCCTGAGGCCAGCAGACAATATCAGTCGCTCGGGTCGTCACGCACATCCAGTGGCGACCGCTCCGCCTCTGCTATTGCCTGCTGCCACTGTTGCGGATTGACTTCCTGCCATGAAAGATGTCCCCGGGTAGAACTCATCAGCACCACATCCGGCTGTAAGCTGCGATAGTGCGCCAGCGTATTCTGCAGATCAAGTCGATTGCTTTCCGCCACGATTAACGTCCTCCAGCCGCTGTTATCCTGAGTAAGGGTGTCGCCGACAAATAAATACCGTTTGCCATAAGGCGAATGATAGTAATAGCTACAGCTGCCGGGAGTATGGCCAGGTGAGGGCAAAATATGAAAATCACCGAAATGACTCTCTTGCGTCGAGAAGGTGGCGTCCGGTTCCACGATCCGGCTGACCTGACCGAGCGATCGCACATGGCAATACAGTGGATTGTTAAAGCGCTGCTGAATCGCCAGCGCACCGGGTGCCGCTTCGTGCCAGTGGGTCAGATAGTGGCGCATCACGCCGCCGAGATCGGCTAAGGCAGTATGATCCTGCGGATGCTCGACGCGCGAAATCAGCAGATTGCCGCGCGGATGTCGCAGTAAAAAGCCGTGCATCATCAGTTCGGGTTGCAGGTCTGCCGCCGGAAATTCCGGGGTTGAAATCCACAGATCTTCGTAAAGCGGCTTCATCGTTTTTTTCCTGATGGGGTAAACGGCTTATCGCAGCGTTGGATGCCCGCTGATAGTCAGCTGGCTGACACCACGGCTGACCTGCACTGTCGCCCGCGCGCCCAGCGGCAGCGTAACGGTATTATAGTCGTGACCATACGCCAGACCACTAATTACCGGCAGGCCGGTTAGCTGACGAATTCCGTCCCATACGCTGGGAAAATCAAAGCCCTGATCGTATTCAGTGAGAGTTGCCCCGGTAAAGCTACCGGTAATAATTGCGCGCTGGCGCGCCAGAATACCGCTCTGGTGCAGCTGCAATAACATGCGCTCGGTACGGAACGGATGCTCATTAACATCCTCGATCACCAGTATTCCGTCGTCAAAGGTGGGTAACCACGGCGTGCCGACCAGGGAAGCGATCATCGCCAGGTTGCCGCCCCAAAGCGTGCCGCTGGCCCGGGTATCCGGTGCGTCGGTTGCCCATTCAATATCAAATTGCGCTGACGTCATCGCCTGCCAGAAATGGCGTTCGGTGAAGGGGGAGAGTGTCCCGGCTCCGAAATTACCGGTCAGCATCGGCCCGCTAAAGGTGATCAATCCGCTGCGGCTTAGCAGCGCCAGTTGCAGCGCAGTAAAATCGCTGTGGCCACAGATGGCCAGCGGCTGCCCGCTCAGACGCTGTTCCAGCGCCGGATAATCGACGTAATCCAGCAGGCGGCTGATGCCATAGCCGCCGCGCACCGCCAGCACAATATCGGGCAGCACAGGCAGGCTGGCCAGCGAATTAATATCATTCAGTCGTTGCTGGTCATCACCAGCAAAGCGCTGAAAACGACGCAGAATCGCGGCGCTATTTTCTATCTGATGCCCCTGGGCGCTGAGTCGTTCAACTGCCAGCCAGGCAGCATCCTGATTCTGACAATAACCGCTGGGTGCGATCAGTCGAATGCTGCGAGAAGTTGCAGAGATCATGCTCGGTTTTCTCCCTCTAAGTGAACAATCATGGCGAACGGTCTAAAAATTAATGACAGGCCGCGAATCATTTGCCACTATTTACTGTCTCATTCGCTTGATGATGACGAAAAGCGGGCGTGAAGTCACCACTGGCCACTGTTTTCAAAGCAATTCAGATAAACGGCAATATTTAATACTAAGCCAGTCAGTATGATTGAGCGCGATTAAGTGGCTCCGAGGAAGAGAATAGCGTGAAAACCCGATCGCTGATGTTATGTGCACTGTTACTGGCAGGATGCGCCAGTGAAAAACCGCAGCATGCGCCTGCGGAGCGACAAACAGCCTTAACCAAAGCCCCACCGCAAAAGGTTTCACAGGCCTGGTCAATCTTTACCGAAAACGCAGCCAGCCACTATGGCGTTGATGAGCGGCTGATTACTGCCATTATCAGCGTAGAGTCCGGCGGCAATCCAACGGCGGTAAGCCGTTCGAATGCCGTTGGTTTAATGCAGATTAAAGCCTCTACCGCCGGGCGCGAAGTTTACCGCCATCAGGGACGGCACGGGCAACCGAGTGGTTCAGAGCTGCGCGATCCGGCTAAAAATATCGATATCGGCACCGCTTATCTGCGTATTTTACAGTCGAAGCAGCTGGCCGGGATCCGCGATCCGGAGACCTTACGCTATGCCACGATTGTTTCTTATGCCAATGGGGCCGGCGCGTTGTTACGAACTTTCTCGTCCGATCGTCAGCGCGCGATTGCGATGATCAACGATATGACGCCGCAGGAGTTTTACCAGCACGTGCAGGACAAGCACCCGGCGGCACAGGCACCGCGCTATCTGTGGAAAGTCACCACAGCTTACCGCACCATCTAAATTTGCCGGTCTTCACGCATCAAGCGGCGGCGACCGGCATTTTGCCTGTTTCGCTCAGCGAATCGCTGGCTCGATCCTATTTAGCCAGATAACCCCCTCAGCTGAAAAATCCTGATGATCAACAATCGGTGACATTGCCGAAATGTGATCGGTACAAAAGAACGGCATTTTGTAATCGATTACTTTACTTGCAGGCTTAATGTAATCGATTACTTTTTGGCGAGGATAATATGGTATTCACAACGCAACGCTCAGATAACCCGACTGTGCAGCAGCGGATGCTTATTCCGCGCCTGTCATTGATGATGTTTATGCAGTTTTTTATCTGGGGCAGCTGGTCTGTAACCCTGGGTCTGGTAATGACGCAGCACAATATGGCGCTGCTGATTGGTGATGCTTTCTCTACCGGGCCAATTGCCTCGATCCTGTCGCCGTTTGTGCTGGGTATGCTGGTGGATCGCTTTTTCCCCTCGCAGAAAGTCCTGGCGGTGATGCACCTGGCGGGCGCGGTGATTTTGTGGTTCGTACCGCAGGCGCTGATTGCGGAAAATGGCGCGCTGCTGATCGGCTTGCTGTTTGGCTACACGCTTTGCTATATGCCAACGCTGGCGCTGACCAATAATATCGCGTTTCACAGCCTTGCCAGCAGCGAAAAAAGTTTTCCCATTGTGCGCGTATTCGGCACCATCGGCTGGATCGTGGCGGGCATTTTTATCGGCTTCACCGGTATCGCCACCAGTGTGTCAATTTTCTCGCTCGCTGCCATCTGCTCAGTGGTGCTGGCGGTGTACAGCCTGACGCTGCCACATACCCCGGCACCGGCAAAAGGGCTGCCGTTGAAACTGCGCGATCTGTTTTGTGCTGATGCCTTCGCGCTATTGAAAACCCGCCACTTCTTTATTTTCGCGCTGTGCGCCACGCTGATCTCCATTCCTCTTGGCACTTATTACGCTTTTACCGCATCGTGGTTAGCAGATGCAGGAATTGAAAATGTCAGCACCCTGATGTCACTCGGCCAGATGTCGGAAATCTTCTTTATGCTGGTAATTCCGCTGCTGTTTCGCCGTCTCGGCGTCAAATACATGCTGTTTATTGGCATGTGCGCCTGGTTTGTGCGATATGCGCTGTTTGCTATGGGGATGAACGATGAAACCCGCGCCCTGATCTATCTCGGCATCCTGCTGCACGGTGTCTGTTACGACTTTTTCTTTGTGGTGGGGTTTATCTACACCGATCGCATTGCCGGCGAAAAAGTGAAGGGGCAGGCGCAGAGCATGGTGGTGATGTTTACCTATGGCATTGGCATGTTGCTCGGCTCACAGATTTCCGGCGCGCTGTACAACAGGGTGGTTGCCGGTCAGGTCTCAGCGGAAAACTGGGCGTTGTTCTGGTGGATCCCGGCGGTTGCAGCAGCGGTAATCGCTATTATTTTCCTCTTCTCGTTCAAGTATCGGGATTAAGAGGTTTTTTATTGGAGGTGGAGATGAAAACGTTAAAAGGTCCGGGTATATTTTTGTCACAGTTTATTGGTCAGCAGGCTCCCTACAATTCGCTGGATGGGCTGGCGAAGTGGGCGTCAGCGCTGGGGTATAAAGCGCTACAGATACCCTGTAACCATCCGGCAATATTCGACCTGGAAAAAGCGGCAACCAGTCAGACTTATTGTGATGAAGTCACAGGGCTACTGGCGGGATACGGACTGGTAGTGAGCGAGCTGTCGACCCATCTTGAGGGCCAACTGATTGCGGTGCATCCGGCGCATGATATGGCGTTCGACAGCTTTGCCCCCGCAGCGGTGCGCGGCAACAGTGCCCGCCGAACGGAATGGGCCATCGACAGCGTGAAAAAGGCGGCGTTGGCATCGGCGAAACTTGGCCTGCGCGCGCATGCAACTTTTTCCGGTTCTCTTGCCTGGCCCTATCTTTATCCCTGGCCGCCTCACAATCCGCAGCTGCTGAGCGAAGCTTTTGCCGAGCTGGCGCGCCGCTGGCTGCCGGTGCTGAACCAGTTTGACCACCATGGTGTGGACGTCTGTTATGAAATTCATCCAGGTGAAGATTTGCATGATGGCGTGACGTGGGAGCGTTTTCAGGCCGCAGTGAACCATCATCCGCGCTGCAATATACTTTTCGATCCCAGTCATCTTCATCTGCAACATATTGATTATTTGCAGTTTATTGATATCTATCATGCACATATTAAAGCCTTCCACGTGAAGGACGCAGAGTTTCTGCCCAACGGACGCAGTGGCGTGTATGGCGGCTACCAGCGCTGGATCGATCGTGCCGGGCGTTTCCGTTCGCCGGGTGACGGGCAGATCGATTTCAACGGTATTTTCAGCAAACTGGCGCAGTATGATTATGACGGCTGGGCTGTTCTGGAATGGGAGTGCTGCCTGAAAGATGCCGACAGCGGCGCGCGTGAAGGTGCTGAATTTATTCAGCGCCATATTATTCCGGTCGCCGATCGCGCCTTTGATGATTTTGCGGCGCAGGAAGATTGCTCAGCCAGCGTGCGTGCGCAACTTGGGCTGATTTAGAGCGCCTGATGAATTTATGGTAGCCTGTGTAACATCAGGTTCCTTGCAGGAAGTGCTTCCCTCATGTCCATTCAAAAAATCGCCCGGCTGGCGGGCGTTTCTGTCGCTACGGTTTCGCGGGTGCTGAATAACAGTGATTCCGTAAAGGAACAAAATCGCGCCAGGGTCCTGCAGGCCATCAGCGAGAGTAACTATCAGCCGAACCTGCTGGCACGCCAGCTGCGCACCGCACGCAGTTCGATGATTCTGGTGATGGTCTCTGATATTTCAAATCCTTTTTGCGCCGAGGTGGTGAAGGGGATTGAGGAGCAGGCGGAGAAAAATGGTTATCGCATACTGCTGAGTAATTCTGGCTCTGACATTGAACGCTCGCGTTCCAGCCTGCAACTGCTGGCCGGTAAAATGGTCGACGGCATTATCACCATGGACGCCTTCAGCAAACTGCCGGAACTGACACAATTAATCGGCACCACGCCCTGGGTTCAGTGCGCGGAATATGCCGATGCGGGCGACATCTCCTGCGTAGGAATCAGTGATATCGACGCTGCGCAGCAGGTTGTGCGCTATCTGGTGGGTAAGGGGCACCGACGCATTGCGCTGATTAACCACGATCTCAGTTACAAATATGCTCAGCTGCGCCAGCAGGGCTATCAAAACCAGTTACAGGCCAGTCAACGACAGTGGCAAGCGATCGCCTATGCCAGCGAATTGAGTTTCAACGCCGGTAAGCGTGCGATGCAACAATTGCTGGCAGGCGAGCAGCGGCCTGATGCGGTGTTTGCGGTGTCGGACACTCTGGCGGCCGGAGCAATGTCGGCGATCATTCAGTGCGGGCTGCGGGTGCCGCAGGATGTCGCGGTAGCCGGTTTTGATGGCAGCGAGTTAGCAGAAATGGTGTCACCGCCGTTAACCACCATTGCCCAACCTTCGCGGGATATTGGCCGCAAAGCCTTTACGCTGCTGCTGCAAAAGATCGATTCGCCGCTTTCACCCGCCGAACGCGTTATGATGGACTGGCAGTTAATCGTCCGCGGTAGCGCGTAGTAAATCTTCAGCCGTTGCCATTACGCTCAGGCCCGCTGTCGCTCTTTTTATCGATATGTCCCAGCTCGCGCTCCGGGAAGCATTGCGCGCGCAGTCGGCGCTTAATCTCTGCCGCATCCGGAAAGCCGCCCATGGTTTTGCGATCCCAAATCAGTTGGTCATCCACGGTAATCTGATAAATACCACCGGTCGCCGGAATCAGTGTTACCTGCGCCAGGTCGGTACTGAAGGTACTTAACAGTTCCTGCGACATCCACGCCGCGCGCAGCAGCCAGTTGCATTGTGAACAGTAGGTTATCGTCACCACCGGCAGAGTTTTCATCGTTTATTTCCTGATTTCTAACGTTTTGCTGAATCATCAGTTTGCCCGATCCCGGCAGGCTTTCCAGCTTTTTCATTTATCGCCCTCAGTGACTGATGGTTTTCTATCATGAGTTGCAGGCTGGCCGCACTGCCGGATAAATGATGGGAAAGATGCTGCAACGGTGCGCTGCCGGAAACTTACGCTGAGGGTAAGGTCGAATTTATGCTATTCACCCATGAGAATTACCGTTGAGCAACGTCGTCGAGGCGGATAATCAGAGAGCAACCATCGCGAAATACATTAGAAAGTAAAATGCTTCAAAATGTTTTTCAGCCTCGATGCATTCAGGCAACCGCTATAAGTGAGTTGTTAATAATTTGTGCTGTTTAACCACTGTTTTACCGAGGTCAGATATACGGTTGTTAAACAAGTTGCTGAAAAAAGAGCGGATAAGAGCTTGTTGGTCACATTGCCATTACTCGGCAAGTCTGCAAAATTTTACATCTCGGCAACAGTTTTTTTAGCCATCCGTATTATAGATATTCTGCTGAGGAACAGAATCTCAGCACAACCTTACAAGGATCAAGGAATATCTTTAATGAATAAACTCTCACGAAGAACGTTCATGGCCTTTGCTGCGGGCGGTACGGTAGCGCTGGCTACCGGTCAGGTTCATGCACACGATAATAACGTTAAAACCTATCCGGCCAACGCTAACCGCGACCCGGGGCCGCATGATCCGATCAGGGAAGCAGAAAATCCGGACATACTAAACCCGCCGGATACCGACAGCGGCACCTTACCCAATCTGCGCTATTCCTTTAGCGATGCGCACGTGCGGAAAAGTAGCGGAGGCTGGACCCGTCAGGTCACTCAGCGGGAACTGGGCATTTCAACCACTATTGCCGGCGTCGATATGCGTCTTAATGCCGGTGGAATCAGGGAACTGCACTGGCATAAGGAAGCGGAGTGGGCCTATATGACCTACGGTAAGGCACGGGTTACCGCATTTGATGCGGAGAGTGGCTGGTTTGTTGACGATATTGGCGTCGGCGACCTGTGGTACTTTCCACCCGGCATACCGCACTCAATTCAGGGGCTGGGGCCTGACGGATGTGAATTCTTAATCGCCTTCGATGACGGTAACTTCGATGAGGACAGTACTTTCCTGCTGTCAGACTGGTTTAAACATATTCCCGCCGATGTGCTGGCGAAAAACTTTAAGGTTCCGGTCTCGACGTTCGCAAACCTGCCGTCACCGCAGGATGAGTATATCTTTGCCGGTACCGTGCCGGGCAGCCTGGCCTCTGACAGCATCAAAGGCTCAGCAAAATCTAAAACCGGATTTACTCACCGCATGATGGCACAAAGCCCGATCAAGGCGCCTGGCGGCACGGTGCGTATTACCGACTCATCCAATTTCCCGGTTTCAAAAACCATCGCCGCTGCGTTGGTGGAAATTGAACCCGGCGGAATGCGCGAACTGCACTGGCATCCCAATAATGATGAATGGCAATACTATCTTGAAGGAGAGGGGCGGATGGGGGTCTTTGCCTCGTCCGGACAGGCAAGAACCTTTGATTATCGGGCGGGTGATGTCGGTTACGTACCTTTCGCGATGGGTCACTATGTCGAGAACACCGGCAGCACACCGCTGCGCTTTCTCGAGCTGTTTAAAAGCGACTATTATGCCGATATCTCCTTAAACCAGTGGCTTGCCAGCACACCGCCGGAACTGGTTAAACAGCATCTCAGGCTGGATGACAACTTTATGCAGGCACTCTCATTAATCAAAAATCCCGTGGTGAAATAAAGATTAATGGCCGGTTATCCGGCCGTTTTTAAACCGGACGCAGCGTATCCGTAATCCTTCACCGCGCTCGCTAATCGGCAAAACGTCTGGCCTTATCGCGTGCCAGTCGCTCCAGAGCGAAAATTACCTGCTGTAACTCTCTTTCTACGGTGGCGGTCAGCGCAACAAAGCGTAAGCTCAGCCGTGGCGTTACCACCGTTTCATTTTTACTGCTGATAGTGGTGCGTTCGCCAATATGCAGCAGCTGCGCATCGACTGTAAACTGACCATATTCCCCAAGTTCCACCTGTAAACCCTTCAGTATTTCGCCGCAGCCGAGTGTCGGTGGTAAAGCGCCATCGGCCAGTACGCCAATACCACCCAGCGACAGATCGTGCAGGCGAAAACGGGCAACCGAGCCGTCTGGCCAGTGGCTCTGGCAGAAGAAGCCTGGTTCCAGTGGCGCCGTCACGCGGAAAAACTCGCGGCGCTGAATCAGCCACAATAACGGCGGCAGCGGGGCAGAAAATGCCGGTAAGCCCTGATATTGCACGGCATCAAGCCTGTCGAGGGCGAACTCCACTTTGGCCCCCTGGGGTTCGGCAGAAATGTGCAGATCTTGTGACTGTAACGCCAGCTGATTGTCATACGGATTACTGCCGTAATCGACAACCAGCTGTTGTTGATCAACAAACAGTAAGCGGCTGATCAACTGACCGCGAGCACTGGCTATTCGCACCGGGGTCTGATGTTTCTCGAGGTCACGCAGTACCCCCAGCACTGCCAGCGTGCCGCGTTTCAGGTACTGCTCTTTTTCTTGCTCTTTCACATCCTGCTCCGGTGCGGTGGCTTTATCGCTGCTGATAACGTTACCCGATCAGTATCGGCTTAAATGCGGCGGACTTTACTTATAATCGATCGTCTCCCGCTGTTTTTTTCGTCAAAGTTTAGATTTAAATCACAGAGTTAGAATTATCGCCTATACTAATTGGCACAATAGGGCCTCGGCCATCTGCGAGCTTATCAACAGGAGAGTGTGATGTTTTCAAAACGTGAAGCCGGTAAAAAACTTGAGCAGGTTCAGGAACGCTCCCGCGAAGCAGGCAGCGAACTGTGTGATGAGCTGAAAAGTGCAGCAAGCGAATCCTGTGATTATTTGAAAAAGAATCCATGGGCTGGCGTAGGCATTGGTGCAGCGCTGGGTTTGGTGATTGGTGTGTTAATTAGCAAAAAATAAGGAGCAGGAAATGGGAATTCTTTCATGGATCATTTTTGGTCTGATCGCCGGTATCATCGCGAAATGGATTATGCCAGGTAAAGACGGTGGCGGTTTTATCATCACCATCGTATTAGGTATTATCGGTGCGGTAGTCGGCGGCTGGATCAGTACCTTCTTCGGCTTTGGTAAAGTCGATGGCTTTAACTTCGGTAGCTTTGTGGTGGCGGTAATCGGTGCCATTGTGGTGCTGTTTATCTACCGTAAAGTCAAAAGTTAAGCACTAAAGATAGAAAAAAAGGGAGACGTCAAGTCTCCCTTTTTTGTGGCTGTCAGTTAACTATCAGAAGTCGTAACCGACGGTGGCAACAACAGTGCGCTCAGCGCCTTTATAGCAGAAGCCAGTACCATAACAGGCGGCAATATATTCGCGGTCTGTCAGGTTATTGGCATTCACCTGCACATATGCCCCTTTCAGCTGGCTATTCCAGGCACCAAGATCGGCGCGTACGGAAGCATCAAACAGGGTAACGGAAGGCAGGCGGGTGGTATTTTCATTGTCAGCCCACTGTTTGCCCATATGACGCACCCCGGCACCGACGCTCAGACCATAATCAAACTTGTAGTGCGCCCAGACGGTGGCGATTTGGTTTGGCGTCAGGTATGGCGTGTGACCATCGTTGTTATCCGGCGTCTCTTTAAAGCGCACGTGGTTCAGCGTGTAGCCAGCAATGGTGCTCAGACGCGGGGTCAGCTGATTACGTGCTTCCAGCTCCAGCCCTTGTGAGTGCACTTTACCGGCCGGCACGTTAATCGCATTGATAACGTCGCGGCTGGAAACATCTTTTTGTGTCAAATCATAGACGGCAATCGAGTACATATCGGATGTACCCACCGGCTGATATTTAACACCCGCTTCATACTGCTCGGCGGTGCTTGGTTTCAGCAGGTTTTGATCCGGCCCGGTCAGCGAACTTGGGGTAACCGCCTGGCTGTAGCTGACGTAAGGCGAAATTCCGCTGTCGAAGGCATACAGCACTGACGCCCGGCCACTGATATGATCGTCCGAGCGGCGGCGTGAATCACCAGAAGTATCATTGGCCTGTTTTGCGACGATACGATCGTAGCGACCGGACAGGTCGATATGCCACTGATCCACTTTCATCAGGTCTTGCAGATAGAGCCCGGTCTGATGATAGCGACGAGTCAGATCATCATCGGTATAAAAGTTCAGCGCAGTACCGCCAGAAACGCCGGTAAACGGATTCAGGTTACTGGCCGTTGCACCGCCATCCCACAGATCGTTTTTGTACTGATGATACTCAGCACCCAGCACCACTTTGTGTTCCACCATCCCGGTAGCAAAATCGGCTTCCAGCTGGTTATCAATCGCCATAGCATCCAGCGACGAGCGGGTGCCGGAATAGTAACGCGTTAATTCATCACTGGTCGGGCTGACCCAACCTGCCTGATAAACCTGGTCAAGCTTGACGTTCGAATGGGTATAGCTGGCGTTAGAGCGAACAGACCAGGTTTCATTAAAGCGATGCGCGAACTCATAGCTGTAGATCTGCTCGGTACGTTTGTACTGGTCAAGAGAGCTTTCACCTTCATAGAAGCTCCGGCTGAGTCTTTTACCGTTGTGATCGGTGATGGTGCCGTCAAGCGGCACCGAGCCGTGATAACCACCCGAAGGATCTTTTTGCAAATATGCGCGCAGTAACAATGAGGTATCTTCGTCCGGCTGCCATAGCAGCGAGGGCGAAATCGCATAGCGCTCTTCACGGGTATGGTCGTACTGAGTATCGCTGCTGCGGGTCATACCAATCAGACGAAATGCCCACTGGTCGTTAATCGCATTGGTATAGTCAAAGGCGCCGCCTTTGGTATTTTGCGTGCCGCCAGACAGGCGGAAATGGCCCTGCTCAGTAAACTGCGGACGTTTAGACACCATATTAACCAGGCCACCCGGTACTGTCTGACCATAGAGGGCAGAAGAGGGGCCTTTGATCACGTCGATGCGCTCGAGGAACCAGGGATCAACTTGCAAGACGTTATGGCTACCGCCATCACTCATCACCCGCAGCCCGTCAAGGAAGGTGTTGTCGGTGTCACCGCCGTGGAAGCCACGCAGAGAAATGGTATCGAAGCGTGAAGCGGCACCGGCAAAGTTGGTGAACACCCCCGGCGTATAGTTCAGCGCCTGGTTCAGGTTGGTCGCACCCTGATCTTCAATCTGCTGACGGGTTACCACGGAAATTGATTGTCCGGTGGTAATCAGCGGCTCATCAGTTTTCGTTGCACCGGTACTGCTTTTTACGGTGTAACCTGAAGTGGGTGACTGGGCGGTTTCGGCTGGCTGTGCAGTAACGACCATGGTCTCTTCTGCAAAAGAGAGTGCTGGTGCGGTGAGTGCAATTGAACAAAGCAGAGCAGAACGCTTTAAGGTAAAAGCCATTCTCATTCTAGATATCCCATAGTTTCATTGTAATAGAGCCGCCATTTCCAAAAAGATCGCGGCCTGACGCGCAGCGGCAATGCGATTGACTTACATTTACATATATCTAATGATAATTATTATCTTTCTCGATAACGGTTTCAAGCATTGATTATGCTTATCTATTCACACAAAAAGATCGGGGTATTAACATAACTGAGCAGTAAACAGACAAAGGCGTTGTGGCGGCTGCAGGCCAGACAGCGTCGGGGCTGTCTGGCTGAGGTTAACTTTCGAGATCGCGCAGATGGTCGTCGGGGCGTAGGGTGAGGATCGCCATCAAACTGATTAATGAAATGATGACCACATACCATGCCGGAATATTGATATTGCCGGTCTGCTTGATCAACGCGGTGATGATCAGACCGGCGCAGCCGGAAAACACCGCATTAGACAGGGAGTAGGCCAGGCCTAATCCGGTATAACGTACCCGGGTCGGGAACATCTCTGCCAGCATCGCTGGTCCGGGACCGGCCAGCAAACCGACCACCGCACCGGCCAGCATCACCGCCACTGCCTTCCACCACAGGGATGCCTCAGGCTGTTGTAAAATCGCCAGCAGCGGGAAAGTAAAAATGATCACTGCGCCAATCGCCAGCAGCATTATGCGGCGGCGGCCATAGCGATCGCTAAGACGACCCGCTGGCAGAATGGTCAACGCAAAGCCAATATTTCCCAATACCGTGGCAACCAAAGCCTGCTGGAAACTGGCGTGCAGTGAGGTTTGCAGCCATGACGGCATCACGACTAAAAAGGTATAACCGGCTGCCGACCAGCCCATCATGCGACCAATTCCCAGCGCGATGGCTTTCACTACGCCGGAAAGCGGCGCGGGTTGCAGATTCTGCTGCGTCTGTTTAAAGCTCGGAGTTTCATCCAGCTGCAAGCGCAGCCACAGCGCCACCAGACCCATTGGCAAGGCCAGCAGGAACGGCACGCGCCAGCCCCAGCTGTGCAACTGTTCGCTGGTCAGTAATGTAGCCAGTAACGCCACAACACCGGCACCGGCCAGTAAACCAAGCGCCACGGTAAAAGATTGCCAGGCACCGTAGCTGCCACGTTTGCCACGCGGCGCGAACTCGGTCATCAGTGCCACTGCGCCGCCAAACTCACCGCCGGCAAACAGCCCCTGGAGCATGCGCAATAGCGTCAGCAGCAACGGCGCAGCGACCCCCAGCGTAGCGTATGTCGGCATCAGCCCAATGGCGGCGGTAGCCAGCGTCATCATAATCAGCACTGCTATCAGCGTCGGCTTACGGCCGATACGATCGCCAATACGCCCAAACAGAATCGCGCCCAGCGGGCGGCAGAAGAAGGCGAGGGCAAAGGCGGCGTAGGTAAGGATCAGGCTGGTTATCTCGCTTTCACCCTCAAGGCGAAAGAAATTCCCGGCAATGACCGTGGCAAGAAAACCGTAAACGCCAAACTCATACCATTCAATAAAATTACCGACCGAACCGGCGACGAGCGCACGGCGACTGGCTGAGCGAGTGATTTGTGCTTGCATGATGGCTCCGGGCCAGTCGAGGGGAGCCGTTTTCGGCTCCCGCTGTGAGGATATGCAGTGATTAACGTGCACAATCCTTATTGGGTTTTGCTGATATCACTAACGTTATTACAGGTGACATCTTTCGGGCAGTACATATCCATCAGTTTTAGCGTAACGCCGTTGGTCCAGCCAAAGCCATCCTGCAACGGATATTCACCGCCGCCGCCGCCGCCCAGACCGCTGCCTTCCACGACATACTTCTCAACCAGCTTATGCTCTTTGTCATAAGTGGCCTGCACATTCTTCAGAAAGCGCATGCCGATATCTTTTGCCAGCGTCTGTTTGCCGTAGTGATTCAGGCCCTCAACCGCCACCCACTGTAACGGTGCCCAGCCGTTTGGCGCATCCCACTGCTGACCATTATTGACGTTAGTGGTAACCAGTCCACCTTCTTTCACCAGCTGTTTCTGGACTGCATCGGCAGTGCGGCTGGCTTTCTCTTTGCTGGCGACCTGCAGATAAAGCGGGAACAGCGTGGCGGCGGTCAGCTGTTTACGCACGCTGTTTTTCTGCCAGTCATAGTCGGCATACCAGCCATCCTGTTCATCCCACAGGTAGCGGTTAATCGCTTCCTGACGTTTTTTTGCCAGATCGTCAAAGCGCTGACTGGCGTCGTCCTGTTTCGCCAGTTTGCTGGCGTGAGCAAGCGTTTTTTCCAGATGATACAGCAGGGCGTTCAGATCCACCGGCACAATGCGGGTGGTGTGGATGGTAGAGAGATCGTCAGGCTTATCAAACCAGCGCGAGCTGAAGTCCCAGCCGGAAGCCGCACCGGCGCGCAGATCGCGATACAGTTCCGCTTTATTCCTGTCGGTCGCTTTCTGTGCGGTGGTAATATCATCCATATAGGATTCAGTGCGCGGCACGTCGCGCGCATCCCAGTAGCGGTTAAGGATCGCGCCATCTTTCAGTTTGACCACGCGCTGGCTGGCTTCACCAGCTTTTATCGTCTCCGCATCCGCCATCCAGTACTCCCACTCCTTTTGCAGCTGCGGCTGGTATTTGACATAAACCTCATCGCCACCGTGCTTCGCCAGCAGATCAACCATCAGGCTAAAGAAGGGAGGTTGAGAACGGCTGAGATAATAACTGCGGTTTCCGTTCGGAATATGACCATATTTATCCAGCTCTGCCGCGAAGTTATCCACCATATCCTGCACCCGATCCCAGTGACCGCTTTCAGCAAGCCCCAGCATGGTGAAGTAGCTGTCCCAGTAGTAAACTTCGCGAAAGCGGCCGCCTGGCACGACATACGGTTTAGGCAGCGGCAGCAGCGAATCATACTGATTCACTTTGTCGGTGGTGCGCGTCAGCACGGGCCACAATCCGTTGATATGTTCACGCAGGCTTTGCCCCTGCGGTGGTACATATTTTTCACCGTCGGCTGGCAGAATAAAATTGCTGTCTACAAAGTGGCGCAGATCGAAATTACGCTGAGATTTTTGCATCTGCCAGTCGGCGAGAATCGAAGAGGGGCTGTATTTTGGCACCGCATCAGCGAAAGTTTTTTGATCGGGAAAGAACTTTGCCGACTGCACGGCGTGATACAACGGACCGAGACGCACATCGGGCGGCTGTGGCGCGCTGGTTAACATGCGCTGATCATCTTCAGCATGCGCAGGCAAAGTCATGCCCGCCAGCACGCCGGTAAACATTAGCGGCAGCAACAGTGCCCCTTTCCATTGACGGTTATCAACTCGTCTCATCATCGGAAGTTCTCCTTGTCCAGACCAGACATGGTCTGTAAGTAATTGACCATTCGAAAAACTTTAGACGAAATTTTACAAAGTGTTGGAAAGCAGGGCGCGAACTGTGAGGTGGCTAATGGTTTTAATGTTATCAGGCGGCGCTGTGACTGACATCAGAATGACATGCCGGTGTCACAAAACTGACAGGGTTTTGTCGCAAACTCGCTCTCTGAAAACCTTAGTTAACTTTTTCTCATGGAGAGATGGCAAGATGTCACATAAAAAACTATTCACCCTGTCGGTTATTGCTACCCTGTTTTCCACCAGCTGTTTCGCCGATATCGCTGCCTACAGCCGCGCGGCTCAAGGCGATCTGACGCAGCCAGGTGGCGCACGCCGCCTGACCAGCGATCAAACCGAGGCGTTAAAAGCGTCGTTAAATAATCACACCGCGAAAAACGTAATCCTGCTGATTGGTGACGGGATGGGTGACTCTGAAATCACCGCTGCGCGTAACTATGCCGAAGGCGCAGGCGGTTTCTTTAAAGGCATCGACGCGCTGCCGCTGACTGGACAATACACCCACTACGCGCTGGATAAGAAAACCCATAAACCAGACTATGTAACCGATTCTGCCGCCTCGGCCACCGCCTGGAGTACCGGAGTGAAATCGTATAACGGTGCGATTGGCGTAGATGTTAACGGCAAAGATCATCCGACGATCATGGAAATTGCCAAAGCGGCAGGTAAAGCGACCGGCAACGTCTCTACTGCGGAATTGCAGGATGCCACTCCGGCGGCGCAGATGGCACATGTGACCTCGCGCAAATGTTACGGTCCGGCGAAAACCACGGAACTCTGTGCCAGTAATGCGCTGGAGCAAGGCGGCAAAGGCTCGATTACCGAGCAACTGTTAAATACCCGCGTTGACGTCCTGCTGGGTGGCGGCGCTAAGACCTTCAGTGAAACGGCGAAAGCCGGTGAGTGGCAGGGAAAAACGCTGGAGGAACAGGCAAAGCTGCGGGGTTACCAGTGGGTCAGCGATCTTAACGGCATGAACGGCATCAGCGAAGCAAATCAGGATAAGCCAGTGTTGGGGCTGTTTGCTGAAGGCAATATGCCGGGGCGCTGGAAAGGCCCTAAAGCCAGCTATCACGGTAACCTGACAAATGAAGCGATTCGCTGTGAGGTGAATGCAGCACGTCCGGCCTCAACCCCGACGCTGGCGCAGATGACCGATAAGGCCATTGAGCTATTGAGCAAAAATCAAAACGGCTTCTTCCTGCAAGTTGAAGGCGCGTCAATTGATAAACAGGATCACGCCGCTAACCCATGTGGCCAGATTGGCGAGACGGTAGATCTGGACGAGGCGGTGCAGAAGGCGCTGGAGTTTGCGCGTAAGGACGGCAATACGCTGGTGGTCGTTACTGCAGATCACGCGCACTCCAGCCAGATCATTGCCAATGACAGCAAGGCGCCGGGACTGACGCAGACGCTGAAGACTAAAGAGGGTGGGCTGATGACCATTAGCTACGGTAACTCGGAGGAAGATTCTCAGGGACATACCGGCACTCAATTGCGCATCGCCGCCTATGGCCCGCATGCTGCAAATGTGGTTGGCCTGACCGACCAGACCGACCTGTTCTATACCATGCGGGCGGCGATGGGCATTACCCAGAACTAACGAGGGTTAGCGATACCACAATCCGCCAAAAGCCCGAACACGCGTTCGGGCTTTTGCGCTTGGTCACGATTTAAAGCTGGAAACATTGGGGTGACAGACGGGGTCTGGCATCAGAAAAATTGGCCTGAATTTCACCTCTGAGGTTAACCTGAACAGTTTCAGTCACTGCTGCAGTATGGCAATTGCCAGCTTAGCGACTTCTGGTGTGGTGGAAATTGGTTCATTGCTTTCAAGTGACCATGCGGTTGAAAGCCCACACCATGCAATTATCCACATAAGAAGCCGCTCTCTGTCCAGACCTGCCATTTGACTAACGATCTCCAGCCGTTGTTCAAATACTTCTGGCACAGTCGCGACCCGGGGAACGGGATTGTCAGCATCCGGATTGGTGAAAATATTGGCATAGTCGAATCCTCGTTCGCCTTTTACCCCTTTGGGATCAATCGCCAGCCAGCCCGATGAGCCAAAATCAAGAACGTTTTCATGGTGCAGGTCACCGTGTAATGCGACCAAATCACGTGGAGTGGATAGCAATTCTTCCGATATTTCTGCGCTGTGGATAAGAAAACCACCATATTTCCGCGCTGCTGGTTTTAAAGCGCAAAACCACTCATGAAGAGGCACAAGCTGTGGTAACGGACGTTTCTGGCCTGCATGCAGCTGGTTTGCAGTAAGGCAGAGGATACGACAGGCCTCTGCATCCTTGCCTTCCCGGGACATAGCGGACAGAGAGGCGGGTCCTGTGGCACGCTCCAGAAGAATTGCCTGATTTTCACAGGCGATAACCGCTGCCGCGCCATTTCCTCCCCACCACGCCATAAGAGCATTACCGGTTTGTTCATACTCGTCATCGGTAATTTTTAGCATGGCTTTTATGCCACCTGTGATTGTTTTTACCGGCAGGAGTTGTGAGGTATGCGTGACGCAGGGGGGGCCATCTGGAATGAGTTTCCAGCGCGTCAACCAGGGTTTGAAGGCTAATTTATCCATTAAATTCCCTGTTGGTTAAGGGACGGTATGCGACAGATCTGTCAGCGATTGTAGCCGGTGAACTTACTGTTATATACCTTCGGCCATTATGGTTGCCTGTCATTTTCAGAAGCATGCTTATTTTTTACAATAACAGAAAATTATGCGGCTTAATTCTGTTAGATTCCAGTTATACTAAAATTTCGGCGGTTGCAACACTGAAAGTCTGCTATCTACTGCCAACCAGCCTGATGAGAACATGATTGATTACAAAAGAGGTAGTGTTATGAATGGAAAGAAAATTATCACCTATGACATGACCATAACTGATGTCATTGACAGTGGCACTTCGTTTGAAGATATTTTATCAGGTAAAAAAGAAATACCTTTGCAAGGTGTGAGAATTTTCATTTCATTCGAAGGTAAAGTCTCTGGCGAAGTAACGGGGACTATCTCTGGTGTTGATTATGTTTATTTAAGATCCGACGGTAGGGCTGAGCTGGATATCAGAGCCATGATTCAGACTGCAGATGATGACAGAATTGCCGTTGTTGCTGATGGTGTGGCAAATATCGTTAAGGGTGAATCCCGACATAATATTTATGAAAATGTAAAGCTCACGACATCCGCAGAAAAATATCAAATTTTAAATCTGTATCAGGTTTGGTCTGTTGGTTATGTTGATTTCGAAACTAAAAAGTTAGTCCTGGAGGGGTATTTACAGGATTAACATCGATATTGATTTTGACGCTCTTCAGTGATGCATTGCGGAGCAACGTATAGCCCCTCAGGGCAGGGTAATATGCTGGCGCCCAATTCATTTGCCGCCAGCGCAGCCTGTTCCTGATAGCGAGGCGCGATGGCCCACTGGCGGCAATAGCCTGCTCACCTTTACGATGACGGTCGCTGAATTCCACCGCCAGCCAAAAACAAAAAAGCCCGAACCGAAGTTCGAGCTTTTTACAGAATATGGCGGTGAGGGAGGGATTCGAACCCTCGATACGTTGCCGTATACACACTTTCCAGGCGTGCTCCTTCAGCCACTCGGACACCTCACCATATTGTTGTCGGCAACTGACTTGTCGACGGCGGCTAATGTAGGGATTTCCCGCCGCGCCGTCAACGAACTTTCGTCATTCCGTGATGCGTTCAGACAGTTTTTCAGCAGGTTGCTGGCAAAATGGCCGAAAGAGGCAAAAAACATAACTAATCACATTTTCCATCCTGCATCATTGAGCAGTAATGCGCATAATAATGCGCTTATTCTGGCAAGAAAATCACAGAGGTTAGTTTGAATCACGTAACAAAGGCGCAGCCACACGGCGTTCCCGCCGGTTCGGGTGCACTCTTCTTTATTCAGATCTTCGCCACGCTCGGCTTCGCCGTTCTCTATTCGACGCTGGTACTGTATGCCACCAAACGTCTCGGATTCAGCAATGCCGAAGCCACGACCATGATGGGCGTATTTGGCGCGTTTAACTACGGTCTGCACCTGTTCGGCGGCTATCTTGGCGGCCGCTTTCTCAGCAACCGCAATCTGTTTGTGCTGGGAATGGTGTTGCAGGTGGCGGGGTGCTGGGTGCTCTCCGGGCAGAGCGCCGATGGATTATATTGGGGGCTGGCGATGTTCCTCACCGGCAGCGGCCTGAATGTCACCTGTATCAATATGATGCTGACCCAACGTTTTGCCCCGGAAGATAACCGCCGTGAGAGCGCGTTTCTGTGGAATTACGCGGGTATGAACCTCGGATTCTTTATTGGTTTTACCGGAGCCGGTTATTTCCAGCTTACCGAGCACTATCAGGCGCTGTTCCTGTTTGCCACGGTGGGCAATGTACTGGCGATTATCATCTCACTGCTGCGCTGGAAAATCCTTGCAGATATCAATACGCCATTGCTGCAGGCCAGTAAAAGCCAGTTCAGGCTGCGGATGCTGATTGGGCTGGCGATTCTGGTACTGCTGGTTCCGCTGATTCGCATCATGCTGACACACGCCGATTTTACCGGCTCGTTTGTTATCGTGCTGGGCATAGCGGTGTTTTTATTGCTGTGCCTGACCACGCTGCGCCATCGTCCGCGCGAAGAGCAGCGCCGGATGGCGGCTTATCTGATCCTGGCGATCGGTTCCCTGGTGTTCTGGATGCTGTATCAACTGGCGCCGATGGGGCTGATGCTGTTTGTTGAGCACAATATCAATCTTAACGTTTATGGCATTCATGTTGCTCCGCAGTGGGTGCAGAATATTAACACGCTGGTGATTGTTATTGGCGGCCCGCTGCTGGCGATGGGCTTTCGCAACCTGCGCGAGCGCGGCTGGCGCATTGATATTCCCTTGCAGTTTGCCTCTTCACTGTTCTGTATAGGTCTGGGAATGCTGGTGCTACCGTTGGGTATCATGCTGTCCGGCGGTGATGGCACGGTGGCGTTTAAATGGATTGTTATCAGCTATCTGTTCCAGAGCATCGGGGAATTGCTGATTTCGCCGATTGGTTACGCGATGATTGGCAAACTGGCACCGGCGCGCTATCAGGGCGTGATGATGGGCTGCTGGATGATGGTCACCGGTGTGGCCTCGGTGCTGGCGGGCTATGTTTCAGGCTGGATGCCGGATAACAGCGGCAGTACGCCACTGCTGACCAACCCGGGGTACAGCCATATCTTCAGCCTTCTCGGTTGGGGTGCGGCGGCAATTGGCCTGTTAATGCTTTGCCTGATGCCACTGCTGCGCAAGCTGATTCAGCAAGCGCCGGTCAGACCGTAATGCCACGGGGCAGATTAGCTGCCCCGAAATTTTCACTTGCCAGCACGCCCATTATCCCTGAGCCTTGAAAAAAACAGGAGGAAATGTGGATATCATTTTTTATCATCCGTCTTTTAAAGCAGCCACTTGGATCAACGGATTACAGCAACGCCTTCCGCAAGCGCGCGTTCGTGAATGGCAACCCGGCGACAATGCCGCGGCAGACTACGCGCTGGTACGCACACCGCCTGTTGAAATGTTGCAAGGGCGCAGCGATCTGAAAGGGATTTTTGCCCTTGGCGCGGGTGTTGACGATATTCTGAGCCAGTTAAAACAGCATCCTGAGATGCTGCCGGCCTCGGTTCCGCTGTTCCGACTGGAAGATACCGGCATGGGCCTGCAAATGCAGGAGTATGCGGTGTATACCGTGCTGGGCTGGTTTCGCCGCTTCGATGATTATCAGCTGCAAAAACAGCAGGCGCTGTGGCAACCGTTAAAAAACTACCGTCGCAATGCGTTCACCATCGGCATTCTTGGCGCCGGAGTTTTAGGGCGTAATGTGGCGCAAAGTCTGAAAGCATGGGGTTTCCCAATCCGCTGCTGGAGCCGTACTGCCTGGCAAATTGATGGCGTCACCACCTATCACGGGGCCGATCAGCTAAACGATTTTCTTGATGGCACTCAGGTACTGATTAACCTGCTGCCAAATACGCCGCAGACGGCGGGTATCATCAATCGTCAGTTGTTAAGCCAGCTTAATCCAGCAGCATTTGTGCTGAATCTGGCGCGTGGTGCTCACCTGGTTGAAGATGATTTGCTGGCGGCGCTGGAGGCCGGTGAAATCAAAGCGGCAGCGCTGGATGTGTTTGTTCAGGAACCGCTGCCGCAGAGCAGTGCGCTGTGGTCGCACCCGCGAGTAGCGATTACGCCACATAACGCTGCGGTCACGTTGCCGGAAGAAGCGATGGACTTTATCGCCAAATCAATCCAGCAGCGCGAAGCCGGTGAAATGCCGGAAGGACGAGTGGATATCGCACGCGGTTATTAACCTCTGTAAGGGCAGGGATGCTATCCTTGCCTTATTAAAAAAGGAGAAAATCGCTATGTACCCCGTTGATCTTCATATGCACACCGTTGCCAGTACCCACGCCTACAGCACACTGCACGACTATGTGGTTCATGCCAAAACCAACGGCATCAAACTGTTCGCCATTACCGACCATGGGCCGGATATGGCGGATGCGCCACACGCCTGGCATTTTATTAATATGCGCATCTGGCCACGGCTGGTGGAAGGCGTTGGCATTCTGCGCGGCATTGAAGCCAATATCAAAAATACCGCCGGTGAAATTGACTGCACCGGTCCGATGCTGGATGCGGTGGATCTGGTGGTAGCCGGTTTTCATGAGCCGGTATTTGCGCCACAGGATAAAGCCACCCATACCGAAGCTATGATTGCGGCGATGGCCAATGGTGATGTGCATATTATCAGCCATCCGGGCAATCCGAAGTTCCCGGTGGATATTCCGGCGATAGCGGCGGCGGCAGCGAAATATGATGTGGCGCTGGAGATTAATAATTCATCGTTTACCACCTCGCGCGCCGGCAGCGAGCCGAATTGCCGGGCGATTGCGGCGGCAGTACGCGATGCCGGTGGAAGACTGGCATTTGGTTCCGATTCCCACACCGCCTTTACCCTCGGTAACTTTGAACACTGCCTGCGAATTATGCGCGAAGTGGATTTTCCGGAAGAACGCGTGTTAAATGTCACGCCGCGTCGTTTACTGGATTTTCTGGAAAAACGCACCGGCAAACGCATCGAAGAATTTGCTGATTTGTGACGCTGTCACTTTTAATCTCTTACTGGACTAAAATGAATGAATGAGTTCTCCATCATCTGCCGCATTCTCGGCTCGCTGTATAATCGTCAGCCGCAGGATCCGCTGCTGGTGCCGCTGTTTACTCTGTTGCGTGAAGGCAAGTTGCAGCAGCAATGGCCGCTGGAGCAGGATGAACTGTTAACTCGCCTGCAACAGAACAGCGATCCGCAGGCGCTGGCCGCCGATTATAATGCGCTGTTTGTGGGCAGCGACTGCAAGGTTTCCCCGTATGGTTCACAGTGGGAAAATGGCCCGCAGGAAGCGGATGTACGCAGTTTTTTGCAGCAGCGCGGCATGCCATTAAGCGATGCGCCAGCCGACCATATCGGTGCACTGTTGCTGGCGGCTTCATGGCTGGAAGATCAGTCGGAAGAGGACGAAATTCAGGCGCAAATCACGCTGTTTGACGACTATCTGATGCCGTGGTGCGGCGCATTCCTTGGCAAAGTGGAAGCGCACGCCAGCACGCCTTTCTACCGCACGCTGGCGGCCATCAGTCGTGAAGCGATTCAGGCGATGCGTGACGAGTTAGAAGAAGTAAATTAATTTCAGCGGCGGCATTTTCGTCATCGTTTGATGACTCTGCCGCCAGCTGGCTTATTACGGTTTACGCCGTCTGGAAAGCCGTGGAAAGCGCGCATGCATCCGTAAACTTCGCAGATTGATCACAGAAATCGCCGTGCCGGCAATCACCAGCAGCGCCCCGATCGCTTTAAACGTATTCATGCTGTCGCCCAGCACCACTATTCCCATCGTCACCGCCAGCACCGGCGTCAGCAGTGAGTAGGGCATAATCAGATTGACGTTATATTGCTTAAGCAACGCATACCACAACGAATAGGCGATAATTGACGAGCCAATCGCGCTGTAGAGAATGCCGAACCAGCCGCGCCAGGAAGAGTGTGAAAGCGCGCTGAACTGATCGGCTTCCAGCAGATACGAAGCCAGCCCGACAATCGGGATAGCCAGAAACGAGATCCAGCCGGTCATGGTCAGCGGTTTAATTGGCGGTGACTTTTTGACGATCAAATTACTGATCGCCCAACCTGCCGCGCTGCTCAGTAACAGGCACAGCACCCACCCACTGGGAATAGTTGGGCTGCCGGTCAGTACCACCACACCACTCAGTGAAATCGCAATCCCCAGTACCTGAATCAGCGTCAGTTTCTCTTTAAGAATCAACATTGCCAGCAGCATGGCAAACGGGGTGCCCAGCTGAACCACAATCGCTCCGGTTCCGGCGTCAGTATAGTTAATGCCGACAAACAGCAGCGAAAAATGAAGGAAACCAAAGGTGAATGCCAGCGGCAGCAGGTAACGAAGCTGTTCACGGGTGACGCGGGTAAAAGGGATCAGCAGTATCGCGACCACCACAAAGCGCATGCAGGTCATAAACAGCGGCGGCAGGTCAAGCAGACCCCATTTTATCGCCACGTTATTAAACGCCCAGAGAGAAACCACCAGTAAAACCAAAAAAAAATGACGCAGTGCCACGACGCATTCCTTAATGTTGCGTTGTTAACTCACCGATTTATCATGACACGAATGTTCCTTGCCGGGGGTAAGTTATTTTTATGTTAACTGACTTAGGTAATCTGAAAAAGTGATGAGACGCGGCGACGGGGAAGTGTCAGACTGAGCACCGGTTACCTGATACATTCAGGCAGTAATGGCATCTTCTGTTGACAAGGAGTCTGATTCGGCATGTCACCTCTATACACCGCACCGTTGGCAATTATCCAACTTGAAGTTCCGCCTGCTGAAGTCAGTTCGCGGGTTGGCGATCAGATTGACTGGTTTGTTCAGGCATTACAGTTACAGGGCGCTGAGTATCAGGTGTTTCGCCCGCATCTTGGTGATCAACTTCCCGATTACGCGACGGTTTCGGGTGCCATCCTCAGTGGTTCCTGGGCGATGGTGACCGATCACGCCGAGTGGAGTGAGCGCACCGCCGCATGGGTGCGGGGTGCAGTTGACCATCAACTGCCGTTACTCGGCGTCTGTTATGGGCATCAGCTGATTGCTTACGCGCTGGGCGGCACGGTAGCGGATAATCCGCACGGCTGGGAACGCGGCCTGCACCGGTTGGATAACCTGGCGGCGGGTGATGCGCTGCTTTCTGCGCTACCGGCACAGTTCGATGCGTGGCTGTCGCATCGCCAGTCGGTACTGAAAGCGCCGCCGGGGGCTAAGGTGCTGGCCCGTTCGGCGATGGATGAATGTCAGATCATTCGTTACTCACCGTCAGCACTGTCGGTACAGTTCCATCCCGAGTTTACGCAGCAGATTATGAGCGCCTGCCTGCCAGAAAATATCACTGCAGAGGCGGGAACGTTGCAGGGCACCGACTGGGCGCGTTCGCTGCTCGAAGCATTTTATCGCGGCACGCAGCTGCCTCAGGCGGTGGTCAGTTAATCATTAACCGAGCACGCCCGCGGCGTGCTCGTTGTTTCGTCAGGCAATCGTTTCACCTTCCGGCACGGCCACCTTTTGCAGAATGGTCAGCGCGACGGCATTGGTCACCTGCTGAGTGGTGGCGGTGCCGCCGACATCCGGCGTTTTTATTCCGGCCTGGCATACCGTCTCGATCGCTTGCATCACCGCCTGCGCCGCCTGCGTTTCGCCAAGATGCTCCAGCATTTGTGCGGCGGTCCAGAAGCTGGCTATCGGGTTAGCAATGCCTTTACCGGTGATATCAAAAGCCGAGCCGTGAATCGGCTCAAACATTGAAGGAAAACGGCGTTCGGGATCGATGTTAGCGGTCGGTGCAACGCCAAGGCTGCCGGCCAGTGCGCCTGCGAGGTCGGAAAGAATATCGGCATGCAGGTTGGTCGCGACAATGGTGTCCAGCGATTGCGGATGCAGAGTCATACGCACCGTCATCGCGTCGACCAACATTTTGTCCCAGCTGACGTCGGGAAATTCCTGCGCCACTTCGGCGGCAATCTCATCCCACATCACCATACCGTGGCGCTGAGCATTGGATTTTGTCACTACCGTCAGCTGTTTACGCGGTCGTGATTGTGCAAGGCTAAACGCGTAGCGCATGATCCGCGTGACGCCGGTACGGGTAAAAATCGCCACCTCGGTGCCGACCTCTTCCGGTAAACCACGGTGGGCACGACCGCCATGGCCGGAATATTCCCCTTCAGAGTTCTCACGCACAATCACCCAATCCAGCATGCCCGGCTGACAATGGCGCAGCGGTGAGGAGATGCCCGGCAATACTCGCGTCGGGCGAACGTTGGCGTACTGATCAAAACCCTGGCAAATCGGCAGACGTAAGCCCCAAAGAGTTATGTGGTCCGGCACATCCGGCGCGCCGACGGCACCAAAATAGATGGCATCAAAATTTTTCAGCGTCGCCAGTCCATCTTCCGGCATCATCACACCGTGTTGTTTGTAGTAATCTGAACCCCAGTCAAATGAGGTGATGTTAAAGCGCAGGTCGGTAAAGCGCTGCTCGAGGCTGCGCAGAACCTGGATACCCGCATTGATCACTTCGGGGCCGATGCCATCGGCAGGAATAGCGGCAATTGAGTAGTTACGCATAGTGAAATCCTTAAAATTAATGATGCAGGGTCTGAGTGGCAGCGGTATTGCTGTTACCACTGGATTGCGGTTTGCGCTGCGACCAGGAGAGCCACAGCACCAGTAACGCCGACAGCACCAGCAGTGCGGCGACAAAATAGAGTCCGTTGGCATAGCTGCCGGTTTGTTGCTTGATTACGCCAATAATCGTCGGGCCAAAAAAGCCGCCAAGATTACCGATGGAGTTGATGGTGGCGATACCGGCGGCGGCGGCTGAACCGGAAAGGAACAGCGTTGGCATGCTCCACAGCGGTGGTTTTGATGAACTGATGCCGATATTGACCAGAATCAGCGCCAGCATTACCGCCACTATCGTGGTGGCAATTCCCGCCAGTACCAGCCCCAGCGCCGCCAGCAGACAGGCCGCGATCACGTGCCAGGTTCGTTCATTGCGGCGGTCGGAGTGGCGCGCCCACCAAATCATGGCACCCACTGCCAGTACCGCCGGAATGGCATTGATAAAGCCGACTTCCAGTGACGACATACCAAAGCTCTTGATAATTTGGGGTGACCAGATGCCCAGCGTATAAAGACCGGCCGACGTGCCAAAGTAGACAAGCGACAGCGCCAATACGCGTCGATCCGCCAGCCCTCGCCACAGGCTTTGATGCTGCTGCTGAGGACGACGCGCCTGTTCTGCCGCCATAGTGGTGACCAGCCATTCGCGCTCTTCATCGGTCAGCCATTTGGCTTTTTCCGGACGATCGGTGAGGTAAAACAGCACCACCACGCCAAGGATCAGCGCCGGCACCGCTTCCAGTACAAACATCCACTGCCAGCCACTGAAACCGAACAGCCCGTGCATCTCGAGCAATGCACCTGATATTGGTGAGCCTAATGCGGTGGAAAGCGGGGCGGCAGCCATAAACATGGCGGTTACCTGCGCACGGCGCTGGGCGGGAAACCAGTAGCTGAGATAGAGAATGATGCCGGGAAAGAAACCGGCTTCCGCCACTCCAAGCAGAAAGCGCAGGGTGTAAAAACTGGTGGTGCCTTGCACAAACGCCATTGCACCTGATACCAGCCCCCAGGTGATCATCACCCTGGCTATCCAGATACGTGCGCCGACTTTATGCAGGATTAAATTGGAGGGCACTTCAAATAAAAAATAACCGATAAAAAAGATACCGGCACCGAAACCAAATACCGTGGGTGAAAAACCGAGTTCCTGATTCATCGTCAGCGCAGCAAAACCAATATTTACGCGGTCGAGGAAGGCAATGAAATAAAGAATCATGATAAAGGGCACAATGCGCAGGGTAATTTTGCGCAATACCCGATTTTCGAGTTTGCAGGTCATGATGAGGTTTTCCTCTTTTATTTTATGTAGGGTAGTGACAGGCATTACCGAACTGAGTATGAAGAAAATCTCCCGGCGATCATTAGCCGTGGTTTATACAAAAAATTGATATAATCCTTAAGGAAGCTGGCATGGACCTCCATCAACTTCGCTGTTTTATCGCGGTGGCAGAAGAGCTGCATTTCGGACATGCAGCGCACCGACTTGAAATGCTGCCATCGGCGCTGGGGCGCTATATACGCCTGCTGGAGGAGGATCTGGGAACCCGGCTGTTTATTCGTTCGACACGTAACGTGGCGCTGACGCCAACCGGCCTGTTACTGTTTGATGACGCCAGACTGTTAATCGCACAGGCGGATGCGTTGGCCAGCCGCTATCGCCAGATGGGCCGACAACAGGCAACCACGCTAAAGATTGGCGCCATCGACAGCGCCGCTGCCGGTTTAATTCCGCAACTGTTACAGGCGTTTCGCAAACGCTATCCCGATGTGGAAGTACAGATATTCGAAGACAAAACCTTGCGCTTAATACCCCGGCTTAAATCAGGACGGCTGGATCTGGTCTTTATTCGACCGCCGGAGAAAAAAGAGCGCGATATCGAAATGCGTTTCTTATTTAACGAAGCCATTGTGGTCGCAATGCCGCAGAGTCATCCGCTGGCAAAACGTGACTGTTTACAGATTTCTGATTTACAGGATCAGCCCTTAATCGTCCCGGAACGTAAATCGCGGCCGCACAGCCACGACCTGTCGATCAATCTGTTTGCCGAGGCCGGTTTAAGCGCCAGAATTGCCCAGCTTGCTGATGAAAAACAGACCATTATCAATCTGGTGGCGGCAGAGCTGGGGATTGCCATTGTACCGCAGTGGACTTCACGTATGCCGGCGCGCAATGTCAGCTATATTCCGCTAACCGGCAACGGAGCCGGAGCGATTAATGGATTGCCGCTCTCCGTTGCCTGGATGCGCGACGCGCGCGATCCGCTACGCGAGAAAATGTTGGAGGTCCTGATGGCGCAGCTACCGTTATCAGCCTGATGCTGAAGATATTTCCGGCCACTTCACAATTTCACCGCATGCCATCTGACATCCTGGCGTTCTTCTGCCAATGTTAATTTTGGGTTATCTGATTGTTAATTATGCGCCAGTGAAATGGACAGGAGAAACACCATGCGTTACGCATATCCAGGATACAAAGGTTCGCTGATCACTCTGCAACAACGTTATGGAAACTTTATTAATGGCGAATTTGTTGCCCCCGTACAGGGTGAATACTTTTCCAATACCTCGCCAGTTAATGGCTCGGTGATTGGCGAATTTCCGCGATCCGGGCAGCAGGATGTCGATAATGCCGTCGCCGCCGCTCATGCAGCGGCAGATGCCTGGTGTAAAACGTCGGTACAGGTACGTTCGCTGACGCTACTGAAAATCGCCGACCGGCTGGAACAAAATCTGGAAAGAATGGCGGTCAATGAAACCTGGGATAACGGCAAACCGGTGCGTGAAACGCTGGCGGCGGATTTACCGCTGGCGGTTGACCATTTCCGCTATTTTGCCGGTTGCCTGCGGGCGCAAGAGGGCAGCGCCGCAGAGATAGATGAGTTTACTGCCGCCTATCACTTTCATGAACCGCTGGGCGTGGTGGCGCAAATAATTCCGTGGAATTTCCCGCTGCTGATGGCGGCGTGGAAGCTGGCACCGGCACTGGCGGCAGGTAACTGCGTAGTGCTGAAACCGGCAGAGCAGACGCCGCTCTCGATTACTCTGTTTGCGGAACTGGTCAACGATTTAGTGCCGCCGGGCGTGCTGAACGTGGTGCACGGCTTTGGTCGTGAAGCCGGTGAAGCGCTGGCATCGCATAAAGGTATCGCCAAAGTGGCGTTCACCGGTTCAACCGCCACCGGCGGGCATATTCTTGAGCTGGCGGCAAAAAATCTGATTCCTTCCACCGTTGAGCTGGGCGGTAAATCACCGAATATCTTCTTCGAAGACATTATGCAGGCGGAGCCGTCATTTATTGAAAAAGCGGCTGAAGGCGTAGTGCTGGGTTTTCTTAATCAGGGCGAAGTCTGTACCTGTCCGTCGCGCGCGCTGGTGCAGGAGTCGATCTATCAGCCCTTTATTGACGCAGTACTGAAACGGATAAAAACCATTAAACGTGGCGATCCGATGGACAGCGAAACCATGGTCGGTGCGCAGGCATCGCAGCAGCAGTTCGATAAAATTCTCTCTTATCTGGATATTGCGCAGCAAGAGGGCGCGGAAGTGCTGGTCGGCGGCGGCATTGAGAAACTGGAAGGCGACTTAGCTGGCGGTTACTACATTCAGCCGACGCTGCTGAAAGGAAATAACAGTATGCGGGTGTTTCAGGAAGAGATTTTCGGGCCGGTGGTCGGTATTACTACCTTCAAGGATGAAGCTGAGGCGATTGCCATTGCTAACGATTCGATTTACGGTCTTGGTGCCGGGGTCTGGACCCGCGATATTAACCGCGCTTACCGCGTAGGCAGGGCGATTAAAGCCGGACGCGTCTGGACCAACTGTTATCATCTCTATCCGGCGCATGCCGCATTTGGTGGATACAAAAAATCTGGCATCGGCCGAGAAACCCATAAAATGATGCTTGATCATTATCAGCAGACTAAAAACCTGCTGATAAGCTACAGCATAGAGCCGCTGGGCTTTTTCTGAATCGATTAAACCAGCATTAAAGGCGTAGGTGACGCCTTTAATGCTGTCCTTGCCAAATTTCCGGCGCTACTCTGGAAACGTGATCCGCAGTCAAGAATGATAACTGTGGTATTTGTTTAATTGCCCGATGCCCTGCGCCACGCTACTTGTTGCTTATCGACACAATCCAGGAGTCGGAGGCGAAATGAGTATCGTGCTTTCAAGCTTTAACGGCGAGCGCCGTGATCCCGTCAGCCATTGCTTACACCCCGGTAATGGATTGCGGGCTTATAATCCGGCACTAATGCGGTTTAGTTGCCCGGATAGCTGGAGCCCTTTTGATGCGGGGGGAATGAATCCCTCGGCATGGTGCGACGGTGACCCGATCAACCGTAGCGATCCTTCAGGCCATTTCAGCTGGCAGGCGGCTGCCGGGATAGGGCTTGGCATATTTGGTATTGTCAGTTCACTGTTTACTGCGGGAGCATCACTGGCGGCAGCGGCCAGCCTTAGCGCGGCGCTGGCGGCAAGTTCGGAGCTGTCGCTGTTGACCGGTAGTTCGACGCTACTGGCGGATATTAGCGCTGTTGCAAGTTCAGTTACCGTCGATAACCATCCGGGAATCTCAGCCATCCTCGGATGGCTGTCTTTTGCCAGTGGAATATTATCTGTTGCCGGTGGTGTGATGCGGGGGGGATATCGCCTGCTGACGCCATCTCAGGATGGAAAGTTAGCTGGTAATTCTTTCACCCTGGGGAACCGTTCCGGCAGTCAGCTCAATCCAAATTTTGTTATCGCGACGATGTCGCCGGAACGAATTGAGATTGAGGACAGATCTTTTCTCAGGTATGTCAGTCGGGAAGGTAATAATAAAGCGATTTTTGTTTCACACAGCCGCTTTTTGCCCGCCAGATATCTTAATGGGTCCGCACGGGTGACGCTGCCTGAGGGGATGTCGGTGAGCTATTACGTCAGGCGGGGAGAGACGCTCAGCGCATGGAATATGTTGCGAATTTATCAGCATCTGCAAGAGAGTACTGGCGCTGAGATTCCTCTGTTCTCACAAACTTATCGCGGCAACGCGCAGATTGAAAATCTCAATCTGATGCCAATTAGCGAAGATGCGGTGTCGTTAGCAATGATGCACTCACCGCCTGATTATTCTTACGATGTTATCGTGCCTGTTCGACGGGCAGAAACCCGGCATCTGATCGCTCTTGCCCAACGCTACCATTATCACGACCTGCAAATATTAGGCTGTCGCGGCAGACGATTTTTCACTTAGCGGGATTAAAAGGGCCGTCGCAGACCGAGTCTCTGATCAGCAGTTCAGATAAAAACAGATTGTCGCGGGATAACCAGCCGCCATCCAGCATGGCAATCAGCTGGTTTATCACTTCGTTGATCATCTCGCTGATCGGATCTTTGACGCTGGAGAGCGAAGGCGTCAGGAATGGCGCAGTGGGAATGTTGTCAAAACCCATTACTGAAACATCATCCGGGACGCGAATGCCGGCTGCGGTAAAGGTTTTCATCGCGCCTATCGCCATATCATCATTACTGGCGATCAGCGCGCTAAAGCTGATGTCGCGCTCAAGCAATGATTCGGCGGCCGCTGCGCCGCTGGACGGACTCCATTTTCCTGACACAATGCGTGGTTCGCTAATCGCCAGCCCGCAGTCGAGCAGCGCTTGCTTGTAGCCTGACAGACGTTCAGTGGCGGTGGGTGAGTCGAGCGAGCCGGTTATAAAGGCGATATGCTGGTGGCCACGCGCGATCAGATGGCGCGTGGCCTGATAGCTGGAACCTTTATGATCGCAGCAAATACAATGGCTTTGATGCTTCCTCAGTTTACGATTCACCACCATAATCGGTTGCTTTGTCTGATCGATTATCACGTCCAGCGCATCGACGGATAAAAATCGCGGATAGATAATGATGGCATCACAGCGCAAATCCAGCAGAAACTGAATCGCCTGCTGCTCCTCTTCGGCACTGTGTTTCCCGTCGACCAGAATCAACTGGCGGCCATTCGCTTCCAGTTTCCTTGCGGCTTGTGAAAGTAACTCATTGAAGTAACTGCCGTTATACAGTGTGTTGGTCACCACCAGACCAATACACTGTGAGGTATTGCTGGCCAGGTTACGCGCCAGCAAATTAGGCCGGTATCCCGTCTCTTCAATCGCTCTGAACACCTGCTCTTTGGTGGCTTCACTGACATAGCCCTTGCCGGACAGCACACGTGAGACCGTGGCTTTCGAGACGCCGGCTTTTTTTGCCACTTGCTGCATGGTCGACATGGCTGGTTCCGCAATCCTTGAAATTATTGCCATTCTACACATTTCGTCACGGCTAAATAACTGTTCTGATATTGATCTTGCAGTGCGGACAGCGGTTTATAGCGCTTCACCGCCCATGACGTCGGCTTTTAAGTTTACTGGCGACACTCATTGCTGCAATTCTCGCTCAATATCGATCGCTATCACAAAACGAAAATTAACCTATGAAGCCTCTTGAACTGGTCGGCATTGTTGAACATTCTCGTGTGGAACCGGTTACCTATTTTCCCTCTGTCATGCGGTAACGCGGTTTTATTTTATAACCATATGAATTTAATAATAATTGTGCGTTACAAGAGAGTGGTTACTCATGTCAAAGAATTTTGAAGCAGTTTCACGATCGATTGTTGAAGCCATCGGTGGCACCGGGAATATTGAAGCCGTCACACACTGTATGACGCGTTTACGTTTTGTGCTGCACGATGCCAGCATGGTCGACGGCGCCCGCCTGAAGGCGATTTCAGGTGTGATGGGCGTGGTGCAGAATGAAAACCAGTGCCAGGTGATTGTGGGTAATAACGTTTCACAGGCGTATGCCGAAGTGCTGAAACTGCTGCCGTCTGGCACAACCACCGAACGCGTCGCCGCGCCGGTAAAACAGAAAATGACCCTGAAACGCATTGGCGCAGGAATTCTCGATGCGCTGATTGGTACCATGTCACCGCTGATCCCGGCGATTATTGGCGGTTCAATGGTGAAGCTGCTGGCGATGATCCTCGAGATGAGCGGGCTGCTGGAGAAAGGCTCCTCGACGTTGATTATTCTGAATGTGATTGGCGACGGCGCATTCTTTTTCCTGCCGATAATGGTGGCAGCCTCAGCGGCAGTAAAATTCAAAACCAATATGTCACTGGCGATTGCCATCGCCGGGGTGCTGGTTCACCCGAACTTTATCGACCTGATGGCGAAGGCCGCACAGGGCCAGCAGGTGGAGTTTATGGGATTCCCGATAACCGCGGTGAAATACACCTATACCGTCATCCCGGCGCTGTGCATGACCTGGCTGCTCTCTTATATTGAGCGCTGGGTCGATCGCATCACGCCAGCAGTCACCAAAAATTTCCTGAAACCGATGCTGATCGTGCTGATTGCGGCACCGATCGCCATTATGCTGATCGGCCCGCTGGGTATCTGGATCGGCAGCGGTATCTCTGCGCTGGTGTACACCATTCACAGCTATCTCGGCTGGCTATCGGTGGCGATTATGGGCGCTATCTGGCCGTTACTGGTGATGACCGGAATGCATCGCGTATTTACTCCAACCATTATTCAGACCATTGCCGAAACCGGTAAAGAGGGCATGGTGATGCCTTCAGAAATTGGCGCTAACCTGTCGCTGGGAGGTTCTTCGCTGGCGGTAGCCTGGCGGACTAAAAACCCGGAACTGCGCCAGACGGCGCTGGCTGCGGCGGCTTCGGCGATTGTAGCCGGTATTTCTGAACCCGCACTGTACGGCGTGGCGGTACGGCTGAAACGCCCGCTGATAGCCTGCCTGATCAGCGGTTTTGTCTGCGGCGGCATCGCCGGTATTGCCGGGCTGGCCAGCCACTCGATGGCCTCTCCGGGGCTGTTTACCAGCGTGCAGTTCTTCGATCCGACCAACCCGATGAGTATTGTCTGGGTCTTTGGCGTGATGATTCTGGCGGTGGTGCTGTCGTTTGTCATCACCTTGCTGCTGGGATTCGAGGATATTCCGGTGGAAAACAGCGAGCAGCCAGGCGCTGATGCAATCCCTTTTGACGCGCCGCAGCGTGCAATAAAAGTTAACTGAGATAAGAGGACGCGAATGTCAGCATCAACATTTCCCGACGATTTTTTATGGGGCGGCGCGATTGCCGCAAACCAGGCGGAAGGTGCCTGGCTCGAGGGGGGCAAAGGTGTCACCACGGTGGATATGATCCCTCATGGGACACACCGGCTGGCGGTGAAAATCGGTCAGGAAAAGCGTTTTGCCGTGCGTGACGAGGAATTCTATCCAAGCCATCAGGCCATCGACTTTTATCATCGATACCAGGACGATATCGCCCTGATGGCAGAAATGGGCTTTACCGTATTCCGTACCTCAATAGCCTGGAGCCGTATTTATCCCAATGGCGATGAACTGACGCCAAACGCCGAGGGCATTGCCTTTTATCGTCAGCTGTTCAGTGAGTGTAAGAAGTACAATATCGAGCCGCTGGTCACGCTGTGTCACTTTGATGTGCCGATGCACCTGGTCCGGGAGTACGGTTCGTGGCGCAACCGTAAAATGGTGGAATTCTTTGCCCGCTACGCCCGTACCTGTTTTGAAGCGTTTGATGGCCTGGTGAAATACTGGCTGACTTTTAATGAAATTAATATCCTGCTGCATAGCCCGTTCTCCGGCGCCGGGCTGGTATTTGAGGAAGGCGAAAATCAGGATCAGGTAAAATATCAGGCGGCGCATCACGAGCTGGTCGCCAGCGCGCTGGCGACAAAAATTGCTCATGAGATCAATCCACAAAATCAGGTTGGCTGCATGCTGGCGGGGGGCAATTTTTATCCGTGGTCGTGTAAACCGGAAGATGTCTGGGCGGCGCTGGAAAAGGATCGCGAGAACCTGTTTTTTATCGACGTGCAGGCACGCGGCAGCTATCCGTCTTATACCAAACGGCTGTTTCGCGAGAAGGGCGTGACTGTTGTCAGCGAGCCGGGTGACAGTGAAATCCTGCGTCATACCGTCGATTTTGTCTCTTTCAGCTATTACGCTTCGCGCTGCGCATCAGCAGATATGAATGACGGTAACAGTAGCGCAGCAAATATCGTCAAGTCGCTGAAGAATCCTTATATTCAGGCCAGCGAGTGGGGATGGGGTATCGACCCTCTTGGGCTGCGAATTACCATGAATATGATGTACGACCGTTATCAGAAGCCGCTGTTTTTGGTTGAAAATGGTCTGGGTGCGAAGGATGAAATTAACGCGCAGGGAGACATCGACGATGACTACCGCATCAGCTATTTGCGTGAACATATCAAAGCGATGGCGCAGGCAATTGATGATGGCGTTCCGCTGATGGGTTATACCTCCTGGGGATGCATCGATCTGGTTTCGGCTTCAACCGGCGAAATGAGCAAGCGCTATGGCTTTATTTACGTCGATCGCGACGATCGCGGTCAGGGATCGTTGAACAGAACCCGCAAGAAGTCGTTTTACTGGTATAAGAAAGTGATCGCCAGCAACGGTGCGGATCTGGATTAATCTTTGCAGGCGACGGTTTGTCGACTGAGCGGCGTTTTCGCCACTCAGTCGGCAGATTTACACCCAATCGATGGCAATATTCTTCGCGCTAAACGCCATCAGCTTCTCTTCCGGCAGGTTTTTGTCCACCACCATCAATGAAATTTCTTCGCATAACGCTACTGAATAACGCGCAATGCCGGGGACTTTATCGCCAGTCAGGGCAACGATAATATCGTTGCTGCGTTCCACGACTGCCTTTTTAAATTCGGCATCTTCATAGTCAAATACTGTCAGTCCGGCTTCGGCATCCATCGCACAGCCGCCGAGAAAAGCCTGATCGAACCAGATATGGCTTAACTGCTGTTGTGGCGTGACGCCCAGACTGCCGCCTGTCTGCTTCTGTAGCCGTCCTCCGAGCATAATTACCTCGTAATGCGGATGGTTCATCAGCTCTACAGCAATCAGCGGTGAATTGGTAACCACAGTCAGTTTCAGCTGCGGTGCCAGCGCTTTCGCCATCGCCAGGTTGGTAGAGCCGGCATCGATAAAAATGCATCCACCTTCTTTTACCCGCCGCGCGCAGCCTGCGGCAATGGCAATTTTTTCAGCGCTGGTATCCTGTGCGCGGTGGCTAAGGGGGCCCGACTCCGCCACGATGCTCACCGCGCCACCGTAGACCTTCTTGCAGATCCCTTCGCGTGCTAATTCTTGCAAATCTCTGCGGATAGTGTGCTCAGACACTTGTAGCTGTACCGCGAGGTCCGCGCAGACCACCCGACCTTCATCGTGCAGTTTCTGGCGAATCAGGGATTGCCGCTGCTGTGGGAAAGCTGCATAATCGAGCATTAAATTTCCTTTAATTGTACAAATCGAGCAAAACTGAGCATAAACTATTACCGCTAACGCCTTCAACTTTACCATGCCGATTAAGGGTACGACGATATGAGCCAACAGCTTCCTGATATCTCCTTTTTTCATCAACTGGCCAATGCCGCCAGTAAAGAAACCCTGTCGCGTTATCGCGCCGATGATCTCTCTGTCGAAAGCAAACCGAAAGCGGGATTCCGCTTTGATCCGGTAACGGCCGCCGATCGCGCAGCAGAAACTGTAATGCGGGCGCTAATCGGCCAGCATTTTCCCGAACATGCGATTATGGGTGAAGAGTTTGGCACCAGTGGCGGTGGCCCGTTAACCTGGGTGCTGGACCCGATTGATGGCACCCGACCTTATCTCTGCGGCTTGCCGGTTTGGGGCACGCTGATTGGGCTACTGGAGAATGAGCACGCGGTAATGGGAATGATGAGTCAGCCGTATACCGGCGAGCGGTTCTGGTCTGATGGAAAACAGTCGTGGGCCAGCAGTATTCACGGGCACCAGCTGTTGCAGACACGTAAAAATCTGTCGCTCGATCAGGCCATTCTGCATACCACCGCGCCGAAACCGGCCGGAATGCATGAGGAGATCCAGTTTGCGCAACTGGCGGAGCAGACGCTGATGACGCGTTACGGCGGCGAATGTTATGCGATGGCGATGCTGGCCGCCGGGCGCATTGATATCTGCGTGGAGTTTTCCCTCCAGCCGTATGACATTGTGGCAATGATCCCGCTGATTGAACAAGCCGGAGGCGTGGTGACGACGCTGGAGGGTCAGCGAGCCGAGAAGGGCGGGGCAGTGGTGGCCAGCGGCTGTCCTAAGCTGCATCAGCAAGTACTGGACCGACTCAACGGCCAATATTAACCGTTTAATCACGCTGCACGAGAACATAGCAAAATGCCAGATTACTCCAACTCTCTGCCACAGCAGAGTGCCGACTTTACGCCGGCAAAGCGTGAACAAGCGGCTACCCGCCTGATGTTTTTCATCGCCGGTTTCGCCACTGCCGCCTGGGCGGCGCTGGTGCCGTTTGCCAAACTCAATACCGGCGTAAACGACGGCACTCTCGGGCTGTTGCTGCTGTGCCTCGGCGGCGGCGCGCTGATCGCCATGCCCTTAACCGGACCTCTGACCACGCGCTTTGGCTGCCGGGCGGTGCTGATTGTTTCGGTGCTAATCTTCAGTCTGATTATGCCGCTGCTGGCGGTGATTCCTGACAGCGGCTGGCTGGCACTGGCCTTGCTGGCTTTTGGTGTCGGCATTGGGATTACCGACTGCGCCATGAATGTGCAGGCGATAATCGTTGAAAAAGCGTCGCCAAAGCCGATTATGTCCGGATTCCACGGCTTTTACAGTGTGGGGGGTATCGCCGGTGCCGGGGCGATGAGCGGGATGATGCTGCTCGGCCTGTCGCCGCTGAGCGCTACCTTAATTATTGCGCTGCTGGTGTTGGTAATGCTGCTGATCAGTATCAGTGGTTTACTTAACTATGCCAACCCTGCCGAAGGGCCCGCTTTTGCCCTGCCGCGCGGCGCGGTATTGCTGTTGGGAGCCATCTGTTTTGCGGTGTTCCTTGCTGAAGGGGCAGTACTTGACTGGAGTGCCGTGTTCCTGACTGAATACCGCCAGCTGCCCGATTCGGCTGGCGGGCTGGGCTTTGCCTGTTTCGCCGCCACCATGACTTTGGGCCGCTTAACCGGCGACCGCATTGTGGCGCGCTTTGGCTCCTATCCAGTGGTGGTGGTCGGTGCAGTGGTGGCTGCGGGTGGCCTGGCCCTGACTATCTTTGTGCCACACTGGTTATTTTCCCTGGGCGGATACGCGCTGATCGGTATCGGTTGCGCCAATATTGTGCCGATAATGTTTTCAGCGATTGGCAGACAAACCAGTATGCCGCAGGTAGTGGCTGTGCCGGCAATTTCAACATTGGGTTACATGGGGGTGCTTGCCGGACCTGCCAGTATCGGCTTTGTTGCCCATTACAGCAGCCTGCCAGTGGCATTTATGCTGGTTGCTCTGTTACTGCTGGTGGTGGCGTTGGTGGCACGCCGCGTCAGAATGTAGCCTGCCTCACTGCCGCGCATTCTGCGGGGCAGTGACTCTTTTTGGTCCTACCAATTCCTGTTAAAAGTCGTTGTCGCTCACAGATAGACGAAAATACTGGCTGCAGGGTTGCATGCCAATCACACCAGATTAACATTACTGTTTCATCACGCTTATTTGGTAGGACCAATATTGGTATTGGTCTGTTGCCAGTTGAACCGTCAGGAAAATGATGAGCAGTAAACACTCTCCTTCGCGTCCGGCAGACTCTCTGGTGGTCAGGCTGAAAGCATTGATCGATGAAAGAAAACTCCTCGCCGGAATGCGGCTGCCTGCCGAACGCCAGCTGGCGGCCGAACTGGGCGTATCACGCTCGTCACTGCGCGAAGCGATTCAGCAGCTAATCAGCGTTGGCATGCTGATCAGCCGACGCGGAGACGGTACCCGACTGCGTGAACCCATTGTGCCCTGGACCGATCTGAATATTGTTGAGCCGTTACGCCAGCTGGTTGAAGACGATCCGGACTACCGTTACGACATCCTTGAAGCACGCCATGCGATTGAGGCGAGTACCGCGTGGTATGCCGCGCTCCGCGCCACCGAAGCCGATAAACAGCAGCTGAAATATGCCTTTGATGCCACGCTGAAACTTAAAGACAGTGATGATCCGGCACTGGCCGCGCAGGCGGATGTGCGCTTTCATCTGGCGATTGCGGTGGCTTCGCACAATCTTGTGCTGTTGCAGACCATGCGCGGTTTCTTTGAGCTGATGCAGTCGACAGTACTGCAAAGCCGCCAGCGGATGTATAGCCAGCCGCAGATTTTTTCCCAACTGACCGACCAGCATCAGGCGCTGTTGCAGGCGATCCTCGATGGCGATGCCGAAGCGGCACGCCAGGCGGCGATGAGCCATTTGGGCTTTGTCCACGACACGATGAAAACCTTACATGAAGACGAAGCGCGTCAGCAGCGATTGATGCGTTTGCCGGGTCACGCACTGAAACAACATAAGGAAGACGAAAAATGATCATTTCCGCTTCAACGGATTATCGGGCGGCAGCGCAGCGCAGACTCCCGCCGTTTCTGTTTCACTATATTGATGGTGGGGCTTACGGTGAGCATACGTTGCGGCGTAATACTGCGGATTTAGCCGATATCGCCCTGCGCCAGCGCGTGCTGAAAAATATGTCGGCACTGAGCCTGGAAACCACGCTATTCGGTGAAAAACTGGCGATGCCGGTGGTGCTGGCACCGGTCGGCCTGACCGGTATGTACGCACGCCGTGGTGAAGTGCAGGCGGCGCGCGCTGCAGAGAAGAAAGGGATTCCGTTTACTCTCTCGACCGTCTCGGTTTGTCCGATTGAAGAAGTGGCACCGGCTATCGATCGCCCGATGTGGTTTCAGCTGTATGTGCTGAAAGACCGGGGTTTTATGCGCAACGCACTGGAGCGTGCGCAAGCCGCCGGCGTTAAAACGCTGGTGTTCACGGTTGATATGCCGGTGCCTGGTGCGCGTTACCGCGATGCTCACTCTGGCATGAGCGGGCCAAACGCGGCGGCGCGCCGCGTGCTGCAGGCGATGACGCACCCGCAATGGGCGTGGGATGTCGGCTTAAACGGTAAACCGCACGATCTCGGTAACGTTTCGGCCTACCGCGGCAAACCGACCACGCTGGAAGATTATATTGGCTGGCTGGGAGCCAACTTCGATCCGTCGATCTCATGGCAGGATCTGGAGTGGATTCGTGAGTTCTGGCAAGGGCCGATGATCATTAAAGGCATTCTGGATGCCGAAGATGCTAAAGATGCGGTGCGATTTGGTGCCGACGGCATTATCGTTTCTAACCACGGTGGTCGCCAGCTCGATGGCGTGCTTTCCAGTGCCCGTGCGCTGCCGGCGATTGCCGATGCGGTAAAAGGGGATATGACTATTCTTGCTGATTCCGGCATTCGTACCGGCCTCGACGTGGTGCGCATGATTGCACTGGGTGCTGACAGCGTGTTGTTGGGACGCGCATTCATCTATGCGCTGGCGGCGGCGGGCGAAGCGGGGGTAGTCAATCTGCTGGAACTGATTGAAAAAGAGATGCGCGTGGCGATGACGCTAACCGGTGCGAAATCGGTCGGCGAAATCAGCCGTGAATCGCTGGTCTCATTGCCAACCTGACGGCGCGTAGTCATCCATGTTATGGCGTGGATGACTAAATGATGAGCGCGGGTAACGAGGTATTGTAGAGGATAAGTTAAAGAAAGTTGTACATCCTGATTAAATAGATTGTTTATGTTATTCAACTGCTTAGTTAAAGTTGAACATAAAAAACAGCTCCGACCAGATAAATAAATGCGGATGAAGTTGTACAAAAATAAGATTGTTGTATAGATTTATTTCGTGTCAACACAGTATGTTGATTAACGATCCCTTTTAAAGTTGTACATCAGCGCCAGCTTTGCTGGCTGAGCAACTTAACTTTTGAGAGTTTGAATATGCATGCAAAAATTGCCGCGAAAGAATATAGCACAGAGACACAAATCACTGATTATTTTAAAAACACTGATGATCTTTACCAAAGCGAATATGCGGTTATTGATTCAATTTATCAGGAGCTGTTCAGCTTAAAAATCAACGTCAGAACCAGTGATGTGATTTTACACCTGATTGATAAGCTGGAGCGTGAAAAAGATGTGGTCCAGGCGGATATCTACCGTAAAGCCCTTGAGCTGGTGGTTTCTCAGGGGAAATGAATTATCCGGTTGCCGTTTAGCGCAGATCTTCGATTACGACACGCCTGGCTAACAGGTAGACTCGTTTTTGTTGTTCACTCGAGGCCTGCGCACCTTGCAGCTGCAGAATCAGGATGATATTACGCGGCTCGATGGCCTGACCGGATTTTATTAGCTGAAATACTGCTCTGCCAATGACTTCCAGGGCTAGCTGGCGATGGTTGAGATTACTGCCTTGCACTTTCCCTCCGGCTTATGGGTATGCATACAGTATATCACCAGATATTCATCTGGACTATTTCCCCCGGTAATCTTTGTATTGCGGTCGCAGGATAACGCGACCAGCAGCAGATTAAATAACTGCACCTGGTGCAGGCAGAAAGCAAATTTGTATAATTTTTTTCCTGTTCATCGCCGATTGTTCCGCGGGATTATCCAATACAGGATGAGTTAACTCCATGTTATCGTTGAGTTAGCACTTTATGCATAAAAATCATTTCGGTAGTTAATCAGAATTCCTGTACATGTTTTACAAATCTGTATAACTTAGTCTCCCAGGCAGACTTGGGTGCTTATTGAACTTTACTCCTTTGAGGGCAGACACATGCGGCAGAATGGATTTAACCCTAAACCAGACCAGAACATTGCCCAATATTTTAATGAGGCCAGTTTACCGTCTCAGCAAGAGACGCTGGGTCTGATCGTTGTTGAGATTCTGCGTGCCGGTAAAAATATCAATCGCAAGGCAATTTGTGCAAAGTTACTTACCCGACTGGAGCTGTGCAGTACCCAGGAGCAGGAAAGACATTATCAGGAACTTATTGGTATGCTGTTTGGCCGTGGAGACTGAGTAATACGCTGTTATGTTTTCAGAATTACTGTTGTGCCCACCCCGATTATTCAGCCCAAATATTCTGACAGGTCTGTGTTCGCCTGGAGTCTTTTCTCCGCCGGACCCGACCTGGAATCGCTTAAGCGAATCCCGCTCAAGTAACTGTCTCTGACCACCCAGGGGCGCGTAACTGATTCAGATTCAGAGAAGCTGTTATGAACAGAAGTGATGAAGAAAAATTAACCGATATTATGATGGGCGAAGCTGTACTTACGCTCATCCGTGCCGATGGTGTGATCAGCAACGCTGCTTTGATACATCAACTGCAATTAATGGCGAAAGCAGAAGTTGATGCGGTGAAACGTCGTGCCTGCCAACGCGCAATTCACGAAGTGAGAGCCAGCCAGCCCGACACTCAAAACCGCATGACGCATGAAATACGTGACAGAGACAACGTCGTGCATTTGTTTACCAGCGACGGACCCGCTGACGGTACAAAAAAACACTGAGCAGAAACGGAAATCTCATTCTATGCTTTTATCCGGGGTAAACCCTCTGATAGTCAGAGAGTTAACCCAAGATCGAAACAACTAATTTGTGTCGCGGGAGGGGTAGTCATGCTATCTCACCTGAAAGATGCTGCACGACAGCCGGATAGCGATTTATTGGCATATACGTTTTGCAGCCCGGCCGGATGAACTATTTAGAGTCTGAGGAATTACCCATGCAGCAGTCGTCTACTGAAAGTCAGCTTTCTGATTACATTGATAACGTCGGTGGAGAGCATTCAGCCGAAGCTGAGTTTATTGGTGCAGCTATAAAGGAAATTGTCGCTTCTGGAAATCACGTGACCAATAAAGCGGTTATCCTGAAGCTGATTGAAAAACTGGAAACTACGTCAGACCCGGTTACGCAAGATATCTATCGTGAAGCGCTGGAGCTTGTTGTGAGCCGTACACCTGACGATCCGATGTTCTAGTACGTTGCATCGACTGTTCCCCGTAATTCCCCCTTCCTGAAGAAATATACACTGTTAGTCACCTGAACAACGCAGGCCAGATAATAATCTGGCCTGCGGTAGGCTTATTTACACATTCGGGAAGGTGATATTGTTTCCCGGTGCTTCACGATGCAGGTGGATGAAGTTCAGGTGGCGTTCATACTGATCAAGAATATCAATAATCACCTGATCTTTACTGTAATCCATCAAATCATTGCCCTGACTGCCCTCAAGCAGGAAAGTTTCCAGACGGTAGTAGGTGGATTTACCGCTGCGTGCGCGGTAGGTAAAGCCCGGTACTGAATACTGCTGCGGCCAGACCTGATAAACAAAATCCTGCTCTTCACCCAGATTCACGCGTAATTCCAGGTGGCCCAGATTTTCATCATCAGCCGGTGGCATTTTCTCCAGCGTCACTTTTCCGCCGCGCAGCTCGAGTTCTTTAGCCACATCCTGCATGGCAGGTAACATCACGGTTTCCATCATCTGTTGGGTGTAGCGCGTGCCCGGATAATTCATTAAACGAGAAAGACGTTTTTTCCAGCTCAGTCGATCCTGTCCGCTGACCAGATAAGGCGCAGTATCGCGATTCGCACTGACGCGTCGGTAGTCTTCTACTTTCAATGATTTATACAGTCCTGCCATCACAAAGAAGATCACAAAGCTAAACGGAAGCCCCATAATTACCGTGGCGTTCTGCAGTGCAGTAATGCCGTTGGTTGACAACATCCCCAGCGTCAGCACACCAATGGTGATCGACCAGAAGATACGCAACCAGTTAGGGGCATCGCTGTTGATATCTTTAAGCTTCGAGGTGAAATTACCCAGCACCAGCGAGCCGGAGTCGGCAGAGGTCACATAGAACAGCATACCGGTGATGGTAGCGACTGAGGCACTGAGTTTAAACGCCGGATATTGCGCCAGCAGGCTGTAAAAACCGCGTTCAGCATGCGACATCACTTCCTGTGCGAAACCGGCATTACCGTGGATGATCTCATACAGTGCGGCATTACCAAATACCGAGAGCCACAGCAGGGTAAAGGTAAAGGGTATGATCAGGGTGCCAAGCACAAATTCGCGGATGGTACGGCCGCGTGAGATACGCGCCAGGAACAGGCCAACAAACGGTGACCATGCCACCCACCAGGCCCAGAAAAACAGGGTCCAGCTGTTCATCCACGCAGTGGGGCGATCAAAAGCAAAGGTATTCAACGTCATACCCATAAAGCGATTAATATAGTCGCCAACGTTAAGCACCAGCGCGTTAAGCAGGAACTCGGTATTACCGGCGAACAGTACGAACAGGATTAGCCCCAATGCCAGTGCGACATTGAGTTCTGAAAGGATACGAATACCCTTATCAACACCGGAGGTGACGGAAATGGTCGCGATCACCACCGACAGGACTATTAGCGCAGTCTGTGCGCCTAATCCTTCGGGCACATCGAACAGCACTTTCAGACCGTAGTTTAGCTGCACTACGCCGATGCCAAGCGTTGTGGCAATACCAAAAATGGTGCCGACTACCGCCGCGATATCCACCGTATGGCCAATCGGGCCATTAATGCGCTTACCAAAGATAGGGTAGAGCGCTGAACGGATGGTCAGGGGCAGGTTGTAACGGTAGCTGAAATAGCCGAGCGCAATGCCCATCAGAGCATACATCGACCAGCCGGTCAGACCGTAGTGGAACAGTGTCCATACCATTGCCTGACGCGCAGCTTCAAACGTCTCTCCTGCGCCTTCAGGCGGTTGCATATACTGGGTGACCGGTTCTGCGACCGAGAAGAACATCAGGTCGATACCGATACCCGCGGCGAACAGCATCGCGGCCCAGCTGAGCACGCTGAATTCCGGTTTTGACTGCTCCGGGCCGAGCTTTATCGAGCCAAAGCGCGAGCAGGCGACAAATAGCACGAAAACAATATAGACAGTCGCTGCTAACATGTAATACCAGCCAAATGTCGCTGATACCCAGTTAACCGCCTTCAGAATCCATCTGGCTGACAGATCGCTGTAAAAAATAGTCATTAAAGAAAACGCTAAAATCAGCCCGGCTGAGGTGTAAAACACCACAGGGTTGATTTTGTCTTTTTCTTCGGCAGGTGGATTGTTCATCAATTACCTCTGGTTAAGCTATTACAAATATCTCAGTGAATAAGACTGACACGGCATACAAAATCTGGAAATGGATATAACCCTTCAAATCATCCGTGTACTGGGTGTTTATCACAGTGGTTAACAGACAATAATCCTGGCACGCCGTTTCGTTTACGCCTGAAATTATTCACCCTTTCAGACTAACAGCTATGATGGTTATATTGAACGGTCAATATAAAAAACTTTAGCCGGTTGACTTTTTCGAGACTGATATAATTGGCGTCCAATGCCGCAGAATACGTGGCCTGATGCAATTATTTAATCAGCAGCCGCGGTAAGCTGGCGCGAGGAAATAAGCGCTTCATTGCTTAATTTTTAACCACAAATTACGACTCATCGGGTAAAGCAATGCAGAGATGGACCGAATGTCTTATCATAACTATTCGCGCGGGAAGCTCATTTTTCGCGAATTATCCCGCGATTCCTCAGCTACCAGCAGTGCTGTTACCCGGATAGATCAGCAAGAGAGAGACACAGTGGAATACTATGGAATAGTTTTAGTAAAATTTATTATTGGTTTTTTTATTGTCATTCTTCATCTTAATCTGTCAGGTAAAACTCAGTTGTCCCAAATGACCCCGGTAGACTTTATTGGTAACTTTGTGCTGGGTGGGGTGATAGGTGGAGTGATATACAGTGATACTATCCCACTTTATCAGTACCTTATTGTATTGCTTATCGGCGTTAGCTTAATCTCGCTGCTTAATTCAGTGACCAAGCACATCAGCTTCTTTCGAATCGTTGCCATTGGAGAACCGATACCGATAATCAAAAAGGGTCGGTTTATGATGGAGAATATCCTTCAGAAACAGAACAAAATCGATATTCTGAATATCACCTCACAGCTTCATTCTCAGGGCGTTCACTCATTTCAAAGCGTGGCCTATGCCCAGATTGAGCCCAACGGTCAGCTGACGGTGATCTGTGACGAGGAAGTGATGCCTTCAGTGATTATTATGAAACAGGGAAAGGTAAGGAGTTATGCGCTACATTCGGTGGATAAAGATGAAGAGTGGCTCAGTGATGAAATAAATAAAAGAGCGATTCAGCAAGAAGAGATATTTATCGCCGAGTTCTGGGAAGGAAGAGTGATTTTTATCCTCAATGACGGCGAAGTTGTCCATTAAGCTGGCCTGACTGCCTCTGCACAGGTTCAGGCATTGTAGTTAAGAACTGGAGTCGTAATGCCATCAGAAAGAGAGTTAATTGCTCACCGCAGCGTGATTGAACTGCATCAGTGGATTGAAGCGGTTTTTACCGGCCGCGACGGTTCACCGTCCATGTTGGAGAAACTGCTCAGTAGCTTTAGCGCGTCGTTCAGCATGGTGACCATCAATGGTCAGCTTATTGGACTGAACGACGTTGAGGCGCTGTTCAGACGTAACACGGCTGCACGCCCGGGGTTGCGTATTGACATTGATGCTTGTGAAACGCTGGCCGTCACCGCAGAAAGTGTGGTGTGCCGCTATCGTGAAACGCATTATCATCAGGAGAGTGTCCTGGCGCGCTGGTCACTGGCAATCATTGATATTGATAACGGGCAGCCCGTCTGGCGCTATCTGCATGAAACGGCGATAGCGCCGTGATCAGGTGACGGCAGAGCGACGGCGCTTTTCCGTTATCGGTGGAGCGCATAACAGCGCTGATAAATTAATGTCATTATCTGTAAATTTCAGTCATTTTATCAAATATCTTAGTGCTGGAGTTCGATGACTCCAGTATTTAAGATGCGTTCCCAGACAGCTAAACCCGACAAACTGGCGCAGGGAATGACAAATCTAAAAATCTTTAACCGTTTAATCGTATTGTCATTTCTGACGTTAGCGGGTTGTTCTTCTCATAAGCCTGCTGGCACACAGCAAACCCACAATCGCCCCTCATCTGACACCCTTAGTCGCAGCAAAAATACCGATCTTATTCCGGTTATTGCTGCACTTCACGACCAAATGCACTCATGGCAAGGCACGCCTTATCATTGGGGGGGAACCGAACTGACCGGCGTCGATTGTTCCGGATTTGTCTGGCGCACGCTTAAAGACCGGTTTAACCTTCCGATGGAGAGAGTGACCACCAGTCAGCTGATCCTGATGGGTAAAAGAATTGAACCCGCGCATCTGCAACCTGGTGATTTGGTTTTTTTCCGTATTCATCGCCAGATGCACGTTGGCTTTTATGATACCGACAAACATTTCCTTCACGCATCGGCCAGTAAAGGCGTGATGCGCTCTTCGCTGAATAACCCTTACTGGAAATCCGTTTTTCTCGAGGCCAGAAGGCTACCGAAAGAGAAGGGCGCGCAGATTTCCTTTAATTACGCCGATGATGAAAATAAGCTGGCCAACAATTAAGCTTATTGCATAGGATTGCCGTTTTTTAATCGTGGTTCACAATTGAGTTGACCAGCTGATAAAAATTCTCGGCCGCCGGGGAAATATTCTGCTTATTCAGCGCGATTGAGAGCGTTATCGCTGCCGCGGGATGGCAGAGTCGACGATATTTCACTCCTTCCAGATGAAACTGGCGAGTAGACTCAGGAACCAGAGAGACCCCCAGCCCAGCTGACACCATCGCCAGTATGGAAACGATATGCGGTGCTGGCTGCTCTGATGCGGGGGTAAACCCGGCTTTTTCGCAGGCTCTGAGCGTGGCTTCACGCAGGCTGGTACCTAGGGTATCAGGCGTTAACACAAAACGATCCTGCTGCAAGGTTTTTAAATCCAGCCGGTCGCTTTGGCTGGCTTGCGGATGCTCAACCGGCAGAGCAGCAATCAGTGGTTCGTCGAATAATGAAAACAGCTGGATATTATCCGCAACACGCTGCGGCGCGCGCAATAAAGCAACATCGATTTGCCTGGCGGCTAATTGTTCCATCAGGGCGAGAGAATTTGCTTCATTAACATTCAGCTCTACCTCAGGCCACTGCGTCCGGAAACCGCGTATCGATTCGCGTGTCAGCTTATGTAGCGCCACGGTTCCGGTAAATCCCAGGGTCAGCGAGCCAGTTTCGCCACAGCCTGCGCGCGCAGCCGCAATTTTTGCCTGCGTCATCAAATCCGGAATATGTTTAACCGCCTCATAAAATGCCTTGCCGGCCTCGGTCAGCACTGCACCAGAGGAGGTGCGCTGAAACAGTTGGGCCCCAATCTCTCTTTCCAGATCGCGAATTTGCATGCTCAGAGGCGGTTGACCAATGCCTAGTTTCTCGGCGGCGCGGGTGAAATTGCTCTCTTCTCTGATCTGCAGAAAGTAGCGTATATGACGAATGTCCATATGTTTAATATATCTCAGGTGCCTTTTCCATATATTGGATTAGTGGTTAACTAAAATCTACAATTTCGACTCATTCCGCGATCAGGAGCCAGTAATGTTGTCGAATCCCATCAAGGACGCCTGCAGTGAGGTTAATGGCGAAGTCAGACCGTTTTCTGCTGCAGAGCCGTTAGCGCAGAATGTTGCAGAGGGCGATCAAGGGATTGTGCGTGGTACAGCGGAATATCGTCGCGCGGGTTTGGCACTGTTTCTGCTTGGATTCGCCAGTTTTTCGTTGATCTATTGTGTGCAGCCGTTACTTCCGTCCTTCGCCAAAAGTTTTCATATCTCTCCGACACAAAGTTCTCTGGCCTTATCGCTGACTACCGGATTACTGGCAATATCTATTTTGTTATCCGGCGCCTTTTCGCAGGTGTGGGGACGGCGTGGCGTAATGTTTACTTCGATGGCGCTGGCGTCGTTGCTGAATCTGGTTGCCGCGTGGGTACCTGAATGGCATCAGTTGCTGATTGCCCGAGCGGCAGAAGGTGTTATTCTCGGCGGCGTTCCGGCAGTTGCGATGGCGTGGCTGGCAGAAGAGATTCATCCCGCTCACCTTGGTAAAACCATGGGGTTGTATGTGGGCGGCACCGCCTTTGGCGCCATGATGGGCCGCGTGGGAATGGGGATGATGACAGAATTCTGGTCGTGGCAGGTCGCCATGGAGATTCTCGGTGTGCTCTGCTTGCTATCAGCGCTGGGATTTATCCTGCTGCTGCCTCAGTCGCGTAATTTCAGCCGAAAACCCGGAATCAATCTCAGATATCATCTGCAAACCTGGGGGCAAAACCTTAAAAAACCGGGTTTGCTGAAAATTTATGGCATTGGATTTATCCTTACCAGTATTTTCGTCACGCTGTTTAACTATGCTGCGTTCCGTCTTTCCGCTGCGCCATTTAATTTTAATCAGACACAGGTCAGCATGATCTTTCTGGCCTTTGCCTTTGGTATTGTTGCTTCATCGCTGGCCGGGAACCTTGCGGATCGCTTCGGTAAGCGGCCTTTACTGCTGGTTGGTTTTGGCTTGATGTTTATCGGCGTATTACTGACCTTACCCAATATGCTAGGCGCGATTGTGGCCGGTATCATCCTGGTGACTTCCGGTTTCTTTATCAGCCATGCCGTTGCCAGCAGCTCAATTGGTCCATTGGCGGGCGCAACGCGGGGTCATGCCTCCTCACTATATTTGCTGTTTTACTATATGGGTTCCAGCTTAACGGGTTCCGCAGGGGGATGGTTATGGCAGCACGGTGGCTGGCATGCGATTACGCTGTTAACCGCATCGCTGGCGATAGTCGGGCTTTTATTGACCCTGACGTCGTCAAAAAGCATAAAATTGAAAGGTTGAACTGGCCGCAGGGATTCAGTAATTCGTTGCTGGCTCAGCCGAACTACAGCAGCTGTTTTCCGCTGGCAGATATTACGATGATCTCTGACGATCAGATCGACAAGCATCGGGAAGTGGCATTACTGGAAATGATGCAGAAGCATATTTACGACCGCAATTTGCTGGCCATTGCCGACCAGCCGGGCAGTTAAATGGCTAAGGGGGGCAATAGGGCGGGCATCGGTGTGATATAAATATGACCGGTTTATCCGAAAGTGATCCGGCAGTAATTTCTTGTCAATACTGCGTTTAATTCAGGCTGTAGCGCGACTGTTCAGCCAGATCTGCAGGAATGACGCGCCAGTGCCAATAATCAGCACTGATAAAAGTTGCAGCGTAAACTCGCCACCAAACAGCATCTCAAACATATAAGTAATAAGCGGTAACATACTCAGGCACATCATTGTTACCAGTGGGGAAGATCGCTGCATACCCAACTGCATAAAATACATCGGCAGAACGACACCAATCAGCACCAACCCTAAGGAACGTATTGCATCGCTAAACGCAATTTTTTCTGATGGGAACGTCATCAACAGGATAAGCGAAATCAGCCATGTCAGATGAAATCGCCACGCTAACACAACAACAGGCTTAATCCCGGCAGATTCTGCTTTTTCACTATTCCATGCCACCAGTGCAGCACCCAGAGCAGCAGCGATGGCCAGTAAAATGCCTGAAACAGTATTGAAATCTATCACGCTGCCATTTTGCAGCCTGAGTGCAACAACGCCGCAGATCAGAATAAGCAGTGAAGTCATAATCGCTGACCAGCTCACGGATTTTTTATAAATCAGTAAAGAAAGCATCACTATCCAGATCGGACCTGCGGCAGCTTCAACTAACGCAGAGATGGAAGCGGGAATTAGGGATATTGAGACGTAAAACGCCACAAAAGCCAGCGCAGTACTGATATTTAATCCGATCAGGCAAGGGATGTGTTCTTTTTTAACTGTTAACTTTCTTATCCGCATCAATATAAAGTAGACGACACTACACGCGATAAAAGCCATCATGACAAAAAATAAGATGGCAGACGTCCCCATATTTCGGGTCATGAAGCCATAGGCATAGGACTGTAACAGAACAGACAAAATAATTGAGAGTGTATATTTATTCATCAGCTTTTATTCCCTAAAGTCAACAGTTTAAAGTCCATTTTTTTGGAGTGCTGAATTTGCCTGAATGAGTTAAATTATTGAAATTTAATAAAATACGTCACATGTTTTCAAGTTGGCAGGCTGCTCTACAGAGATTTAATATGCTCAGCAATCCTGATGAGCAACTCATTGAGGTTTATCCTTGTTTAACTCTTGTAATATGGCTTATATCCTCAAGAACATTACAGTACAACATTGCATAAATGATTATCAATACAAATGTTGCTGTTTGGACACTACCAGCTAAAGCAGCGGGGGTTGACTGCTGGTGTAGCATTATCTTGAAAAGTTACACTGAGCTGTAACAGTCAGCAACCGTTATTTCAGAAAATGAATTTCTCCGAGATCTGGTATGTCGCAGCTCAAAGGTTTAACCACTACTCCAGCTTAAACCGCAAAATGAGATGCTTTTTTCATAAGATTTTTTTTATAGCGTACATGCATAATTTCTGCAGTGTAATGTGAAAGTGTCTGGAGTCAAGATTAATACGAGAATCAATAGCGGCTCGCTATCATTCAAGTTATAACACTTACTGATCAAAAATCTAAGCGTGAGCGGAAATATCCCTCTATCTATCTTAAAGGGCATTATGGTTATTAATAATCTCTTTTGAAATTTGCTATTTATAACGGGGATGTGATTATTATCTTTTATGCTGGATGTTTCTGATTGATGATTAAAATTAATGGCGTGATCCAGGAAGGGTTATCATCAGTAAACTAAAATCCTTTTTTATCCTCCGGATGTATTATGTTAATAATTATGCGTGCTTTGTAATATTGTTGTTTGTTTAATTGTGATTAATTGTTGATATTTTGATCTTTACATTATTCGGTGTGATTTATACATAATCACTAAACTTCTATATAGGAATATTCGTATTATTATTTCCAACGAGTAATGCTAAGGCATAATAAACAGCAGTTAAGTTGCCTGAAAAACTCACAGTGAAGTGACATGTTTTACAGCTATTAAATCATCAATGTATTTACTCGTTACATGATTATCGCATATTGCGGTAGATATTCTGATTAATGACAGAAGGGTAAAGAAATGATGCTGAAAAAGTATTCTGTAGCATGTGGAGCACTGGCTTCGTTAGCTGTACTGCCTGGATTAGCATTTGCTTCCAGTAATACCATCTCGTTTCAGGGTGAAGTCGCTGCTCAAACCTGTGGCATTTCGATAAACGGCGTTGACACCTCGCCCGTGGTTTTGTTGCCAACGGTGAGCACCGCGCAGCTGGATACTTCCGGTAAAAGTGCCGGAGCAACCACTTTTGAAGTGGGTGTCAGTGGCTGTACCGGTAGTGCGGAGGGGATGAGCTTTTCTACCGTGTTTGTCGGTAATCAGGTCACCAGCGCGGGCAATCTGGGCAATACCGGAACGGCGGGAAATGTAGAGCTGCAAATTGTCGATTCAACCGGTGGCAACATCAACTTTACCAACGGCTTTACCGGAAATCGCGACCTGGTGCTGGGCGCTAACCAGACCAGCGCAAGCTCAACCTACACCGCGCAGTACTTTTCAACCGGAGTAGCAACACCCGGCAGCGTGATGGCGACCATGCAGTACGCGATATCCTATCTGTAAATCCAGAGGGTCTGTTTCAGACCCTTTTTTGCCCTACGACCTGCCAGAAAGCTGACCAGTTTGTTTAAATTTCCGGATGTTTCTTAATCCTTCACTTATAATTGTCATACGCCAATGTATATGCTTGCTTCTGCTCAACAGGGAATGCGTATGACTTATCGTAATTCGTTGTTTTTGTTATTTTATAGCGCATTTTTTGCGTTTGTCAGCATGGCGAGTGTTTCCGCCTGGGCCAACGTTACGATGACCGGCACGCGGATTATTTATCGCAGCGATGCACGATCTGTCGACGTCAATCTGGCCAATCAGAGTAATTTTCCCTTTGTGATTCAAAGCTGGTTTGACGAAGGCAATATCAATGATGGCCCGGAAAGCAAACGAAATATCCCTTTTGTTGCCTCGCCCGCGTCATTTCGCATCCAGGCTAAGGCCGGTCAGGTAGTGCGGATTTCTCACACCAATTCCCGTCAGTTGCCGCAGGATCGCGAATCCGTGTTCTGGTTTAATTTCCAACAAATTCCTCCTTCCAACATTGCTGGCGCAGCAGCCGAAGGCCAGAATAAAATGCTGGTGGTTTTGCGAAATCGGGTGAAATTATTTTATCGACCATCGCGGTTGGGCAATCCACCCTCAAATATTTTCCCCACCATCAAGGTTGCGCCGGCACGGGATGGACAACGCAGCGGTGTGGTCATCACCAATACGCTACCGTTTTATCTGAACCTCGGCCGCATTCAACTGAATGCCACAGGTGTTGCACTGCAGGCTACAGCCGATATGGTGCCACCTTTAAGCAGCCGCACCTTCTGGTTTAATCGTGCCGCACCTGCCGGTAAAAATACTATCAGGCTGACAGTAATCAACGATCAGGGAGCGAGAATTAGTGGGGATTTCCCGTTATAAACGGTCCGTTCATCGTTTAACGCATGTCGCGACGTCAATAATTCTGGCTGTGGGAAGTGGGTTGCCGTCAGTGCAAGCTGAAGATTATTACTTCGATCCGGCTTTATTGAAAGGCGCGTCATACGGGCAGGATCTGGCGCGATTTAATCAGCATGATGTCTCTGCTGAGCCAGGTGAGCACACGCTCGACGTCTATGTAAACAGCCAACTGATTGCTACTGCTGAGCCGATATTATTTAAAGCCGATGAGGGTGGCAAGGGGGTGGCCTGTCTGTCGCCTGAACTGATGCAGAAAACAGCGATTCGGTTAAAAGGCAGTGCAGCGCGCCAGCCGGGCGATTGTTTGTTGCTGTCAGAAACCGGTCAGACCGTCTCTGAAGAGCTTGATATGAGCGCACTGCGCCTTAACCTGCTGGTGCCGCAGCAGGCACTGTCGCGCACGCCGCGCGGATTTATTCCGGTTTCTGAATGGGACAGCGGCATTCCGGCGCTTTTTTTCCGCCACAATACTAACTATTCCCGCACTGAAAATACCCACAGTAATTATCAATACGGCTACTTGTGGAGCTCGCTCAATGCCGGTACTAACGTTGGGCTCTGGCAATTGCGCCACCAGGGCAACCTGCGTTACTACGAAAGTAATCTAACCGGCAGTGATTATAAATATAATTCAGTGCGCAGCTGGGTTGATCGCCCGATTCCGGCTATCGAGAGCATTCTGTCGTTGGGAGAGAATTATACCAGCAACAGTCTGTTTGGCAGCTTGTCCTTTAACGGTGTCAAATTGGGCAGTGATACACGCATGTGGCCGCAAAGTCGACGCGGATATGCACCAGAAGTGCGTGGCGTGGCGGGCACCTCAGCGCATGTAGTGGTGCGCCAGCTCGGGCAAATTATTTACGAAACTGACGTGCCGCCGGGGGCTTTTGTCATCCGCGATTTGTACAACACGCGCGATCAGGGCGATCTGCAGGTGGAGGTGATCGAAGCCGGCGGACGCGTTTCTACCTTCACCGTTCCTTATGCTTCGGTGCCGGACTCTGTACGGCCGGGTAACTGGCGATATGAGCTGGCAATGGGAAAAGTGCGTAATTACTCCTCGGTGGATAATCAGTTTGCCGAGGGGATTGTCCAGCATGGCGTCAACAATTCTCTGACGTTGAATGGCGGTGTCCGCGTCGCCGACGACTATTTTGCCGGTTTATTGGGATCGGTTATCAGCACCCGCTTTGGCGCGCTAGGGCTGAATGCCACCTGGTCTCATGCTGAAGTGTTCGAACAGAGCGAGACGGGCTGGCGCAGTGAGTTGAGTTACAGCCGGACATTCGCCACCGGAACCAGCGTGGTGCTGGCCGCGTGGCGCTATTCCACCGCCGGATTTCGCGATTTACCGGATGTCCTCGGCCAGCGCCATCAGTATCAGGATGGCGTCATTTATTCTTCCGACAACCTGAATCAAAAAAATCGTTTTTCCGCCACTGTCAATCAGTCGATGGATGACTGGGGAATGCTAAATCTCTCCGCCAGCACCAGCGACTACTACGGCGATTCGTCACGCGTAACGCAGCTGCAACTGGGTTACAGCAATAGCTGGCAAAGCATCAGTTACAACCTTAACGTATCGCGTCAGCGAACCGTACTGGACAGAGGGCGCTTTTTCGCCAGCGTCAATGATGCTGATTATGACACCAGCGGACAGCAACGCGTGACGGAAACACTGGTTTCAATTGGGATTTCGGTGCCGTTTGATTTTGGTAAATCAACTGCTATCGCCTCGCTGGATATGACCCGAACCCGGGATTCACGTTCGGGCACCTTGAATATTGCTGGTGCATCAGGTGATAACAGCCAACTGACCTGGTCAGCGTATACCGGCCTGGAAGATTATCGGCAGGGCGGTAATGCGATGACCGCTGGCGGCAGCGTTCAGCAAGCAACCTCTCTCGGCGCGGTGCGGGCCTCTGCCGGCAAGGGCGAAGGCTATCGCCAGTATGGCGTGGGCGCATCGAGCACGCTGGTGCTACATCAGGGTGGCGTGACTATGGGCCCTTACGCCAGCGATACTTTTGCGCTGGTTAATGCCCCTGGCGCAGAGGGCGCACAGATTCGTAACGGACAGGGCGCAACGATAAATCGTTTTGGTTACGCAATTCTGCCGTCAATGACGCCGTACCAGTACAACACCATTGCACTGGATTCCAGCAAAATGAATGATGAAACCGAACTGCAGGGCGGCAGCCAGAGAGTTGTGCCTTATGCCGGTGCAATAGCAAGAGTGAATTTTACTACGCTACAGGGGCGAGCAATATTAATCGCCACCGAATTAAGTGATGGCAGCTATCCGCCGATGGGCGCCGATGTGCTGGATAGCGCCGGTAACAGTTTGGGAATGGTCGGGCAGGGTGGTCAAATCTATGCGCGTATTGCCGATCCACGCGGTAGTCTGAAAGTAAAATGGGGACCCTTAGTGACCGAGCAGTGCGAAGTGCAGTACGTCTTGCCACCGCGTGGCAGCGATCCCTTTACTCATTTACAGCTGCCTTGTCAGATGCGGGAGGGATTATGAATTTGCGTATCGGCCTCTCACTGCTTGCCCTTTCACTATTGAGCCAGACGGTGAACGCCGCCTGTAGCCGGGTAACCAGCAGCGCAACACTTTCTCAGGCAGCCATTGACGCTGGCTATACGGCGGCCAGTTGGACCGGCGCCTGTGATACCTGTAATGCTAAAAACATCGGCATACCTGGCGTTATCAGCCTGAGCAACGGTACTTTTCAGTCTTCCGGTACGCTACTGGCCAGCTCGTCGATGAGTTTTCTCAGTCAGGGAGCGGCGACCGCCTATTCGGCAAATCAAATTCTTTTCCGCTGTGCTGTCGCTGATGCGGACAGCCTGTATGAGATGTATGCCACCAATGGCGATAACACTTATACCGGCATGTATGCGGCGAGTGAAATCGACGGCGCGTATTACAGTTACATGCGCAACGTCGCGGTTCGGCTCACCAACCTGAGAACCGGAGCTTACTTCTCACGTTACTGGCAAGGTCGCAAGTTAACCGAGGATGACTGGTTCTCTGATGGTACTTGGATCTACGTTCCCGCCAGTGCTTTTAGCGACGTGTTGATGGAGATTTTCCGCATCGACAGCACCACCTGGTTTGCCAACGCGGCAAATCGTTATACCTACACTTATTCGCAACCTCATGGTTACAGCATCTTTAAAGGCCCTGGTCTCAGTACCAACGTGACTGAAGGTGCTGATTCAGCCAGCTATTGGGATGGTTTTTACAGTGCGTGGCCAGGTTCCTGGAGCCTCTACGCGGCAGGTGTCACCTTCGTGCGAGGGGCAACCTGTCGGGTAAACGACTTTCCTAATACGGTGATCCTGCCGACTATTACGGCAACGGAGCTGAGCCAGGGCGGCGCGAGCCAGACAGGCTTCAACGTTACCATTGAGTGTGAGACCGGTGCGGTGTCCAGCACCAGCGTGTCGACCACCAGTTCGGCAAACGTATCAATGGGATTTTTGGTCAATCAGCCTAAAGCCGTAGCCGCAGCAACCTCATTAGGATTAGTGACCAGCGGCGGTGGTTTGACCTGGCTACTGGATAACAATTACGGTGCGGGCGCGGGTGAAGCCTCTGGCGTCGGGATTCGTATTTACAAAAGCGACGGCAGCGCGTTGAATTTATTGCCCAATCTTACTGCCAGTTCCTACGGACAGGGCAATCCGCGCGGATGGTATGCATTCAGGGATTTAACTACGCTGGTGTCCAGCGGCAGCACGGAAATTTATGCGGGGGATTTCACCGCCTCGCTGGAAGCGATAAATCAACAGCCGATCACGGCGGGAACAGTGAATGCGCAATTACAGATTATGGTCAGTTTTCAGTAGCAAATCGCGAATACCTTGGTGTGTTGGTGCGCTGCTGATAGTCGCTGGCATTTTACCGGCGCTGGCGGTGGTGAATGTGGAAGGGACGCGGATAGTCTTCCATCAGGGCGCGAATGCGGCGTCCGTCACGCTCTCCAACTCGGAAAAACAGCCGACGCTGGTACAGATCTGGAGTGATAATGGCGATCCTATGACACCGCCGGAGAGCACCCACACGCCGCTGATTGCGGTGCCGCCGGTTTTCAGCATGAAGCCTGGTGAAGTGCGATCGCTGCGTTTGCTGTTGACCTCACAAACCAGCCTGGCAAAAGATAAAGAGACGTTGTTTTGGTTGAATATTTATCAAATTCCGCCGAATACCTCTTCGGCAACTCCTCAGGGGCAGCGGGTGGTGCTACCTTTGCGACTGCGTATAAAAGTGTTTATACGCCCCGCCGGGCTGGATGATCCTGTTGAGCAGGACGGGCAAAAACTGCGCTTTCGTTTGCAGCAAGTGCAGGGCGGCCAGCAGCTTCAAATCGTCAATCCAACACCCTGGCATATGACGCTGACGGATATCAGCTACGCCGGGCAGCGTCTTGATAGTGTCATGGTCGCTCCTGAGTCTGAAACTACGCTGCCAGTGGGGCAGGTGGCGGCGAGCCAGTCGTTAAGCTATGCATTGATTAACGATCTTGGTACGCGCTGGAACTACACCCGAGTGGGGGTGAATTAAAACAAATTGCTCTTTTCAGCAGATGCGCTGGTGATTGGCTTATATCCTTGCCAGATTAATCAAGGCCTGTTCTGCATAGATGTAAACATTTATTCTGATTCTGCTGCATCTGGGGCGAATAGCCAGATTCGCCAGCTGGCTTAAAATTCGTTATTATCCGCAGCCACTCACCCTGCGGGCAGCCTGATGTCTACGATTCTCGATACTTTTATTGCTCCGCCATGCCATGAAGAGATAGAGGTGCTCTATCAGGACGATCATCTGGTACTGATCAATAAACCCGCCGGGCTGCTCAGTCTTTCGGGAAAAAATCCGCGAAACCTTGATTCAGTGCATTATCGACTGGTACAGGCATTTCCCGACTGCACCCTCGTCCATCGCCTTGATTTCGGTACGTCCGGGCTAATGGTCGTTGCCCGCAATAAGGCGATTAATGCCGCTCTCTGCCAACAGTTCAGTCAGCGTACAGTGACCAAAGTGTACAGTGCATTGCTCTGCGGACATCCCGACCACGACCAGGGGGTGATAGACGCGGCAATCGCTAAGGATCCGCAGCTGTTTCCGCTGATGTCGATTTGCTCAGTCCACGGTAAGCCAGCTCGCTCCCGTTATCAGGTTATTGAGCGTTTTTATTATCAGCAGGAAGACTTGACGATACTGCCAGTGGCGCGGGTGCAGCTAACCCCGGAGACCGGGCGCACCCATCAACTGCGCATTCACTGCCAGCAGCTGGGCCACCCCATACTGGGCTGCGACTTATATGGCGGTCGGTTGCTGCCGGGCACCGAACGCACGCCGCGCCTGATGCTGCATGCCAGTGAATTGCATTTTGTTCATCCGATTAGCGGAGAGTCGATCAAAGCCCGTAATGACTGCCCATTCTGATAGCGAAAGTATCTTTAACCATGCTTTCGCTGGCACCTGTCCGTTACCACATTAAATCATCAGGCACTTTAAAATCGGCATACGGGTCATCTTCATTCTGTTCTTCGAGGCTGAGTGCGCTGTTTAGCACAATGCTATTTGCATCCCGTTGCGCAATTTTATCGGCAACAACCGCGGGAATGATGACATATTCGCGATCTTTGCCATTAGCCGCGTCCAGGCCAGCAATGGCGAGACGACCGTTAATAAGCTGGGTTTGAGTCGCCTTATCAACCGCTATTTTTTTAATCAGGTTATTATCTGTGAAGTTAAAATCTATATTGCCTTTTGAAATGACGATTCTGTTCATTTCAATCAGCTGCTTCACCTGAGCTTTATACTCTTTCGATAAAGCAGCTTGTTTTTGTTGTTCGCTTAGCTGTTTATCACGCTCAAGTTGTGCTTTTTTATTTTCCTCCACCGCCTCTCTGGCCTCACGAGCCTGAACCCGCGATTTTTTAGCGGTTCTCTGGACTTTGGCCATCTTCTTGCTGGTCACTAATCCAGCTTTAAGCATCTGCTCTTGTAAGGTGAGTTTTGTCATGTTCGTTTCTCAACCAGTTGAATAATGTGAGGGATTATACCTGTAATTGTCTGGCCTGTACCACGTTGCCGAGCATGAACGCCGGATGGCTTAGGTCTGTGAGCTGCTCCCCGCCAGGTTTAAGCCGTGAACTCTGCCGTCAGCACGTCATTCCCGACGCCAGTCTCTGAATAGGGCGTAAAAAGTTTGGCGGTATGGAAGTGCCTGATGAGCAGCATCGCTCTCCTCATTCCTGGTTACAGGTTCGACCCGGTAGCATTCACCCATCAAAATCAATATCCTGTTCCTCTTTCAGTTCTCCTTCTGTGCCATTTTGGGATAGATTATTGGCACTATCGTAAATCATCACTCTATAACAGGTAAAACATCGGCAATGGCTCTGATCCCAAAAAACTACTCGCGGCTGGAAAGCGGCTATCGTGAGAAAGCACTTAAAATCTATCCGTGGGTATGTGGACGCTGCACGCGAGAGTTTGTTTATTCAAACCTACGCGAATTAACGGTTCACCATATCGATCATGATCATACCAATAATCCGGAAGATGGCAGCAATTGGGAGCTATTATGCCTGTATTGCCATGACCACGAACATTCAAAGTACACCGAAGCCGACCAGTACGGTACAACTGTAATCGCGGGAGAGGACGCGCAAAAAGATGTTGATGCAGCAACCTACAATCCTTTTGCTGATTTAAAGTCGATGCTTAATAAGAAAAAATAGTGTTAGCGAGGTCAGCTTCTGGCAGCTAATCAGTGAACTAATAGAGAATATCGGTAACTCGAGGCGGCCGCTCAGCTTTCGCCAACAACAGTGTCGAGCAGTTAACGCCGGTCAACTGATGTCACCGGCGCTGTTCGGTTAATTATGGCCTGTTTACAGGTTCTCCAGGAAATCACCCAGTGCGGATGTCACCTCGTTAATTCGCGGCTCACAGCGGCGGTAATACGTCCATTTACCGACTTTATTGGCTTCAAGCAGCCCCGCATCCTGCAGGACTTTCAGGCACAGCGATGTGGCGGGTTGAGAAAGCCCGGCCTTATCCTGAATGAGGCTGGCACAAACTCCATATTTGTCATAATCATAAAGTTGCGTGTAGCCGGTAAACGCTTCACCTGGATTTTTCAGCCAATTCAATACTGACAGACGGGTTGAGTTGGACAGTAATTTCATGGCATTTTCAGGTGACATGCAGCCTCACGGGTTTCAGGAATTATAAACAGGGTAGTCAGTATATCCTTTACCGGTTCCGCCATATAGCGTAGCGCTATCTACAGAGTTCAGGCCGACATTTTGTTTAAATCTCGCGGGTAAGTCAGGGTTGGCAATGAAAGTACGACCAAAACCAAAGAAGTCTCCCCATCCCTTGCTCAGCACCTGCTCTGCTTTCTCGCGGGTGTATCGCCCCGAATACATGATAGGGGCTCGGAATGTTTCACGTAACGCAATACGGAAAGCTTCGGGCATATCCGGGCTATTGTCCCAGTCGGCCTCGGCAATCGAGAGATAGCCGACCTGCAGTTCGTTTAACATTTGCGCGGCTGAAATATAGATCGCATGAGGATCGCTCTCTACCAGCCCCAGATAAACGCGTTCTTCGTCAGTCGTGGTAAAAAGTGGCGCAAAGCGGACGCCCACTTTATCGCTGCCAAAAACAGCGCTCACGGCCACGATAATTTCCCTCAGGAAACGCAGTCTGTTTTGCAGTGAACCACCGTATTCATCGGTACGAAAATTGCTGTGTTCAGAGATAAACTGATTAATAAGATAGCCATTCGCTGAATGTAGCTCAATACCATCAAATCCTGCTTCTTTCGCATTTTCTGCCGCCAGCCGGTAAAGCTCGACGATCTCTTTCACTTCCTGCGTGCTTAATTCGCGCGGAACACTGGGGGCGGTTAACATACCGGCACCTGGTCCGGTCTCGATAAATACACGGACACCTTCAGCAGGCACGGCAGAAGGTGCAACGGGCGCTTGTTTTGCGGGCTGAAGCTCATGATGGGAAACGCGCCCAACGTGCCAAAGCTGGCAAAAAATAACGCTGCCCTGCTGATGGACAGCTTCGGTAACTTTTTTCCAGCCGGCGATTTGTTCCTGGCTGTGAATACCCGGTGTCCAGGCATATCCCTGACCCCGCGGCTCAATTTGAGTGCCTTCCGTGACCATAAATCCGGCACTGGCACGTTGACGGTAGTATTCCACCATCATCTCTCCCGGAACATTGCCCGGCTGCTCGCTACGACACCGCGTCAGCGGAGGCAGCGCAATACGGTTACGCAGCGTGAATTCGCCAAGCTGAAGGGGAGTAAAGAGTGTTTTCTGAGTCATAGAACGGCTGTCCATAGTGTGAAAGAAGGGGGTTATTATATTTATACATTTAAATAAGTAAATGTGTTTAGTGGTTTGATATGCGCCTGTCGGATAAAAATGATTTAATATCAATAAATTATACTTAATGGAAATGGCTGTAACGCAGCAGGTTTACTTCGGAAGTGCCTACTATCCTGCCAAAAATCACCTGCCTGACTGCTCGATTATCAGGTCCGGCACAAGCTGAGCAGTCTGTTCAATACAGTATGCAACGTTTGCTATGGGTGCTCTGCAGTGGGTTTATCCAGTTTGACCTGCTGCCGGTTGATCAACACATTTTGATATTGGAAACGCCCACTTTGACAAAAACTGTCAATTACATTCATAGAAGTCAGTCATGAGCGGACATTAACTTATAGATTAAAAGGGGATTCAAATGTCAATAGCGCGACTTTCTGGGATACTTATCGTGTTGCTGACTAAGCTTTGTAGTGGTTAGCAGAGCTGGTCTTGGATATGTTGCGATATGGCCGTGAATACTTGCTTTGTTTTGAGGTGAGTAATGCTTTGTGAGTATATTCTATTCTCAGAGCCTTTCTGAGAAACTTGAATAGTCATCGAATATGAAAATCATTTGAGCTTATACATTAAGGATGTATAAGCTCACTTGTTAGATATTAAATTTCATCATACTTTATAATTCTATTTTTTTTGATATTAAATTATTTTTCATGTCAATTACTAAATCAATTTTCCTTGATTAACTTAGGTGTTAAGTAGGGTTTGATTGAAAATCCTCAATTATTTTCTGATTGTAATCATCAAGATATTTTTGCAGTTCGCTTCTGTCAACCAAACGGACCATAGCAGATTCAGCAAGCTCTTTAGCTGACTTAGTAAAATAAGAGTTTGTTACTACCATTGCTTCATCACACGCGTAAAACGTTTTTGCAGAAATGGCTTGCTGTACTGCAGAATTCCCAACGGATCCTGAATAGTTTTTTGCCTGAATCACTATGCTTTTACCAAATCGTGTGACAAATAAGTCAGCTCCTTGGTCTTGCGTTCTTTTGGTTTCTTTAACATCATATCCAATCGTTTGAAATATTTTAACCAGGAAATCCTCAAACTGAAATCCATCCATTGCATCGACCAAATACATAGTGACAAACTTATTTGGATTAAAGTGTTCAAGTCGTGCGGCTAGTCTTTCAACTAGAATGTCAAAGTGAATATTTTCGCAGGCAGATAGATATTTTTTTATATCCTCAAATGAAACTAAAGGAATACCCGGTGTAGTCTCAGCATTTCCATTAAATTCAACCGATGAGAACTGTGCATTGTTTTTCCAAATGAAATATAAAAACAATGATAGGTCCGCTCTAAAAGTTGTTCCTGCCTCTTCAATCCATGACTTTAAAGAATCAGTTAACGTAGGCTTGATGTGTCGCTTAACCTCTTTGGCGAATCCAGAAAAAAGCGCGTTAAAAGAAGTCGTAAGCAATAGTTTGTCTAACAACATTGGCAGTTGTTCTAACTCATTAAAGCCTTTTCGGACAAGAACCTCTCTGAATAAAACAAAGTCAGAATAGGTATTGTTATCCGATGAGAAGTCATTGTCAGATTTATTATCATGTGAAAATTTGGCAGTGTAAATGAAGTTAGTAAAGTATGGATCTTTAAAACTTGAGTACTTGTCCAGAACATCTTGCAAAAGTTGGTTTAGTTGTGATTGCTCTTTCTTTTTTCCAAACAAGTCTTTCAATATTCCTTTTGATTGATATTGAAATTCGGGATAGAAAGAAGGATTGAGAGGAATCATCTGTTCTGAAGTGATTAGCGGTGGATTTTTTGTGCCCCAACCGTTAGTTGAGGTTGATACACCACCAGAGCACCATGGGCAATTAACTTCGAAAGATGTCTTATTACATGAGTAGCATTGGTATATCATCAGAATCACTCCTTTTACTCTGTTAAGATAAAGCATTGACATGCAGGTTTACAATCTATTATGCCTTTAAACTGATAATTAAGTAAATATTAGCATCATTATGTGTATTAGCTCAGACCCGATCTGAAAGTTACCGGCTTTTACACAGGCTGGGTGACCTGCTCCCAGGATTAGATACAAGGCTGTCGGATCCTTCTCTCTCAGAATTACCCTTTCTCCAGCCCGCCGCAAATTCAGACGGCATCTGATTGTAAACATCCCGCATAATCGTGCCATTCACCCCCGCGAAGTTATCAAGCGTGTGCTGAAACATAACGCCGCCGCAGTCATCCTTGTCCACAACCACCCCAGCGGGGAGCCTGAACCCAGCAACTGCGATATCCGGTTGACTAAAAAGCTTCAGGAGCTGCTGGAAATGCTGGATGTGCGGTTGCTTGATCACTTTATCGTGGCAGGGGCTGACACAGTATCAATGGCTGAACGGGGACTAGTGTGATGCTGAAAGTTACCTGGTTTAATGTACGTTAAAATAATCCAGCTATGCTATTTTATGAAACTTATTGTGTAGTAGAATATATTTTAATTTAGACTAACTTATGACGATTAATCTGCTGTAGACGTCGCCTGAAAGTACAACCCGATAGACACTCTGGTATCCAATCGGGATGTACCTGTTGCTTATATCAGGTGAAGATTATTGATCAGCACATTTTTTGAGAAGCTGTTACGGTCAACGCCAAACATCCTGTCAAACTCCATATGATCTTTTTTATCATCCACTTTCACTCTTTCGCGTGCTGTTTTCTTAAACTTCATGGGCGACTGTTTATAAGCAAGGCTAAAGCTTCTGGAAAAATGGGGCAGCGAAGTAAATCCACACGCACAACTGATGTCAGTCAAAGACCAGTCGGGGGCCAGATCGATAAATTCTTTTGCCAGAGTAAGTCTGACTTTCCACATCCATTTTATGGGCGTGATGCCGTAGAAAAGGTTAAACACGCGACAGATATCAAAGCGGGTCTTGCCGCTGATACGTTCGAGATCTTCTAATAAAATGTCTTCAGAAATATTTTCAATGATGTAGTCAATGACTTTAACGATGCAGTGCGCCTTTTCTGCTTTCGCTTGTTTGCCATAAATGACCAGATGCCGGTTTTCAAGATCATCCACTATTTTCCGGCTAAATCCCTCTTTTTCTGCTTCTGTCAGTCTGCATTCTAACATACACACTCCTTATGTTACCGATGATAAGTTGAACCGTGAATTTATTCGGGCGGTGCTTATAGTTTCATTTAGCAACCAACGTGCCAAAAAAGTTAACTTAATAACATGCTGTTTATTATGGTTTTTTATTAACTTTCCCTGTTTCGGGAAGGCGGATTTCCCGGAAATGGGAAGAAGGAAGCGAGCGGGCTGGTAATTAATCCCAATAATGGGAATGCCCGTCTGACACGTCTCAGGCGTGTAATTGTCCTGCTAAACGGCTGTTTTGTGAGAAAGGGACGTTCCGTTAATGAGACTGACAGGAAATCAGAGTGGGAGGATAATAATCTTTTTCTTTAAACCTGATGATTTAAAAGAAAAAAATTATATTTTTGTTTGTGGCACACTCTTTGCTTGAGTCTTACCAGCATTTTCACAGGGTAAGACAATGGATATTTCAATCACACAGCCAGGTCATAAACAGTGGTTCAGAAAGCACGGGATTAAATGGATCTCCGGGGGGCTGGTTTTCGCCACGTTACTTGTGATTTATAACGTAAAATTTTCTCCTTATAAGGTCCCGCTCAGTAGCCTCTCCGTGGCAGAGGTGAAATATGGCAATTTTTCGGTGGATGTCAGAGGGAATGGTGTATTGCTTCCACAGGACATTAACTGGGTTTCAGCCAGCGTTGATGCCCGGGTCGAGGCGGTCATTTATAAAGCGGGCACGCGGGTTAAAAAAGGCCAGTTGCTGGTTAAGATGAGTAATCCTACGGTTGAGCAACAATACCAGGAAAACAAACTGGAATATGATGCGCTGCAGGCAGAGACTGACGCCAGAAATGCGGAGCTGAAGAATAAAATTCTTAATCAGGAAGCCGTCCTGCTGGATGCAAAGTCTCGTTTATCGGGTTCTGAAATGAAGCTTAAAGCGCAGAAAAAGTACATCGCTGCCGTACCCGTGCTGGATTATGAGACGACCCGTATTGCGACTGAACTCAATCGTCATCAGGTTGAATTTGAAGAAAAACGTTTAGCTACTCTGAAGCAGAGTGTTGACGCTGACACCAAAGCCAATCTGATGCGCCTGAGAAAATCTGCCTCCCTGGTCGTCCTGAGCGAAGAGCAAATGCAGTCCCTGAATGTCACCTCCCCGATTGATGGGGTATTGCAGGATGTCGCCGTGCAGGCCGGGCAGCGCATTATAACGGGAAGTAACATTGCCCGGCTGGCCAAAGAAAAAGACCTTTACGCTGAACTAAAAGTTCCTGAGTTGCAGTCGCGGGATTTAGCTGTGGGGCAGCCAGTGATGATGAATACAGGAAGAAGTACGTTTCAGGGGCGGGTATCGAGGGTTGATCCGGCGGTGGTTAATGGTACGGTCAAAGTTGATGTGACGTTTGAGGGGCCTCTGCCTCTGGAAGCCCGACCCGATTTAAGTGTAGATGGCTTGATTGCCGTGGCAAAGATTTCGCAAACGCTGTTTGTGGAAAGACCACCCTACGCGCAAAACAATCTGCCTTCCACACTCTACAGGCTTGATGAAAAAGAGCAGTCAGCCACCAAAATGAAGGTGGATTTTGGTCAGGGTTCAGTTGATTTCATCCAGATCACCAGTGGCTTGCGCGCTGGCGACAAAATTATTCTTAGCGACAGTTCTGCCTGGCAGGATGCTGATCAGATCGCAATCACGCCCTGAATGCACAACACCCGACAGCAACGATAAAGGGACAATTTATGGACACCGAAACAATGGAAAATTTGGTAAAACTCAACGATATCAACAAGATTTTTCTGACGGATGAAATTGAAACGCATGCGTTAAGCAAAATCAGCTTTACCCTTTCTAAAGGTGAATATGTGGCCATTTCCGGTCCTTCAGGATGCGGAAAATCAACGCTTCTTTCCATTCTTGGTTTACTGGACGTCGCATCTTCCGGCACCTATACACTGGCCGGACATAATGTCGAAAATATGACTAAGCAGCAGCGTGCCTCTTTACGTAATCGCGACATTGGCTTTATTTTCCAGTCATTTAATCTGATTAGCGATCTGACCATTGAAGAAAATGTGGCGCTGCCGCTGACCTACCGTAAAGAGATGAGTAAAGCAGAAAGACAGAGCCGGGTAAGTGATGCGCTGGCGAAGGTTCATATGTCGCACCGGGCGCGCCATTATCCTTCCCAGCTGTCAGGCGGGCAGCAGCAGCGCGTTGCAGTCGCGCGGGCAATTGTCGGCTCTCCCTCCGTCCTGCTGGCGGACGAACCGACAGGTAACCTGGATTCAAAAAATGCCGAAGCGGTAATGGATATTCTGGACAATCTGCACAGAGAGGGCGCAACCATCTGTATAGTGACGCATGACCCGCGCTCTGCTGAACGCGCTCAGCGCAGTATCATTCTTTCTGATGGTCAGGTTGTCGCCGATGGTTTTCATAACCATGAACTCACGCTAATCAGGGAAGCATAAGATGCTATTTGATATCCGATATGCTTTGCGACTGTTACTGAAAAGCCCCGCTTTTTCCGCCATGACCGTGTTAATTATGTCGTGCGGTCTAGCGCTGACGCTTTATATGGTGTCGGTAATCAATACGTTTATGTTTTCACCTCTGCCGTATACGCACGGCAAGAATATGGTGTTACTAAACCCCGTCGTAAATGGCGCAAGCCTGAGCGACTCCGGGCTTAACTATCTTGATTACGCCGAAATCAAAGCGCACAGCACCGCGCTGGAGAATGTGGGCTACTTTTACGGTGAGCGTGCAGATATCAGCGATGGCAATAAAGCCGTTTCATATATGGCGACGCGCAGTACTGACGATATGTTCTCCTATACGGGCGTGCAACCTTTTCAGGGCAGGGCGTTCAGCCAGGGCGATACCGAACCCGGTGCTGAACCGGTCGCTGTGATCAGTTATGCACTGTGGCAAAATTATTTTGCCGGAAGCCCGTCAGTGATTAACCGCAGCGTACTGATTAACAGTGTCAGGACGCGTATCGTCGGCATCATGCCGAAAGAATTTGCCTTTCCTTTTTTTCAGGATCTCTGGCTTCCCTCGCAGCTGAACCCGTCACAGTTTTTGACCCGTAAGGATGCCCCGGAGATTTCCGTCTATGCCCGTCTGAAACCTGGCGTTTCGGCCAGTGCCGCAAATGCGGACCTGAATGCAGTGATGCAAAGTCTGGCGAGCCGCTATCCTGAAACCAATAAGGGGTTGTCAGCACAGGTGCTGACTTTCCAGGAAAACTTCATGGGCGAAGAGACGGTGACAATTTTCGTCGTCATGCTGGTCGCTGTAGGATTCGTGCTGGTTCTTGCCTGTTGTAATGTCGGCAATCTCCTGCTTGCCCGCACCACGGAGCGCGCCAAAGAAATTGCCATTCGGGTGGCGCTGGGTTCGCCGGCAGCCAGATTGGTGATGCAGATGATGTGGGAAAGTCTGTTCATCTGTCTTCTTTCCGGGGTTGTTGCTGTTCTGCTGGCCGCCTGGGGACTGGAAATGACTAATCGCCTCCTGCCCGGCTTCGTCCCTAACAAGATCCCTTTCTGGTGGCATCTGAGTCTGGATAGCGGAATGATCCTTCAGGCGCTGGTTCTGGTCATCCTGACAGTGGTTACGACAAGTGCACTGCCAGCCTGGAAAATTACTCACGGCAATTTCAACGATGTGCTGCGTGACGGAACCCGTGGTGCGCAAAGTCGCAGTGCGGGCCGCATTTCCCGCATCCTGGTGACATTCGAAGTGGGCTTATCCTGTTCGATACTTTGTATCAGCGCCCTGTTAGGTGTGCTGGTTTATCAGGCTACGCGTGCGGATTACGGTGTAAATACGCAGGATTACCTGACGGGGCAGATTCACCTTAACGCCACCCAGTATCCTGATGAAAAAAGCCAGATCCTGTTTTACCAGAAACTGCAGAATGCCCTGAATACGATTCCGGGAAGTGATCGCTCGGCGATCACAACCAGTACCGTCGGGCAGTTTACTGTTCCACAGCAGGTGGATGTCGATAGTTCAACCGTTAACAGCCGCGATAAGTGGTCCTATCCGCTGGTTAATGATGTTCAGGTGATGCCGGGCAGTCTTTCTGGTATGGGGATCAAAGCGGTGACAGGACGCGAGTTTGCGTTCAGTGATGACAGCGATTCACAGCCGGTCGTGGTTGTCAGTCAGTCTTTTGTCAGTCAGTACTGGCCGGGTGAAAAGGATGTGATTGGCAAGCGACTGCGTCTTCGCAATGCGGAGGATCCGCGCTGGTACAGTGTGATAGGGGTTGTTCCTGACGTTATCCACGGGCGTCCTTTCAGCACCTTCCGGCATCGCGCTACCGTTTATCGCTCCCTGCAACAGCAGACGGCACCATCAGTTAATGTCCTGCTGCACGCCAGAAATCCGGCGTTGTCGGGGCCTGCGCTGATCAACGCCGTCAGACAGATTGACAGTAACCTTTCCGTCAGCCAGATTCAGACACTGGACCAGCGTCTGGCACGCAACACGGCCGGACTGCATTTCATTGCCAGCCTGTTCATGCTGTTTGGCCTGACCGCAACGATACTGGCCGCAACGGGCATTTACGCGGTGATGCGTAATGTTATCAACCAGCGCGTGCAGGAAATTGGTGTCCGCATGGCGATGGGAGCGACAGAGAGTATGCTCATAAAAATGCTGATGCTCCAGGGCGGAAAACAGCTACTGGCCGGACTGATCATTGGTCTGCCACTGGCACTGTTTACCGCACCGAAACTGATCCGTATTCTGGGTGATGGCAGGACAGGTTTTATGTTGCTATTTGCAGGTGTAGCATTAACCATCTCGCTGGTGGTTGCGGTCGCGGTCTGGTTTCCATCTCGTCGGGCGACACGTTTGTCACCGTCAGAAGCGATCAGACATGAATAAATCTTCTCCATGCCGTTCCGGCATGGTTTGCTGAGCTGAGTCTTTTTATGGATGAAAAAAAACGGATCCTCATCATAGATGACGATACCGGAATTTTAAGCAGCCTTGAATTATTGCTGCGTATGGAAGGCTATGATGTAACCCTTGAAACGCAGGCCAGCCAGCTGATGCGGCATCTCACCAGTAAGCCGTTTGACCTGGTGCTGATGGATATGAATTTCCAGAAGGATACGACTTCAGGCAAAGAGGGGCTGCAGCTCCTCGATGAGCTGAAAAAGTTTGACGACTGTCTGCCTGCTGTGACCATGACCGGGTGGGGCAGCGTGGATATTATCGTCAACGCGATGCGTGCCGGCGCAGCAGACTTCATTCAAAAACCCTGGGATAATGAACGTTTGCTGAGCATTGTTCAGCAGCAAATCGAACTCAGTCGTGCAAGACGTTCAGGAAACTGTTTACGGGAAGAGAATAAACTCCTGAAACGTGCTCGCGATGATGACATGGACAGTAAGTGGGTGGTTCAATCCCGTTCCATGCAACAGCTGCTGAACATGGTTCAGGCTGTCTCGCGAACGGATACCAGCATTCTTATTCTGGGCGAAAATGGCACGGGCAAAAGTTTGCTGGCGCGCCATATTCACCATCTCTCATCCCGCAAAGACAATAGCCTGGTTGAGGTTAATACCGGCTGCATTAACGAACATCTGTTTGAGAGTGAAATGTTTGGGCATGTGAAAGGCGCGTTCACCGATGCGCGCGAAAACCGCATCGGACGCTTTGAGCTGGCAGACAAAGGCACCCTGTTTCTGGATGAGATTGGCAACCTGCCGTTGTCACAGCAGGTGAAATTGCTGCGTGTTCTCGAAGAGCGGCAGTTTGAGCGTGTCGGCTCCTCCCGTACGCAAAAAACGAATTGCAGGATCATTGCAGCAACCAATGCCGATCTGGAAAAAGCCGTGGCTAACGGCGCTTTCCGCCAGGATTTACTGTACCGACTTAATGTTATTCAGTTACATCTGCCGGCGCTGCGTGAAAGGCAGGAGGACATTGAGATTCTGGCAGAGCGCTTTCTGATGCGCTTTGCACGAAAGTACAATAAACCCGTGCCGCAGTTATCCCGCCCGGCCATTCAGGGACTGCATGACTACACCTGGCCGGGGAATATTCGTGAACTAAGCCACCTCATTGAGCGGGCCGTCCTCCTCTGCAGGGATAACAGGATCGACATTGAGGATCTCTGTCTGCCGGGAAATGAGGAGATGCAGCCGCGGCGCGTTGAACCCGTGACTGAAGGAGAGTCCGCTGACTCACTGACCCTGGCGGAAATAGAAAAATCACTGTTGCTGAAACGCCTGCATCAATATGAGGGAAATGCGATTAAAGCCGCAGACTCGCTTGGCCTTAGCCGCAGTGCTTTTTATCGCAGACTGGACAAGCTAAAAATAAGTCATGAGTAAACTTTTCGACACCTTCAGGTTACGGTATTTCATTCTGTGCAGCCTCTCTTCGCTGGGGGGGATACTGGCCTATCTGCTTCTCTGGGGATTTCCGTCGCAGTCTCCTTACCTCAAAATATTAACTGTTCTGATTTTAGCGGTAACGTCACTCTATTCTGGCTACCACTTTTTTCTGCAACTGAATAATAAAGTCAATGTGATCTCAAATCTGCTTGAGGCCGTGGAACAGGAAGATTTCAGCCTGCGGGGAAGCACCAAAGGACGGGACATCTTTGACTGCGTAATCAGTCAGATCAACGCTATTGCCATGCAGCTATCACGTCATCGTCAGCAGCAGCGTGAAATGGATTTCCTGTTACAGAAAGTGCTCTCTAATATCAGCATTTCCATTTTCGCTCTCGACAGTCAGCATCGGGTCATCTGGTGTAATGATGCCGCCGCACGGATGCTGGAGCGTCCCATCGAATCGCTGATCGGTGAGGACGGCGAGCAGTGGCAGTCAGGCTGGCTGTTGAAAAATGCCAATACCGGCCATCCTGTTGAGTTCAGTCGTAATGGCCGGCCCGGTCGTTATAAGGTGAACAGCGATACCTATATCGTGGATGGCAAAAAAAACGTGCTGTTATTCATCAATGACGTGGATGAGTTACTGCGACATGAGGAAAAAAAGGCCTGGCAGAATTTGCTGCGCGTCATCAGTCATGAAATCAATAACTCGCTGAGTCCCATCGCCTCCATAAGCCAGATGCTGCAACAGCATTACCGCACCCATGCCGCTCAGGCACCAGAGGGCTTTGTGGAGGGCGTCGATTTGATTAACCGCAGAGCAAAAGAGCTGATTACCTTCATCAGCAGTTATCAGCAGCTGAACAAACTGGCCCCGTCTAACCGGGTGGAAGAGGATCTGGCCGGGCTGATTAAAGAACTGCCTTTACTCTTTATGCACCGTAAGTTTGAGCTTGATGGGCCAGAACCCCTGACGGCCAGAATCGATCGGGGGCAAATTTATCAACTGCTGATTAATCTGGTCAAAAATGCCGATGAGGCGATGGGGGATAATCCGGGCGCGATCACCCTTATCTGGCAGGCGCAAAATGACCGGGTTCTGATCTCTCTCCTGGACAGCGGGGTCGGGTTGAGCAATCCGGACAATCTCTTTGTTCCTTTCTATACGACCAAGTCAGCAGGCAGTGGAATAGGATTAATATTGTGCCGCCAGATTGCTGAACAGCACGATGGCTACTTAACGTTAAAAAATCGCGACGGGATGCCGGGATGCCATGCCACCATTAGCCTGCAACGATAAAGCAACGCCCGGACCCGAGTCCGGGCAGGCGTATTGTCTGGTTCGTTCGTTTGAACACACCCCGGACGGCCCGTTAAGGCGTGATGCGATACAGGGCTGGCTACGCGCTACGCTTGCTGACACGCTGCAGATCCCGCCTGAAGAGTTACAGCTTGCCAGAACCCCGGCCGGCAAGCCCTGGCTGCCTGCTCATGCATGGCTGCATTTTAATTTATCTCACAGTGGCACGCTGGCTGCGGTAGCGATGAGCAGCCAGTATCCGGTCGGCGTGGATATTGAGCATGTCACGGGGAAAGCTGAGATTAAACGAAGAGTAGCAGACCGTTTTTTTCATCCTGTTGAACGCGCATGGCTGGAGGCGCAGACGGATGATGATCTGCTGCACTTCACTACGCTCTGGAGCCTTAAAGAGGCCTGGCTCAAAATGTCCGGAACGGGTCTGGCTCAACCACTCTCATCGTTTTACGTGTTACCCGGGAAGGAAGGGAGGGCAAGAATCTGTGGGCGTGAAGGAGCGGCGGTTGGACTGGCACACTATCAGACTCTGCAGGAAGATCGTCGTTACTCTCTGGCATGCGTTGCAGGCAGAGCGCTGAAAAACCCGCCGTTACGCTGGCGGGTTATTTTTCAGCGGTGAGATGTGAAGCCGGTGCCCGTCATTAAGCACAATCAGAGGTGGAGACCTCACTGGCAAACGTGCCAGCTGAACCGGTATCAACATTAGCAGAAGGACTGACCGACATCCGCGCTCCGGCTGCAAGCGTGCCGGTAATGCGTGGGATATGACATAGTGCTGTTTCCGCACCCATACTCATCCGTACCGTAGCTGATTTTGCGGAAAAGTCTGCGGGCTTACGGTTAAAACTGCCGCCCATCGCCAGCTCCAGTTGCAATTCATCTGTTTTGCCTGCGGCGCGAATGTCTGTGCCCATGCTTCCTTTGACACTGAGCTGTGCAGGGCTGACTGAGCATGCCTCTGCATCGATTTTTACGCCAGCTTTTCCGGACAAGGCCGTCAGCGGCTGGCTGGTATAAAGGGTAATATTCAGCGTATTCGACACAAAACGATCGTCCTCGGCCGCTCTGTTATTTAACAGCAGGTTACCGCTCTGGTTTGTAACCTGGAATTTATTCAGCGTATCCTGGGAACCCGAGACAACCAGCGCGGGAGCAGAGGCACATTTTATCGTCAGGTTTATCCCTTGCTGCGCGCTTACCGCAGTGAACGCTTCAACCGGGATGTTTTTTTCTGCGGCCTGAGCGGTTCCGCAGAAAAGCAGGGCCAGGAACGTCATTCCGGCAGTCGTGTTTTTCATGATATTTCCTTATTTATCAGTGAGGCCAGGGTGATAATCGTTGTTCTGACACTCTCTTCAGTCATGCCGAAATCAACCAGGCAGGCGATCTCATCAATGCCTCTTTGCTTCAGCGCGATAAGTTGCTGTCGGCACTCGGCTGCCGAACCAAACAGGCCATACTGGGTAAGGTATTTTTCAACACCCCATTTCAGCGTGTACGCCTGCCGTTTATGAGTTTCGCCTGTCTGCGGGGAGGAAGGTTGACTGAGATTGTTGGAAAGCTGCATAAATGCAGATAAATACTGATGCAGAGCCGGTCGCAGTTCATCCAGCATCGCAGCTTTCTCAGGACCCGCCTGGGTATGCATCATCAGCGTAACTTTTCCGGTTTTGGGCGCGAAGCCCGCATCGATACGTGCCTGGCGATAACGGGCGCAGTTGATATCCAGCTGCTCCCATGTCTGATTGATCAGGTGTGTCAGCACATGGCAGCCCCGTTTTCCTGCTTCGTCGAACATATCAGGGTTGTTGCCGGCGGTAATCCATACGGGGATGTTTGTAGTGGTTTACTGAATTTGGCCACCTGAACAGAGGTGATATGCTCACCTCAGAACATTACAGGTGCCTCAATGAAAAAAAGAAATTTCAGCGCAGAGTTTAAACCCGAATCCGCTCAACTGGTCCTTGATCAGAACCACACCGTTGCAGCTGCGGCCAGTGCTATGGACGTGGGGCTTTCTACCATGACGCGATGGGTAAAGCAGTTGCGGGATGAACGACAGGGCAAAATACCTAAAGCCTCCCCTATAACCCTGAACAGATTGAAATACGTGAGCTAAAGAAAAAGCTACAACGCATTGAAATGGAAAACGACATATTAAAAAAGGCTACCGCGCTCTTGATGTCAGACTCCCTGAACAGTTCTCGTTAATCGGGAAACTCAGAGCGCAGTATCCTGTGGTCACCCTCTGCCACGTATTCGGAGTTCATCGCAGTAGCTACAAATACTGGGGAAAAAAGCTCCGAAAAGCCAGACGGTTGGCGAGCTATGTTACGCAGTCAGGTTCGGGAGTTGCATAACATCAGCCATGGCTCTGCTGGCGCAAGAATTATCGCCATTATGGCAACCCTGAGAGGCTTTAGAATGGGACGCTGGCTTGCCGGCAGGCTCATGAAAGAACTGGGGCTGGTGAGTTGTCAGCAGCCTACCCACCGGTATAAACGTGGTGGTCATGAACACATCGCTATCCCGAATCGACTTGAGCGACAGTTCGCAGTGACAGATCCTAACCAAGTGTGGTGCGGCGATGTGACGTACATCTGGACAGGCAAGCTGACTATCAAAGCGCTGCAAATGGCGTGGGAAGCTCGCGGTAAACCAGCCGGAGTGATGTTCCACAGTGACCAGGGCAGCCACTATACAAGCAGGCAGTTCCGGCAGTTACTGTGGCGTTGCCGGATCAGGCAGAGTATGAGTCGACGTGGAAACTGTTGAGCGTCAACAGCCCGATTGAGCGCTTCTTCAGAAGTCTTAAAAACGAGTGGGTGCCAGTGACAGGTTATATAAACTTTAGCGAAGCTGCTCATGCGATCACAGACTATATCGTCGGGTATTACAGCTCGCTAAGGCCGCATGACTATAACGGAGGGTTACCCCCAAACGAATCGGAAAATCGATACTGGAAAAACTCTAAAGCGGTGGCCAGTTTTAGTTGACCACTACACAGAGCAGCCCATGGCAACGGCCAAGAGCGGCAATAAGGATAAGTTCGCAATTGTTGCCACAATTGATGTCTAGTCCTGATCAATGGGAAGCAGTTCAGCGTGTTTTTACAGGCTTTATTAGTTTCGGTTATGGCCAAACTCCCGCGAGAGCAGTATTTGTTTCCAGTGAGTTTCGCGGCGGTCAATTTCACCTTTTTCGGCATTAAGATCCATGACTTCGAGGATCGCGAAAGTGATATTCTGCAGTCGGTTTTCATCGCCTGTGCCGAAAGCTTCCTTAAGCCCTACATTGCCGCCGTGCCCGGAACCAAAATAATATTCCCATCGGCCCCATATCCCCTCGATTCCATCGGCTTTTCCAACATAGAGTTTTCCGCCGTCCCGGTCAGTTAATACATAGATGCCTTTAACCATGGACAGTGCGGTACGCCAGGATTGCAGATTAAGTCTGAGGATCGAGCCGATGCTGTTCCGGTCCAGCACGACGTTGCGGTAGCCTGGAAACTCGCCGAAGGTCAGACGTGCCGGGGTGATGGCGCTGATAACCAGTTCGCTCTGAATACTTTCACCGAGGCGAATGAAGTTACGGACTGTATTTTTAAAGCTGATATACATCCTTCCAGCGTATTCTTCAGTCTCTGGGATTTTCTGGAGGTGGTACTGATAATACAGTTCCTCACGATCAGGGTAGGCTTTCTTTCCCGCGTTGCCTATCTGCTGAAATGCTCCCGCAAATAGCCAAGTTTCAGTCCCCGGGATCCTGATCAGTGAAACGACATATCTGCGGCTAAACTCCTGTCGCTTCTGCCAGCACTGCCAGTCGTCGAAAGTGCCTCCACGGAATTTAACAAGCGGATCCTCTTTATAATCATTTAATTGCGCAAGATGGACTTTGGTGGCTTCAGGCGTCAGATCCGGAAACTCCATCTTCAGATAATCAAAAAGCTTCAATTCCTCTCCTTAATAATCAGCTGAGTCTGTTAACTTTTTGCCGTGGCTTCACGTTACATGCCCGCATTCCACTGAGCTGTTGCTCACAAATTAACACGATTCGATTTCAGCAACGTTCTCTTCTGGTAGGTAACTTACTGACGGCTGAATAAGATACTGACCTGCTCTCTTTAAATTGACATAGATGACTATATTGGCGACGTCCGCTTTTGGCACAAAGTGGACCCTGAGGAATGAGTTCTATCTCGTGGTTCACTAAGTGCAGTAAATTCTACACGACTCCTGCTACCCATTTGTCCAACATATCAGCCCATTCCTGCATCATCACTTTCCGTTCATCAAGATAAGTCGCATGGTTATATGTGCGACGAACATTATTGATATCAGCGTGCGCAAGTTGAGCTTCAATAGCATCAGGTCGATAGCTCATCTCGTTTAAACGTGTACTGCCTGTAGTTCTGGTAGCATGTGGGCTATAAGTACCACTCCAACCGAGGCTTTTCAGTAGCTGACGCAGTGAATGCGATGTCATTGGAGCAAAAGGATTATCTCTGCCCGGAAAAAGATGCTGCCGATGTCCGGTTAATCCCTGTAGTGTTCTGAGCATTTTGACAGCTTGGAAGGGTAGGGGAATAACGTGTTCTCTGCGGGCTTTCATCCGCGCTGCCGGAATGGTCCTAAGGGCGTTATCAAGATCGAATTCTGCCCATTCAGCCTCGGTGACTTCGGCAGGACGCGCCAATGTCCACCACATTAGCCACATGCAATAGTTAACCTGATATGAGCCGCGACTATTATCAAAGCAGCTTAATAACTTTCCGATTTGCTGGGGATTCAGTGCTTGTTTGTGTTGTGTCTTATTGGTCGGAAGGGCCTTGCGCACAGGCCAGACAGGATCGCTATCAGCTCTAAGTGTTGCTACTGCCAACTCGAAAACTGATGAAATGGTTCGACGGGCTTCAGCGGCAATTGTCGGTGCGCCGCGTTTAGCGGTTTACTGAAGAATTTTACGAATATGATGCGGCTTGATTTCTCTAATAGGGAGTTTGCCTGTAACGGGGAAAACCACACGTTCAAGCATATCCAGCCGCCGTTTTCGGTGATTTCGGCCCAATCTTTCATCAGTCACCACTCTTTGGCGATAAGCTCAAAGGTGTTTGATGCATCATTGACCTTGCGGATCTTATCTAACTGACGAGCCTGTGTCGGACTAACTCCATCCGCGAATTTCTCGCGAGCTTCGGCGAGTTCTACCGCTGGATAGTCGCCCAACGCTCACATGCTGGATTTACCCCTGAGTTAACCGATAGCACCATGCCTTTTTGCCATTGGGTTTTACTACGAGGTACAGGCCATTGAAACCATTGAGGTGGTACAACTTTTCTTTAGGTTTAGCATTACTGCAGTGAGTATCGATAAGGATAACGGACATCATTTATTGTGCCGCTTTTGCGCTCACTTAAAATGAAGATTGAAGAATGTTGTACTCATCCATGTAGTCATTTTTGACTGCGTTGTTACGAGATGAATTGAGACTCAATGAAATAAAAAATCCACGCAATTGCGTGGATTTTATAGGGTTTGTTAATCTTTATGAGATTCAATGAAACCTCACGAGACGACAAATTTTAGTTAGACGTTAAACAAGAAGTTCATCACATCGCCATCTTTAACGATGTACTCTTTACCTTCTGAACGCATTTTGCCGGCTTCTTTCGCACCTTGTTCGCCCTTATAGGCGATAAAGTCTTCAAAAGCGATGGTCTGGGCGCGGATAAAGCCTTTCTCGAAGTCGGTGTGGATTTTACCGGCTGCCTGTGGTGCGGTCGCGCCAACAGGAATAGTCCATGCACGCACTTCTTTCACGCCAGCGGTGAAGTAGGTCTGCAGGTTCAGCAGCGAGTAACCGGCGCGGATTACGCGGTTCAGACCCGGCTCTTCGAGGCCCAGTTCCGCCATAAACTCTTCACGGTCGGCATCGTCCAGCTCTGCGATATCCGATTCAACCGCTGCGCAAACCGGCACCACTACGGAACCTTCCGCTTCAGCAATCGCACGTACCTGATCGAGATACGGGTTATTCTCAAAACCATCTTCGTTAACGTTAGCGATATACATGGTCGGCTTCAGCGTCAGGAAGCTCAGGTAACGGATGGCGGCTTTCTCGTCTTCATCCAGCTTCAGGGAGCGCAGCATGCCGGCGTTGGACAGATGCGGCAGGCATTTTTCCAGTGCCGCCTGTTCTGCTTTAGCGTCTTTATCGCCACCTTTGGCTTTCTTCTGTACGCGCTGCAAAGCACGTTCGCAGGTGTCGAGATCCGACAGCGCCAGTTCGGTGTTGATGACGTCAATATCGTCCGCCGGATTAACTTTACCCGCAACGTGAATAATATTGTCGTTTTCGAAGCAGCGTACGACATGACCAATCGCTTCAGTTTCACGAATGTTGGTCAGGAACTGGTTGCCAAGACCTTCACCTTTCGATGCACCTTTAACCAGGCCCGCGATATCAACGAATTCCATCGTGGTTGGCAGAATACGCTGTGGCTTAACGATCTCAGCCAGCTGGTCGAGACGTGAATCAGGCATCGGCACCACGCCGGTATTCGGCTCAATGGTGCAGAACGGGAAGTTTGCTGCTTCAATTCCCGCTTTAGTCAACGCATTGAACAGGGTGGATTTACCCACGTTAGGCAGGCCCACGATACCGCATTTGAATCCCATGTTTGAATCACCTTAATAGCTTGATAATCAAGGTATTTTAAAATACCTCAATAATGACATAGAAAAAACTTCCGACATTATACACGTAATTATTACCGGGATGGCGGCGATTTCATTCTGAGTGTAAAGTTATGGCTTGTGATCGCGATCTAATTTTCCGATACTAACGCCATCTATGACCAACGGAGAACCCTGCGGATGAACTGTTTTCTGCTTACGCCACCCTGAGTTTTCCCTCTCCTGCACGCGTTAATTGTTGCTGCTGTCTGAATGACAATCTTACTGTGCCCGACCTGGTCGGCGGCACGGCAATCTGATATCAAAAAAAAGTGAATACATTATGTTTAACCTGAGCAACCTCAGGGCGACCAACGTCAAGAATGACGTGCTGGCCGGCTCTGTCGTGGCCGTGGCGCTTATTCCGGAAGCGACCGCTTTTTCATTACTGGCAGGATTATCACCCACAATCGGCTTGCATACCGCGTTTATGCTGGGCCTGGTGACGGCATTTTTCGGCGGTAAGCCGGGGATGATTTCGGGTGCCGCAGGTTCGATTGTGGTGGTGTTAATCAGCCTGATTACCCAACATGGTTATGAGTATGTGCTGCTGGCGACAATCTTTGCCGGTGTGATTCAGATGCTGATTGGCGTGTTTCGCCTCGGTAAATTTATCCGGCTGGTGCCGCAACCGGCGATCTTCGGTTTTGTTAACGGGCTGGCGATTGTGATTATGCTGGCGCAGATTCCGATGATTAAAAACCAGGGTCCGCTGATGTACGGGCTGGTGGCGCTGGCGATGCTGATCGTCTGGCTGTTTCCGAAATTCACCAAAATCATTCCGGGTTCACTGGCGGCGTTAATTGCTATCAGCGCCATTGCCATCGGTTTTCATCTGGATACTAAACGTGTCGGTGATTTAGCCGACATCTCCGGCACTTTACCGATGTTTCATCTGCCGGATGCCCCGTTGAGCTGGGAAACCCTGAAAATTGTGCTGCCATATTCGGTGATTATTGCGCTGGTCGGGCTAATTGAGTCGCTGCTGACCATGGCGGTGCTCGATGAGATGGGCAGTAAAAAGGGTGCGGGTAATAAAGAGTGCGTGGCGCAGGGCGTCGGCAACACCCTTTGTGGTTTCTTTGGCAGCTTTGCCGGTTGCGCAATGATTGGTCAGTCGATTATCAACTTTACCTCCGGCGGGCGCGGGCGTATCTCCAACCTGGTTGGGGCGATTTTGCTGATTCTGTTTGTCGTCAGCCTGTCGCAGTATATCGCTTTACTGCCGGTTGCGGCGTTGGCAGGCATTATGTTTGTGGTCTGCATCAGAACCTTTGAATGGAGTTCGCTGCGTCGCCTGAAACGCATGCCGAAGGCCGATGCGGTAATAATGGTCGCGGTAACGCTGGTGACAATCTTTACTGACCTGGCGATGGCGGTGATCTTTGGCGTGATTATTTCGGCGCTGGTATTTGCCTGGCAGCATGCGCGCATCACTATTCTGCAGCAGCAAGAGCAGGGCGACAGCAAAACTTATCAGCTGGAAGGGCCGTTGTTCTTTGGTTCCGCCAGCGCTTTTGCCGAACTGTTTTCCCCGGAACAGGATCCGCAGAATGTGGTGATTGATTTTGCCCGCACCCGGGTGATGGATTCCAGTGGCGTAGAGGCGATTGATAAGCTCAGCAGCCGCTATCAGCAGGCGGGAAAAAGCTTGCGTCTGCGCCATCTGAGTGAGGATTGCATCAGTCTGCTACAGAAGGCAGGGCCATATTGTATGCATGAACTGGACGATCCCGATTATAAAGTGGCGGCCGACGACGCCTGAAGATTATGAGCGGTTAACGTTCGGTTAAATGGGCGGCGAAATCGCCGCCTTTGCAATTCTGAGGAATGCTGGCGAATTCCCGCCGGGATTACCCCGCTTTAAACGCATGCAGGCGATTCATCGCCTTTAAGCGATCTTCTTTCAGCCACACTTCGGTACAGCGCACGGCTTCATCAATGGCGTCGTCAATCAGCTTTTGCTCCGCCGCCTGCGGTTTGCCCAGCACAAAACCAACGACTTTATTGCGATCGCCCGGATGTCCAATGCCAATCCGCATCCGATGAAAGTTGAGGTTGTTGCCGAGTTTACTGATGATATCTTTCAGGCCGTTATGGCCGCCGTGGCCACCGCCCTGTTTCAATTTTGCCACGCCCGGCGGCAGATCCAGCTCATCATGCGCCACCAGTATTTCTTCTGGCGCGATGCGGTAGAAGGTTGCCATTGCCGCTACCGCTTTACCGCTCAGATTCATAAAGGTGGTCGGCACCAGCAGGCGTACATCCTCACCGCCGATATTCAGCCGCGCCGTGTAGCCGTAGAATTTGCTCTCTTCCTTCAGTGACTGATTGTGGCGTTCAGCCAGCAGGTCGACGTACCAGGCACCGGCGTTATGACGGGTTGCGGCGTATTCAGCGCCGGGGTTGGCAAGGCCAACAATCAGTTTAATACTGCTCACAGTGGTAGCTTCCTGATAAGTGCTTAATCTAAGGGCGCTAGTTTACTGTGCCGTGGCGCGTATTACAAAATTGCCCGGATAAGCGGCGAGAAGTGAATAATACAGCAGCGTGACAATACATTTTCTATATAAATTCAGTTGATTAGGCGTAAAGAAATGTCAATTATAAGTTAATATTGTGATCCAGCACTCATCGGAGTAGCCAGTCATTTCCTAAACTTATGGCATCAGGCAATAGGAACTATTGCTTTTTTTACTCAGGTAATGGAGGTGACTGATGAGACGTAAAAATGTACATTTTGCGGGTAATTTCCTGATGGGACTCGGGTTGGTTACCATGGTGGTGGGCGTGGGTTATTCGATCCTTAACCAGTTGCCACAGCTGCAATTACCGCAGTATCTGACGCATGGCGCCATTTTCAGTATCTTTCTGGGTGCGCTACTCTGGCTGGTCGGTGCCCGTATCAGCGGTCGTGAAAAAGTCGCCGATCGCTATTACTGGCTGCGTAACTGCGGTGATAAACGCTGTCGTCGCGCGTCCCATCGTCACCACAGCTGATGATTTTAACGGGCGGCAAACGACCGCCCGTTCTGTCTACAGCGGCTGCAACTGCTGCGTAAACAGCGTTGTGCCCGCCACATCTTTTAATCGCACCGTCATGCTGCGATCGTCGGCATCAATATCGACCTGACCAAAAAACTGATAGCCGGCCAGCGGTGAAGTATTCTGCTTTTCCGGCGCTTTCTGGTACACCACCTGCAATCCAAACGTGTTATCTGGCGCATTGGGGCCGAAACTGCCCGCGTTCAGCGGTCCGGAAACAAACTCCCAGAACGGTTCGAAATCCTGAAATGCGGCTTTATCAGGCTGATAATGGTGAGCGGCGGTGTAGTGCACATCAGCAGTAAACCACACCACATTTTTGATTCCCGCATCTTTAATGGCTTTCAGCAGCATTGCCATCTCCAGCTCGCGGCCTTTAGGTGCGCCGTTGTCCCCATTGGCGATGGCTTCCCAGCGCGCCACGCCTTCAGCCGTTTTACCGTCCGGTACTTGCAGGCCAATCGGCATATCGGCAAACACCGCTTTCCAGGTGGCTTTTGACGCTTTCAGTCCCGCCAGCAGCCAGGCAATTTGTGTTCTGCCCATAAAGGCGCTGTCGTCATCGAGGGTGGTTTGCAGATTAGTGCCGTTCGGCCCACGATAGCTGCGCATATCAACAATAAAGCGATCGAGCAGTGGCCCGCAGGGCAGATAACGGTAGACGCGCTCACTCTCGCGGTCGTCAAAGTGGCGCATCGGTGCATAATCGAGAAACGCCCGGGTGGCGCGCGCCTGCAGCAATTCTACGCTTTTTACCTGATAACGATCGTCGAGCTGTTTACTGTCGGACCAGTTGTTAGTGACTTCATGATCGTCCCACTGCCAGATTTGTGGTACTTCTGCGTTAAAGCGGCGCACATTGTCATCCATCAGGTTATAGCGATAGCGTCCGCGATATTCATGCAGTGTTTCTGCTACTTTGCTGACTTCAGGCGTGACGATATTTTTCCAGACGCCACCTTCGCCTGGCGTAACGGTTTCCTCAATAGGGCCGTCGGCGTAGATAGTATCACCGGAGTGGACGAAGAAATCCGGCTGTTGCTGGCGCATGGTTTCATAAATACGCATGCCGCCCCAGTCAGGGTTAATTCCGTAACCCTGGCCGGCGGTATCGCCGGACCAGACAAAACGAATATTGCGCGTCTGCAATGAGGGGGTGCGAAACTGACCGAGCAGCGGCTCAGAAATCAGATGGTTAAGATCTGCGTCTCGGTAGCTCAGGCGCAGGTGAATCTGCTGGTTGGCGGGTAAGCCGTGCAGATCGAGCCGGGTGATATAATCGTTTTCTGGTAATGCCCAGGGGCCACGTATTTTTTGCGGCTGACGAAAGCTGCCGTCCGTGTCCCATTCCAGCCACAGTCTTGCGGTGCGGTCACTGCGACACCAGACCATCGCCCGATCGTGCAGTACGTCACCGGTTTGCAGCCCGGAGGGCGTCGCCGGGCGCTGAGTGTCGCGACTAATCAGCGGGTTGGCAAACAGCGTTTTTGGTAGCAACAGCGCACTGCCACAGGCGAGTCCTGATTTGAGTAAATTTCTGCGATTCATGCTTCTCTCCATTTTACCGACAGAGCGAGGATAAAGTGGCGGTGTGAAAGCAATGTGACAGTGCTGATTTACACTGTGGCTGGTGAAATAAACCCTTCGACGCGATTTCTGCCGTTGGCTTTGGCGCGGTAGAGCGCTTCATCGGCGGCAACCATTGACTCAGCAAACGGCTGATGTTGCTGCCTGCGGGTGGTAAAGCCGATACTAACCGAATAACTGACATTATCTGGCTGTGATGCCAGCACCGCGCGACGTATCTGCTCGCTTAAACTGGCGGCGAGGGACTCATCAACCACAACTATTGCGGCAAACTCCTCACCGCCAAGGCGGGCGAAATGGCTGCCGGCAGGCAACACCTGTAGCACCACCTGACAAAAATTCAGCAGGATGCGATCGCCCTGATAATGGCCGTAACGGTCATTAATACTCTTGAAATGGTCGAGATCAAATAAGATTACCGACAGTGGCTCGGCGCTGCGGCTGCAGCGCTGGGTCAGTTTATCCGCCTGATCAAACAGCGCGCGGCGGTTCCAGACGCCAGTGAGTGGATCGCACAGTGAAGCCTGTTTATACATCATCTGGCTGCGTTCATTAACCATCGCCAGGATGGTAAAAGTGACGCCGATAACAAACAGAATCGATTCCAGAATCACATACAGCGAAAAAGTCGATCCGCCGATCGCGCCATGTACTTTGCTAAGTGTACCGGTATCAATCAGCATACGGGCGATATGGAACAGTAAATGAATCCACAGCAGGATCTGGGCAGGCCAGAACGTCACTTGCAAGCTGGCGCGTGAGCGTATCAACAGGACGATCAGCGAGCTGGTATACAGAATACACAGTATGCAGCTGACCAGGATCCGTTTTGGTAGCGAGTAGTAGAACGCCGGGAACAGGCAGAGTATTGCCCACACCAGCGCACCCAGTATCCAGTGATAGCGCAGTGGTCTGGCGCAAAAACTGCGAAAGGCATTAAGCAGCATGCCATAACCCAGCAGCAGCAGCAGATTGCCGACAAAAACAGGCAAAAAATGAAAACCAAAACTGCGCAGGCTGCTGAGGAATACCGCCAGCAGGGTCAGGCCCATGCTCAGGCAGCTAAAACCCAATACCCGGTCATACTGAGAGCCGCACCAGGCAAACACCATGATAATGCTGACAAAACCCAGCACGAAAAGCTCACAAATATAAAGGGTATAGACGTCGAGCGGCATGGTGAGAACTTTCCCGGTTAGCGATCGCTGCAAAATAGCATTAATAGATCAATGCAAAAAGCAGTTGCCTCAGCGCAGGATTAAAAAAGTATTAAGCGGTGCATTTTACGGTAATAAAGGCGAAAAATAGCGGCTTAAGCTGGAGTGGCAGAGAGAGTGTGGCCATGGCAGCGCTTTCTGCTTAACGCTGCCGCAGCGGCAGCGTTAAGTCTGAAATCATTTTCGGCTATTGCAACTGGCCTCTCTTTTTCCTCGCAGACACAGCCAGACCAGTAGGGCGGAAAACAGCGTTATCGCCATTAATATCAGGGATAACTGATTAAACGCCTGCAAATAGCGCGTGGCCAGCTGCGCTGAGCCAATTCCAGAGAGTTCGCTGGCTTTCAGCAGGTTACCGCTGACCAGATACTGCGCGGCAGAGCGTGCGGCTCCGTCAGCAAGCTGATGTGAAAGCGGGGCGGCGATCAATTCGGTCAGCAGACTGATCACCAGTGCCAGCGCGATTCCTTCCCCGGCAACGCGAATCGTGCTGAAGATGCCGGTTGCCATCCCGGCTTGCTGTTTGGGAACCACTGATACCGATAATCCGTCCATCAGGCCCCATGGCAGACCGCTGCCGATGCCAATCATCATCATCGCCAGCAGCAGGGGGCGGATATCATCAGGATTGCGGAGCTGGCTAAGCAGTAACAGACCGGCGGCGGCAATCACTAAACCGCAGCTGGCGAGCGATCCGGCAGAGAACCAGCGCGTCAGCACCACCGCCAGGCTGGGAACCAGCAGAATCGGCGTCGAAATCGCCAGCATACACAGCCCGGTATGCAGGCTGCTGTAACCGCTAATCCCCATCAACCGTATCGGTAACAGCGCCAGCAATACCACGAAACAGTAGCAGGTGGCGATGGGCAGCAGCTGAATACCGAGAAAGCGCAGGTAGCGGAACAGCCGCAAATCGAGCATCGGCCGGGCGGTTTTTAGCTCGACGGCGATAAATAGCAGAATGAACAGCAGTGCGGCAGCCAGTAGGCCTGTCACGCGCGGATGTTGCCAGCCATCTTCGCCGACTTGCAAAATACCCCAGGTGAGAAAGCTCACCGCCAGGCTAAAACTGATAATGCCCCAGCAGTCGATTTTTCTGCGCTGCACGGCACGTGACTCTCGCATGCCTGACCAGCTCATCAGCGCGGCCAACGCACCAAACAGCGCACAAATAAGAAATACGCTGCGCCAGCCACCGTGATCGATCAATAAACCTGCAACCACCGGCCCGCAGGCCAGCCCGAGGCCAAAACTGGTACCCAGCAGGCTGAAAGCCCGCGTCTGTCCATGTCCGCTAAACGCATCGGCCAGCGCGGCTGAACCGCCCGCCAGCGCGGCAGCGGCAGCAATGCCCTGGAGTGCGCGTAGCAAATCGAGGATAAAAACATTCGGTGACAGGCCAATCACCAGCGAGGCAATAGTAAACAGCAGTACGCCGCCGAGAAACAGGCGTTTGCGGCCAAAATTATCGGCCAGGCTACCGGCCGCCATCAGCAAGCTGCCAAAAGTCAGCATAAAAGCGTTGGTTATCCAGCTAAGTGCCAGCGGCGATCCTCCCAGCTGTTGGGCAATCGCCGGAGTGGCAATGACGCCGCCGGTAAAGCTGAGCGGCAGGATCATGCCGGCGGTGCAAACCGCCAGTAACGTTTTGTGAGGGCTAATTCGATCTATCACCAGCGTGCTCATACCGTGCTTCCGTTATCAATGTGTGCGAGGATGACAGGATAAGATGGCCGCTTGTGGTAAAAAACAGGCTGTTAATCGTCACTGAAAGGACAAAAACTCCGTAATGAACGCGCTGGATAGTTTGAGTGGGCTGACTGCACTGGTAAAAACGGTGGAAAGCGGCAGCTTTATTGCCGCATCTGAACGGCTGGGCGTATCGGCTTCGGCGATCGGCAAAAGCGTGGCGCGGCTGGAAAACAGTTTGGGTGTGACGCTGCTGAATCGCAGCACCCGCAGTATCAGCCTGACCGATGAAGGGGCGCTGTTTTACGAACGCGCGCGGCGCATTGTGGCGGAAATCGAAGAGGCGCAGCATGAACTGTCACGGGTGATGGCGAAACCGAGTGGCCGGTTGCGCGTCAGCTTACCCGCCATTGGTTATCGCCTGCTGATGCCGCTGCTACCACAGTTTATCGCGCGCTATCCGGATATTGAACTGGATCTGGATTTCAGCGATCGGCTGGTGGATGTCATCGCCGAAGGTGTTGATGTGGTGGTGCGAAGCGGCAGCTTCAGTGATTCGCAGCTGCGGGTGAAACGGCTCGGTAGCTATCGTTTTACCCTGGTGGCATCACCGGCCTATCTGGCAAATCATCGGCAACCCGAGTCAGCTGCCGACCTGGCTACCCATGCTTGTTTACGTTATCGCTTTAATGCCAGCGGCGGAGTGCAGAGCTGGCCGTTCAGTACGCCTGCTGCGCAGGCGGTGCCGGAGCGGCTGGTGTTCAGCAATCTTGAGGCGCTGATTTCAGCGGCGGTAAGTGGTTTGGGTCTGGTCTGTGTACCGGATTTTGCGGTAGCACAGGAAATTGAGCAAGGCAGGCTGGTAACGGTGATGGACGGGCAGATCAGCGGCGGTGGAGAATTTTCACTGCTGTGGCCGGGTAATCGCCATTTATTGCCTAAGTTGCGGGTGTTTATCGATTTTCTGAGCCAGAATCATCTGCTGGGTGCATAAAAAAAGCCGGGCAAGCCCGGCTTTAAACACTCTGCGCTGAACTTAGTGTTCGAACATTGCAGAGATAGATTCTTCATTGCTGATACGGCGAATCGCTTCGGCCAGCATGCCAGACAGTGTCAGCGTACGCACGTTTGGCAGAGCTTTGATCTCTTCCGGCAGCGGGATAGTGTCACAAACCACCACTTCGTCGATCACCGAGTTGCGCAGGTTTTCCACCGCGTTGCCAGAGAAAATCGGATGCGTCGCGTAAGCAAATACGCGCTTGGCACCGCGCTCTTTCAGCGCTTCCGCTGCTTTGCACAGCGTACCGCCGGTATCGATCATGTCGTCGACCAGCACACAGTCACGACCCGCTACGTCACCGATGATATGCATCACCTGTGAAACGTTAGCGCGCGGACGGCGCTTGTCGATAATCGCCATGTCAGTATCGTTCAGCAGTTTAGCGATAGCACGAGCACGCACTACGCCACCGATGTCCGGAGAAACCACAATCGGGTTTTCCAGGCCAATCTGCAGCATATCTTCCAGCAGAATCGGGCTACCAAATACGTTATCAACCGGGACATCAAAGAATCCCTGAATCTGTTCTGCATGCAGGTCCACGGTCAGAACACGGTCAACACCAACGCTGGAGAGGAAATCCGCAACCACTTTCGCGGTAATCGGCACACGCGCAGAACGGACACGACGGTCCTGACGCGCATAGCCAAAATAGGGAATAACAGCAGTAATACGACCAGCGGAAGCTCGACGCAGGGCGTCAACCATAACAACCAGTTCCATCAGGTTGTCGTTGGTTGGAGCGCAGGTGGACTGGATGATGAAAATATCACCACCGCGTACATTTTCATTGATTTGTACGCTCACTTCACCATCACTGAAACGACCGACAGCGGCGTCGCCCAGGCTGGTGTAAAGGCGGTTGGCAATACGTTGTGCTAGTTCCGGCGTAGCGTTACCAGCAAAAAGCTTCATATCAGGCACGAGAAGAACCTCAGGCTTTGCGTCCAGAGAATGAACATAATCGCAATTGGCAATGGGCGCCATACCAATTACGACTGATTCATACGGATGTGTTAATGCGCCACGTGCAGTATCAGGAACAGGGTGACACTGTCACGTAATCGCTTAATGCCCTGAAAGGTTACGATGCAGCGGAGAGAGGTTAACCCCTCTCGCGACAAATCCCCGTAACCACTTCGGGGCCAGCTCAAGCACCTGACGGGCTTCGGACTCGGTGTCGAATTCTGCGAACACGCAAGCGCCGGTTCCTGTCAGGCGCGACGGCGCGTATTCTAGCAGCCAGGAAACTAGCTCTTCAACCTCACGAAAACGTTTTCTTACGACTGCTTCACAATCATTGCTGAAAGCTGCCTGCATAATAGTCGAAAAATCACGCGTTGGCGTGTCTCGTTTCAGCTCTGGATGATTAAACACCAGCGGCGTTGGCACGCTGACGCCAGGGTGCGCCACCAGATACCATTTTTCTGGCGGATTGACCGGCAGCAACTTTTCACCGACGCCTTCGGCAAATGCCGCATGGCCTTTGACAAATACCGGGACATCCGCGCCAAGGGTTAATCCCATCGCCGCTAACTGGTCATAATCAAAACCGGTTTGCCACAAATGGTTGAGCGCCACCAATACCGTCGCGGCATTGGATGAACCACCGCCAAGGCCGCCGCCCATCGGTAATTGCTTATCAATGGCGATACGGGCACCCGCTTGTGGGGGCAGCGTACCGGCTGCGGTCGCCTGTTGCATCAGCAGGCGTGCGGCGCGCACGATCAGATTCTGCTCATCTGGCACGCCATCGACCGGCGTCAGCAGCGTGATTTCGCCACTGGCGTCCGGCGTAATGGTCAGTGTGTCGCCATAATCCAGAAACTGAAACAGCGTTTGCAAATTATGGTAGCCGTCTGCGCGGCGGCCGGTGATATAGAGAAACAGGTTAAGCTTTGCCGGAGCGGGCCAGGTGGTCATCATTTAACGGTCCAGCTGTCCATTCTCAGTTTAATGCGCTGGTTGCCTTCGCGCAGTTCAAGATTGGCTGGCAGCGCCGGATTCACTTTATTGTCATAATCCTGCCAGCTGACTTTCCACTCCTGACCGTTGCGGCTGTAGTTCAGTTCGCGCAGCTGATACTGATCGTTCAGCGCATAGTCAGTGGCATCGCCCGGCAGGCCCATCATCCATTTGCGCAGGTTTTCCAGCGGAATATCCATCCCGGTCAGCTGAGTGATCATCTTCTCGGCGTCATCGCTGACGTAGCGCTTACCTTTGTTGTCGACCAGCTGAATCACCGAACCTTGCGCATCCAGCTGCAATTCGGTGCTGCCCAGCGGGTTAGTCAGCAGTAAACGATAGCGATCCGGGGCGGTTTGCTGCCAGTTAAAACGCGCATAGACTTTTTGCCTATCGGAGAGATAGGCAAAAGCGCCACGGGTCTGATATTCGGTGATTTTTTCGACAGCTTGCTGATGTTGTTGCCATTGCGGAGAGGTGACACTTTGACCTGGCCCCTGCGGTTTATTCAGGGTACAGGCCGCCAGAAAAATGCTGGCAAGCGGGAGGAGGCGCAGCATGCGACAGTCCCTGTGAGTAAAAAGCTTCATGTACATAACGTGGTCATCTCCTCAGACGCAATCAGGGCATGCTTGCCCAGTCTAACCGTTAACGCTAACCATCCGCGTTTAAGCCGTCAATGCTCAAATTGTCTTATTTGGCTGCAATCAACTATATCTTGTTAATGCATATGCTTCGTATGGCTTTTATTGATCTCGCGCATCTTGTAGAATGCGCTGCACAAAACCCTATCAAGAGTGGGATAACCAGACCTAATCACCATGACACTGCTGGCCCTCGGAATTAATCACAAAACGGCACCTGTTGCTCTGCGCGAACGCGTTACCTTTTCGCCGGATACGCTGGAACAGGCCCTTAACAGCCTGCTGGCGCAGCCACTTGTGCAGGGCGGCGTTGTCCTGTCTACCTGTAACCGTACCGAGCTGTATCTGAGTGTAGAACAACAAGAGAATCTGCAAGAGCAGCTGGTTCGCTGGTTGTGTGACTATCATCAGCTGAGTGCGGATGAGGTGAGAAAAAGCCTTTACTGGCATCATGATAACGAAGCAGTCAGCCATCTGATGCGCGTTGCCAGTGGGCTGGATTCGCTGGTGCTGGGCGAACCACAGATTCTTGGTCAGGTGAAAAAAGCCTTCGCCGACTCTCAGCGCGGCCACTCGCTTTCCAGCGAGCTGGAGCGCATGTTCCAGAAAACCTTCTCCGTTGCGAAACGCGTGCGTACCGAAACTGATATCGGTGCCAGCGCGGTCTCCGTGGCGTTTGCCGCCTGTACGCTGGCGCGCCAGATTTTCGAATCGCTGGCGACGGTGAATGTGCTGCTGGTCGGTGCGGGTGAAACCATCGAACTGGTCGCGCGTCATTTACGCGAGCATAAAGTTAAAAAACTGATTATCGCTAACCGTACCCGCGAGCGTGCGCAGCTGCTGGCGGACGAAGTCGGTGCGGAAGTGATCAACCTGGCGGATATCGACACCCGCCTGGCAGAAGCCGATATCATCATCAGTTCTACCGCCAGCCCTTTACCAATTATCGGTAAAGGCATGGTGGAACGTGCGCTGAAAGCGCGGCGTAACCAGCCAATGCTGCTGGTGGATATCGCCGTGCCGCGTGATGTGGAGCCGGAAGTCGGCAAGCTGGCTAATGCCTATCTGTACAGCGTTGACGATTTGCAGCAGATTATCGAAAAAAATATGGCGCAGCGTAAGGCCGCAGCCATCCAGGCTGAAACCATCGTGGTGCAAGAGAGCGGTGAGTTTATGGCCTGGTTACGTGCGCAAAGTGCGGTGGAAACTATCCGTGATTACCGTTCGCAGGCCGATCAGGTTCGTGCGGAACTGGAAGCGCGTGCGCTGGCTGCACTGCAACAGGGCGGCGATGCGCAGGCGATTCTGCGCGATCTGGCCCACAAACTGACCAACCGTCTTATTCACGCTCCTACCAAATCTCTCCAGCAGGCCGCTCGCGATGGCGATGACGAACGTCTGCAGATCCTGCGCGACAGCCTCGGGCTGGATTAGGTAGCGTCAACCGCAGTACCGCGACGCTACCCATTTAACGAACTCTATTTACAAGGTAAATAACACCACATGAAGACTTCTATTGTTGCCAAACTGGAAGCCTTGCAGGAGCGCCACGAAGAAGTGGAGGCGATGCTCGGTGATGCGGGCGTGATCGCCGATCAGGACCGTTTCCGCGCACTGTCTCGCGAATATGCCCAGCTTACCGATGTCAGCCAGTGTTTTCGTCAGTGGCAGCAGGTGCAGGAAGATATTGAAACCGCCGAAATGCTGATCGCCGACCCGGAAATGCGCGATATGGCGCAGGAAGAGTTGAAAGAGGCGCGTGAGCGCAGCGAAGAGCTGGAACAACAGCTGCAGCTGCTGCTGTTACCAAAAGATCCCGATGACGAGCGTAACTGCTATATCGAAGTTCGCGCCGGAACCGGTGGCGATGAAGCGGCAATTTTTGCCGGCGATCTGTTCCGCATGTACAGTCGTTATGCTGAATCTCGCCGCTGGCGTGTCGAAGTCATGAGCGCCAATGAAGGCGAACACGGTGGCTACAAAGAAGTGATCGCCAAAGTGATTGGTGACGGTGCTTACGGCCGCATGAAGTTTGAATCGGGTGGCCATCGCGTGCAGCGCGTGCCGGAAACCGAATCGCAGGGCCGTATTCATACTTCTGCCTGTACGGTAGCAGTGATGCCGGAATTGCCGGAAGCAGAGCTGCCGGATATTAATCCGACCGATCTAAAAATCGATACCTTCCGCTCCTCGGGAGCCGGTGGTCAGCACGTTAACACCACCGATTCGGCTATCCGTATTACGCACTTACCGACCGGTATCGTCGTCGAGTGCCAGGACGAGCGTTCTCAGCATAAAAACAAAGCCAAAGCGTTGGCGGTACTCGGTTCACGTATTCGTGCGGCTGAGATGTCGAAACGTCAGGCTGAAGAAGCCTCAACCCGTCGTAATCTGCTGGGCAGTGGTGATCGTTCCGACCGTAACCGTACCTACAACTTTCCGCAGGGGCGTGTTACCGACCATCGTATTAACCTGACCATTTATCGTCTGGATGAAGTGATGGAAGGGAAACTCGATACGCTGATCGAGCCGATTGTGCAGGAATATCAGGCTGACCAGCTGGCCGCGTTGTCCGAGCAGGATTAATGGATATACGCAGTTGGTTAAAAGCTGCCACTGCCGCGCTGTGGGGCGGTGACAGTCCAAAACGCGATGCGGAAATTTTACTTGGCTTTGTCACCGGCAAATCCCGCAGCTGGTTGATCGCCTTTGATGAAACCGTGCTGACGGCTGAGCAACTTGCGCGGCTGGAAGGGCTGATCGCCCGTCGCGCTCAGGGGGAGCCCGTTGCGCACCTTACCGGCGAGCGCGAGTTCTGGTCACTGCCGCTGCGTGTCTCAGCCGCCACCTTGATTCCCCGCCCTGATACTGAAATTCTCGTCGAACAGGCGCTGGCGCGTCTGCCTGCTGAACCTGCCTCATTACTCGATCTCGGCACCGGCAGCGGTGCCGTGGCGCTGGCGCTGGCCAGTGAACGCCCTGATTGCCAGATAACCGGCGTTGACCGCATTGATGAGGCGGTGGCGTTGGCGCAGGACAACGCCGACAGGTTGCAGCTGACAAACAGCCACTTCTTGCGCAGCGACTGGTTTGCCGCGCTGGAAAATCAACGTTTTGACATGATTGTCAGCAATCCTCCCTATATAGACGCTGAAGACCCGCATCTGTTAAAGGGCGATGTGCGCTTTGAACCGCTGAGTGCGCTGGTAGCGGAAGATCATGGGCTGGCTGATATCAAACAGATCGCCGCCGCCGCGCAGGCTTATTTACAGCCAGCGGGCTGGTTGTTATTAGAACATGGCTGGCAGCAGGCGGCGGCAGTGCGGGAAATTTTGCGCCAGCACCATTTTTTACAGGTTGAAACCTGTCAGGATTACGGCGGCAACGATCGCGTTACCGTCGGTCAGAAATCAATATCATAGAGAACAGGACTTTTTTATGGCCGCTTATTACGCAGCAATTAAACACTTCCATCTGCTGACGGTTGCCATCACCATTACCCTCTTTATCCTGCGTTTTTACTGGCTGCAGGCGGGTTCTGCCATGCTGCAACGCCGGTGGGTACGCATTGTTCCCCATCTGAATGATACCTTACTGTTTGTTTCCGGTATTCTGTTGGTAAACATTACTCATTTTTATCCGTTTTCACCGCAAGGTAGCTGGCTGACTGAGAAGCTGTTTGGCGTTATTATCTATATCGTGCTCGGCATTATCGTCCTTGGACGCCGTCCGCGCGCGAATAAAGTGCGCTGGATTGCCTTCATCGTGGCGTTAGTGGTGATCGGAATGATCATCAAGCTGGCCATAAGTAAAATGCCACTGTTGGGGATTGTATGACGTCCGAAGCCAAATTTGATATTTCTGAATCACCGCTGTGTGAAGCGGTGATTGCCGCATCGCGGGCGATTCGCGATGATTTCCCGACCGAAGACGTGGGCTTTCAGCTGCGGGCGCTGGTTGCAGAGGCGCGCGAGTATGTAGCCAGCGAGACCGCTCAGGATTTGAAGCTGGAGAAACTGCTGGAGCTGTTTTATCACCAGTGGGGCTTTGGCGGTGCCAGCGGCATCTATAAACTGTCGGATGCGCTGTGGCTGGATAACGTGCTGAAAAGCCGTCAGGGAACGGCCGTTTCGCTGGGTGTGATTCTGCTGCATATTGCTGAAGAGCTGGACGTTCCGCTGCTGCCGGTCATTTTTCCGACTCAGCTGATCCTGCGTGCTGACTGGCTTGATGGGGAAATGTGGCTGATTAACCCGTTTAACGGTGAAACCCTTGATGAGCATACGCTGGAAGTGTGGCTGAAAGGCAATATCAGCCCGACCGCAGAGCTGTATGAAGACGATCTGGAAGAAGCAGAGTCGACCACTGTGATCCGCAAGATGCTGGATACGCTGAAATCGGCGCTGATGGAAGAGAAGCGCATGGAGATGGCGCTGAATGTCAGCAATGTGCTGCTGCAAATCGATCCCGACGATCCGTATGAAATTCGCGATCGCGGTTTGATCTACGCTCAGCTGGAGTGCGAGCATATCGCGCTAACTGACCTGACCTATTTCGTTGAGCAGTGCCCGGAAGATCCGGTCAGTGAAATGATTAAAGTACAAATTCATTCTATCGAACATAAACAGGTTACGCTTCACTAACCGGTGCAGACCTGAAGAAAGGAAAAGGCGAAGGCATGACTCAAAAAGTGGTTAACATTGGCGACATCAAAGTCGCAAACGATCTGCCATTTGTACTCTTTGGCGGTATGAATGTTCTCGAATCTCGCGATCTGGCGATGCGTATCTGTGAACATTACGTCACCGTGACCGACAAACTCGGTATTCCTTACGTATTTAAAGCCTCATTCGATAAAGCTAACCGTTCATCGATTCGCTCTTATCGCGGTCCGGGACTGGAAGAAGGGATGAAAATCTTCCAGGAACTGAAACAGACTTTTGGTGTGAAAGTGATCACTGACGTGCACGAAGCCAGCCAGGCGCAGCCGGTGGCGGATGTGGTTGATGTGATCCAACTGCCTGCTTTCCTTGCGCGTCAGACCGATCTGGTCGAAGCGATGGCGAAAACCGGTGCGGTAATTAACGTTAAGAAGCCGCAGTTCGTCAGCCCGGGTCAGATGGGCAATATCGTTGAGAAGTTCGCTGAGGGCGGCAACGAGCAGGTCATTCTGTGTGACCGTGGTGCCAACTTTGGTTACGACAATCTGGTGGTCGACATGCTGGGCTTCAATGTAATGAAGCAAGTGACTAACGGCAGCCCGGTGATTTTTGACGTCACCCACGCTCTGCAGTGCCGCGACCCGTTTGGTTCCGCATCCAGCGGACGCCGTGGTCAGGTTACCGAACTGGCGCGCGCCGGTATGGCAGTCGGCCTTGCTGGCCTGTTTATCGAAGCGCATCCGGATCCGGCCAACGCGATGTGTGATGGTCCGTCGGCGCTGCCACTGGATAAGCTGGAGCCGTTCCTGAAGCAGATGAAAGCGATTGACGATCTGGTCAAAAGTTTCCCTGAGCTGGACACCAGTAACTGACAGACTTAAGGCCCGCCTCGCGGGCCTTACTTTTATGTAACCTTCCTTCCTGCGTTATCCCGGCATTTGCTTAAAAAACATTACAAAATTCATGGCTTTTAAAGAGTTATCTGCTTGCTGAAAAGCAGGTTAATCAGCATATTATCGTGAAGCCAACACGATTATGGAAATAACCGATAAGGAGCAGTAGCATGACAAAGATTCTTCCACTGGCATTGCTGGTATTGATGGTCAGCGGATGCGCGCGTGACGGTAGCGGTATTAATGCTCAGCAGCTGGCTAAGCACAGTTACACCTTACAAAGCGTCGACGGTGTCGTGGTCAGTAGTGAAATGGGCAAACAGCCGGAGATCGCTATCAGCAGTGATTTGGCCGTTAGCGGCGTGATGTGCAACCGTTTCTTTGGCCAGGGGGAATTGCACGGCAATGTACTGACGGTTAAACAGATGGGGTCAACGCGGATGATGTGTGGCGACAGTCAGCTGAACCGTTGGGATGGCGTGATTGGCGATGTGTTAAACCAGGGAGCAACAGTGAAGCTGGAGCAGGGCAACTTAACCCTGACTGGCGCAGGACACACCCTGAAGTATCAGGCCGCGCAATAAAAAATGGAGCATATCTGGCGATATGCTCCACTGAAAGTTAATCCGCGGCAGTTAGAGCATAATCGTCATCAGATAACCGATAAACAGTGCCAGGTGAGCGGCACCGTTCAGCACATTGGTGCGTCCGGTGGAGAATGAGATATGGCAGAGGATTAACACTGAAATCATGATCACCATTTGCGGTGGTTCAAGACCGAAAATCAGCTGCTGATCGGTTAACGTGGCGATAATCGATACCGCCGGAACGGTTAATGAGATGGTTGCCAGCACCGAACCAAAAAACAGGTTCATCGCACGCTGTACCTGGTTCGCCAGTACCGCCCGAATCGCTCCCAGGCCTTCCGGTGACAGAATCAGTAACGCTACCAGGAAACCGGTGAACTGGGCCGGTGCATTCAGTTCGGTTAACAGGAACTCCAGCGGATTGGCATTCATCTTGGTCACGGCAATCACCGCGATCAGATGCACCAGCAACCAGCAGGTATGCCAGCCGCTACCGTGTACCGAGGGCTTACCGTGATGCGGGTCGTCACCATCATCTTCGTGTTCATAAACGAACAGGCTTTGGTGCGTTTTGGTCTGAATGAGCAGGAAAACACCGTACATTGACGCGGAAATGGCCGCGATTAACAGTGCCTGACCGGTAGTGAAGTTGCCGCCCGGCAGCGCGTTTGGAAACACCAGTACCAGTATCGCCAGCGGGAAAATAGCAATCATGTACTGCTTAACCCCGGCGAGATTGACGTACTGGGTGGCGAATTTACGGCCACCTAACAGCAAAGCAAAGCCCACCAGACCAGCGGTGACAATCATGATAATTGAGTACAGGGTATCGCGCATCAGCGCAGGTGCGGCGTCGCCTGTGGCCATCAGAGCCGAGATCAGGCTGACCTCGAGGATCACCACCGATAAACTGAGAATCAGTGACCCATAGGGTTCACCTAAACGGTGCGCCAGCACGTCGGCATGGCGGACAACGCTGAACGCGCTGCTAAGAATGGCGACTAAAGCCAGCACATTGATGCCGACGACAAAAGAGAGAGATTGCGATGAGCCCCACATTGCCAGTACGCCCAGCGCGATGATAGGGAAAATCAGTGAAAATTCTTTATGACGTGTTTTTGAGCCTTCTAGCGCTCCCATAGGCATTCATCTCCTTAATTAGTGCAATTAGCAGAAACCCGAGTCCAGGCTTCTAAGCATTATGTCGCTTCATTTATTTTACAAGCTGTAACAGTGTAACAATGTTCGCGGTATAATTATTCAACTTTACGTTATTTTACCCGTTAAGGGGATTTCTCGCTGACAGAGGTGATAAGTCAGTGTTATCCCGATTATAGGTAAGTTTATCTGTAGGTTATAAGCGTAAAGAACCGCTATAGTCAGGTTTTATTTGAGGTTTTCCTTCATCGTAACAAAGATAAATGATGATTATAGGTCATTTTGAATCATCCCTGTCAAAACTAGCGGCTTAAACATTCTGAAAATGCGCCAGGCCCCGAAATCAGCGGTGTTGAAGCGGCAACGGAGATGCTTTATAACCGCAAAAGTGGCTTAACAGATAGTGGCAAAAATGTTGGCGGTCCCGTGCTCAGGCGCTTGACCCGTCAGCGTTTAACCGCACCTGACAGCGATATCCTTATGAGCAGTGTGGCAAACGATCAATTTTTTTCGCTGCTAACCGACGCCAAACTTGATCGCCAACAAATAAATGCATATGGTCAGCAGAGTAAGCGCAACGCTAAGTGCGCAAATCATTAAATCACTGGATAAAAACGCTCGTCAGTAACAGGGAAGTAAAGCTGTGGCACGGGAGGTTGAATGTTAACGCGGGATTTCTTATTAAAAGCAGACTGCAAAACTGCTTTTGGATCGATCGAGGAGTCGCTGCTGTGGACCTGCGAACAGCGCGCAGCATCGCTGGCGGCAGCATTAACCTGCCGTCCGGATAACAGCCCGGTGTGGATTTTTGGTTATGGTTCACTGATGTGGAATCCGATCTTTGAATCAGACGAAGTTGCCAGCGGCACGCTACATGGCTGGCACCGCGCTTTCTGCCTGCGGCTGACGGCCGGACGCGGGACTCATCATCAGCCGGGCCGCATGCTGGCGCTGAAAGAGGGTGGCAAAACCAGCGGACTGGCATTTCGCCTGCCGGAAGACAAGCTGTATGAAGAGCTTGAGCTGCTGTGGAAACGCGAAATGATCACCGGCTGTTATTTGCCGACCTGGTGCGAGCTGGCGCTGGAAGACGGCCGTAAAGTGACCGCGCTGGTGTTTGTGATGGATCCGCGCCATCCGCTGTATGAGTCCGACAGCCGATCTACCACGATTGCGCCCTTAATCGCTCATGCCAGTGGTCCATTAGGCACTAACGCGCAGTACCTATATTCTCTTGAGCAGGAGTTGAGCAAGCGTGGCATGCATGATGATTGTCTGACCGACTTAGTGCAGCAGGTGCGCGAGTTGCAGAGTTGTCATCACGGGATGCAGGGCTAAGCGCGTTACCACAGGCGGCAATGACGCCGCTTGTGGCCTGCTAACCGATGGCCGCTTTGCGTTTTAACAGCAGCAGCAGGGCGCCCGAAATAAAAGTTATCACTACCGCTGTCATCATTAGCCAGAGAACAGCCTGGTTGTTCCCCGCCAGCAAGAACAGAGTGAAGCCAACCACCGGAAGAATCGACTGACAGAACAGCACCACCAGCGATGAGGTGCTCGCCAGTATGGGTGTTGGAATAATTTCTATCCGCATTACCCGGTTTATATTGCCGGTAATGACCTTACCAATAATCGTGATGGCATAGCATAAAATGAAGATTATCAGGGAAGAGGTATGAAAGATTAACAGCAGGGAAGGGATGATGATAATCACTAAGCCAGTGGATAACAGCAGTGTTCTTGAAAGTTTTGCCAGCATCGCGCCATAAAGATAAGTGCCTGCAACGCCACAAACGCCGGCAGCGACATCAATAAGGCCGAAGTATTTGACCGGCAGCTGCATATTTTGGTCAATTAAAGCGGTGCCGGCTGACTCGACTAAGCCATCAAACATATTGTTACCGACGGCCAGACCGATAATCGCCAGTATCACTGGCGTGGACAGAATAAACTGTAAAGCGATAAACGGATGTTTTGGCGGCGCGAGGGTTAACCCTGTTGTCGGGAAGTGCGCCGCTTCCTGAACCTTGTCAAGCTGGCCAGCATGGCGATAAAAGTACCAGGCATTAATCAAGTAAAACACGCAGGGTATCAACAGCAGAGTTTTATAACCGTAATCAATCAGCAGCATGCCGACTACCGGGCCAATTATCATGCCGAGGAAGTCCATTCTTGCCATCAAATTAACATGATGCTCGCGCTGCTTACTTAACATGGCGATGAGCTTCTCATAGGCAATCATGGTTTGCGAATTACCGATGGAAATCAGGCTGCCGGTGGCACCAAAAGCAATGGCGATAGTCAGCGGGTCAGTAAAATTGCTGAAAATAAGTAATAAACATCCGGCGGTTTTAATGCAGTCAGAAATAATCGATAACGGTCTGACGCCGGTGTTGTCGATATATTTTCCGATTAACGGGATTAAAATTAAGCGCGGCAACCACCAAATGGCATAGGATAACCCGGAATAAGCCAGGCTACCCGTTAGCAGATAAACCACCACCGGCGTTAAAAAAACCATCAACCCATCAGCGGTCAATACTAAAAAAAGTAAGGAGAATAATCGGTTGGTCATTGGGTCACTGGCAACGAGAAAATGTTACCGGTATTCAACTGGGCATGTTTATACACTCCAGCAACTTCAGAAAACGCATTCATAAAACACCTATCTAAGATATATTCAAGATTGCTGGTAATTTTTATTGGATAATGATTTAAGAGAAGTAATATTTACGACAATAATATTATTACCATCAGTCTGAACGGAATGTCAATGATTTTAACTTCTTACTTTAATGAGCTAATACTATTATTGAATTATATTTTAATGATGCTTTTAGTATTAAAGGTAGTAATTATCATGATTATTATTAGGTTGTAGTGCGGAACATTGAAGCAAACGAGACCCGATAATCAGGGTCTCTTGTTAAGTATGGGCGGAACGTTAACGTCCTGATTGCTGATTTTTTATTTTCATCAAACAGGTCTATTCACTACCTGATCCTGTTCGGCTGGCATCAGCCATCATTTCAGACCAGGATTGATCAGCCAGGTACCCGCACGATCAATTTTCACCGTCTGCGTACGCACCCGATCTTTCTGATGTACTTCAATATTATATTCACCGGCCGCCAGATTGAGCGATGCCAGACCATTGCTGGCGGGCTTAATCTCCACAGCATTACCGTTCAGCACCACCGACTCACCATTTTCCAGCTTCAGATAAACCGTTGCCAGCGCGGGTGTATCGCTGCCGGTGACGGTCAGCGGTTTTGCCGCTGGCAGACTGCTGACAGCGGCGGAGTGTTCCACTACGCTACTGCCGCTCTTATCGCGATTAATCAATACCGTCAGTGCAATCACCGCCAGCAATGCAAGGCCACTGAGCAGCATCAGGGCAGGTGAGACGCGACGTGGAGCGGCTGGCGTGATGACATTATCCGCCGCACCGGCCGTCGGGTTCACCGCCAGTATCACTGCTTCGGCAGCGGTGGTTTCATCCGGTTGCTGAGCTTCCTCATTGGGTGGCGTTACCGTGCTTACCAGCTCCTGCACTTCGCTGACCGGTAAATCGATCAAGGCTGCCAGCTGGTCGATATTCTGCGGTCGATCTTCCGGCTTCATCGCCAGCGCGCGGTCGATAGCGTGCAGCAGTGGCAGCGAATAGCCCTCGGGTTGCAGCTGCGCCAGCGGTTGATAGCTGTCTTCAATGCAGCGCACCACACTGGTCGGTGGCGGATGGCCGGTGACCAGCGTATGCAGCACGGCACCCAATGCGTAGATATCGGTCCATGGCCCTTGCTCGCTGTCGCTCTCTTCGCTGTATTGCTCAATCGGGGCGAAACCGGGCTTCAGCATAATTTCGGTTTCATCCGCCAGGTTGCCAATCTCTTTACGCGCTGAGCCGAAGTCCAGCAGTACCGGCAGCTGATTTTCCTGAATCTGGATATTATCGAGAGAGATATCGCGATGCAGATAGCCCGCACGATGAATGGTATTGATTGCCCCAAACAGCGGTGACAGCAGCTGGCGAATCCAGCTCTCGTTTATCGCTTGCGGGCTGGTGAGCTGCCACTCTTTCAGCGTCATCCCGCTGTAAAACAGCGTACCCATATAGGCAGTGCCGTTCTCTTCCCAAAAGCGTAACACATGCAGCAGGCCGGGATGATTAAAGCGCGCCAGCAGGCGGGCTTCCTGAATAAAACTGTTAAGACCGGCATGGAACATTTTATGGTAACGCTCGCCGCGCAGCCCAAGGCTCAGATCCTCGTTGCGCATCGCCAGCGAAATGGGCATGTACTCTTTGATGGCGATGGTGCGTTCTAATAAATGGTCCCAGGCGCGATAGACAATACCGAATCCACCGCCGCCAATCACTTCTTTGATTTCGAATTCATTGAAACGGTGCCCGGCAGGTAATGCATTTGGCACGGTTTTTTGATTCTCATTTGCCGACATATTTGACACTCTCTGAGAGCTAACGGCCTGATTACTGCAGGCAGTACGCCTGCGATTAATTTAAGATACGGTATGCGCCAATTGCCGGATCGGCGAGGTCGGCATGCAGTTCATCGACCAGCATCACATTCAGCTTCACTTTCCGATCGTACTGCGCTGCCCAGCTTTTCTTCACCGCATCGACGCGGCTTTTTACCGCGGCCATATCCTCTGCGGCGTTCTTATCCATTTTTACCAGCAGCGTGCCGCTGAATGACCAGGCGTGCAGATGATGATCAAACGGCAGGACCAGCCAGCTGTCGGCAGCCTGTTTACTGCCGATCACCATGCGCTGGTTATTGATCGTTACGATATCCAGCCCGTTGGCGGACGAACGCATATTCACCAGTGGATAACCCCGCCAGAAGCTGATCGGCACTGGGATTTCTTTTCCGTCGGTTGACAGCGTCAGCTGGCTCTCGCCTTCCAGCCAGCCCTCGCGGGAGCAGCTCAGCGCGCCATCGTCGGGAATAAACAGCGACTGGCCATTTTCATTCCACCAGGTGCGGAAATGGCAACCGCTGGGCAGGTCAAAACGCTGCAACGGCTGACTGTCTGCCGGACGCGAAAGATCGAGCGGGGCGGCATTGGCAGAGGTGGCCGTGGCGGTTGCATCGGCTGTTACTGTCGGCTGCCAGCGCTGCATTTTGCTGGCGTTGCCGCTGGCAAGTACCGAGCCTTTTTTATCGGTCATCTGCCACGGCAATGTCTCCAGCTGGTGACATTGTCCGGCTAACAGCGTGCCGACGCGCGGCAGGAAGTCGCTCAGTATTTGCGACTCTTTGCTCTCACCCGATACAATGCGCAGGTGAAGTGCTGGCTGGCACCAGTCCTCCGGCGCATTGCTGACGACATTATCGATAAACACTTCCAGTTCGAGACTCGGTGAATAGACCACCCGGTAATCCTCTGCACTGGCGGCAGAAGCCATTAACACTGTCAAAACGCCGGGCAACCAGTATTTCATAACGTTCCTTGGGGGTTAATCGCGAGGCGGCAAGAAGCGCGCCGAGTCAGACAATGATTGTAGTAACGTCGTATCCTGTGGCGAACCGATCCACACGGCTACGGCGCTTAAATTATCGCTTTTGCTACTGCGATCTATAGCTTTCTGCATCAGCGCCAGCCACTCTTCAGGTGAGTTAACCATGCGCAATGCCTGTTCCATCTCTTCCGGCTGCAAATTCAGCCAGAAACCATCGGTACAGACTAAAAAAGCATCGCCGTCTTCCAGTTCCACCACATCGCTGTAATTGGCCTCTCGTTCGGCTTCTGCACCGAGCGCATTATAAAGTAAATTACTGTTAATTCCGGTATTTTCATAGCCCGCGTCCTTCATCTGCTGTGCCAGACTGTGGTCACGAGTCACCTGTTCAATATAACCGCGACGGAAGTGATAAATGCGGCTGTCACCTGCGTGCGCCCACCACGCCAGCGCTTGGGTGCGGTCAATAAACAGTGCCGCAAGGGTGGTGCTCATCCGCTGTAGTTTCGGATTTATCTGTTGTGCATCACGCAGCGTGCGGGCAGTTTTTTCTACCGCCTGACGAGTTTGTTGCGGATTGGCCGCGCGGCCACCATCCAGCTGGCCGAGTAAAGTGTCGCGCGTAATTCGCGCCGCTTTCTCACCACCCGGCAGCCCTGCCACGCCATCACACACCAGAAAACAGGCACTGCGTTCACCCAACAGGCTGCCGGTTAAGTCCTGATTGCTCTGCCTTGCGCCAGTCTGGGACATTGAGCTAAAGGTAACCTTCATTCGGCGTCCGCTTTTAGTTGTGAATCTTTATACTGATTAACCTCAACGTCATAGGCATGCAGAAACGCTTCGCCAAACAGCGTATGAAAGTCATCCTCAATTTCGCCCGCGGTATTTTGGTAATCGCGCACAAAATAGTCCCACATTGCGGCTTTGCGTGAGCTGGTAAAACTCATTTTACTCACCACACCTTCGCGTCTGGCCTGATCTTCCAGCCGCTGCGGATTAAACGACTGTAGCATGGCGGCGATAATCGCACGGATTCCGGCGATCATACCTAACTGATGGGCCTGTAAATCAACCAGCGCATCGCGGACCGCGTGTTCAGGCTGCATAAAACCCGGCATCTGGCTCTGGTACATCTGCATCAGTACGGTTTTACCCGAGGGCAGGATCTTGAACGGATTATTCGCCTCATTCAGGATCATGGTCATTTCCGCTTTCACGCCGCGTTTTAAAATCGAGCGTGAGGACAACAGTGCCACCGTACCTTGTGAAAACAGGCTTAACATGCGGCCGGTCATGCGCATATCTTCTTCCGTCAGCGGCAGTTCGCTTTGTCGGCTGTCGAGCCCCATCCCTTCCAGCAGAGCCTGAATCAATTTTTCATTACTGCAAGCGGAGCTCTGTTCACTGTGCTCGCGGGTCTGGTGTGGCAACGGATCGATATCCAGCCGTGCGCTGTTGTGCTTTATTGCGCGAACCGTTGGGGTCTCGCTGTTGCTGTTGTCATGAGTCGCAGCGACGATGGGCTGTTCCGCAGCCAGAATTCCTAACGGATCGGCAGCCAGCGCCGCGTCCTGACTAAACAGGGCGAGTGGATCAAGGTTGCCTGCCTGCGACTGAGTGGGGTCGACGACGTTTATCTGATAATCGCCGATCCCGAGCGAGTCTCCGTGTTGCAGCTCAACCTGATGGCCGCGCGCCAGCGGCACGCCATTCAGCATCACCGATGTCACGCTGCCACGATTGGTCAGACGACACTCTCCGCTGGCGGCGACATGTACCAATGCTTGCAGGCGTGAAATGGCGCGATCCTCATCAGGCAGCACCAGATCGTTGTCGACGCTGCGGCCGATGGTGCCGCCCGGTGGCAGAAAATCAACCGCGGTTGGCGTTATCTCGGTACTGCTTTGCACAAGGATAAATCGCATAAAATTCCTGCATTAATAGGCCAGGTCGGCAAGTCGTGCTACTCAAACATCGGCGGATAAAGGCCGTTACGACCCGGTTGCGCACCTGCCGCCGGGTTGAAAAGCAGCGAAAAAAGTTGCGCGGTCAGATTACCGCTGTGTTTATGGGTAGCGTGAGGATAGCCATCACTGCGGTTGCTCCACCAGTAACTGATATAGCGTTGTGGATCAAAATTATCAGCCACTTCACGCCAGCCAAGCGTTATGGGCAAATTCTGATAGCCAATCACATCCATAATCGCCGATCGTTGATTTTTCGGCAGCGGCAGCGGCGGCAGTGCCAGTAAGCGGCTTTCCATCGCATCGGGAGACAGACGATCCCTGACGCCATGAAGCAGCGTATCGCCAAGTTCATGATACCAGTCGCCGGAAAGAGCCAGTTGCGCCGGGTGCCACTCGCTGAGGGAAAAACTGCGCAATGCCAGCAGTGGCCAGGCGCGGCCAACCCGATCGCGTGAGGGCAGTAAACAGCCCATCTGAATGCGCTGCACGCCAGGGGTGGCAGGCAGCACGAAGTTCCAGACTGGCGCACGCAGAAAATCATTGCTGCTGACGTCGTTGTGATAATGCCACCAGGTCAAACCTTGCTGAAACCAGTTTGACCAGCTGGCGACAATCGGTTCAGGCAAGCGCCGCTGGAGAAAATCACCGGTAGACGGCAGCTTCCCGTACCAGCCGGGATGTATATTTTCAGCCATAATCCTGTCCATCTGATTAGTGCACACCCTGTGTGTCTGGCGGAAGAAGCCCCCCTGGCGTTGATGCCAGCGCATGACTGTTACTGCCAGCCTTTTCCAGATTATCTGCCAGCTTACGCATCATTAGTGCGTTATCGCGTGCATAAGGCGAAGTCTGAATTTGTCGATCAAGCAGCTGGCTGAGATGCCAGTCCAGCTGCTGTAAATCCCGGGTCGTCACCGTGGACCTCAGGGAACGCTGGAAATTCTGCATCACCCAGCCGCGCAGAAACTCACCGTCGTAATTGCGTGGTTGATACAGCATCTGGTAAGCACGTAGCGCATTGCGGCTGAATTCGCTGTCATTGCCCTGATCATTACGCAGGGTGGTGGTTATCTGTCGCGCCACGCGTGGCAACAGCAGCGAACGTAACGCATTCTGATACAGCGTCCATGCGGCGTCGCTGACCTGATCGCCGCGATAGAGCCCACCGCGCAGGCTCATCGGCGGATGATCAAGCGAAAACTCTGCCGGCTGAGGTAACTTCACCAGGCCATTCAGGAACGGCAGCAGTGCGAGCATATCTGCCGCATCGTCGTCGACATGGCTAAAACTCTCTGCCTGCTGACTGATGGCCGGGACGCGCGCCGCAATCTGCTGCAAATAGTGCTGATTCTGATAATAGCTCACCAGCCAGTAACCGGTGGTGAACATCAGCATCGCGGCCAGCGCGCCATAGCCAATCCAGTGCAGTAGACGATTACGGTACTCCCATGAACGGTCGCTGCCCGCCAGTCCGCTCTCTTTAAAAATAACCTCACACAGCAAGTCACGAATAAAGAAGCTCTGGCCCTTATTGGCCGGGATCGGCGCTGCACGATTAACGCTGTCCCAGCTGGCGATTGAATGGCTGTGCGGCTGGGGTAATTGCAGCTTGCGCGTCAGTTCACCCATCACCCGATCAAACGGCAATCCTTCCTGAGTACCACTGGTAAAGAACAGCCCGCGTGCCGACCACGCAACGTCGCCCGCATCCGTTGAAAAGATAACATCAAGATATTCCGCCAGCAGGGGGCGAAGTGAGGCAAATTCCTGCGGAAACAGGAAGCAGTCGGCGCGCTGAGTTAAGTCATTTTCTGCGGCCATTTTAGCGGACAATCCGGCGTTCAGCCGGGCGGAAAGCTCCAGGAATTGCTGCTCGAACAGCGTGTTCAGTTCACGTTCACTGTCGCGATTCGGCTGCCATGGAAAGGTAAAACCCCAGGTCCGATCGCGCTGTGCTTTATCGAGGCTGGCAAAATAACTCATAAAACCTTTCAGCAGGTCGGTCTTGGTGACCATCAGATAAACCGGGAAGTGGATGCCGGTCTGCTGATGAAGTTCATCCATTCGACTGCGCAACGCGCTGGCCTGGCGATGGCGCGCATCGGCAGAGTCACTCAGCAAATCGGCGACGCTGATGGTAATAATTACTCCGTTAATCGGCTGGCGTGCGCGGTAGTGCTTGAGCAGATTGATAAAGGTCTGCCATTCGCTGGCGTCGCGGGCGCGCATGCTCTCCTGCATCGTATAGCGTCCGGCGGTATCCAGCAGCACGGCGCGATCGGTAAACCACCAGTCACAATGTCGAGTACCGCCAATGCCGCGTATCGCCTGTTTTCCCAGCGTATCCGTCAGCGGGAAGTCCAGGCCAGAGTTGATCAGCGCGGTGGTTTTACCGGCACCCGGCGCGCCGACGATCATATACCACGGCAGCTGATAGAGATAACGAGCACTGTAGCGCTGCAACCAGCCCACGCGGGGTTTTTGATAGAAATGCGCCTTTTTCAGCAGGGTGGCAGCCTGATTAAAACGCGCGCTTAACAGCTCTTCCGTCGCCATCAGCTCACCCTGATCGACACTGCTGTCCTGCAAATTGTGCAGCAGCTTGCTGTTAAACCAGGCGCTATACAAACGGGGGATCAGCTGCAATAAGATCCAGAGGAAGTAGCAGAAGCCGGTCAACACCTGACGATTGATTTTTGCTTCCAGCGGACGTAAGTCATTAATAGCGATCAGCGGTCCCAGCATCCAGATTACGCTGGAAAGTGCGGTAATACCGATAAAGCCCCATAGCAGGCGGCTGGTAAGCAGTGAGGTGAGGTTGCGCATCACGGCGTTCCTTTGTTAACCGTGCTGGCCGACTCGGGAGTGGCAAACAGGGTGATTTCAACGCGCCGGTTACGCGCGCGATTCTCCGGGCTGTCATTGGGGTGCAGAGCTGCGCTGTCACCACGGCCTTCGGCTCTGATGCTGTGTCCCATCGCCAGCTGCTGGCGTAGCAGGGCGCTAATTGTGCGCGCCTGCGCCTGCGAATATTCGTAGTTGGATGCAAAGCGGCTACTGTTCAGCGGTTGATTATCGGTGTACACCGTGACCACCACACTGCCTTTGATATCGCTCATCGCCGCCGCGACGCGCGCGATCAACGCCCGGCCAACCGGATTGAGTGCGGTAGCCGCGTGATCGAACAGTTTATCGCTCGACAGCATCACTTTGCTGCCAAAGGGGCCGTCGCTGACTTCCAGCTGACCGGCAGCAATCACGTCACTGAGTGATTTACGCAAATCGAGCAGACGCTGGGGCGAACTGAAGTTTCGGCTGTTTTTCACCTGCGGCAGCGGGATTTGATAGATATCGCGTAACAGCGGTTCGGCGGCATTACCCAGACGCCAGTTCAGCCCGCTGTAGATCATGCAGGCGATAAATGCCGTCACCGCAATGCAGGCCCAGAGCGGCACTGGCGCTCGCCACAGCGTGCTCTGCTGCGGCCTGACTACCACCTGCGAGGTCGGCGGCGATGGCGAGTTATTGCGGGTGGACGCGATCAATTGTGCAAGGCGGCTGCGAATCGCTTCACACTGCTCGCGTCCATTGGCGGCCCCGCGATAACGACCTTCATAACCGAGCAGTAAGCAGTAATGAATCACTTCCAGCAGCCACAGATGCTGTTGCGGTGACTGCGAGATACGTGACAGCAGCTGAAAGAATTTCTCGCCACCCCAGCTTTCATTATGGAAGGTGACCAGCAGCCCGTTACCTGACCAGACGCCACGCGTGCCCCACGGCGTCTGTGCGGCAGCTTCGTCCAGCACGCTGCATAAGCAGTAGCGGGCACCAATAATCATCTCAAACGGCAGTTCCAGCTGTTTACAGCGGGCTTCAAACTGGCGGATTTCATCGACCAGCTGGTAGCGCAGCCCGGCCGGATCGTCATGAGTCGCCGCCTGGCGAATCTGCACAATCGCATTCAGCAAAGGCGCGGCGGCGGCATGGAGTGGGTTTTCGGCGCTCGCATAGTGCGTATCGCGGGCAGCAAGTTCCGGCGTCATGGGTGATTGTAAATCCTGGCTTGGTGTCTGATCCATCAGAGCACTTTATCGGTTTAATAAGCAGAAAAGGCGCTGCTTAGCGCCTTACACGTCAACGGGCTAATCGAGTATCCAGGTGGCGGTGTCCTTGCTGCGGCAGGCTTTACTGTCACCTCCGACATCAACACACACCTGCTGCCTGGCAGCTTTACGCGGGCGTGGGCGATCGCTTTGCACCGTGGCATCATAGCGTTCGCTGGGTACGCCAGCTTTCAGTGGCACATAGCCGACTAACTGCTGCTGACCCTCGTCGGCAATCGCCAGCCAATGATTTTCCACCGTGCCTAAGACGGTAAATGGCTTACCGGAGTCCAGATAACCGACAATTTTCCCACTGTAATCGGGGGTGGTCATGACCGAAGATTTATACAGTGCGCGCCAGGTTTGATTAACCGGCTTAAACTTCTGCGGCGCCTGAACCGCATAGCGGTGAGTGAGTGTTACTCCCGCAACCTCACTGGTCACCAGCGAGTCATCCGTCAGGGGCGGCGGTGGCGCCTGACATCCCGCGACAACAAGCACAGCTAACAGCGTTAACGCGATACGAATTTTCACAGTAATCCTCGTGAATGTCATCAGAGCGTCTGGACAATTGCAGACATGACGGCGTAACAATGAACAGCTTCAGGCGGTTAATTCACCGCTGAATGCCGCAGCAACGGCGCGAAAAATTGTTCAGTTTTACAAAAAGATAAAGCTGGCGTCAGTCTACCTGACACTTTTGAGATTTAAAACCATTGCAGCCTAAAGGTGATCATGTTATTTCGGCCTGCGCCAGGGCGAGACGGCACGGCTTTTGCTTAATCTGCCTTACCTTGTCAGCACGCCGGAAACGCCTTAATGAATCACGCCACGCCATCCGCCCTGAATTACTTACTGGCTTCACGTCAGAGTGAAATCGCCAGCCTGCGCAATTTGCTGCATACCGGACGGCTGATCGGCCAGATTAGCCAGTTGATCCATGTGCTGCAACGTGAACGTGGAGCCTCAAATATCTGGATCTGTTCGCAGGGCAAGTTGTTCGGCGACGAGTTGCCACAGCGCGCACGCGATGTCAGCCGCGAGTGCGACGCGATGACTGCGTTACTGCCGGGTACAGAAACCGGCCCGCTGGCCGGTAGCAGCCGTCTGTATGCTCGGATTGCCGCCGCGCTACAGGGGCTGAGCGACCTTGACGCGCTGCGACAGCAGGTAAAACGGCTGGCGGTGAGTCATGATGTGGCGATGGAACGCTTTAACCAGATTATTCGTCAGCTGCTTAACCTGGTGTTTGAAGCTGCCGATACCGCCAGCGATCCGCAGGTGTCGCGCGCGTTGATCGCCATGTTCAGTTTTATGCAGGGAAAAGAGCTGGCGGGTCAGGAACGCGCGACCGGTTCAGCGGGTTTTGCCGCTGGTGTTTTCAGCACGGCCCAGAGTAAAACGCTGATGGCATTGATTGAGCAGCAGCAGCGCTGCTTCGCCACCTTCAGCCAGTTTGCCGATGCGCAGAGCTTACAGTTATGGCGCACTATTGCCGAAGCCGACAGCGAAACAGAGCGCCTGCGTCGGGTGGCCTGTATGAGCAGCAAAACTGAAGAAAGCGGGGCGCTGCGCTGGTTCCAGCTGTTGACTAAACGGCTTGATGGCATGAAAGGGGTGGAAGACCAGCTGGAAACGACCCTGATGCAGTGCTGCCGCAGCACCATTAAGCGCGCCGAAACGGCAGAGGCGCTGGGCGATTCCAGTGAACAATGGCAGATCCTGAATCAGCAGCAGGGCTACAGCCTGTATGTTGGCGGCGCGGATTGGCTGGAGCAGCACAGTACTACGCTGGATTCTGAAGGTGTTTCGCCGCAGCTCGGGCGTTCGGTACTGACCCTGATTCAGCAGCAGGCGCAGCGCTTGCAGGCGCAGGCGGATGAACTGGCGATGATGCGTGCCACGCTTAACGATCGTAAGCAGATTGATCAGGCAAAGCTGCTGCTGATGAAACATCACCAGTGCAGTGAAGAGCAGGCGTGGCAGACACTGCGCAAAATGGCGATGAACCAAAACAAAAGGGTGGCGGAGATAGCGGCGGCGATGCTGTCGGTAGCGGCGGCATTTGCCGATACCCCGAAATGAGTATCTGCACAAAGGGTGTGCGTTTTATGCCTCAGTATAGTGCGTAATACGCGATATTCTGTCGCCAGATAATCCCAACCGATGCGGTAAAGCGGCTAAATAGCGAATTTACTGAGCTTTAGCCACCGATAAAAAAGCTGGCACAGTGCTTGCAACACTTTTAAGACAAATAACGCATTTGTTTCACCAACGGCGGTGTAATGAGTGCTTTGGATAAAGGCGTCCTGCCGCATGCATTTGCATGTCGGAGGACGCCTTTTTTTATTTCTTTTTTCCAGGAAGCTAATGATGAGCAAAGACGGATTTCCGCTGTCACGACGCCGATTCCTTACCGGCAGCGCCATATTAACCGGCAGCTATTTCGTGCCGGGTTTAATCAACAGTGTCTGGGCTGCCGGATCGGACGCGCCGGAAAAAACAGAAATTCGCGTCGGCTTTATTCCATTAACCGATTGCGCCCCGGTGATTATGGCGGCGCTAAAGGGCTTTGATAAAAAGTACGGTATCAGCATCATCCCAAGCAAAGAAGCCAGCTGGGCGGCGGTGCGCGACAAACTGACTTCCGGTGAACTGGATGCGGCGCACCTGCTGTATGGCATGTTATACGGTCTGCAACTGGGCATTGCCGGGCCGCAGCATCAGATGGCTAATCTGATGACGCTGAACAATAACGGTCAGGCCATTACCTTGTCGAACCAGCTGAAAGCCATGAAGGTCACCGATGCCGCCAGCCTGAAGCAGGCGGTGGCGGCAAAACCGGCCGGAACCTACACCTTTGCCCATACCTTTCCCACCAGCACCCATGCGATGTGGCTCTACTACTGGCTGGCTAATGCCGGTATCAACCCGTTTGATGATGTGCGCACCGTAGTGGTGCCGCCACCGCAGATGGTGATGAATATGAAAATAGGCAATATGAGCGGCTATTGCGTGGGCGAGCCGTGGAACCAACGGGCGATTAGCGACAATATTGGCTTCACTGCCGCCACCTCGCAGCAGATCTGGCCGGATCATCCGGAGAAAGTGCTGGGCACCCGGGCCGCGTGGGTCGATGAACATCCCAACAGCGCCCGCGCCCTGACCGCAGCGGTGCTGGAGGCGGCGCGCTGGATTGATGCTTCCGATGCCAACCGCCGCGAAACCGCCGTCGCAATCGCCAGTCGTGCGTATCTCAACACCAAAGTGGAAACCATTGAAGGCCGCATGCTCGGCGACTATGACAATGGGCTGGGTAAGCAGTGGAAAGATCAACATGCGATGCGCTTCTTCCACGATGGCGCGGTCAGTTTTCCTTATCTCTCCGACGGTATGTGGTTCCTGACCCAGCAACAACGCTGGGGGCTGCTGAAGCAGGAGCCGGATTACCTCGCCGTTGCCCGCGCAGTTAACCGTATCGATATCTATAAACAGGCGGCCAGCGCAGTGGGCAACGTGGCATTGCCGGGTAGTGAAATGCGCAGCAGTACCCTGATTGACGGCAAGGTGTGGGATGGCAGTAAACCTGCCGAATACGCCGCCAGTTTCGCCATCAAACGTTGAGGAGAGTGAAGATGACCAGTGAAGCCCGCGTGGTGGCGATCACCGCCAATACCCCGAACAGTAAAGCAGACATTATTCCACTTAAACCGGCCCATAAACCGGCAATGAAGCAGCGCTGCAATTTCCTGCGCCCGCTGATGCAGCGGGTGATTCCGCCGTGCTGCGGCCTGCTGGTGCTGATTGCCATCTGGCAGGTAGCCGCGCTTAACAGCAGCGGTTTTCCGACGCCGGTCGACACCTGGCAGGCGGCGGTAACGCTGTTTGCCGATCCGTTTTATAACGCCGGTCCAAACGATCAGGGTATTGGCTGGAATGTGCTGGCCTCATTACAGCGTGTAGCCATCGGCTTCGGGCTGGCGGCGCTGGTCGGTATTCCGGCCGGTTTTCTGATTGGCCGCTTTGCCTTTCTGGCGCGCATGCTGAATCCGATTATTGCGCTGCTGCGCCCGGTCAGCCCGCTGGCATGGCTGCCGATTGGCCTGCTGCTGTTTCAGCGCGCCGAACCGGCCTCCAGCTGGACCATCTTTATCTGCTCGATCTGGCCAATGATCATCAATACCGCCGAAGGGGTGCAGCGGATCCCGCAGGACTATCTCAACGTGGCGCGGGTGCTGAAACTTTCTGAGTGGACGGTAATGCGCAAAATTCTGTTTCCGGCGGTATTACCGTCGGTATTGACCGGCGTTCGGCTGTCGATTGGTATCGCCTGGCTGGTGATTGTCGCCGCCGAGATGCTGACCGGCGGTCTGGGGATTGGCTTCTGGATCTGGAACGAATGGAACAACCTCAACGTCGAGCACATCCTGATTGCCATTGTGATTATCGGCGTCGTTGGTCTGCTGCTTGAGCAGGCGCTGATGCTGCTGGCACGTCGTTTTAGTTGGGAATAAACCGGAGAGAGATGATGAACCACATTATTCAGGTACAGAACGTCAGTCAGCGCTTCAACACCGCCAGCGGTGAGTTTATCGCGCTGGATAACGTCAGCTTCAATATCAGCGAAGGCGAGACCGTCAGCCTGATTGGCCACTCTGGCTGCGGCAAATCAACACTGCTGAATCTGATCGCCGGATTAACCCAGCCGACGGAAGGTGGCCTGCTGTGTGATAACCGTGAAATCGACGGCCCCGGCCCGGAGCGCGCGGTGGTGTTTCAGAACCACTCATTGCTGCCGTGGCTGACCACTTACGACAACGTGGCGCTGGCGGTGAATCAGGTGTTTAAAGGCCGCATGAGCAAGACAGAGATGCGCGAGTGGATCGTCCATAATCTCGAACTGGTGCAGATGGGCCATGCGCTGGATAAGCGCCCGGGTGAGATCTCCGGCGGCATGAAGCAGCGCGTCGGTATCGCCCGCGCGCTGGCAATGAAGCCAAAAGTGCTGCTGATGGATGAGCCGTTCGGGGCGCTCGATGCACTGACGCGTGCCCATTTACAGGATGCGGTGATGCGTATTCAGCAGAAACTGAACACCACTATCGTGCTGATCACCCATGACGTTGATGAAGCGGTGCTGCTGTCGGATCGGGTGTTAATGATGACCAACGGCCCGGCGGCGCACGTCGGTGAGATTCTGACGGTGGATCTGCCGCGCCCCCGTTCGCGGGTGGCGCTGGCCGATGATCCGCGTTATCACCATCTGCGTCAGCAGGTGCTGCATTTCCTTTACGAAAAGCACTCCAGCGCGGCGTAAGGAGCGGGCAATGGTCGAACATCTGCTGGTAATCGGTAATGGCATGGCGGGAATGCGCATGGTGGAAACCCTGCTGCAACTGGCACCGGAGCGTTATCGCATTACGGTGATTGGCCGTGAAGCGCGGGGTAATTACAACCGCATTATGCTCTCGCCAGTGTTAAGCGGTGAAAAAGCGTTTGCCGACACCGTGCTGCACGCCCCGCACTGGTATGTCGAACAGGGCATCACGCTAATAAGTGGTGAAGCGGTGCAATCGGTGGATATTGCGCGTCACAGGCTGACTACCGATCGGCGCACCCTGAGCTGGGACAAGCTGGTCTTCGCCACTGGCTCTTCACCATCGATGCCGGATATTGAGGGTATCGGTCGGCCACACGTCAGCGGCTTTCGCACGCTGGATGATGTCGAACAGATGCTGAGTGATCACGGCCCGGTGGCTGTACTGGGCGGCGGCCTGGTCGGCATTGAAGCGGCGGCGGCACTGCGCTTGCGCGGTCGCGAAGTGGCGCTGATTCATCGTAATCCCTGGCTGATGGATCGCCAACTGGACCGGCAGGCAGGCGAGCTGCTGTGTGACTCGCTGCAACAGCGCGGCATTCGCTGTTATCCCGGTAGCGGTATCATGGTGATTAACAGTGACACTGTCACGTTATCCGGCGGACAGCAACTGAATGCTCAGAGGGTAATTATTGCCACCGGAGTCACGCCAGAAACGACCGTGGCGCGGGCCGCGGGCCTGGTTTGTCAGCGCGGCATTGTGGTCAACGGCCAGCTGCAAACGGCCCAGCCCGATGTTTACGCGCTGGGAGAGTGTTGCGAAATCAACGGTGAAAGTTTCGGGCTGCTGGCACCTTGCCTGCTGCAGGCCGACATTCTCGCACATCGGCTGGCAGGCCAGCCGCTGAATGACTTTCATTCGCAGGATAACGGCGTGCGGTTAAAAGTCACCGGTATTGACGTATTCAGCGCCGGAGATATTGGCGAACAGGGGCAAACCAGCCTGACCAGTTTCGATCCGCTCAGTGCTGACTATCGCCGCCTGTTTCTCCGCGATGGCAAGTTAAGCGGCGTATTGCTGTTTGGCGATATCAGCCAATCAGCGGCGCTGATTAAAAAATTACAACGCGGTGACGCAGTGACATCCGCCGCACTGTTTGATGCTGAAGAGCCACTTTACAGGCAGCCGCTGGCTGCAGGGATCAATGTTATGAGCAAACCGGTATTAGTTGTTATTGGCCACGGTATGGTGGGTCATCATTTTCTTGAGCAGCTGGTGGATAAGCAGCTGCATCATCATTATCAGGTGGTGGTCTACGGTGAGGAGCGCCATGTCGCTTACGACCGCGTGCACCTGTCGGAATACTTTGCCGGCAGCACCCATGCCGACTTATCGCTGGTCGCGGAAAACTTTTTTGAACAATACGGCATAGAGCTGCGCAGCCACAGCGAAGTGGTGGCGATCGATCGCCAGCGTAAATGCGTGCGCGATACCAACGGCCATGAAATGGCGTGGGACAAGCTGGTGCTGGCTACTGGCTCCTCGGCGTTTGTTCCACCGATTCCGGGCAGCCAGTCGGCAAACTGCTTTGTCTATCGCACCCTTGACGATCTTGATGCTATCGCCGCACGCGCACGGCAGGCTAAACGTGGCGTGGTGATTGGCGGGGGTTTGTTAGGGCTGGAAGCGGCGAACGCGCTAAAACAGCTGGGGCTGGAAACGCATGTGGTCGAGTTCGCGCCTCGACTGATGGCGGTGCAGCTGGATGACGGTGGCGCGCAGATGCTGCGGCGCAAAATTGAGGCGCTTGGCGTCACGGTGCATACGCAGAAAGAGACGCGCGAAATTACTGAACAGCCTGATGGCGGCCTGACGCTGAACTTTGCCGATGGTGAAAAGCTGGAAACCGATTTAGTGCTGTTTTCCGCCGGTATTCGCCCGCGTGACCAACTGGCACGCGACGCCGGTCTGACCCTCGGTCCGCGCGGCGGCATCGATATTCATGATACCTGTATCACCTCCGACTCCGCTATTTATGCCATTGGCGAATGCGCGCTGTGGAACAGGCAGATTTTTGGCCTGGTGGCACCGGGTTATCAGATGGCGCGCGTGCTGGCGGCCAATCTGGCCGGTGAGGCGGCGGCGTTTACCGGTGCGGATATGAGCACCAGGCTGAAATTGCTCGGGGTGGAAGTGGCGTCATTTGGTGATGCGCATGGCCGCACGCCGGGTAGCCAGAGTTATCACTGGACCAACGGTCCGCAGGAGATCTACAAAAAGATCGTGGTATCGGCGGACGGTAAAAAGCTGCTTGGTGGAGTGCTGGTGGGTGACAGCAGCGAATACAGCACTTTATTACAGATGATGCTGAATGATATGGCATTGCCGGACGCGCCGGAAACGCTGATTCTGCCGCAAAGCGCCGGAGCACCGGCCAGAGCGTTGGGGGTTGCTGCACTGCCGGATAGCGCGCAGATCTGCTCCTGTCATAACGTCAGTAAAAGCGATATCTGCGGGGCGGTACTCAGCGGCGCGGGAGATATGGCCGCGATAAAAAGCTGTACTAAGGCGGCTACCGGCTGCGGTGGTTGTTCAGCGCTGGTGAAACAGGTGATGGAATTTCAGCTGGCGAATCTTGGCGTTGAGGTGAAGAAAGATATTTGTGAGCATTTCGCCTGGTCGCGTCAGGAACTCCATCACCTGATTCGCGTTAATCAGATCAAAAGTTTTGAACAGTTACTGGCGCAGTACGGTCATGGTCACGGCTGCGAAGTGTGTAAACCACTGGTCGGGTCGCTGCTGGCTTCCTGCTGGAATGAGTATCTGCTGAAACCGGCACATCTGCCGTTGCAGGATACCAATGACCGCTACTTCGCCAATATTCAAAAGGATGGCAGTTACTCGGTGGTGCCGCGCGTACCGGCCGGAGAAATTACCGCGCAAGGACTGATCGCCATTGGCCAGGTGGCCGCACGTTATAACCTCTACAGCAAAATTACCGGCGGTCAGCGTATCGATCTGTTTGGTGCGCGACTCGACCAACTGCCGGCAATCTGGCAGGAACTGGTGGCGGCCGGATTTGAAACCGGCCACGCCTACGGCAAATCACTGCGCACCGTGAAGTCCTGCGTCGGCTCCACCTGGTGCCGCTATGGCGTACAGGATTCCACCGGTTTCGCCATTCAGCTGGAGAATCGTTACAAAGGGCTGCGTGCGCCGCACAAAATTAAAATGGCGGTGTCTGGCTGTACCCGCGAATGTGCCGAAGCGCAGAGTAAAGATATCGGCGTGATCGCCACCGATAAAGGCTGGAACATGTATGTCTGCGGCAATGGCGGCATGAAACCGCGCCATGCGGATCTGTTTGCCAGCGATCTAGACGATCAAACGCTGTTGCGCTATGTCGACCGCTTGCTGATGTTCTATGTGCGCACTGCCGACCGTCTGCAACGCACCAGCGTGTGGATGGACAATATGGAAGGTGGCCTCGACTATTTGCGGGCGGTGGTGATCGAAGACAGCCTCGGTATCGCCAGCGAGCTGGAACAGGAGATGCAGCGGGTAGTTGAAGCTTATCAATGCGAATGGCAGACCACGCTGGAGAATCCGGATCGCCGCGCGCTGTTTCGCAGCACCCTCAACAGCGATCAACCGGATGAAACCGTGCGCTGGCAGCATCAGCGCGGGCAGATTTGCCCGTCGACCGAAGCGACTATTCCGCTGCAGCAACTGCCTGCAGAGCAGTGGACCCGACTCTGTCAGCTTGACGAGATCCCGCCGATGGCCGGGATCGGTGCGCGGCTGGGCAGTGTGCGCATCGCGCTGTTCCGCTTTGGTGAGCAGCTGTATGCGCTGGATGATATCGAGCCGGGTACCCATGCCAGCGTGATCTCGCGGGGATTACTGGGCGATGCCGGAGGAGAGGCGATAGTGATTTCTCCCCTGTACAAACAGCGTTTCCGCCTGCGCGACGGGCAGAGTCTCGATCGACTCGATCTGCAACTGCGCTGCTGGCCGGTAAAACTGGAAAACGGCGCGGTACTGGTGGCAAATTTCCCGCTGAGTGTGGCACCGATTGCGATTGCGGTGGCGTCGTGAACAGCACCTGTCCTTACTGCGGCGTCGGCTGCGGCGTGAAAGTCACGCCACAGCCGTCAGGCGCATTTCAGGTTGAGGGCGACACGCAGCATCCGGCGAATCAGGGGCGGCTGTGCGTCAAAGGTGCGGCGCTGGGTGAAACGCTGGGGCATCAGGGGCGTTTGCTGTATCCGCAGGTCAATGGTCAGCGGGTCAGCTGGGATGAGGCATTGCAGCAGGTTGCCAGCGATCTGCAACAGATTATTGATAACTATGGCGCGCAGGCGGTAGCGTTTTACGCCTCCGGCCAGCTGTTGACTGAGGATTACTACGTCGCCAATAAACTGATGAAGGGCTTTATTGGCGTCGGCAATATTGATACTAACTCGCGACTCTGTATGGCTTCGGCGGTAGTTGGCTATAAACGCGCATTTGGCGCGGATGCGGTGCCGTGCTGCTATGACGACTTTGACCACAGTGACCTGGTCATTCTGGTCGGATCTAACGCCGCATGGGCGCACCCGGTGGCTTATCAGCGGCTGGTCGCGGCGAAAAAACAGCGGCCTGATATGCAGGTGGTGGTTATCGATCCGCGTCGCACCGCCACCTGCGATCTCGCCGATCTGCATTTACCGCTGCGGCCGGGCAGTGATGCCGCATTGTTTAATGGCTTACTGCACTGGCTGTCGCAGCATCAGGCCATCGACAGCAGCATGCTGCCGCAGCTCGACGGCGTTGAGGCGACACTGGCGGCGGCGCAGCCGTGGGACAGCCAGGCCGTTGCTGAGTTTTGCCAGCTGGAACAGGCTCAGGTCGAAGCGTTTTATCAGCGGGTGGTTGCCAGTCACAACCTGCTGACGCTGTATTGCATGGGGATTAACCAGTCGGGCAGCGGCAGCGACAAATGTAATGCGATTATTAATGTGCATCTGCTGAGCGGAAAAATCGGCCGCGCCGGTAGCGGACCTTTTTCGCTGACCGGGCAGCCTAATGCCATGGGCGGTCGTGAAGTGGGTGGGCTGGCGAATCAGCTGGCGGCACATATGAACTTCGAGCCGGACGATATCGACCGTTTGCAACGTTTCTGGCACAGCGATCGGGTGGCGCGACAGCCAGGGCTGAAAGCGGTGGAGTTGTTTCAGGCAATTGAACGCGGTGAAGTGAAAGCCGTCTGGATTATGGGCACCAATCCGGCGGTATCGCTACCGGACGGTCATCGGGTGGCTCAGGCGCTGGCACGCTGTGACAAGGTGATCGTCTCTGACGTCAGCCAGCATACCGACACCACTGCCTGGGCCGATATTCTACTGCCCGCGCAGGGCTGGGGCGAAAAAAACGGCACGGTGACCAACTCTGAACGGCGTATCTCGCGCCAGCGCGGTTTTGTCGCAGCGGCGGGCGAGGCGCGGCCCGACTGGTGGATTCTCGCCGAGGTAGCGAAGCGCATGGGCTTTGCCGATGCGTTTAGCTGGCAGCATCCGGCAGACATTTTTCGCGAACATGCGGCGCTCTCCGGCTTTGAAAATCACGGTACGCGTGCATTTGATATCAGCGGGCTGGCACAGTTAACTAACGCGCAGTGGGATGCGCTGCAACCGCTGCAATGGCCGGTCAATGCTCAATATCCTCAGGGATGCGCGCGACTGTTCAGTGAACGGACGTTTTTCCATGCCAACGGCAAAGCGCGCCTGCTGCCAATCAGCCCGCGTTTACCGGTGGCGCAAGTCAGCGCTGGCTGGCCATTAATGATGAATACCGGCCGCATCCGCGATCAGTGGCACACCATGACGCGAACCGGCAGCGTGCCGCGCCTGATGCAGCATCACAACCAGCCGTTTGTCGAAATTCATCCACAGGATGCCCGCCAGCATCAGATTAACGAAGGCGATTTGGTGCGGGTGCAGTCGGCCACCGGCTGGCTGGTGGTGCGCGCCCAGCTTTCCGGCGGGCAACAGCGCGGCAGCGTGTTTGTACCGATGCACTGGACGCGTCAGTTCGCCGCGCAGGCCAATGTTGATTTGCTGGTATCAGCGCATCTATGCCCGGAGTCTGGCCAGCCGGAAAGCAAACAGACGCCGGTACGCCTGCGCCGCTGGCATTGCGACTGGCAGGGAGAGTTATTCGTGCGTGACACTGTCACTAATATTCGGGCGCTGTGGTGGGCGCGTACGCCATACCCTGCTGCCACGCGCTATACGCTGGCCGCTGATGGCGATCCGCAACAGTGGCTGTCCCGGCAGTTCGATCTGAGTGAACTGACCTTGCAGTATGCCGACGGACAAGGGATGTTCCGGCGCGTGCTCGGCTGGCAGTCAGGAGAACTGGTGCTGGCATTTTATGCTGATGGCGTTCGTCCACAGCTGGATGAGGCGTTTATCGCTGCGGCGTTCAGCCAGCCGGTGCAGACGGCGCAGCACCGGCACGCTTTACTTGCCGGTTATGCAGCACAGGGCGAGGCGAAAGGCAGAACGGTTTGTAGCTGTTTTGGCGTCGGCGAACAGCAAATTGTCGCGGCCATCGCCAGTGGCTGCGTTACCCCCGAAGCGCTGGGTAAAAAATTACAGTGCGGCACCAACTGTGGTTCCTGCATTCCTGAACTCAAACAGTTAATTACCCGAAGTGAAATCATTCAGCCGGGTTAACGAGGACTCTGATGACTTACACTGTCTCTTCTCTGGATAAGTTACTGACCGGCAAGTCCACCGGCAGTGAACCGGGCGCGGTGTGGCTGGTGGGTGCAGGGCCGGGCGATGTCGATTTGTTAACCGTGAAGGCACTGCGTTTGATTGAAAGCGCCGAAGTGGTGGTGTATGACCGGCTGGTCAGCCCTGAGATTCTGGCACTGGCACCGCCAGAGGCGTTGTGCATTGATGTCGGTAAAACGCCGGGCTTTCACGGTATGAAGCAGGCGCAGATTAATCAGCTATTGGTCGATCTCGCTGCAACCGGACGTCAGGTGGTAAGGCTGAAGGGGGGCGATCCGTTTATTTTTGGTCGCGGCGGTGAGGAAATGAGCTGGGTGCAACAAGCCGGTATTGCCTGTCATATCGTGCCGGGCATTACCGCGGCGATTGGTTGTGCGGCAGCGACCGGTATTCCGCTGACCCATCGCGATATGGCGCAGTCGGTGCGTTTTATTACCGGCCACGGGCGCGACGGTAAGCCGCAGCTTGACTGGCAAAGCCTGCAGGACAAGCGCCAGACGCTGGTGTTTTACATGGGGCTAACCTGGTGCCAGGCGCTGAGCCAGCAACTGATTGGTCACGGTCGCGACGCCGACACGCCGGTGGCAATCGTGGAACGCGGCACCCGGCGCGATCAGCGGGTAATCATCACCCGTTTGCAGCAGCTGGCAGAGTGTGTGGCCCGGCAGCAGCCGCAATCACCCAGCCTGTTGATTGTTGGTGAGGTGGTAAAAATGTATCGTCAGCCACCGGAAGCGACGCAGTGCTCATTTTTCGAAATGACCGATGCAGTATGTTAAACTAAAGTCTACTATTTTATGTCAACTCCGTGAGCACCATCATAAATTGCTCAACGGCCAGACTAAACGGTAGGTTTGATGTCGATATTGCAGCGCAATAAAGGGTTCTGTACGCTCCTGATGCTTAGCGGCATCGGGTTGGCCGTGTCTGAAGCCAGCGCGCTGCAAACCGACACGCAGGTTGCTGAGTATCCTTTCGACAATCCCGCACGCTTCAGTGAGATGCAAAGCGGTTTGCCCGAACTGGGCGGCGCCAGCGCCAGCAGTGACGCGTTTGCCACCAAATTAGCCACGGTCGCCAGGGATATTGGTCAGGCCAGTATGAACAGTACGACTGACGATCCGCTAAGAAAGCAGGCCGGTGAGTGGGCCTTCAATCACTTCCGCGATGAGCTGGCAGAGCGGGTCGTCGATCGCGGCCAGAGCCTGCTTTCGCCCTATGGTTCAGCCAGCTTGTCATTGCAGGTTGATATGGAAGGCAACTTAAACGGCAGTAATGCGCAGTTGCTGACGCCGTGGCAGGATAAATATCAGTATTTAACCTTTACTCAGGTCGGCGTAACCGAAGCGGATAACAGCACCATCGGCAATGCCGGTTTAGGCCAGCGCTGGTTCGCCGGTAACTGGCTGCTGGGCTACAACGCCTTTGTCGACCGCCAGTTTGACAACGGTTTGCAGCGCGCCGGAATTGGCACCGAGGCCTGGGGTGACTTCCTGCGTTTTTCAGCCAATTATTACCATCCGATTGCCGGCTGGCGCGACGACAGCAGCAGTTCACAGACGCGGCTGGCGCGTGGTTATGACATTACCACTCAGGGGTATCTGCCTTTTTACCGTCAGCTGGGCGTATCGCTGACTTATGAGCAGTATCTCGGGGACAATGTCGATCTGTTTAACAGCGGCAACCGCTATCGCAATCCGGTGGCGGTTAAAGTTGGCGTTAATTACACTCCGGTGCCGCTGCTGAGTTTTACCGCTTCGCATAAAGAGGGCGAGGGGGGAGAGTCTCAGGATCAGTTTGGTATGAAGGTGAATTATCGCATTGGGGTGGCGCTGAGCAAGCAGCTTTCGGCTAATAATGTCGCTGAGGCGCGTTCGCTGCGCGGCAGCCGTTATGATACCGTTGAACGCAACAATACGCCGGTGCTGGAGTTCCGCCAGCGTAAAACGCTGTCGGTGTTCCTCGCGACCCCGCCGTGGCAGTTGCAGCCTGGAGAAACGCTGCCGTTGAAACTGCAAATCCGCGCGGCTAATCCTGTCAGTAAGGTCAGCTGGCAGGGTGATACCCAGACCCTGAGCCTGACGCCACCCGCCAATAACAGCGATCCGCAGGGCTGGACGATCATTATGCCGCAGTGGGACAACTCGCCGGGCGCCAGTAACGAGTACCGATTGTCGGTGACGCTGGAAGACAGTAAACAACAGCGCGTGACCTCCAACTGGATCACGCTGAAAGCCTCGCCGCCAATGTCACTGGAAAATAACCGTGGCGGCAGTTTTGACCTGATGGCACCCTGAAGGCAGGCAGCGCGTCAGTCGCGCTGCCGCAGGATCGCAGGCCAGATCAGAACTGGTAGGTCAGACCAACACCGGTAACATCATCATTAGACAGGCCAAGTGGATTATCGCTGTCCAGCAGGTTAATTTTGTATTCTGCGTAGAACACCATGTTTTTGTTGAAGTAGTAGTAGGTCCCCACCGCGATATATTTAAACAGGTCGGCGCTGCCAATCCCTTCGATATCTTTGCCTTTCGACGAAACATACGCCAGAGAAGGGCGTAAGCCATTCAGGAATTGATACTGAGCCACCGCTTCAAAATTCTGCGCTTTATTGGCAAAGCCACCGCTGATTGGCGTGGCGTTACGCGTTTCACCGTATAGCGTTGCCAGGTAGATCTGGTTAGCGTCGTACTTGATTGACGTAGCCCAGGACTGTGCGCGATCGCCGTCACCGCGAGCTGCCGCATTCTGTGCCACAGTGCGATCAATGCTGGCATAAGCACCGGTTATGCCAAAACCGGAGTCCAGATTATAAGCCGCGGAGAGGGCATAGCCATCACCGTTCGCGCGCCGAACGGCATCGGCATTGCCGCTGCGCTCGTTTTTACCCTGATATTGCAGGGCAAAATTCAGCCCGTCCACCAGACCAAAGAAATCGTTGTTGCGCCAGGTCAGCAGGCCACCGGCACGAGCGGAGGCGAAGCCATCGCTGTAGCCAGAGTCGCCACCAAATTTTGGCAGCATATCGGTGGCGGCCAGTGCGTCATAGATAAGACCGTAGTTGCGGCCGTAGTCGATCGAGCCCCAGTTAGCGAATTTCAGACCGGCAAAACCTAAGCGGGTTTTATTGCCATTCTGCGCATCGGAACCTTCAGAGTTATTGACCTGAAAATTGTATTGCCACATGCCGTAGCCGCTGAGCTGTTCGGTTATCTGCGTTTCACCTTTAAAGCCGAGGCGGGCGTATGTGGTATCGCCATCATTACTGGCGTCATTGGAGAACACATGACCGGCGTTAACTTTTCCCGACAGATCGAGTTTATTCCCGTCCTTGTTATAAATTTCTGAAGCCTGAGCATTACCCAGCACTAGCAGAACAGGTATTACCACTGCAATTACATTACGCTTCATCATTAAAATATCCTGTGATTTATTTTTTTATTTTGACGCTGATTTGCGACCGGAAGAAAATGTCATAAATAATAAATTTACAATAGAGTCATAACTGTTACAAAATGTAAATAAGTGACCATTATCATCATTTATGACGTTTATCGCACTATTAAGACCATGCTTATCATTTTTTCGTATTTAGAAGAGTAGTGCGCGAAGTGAGCGGTTTGTTGTTTAATTGATTGTATTTAATTGATAATTTATTGTAATTCCTGCTTTACTAAACTCGCAATCTGACGAGTGGTTAATTTTTATCCATTTGTGAATTATTTAATTTTCTTCTCTGTTGTCACTCAATAATTATATGATCGTGTTACATGTAATGCTTATTTTTAATTTTCATAGTTACAAATATTTCTTGATGGAAATAGTTTTTTATGAGGTGAATACAGATATAAAGTGGACGGCTTAGCTGTTGTATCGCTGCCGAAATGAAAACAGCACCGTACTGACTACGCGCTCATAACCAGGGACAAAAACATTGCAGGTGAGCGCCGCGGCAAAAATTATATCAGATGCATTGTAGGGTGATTACCCTATAACAGAGGGCGAGACACTCGCACTGTTTCAGTGCGCGATGCGCCATAAACGTGCGTTAAATGCTTCTTAATAAAACCAAATCCCATCATCGATCACAAAAGCGATATTTTATTTGGCAAATGCATAATTTGTCTTTTTTATGTTCCGCATATGGCCTGCTTTCGGATTGTTATTCACTTTATATGCATTAATTATGCATATCTTGCTGAGCTAACTTATTGATATTTGGTTGGTGATAACGATTTATGCATTTATAGCGCTGGCTGGCACGATGCGTGCACTTTACAGTAGGGCTGTGGTGAATCATTTCATTAACATTTTATAAACTTTTAGTTCACCTGACAGAGTGAACAGTGAGGCCGCTATGCAACAGTCAGTTTCGCGTGAAAATTTTGACCAGTGGATGGTTCCATCCTATGCACCTGCCACTTTTGTACCGGTGAGAGCGGAGGGATCAACGCTGTGGGATCAAAATGATAAAAACTATATCGATTTTGCTGGCGGTATTGCGGTTAACGCCCTTGGACATGCGCATCCTGAATTGCAGCTGGCGTTGCAGCAACAGGCGGCCCGTTTATGGCATACCGGTAATGGCTACACTAATGAACCCATTCTGCGGCTGGCAAAACAGCTGATTGATGCCACCTTTGCCGAGCGGGTATTTTTCTGTAACTCCGGAGCTGAGGCTAACGAAGCGGCACTGAAACTGGCGCGTAAATATGCCCATGATCACTATGGCCCACATAAAAGCGGTATCGTCGCCTTCAATAATGCCTTCCATGGCCGCACGCTGTTTACCGTTTCGGCCGGTGGTCAGCCTGCCTACTCGAAAGATTTTGCGCCGCTGCCGGGAGCGATTGAGCATGCGGTTTTCAACGATTTAGATTCTGCTGCCCGGCTGATTAATGATGAAACCTGCGCGGTAATCGTCGAGCCGATTCAGGGCGAGGGCGGCGTAGTGCCGGCAGAACCGGCATTTTTACGCGGCCTGCGTGCGCTGTGTGACCAGCATAACGCGCTGCTGATTTTTGATGAAGTGCAGACCGGCGTTGGCCGCACCGGCTCGCTGTATGCCTATATGCACTACGGTGTGACGCCGGATGTGCTGTCAACCGCCAAAGCGCTGGGCGGCGGTTTCCCGATTGGTGCAATGCTGACCAGCGAAAAACTGGCCTCAGCAATGGGGGTTGGCACTCACGGCACCACTTACGGCGGTAATCCGCTGGCGGGTGCGGTGGCGGGTAAAGTGATTGAGCTGATTAATCGTCCGGATGTGATGGATGGTGTTGGCCTGCGTCACCGCTGGTTTATCGACGGATTAAATGCGATTAATCAGCGTTTGCATCTGTTTAAAGAGATTCGTGGTCTCGGCCTGCTGATTGGTTGCGTGCTGAATGAAGATTACAGCGGCAAAGCGAAACAGTTCAATCTGGCGGCTGCCGAACAGGGACTGATGGTGCTGATCGCCGGTGCGAATGTGGTGCGTTTCGCCCCGTCACTGGTGATCAGTGAACAGGAAGTTAAAGAGGGACTGAGCCGCTTTGAACGTGCTTGCGAAGCGGTCGTTACAGGAGTGAGCGTATGATGTTTATTCGTCCCGTTGAGCGGGACGATCTGCCGCAGCTGCTGGCGCTGGCGGGTAAAACCGGTGGTGGCCTGACCTCCTTGCCTGCCGACAGTAATACCCTGTCGGCGCGGATCGAACGCTCAATCCAGACCTGGCAGGATGCTTTGCCGCGTGCTGAGCAGGGGTACGTTTTTGTCCTCGCTGACGGCAGCAGCGGCAAAGCGGTCGGCATCTGCGCCATTGAGGTCGCGGTCGGCTTGCAGGATCCGTGGTACAACTTTCACGTTGGCACCCAGGTTCACGCTTCGAAAGAGCTGAATGTGTATAACAATCTGCCGACTTTGTCGCTCAGCAATGACCATACCGGCAGCAGCGAGCTTTGTACGCTGTTTCTCGATCCCGATTATCGCGATGGTAAAAATGGCTATCTGCTGTCGAAGTCGCGCTTTTTATTTATGGCTGAGTTTCGTCAGCGATTTATGGACAAAGTGGTGGCAGAGATGCGTGGCGTCAGTGATGAGCAAGGTCGCTCGCCGTTCTGGGATAGCGTCGGCAGCCGTTTCTTCTCGATGGCTTTTGCCGATGCTGACTTTCTCAGCGGCACCGGGCAGAAAGCGTTTATTGCCGAACTGATGCCCAAGCATCCGCTATATATCGACTATCTGTCGCCTGAGGCCCAGGCGGTAATTGGCAAAGTGCATCCGCAAACGGCGCCAGCACGTGCGGTACTGGAGGCCGAAGGTTTTCAGTATCAAAACTATGTCGATATTTTCGACGGTGGCCCGACGCTGGAGTGCGATATTGATCGGGTGCGCGCCATCCGTAAAAGTCGGCTGTTATCGGTAACGATCAGTGATGCTCCGCCGGATGAAAGCCTGCCGCTGTGCCTGGTGGCTAACAGTCATTACCAGCAGTTCCGCGTAATGTTGCTGCATGCTGACACCAAAAGCGGAAGTATCGCTATCAGCGAGGAAGTGGCGCAACAGATGAAATGTCAGGCGGGCGACAACCTGCGGGTAGTGAAACTCTGTACTGAGGAGAAAAAAGCATGACGCACTGGATTAACGGACAATGGCTCAGCGGCCGCGGTGAGGCTTTCAGTAAACGGGATCCGGTTGACGCGGTGCAACTGTGGCAGGGGCAGGCGGCCAGTGGCGATCAGGTGGCTGCCGCCTGTGAAGCGGCGCGCGCGGCCTTCTCCGGCTGGGCGCGACAGCCGTTTGCTGCACGTCAGGCGCTGGTGGAAAAATTTGCCGCACTGCTGGAAAAAAATAAAAGCGAACTGACCGCAGTGATTGCGCAAGAAACCGGAAAGCCGCGCTGGGAAGCGCAAACCGAAGTGCAGGCGATGATCAATAAAGTGGCCATCTCAGTCAAAGCCTTTCATGCCCGCACCGGCGAACAGCAAGAGGGCGATAGCTCGCTGCGGCATCGTCCGCACGGCGTAATGGCGGTGTTTGGTCCCTATAATTTTCCGGGGCATCTGCCTAATGGTCATATAGTTCCGGCGCTGCTGGCGGGCAATTGCGTGGTGTTTAAACCCAGTGAACTGACGCCGCTGACCGCTGAGCATACCGTGCGTTTGTGGCAAAGTGCTGGGCTACCGGCGGGAGTACTGAATTTAGTGCAGGGCGGTCGCGAAACCGGTCAGGCGCTGGCGCAGGATCGACAAATTGACGGCCTGCTGTTTACCGGCAGCGCCGGTACCGGTTATCAGCTCCATCGCCAGTTTGCCGGCCAGCCGGAAAAAATGCTGGCGCTGGAGATGGGCGGCAATAATGCGCTGATTGTCGAAGATCCTGATGATATCGATGCGGCGGTGCATATCGCCATTCAGTCTGCGTTTATCACCGCCGGGCAGCGTTGTACCTGCGCGCGCCGGATGCTGGTAAAACGTGGTGCGGCCGGTGATGCCTTCCTCAAACGTCTGGTGCAAGTGGCGGGGCGACTGACCACCGGCCGCTGGAATGACGAGGTGCAGCCGTTTATGGGGAGCGTGATCTCGGTGTCGGCGGCGGAGCATATCTGGCATGAGTGGCAGTCGCGCGTGGCTGCCGGTGGTGAAGTTCTGCTGGAAATGCAATGGCCGCAGCGCAGCAGCGCGATTCTGACGCCGGGCATTATTGATGTGACGCAGCTGAAAGACCTGCCGGATGAAGAGGTGTTTGGGCCGATGCTGACGGTGATACGCTATGACGATTATCAGCAGGCGATTGCAATTGCCAACAACACCCGCTATGGCTTGTCCTGTGGGTTAATCTCGCCGCAGCGTGACAAATTTGACCAACTGTTAATTGATGCGCGCGCCGGTATTGTTAACTGGAATAAACCGTTGACCGGCGCGGCCAGCAGCGCACCTTTCGGTGGCATCGGTGCTTCCGGCAATCATCGTGCCAGCGCCTGGTATGCGGCGGATTACTGCGCGTGGCCGATGGCCTCGCTGGAAAGCCCGCAGCTGACATTACCTACGGCGCTGTCGCCGGGGCTGGACTTTAGTCCGGCAGGAGATCGGTGATGAAAGCAGCCGAAGTCAATTTTGACGGTCTGGTGGGCTTAACTCACCATTACGCCGGGTTATCCTTTGGCAATGAAGCCTCAACCCGCAACCAGCATCAGCAATCAAACCCGCGTCTGGCGGCAAAGCAGGGCTTGCTGAAAATGAAGGCGCTGGCCGATCTCGGCTACCTGCAGGGCGTTATTCCCCCCCATGAACGGCCGAATATCTGCGCACTGCGTCAGATTGGTTTCAGCGGCAGCGATGCACAGGTGCTGGCGAAGGCGGCCAGAGAGGCGCCGCAGCTGCTCTCCGCTGCCAGTTCTGCTTCGGCGATGTGGGTCGCTAATGCGGCGACCGTTTCTCCGTCAGCGGACAGTGGCGATGGCCGGGTGCATCTGACGGTTGCCAACCTGAATAATAAGTTTCATCGCGCAATGGAAGCGCCGACTACCGAAGCATTGCTGCGCGCCATTTTCCGCGATAAACAGCACTTTAGCGTGCATCAGGCACTGCCGCAGGTGGCGCTGTTTGGTGATGAAGGGGCGGCTAATCATAACCGTTTTGCGGCCGATCACGGCGAGCCTGGGGTACAGTTGTTTGTTTATGGCCGTGAGGCGAACAGTCAAGGGCAGGCTCCGGCGCGCTATCCGGCACGACAGGCGCGTGAGGCCAGCGAAGCCGTGGCGCGTCTGCACCAGCTGAATCCGCAGGCGACGGTTTTTGCCCAGCAGAACCCGGCGGTGATCGACAAAGGGGTATTTCACAATGATGTGATTGCCGTCAGCAATCAACAGGTGCTGTTTTGCCATCAGCAAGCTTTTCTCCATCAGCCGCAGCTGCTGGCCGAACTACAGGAAAAAGTCAGTGGTTTCACCGCAATTGAGGTGGCTGATAACCGCGTGTCGGTCAGTGATGCGGTGCAAACCTATTTATTTAACAGCCAGTTGTTAAGCCGCGATAATGGTAAAATGCTGCTGGTTCTGCCGGAAGAGGCGCGGCAACATGCTGGTGTCTGGCGTTACCTTACTGAACTGTCAGAGAGCGGCGGGCCGATTGATCGGCTGGAAGTGTTCGATCTGCGTGAAAGCATGTGTAACGGTGGCGGCCCGGCCTGCCTGCGTTTGCGCGTGGCGTTGAATGCACAGGAGCAGGCGGCGGTAAATCCGGCGGTGATGATGAATGAAAAGCTGTTTACCACACTTAATCATTGGGTCGATCGCCACTACCGCGATCGCCTGTCGCAGGATGACCTTGCCGATCCGCAATTGCTGATTGAAGGGCGCGAAGCGCTCGATGAGCTGACTAAGCTGCTAGACTTAGGCAGCATTTACCACTTTCAACGATGATCATGGATGAACTGTAAGGGCGGCGATAGCGCGGCCTTCATAATAAGGAGCACGATGATATTAAGGAGTATCAATGCAGGATTTTCTACAGCAAACGCTTTCTGGTGTGACACCGCAACCTCAGTCCGGTGAAAACTCCCGGCTGCGCTGGCAGTGGTGGGATGAAGGCATTCTCGAGTTAACGCCGCATCAGGCGACGCGTCAGGCGATTGTCATTTCGGCAGGATTACACGGTAACGAAACCGCGCCGGTCGAGATTCTGAACGCGTTAATCACTCAGTTACTAAAAGGTGAGAAAGCGCTGGTGCCGCGGGTTCTGGTGATCCTCGGTAACCCGGCGGCGCTGCGTGCCGATAAACGCTATCTCCGTTGTGATATCAACCGCATGTTTGGCGGGCGCTGGCAACAGTATGAAGATTGCCCGGAAGCGCGACGCGCCTGGCGGCTGGAGCAGGCGATGGAAACCTTCTGGCAGGCGGGTGACCATGTTGAGGTGTGCTGGCATATCGATCTGCACACCGCTATCCGTGGCTCTTATCATCCGCGTTTTGGCGTGCTGCCGCTTAATCAGCGTGAGTGGCCAGAGAACTTTATGCAGTGGCTGGCGGCGGCCGGGCTGGAAGCACTGGTGTTTCATCGCGCACCGGCAGGCACCTTTACCCACTACAGTTGTGAACACTTCAATGCTGCCAGCTGCACGCTGGAGCTGGGCCAGGCCCGGCCATTTGGTGAAAACGATCTGTCGCAGTTTGCCGCGGCACAGCAGGCGCTTGCTTCGCTGCTGTTTGGTGAGCCTTTGCCGCACAATGCAGAGGTGCCGCGCCGTTATCGGGTTTCGCAGCAAATTACCCGCGCCTCAGCCGCATTCAAACTGCATATGAGCGCTGAGACGCTGAATTTTACCGCCTTTCCACAGGGAACACTGCTGGCGGAAGATGGCGAAAAGCGTTACTACGTTCAGCAGGCGCGAGAATATGTGCTGTTTCCGAATCCGCAGGTTGCCCCCGGGCTGCGGGCAGGTTTAATGCTGGTGGAAGATAACGCTCATAATAAAATCACGGGTTCATGACCAATACCTCGGGCGCATCCCGCGCCCGAAATCAATAAAGTGTAAAGCCACGCGGTTAGTCTTTCCCTGAAACTGTATTTAGCGTTACACTCCTCCATAATTTCTACTGAAATCACTGCAAATTCATATTCTTTAGCAATTCTTAATCAAATTCTTCTTATTCTCTCCATGATTGTTTCTTTATTGTCTCTTATGCTTTCAGGGCTTTACCCACGCTCTGAGTACTTGACGTTCAGCGCCCTAAACTTAATTCCGTACTCACGACACAGGCTGTCGTCATAAAACTGAAAAGTAAGGACAATATTATGCGTAAATTAACATCCCTTTTTGTTGCAACTACACTGGCACTGGGTGCAGCTAATATCGTTCACGCTGCAGCGGACAACCTGACACCTCCGCCAGCAGGCACTGAAAAACCGATGCACAAGCCAGCGATGCATCGTGGTATGCACGATATGTTTAAAGGTCTGAACCTGACCGATGCGCAGAAAGAGCAGATGCGCACTATCATGCGAGATTCACGTAAAGAGATGAAGCGTCCGTCACTGGAAGAGCGCCGTGCTAACCACGCGATTATCGCGTCAGACAGCTTTGATAAGAGCAAAGCCGAAGCGCAGGCTGCGACCATGACCGCTAACGCCAAAGAGAACGCGGTCGCGATGATGGAAACGCAGAACAAGCTGTATAACGTGCTGACGCCGGAACAGAAGAAACAGTACAACGCTAATTTTGAGAAGCGTCTGACAGAAAAACCTAAGCATGAAGGTAAAATGCAGCCTCCAGCAGAGTAATGACTCTGGTTAGCATGCGATGATTTGAGACCGCCGGTGTTGCCCACATTGCCTAAAGCTTGTGGTCAGCCCCGGCGGTTTTACATTTATTTCAGCTCAATAATTGGATATTTGCCGCTGAGCAGTGGGCGACAAAGAATCTTGTAGCCGTCGTTATCAAACCCCTTCGGCGTGACGCACAGCGCCGATGCCTCACTGATATCACTGACCGAACCGAGATAGAACCAGTGATCGATGATGTGAATCTGCGTTTCTGCCGGTCCTTTCTCCACTAAACCTATCGCTCCCCGATAAGGCCAGCAGACAACGCGCACCTGCTCCAGCGCCGCCAGCAGGCGTTGCTGATGCGCCTGTTCACTCTCTTTACCGCAGCATGCCCCGGCGCAGCGCCCAAGGCTGGCGCGAAAGCAACCGCGACCTTTGCTGAGCTTTTCCAGTCCCAGAAGGCCATAACAGAGGCGCTGTTCGTCGGCTATTTTCTTTAACTGCTCAAGGGCGGCAAAGCGGCTGGCATACAGACCAAACAGATTGGGCGAAGTGGAGAAATCCAGCTCTTTGGCATACACCACGGCGGGTTTGCTGTCGGTTAACTGGAGTGAGCAGAGCTGACGATTTTTACGCAGTCGTTTATTAAATAGCGGCTGCTGAGTTTTGATCATCTGCGCCTCCAGCAGCAGCGCACCCAGTTCACCTGCGGTGGTGATCCAGCTGATGCGTCGCGCCTGGCGCAGCATTCTGGCTTCGTCGGTGGTGCGAAAATGTGACATCACCCGGGTGCGCAGGTTGACACTCTTGCCGATATACAGCGGCATGACTTCACTGTCACCGTGAAAAAAATAGACGCCGGGCAGGTTGGGGAGCTCATCCAGCCAGCTGCGCAGGTGTTCAGGATATTCATAAATTGTGGCTGGTTCAAAATCCAGCCGATGACTTGCGACTCGCCTTACCACTCTGTACTCCGGTTACTGGTTACTTATCCAGTATAGCAGCTGAAGGGAGAACAAAAAAGAGTCAGTGGGGAGCATCTGGAAGGCGCTGTATTTTGCGGGCGGCGAGAGCACCGCCCGAATGAATCAGGGGATTATTTTTTCCAGAAATCGTCAAACACGGTGATCGGTGGGCGGCGTTTATGTTCGGTTTTCAAATACCAGCCCTCAATAATTTTCGCAGTCTGCTGTTCGAGTTGTTTGCCTTCCAGATACTGATCAATCTGCTGGTAAGTGACGCCCAGCGCCACCTCATCCTGCAAACCAGGTCGGTCATCTTCCAGATCGGCAGTCGGCTGTTTCAGATACAGATGCTCCGGGCAGCCCAACGCTTCCAGCAGCTGTTTACCCTGACCCTTATGCAGACGGAAAATCGGGTTAATATCAGTGCCGCCATCGCCGTATTTGGTGAAGAAGCCGGTCAGCGCTTCTGCGGCGTGATCGGTGCCGACCACCACGCCAGCGTTCATGCCAGCAATGCTGTATTGCGCCTTCATTCTTTCACGGGCTTTTTCATTACCGCGAATAAAATCGGAGAGGATGACGCCGGCCTGCTTCAGCGCTTTTTCACTGGCCAGCACCGCTTCCTTGATATTGACAGTCAGCACCTGGTCAGGCTGAATAAAATCGATGGCGTCCTGACAATCCTGCTCATCAGCCTGCACGCCATAAGGCAGGCGCACCGCAATAAAGCGATAATCGCCGTTGCCGGTTTCTGCACGCAGTTCGTTAATCGCCATCTGGCACAATTTGCCGGTTAGCGTGGAGTCCTGGCCGCCGCTGATGCCCAATACTAAGGATTGTATAAACGGGTAGGTTTTCAGATAAGACTTCAGAAATTCAACGCTGGTGCGGATCTCTTGCTGCGCGTCGATGACCGGCTTAACGCCGAGTGCTGCGATAATGTCTTGCTGCAGTGCCATGAACCTCTCCTCAAATCAGTTACGAAAGCGTTGCTTAAAGCTAACGCGCATCGGGCGAAACGACAAGTCACAATCCCTGTCGCTTCGCATCAAATGCTGTTAAATCAGGCAGTTTTCGGTTTTTTGGCTAACAGTGTGAACATGATAATCGCCAGCATATAGCAGCCAAAAATCGTCATGTTCATAGTCAGCACCGAAGTTCCGCCAATACCGGTGACCGGCACGCTGATTGCCCCGAGGGTGAACATGGTCACCCCAATCACTGCGGAAGCACTTCCGGCACGATGCCCCTGACTTTGCATCGCCAGTGATGACGCAGTGGTGGCAATCACGCCATTACTGGCGACGCTAAAGAACAGTGCGACTAACACCAGCGGTAGTGCGGCACCGCTGAATCCTGCCAGTAGCAGAGTAGCGGAAGAGATCAATGCCAGCGTCAGGCCGCCTTTCAGCACCCGGTATTCACCCCACAGCGGACAGAGTCGCGCACTGGTTTGTGAAGCAATGATCAGGCCAACTCCGTTGGCGGCAAAACAGAGGCTGAACGCCTGCGGCGACATGCCGTAAAGTTCCTGAAGCACAAAGGGGGATGCACCGATATAGGCGAACATGCCAGACATCATAAAGCCCTGCGTCAGGCAGAAGCCCATAAATGGGCGATGCTTCACCACCTCGCCGAGTGCCGCCCAGGCAGAAAACAGGCTGCCCTGACTGCGTTTTTCTGGCGGTAGCGTCTCTGTTAATTTAGTGCGGGCCAGCACCAGCAGCAGAATGGCAATCAGCGCCAGTATCATAAACAGCCCGCGCCAGTCGAAGAAGGCCATCAGTGCGCCGCCCATCACCGGTGCGGCAATCGGTGCCAGGCCATTGACCAGCATCAGCATCGCGAAGAAACGCGTCAGTTCATGGCCGCTGTACATATCACGCGCGATAGCACGCGACAGCACCGCACCACCGGCGGCAGAAAGCCCTTCAAACAGCCGCGCCAGCAGCAGCTGATTAATATCCTGTGCCAGCGCGCAGCCGACGGAAGCGATACACAACAGTACCAGCGACAGTAATAGTGGGCGAATACGACCATATTTGTCACTCATCGGGCCGAAAATCAGCTGGCCCGCACCGAGGCCAAGCAGGCCGGCGGTCAGGCTTAGCTGCGCGGTGGCGGTGGGGGTGTTCAGATCGCGCGCCAGTTCCGGCAGCGCGGGTAAGTAAAGGTCAATACATAACGGCCCGAGTGCCGCCAGTAAGCCAAGGGTGATCGCATAGCCAATGCGACCAGGGTGTGCAGGTGTCATTTATCTTCTGTCTCGAATAGTTGTTTAATCAGTTGCTGGTAAATCGTGTGGAGCCGATCCGCGGATGCTTTTTGTGGCGTCAGCCGGCGAAAAGCGGTGCCTTCCACCATCACCGCCAGCACTTCCACGCAGGCACGCAGTTTCTCCTCGCTGAACTGCGGATAATCCTGTTGCAGAGTTTGCATTGCATGGTCAAACATGCGGCTGTCTGCTTCGACCAGCATGCTGGCGACGCGCGGATTACGCGTAGCTTCCGCCGCCACTTCCAGCATCAGCGCCTCGTCGTCTTCATCAGTAACCTGACGCCAGGCAAGCAGTGCCGGCAGCTTTGGCGTATGGCTGTTCACCACAACTTCAGCCATGCGGTCATCAATAATTCTCTTTACCATCTGTTCGATAATCGCATCTTTATTCGTAAAGTAGCGATAGATCTGGCCGACGCTAAGCTGCGCTTCACCGGCCAGCTGCGCCATACTGGCGGCGTGAAAGCCGGACTGACGAAAACAGCGCCGCGCCGCAGTGATAATGTCATCCTGGCGCTGACGATGGCGGGCATCGCGTTCAAGGTTCATATCAAATTCCGGGTGAGTGTGAACGTTCATTCTCATTCGCAGCATTATACCCAAGCCGTCTGCGAATCCCAGCCCTTTTATCCGCCGCCGCTTCCAGCTGAGCGGGGCTGTATCAGCGGAGTCCTAAAAACCAAAAATTAACGGCATAAACTTGATAAATCAGCATTTATATTCCAGGCTTAAATTCGCATGGATAATAAATGAGGAATAACAAGATGACTAAAGTAACGGGACTTATTGGTGCTGCAGTGGCTCTGGCGATGTTATCTGGCTGTACGGCTTATGATCGTGCAGAAAGCTACGTCACCAAACCGGTGGTGAAGGACGTCAAGAAAGGGATGACACGTGACCAGGTTCGCCAGATTGCCGGCGCTCCGTCTACTGAAATCACCATGGTACACGCGCGCGGTACTTGCCAGACTTATGTGCTGGGCGAGCGTGACGGTAAAGCACAGACTTACTTCGTCAGCTACAGCGACACTGGCCGTGTGATGAACTATGGCTTCCAGAGCTGTAAAGACTACGATACCGATCCGCAGGTTAATCAGTAATTACTGCGCAGGTCTCTGATTTAAAAAAGCCGGGAACGTAATGTTCCCGGCTTTTTTATGGTTGTGATACCACAAGGCTGCAAACAGAGACAGTAATTGAAACCGGCGGCGAAATCGCCGCCGGTTAATCAGGTCAGGCCGGCACGCTCAGCGCTTTCTGGCTGCGTGACCAGATGCGGTGTGCGGCCATAAATGACAGAAACTCACTCATAAACAGGCCTTCTGCTTTGTCATCTGCAACAATGCCTTCTTCCTGCTCGTCATCCGCCAGCCCGAACTGTGCTTTAAAGCGTCGTGCATCGCCGCTCAGCCCGATGACCTTCAAATGCTTATACGCTTCCAGCAGGTAGTAACGTGCATCGCCGCTCAGCAGCAGGGCGTCGATATTGCCATCCGGCACGATAACCGCATCAAAAGTAAGTGACGGCAGGCCGCTAAAGGTGGCGTCAATTGGCAGCGTTGAGCCATCATCAGCCCGGATTTGGCCCATGTGCGATGCCAGCAGTTTAGCGTGCACACCGCTGGCTTTCAGTTCCTGTAAAATCGCCAGTACATCAGCGGCTTTGACCCCATCGCTAATAAGCAGCGCCACCTGACGGCCCTTAACATTACCGCTTGGTACGGCATACAGGCTGAGGCTGGCATCCTTTTTCAGGCCATTAACGTCTTTTGGCGGTGCGGTGTGCAGTTTCTCATCTGACAGTGCGATACCCAGATTTTCCGCCACCGCGTTCGCCAGCGACACGTCGATATGCAACAGATGATCGACGACCCGTTCACGGATATAGGGGCGGGAGAGCTTGCCAAGTTCAAATGAGAAAGCATCAATTATATGCTGCTGCTCAACCGGCGTCTGGCTCAGCCAGAACAGACGTGGCTGCGAGTAATATTCGCCAAACGACGGACTGCGCTCGCGCACTTTATGGCCTTCAATCCGCTCCTGATAACTTTCAAAGCCGCCACGATGCGGAGCCGGTGGCGTTTCACGTGGCCAGTTATCATTGATTGAGTTAGGTTCGTAGTTAGCTGGATTAGTATCAATATCCTGCCGATGCATGCCGCCGCGCTGGAAGTTATGATACGGGCAAACCGGGCGGTTAATCGGAATTTCGTGGAAATTCGGCCCGCCAAGACGGCTAATCTGGGTATCGGTGTAGGAGAACAGACGGCCCTGCAACAGAGGATCGTTAGAGAAATCGAGGCCTGGTACAATATGGCCCGGGTGGAACGCCACCTGCTCGGTTTCAGCGAAAAAGTTATCCGGGTTACGATTCAGCACCATTTTACCAATCAGTTCGACCGGTACCAGCTCCTCCGGGATCAGTTTGGTGGCATCCAGCAGATCAAAGTCGAACTTAAATTCATCCTCTTCCGGTACCAGCTGAACGCCCAGCTCATATTCCGGGAAGTCTCCGGCTTCAATTGCTTCCCATAAATCGCGGCGGTGAAAGTCGGGATCGCGGCCAGTGAGCTTTTGCGACTCATCCCACAGTAATGACGCTTTACCCGCCACCGGTTTCCAGTGGAAGCGGACAAAGGTGCCTTTACCTTCGGCGTTGATCATCCGGAAGGTGTGAATACCAAAGCCTTCCATGGTGCGATAACTGCGTGGAATACCGCGGTCCGACATCGCCCAGATCACGTTATGCAGCGTTTCTGGCTGGAGCGAGACGTAATCCCAGAAGGTGTCGTGGGCGCTTTGACCCTGCGGCATTTCATTATGCGGCTCCGGCTTTACCGCATGAACAAAGTCGGGGAACTTATGGGCATCCTGTATAAAGAACACTGGCGTGTTGTTGCCGACCAGATCGAAAACCCCTTCCTGGGTGTAAAACTTGGTGGCCCAGCCGCGAATATCACGCACGGTATCGGCGGAACCGGCGCCACCCTGTACGGTAGAGAAGCGCACAAACACCGGCGTTACCGTATCAGGATCGCGCAGGAAGTCAGCTTTAGTAATATCACTCATATCGCGATAGGGCTGAAAATAGCCGTGAGCAGCGGAACCGCGCGCGTGGACGATACGCTCTGGAATGCGTTCGTGGTCGAAGTGAGTGATTTTCTCCCGCAGAATAAAGTCTTCCAGCAGGGTTGGCCCACGAGTACCGGCACGCAGCGAATTCTGATCGTTTGCAATGCGAGTGCCCTGGTTGGTGGTCAGCGGAAAGTTTTCGCCGCCTTTACGGTGCGCTTCAAGCTGGTCCAGCTTGGCGTTATGGGTATCTGGTGCTTTCAGGCTGCCTGGGGCGGTCGGCTGCTTGCCCGGTGCACTCGGCTCGGCTGAAGGTTTGTGAGAACCATCCGCTGGTGCCAGTGAATCAAGTCCGGGTTTTGCCGACTCAGGGCCTGTCGTTGGAGCATTGTGGCTCAGCTCCTTGCTGTCAGTTTCTTTCGACATGATGTAGTGCTCCCGTTGATGTCGTGTTTAAGGCATCCTTAACTATAGAACAGTGGCGTTTATACGCCTGCAAAGTTCATGGATATGTCACAACATGCCAGAAATCAGCGGAGGGAAGCGGGGAAAAGAGCTGTAAGGATTTGTTTCGCGGATAAGAAAAAGGCCGGAAATTCCGGCCTTTAGCTATTACTTGTGGATGAGTTCAGCGTGCTCGTCGCTGTTCAGCACCTTTTTATCAGTCATTTTCAGCCAGCGGCTGGTCAGCGAGCCGGCGGTCATTGAACCGTTGACGTTAAGCGCCGTACGGCCCATATCAATGAGCGGTTCGATTGAAATCAGCAGCGCAACCAATGTGACCGGCAGGCCCATGGTTGGCAGCACAATCAGTGCGGCAAAGGTGGCACCGCCACCGACGCCCGCGACACCGGCTGAGCTGAGCGTCACGATACCCACCAGCGTGGCAATCCACAGCGGATCCAGCGGGTTAATTCCCATGGTGGGGGCAACCATCACTGCCAGCATCGCCGGATACAGGCCGGCACAGCCGTTCTGACCAATAGTGGCACCGAAAGATGCAGAGAAGCTGGCAATTGACTCAGGCACGCCAAGACGACGCGTTTGCGTCTCAATGCTCAGCGGAATACTGGCGGCGCTGGAGCGGCTGGTAAAGGCAAAAGTGATCACCGGCCATACTTTACGGAAGAAGCGCATTGGGTTGATGCCGTTTACCGACAGCAGCAGGGCGTGTACCGCAAACATAATCGCCAGGCCGAGGTATGACGCCACCACAAAGCCACCGAGCTTAACGATGTCCTGCAGGTTAGAACCGGCGACGACTTTGGTCATCAGTGCCAGCACGCCATACGGCGTCAGTTTCATAATCAGGCGCACCAGCTTCATCACCCAGGATTGCAGAGTGTCGATAGCGGCCAGCACGCGCTGTCCTTTAACCTGGTCGTCTTTTAACAGCTGCAGTGCTGCCACGCCGAGGAAGGCAGCAAAAATCACTACGCTGATAATCGAGGTCGGGCTGGCACCAGCCAGATCTGCAAATGGGTTTTTCGGAACAAAAGAGAGCAGCAGCTGTGGCACGGTTAAGTCAGCAACCTTACCGGCATAGTTGCTTTGAATTGCCACCAGGCGCGCGCTTTCCTGAGTGCCTTGCACCAGGCCTTCTGCCGTCAGGCCAAACAACTGAGTGACAAACACGCCAACCAGCGCGGCAATCGCGGTGGTAAACAGCAGCACGCCGATGGTCAGTACGCTGATTTTGCCCAGTGACGAAGCGTTATGCAGGCGGGCTACCGCGCTGAGAATCGAAGCGAAGACCAGCGGCATCACGATCATTTGCAGCAGCTGCACATAACCATTACCAACGATATTAAACCAGCTAATCGACTCCTTCACCACGGCGGAGTTTTCGCCATAGATCAGTTGCAGGCCAAGGCCGAACAGTACGCCTAGCACCAGGCCGGCGAGAACTTTTTTCGACAGACTCCAGTTTGTGCGGCCGGTGCGTGCCAGCAGCACGATCAGCGCGAGAAAAACCACGATATTCAGAATCAGCGGTAGATTCATCCCATTTCTCCGGTGAAGGGCAATCCGTGACGCTTTGGCTCGGATCACCAAATGGCGATATTTTATATCGCGCAAAAAGATTTATTAGCGGGGGATATTATCAGTTGTATGAAGCGCAGCATTATATCCAAAAGTAATGGGCTATAACCTTTTGATATTAAATTGTATAATTATTGTGCTAACTGTTTATTGGTTATTCGATTGATGCCATCTTGCACGGAATTAATTATCTGCGCGGGCCAGCCATGGGTGCCTAAATAAGGCTGTTCCGGCGAAAACCAGATGGCGTAGCCGACCAGTGCCAGGCAGAGTGCACGTTCAAGCTGATTGCCTTTCTGGCTGTTAAGCAGCGGCAGGCGAAAGCGCCAGCGGCACGGCCATAATAGCGGCACACCGGCGGGCGTCAGCATATCGGCAATAATATGGCTGAGGTAGCCGAGCACCATGCCCTGTAATACGTCGGCGGGTACCGGCCAGTCGGCGGGCACATTAATCTGAAACAGCGCCAGCCCACCCAGCACCGCCAGCAGGCTGTGGGTAAATCCACGATGGCCGAAAGCGCGGGATATCGGCACCGCGATCCATTTCAGCCGTTGGCCAAGCAGTGATTTTGGATGATCGATATCCGGTAACAGACAGGTCAGCAACGCAGCCGGAATCAGATGCCACCAGTCAGCGCTGGCCAGCACCGGCGTCAGCTCGGCGCGCTTGGCGAAAATTGCGCTGGCGATGGCAAAAATAATATGGCCTTCGGCCGTCATGGGGATAACCTGGCTGCATAGCTGTCGATGCATCCAGTATAGGGGATATATCCAGTAGATTAAATATGTGACGCTGTAACTAAAGGTGAATTTTGTCACCTTTCTTCAGTAACACGGCAGTTCGATTTTCCGCGGGCGACAGCGTTGCCGCCCAACGGCAGAAAACTGAAAGATTAACGTGCCAGCCAGCCGCCATCCACCGCCAGCGTATAGCCGTTAACATAGTCTGAGGCTGATGACGCAAGGAACACCACCGGCCCCATCATATCCTCTGGCTTTCCCCAGCGAGCAGCCGGAATACGGCCAAGAATTTCCTGGTTACGTCCTTCGTCATTACGGATCTGTTCGGTGTTATTGGTCGCCATATAGCCGGGCGCAATGGCATTGACATTAATATGATGCGGTGCCCATTCATTGGCCATCAATTTGGTTAAGCCCATTACGGCGCTTTTTGACGCCGTATAAGAAGGAACGCGGATGCCGCCCTGGAAGGAGAGCATCGAGGCGATATTAATGATCTTGCCGCCATTGCCCTGTTTAATAAACTGACGAGCGACCGACTGCGACAGAAAGAACAGGGTCTTACTGTTAATGTTCATCACATCGTCCCAGTCCTGCTCGCTAAATTCCAGGGCGTCCGCGCGGCGAATAATACCGGCATTATTAATCAGAATATCAATACGACCGAATGCGGCGATGGCCTGTTCAACCACCTGTGGCACCGTGGCGCTGTTGGTCAGATCGGCTTCAATACTACAGAAACGGCGGCCAGTGGCTTCCACACGGGCCTGGGTTTCATCCGGAACGCTACGATTAACGCCAATAATATCGCAGCCCGCTTCGGCAAGGCCGACGGCCATTCCCTGACCTAAACCGGTGTTACAGCCGGTGACCAGCGCCACTTTGCCTTCCAGATTAAATGCATTAAGGATCATATTCGCTCTCTTTTTCTTCGGCCCGCTGGCCGCAACGTTGCTGATTAGCGCTTAGCGCAATTCGCTGACTTTGACGTGGTCCATATCGTCAAACACCTGATTCTCACCGACCATGCCCCAGATAAAGGTGTAACGTTTGGTGCCGACCCCGGCATGAATCGACCAGCTTGGGGAGATAACCGCCTGTTCGTTATGCACCAATAAATGACGGGTTTCCTGCGGCTGGCCGAGCATATGGAACACCGCGGTCTCTTCATCCATATCAAAGTAGAAGTAGACTTCCATCCGGCGCTCATGGGTATGACAGGGCATGGTGTTCCACAGGCTGCCTTCTTCCAGCTGTGTCAGGCCCATTGTCAGTTGGCAGGTGGGCAACACCTCCGGGACGAGATATTTATTGATGGTGCGGCGGTTACTGGTCGCAGCATCACCGAGCGTGGTAGTGGCGGCTTCGTCGAGGGTAATTTTTTTGTCAGGATAGCGGTGGTGAGCAGGTGCGCTGTTGTAATAGAATTTGGCCGGTTTTGCCGCATCAACACTGCTGAAAACCACTGATTGTGCGCCCATACCGACATACAGCGCCTGCTGATGGTCAATCTCCCAGCATTTACCATCCACTTCAATGATGCCCGCACCGCCAATATTAATGACGCCCAGTTCACGACGCTCAAGAAAGTAACTGACGCCCAGCTGTTTACCCACTTCACTGCCAATGGTGACGCTTCGGCTTTGCGGCATCACGCCGCCGATAATTATGCGGTCGGTGTGGCTGTAGGTCATGGTGTAGTTATCGACAGCAAAAATAGTTTCAATAAGAAACTCTCCGCGCAGTCCGGCGGTATCGAGTTGTCTGGCGTGGTCGCGGTGAATGCTTTGACGAACGTGCATGTCGATGCCTCTCTGATTCGGGTTAGCCGTGCGAAGCTGATAACCGATGATAGGCATGATGGGACGTTAATTCAATAAAAATGAAATGCTGTTTTATTTATTATGTCGCGTGGATCATATTTTTGCGACAGCAGAAAAAACACGGGCCGCATCTGCGGCCCGTCGAGAGAGAAGGCGATTATCCGATAAGATGTTGTAAGCTTAATTGTTCAAGCGTTGCGAGTTGCACATCTGCCAGCGACCAGCGGGGATCCTCGCGCGCCGCGCTGGCCGGGATCACGATTGAACGCATACGCGCCGCTTTGGTGGCTATCATCCCGTTGAGCGAATCTTCCAGCGTCACGCAGTTCAATGGATCGATGCCCAGTTTTGCCGCCGCATCGTGATAAACCTGCGGATGAGGCTTGCTCCACGGCAGTGATTCGGCCGAGGCAATGACGTCAAAGTAGTCACGCAGGTTAAATAATTCCAGTACCCGCTTCAGCATAAACAGGGGTGAGGCCGAAGCCAGGCCGATCTTCAGGCCATTATCACGGCACAGCTGCAGTGCATGCTCAACGCCGGGTAGCAATGGACGCTGCTGTTCAACCAAGGTCAGGGCGCGCGCAATCACGCGCTGCGTCACTTCTGCCTGGTCCGGGCCGTTCCACGGACAGGTCTCGTACCACATGCGCACCACCTGATCGATACGCAATCCAACGGTATCCGGCAGTTCATTGCGCCGCGATACGTCACCGCCCAGCGTGGCAAAGATATCCAGTTCGGCGCGTTCCCACAGCGGCTCCGAATCAATCAGTAAACCATCCATATCGAATATTGCAGCAAGCACAGGTCGGCTATAGGACATATAACGGCTCCGTTTTACAGTTTTCCTAACCTTAGCATGAAGCCTGGCGCGTCTGAACCATTCAGATTCGGGAAAATCAGCCGGTCACCACGTTTTTTGCAGGCAGTTTTCTTCGCCAGCGGGTAGACTTACAGCCAAACATAAGGTGTAAGGAGAAACCATGACTTATCAACAAGCTGGCAGAGTCGCCATCCTCAAGCGCATTGTCGGCTGGATTGTCTTTATCCCGGCATTACTTTCAACCCTGATTTCACTGCTGAGCTTTATGTTTAAGCACAGTGAAAAACAGCCGGGGATTGATGCGGTCATGCTTGATTTTGTTCATGTGATGATCGATATGATTCGCTTTAATACGACGTTTCTCAATTTTTTCTGGGAAAACTCGCCGGTGCCGAACTTCAACGGTGGCACCAATTTGAGCTTCTGGGGGATTTATATCCTGATTTTCGTCGGTCTGGCGTTACAGGCCTCCGGAGCACGGATGTGGCGGCAGTCACGTCACCTTAAAGAAGGTATAGAGGATCAGCTGATTCTGGAAAATGCCAAAGGCAGCGAAGGACGCAGTCGTCAGCAGTTGGAAGAGAAGATTGTGGTGCCGCGCCACACCATCTTTTTGCAGATTTTCCCGCTGTATATCCTGCCGATAATTATCGCCGTCGCGGGTTATTTCATCCTGTCACTGTTAGGCTTTATTCATTAATTCCCGGCCTGATGCTGCGGCATCAGGCCGGTTTTGCCTGTTTATCTCCCAGTTCATCCTGATCGAGCAGAGCGCCCACGGCGCGTTGCGCCTCACCCAGCCAGCTGCCACCGAACACGTTAGCGCGATTCAGCAGATAGTAGAGTTGATAAATCGGCTGCCGCTGAATAAAGCCGTGCGGCAATGGCCATACTGACTGATAGCCATCGTAGATTTGCGGCGGTAACTCATCGAACCACGGCAGCATCGCCAGATCGCATTCGCGATCGCCCCAGTAGCAGGCAGGATCGAATATCCACGGGCCGCTGCTGCTGCCAGCGCAATTAGCCGGCCAGAGATCGCCATGCAGCAGCGAAGGCTGCGGATGATGCGCGGCCAGTGCCTGTTGCACGCAGGCGACAATCAGTTCCGTATCGCCATACTGAATGCCTTTCTCCGCTGCCAGTTGCAGCTGCCAGCCAATACGCTGCTCAGCAAAAAATACCGACCAGCGGCGTAACCAACTGTTGGGCTGCGGGGAGGTGGTAAGATTGTTGTCAAAATCGAGGCCGAACTGAGGTTGCTCACTCCACTGATGCAGCCGCGCCAGCTGCTGACCGAGCTGATAGGCACTGTGGGCATCAAGCGGCTTAACGGGCAGGTATTCCAGCAGTAAAAAGCTGTAGTCACGGTCGCTGCCGACGCCATACACTTTTGGCACCCGCACCGTCTGGCTGCGCGCCAACAACTCCAACTGGTCGGCTTCCCAGGTAAACAGCGCCAGCATCTCGCGCTGATTACATTTGACGAATACGTCATATTCGCCGTAACGAATATGCCAGGCAGGATGAATGTCACCGCCGGGAAGCTCGGTGCGCTGGTGGATTTCGGCGTTGCCTAACTGCTCACTCAACAGACGACTAATGGCTGACCACATTGGGGTTTCCTCTATTTCGCTGCGTAATGCCAATTCTAACGCTTAAATATTAATCAAATCCAGCCTTTTGCACCCTCTAACGCTCCCTTTACATAATCATACGGTTAAGGCTGTTGTTGCTGATAAGTCTCCCAGCTTTGCACTTCAACTTCCGGCCGCTGGCCGAGCGCCACTTCGCCTAAGCCGGCCGCCATTTCGCTAATTTCCTGCTGTTCAAGCGCACTGACAAAACCAAAGCTGTTGGTGCCCAGCTCATGCGGAACGCCGTTGTCATCGTGATGCGTCAGTGAAAAGCCCGCACCGGTCAGGGTGCTGGTGAGTTTATTCAGGTCAGTCAGACCTTTTTCCTGGTAACGAAAGGTCACTACATAGCGGGTTAATGATGAGCTCATGATTTACCTCGTTGTTATATGGCGTTTTTTCAGCATAGACCATCATCACAAAAATGGGGTCAATACGGCACAATTGGATTTGATAATGCAATTGATTATCATTACTATCACTTGGTTAACAATTCGACCCTAAAGGAGCACGACGTGCAACGCGCAATCAAATTTGCCACGCTGGCCTCACTGCTGGCGCTCTCTTCCCATGCTCTGGCGACGACCTATCCGCTTACGCTGACTGACTCAGACGGGCAAAAAGTGACGCTGAAACAGGAGCCAAAACGGCTGGTTGTTCAGGATGGTCGCGATATCATGACGCTGGCGTTACTGGATCGTGATAATCCGTTTGAGCGCGTGGTCGCCTGGAATAACCTGCTGAAGAAGAGTGACGGTGCCACCTGGGAACTGATGGCTGATAAGTGGCCTGAGTCGAAAAAAATCATCGATATGGGCTTTAGTGATAAAGGTGAAGTAAACCTGGAGAGCGTGATTGTTCAGCGTCCCGATCTGATGATTGCGCAGCTGCGTTCTAAACCGTCACTGACGCAGACCGGCGTGCTGGATAAAATGAAGCAGCTGGGGATTCCGGTGCTGTTTATCGACACCTTCCAGAAGCCGGTGGAGAATGCACCAAAAAGCATCACGCTGCTGGGCGAGGCGTTGAATCGTGAAGCAGAAGCCAAACAGTACACCGATTTCTATCAGCAGCATTATCAGGCGATTCTCGATAAGGTGCGTGATGTCGAGCCAAAGCCGCTGGTATTTATTGAAGCCAAAGCCGGGCTGGGTGGACTGGAATCCTGCTGCTTTACCCACTCGCACGTCGGCTGGGGAGCATTGGTAGAGGCGGTGGGGGCGAAGAACATTGGTTCCGAGCTGCTGCCTGGCGCAACCGGTGATATCTCACTGGAAAAAGTGATCGCCATGAAGCCGGATGCTTATATCGTTTCCGGATCACAGTGGGCGAGTAAAAATAACGCGGCGGTGCCATTTGGTTATGGCGTTACGCAGCAGCAGGTTGATGCCGCATTTGAAAAAATGAAGCAGCGTCCTGGTTTTGCTCAGCTTCAGCCGATCAAACAGGATCGCTTCTACGGCCTGTATCACAACTTCTATAACCATCCGTATAACATCGTCGGTCTGGAGTATCTGGCGAAGTTTATCTATCCGCAGCAGTTCAGCAGTCTTGACCCGGCAAATACCTGGCATGAGATTCTGACTCGCTTTACCACGGTGCCGGAAGGTAAGGGCGTATTAGGTTCGCAAGCGCCGAAAAACTAAGTCTCTGGCGGGCGCGACAGTGTTGTGCCCGCCGTGCATAAATTCTTGTTGTAAAGCCAGTGTACCGCCGTCTAATAACCTCTATAATGCGCGCCGTTAATAAGAAGAATCTTATTAATGGAGCGTTTCAGCAAGGGTGCTTAATAAAAAAAGCGATTTCATATTTTTTTACAAAAGTTACCGTAAATTACATTGATCGTCCTCGAAAACGCTTCAGACTCTCTCTTTTTTAAACTGTCGTACGGGTCATACTTTCATGAAAGCGCTTAAAAATTTATCTGCAATTCTCTTGCTCTCCGGAGCTTTCTGCCACCAGGCCATGGCTGATAATAACGTCTTTACTTCAATGGACGATCCCTCTACTGCAAAAAAACCGTTTGAGGGCAGTGCATCGGCGGGTTACCTGGCTTCAACCGGCAACACCACCAGTTCTGCACTGTCTGCTTCCACCAATATGACCTGGTTTCAGACCAGAACCGCGTGGAGTCTCTGGGGCAATGCGGCAAATAACTCTTCCAATGATGAGCGCTCCTCTGAGACCTATCAGGTGGGTGGTCGTTCACGTTATAACATGACCGACTATGACTACCTGTTCGGCCAGGCCAGCTGGTTAAGCGACCGGTTCAATGGCTACGACGGTCGTTCTATTTTCGCGGCCGGTTACGGTCGCCAGATCCTTAACGGCCCGGTACACTCTCTGCGTATTGAAGCCGGTCCGGGTGTGCGTTACGACGAATATCATGGTGGCGGTCACGATACTCAGGCACTGGCTTACGGCGCACTGAGCTATAACTGGCAGCTGACTGACAGCACCAAATTTATTCAGGGTGTGTCCGTGCTGGGTAGCGACGATACCACGGTGAACTCCGAAACCGGTTTACAGGTGGCGATCAACGATCACTTCTCACTGAAACTGGCTTACAACGTGACCTGGAACCAGAATCCACCGGCATCTGCACCGGATAAAACTGACACCAGAACCTCAATTCAGCTTTCCTACGCGATGTAATTCCTCCCCGGGCCGAATACTTTCGGCCCGCTGCTACCGTGGGCCGATACTGTCAGCGCGTGTTTTAAACGGTTTTATCGGTGCTGTTTACGGTAGTGGCGATACTTTGTTAACAGCATTTTTCGGCCATCAAAAATGCGGCCTAATTTTATTCCTTCACGATAAAAAACCCATGCCATAAATAAAAACAGCGCGCTAAACCACCAGAATACTTTCTGACTGGCGATGGTTTCATTGATATATTGCCGATCCTTTTTGCTGCTGAAAGCCTGGCATATTGAGCGGATACTGTCTGCTGACAGCGCGGTTGCCGTCATTAGCTGCCGTTGATCGCCGTCATCGCGCGCGCACTGCTCAGCACTGATTTTCCAGCGATCGCGCTGGCTGGATTTAAGAAATTTAGTGGCATGATCGTCAGACAGCCATATCCACGGCTCGTCAGGTTTAAGCTTCAGCAGTGCCGCATTTTGCGAGGCGATAATCGCCGGAATCACCGCCGCCAGCGTAAAAGCTGCACATAACAACAGAGCCAGCAGAATCAGCTTCACTGAACCTTTGCGGATTTTCAGCCGTTCAATATCAAAATAGCCGCGAATCGATGACAGCATTCTCACTGCCACACCGTATTTCAGCGTCCACTGTTTGAATTTGATAATATGCCCGGTACTGTCGGCCGCCATATTGAAGTTGACGTTAAATTTTTCGATGTCGGAAGAGTACTGATAAAAGGCTTCTATCTCCGGATCGTGATACTTCCTGCCTCCGACGATTAAAAACCAGATGCGGTTAATAATGCTGTAGGCTGACCCAGCCTTGCGCCAGATATACCCGACGGCAGCAAGGATCAGCAGCAGAATAAAAGCAATATTGATAAAATTATTATAATCGACGATTAAATTCAGCAGGCCGTCAAACAGATTACTCATAACACCTCCTTGTTAACTTTAGCGGGCAACGTAATCTCCAGCATAATGGCAATCAAACGCGGTTAAAAGCTGTTCATTTTTTCAAAGGTCTTTTTATACTCGCGCGGGCTGACGCCACAGTGATGACGGAATATACGCGAAAAATAGAGCGGGTCGTCGTAGCCAACCGCTTGTGCAATCTGGCTGACTGAAAGATGGGTGGTCTGCAACAGGCTGCGTGCGCGGATCACCCGCTGTTTTTCGCGCCAGGCAAAAATAGTCTGATGCATTTCACTTTTGAACAGATGCGCGACGCGCGACGGCGAAAGAAATATCTGCTTTGCCAGCTGCTCAATTTTCAGATCTTCAGCAATATGATCGTTAATAAACTGACAAAGTGAATTAATTCGTGGGTCGACGGCATTGCGATTACTGAGTGGCTGAGCCTGGAAGCAGGACAAAATGATGCGCTCCAGCGCGTTCATCGCCATCGCCTCGGAAAAGGCATCGGTCACCGAATGATGATGAATAACTTCAGAAAACAGTGATCTCATCGACTCAACGCCAGCGGCGTTTTGCAGCGTCATTCGCCAGATACCGCCGTCACTGACATCCCAGCGTAGCCAGTCGAGCCAGTAGGGTCGGGGCAGAAAATAGATCCACAAATGATCCCAGCATGCGCTGTGTTGCTCACGTCCATAGTGATGCGCGACGCCGGGTGGAAATAACAACATCTGATTTTCTTCGCAGTGCAGGTAGTGGTCGCCGGCTTTTACCCGACCGCGACCTTTTAGCGTCAGGTTGATGATATAGCCTTTCATCCCTTTTGGCCGGTTAATGTAGTAATCGAGCCGACTGCCACAGGAGATGGGGGTAAAACCGGCGACCAGATAAGCATTGAAGGTAAAACTTTTCATTAATGGTGAATAATTCACCATGTCACTGACATCAAATTCCACGGCCATGCTGCTCTCTCTGTTCACCGGTTCTGCCAGGCGTCGTTACTTTACTTCAGCTCAGCAACAGACGTAAGCCCCATGGGGGCAGAGTGATTTGCTGCGCGGCATTAAGCTGTTCACCGGTTAATACACAGCGGGCAGCATCAGAGAGGGTGAAGTTAAGCGCACTGGCTGAATAGTTGAAGATAAAGCGCAGCTGCTGACCATCACGATTACGCCCCTGGCGGACGATCAGCGGGAAATGTGCGGCAGTGGTGCGCGACGCCAGCGTGATATCGCGGCATAGATGATCAAGCAGCTGGCTGATATAGGCTTTGGTCGGCAGGAAACCGAGATACATCGCCCGTCCGCTGCCGTAGTCGGCTTCGGTGGCTGCCGCATAGTCGCCCCAAAATGGATGCTGATAGCGAGCCACTTCCCGGGTTGCCGGGCTGGTGGGCGTCAGCAGCTCCATCCACAACTCGACCGGTTGCGCATCAGCGTCGCTAAATCCGGCGGACGTGGTGCGAACGGTAACCGCATCCGGTAGCACAAACTGGTTATAACTGACGCCGCAACATGCAGTTAACTGGCCTGGTTGAGCGCTGTGTCTGACTTTGACATTCTCATCGCTGAAACCGGACTTAAAGCTAATCAGTGCGCGACCGCCTTGCTCAACATAGCGATTAATGCGCCCGAGCAGTGCATCGTCGGCGGCATACAGCGCCGGTACGATGATCGCCTGATACTTTTTACTGCTGTCGTCAATGTCATTAATGATATCGACGGCAATATTGTGATCGTACAGCGCATCGTAAAAGCGGCGGACGATATCGTTATACACATTGGTTTGCGTTTCACCGGGTTTAAACCAGTTGAGTGCGTCCATCGCTTCATTATTGATCAGTATCGCCACATCATTATTGATGCGCAATCCGGCCACCTCACTGGCGATCCTGGCGAAGTCTGCGCCAATGGTTTGCGCTTCGCGCCAGGTCGGGTTAGGGCTGAAGTCGTGGCTGAGCAGGCCTTTCCAGTAGGTTTCAAACGAATTATGGATCGAGTGCCAGTGCCAGTAGGAGACCATCTTTGCACCGTGCGCCAGATGACTGAACGCCTGTAAGCGCAGCTGGCCGGGGAAGGGCGTCCACTGCGCAAAACCCTGCGCCTCGGTTTCCAGCACCAGATAGTTATCACCGGCTTTCAGATTACGCGCCACATCACCACCGAAGCCAATTTCCCGGCCGGTAAGCTGCGCTTGTGAAGGGTGATAAATATCCACGCCCGCTACCGTCAGTGCTTTGGCAGCGGCAAAATGGTCGACGCGCGGCTGTACGCCGAAGGAATAGCCGCGCCATTCGAAATCAAAATTATGGGTAATAAATTGCTGTGGCGTGGCGTATTCCTTAACTACCTCAACCTGCCAGGCGAGATACTCTGTGACCATCTGACGCTGAAAGCGCGAAAAGGCGCAGCCGAGACTGGCGTTAATCGTACTCTCAACCGGTGGGAAATCATCCCAGTTATCGATGCGATTGCTCCAGTAATCCAGGCCGAAATCCGCGTTAAACTGATTAATATCCGGATAGCGCTGTTGCAGATGGGTGATAAAACGCTGCTGCATCTCACCGCCGACGTTATCGTAATGCTTAGTTTCATTGTCCACCTGATAGCCAACGATTGCCGGATGCGAACAAACGTGTGCCAGCAGCGTGCGGATAATATTTTCCGCATAGTGGCGGAACACCGGACTGACAATATCCATAATCTGGCGGCGACCGTATTTTTCCTGACGCTGTGGCGTGGTGACCATCACTTCCGGGTGTTTACGCGCCAGCCATGACGGAATAGCGTAGGTTGGGGTGCCGATTATCACCGCGATCCCGGCGCGGTGCATGGCATCAAGTACCCGGTCAACATGATAAAAATTGTATTGACCCTCCTTAGGTTCCAGCGTACTCCATGTTGATTCGGCGATGCGCACAACATTAATACCGGTCGCCAGCATCATTTCGATATCTTTTTCCAGCCGGTCTTCCGGCATATACTCATCATAATATGCGATGCCATAATAGAGTTCAGACATACCACCTCCAAATTATTTTGCCAGCGCTGAGCGTTGAGTGAAGGCGCGGGCAGATTCAAGTGTAAAATAAGAAATCAGCGTAAAAGTCAGAGCAATCATGCCGAGAATCAGATAGCTGTCAGCGAAGCCCATGCTCTTATACATATGACCGATGCCGCTGGAGAGAAATATTTCGCTAAAGCGTTTAGAAAACTGGAAGCCAATTAAATAAACGGTGGCGGATAACCACGGATTAAAGTTGGCAGAGATATATTTCAGCCCGGCGACGAGGAATGCCGAACTTTCAAATCCGTGCAGCATTTTCACCACGCTAATGGAGATCGGTCCGATGGCATAAGCTGAACCAATGATGCGCAGGCTCATAATTATGCCGCAGTAAATCAGCGCATTTTTTGGGCCGATTTTATTGACAAACCAGGGCGAGAAGAACATCACCACCGCATCAAGAAAAATCTGTGCGGTATACAGATACCCAAACACTTCTGCACCGCGCGCCTTGGTGACAAAGAAATGGCTGTAGTAGATGGCGAACTGCTGATCGTAGGTTTCATACACCGCGCCGACGCCGACCATATACAGAGCGAAGAACCAGAATTTCTTTAATTTCAGTAAATTACGCACGTCATTAAGTGAGATGGGTGCCGAGGCTGGTCGTGCGGGACCGCTGCACATCGCCACGCGCGGCTGGGTTTTCCAGACAATCAGCAACAGTGCCAGACCCGCGAGGCTGGCCATCCAGAAGATATAATCCTGATTGATGCCGTACAGTTTACCGGCCATAAACGTGCCGATAGCCGCACCAATACCGCCAAACATCCGCGCCTTGCCAAATTCAAATCCGGTCATACGGCTGACCTTGTCGATATAGGCTTCGCAGACGCCGCATCCGGCACCAAATGCCATGCCGATATAGATCCCACCAGCGAAGGCACCTAATATCACATTGTATTCCAGCAACGGCGCAAAGATATAAATCCAGTAGGGGGCAAACAAAGTAATAATTATCGCCAGCATCCACATCAGATGTTTGCGGAAGATTAATTTATCGGAAATAAAGCCAAATAACGGTTGTACACACACTGAAACGATAGCGGTAAAAGAGTACACCAGTCCGACATCGGCATAATCAATGCCAATGGTGTCAGTCAGCCATAATGAAAGATATGGATAACAACTTCCCCAGCCGATAAAGAAAAATAAGAAAAACAGGCAGCACATTAAATAGTTTTTTTCTATGCGAAACATGATCTACCTCATTCCTGCACAATTAATTATTACCTCGTTTTGGAGACGCTAACTTAACGTTAAACGCCGTGGAAAATCTGGAGGCAGTCGCTACCGACCTGTAAAAATCTGCTGCCCGCAGCAGAACTGTGAACGGCCTCACGGTTCACCGTAAGGGTACAGCCCGTGCATTTAGGCTTTACGACGTGTAAGATGTTTGTCCTTCAGGAGTTTTTGCTTTTCGCTCACTTTTGAACCTGTGTACCGCTGGCGAGTACCAAACTGACAACTGTGAGTCGGTTTCAAGTCTCAAGTGCCTGAGGTATATCAATAAACTATGATTTGTATGTAACCTTGCGTGTGGGTTACCACTGCAATTAAGGATGTAAAATGCCCGTTATTACTCTTCCTGATGGAAGTCAGCGTACTTTCGATCACGCCGTCAGCGTGATGGAAATTGCTCAGGACATCGGTCCAGGTCTGGCGAAAGCCTGTATTGCTGGTCGTGTAAATGGTGAACTGGTCGACGCGGTTGACCCGATTACCGATGATGCAAATGTCGCTATCATTACTGCCAAAGACGAAGCCGGTCTGGAAATTATTCGCCACTCTTGCGCGCACCTGTTAGGTCATGCAATCAAGCAGCTGTGGCCGGATACCAAAATGGCGATCGGCCCGGTAATCGACAATGGTTTCTATTACGACGTTGATATCGACCGCACCCTGACGCAGGAAGATCTCGAACTGCTCGAAAAGCGTATGCACGAGCTGGCTGAGAAGAATTATGACGTCATTAAGAAAAAGGTGAGCTGGCAGGAAGCCCGTGATGCATTTGCGGCACGCGGTGAAAGCTACAAAACCACCATTCTTGATGAAAACATCAGCCATGACGATCGTCCTGGCCTGTATCACCATGAAGAATATGTCGATATGTGCCGTGGTCCGCACGTACCGAACATGCGTTTCTGTCATCATTTTAAACTGCAGAAGACTTCTGGCGCCTACTGGCGTGGTGACAGCAACAATAAAATGTTGCAGCGCATTTACGGCACCGCATGGGCCGATAAAAAGCAGCTGGCGGCTTATCTGCAGCGTCTGGAAGAAGCGGCGAAGCGCGATCACCGTAAAATCGGTAAGCAGCTCGACCTGTACCATATGCAGGAAGAAGCGCCGGGCATGGTATTCTGGCATAATGACGGCTGGACCATCTTCCGCGAGCTGGAAGTGTTCGTTCGCACCAAGCTGAAAGAGTATGAGTACCAGGAAGTGAAAGGTCCGTTTATGATGGACCGTGTGCTGTGGGAAAAAACCGGCCACTGGGAAAACTACAAAGAAGCGATGTTTACCACGTCATCGGAAAACCGCGAGTACTGCATTAAACCGATGAACTGCCCTGGTCACGTGCAAATTTTCAATCAGGGTCTAAAATCATACCGCGATCTGCCGTTACGTATGGCTGAGTTCGGTAGCTGTCACCGTAATGAGCCGTCAGGCGCGCTGCATGGTCTGATGCGCGTACGTGGCTTTACCCAGGATGACGCCCACGTGTTCTGTACTGAAGAGCAGGTGCGTGATGAAGTAAACAGCTGTATTAAGATGGTGTACGACATGTACAACACCTTCGGTTTTGATAAAATCGTGGTGAAACTGTCGACCCGTCCGGAAAAGCGTATTGGCAGCGATGAGATGTGGGATCGCGCCGAGAAAGATCTGGCGGAAGCACTGCAGGAAAATAATATCGAATTCCAGTATCAGCCGGGTGAAGGGGCGTTCTACGGTCCGAAAATTGAGTTTACCCTGCATGATTGTCTGGATCGTCCGTGGCAGTGTGGTACTGTTCAGCTCGACTTTTCCTTGCCGAGCCGTTTGAGTGCATCTTACGTCGGCGAAAATAACGAACGTCAGGTGCCGGTGATGATTCACCGTGCGATTCTGGGTTCAATGGAGCGCTTTATCGGTATTCTTACCGAAGAGTACGCCGGTTTCTTCCCAACCTGGCTCGCTCCGGTACAAGCAGTGATTATGAATATCACTGATGGTCAGTCCGAATATGTTGCAGAATTAACCCGTAAACTGCAGAATGCGGGTATTCGTGTAAAAGCGGACTTGAGAAATGAGAAGATTGGCTTTAAAATCCGCGAGCACACTTTACGTCGTGTCCCTTACATGCTGGTCTGTGGTGATAAAGAGGTGGAAGCAGGCAAAGTTGCCGTTCGCACCCGCCGTGGTAAAGACCTTGGAAGCATGGACGTAAATGATGTTATCGAAAAGCTGCAGCTAGAGATTCGCAGCCGAAATCTTCATCAATTGGAGGAATAAAGTATTAAAGGCGGAAAACGAGTTCAACCGACGCGACCTAATAAAATTAACGGTGAAATCCGTGCTACCGAGGTGCGTCTGACAGGCATCGAAGGCGAGCAGCTTGGTATTGTAAGCCTGCGTGAAGCTATTGAAAAAGCTGAAGAAGCAGGTGTTGATTTAGTTGAAATCAGCCCTAACGCCGAACCGCCTGTATGCCGTATTATGGATTACGGCAAGTTCCTCTACGAAAAAAGCAAATCTTCTAAGGAACAGAAGAAGAAGCAGAAAGTTATTCAGGTTAAGGAAATTAAATTCCGTCCTGGAACCGATGATGGCGACTATCAGGTCAAACTACGCAACCTGATTCGCTTTCTGGAAGATGGCGATAAAGCCAAGATCACACTGCGTTTCCGTGGTCGTGAAATGGCGCACCAGCAGATCGGTATGGAAGTGCTTAACCGCGTCCGTAAAGACCTGTGTGAAGATCTGGATTTGGCTATTGTCGAGTCCTTCCCTTCGAAGATCGAAGGCCGCCAGATGATCATGGTGCTCGCTCCCAAGAAGAAGCAGTAGGCCATTCAAGTAGTTATCCGCGCAGCGTCCGCGCTGCACGGTAACTCGCCTGTCTGATTCATTTTATTAACAATGCGAAGTGGAAATTTTTGAAATGCCAAAGATTAAAACTGTACGTGGCGCGGCTAAGCGCTTCAAGAAGACCGCCTCTGGTGGCTTCAAGCGTAAACACGCTAACCTGCGTCATATTCTGACCAAAAAATCTACTAAGCGTAAACGTCACCTGCGTCCGAAAGGTCTGGTGTCTAAAGGCGATCTGGGTCTGGTTATCGCCTGCCTGCCGTACGCATAAGTAAATTTTTATCGCCTGACAGATTCCGCTTTGAGATAAGGCGGCACCTGAGCGAATCCCCTGAGCTTACATCAGTAAGCGACTGGGGTGAGCAAAGGAAGCCAACGCAGTCACAGAGCGAAAGATTAACGGCCAAATTCAGAATATAAACAGGAGAGCTAAATGGCTCGTGTAAAACGTGGTGTAGTTGCTCGCGCACGTCACAAAAAAATCTTAAAACAAGCTAAAGGCTACTACGGTGCACGTTCACGTGTATACCGTGTTGCTTTCCAGGCTGTTATCAAAGCTGGTCAGTATGCTTACCGTGACCGTCGTCAACGTAAGCGTCAGTTCCGTCAGCTGTGGATCGCGCGTATCAACGCAGCAGCTCGTCAGAACGGCATGTCTTACAGCCGCTTCATCAATGGCCTGAAAAAGGCTTCTGTTGAAATCGACCGTAAGATTCTGGCTGACATCGCAGTATTCGACAAAGTGACTTTCTCTGCACTGGTTGAAAAAGCGAAATCAGCTCTGGCGTAAGTCAGAATATCCTGAAAACTTCGGGCGGCAGTCAACTTGCCTGCTGCCAGAAGGATAAAGGATAGGTGAAAGAGGGGGCTTGTCTCCCTCTTTTATTATCTAACTCAAGCAAAAGATTGACATTTCTGCCTGCTGGCCTTTCAATAGAGCAACAGAAATTTTCCGACAAGACTCCTGATAAGGTAATGCAAGCATGAATGCTGCTATTTTCCGTTTCTTTTTTTACTTTAGCGCCTGAAAATCGGGGGCTTTTGCGCAAGAGAAGAGAAACGAAAAATCGCGCTGAAAGCCTCCCACGTGGAGGCTTTTTTGTTTCTGGCGAAATGATAATTGGACTTTTTGTCCCAACAAAAAACAGACCGGCCGTGACGGCTGGAAGAAGAGGAAACAATGCCACATCTCGCAGAGCTGGTTGCCAGTGCCAAGGCAGCTATAGAAGATGCCCATGATGTTGCCGCGTTAGATCTGGTACGCGTCGAATATTTAGGTAAAAAAGGGCATCTGACGCTCCAGATGACCACACTGCGCGAATTGCCAGCAGAAGAGCGTCCGGCGGCGGGTGCGGTAATCAATGAAGCCAAGCAGCAGGTGCAGGAAGTGTTGAGCGAGCGTAAAAATACGCTGGAATCAGCTGCACTGAATGCCCGTCTGGCACAGGAAACTATCGACGTTTCACTGCCAGGCCGTCGCATTGAAAATGGCGGCTTGCATCCGGTCACCCGCACCATCGATCGTATTGAAACCTTTTTCGGTGAGCTGGGCTTCGCGGTCATGACCGGACCGGAAATCGAAGATGACTACCATAACTTCGATGCGCTGAATATTCCGGGTCACCACCCGGCACGTGCCGATCACGATACCTTCTGGTTTGATGCAACGCGCCTGCTGCGCACCCAGACTTCTGGCGTGCAGATCCGCACCATGAAAAACCAGCAGCCGCCAATCCGTATTATTGCGCCGGGCCGCGTCTATCGTAACGATTACGATCAGACCCACACCCCAATGTTCCATCAGATGGAAGGGCTGATTGTTGATAAAAACATCAACTTCTCCAATCTGAAAGGCACGCTGCATGAATTCCTGCGCAACTTCTTTGAGGAAGATTTGCAGGTGCGCTTCCGTCCTTCTTACTTCCCGTTTACTGAACCGTCCGCGGAAGTGGATGTGATGGGTAAAAACGGCAAGTGGCTGGAGGTGCTGGGTTGCGGCATGGTGCATCCAAATGTATTGCGTAACGTCGGTATCGATCCAGAAATCTATTCTGGTTTTGCCTTCGGCATGGGCATGGAGCGTCTGACTATGCTGCGTTACGGCGTGACCGATTTACGCGCCTTCTTCGAAAATGATTTACGTTTCCTCAAACAGTTTAAATAAGGGCAGGTTATACCAATGAAATTCAGTGAACTCTGGTTACGCGAATGGGTAAACCCAGCCATTAGCAGTGAAGCGTTGTCCGATCAAATTACCATGGCCGGGCTGGAAGTTGACGGTGTTGACGCCGTTGCCGGTGCCTTTCATGGCGTAGTGGTTGGTGAAGTGGTGGAATGCGGTCAGCATCCCAATGCCGATAAACTGCGCGTGACAAAAGTTAATGTCGGCGGCGAACGCCTGCTGGATATCGTCTGTGGCGCGCCAAACTGCCGTCAGGGGCTGAAAGTCGCAGTGGCGACCGTAGGTGCCGTGCTGCCGGGTGATTTCAAAATTAAAGCGGCGAAACTGCGCGGCGAGCCTTCTGAAGGCATGTTGTGCTCATTCTCCGAGCTGGGAATCAGTGACGATCATGCAGGCATTATTGAATTGCCGGCTGATGCGCCAGTGGGCAGCGATATCCGCGAATATCTGCAGCTGAATGACAATACCATTGAAATCAGCGTGACGCCGAACCGAGCTGACTGTCTGAGCATTATCGGTGTCGCCCGTGATGTGGCGGTACTGAACCAGCTGCCGCTGAGTGAGCCTGCCATCGAACCGGTTGCCGCGACGCTGAACGAGACATTCCCGATTCGTGTTGAGGCTGGCGAAGCCTGTCCGCGCTACCTCGGTCGTGTGGTAAAAGGCATTAATGTGAAAGCCGCCACGCCACTGTGGATGCGTGAGAAACTGCGTCGTTGCGGGATTCGTTCTATCGACCCGGTGGTAGATATCACCAACTATGTGCTGCTTGAGCTGGGCCAGCCGATGCACGCGTTCGATCTCGATCGTATTGATTCGGCGATTGTGGTGCGTATGGCCGAAGAGGGTGAAACCCTGACGCTGCTGGATGGCAATGAAGTCAAACTGAACAGCGACACGCTGGTGATTGCTGATGAGAAGCAGGCGCTGGCAATGGGCGGTATTTTTGGTGGCGCGCACTCTGGCGTCAACGAAGAGACACAGAATGTCCTGTTCGAATGTGCTTTCTTCAGCCCGCTGTCGATTACCGGTCGTGCGCGTCGTCACGGTCTGCACACCGATGCATCTCATCGTTACGAACGCGGCGTGGATTCCGCATTGCAACATAAAGCAATTGAGCGTGCGACGCGTCTGTTGCTGGATATCTGCGGCGGTGAAGCCGGCCCGGTTATTGATGTGACTAACCAGGCTGCGCTGCCGAAAGCGGCCTCTATCACTCTGCGTCGTGAAAAACTGGATCGCCTGATTGGTCATGTGATTGCTGACGACCAGGTGACCGACATTCTGCAACGTCTGGGCTGTAAAGTGACCACTGGCAACGGCGAGTGGCAGGCGATTGCACCAAGCTGGCGTTTCGATATGCAGATCGAAGAGGATCTGGTTGAAGAAGTGGCGCGCGTCTACGGTTATAACAATATTCCGGACGTGCCGGTGCATGCCAGCCTGGTGATGACTAAACATCGTGAGGCCAATCTTTCTCTGAAGCGCGCTAAAGCGATGCTGGTCGATAAAGGCTACCAGGAAGCGATCACTTACAGCTTTGTTGACCCTAAAATTCAGGCGCTGCTGCATCCGGGGGAAGAAAACCTGCTGCTGCCAAGCCCGATCTCTGCAGATATGTCGGCGATGCGTTTGTCGCTGTGGAGCGGATTACTGTCAGCGGTGGTGTATAACCAGAACCGTCAGCAGGGGCGTGTACGTCTGTTTGAGAGCGGTCTGCGCTTTGTTCCTGATACGCAGGCAAACCTCGGTATTCGTCAGGATCTTATGCTGTCCGGCGTGCTGAGCGGCAATCGCTTTGAAGAGCATTGGGATCTGGCGCGACAAACAGTAGACTTCTATGATTTAAAAGGTGATTTAGAGTCTGTTCTGGATCTGACCGGTAAACTGGAGTCCATCGAGTTCCGTGCAGAAGCCAATCCGGCGCTTCATCCGGGGCAGAGTGCGGCGATTTATCTGCGCGGCGAAAAAATCGGATTTATCGGTGTGGTGCATCCGGAGCTGGAACGCAAACTGGATCTTAACGGTCGAACCTTAGTGTTTGAACTGCTTTGGGATAAGGTCGCAGACCGCGTGCTGCCTGAAGCGCGCGAGATTTCTCGCTTCCCGGCAAACCGCCGTGATATCGCTGTCGTAGTGGCTGAAAACGTGCCTGCAGCAGATATTATCACTGAGTGTAAGAAAGTTGGCGTAAATCAGGTAGTTGGCGTAAACTTGTTTGACGTGTACCGTGGTAAGGGCGTAAATGAGGGTGAGAAGAGCCTCGCTATCAGCCTGATTTTACAAGATACCAGCCGGACACTCGAAGAAGAGGAGATTGCCGCTACTGTTGCACGATGTGTAGAGGCACTGAAAGAGCGATTCCAAGCATCCTTGAGGGATTGAACCTATGGCGCTTACAAAAGCTGAAATGTCAGAATACCTGTTTGAGAAGCTTGGGCTTAGCAAGCGGGATGCCAAAGAGCTGGTCGAGCTGTTTTTCGAAGAAGTCAGACGTGCTTTGGAAAATGGTGAGCAGGTTAAGCTGTCCGGTTTTGGCAACTTTGACCTTCGCGACAAGAATCAACGTCCGGGACGTAACCCTAAGACTGGCGAAGATATTCCGATCACGGCACGGCGCGTGGTGACGTTCCGCCCGGGTCAGAAATTAAAAAGTCGGGTTGAGAACGCTTCGCCAAAAGAAGACTGATTGACTCACCAACAAAAGGCCGCGTAAGCGGCCTTTTTCATTGTATTGACCCGTGCTGAATAGCGTTGACCCGTTTCAGAATCTATTTCGGAGAGCGTGGTGAGCACTGAGCTTAATTCCGCGAAAAAAAACCTTCTTGTCCTCTGGTTTATGAAGTCTTCTGTTTTAATATTGCGGTGAAAATATCACCTTTAATCAGGTGGCCAAATTCTCTATGCCAATCCAATAGGATACTTTGGTTATGTTCCGTGCGGTGTTCTGTGTGCAAATAGCCATCGTAAATTCAGGAGTTGAAATCCACGGTGTGAACTGAATCTTAAGCCAGGCTTGGTAGAACTGTTTGTTACGGTGATCTCGGAGCTGTTGCGGGCGCTCATCAGCGAAATGAAAGAGGTATCCGGTGACAACGCTGCTGACCGGTATCGGTGTTATTTGAACACCACAGCCAGGAGCAATCGTGTCAACAATCCAGTAGCTGCGGCTCAAAACCACCAAAATAATCAAAAACACTGCTTTATCAGGATTTAGTTGGCTAATTATTCTGGGGCGGGTATTATATGCACTATCTTAGCAACGTGAGGATGTGAGGCTGGTGCGATTGCCGCCGAAAACATAAACCCAATGACTTTCTCCAAAGGAATGCTCGTTACCCTTTCTACATCTCAATTCTTTATCACTGCGGTCATGGCCAGCGTTCTGGCATGGTGCAGCGAGCTATAGCGACTTCACAAAACGTTTAAAAACGACTTTTAGCACTGCGTTGCTGCGGCAACGGCGGTTAATCACGTGTTTTGTTTTGTGAGGAAACTATGATCTATTGGATCTTTTTATCTGTCGCCATCGTTTGTGAAATTCTTGGTACGCTGGCAATGAAATACTCCAGTCTGCACGGCGGCATCAGCGGCCATATCGCGATGTATTTGCTGATCGCGGCGTCCTATATTCTGCTGTCTGTGGCGGTTAAACGTATTGCACTGGGCGTGGCCTACGCACTGTGGGAAGGGGCAGGCATTTTGCTGATTACCCTGTTTAGCGTGCTGATGTTCAGTGAATCACTGTCGCTGGTTAAAGTGATAGCGTTAATCCTGCTGCTGGCCGGCATCACCCTGATTAAATCCGGTACTGAAATGCCTAAGCGTAAACGCAATGAGGTGAAACATGCAGGCTGAACATCTGCTGTACCTGTTGCTGGCGGTAGTGCTGGAGATTATTGCCAATATTATGCTGAAGAAATCGGAAGGTTTCCGCCGCTGGGGATATGGCGTGCTGTCATTACTGGCGGTATTGGGCGCATTCAGCGCGCTGGCTCAGGCGGTGAAAGGTATCGATCTGGCGGTGGCTTATGCGCTCTGGGGCGGGCTGGGTATCGCCGCGACCGTCGCCGCTGGCTGGATTCTGTTTAATCAGCGGCTGAACAAAAAGGGCTGGATCGGTCTTATTGTGCTGCTGGCCGGGATGGTGATGCTGAAACTGGCGTGATGCCAGAGTGTTAATCACGCAGCGGCTGAACGTATTGTGCTTCACGGTCGCTCCACAGTGTCAGGATTGCGTAAGCGGCGGGAAAGTAACGTGAAAATCATCCGTCAGCTGATAGTTAGCGCTATAAGTGATTGCTATAACAGGCTCATCTAATAAAGAGAGGTCAGCCTGATGAAAAAAATGGCTATATTACTTTGCGTCCTGTCTGGGATGCCGCTGCTGGCAAATGCTGGCGTGTCGATTGACATTCATTCACCCGGAATTTCTATTCAGCTTGGCGATCGCGATCAGCGTGGTTATTACTGGGACGGTTATGACTGGCGTGCGCCAGCGTGGTGGCATGACTGGCAGGGTCGTCATGTTGGAGCGCGCGGCCCGCGCGGTGATTACTGGAACGGCAATGGCTGGCAGCCACATGCGCCGCAGCATCACTCTCATTCACGGCCGCAGCAACAGAATCATCACCAGCCGGAGCAACCACAGCATAATCATCATGATAAGCCTGGGGCGGGTAACGATAATCCTCATCAACGTCCTCCGGCGCAACAGCGTCATTAATTTCTCCCTTAAGGGCCAGCAATGCTGGCTCTTTCTTTTTCTGCATCAGCCACTACAATCAAAGCCTTGTTTTCACGGATAAAGAGTCACTGATGACGCTGATTTCCGAACTGTCGCATCGGGCAGCACGACGCGGACGGCGCTGGCTGATGGTGCTGCTGCTGCTGACGTTGATCACCGCAGCCATAAGTCTGTGCGCAGGGGAGAGCTGGATTGCCCCTGGCGACTGGTTCAGCCCGCAGGGGCAGCTGTTTGTCTGGCAGCTGCGTTTACCGCGTACGCTGGCGGTATTACTGGTCGGTGCGTCACTGGCGGTGGCTGGCGCGGTGATGCAGGCGCTGTTTGAAAACCCGCTGGCGGAACCCGGGCTGTTAGGCGTATCGAACGGAGCCGGTGTCGGTTTGGTATTAAGCGTACTGCTGGGAAGCGGCCAGCCGTGGAGCCTGAGTCTGGCCGCCATCGCCGGTGCCTTACTGGTGACGGTGCTGCTGCTGCGATTTGCCCGGCATCATCTCTCTACCAGCCGTTTGCTGCTGGCCGGCGTTGCGCTGGGAATTATTTGCAGTGCGATAATGACCTGGGCGGTCTACTTCAGCACCAGCCTCGATCTGCGCCAGTTAATGTACTGGATGATGGGCGGCTTTAGCGGTATAGACTGGCGTTACGGCTGGCTAATGCTGGCGTTACTGCCGATTCTGCTGTGGCTGACCTGCCAGTGGCGCGCGCTGAATTTGCTGATGCTGGGCGAGATTTCCGCGCGTCAGCTCGGGCTACCGATGGCGCTGTGGCGCAACTTACTGGTGATGGCGATTGGCTGGCTGGTAGGGGTCAGCGTGGCGCTGGCAGGCGCCATTGGCTTTGTTGGGTTGGTGATCCCGCACATATTGCGGCTCAAAGGGCTGACCGATCACCGCATACTGCTACCGGGATGTGCTTTCGCCGGCGCGACGGTGCTGCTGGCGGCTGATATCATCGCCCGGCTGGTGCTGAGATCGGCTGAATTGCCGATTGGCGTGGTGACGGCCACGCTCGGGGCACCCATATTTATCTGGTTATTAGTAAACCATCGCCGCTAGCGCAGGCTGGCAAATACACTACTGATACAGGAAATCCGCATGAGCATTTTTGATACAGAACTGGAAACGCTGGATGGTGAGAAAACCACGCTGAAACAGTGGCAGGGCGACGTGCTGTTAGTGGTTAATGTGGCCTCTAAATGTGGCTTAACGCCCCAGTATGAACAGCTGGAGCAGCTACAAAAACAGTGGCAGGATCAGGGGTTCAGCGTGCTGGGTTTCCCGTGCAATGCGTTCCTTGAGCAGGAGCCGGGCAGTAATGAAGAGATTAAAACCTTCTGCAGCACGACCTACGGCGTTACTTTCCCGATGTTCAGCAAAATTGAGGTTAATGGTGAAAACCGGCATCCGCTGTACGCTCAGCTGGTGGCTGCACAACCGCAGGCGGTAGCACCAGAAGGCAGCGGCTTCCTTGAACGAATGACCAGTAAAGGCCGCGCGCCGAAAGCAGCGGGGGATATTTTATGGAACTTCGAGAAATTCCTTATCGGTCGGGATGGTAAGGTGGTTCAGCGCTTCTCGCCGGATATGACCCCGGATGATGCGGTGATCGTCGACAGCATCAAGCAGGCGCTGGCAAAGTAAATGCTGCTGGAAATTGAACTGGCTGCGGTCGGCGGGCGACTGGCCCCGTTCAGTGCGCAGGTCAGCAGTGGGCAACTGATTCATCTGCTGGGGCCGAATGGTGCCGGAAAAAGTTCGCTGCTGGCGCGCTTGTCGGGTTTGTTGCCCGGCAGCGGCAAGGTTCAGTTTCTGGGAAAGCCACTTGAAGACTGGAGTGGCAGTCAGCTTGCCCGTCATCGCGGCTGGTTGCATCAGCAGCAGTTACCCGTCGGCCAGATGGCGGTTTTTCACTATCTGAAACAGCATCTGCTGCACGCCGACCAACCTTATGAAGCGGTGTTACAGCAAGTTCTTGAGGGATTGCAACTTGGCGATAAGCTGGCGCGGCCGCTGAATCAGTTGTCCGGTGGCGAGTGGCAGCGAGTAAGGCTGGCCGCTGTGCTGTTGCAGATCGCGCCGGCGGCAAACTCCCAGGGTAAATTGCTGCTGCTGGATGAGCCGATGGCCGGATTGGATGTGGCTCAGCAGGCGGCAGTCGACCGCCTGCTATTACCGCTGTGCCTGGCCGGGATAAGCATTATTATGAGCGGCCATGACCTTAACCACAGCCTGCGCCATGCGCAACAGGTGTGGCTGATGGCCGATGGTCAGTTAGTGGCGCAGGGTGAAACAGCCACGGTGATGCAACCTGAACGTCTTGAACAGGTGTATCAAGTGCCCTTTCGCAAACTGACGGTTGAAGGCCATCAAATTCTCACCACGTTAACGGAATAGCGGGCAGTCCCTTGCCAGAATCAATGATTTACCGCTACATTAAGTTTTTGTCTGATTGCAGGGAATGTCGGTTATGCGGATCTGGTTGTTGCTGGTTGTGGTTATTCTTGCTGGATGCAGTCGCCATGCTCCTCCTCCTGACGGTCGTTTGTCAGATCCGATAATGGTTATCGCCCAACTTAATGAACAACTGGGTCAGTGGCGCGGAACGCCATACCGCTATGGTGGGATGAGTCGCGGCGGCGTCGATTGCTCCGGTTTTGTTTATCTTACCTTCCGCGATCGTTTTGACCTGCAATTACCGCGTTCAACCAGCGATCAAACGGATATCGGCACCCGCATTGATAAAGATCAGTTGCTGCCAGGCGATCTGGTATTTTTCAAAACCGGCCGTGGAGAAAACGGCCTGCACGTCGGCATTTATGATACTGATAATCAGTTTATTCACGCCTCAACCAGCAAGGGAGTGATTCGATCTTCACTCGATAATGTTTATTGGCGTAAAGTATTCTGGCAGGCGCGACGCATTTAATAAGTGTTGTAGTAATTAATAAACTGAGAAGAATTTAGGATAAATGCGTATTTCTTCGCCGGAAAAAATAGAGCATGATGAATGCTGGTTTTCGGCGAAGTGAATGAGATTAATTTGTATTAGATGGCGGTTTTATATTTACTTAAGCCATATTTTTTCTTTTTCATCACTGACGCTGTCAGAAAACCTGCCTTACACGCATCTGAAATCTCAGCAACTGCTCGATTTACGACAATTTAAAGATTAATTTTATTTAAGCATCTTTCGGTTTTTTTTCTGCCGGAAAATGACTAAGTGTCTGATAGCGCAATAGCACTATTGATTGTCATAAATTGTTGTTATAGGATGCACAAACTGCCACTTAATAATGGCTTATCAAAATGAAAATCCATTTAGCTGCCGACTACCGTAGTAACGCAGCATTTTATCCGGTATATACCCTGACGGGTAGGCTGACTGCTGTAGAGCTGATCTCATGGTTCTCGGACGAAAACGCCAATGTTGCGATTCCGGCAGAGATGCTGATTCCGCAACTGACATTCGAACAGCGTATATCGCTACTGCAAAGTCAAATAACGCTGGTGGAGAAATATCGGGAATTTTTCAGCTATCACGATCTTTATGTCGCGATTAATATTGATGAAATTATCGCGCAGGCGATTTTAGAAAGTGAGTTTCTTTTACACAAGTTAGGCCTGCTGGATTGCCTGGAACTGGAAATAAATGAAAGTTTTACTGATTTATCCGCAGGTAAAGATAATCCTTTACTGGCTGCGCTAAATGATCATTTTTCTCTCAGTCTGGACAATTTTGGCGCAGGAAAAGCGACGGCGAAAGCGGTATACGATGACCTGTTTAATCGTATCAAATTAGATAAGGGATTTATCCAGCACAATATCAAACGGCGCTCATTTGCACCGTTTATTAATGCCATACTGGATAATATAACGCCACACTGCCAGCAGGTGATTGTACAGGGAATTGATGATATTCAGGCGCTGGCAACCATTCGTCAGTATCCTTTTGCCGGAATTCAGAGTGCGTTATTTCCGGCGACGGATGAACTCTCTTTAGCGGCTTTGCTGAAGACTCCAGCGTTACTGATGCCGCCCGCAGAGTCACCGTAAACGGAATGTATGCCCTGTAAATTAGCACGCACAGGGTTTACACTGACAGCATTGTGGCCGTTTTACTGACTGATTCTTATCAGAAAAGGCCCCAGCGATGTCTTAAGGAGGCACCATGCAGTTCAATAACAGCTGGTTTAACGAGCTGCCGGGCTTTTATATCGCACTGAATCCCACCCCGTTGAAAAATCCGCGTCTGCTTTATCACAGCAGGTCACTGGCACAGGAGTTGGGCCTTGATGAAAGCTGGTTCAGCCAGGATAAAGCCGCTATCTGGAGCGGCGAGACGCTGTTGCCTGGCATGCAGCCGCTGGCGCAGGTTTACAGTGGCCATCAGTTTGGCGTCTGGGCCGGGCAACTCGGTGACGGGCGGGGTATTCTGCTGGCAGAACAGCAATTGCCGGACGGACGTAAAGTTGACTGGCATCTGAAGGGAGCAGGGCTGACGCCTTACTCACGGATGGGCGACGGACGTGCCGTACTGCGTTCAACGCTGCGGGAGTTTCTCGCTTCAGAAGCGATGCATCATCTCGGGGTGCCAACTTCTCGGGCCTTAACCGTGGTCACCAGTGAAGAGCCGGTTTACCGTGAAAGCGCCGAGCGTGGTGCGATGCTGTTGCGTGTGGCCGAAAGCCATCTGCGATTTGGTCATTTTGAGCACTTTTTCTATCACGGCCAGCAGCAAAAAGTTCAGCAGCTGGCAGACTATGCTATCGCGCATCACTGGCCGACACTGGTCGATCAATCTGATCGCTATCAGCTGTGGTTTACCGATGTGGTGAAACGCACGGCGCGACTGATTGCTCACTGGCAGAGCATCGGCTTTGCTCACGGCGTGATGAATACCGATAATATGTCGATTATTGGTATCACGCTGGATTACGGCCCTTATGGCTTTCTCGACGACTATCAGCCGGACTTTATCTGTAATCACTCTGACCATCAGGGGCGATATGCATTTGATAATCAGCCCGTGGTGGGGCTGTGGAACCTCAATCGCCTGGCGCATGCGCTTTCCGGGCTGATGACCCCGGAACAGTTAAAACTGGCGCTGGCTGAGTATGAGCCAGAACTGATGCGTGCCTGGGGCGAGAAGATGCGTGCCAAACTGGGACTGTTGACACAGGATAAAAGCGATAACGACATTCTTACCGGGCTGTTGTCGCTGATGACCAAAGAGGGCAGTGATTATACCCGTACCTTCCGTCTGCTCAGTGCCACACAGCAGGATGAAACGCGCTCGCCACTGCGTGATGAGTTTATCGACCGCGATGCCTTTGACCACTGGTATCACGACTATCGTCAGCGACTGCTGCGCGACGAGAAGAGTGATGCTGAACGTCAGCAGCTAATGAAATCGGTTAATCCGGCGATTATTCTGCGTAACTATCTGGCGCAGCAGGCAATTGAGCGTGCGGAGCAGGATGATATCAGCGTACTGACGCGGTTGCATCAGGCGCTCGCCCGTCCGTTTGACGATGCGCCTGAATTTGCGGATTTGGCGAAACGTCCGCCAGACTGGGGTAAGAAGCTGGAAGTGAGCTGTTCAAGTTAACGGCGCAGGGCGATCTGGGGCACGGCTTCACTGGCGTGAGGCAATACCATCAGGTCGGCCTGGTACCAGCGCGTCAGAATCGATTCGGTCATCACCTCAGCTGGCGTGCCGCTGGCAACCAGCTTGCCGCAATGCAACAGCATCATGCGATCTGACCACAGTGCAGCCAGGTTCAGGTCGTGCAGCACGCAGCATACCGTTAGCTTGCCATTACGCGTCAGCTGATGCAGCAGGCGCAAGGCGTGTTGCTGATGGTAAAGATCGAGCGCCGAAGTCGGCTCATCGAGAAATAACCAGCCTTGCGGACCGTCGTCGTGCCAGAGTTGTGCCAGCGCTCTGGCTAACTGCACCCGCTGCTGTTCGCCGCCGGAAAGCTGCCGATAATCGCGCTTTGCCAGCACATCACAGCCGGTTAATGCCATCACTTCTCTGACTACCGGTGCTGCCGGCTGCTGCGGCCAGGGCGCGCGACCCATCGCAACCACATCTTCAACCGCCAACGGAAATGCTACCGCGCTCTGCTGACGCATGACTGCACGTTGCTGTGCCAGAGATTGACGCGGCCAGCGATCGAGCGGTATCTGCTGTAGCTGGCAACTGCCGTCAGAAGCCATCAGATAACCGGTAAGCAGGCGCAAGAGCGTTGATTTACCGGCACCGTTTGGGCCAATCAGCGATACCATCTCACCGGCGCGCAGCTGCAATGAGACGTCGTCAATCAGCGTGCGTCCGGCAACGCGATAACTGAGGGAACTGGCCTGTAACTGGTTATGCATGGCTGCTTCCCTGACGACGTAAAATCAGCCACAGAAACCACGGGCCGCCCAGTAGGCTGGTTAACAGTCCGACCGGCATTTCCGCCGGTGCCACCAACGTGCGTGCCAGCGTATCGGCAACCAGCAATAAAATTGCGCCAGCCAGCACTGAACCCGGCAACATCCAGCGGTGATCGGCACCGAGACAGATGCGCATCAGATGCGGCACGACCAGACCAATAAAGCCGATGATACCGCTAACTGCCACCGCAGCGGCGACCAGCAGTGCGCTGAGAATTAATAAATGACGCTGGGTACGCTGCACATCCACGCCGAGATAATGGGCTTCCTCTTCACCAAGCTGTAGCAGATTCAGCCGTGCGGCCAGCCACTGAATCAGTAGTGCGGCGGGAATAATCAGTGAGGCAGAGGCCAGTAAGGTTGACCACTGAGCTTGTCCGAGACTGCCCATTCCCCACAGCGATAACTGACGCAGCTGCTGATCGTTACTGACCCATGACAATACGCCAACCGCCGCGCCACAAAGGGCGTTAATGGCAATCCCTACCAGTAACAGACGGGATAATCCCGCCTGACCCGAGCGGGTCAGCGCAAAGATAATCAGCGTAATCGCCATGCTGCCGATAAATGCTGCCAGCATCGGCAGATAAAGGGCGAGGATGGCGGGCAGCGCCAGCGGCAGTACTAACGCAAGTGCTACCGCCAGTGCCGCTCCGCTACTGATACCCAGCAGGCCGGGATCGGCCAGCGGATTGCGAAACAGCCCCTGCATCACGGCACCTGACAGCGCCAGCGCCGCGCCGACCAGCATCGCCAGCAGCACGCGTGGCAGACGAATATTCAGCCAGATTTGCCACAGCATGCTGTCGGCTGGCGCGGCCCACAGCATCGGTAACGACAGGCGCATTGCGCCAATATTGGCCGCCAGCACCGCCAGTACTAACAGCGTAATCAGCATGGCTAACAGCCAGCGTAGCGGTAAACGCGCAATCATTTTGCTATTGCTTCCGCCGCTTTACGCAACTTAAGGATGGCCGAAGGTGTGTCGATACCAAAGCCGAGCAGCGCCATATCATCCACCACCAGCAGCTGATGCTGCTGTCCGGCAGGCGTCATTGCCAGCCCCGGCAGCTTCCACAGGTTGTCTTTGCCACCCAGCGTGCGCAGGCCTTCTTCACCCACCACCACCAGCTGCGGCGCGCTGGCAATCACCCCTTCCTGTGAAAGTGGCTGGTAACGCTGCACATTGCCCATCGCATTCTGCAACCCGGCGGTCTGGATCGCTGCGTCGGCCGCCGTGCCACGCCCGGCACTCATGGTGGTGACGCCGTTGTGCGCCATGATAAACAGCACTTTCACCGGCAGCGGCTGGCGATTCAGCGTAGCCAGCTGTTTATCAAGGCGTTGCTGCAAACTTTTGCCCGCCTCTTCGCGCTGCAGTGCCTGAGCAATCGTGCTGATTTTATCGTCGATAGCCTTGATATCGGCTTTACCGCTGACGGTCACCACTTTTACACCGGCTTGCTGCACCTGCTCCAGCGCCATCGAGGGTTTAGCCAGCTCACTGACCAGTACCAGCGTCGGTTTTAATGCCAGAATGCCTTCGGCATTAAGCTGGCGCATATAGCCGACATCCGGCAGTTTGGTCGCCAGCGCCGGATGAAGGCTGGTACTGTCGCGACCCACCAGATTTTGCTGGGCGTCGAGTGCATAGACAATCTGCGTGACGTCGCCGCCAATCGATACCACGCGCTCAGTCGCCAGTGCCGAAAGCGGCAGAGCGAGCAGGGCGATTAGCCAGCGTTTCATGCGGCAACTCCTTCGCGGGTTAACGCCGCCAGCTGTTCACGCCACTGCGTCTGCTCAGGTTGCCCCTCGCTACGCTGACCATACAGTTGGGCAATTTGCGTGCCGTCGGCAGCAAACAGCTCGAGACTGGTGACAAAACCGTCAGCGGTCGGTTTGCGGGTTACCCAGCTTTCGGCAATGGCATCCTCAATCAGATGCAGGGTAAATTCACGGTTGAAGATATTGATCCAGTTATCCATCGGCATCAGCTTTTCAACGTTGCCGGTAAAGATCTGCACGCAGCCGCGGTTGCCAACGAAGATCATAATTTCGTTAGCGTCAGTTTTTGCCACTTCAAGAATCTGGCGCAGCGACTGATTGCTGACCTGACAGGCCAGATCGCTGGCTACTGCGTGGAAGGCTTGCTGGCGGCTGATATTGTGACGCTTCAGCAGGCGGAAAAACTGATGCACGTCGGTCATTGCGCGCCACTCTTGCTCAATCAACGCGGCATCGGTGACCTCACTGGTCGCCTCGGTAACCAGCGGCGTCACGATCAGATCGCTGGCTTGCGGTTGTACAAAGCGTTCAACCAGCGCCTGCCATGCGGCAAGATCGGTTTTATCGGTGGTATAGACTTTCAGTACCGCATCGCCCTGTGCATCAAAGAATTGCAGGCTCTGACGTTCGCCGCGCGCATTTTGCTCTTTCAGTGCAAAGGCACTGTGCCACTGATTAACGAACAAACGTTGGTCCAGCGCGCGTGGATTCAGCACCAGCCCGGCATGGTCGCTGAGATGCAGGTTACTGTAGTGACCCACCTGCTCGTGCACCGCGTATTCATTGCGGGTAATGGATTTGGTTTCACCGACCGCTTCCAGCGCCTGAAGCATTTCACGCATCTCATTGCGCAGCTGCTGTGCATCATGTCCGACGCGGGAATGGGTCAGCTCTGCTTCGCTGATCGCCATATCGGCCGCCAGATCGCGGGCATATTTTTTTGGATTAGCGGCTTTCAAAGCCTGGTATTGCTGATAAATCATGTTCATGGACTGCTTCCTTGTTTCAAATTCGCCCTGCGGTTTCTGGCAGGGCGCAATTATTACCACTGGTAACTGACGAATACTTTGCCGTTGATCCCATCCTGCGGAATGCCCTGCGTAGAGTAGTACTCTTTTTCAAAGGCATTAGCCAACACCAGAGTAGTGGTCAAGCCTTTCAGGCGATCCTGACCTTTATAGCGCAGGTAGAAATCATTGACCGCGTAGCCAGGTTGGTTGGCATAGGTTGAACTGATATGCGTTGAACGCTCAACAAAGGTGCCGACCCAGCCGACCGAGAAGGCAGTCTGGGCAATCGGCACATCGAGGATGCTGGTAACGGTGTCTGGGTTCAGGCTGGAGATCCACTCGCCGGTATCGCTGTCTTTACCACGAGTACGGTTATAGGCCAGATCCCAGCTGAACACGTCGGTGTTGTACTTCAGAGACATATCCCAGCCCCAGATTTTCGCCTGCGGCACGTTGTAAGACTGGGTCGTGGCGGCGGCAAAATCGACGGTGGTCGAAATGTAATCCTTCGCTTCGGTATCGAAATAACTGGCCTTGAATTCGATTCCGTCGTTAGCCATCAGCAGGTCGTCAAAGCGTAAACCAAAACCGGCTTCACGCGTTGAGTTGGTCTCAGGGCGCAGGTTCGGATTTGGCACCCAGCGGTTAACGTAGCCCGGGAACGAGAAGTGTACGTCGTCGTTATACATCTCGCCCATGGTTGGCGCGCGGAACGCCTGCGCATAGGAGCCGAACAGCATCAGCCAGTCGGTTGGCGTCACAGAGAGCGCGGCGCGTGAGGACCATTTATCGGCATCGACATCGGCATAGCCATCGCTGCTGCCGCTATAGTTATCGTAGCGAGTACCGAGCACCAGTGAAGCCGGAATATCGCGCAGGGTAATTTCATCCTGCAACCAGCCGGAAGAGAAGTCGATTTTCGCCTGTGGGAAGCTGGTGGTGGTTCCGCCCGGATGCTGCTCCTGGCGGTAGTATTCGCCGCCATAAGTGAACAGGTGAGAAGCAAAACTGTCGGCAAACAGGCGGCTGCGGTTGTCCAGCTTCAGTCCTTTGGTGGTCTGTTCGCGATACTGACTGCCGGTATCACGGGTTCCGGCATTAATTCGGGTTTCAGACCAGTAGGTGGTCAGGTTGGCATTCAGCCACTCCATATCGCTTGGATCGAGGTGATAACCCAGCTGTACATCGCGCTGAATGGTGGAACGATCGGTCATCAGGTTACCGGTGCCAGGCTGAACCACCTGTGGGTTAACCGGTTCCTGAGCGTTGTTGTTGTAGTAACGCAGGCTGCCGCTTAAGGTTTGTGCCGGATCCAGTTTCCAGCTGCCTTTTGCCAGCAGATTACTGATACTTTCATCGTTTGGCGCATCAGCACCGCTGCTTTGTCGAATATCACCGCGGTCGCGGCTGCTCCACGACAGCACGCCATCAAGATCGTCAGTACGGCCAAAGGCGCTGGCACCTAAACCGAAGCTGTGATCGCCGGTTGCCGCGTTGCTGAATACGCGATAACCACTGTTTTTACCCGGTTCCAGCAAATCGGCGGCATCCACCGTTTCATACGAGATAACGCCGCCCAGCGCGCCGCTGCCATACAGTAGCGCTGAAGGGCCACGCACCACTTCGATGCGTTTAATTAACGCCGGATCAAGAAACACACTGTTCAGGTGGCCAGTATCGGTTCCCTGACGAATGCCGTCTACCAGCGTTAAAACGCCGCGGCGATCGTAGCCACGCATACTCAGGTCCTGGCCATTAGTACGACCGGTACCGCTGATGGTTATCCCCGGAACGTTGCGCAGCATATCGGCGGCAGAAGAGGCGGTTTGTGACTCAGGCGAATTGCCATCAATCACCGTCACCATCATCGGTGCTTCAAAGCTGCTGCGCGAGTTACCGGTAGCGACCACCGTCATTTGATCGTTTTTTGCGTTAGTTTGGTTGCGATCGCTGGCGGTGTCAGCTGCCTGTGCGAAAAGCGGTAAAGCACAGGAAATAGCCAGCGTTAAACGCGACAGGCGCGGACCGGCTGAAGGTAAGTGAGGCATCAATGCAACTCTCCATATTATGGTTTCCCGGGGATACCCTCGGGAAGTGTCAGGAGCTGGCTGCCTTGGCTTAATGCCTGGGTGGCTGGCGGTTATGAGATTTTTAGGTTACTTCGTCAGGATAAGTTTACCGGCCTGGGTCTGACGCAAAATGTATTGCTGACCCTGATGCAGGATGACAACGCGACCTTCACTGCCTAACAGCAATTTGCTGTCGACCTGCCGCAGGCTGTGCCCGGTTTCCGGAATGGCGCAGGTGGAAGGGGATTTATCCATAAAGCTACCTGTTAATAATGTAAATTGTTTTCACAATGATAATCATTATCAACAAATGTTTCATCCAGGCAAGGATAAAATTGTCAAAGCGATGGAATGTTGGCGAATTTGCAACTTTATGCTAATAACGCTGGCGGTTTTCCCGCCAGCGTCGGGGGATCAGAAGCGGCAGTCGATGGCTTGCGCCAGCAGGGCCAGCACGGCTTCACTGTCTTCCCAGCCGAGGCAGGGATCGGTAATTGACTGGCCATAAACCAGCGGTTGTCCGGCAATCACTTTTTGCGTACCTTCCTGCAGGAAGCTTTCAATCATCACGCCAGCAATCGCCTGCGATCCGTCGCGGATCTGTTGCGCCACCGATTCTGCCACGTCGCGCTGGCGGCGATGTTGTTTCAGACAGTTGGCATGGCTGAAGTCGACGACCAGCTGTTGCGGCAGGTGAAACTCGCGCAGGCTGGCAGCGGCGGCGGCAATATCTTCCGCATGATAGTTAGGCTGTTTGCCGCCGCGCATAATGATATGACCGGACGGATTGCCGCTGGTCTGATAAATGGTCATCTGCCCGTATTTATCAGATGACAGAAACATATGGCTGGCACGCGCCGCACGGATGGCATCGACGGCGATTTGCGTGTTGCCATCGGTCCCATTTTTAAAGCCGACCGGGCAGGAGAGAGCCGACGCCATCTCGCGGTGAATCTGGCTTTCAGTGGTACGCGCGCCGATGGCACCCCAGCTGATCAGGTCGGAAATAAACTGGCCGATCACCATATCAAGAAATTCGGTGGCGGTTGGCATTCCCAGCGCATTGATATCCAGCAGCAGCTTACGGGCGATTTCAAGGCCATGATTGACGCGAAAGCTGCCATCGAGATCGGGATCGGAGATCAGTCCTTTCCAGCCGACCACGGTACGCGGCTTTTCGAAATAGGTGCGCATCACGATTTCCAGCCGATGCTGGTGTTTGACCCGTAAAGCGTTAAGTCGGGTAGCATACTCAACGGCAGCTTTGGGATCGTGCAGTGAACAGGGGCCAATCACGACCAACAGGCGTTTATCTTCCCCGGTCAGGATACGGGCAATGCGTTGACGTGACGCTGTCACGTTTTCTGCAATGGCGGCGGTTATCGGATGCTTTAACGCCAGTTGCTCAGGCGTAATCAGGCTCTCGATGCGCGCGGTTCGCAGTTCATCTGTTTTATTCATCTGCATCTCTGAAATTTTTTTCTTCTCAACGGCAAAAGTGCCGGGAAGTGATGGCGATCACAATAGCCCAAATAGCGATGAATTCAACTGGCTGAAGAGTTAAAACGCGGCATCTGCCACAAAAAGCCGCGACAAAGCGGCTCTGTTGGCGAGCTGAGCTAATACATATGGCGGTTCAGCCCCATGATATCGAGGATTTTGGTGGCAATTTCCTCCACCGAGTAGTTGGTACTGTTGAGGTAACGAATCTGGTGGGTGCGGAACAGCGCTTCGACTTCGCCTACCTCCATCCGGCATTGCCGCATTGAGGCGTAGCGGGTGTTTTCCGCCCGTTCCTGACGAATCGCCGACAGGCGTTCCGGATCGATAGTCAGCCCGAACAGCTTCTGCTGATGCGCTTTTAGCGCCGGTGGCAATTTCAGATTATCCATATCATCGGCAATAAACGGATAGTTGGCGGCACGCACGCCAAACTGCATGGCCAGATACAGGCTGGTGGGGGTCTTACCGCAGCGCGATACGCCTAACAGAATGACCTGCGCGTCTTCCAGCCCGCGCAGCGAAATGCCATCATCATGCGCCAGTGCGTAATCAATGGCGGCGATACGCGCATCATACTTGCCGAGGTTGCTGGCAGTCAGGCCGTGGGTGCGGTGTGCCACCGGAGCCGGAGCCATACCCAGCTCTTCCTGTAGCGGAGCAACCAGCGACTGAACAATATCCTGGCAAAAGCCGTCGCTTTGCATAATGATTTCACGTACGTCCGGCGTGACAATCGAGAAAAACACCAGCGGTCGAATACCGCTTTTTTGATAGATGGCGTTAATCTGACCTTTTACCGCCTGCGCCCGCTGGACATTCTCAACAAAAGGTAGCGTGACGCTGTTCATGGCTACCGGAAATTGCGACATCACCGCGTGACCCAGCACTTCAGCAGTAATCGCCGTACCATCCGAGATGTAGAAAACACTTCGTTCACCTGCTGCGTCCATTTTATCTCCTGCTAATGATCTCTGCTGCATCTGATTGTATCGGTGAAGAGGATTAACGCCACCTGACAGAATGAATCATTCACATTTAAATAAAGTGAATGATTTATTTTTAACCTTTCGATATTGAATTAAATCATAATAAATGAAATGGCGTTTCTTTTTTTTAATTGTTGATTATAACGCTTTCTCTGGTGTGAAACGGTTATTTAGCTCGGATTTTGTTGCGCAAAAGAAATAGAGCTCTGATTAAAGGCTATTTAACTAACCATCTGATTATGATTGGTTTTTGTTGATTTTTGCTCATTGCGCAACGAAATGAGTTTAGCGCGGAGTTTTCTTAAAAACACTTTTTTAATTTGCTTGAACGATTCACCACTTCCTCTTTGCATTCTCTCTGTGCCAGGCTGAAGACGTGATATCTGCACCGCAGAATGTGACTTGCGCCCCCTCATTAAACTGAAAAGGATTGCTTCAATGTCCAATATAGGCGAAGTGCCGCTAGTGCTTTGGTACAACCAGCTCGGCATGAATGATGTTGATCGGGTGGGAGGCAAAAATGCTTCTCTGGGTGAAATGATTACCAATTTGTCTTCACTGGGTGTGTCAGTGCCAAACGGCTTTGCTACCACCTCCGATGCTTTCAATCAATTTCTGGACCAAAGTGGCGTCAACCAGCGGATTTATCAGTTGCTGGATAACACCAATATTGATGATGTTGATGAACTGGCAAAAGCCGGGAAACAGATCCGTCAGTGGATCGTTGATACCCCCTTCCAACCGGAACTGGAGCAGGCCATTCTTGCTGCCTATCAACAACTCTCTGCCGATGACGCCGATGCCTCATTTGCCGTGCGCTCCTCGGCTACCGCAGAAGATATGCCCGACGCGTCGTTTGCCGGCCAGCAGGAGACTTTCCTGAATGTGCAGGGCATTGAGGCGGTGATGGTGGCGGTGAAACACGTTTACGCTTCATTATTTAACGATCGGGCCATCTCTTATCGTGTGCATCAGGGCTACGACCATCGTGGCGTGGCGCTCTCCGCCGGGGTGCAGCGCATGGTGCGTTCTGACCTCGCTTCCTCAGGCGTGATGTTTACCATTGATACCGAATCCGGTTTTGATCAGGTGGTGTTTATCACCGCTGCTCTGGGACTGGGAGAAATGGTGGTGCAGGGCGCGGTTAACCCTGATGAATTTTACGTGCACAAACCGACGCTGGCAGCCGGTCGGCCGTCAATTGTGCGGCGCAATATGGGTTCGAAAAAAATTCGCATGGTCTATGCTGACTCGAAACAGCATGGTGAGCAAGTTCGGATCGAAGATGTGCCGCAGCAACAGCGTGACCGTTTCTGCCTGTCCGATGACGAAGTGCAGGCGCTGGCGCAGCAGGCGGTACAAATCGAGCAACACTACCAGCGGCCGATGGATATTGAATGGGCGAAGGATGGCCATACCGGCAAGCTGTTTATCGTGCAGGCGCGCCCTGAAACCGTGCGTTCCAACGGCCAGGTGATGGAGCGCTACAGCTTACAGGGCAAAGGCAAGGTGGTGGTTGAAGGCCGTGCTATCGGCCATCGCATTGGTGCCGGTGCGGTAAAAGTGATTCACGATATCAGTGAAATGAACCGCATTGAAAAAGGCGACGTGCTGGTTACTGACATGACTGACCCGGACTGGGAACCGATCATGAAAAAGGCCTCGGCGATTGTCACCAACCGGGGCGGGCGTACCTGCCATGCGGCGATTATCGCCCGTGAGCTGGGGATTCCGGCGGTAGTGGGCTGCGGTGATGCCACTGAGCGCCTGAGTGAAGGGCATAATGTTACGGTTTCCTGTGCCGAAGGTGATACCGGCTACGTCTATGACGATCTGCTTGATTTCGACGTGACCAGTTCGCAGGTGGATAAAATGCCGGACCTGCCGCTGAAAATTATGATGAACGTCGGCAACCCGGATCGTGCCTTTGATTTCGCCTGTCTGCCGAATGAAGGTGTTGGCCTGGCGCGGCTGGAGTTTATTATTAACCGTATGATTGGCGTGCATCCCAGGGCGCTGCTGGAATTCGATCAACAGACCCCGCAACTGCAACAGCAGATTCGCGAGATGATGAAAGGTTTCGACGATCCGGTTGAATTCTATATTGCCCGCCTGACCGAAGGCATCGCCACGTTGGGCGCGGCCTTTGCACCCAAGCGGGTGATCGTGCGTCTCTCTGACTTTAAATCCAATGAGTACGCCAACCTGGTGGGCGGCGAGCGCTATGAGCCGGAAGAGGAAAACCCGATGCTCGGTTTCCGTGGTGCCGGGCGCTACGTTTCAGACAGCTTCCGCGACTGTTTTGCCCTCGAGTGCAAAGCGGTCAAGCGGGTGCGTAATGAGATGGGGCTGACCAACGTTGAGATCATGGTGCCGTTTGTACGTACCGTGGCGCAGGCGAAGGCGGTGGTCGAGGAGCTGGCACGTCAGGGGCTAAAGCGCGGCGAGGACGGTCTGAAGCTGATCATGATGTGTGAGATCCCATCAAATGCCTTACTTGCCGAGCAGTTCCTTGAGTATTTCGATGGCTTCTCGATTGGCTCTAACGATATGACTCAGTTGGCGTTAGGTCTGGATCGAGACTCCGGCGTGGTATCCGAGCTGTTTGACGAGCGCAATGAGGCGGTGAAAGCGCTGCTGTCAATGGCGATTCGCGCGGCGAAGAAGCAGGGTAAATATGTCGGCATCTGCGGCCAGGGGCCATCCGATCACGAAGATTTTGCCGCGTGGCTGATGGAAGAGGGCATCGACAGTTTGTCACTTAACCCGGATACCGTAGTACAGACCTGGCTGAGCCTGGCGCAAATTAAATAATCCCTTCCTGCAAACGCGCTTAAACAGCAGCAGCCTGTCGCTGCTGTTTTTTTTTGCCTGTCCATCCGCTTAAGCACAAAAAAATAAACTTCAACACGTCGCCGTGCTGTGTTGTTGATTGTCTTTACGCTCAGCCCGGAGCTTGTTAGTTATTTAAATAAAAGGATGCTTATTAATTAATAAAACAGACAGCAGACAAGGAGTCAAAATGAACAGCTATCTTCTGGCATTTAACGGTGAGCGCCGGGATCCGCTTAGTGGCGCTTATCACCTGGGAAACGGTTATCGGGCCTATAATCCTCAGTTACACCGCTTTAACGCGCCGGATAGCTGGAGTCCGTTTGGCGCAGGAGGAATTAACCCCTATATTTTTTGCGCTGGCGATCCGATTAATCGCGCCGATCCCAGTGGGCATTTTAACTGGCAGGCGGCATTGGGTATTGGTTTCAGCATTCTCGGCGTGCTGGGTGCCATTTTTACCGGCGGTAGCTCACTGGTGGCGGCAGGCAGCCTCAGTGCAGCACTGACCAGCGCGTCGCTGGCATCCCTGACGGTCGGCGGCAGCGCGCTGGTGGCCGATATGACCGCGATCGCCAGCGTGGGGTTAGCGCATCGCGATCCTCATGCTTCGGCGGTATTGGGCTGGATCTCTTTTGCCAGCGGGCTGCTCTCTTTAGCCAGTGAACTGGCTGCAGGCGTTAGTCGCATGACCACATCGCTGAATAAAACCGTCTGGGGATGGGATTCCATTCAGGACGTTAAGCTGATTGCTGAACCCAGAGATACATTGAGCCCGGTTACCATTTTTACGGATATGCATCACGGTCTGCGGCGTCTGAACGTCATGGCGCATAGCCAATTTACGGCACGAGACTTTAGCGCCAGAATCTTATTACGCAGTGGTGTGGAATTTAACGGACGCAGACTGGCGCTGGAGATTATGCAGCAGGTAAATATTAGTGAATATGGCTGCGCCAGAACCATTATTTGTCACTCCGCAGACGGTGTCGTCAGCCTTGCCGATCAATTCAGAGAGACCACAGGATTAATTACCACCGGCTTTCGCGGCAAAGTTACCAGCTACGGCGAACTGCCGTCAGATATCAGAGAGGTCTATCAGTTACAGCGTAATCCCTATCGCGCATCAACACAGAATTTGCGCTTTATTAGCCGGATAGTTGAGCATAAGGTGATCAATTACCGAAATTCACAACGCAGTTTCTCACTGTTTGATGGCGCTGGTCGTGCTTATTTCAGAATCGGAAATGGCCTGGACGATAACTACCAACCGGTGACCTTTTTCTCGCTGGAGCGAAACCGCGCATTACAGGTGGACGGTGAGCTGGGTGGATTCAGTATCTGATCTCAGTAACTGACGCTCAGTTCGGCGAAAAAAAAAGCCCATCACGTGGATGGGCAAAGACTACACACAGCAATTCGTTACTTACTCAGGGAAAAGGTTGTTTAGAAATCATGGGGTTGATTCTGAACATAGGCCTCATACTATGCAGCATCACGTAACGCGTCTTTAAGAATCCTCTCATTAGTTTAAAGCTGATAATCTTTTGTCAGGCGCAAAAGCTAAAGTCAGGATGAAAGCTGTATTAAAAGTAATCAATGGGTTGGAATTTAAGCAGGAGTGCGTTGATTCACGCTTTTACTGATAAAAGTTTCTAAATAAATTCGTCACGAAATAATTGTGTAAACGGCCAGCATTGGCTGGCCGTTTACCGGTAGTCATAAGCAGAGAGTGACTACTTTGACGGGATTTTATCCGCTTCGTGATCCGCGACAAATTCCGCCAGCTCTTCAACCACCTCCTGTGGATCTTCATCCGGCGCAGGGGCTTCATGCATCCAGACGGAAACCAGACGATAGGAGACCGCCAGCACCACCGGACCGATAAACAGGCCAATCATGCCAAAGGCGAACAGGCCACCGATAACGCCTGACAGGATCAGAATCATCGGCAGATCGGCCCCCATCCTGATCAGTACCGGGCGCAGCACATTATCCAGCGTACCGACGACACAACTCCACACCAGCAGCACGGTGCCCCAGGTGGTATCACCGCTCCAGTAAAGCCAGACGATCGCCGGAACCAGCACCAGCAGCGGGCCGAGCTGAACCAGACAGAACAGAATCATTAACACGGTTAACAGCGTGGCGTAGGGGATACCGGAGATCGCCAGGCCAATACCGCCCAGCACGCCTTGTACCAGCGCGGTAACCACCACGCCCAGCGCCACAGCACGGATCGCCTGACCTGCCAGTAATACCGCCGCATCACCACGACGCGAGGCGAGGCGGAAAGCGAAATGCCGGATGCCGTTACCCACCTGCTCACCACGCCAGTAGAGCAGCACGCTGAACAGCAGCATCAGGCCAAGGTGGATCATTAACCGACCAAAATGCCCCGCCTGAGCAACAAAGAATCCAGTGGTGCGACCGATATAGGGTTGTATCTGGGTCATCAGCGCGCCGCCGCCGCCAGCCACCAGTTTGTGATAGCTCGAAAAAAGCTTATCCCCAATCATCGGGATCTCTTTTAGCCATTCCAGCCGGGGAATCTGCATTTGCCCTGAGGTCGCCCACTGGATCACCGGCGCACTATTATCAATCAGGCTGTTAACCAACAGCGCGATGGGAATAATAAACAGTAAGATCAGAATCAACGTCATGGCGACCACCGCCAGCGAGCGGCGACCCCACAGTAAGCCTTGTAGCTTGATCATCAGCGGCCAGGTCGCAATCACCACCATGCTGGCCCAGGCAAAGCCAAGGATAAACGGCTGTACGACCCAAAAACACGCGACGATCAGCAGGGTAATGAGCATCAGCGTAAATACTATCTGCGGATAGTCGATCCCGCGTTCCAGATTTTTCATACGAAAATCAGTACCTCAAAGAATTCCTTAATGATGATAACCGTCCGGCTTCATATTGCAGGTGGCGGGGTTGTGCCCACCTTTGCAACTGAGTTATTCGGGATATCTTTTCCATAACCATGGCAACCGATGCCACTTTGCTAATCATGATGCATTTATTCACTTTGCGACAGTGCTGGAGCAAAAAGTGATTTTACGTTTCTTGAAAAAACGGCAGGTGATAAAAAAATATGATAAAACGGATAACTCACTGATAAAAAGCAAACGCAAACGATTAACACAACATGCTGGTCACCCGATAATGATCCCACAAATTTCTCAGGCACCTGGCCTCGTTCAGCTGGTGCTGACGTTTTTGGAAGCTTTACAGCAGCAAGGCTTTACCGGCGACAGCGCTACCAGCTACGCCGACCGCCTTACCATGTCAACGGATAACAGTATTTACCAGCTGTTACCGGATGCCGTTCTTTTCCCTCGTTCCACCGCCGATGTTGCGCTGATTGCCCGCGTTGCCGCCGAGCCACGCTTTGCCAGCCTGGTGTTTACGCCGCGCGGCGGGGGAACCGGCACCAACGGCCAGTCACTGAATCAGGGCATCGTGGTCGATATGTCACGCCATATGAACCGGATTCTGGAGATCAATGCCGAAGAGGGCTGGGTCAGGGTCGAAGCCGGAGTCGTTAAAGATCAGCTTAATGCTTATCTGAAACCTTACGGCTATTTCTTCTCTCCTGAGCTGTCTACCAGTAACCGCGCGACTCTCGGCGGGATGATTAATACCGATGCTTCCGGCCAGGGCTCACTGGTGTACGGTAAAACCTCCGACCATGTGCTGGGTCTGCGTGCGGTACTGCTGGGGGGCGAAATCCTTGATACCCGCGAGATGCCGGTTGAGCTGGCGGAGGTGCTGGCCGGAGAATCGTCGCCGGAAGGTGTGATTTACCGCACGGTGCTGGAACGCTGTCGCCAGCAGCGCAGTCTGATTGTTGAAAAATTCCCGAAACTGAACCGCTTTCTTACCGGATACGACCTGCGGCATGTGCTGAGCGACGACCTGCAACGCTTTGACCTGACCCGTATTCTGTGCGGCGCTGAGGGAACGCTGGCGTTTATCAGCGAAGCGCGGCTGGATATTACGCCACTGCCGAAAGTCCGCCGTCTGGTTAATATTAAATACGATGCGTTTGACTCTGCGCTACGCAATGCGCCACTGATGGTGGAGGCGCAAGCGCTGTCGGTAGAAACCGTCGACTCAAAAGTGCTCAACCTGGCGCGTGAGGATATTGTCTGGCATTCGGTGCAGGAACTGATTACCGATGTGCCGGATCGGCAGATGCTTGGGTTGAATATTGTAGAATTCGCCGGCGATGATCAGGCGCTGATTGACGGTCAGGTCACCGCGTTGTGCCAGCGGCTGGATAGCCTGATGGCCGAACGTCAGGGTGGAGTGATTGGCTGGCAGCTGTGTCACGACCTTGACGGCATCGAGCGTATTTATGCGATGCGTAAAAAAGCCGTTGGCCTGCTGGGTAATGCTAAAGGGCGCGCCAAACCGATCCCGTTTGTCGAGGATACGGCGGTGCCGCCGGAGCAACTGGCCGATTATATTGTTGAGTTTCGCGCATTGCTCGATAGCCACAACCTGAGCTACGGCATGTTTGGCCATGTCGATGCGGGCGTGCTGCATGTGCGCCCGGCGCTGGATATGTGCGACCCTCAACAGGAGATGCTGATGAAACAGATCTCCGATGAGGTCGTCGCGCTGACCGCACGCTACGGCGGTCTGTTATGGGGCGAACACGGTAAGGGCTTCCGCGCTGAATACAGCCCGGCGTTCTTTGGCGAGACGCTGTATAACGAGCTGCGCCGTATCAAAGCGGCGTTTGATCCCGCTAACCGGCTGAATCCGGGTAAAATCTGCGCCCCTTACGGCGTTGACGATCCGATGATGAAAGTGGATGCGGATAAGCGCGGGTCTTACGATCGGCAAATCCCGGTGAATGTGCGGAGTGACTGGCGCGGAGCTATGGAGTGTAACGGTAACGGCCTGTGCTTTAACTTTGATGTGCGCAGCCCGATGTGCCCGTCAATGAAGATTACCCGCAACCGTATCCACTCGCCGAAAGGCCGTGCCACCCTGACGCGTGAATGGTTGCGCCTGCTGGCTGAGCGGGGCGTCGATCCGCTGCTGTTGGAAAGACAACTGCCGACCGCCGGTGTTAGCCTGCGCGGTCTGATTGAGCGTACTCGCAACAGCTGGCATGCGAAGAAGGGCGAGTATGATTTCTCGCATGAAGTGAAGGAGGCGATGTCTGGCTGTCTGGCCTGTAAAGCCTGCTCGACCCAGTGCCCGATCAAGATCGATGTGCCGGGCTTCCGCTCGCGTTTCCTGCAGCTGTATCACACCCGCTACCTGCGCCCGGTGAGCGATCACCTGGTCGCCAGCGTGGAAAGTTATGCGCCGTTGATGGCGCGCGCGCCAAAAACCTTTAACTTCTTCCTGAAGCAGCCGTGGCTGCGCGAGCTGAGTAAGAAGCATATCGGCATGGTCGATCTGCCGTTGCTCTCCTCGCCTACGCTGAAGCAGCAGCTGGCCGGACACCGTGCTGGTAATATCACGCTGGAAAGCCTCGAGCAGCTGAGCGCCGAACAGCGCGAGAAAACCGTGCTGGTGGTACAGGACCCGTTCACCAGTTACTACGAAGCGCAGCTGGTGGCAGATTTTGTCCGCCTGATTGAAAAGCTTGGGTATCAACCGGTGCTGCTGCCGTTCTCCCCTAACGGCAAAGCCCAGCACATTAAAGGTTTCCTGCAACGCTTCGCCCGTACCGCACAGAAAACCGCTGACTTCCTGAATCGCGTTGCCGCACTGGGCATGCCGTTGGTCGGTGTCGATCCGGCGTTAGTGCTCTGCTACCGTGACGAATACCGTCAGGTGCTGGGCGAACAGCGCGGAGAGTTTCATGTGCAACTGGTGCATGAGTGGCTGTCAACCGCGCTCGATCGTCGCGAAACGTCTGTTGCCAGTGGCGAAGCCTGGTATCTGTTTGGTCACTGTACTGAAGTTACCGCGCTGCCAGCCACGCCAAACCAGTGGCAGGGAATTTTTGCCCGCTTTGGTGCGAAACTGGAAAACATCAGCGTGGGCTGCTGCGGTATGGCAGGCACCTACGGTCATGAAACTAAAAATCTTGATAACTCGTTGGGAATTTATGAGCTGTCATGGCATCCGGCGTTACAGAAGTTACCGCGCCAGCGCTGTCTGGCGACCGGCTACTCTTGTCGCAGCCAGGTCAAGCGGATCGAAGGTAACGGAATGCGCCATCCTCTGCAGGCGCTGCTGGAGATGATTTAATGGCAATATGGCAACGCGAGGCGACGCTGGAACAGCTGAATCAGCGCAGCGCGGATTGTATGGTCGGGCATCTCGGGATTCGCTTTACCGCCCTCAATGATGACAGCCTCGAAGCGGTGATGCCGGTGGATCAGCGCACCACTCAGCCATTTGGTCTGCTGCACGGCGGTGCATCCGCGGTGCTGGCAGAGACGCTGGGTTCAATGGCGGGTTATCTTTGTACTTGCGGGGAGCAGCAGGTGGTTGGGCTGGAGATTAATGCCAACCATCTGCGCTCTGCGCGCGAAGGTGAGGTGCGCGGCGTCTGCCGCGCGCTGCATCTTGGCCGTTCGCACCAGGTGTGGCAAATTGAGATTTTTGATCGGCAGCAGCGCTTGTGTTGCATATCCCGGCTGACGACCTCAGTAATAACGGCCAAACCTGAGCAGCGTTGATGTTTTCGCTTAGTGCGACTTCATACCCGCTGCCGTCATCATCAGGCGAAACAGCGTAGCCACCAGGCCCAGGGCCAGCACGCTGCCGCCATAAATTACCACCAGCCATAACACACGTTTCCACCAGCGGCTGACGGGCTGAGTTTGACTCTGTTCCATCGCTTACCTCCATAATATTCAGTTGTGTTCCACCACCCGGGTGGAACACAGAACAACAATCAGTGATAGCCTTCGTCCGGCGTGATTTTTCCGCGGAACACGTAGTAGCTCCAGAAGGTATACACCAGAATCACCGGGATAATCAGCAGGCCGCCGACCAGCATAAAGCCCTGGCTTTGTGGCGGTGACGCTGCCTGCCAGATCGTGATGTGCGGCGGAATGATATTTGGCCAGATGCTGATACCCAAACCGGTAAAGCCGAGGAACACCAGCGCCAGCGTCAGCAGAAACGGCGCATAGTGGGCATGACGCTTCAGCGCGCGCAGCAGTGCCCATGAGACCGCCAGCACCAGGACCGGAACCGGCAGGAACCAGAACAGATTTGGCAGACTGAACCAGCGCTGCATAATGTCGGCATGCTCCAGCGGCGTCCAGATACTGACAATGGCGATAATCGCCAACAGCGTCAGCAGCAGTGGCTTCGCCAGCGCGGTCATCTTACGATGCAGTTCTTTCTCGGTTTTCATGATCAGCCAGGTGCTACCCAGCAGCGCATAGGCCACCACCAGGCCCAGGCCGCAGAACAGCGCAAAGGGCGTTAACCAGACCAGTGCCGGTCCGCTATAGGTACGGTTGGTCACTTCCAGTCCGTTAATCAGAGTACCAAGCACCACGCCCTGGCTGAACGTCGCGACAATCGAACCGACGATAAATGATTTATCCCAGAACGGACGATGCTCCGGGGTGGCTTTAAAGCGAAACTCAAACGCCACGCCACGGAAAATCAGGCCGATCAGCATCACCGTTAGCGGTACCGTCAGCGCATCAAGAATCACTGCATAGGCCAGCGGAAAAGCGCCATACAGCGCTGCACCGCCCAGCACCAGCCAGGTCTCGTTACCATCCCAGACCGGCGCAACGGTATTGACCATCATATCGCGCTCAACGGCATCCTTATTAAATGGAAACAGGATGCCGATACCGAGATCAAAACCATCCATCACGATATACATCAGGGTGGAAAAGATAATGATGGTAAACCAGATAATTGACAGATCGACACCCATCTTATTTTTTCTCCTGTGAAGCGCTTAAGTTTTCCTGCACCGCAGACAGTGGGCGGGAAGCGGTATGGGAAGTACCCGGGCCGCCTTCTGGCGTATGTCCACCTTCACCTGACTGTGGGCCTTTCTTAATCAGTTTGACCAGGTAGAGATAGCCGACGCCAAACACCGACATATACACGACGATAAACGCCAGCAGGCTGAGGCTCATATGCATATCGCCGTGGGCAGAAACCGCATCTTTGGTGCGCATCAGTCCATAAACTACCCATGGCTGACGGCCAATTTCCGTGGTAAACCAGCCTGCGAGAATGGCGATCAGCCCGGACGGCCCCATTAACAGGGTAAACCACAGGAACGGACGCGAGCTGTAAAGACGGTTGCGGAAGCGCAGCCACAGGCTGACGACTCCCAGCAGCACCATCAGCATGCCGAGACCGGCCATAATGCGGAACGACCAGAAGATAATGGTGGAGTTCGGACGATCTTCTTTGGGAAAGCTTTTCAGCGCCGGCACTTGCTGGTGCAGGCTGTGGGTCAGGATCAGGCTACCGAGATAAGGTATTTCCAGCGCGTAGCGGGTTTTTTCCTGCTCCATATCCGGCAGGCCAAACAGAATCAGCGGCGTCGGTTCATCAGCCGGATTTTCCCAGTGTCCCTCAATCGCGGCAATTTTAGCCGGTTGATATTTCAGCGTGTTCAGGCCGTGCATATCACCGAGCATCGCCTGGATTGGCGAAACGATCAGTGCCATCCACAGCGCCATTGACAACATTTTGCGAATGGCTGGCGTGTCGTTTTTACGCAGCAGATGCCAGGCTGCCGATGCACCGACAAAGAAGGCGCTGGCGAGGAAGGCGGCGGTTGCCATATGCATCAGGCGGTACGGAAACGACGGGTTAAATACGATGGCCATCCAGTCAACCGGGATAACCACGCCATCCTGAATTGCGTAGCCCTGCGGGGTTTGCATCCAGCTGTTCGACGCCAGAATCCAGAAGGTGGAAATAATGGTGCCGAGCGCCACCATGCAGGTCGCAAAGAAGTGCAGGCCACGACCAACGCGGTTCCAGCCAAACAGCATCACGCCAAGAAAACCGGCCTCGAGGAAGAAGGCCGTCAGTACTTCATAGGTCAGCAGCGGCCCGGTAATGCTGCCGGCAAACTGCGAAAATCCACTCCAGTTGGTGCCGAACTGGTAGGCCATTACCAGCCCGGAAACTACACCCATACCGAAGTTAACGGCGAAAATTTTCGACCAGAAGTGATAAAGGTCGCGATAGACCTCATTTTTGCTTTTCAGCCACAGACCTTCGAGCACGGCAAGGTAACTTGCCAGCCCGATGGTAATAGCCGGGAAAATAATATGGAAGGAGACGGTAAAAGCGAATTGAATCCTTGCCAGGTGAAACGCATCTAATCCAAACATTGCATGCCCCTGTCTTACTCAAACTTTATTAGTTTTTTTATTCGTCGTTCGTGAGCAAAGTGCCAGGATTTATTTCCCCGCGCTTTGCAGCTGAACGGCAATATCAACGCAAAAAGGATGTTACGCCTGAGATAAGGTAAGAAACAGGATCAGTCGTGGCACCTGGGGATATAACAGCCATGATAATTGTGATGATATGTTTTCCGTCTTTGTTAATCCCGCGATCTTGTTTGTTAAATTAACGCGCGAGATTGATAACGGCATGTAAGCGCGAGGTTTTTTTTCGGGCTGCGCGGGATTGCCGCGCCGCGATTAATCGCAAGCCGATCTGTCATTAAGCCAAATCTGACAATGTAGACAGGGAGAGTTATTCAACAGTTAAGTGACAGGCGTGACAATAAACGGCGATTTTAGTTGTTTAAACTCAGGCGGTAAGCATTTTCGATAGCGGAATTTAAATCAGGCAGGCGAGAGAGGGTACGGCAGAAGAGTAATATACATTATACAGTGAAGTGATAATTCAGCGGAGTTAATATCGGCTAAACCAGTTTTTGTAAATTTAACATTTCATATTAATATTTGGATACCTTAAGAAATATTTGCTTACTTTCATCTTGCCAAAAAGTGGATGTTGTTTGTCCGGGATCAATGCAGGAACGAAAATGTTGACGCGGGCGGCGAAATCGTCGCCCTGCAGAAAAGTAACCGGCATGATCTGCTGACGGCTCCCAAACCGTGGAGAAAAAGCCATTCTACATATTGTTCCACGAAGCGTGCTTTACGAAATCACTCTGTAACACTGTGGCTTTATCCCACTCGCCGCTCAATGCCAGCTGATGGCACAAACGGGTCAGGGTGTGCCTGGCCAGCTGCCACGCCTGCATACGAAATAACCGATCTCGCTCATTATTGACCATTTCTGTCACTAACCGGTGATGTAATTTACCTAAAGCGTGCAGATAGCTTTGATCATCGCCGTTGAGTTGGCATAATTCAGCCATGTCTAAACAGGTGTCGTTAAATTTGCGTAGCTGATCGAGTGAGCAGTCCGGACGGTTGAGTTTTGCTTGCGCCATATAAAAGTCAACCGTGATGTCACGTACTGAAAATTTGTATTCATCAATTTTGTACTGCAGCCAGGCACTCATCGAGACATTCATGCAATCACCTAATTACGGTAATGATAATCATTATCATATTATAATGCCTGGAATGTTCAAGAGAATCCAGTGACAAATTTATCGATAAATGCTGCCTGTTAATTAAATTGATATTAACGATACTTCGCAGCGTATAAAGGGGTAAAATGAGTATTATTCTTATTCGCTACGTTGTGTTAACTATTTAGTTGTTGTTTTTTAACAGGTTATCTCTTCGGTTCTGCAGCATGAGGCGCAGATCGCAATCGTCTTTGTAGGGTCTATCCTTATTAAATGGGTAAGAAAAATGCCGTTTTAGGCTTATCCCTGCAAAACAAGAGGTTGAAGCGATATCCATTATCACTAACATAGGGATATTAGCCCGAAGGGCTATCGCATCGCGAGGTACTTAATTATGCAATCTGCTAATCCAGCATCGTTCTCTCCTGACGACTTCGTCTGGAAAGGACTCAAGCTCACCGACAGCGCGGCACAGCAAATTATTGCGCTGTCTGCCAGCGATCCGCACGTCCAGGGCCTCAAGCTTGGCGTGAAGCAGTCTGGCTGCGCCGGTTTCGGATATGTGATGGAGCTGGTCAAAGAGCCAGCCGCTGATGATCTTCAGTTTACCCACCAGGGTGCCAGCTTGTTTGTTCCGCTTCAGGCGATGCCTTTTGTTGATGGCACCGAAGTTGATTTCGTTCGTGAAGGCCTGAATCAGATTTTCAAATTCAATAACCCCAAAGCTCAACACGCCTGCGGCTGTGGTGAAAGCTTTGGCGTAGAGTAATTAACGTTATGTCTCGACACAGTGATGCATCTGATGATGTACAAATTTGGGAAGGCGGCCACAAGGGTTACAAAGAGGGCTTCTTTACCCATCTGCAAACCGATGAGCTGGCACACGGCATCAGTGAAGATGTGGTGCGGGCCATTTCCGCCAAGCGTAATGAACCTGAATGGATGCTGGAATTCCGCCTGAAAGCCTATGAAGCCTGGCTGAAGATGGAAGAGCCTCACTGGCTGAAAGCCAAATATAAGCCACTGGATTACCAGGATTACAGTTACTACTCGGCACCGTCCTGCGGTAACTGTGATGACAGCTGCGCTTCTGAGCCGGGTGCCACCCAGGCCTCCGGCAGCGAGCCGGCCAGCAACTATCTGACGCAGGAAGTGGAAGAGGCGTTTAAACAGCTGGGCGTGCCGGTGCGTGAAGGCCAGGAAGTCGCCGTTGATGCGATTTTTGACTCGGTATCAGTTTCCACCACCTACCGTTCTAAGCTGGCGGAGCAGGGCATCATCTTCTGTTCCTTTAGCGAAGCGATTCACGATCACCCTGAACTGGTGCAAAAGTACCTTGGCACCGTGGTGCCGGCCAACGATAACTTCTTTGCCGCGCTGAACTCCGCCGTTGCCTCTGATGGCACTTTTGTCTACATCCCGAAAGGCGTACGTTGCCCGATGGAGCTGTCGACCTATTTCCGTATTAACGCGGCAAAAACCGGTCAGTTCGAGCGTACCATTCTGGTGGCCGATGAAGACAGTTACGTCAGTTATATCGAAGGGTGTTCTGCACCGGTGCGCGATACCTATCAGCTGCACGCGGCGGTAGTGGAAGTGATTATCCACAAAAATGCCGAAGTTAAATATTCAACGGTGCAGAACTGGTTCGCCGGCGGCGAAGCGGAAGGTGGCATTCTCAACTTCGTGACCAAACGCGCACTGTGTGAAGGCGACGGCAGCAAAATGTCGTGGACTCAGTCGGAAACCGGTTCGGCGATTACCTGGAAATACCCGAGCGTGATCCTGCGCGGTGATAATTCCATCGGTGAATTTTTCTCGGTGGCGCTGACCAGCGGTCATCAGCAGGCCGATACCGGCACCAAGATGATTCACATTGGTAAAAACACTAAATCAACCATTATCTCGAAAGGGATTTCGGCCGGTAAAAGTGAAAATACCTATCGTGGTCTGGTGAAAATTATGCCGACGGCGACCAATGCGCGTAACTTCACCCAGTGTGATTCAATGCTGATTGGCGCGGATTGTGGTGCGCATACCTTCCCGTATGTTGAAGTGCGTAATAACAGCGCGCAGCTGGAGCATGAAGCCACCACCTCACGTATCGGTGAAGATCAATTGTTCTATTGTGTGCAGCGCGGTATCAGCGAAGATGACGCAATCTCGATGATTGTTAACGGTTTCTGTAAGGACGTCTTCTCCGAGCTGCCGCTGGAATTCGCTGTCGAAGCGCAAAAATTACTGGCCATCAGTCTGGAACATAGCGTGGGCTAAACCCGCGTCGCGATAAGAACCGTTGCCCGTCGGCAATGCGAAGGAAATTCTATGTTAAGTATCAAAGATCTACAGGTAAGTATTGAAGATAAGCAGATTTTGCGCGGCCTGAACCTCGACGTGAAGCCGGGCGAAGTGCATGCCATTATGGGCCCGAATGGCTCAGGCAAAAGTACGCTTTCCGCGACTCTGGCCGGACGCGAAGAGTATGAAGTGATCGGCGGCGAAATCAGTTTTAAAGGCAAAGATCTGCTGGAGCTGGCTCCGGAAGATCGTGCCGGTGAAGGTATCTTTATGGCGTTCCAGTATCCGGTAGAGATCCCGGGCGTCAGCAACCAGTTCTTCCTGCAAACTGCGGTGAACTCGGTGCGTAAATACCGTGGGCAGGACGCGCTTGACCGTTTCGATTTCCAGGACTTTATCGAAGATAAAATTCAACTGCTGAAGATGCCGGAAGATTTGCTGACCCGTTCAGTCAATGTTGGCTTCTCTGGCGGTGAGAAAAAACGTAATGACATCCTGCAGATGGCAGCCCTGGAGCCGGAACTGTGCATTCTCGATGAGACCGACTCCGGTCTGGATATCGATGCGCTGAAAATTGTTGCCAACGGGGTCAATACCCTGCGTGACGGTAACCGCTCATTTATTATCGTGACTCACTATCAGCGTATTCTTGATTACATCAAACCTGATTTCGTCCACGTGCTTTATCAGGGCAAGATCGTTAAATCAGGTGACTTTAGCTTAGTGAAACAGTTGGAGGAGCAGGGCTATGGCTGGCTTACCGACGAAGAGTAGCGAAAACGCGCTGCAACAGTGGCACCACCTGTTTGAGTCACGCGGTGAAAATCGCTCCTTGCAGGCACAGCAGCACTGGCAGCAACTGCTGCGCTTAGGTTTACCGACGCGTAAGCAGGAAAACTGGAAATACACTCCGCTGGAGACGCTGTTCAGCGAGAGCTTTGTGCTGCCGCAGGCGGGTAACGTCAGCGCAGACGATCTGGCGCAAATTGCACTGTCGCTTGATGCGGTTCGTCTGGTCTATATTGACGGCAAATTAAGCGCGGAACTGAGTGACAGCAACTTCGATCTGTTTGATGTACAGATTTCTCAGGCCGCTGAACGTCGCGCATTTGACGCGCCGGTGCAGCCTGAAGTGTTTCTGCACCTGACCGAAAGTCTCGCCGAGCAGGCTACCACCATACAGCTGGCGCGTGGCAAAGTGGCACCGCGTCCGCTGTATCTGCTGCATATCAGCAGCGGCAGCGGCGACGAACAGATGAATACTTCGCACTATCGTCACCATGTGCAAATTGACGATGGCGCGCAGGCAGAAGTGATCGAGCACTACGTCAGCCTGAATGATGCGGTGCACTTTACCGGCGCGCGTCTGACCATGTCGGTTGGCAATAACGCGCAGCTGACGCACACCAAACTGGCGTTTGAGAATGTTGGCAGCTATCACTTTGCGCACAACGACATTATCTTGCTGCGCGATGCTAACGTCAGCAGCCAGAGCTTCCTGCTGGGTGCTGGCCTGACGCGGCACAACACCAGTTCACAGCTGAACGGTGAGAACACTAATCTGTCGATTAACAGCCTGGTGCTGCCGGTGGGCAAAGAAGTGTGTGATACCCGCACTTACCTTGAACACAATAAAGGCTACTGCCAGAGCCGTCAGCTGCATAAAACTATCGTGCGCGACCGTGCCCGTGCGGTGTTTAACGGCATGATTAAAGTGGCGAAGCATGCGCTGAAAACCGACGGACAGATGACCAACAACAACCTGCTGTTGGGTCGCCTGGCCGAAGTGGACACCAAGCCGCAGCTGGAAATTTACGCCGATGACGTGAAATGTAGCCATGGTGCCACCATTGGCCGCATTGACGACGAGCAGATGTTCTATCTGCGCTCGCGCGGTATCGATAAGCCGCTGGCAGAGCAAATGATTATTCACGCGTTTGCCGCTGAGCTGACCGAAGCGATCGCTGATGAAACGCTGAAAGAGGTGGTGCTGCAACGCATCGCCCAGCGTTTCCCGGAGGCAACGAATGAGTTTTGATCTGGCGCGTGTCAGAGCAGATTTTCCGATTCTGGCGCGCGAGGTCAACGGTCAGCCGTTGGCCTATCTCGACAGCGCCGCCAGCGCACAAAAACCGTTAGCGGTGATTAACGCCGAAAGCCATTTTTATCAGCATGGCTATGCCGCGGTACATCGCGGCATTCACACGCTGAGTGCTGAAGCGACCACTGATATGGAAAACGTGCGCAATCAGGCGGCGCGTTTTCTGAATGCGGCTTCGCCGGAAGAGATCGTGTTCGTGAAGGGCACCACCGAAGGTATTAACCTGGTGGCCAGCAGCTGGGGCGGCAGTCAGTTACAGGCGGGTGATAATATTATCATCACCCAGATGGAGCACCACGCCAATATCGTGCCGTGGCAGATGGTCGCGAAGCGCGTTGGCGCTGAAGTGCGTGTGCTGCCGCTGACGCCGCAAGGCGAGCTGGATATTGCCGTGTTGCCAACGCTTATCGACAGTCGCACCCGGATGCTGGCGGTGACCCAGGTCTCCAACGTGCTCGGTTCGATTAATCCGGTAAAACAGCTGGTGGCGCAAGCGAAAGCCGCGGGGGTTACCACGCTGATCGACGGTGCCCAGGCGGTGATGCATCACCAGGTGGATGTCCAGGATATCGATTGCGACTTCTATGTGTTCTCTGGCCATAAAATTTATGGACCTACCGGCATTGGTATTCTGTACGGCCGCAAAGCGCTGCTGGACCAGATGCCGCCGTGGGAAGGGGGCGGTTCGATGATCGCTAACGTCAGCCTGACCGAAGAGACGACTTTTGCCGCTGCGCCATGGCGCTTTGAGGCGGGGACGCCCAATACTGCGGCGATTATCGGTCTGGGTGCGGCGCTGAGCTATGTTGAAGAACTGGGGCTGGAGAATATCCATCAGCACGAACAGATGCTGATGCGTTACGCGCTGGATAAGCTGGCCGCGGTGCCTGATTTAATTATCTACGGGCCGCAAAATCGCGCCGGGGTGATCGCATTCAATCTCGGTCGCCATCACGCCTATGATGTGGGAAGTTTCCTCGACCAGTACGGTATTGCGATTCGCACCGGCCATCACTGTGCTATGCCGCTGATGAACTATTACCAGGTTCCGGCGATGTGTCGCGCTTCTTTTGCGATGTACAATAGCGAAGAGGAAGCGGACCGGCTGGTAGCGGGTCTGACACGTATTCATCGTTTGCTGGGCGGCTGACAGACCGCCAGCAGGCAAGGGAGGAACTGATGGCAACACTGCCAGACAAAGAAAAGCTGGTACGCAATTTTAATCGTTGCGCCAACTGGGAAGAGAAGTACCTGTACGTGATTGAACTGGGCGCGGTTTTGCCTGAATTGTCCGATTCATTTCGTCAGCCCGAGTACATTATTTCTGGCTGTCAAAGCCAGGTGTGGATTGTGATGGATGAGGCCAGCGATGGCAAAATTCAGTTGCAGGGTGACAGTGATGCGGCAATTGTTAAAGGCCTGATTGCTATCGTCTTTATCCTTTATCAGGGGATGACTGCGGCTGAAATTGCCCGCTTTGATGTTCGCCCGTGGTTTGAGCAACTTGCCCTGACGCAACACCTTACGCCATCCCGTTCGCAGGGGCTGGAAGCGATGATTCGCGCGATTCGCCATAGAGCACAAGCCCTCAGCTGAGCTACAATATCTCGTAACACACCTCGTTACATATAACGGGGTGTTTTATTCCTTACGAGAGATTGCGCATGAAACCTTTGTTACGCCTTGCAGCATTTTTTGCCCTGACGCTGATCGCCGGGACGCGCGTTGTCAGCGCGACAGAATACCCTTTGCCACCAGATAACAGCCGCCTAATCGGCGAGAACAGTATCTACGTGGTGCCGGCGGACAACCGTTCGCTGGAACGGATTGCCGCTGAATACAAAATTGGACTGCTGAGCATGCTACAAGCCAATCCCGGCACTGACCCGTGGTTGCCAAGAGCCGGTAGCCAGCTGACGATTCCCAGCCAAATGTTGTTACCTGACACCAAACGCGAAGGGATAGTGATTAACCTCGCGGAGCTGCGACTCTATTACTACCCCAAGGATGAGAATAAAGTCATCGTTTATCCGATCGGCATTGGCCAGCTGGGTGCCAATACACCAATCATGGTGACCAGTATCAGCCAAAAAATTCCTAATCCAACCTGGACACCCACCGTCAATATCCGCAAGCGCTATGCCGAACGGGGGATTACCCTGCCGGGTACGGTCCCTGCCGGGCCGGATAATCCAATGGGACTGTTTGCGCTGCGCCTGGCGTACGGTGCCGGCCACTATCTGATTCACGGTACCAATGCTAATTTTGGCATCGGTATGCGCGTCAGTTCGGGTTGTATTCGTTTACGTAACGAGGATATCGAGGCGTTATTTAATGACGTGCCGAGAGGGACGCGGGTAGAGGTGATTAATCAGCCGATTAAATACGCCATTGAACCGGATGGTAAGCGCTACGTTGAAGTGCACCAGCCGCTGTCAAAGAGTGAGAGCGACGATCCCCAAACCAAGAAAATTGCGTTGAGCAACACGGCGAAAGCGTTTATCGACAGTCAGCTCAGTGATTCCGGGCTGATTAACCAGGCCATCGAGCGGCGTTCCGGGATGCCGGTATTGGTTAACAGCGGTGAGCCTGTCGATCAGCATACGCCACTGCCTGCGATAATATCGCCGCAGACGGGCTCTGCGCCGTCCGGGCGTGTACCCGCTACCATCTCTCAGGCGGAGGGAGTACGCGTCATACGGTGATGCAGGGGGCCATGGATGGCTATTGCTGGGTAAGGGTGTAACTGGAAAACAGCAAGGGAAGATAACCGGAAATCAGGACAAAAAAAATGGCGCACAATGTGCGCCATTTTTACAACCAGAACTCTTACTTACGGTAAGAGTGAGCCTGGTTGTCCAGACGCTGGTTTGCACGAGCTGCGTCATCTTTAGCAGCCTGAACGTCAGAACGCACTGCGTTCACGTCGTTGCTCAGCTGGTCAACTTTAGCGTTCAGAGTCTGAACGTCAGTAGACAGTTGGTCGATTTTAGCATTGCTAGAACAACCAGCCAGCAGAGTAGAACCCAGGATTACCGCGCCCAGTACCAGTTTAGTACGATTCATTATTTATACCCTCTAGATTGAGTTAATCTCCATGTAGCGTTACAAGTATTACACAAAGTTTTTTCTAATGAGAATATATTTTTGATGAGAACATGCCTAAAGTTGATCGTTCGCTCAAAGAAGCATCTGATTGCCGCAAAAAGATAAAAAATTAAAAGAAAACAGGCAGATTTAATCGGGTTAATCTTTGTAATTTCCAAAATTGAATAGTTATTATCGATTGGAAATTTCTCAATTTTCAGTTACGCAACTGCCAAAAAAAAGCGCCCTGAGGCGCTTTTTAAATTTAATGGCATTGTTTAATTACAGAACGTGTACTGAAGAGGTATTGGTAGTGCCGCTTGGTACCAGAGCACCGGATACCATGACGACCACTTCGCCCTTCAATGCGTAGCCACTTTCCAGCGCGGCTTCTTTACCAATACGGTAGAAATCGTCGGTAGAAGCGATCTCTTTCACGATATGGGTAACCACACCTTTGGTGAGAATCAACTGACGTGCAGTCTGCTCATTGGTGGTCAGCGCCAGGATGGTGGCGTTAGGGAAGTATTTACGCACTGACTTAGCAGATTTACCGCCTTCGGTTGCCACCACAATGACTGGCGCTTCCAGTTTCTCAGCGGTTTCTACCGCGCTGCGACACACCGCTTCGGTGATACGCATTTTGCGGTTATCTTGCTGCGAGTCGATACGGCTTTTCATCACACGGTCTGTACGCTCACAGATGGTCGCCATAATGGTGACCGACTCCAGCGGGTATTTACCCTTGGCGCTTTCACCAGACAGCATCACTGCATCAGTACCGTCGAGAATGGCGTTAGCCACGTCGCCGGCTTCCGCACGGGTAGGGCGCGGGTTTTTGATCATTGAATCGAGCATCTGGGTGGCGGTGATGACCACTTTACGTGCACGGTTACATTTTTTGATCATCATCTTCTGCGCGAAGATCACTTCTTCAACCGGGATCTCTACGCCGAGGTCGCCACGCGCTACCATGATGCCATCAGAAGCATCGAGGATTTCGTCGAAGTTGTTCAGGCCTTCCTGGTTTTCGATCTTGGAGATGATCTGAATGTGCGCGCCGCCGTGCTGTTTCAGGTGTTCGCGAATTTCCAGCACGTCAGAACGTTTACGAATAAACGAGGCGGCAACAAAGTCCACGCCCTGTTCGCAACCGAAGATCAGGTCGCGTTTGTCTTTTTCGGCCAGCGCAGGCAGCTGGATAGAAACGCCTGGCAGGTTAACGCCTTTATTTTCACCAAGGTCGCCGTTATTCAGCACTTTACATACCACGGTGTTTTCGGTGACTTCAATGACTTCCATACCGATCAGGCCGTCGTCAACCAGCACGGTATTGCCGATTTTCAGGTCAGCCGCGAAACCCGGGTAGGTGACCGCCACGCGTTCGGCATTGCCGATCACTGACTGATCGGTAGTAAAGGTAAAGGTCTGGCCCGCTTTCAGTGCAGCATCAACGCCGCCTTCCAGCTTCATAGTACGAATTTCCGGACCTTTGGTGTCGAGCAGAATCGCAGCCTGGTGGCCGGTTTTGCTCATCACCGCACGCATGTTTGCGATGCGTTTACCGTGTTCATCGTAATCGCCATGAGAGAAGTTCAGGCGCATGACGTTCATGCCAGCGTCAAGCAGGCTGGTCAGCATTTCTTCCGATTCAGTTTTCGGGCCGATAGTACATACAATCTTGGTCTTTTTCATGAGCAAGTTTTCTATAAGTTGTGATGGATGTTAAAGGATTGATTTCGACGGCGATGCCAGCGAATGAGAAAGTGGTGCCTGGTAAGAGAACGTAATCTACTCAGTAAGGATAGGTGACAGATATAAAGCGTGCAGAGGAAGTTGTGCGGATGGTTCAGCATGCCCGCCGGGCTGTGTTGCGCAAGCTGTGATCGTTGTAAGTAAGGGCACGTCAATTGGCTGAAACCATTCAAGTGAAACAACGCCTGCCATTATAATCGCTAAGTGTGCGAAAACCAATTAAAAAGCTGTCATGGTACAGGTATCAGATCAAGAAAAAGTGATGTTGCGCAAACGCTGGGTGATAAGCTGAATGTGTTTTACGGGCGGGAAAATAAGGGAAGTGGTGCGTTCTAGAGGACTCGAACCTCCGACCCCCACCATGTCAAGGTGGTGCTCTAACCAACTGAGCTAAGAACGCAAACCTGAACAATCACTGATGATTGGTGCGTCCGAGTGGACTCGAACCACCGACCCCCACCATGTCAAGGTGGTGCTCTAACCAACTGAGCTACGGACGCACATACATCGCTAAAACTTCAATGACTTTGCCTGAAAATCTGGTGCGTTCTAGAGGACTCGAACCTCCGACCCCCACCATGTCAAGGTGGTGCTCTAACCAACTGAGCTAAGAACGCATTAGGCTGCTGTCTGGGTGACAGCGGGGACGAATATTAACGGCAGCGTACATCGCTGGCAAGTGGAAACATGCATTTTTGTTACTGACTGACGATCTACTGTGCGACCCGCCGTTTTTTTAAACGAGAAGGGCCATAAATGGCCCTAAAATTAACGCGCTGCGCGTGCGAGGATCACTTCCGCCGGCAATCGTTGCAGACGACGCATCCGCCAGATCATCATCACCGCCGATGAAGTCAGGCCAATAATAAAGCCGCACCAGAATCCGGCCGGACCCATTGCCGGCACGACCCAGTCGGTCATCCCCAGCAGATAGCCGACTGGCAGGCCGAGTATCCAGTAAGCGATAAAGGTGATAAAGAAAATCGAGCGGGTATCTTTATAGCCGCGCAAAATACCGCTGCCAATGACCTGAATCGAATCAGAGAACTGATAAATCGCGGCCAGCAGCATCAGCTGTGTCGCCAGCGTAATCACTTCAGGATTGTCGGTATAAAGCTGGGCTATCTGTTCGCGGAAAATCACCGTAAAGGTCGCAGTGAATGCTGCCATTATTACGCCGACGCCTTGTGCGGTCCAGGCGGCGACGCGCGCAGCTTCCGCCGAGCCTTGCCCAAGGCGATAGCCGACGCGAATGGTCGCCGCGACGCCGAGCGACAGCGGCAGAACAAACATCAGCGAACTGAAGTTCAGCGCAATCTGGTGACCGGCCACCTTGACGATACCCAGTGGTGACACCAGCAGCGCCACCACCGCAAACAGCGTGACTTCAAAAAACAGCGCCAGCGCCACCGGCAGGCCGAGGCTGCTCAGGCGATACAGCACTTTCCAGTCCGGCGCATCGAAGCGAGTAGCCAGTTTAATATCACGCATCGAACCGGCGCGGCCAACCCAGATTTTCATCAGAATAAACATCACCCAGTAGACCGATGCGGTGGCAACGCCACAGCCAACGCCGCCAAGTGCAGGCATGCCAAAATGACCGTAGATAAAGATGTAGTTAACCGGAATATTCACCAGCAGGCCAATAAAGCCCAGCACCATACCGGGTTTGGTCTTCGACAGTCCTTCACACTGGTTGCGTGCCACCTGGAAAAACAGATAGCCCGGTGCGCCCCAAAGCAGGGCGTGCAGATAGCCGACGGCAATCTCAGCCATTTTGGCATCAATGCCGTGCATCGCCGCAATCATATAGCCGGCGTTATACAGCACCAGCATAATTAGCAGTGAAACCAGAGCGGCCAGCCAGTAAGCCTGGCGCACCTGATGCGCAATGCGGTCACGTCGACCGGAACCGTTAAGTTGCGCAACGGTTGGGGTTAACGCCAGCAGCAAACCGTGACCGAACAGAATTGCCGGCAGCCAGATTGAGGTTCCTACCGCAACCGCGGCCATGTCGGTCGCGCTGACGGCACCAGCCATAATGGTATCCACGAAGCCCATGGATGTTTGCGCAACTTGCGCAAGAATCACCGGGATCGCGAGCGCTAATAATTGACGCGCTTCTGTCAGATACTTCTGCACGTATACACCTGTCTGTTTATTAAGGATGAACGAAATTAACGCCCGGGCGGGCGTCTGAATAAAAATCGGCAGATTAAGTCGCTCAGTTTAACGGTCGCCACGCATTAAGCCAATGACCAGCATCAGGATATGCAGAATATGTTTTTGCGGTAGCACAGATTGCTATCCCTTGTTACCCGTGCCAGCCTGCATTTATGGTAGGATGATCAAAAAAACAGACTGAGGCATTAAGCATGTTTACCGGTATTGTGCAGGGCACCGCAGAGGTGTTGTCGATTGAAGAGAAAACCAATTTCCGAACTCATATTGTTAGATTACCGGCTGAAATGCTGCCGGGGCTGGAGTTAGGTGCGTCGGTATCCCATAACGGCTGCTGTCTGACGGTCACTGCGGTAGACGGCGATCGGGTCAGTTTCGATTTGGTAAAAGAGACGTTGCGTATTACTAATCTCGGCGACTTGCAGCCAGGCGACCAGATTAACGTCGAGCGTGCGGCAAAATTCAGTGATGAAATTGGCGGACATTTAATGTCAGGTCATATTATGACCACCGCAGAGATCTGTAAGATCGTTAATTCCGAGAATAACCGTGAAATCTGGTTTAAACCGCAAGATGCTTCGCAAATGAAGTATATCCTGCATAAAGGTTTTATCGGCATTGATGGTATTAGCCTGACGGTAGGGGATGTGACCAAAAGCAAATTTTGCGTGCATTTAATTCCTGAAACGCTGGCGCGCACCACGCTGGGCAAGAAAAAACTCGGCCAGCGGGTCAATATTGAAATCGATCCTCATACCCAGGCGATTGTTGAAACCGTTGAGCGCGTGTTGGCACAGCGCGAAGCGGCATTGCTGGCCGCAGCGGCCGAGCAGATTTCCGACTGAGCAAGGTGCAGCCGCAGGCAACAGAAATAACAATCGTCGTATTGGGCGGCGCTGCCGCCGCCCAATACGACAGCTACTTAATGCGGAACGCGCAACCCACCATCTACGCCATGACTGAATACCACCTGCCATAGCTGAATATCGCGCGCGCGAAATGCACCGGCACAAGCGTTAAGATAGTAGCTAAACATTCGTTTAAAACGTTCGTCGTAATTATTTTCCAGCTGCGGCCATGCCTCCAGAAAGCGCTGATACCACGCCATTAAGGTGGTGTCATAATCCGCACCAAAGTTATGCCAGTCTTCCATCACAAAGTGCGGTTCACTGGCGTCGGCAATATGGCGCACCGAAGGTAAACAACCATTGGGGAAAATATACTTATCAATCCATGGGTCGACATGCATATCAGTGCGAATCGCGCCGATGGTATGCAGCAGGAAAAGACCGTCCGGTTTTAAATTACGGTTCACCACCTCAAAATAAGTGGCGTAATTCTTCGGCCCGACGTGTTCAAACATTCCGACGGAAACAATACGGTCAAACTGCTGATTCAGATCGCGGTAGTCTTGCAACAGGATGGAAACATCAAGGCCGGCACAGCGGTCCTGCGCCAGTTTCTGTTGTTCAGCAGAAATCGTTACGCCCACCACGCTGACGCCATAATGACGCGCGGCGAATTCCGCCAGCCCGCCCCAGCCGCAGCCAATATCCAGCAGCGTCATGCCCGGTTGCAGCTGTAATTTATCGCAGATCATGGTCAGTTTGGCATGTTGCGCCTGTTCCAGCGAATCAGCCTGTTTCCAGTAGCCACATGAATACTGCATATGCGAATCGAGCATCAGGCTAAAAAGATCGTTGCCAAGATCGTAATGTTCTTTGCCAACAATCCAGGCGCGTTTTTTTGATTGCAGATTAGTCAGGCGGGCCGCGGCGATGCGCAGGGTATCTTTAAAATGATGAGGTAATTGCTGATCGAGTCGGTGCTTTAACACCCGATAAAAAAACATATCCAGCTGATCACACTCCCACCAGCCGTCCATATAACTTTCACCCAGCCCCAGCGAGCCTTCCTGCAATACCCGACGGAAAAATTGCGGATTTTTTACCTGAATATCCCAGGGCCGTGAACCGTTTACCTCGACATCGGCAGTCTGCAACATTTCGCGGACGATGCGATACCAATTATTTTCTTTTAAGCCCACTTCTTCTATACACGATGAACTCATAGCTTCTCCATCACCTGTTGTGATACGAACCTGAGAAATAGAATAGTCAATTTCTACAGGATTGTGAGAGAACTCACGGATTATCCGTGCGCCAGTTATCCGACGTTAAACAGAGGATTGAATTTAATGAAAATGACTCGGGTCACTGGCTTTGGCCACCGCACTCCCGCCACACTTACCGGATGCAATGAGCAAGGAAGCTATAAAGCCAGTTTACGATCGTCGACCAGAGTCCTGCAGATAAGCGTCACGAATGCCACGCCAGACAACACCACGACAACCCTGTCAGGTCCGGACCCTGTACAACGGAATGGAGGCCCGGTGAATAATGTTGATTTTTTGTTATAAATTAATGCCTCAGATGAGTATATGCTCACGTGAGGCAATATTCAATGCATTATTGTAAGCGTGCTAACTAAAAGTGATTAACCCTTTTGCGTCGCGGTATCTGCCGCTTTAACAGTATGATTTTCACTCAACTTACGCTGAAATTGTAGTGCGAATCCGATAAACGCCAGCACAACCGTCGACAACATAATCGCCGTGGTGGTCAGCAGCGGCTGAGAAATCAGCGCGGAGACCGCCATACTGGCGACAAAGCAGAGACCAAGTTGTAGCGTATTCTGTAATGCTGCGGCTTTGCCGGTAGCCTGCGGGAACGGCAGCAGCGCGTTCGCCACCACAATAGGGTAAAGCGCGCCATTGGCCATGGCCATGCCACAGAAGGGAATCAACAGCGCGGTGAGCGTCACGTGACCCGACAGAGCAACGGCAAAAATTGCGCTGATACTGACGGCATAACCGAGCAGCAGCCACGGTAGCAGGGTACGACCTTCGACCCGTTGCAGCAGTGAGCGACAGCCAAAACCACCAATCAAAAATGCCAGCGTTTGCGGGATATAACTCAGACCAATATCCCCTGGCGTCAGGCCTAAATCAGACAGAATAAAGGGTGAGCCGGTTAGCCATGCGAAGAAGCTGGCAGAACAGGCGGCATACATCAGGACGTTACCGCTGTAAATGCGAGATTTCAGCAGCGACAAGAAGCCCACTTTGGGTTCATCAGCCGCTGACGCTGGCGTTCCGCTAGCTTTCAGGCGCAGGGTAGGAATCAGTAACCCCAGGGTGATCAGCAGCAGGGCGACGAAAATCGAGCGCCAGTCAAAGTGGTTCAGCAGCCAGGCACCCAGCAGGGGGGCCAGCGCCGGTGACAGCGCAACCAGCGGCATAATGGTGGCAAAAACACGGTTGGCCTGTGCACCACGGTAGCGATCGACCACCAGTGCCTGCCAGCTTACGGTGGCAGAACAGACGCCAATCGCCTGCACAAATCGCAGTACCAGCAGCATGGTGGCATTTTCTACCCACAGAATGCCGGCGCAGCCGACAGCAAACATACTCAGGCCGATTAACAGTACCGGCTTACGCCCGATACGATCGGAGAGTGGCCCCCAGAGCAGCTGGGCGCAGGCAAAACCGGCCAGGAAAATACTCAGGCTGGCGCTGATGGCGCCGGGATGGGTCTGCAGATCTTGCTGCATTGCGCCAAACGCCGGAAGATACATATCGGTAGCAAGGAAACCCAGCATGCTCAGTACCGCCAGGTAAATAATAAATCCTTTTGATTTAATCATCAGTTAACTCTTTATTTTAGTGCAGGTGATTTTAACGCTGCAGAGTGTAATCGCGTGCGTTGTCGCTTGTGAAACGCTAATATTTGCACATTGCGTTCAAAAATTTTGCAGGCAAGCTATGTGGTCGGAACATTCTCTTGAAGTTGTTGATGCAGTAGCGCGTACCGGCAGCTTTACTGCCGCCGCCGCCGAGCTGCATCGTGTGCCCTCGGCGGTAAGTTATACCGTGCGTCAGCTGGAGGAGTGGCTGGCGGTTCCGCTGTTTCAGCGGCGTCATCGCGATGTGGTATTAACCGATGCGGGGAAAGTATTTATACAGGAAGGGCGCACTGTTATCAAAAAAATGCTTGCCACGCGCCGTCAGTGTCAGCAGGTCGCTAACGGCTGGCGCGGACAGCTGAGCATTGCAGTGGATCTGATTGTTAAACCCCAGCGCACCCGCCAGCTGGTGCTCGATTTTTATCGCCATTTCCCGGATATGGAGCTGCTGGTCTGGCATGAAGTGTTTAATGGCGTCTGGGATGCGCTGGTTGACGGGCGAGTCGATGTCGCGATTGGCGCTACCCAGGCGATCCCGGTCGGTGGTCGCTTTGGTTTCCGTGATATGGGCGCACTTAACTGGCGCTGCGTGGTCAGAGCCGACCATCCGCTGGCGCAGCAAGTGGGAAGCATTGATGATGATACAATTCGCCAGTGGCCGTCGCTGGTGCTGGAAGACACCTCGCGCAGCCTGCCAAAACGCATTACCTGGACACTGGACAACCAGCGAAGGCTGGTGGCACCGGACTGGGAATCGGCGTTTGATTGCCTGCTGGCAGGGTTATGCGTGGGTATGGTTCCCGGGCATTTTGCTGCGCCGCTGATTGCTGAAGGTTCGCTGGCCGAATTAACGCTACCGGCCGAATTCCCCGACAGCCCGTGCTGCGTCAGCTGGGCTGAGCAGAGTGCTTCACCGGCGCTGAGCTGGTTGCTGGAGTATCTGGGTACACCGGAGACCATGAATCAGGAGTGGCTTCGCGAAGGATAAACTGACCGGCCAACGGGTGGCCGGTAGCGGATTAACGACGGTAGTCGCGGAACGGACCGTCAGCCACCGAGCGGCGCTCGATTAATGAAGGATGTACTTCAATCGTCTGCGGCTCTTCGCGTTTACTGGTGATGCGATCCAGCAGCATATCAAATGCGGTTTCGCCGAGGCGCTCTTTCGGCTGATGGACGGTCGTCAACGCTGGCGTGAAATAGCGCGCGTTGCGCACATTGTCATAACCGATCACCGAAATATCCTGCGGCACCCGCAGGCCCATTTCATCTGCTGCACAAATGGCGCCCATCGCCATAATATCGCCGCCGCAGAATACCGCGGTTGGCCGCTGTTTCTGCGATAAAATCTGCTGCATCGCGCGATATCCGGATTCCGGCTCAAAGTCGCCTTGCACAACCCACTCATCGCGCACGGCAATATTGGCCTCGGCCAGCGCTTTGAGAAAACCGGCATGGCGCCCACCGCCGGTGTTTCGCTCAAGTTGACCCGGGATCGCACCAATATCACGGTGACCACGCTCAATCAGATAGCGTCCCACCAGGTAACCGCCTTCAAAAGCGTTATCCAGCACGGTATCGGTGAAATCGCCGCGTGATTCTCCCCAGTCCATCACCACCATCGGAATGTTGCGATTGTCTTCCAGCATCTTCAGCAGCTCGTCAGGATATTCCGAGCACATCACCAGCAGACCATCGACGCGCTTTTGCGCCATCATCGACAGATAAGCCTGCTGTTTTTGGAGATCATTATGAGCATTGCCGAGGATCAAGGTATAGCCCTTGGCAAAACAGCGCGTTTCAACTGCTTCAATAATTTCAGCAAAATAGGGCGCTTCACTGGAAGTCGCCAGCAAACCAATCGATTTGGTATGGTTCACTTTCAGGCTGCGCGCAACGGCGCTGGGCGAATAGTGCAGCTCTTTGATGGCGGCCCAAACGGCTTCGCGGGTCTCTTCAGCCACGAAGCGGGTTTTATTGATGACATGAGAAACGGTGGTGGTAGAAACACCGGCGCGTTTCGCCACATCTTTAATTGTTGCCATTAAAATGGTACTCCTGCGCTTATCTTAAAGGATTGATAAGCATCATGTTAAACGTTTGCGTATGCTTCGCGTTTTCTGGCGCGATCGGTTTCATTGTTGCAATCTGAGTGACGTCGGGCAGGAGATTGACGTCAGGAAACACGGCAAGTGACGCGGTGTTGCAGTTGTTGCGCAACGGAAAAACAGAATTCTATCAAGGCTGTGAGCAGAAAACGAGATTTTTACCTGTTTATATGGGAAAATAGTGAGAGTTATTAATTGTAAGGTCTTTAAGGAGTGAAGTATGGACACCAATCTGAAGTTTTCTCTGCTGACCACCGTCGGCGCGCTGCTGGTAATTATTGCCTTCAGTTTCACCGCGGTAATGAATTGATAAACATCGGTTAATCTTCAGGATTAACCCTTTTAAAACGTCTGATGAATTCCCTCAGACGTTTTTTTTTGCGCAAATTGGCTATTTAATGGCCATGCGCACGCGGAGTTAAACAGCGCCTGCATGCTGCAATATGCTCAGTGGCGGGATTGTTATGCGCCGCTGACGGTCTGTTACTCACTTGATTGTGCTAATGAAATTATTCGAGAATACCATGTCATCAACTATCTGCTGTCGGGCGCCAGGGCGAGCGCACCCGTCGGGATTTTTTCCCTTCATCGCCGTATTATTGCTGCTGTTAATCAGCGTTATCTCACCGGTTGCTGTTGCGCAACCCGCGCCTGCTGCCGATACCGCGCAGCAAACTGAGCAGGATATTCCTTACGCCGTGCTGGCGGGCATCCTTAAAGATGAAAAGGCGCGTGATGCATTAATTGATCAGTTACAGCGCGCCGCGGAAGCGCAGTCTAAAACTCAGGCGGCGGATGCTGTGCCGCAAGTTGCCGCACCCAGCGGTGCGACCAGCTTAAGCGACAGCGTCAGCCAGTTTGCGCAACAGACGTTACAGGCGCTGAGTCAGCGGGTGAACGCCTTGCAGAAAGTGGTCGAATCCGGGCCGCAGCGCACGTTTGATCCCAGTGCATTTTTCCACGCCCTCGGCTATTTTTTGCTGATGGTGGTGGTGACTTTTGCCATATTCCATCTGATTCGCCGGCTGGTGGGCCCGCTGTACAATCGAATTGGCAGCTGGGGTCGTAACGCCAAGGATCACGGTGGCCCGTGGTACAAATTACCTGCCGCCATTCTCGGCGCGTTTATCATCGATCTGTTAGTACTGATGCTGGTGCTGGCAGGTGGCAAACTGTTTTCTCACCAGTTCAACAACGGCAGTGCGGTGATCGCTCATCAACAGTCGCTGTTCCTCGGTGCTTTTGCGGTAATAGAGTTCTTTAAAGCGGTTCTGCGGCTGATTTTCGCGCCCGGTTTCGCTTATCTGCGCCCGTTCCCGTTCAGTGATGCCACCGCGCGCTACTGGAATCAGCGTCTTGCCTGGCTGAGTGGTTTAATCGGTTATGGCCTGATGGTGGTGGTGCCGGTGGTGGCGACGCAAATCAGTTATCAGGCAGCCGCGGCGGTCAATCTGGTTGTAATGCTGGCGCTGACGGTCTATGCACTGACTCTGATAATGCGTAACCGTAAATCGATCCATAACCAAATCGATTTGCTGGCAGAACGGTCAATGGCGTTTTTCAGTGTGATACTCCGCGGCTTTGGCCACATCTGGCACCTGCTGGCGATTGCCTATTTCCTGATGCTGTTTTTCCTCTCGCAGTTTGATTTCGGCAACAGCCTGAGCTTTATGATGGGTGCCACGGTGAAGAGCCTGCTGGTCATTGGGCTTGGCGCACTGCTGTCCGGTATGATGACGCGCTGGATCGCCCGGCGGATTTCACTGCCGGATCAAATGAATCTGCGTTATCCGATGCTGGAACGCCGTATCAACTCTTATATACCCAACGGGCTGAAAATTCTGCGCGTAATGGTGGTGCTGGCGGTATCACTGTTCCTGCTGGATGCCTGGCATCTGTTTAATTTGCAACAGTGGGCCAGCAGCGAGACCGGCGGTAAAGTTATCGGCGGCCTGTTACATATTCTGCTTATTCTGCTGATCGCCACCTTTAGCTGGACGATTCTGGCCAGTATTATTGAGCATCGCCTGGTACTGGAGATGAGTAACGGCACTCGCCCCAGCGCGCGCGAACGCACGCTGCTGACGCTGTTTCGCAACGTGCTGGCGATTGTTATCAGCACCATCACCATTATGATCGTGCTGTCGCAGGTAGGCATCAATATCGCGCCGCTGTTGGCCGGTGCCGGTGCGCTCGGACTGGCAATCAGTTTCGGTGCACAGACGTTAGTGAAAGATGTGATTACCGGCGTGTTTATCCAGTTCGAGAACGGCATGAACACCAGTGAATATGTCACGGTGGGTGGCATTACCGGCACCGTCGAGCGTATGACGATCCGTTCTGTTGGCCTGCGGGATGACTATGGTGTCTACCATATCGTGCCTTACTCTTCGATGACGACGCTGGCTAACTATGCGCGTGAATTCGGGGTGTATCGTGCTAATTACACCGTGAGTCGTGATGAAGATATCGATCATGTTAATCAGGTGCTGCATCAGGCAATTGAAGAGCTGAAGCAGGATGAGCAGGTGAAATTCTTCCTGATTGGCGAGCCGGTGTTTAACGGCGTGGTGGCCCTGGGCGACCGCTCGTTTACCACCAGGGTAACGGTGCGCACGCTGGCGCTCAAACAGTGGGTGGTGCAGTATGCGCTGGATCGCCTGGTTAAAATTCACTTTGACCGTGCAGGGATCAGTATGCCGCAACAGGCGATGCAGCTGTCGCGCGCCGGGCAACACCCACAGTTAATGCAACAGAGTGAGAACGAGTGAATCCGGCTTCGTAATTACAGTAACGGGCGGCACAGGCCGCCCGTTTTATTTAAATCAAAGCTGTCGGAAGCGTTTAACGAATGGTTTTTGGCGTCATTACCCGACGCGCGCCTACATAGTGGCGCTGCCAGTAATCTTCGCTTAACGCGCTAATCTGAATATCTTTGCCGGTGCGTGGCGACTGAATAAATTTACCGTTACCAAGGTAAACGCCGACATGATCGGCAGCCCCGCGGTTATTGATGCGAAAGAACACCAAATCACCTTTTTCCAGTGACTCGCGTTTGACCTGGGCGGCATCGCGCAGGTGATACATCTCATTGGCAGTGCGCGGGATCTTGAATTTCACCAGATCTTTATAGGCGTACCACACCAGACCGCTGCAGTCGAAGCCAGTTCGTGGCGATGCGCCACCCCACAGATAGGGTTTACCTAACTGGCCCATGAGCTTATTCATCGCCGTTTCACGTGCTTTCTGATAGCGCACGCGATGGGCTTTACTCATCTTAAGCGGACCATTGTTGATACTGGCAGTGGTGGCAACATCGCTGGTTTTGCGATTGCGCTTATGACCATAGCGTTTGGCCAGTTTCTTCGTGGTGAGGGTACTTTTCGGTGCGCTGAGCGAAGCGGTCTGCACTTTACTCTTTTTCTTCAGCTTCGGTTTCTGTTCCGAAATCTGGCGGGGTTTCTTTACCGGGGTTTTTACCTGCTGACGTCGCTTTCGGCGATCGTCATCACGGGCGCTACTCTTTTCTGCCTTATGCTGACTGGCATTAATAGCGGTGTGTGGCGATGCGTGCGCCAAATTAAAGATCATCTGAGCAAAAGCCAGTAGGAAAAGTGTGATGAGTAAACGCATTGTCCGTTACAGGTTAGGCTCTCATTTGCAACCGAGAGGACCACACTACATTCCCGGCGTCGAACGTGGTTCGCATGCCTGGGGTCCATGTTAAAATTGTTTGCCCTAAAACAGGGCTTAAAACAATTCTAATCTAACTTTTTCACAAAAGGTAAGGCCTTTTTAAATTAATCAGTTCATTCACGTTATTAGTATTATAAATGAGCCAGATCAGACGCTTATCTCACCAATAGTATTGCTAATTATTAACCGATTAATCAGTGGTAATGATAAGAAATTGTTATTTTCTGCGCCGCATTTGGCATAATGAGCCTTAAGTGATTCGCCGTGGGCAAAATGTCGTTTTCAGTCGGCACAGAGAATCGTTATAGTAATAGACACGAAGTAACGAATTAAGGAAGTCAAAAATGAGTACTGTTGAAAAAATTCAGCGTCAGATCGCAGAAAACCCAATCCTGCTGTACATGAAAGGTTCACCGAAGCTGCCAAGCTGCGGGTTCTCTGCCCAGACGGTTCAGGCTCTTTCAGCTTGCGGCGAACGCTTTGCGTATGTCGATATTCTGCAAAATCCGGACATTCGTGCTGAACTGCCTAAATATGCTAACTGGCCAACTTTCCCGCAGCTGTGGGTTGATGGGGAGCTGGTTGGTGGTTGCGATATCGTAATTGAGATGTATCAGCGTGGCGAACTTCAGTCGCTGATCAAAGAAACTGCTGAGAAGTATAAAGAAGCAGAATAAATTCAACGGCGGCGATAACGCCATTGAGGTCGTAAAAAAGGGAGCCATCAGGCTCCCTTTTTTTATTCTTCAGATTCTTCTTGTGCCGGCACCAGCGGCCAGCCGCCCAGGCGTTTCCAGCGGTTAACCAGCTCACAAAACAGATCGGCAGTTTGTTCAGTGTCGTACAGCGCCGAGTGTGCTTTGGTGCTGTCAAACGGAATACCGGCGGCCTTACAGGCTTTTGCCAGCACGGTTTGTCCGACCACCAGTCCGCTCAGCGCCGCAGTATCAAAGGTGACAAAAGGGTGAAACGGATTGCGCTTCAGGCTGGCCCGTTCAGCGGCAGCACTCATAAAGTTCAGATCGAACGTGGCGTTGTGCGCCACCATAATCGCCCGGTTACACCCTTTATCTTTGATGCCCTTACGCACCACTTTGAATATCGCATGCAGCGCTTCATATTCACTGACGGCACCGCGCAGCGGATTGTGCGGGTCGATGCCGTTAAACGCCAGCGCTTCCGGCTGAAGAATTGCCCCTTCGAACGGCTCTACATGGAAATGAAGCGTCTCATCTTTTTCCAGCCAGCCGTTCTCATCCATTTTTAAGGTCACGGCCGCAATTTCCAGCAGCGCGTCGGTTTTCGCATTAAAACCCGCCGTTTCTACATCGATTACGACCGGATAAAAACCGCGAAAACGCTCGCTTAGGGTATTCAATTCTTTCGATTCAGGCATCGGGATCTCGTTGACGGAAAAATGCAGCGCGTATTATGGCAAATTTCAGAAAGGCTTGCAGCAGGGGATACGAGGAGCAGGGTGCCATTAAGGCACCCCGACGGCATTAATTGCCGAGGCCGTGACCGGCATGTTTGTTTTCAATCAGTTCCACTTTATAGCCATCCGGATCTTCAACGAAGGCAATAATGGTGCTGCCGCCTTTAACCGGGCCAGCTTCACGGGTGACGTTGCCGCCATCTTTACGAATGCGCTCGCAGGTTGCGGCGACATCGTCAACGCCCAGCGCGATATGGCCATAAGCGTTACCGAGGTCATAGCTATCCACGCCCCAGTTGTAAGTCAGCTCAATGACTGCACCTTCGCTCTCTTCGGTGTAGCCAACAAACGCCAGGCTATATTTGTATTCGGTATTTTCGCTGGTGCGCAGCAGACGCATACCAAACACTTTGGTGTAGAAGTCGATGGAACGTTGCAGATCGCCAACGCGCAGCATGGTGTGAAGTAAGCGCATAATATCCTCTTTAAATGGCCTGCCAGACTAACCGCTGGCAGGTTCTGTTTGTCATCATGTCGCGGATGACTGAAAAATCGTGCTAAGTATAGCGTTGATTAACCAGCCTGTTAACGTTTAGCCGCAGCCTGAAGACGGCGGCAGGTGTCTTACAGGGTAGGGTAATCAGTGTAGCCTTCGGCACTGCCGCCGTAGAAACTTTCTGGTCTTTGTGGATTAAGTGGCGCTTTTTTGTGCAGGCGCTCAACCAAATCCGGGTTAGCGATATAAACACGGCCAAACGCCACCGCATCAATCAGACCTTTTTCAATCAGCTCTTCGCCTTTCTCAGCGGTATAAGCACCGGCACCGATAATCACGCCTGGATAGATGGCGCGAATCGCCTGGCGGAATGACTCAGCGTAAGGCTTACCGCCTGCCCAGTCTGGTTCAGATATATGCAGGTAGGCAAGGTTACGTTTTGCCAGCTCGCCAATGTAGTACAGCGCGGCTTCTTCCTGATCTTCACCGTTATCGAGGCCGTTAAACGGACCGAGCGGAGAAATACGGATACCGATGCGATCTGCGGCCCAGCCGTCAATGGCTGCATCAACCACTTCCAGTGCGAAACGGGTGCGGTTTTCAATACTGCCGCCATATTCGTCACTGCGCTGGTTGGAAGCCGGTGACAGGAATTGATGGATTAGATAGCCATGGGCAGAGTGCAGCTCGAGCAGGTCGAAATCGGCTTCGCGGGCGTTAATCGCCGACTGGCGGAAATCATTCACAATGGCGGCGATTTCGTCTTTTTCCAGCGCACGCGGCGTTGAAGTCTCTTCACGAATTGCATTCCCCTGCGCGTCACGCAGCGAGGTACGCGTCTGAGCAGAGATGGCAGAAGGGGCGACCGGTGCTTGCTGACCGGGTTGCAGGCTGGCGTGTGAAATACGGCCGGTGTGCCACAGCTGTACCGCACTGTGGCCACCTTCAGCGTGAATACCGGCGTTAATTGCTTTCCATGCCGCGATTTGCTCTGCGGTATGCAGTCCTGGCGCACCGGCATAGCCTTTCGCCTGGAAAGAGATCTGGGTGGCTTCGGTAATGATTAAACCGGCGCTGGCACGCTGGCGATAGTACTCGCCCATCAGAGGAGTAGGGATATCACCCGGCTCAATACTGCGCAGGCGCGTCAGTGGTGCCATGAAAATGCGGTTTGGTACCGTAATGGCGCCCACTTTCAGTGGGGTAAACAGTTTGGTGATTTCCATGCAGACTCCTGTATTAGACCGGTCGACTAGTAAATATGTTTTTTTTTATCAGGCTGTGGGTAGCATACGTTCAATTTGATCGTAAGCCCAGCTTAACGGTGCGCTGTCACGACGGATTTTGCACTGTAAACTGGCACCGAGCCATAACATATAGAGCATTTCAGCACAGACCGTGGCGCTGGTGGCGATACGTACTTCGCCAGCCTCTACCGCACGCTGAAGCGTACTGGCCAGTGCTGCAATAATTTCTCGCGAACCTCGTTCCAGTGCGATGCGCATCGGTTCCGAGAGATCGCAGACTTCCGCGGAAAGTTTCACTGACAGGCAAGCCGCAAAGCCGCTGTCGTGGCAAAAGTGCTGATAAGCGGTACGGTAGTAATCAAGGATGCGCTGGCGAGCATTGCCCTGTTCAGCCTCCATAAACTGGCGTACTTCTGAGTGATACTGGGCGAAATAGCGCTCCAGCATTGCTACACCAAACACTTCCTTCGAGCGGAAATAGTGATAAAACGATCCCTTAGGCACTTCGGCGACGCTGAGCAGTTCGCTCAGCCCCATGCCGGTAAAGCCACGTTGCAGGCAAAGCTGCTCACCAGTGGCAAGCAGATGTTCGCAGGTATCGTTTCGGGTATGTTTGTTCATCGACACAGGTTAATAGACCAATCGGTCTAATGCAACCCCTGGTTTTCGGCACGACAGTTTTTCAGCAAATCGAGATCCGCCTGATACTCACTGCTTTGCACATTCATCATGCCGAGCAGGGTATGGAAAAGGTTATCCTGCGAAATCTGATCTGTCGCAGCATGCTGTTGTAAACATGACCGATCAATATTAAAGGCCTGGCGATAGCCCGGTGACAGCCACAGCAGAAAGGGAATGTGCGTCTGCTGATCTGGCGCAAACACATACGGCGCGCCGTGCAGATACATACCGTGTTCCCCCAGCGATTCGCCATGATCGGAGAGATAGACCAACGCCACGTTAAATTTGTCACTGTAGGATTTCAGCAGATCGATAGTCTGACCGAGCAGCGCATCAGTATATAAAAGGGTGTTGTCATAAGTATTTATCAGCGCCTGCGAATCACAATCCTGAATCTGGCTGTTATCACAGTCAGGGGTAAATTTACGCAGTTGTGGCGGATAACGCAGGTAATAAGCCGGACCATGACTGCCCATCTGGTGTAACACAATCACTGAATCGTCTTTCACGCTATCGATATAGTGATCAAGCCGGTGCAACAGCGCATCGTCGAGACAGTAGCCGTCGCGGCACAGTTCAGGAAGGTGCCACTGGGTCATATCGGTATGCGGCACGCGATCGCAGGCGCCTTTACAGCCGCCATCGTTCTCTCGCCAGAGAATATTGATGCCGGCATGGGCCATCACATCCAGCAGGCCTTCCTGATGGTGTGCCAGGCTGGCATCGTAATCGACACGCGGCATATTGGAAAACATGCACGGCACTGAGATGGCGGTTTCGGTGCCACAGGAACGGGCGTTCGCATACCAGATAACATCCCGTTGCTTTAGCTGAGGATTGGTTTCACGCGCATAACCGCCGAGCGAGAAGTTTTCGGCACGGGCCGTTTCACCCAGTACCAGTATCACCAGGGTCTTTTTCTGCTCTGCGCGAATCTGCGGCCCTTTCCTCGCATCCTCGCCGATGCGCACCAGCGAGCGATCTCCGGCTAACCAGCGGTCGTGGATGTAGTGGCCGCTGCCGCTGATCACATTAGCGGGCGTGATCATTTTAACCAGCCCTTTATTGTTGCGGATAACCGAAGCGTAATCTTTATAAAACAGCGCCGCGATCAGTAAGATAATCAGCAGCGAAACGATACTGCTCAACCCGCGCAGCGCCAGTGAAAACCACCACGGGCTGGGCTGGCGGATGGTTACCAGAGCCAGCAACAGTGAAGGAATCACACCCATTAACGCCATCCATACCAGATAGCGCGGGGTCAACAGTGCCGCTGCTTCCTGCAGATCGGTTTCAAATACGTTCTGCACCATATCGGTATCGATTACCGTGGCAAAACTGAACATAAAATAGTTGGCGGCCGCGCTGACCAGCATCAAAGCAATCAATAACGGTTTACGGATCCATGGCAAAGCCAGCAGGTTGAAAATCAGCGTCCAGGCGCAGAACAGCACCAGCGGTAGGGTGGCGGCGAACAGGTAATCGTGCCATGAGACGAAGGGAATACTTTCCCAGGCCCGCACCAGAAACAGCCCGTTAAGAATCAGCGCAAACCACAACGCTGCCAACAAATTAAACGCGTATTCGTTACAACGTAACTTATTCAGGATTTTCATAGCATCTGGCAGCGAGAGAATATTGTGGCCAGCTTAGCGTAAAATCTGGTGAAAATCTCAATGCAACTATAGCTTTAGCGGCCCGCAGCGTGCGGGCCGGCATTATTTAGTAAGCAACGGTAAACTGCTTTTGCAAGTGCTGAGGATGTTCAATTTCATCGACAATTGCGACTGCCAGATCTGCAGCGCTGATGGAGGCAGGATGGTCGCCAGACATCAGCAGTTCGGTGCTGCCGACGCGGAACTGGCCGGTGCGTTCACCCGGCTCCAGCATTGCCGCCGGTGACAGATAGGTCCAGTCGAGGTCCGTGCCGCTGCTTTGCAGGGTATTACGCAGGGCACGTGCACCCAGTGCGCCGGGTTTGATTTCGGCTGGAAACGCCTCGGTATCAACCAGTTCAACGCCCGGAGCCACCTGCAGGCTACCCGCGCCACCGACCACCAGTAAGCGTTTTACCTGTGCAGCACGCACCGCTGCCAGAATTTGCGTGCTGCCTTGGGTAAACTTCTCAAACAAATCGCTTTCAGACCAGCCCGGATTATAGGCGCTGATAACCGCATCCTGACCGCGCAGCACGCCGCTAAGCCATTCGCTATTGTGAATATCGCCGCTTGCCAGCGTCAGATGAGTATCCTGCGGTAAATTTTTACCCGAACGGGAGATGGCGGTCACCTGATGGCCGCGCGCCAGCGCTTCCTTTACCACTTCCTGACCGACAAAACCTGTTGCGCCGATAACTGAAATTTTCATGCTGTCCACCTGTAAGTTTGAATTGCGTGATTAAACTTTACTGCTTAACAATAGTATTGATAAGTGGCATATTTCCACTTTTATAATGAAGTAAAACTTACGAATAATGGAAAATCTTAACCGAATGGCGGTATTTGCCACCGTAGTGATTGAAGGTTCGCTGGCCGCGGCCGGTCGGCGATTGGGGATCTCAGCCTCTGCGGTCAGTCAGCATTTACGTCAGCTGGAAGGTTCGGTCGGTGTGCCGTTACTGCACCGATCCACACGCAAATTGACCCTGACCGATGCTGGCGCCGCTTTTTTTCCCGGTTGCGAAGCGATGCTAAACAGCGCCCGCGACGCAGAGCAGCGGCTGGCAGAGAGGCGCGATACCCTGAGTGGAGAACTGCGCATCTCTTCGACGGTGGGCATCGGCGGCCAGCCACTGTGTGAAGCGCTGACGCCGTTATTGCAGCAGCATCCCGGACTTCAGCTGCGGATTATCGCCACTGACAATGTGCTGGATATGATTGAACACCGCATTGATATTGCATTGCGGGTCAATCGCCAGTTAAGCGATTCCCGTGTTATCGCTCATCAGCTGGTGAACTGGCCGCTGGTTATCTGCGCTACGCCGCGCTATCTCTCAATACACGGCGTACCGGAACGGCCAGAGGATTTGGTACACCATCGCTGGATTAGCGGTATTCATTCTGGCGGTACGGTTAACGCCAGGTCTATCGAGCTGCATCACCTCAGGCTGCCGCCGGTTAAATTACGGCTCGCCGAAGGGCAGGTATTGAGTGACAGTATGCATGTGGTGCGCGCCTTTACCCTCGCAGGCCAGGGTATTTCACTGCAACCGCTGTTTGAGATTCAGGACAAGCTGCGCAGTGGCGAGCTGATGCTGCTGCTGCCAGAGTGGCGTCCGGCATCGATCAGGCTGACCGCGTTAACGCTGGAACGGGTGTTACCCGAGAAAACCCGACAGGCATTACAGGCATTAGGTGACTATTTCCGGCGAATTGATGCCGTGCCGCTTGCAGATAACCGCTAAGCGATCTTCAATAAAGAATAACAGTGTTAACCAGGAGTTCAGGTGGCCGAGCAACTTGAGTTTTTCCCGGTTCCCAGTCCGTGCCGGGGCATATGTCAGTCAGATGAACGCGGCTACTGCCGTGGCTGCCTGCGCAGCCGCGACGAGCGCTTTAACTGGATGAAATTCAGCGATGCACAAAAGCATGAGGTGTTACGCTTGTGCCGTCAGCGCCTGCTGCGTCGCCAGCGTGGTGCGAAAAGCGAAGTTCCTCACGATCCAGAGCAGCCTTCACTGTTTTAACTCGCGTTTTTTTCCTGCCGAACCGGCTATACTGTTGCGCAAATTCAGTTAGATGGCCGTCTGGCCACGGGGAGAATCGCAATGCTTAAACGTCTGCAAATTGCACCACAAGGGCCGGAGTTTTCCCGGCTGATTATGGGTTACTGGCGGCTGATGGAATGGGGCATGACGCCGCAGCAACGGGTGAGTTTTATTGAACAGCATCTGGAGCTGGGCATCACCACGACCGACCATGCCGATATCTACGGTGACTATCAGTGCGAAGCCGCATTTGGTCAGGCATTGCGGTTGGCTCCATCACTGCGACAGCGGCTGGAGCTGGTAACTAAATGTGGTATCGCCACGACGGCGAAGCCTGAAAACCGCCTAGGTCACTATATTACTGACAGCGCCCATATTATCCGCAGTGCCGAAAATTCTTTGCGTCATTTCTCAACCGATTACCTTGATTTGCTGCTGATTCATCGCCCCGATCCGCTGATGGATGCCGATGAAATCGCCGCAGCGTTTCTCTCGTTGCATCAGAGCGGCAAAGTGAAACACTTTGGCGTCTCCAACTTTACGCCGGCACAGTTTGCACTGTTACAGTCACGCCTGCCGTTTACTCTGGCGACCAATCAGCTGGAAATCTCACCGCTGCATCAGCCAGCGATTCTCGATGGATCACTCGATCAGTGTCAGCAGCTGCGAATTAAACCGATGGCGTGGTCGTGCCTGGGTGGCGGCCGTTTGTTTAGCGATGCAGAATTCCAGCCACTGCGTGATGAGCTGACGGCAGTGATGGCGGAGACTGGCGCAGATAATATTGAACAGCTGGTGTATGCCTGGGTGATGCGTTTACCTTCACAGCCACTGCCAATTATCGGTTCCGGTAAAATTGAGCGGGTTCGTGCTGCGTTGCGCGCCAGTGAAATCGAACTGACACGCCAGCAGTGGTTCCGCATTCGCAAAGCGGCGCTGGGTTACGACGTGCCGTAAAGAAACGCAAATCGTGGCTTTTTGTTGCCCGTTCTGCTGAAAAGGGTCCAGGCTTAGCAAGTGCGTGATCAATTCAAAGGAGCGGAAATGAAAAGTTACGGTTTGGCAGTACTGGCACTGTTGGTGTCGGGATTTGCCCAGGCAGCCAGCGAGAAGGTTGAACTGCACGATGTCAGCACCCAGGGCATTGGCAAGTCGATAGGTCAGGTTACGATTAGCGAGACGCCTTACGGGCTGGAGTTTAAACCCGATTTGCATTCACTGAAGGCGGGCGTTCACGGTTTCCATGTGCATGCTAAAGGCAGCTGTGAACCGGCCACTACCGACGGGAAAGCAGTGGCGGCAGGCGCGGCAGGCGGGCATCTTGACCCCGGAAACAGTGGAAAACATCTCGGCCCTTATCAGGACGGGCACTTAGGTGACTTACCGGCGCTGTTTGTTACCGCGGACGGTAAAGCCACCTATCCGGTACTGGCTCCGCGCATCAAGAAACTGTCTGAGATCTCCGGTAAGGCGCTGATGGTGCATGTTGGCGGTGATAACCACTCCGATCATCCAAAACCGCTGGGCGGCGGCGGTGACCGCTTTGCCTGCGGCGTAATCAACTAACGTTTTTTCCCAGGGCGGTGTTCTCGCCGCCCATAAACAGCATTTAGTCATTCGTCTGTACCTGTGACAACGGCTGAAAATACCAATGTCAGGCCCGCAATGACCACATCTGTGATTAGCATATTCATCAGCGACGGGTGGGAGGACGCAGGGTAACGCATCAGAAAATGCATGCAGTCCAGTTTGCCCCCGACATCCTAATCCGGAGAAAACCCTTTGTTACCAGAATGCGTTTATCGACGATATGCACCGGTTCCATGATGAGGGGCCGGCCTGTTCATCGGTGGTGATTTCGACGTTTCAAAATTGACAGGGATGAAAAATGAAGGAGCGGATAACGACGGCGTGATCAATATGCCGCCCGGTCAACTTCCTTCAGATTTCTTTGACGATAAATAATCCTTACGGCTGACAATAGTCAGCCGGTAAAGGTTAGCCCTTAATCAACCGTTCTCGCTGGCAGCGCCTGCTTTAACTGCGACAATGAGCACCACAGCCGCCAGATAATGCCCGCCAGTTCGTCGGCATCCTCACGGTGTTGCGCCTGCAAGGCATCAATCATCTGCTGGAGTTCTGTCAGCGTTTCATCCAGATAGCGGTGGTGAACGCCGCGCTCGCTGATAATACGGTGCAGCCCACGCAGGCTGGCGTCACGCATGGTTGCCAGTGAAGCAGAGTCGCTTTGCCATTCGCGCAGTTGCCAGACGATATGCGAGCAGTTGAGCAGCACGACGCCCCAACGCAGCAGCCAGACGCGCGCAGGCTGATCGCGGCTGGTATTCAGCTGGCTGATACGGTGGTAAATCTGTGATTCAAAACGGCTTTCGCTCAGTCGAGGATGACGACCAAGCTGATCGAGAAACTCACGCCGCAGCGCACGGATGTGGCGGCGACTTTTGCGTTTGTCAGAGCTGGGGCGCAAAATTTGAAACGCCAGCCAGGCCAGCAGCACGCCGCAAACCTTGGCGATATTATCGTTGAGAAAATCCTGATAGTCATACACCGGTGGATTAGTTACCGCCAGAAATGACCCCATAAACACAATAAACTGGCCCCACAGCGCGGCGCGCTTCTGTTGTTGCAGCTTAAACAGTTGCAGGGTAATTAACAGCGGCAGCAGAAAGATCAGAAATTGCCATAGCTGGCTGATCTGAATCATCAGACCAAATTTAACCAGAAAGCTGAATACTGAAAGCAGCAGCAGGGTTTTCAGCAGCAGTGAAATGCTGCCGGTCGGCGAGGGCGCTGAGGAGTAGAGCACGCAGCTGATAGCGGTCAGCGTCAGTGCTGCACTGCCTGCATCCCACTGGGTATTAATCCAGAAGGTACAGCCCAGCACGATAACGCTGAAGGTACGCAGTGCGCTCCAGCTGGCTTCTGCGCTGTCGGTATAGCGCGCCAGTGACGGCACCGGCGGCGGCGAGAAACGCGTTTCGGCATCGGCTCGTTCAAACTGACGCAACCAGCGGCTGACGTTAAGATACATCCAGCAGAAGTAGCGCAGACGATGCCAGAAGGCGCGATGGCGGTAGTCGCTGTCAGTATCTGGCGCTGCACTCTGCAAAATTTGCGCCAGCCGATATTTATCGCAATCGCTGCGTGCCAGTTCGCTGAGCAATTGATGCAGCGCGCTGAACAGCACTTCCGGCGGGTTGGGCCAGTTAAGCAACATTCGCCGCAGGCTGGAGATTACGCTGGTGAGCCGCAACTGCTGGTGCAGCACATAGTTCAGCAGGTTATTTTGTCGGCGAAAGCGATAATGGCTCCAGAATGCCTGAATGCGCAGCAGATTCATGGTGAGAATCTGGCTGATAACATTTTCATGGGCGGTGCGCATGGTATCGGTGATTTCCGGCTGTAGCATCAGCGCAGCGTGATCCAGCAGCCGGGCGTGCATGGTTTTCAGCGAGGTGATTAATGCATCGCCATCTGAAGTGCTGGGCAGGATCATCATCATCAGGCCACCGCACAAAATGCCGGAAATCACCTCACAGACGCGTGCCTGAGTTATCTCCCAAAGGTCGCCGATATCGGTGATATTGACCGTGCTGAAGGCGATGATCGCCGCGGTATAACCCGCCAGCGAGAACGCGTAGGCCACATTGTTCTGAAAGTGGTTGGCAATCCAGGTGCAGAGCGCCAGCCAGCTGGCAATCGCCAGAGTAAACAACCAGGGTTCGTTGAGCGTATGACCGGCAATCAGCAGCGCCGCGCTGGCACCCAGTAAGCTTCCGGCAATGCGGCCAAGGCTTTTGCTGATGACGCCACCGACGGTCGGAAAGCTGACCACTGCCGCGGAGGTCATCGCCCAGTAGGGTTCATCAAGGTCCAGCGCGTAAGCAATGCTCAACGCCAGACACATCGCCAGCGCGTTACGTAATGCATAGCGCCACTGTCCACCGGTGGCCTTAATCCACGGCAGTTGCTTCCATTCCAGCCAGCTGAGGTTCATCATCGATCAGGGCTGAATGGAGACGGTGGCGGTAGTACCGGCGACCAGCGGCAAATTATCCGGAATATCGCTAATCGCAATACGCACCGGTACTCGCTGCGCCAGCCGCACCCAAGGAACGTTGGGTTTAATATCCGGCACCAGCCCGCTGTCGCTTTCAATGCTCTGATCGTAAATCGCCCGTCCAATGCTCTCGACCCGGCCTTTCAGTCGCTGATCGTTGCTGTAAAGCACAATATCGGCTTCAGCGCCGGGGCGGATATGGCGCAGTTTGGTCTCTTCAAAGTAACCGATAATATAAAATGAGTGGCTGTCGACCAGTGCAAACACCGGTGAGCCGCTGGTGGCGTAATTGCCCGGACGCAGATTGAGATTAGTGATCCAGCCGTCGGTCGGCGCATAAACCTGGGTTTGCTGCAGGTTCCACTGAGCCTGTTCAAGCGTGGCCTGCGCGGCTTTTGCGCTGGCCGCCGCTGCATTGGCGGTTAAGTTGGCGGCATCCATATCCTCTGCTGAAATCACATTACGCGGCAGGCTACGCCGGCGACTGGCTTCGTGCTGGGCTTTTTGTAAGTCCGCCTGCGCTTTGCTTAGCTGTGCTTCTGCATTGAGCAGCGCGATGCGCCAGGGTTCGTCGTCAAGGGTAAACAGCAGGCTGCCTTTTTTTACCCACTGATTATCTTTCACCAGTAGTTTATCTATGCGTCCTGACACCTGTGGCGTAATATCAACCAGTTCGGCGCGCACTTTGCCATCTCGCGTCCATGGCGATTGCATGTAGTAATTCCACAGCCACCAACCGGCGCACAGTGCGGCAGCGAAAACAATCACCGTTGAGAAATACTTTAAGCTATTCAGTTTCATCTAATCACCAGCGTCCAGACAACCATAATGATGCACTCACACACAGCACAAACAGCGACAGATCCATTAACGTTGGATGCCAGATTTCGCCGGAATAGAGCCAGCCTCGAATCAGAGGGTGGAGTAATAACCAGATAAGGAAACCCAACAGTACCGCTTTAAAAATGGGCGGAAAAAACAGCGAGGCACCAAAAACCAGGTCAGTGAGGGGAGCTGTGGAACTCAGTAGCATTGTCGACACGTTTCGTCATCCTTCATTGCGGGTATGCGAGGTAACCCGAAATTAAAATACGCTTTCCATTTTGTGTTTGCCCTGGATTTGTATTTTGTCCTGTAAACTCGCAGAATAGTCTAGAATCAGGCTTGATAGCTAGCAAGCTAATTATAAGGAGATGAAATGGATACGCCACTAGGAACGGACCTGGCACGATTAGTGCGCATATGGCGCGCTCTGATTGATCAACGGTTGAAACCGTTGGAGCTGACTCAAACACATTGGGTCACACTGCATAATATTCATCAGTTGCCACCGGATCAGTCTCAGATTCAGCTGGCCAAGGCAATTGGTATTGAGCAACCTTCGCTGGTAAGAACGCTGGACCAGCTGGAGGAGAAAGGGCTGATTACCCGTTGTACTTGCGCCAACGATCGTCGTGCCAAACGTATTAAGCTGACGAAAGAGGCTGAACCTATCATCTGTGAAGTGGAGCACGTGATTGATGCGACACGCGATGATATTCTTTCGGGTATCTCTATGCAGGAGATAAGCCAGCTGGTTACGCTGATTGCACGACTGGAGAAAAACATTCTCGAGTTGCACAATAAAACCGAGTAAACGTTAAAAAAAACCGGCGTCAGGCGCCGGTTTTTTTGTATAGATTAACGTGGGGAAACGGTAACCTGGCTGCCGTTAGATGCCAGCATGACGCGCTGACCAACTGAGAAGCGGGTTGAACCTTGTTTCTGCACCACCAGGATGGTATTACCATCATCTTTACGCACTTCCAGCTCAACGCCAGCGGTTTTATTCATCGAACCCTGCACGCCCTGGCCAGCTACGCCGCCCAGTACCGCACCACCTGCAGTTGCCAGGCTGCGTCCGCTGCCGCCGCCAATGGTGTTACCAAGGAAGCCACCAAGCACCGCACCGCCGATCGCGCCAATGACGTTGTTATCGTCACCGCCCTGAATCTGGACTGGACGAACGGAAACCAGCGTGCCGTAAGTGACGCTCTGAACCTGTTTGGCTTCAGATGCACTGTAAACGTCGCCGGAGAGGCTGCTGGAATTAGTACAGCCTGCCAGTGTAATGCCGGTCAGTGCCACTACAAACATACGCTTGATCATTGTGATGCTCCTCAATTACTTATTGGCTACGCAAAAGGTGTAACCATCGCTAACCATATTATATGGCACAAGTCTGGCTTGTTGCGGATTTTAGTCAAAAAAACTGACAAGTGCAGCATACCCATGCAAGATTAAACGAACTCTCAATAACCATGCCAACTTGACGGGCATTCAGAAAAAACCGTTAGTTGCTTCAAAAAACGGCAATTAATCATAGTATTACACGGCTATTTTTGCCAGGCTGAAGTAAAGGCTCTTTCCGGGCGCGATATTAAGGCAATGAAATGAAATCAGGACGTTATATTGGAGTGATGTCCGGCACCAGCCTCGATGGTGTTGATGTGGTGCTGGCGGCAATTGACGAGCGCATGGTGGCGCAGCAGGCCAGTTATGTCCATCCGTTCCCGCCTGAGCTGCGCCAGCAGGTGCTGGCGATTTGCCAGGGCCAGAGCCTGACCTTATCGCAACTGGGCCAGCTGGATACGCGCCTCGGGCGGCTGTTCGCCGAAGCGGTGCTGACCATGATGAAGCAGCAGGGGCTGGAAGCTTCAGATATTACTGCAATCGGTTGTCATGGCCAGACCGTCTGGCACGAACCGCTGGGTGAGGCGCCTAACAGCCAGCAGATTGGCGATAATAATCAGATTGCTGCCGCTACTGGCATTACCGTGGTCGGCGATTTTCGCCGGCGCGATATGGCGCTGGGCGGGCAGGGCGCGCCGCTGGTGCCCGCGTTTCACCAGGCGCTGCTGATGCACACCAGCGAACGTCGTATGGTGCTTAATATTGGCGGCATTGCTAACTTATCGCTGTTGATACCCGGTAAACCGGTGCGCGGCTATGATACTGGTCCGGGTAATATGCTGATGGACATGTGGATCTGGCGTCAGCGCGGCAAAGCCTATGATAAAGACGGTGAGTGGGCCAGCAGCGGCAAAGTAATCGTACCGCTGTTGCAATCGATGCTGGCCGATCCCTGGTTTGCGCTGCCGGCACCGAAAAGTACCGGACGCGAATATTTTAACCTCGGATGGATTGAGAAACAGCTGAGTGCTTTTCCGGCGCTGGCGGCGCAAGATGTGCAGGCGACGCTGACAGAGCTGACCGCCGTCACCATTGCTGAACAGGTGCTGCTGAGCGGCGGTTGCGAACGACTGATCGTTTGCGGCGGTGGCGGGCGCAACCCGCTGCTGATGGCGCGCCTCGCGGGGCAGCTGGCGGGAACGGAAGTGCTTAGCACCGACGAACTGGGAATCAGCGGGGATGATATGGAAGGGCTGGCATTTGCCTGGCTGGCCTATCGCACCTTATCTGGTCTGCCGGGGAATCTGCCCTCCGTGACCGGTGCCCGTAGTGCCAGCGTGCTGGGTGCCATTTTCCCGGCTAATTATCCCGATGGTTCACACTAATTAGCAGTTGTGGTTGAAAAGGAGTTATTGATGAAAAACACCCTGATGGTAGCCGCTTTATTCACCTTATCGGGCTGTGGTCTGATGTCGCATTCTGAGCAACAACAGGTTGAAACCCTGCGCTATACCTGCGGCACCCTGCCGCTGACGGTTAAGGTAGACAACAGCCAGGAGCAGGTCAGCCTGATTTTGGATGGTAAGCCGCTGACCCTGAAGCAGCAGGTTGCCGCTTCCGGCGCGCGCTACAGTGACGGCAACTACGTCTTCTGGTCGAAGGGCGACGGGGCTTTTATCGAGCGTAACGATAAAATTATTATCGATGATTGTAAGCTGCAATCAGGAAGTTAAGTCGTTGAAGTTCATCGGGGTGAGGCGCACAATGGCTTCACCCTTTTTATTTTCCAGAAGCCTTTGTTATGACCGATAGCGATAACCTGCAACAGATTGCCCATCTGCGTCGTGAATATACGCGTGGTGGCCTGCGCCGTAAGGATCTTCCCGAAGAACCGCTCGATCTGTTTGAGCACTGGCTGCGCCAGGCATGTGACGCCCAGCTGCCCGATCCCACCGCGATGAGCGTGGCTACCGTTGATGAACACGGCCAGCCTTATCAGCGCATTGTGCTGCTGAAACACTACGATAAACAGGGAATGGTGTTCTACACCAATCTCGGCAGTCGTAAAGCGCATCACCTTGAAAATAACCCACGCATCAGCCTGCTGTTTCCATGGCACATGCTTGAACGTCAGGTGATGGTGCTGGGCAGCGTGGAGAAACTGTCGGCGCTGGAAGTCATGAAGTATTTCCACAGCCGACCGCGCGACAGCCAGATCGGCGCGTGGGTATCAAAACAGTCGAGCCGGATTTCAGCGCGTGGCGTGCTGGAAGGTAAATTCCTTGAGCTGAAGCAGAAGTTCCAGCAGGGGCAGATCCCGTTGCCGAGTTTTTGGGGTGGATTCCGCATCAAAATCGATACGATGGAGTTCTGGCAGGGAGGAGAACACCGGCTGCACGATCGCTTCCTCTATCAGCGCGACGGCGAAGGCTGGAAAATCGACCGACTGGCGCCCTGAATTACTGAAAAATCCCTTTAAGCGCTGGTACTGAATCCTTCAGCGCTTTATTCTATAGGCCGTGATTTTTTCTTCCGCATCCAGGCGGAAAGCTGTGTACCAGCCCAGGTGCAGTCGTTTCTACATGGAGTCTTTGATGGCCAGCAGTAACCTGATTAAACAATTGCAAGAGCGGGGGCTTGTCGCCCAGGTAACGGATGAGGACGCGTTAGCAGCACGACTGGCGCAAGGGCCAATCGCACTGTATTGCGGCTTCGATCCGACCGCCGACAGCTTGCATTTGGGGCATCTGGTGCCTTTGCTTTGCCTGAAACGCTTTCAGGACGCCGGACATAAACCTGTTGCCCTGGTAGGTGGCGCAACCGGACTGATTGGCGACCCAAGCTTCAAAGCAGCCGAACGTAAACTGAATACCGCCGACACCGTTAATGAATGGGTTGATAAGATTCGTCATCAGGTGGCACCGTTCCTCGATTTTAACTGCGGTGACAACAGCGCCATTGCCGCCAATAACTACGACTGGTTTGGCGGCATGAACGTGCTGACATTCCTGCGCGATATTGGTAAGCACTTCTCAGTTAATCAGATGATTAATAAAGAAGCGGTGAAGCAGCGTCTGAATCGCGATGACCAGGGGATCTCTTTCACCGAGTTTTCCTACAATCTGCTGCAGGGCTATGACTTTGCCTGCCTGAATGAGCGCTACGGCGTGGCATTACAGATTGGCGGTTCCGATCAGTGGGGCAATATCACTTCCGGTATCGATCTGACGCGCCGTCTGCATCAGAACCAAGTATTTGGCCTGACGGTGCCGCTGATCACCAAAGCTGATGGCACCAAATTCGGTAAAACCGAAGGTGGCGCAGTGTGGCTGGACGCGAAAAAGACCAGCCCGTACAAATTCTATCAGTTCTGGATCAACACCGCCGATGCCGATGTCTATCGCTTCCTGAAATTCTTCACCTTCCTTAGCCTTGACGAGATCAATGCGCTGGAAGAAGAAGACAAAAACAGCGGTAAAGCACCACGTGCTCAGTACGTGCTGGCGGAAGTGGTGACGAAGCTGGTTCATGGCGAAGCGGGTCTGGCAGCGGCAAAACGCATTACCCAGAGCCTGTTCTCCGGTGCGATGACCGAAATGACCGAAGCAGATTTCGAACAGCTGGCGCAAGACGGCATGCCGACAATTGAACTGGCGGCAGAAGACGATCTGCAACAGGCGTTGGTTAATGCTGAGCTGGTGCCATCCCGCGGTCAGGCGCGCACAATGATCGGTTCTAATGCGGTAACGGTGAACGGTGAGAAGCAGTCTGATGCGGAATACCGCTTCAGCGATAGCGACAAACTGTTTGGGCGTTTTACCCTGCTGCGTCGCGGCAAAAAGCACTACTGCCTGGTGTGCTGGAAATAAAATAATATCGATCCTCAAGTGCCGGTGATGCCGGCACTTAATTTGGCAAGGCTGTGCAGGTCCCCCGATAATGAAAAATATCCTTTCTATCCAGTCGCATGTGGTTTTTGGTCATGCTGGCAACAGTGCGTCAGAATTTCCGATGCGTCGCATGGGCGCAAACGTTTGGCCGCTCAATACCGTGCAGTTCTCTAACCACACTCAATACGGTCACTGGACCGGCTCAGTGATGCCGGCCTCACATCTGACCGATATCGCCAAAGGTATCGCTGAAATCGATCGCCTGAAAACCTGTGATGCGGTGCTGAGTGGTTACCTCGGTTCGGCTGAACAGGGCGAACATATATTAAAGATTGTTCAGCAGGTAAAAGCGGCAAATCCTGACGCCTGGTATTTTTGTGATCCGGTGATGGGTCATCCGGAAAAAGGCTGCATTGTGGCTCCCGGCGTCGCCGAATTTCACTGCAAAGCGGCACTGCCTGCCAGCGACATTATTGCGCCAAACCTGCTGGAGCTGGAAATGCTCAGCGGGAAAAGCGTGGCCAGTGTGGATGAAGCAGTTGCGGCCGCGCGTGAGCTGATCGCACTGGGGCCGAAGGTGGTACTGGTTAAGCATCTGGCGCGTGCCGGATTGCGCAGCGATCGCTTCGAAATGCTGCTGATCACCGCCGGGGAAGCCTTCCATATCAGCCGTCCGCTGGTGGATTTTGGCGTGCATCAACCGGTCGGTGTCGGCGATCTGACCAGCGGGCTGTTATTGGTTAATCTGTTGCACGGCCAGCCGCTGCAACAGGCGCTGGAACACGTCACCGCCGCGGTGTATGAAGTGATGATTAAAACCCATGAAATGGGTGAATATGAGCTGCAGCTGGTGGCGGCACAGGAAGGAATAGCTAAGCCTCAGCACCATTTTGCGGCGGTGAAGCTGTAAATCTGCTTTATTTACGGGCGACGACGATGCCGCCCGTAGACCTCTATATCGCTTCGTAATCACCGGTGCCTTCCGGCCACGGCGTCAGCAAATCATAACCTGAATCAGTGACCGCAATGGTGTGTTCCCACTGGGCAGAGAGCGAGCGATCCTTAGTGACCACTGTCCAGCCGTCGGAAAGTACACTGGTGGCGGCTTTGCCGACATTGATCATCGGTTCAATGGTAAAAATCATCCCCGGCTCCAGCACCATCCCTTCACCGGCGATACCGTAATGCAGCACCTGTGGGGCAGTGTGATACTCCTCACCCACACCATGACCACAATACTCCCTGACCACCGAGAATCCGGCACCTTCAGCTACGCGCTGGATGGCCGCGCCGATATCACCCAGCGTGGCGCCCGGACGCACAACCTTAATACCGGCCACCATCGACTGATAAGTGACATCCACCAGCCGTCGTGCGCGTACTGACGGCTCACCGACAAAGTACATTCTGCTGGTATCGCCATACCAACCTTCTTTAACGATCGCCACATCGATATTAACGATATCGCCGTTTTTCAGCTTTTTATCCGATGGAATGCCGTGGCAAACCACATGATTTACTGACGTGCAGACGGTGCGCGTATAGCCGTGATAGCCAATATTGGCAGGAATGACATTCAGCTGATGAACCAGATAATCATGGCACAGGCGATCAAGTTCATCGGTAGTCACGCCAGCGCGGACATACGGGGTGATCATTTCCAGCACTTGTGCGGCTGCCTGCCCGGCCGCGCGCGCCAGTTCAATTTCTTGCTGCGAGTGCAGCTTGACCTGTTTCATTGTGCTTCCTCATGCTTTTCAAACGATTTAAGCAGGCTGGCGATATCGGTATCGCCCTGTAATTCCGCCTTAACCAGCGCACGAGCCAGTTGGTCATGCGACAGCTGCGGGCAAAGCTCCGCCAGCATGCCGATTTTCATCCAGTGCTCAGCCTGAGCGTTAATCGACCGGCTCATAGCATTGCTGGCGATACGCAAATTCTCGTGCATCAAATCAGAGATTTTTACGATTCCCATACGTCACCTATACGAAACATATATGAAATGTATATTGCCACATTCTGCCAGGCAAAAGATAGCGTCAAGCGGAATGCGCTCAGGTCATCGGTGATTGTTGCCCGACAATTTCGTGAATGACATCTCAAATCGGTTAGAAAGTCAGCGTTGACTATTGCGGGTGGCCAGCACCAATGATATTTGTAAACAACTTTACGGATGTATGTGAAGTTGGAAAGTACATCACAATCGATATCATCAAGGACACCCCATGTCAGAGCTTAAATTTGCCACACGTCTGAACTCATTTGCCTCCGGTGCGCCACTTTACTGGCCGGATCTGCAAGGTAAGCCCTCAGTTCTGCAAATGATTGAGCGCGCCGCCACGGTTAAAGGTTTAACCCATCTGGATCTGAACTATCCTCAGCACATCACCGATGATGTTAACGTCATGCGTCAGAAAATCGAGCAGTCAGGGCTGGCGGTCAACGGTATGCAGATGCGCTGGGATGCGGCGGAATTTAAAATCGGTGCATTCACCAACCCCGATCCAAAAATTCGTCGTAAGGCGATTGAGCTGACTAAACGCGGGATCGATGCCGGACGTGAATTGGGTGCCAGCCTGATGACATTGTGGATGGGGCAGGATGGTTTTGATTACTGCTTCCAGGCAGATTACAAAAAAATCTGGGAGGATGCGGTCAGCGCGGTCCGGGAAGTGGCCGAATATGCCCCGGATGTTGATGTCAGCATCGAATACAAACCTAACGAGCCACGTGCATTCAGTATTTTCCCTAATGTCACCACCTGTTTGATTGCGGTAGAAGAAGCCGGTTGCCCCAATCTTGGCATTACGCTCGATTTTGCCCATGTGCTGTACGCGAATGAGATCCCGGCTTATGCCGCCGCGATGGTGGCGCGCCGTTCGCGGCTGCTGGGTCTGGATCTGAATGACGGCTGGGGCAAACGCGATGATGGCCTGATGGCGGCTTCGGTTAACCCGCGCGCCACGCTGGAGTTCCTCTGGCAGATGCAGCGTGATGGTTATCAGGGCGCTTATTATTTCGATACTTTCCCGGACGCCAGCGGTCTCGATCCGGTGCGTGAAGCGGAAACCAATATCGCCACCGTCACCCGTTTACTGAAGCTTTGCGAAAAACTGAATAACAATCAGCCGCTGGCGGAGGCCATCAGTCGTCAGGACGCGGTTACCTCCCAGCAAATTGTGAATGACATCATGCTGGCCAGATAGTCCCCGTGCCATCGCTGGCTCAGCTATGGCAATAATAAAAAAGAAGAAGGTCTGAAAATGAAAAAAACATTACTTTCTGTACTCGCCTCAGGCTTGTTTTGCACCAGCGTTTTTGCCGCCGATTTAACTCCACTGCAGTCTGATACCGAAAAGGATCGTACCGAGTGGACCGAACTGGCGACCAAATACGGACCACTGCCTGCAGCGGACGGTAAACTGAAAATTGGCGGCGTATCGAAAACCCTGACCAATGAATACTGGCGTTCGCTTGGCGACGGCTATAAAGCCTTTGCCGATAAACATGGCTTTACCGTGGCTTACCAGGCCGCCGCCAATGAAGACGATCAGCTCGGACAATTATCCATCGCTGAGACATTGATCGCTCAGGGATTTAATGGCCTGCTGGTTTCACCGCAGACCGACGCCAATTTACAACCGGCGTATGAGACTGCCAAAAGTAAAGGTATCCCGGTGGTGAACGTCAATGACGCGGTAATGCCCAATGCGGCTTACTACGTTGGTAATGTGCAGAAAGATAACGGCGTCCGGGTGGCTAACTGGTTTATTAAGCATAAACCTCAGGGCGGAAAAGTGGCGGTAATCGAAGGCCAGCCTGGCGTTTATGCAGCGGCGCAGCGTACCAAAGGCTTTAAAGAAACCCTTGAAGCCAACGGGAAGTTTCAGGTTGTTGCCAGCGTGCCGGCAAACTGGAGCCGTGAAAATGCCTATAACGCGGCGGCAACTATTTTACAGCAGCACCCGGATTTAATTGGCTTCTACGCCAACAATGACGGCATGGCGCTCGGCGTCGTGGAGGCGGTGAATTCACTGGGTAAAAGCAAGCAGGTAGCGGTGTTTGGCACCGACGGTATTTCTGATGCCTATGCTTCCATCAAGCGCGGTGAACTGACCGGTACCGTCGACAGCTTCCCGGTTCTGACTGGTGAAGTGGCAATGGAAGTGATGGTTCGTCTGGTAAATGGGCAGAAATTATCACGCATGATCTCTACACCTCAGGCGCTGATCACTAAAGAAAACGCAGAGGCATTCTCGACTAAAGATAATGAGAAACTGCGCCAGCTGCTGTTAAAGCAGTAAGTAAAGTGACGGAGGCTGTATGGAACACGATTGTTTGACGATGCGCGGCATCAGCAAAACCTATGGCAATATCGCCGCGGTGCAGGGCGTGGATTTTTCGGTCAGGCATGGCGAAGTACACGCGTTAATTGGTGAAAACGGCGCGGGGAAATCAACTTTGCTTAATATTCTCTCCGGCGTGCGCGCCTCTGATGAGGGTGAAATCAGGGTCGACGGGCAACTGGTGCAGATGAAAAATCCGCTTTCGGCGCGACATGCTGGCATTGCCATGATTCATCAGGAGTTACAGCACGTTCCGGAACTCTCCGTCGCGCAGAATATGTTTCTTGGTCGGCCGTTAACTCGCTTTCGCGGCCTGTTTGTCGATCGTAAAGCGCAGTATAAGAAGGCGGTGGCGATTCTCAGGCGTCTTGACCCGTCGATTAATCCTGATGAGCCGATTAAAAACCTGAAGGTTTCGCAACAGCAGATTGTCGAAATTGCCCGGGCGTTGCTGGATGAGGCAAAAATCATCGCCATGGATGAGCCCACTTCCAGCCTGACGCCAACAGAGTTTGAACGGCTTGCGGAGTTAATCGCCGATCTGAAATCCATGAATGTGTCATTGATTTACGTCTCACACAAAATGGATGAGATATTTAAAGTCTGTGACCGCGCCACCATTATGCGCGATGGCAAACAGGTGGGGGTGGTTAATATCCGTGATGAGACGGAGGAGACCATTGTCACCAAAATGGTTGGGCGTAAGATTGAAAAGATCCAGCATCAGTCGTTTGTCGGTGATAAAGAGCTGCTGCGGGTTGAAGGCCTTGAGCGTGGTCAGACCGTGTTGCCTGCCAGCTTTAGCGTCAAGACAGGGGAAGTGCTGGGTATCGCCGGGCTGGTGGGGGCGGGGCGGACTGAACTGCTGAAACTGATTGCCGGTATCGACAGCAAAACCAGTGGTAGAGTGATTGTTGATGGCAAGGCAGTGAACAATCTTAATGTACGTTCGGCGATCCGCGCCGGCATCGGGCTGGTTCCGGAAGACCGTAAAAAAGAGGGCATTATTAAAGAGCGGGCGGTAAAAATGAACGTCGCGCTACCATCATTGGGTAATTTTACCCGCAGTGGTCTGCTGAAAAAAAATAAACTGAATCAGGTGGCGCTGGACGTTATGACCGATCTGAATCTGCGGCCTCTGAATATTGAAAAGCCCATCGGCACATTAAGTGGTGGCAATCAGCAGAAGGTGATTATTGGCCGCTGGGTAGTGGCGGACACCAAGGTGTTTCTTTTTGATGAACCCACCAGGGGTATCGATATTGGTGCCAAGTCTGAAATTTATAATTTAATTGAAAAGTTAGCCCGGCAGGGAAAAGCCATCGTGGTGGTCTCGTCTGAAATGCCGGAAATTATCCGTATATCAGACCGCGTGCTGGTGATGCGCGAAGGTAAGATTACTACCGAGCTTAAAGGTGATGATATAACAGAAGAAAACATCGCCCGTTATGCGATTAGCGATCGTAAATAAATAACTTGCTCTGCAACCTACATTTATCATTAAGGCACTCGTTATGATGACACAAGGTAAAACTCAGCCTGCAGGACATCCTTCTGCGCTGTTTAAATTTAATCTGCGTGATGCAGGAACGGTGATTGGGCTACTGATTATTCTTTTCACTTTTTCGATGCTGTCACCGGTATTTTTTACCCTGCCTAATCTGCTTAATATTCTGCAACAGTCTTCGATTAATGCCATTATTGCGCTGGGAATGACGCTGGTGATTATTTCCGGTGGTATTGATCTCTCGGTCGGGCCGACAGCGGCGTTATCTGCGGTATTAGGCGCTACCCTGATGGTTTCCGGTGTGCCGGTGCCGCTGGCGATTATGGCGACGCTGGGAGTCGGCGCGATGTGCGGTATTTTTAGCGGCACGTTAGTGGCTTATGCCGGACTGCAACCGTTTATCGTTACCCTTGGTGGCCTGTCGCTGTTTCGCGCGCTGTCATTAATTTTTACCGGCGGCAATCCCATCTTCGGCATTCCGATGGAGTTTCGCAGCTTAATCAACAGTACCGTGCTGGGGATTCCCACGCCGATTGTGATTGTGGTGGTGGTGGCAGTTACGCTGTGGGTCATTATGAATAAAACCCCGCTTGGTGAGTACATTCTGGCGGTAGGCGGTAATGAGGAAGCCGCCCGGGTGGCTGGCGTGCCGGTAAAAAGAACCAAAGTGACGGTGTTTGTTATCTCGGGTGTATTAGCCTCGCTGGCGTCGCTGATTTTAATCGGTCGTCTCGGCGCGGCTGAGCCGACGATGGGAAATTTATGGGAGCTGGATGCGATTGCGGCGGCGGCGATTGGTGGCGCCTCATTAATGGGTGGCAAAGGCAGTGTGATTGGCACCATTGTTGGCGCAATTATTCTCGGATCGCTGCGTAACGGCCTGACGCTTCTGAATATTCAGGCGTTTTATCAATTGCTTGCTACTGGCCTAATAATTATCATAGCCATGTTGATTGACAGAGCGACTCGAGGCAAGTAATGAATCAGGATCCGAAAGCAATAGGTGCTCAAATTCGTATGCGTTTGCCAATGTTGACGCCACTGGAAAGAAAAGTCGTGGAGTCGATTACAGCCAGAACCGATTTATCCGAGCAGACAACGTTGAAAGAAATTGCTCAGGAAAATAATGTTTCTGATGCCATGATAGTAAAAATAGCCAAAAAGCTTAACTTCTCGGGCTTTCGGGATTTCAGAAGCAGTCTGGTTTACTATAATTACTCTGAAGTGGCAGGGCTGCATGCGGAAATAGAACCTGGTGACTCATCGGAACAATTACTGTCAAAAGTATTCCGAACATCGATTCAGGCAATTGAAGAAACGCTGTCTATTCTCGATGTTTCTGAATTCAATCGCGCTGCTGATATTCTTTTTAAAGCACGACATATCGACTTATATGCGGTGGGTGGCTCTGCCGCAGTGACGCGCGACCTGTCGCATAAACTGCTTAAAATTGGAATTAAAACCACAGCATACGATGATGCACATATTATGCTGATGTCAGCAGCGATTTTATCGGACGATGATGTAGTAATTGCAATCAGTCATTCCGGTGCTACACGCGCCGTTAATGAGCCGATTAAACTGGCGGCGCGTAACGGTGCCCGGGTTATTGCTATTACTAATTACTCCGAGTCGCCCATTGCGCGCGATGCGCATGTGGTGCTCACTTCAACTTCGCAGGGCTCTCATTTGCTGGGGGAAAACGCAGCGTCACGCATTGCACAGCTGAATATACTGGACGCATTGTTTGTGGCTATTGCGAAAAAGGATCTTAATAAAGCAGAAAGGAATCTGATTAAAACTCAGCAGGCGGTCCAGAATTTAAGAGAATATTAGCATGGGTAAAATAGTAGTCACTGGTAGTCTCCATTACGACATTATGCTCCAGGCACACCATCGCCCTGAAAAAGGCGAAACCGTGATGGGTACTGACTGCGCATATAAATTTGGCGGTAAAGGCGGCAATCAGGCTTTGTCTGCCGCCCGAGCGGGTGCAGAGGTGAGCTTTATCGGTGCAGTGGGCGACGATGACCAGGGAAAATTTTTACTTTCGCAACTTAATCACGCTGGCGTTAATACGCAGCGGGTTGCGGTGCTGGATTCGGTGCCTTCAGGCATGAGTGTGGCAATTCTCGATGCGGAAAATGATTATGGCGCCGTGGTGGTATCCAATGCCAATAACGCTATCGATCCGGCACAGTTTACCGTAGACAGCGCATGGCAAAATAGTGTCATGCTGTTATTGCAGAATGAAGTACCTGAAAGTGTGAATGTCAGTGCCGCTGCGCAAGCGAAACTGCGCGGCGTTACGGTGTGCCTGAATGCGGCACCGGCCCGTGAAATCAGTGCCGAAATGCGCGCAGCGGTGGATTTGCTGGTGGTCAATGCGGTTGAGGCACGCGATCTTAGCGGGTTGAAAGTGGCTGACTTAGCAAGTGCCTGTCTGGCCGCGGAGTCATTAAGCCGTCAGTTTCCGGCGGTGGTGGTGACAGCCGGAGAATATGGCGTCGCCTGGTGCGAGCAGGGGCAGAGTTGCCAGTCGCTGGCGGCAGAGAAGGTGGTGCTGGTCAGTACTCACGGTGCAGGTGACTGTTTTATGGGGGTTTTAGCCGCAGCCTTATTGCGGCAGCACTCTTTAGCTGAGGCGGTGACTCTGGCTAATCAGGCCGCAGCGGAACATGTTTCACGACAGCCGATCTGACACTGACGGAACACTTGCGCCATGCGTTAGCCGTTCCTGCGATGCCGCAAGGTGAACGGCGATATAGCGCTGATAGCGCGAGGCTTTAAGCTGGGTCAGGTCCACCAGCACCAGCCCGTCAACACAGTGGTTAAAAGTCGGGTCGCTGCCGAAATCAATAAACTGCACGCCACCCGGTTCGCACAGCTCAGAATACTGTTTATACAGCGGCGGAATCGCAGTACCCAGATTATTCAGCAGTTGCTTCAGGCGCTTTAAATCTTCCGCGTAATTGTCACCGGTAAACTGCGCCAGCACCGCAGGGAGCGAGGCTGGCCACGGACGGCGTGAGGTCGCCAGCGGCATCGTTGGCGCGAAGTAGAGACGGTAAAAGGCCACCAGCAGATCGCGAGCCGCTACCGGCATCCCGCCGGAGATCGATACCGGCCCAAACAGATAGCGATATTGCGGATATTTCGCCAGATAAGCGCCTATTCCCAGCCACAAATAATCCAGGCCGCGTTTGCCCCAGTATGCCGGCTGAATAAAACTGCGCCCCAGCTCAATGCCCTGCAACAGCACCGGGTTCATCTGGTTGTCGTAATGAAACAAGCTCTGGCTATAGATGCCATTCACGCCTTTGCGCGCCAGCTGATCAGCGGTCGGGAGAAAACGGTAAGCACCGACAATATCTAGCGCCTGTTGATCCCACAGAATCAGATGATAATAGTCGTCGTCATAGTCATCCAGATCGCGTCGTTTGCCGCTGCCTTCACCCACCGCGCGAAAGGCAATTTCACGCAGCCGCCCCAGTTCACGCAGAATGGGCACATAGTCTTCACCGTTGCGACGGTAAAGATAGATCACTTTGCCATCGGCAAGGTGCCCAAGCACTTCACATTCTGCCAGCGCGCGCTTCAGCACCGCGCGATCCTCCGCACGAGCAATCGCCGGTTCGGTCTGAAACAGTGCGGATTTGTTCCGGGCAATGCGATAAAGATGACGTCGGAAACGCTTAGCCAGCTGCTTTGCTGGCGTATGACCGTCATGCCAGCTGGCAAAGGGAATGCATGCGCCAATTTTAAGTTTAAGCCGAGCCCCGCGATGCTTAAACATTTCGCGCACCAGCAGCAACATCGACAGCGGTTGATAAATAATCGAGGTGGCATAAAACAGCATACTGTTACGCCCGCTGACGTGAACCGGCACAATCGGTGCCCGGAATCTTGCGGCGAGGCGAATAAAGCCGTGGCGCCATTTTCCGTCCCTGACGCCTTTACTGCCAAAGCGCGACACTTCACCGGCCGGAAAAAAGATCAGCACCCCGTGATTCTCAAGTTGCCCCTGCATCAGTGCCAACTGCTGGCGGTTGGTGCGATTGCCCATGTTGTCCACCGGCACCATCAGACTGCGCAGTGATTCAAGACAGTTCAGCAGGCGATTAGTGACAATTTTAACATCGCGCCGCACCTGCGACACTGCATGCAGCAGTGCCAGCCCATCCAGCGTGCCGAGTGGATGATTGGCCACGATAACCACCGGACCCTGGCTGGGGATCTGCTCCAGATCGCGCTCGCTCAGTTCACAGCGGATATCGAGATACTCCAGTACCTGTTCCACCCTATCCAGCCCTTTCAGGTGGCGATGATGCTGGTTAAATTGCTGAAACTCTTTTTCATGCAGCAGGATCCGCAGCACCTTTTTTTGCCAGCCCGGCGTTTTGCGCTGCGGATAAAGATCGTCGAGGACGGTTTCGAGTGTGAACACGGTTATCTCTCCGGAGGCTTTTTCGCGACAGTAAACAGCCGGGATGACGATTTGATTACCGTTAAATGATAATCGTGTTAGTCGGACAGACGCGTGCGCAAAAAAAACGCTGGCGGTCGAATGTTAATCGAAATAAACCCACTAACGGTATTGTTTCACTGTTGCAACAATGGGGGCATATCCAACAGAGAATCCAGATTGTTGCTGGATAAAACTTGCAGCTGGCTGTTAACTGGAACATTATTTTTTTCAAACAATCAATGTTGATTAGGAGAAGCCTATGTCTGAAGTGCGTACTGTGAAGTTTGTGACGTTACTGGGAAGCTTACGTAAAGCCTCATTAAATGCCGTAGTGGCGAATAATCTGCCGGCACTGGCACCTGAAGGGGTGGAGATCAGTGCGCTTGGTTCAATCAGTGAGCTGCCACACTACGATGCCGATATTCAGGCAAGCGGATTTCCTCCGGCGGTGCAGGCGATGGGGCAGGCAATTGCTCAGTCAGACGGCGTGATTATCGTGATGCCGGAATATAACTATTCGATTCCGGGCGCGCTGAAAAATGCGCTGGACTGGATTTCACGCTTGCCAGAAACGCCTTTTGCCGGAAAGCCGGTGGCGATTCAGACTGCGTCGCCGGGCATGATTGGCGGCGCGCGCGCCCAGTACCATCTGCGCCAGGTGATGGTGTTCCTGGATGCGCAGGTACTGAATAAACCAGAAATTATGATCGGCCAGGCCGCGGCGCGAATTAATGCTGAATCGGGCGAAATTACCGATGAAAGCACACGGCAGCATCTGACCCAACAAATTGCCGCGCTGGCGGCGCTGGTACGTCAGAAGAACTAGCTTGCCTGAGTTGATGCCGTATCATTCGATGCGGCATCACAGCCACGGTTATTTAGGGTGCTCCAGTCTGACTTACTGATTTTCTTCAAATTTCAGTGATGCATTTGTCTCCTTCATTTCCTCTGTATACTGATTTCTTCTGACCAGGAGAAGAGGTTTCTCGCTTACACCCGGTTGAAAAAAAAGTTTTAACTCGCCCACATAAACAGAATGAATGGTTCGATATTTTTGTAATTAGAAAATATATTTCAATGATGATGGCGCATCTGAATGACGCCATCTGCAAGCAAATCTGTCATTGATAAGAACCTGCGTAACGCAGCGATAAGGGCGAGAACGATGGAAACCAGGCAAACGCGTTATAACATGAAGTACGTTATGCTCTGCTGTACGGTCGCGGCATTTGGCGGACTGTTGTTGGGCTACGACTCTTCGATTATATCCGGAGCAATCGAACCGCTCAGTGAGCATTTCCGACTCTCTCCGGCAGAAACCGGTTGGGCAGTGTCCAATATTCTACTGGGAAGTCTGGTCGGCTGTTTTCTGGCACCGAAACTCAGTGACAAACTGGGCCGTAAAAAATCGCTGGCCATTACGGCACTGATTTTTACTCTCTCGGTTGCAGGCACGGCGGTAGCACATAATTTTACCGTATTTGTGGCTGCGCGCATGCTTGGTGGGCTGGCGATTGGTCTGGCGTCGGTGATTTCGCCGATCTATCTCGCTGAACTGTCACCTTCAAAGTTTCGCGGCAGAACCACTGCGCTCTATTCTGTTTGTTGCGTCGGAGGCCAGTCAGTAGTGCTGCTGACTAACTACTATATTCATCAGTCGATGCTGCCGGAGGCGATGGTGGATATCGGCTGGCGCTATATTCTGGCGACTGCGCTGGTTCCCTGCGCGTTATTTATTCTGTTTGTGATTTTTATTCCGGAGTCACCTCGCTGGAACGTGCTGAAAGGGCGTGATAAATCCGCACTGGATACCCTGACCAAAATTTCCAATGGTAAACATGCGCAGACGGTATTCAACGAAATAAAATCGTCGTTACCACAGAATGCCGCGCAGACTCATACTACCCGCTTCAGATTAAATAAAACCACCGTTCCGTTACTGATTGTCGGCATTGGTCTGGCCGTGGGCAACCAAATCAGCGGGATTAACGTGATTCAGTATTTTGGTCCCTCGCTGCTGAAAAATGTCTTTCCTGACGCTGGATCGGCGCTGCTGCAGACCTTCTGGCTTTCTGTCTGTCAGTTCGTCGGGGTGTTAATCGGTATGTCGTTGATTGATAGAGTAGGGCGTCGCAAGCTGCTGTTAATGGGCGCAATTGCTTCCTGCGTGTTTCTTACCTATTCATTTGTGGCTTTTTACTATCATTTGCCGGGTATGCTGGCGGTGATTGGCCTGTTCGCTTATATGATTTTCTTCGGCATCACCTGGGGGCAAATTGTCTGGACAGTACTGGGCGAGCTGTTTCCGACTGAGATTCGTGCGGTCTGCGTCGGTATCTCGATCTGTATGATGTCAGTGGCTAACTTTATTATCAGTACCACTTTCCCGATTATGAACAGCAATCCGTGGCTGCTGGAGATATTTCACGGCGGCTTTCCGCTGCTGCTGTTTGCGGTATTCTCACTGGGGATGTATTTCTTCACCTTCCGTTACCTGCCGGAAACCGCCGGGGTTTCACTGGAAAAAATTCAGCATCTGGTACTGGAGAAATTTCATGTTAACGCGCCAGCGAATAACGTCAGCGTTAGTAAAGTAGAAAATATGTAACTGGAATACGCCATTCAGTCAGTTTCCGGGGGAAACCGGCTGGACGGCGTTTTCCTTAATCTGCTCAGTAAAAAGGGGCACAACCTTCCAGTGCCTGATCAATGATATCCAGCACCGCTTCCTCATTATTATGCCCGGCCTGATAGCGTGCCACCTGTTTAATCTCTTCACTGGCATTAGCCATACTGAAACTGTATCCGGCCATCGTCAGCATTTCCTTGTCATTGGCGCTGTCGCCGAATGCCAGCATCGCCGCATCATCAATATCCCAGTGCTGTTGCAGGATCTTCAGGCCGTTAGCTTTATGAACGCCAGGAATAATCAGGTCAACAAACCCAAACCCGCTGGTGACAGGCGTGACGCTGCCGTTGAGCACGGTGCCCAGATGCGCAGAGAGTTGTGGTATCAGGGAATCGTCCAGCGTCAGGGCAAATTTAAAGATATCGTCCGGCAGCTCTGCCACGTCATGGTAGCGCTGCAGGCGATAATAATGACGCGACATCAGCGCGACCACGGAATCTGGCGCTGTATGGTGCAGCCAGGCACCTTGCTCGCCGCAAACTACCGTGTATACCTGCTCCATTTGCGCCAGTTCAGCCATTATATGACGCACATCAGTAAAGGGGATATGACCACAGAACAGCGGTTTATTTTCACTGAATACGTATGCGCCATTCTCGGCAACAAAGGTAATCTCGCTGGCAATTTCAGGGAAAAAGCGGGTCAGCTGATAAAACTGGTTTCCGCTGGCGACGACAAACTTAATCCCCTGGCGCTGCATTTGCTGGTACTGAAGGTTAAAGCGCGCCCGGTTATAACTTTTGTTGTCACTGAGAAAGGTTCCATCCATATCGACGGCAATTAATTTTACTGACATACCGGCACCTTTAAGTAAGATTAAAAAGCAAAGTTAGTGCCAGTTTATTCGCTTAAAGAAAATTTAAAAGGGGTAAAGCTGACCAGAACTTTCCCCTTTTATGCTACTGATGTGGCGTCAGATCAGTCCTTCAGCTTTTAAAGCCGCAGCGACAGCAGGGCGCTCAGCCACCCGTTCCATCCAGTCATTTAACGCATCAAGACCGTCAAGATTCAGTTTCAGCGCGCGCGCCCAGCGAGTAACGGTAAACAGATAGGCATCGGCGACGGTAAAGCGAAGACCCATCAGCCACTGTTTCTCCTGCAGCTGACTGTTGACGTATTGAAACTTCTTCTCCAGCTGGCTGCGCGTCAGCTGTTTGTACTCTTCCGGCGTCGCCGGGTTAAATAACGGGCTAAAGCCTTTATGCAGTTCAGTAGCGATATAATTCAGCCATTCAATCGTGTGGTAACGCGTCAGGCTACCGGACGGGGCCAACAGCTGGCGATCGGCTTTCAGATCCGCCAGATACTGGACGATAGCAACCCCTTCGGTCAGCAGGCCGCCATCATCCAGCAGCAGCGCCGGAACCTGTCCTTTGGCATTGATTTGCAGATAATCTTCACCGCTTTCGGTTTTCTTGCTGGCCAGATCGACATTAACCTGGGTGAAGTCGAGGCCGCACTCACGCAGCACAATATGTGGCGAGAGTGAACAGGCACCGGGTTTACTGAACAGTTTCATTTGATGCTCCTGAAGCTCAGAGAAAAAGGATCTCATCATCTTAGTGCCGGAAACGCCGGTTGTCAGTGATGATCTGCGCGATGGTGACAGCCATCAGTAATTTCGGTACATCCGCCTGCCATCTGGAAAATAGGTTACCGGATTATAATTATATAACGGGTCATTTTTGAGAATATGAAATGCCCCGGTGCCTTGGGTAGTAAAATTGGTTCTGAATACATTCAGTTCGGCGACGGTTTCACGATCGGCTGCCTGCAATGATGCAACCACATCGCCTGTCCTCTGAAATGTATCAAGATAGACGTTCTGCATAATATCATCGATACCTTCGGTCTCAACCGAGACCTCACCGAGATAGCCGGTGACAGGGAGTCCGCTGACATAGGCTATCTGTGCGGCAAAGCTGTTCCATCCGCCTTCTGCGGAATGACACATTACGGCTCTTATCGAAGAGTAATGATTAAAATCATAGCCACTTGCGCGCAGTTGATTGGCGAAATCGGTACCGTCGTAAACCATGTCTGCGACATTATCCAGCAGAATACGCGCGGTCCCGCGTTCAAAATGACCATGTGCAACGACAGTCAGTCTGGGCTTCAGACGACCACGGTGGATATCCTCAAACAGATAATTCATAAAGTTATCCTGCTCCTCGGCAAACTCCAGATTAGCGTATCCGAAGACGTTGATGTGTTGGATGGTCTCCCAGCCGAGGGTGGTTGTTCTGGTCAACCGGGCGCTGCTCTGCGCAGTGGAGCTGAGGCCGTGTGCCAGACCGATTACGCCAGCCGCTAACGAAACCCAGCTCAGGATTTGTGAAGTCAGAGGATTTTTTGTCTCCAGCACGCCGCTGGCGATGGCGGTCACATCTGACAGCATACCGGCTCCCCCGACCAGCAATGCGCCGGCAGAAGACGATTCAATGGCGGATATCACGCTGCCTGCGGCGATTATCGAGCTGCCGCCGGTAAACAGCGCCAGCGCCAGTCCGGCGATGCCCATTCCAATACCCAGCCAGCTTTGCCAGCTGCTGTGACCGTCTGGATCGGCACGATTGATCGGATCGCCTGCACACCAGCCATACGGATTAATCCCCCCTGCACCAAACGGACTGTAACTGTCGGGACAGTTAAACCGCAGCAACGCGGGGTTGTACGCACGGTATCCCTTTCCCGGATGATAATTTTCACTGACCGGGTCCTGACGTTCCCCGTTAAATCCCAAAATAAAGCTGTTCATAAATACACTCTGGCTGACTAAAGAAGTTCAGTCATATCATCAGCGCGGGTGAAGTCAGCAGTGAAACAACCTCAGAAATATCATTGCGGGTGCGCTATCACAACGTGACAGCGGCGGTGAAAAGGCAAAAAAAAACCGCCTGCATGCAGGCGGTTGGTGATGAAACGCAGCTCAGGGCTACGCGTCACCCTGAGTCATACGGTTAAGCAGCGGGGCGGTCAGCAGCATCAGCACCGCAATGACGCCGGTCGCAATACCAATTTGCAGGAATACATCACCATAGACGTGCAGCGACTGCAGCGGGTCGGTAACGTTCTCCGGTACCGCCATCAGGTTGGCGATCTTACCGGCAATAATTGCCGCGCCAGCGGTGGTGAGGAACCATGCGCCCATAATAAAGCCCATCAGACGCTGTGGCACCAGCTGAGCGACCATTGCCAGTCCCAGACCAGAGATCATCAGCTCACCAATACTTTGCAGCGCGTAGCTGAGAATCAGCCAGCTTACTGAAACAATACCGAGATCGCTGGCGAATTTGGTGCCGAGCGGCAGAACCAGAAACGCAGCGGAGCAGAGCACCATACCAAAGGCAAACTTGTGCGGCATTGGCAGACGATCACCCATCTTATTGTAAATTGCCGCCAGAATCGGGCTGCCGACCATAATCCAGAACGGGTTCAGCGCCTGATACTGCTCAGGCTGGAAAGTAATGCCCATCAGGCTGTGCTCAACGTTACGGATAGCAAAGAAGTTGAGTGAGGTTGGCATCTGGCTATAAAGCACAAAGAACACTACCGCTTCCAGCATCAGCAGGAAAGCAACGATCATCTTACGGCGTGCCGCGCCCTTCATCGCGAAAGCTTCTTTACCAAACAGCAGCACGATACCCAGCACAATACAGCCTAAAGTAATACGTGCAATCTCCTGATTGTGCAGCAGCCAGGTCGCAATGGTAACCACGACCAGAATACCGACAAGGGTCATCAGCAGTTTACTGATATTGACCGGCGCGAAATCTGGCTTAGAGCCGTGATCTTTTACCCAGCGACGGCAGAACAGGAAGTTAACCAGCGTAATCAGCATACCGACAAATGACAGCGAGAAGGCCACGCTCCAGCCGTAATTCGCTGCCAGCCATGGCGTTGCCATAATGGAGAACAACGAACCGATATTAATCGCCATGTAATACATGGTGAAAGCACCGTCGAGGCGCGGATCATCTTTGGCGTAGCAGGTTGACAGCAGCGAAGAAGGGTTAGCTTTAAACAGACCGTTACCGACGGCGATGGTCGCCATGCCGATATAGACCATACTTTGATCGTGTCCTGACCAGGCAACCAGACCATAACCGGTCGCCAGCACCAGAATACCCAGCACGATGACGCGCTTAGTACCCAGCACTTTATCACCCAGCCAGCCGCCGACCGCAACCAGACCATACACCAGTGCACTGAACGAAGAGAACAGGGTAATGGAGTCGGCTTCGGACATCCCCAGCATTTTGACCAGGTAAACCGCCATGATGGCTTGCAGGCCGTAGTAACCAAAACGTTCCCATAATTCGATCGAAAAAATCAGATAGAACGATTTTGGCTGTTTGAACGCATTGAGGCTAACCTCATCAGTGTGTTTGTTTGCAGTTGACACTTGTACCTCTGGATAGATGCCAATTTCGCATCGGGAATTAAGCACGCGTAATACCGGCAGTGTATTCGGTGCGTTGTTATAAGAAGTGAAAAACGGCGGTTAATTTCGCTGATCCTGCGGCATCAGGCAAGCCTTTTTTCATCTTCTGGTACACCTGATGATTGTAGTGTTAATTAAGGTAATAATGGCTGTTAAACGGTGTTAAATGTCGGTAGTGGTAATTAGGCAGAAATATTACTCTGGAGTGTCGGGTGATTTTTGTGCAAAAGTGATATAAAGCTCGGTAAGACGCCAGTGCAAAATTTACGGCGGTTATAGTTAATTTTTATGGATTAAAAAACTGTTAATGCCTGATTTGCTGATTTTTTATTCGAGTTGCTGCTTTTTTAGCTGAAGAATTGAGACTGACGTCTTTAGGTGTGATGTAGATCACGAATTAAAACAATATTTTAGCCAGCGAAACAAGCGAATAGTATTGGCATTATCAGGCGGTTTTTAGGCTATTTATCCCTATAAGTAACATGGCTTTGTTGCCCGATTGTTATTAAAACTGGTTTTTATTGATTGAACGTTCAATATAAAAAGGCTAGTATTAACCTTATTCAATAGTCGGAACCGATGAAACGATGCCAAAAGTTGGAATGAAAGCCATCCGTCAGGCACAGCTGATTAACGCAACATTGACGGTTATTGACCGCGTCGGACTGGCAGAAGCCAGCATTGCGGTTATCGCGAAAGAGGCCGGCGTATCGACCGGCATTGTCAGCCATTACTTTGGCGACAAGAACGGCCTGCTGGATGCCTGCATGCGGCAGATTCTGACCGATCTTTACCTTGCGGTAGAGCGTCATCGTTTTCAGGCTGAGGATACGCCGCAGGCGCAGATCCGGGCGATTATCGACGGCAACTTCGATTTAACGCAGGTAGCGGCACCGGTGCTGAAAACCTGGCTGGTGTTCTGGACCAACAGTCTGCATCAGAAAAATTTACAGCGTTTGCAGCGCGTCAACGATCGCCGGCTGCACTCCAATATCACCGCACAGTTTGCTCGCGTGTTACCGCGCGAACAGGCACGTCAGGCCGGTAGTAGCCTGGCAGCGTTAGTTGATGGTCTCTGGCTGCGTATGACGCTGGCACCACAACCGATGGCCCACGGTCTGGAAGAGGCCCGTGAACTGTGTTACCAGAATCTTGCGCTCTGGCTGAACAGGCCAGCTCGCTAAATCCCTCAGTAAAGGAGGAGTTATGGCAGAACTCAACCGTCGTGGTTTATATATCAATGGTCGTGAAGAAGCAGGCCAGGGTGAGGTATTCACCAGCGTCAATCCGGCTAATGGTGAAGTTATCGCAGAAATCACTGCCGCCACTCGTCAGGACGTCGATCGTGCCGTTGCCTCATCACTGGCAGGCCAGCGCATCTGGCGCAGCTATACTCCGGTTGAACGCAGCCGCGTCCTGCTGAAAGCCGTAGCGCTGTTACGTGAGCGCAATCAGCAGCTGGCAGAGCTGGAAACCGCCGATACCGGTAAACCGATTAGCGAAACCGCAGCGGTAGATATTGTCACCGGGGCTGATGTACTGGAGTACTACGCCGGTCTGGCACCCGCGATACAGGGCGAACAGATTCCGCTGCGCGACAGTGCGCTGGTCTATACTCGTCGTGAGCCGCTGGGTGTTTGTGCGGGTATCGGGGCCTGGAACTATCCGATCCAAATCGCGCTGTGGAAAAGCGCTCCGGCGCTGGCTGCCGGCAATGCGATGATCTTTAAACCGAGCGAAGTGACGCCACTCAGCGCGCTGGAACTGGCAAAAATCTTCAGCGAAGCGGGTCTGCCGGATGGCGTATTTAACGTGGTGCAGGGCGCGGGCGAAGTGGGTAAAGCGCTGAGCCAGCATCCGGATATCGCTAAAGTATCCTTCACTGGTCAGGTAGAAACCGGTAAACGCGTGGTGGCGGATGCGGCACTCTCTAACCTCAAAGAGGTCACGATGGAGTTGGGCGGCAAGTCACCGCTGATCGTTTTTGACGATGCCGATCTTGAGCGTGCAGTAGATGGCGCAATGATGGCGAACTTCTACAGCAGCGGCCAGGTTTGTACTAACGGCACGCGGGTATTTGTGCATCGTTCGCTGCTGAATGCGTTTGAACGTCGCCTGCTGCAAAAAATTGAGAACATCAAAAGCGGTGACCCGCGCGACCCTGAGGTTAACTTCGGTCCGTTGGTCAGTGAAGAGCACTGCGAGAAAGTGGTCTCTTATCTCAAGCTGGGCAAAGAAGAGGGCGCACGCTTGCTGACCGGCGGTCACCGTGTAACGCATGGCCCACTGGCAAAAGGTTACTACGTCGAGCCAACGGTATTTACCGATTGTCACGATGAGATGCGTATCGTGCGTGAAGAGATTTTTGGCCCGGTAATGAGCATTCTGGTGTTTGATGACGAGCAGGAAGTGATTGAACGCGCGAATCATACCGAGCTGGGGCTGGCAGCAGGACTGTTTACCCGTTCACTTGATCGTGCGCATCGGGTGATTCATCAGCTGGAAGCGGGTATCTGCTGGGTTAACACCTGGGGTGAATCACCGGCTCCAATGCCGGTCGGCGGCTACAAGCAGTCTGGTCTGGGACGTGAAAACGGTCTGGAGACGCTGCAACACTATACGCGGACCAAATCGATTCTGATTGAGATGGGTGAGTACCCATCGGCGTTTTAATCCTGTTTTAATACTGTTTTTCTGGCCGACAGCGGATGTTGTCGGCACTGGATTTGATACCCGCCCTGTTTTATGCAGCGCGACTGACTGCAGTATGGCGGGTTAAGCTGGAGGTTTAATGCAGAAATTTGACTATATCATTATTGGCGCGGGTTCCGCAGGCAATGTACTGGCGACCCGATTAACTGAGGATGCTGACGTATCGGTACTTTTACTGGAGGCAGGCGGCCGCGATCATCGCCTGGATTTCCGTACCCAAATGCCAGCCGCTTTGGCGTATCCTTTGCAGGGCAAGCGTTATAACTGGGCATTTGAAACCGATCCGGAACCTCATATGGACAATCGTCGTATGGAGTGTGGTCGGGGTAAAGGTCTGGGCGGCTCATCGCTGATTAACGGGATGTGTTACATCCGTGGCAACGCGATGGATTACGATAACTGGGCGAAAAAGACCGGTTTTGATGACTGGTCATATCTCAACTGCCTGCCTTATTTCCGCAAAGCGGAGAAACGCGATATCGGTGAAAACGATTATCACGGTGGCGAAGGCTATCTGAGCGTGACTACGCCGAAAAGCGGCAATAATCCGCTGTACCGTGCGTTTATCGATGCGGCAACCGAGGCTGGTCATTATGAAACCGACGATCTGAATGGCTATCGTCAGGATGGTTTTGGCCCGATGGACCGTACCGTTACGCCACATGGTCGCCGTTCCAGCACCGCGCGCGGTTATCTGGACGTGGCGCGTCAGCGTCCGAATCTGACCATTGTCACTCATGCGCAGACCGATCGCATCCTGTTCGACGGCAAAACCGCCAGCGGCGTGAAATGGCTGGTGAAAGGTCAGTCACATCAGGCGCAGGCTACCCGTGAGGTGCTGCTGTGTGCTGGTGCGATTGCGTCTCCGCAGATCCTGCAACGTTCCGGCGTTGGGCCGGAAGAGTGGCTGCGTGAGCTGGATATTGATGTAGTACATCCGCTGCCGGGCGTGGGCCGCAATTTGCAGGACCACCTGGAAGTGTATATGCAGTTCCGTTGCAAACAGCCGGTCAGCCTTTATCCGTCGCTGAAATGGTGGAATCAACCGGCAATTGGTGCCGAGTGGCTGTTTAAGGGCACCGGTATCGGCGCCAGTAATCAGTTTGAAGCTGGTGGCTTTATTCGCAGTGACGACCAGCCAGACTGGCCAGATCTGCAATACCACTTTCTGCCGGTGGCGATTAACTATAACGGCAGCAGCCCGGTTAAAGAGCATGGCTTCCAGGCTCACGTTGGTCCGATGCGCTCAATGAGCCGTGGACGGATCAAACTGAAATCGAAAGATCCGTATGACGCGCCGTCGATCTTCTTCAACTATATGTCGGAAGAGCGTGACTGGCAGGAGTTCCGTTCAGCGGTTCGCCTGACGCGTGAAATTATGCGGCAGCCTGCGCTGGCTGAGTATTGCGGCGACGAAATTCAGCCGGGTATCGAGGTACAGAGCGACGAGCAGATCGACGCCTTTATCCGCGAGCATGCTGAGACCGCCTATCACCCTTGTGGTAGCTGTGCGATGGGCAGCGATGAAATGGCGGTGGTCGACGCACAAGGGCGCGTGCATGGGATGCAGCAGCTGCGTGTGGTCGATGCGTCAATTATGCCGCAGATTGTCACCGGTAACCTGAATGCGCCTACCGTGATGCTGGCGGAAAAAATTGCCGATGCGATTCGCGGTAAAGCGCCATTAGCGCGTTCAACGGCAGACTATTATCAGTTACAGCGCTAAATTGTGATCAAGGGCGGTGTTCTCACCGCCCTTACTGATCGCCTGAAACTAACTTAAATCTCAACCTTCTCATTATACTCGCATAAATCTTCAATCAGGCAGGATCCGCAGCGCGGTTTACGTGCCACGCAGGTATAACGCCCGTGCAGAATCAGCCAGTGATGGCAATCCACTTTAAACTCTGCCGGCACGACTTTTAACAGCTTCTCTTCCACCTGCTCGACATTCTTACCTGGCGCAAATCGCGTGCGATTACTGACGCGAAAAATATGGGTATCCACGGCAATGGTTGGCCAGCCAAAAGCGGTATTCAACACCACGTTGGCGGTTTTGCGCCCGACGCCCGGCAGCGCTTCCAGCGCAGCGCGATCTTCCGGCACTTCGCCCTGATGCTGCTCCAGCAGAATGCGGCAGGTCTTAATCACATTCTCTGCTTTGCTGTTAAACAGACCGATGGTCTTTATATACTCTTTGATGCCGTCAACGCCCAGCGCCAGCATGGCGGCCGGGGTATTGGCCACCGGATAGAGTTTTGCCGTGGCTTTATTGACGCTGACGTCTGTTGCCTGGGCAGAGAGCAGCACGGCAATCAGCAACTCAAAAGAGGAGCTGAATGCCAGTTCGGTAGTAGGGTGAGGATTGTTATCACGCAAACGGCTCAGAATCTGATGACGTTTTTCCTTGTTCACATCGCTTTCCCGGTATGGCCCTCAGGTGCGGCCTGGTTTTCAGCAGCACGTGCCGCAGCACGCTCTTTCATCTTTTTGTCGATCATATATTTACCGGCCAGCATCATGCCAAGACCAATAAACGCGCCGGGTGGCAGCATCGCCAGCAGCATCGGTGAATCAAAGTGGACGACTTCAACACGCAGTGCTTTTGCCCAAGGGCCAAGCAGCTGGTCAGCACCATTAAAGATGGTGCCATTACCAATAATTTCACGGATTGAACCAAGCACGAACATCGCGCTGGTTGCGCCCATCCCGGTGGCAAAGCCGTCGAGCGCTGACAGCGGTACGCTGCTTTTTGACGCTACGGCTTCAGCACGACCCACCACAATACAGTTGGTGACGATTAGCGGGATAAAGATCCCCAGCGACTGATACAAGCCGTAAGCGTAGGCGTTGATCAACATCTGCACACAGCTCACGACTGCAGCAATGATCATGACGTAAATCGGAATACGAATTTCCGGTTTTACCCAGCGCCGCGAAGCGGAGATCGCGCTATTGGTGCAGGTCAGCACCAGGGTGGTTGCCAGACCGAGACCCAGCGCATTGGTGGCGGTAGAGGTCACCGCCAGCAGAGGGCAGAGGCCCAGCAGCTGGACCAGCGCGGAGTTATTCTTCCACAGGCCGTTTACCAGTAAAGTTTTCGCTTCACTCATTGTTGTCTCCACAGGCGGGCAGCGATGAAAGTTGCGCTGGCAGCGTTTCTACATACAGGGTGGTGCGTTTGACCGCATTGACCACCGCTCGTGGCGTGATGGTTGCGCCGGTAAACTGATCGAAATCACCGCCATCTTTCTTCACTGCAAAATGGCGATCGTCGGGGCCAGAAATCTGCTTGCCATTAAAACTGTTAATCCAATCGGAGATGCGCAGTTCGATTTTATCGCCAAGGCCCGGCGTCTCATGATGCTCAACGACCCGGGTACCGTAGACTTTGCCAGAAAAATCGGCACCGACCAGCAGCTGAATCTCACCGGAATAGCCGTCCGGCGCGGTGCTCTCAATCGCCACCGCAACCGGTTTATCGTTCATTCGCGCAAGGTAAAGATGGTGCGGTTTACTATTACCCAGCGCTTTATCCGTGACAACGTAACATTCCTGCTGAATGGCATTGTCATAAACCTCGGGCGGAACCACCTGATCCAACAGCAGTTTCTGCTGTACCGCAGTCTGATGTTCAATCGTTGGTTTGGTCACCGCGTTAATTACTGCGGTGACGCCAGTGGTGACCGCGGCAAACAGCGCCAGCGTGACACCATTTTTTCTGATCGAATCGAGCATACTCATTCTTTACGATGTCCGTAAACGCGCGGCTTAGTATAGTAATCAATAAGCGGCACGGTAATGTTTGCCAGCAGTACCGCAAATGCCACGCCATCAGGATAGCCGCCAAAGCTGCGGATCAGCCACACCAGCAGACCAATTAAAGCACCAAACAGCAACCGGCCTTTATTTGTCGTGGAGGCGGTGACCGGATCGGTGGCAATAAAGAACGCCCCCAGCATGGTGGCACCGGAAAACAGGTGTATCATCGGTGACGCCAGGCTTTCCGGCGAAATCAGCCAACCGAGAGTGGAACAGAAGGCCAGCGACAGCAGAAAACTGACCGGAATTTGCCAACGAATGCTGTTGGTCCATAGCAGGAACAGCCCCCCCAGCAAGAAGCCAATGTTGACCCACTGCCAGCCAATGCCCGCCAGCACGCCGGTGTAGATCGGCTGGGCCATCAGCTGTTCGGCACTGTGGCCGGCGCGTAAACCGGTTTTAAAGTTATCCAGCGGCGTCGCCTGACTGATACCGTCGACACCCACCTGCAGATGCTGCATGGTTTCTCCCGCCAGAGTATGGTTGCTGAAAATCACACTCAGCGAATCCATCAGGCCAGGCGTGACCGACTGCAATGACTCCGGCGGTAGCCAGCTGGTCATCTGCACCGGGAAAGAGATCAGCAGTACCACATATCCAATCATCGCCGGATTAAACGGGTTCTGACCGAGGCCGCCATACAGTTGTTTGGCAATCACCACCGCAAAGGCAGTACCCAGCACAATCATCCACCACGGGGCAAGCGGTGGAATACTGATGCCGAGCAGCAACGCGGTCAACAGTGCGGAATTATCAGCGAGATTGGCGACGATTGGCTGCTGGCGCAACCTGAGGATAATTCCCTCAGTTGACCAGGCGGTAACCGCAGCCAGCGCGACCTGAATCAGGTTGCCATAGCCAAAGTAATACCACTGGGCAAACATGCCCGGAATGGCTGCCAGCAACACCAGTAGCATAATAGTACCGGTGCTGCGTCGGTTATGAGTATAAGGCGAACTTGCAATACGAAAAGCCATTTAGTCCTCTTGCGTAACATGCTGCTGCGCGCTTTTGCGCGCTTTTACGCGAGCGATGGCCGCCGCCACTGCCGCTTTGCGGGGATCGTCTGATTCTGTCTCTTCAGCCATCGGTTCTGACTGTGCGGCTTTTTCGGCCTTTTTCGCCTTAGCGCGGGCAATCGCGGCTTCCACAGCGGCCTTGCGCGGGTCAACCGGTTCAGCCTCAGCTTTTGGCTCAGCCGACTCGCTGTTCTGCGCGGCCTTTTTCGCCTTAGCGCGGGCAATCGCGGCTTCCACCGCCGCCTTGCGCGGATCAACCGGTTCAGCCTCAGCTTTTGGCTCAGCCGACTCGTTGTTCTGCGCGGCCTTTTTCGCCTTAGCGCGGGCAATCGCGGCTTCCACCGCCGCCTTGCGCGGATCAACCGCATCCACCTCAGCAGACTGTTCCGCCTCGGCTTTCCTGGCTTTAGCGCGGGCAATGGCTGCTTCTACCGCCGCTTTACGCGGATCGCCAGACTGGCGGGTCAACGGCTCGGTTTCTGACTGCTTCTCTGCCTGGTGCGCCCGCGCCTGCGCGATGCGCGCTTCACGCTGTGCGTTCACCATGGTGTTATCAGGCTGTTGCGCTTGCGGTATGTCAGTAGTCTCACTATCGCTGCTGTTTTTCGCCTTCAGGCGATCCCGCGCGGCGGCGATTTCGCCCTGATCGCTGGCGCTGACTTTACGCTTCGCCTGCTCGTGGCGGGCTTCACGCGCTTGCTTCTCACGCTCCAGACGTTCCTGACGCGCCTCGAAACGCGCTTTAGCCTGAGCAGTACGCTGCGCTTCGAGGTCGATAGCGCGCAGCTCGGCTTTTTCCTGGCGGTAATACTGCACCAGGGGAATATTACTGGGGCAGACATAGGCACAGGCACCGCATTCGATGCAGTCATCAATATGATGTGAGCGCGCTTTTTCGTGATCGGCACCCTGGCTAAACCAGTAAAGCTGCTGTGGCAGCAAATTCGCCGGGCAGGCGTCGGCACAGGCGCTACAGCGAATGCAGGACTGCTCCGCTTCGTTATTACCCATCTCGCTGGCCGAAGGGGCCAGAATGCAGTTGGTGATTTTCACCATCGGCACGTCAAGCGCGGGCAGGGTAAAGCCCATTAAGGGGCCACCCATAATCACCATTTGTCCGGCGGCTGGCGCAAAACCAACCTGGCGCAGCAGATGGCTGACCGGCGTGCCGAGACGCCCCCACAGATTACAGGGCTGTGCGACTGACTCACCGGTCAGGGTTACTACGCGCTCGGTCAGGGGTTCGCCATCAATAATCGCGCGCTTAACCGCATAAGCCGTCCCGACGTTTTGCATCAGCACGCCGATATCCGATGAGCGTCCACCGTGCGGCACTTCGCGGCCGGTAAGTATTTTGGTCAGCTGTTTGGCACCGCCAGAAGGGTATTTGGTCGGAATCACCCGCAGCTGTAAATCAGTGCTGTCGCCCAGTGCGCGTTTCAGCGCTGCAATCGCTTCGGGTTTATTATCTTCCACCCCGATCAGCACTTTTTCTGCCTGTAGAATCCACGCCAGAATGCGGCTACCTTCAAGGATCTCGTCGGCACAGTCCTGCATCAGACGGTCATCGGCGGTGATATAGGGTTCGCATTCGGCGGCGTTAATGATCAGGGTATTAACCCCGCTTAACCCGCCGCGCAGTTTGGTTCCGGTCGGGAATCCTGCGCCGCCAAGGCCCGCGACGCCAGCCTGATGAATGCGGCTGACCAGTTCGGCACGCTCCAGCTGGCGATAGTCGCTGACGGTTTGCCGTTCAATCCAGCGATCTTCACCATCGGGGGTGATAAAAATGCACATTTCGGACAGTGCTGAAGGGTGCGCGGTCATATGCGGTGCAATCGCTTCCACCGTACCAGAGGTTGGTGCATGTACCGGCAGCATCCGGCCACGACCAAAGGTCAGCGGCTGGCCGCGCAGTACCACGTCACCTGGCGCGACGCAGATTTCGCCTTCATGACCAATATGCTGTTTCAGCGGAATAATAAACCGCTCTGGCAGCGGAATCTGACGCAGCGGCGTGCCGTTCGACTGGGTTTTCATCTCCGGAGGATGAATGCCGCCGTCGAAATCCCAAATTTTGTCTTTCTTGAAGAAATTAAACAGATTACGCATGACTTTCCACGGGAATAACCCTGACAGGAATCGTGTTGAGATCCCACTTCCAGTTGGCAGTGGTGGTCGCAACCGGACGCATTTCAATGCAGTCGGTCGGGCAGGGAGCAACACAGAGATCGCAGCCGGTACACACGTCGCTCAGTACGGTGTGCATTGCACGAGTTGCGCCGACGATGGCATCAACCGGGCAGGCCTGGATACATTTGGTGCAGCCGATACAGTTGGCTTCGTCAATCCATGCCACGGTGCGCACCGGCTCTTTGGCCGCGATGTCGCCGTCAATCGGCTGCGGATCGACGTTAAGCAAACCGGCCAGCTTAAGCATGGTTTGTTCGCCGCCCGGGGCGCATTTATTGATCGCTTCACCGTTGTTACTGACCGCCTCCGCATAGGGGCGACAGCCGGGATAACCGCACTGGCCGCACTGACTCTGCGGCAGGATTTCATCGATTTGCTCGACAATCGGATCGGCTTCTACTTTAAAACGACGTGAGGCGTAACCCAGCAGGCCACCGAACACCAGACTGAGGGCGCTTAACGCAATAATTGCTATCCAGATTGCTGACATTAGAATTTCACCAGACCGGAGAAGCCCATAAAGGCCAGAGACATCAGGCCAGCAGTGACCAGCGCAATTGACGAGCCCTTAAACGGTAACGGCACATCGGCCAGTACCAGGCGTTCACGCATTGCAGCAAACAGCACCATCACCAGCGAGAAGCCGACTGACGCACTGAAGCCATACATTGCCGCTTGTAAAAAGGTGTGATTCAGGTTGACGCTCAGCAATGGCACCGCCAGCACCGCACAGTTGGTGGTGATCAGGGGCAAAAAGATGCCCAGCAGGCGATAAAGCGCCGGGCTGGTTTTCCGCACCACCATTTCGGTGAACTGCACGGTGACCGCAATCACCAGGATGTAGGCCAGCGTGCGCAGGTAAACCAGATCCAGCGGAACCAGAATCAGATGGTTAACCACCCACGCGCAAATTGAGGCGAGGGTGATAACAAAGGTGGTGGCGAGTCCCATGCCAATTGCCGTCTCCAGTTTTTTGGAAACGCCCATAAAGGGACAGAGGCCGAGAAACTTCACTAATACGAAGTTGTTCACCAGCACTGTGCCAACGAAAAGAAGCAGGTATTCGGTCATTGTTACGCCTGGGGAAAAAAATAAAAGCCGCTTATTATCGGGCATTAGCGGCTGTATCACAACATACCAACCCTGGGGTTATTATCTGATAGCACTCAGGATTAAATTATTGACGTTTATAGCAGCGGTTATGGCTCAATAAATGTCGTCTTAACCCGTTGAGAACGTTTGAAGTAGGGCACCAGCAGCGAGGCGGCTAACAGCGCGATCAGCAAAGTCTTAATTGCCGCGCCGTCTGTGACCGGCGAGAAGGCAAAGGTCTTAATCGCCAGCAGTACCGTCACCAGCAGCCAGATGATGTAGTGGCGCGGCAGACGTCGCGAACGCTTGCAGAATATCCAGGTGACCCAGGCGCTGTAGACCCACACCACCAGCGAGGTGGCCAGTGACAGCGTCCATTGCAGGGTAAAAGCGTGTTCCTGACTGAGTAACGCCTGGCGCATATCCGGGCTTAGAAACGCGCTGAGATACATAGCCACCACCAGCGTGCTGGTCAGCAGCGTCATAATCAGCCACGCCAGCGGCACGAAAAGCCAGCCGCCGATACGTGGCGCAGAAGATTGCACAGTCATGATAGGTTTCCTGACAGAGAGTAAACAGCAATGACAGCACTGGCAAAAGGCAAGGCTGTCATCATTAAACTGGAGGGGGATTATACAGAAAAATGCGCGGTGCAGTGAGTCAGGTGCTTATATCACATAGCGCCAGACAGATTTTGGCACGCAGCCTAAATCAAACAGGCGTCCGCCTGATACCAATTCAGCGCGGCGATGATCGGCAGCGCGGTACATATTCAGTAGTTCTTTATCATCGCTCAGCGAATAGTTGAGGTGATCGAAAAGTTTTTCCAGCGTCTCTAAATTACTCACTTTACGAAACTTCAGCAGGTAGTCTTGTGCTGTCATGGTGGCCGTCAGGTCAGGTAGGGTGATAGTGAGTTATCAAGTATAGGGAGACGGGAAGCGCTGTCTATACCCCCAGCATTAAAAAAAAGAGAAAATCAGATTAATACGTAATTACAGCTGGCAAAATGGTTTCTTTTAAGATTTGTCTGTAGGAGATGTTGTTACCCTTAGCTTTTTTTAAAATGAAAAATAAATTTTAAATGCAATTATTACTCGCTGAAACGTTTACAGCATTATTATCTGTGGCGTCCCGCTACCGCTATTACTGGGGATTCTGGTTTTATCTATTTTAAGAAAATGCTGCCGTGTAAAAGGCTCGTTTCTGACCTTCAACCATTTAACTCTACTGTTACCGGTTAAAGTTGGCGTAATCCTGCCAGTGTGCGGACAATCACAGTTCAGATAATTATTTAAATGCTGGCCCTCATCGACAAAATGGCAGAACTTTACGTGGTGCTGTAATCGCTTCCAAACCCTGCGCAGATAACCTGTTATCTTTATTACAGTTATTTAACTGGCCTGATATTAACCGCAGGAAAAAACTCCATATCATCGGCGGTTGTTAGCGGGTGATATTTACGTAACCCATTTAATTCGTAGCATTTTGTGAACTATGTCGAAAATGTTTCCACCTGATTAGTCCAGGCTTTAGAGGCCTTGTACTCATACAGCAATCTCCCATCAGAGGAAAAAAGATTATGTGGAAGCGTTTACTCTTAACCACCATGGTGAGTGCCGCACTCTCCGGTTCAGCGCTGGCGGCCGATATGACAGTCGGATTTTCTCAGGTTGGCTCAGAATCGGGCTGGCGCGCGGCTGAGACCAGCGTGGCGAAAAGCGAAGCCGCTAAACGCGATATCACGCTGAAAATCGCCGATGGTCAGCAAAAACAAGAGAATCAGATTAAAGCGGTGCGTTCGTTTATTGCGCAGGGCGTGGATGCAATTTTTATCGCGCCAGTAGTACAGACCGGCTGGGAGCCGGTGCTGGAAGAAGCTAAAGACGCAGAAATTCCGGTATTCCTGCTGGATCGCGCCATCGTGGTAAAAGACAAATCGCTGTATATGGCAGTGGTCACCGCCGATAACGTGCTGGAAGGAAAGCTGATAGGCGACTGGCTGGTCAAAGAGGTCGCGGGTAAACCTTGCAACGTGGTAGAGCTGCAGGGCACCGTCGGGGCCAGCGTGGCAATCGATCGTAAAAAAGGCTTTGCTGAAGCCATTGCCGGTTCACCAAATATTAAAGTAATCCGATCTCAGTCCGGCGACTTTACCCGCAGTAAGGGCAAAGAGGTGATGGAAAGCTTTATCAAGGCGGAAAATAACGGCAAAAATATCTGCATGGTCTACGCGCACAATGATGATATGGCCATCGGCGCCATTCAGGCGATTAAAGAGGCAGGACTGAAACCCGGTAAAGATATTTTGACCGGATCGATTGATGGCGTGCCGGATATTTATAAGGCAATGCTGGCGGGCGAGGCCAATGCCAACGTCGAGCTGACGCCAAATATGGCAGGCCCGGCGTTTGATGCGCTGGAGAAATTCAAAAAAGATGGCACTCAACCACCAAAAATTATCAAAACCGAATCACGTCTGTTCCTGCCCGCTGATGCACAAACCGAATTAGATAAGAAAAAAGGCATGGGTTACTAAGCACAACACCGCTTGATCCACAGTCACCCCGTAATAGAGCGGGACAGGCTTTGCGATCCGGCGGTTTTTTTTACCCTGAGAGGCGAAGTTTATGACCACGCAGACAGAGGAAGCACTGTTAACGATTCACGGCGTCAGCAAATTTTTCCCCGGTGTGAAGGCGTTGGATAATGTCTCTTTTAGCATCAGGCGCGGTGAGATTATGGCGCTGCTGGGGGAGAACGGGGCCGGTAAGTCAACGATGATTAAAGTGCTGACCGGGGTTTATCAGCGTGATGCTGGTAGCGTGACGCTGAATGGCCAGCCGATCAATCCCCGCAATACCGCTCAGGCACAGGAAATTGGCATTGGTACGGTGTATCAGGAAGTTAACCTGCTGCCCAATATGTCGGTGGCCGACAACTTATTTATCGGTCGCGAGCCTAAACGCTTCGGCCTGATCGATCGTAAAACGATGGTGCGAAACGCCACCCGGCTGATGCGGGAGTACGGCTTTGAGCTGGATGTTACCCGCTCGCTCGGCCAGTATTCGGTGGCGATGCAGCAGATTATTGCCATTTGCCGCGCGGTGGATCTCTCCGCGCAGGTACTGATCCTCGATGAACCTACCGCCAGCCTTGATGCCAGCGAGGTAGAGATGCTGTTCACGCTGATGAATCAGCTGAAAGCGCAGGGCATGAGCTTAATCTTTGTTACCCACTTTCTTGACCAGGTATACCGCGTCAGCGATCGGATTACCGTGCTGCGTAACGGACAGTTTATCGCCACCCGCGATACCCACAGCCTGCCGCAGATTGAGCTAATTAAACTGATGCTGGGGCGCGAGCTGCTGGAAACTGCACTGCAGCGCGCCGGCAGTACTTTGCGCAGCAACCAGCCGGTGGTGGAGTTTAAAGATTATGGCAAGAAGGGCACCATTGAGCCGTTCAGCCTGCGGGTCAGGCCGGGGGAAGCGGTCGGGCTGGCCGGGCTGCTGGGTTCCGGGCGGACTGAAACCGCCGAACTGCTGTTTGGCATCCGCCGTGCCGACAGCGGTACGGCGCTGATTAAAGGTAAAAAACGCACTATCCGCACTCCGGCGCAGGCGTCGCGGCTGGGGATGGGATTCTGTCCGGAAGATCGTAAAACAGACGGTATTATCGGTGCCGCCTCGGTGCGTGAGAATATCATTCTGGCGTTACAGGCCCAGCGTGGCTGGTTGCGGCCGATTAAGCGCCGCGAGCAGCAGCAGATTGCCGAGCGTTTTATTAAAAGCCTCGGTATCCGCACGCCGCATGCAGAGCAGCCGGTCGAGCTGTTATCCGGTGGTAACCAGCAGAAAGTGCTGCTGTCGCGCTGGCTGGTCACCCGTCCGCAGTTTCTGATTCTCGACGAGCCGACGCGCGGAATTGATGTGGGTGCCCACGCCGAGATTATCCGCCTGATTGAATCACTCTGCGCCGATGGCCTCGCGCTGCTGGTGATTTCATCGGAGCTGGAAGAACTGGTGGGTTATGCCGATCGGGTTCTGATCCTGCGCGATCGTCAGCAGGTAGCGGAAATTCCACTGGAGCAGCTTTCCGTTGCGGCGATTGTGAAGGCGATTGCTGACGGAGGATCGCAGCATGCTTGAGTCACAGGTTTCTCCGGAGAAAAAGCGCATGTTGAAAGGTAAATTCCCGCCGGGAATGCCGCAGATAGCCGCATTAGTGCTGGTTTTGCTGGTGGACAGCCTGGTGGCCAATAACTTTTTCGCCATTCATTTGCAGGATGGCCGCCTGTTCGGTAGCCCGATTGATATTCTTAACCGCGCGGCGCCGGTCGCGCTGCTGGCTATTGGTATGACGCTGGTCATCGCTACCGGCGGAATTGATCTGTCGGTCGGAGCGGTGATGGCGATTGCCGGTGCCACGGCGGCAACCATGACGGTCGCCGGTTACAGCTTGTGGCTGGTAATTATGGCAACGCTGGGTGCCGGATTGCTGTGTGGCCTGTGGAATGGCGTGCTGGTGGCACTGCTGAAAATCCAGCCGTTTGTTGCCACGCTGATACTGATGGTGGCCGGGCGCGGTATCGCACAGTTAATTACCGAAGGCCAGATTGTGACCTTTGACAGTGATGCGCTGGCGCGTATCGGCAGCGGCACGCTCTGGCTGTTTCCGGTGCCGGTATGGATTACGCTGCTGGTCGCGGCGCTGATCTGGCTGTTAACCCGCAAAACCGCGCTGGGATTATTTATTGAAGCGGTGGGGATTAACCTGCGTGCGGCGCGTAACGCAGGCGTTAACGGCTGGCTGGTGGTGATGTCGACCTATGCCATCAGCGGACTGTGTGCCGCGGTGGCCGGTCTGATTGTTGCGGCGGATATTCGCGGTGCGGATGCCAATAACGCCGGATTATGGCTGGAACTGGACGCGATCCTGGCGGTGGTGATTGGCGGTGCGTCGCTGATGGGCGGACGTTTTAACCTGGTGCTGTCACTGATTGGCGCACTGATTATCCAGGCGATGAACACCGGCATTTTGCTGTCCGGTTTTGCACCGGAACTGAATCAGGTAGTTAAAGCGGTGGTGGTGATGTGCGTACTGCTGTTGCAGTCGCCGCGCTTTATTCAGCTGTTTAAACGAGGAGGCGGTCGTGGTTAAACGTCATTTGCCATTAATGATTACGCTGCTGGTGTTTGTCGCGGGTTATCTGTTCTGTCTGAGCCAGTTTCCCGGCTTTGCCTCCACGCGGGTGATTTGCAATATTCTCACTGACAACGCCTTTCTCGGCATTATTGCCGTCGGGATGACTTTTGTGATTCTTTCCGGCGGCATCGATCTGTCGGTCGGTGCGGTGATCGCCTTTACCGGCGTGTTCCTGGCGCGCGCGATTGGCGATCTGAATTTGTCACCCTGGCTGGCCTTTGCGATTATTATGGTGGCCGGTTCGGCGTTTGGCGCCATGATGGGCTGGCTGATTGATGCGTTAAAAATCCCGGCGTTTATTATCACTCTCGCCGGCATGTTTTTCCTGCGCGGCTGTAGCTATCTGGTGGCGGAAAGTTCGATTCCCATCGATCATCCGCTTTATAGTACTTTATCCAGTATGGCGTGGAAGATACCCGGCGGCGGTCGGTTAAGCCTGCTGGCGCTGATCATGCTGCTGGTGGTGGTAGTGGGAATTATCCTGGCGCACCGCACGCGTTTTGGTAATCAGGTGTATGCCATCGGCGGTAATGTGACCTCGGCCCAGCTGATGGGCATTTCCACCCGCGCCACTACCGTGAAGATCTATATGTTGTCTTCCGGGCTGGCAACGCTGGCCGGGATTGTCTTCTCGCTGTATACCTCGGCAGGCTATGCGCTGGCGGGAATGGGCGTGGAACTGGATGCCATTGCGTCGGTGGTGATTGGCGGTACGCTGTTGTCCGGCGGCGTGGGAACGGTGCTGGGTACGCTGTTTGGCGTCCTGATCCAGGGGCTGATTCAGACCTGGATTAACTTCGACGGCACCCTGAGTTCATGGTGGACCAAAATCGCGATTGGGATTTTGCTGTTTGGATTTATTGCGCTGCAACGGCTGCTGACGGTGATGTGGGATCGTCAGCAGAATGCACCGGTAAAAAGATTGTCCTGAGGCGGGTAACGAAAGGGCTTCGTCAGGAGCCTTGATCGTTGCTGCGCGCAGCAATATCAGCAGGGCGATAACCTCGCCCTGGGTGGAAACGGCAGATTAACGCCAGTTATTGATGCCGCTGGCATAAAGGTCGACTACCGGCATAACCGCGACCTTGTCATCATAAAAAAATACCGAGTTACTGAATGAGTAAATCTTTCCGGTTATTCTGACGGTTACTTTATTAGCGAGAGCATTAACCGTGGCATCGGGCCGATCGGCTGTCATAAATGGAGCCGTTTTGGTTAACGTTTCCAGCGGATCGCCAGTAATATTGTGGTTAAGATAATAACGATATACCTCGGTATCGGTCGCAGCGGCATGTTGATATTGCGTGATATACAGCCAAAGGCTGCTGGTAAGCTGCTGCTTATGGTATATCCGATCGTTATAGGGTTGGTGGGTGAGGCAGAAGTTTACTGCCACTGCAGTAATGATAATAACAAGAATCGCGGTGAAACTTCGGTGCGCCCATTTAATAACCATGGCGGTTTGCATAATCTATTCCTTACTGAATCCAGAACGTGTCTGGGGATCATCTTTCTCCAATGGGGCCATTCGGCTCTTAAAGTGCGTGGTGCATAAACTGAGATAAAATAAATAGCATTATTCTGTTGTTGTTAAAATAGTTTAATTTCTTATTTTCAATATAATTAAATTTTAAATTATTTATATGCTATCAATTAGATTTCCACCGCGCTTTCTGGCTTTTACCGAATCTAACCTTGTTCAACAAATCTGAAAGGCATTGAGTGAGGATTTGGCGTAAAAAAAGGGCGATAAAATCGCCCCGATAGCCTGTTTGCAAGTTAGCGCAGATTCAGGCGGTAATAGGCCTCATTCCAGCGCAGCGCATCGCGGAATGAGGGAAGAGTGGTGTCGTTATCGATTACCACGATTTCAATACCGTGCATTTCGGCATACAGACGCATATCGTCAACATCAAGCGCCTGGCTGAATACCGTATGGTGCGCACCGCCACCGAGGATCCACGCTTCAGCGGCGGTCGCCAGTGATGGCTGGGCGCGCCAGATCGCGCGTGCCACCGGCAATTTTGGCAACGGTTGCGGTTGCTCAATAGCCTCCACCACGTTAACCAGCAGACGGAATCGATCGCCGATATCAATCACGCTGGCGTTAACTGCGCGTCCGGCCGGGGCAGAGAAAATCAGGCGTGCCGGATCGGCTTTGTCACCAATACCAAGGAACTGCACATCGACCAGTGGTTTCTCTTCACGCGCAATCGACGGGCAGACTTCCAGCATATGCGAGCCGAGCACCAGGTCGTTATCCGGCGAGAAGTGGTAGGTATAGTCTTCCATAAACGAGGTGCCGCCCGGCTGGCCTTGCGCCATTACTTTGAAAATATGCAGCAGCGCGGCGGTTTTCCAGTCGCCTTCACCGGCAAAACCATAGCCTTGTGCCATCAGACGCTGTACCGCAAGCCCAGGTAACTGGGTCATACCGTGCAGCGTCTGGAAATTGGTGGTGAACGCTTTGCACCCCTCGGCTTCAAGAAAGCGTTTCAAGCCCAGTTCAATGCGTGCGGCGTCCAGCACATTCTGTCGCTTCTCACCGTTCACCGCGGCGGCAGCGGTAAATTCATACTGGCTTTCATATTCGTCAATCAGTGCATTCAGATCGCCCTCGCTGACCTGGTTAATCACTTCCACCAAATCGCCGACACCCCAGCCGTTAACCGCATAGCCAAACTGGATTTGTGCACCGACTTTATCCCCTTCGGTTACCGCCACTTCGCGCATGTTGTCACCAAAACGCGCCACTTTAAGCTGCTGGCTGGCCTGTTTTGCCGCCGCGCCGCGCATCCATTTACCGATACGCTGCTGGCTGACCGGATCCTGCCAGTGACCGGCGATCACACTGTGTTGCAGATTCATCCGCGCGCCAATAAAGCCGAACTCACGACCGCCGTGCGCGGTCTGATTCAGGTTCATAAAGTCCATGTCCATGCTGTTCCACGGGATCTCCGCGTTGAACTGGGTATGAAACTGCATCAGTGGTTTATTCAGAATCGACAGGCCGCCAATCCACATTTTGGCCGGAGAAAAAGTATGCAGCCAGGTAATAATCCCAAGGCAACCCTGGTCATAATTGGCCTGACGGCACAGTGCCAGCGCTTCATCAGGGCTTTTCACCAGTGGCTTCAGCTGTAATGTAAACGGTAATCTGGCTTGGCGATTTAACCCGTCAACCACCTGCTGCGCATGCTGCTCAACCTGGCGCAATGTCTCGGCACCGTAGAGATGCTGCGTGCCAATCACAAACCACACGCTGAGCGCGTTTAGCTGTTCCATAAAACCACTCCTTACTTAACGGATAAAGTGCGCGGGGCATACTGCGGTTCAGCAGCCTCACACCAGTGTTGATAGCGTTGATAAAGTTGCTGAAAACGTGCCACGCGCGCGGCATCCGGTTGCAGGGTTTCGGCTACCGGACTGGCCATCTGCTGTTGCGCTTGCGGGATATCGCGGTAAACGCCGGCGGCGACCGCGGCGAAAATCGCCGCGCCCAGCGCGCAGCATTCGTCGGAGGCGACGATATCCAGTGGACGATTCATTACGTCGCAGCACACCTGCATAATCGCCGGTGATTTACGGGCGATACCGCCAAGTGCCAGAATATGTTCAACCGGAATCTGTTGCTGTTCGAAGCACTCCATAATTGCGCGTGCGCCAAATGCGGTGGCGGCGATAAATCCACCAAACAGCGTCGGTGCATCGGTACCCAAATTCACATCGGTAATCACGCCTTTCAGCCGCTGGTTGGCGAACGGGGTTCGACGGCCATTAAACCAGTCCAGCACCACCGGCAGATGATCCAGCTGCGGATTGGCGACCCAGGCATCGGTCAGCTGACGCAGCAGATCCTGCTGGATCCCGGCAATCTGTGCTTTCAGCTGTGGATGCTGAGCAGAGGCCTGAATCAGCGGCCAGCTCAGCAGGCGGCTGAACCAGGCATACATATCACCAAACGCCGACTGCCCGGCCTCAAGACCGATCATGCCCGGCATCACGCTGCCATCAACCTGGCCGCAAATTCCCTTGATATCGCGCTGGCCGACGCGTTCGGCATCAGCGATTAAGATGTCGCAGGTTGAAGTACCAATCACTTTGACCAGCGTATAAGGCTGCGCACCGGCACCGACCGCGCCCATATGGCAGTCAAATGCGCCGCCGGACAGCGTGACGCTGGTGGATAAACCAAACCGCTCCGCCCATTCTGCGGTCAGGGTGCCGACCGGGACATCCGCAGTCCAGGTTTCAGTAAACAGCGGGAAGTCGAGATCGCGTGTCAGCAGGGGATCGAGCGCATTGAGGAAATCGGCAGCGGGTAAACCTTGCCACTGTGGATGCCACAGAGATTTATGGCCCGCCGCGCAACGGCCACGGCGAATTTCGTGCGGGGCAGTGGTGCCACTCAGTAGCGCCGGTACCCAGTCGCACAGCTCTATCCAGGAGACGGCGGCTTCGCGTACCGCCGCATCTTCGCGCGAGACGTGTAAAATTTTCGCCCAGAACCACTCTGAGGAGTAAACGCCGCCGATAAAGCGCGAGTAGTCCGGGAAGTCACCGCTGCGGCATAGCTGAGTGATGGCTTCGGCCTCTTCAATTGCCGTATGATCTTTCCATAATACAAACATCGCGTTCGGGTTATCGGCAAACTCCGGGCGCAGCGCCAGTATCCGACCCTGACGGTCAATCGGTGCCGGTGTCGAGCCGGTAGAGTCAACGCCAATGCCAACCACGCTGGCACGCTGCTGTTCGCTTAAGCGCGAGACCACTGCGCTAATCGCCTGCTCCAGCGCATCAATATAATCCTGCGGGTGATGACGAAAGCGGCTGGCGCTGGGATCGCAATATTTTCCCTCCTGCCAGCGCGCGTAGGCGACTACCTGTTTCTGTAATTCGGCACCGCTGTGACAATCTACCGCCAGCGCGCGAACCGAATCACTTCCAAAATCTAAGCCAATTGTAATGGCACCAGCACGCATAAGGCTCTCCTGTTAATCGCCGATCGCTGCTGTTTACCCTAAGAAGCTGGCGCAAAAGCGGTTAGTCATCTGCGGCTGCATATATGCACTTTCCTGTCATCGTGGGGCTTTCTGTGACTGACCTCAAAAGTTAACAGACGGTTAAATTGGCTGAATGTATGGACATTTCTGCTGTAATTTCACGATGTGATAGCGCTCTACAAATGTTGCTCGCTTTCCCGCTACAACTAGCCCTGCGGTTGTACAGCTATCAGTCAATTACGGTTCTAATTAGCTGATTTAACGCTACTGACTGAACTTATTAGATGACTGGTAGCGTTTACACCGCTTCGCTTACCTCATGCAAAAAACATTATCGAGCCGGAGAGCATCATGCATAAATTCACTAAAGCGTTAGCCGTCGTTGGGCTGGCAGCCGTTATGTCACAATCAGCTATCGCCGAGACCATGAAACTGGGCTTTCTGGTAAAGCAGCCTGAGGAACCCTGGTTCCAGACCGAATGGAAATTTGCCGATAAAGCCGGTAAAGACCTGGGTTTTGAAGTGATCAAAATTGCCGTGCCGGACGGCGAGAAAACCCTTAATGCCATCGACAGCCTGGCGGCCAGTGGCGCGAAAGGGTTTGTTATCTGTACGCCGGATCCAAAACTGGGCGCGGCAATCGTTGCCAAGGCGCGCAGTTATGACCTGAAAGTGATTGCGGTGGACGATCAGTTTGTTACCGCGAAGGGCAAACCGATGGACAGTGTGCCGCTGGTGATGATGGCGGCGACCAAAATCGGCGAGCGTCAGGGCGACGAGCTGTACAAAGAGATGCAGAAACGCGGCTGGGATGTGAAAGAGACCGGCGTGATGGCCATTACCGCTGATGAACTGGATACCGCCCGTCGCCGCACCGGCGGTTCAATGGCGGCGCTGAAAGCGGCCGGTTTCCCGGAAAAACAGATTTATCAGGTGCCAACCAAATCCAATGATATTCCCGGCGCGTTTGATGCCGGTAACTCGCTGCTGGTGCAGCATCCGGAAGTGAAAAACTGGTTAATCGTTGGCATGAACGATAACACCGTGCTGGGTGGGGTGCGTGCGACCGAAGGTCAGGGGTTTAAAGCGCCGAATGTGATTGGTATTGGTATCAACGGCGTGGATGCGGTCAGCGAGCTGTCGAAAGGTTCGGCGACCGGCTTCTACGGTTCACTGCTGCCAAGCCCGGATGTGCACGGCTACAAGAGCAGCCAGATGCTGTATGAGTGGGTCACTAAAGGCGTGGAGCCGGCGAAATTCACTGAGGTGACCGATGTGGTGCTGATTACCCGTGACAACTTTAAAACCGAACTGGCGAAAAAAGGGCTGATGTAATCCCACTGTTGTCATCAGGGCCTGACCGTCAGGCCCTTTGTTATCCGCTTTCTTTACAGGGGGAACCCCATGAACACTGAACCCGCATTTCTGTCGTTTCATGGCATCAGCAAAACCTTTCCCGGCGTAAAAGCGCTGCAGGAGATCGGTTTCGAGTGTCATGCCGGGCAGGTCCACGCGCTAATGGGGGAAAACGGCGCCGGTAAATCGACATTACTGAAAATTCTCAGCGGCAGTTATCAACCTGACAGCGGAGAAATTCGCATTAAAGGCCAGCCGGTGAATTTCAGCCATACCACCGAAGCGCTTGATGCCGGGGTCGCGATTATCTATCAGGAACTGCATCTGGTGCCGGAGATGAGCATTGCTGAAAATATCTACCTCGGTCAGCTGCCGCAGCGTGCAGGCTGGGTGAATCGTAAGTTGCTGCGCTATGAGGCCGGGCAACAGCTGAAAAATCTGGGTATGGACATTGACCCGGATACGCCGCTGAAATATCTGTCGCTGGGGCAGTGGCAAATGGTGGAAATTGCCAAAGCGCTGGCGCGTAACGCCAAAATTATTGCGTTTGATGAGCCGACCAGTTCGCTGTCGGCGCGCGAGATTGAACAGCTGTTTCTCGTTATCCGCAATCTGCGCGAACAGGGGCGGGTGGTGCTGTATGTTTCGCACCGCATGGAGGAGATTTTCGCGCTCAGCGATGCAATTACGGTGTTTAAAGATGGCCGCTATGTGCGCACCTTTACTGATGTGGCAAATACCAATCACGATCAGCTGGTGCAGGCGATGGTCGGTCGCGAAATCGGTGATATCTATGGCTACCGGGCGCGGGCTACCGGAGCAGTGCGTCTGCAACTGAATCAGGTGCATGCCAAAGGCGTCCGTACGCCAATTTCACTCAGCGTGCGTGCCGGGGAAATTGTCGGCTTATTTGGTCTGGTCGGCGCCGGGCGCAGTGAGCTGATGAAAGGGCTGTTTGGTGCCACCCGGCTGATATCGGGCGAGGTCAGTCTTGATGGTGAAACGCTGAGAATCAGTGAACCGTCTGACGCGATCCGTGCTGGCATGATGTTATGCCCGGAAGATCGTAAAGCCGACGGCATCATTCCGGTTCATTCGGTGCGCGATAATATCAATATCAGCGCCCGTCGCCATAATCTCACCGCCGGTTGTCTGATTGACCGTGCATGGGAGACAAAAAACGCTGAGCAGCATATCCGCTCGCTGAATATCAAAACGCCGTCCGCCGATCAGTTGATTATGAATCTCTCCGGCGGCAATCAGCAGAAGGCCATTCTGGGGCGCTGGCTGTCGGAAGAGATGAAAGTCATTCTGCTCGATGAACCGACGCGCGGCATTGACGTCGGCGCCAAACATGAAATTTATAATCTGATTTATGCGCTGGCTGAGAAGGGGATTGCGGTGCTGTTTGCCTCCAGCGATCTGCCGGAAGTGATGGGGCTGGCTGACCGCATTATTGTGATGCGTGAAGGTGAAATTGCCGGTGAACTTCGCCATGACGAAGCGACCGAGCAAAAAACCCTGCATCTGGCGATGCCGAAAATCTCTCAAGTGGCCGCTGTTGCCTGAATCCAGGAGTGCTGTTATGTCTTCTTCAACCACCTCAAACACCACGCCACCGGTCTCGCGTTCCGGCATCAATCTCGCACGCATCTGGGATAACTTCGGCATGCTGGTGGTATTTGCCGTGCTGTTTATCGGCTGCATGATTTTCGTGCCGAATTTTGGCAGTTTTATCAATATGAAAGGCCTGGGCCTGGCGATGTCAATGTCCGGTATGGTGGCCTGCGGCATGTTGTTCTGCCTGGCTTCCGGTGATTTTGACCTCTCGGTTGCGTCGGTAATTGCCTGTGCCGGAGTGACGACGGCGGTGGTGATTAATCTTAGCGAAAGCTTGTGGATTGGTATCACTGCCGGTCTGCTGCTCGGGGTTGCCTGCGGCTTCGTGAACGGTTTCGTGATTGCGAAACTGAAAATTAACGCGCTGATTACCACGCTGGCGACGATGCAAATTGTGCGCGGTCTGGCCTATATTTTTTCTGACGGTAAGGCAGTCGGTATCGAAGATGAGCGCTTCTTCGCGCTGGGTTACACCAACTGGCTGGGCATTCCGGCACCGATCTGGCTGACTATCGCCACCATGATCGTGTTTGGTTTTCTGCTGAACAAAACCACCTTTGGCCGCAATACGCTGGCCATCGGCGGTAATGAAGAGGCGGCGCGGCTGGCGGGCGTACCGGTGGTGCGTACCCGCATCATTATTTTTATTCTGTCAGGGCTGGTTTCCGCTGCCGCGGGGATTATTCTCGCTTCGCGAATGACCAGCGGCCAGCCGATGACGTCACTGGGTTATGAACTGATTGTTATCTCAGCCTGCGTGTTGGGCGGCGTCTCGCTGAAAGGCGGCATCGGCAAAATTTCATATGTTGTGGCTGGGGTACTGATCCTCGGTACGGTAGAGAATGCGATGAATTTATTGAATATCTCGCCGTTCTCACAGTATGTGGTGCGTGGCCTGATATTGTTAGCGGCGGTGATTTTCGACCGCTATAAACAAAAAGCCAAAACCCACTAGCTCACGCCGGTGGATTAACAGGCCGTAAAATATGTCAACCGGAGGGGTTATGTATCACCGTCTGCCTGGAACCGTTCAGTCGAACCCATTGCTGCCGGGCTATCCGTTTAATGCCTGGCTGGTGGCAGGGCTGACGCCGATTACCGCCAATGGGCCGCTGGACTTTTTTATTGATCGTCCGCTCGGCATGAAAGGCTATATTCTCAATCTGACGATCAAAGGCAGCGGACGGGTATTTGACGGTGAAGCGGCATTTGACTGCGAGCCGGGCGACCTGCTGCTGTTTCAGCCCAAAACGCCGCACTACTATGGCCGCTCATCCGACAGCGATTGTTGGTTCCACCGCTGGATTTACTTCCGCCCGCGTGCCTACTGGAGTGACTGGTTGCAGTGGCAGGATCAGAACCAGGGCGTTGGCCGGCTGCGGTTGCCGGAGGCGCTGCGCGGAGAGTTTGATCGCCTGATGGCCAATATTGAGCAGACCCATAACTCCGGGCGGCGCTTTGCCGAAGAGCTGGCGATGAATTTGCTGGAGCGGCTGTTGCTGCGGGCGGTGGAAGAAGATCCTCGTTCTCATCAGCAGGTGCGCGATCCGCGGGTTATTGAAGCCTGTCAGTACGTTACCGGCAATCTGGCGGGCGAGGTTAAAATTGAAGAGGTAGCAAAATTCGTCTGCCTGTCGCCGTCGCGGCTGGCGCATCTGTTCCGTGAGCAGATGGGGGTGAATCTGCTACGCTGGCGTGAGGATCAGCGAGTAATACGCGCCAAACTGCTGTTACAGACCACTCAGGAGCCGATTGCCAGCGTGGGGCGTGAAGTCGGTTATGACGATCAGCTCTATTTCTCACGCGTATTTCGTAAACGGGTCGGTGTCAGCCCGAGTGACTTCCGTCGTCGCAGTCAGGATGCCCATGATGCGCTGGTGGCCGAGGAAAGCTGGCAGATGCCGCGATCGGGGACAAACAGCTAATTCAGCTCAATCTGGCTTGTTCTCTGAGACTTAATGGTTTTAAATCATTAGGTAAAGTTTTGCCGGTGAATGCATATTGCTTCACCGGCAGGCTTAGGCTGAACAAGAGGAATGCTAATGAGTGATAAAGTCCGTGTCGGTCTGGTGGGTTATGGCTTCGCCAGCAAAACGTTTCATGCTCCGCTAATTGCCGGTACCTCAGAAATGGAGCTGGCTGCGGTCTCCAGCAGCGACGCAGCGAAAGTTCATGCCGACTGGCCTGCCATGCAGGTGGTTGCCGATCCACAAACGCTGTTTGACGATCCGACCATTCAGGTCATTGTTATTCCTACGCCAAATGATACCCATTTCCCGCTGGCTAAAGCGGCGCTCAATGCGGGCAAACACGTAGTAGTCGATAAACCGTTCACCGTGACTCTGGCAGAGGCCCGCGAGCTGGATGCGCTGGCTAAAACCAAAGGCTTGTTGCTTTCGGTATTCCACAACCGCCGCTGGGACAGTGATTTCCTGACGCTGAAAGCGCTGCTGGCCGATGGCACGCTCGGTGAGGTGCGTTACCTTGAATCGCATTTCGATCGCTTCCGTCCGGAAGTCCGTCAGCGCTGGCGCGAAATGAAAGGAGCCGGTAGCGGTATCTGGTTTGATCTTGGTCCGCATGTGATCGATCAGGCGCTGCAACTGTTTGGCAAGCCGGATGCCATCAATGTTGATATGGCCGAGCTGCGTCCGGGTGCGCAAACCACTGACTATTTTCACGCGGTACTGACGTATCCACAGCGTCGGGTGGTACTGCACGGCAGTATGCTGGTGGCGGCGGAGTCGGCTCGCTTCCAGGTACACGGCACGCGCGGCAGCTATATAAAATATGGTCTGGATCCGCAGGAAGATCGGCTGAAGGATGGTGCGCGCCCGCCGCAGGAAGACTGGGGTTATGATATGCGTGATGGCGTACTGACGCTGGCTGAAGGTGAGGTGATGGTGGAGAAAACGCTGCTGACGATCCCGGGCAATTATCCGGCTTACTATGCAGCGATCCGCGATGCGGTAAATGGCACAGGCAGTAACCCGGTCACTGCCGAAGAGGCGATTCAGGTTATGGAACTGATCGAGCTGGGCCTGCAATCAGCAGAGAAGGGACAGACGCTGTCGCTGTAGGGGCGGCTAATCCTTCTCGCCGCCCATGCACATTGCCTGCGATGATAACGGGAGCCGTTAACGGCTCCCCTGCAGGGCGACAACCTTCGCGCGTAGCGCCTGTTTCTCGGCTTCACTGATAAACGCAATCTTCAGGCCATTTTCCTGCGCGGTACGGATCTGCTGCGCGCTCAGGCCCGCTGCGGGTGCCGCTACCTGATATTCATGCGCCAGTTCAATACCCTGAACCGCCGGATCGTCAGTATTAATGGTGGCCAGCACCCCATGTTCGAGGAAGGTTGCCAGCGGATGATGGTGTAACTGTGCGACGGTGCTGGTCTGAATATTGGATGTCAGACAGGATTCGATACCAATCTGCTGTTCAGCCAGGAAATCCATCAGCGCCGGATCTTCTACTGCTTTCACGCCATGGCCGATTCGCTCGGCACCCAGCTCTCGAATGGCCTGCCAGATGCTTTCCGGACCGGCGGCTTCACCGGCGTGCACCGTGATGCGCAGTCCGGCATCGCGTGCGCGGTTAAAGTGGCTCAGGAACTGACTGCCAGGGAATCCCAGCTCATCACCGGCCAAATCAAGCGCGGTAATGCTGTCGCGATGGGCCAGTAAGCCCTCCAGCTCGCGCAGGCAGGCTTCTTCACCAAAGGTACGGCTCATAATCCCAATCAGTCGCACCTCGATATCATGCTGCTGGCAACCGGCTTTAATGCCGTCGATCACCGCTTCAACCACACCCGCTACCGGCAACTGATGGTTCATCGCCATATAACCCGGAGAGAAGCGCAGTTCGGTATAGTGAATACCGGCGCGCGCCGCATCCTCAACGTTTTCCTGCGCAATGCGGCGGCAGGCATCCAGCGAACCGAGCACTTTAACGCCCCAGTCCAGTTTTTGCAGGAAGCTGACCAGATCCGGCTCATTTTTCGTCACCTGCACGTGCGGACGCAGCGCGTCCAGCGTGCTGGCAGGCAGTGAGAGATTAAATTCGCGACCTAAATCAAGGATGGTTTGCGCACGAATATTACCGTCAAGGTGACGATGAATATCGGTGAGGGGAAGCTGGGTATCGATCATTTCGCACTCTCTGGATTGTATAAGGTGAAGTGCAGAGCAGTATAAAAACATCTTGCGCAAATACGCCAGAGAATTGCGCAACGCGACCGCTTAACTGCTGGTTAATTGGTCGCGCCTTGAAGGGGTACAGATTGACATCTAATCAAATAAGTCAAACATTTCATGCTCTTCTTTTATTATTCTTATTTCTGCGGCAGTCATGACGCGGATGCGGTCTGGCGTCACCTGCTGATGATAAAGATGCGCTTCATGGAAGTAACTGGCGCGATTGGTATAGAGATTGATATCCAGTGAATCGGCATTCTCCAGCGCTGCTGCGGTGGCGGCCGGATGCGACAAATGTTCAGCCAGCCCAGCTTTATTAATCGCCAGATTTTTCAACAGTGAAGCGCCTTTCATTCCCCGGGCATCTATCTCATAAATATGAGCCGCGTTGCTTCCCCATTGCCGATAGCGTAATGCGCCAACCGCATTTTCAGCGACGATTAAGGCAGCACTTTCCTGTGAGGTCATTTTAGCCACGCCTCTGAAGGTGTTCGATGGCCTGAAACCAGTGCTTAAAATAATCGACGGCGGTGTTCTGTCTGCGCGATAAACTGGGGTAGTAAACATCTCTTCATGCAGCCCCTGGTCATTAAGATTTAACCCTGCGCGATTCATTTGCTTTGCCGCCTGCGCCGAATCCCCGCTTAGCCCTTGATGCATCACAGCCCCAAGACGCTGACGCAAGCCCTTAGTGGTGTTATTCAGCAGCCGCCAGCCGCCCGCCGCCAAACCAATACCCAGCGACAGCATCCCAGCGGCAAATGACGCCCAACCCAGCCGCGCAGAGGCACGAGGATGCCGCTGGGCTATGGCGATACTGGCGATGCCGGTAACATCTGCGACCAGCGTTGAAGACTCCGCCAGCGCGGCACTGAAACTAAAGCTGGCGGCAATCGAGGTTCCGGCGCTAAATATCGCACCCAGTATGCCAAGCAGACCCAGCCCGATGCCAAGACCCGTCTGCCAGCTGAAATGGCCGGAGGGATCGGCGCGATTGAACGGGTCGCCTGCACAGTATGCGTAAGGGTTGATGCCGCCCGCATCAAACGGGCTGTAGTTGTCCGGGGTCGTAAAGCGTCTCAGTTGTGGATAGTAAGCCCGGTAGCCGTTACCCAGATGATAAACACCGCCGATCGGATCTGCACGTTCGCCATTAAAAGCCATCAGATAAGTATTCATAATCGCCTCCTGTAGTGAGAAAGCGCATTAATATCTGAGAAAATTCGTCAGGAATAATCATTAATCATCAATAAAATCGGTTTGTTATTGTTGTTTCAGCTCCGCGTTAACATGATGACATCACCGTCACTCTGTCAGGCGTGGACGGGCAGGGGCAGGCCAGATGATGACCTGCCACGATTAGCGGTTAAAAGATGCGGTTATTGATTTCTAAAGTTCTGACCTCTTCGGCAGACATTACCCGGATGCGGTCTGGCGTAATTTGCTGGTGATAAAGATGTACCTCATAAAATTCACTGGCTCGGTTAAAAACGCGATTAAACTCATCTTCATCAGCGGTGGCAAAAGCCAATCTGGCAGGCTCATCGTTGCGAATAAGCTGGGCAAGGCCGCTGCGGTTGAAGATATAGTTTTTCCAGAGTGAAACGCCTTTTACTCCCATTGCATCAATTTCATACACATACGACATCTCGCCTCTGAGACGGAATAGTGCTCTGAATTTCAGCGCACCCAACACCCTTTCTGAGGCGATTAAAGCAGGTGTGTATTCGGGAATCATTTTCGGCACGCCTCTGAATATTTTGGAGGGGTCGAATCCGTCATTTAAGATGACTTCTGGCGGTAACCGGTCGACCCGATACACCTTCGAATTAAAAATGTTCTCGCGTAATCCCAGTCCGTTTAGCTCGGTGCCACCTGAATGAGATAATCCGGCGCGGTTCATTTGCCGCGCTGCCTGCGCGGCATCTCCGCTTAGCCCGGTATGCAGAACATTTCCCAGCCGCTGGCGCAGGCCTCTGGTTTCATTATTCAACATGCGCCAGCCACCTGCCGCCAGACCGGTGCCCAGCGACAGCATGCCGGCAGCCAGTGACAGCCAACCCAGCACCGTTGAGGCGCGGGAGTTGTGCTGGCCGGTGGCGATACTGGCGATGCCGGTGACATCCGCGACCAGCGCTGCAGACTCGGTCAGCGCGGCACTGAGACTGAGGGTGGCGGCAATCGACGTTCCGGCGCTAAATATCGCGCCGAGAATGCCCAGCAACCCCAGACCGATGCCGAGACCGGCCTGCCAGCTGAAATGGCCGGAGGGGTCGGCACGGTTGATTGGGTCGCCAGCACAGTATGCATAAGGATGAATACCGCCGGCGGCAAACGGGCTCAAGTTGTCCGGGGTAGTAAAGCGCATCAGTTGTGGATGGTAAGCCCGATAGCCGTTGCCAAGGTGGTAAGCACCACTGACGGGATCGGTACGCTCACCGTTAAAACTTAACATAGTATTATTCATTATATTTACGATCTCCGGTGTGAAAGAACGCGATTTATACCCCGGAAAAAGCAGAAAAAATAATCATTTATTATGAATAAAATCAATGCATTAAACTATTCACACTATGATGATGCACTCTGATGCTGATGAAGTGATACGGCCGCCAGAAACCAGCAGTTAATCAGCGACGGCAGTCATTAATCGCACGTATCAGCCCCTGAACACCGAGCTCAAGTTTACTGCGCGGGCAGCCCACGTTAAGCCGGATAAAACCCTTGCCCTCGGTGCCATAGGTATAACCGGGCATAATCGCCACTTTTTGCTGTTCAATCAGATTTTGCTGCAACCGCTGATCATCCAGCTGTAAAGCACGCAAATCGATCCAGGCCAGATAGCTGGCCTGAGGCGGCTGCCAGTCAAGTTCAGGAAAATGGCGCTGCAACTGTTGGGCAAGATAGTGCAGATTGCTGCGCAGGTATGCGCGCAGCGCGTCAAGCCAGTCAGCGCCCTGTCGGTAAGCGGCAATATGTGCGGCAATCGTCATCACTGGGGGGGAGGAGAGACCGTCGGCATTTTTCAGCGCATCAAACCAGCGAGCGCGATCGTCTGGCTGGGTGATAAAACCATATGCGCCACCCAGCGCCGGAATATTGAAGCTTTTGGACGCGGAGGTAAACAGCGCACAGGGCTGAGATGCCACGCTTATCCAGGGGGTATGCGGTACATCACCGATGATCATATCCATATGAATCTCGTCGCTGATCACCTTAACCTGATAACGGGCGCACAGTTCGGCCATTTGTGCCAGTTCGCTGCGTAACCACACTTTGCCGGTCGGATTATGCGGACTGCACAGCAGCATAATTTTACAGCGCTGGCGTTTCAGCGCGTTTTCCAGCGCGATCATATCACATTGCCAGTGATTGCCCTGTTTCTCCAGCGGGGCAGCCAGCACCTGACGATGATTACTTTCAATGGTTTTGTAAAAGGCATCATAAGCCGGGGTATGGATCAGCACGCTGTCACCTGGCTCTGACCACAGACGAATCATCTGTGCGACCATATAGATCACCGACGGGCCATAGACGAGGTGCTGTTGCTCGATATTCAGCCGAAATCGCTGCTGATACCACTGGCTGATAGCGCCCAGAAAGTCATCATGTTGCCAGCGGCTGTAACCAAACACGCCGTGAGTGACCCGCTGCTGTAGCGCGTCGATAATTACCGGCGCGGTAGCAAAGTCCATATCAGAGATGGTAAACGGCAGCAGATCCGGATGACCAAAACGGTCAGCGACAAAATCCCATTGGGTACACCAGCTTCCGCGCCGGTCGATCGTCCGATCAAAGTTAAACATCGCAACCTCACATAAAGCGGCAGCGGCTGCTGCCGTAAACCGGTTAATTCGCCGCGGTTTGCATCAGAAGAGTGATTTCATCTTTCACCGACTGCACCTGGGGGCCAATCACCACCTGCAGACTGTGAGCGTTAAGATGTACCACGCCGATAACGCGATAAGCCTTTAATGCGGCGTCGTCCACTTTGCTCATATCACTGACGGTGAGGCGCAGGCGCGTCAGGCAGTTGTCGAGTGAGGTGATATTGTCGACGCCGCCAAGCGCAGCCAGAATGCCCGGCGCATTGTAGCCAGACTTGCCAATACCGGCACTGGAAAAGGTTTTGGCAATCGCCTCGCTGTTGTTATCGATTTCCCGACCTGGCGTTTTGATGTTGAAGCGCGTAATGGCGAAACGGAAAATCAGGTAGTAACTGACAAACCAGACAGCGGCAATCACCGGCACCCAGTACCATTTAGTCGAGAGTCCGTGCAGGATGCCGAACACGACGAAATCAATCACATTGCCGTCGGTGTTACCGATGGTAACGCCGAGGATTGCCATCACGGTAAAACCGAGGCCGGTCAGCAGCGCATGGACCAGATACAGCAGCGGCGCGATAAACAGAAACAGAAATTCAATCGGCTCGGTCGTACCGCCTACCACGCAGGCCACCACGCCTGAAATCAGCAGTCCCTTAATCTTAGGCCGGTTTTCCGGGCGGGCGCAGTGATAGATTGCCAGTGCGGCACCCGGTAAGCCACCCAGAAACGCGGGCATCTTACCCTGAGAGAGAAAGCGGGTTGCGCTCTCTGCAAAGGCACTGGAGGTTGGACAGGAGAGCTGGGCCTGAAAAATGGTCAGAGCACCACTGACGCTGTGACCGCACACCTCCATGGTGCCACCGGCATCGGTAAAGCGAATAATCGCCACCAGAATATGCTGCAGCCCAAATGGCAGCAGCAGTCGTTCCCCGGTGCCGAAAATCATCGGTCCAAAGTCACCGGCACCGTTAATAATCCAACCGAGACCACGGATCCCCGCCGCAAACACCGGCCAGATTAGCGGCACGGTCAGGCCTACAAGACCCATTACCAGCGTCGTAACGATCGGCACAAAGCGCGTACCGCCAAAGAAGGCCAGCGCATCGGGCAGGCGAATGGTGTGAAAGCGCTCGTGGAGCCAGAACACCACAATACCGACAATTACCGCACCCAGAATGCCAGTGTCGATCGACTTAATGCCGATAATATTCTGAATGTTATTGGCTTTCAGCACCGCAGCATCGCTGGTGGGCAAAATGCCTTTGGCAGTCAGCCAGAAGTTAACCGCCAGATTCATCACGGCGAAACCCACGAAGCCGGAAAATGCCGCAACGCCTTTATTCTCACGCGCCATGCCTAATGGAATGGCGATGGCAAACATCACGGGCAGGTAGCTGAAGGCGAAAGAGCCAATTTTGCTCATCCATGTGAAGATCAGCTGTAGGACAGAATGGTCAAGAAACGGCAGTAAAGTGATCACATCGTGACTGCTCAACGAGCTGCCGATGCCGAGCATAATCCCGCAAAAGGAGAGTAGCGCAACCGGCAACATAAAGGTTTTCCCCAGACTCTGGAAAAATTCCCACACGGATATTTTTGGTTTTTGGGTGGACATACACTCTCCTGGCAAAAAACTCAGCCACTGCTGAGGTAAAACAAGATAAAACGTTTTACCAGGATTTAATGCGAGTCTGCTCACATATTGATTGCCGCTAAGGGTTTTCATTAGTTGACTGACGGTGTAACGTTTTATCTGTCCGGTTGACTGACTAACCGACCTCTTGCGGCAAAACTGGCGAACTATGTCTCAGAAAAAAATAACTATTACCGATGTTGCTGATGAAGCGGGCATTTCGGTGACCACCGTCTCTCTGGTGTTGTCCGGAAAGGGACGAATTTCTCCCGCTACTGCTGAACGTGTGAATCGGGCGATTGAAAAGCTGGGCTATATCCCTAATCGTTCGGCGGCAATGCTTCGCGGTGGCGACAGCGGCGTTATTGGATTGATCGTGCGTGATATCTGTAATCCGTTTTATGCTGAAATGACCGCCGGACTGAGTGAGGCGCTGGAAAAGCAGGGCAAAGTCCTGTTTCTGACCCAGAGTGGCGCTCAGGGGCAAAATCTTAACCGCTGTTTTGATTCGCTGGTGGCACAGGGCGTTGATGCCATCGTGCTGGGCGGAGGAGCGGACAATGCCGGTGAGATTGCTGTCAGAGCGCGTGATGCAGGGATTGCACTGATTTGCGCTTCACGTGCCAGTTCGCTGGATGCAACCGACTCGATTCGCCCGGATAATATGCACGCGGCAAAACTGGCAACTGAATATTTGATTAAACGTGGGCATCACTGCATCGCATGGCTTGGGGGCTCCGGTTCCTCGTTAACCCGGGCTGAGCGTATTGGTGGTTACTGCTCTTCGCTGATGCAATACGGCTTACCGTTTCGCAGCGAATGGATTATTGAATGTGGCAGCCATCAGCGCGACGCGGCAGAGCTGACCGCCCAGCTGATTCAACAGCATCCGACGATTACCGCGATTCTGTGTCATAACGCCTCAGTTGCACTCGGCTGCTATTTTGGTCTGCAACGCAGCGGTCGCAGTATTGGTAAAGGTGGGCTGGACAGCTATTACAGCCAGCAGATGGCGCTGGTGGGATTCGGTGATGTGCCGGAAGCGCAACTGACCGATCCGCCGCTGACCTTTATCACCAGTTCTGCACGTGAAATTGGTCGCAGCGCCGCCGCACGTCTGTTACAGCGTATGGCCGATCCACAGGGAGATATTCAGAATGTGATTATGCCTTCGACGTTAATTGAGCGCGGGTCGGCATAAAGCAGAGGGTAATGTTTTTGCGGCATCATCCTAAGAAAGGGCGGCAGAGCGCCGCCCGGAAGAAAAGTATTACTCGGCAGGCAACCCTTCCGGCATCGCCGTCATGCCGCCCAGCATATAGCGAGCCAGGAACTGATCGAGCGGCATTTTCTCGCCGTTCATCGTCACCTGACCGTTGCCGTATTGCAGGCTGGTAACGATATTATCATCCTGTTGCGTGGTCAGTTTAAACATCTGGCCCATAGCCGCGATGCCTTTGACCTGCTGCTCAGCCAGTTTCGCTGCCTGTTCCTGCGGATGGCCTTCTGCCATCGCCACATGGGTCATCAGCTCGGTTGCCATATCCATCGAGATCACCAGCTTACCGTCCAGCGTTTTCAGCACGCGATCGGCAGCCTGGTTGATGTTCTGCGCCTGGCCGGTAGCGGTGGAAGGATCGTTAAAGTGTACTGACAGATTAAAGCTGCTCTCACCCTTATCGTTCTTCCAGCTTAGCGGTGCCACGGTAATCACCGGACCACCTTCCAGCAGAGTCGGCAGATTAGCCACCAGAATCTGATTCACCTGTTCCTGATAACGCTGCGGATCTTCTGCAATGCCCGGCTGATTCAGCAGCGCCTGCATCTCAGCATTGTAATTTTCAGAGAAGGTTTTCAGCGCTTTACCATCAAGTTGTGACAGTTTCATCGACAGCTTGCCCTGACCAAACGACTGATTCTGCATCATCAGATTGTCGAGGGTGTAATCGATGGTGCCTGATACCACGTTATCTTTGGAATCAAAGCTGGAAGTGCCTTGTAAACCTTCCAGCGTTAACGCTTCCTTGCCATTGACGCTGGCGGTCAGTTTTTTCAGGTTGATACCCTGATCGCCAATTCGCACACCTTGCGGGCTAAGATGGGTATTGGCATTGGCTTTCACGCCGTTCAGCGTAAACAGCACGGGCATATCCAGCTGATTTTTTGTGGTGATGGCGATGCTGTCGATATCACCATCAAAACTGACTTTATCGCCTTTATCATCGGCATCAATATTCAGGGTGCCGCCATTCCAGGCGAAACGGTGGCCGCTTTCGGCATTCTGATAATCAACCGGTAACAGTTTGATCGCCGACGAGGTGGCACCGCTGTAACTGACGCGGGTATCAGCCTGCACCAGAGATTCACCTTTCGTCAGTTCAAACAGCGGCTTCACCGCATCGGTGTTTTCCAGCTCGCTATGTACTGAGGCCATCGACGGCAGCAGATTAAACTTCTTCAACTGGGCAAACGGGAAGGGACCATGATCGATCTTTTCATTGAAGACAATGCTCTGACCCGGCTTAAGCAGTGAGTTATCTTCGGTTTGTGAGCTGGCCTGCACCACCAGTTTGGCGCTACTGCTGAACAGGCCGCGCTGGTAATCCTGATAGCTCACCTTCAGGCGGCTGTCCGGGGCAATATTATTCAGCTGTGCATTGGCGTTCTGAACCAGGGTGTCCATATGGGTTTCGAGCTGCTTACCAGTGAACCAGGCACCGCCGGTCCAGATAACACCTAATGCAACCACTACGCCTACTGCAATCTTGGTCTTTTTCATCTTCTGTCGTCGTCCTTTCACTGATTTCAAGCGCTACCTGAGCAATCCTCTCACCGGCAGCGCAGAAAAACGCCCGGCGGGCGTTTTTGTTAATAGCTTGAATAATAATAGCAATTGATGCGGCTGGCGTCAGCCCAATGTCACAATGCGTTATACACCCGGGCAAGGCGTCCGCTGCCGCTGACGGTTGGCGACGGCTCATTGGCGGCAATAAAACAGCTTTCTCCCGGCTGTAGTACCAGTTGCTGCTGAGCAGTAGCGATGGTCGCCTCGCCATCGATACAGAACAGGATAGCTGCACTTGATTGAGAAATCGAAACTGGCGTATCACTCAGGGTATGAATCGAGAACGCAAAGTCAGCCACAGGGATCGGGAAGTTCAGCGTGTTGCCATCAACCTGAGGCTGGGTTAGCAGCTGGTGGTAGGGGCTTGGGGTAAATTTAACGTTGGCCAGCAACTCAGCGATATCAATGTATTTCGGCGTCAGTCCGGCGCGCAGCACGTTATCTGAGTTAGCCATCACCTCCAGCGCAACCCCCTGCAGATAAGCATGCGGTGTTTCGGCAAACAGAAACATCGCTTCGCCAGGTTGTAACTCAATCACGTTCAACAGCAACGGCGAAAATAAACCGTTGTCATCCGGATAGTGACTGGAGATAGATCGGATGGTTTCCCAAGGCTGACCTTGCTGACTGTTAAGTGCCGCCTTCAGTACGCCGAGCGCCCGGGACTTGGTTTCACCTGCGGATGACAGCAAGCTGGCAAACAGCTGCGCCAGGCCTTCGCTGTCGGCGTGCTGCAAAAATTGAGCAATCGCCGGATGCGCGCCCGCGACCGGTTGCAGCAGGGAAATAATCTCATGCATTTCCCGAAAACCGTTAATCGCAAGGAACGGGGTCAGGGCATACACCAGCTCTGGCTTATGATTGGCATCTTTATAATTGCGTTCGGCGGCGGTGAGCTCGATACCGGCGGCATTCTCTTTGTCAAAACCGGCTTCGGCTGCCGACTTGCTTGGATGAACCTGAATTGACAATGGCTGATCGGCGCAGAGAACTTTAAACAGAAAAGGCAATTCACCAAAGCGTTCAGCCACCGGTTTTCCCAGTAACTGCGCTTTATCCGCATCAATCAGCTCACGCAGGCTGTGCTTTTCGCCATTAATTTCCACCCACGAGGGGCTTTTCGGGTGCGCGCCCATCCACATCTCTGCCATCGGTAAATGTTGCGGATTGGCAATACCATACAGTTCAGTGAGTGCAGTTTTGCTGCCCCATGCATAGTTTTGCAGTGAATTGATCAATTTCTGCATCATAGATTCCTGTTAAGCTCAATTTAACTCGGCACATTAAAGCAGAATCCGTAATTAAAAGAACAGCAGATGTGCAATAAGGACGATTAAGTCTCATAATGTTAAATTACGATGTGTCAGACTATCGCGCGCCCTTGTTAGCCAACCCGGATGTAAGGGCCATTAAACCAAAAGTACGTGCTAAGGAGACAGGAATGCCAGCCAACCGCATTGAAAAAGACTCAATGGGACCTATTGATGTTCCGGCTGATAAACTTTGGGGCGCCCAGACTCAGCGCTCACTTGAACACTTTCGCATTTCCACCGAAAAGATGCCGACTGCGCTGGTACATGCGCTGGCGCTGACCAAACGGGCAGCGGCTAAAGTGAACAGTGATTTAGGCTTGCTGGCTAATGAGCGCGCTGTCGCCATTATCAAAGCGGCAGACGAAGTCCTCGACGATCAACATAGCAACGAATTCCCGCTGGCAATCTGGCAGACCGGTTCCGGTACCCAGACCAATATGAACATGAACGAAGTACTGGCAAACCGCGCAAGTGAAATTCTTGGCGGCGAGCGCGGTATGTCGCGTCTGGTTCACCCTAATGATGACGTCAACAAGAGCCAGAGCTCCAATGACGTGTTCCCGACTGCCATGCATGTTGCAGCAGTTATCGCGGTAAGTGAGCAACTGATTCCACAGTTGAAGACGCTGAAGCAAACGCTGCAAGAAAAGGCTGAAGCTTACAAAGACATCGTTAAAATTGGCCGTACGCACCTGCAGGATGCGACGCCATTGACGCTGGGTCAGGCGATTTCTGGCTGGGTGGCTGCGCTGGAGCACAGCCTGAAACATGTTGAGCAGAGTATTCCGCATGTGGCAGAACTGGCGCTCGGCGGTACCGCGGTCGGCACTGGTCTGAACACCCATCCGGAATATGCGGTGCGTGTCGCCAAAGAGCTGGCGGAACTGACCAAACAACCTTTCGTTACCGCGCCGAATAAGTTTGAAGCGCTGGCGGCTTGTGATGCATTGGTTCACGCTCACGGCGCGCTGAAAGGTCTGGCGGCCTCGCTGATGAAGATTGCCAACGATGTGCGCTGGCTCTCTTCTGGTCCGCGTTGCGGCATCGGGGAAATTGCTATTCCTGAGAACGAGCCAGGCAGCTCTATTATGCCAGGTAAAGTTAACCCGACGCAGTGTGAAGCCTTGACCATGCTGTGCTGTCAGGTAATGGGTAACGACGTTGCCATCAATATCGGTGGCGCATCCGGTAACTTTGAACTGAACGTATACCGTCCGATGATTATTCATAACTTCCTGCAATCTGTGCGCCTGCTGGCAGACGGTATGGACAGCTTCAATCATCATTGTGCGGTTGGTATTGAGCCAAATCGCGACCGTATTACGCAGCTGCTCAATGAGTCACTGATGCTGGTTACCGCGCTGAATACCCACATTGGTTATGATAAAGCGGCTGAGATTGCCAAAAAAGCGCATAAAGAAGGGCTGACGCTGAAAGGTTCCGCTCTGAAACTGGGATATCTGACTGAAGAAGAGTTCGATGCCTGGGTTCGTCCGGAAGATATGGTTGGCAGTATGAAATCATAATTAGTTGAATTATTTTATTAGGGCGACATTAATGTCGCCCTTTTTTATTTCTTTTCAAGTAATGTCGCCCTCCATTATATTAAATAAGCGCTTTTTGGTAGTGCGTGAATTTAATAAGCATACAATCTCCCCCGGTTATTGATGTTCAATCCAATCTACATTAATATGCGTCAGCGTCTTGTAATAGGGCGTACAGGAGAAAATTTTTTTGTTAAATATAAAGGAGTTTTATTTTTATGGAAAATAATAAGCGTTACATGTTTTCTTTGTGTCTGATGATGGCACCGCTATTCTCTTATGCGGCGACCACAATTGATGACTTACAATATATTGCAACAGGCACTGCGGGTACCCCCGTATCCGGAGACTGTACAGCAAGTTTAGATCACACCACCGGTGACCTTGGCCAGATCAACCTCAGCCAGACGCTGCTGCTCGCGAATCCTTTTACCCTTCAGGTTAACTGTGATTCACCGCAGTTAGTAAAGTTTAAATTTGTCGATAACTCAGCGACGGTCAACCCCGAGAATGGTGCCTATGTGCTTAACGACACTGATGGCGGCGTGATCTCTAAGCTGGTTGAGTTTAAGGGTGTTACCGCTAAAGCTGATAATAACAATGTAACGCTCTACCATGATGCTTTCGACAATGGGAGTAATTTTAATCCAGTCACTTATTTAGTGAAAATAGGTGCGGTCTATTTCGGTGACCGCACCACGCCGAGAAAAGATTATCAGGTTAAAGTAGGGCAGATTGCTTTCCGTAATTTAACCGACATCGTTGCTCCGGTAACAGAAAAAAATGTTATCGTAAGCGGTAACTTTATTATTCAATACGGTTTCTGATAAATAACAATTTTAATAATAACTTCCGGCTCGGTTTTTTATCGAGCCTTTTAAACGCCGGTAAATATCATGATAATCTCACGCTTACTTTGCCTAAGTGCATTGCTATTACCTTTATCTGCCATGAGCACTAATTTTAAACTGGAAAGTATGCAGGCGCTATTAACGCCTGACATACGTGAATTTCGTATGGAGGTGACCAATGTCGATAAAGTGCCGATGTTGTTAGTCACCAAAGTAGAAGACCAGGTTGGGGAAACCCGCTACGCCAGCCAGATAATGGTGTTTCCGCCGGTGATCCGCATTGATGCGGGAGCGACCCAATTTATTCGTTTACGGTTAAAACAAGATGCCCCAGCATTGCCGCAGGATGTCCTGCTGCGCCTCAATCTGACCGGAGTAGGGCAGATGTCGCAGGGGAACTATCTTGGGGTGGGTCTGAGCCAGGTGATTCCCTTAGTGGTGCGTTCCGCAAGTTATGCCACAGGCTCAAGCGTCTGGAGCGATCTGCGCTGGCAACAACATACTAATCAGCTGGTGGTAACGAATACCGGAGATCGGCTGGTGCGCCTGCAACCTGCTGTGACGCTGATGCCTGCCGCAGAAAAGCTGACGTTAAGCCGCGCTTATTTACGTCCGCATGAGACACTGACACTACCGATCAGCAGCAGTAATATCAGCGATGTAAAAATCAGTCCCTTCGACAGTAAAGGCTTGCTGAGCAAGCCTGTCAGCATTACGCCACGCTGAGATGCATGATGAGAGCTTATCGGGCTATGGTGGCCGGTCTGTTAACCGTTGCGTTCATTTCACCGCTTAATATCGCTTATGCGCAAGATTTTGATATCACACAGCTACGGGCGCTCGGCTATGGTGAGGATATTGCGCAGTTCTTTTCGACCGGCACGCGCTTTTTACCGGGTAAGCAGTGGGTCTCGCTGTCGGTAAACGGCCAGCGAGCGCAACCCCAGGAAGTTGAATTTACCGCTGACGGTGAGCTGTGTCTGGATCGGGTGATGGCCAGCAGGCTAACGCTTAAGTCGGAATGGTTCCCGGCGCAGGGCTGTGTCAGCCTGGAACAGCACATTCCTTTATCCACGGTCACGCTGCTACCGGCACAGGGCGGGGTACAAATAACCGTACCGCAGAGCGCGTTTACATCACAAGCGGAGGGCTTCCGCTATGGCGGTAATGGGCTAATGATGAACTACGATATTTATCATTATTCCACCCGTGGTGGTCGTTCAGCCGCCACCGATGCCAGCCAGCTGAGCGTCGAATACGGCGCTAACTTTTCCAACTGGGTACTGCGCAGCGTTGATGATTTCACCCATAACAGCCGCTATGGCAGTGAGACACGGCATCAACAAGCCTGGCTGGCACGTGGGGTACCGCTGTTAGCGGCTGTTTTTCAGGCGGGTGAACTGCTTACCCAGACGCAGCGTTTTTCTGGATTGCCAATTAATGGCGTGCAGCTGGTGAGTGACAGCGCGTTGACCAGCGCGCTGAATAACAATAATACCCCGATCATTGGCAGTGCCAACGATAATGCCACCGTTGAGATCTGGCAAAATGGCAGAATGCTCTACCGCACCCGGGTAGCGTCGGGACCATTCGCACTGAATAACGTATCGGGCCTGTCACCGCTGTCAGAGGTTGAGGTGCTGGTGCGTGAAGAGAGTGGCAGTGAAAAACGGTTTATCACCCGAGTGGATCCGCTGGCGAGTGGCCGTCTCTCGGTCGCACCTGAATATGCACTGGCCATTGGCAGCTGGCGTAACCAGCCCGGGATGAACAGTGAAAATCATGCTGCGCCGTTATTAACCGGCGCCTGGGGGCAGGGCATCGGGCAGCGCAGCCGTGTCGACAGCTCATTGCTAATGGCTGAAGCGGCACAGGGAAGCGCGCTACGTTTAAGCCATAAGCCAATGCCGGCATTGAATCTTGATACAGAAGTTGCACTGAGCCGTACTACCGTCAAAAGCGATAACCAGCAGAGCCATATCCAGCAGGGACAACTCTATAGCCTGGCGGGCAGTTATCAGTTTGCACCCTGGTTAAATTTCACTGCCAGTGGCAACTGGCAATCGGCGGGTTTTTTCTCTCCTTATACGGCTTTAGTCAGTCAGCCCTATAGCCAGAGTGAAGACAGCCTCGGCTATTACCTTGCCAGTCAGCTTTCCAGTGAGGATTTTGGTTCGTTAAGCACCTGGTACTCGGCCAGCCGGGGCAATGGTATCAGTAATACTTACGGCGTCAGCTGGCGAAAAAATATTGCGCGTGCCACGTTAAATCTGAGCTGGCAACACTCTGAAAGTCAATACTGGTCTGCCGACCAACCGAAAGGCTCTGGCCTGGTTGATCGCGACAGAATCATGCTTAACACCACCATTCCCTTTGGCAAAGCGCAGTCAATCGGCTTCAGCGCCAGTCGGGATAGTCAGACCGGTAGTCAGTCTTCGATAGTGTACGACCATCGCGTCGATGATCGCTTCGCTTACAGCCTCAGTCGCAGCAACTCCCGCAATACCAGCAATTCACGCGCGTATCTGAGGGGGAAAACTGATTTTGCACGCTACAACCTCAGCTATCAGCAGCAGGATGAGGGGCGTAAAAATGTCACTCTCGGCACCAAGGGATCGCTGGCGCTGGCGAAGGGGCAATGGCTGGCGCACTCTCAATCAATTGACGATACCTGGGGAGTGTTACTGGTGCCGGAACTGGCCGGAGTGAAAGTGAGTGGGGCCGGAAGCGGGCGTACCAGTAACAGTGGAAGCGTGCTGTTACCCTCGCTTTCGCCGTGGCAGGAGTCTGAAATCAGGCTGGATACGCAGCATATTCCTTTCGATGTTCAGGTTGGCAGCGTCAGGGAAAAAGTGCGCCCGGCTCGTGGATCGATGTTAAGTCTGGAAATCCCGACCAAAATTAATCGCGCACTGTTACTCACCGTACGCGATCAAAACCAGCAATTTATAGCTTATGGATCATCGGTGTTAAATATGAGCGGACAGCTAACGGGCATCATCAGCGATCGGGGAGGCCTGCTGCTGACCGATGTTAATGAGAAACAAGCCTTGCAGATCAAACTGGTTAACGGTGGGCGTTGCCAGCTTGATTACGCTTTGCCTGCACGCTGGCACCCCGGGCGCGAATATGAACAAGGCGAAGCACGATGCCTGCTCTGATTTGCCTGTGAACAGGGCATGTCAATAACGTTTACACCAGTCGATCGCTAAACAGATGCAGGCGCGGAATAACAGCAAACAGCTTTTCCGCCTGCGGTTTATAACGGTGTTTAATCCGTTCGGCATCGTAATTAAGCAGTTCACCCAGGGTCGGCACCTGATTTTTATCCGCGCACAGCACCAGCAGTGGAGACGGGCAGGCGAGTTGGGTCTGTTTTTGCTGCTGGCTATTCCAGATGCGGGCGATGGGCTGCACTTTTACCGGGCGTTTGATTTTCAAGCGCGCATCGGCGGGCAGATCGTTAATCATTGCGATCTCCTCCTGCACCTTTTCTGCCCATTGTTCACGCGTCCAGGGAGCGATAGCTCGCCCGGACTTCAGGCTGCGCTCCAGTTTTTCCAGCACTTCGCTCCGCGTCAGGTTCTTAATGATATGTTTATTGGCCCAGCCAAAGCGCACGCTGTCGGGTGCATCCAGCAATGTTATAGCACGATAGGCATTCAGCGTGATAAACCCACGCAGATGGGTATGCACAAACTCAAAGCGTTCCTCACTTTCAACGCCTGACTCAACCGTAACAATCTGTTCCAGTCGCTGCTTCAGGTTATTAACCCGCGCGACCTGCTGCTGGAGCAGGGCAGACTGTTCGTCATCCGCCTGAAAACAGAGCGCGCCGGGCAGGCGAACCGCAGCTTTCGTGCTTAGCTGCTCCGACTGATGCTGCATAAACAGCCGGCAATAGTGTTCAAGCCCTGAACGAAGTGCTTCCGCGCCAAGTTGTTGGGTCACCTCAATCCTGGTAACGGCATCATGTTCCTTTCCCTTCACTACGGGAGGCAGGTTAAACACCCGTGCAGTCAACAAGCGCAGTGATTGTAGCTGCTGCTGTAACTGGCTCAGTTCAGCTTCCAGCTGATTCACGCATTGATGCAGCGCCGCTACAGCATCGTAATGATTCATCGCATACCCCATTAGTTACAACATACAAGACACCATGGTTTATTTTGCCACAACTTCAGCTTCTGAGAACAATTCATTTCTGCAGTAATAACCGGAAAATTTATCTCAGGTCAGCAAGCTTGACTCTTTCTGCTCTTTTTTCACGCGTTGCGCGGGGATTTGTGTGCAGTAAATCACATATCGAATCAAATATTTGACGACACCGATTAAGTGTTTCACCATAGCGAAAGTAGTTTATTTTGAAGCGCGAAAATAAGCGGGAGCAGGGTTAGTGATAGCGGATAGTCAGCCCGGTCATATCGATCAAATTAAGCAAACTAATGCTGGCGTAGTGTATCGCCTGATAGATCAATTTGGCCCGATTTCGCGCATCGAACTCTCGAGGCTGGCACAGCTGGCACCGGCCAGCATTACCAAAATTGTGCGTGAAATGCTGGAAGCACATCTGGTACAGGAAACCGAGTTTCAGGATATCGGCAGCCGGGGTCGTCCGGCAATCGGGCTGATTCTCGATACCGCTGCCTGGCACTACCTTTCTGTACGCATCAGCGAGGGTGAGATCACTTTGGCACTGCGTGATTTAAGCAGTGCGCTCGTGACTGAAGAACAACGTCCGTTGCCGTCAGAAGCCAGTGAACCACTGTTAGAGCGTATCATCGGCGAAATAGACCAGTTTTTCATTCGTCACCAGCGCAAGCTTGAGCGCTTAACTGCTATTGCCATTACGCTGCCAGGAATTATCAATACCCAGTCCGGCATTGTGCACCGTATGCCGTTTTATCCGGTAATCGATATGCCGCTGGGGCCAGCGCTGGAACAACGCACCGGCTTGCCGATTTATATTCAGCATGATATTTGTGCCTGGACGATGGCAGAGTCGCTGTTTGGTGCTTCCCGTGGTGCCCGTGATGTAATCCATGTCGTGATTGACCATAATGTAGGTGCCGGAGTGATTACCGGTGGCCGCCTGTTGCACAATGGCAGCAGTACACTGGTTGAGATTGGGCATACTCAGCTCGATCCTTATGGTAAACAGTGCTATTGCGGCAACCATGGCTGCCTGGAAACGGTGGCCAGCATCAGCAGCATCCTGACGCTGGCGGAACAGCGAATGCAGGCTTCTCCCAGTTCGCTGCTGCATAATCAGCCATTAACCATCGAATGGCTGTGCGACGCCGCACGACAGGGCGATCAGCTGGCAAAAGATTTAATTACCGGCGTGGGCAACAGCGTAGGCCGCATTGTTGCAGTGATGGTCAATCTGTTTAATCCGCAAAAAATTTTAATCGGCTCACCGTTAAATCGCGCCTCTGAGATTCTCTATCCGGTCATTACCGCCTGTATTCGCCAACAATCACTGCCTGCGTACAGCGCACAAATTGATGTTGAACCCACGCAGTTCGTTAATCTCGGCACCATGCCGGGCGCGGCACTGGTAAAAGATGCGCTTTACAATGGCTCATTACTGCTGAAACTTTTACAGGGCTAATCAAACCTCGCTTTTCGCTGAAAGCTTGCGCTAACGCAAACCCGTGGTGAACAGGCTCCTTTACAATTTCCCGACAGAATACATTAATCAAAATCATTAATTTCAGGTTGTTGACCTGTCGGAGATGCACGCATGTTGAGTCGTCTATTTGTAACCGGAACCGATACTTCTGTCGGTAAAACCGTGGTTTCACGCGCACTGTTGCAAAAGCTGGCGATCGCGTATCCCCGTGTTGCCGGCTATAAGCCGGTCGCTAAAAGCTGCCAGCAAACAGAAGAGGGATTACGCAATAAAGATGCGCTTATTTTGCAGGCATCTTCAACCGTTGAATTACCCTATCAGGCCATTAACCCAGTCACCTTGCAGGAAGATGAGATCAGCATCCATCGCGAACATCCGATCAGTTACAGCCAGCTCAGTGCCGGTTTACACTATTTATGCGACCAGGCAGATGTGGTGGTGGTTGAAGGCACTGGCGGCTGGCGCAGTTTAATGAATGATTTGCGTCCACTTTCAGCATGGGTAGTGCAGGAAAAACTGCCGGTGGTGATGGTTGTAGGGATACAGTCCGGCTGCATCAGTCAGGCGCTGCTGACCGCCGAAGCGATAATAAATGATGGCTTACCCATATTAGGCTGGGTAGCAAACCGTATCAATCCTGGCCTGGCTCACTATGCCGAAATTATTGATGTTCTGGGCGATAAAATCCCGGCACCGTTACTGGGTGAGTTGCCTTATTTGCCGCGTGCCGAGCAGCGCGAGCTGGCGAAATATATCGATCTCTCGGTGGTGAAAAGCTGATGGCCGCTTCAGCAGGACGCAATATCACGGTGTGACTTTTATATCGTACTGATTTTTATAATTTTATTTAACTACACTTCAGTGATTTACCGGGTTATTGCTTATCTCCTGTCTGATGGAGGTAAGCGTGGCATACAGCATTACAGGATTTAATCACCAGAGAATCGATCCGGTCAGCGGCTGTTACCATCCAGGTAACGGCTATCGTGCGTATCATCCACGGCTGATGCGCTTTAACGCGCCGGACGGCTGGAGCCCGTTTAATGCGGGCGGAATCAATTCTTATAGCTATTGCGCAGGTGACCCGATTAACCGCAGCGATCCTTCCGGTCATTTCAGCTGGCAGGCTGCACTCGGTATGAGCATGGGCATTCTGGGGATTATCGGTACGCTGTTTACCGGCGGCGCATCGTTGATCGCCGCTGGCGGTATTGACGCCGCCATGATCAGCGCCTCCGCTACCGCTCTACTGGCCGGAACCTCAGGAACGACAGCCGATATCAGCGGTATTCTTAGTTTCACCACTGCCGCGAATAATCCACGCGCGTCGGCGGCACTCGGTTGGCTCTCTTTTGCCAGCGGGCTGTTATCGCTGGGGGCCGGCTTGCTAAGTAGCGGAGTCAGAATGCCGGGGCGGAGTATGGCTGATACGGCGAGGGTTTCTGACATACGGCATTTTGAGTTTTGCTACGCTGAATCAGCTGAAAGGTTATCAGCCGCTGATAATGCCGCTGCCAGCTATCGCCAGTCCTGGCAACAGGCGCGCAGCTGGATTGCTGATGATAAAAATTTCAGGCATTACATCATTAATAATCGAATACATTCGCAAGACCTTCATAATAAGTCTAATTTTTTTGGTAATAAGTTTAAATCAAAACAATGGACGTTTATCAACAATGCCAGATTAGTCAAAGAAGTCCCTTACTACGCCAGTGATGTGGCAAGATATCAGTTTGAAATAATCGCCGGAGAAAAAAATTTCATTGGCATGCTTCCTGAAATAATTATAAGAAAATCAGTTTCTAATGAATTTACCCTGGCAACAACAAAAGGAAAGGAGGGGCGGGAATTATTCGCGGCTTTTTTCACTACGCCAAATGGCAAATCAACTCAGCATATCATGAATGCGTTTGGCTTAACCGCATTTCAGGTTGAGCGTCTGGAATCAGAACAGTCTGTCGATTTTATTATCAAACTTAATCCACAGTCGTAGCATCATATTTTACAACGGAGGTAAATATGAACGGCAATATTTCAGGTTTTAATGGTCTGCGCATCGATCCCGTCAGCGGAAATTATCATCCGGGCAATGGCTATCGCAGTTACAGTCCAATACTTATGCGCTTTAGCGCACCGGATAGCTGGAGCCCGTTTGGTGCAGGTGGAATCAATACTTACAGTTATTGCGCCGGTGACCCGATCAACCGTAGCGATCCATCAGGCCATTTCAGCTGGCAATCCGCACTCGGTATTGGCATGGGCATTCTGGGAATTATCGGCACGCTGTTTATCGGTGGTGCTGCGCTGATTGCCGCCGGGGGGCTGGAGGCTGCAATGATCAGTGCCTCCGCCAGCGCCATGCTGGTCGGCACCTCAGGGACAGTAGCCGATATCAGCGGTATTCTCAGTATCACCAGTGCCGGAACTCATCCACGTGCCGCATCGGCGCTGGGCTGGCTCAGTTTTGCCAGTGGTTTGCTCTCGCTTGGGGCGGGTTTGCTGGCCGGGGTTGGCCGCTCAGCAACGCGTGCTGAGGATGAGGGGGTATCAACAGCACTACATTATTCTCTGGCCTGGACAGAGCCTGGTGAGAATCTATTGGAAGCCGATTCGGCATCTGCCAGTCAAAGGCTGTCGAAGGAACAGGCCCGAGCATGGATTGATGACGGAAATAACTTTGCGCATAAAATAACCGGATACAAGATAACATCACGAGACCTTAATAACAGGCGTAATTTATTTGGCAATAAATTCAAACCCAATAAATGGACCTTTGTAAACAATTACAGGCGAGAGCAAAATGTACCTTATTATGCCAGTGATGTAACAAGATACCAGTATGAAAGAATAGCAACAGAAAATAACTTTATTGGCAGGATGCCTGAAACTATTGTCAGAAGTGGAGTTTTCAATGAAGCGACACTGGAAATGACGGAGGGGAAAGCAGGGCGAGAATTATTTGATGTTTTTTTCAAAACGCCAAATGGAAAATCAACACAGCATATTATGAATGATTTCGGCTTAACCGCTTATGCAGTTGAACGCCTCGAAATACCCGACAATGATGCCGGTCATGAAGCAGGCATCACTTACGATTTTATTATCAGACTGAATCCGCTGAACTAGCATAAGATCATTAATCAGGAGAGCGTGAACTCACGCTCTCCTGAGGATTATTATCCCTGATTCAGCGCCCGACGCGTACGGCCGGAACTGAGATAGTCGGCAATATAATCTTGCGAAATCTCACCGCTATAGCGTCCATCTTCGTCAACGATCGGCATCCATACCGAGTTATGTTCATACAACTTAGATAACACCACGCGCAGATTCTCTTCTGCCCGCCCGGTGACACTAAACTGATGTAACATATCTGCACATACCCCGGTGGCACCACGCGCTTCACGGCGTTTAACAAATCCCAACGGTTTACCGTCGTCGTCCACCACGGTAATCGAACGCATATCATTGTCATCCATGGTGCCGAAAGCCTGTGACAGCGGCGTCGATTTCTGCGCGGTAATGGTCGGCTGCTGATCGGTGACATCACCGGCCTGCACCAGCAACAGGCGTTTCAGCGTGCGGTCCTGACCAACAAAGGAACCGACAAATTCATTGGCGGGTTTTGCCAGCAATTCGTCCGGGCTGGCGCACTGTACGATTTTGCCCTGGCCAAACACCGCGATGCGGTCACCCAGTTTCAATGCCTCATCAATATCGTGACTGACCAGCATCACGGTTTTCTTCAGCTGGCGCTGCATTTCAAGAAACTCATTCTGAATCACTTCACGGTTTATCGGGTCGACGGCTCCGAAAGGCTCATCCATCAGCAGCACCGGCGGATCGGCCGCCAGTGCGCGAATTACGCCAATGCGCTGCTGCTGGCCACCGGACATCTCTTTTGGATAGCGATGCAGGAACTTCTTCGGGTCGAGCGCCACCATGCTCATCAGGTCGGTGGCCCGCTGCTGACAACGCTTTTTATCCCAGCCGAGCATGCGCGGCACCACGGTAATATTCTCTTCGATGGTCATATTGGGAAACAGACCAATTTGCTGAATCACATAACCGATATTGCGGCGCAGGGTGGTGGTATCAAGATTGCTGGTATCTTCACCGTTAATCAAAATTTTACCACTGGTCGACGGAATCAGACGGTTGATCATTTTGAGCGTGGTAGTTTTACCGCAGCCAGAAGGGCCGAGCAGCACGCACATTTCACCTTCCGGTACATTCAGGCTGACATTATCCACGGCGTTAAACGTCGTACCGTTTTTCTGGGTAAATTGTTTAGTGAGATTTTCCAGTTTTATCATTATCGAATCCCCTTAGGAGTCAGCGCCAGCTGCAGTCTGTGGAGCAGCCAGTCAAGAATAATAGCCAACAGGCATATCATTAATGCGCCTGAAATTAACATCCGAATATCACTGCCGCTGATGCCATCCAGCAGCAGCAGGCCAAGCCCGCCCGCGCCAATTACAGCGGCGATGGCCATTACCCCAACATTCATCACTACAGCGGTACGAATACCACCAAAAATAACCGGCAACGCCATCGGGATTTCCACCCAGCGCAGTCGCTGCCAGAAGGTCATGCCAATGCCACGACCGGCTTCGCGTAAACCCGGTGGAATATTCTCCAGTGCGGTATGAGTGTTACGGACTATCGGCAACAGCGAGTATAGGAATACTGCAGTAATCGCCGGTAAAGCACCAATACCCTGACCGATCATTGAAAAAAGCGGAATCATCAGGCCAAACAGCGCGATTGAAGGGATCGTCAGGATCAGCGTCGCCAGGCCTAAAATCGGCGTCGCCAGCCATTTAAAGCGTACAATCAGAATGCCAAGCGGTACGCCAATGATAATCGCCAGTCCGACGGCCAGCCCCACCAGCCACAGATGCTGTAACGTCAGGTCAAGCAGGTGTTCCCAGTTGTTGAAAATATAGTGAAGGGTATCCATAAGTTCTCCTTAAAGCAGGCCGTTGGATTTCAGAAAATCGCGCGCAACTTGCTGCGGAGATTGATGGTCGATATCAACACGCTTATTCATTTCGGTAATGGCATCATCAGTGATCAGCGGCGACAGCTGATTAAGTGCCTCCGCCAGCCCCGGATGCGCATCCAGCGTCTCTTTACGCACCACCGGCGTCAGGGCATAGCTGGGGAAATAGCCTTTATCGTCCTTCAGTACTTTCAGCTCGAAACCCTTAACCCGGCCATCAGTGGTATACACCAGACCGGCATCGACAAAGCCATCGCGAATGGCGTTATATACCAGTCCGGGGTCCATCTGACGGATCTGCGGACGATCCAACTCCAGTCCATAGGCTTTTTGCAGCGGTTTCAGGCCGTCAGAGCGTCCGGCAAATTCCAGATCCAGCCCCAGCATCCAGTTGTTTTCCGGATCGGTTTTGCGCACCTGCTCAACTTTCGCCACCAGCTGCGATATCGTTTCAATCTGCTCTTTTTCCGCACGGTCGCGCTTCATCGCGAAGGCGTAGGTATTATTCATTGGCGCCGGATTCAGCCAGATCAGTCCTTTCTCGCCGTCCAGTTTTTTCACCGTTTGCCAGGCCTCTTCAGGAGACATGCGCTGTTCAATATGATTGAAAATAATCAGTGAAGTGCCGGTATATTCCCAGGTCATATCAACCTGTTTACTCAGCATCGCATTACGCGTAATAGTGGTCGCAATATTGGTTTTTGGCTCAATATCAAAGCCCTTCTTCTTCAGCCACATCGTCGCCAACGCCGATACAATGTGCTGTTCGGTAAAGCTTTTAGTAGCCATAACGATAGGCGCGGCTGACGCAGCGCTGCTTATTGCCAGCGAAGCGCCAAGGGCGAGGGCGGTATGACGGACCCAGCGGGTTAATCTGTTGGCATTTGCCATAACAGGACTCCAAAAATTGTGTTAAACCGCGGTGTGTGGGCTTAATAAACGTCCCAAACCGGCCAGTAACATATCCAGAATCAGCGCGAACAACGCCGTTGCCGCGGCACCTAAAATCAGCGTCGGGAAATCATTCAGATAGATACCGGGGAAAATCAGCTCGCCGTAGCTGCTGGCACCAATCAGGAATGCCAGCGGAGCGGTACCGACGTTGATTGCGGTGGCGATACGGATGCCGGACAGCATCACCGGCCAGGCGGCAGGCAGCTCGACCTGGCGCAAACGCTGCATTTTGGTCATGCCAATGCCGTTTGCCGCTTCCAGCAGTGACGGTTGCACGGCACACAGACCGGCATAGGTGTTACGCACAATCGGCAGCAAAGAGGCGAGAAACAGCGCGACAATTGCCGGACGGTCGCCGATACCGATAATCACCATTGCCAGCGCCAGTACCGCCAATGGCGGCAGGGTGTTACCGACGTTAAAGATTTGCATCACGTACTCCGCCCAGCGACGGGCGAACGGACGGCTAAGAATGATGCCGCTGGGAATACCGACGCCAAGCGCGAACAGCATCGACCAGAACACCAGATACATATGTTGCTTACCGAGATAGATCAAATCCACCTGGCGTGACTTGATGGTCTCGAAGCCCAGGCCATAAACCAGTAACCCGAGCACCACAATAATGAACAGCACCGCAAGGGCTGCACGCTTAATCAGCGCTAAGTTTTGCATGAGGATGATTCTCCCTGATACCGCATTCATTGGGACGCGCTTCCAGTGGGAGCCGGAAGGTTGCCCTTGTTATTAAACCGGGAGGTGAAACGACAGAAACGGCAAAAAACGCAGCGCCATATCCAAAACCGAATTCACCGCTTGAAGCAGAGAAAAAACTCTTCTTAACGCATTAAATGGGTCAAAGGTTAAAAAGGACCTTTAAAGCTATAGCAGCGTGTTGAGGTTACAGGCAACTTTTACGGGCAAAATCAGCAGGATAGTTTTCAAGCGGATTGCGTGCCGTGCCGCGTAGTCACTGGGGAAAGCAGAGAAAAGAAAAAAAAGCAGATTATTATGTGACGGTGTCACTTATCCAGCGCACAATAGGAAAACTGTCGGTTACAGGGATGAGCTAGCCTTAATCCTGGACAACCTAAGGGATACTATGACGGAAAATATTCAACATCAGGTCGCGCATCGTCGCTGGATTTTATTCGCCGCTATGCTGGCAATGTTTATGGCGGCAATTGAGGTAACCATTGTTGCAACGGCAATGCCGACCATTATTGCTGAGCTGGGCGGCTTTTCTCAGTTTGGCTGGGTATTCTCTATTTATCTGCTGACGCAGGCGGTCAGCGTACCCATTTATGGTCGTCTGGCAGATTTATGGGGCAGAAAACGGGTGTTTTTTATTGGCACCTCGCTGTTTCTGCTCGGCTCGGTGCTGTGTGGCTTCGCCAATAATATGGGCTGGCTGATACTGTTTCGCGCTTTTCAGGGGCTGGGTGCCGGGGCCATAATGCCGCTGACTTCAACCATTGTCGCGGATATCTACTCGCCTAAAGAACGCGCCGGCATTCAGGGCTGGCTCTCCAGCGTCTGGGGGATTGCGGCAATCATCGGCCCCCTGACCGGCGCGTGGATCGTCCAGCACTTTAGCTGGGCGCTGATTTTTTGGGTTAATGTGCCGATTGGCATTATCTCAATGCTGATGCTGGCGCGTTTGCTGCCGGAAATCAAACCGCAGCATCAACATCGTCTGGATTTGGGCGGCAGTTTCTGGCTGATGATCTGCGTCTCTTCGCTGCTGGTCGCTTTACTTCAGGCTGAAGCATTGGGTTACTGGTCGCTGCTGTTCTTTGCAATGGCGCTGATTGGCGGATACGCGCTGGTCAGGCACGAAAAGCAGGCTAAGGAACCGCTGTTTCCGCTGGCGATCTGGCGCAGCCGGATTATTGTCGCGGGCAATGCTGGTAATCTGGTGATTGGCGCGGCGATGATGGGCATCAGCGCTTTTCTGCCAACCTGGATTCAGGGGGTGAATGGCGGCACGCCTTTACAGGCCGGCAGTGCGCTGGCAATGATGTCGATCGGCTGGCCAATCGCCAGCACCCTGAGTGGTCGCCTGATGCTGCGTACCTCGTATCGCTTTACCGCACAGCTTGGCGCGCTGTTACTGATTATCGGTACTGCGCTGCTGTTAACCTTGCAGCGTGACAGCTCGCTGATTTACGCCGGTTGTGCCGCATTTGTGATTGGCACCGGAATGGGAATGACCAGCACGACCTTTCTGGTTTCGGTGCAGAACAGTGCTGAATTTCATATTCGCGGTATCTGTACCGCATCAATCATGTTCAGCCGCATGCTGGGCTCGGCGCTGGGCACGGCGTTAATGGGGGCAGTACTCAATTATAATCTGATGTTGCGCCTGCCCGATCAGCACGATCCGGTGCAGCAAATTATGTCGGAAGGCGAGCGGCAAACGTTACACCATGACACGCTGCAGCAGGTCGTTGCGCAGGTTGCGGCGTCACTGCACTGGGTGTTTGTCGCATCGTTGCTGATTGCTCTGATGAGTATGGTGATTGCGCGGGCAATGCCGCAGAGAAGGCCGGAATAGTCGAATAAAAGAAACGTTACGAGAGCCGAATTTCGGCTCTCGTCGTCGTGGTTATCGCGTTAACTTGCCGGTGCATCCTGAGTGGTACCGGCATCGGACGGCACATTCACATCGGCATTATTACCATTGCGCTTATAAACGATTTTTTGCGTATCGTTTTCACAGTGGCCAACTACCTGACCACCCGCTTGATCGGCCTGATCGTTGGGGACAATATCCAGAGAGAAGCCTGATTCAGGCACTCCATTATTGATAATTTTTTGACTGATATCGGCTTTAACGGTTTCACAGGAAGCCTGAACCGCCAGTGGGGCGGCAAAGCACAGCGCAGTTAAGATCATCGCAGACGTTTTCATCACATTATCCTTTTGTTAAAAACTGTCTTAAGCATAGCAGCTGTTATTCGCTTATGGAGCAACCGGACGACCGGTGCGGCGATCAAGACAGCGCAGGGTATTAGGTTCCCAGTATGCATTCACATTAAAACTTTTGTCACAGGCATCACGGGTATCAAATGCGCGGTCAGCTTTATCAAACTCCTTCTCGACGCGAGTGTTGACCTTTTTGCGCAACATGCGGGTGTCATCCCACTGTTGCTGGTCCTGACGCGCCTGCTCAGTACTGAGCGCATTATTCCCGCTCTCAATAATCACACGGTCAGTTTTCGCCAGTGCGACCGGTTGGAAAGCCAGCATGCTGCCAAGCAAAGTCATTGGCAGAAGGGCAGAAAACAGGCGTTTATGCAGAATTTTCATCATTAGTTCCTTTGGTTAATACCCCAGTCAGCCAGCGCTGCTGGGGTCAGGATCGGTTTTATTATATCATTGGGGTTCAATTGCTCACCAGCCACACAACCGACTTGTTTACACTTCTGAGAGATCTTTTACCCAATGCTTAAAACCTCTTTACTGTTTTTTATAACCGCAATTGCTGAAATCGTCGGCTGCTTTCTCCCGTGGTTGTGGTTAAAAAAGGGCGGTTCTGTGCTGTTGCTGATCCCGGCGGCTGTTAGCCTGGCGCTTTTTGTCTGGTTACTGACCTTACATCCCGCGGCCAGTGGACGGGTCTATGCCGCTTACGGCGGCGTGTATGTGATGACGGCTTTGTTGTGGTTGCGCTGGGTCGATGGAGTACGTCTGAGCGGTTATGACTGGCTGGGTGCGGCGGTGGCATTGAGTGGAATGCTGATCATTGTTGCTGGCTGGAGCAAATAGCCCGGTGTAACCGCATCACACCGGGTCAGAGCAATTAAGGCTTATGGATTTTAAGACCGGCCAGCGTCTGGCTGACTGGCATCATTTCTAAGGTATTGATATTGACATGTTTTGGCAGCGTCGCGACCCAGTAAACCGCTTCGGTGACGTCTTCAGCGGTCAATGCGGTGGTGCCGTCATAAACCTTATCCGCTTTGTCATCATCACCCTTGAAGCGCACGTTGGAGAATTCGGTGCCGCCAACCAGCCCCGGCTCGATATCCGTTACGCGCAGCGCGGTGCCGTGCAGGTCGGTGCGCAGATTAAGGCTGAACTGACGCACAAAGGCTTTGGTCGCACCATAAACATTGCCACCAGCATAAGGCCAGCTACCGGCAATCGAACCAATATTGATGATATGACCGACATTACGCTCTACCATCGCTGGCAGCACCGCGCGGGTCATATACACCAGGCCTTTATTATTGGTGTCGATCATATTTTCCCAATCTTCAATACTGGCTTTGTGCGCCGGTTCAATACCCAACGCCAGCCCGGCGTTATTCACCAGCACATCAATTTCACGCCATTCGACCGGTAAGCTTGCCAGCGCTTCTTCAATACCGGCGCGATTGCGCACGTCGAATTGCAGGGTGTAGAGATTATCGCCCAACTCATCTTTCAGCGTTTGTAAACGCCCGGAACGACGGCCGGTGGCGATCACTTTGTGACCATCAGCAATAAACCGGCGAGCAATACTTTGACCAAAACCGGCGGTCGCACCAGTAACAAGAATTATCATCTCACTGTTCCTCAACACATTTTAGGTTTCAGACACCATATCACTTAGGGCAGCAGCAGGTAAGAGCAGAATCAGTTTCAGCGTAAGCAAATATCTGCACATCAATGGTGCAAAAAACGCATAACGCGCATTGCTGTGGTGCAGATAAATGGTGGCTTTAGCGCAATTTATTATTAAAACCTTTTTTAAACCGCAGGCAAACGATTGCAAAGCTAAAGGCAACCGTTTGCGCAGTAATTATTTTGTGCTGATAAGTTTGTTTGCGTGTATTTATTGTAATTTATTGATTATTAACGGGTAAAGTTAATTAAATAACTGGCATGCCTTTTGCAATTTCTGGTTAACGAGATCTTAGTCTGCTATTAATTAGAGAGAGCTAATCCTTTCTCAAAAGGGAATTGCCATGTCAGTGAAATATACCCAAGCCATACGCGGCAGCTTTTTTGATATAACGGCGACGGTGACTCAACCGGAGCAACTCCCGCAACAGGCACGCCATATTGCCGATGGACTGCTGCTGATTAACGGCGGCCGAATTGTCAGTTTGCAGCCGTGGGAAGAGGGCCGCGCTCAGCTGACGGACCAACATCCGCTGACAGATTATCGCGGCAAGCTGATCGTACCTGGCTTTGTCGACAGCCATATTCATTATCCACAGACCGAAATGATCGGTGCTTTTGGCGAACAGCTACTGGAATGGCTACAGCAGTATACTTTTCCGGTCGAAAGTCAGTATCACTGCCCGCAGCATGCGGAAAAAATGTCGGCTTTTTTCCTTCACCAGCTACTCAGTAATGGCACCACGACCGCACTGGTGTTTGGCACCGTCCATCCGCAATCCGTCGATGCTTTATTTAGTGCCGCAGAGCAGCTGGGGATGCGCCTGATTGCCGGCAAAGTGATGATGGACCGTAATGCGCCGGACTATCTCACCGAAAGCGCCGAACAGAGTTATCAGCAGACGCGAACGCTGATCGAGCGCTGGCATAATCGTGGCCGCCTCAGCTACGCCATTACCCCGCGTTTTGCGCCGACCTCGTCGCCAGAACTGCTCGCCTGCGTGCGCAGGCTCAGGCAGGAATTTCCGGACAGCTGGCTGCACACCCATTTAAGTGAAAATCCCCAGGAAGTTGAGTGGGTTAAATCGCTGTTTCCGGAAAACAGCAGCTATCTGGATGTTTATCATCACTACCAGCTTACCGGGCGCCGCAGCGTATTTGCGCACTGTCTGCATCTTGAAGATCAGGAGTGGGACTGCCTGCATCAAACCAATTCCTCCATCGCTTTTTGCCCAACCTCAAATTTGTTTCTGGGCAGCGGGCTGTTTGATGTGAAAAAGAGCTGGGACAAACAGGTGAAAATTGGCATCGGCACCGACGTCGGCGCAGGCACTACCTTTAATCTGCTGCAAACCCTGGGTGAAGCCTACAAAGTGTCGCAGCTGCAAGGTTACAAACTGGCAGCCTGTGAAGCTTTTTATCACGCGACGCTCGGCGGCGCGCAGGCGCTGGATCTCGACCACTGTATTGGTAATTTCAATGCCGGAAAAGAGGCGGATTTTGTGGTGCTGGATCCGGCGGTTTCGGCATTGCAGCAGCTGCGTCACGGCAACAGTCGCGATATCTGGGAGCAGCTTTTTGTACTGATGACATTGGGTGATGACCGCAATATTGCCGCCACCTGGGTTAACGGGAATAGCGTCTGGCAGCGCGTTGATGGGGAGAAAGCAGCATGATTCAATTTTTGCTTAACCAGACGCTGATCACCGAACAGCATATTGATCCCAATCTGACGGTACTGAATTATCTGCGTCAACATCAACGCCGCAGTGGTACTAAAGAGGGCTGCGCATCAGGCGATTGCGGTGCCTGTACCGTGACGCTGGGTAATGAAGTTAACGGCGAGATGCGCTATGAAACCATTAACAGCTGCCTGACGCTGGTCAGCACGCTGCAAGGAAAACAGCTGATAACCGTTGAAGATGTTAAACAGGGTAATCAGTTACATAGCGTGCAGCAGGCGATGGTAGACTGCCATGCCTCGCAATGCGGCTTCTGTACACCCGGTTTTGTTATGTCGCTATTCACTCTGCAAAAAAACAGCAGCAGCTGGGATCGTCATCAGACTGAACAGGCGCTGGCAGGCAATCTTTGTCGCTGTACCGGCTATCGTCCGATTGTCGATGCCGCACGTCAGGCCTGTGAAAGTTCCGAAGATGACAGTTTTGATCGCCAGCAGGCCAGCGTAGCGCAGCAATTGCAGGCGCTGAAAAATCCTCAGCTACAGCAAATTGAGTGGCAGGGCCATCGCTGTCTGCTACCGAAAACCGTAGCTCAGCTGGCGGAACTGTATCTGCAATACCCGGATGCTCGTCTGCTGGCTGGCGGCACTGACCTGGTGTTACAGATCAGCCAGCAATATAAAAGCTTGCCGCTGCTGATAGCGCTGGAACAGATTGACGAGCTGCAACAGTGTGAAATTAATGCTCAGGAGATCGTTCTGGGAGCCGCAGCCTCACTGACCGCCTGTTATCACTTTTTGACGGATAAGCTTCCCGGTTTTTCAGAAGTGTTGCAGCGTTTCGCCTCATTACAGATCCGCAATCAGGGCACGCTGGGTGGCAATATTGCCAATGCCTCGCCGATAGGCGATACGCCGCCGATGCTGCTGGCGCTGGGTGCCACATTAATTCTGCAATCTGGCGAGCAGCAGCGCCGCCTGCCGCTGTCACAGTTTTTCCTGAGCTACCGAACAACTGCCTTACAACCGGGGGAGTTTATTCGCGCGATTGTGATTCCAAACGTGACAACGTCACATAACTTTCATGCCTGGAAAGTCTCGAAACGGCTTGATGACGATATTTCCACCGTTTTTGCCGCCTTTAATCTGCAAATTGTTGACGGCGTGATTGTTGAGGCGCGGGTGGCATTTGGCGGCATGGCAGAGATAGCGAAACGCGCCAGCGCCTGTGAACAGCAGCTGTCCGGTCAACAATTCGATCTGCGCACGCTGGAGAACGCCTGCCGGGCGCTGGCGATCGATTTTCAGCCATTAAGCGATTTTCGCGCCAGCGCCGACTATCGCCTTCAGGTGGCGAAAAATCTGTTACGCCGTTACTACCATCTGTTATCCGGTGAGCTGACCATTACGGAGGTGGCGCGTTATGTTTCGTAATCGTCCTGAACTTAATGAAACATTGACTGAACAGCAGTATCTGGCGGCTATGCAAACTGGCGTTGGTCGCAGCAATAAGCATGAAAGTGCAGAAAAACACGTCTGCGGCGCAGCAGCTTATATCGACGATCGGCTGGAGTTTCCCGGCCAGCTGCATATCTGTCCACGGCTCAGTGAGCATGCTCACGCGCGCATCATCAGCATCGATACCGCCCCCTGTTATGCCATTCCCGGTGTGGTGCGGGTGCTTGGCTGGCAGGATGTGCCGGGCGATGGCGATATCGGCCCGCTGGAGCCGGGCGACCCGCTGCTGGCTAAAGATCGGGTGGATTATTTTGGTCAGGTGATTCTGGCGGTGGTGGCCGAAACCCCGCAGGCGGCACGTAAGGCGGCGCAGGCCGCGATTATTGAGTATCAGGAGCTGACGCCGCTGCTGGATGTCCGGCAGGCACTGGAGCAGCGCAGTTATGTTCAGCAGCCGCATATTCACCAGCGCGGCGATGCAGAGGCGGCACTGGCCCGTGCACCACATCGTCTCAGCGGTGAGTTTCATATTGGCGGTCAGGAGCATTTTTATCTGGAAACCCAGATTGCCATGGTGGTGCCCGGCGAAGATCGCGCACTGCGGGTGTTTTCATCCACGCAGAACCCGACCGAAGTGCAGAAACTGGTGGCCTCAGTGATGGGCATCAGCATGAACAAAGTTACCATCGATATGCGGCGAATGGGTGGAGGATTTGGCGGTAAAGAGACACAGGCGGCGGGCGTTGCCTGCCTGTGTGCCGTCGCGGCAGCGTTAACCGGTCGGCCGGTGAAAATGCGCCTGGCGCGCCGCGATGATATGCAGATTACCGGCAAGCGTCATCCGTTCTATGTTCGTTACGACGTCGGATATGACGACGCTGGCCGATTCTGCGGGGTAAAAATTGATTTGGCGGCAAACTGCGGCTATTCGCTCGATCTCTCCGGCTCGATTGTTGACCGCGCGATGTTTCATGCCGATAACGCCTATTACCTCGGCGATGCGCTAATCACCGGCTACCGCTGCCGCACCAATACCGCCTCCAATACTGCCTATCGTGGTTTTGGCGGCCCACAAGGCATGGTGGCGATTGAGCAAATTATGGATCATATCGCCCGTGAGCGCGGTCTTGATCCGCTGGATATTCGCAAGCGTAACTATTACGGCAAACTACAGCGCAATATTACCCATTATCACCAGCAGGTTGAGGATAATCTGCTGGAAGAGATCACCGCACAACTGGAGCAGAGTGCCGGTTATCAGGCGCGTCGCGCCGAAATCAGTGCTTTTAACGCCAGCAGTCGCTTTATTAAGCGCGGTCTGGCGCTAACGCCGGTAAAATTCGGCATCTCTTTTACCTCCAGCTTTCTTAATCAGGCTGGGGCGTTGATCCTGATCTACAGCGACGGCACGGTACAGCTCAATCATGGCGGTACTGAAATGGGCCAGGGGCTGAATACTAAAGTGGCGCAAATCGTTGCTGAGGTGCTGCAAATCGATATCGACCAGATTGAGATCACTGCCACTGATACCGGTAAAGTACCGAACACCTCACCGACTGCCGCCTCAAGCGGTACTGACCTGAATGGAAAAGCGGCGCAAAATGCGGCAGAAATTCTGCGCGAACGCATGACTTCGATGCTGTGTCAGTTACATCACTGCACGCCTGACGCGGTCAGCTTCCGCAACGGCATTGTCAAAGTTGCTGATAAGCACTTTAGCTTCGCAGAGGTGTCGCAGATGGCGTGGCTGAATCAGGTGCCGCTGTCGGCCACCGGTTATTATAAGGTGCCGGGTATTCACTACGATCGAGAGGCCGGACGCGGAAAGCCCTTTTACTACTTTGCTTATGGCGCTGCCTGTGCGGAAGTGGTGATCGACACGCTGACCGGTGAATATCGCCTGTTGCGCGCTGATATCCTGCATGACGTTGGCGCTTCGCTGAATCCGGCAATTGATATCGGGCAGATTGAGGGCGGATTTGTGCAGGGGATGGGCTGGCTGACCTGTGAAGAACTGGTCTGGAATGACCAGGGCAGGCTGATGACCGATGGGCCAGCCAGTTATAAGATTCCGGCGATTACTGATGTTCCGGCTGATATGCGCGTGACGCTGCTGGAAAACCGTAAGAATCCGCAAGATACCGTTTTTCATTCCAAAGCGGTGGGCGAACCTCCGTTTATGCTGGGAATCTCTGTGTGGTGCGCGCTACAGGATGCCGTTGCCAGTGTGGCCGGGTATCGCCAGCATCCGTTAATGGATTCGCCAGCCACGCCGGAGCGGGTATGGCGCGCCGCCAGTCAGCTGGCAGGAGGCGCAGATGATCTACCATGACTGGATCGCTGTTCTTGGTGAGCTGCGGGAAAAGCGCGAACCCTGCGTGCTGATTACCGTACTGGATGAGAAAGGCTCAGTACCGCGCGATCGCGGCAGCAAAATGGTGGTGACGCGTGAACGCAGTTATCTCACCATCGGCGGCGGGCATCTTGAATTCAGCTGCATCGGGCAGGCACGTGATCTGTTGAGCCGCGGCCAGCAAACGCCACACACCGAGCAGTTTGCCCTCGGAGCACGGCTTGGGCAATGCTGCGGCGGAATGACTACCATTCTGTTCGAACCGCTAATGCAGCAGCAGCCGCAAATCGCGGTTTTTGGCGCAGGGCACGTCGGACAAGCGCTGGTTAGCTTGCTGTCGACGTTACCCTGTCACATTCACTGGATAGATGAACGCGAAGGGCAGTTTAATCTGGTGCCGCCCGGTGTTACTGTTTGTCAGGCAGAAGATCCGCGCGATCAGGTGCAGGCGATGCCAGTCGGCAGTTATTTTATTGTTATGACCCATCATCATCCGCGCGATCTGGAGCTGTGCGAAGCCATTTTACGCCGTGGTGACTATCGCTACTTCGGCGTAATCGGTTCGGCGACCAAGCGTCAGCGCTTTGAATACCGGCTGGAGGGTAAAGGTTTCAGTCGCCAGCAGCTGAACACCATGCGCTGTCCAATGGGGCTACCGGATGTAAAAGGAAAACTGCCAGCGGAGATTGCCGTCGCGGTAGCTGCAGAAATTATTACAGTGTATCAGCAAAATTAGCCTGTAAATTCAAATGGCACTGCTATCTATTGCCACCTATGCTTTCTGCTTAACTGGCAAGGAGAGGAAGGTAAGGATATGCGTTTATCAACGGTTTTTCTGGCCACCAGTCTGGCTTTAAGCAGCAGCGCAGTCATGGCGCAGGTGGTGGAAGAGAGTAAAAAGGAGCAAACGGCAATGCCCGGCGAACAAAATCCATTCAGTCAACCCAGTGATTTAGCGTTTCAGACCCCTAATTTTAACCGTATTAACGACCAGGATTACCTGCCAGCAATAGAAGCCGGCATCAGGCAAAAGCGCGAGGAACTACAGCGCATTGCAGATAATCCGGCAGCGCCAACCTTTGAGAATACCTATGAAGCGCTGGAGAAGAGTGGCCTGATGTTAAGGCGCGTAACCAACGTTTTCAGCGCCATGACTGCCGCCAATACTAACGATCGGCTGCAAAAAATTGATGAACAGACTGCACCGCTGTTGGCGGCGCTGGATGATGAGATCAAGCTCAACAGCAAACTGTTCGCCCGACTCGATCGGGTTTACCAGCAGCGCGATACGCTTCAGCTGTCAGCCGAGGCGCGTCGCCTGGTAGAGGTCAACTGGCAGGCTTTTAAGCTGGCCGGCGCCACACTCTCGGAACAGCAAAAGACCCAACTGAAAGCACTGAATCAGGAAGCCGCCACGCTCAGCACCCGCTTTACCAACCGTCTGCTGGCGGCGACCAAATCCGGCGCGTTAGTGCTGGCCGATAAAGCTCAGCTGGAGGGGTTAAGCGCCGGTGAACTGGCTGCAGCATCTGAGGCGGCCAGCCAGCGTGGCCTGCAGGATCGCTGGTTACTGGCGCTGCAAAACACCACGCAACAGCCCGATCTACAAACCCTCAGCCAGCGTGCGACGCGGGAAGCGTTGTTTAACGCCTCGTGGTTACGGGCAGAAAAGGGCGATGATAACGATACGCGTCAGCTGATTGCTCGCCTGGCGAAGGTGCGCGCCGGGCAGGCGCAACTGCTGGGCTTCAAAACCTACGCCGAGTGGAAATTACAGGATCAAATGGCGAAAACGCCGGATGCCGCGCTGAGTTTTATGCGTGAGATTGTGCCAGCAGCTACCGCCCGCGCCAGGCGTGAAGCGGCGGATATTCAGGCGGTGATCGATAAACAGCAGGGCAATTTTAAACTTGCTCCGTGGGACTGGGCTTTCTACGCCGAACAGGTGCGCCGCACCAAATACGATCTGGATGAATCGCAAATTAAGCCGTATTTCGAGCTGAATAACGTGCTGCAAAACGGTGTGTTCTATGCGGCGACCCAACTTTACGGCATCACCTTTAAACAGCGCGACGATCTGCCGGTTTATCATCCGGACGTCAAAGTGTATGAGGTGTTTGACGAAGATGGCCGCTCTATTGCGCTGTTCTATGCCGATTTCTTTAAGCGCGATAATAAAGGCGGCGGTGCCTGGATGGGCAATTTTGTCGAGCAGTCAAAACTGTTGGGCAGCAAACCGGTGATTTATAATGTCTCCAATATCAGCAAACCGGTCGCTGGTCAGCCTGCGCTGCTGTCATGGGATGAAGTGATCACACTTTTCCACGAATTTGGTCATGCGCTGCACGGCATCTTTGCCGATCAGCAATATCCGGGCCTATCCGGTACGGAAACCCCGCGTGATTTCGTTGAGTTTCCCTCTCAGTTTAATGAACACTGGGCCAGTGACGAGCAGGTGTTTAAACACTTCGCTCGCCATTATCAGAGTAATGAACCGATGCCGCAGGCGCTGCACGACAAGATCATCAAAGCCAATAAATTTAATAAAGGCTATGATATGACCGAACTGCTGTCGGCCGCGCTACTGGATATGCACTGGCACAGCCTGACGGCGAATGAACCATTGCAGGATGTTGATAACTTTGAGCAAAGCGCCCTGAAACAGGATAATATCGATCTGTCAGAGGTTCCGCCACGCTATCGTTCCAGTTACTTCCAGCATATCTGGGGCAATGGTTACGCCGCCGGATATTACGCCTATTTATGGACTCAGATGCTGGCCGATGATGGCTTTGAATGGTTCCGCGAGCACGGTGGGCTGACACGCGAAAACGGCCAGCGCTTCCGCGATATGATCCTCTCGCGCGGTAACAGCAGTGATTTGCGCCAGCTGTATCACGACTGGCGTGGGCAGGAGCCGCAAATCGAGCCAATGCTGATTAATCGCGGACTAAAGTAATATCAATAAGGGCGGCCTGCGCCGCCCGGACCACAGGATGGTTGGCTTAATGATCACAATTTTTACCGTATCCCGACGCAAATATTTACTGGCCGCCGCCGGGCTGGCTATCGTCTCGCTGTTCTCATCCACAGCAGTGTTGGCCGCTCAGCCGGAAACGCTGGCTGCTCAGCTCAGTGCTCTGGAGTCATCGGCCAACGGCCGTCTCGGTGTGGCACTGATTGACAGTGGATCATCGCGTCAGCTCAGCTATCGCGGCGACGAACGCTTCGCCATGACCAGTACCTTTAAAGCGCTTGCCGCTGCCGCTGTGCTGCAACGCAGCGTGCAACAGCCCGATTTACTGGATAAGCGCATTCATTATCAACAGAGCGATCTGGTGACCTATTCGCCGGTGACGGAAAAGCATCTGCAACAGGGAATGACCGTTGCTGAACTCGGCGCGGCGGCGGTTGAGCTGAGTGATAACTCGGCGGGCAACTTTCTGCTGCGCGAAATCGGCGGTCCGCAGGGTATTACCGCACTGGCACGCAGTTTAGGGGATAATCAGACCCGTCTGGACCGCTGGGAAACCGCGTTAAACAGTGCCATCCCTGGTGATCTGCGTGATACCTCAACGCCCAAAGCAATGGCGACAAATTTACATCAGCTGGCGTTGGGCAAGGCATTGCCCGCTGCTCAGCAGCAAATGCTGATTCAGTGGTTAAAGCAGAGTAAAACCGGCGCACAAAGCATTCGCGCGGGCGTGCCGACAGGCTGGCAAGTGGGCGATAAAACCGGAGCGGGTGACTACGGCACCACCAACGATCTGGCGATCCTCTGGCCACCACAGGGCGAACCGCTGGTACTGGCTGTCTACTTTACTCAGCCGCAGCCGCAGGCTGAAGCGCGCCGCGATGTGCTGGCCAGCGCCACCAGGCTGGTGCTGGCGGCGTGGGAAAAACAGTAATCTGACTGGGCCAGCTTATTCCAGTGGCCCACCGAGAATGGTTTCACACATGCCGGAAAGAATGCGTTCGCCGGTTTCCTGTTTCAGCTCCTGATACCACTGTTCGGTAACTGCCATCTCTTTACCGTGGGTTACGTCACAGCGTTTGCGCGCCTTAAGCACCAGATCTTTTACCCGCCATGCGCGTTTTTCCTGATAACGCAGCAGCGCATCTTCAATTCCCAGCGAGTTGGTCTGCAACGCCGTCGCCAGTACAATCGCATCTTCCATTGCCGCACAGCCGCCCTGACCAATATCCGGCGTGGTGCTGTGGCCCGCATCGCCGAGCAGTGCGACCCGGCCTTTCACCAACTGCATAAAAGGTTCGATATCATGAATTTCAATCCGGTTAGTGGTTTCCGGATTAATACTGGCAATCAGCTTTTGCACCGGCGCGGCCCAGCCAGCGAAATAACGCTGTAAGTCGTCACGAACCGTGCTGCGATCTTCCTTCAGTCCTGTTGGCAACGGCACATCAAAGAAGAAGTAGAAGCGATTGCCGCTGACCGGCATCAGGGAGACGCGCTTGCCTTCACCGACAAAGGTAGTCCATTGGTCGGCGGGGGCAATTGAGGAGTCAATCTCAACCAGCCCGTTCCAGTTAACGTAACCGGCATAGCGGCGTTCGGTACGATAACCCAGAACGTGCTGGCGGATCACCGAGTGGGTGCCATCTGCCGCAATCAGCAGATCGCCGTGGGCTTCAGTGCCATCATCAAACCAGGCAGTCACCCCAGCGGCTGATTCTTCGATATGGGTCACGCGTTTACCGAATTGCACCGCATCGCGACCATAGGTATCCAGCAGCATCGCCTGCAATTCCGCGCGTGCTACCGGATAAGGGCGTTCGCCAACGCTTTCGATTAGCGGATTGATACTGAAGCGCGTCATCGTCTGGCCGTGCAGATAGTCGTGATAGGCCATGTAATGCATCGGTCCGCCCAGCGCGCGCAGTGGCTCTTTCATACCCAGCCAGTTAAGGCATTTCACGCCATTTGGCCAGATTGAAATCGCGGCGCCGACCGGTTTGATCTCTTTCACTGCCTCGTATACAGCAGTTTCAATACCAAAACGCTTCAGCGCTATCGCTGCGCACATACCGCCAATTCCGCCACCAATCACGATTGCTTTCATTACATTCTCCTTAAAGTCTGTAATCTGAAAAGCAATTTTTGTACCAGTTTGCCGGGCCAGCGTCAGGGGCTTGTATACAATGTCCGGCGTGCCGTTTGCGCGATGCTGGGGCGCTACGCTGGCGCAATGAACTATGTTGGTGCGATATTCCGACAGATTGTTTTCACTGGCCTAATTCGGCAGACTTTTTACTGCGCAAACCAGCATAAGCCTATCCGGCAGCTGTATCGTGGCACTGGCTTTCCAGCAAGCCGGGAAACATCTTTTGTACCGTTTGTTTATCAATTCTGAGCTGTAAACTATCGGTATTTAATACAGCACGAATGACCGAGGTACTGATTTTTATATTATTAATGTACATCGTCATATTCTGGTTTAAATATTCGTGAGAAAGCTGAGTTAGCCGGCTGCTGGCCTCTGACTGTAATGTAATATCCAGCCTGACGGTAGCTGGATTATCCTCATCTTCCTCTTTAACTTTCAGCGTTAGCTGTTTGAAATCACAGGAAGAGTTGAAATTAATTTCAGCGCCATGCGTACCGGCGAAACCCGGTGAGGAGAGCAGTAAGGTGGCCAAAAGCACAGCGCCTCGCATCATTTTCATCATGATAAACTCCATTTATCAATAGGTTATAGGGTAATATATCGCAGCTAAGTTCACCGCTGATGGGATGGTCAAAACTCACATGAATATCTGGTTTTATCATTATGCAGTGGGTTTATGCAATATCGTTCAGGCAATAATAATGTTAACTCATCTTCAATAAGGTATTCAGCTGACAATAAAGTGACTTTTGCTTTACTCATCTTTTCATCCTGATCTATTGATTCTGGAGTCGGCTCCAGAGTTTATAATCAGTGCAAATTAAAACAACGCAGGAAAAATTTAACGTCTTATCCGATATTTATTATTGTCGATGGATACTGCTTTACCAAAAAGGAGTTGGTATGAATATCACTATTATTGGCTGTGGTCACGGGGGCCAGGCGCTGGCGGCTCATCTGTCGCTTGCCCGCCACCGGGTAACACTGTATGCCGATGAAGCCCATCCGGGTTTTATCGATGGTATCTGCAATAATACTATTACTCTGAAAGGAAAAATCGACGGTGAGGCCACCATTGCTCATCTGACTAAAGATATTGCTGCTGCTTTAGCCGACGCCGAAGTAATTTATCTCTCATTGCCGACCAATGCGCATCTGGATCAGTTCAGAAAAATGCTGCCATGGCTTAAATCAGGCCAGACGGTGATTACACTGGCCGGGAACTTTAGCGGGTTATATTTCTATCGAGAGCTGGTTCTGACGGGCAGAAAAGATGATATTTATCTGGCTGATATCGCTTCATTACCCTATGCCTGTCGCACGCTGCATGCAGGAAAAATAGATGTTATTGATATCAAACGTTCTGTTGATATTGCAGCAATGCCATCAAAGCACACCGGCATTATTGTAAACAAGATTTGTGGACATTTCCCCAGCGAATTAACCGTCAGTGAAAGTCTGTTAGAATCAGGCCTGAATATTACCAGCGCTATTAGCCATCCGGCAATTATGCTGATGAATGCCGGCAGAATAGGAGAGGGCGAAGACGAGTTTTATTTTTATAAACAAGGTATTAGCCGCGAAATAGCCAACATTATCGAGCAACTGGATAACGAGCGGCGAAAAATAGGCCGACTGCTGGGATTTTCGCTACCAGGCTATCTGGACATTATGGAGAAATTTTACGCCGTCAAGCACGCGTCTTATTATGATTTTTTTACCCAATCTCGGGTGCATAATCAACAAAAGCTTTGCCCAACCGCCGTCAGCAACCGCTATCTGTCTCAGGATGTTCCTTACGTGATGGTTCCCTGGCACAGCCTGGGTTTACATCTGGGCTACGAATCGACAGTGATGCGCTCAATCATTGATTTAACGTCGGTTTTAAATAATAGCTGTTATTATCGTAATGGCCGATTGCTTAGTGAAGATTTCTTCTGCCATATGAGCAGCAGCGATATCACGCAATATATGAAGACCGGCGATTAAAGTTGAAAGGAAAGCCGCCATTTAAAGGGAGCAGGGATTAATATGGCTGAGAAAAGCCCGCCCGCCAGTAATCAGCAGTATCATAAAGCGGTTTTATTTATGATTATCTCTTATCTGAGCATCGCCATTATGGGAGTATTTGTTAAACTCGCCGCAGAGACTATTCCGTCGAGTGAAGTTCTTTTCTTCAGGTTTTTTATCGGTCTATTGTTTATCTTACCACTGATCGTAATGGATAAAGGCTTCAGTTTCGGCATCACACAGCCCGTTTATTTTGCCATAAGAAATATTGCCGGGCTGATGAGTATGTTGCTGATGTTTTATAGCCTGAAAGCACTCTCAGTCTCAACCGCCATGCTTTTAATGAATACCTCAACTTTTTTTGTGCCACTGTTTGTCTTTCTGCTGTGCGGAGAAAAAACCACGTTTAAAGTCGTGTTCTTAACCATCTCAGGATTTATCGGGGTATATATTATTGCGTTATCACCTCAGGAGGAGATGTCACCAACTTATATCCTGATCGGGCTGGCCGGCGCGGCATTTGCTGCGCTGGCCTATACCGGGATAAATCAACTCAGTAAACATCACTCGGCATTACAGATAGTGTTCTGGTTCTATCTGATGAGCAGTATGATATTGCCGGTGGTAAGTGGCTATCATTGGGTTATACCATCATGGTATGAGCTATGGCTGTTGCTTATGGTGGGGTTATCCGGCCTTATCTTTCAGCTATTTATAACCCGGGCACTAAACTTTAGAAATCTCACCGCCGTAACACCTTTTATCTTCACCGGTGTTATTTTTGCGACCTTACTGGACTGGGCGATCTGGAACAATATACCGGCGGTGCAATTTTGGCTGGGCGCGGCGGTAATTATTACTTCAGTCAGCCTGCTGGCGCTAAGCAAAAAGCGGCAGATTTAAACTGTCTGAAGCCGTATAGCTACGTGAAATCTGCAAGGTCAGGGTAGGGGAAAGCGCTCAGATTTCACGTAGCGCAACCAAAACAAACGGCGCTTTAACCGATTCCGCATTGCATAACCGCGCCATGGACAGTAAGGTGGGCGCAATTTCTCAGATTCACCGGACATTCACTATGAACACACACGCCTCAAAAGATCCGTTACATGGCATCACGCTGGAAGCGTTGCTCAACGCCTTAGTGGCACGTTATGGTTGGGCCGAGCTGGCGCAGCGTATCAATATCAACTGCTTCAAAAGCGATCCCAGCATCAAGTCCAGCCTGAAATTTCTTCGCCGTACGCCATGGGCACGTAAAGAAGTGGAAGAACTTTATATTGATTCACTGAACGAGCCTGAAGCAAAAACTGAGATCCCGGCCGATAGTCCATGGGCAAACTGGAAGACTAAATAGTAAAGTCACGGTAATCAGGGTTTGGTTTAAGCAGCGTATTATTATCAGTGTGTAGTATCTCGTTTGATTCAGTGCTTAACACGTTCAACCTACGGAAAGGATTTGATATGAAAATGACAACCATTGCTGCATCTCTGGCTGTAGCTGGTTTCTTCTCCGCTGCGAATGCTGCTACCACAGATAATATTGCGGTGTATTCTACAGTTAAATCGAATGGCTCGATGTCGATCGCCGGTAAAACTGCCTACACCAAAACCTTTGAGGTCATGTTGGCTAAGTTATCAGGTGATGATATTGATTTATCAAAGCTATGCTTAAAAGCTTACTCGCCAGATAACAAAGAGTTCAAACTCGACACGGTTGATGAAGGCCTGAGTTCCGGCTTGTTGAAAGAAGGAAAGCCGGTTAAAGGTATCGCTATGTTTGCATCTGAAAGCGATGCGGTTTCCCAGGCCGCGCTGGTAAAAATCTCTGACGATTGTAAGTGATCTGATTAAGCAGCCTGAGGGCTGCTTTTTTATAATTTGTTACTACGATTATCACTGTCAAAGCTAAGTTCAAATGTCCGCCTGTCAGCAAAGTTGAAATGTCCGGTTAGCATTCTTACTTCCCGTCCATAGAGCAACTGCCGCCAGATTTATCATCATGGAGATTTGTTGCCGCCAGTAATCTAAAAGACGTCAGCGTTTACTCATCGCCTGGTAATGCCAGTAATTATTCTCTTTCCAACTGCAAAGAATTCTGCCTTCGTGCCACAAACGGTATATAGCCCTTCTCCGGTCTATCGTATCCGGTCGCTGTACCAACAATCAGATGTGATTGATTTGGGTTAAGTCGTGATTGCTGTATGATGCCGGTGAGGATAACCACTTTATATTGAGGGATTAATAATGGCGAGAGCACTGGCTTGTCTTGGTGATAAAACGAATTATGGCGAAATTATTTCTGCCACAGCGTCCTGGTTTGAAGGAAATAAAGCAATAGCCCGAACGGGTGATAAGGCATCATGCACCAAATGTGATGGTTACTTTGAACTTCTGGCTTCGGCTCAGGACTGGGCCGAAGAAGGACGGGCTTATGTTGCCACGGGTGACAGAGTGTTGTGCAACTGCCCGGACCACCACGTTTTCGGCTCTGCCACACAGTATACCAGCACGATGCCGGGAACCCTGACCTCCCGCAATACCCGTCGTACCTCCATTCCCGCACAGCAGGCACAGGATCCCAGCGCCAGGAATTGTATTCGCTTTCAGTGTGCCAGTGACGACGGCCAGCTAATGACCGGTTGCCGCTATACCCTGATGTTCCCGGACGGACGCTCTGAGGCGGGTGTTACCGACGAGCACGGGGTTAGGGATGGCATTATGCTGAATCGGCAGACGATATCAGCCTGCATATTCTTACGGACTGAGGAAAAGTACATGTCAGACAACCCCAGCGGATGAAAGAGTGGCATTATGCTGAATCCGCTGAAAATATTAACCTGCATATATTAATGGACTAATGATGGCTGTTTACCACCTCAGTACCCGTATTAACTCTAATGTCCCGGTTGCTTCCCTTCGGTATGACCTGTGTATTTACCGCATGGACTCAGAAAGGAATAAATATCCTCTGGTGGATGTAAAACAACAACCGTTTCAGGGAGATTATGAAACACAGAGCCACATGACCGGAAATATAAATGAGTCACTCTCGACCATTTATATTATGGAAATGAAGCTTTACCGAAAAACCATGTTGCATACGCACTGTGTAACGCCTGTTCCGTTCACTAAGATGTACACTCTGGAAGAGTTTGCATCAGGCAAGGCCTGGTCTCCGGTGAAGCGGGAGAACCCATGTTATTTTGATTCAAAAGGAACAATGAAGCCTGAGAGTCAGGGGGGCGAAACAAAACAGATTAAAATCACTATTCCTGAACGTCCATTTATTGCAAAAGAGTATCCAATAGGTTCACCTCAAGATCCGTTTGAAAAACACAGGATCGAAGGCGATATTCAGGAAAGATTTATCCATCTATCTTACCCTTCTCAATCAGGGGCCAGCGTGTGTGGTCCTGCTGCATTTTTTTACTGTCTGCAAAAAGACCGTCCCGATGTGTATGCACAGGCCGTAAGGGAGCTGTGGCGGTACGGGAAAACAAAAATCGGTAATTTAATCATCTCACCAGGTGAAGGTTGTCGGCACCCGACAGGCACATTTTACTATAATGATGGAAGCCCGAAGATAGCCGGTACTGACTGGATGACGCTGGCAGGGCTTAGGGATTCAGAGAATACTATGTTGAGCTTTGATGCTCTGGATTCTCCGATGGCTGGGATCACGATGTGGCAAACACTGACGGAATGGTTTGAAAAAGCAGGCTATGAAAAGGTTTTCAGTAATGTAGGAATTACTCAGGCAGGTATTCAAGGAATTAATGATTTAAATAAATATGTAGCGCAGGGGTATAACGTCGTCACACTTATTAACGATAGTTTGTTGAGAAATAGCTCTTCAGAGCATACTACATTTCCAACTCACTGGATTGTCTGGAATGGTCCTGTGACTCAGGGGAATGACGGTTTCGTAAGTTTAAGTTTATTTTCATGGGGGGATGTTTCAGAGCAAATAAAGTCACGAAAAGACATATCATTCTTTATTTCTCGCTTCTTTGGAGGGGTGGTTTTTAAACCACTGAAATAGACATGCTATACTTTCGATTTTTTTTAATATTTATCATGGTATCTATTTCTGGGTGTGGAATGTTAAGCCCTAAGGCTGAGTACATGCCAAATGATAATAAACTACCGGAAGCTACAGTAGGGAAGCCATATTTTTTTAAAATTAAAGTCTTGGGCGGACGTGTTTTTGGTGGAGCACAAAGAAAAGTAGGTATCGTAGATCCTGACGACACAGGAATTTTTTTACGTAATTGCAAATTACCAGATTCGATCATTACAGTGGATACAAGGGATACTAAGGATCATAATTGTATTGAGGTCTATGGTATCCCCACAAAATCTGGTGCTATAAAGATAAACATCAGTGGTGGGATGTACGGAAGTATGATCGCCCCAGCAAGTTATTTTAGTAAAGATTATACGCTTAACGTGGTTACCCCTGAAGTAGAGGAGGAAATTCATTCCCCGTAGTGGTGAAAGAGAAGCTATACAAGCACCCGACATTAAAAAGGAAAAATGCCAGTCAGACTTAACTGACTGGCATTATCCCCGGGAGGTATTTTTCATCTAAATATTTTTTAGAGGGATGTTTTTCAAACCATTAAAATAAAAATGGGGAAAGTGTTTTTTATCTTTGTGTTTACTACCTAAATGAAGGTGGACTCTGACTTAACAAAAAGCAGCTCCATGATTTTGCTGGTAGCATCGTCCACATAAACCAGTGCGATACATTTCGGTCCGCGTCCTTCAAACCAGTCATGGTCGCAGCCATCAATTTGAATCAGCTCGCCGGTGAAGGGACGGCGGTATCTGGGCTGCTCCACACCGCAGGAAAATCATAACGCGGACATTACAACTCTGCTACTACAATCACGGTGCGCATAATGTATATTATGTTAAATTGAATATGGACAACCCATAATCACTCCTCAGCTCACGTCACCTGATGCTGTTGCGGTTAATGACCTCCCTTACCCCTTGATCCCTGACAGCGGCTTTTTTCAAGTCGGATATCATTTTTTCCAATTGCAGTTTCCTTTCCCCATCCCAGCCGCCGGTAGAATTCAGCCGCGCGCGTTGTTTTTCCTGTTTCCAGCCAGATAACGGCGTTGGTAACAAACAGCGCTTTTTCAGCCGCCAACACCAACTGTTTACCAATTCCGCGACCTTCGTATTCTGGCAGTACAAAGGCAGCGAACAGATAGCCTTCCTCGTGCACAACCATGGTGAAACCAACAATTGCCTCACCGTCAGTGGCGACCCAGGCGCAACGCGAAGCAACAATCATCGCTTCGACAGACTCTTCAGTAATCCCTAATGCTTCAAGCTCTGCCAGTGTCAGCGCGTTTTCTTTAACGGTAATGCGGACGTCAAAAATCCCTTTAACATCTGATGGCAAAGCATCCCTGATTTGTATCGCCATAACTCTATTTCTCTTCCTGAAGGTGGTTGGAGTTCATAAGTGACCAGGTTCATTACTAACATCTTGAATTTTAGCTGTATTTTACAATTGATCGCGCTACGTGAATTCTGAAGATTTAGCAGTAGACCAGTGAGCAAAAATTTACACAGCAGCGCCAAAAAACACCTTCACCCTGCCCTTTAATTAAACTTTTATTACTTTTTCTTTGCTGAAAATAGCAGCAATAGTGCCAACGCTTACTAAATCAACAACATATTGATTCATAGGCAAAAACGTAAACAAATCTAAACAAAATTAATTATTGAGTCGGGAAGTAAAAAGCCCTATATTGGCCGCGTTTTTCATACTGTAGTTACCTTAAACTTAATTTAATACAACGGTGGCGTCACTGACAGCCTAAGTTGTGGGAGTGATATGATGACGGATAAAGTCCGTATTGATACTTTAGGTGCAGATTCATTAAACAGAAACAATGAAGCCTATTTAGCGCGCCAAGCTGAATTTGAATCAAATGTCAGAAGCTATCCACGTAAATTGCCGTTCGCGATTGCGAAAGCCCAGGGCGTCTGGATTACCGACGTAGAAAACAATCAATATCTTGATTGCCTGGCTGGTGCCGGAACGCTGGCGCTTGGACACAACCATCCTGACATGCTGCAGAGCATCCAAAATGTCATTACCAGCGGCTTGCCGTTACATACTCTCGATCTGACAACGCCATTGAAAGATGAGTTCTCAGCTTACCTGCTCTCTTTGCTGCCGGGACAAGGTCAGGATTATTGCCTGCAGTTCTGTGGTCCATCGGGTGCCGATGCGGTTGAAGCTGCACTGAAGCTGGCTAAAAAACATACCGGCCGTAGCGGTGTGATCAGCTTCTCCGGCGGCTACCATGGCATGACCCACGGCGCGCTTTCGGTCACCGGCAACCTGTCGCCGAAAGAAGCGATCAATGGCATGATGCCAGAAGTCCAGTTTATGCCTTATCCGCATCAGTACCGTTGCCCACTGGGTATCGGCGGCGAAGCTGGCGTTAAAGCACTGACTTACTACTTCGATAACCTGATCAATGACGTTGAAAGCGGCGTTCGCAAACCTGCGGCAGTGATCCTTGAAGCGGTTCAGGGCGAAGGCGGTGTTAACCCGGCTCCGGTCGAATGGCTGCAGCGCATCCGCAAAGTGACTCAGGAACATGGCATTCTGCTGATTCTTGATGAAGTTCAGGCTGGTTTTGCCCGTACTGGTAAATTCTTTGCCTTTGAACACGCCGGCATTGAGCCAGACATCATTGTTATGTCTAAAGCAGTCGGTGGTGGTTTACCGCTGGCGGTATTGGGCATCAAAAAGCAGTTTGACGCATGGGAACCCGGCCATCATACCGGCACTTTCCGTGGCAACCAGCTGGCGATGGCCACCGGCCTGACGACTCTGAAATATCTTAAAGATAATCAGGTTGCAGATAAAGTCGCCGCGCAGGGTGAATGGCTGAAAGCTCAGCTGGCTGAAATGCAAAAACGTTATCCGGTGATCGGTCATATTCGCGGTCTGGGCCTGATGATTGGCATCGAGATTGTGAAACCGGATCAGGCTCAGGATCATATGGGCTGCTATCCGGCTGATGCTGAGTTATCTGCCCTGTTGCAGAAAAAATGCTTTGAGAACGGCTTGATTCTTGAGCGCGGCGGCCGTAATGGTTGCGTGCTGCGCCTGCTGCCATCACTGCTGATCTCCAATGACGAACTGGCTATTTTCCTGGATAAATTTGAAAACGCCCTGCTCGCCGCTGGCGTCAAACCTGTCTGAGTGGAGTGAATTTGATGTCCAGGCCAAACCCAATTCTGGCGGCCTCAGCGCAAAGCACTGAGGCATACCAGCAAGCCATCGCTCAGAGTAGTGAAGCGGTGGTGCAGTGGCTGCAACAACCTGAGATGTATCAGGGTAAAAGCGTTGCGGAACTGCGTGAGCGTATTACGCTGGATTTCAATCCTCAGGGCCTGGGTAACCAGGCCGCGATTGAACGTGCGATTGAATACTTTTTAAAAGACAGCCTGTCAGTGCATCATCCACAGTGCGTGGCACACTTGCACTGCCCAAGCCTGGTGGTAAGCCAGGCTGCTGAGGTCTTGATCAACGCCACTAACCAAAGTATGGATTCATGGGATCAAAGCCCATCAGCCACTATCATCGAAATGAAGTTGATTGAGTGGTTGCGTACTCAGGTGGGTTATCAGCCTGGCGATGCTGGCGTGTTCACCAGTGGTGGCACCCAAAGTAACCTGATGGGTCTGATGCTGGCGCGTGATGCCTTCTTTGCTCGTCAGGGGCATTCGATTCAGCAAGATGGTCTGATTGGTAATCTGCGTAAGATTAAAGTGTTATGTTCTGAAAACGCGCACTTCTCGGTGCAGAAGAACATGGCGTTGCTGGGTCTGGGTTATCAATCCGTCACGCTGGTAAAAACCGATAAGTTCGCGCGTATGGATCTGAACGATTTAGCTGAAAAAGTGGCGCAGGCCCAGGCTAATGACGAACAGATTCTGGCGATTGTCGCCACTGCCGGCACCACTGATGCTGGCGCAATCGACCCACTGCGTGCGATTGCCGGGCTGGCTGCCGAGCACAACATCTGGCTGCATGTGGATGCTGCCTGGGGCGGCGCGCTACTGCTGTCTGAGAAATACCGCGATTATCTGGATGGTATTGAATTAGTGGACTCCATTACCCTGGACTTCCACAAACAGTTCTTCCAGACCATCAGCTGCGGCGCGTTTCTGTTAAAAGAAGCCCGTCACTATGAGCTGATGCGCTATCAGGCGGCCTACCTGAACTCTGAGTTCGATGAAGCGCAGGGTGTGCCAAACCTGGTATCGAAATCGTTGCAGACCACTCGCCGTTTTGATGCTTTAAAACTGTGGATGGGCCTCGAGGCATTAGGGCAAAAACAATACGCTGAGATCATCGATCATGGTGTGACTCTGGCACAGCAGGTTGCGGAGTACGTTGAGCAGCAAGACGCGCTGGAACTGGTTATGCAGCCACAACTGGCAAGCGTGCTGTTCCGTTATCGCCCGCAGCAACTGGCAGACCAGGGTGATGCGGCCGTGGCGCTGCTGAACCAAAAGATTGGTGATGCATTGCTGGATTCCGGCCGCGCTAATGTTGGCGTGACGGAGTTTAATGGTGTCACCTGCCTGAAAGTGACATTGTTAAACCCAACGGTTAGCCTGGATGATATTAAACTGTTGCTGGATCTGGTTGAGCACACTGCTCAGCAACTGCTGAAAGTTTAATTCTCCCCCGCTAATTAGCTGCAATTTAAAAGCCGATGATATTATCATCGGCTTTTTATTGTTTATCATACGCCGCCGGACGCTTATTCTTTTTTGTATATTATCGATTTATAACCCAGAGACTCTGCTGCGCGCACGATATCTTTTGGCCGAAAGTCCGACTCAAATGTTCTGTGAGTATGAATTTTACCCCCCAGAATTTTATCAGCGCTGGCAACATACTCAGAACAAAAATCATCGATTAAGGCCAGCTTAATTTTCTGCCGCCTGCTTTCACCCGCCTTCGATTGTGAGAAGCAAACAACAATAAACAAAAACAGGGTCGATAAGAAAACAGCAAAACTAATCCAACCATCACCAATCGGCGAGCAACTCATTGAAAAGGTGCAGTAAAAAAACCTTCCACAGGCAAATAATCCATTGGTAATAATCAATATTGTTATTATGCTAATCACGATTCTGTTAATACCTGAGATGCCCGCTCTTTTCAGGTTATAACCACTGTTTTTTTTAAGCCTGTAAGAGAAGTTATCCATCAACTCAAGAAAGGAATCAGGATTAATGCCAAGACCAGCAACGTTCTCAGGCCGCTTCAACAGCTTAACGCTAACAATATCAGCAGATGTTAACTTATCGCTGAGTCGTGTTTTCACAATGGTGCTATCAGCGGCGGGATATTCATAAATACAGTACGTGCCCTGCTCCTTTTCAGCACTAACAATGGCAACGTGAGAGTAGCGACTCCAGGTAAATAATCTGATAAACAGCCCGCTGCTACTGACACCTTCAAAAGCCAGAATATCGCCTGGCTCGACATCATGCGCTATCCTCTGCGAATTAAAGACTTTGCTCTTCACACCATAAATCCATTCAGCGAACTTCTGTATTCTGGATGTAGACACCGTTAATCCCTATTTGCAAACTAAGGCAAGCCGCTTCGAATCCGGCTTCCCTGCCCTTGAAATGGTTATAATGTCAGAAAATTTGATCTGCTGCATCGAGGAAGACATGCAGAGACTTCGCTCAGCGTGTAGTATGTCAGGCATGAGTAGTGTGCCGTTACCGACGGTAGCTGGATATTTTCAAAAGACATAATGAGAGATTTACCGATGGATTCATCGACTGGACGTCCCGTTAAGATCCTGTCCGTTTTTGATTTTGATGGAACACTGACCCACCACGACAGCTTTATTCCATTTCTGCGCTTCGCTTTTGGCAGGCGTTTTTTTGCCCGCCGCGTGGTGCGTCTTGCCCTGCCAACTTTGCGTTGTATGCGCAGAAAACTCACCCGTGATGAGCTGAAAGAAGTGCTGATCAAAACATTCCTTACAGGGGTTGATGAGCACTGGGTCCGAGAGCAGGCTGAGGCCTTCTGCCAGGCAAACTGGAGTAAACTGATGCGCCCTGCCGGTTTGCTGGCGGTGGCGGCGGAAGTCAGTTCCGCTGCCGAAGTGACGATTTGCTCCGCTTCACCGGCGCTGGTATTACAGCCTTTCGCCGATCGCCTGGGGATCAAACTGATTGGCACCCAGCTGGAAGTGAAAGACGGCGTGCTCACCGGTCGTATCACCGGTCATAACTGCCGCTGCGGGCAGAAGGTGAAACGACTGGAAAGCGTCTATGGTCAGCTGAGTGATTATCATCTACGGGCCTGGGGCGACACCCGTGGTGATTACGAACTGCTGGCCGCCGCTCAGGATCCCCACTGGCGTCATTTCCATCCGGCATGGTCAAAACGACGTTCACCACTGGCAAAGCTGCGGATGAGCACCATTTCCTGACGGTAGCCTGACGCACAGCCTTTGTCATGGGCGGCGAAAACGCCGCCGCTACAGCAGAGAGAATGTCTTTTCTATCTCAGAATTCGCTTCTGTCTGGCAACATCCAGCCAGTCGCGAAATTCAGTTAACAGCATATCGTAGAGATGTTCGTCGGTAATGCTGTCATAGTTGTCGATGGGGAAAAAATGGGTATTATCGACCAGCCGATCGGTAAAGGAATCCAGTTTTTCCAGGATGCCGTAGTTGCTGCCACCCAGCCCGACATACTTCCAGAAAATCGGTAACTGCGCGGACTCGCGGATAGCTTCTTTAATCTGGCGAGTTTTACTGATTCCACCGTCGGTGATAAACACCACAAATACCGGTTGCGGCGAATCACGGAAGCTATCAATAATATCCTGCATCACCGGCGGTTCATTATTGGTGCCACCGAGCCCCGGCAGGATCTCCCACGCACCCTTGTTACCGCTGTTTTGCAACCCCTGCACATAGCCGTCCAGATTATCCAGCGTCACGTCCCGATACTTTTTAAATTCAGTGGCGAAACCCCAAATATCCATTGAGCCGTCGTCGTCAAACTGCACCGCCAGCGCAGCGATGCGCTCCAGCACTTTCTGAACATTGCCCTTTCTGAACTGAGCGGTCATTGAACCTGACGCGTCCAGCACAAAGGCCACCCTGGCTTTAACATCGCTAAGCCGGTGTTTTTCCAGACTGACGCGGATCGGTTTAGCCAGGCTGACCAGATGTGGGGCCTTCTCCAGTTTCTTTTCAAGACTGACCGTTGAATGTGCCGGAGCTGACACCGGCTGAGCGACATCAACGCCATAATTTAACGCCAGCGGCTCCAGCCCGCCAGTGAATCCCTGCCCCAACGCCCGTAATTTCCATTTGCCGGCATGACGATAAATCTCGGCGACAATCAGTGCTTTTTCCGCACGCCCTGCCGTTTCAACGGTGAATTCGGCAATATCCTGTGCCGTAAAGGTTAGTTGTTGTAATCCGGCAAGGGAATCCGCACCGTCAATAACCAGCGTAATGGCAATTTTCCCGATCGCGGCATCGATGTTGTTTAAATCCAGCGTGATGCTGCTGCCTTGCGCGGCGGTTTGCAGTACCACACTTCTGTTGGCGCTGGCTGGCTGATTAAAGAAAATAAAATCCGCATCGCCGCGTACTTTACCTGATTCATTCAGCATAAAAACGGCGCTATCGGCTTCGCTGTTAAAGCCTGGCTTAGCGGAATACTGTAAGGTCAAAGTGAGCTGTGTTCTCTCAATGACCAGGTTCTGACCGGATTGCAGAATCATTAATGTCATCTCCTTTAGCCAGAAAGCAGCATATTATGAAGAACGGACATAAAAAACCCCGGTCAGGCCGGGGTTTTGCGCTTGCAGCGAATATCAGACATTCACGCCATGCTGAGAGGCCAGTGCAGACAGTCCACCAGCAAAACCCTGGCCAACCGCTTTAAATTTCCATTCAGAGCCGTGGCGATACAGCTCACCGAACACCATCGCGGTTTCGGTGGAGGCATCTTCTGACAGATCGAAACGAGCGATTTCTGCGCCGTTGTCGTTGTTATAGATGCGCATATAGCTGTTGCTGACCATGCCGAAGTTCTGCTTACGTGTTTCTGCGTCATAAATGGTGACGGAGAACACCAGTTTCTTCACTTCTGCCGGCACTTTAGCCAGATCAATTTTGACCTGCTCATCATCGCCATCGCCTTCGCCAGTGCGGTTATCGCCCTGGTGCTCAACAGAACCACAGCTGCTCAGCTTGTTGTTAAAGAAGATAAAGCTGCTGTCGCTCAGCACTTTACCATCTTCACCCACCATAAAGACGGATGCGTCGAGATCGAACGCCTGTCCGTCGGTGACACGTGCATCCCAGCCCAGACCCGCCATGGCGATATTCATGGTTGGTGCTTCTTTAGTGAGGGATACGTTACCGCCTTTAACCAGAGAAACTGCCATTGTAAAGCTCCTGCTTATATTGATGGGATTCGGGCAGCGTGACGCTGCCCGTCTTGCGATAAAGCGCTGTTGTTATCAGGATGCGTTAATGCCGTACTGCGCACAAACGGAACCGAGGCCACCAGCATAACCCTGGCCTACCGCACGGAATTTCCATTCGGTATTGTGACGATACAGTTCGCCGAACAGCATCGCGGTTTCGGTTGAAGCATCTTCAGTCAGGTCATAACGAGCAACTTCAGATTTGTTGTCGTCATTGACCAGACGGATAAACGCGCCGGAAACCTGGCCGAAGCTCTGACGACGTGACTGCGCATCATGGATGGTGACCACGAAGACGATTTTGTCGACGTCAGCTGGAATCAGATCCAGTTTGATTTTCAGTGATTCGTCATCGCCATCACCCTCACCGGTACGGTTATCGCCAGTGTGGGTAACGGATCCTTCAGCAGAGGTCAGGTTATTATAGAAAATGAAGTCCGCATCACCGCGAACTTTACCGCTTGCCGACAGCAGGAAAGCAGACGCGTCCAGGTCAAAGTCCTGACCATCGGTAGAACGTGCATCCCAGCCGAGGCCAACCAGAACATTTTTCATGGTTGGAGCCGCTTTGCTCAGGGAAACATTACCGCCTTTGGATAGAGAAACGCTCATTGTAATCACCTATTAATTAAAGATTTTTCGAATTTATCGTCAGAAATGAGATTAGTTCTCTTTCTTCTCTTCGGCATCGGCTTTACCCGGGAACATCACGCTTAAGATAATCCCCACCGCCAGCACGCCAAGCACGACAAACAGACTCGCTGTCGCTGAAATGCTGTAGCCATGATGCCAGATATGATCGGTGGCATTAAGTCCCAGTTTCACCGCGATAAAGAACAGCAGCACGATAACCGCTTTCTCCAGGTGAACCAGATACTGTTTCAGCGCTTCCAGCACGAAGTAAAGGGTACGCAGGCCGAGGATCGCGAACATCATCGCACTGTATACAATCAGTGGCTCACGGCTGACGGCGATAATCGCCGGAACCGAGTCAAAGGCGAACATCACATCGGATAATTCGACCACCGCCACACACAGCATCAGCGGCGTAGCGTACAGCGCTGCTTTAGTACCACGACCCACGGTGACATCTTTGTTTTCCGGTTTCGCCAGCTCTTCGTCAACTTCTTTCTGGTTAATCAGAAAGGCATTGCCCTTCAGTTTCGGCCAGATCGGGAAGAAGCGTTTCACCATACGATAAGCAAGGTGCTGAGAGTAATCTTCGATTTCATCACTGTCGTCGCCGCTTTTCAGCATCATTACCGCGGTCCAGGCGACGATCAGCGCAAACACGATTTCGACGTAAGGGCCGAGGCTCAGTAGCCCGGTACCAATCGCCACGAAGATCCCCCTGAACACGATGGCACCGATAATCCCCCAGTAGAGAACACGGTGACGATAGCGATCCGGTACGGCAAACCATGAGAAGATCGCCATCATGACGAACAGGTTATCGACTGACAGCACTTTTTCCAGCGCGTAACCGGTAACAAACAGACTTGCCACCTCAGCACCGTGGTGTATATAGAGGAAACCGGCGAATGCCATCGCCACAAACACCCAGAACAGCGACCACAGTGCTGCACTTTTCAGTGAGATCGGTTTATCACCGCGGTGCATAAACAGATCGATAAAGATGGCTCCGACAGCCAGTGCAACGAAGACAATGACTGTTTCAGTCGGAAAGCCGATATGCGTGGATACCATAGTTAACCCTTAAGGATATTACATCAAAGGCCGAATTCAGCCGGTTCAAAGCCCAGAGCAATAGCGATTTCACGTGCGGCTTTTTGTTCATCCGGGTCGAAGTTGCCATCACTTTTCGCTACTGCGATACCTACCCTGACAGCAAGCTGAGCCGCTTCAGGTTGATCTTTAAGGGCCAGAATGTACTTCATGGTCTCGCCCTTACCGATTTCAATGTCGAAATCAAAGCTGGTGACAAGTTTATTGAAGAACTCAATCACCTCATTGGTTTCAAACACTTTTAACTCTTCAGATGATTTTAAAAAGCCAATCATCTTCTGTTTTTCTTCCGCGCTGACGCCATCACTGGAGACCGCAATACGCGCGCAGACCGCTACCGTACCCTGCATAAACTTTTTGTTTTTATAGCGGCTAACCTGTTTGGTCAGTTCTTCACGGCTGGCGGTAAATGCGCCTTTAACTCTGTTGAAAAAACTCATGGTGAAATCCTCTGTCAGTCATTACTTGGAGCCCGCTTTCCAGCGGAATCCCCAGCCGAAGGCTTGATCCATCTCGGCATGGCCATTAAAGAACTGGTTGATACGTTCGACTTTAATATTGCCGTTCTCATTAACCAGTCGCGCGATAGCACACAAATTGCGGCGGTCCTGTCCTTCGGTCATTCGCGTTTCAATTGGTGGCTGATCCGGCATATGAATGGTGACGACGCCATCGGTCTTATCCCAGCTGGCGACACCTTCATAAATAAAGGCATATATCAGCACTTCGCGAATGTGTTTCCACTCGCGACCGTTGATATGCAGCCACTCACCGCTGGTCACTTCACCGGTGCGGTCATCACCCTGCAATTCGACGAAGGGTTCACTGTTCAGGCGGCCAAAGTTGTTGCCTAACGCCTGAATCACACCTTTCGAACCGTCGCTCAGTTCAACAAAAGCACCAAGGTCGAGATCGATGCCTTTACTGCCGCCACCAAACAGCGAGCGCAGTCCACCCTGTGGGGTACTGCCACGTTGCCAGTTAAGGTTGATGCGGATTTCGCCAAAGTTGTCGCGTTTCGTCAGGCTGATTGCCGGCTTTTCTTTGGTCAGGGAAACCTTACTCAAATTAATCTTTTGCGCAGCAGGCGCTGGCGCGGGTGTCGGTGACGGTGACGGTGACGGTGACGGTGCGGCAGAAGGCGCAGGCGCATCAGCAATGTCCACACCAAAATGCTCAGCCAATGGCTTGAGTCCACCGTTAAATCCTTGCGCCACAAAACGGAATTTCCAGTCGTTATTGCGACGATAAAACTCACCGAGGATCAGCGCGGCTTCCTGGCGGCCATTCAGCTCGACGGTACCGCTCAGCTGCACCTGGTTAGCCGATTCAATCTGGATCACCAGGCGTTGCAGACCGGCAACGGTCTGATTGCCGTCGCAGGTGACGGTAAACGCGACTTTTTGCACTTCCGGCTTAAGACGGCTGAGATCGACGGCAAACGCTGAATTGTGGCCTTCTGTCGTCAGGCTGATGGTACGGTCATCGTTTACCGGCTGACCATAAAACACCATATCCGCATCACCGTTCACTTTACCGCTGGCAAACAGACGAAAAGCAGAGGCGTCAACCTGCGCACCCGACAGTACGCGTACGGTCAGCGGCCCGGATGAAACAGGGGCATTGCCCCCCGGCGTCATATTCATTAGCGCACCACTGCGGCAACGATATCGCTGTGCATGTCGTCAATAGTCCGACCGCTACAGGCTTTACCCAGCGCGGTGAAATCCCACTGACCGTTGTTACGTTGTAATGCCGCGATCACGATCCCGGTATGTGCACCCTGCTCCGTCAGCTGATAACGGGCCAGCTCTTTACCGGCCTGGTCGACCACGCGGCAAAATGCATTTTCAACGTCATTAAAAGTCTGACCACGGAAACTGTTAACCGTGAAAGCCAGATACTCAACCTGAGGCGCCAGTCGTGCCAGCTCGACGTTGATCACTTCGTCATCACCGTCGCCTTCACCGGTGAGGTTGTCACCGCTATGGATCACCGCACCACAGGAGGATTTAAGTTTACGAAACCAGATGGTATCGATTTGATTGCCTGACTTATCCAGCAACACACAGCCAGCATCAAGGTCAATTGAATCACTGCCGCCGCCGAACAGCTTACCCATAAATCCTTTCTTTTTGATTGGATCCCAGCCTAAACCAAAATGCAGTTTGTTAAGCGCAGAAGATTGCTTGCTGAGTGATACTGTCTGGTTCTTGGTTAATGAAACCATTGTCTTATATCCTTCAAAGTGGTATTGAAAAAAGTAGCGTTCTTTTACACCATAATCCATGAGCTGAAAATCATATCATGATGAAGTAGTTGAACAAGTCAATTTTTGATGAGTATTTTATATTTTATGTATAGATGGTTGTTTTTACTCACTTATTTAAGTTTAATTCCTGTTAAAAATATTAAGAAAAAGGCGTTTTTTACCCATTATCTTCACTGATTTTAGTCAGGTAATCATAAATCATATTATGATTGACATGGTTATTTGCTCTACATACACTCGTCACTATTCGCTGCTTCACCATGCCCACTACGGAAATCATCAGAAATGACAGCTAGAATCTGGCTTATGGAAGGCTTGTCCTCCCAGCGGGATATTATTCAGGGCATCAACGCATTCACGACCCGTCATCAGGCCGACGTTGAGGTTTTCGCCTCTCACCGCCATCAACGTAACGAAATTCTCTCGCAGGCTGATTTTGCACTGCTGGAGCCAGCGGATGAGCAGCAGCGTCTGGCTTTCATTATTGACACCGTAAAAAAGCATGCCATCCAGGCCATCCACACCGGGCGTAATACTCAGTGGTTTGAAACTCAGCGCACCGCTATTGAAGCCTGTGGCGTCACTCTGGTAACCGGCGCAACCGGTGCGGACTTACTGGCGCTGGCCGATGACAAAGTGGCCTTTGCTCAGCTGATGGAAAAGCATGGTTTACCGGTGGTGCCATCGATAGCCGTTACCTCTATCGCAGAACTGCGTCAGCTAATCGCCGCTTCCCCTTTTTCTGCGCAGCCACTGTGCATTAAGCCGGTAAAAGGTATTTATGGCATGGGATTCTGGCGTTTTGATGACAGCGTCTCGCCAATGGCAGGTTTTACTCATCCGGAAAGCCGCAAGGTTAATACCCGTCGTTATCTGAATGCGCTGGAAGAGTCAGGCAGCTTTGAACCGCTGGTGCTGATGCCGTATTTACCCGGGCCGGAGTACTCGGTCGATATTCTGGCGGAACAAGGCAAGGTGCTGGCGGCGGTGGCGCGTCGCAAAGAGGGCGCGCTCCAGTATCTGGAAAACAACGGCGAAGCTTTTGAGCTTGCCAGACATTGCGCGCAGCTGATGGGGGCTGATGGGCTGGTGAATGTCCAGACCCGTCACGACAGCAGTGGCAAACCGCTGCTGCTGGAAATCAATATGCGACCTTCCGGCGGCATTGGCTACACCCGCTTCAGCGGCGTCAATCTGCCGGGACTGTTTGCGTTCCGGCAGCTTGGGCTGATGAGTCAGCAAGCGGTTTCCGATGAAGCCAGCCGGGCGTTCTCACCCGCTACGGTGCGCTCCGTCACCGACGTGATCAACTACAGCACGGCGTTGCCTAATTTCATTCAGTAAGGATCACCATCTTGAACCATCTCCATGGGCCGACGCCTTATTGCCGGACGCTTTCCTGCGGTACGCTGAGCGTCACCCCGCGCGGCGACGCGGCGGCACTCGATCAGTTGTTCGACATTGCCGAGCGGCGTAATCCAAAACGTGCCTTTCTGTTTGTCAGCAAAGTACTGGGCCGACACATTCCGGTCAGCCCTGGCGTCATGCGCGCGGTCTATCGTCAACTGGCCGAACGGTTTCCCTCGGTTTCACCTGGCCCGGTGCTGTTTATCGGTATGGCGGAAACCGCCGTCGGACTGGGTGCAGGTGTCTTCGACGAAATGCGTCAACAGCTAGATGAATCAGTTTATCTGACCTCGACGCGTCATCCGGTGGCCGGTGAACTGCTGTGCGAGTTTAAAGAAAATCACAGCCATGCGACCGATCACCTGCTTTATCTGCCGCAGGATGCGGAACTGCGCCGCCGGGTACTGGAAGCACGCACCCTGGTGCTGATTGATGATGAAGCGACCACCGGCAACACCTTTATAAATCTGCTCGAAGCACTGAAGAATGATGGCGGATTACAGCATATCGCCGAGGTAATTACCGTCACTCTCACCGACTGGAGCGGGGACGCTGTCGCGCAGCGCTGCCCGTTGCCGGTGCAGAGCGTTTCGCTGGTGCAAGGCGACTGGCACTGGCAGCAAAAACCCGATGCGCCAGTACCGGTCATGCCTGATGTTAATGTCTCCTCAAGCGGCAGCGTGGCAATCAGCGGCAAACAGAGCTGGGGACGCCTGGGTATGGCCCAGCCAGCCGCCGATCTCGGCATCGGGATTCAGCCAAAGGCAGGAGAAAAAATTCTGGTGCTCGGCAGTGGCGAATTCGTCTGGGAACCGTTTCTGCTGGCAGAGCGGCTGGAAAAACTCGGCGCAGAGGTTAAATACAGTTCCACTACCCGTTCACCGATTGCCATCGGTTTCGCCATTCAGTCGGCAATTGCCTTTACCGATAACTATGGGCTGGGAATTGCTAACTATGTCTATAACGTGGCCGATCAACAGTTTGACCGTATTTTACTCTGTACTGAAACCCCGGCAGACAGCGTTGACCCCCTTTTAATCGCAGCCCTGAGAAAAGTGGCTCCCGACGTTGAGATTATTTGCTATGAGTAAACCGGTTATTTTTTCAGATCTGGACGATACTTTGTTTCAGACTCGACGCAAAATGGTCGATGAACTGAACCTCGAGCCGTTCCGTACTGGCGCCCTTGACCGCAGTCTGCAGCCGCGCAGTTTTATGACTGAAGAGCAGGCGATGCTGGTTGACTGGATGCTGGAACACGGCGAGCTGATTCCGGTAACGGCCAGGGGTACAGAAGAGATAAGTCGGGTCAAAATCCCCTTTCACTCCTGGGCAGTCACCACTCACGGTGCGGTGATCCTTAATCCGCAAGGGGAACCTGATCCACAGTGGCAAGCGATAATGCTGGCAGCGCTGCAACCCTATGCCGCTGAATTGCTGGCGATGCAGCAAGCCATCACCGACTTAATGGCGGCGCGTAATATTGATGGCTGGGCGCGAATTAATTACGAATACGCTGAGACGCCGGTTTATCTGGTAATGAAGCACTGCGACAGTACTCGTCTTGATGAGCTGTACGCCATTGCGGATGAGATTGAACAGCTGTTTCCGACCGAAGGCTATTACATCCATCGCAACAGTAATAACGTAGCCTGGCTGCCGGTGGTGGTAGAAAAAGGGCTGGCAGTGAGTTACCTGCTGGAAAAACTGCGTAACGAGCGCGGGGTCTTTCCGGTGATTGGCCTCGGTGACAGCCTGAGCGATCACCGCTTTATGAAACTCTGTAGCTGGTATGGCTTGCCGCGTCAGAGTCAGTTTGCTGAGAAGATAAGTCGTACCCTTTTCGGAGAACAATAATATGCAGGACTTCACCCCTTTTTCCGGTTCCTACCTGCCGCAGGATGTGCACTTTCTGCTGCAACCGGTTGAGATGGAAATGACACCGGTTGAACAAAAAGAGCAGCTTATTCAGTCTGGCACCCGCCATTATTCCGAAATGCTCAGTCAGGAACCGGAACCCACCGCCTGGCATCTGGATCTGTTTTCTCAGGCGCTGGATCAGGGGGCCGGGCGTCTGGCCAGAGAAGTGATTATGCTGGCAAAAGCGCTGATTGAGCGCTTCCCGCAGACGCCAGTGGTGCTGACCAGCCTGGTACGCGCCGGGGTGCCGCTCGGCGTGATGCTGCAACAAACTCTGCGCGCGCTGGGTAAGGAGTCGTATCACTACGGCATCAGTATTATTCGCGATCGTGGTATCGACAGCGTCGCGCTGGAGTGGATCGAAGCACGTCATGGCACCGAAGGGATTGTTTTCGTCGACGGCTGGACCGGTAAAGGTGCAATTACCGGCGAACTGACGCGCTCGCTAAAGCATCGTGCTGGCTACCCTGCTCAGCCCCGACTGGTGGTTCTCGCCGATCCCTGTGGTCGTTCGTGGCTGGCCGCCAGTGATGATGACTGGCTAATCCCTTTTGGCATTATGGGCGCGCCGGTATCCGGCATGATTTCCCGATCTATCTGGTCAGAAACCGGGCTGCATGGCTGCGTCAAATGCGATCATCTGGCGCAGTTTGAATGCAGCCGTCAACTGGTCGATACCGTTGCCGAATACCGTCATACCCTGAATATCGACGCAATCCCCGCTTGTGACTGGCAGCCTGAGCAAAAAGCCCCTTTGAAACTGAAAAGTGAACAGGTCATCAGCGAACTGGCTGAACAATTCAACATTTCCAGTATTAACCGGATTAAGCCCGGCATTGCCGAAGCGACGCGCGCGGTGCTGCGCCGCGTTCCTGACCATGTCTTTGTCCGCTCAGTTGACGATCCGGACGTGGCGTTACTGGTGTATCTGGCGCGAGAAAAAGGCTTAACCATCACTGAAGCCGGTGATGCGCTCGGGCAGTACCGCGCGGTGACTATTATCAAGAAGGTACTCTGATGGACAATCGGCTCTCTCCCTGGCGTCTGGGCGCAACGCTGTATATGCCTGCGGTGCGAAGTGATATTGCGGACGCGATTGTAAATAACAAGATCGCCGGGCTGCGTTCGCTGGTGATCTGTCTGGAAGATGCAGTCTGCGATGCTGATGTACCGCTGGCGCTGAGTAATTTACAGCTGCTGCTGACACGGCTGACCGACGCTAAAAATGCCGCCGGCCGCGACCACTGGCCACTGGTGTTTATCCGGCCGCGTCATGCCGAAATGGGTGAACTGCTGATTAACAGCATGGACTTAAGCGCGGTAGATGGACTGGTATTGCCCAAGTTTACGCAACAGTCGCTGCCGGTATGGTGGCGAATTATGCAGGATACCCACCTGTGCATGATGCCGACGCTGGAAACTGAAGAAGTGTTCGACGTGCTGCAAATGCGTGAGCTGGCAGTGACGTTACAACGTCACGCATGTTATGAACGTATCATCGCGTTACGCATCGGTGGTAATGACCTGATGAATGTGGTCTCGCTGCGACGCTCACGCAACTACACCCTGTATGACAGCCCGATGGGCTACGTGATTAAAATGCTGGTAGCGGTATTTTCCTCGCGAGATTTCGCGCTGACCGCACCGGTTTGTGAACATATTGACGATCACCAGATTATGGATCAGGAACTGGCGCTGGATATTGCTCATGGCCTGGTGGGTAAAACCGCTATCCATCCCAATCAAATCAGTAAAATCGAACAGGCATTGATGGTTACCGCCACCGATCATGCTGACGCCCTGCGGATTCTCAACTCAACGCAGGCGGTATTTAAGTCACAGGGAGCGATGTGCGAACCGGCAACGCACCGACGCTGGGCATCCGGCATTCTTGCCAGAGCGCAGGTCTACGGCATTGCAGCAGATAAATCTCAGGAAGGTGTCCGCCTGATACAGGCAACACCGAATAACTGATTGGGTGTCCGGCAGTAAAAAGATTCGCGTGCTAATTATTATTTGTTGATTTAGCTTAGGTTTATGATATTGCTGATAAGGTCTGTGCCCTCAATGGCAAAAAAAGACATATTGTTGTGCAGCCGTTTAGCCAGGATGGCGATCAGAAATGTGGATCCGGACGAGATTCGTCCCATTGAACCTTCGACTATGAATGCAGGCGTTAACTAATATGCAGCTTAATACGCGACAAGCCCGAATCTATACTCTGGCGAATATTCTTGGCTCAGGGAAGCCGGTGTCTGCTGCACGAATCATCTCCTCACTGGAGTGTTCAGAACCGACGTTAACCCGCGCGCTGAAAGAGCTGCGGGAATTATGGGGAGCTGAAATTAAGTACAGTAAGGCCACCCACTCTTATCAGCTGACTCAACCCGGACAACTGGATAAAAAAACGCTGCGCCGGATGACCGAAGCGCTGGCGGCCCATGCCGAGCTGAAAACGACCGAAGCGGTCAGCCGGGTATTCCTCGATAAAGAAAAGAAAAAAGCGGTTTCGCTGTCGCTGAGAATGTCGATACTGCGCAAAATTGACAAACTGGCACGGGTCAGTGAAACCTCGCGCAGTGAAGCGGTCGAAATGCTGGTCGGGCGCTGTCTTGACGAGCTGGTAGTTAAACTGCAGGCACAAAACAAAACCGCCTGATCTCCCCTTCCCCTGAATTACGCCAGTACTGAATTATGAAATACAGCCGTGCTGGCGGCTCCCCTTATGGCATAAATTTAATCTCACCTGACATCAGATACTCGACTGTTAAATATCAACTTGATAAATAAAATAGCTGCAATGCCCATTCGGAAAATAATATTTGCACTTTTTTACGGGGATGTCGTACATAGTGAATCAGCAAATAAAGCTTAAGGCTGATGCGCGTTTATTATCTTAACTGGATAAAGAAGAGGTTACGTGCGCAAATAGCAACAATTCCCGGATATTATTTTAAATATGAGGATTTAACATGAAAGTGAAAATCACGGTCTGTGTATTTATGGCATTATTCATTCCGGCTATTTGTACAGCAACATCGTTTGGCGGCTATCCGGAGATTCCTGAAGAGGCTTCAGGATTTATTACCAGCGTTGAGAGTTACCACCCAGGCCCTGGTGTTTCTCCTCCCTATAATGATGTCTCAAATATGCTTGGCATGCCTGATCAAGCTTACACCTCACTGGGAAGAAAAGGCAGCACGACGTTAGGGATATTTCCGCTGCATATCAATCCGACAGCTGATGGACAGCCAGTTTTCTATATTTATGAAAAAGGTGAGTTCGCCGGAATGGATGTGTATGTTTCATCTGACAACGTTAACTGGCATCAGGCGACGTTGAAGGAACAGAAGAATAACAGTGTAGGTCATGTTCTTGGTTATGCTGTCGGTGGCGTAGCCGACAGTAATTACTCATTTATAAAAATTGATGATACCAGTTCTGAGCCGGGTTCAGAATATGCGGGTGCTGATATCTCTGGCGTGGCGATTATTGGTTGCGATAATAATCTGATATTAAATAACGACATTATTGTTGATACCGATGTTGACGCAGGCAATGTATATAATTTATCCAGGGATAAAGATAACGGAAGCGTGCGAATAAGAGTGGTCAAAAGTAATAATCAAGTCAGTTATATCGACGTGTCTGATGATGACTCTCTGCTGCCGGTTGCATTATCTTCTCAAATGGATTTTGATAATGACGGAATCAATGACATCGATGTATTAGTGGAAAATAAATCGACAGGAAAGTATTTCAATATCATAAAAGCGCCAGACGGAAAAACCATCAAAGTAATCGATAACACCTACAACTAAAAATCAAGCCAGAGGTTAGCATTTAACCTCTGGTTGCTTCTCTGTCCGATGCCACATCCTCAATGATAAAAACCCGATTTTATCTCCCTGTCTCTTTAAGTCGCGCCCGTCCATTGCTGACAATTTTGTCATTAGTGTTGTGCGCATCCACCTGCTTAATCCGCTTATACAAATTGGCTAGTATAAAACCGTTGTTAATACTTACACATCCCGCTTTCCCTGATGGCGGCGAACTAATAATGAATCTGACAAGCTTAGGCAAATCAGCGAGGGACTTCATATGAACAGTGAAAAACGACTCAATATCATCCGTGAATCTCAGGCCTGGTGGCGTATCGTCATCAATAATCCTCCCCTGAATCTTTTTGATCCATGGATGTTTGCTGAGCTTAACGTGCTGATGGATGACATTGAGCGGGATAACGATCTGAAGGTGGTGGTATTCGAAAGTGCGAATCAGGATTTCTTTATGAATCATCATGATGTTGTCAACCGCACGACGATTCCTGACCAGCCAGGAGCGGCTCCGTTTTTTTACCATTGGCCGACTTTCGTCACTCGTCTGGCACAGTCCTCCGTTATCAGCATTGCCAAGATTCGCGGCCGTGCCCGGGCGCAGGGATTTGAGTTTGCTCTGGCCTGTGATATGCGTTTTGCCTCCAGAGAACGCGCAAAGTTTGCATTAATCGAGCTTGGAGGCTCATCGATTCCAGGCGGCGGTGGCGTTGAATGGCTGTCCGCTCTGGTCGGCCGCTCGCGCACGCTGGAAATCGTCCTCGGCGCCGACGATTTTGATGCCGATACCGGTGAACGCTACGGCTTCATCAACCGCTCTGTTCCTGATGCCGAACTTGACGCCTTTGTCGATGCCTTTGCCCAACGTCTGTCACGATTTGAAAAGCGTGCGCTGGAGACCGGCAAAAAAATGGTCAACCAACGAGCTGGCGTTCCTTCTGAAGGAGAACTGTGGACATCAAACCATATCCTGCACGGCGTTGACTTGTGGCCTGAGGCACAGAAAGCCTTTACCAGACTGACCGCTGCTGGCTTTGGTCAAGTCGGCGATTTCGAGCTGAATATGGGTGAGCGCTTAGGCGACGAGCCGTCAGAATGAGACAACCCTGTTTCAGCCAGCCAAAACCTTTTATCACGTTGAAAAAGGAGTATCCATGAGCGCCTATATTGTTTACGTTCGCGACCGAATCACCGATCCAGTTGAATTCAGCAAATATGAGAAGAGTGCCCCTGCCGCATCAGTTGGGCATCCGATTACCCCACTCGCTTTCTATGGCGCGGTTGAAACTCTGGAAGGGTCTCCGGTGGATGGCGCAGTTATCCTTGAGTTTCCGACTCTGGCTGATGCCAAAGCATCGTATGAAAGCCCTCTCTATCAGCAAGCCCTGAAGCACCGTCTGAAAGGTGCTGATTATCGAGTGTTTATCGTTGAAGGTGTGCAGAGCTAAGCGCTGGTTAATGGATACAGCTTTGATGCTGTTGGCTGTACCTGATTCTGTCCTGACCATCAGCATCATTTCCGCCACGCCAGCTGATTAATGCCATTTTATGGAATTATTAAATCCGGAGAGTTTCATTATCTGCAATCATCATGGCTGATATATTGAATCCCATACTTCTTCTCAGGGATTAACGTTATGAAAACCATGATGACTGCACTGCTGCTGGAAAATTTTGCTGATGAACAATTTTCCCCTGTTCAACTGCCGGTACCAACCGCGGCAGCTGGCCAGGTACTGGTAGAGATACACGCCAGTGGCGTCAATCCTATCGATTACAAAATTCGCCTCGGGGAAGCGCCTTACGCCATGCCGGAGTTACCGGCTGTGCTGGGTACTGATATGGCGGGCGTCATTGTTGCCGTGGGTGAAGGCGTTGAACGATTTAACGTCGGCGATGAAGTTTATGGCCTGACCGGCGGTGTTCACGGACTTCAGGGCACTCTTGCACAATATGCTGCGGTTGATGTCGATTTACTGGCGCTAAAACCGCGTAATTTATCCATGCGCGAAGCCGCTGCCATTCCGTTAACCTTATTAACCGCCTGGGAAGGCCTGGTTGATAATGCGCGGGTAAAGCCGGGGCAAAATATACTGGTTCAGGGCGGCGCAGGAGGCGTTGGCAGTATGGTTGTGCAACTGGCAAAAGCGCTCGGTGCCAATGTCTGGGCCACCGGCTCAACGGCTAAACAATCACTGATTGCTCAATTAGGTGCCACGCCGCTGGATTACCGCGCACTTTCAGCGCAAGAGATTGTCAACAACTGTACCGCTGGCGCGGGCTTCGACATTGTATATGACACCGTGGGTGGCAAGGTTTTGCAAGATTCACTGGGCATGACCCGACACTACGGGCATATCACCAGCTGTGCAGCATTTGGTGAACATAATCTGGCGGTGTCGTCGTTACGTTGTGCCACGCTGTCTGGCGTATTTGTCCTGATGCCGATGCTATCCGGAAATGCTCGCGCTCATCATGGTGAGATACTGGACGCCGCGACCCGTCTGATTGAAGAAGGTAAAATCCGCCCTGTCGTCGACGCCCGTCATTTCAATCTCGATCAGGCCATCGATGCGCATCACGCAGTGCAGCAGGGTTCGGCATCGATTAAGGTGGTCATTGATGTTAAATAAACCCTTACAGGCACGCACCTGGCGCTTCCATCGAACGGGCGATGCTGATGTTCTTGAACTGGAAAATCTTCCCCTGGCTCAGCCAGCCGGGAACGACGTGTTGGTTCAGATGAAAACCATCGGTCTTAACCGGGCCGATGCTATGTTTCGTCGCGGCACTTACATTGAGAAAGCAGAATTTCCTTCACGTCTCGGTTACGATGGTGCAGGCGTGGTTATCTCGGCTGGAAAAGATGTCAGGCAATTCTCACCCGGTGATCACGTTTCTATCCTGCCCTCATCCAGTCTTGCCCGCTTTGGCACCTATGCCGACCAACTGATTGTCCCTGAATCGCTGCTGGTCGCTAAACCTGCCAGTCTCAGCTGGGAGCAATCCGCATCCATCTGGATGCAGTATCTCACCGCCTATGGCGGGATAATCCATGCTGCCGGGTTGAAAAAAGGCGAGACGCTATTAGTGACGGCGGCATCCAGTAGCGTCGGTTTGGCTGCGATTCAGATCGCACAATCTGCCGGTGCCAGAGTGATTGCCAGCACACTCACCGTAGCGAAAAAACAGCATTTATCTGCGCTTGGCGTCGAAGATGTTATCGCCAGTGAAGAGGAACCTGATCTGTATCAGGCGATTGTCTCGAGACTGGGGGGAGAACATCTTAACGCCGCATTTGATGCGGTCGGCGGGCCGCAGGTTGAACAGATTGCCAGCGCATTGGCGGTGAAGGGGCGACTGGTGATACATGGTGCCCTGAGTCCGGAAGCGACGCCGTTTCCGCTCAAGCTTGCACTGCGTAAAAGTCTGACGATGTCGGGATTCCTGTTCCTCGAAGTGTTGCACGATCCCGTCATTCGGGAACGGGCAAAACGTTTCATCCTGAGCGGCATTGAGGCAGGCTATCTTAAACCCCAACTGGATAAGATATTTAGCTTCGAACAGATGCCGGACGCTCACCGATATCTGGAATCAAACCGGCAAATCGGTAAGATCATCGTTCGCGTTACGACCCCTTAACCTGCCCCACCTGACCTGCATAAGGTCAGGTCTCAATATCCGCTAAAACCTCTGCCAGATAATCGTACAGCACCCTGATCCGCATTGATGTTGGCCCGCGTTGTGGCCGGTAAAGATAGAGCCCCCAGCTTGCGGCGGTATTGTCTTCCAGAACCTGAATCAGGCGGCCACTTTTTAAGTAAGGCAGTGCCAGAAAGCCCGGCATAAATCCAAAACCGATGCCATCGAGCACCGCGTGAAACTCTGCTTCCAGATCATCGGTAATAAAGCGTGGGTTCGACGGCGTAAAGCTTCGCGCATTGTTGAAACTCCATGGCCAGTAACGTCCGGTTTTATGATCAACCAATGCCGTCAGTGGAAATGAGTCCAGCTGATCAATGCGCGTTGGCATGCCTGTCTGGCCAATCAACTCAGGCGTGCCGACTGAAAAAAATTGAATTTTAGTCAGTTCACGCGCCACATAACGGTTATCGGGTAAAAAACCGAAGCGGATGCCGATGTCTATTCGCTCATCAATCACATCGCTGTGGGTATCCGTCAGGATGCAGTCCACCACAATATCCGGATAACGCCGTGAAAATTGAGTTAACGCCGGAATAACAAACTTACGCCCAAACACGGAAGATACCGTCAACCGGACGGGGCCGCGCATCTCATCTGACGCTGGCTGCTGATGTGCGGTCAATAATTTGTCGACAGCGTTAACTGCTTGCCGGGCATATTGCGCCAGACGTTCACCATCGGCGGTAATTTTCATCTGCCGGGTGCTGCGATAAAACAGAATCTCCCCGCGCTGCTGTTCGAGTTCCTTAACCGCGCGGGTTACCGCCTGAGGTGAAATGCCGAGAAGTATCGCAGCATCTTTAAAGTTTCTTGACTCTGCGACGGTACAAAATATGCGCAGCATTTCCAGTTTATTTTGCATCGCGGGCCCGATGTGTTGACAGAATCAGTTCCATAATCAGGCATTCTGCAGGTGAACATATATCCATTATTCTAACAGTCCCTTTTAGCTAAAGAAGGACTTAGAGGATTTAGTTATCTGATCAATCAGCTGATGCTGACGCAGCGCATCCTCAAATGTGGTCGCTTCACAAGAGCCGGACGCCTTATCACCGGCGTAAGCGGCATATAAATAGGCGACGTCCTGGGTACTGGCTTCGAGATGCGAGACGGGTAAATACGCGTATTCAGCAGGTACCGGCAGCTCAGTAAACACTTCTGAGCCATCGCGCATAGCCGAAATTTTATTATCATGCCTATTCTGGAATGCACGTTCATTGGTAATGCGCAACACGCCTTCAGTGCCGGTAATGTCAATCTGCAGCCCGGTGCGTAATGTCTGTGCCCCCTCAAGCTGGACCGAGAATAATCCGCCACCGGTCAGCGTCCCTATGACCATCACTTCATTAGCACTGATATAGGGCACTTTTTCACCGGTTTCCGCCAGCGTCGTCAGCGGAAAGTGGTTTTCAGTGATGGCCACCAGCTTTTGTGGGAAACCTACGCCATGGAACAGCATGTCATGGAAGTGGCCGCCGTAGACGGACAGCAACTCGGTAAAGTTGGCTGCGTCCAGCGCCCATCTGACGAATTCTGGCATCACCTGGCCGAAGGCGTCGACGCCAACCGACATCCGCACCGATCTGATGTTCCCCACGTAGCCCTGCTTTATCAGATCATGCCAGTAGCGTGAGCTCGGTGAAAAGCGGCGCTGAAGCCCGACCACGTGCCTGACGCCCTGCTTTTCAGCCAGGGCAAGGATCGCTTCTGACTCTACCGTATTTGTTGAAAGAGGCCACTCGCTGTAAACGTCTTTACCTGCGCCAATCACCAGCCTGGCAAGTCGGCTGTGTTCAGGCGTCGGAGCCAGTACCGCCACTAAATCGACATCGGCATTAGCCAGTAATTCTTCAGGACTGGCGTAAGCCTCTGCGATCCCGAACTCTGCCGCATACTTCGCGACCTTCTCTTTGTTGCGACCGGCCAGCGCCGTCACCTCGAAATTATCCAGAGATTGCAAAACAGGAATATGTCCGTATCGCGCCCAGCTGCCGGTTCCGATGATACCAACGCGAATTTTGCCATTACTCATTAGGTCCTCTCTTTCAGGATAAGAAAATACAGAAAAGTGAAAAAAGAATCTGGCCCGACACTACAGCGCCAGATGTACAGCCTGTTAAGTCATCATATGATCATGTTCACTTGTAATTAACCCGGTAGATTGGCATAACATAAGTGACATATTTGTCACTAATTACGAGGCCTGGCGGGAATTATGGAAAAAATGAACGGCATGGAAGTATTCCTCCATGTGGCGCAGACCAGGAGCTTTATTGCGACCGGAAATGCCAAAGGCATTTCATCATCAGCAGTCAGCAAAAGCATATCCCGGCTGGAAGAGCGCCTGGGCGTGCGGCTTTTTCAGCGCAGCACCCGCTCTGTCAGTCTGACCTCAGAAGGCGAAGTCTTTGCAGAGCGCTGCCGGCGTATTTTCAACGAGATTCAGGCCGCCGAGGATGAGCTTTCAGCCATGACCACATCACCAACCGGGCGGCTGAGAGTGGGATTGCCTTACGCAGGTGGCTTGATGCTGCCGATGATTTCAGCCTTTCTGTTGAAATATCCTCAGATCGAACTTGATCTCGATTTTTCAGATCGCCTGGCCGATGTTATTGAAGATGGTATGGATGTGGTGATCCGCGGGGGAAAATTAAGCGATTCGCGCTTGATTTCCCGTCCGCTGGGAAAATATCGCCTGTGCCTGGTAGGCTCTCCGGATTATTTCAAACGACGTGGAACACCTTCCCGGCCTGAGGATCTCAGTGAGCATGCTTGCTTACATTATCGATATCCCAGTAGCGGGATAAAAGCCCACTGGCCTCTGCGTTATCCGGCTCAATCCGGTAACAGCCAGTCGCTTCCCGTCACCATGATCTGCAGCAGCCTGGAAGCATTGCTGTTTACCGTAAAACAAGGATGCGGAATTGCCTGCTTGCCAGATTATTCAGTGAGAACGGCACTTGCTAGTGGTGAGCTACAGACGGTATTAGAAACCTCTCTAAAACAGACAGATACTACATTCCATTTGCTCTGGCCCAGTGCCAGACAAATGACGCCAAAAGTGCGTGTATTCGTGGATTTTATGACCAGTGAGTTTAACGATTTATTAAAAACCAGAAAGAAATAGACGTAATGGGAGCAAGCCTGAGCAATACCATTCGGCATCAAACGCAGAATGGATTAGCCTTAATCGCGTCGCCAGGATTAAATCGCGCTTCTGGCTAATTGGTATCTCTCTGTTCGGGATAGTATTATTGCCATGCCATATGCCCGGCACCCCTCTCACGGAACTGGAGTGATTAATGTCCACACTGCGTTTGCTGTTATCCGAGTCTAACGACCCCTGGTTTAATCTGGCGGTTGAAGACTGTATTTTTCGCCAGATGCCCGCCACTCAGCGCGTGCTGTTTTTGTGGCGTAATGCAGACACGGTGGTCATTGGCCGGGCGCAGAATCCGTGGAAAGAGTGTAATACCCGACGCATGGCGGAGGATGGCATCAAACTGGCGCGCCGCAGCAGCGGTGGCGGCGCGGTGTTTCACGATCTGGGTAACTGCTGCTTTACCTTTATGGCGGGCAAACCGGAGTACGATAAAAGCGTCTCAACCGGAATCATTCTGCGTGCGCTCGACACTCTTGGCATTCCGGCGGAAGCTTCCGGACGCAATGACCTGGTGGTCAACACCGCTGACGGCAGCCGTAAAATCTCGGGTTCTGCCTATCGCGAAACGCCGGATCGCGGCTTCCACCACGGTACAATCCTGCTGAATGCCGATCTTTCTCGCCTCGCCGATTATCTTAATCCGGACGTGAAAAAGTTACAGGCCAAAGGGATCACCTCGGTGCGTTCGCGGGTAGCGAATCTTGAAGAACTGGTGTCTGGCGTCAGTTTTGAGCGGCTGTGTGAAGCCATCACCGAGTCGTTCTTCAGCCATTTTAATACCCGCTGTGAACCTGAACGTATTTCTCCCGACGCATTACCCGACTTACCCGGATTTGAGCAGCAGTTTGCTAAACAGAGCAGCTGGGAGTGGAACTTCGGCCAGGCGCCGGACTTCTCACATCTCCTCGACCAGCGATTTAGCTGGGGCGGCGTCGAAATTCATTTTGACGTTGAGCGCGGCATTATCAGCCGCTGCCAGATTTTCACCGACAGTCTTAATCCGGCCCCGCTGGAGGCGCTGGCGCAAAAACTGCAAGGTGCTGAATATCGACCTGACGTTGTGGCAAATCATATGCAGCAATTAGTCACGGATTTTCCGCAACAGGCAGTCGAACTTAAACAGCTGGAGCAGTGGCTGACGGAGACGTTGCGATAATGAAAAGCCAACGACGATTGCTGAAAGCCTGTGCCACCGCAATCACTATCGCCTGCTGTTTACCGGCTTTCGCCTACGCAGAGCCTGTCGTCCAGTCTGCAGCCGCAGCAGAACGCATTTCCGTGGTGGTAGAAGGCCAGGGGCCGGATATCATCCTGATTCCAGGGCTGGCTTCCTCGCGTGAAGTCTGGGCCGGACTGGCAAAAAAGCTGCGCGCAACGCACCGGCTGCATCTGGTGCAAATTGCCGGATTTGCCGGTCAACCGGCAATTACCGATCGGGATAACCTGGTGGCGGCACCCGCGGCAGAGGCGATTGGTGATTATATTCAACGCCAGCGGCTGACAGCGCCGGCGATTATTGGTCACTCGCTTGGCGGCGAAGTGGCGCTGATGATTGCCGCGCGCCACCCCGAACGTGTCGGTCGTGTCATGGTGGTCGACGCCCTGCCTTTTTACAGCCTGCTGTTTTCGCCAGATGCCACGGTTGAAGCAGTAAAACCGCGCGCTGACGCTTTTCGTGCGGCGATAATGGCAGCACCTGACGAACAGTCTGAAGCGATGCAGACTGTAGCCATTGCCCGGCTGGTCAAAGATCAGGCCGCACGCCCGGCACTGATTAAAGCGGGCTTGCAGTCCGATAAACAAACCGTTGCCGATGCAACAAGGGAATTGATGATCACCGATTTGCGCCCGGAACTGCACAACATCACCGCACCGGTTGAAGTGGTTTATGCCTGGGATACCCTGTACGGTTTTCCGGCGGCAAACACCGATGCCACCTACCGTCACGCCTATGCTTCACTACCGAAGATAAAACTGCACCGCATCGATGACAGTTTCCATTTTATTATGCTGGATCAACCGCAACAGTTTGCGGATGCAGTAAGCGAATTTATCGGCCAGTGAGTGTATAACGGCTGCTGTTTAATGATGTCTTCGCCATTTTATGAGCCACTGGCGAAAGACATTATTGAGCGACAAACCATTCCCAGGGTAAAAGCGGCGCATTCGTGATTAAGATGCGCCGCTGTGTTTCAAAAATGGCACCGGTTATTGACGCCTGACCGCCAGCTGTTTACTGCAAAGCTGAAAGAATATGATAAGCCGCTTCCACGCGCGCAGGGTTAGGATAACTTTTGTTCGCCAGCATCACGATGCCGAGATTCTTCTCGGGAATAAATGCCACGTAGCTGCCAAATCCGCCGGTTGAGCCAGTTTTATGTACCCATGAAGCTTTTAATGCTGGTGCTGGCGGATTTATTTCTACCGCACTTTGCGGTGCAAGTGCGACTTTATTATCGCTACCATCGACCGCGATGGCTGCTTTCATCGGCCAGTTCAGCATCTCCCAGCCCAGCCCCTGATACATATCTCCTACCTGCAAGTATCGCGACTGTGCAAGCAAAATCCCTTTTTGCAACGAGGCATCTTTTACTTCAGAAGGTGTCATGTTGGCCTGCACCCAGCTTGCCATATCCTCTATTGATGATTTTACGCCGTAGGCTTCAGCATCCAGCATACCCGGAGAAACATGAACGGCCTTTCCATCGCGATAGCCCCACGCATAGTGTTTTTCTTCACTTTGTGGAATATGTATCCAGGTATGCGTTAGCTGCAATGGCTGGAACACGCGCTTGCTCATCGCCTGCGCAAAGTTCATACCTGAAGGTTTAACCGCCAGTTTGCCAAACAGCCCAATACTGGCGTTCGAATAAAGGCGCGTTGTGCCCGGTGTCCACTGCGGCTGCCAGGTTTCATAGTAATTCTGTAATGACAACTCATCGGTAACACTATCCGGCACCTGGAGCGGCAAGCCACCGGCGGTATAGGTTGCCAGATTCAGCAAACTGATCCCTTCCCATTGTTTCCCGGACAGTGCTGGCCAGTATTTATTCACGGGATCGCTAAGCGTAATTTCACCCCGCGCGATGGCATCGCCGCCCAGTACGCCTGTGAAGGTTTTACTCACGGAGCCGAGCTCGAATAAGGTCTGCTGCGTGACGGGCTGTTTACCTGCGACGTCTGCCATTCCCCAGGTAAAGTAATAAGGCTGACCTTGATAGATAACCGCCACCGCCATGCCGGGAATGGCCTGTTCTTTCATCAAAGGAATAACCACGTCATCAACAATTCCACTGAGTTGTTTTTCCGTTTGAGTGGTTGCCAGCGCGGAACCTGACGCGACAAGCAGCAGCGCACAGGAAAGGGTTTTATGCATCATATCTATTTTCCATAATTAAAAATTGAGGGAATTTTAGCTGTTAACTGATGACAAAACAGCTAAAAGCTCAATATACTCGACTGACTTTTTAACCTATTTTATCAAAGGAGGATTGCTATGCTCACCAGTGAATTGTTTCTCTATTCACTCGTTTTTAGCGATCGTTTCTGCTCAGGCGTTACCAGCTGCGTGCTGCGATAACCTGTCTGAGCGAAGCTAACTAAATGACACTCTAAGAACTTCCCTCCGGCTTACCGGTTATCGTCAGCGATTTTGACGAAGGGCACTACCATGCCTGTAAAACTGGATAAACCAATGAGCACACTGCTTTCTGCACAATCTGTTGGCTACGACAACACCTTCGGTCCACTGCTGACTGATGTCTCTTTTAGCCTAAAAAAAGGCGACCGTATCGGTCTGATTGGCCACAACGGCTGTGGTAAAAGCACCCTGCTGAAAATCCTTAGCGGCGATCTCTCCGCGACACGCGGCAGCGTCACCTCTGCCAGCCAGTGCCTGATGGCAAGGGTTGAACAGTCTCTGCCTGACACACTGCATCATCGTCTCCTGGTGGATGCAGTACTGACTAACCTTCCACACTGTACGCAGCCCGTTGAGCACTGGCAGGCAGAAGTACTGCTGGCCTCGCTTGGCTTTGATGAAATTAGTTGGCAACTGACTGCGGGCACATTAAGCGGAGGTCAACATACCCGCCTGCTACTGGCTCGCGCGCTGATCCGTCAGCCCGACTTACTGCTGCTGGATGAACCCAGTAATCATCTCGATTTACCGACACTGTTATGGCTGGAACAGTTTCTGCAAAACTGGAGCGGCAGTTTTGTGCTGGTTTCCCATGACCGAAGCCTGCTGGATAACGTCACCAACTGCAGCTGGATTCTGCGTGATAAAACGCTGCAGTTTTTTCGTTTGCCTTGTACTGCGGCGCGATCGGCACTGGTTGAGAAAGATCGGGCTGACGCGCATCGTCACCTGGCTGAGCAAACAGAAATCGACCGGATAGCGAAAAGTGCCAAACGGCTGGCTATTTGGGGAAACCAGTACGATAACGAAAAACTGGCGCGTAAAGCGAAACAGATGGAAAAACAGGTCGAACGACTGAAAGATGATCAGACTCAGCTGACAAGCGGTAACCAGTGGCAGTTGCGTCTTAGCGGTTCAGCGCTGGCAGCCGATCGGGTGCTGGCACTGTCCGATCTCAAAATACGCCCGGCTGAAGATGCACCGGTGTTGTTCAGCATCGACTCGCTACAAGTCAAAAGCGGCGATCGTATTGCTCTGACAGGGCGTAACGGCTGTGGAAAATCGTCCCTGTTGCACTATTTATGGCAGGCATTTCATCATCCAGCAGGTACAGACGCCGCAGTGGTGTTTCATCCACGCGTGCATGTGGGCTATTACGATCAGAGTCTGCAGCAGCTGCGTGACAGCGACAGCCTGACGGATGCCCTGACTCGCTTTGCACCACTGACTGAAGGTCAGCGCAAAATGGCACTCATTGCGGCTGGATTTCCTTACCTGCGTCATCAGCAACGGGTCAGCACCCTGAGCGGTGGTGAGCGCTCAAGACTGCTGTTTATTGGCCTGACGCTGGCGGAGTACTCGCTGTTATTACTGGATGAACCGACCAACCATCTGGATTTGGAAGGCAAAGAACAGCTGGCGCAAACGCTGAAAAACTTCAGCGGTGCAGTAATATTGGTTTCCCACGACCGCACGCTGATTGAAAAAAGCTGTAATCGTTTCTGGCTGATCGATAATCAACGTCTGGAGCAGTGGCAGGATCTGGAGCCGGTCTGTGCCATTCTTGCCGCGAGTTCGCCGCCTGCTGCGGTGACGCAAAAGCAGCATACCGCGTCAGCGATTAGCAATGAACAGTGTGAGCAGGAGCATTTATTGAGCAACCTGCTTGAGCTGGAAAGTAAACTGGCAGACGATCTGGCGCGTAAACCTAAGCATCAGAAACCTGAGCTGCAATATCAGTGGCGGCAACAAATTGACCGGATAAACGCCCTGCTCGATTTAGCCTGAGTTTCAGGCCGCAGGGATGCGGCCTGGATAATATTAATTAAGCGGCAACTTTCGTCTGTTATGTTATGGCAGACCCTACAAGAATCAGGTTTTACAAGCCAGCTGGCCTGCCGAATTTTAAAACCCGTATCTTAACCATGCAAAAAGTACGTTACCATTATTGTAAGTTCCCGGAATATAGGTGAACTGCAAATTGACATTCTTATAACCCGCCGAGAAAAGTGGAAATATAAAGGGTAGCGGCACGTAATTGGCAAAGTCATCCCTGGCCGTAATCCCTCCCGCCAGGCCAAGGCCAACTCGCGCATCCTTGTTTTGCGTTAAATACCACCCCTTTTCCCAGCCGTAACCCACTGCCGGTTGCCACTCACGGTGAGAATCCTGAAACACCATCGCAAACAGGCCATGCCAGTTACCTTCTTCGGTATAGCGTGAAATGCCGACCCCTCCGCCCCAGGGCATTTCGTTGTAATGATCCGTTTTGTCCGAATCATACATAAAACGGTTGTGCCAGCTCAGAAAGGGAATATAGACATCAGTATATTGTGGGTTATGCCAGGTTTCTGATACATCCTCTTTAAGATTTTGCCACCAGCCCGATGCCATATTGGCAAAGGTCGCTTTTTTAGTCGTTTGCTCAGCGGAAACCGTAAAGGTCAGGCAGAACAAAATGAGGAATAAATAAGAGGTTTTATTTGCCATCATCAATCCGTCAGCGTTAGGAGTTGCTGTAATCAGCATAGCCATATTTCATCATATCTGATGCGCTGTCGACCCTGCGACCGATCAATTATTGATGGCATGATAAAAAAAACCGGGAGACAGTCTCCCGGTTGCATACTCCGTATCGCTGTCTGTCAGCCCTGACGATTTTTCCATACCGTCTGGATATTACAGAACTCATACAGGCCAAACTGCGACAGTTCACGACCATAGCCGCTTTTCTTCACGCCGCCAAAGGCCACGCGCGGATCGCTGGCGCTATAACCATTAATAAATACGCCGCCGCACTCCAGGCGAGCCGCCAGCAGCTGCGCTTTATCTTCATCGCCGCTGTAAATGGTTGCAGCCAGACCGAAGTCACTGTCATTTGCCAGTTCAATGGCGTGATCGACATCGCGTGCTACGGTAATTGCCGCTACCGGACCAAACAGCTCCTGACGGAAAGCCGTCATTTGCGGCTGAACATTTGCCAGCACCGTTGGCGCGTAGTAGTTACCTTTACCTTCAAGCTTATGTCCACCCGCCAGCAGCGTGGCACCCTCTGCCAGCGTTGCTTCAACCTGATCGTGCAACTCGTCGCGCAGATCAAAACGTGCCATCGGACCGATATAATTACCCTCTTCATCCGGCGCGCCCGTTTTCAGCTGTTTCACCGCAGCGACAAACTTGTCGGTAAACTCTTCAGCAATTGGCTGCTCAACAATAAAGCGTTTTGATGCTGCACAGACCTGGCCGCTATTCTGATAACGGCCAGCCACCGCTGCTTTCACCGCCTGATCGATATCGGCACCCTCCAGCACGATAAACGGATCGGACCCGCCCAGCTCCAGCACCGATTTTTTCAGTGCCGCACCGGCTTGTGCGCCAATTGCCTTACCGGCCCTCACGCTGCCGGTAAAGGTCACGGCCGCAATTTGTGGATGGTTAATCGCGTGGCTGACGCCCTCAGCCGTGGCGTTAATCACCGCGAACTCGCCCTGCGACAATCCGGCGGCAATAAAAATGCGTTCGATCAGCTGTGCGCTGCCCATCACATTTGGCGCATGTTTCAGGATATAGCAATTACCGGCCAGCATAATCGGCACCGCACCACGCAGTACCTGCCACAGCGGGAAGTTCCATGGCATCACCGCCAGCACCGTACCCAGCGGACGGAATTCCATCACCGCCTGATTGTTTTCCACCTGAGTGGGCAGCGTCGCCAGCATTGCCGGGCCGTGCTCCGCATACCATTCGCAAAGGTTAGCGCTTTTGTTCACTTCGCCACGCGCCTGCAAAATCGGCTTGCCCATTTCGGCGCGGATCATTTGCGCCAGCTCTTCGCCGTGATCGCGCAGCGCCACCGCCAGATCGCGCAGCTTTGTACTCCGTTGCGCCACGCTAAGCTTGCTCCACTGCTTACCGGCCTGATGAGTGCGCTCAATCGCCCGATCGATTTGCGACTCGCTGTCATACGGATAAGCATTCAGGGTTTCACCGGTGGCCGGATTCACGGAGATCGCATGAGTCTGGTAAGAAATGGTCATATAATCCTCAGCTTTATAGTGTCAATGCAATCAGCCTAACCTTGCAGCAGTGATAAAAAAACTGAATAATTCAGCAGTTGGTTTTCACTAAATGAGAAAGAGATGAACCTGTCCCAGTTAGAAATGTTTACTGCGGTGGCTGAAACCGGCAGTATTTCCGCCGCTGCAAAGCAGGTGCACCGCGTACCATCCAATGTCACTACCCGCATTCGCCAGCTGGAAACCGATCTTGGAGTGGAGCTGTTTATTCGTGAAAGCCAGCGTCTGCGGTTATCGCCAGCTGGCCACAGTCTGTTGCAGTACAGCACACAAATTTTATCGCTGGTCAGAGAAGCCCGTCAGGCGGTGAGCGGTGAAGAGCCGCAGGGTACCTTTACCCTGGGCTCGCTGGAAAGCACCGCCGCGGTGCGCATCCCTGGCCTGCTGGCAGAATACAACCGTAATTATCCGCGCATTCTGCTGGATCTCACTACCGGCCCGTCCGGCACTATGCTGGATGGCGTGCTGGAAGGTAAGCTCTCGGCGGCGTTTATTGATGGGCCTGTCACCCATCCGGCAATTGAAGGTATTCCTGTGTTTGACGAAGAGATGGTGATTATCGGGCCAGCCAAGCAAAAACCGTTCATCCGCGCGCGCGAAGTCAGTGGCGTCAATATTTATGCTTTTCGCGCCAACTGCTCCTACCGGCGTCATTTTGAAAACTGGTTTCATGCCGACCAGGCCACGCCGGGCAAGATTTTCGAAATGGAGTCCTATCACGGCATGCTGGCCTGCGTCATTGCCGGAGCCGGATTGGCGATGCTGCCACGTAGCATGTTAAACAGCATGCCCGGCAATGAGCAGGTCGTTGTTTGTACCCCGGAAGAGCCGTGGCGCTGGCTGTCGACCTGGTTAATCTGGCGGCGCGGAGTGAAAACACCTCAGCTGGAAGTGATGATTGATCTGCTGCCTGAGCGTAAATAATAAAAAGCCCGGCGGCGCCGGGCAAGATGATTACGCGTGTCGCGCCACCCAGGTCGGATACCGGCGGCAACACAGTGGATAAGCAATGGCGGTCACCACCATACTGATTACCCAAGAGATATTCGCACCCGGCACCAGCCCGGACCAGGGGCCGGAGAAGAAAGCGTTCTCTACAAAGGGGATCTGCACCACGATACCCCCGGCATACACCAGCAGCGCCCGCGAGTTCAGTAAGCCATAACGCCCGCCGTCTGCACTGAAAATCGCGTCAGTATCGTACTGCTGTTTGTTAATCAGATAGAAGTCGATCAGGTTGATCATACACCACGGGATAAGCACTGAAATCAGCGCAAAAATCAGATTCAGAAACACTTCTACAAAGTTAGCGGAAGCGGCCAGCGCGATTGCCACCGACCCCACCAGCACCGACAGTGAAAACACTATCCTGACTCTGGCGTCAGGCTGCCAGTTGGGCAGGAAAGTCTGCACTGAGGTAATCAATGCCAGCACCGATCCGTATAAATTCATCGAGTTATGACAAATGATATTGATCAGAAACAGCACCATCAGTATCGGCCCCAGCCAGCCCGTTGCCTGCCGCACGGCCACCATTGCATCATTGGTGCCGCTGACCATATTGACCGCCACCATACCAAATACAAACGCCAGAATGGTGCCGCAACACGCGCCCAGCCAGGTGTAGAGAAAGGGCCTGGCGATCCCTTCCGAGGCCGAAAGATAACGGGAGTAGTCAGAGGTATAAGGAGAAAAGCTAAGTTGCCATACCGCGCCGATACAGAAGGTGGCAAACCAGCCGGCCAGCGTAAACGAACCACGGTGCAGGAAGTCTGCCGGTAGCGGCTGCGACAGCATCATCCACAGGCCGAGGATCATCGATCCCCCCATGATCCAGGCGCCAATTTTGTTGATTTTGTGAATGAAGTTATAGCCCACTACGCCAATGATCGTTGCCGCGATCGCGCCAATAATCGTCGCCGACGGAATGTTCAGGGCCGGAAGCACGTTGTTAATTACCCTTCCCGACAGTGAAATATTAGAAATAAAGAAGCCGAGATAAATGACCGTGGCGAAGATAATCACCAGCAGCGAGCCGTAACGACCGAACTGCGCGCGGCTTTGAACCATCTGCGGAATACCGACCTGCGGGCCCTGTGCCGATGTCAGCGCCAGAAAAATGCCGCCAAACAGATGCCCGGCAATAATCGCACTGATTGCCGAGAGGATATCCAGATGAAAAGTATGGGTAGCCACCGCGCCGGTCACTACCGCGAGTGGCGCAATATTGGTACAAAACCACAGGGTAAACAGACTACGTGCATCCCCATGGCGTTCTTCTTCCGGCACATAATCGATCGACTTATCTTCTATTATTGCCGTCTGTTGTTGCTGAGAATTCATAGTTGCTCCGGGTGGAGTGAGTTTTTATTTTTGATAACTCCAGGAGTTGGCTGATAATGCGCTGGCGTAACGTTTCGTACCGTCATTGCCGGCATTGCATCGCAAAGGGGATATTGATGGGGAATCACTGCCAGGCAGCCAGACCGTTTTCGGTAGTGGTTAGCCAATACAGCCTCCACAACCCCTTCGCGGCCAAAGCCTGATTTCCATCGCCGCTACCAGTAGCGGGTGGTATCGCATCGGATTTCCTGCAATGTCAGTACTGACATTACCGAACCCGATAGTTTCTGAGTGACGCATTCTGCCTGCGCCGATGCGCCTGAGTCAACCTCAGTCGTCCGCGAGGCCTGTTCAGGCGGGTTAATTGTACAGTTTCCGGTCATTAGCCAGGCGATATCAGCTAAAGTGATTGTATTTTCACGCCCGCAGCGCCTGCAGTGGCAGAGTTGGTATATGGGCCAGCAGCTGACGGGTATAGGCCGCTGTCGGCGTGCTGAATATCGACTGCACCTCGCCCTGCTCGACCACTTTGCCCTGCTGCATAATCACCACATAATCAGAAATCTGACGAACCACCGCCAGGTCGTGGGAAATAAACAGATAGCTGAGACCCTTTTCACGCTGTAAACGCTCCAGCAGCCGCAGGATCTGCGCCTGTACCGCCACGTCCAGCGCCGAGACCGGTTCATCAAGAATCAGCAGTTCCGGCGAAATCGCTAATGCGCGGGCAATGGCCACCCGCTGGCGTTGCCCACCGGACAGCGCCGATGGCCTTGCGGTCAGCAGCGTAGTGGAAAGCTCGACCGCCTCCAGCAATTCCGCCGCGCGTTCGCGCTGGCTGTGCTTATTGCCGATGTGAAATGCGCGCAGTGGCTCGGTAATAATCGCCTCCAGCGTCATTTTCGGATTCAGCGAGGCATAGGGATTTTGATAAACCACCTGAACCCGACGGCGAAAGTCAGATTTCTGAAAGCTCGACGCTGTGCTAAAACTGACGCCGTCAAAATTTACTGCGCCCTGATCGGGTTGTTCCAGGCCAAGCAGCATTCGCACCGTGGTTGACTTACCCGATCCTGACTCGCCGACCAGGCTGGTAGTTGCACCGCGATAAACCGGAAACGAGACGTCGTCAACTGCGCTAAAGCTCTCGCCACCCGGCAGAATAAACCGTCTGGAGAGCTTTTCCGCCAGCATAAACGGCTGCTTGTGCGGTTTTGGCTGACGATAAGGCACGCTTAAAAATGCCGGAGAAGCCTCCAGCAGCTGACGAGTATAGGGATGATGCGTCTGGCGCAATAACGATGCCGGAGTGCCACTTTCAATCAGCTGGCCTTCATGCATTACCAGCACGCGATCCGCCCGCTCCAGCGCCATATTCAGATCGTGCGTAATCAGTAACAGCGCGATTCCCTGCCGTTCAACCACCGCCGCCAGCGCATCCAGCACCTGTTTCTGCACGCTGACATCCAGCGCGCTGGTCGGTTCATCGGCAATAATTAACTTTGGATGGTGGCACATCGCCATCGCCAGCAGCACCCGCTGCCGCATGCCGCCAGAAAGCTGATGCGGATAGCTGGCCAGCACGCGTTGGCTGTCATTCAGGCCTACCTCAGCCAGCAGCGCAGGCAGGCGTCCGGCAGCCTGATTTTTTGGCACGCCGTGCAGGGTGAATGCTTCCAGCATCTGCTTTTCCAGAGTCTGTATCGGATTAAACGCCAGCGCCGGATCCTGCGGCACAAAGCCAATCTCCAGCCCACGCAGTTGCCGCCACTGGCGCTGACTGGCATTTTCCAGCGGCTGACCGGCAAAGTGAAGGGTGCCGCCACGTCGCAACGCCTGCTGGCTCAGTAGCCCTACCAGGGCTGAAGCCGTGGTGGATTTTCCCGATCCGGAGCCTCCCACTATCGCCACCACTTCGCCAGGATACAGCGCAAAACTAAGCGACTTTACTGCCTGCAAATAGCCGCCTTGCTGACGAGGATAATCAATGCTCAGTTGTTCAACCGCTAACAGAGGTTCAGTCATAGTTTCTCCGCAGAATCCTGAATAAATCCGGCTATCCGATTAGTTGCCAGCACCGACAGCACGATAATCATTCCCGGCAGCGTGGTGTACCACCAGGCAGCCGCAATGTAGTTACGCCCTTCGGCGATTAACAATCCCCATTCGGGCTGAGGCGGTGGCGCGCCAAAACCAAGAAAACTGAGCGCCGAGACGGATAACAGCGCAAATCCCAGCTCGAGCGCCGCCAGAGACAGCACCGGTGCCAGCGCATGCGGCAGAATATGACGCTGGATAATCGCCAGATGTCCGACGCCGCTGGCTCTCGCGGCCTCAACAAACAGATTGGTGCGGCTGCGCAACACTTCTCCGCGCGTCAGGCGCGCAAAAGTGGCAACCGAGGACAATCCAACCGCCACCGCAATATTCAGCGTGCCAAAACCAAGCACGGTGATAATCGCCATCGCCAGTAATAAATTGGGTATCGCCATTAAGATATCGATAATGCGCATAAACAGGCTGTCGATGCGCCCGCCCGCATAGCCAGCCACTACACCGATCAGCGTGCCGACAAACAACGCAATCGCCACCGAGAACAGCGTGGCCTGTAACGTCAGCGCGGTGCCAAATACGCTGCGGCTGTAGATATCGCGCCCGAGATGGTCGGTACCGAACCAGTGCGCTGCTGACGGCGGCTGCAATGCCTGTAAGGCATCACCTGCCAGCGGATCCTGATGGCTGAATCCGCCGGGAAAAATGGCCCACAGCAGCACCATCAACAGCATGGCGGCGCTTAGCCACAGCGTCACCGCCAGCGGACGACGTGGGGCTTTCTCGATTAACACCAGACTCATGCGTTTTCTCCGGCGGCAATTCTCGGGTCAAGTAACGGATAAAGCGCATCAGTGATAAAATTGATCGCCACAAAAATCACCGCGGCGGTCAGCACCACGCCCTGAACCACCGGGATATCCTGTGCCGAGACGGCCCCTTCGGCCAGCCTTCCCAGCCCCTGACGTGAAAAAATGGTTTCGGTAATCACCGAACCGGCCAGCAGATTACCGAAAATCATGCCGGTCAGCGTCAGCAGCGGGATAGCGGCATTAGGTAACACGTGACGCCACAGCAGATGCGCGGTACCTGCGCCCTTCAGGCGAAGCGCATCAATAAACGGACGACGCCACACTTCCGACAGTGAACGGTTCATCACCTGCGCAATCATCGCTGCGGTGGGAATGGTCAGCGCCAGCGTCGGTAATACCAGCGATTGCCAGCCTGCATTACCCATTGCCGGAAACCAGGCGTGGTTAAATGAGAACAGCTGTAACAGCAGTAATCCCAGCCAGAACATCGGCAAGGCAGCACCGAGTGATGGCAACGCCAGTAGCGCCGACTTGATGCGCCCGGATGGCAATACGCTGACGCTCGCCGCCAGCCCACCGCCGACAACCAGCGCACTGACCAGCGCGCTGCTGGCCAACAGCAACGTAGACGGCAGCGACTGCGCAATCAGATAAGTGACGTTGTCACCACTGACAATCGATCGCCCCAAATCGAGATGCAGCACCTTCCACAAGGCCAGCGCGTACTGCTGCCAGACCGGCAGATCGAGATGATACTGCGCTCTGAGCGCCGCCAGCTGAGCAACATCCACCGTACTCTGTTCTCCCTGATTCAGCATGATAGTGATCGGGTCAGAGGGTAAAATATACAGAATCAGAAACGTCAGGCTCCAGGTCGCCCACAATACTGCAACGCCCTGCACAGCGCGCTGTAACAGTCGGGACAGTCGCTGGCGTGAGCGCCGGGTTACCAGAATGGAGGCGTCGGCCATGGCATTACTCCTTCGCTGAAAGCCAGGTGTCATACAGCTGAAAACGGGACGAAGCATCGAAATGGAAGCCGTGCACATTCTGACCGGTGGCAATTACCGTCGCCAGTTCAACCAGCGGAATCGCATTCCCTTCAGCTATCAGCAGGTCGGCAGCCCCGGTGACATATTTTTGCCGCGCGCTGCTGTCCAGCGTCTGACTGGACTGCAACAACAATCTGTCGACCGCCGATGGCTGGCGATGATTAACATTGCGGCCGCCGGCATCAAATACCGTGCGCAACACATCCGGATCGGAACGCGTCAGGTTATAAAAATCGACCGGCAGACTGCCACTGGCCTGTCGCGCAACCACCTGGCTAATGGGGGCCTTCTCCAGCTGCAAGTCGATGCCGACTTTTTTCACCTGCTGCTGTACCAGCTCTATAAACGGCGCGTTTTGCCAGTAGCTGATGCGGAAACTCAGACGCTGGCCATCTTTACTGCGAAAACCGTCGGCATCTTTCTTCCAGCCGTTATCCTCCAGCAGTTTTTCCGCCGCTTGCGGATCGTATTTCAGCTCACTGCTGCGGTCCTGATACAGCGGCGTGGTTTTAGCCAGAACTGAGGTTGCCGATGCCTGATAGCGTGACAACACGGGTTTCAGCGACGGGCGATCGATAGCCAGATTCAGCGCCTGACGCACCGGCAGCGAGGCCATCAGCGGCGTGGACTGATTAGGGAACAGACTGTAGACCAGCCCTGGATTAGTGCGGGCCAGCAGTTTGATATTTTTTGCCAGCAGCAGCGACTCATCCTGCGGCGTAACCCCAACATTCACATCCAACTGACCGGAAATCAGGCTGCCAAAACGCACGCCGCTTTCCGGGATCACCCGATATTCCACCGCGTCGAGATAGCTTTCTCCCTGATGCGCCGCCAGTGACGATGGCCACTGATAGCCATCGCGGCGCGTCAGCTCGACTTTCTGGTTATGCACAAATTGTTTCAGCACAAACGGGCCGCTGCCGACCAGTGAACCCTGACAGCGCGCTTCGGCACTCGCCGATACCGTTGCCGGAGAAAAGAACCCGAGGCTCATGGTCGAGGTTGCCTGCAAAAACTGTGCATTAGGCTGCTCAAAGATCACCACCACGGTGTGATCATCCGGAGTATCGATCTGTTTCAACCCTTTCAGATAGGTTGAAGCCAGTGATGAACGCGCTCCCAGCTTAACAATCGCCTCAAAATTTTCTTTAACCGACTGCGCGTTAAAGGCGCTGCCATCGCTGAAACTGACGCCATCACGCAGGGTAAAGGTAAAACGGCGGTTATCGTCCTCAATCTGCCATTTGGTCGCCAGCCACGGGACGATTTCACCGCTTTGGCTGTCCTGATCGGTCAGTGAATCCGTTAGCTGGCGACCAATGTTCAGCGAGTTATTATTTCCCGCCTGTTGTGGATCGAGGCAGTTGGGATCGGTGTCGATAGCGATCAGCAACTTGCCACCCTGCTGAGGCGTTGACGGCGTCTGGCTTGCCGCCGTGCTGCTGCTCGCCGCCTGGTCACATCCCACCAGCGTGGCGGCAATAACCGCCGTCAGCAGGGCTTTGCGGTATTTATTTCGCTGAAGCATAATCGATCCTGAGTGGTTTATTTGGCGTAAAGCGCTGCAGCGGGCTGCTGCTGTGCATAGCGATTCGTTTTAAAGGGAATATTCAGGCGCTCGCGCAGCGTTGCCGCAGCAGAAGGCTGCCAGTAACCGCGTTTGGCAAGGATCGGCAACACAGTGCGGGTAATATCATCCAGCGCCTCGATCAGTACCGGCCCGGTAATGATAAAACCGGTGGCACCGCCCTGTTCAACCCAGCGAATAAAGGTCTCTGCAACCTGCTCCGCAGTGCCGAAAAACTCGCCGCGTGGCAGCGTGGTTTCATAAGCCACCTGGCGCAGGCTGAGCTGATGCTCTTTTGCCCGCTGCTTAATGCTGTCGGTTGTCGATCGGAAGGTGTTTTGCCCGAGATCGCCGAGATCCGGGAACGGACCGTCGAGCGGATACTGACTGAAATCGTGGTGATCAAAGAAACGTCCCAGATAGGCCAGCGCATCGTCCACCGACAGCAGTGAAAGCAGCTGCTGATATCTGGCTTCGGCCTCTTCCGGCGTTTTGCCGACAATCGGCGTGATGCCTGGAAAAATGCCCACCGGCTCACGGCCATGGCTCGCCACTTGCGCCTGTAATTTCTCGCTATATTCCCGCGCTTCAGCCAGCGTACGGGCATTGGTAAATACCGCATCAGCGGATTTTCCGGCGAGGGCGATGCCGGTATCCGAAGCGCCGGCCTGGAAGATAACCGGCTGTCCCTGCGGTGAGCGCTGAATATTCAGCGGCCCTTCTACAGAGAAAAACTTGCCCTGATGGTTGAGCTTGTGCAGCCTGGAGGCATCAAAAAATACGCCGCTGTCGCGGTCGCGAATAAAGGCATCATCTTCCCAGGAGTCCCACAGCCCCTGCACCACGTTAATGTACTCTTCGGCAATCTGATAACGCAGGCTATGGTCCGGATGCGGTTTGCCAAAGTTACGCGATGAGCCAGCCAGCGGAGAAGTGACCACATTCCAGCCCGCACGCCCTCCACTGATATTATCCAGCGTCGCCAGCTGTCGGGCGACGGTGAAAGGATCGCTGTAAGAGGTGGAGATCGTGCCTGCCAGCCCGATACGTTCAGTCACCGCCGCCAGCGCCGACAGCAATGCCACCGGTTCAAAACGATTAAGAAAATGCGGCAGAGATTTCTCATTAATATGCAGCCCGTCGGCAACAAACAAAAAATCAAACTGTGCTTGCTCGGCGCGCTGCGCCAGCTCGGAAAAATAGCGAAAATTTACGCTGGCGTCGGCCGGTGCCCGGCGGTGGCGCCAGGAATTCATATGGCTACCTGCGCCGTGCAGCATCAGGCCGAGCTTAATATTATGGGTAGGTTTACTCATCACATCTCCTTATTACTTTATAACAGGAGAATTCCACAGATAAAGCCGCGGACTAAATATGAATATCGTCTTACTATTTTCGACGCAGGCATAACTTAGCGGGATCGTTAACCATCAGCGAAAGCAACAGCCACCAACCGGCTGAGCATTGAATCAAAACAGAATTTAGGCTGTGTTGCGCCAGCGTTTTGCCTGCCTTGCTATTGCACTCTGGCTAAAGGCGTGATGTTATTCAGCTATAAGCCTTCTCAGGATTACACACCGTGTCTCTTCAGTCGTCAGAGTGGTTCAGCCATAAAGGGTTAGAATGTTCACGGGTGAAAGCCGCTAACGACGCTTTTCCTCGCCATCTGCATGATGAGTATGTTATCAGCGCCAATCTCAGCGGTAGTGAGGAGATCTGGCTGGATGGCAAAACCGCCACCGTCCGTGCTGGCGACGTCACTGTGTATAATCCGGCAGCCGTTCAGGCGTCAAAATTTGGTCACGACAGCGTCGAGTTTGTCAGTATTCATCTGCCGCAGTCGCTGCTTAGCACGATTGTCAGCCAGCAGAATCTGCGCAGCAGCAATGCTGCGCCGGTACTGTATGACGGCGTATTGAATAATCCTGAGCTTCATCAGGCCATCTGTCAGTTTGCGCTGACTGCCCGCCACAGCAATCATCAGCTACAGCAGCAAGATTTGATATTGTTATGCAGTAAGCTGCTGGACGATGATGAAGGATCTGGCAAAGCGGATCAGCAGGCGGTGAATAGGGTGAAAGCCTGGATGCAGGAGAATTTAGCCATGAAACCGCAGCTGGATGAGCTGGCTCAGGTCAGTGGCCTGAGTAAATATCATCTGGTTCGGCGCTTCAGCCAGCAGGTCGGAATGCCGCCACTACAGTATCACATGCAGCTGCGCCTGCATCGCGCACGCGATATGCTGCGTCAAAACGTTGCGCCACTTGATGCCGCGCTGCTGCTGGGTTTTTACGATCAAAGCCACTTTATTAACGCTTTTCGCAAAGTGATGGGGACCACGCCCCAGCACTATGCGCATCAGGTGGCATCAAAGCTGAACAAATTCCCGATAGCCTGACACAATCACGTAATAAGCAAACCAGGTAAAGATCAGCGCCGAGGCAATATACGAATAGCGCAGCAGTCGTGCCCCCAGCAGTTTTCCGCCAAAGCTGCCCACCAGACAAAGTATGCCGGTCCAGAAAACGCCGGCGAGAAAAAAACCGCTGAGAAACCAGGATGACGTCGCAGCACCGCTCTGCCCCATTCTGGCGATCAGCGCGCCTCCAACGGTGGCAAACCACAGGATTGCACTCGGCGATGACATCGCCAGCATCACGCCGCGCCCAAACTCTCGCAGTAGTGGACGAGCCGGCTGACTGCCGGCCAGCGGCATTTCATGCGCCTGTCGCCAGGCAGACAGCAGCATCTTTGCAGCAAACAGTGACAGCATCGCGCCACCGCCGATCCACAGCACCCAGCGTACCGCTTCGTACTGCAGCAGAATGGTCATACCGGCCAACGCCAGCAGTGCATAAATCAGGTCGCCAATACAGGTGCCCATCCCCAGCCAGAAACCGTGAAAGTAACCGCGCTGCATCGCCAGCGTAATCATCGCAATATTGGCGATACCGATATCCAGGCACAGCGACAGACTGAGTAAAAAACCATTAGAAAACGGCATCATAGCGTGATACCCCGATAAACTTTGCTTAACATCCTTCTTCCCCAAACGTTGAACAGGCGTCTACTACAGCCGTAAACGCGCTGGCGGTATTGGAAAGAATTGCGCACTAAGGGCTTTTTGCCGTTATTGATCTTAACGACCGCCAACTGTCACCTGTACAGCAGCAAATGAATAGCATAGTATTTCAGCGATAATATCATTCTGGAGAGTGCAGTTTATGAGGAAAGTAATTTTTTCGGCGTTAATCGCCACATCTGCGTTATTTTTATCCGCCTGTTCACCGGATGAAGATAATAAGGTCAAAGTTGCAATTAATACCGGACCGGATGAGGCCATCTGGCAGGAGGTTCAGAAAGTCGCGAAAGATAAGTATAACTTAGATCTGGAAGTTATTTCCTTTAATGATTATGTTCTGCCTAACGAAGCATTAAGAAATAAAGACGTCGATGCCAATGCTTTCCAGAGCCTGCCTTATCTGGAAGATCAGACCAAAGAGCGCGGCTATAAATTTGCTGTCGTCGGCAAAACCTTTATCTTCCCGATTGCTGCCTATTCACATAAAATAAAAAATATCAAAGAGTTACAAGATGGTGCAACGGTCACGATTTCCAACGAAGCGACCACACTTGGCCGCAGCTTATTGCTGTTACAGGCACAGGGATTAATTAAGCTTAAAGAGGGTGTGGGTTACCTGCCTACTACGCTGGATATTATTGAGAATCCGAAGAAGCTAAAACTGGTCGAGGTCGACACCCCGCAACTGACCCGTACGCTCGACGATCCAAATGTCTCATTGTCGATTATTAATACTAACTTCTCAGCCCAGGCCGGTTTATCTGCGGCACGTGATGGCTTATTTATGGAAGATGCCGCCTCACCTTATGTTAATGCGCTGGTGGCGCGTGAAGATAATAAAGACAGCGAGAAAGTGCAGAAACTGAAAGACGCTTTCCAGTCACAACAAGTTGCCGATAAAGCACAGGAAGTGTATAAAGGCGACGCAATTAAAGCCTGGTAATCTGGCGGGCGGCGTTAAACGCCGCCCTCAACCCGGCAAATATCGAACTGATTTCCGTTTTCATCGCTGGTCACTTACCGCAATGCAATCCGCTAATATTTTCTGCTTAACACCTTGATCGTTTTTACACATGCAAGCACTTTCCATATTGACCTGATTTCATCGACTAATGACCTCAGAGCGTGTCACGACACCCCGCTTTTCCCTCTTATAGTTAGCCCGGACAACAGCAAACACGCTGGATGAGCCTCAAAATCTGTTGAATGACTGGAGCAATCAATGAAATTAACGCAAATTCGTAATGCTACTCTTTTACTGGAGTATGCGGGTAAAAAATTTCTTATCGATCCGATGCTGGCAGAAAAGGAAGCCTGGGATGGCTTTGCCGGAAATGCACGCCCGCACCTGCGTAATCCCATGGTTGCTCTGCCTGTAGCAGTAGAGGATTTACTGGTTGTTGATGCGGTTATCCTGACGCATACGCATACCGATCACTGGGATGAAGCGGCGCAGCGGGCTGTACCTAAAGATATGCTGATTTACACGCAGAATGAGAACGACGCGGCGCTAATCCGTTCTCAGGGCTTTCTCAACATCCGCGTTCTGAAGGATGAAAATCATTTCGTCGATGGGCTGACAATTTATAAAACTGATGGTCAACACGGCAGTAACGAATTGTATGCGGATGTCCAAATGGGTGAGTTATTGGGAGATGCATGTGGCCTGGTGTTCACCCACCATGATGAAAAAACTCTCTACATTGCCGGTGATACCGTCTGGGTAAAACCTTATGTAAGAAGCTTACAGCGGTTCCAGCCGGATATTGTGGTACTGAATATCGGTTATGCTATAAACGATCTTTATGGTCCGATTATCATGGGCAAAGAGGACACGCTGCGCACGCTTAAGATATTGCCGACTGCGACCATCGTGGCTTCTCACATGGAATCGATTAACCATTGCCTTCTCACCCGTGCTGAGTTGCATGAGTTCTCGCTGGAAAACGGCATTGAGGATAAGGTGCTTATTCCTGCCGATGGTGAAACGATGGCTTTCTGATAAGCGTTCCGGCCTGATTAACAAGAAGAATGCAATTCCGACAGGCCGCCCGTTAACTCTGTGGCCGGTCAACATCAGCTACCTGGTCGCCAGTGACCGGGGTTATTATTTACGGTAAGGTCAAATTTATGTCTGCATTAACGGTCGCCGTGATTGCCACGAACGGATTCAGCCCGTTTCACTTTTCCGTGCCCTGCATTCTTTTCGGGCCGACCATGCCGCAGCCGGATTTATTTCGCGTGGAAATCTGTGCTGAAAAGCCCGGCGTGGTACTGTCTGATATTGGCCTGTCGATCAATGTGGAGCATGGTCTTGAGCAGCTGGACGTCGCAGACATTGTTATCGTGCCCTACTGGAGTCATCCTGAAGAAAAACCATCCCCGGCGCTGTTGGATAAGCTAATCAGCGCATGGCAGCGTGGCGCTGAGGTGGTGGGTCTGTGTTTAGGAACTTACGTACTGGCCTATTCTGGCTTGCTTGACCGGCACCGGGCCGCAACGCACTGGGAGTACGAACGGGACTTCACCGAACGATTTCCTGCCGTTAATCTCGACAGCAACTCGCTGTACACCCGTGATGAACGCCTTATTACCTCAGCCGGAACCGCCGCCGGTATTGACTGCTGTCTGAGTATCATTCGTGATCATTATGGCACTGCGATTGCTAACAGTGTTGCAAGAAGAATGGTGGTTCCTCCCTACAGGGAAGGTGGTCAGGCGCAGTTTATTGAGCGCCCGGTTCCGGTTACAACACGTGACAGTAAAATGAACCAGCTAATTGAATACCTGCGGCGCAATCTTGATAAGCCACACGACCTCGACTCACTGGCCGGATTCGTTAGTATGAGCCGACGAACGCTGACGCGTCACTTTATCAAGGCAACCGGGAACACGCTGGGAGACTGGCTGAACGCTGAGCGGCTGCAAAGAAGCCAGGAACTGCTGGAAACCACCGACAGCAGTATTGAAAGCGTGTCAGATATGGCAGGTTTTCAGTCGCCGATCTCCTTTCGCCAGAATTTTAAGGCGAAATTCGGCGTCAGCCCCAGCGAATGGCGCCGGGCATTTCGTGGTCCTGCATAAATACCATTAAAGGATCAGCCCGCAGGGCCGAGAATTAACCGCATAACCTGATTAATTTCATCAATGGCCTCGTCGCGTGTCTGAAGCGGTGTACAGAACGTTAATGTATCCGCATATCCATTGATCAAAGCGCCCAACTGACGTGAGGCGCGCGCGGCATCAACCGGTCTAAATACGCCAAGGGTAATCCCGTCAAGGATCGCATTTTCCATCAGCCGATCCCAGGCCTTAATCAGCTCGGTAGTCAATTGTGAGTACTGCTGATCCTGCACCGCAAGCCGCCAGATATCCATATACAGCACCCATTTTGCATCCACGCTGACCGGTAAATACTGCGCAATGAGCCGATCGAGCGCCTGTTGCGGCGGCAGATTTTCCACTTCTCGCGCCATCTCATTCAGCTCAGCGTACATAAAGTGTGAACAGGCGGCAAGGCGCAGAGATTGCCAGTTTTTAAAATAATGATAAATATGGCTGCGGGATATGCCCAACAAATCAGTGAGTTCGCGGGTAGTGACGTTTTCCACCCCTTTCTCGGTAAACAATTTTATCGCCCCGTCCAGCAGAGCATCTCTGAGGTTTGCGGTCGTCTCACGCTTCAAACTTTCTCTCCTGCATTTACGTCGTGCGAGCCAGTTAAACCCGTATAAAAAGGTGCGGTCACTTTTTCTGCACCGGTTTCAGACGCTAATCCAGCGCGGCAATATCCTGACTGGCGCGATTAAGAATAGCGATAATTTTCTCCAGCGTCTGTTCACTGGCGCTTTCGCGATTGACCTTCTGGTCCAGCACCGCCTTTATATTATCCAGCGCTTGCTTCATTGCTGGATTTTTTCGCAACTCATGGCCGACGATCCGCGCCTTAATCCGCTGTTTAATCTGTTCTGACTGCGCGCTTTGCTCATTGAGCCAGAAGCGGCCATTGTCGGTGATGGCGATATCATTACGCCCCTGCTCACCGTGAATGACGTCAATAAAGTTCTGCTGCTGTAGCCAGTCGAGTGTCGGATAAATTACACCGGCGCTGGGCGTGTAGTGACCAAGCGTCAGCGACTCAATCTCTTTGATCAACTCATAACCATGGCTGGCATTACGGCTGAGAATATCCAGCACCACCAGCCGTAAGTCACCATGAGCAAAAAAACGCTGGCGGGGATGATGTGACATAGCAACTGACCTCTTCTGACTCGGCATACGCGGATGGCGGCTATTGTGCACGCCAGCGCTAAGATGATGAAAGCGCGATAAATGTAACTATCTGTAACCCGGTAAGCCGCCAATTAATGCCGGATTAATAATGCGTTTCGTTCTCATTTAAGTCCTGCCGCAGCGCTGCCTGACAGGCAGCATAACAGCTATTTCAGATATATCGAAAACCAACTTATTGAAATATTATGTAACCTATATTTTCAAGTTAACACTACCTTTCGATATATCGTATTGTCCATTCCCCGAGCAACTAGCGCCAGGGTCACTTTCGAGGTCAAAGCGATGACAGCAGAACTCTCCGGCAGCAGGCAAAATCTGACTGCGCCAAATTATCCGCAGCGCGTACGCAATGAACTGCGTTTCAGAAACCTGACCGTGCTGAGCAGCGAGCGCATTGCCGGTTGCTTTCAGCGGCTGGTATTTGGCGGCGACGATCTGACAGGCTTTGTTTCAGCGGGCTTTGACGATCATATCAAGTTGTTTTTTCCACAGCCCGGCAGCTCTTTTGCCCCACCCACCATCACCGCTGACGGCATTGTCTGGGAAAATGACATCCGCCCAGCTTCCCGTGATTACACGCCAATGTTTGATGCTGAACGCAATGAACTGACGCTCGATTTCTATCTGCATCAGTCAGGGGTTGCCAGTGACTGGGCGAGCCAGGCACGTCCGGGAGATCGGTTAACCGTTGGGGGACCGCGCGGTTCACTGGTGGTGCCGGAGGATTATCGCTGGCAGCTGTATGTCTGTGATGAGACCGGCATGCCCGCCCTGCTGCGTCGGCTGGAAGCTCTGAGCAAATTAACCGTTCCGGTTGAGGTGACAGCACTGGTTTCAGTTAAGGACGTCGCCTGCAAAGACTATTTTTCGCATCTTCCGGCATTCAGTCCTGAATGGTTTATTGGCGATAATCAGCAGGCCGTTGCCCAGCGCCTGGCACAGCTGACACTGCCAGAAAATGATTATTACCTGTGGCTGACCGGTGAAGGTAAAACGGTTAAAGCCTGGAGTGAGATAGTTGAAAACCAGCAGGTTGACGAGCGACTGCTGCGTGCGGTGGCTTACTGGCACAGTAAATAAGACGTTAAACCTGAGTGAATGGTGGTTTTGGTGGCAAAAAAAAGCCTGGACGCATCCAGGCTTGGTATCGGTCAACTGACCAGGTTACTTCAGGCGATAAGCGACGACGGCATCACCACCTTTGGTTCCCAGCGAGCCGTGACCGCCAGCGGCAATCACCACATACTGCTGGTTATCCGCGCCCAGATAAGTGGAAGGCGTTGCCTGACCACCGGCCGGTAGCTCGGTTTCCCACAGCAGTTTGCCGTTATTGATATCATAAGCACGGAAGAAGTTATCCGCCGTTGCGCCATGGAACACCACGTCACCGGCGGTGACCAGAGGTCCACCGTGCGCCACCATTCCCATCGGGAAACCAATCGGGAAGCGACCCGGCAGGAAAGTCGTTTTCAGATTTTTCGTGGTACCCACGCGACGCAGCCATTCGGTTTTGCCGGTGGTTAAATCCACTCCCACCATGCGACCCCACGGCGGCGCGATACAAGGAATACCTAAGCCCGATGCCAGCTGCTGAATCTGAATAGCGTAGTCACCGTCAAAGTTCTCATTCCAGTAAGGCGTGCCTTCTTTGGTGAACAGGCGCTTATCCGCATTCTCCGGCGTACGTTTAATCAGATTATACTTGTAAGCCAGGCGCACCGGCGAGGCGATCAGAATCTGACGCTGCGGATCGACAGCCACTGAACCCCAGTTAAATACCCCGATATTACCCGGGAAGATAATCGACCCTTTTTCGGTGGCCGGTGTCCATGGGTTACCGTCATAACGCAAAGATTTAAACTCAATGCGGCAGGCCATCTGATCAAATGGCGTCAGACCCCACATCGATTTTTCACTCAGCGGTTCTGGAATAAAGTTCAGTTTAGATACCGGCTGAGTCGGCGAGAATTTCTCACCCGCTACGCCACCCTTGGTGGAGACATCAACCTGATTAATCGGATAGACCGGCTGGCCGGTAAGACGATTAAGCACAAACAGGTTGCCGGTTTTGGTCGGTAAAATCACTACCGGTTGTTTACTGCCCTGATAGTCAATATCCAGCAGTGACGGCTGAGACGGATTATCACGATCCCACAGGTCATGTTTTGATGACTGGAAACGCCATTTAAACGCACCGGTATTCAAATCCAGCGCGACCAGCGTATCGCGGAATTTCTCCGTGTTGCTGTCAGCGTCACGATTAATACCCAGTTCATCCGGTGAAGCATTACCAAATGGCACATACACCAGACCGTTTTTCAGATCAGCACTGAGTGTTGCCCAGGCAACCGGCGTGTCCTGCGGATAGTTTTCCCCATTGGCGATCGGCTGGGTATTTTCCGGGTTCGCCGGATCGAAATTCCACACCAGGCGACCTGAATTAACATCATAAGCACGGATTACACCAGATGGGTTACCGCTGTTAAAACCGTTATCCATAACCGATCCACCAACGATAACCAGATTACCGGCGACTAATGGCGCGGCAGTCTGCATCAAGGCATGTGGACGAATGGTTCCCATATTCGCCGCTAGATCGATAATGCCGTTGTCGCCAAAGTCAGCGCAAAGCTTGCCGGTATCAGCGTCCAGTGCGATTAATTTCGCATCAGTGGTCGCGTTGAAAATACGTTTGCGGCAAATGGCTGGAGTGCTGTCCGCCGCATTATTTTCAGCAGCCGGTGCCTGATAATAGCTGACGCCACGACAGGTCTGATGCTGTTGCAAATAAGAGCGATCTTTCGCTGGCTGATATTTCCATTTCAGCTCACCGGTTTCAGGATTCAGCGCATGCACTTCATTGTGTGGGGTACATAAATAAACGCTGTTATTTACTTTCAGCGGCGTGGCTTCGAAAGTGTATTCGGTTGCATCTTTGTCAGCGTCGCGAATATCACCGGTGTGGTATGTCCAGGCCACTTCCAGATTGTTAACATTTTCTTTAGTAATCTGGTTAAGCGGTGAGAAACGCTGTCCGTCAGTGCTGCCGCCGTAAGCTATCCAGTCTTTGCCCGCCACGTCATCTGTTGTGGTATTGCGCTTAGTGGTGATATCCCCCGCTTGCGGATAGGGATCGTAGAACATCATGCCGATCACCATCGCAATCACCACCACTACCGTAGTGCCGAGGAAAGGATGGAATTTGCGCGGTGGCGAGACCTTCGCCGCTTTATACAATGGGCGCACTACCCACGGCATCGCCAGCCAGACACCAATCAGGCCAATAATATCGCCGCGTGGGATCCACTGCCATTTATCAAAGCCCACCTCATAGACAGTCCACAGCAGGACAACCCACATTAATATGGCGTAAATTGATAAGGCGATTTTTTTATTTCTGAACAGGGTGATGGCCGTAGCCAGCAAGCCAATAGCCATAATGACATAGAACGGTGAGCCGCCAATCAGCAGCAGCTGTCCTCCCATGTAAAGCATAGCGATACCAACAATCGCTATAACGATACTCGTTAACTTGTTTAGCATGGTGATCTCTCAACGTGAACAAATGGGTAATAATTACCCTTACGAAAACTTACATTTAAGATACACAAATTTAACGAAATAAAAGCAGGAAAGATACACGATTTAATTTATGTATTTTTAGTGATTATTACGGACGGGGAATAAGTATTTTGTCGGATTAGTCATCTGCCTGAGGTGAGATTGCCAATCACATCATTCGTCGTCGATGCCGTGCCGGTGGTGTTTTCGGCGGCTTCACCCCCCTGCTCCTTCAATGTGATCTGACAAGGGTTCGCGGCGGCAACCCGGTACTCAATCGAATCCAGACCATCTAAAACAACAATTAATTATCGTAAAATAATAATTAATTGTTGTTTTAGATGATTTGAAGCAGTAGGATTCTCTCGTTTTCAACTTACCTGGAATCGAGATAACTATGTCACCAGAACGGATTTCTAAACTTAGCCAACGTATGGCAACAATCACACTGTTGTTTCTTATTGTCATCATGGTGCTCAATGCAGCCGGATGGATTTTCCCTACCTTGATTTCACGCGAAGGTGGATATGGCTTTAGTTTTTCGCTAACGGCTAAATTTGTTAATGATACCGCAGTAAACCTGAGCTTATTCCCCGGCTGGCAAATCGCTGGCGCGGTTGTTCTGACCAGTATCCCGCTCCTGGCGCTTGCCTTTGGTCTATACCATTTGCGGATGCTGTTTCAAACCTATGCAAAACGCGCCTGGTTCTCAGCAACGGCTGGAGTGCATTTGGGGAAAACCGGTCGATCAATCGCTATCTGGACGTTGCTGAATCTTATCTGTGGTCCATTACTCAGTATTTGGGGAACTATGCGTGAGCCAGATGGGCAAAGACTGGTCACTTTTAGTTTTACTCCACAAGATGCTGTGTCTCTGTTTATTGCCGCCAGCGTGATGATCATTGCTCATATACTGAAGCAGGCAAGCGAACTGCATGAAGAAAATCAGCAATTTGTTTGAGGCCGTTAGAAAATGTCGATAATCGTGAATCTGGATGTCGTCCTGGCGAATCGTAAAGTCAGGTCCAAAGATTTAGCCTCGGCCACGGGTATTACCGGGCAAAATCTTTCATTAATTAAACAGGGAAAAATTAAAGGATTGCGCTTCTCCACGCTGAATGAAATTTGTCGCCATCTGGAGTGTCAGCCTGGTGATATATTAGTCTACTGCGAGGATGCTTTTATTAGCGATGATTCGGCGTGATATTTTCTGTATTAATATCAAGCTCTGATAGGTTTTTTTCCTGTTCTGTATGAGCCTGTTCCCCTGTGCTGCAGGGGAACATTAATAAGAGATCTGTTTCGCGTAAAATATTGACCGCCAGGCTGGCGATATGATTGATAGCAGCATCCCTTCATCAGACGCGTACCAGACTGTTGCCGCACTCTACTCAGCGTTAGACAACGCAGCCTCTACCAGACCATCCAGCCATTCCTGATGTCCGTTCAGCATCGGATTAGGACGGGTTAGCGCCATTGCCTTAGCCGGCTCACCATTCTGGGTTTCCTGTGTCAGAATTCGCACACGATGACCGGGCAAATCCTCCAGCAGCCAGGCATGATGTACATCCAGACGTTCTGCGCTATTTTCTTCACCCGCCCAGCCGTGCCACGCTATTCGGGCGGCTTGATCGGCCATTGGCGCAACGTACTCCACAACCTGAGCTTCAACCGGAAAGCCAAACGTGCTGAAGTAAAAGCGCACATTGTTTTCCAGTTCAGGGCCTTTGTTATCGTAGAAACGAATATCGGCAGCGTTTTTATAATACTGCGGCCAGCTAAAAGGTTGGCTAAGCAAAGGCCAGACCTCGCTCACGGTCAGACCTGAAATAATGACTTCATTAGAAACAAAATTGTCGGTAAAGCCCGGTAAATAACCCTCTGGCCAGTTAATTGCGTTCATTATCATCTCCGATTCAATAGCCATCTATTCTTGGTTCAGGCCAGCGACTGAGTATCGTCACAATGCAACCTGATGAAGGTTATTATCGGCAGATTGAGATATAAGACAAATTATGAATTTATATATCTGATATAATAAAAATTATATCTCAGCGCTCACTTCCGTACACAGGGCGCGAATCCATTGATGAACCGGGTCGCGATGCGCACGCTCGTGCCAGGCCATACTTTTGGTAAAACCCGGAACCGTCAGTGGCGTTTCAAAGATGACTAACTGTGGATCGTGACAAGCCAGTCGACGCGGCACAACGGCAATCATATTCGTGGTAAGCAGAAGTTCCGGTAACACCAGAAAGCTGTTAACCGACATTCCCACCCGACGGCTGCGACCGACTTTCGCCAGGGCTTCATCAGTCGCCCCCCAGAATCGCCCCTCGCCCGAGACCAGGATATGTTCCTGCATGCAGAACTGCTCCAGAGTAATGGATCCCGCTGCCGCCACCGGATGGCAGGCACGCATCATGCAGACATACTCTTCCTGATACAGCGCGCGGCTGTGCAGCTCGACCGGGGTGGTTGAGGGTGTCACCAGCGCCAGATCAACATCGCCACGCTCCAGCTGCTGAAACAGACCAGCGTTATCAACCGCACGTACCGCTACGCGAATATTGGGTGCGCGCTGTTTTAACGCGGCCATTAGCGGAACAATAACGGCTTTCAGCGCGTAGTCAGTGGCAACAATGGTATAGATTAGCTCCGCGCTTAACGGATTGAAATTTGCAGGCTTTAGCAAAATAGCGATTTCTGCGAGGATTTGTTTTACCGGGCCAGCCAGCTCGATTGCACGCAACGTGGGCACCATACCGCGCTGAGTACGGATAAAAAGCGGATCGTTAAAATAGTCGCGCAGGCGGGTCAGCATACCGCTGACCGCAGGCTGAGTGAGTGCGAGGCGTTGAGCAGCCCGGGTAACGCTGCCTTCATCAATCAGAGCATCAAGGGCTTTAAGCAAATTCAGATCCAACGACCTGATATCGTTATTCATGATAAAACCTCAAGAAACCAGTAACGTTCTGATACTGACGACGCGTTAATATCAGCAATCACTATTACTCAGCATCCACCAGCGCTGTTGCTGCTGCGCCAGACGCTGACAATCATCTTTAAGCCCGTCTATGGTCAGCAATACTATTGCCTGCTGCGTCAGGGGCGGCGCAAAACTCTGCTGATTCAGCCACAGTTCAGCACACTGCTCAAGCCGGTCCGGATGCAATACATGCAGACTTTCCGTCAGCTGCGCGCATTTTTCCGCGAAGTCTGAGGCATCCAGTGTCGCAATAATCTGCGGCATCTGCGCAATAAATTGTCGGATGTGCGCGGTGATCGACGCAACATTATGAGTCGGTGATTGTACGGCAAACAGCACGCCATGCTCACCGGCCAGCGACATAAATCGGCAGCTGACTACATAGCCAAGGTTTTTCTCAACGCGCAATTGTTGGAAGAAACGCGGTTCGAACAGCAGAGCCAGCATGCGCCATGCGGCCAGACAAGCTGCGGTCTGTTCGGCCAGCGGACAAAACAGCACCACCGCCGCCTCCTGACTGTCAGTCGGCAGATGATAACTGGCGCGATCCGGTAACGGCGGCGGCACCGGAAGTTGTATTGAATTTAGTTCGCCGGGAAAACGCGTCAGCAAGCGGGAAACCGCCTGCGCGAGTGCAATATCACCGCCGTACAGTGCGGCACGCCACGACAGCGATGGCAGGCCATTCGCCACGGGTTGCCGCTCTGCTTCACCGCCAATCAACTGCGGCAACTGATTCAGCAAACAGCGCACCGAAATATCTGAGCGCCACTGCTGTTGCTGGCGGCTGAACTGGCGCTCGCCCTGCGCCCGCAGGCTGGCAGGAATCGCCTGCAACTGTTTCAGCAGCGCGTCCAGCGTGTGCAGCAGCACCCGGTGGTTGCCGCTGAGCTGCAATAACCACTGCCCCTGACGCTGGCTAAAAACAAGGCTGCCACCGGCATGGGCACACTGCGCAATGATCGCGCGCAGACTGGCCTGTATAATATGCCCCCAGCGCTGCGGCAGCGTATTGCCCACTGCCGGGCTGAGCATCAGCACGCCGTTTTCCGCGTCCGGATCGATATGGGGCAAACAACACTGCTGCGCCGGTAATAGCGGTAAGTTATCGTCATTTGCACGTGGATAAAATTGCCATACTGGCAGGTTGATATCTGCTTCTGCGTCAGGCCACTGGTTGGCCTTCAGCGACAACGTAAAGCCCTGCACTATTTGCTGCTTAGCCTCTGTCTGCGGCACAACCCGCAGTCGGGTCATATTTTCGGCGGTTAGCTGTGCCAATAAAGGCCGCCACTCTGACCAATCGCCCGGCGCGATCGGCGCAAAACCAAAGGCGCGCTCACGCAGCTGATCGACCGGCGACAGTCGGCAGAACTGTTGCTGCGCTAACGCCGCGTAATGTTGACGTTGCGGCTGAGTTATCGCCGTTAGCTGGCGCAGCCAGTGGCAAAACAGCGTTTCCACTCTGGCACAAAGCGAGGCATCCACGGTGGTGAGTTGAAACTCAATACTGACCACACTGCCATTCTCGCTGCGGTAAGGCATCAACAGCTGCGCATCATCACAATATCCCCGTTCACTGAGCGCTGCCAGCAAGCTGCCTGGCGCCTTATCCGTAACCAGCTGACGCAATAGCGTTAGTGACGGCGCGCCCGCTAATGGGAACGAAAAGCGCAATCGCGGCGTATCGACAAGCTGTAAGGTAAAGTGTCGGGCCGGTTGCAACGCCAGCGCTTCAGGCAAAGCCGACACCGTGCCGCCAGCCGGAAACGGTGCGGCGTAGCGTTCGGCCAGGGCCGCCAGTTCACTGAGCGTCTGCGGCCCCTGGAGCCAAAGCGTCAGGTTCGCGCCGTGAAAATAGTGCTGATGATGGTCGCGCAGCGCCTGCTGCAAAGACGCAGAGTCCGTGCCAAAGTGCGCAGCATCGCCAACGTGAAAGCGCTGAAGTGCCGCCGGTGCGTTAAATGCCTGGCTTAAAGCCGCCTCGCGCAGCGTCGATGCATCGGCAGACAACAGCTGATATTCGGCATCAATCACCGCCACTTCCTGCTGAATGGCGTCACGCGCAAACAGCGGTTGCGCCAGCATATCGGTTAATCGCGCCAGCCCCTGCTCCAGTTGCGTGGCGCGAATATCAAAAAACCAGGCGGTAGTGGTCGGCAGCGTGGTGGCATTGAGTCGGGCACCCTGCGCCTGCGCCCAGCTCATCAGCCGCGCCTCGCCCTGGTATCCGGTGCTGCCGGCAAATACCACATGCTCAAGCAGATGAGCCAGCCCAGGCCACTGCGCAGGTTCATGATGGCTGCCGGCCGCCAGTTGTATCAGGGCTGCGGCGCGCGCCGCCGCCGGATCGTGAATCAGTCTGACCCGTAATCCATTACTTAGCGTCAGCAGCGGCTGCATCAGGATGGCTGACCGCGATAAATCAGCTGCGAATTAGCGCGGTTACGGAACTGTAACTCGCTGACCTGCATATTGGTACAATTGGCCTGTTCACGCGCCGCAAGGATTTTGCCGTGATGCGGTGATTTATCACAGACCGGATCGGTATTATCCGCATTGCCGGTCAGCATAAATGCCTGACAGCGGCAGCCGCCAAAATCTTTCTCTTTTTCCGAACAGGATCGGCAAGGTTCCGGCATCCAGTCAAAGCCGCGATATTTATTAAAGCCGAAGGATTCATACCAGATATGCTGTAAAGAGTGATCCAGCACCGACGGGAATTCCACCGGTAACTGACGCGCGCTGTGACACGGCAGCGCCAGCCCTTCTGGCGTCACGCTGAGGAATATCGCGCCCCAGCCGCCCATACAGCCCTTTGGCCGCTCTTCATAATAGTCAGGCGTGACAAACAGCAGATTAGCCAGATTGCCTTTGCCGGCCATTTTTTCACGGTATTGATGCACCACCTCTTCGGCGCGGGCAATCTGCTCGCGGGTCGGCAACAGCCCTTCGCGATTCAACTGCGCCCAGCCATAAAACTGACAGGTCGCCAGCTCGACATCATCGGCTTCCAGCTCAATACTCAGCTCAATAATCCGGTCGATCTGGTCGATATTATGGCGGTGCAGCACGAAATTCAGCACCATCGGATAGCCATGGGCTTTGACGGCTTTTGCCATCGCCAGCTTTTGCTCAAACGCTTTAGCCGAACCGGCCAGCGCAGCATTCAGCGTTTCATCGCTGGCCTGGAAACTGATCTGAATATGATCGAGCCCGGCATCAGCAAAGGCATCGATTTTCTTCTCGGTCAGGCCAATTCCGGAGGTGATGAGATTGGTATAGAAGCCAAGATCGCGTGCCGCACGAATCAGTTCCGGCAGATCCTTACGCACCAGCGGTTCGCCACCGGAAAAGCCCAGTTGCACCGCCCCCATCTCTCTGGCCTGCTCAAACACCTTGATCCACTGTGCGGTGGTCAGCTCTTGGTCCTGCTTAGCAAAATCCAGCGGATTTGAGCAGTACGGGCACTGCAACGGGCAGCGATAGGTCAGTTCCGCCAGCAACCACAGCGGCGGGTTGACCTGAGGTTTAAGCAGGTTCACGGAAAATTATCCACTTCTGTTCATAAGCCTGAGCGAAGAACTCGATCACGTCATCATCGACGCCACCGGCTTCCGGAAAACGGCCATTGAGTTCAGCAATGATCGCGGATAACGCGCGTTTGCCATCAACCAGCTGCAAAATGACTGCCGCGCTCTCATTCAGTTTTGCCATGCCTTCAGGATAAAGGATGACATGACAATCCTGCGTCGGTTCCCACTGCAGTCGATAACCGCGACGGAACAGAGGAAGTTGATCTGGATTCATCTCAATCACAGTAGTCGTCCCCGATGCCATACCGCCTGCTGCGTCACGCTGTGATACGGCTGGCGGTTAAGTTCATAGGCCATGGTCATGGCATCCAGCATGCTCCACAGAATATCCAGTTTAAACTGTAAAATTTCCAGCATTCGCTGCTGCTTCTCTGCGGTGTTACAGTATTCCAGCGCCAGTTGCAGACCGTGCTCAACGTCGCGGTTAGCCTGGCTCAGGCGGCCACGAAAGTAGTCATAGCCTTCGGCTTCGATCCACTGATAGTGCTGCGGCCAGCTGTCGAGACGCGACTGGTGAATTTGCGGAGCAAACAGCTCGGTCAACGAGCTACAGGCCGCCTCCTGCCACACTGCGCGACGGGCGAAGTTTACATAGGCATCAACGGCAAAGCGCACGCCTGGCAGCACCCGCTCTTCTGACAGCAGCACCTCGCGATCCAGTCCAACGGCTTCGCCGAGACGCAGCCAGGCTTCAATGCCGCCTTCACTGTCGCCATGTCCGTCGTGGTCGAGAATGCGCTGAACCCATTTCCGCCGGGTTTGCGGGTCCGCGCAGTTGGCCATAATCGCCGCGTCTTTCAGCGGAATACTGGTCTGATAGTAGAAACGGTTGGCAACCCAGCCCTGGATCTGCTCGCGCGTCGCCTGACCGTTGTGCATCGCTATATGGTAAGGGTGATGGATATGATAATAAGCACCCTTGTCACGCAGCGCCTGCTCGAATTGCTGCGGCGTCATCACCTGCGCGGGATTATTTGCATTCATCGTGTTTCACCTAAAGTTCGATACGCATACCATCCCAGCTGACTTCAATGCCGTTTTCAGTCAGTGCCTGCCGTTCAGCAGAAGATTCATCAAGAATCGGGTTGGTATTATTAATATGGATAAGGATTTTGCGCTCGGCGGGTAGCGACGACAGCAGCGCCATCAGCCCCTGCTTTTCGGCCAGCGCCAGATGGCCCATATCCTTGCCGGTATTGCGTCCGACGCCGGTATCAGCCAGCTCGTTGTCGCGCCACAAAGTGCCATCAATCAGCAGGCAATCGGCGCGCTTCAGCCAGCCCAGTAGCGCATCATCAGGCTCACCGAGACCCGGCGCATACATCAGCGTCTTGCCGCTGCGGGTATCTTCAATAAATAGCGCAACATTGTGACCGGGCAGCGGCTTGCCGCGATACTCAGAGTACGGCGGCGCGTTACTCAATATCGGAATCGCGGTAAATTTCAGTGTCGGGCAAACCGCGACCGAAAACGGCTCATCCGGCTGCATTTTATGGTGCACCAGACCGCCATTCCAGTGTGAAAGCATGGTAAACACCGGAAAACCGGTGGTCAGATCCTGATGCACTTCTGGCGTACACCACACCTGATGCGGGCAGCCTTCGCGCAGATTGAGTAAGCCCGCACTGTGGTCAATCTGGCTGTCGGTCAGAATGATCGAACCTATCGCCGTGCCGCGCAGTACGCCATGTTTAACCAGTGAAGGCGTGGCGGCAATCTGGTGACAAATATCCGGCGAGGCGTTGCATAACACCCAGTCAACGCCGTCATCACTGATGGCAATGGAAGACTGAGTGCGTGCTGAAGTCTTCATGGTACCGTTGCGCACGCCCTGACAGTTATTGCAGTTACAGTTCCACTGAGGGAACCCACCGCCCGCTGCGGAACCAAGAACATTAATCTGCATGTGTAACACCGGGGGAAATGAAAAGAAAAATGCCCACAGCATGCTGTGGGCATAAGGGATTAGCGGTTAGAGATATACAGCGTAACTTCTAAGCCCAGACGTAAATCAACAAATTTAGGTTTAGTCCACGTAGTCATCATTCACTCCTCTTGGTGTTCACAGTTTAAAGAGACTGCCGGATACTATTGCGGCAGTCAGAATGCTTATTGTCAAGTATCGGAAATTTCGCGGCGCAGATGTTGCGCCTGAAGCAGTACGATATCAACCCTGTAAGCAGCAGGGATATCACAGGCCGTGGTTTATTCACCCCAGCTTCTGTTTAATAGCGCTAACCAGTTACGCCAGGCGATTTTTTCCGTCAGTTCGCGACTATATCCGGCGGCATTCATCGCTTCGATCAGTCGCGGCAAACCGCTGACGTCGCCGAGCGCAGCCGGAACCGAGATACCATCGAAGTCAGATCCAAAGCCGACGCCCTCTTCACCCAGTTTATCCAGTAGATAATCCAGATGCCGGACGATTTCGCCCAGCGCAGTATTCTTGTCCCGCTTGCCATCGGCACGCAGAAACGCGTTGCCAAAATTGACTCCGACAAAACCGTTACTCTCGGCAATTGCCGCCAGTTGTTTATCCGTCAGGTTACGCGGCTGCGGGCAAAGCGCATGAACATTAGAATGGGTCGCGACCAGCGGCGCATCGCTGTACTGCGCCGTTTGCCAGAACGCCTTTTCATTCATATGCGAAAGATCGATCAGAATTTTTTTCTGATTACAGGCGCGTAACAGAGCCAGCCCGGCGTCAGTTAAGCCGTCACCGCTGTCCGGGGAGCCGGGAAAATCACCGGTGACGCCAACACCAAACTGGTTGGGTAAATTCCACAGCGGCCCGATACTGCGCAAGCCGGCTTGATACAGCTCATCAAGCTGGCAAAGCGAGCCGTCCAGCGCGTCTGCCCCTTCAATGTGCAGCACCATCGCCAGCACGCGCTGTTCAATACAGGATTTGATTTCACTGGCACTGCGGCAGATTTTCGCCCGACCAGCAGACTGGCTTTCAATGCGCTGTAACAGCGCGATTTGAGCATGAGTAATGGCTAACGCATCGTGTGGTTGCGGCGCAGCATTCGGTTTCAACTGCGGCATATAGGATGCGGGCGGGATAAACACCGCAAACAGTCCGCCAGCAAAACCGCCCTGCCGCATTCGCTTCAGGTCGAGATGCCCGTCAAGCGTATCGTCAAGAAACAGCGCCGCCGGATCGGCGGCGTCATTTAGCCATAAACGCAACAGCAGGTCGTTATGGCCATCGAAGATCGGAGTGACAGCTGGCATATCACTCCTGGCGTTAATTCGCTGATGCTGTTGGCTTTTATTATGGCAATCATTCATAGCCAGATGATACCCCAATCCCACTGCGATGAGGCGTAAAAAAGTGCTGCATTTGCGATAGAAGGCCTGTTTATCAGCAGGGCTATGGCTTGCCATGCAGATGCAATGGAATTTCAGTTGCCATCTCGCTAATGACCCTGCGCCAACTGTGAATAGTAATCGGGTAATCAGACCGGCAAAAAACGCGTGAAAGGCAAATCCGTAAAGCGTTAAGCGCGCGACCACCACAATTTTCTCTGGTAATCCGCCTGACAGCTAATAATCCAACAAATGTTAATTCCAGCAATGTTTATCACAATAGATTAGTTCTCTCTCATCCCGTCTCACCAGATGATGAATCCATCGCACAGACACTCTGATAATAAAGGAATTCATCATGCGCAGTCGTTTTTCGCTTAATGCCGTACAGCGCACGCTGGCATTAACCGCAATTTTTGCTTCATTCGCCGGGACCCAAACCGTTTACGCCGCAGACAGTGCTGCCGTGAAAGGCGGTACGCTGATCTATCTCGAGCAGCAGGCTCATACCAATCTCTATCCGCCAGCAGGCGGTTTTTATCCTAACGGCGGCATCCTCAATCAAATCACCGATAAACTGACCTGGCAAAACCCGGAGACGCTACAGGTTGAACCGTGGATCGCCGAAAGCTGGAGCACTAATGCCGATAAAACCGAATACACCTTCAAAATTCGTCCCGGCGTCACCTTCTCCGACGGCACGCCGCTGGATGCCAGTGCGGTAGCAAAAAACTTTGATACTTATGGCCTCGGCAATAAAGCACAGCGCCTGCCGGTGTCCGAAGTGATCAACAACTACGATCGCAGCGAAGTGATTGATCCGCAGACGGTTAAGTTCTATTTCAGCAAACCGTCACCGGGCTTTTTACAGGGCACCGCCACCATTGGTTCCGGGCTGGTTTCACTCAGCACCCTCGCGCGTAACTTTGATGAGCTGGGCGATGCGCGCCATATTATCGGCTCCGGCCCGTTTGTAGTGAAAAATGAAAAACTGGGTCGCGAAGTCGATCTGGTGGCGCGTAAAGATTACAACTGGGGGCCGAAAAGTAGCCGTCAGCAGGGTGCGGCCAACCTCGACGGCATCAAAATTATCGTCACACCCGAAGACAGCGTGCGGATTGGTGCGCTATTGGCCGATCAGGCCGATGTGATTCGTCAGGTTCAGGCTTATGATGAAAAACAGGCCAGCGATCAGAACTTCCCGATTTACGCAGCGCCGACGCGCGGCATAAATGACAGTATTAGCTTCCGCCCGGATAACCCGCTGGTAGCCGATATCAAAGTGCGTCAGGCGCTGCTGCACGCTACTCACTCCCGTCAGGTAGTCGATACTCTGTTCTCAGCCAATTATCCGCAGGCCACCTCGGTAGTGGCGAAATCGGCAGCGGGTTACGTCGATCTGAGCGACAAACTGAAATATGACCCGACGCTGGCGCAACAGTTACTTGATGAAGCGGGCTGGAAACCCGGCAGCGATGGTATCCGTCAGAAAGATGGCCAGCGGCTGGCGCTGACGATTTATGAATCGCTGCCACAACCGCAAAATAAAGAAGTGCTGCAACTGATCGCGCAACAGTGGAAACAGGTTGGCGTCAGTCTGGCGGTGCGCGCGGGCGATGCTGGCAGCCGCACGCTGGATAATCTTGATCCGCTAAAAATCCCGCTGACGGTATCGGAAGTCGGACGTGCCGATCCGGATGTGATTAAAAGCCAGTTCTACCCGTCCAATCGCGATGCCCTGCTGCAGAAAGGCGGATCCAGTGACAAAGTCGCCAACTTCCGTGACGACAAGCTGAATCAGCTGCTGGTGGATATTTCGGCCGAAATCGATCCGCAGAAACGCCTGCAGCTGACGGGAGATGCCCAGCGCTATCTGCTGGATAACGCCTATGTGATTCCGGTGTTTGAAGAACCGCAGGTGTTTGCTGCCGCTCCGTGGCTAAAAGGCATCAGCTTTGAAGCGGTTGGCCGTCCGAGTTTCTACGGCACATGGCTTGAAAAGCACTAAGCCGGGGAGATGACGATGAAAAGCTATCTTAGCCAGCGAGTGGGACAGGCGCTGTTGGTGCTATGGGCGGCGTTTACCGTCTCTTTTGTGCTGTTACAGGTACTGCCTGGTGACGCCATTCTGATTAAATTTCAGAATCCGGATCTGGGCCTCAGTCCGGAGCAGATTGCCGATATGCGCCTCGCTTACGGTGCGGACAGCCCGCTGTGGCAGCAATATCTGCATACGCTGGTGGCGATGTTGCGCGGTGACTTTGGCTTCTCAGTCCAGGCTGGCGTGCCGGTCAGCGAACTGATTGCCAGTAATTTTCCCGATACCCTGCGCCTGGCGCTGCCGGGTTTCCTGCTGGCGGTGGTGATTGCCGTACTGTTGGCGTTTATCTCCAATCTGGTCGGCTTTCGTTGGCTGAAGAATGCCTTACAGAGCCTGCCATCGCTGTTTATCTCAATTCCGACCTTCTGGCTGGGCATCGCGCTGATTCAATTGTTCTCATTTCAGTTGCGCTGGATTCCGGTGATTAACCCCGGCCCGTGGCAAGGACTGATTCTGCCGATTATCACTCTGGCGCTACCGATATCCGCCCCTCTGGCACAGATCCTGATCCGCAGCATCGATCAGGTGCAGACACAACCCTTTGTGGCGGTCGCCCGCGCCAAAGGAGCCAGTTACAGCCGTGTGTTATGGCGTCATGTGGCACTGAATGCGCTGCTGCCGGTATTGACCGTCGCCGGTCTGTTGCTCGGTGAGTTAATTGCCGGTGCGCTGATCACTGAAACAGTGTTTGGCCTCAGCGGTCTGGGTCAGCTGACCCAGCAGGCGGTTAATAACCAGGATGTCGCAGTGCTTCAGGCGATTGTGATGATTTCGGCGTTTGGCTTTGTCACCATCAATCTGCTGGTCGATTTGCTGACCCCGCTGCTTGACCCACGGCTGCAAACTTATCGCGGAGCGACCTTATGAGCCTGATCGATCAACTGGTACGGCCGAAAGCCAGCCGCCCCGCTACCCGCCGCGTTAGCGGTTACAAGGTACCGGCCGGAGCGCTGCTCGCCTGGCTGGTCATGCTGCTGGCAATGGCTGCTGCGATTGCGCCGGGGCTGTTTACCGACTACAGCGCAACCGAAGGTATTGCCGGCGCGCAACGTCTGGCACCGCAGGCTGGTCACTGGCTGGGTACTGACCAGCTGGGGCGCGATCTTTACGCGCGTATTGTCTGGGGCGCGTCCCACTCACTTTCTGCCGCAGTGGTTGCAGTGTCGCTTGGGCTGTTGGCTGGCACGCTGCTCGGGGTGCTGGCGGGTGCCACCGGCGGTAAAACTGAAGCGGCGGTCATGCGCATCATTGATGTGCTGCTGTCGATTCCTGGCCTGCTGCTGTCACTGAGCGTCATTATCCTGCTTGGCTTTGGCACGATAAATGCCGCCATCGCCGTGGGGGTCACATCCATTGCTAATTTCGCCCGCCTGGCACGTGCCGAAGTGGTTCGGGTGCGGCACAGCGATTATGTCGAAGCGGCTTACGGCAGCGGCGGCACCTTCTGGAGCGTGCTCTGGCGTCATATTCTGCCCAACTCGCTGACCTCGGTTATCGCCTTTTCCGCCTTACAGTTTGGTAATGCGATTCTGGCGCTGTCGACCCTGAGCTTTCTCGGCTACGGCACGCCACCACCAACGCCGGAGTGGGGGCTGCTGATTGCCGAAGGACGTAACTATATTTCTACCGCCTGGTGGCTGACCACTTTCCCCGGCCTGGTGGTGGTCGCCATCGTACTGGCGGCTAACCGCATCAGCCGTCAATTTTCAGGAGCTCGCCGATGAACGATAATTCGCAGGTGCCACTGCTGGAACTGGAAAATCTGACGCTCAGTTATCTCAGCGGCGGCCAGTCGCGACCGGTGGTACACAATGTCTCTTTTCACCTCAGAGCCGGTGAGATGCTGGCGCTGGTTGGCGAATCCGGCTCGGGCAAAACCACCACCGCGCAGGCGATTATTGGCCTGATGGCTGAAAACGGCGTGCGCGACGGCGGACGTATTTTGCTTAACGGCGTCGATATCAGCGGCTGGTCGCCGCGCCGACTCGATAGTCTGCGCGGCGCAACCATCAGTCTGATCCCACAGGATCCCGGCAGTTCTCTGAATCCGGTGAAAACCATTGGCGATCAGGTGGCAGAGATCCTGACGCTGCATCAGCGTCTGAGCCGCACCGAGCGCCAACAACGGGTCATTGCCCTGCTGACGCGCGTCGGCCTCAGCCACCCCGAGCAGCGCGCACGACAGTATCCGCATCAGTTATCCGGCGGAATGAAGCAGCGCGTGCTGATTGCCATCGCCATTGCTTTACAGCCAGCGTTGATAATTGCCGATGAACCGACCAGCGCGCTGGATGTGACGGTACAGAAACGCATTCTGGATTTGATCGACGAGTTGCGCCGGGAGTCTGGCACGGCGGTGCTGTTTGTTACTCATGACCTGGCGCTGGCAGCGCAGCGAGCCGACCGACTGCTGGTGTTTCGCCACGGCGAAATCCAGGAACAGGGTGAGACTGCCACGGTGATTAAATCGCCGCAACATCCCTATACCCGCCAGTTGTTTGCCGATCTGCGTAGCCTGGCTCCACCCCAACCATTGACACGCCATGCCCGCTTCTCCTCACCGGCGATTGTGGTAAATCGGGTGAACAAAACCTTTCAGCTGGGTAAAAATCCCCAGATAAAACTGGCGGCGCTGCAAAATATTTCCTTCAGCGTGGCGCGCGGCACAACCCATGCGCTGGTTGGCGAGTCAGGATCCGGCAAGACCACGCTGGCGCGTATTCTGCTCGGCTTTCAGCGTGCAGACAGCGGACAGCTGCTGATTGATGATATCGATACCCGTGAATTACGCGGTGAAGCACTGCGCCAGCTGCGGCAAAAGATTCAGCTGGTGTATCAGAATCCGTTCGCCTCGCTCGATCCGTCACAAACCCTGTATGACATTATTGCAGAGCCGCTGCTTAACTTTGCGCCCCTGAGTAAAAGTGAACGTCGTCAGCGCGTCGAGGATGTCACGCTACGGGTCGCACTGCCGGTCGAGCTGCTGACGCGCAAACCCCATGAGCTGTCTGGTGGTCAGCGCCAGCGCGTGGCGATTGCCCGGGCGCTGATAGTGCAGCCGGATATTCTGGTGCTTGATGAAGCCACCTCCGCGCTCGACGTCACCGTGCAGGCGCAAATTCTCGGTCTGTTGCAGCAGCTGCAACAGCAACTCGGTCTGACCTATCTGTTTATTTCTCACGACCTCGCCACCGTGCGCCGCATCGCTCATAGCGTTACCGTGCTGCGCGCTGGCCAGGTAGTCGATCAGGGTACCGTTGAGGCGCTGTTCAGCCAGCCGTCCAGTGACTATACCCGTGAGCTGATTGACGCCATTCCTTACCTTGCAGCAGAACAAAAGGATTTCGCATGAGCCAGAAACGCCTCGGTTTTTTTACCCGTTTGCTGGATAAAACCGGACCACAGCAGCGCTACCGTCTGGCGCTGGAGCAGATACAACATGCCGAACGTTTCGGCTTTGATACCGCCTGGATTGCCCAGCACCATTTTCATGAAAATGAAGGTGGACTCCCTGCACCGCTGGTGTTTCTCGCTCACGTCGCGGCTCAAACCCGGCGCATCCGTCTGGGTACCGCGATAATTACCTTGCCGCTGGAGAATCCTCTGCGGGTAGCAGAAGACGCCGCGGTGCTGGATTTGCTGGCGGACGGACGGCTGGAAATTGGCCTCGGCTCCGGCGGTACTGCCAGCTCTTTTCTGCCATTCGGTCTCAGCATTGAGCAGCGCGCCGCCGCCTTTGCTGAACATTTGCAAGTACTGCACAACGCCTGGAGCGGCGAACTGCTCGGCCACGCCGATAATCGTCTCTATCCGCCCGCACCACAGCTGACATCGCGGGTGTGGATCGCCACTTTTTCGGCTGAGGGCGCGGCGCGTGCCGGTAAAGCTGGACATGGCCTGATGCTGTCCCGCACTCAGCCGCGTCCGGCCGGGCAGCCGGGCTTAGCGCTGGATGCGATACAAAATCCGATGATCGATGCCTATCTGGCCGCGTTACCGGCAGGGATACCGCCACGCATTCTGGCATCGCGCACCGCTTTTGCCAGCGACAGCCGCCAGCAGGCGCGCCAGCTGGCACTGCCGGGATTACGTGAACAGGCACAGCAGTACCGCGCCGCCGGACATCAGCTAAAAGGCGAGACGCTGGAGCACTATATCGACGCCTTTGATGTGCATCTCGGGACGCCCGACGAGGTGCAAACCTCACTGCAAAATGACAGCGTATTGCGGCGCGCTACCGACATCTCTTTCCAGGTGCACTCTATCGATCCGCCACATCAGCATATCCTGCGCTCCATCGAACTGCTGGCGACTGAAGTTGCTCCGGCATCTGGCTGGACTGCCGCCCACTCAACGCTTAATCAGGGAACTCCCGCATGACACAGACTACAGATTTACTGGCGCAACTGGCTGATATTGATCCGGCGTCACCACTTGCCGCAGCCCGACAGCAACGTGATGCCGCAACGCGGCATAGCCAGGGCAGCTACCTGGCGCTGTTCAGCAACGGCAGTACTGATTTTCCGCTGCAGCAGCGTTTGGCTGTTGCGGCACAGGTTGCCAGCTGGCATCAGGAGGATCAGCTGGCCGCACACTACGAATCCCAAACGGCGAGTATCCCGCAGAACGCCGCTTACCAGCTGGCGCTGGATCATGCCCAACGACTGACTTTCCAGCCGGTCAGTGCCACTGCTGAACATTTGGTGATATTACAACAGGCGGGCTGGACGCCGGATGCCATTGTGACACTGTCACAGATTATCGCCTTTGTCAGCTTCCAAAGCAGATTAGTACGCGGCTATCGACTGATTTCAGGTTACAGTGTCACAGATAGCCATACCGCGTTCAGCGCCGGAGAGTGGCACCACCAGCCGCAGACGCAAACCGGTAAAGCTGCCCCAGTGCGGTTTACCACCGCAGAGCTTGGCTGGGAGCCATGGATTGCCGCTAAACCGCTGGCGGAATATGATGCCGAACAGCAACAAACGCTGGCACGCTTTGGTCATACCGATTCTGACTATTTCCGCCTGCTCGGGCGCAATCTGCCGGTGCTGGAACAGCGTACCCTGACCGATAAAGGCATCTTTTATACCTCTGCCGGCTTGCCGCGTGCCGAACGCGAACTGGCAGCCGCCGTCGCCAGCAAAGTCAACGGTTGCATATTTTGTGCCTCGGTACATGCACGTAAGGCCGCCCAATTATCTAAGCAGCCGGAAGCGGTTCAGCGTCTGCTGGATACGCCACCGGGCGGGCAGCTCAGTGCGCAGCAGTCGTCACGCTGGCAGGCAGAAATCGATTTTGCCGCCGCCATCTCTGCGACGCCTGCCAGTGCCAGCGCGCAACAGATTCAGCAGCTGCGTGCAGAAGGATTGAATGAACTGGAATTGCTCGATTTGTTGCAGTCTGCCGCGTTCTTTGCCTGGGCTAATCGTCTGATGCTGACGTTAGGCGAACCGTTTATTCCAGCGGAGCACAACCAATGACCTCATTAACTCCGGTGGTCGATCACGTGGTGATTACTGTCGGTGACCAGCTTGACGAGGCCAGCGCACTGTTTCGCCGTCTTGGCTTCCAGCTTAGTGAGCGCGGTCATCACTCGCTTGGCTCCAGTAATCATTTAGCCATTTTTGGCGAAAACTACCTTGAACTACTGGGTTATCAGCCGGAGCGCGGTAATCTGCGCGAAGATTTATGGCAGTCGCCGCGTGGCCTCAGCGGCCTGGTATGGAAAACCGATGATGCCGATGCGGTATATCAACATCTGCAACAGCAGCAACTGGCGGGCGATCCGCCTGCGGCATTTTTCCGGCCGGTCACCCTGCCGGACGGCAGTGAACATCAAGCGCGATTTCGCACTACCCGGTTACGTCACGATACGGTCGCAAATGGCCGCAGCTTTTTCTGCCAGCACCTGACGCCAGAAGCGGTATGGCAGCCCGCCTGGCAACAGCATCGCAATGCGGTAACGACTATCAGTGGCTTTATTATTGCGGCGGATAAACCGGCCGTTGCCGCCAGGGTGTATAGCCAGTTATTTGATACTGCCCAATTTATCAGCACCCAGGACGGCAGCATTGAGTTTCAGGCCGGTGTAACCCGCGTGCGCTTCACTGGCAGCGCTCAGGCGCGCGCGACGTTGGGGCCGTTACCAGATGACTACAATGGTACGCCACGTATGGCGGCGCTGGAATTTACCACCACTTCGCTGGATCAGGTCCGGCAGAGCCTGTTGGCTGGTGATATCCGTTTTAGTGAGCGGGAAAACACCCTTCGGGTGAGTGCTGAAGATGGCTTTAATCTGGCGCTGATTTTTAGCGTAAAGCCCTGATACTAAAAATAGACTTTGCATGACAGTGGCAGACGAAGGCCATTAGGCCTTCGTCTGTAAACGGCCAAACGATAACAATCCGGACCTGGCCCATCCGTTTATGACGACGAGATGCGTTCTACCGCTTGCTGCGGATTATCGGGACGTATTTTAAACCAGATGGCATACATTGCAGGCAGAAATACCAGCGTGATAATCGTGCCGCCAAACGTTCCGCCGATCAGGGTATAAGCCAGCGTTCCCCAAAAAACGGAGTGCGTAAGTGGGATAAAGGCCAGTATAGCGGCCAGCGCCGTGAGTAACACCGGTCTCGCCCGCTGGACCGTCGCCTCCACCACTGCATCGAATGGCGAAAGTCCTTGATGTTGATTATGGTGGATCTGCCCTATCAGAATAAGCGTGTTTCTCATCAGAATACCCGATAGCGCAATCAGGCCCACCAGCGCATTAATGCCAAACGGCTGACTGAAGAGCAGTAGCGTCGGCACCACGCCTATCAGCCCCAATGGCGCGGTCAGGAATACCATCACCATCGCCGACATTGAACGGACCTGCAGGATAATGATCAATAACGTAATGGCAATCATGATGGGAAACAACGGAGCCATCGCCCTGGTCGCTTTTGCGGACTCTTCAATTGGGCCAGCCTGCTCAATGCGGTATTCAGCCGGAAGCGTATCGATGATCGGCTGCAATTCTTTCATCACTGCTGTGGAAACATCTGGCGGTTGCAAATTTTCGGCAATATCTCCCCGCACGGTAATGGTCGGGGTGCGATCGCGACGACGCAGAACCGGATCTTCCATTCGCACCTCGACATCCCCAACCTGCGATAATGGAATACGCTGGCCGGCAGAGCCCACTAATGTAAAGCCGGCTATTTTTGCAGGATCCAGCCGGATATCCCCGGCTGAGCGCCCCACAACCTGCACCGAACGGATGTTTTCACGTACAGAGGTAATCGGCGTTCCCGAAAGCAAAAACTGCAACTGCTGTGCGACTGCATTTGACGTCAGTCCCACCGCCTGCAATCGGTTCTGATCCAGCGTGAAATGCAGCGTCGGCACTCGGGAGCCCCAGTCTGAATTCACACTCCTCATCATCGGATTCAGCTGCATAACTGCCTCAACTTCGCCTGCAATCTCGCGCAGTTTGACTGGATCTGGCCCGTTAATACGATAAGCTACCGGATAGGGTGAATAAGGACCAAATACCAGTTGAGTCACACGGACACGTGCTTCGGGCGCCAGGCCGTCGGCTGCGGCTTCACGAAGCCGCAGCTTGAGAGCTTCACGTTCCTGCTGGCTGGCTGTAAGCACGACAACTTTGGCAAACGACGGATCGGGTAGCTCTGGCGCCATAGCCAGATAAAAACGTGGCGACCCCTGCCCAATATAGGACGTGACGATTTTTGCCTCTTTCTGTTTTTTCAGCCAGTTTTCGATTTTCGCCGTGGCAGCGCTGGTCTGCTCAATAGAGCTGCCATATGGCATCTGAACTTCAACCAACACTTCCGGCCGGTCGGAGGTGGGGAAAAATTGTTTTTTGACCAACCCCATGCCAAGAATGGCGACGGTAAACACGGCCAAAACGCTACCGGCCACTATCCATTTGTGCGCAATAACACGGGTCAGTAACTGACGAAAACGATTATAATTTCGTGTGTTATAGATGGCTGCATGCCCACCTTCAACCGGCTTTATATCTGGCAACATTTTCACGCCGAGATAAGGTGTGAAGATCACCGCCACCACCCATGAGGCAATCAAAGCAATACCCACTATCCAAAACATGTTACTGGTGTACTCACCGGCAGTGGACTGTGCAAAGCCGTTAGGCATAAAGCCAACGGCTGTCACCAGAGTACCGGCCAACATCGGGGCAGCGGTATGACTCCAGGCATAGGCAGAGGCTTTGATACGGTCGTAGCCCTCTTCCATCTTCACCACCATCATTTCAATGGCAATGATCGCATCATCCACCAACAAGCCGAGCGCCAGGATCAGCGAGCCCAGAGTAATGCGGTCAAAGTTCTTACCGGAAGCCTCCATAACCACAAACACCACAGCCAGTGTCAACGGCACGGCAGCAGCAACTACCACGCCCACCCGCCAGCCCATGCTGATAAAACAGACCACCATCACCACAAGCAATGCGACAATAAATTTAATCATAAACTCGTTAACGGCTGAGCTGATATTGACTGATTGATCGGTGATCTTGGTTAATGTCATCCCAAGAGGCATAGCCTCGTTAATTTTTATCGTCTCTGCATCCAGCGCTCTGCCCAAATCAAGACCGTTCCAGCCCTCACGCATCACGATACCCAGTAATAATGCAGGCTCCCCCTGGTTGCGAACCAGAAAGGTCGCAGGATCTTCGTAGCCGCGTTCAACCGTCGCCACATCTGACAATTTCACCGTCCTTCCCTGGGCTACAATTGGCGTTTCGCGGATCTTTTCCAGCTTATCGAATGCGCCATCCAGACGGATAAAGAGCTGCGGGCCGCGCGTATCAATGGAACCGGCAGGCGTAAGTACATTCTGACTGTTTAGTGCGGAGAAAATATCCTGAGGAGAGATTCCTGACGTCGCCAGCCGGTCATGTGAGAATGAGACAAAGATTCTCTCAGCCCGCTCTCCGATAATATTGACCTTCTTGACGCCCGGCACGTGCAGCATGCGCTGGCGCAGTGATTCGGCATCACGTACCAACAAGCGTTGTGGCTCGCCCTTTGCCTTCAGAGCAAATAGCGCGAAAGTAACATCGGAGAATTCGTCATTGATCATTGGCCCGATTACGCCTGCCGGCAGGCTTTTTGCCTCATCGCCAAGCTTCTTGCGCGCCTGGTAAAACTCCTCCTGCACCTGTGAAGGCGGCGTGCTGTCCTGCAATGACAGCATGGTAAAAGCCAGTCCGGGGCGCGTGAAGGTCTCGGTGCGATCGTACCACTTGAGCTCCTGCATCCGCTTTTCCAGCGGCTCGGCCACCTGATCCTGCATTTCCTGTGCAGTCGCGCCCGGCCAGGCTGTGATAATCGTCATCTGCTTAATGGTAAAGGGCGGATCTTCTGCTCGCCCTAGCTCGAAGAACGACAGAATACCGGCCACGGTAATCAGGATAATAAGGAATAAGGTGATTGAGCGCTCGCGGACGGCAAACGCTGAAAGATTAAACCGCCCGCCGCTCATGGCTGGCTCCCGACGACAGGGATATCGCCCGGCTCACTTAATCGGACCTGCTCACCGTCATGCAGTAAATGCGCGCCTAAAGCGACGATCTGCTCACCGGCTTTTAGGCGACCGGTCACCGTTGCCGAATCGTCGGTGAGACCAAGCACCTGTACAGGCCGCCACGACACTTTTTCAGGTTTTCCTGAAATGCTCCAGACACCCGGCCCTTTACCCGGATCATGTATGGCGGCTAAAGGGATCCGCAACATCTGATGGGAGATTTTTTCCTGCGGGATATGGAGCGTAACAGTTGAACCAAGCGGTGCGCTGGCAAGTGCACCCGCAAGCACGTATCGTGCCTCGAAGGTACGCGTCATAGGATCGGCCGAATCGGAAAGCAATCTGAGTCTGGCGGGAACGGACTGTTTTTCGAGGCCATATAAAGTGGCCTGGGCCTCACTGTCGACAGCCGGGCGCAGCGTCTCAGGCAAATGTACGATCGCTTCACGCTGCCCCGCCCGCGCCAGCCTGATAACCGGCTGACCTGCGCTAACCACCTGCCCAGGCTCGGCGAGCGTGTCCATCACCACGCCATCGGCATCAGCCAAAAGCACGGCATAGCCGGTCGCATTACGTGCTAGATCGGCCTGAGCCTGTGCTGCACTAAGATCCGCTTTGGCGGTAGCGGCAACGGCCTTGATCTGATCCCAGTAAGAAGCCGATATAACCCCTGTAGCGACCAATCCGCGATAACGAGCTTCGTCTGCGATAGCCTGACTGGCGCGGGCGCGGGCGGCAGTGACCACCTGCTGCTGGGCTTGAGCCTGCAAGCCAAGGTCAACCGGATCAAGACGCATCAAGGGTTGACCGCTTTTGACGCTCTGGCCCGCGTTCACCAGACGTTCAAGTATTTTGCCTTGCACCCGGAAACCCAGATCGCTCTGAACACGCGCGACGACCACACCGCTAAATGCGCGCGATGAGTCGATGGCGTTCATCACGGTTACAACCCTGACCAAAGGAGGCTGACTACGCGGATCGTCGACGCCAGAAGAGTCGTCACACGCCACAAGGGCCAGAGACGACAGGCAAACGGCGAATATCACTGCTTGGGGCCTGAGCATGGATTACCTAACGATTAACAGGAGAGTAATCGCAGTTATATACTAGTGACCAATAATGTCAATAGTCACAACTCAGGGTGAGAGGCTTCTCAGTATTAATGATGAAAGCAGCACAGATGCAGAAGTTGCAGTCTCAAGATTATATTGCAGCTGAACAGGACTGATATAAGGTCGCATCACCAGATAGATCGCATCTACAGCTTCATCCATTGGCGTCTTACGCTCAAACTCTCCCGACTCTCGCCCTTCCTGAAGGATCTGCTGAATGAGCAAGCGCACTCGTTCAACATGGGCCTCTGCTGAGGGCCAATTGTCTCGCGCAGCGACTGCTGCGATGTCATAAAGCTTGCGATCGTGAAAGAACAAATCGCTGCCGGCTTCAGTCAGCGCTCTGAATAAGCGCCTCAATTTTACTGAGGCTGAAGGGGCGTCAACCATTGCAGAGTTGACAATATCCATAATCATTGCAAGCCGGTTGCTGCAGATCACCTCACCGATTGCCTGCTTGGAATCGAAAAACTTATAGATATAAGCCTTTGAAAAGCCGATCGCCTTAGCAAGATCGGAGACCGTGGTTTTCTCATAGCCAAAATGACTGAAGTGCTCTGTGGCGGCTTCAACGACCTGATCCCGGACACTGTGGTCCGATGGCCCGCGCTGGGGATGTAATTGTGTGTGCTTTGTCATTTCTTCAGCTTAACGTAACGGACTTTAATTAACAACGCGTGACCATATTGGGATTTAGTCATAGGTATAATTTAGTCATTACCCGGTATCTTTCCATTCCCGGGACTTGCTTGTCATGACGTGTTTCCTGGCATCAAAAGGAGATGAAATTATTATTTGGCATCTCATTCGGCTTCCCGGTAGCGCAGTCAGGCGCCTGTTGAAACTCTGGTATCAACTAAAACTTCATTGCGAGCCGAGTTTATGGTTTTTTCACCATTTATCGAATGCGATACTTTTATGCAGTGAAATTTTCGTTGTCTCCCACCGTGTCATCTCTGCCACGTTTCAGCAACAAGCTTTGCCACTCTGTTATCAGCTGTTCCTGCCGGTTTTGCATTTGTCGTAACTGCCGCAACAGAGACTGCTGCTGTAAGGTAAGATGCTGTTGCTTAGCGTGTATACCGGAAATTTTTTGCTTCTGCCTGTCTAATTCCCGGTGGGTTAAGCTACCCGACCAGCTCAACATTTTTTGTAGCAGCAGGCTTAGTTCGTTACTGCGGTTGATACAGACCTGTAGCGATTCAAGCGTCTGCTGAAATTGCTTTTTCAGTTCATCAAGACGGTAACATACCCTTCCCTCACGTCGCGGTTTTAGCGACCTTAAGCTGTATAATGACAACCCTGTTACCGATAAAACTAATTTACCTGTCGCTGCACGTCGTCGCATGATCAATCTCCTTGCTGATAATCAAGAGAGTCAATTCGTAACGGATATCATGCTAACTAATTATCCGCTATTGAACCGCCATATTGCGCTGTTCATGATTTAAATCCATCTTTATCCGTACCAGGTTAACATTCTATTTACTAAGTCTGCATAACCGTAGTGTGAATTAGCGCTATTTGTCACTGAACAGGCAAAAGTAAATGTAAAGCCTGAGCGCGCAAAATAAATCAGTTTATTTAACTGCTTTTAAGCTTTCGCGGTAATAAATAAGCTGATTAATATGGGAAAGGGAAAGGGAAAGGGAAAGTGATTGAGGGTAAATTGCTACACATGATAATAATTCGTTAGTTATCTATATTCTCTGGCAAAGGTGCCAGTCTGTCCGAGACTGGCACCGTTTTTGTTACTGTTGACTATTAGCCGCGGTTACGCGCCAGACGCTATTGCCGGCGTCATCAGCAATAATTAAACCACCCTGCTGATCCTGTGCCAGTCCAACCGGCAATCCTCTGACTTGCTTTTCATCATCGGTAAGAAAACCGGTCACTACCGGTTTGGGCTGGCCGACAGGCATACCGTCTTTAAATTCCACCCAGTCAACCCGATATCCGTTCAGCGGTTTCCGGTTCCAGCTGCCATGTTCGCTGATAAATGCTCCGCCGCGATATTCAGCAGGCAGATTATTGCCAGTGTAGAATAACAGACCAAGCGGAGCGACATGGGAGCTTAGCGCGTAATCCGGCTTGATGGCTTTTTCCACCAGATCCGGGCGTGGTGGCTGCGCGCGTTGATCAACATGCTGACCAAAATAGCTGTACGGCCAGCCATAGAAGCCGCCCTCCTGTACCGAAGTCAGGTAGTCCGGTACCAGATCGGCACCAATTTCATCTCGCTCATTGACGACCGCCCATAATTTGCCGGTCTCAGGCTCCCACTGCAAACCGGTAGGATTACGGATACCGCTGGCGTAAATCCGGCTGGCCCCGCTGGCCGTATCGACCTCCAGCACTGCGGCACGGCGATATTCTGCACCGATCCCGTTCTCCGCCACGTTACTGTTGGAGCCGACACCGACATACAGCTTGCTGCCGTCGGGACTGGCGAGCAGCGCTTTTGTCCAGTGATGGTTTATCGGACCGCCTGGCAATTCGGTCAGTTCCACACCCGGGTCGGTAATTTCAGTCTGGCCGCTTTGATAAGGATATTTCATAATCGCGTCTGCATTGGCCACATACAGCGTATTACCGACCAGTTGCACGCCAAAAGGCGAGTGCAGATTTTTCAGCAGGACATGTTTTTCCCAGCCTTTGCCCTCACCACCGGTGTTACGCAATAAGGTAATGCGGTTGCCACCCGTCGCCCCTTTACCAGAAGACTTCTTAATAATGCCGGTAATCAGTTCTTTAGGTTTGGTGGTAGGTTTTGACGGGCCATTGGCTTCAACGACCAGGATATCGTTATTTGGCAAAACATAGACCTGGCGCGGATAGAGTAAATCTTCAGCAATTTTCTCGATTTTTAGCCCCTGGGCTACTTTTGGCGTTTCACCCTGTTTCCAGTCAATTTTGTCAGGCACCTGCATCGGCGGCAGCAGGAAATTTTTTGCTTCCGGCAGCGTAGGATCGGGGCCAGTCTGTTGTTGCGGATCTATTTTTGCGCCATCATCACAACCTACCAGCATTAACGGCACCGATAGCGCCATCAGCGAAAGAAAACGTGAAGTTCTCATTAAAACTCCTCCTTAAGCTGTGCGCTGGCGCAGAGCAAGTTGCAAATTAGCGATAAACAGCAGCAGTACCACTATCGTCGACAGGATAACGCCCGCAGGCACCACCGCCCAGGCATCGCGACTATGAACAAAGGCATTGATGATTGACACCACGACCGCCAGCGCCCACAACCAGAAATGCAGTTTAAGCGCAGCGGGCTGTGGCATTGATGAACGTGGCCAGACATGAGTCAGGCTGATCAAGCGCGGAACAATGGCTATCACCAGACCAAAAGCAATCAGCCAGCTGGCTGCCTGCGTCCAGAAGATTTCATAGCTGTACAGATAAATGATATCGAATAGCCAGGCCGCCACAAAAAAGCCGAGCGGAATTGGGTTAAGCCATTCGTACAGCACTACCGCAAAGGTAGAGCGGGGAGGAACGCCGTTGGACTTCATTTACAGACTCCTTAGCTACCATCAGTGTTAACGGCCAACACGCGGCCGTATCCCGGAACTCTAAAATATTAGTAAATGTAATCAATTTAGACAGAAAGATATGACAATAAGTGGTTGAAAGCGGTAGATGGATTTGATTATCAGCCTCTGATAATGCAGGCTGAGGCGGGAAATTAATCAACAGGAGCAGTGAATGTTAACTCCGCGAATTGGTGTCGGCGTGCTGATTTTTCACGACGGTAAGCTATTGTTAGGTCGCAGAAAAGGCAGCCACGGCGCCGACAGCTGGTCTGCACCTGGTGGTCACCTTGAGTTTGGTGAATCCATCGAGCAGTGCGCCCAGCGCGAAGTACAGGAAGAGACAGGTCTGAAGCTGGATAGTATCAGCATTGGCCCCTATACCAACGATATATTTGTCGAAGACAAGAAACATTACGTTACGCTGTTTGCGATTGCGCATCAGCCAGTGGGAGAGCCGAGGTTGCGTGAGCCGGAAAAATGTCGCGGCTGGCAGTGGTTTGCTGTTCATGCCTTACCCTCGCCGCTCTTTGTTCCCCTGCAAAATCTGCTGCAACAGCAGGGTCATGATTGCTTAATCCGACTGGCGCAGCAGCTTGATTGACCATGCTATAAGCGCCCGGCTTCCATCTGGTCGACAGCATCTGGCGCTGACTGCGCATGAGAATAAAAAAATGGCAGATATCCGGCCCCCAGTGACGCACCGATCACCATGCTGTTCAGCACGCCTGAAAACGGCACGGCGTTAGCGGCAGAAAATGTCGTGGCAAACAGCGCAGATCGTGAAGCGATGGTATTGAGCAGCTGGTCAGTGGCGGTCTTCAAATTCAGCTCTTCAGCCTTACGAGAGATCACGTTTAACTCCAGGGAGGGATTTTGCTGTTGCAGCGAATTTATGCAGCGATAGGTCATTTCATCAACTGCCTCCCCGGTGGTATTAACAATAGCTTTCCCCACCATATTTGCGGCTGTATGGCCAAGTAAAGGTTCCAGCGCGCGGGCTAACAATTCCATTCCTTCAGACACCAGCACCTGATTAACGGCATACGCTGCAGCTGATTTGCTGCAAACGTTCAGGCATATCGAAGGTTTGTTATTATCGCCCAGCCTGACGAAATACTGAATAGCGTCTCTTAGCGGCACATAGACAAACACCGCGGCCACTAACGCATTAGCAGCAGCCACCGCGCCACCGCTGGCCACTAAAGCCGAGCCGGCTCCGGTTATCAGCGCAATATTTGCCAGCCGGGCAGCCAGGCTGGCCCGGGTCTGTGTGCCCGCATGCAGGTCTCTGGCTATCCCCATTAGCTGAAGAGCAATTGGCGTGGCAATAGCGATACCTGCCAGCGCAATATTTGCCCCTGCGGGCGCATTGCGCAATAAAAATGGCAGGACGTTTTTAGCCATATATTCTCGCATTGCGGTAGGTATGCCGACGGATAACATATTGCGACTCAGCGCTTTACCCATATTTTTAGCATGCAGCTGTAGTGCATCGAGATTTTGTTTTGAATTGATTACGCACCCATAACCTTCACCGCATTGAAGCGATTGGTGCTGTGATTGCGGGAGAGTAATAGTAACATCATTATTTATACTCCGCGGCCTATCCTGCGGCAATGTGGAATTAAATGCAGCGGTGGTATCCAGCAGAAAAACTTGCGTTACCTGACTATTGTCACTTTTATTGCTATAACTTTTACTGTCCTCATCTGGCATATCAATAATAACACTTTTTGAGCTGGTATAGTCGGAAGTTTTTATCCTCTCAATAGACGAATGAACCTCACCCAGTAGTGATAAATGACTGATATTAATGTCTTTAATCATAAGATCGCCCCGTTGATTGCGGGTGGCAATTAACGTCCCCTGGAACGAGTAACAGCGCGGCCTGATAGTGGGAGAAGCTTGCGATAACGGCGGTAAGTTTTCAGGAAGTGACGCGACGCGGCGTAAGTTTTGGATAAAAGAATCCACCTCATGATCCTCAGGATTTAACATTGCATGATTAACTGAGTAATCCAGATAATAACCGTCTGTTTTATCTGCTTGCATAACATGCCCTCCACCCTCTCAATAAATTGAAACGGAAAATTCCAGCTGAATTAATGATTTTTAAGCATAGAGGAGCAATTGATTCACACTTATATAAAGCGCTCATTAACTATTTTGATATCTATATGAAATACTTATATTAGAAAAAATATTTTGCTGTGCACCTGGCGAATTGTGCCAGCAAGCAATATGACTGTTCAGCCGTTAATCTGACAGCGCAGTATGTGATAGTTCCGCCCGCGGTCAGATAATCAGCAAATGTGACTGTTATAACACTCACCAGCAATTTATTTTAATCTTTTCACACCCGTCGCCAGGTAATAACTGCTTAATAGTTTACCGGCTGAATATTCATCGATATCGCCACCGCTGCCGCTCTTTTGCGCGCCGGAGCGCATAAAGCGCGCGCACTCAACCTCATTGCAGCTTATGACGAGTAAAAAATGATGTAGTTATGTTAATGCATTATTAATATCTGTATGGCATTTAGTGAATAATCACGCGTGGTAAGACTTTTCAATCTACGCCAATAAGGTTTACTATACGCACCATTATCGTTCCAAATGGTTCATTTGCCCCATTATAGTTAACCGCGCCGTGCTGTCGCAGTTTTTGGTTGCCTGTGCAAAAAATATCCGATTGTCGTTAGCAAATTTTCTATAAATGGACGTTAATTCAAGTACTGGTGGTACCAGGTGGCGATAATTTTCCCAAACTGTTAAGGCACTCATGCTGCGGATCTGTCGCAGCTTCATGGTGAGATAAATCATGTTAAATCAAAGCAGTAAACGTAGTACCGGGGTCTATCTGATGTGGGCGCTTGGCGCTCTCATGGGGATCATTGGTCTTGCCATTGGTATTGGTGGCGGCTGGCTGGTTTCATTAGGCGGAAGTCTTTACTTCCTGCTGATGGGCCTGGCAATGATCATTTCTGCCGTGCTGATCATTAAACTCAAACCTGCCGGTGCATGGCTTTACGCGCTGGCATTTGTGTTATCTGTCATCTGGGCAATATGGGACGCGGGCCTGAACTTCTGGCCACTGTTTTCCCGTCTGTTTATGTTCGGCGTGCTGGCTTTCCTGGTGGCGCTGGCCTATCCGTTCCTGAAAAAGCGTGCCGGACGTGAAGGTACGAAAACCGCAAGCTACAGCCTGGCTGGCCTGATGGCCGTCGCGCTGGTTGCCGGTTTCGGTTATACCTTTGTGCCTGCGCCGATTATCAGCGCCAGCGAAGATATTCCGGTTAAGCCTGTTGCGCCGGGTACCGAGCAGAAAAACTGGGAGCATTGGGGTAACACCACCCACGGTGACCGTTTTGCCGCACTGGACCAGATTAACAAATCCAACGTTAATCAGCTGGAAGTCGCGTGGATTGCCCATACCGGTGATATCCCACTGAGCAACGGTTCCGGTGCCGAAGACCAGAACACTCCGCTGCAGATTGGCGATAAACTGTTTGTTTGTACCGCTTATGGCAAAGTGCTGGCACTGAATGCTGATGACGGTAAACAGCTGTGGGCATTTGACCCGAAAGCGAAAGCGCCAAACTGGCAGCGCTGCCGTGGTCTTGGCTACTTCGCTAACAGCGAAGCCCAGCCAGCCACTACCGCCGCTGCGCAGGCTGACGTACAGCCATCTGCTGCTGCCGCTCAGGCTGCATCACAGCCGGCTGCCGCCAGCGGTGAAACACCTGACCAGCATCCCGCGACTGCGGCTGAAGCCACAACGTCGGATACTGGCGCATCACAGCCACAGGCTCCTGCCAGCAATATCAACGCTGCTGCGCCTGCTGTCTGTGAACGTCGTCTGTTCCTGCCAACTATCGATGCACGTCTGATCGCCATTAATGCTGACACCGGTGAAGCCTGTGCTGATTTCGGTGATAACGGCGTGGTTGATCTGAAAGTTGGTATGGGTGAAGTTAAAGATGGCTACTATCAGCAGACCTCTACCCCGCTGGTTGCCGGAAATCTGGTCATTGTCGGTGGTCGCGTCGCGGATAACTTCTCTACTGGCGAGCCTCCGGGTGTGGTTCGTGCCTACGATGTTCACAGCGGTGAGCTGGTATGGGCATGGGATCCGGGCAACCCGGCTGTCACCCGTCTGCCGCCAGAAGGGATGACTTATACCCGTGGTACGCCTAACGTCTGGTCTGCGATGGCCTATGACGCCAAGCTGAACCTGGTATATCTGCCAACCGGCAACGCAACCCCAGACTTCTTTGGTGGTGAGCGTACTGCAGAAGATGACAAGTACAGTTCATCTATTGTCGCGGTTGATGCTGCAACCGGTAAAGTCCGCTGGCATTTCCAGACGACCCATCATGACTTGTGGGACTTTGACCTGCCTTCACAGCCGCTGCTGTACGACCTGCCAGACGGTAAAGGTGGTACCACTCCGGTGCTGGTTCAGACCAGCAAGCAAGGCATGATCTTTATGCTCAACCGCGAAACCGGTGAGCCTGTAGCAAAAGTTGAAAATCGTGAAGTTCCACAGGGCAACACCCCTGGTGAGCGCTACTCAAAAACTCAGCCTTTCTCCGTTGGCATGCCGAACATTGGTAACCAGACGCTGAAAGAGTCAGATATGTGGGGCGCGACTCCGCTGGATCAGCTGCTGTGCCGTATCGAGTTTAAAGGTATGCGTCATGAGGGCGTCTTTACCCCACCAGGTTTAGATCGTTCCCTGCAGTTCCCAGGTTCACTGGGCGGCATGAACTGGGGCAGCGTGTCGGTTGATCCGAACAATGCCATTATGTTTGTTAACGACATGCGTCTGGGCCTGGCTAACTACCTGGTGCCACGCAGCCAGGTTCCAAGTGGTGCCAGCGGTATCGAAATGGGTATGGTTCCAATGGATGGCACCCCTTATGGTGCAGTGCGCGAGCGCTTCCTGTCTCCACTGGGCATTCCTTGCCAGAAACCACCATTTGGCACTATGTCAGCGGTTGACCTGAAAACCGGCAAAATCGCCTGGCAGGTTCCGGTTGGTACTGTGCAGGATACCGGTCCAATGGGTATCAAAATGCATATGCCAATGGAAATCGGTATGCCAACGCTTGGTGCGAGCCTGTCTACCCAATCCGGTCTGCTATTCTTCGCCGGTACTCAGGACTACTACCTGCGTGCTTTCGATACTGCAAACGGTAAAGAGATCTGGAAAGCACGTCTGCCGGTTGGCAGCCAGTCTGGCCCAATGACCTATGTTTCACCGAAAACCGGTAAACAGTACATCATTATCAGCGCCGGTGGCGCGCGTCAGTCGCCAGATCGCGGTGACTACGTGATTGCCTACGCACTGCCAGAGCAGAAATAATCTCTCTGCATTACTGACCAAAGCCCCGACCTGTCGGGGCTTTTTTTATGCTCTGATAACTGCAGAAAACTGACTGAGCAAATGCTAAAAAAGCATTTATCAATTGGCACTATATTATTCCAGAAAAGCCGTTTTCATTTCCTCACTCTGTCGCCAGGATAATGGGATTCCGCCGTTTCAATCTGGTGCGGAAGTCATCCTTTTTCAGTCAGAGATCAGACAATGCATAAAAAATGGTTCACTAAAGCTTTGCCGGCCGCCGCAATTCTGCTGGCCCTTTCTACCACCAGTTACGCTGCATTTGCCGGAACAAAGCCTGAGACGGTTAATATTGGCTATCAGAAAGCGAATATCTTCGCCTTATTAAAGTATCGCGGCACTCTTGATGACAGTTTTAAGCAGCAGGGAATCAACGTGCGCTGGGTCGAGTTCCCGGCGGGGCCACAAATGCTGGAAGGTCTTAACGTTGGAAGTATTGATTTGGCCGCCACTGGCGATGCGCCCCCTACTTTTGCTCAGGCAGCGCAGGCTGATTTAGTCTATCTTGGCCACTCTCCGGCCAATCCTAAAACCGAAGCGATTGTGGTCGCGGCCGATTCGCCGATCAACAGTGTTGCCGATCTGAAAGGCAAAAAAGTCGCACTGAATAAAGGTTCGGATGTTAACTATTTGCTGATTGCAGCACTGGAGAACGCTGGCCTGAGCTACAAAGATATCACTCCGGTGTATTTGCCGCCGGCCGACGCCCGCGCCGCGTTTCAACGCGGCGCAATTGATGCCTGGGTTATCTGGGATCCGTATCTGGCAGAAGTCGAAACCCATGCTAACGCCCGCCAGATAAAAAATGCTGAAGGCCTGGTTCCGCATTACACCTTTTATCTCGCCAGCCGCAAGTTTGCCGAGGGCCATCCTGAAACCGCGCAGAAAGTACTGAGTGAGCTGGCGACGCTTAGCGAATGGGCAAACCAGCATCAGGCTGATGCAGCGCAGATCCTCGCTAAATCAACCGGTCTGGACCCGGCTATCTGGAACAAGGCGCTGGCACGTATGCCTTATGGTGCCGAGCGCATGACGCCGGAAGTGTTTAAGCAGCAACAGGCGCTGGCCGATAAATTTACAGCGACTGGCCTGCTGCCAGTGAAAGTGGACGTCAGCAGCGCCAGGTGGTCACAGGATAAATAATCATTATCGCCATTTGGGGCAGCATTCTATTGAGAAGGGAGCCAAAATCGGCTCCCTTGCATTTCTTCTGACAATAATCCGGCGAAGAGTTATGGAATCAGTTTTTCCGCCCGGAGCTTATCAAACAGTTCAATAAAGGCATCGCGGGTACACTGATAACCGTTAAAACCGGCTTTACGGCTTTTACTGATATCGGTAATCACCTCCATCGGGCGGCCGAGATCGGCATCGGTATGCCACCAGGAGGCCAGCTTATTCACATCGCTCTGCTTCAGTGAATACTGGCTGGCAATCTCCTGCCACTGGGCAGCGGCATCATTCATACGCCCTTCCAGCGGTTGCATTTCGCCACTGAAAGGCACCGCTTCAATGCCAAAGTAATCGGCGATTTGCGTCCACATCCACTGCCAGCGGAACACGTCACCATTCACTACGTTGAAATCTTCATTGTTAGCCTGCTCACTGGTGGCTGCCCACTGAAGCTGATCGGCCAGCAAACGCGCGTCGGTCATATCCGTCACGCCGCTCCACTGCACTGCCGAACCCGGGAAAATAAATGGCTGCCCGGTGTGTTTACACAGCGTGGCATACACTGCCAGCGTTTGTCCCATGTTCATCGCATTGCCGACCGCGTAACCAATGATGGTATGCGGGCGATGTACGCTCCAGCTGAACTGGTACTTTTTGGCCGCAGCAAAAACTTCGTCTTCCTGCGCATAATAGAAATTTTCTACCGGCTGACGCCCCTGCTCTTCACGGAACGGCGTCATCGGGACTTCGCCTTTGCCGTAGGCGTCAAACGGCCCAAGATAGTGCTTCAGGCCCGTGACCAGCGCCACATGACCGCCCTGCAACCGGCTGCCCAGCGCATCCAGCACGTGACGCACCATCGCGCCATTGACGCGGATATTCTGTTGCTCATTTTCCTGACGCGCCCAGACGCTGAAGAACACCTTATCAACCTCGATACCTTGTAACGCCTGCTGTACCGCCTGTTCTGAGGTTAAATCGGCGGTCAGCGCGATGCAGCCAGCCGGAACTGCGCTGTTACCGCGTGACAAACCATAGACCTGCCAGCCATCAGCCAGTAGCCTGGTCGCCAGCGCGCTACCCACAACACCGCTGACGCCGACAATCAATGCACGTGATTTCATTTGTTCTCTCCATCAGATTAAGACCTAAAGCTTAATATGGAATTTAATTCTCATCTAAGGTATATATTCATCAATTTAACGACAAAAATTCACTAATTATGATTTCCAGCGATCGTCTTAAAGGTATAACGCCGTTTGTGGTCAGCGTAGAAACCGGCAGCTTTACCGCTGCTGCCGAAAAGTTGCACCTGAGCAACTCCGCCGTCAGTAAAAGTATCGCCCGGCTGGAGGAGCGCTTAGGTTCACGGCTGTTTGACCGCACCACCCGCAGCCTGTCACTGACTGATGCCGGTCAGGCGTTCTATCAAACCTGTAGCCGGGTGCTGGATGAACTGGCGGAGGCCGAATCGGTGCTGGTCGCTCAGCGCAACCGTCCGGCGGGCCGCTTACGCCTTGCCCTGCCGCACTCCTTTGGCCGTTTACAGGTGGTGCCGCTGCTGAACCGCTTTTGCCACCACTACCCGGATTTACAGCTGAACATCACCTTTACCGACCGCTTTGTTGATCTTATTGAAGAAGGCATTGATATTGCAGTTCGTATAGGTGGCCCGGGGGATTATCCCGCATCACTCGGCTATCACTATCTTGGCAGTGAACGACTGATTTTTTGTGCCGCACCGAATTATCTGCAACAGCATGGCACACCGTTATCTGCGCAAGCGTTAACTGATCATCGCTGCATTGCTTACGCCCGACACGACGGCAGCACCACGCCATGGACCTTTCCTGCTGCAGACGGCCGCACGCTGACGCGCGAAATTGCTCACGCGATGGCGCTGGGCGATGGAGAGGCGCTGTTATCGGCGGTGGTCGCCGGGCTGGGCGTGACGCAAATAGCGACCTGGCTGGTGCGCAAGCAACTGGACAGTGGTGAACTGGTGCCGCTGCTGGAAACGTTGTCAGTTGAGGGTTTGCCACTGACGATTCTGTGGCCGCAAAAAAAACAGCTAACGCCAAAAGTCGATGCGTTACTGCAGGCTCTAAAGACGCTGACCATCAGTTAATCTCGCTCGACAGCGCAATTAGCGAATCTGTCTGTGCTGCATTGTACGGATTTTTTCAACAGCGCCCTTTTGCAAGGCAAGGACGCTTGATCGAGTTTGGCTAAAAAGTCACCCCTTACTACGGGGACAGGCCCAACGGTGAATGTGTTACAACGCAGGCAACATCATGGTACTGCGTGATGCTCCATCGCAGCCACCTGAAATGAGATAATTCTCACAAATTTCCTGCTGGCTTGATCAAGATTAATATGGTGTTTTCTAAGAAAAATACAATATTTAGTAATATCAACCTTGTCAGGTGAATCACTATGCATATCTTCATACGAACTGCTGCGCTGTGTCTGAGTTGCGTGTTTCTGGTAAGCACTGCCCAGTCCTCGCCTCTGCCCGCAGTGAAAGTTATCACCACCGAGATAAAGCATTCCGCCAAAGCGCTGCTGTATATGGGGCGTGTTGAAGCCATTCAGACGGTTGAGGTGTTAACCCGCGTTGAAGGGTTTATTGCCAGCCGCCACTTCACCGAAGGCCAGATGGTCGAAGCCGGGCAGTTATTATTTGAAATTGAACCGGCACAACACCATGCGGCGGTCGAGCAGGCGAAAGCCCGGGTGCAAAGCGCCGAGGCGGTGTTACGTAATACACAATTGCATCTCGGCCGGTTACAGCGTTTAACCGCCAGTAAAGCCATCAGTAAATCCGACGTCGACGCCGCAGAGGCCGAGCGCGATATCGCCCGCGCTAATCTTGCTCAGATGCAGGCTGAACTGAAAACGCAGCAACTGAATCTCAGTTATACCCGCATCACCGCGCCGATTTCCGGACGCATCGGCCATACACGCTTCAATACCGGCAGTCTGATCAATCCCGCCAGTGGTTCGCTGGTGACAGTGACGCAGCTGGATCCAATCCGCGTCAGGATTTCAGTCAACGAGCACGACTATATAACCGCGATGCAGCAGCCAGAGACGGCGAAAAGTTTTCGTTCGCAGCTGACGCTGGCCAACGGCCATCCTTATCCACAACCCGGCAAATTTGAGTCCGTCGATAATCATATCGATCCACAGACCGGCAGCGTGGCGGTCAGGCTGAACTTTGCCAATCCACAGCATCTGCTGTTACCCGGTGGCGTGGTCAATGTCGCGCTGGAAGCCGGCCAGCCACAAAACGCCATAACCATCCCGGTTGCGGCCCTTTCGCAGGACAAAGAGGGTTATTTCGTTTTGTTGGTTGATGAGGATAACCATGTGGCGCTGCGACGCGTCACGCCTGGCCGCCAGGTTGAACAGCACTATCAGGTGACTGCGGGTCTTGAGCCGGGCGAGCGAGTGATTGTTTCCGGTATTCAGCAAGTCAGGCCCGGTATGGTGGTGAACGCCACTGCCGCCAGCGAATAAGGCGATCACGATGCTACATTTTTTTGTCAGACGTCCCAAGTTTGCGATGGTTATCGCACTGATTATCAGCCTTGTTGGTTTACTGGCGCTGACGATTATTCCGGTAGAAAAGTTCCCTGAGATCACCCCACCGGTGGTCAGCGTCAGTGCGGTCTATCCAGGTGCCAGCGCCCGCGATGTCGCCGAAGCAGTCGGTTCACCAATTGAAAGCCAGATCAATGGCGTCAGCAATATGCTGTATATGGAGTCCAGCAGCAGTAATAACGGCAGCTACTCATTGACCATCACCTTCGCCAGTGGAACTGATCCGGATATGGCGGCGGTCGAGGTACAAAATCGCCTGTCGCAGGTCAGCGCCCAGTTACCCGCTGAAGTTATTAACAATGGCATCTCGGTGCGCAAAAGAGCCACCAATATTCTGCTGGGACTCAGCGTTCAGTCACCTGGCGGCACTCACAACGCGATGTTTTTGAGTAATTACAGCAGCATTCGTCTGAAGGATGCGCTGGCAAGAATCGACGGCGTCGGTGATGTGCAGATTTTTGGTTCCCGCGACTACAGTATGCGCATCTGGCTGAATCCGTTACGGATGGAAGCGCTTAATGTCACCACCGATGAGATTATTGCGGCACTGCGTCAGCAAAATGTACAGGCTGCCGCCGGTCAAATCGGTGCTGCTCCCACGCCTGCCGATCAGCAAAAAACCCTGACCATCAGCGGCAGTGGGCGTCTTTCTACGCCGGAAGAGTTTGCCCGCATTGTGATTCGCAGTAATCAACACGGTGGCATGGTACGGCTGGGCGACGTCGCCAGCACTGAACTGGGAGCAGAAAGCTATCAGGTTAATGCCGCGATGAATAATACGCCCGGCGCATTTTTGATGATCTATCCAACGCCGGGTGCTAACGCGCTAAGCGTTGCCAGCACAGTAAAAGCAGAAATGGCGCAGCAGGCACGGGCATTTCCGGATGATATGACTTTTGATATCAATTTCGATTCAACCGATTCGATCAGGGAAACCCTGCGCGAGATTATGCATTCGCTGGTTCTGACCTTACTGGTGGTACTGGCGGTGGTGTATCTGTTTATGCAGAGCCTGCGCGCGACCTTTATCGTGGCGTTGACCATTCCGGTATCGCTGCTCGGTACCGTGGCGGTACTGCTGCTGTTTGGCTACTCGATTAATATGCTCAGTTTATTTGCCATGATTCTGGCGCTGAATATCGTGGTCGATGACGCGATTGTGGTGGTAGAAAATGTTGAGCGCATTATGGTGGAAAACCCGCAGCTTGGGCCGTTTAAAGCCACCTGCGAGGCAATCACGCAAATCGCCGGGCCGGTAATCGCTACGACCATGGTATTACTGGCGGTATTTGTGCCGGTGGCGATGCTGCCGGGGATTACCGGCGAACTGTATCGTCAGTTTGCCGTCACGCTGGCTACCGCCATGGTGCTGTCCAGCGTGAATGCCCTGACGCTGACGCCAGCGCTTACCGCCACGCTGCTCAAGTATCGTCAACCGCCAACCAGCGGTCCCTTTGGTGCCTTTAATCGCCTGTTGCAAACCACTCGTGACGGTTATTTACGTGCCGTGACGCGCATAAATCGTTACAGTGTCACAACCATCTCCGCTCTGATACTGGCCGCGGGCGCGACCTGGTTTTGTTACAGCCTGTTGCCGGTTGGGTTTTTACCAGAAGAAGATCAGGGCTATATGTTTATAAATGTGCAGCTGCCGGATGGTGCCTCACTGGCTCGGACGCAAACGGTAATGGAGCAAATGTACCAAGCCGTCGCTGCCGATCCGGCGGTAGACGATGTGATTAAGATTACCGGCTTCAGTCTGCTCGGCGGTGGCAACGCAGCGAACGGCGGTTTTGGCATCGTGCAGTTAAAACCGTGGAATGAGCGCGAACCGATCGATCAGGTTCTGCCGCGCATTCAGCAACAGCTTGCCGCCAACCCTTCGGCGATGATGATGGCTTTTGTTCCTCCGGCTATTAACGGGCTGGGTAATGCTTCGGGCTTTGATCTACGCATTCAGGCACTTGACGGACAATCACAGCAGGAGCTGGCGCGCACCAGCCATGCGCTGATTATGGCGGCCAATCAGCAGCCGGAACTCAGCAGAGTATTCACAACGTTCAGCGCCAGCGTGCCGGAAATGAGTTTAACCGTCGATCGTGAACGCGCAGCGTTACTTAATGTGCCGGTAGATCGTATTTTTACCACCCTGCAAACCGCGCTGGGCGGTATTAACGTTGGCGATTTTACCCGCAGCAATCGGCTGTTTAAGGTGCAAGTACAAAATGAGATGACCTGGCGTCAGCGCAGCGAGCAAATTAATCAGTTATCGGTGCGCAGCGACAGCGGCGCGCTGGTCAGCCTGAGCCAACTGGTTACGTTAACCCCCTCAGTTGGTTCACCGTTTATCGCGCAATATAACCAGTTCCCGTCGGTGGCGGTGAGCGGTTCGGCAGTGGAAGGCGTCAGTTCAGGTCAGGCGATGGGCGTTATGGAGCAGCTGCTGGACAGCGAACTACCCGAGGGATACGGCTACAGCTGGACCGGCATGTCCTTACAGGAGCTGCAAAACAGTGGCAAAGCGATAATGATTTATCTGGCGGCACTGGTCTTCGCTTATCTGTTCCTGGTCGCCCAGTATGAGAGCTGGACGATACCGGCGGCGGTGTTACTGTCGGTGCTGTTTGCCCTGATGGGTGCGGTAATGGGATTAAAGCTGGCAGGTTTAGCCAACGATATTTATGCGCAAATTGGCCTGGTGTTATTGATTGGCCTCGCGGCGAAAAATGCTATTCTGATTGTTGAATTTTCCCGTGATTTGCGGGAAAAAGGATTGTCGATTCAGCAGGCTGCGCAACAAGGGGCGCAACAGCGCTTCCGGGCGGTTATCATGACAGCGATTTCGTTTATTTTCGGCGTGTTACCGCTGGTGCTGGCCAGCGGTGCAGGCGCAGAAAGTCGGCAAATCATCGGTATCACGCTGTTTAGCGGAATGCTGGCCGCCACGGCAATTGGGCTGTTCTTTGTCCCGTCGTTGTATCTGCATATACAGCGCCTGCGTGAATGGAGCAAAACTAAAGGAGAGTAGCGGCGTGTTAAATTCATCGACGGATAAACTGGTCAGGGTATTGGCGATTATCACCATGCTGCTGGTGATTTTTGCCAGCCTGAAGGCCGCGTCGGCGCTGGTGGTGCCGCTGATATTATCGCTGTTTTTTGCCATTGTGCTTAATCCGTTGATCCGGCTGGCAGAGAGGATCCGCGTGCCGCGCGTGCTGGCGATTCTGCTGCTGATGAGCTGTTTTGTGGTGATTATGCTGCTACTGGTAGCAGCACTCAGCAGCACACTCAATGAATTTGCCCGCACCCTGCCGCAGTATCGCAGCATGTTAACCCAGCCGCTGCTGGATACCCGCGCCCTGCTGTTAACTATGGGTATTAACATCTCGCTTGATGAGATGATGCACTATATCGATCCGTCAATCGCCGTGCGGCTGGTGTCCGGTGCCGTGGGGTATTTTTCTAACGCCATGACCGCAATGTTCCTGCTGATTATGACGGTGGCGTTTATGCTGCTGGAGGTGCCGAGCCTGAAGCAGAAAGGTCCCCTGCTGTTTCCGGTGCCGTCCCGCGCCATGGCGGCCATTCGTCATGGCTTAAGAAGCGTCACCCACTATCTGGTCTTAAAAACCGTGATCAGCCTGATTACCGGCCTGACGGTCTGGCTGATGCTGTGGGCGATGGATATTAAATTTGCTTTTCTCTGGGGCACGCTGGCGTTTGCGCTAAATTATATTCCCAATATCGGCTCAATTATTGCGGCTATTCCGCCGATTATTCAGGCGTTGCTGTTTAATGGCCTCTATCCGGGGCTGGGAGTTATCGCTTTCTATCTGGCGATCAACCTGCTGTTCGGTAATATCCTCGAGCCGCGTCTGATGGGCAGAAGTTTAAATTTATCGACGCTGGTGGTGTTTATTTCGTTGTTGTTCTGGGGATGGCTACTCGGGCCCGTCGGGATGATCCTGTCGGTACCGCTAACGGTGGTGGTTAAACTGCTGCTTGAGCAGCTCGACGACGGTAAAAAACTGGCGATTCTGCTGAGTGATAATCCACAGCAGCATTAACGTCCGACGCAGGGGTAATGGATTAGATCGTGCAGCCGCACATTGTGTTGGCTGGCGTTGCGATAGCTGTGCGGGCGATCGGCCTGAAAACGCAGCGCTTCGCCAGCCGCTAGCTGATGCCATACTCCGTCAACCATTAGCTCAAGTTGCCCTTCTGTGACAATCACATGCTCGATTACTCCCTGCTCATGAGCTGAAGATTCACTGAGCGCGCCCGGCGCCATGTCGATAACAAACATATCGAAACCGAGCTGCTTATCAAATGGAAAAAGTGGCACCACGCGCATATCAGCATTGTCCTGGCTGAACACCGGCAAATCGGCGTAGCGCTGCACCACTGGCGGCAGTTGCCCGGCTGCGTTGCCGATAAATGCCGAAAATGCGACGTTAAATCCGGTGGCAATTTTCCACAATGTCGCCACCGTTGGGCTGGATTCACCTCGTTCAATTTGCCCCAGCATCGCCTTACTGACACCGGTCTGTTCTGCCGCCTGAGTCAGACTCCACTGGCGCAAATGCCGCAGCTGTTTGAGCGTGTCTGCCAGGTGCTGATTAAGTTGCTGCATCGCGTTCCCCCCGAAAATCGGCCCTGATTATAGCCGCTTGTACGTTATAACGCACGGTGCTATTGTTGTGCGCTATAACGCACAAGCAGGAATTGACTATGCCCGCCACACCGTCGAAATCACACTTTATCCCCGCGATTATTGCCGGTTTTGTCGCGGTACTGGTGGGCTATACCAGCTCTGCCGCCATCATTTTTCAGGCGGCAGAAGCCGCAGGTGCTTCAGTACTGCAAATTGGCGGCTGGCTGACTACGCTGGGTCTGGCGATGGGCATCACTTCACTTGGCCTGTCACTTTACTATCGCATGCCGGTACTGACGGCGTGGTCGACGCCCGGCGCCGCGCTGCTGATCACCAGCCTGCCCGGCGTGACGCTAAATGAAGCGACAGGCATCTTTATCTTTACTTCCGGGCTGATGCTACTCTGCGGCGTCACCGGCCTGTTCGCCCGGCTGATGAACACCATTCCACTGGCAATTTCTTCCGCCATGCTGGCAGGCATTTTACTGCGTTTCGGCCTTGATGCTTTCTCCTCGCTACAGGTCAATTTCGTTCTTAGCGGCAGTATGTGCCTGATCTGGCTGCTGGGACGCCGCTTTATGCCACGCTACGCGATTATGCTGACACTACTGGCGGGCCTGGGAGTGGCACTGATGCAGGGCAATATCAATTTTCCGCAGCAGTCGCTGCACTTTGCCTGGCCGGAATTTACTGCTCCACAGTTTACTTTATCGACATTACTGGGAATCGGCGTGCCCTATTTTATGGTGACGATGGCTTCACAAAATGCACCAGGTATCGCGACGATGAAAGCCGCAGGCTATGCAGCCCCGGTTTCACCGCTGATAAGCTGGACCTCGTTAACCTCGCTGTTACTGGCACCTTTTGGCGGCTTTTCGGTGTGTATTGCCGCGATTACCGCCGCGATTTGCATGGGTGACGATGTGCATCCCGATCCGAAACGCCGCTATCTTGCCTCGGCCGCCGCCGGTGGTTTCTATCTGTTAGCCGGGATCTTCGGCGCGGCCATCGGTATGCTGTTCAGCGCCCTGCCGGGGGCATTAATTCATACCATCGCCGGACTGGCGCTGCTCGGCACGCTTTCCGGCAGCTTGCAACAGGCATTAAGCGACAGTCAACAGCGCGACGCGGCGCTTATCACCTTCTTGATTACCGCTTCTGGCGTAACGCTGCTCGGCGTCGGCGCGGCATTCTGGGGGTTGATCGGTGGCGTGCTGGCCCATATTGTTTTATCGCGGCCAAAACGCGCCCGCAGAATCCAGGTAGCAAGACGATAGTTCAGGTCGTCAGGTAACCAGAATAAGATTTCCATCACTTTATAAAAAAAAGCGTTAATGCAATCTGATATCGCTGATTAATAAATGTTGGAAACAACCATGAAGAAAAAGCTTATTGCCGCAGCCACGTTGCTGATAACCGGCAATGTTTATGCTGTCACATCATCGCCGTTTCGACTCAATACCCAAGCGGATAATATTTCGCTCTCAACCTCGCTCGGATGGCTGGGCGGTAAATCAGAGGAACGAGTTTATGATCCAGCCAGCGGCAAAAAACTCAGCCAGCTGGACTGGAAAATCAATAATGTCGCCATCCTGAAAGGCGATATTTCATGGGATGCTTTTTCGTGGCTGACGCTGAATGCCCGCGGCTGGACATCGCTGGCATCAGGTAGCAGCACGCTGGATGACTGGGACTGGCTGAAAGAAGGCCAGTCCGATCCCAGTGAACATTCGCATCATTCCAATACCCGGCTTAACTACGCCAATGAGTTCGATGTTAACCTGAAGGGCTGGCTGTTGCAGGACGACGATTACCGGCTGGGTGCAGTCGTCGGTTATCAACAAACGCGTTTTAGCTGGACCGCCTTCGGCGGCTCATACCGCTATGATAACGGTAACGATGTCGGTGAATTGCCGCGTGGTGAGCGGGTTATTGGCTATCAACAGCGCTTCTCAATGCCCTATATCGGTCTGGCTGGACAATATCGCGTGAATAATTTGGAAGTTAATGGGCTGCTGAAATACAGTCCGTGGGTGCAGGCTAACGATAATGATGAGCACTACGCGCGTGACCTGACATTTCGTGAAAAATCGAATAACTCTACTTTTTACGGTGCTTCAATGGACGTCGGATATTACGTAACGCCTAATGCCAAAGTGTTTACAGAGGTGAGTTATAACCATTATTCCGAAGGTAAAGGCGGTTCCCAAATGATCGACCACAGTGATAATAGTTACGATGAACAAGGCGGCGATGCCGCAGGAATAGCCAATAAAAACTACTCGATCAGCGCTGGCCTGGCGTACCGGTTTTGATGCAAGAGATTTGTTACCCCATGACTCTCGGGTGTACGATTTAGTAGTGACTTATCATTTTGTGATGCCTTTATTAATATGATTTAATTGGTTTTTTTTCTGTTTTTATCCCGATCCCTATCCGCTATTAATAAATACTCTGATTAACAAGGGGGTATTTATGAACAGGAATATTGCAGGCTTTAACGGGCAGCGTCAGGATCCCGTCAGCGGAAACTCTCTGTTGGGCAATGGTTATCGTAGTTATAGTCCGCTGCTGATGCGCTTTACTGCACCCGACAGCTGGAGCCCATTCGGCATGGGCGGCGTTAATCCTTACGGCTATTGCGCGGGAGATCCTGTCAACCGCAGCGATCCATCCGGTCATTTTAGCTGGCAGGCAGCATTGGGCATTGGGATGGGCATTTTGGGCATTGTCGGAGCACTGTTTACCGGCGGAGGCTCATTAATAGCCGCCGGAAGTTTAGAGGCTGCCCTGGTCAGCACTTCCGCCACGACTCTGCTGACTGGCACCGCGAATCTGGTGGCAGATGTCAGCGGTATCGTCAGTATCACCAGCGCAGGCACCAATCCGCGCGCTGCTGCGGCGCTGGGGTGGCTCTCCTTTGCCAGCGGATTGTTAACTCTTGGCGCAGGCTTGCTGGCGGGCGGGCCCCGCCTGTTATCCAGCGGTGCCGCTGACAGCGCGATGGTTTCTGAAACGCGCCATTTCGAGTTTACCTATTCAGAATCAGCCGAGAGGCTACTGGGCGCTGATAATGCAGGCAGCAGCAAAAGACAATCCTGGGAACAGGCGCGTGCCTGGATTGATAATAAAAATAACTTTTTGCATTTCGAACAGAATTACTCGATGGGATCGCGAGACCTTCTTAACAGAGGTAATACGTTCAGTAATACCTTTGAAAGAACTAAATGGACGTTTCATCATAACTACAGAGAAATAAGAGACGTGCCCTATTATGCCAGCGATGTCACTCGATATCAGTATGAAACCATATCCAGAAAAAATAACTTTTTCGGTGAACTACCGGAAGTGATTGAAAGAAATACCATGACTAATGAAACCACATTACAAATGACCGAGGGCAAATCAGGCCAGGAATTGTTTGACGCTTTTTTCAGAACACCAAATGGTAAATCAACACGGCGTATTATGGATGATTTCGGCTTAACCGCTTACGCAGTTGAACGCCGTGTAAGAGCCGAGGATGATGATTCCGTCGATTTTATCGTCCGACTCAATCGGCTGAGTTAATCATGGAAAAATACCCACTTAGTCAGTCAACATAAAACTCAAAAATGCACTTCAAAAACCTGGCACGGCTGCCCCGCAGCCGTGCTGGCCCATGGTGGAGTAAATCGCCCGATGCCGCAGACAGTTGCCACTTTTAGTGCTTATTCCGGCGTTTGATCGGGCACTGACAGAATTAAAGTAATCACATTCCGGATAACACTTTATTTTCTGCCTCAGGCAGCGTCACAAAAGGGCCGTGGTACGTGGCAAAATCATTTTTACGCAGCGGAAATCTGGATGCGTTACTTGCGCTTGGGGAAAATGGCCAGCCGGTTTACGCTTCTGCACTTCAGCTGCGCGAAACATTACGTCTGAAAAAACAGTCAGATATCGCCAGTTGCCTGGCAATTCCGCAGCCTGATGAACGGGGCGAGCGCATTGACTGGTACGCGCCATTCTGTGGCAAAGTAAAGTCGTGGGTTGCCGCCAGCGACAGCGAGCGAGCGGCCGCCATTCAGCTACTGGACAGCTATCAGACAGCCGTTGATGAGATCGGTCAACAAGCGCAACGTTCGCAGAATCCGGCGATGCGGCTGTTTGGTATTCTGTTGAGCAAAGCTTTTCAGTTTCCCGACCAGAACACCATCTATCTGGTGGATGGTAAGCCGGTGATCACCTTCTGGGGCTTTGTCGATGTCGATAAAAAGCCGCGTGCCGATGCGCTTGATTGCCTGCGTGCCACGCTACAACTCACTCCACCTCCGCAACTGCCGGTTAATGCTCCCCCACTATCCGCTGTTTCGCTGCCCGCAGCAGAACCTGAACCGCTGATTGTTACACCGCCGCTTAAGTCGCGTCGGCTGTGGCGGCTTGCTGGCTGGTTATTGTTGCCGCTGATCATTGCGGCTGCGCTGGCCGGCTTATATTTTAGCGCCTTTCAGATCGTTCAAGAGCCGGTGATCAAAACGGCTAAACCCGCTGCTGAGCCGCCAGTCACACCGGTAACTGCACCAGTAGCGGTGACCGCTGCGTCAGCAGAGCCGGCCAGGCTGCCTGAAGCGCCGAAAATAACGAAACCCGCGCAGCCGCAGAGTGAGAAGCCACGTGATGCCGTGGCTGAAACGCCTGCACGACTGGCGACGGATGACGATCTGGTGATGCCTGCCGATGCGGTAAAACTTGGCTCCACTGACTTTTTGAACGGCAGCTGGCGCGTGACGCTGGAAGCGAACAATTTACCAACCGGTAAGCCATCGAGTCTGAAATACCAGATTAGCAAGGGTACTGGCAGCGCTCGCCTTATTCAGGGAGACGGCATCCGCTGCAAAGCCGATATCTCTGCTGGCTTAATGAGCTCGGGCAATCTGGTGATTAACAGCCGCTATACCGCCCGTTGCAGCGATGGTAGCCGCTATAAAATGCCGGAAATTGTCTGTAAAGCGGCCAGCGGTGCCGCTAGCTGCGAAGCACGCTATGGCACCGAAACGGTGTTCCCGATGACGATGAAACGCGAGACGAAGTGACCATGCTGGCAACCCTTATCGATTTTAAGCAAAAAGTGACGCTGATTCAGGATAGCGGTATCCAGTTTCTCGATTTCGCCATCAGGGCACAGCCGGATGCGGTAAAGGCAGGAAAATTTGTCCGCAAGACTGCTAACGGTCCACTGCTGTGGCTGGATCATGACAGCAATAACGGAAAATATCAGCTGCGTATGGCGGCAGGTGCTGCGCCGGAAGTGGTGAAACCGGAGTTCAGCTTTACGCTGGACCAGTCACTGATGCTGCTGGAAGATATCTGGCTACCGCTGCCGGTGCTGCGCTATACGCCGCCGCGCAATTTTCTCGGCGGCCCGGAAAACTGGGCGCGAGTGCGGATCAGTAAACTGGACTCGCCAGACCAGCAAGGCCATACCCATCGCGCCTCTCTGGCGTTTGACACCGGCACCACGGCGGCAGACGACGGCGCGCTGGCGCTGTGTAAAAGCGATGCTCAGAACGGCGTCAGCTTCGCTCTTGCCTGGCACAATGATGAGCTGGGTGAGTTCCTTGATCTTACCTGGATCGACGGCTGGTTACGCGAAGTGTTTACTCAACAAGCCGCGCAGCGTGAACATCGTCATGCGGTTAATGTAAAAATCGGCCTGAAGGAGTTTGAGTATCAGGCGCACTACCTTAACCTGCTGAATCTGCTCGGTAGCCAGCTGCAACTGAACGAGATTAAAATTCACACCGCCACGTTACAGCAGCCGGTGGTTAAAGTGGATTTGATCCTTGATGTCGGTAATTCGCACACTTGCGGCATTTTGGTCGAGGATCATGCTGATGAGAGCAACGGTCTGAAACAAACCTATGAGTTGCAGCTGCGCGATCTGGCCAGGCCACAGCAAGTCTATAACGAGATGTTTGTCAGTCGGGTTGAATTTGCTCAGGCCAACTTCGGTAAAGCCAATTTCTCGCTGGAAAGCGGGCGTGAAAATGCCTTTGTCTGGCCTTCTCTGACGCGCGTTGGCCGCGAAGCCGATCGACTGGCGTTGCAGCGCCTCGGCACCGAGGGCACCAGCGGCATCTCCAGCCCACGCCGCTACTTGTGGGATGAAGAGAGCTGGTTGCCGGGCTGGCGTTTTAACCAACCCGCTAGCGAAGCGCCGGCTATAGCCAATCCACTCATGACTCTGCTCAATGATAACGGCCAACCGCTGTATACCCTGCCAGCCGATGAGCGCCTGCCGGTATTTTCAGCGCACTACAGCCGCAGCTCGCTGATGACATTTATGCTGAGCGAACTGCTGGCACAGGCGCTAATGCAGATTAACAGCGCCGCACAGCGCATGAAAATGCCGCACAGCACCGCCCCGCGTCAGCTGCGTAATATTATCCTGACGCTCCCTTCCGCAATGCCAAAACCGGAGCGGGAGATATTTCGCCGCCGCATGGTTGAAGCAATTGCACTGGTGTGGAAAGCGATGGCCTGGCATCCGGCCGATGAACCCTTCTCCACTCAGCATGATAAAGCCATCAGTCTGAAGCCGGTGCCGGAAGTACAGATGGAGTGGGATGAGGCGACCTGCGGTCAGATGGTTTATCTGTTCAATGAAACCCAGGTTAATTTTGCCGGACGCGCTGAAGATTTCTTTGCCAGTATGGCGCGGCCCGACCGCCGGCTGTCGGCTGACGAGCAGCCGGGTAAAACCCTGCGTATTGCCTCTATCGATATTGGCGGCGGCACCACCGATTTGGCGATTACACATTACGCGCTGGATGACGGTAGCGGCAACAATGTGAAAATTAATCCACGCCTGCTGTTCCGCGAAGGTTTCAAAGTGGCGGGTGATGATATTCTGCTGGATGTCATTCAGCTGTATGTGCTGCCGGCGCTGCAGCAGGCGCTGAAAAGCGCCGGTCTGCTTAATACTGAAGTGCTGATGGCCAGACTGTTTGCTCATGATGGCCGCACCGATGCACATTCCACGCTGCGTCAGCAGCTGACCTTGCAGATTTTTATGCCGTTAGCCCGCACCATTCTGGAAAATTACGAGCGTTTTGACCCGCTCGACAGTAGCGCAGAAATCGATGCCACCTTTGCTGAAATGCTGGATCAGCCGCCGACCAGCAGGGTACTGGAGTATATCAATGGCGAACTGCAACGCGCGTTGGGCGGCGAGCCACTGTTCGATATCTTGCAGGTTCCGCTGATCGTTCAGCTGAATAAACTGCACGGTGAATTCTTATCCCACCGTTTGTCGATAGTGCAGACGCTGCGTTCAATGGCTGAAGTGGTATCACTCTACAGTTGCGACGTACTGCTGCTGACTGGCCGCCCGTCGCGCTTCCCAGGAATACAGGCGCTGTTTCGCCATCTGCAACCGTTACCCGGCAGCCGGATTTTATCGCTGGAAGGTTATCACACCAGCGACTGGTATCCGTTTAACAAGCTCGGTCGTATTGATAATCCGAAATCTACTGCCGCGGTCGGCGCGATGCTGTGCCTGCTGGCTCTGGATCTCAGGCTGTCCAGCTTCTGGTTCCGCGCTGGCGATTTTCAGCCCTACTCCACCATTCGCTATCTGGGTATGCTGGACGCCGATAACATGCTGAGTAACCACAATATTTATTACAGCGATATCGACCTTGACCGGCCAGGCTTTAGCCTCGACAACCTCACCAGCTTCCGTATCCGCGGCGGCTTATGCCTGGGCTTCCGCCAGCTGGATAGCCCTCGCTGGCCTGCCGCGCCACTCTACAGCCTGTCGATTACCGATCCCACTCTGGCACGTAAAGTGGCCGGTGACAGCGAGTTGCGTATCAGACTGCGGGTCGTTACCGGTGAAGATCCCCATAGCCCGGAGCGTTTTGAGATTGCTGACGCCCGCCTGGCTGACGGCAGCCGGATACCGCTGGAGCATTTACGCCTCAGTCTGAATACCTTATCAGCCAGCGGCAACAGCGCGGCACAATACTGGATCGACAGTGGGAGCGTGTTTAAAAAATGAAACTTATCACGCCAGAACAGCAGTCAGATCGGCTGATGGCCGTCAGCGAAGGCCTCAGCAACGCGCTGACATGGCTGGATAACAGCCGTAGCAGCGCGATGCGCCTGGATATCGAAGCCACAAATCTGAAAACAAAATTACGCCGCTGCCGTCGGCAGGCCGATCGGCTGCACGCCACGGTCGCTGAGCGTACTGCCCTTGCTTTTTACGGTCAGTCACAGGCAGGGAAAGCCTGGCTTATTTCATCACTGGTCGGTGATTCGCAACAGCGGCTGGTCAGCGGGATGGCGGGCAAAACGCTCGACTATTTCAGCCATATTAATCCTGGCAATCAGGATTGCGGGATTGTGATCCGCTTCAAACCTCAGACCAGAAGCGAAAATTCGCAGTGGCCCTGTGAACTGACGCTGTTCAGTGAAGCCGATATCACCTGCATGGTGCTGCGCTGCGGATTAGCGCAGCCTGCTACCCCGCCTGATGAAGCACAGATGATGATGCAGTTGAGCAATTTGCAACGCCACCGTCAGCCGCAAGCGATCGCGGGCATCACCAGCGATCAAATGGTATCGATTTACGATTTTATGCTGCGTCATGATGCTTTACGCCAGAAGCCATTGAGCAACGATTTCTGGCCAGCCGCCATTGAGTTAGCGCCCTGGCTGACCGTTGACGATCGTGCCCAACTTTTTGCGCTGCTGTGGAACGGAGATCGTGTTCTTACCGACCTGTGGCGACAGCTGGCCCACCGCCTGCAAAGCCTGGGCGGCTGCCGTAACGTACTGGCACCGCTCAGCCTGCTTACCGACGAAATGCAGTTACCGACAGAGGCGTTACTCAATCCGGCCAGCGCCGCCGCGTTAAATATGGCCGATGACAGCAATGTGCAGATCGTGCCCTGCCCGCATGGTCGCGCAGCAACCGCGCAGAATATCTCGCTGGCGGAGCTGGTGCTGCTCACCGCAGAGCTACACATACCGCTGAGTTTATCGCCGCGTGCAGCGCTGTCGGCAGCGGTTGATGTGCTGGATATTCCAGCGGAATATGAGCCGCAGGATGGAGCAATCCATCAGGATGCGCGACAGAAAAATCCACGGCTGGCCGATCTGATACAGGCGAAACGCGGTTACCTGTTGGAATATTACAGCGATCGTCAGGCGGTTAATCTGCTGGTAGTCTGCGGTGCCGCCAGCAGCCGTAATCAGGTTAAAACCGTCAGCAAAGCGCTGGAACACTGGGTTCGAACTACACAGGGTGAAAATACTCAACAGCGTAGCCCGCACCGACCAGGGCTGATCTGGGCGATCACCCGCTGGGATCGTCGTCATTTTCAGCACAATCATGATGAAGCAGTGCAAAGACGCATCGGCCATGCAGGTGATATGTGGGGTTCGATGCTGGTGCCTGATGACGCCGGCATGCAGCGCATGGCAAGCTGGCTGGAAACGGCCCTTCATTCTGAGGTGAAGACCTCGCGCCTCAGCCAACAGCTGGCAGAACTCCAACATGAAGTGGCGGATAATCTGTTGGCAAGCTGGCAATACCGCGACAGCGAGAATCAGCAGCCAGAGAAAAAACAGCACATCGCGGAAACGCTGTTAAAAGTGCTGCAAAGCCGAACCGGTCTGCACGGTGAACTGCTTGAACGACTGCAACCCTGCCGCGATGAGCTGCGTCGCCTGTGGCTGCGCCTGCCACAGGCGCAGGCTGACGCGCACGCCGCCAGTACCTTGAGCCACTTTAGCATTGGTATTACCTTTGATCTGTTCAGTGAACAGTCGGATGCGGCACCACAGCTGTCGTTTACTGAAGCGGATCGGGATGACCAATTTGCGCAAAACGTGCTGCGCTATTGGGTTAATCATCTGCGTAATCTGCCAGAAAACGCGTCGCTGCTGGCGCTGCTGAATATCGATAAAGCCACCCTACAACTGCTGGTTGAAGAGCTGATTATTGCCAGCTTTCGCCTGCGGGTTGGCGAATTATTACGCCAGGCTTTAACTGAGAGCGAAACGATGGCTGGCGACCATAACGCGAAAGCCGATCGCCAGGTGTTACGGGCGATGACGGTATTAGGTGATTTTGTCGCCTGGCTCGGCTTCCTGCAACAGAGTGAAGCGCAGCGCCCACAGAGCCGGATTAATCGCGGTGAGAAGATCTTTGCTCAGCCGACGATGCCAGCGGTGAGCTTTGGTGAGACGTTGCGCCTGACACGCCTTTCGGCAGCCCCTGCCAATAGCACAGCGGTTTATATTTATGACTGGCTGGTCGGGCTGAGTGCCCTGATTGTGCAAAACAGCGATGACTGCGCGGCAAGTGAATTAAAACCGGCACAGCGGCAGCAATTGCTGGAAATTGTGCAGTTAATTAACGGCTGAGTTACAGCCGGGGCGAAAAATCGCCCCGGCCTGTTATCAGAAGGTATATTTTACGCCAACCAGCGCGGTGTAATAGGTATTAGCAAGCCCGGCAACATCACCTTTCATCTGATGGGTTTGCCCACTGCTACGATCAATAATCTCGGTGCCGCCTTTTCCCTCTTGATAACGATTATAACTCAGCTCAGTATAGAGTTTAATATTCGGCAGGAGGTAATATCCGGCATCGACCAGCAGTGAATAATAACCCGATCGCTTACTGCTATCGCGAAAGGTTAGCTTGCGTAAATAGTGTTCGTCATTATCACTGGATTTCACCCAATTGCTGTATTTCAACAGCGCAGTAAGCTCGACACTACTGGCGCGGTATTGTCCGGCCAGACCAATATAGGGCGTGGTAAATTTCTGCTGATAACCGATTACAGGCCGGTTCTGTGGAAAGCTGCCGCTAACCAGACCATTGTAGTAACGATATGTACCCCCTGACGAAGTCCAGCTGAAGCGGGATTGCTGATAACCGATAATCGGCCCAAGACGATAACTTTCGCCTTTTAACAGCCAGCTTTTCAAATTCAAATCAAACTCATTGGCATAATTCAGTGAGGTATTGGGGTGCCATGAGTAGTGCGTGGGATCGGACTGCTGGCTGTCCATCCAGTCGCGATCCACCATATGTCCTTTGCCGGAGGTCAGCGTCGTCCAGCCGCCTGCGTTTGCGGTCAGCCACGGCAAAGCATCCCAGCTGATATCCGCTTTGATGATGGCGGCATTGTGAATTTTCCAGTCCAGCTGGCTGACTTTGTCACCTCCGCTGCTGGCATAGACTGACTCTTGCGCACGACCACCCAGCCATCCCAGCGAGCTTGCCAGGGATACCGAGTCAGCACACGTATTTATCTTCCAGTTATTATCTTCGGCGCAGGCATTTCCTGCCAGCAGTAACCCTGATACTGCTATGCCCTTTACTGTCATTATTATATCCTTATTGCCTTTATCATTAATCCATTAGTTAAAATATCAGCCACTTTTAATTATCACTAAAATAATAAGCAGTGAAATGTTAAGGTGCGATTTATAAACCGCCATCACCATTCAGATAGTAGAGAGCGGAAATTAAATAGATTAATAACAAAATGTAAAAGGCATAAACCTATTACACCTAATGATAACAGGGATATAAAGGGCGTCGACTTGTGGGAAATTAATTCAGCGTCAACTGAAGTGATCCGTCAAGCTCTTCCACGGCCTCTTCCAGCGTGGCAATAATCGCTGCGAATTGTGCGCTGTGAGTATGTTGATGCAGATGCAGAAGCCGAATCTCCAGCGGCAAGGCCAACTCGCCGGTCAGTACATCCCACAGCGCATCAAGATTGGCACCAAACTCCTCGCCCAGTTGGCACTTCGCTGCAAACTGGCGATAGAACTCATTACGATCGGCGATATAACGAAAATCAAAGCTGATTGTCGGCATGGTTAATTGACCTTATTAAAGCTGCGATAGTGATCTTTGGTCAAAAAAATCAGCCCATCGCTGGAATACAGCAGGCGATCGGCATTACGGTGCCCGCAGCGATAATTGACATCCGCTTCAAACCATTTTCTTCCCTGCTGCTGCGGTAAACGCCCTTCACGGTTGGCGAAACGATCGCCGCCAATCGCTCTGCCCGGCAGCGTATTGCACAGGTTGCCTTCACGCGCATCCCAGCCCTGACGGCGCGCCTGACTTTTAGTGATGTAGTAGTCCGGCAGACGCTGATGCTGTTGCAGATATCCCACGACCCGGCGCTCGGCCGTTAATTCACTAATATTATCGTGCGCCACGCCACTGTGCTGCACGGATGACGAGTGCGTTACCGAGGTCTGCTGCTTGCCGGGCAGTAATCCCGCCACGGCAGCAACCATCGCCACCACTAACGCGATCCACAATTTTTTACTCATGCCAGATCCTGAAAGATGTGATAACGGTGGATTATAACCGTTAAGGCTCTGACAATCATAATGCTTTGCGGGAGACCGCCACGCGGAATGACCGGCTGATAAAAGCAGTCGGTAGCATGAATTTGCAGTTAGCAGCAGGATGATAAGCGAAAACTAAAAGACGGAGGGTTAACCGGTTCAGGCAAAAATAGCCCGCAAGAATCTATCGAAGATTGAGTTTAAAACCCTATCGCGGGCCGGATGAGCCGGCCCTGGCGTTGGCTTAACGATGCATGCACTCGGCTTGTTGTGCATGGCTGGAGGTTCTGCGCCACGCCCCCGGTGCCTGACCAAACTGGCGTTTAAAGCTACGGTTAAACGACTGCTGAGAGTCAAAACCGAGTGAAATGGCGACGTTGAGGATTGGCTCGTTGCTGTTAGTCAAACGGTCGGCAGACTTTTTCAGTTTCTCGGCGCGGATATACTCGCCCAGCGGTAAGCCGGTGTGCTCCTTGAACATGCGCTGCAAGTGCCATTTAGAATAGCCCGCGCGCTCAGAAACGGTGTCAAGATCCAGTCGCCCTTCAATATGATTATCAATCCAGTTAAGCAGATCGTGGATGAATGCCTCACTTCTCATCTTGCCTCTCTCCCGTCGCGATGACGAATAGTAATAATATCAGTTACACTTAATGCTGAGTGATCCTGCGTTTAAATGCAAGTTTTATTATTACATTTAAATCCCTGCTGCCAATAAGGACTTTCTCACCCATCTACAGGTTCTCAGAACGCCTCGCCGCGGCGGGTTTTGATTCATTACTCAGTTCACTGATCTCTTTACGGTGCGCCAGACCATGGCTATCAGGAGGTCAATTCAGACATTCGGTGCTTCACCAGCGCTCAACAGGATGATTTAATGTATGCCACAACAATTTCGGCTTATCTCTGCCAGTATATTTTGACTTCTCCAGTTGAAAGCAGCGGCTGACGCTCTAAAGCGTCACCTTAATTACGTTATTTATCACCTTCCCGCGCGGTAGCTAAGGTCAGGTAATTTCAATTGTCATTCCGTTTAGTTATTTGAATAAAGTAGCCAATGGTAGAACTCCAGATTTTTCTGCATATCCAGCTTTTGCATAATTGAGCGCTTGTAAGTGCTGATTGTTTTAGGATTTAATGCCATCTGGCAGGCGATTTCTTTCAGCTGCGTATTCACCCGCATATGATCGACTAATACCTTTTCTTGTGGCGTCAGTATACTGATATTGGCAGATTTTTTATCAATAATAGTCAGTATTGTCCTGCTGCCGTTACCGGTGACCGATCCTAAAATTTTACTGATAATGGCGGAAAACTCACTTAACGTTTGCTTTCGGTGCATATGAATTAAATTATGCTGTCGTAAAGAAAACGGAATACTACTCTGTCTGGCATTACAATCATCATGAATCATCAGCACCCTGCTGCGCGCTGCCAACCGATGACTGTAACATCTGGCGGTACTGAGTGAGACGCGATCAAGCCCGACCATCAGAACATCAATCTGCTTTACCTTTCTTCCGGACAATCTGATGGTAACATCGGGATATTGACTCTCTATAAACGCCAGCACGCCGTCCAGGAAAAATCGATTGTTGTCTATTATCATCAGGGTTAATCGATTAATGTGGTTCATATCTTACCTTCTGAACTTTCAGTTAAGTTTAATGAAGACTCATAACCTGTAACACCGTTACAGTAAAAGGATCGGTAGCAATATTTATTTGTGAAGCTTTAACTAAAAAACGTTGGTCGTTGCCGCCAACGTCCGGGTTATTCCATGTCGGAGATATCCCTGCATTGATAACGGCAGAGCTTTCTGCTAAACGGGCAGCGATTGACAAATTATGTCAGCTAATCTCTAAACAATGCCAAAATCAGTATTGATATACTGGCCATTAAAAACATCCCGGTTTTTTTAAGTGTGAAACGCATTAATAGGCTGACCACTTCTTTTATCATCAGATTTGAAAGCCAGTGTTTTGCCCGGTGAGAACATCACTAAAAGAGTGATCAACATTAAAAGTGACAGTAAAGTACGATGATTCATCTCTCACACCTGTTCAATTTCGCCGCCCATCAGGGTGGCATGCAACACTGAAGCAGTGGCCAGTGCATCATCCACGGCATCGACAGTGATCGATCAACAACCTCCTGACCGGCCCAATATGCCTTTCTTATCTGCAGCGTCTTACTGGCAGCTGAAACCCGGCTGGTAATGCTAAATCAGCATTAACATCCTCATCACAAGTACCCATTCGTTTAAACGTTTAGAGCTGCCGCCATAAATGACTAATAAATATCTGAGCAAATTTGGTAATATTTGAATTATCTTAAAAAGTATTCAGACAGCTGTTTAAATTCTATTCATCACGATTTTTAAGTCACTGTCCATAATTGTGCCTAATTTAACGCAGCAAAAATAAATCTGTACAAACCATTGAGAATTAATAATAATTTCACTTGTGTTTAAAAATGTAAGACATACTTCAGTATTAACTTAATCGTCTGCCATTCATTTTTTAAATACACAATTTCAGATGTTTTACTATCCGAAAGTTGGTTTTAAATTCAACAAAATGTAAACGTAAGAGTTATTAACTGCCAAATGAGAATGCATTGTAGAATTGTGTAAAAACACGCCATCTTGTTGACAGGATTAATGAATATCAATAAGATAATTCCTAACCAAATAATTTACTAACATTAAAAAAAATCAAAATGCCCTTTATTAGCAAAAAAAGGCTGGAACTGGAATCCAGCATCAGAACAATGGCGGCCGCGTTTAAAAAGAAAAGGATTTTTGATGAGGCGATACAATGCCATTATGACGTTCTTCAAAAACTTTTTTTGACTAACCCGCTGTATTTTAAGACCATTTTCAAGGCAAACCGTTTTCTCATCGGCTCAGCCATTTTGGGTCTTTATTACACCCGTAAAGAAAGCACTTTCAAAGATATCAAGAAGTTCTGCATCGCGAATGACCTGCTAAGCAGTAATTCCCTGGACTCTTTTCTGTTGTATTTAAGAGTTGGCGGCAGGATTGAGGTTTATAAGGATGCATCCGACAAACGTAAGTTTAATTATAAACCTACAGCTAAAACGTTAGTAGAAACGAAAAAGATGATTAACACAATGTTACTTCCTTGTGCCATGCTTTCTACCGATTTTGATCTGGCGTTCTATCAGAACCATCAGAACTTCGTGCCAGCTTTTTTTAAGCATTACTCAGAGATCACTTTAAACCGGATCTTTATTCACTATATGGTGCCGGGCAGCGCTGACTTTCTCAGCCGCGATGGCGGGCATATGATAATGTTTAACCTCTTTCTGGAGAGCATTAAGCAGAATACGCTGGATGTACATTACAATCTGCTTAAAGCCTCTTTTTCCTGTGGCGTCTCCCGCTCTCATATCAAGCGTTGCCTGCAGGCAGCAGAGCAAAATCAGTTGTTGAGCATTGTCGATAACAAACACATCGTGTCGCTGACGCCGGAATTTATGACGATGGTAAAAGACTACTTTGCACTCTACCTGGCCAGCATAAAGCACGGGTTTAACGGAATGCGCGCGGATGAAGTGGTTTTAAACAGCCAGATAAATTGATGGGCCGCCCGGCTAACGGCCCGTTTTCTTGCCATCAGTGATGAGTTCTGGCTCGGGGCAGTCCATACAGCCGCTGGTATCGGCTTTTTTCAGTTCAGCCAAGGCATCGGCTACGGTACGACGCGCCAGCACCTCAAGCGAAGCCTGCTCGGCTTCGTCAGCAATCGCCTTAAAATACCAGCAAGCATTGGCACTGACGACACAGCGAGCCGGCACGTCCGGGCGCGATGCCCAGATGCGCTTATCTTCAATAACTGAGAGGTAAATATCGCGCAGCGTGATCTGCTCTGCCGAACGGCCAAGATGAATCGAGCCGGTGCGGCCAAGCGTTGAGACGATGATGCCGTCACGGGTTAACGGAACCATCAGCTTACGGATAAAGCTAGGGTTAGCCTCAAGGCCATAAGCCAGAACGGCGCTGGTCGAGCGTTTACCCAGTTGCTCCGCCATCGCTACGCTGAGAACCATCTGCAGCGCTGTCGGGAAGCGATAATCTAACATTGTGTCATCCTGGTTACGGCGAATCTTGTTGTTATTGGCGCCGTGGCTGTGAATAAGCAATGCACAATAATATATCAAATACCGCGAGTTTTTAGAAGCAAGCCCCGGCGCGCAAGGCACATATTACCTATGTGCTGCGCCCGGGAACTCCCCAATGAGTTTAGCCATCGGCCAGCTGTGCCCTGGCGGTTTTTAACTGCTCAATGCTGACATCGGTATTAAACAAGTCGGTGGATAAATAGGTCAATCCGCTGTCGGCAAGGATCACCACGATCTTCTTGCCTTCGTTTTCCGGACGGCTGGCAACGATTTTTGCCGCATGCAGGACCGCTCCCGACGATTCACCAATCAGAATACCGTCGGTTTGCGCCACTTCGCGTGCAGCCTGATACGCCTGCCAGGTTTCGACCGCCAGCGCCTCATGATAAATATCGCTATTCATGGTTGGCGGAATACGCTCGGGGGCGATATCAGTAAACTGATGTACACCAGTGATTTCCAGCGGATCGGGATTTTCTGCGCTCGGGCGCGAATTAATCCCCGGCTCAACGGCAATAATCTGCACTGCCGGATTTTGCTGCCTGAAAAACTGGCCTACACCCGATACCGTGCCGCCAGTTCCCACGGCAGCGATGACAATATCCAGCTGACCAGCAGTCTGCTGCCAGATTTCCGGCCCGGTGGTAGTACGGTGAATATCAGGATTGGCGGGATTTTCCAACTGAGCGGTGAAATAATGATCGGGTAATTTGGCGATAACATTATTTTCCAGCCATTTTGTGGCCGCAACAAAGTCGCCGTCGCTGGCTTCCAGTATCTCGCTAAAGTGTTCTACCTCACTAAACTTAATCACTTCGCCGCCAAAAGCCCTGACCAGCTTTGTTCTTTCCAGACTGACATAGTCATTAATATAGACGCGGAATTTGTAGCCTTTTGCCGCAGCGATAGCCGCCAGACCAATACCGGTATTACCGCTGGTGGTTTCGACCAGCGTATCGCCGGGTTTTAATTTTCCGCTCCGCTCGGCCTGTTCCACCATTGCCAGCGCAGTGCGATCTTTAATACTGTGATTGGGATTAAAATATTCCAGCTTGGCAATCACCTCCGCTGCCAGCTGATGATGATTGATCAATCCATGCAGCGTTAATAATGGCGTTCTGCCGACCAGGTCGGCTATCGAATGATGAATTTCACTGCTCATTAATTCTGTTCCTCATTCAGTTCCGCGCCCAGTTGTGCCAGCGCACGGGTTCGCAAGGCAATCAGTTGTGGATCGTTACGCCGCCGCGGAAAAGGCACGTCGACGTGGATCACTTCCAGAATTTTCGCCGGGCGCGCACTGAATATCACCACCCGGTTGGCCATTAACAGTGCTTCTTCGACATCATGAGTCACCATCAGCGTAGTGAAACGCTGCTCCTGCCACAGGCTGACCAGTTCACGCTGCATGCGAATGCGGGTTAATGAATCGAGCTTACCCAGCGGTTCGTCAAGAATTAACAGTCGTGGCTTATTGACCAACGCCCGTGCCAGTGCGGCGCGCTGCGCCATGCCACCGGAAAGCTGTCGCGGCCAGGCATTGGCAAATTGCGTCAATCCGACGCGCTCCAGCACGCTGTCTATACGCTGGCGGACGCTGGCATCGCGCTTTCCCTGCGCCTGTAATCCCAACGCCACGTTATCGCGCACCGTACGCCACGGATAGAGCGTTGGATCCTGAAATACCACCACCCGTGAGGGATGCGGACCGGTAAGTGGAGTATCATCTTCAAAGATCTCACCTTCAGTTGGTAAGTCCAGCCCGGCAACCAGCCGCAGCAGTGTAGACTTACCGCAGCCAGAAGGCCCCAGCAACGCCACAAACTCGCCGGGTTTTATCTCCAGAGAGACCTGCTGTAACACCGGCAGACTCTCATTTTCCAACCAAAACTGATGGCTGATTTTATGAATATTTAATGCCAGTCCATTCCTCTGCTCTGTCGCGGCTGCAAACGCCATGGTGTTCTCCTGTGGTTTTTTGACAGGTTTATCACCACTGCGGGTAATTCAAAATAACAATTCTGGCAAAGCTATCCCTTCATCCGCCGCAAATATTTCCGGTCCGCTATATATGATTTCCCGCATAACCACATGCAGCATTGTTATTTCTCCCACAGCATTTTTATTTGCATGATGCTTTTCAATTAAACGGGATGTTTATGCGAGGAAATTCATGCAAGGCAATCACTATTCACTTTCAAGACGCCATTTTATGCGTAACCTGGGATTATTAGGCGCAGGTCTCAGTACCAGTTCACTGTTACCTTCCACGGTGCTGGCGCAAGATAACTCACTGACTACGGTGAAGCTGGCATGGGGACAAACTGCAGTCTGTCAGTCGCCAATTTCTGTGGCGCTCAAGCAGGGCTTCTTTATGAAATATGGTCTGAATGTCGAGCCGGTTAATTTTAGCGGCCCTACCGATGCATTATTACAGGCGATTGCCACCGGGCAGGCCGACGGCGGTATTGGTATGGCGTTACGTTGGCTGAAACCGCTGGAACAAGGATTTGATGTCGACCTGACTGTCGGCACCCACGGTGGCTGCATGCGGCTGTTGACACCGGAAAATTCCGGCATCAATAGCGTAAAAGATTTGGTGGGAAAATCAGTGGCGGTGACCGATCAGGCCAGCCCGATTCGCAATTTCTTTGCCATTCAGTTGGCGAAACTGGGTATTGACCCGGATAAGCAGGTGAACTGGCTGCAATATCCTGCCGATCTGTTCGGCGAGGCGCTGCGCAAAGGTGAAGTCCAGGCGCTGGCAACTGATGACCCACAGGGCTGGCTGTTGAAGCAGCAGCATCAACTGGTAGAGGTCGATAATAATCTTAACGGTGAATACGCCAACCTCACCTGCTGCGTACTCGGACTGCGCGGTTCGCTGGTGCGCGATAATCCAGCAGTTGCGCAAGCCATTACTCAGGCGATTGTCGATGCCCAGCAGTGGACGGCACAACATCCGGCGGAAACGGCGAAAATTTTTGCGCCGTTTGTGCCGGGTTCAGTGCCGGTCGAGGATATCACCGCAATGCTGAGCGAACATACTCATGGTCATCACTCTACCGGCGCGCAGCTGCGTAAAGAAGTGGCAATTTACGTTAATGAGCTGAAAACCATTAATGTGATTCGCCCGGAGACCGATGCACAACGCTTTGCCGACCACTATGTGCCTGAGTTGCTGCCTGCGGGTGAGCATCAGCATCATGCTGCGTAACGATCAGGAGGGATGATGTCCAGTGAAACCGTCTCTTTAGCCAGACAGCGCGCTGAGCCACAACGCATTACGCTGGCGCTTCAGTTGGCAATTGTCGGTTGGTGGGCGCTGGCGGCGCTGATGATCTACTGGCCGGATAAGCCGGTGGGATTTGCCGCGCCGCGCTTTGTCAGTGAAACCCATCAGCTGTTTGTGCTACTGGCGGCAGTGCTGACGCTGACGGTGCTCGCCGGGCGTTTTTTCGCCCTCTCCTCGCTGCTGCAACCGCTGCGTCGGGCGGCGCGCTGGCTTATTGCGCTCGCACTGTTACTGGCGGTCTGGGAAATCGTCACCGCAAAACTGGCACTGCTGCCTGCGCCATTCTTTGCACCGCCGCGTGCGCTAATTGAGGCCTGGGCCACCGACTGGCCAAGGCTGGGCGACAGCGTACTGCACTCGCTGCGGCTGCTGGCGCTGGGCTTTTTACTCGGCAGCATCAGCGGTTTTCTCACCGGTGTGGCAATTGGCTGGTCGAGCGGACTGGGTTACTGGGTGCATCCGGTGCTGCGCTTTCTCGGTCCGGTACCGTCAACCGCACTGTTACCGCTGTCGCTGTACTTTTTTCCGTCAAGCTTTTCAGCAGCGATCTTCCTTATTGGTCTGGCAACCTGGTTTCCGGTGACCGTGCTGACCTGGTCAGGCGTCGCCAGTGTCGATCAGCGTTATTACGATGTGGCGCGAACGCTGGGTGCCAGCACGCTGTTTTTAATTGTGCGCGTGGCGATTCCGGCGTCATTACCCCACGTATTTGTTGGGCTGTTTATGGGGCTGGGTGCATCCTTCTCGGTATTGGTGGCCGCCGAAATGATGGGGGTAAAATCGGGGCTGGGCTGGTATTTACAATGGGCGCAGGGTTGGGCGGCGTATGCCAATATGTATGCCGCTCTGATTGTGATGGCGCTACTGTTTTCATCGCTAATCACCCTGCTGTTTGCTTTGCGCGATCGACTGCTGACCTGGCAGCGCGGCGTAGTGAAATGGTGAAACGATGAATAATAATCAACTGCGGCACCGTATCCGCTTTAGTTACTGGAATGAACTGTGCGCTGTACGCTAATGAGTCGGCCGGATATTGCGTCCTGGTAATTATTGGGCGCAGTACCGGCCGGTTTAATTATAAAGTGCTTGCAGAACCAGAGTGTTTTCGCAGCAATTACCCTTATTTTTCATCACCATCGAAAGTATTCCACGGTGTGGGATTTGGAAAAATATCATCTAAAAAATTAAGAAATGCCCTGACATTAGGATTTCCTCGCCGACTCTCAGTCCAGAATGCCAAAATATTGTGCCTGACAGTTTGCTCACCATCAAGAATCGGAACAAGCTCTCCGCTAACAACATAGGGGTGCGATAAATACGTCGGCAACATTCCGATCCCTCCACCCTCACGTATGACTGTCAGGGCCGCATCCGTGCTGTTTAAGATAATCTGTGCCTCTGGCAAGAACTCTATTACATCGCCTTTAGAGTTCCAAGAATCTATTTTTCATTTATTAGTACCTCCCAGCCGGAATAAAATCACTGAGTGATGTTTTTCGCAGTTAGATGTAGTCGCGCAGCAGCTGTTCGCTTTTGTGCCACAGCGCCTTTGCCCGTTCTGATGAGCAGGCATAAGATCGTACGCCGCCATGAATCCCCTCGCTGTCATCCACATCTGCAACCTGGCAGTCTTCACAATAGCGACCACCGACTTCATCTGCGCCGGCAACTACAGCGGCCCATACCGATGTGGCTGCACCCTGAGGGATAGTTTTATACTGAAAAGGTGGCTGGCCAGCCGCTGCATTTGCAGCATTTATGGAAGCGACCAGCGCCGCTTCCTCTTCCGCCGGGTAGTGACGTTGTAACTCGGTCTGTATTCCACCCGGATGAACGGCCGTTGCACGAATTCCGCGCTGGCGATAGCGGCGATCAAATTCGACAGCCAGCAGTGCGCAGGCCGTTTTAGACCGCCCATAGGCTACCCATCTGTCGTATGGCGTGTGTCTGAAGTTAATATCCGCAAGATCCACATCGGAGATATGGTGTGCTGCCGAGGACAAAATCACCACCCGAGAGTCCTTGCGCAACAGTTCTGCGATACCATTAAGCAGAGCAAAGTGACCAAGATGATTTGTTCCAAATTGCGTCTCGAACCCGTCAGCGGTATATCCCTGTGGCGTTGCCATTACGCCTGCATTGGCAATGACAATGTCGAACGGTTTACCCTGGCTGACCAGAAGGCCGGCGCAATGGTCAACATTCTTCAAATCAGCCAGATCCAGCGCGATCATGTCAAAGTTGCCACCTGCGGTCCGGGCGGCGTCACGAACAACCGACGTCGCCGACTCTGCTTTGGCAAGATTACGTGCGGTGCCGATAACTTCCGCCCCGATGGCTACCAGCGCCCTGGCGGTTTCAATTCCAAGCCCAGCCGAAACACCGGTGATGAGTACGCGTTTACCTTTGAGCGAGTGACCGCTAAGCACTTGGTCAGTTGTTGATGTAAAACCAAATTTGCGGGTCATTATCAATCTCCTGTTTTATGTTGAAAAAAGCACCACTGCCAGTTCCCGGAGCCGGCAAAAAGCCGCAACCTGAAGTCTGCGGCGGGAATTGAGAACTGTTGAAAATTAATAAATGGCCTGCTGGTCCCAGAATAAACAATGGTGGGTTTCAGCGAAGCGTCCCGAAATCATCCTGGCTTTTGGCAGTGCAAAGGTCATGTAGTTGTCTGACTGAGGATTGAAGCGTGGCCAGTGGTGTTGACGGGCTGAGATGTTTGCCATATCGGCGAAATAGTTGACCATTTCGTCTGATAATTTCTCCTGCAAAGGGTTCAGCTTGACCTGAATGTCGCTACCGCCTCTGAATCCCGGGAACAGGTAACCCAGTTCATAGGTATGTGCCGCCAGCAGTGGAAAAGAGACCGGACCGACATAAGATGGCGCAGTGCGATCGCTGAATTCATAAGCATAAACCGGTATTTTATCTGCCAGCGTTCGGTTCATTGCCCGCGCCGGACAGGAGAACATGCTGTCTGTTACCGCAGCAGCAAAGGCCTCACTCGGATTGTCATAATTTTTAAGCGGGTATTCAGCCAGCACTTTCGGCGTCAGCGCCTCACCATACTGGCGTTTTATCCACTCCGGATAATCACTTTCCTTTAACGACTTGCCGCTCGCTAATTCCGGAAGCGCTACAAAAAAACGCCCCTCATCGCGGGTGGTGCCACTTACCAGCGTTACGTGATTAATCTTGCCTGCCTGGAAAGCATCTGACGGGTGAACAGGTAATACCTTTCCGTCGATGATGAATTCGTTGAGCGCATAGGCTGGCTGAACGTCAAGGATCCGTTTAGCTGGAAGCGCGCGCAGGCAGGCGGCATCACCCGCCTCACAGCCAACCGCTTTAGCAAAGGCGATACCGGCCTCTCTTGCCACGGTCAGCGGGCGTGGCGCACCAAATGCCGGATGGCGGGTCATAATGCCCGAGCCGCTCATTGCCACAACGTGCTGGAATAATCCGGCCGATTCAGGAGCGGCAATATGCGCCATAACGCTGTTACCGCCTGATGATTCACCAGAAATGGTGACATTTGACGGATCGCCGCCAAACGCCGAAATATTTTTCTGAACCCAGCGCAACGCCGCCTGCTGATCCATCAGCCCGTAATTGCCAAACTCATGTCCTTCGGCATCCAGTGCAGGATGAGACAGGAAGCCAAACAAGCCCAGGCGATAATTCAGGGTTACCACAACAGCCTTGCCCTGAAGGGCGAGTTTGGCAGGATCGTAATCTCCGCCCTGACCTACCTGTAAAGCTCCGCCATGAATCCAGACGAATACCGGCAATTTCTGCGCGCGCTCGCTGGCTTCTGCCGCCCGATAAACATTCAGATACAGGCAGTCTTCACTCCCTCCCGCACGTGCGAAATCGCCGAGGTCAGCATTCTGCGCACAGCTGCTGGCCAGTACATTAGCCTTAACCGGAGTGCCGGAAGGTTTAACCGGTTGCGGAGGCTGCCAGCGAAGCTCGCCGACGGGAGGCGCCGCATAAGGAAGGCCCAGCCATGAATCAACGCCATGATTAACCACTCCGATAACCGGTCCAGATGAGGTATCAATGGCGAGTGAATCTTCTGCCATGCCTGCGCCCGAGAACAACAGGCAGGCAGAGGCAACGGCCGCAGCGGCTATATTCCGTCGTGCTAATTTACGTCTCATTTTGATCCTTTTCACATGCCAATCGCACACTGCACAATAATAATGCTTAAACTCTTATATAATTAGTATCTGAATGAAGGATGCTATCATGTAGAATTTTCATATATGGGAGATTGACCTTACTGCTTAAAGGTTCTGCTTTCGTTTTTAATCGGTAATGGTATGTGCAGAGGGCAATATCCATGGTTCGTGACAATATTAATGACCTGCTGGCGTTTCTGGCGGTAGCCCGAGAACGCAGTTTTACCAAGGCAGCGTCTAAGATTGGTATTTCTCAGTCGGCCCTGAGTCATACCATTCGTAATCTCGAAAAAAGGCTTGGCGTAAGGCTGCTCACACGTACAACTCGTGCCGTATCACCGACAGAGGCGGGCGAAAAACTGCTGTTGGGTATTGGCCCCCACTTTGATGAAATTGAGATCCAGCTTGATGCGCTTAATGAACTGAAAGATACACCATCAGGAACAATCCGGATTAATGCACCGGATTACGCCATCAGCTGTGTGCTCTGGCCAAAGTTACAGGATTTTATCTCCACTTATCCTGACATCAAGGTGGAGGTAATGCTGGATAACGGACTTTCCGATATTGTTACAGAGCGGTATGACGCCGGTGTGCGCATGGGAGAACAGCTTGCCAAAGATATGATTTCCGCGCGCATCAGTGCTGATTTTCGCTTTGCCGTCGTGGGCTCGGTTTCCTACTTTGAAAAGCATTCTCAACCGCAGGAACCCCAGGACTTAATCAGTCATACCTGCATCAATTACCGCTTCCCTACTTCCGGCGGGCTTTACACCTGGGAATTTGAGGAAGCCGGCAGAGAGATAAAAATACGCGTTGATGGCCAGCTTACCTTCAACAATATCTTCTATGTTCTGGATGCAGCGCTTGCCGGGCACGGACTGGCTTATGTCCCGGAAGAAATCGCGCAGCCTTACTTAGAAAAAGGGGAACTGGTCAGGGTTCTGGAAAAATGGTCGCCCTACTGGGACGGTTTTTATCTTTATTACCCGAACCGGCATCACTCCTCTCCCGCTTTCCGGGCGCTGACCGAAGCATTACGTTATCGGGATTAAAACGTTACGCTGGCTGAATAATTCGGCCAGCGCAGTCCCAACATCCTGTCAGACTATTTTTGCCATTATTCCTGAATAATGAATAGTGAAAGCATAATAAATCCACATACAAACACAATAGGCTTTTCTACACTGTCGTCATGTTGATTGATGAGGTCACAGTGATGACAAAAGTCTTAATTCTGGGTGCCGCGGGTTCCCTTGCGCGTGTCGCAACGCGTTATTTATTAGATAACAGCGACGCCCGATTGACGCTCTATTTACGCCAGGCCAACCGTCTGACTCCGCAGCACTCTTCGCGCGTCAGGATTATTGAAGGTGATGTGCTGGATACCCGCAGTCTGGAAGACGCTATGGCCGGTCAGGATATCGTGTATGCCAATCTGGCAGGCGAATTAAAGAAACAGGCGCACAGTGTGGTGCAGGCAATGCAAGCAACCGGCGTCAAACGGCTGATCTTTATCAGCTCGATGGGCATTTATGACGAAGTTCCGGGAAAAAGCCATGGCGATATTCTCAAACCTTATCGCGAATCTGCCGCCGTTATCGAAGATTCCGGCCTCGATTACACCTTGATTCGCCCGGCCTGGTTTACCAACAGCAGTGAAGTGGATTATGCACTATCCCATAAGGGCGACGTTTTTCGCGGCAGCAGCGTATCCCGGTTAAGCATTGCTGACCTGATTAATCGTCTGGTCACCAGCCCTGATCTCTATTTACGTGAAAGCCTGGGCATTGCCCGCCGCTGATAACCCTGTTGAGGACCCAAATATGAAATATCGTCAATTAGGCCGGAGTGGACTCACCGTTTCCGCCCTCGGTATGGGCGCGATGAATTTAAGTTTTGGCACCGGCCACGCAGTGGATGAGTCAACAGGTGTAAACGTGCTGCATGCGGCGAGGGATCGCGGCATTAATTTCTTCGATACCGCTGAGGCTTACGGCCCTTATACCAATGAAAAATTGGTTGGAAAAGCGTTTCAGTCATCACGCGATAAAGTAGTGATTGCGACCAAGTTTGGTTTCAAACTGGAAGATGGCGTTACCACCGGTGTTGATAGCCGCCCTGAAAATATTCGCGCAGTGGCGGAAGCCTCACTCAAGCGCCTGAAAACCGACTATATCGATCTGTTTTATCAGCATCGTGTAGACCCGAATATACCGATTGAAGATGTAGCCGGTACGCTTAAAGATCTGATCCAGGAAGGCAAAATTCGTCACTATGGTTTGTCTGAAGCCGGGGCAGCAACCCTTCGTCGTGCTCACGCGATTCACCCGGTCACTGCCGTTCAGAACCAGTATTCACTCTGGACGCGTGAACCTGAGGCCGAAGTGCTGCCGGTTTGTGAAGAGCTTGGAATTGGTTTTGTTCCGTGGGGCCCGTTGGGTACAGGATTTCTGACCGGCACCATTGACTCCAGTACGACATTCGACAATGCCACCGATCTGCGGGCGAGTTTCCCGCGATTTACTGCCGAAGCCATCAAAGCCAATATGCCTCTGATTGAGATGCTGCGTGATGTCGCGGCAAGTAAACAGGCAACGCCGGTTCAGATAGCGCTGGCCTGGCTGCTGGCCCGCAAGCCATGGATTGTTCCCATCCCCGGCATGGACAAGGTGGCCTACATTGATGACAACCTGAAAGCCATCGATTTAGATCTAAACAGCCGCGATTTGGCTGAAATGGATGTGCTGCTTGCCGGCATCCACATCCAGGGCAATCGCCTGGATGATGGCCTGCTGTCAATGTCTGAGTAAGCACTGATGCGGCGGCGGTATGCTACCCCGCGGATCACTCCGTCGCCTGGCGCATTAACATCAGGGTATTTTTTCCTGAGGAAACAGATCCTTGAGGATCTGAGCCAGCAGATCGAACACCAAACGGATTCGCGCAGGAATCAGCGGCTGGTGCGGGCGGAAAAGATATAACTGCCAGGGTTGAAAGTTAAATTCTGGCAAAACATTGACCAGTTCACCACGCTGCACATACGGGCGCACCTTAATATCCGGCAGCTGGCTGTAAGTTCTGCCCGCCAGCGCGGCGGACAGTTCGCTGGCAATATCGGCGGCAACAAATGAGGGTTGAACAGGAAAAAAACTGCTGCCATCGGCAAACTGCCACGGCCAGAGCCGTCCGGAGTTACTGTTTTTCAGCGCGCTGAGCGGATAGTTATGCCGCAAATCTTGCAGAGTGACAGGTAACCCATGACGAACAATCAGGTCCGGTGCAGCAACGATATTTACGCCAACCGGGCGTATGGTTTTCACAATAAAACGGTTATCCGGAACGGTACCGATGCGTATTCCGATATCAATCTGATCGTCAATAATATTGAGGTGAGCGTCAGTTGGCAGCCATTCAATCGTGAGCTGTGGGTAATCTTCCAGATTTCGCAGCAAGCGGCGCAGGATATCCTGGTTTTCAAACAGCGGCGGCAAAGTAATGCGTACGTTACCCGACAGATCGCGGGAATGATCGCTTTTGCCCTCGGCAAAAAGAGACTCGCTGTCCGCCAGTAGCGCTTCCGCTTTTGGCCAGAAACGCTGACCGAAAGGCGTCAGCGTCATTTGTCGGGTGTTACGGATGAATAGCATTTCGCCAAGCTGCTTTTCAAGTTCCGCAACGCCTCGCGTGACTAATTGTGGCGCGATGCCCAACCGGGTGGCGGTTTCTCTGAATTTCAGTGTCTCAGCAGCAGTACAGAAAATTTTTAGTGCTTCAAGTTTATCCAACATCGCGATTGCCCGGAGCGCATCCAAAACGTGATCCATTATACATAAAACAAGAATTCTGAAAGCAAAAACAGTTCATATACTAAACATTATCCCCGAGGGATAATTATCGCAGCAGGAAGTTAAACAGCTATCAGCCAGCAGGCTCTGAAGCTCTTATTAACCGCTGGACAAGCACCCAGGAGACAGTTATGAAAGAAGTTATTGTCGTTATCGGAAGTGGTTCAATTGCCCAGGCTATTGCCCGCCGCGTGAGTGTTGGCAAGCATATATTATTAGCTGATATTAAAGCCGAAAATGCCGAAGCGGTTAAACATACTTTATCACGCGCGGGATTCGAGGTGAGCACCACCGTGGTTGATGTCAGTTCGCGAGAGTCTGTGCAGAATTTAGTAAAGAATGCCTGTGGTATCGGCGAAGTAAAAGGTGTGATACATACCGCCGGGCTGTCACCTTCTCAGGCCAAAGCGCAGGACATCATTAACGTCGACTTATACGGTACCGCGGTCGTATTTGAAGAGTTTGGTAAGGTGATTGGCCACGGCGGATCCGGGGTTGTTATCGGCTCGCAATCCAGCCATCGCCTGGATGTCGATGCTTTTTCACAGCAACAAGCTGATGCGCTGGCAACCCTGTCACCTGAAGAGATGCTTGAGCTGCCACTGGTTCAGGCGGTTAATGACAGCCTGTATGCCTACCAGCTTTCGAAACGTGGTAATGCATTACGCGTGATGTCAGAGGCGGTAAAATGGGGTAAACGCGGTGCCAGAATAAACTGTATCAGCGCCGGTATTGTTTTTACTCCGCTGGCCTATGATGAACTGAACAGTGCCGAACGTGGCGATTTTTACCGCAATATGCTGGCTAAATCCCCCGCTGGCCGCGGCGGAACGCCGGATGAAATCGCAGCGCTAGCTGAGTTTCTTTTTGGACCTAATGGTACTTATATCAGCGGAAGCGATATCTTGATTGATGGCGGCGTCACTGCTTCGTATAAATATGGTGAGTTAAAGTCTTAACTCACCCTCTGGCAACCGCGCGAATCACACCGCCGGTTTGTCTGTTACGGGCGCGCGATGCATCGGCAACGCGCGCTTAAGCATACACACCAGCAGCAGATTAATCAGCGCCAGTGCGCATAGTAACCAGATAGTCGCCTGCGCCCCCATCGCCTGATAAACATAGCCACAGACCAGCGGCGTCATCGCCTGACCAATCAATGCCGGACGCGCCATGCGGCCAACCACCCGCGCATACTCTTCCGGTTTGACCATCGCCAATGGCAAAGTCCCGCGCACAATGGCGCGCAGCCCGTTGCCCGCCCCGTAAAGCAGCATACTTAACAGCGCAAAATGCGGAAACAGCGCCAGCGTCAGTAGCCCCAGTGCGACTAATCCGGTCGAGAAAAAGGTGGTCCAGATGGGATGACCACGCTTAAAAGCGACATCAACCAGTCGTGAGGCCACCTGGCAAGGCCCAAGAATGGCACTGACCGCCAGCGCAGCGGCCAGCGAGTAGCCGCTGGCCTGTAGCAGCGTAATCAACTGCACGGAAATTGCCGTCATAATCACCGACGCAAGAGTAAAAATGGCACAAAGCAGCCAGAACAGATACGGTTCAATCGCGTTCTGCCCGCTGGTTTTTGTCCGGTTTTGCTTGAGTAGTGATGCGCTGGCAGGCAGTGACCAGTAGTACATTGGCCATACCGTCAGCGCCAGGATCGCAGCATACGCCAGGCAGGCATCGCGCCAGCCGAGCCACTCAATCAGCAGCGCGGTGCCCGGCCACACCAGCGTGGTACAAAATCCGGAGATTAACGTGATGCCGGTAATCGCACTGCGGGCAAAGCCGCCGTACAGCGTACCCAATGTGGCAAACAGCGCGTCATATAATCCCATCGCCATGCCAACACCGACCAGCACCCAGGCCAGTAAAAATAGCCAGAGTGCATGTGATAGCCCGATAATCACCAGCCCGGCCGCCATCACCAGCCCACTGCTGGCCAGCATGCTGCGGCCGCCGTAGCGCGAAATAATTCTGCCGCTGAGCGGCGCCAGCAATCCTGACACCAGAATACCCAGCGACAGTGCGCCATATACCCACTGCTGCGACCAGCCTGTCTCTTGCACGACCGGTGCAGCCAGCACCGCCATAATATAAAACGAGCCACCCCACGACAGGATTTGCACCAGCCCCAGCAGCACAATGCTGATGGGGCTCAGCTTTTCGGGGTTGTTATTCACAGGCGGTCATTCCATTTATCCAAGTTTGTCAGGGGATTAAGCTGAAAGGAACACAGATAATAAACCTCATGCGGAGGGTTTTTCCAGCGTTCCAACGCCGGATAACTTAAATACTGCGGTCGTAAAGCGCGCCAGAAACCGACGTTATGGCACGGTTGACGAGTTGTTAAAGAGGATAAAAAAATATCGGTTTTGTTGATATTTCGGTTTATCTCATCGCATAAATAAAACACAATACCGGTCTAAATGTGATGGGTGTCACTTTTTTCGCCCCTGTGGATTTCGCTGAGCCGAAATAATCTTTCCCTTACTATTCTGTTAACTCCATGCAATCAACCACAGTTTCACGTAAAACCGCCTGGCTGCGCGTCGTTCTGCTCTCTGTCGCGGCGTTTATCTTCAATACTACCGAGTTTGTGCCGGTAGGTTTACTGTCCGATATCGCCAGCAGCTTCTCAATGAAAACCCCTGACGTCGGCATTATGTTGACCATCTATGCCTGGGTGGTGGCGCTTATGTCGCTGCCGCTGATGCTGGCAACCCGCAAGGTGGAACGCCGCTTATTGCTGATGTCGATTATTGCCCTGTTTGTTATCAGTCATGTGATGTCAGTACTGGCATGGGATTTCTGGTCGCTGGTGGCTTCACGTATCGGCATCGCACTGTCACACGCCATTTTCTGGTCAATTACCGCATCGCTGGCGATCCGCGTCGCGCCTGCCGGCAAAAAAACCCAGGCGCTGAGCATGCTGGCTACCGGCACTGCGCTGGCAATGGTACTGGGGGTGCCGATTGGTCGCATTATTGGTCAGTACCTCGGCTGGCGGATGACCTTCGGCATGATTGCCGCTTCGGCGCTGGTGTTGCTGCTGATGCTGGCAAAACTGTTGCCTAAACTGCCAAGCGAACATACCGGCTCGCTGAGCAGTGTACCGGTGCTGTTTAAACGCCCGGCACTGGTTGGCCTGTATCTGCTGACCACGCTGGTGGTGACTGCGCACTACACCGCTTACAGCTATATTGAGCCGTTTATGCAGAGCGTGGCATCGATGGGTGAGAACTTTACCACCTTCTTGCTGCTGATTTTTGGTGCGGCAGGCATTTTAGGCAGCATTATTTTCAGCGTATTTGGCAATAAATTCCCTTCAAGCTTGCTGATCAGCGCCATTAGTCTGATCACGCTTTGCATGGGCTTGCTGCTGTTTGCTGCCATTCATCCGCAGGCAATTTCCGTGCTGTGCATTGTCTGGGGAATGGCGATGATGATGATTGGTCTGGCGATGCAGGTACGCGTACTTTCGCTGGCACCGGATGCCACCGATGTGGCGATGTCACTGTTTTCCGGGATTTATAATATCGGGATCGGCGCTGGCGCGCTGTTGGGTAACCAGGTCAGTACCCATCTGGAGATGGCCGATGTCGGCAACGCCGGTGCAATACTCGGTCTTATTGCCCTGCTCTGGTGTCTGTTTATCTTCCGCCGTTATCCTCAGCTGCGCAGCAACGGCTAAAGCAGAAAAGGCTTCGTCAGTCATTGTTGACTGGCGAAGCCCTCGTGCTGCGCGATAACCAATTAGTTATAAATTACCGCGGTGCCATGCAACTTGTTCTGACCAGAGGTCGAAGTGATGCGGAACGACTTTGCACCTGCGGCTTCCGCTTTCTCTGCTAACTGGCTCTCAAGTGAGCTCAGATCCGAACTGCCACTCGCACTAACCACCCCGATTTTCTGTTGATCGACCGGCGTAAAATTAATCTGGTCTGCTGCAAAACCAGCAAATGACAGTGTGGACAAGCTGACGGCAATCAGGGCAATTTTAACGTTTTTCATTATCTTCTCTCTCAATCTGGTGAAGTAGTGTGGTTATCGTTATTTAGTTAACGATCGATAACTAAATGCTAAACCTTTGCCCTGCCGGTCGTCAAACTAATTTTATAATGATCGTTAATTTAATAATCATATGATTGATATTCATGGCATTAAATTTTTAATGTCGCGGCATATTGCGTGCAGTAGACCGCGGTGACACGATGACACTCCGCCGCACTTGCATAATTATTTAATGATCGGTAATTTAATTGCAGGGTTAGCGAATGTTAAGTGAGGACATATGCCAGTTCATCAGGACGTCGGTGTGAAGAAAGGTCGCGGCAGGCCGAAACTTTTTGACCGTGAAACGGCGCTGGACAAAGCGCTTGAGCTGTTCTGGGCGCACGGTTATGAAGCCACATCACTGTCCGATCTGGTGGCCGCCACCGGCGCCAAAGCGCCAACGCTGTATGCCGAATTTGAGAATAAAGAAGGATTGTTTCGTGCGGCAATGGACCGTTATATCGAGAAGTTTGCCCAACAGCGTAAAGCGGCACTCGCCTGCCCCGATCGCACGGTGGCTCAGGGTATCGAAAACTATTTCCGCTCGACTGCCGCCTGTTTCACCGATCGGGAAAAGCCGGCAGGCTGCTTTTTTATCTGCACTTCTACCGCGCTCTCTGCGGCATCTTCTGAGGTGGCAGAAATGCTGCGCACGCGCCATAACTCACAAGAGGCGACGCTATTTGAGTTCCTGCAACAGCGCCAGCAGCAAGGCGAAATAGCCCGCACCTGCGATACCGATGCGATGGCGAAATATCTCTCCTGCGTGCTGCAAGGGATGTCAGTGCGCGCCCGCGAAGGCGCCTCTCGTGAAGAACTGGAAGGGATTATCGATACCGTGATGCGGTTATGGCCAACGCTGGTAATGCCTGCATAAGATTGCAGAACGGTTGCCGTCGCTGATTAAGAGCAACTTCACACCGCTTTGCCAGCCTGATTAGTGGCGGTGTTGAGTGCCATGACGGCTGGCAGACTGCCCGTCATGGCACTCTTTACTACGCCAGATAAAACACTTCGCTTAACGCTTCGCTCACCGGGCTGTTATCCGCATTTGATGGCATCAGCTCCCGCATCGATCGCCACCAGCGCTGACAAACTTCAGTTTGCGCCACGTCATCCCAACGTGCCTGTGACTCAATTTCGACATAAGCAAACAGCAGATTACGCTCTGCATCGAGAAAAATGCTGTAATTATGCGCACCGTGCTGCTTCAGCGTCTGTTCGAGTTCAGGCCAAATCGGCGTATGCCGCTGCTGGTATGCTGCATGAGCATCCGGATACACCTGCATCACAAAGGCTTTACGCAACATTGCGCTTACCGACATTCAGTGCCGCCGCCCACGGATGCACGCCAAAACGCTCACCGAGCGCCACCAGTTCATCGGTGCTGATGGTCTGTTTCATGCCGCCCATTGAGATGACTTTTACCAATACTTCTGAGGATTTTTCAGCAGTATCAATCAGGCCGAATGTCTCATCCAGCGTCGGCCCGGCACCAAAGATACCGTGGAATGGCCATAATACCAGGCTGTGTGATTTCATCTGCTCAGCGGTTTTTGCCCCAATTCCGTCCGTTCCCGGCACCATCCACGGCACGATACCAACACCATCAGGGAACACCACCAGACACTCGGTGCTGCCTTCCCATAACTGACGGGTAAAGCTGGCAGCATCCAGTTCCAGCACATAGCTCAACGCGATAAAGTTGGTGGCGTGACAGTGCATAATCACCCGGTCGCTACCGTTGGTCAGCTGTTTTCGCACCGAATGAGACTGAAAATGCGAAGCCAGTTCTGAGGTTGGCACCCCGCCATTAACCAGCCCCCAATGAATGCGGAACGATAATCCATCCTCGCTGACCTGCAACAGTACCAGGCTGTCGGCAGGATCAAGCTGCACATTACGAAAAAACTTACCGGAACCGGTAACGAGGAACCAGCAGTTAGCCAGCGCCGGTGCCGGCTGGCTCAGTTCAAGATGGCGCGGTTCAGCACAGAAATCGGCAGCAAACGGTTTAACCTCCTCGTCCAGCAGGCGCAGGCTGATATTACCACCGTTACGTTCGTCCCAGCCTTTCAGCCACATATCACTGGTGGCCTTCACCATTCCCTGTACAAACCATGAAGAAAGAATGCTTTGCATAATAAATCCTTAGCGTTGACTGAGTATTTGTTGTTCGTAATTGCGCACATCGCCCAGCCAGCTGGCATCCGCAGGTACATCATGGCGTAAACAGTAACTTTCCCAGACTGCTTGCCACGGCAGTGATTTTTGCTCTTCCAACAGTGCCAGGCGTGCGGTGTAATCCCCCGCCAGCTCCCGTTCACGCAGCTGTTGCACCGGCTCCAGCAAGGCGCGCAGTAAGGCTTTTTTGGCATTGCGCGTGCCAATTACCCAGGCGGCAATGCGGTTAATTGAGGCATCGAAGAAATCCAGCCCGATATGGACTTTATCGAACAGCCGCTGACGCACAATTTCACTGGCAATCGCCTGCGTTTCATCATCCAGCAGCACCACGTGGTCACTGTCCCAGCGCACCGGACGGCTGACGTGCAGCAGCAGGCGCGGCACATACAGCATGGCGGTGGAAATCTTGTCGGAAATCACTTCGGTTGGATGAAAATGCCCGGCATCCAGCGTCAGTGCCGTCTGGCGGCTGGCGGCATAACCGAGGCAGAACTCATTGGAACCCACGGTGTAGCTTTCCGCACCAATGCCAAACAGCTTGCTCTCTACCGCATCGATATGGTGCTCAGGATTAAGTTTCTCTTTGATGATCTCATCCAGCGAGTTCATCAGGCGCTGACGCGGAGCCAGACGATCTATGGTCAGATCCTTCATGCCGTCCGGCACCCAGATGTTCATGACCGATGGTGTGCCGAGCTGCTCACCAAAATACGCCGAGATCTTACGACTGGCCTTACAGTGATCAATCCAGAACTGACGGATTTCCGCATTACTGTGTGCCAGCGTAAAGCCGTCAGCACTCAGCGGATGCGAAAAACAGGTCGGGTTAAAATCCAGTCCCAACTTGTTGCGCTTCGCCCACTCCACCCAGTTAGCGAAATGCTGCGGCTCGATGGCATTGCGCTCAACCGGCCGATCGCTCTCCAGATAGATGGCGTGCAGATTCAGACGTTTTGGTCCCGGAATCAGTGCCATCGCCAGATCAAGATCGGCACGAAGTTCTGTTGCACTGCGCGCCTTGCCCGGATAATTACCGGTGGCCTGAATACCGCCGGTCAATCCACCCTGCGGGTTTTCAAAGCCGCGTACATCATCGCCCTGCCAGCAGTGCATTGAGACTGGCAGTTGATCCAGTTGCGCCATCGCGGCATCGACATCCACGCCGATGGCTGAAAAACGCTGTTTCGCCAGTTCGAAAGCCTGTTCGATTAACCGGGTCATAGGCAAAGCTCCTTCGTAGGTTGACTGAGCGCCTGAAAACGCGGCCAGCAGGCCGTGAAAGCGCTCTCGTGATAGGGTTTAAGCTTGTGCTGCGGGAAGTTTTGAGCCACCTGCTGACGGAACTGGCGGATATCCGTCACTTCGCCGAGCGCAATCAGCTGACAGCCGATATTTCCCAGCGTCGAGGCCTCGATCGGACCGGCGCTGACCGGCAGATTGCAGGCATTGGCGCACAGCTGATTTAGAAAATGGTTTTGACTGCCGCCGCCGACGATGTGCAGCTGGCTGAAGTTTTTACCGCGCAACTGCGCCAGCTCATCAATCACCTGGCGATACAGCAGCGCCAGACTGTCAAATATGCAGCGCGCCAGTTCGCAGGCGGTTTGCGGAATAGCCATCGACTGTCCGGCGCAGGCATCCTGAATTTCGCGCACCATGCTGGCGGGATTGATAAAGCGCTCATCATTAGGATTGATGACGAATTTGCAGGCAGGCAGCTGGGATGCCTCGTGAATCAGCTGGCAGAGATCGGCAATCTGCAACTCGTCACAAACCCGCTGTAACAGCCACAGTCCCATAATATTTTTCAGCACCCGATAGCGGCCTTCAGCCCCGCCCTCATTGGTGATATTGGCCCGCAACGCGCTGCCGCCGGTCAGCGGCTGATGGCTCTCAAAACCCATTAATGACCAGGTGCCGGAGCTGAGATAAGCGCTGTCATCATCCGCTAATGGCGTGGCGAGAATCGCACTGGCAGTATCGTGGCTGGCTACCGCAATCACCGGCACCTTTTTGCCCTGCGCATTTTTCCACTCGCCGAGTGGTTTTCCAGGCTGTGACGGCGTGCCAAACCACTCGGGTTTCGCGCCAGCCCACTGCAGCAACGTTTCATCCCACCCGCCGCTGTTGATATTCAGTAACTGCGTGGTGGTTGCATTGGTGTACTCCCAGTTCAGCTGACCGGTCAGCCGATAATGCAGATAGTCGGGCATCAGTAACGCATGGGCGACACCTTCAGCCAGCTCCGGGTGCGCATCGCTAAAGGCACGCAGCTGATACAGCGTGTTAAACGGTAAAAACTGAATACCGGTGCGCTGATAGATTGCCTGCCGCCCCAGCTCACGTTCAGCTTTAGCCATCAGGCCGTGGGTGCGTTTGTCGCGGTAGGAGATCGGCAGGCCAACTCGCTGACCGTCGGCATCGATCAGCACCAGATCGACGCCCCAGGTATCGATCCCGATACTATCCGGTACAATACCTTCACTCTCCAGCAGTGCCAGTCCGCAGCGAATTTCGGCTTCCAGCGCATCAACATCCCAGCAATCGTAGCCTTCCACCATCAGTCGCTGATTTGCAAAACGGCTGACTTCACGCAGCGTCAGGTTGCCGTCTTCCGACTGGTAACGCCCCAGCATCACTCGCCCGCTTGAGGCGCCAAGATCGATGGCTACAATATTGCGAATGGTCATGGATTTAGGTTCCTGGTGATTCAGTGCCACCAGTGTAAAGTTCGCCACGTTTGCCACCTTGCTGACATTGCCAGCAACCCGAACTCGCTGGCAAATGCGCAAAGGTGAACGTGAATCAGCTCACAGTTTCGTTTTTCCCCCCTGCCTGCGGCAGATGTGACGCATTACGCATTTCTGATTTTTTCCCAATGATTCTCGAAAAATTAGCGCGTTAAGCGAGTTTCCCCGTGCAAAATTCAAGGTAAGGTTAATCCGCGCTGATTTAGTATCGGTTACAGGTTTGTTAACAGAGGGCGAATCATGACGGTATTACACAGCGCTGATTTCTTTCCGAGCGGAGGATTTCCGGTTGCCATTGAACCGCGCGCGCCTCAGGGCGCTTTTCCTGAACATCATCATGACTTCCATGAAATCGTACTGGTGGAGCAAGGTTCTGGCATTCATGTATTTAACGGTCAGCCACAAACACTGTGCGGCGGATGCATCTGCTTCGTGCGCGATCACGACCGGCATCTGTATGAACAGACAGAAAATCTGCATCTGACCAATGTGTTATATCGCGGCCCTGATGCTTTTCGTTTTCTAACCGGGCTGCGCGATTTATTGCCGCAGGAGCAGGACGGACGATATCCGTCGCACTGGCGCATCGGTAATAAGCTGATGGCACAAGCCAAAGCGGTAATCGACCAGTTGAGCCACTTGCCGCCCGAGTTTTCACTGGAACAGCAGGCAGAGCAGGAGCTGCGCTTTATGCAATTGTTGATGCTGTTACGTCAGGGCTGCCGCGAACAACACAGTGACGATCAGGACGGTCGCCTGCGTCGCTTGCTGGACTGGCTTAACGATCATTACAGTGATGATGTTGACTGGGACGCGCTGGCGGACAGTTTTTCGTTATCCCTGCGCACCCTGCACCGTCAGATGAAACAGCAAACCGGCAGTACGCCGCAGCGCTATCTTAACCGGCTGCGTTTGTTGCAGGCGCGCCATCTGTTGCGTCACAGCGATCAAAGAATTACCGATATCGCATTTCAATGTGGTTTCGGCGACAGTAACCACTTTTCGACGCTATTTAAACGTGAGTTTGGTTGTGCACCGCGCGCCGAACGGCAGCAAACACTGTAAGAGGATGATGAATGAGCCTTGTGCTGGCCAGAGCGGATTATTTTCCTTCGGATGCCATGCCGGTGGCGGTTGCTGACCGCGCGCCGCAGCCGTCGTTTCCGCCGCACCGCCACGAGTTTTATGAGATCGTCATTGTCTGGCGTGGAAATGGCCTGCATATCCTCAATGATCGCCCGTGGCCGGTCACCTGTGGCGATATTTTTTATATTAAAGACAGCGATTGTCACAGCTATGAGTCGGTAAACGATCTGGTGCTCGATAATATTATTTACTGTCCGGAGCGTTTCAAGCTGGGGCTGGACTGGTCACAACTGTTGCCAATGGATGACCCTGATCATCCCGCATGCTGGCGGCTGACCACCCGTGGTATGGCAATGGCGCGCAATGTCATTACACAGCTTGAACAGGAGAGCCGTAAAAGCGATCTGCTCTCTTTACAGCTGACCGAAGCGCTGTTTTTGCAACTGGCGTTGATTCTGCGGCGCTATCGTTATGCGGTCGACCGTGCCTATGAACAACCGGAGGGTGAACAGCTGGATCTGTTAATGGCGGCAATTCAGGCCGACAGTGAGACGCCTTTCGACCTGGCGCTATTTTGCCAGCACAGCAAACTGTCTGAACGGGCACTGAAACAGCTATTTCGACAGCAAACCGGTATGACCATCAGTCACTATGTGCGCCAGTTACAGCTGTGTCGGGCAAAGTATTTGCTGCGCTGTAGCGACTGTCTGATCGGTCAGGTGGCGGCACGCTGCGGCTTTGATGACAGCAACTATTTTTCGGTAGTATTTACTCGCGAAACCGGTATGACGCCCAGCGCATGGCGTCAGCGATTTGAACAGGCGGGAAAAGCGGCGATGAAAACCGCGTGATGGGTTTAGTGAGTTTGACTGAAATACTGATACGCGTAATTCTAAAATCAGCATCTCAGCTCAAAATTATCAACCGTTGCAACTAAAAATTATTGCCCTTTCTGTTATTTCAGCGAAAGGGCAATATCAAATAATAGCTTCCTGTATTATTGCGCCATACCTAAACCAACAATATTTGCTGCCAGAATAATGACCAGGCAACCAATACTTAACACACCCACGGGTCGACGCCCTGCCGATTTCCACTCTTTTAACACCAGCCCGACAATACCGCCGCACAGTACATAGAAACTCATATGCAGCATCCAGCTGATGTAGTCATACTGCGTCGGAATATTGGCATGGCCCCAGGCGTAGAAGAAGAATTGCAGATACCACATGGTGCCGCCGAGTAAGGCAAACAGCACGTTGGCAATTAACAACGGCTTAGCCACCGAGAAATCCGCCTTAATCGACAGATTTGGTTTCGTCGCCAGGCGAATAAAGCAGTAGGCGAGATTAACCAGCGCACCGCCGCCCATTATTACCACATAGCTTGGCAGCGCTACGTACAGTGGATCGATACCCAGAGCCGCCGCCGCTTCATGCATCGGCTTCGCTGCATCCATGGCAAAAGACATACCGGCTGAGAAAATACCGCATACTACCGCCAGTACCAGCCCTTTTCGCAGATTAAACTCTTCCGCCTGAATCCCCATCGCGCGTTCTTTCAGTAATCCTGCGCGCGCCACTACCGCGACGCCGATCAGCGCCACCAGCACGCCCAACAGTGTCAGGCGGCCACCTGATGAGCTGAACAGTTCGACAAAACGCCCCTGTAGCAGCGGCGTCATCAGTGTGCCCACCACCAGCGTAATACCGATGGCAATACCGATGCCCATCGACATGCCGAGATAGCGCATTGTCAGACCGTAATTGATATTGCCGATTCCCCACATTGCGCCGAACAGAAATACCGGCATCAGGGTCGCAAGATCGAATGAAGCATAGTATTGCCAGAACTGCGGCAGCAGGATGGCGCTGACCAGCCACGGCAGAATCAGCCATGACATAATTCCCCCCACCGACCACATTGTTTCCCATGACCAATTTTTGACTTTCTTCAGCGGCGCATAAAAGCACGCGGCGCTGGCTGCACCGACCAGGTGCCACATAATACCGAGCAGGATTGCGTTATCCATTATTATTCCTTCGTAGTCAGAGGCCATCAGCAACCGTACGGTTTACTGAGTACGGAGGAGTCTAAAGAGTTGGGGCCCTGCTCAACCTTATGCTGGCTGCCCGGCGTCAGGCAAAACTGGCAAAATTCAGTGGATGGTAATGACTGCGATCACAAAATTTCGTCGTGGCCTCCGGCTGCTGCCCAGGGATCGCTGGCGCGGTAAATGCCCACTGAAGCGAGTTTTTTACCAATTTGTTAGCGCTGTGCGGCATAACATAACGTTATTGCCAGCGACAACGTTTTCATGGCAATCAGAGAAAGGTGCCGGGAGACAAACTGCGTCACTTTTTGCTTAATCAACAGCAGTTTTGCAACGCATTAACAAAAAACATCACTACTCGTGACGGAGATCCGGAAAATGGCAACCCCTCAGCAACGCATGTATATCAACGGACAGTTTGTTGAAAACCACAGTGACAAATGGATCGAGGTGATCAATCCCTCAACCGAGCAGGTTATTTCGCAGATCCCGGAAGGCAGCGCCGATGATGCTAAACGCGCTATCGATGCCGCCGAAGCTGCTCAGCCAGGCTGGGAAGCGCTGCCGGCGGTTGAACGCGGCGTCTGGCTGCATAAAATTGCTGACGGCATTCGCCAACGCGCGGATGAACTGACGGATGTTATCGTCGCTGAGGGAGGGAAAACTTTTGCGCTGGCGCAGACCGAAGTGCTGTTTACCGCCGACTACCTGGATTATATGGCTGAGTGGGCGCGCCGCTACGAGGGCGAGATCGTGCAGAGCGACCGTCCGAACGAAAATATCCTGATATTTAAAAAAGCTATCGGCGTCACTACCGGTATTCTGCCGTGGAACTTCCCGTTCTTTTTAATTGCACGTAAAGCCGCACCGGCGCTGATTACCGGCAATACCATTGTGATTAAACCGAGTGAGTTAACCCCTAATAATGCGGTGATCTTCGCCGAAATTGTCGACAGCATAGGTCTGCCCAAAGGCGTGCTGAATATGGTGTTTGGCTACGGCCCAACGGTCGGTCAGGAGCTGGCAGCCAACCCTAAAGTGGGTATGGTCAGTTTAACCGGCAGTGTTAACGCCGGAATTGAAACCATGAAGGCCGCCGCACCAAACGTCACTAAAGTTTCGCTGGAGCTGGGCGGTAAAGCCCCCGCTATCGTGATGAATGATGCTGACCTTGATATCGCCGTGAAGGCGATCGTCAGTTCACGCGTGATCAATAGCGGACAGGTGTGCAACTGCGCCGAGCGCGTATATGTACAGGAAGAGATATACGATAACTTTATCACCCGCCTTACCGCCGCTTTTCAGCAGGTGACCTTTGGCGATCCGGCGCAGCAAAAAGAGCTGGATATGGGCCCGTTAATTACCGCCGCGGCATTGCAGCGCGTTGAAGAGAAAGTAGCTAAAGCCGTAGAACAAGGCGCACAGGTGATTATCGGTGGTAAACGAGCCGGGAATAAAGGCTTCTTCTTCCAGCCAACCATTCTTACCAACGTGAAGCAGCAGATGCCAATTATGCATGAAGAAATTTTCGGGCCGGTACTGCCGGTCGCCACTTTCCGCACGCTGGATGAAGCGATTGAAATGGCCAATGACAGTGAGTATGGCCTGACGTCGTCGATTTTCACCAGCAATATCAATACGGCGATGATTGCGCTGCGCAAACTGAAGTTTGGTGAAACCTATATTAACCGCGAAAACTTTGAAGCAATGCAGGGGTTCCACGCCGGATGGCGTAAATCCGGGGTTGGCGGTGCCGATGGCCGTCATGGACTGGAAGAGTATCTACAAACTCACGTGGCTTATCTGCAATTTCAGTGAGCCGAAGCTTGATGATGGGCCAGTCAAACTGGCCCGTTTTTTTTACCAGGGCGTCAATAAACTGCCGCGCAATGGCGGAAAATCTTGCTCGCTGCCGACAATCAGTTTAATGGCACGCTGAGCCAGCGTTTCCAGTGGAAAGCTAATCAGCGGCAGCAGCGGGTCAGCAAAAGCAGCCGTCGATCCATCTATACTAAACACCATTACCTGCTGCGGTACCGCCAGCTGATATTGTTTCAGCAACTCGACCACCTCCAGACCCTGGTAATAATCCGTCACCAGTACCGCATCAAAGGCCACCCGACGATTAATCAATCCCTGCAATGCCACGCTGACAGACTGCTCTTCATCCATGATTAACTGTCGGTTAAACGGCATCGCCATGCTTTCCAGCGCGCAACGATAGCCCTGCAAAACCTGCTCTGCCGCCTCACCCCGATTGAAATTCAGCAGCGCGATTTTGCGGCGCTGCTGAGTAAACAGATAGTGACTGGCGGTCTGACTGGCAAATTCATAATCAATGCCAATCTGCTGTTTACCCGAGGCGTTCAGACAGTCGATCAGTACCGCCTGTTGCGCGCTGGAAGGCAGCGGAAAACGTGCGCCAACCACCATCACCGCATCACATAATCCGGTACTGAGTTCAGAAATCGCCTGCTCAACCGACGCGGTAGTATTGGCAAAGCGTAACAACAGATGCTTTTGGTGCAAACTCAGCTGTTTCTCCAGCGCCTGCAGATAACCCGTGGCCTGCTGGATATGCTCCGTGGCGCAGATCACCCCAATACAGTGGGTGGTCTGGCTGGTAAGTGACTGCGCAATGACATTCGGTTTGTAGTTGAGAATCTCCACTGCACGGAGAACCGCATCACGGCTCTCCTCTTTGACGCCACGACTGCCACTCAGCACGCGTGAAACTGTTGCTTTGGATACCTGGGCCAGACGCGATACATCGTTAATACTCGCCATCATTGCTCTCTGTAATGTCTACTGCTGGCTGGAAAAGCCGTTTTCGCTGGCGGTGCGGGCAAACCATTCACCACTTTTTTTCACACTGCGCTGCTGTGTTTGCAGGTCAAGCTGGACAAATCCATAGCGGTTTTTATAGGCATTGCACCATGACCAGTTATCGATAAAGGTCCACATATGATACCCGAGGCAGTGACTGCCCTCACTGATACCACGATGAACCCACTGCAAATGCTCCCGAACGAAATCGATACGGTAATCATCCTGAATCTGACCATGTTGCGCAAAGCGCCCTTCATTTTCGACGCCCATACCGTTCTCCGAAATAAAGCAGCGCGGATTGGCATAATTTTGCCGCAGATTGGTCAGAATGTCATAAATCCCCGGCTCGTAAATCTCCCAGCCACGATAAGGATTCATTTTCCTGCCCGGCATCTCATAGTGGTCAAAAAACCACTCTGGCATAAACGGGCTGTCGGGATTAACCAGCGAGTCGCGAGCTTTAATTCGTCGTGGCTGATAGTAATTGATCCCCAGTAAATCGACGATGCCACTCGCCAGCAGTGCGCTGTCGCCTGGCTGACACGCCGGTAACTGACCATGCTGCGCCAGTAACTCAATCAGCTGTTGCGGATACTCTCCACGCAGCGCCGGATCGAGGAAACTGCGATTGAACATCAGGTCGGCGATATTAGCCGCCTGCCGATCTGCCGGATTCTCAGAGCGGGCGTACGACGGTGTCAGGTTGAGGATAATACCTATTTCACCGTCCTGCTGACGCTGACGATATTTTTTAACCGCCAGCGCATGGGCCAGCATCGTATGATAAGCCACCGTCGCCGCGCGTTTAAAATCCACCACATTCGGATAGTGGAAATCATACAGATAACCGCCCTCTACCGGCACAATTGGCTCGTTAAAGGTAAACCAGTGCTTCACCCGGTCGCCAAACAGCTGAAAACACTGATCGGCATAGTCAGCATAAGCGGCGACCACCTCGCGGTTTTCCCAGCCGCCCTGCTGCTGCATTACCAGCGGCATATCAAAATGAAACAGATTGATAAACGGCGTAATCCCCTGCGCCAGCATCTCGTCAATCATCTGCTGGTAAAACTCCACCGCCTGCGGATTCAGCGCACCGCGCCCGTCCGGTATTAAACGCGCCCACGAAATCGACGTGCGAAAGGTGTTGTGATTAAGCTGCTTTAACAAGGCGATATCTTCACGCCAGTGCTGATAAAAACCTGAGGTGTCTGCCGGGCCAATCTGCTGATGAAAACGCGAAGGCTGCTGCTGAAACCAGTGATCCCAAATCGTGGCGCTTTTACCCGCGTTAAGGCTGTTACCCTCTGTTTGCGGAGCTGAACTGGCACTGCCCCACCAGAAATTGTCAGGAAACTGATATTGCATGGAAATTGCTCCTTAAGTTCGGGCCGGAAGATCGTTACCCTGCGCAGCTGCGCCGTTTTGTGGGTTTTCTGCTTCTTGCTGCAGCAAGGTGCGCTCGTAAACGCGCAGGAAAGGCAGATACATCAGTGCCGACATCACCATACAAAACAGACACATAAACACCGGGCTAAGCGCCCAGTTGGCAGCCCATGAAGCACCTATCGGTCCCGGCGTGGTCCATGGAGCCATCGACACCACCTGCGCAACCCAGCCCAGCTTAATTGCTGTCCAGGCAAATACGGCGTTAATCATTGGCACACAGATAAACGGCAGGAAAAACAGCGGATTCATAATAATCGGCATGCCGAACAGAATCGGCTCATTGATATTAAAGATGCTGGGTACTACACCCATCTTACCAATGGTGCGCAAGTGAATGGCGCGGCTGCGTAACAGCAGGAAGGCCAGGGGTAAAGTCGAACCGACGCCGCCAATCAGCAGATAAAAATCCCAGAATCCCATCAGATAGGTATGTGGCAACAGGCTACCGGCTTCCAGCGCTGCCTGGTTCGCCGCCAGGTTGGTTAACCAGAAAGGATTCATAATTCCGGTGACGATCAGCGCGCCATGAATACCGGCAAACCACAGCACCTGACACACCAGCACCGAAATCAGCACTGCTGGCAGCGAGTCCGAGGCCGATACCAGCGGCGCCAGCAGATGCATAATCGCCTGCGGAATTATCATTCCGGTCCAGGATTCAATCAGCAAATTCAGCGGATGCAGTGTCGCAACAATCACGATCACCGGGATCAGAATTTCAAAAGAGCGCGCGACGCCGGTCGGCACCTCTTTCGGCAAGCGGATGGTAATGTTGTGGCGCTTCAGCCATGCATACACTTCACTGGTATACAGTGCGGTGATAATAGCGGTGAAAATTCCCTGCCCGGAGAAGTAATCAGTGGCGATTTTGCCATCCTGGTAAGGTGCCGCCACCAGTAAAAAACCCATAAAAGCCAGCAAACCGGTCATCACCGGGTCGAGCTTGTAATGTTTACCAATACTCGCACCAATGCCAACTGAAATAAAAAAGGTCATCACTCCCATACTGAGGTTGTAAGGCAGCATCAGCTGTTGACGGTGATTGACGGAGAAATCGAGCCAGGCGCGAGCGAAGCGCCAGGTGGTATCCGGCGAGAAAGGCGGAAAGATAAACACCAGCATAAACGAGCCAATAATCATAAACGGCAGCGCGGCAACAAAGCCATCGCGAATCGCGATAACATGCCGTTGCTGGCCCACGGCTCCGGCCATCGGCGTGATTTTACGCTCGATGATATTGATCAATACCTGATAGACCGAGCTCATCAGGCGGCTCCTTTTTGAGCAATCAGCTCAAGCGCAAAATCGAGCACCTTATCGCCGCGTTGCATGCCGTAATCCATCATATTGATCGGTGCTACCGGAATGCCGGAAGCAACGGTTTTTTCCGCCAGCGTCTCCAGCATATATTTTATCTGCGGCCCCAGCAGCACCACCTGGTAATCGGCAAAACGATCGTCAAATTCTGTGGCACTGTAAGCGGCGATATCGACTGCCAACCCGCGTTTATCGGCCTCTTCCAGCATTTTGCGCACCAGTAAACTGGTAGACATCCCGGCGGAACAACAAAGCATAATCTTGTGCATAACGTTTACTCCCAGTCGGTGATATGACCGTGAGTGGAAACGATATGGAAACCGGTTTCCATACAAATTGAGTAATTATGGGAGCTGTCTCAAAAAATCGGGCAACTGACATCTGCGGGATGTGAAATACATCACGCAGCTTGATGTAACATGAGTAAATAAGCGATCCTGCGCTCATGAGCTTCAGGATCGCTCAGCGACGATAACGCCTCGTTACGGTAGAATTCCTGTGGTGCGCCAGTAATCAAGATAACGCATTAACAGCTGCCGGTTCATTGGTGAAAATAGTGGAGAAGTCATATTTTCCAGTGCCAGCCTCATATTCCTTGCGTCATAAACCGGCATATTTTCATATAATTCCCAACGGGTCTTCTGCCGCCAGACTACTTCAGAAAGCATCGGCAGCAGCGGGGTTAACGGATTATCAGCGGATTGATCCGTTTCCAGCCGCGCCAGCCATTCGGTATAACTTAGCGGCTGCAAGGGATATCCACACTGATTAATCAACTCGAAAAACGCATTAAAGTCGACAGACTGACTCGGGTCCGGCGGTACCAGATGGAAAGCCTTCGCCAGATTGATATTATCGCGTGAAATATGGATTAGCGCGGCGCTGACGTAATTGACTGGAATGAATTCATCACGTTGGTTAAACAATAGTGGTGAAGCACCCATTTTAATGCAGCCTTTAATTATCCGGGCGATAAAATCAGCTGAGTTTCCCGCACCGCTTTCGCTGTCTCCGGTAATAAATCCTGGTCGATAGACCGCCAGTGGAATGCCGCGTTCCCTTGCCTGCCAGATTAATTTTTCAGCCACCCACTGACTTTGTGAATAACCGGAAGCATATTGCATCCCTTTGAGGAACGGGGTCAGTTCATCACCCTCATAAATACGCTTTACGGGTGAAAACAAACTTGCCGGGCCGAATACAGCAATGGTTGACACATAGTGCAGCGGCTTGGTTTTTCCCTTAACTGCCAAGCGTAAAATGTTAAGTGTACCAAGCACGTTAGCAGCATAATGAGCTGAATAAGGCTGAATATAATTAACATGCGCAGCCACGTGAAATATCAGGTCGCACTGTTGAGCCAGATGCTCATATGCCACTTTATCCAGTGCCAGATTCGGCTGCGCAATATCGCTGGCAAGCGCCTCAATCCGGGCATCAAATGCCTGCTGCCATAATCCATACTGTTGCAAATTATGCTTAAGCCGCAGTCGCGCCTGTGGGTTGCTGGCAGCACGCACCAGACAAATTACCCGTTCCGTATCAGGCTGAAGCAGCAGATCGCGCAGTAAAAACGCCCCAAGAAAACCGCTAGCGCCGGTCAGTAACACCACTTTGCGGCGGGTTGGCAGCTCGCTGGCATGTGGCTGAATATCAGCAGGCAAGCGGCTGTCATTGCGCATGATCGTGCAGGGATCGTCAGAGTTGCCTACCTCTTCTTGTTGCAAACTCAGCGCCATCCGGCGCGGCGAAGGTGCATCGTATAAATTTTGCACCGATACCCGCCGACCAAGCTTTTTACTGGCTTCAATTACGACTCTGGCTGCCTGCAGTGAATTACCGCCCCACTGAAAAAAATCGTCATCAAGGGTTATGTCCGGCGCATTAAGCACCTCTTGCCAGACTCGCAGAATAACTGACTGTTTATGCTGCATATCCGCATCAGCAGCCGGTGCCAGGCGATGTTTCTCCTGAATTCCAGCCAGCAGCAACTGCCGGTCGATCTTGCCGCTGACGGTCATCGGCAGGCTGCTGACCACCGTCAGGCGCGGCAGCATATACTCAGGCAGACGCTGTTTGATCCACTGCTCTATTTCACTCTTATTAAATCTGTTAGGCGATACTGGCACGATAAACCCGGTCAGCAGCGGTTCCGCGAAGCTGTTTTTAACCACACAGACTGCCGCCGCCTGTAACAGCTCACTTTCCAGTAACTGATGCTCTATCTCTTCGAGTTCAACCCGATGCCCGCGGATCTTAATTTGATTATCCCGGCGACCGGCAAACATAAACAACCCATCAGCACGCTGCCAGGCTAAGTCGCCGGTATGATAAAGGCGTTGCGGCTGGTTATCTGCTGCTGAATGGAAAGTGATAAACTGCTGCGCATTAAGCTGCGGCTGATTCCAGTAGCCACGAGCCACGCCATCACCACCAACATACAGATTACCAATGGTCCCGGCAGCCACCGGATTTTTTTGGTCATCCAGCACCCAGGCACAGGTGTTATCAATAGGCAGGCCAATCGGCACATCGTCAGTGATTGCCTCTGCCGAGTGCAGTTCGCAACTGAGCGCAAATACCGTGCACTCGGTCGGGCCATATACCGCGACTAAGCGGCGCGGCGGCGCGCTGTTTAACACTTTCATCAGCGTCGCCCGATTAGCGACCTCTCCACCAACCAACAACGTGTTGATGTAGCGAAAAGCCTCAGGACAGGTTGTTGCCACCAGATTAAATAAGGCGGTGGTGATAAACATCACGCTGACGGAATACTGCTGCAATGCCGTAGCAAATAACCACGGATCGATTACCGTCTCCTTTGCGATAATTACCACTGCGGCCCCGTTAAGCAGCGCCCCCCAGATTTCAAACAGGGAGGCATCAAATGTCGGATTTGCAATTGCAGCCACGCGGTCGCTACGGCTTAGCGTCACATATTGTGTATTAATTACCAGACGAATAATTCCTCTTGATTCAATTTCTACCGCTTTTGGTCGGCCAACAGAACCTGAGGTAAATAAAATATGGCTGCGATGATGCCGCTCTAATTTACAATACGGCATCTGCTGGATTGCGCCCTCCATCGGGGCAATATTTTCCAGCATCAACTGGCGTCCGGCTAAATCAGCACGCTGCGCAGCATTATTGGTCAGAATTAAATTGACCGCTACATTTTCCAACATGAAACTTAATCGGCTATCCGGCAGTGAGGGATCGAGCGGAACGCAGCTGCCTCCGACCCATAATATCGCCAGCTGACAGAGTATATTTTCAATACCCGGCGGCAGTAAAATAGCCACCGGCTTTTCAGAATGTATCTCCATTTCAGCCAGGCAGACGGCCAGAGAACTGGCTCGCTGCGCCAGCTCCAGATAATTAATGGTTTTTTTCGGAGTAATAATTGCGGGGTGCTGCGGAAACGCGTTGACGTGCTTAAGAAATAATTCGATTACGCTGCTTTCAGTTGGCTGGGCAGATTGATAACCAAAGTTATATTCATTACTGCGGAGAAGAAACTGTTCCATAGTCGTTCACCTTAACAATCCTGTCAGAAGCAGCAGTATAAGGTAATTTTATTTTAGCAAAAGTGTCGCCGGAAAAATTTTTACTTAATAAAAATATCAGCTTGAATAATATGAATTTCTTTATTTCCCTGTGCGATATATCGATTGATACGGCGCAAGCACTTTGCTTACGCCGTTGTTAAACCTGCCGTTATGCCAGTCGTCGCTGGCTGCGCAGTAACGCCCAGCCACTAAGCAGAGCCAACAGCATCAGATAATAACTGGGTGCCAGGCTGGTGCCGGTGGCGGTAATCAGCAAACTGCATATCAAAGGGGCAAAGCCACCAAACACCGTTACCGCGATGTTGTAACTGATCGCCATGCCACTGGCGCGGGTTTCCATTGGAAACAGATCGGCCATTAACGAAGGTACGGTAGAGAAGTAGATCGACTTTAGTAATGCCATCCAGCCAACCAGCAAAATCAGGGTAAGCGGCGTGGTATGGTTAACCACCATACTAAACGCCGGATAAATGGTGATAATGAGCAGAATTAATGCGCTCCACATCAGCGGCATCCGTCCGATTTTTTCAGCCCACAGCCCCATTAGTGGCGTAACCACCGTCAGAATCACCCCGGCAATCAGTGTGGCGGTGAAGGCGACTGACCCCGGCAGATGCAGGTTTTTAGTCGCATAAGTTGGCACATAATTGAGCATGTAATTAATGGCGGTAGAAATGACCATCAGGCCAATCGCCAGTAGCAGCAGCTCTTTCTGCCGACCGGCGAGAATTTTAAGCGGCGCACGCGATTTATCCTGCTGCGGCTTAAAGCTGGCCGGCTCATGTAGATGACGGCGAATATACAGGCCAACCGGCCCGATGATCAGCCCGAAAGCAAACGGAATTCGCCAGCCCCACTGCTGAATTTGCGCTTCACTCAGCCACCAGGTCAGGCCGAGCCCGAAAGCGGAAGCCATCAGGGTACTCGCGCCCTGGGTGGCAAACTGCCAGCTGGCGATAAAGGCTTTACGCTCGGGAAAGTGCTCGACTAAAAACGCGGTAGAGCTGCCGAACTCTCCGCCAGCGGAAAACCCCTGAATCAGGCGTGCCAGCATAATCAGCACTGGTGCTGCCAGGCCGATGGAGGCATAAGTCGGCATAAAGGTAATAATCGCCCCGCCGACCAGCATCAGCGAAATCGACACCAGCAGGGCTTTTTTCCGCCCTTCACGGTCGGCATAGGCACCGAGCACTACCGCACCGAGCGGCCGGATCAGAAACGAAAGACCAAAACTGCCCAGCGCCAGCAACAGTGAAACCGATGCGTCCTCGGTCGGGAAAAAGGCATGGGCGATATAGCTGGCAAAAAAGCCATAAACCGCAATATCAAACCACTCCAGCGCATTGCCAATGCAGGTGGCAAACAGCGTTTTATGCAGATTGGGTTTCGCCGGACTGGAAACCTGAAGCTGCTGCGCGGCTTCACTCATGATGCTGCCCCCGCGAAGTTTTATGCCTCTGATGCTGCGCAATCAGGGCGGTGCCCTGCTCACCCAGATCCCAGAACAGCGCGGTCATTATTTGCAATCCTTCACGCGCAATAGATTTCAGCATATGTTCATCCACCGCATGTTGACCACAGGCAGGATAAGAGTGCGGAATCCATAGTGTCGGTAAGCCAAGAATATCGGAGAACACCTCGTTCGGCAGTGAGCCGCCAAGATTGGGTAAAAGAGCAGATTTCTTGCCACTGGTTTTGTCCATCAGCCCCAGCGCCCAGCTCACCATAGGATCGGTCGGATCAAGCCGCGTCGCCGGAGAGCCGCGAAGCACTTCAACCTCAATATTATTAAATCCATGCCGCTGCAGATGTTCTCTGACGTGCTGCGCCAGATTCCGCCAGTCAGTTTCAACCACAAAGCGCAGCTGACATACTGCGGTGGCCTTGCCTGGAATGGCATTCATTGGCCGAGCCGGATTGCCGGTAAGAAAAGAGAGAACCTCGAGAGTATTCCAGCCGTACAGGCGTTCTGCGGATGACAACCCTTCTTCCCCCCAGAGGCTATCGATCACAGGATCGCTTTCACCGCCCGCCGGATCAATATCGCTGAGAATATCGCGCACCGCCGCCGTCAGCGCCGGAGGTTTCAGCGCAGCGACCTGCAACTGCCCTTTTTCATTAACCAGACAAGCGATAGCGTTAGCCAGTTGCGTACCAGGATTGGTCAGCAGGCCGCCCCAGTTACCGGAATGATAATCTTTTTCCCGGGCATTAATGCTGAGGCGAAAGTTAATGCAGCCACGGGAACCGAGAAACAGCGTCGGACGCACAGCATTAAGGCGCGGTCCGTCGGAAGCGATAAACAGGTCGGCTTTCAACAGCTGCTGTTGCTGCTGACAAATTTCCGCCAGCCCCGGAGAACTGATCTCTTCTCCCATTTCAAACAGGAAAGTGCAGTTAAATCCCAGCTTGCCGCCACGCGCTTGATATACCTGTTCCAGTGCAGCAATATTAACGCTGTGCTGTCCTTTATTATCCGCACTGCCGCGTGCATACCAGCGGTCGCCCTCTTCAACCAGCTGCCATGGCGTTAGCCCACTACGCCAGTTTTCATCATCGCCAAATACCACATCACCATGCCCGTAACAGAGCACGGTCGGCAACTGCGGGTCTTCAACCCGGGTGGCGATCAGAAACGGGCGGTTTTTCGCCTGCGGGTTAGCAAAATGGTGTAACTCAAAACCCAGTGCGCTCAGCGCTGGCGCAATCTCGCTATCAAGATAGCGCAGCAGCTCTGTATCACGATCGTCGCGCTGACTTTCAGTGACCATCGCCACGCGACGTGCCAGAACCTGCCGGAATTCCCCACTGTCAAAATACGCCGTCGCCAGCGCGATTGCCTGTTCACCTGTCATAGTTTGCCTGTTGTGTTTGTCTGTTTTGTTATGAGATTCATCTAAGCTAAAAACACGCTTTGCCACAATTGTTAATTTTTGAAACAATGGTTGCTTTCAAAGCAAAGCTAAGCTGCCCGATAATAAGGCATGCACCTTTATGAGGCAGGTTAATGCACAGTAGTGAAATCCGTTATTTTCTCGCGGTGGCTAACAGCGGCTCGTTAAGTGCGGCCAGTGAACAACTGTATGTGGCGGTATCGGCCATCAGTCGCCAGATACAACGACTGGAGGCGCGGATCGGCGTACCGCTGTTTGAACGTCATGCACGTGGAATGACCCTTAACGAGGCCGGGCAGATTTTTGAAAATCACGTGCGAAAAAGTTTGCTGGATATGGAACACGCCATCGCTGAAATCAAGGGTCTGACCGCCGTTCGTCGCACGCTGATTCGCGTCGCCTGTACTGACGGCATGGCGTTTTCTCTGCTCCCCACTCTGTTCGCCCTGTTTCGACAGCAGAATCCGGCGGTGACTTTCAGTCTGAATCCCGGCAGCGGCAAAGAAGTGGCCGAGCGGGTGCGCGACGGCGAGTGCGATGTGGCATTCCAGTTCAGTTTACATCCGGAACGCGGCGTGGATGTCGTTAGCGCTTATGCCGCGCCGGTATTGATTGTCATGCAGCATCAGCATCCACTGGCGCAGCAGCAGGTAACGCTGAACGATTTAGTGCATTATCCGGTGGTTTTGCCGGAGTCCGGCACCACGGTGCGTCAACTGTTCGATCTCGCCTGCCAAATGAGCGGTATCTTTATTGAGCCGGTACTCACCTGTAACGCCTTCTCCAGCCATTACAGTTTTATGCTCAATTCACCGCTGGCGATAACCCTGTGCAGCCACTTTACCGTAATGTACCAGCCGCAGGAGCATGGCCTGGTGCTGAAAAAGTTTGGTGTCGAACAGCTCAGCCAGCGAAGCTTACAGATTCAGACTCCTCCGGGGCGTCAGCACAGTGCCGCCCTGCGCTTGTTTTTGCAATTTGCCAGCCACGAACTAAAACAGCAAAGCGAGCTAATGCATCGCGATTTCGGCTTTTGATGGCGGCCAGCGGAGCTATATTCATTACGTAAATAATCTATCTTTTTTCTTCATTCATCAGCGCAGAAGAACGATCAATTTTTAAACTTTCACCACCGCAAAACATTAATGAAATTATAATAATCATCCATAATTAAAGCTGTTAACCATTTTCTCTCTTCTCCCTCTGTATCCCTGCCGCGGGCAGTAAATGAAAAGCGTCGCTAAGCCCATGAAATCGAATGATACGTTCGAATTATGCGTTTATTCCGCTGTCGAAATATCAATATCTTAGCCTGATTAGAACATTAATTTTATAAAACAATCTCACCTAAAACAAACAAGTTGCGACATAAAAATGTCCGCTTATTCTGAAAAAATAATCAAAAATCTGTAAAAGACAAAAAACGTTGCGATAAACAGTGCAATAAGGCTTATCGAATTATTTACTTAGTCTCGCCTTAATGATAAAGTTCTTTAAAGAATAAAGAAGATTCTGTATAAAATAATTAACTTAGGAACTATCAAAATGTTAAAAATATTCAATGTAAACTACAATCTACTGTCTGATAACAGATCCGAAGAGTTATTTACGCTGAGAAAGAAAACATTTAAAGACCGCCTGAACTGGTTAGTTAATTGTGAAAATAATATGGAGTTCGATGAGTATGACAATGCGCATACTAACTACTTATTTGGTGTTTATAAAAACATGGTGATTTGTAGCATTCGATTTATTGAAACTAAGTATCACAATATGATAACCGGAACATTTAAATCTTATTTCAATAATATAGAATTGCCGAAGGGAAACTATGTCGATGCCAGCAGATTATTTATCGATAAGCAGCGCGCCAGGGATCTGGGCATCAGTCAGCAACCGATCAGTACATTACTTTTCTTATCGATGATTAACTACAGTCGGCATGCCGGGCATAAGGGAATTTATGCAATCGTCAGCCACCCGATGTTTATTATATTCAAACGCTCAGGATGGCTTATTTCAGTGGTTGAGAAAGGCTTATCAGAGAAGAATGATACTATTTACTTAATTTTCATGCCGGTAGATGCCAGGAATCAACGCATTCTTATTGAGCGGATAATTAAAGAAAACCCATCATCATTCAATGAGTTAACTTCATGGCCATTATCGTTTAGCGTCGGGCAGCACCGGCCTGATCAGCTGCAACTCAATGCCCAGCCTTATAGCGTGCTTGGCGTTAGTAACACCTAATTTTTTAACAGCATTGCCGATATGGAACTTCACTGTGCTCAGTTTTATCCCAAGGATAAGTGCAATTTCCTGATAGGTTTTGCCCATACTTGCCCAGTAGATAATTTCATTTTCACGCTTTGAAAATATCTCTTTATCTACTTTTTCATTTTCGGCGATGCTGTTCACTTCCTGATAGAGTAACAACAGTTTCTCATGGGCTGTAATTAGCAGCATCTGCAATTCAGATTTGTTCTTAATAATTTTCTCTTCGGTATTATTACCGCTGTGCTTATCGATAATAATAGAGAGTACCACCAGATTATGATTCTGATCGTGCAGCACAAAGGTATAGCCGTTGATAAAATCATAATTGCGTGCCATGTCGAAGATCTTGGGTATTTTCAGACCGGATTTAATGGCAATATTTTCGTCCCATGAAAATGGCGACACTCTGTGCGAGGCAGTGATAAGAACCGGATCGATAAACTGATAATTATTTTCCGTATAAATCTGGAACCATTCCATCCGATTGGAAATGATGGTGAACTGTGCCGGGTTCTTCTTATTCATAATGGCATAGGCGTACTCGATGTTCTGATAGCCATCCAGCTTCCTTTCCAGATAATCCTTTATCGTATTGTTAATAAATTCATTATTGAAGAATAGATTAGACACTCACTCCTCCGCTTATCGCCCATGACAGTCCTTAACAAGGAGGTGGAGTATATCATAAACAAAACTTTAGTATATTAAAAAAATTACATATAATTTGACATGCAATATTTTAAATTAAAATTATATTCATAAAATATATAATCGCACAAAAGTGATTAATTATTACTGGCGAAGAAAAAATACAATTGATATAATTTAATGCCATAATCGTTTAGCTACTCATCCAGCTCACATTGATTAATCGCAAACATTGAAAACAAACTGGACCCGGTTACGCCAGAAAATGATTATCTGCCTTGCGAAGATTTACCTTCTTCAATGCTTGTTCCCTGTCGATTAGCAAGTTGCGGCCAGATTAGCTTTCTGCCCCACTGTGGCGCGCTCCCAACTGACCTGCGCTGAAAGTTTCGGAAGATAATCACATCTGATTCACTTTAATTCGACAATTAAGCAACTTATCAATCCGTCAGCGAAAAAGGATGAAAAAACAAGCAAAACAATGCCACTTCTCCACGTTGAATGGCTGGGTTTATTCTTTATTTTTCAATCACTTGAATGTATCACTTCTCACTCTGTTATTGATCATCGATATTTCCCCTGTGTCAAAATCTCACCGCATTTATAGCTTTTAAGCTTAATACACCGGAAGCAGTTTAATACCTGACTAATCATTTCATATTAAATTGAAGTACCCTCTGATCTATTGCTGCTGTTAATGCTAATTAGTCGCGCACCGTGCACAAATAAAAGTACAGTGCTCACCTATACCTAAGTCCAACTGGTTTTAATCCTTAAGATCATTTAAAGTCTTTACCTATAGACAGCCAGTCAGATTATAAAGCTGCAGGTAATCACCATTGTCAATTTGTCGATGTTGGAGCAGATTGACGGACAAGCCTTCACCAGGGAAATCTTTGTCCATTGTTTTATTTGTCGCTGGTCTGGAGCTGCTGATATAAAGCGTTAACGCTTAAAAAAATATAAAAGCTCCGGACTAACGACCTCTTACTTTGTTGCGTTTTTAATCAATTACTTCATTCTTTTTACTCTCTGTTACATATCACCTACTGCTGACTTCCCTACTGTACAGCAAGCTGGCTCTCCCCCACTGCGGGAAAAGCCAGTATTCCTCTACTTCAAATCAACCTGATAGAAGATATGCTTACCAAAGGGATCAATTTCATAACCTGATACCTCTTTGCGTACCGGCTCGAAGATGGTTGAGTGTGCAATCATCACCGCCGGCATCTGTTCATGCATGATCTTCTGTGCCTGCAAATACAGAGCGGTACGTTTGTTTTGATCCTGCTCTGCACGTGCTTCGGTAATCAGCTGCTCAAAAGGCTGGTAGCACCATTTCGACGAATTTGAACCGCCATTTGCCGATGTGCAGCTAAACAGCGGGCCAAAGAAATTATCCGGATCGCCCGTTGCGGTTGTCCAGCCCATCAGTGCCGCCTGATGTTCACCATTTTTGACTCTTTTCAGGTATTCGCCCCACTCAAAGCTAACGATATTGGCCTTGATACCCACTTTACCCCAGTCCGCCTGGATCATCTCCGCCATCCGGCGCGCATTAGGGTTATAGGGACGCTGCACTGGCATTGCCCAGAGATCGATAGTGGTTCCTTCAGGCAGGCCCGCAGCTTTCAGCAGCGCTTTAGCCTGTACGGGATCGTAGTCGTAATCTTTCAGACCTTTATCCGCACTCCAGACGCCCGGCGGCAGCAAATTTTTTGCTACCGTGCCGGTTCCCTGAAATACCGCCTCGATAATTGCTGGCTTATTGATCGCCATTGCCAACGCCTGGCGGACTTTAACGTTATCCAGTGGTGGCTTCTGGGTGTTAAACGCGAGGAATCCAGTATTCAGCCCCGCTTTCTGCATCAGCGCAATGTCTTTATTTTGCTCCATGCGCTTTAAATCTGCCGGATTGGGGAATGGCATCACCTGACACTCGTTTTTTTCCAGTTTGGCATAGCGCACCGAGGCATCTGGCGTAATGGAAAACACGATGCGATCCAGCTTCGCCTTGCCCTGCCAATATTCCGGGAAGGCTTTATACAAGATGCGCGAATCTTTCTGATATTGCGCCAGCTGGAATGGTCCGGTACCAATCGGCTCCATATCCACTCTCTCCGGCGTACCGGCTTTCATCATTGCATCAGCATATTCTGCTGAATGAATCGAGGCAAAGTACCAGGCGAGGTCAGCAAGGAAGGGAGCTTCGGCATGCGATAAGGTAAAACGCACCGTATGATCATCCACTTTATCTATGGCGCTAATCAGTGAGCCAAATTCCAGACTTTCAAAGTTGGTGTAAGCACCGCCAGAAATTTTGTGATAGGGGTTGTTCTCATCCTTCTGGCGCATAAAAGAGAAAATCACATCATCAGCATTAAAATCACGCGTTGGCTTAAAGTTTTTATTGCTGTGAAACTTCACGCCCTGGCGCAGATGAAAGGTATAGACCTTACCATCCGGGCTGATATCCCAGCTTTCCGCCAGGCTCGGAGTCAGTTCAGTAGTACCAACTTTAAAATCCACCAGCCGGTTAAACACCGGAACCGCGCTGGCATCAACGCTGGTGCCGGATGTGTAAATTTGTGGATTAAAATTTTCTGGCGATCCTTCCGAACAAAAAACCAGCGTTTTTGCCGAAGCTGTTGACGCCAGCGTCAGCGTCAGTGCCGCCAGCGCAAACCGGCTAACCATTTTTTTCATCATTATCCTCGCTTTTTATTGACTTGAACACGACCTGGTGAGTAAAACAAATTCACATCTGTTTAATAAATAACATGATTTGCTAACATACTGAATAACTCATCGGTTTCACCTGATAAGGAAGCGTTATGAATCACCATCTGGCCAGCCAGTTAACCCAACGTTTTTACCGTTATCTTGCGGTGTCCAGCCAGAGCGACGCCAAAGCGACAGTGCTTCCGAGCACGCCGCAACAACATGATATGGCCAACATGCTGGCTGAAGAGCTGCGCGCACTGGGCATGCAGAATGTGGTGATCGATGAATTTGCTACCGTGACTGCGGTTAAGCCAGGTAATTGCCCTGCCGCACCGCGTATCGGTTTTATCACCCATATTGATACCGTTGATGTTGGTTTATCCCCCGATATACACCCGCAAACGCTGCGCTTTGAAGGTCATGATCTCTGTCTGAATGCGCAGCAGGACATCTGGCTGCGCACAGCAGAACACCCGGAGATCCTCGCCTACCACGGTCAGGAAATTATTTTCAGCGACGGTACCAGCGTGCTGGGTGCAGATAATAAAGCCGCAGTGACAGTAGTGATGACGCTGATGGAAAATCTCAGCGGTGAGCACGGTGATATCGTGGTGGCGTTTGTACCCGATGAAGAAATTGGATTACGTGGCGCAAAAGCTCTGGATTTGAAAAACCGTTTCGACGTCGATTTCGCTTATACCATCGACTGCTGCGAATTGGGGGAAGTGGTGTACGAAAATTTTAACGCGGCTGCGGCAGAGATTCGGCTAACTGGCGTGACCGCTCATCCGATGTCCGGCAAAGGAGTGCTGGTCAATCCGTTACTGATGGCCCATGACTTTATCAGCCATTTCGATCGGCTGGAGACACCGGAGCATACTGAAGGTCGTGAAGGATATATCTGGTTTAACGATCTGATTGCCAACTCTAATGAAGCGCAGCTGAAAGCATCGATTCGTGATTTCGATCTGGAAAGTTTTGCCCGGCGAAAGCAAAAAATTGCCGATGTGGCGGCGATGATTGCCGGGCAGTATCCCACCGGTAAAGTCGAGTTCACCATCACTGATACCTACAGCAATATCAGCAATGCCATTGGCGAGGATCGCCGGGCGATCGATCTGATCTTTACGGCGCTGGCGCAGCTGGACATTGAGCCGAAGGTGATTCCGATGCGCGGCGGTACCGATGGTGCAGCGCTGTCGGCAAAAGGCTTATTGACGCCGAACTTCTTCACTGGCGCGCATAATTTTCATTCTAAGTTTGAATTCTTACCGATACCGTCGTTTGTGAAGTCGTATCTGCTGGCCGAAAAACTCTGCCTGCTGGCAGCGAAATAAACTGATTACGGGCGGCAGTCAATATTTTGCCGCCCCTGCCGATTAATCTCAGAAAGAAACCCACTGATTGCGGCTTTTATCAGCGCCACCAACCTTTAATTGTGCGGATGGCTTACCGATCTCTGATGTGACTGCGCCCTGGCTGTCTGACAGGCGAAATTTAGCGACTGAACTTTGCAGCTCTTCCGTCTGACGTTCCAGCGCACTGGCAGCAGCAGAGACCTGCTCGACCAGCGATGCATTTTGCTGAGTCACGCTGTCCATCTCAGAGATTGCGGTGCCCACCTGCGAAATGCCTTTGCTCTGCTCTTCTGAGGCGGCAGCAATTTGCTTCATGATCTCAGTGACATCCGTTACTGCACTCAGGATTTCACTCATGGTAGCACCCGCCTCATTGACCAGCCGTGAACCGCTGTCTACACGCTGCACCGAATCAGCAATCAGCCCTTCTATCTCTTTAGCTGCGCCCGCACTGCGTTGCGCCAGATTGCGCACTTCGCTGGCGACCACCGCAAACCCCCGGCCTTGTTCGCCAGCACGTGCCGCTTCCACCGCCGCATTAAGTGCCAGAATATTGGTCTGAAAGGCAATACTGTTAATCACATGGGTAATTTCAGCAATTTTATGTGAACTGCCGGAAATTCCCTGCATGGTGGTTACTACATTACTGACCAGCTTGCCGCCTTTTTCGGCGGTAACTGAGGCGTTATCCGCCAACTGGCTGGCCTGACGTGCATTATCGGCGTTAAATTTTACCGTTGCGGTCAGTTGTTCCATACTGGCGGCGGTTTGTTCCAGCGCCGCCGCTTGCTCCTCGGTGCGCGACGAGAGATCGTTATTTCCGGCAGAGATCTCAGCCGCGCCGCGCCAGATATTTTCTGTACCGCCGCGAATCGCATCTACCGCATCGCGCAGGCTATCCTGCATTGCCCGCAATAGTGGCACCAGCTTGCCAACGCAGTTACGCCCGATATCACTGACCGGCTGGCTAAGATCGCCTTCAGCAATGATGCGAAAATGCTCACGAATACCATCCAGCGGACGCACCAGCATGGTGACCAGATAGCGATCGGTAAACAGCAGAATCAGCAGCCCGATAATCACGGCGACGACAATAATGATTTTGGTCATAAAGGTCAGACGATCGACGGTTACCCGGGTATCATCCAGCATCTCTGCTGCCGCGAGGTTGAATTTCTCGGCACTGGCACCAAAACTGCGGCTCAGCGCTGGCGTGACCTGACGCGATTGCTGACGATAAGCATCCAGTGTCGGCTGCTGCGCGGCCTGCATCTGCGGTTTCACTCCGTTTTCAAGCAGTTGCTGCCAGCTGTCGCTAACCGCCTTCACCACCCCGGCGTCAATCGGTCCCGGTGACAACTGCCGAAAATCGTCCAGCAGCGCACGCATGTTATCGAGGGATTTTTGTACCGAAGCCAGATCGGCAGGGTTATCAGCCACCCCACTCTGCCTGGCATCAATCAACCGCGACAGGCGGGTGATAAAGCGAAAATATTGATCGTTGCCCTTACTCAGCACATTCATCTGGCTGACAATATGCCGATCGACTTCATTACCTTTTGCCAGCGCGCTCAGCGAGTAAACGCTGTACATCGCGACCCCTATCCATAACAAGCAGAACAGGCCGAGAATCCACAGCATCACCGCGCGAATGGTGAAATTTTTTAAAATGTTCATAACTGCTCCAAATCGGTAATTACCGGTTATTTCAGCCCCTGATGAGCGGGCTCGAGTAACCGTTATCGGCAGTTACAGCAGAAAATTTTAGAAAATTATCACGAAAAATTCTTGTGTATCAAAACCTTACTTTCATTGAGGTGTTGAGTAACCTGTTGCTATAAAACAACTTTTTACTAACGGGCATTGATAATTCATTGACTGAATTAATCAATTCAGCCAACGGATGATATTTAATGGAAATAATACTAATTAAGCCGCACCAGCGTGCGCATCATCAGCCGGAAGATTTGCATTCTGCGCTTCATAAAGTCTTTCTCGATACGAATATCTGCCAGATGAAAGTCGCCAAAGCGCAGCGTGCTGTCCCTGGCGGGATGCCACGCCGGCCACGCCACTTCACCGGTAATATGTCGCGAGTGCGGTGTGACATTACGGGCAAAATTTAGCCAGTATTCACTGACCTGCCAGGCAAACTGACGATCGTTAGCGGTAAATGGACGGTCGCTGCCGGCATTCATACTGTTCAGAGTATCCAGCACATACGGCACTTCATTGCCATGCCAGGTGCCATCAGGATAGAGGTCGCGCGCATTTTCGGAAACATAATCAAAATAGTAGCGCCAGCCTGGCACACCTGCACGATGCTGTGCCATCGCCGCCACATAGCCCATAGTGGTAAACGCAATATCACGCGCCACCTGACGTCCAAGCGACTCATCATCAGCCGCCGGATAGAGCCATTTTATCACTCGCCAGGCCAGCTTATGTTGACGACGAATCATTGCGATTGACTGCGCGGCATCAACACCAAAAAATGCCAGTACGCTGGCTTCATCACTGTTGCTGCCGATCATTAACGGACATTTATGCTGACGCGCACGATTAAACGTCTTAAGCGAGGCAACCGGCAGCACCCGATCGCCTGCAATTGGCACCGGACCAGGCGCGAGCGGATGTTCCAGCGGCCAGAAATTTTCTGCGGGTATTGCACGTAGCTGCTCTGCCGTTGCTCCACTAAGGCTGAAATGGCTGGCAACCGCCTCACCCATCTTCAGCGCTTTGTTACGCGGCATATCCGGTAAAGAATAGGCGCTCTGTACAATGCCCTTATGGAATAATCCTTCCGCCAGCGGCGAACAGAATAGCGACAGTACGCTGCGCCCACCGGAAGACTCTCCCATAATGGTGACGTTAGCGCTGTCGCCGCCAAAAGCAGCAATATTACGCTGAACCCATTGCAGCGCGGCAATCTGGTCCAGCAGCGCAAAATTGTTAATCACCTCACCTGAAGCGTATTCCGCATCCAGCGCCGGATGAGCAAAAAAGCCCAGATGACCAAGGCGATAGTTCAGCGTAACCAGCACGACTCCGCGAGAAGCCAGCGGCGCGCCGCTGTAGGGGGCCAGCCCACCGGCACCGATAGTAAAACCACCGCCGTGTATCCAGACCATCACCGGCAGCGGCTGCGTCGGCTGGACATCAGGCGTCCAGACATTCAGATACAGACAATCTTCACTGAATACTCCCGGATCGCCGCCGCCTGCTGCCAGGCAATACTCGCGATTTTGCCAGCTTGAGTTCCCCCACTGCGTCGCATCGCGCAGTTGTTGCCAGGGTTCCACCGCTGCCGGTGCTCGCCAGCGCAGTGGGCCTACTGGCGGGGCCGCGTAAGGTATGCCTCTGAATACCGAAATGTCATCTTCAACACTGCCGCGCAGTTCACCTTCTGCTGTTTTTATGCGTACTCGTGAGTCATTAATCATTAAATTTTCCGTGGCCTTTGCGCATCTGATATGGGCAACTCACCGATATTCTCCACATTCTGTGGCGTCACGCGACTAAAATAGGGTATGAATCAACTTGCTGAATGAGTTAAGCAAGGAAACTGCGTATTATCCAGGCACTACAGTGTCAGGATTCTTCATCACACGAAAAAGGAATAAATCATGTTTAGCGCGATCAATAACGCTTTTACCCGCATTTTTGATCATCCGGACTTAGGGAAGCTGCTTCTCCGACTGACCTTTGGCATTTTATTGCTGTTTCATGGCGAGGCGAAAATTCAGAATGGTGTCGGCTGGATAGCCAATATGCTGGCAGCTCATGGTTTACCCGGATTCATCGCCTGGGGTGCATGGATCGGGGAAATAGTTGCACCGGTGATGGTGATTATCGGTCTGATGACGCGTCCTGCGGCGTTCATTATCGCGGTGAACATGGTGGTAGCAACATTGCTGGTGAAAACCGGCGCTTTCTGGTCACGCACTGATGTTGGCGCGTGGGCACTGGAAACGGAAGCGCTTTTTTTCTTCGGCAGCGTGGTTATCATGCTGCTCGGTGCGGGGAAATATACGTTAATTCGTAACCCGCGCCTGCAATAGTTATCATTAAAAAGGGTCAGTTACTGACTGACCCTGTTAATGCCACGCTATAACAGCCCGCAGCGCAATTTACTTGCACGTTCGCGCAGCGCGTAAAGTTCAATTTCATCATACACCTTCGCGCCCAGCGCCTGCTCGAACTGCTGACGACTGGCCTGCCCCTGCGAGCGCGCTTTACTTTCACTGCCCAGGTTAGACTGGAAAATCCCGGCAGCGCTGACCGGCAAAAAGTCTTCATAGATAATCGGATCGGCTTGCAGTATCCCCTGTGACAGTAAACTTTCAATATCACTGCTGGGAGTTATCGGCTGGTTTTCTCCGGCAGACGTGCGGCGGTACTCAAACCACGCCAGCTGCTGTTGGCGCAGACTGACTTCATCATCCGGGAAGGCGCTGAATATCTCACTCAGATGCTGCTGATGTTGCAGATTATCACTGCCGCTTCCGGCTTGCGCCAGCAGACGATCATACAGCTCGCGCCCTTTATGAGTCAGCGCCACGCCGCGCTGCTCAATCTCGCCAAACCGTGCAGTGTGCGTCCCCTGGTGGCGGTCACGAAAACGCACCGGCTCATCCAGCGCTTTAAAACTGGTCTGGCGTAACAGAATCGGCACCGCACGGCGAGGTGGGCCTTCAATAATGGCTTTTGGCGTAATGCCATTCTGCGGCATCAGGGTCTGCACGCGATCAATATCCAGCGTACGCGGCGTCAGATGATTAATATGGCAACCGGGGAAGCACACCACATCGGCAACCAGCCGATGCTGATCGCTGAGTGCCTGATAAGTCGCACTGTCGACGGTGGTTTGCTGATGCCAGCGAAATGTTTCCAACGCCTGCTCAACGAACTCTACTGCCTGTTGCGTATCAAATCCGCCCTGCTGCTGATGCAGCATCACCAGTTGGCGACAGCGTGCGGTAAAAATATCCCGCGCCGCAAGGATCTCGCTCGCCTGCTGGCGCAGCGCCGGATCTTCAATCAGCTCGAGACGTAGCAAGGAAGTAAACAGTCGGAACGGGTTACGCCGCAGCGCACTGTCGTCTATCGGGCGAAAGGCAGTGGAATGCACCGGCACTCCGGCCTGCGACAGGTCGTAATAGCCCACCGGGTACATACCCATGATAGCAAACAGCTGGCGCAGCATACTCAGCTCGGCAGCAGTACCGACGCGGATTGCACCATGCCGCTCAACGCTCAGCCGCGCCAGTTCGTCGCTCTCTGTCAGACGCTGTGCCAACAGCGGATCAGCCTGCAATTGCTGCTGATTTACCTCCGCTACCAGCCTGAGCAAGGTGCCATATTGCGGAACTTCCTGCTGATACATCGCCGACATCGCCTGTGAAAAGTGCTCACGGATGCTGTCTGCACTGACCCAACGGTTTTCCATCATCATTACCCTGTTGCCGTATTTACCAGCAAATGTAATGGATTGGCGAGGTTGCGGGGAAAATTATGCAGAATTTGTGATCGACTGCGAGAAAGTCATGGCGGGCGACCAATGTCACCCGCAAATCGGTGGTTATTCTTTACGCTGGTAGCCGAAAACACTTTTGACCAGTAGCATCACCGAGGTCAGCAGCGCCGGAATCGCCAGCAGCAAAAATACCTGAGTAAAGCTCCAGCCTAATGACAACATTTCAGCACCGGCAAAGGCGCTGAGGATTGCACCAATACGCCCCACGCCGTGCATCCAACTGGAACCCGTGGCGCGTGCATGAGTAGGGTAATAGCTGGCAGAAAGTGCATTCATTCCGGTGTTGGCACCGTTCAGGCAAAAACCGCTACAGAAAGCGATGCCGCTCATTACCAGCGCGTCGGCAGGCGCGAAGCCAATCGCCACGGTAAAGATGGCGCCGCAGGCGTAAATCGACGCCAGCGCCAGGTTGGCATTAAAACGATCCATCAGCCAGCCGGCAAATAGCGAACCAAGGGTGCCACCAGCCTGATACATCGCGGTAACCAGCGCCGCCTGGGTCACCGTCATGCCAATATCTTTTATCAATGATGGCAGCCAGCTGCCAATCAGATAGACCAGAAACAGCCCCATAAAGTAGCTGCCCCACAGCATCAGACTGCCGGTCAGATACTTCCGTGAGATAACCGTACGCATCGCGCCCTGCTGCTGCACCTGCGCAGGTAACAGGAAACGCGCATCGGGCGGCGTACGCCCCGGCATCATCTTCTCGACAATTGCGCGGATTTTTTCCGCTGGCGCACCACGACTTAGCAGAAAGCGCACCGACTCCGGCAGATACTTGAGCAGAAACGGCATGACCAGTAGCGGCAATATTCCACCGAGCAACAGCACCGAATGCCAGCCAAATCGCGGAATTAACCAGGAGGCGGCAAAGCCACCGGCGGCGGCGCCAAAGGTAAAACCGCAAAATACCACGGTAATAAGAAATGAGCGCTTTCGCTCCGGAGAGAACTCCGCCACCAGCGTGCCGACATTTGGCATCGCCGCACCTAATCCCAGACCGGTTAAAAAGCGGAACAGCATCATTTGTTCAAGGTTTTGTGACAATGCGGTAGCCAGCGTCCACAGGCCAAAGAAAAATACGCTGCTAATAATGATGATCCGGCGACCAAAACGATCCGCCAGCGGGCCAGCAAACATCGCTCCCAGTGCCAGGCCGATAAGCGCGGCGCTAATCACGCCACCCAACTGGTGATTCGTGACATCCCATGAGGCTTTCAGCGCCGGGGCGATAAAGCCCATCAGCGCGATATCCATACCATCCAGCGCTACCACGATAAAACAGAGCAGAATAATGCGCTTTTGATAGCCGCTCATTACAGCTGTATTAATAAGCTGGCGAAGATCAATCGCCGGTGTGCTGCTCACGGTATAGCTCCCTGTAACGCCGAAACCTCCCTCACAAACGTCAGTCATAACATTCGTCAGGTTTCATCGAAAAAAAGTGAGCGCTATGATAACGGATTCATATGGACTTTGTCTGGTTCCGTTTTACCCTGTACTCTCTGAGCCGGGCTGAATGGACTGACACGCTGTTTTAACGCTGAGGGCAAGAGGTTGTATAATAAATGACACAAAAGAGAGCCACGCTGACTGGCCTGATCGCCATCCTGTTATGGAGCGCCATTGTCGGATTGATCCGCAGCGTCAGTGAAGGATTTGGCGCGGTAGGCGGCGCGGCAATGATCTATACGTTAAGTGCTTTACTGCTGCTTTTCACCGTCGGTTTTCCCAGAATCAACACCTTTCCCCGCGCCTATTTATTGATTGGCAGTCTGTTGTTTGTCAGTTATGAACTGTGCCTTTCACTGTCACTGGGTTTCGCCAATACTCACACCCAGGCGATTGAGGTGGGTATGGTCAACTATCTCTGGCCCGCAATCACCGTCGTGCTGTCGATAGTGGTTAACCGGCAAAAGTTCAGCCTGTTGATTATTCCTGGTGTGCTGCTGGCGATTGCGGGTATCTGCCGCGTGCTCGGCGGCGAGCAGGCATTCTCATTCAGCCAGATCGCTGAAAATCTTCACAGCAATCCGTTAAGTTACGGCCTGGCATTTAGCGGTGCAGTCATCTGGGCAATCTATTGCGTTGTCACCCGGCGAATCGCCCAGGGCAGTAACGGCATTACGCTATTTTTTATCCTCACCGCCGTCACATTATGGATAAAATTTCTCTCCGCGCCGCAACCTGAGTTCGCGCTGAGCACCACGGTGATAATTAATCTGCTGCTGGCAGCGTGCGCCATGGGATTCGGTTATGCCGCCTGGAATACCGGTATTTTGCACGGTAACGTGATGGTGCTGGCGACCGCCTGCTATTTTATTCCGGTGATCTCCTCCCTGCTTTCGGCCTTTATCCTCGACTCCACGCTGACATTATCCTTCTGGCAAGGGGCGGCGATGGTTAGCCTGGGATCCTTACTTTGCTGGTGGTCGACGCGGACCACCAAACCCGCGAAGTTAGCCCGAGAGGCATAAGCTGAAACTATCGTGCCCCTGATGTCGGCGCTATTCGCTTAATGACTTTTCCAGCGTCAGCAATGAGCGGTAACCCTCTGCCGCGGTACTATGTCGCGGCGGCGTCGCCAGCTGTTCATTGAAAATTTCCAGTGACCAGGGTCCACGGTAGCCGTGTTGATGTAACTGACGGGCAAAACGTGTCAGATCAAAATCGCCCTGGCCAGGAAAACAGCGGTAATGTCTGCTCCAGGTTAATACATCAAGGTTAAGCTGCGGTGCATCGGCAAACTGCACGAAGGTAATTTTCTCCGGCGGCACCCTGTCGAGCTGATTCAGCGTATCGCCACGTGACAGAATATGAAAGCTGTCGAGCACGATACCCAGACTGGGATGATTAACTGCTGCCACCCGCTGCCATGCCTGTTCCCAGCGGTTAACATGCTTGCCCCACGCCAGTGCCTCATAGCCCACTTCAACCTGAAAACTGCCGGCCAGTTCAGCCAACGCATGCAGATCGTCGATCTGCCGCTGCGCATCGCTGCTGCAGCCGTCACTGGCATTACTGCATAACAGCAATTTTTTACAGCCAAGCTCGTTCATCAGCGCCAGTTGCTGCCGTGCACGTGCCAGCTGATCGCCGGTTTCGCCCTCGAAATCGCGAAACGGCTGTAATAAGTCGATGCGCAAACCCCGTGTCTCAACCATCTTGCGCACCTCACTGGCGCTGCGTTTACTGTGAGACAAATCCTCTTCGAACAACTCAATACTGTCGAAGCCAGCTGCGGCAATGGCATCAAGTTTTTGTTCCAGCGTGCCGCTGACGGAAACAGTGGCGATACAACGTTGCATAATTTTTCTCCCTGGTGTGACAAGACATGGCGCGCCATAACGGGAGGTAGCATGTCGCGCTTTCTACTATAAGTTATCGTCATAAATAAGCGGCCCGTCAAATCCTGTCACCTGACGTAACGAATTAATTCATGGTGATATTTTGTGCAATCAACACAAATGTTAAATAAATTTTGCAATAAGGTTAACAAAATCCACTCATCAGGCTTGCTTCCTTTCTTCAGACCTCACTACCCTGTGGTATGGATAAAAATTACGTTTTTAATCAGCGCATTCGCTTGCGCCATCTACATACCTTTGTCGCGGTTGCACAGCAGGGTACGCTGGGACGTGCGGCAGAGACGCTCAGTCTTAGTCAGCCAGCGTTATCCAAGACGCTGAATGAACTGGAGGAGCTGACCGGCACGCGCCTGTTTGAGCGTGGACGACTGGGCGCGCAGCTCACTACCATGGGTGAGCAGTTTCTTACCCACGCGGTAAAAGTGCTCGACGCCCTGAATCATGCCGGCCAGTCATTTACCAGCGCGGTCAGCGATCAGCCGGTAGTGCTGCGGGTTGGTGCACTGACGACGGCAGCAATGGGTATGCTGCCGTCTATTCTCGACCGTTTTCATCAACTGCAACCACAGGCCACCGTGCAGGTCGCCACCCTGCATAACAATGTGTTAATCGCCGGATTAAAAGCGGGTGAGTTTGACGTTGGCATTGGCCGCATGGCCGACAGCGATATGATGGCAGGTTTAACCTACGAACTGCTGTTTCTTGAATCTTTACGTCTGGTCGTACGTCCGGACCACCCACTGTTAAGTGACAACGTCACGCTATCAAAAGCGCTGCAATGGCCGGTGGTGATCTCTCCGGAGGGGACGGCACCGCGTCGCATTGCTCAGGCGATGATGGATGAACAAGGCTGTACGTTACCCGCTAACTGTATCGAAACCTCTTCGACTTCGCTGGCGCGCCAGCTGGCGCAACGTTATGACTACGTGTGGTTTGTGCCCTCCGGCGCGATCAAGGAAGATTTGCTGCATCACTCTCTGGCAGCACTCCCCATTGCTTCACATGGCCCCGGGGAACCGGTGGGAATAATGACGCGTTCTGGTAGCCAGCATTGCCTGAGTACTGAAATACTGCTGGCGACCATTCGCAAGTGTCATTCAGGTTGATTTAATCCGCCAACAGGTTTTATTGCCTCAGGATTGACAGGGAAACTCAACAACCACTTTTCCTTTCGCATGCCCCCTGGCAAGCCAGGCAAGTGCAGCACGACTGTCGGAAAATGAGAATTTCCGGTCAATCACGGCGGTGATTTGTTTTGCATCAACCAGTGCGGCAATCTTTGCCAGGCGCTCGCCGTCAGGATGGACAAAAAGAAACGAATATCTGACCTGACGGCGAGCGGCCTGCGCGTTGACTTTGCGGCTCATCAGCCAGAACAGCGATCTCAACAGCAAATTCATTTTACGCTGCCGCGCAAACGGTAAATCCGGAGGGCCGACCAGCGAAACCACTTCTCCTCCAGGTTTGACAATATTCAACGCTTTTTCGATACCATCGCCTCGCACGGTGCCGAGCACCATATCGTAATCGGAAAGTATCGATGCAAAATCCTGTTGCTGATAATCAATGACGTTACTGGCGCCCAGCCCCCTAACCAGCACGCTATTAGCCGCGCTGGTGGTAGTAGCCACCGTGGCCCCCAGATGCACGGCGAGCTGAATCGCCAGAGTACCGATACCGCCTGAGCCAGCCGGGATAAACACCTTCTGCCCGGGTCTCAGCTTTGCCCTTTCAAAAGCCTGCCATGAGGTAAGGCTAACCATCGGAAGCGCAGCGGCCTCTGCGAAGTCGAGACTATCAGGCTTCAGTGCCGCAGCTGATTCCGGAACCGCCACGTATTCAGCCAATGAGCCCTTATCCATATCAAATACGCTGGCATAAACCGCATCACCGACCCGGAAACGGGTGATGTTTTTACCGGTTTCCACCACCACGCCAGCAAGATCACTGCCCATCACTGCCGGAAGCGTAAAATTAAGAATGGGTTTAAAAGTTCCTTTGGGAATCATACAGTCAATCTGGTTAAGGCCTGCGGCGCGTACCTGAACCAGAATCTCATTATCTTTAATCAACGGCCTCGGGATATCGGCGAAATCCAGCTGACCGGATTTGCTGTAACTTTTCAGCACTAGCGCTTTCATCGGTGTCATCCTTTCATGGTGCTCGGTGGCAGTCTGCCAGATATCAGCCAGCAGTATCCGTAAGGCTGACTGATATCTCTCTGTTTTATCAGTTAAACAGGCGCAACAACTAGTTCAGTGAGGCCAGGTCCTCGGCGCGGAAGCCGTGTAAATCCGCTGCCCGACCTGTGCGAACTTTCTGAACCCAGCCCGGGTCAGAGAGCAGCGCACGCCCTACCGCTATCAGGTCAAACTCCTCACGCTCCATGCGGGTGTAGAGGTTATCCAGCGCGGCAGTGCCGGAGCCTTGCCCACCAAAGGCTCCAAAGAAATCCCCGGACAGCCCGACAGAGCCCACGCTGATGGTGGCAGCACCGGTCAGCTTCTTCGCCCAGCCGGCGAAATTCAGACCTTCGTTACCGTCCTGCTCAGGAAACTCCGGCTCCCAGAACCGGCGCTGAGAACAGTGCAGAATATCAACACCGGCCTCAACCAGCGGAGCCAGCCACTCCGTCATTTCCTGAGGCGTATTGGCCAGACGCGCAGCATATTCCTGCTGCTTCCACTGGCTGACGCGCAGTATCAGCGGAAAGTCTGCCCCGACAGCGTTACGCACCGCACGGACGATTTCTGCGGCAAAATGTGAGCGCTGTGCGATGGTGGTGCCGCCGAAAGCGTCAGTGCGCTGATTGGTCGCCGCCCAGAAAAACTGATCAATCAGATAACCGTGTGCACCATGAAGCTCTACGGTGTCAAATCCGAGGCGTTTAGCATCTGCCGCAGCCTGGGCAAACGCCGCGACGGTATCGGCAATGTCCTCTTCGCTCATGGCTACGCCGCGCGCATCACCAGGCCCGACCAGCCCAGAGGGACTTTCTACCGGTGCTTCCGGCTGCCACTCTCCGCCACGGGTGGAGCCGGTATGCCAGATTTGCGGGCCGATTCGGCCACCCGCGCGGTGTACGGCATCAGCAACCTGTTTCCAGCCTGCCAGCGACTCTTCACCGTGGAAAAACGGAATGCCCGGCATGTTACGTGATGCAGGACGATCCACCACCGTTCCTTCGGTCAGAATAAGCCCGGCTTCCCCTTCCGCGCGGCGGCGATAGTAATCTGCATTGGCTTCACCTGGCACGCCTGCCGGGGCCATACCCCGAGTCATCGGAGCCATTACGATACGGTTTGCCAGGGTCAGCCCCTTCAGGGTGAAGGGACTAAAAAGAATGTTGTCAGACATAAAAAACTTTCCTCAAAAATCAGACAGAAAATTATCCGCAGCGGCCTCGCTGGCTGGCGCTGCGAAAGGAGTTTACTCGGAACTGTTGCGATAGCGTGGCGCAGGATGCTGCTGGCTAAATCCTGGCAGCATCGCCTGCCGGGATTGCTCATTAACGGTCCACTGATGTTCATCGTAAAGAGGTGGAATTGTAACCGGCTCGCCACGGTCATAACCGACCAGGGCAGCGTCAACCAGCTCGTCAGCGTCCATCACGCCACTCATTGCATTGACATCCACCCCTGAACGCTGCCAGATTTCCGTGCGAGTAGCGGCCGGCAGTACGGCCTGCACGTACACACCTTGCGGCCCCAACTCAATACTCAATCCCTGTGACAAAAATAGAATGAAGGCTTTGGTCGCGCCATAAACCGTCATGCCAAACTCAGGTGCCAGACCGACCACCGAACTAAGATTAATAATGCTGCCCTTTCCCGCCGCCGCAAGGCGCGGTGCCACGGCGTGTGCAAGGGTCAGCGCCGCTGACAGGTTCAGCGCGACCATGCGGTTTATATCAGCCGATGTCTGGCTGATAAAAGAGCCTGACAGGCTCATGCCGGCGTTATTAACCAGAACGCCAATCCGCCGGTCGTCACGCAAACGCTGAGCCACCGCGTCCAGCTCTCCGGCTTGCGTGAGATCAGCCAGAATAATCTCTGCTTCGACGCCGTACTGTGCCTGGAGTTTTTTCGCCAGCGCTTCAAGACGGGCAGCATCGCGCGCAACCAGAACCAGGTTGTGTCCACGGCTGGCAAAGCGATCTGCATATATAGCGCCAATACCGGTGGATGCGCCGGTTATCAGAACGGTAACGTTATCAGTCATATTTGTTCCTCAGATGAAAAAAAACGCGGAATGTGTTTTTTAAATGATGCTCGACATCTATAATAAATGTCAATCGACATTTAATTAATAATTGAGTCACTCTGCGCCAGACAACATTTGATGCAATAAGTCCCCGTCGTACCCTCAGATACGGAGCACAGGGGTTCGGCGCTGGATATGTTAAGATCACGTCGCCACGGGCTTTACCGGGCGCCAGTTTTAAATTTATAGGGAGGAGAAAATGGGTCGGGTATCAAAAGAGCAGATGGAGCGCAATCGCGACAACATTATCAAAACTTCTGCGCAGCTGTTCCGTGAACGTGGACTTGATGGCGTCAGCGTTAACGATATTATGGCGGCTGTCGGGCTGACGCACGGCGGGTTCTACGGCCATTTCAGCTCTAAAGATGAGCTTGAGGCGCTGGCCTGCCAGCAGGCGTTCGCCAACACCAGTGCACTGCTTGCACAACGTGATATAAACAGTTTTCAACAGCTGGTTGAATACTATCTTTCGCCCGTGCACAGAGACGATGCAGGCAACGGATGTGCCGTTACCGCACTGGCTTCAGATGTGCTGCGCAAGACGCCAGAAAAACCGGTGCGGGAAGTCTACACATCAGGCGTCAAGAAAATGGCGGCGCGTCTGGCCGCAGTGCCGGATAACGAACCGAGTCATCCGCCTTCCCGTCGTCATCTTGCCCAGCTTGCGCTGATGACCGGCGCGCTGATGCTGGCCAGAGCGACCGAAGGCGATGATATTTCTGAGCAGTTCCTCTCGGCAGCAAAACACTGTTTACTGGATTCGGATCTTAGCTAGTCAGCGATGCTGGCATTACGGTGAACGCCAGAGAAAATATCTCCTGTGGTGATAAAACGGCAGTTAACCCTTATTCATCCCAGTGACGCCTGCTATCGGCTGCGTTTAGCATGCCTTTCGCGGTTATCGTTGCGCGCCTGCTCGGTTTTACGCATGCCGACGTACAGCGCGCCACTGCCGCCATGCTGAGGTTGTGCCACGCAATACGCCTGCACATCGTCCAACTGCTGTAACCAGCGCGCGATATAGCTACGGATAATATTGGCGTGTGCGCGGTCATCGCGCCCTTTACCGTGGATAATCAAAAGATTGCGCAGATTTTCCTTACGCGCTTCCAGCATAAATTTAAACAGCAACTGGCGACAACTCGCTACCGGCTGGCGGAGTAAATTCAGGCTGGCATCCAGCTGATATTTACCCAGCCGCAGCTTATCAACCACCCCCTGCTGAATACCTTCGGCCGTAAACTCCAGCGGCTGACCAAGTGGTATCACATCGATAAAACCCTCAATAAAAAAGTTATCCGGCGTTTCCGGCTGTTGCTGACGCACGGATTTTGTCCCCGGCGTGTGCAGCCAGTGAATCGTGGCACACTCTTTCAGTGGCGTGACATCTTCCATGGCGTGTTTAAACAGATCGTTATCGTCAAGGTTCATCGTCACTCCTCAGCATACGGCGGCGGTAATAAGCTTAAAATGAAAAAAATAGACCTTCTGGCGGGATGCGACAAGCCCTTTTCACTCTCGAAACAGGTAATAGATGTTCCAACGTCCGGCAGGTTGCGGGCAAACTGGATGGCAATCAGATTACGCCAATTGATAAGAAAATCTTAATTGATGGTTAAGCTGGTGATTATAAGGTTTTATTTCACCTGAAATTTACATCTTCCTGAATAATGTTATCCGGGCGCGCGCCCCAACAACCCTCTGATTTATTCAACAAAGCTAAAACGGCAAGAAATTAATCGGCATTAATTTCAAAAAAAACACACATTTCGAAAATCGTTGTTATAATTAAATTCGAATTCACAAATGTATAAATGAGGATAGTTAAATGAAAAAATTATCAGGAATCATTCTTGTCGGTTCATTATTAATCCCCGCCATTGGATCCGCAGCAACCCACTCAACCCCAGTTAATAAGTGGACTTGTGAAGACTTTCTTGCTCTCGACGCTTCATTCCAGCCAACAGCAGTAGGATTTGCAGAAGCACTGAACAGCAAAGATAAACCTGAAGATGCCGTTCTTGATGTAGACGGTATTGAAACTGTCACTCCTGCTGTAATCCAGGCGTGCACCGCAGATAAGAGCGCCAGCTTCAAAACTAAAGTTGATGATGAGTGGAAAAAAGTCAAAAAACATCTTTAATCAAACAACATCATTAGTCAATTAAAATTGTTTACAGGAGTGATTTGCCATTGTCACTCCTTTCTGCTTTTCCTTTTTTCATATCATAACTTTATCAATTATTATTATCTGCCTGGTGATTTCATTTACAGCCGCGTGTAATAAATAATTTTTTAAATGCAAAAGGCCCACGATTAATGCCTGTCGTGGGCGATGAAGACTGAATTTATGGATGCAGTAAAAATAACGTGCCGCACTCTTATCTGACCAAAACCCCCTCGCTCATACCACGTCCTTTACAGCCTCTGATAAACAAAATCTTCAGCTTAGTATGTTTTGGCTGACAATATCTCAGCAAGCTAATGACCACATAAGTACGGCCCCTGTCCGTGGGGCCGTGCATTAAAGACTTAAACATCGACTAAGCGATAAAACCCGGACTTACACGATTAATGCACCACCAGGTCCTGGAGTTTGTTTCTGAACTCATACACGGGTTTTTCTTTATTTTTTTCACAAAAATCAACAATCTGAGGGACACTGACGTTAACTTTCTCTTTCAAAGAGACCGTATCACCGCCCTTGTAAGTGGTTTTGTCGCTCAGCATCCAGAAAGCTACCGGAGCCATGGCTTTAGGATTCAGGTTAACAAACTCGTCGCATTTCATATCTTCAGGAGTCCGCTCAGCAGCCTGAACGCTTGTCACTGACAGCAATAATAAACCTACAGCGAATACGATTTTTCCTGACACTGATTTTGTAGCCTTCATACAACACCTCTCTTTTCTGTCATAAAACTACGTTAATAACGGGTTATTCTTCGATTGCTCGTTTTTTAAAATTGAAATTTAACTGATCCCGGACGACCGGTTTATTACGTTAATCTATTTCTCTGCGACGGCGATTTTTCTTCAACTCTTACGGCAGGTTCACGCGGCGCACTTTAGTTCAGAATGCATCGAGGTAAGTATGTTAGTGATTATATTTTACCTACGAGCATGATTACGGGATGATAAAAATCATCATCGCTTGATAATTGATAAAGCAATGCCATGTTCTTATGAAATTGCGCCGCTGGCAATATTTTACCCACCAGATCTTTACATTCGTTTATAAAACATTGAGGATTTACGCCCGGCATTCGAATCAGGCATTCAACAATATCAACAGACAAGACGCTTTATAGCGATAGATCTCCCGGCTGCCATTGAATTAGAGTATGCTTAAGCCTGCTTACCTGGTTCAGCGTAAATTGCACAAAATCGTCATATCTGCACCCAATAAGCTACACCTGATAAATGACACTCATATTACTTCACACCGTATTAACACTTAAGAGCATTACGATTTATCAGCAATAACATCGCAGTAATCACTTATGCGTACCCTATCCCCTTTGAATCAGGAATCAATATTAAAACCTGGCGGCTGGCAGCTAAACTTAAGATAGTCTCTAATGACATATTTGCAATATTAAATCGCCTGAAAAGAGATAGCAGTCTCAATATGGAGAACAAAAGCCTGAGCTTTACTGTCATATAGCAGTGCCATAAATGGTTAATTTTATTATTAAAGAAGGGAATTTTTGAGCAGGTGGTTTGGCAGGAATATGATAAAAATTATTTATGCAAGGCCACCCCGAGGTGGCCGGAAAAGTATCAGAATAATTAGCGGCGGCGCGTCGCCAGATTGACCGAGGCAGACCAGTTAAAGTCACCCACTTCACTGGCGCTGAGATTTTTTGCCCGGGTTTTACGCGGCGTTTTCGCTGGCGTGGCTTTTTCTTTTGCCAACCGCGCTTTCATTACCAGACGTTTGGCTTCCTTAGTAAACTCCTTCAGTTGCTTCTCACCCGGCGTTTGGCCCGATTTAGCAATCAGAGTTTTAACTTGCTGATCGATAGCGATTTTTTCGTTGTCTGTAAACGCATCAATCGATATTTCCTTTTCATTTTTCATTCTGCTGCTCCGCCAGAAATCACTGTAACAAGTATGGAGGTTGTCCATACGGGGTTGCCAGTCACATCACAGACTGGCAAATCTTTGCACTGTCGCTAACATAACTCTGTTGCCGATCGGTTGCTATGACTTCCGCGACATTTAATCCTTGTCGCAACGACCCGCATGCTGTGAGGAATTTGCAGCATAAATTCACTAACGATGCCCAAGCGGGCAGATCGCCTGGAATGGATAACCGTTCGAAAATCATGATGACATTACTGGAAGACACTATCCCGACCCCACTTGGACAGCTGACCATCATCAGTGATGAACAGCAAAATCTGCGCGCCGTCGAATGGCAAGAGTACCGGGATCGTATGCGGCGCCTGCTGAATATTCATTACGGCACGCAAGGTTTTCGTCTGCGCCAGCTGGAGAACGCGGGTGGCCTCAGCGCTCAACTTACCCGCTATTTTGACGGCGACCTTACCGTGATTCGTCAGCTGGCGGTGGCGACGAATGGCACTGATTTTCAGCGCTCAGTATGGAATATGCTACGTGAGATCCCCTGTGGCAGCGTATTGCGCTATGGCGAAATGGCGGCCATGCTGGGCCGGGCTGGCGCGGCGCGGGCAGTTGGAGCAGCGAATGGCTCTAACCCGATTAGTATCGTCGTGCCCTGCCATCGGGTCATCGGTGCAAACGGCACCCTGACCGGTTATGCCGGCGGAGTACAGCGTAAACAGTGGTTGCTGAAGCATGAAGGTTATTTGCTGCTGTAGCTTATTTGCGGCGCATTTGGACAACAATTGACGCGTGGGTTAACGCTGTCTGACGGGGTAAGCCAACCAGTACAAGCCGCCAGAAACAGACAGAAAGGCAGAGATAAGGACTATCCAGCAGCAACAATGCTGGATAAAACGTCGCGATATGAAAATAGTCTAGTTTTTTCAACGGGATGTGAATGGATGCTCGCATCCCTAATCTTTATGTGCCCTAAACTGCTCAGATGAGTTTCTTTTTGTAACTCAAGAATGTTAAAATTGACCGCAATCAATTATCGTCAGAGCGTATATTATGATTCCAGAAAAACGCGTTGTTCGTCGAATCCAATCTGGTGGCTGTGCGATTCACTGTCAGGATTGCAGCATCAGCCAGCTTTGTATCCCGTTCACGCTCAATGAACACGAGCTGGATCAGTTAGACAACATCATTGAACGCAAAAAACCCATTCAGAAAAGTCAGACGCTGTTTAAAGCGGGAGATGAACTGAAATCTCTCTACGCCATTCGTTCCGGTACGATCAAAAGCTATACCATTACTGAACAAGGCGATGAGCAAATTACCGGCTTCCATCTTGCCGGAGATTTAGTCGGCTTTGACGCCATCAGTTCTGCCCACCATCCAAGCTTTGCCCAGGCGCTGGAAACTTCCATGGTGTGCGAAATTCCTTTTGAAACTCTTGATGACCTCTCCGGCAAAATGCCCAGCCTGCGTCAACAGATGATGCGTCTGATGAGCGGTGAAATCAAAGGCGATCAGGATATGATCCTGCTGCTGTCAAAGAAAAATGCCGAAGAGCGTCTGGCGGCGTTTATCTGGAACCTGTCGCGTCGTTTTGGCCAGCGCGGCTTCTCACAGCGTGAGTTTCGCCTGACCATGACCCGTGGCGATATCGGTAACTATCTGGGTTTAACCGTTGAAACTATCAGCCGTTTACTCGGCCGTTTCCAGAAAAGCGGAATGCTGGCGGTTAAAGGCAAATATATCACCATTGAGAATCACGACCTGCTTTCAGAGCTTGCCGGTCAGAGTCACTGATTGCTGTAAGCTTACGCCGGATCAATATTTGTTATTTTATTGATCCGGCTACAACTTTTTTGCTTCTTCCCTGCACGCTATTGGGCTATCTTTAATCTGACACCTCGTCGTGTAAGGAGACCCCAGTATGGTTAAGTATCAAAACATCCTTGTAGCGATCGATCCTCAACAGGATGACCAGCCTGCGCTGCGCCGTGCGGTGTATCTCAATCAACAGATTGGCGGCAAAATCAAAGCCTTCCTGCCTATTTATGATTTCTCCTACGAAATGACTACCCTGCTGTCGCCAGACGAACGCACCAATATGCGTAAAGGCGTCATCAGTCAGCGTACCGAATGGATTCGTGAACAGGCTAATGCTTATCTTGAAGCCGGCGTCGACATCGAGATAAAAGTGGTCTGGCATAATCGTCCGTTTGAAGCCATTATCCAGGAAGTGCTGACGAGCAAACACGATCTGGTACTGAAAATGGCCCATCAACACGATCGGCTGGAAGCGGTGATTTTCACCCCAACTGACTGGCATCTGTTACGCAAATGTCCAAGCCCGGTATGGATGGTAAAGGATCAGCCATGGCCTGAGGGAGGTAAAGCGCTGGTAGCGGTCAATTTAGCCAGTGAAGAGCCGCATCACGATTTGCTCAATCAAAAACTGGTAAAAGAAACCCGCGAACTGGCGGATATGGTTAACCACACCGAGGTCCATCTGGTGGGTGCATATCCGGTTACGCCTATTAATATTGCCATCGAACTGCCCGATTTTGATCCCAGCGTGTATAACGACGCAATTCGTGGGCAGCACCTGGTGGCAATGAAAGCCCTGCGGCAAAAATTTGCTATGGATGAAAGATTCACCCACGTCGAAAAAGGATTACCGGAAGAGGTTATTCCCGATCTGGCTGAACATCTGGATGCCGGTATAGTGGTGCTGGGAACCATCGGGCGCACCGGCATTTCTGCGGCCTTTTTAGGCAACACCGCAGAGCAGGTTATCGACCACTTGCGCTGTGATCTGCTGGTGATTAAACCAGATGGTTTTGCTACCCCAGTCGAACTGGATGATGATGAGGATGATTAAGGCAAAAGCGGCCTGAATCAATCCCTCGGGTAATAAAATCTAAAAACAAAAAACCGGTAAGAGATAAAGTCTCAGCCGGTTTTTTTATTACCAGTAAAAATAAACGCTTTATTTATTCTGAAATACCCTTACGGAATGTCCCGATAAATTTTATCCCTTCATCGCCTACTCGCCTCTCCTTACCCTTGATTTATAATAATTTTTTTATGCCAGCAGCGCAATAGTTAAATTATTTGAATATTTATTGGTGCATTCAGCTTAGTGAGACTAATCTTACAAAGGCTGATAAAGGTCAGATGAAATGCAACTCAGTTAAGTGTGCTATCGCACCTTTTCTTTGCTGTTTTATGAAAAGTAAACTTCGGCGATAAATGGAGATATCCTCATGAATGAAAACTCAGCTAACGTGACTGGAAATTACAATGATAATTTAGTTGCACCGGTCAGAGGCACACCATTAAAACGTATTTCCTGGAGCGCCATTTTTGCTGGCGTCATTATTTCAATGGTGGTTTATCTTTTACTGGCGATTCTGGGCACCGCTATCGGTGCCAGTACCATTGATCCCCTGAAAGAGCAAAATCCGCTGGATGGTATAGGGACCGGAGCGGCAATCTGGACCGGCGCCAGTATGCTGATTTCCATCGCTGCCGGTGCATACGCCAGCGGACGCCTTGCACAGCGTGAAGGCGCGCTGCATGGTCTGCTGATGTTTGGCGTTAACACGCTGATCTGCACCTGGTTCCTGATTGTGGTGGTGAATAATACCTTGACCGGCGCTGGCAACATCATCGGTTCAGGCTTACAGACGCTGGGCAGTGGAATTTCAGCCATTGCGCCACCGGCCACCCAGATGGTTAAAGATAAACTGGCAGAAAATAATATTAACCTCGACAGCTTACAAAATGAGCTTGAAACGACTTTACGCCAGAGCGGTAAAGCCGAGTTACAGCCGGAGAATCTGGAAAATAAAGCACAGAATGAAGTGAATAATGCGCAAAATCAGGCATCAGCTACGGCCAATGCGCCGCAAAATGCTGATACCGATCTTGCAGGATTTATTCGTGGGCTGATTGATCGCAATGAAAGTACATTCCAGGCCGCCGACCGTGATGCGCTGAAAAATATTATTAAAGCGCGTACCGGTAAAAGTGACCAGGAAGTTGAGCAGATGGTTGACCAGGCTGAAAAAAGTTATCAGCAGGCACGAGCTAAATATGAAGAACTGAAACAGCAAGCTGAGCAAAAAGCACGTGAAGCCGGTGAGAAAGCCGCCGCCGCCACCGCTAAAGCAAGCTGGTTCGCCTTCTTTATGTTGATTGTTGAAGCCGTACTGGCTGGTGCAATGGGTATGCTGGGTCGCCGCACACAGCCGCATCCATTAGCTCATCATCAGCGTTAGTAGCCGATAGATCTGACGGGCCCACAGACCACTGTGGGCCCGTTTTTTTTGACCTGACAACTTAATGCAGCAACTGCGCACGATTGATAATCCCCTTCCCCTGATTTTTTTCCACCACCGAACCGCTAACCTGATATCAGCAATCACAAAATTCATAAGTTGGGAGATCGACAGAGGATATTTACCGCGGTGAGCATGGCACAATGACCTATTGCTCGGGCAAATATTAGCCCCTCCCAAACCACAAGAGGGGCCAAATTATTACAGCGCTTTCAGAATGGCTTCCACGCTGGCTTTGGCATCACCAAATAACATCTGGGTGTTGTCTTTGAAGAACAGCGGGTTCTGCACCCCGGCGTAGCCGGTATTCATTGAACGCTTAAACACCACCACATTCTGCGCTTTCCACACTTCCAGCACCGGCATTCCGGCGATTGGGCTGCGAGGATCTTCCTGTGCCGCAGGGTTAACGGTGTCATTCGCCCCAATCACCAGTACGGTATCGGTATCTGCGAAATCGTCGTTGATCTCATCCATTTCCAGCACCACGTCATACGGCACGCGCGCTTCAGCCAGCAGCACGTTCATATGGCCCGGCAGACGCCCGGCAACCGGATGAATACCGAAACGCACCTTCACACCGCGAGCGCGCAGCTTCTCGGTGATCTCTGCCACCGGATACTGCGCCTGCGCCACCGCCATACCGTAGCCTGGGGTAATAATCACTGATGAGGAGTTTTTCAGCATTTCTGCCGTCTCTTCCGCACTGATTTCACGATGCTCTCCAGCCTCTTCCGTTTCACCCGTAGAGCTGCTGTCCGTACCGAAGCCACCAGCAATCACGCTGATAAATGAGCGGTTCATCGCCTTACACATAATGTAAGAGAGAATTGCACCGGAGGAACCGACCAGCGCACCGGTCACGATCAGCAGATCGTTGCTCAGCATAAAGCCTGCCGCCGCAGCTGCCCAACCGGAATAAGAGTTAAGCATCGATACCACTACCGGCATATCAGCACCGCCGATAGAAGCCACCAGGTGCCAGCCAAATGCCAGCGCAATAATGGTCATGATCAACAGCGCGAAGACCTGCACGCCGACACTGTCCGAGCGAACAAACATCAGCAGCAGCAGGAACGACACCACCAGCGCCAGCAGATTCAGCTTATGACGATGCGGCAGCATCAGCGGGCGTGATGAGATTTTGCCGCGCAGTTTGCCAAACGCCACAATCGAGCCGGTGAAGGTCACCGCACCGATAAAGATGCCGAGAAACACTTCGGTCAGATGGATATTTTCCATCACCGGCAGCAGGCCAGGAGCATGGTCGATGTAGCTGTTAAAACCAACCAGCACCGCAGCCAGACCGACAAAGCTATGCAGCACCGCCACCAGTTCTGGCATCTCAGTCATCTCGACCTTTTTCGCCAGACGAATACCAATCGTGCCACCAATCACCATTGCGACCAGGATCCAGCCGACATTGCCGCTATCCGGTCCGAGAATGGTGGCAATCAGCGCGATAGCCATACCGCTCATGCCAAAAATATTGCCCCGCTTCGAGGTCTCATGCTTTGACAGCCCGGCAAGGCTGCAAATAAACAGAATTGCGGCAACAATGTATGCTGCAGTCACTAATCCGCCAGACATATTGTTAGTCCTCAGTTCTTACGGAACATTTTCAGCATGCGCTGAGTCACGGTGAAACCACCGAAAATATTGATGCTGGCAATCAGCACCGCCACAAAGGAGAAGAACGTCACCCAGCCGCCGTGACCGATCTGCAACACCGCGCCGACCACGATAATCCCGGAAATCGCATTGGTAACCGACATCAGCGGAGTATGCAGCGCATGGCTGACATTCCACACCACGTAATAGCCGACCACACAAGAGAGTGCGAACACGGTAAAGTGCGACAGGAACTCCGGCGGTGCGACATTTGCCAGGCAGGCAAACAGCACGATAGCCAGCGCAATCAGCAGATACTTACGCAGCGGTGAGGCGGGTTTTTCCGGCTCTTTCGCCGCCGTTTTCACTTCAGGCTGCGCGGCTTTTGGCGCGGCTGAAACCTGAATCGGTGGCGCAGGCCAGGTGACTTCGCCGTCACGAATCACCGTCACGCCGCGCACCACCACGTCATCGAAATCAATGGCGATTTCGCCATTTTTCTCTTTGCACAGCAGTTTCAGCAGGTTGACGAGGTTCGTTCCGTACAGCTGCGAAGACTGCGTCGGCAGACGACTTGGCAAATCGGTGTAGCCGATAATCTTCACACCGTTATCAGTGGTGGTCACGGTATCCGCTACCGTCAGCTCACAGTTACCGCCAGTTTGTGCTGCCAGATCGACAATCACACTGCCCGGTTTCATTGAGGCCACCATTTCGCGGGTGATCAATTTCGGTGCCGGACGTCCCGGAATCAGCGCGGTGGTGACAATAATGTCCACTTCCTGCGCCTGTGTGGCAAACAGTTCCATCTCGGCCTTAATAAAGGCTTCTGACATCACTTTGGCATAGCCATCGCCGCTGCCGGCTTCCTCTTCAAAGTCCAGTTCAAGGAACTCGGCGCCCATACTCTGCACCTGCTCCTTCACTTCCGGGCGAGTATCAAAGGCACGAACGATCGCGCCAAGGCTGCCTGCCGCACCAATCGCCGCCAGCCCGGCAACGCCCGCTCCGATCACCATCACTTTGGCCGGCGGTACTTTGCCTGCTGCAGTGATCTGACCGGTAAAGAAACGACCAAACTCATGGGCTGCTTCGACAATTGCACGGTAACCGGCAATATTCGCCATCGAGCTGAGTGCATCAAGAGACTGAGCGCGTGAAATACGCGGCACGGCATCCATCGACATCACGGTAACCTTACGCGCCGCCAGCTTTTCCAGCAGCGCCGGGTTTTGCGCAGGCCAGATAAAGCTCACCAGCGTGCTGCCTTCTCGCGTCAGCGCAATTTCGTCATCGGTTGGCGCATTCACTTTTAGCACGATATCGGACTGCCAGACATTTACCGCATCGGTAATGCTGGCACCTGCGGCCTCAAAAGCCGCATCATCAAAGCTGGCCAGCTTACCCGCGCCGCTTTCGACCGCCACCGTAAAGCCGAGTTTTAACAGCTGCTCGACGGTTTTCGGCGTGGCAGCGACTCGCGCTTCATTGGGCAGCCGCTCTTTCGGTACTCCAATTAACATAGTATTCCCTTTCATCGGTTATCTCCTCGGCCATTAACACCTTAAACGTTAACTGTCCGGGTAGAGTCAGGATGGTTTGTATTCACTCGCTCCGGCCCTTATGACCGAAACTGACTTGTTTCAAACTATTTATAACCTACTGAAAATATGTCTCTCGATCCACTCGCCGCGTGCTATAGCTGACACTTTCACATAAAAATTCAGAGACAAGTGGGAAAAACACTATTTTGGCACTGAATTTAACAGTAAATTACGCATAATCTGCTATGCAAAATCGGTTCATGACAAATTTATTAACTGTAAAAACCATTAATTAACAAAGCGTTAACTAATTAACTAATATCTATAACCAGCATAAGTGGTAAACAACTCGCTGTGCGTCCAGTTTTATACTTATTTTGACTTAACAGAATATTGCCTGATATCGATGCAAGGAAATGGCATAAATTGCCTGAGACAGCAGCCATTATTACATGCAATAATCGACAGCTAATCTGTTACACATCAAGAGTCCAGCACGTTTTCGTACTCATTTTTTGCGTAAGGCGAAGGATTATTTTTATGAAGCTGAAGAACACCATTCTGGCGACGACCCTGTTGTCTGTCACGACACTATCCGCATACGCGGCAGAGGAATTGTCGCCAGAAAAAGCGGCCTCGTTAAAGCCATTTGATCGAATCTCAATTAACGGCCGTTTTAATGCGATTAACGACGCCAGCGCAGCCATCTCCAAACGCGCCGACGAAATGGGCGCTGCCTCTTACTATATCCAGGGCATTAGTGATAATAACGGTAATGGCGGCAACTGGCGCGTTACTGCCGATCTTTATCACGCCGATGCGCCTGCTGCGGCAAATACCACCGAATACCGCGTATTCAACGGCGTGAAAGAGCTGCCAAAAGGCGAAGCTTTCCAGTTGGAACCTTTCGATACCGTTTCGGTTAGCGGTTTCTATCGCAGCCAGCCGGACGTCAATGACGCGATTTCCAAAGCAGCAAAACAAAAAGGTGCCGCATCATTCTTTATCGTCCGTCAGGTTGATGCCAATAATGGCGGTAATCAGTACATCACGGCGTATGTGTATAAAGCCGATGCGGCAAAACGCCAGGTGCAGAGCCCGAACCTGATCCCTGCCGACTCTGAGGCCGGTAAAGCCGCACTGGCTGCTGGCGGTGCCGCGGCGAAGCAGGTCGAAATTCCGGGCGTCGCTTCCTCCGAAACCCCAAGCAATCAGGTGGGTAATTTCTACCAGACGCAAAGCTCAACCGGTCAGCGTTACACCGTTAAACTGTCTGACGGCAAATCTGTTCAGGAGCTGAACAACATTACTGCCGCACAGATGCAGCCGTTTGACTCGGTAACCTTTACCGGACATTTCAGTACCCCAACTGAAGTTTCCCATGAAGTGGCCAAGCGTGCGGCGGCTAAAGGTGCCAAGTATTATCATGTAACCCGTCAGTGGCAGAACCAGAGTGGTGGTAACCTCACCGTTTCGGCAGATCTGTTCAAATAAGCATCATTTCGGGCAGCATTTTGCTGCCCGCTGCCTTTCTGAATAATCTGTAGCAGTTTTTGCATAGTCAGTCATTGCACTCCGCTTTTCCTCTCCGTAAAATCGGCCGCCAGTTTTAGGGGTTTCGGTCGAACACATTCGTCTTTCATTGCGTAAAATTCGTTCGTTAGCCCGTCCATTAGTTATTTATGCTGTAGTCAGGACACATTCTTGGATAAAAAATTAGGTCTAACCGCCCTCACCGCTCTGGTGCTTAGCTCCATGCTGGGTGCCGGCGTTTTTAGTCTGCCGCAAAATATGGCGGCGGTTGCCAGCCCGGCGGCGCTGCTGATTGGCTGGCTGATTACCGGCACCGGGATTATTTTTCTCGCGTTGGCGATGCTATTACTGACGCGTCTGAAACCGGAACTGGACGGCGGAATCTTCACCTACGCGCGCGCCGGATTTGGCGATCTGGTCGGCTTCTGCTCCGCCTGGGGCTACTGGCTGTGTGCGGTGATTGCCAACGTCTCATATCTGGTGATTGTCTTCTCAGCCCTGAGTTTCTTCACCGATTCGCCGGATCGGGTGGTGTTTGGCGACGGCAATACCTGGCAGGCGGTTTTGGGCGCTTCCATTCTGCTGTGGCTGGTGCACTGGCTGGTACTGCGTGGCGTACAGACTGCCGCCAGCATTAATCTGGTTGCCACCTTGGGTAAGCTACTGCCGCTCGGCCTGTTTGTGTTACTGGCAATTGCGGCGTTTAACTTCGACCGCTTTAAATTTGATTTCACCGGCGTGGCGCTGGGTAAACCGGTCTGGGAGCAGGTGAAACAGACGATGCTAATCACCCTGTGGGTGTTTATTGGCGTCGAAGGCGCGGTGGTGGTTTCTGCCCGTGCGCGAAATAAAAAAGATGTCGGCCGCGCCACGCTGCTGGCAGTGATTGCCGCGCTGTGCGTCTATCTGCTGGTGACGCTGCTGTCGCTGGGTGTTGTGCCCCGCGCTGAGCTGGCAGAAATGCGCAATCCTTCAATGGCGGGTCTTATGACGCGTCTGATCGGTTCGTGGGGCGATGTGGTGATCGCCGTCGGTCTGATTGTATCGGTGTGCGGCGCTTATCTCAGCTGGACCATTATGGCGGCTGAAGTGCCGTTTATTGCCGCGCAACAGGGGGCTTTTCCGCGTTCGCTCAGTAAGCAGAATGCACGCAGTGCGCCATCGGCTTCGCTATGGCTGACCAACGGCAGCGTCCAGCTGTGTCTGATTCTGATCTGGCTGACGCAATCCGATTACAACACCCTGCTGACTATCGCTTCTGAAATGATCCTCGTCCCCTATTTCCTGGTAGGCGCCTATCTGTATCAGGTGGCGCGCAAGCTGAATAAACCGGGTATTACGCTGGTGGCGCTGGGTGCCTGCATTTATGGCTTATGGCTGCTGTACGCTTCTGGTCCGCTACACTTAATGTTGTCAGTGGTGTTGTATGCGCCAGGCCTGCTGCTGTTTTTGTTCGCCCGTCGCGGTGGACGCGCAGCGCAGGGTTTAAGCCGCGTGGAATGCAGTGCGATTGTTGTGCTGATGGTTGCGGCCTTACCGGCGATGTGGATGCTGGTAAAGTAACGCGCTGACTGGACCTTCAGGCAAAAGTCTGAAGGTTCACACTCGGTTAATGCGCGGTGGTTGGAAAATGGATGCTCAGACGATCTTCATGCTGGGTGAGATTGAGCGGTTTGCGATATTCCAGCTGAATGGTTTCCAGCTGTTGCGCAGAAAGTGTATAAGGCAACAGGATATCCAGCTGATTAATCTGCTGCTGTTCAGCCAGCGTAATCAGCCGTGCGATGTTAATTTCGTCGCTGACCTGGGTTGAAATGATTTGCAACGCTAATTCTTTCAGCCGTTCGGACGAGGCTGGCTGATGATGAGCGGGATTGCGCGTCACCATCCCAAAGATGGGTAGCACGCCATAAATAGCGTCAACGAAGCTCCAGCGTTTCTTGCACGAGGCGGAGAGAAAATCCATATAATTGAAGCAGATGCGGTCACTGTATCCGGCTGACGCCAGTTCTTTCTCAGACACCCTCGCTCTCCTCCCGATGGAAAATACTGTAAAACAGCCCTGGGAATATAATCGCATATTTTGTAGGGGTAGTTCTATACATCTTGAGTTATTTAACGTGGGTTCATAGTTGTTATCCGCAAGACAGGATATGCTGATCTCCCCCGCATACAGACGTACAGCATGATGAGCAAAATAGTATTTGTTGAAGACGATCAGGACGTTGGCGAATTAATCGCCGCTTATCTCGGCCGCCATGGTATCGATGTCTTAGTCGAAAGTCGCGGCGATCGCGCAGAAGCGGTGATCGCTGCCAACCGGCCCGACCTGGTGATGCTGGATATCATGTTACCCGGTAAAGATGGCATGACGTTGTGCCGCGATCTCCGTGCCAGCTGGTCCGGCCCGATTGTACTGCTCACCTCACTCGACAGTGATATGAACCATATTCTGTCGCTGGAGATGGGCGCTAATGACTATATCCTGAAAACTACGCCGCCCGCAGTACTGCTGGCGCGCCTGCGACTTCATTTGCGGCAGGCAGGAGGCGGTAACAGCAATGAAGAGATTGCGCCGGCGCTGTCGGGCCATAAAGCACTGCGTTTCGGCACGCTGTTCATCGACCCGCTTAATCGCCAGGTTGCGCTGTCTGACGAAAATATTCCGCTATCCACTGCCGACTTCGATCTGCTGTGGGAGCTGGCAACTCACGCAGGGCAAACTCTCAATCGTGACGCGCTGCTGAAAACCCTGCGCGGCGTCAGCTATGATGGTCTTGACCGCAGTATCGATGTCGCCATCTCGCGGCTGCGGAAAAAATTAAATGACAGTGCTACCGAGCCTTACCGGATTAAAACTATCCGTAATAAGGGCTATCTGTTTGCTCCGCATGCCTGGGAAATTAACAACGCATGAGAAAGCTTTTTATCCAGTTCTACCTGCTGCTGTTTGTCTGCTTTCTGGTGATGGCGCTGCTGGTAGGCCTGGTGTACAAATTCACCGCAGAGCGCTCCGGTCGCCAGTCGATGGATGATCTGATGAAAAGCTCGCTGTATCTGATGGGCAGCGAGTTGCGCGGCATCCCGCCACGCGACTGGAATAAGACCATCAATAACCTCGACCTGAACCTCTCCTTTAAAATGCATATCCGCCCGCTTAATAAGATTAAGCTTGAGCCAGCGGACATGCGACGCTTGCGCGCCGGAGAGATCGTCACGCTGGATGATGAATATAGCTTTTTGCAGCATATCCCACGCAGCCACTATGTGCTGGTGGTCGGCCCGATTCCCTACCTGTTCTTTTTGCATCAGATGCGCCTGCTGGATATCGCACTGCTGGCTTTTATTGGCCTGTCGCTGGCGTTTCCGGTGTTTATCTGGATGCGACCGCACTGGAAAGATATGCTGAAACTGGAGTCAGCCGCTCAGCGTTTTGGCCAGGGACATCTGGATGAGCGCATCCATTTCGACAGCGCGTCCAGTCTGATACGCCTTGGCGTTGCCTTTAATCAGATGGCAGATAACATCAATACGCTGGTTGCCAGCAAAAAACAGCTTATTGACGGCATTGCTCACGAGCTGCGTACGCCGCTGGTGCGCCTGCGCTACCGGCTGGAGATGAGTCATAACCTGACGGACGCTGAATCTGCTGCGCTGAACCGCGATATCGGCCAGCTGGAAGCACTGATTGAAGAGCTGCTGACCTACGCACGGCTCGATCGCCCTGAAGTTGGCCTTAATTTGCAGAAAATCGACCTGGCCCACTGGTTGCAGGAAAGGCTGGACGATATCCGCATCCTCCATCCTGATCATCTTATCAGCCTGGATACGCCAGAACGCGACAATATCGCCGTTGCTGATGCAAGGCTGATGGAACGGGTGCTGGATAATCTGGTGAATAATGCGCTGCGCTATGCCGATCGGCAGCTGCGGGTCGGGCTATGGTTTGATGGCAATATTGCCTGTTTACAGGTCGAGGATGATGGCCCCGGCATTCCGCTTGCCGAACGTCAGCGCGTGTTTGAGCCTTTCGTCCGTCTCGATCCCAGCCGCGATCGCGCGACCGGCGGTTGCGGTTTAGGACTGGCAATTGTGCATTCAATTGCGCTGGCGCTCGGCGGCCATGTCATCATCGACAGCAGCCCGCTTGGCGGTGCCAGCGTTCGCTTTTGCTGGCCGGTTGATTTACCCTTGCCGACAACCCCAGGCGCCTGATTGACTTTCAGGTCGGGCTGCCGGCCCTTTTGTGCTCAAGGAGACATCACGTGACATCTGCATATCAACATCTGACAAAAACATTCCAGCGCCTGTCGCGTTTCGGCCATCTCTCCGCCATTGCCGGCTGGGATATGCAAACCATGATGCCAGCAGGCGGCAGCCGCGCGCGTGGCGAAGCACTGGCCGAGCTGAGCGTTTTGCAGCATGAAATCTTAACCGCTAAACCCATCGCTGGCTGGCTGGATCAGGCGGAGCAGGAATCGCTGAATGACGTTGAACGCGCAAACCTGTTTGAAATGCGCCGCGCCTGGCAACAGGCCGCCCTGCTGCCGGCGTCGCTGGTCGAGGCTAAGTCGATTGCCGGTTCACGCTGCGAGCACGCCTGGCGTCAGCAGCGTCCGGCCAATGACTGGCAGGGTTTCGCCAGCAACTTAAAAGAAGTGGTCAGACTGAGCCGCGAAGAGGCAGAAATTCGCGCCCAGGCGAACGGCTGCTCGCGTTATGATGCGCTGCTCGATGTGTTTGAACCGGGTATGACCAGCGCTAAGCTGGACAGCACCTTTGGCGATCTGAAACAGTGGCTGCCGCAGCTGCTGCAACGCATTGTCGACAAGCAGGCGCAGGAGAAAGTTGAGCGTCCGGTCGGGCCTTTTGCGATTGAGTCTCAGCGTCAGCTCGGCCTCAGCGTAATGCAGCAGCTTGGTTTCGATTTTAATGCCGGTCGTCTCGACGTCAGTGCGCATCCGTTCTGCGGCGGCGTGCCGGAAGATGTGCGCATCACCACCCGTTACAATGAAACTGAGTTTCTCAGCGCCATGATGGGGGTGATCCACGAAACCGGCCATGCACGTTATGAGCAAAATTTGCCAAAGCAGTGGCCCGGCCAGCCGGTAGCCCATGCACGCTCCACCGCCATTCACGAATCACAAAGCCTGTTCTTCGAGATGCAGCTGGCACGCAGCGCTGAATTCCTGCAGCTGATTCTGCCGCAGGTCGCTATACATATGGGCGATCAGAGTGCATTGCAGGCGGATAATTTTGTGCGCCTTAATCAGCGGGTCAAAGCAGGGTTTATCCGCGTGGATGCTGATGAGGTCAGCTATCCGGCCCACGTCATTCTGCGCTATGAGATTGAACGTGCACTGATTAGTGGCGATATTGAAGTCGATGATATTCCGGCCATCTGGCAGGAAAAAATGCAGGCTTACCTCGGTATTGATACCAGTGGAAATTATCGTGATGGCTGTATGCAGGATATTCACTGGACCGACGGTGCTTTCGGTTACTTCCCGACTTACACGCTTGGCGCCATGTATGCCGCGCAGCTATTCCAGGCGCTGAAGCGCGCGCTGCCGCAGGTTGAAACACAGATTCGTGAAGGCGACTTGCAGCCCATTTTTGACTGGTTACAGCAGAATATCTGGCAGCACGGCAGCCGTTTCAGCACCCGCCAGCTGATGTCTAACGCCACCGGAGAAGATCTTAATCCGGCCTATTTCCGTCAGCATCTGGAAAATCGCTATCTGAATAACTGACATCCGCAGATACGGGCGGTGAACCCCGCCCGTACGCCAGCCTCAGTTGTACATTCGGTTACACGCCGATACCAATCACTCACGGAAACTCCCCTCGCGATTACTTATAGTGATTTCACCGGCCCCGCAATGGGCTTACAGATGAAAACATTCGAGGGTTTGATAATGAAAAAATTAGTTTCTTTGGTTGTTGCTGCTGCTATGGGTCTGTCTTCCGTTGCTTTTGCTGCTGAAACGACTGCGGCTCCGGCTACCACGCATACCGCGGCACCAGCCAAAGCCACCGCGCATAAAACCGTGCATCATAAAAAAGAGCACAAAGCGGCAGTGCAGAAAGCACAAGCAGCAAAAAAGCACCATAAAAAAGCCACCAAACCTGTCGCACAGAAAGCGCAAGCAGCTAAAAAGCATCACAAGAAAGCCACTAAACCTGTAGAGCAAAAAGCACAGGCGGCACATAAGCATCATAAAAAAGCCGCAAAACCTGTCGCGCAGAAAGCGCAGGCTGCCAAAAAACATCACAAAAAAGTCGCTAAGAAAACCGCTGCTGCGCCTGCAGCATAACAGTGTCGCAGGTTAACCTGCGACAGCCGGTCTGACTATGATAAACACCCGGTTCTTCCGGGTGTTTTCTTCCTGGAGTAGCGGAAATGGTGCGTCGCTATTTATTCGAAATCATCCTCGTTACGATGATTATCTGCGGTATCATTACCGTCAGTTTCTGGCTTTAAATGCTGTAGCGTGCTGATATTACGAATTAAACTCCCTTTTTTCCCGCTTACCGTCTATAGTTAACTCTTCACGCGTGATAATGACTATTTAACAGTTCTCACCCTTCCTGAGAGTGATATGCGCATAACGGCCGTGGTATTAATGGGATTGCTGTCGCTGGCATTTTATTCCCATGCTGATGAAGATTCGCTCAGCGAAGACGACACTCAGACCCTGTTTTTTGGTAAAGACGATCGCCAGGCGGTGGACGATACCGCCAGCGTACCGTGGGAAGCTATCGGCCAACTGGAAACCGCCAGCGGTAACCTGTGCAGCGCTACCCTGATCTCTTCGCATCTGGCCCTGACCGCTGGCCACTGCCTGCTGACGCCACCCGGTAAACTGGATAAACCGGTAGCATTACGTTTTATCGCTAATGATAAAGGCTGGCGCTATGAGATTCACGATATCGAAGCGCGGGTTGATCCGGCGCTGGGTAAAAAACTTAAGGCAGATGGTGACGGCTGGATCGTTCCTTCCGCAGCAGCGCCTTATGATTACGGCCTGATTGTACTGCGTAACCCGCCGGCCGGCATTACGCCGATCCCCCTGTTTTCCGGTTCACGCAGTGAGCTGACCGCAGCCCTGAAAGCGACAGGACGTAAGGTGACACAGGCGGGTTATCCGGAAGATCATCTGGAAACACTCTATTCCCATCGCGACTGTCTGATCACTGGCTGGGCGCAGCGTTCAGTGTTATCGCATCAGTGCGATACGCTGCCGGGCGACAGCGGTTCGCCACTGCTGTTAAAAGTCGGTGATGGCTGGCAGTTAATTGCAGTGCAAAGCTCCGCTCCGGCGGCGAAAGACCGCTATCGCGCAGATAACCGCGCCATTGCGGTTACCGCGTTTCGCGATCAGCTGGAAGAGTTGGCGCTGTAAAATTATCAGGGCGGCGAAAACGTCGCCCTGATGCCGACCTGTTACTGTGCAATCTGCTCCATCGCCTGCAAAATACGCTTATCGGAAATCGGATACGGCGTTCCCAGCTGCTGAGCAAAGTAGCTGACGCGCAGCTCCTCAATCATCCAGCGTATATCCTGCACATCCTCATCATCCTGACGCGTCGGCGGCAGTTTGTTAAACCAGCGGCTCCATGCCTGCTGCACCTGCTCAACTTTCAGCATCCGCGCGCGATCGCTGTGTGGATCAACCGGTAATTTTTCCAGACGGCGCTCAATAGCGTGCAGATAACGCAGGGTATCCGGCAGATGTTTCCAGCCGTTTTGAGTAACAAAGCCGCGATATACCAGACCGTTCATTTGCGCTTTAATGTCCGACAGCCCCAGCGCCATGGTCATATCCACGCGCCCTTTCAGGCGTTTATTGATAGTAAATACCGAGGTAAGAATCTGCTCGACCACCCTTGCAATCTCGACCACCGTCTCATTCAGCTCCGCGAGAACTTTATCATGCAGGCGGGTAAAGTCGGCCTCCAGCCAGCTCGGACCGCCAAATTCTGCGATCAGTTTATCTACGCCGCAGGCAATGCAGTCATCGATAAGCTCCAGCACCTTGCCATAAGGGTTAAAGTACAGTCCGAGCTTGGCCTTGTTCGGCAATTTTTCATGCAGATATTTGACTGGCGACGGGATATTCAGCAGCAGCAATCGCCGCTGGCCACGCCACATCATCTTCTGCTGCTCGTGCTGACTGTCGAACAGGCGAATCGCCACGCTGTCCTTTTCATCAACCAGTGCTGGCCAGGCTTTCACGCTGTAATTACCGCGTTTCTGCTCAAAGTGGTCCGGCAGATCGCCGAAACTCCATAGATGCAGCCCACTCTGCTCCAGCCCGTCATCGGCCACCAGCGACAGCGTCTCCTGTACCTTGCCTTTCAACCCGGCGCGCAAGGCGCTCAGATCTTTACCTTCCTTCAACTTTTTGTTGTGTTCATCGACCACGCGGAAGGTCATTTTCAGATGATCGGGCACCTGATCCCACTGCCATGCGTCACGCTCAATTGTGACGCCGGACATGCGGCGGAATTCGCGCTCCAGCGCTTCGAGCAGCGGGGTTTCCAGCGGAGTAACACGCCCAAGGAAAGCTTCAGCGTAGTTCGGCGCGGGCACAAAATTGCGTCGCAGCGGTTTTGGCAGCGATTTAATCAGCGCGATAATTAATTCCCGACGCACACCGGGGATTTGCCACTCAAAACCGGTTTCTGCGACCTGATTCAGCAGCGGCAACGGGATATGCACCGTGACGCCATCAGCATCGGTGCCGGGTTCAAACTGATAGCTGAGCGGCAACTTGAGATTGCCCTGATGCCAAAAGTTTGGATAATCCAGTTTACTGACATTACCCGCGCCCTCTTTAATCAGCATCTCTTTGGCAAAATTCAGCAATTCCGGCGTCTGCTGACTGACCTTTTTCCACCAGTTATCAAAATGACGCGCTGAAACCACCTCGTGACCAATGCGCTGATCGTAAAAAGCAAACAGCGTTTCATCATCCACCAGAATGTCGCGACGGCGGGATTTATGCTCCAGCTCCTCTATTTCATTGCGCAATTTCAGGTTGGCTTTAAAAAACGCGTGGCGCGTCTGCCAGTCACCTTCTACCAGCGCATGGCGAATAAACAGCTCGCGCGACAGTGTTGGATCAATTTTGCCGTAGTTAACTTTACGCGCGGCGACAATGGGCAGACCATACAGCGTGACTTTTTCACTGGCCATCACCGCACCCTGGGCTTTCTCCCAATGCGGCTCGCTGTAGCTGCGTTTCAGCAGATGCTGAGCAATTGGCTCGATCCATTCTGGTTCGATACGTGCCGCAATGCGCCCCCACAGGCGGCTGGTTTCCACCAGCTCGGCAACCATCGTCCATTTCGGCGGCTTCTTAAATAAACCCGAGCCAGGGAAAATGGCAAATCGGGCATTGCGCGCGCCGGTAAATTCCTGCTTATCCGCATCTTTCTGACCAATATGTGACAGCAACCCGTTGAGTAGCGCCAGATGGATTTCACGGAATTCCGCCGGCTCGCTGTTGACCGGCAGCCCTAATTCTCGCACCACCTGACGCAGCTGGGTATAAATATCCTGCCACTCACGCACCCGCAGATAGTTGAGATAATCGGTTTTGCACTGGCGGCGGAAATGACTGGATGACAGCGCTTTTTGCTGCTCTTTCAGATAGTCCCACAGATTCACAAACGCCATAAAATCGGAGTCTTTATCCGCAAAGCGCCGATGCTTCTCATCGGACGCCTGCTGTTTTTCCACCGGGCGTTCGCGCGGATCCTGAATCGACAGCGCGGCGGTGATGATCATCACTTCACGCACGCAGCCGTATTGCTGTGCCGCCAGCACCATTCGCGCCAGTCGGGGATCAACCGGCAACTGCGCCAGTTGACGACCGGATGCGGTCAGCTGATAGCGCTGGCCTTCATGCTGGGTAATCGCTCCCAGCTCTTCCAGCAGGCGCACGCCATCCTGAATATTGCGTTTATCCGGCGCTTCGACAAACGGAAAAGCGCTGATATCACCGAGACCGAGCGCGGTCATCTGCAGAATCACCGACGCGAGGTTCGTGCGCAGAATTTCCGGATCGGTGAACTCAGGGCGATTATTAAAATCGTCCTCCGCGTACAGACGAATGCAAATACCTTCCGAAACGCGGCCGCAGCGCCCTTTACGCTGGTTAGCCGAAGCCTGCGAAATCGGCTCAATTGGCAGACGCTGAACCTTGGTGCGGTAACTGTAGCGACTGATACGCGCAGTTCCCGGGTCGATAACATATTTAATTCCCGGTACCGTCAGCGAGGTTTCCGCTACGTTAGTTGCCAGCACGATGCGGCGGCCGGTGTGCGAGTGAAACACCCGGTTCTGCTCGGCATTCGACAGGCGCGCATACAGCGGCAGCACTTCGGTGTGCGGTAAGTCGCGCTTGATCAGCGCATCGGCGGTATCGCGGATCTCACGCTCTCCGCTCATAAAGATCAGAATGTCGCCGCGACTCTCTTCGCCCAGTTCATCAACCGCATCGAAAATCGCCTGTAGCTGGTCGCGTTCGCTGTCATCCACATCTTCGGAAACCGGGCGATAGCGCACCTCAACCGGATAGGTTCGGCCAGAAACTTCAATAATCGGGGCGTGATTGAAGTGACGGGAAAACCGCTCAGGATCGATGGTCGCGGAGGTAATTATAATTTTCAGGTCCGGGCGACGTGGCAGCAGTTCACGCAGGTAGCCCAGCAGAAAATCGATATTCAGACTGCGTTCGTGCGCTTCATCGATAATGATGGTGTCGTACTGCATCAGCAGGCGATCCTGCTGGATTTCGGCCAGCAGGATCCCGTCGGTCATCAGTTTTACCTGAGTGGTATCGCCAACCTGATCGTTAAAACGCACTTTATAGCCGACACAGCCACCGAGCGTGGTCTCCAGCTCTTCCGCAATGCGATTCGCTACGGTACGTGCCGCCAGACGACGCGGTTGAGTATGCCCTATCAGCCCTTTAATACCGCGCCCCAGCTCCATGCAAATCTTTGGTAGCTGGGTGGTCTTGCCTGAGCCGGTTTCACCGGCAACAATCACCACCTGATGGTCGCGGATCGCCTCAGCGATTGCTTGTTTTTTCTGGCTGACCGGCAAATTTTCCGGATAGCTAATTTTTGGCATTGCCGCCAGACGCTGCGCCACGCGCTGCTCGGCTACGGCAATCTCCTGACTCAGATCATCGGCAATGCCCTGCTGAGCCGCCGGATTTTTCACTTTCTTCGCGCCCTGTATCCGGCGCTGCAAGCGCTGGCGATCGCGCAGCATCAGTGCGTCCAGACGGGGATAAAGTGCCGTCAGCGGCGAGTTATTGGTGTTTTCAGACATGTTGGTTCAGTACCCGTTTAGCGCAGCGACGGTTAATTATCAGAGGAAGTGTCGCCCTGCTGGCGTTAATAAAATTCTTCAGTTGTCGGCGCGCAGTTTAGCACAGCGTAATAAGTGTCGGCGTCATCTCTCTGTATGCTTGTTCAATAATTTCGAACATAGCTCTCGAAATATTGCGCTATCACTCCTTAAAAAATATCCCTAAAGTGTAAATCATTGAGCGGACAGCCTTCCGCATTAACAGACAGGAAAAGATCATGAGCAAAGTATTAGTTCTTAAATCCAGTATTCTCGCCGGTTACTCACAATCAGGCCAGCTGGCTGACTTCTACGTTGAGCAAGCTAAAACAGCAGGTGACGACGTTACCGTCCGTGACTTAGCGGCAAACCCAATTCCGGTGCTGGATGGCGAGCTGGTGGGAGCACTGCGCCCTTCCGAAGCGCCACTGACTCCACGTCAGCAGGAAGCGCTGGCGCTGTCTGACGAACTGATTGCTGAGCTGCAAGCACACGACACCGTGGTTATTGCGGCGCCAATGTACAATTTCAACATCCCAACTCAGCTTAAAAACTACTTCGACCTGATTGCCCGTGCCGGTGTGACGTTCCGTTATACCGAAGCAGGCCCGGAAGGCCTGGTGAAAAATAAGCGTGCGGTGATCATCTCCAGCCGTGGCGGCATTCATAAAGATACCCCTACCGACCTGCTGACCCCTTACGTCAAACTGTTCCTCGGCTTTATCGGCATTACCGACGTAAACTTTGTCTTTGCAGAAGGTATTGCTTACGGTCCGGAAGTGGCGACCAAAGCATCGACCGAAGCGAAAGATGCTATCAAGCAGATCGTTGCGGCTTAACAGCTAATCGTGGGGGTGGCACTTTTGCCGCTCGTGCTGAGTGAATATCCAGCATATCATCAGGACGGGAGCTGATAACGGCTCCCCTACATAAATCCGCAATCTGGTGGCTTACTACTTTTTCTGCAGCCACATTCCATTGATGCCGCGCACATACTCTCCTGACTCGGCGCGCTGTACCAGTTTTTCTCCGGCAATACGCGCCACCTGCGCGGTGGGCATACCATTGCGCTGCGCCAGCTGCTGATACTGCTGTTCACGCCCCTGATTGATCCGCTCGACCAGCGCCAGCGTTGCGCTGTCCTGCTTCACCGGCGCAATATAGCCGCTCAGGGTCTCGCCTACCCGCCCCTGTTGCCGCGCCTCATCCAGCGACAGCGCCCAGGCCGACGGAGATAACAGCATGCCAGCCAGCATCAGCCAGAGTAACTTTTTCATGCCCGCCTCCTTATCAGAACAGATCGCTTTGATTTTTCAGTAAAGCTTCCACATCTTTATCCACCTTAATATGAATCTCATGTTCAATTTTCACATTCATATTGATGGTGATCGGCTCTTTGGGTGCCGCGACTTCAATGCGTGGAACGCAACCCGCCAGCAGTACCCACGCCGGTGACAGCACCAGCAGTTTAGTTGTCAGTGTCATGACGTTTTTTTTCCTTCTGCAACGGCAAGCTGGCATTCTCTTCAAGCCATGTTTGTAAATTATCGCCAAAGCGCAGACTGCGCCAGAGCTGAAAAAGATTCTCTTGCTGGGTGTAGTTCAATGCCACCCGCTGATTTTTATCGCGAAAACGGCTGCTGCCATCGACCTGAGCCCTCATGGTTAGCTCGCCTAAATTGTCGAGATTAATGGTCGCCCACGAACGCGTTATTTCCATATAGCGCAGCCAGTCTATCGCTGCACCGGCAGCAATATTATTGCTGGCGATAGCATCCGCCATCTGTTTATCCAGTCGCAAAGTCAGATTGCCGCTGTTGGCTATCCAGCCATCCTTTATCAGCCACTGCGAATGATTCAGCCACAGCGGCAGTGCGCCATTAATCCGCCCCGACATGGCAATCTGTTTGGGTTTAATCGCGGTTATCAGCTCACTCAGGTCAATTCCCTGCAGGCGCACCGTCGCCGCCTGATGCTGGGGTAGCGCCAGCTGCGCCATACTGAGCTGACCGCCAAGAACTTCGACGCTGACATTGCTCAACGTCAGTGGCTGCCGTTCACTCCACGGGTAATTTCCCTGCAGGTCGGCGGTGATATTATGCATCGCAAACTGATTTTTAATCTCTTTAATCCGCAACGATACCGGGCCGCGCGAGCCAAAATACCACTGATGCGCCTGCAGCCGGAACGGCAGCGAAAAATCGATACCGTTAATTTCGTTGTCCGGCATGCGCACGCTGCCCTGGTTAACCACCCAGTGGCCGCCCGCCTCAAAGCCCTGTCCGGCAGCCGCCGAGAACGCGACCTGCGCTTTCAGCGTGCCCGATTGAATATTTATTTTCAGATCGTTACTTAACAGCGGCTGAAACACCGTCAGCGACTGTTCCGGCCACCAGGCCTGGCCACGCAGCCGCTCGCCATCCCAACGCCCGTTGACTCTTACCGGGCCAATCGCTTCTGCTTTCAGCGTGCCATTGAATAAAAAGTCAGCAGGATCGCGTCCGTTCACCGCCAGCTTCAGGTTTGACGACGGCAGGAAACCGCCAGAACTGAAACTGGTTTCACGTGCCGTCAGCTGCAATTCACCTTTGAAAGCGGGTTTATCCGTCGCACGTTGCCAGCGCAGCGGTGAAGTCAGCGTCAGTCGCGGTGTTCTCATCGTGACCGAGCCATAGCTCAGGCGATCAAAACCGGTCGACAGCGTATCCAGTTCAATGGTGGAGTCCTGCCAGCTACCGGTACCGGCAACGTCCCATTTGGCGGACAGCGGTGCCATATATCCGGTTCCCCAGTAACGCCAGTTCCAGTGCCCTTTATCCGGCCAGAAGTCGGCTGCGCGGCCATCAAGGTGCAGAGCAAAGCGCCCCATACTCGGATCGTGTGCTTGCAGGATCGCCTGTAAACGGCCGTCGATGCCCGCTGATGAGACTTTTATCCCTGCCAGCGGCCAGCGTGCCTCATCAACTTCCAGCGTCGACAATAAACGGCCACGCATCCGCAGCAGCGCGCCAGGCTGCAGAATCACCTGAGGATCAAGCAGCGAGCCACTGATCATCCCCGGCATGCTGGTATAGAACTGCAAATTTTCCAGCTTACTGGTGCCGGTTAGCTGGAAAGGCAGCTGGCTGTTGAGCATATCCAGGTGGCCCGGCCCGACACTCAACACCACGTTGCCTTTGCCCCCGCGTCCCTCGGTCAGCACATTGAGCCGCGCGACAATTTCAGTTGCTGCCAGCCCCTGCTGCCAATGGCTTAACGTCAGCGAGACGCCGCCGGATACCGGCTGCATCGCATAAGGCCAGCGCCATGTTCCCTGTTTGATCTCAATCTGCTGCGGCGATACCGCCCAGGGCAGTGTCACCAGCGGTTGAGCATCGCCCTGCTGTTTGACCTGCAATTCACCCTGCTGCTGCTGCCAGTTAAGTTGCAGGTTAAGCGGTTGCGGCACTCCCTTTAAATTGAGGTCGCCATGCAGCTGGCCCGCTTGCGGTAAACCATCAGGAAAGGTGGGTAAGGTTAACTCTCCCGACAGTTCAACAGGCTGTGCCAGCGCCGGATGATTAACCCTGAACTGGCGGATATCGAGCTGTTGCCCCTGTAACATTCCGCTGACGCGCAGGTTATCGCCCTGGTAATCCAGCTGTTGGTTTGCGGAAGAGAAAGAGAGCTGAAGCTTGCCGGCGTAATCCTGATAAGGGGCAATCGACAATTGACTGATGCTGACATCGGCATCCGGCAGCATTGCCTGCCAGTCGGCCAGTGAACGTGGCGCAGCACTGTTATCGCCTTGCGGCAATTTGCTCAGACAGGCGCTGTTTAAACTGACGTTATCCGCACCTGCCTGCCAGCGGCGCGCCTGATAGCTCAGCGAAACATTGGTTAGCATCGCCAGCTGGCAATCACCAGCGTAATACTGCACGCCGGGTAGCCACAATTCGCCGTTGCGCCAGCGTGGGCTGCCGTCCAGCGCGATAGTGGTATCCTGCGGCAACCAGATGCCTGCCAGCCGCGGCAGCCATTGGGTGACGGTCAGCATCATCCCGGTCAACAGCAGAACTAAAGCCAGCACCGCAGCACAGAAAATGTAAAAGCCCCGAGTCATGGCACTGAATATCCGTTCTGTCCGTGAAGTTATTAGGTTAAATGATGGCACGTAACGGCATATCGGTGAAGTTTTTATCTGCAAATCAAACAATTCATCATCAGAAAATGTCGTCAGGGCAACGAGATTTTAACAGCCTGTTGGGAATAGTTGTTATGATGAAAAGAGAATCAACTTAATCGCCTTGAGGCAGGAGAGGAATGATGAAACTTGCGGTATACAGCACCAAACAATATGACCGGAAATACCTTGAGCACGTCAATGAAAGCTACGGTTTTGAGCTGGAATTTTTTGACTTCCTGTTAAATGAGCATACCGCTAAAACCGCCGTTGATTGTGATGGCGTCTGTCTGTTCGTTAACGATGACGGTGGGCGTGTGGTGCTGGAAGAGCTGGCTGGGCTGGGCGTAAAATTTGTCGCTCTGCGCTGCGCCGGCTTTAACAATGTTGATCTTGATGCGGCTAAACAGCTGGGTATTCGCGTGGTACGCGTTCCGGCTTATTCGCCGGAAGCAGTAGCGGAACACGCCATTGGCATGATGATGACGCTCAACCGCCATATTCATCGCGCTTATCAACGCACCCGCGAAGCTAATTTCTCACTGGAAGGACTGATTGGTTTCAATATGCACGGCCGCACGGCTGGTGTCGTGGGCACCGGTAAAATCGGTATTGCTGCGCTGCGGATTCTGAAGGGATTTGGCATGCGCCTGCTGGCGTTTGATCCTTATCCAAACCCGCAGGCACTGGAACTGGGCGTCGAGTATGTCGACATCAATACGCTGTTTAAACAGTCGGATGTGATTAGCCTGCACTGCCCACTGACGCCGGAAAACCATCACCTGCTTGATGCCAGCGCCTTCAGCCAGATGAAAGATGGCGTTATGATCATTAACACCAGTCGGGGTGGATTAATTGATTCTCAGGCAGCTATTGAGGCGCTGAAAAAACAGAAGATTGGTTCACTGGGAATGGACGTGTATGAAAACGAACGCGACCTGTTCTTCGAAGACAAATCCAATGACGTGATTCAGGATGATGTGTTCCGCCGCTTGTCGGCCTGCCACAACGTGCTGTTTACCGGCCACCAGGCATTTTTAACCGCCGAAGCCTTAACCAGCATTGCACAAACCACACTGGCCAATTTAAGCCAGCTGGAAAAAGGCGAAACCTGCGCCAATGAATTAACCGTGTAACAATGGCCGGGTCACTGTAAGGTGACCCGTCTTATCGCTCAACGCTGACCATTAAAATCTGGCGCAGGTGCCACTCAGCAAGGCGCTTTCCCCGCAGCGACGCCCATTGGCAAGCTGACACATGCCTGTCGAGCTACCGTCTAACTGTCGCGAAAACGCCAGAGTGCCACCGGCGCTGGCGCAGTTGGATGCGGCTAACTCAGACATATTCACTCTGGCAGGTACGTGGGCGGCAGTTGCCTGCTGCGGCGGTTCATTGTCGACGTTGCTGCTGCATGCTGATAACAGCAACGCAGCGCCGGCAAGCAGAAAGGTCGCTGCTTTCATGTATCGGGCTCCGGGATAATAAGGGGAAAAGCTTTGTCAGCTTATGTCACGATCTATCCGAGGTCGAGAGCAGAATTGAAAATCAGAGAAATTAAATTAGCGAAATAGCAATAGCAAAATTCTTGTTTACCACCAGAATGGTCTGTACGAATTCTCTCTGAAAAATTAATTTCAAATTATTCAATCGATTATATTTTCTTCTTTCATCGCTACCACTCCGCTCGGCACATGGAACCTCAGCAGCCCCCTTCAATTAAAAACTAACCACCTTTGCTCTGCGGTGCTGTTCGCCTTAACAGCACACTAAAGTCAAAATTGCCCGATCCGCCATTTGCTAAACTACAGCAATACCCCCTGTCTTTGTGCGGTACAAACTTTATCCCTAAGGGCTGACTATGATAACTATTGACGGTAACGGGGCTGTTGCCTCTGTCGCTTTTCGCACCAGCGAAGTGATTGCTATCTACCCAATTACCCCCAGTTCCACCATGGCCGAGTTAGCCGATGCCTGGTCTGGTGATGGCCGTAAAAATATCTGGGGCGATGTCCCGCGCGTGGTGGAGATGCAGTCGGAAGCCGGAGCCATTGCCACGGTGCATGGCGCACTGCAAACGGGCGCCCTCTCCACCTCTTTCACCTCATCTCAGGGTTTACTGTTGATGATCCCGACGCTGTACAAACTGGCCGGTCAGCTAACGCCATTTGTCCTGCACGTCGCGGCTCGCACCGTTGCCACCCACGCGTTATCAATTTTTGGCGATCACTCGGATGTGATGGCCGTGCGCCAGACCGGCTGCGCGATGCTGTGCGCCAGCAGCGTGCAGGAAGCGCAGGATTTTGCGCTGATTGCGCAAATGGCGTCACTGAACAGCCGGATTCCATTTATTCACTTTTTTGATGGCTTCCGCACGTCCCATGAAATCAACAAAATTGCACCGATTTCCGATAACACGCTGCAAAATTTGATGCCACAAAGCGCTATCGACGCCCATCGCCAGCGAGCATTATCACCGGATCATCCAATTATTCGCGGCACCTCCGCTAACCCGGATACTTACTTCCAGTCGCGCGAGGCCACCAATCCCTGGTATAACGCCACCTGCGGTCATGTGGAAAAGGCGATGAATGATTTCGCCACCGAAACCGGCCGTCAGTATCAGCCGTTTGAGTATTACGGTCATCCACAGGCCGATCGCGTTATCGTGATCATGGGTTCTGCGGCCGGTACTTGCGAAGAGGTGATTGACGAACTGTTGCAACGTGGCGAGCGCGTCGGTGTGGTGAAAGTACGCTTGTATCGGCCGTTTTCTGCCAAACACCTGCTACAGGCAATTCCTCTTAGCGCCAAAAATATTGCGGTGCTGGACCGCACTAAAGAGCCGGGCGCTGTGGCTGAACCGCTGTATCTGGATGTAATGACGTCAATCGCGGAAGCGTTCAGCCGCGGTGAACGTCAACAAATGCCACGGGTGACGGGCGGACGCTACGGTTTATCATCGAAAGAATTCGGCCCGTCCTGCGTGCTGGCGATTTACCGCACACTGGCGACGGACAACCCACCGGCGCGCTTTACCGTTGGCATTTACGACGATGTCACCCACCTTTCATTGCCGCTGCCGGAAAACAGCCTGCCAAACCATGCCAAACTTGAAGCACTGTTTTACGGCCTCGGCAGCGACGGCACCGTCTCTGCAACTAAAAACAATATTAAAATTATTGGCAACAGCACGCCGTTAAACGTGCAGGGCTACTTTGTCTATGATTCGAAAAAAGCGGGCGGATTAACCGTATCCCATCTGCGCGTCAGTGAACGACCGATCCACTCTGCCTACCTGGTCGATAAGGCAGACTTTATTGGCTGCCACCAGCTACAATTTATTGATAAATACCAGATGGTTGAGCGACTTAAACCGGGCGGCACCTTCCTGCTGAATACCCCGTATAGCGCCACAGAAGTCTGGTCACGCTTACCGCAGGAAGTCCAGGCGCTGCTGCGGCAGAAACAGGCGCATTTTTATGTCATTAACGCGGCGAAAATTGCCCGCGACTGCCAACTGGGCGCGCGTATTAACACCGTGATGCAGATGGCCTTCTTCCAGCTGAGCCAAATTTTATCCGGCGACAGTGCGTTAATTGAACTGCAGAACGCCATTGCCCGCAGCTACAGCAGCAAAGGCCAGCAGCTGGTTGAACGTAACTGGCAGGCGCTGGCAGTAGCGCAGCAGGCTATACAGCATGTGCCGTTACAGCCGGTCGATGCCAACAGTCCGCTGCGCCCGCCGGTGGTTTCCGATGCGGCACCCGATTTCGTGAAAACGGTCACCGCCGCAATGCTGGCCGGACTGGGCGATGCGCTGCCGGTATCCGCTCTGCCGCCAGATGGCAGCTGGCCAACCGGCACCACCCGATGGGAAAAACGCAATATCGCGGAAGAAGTGCCAATCTGGAAACCTGAACTGTGCACTCAGTGTAATCATTGCGTCGCCGCCTGCCCGCATTCGGCAATCCGCGCCAAAGTCGTGGCGCCAGAAGCACTTGACTCAGCACCTGAACAGTTACAGTCAATGGATGTGAAAGCGCGCGACATGCGCGGTCAGAAGTATGTCTTACAGGTGGCACCAGAAGATTGTACCGGCTGTAATCTCTGCGTCGAAGTCTGCCCGGCGAAAGACCGTCAGCAGCCGTCGATCAAGGCGATTAATATGATGTCGCGTCTTGAACACGTGGAAGAAGAGAAACAGAATTATGACTTCTTTCTTCAGTTGCCAGAAATCGATCCGGCCCAGCTTGAGCGCATTGATATCCGCACCTCGCAGCTCATTTCGCCGCTGTTTGAATACTCAGGTGCTTGTTCAGGCTGTGGGGAAACGCCGTACATTAAATTGCTGACGCAGCTGTACGGTGACCGCCTGCTGATCGCCAATGCCACCGGCTGCTCATCGATTTATGGCGGTAACCTGCCGTCAACGCCTTACACCACCAATGCTGAAGGACGTGGGCCGGCGTGGGCCAATTCGCTGTTTGAGGATAATGCCGAGTTTGGTCTGGGCTTTCGTTTAACCGTCGACCAACACCGACAGCGCGTCAATCGTCTGCTGGAGCACTACCGCAATCAACTGCCAGAGCAGTTGGCAGACGAGCTTAAAAGTGACAGTGTCACCATAGCGCAGCGGCGGCAGCAGATTTCCGCCCTGCGCGATGCCCTACAGCATATTGATGAAGACGATGCCCGGCAGTTAATCAGCGATGCTGATGCACTGGTGGAAAAATCAATCTGGCTGATTGGCGGGGATGGCTGGGCGTATGATATCGGTTTTGGCGGTCTTGACCATGTGCTGAGCCTGACGGAGAACGTCAATATCCTGGTACTTGATACGCAGGGCTACTCCAATACCGGCGGTCAGGCATCCAAAGCTACACCGATGGGTGCGGTAACTAAATTCGGTGAACACGGTAAGCGTAAGGCGCGCAAAGATCTGGGCGTCAGTATGATGATGTATGGCCATGTGTATGTGGCGCAGATTTCGCTTGGCGCACAGCTGAATCAGACGGTAAAAGCGATTCAGGAAGCGGAAGCTTATCCAGGGCCTTCACTGATTATCGCCTACAGTACCTGTGAGGATCACGGCTATGATTTAGCCAGCAGCCACGACCAGATGCGGCTGCTGACCTCCAGTGGCTTCTGGCCGCTGTATCGTTTTGATCCGCGCCGTACTGAGCAAGGCAAGTTACCGCTGGCGCTGGATTCACGCCCCCCGACCAGCGAACTGGAACAGGCACTAATGAATGAGCAACGTTTCCGCCGTCTTTACACGCAACAACCTGAAGTTGCGCGCCAGCTGTGGCATGATGCCAGTGAGGATCTGCAACGCCGCTATCAAATGCTGGCACGGATGGCTGGTAAAGAGGAAACAAACGAGTCGTAACCCTGAGGGCGACATGCATGTCGCTCCGATAACAACAAAACAGGAGAACAGCTATGAGTAATAAAAGTCTGATGATTGTGGCTAAATTCGTTGCACAACCGGGTAAAGCCGATGAGCTGAAAAAAGTATTAAGCGCCTGCATTGCACCAAGCCGCGCCGAGTCCGGATGTGTGCATTACGATCTTTATCGCAGCGTTGAAGACGGCAACGTGTTTCTGTTTCATGAAACCTGGCAGGATGAAGCCGCTATCGCCGAACATGGTGAACAGCCGCATTTTAAAAAGCTGCTGGCCGGCTGCGAGAATCTGCTGAAATCCCCGCCGGAAATCATTAAACACTGATTATCGATAACCGCCAAAGCACGCCGACTGCGGCCTTGGCGGATCGTTGCTTACTTCAGCAAGCGTGCGCGGCAGGTTTTACCTTTGATTTTGCCCTGCTGCAGCTGTTTCATTGCCTGGCGTGCGGCATCATGGCGGATCGCCACGTAAGCGTGGGTTGGCGTAATATCGATTTTGCCAATCAGCTCAGCCTTTAATCCGGCATCACCGGTCAATGCGCCGAGAATATCGCCCGGACGAATTTTCGCTTTGCGCCCACCATCAATACACAGCGTCGCCATCTCCGCATCCAGCGGTTTAATCGCAACCGATTTCAGTGCGCTGCCTGACTGCCAGTTCAGCTTCATTTGCAGATAATCTTCCAGCGCATGGGCGCGCACCATCTCATCCGGGGCAACGAAACTCACCGCCTTACCCTGCTGACCGGCGCGCGCGGTACGGCCAATACGGTGCACGTGCACTTCTGGATCGAAAGACAGCTGGTAGTTAACCACCATTGCCAGCTCTTTAATATCCAGGCCGCGCGCCGCGACATCGGTCGCCACCAGCACCCGGCAGCTGCCGTTAGCAAAACGAATCAGCACCTGATCGCGGTCGCGCTGCTCTAAATCGCCGTGCAGTGCCATGGCGCTGATCTGGCTGCCCTCCAGCGCCTGCGCGATATCGTCGCATTCACGTTTGGTATTACAGAACACCACGCAGGACTTTGGCTGCTGCTCACTCAGCAGGCCCATCAGCATCGGCAGCTTTTCGCGGTTACTGCCTTCCCAAAAACTTTGCTCAATCGCCGGCAGTTCAGAAACATCATCCGTTTCTACCGTCAGCGGATCGCGCTGAATGCGATTACTGATCTGAGCGATACCCTGCGGCCAGGTGGCAGAAAACAGCAGGGTCTGACGTGACGGCGTGCTGTAGCCGATAATCGCATCGATATCATCACGGAACCCCATCTCCAGCATCCGATCGGCTTCATCCAGCACCAGCGTGGCGATGCTGCCAATATTCAGCGTTTCACGCTTAAGATGGTCGAGAATGCGCCCTGGCGTGCCCACTACGATATGCGGGGCATGTTGCAGCGAGTCACGCTGCACACCGATCGGCTGCCCACCGCACAGCGTCAGAATTTTAATATTCTGGGTAAATCTCGCCAGACGGCGGAGCTCTTTGGTCACCTGATCCGCCAGTTCGCGCGTCGGGCACAGCACTAACGACTGAGTGGTGTACTGCGCCGGGTCGATACGCTGCAGCACGCCAAGGCCGAACGCAGCGGTTTTGCCACTGCCGGTTTTAGCTTGCGCACGCACATCGCGGCCAGCAAGGATGTCAGGCAGTGCAGCCGCCTGGATCGGCGTCATCGCCAGATAGCCCATCTCTTCAAGATTGGTCAGCTGGCTGGCGGGTAATTGCGTCAGGGTTGAAAAAGCGGTCACGTAAACTCTCTGCAGAAATCGGGCGGGTTAATGGCGCGTAGTTTAGCAGAAAAGATCCTGCAGTATCTCACAAGAGTTGGCGAACTCGCTGCCAGCCAGCAGAGCTTGAGGTATAAGACTAAATGTCAGGCAGGGTTCATCATCAGCAAAGGGAGGAATACAGCCTCTCGCTGAAAATGTCACCCGGTGACTATGCAATTACCAAACCTCATGCTAAATTATACCTATATGGGTATAATCCGACGAATGGATACGCGGATGAAAACACTATATTGGATCAACAGTAGTAAAAAAGATCTTCAGTCGTTACCTGAGAAGGTTCAGGACACCTTCGGCTTTGCACTGCATCTGGCGCAGTGTGGCGATAAACATGTGCAGTCTAAGCCATTAAAAGGATTTGGCGGTGCCGGTGTACTGGAAGTTGTTGAGGACTTTTTTAGTGACACTTACCGGGCGGTGTATACCGTTAATTTTAATGATGCTGTGTACGTCCTGCACGCTTTTCAGAAAAAATCTTCATCCGGTATGGTGACGCCAAAGCCGGACATGGACAAAATTCGTGAAAGGCTGAAAACCGCAGAAAACCATGCTAAAGGAGTTTACCATGAGTCATGATATTGAAATCAGCAGCGGCAATGTGTACGCCGACATCGGCCTGAATGATGCCGAAGAGATGCAGGTAAAAGCTCAGCTTGCTACCGCTATTGGCAATATTATTAAAAGCCGTCGCCTGACCCAGGAACAGGCAGCCAAGCTGCTCGGAATAAGCCAGCCTAAACTGTCTACGCTGTTGCGTGGGCAGTTCCGCGGGATCAGCGAAGCCAAAATGCTTGATTGCCTGACTCGCTTAGGCCGTGATATCGAGATTGTGGTCAGCAAACCGCGCTGCACCCCCGGCAGCTTGAAAGTTGTATTTGCCTGATACCCAGACAGCCTGACTTATCAGGCTGTCTGCAAGCCCGCTTTGCTGATAATCGCTATCATCGGATCTCGTTCAGCAGGCGCAGATTGGCATGTCGCCGTAAAACGCGCTGGCATTCGCCGCCGGAATCCGTACCATATGTAGCCCGCCATGCCCCTCTGGTGCCCATTTTAGAGTCAGAGCCTTAATAAAATGCAACAAAATCAAGAAAACACCAAGAAAGAGCAGTATAACCTGAACAAGCTGCAAAAACGCCTGCGCCGCAACGTCGGTGAAGCGATTGCCGATTATAATATGATAGAAGATGGCGATCGCATCATGGTCTGTCTCTCGGGCGGTAAAGACAGCTACACCATGCTGGAGATGCTGAGCAGCCTGCAGAAAAGCGCGCCAATCTCCTTCTCGCTGGTGGCGGTGAATCTTGACCAGAAGCAGCCGGGATTCCCGGCGCATATTCTGCCGCAATATCTGGAAACGCTGGGCGTTGAATATCAGATCGTTAATGAAGACACTTATTCGATCGTTAAAGATAAGATCCCGGAAGGCAAAACCACCTGCTCACTGTGCTCTCGTCTGCGTCGCGGTATCCTCTACCGTACCGCCAGCGAGCTGGGTGCGACCAAAATCGCGCTCGGTCACCATCGCGATGACATCCTGCAAACGCTGTTCCTGAATATGTTCTACGGCGGCAAGATGAAAGGTATGCCACCGAAACTGATGAGCGATGATGGTAAACATATCGTTATCCGTCCACTGGCCTACTGCCGTGAGAAAGATATCGAGCGTTTTGCCATCGCACGCCAGTACCCTATCATTCCATGCAACCTGTGTGGTTCACAGCCTAACCTGCAACGCCAGGTGATTGCCGATATGCTGCGCGACTGGGATAAACGCTATCCAGGACGCATTGAAACCATGTTCAGCGCCATGCAGAACGTGGTGCCATCGCACATGGCTGACCACGCTTTGTTTGATTTCAAAGGCATTCAGCACGGTAGTGAAGTCGTTGACGGTGGCGATCTGGCGTTTGATCGTGAATCAGTGCCCGCACAGCCGGTCGGCTGGCAGCCAGAGGATGACGACGAGCAGCAGCCGTTGCAACGTCTCGACGTGTTAGAAATCAAATAATCATAGCCAGATTATCAAGGGCGGCAGATTCTGCCGCCTTTTTTTATACGTGTGGCGGTGGATCAATGATTGGATGCGGGTTTGGCTCGTCAGGTGGCGGATCGGGCATCGGCTGTGGCCGTGGAATCGGTTCGGGAATCGGTATCGGATCGGTGGGAACCGGGTCAGAAGCCTGCGGACGTTCAGCATAATCACGGGTAGACATGCGTTGCTCCTTCGTTAGGCATGGAGTTTAAGCATAGGAAGGATCGCTCTGGCTGGCAAACAAGCAAAAAAAAACCGGCGAGTAGCCGGCGTCGTACGAATCAATTAGTGCTATGCGTTAATTCGAAAAAGGAAGTGAGACAATATGGAGCGCAACGTCCATCGCTTGACGTTACATTCACCTGCGGGAAAGATTGTGCCGCGACAGCGCCATCAATTTATTGATATCGATCAGCTTTAGCCGCCCTTTTTACGAGTTATTGCTCATTTTCACAGCCAGTTACGTCGTTTTAACCACCAGGCAACGCCGAGTACCAGCACGACTAACATCAGGCAGAAAACGCTGAAGCCAAACCGCCAGTCGCCACCCGGAATACCGCCAAGATTGACGCCAAACAGTCCGGTCAGGAAAGTGGTTGGCAGAAAGACCATCGCCAGCAGTGACATGGTATAGGTCCGGCGATTCATCGCGTCCGCCATTACCGTGGTGATTTCGTCAGCCAGTACCGCGGTACGCGCCACACTGGCATCCAGATCATCCAGCCCACGACCCAGCCGGTCAGAGATTTCCTGCATCCGGCGGCGCTGATCGTCGTCCATCCAGCCCAGACGTTCGCTGGCCAATCGGGCATAAACATCACGCTGCGGTGCCATATAGCGGCGCATCACAATAATCTGCTTACGAATCAGCGCCAGTTCGCCGCGTGCCGGAACACGTTGATCAAGCAGCGCATCTTCCAGCTCGATAATTTTATCGTGCAGCTCTTCGATAAATTCGCTGGCATGATCGGTTAGCGCATCACAAACGTCCACCAGCCAGCTGCCACCATCCACCGGGCCGTTGCCATTTTGCAGATCGGTCAGCACTTCATCAATGGCGTAAACCTTGCGACGCCGGGTTGAGACGATCAGTTTATCGTTGATGAACACCCGGATCGCTACCAGTTGGTCGGGACGTGACTCAGTGTTCAAATTCACGCTGCGTAAGGTGATCATAAAGCCATCGCCCAGACGACTGACGCGCGGACGCATGCTGTCACCGGCAAGCCCTGCCCGCACGGTATCCGGAATCAGCGGCGTTGACATCAGCCAGTCGGCGCTTTCACTGTGGGTATAGTTCAGGTGCAACCAGCAAGGACGTTCGCAGTCAATCACTTCGCTGTCGTTGATAGGGATCAGCCCACCTTTGCCATCAAGCTGGCAGGAGATAATCGCATCGGAAACCTGTAGTGCTTTGCCTTCAATGACGTCCACGTAGCGCCTCAGTTGCTGCATAATCAATGTGATACAGTCTAGCGTGCAACCTGGCAGATGCAATCTCCCTTGCTCGGTTAAGCGTTACAAAGCACGTCATCGTTATCGGTAAAAGCTGGATCGGGCTCACGTATTTGATTTTTCATGACGTAAATACCTTGCCTGGTGCGTAAGGCTGAGCAACACTCGGCTCAGAAATACAGGATTGTTACTGAGTTATCAGGCAAAACCTAAACCCCTTGTCTTCGCCCTTGCTGGCGTCGGGACAGGCGGTTTAGGTTTTTTTTTGGCCAGCGTTCAGTAACGGCGAAAGCAGCAGGCTTGTTCAGGAGCTAACAAAATGAAATACAAGGAATTATCAGAATCGATTCTCGCGGGCGTTGGCGGTAAAGACAACATTAAATCTGTGATGCACTGCGCTACCCGCCTGCGTTTTAAGCTGAAAGATAACAGCAAAGCAGACAGCGCCGGACTGAAGAATAATCCCGGCGTGATAATGGTTGTGGAAAGCGGTGGCCAGTATCAGGTGGTGATTGGCAACCATGTATCTGAGATATATCAGGCGCTGCTGGCCGAAAGCGGCCTCGGCGATCGGCAGGACGCCTCTTCGACCGATGCCGATAACGAGTCATTGTTTGCCCGTTTTATCGATATCGTTTCCGGTATTTTTACGCCATTTATTGGCGTGATGGCCGCCTCCGGGATTCTGAAAGGTTTACTGGCGGTGGGCCTGACGATCGGGGCAATTGACGAGACCAGCGGCAGTTACAAGACCCTGTTTGCCGCCAGTGATGCACTGTTTTACTTTTTACCCATTGCACTGGGCTACACCGCTGGAAAAAAATTCGGTGGTAATCCGTTTATTTGTATGACCATTGGCGCGGCATTGGTGCATCCGGTGATGCTGGAAGCCTTTCAGGCAGAACAAAACGGTGGCGCGCCGATTCACTTCTTTGGCATTCCGATGCTGCTGATTAACTACAGCTCGTCGGTTATTCCGATTATCTTCGCCAGTTGGCTCTCCTGCCTGACTGAGCGCACCATCCATACGCGGCTGCCTTCTGCTATTCGCAACTTCACCACGCCATTACTCTGTCTGGCGTTGGTAGTACCACTAACATTTCTGGTTATTGGTCCGCTGGCGACCTGGCTAAGTCAGCTGCTGGCTGATAGCTATCTGTTTGTTTACCAGCTTAACTCGACGATTGCCGGTGCGTTAGTCGGCGCGCTGTGGCAGGTATGCGTGATTTTCGGTCTGCACTGGGGGCTGGTGCCGATTATGCTGAACAACCTCAGCATCACCGGTCAGGACACGCTGTTACCGCTGGTGCTTCCGGCGATTATGGGTCAGGCCGGCGCCACACTTGGCGTACTGCTTCAGACCCGTGATGCCCGGATGAAAGGCATTGCCGCTTCAGCCTTCAGCGCCAGCCTGTTCGGTATCACCGAGCCTGCGGTGTATGGCGTCACCCTGCCGAGACGCCGTCCATTCATCTTCGGCTGCATCGGCGGCGCACTCGGCGCAGCAATCCTTGGCTACTGGCATACCGCTACCTTCTCATTTGGATTAGCCAGCGTATTCACCTTTGCGCAGGTGATACCCAAAACCGGTTTTGATGCCACGGTCGTCGCGGCGATTACCGGCTCTGCTGTCGCTTTTATCTTTGCCGCTATCGCCACGCGCTTTTTCAGCACCGACAGCGTCGCCCCCGTCGCCAGCGCTGAAGCCGCTGGCGTGAGGGCAGAACCACCAACCGTCGCCGCTGCTGCTCTGTTAACGAAAACCACCCTCAGCAATCCGATCGCCGGTCAGGTAATGCCGCTCGAACAGGTGAATGATGAAACCTTTGCCAGTGGACTGCTGGGTAAAGGCATCGCGATCAAACCAACCCAGGGTCGGGTCGTTTCACCGGTCAACGGATGCGTCTCTTCGCTGTTCCGTACCCGCCACGCCATCGGTCTGGCCGATGAAAACGGAGCGGAAGTGCTGATCCACGTCGGTATCGATACCGTTAAGCTCAATGGTCAGCATTTCATCGCCCATGTAAAGCAAGATGACGAAGTCCGGATCGGTGACCTGCTGATTGAATTCGATATTTCCGCAATTACCGCGGCAGGCTATGACCTGACCACGCCGGTAATGATCAGCAACAGCGATGACTACATCGATATTTTAGCCGCCAGTCAGCAAAGCCAGCTTGATGAAGGCGCCCCGCTGCTGACTCTGATTAAATAACTCAGGAGAACCCACTATGACCACAGCATTCCCGCAACATTTTCTTTGGGGTGGCGCCGTAGCCGCCAATCAGGTTGAAGGCGCATGGCAGGAAGACGGTAAAGGCGTATCGACCTCTGACTTGCAGCCAAAAGGCATTTTTGGTGAGCGTGTCGAACGTCAGCCTGGAGACAGTGGTATCAAGGATCTGGCGATTGATTTCTATCACCGCTATCCGGAAGACATCAAACTGTTTGCTGAAATGGGCTTTACCGTGCTGCGCACCTCGATTGCCTGGACGCGAATTTTTCCGCAGGGCGATGAAACTCAGCCCAATGAAGCCGGACTGGCCTTTTATGATCGCCTGTTTGATGAGATGGCGAAATATAATATCACGCCGCTGGTTACCCTTTCCCACTATGAGATGCCGTATGGGCTGGTAAAAAACTATGGCGGCTGGGGCAACCGTAAAACCATCGATTTCTTTGTCAATTATGCCCGCACGGTATTTACCCGCTATAAAGACAAAGTAAAGCACTGGCTGACCTTCAACGAGATCAATATGTCGCTGCATGCGCCGTTTACCGGCGTCGGCCTGCCGGAAGAGAGCGATAAACAGGCGATTTATCAGGCTATTCATCATCAGCTGGTCGCCAGCGCACGTGCGGTGAAAGCCTGCCATGAGATCGTGCCGGAAGGGAAAGTCGGGAACATGCTGTTGGGCGCAATGCTCTATCCGTTAACCTGCCGCCCGGCAGATGTAATGGAAAGCCTGCGACAGAACCATGACTGGCTGTTCTTTGGGGACGTGCAGGTGCGCGGCTACTATCCCGGCTATATGAACCGCTTCTTTAGGGAGCAAGGCATCAGCCTTGTCATTGATGAACAGGACAAACACGATCTGCAACACACAGTCGATTTTATCTCCTTCAGCTACTATATGACCGGTTGCGTCACCACGGATGAAGAACTGAATCAGAAATCACGCGGTAATATCCTCGATATGGTGCCAAATCCGCACCTCGCCAGTTCAGAATGGGGCTGGCAGATTGCCCCTGAAGGGCTGCGCTACCTGCTGAACGTATTGTGGGAGCGCTACCAGAAGCCGCTGTTTATCGTTGAAAACGGTCTTGGCGCGCGCGACACCGTTGAAGCCGATGGCTCAATAAACGATGATTACCGCATCGCTTATCTTAACGATCATCTGGTACAGGTGCGTGAGGCGATTGAAGACGGCGTGGACGTTTGGGGTTATACCTGCTGGGGCCCAATTGATCTGGTCAGTGCCTCGAAAGCCGAACTCTCCAAACGCTATGGCTTTATCCACGTTGACCGCGATGATAACGGTAATGGCACCCTCGTTCGCACCCGTAAGAAGAGTTTCTTCTGGTATCAGCAGGTAATCAGCAGCCACGGTGAGTCGCTGAAATAATCTCTCTGTCATTGAAGCTGCCGTTAGCCAACGGCAGCTTCAGTTTAACTTCAGGCTTCGTCGTCTGTTTCCTTCAGCGCCAGCGTCTCTTTTCTGACCCGCTCGATATGAATCGTCAGAAACATCCGTTCTTCACTACCCAGCGCGTAAGAATACTTTTTCATTACATGGCGATCAATCTTTTGCACACACTGATAAGACTGCGGATAACGGTCGCGCACCACATCATGCAGTGACGGGTCATCGCTGTAGACGCCGCGCTTTCCCAGCATTCGCTGGGCAAAAAACTTCAGATGAGTGACAAAACGGTTATAGCTGAGCGCATCGGTCTGATAATCAAGTTGCAGTTGATATTTAACGATATGCAGTATCTCCTGCATAAAACGAGTGATATGCATCACTTCCGGCATTTCGCTGTTCAACTGGGCGTTAACCAGATGCAGGGCAATAAAGCCGGCTTCGTCCTCCGGCAGCGCCGCCGCTAAGCGTGTTTCAATGATGATCAGCGCTTCCAGCCCGAGCGCATACTCACGGGGATAGAGGCTACGAATCTCATGCTGCAACACATTGCGCATTGGCAAATTCTGCCGGTGGCGCTCAATGGCGAAGTTGATATGATCGGTCAGCGCAATCGCCACGCTGTCATGCAGACGCGAATTAAGCCGTTCTTTCGCCAGCGCGATGATACATTCACTGGCAATTACCACCTCCAGGGGAATTTCAGATAATAGTTCGCTTAACCGGCCGGTCAGCTCGTGACTTTGCAGGGCAAAAATCTTTTCGATTAATGCATCGTTCAGTGAATCTCCGGCTCGCTTTTGAAATGCCAGACCACAGCCCATCACTACCTGTTCATGGCCCTGTTCGTCGTGGACGACCACTACATTATTATTCAGTATCTTGGCTATTATCATTTTCCGGCCTGAAAACAAAAAAACCTGACTGCCAGAGTCGCATTTCTCCAGTCAATCAGGTTTTGCCTGCACGAAGGCAGTAACAATCCAGCCCATTACCTTAATTCATTCTGTTACCGCCTCAAGCCCCGACAGAGCGAAGTGTGACTTAGATCGCGAACTGTCAGACAGGCAAGCATGCTTTTAACCAGCATTAACAGCCCGGTTCAGAAATAAACGCCGGTCTCCTGGTGCATTATCCCTCCAGAATCAGGGCGGTAAGTTACCGGAATACCTTCCGTGATATAGAGCAATTCTGATGTCTGACCCACGCTTTCGACAAAATGCTGAACCACTCCCTCAACGAAAAGACGATTTCCCGGAAACTCCCTGTCGAGATTGGTCAGTAATTGATCCAGTCGTCCGGTTATCCACACACTTTCAGGCCAGCCGGTAGAGGTGATATTGGTTGCCTCAGCAAATTTAGCCACAAAGCTACCAAAACCATATTTGGCACCGTCACACATTATAAATCTGACTTTTTTAATGACCCCGGAGTCCAGAGGATAATTATTATTCTTAAACCATCTTATGGTTTGTGTGACGGTAAAACCGTCATCGCCGGCGTCCGGTAACATAATACGGGCAATTCGCCTGGTTTTATCACCATGTGCGGCTATATTTAGCCGGAGCTCGCCATCAATATGATCGTAAAAAGTATAATCCAGCCACATCCCATGTCCCCAGTCATGTCCAGGTGACTGCCCGAGTAATTTAAAATTATACGGTCTGACACCGTCTAAATAGTATGTGCTGTTGATTGCGGACGATCCTGCCATCATCGGCCCACGGGGATAGGATTGTGCTATCTCAGCGCGCGGCTTATTTCCAGCGGCAACCAGGCCGGCACCAAATGAGAGAATGCCGCAAGCCAGGGATAGCCAGCCCAGCACCGCCGAAGCTTCAGGATTGCTCCGGCTGATTACCGTGCTGGCTAAGCCGGTTAAATCCGCCGTAGCCGCCGATGACCCAGCCAACAGTGATACCGTCGAGGCCGAGTCCAGTGCGGCGAAAACACTCTCTGCCGCCGCTATCGAAGTGCCAGCGCTAAATAATGCACTCAGTAAACCAAGCACACTCAAACCTATTCCCAATACCGACTGCCAGCTCATATGCCCCGAAGGGTCGGCTCGGTTGATTGGATCTCCCACGCAGTAAACATAGGGATTAATGCCGCCCTGTCCGAACGGGCTCCAGCTGTCCGGACAAATGAAACGCTTTAGCTGTGGATTATATGCACGATAACCGTTACCAAGAAGATAGTTGCTGCTGACCGAATCCAGACGTTCGCCGTTAAAACCGAGAATAACGTTATTCATAAACAGTTCCCTGTTGTTTAAATAACGATCTAATAAGGCAATTGACGATGGCAGGCAAATAAAAAAGCATCATGAAAATCATGATGCTTTTGCTGTCACAGTGCGATCATTTATTTATGCTGCAGAATATACATTTCGCGGCTGTAAGCCACATCTTCCGGATTGTTAATTGGATACCCTTTAACATAGGGCTTAATCAAGCGGCCATTAGTGTACTGATATATCGGCGCAATGGGAGCCTGATCGGCAAGGATCTGCTCGGCCTGGTTGTAATCATCATTGCGTGCCGCATCATTATTTTCGTTACTGGCCTTTTCCAGCACGCTGTCATAATTCGCATCTTTAAAGCGCGCAATATTACCACTGTGGCTGGAGGTCAGCAGGCTGAGGAAACTTGAAGGTTCGTTATAATCCCCGACCCATGACGCGCGGATAACATCGAAATTACCGGTGTTACGGCTGTCGATATAGGTTTTCCACTCCTGATTTTGCAGCTTAACGTTTACGCCGAGATTTTTCTTCCACATCGAGGCTACTGCAATCGCAATTTTTTGATGGTTCTCTGAGGTATTATACAGCAAGGTCAGATTCAGCGGTTTTGCCGGGCCGTAGCCGGCTGAGGCCAGCAACGCTTTCGCCTGCGCATTCAGCTCTTCCTGTGAGTGCTGCTGTAAAATGCTGGCTTTCGGTTTGAAACCGGCAGTCACGTCCGGAGTAAAATGCCAGGCGGGTTTTTCACCCGTGCCCAGCACTTTATCGGCGATAATATGACGATCAATGCTCCAGGATAAGGCTTTGCGCACCCGCACATCGGCGGTTGGGCCTTTCTCCGTGTTAAACGCATAATAATAGGTGCCCAGCTGATCTGGCGTATACACCTCATTTGGAATCTGTTTTTTCAGCAGCTGATAGAGATTTTTGGGAAAGGATTCGGTGATATCAATATCACCCGCACGATAGCGTTTAGTAGCGCTGGACTCTTCGTTAATCGGCAAAAAAGTTACCCTGGTCAGTACCGAGTGGGCGTTATCCCAGTAGTTATCGTTGCGCACCAGCACAATTTTTTCGTTAACCACTCGCTGCTGCAATTTATACGCGCCGTTCCCCACCAGGTTGCCCACTTTTGTCCAGTCATTACCCAGCTTTTCAATGACTTTTTGTGGTGTCGGGTAGAGACTGAAATTGGCCGTCAGACTGGCAAAATACGGCACCGGTTTATCCAGTGTGATCTGCAGGCGATAATCATCCAGTGCCGTGATACCAAGCTTATCCGTCGGCATCTCTCCTTTAACAATCGCACCGGCATTCTGTATTCCCGCCAGTTCGGCAAACCAGGCAAATGACGAGGTATTTGCAGGATCGACCAGCCGACGCCAGCTGTAAACAAAATCATGTGCGGTGACAGGGTCACCATTCGACCAGCGCGCATCTTTGCGCAGGGTAAACGTCCAGGTTTTGTTATCGTTACTTTGCCAGCTTTTCGCCACACCCGGCACAATATTGCCCTCGGCATCCTGATTAGTCAGCCCTTCGAACAGATCGCGAATGACCTGAATTTCCGGCAACCCTACCGCTTTAACCGGATCGAGCGAAGCGGGCTCATCTTTAATGTGACGAACGATTTCCTGTTTTTCTGCCAGCTGAGTACCGGCCGGAACCGTCGCAGCCAGCGCTGAAGAACAGGCGCTGGCAATCAGCAACGCGCCCAAAGTGAAGCGGAACGGTTTGATCATAACGTACCCCTAACCAGTCACGGTATAAGTTGAAAGAGTTATTCACGGCTGAAGATTTTGACTGGCACTTTAGCGCAAATTATTGATCGATAAATAGCTATTTTCTCTGCTGTCATTTTAAGCTAGCTTTACTGGGATCACCCTCACAGGAGCGACACTATGTCTTTGTTACACCCGCGAACGCAGCGCGGCAAGCTGGATGCCGACATGAAAATTTACGGCAGCTCGGTGCTGGGCGCGCCACTGTTATGGTTTCCGGCACCGGCCGCCGATGAAGAGAGCGGGCTGATTCTGGCAGGCACTCACGGCGATGAAACGGCCGCCGTGGTGACGCTCTCCTGTGCAATGCGCACCCTGCTGGAGCCACACCGTCGTCATCATGTCGTACTGGCGGTCAATCCGGATGGCTGCCAGCTCGGCCTGCGAGCCAATTCGCGGGGCGTTGATCTCAACCGCAACTTTCCGGCCGCCAACTGGCAGCCGGGCGATACGGTATATCGCTGGAATAGCGCAGCAGATCAACGCGACGTGCGGCTTTCGACCGGCGACAGCCCCGCCTCTGAACCGGAGACCGAGGCGCTATGCCAGTTAATTCATCATTTGCAGCCGCAGTGGATTGTCACTTTTCACGAACCGCTGGCCTGTATTGAAGACCCGCACAGCAGCCCGCTGGGGCACTGGCTGGCGAAAAAAATGGCTTTGCCACTGGTGACCAGCGTCGGTTATGTCACTCCCGGCTCATTCGGTAGCTGGTGCGCCGATCTCAGCCTGCCCTGCATCACCGCCGAATTGCCGCCGATCTCCGCCGATGAATCGACGGAGAAATATCTGCAGGCGATGATCGATCTGCTTAGCTGGCAGCCGTAAGGTCAATGCGCCCGCTGGAGAAACGTAACGCCGGTTCGACATCCGCCGCCAGCCAGGTTGGCCCGTCGAGATCGACAAAGCGTGCCAGCGGGGCCAGCGGCAGCGCTGCGTTGATCGCTCTTGAGGTACAAAGCATACAGCCAAGCATAATGGTAAACCCTGCGGCGCTGGCCTCCGCTGCCAGCGCCAGTGCTTCAGTCAGGCCACCGGTTTTATCCAGCTTAATATTCACCATCTCGTAGCGGTTAACCAACTTACTCAGGCTGGCGCGGGTATGGCAACTCTCATCAGCGCAGATCGGCAATGGATGTACAAAGTTCTCCAGCGCCGCATCATCCTGCGCCGGTAACGGTTGCTCCAGCATCACCACGCCAACATCTGCCAGCAGCTGGCAGCGTGCCGCCAGCCCTTCACTTTTCCAGGATTCGTTCGCATCAACGATCAGCAATGCTTCCGGCACCGCACTGCGTATCGCCATCAGCCGCTCGGTCAGCAGATGATCGTCAAGTTTGATTTTCAGCAGACGCGCGCCGTTTTGCCACAGCGCCAGCGCACTGGCCGCCATCGCTTCCGGGGCATCAATACTGACGGTCTGCGCCATCATAATTTCGTCAGGCATGCGGGTAGCGGTCAGCTGCCACAGCGACTGGCCGTCACGCCGCGCCTGCCAGTCCCACATTGCGCTGTCGATAGCATTGCGCGCTGCGCCAGCCGGCAGCAGAGTTTGCAACTCAGCTCGCGTCATCCCGCGCTCAAGCTGCGGTAACAGCGCACTGATTTGTGCCAGCACCGAGGCTTCACTCTCACCATAACGTGGATAAGGCGTGCATTCTCCAACGCCTTTAATTCCCTCTTGCTCCAGCTCCACCACCACTACCCCGGCCTCGCTACGTGAACCGCGCGCAATAACAAATGGCGAATGCAACGGCCAGGCTTCCGGGTAAACTTTTACAGCTCTCATCCACGCTTCCTTTTTCCAGTTGATACTCAGTTTGTAGCGCATCGCGCAGTTCACCGCTATTTACTTAGGTAAAAATTTAAACCTGTGCCAGGGTTACTGATTCAACCAGCGTCATAGAGATGTCATCTGCGACCTGAATAATTTCTCTCTGTTTATCAAGCCAGATGCCCTACACTGGCTGACCAGTCAAACACATGTAAAAGGAATCAATATGTCTCAGACAGTTCATTTCCAGGGTAACCCGGTGGCGGTTGCTGGTCAGATCCCAACGCCGGGTCAGGCAGCTCAGCCGTTCACCCTGGTGGCCAAAAATCTTTCTGACGCCTCACTTTCCGATTATGCTGGCAAGCGCAAAGTATTGAATATCTTCCCGAGCATTGATACCGGTGTTTGCGCTGCTTCTGTGCGCAAATTTAATCAGTTGGCAGGCGAGCTGGATAATACCGTGGTGCTGTGCATCTCTGCCGATCTGCCGTTTGCCCAGTCGCGCTTTTGCGGCTCAGATGGCCTGAGCAATGTGGTGACGCTGTCAACGCTGCGTGGCGGTGATTTTAAACAGAATTACGGTGTGGCAATTGTTGACGGTCCGCTGCAGGGTTTGACTGCCCGCGCGGTGGTGGTGCTGGATGAAAAAGATCAGGTGCTGTATAGCGAACTGGTCAATGAAATCACCACTGAACCGAATTATGATGCGGCACTGGCAGCACTGAAATAATTGAGAAGTCTGTTGGGATCACACCCGGCATGCCCTCATTAAGGGAGCCGAAAACGGCTCCCCTCTGTTTCACCTGATGCCGCCAGCGTCAGGACGACGACTCTTTCTTCTGCCCCAGACCATATTCGCGCAGTTTATTGGCGATGGCGGTATGAGAAACCCCAAGGCGTTTTGCCAGTTTGCGGGTACTGGGATAGGAGAGATACAGGCGCGTCAGTACCGAGCGTTCGAAGCGGCTGGTAATCTCATCCAGCGATCCCTCAATCGCATCATCTCCCAGCGAAACGTCCATCGCCAGTTCCGGCAATACAATATCCTGTGGACGTAGCTCGTAGCCCTCCAACTGGGTCAGCGCCCGATACAGCGAATTTTTAAGCTGGCGCACGTTACCCGGCCAGTTATAGCGGGTTAAAAAAGCATTCAGCTGCGGCGACAGGCGTGGACGCGCCACCCCTTGCTCGTCGGCGAAACGGGCAACAAACAGTTCTGTCAGTGGCAGAATATCCTGCGGGCGATCGCGCAGCGGCGGCAAGTTAATCGTCAGCACATTCAGCCGGTAGAACAGATCTTCACGAAACTCGCCGCGATTGACCATTTCAGTCAGGTTCTTCTGCGTTGCGCAGATCACCCGCACATCGACATGCACTTCATGCTCTTCCCCTACCCGGCGGAACGTGCCGTCGTTCAGGAAGCGCAGCAGTTTTGTCTGCATACGCGGTGACATTTCACCAATTTCATCCAGCAGCACCGAGCCGCCATTTGCCTGTTCAAAGAAACCTTTTTTACCTTCCAGCGCATTGGGGTAAGCACCCGCAGCATGGCCAAACAGCTCACTCTCTGCCACATCATCCGGCAGCGATGCGCAGTTAAGCGCCAAAAAGGGTTTTTTACCGCGCGTGCTGCGCAGGTGGCAGGCGCGTGCCAGCATATCCTTACCGGTACCGGTATCACCGACGATCAGCAGCGGCGCATCGAGCATCGCCAGTTTACGGGCCTGCTCGACCACCTGACGCATTTTCGGGTTAACCGCTACCACATGGTCGAATTCAGAATCATCGTTAACCGCCAGATTCTGTAATTGTTGCCCCATCCGCGCCGTCGATTTCAGCATAATCACTGCGCCAACCAGGCTGGTTTGCGCCTCGTCATCGCCAGCGGTATAAATCGGCCGCGCCTCCATCAAAAAGTCACGGCCCTGAATCACCACGTGCTGCGCGTGCGCTTCAACCCGCTCGCTCTCCAGCCAACGGGTAAAATTGAAACCGGTTATCAAGGTACTGACGTTGTGATTCCGCATTTTCTGCTCGTCAAGACCAAACAACAGCTGCGCCGCCGGGTTAGCCAGCTCGACCTTACTTTTCAGATCCACCGAGAAAACCGGTTCCGGCAGTGCCACCAGCAGTGCACTCAGTGCGCGGTGTTCGCGTTCTGACGGCATAAATGCCACGGTGCGAACATCAGTAACGCCGGGGATGCGACGGATCTCGGCCATCAGATTACTGAATTGCTCAAAGGCAATGGCGGAGAAATTGAGATAGATACGGCCGATAGCGGCGATTTCGATACCGCGAAGATCGATACTGCGTTCGACCAGTAAGTCCAGCAGTTCACGAGTCAGACCAATTCGGTCCTGGCAAAAGACTTCCAAACGCATTGGGTTGGCCTTGTTCAAAGATGAGAAAAGCGGTTACTGAAATAATACGCCAGGATGCGTCTGGTCAGAAGCGTTCTGTCATGAAAAGTTGACAGCCAGCAGCATTCGGCAAAAAGAGAGTAGCTGAAAAGGTATCGATTATCATGCCGGAATGGAATTTTTTAGCGGGATATAGCAAATATCAGACTTCATTCAGTGAATAGTGGCGAATTGTTCGCCACTAATGGTTCACTTCTCTGATTTATTACCGTTTTTTTGCAGTGACTCTTTTAGCTGACCAATCAGCTCACGGCGAAAATCACCCAGCCGCGGTTTATCTTCCTCCAGCCACGGCAGCGGTCGGCAGAGTTCCATCGCCTTAATGCCAAGCCGTGCGGTCAATAAACCTGCGCCAATTCCTTGCGCGGCTCGCGCCGACAGCCGGGCGGCAATGTCCTGTGATACCCAGTCCATGCCGACTTCACGCACCAGTTCGGACGCACCAGCAAAAGCAATATTCAGCAGCACCAGACGAAACAGGCGGATACGGCTGAAGTAGCCAAGTTCGATGCCGTATAGCGTGGCAATACGGTTTACCAGCCGCAGATTACGCCAGGCAATAAATGCCATATCCACCAGCGCCAGCGGGCTGACCGCAATCATTAGCGTCGACTCGGCGGCCGAACGGCTGATTTCGCGGCGTGCCTGACGATCCAGTACCGGCTGCACCAGCTGCGCATACAGCGCAACAACCTCGCGATCGTTTTGGGTTTCATGTAGCGATGCCTGCCAGCGTTGCAGTGCCGGATGCCCCTGATCGAGACCCGCCTGACGCGCCAGCTTTTCGCAAAACTCGCGCCCCTTGCCGATGCCGTGACTGTTCAGCAGTTCGCGGCCGATATCACGCTCTTCGGCACGCTGACGCAGCTTGTACAGCCGCCGCCACTCCGTCGCCAGCGAGCCAACACCCGCCATCACAATTAGCCCACCCGCCACGCCACCGCCGAGCGCCGCCCAGTCCTGAGCGAGCCAGGCGTTATGGATCCACTGCACGCCTTGCGCGACGACGCTGACGGCAAACAGCCCCACGCCGGCAGTCACCATTTTGCGCCACAGGCTGCGCTTCGGCCTTAATGCAGCTTCGACTGCTCGCTCACCGGCGCTCTCTTCCAGCGGCTCAATGTCATCATCCTGCAAGGCAGTAAATTGCGCCTGTTGTTGCTGTTCAAACGCTACCGCCGGTTTGATCAGCGGAGTCGATTCCGCTTCCAGCGGTTTAGCAAAATCAATGCGCGGTTTCAGCGGTGCGTTCATCGCAGTTTGTCTCCCAGTAAGAATTCCAGCGCCGCGTCCATCCTGATATGCGGCAGCGGCCGATCAATATCAAGATTTTGCGGCCGGAACTGTTCAAAGTGAAAACCCTGCTGCTGCCAGAAACTGTTTCCCGGCAGGCGTGGCGGTACCTCACCAGGATAAAAAGTTAAAGCAGCATCATCCTGTAAACGATGTCCGCGCAGCGCCGGGATTTTTTCGCCGTTATGATCGACCAGCCCACTCTGCGTCGCCTGCACCGAGGCCAGGCCGACACAATCCATACTGATCCCCTCAAAAGCGGCGTTTTGCCACGCATCCTGCACCAGTTGCTGTAACAGCGACACTAAATTAGCGTGCTGATCGGCAGTAACATGATCCGACTTGGTTGCAGCAAACAGCAGCTTATCGATTACCGGTGAAAACATGCGGCGAAACAGCGTGCGCTGGCCATAATGAAAACTCTGCATCAGTTGGGTCAGCGCCAGGCGCATATCGTTAAAGGCTTGTGGCCCGCTGTTTAGCGGTTGCAGGCAGTCGACCAGCACAATCTGGCGGTCAAAACGCAGGAAGTAGTTCTTGTAGAAGTCTTTGACGACATGATTGCAGTAGTAATTAAAGCGTGCGCGTAGCGTGCCTATATTGCTGTGCTTATCGGCCTGCGCCAGCTTAGATTCACCGGCCGCATCGACATCCGGCCACGGAAAAAACTGTAGCGCCGGGGCACCGGCCATATCACCAGGTAATACAAAACGTCCGGGCTGGATAAAATGCAGACCTTGCTGTTTGCACTGCAGCAGATATTCGGTCCAGGCCTGAGCAATCTCTGCCAGCCGGTTTTCATCTGCCGGAGCCAGTGGATCCAGCCCGGCGCAGAGCTCGCGCCACGGTCTGGCCCATTCGGCACGATCGCCCTGCAACAGCCCGGTCATTTGCCGCGACCAGCTCAGATAATCCTGCGCCAGCATGGGCAAGTCCAGCAACCATTCGCCAGGATAATCGACGATTTCCAGATACAGTGTTGAGGTGTCTTTAAAGTGACGCAGCAGCGAATCGCGCGATCGATAACGCAGCGCCAGACGCATTTCGCTGACCCCACGGGTCGGCGTTGGCCAGGCTGGCGGTGTGGCATACAGCTGCGATAAACCTTCGTCGTAAGTAAAACGCTGAATGCCCATATCGCGTTGCGGCACGCGTTTTACCCCCAGCAAGCGATCTTCTCGCACTGCTGAAAACAACGGCAGGCGCGCACCGGCGTTAACATTCAGTAATTGGTTAACCATCGAGGTAATAAAAGCCGTTTTACCACTACGGCTCAGGCCGGTGACGGCAAGACGCAAATGGCGGTCCACACCACGATTCACCAGCGACATCAATTCATTTTGCAGTCGTATCATTGTGAAATTTAGCGCCTTAGCAGAATTATTATTCTTTGATTTGATTGATTATATCAGGCAGTCATTACCACAAAACGCTGCTGTTCCAGCGTAAATTCGGCGACAACCGGCATACCCAGTCGTTGATGAGCATGAATAGATCGCGGGTTGTTTTCGTTAATGAACAGTAAGCCCTCACGTCCATCCATTGCCGCTTTAAGCGTTTTGACCAGCGCCGGCAGTAACTGCTTGCCGCGCTGGCTGGCATCAATGCAAACCGGGCCGTAGATCCAGTTATCAGGCTGACCCGGCCACGCCTGTAACATCGCACGCACCGGCGGGGCGACGGCCTCAGAGCGACTGGCACTGAACAGCACGCCCACTACCTTGCCTTCAACAATAGCGACAACGGTAGGAGACGTGCGTTGCAACCAGCCACGGACCTTTTCTGTCGAGTAGCTACCATACAGCGCCCCACCCTCGTCGGCAGAGTTGGCAACCAGTAACTGAGCGATCGGTTCGACATCCTCGAGGGTGGCAAAGCGGATTGTTGCAGGCATCGTAGCCTCCTGATTCAGAGATGATATCAGCAGCATAGCATGCCGATTGCCAGCTCTGAGTATCAGCTTTTGCTCCAGCGAGCCGTGACACCGCGTAGCACCCGCTTCAGCAGCGGCTCCAGCGCCAAAGCCAGCAGGATTTTCAACGGCCGACGCGCGACCGATTTTACTGCCCAACCAGCCACGCCCGCCGGGCCATAGTTCAGGGCATTGATAATGATAAATTTGCCGGCCGATTTCAACGCGGGCGCGGCGTTACGGCGTACAGTCTGTTGCCAGTTTTGCATCAGATATTCTCCCGGTAAAAAAGAGATTCGGGTCAGCAGCGGCCCGCGTTATCAGCGATTACAGCTGGCTGAAGCGGCTACGCACGCTAAAGGTCTCCGACGTTACATAGCGTTCAACATTACGTAGCTGGGTTTCACCTGCCTGTAGTTCACTACTCAGGTCGTTAAGCAATTGATGTGCGGTGACCGGCTGTTGCTCGCTATCGGCACCGTACGGCATTGGATCCAGCACCCAGCTAAGAATAAAGTAGCCAATCACGGTAAACATAAACAGGCCGAAAAACAGCGACAGCACCGCAATGATCCGCACTAAACGTACCGGTATATTGAGATACTGAGCAATTCCGGCACATACGCCTTTAATTTTCCCGCGCTGCGGAATGCGCCACAGCTTATTTCCTCTAAACGCTAATCCTGTCATGGTTGCCTCCAGTGCGGGTGCTCAGCATCAAGAATCTCTTCCAGCGCCTGAATACGTTCACGCATCCGTCTGGCATCCTGGGTTAACTGTTGCAGACGCTGCATATCATTTTGTGATAGCTCAGCGCCGCTGTTCTGACGATTGCTGTAATGCAGCCATAACCATATAGGTGCTACAAACAGCACAAAAATTGTCAGCGGTATGGCAAGAAATAACGCACTCATTCACTCTCCTTGATCTTATTTGGCCGTCATCTGAGACAGTAATCATCGGGCGGACAGCCGAATGGCTGCCCGCTAGCGATGTTACTCGCTACGGTTCATTTTGGCTTTTAACGCGTTCAGTTGCTCACTGATTTCATCATTGGCTTTCAGTTCGGCAAACTCCTGATCCAGCGTTTTCTGCTTACCAAAGCTCACGCTCTCCGCTTCCGCTTCCATATGATCAATACGACGTTCAAAGGATTCAAAACGCGCCATGGCTTCATCAATTTTTCCGCTGTCGAGCTGACGACGTACATCACGTGAGGAAGAAGCAGCCTGATGGCGTAAGGTCAGCGCCTGCTGACGAGCGCGCGTTTCGCTCAGCTTTTTCTCCAGCTCGCCGATTTCGCCTTTCATGCGGTCCAGCGTCTCTTCTACCTGCGAAGTTTCCTGCGTCAGGGTGGCGATCAGATCGGTCAGTTTCTGTTTTTCAATCAGCGCGGCACGCGCCAGATCGTCTTTGTCTTTACGCAGCGCCAGTTCGGCCTTTTCCTGCCACTCACTCTGCTGAGTCTCTGCCTGCTCGATACGGCGAATCAGCTGTTTTTTCTCAGCCAGCGCGCGAGCGGAGGTTGAGCGGACTTCTACCAGCGTGTCTTCCATTTCCTGAATCATCAGTCGCACCAGCTTTTGTGGATCTTCTGCTTTCTCCAGCAGAGAGTTGATGTTGGCGTTCACGATGTCGGCAAAACGAGAAAAAATACCCATAATCAAAATCCTCATTAATATTGTCTGCGTTACGCCATGCTCTGCACAGCTGCTGCTAAGTAATTCAAGATGCGTGCCAACTTTTATGTTATTGATTTTCAATGACTCCCCTGCTTTACTTTGCGTAATGCTACGCGTAATCTGGTTTTAATCACTAACACCTGGTGAAATTCATCATGAGCGAACAGACTGAAAACCTGCTGGGCGAGTCGAATAACTTTCTCGAAGTATTAGAGCAGGTTTCACGGCTGGCTCCGCTAAATAAACCGGTGCTGGTAATCGGTGAACGCGGCACCGGTAAAGAACTGATTGCCAGCCGCCTGCACTACCTTTCCGACCGCTGGCAAGGGCCATTTATCTCGCTTAACTGTGCCGCGCTGAACGAAAATCTGCTCGATTCTGAGCTGTTTGGTCATGAGGCGGGGGCCTTTACCGGTGCGCAAAAGCGCCATCTCGGCCGCTTTGAACGCGCCGATGGCGGCACGCTATTCCTCGACGAGCTGGCCACCGCACCGATGCTGGTACAGGAAAAATTGCTGAGGGTCATTGAGTACGGCCAGCTGGAACGCGTCGGCGGCAGCCAGCCACTGCAGGTCAGCGTACGCCTGGTCTGTGCGACCAATGATGATCTACCGGCGCTGGCACGCGCAGGCAAATTCCGCGCCGACCTGCTGGACCGCCTGGCATTTGATGTGGTGCAGTTGCCGCCGCTGCGCGAGCGCCGCAGCGACATCCTGGTGATGGCCAACCATTTTGCCATTCAGATGTGTCGCGAGCTCGGCTTGCCGCTGTTTCCTAGCTTCACGCCAGCGGCGCAACGTGTACTGCTGGATTATCACTGGCCCGGTAACGTTCGCGAGCTGAAAAACGTCGTCGAGCGCTCGGTATATCGCCACAGCACCGTCGACGAACAGCTGGATACCATTATTATTAATCCGTTCAGCCGTGCAGCCGCAACGGAAGTTGCGCAACCGCCTGAATCCCCGTATCCCGATCTGCCGCTTGATTTACGCCAGTGGCAGAATCAGCAGGAGCAAGCGCTGCTGGAAAAGAGCCTGCAACAGGCGCGCTTTAATCAACGACGTGCCGCAGAGTTATTAGGCGTCACCTACCACCAACTGCGCGCAATGATGAAAAAGCATGGGGTGCGAGTGACGGAAGAAACTGAAGAGTGACGGCTCAAGTCATTCAGGCGTCAGCTGATATTAAGCATTGACGCCACCAGCCATCAAATGCAAAAAAAAGGCCCGCGCAAGGCGGGCCGAAAAATACTGGAAGCAATGTGAGCAATGTCGTGCTCTTCTTCGGTAGAGCCACCGTCGAAGCGCAAATGAATAGTAATCATTCTCACTATCATCTGTAAAGCATTTTGTTGAGAATCTTTCTCATTACCATAGTAACATTGTGCGTATTATCATGATGCGCCGCGCAATAAATGCACCTAGTTCTGTGAGATAAATGGCATCGCTGCGGCGTTTCAATATTAGCAAAAGAATTACAATCCTACTGCTTTACCCTTCCTAAGGCCAACCACCGGAAAGTATCGGTAAAACGTCGATAACCCTACACCTTAGATAATGGCCAACTGCTGGAGGGTATGTCCCTTAGCAAATAGCCGTCCAACCTGTTCCCGCTCATGTTGCTTTAACGCGTTGGTCATCCGCTAGTGCATCCCTGTGCCCTGGCTGCTGCTAACCAGCCAGTGTTCGTCCGACGATCTGCTCTCGTTCCATCTCCGTTAATACCGGCATCACATAGTAAAAGAAACGCCCCAAGCAAGTGCTGGTATCAATATTGCCGCGCTGAACGAGTAGAACGAGTAGATAGAAGAGGTAGATTATGCGGGAATGACTGAAAAGGGAGTGAACGCTGAGTTATCAGCATGGACTGAATATCGCAGGAAACTGTGTGCCTATATAAAATCTTGAGGATGGTAGTCATGCGCTGCCATCCCCGCCAGTTGTCCAGAACGGCTTCTCGGGCCAGCTAATATCGGGGGCTTTTGATGTATCGATACGCATCAGCAGGACCCTGTATTTCTTCGATGCTGCAAGCGTTGCGGCTTCTTCTTCTGTCGCGATATCGGCATCAACCGCGTCCTGTCTCCATTCTATTTCAGTGTCTGCCGCTGCACGAAGTTGGTTTTTCTTTGCTGAGGCTTCGACGTTCAGTTGTTCATGTGTTGGCGGAGGGATATCAACCCATGCAGGCAGGCTGTAAACATCCCGCAGCGAGCGTGATGAGCGACAGCTTGTAGACCACAATCGGCAGTTGCTGGGGTGAGACCAGACCGATGATGCCGAGCAGAAGCACAGCAGTCAGCAGCCAGCCGCTGAGCCGCTGAGCCGGGGCTTTTTAACAGGGGGAATGATTTTTTTCAGGTTTTTCATGATGCGTCTCCTTGTGTAGTGGAAACAGCATCACAAATGTCAATTAAAGGGGATTTTAAACCGCGTTATAAGTGTTTATCGTGGATGCATGTCATTTAGATATAAAATGTCACCGAAAGTGAGTTATGGGGCGCATGAATGCGCCCCACCAATAAATCAAATTGGCTCCGCTGTAAACAAATTACCAATGGTGTCACTACTCATATAACTAAATTTCACACCATTGAATATGGTCGAAACCGTTGGGGTATTGTCTTTTTTTTCTTCCTTCAATTTGACCAGCTTGATCACGATTTTTGCTGGCTCTCCAGTTTTCATGGTGTTCTCACCTAACACGGCAGAGTATGCTGATACAACAACAGCCATGACATCGGCACCTGATTTAGCTGTGCCATCACCCCTGGTAATCAATGTGATACCTGAAAGGTTCTTGCTTTTCTTATCGACTGTACCAACAATGGCCAGATGATCGTTGAATGTATATTTAAAAACATTCTTGACCTCACCACTTTCGATATGTGCTTTCAACCTAAATGAGCTACCGAAAGTCTTAAGGTTGGCATTCATTCGCTTCGAGAATACCTCAGGGGATATTTCCAGCGTTACTTCAGGAACACTGGTAACCGTTTCTTCAGAGGCATCTTCAGGTTGAGAAGGTGTCTCAACCGGTTCATTTTTAGGTTTTGCCGTTTGCATAGCCGTACTGGTTTCTGTTCTTGCTTTTTCATTTTTATCTTGGGTGGGAATAAATAAAACCAAGAAAAATAAAGCAACCACAAATCCGACGATGCCACCACTAGTCTTACTCAGCCAAGGTTTATGACCTTTCCTTATAAAATGACGTGATAATAATCTTGCAACTACAACCCAGATAGCTATTACTGCAACTAAAATCAAAAAATCTTTCATCATAACTCCGTTCATTTCTTCGCTATTTCAAATGGTATTTAAAGACATATCCCGTCGACTGCTACTATACATTAAGAAACTCAGACAAGAAGAGTTGAGTACTCTGGCATAGCTGCTATCAGGTGAAATGTTGATGTAGCACTTTTCCTGCTTAAGGTTGTACTTCACCCATGCTGGCGAGCCACTTGTCATCGTCAATACTAACGTGTGCCAACCGATTTTCTGTATATAATTTGATACGTTAACAAAATCAGATTTGTATTTATCCAATTCTGGAAAAACACTCCGTAAGGCTGGGATTGCGGTATTTACGACCCTATCATTTGTCTCGGCAGTAAAACTACTTATTCCATTTTGATAAGCCTGTTTGGTCGCGGGACTGCCATTGAGAAAGATGGTGAGGCCAATCCCCACGGCTATGACTAGTGCGACTACGCTGCTTAAAATGACAAAAATCTTATAATTCGCTTTCGATGTCACTCGGGAAGGTTTTAGTTCAGTACCCTGAGCCACAGGAGAAACTGTGTTTTCGTCTGGTTCAACATTCAATAAATCATCAAAGTAACCAAACACTGATTGAAGCTGCTCTTTATCTAAACCCTTAAGATGGGTTGTACCGAAATGCTTCAAGCAACATCGGTCACGATCAAGGCGATATGCTGGGTTAGTAATAGTCATTATTTTACTGACTAAAGTATTACAGTCCTTCTGGACCTTGACCCGCTGGGCATACTTCTGGAGGATCTTAACAGCACAATGGTAATCAGCTGCAGTCATCTCATTGACAGTTTTGGTGTGAAGTTTCGTATGGAGCACCAGCCACAGTTCGCGCTTGCTTTCACCAGCGTCAACAAATTCATCCATTAATCGATGCAGATCACGTTTTTGTAGCAGTGAGATTGGTTGCTGAGCAGCATGGGATACCCCAGCGGTATAGTTATGGATAGTTACATCACCGCTGACAACATTGCCTACATCCCCATTAACTGTTTGCTTTTGCTTATTCATGTTCTCTTCGTGTTTTTGTTCATTACGGCTCCAGCTCCTATGGTCACATTACCTTTAATAACGTTCCCCAGAACATCTCCCTGAATAACCTGCTCGGCTCGCTCTTGTGACGAACCATTTTAACAACCACTGGAGCAGCACGATATAACTCAATCAGACTAGCCTCATCTTGTGGCATCGAAGAAACTGAACGGTCACCAGTTACAACAACACCGAACCTAGCTAACGCAGCCAAATATTGTGCATCGGGATACTTGTCACCTTTCTCATAGTTAAGCTAAGCAATTTTTTTCACGCCACCATGCTCACCGAATGCCAATTGGCTCAGTCCTGGTCTCTCTCGTTCTTCTTTTAATCGCTCACCGATACTCAATTGCATGCAAATCCCGCTGGCAGGTATTCAAATGAATACCATAATCCATCACATATAAACCAAACATCATTGCATCAACAAAGGAGACAACGATGACTGCAGAGCAAGTCAAATCACTCTTCCGCCAGCGCGGGGTCACTTTCACCCGCTGGGCAGAAGAAAACGGCTACAGCCGCAATGAGGTTTACCGTGTTCTTAACGGTTTCACCAAAGCCCGCTACGGCAAATCCCACGGAATTGCAGTGAAGCTGGATCTGAAACCAGATTCGAATGCGGCCTAACCTTTTAGCCCGTGTAACAGATTATCACATATCGCAAAAAGGGGAATGTGACATGAGCAAGGCAAATGTATCCAGTTCTGGCTCACGCATTCTGCGCGTTCTTAAAGCTCTGCGCGGTCACGCTCTCAACGGTGTTTCTAACGGTGAACTGGCATCAGCTCTGGGCGAGTCCCCGGCGAATATCAATCGGGCGCTCAATACCCTTATCGAAGAGGGTTTGGCTCTAAAACTGGATAACGGGCATTTTGCCCCTGGAGTCCAGCTATTACAAATCGCCATGGCGCACAGTACCGAGATGGCACGGGCGCAGGATCGTATCAATGAAATTAACCAGCGTGTTATAGCTGGCAGTCGCTAAGGATTTGGCATGGGACGTACAAAATCACAACCAGTTGAACTAGTGAAAGATGCACCGCTAAGCGATGGCCTCAACGTTAGTCTGAACGCCATGACCGAACATCGCCTAGAAATCATGCAGCAATTTGGTGATGGGCTGCCGTATGAACGCGATCGTATTGTACACGAGACACGTTTTTATATGGCTCAGAGTGCTGAGGCTATGCTGGAAGCAGGTGAACGCCTAATTATCCTTAAGGAAAATGAGCCGCATGGCGAGTTTGTTGAGATTGTCAGAGAACATCTCAGCATTGAACCCCGTATTGCGCAAAAAAAGGCTCAAGCCTCCCTTAAATTTTTATCACCTGAACTTGAGTCAAAAGCGAAAACGTTTTCGCTTTTAGGCCGTTCAAAATTTTACGAATTGATGTTGGAAGATGATGAAGAACTTGCTCAGCTAGCTGATGGTCGAACGGTAGCCGTATGATGCAGGTCTGGGGCGGGCAGAACGTGTACTTCCCGATGGGCATGGTCTGGAAGGTCAGCCAGCGCGACAGGAAAATCTTCCTGGAGTTCGACGGGCGCAACCATTACGAACTGGCCCGCAAGTTTGGCGTTTCTCTGCAGTGGATCTACAGCGTGGTGAAACGGGTTAAAAGGGAAGAACTGGATCGGATGCAGGGTAAGCTGTTTGATGGTGAATCTGATGACGTTGCCGGAACAAGGGAGTAAAATCACAAACCAGACTGGTTCGAACTTGTTTTTATTCGGGCCAGTCTGATTTTCACATACTGTAAGGTTATTGCACATTACATCCAGTATCTTCCCATGTTGACCCAGTTCCTCCCATAATTATCTCACTAATTCCCTGTCATTTATCTCAAATCTGATCATTATCATCAGCCTTTGCTTTTCGGCAGGCATTTCCAGCATGAAAATTGCCTGGAAAAGAGCCGGTTATCCAGTCAAACTTTGGGGCAACGCCAAGAGTGCGATACACTCTGCCTATTGCCCGTGAACCCAAAAAATCCGATGCCAAAAATATTCTCCACCCTGCTTCTCGGACTCAGCGTGTTAAGCAGCGCTGCCTGGTCGGCAACGCCCGGCGATATTCGCCAGAGCGGTTTTGTCTATTGCGTCAGCGGCGTGATGAACACCTTTAACCCACAGCTGGCCAGTAGCGGGCTGGCCGTCGATACGCTGGCAGCGCAGCTTTACGATCGCCTGCTGGACGTCGATCCTTATACTTACCGCCTGATCCCAGAGCTGGCGGAGAGCTGGGAAGTGCTGGATAACGGTGCCACCTATCGTTTTCATTTACGCCCTAACGTGCCATTCCAGACCACCAGCTGGTTCACACCGACACGCATGATGAATGCCGACGATGTGGTATTCAGTTTTGCCCGGATGTATGACCGCAAGCATTCCTGGCATAACGTTGGTGGCGGCAACTATCCCTATTTTGACAGTCTGCAATTCTCCGATGCGGTACAAAGCGTTAAAAAACTCGATAAAGATACCGTTGAAATTCGCCTGAACAGCCCGGACGCCTCTTTTCTCTGGCATCTGGCCACCCACTATGCGCCGGTGCTCTCAGCGGAGTACGCCGACAACCTGACAAAAATTAATCGTCAGGAACTGCTGGATCGCCAGCCGGTTGGCACCGGGCCATTTATGCTGAATGAGTACCGCGCCGGGCAGTTTATTCGTCTGGCTCGTAATCCGCTCTACTGGAAAGGCGTACCCCGTATGCCGCAGGTGGTAGTCGATATGGGAGCCGGAGGTATGGGCCGGCTGTCGAAACTGCTAACCGGTGAGTGTGATGTGCTGGCCTATCCGGCCGCCAGCCAGTTATCGATACTGCGCGACGACCCGCGCCTGCGCCTTACCTTGCGCCCGGGCATGAATATCGCCTATCTGGCCTTTAATACCCGTAAAGCACCGCTGGATCGCCGCGAGGTTCGACAGGCGCTGGCACTGGCGATTAATAATGAGCGCCTGATGGAGTCGATTTACTACGGTACGGCAGAAACTGCCGCTTCTATTTTGCCGCGCGCCTCCTGGGCTTATGATAATGATGCACGCATCACAGAATATAATCCGCAGAAAGCGCGCGATGAGCTGAAACGACTCGGGCTGGAAAATCTGCACCTGAAACTCTGGGTGCCCTCGGCTTCCCAGTCGTGGAACCCCAGCCCGCTGAAAACCGCCGAGCTGATCCAGGCAGATATGGCACAGATCGGGGTACGCGTCACCATTGTACAGGTTGAAGGCCGCTTCCAGGAGGCGCGTTTAATGGAAATGAATCACGATCTGACGCTAACCGGCTGGGCGACTGACAGTAACGACCCGGACAGTTTTTTCCGGCCGCTGTTAAGCTGCGCCGCAATTAATTCTCAAACCAATTTTGCCCACTGGTGCAACCCGGCATTCGATGAAGTACTGCATAAGGCGTTGTTGTCACAACAGTTGGCTACCCGCATCGATCGCTATGACGAAGCGCAGAATATTCTGGCGCAGGAGCTGCCGGTGCTGCCGCTGGCTTCATCGCTACGGCTGCAAGCCTATCGCCACGATATTAAAGGATTGGTGTTAAGTCCGTTTGGCAATGCTTCCTTTGCCGGCGTACACCGTGATGAAGCCAGGGATCTGAAGCAATGATTATTTATACGCTGCGCCGCCTGGTGCTGTTGCTGACCACGCTATTTATGCTGACGCTGGTCGGTTTCAGCCTGAGCTACTTTACGCCGAATGCACCGTTACAGGGAGCATCGCTGCTGGATGCCTGGCTGTTCTGGTTTAAAGGCATCCTGCAGCTTGATTTCGGCGTCTCCAGCATCAACGGTCAGTCAATCAATCTGCAACTGCGCGAGGTCTTCCCCGCCACGCTGGAACTCTGCCTGATGGCCTTCAGTCTGGCGCTGCTGGTCGGTATTCCGTTGGGAATTATGGCCGGTGTGATGCGCAATAAATGGCAGGATAAACTGATCAGCGCGCTGGCATTGCTCGGCTTTTCAATGCCGGTATTCTGGCTGGCGCTACTGCTGACGCTGTTTTTTTCACTCCACCTCGGCTGGCTGCCGGTATCCGGTCGTTTCGATCTGTTGTATCAGGTCAAAACCGTCACTGGTTTTGCCTTAATTGATGCCTGGCTCAGCGACTCACCGTGGCGTGAGGAAATGTTACTTAGTGCCTTCACCCATATGATTCTACCGGTAACCGCCCTGGCGGTGGCACCCACTACCGAAGTCGTTCGCCTGCTGCGCATCAGTACCAGCGATGTTATCGACAAAAACTATATCAAAGCCGCAGCCACCCGTGGTCTGTCGCGTTTTGCCGTAATCCGCCGTCATGTGATACATAACGCATTGCCGCCGGTGATCCCGCGTCTTGGCTTACAATTTGCCACTATGCTGACGCTGGCAATGATCACCGAAGTGGTATTCAGCTGGCCGGGATTAGGCCGCTGGCTGATTAACGCCATTCGCCAGCAGGACTATGCAGCGATTTCCGCCGGTGTGATGGTGGTGGGCGGGATGGTCATTACAGTCAACGTACTGTCCGATATTTTAGGTGCCATGACCAATCCGTTAAAGCATAAAGAGTGGTATGCCCTTCGATAGTTAGCAGTAATGCACGGCATTGAACCCGGCGCGCGAAAGCCTTCCGGGTTAGACGCACCATTGACAAGGTATCTGGCGGACGCTGGTCACCAACATTACCCAGTTTTTAGACGGCGAAATCCCTGCTAATCCGTACGGTGGTGCACTGCACGCAAAGCCCTGAATCTGTCACTCTCTAAAGACACACCTGTCTGATAACTGGACAATACTCATATCACTGGAGTAGAAAAGGCATGAATAAATTTATTGCTCCCGTTGAGCTTTCTAAAGCATTTCGTCTGATCAATCACGGACCGACAACGCTGGTCTCAGCGCGACATGCGGGCGTTGATAACGTCATGTCCGCGTCATGGGTATGCGCACTGGATTATTCACCACCGAAGTTAACCGTTGTGCTGGATAAGATGGCGAAAACACGCGAACTAATCGAAAAAACTGGGCAGTTTGTTATTCAGGTGCCAACGGTTGCTCAGCTTAAGCTTACCCACTATGCCGGAACACATAGCCTGCATGATGATCCGGACAAAATGGCACATGCCGACGCCATGGTTTTTAGCATACCAGGCAACGATTTACCTTTTATTGAAGGCTGCTCAGGCTGGCTGGCCTGCAAGGTGATCCCTGAATTACATAATCAGCAGAGCCATGATCTGTTTATTGCTGAAATAACCGGCGCATGGGCCGATACACGGATTTTTAGTGAAGGACACTGGAAATTCGAACATGCCGATCCTGCCTGGCGAAGCCTGCACTACATTGCAGGCGGACATTTTTACGCAACAGGGGAAGCAATGGATATCGGCGGAGAAGAAATGCCCTGATATCTACAGGCAACAGACCGGTATTTACGCCTGTCTTCAGGCGTTTTATTAACTGCCCCTCCTCTTCTCGCTACGCCTTAACGGCGTAAGCGACACCCTCTGATTCTGAATAATACTTAATTGCAGTAAGCACCATCAGACAACCATCCGCTACGGCTGGTGAGATCAGCACGATGGGTGAATCTGAAAAACACCTTCAATCTTATGGATTCTGTAAGTCATCAAGCCGTGAGAGGTTGCCGAATGACATAAGTTTTATTGCCAAAATCTGAACTACTCAGAAAATTACTTATGAAATGAGGGGTGGAAAATTTGTGTTTTCGCAGAGAAGTTGGAAATTGACTAATCAGAACATGTAAAAAGATAAGGAAGTCAAAATAAAATAAGTGATTTAAGTTAAATTTTAGCGCTATAGCACTAAAAAAACCTCAGGATAGTATTGATAACCATTATCATCTGATAAGTTGATGATTGATCTGAAATCGATCGATTATACTGCCCATTGATACCCTGAACTAAAATATTCTTTTTAAGATGCGATTCTCTGGATTAATAATCTATAGAAATATCGTTTAGCAACATAACCCCCCGAACAGTAAGCAAAACCATTCCATAAGATTTAATGAATGTTTGTTTTTTTATCCTGCAAATCAATCACATCATAACATTTAAACCCACTGTGTATTATTTTATTGTTTATAATCAATATTATAAAGCAGACTTTTGTTGGTAACACAAATTTGTTTAAGATTTAAATCAACGAAAAAGTGAATTATTAACCACCGCAAGTGCATAAATGATCATTTTTCACTATGGAACCAATGAGGAAAATCGTCGCCCAGAAGAAAATTGCTCTTGAAAGGCAACAAACAAGGAGATCTTTGCGTCAGAAGAAGTACATGCTCAACAGTAAATAGGCAGCGTATTAGTCTGATAAAAAATTAAGGGACACCGAGCCCCATGAGAAGTGAAAAACCGTATTGAATTATGTAATTAAACAGTGCAGCGACAGCTCAAAAAAGTACAAATGGCAAAACATCGTCTGAAACTCGCAGGCATTTTACCCGTTTTATTCACCAAACATTTTAAGTCATTCGGAAAAATAAGGAGATAACCTTGAGTAATGCAGATTTTACCGTCGAGAAAATCAGCCTCACTAACCTGCCCAGCAGATCCAGCGACGTCACGTTTATGTTGAAATTCTTTATCTATATCTCAGTTATTGGCATAGCAATCTTTTTCGCCATGAATGATTCATTATGGATTAAGTCTGTTGGCGTGTTTTTAATGGGTGCCATCTTCGCGCATGGGGTTGAATTACAGCACCAGGTCTTGCACGCCCAGGGAATAAAAAACAGAAAAGGAAACGAAATTATTGGTATCTTGCTGGGTCTTCCCATGCTGGTCTCGTATGCTGATTATAAGTATAGTCATCTGAATCATCATAAGTTTTTAGGAACGCCACAAAACAAAGAATACTTTGATTACGGTGACCAATATGGCACGCTTAGTTTCATGACGATCTGGGCTTTAGTTTCACGTCTTTTTATGATCCCCCAGTACTATGCATTTATTAAAAAGGCTTTCATCGCCCTTACCTTTCAGGATTATGAGGACACCACGCCAAAAGTTTCTAAACAGATTCGCAGAGACTATCTGGTGATGATTTCGTTTATGACTGTGCTGGCTACACTGTCATATCTTTACGGATGGGAGATCATCGCGACATTTTGGCTGATACCTTTTGTTGTTATTGCATCACCTATACACGCACTTATCGAAATGCCAGAACATTATCAATGTAATACCGAAAGTACACATCAATACTCAAATACACGAACCATTAAAAGCAATGCATTTATGACATGGTTTACTAATGGGAATAACTTTCATGTTGAGCATCACATGATGCCCGGCCTGCCGATCGACCGCCTGCACGATTTACATGCAAAAATTAGCGGTAAGTATGAACATTACAGTCCAACCTATCGAGCCTTCTATATGGGGGTTCTGAAAAAAATGTTAAGGAAAGAAAGTAATGAATAATGAGTTCTATCTGCAAGAAGCACGTTACTTTCAGGACAGATTTAACAGCAGAGGATTAGCTGACCAGCTGGAAAAAACCAGAAGACATAACGAGTTTCTCGAATCAGATCGAGAGATAATTCGAAAGTCACCCATGTTCTTTTTAGCCACGTCATCTCCGGATGGCTACCCGGATTGTTCTGTGAAAGGGGGAAATCCAGGTTTTGTAAAAATAGTAAATTCTTCCACCTTAATCTTTCCTGATTATGACGGAAACGGAATGTACAGAAGCTTAGGTAACATAGCCTCTAATCCTAATATAGGAATGTTATTTCTTGAGTATGAAGGTGGGCGAAGAAAATTAAGAATTAACGGTCAGGCTTCTGTAAGTGAAGAACCGGATATCTTAATAAATTTACCGGGCGCAAAATTAGCCGTTATTGTTAAAGTCAGGGATATTTTCCCTAACTGCCCCAGATATGTTCCGCTACTGGAAGTGAAGCAAAGCTCGGCATATAACCCAGATTATGGTTATGCCCCCCCGGAACCCGACTGGAAAAGTAAAGATGATCTCAAAGATTTTGTGCCAAAAAAGGAGTGAGGATATGAATTCCAAAAAACAACTTGCAAAAGGGATTGACGTTTCCGATACAACGCTTGAAGAACAAAAAACATTAAATTCATTCTATCTGCGAGAAATCGGACAGCCTGCAAATTTCAGGGAGAGTCCAGATTTAAGTGAGTATTTCTTCATCGAAGAAATCGAAGACAGATGGAATGCATATGAAGCATCCAGATTGGCAATGCAGGATTACCCCACCAATGCGGAAGATTTTCTAAGCTGGTACAACAAATTGCATATGGCGCACAGAAAAATCGTGGCCCCCTTTTTCACACGCCTGGCTGAGCATTCAACACTTGAAGAGCTGACATTTTATATTGCGATGGAAAATGAGGTAGATGGACGATTTGACGATGTGATTTCTCTTGCTCAACTTGGTATGACCGGCGATATGAAACTGGCTCTCGCCGAAAATTATTGGGATGAGATGGGGATGGGCAGCTTGGAAGAGATGCACACGGTTTTGTTTACCGCCTCAGCAGAAAAGCTGCGTGGGATTGCCGGATTATCCTCAGAAAAAATTCAGGTACCCAGCGCAGCATTAAAAAATGGCAACCTGTTGTTGATGTATGCCTTGCGCAGAAAATATCACCCACGATTGCTGGGTACGCTGGCTATTCTCGAGCATACCGCACCCTATCGATTCGCAAAAACAGTACAAGCAATGCGCCGGTTAGGAATACCTGAGGATGTCATCTATTACCATGACATGCATATTCAGGTCGATGCAAATCATGGAAAGCAACTTATAGAAAGAGTGTTGATGACTCTCGCTAAAGATAATCCCGATATCATTCCGGAGTTATGTATCGGTTGCCTTGTCCGATATAACGTCGCAGTGGATTATTACAATAGTGTTGAAGCGGAAATGGATAAAATCACCTTACAAAAAGAAAAGGAGTATTAAAATGAGTAGTACCACACTGGAAAAACCGTCAACAGCAAAAATTTACAACCTGGAAAGTCAACGTTTTGTTTTGGGTAGCGCATCTCAAGTTTTCGGCATTGATTTCCTCACGCATCCAGACTGGAAAGCATTTCAGGCATTTTTTGAAGACCTGGAATTAGACCAATACATGATGGATGGCGGATTATATCGCCAGCGTCGCTTTGGCCGCTTCAAATGGTTTGCTGATGGAAATCGGCTGGAACAGCAGCCACAAACACCCTATACACAGCCGCTGTACTTTAATCCACTGAATGGTGGCATTGAACGACACTTTGCCCCCTTAACCGATACAATTGTAAATAATCAGGTCGTAAGAGAAATTCTTCTGAGACTGGCTAAGGCTTATGGTGAGCTGGAAGATATTCAGACCTGGAAAATCAATGCTTACTTCAACAGGATCATTGCGACAAAAGACTTTTCTGGACAGCCAGTGCCCGAAGGTAAACATCGTGACGGTGTCAAATTTAGCTGTTTGTTTATGGCAAACCGTATAAATGTTTCGGGTGGATCAACCACACTGACTGATATCTTATATCAACAAGAAGTGTTCACCGGAACACTGCAAAATCCATCTGATGTTTTAATTTTTCGCGATGACACTGTAATTCATGATACCAGTGCGATTACGGTTAATGAAGGATTTAAAGAAGGCTACAGAGACGTACTGGTTATCGAGTTTTACTGATTTATAGGATGTGAATTGTGACTATTCAGGTTGCGATACAACCAGATTTGACCACAAGAGAACTGACTTCAAGAACAATCGATGAAAATGAAATATTTATTATCGTCCCATTATTAGTACAGCTTTATCAGGATTTGCCAATTGAGACGATTAAGTCCCGACTTGACGAGATAAAACATCTTAACTGGTCCTGTTTGGGCGTATTTTATAAAGATAGTCTTGTCGGTATATCTGGCTATTGGTTAAACACACGACTTTATTGCGGAAAGTATTTATACGTGGATCACTTTGTGGTTGATGACGCTTTCCGGCAATCAGGTGTCGGTGCACTTCTGATGCAAAAGATAAAAGAAGTAGCCGAACAGAATCAGTGCGGTCATATATGCCTTGATACCTTTACTGGCAACTCACAGGCACAGAAGTACTGGTCAAAGCATAAATTTAATATTGTTGGTTTTCATTACGTATTACAGCATTAATTAAAAGGAATCTATCATGGAACATAACTATTCCAGAGATGTCATTTACAGTCGTATGTTGGGAATTGTGAACGAAGAAGAACTCGCCTTACTGGCAGATAAAACTATCGCCGTTCCTGGCTGTGGGGGGGTTGGCTATACACATGCTGAAACCCTGGTAAGAATGGGGGTGGGTGGCGTGCACATCGCCGACTTTGACACCTTTGGCCCGGAGAATTTCAACCGACAGTTTGGTTCAAGTATTCATACTGTAGGACAAAAAAAAGCAGATGTACTCAGGGAACGTCTGCTGTCCATTAATCCGGCATTGAGGATTTCTCAGTTTGAAGAGGTGAATCCTGACAATGTAGACGATTTTCTTGAAGGTGTGGATGTACTGTGCGATGCGCTTGACTACTTTGTGATTGAACCACGCATTGTCATGTATCGCCGTGCCAGGGAACTGGGCATTCCGGCAGTGATCTCATGCCCCATCGGGTTTGGCGGAACCTTGCATTTCTTCGACCCACAATCGATGTCCTTTGAAGAGTATTTCGCTCTGTCTGCCGAAATGAATGAAACACAGAAACTGATCAATTTTGGCATCGGTCTGGATCCTTTGCGCTTACACAGTAGTTACCTGGATTCACCCCGACTGGATTTTGAAAGCCGAAAAGTCGCTTCACTAAGTTCTTCGTGCCTGCTGGCAACAACACTCACGTCAACTTTTACATTAGCGAAACTGCTTGATCGTGATATGTTTTTTAAACCGGTCCCTTATGTGCATCAGATCGACTACATGGCTGGACGATTTGAACAAACGTATGTAAATGAGGGCGTTAACGGGCTTAAATCCGTCATGAAGCTTCAGGCAGCCGGATAGGAAGCGACGTGCGGAACTGAATCTCACCATTACATTGGCACTTACATTATGAAATCACGCATTTTTATAGACGGTGAAGCGGGAACGACAGGGTTGCAGATACATTCTCAACTCAATGACCGTGATGATATTGAGTTAATTGAGCTGGCGCGTTCAGATCGAAAAGACCCACAGAAACGTAGCCAGGCGCTAAACGAATGTGACATTGCGATTCTGTGCCTGCCTGATGATGCAGCACGCGAAGCAGTATCATTTGTTGAAAACCCACGGGTACGTATCCTGGATGCGAGCTCGGCTCATCGTTCCACCACCGGCTGGGTATACGGTCTGCCTGAACTGACTCCGGGTCAAGTACAGTTGATTGCTGAAGCCAACAGAGTGACTAACCCTGGCTGCTATCCTACAGGGGCGATTACTTTGCTGCGTCCTCTGACTGAGGCGGGCATCGTTCCGCGTGATTACCCTGTCAATGTACATGCCATATCGGGTTATTCCGGTTCCGGACGCTCGTTGATTGATGCCTATGAAGATCCCCAGCATCCTCAGGCAACTAATGCTCCTTTTCGTGGATATGGTTTAAGTCTTAAGCATAAACATGTTCCTGAGATGCAGAAACAGGCACTGCTTTCATTTCCACCGTTGTTTACGCCTTCCTATGGAAAATACCGTCAAGGGATCGTTCTGTATGTTCCACTGCATTTGAGACTTCTGAAGCCTGGAGTCAGCGCCAAACAGATACATGATTGTCTGTCTGTTTATTATTCTGATTCAGAATACATTAATGTCGTTTCCGTTGAACAGGCAGCAACGATTACACAATTGGATCCTGAATATTTAAATGGAACAAATAATCTTGATATTTACGTCTTTGCTAATGAAGATTCCGGACAAATTCTGTTAGCTGCGGTGTTCGACAACCTGGGTAAAGGTGCGTCTCGCGCTGCTATCCAGAATCTGAATATCATGTTAGAAAATACATTGCTGTAAATAACATGCTAACTTCCTCTCCAGCTTCTGGAGAGGATATTGATTAAATTAATCTGAAAACCAGCACTCATTACATAACTGAGAGGGTTAGTCTCGCCATGAATAAACATCATGAAATTACATCTCCCCTGACCTATGAACAAAAGAATATTTGGTAATTGCATATTGATAACCCAGGCATTCCATTGTTTAATGCAAATTATCTGTTTCATATTAAATCAGGATTCGAATGTGATTATTTTGTGCAAGCGTTGAGGCTGGTCGTCGCTCGTCACGGTGGATTATCCTCACGATTCGGTGGAAATACTGAGCATGCCATGCAATATGGGCCGTCAGAAACTGAAGATAAAATTTCTGACTTTGTCTATTTATTTGAGAAAGCAGAAAACTTTAAAGAAGCGCATGACATTATTAAAATGCGTAGTGTCGTGCCCTTCCGACTAAACCTGGCTTCACCCATCCGAGCCGATATTGTCCCGATGGCCAACGACGCCTTTCTGGTTAACATTACTGTTCATCAGATTGTTTGCGATTGCTGGTCTGCATCACTTTTCTTCGAAGAGCTGAGTTCATATTATAATTCATTATGTAATGATAAAGAGACCGTCGTCGCTGACAATGCCATCAGTTATATGAGTTTTTCACTGTGGCAAAAACAGCATCAGGAAAAAGCCAAATCGAATATGTCATATTGGTTAACGTATCTGCAGGGCGTGGATAGTCATTTAGATCTGTCAAAATATAAAGATCCTTCAGACGCCTCCCCTTTTTCAGGCGGCGTTGCAATAAAAAACCTCGCTGGAACTATTCACAGCCAGGCCTGTGCTTTAGCTAAAAATTATGCAGTCACACCCTACGCTATTTATATGACACTGTTCGCTGCTTTCTTACAGCATTGCACACAGCAGAACGATTTCTGCCTGTCATATCCGAGTTCCAACAGAAACATGCCTGAATCAGATGAAATTCTGGGGTTGTTTACACGCTTACTGCCCGTAAGATTTACATTCGGAGCGGAAAGCTCGTTAAAGGAGATGGCAGCAAAAGCCTATGAGGCTCTCCTTGATAATAGCGAACACGACTTATGCTGCATGGCAGATATCGTCAAGGAAGCGGGTTTGAATAGCGATATAAACCCCTTTGGCTTGTTCAAAATTGTTTTTGGGCAAATTGGCCGGGTAAACAATGGGCTTGACCTTAAATCTGCCAGCATTGAACAATTACCTGTTCATACCGGTTATACCAAAACGGATCTGTTGATAATGCTGGATCTTCACTCAATTCAACCTGTGGTATTTATTGAGTTTTCATCCAAAAACTTCTCTGATGAAAGCATTTCGACCTTATGGCAAGATTTTTCGCATTTCCTGCAGTCAGTTTTGAACAACAATCTTGAGACAAGTAATGAGGCTGAAGGCACTGAGTCGGCCGCTATCATAGCGTAAATTCAAGACTTATATTTAAGCTATCAAACAGATTTTAAACACTAACATGTCTTGAATTATATAATGGCAATGCAATCATAATCAGATTGTCGTGCTTTCTGCTATTGTAATGGAGTTCACCTGTGAGCAAAGATTTTAACTTATCTGACGATGTTTACGGATTATCATTAGAACAGAAAAAAATATGGGCTCAGACTATTCAGCAGCCTAATCAGACAGCCTATAATATTTCAGAAGGATTTAAATGTTCAGGCGAAATTAATTTTGCGGCTTTGATTTCCGCTTTAAAGCTCACCCTTATCAACACCCCCGCCCTTTCCGTTATCTTTCAAGAAAAGGATGACGGTACCTGGCAGTCTCCTGCACCAGATGTTGTAGAGCGTGCAGAGTATATTACTCAGGCAGAGGGTTTTCCTTCTTATAATGAAGCCCAAAAGTTCGTCTGTGAAAAATCCAACACGCCTTTCGACCTGTATAAAGAAATTCCAGTAAGAATGATTATTGCACGATATGCACACCAACACAGTATCGTTGCTCTCTGTTTTCATCATATCGCGATTGATGGCTGGTCGGCACAGCTTTTTTATAATGATTTAAACGCCAACTATAGCAAATATTTAGACGATACAGAATCCAGCAATGATAAGCCTGCTGCAAGTTATTTTAATTACTTATCCTGGCAGCAGGATGCACAACAAAAGCTCGCTCGTCAAAATAGTCATGAGTACTGGTGCAAGTATCTCAGTGATGCCTCACCGATTCTTGAGCTACCGATGAACAGAAAAAGAGGAGGCAATTTTAACTCCGCTGGATCCTCGATGACTTTACCGATACCCGAAAAAATTTGTCAGTCCGTGAAACATTCTTCCGTTCAGCATCATGTTACAGATTGGTGTTTTTATCTGACTGTTTTTTCCCTGTTGCTGCAGCGTTATTCAAATCAAACTCTGTTTTGTATTGGATATCCATCGGCTAATCGTGCCATGCCGGGAAGTGAAATGATCGGTGGCCTGTTTACCAATACGCTGGTTCTGAAAGCTGAATTTAATCCGGATGAGCGCTTCTCAACATTACTCAGCAGAAATTACGATACTCTGCTGTCGGGATATGCCAATGACAATGTTCAACTTGAAACCGTTATCAATGAATTAAATGTTCCTCGTAGCGCATCCTGTAATCCCCTCTGGCAGGTCCTTTTTGCACAACAGGATCGTCGTGGATATGGCCTCAATTTGACTGGGGTGAGCACTTGCCAGTACTCAATGCCGGCGTCTAACGTCAAGCTCGACTTAAGCGTTATGATTGACACTGACAGCAACGGCACGCAAGGCATCATTGAATTCTCAGATCAGCTGTTTGAGAGAAAGGAGATTGAGGTTTTATGGCGTCACTATCTTCAGCTTCTGACCAGTTTTGCCAACGATGTCCATCAGCCACTGAATGCCCCTGTCCTGGCAGATGCTGAGCCGCAACCTGCAAAAAAAACCTCCTCTGCCGGGAAATCCAGCTACCACTCTCTAAACTGCTGGTTTGAGACAATCGTAGCAAATTATCCTGAGCGGATTGCAGTTGAATGTGAACAAGCATCTCTCACCTATGCTCAGTTAAACGACAAAGCTAACAGTCTCAGCAGAGAGCTTTTGAAGCAGGGAGCCAAACCCGGTGAACTTATTGGCTTATCGTTAAAGCGAAATGAATATCTGATCATCGGAATTATCGCAATTCTAAAAACAGGATGTGGCTACTTACCACTGGATCCCACTTATCCCCTTTCCCGCATCGATTATATTTTGCAGGACACTGATTGCAGGATAGTTGTTACCGATAATGACACCGCGCCATTGCTAGCCGGAAAAAACGTTCGGTTAGTTGATGTTTCAGGCTGTACCAATGAGAAGAAAATCAGGACATTGGGTGAAGTGATCAACGATGGTTCATCACTTGCCTACTGTATTTATACCTCAGGCTCCACGGGCAATCCTAAGGGAGTATTAATTTCTCATAGCAATGTGATGCGCTTATTTGATAATACACACCAATGGTTCTCATTCGACCAACATGATGTCTGGACACTATTTCACTCTTATTCATTTGATTTTTCAGTCTGGGAGATTTTTGGTGCATTACTGCATGGCGGCAAGTTGGTTGTCGTTCCTTATGAAATTTCACGCAGCCCGGAAGATTTTCGCAAATTACTCAAGGAGAGAAAAGTCACCGTGTTAAATCAGACTCCATCGGCTTTTAACCAGCTAAGCCTGGTTGAAATGACAAACTTTGATGAGGATGATCGGTTAAAGAATTTAAGATATGTAATATTTGGTGGTGAAGCATTAAATTTTGCCACCCTCAGCGGCTGGGTATCCAAGTATGGTGATAGCAAACCTGACCTCGTAAATATGTATGGGATAACTGAAACAACCGTTCATGTAACACACAGAAAAATTTCCTTAGATGATATTATAAATAATAGCGCCAGCTATATTGGTGACGCCATACCTGACCTCGATATCGCTATACTTGACTCCTTGGGCAGGCCAGTACCAACAGGGATGGTTGGCGAAATGTACATATCAGGTGCCGGTCTGGCGATTGGGTATCTTAATCGTGACAGTCTGAACAGTGAACGATTCATTCACATTAGTCTTAAAGGCAGAAAGAAAAGATATTATAAAACCGGTGATTTAGCTAAACGTCGGTTTGATGGCGAGCTGGAATACTATGGCCGGGCTGATAAGCAGGTTAAAATCCGCGGGCATCGCATTGAACTGGGTGAGATTGAAAGCGCTTTGATAAAACTCCCTGACGTGTCAGAAGCTGTCGTATTGGCTCACCGCGACGCGCAGGGAAAGGATAAACTTAAAGCATGGGTGAGTATTGCGTCGAAAATGCGGTGCAATCCTCTACTGATCAAATCGCAGTTAGCCGCGTCTTTGCCTTCCTATATGATTCCACAAGAAATCATCATAATCGACAGTATTCCTCTGACAACAAACGGTAAAGTGAATACTCAGGCATTGCCGGAAAACTCCCTCTGCACCAGCCAGACAGATTTGATGCCGGTTAAAGCAAATAGCTTATTGGAGACTAAACTGCACAGTATCTGGTGCAACATTCTCGGGCGAACGCAGGTTAGCATTCATGATAACTTTTTTGCCTTGGGTGGCGATTCCCTGCTTGCGGTGATGTTTTCCCAGCAATGCCGTAAAAATAATATAACACTTAACGTGATTGATTTACTCAATCATCAGACTATTGCAGAACTCGCGATGTTCGGAGAAAGTGAGGATTTAGACTCGCCCTTAAATAAGAATGCCGTCACCGAACATGAGAATGTTGAAGGAAATAAATCAGCACCACCAGACGGTATATACCCGATGTCGGGTATGCAGCAGGTAATGTTTGAAAACTATAATAAGGTTTCTGCCCGTTGTTCCGGCGCTTATCATGTACAGCAGTCATATCGCATGACTGATGAAAACCCACAGCCCCAGGCGATGTTGAAAGCGATTAAGATGATAATGGAATCTCATCCTGTATTAAGGACTGTCGCTTTGCATGATGATGTTAATGGCTGGAGTCAAATGTTTGCTGATGACATTCCTGTCGACTTTAAGTTTCATGATTTAACCAAGCTTAATGGCTCTGATATTGATAATAAAATCTCGGCTATCAGGGAACAAGACCTTGAGATGCCCTTCACTTACAACGTGTCGAGGAAGGCACTCTTCAGATGTAACTGGTTTCAGATTTCAGTTAACCGCTTTGAGTTATTACTGTCCAGCCATCATGGTATCGCTGATGGGTGGGGAAACCAGGTATTACTGACAGAATTATTTGACCTTTATCGCGCCATCAGAAAAGGAGAAGACAGCCAGCCAGATATCCGTCCTAATGTATTTCTGGAATATTTAGCGCTTGAGAAAAACAATGCAGCAGACAGAGCACATAAACACTACTGGTTACCGTTCAGAAAAACAAATCAAGATGCTAAAAGCAATACTTATGCATCATATGATGGTTTGGCGAATCCCAGAATTGACCGTTTCGTTGACAGTACACTTATGGCACGACTGGAAAAAATTGCGCGTAAAAATAATGTCACATTGAAATCCTTGATTCTTTATGCACTCAACTCAGCTTTGTTAAACACAGAATGCAATTACGATAAAGTTATTGGCGTTGTCAGCAATGGTCGGAAAGATAATTTAAGCGATCCTTTGCGTTCTCTGGGCCTGTACTGGAACATGCTTCCTGTACGTTTTAAAAATTTGCCCACCATGGCGTCACTCAAAAGAGTGCATGATGATCTACTGGCTTGCGAACAGTTTGGTGTTTACCCGATAGCTTTTCATGACAGTTATATCAAGCCCTGTGTGACATTCAATTTTGTGAATTTTCATAACAAATTTGATTTTGGCACCCATTCTGGCATGGAACTTATCAGTGAATACTGGCATGACCGCTTCCACTATCCACTTAATGTCTATGTGGCTGGCGGCAACAACAGAGATGAAAACCTGTTCAGGATAGAAAGCAGCGCTGGGTACATTAGTTTTCAGCAAGCTAATGCTCTGATGAGTGATTTCATTTCATGCCTGTCAGACATATCAATTAATCCCTTATGGAAAACTGACCAACACGTATTGTCCGACTAATCGGGTCGATAAAAATCAGCGTAATTTTAGACAGGAAAGTTATGAAAGCAGCAGACACTAATACTCTTCAGGCTATCATTTTATCTATCTGGAAACAGGTATTAAACAATGAGAACATCGCCCTGGATGATGATCTTATCGGCATTGGCGGTCAGTCACTCGATGCGCTCAAAATTGCTAATGAATGTCAAAGACAACTTGGCAAACCCGTGAATATGGTCAGGGTTCTTCGCAGCCGAACGGTGGCAGGCCTGGCAGAAAGCTTAAGCAAAGCGTAAGTTTTCAAAAAAATCACACCAGATTATTTTGAATTTACAAATCACCAATCCAGTGAGATTCGCTGTTTTAATTTATTTAAATGGTGAGTTTCACTGTCTATATTCCCTTTCGCGGAGGATTAGACATGATTATTCAGGTCAGCCAAATTTCCTTTAAGATTAATTTTACTTTATAATTTTTGCGCCATTGTTCAAGGGATACGAGTACAACTCATGGGTATAATTGATTATAAATTAAGAGACTTAGTGAAGTTTTATGGGATGTTAGCGCTACTTTATTTTAGTGATATGGTTTTACTGGTTGGTCTGATCTGGAACACTTATAAAGTGACTAAAGCCCCCTACTTCTTAGGCGTTGTTCTTTCAGTAAGTGTACTCATACCCTTTATCATCAGGCGTTTTTTCAACGGCATCAATCTTTTACATTTAAACTTTAGAAAATTATTTATCCTTCGCCTGTGCTCCTATTTACTGATTGCTTTCGTTGCCATTTCAAACTTCTCAGATAAATATACTGAGACCTCAATAATTATTATCCTTTATGGGATTTTAACCTTATCGACATTGAGCACCTTTGAAGCCGGAAATATTAAACTGGTCAGGTCCGGTATAGTGTCGTCACTAAATGCCTCCCGATTATTGCAGACCGTCATTCAGACAGGCGCTTTTGTTGGAGCATTGATAAGTGGGTTGTTATTAGACAAATACAGTTTCCACAACATCGTGCTGTATATTAGTCTGTATGATATTTTAATAAGCATTGCAGGATTTATTTTTCTTAAAGATATCGCTTCCCCACCAAAAACGCCAAATCCTGAATCTGCCAACTCAGTCAATATCATCAGCCTCCCTTCTCTGTTCACTTCCCAGAAGCTGCTGATTTGTTTAATCGGCCTCATCGGCCTTCATATTTCATCATTCAACCTGCTTACGCCTGTTATCTATCAGAGTTTAAACCACTGGGGCAGTGAACAGTTTGGTATCGCGAGCGGAGCAGCGTGCTTGGGTGCTTTTTTATCCGCCCTGTTAGCGACAAAAAAATGGAATTATGCTCTGGCCGCGTTACTTTTAGTGATCAGTGATACGGTTTTTTGCAACATTGAAATTAAATCAGTTAACGTCGCATCCTGTTTCTTTTTGGGGCTATTTCTCAATTTAGTGCGTATTGGCCTTCGTTCAGAGTTTATTGATTCAATCGCCGAGGGGCAATCAGAAGAGGATTTGGCGGCTAAAATCACCACTGTGTATTCTCTGTGTCAGGCAGCAGGCCCCGTTATGATGGGTTTTGTTATCTCAGAGCACTTTCTTGGCGTTGCATCAGCAAGGTGGCTACTGACTTTTGTGGCACTATGCATATTGATTGGAATCGTAGTCTTCAATAACGTAAAAAAAATGCCTGCAGAGATGAAGTCTGCCTGACAACTTTCATCCAGGTACGGTCAAAATAATCGCGCTGCCATCTGTTTTAGCGATTGCAGCGTACCCACTTTTAGTGGCAAGGGGCGTGCTGGCGGAAGTCAGAACGTCTGATAAGGAAACAAGATGTTTGCATCCCTCCCGGCACACCCTGGCTGCATGCTTCATAACCATCTGTAACCCGTGCGCGAAATTGCTGCCTGCCTTCCCTTGCTTGTGATAGTGATATAGAACGATAATCGCCTGTGCTGAGTTGGGTATTGATTAGCACTGTGCCGCTATCACCGACCAATCAAAGCGATTCATACTGAGCCACGATCAGGCATGTTACTCATAAAATTAAGATCAAGACATTGATATGAAAAGATATTCAAAGGAAACCCGAACATCTCAAATGGGTATCAAATGACAACCTATGCCAGCCGATAATATTTACGCTGAGAAGCGCCTGCCCAGCCCACTCCGCCATACCTGGCGGTTGTTTTATCGCGATACCACTGCGATGGTCGGCTTTTATGGCTTTATCGCCCTGCTGCTAATGTGCGTATTTGGCGGGTTACTGGCACCTTATGGCCTCGATCAGCAATTTCTCGGCTATCAGCTACTTCCGCCATCGTGGTCGCGTTATGGTGATGTCTCATTCTTTCTCGGCACCGATGATTTAGGTCGCGATTTGTTAAGCCGGCTGCTGAGCGGCGCGGCACCGACCGTCGGTTCGGCAATACTGGTGACGGTGTTGGCCGCACTGTGCGCCATGGTGCTTGGCGTGCTGGCCGGATTAACCCATGGCCTGCGCTCGGCGGTGATGAACCATGTGCTCGACACCCTGCTGTCGATTCCCTCACTGCTGTTGGCGATTGTGGTGGTGGCCTTTTTAGGACCACGGCTGGAACATGCGCTGCTGGCTGTTTGGCTGGCGGTATTGCCACGCCTGGTGCGCGCTATTTACAGTGCGGTTCATGATGAACTGGAAAAAGATTACGTGGTGGCCGCACGCCTTGACGGTGCCAGCAGCTTCAATATCCTGCGGCACGCGATACTGCCCAATATATTATCAATTCTGGTCACCGAATTTACCCGCGCATTGTCGATGGCGATTCTGGATATTGCCGCGCTCGGTTTCCTCGATCTCGGCGCGCAGCTGCCCTCACCGGAATGGGGGGCGATGCTGGGAGACTCGCTGGAGCTGATTTATGTTGCGCCCTGGACAGTAATGCTGCCTGGCGCAGCGATTATGATCAGCGTATTGATCGTTAACCTGCTGGGTGACGGTATCCGCCGCGCCATTGAAGCGGGAGTGGAATAATGCCGTTACTCGATATTCGCAATCTGACGATTGAATTTATGACTGCCGATGGCCCGGTAAAAGCGGTCGATCGCGTCAGTATTACCATGAGCGCCGGAGAAGTACGCGGGCTGGTCGGTGAGTCCGGTTCCGGTAAGAGCTTGATTGCCAAAGCCATCTGCGGCGTGACCAAAGACAACTGGCGCGTCACCGCCGATCGCATGCGCTTTGATGATATCGATCTGTTGCAGCTGTCGCCACGCGAGCGTCGACGCATCGTCGGGCATAATGTCTCAATGATTTTTCAGGAACCGCAATCCTGCCTCGATCCCTCAGAAAGTGTGGGTCGACAAATTATGCAGGCGATTCCGGGCTGGACCTATAAAGGCCGCTGGTATCAGCGTTTTCACTGGCGTCACCGCCGCGCCATTGAGCTTTTGCACCGCGTCGGCATCAAAGATCATCGCGATATTATGCGCAGCTTCCCTTATGAACTGACCGATGGCGAATGTCAGAAAGTGATGATTGCCATTGCGCTGGCGAATCAGCCGCGCTTATTGATCGCCGATGAGCCAACCAACGCCATGGAGCCGACCACCCAGGCGCAAATCTTCCGTTTGCTGTCGCGACTCAACCAGAACAATAACACCACCATCCTGTTGATCAGTCATGATCTGCAAATGATGAGCCACTGGGCGGACCGGATCAATGTGATGTACTGCGGGCAGACGGTAGAAACCGCCCAGAGCGAGGATCTGATCTCCTCGCCGCATCATCCTTATACGCAGGCGCTGATCCGCGCGATGCCGGATTTTGGTCGATCGCTGCCGCACAAAAGCCGCCTGAATACCTTGCCGGGCGCCATTCCATCACTGGAACATCTGCCGGTTGGCTGCCGTCTCGGCCCGCGCTGCCCTTACGCGCAGAAAAAATGTATTGATACGCCGCGTCTCACCGGCACCCGTTCGCACCTGTATGCCTGTCATTTCCCGCTTAATATGGAGGGTCAGTGATGGTCGAAACCCTGCTTGAAGTGCGTAACCTGAGCAAAACCTACCGCTATCGCACCGGACTGTTTCGCCGTCAGCACGTCGAGGCGGTGAAAAGCGTCAGTTTCACCCTGCGGGAAAAACAGACGCTGGCAATTATCGGCGAGAACGGTTCCGGCAAATCGACGCTGGCAAAAATGCTCAGCGGCATGATCGCCCCCAGTGCGGGCGAGATGCTGATTGACGACCATCCGTTAGAGTATGGAGATTATGGCTACCGCAGCCAGCGTATCCGTATGATTTTTCAGGATCCGTCCACTTCACTTAATCCGCGAAAGCGCATTAGTCAGATGCTGGATTTTCCGCTGCGGCTGAACACCGATCTTGATGCCGCGGCGCGTGAAAAACGCATTATCGCCACGCTGCGCCAGGTCGGGTTGCTGCGCGATCACGCGGCCTACTATCCACATATGCTGGCTCCCGGCCAGAAACAGCGCGTCGGCCTGGCACGTGCGCTGATCCTGCAACCAAAAGTGATTGTCGCCGATGAAGCGCTGGCTTCGCTGGATATGTCGATGCGCTCACAGCTGATAAACCTGATGCTTGAACTGCAGGAAAAACACGGTATCTCTTATATCTATGTGACCCAGCATCTCGGCATGATGAAACATATCAGCGATCAGGTGATAGTGATGCACCAGGGCGAAGTGGTCGAGCGCGGCAGTACCGCCGACGTACTGGCCTGCCCGCTAAATGATTTAACCAAACGACTGATTACCAGCCATTTCGGCGAAGCCTTAACCGCCGACGCCTGGCGACGAGACCGCTAAACAACCGATGTTAAGCGCCGCAGAAATGCGGCTCTACGCTACTGTAAAGACTCGTGCTAGAATGCCGGGTCGATTCACGTCGGTCGCTCATTTATTGTTCAAAGCGGCCGCCAACAACAATGACCATAAGGATTACAGCTATGGGTTTTCTTTCCGGTAAGCGCATTCTGATTACTGGCGTTGCCAGTAAACTCTCTATCGCATACGGTATTGCGCAAGCGATGCACAAACAGGGCGCTGAACTGGCTTTCACCTACCAAAACGACAAACTGAAAGGTCGTGTGGAGGAGTTTGCTAAAGATCTGGGCTCTGACATCGTTCTGCCTTGTGACGTTGCTGAAGATGAGAGCATCAAAGCGCTGTTTACTGAACTGGCAAAAACCTGGCCAAAATTTGATGGATTCGTACACTCCATCGGCTTCGCTCCTGCTGACCAGCTGGATGGCGATTATGTTAACGCTGTGACCCGCGAAGGCTTCAAAATCGCGCACGACATCAGCGCCTACAGCTTCGTCGCTATGGCCAAAGAGTGCCGCGCGATGCTGAACCCGAACTCCGCCCTGCTGACCCTGTCTTACCTGGGCGCCGAGCGTGCAATCCCTAACTACAACGTGATGGGTCTGGCTAAAGCTTCTCTGGAAGCTAACGTGCGCTATATGGCGAACGCGATGGGCCCGGACAGCGTCCGTGTGAACGCCATCTCTGCCGGTCCAATCCGTACTCTGGCGGCGTCAGGCATCAAAGATTTCCGTAAGATGCTGTCCCACTGCGAAGCGGTAACCCCAATTCGTCGTACCGTGACCACTGAAGATGTCGGTAACTCCGCTGCCTTCCTGTGTTCCGATCTGTCAGCCGGTGTGACCGGTGAAGTTCTGCACGTTGACGGCGGTTTCAGCATCGCTGCAATGAACGAGCTGGAACTGAAATAAGCTTAACGGGCGAGGCTTGCCTCGCCCTGCTTTTCGCGTCAATCCTCCCGCGCCCTTTCTGTTATACCTTTCTGATATTAATTATCACTCAACAATCTTTTGTGCATTCCACCGCTTACGCCAGGATAGTTATGCCATCCAGGCCCGGCGTAACCGCATTTTTCTCTCCTTTAGCCAGTCGAACGTCCGGGTCAGTTAACTTGAAAAGGAATGACCATGGAGCAACGCCGTTTTTCGGGCAACAATCACTGGTATCACGAAACACAATCCAGTGTGGGCGCTAAGCAGGAGTCGCCGCTGGTGCCTGAAGCTGCGGAAGTGGAAGACCGTTTCCTGTTGGGTCTGTCGCAACAAGCCAGTGCTTCGTTGCAGCCAATATTAAGCGGCCAGCATGAAATGTTGCAGGCTGCCCGCCATATCAGCGATATCCTGTTACCGGATACGCTTAATACTTCGCTGACCCACACGCTGACCCTGTATGACCGCCTCTGTACCGCGCTGACCGTCGCGCAGGTCACCGGCATTCAGCGCATGTGTAATCACTATGCGGCGCGACTGAATCCGCTACCGGGGCCAGACTCTTCACGCGAAAGTAATAACCGTCTGACACAAATCACTCAATATTCACGCCAGCTGGCCAGCCAGCCGACGCTGATTGACCGCGCCGCGCTGCACCGGCTGGCCGAGGTCGGCCTGACCGAGCCGGATATTATTACCTTTAGTCAACTGATTGGTTTTGTCAGCTATCAGGCGCGCGCGATCGCCGGAATACAGGCAATGATGGCGTTGCCGGTGCGCTGGATTCCCGGCATTACAACCCCGCCGGATGCCGACAGCTCGCGCTTCAGCCAGCAAGCCGAGTGGCAACCGCAGCTGCCGCCGGTTGAACTGCGCTACGCCAGTGCCGAACAGCTCGAGGCGCTGACATTTTGCCAGCCGCAGCAGGCATTGCAGCACAGCGCCTGGCTGTTAGCGCACGATGCAAAAGCGCTGCATGGCTGGGCACTGCTGCTCAGCACGCAACAGCAGAACGAACATGACGCGCTGGCCAGCGCAGTGAGTGCGCGGATCAATGGCAGCAACAGCTGCTTCTGGCACTATCAGGGAGAGTGGCGCGAGGCGTTAATTCAGGGTATTGATGACGCGCTGACGGCCAGTAAGGCGCAGCCCGTTGCGCATGCGGTGATACAGGCAGCGGCCCAGCTCACCCGCGCGCCGGAAAGGTTCAGCGCGGCGCACCTCCAGCCGCTGGCAGAAAGCGGCTTCTCGCCGCCAGCGCAGCTTAAGCTGATTCACAGTGTGGCGCTGGCTAACTGGAATAACCGACTGATGCAAACGCTGGGCGGCTGAGTCATTATTCACTCAGCCAGCGACGCACCTCATCAAAAAAATGCTGAGCCAGCGGCGTGGCGCGCCCCGGTTCGGCGATTACCACCGCCGCGTGGCGCGTCATCGGCGCGATTAACAGCTGGCGACTTTTCAGTTCCGGCGTCATCGCTGGCAATAAGTGACCGGTTGGCGTAATCAGGCAACCCAGCCCAACCTGCACCGCCTGCAACAGCTGAAACACCGAAGTCGTTTCGAGAATCACCCGCAGCTGCAAGCCCGCCTCGCGAAAATGCCCATCAATGTAGCGGCGAAAATAACGGGTTGGCTCCGCCAGGCATAGCGGCAATGCTGACAACTGCCCGAGCGTCAGCGGTTCGCTGTCGTTGAGCTGCGGAAAATGTTGTGGGTGATACAGCAGTTCAACGCCATTGTCCTTCAGCGCTTCCGCCTGAAAATGCAGCTCACGCAGCGTCGCCAGCTCAAAAAAACCGATTCCGACATCTACCGTATGGCTGTTTAACGCTTCCAGCAGCTGATCGGCACTCAGCACCGCCACCCGGTAATCAAGCTGCGGATAACGATCGCTTATCGCCTTCAGCATCAGCGGCAACGAGATGCTGCACTGCGGCACCACGCCAATCCGCAGCGTGCCGGTGACGCCATGCTTTAATGATTCGACTTCTAACTTGAGCCCCTGATAAACAGAAACAATTTCCCGCGCCCACGCCAGTACGCGCTCGCCTTCGGCAGTAAAGCCGGCAAAGTTGTTGCTGCGATTGATCAATGAAAGCCCAAGCTCACGCTCAAGATTTTTTAGCCGCATCGACAGCGTTGGCTGGCTGACAAAACTGGCCTCCGCCGCACGACCAAAATGGCGCTCACGCTCAAGATTCACCAGATAAATAAGTTGTTTTATATCCATTATTCTTATTTTTCAATTAATTATATTAGATCGGCGGTCGCAAAACGTATTACCGATCGCCTGACTATTGTATCCGCTAGCGGCAAAACGTTTCAGGATTTTATACCGGCAAATGTCCCACGTTTACCGGTTGCCGTAAACCAACAAACAGCCCGCAGCTTTGCCGCCCTTTCAGCCGCGCCGCAGGAGGATGTTTTTCGTCAGATATTCAACGATTTTCACGCTATTTATCCATCTGTTGTGGACAAAACTGGCCAGAATTCTGCTAATGTATGCGGCCCAAGTGCGAAAATTCTGGAACCGCCAATGTTGTCAACAATCATCTATCGCAGCCACCTTTCTGATGACGTGTCAGAACTGATACTGGAGGGGTTAGCTGGTAAAGCCAACAAAGTTAACAATGCATTTGATGTCACCGGCATTTTATTGTTTAACGGCACGCATTTTTTTCAGCTGTTAGAAGGCCCTGAAGATGCCGTGAACACCATCTATCAGCGTATCTGTCAGGATACCCGCCACCATAATCTGGTTGAGCTGCTGCGCGATTATGCACCGTCACGCCGCTTCGGTAACGCCGGAATGGAGCTGTTTGATCTGCGAGAATATGACAAGGCTTCCGTTCTGCAGGCGGTGCTGGATAAAGGCACATCAAAATATCAGCTGACCTATGATGACCGTGCACTACAGTTTCTTCGCACCTTTGTTGAAGCCAGGGAACGGGAAAATTATTTTGAAATCCCGTCGGCAGACTGCTGGGATTTTATTGTTGACGAGGCTGACAGCGTGCAGGAAGCGGATTTTATCCCGGCGTCAGAAGCGTACAGTTATGCCTTTCAGCCAATTATCGACCCGTTTGGTCGGCAGATCCTCTCGTATGAAGCATTGCTTCGCCAGGCAGATGGCGGTTCCGCGCAGCACTATTTTTCTCAGTTAGCAGCGGATGATATTTACCGTGCCGACCTCGAATCCAAGAAACTGGCTTTTGCCATGGCAAAACAACTTGGCATCCACCAGCAAAGGTTGTCAGTAAACCTGCTGCCAATGTCACTGGTAGTGATTCCTGACGCGGTAGATTTCCTGCTGCGCGAGATTGCGGCCAACCAACTGGTGCCTGAACAGATCGTGGTCGAAGTCACCGAGAATGAAGTGATTTCACGTCCCGACGAATTTCAGGCGGCGATTAAGCAGCTTAAAGCCGCAGGCATCAGCTTTGCCATTGATGATTTCGGTGCCGGATTTGCAGGGCTTTCGCTACTGGCGCGATTCCAGCCTGACAGGATTAAAATTGACCGCAATATCATTTGTGATGTGCACAAAAGTGGCGCAAAACAAGCGATTGTGCAGGCTATTGTCAAATGCTGTTCATCGCTGGAGATTGCGGTAGTTGCCGCCGGTGTCGACAAGCCCGAAGAGTGGATGTGGCTGGAAGCCGCCGGAATTTTCCATTTCCAGGGCGCATTGTTTGCCAAAGCGAAACTTAACGCCATCCCGGCGGTGGCGTGGCCAGAACAAAAATAACCCGGTCCGCGCACTGACTGCATTGCACAGTCAGTGCGCAGCGGGTTGAGCACACTATTAATCTAAGCGATAATTATTTTCATTTAGCTGGAAGTCGGGATGTCAGATTATTTATTACTGTTTGTAGGGACGGTGTTAGTTAACAATTTCGTGCTGGTGCAGTTCCTCGGGCTCTGCCCGTTTATGGGTTCCTCGAAGAAAATTGAAATGGCCATCGGTATGGGGCTGGCCACCACCTTTGTGCTGACCCTGGTGGCGGTACTGGCGTGGATTGCCAATCATCTGATTCTCACCCCGCTTGATCTGGGTTATCTGCGCATTCTGGTGTATATCACCGCCAGCGCGGTGGTGGTGCAGTTCACCGAAATGGTGATCCGCAAAACCAGTCCGTCGCTCTATCGCTTACTCGGCATTTTTCTGCCGTTGATAACCACCAACTGTGCAGTACTGGCCGTTCCCCTGTTAAGTACCAACCGCAGCCACGGCTTTTTCGAGGCGGCATTCTATGGTTTCAGTGCCGCAGTCGGCTTCTCAGTGGTGATGGTCTTGTTTGCCGCGATGCGCGAACGACTGGATCTGGCTAAGGTTCCGCTGCCGTTTAAGGGCTCGCCGATTTCGCTGATCACCGCCGGGCTGATGTCACTCTCTTTTATGGGCTTTATCGGGCTGACCGAAGCATAAGCTGCTGTCATCAGCTTGTGCCAAGCGCAGTCTTGACGTCATTGGCAATTTTCTCTACCTGTGGACCATAAATCACCTGAATATCGTGGTCGTTAATCCGGTTAACGCCATTGGCTCCGGTGGTCATCAGCGTTTGATCGACCACCTGCTTCATCTCTTTGACGCGCACCCGCAGCCGGGTAAAACAGCAATCGACGTCCTCGATATTGCCCTCACCACCCAGCCCACTGATAATCACTTTGGTACGCTCATCGGCGGCCACCGGCGTAGCCGTTACCCCCTCTTCCGACTCACGCCCCGGGGTTTCGACCTGCATACGTTGAATAATAAAACGGAAGCTGTAGTAATAGATCGGTGCATAAATTGCGCCCAGCGCGAGACTCCACCACCACTGGGTCTTACTGCCGCCGAGAATGCCAAATACCACCAGGTCAATTGCCCCACCCTGCACATTACCAATCATCAGATGCATCAGCGCCATCAGCATAAATGACAGCCCGGTCAGTAACGCGTGCAGGATGTACAGCACCGGCGAGACAAAAATAAAGCAGAACTCCAGCGGTTCAGTAATCCCGGTGGTAAATGACGTTAACGCGCCAGCCAAAACCAGCGCTTTCACCCGCTGTTTATGCTCTGGCCGCGCGCAGTGATAAATCGCCAGCGCCGCCGCCGGCAGGCCAAACATCATTACCGGAATTTTGCCCTGCGCAAGGAAGCGTGTAGCGCTGCGGATAATTTCATCAGGAATCATTCCAGGATGAGTAAGCGAGGCATTAAAGATATTCAGCGCGCCGACAATGCTCTGATTATCGACGGTGGCGATGCCGCCAATTGGCGTAAAGCGCACGGTTTCATTGAGAATATGGTGCAGCCCGGTCGGGATCAGAATGCGCTCAGCAGCGCCATAGAGAAATGCACCATATTGGCCGCTTTTGCCGATCAGCTCACCAACCCAGGCGATGCCCGCGCCGATAGTGGGCCAGACGGTTGCCAGCAGCACACCCGTCAGTGGCAGCACCACTACCGTGACTATCGGCACAAAGCGCCGTCCGGCAAAGAAACTGATCGCCGTCGGCAGTTGCTGGGTATAGAAACGGTTGTGCAGCGCCACGGTTACCAAACCGGCAATCACCCCACCCAACACGCTCATATTGTAGGTAAAGATACCGAGCATCTGGATATATTCGGCTGAGGTCATCATTGCCGTGGTCTGATCCATGCCGGACTTTTGCAACGCTTCGGCGGTGGTGGTGGCCGCCGTTAATCCTTGTGCCGACAGCGTTGCGCTCACCCCGACATGCATGGCGATAAAGCCAATCACTGCGGCAAAAGCGGCAGTGGGTTTCTCGGCCTTTGCCAGCCCGATAGCACAGGCAACAGCAAAAAACAGCGGCAGATTAGTAAACAGCGCGGCGGCTATCTGACGGATAAAGCCAATAATCAGCTGGGGCGTTTTCAGTTGGGCAAAGGCTTCACCGGTAATCGCCGGATTTTGCATTGCTGCCGCCACGCCTAAAAATATCCCGGCTGCGGCAATTACCGAAATCGGCATCATCAGCGCTTTGCCGAAAGCGTGCACTTTACTGCCAAAATCTTTCATAACCCGCCCCTTTACCCGCCTGTTAAAGAACAATTATTAGCCAACAAATTAATAATCACGCTGAAATGAAACGCGGATCACCCGCGAAATTTGAGCAGCATCACAGTTTTAACCGCTGCGCGATAAACCGTAGCTATCGCACCATTAAGTCAATCAATTAGACAAAAATCAGAGTGAGTCGCAAACTTTCCCGCTATAAGCAGTAATAACTTCATAACAACTCATAAACATAAAAGCCTGCATTTATCATGAAATTTAAATCTGAGATTAAGCCCTATCAGGCCGCTGCTGGCGGCTGGGGTTCACTGGAAGCCACCACCCGTTTCGTTTTCGACAGCAAACAAGTGCTGAAAAACATGCGCAACCTGATGCGCATGAATAAAGCGAAAGGCTTTGACTGTCCGGGTTGCGCATGGGGCGACGACAATAAAAGCACCTTTAGTTTTTGCGAAAACGGTGCCAAAGCGGTGACCTGGGAAGCAACCCGCCGTTTCGTTGATGCGGAATTCTTCGCTGCGCACAGCGTCTCTGCGCTGTACCAGCAAAGCGATTACTTCCTTGAATATCAAGGGCGTCTGACTCAACCACTGCGCTACAACCGCGCCACCGACCATTATGAGCCGATCGGCTGGGATGACGCTTTCACATTGATTGCCCGCCATTTACAGGCGCTGGACAATCCCAATCAGCTCGAGCTGTACACGTCGGGTCGCGCCAGTAACGAAGCTTCGTGGTTGTATCAGCTGTTTGGCCGCATGTTCGGCACCAACAACTTCCCTGACTGCTCCAATATGTGCCACGAGGCCAGCGGTACTGGCCTGAAGCGCAGTATCGGCGTCGGCAAGGGCACGATTCGCCTTGATGATTTCGACCATGCCGATGCAATTTTCGTGTTTGGTCAGAACCCGGGCACCAACCATCCGCGCATGCTGCACAGCCTGCGCCACGCCGCCGATCATGGCGCGAAAATTGTTACGTTTAATACCCTGCGTGAACGCGGACTGGAGCGTTTTGCCGATCCGCAAAAACCGCTGGAAGTCGTGACATCAAAAGCGGGCACCATCAGTTCTACCTATTATCAGCCAAACCTTGGCGGGGATATGGCTGCGGTTCGCGGGATGGTGAAAGTATTAAGCGAAAGCCATCACGCTCGCGTTGCCGCCGGTGAGAAAGGTCTGTTTGATGAAGCCTTTATTCAGGCCAATACCGAGGGTGTTGATGCGTATCTGGCACAGGTGGCCGCCACTGAATGGGCGCAAATTGAACAACAGTCCGGCCTGACCGAGCAGCAAATTCGTGAGGCGGCGGCAATTTATCAGAGCGCAGAGCGCGTTATCTGCACCTGGGCGATGGGCATCACCCAGCATAAGCACTCGGTGGATACCGTACGGGAAATAGTTAATCTGCAACTGCTGTTTGGTCAGCTGGGTAAACCGGGCGCTGGCCTGTGCCCGGTACGCGGCCACAGTAACGTGCAGGGTAACCGCACCATGGGTATCGATGAGAAACCGTCAAAAGCGTTCCTCGACAGTATGGCAAACCACTTCGGTTTCGAGCCGCCACGTAATATCGGCCACAATACGATTGAAGCGCTGGAAGCGATGCTGCGCGATGAAATTAAAGTGCTGATCGCCCTCGGTGGTAATCTCGCTGCGGCTGCGCCGGACAGCCCGCGCACCGAAGAAGCGCTCAGCCGCTGTGAACTGACGGTACAAATCAGCACCAAGCTTAACCGCAGCCACCTGGTTCCGGGCAAACAGGATGCGCTGATACTGCCCACTCTTGGCCGTACCGAGCAGGATATTCAGGCCAGCGGCCCGCAGTTTATTACCGTTGAAGACTCCTTCAGCATGGTTCACGCCTCTGAAGGTGTCGGTAAACCGCTGGCGGATACTCAGCGTTCAGAGACGTGGATTGTCGCCGGTATTGCCAATGCGGTATTGGGTAGTGACAAACTCGACTGGCAGGCGCTGGCTGGCAACTACGATCTGATTCGCGATCATATCGCCGCCACCATTCCAGGTTTCCAGAACTTTAACCAGCAGTGTGAACTGCCGGGTGGTTTTTACCTCGGCAATGCCGCAGCGGAACTGCGTTTTAACACTCTGAATAACAAAGCTCAGTTCAGCGCCGCCGCCTTGCCAGATTCACTGTTCCCGCAGCTGGGCGACACTGAGGTGCCTTTCACGCTGCAAACCCTGCGTTCTCATGACCAGTACAACACCACCATCTACGGCCTTGATGACCGTTACCGTGGCGTATATGGCCAGCGCGAGGTGCTGTTTATCCATCCGGATGATATGGCGGAACTTGGTCTGCAGGCAGGAGAAAACGTCGATATCGAAACGCTGTGGAACGACGGTATTACCCGTAAAGTGACCGGTTTCAAACTGGTGCCTTATGCCATTCCGCGCGGCAATCTGGCAGCCTATTATCCGGAAACTAACCCACTGGTCCCGCTCTCCAGCTTTGGTGACGGCAGTGGTACACCGACCTCAAAATCGGTACCGGTAAAAATATCGCTATCTCCGGTTGTCGCCAGTCAACGTATCGCCTGAACCGCATTCTCTCGGTTACAGCAGCAGGTCAGGCACCCCTGACCTGCACTTAAAAGCTCAATTCACCCTTGCCCGCAGGCGGTTAATCGCGTAAAACTGTCAGCCGCTCTTAGGCCACGAAAATAACTCATTATGTTCCAGGATAACCCGCTGCTCGCGCAGCTTAAAGAGAAGCTCCACTCCCAGACGCCGCGTGTTGAGGGTGTGGTTAAAGGCACTGAAAAAGGATTCGGCTTTTTAGAAGTCGATGCGCAAAAAAGCTACTTCATTCCGCCACCGCAGATGAAGAAAGTGATGCACGGTGACCGTGTGATCGCCGTGGTGCAGACTGACAAGGATCGTGAAATTGCCGAGCCGGAAAAACTGGTAGAGCCTTTCCTGACGCGCTTTGTTGGGCGTGTACAGAAGAAAGACGATCGCTTATCCATTGTCCCCGATCATCCGCTGTTGAAAGATGCCATCCAGTGTCGCCCGGTTCGTCAAGTACAGCACGATTTCCAGGCCGGTGACTGGGCGGTAGCAGAAATGCGTCGCCACCCGCTAAAAGGCGACCGCAGCTTTTATGCTGAGCTGACCCATTTTATCACCACTGCTGACGACCACCTGGCGCCGTGGTGGGTGACACTGTCACGTCATAATCTCGAGCGTGAAGCGCCGGATGTTGCCGCACCGACCGGAATGATTGACGAGCAGCTGGAGCGTGAAGATCTTACCGCGCTGGAATTTGTCACGATTGACAGCGCCAGCACCGAAGATATGGACGATGCGCTGTATGTGGAAGAAGCCGCCGATGGCGCACTGCGCCTGACCATCGCGATTGCCGACCCTACCGCTTATGTGCAGGCTGGCAGCAAGCTGGATGCCATCGCCGCTGAACGTGCTTTCACCAACTATCTGCCAGGTTTCAATATTCCGATGCTGCCGCGGCAGCTGTCGGACGACATCTGCTCGCTGCGCCCTGACGTACGTCGTCCGGTGCTGGCTTGCCGCGTCACCGTCGCTGCGGACGGCACGCTGGCTGATGATATTCACTTCTTCGCTGCCTGGATTGAGTCGAAAGCCAAACTGGTTTATGACAACGTCTCCGACTGGCTGGAAAACAGCGGTGAATGGCAGCCGGAATCTGACGCCATTGCCAATCAGATCCGTCTGTTACACCGTCTGTGTCTGGCACGTGGCGAATGGCGTCAGAACCATGCGCTGGTGTTTAAAGACCGCCCTGATTACCGCTTCCTGCTGGGTGAAAAAGGCGAAGTCCTCGACATCATTGCTGAACCGCGTCGTATCGCCAACCGCATCGTTGAAGAAGCGATGATTACCGCAAATATCTGCGCTGCGATAGTGCTGCGTGAGAAACTGGGCTTCGGCGTGTACAACGTCCACCTTGGTTTTGACAGCACCAACGCTGAACAAGCGGCGGCAATTCTTGCGGCTAATGGCGTGACCGTTGACCCCACCGCGATTGTTACGCTGGAAGGTTTCCGCGCGCTGCGTCGCGAACTGGATTCTCATCCGACTCAGTTCCTCGACAGCCGTATACGTCGTTTCCAGTCCTTTGCAGAGATCAGCACCGAGCCGGGCCCGCACTTTGGTCTGGGTCTGGAAGCCTACGCAACCTGGACCTCACCTATCCGTAAGTTCGGCGATATGATCAACCATCGCCTGCTGAAAGCGATTATTAAAGGCGAGCAGATTGCGCGTCCGGTAGATGATCTGACGGTGAAAATGAGCGAACGTCGCCGTCAGAACCGTATGGCGGAACGTGACGTTGGTGACTGGCTCTACTCACGCTATCTGCAAAAATCTGCTGGCACCGACACCCGCTTCAGCGCTGAGATTATTGATATCTCACGCGGCGGTATGCGCGTGCGTCTGCTGGATATCGGCGCGGTCGCCTTTATTCCTGCTCCGTTCCTGCATGCAGTGCGCGACGAAATGGTTTGCAGCCAGGAAAGCGGCACCGTGCAGATCAAAGGCGAAGTGGTTTATCGCGTTACTGATATCATTGATGTCACCATCGCCGAAGTGCGGATGGAAACGCGTAGCGTAGTGGCTCGCCCGGCGGTTTAAAGCAGTACTGCAACATCTCAGGGATGGCGTTCTCGTCATCCCTGTTGAGGATTTGCACCCCGCATCTTATCAGCACGGAAGTCGAAAACGGCTCACCTTAACGATCCCTCCCCAGGTAAATCAATTACTTTAGCTGTAGCTCACACTTTTCTGCTGATTCACTTTCATTAACAAACCATTACATTACTTTTAACTTGTTGCTAAATCTGATCCTTTCCCTCTGGACCAAACAAGGAGTTGTGTAATGAAAAACGTCAAAACCGGAGTTATCTGGTTAGTTGTGGCGTTAATCGGTGCCTTTGCTTTTGGCATGTTGGCAGTCAGTCGCGGCGAGCATGTCAACGCCGTCTGGCTGGTGATTGCCGCCGTTTCCTGCTACAGCATCGCCTACCGCTTTTATAGCCTGTTTATTGCCCGCAATATCTTCGAGCTGGACGATCGCCGTCTCACTCCTGCCGAACGCCTTAATGACGGGCTGGATTATGTGCCGACCAATAAATGGGTGCTGTTTGGTCACCACTTCGCCGCGATTGCCGGTGCCGGGCCGCTGGTCGGGCCGATACTTGCCGCACAAATGGGCTTCCTGCCTGGCACCATCTGGATTCTGGTCGGCGTGATGCTGGCGGGTGCGGTACAGGATTTCTTGATTCTGTTTATCTCTACCCGCCGCGACGGTCGCTCTCTGGGGGAAATGGCAAAACAGGAGCTCGGTGCCTTCGCCGGGGTCATCACTATGCTTGGCGCGCTGGCGGTGATGATTATCATTCTGTCTGCACTGGCGCTGGTGGTGGTAAAAGCCCTGGCAGACAGCCCATGGGGTCTGTTTACCATTGCCGCAACCATTCCTATCGCGCTGTTTATGGGCGTTTATATGCGCTTTCTGCGGCCGGGAAAAATTGCTGAAGTCTCGATCATCGGCTTTGTGTTAATGATGGCGGCGATTATCTACGGTGGCGATATCGCCCAGCATCCTTACTGGGGGCCGTTCTTTACCCTGAAAGGCACGTCACTGACCTGGGTGCTGGTGATTTATGGCTTTATCGCTTCGGTACTGCCGGTCTGGCTGCTGCTGGCACCGCGTGACTACCTCTCCACCTTCCTGAAAATTGGCGTGATCGTCGGCCTGGCCGTTGGCATCGTATTTGCCGCGCCGGAAATGAAGATGCCCGCGGTATCGCGCTTTATCGACGGCAGCGGCCCGGTGTTTTCCGGTGCGCTGTTCCCGTTCCTGTTTATTACCATCGCCTGTGGTGCCATCTCTGGTTTCCACGCGCTGGTGTCCAGCGGCACGACGCCGAAACTGGTTGAGCGTGAAAGTCATATTCGCTTTATCGGCTATGGCGCGATGCTGATGGAGTCGTTCGTCGCCATCATGGCGCTGATCTGCGCATCCGTTATCGACCCAGGCGTCTACTTTGCCATGAACTCTCCTGCGGCGCTGATTGGCACCACGGTAGAGAGCGCCTCACAGGTAATTAACAGCTGGGGCTTTGTGGTGACGCCGGAAATGCTCAGCGGTATTGCCCGCGACGTTGGCGAAAACAGCGTGCTGTCACGCGCCGGTGGTGCACCGACCTTTGCCGTCGGTATGGCGCATATTATTACCGAGGTGTTTAACAGCCGCGCCATGATGGCCTTCTGGTATCACTTTGCCATCCTGTTCGAAGCGCTGTTTATCCTCACCGCGGTTGATGCCGGTACCCGCGCCTGTCGCTTTATGGTGCAGGATCTGGTCGGTACCGTAGTGCCATCGATGGCCAATAACCGTTCATGGCTGGGTAACCTCTCGGGAACCACCGTCGCGGTCGCCGGCTGGGGATTCTTTGTCTACCAGGGGGTAATCGATCCGCTGGGCGGCATCAACACCCTGTGGCCGCTGTTTGGTATTGGTAACCAGATGCTGGCATCAATGGCGCTAATCCTTGGTACTGTGGTGCTGTTTAAAATGAAAAAACAGCGCTATGCGTGGGTCACCATCCTGCCGACGGTGTTTCTGTTTATCACCTCGATGACCGCAGGCTGGCAGAAGATTTTCCACGAAAAACCGAGCATTGGCTTCCTCGCGCAGGCGAAGAGATTCTCAAAAGGCATTGAAGATGGCGTGATGATTGCCCCCGCCAAAACCATCGCCGATATGCAGACTATTGTGCTGAGTAATCAGATCAATGCGGCACTGTGCGGCTTCTTTATGCTGGTGGCGATCACCATGTTGGTCTCGGCCTGCTTTGTCATTCGCCGTGCGCTGAAAAGTAGCGTGCCGACTATGCATGAAGCGGAGATCTCACTGCGCAAGGAGGGTCGTCATGCCTGATGCTATCCATGCGCGTCGAGCGCTGACCGGCGTGCCGCAGCTGCTTCGCTGCCACCGGTTAATCACGGCGCCACCACCAGCCGAGCCGTTATCGCTAAGGTTAATCGTTAAACGGCTGGCGCAATGTTTTCGTCTGATGGTCGGCGTACAGGACTATCAAAATTATCTGCGCCATATGCAGGCGCAGCATCCGCTGACCCCACCCATGAGTGAGCGTGACTTTCATCGCTACTGCCTGGAAGCACGTTTCCCCAGCAAAGCGGGAAAACTGGGTAAGTGCCCCTGCTAATCGTCAGCCCCCTCGAACAGAGGGGGCTTTGCGACATCCTCTATCAACGACGTCAGGCCGCCCTCACTTTGTTCGGTTAACGGCGTAGTCTGTACATGCAAGCGATAACGTTTACCGTTATTTTCCAGCACCAGGCCGTGGTATTTATCCTCCAGCCAGTTAAGCGACTTCAGATAGATTTTTTCCCAACCGCTGCTGCCTCCGATAAGTTGATTATTCGCGCCTATGGCGGTGCCGTCCTCAAGCATCATGACGGTATGGGACGTCAGGGTAATATTGGGCTGGGGATCAACATCAATAAATACCATTCTTGCGGCAGGCTCCGCCCTCTCAAGCTGTTCCAGCGAATGTATCACCTTGCTCGCCTCACCGAGAAAGTATCGGTAATTCCCGGACTGCGTTGACTCTCGCAACTTGCTGGCTACTGACTGGCTGATAAATCCGGCACTGGCCTGTAAATTAATCAGCGGTATCCACGGCGCATTATCACCACCCGCCAGTGCCTGTTGCGAGGTTTCAAACTCCGGCAGCAGAATATAATGTTTCGCCAGGCTCATCAGCTCGTGCAGTGCGAATGCGTCATCAATCAACAGTGGGCTGACAGGTATTGGCCGCTTACCCAGCGGGGCCAGAACCTGTTTAACCTGATCGGTGATATCATCGGGTGCCAGCACAAATAAAATATCTTCGGCGGCAAAAGTATCATTGAGCTGATTATTTTCCACCTGCGCCTCGGTGCTGTTAAGGGCGAAAATCAGCGGCACTTTCAGGTGATAACTGTTTTTCTCCAGCCAGCGCGCACCGCTTTCAAGCCGGGAAAGCCGCATTTTCGCCAGCGTGACATTTTGCTCTTTCGCCTGCTTCAGGAACAGATCATCAAATCCAGGCGCATACAGGCTGCTGACTTCCGCCGCCGTGCCTGCCGCAATAATCTGATCGGGGGAATAACCCTGGATACGGTTTTGCTCGAATAGCGCCTTTGGCGCGGCAAAGTTAGTCAGAGTAACATTACCCTGATTATCGCTACTGATACCGCGTATATCGCTGGCAACCAGCAGATACTCTCCGGCAGGCAGTGCCGCTGGCCGCTGGCTAATCTTTTTATTGGCCAGCACGTTAAGCTTTTTCCCCATGGCATCAAACCCCTGGATATAACCTTTAGCAAACAGATCGCCAAGCTTCAGGCTAATTAAATCAGTGATGATTATCATCCCATGTTTATTGATACTCTCTTCTTCAAGAGAATGAAGCGACTGGCGCCATATCGCCTGGCTAGCATCTATTTCAGACAGCGCAGCCCGTTTTGCTACGGCTTTATACCAGTCAGGTTGCAGGATTATCGAGTCAGAAGACAGAGATATCAGCATCGATCTTCCCGGCACCAGAGGATTAAATCGTGCACGAGCCTGAGACAATGTATTAAACCACTCAACGCCGATCGCTTTATTCTGATTCAGAGTAAATAAGCGTTCTTGCCAGCCCTCTTCACTACAAATTGATCTCCCCAACGGATCGCTGGCTTTAAAATTCTCGGCAGTAAATTCGATGATGGTATCGTCTATTTCACAGAGTTCTGCATCAATATCAGGCTTAGGCGATTTCACCCTGGCGATATAACGAAGAGCAGGCTGCGCATCACCGATACTGGTCCAGCTGGCCACCGCGCCAATCTTTACTTTATGTCCACGAGCCTGCAAGTAGTGCTGAACAACTTCGGCAAAATTACCCTGCTCAGCCGTCATCATTTTCGGTTGCAACAACTGTTTATGGTGCTGGTTAATATATTGTGCAAAGTCAGCCAGCTCATGTTTAATCTGGCTGACCGGTGCCGGATACCTGGCATCAATAAACGAAAACGGATAATGTTTACCAAAGGGTTCAGCCGGTAAGGTTAAACCAGCAATGCGACGAATTTCTCTTTTATAAGCCGCAAATACCTGTTTAGCATGTTGAATAATTTGGTTGGATACTGTTTCCGGCAATTTATCCCAGCCAATTTTAATCACCTTACTGCCCTGTCTGAACAGGCCAACTATGGTTCTGGTACCATACTGAGTCACCAGGTAACGCCCGCCTTCTCCCAGCAGTACCAGCGCAGCGTCAATATAGGCTCTTTGCGCCTCTTCAGGGCGATCGGCGGTGATGGCCTTTACCAGACCGGGAAATACAGACAACGTAGAGGTAAACGTAAAACTGGCTTTCCAGCTGGAAATCGCCGCGAAGATTCCCCTGCCCATGCTCGTCAGCCCTGCTACCGGAGCAAGAGTGGCCGGCACGGTTAAAATACTCACCAGCGTGGAGATAGTGTCCAGGACTTCAATGGCACTGTCGCGAAAGTGCTCAACGTTGGATTTTACCAGATAATCCATATCAGATTTGAGCGTAGTCACCAGGCTGGTCAGACAATCCTCGTGATGATTACGGCTTTTTATCAGCACCAGCATACTTTTATCTACGTCAGGCGGTACCCACTCTCTTTCAGTACGAAGCTTACCCGACACCCTGATAGCATAATATCCTGACGTATTGATTTTAATCTTGTTATCGCTAATCTCTGCCCGTTCGGAGGTCAGGCGCGCTTTAATTGACATATTTTTTTCAATTAAATCGAGTAACTTTTCAGCCTTGCCACCATGGTATAAACAGAGAAACTCAGCCGGGTCGATCCTGACTGAATAAGCACTTTTGTCCCACATGGATAGAATAATACCTTTACTGAAAGAATCCGTTTCCGTCGCGATAAAAATCAAATTAGTTAACCGCTCCCCTTGCCAGACCAGGCGAAAAAATCTTTTCTGACTTACCGCCTCGCGTACCTGTTGATTAGTCATCTCACTGCGATTTTCTTTATTCTTTTCATAAAAAGCATCCAGTGCGTGCTCGAAGGTTTTTTGAAATAAACTCAGTACCCCCTGTTTTATCACGCCCTCAGTGAGAGCCTCTTCCAGTTCACGCATATACAGCGCCTGCATATCAATTTCCAGCAGTCGCTGTTTCAGCTCACTGCTGACGCCAGCAGGAAAAATAAAATTCATACTCTCATAGCGAAAATGCTTACGTAAATATTCCCGGGTGACAATATCCATAACGGTGTAGTTGCCGAGAGATTGCAAAGTACCGGCATAACCCGGCATCGGAATATGCTGCCGGCCATGACTTGACGGCAACCTGACCGCGATATTGACCGGCGTGCGGGCGTTGATTTTAGTGGTGTCCCCCCTGAACTCTTTGACGATCAGATCCACTTTATCGGTTAACCATTTATGCACATCCCATACCGGAGATTGAATTTTCAACAGAATATCGGTCATTTCATTTAAACTGGCTCTGCCGATGCCGGTTCCGGCCAGCCAGGTGGCCTGCTGATTGTTAGTGCTCTGCCAGTCCATATTTTCTGCGCTATCAATATCAGCCACCGGTCTGTACAGAATAAAACCTTCAATTTCCTTGCGCAGGGCATTGCTCCACTCTGGATGAAAATTAAGCGTCAAATGCGGTTGGCTGCCCTGCGCTTCATCGATCATGTGCAGCGCCTGCTCCAGCGGTAACACCTTGTCGCGGATTTCCCCCTGATACTGTTGAGTCACGGTAACCCGTGAATATTTCGTCAACTGTTCGCGATATGTCAGCAGCAGTGACTGATAGAAATCATCGACAGTAAATGACGATGCCAGCCGTTGACGTTGATCTTTAAACCGCGCAGGTAGCTCTGATTTCTGCGCGCTGGCGGCGGATAACGGCCAGGCCGAGCCCGTGGAAACCGGCGTAGCCTGCAACCTGGGGTGCTGCCATAGCGTCTGATAACTGAGGCCGCCCAGCCAGCCGCTGGCGGGCAGGCTGTCAGCCTCAGTTGCAGCAGAATCAGCTGACAGAATGTTATTTACCCTGTGTAGCCGATCTGCCAGCTTGATATCCTGCTGCGCTGGGATCGGAAACGAAGCAGATAGCATCAGCCTTGAGGCCATCTGTCTGAGTTTGTCAGCAGACGGCTCCCCGGCTGACGGCGGCAAAGCGATCAGCGTATCTCCCGGCCCGGCTAACGCTGTCACGGTCTGGGGCCGTGGCAAAGTAGACGGAATCGTCACTCCCTGCAGCCGAACAGGAAAATCTCCACTCTCTATCTGCAAACGTGAAGCTACCTTTCCCGTCTCATCCAACACCAGTGAGCGCCAGAACTGCACACCCGCCAGCGGCTCTGCTTTAACTGAGCGGTTTGTCGCTGACGGCGCACAGCCCACCGCCAGATTCAATGGCTGCATTTCTCGCTTAAGCAACTCGATACAGGTATTGGCCTCGACTAACAGATCGGTATCGGCCACTCCCGCCATATTCAGAGCGCTGTTCACCAGCCAGCCATCGGCAGGCAGCGTCAATGCCGGGGCAGTTGCAGGGAATATATCGGAGGTGACGCTTATGTTGGGTGGCTGCCCGGCAGTGACGCTTCTGGCAGGATGCAGTAATGGCTGCATACCATCACTGCCGTGCAGATCGTCCAGCCGCCTTTCCAACCAGCCGTTGATACAGAGAAACAGGTTTTTATCCGAAGTTGCATGGCGGTGACTACCCGTCAGTGATGGCTCGCTATCCAGCGTGCCAAGCCAGTGGTGTAAATGGATTCTCAGTTCTGCCTCCAGCGTATTCAGCCCCCCCTGCCGCCGGACCTGCCACAACACCTGAATAGCCCATACCACCATCGGCAGTAAAGGATGGATCTTATTCAGCTGGTCGCTGAACACTTTCAGCCGCAATAGCGCTGGCAGCGCATTTTCACCGATGCCGTTACTTTGCCTGGCTGCGGCCTGATTAATTTCATCAACCAACAGCTGATACAACGCCGGCTGGTTTTGTTGCAGCCGAAAAAAGCTGTCCAGCTCCAGTGCTGATGGCTTCAGACCCAGCGCCAGGCTGGCTAAAGCGCACAGCTGCTCTGCGCCAAGCAGTGGTTGTGGTATCGCGGGTAACCAGCGTTTGAGGGAGTGAAAGCGATCACTTTCGCCACTGGTACGCATTATTGCCACTGCATCTGCTTGCTGTAAGCGGCGGCGAATAGCGACAACAAATTCTGCGGCGGTGTGCTGCGCCACGCTGAATCGGGCACCGGCCTGATTAAACGCCAGTTGATAATCCTGTGCGGGTGGAGCAACCGACAAACTAAATGAAGTGTTTATCACCGCAGTCAATAAGTTGCCCCATACGCTGCGCCCACGCTGATTTTCTGCTGACGCAGCTGAGGTCGTGCTGGCCAGTTGCGCAACGTCAACGCCCGGCTGAAAGGAGGTAGGTTTCACAATAATCATCCATTACAAGGGGTAACGCTCCAGGTACATCCTTTAATTCGACCGGTTAGCCTTAGCTCCACGGAGGAATAATGATGCAATTGAAACGGCGGCTTCCTGCCTCCAACACCAGGCCCAGCCGGGTATCATTGCTGTACTGCAGCGCAGCCAGGTGGATTTTATTCCACCCTGCATCACCGCCTAAAACCTGATTGTTAACGCCGGCGGCAAATCCGCCGTAGGTCATAATCATGGCATGAACTAATTTATGTTTACCGGCAGCGGTCTTTTCCGTAAAGGCAATGCGGGAGCCGGGAACCGCCTCAAATAGCTCTGACAGACTGCGGGCGAGTTGCGGATACTGACCGAGGAATAACTCGAAGTTATCTTCGCTGGTGCTGTGCATAATCAGACTGGCGGTATTTTTATCTAGAAGTTCTGCCTCCTGATACAGTTTTACTAATTCTCCCCAGTAAACCTTTAAATTATCCGCAATGTCAGGGTTGTCTATATGATTTTCCGCCAGGGAGATGACCCGCCTGATGGCGGTATCCAGCCCCTCTCCCGGCGGAGATAATGGCGCAACCGGCTGTTCCAGTGAGGTCTGAATCAGCATCCTGAACTTCGCGCCGTTAAATTCGAGTACAAAACCGTATTGCGCATCCTCAATCCAGTTCAGCGTCGTCAGATACATTTTTTGCCAGCCAGGCTTGCCGCCAATAATCTGATTATCGGCTCCTACCGCCGCCCCCTCTCTCAGCATCATCATGGCATGTGACAACGGCGGTTCGCCTGGCCCTGCCTGCATCTCGCTAAAGATGCAACGCGCGCCGGGTTGTGCCTTACGGATATCATCAAGACTCTTTACCCGCCGGGGATTTTTTGCCAGAAATAATCGGTAATCTTCCGCCCGAACCTGCTGCCGCAACACCTTCAACTGCATATGATCGATAAACCCGCTACTGGCCTGCAAATTAACAATCGCCATCCACGGACGCAGGCTGTCTTTTTCCATCGCCAGCCGGGCATCTTCAAAGCCCGGGAGCAAGGCATAACTTTCTGCCAGCGCAATGGCTTTTAGCAACTTCGGCGAATATTCAATCAGTAGCGCGCTAACCGGAATCGGGGCGGCACGCAGCGTGCTCAGAATCTGCCTGACCGGTCTGAGGAGATCCTGCGGTGCAATAACAAACAGCAGCGCTTCCAGCGGCAGAGTGGCATTGATTTGATTATTTACTATGGTGGAATCATCGGCTAACCGCGTTTTATCCACCGCAATAATCAACGGGACGTGAGCATATTTGACTTCCTTACCCAGCGAGTCAGTTGCCGCCTCCAGCAGCGCCAACCGCTGTTCCGGCAGGGCGATATCCGTCCGATTGCGATGCACCAGAAATTCATCCACACGGTAGGCATACAGCTGGCTGGTTTCCGCCGCCATTCCGGCCTCAAGCACCTGCCGGGGTGAATATCCCTGTAGCCTCTGCTGCTTTATCAGTGCTGCCGGTGCACCAAAGTCGGTCAGTGTGACAGTGCCATTGGCAATATCACTAATGCCGCGCAGATCGCAGCCTATCAGCAGATAGTCACCTTCAGGTAACGGAACCGGCTGCATAGCAACAGGATTCTCAGTCAACAGGCGCAGCTTTTCACCCATCTCATCAAACGTCGGAAGCGTACCAACAACAAAACGCTGCCCAAGCCGCAGACTCAGCGTCTCGGGGTTAAATCCGTAAACATTAATCAGGGTTTCCAGTAGATAAATTTCTTTCCGTACTTTTTCTTGCAGCTTTTCAATCTCCTCTAATGCACTCTGTTTTATTTGCTGATGACGCCATTCGGGACATAACGCCATTGAGTCCGGGAAAGAAGAGAGGGCCAGCTGTCGTGAGTGAATGGTTACCCGATAGCGTTCTTTGACCTGCTCCAGCGTGCTGTACCAGACGATGCTGACGGCTTTATCTTTGAACTGCGTCCGAGCCAACCACTGCTCTTCAGCAGTGATGATGATTTGCTCAGTATCACCCGGTTTATAATGCGAAATCGTAAATTCAATGATGCTGTTTTCGACGGGATGAGCGGAATGCGCACCACCAACCGGCGCGGAAATAACTTTAAGTGGATAGTAATTTACTGGTCGACCGTCACTCAGGCTTCCCCATACTAATATCTCGCCAATTTCAACCTGATAGTGATTACTTTGCAGGTACTCCATCAGAATACCCGGCATCATAACCAGATTGGTAAACAGATTTTTACCGGTAAATAACTGTCTGTGGTGATTATTTAAAAAATCAGGAAAGCCTTCAATCACCTTTCGAATCATTTCGATCGGTGCCGGGGATTTCGCTTTTCGCAGCAATTGCGGATACTGTGGTCGTGAGACGTTATCAGGTAAAGGCACACCAAAAATACGGCACATCGCGGAATTATAAATACTGAAGGTGTTTTTTGTATATTGCAATATCTTATCTGAAACAATCCCTGGTAACTGGTCAACGTGAATTTTAACCATTCTGTTGCCCTGCTTGAATAAACTTACCAATACTTTTGGGCAGTGCTGTGCAATCAGATAACTTCCTCCCTCACCGATCAGACCCAGCGCAGCGTTCAGGTAGGCCTTTTGCGCCTCTACACGTCGGTCAGCGGTGAATCCTTTAACCAGGTTGGGAAATATTGTTAAGGAAGCCGACTGCACTAAGCTGGTTTTCCAGTTAGTTACCGCGGTCGCCAGTTTGGCCGCTGACTCACTGATTCCCTTAAGCGGTATAGCCGCATTTGGCATCACGTATAATCCAATCATCAATGCTACCGTATTAAGGACTTCAATGGTGCTGTCTCTGAAGTGCTCGGCATCAGATTTGATCAGGTAATCCATATCTGCACGCAGGGTATAGACAAAGGATTTAAGGAGTTCTACCTCGATGCCACCTTGCGGAATATTGAGCGACACTATCGACTTGTCAGTGCTTGGTTCTACCCATGTTTTTTTTACCCAGGTCTTACCGACAAATTCAAGTTTAAAGTAGCCTGAATGATTGATTTCAATCTGATTATTCCTGATATTTGCACTGGGGCACTCGCGCCGCCCCTTAACTGACATACTCTTATAAACCACATCAATAAAATCTTCTGCTTTGCTTTTATCAAAAAAAGAGAGGTTTCCGGCCAAATCAATATTCACCTCCCAGGAGTTTTCATTCCACAGTGAAATAATCACACCCTGACTAATACTTCCTTCTTCCGCGGGAATAAAAAGCATATTATTCAACCTGTGACCATGCCACTCAATCTGAAATACCCGATCATTCAGAATGGCTGCCCGAATCTTACTCTCATCAAAGTAACTTTTTATGGCTTTAGTTTTTAAGCTCCAGCTTTCAACTGCGCGCTCAAACATAATCCTGAATAACCTAAGCATTCCAGCTTTAACATCGCCTTCCGAAAGCACCTGTGTCAGTTCGGTAATATATTTCGATTGTAAATCAGTATTCAGTATACTCTTTTTAAGGCTGTCGCTAATATTGGCAGGAAATTTAAACTCCAGGCTCTCATAGCGATAATTTCCGCGTAAATATTCCCGCGTAAAAATATCCAGTAGCGTATAGTCGCCGACTTTAAACCATTGCCCGGATAAAACAGGCAGCGGCAGATACTGCCTGCCCTGATTAACAGGCAGCCTGACGCCGACGCCGATTGGGGTAGTACCGTTAACCTTGCGAATATCACCGCCGCCGTCAATAACGATCTGATTAATTTTATCATTAATCCAGCTGCGAACATCCCAGACCGGCGACCGCAACTTATTGATCACCTCATCCATTTTATCGAGGCTTTTTCTCGCCAGCCCGACGCCAATTAACCAGGCAGCATACTGATTTTCAGCACTTTCCCAGTTCATCGGTTCTTGTGGATCGATATCCGCCAGCAGCGCACCCGAGGCAAAGTTCTCCACTTCGGTACGCAGCGAAGCACTCCAGTCCGGATGATAGTTCAGCGTCAGATGCGGTACGTCCCGGTGTGGTTCGGTGATCATTTGTAAAGCACGTAACAGCGGCATCAGCTGATCGCTGATATCGCCATGATGATTAAGCGTCACGGTCACGTCAGGATAGTTAATTAACTCCTCGCGATATTTGAACAACAGTGACTGATAAAAATCTTCTGCCGTTATCGCCACAGACCCAGCGTTCGGCTTACTGATAATGGCGGGAAGCGTTACCATGCCAAAAAATTGGCCGGCAGCACCAGGCAAGGGCCAGGCATTCGCGCCAACCTCGGGGATTACGTGGTGCGGATGCGCCATCTTGTGTAATAGCTGGTTAAAAAAACCAGCTTGTAAGGGAATTGCCACCTCTCTTTCGCCCGGGCGATAAAATACCGGATTCTTAACCGACCGGACCCGGTCTGCTATTCCATCAGGCAAGCTAAGCTGATGTTCTGTCCAGCGCTTTAATCCAGAGTAAAGCTGACTGATATCTTCATTGTCCTGCTGCTGCTGTTCAGACGGAAGCAACATCAGTACATCATCCGGCCCGGCCAGCTCATTCACCGCGCGCGCACGTGGCTGATGGTCCGGAATGCTCACACCCGACAGCATAAAAGGTTGTGGGCCAGTTTCAATTTGCAGACGTTCAAACAGCTGGCCACGACTATCCTGCGTCACTGAGTAGGCAAATTGAGTACTGACAACTTCACTATTCTGCTGCGGAACTGAATGATTAAGCCTCGGAACCGGGCAGCCTGTAGCAAAATTGACCGGTGCAGTGTGGAGTTTCAGCATTTCATGGCAGGTTTTTACCTTTACCAGTAGCTCAGCACACTCATTTCCCGCCACGTTCAGCTCACTGTTGCTCACCCATCCCTCAGCAGCCACCAGCAATTGACGACTTTCAGCCTCCTCTGGCGGCATTTCCCTGTAATCCGCTGCGCTTCTGCCCGACTCCGGCAGCCGCTGACGATCGCCACTCAGCCGCCGCTCCACCCAGTTATTTAGCAGGCTGTACAGGTTTTGGTCCGACAGTGCCAGCCTGCCGGGATGCTGACCGGGAGAACTCCCGTCAAAAGAGGACAGCCACTGATGCAGTTGCAGTCTTAATTCGGTATCCAGCGCCGACATTATTCCCTGCCTGCTGATTTGCCACAGTATCTGTGCTGCCCAGACTACCGTGGGTAACAGCGGATGAAGAGAACGGAGATTATCACTGACCACCCGGAGCCTGAGCAGCTGCGGAATGGCACGCATGGCGACGCTGGTCTGCTGTGCAGCGGCAGCCTGATTGATTTCATCCACCAGCAGGTTATACAGTGCGGGATGGGTCATCTCCAGACTGACAAAAAATGCCGGGCTAAACCTTTGCGGGTTGATGTTCAACGCCAGACAAGCCAGTTTGCGCAGCTGGTTTTCGCTCAGTAATGGCATCACAACGGTCGGCAACCATTGTTTGATACCATCAAAGGAGCGATCTTCAGGCTGCTGGCGCATCAGTTGCAGCGCTTCCGGCTGTTGTAGCCGACGGCGAATGCTGGCAATAAACTCGCCGGCATCCCGCTGCGGCTGAGTAAAATCTTGCCTGGCTTCTGCAAACGCGCGCGAATAATCATGTTCCGGCGCGGTACGAAACAGGGCGTACGACAGATTAATGATCGCTTTCAGTGAGCCAATCAACCTGCCCTGAGCCACACTGTTGTTGGCATGCATCGCTGAGGCCGCCACAATACTTTCTGAATGAGAAAAATTTAATTTCATAATGGTCATCCTTGACGGTTGGCGATCATCCTCTGATGCCATGAGCAGATCGCGCTGCAATAGAACGGGACAATTAACTAACCATTCATACCCAGTAACTTATTGCCAGAAAGCGGACTGATGATGCAGTTAAATCGGCGATTTCCGGCCAGCAACACCAGTCCATAGCGGTTGTCCGGATCGTATTTAAGAGCAGCAAGGTCGATATTCTGCCATCCCGGCTGCTGGCCAATAACCTGGTTATTCATCCCTGTTGCTATGCCATTGGCGTTCATCATCATGGCATGAACCATTGCAGGCTTTCCTTTAATCTGACCGGCTGATTGCTCGGTAAACAACAGTAGCGATCCGGCATCAGCATTAACTAATTCCGTTAAACTTCGGGCAAGCTGCGGCGTATCACCAAGTAAGGATTGATAATCATCAGGACGAATTGTATTCAATAACTGGTGCATTCTGGTCAGATTTATCGCCCCTGCCAATGCATACAGCCGGATTATGGCAAACCATGATGGCTCACCCATTCCTGCATTTTTTGCATCATGAGCCCCCGCAGACGACGCATAATTCCTCGCAATTTCCAGCACGCGTCGGGTATAGATATTTATCTCCGGGATGATTTCAGGCGCTGTAATTTCCGGCTGGTGCGTTGATTGCTGGATGCGCATACGATATTTATGGCCATCCGCCTCGATTACAAAGCCGAGTTGCTTATCCTGAATCCAGTTAAGCGTACCCAGCCAGATTTTCTCCCAGCCCGGCAGGCCACCAATCAACTGGTTATTCACGCCGACTGCCGCCGCATCCTTAACCATCATCATGGCATGTGACAATGGCGGTTCTCCCGGCCCCAGTTCCGCATCAAAAATTGCAATGCGCGCACCGGGTTCTGCGGCGGAAATATCGCTATAGCTGGTTACCTCCTTGCCGTAGCCGCCGAGGAAATGTCGATAGCTGTCGCGGCGAGTCTGTTCCCGCAATATCTTTGCGGTGGCATAACTAATAAACTGCGTGCTGGCATGTAAATTGATAACTGGCATCCACGGCTGCTGCTCATAGCCCTTAATGGTGTTAAGAGTGGTGTCTTCAGTGGGGAAAAGCACATAAGCTTCCGCCTGAGCAAGCATTTGCTGTAAGGATACAGAGTCTTCTATCAACAGCGATCTGACCGGAATGGGCTTCTTCCGGACTGACAGCAGGATATCCCGAACCAAATGATTTAAATCGTCGGGAGCCAGCACAAATTTAATCGCTTCCGCTGGGATGACATTGGCTACCTGATGTTCTTTTTCCGTTTCTGCCATACCAATTGTTGTGCTGTTAACCGCCATAATAAGCGGCACACGAATATCATTAACTTTCTGCCCAAACCACTCTGAACTTTTATTTAGCTCATGATAACGCTTCTTAGGCAATGACATATCGCTGTCTGTTTCCTGATGCATGAGTAACTCATCCAGTCTTGATGCATATAAACTGCTGTTTACTGCCGCCTGTCCAGCTTTAAGAATTTCGGCGGGCGCATAGGTTTGGGTCAGATTATTAATTATCTGCCTGGCCGGCGCGGAATAATTAACCAGCGTGACATTTCCTTGATGATCACTCCTGATGCCGCGCAACTCGGCACCGATCAGAAAATACTCTCCTTCCGGTAAGGCCACTACCTGTTTACTGATTGGCCTGGTCAGCAATACGTTTATTTTTTTACTTAATGCATCAAACGCCGGTAGGGTTCCTTGTGCAAACAGCGTACCGAGCCTGAGGCTTGCCGTGTCACGGGTTAATTCGTTTAAATCAGGTAACTCGATCTCATTCTCTATCTTATAAATTTCTTCCAGCATCGCCGCCTGTCGGGTCTCAATTTCGAGCAGCGCCCTGCGCTTCAGTGCATGGTTATACCACTCAGGCCTGACTTCCATTGCATTGGCAAAATGCGCAATATTCATCTTATTGGCATTCTGGAGCTTCTTGTAATAACTCACTGCTTGCTGCGGATTATCAAACCATTCAATGCTGATGGCTTTATCGCGATTCTGGCTTAATTCGCTAAAGGTCATTAACCACTTTTTTTCGCCAGAAATTGACTCGCCTTTAGCATCGTCTGGAGCAAGTCGACCAGAAGAGAAATCAACAATAACATCTTCGGTTTCCACAAAGCCTGAATTAACCTCAGGAGGCTGGGATTTGACTCGCACGATATAGTGGATTTTTGGGCTGGCATCAATAAGATTATCCCATCGCACGACCCCACCGAATAACACCTGAAATCCTTTATTTTGAAAATAGAGCCAGGCGATTTCAGGGATTTTTGCCGCATCGGTAAAAAGATCAGACAGCCTGGAAATATTTACCGCATACGCCTTAAAAAAAGCAGTAAAACTAATAAACTCCACCGTCATATCTATTATTGGTGCGGGTGCTTTGGCATCCACAAATGGCACATTATACTTTTCGCCAATTTTGGTGACCGCAGATGATAGTTCATCAACCTGTAATATATTTTTCCTGTAAAGAGCGAAATAGTCATTCGCATGCTGTGATATTCGGCTTAATATCTCATCAGGAAGCTGATTGAATGCCAGTTTTACCAGCTTCCCCCCCTGGTAGAACAGTCCGGCAATCTGTCTGAGACCGTATTTACTGATCAGGTGGCCTGCACCTTCACCCATCAGGCTGAGCAGAGCATCAATATAGGATTTTGCCGCATCGTCAGGGCGATCGGCTGTATTCGCCCGCACCAGATTAGGGAATATTGAAAAGGTTGAGGTTAACGCTAAGCTGGTCTTCCAGCTGGTGATGGCGTTAAATAATTTTGTCGCCATATATCCGGATCCGGTTGCAGTGGTGATGGTAAAGGGTATGTTAAACAGCCCTATCAGAGTCGCAATAGTATTCAGCACCTCAATGGCAGTATCACGTTGATACTCTCCGGGGGATTTGACCAGGTAATTCATATCATCTTTTAACGTTGTAATGAAATTAATCAGTAATTCTTTCTCTATCCATTCTCTGCTGGTCAGAGATAATATTGCTCTGTCAACGGTAGCAGGCTGCCAGTATTTTTTAACGAAAACCTTAGCGTTAAACTCTACGATATATTTTCCTGATGTGTTAATCACGATCTGATTATCTACTATCTCTGCGACTGCAGATTTTGCTCGTGTGCCAATCGAGACGCCTCGATTAATCGCGTCCAGCAGATCTTTCGCTTTTCCGTCACCGTAAAGAGAGAGAGTGCTGAGTGGATCTATCGAGACTACCCAACACTTCTCATCCCATAATGAAATAATCACGCCTTTAGTTTCATTTTCTTCCGGCATAAACACCAGATTATGCAGCTTATAACCATTCCATTGCATCTGACAAAAGCGTCCTTTCACCGCTGACTCTCGCAACTTTGTGAGATTCAGCGGGTATTTTTTCTCTGTAAATTTAGCGAAAAATTTATCTACCGCTTTCTCCAGCATGGTTCTGAATAATATAAGCATACCTATTTTTACATCACCACCAGAAAGGACCTGTTTAAGATCCTCGATATAATCTGATTGCAAATCAGACTGCTTAATTTTAGTCTGTAGCGACTGATCAATTTCAACTGGGTAGCGTAATGATATGCTATCCTGTAAAAAGTGATTATCATTGCGTAAATGTTCGCGGATAAAAATTTGCCGTAACGTATAATTACCTATTGGCTGCCAGGTGCCGTCAAAACTTGGATGCAACATAGGCATATGATAAGCACCATGATTGGATGGCAACCAGACACCGGCCATTACCGTGGTGTTACCGTTTATTTTGCTGATATCCACACTGTTTTCTTTTAAAAATGTATTAATTCTATCATTAACCCACACATTAACATCCCAAACTGGCGAGGTCATCTTAGTGATGATATCAGCAACTTTCTCTACCCCTTTTTTAGCTATCCCTCGCCCCAGCAACCAGACAGCCTGCTTATTTATTGGGCTGTCCCATTCCATGATTTTATTCAGGTCAAAATCGTGAATAAACTTACCTGAAATAAATGTTCTCACATCACTTTCAAAGGAGCTGCTCCAGCCAGGGTGAGAATTTAGCGTTAACTTTACGCCTTGCTCCTTTTCCTGCATCATCTCCAGTGCCTGCTTTAGTGGCACTTCTTCATCCATAACTGAGCTGGTCTGATTTAACGTGACGATGACCTTTGAATAGTTTTCTAATTGCTGCGGATATTTGAAGTATAACGAGTCCATAAAATCGTTCACCGAGACGTCAGCAGAGCTGTTCTGCTGTCGCCCAGTGATTGCAGGTAACGCTCTGACAGGGCTCGCTTTCACGCCAGCGAATGGCCAGCCAGCCCCCCACTGATCCGCTGTCGAAAGTAAGGTTTCTCGCTGCTGAATCTGCTGATGTAATAAATGATTAAATAATCCCGGCTTGAGTGGAATATCAGCCGTCATTTCACCGGCACGTAATAAAACAGTATCAACGGTGTTATTCTCATCCAGCGGCTTAACTTTCAGCGATTGTTCAGAAAGGCGATTCGGATAACTGAGCAGGTCAAGGCTACTGTTAATCACATAAGAGACCACCTGATCCCTCTGCGACTCTGGCAGCTCTTTTTCATCTGCAGTAAACGGCATCAGTATATCGCCCGCGCCTGCCAGCGGATTCATTGCCAGCGGCCTTAGCCTTTCCCCCGGGATGGCTGCACCATCAACTGTTAACGGCGACTCCCCACATTCTATTTGCAGACGTGAATACAGTTCGCCGGTACTGTCTGTCGCCAGCGTACGGCTAAACTGCGCCGCACTGAAGTCGGGATGAACCACCGTAACGTTCTCGTTGCGCACGGCACAACCGACGGCAAAATTAGCCGGCTGTGCTTCCCGTTTTACCAGCTCATAGCAGGTCTGAACGTTAAGCAGCAGATTTGATTTTTCTGCTGCCGGGTTATTCAGCACGCTATTGTGGCTCCAGCCCTCAGCAGAGAAGCCGCAAGCGTGATCGGATTCAGACCGCAGTTGCCCATTTGCCACCGGGGCGCGCGATTCAGTATCCGGGACAGTGGTACTTCTGGCCGCTTCGACTAGCGGCAATGAACCATCACTGCCGCGCAAATCACCCAACCGCTGTTCAATCCAATGGTCAATTGCGCGAAAAAGGCTTTTATCCGACAGTGCCAGTCTGGCGCTGTCCGCGCTGGTCAGCCTGGCGTCGAATCCGCTGAGCCACTGATGTAACTGCATTCTGAGTTCGCCATCCAGCGCCTTTAGTATCCCCTGTTGACGCAGGCTCCACAGGATCTGAGCTACCCAGACGGCGGTGGGCAACAAGGGATGGAGCCGATGCAGATTGTCACTAACAACCTTAAGCCGCAATAACTCAGGCAGGACTTTTCCGGCAATTCCGGCCAGGCGTTTTGCTGCCGCCTGATTAATTTCATCAACTAACAAATTATTAAGCGCTGGCAGCCGACGCTCCAGGCCGGAAAACCTCTGCGCTGGCTGCCCCAGCGCCAGTGAAATTAATTTGTCACACTGCTGTTTGCTGAGCAGCGGTTGAGGAACCGCGGGTAACCAGCGATGCAGACTATGGAACGACTCAGTTTCCGCCCCGGGATGCATCAGCGCCAATGCTTCCGGCTGCTGTAAGCGACTTTTGATACTGGCAATAAATTCACTGACTGTCTGTTCTGACAAATCCAGCAATTGCTTTGCTTCAGCAAACGCGCGCTGATAGTCGTGCGTGGGCATTGCAAATAACAGATTAAAGGATGTGTTTGAGATTTTTGTCAGTACGCTGAACACCGTGTTGCGCACCGCAGCGCTGGCAGATATCCCGGCGGGAACCGGCGCGGATACACAATCCTGCTGGTGGATAGTTAATTTCACAGTTATCTTCCATGATAAGTGGTTACGCCCTTGTCAGTGACTCGCGATCTGCCAATTTCAGACGCGAACCAATCTTGTAATAATTGCAGAAAAAAGAGTAGGCGTTGTTAACTATTCCTTCACTACTAAAATGATCAAAAAACGATTAAGCCAACATGACAGCGCTAACCATTTTCATGACTATTGGATTTTTTGTCTCTGCACGTCAGTGCTTTACACCTAAGTTTCGGGCAGAAAAGATGATGCCGATTAAAATCTGCGATGATTACTTCTTATGCTGCTGCATGTTGCCGAATACTTTTACTAAAATAATGAGATACTGACTGCAGTGCACATTGCGGAGGACGTTTTCATGACCGATGAACAAGGGCAAACATTGCTGTATACGCTGTTTGGTACCACCAGCCCTCATTGGCATCTTTCTGCAGACAGCGATGCACTTAATTTTGCCGAAAATGAACAGGCGGATATCAATCTTGCCGTCGCGTTGGTTCCGGCACAGGCCAGCCTGATTCGCAGCATGACGGTGATCACCTCCAGCGTTAATCTGAGCATATCGCTGCATGGCACGCTGGTCGCGCTCCATCTGGTGGGACGCAAAAAAGATCAGTTTACCTGGACTGGAACCGCATCGGCATGGGGCGATACCTCGTCGGTGGCACGCGATCTGACCCTGGGCCTGTCGTTCGCCGAGCAGGTAGTCTCTGAAGCCAACTCGGTAATTGTGATTCTGGATAAGCTGGGCAATATTCAGCGCTTTAACCGGCTAAGTGAGGAATACACCGGCCTGAAAGAGCAGGAAGTGATTGGCCGCAATGTGTTTCAGCTGTTTATGACCAAGCAGGAAGCCGCCGCTTCGCGCCACAATATCAGCGGTTTTTTTCGTGACGGCAGTTCCTATGAAGTGGAGCGCTGGATCAAAACCAAAAAAGGCCAGCGGCTGTTTCTGTTTCGCAATAAGTTTGTTCACAGCGGCAGCGGTAAGAACGAAATATTTCTTATCTGCTCCGGCACTGATATTACCGAGGAGCGACGCGCGCAAGAGCGCCTGCAACTGCTCGCCAATACAGACTCTATTACTGGCCTGCCGAATCGTCATGCCTTCAATCATCAGATAAGCCAGGCGCTGGAACAGCGCGGTGAAAGTCAGCTTGGCGTGGTCTATCTCGATCTCGATAACTTTAAGAAGGTTAATGACGCCTACGGCCATATGTTTGGCGATCAGCTTTTACAGGCCGTCGCGCTGGCGATCCTCAGCTGTCTAGAAAAAAACCAGACGCTGTCGAGGCTGGGAGGCGATGAGTTTGTTATTCAGGCCGAAGATAGCACTCAGTCAGCCCTGGAAGCGATGTCGTCGCGCATTCTTGAACGGCTGAAGCAGCCGTTCCGCATCGGTCTGATTGAAGTCTATACCGGCTGCTCAATTGGGATTGCTATTGCTCCACTGCACGGTGACGATCGTGAAAGCCTGATTCGTAATGCTGATACCGCAATGTATACCGCGAAAGAGCGTGGTCGTGGCAAGTTTTGCCTGTTTCATGCCGAAATGAACCAGCGGGTATTTGAGTATTTATGGCTGGATACTAACCTGCGCAAAGCGCTGGAAAACCAGAACCTGGTCATTCATTATCAGCCGCAGGTTGAACTCAACGGTGAAGTCACCACGGTTGAAGCGCTGGTACGCTGGCAGTCAACCGAACGTGGGCTGATTCCTCCCAAGGACTTTATTTCCTACGCTGAAGAGTCCGGATTGATCGTTCCGCTCGGTCGCTGGGTGATGTTATCGGTGCTGGCACAGATTATTGCCTGGCGCGAACAAGGGATCACGCTGCGGGTGGCGGTCAATGTTTCAGCACGACAGTTGCTCGATCAGAGCATCTACAGCGATCTGAAACAGGCGCTGCAGCAGGCCGGTATCGCGGGCTGCCCGATTGATATCGAACTGACCGAGAGCTGTTTAATTGATAACGAAAAGCAGGCGCTGATGCTAATGAAACAGTTTCAGGATCTGGGCGCTGAAGTACATCTGGACGATTTTGGCACCGGCTATTCTTCACTGTCACAGCTGGCACGTATACCGGTGAATGCTATTAAACTGGATCAAAGCTTTGTGCGCGGCGTGGACCAACAGCTGGTGTCTCAATCACTGGTGCGCGCGATTGTTGCGGTAGCCAAAGCGCTGAAATTGCGGGTGATTGCTGAAGGCATTGAAACCAAGGCAGAAGAACAGTTTATTATCGCCAGCGGCGTCGATTCCTGTCAGGGCTACTATTACGCAAAACCAATGCCCGCAGAACAACTCGGGCACTGGCTTGCACATCATAACGTTAAAAAATAGTTATCCCGCTTTGCGCAGGTGCGCGCTGTGGCGGTTTTGCAGCTGTACCAGTCGCTCCATATAAGCCAGATCTTTTGGCTCCAGCGTAAAAGCAAAATCGACCCAGTCCTCAGTGATATCCATCAGTTCAGCCCGCGTCAGCTGTAATACCCGCTGACGTGCTTTCAGCATTGCCCTCACTCCATTCAGCTTAGGTTTTAAACTATCGATAAAGGTGCGGGTGGTACGATAAGCCTCTCCTGGCTGAAACAGACGATCGGTCAGTCCGCGCTGTTCAAACCACTCTGCGGTATGCGACTCCCCTTCACAGATCAGCTCCTCGGCCAGCCTCATCCCGGCGCGGCGAGCGACCAGTGAATATCCCCCCATTCCCGGGAACAGATTAAAAGCGATTTCCGGGAAACCCATCCGCGCGTTGTTTTGCGCCAGGATAAAATGATGCGCCAGCGCCGCTTCGAAACCACCCCCGAGTGCACTGCCTTCAATCATCGCAATACTGACCGCACCAGTACCAAAGCCTTTTGCCGCTGCATGGACGCAGTCGACGCAGGCGCGGGCATAAGCGCGCAGCGCCTCGCGACGTCCCCCCTTAATCGACTCAACAAAGAAGCTTAAGTCGCCACCGGTATTAAACATCGAGGGCACCAGCGAACCGGTTACCCAAAAATCGATGACTAAACCGGAATTCTGCGCGGCATAGCTCAGATTCATAATCTCTTCAATCAGTGGATGGTTAAAACATGGGCGCGGTTCCGCCTTCAGCAACATCCATAGAGTGCGCCGCTCTTCCTCATAATAGGCAGCAAGCTGAGTCGTGTGACCGGCTTCGGTGAACAATCTGCAGGTAGGTTGATTAATTACTGACATTGTTTGATCCTCGGATTATTGAATGCGTTATACGCATCCTCAGCGTAATCCAGAGTCAGTCAGTGCTAAATTAAAGACTGATTTTCAACATAAAAATAATTTTTTCTCTCGCAAGCTGGCGATCCAGAAAAATATAAGTAGGGTTGCAGTTTAGAAGCTGAAAATATCGTTTTTTAATCTGCTGATTTCCGTTGAAGACAAAGTAAATACAGCATCAGGGTATTGTTGCAGATTTGGAAACCACCTGAGCGGCGACAATGCCGCCCGGCAGCTAACACTTATTTCTGACCGTACCAGGCATTAGCGCCATGCTTACGCAGGTAATGTTTATCGAGTAAATCTTGCTGCATCTGCGGTAATTCAGGCGCCAACTGTTGACTGAAAATGGCCATATAGGCGACTTCTTCCAGCACTACCGCACTGTGTACCGCGTCATCAGCGGTTTTTCCCCACGCAAAGGGGCCATGCGAGTTGACCAGCACCGCCGGTATTTCCAGCGGACTGATATCCCGCTGGCGCAAGGTTTCAACAATCACCTGTCCCGTCTGCCATTCGTAGCGATCAACGATTTCTGCTTGCATCATTTTGCGGCTACAGGGGATATTGCCGTAAAAATCATCCGCATGGGTAGTCCCCCACGCCGGGATGTCCCTGCCAGCCTGCGCCCAAATGGTAGCATGGCGCGAGTGGGTATGAACGATGCCGCCAATTTGCGGCCAGGCAAGATACAGTGCGCGGTGCGTGTCAGTATCAGATGACGGGCGCTTGCTCCCCTCAACGACCTTACCGCTTTCAAGCTCCACCACCACCATATCGTCGACCGTCATCAGTGCATAGCTGACGCCGGAGGGTTTAATCACCATCAGCCCGCTTTTGCGATCAATGGCGCTGACGTTACCCCAGGTGAAGGTCACCAGCCCGTAGCGTGGTAATGCCAGATTGGCTTCCAGCACCTGTTGTTTAAGTTGTTCCAGCATCGCATAGCTCTCCATTGACGGCTTTAGCACTATTTTCAGCGTGCCTTGCGCAGCTGGCTATGGAGCGGACTGCTGTATCAACGGCAGAAAGTTGCTGAACCCGTGATTATCTGCTGGAAATTGAGAATTTTTACCCTGCCAGATGATGTACAGCCAGATACAATATTTACATGCAATAGCTTATGAAGTGATAGTTAGCCCCCTTTCTATCTTCCTTCAGCCGCAATTGCACTCCACTGCTGCCAACAGTGACTTACCAGAGCACTGGAGTGCTGTAAGACTGAATATCATGGAAGAAGAGCCCGACGTTTTGACGCTTACGGCATGGAACAGAAGTAAAACGTCATAAATTAGCAGCAAGTGGACCTGTATGCAGAGATCACCAACTATACTAAATGGGTATTCTCTGTGAGAAAAAATTAAGGAGATGTCATGATGTCAATTAATGCTAAACGTATTACCGCCGCAATGCTGGCTGCCACTTTAGTGCTGTCTTTAAGTGGCTGTTCAAACTGGTCTAAACGCGACCGTAATACTGCTATTGGTGCCGGTGCCGGTGCAATCGGCGGTTCTGTTCTGACGAACGGCAGCGGTTTAGGTACCGTTGGTGGCGCTGCCGTTGGCGGTATCATTGGTCATCAGATCAGCAAGTAGTTTTTACTAACCATTATAAGAAACTGTTCTGGCTTAACGCAGCGCATCTGATAACAAAAAAGGCCGCGAATCTCGCGGCCTTTTCTTTTGAATTTTTCCTGAGCGCCAGTCTGATTAACCGCCAGCCAGCTTAACTTTCATGCCCTTTGCTTCCAGCAAGCTTTTAAGCAGGTCGCGTTTATCACCCTGAATCTCAATCACGCCCTCTTTGACTGCGCCACCGCAGCCGCATTTCTTCTTAAGTTCGGCCGTCAGTCTGGACAGCTCAGCATCATCCAGCTCAATGCCGGTAATCAGGCAAACACCTTTGCCTTTGCGCCCGCTGGTCTGCCGCTGAATACGCACCACGCCGTCACCTTTGGGACGCTGCACCTTTTCTTTGGGCTGTTCAATGCGGCCGCTGTCGGTAGAGTAGACTAAACGGCTGTTGTCGTCGTTCATGATGGCTCCTTCAGCGATGCTGAAATATTTTGCAGCGCTTGCGCCGGGTCGTCAGACTGCGTAATAGGACGACCAATCACCATATAGTCAACGCCCGCGCGCTGCGCTTCTGGCGGCGTCATAATCCGACGCTGATCGCCTGCGGCGCTGCCTGCCGGGCGAATGCCCGGCGTGACCAGCTTGAAATTCTGGCCAATGGCCGCTTTTAACCGCTCCGCTTCATGAGCGGAACAGACCACGCCATCAAGACCACAGTCGTTGGTCAGGCGCGCCAGCCGCTCAGCATGCTCTGCCGGACAGAGATCGATACCGATATCACGCAGATCTTCGGCTTCCATGCTGGTCAATACGGTAACCGCAATCAGTAAAGGCGCATCTTTACCAAATGGCAGCAGCGCCTCGCGTGCTGCGGTCATCATGCGCCTGCCGCCGCTGGCGTGGACGTTAACCATCCAGACACCGAGATCGGCAGCAGCAGCCACCGCATGCGCGGCGGTATTCGGAATATCGTGAAATTTAAGATCGAGGAAGATTTCAAAGCCGCGCTGTTGCAGGTCGCGCACCAGCTGCGGACCAAACAGCGTAAACATCTCTTTGCCAATTTTCAGGCGGCACGATTGCGGATCGATGCGGTCGACAAAGGCCATTGCGCGTTGGCGATCGGCATAATCCAGCGCCACCAGAATCGGCGAGTCGTTTACAGTTTGAGGTGATGACATGAGAAAACCCTCTGACGGTGTAGCACCAGCATGGCGCAATGGATAAACGGCAAGCATTCTACCTGCGCCGCGCCCAGGTTTACAGCGCAAGCTGGTAGTAAATCGCAGAGCAGGGAAAAACCCTCTCGCCCCTGCCAGACCGCATATCAGCCCGGTGGCTAAAATGCGCACCGTGATAAACAATATGATTCATAGTATGTTGTAACTAAAGTCGGCAACAAAAAATTCCCGCTGCCGGGAATCTCTGTTTACTGGCCGTCCAATCCACGAATCGGCTTCACCGACGACCAGGCGCGGCACGAAGGACAGTGCCAGTAAAGCGCATGAGCGGTAAAACCACATTTATGGCAGCGATATCGCGGCTTGGTACGAATTTGCTCGCCAACCATATCCCGCAGCACCATCAGGCTGTCTTTCGCCCTGCCGTCTTCCGCCTCGTGCAGGTGGAAATCCATCAGGCGGTGAAAGACGCGCATGGTCGGATGGCGCTGCAATTGCCGGTTAATATACACCTGCGCCACCTCTGCGCCCTCCTGCCGCTCCAGAATATCCGACAGATAGAGTTCAGCCGCAGCGCCCGTGTTCTCTTCAACGCAGCGTTTCAGGTAATCCGTCCAGGCCTGCGGCTGATTCAACCGCTGATAACAGGTTTCCAGCATTTCCAGCGTTTCACTGACCAGCTCTTTATCCTGCTCAATCACCCGCTGGAGATGATTAACCGCTTTGGCATTTTCCCCCTGCGCCATCAGAATGCGCCCCATCATGATCGACACCCTGGCGCTCTGGCGATCCGCCGCCTCAGCTTTGTGCAGCAGACTCATCGCGCGGTCGAGATCGTCACTGGCCATCGCCTGCAGCGCCAGTTCACAGTAAAAGTGGGCGATTTCCATCTTTTGACGGTCTTTACCCAGTTTCACCAGCCGCTCGGCCACCTCAATCGCTTTCTGCCAGTCGCTGGTAGCCTGATGGATCAGCAACAGCTGTTGCAGCGCACCCACGCGGAAGTCGGTCTCATCAATCAGCTGACCAAACATATCTTCCGCACGGTCATACATACCGGCAACCATATAATCACGACCGAGCTGCTGAATAGCCAGCAGGCGCTGATCGTAGGTCAGCGAAGCGCTCTCCATCAACGACTGGTGAATGCGGATGGCGCGATCCACTTCGCCGCGCGAACGAAACAGGTTGCCGAGCGTCAGGTGTGCTTCCACCGTACCGCTGTCCTCTTTCAACATATCGAGGAACAGATCGACCGCCTTGTCCTGCTGATTTGAAAGCAGGAAGTTAACGCCGGTAACGTAGTCTCGAGACAGACGGCTCGCTTCCTGTTGCTTATCCTGTTGCGCACTCCGGCGCCCCATGTACCAACCATAGGCGGCAGCAACGGGCAGTAACAGAAACAGCAATTCAAGCATGAGTGGTTATTCCTTGACGGCAGGAACGCGTGACGTTGTCACCGCTGCATCTGCCTCGCCCAGCTGCTGCTGAAGGCGTTTGAGCTTGCGTTGGGAATTTGCCAGTGCAACGCGCACGCGCAGCCAGAACAGACCGCAAATCGCCCAGCCGAGTAAAAAACCAACCGCAAACAGTGTGGCCAGCAGGGTGGAAATTCGGTACTCGCCCGCCGCCAGCAGGTAGTTAAATGATACGACCTGATCGTTATGTGCACCCAGCGTCACCGAGATGACAAAAATCACCAAAACCAGTAAAAAAATCAGCAAATATTTCACATTTTGTCCCGTAATTTGGTGTTAACCAAAGAATTATGCCAAAAAATTCGAGCGGATGCTGCATGTTAACAGTTAAAACATCCGGTCCTGCAGGAATAAGCCCCCGGCCCCACACTCTATTGAATGGTTATGGGGGCGCAATGAGCCTTTTTCAATTACCGGCGGCATCTTCACGCTGAGCTATCTCACGCTGCTCCTGCGGCGGGATAGTCAGCGGCCCACAAATGCGTTGCGCCAGCCAGCAGGCGAGCGTCACCAGTAACCAGCTGATCAACGTTGCCACCACTAAATCTCGTGGCCAGTGCATCCCCAGCAGCAGCCGGCTGCCCATCACACCACTGGCCCATACCATTAGCAGCAACACGGTTTTGACATGGCGACGCGGCCATAATAATCCAACCCCCAGTAACGCCCAGCTGGCAGCAAACATAGTATGGCCAGAAGGAAATGCAAAACCGGTTTCAAAAGCCCAGTGTTTTTTTAACCACGGCGGCAGCTCAGTGTCATTTTCCAGAAGCCCGGTCACCTTATTACCCCGCTCTTTATGTTTAAGTGCATAAAACTCCTGCTCATTAACGCCGTGGGTTTTCTCTAACCACAGCACATAAGGACGAGGTTCCTGCACCTGCTGTTTGATAAACGACTTGGTATACTGCCCTACCAGAATAGCGGCTATCATAATAGCTAACAGAAAGACGGCAGGCTTTGGGCGAAAGCGCAGACACCATAAAAACCAGCCACAAAGCAGAGTGCTGGTCAGAATGCCCCATGGACTGGTCACGGTTTCGGTCACCCAGAACAGCGCCCGTAGCCACCATCCACTGGCTCCCGGTTGCCACTGCCAGCCTGAAATCCACACCGCCAGCGGCATAATCATTAACAACAGCGCACCAATAGCGGTACGCTTGGCGATATCTAACATAGTTCTTCCTTGTGCAGCATTATGCATAATTTATTACATAAAATTAACAAGCTAACTATCAGGTTGCTTATCGTGCCTTTGTGCATTTAAATTAGCGCAATTCAGAGAATGAGCCTGACAATTATGGCAAAATAGTCGGGTTTTTATGAATCATTTTGCCAGATCCGCCAGTGACACACGGATCTGAGGCGATGTTTGCGGAGAGTCACATGCAGCTTAAACGGGTGGCAGAAGCCAAACTGCCAACGCCATGGGGAGACTTCCTCATGGTTGGTTTTGAAGAATTGGCAACCGGGCACGATCATCTGGCATTGGTATTTGGCGATATTACCTGTAATGATCCAGTTCTTGCACGTGTTCACTCTGAATGCCTGACCGGCGACGCGCTATTTAGCCTGCGCTGCGATTGCGGCTTTCAGCTGGAAGCGGCGCTGAATACCATTGCCGAAGAGGGCCGTGGCGTACTGCTTTATCATCGTCAGGAAGGGCGCAATATCGGCCTGCTAAATAAAATCCGCGCTTATGCGTTACAGGATAAAGGCTACGATACGGTAGAAGCTAACCATCAGTTGGGCTTCGCCGCTGACGAACGCGACTTCACACTGTGCGCCGATATGTTCAAACTTCTCGGCATCAATGAAGTCCGCCTGCTGACCAATAATCCGCGTAAAGTGGAGATTCTTAGCGAAGCGGGCATCAATATCGTTGAGCGCGTACCGCTGGTGGTTGGGCGTAATCCAAACAACGCCCACTATCTCGACACCAAAGCGGCCAAAATGGGCCATTTGCTGCCGAAAGAATAAGCATCAACAGCCGGAGAAATCCGGCTTATAGATTGCGCGCCACGCCAACGCAGAGTAGCCTGCTTCAAAATCATCCTTTCAGCTGTATCGCAGCGGTTAAAGTCCGTTATCAATATGGGCAATGTAATCCACTGCATTTCCCCGTTTCTCAATATGCGTAACGCTAAAACCAAAACTCTCCGCCAGTCGCTGTATTAGTTTTCCATTTGGCGTTTGCGTCAGAAAAATCGCTTTCAGCTCCTCGCCCTCTGCATTGTCCGCCAGAATTCTGGTCTGCGGATTGATAACCAGGCGTTGCTCAATCCTGTCAGGCATAATGCCGTAAAAACCCTGCTGACGGGCAATGCGGTGATACTGATATTTCACCAGGTCACTCATAAAAAAACGCTCATCGGGATCTCGTTCCATGGACCAGATAATCCATTGGTCTGGATGGTACTCGGCATTCAGTCGGCTGTTAAAACCGCGCTGATTATTTATGGAGATTATCTGGTTACTATTGAGCTGATGAATGTCATGCGTCATTTTTGTCGGATCGCCGATCAGTGCCATTCGCTGTTCACCGGTTAACACCTGCCCTGCTGATGCCATTTCGCGACCCGCAGCCTCTGCGCCACCGCTCAGCCCAATATGGCGAAGAGCACCCAGCCGCCGACGCAGCCCGTCAGTGACTGCGGATAATTTCCGGTAGCCCGCCACGCTAAGCCCAGCCCCAATGGCAAGCACTCCGGCGGCAAACGCGAGCCACCCGAGCGCTGTCGAAAGCTGTGGATGAGGAATTTGCGTCAGCGCACTGCCCAGCCCGCTGATATCCGCCAGTGCATTGGCCGCACCGGTTAACAACGGCATCACCGCCACAGACTCCAGCGCGCTGCTGAGGCTTCCGGCCGCCACCAGCGAAGCACCTCCGGTCCAGATCGCCGCAAGCATGCCCAGAAGACTCAGTCCGATCCCCAACCCAACCTGCCAGCTGAAGTGGCCGGACGGATCGACCCGGTTTATCGGATCGCCAATACAATAGCTGTAGCCGTTAATACCCCCGGCACCGAACGGACTGATACTGTCCGGACAGCTAAAGCGCATTAGCGGCGGATAATAAGCACGATAGCCGTTACCCGGATGATAAGCCCCGCTTAGCGCATCGCGCCGCAGGCCGGTAAAACTCAGTAGTTGCTGATTCATCACTGCTTTCCCTGATAACAATTAAGTTCAGCAGCCACTACAGCGCAGAAGCGCCATCAGAAACAAATCACACTTATCACCGGCTGACAGCGGCCACAGTGTGAAACATGGCAGATAAAAAAAGCCCGCTACAGTGAAGCGGGCTTTAACCGGATGATCGTCAGCGGAATTTAATCGCGCAGCATATTACGAATCACATAATGCAGAATGCCGTCGTTACGGTAATAGGTCAGTTCATTACCGGTATCAATACGGCAACGAGTATTTAAGATCTCCTGAGAGCCATCGGCGCGCGTCAGCGTGACTTTCACTTCACCACCGGCCTGCAGTTGCGTCAGGTTTTCCACATCAATCTGCTCGTCGCCGGTCAGATTCAGGGTTTTACGCGTAACTCCCTGTGGAAACTCAAGCGGCAAAATCCCCATGCCGATCAGGTTCGAACGGTGGATACGTTCAAATGACTCGGCGATAACCACGCGCACGCCTTGCAGGCGAGGCCCCTTCGCTGCCCAGTCACGACTGGAGCCAGAACCGTACTCTTTACCGGCGACAATCGCTAACGGCACGCCTTCTTGTTGATAAAGCATCGCGGCATCATAAATATCCAGCTGCTGATTGCTGGGGATATGGCGCGTTACCCCACCCTCAACACCCGGCACCATTTCGTTACGAATACGAATATTGGCAAAGGTGCCACGCATCATCACTTCGTGGTTACCACGACGCGAACCGTAGGAGTTAAAATCGCCGCGCTCAACGCCGTGTTGCAGTAAATAGCGGCCAGCCGGACTTTCCGCTTTAATACTGCCCGCCGGAGAAATATGGTCAGTCGTCACCGAGTCACCGAGCATTGCCAGGATCCGCGCGCCTTTGATGTCTTTTACCGGGGCCGGTTGTTTTTCCATATCATCAAAGAACGGAGAGAGACGGATATAGGTTGATCCCTGATCCCAGTCATAGGTCGCCGCCTCGCTGACCTTAATTTGCTGCCACTCCGGCGTGCCTTCAAATACTTCGGCATACTCTTTATTAAACATATCGGTCGATACTTGCTGCACCGCTTCAGCAATCTCTTCCGGGCTTGGCCAGATATCTTTCAGAAACACCGGTTTACCGGTTTTATCATGGCCCAACGGATCGGTTTGCAGATTAATATTCATATTCCCGGCCAGTGCATAAGCCACCACCAGCGGCGGTGATGCCAGCCAGTTAGTTTTCACGTAGGGATGAATACGTCCTTCAAAGTTACGGTTACCCGACAGCACCGCACCCACCGTCAGATCGCCCTGCTTGATTGCGTTTTCTATTGCTTCCGGTAACGGCCCTGAGTTACCAATACAGGTGGTACAACCGTAGCCGACCAGGTTAAAACCCAGTTTATCCAGATACGGGGTTAAGCGAGCCACCGCCAGATAGTCAGAGACAACTTTCGATCCCGGTGCCAACGACGCTTTCACCCACGGCTGCCGATCAAGCCCCAGCTCTACGGCTTTTTTCGCCAGCAGGCCAGCTGCCATCAGGACGCTGGGGTTCGAAGTATTGGTGCAGGAGGTGATGGCAGCGATAACCACCGCGCCATCTGTAAGTTCACGCTGCTGGCCTTTATCGTTGTAGCGAATGGCTTTATGCGGTTTCAGCGTCTGATTGACTTCCAGCTCGTTGCTCTGCTGGAACGCGCGCGGGACATCGCCAAGCGCAACCCGATCCTGCGGGCGCTTCGGCCCCGCCAGGCTGGCCTCGACCGTCGCCATATCCAGCGCAAGGGAACTGGTAAACACCGGCTCGTCACCAGGGTTACGCCACAAACCCTGCTGTTTGGCATAGGCTTCGGTTAACGCCACCTGCTCGCTGCTGCGACCGGTCAGCGTCATGTAGCCGAGGGTAATATCATCAATCGGGAAAAAGCCACAGGTCGCCCCATATTCCGGCGCCATATTGGCAATAGTGGCACGGTCCGCCAGCGGCAAATCATCCAGACCGTCACCGTAAAACTCGACAAATTTCCCAACCACACCATGCTTGCGCAGCATCTGGGTGACCGTCAGCACCAGGTCGGTTGCGGTAATACCGGCACGTAGCTTGCCGCTCAGTTTAAAACCGACAACGTCAGGGATCAGCATCGAGACCGGTTGCCCAAGCATCGCCGCTTCCGCTTCAATACCGCCAACTCCCCAGCCCAGTACGCCGAGTGCATTGATCATGGTCGTGTGGGAGTCGGTGCCGACCAGCGTGTCGGGATAAGCGACTTCATGACCGTTTTGCTGTTCGTGCCAGACGGCCTTACCGAGATATTCGAGATTGACCTGATGACAGATGCCGGTACCGGGTGGCACCACGCTAAATTTATTAAAGGCTTTCTGACCCCAGCGCAGGAAGACGTAGCGCTCGTGATTACGCTCCATTTCCAGCCGCACATTCTCTTCGAACGCATCATCATCGCCAAAGCGATCGACCGTCACCGAGTGGTCAATCACCAGATCAACCGGAGACAGTGGATTCACTTTAGCCACATCACCACCCAGACGTTTTACTGCCTCGCGCATCGCGGCCAGATCGACCACTGCCGGCACGCCGGTAAAGTCCTGCATCAGAACGCGTGCGGGTCGATAAGCGATTTCGCGATCGGCATGGGCATTTTTCAGCCAGCCGGCCAGCGCCTGAATATCTTCGGCGGTCACTGAGTCGCCATCCTGCCAGCGCAGCATGTTTTCCAGCAAAACTTTCATAGACTTAGGTAATCGGGAGATATCACCGAGCTGTTGCGCGGCAAGAGGAAGACTAAAATATAGGTACTGCTGACCATTCACTTCCAGTGTGTCCTGGCTGATTTCGCGTAAAGTTAACGACATGACTCCTCCTTTTTTATTTTGCTTCAAACAATAACCCGGCTGATAACAAGGTTAGTGTTAAAGATAGTACAAACGGGAGTTAACGTTTTGATAACAACACAAAATGACAATATCAGTAACAGGTTTAAAAACAAAAACGCCCCACTGATATTCATCAATGAGGCGTTTTTTAAACATTAATGCATTTTTAATGCATTATTACCCATGCAACACTGGCCCAGATCGCCATTGAAAAAGCACAGGTGGTTATCCATGAAATCGGTGCAATATTCATTATTAACTCGCTCAGACCGCTAACCGGCCAATCATACGTACTACTTAAATCAAATCGCCTGCGGTCGAATTGATTTTACCGTTTGAAATGATGTAATCATCAGAGCATTAAGTTACCCGGCCTGACAAAGCAGAGTCGCCTGGGGTTCGGGACTTATATACTGATAGCGCCCGCAGCATGGGTCAAAAAACATACTGCAAAGGCTATTCTTTGTTTTTATCAAACATTGATTCGATAAAGTCACGCTGCAGTTCACTCAGATTCCAGGATGCAGGTATCGCCTGCTGATGGCTCTGTTTACTGGTCTTACAGCAACCGGATTTTATCTTGCTCAGTTGCTGAGCTTTAACGCCACGCGTCTGTTCCATCATATCAAACCCCCCTAGCTAAAAATTAATCCTGCAACACCAACCCAAAACAGCGCTGATACGGCAAACACAGCCAACCATGAAGCACGGCGAGTAAGGCCGCGACGCTGATGTCTGGCAGTTTTCTCCCCTGTTAAGGGCTGTACTGTAAATTTCGTCGCCATAGTTTTTGATAATCACTCTCAACAGAACGATTGTTAACACCAATCAAGATTTTAAGACGAATCCTAAACACATTGCGTCGCAAAATCCAGCGGTTTTTACTGTATGCAGCGATTGGTGCGCTTTATCAAAACATTTAAAGCTCACGGCTGAAACACACTCAGTTTGTAAATATTAATAATACATTAACTCAAATAAGTTTATAAAAACTCCAGTTACCTTTCGATTTTTTAATAACATTCCCGCTTAACACCTTGCCGAACGGCTGGTGTTATCTGGCATTAACTGGAGTATGAGAATAGTCCTGGCTACGTGCAAAGTCGGCCAGTTAGAAATGTGTTCTGTTTCGCATTTAGGCAATAACAAAAGATAAACATGTGATACATGTTTCATTAATGTAAAAAAGCGCCACAACTTTTTATCATATCTACTGCCGGTTATACGCGGCTTATAAAAAAGGCCGCTTTCGCGACCTGATTTTAGATTAATAAATAATCACCAGATTATTTTGCTGGCAGCTTAATGTCTTTAAACATCGCTTCGATGTCTTCATTTGACCGCAACGCCACCGCAGCATCCACCACGTCACGCGTTAAGTGTGGCGCAAAACGTTGAATGAAATCATACATATAGCTACGCAGGAAGGTGCTTCTACGGAATCCAATTTTGGTGGTACTGAAGGTAAAGATATCCGTCGCTTCAATGCGCACCAGATCAGGATCGGAGACCGGATCCACCGCCATACTGGCTATCACCCCAACGCCAAGCCCCAGACGCACATAGGTTTTAATCACATCTGCATCGGTGGCGGTAAAGACGATACGTGGCGTCAGGCCTGCGCGATTAAATGCGGTGTCCAGCTCTGAACGTCCGGTAAAGCCAAAGGTATAGGTAACCAGTGGATACTCAGCCAGCTCCTCGATAGAAACTTTACTTTTTCCGGCTAAAGGATGATCGGGCGTCACAACAATGGCGCGATTCCAGTGATAGCAAGGCAGCATAATCAAATCGTCATACAGATGCAGGGCTTCAGTGGCGATAGCAAAATCGGCGTTGCCCTTTGATACCGCTTCAGCAATTTGCGTTGGCGAGCCCTGATGCATATGCAGTGAGACGCGAGGATAGCGCTCAATAAAGCCTTTAATCACTCCCGGCAAAGCATATCGCGCCTGAGTATGGGTAGTGGCAACATACAGTGAGCCTTTATCCGGCCAGGTGTGTTCACCGGCAACGGATTTAATCGCGTCAACTTTCGACAACACTTCACGGGCGATGCGGATAATCTCCTCACCCGCTGGCGTCACCTGAGTCAGATGCTTGCCACTGCGGGCAAAGATCTGAATCCCCAGCTCATCCTCCAGCATTCTGACCTGCTTACTGATGCCCGGCTGTGAGGTGTAAAGCCCTTCTGCCGTTGAAGAAACGTTCAGGTTATGGTTAACCACTTCAACGATGTAACGCAGCTGCTGCAATTTCATTAGTTCGATTCCATCCAGGTTTGTAGCAACACGCCGAATACCGGCGAAGACCGCGGCAGGAGTGTTCAGGCGGTGGAATCGCTGAGGTTTACGGTTTAATGCAGTGAGAATTGATAAAAACTGTTTCTATAACAACTATATCATTTTAAAGAAATATGTATAGCGTTTAGATATAAGGCGGTGGGATTATGCTGATTGAAAGATTAAACGGGCGACAAACGTGCCGCCCGTATCGGTAGTTACTTTTTGGTGACCTGCCATTTGCCGTCAACAAAGAAAGCGGACCAACCGGTGGCTTTGCCCTCTTTTTCTGAGCTGACATACTGCTGCTTGGTTTTGCGGCTAAAACGCACCACGGTTTTGTTACCGTCGTCGTCCGCAACCGGCGCATCAGCCAGATAACTTAACTTTTCTGGCAGACGGTCTTTAAAGCGTTTCAGCTCTTCAACCAGCGGCGCACGCGTTTCCCGCGATTTAGGGAAAGTGTTAGCGGCAAGGAATACCCCGGCAGCACCATCACGCAGTACAAAATACGCGTCGGACTTCTCGCAAGGCAGTTCAGGCAAGGGTACCGGGTCTTCTTTTGGTGGTGCCACATCGCCATTGCGCAAAATCTTGCGGGTATTTTTACAGTCGTCGTTAGTACAGGCCATGTATTTACCGAAACGTCCCATTTTCAGGTGCATTTCAGAACCACATTTCTCACACTCAACAATCGGGCCGTCATAACCCTTAATGCGGAATTCACCCTGCTCGATCTCGTACCCATCACAGCCTGGGTTGTTACCACAAACGTGCAGTTTACGCTGCGGATCGATCAGATAACTGTCCATGGCGGTGCCACATTTCTGGCAGCGACGACGGGCACGCAGCGCATTGGTTTCCGCATCATCCCCTTCCAGAACATTAAGAACTTCATTTTCCGGAATCAGGTTAATGGTCTGCTTACAGCGCTCTTTCGGCGGTAAAGCATAACCAGAACAACCGAGGAACACGCCGGTGCTGGCGGTACGAATGCCCATTGCACGGCTACAGGTTGGGCAGTCGATGGAAGTCAGCACCATCTGGTTCGGCTGCATGCCGCCCTCTTCAGGATCTTTTTCTGCCTGCTCCAGCTGCTCGGTAAACTCACCAAAGAACTTGTCCAGCACGCCTTTCCACTGCGCCTGATTATTCGCCACTTCGTCGAGGCTGCTTTCCATATGCGCGGTGAAATCGTAATTCATCAGCTCACGGAAGTTGGCTTCTAAGCGGTCGGTGACGATTTCACCCATTTTTTCAGCATAGAAACGGCGGCTTTCCACCCGCACATAGCCACGATCCTGAATGGTCGAAATAATCGATGCATAGGTAGACGGACGGCCAATGCCACGTTTTTCCAGTTCACGCACCAGCGATGCTTCGCTGAAACGGGCTGGCGGCTTGGTAAAGTGCTGGCTTGGCAACAGTTGCTGCAGGCTCAGTTCATCACCGACATTAACCGGTGGCAGCGTACGATCTTCATCGCCCTTACGCAGCGCCGGCATCACTTTTGTCCAGCCGTCAAAACGCAGAGTACGGCCTTTCGCTTTCAGTTTGAAATCAGCGGCTTCAACCGTCAGCGTGGTGGAGTCGTACTGCGCTGGCATCATCTGACAGGCGACAAACTGACGCCAGATCAGCTGATACAGCTTCTGCGCATCGGCTTCCATATCTTTCAGATGATCGGCCTGCACGCTGACGTCTGAAGGACGAATCGCTTCGTGCGCTTCCTGTGAATTGTCTTTGCTGGCGTAGGTATTGGCATCTTTCGGCAGATATTTCGCGCCAAAGCTGCTTTCAATAAAACCGCGCACCATGCTGACCGCATCCTGACTCAGGTTAGTGGAGTCAGTACGCATGTAAGTGATATGACCAGCTTCATACAGACGCTGGGCCATCATCATGGTTTTTTTCACGCCAAAGCCCAGACGGGTGCTCGCGGCCTGTTGCAGCGTTGACGTAATATACGGAGCGCCAGGTTTGCTGCTGGTTGGCTTATCTTCACGATCGGCCACCACATAGCGCGCTTTCTCCAGCAGGCTTACCGCCGCTTGCGTCTGCTCGCCGTTGACCGGACGGAAAGGCTTATCGCCCTGATGCGTGACCTGCATTGGCAGATCGCTGCCTTTTGGCGTGGTCAGATCGGCAGCCAGCTCCCAGTACTCTTCTGGCACAAACGCTTTAATTTCGCGTTCGCGCTCGACCACCAGACGCACCGCAACCGACTGAACGCGACCCGCAGAGAGTCCGCGCGCAATTTTCTTCCACAGCAGCGGAGAAACCATATAGCCCACCACGCGGTCCATAAAACGACGCGCCTGCTGAGCGTTAACCCGGTCGATATTCAGTTCACCCGGCTTCTCAAACGCCTGGCGAATCGCATTCTTGGTAATTTCGTTAAATACCACGCGGCTGTAGCGTGATTCATCGCCACCGATCACTTCCCGCAGGTGCCAGGCAATGGCTTCCCCTTCGCGGTCAAGGTCGGTTGCGAGATAGATGTGGTCAGCATTTTCAGCGAGCGACTTCAGCTCGGCGACCACTTTCTCTTTACCGGGCAAAATCTGATAATTGGCTTCCCAACCATGATAAGGATCGACGCCCATACGACTCACCAGAGCCGCTTTTTCGTCTTTTTTAACCTTTTTCTTGGGAGCAGCTTTACTGGTTGTAGAGTCAGCGCTCTTTTTAACTGTTGAACCACTGGTCGGCAAATCGCGTATATGACCCACGCTGGACTTAACCACGTAGTCATTACCGAGATATTTATTGATTGTTTTGGCCTTTGCCGGGGACTCAACTATTACGAGAGCTTTACCCATATTTACCTTTACCTAATGAAAACTTCCGAATGTAGTGACGGCGCTTATCGATAACTTTTACAGCGCGATAATGATATTGCAGCGGGGTTTAGCGTTTTCAACCCTGCTCTGCTCACCGGTAATCAGCCCAATAAACATACTGCCAACATGCTGATTAAGGAGATTATTTACAAAAAATTTCGCGTCTGCAGGTTCGCCGATTAGCCCTTTTTTACGCTCGGAACCTGAAACGCCCACACTGTACCTGATAAAATCTGTTACGCAACTTAATTAGCATCTCCGACAATTTTCCGCCAGCCAGAGAAGAATGTTCACCGGCAGCAAAAATCTTGCCGCGAGTTTGCGGTTCTGCATTGCTGGCAAGTAATATAGAAGGAAATCGCTATTTGTAAAAAGGAGTGCAAAATATGTACGAAAACACCCAACCGATTGAACGTGAGCCATTGCTGGAAATAGCCAATGCGTTGATTGTGGAACATCAGGATTATTTTACGGGTCTTCAGGCAACCGACGTTGAACAAAACGGCGATATTTTGGTGTTTCGCGGCGAATATTTTCTTGATCAGCAAGGCCTGCCGACCAGCAAAAGCACGACGGTATTTAACGTATTTAAATTTCTTGCCCAGCAGCTTTCATCACAGTACCACCTGAAATCATAAGGCCCGGAAAACCGGGCCTTCGCGGGCTTACAGCAGCGGCTTCTCACCCCGCTGCCATAACTTCAGCAGCAGCCGCTCGGTACTGGCCGCCGCGCTGCTGGTGAAGCGATCCATCATGCGCTTACGGCGCGCATAGCGCACGGCGATAACTTCAAACTGATCCATCTGCGCGATAATCAGGTCATCGCTGGTGCCAATGCCGTCGATCAGACCTTTTTCCAGTGCCTGGCTACCAAACCAGTGCTCACCAGTCGCCACCCGATCGATATCCAGCGTTGGGCGCATCTCATGAACAAATTGCTTAAACAGCAGATGGGTTTCATTGAGATCTTCACGGAATTTTTCCCGCCCCTGCTCGGTGTTTTCGCCAAACAGCGTCAGCGTGCGTTTGTATTCACCGGCGGTATGCAGTTCGACATCAATATCATTACGCTTTAGCAGACGATTGAAGTTAGGGATCTGAGCCACCACGCCGATCGATCCGATAATCGAAAACGGTGCAGCGACGATACGATCGGCGACACAGGCCATCATGTAGCCACCGCTGGCCGCCACTTTGTCCACCGCCACCGTCAGGCGAATGCCCTGCTGACGCAAACGTTGCAGTTGAGAAGATGCCAGACCATAACCGTGCACCACTCCGCCCGGGCTTTCCAGCCGCAACAACACTTCGTCACCGGCGCTGGCTACCGCCATCACTGCCGAAATCTCTTCGCGCAGCGACGCGACTTCCCCGGCATCCATACTGCCTTTAAAATCAAGCACCCACAGCGTCGACTTGCTGCTTTCGCTTTTCAGTCCCTGCTTCGCGCGCTGCTTCGCGGCTTTCGCTTCCAGTTTCTCTTTTTTCTTCTGCGCCTTTTGCCACAGTTTCTGATCGTGATGTTTCATCTTTGCCAGCGTCATATCTTCCTTCATCTCGCGATACTGATCGCCAAGATGAGTGACCTTCAGCTGACCACTTTGCGCGCGCTTACGCTGAGCCAGGTTAACGATAATGATGCCGATCGCCGCGATAGCGACCACAACCGTCACGGTTTTGGCTAAAAAAAGTCCATAATAAGAGAGTAGTTCCACTCAATCCGCCTTGATTTACATAGCATTAGGGCCAAAGCACTATTTTAGCTGACTCAATGCGGTTCGTCGCCTGATTCGCGCGCAACGTCACCAAATTGCGCTGCTGTTACATTGAATTCACCGGCTTTTTCAGGCATAAAGCAGTTATTCAGTACGCGCCGCCTGCTGCTATCCTGATGCGGCGCGCCACTTACATCGCCTGAGGACCACGCTGTGCACTATCAACCTAAAAGCGATCTGCTAACCGATCGAATCATTCTGGTCACCGGCGCCAGCGACGGCATTGGCCGGGAAGCTGCTCTGACCTATGCCCGTTACGGCGCCGAAGTGCTGCTGCTGGGGCGTAATGCGCAGAAACTGCAATCGGTCAGTGATGAAATCAGCGCGTTGGGCAAGAAACCGGCGCGCTGGTTTACACTGGATCTCGACAGCGCCACGCCGGAAAGCTGTCAGCAACTGGCCGGGACTATCAGCCAGCACTATCCGCGCCTCGATGGCGTGCTGCATAACGCCGGGCTGCTGGGCGATATCGTGCCAATGACCGAACAACAGCCGGAAGTCTGGCAACAGGTGATGCGGGTTAATGTCGATGCGACTTTCTTCCTCACTCAGGCCTTGCTGCCACTGCTGCTGAAATCTGACGGCAGCTCGCTGGTATTCACCAGTTCCAGCGTCGGTCGCACCGGTCGTTCAGGCTGGGGAGCATATGCAGTCTCAAAATTCGCCACCGAGGGCATGATGCAGGTGTTGGCTGATGAATATGACAGCCGCCATTTACGCGTTAACTGCATCAATCCGGGCGGCACCCGCACGAAAATGCGCGCCAGCGCGTTCCCAGAAGAGAATGCCAATAAATTAAAAACGCCAGCGGATATTATGCCGCTCTACCTGTGGTTGATGGGCGATGACAGCCGTCGCAAAACCGGTATGACCTACGACGCGCAGCCGGGTCGCAAAGCCGGAGCCGCAGAATAATGGCCGCAGACGATCGCCATAAACAACGTCAGCAACGCCTGAAAGATCAGGTTGATGCACGCGTGGCGGCGGCGACAGAATCCCGCGGCATTTTGATGGTGTTTACCGGCAATGGTAAAGGCAAAACCACCGCCGCATTTGGCACCGCGACTCGCGCGGTAGGCCATCAGAAGCGGGTAGGCGTTATCCAGTTTATTAAAGGCGAATGGCCGAACGGTGAACGCAATCTGCTGGAGCCGCATGGCGTGGAGTTTCAGGTGATGTCGACCGGGTTTACCTGGGATACGCAAAACCGCGAGACCGACACCGCCGCCTGTTTACAGGTATGGCAGCATGGCAAAAGAATGTTGCAGGATCCGGCGCTGGATTTAGTGATCCTCGACGAGCTGACGTATATGGTGAGTTTCGACTATTTGCCGTTAACTGAGGTACTGGAAGCGCTGCAACAGCGGCCCGCGCATCAAAGCGTGATCGTTACCGGACGCGGCTGTCATCGTGAGATTATTGAACTGGCGGATACCGTCAGCGAAATGCGACCCGTTAAACACGCCTTTGACGCGGGTATTCAGGCTCAGCAAGGAATTGACTGGTAGAGGTAAGTTAGCGGAGCAGCGAGCATGCTGCCCCGTTAATACAATCGCGTTCTAAGGACGACGACGGCTGGCAGGCTTCGCCGCTTTCGCTGATGAACGGCGATTAGTGGTGGTGCTCACCTGGCTATGACGCTTGACCGCACGACGAATCTGATTCGCCTTAGTACGACGGCGATCTTTCTCCACCGGCACTTTGCTGACGGTTTCTGGTTTCAGACCCACCAGCTCACGCAGGTAGTTAGTCGGTTGCAGATCCAGCTCGGTCCAGCCGCCACGCGGTAAACCTTTTGGCAGATTAATATCGCCGTAACGCACGCGAATCAGTCGACTCACCTGCACACCCACCGCTTCCCACAGACGACGCACCTCACGGTTACGTCCTTCAGTTAACGTGACGTTGTACCACTGGTTAATCCCTTCGCCACCAGCAAACTTGATGGTTTTAAATGCCGCAGGGCCATCTTCCAGCTGCACGCCACGGCTCAGCTGACGAATTTTATCTTCATCAATCTGGCCAAAAACGCGCACTGCGTATTCACGCTCAACTTCCTGGCTCGGGTGCATCAGGCGATTCGCCAGCTCACCGTCGGTAGTAAACAGCAGCAGACCGCAGGTATTAACGTCAAGACGCCCTACCGCAATCCAGCGCGCTCCGCGCAACTTAGGCAGGCGATCAAATACCGTTGGACGCCCTTCCGGGTCGTTACGGGTGCAAAGCTCACCTTCCGGCTTGTAATACGCCAGCACACGGCAAACTTCGGTCGCTGACTCATTAATAGAGACAACATGACCGTCAATACGAATTTTAAGGGTTTTATCAAGCTCAACACGGTCGCCAAGTGTTGCCAGCTTACCATCGACGCTGACACGTCCCGCAGAGATCATGGTTTCGATTTCACGACGTGAACCGTGACCGGCACGCGCCAAAACTTTCTGTAACTTCTCGCTCATAGAGCAGCCTCACTGTCGCCTTCCCAGGCGTCATGGATGATAGTCAATTCGGCCCTGACAGAGTGGTACGCTTTAGACTGCAAATATAATAAAAACAGCGTGTTAATACTCAACGTCTTTCAGGGGAAAGGCATTCTACACTAAGTTGATTACCATTGATAATGATTCAATCAGTATAGCAACCGCACGCCTGGGCAGTGCCGCCTTAACGCCTTCAGACGGCAAGCGACTGCTCTTCGCTGCCAACGGTAAAAGGTAATCCCAGTTTCGGCGCACTAAAACGGTTATCACCGCTACATTTCTGCAAATCGGTAGTTGTTAATATTAAGTTGAATTTATCTTTTAATTTTTTACTCTGTGTTAAGTTAAATTACCCAATCTTTGAATATATTCAACACCAAATAAACAGTCTTAATACATATTAAATTAACTTAACCCATTATTATTATAATTATTTACTTTCAGCCATTTTAATTGATTTGCCTGAAGTCAGATATTGTGTAGAATTTAACCATAAGATTATTCTTAGCTAAGATTAAAATCTGACTTCTGATATTAAAACCATTGTTTTTATAAATGACACGACAAAAAATTACGCATCAGCGAACACTTTGCTGATAATTTCGCTAATTAGTTAGCGCCAGGCTTGCATGTCAAAAATCTTCACCAGGGATTGCCGACATGCTCAAATATAAAGTTTAATATAATGAAAATACTGACTTTTTTACCAGTGTTGCTGACGCTATTGCTGTCAGGTTGCTCCGTGGGAAAATATGAGTACAGCAGTGAAGCCATGAAGCATGTGGATATGAATTTTACCGGTATTCCCACCGTGCTGGGCGTCGGAATGCTGGGCAGCAGTATTCCGATTACGCCGGAATATAGCCTGACGGCCGCTCATGTCGCTAAATATTCCGTGCAACGTGTTAAAGCTTATCATCCTTATTGCGACATTGCCGTTATCTATCATAAAAATGATATCAAGGATTTACCTAAGTTTCGCAACAGCGAAATTGGCGACCCAATCAAAATGTATGGCTACAGTTTTATTTCTGCGATGCCAGTGGAATCATCAGGCGTTAATTTAACCCGAACCGGTATTCGTAATAGCTGGAATAAACGCCCATGCGTGGCAATGGCGTCCAATGCTGGCGTAGTAAAAGGGATGTCAGGTGGAGCGGTGTTTAACAGTGATGACACCATCGGCGGGGTGATCGTGGGTTACACTTCGAAAGTGAAAAATCGCGCCAACAGTCAATCGGTACTGAAGGATGTTTCACTGTATATCCCGTATGCTAACTTTAAGCAGTGGCTGGAAGAAACCACCTCGTCGTAAACCTGCGGGATTAAAGGCCGCATTGCAGATGCGGCCCGGCAAAAGTTACAAAAACGGCTTAACGTCGCCTACCCCTTCGCGGATAACCACCGGGGCATCATCAGTAAGATCGATAACAGTTGTCGGCTGCTGCCCCAAAAAACCGCCATGAATAATCAGATCGACCACTTTACCAATGCTGTCCTGGATCTCTTCCGGATCGGACTCGGTAAAATCATTGCCCGGTAGCATTAATGACGTCGACATCATGGGTTCATTCAGCGCTTCAAGCAGTGACAGCGCGATGGGATTAGATGGCACGCGCAAACCGATGGTTTTACGCTTTTCATTCATCAGGCGGCGCGGCACCTCTTTGGTCGCCTTGAGAATAAAGGTGTAGTTGCCTGGGGTGTTATTTTTAATCAGGCGAAAAGCACTGTTATCAACGTGGGCATAAGTCGAAAGCTCCGAGAGATCGCGACACATCAGCGTGAAGTTATGATTGCCATCAAGCTGACGGATGCGGCAAATCCGCTCCATCGCGTTTTTGTCTTCCAGCTTACAGCCCAGTGCATAACCGGAATCGGTGGGATAAACAATCACCCCGCCTTTATTCAGCATCTCAACCGCCTGTTTCACCAGACGCGGCTGCGGATTTTCCGGATGAATATAAAAAAATTGACTCATAACAAACCTCTTGTCGCCCTGTTATCCGGGATGATTACTGCGCAATATCCGGGTAGCGTGTCCAGATAGCTTCAACGCCTCCGGGCAGCCATAACTTTTTCCCCAATTCAATCCACGGACAGGGTTGGTGGAAATCGGAGCCTTGCGATGCGGCCAGTTGATAGTGCTGAGCATATTGCGCCAGCTGGCTTCGCTCCTGAGGTGGCTGCTGACACTGCGCCACTTCCATCGCATCGCCTCCGCACTCGGCAAAGTACGCTATCAACCGTTTCAGCCACTTGGTCGACAACCCATAACGACCGGGATGCGCCAGCACCGCACGACCTCCGGAATGATGAATTGCATCAATGGCTTGTTCTATTGTACACCACTGTGGCGGCACGTAACCGGTTTTGCCACGCGCCAGGTAGTTTTTAAAGATTTGCGCCATCGTGGTGCCTTTACCCTGTTCAATCAGGTAACGGGCAAAATGGCCGCGCGTGATTGCCCCCCCGTCGGCCAGGCGCTGTGCGCCTTCCAGTGCGCCAGGGATCTGCGCTTTCTCCAGTCGTTCAGCCATCAACTGCGCGCGCGCCAGGCGACGATCGCTTTGCGATTGCAGGAACTGAATCATTCCTGCATCGTGAATATCGATACCCAGACCGACGATATGAATTTCATGATTTTCCCATAGCGTCGATACTTCAACACCGCTGATAAGCTGTAGCGGCAGCTGATGCTGAGCAATGGCGGCTTGCGCCGGGGCAATACCGGCGATAGTGTCGTGATCGGTTATCGCCAGCACTCCCACCCGCATTTCGGTCGCACGCAGTACCAGCGCTTCAGGGCTGAGTAATCCATCAGATGCAAGCGTATGACTGTGGAGATCGTAAAGCGGAAAATTGCTGAGGGGCGTTGCGGCTGTCAAAACTACTCCGGGACACTAAGAATTTGTGCCGCCATCATAACGACAATTAGCAACGAGGGAAAAAGAGTATTGACATTTTTCTCACGAACCAGTTAACTAGTACACAAGTTCACATGCGGGGTATCACGAAAATGACTTCTTATAATACGAATATGCATAGCTGGTGGCGCACTTCTCCCTGACAGGGCGACGTCGTCATGCACATTCCAAGGAACTCAGTGCAGATACCCGAGCCCGCCGAAAGCGGGCTTTTTTTTGAGCTATACCAACAGAGATATCATCATGCCAATTGCGAAACCTACATTGAAGTTGATTACCGGCAACGCGCCTTATCGCGAAGATCCGGCCGCAGTGTTCCATCAGTTATGCGGCGCACGCCCGGCAACTCTGCTGCTCGAATCCGCCGATATCGACAGCAAAAAAAATCTGAAAAGCTTGCTGATTGTCGACAGCGCGCTGCGCATTACCGCACTGGACAAAACCGTTACCTTGCAGGCGCTGTCGGAAAATGGTCGGGCGCTGCTGCCGCTGCTGGATGCCGCGCTGCCTGCGGAAGTGGATAACCAGATTCGCCCGGACGGCCGCGTCCTGACCTTCCCGGAAATCGATCAGTTGCAGGATGAAGACTCGCGCTTGCAGTCACTGTCAGTATTTGACGCGCTGCGCCTGTTCCCGACGCTGGTCAATACTCCAGCCGAAGAGCGTGAAGCGATGCTGCTCGGCGGTCTGTTTGCCTATGATCTGGTCGCCGGTTTTGAAGCACTGCCGACGCTGGAAAATCAGCAGCGCTGCCCGGATTACTGCTTCTATCTGGCGGAAACCCTGCTGGTTATCGACCATCAGACGCAAACCTCACGGCTGCAAGCCAGCCTGTTTGCGCCATCCACCGCTGAGTTTCAGCGTTTGCAGAGCCGTATTGAGCAACTGCATGGTCAGATGCTGCAACCTGCGCCAGCGCTGCCGGTCCAGCAGGTTGAAAAGATGTCACTGAGCTGTAATCAGAGCGATGAAGAGTACTGCAATGTGGTGCGTAATATGCAGGAAGCGATTCGCATTGGTGAGATTTTCCAGGTCGTACCATCGCGCCGCTTTTCACTGCCCTGCCCGTCGCCGCTGGCCGCTTATGACACGCTGAAAAACAGCAATCCAAGTCCGTATATGTTTTTTATGCAGGATCAGGATTTTTCGCTGTTTGGCGCTTCGCCGGAAAGCTCACTGAAATATGAAGCCACCGACCGTCAGATAGAAATCTACCCGATTGCCGGTACTCGCCCCCGCGGTCGTCATGCCGATGGTTCACTGGATCGCGATCTCGACAGCCGTATCGAACTGGAAATGCGTACCGATCATAAAGAGCTGGCAGAACACCTGATGCTGGTCGACCTGGCCCGCAACGATCTGGCGCGCATCTGCGAACCCGGTAGCCGCTATGTGGCTGACTTAACCAAAGTCGACCGCTACTCGTTTGTGATGCATCTGGTATCACGGGTGGTTGGAAAACTGCGTGGCGATCTGGATGTGCTGCACGCCTATCGCGCCTGTATGAATATGGGCACCCTGAGCGGCGCACCGAAAGTGCGGGCGATGCAGCTGATTGCCGCCGCTGAAGGCACGCGTCGCGGCAGCTACGGCGGTGCGGTCGGCTACTTCACCGCGCAGGGCGATCTTGATACCTGCATTGTCATTCGCTCAGCTTATGTCGAAGACGGCGTGGCAACGGTGCAGGCGGGAGCGGGCGTGGTGCTCGATTCCAACCCACAAGCCGAAGCGGACGAAAGCCGCAATAAAGCGCGTGCGGTACTGCGCGCAATCGCTACTGCTCATCACTGCACGGAGATTTTCTGATGGCCGACATCCTGCTGCTCGACAATATTGACTCCTTTACTTATAACCTCGTCGACCAGTTACGCGCCTTTGGCCATAACGTGTTGATTTATCGTAACAATGTGCCAGCCGACACGCTGATCGACCGGCTGCAAAAGATGGAAAAGCCGGTGCTGATGCTGTCACCTGGACCCGGCGCACCTGCTGAAGCCGGATGCATGCCCGAACTGCTGCAACGCCTGCGCGGCCAGTTGCCGATTATCGGTATCTGTCTGGGCCATCAGGCAATTGTTGAAGCCTATGGCGGCCATGTCGGCCAGGCGGGAGAAATTCTGCACGGGAAGGCTTCCGCCATTGAACACGATGGTGCAGCCATGTTTCAGGGGCTGAGTAATCCGTTGCCGGTGGCCCGCTACCACTCGCTGGTAGGCAGCAACATCCCGGAAGAATTAACGATTAACGCCAGCTATAACGGCATGGTAATGGCGGTGCGCCACGACGCCGACCGCGTCTGCGGTTTCCAGTTTCATCCTGAGTCAATTCTGACCACTCAGGGCGCACACCTGTTAGAACAGACCCTCGACTGGGCGCTGGCGTAATCTAAGGAGAATCCGATGCACGATATTCTGGAAAAACTTTATCAGGCGCAAACCCTGAGTCAGGCAGAGAGCCACCAGCTGTTCTCCGCGATTATTACTGGTCAGCTGGAACCGACCCAGCTTGCTGCCGCATTGATTGCGATGAAAGTCCGCGGTGAGCGCCCGGAAGAGATAGCCGGTGCCGCCTGCGCGCTGCTGGAAGACGCCAAGCCCTTCCCGCGCCCGGATTATCTATTTGCTGATATCGTCGGTACCGGCGGTGACGGCAGCAACAGCATTAATATTTCAACCACCAGCGCCTTTGTCGCCGCCACCTGCGGGCTGAAAGTCGCGAAACACGGCAACCGCAGCGTCTCCAGCAAATCGGGATCGTCTGACCTGCTGGCGGCACTGGGGATTAACCTTGATATGCCAGCGCCACAGGCACGCCAGGCGCTGGATGATCTGAACGTCTGTTTTCTGTTTGCGCCGCAGTATCACACGGGCTTCCGCCATGCGATGCCGGTACGCCAGCAGCTGAAAACCCGCACGCTGTTTAACGTGCTTGGCCCGCTAATCAACCCGGCGCGTCCACCGCTGGCGGTGATTGGCGTCTACAGTGCTGAACTGGTGCTGCCGATTGCCCAGACGCTGAAAGTGCTGGGTTATCAACGCGCAGCGGTGGTGCACGGTGGCGGCATGGATGAAGTAGCGCTGCACAGCGCCACGCAGGTTGCCGAGCTGCGCGACGGTGAAATCACCCACTATCAGCTGACGCCAGAAGATTTTGGTCTGAGCTTCCATCCGAAGGAAGCACTGGCGGGCGGTACCCCGGAAGAAAATCGTGACATTCTGACGCGATTACTTCAGGGTAATGGCGAGCGCGCCCATGAAGAGGCGGTAGCGGTTAACGTCGCGATGCTACTCAAGGTCTTCGGCAATGAAGATTTACGTGAAAATGCCCAGCGCGCACTGCAAGCGATTCGCAGTGGTCAGGCCTGGGAGCGCGTCGTCGCACTGGCAGCAAGAGGATAATCATGCAGGAAACCGTACTTAATAAAATTGTTCAGGACAAGGCCATCTGGCTGGAAGCACGTCAGGCACAGCAGCCGCTGGCCTCCTTTCAGCAGGATGTGGTTCCGGCGAGCCGCAACTTTTATGATGCATTGCAGGGAGCGCGTACCGTTTTCATCCTTGAATGCAAAAAAGCCTCGCCATCGAAAGGGGTGATTCGCGACGATTTTGATCCGGCAACCATTGCTGGCGTCTATAAGTCGTATGCCTCGGCGGTATCGGTATTAACCGATGAGAAATATTTTCACGGCAGCTTCGATTTTCTGCCGATTGTCAGCGCGGCGATCACCCAGCCCGTGCTGTGCAAAGACTTTATCATCGATCCTTACCAGATTTATCTGGCACGTTATTATCAGGGCGATGCGATTTTACTGATGCTGTCGGTACTGGATGATGAGCAGTATCGTCAGCTGGCGGCGGTGGCACACAGCCTGAAAATGGGCGTGCTGACCGAAGTCAGTAATGAAGAAGAGCTGGAGCGCGCCATCGCGCTGCAGGCAAAAGTGGTCGGCATCAATAATCGCGACCTGCGCGATCTGTCGATTGATCTGAATCGCACCCGTCAGCTGGCTCCGCGCCTGTCGCACGGCGTCACGGTGATCAGCGAGTCCGGCATTAACCGCTATGCGCAGGTGCGTGAGCTGAGTCACTTCGCCAATGGCTTCCTGATTGGCTCGGCGCTGATGTCGGAAGACAATCTTGAAGCAGCGGTACGCCGGGTTCTGTTGGGTGATAATAAAGTCTGTGGCCTGACGCGCACTGAAGATGCCGTTGCGGCATATCAGGCAGGCGCAATCTATGGCGGTCTGATTTTTGCCGCCGGTTCGCCGCGCCAGATCGGCCTGCCGCAAGCCGCTGAACTGGTGGCTGCGGCGCCGTTAAAATTCGTTGGCGTGTTCCGCAATCAAACCATTGATGAAGTCGTCGCCACTGCTCAGGCGCTGTCGCTGCACGCGGTGCAGCTGCACGGTGCGGAAGATCAGGCGTATATCGATGCGTTACGCGCGCAGTTACCGGCCACGGTGGAGATCTGGAAAGCGCTGAGTGTGCAGCAGAGCCTGCCCGCGCGCGACCTGAAACAGGTTAACCGCTATGTATTCGATCATGGTAACGGCGGTAGCGGCCAGCAATTTGACTGGTCATTGCTGGAGGGTCAGCAGCTGGACAATGTGCTGCTGGCCGGTGGCTTAAGCGCGGATAACTGTGTCGCCGCCGCGCAACTCGGCTGTGCCGGGCTGGACTTTAACTCCGGTGTGGAAAGCTCGCCAGGCATCAAAGACAGCGCCAAAATCGCCGCCGTATTTCAGACCCTGAAAGCCTATTGAGAGAGATAAGATGACATTACTGAACCCCTATTTTGGCGAATTTGGCGGTATGTATGTGCCGCAGATTTTGATGCCAGCACTGCGCCAGCTGGAAGAAGCCTTTGTCAGCGCACAGCGCGATCCTGAATTTCAGGCCCAGTTTACCGATCTGCTGAAAAACTATGCCGGTCGCCCGACCGCGCTGACCCTGTGCCAGAACCTGACCAAAGGGACGAAAACTCGTCTCTATTTGAAGCGCGAAGATCTGCTGCACGGCGGCGCGCACAAAACCAACCAGGTGTTAGGTCAGGCTCTGCTGGCAAAACGGATGGGTAAAAGCGAAATTATCGCTGAGACCGGCGCGGGTCAGCATGGCGTCGCCTCGGCACTGGCCAGCGCCCTGCTGGGGCTGAAATGCCGCATTTATATGGGTGCGAAGGATATTGAGCGCCAGTCGCCGAATGTGTTCCGTATGCGCCTGATGGGTGCCGAAGTCATACCGGTACACAGCGGTTCAGCAACGCTGAAAGATGCCTGTAACGAAGCGCTGCGCGACTGGTCCGGCAGCTATGAAAACTCGCATTATATGTTGGGTACTGCCGCTGGCCCGCACCCCTATCCGACCATCGTGCGTGAATTCCAGCGCATGATTGGTGAAGAGACCAAAGCACAGATTCTCGAGCGCGAGGGTCGCCTGCCGGATGCAGTGCTGGCCTGTGTGGGTGGCGGTTCAAATGCCATCGGCATGTTTGCCGATTTTATTGATGACGCGGAAGTTGGCCTGATTGGCGTTGAGCCGGCGGGTCACGGTATTGAAACCGGTGAACACGGCGCGCCGCTGAAGCATGGCCGGGTTGGTATTTACTTCGGTATGAAAGCGCCAATGATGCAGACCGAAGATGGTCAGATTGAAGAGTCTTATTCGATTTCTGCCGGTCTCGACTTCCCGTCCGTCGGCCCGCAGCATGCCTATCTGAACAGCATTGGCCGCGCTGAATACGTGTCCGTTACCGATGATGAAGCGATGGACGCGTTTAAGACGCTGTGCCGTGCCGAAGGAATTATTCCGGCGCTGGAGTCGTCACACGCCTTAGCGCACGCGCTGAAAATGATCGCTGAAAATCCGGAAAAAGAGCAGCTGTTGGTGGTTAACCTTTCCGGCCGTGGCGACAAAGATATTTTCACCGTTCACGACATTCTGAAAGCGAAGGGAGAGATCTGATGGAGCGTTATCAGCAATTATTTAACCGTCTTGACGCAGCGAATCAGGGGGCTTTTGTTCCTTTTGTTACGCTGGGCGACCCCACTCCCGAGCTGTCGCTGAAAATCATCGATACGCTGGTTGAGGCTGGGGCAGATGCACTGGAGCTGGGGATACCGTTCTCCGACCCGCTGGCTGATGGCCCGACGATTCAGGGTGCCAACCTGCGCGCCTTTGCAGCGGGTGTTACGCCGGCCCACTGCTTCGAAATGCTGGCAACCCTTCGTCAGAAATACCCGGATTTACCAATTGGCCTGCTGATGTATGCCAATCTGGTGTTTTCCAACGGCATTGATAACTTCTATGCGCGCTGCGCAGAAGTCGGCGTTGATTCGGTGTTGATAGCCGATGTGCCGGTGGAAGAGTCAGCGCCCTTCCGCCAGGCTGCATTACGCCATAATATCGCACCGATCTTTATCTGCCCGCCGAATGCCGATGACGATCTGCTGCGGGAAATATCCTCGCATGGTCGTGGCTATACCTATCTGTTGTCACGTGCCGGGGTGACCGGTGCTGAGACCCGCGCCAGCCTGCCACTCAAGCATCTGGTCGACAAACTGCGTGAATATCACGCGGCACCGCCGCTACAAGGCTTTGGCATTTCTGAACCTTCTCAGGTAAAAGAAGCGATTGCCTCCGGTGCTGCCGGTGCGATTTCTGGCTCGGCGATTGTCAAAATTATCGAGCGAAACCATGCCAGTCCGGATGTGATGCTGGCTGAATTACACCAATTCGTCAGTAGTCTGAAAGCCGCCTCACGTTAATCCGCGCTGAATAATGCCTTTTATTTCAAAAGGCATTATTCCAAAAGCTTGTTGCCAGGAATAAATCATCAGTTAAACCCTGAAAAATAGTTAATCAGCGCTTCATTTAAGATATATTTAACTTAGTGACATCATTAACCACAGAAAACACCCTGCGTCAGATAAGATATTTCTATCTTTATTTATTATCCTCAGCAAGCATTGATCAACATCTGTATCGCTATATATTTCCCTCCTCATAGATATGGAGTGCGAATATGTTTTACCCTAATTTTAAATTTAAGCGCACGCGCTTACTTTCGGCTGGCGTATTAATGCTGGCTTCCACTGCCGCCTGGTCACAGGGAAATAATCTGTTTGCCGACACACAGGTAACGGCAGCGATGCAAAATTATCACTACGGTGAGCCGGGAACTACGCAAGCCGTCCATTTTATGGCCGCCAGCGCAGCCATGGTTTCTGCTAACAGCCAAATTATTGCGCTGGAAGTCGAACCAGGAGTGGTGGTCAACGCCTACCAGCAGCAATTTAAAGACAACAATGACGGTACCCGCGTCTGGATTGGCGTAGTCAGCGATACGGCCCATCCTTCCATCGAGGAGTCAGCCCTGAATGAGGTCATACTGGTAAGTCATGGCGACAACGTTACCGGCAGCATCAATGTTAATGGCCAGCTGTATATGATTGATCCACTGGGTGATGGCACCCACGCGATTATCAAAACAGACCCCAGCAAAATTGCTGAGGACGAAAACGATACCATTGAGGAGTCTTCAGCCCATAGCACGGCTGATGAATCGAGCAGCGACGAACACGACCATTCAGAGCATGAAAATACCCAGGCCATGGGTGACGTGAACACGAAAAATGCCCCAATACAAATACGCGTAATGGTGGCAACCACAAATCAGTTACGCGCCAGAGTCGCTGATGTGCCGGGCAGAGTTGCCTGGGCAATTGCCGACGCGAATAACGGTTTCAGAAACAGTAAAATCAATATTGAGCTGGTTAACGCCGGTATTTTTAATGCAAATTATAATGAATTAAGTACTATTGCTGCCATGCTCAGCCAGTCGCGAAATACTTCCGACCCGGTGTTTGGCGGTCCTGTGCATCGCTTCCGCGAAGAGAATCGTGCCGATTTGGTTGTGACATTAGTCAATCAGGTGCGTGGCTCAAGCTGTGGGCAGGCCCAATTTAACGCAAATAAATCCAATGCTGTGAGTGTTACCTCCGAAACCTGCCTGTCAGGGCGCACTTTCGCCCATGAAATCGGCCACAACCTCGGCGCACATCACGATCCCGGCAATACCAACAACTCCACTTATTCTTACGGTCACGGTTATCAGCAACAAACGGTGAGACCCTACTTCGCCACCGTTATGGCTTATCCGACCTGCAAAATTAATGCGTGTCCGAGAATCAATTATTGGTCGAATCCTGATGTCACGTACGAAAATATCCCTATGGGCACAGCCGCTCGCCATGATAACGCCCGGGTACTAAACCAGCGTGCGCAGACGGTGGCCAACTTCTACCCACCGATGACTCACTGGATACAGTCGGGCGAACTGGTAGGGAACGGCACTTTACCCGCCAGGCAGTTTTTCACTATCCAGCTGAAAAATAAAACCACCGGCCAGGTTATCTACTCCCTCGACAGCGTAATTGTTGATGGCAATATGAACGCCTGGCCCACCGCTACGGCCAGGGAAATTAATAGTCACTTCCCGGCTAATACCCTGCGCGCCGGTGAAATGGACAGCAATGGCAGTATCAATGTAATCGTGGGATCAAGCTATCGCAACAAGCTCTGGGTACATGATAGCCTCTCCAGCCAGAACCAGGTGGAGCTGACGCGCCATACTTACGCTGAGACACATAACCAAAAATGGGTGAGCATCGCTGGCATTGAATCTGCTGAGCAGGCAGGTACGCCCGGCACGCAAAAGCTGGCGCTGCTGAAAAACAGCCAGGATAATCTGGAAGTGGCCCGCGTGTCGCTTCTGTTAACCGAAAGCAACGCCGGTGCCTGGAGCTGGCCGGAGCAGCTGGCCCGCGCGGTTAACGCCAGCAATACCCAGGAGATGCGCGCCGGTGAAATCCAGGCCAATGGCTCCATTGCCGTTGCCGCGGGCAGTTCGTACCGTAACCAGATCTGGGTTCCGCTGGCCAAACGCCAGACGCTGACCGCCAGCGTTGAGACGGTCAGCGCCGCCCCTGTCAGCTGGAATCAGATCGGCGCCCTGCTCGGATCGGCCGACCTGCCCGCACGTCAGTTTTTCCAGGTGCAGCTGAAGAATCTGGCCTCTGGCAAGATGCAGTCCGCCTTCAGCCTGCCGTTCAGCAATACCAGCATGTATCACTGGCCGACAGAAATTGGCGAGGCGATTAACAGCCGACTGTCTGCCAATGAAGTCCGCGCCGGTGAGAGGGACGCTGCCAGCGGCGTTATCACCCTGATCAAGGGTAGCCACTATCGCAATAATCTCTGGATCTCGTCCATCCTCGACGGAAAATTGCAGTTGCAGATCAACCAGGGAACCTACGGCGAAGCGCTGGGCGACAAGTGGGTCAGCAAATACAGCCATAACGAGCTCGATGCCATGCCGGGCACCACCAAGGTGGTCACCGTGCGCAATTCCACCACCCACTCGATTGTGAAGGAAGTGAAGCTGCCGATTACCAGCGCCAACTTTGGCCGTTACCAGTGGATATCCGATCTGACCCGTGCGCTTAACGCCGAAACGCCAGCGACGCTGCGTGCAGGTGAGATGCAGGCTGACGGCACCCTTCAGTGGATAGCCGGCAGCTCCTATCGCAACCATATCTGGCTGCCGCTGGCGCAAAACGACCAGTTAACCGTGACCATTGAAACCCGCGATGCCAACGGCAATCTGGTTAATTAACCTATCGCCGCTGATTATCAGTCACGCTGCCGTAAAGAGTTAAGCTATTTAAATCTGACCTGATGTTCAGGCTGGCCGGGGCACTCCCGGCCATTTAACTCCAATTATTTTTAGCAACGTACTCATCAAGAACCTTCCCTTCGCAAACAGAGATTATTCTGGCTTCTGCTGTCAGCATTGAGGGCGAACTGTATATGATTACACTGCTGGCAGAGGGCAATTACGCCATGATTAAAACTTACTTAAACGATCGCTTATTTAATATTTATTTTGCTTAAATTAATTTTCGCAGAAACCACCCGCCATTAATCAGGACTTTTCTGTTTTTATTTAATCGCCGCGCAGAGCATTGATCAAACTTTGCATACGGATATATTTCACACTTCTAATAAACAAGGTGTAAAAATGTTTCTCCCGGATTTTAAATTAAAGCGCACGCGCTTACTTTCGGCTGGCGTATTAATGCTGGCTTCCACTGCCGCCTGGTCACAGGAAAATCAGCTGTTTGCTGAAACCCATTCGATACTGGACACCAAAAAAAATATCTTTACTGAAAGCCCGGCGACGGAATCGGTTAATTTTATCACTGTCCGCGCCGCACTGGTTGCCGCCAGCACCAAAGATATTGCCCTGGAAGTTGAGCCGGGCCTGGTCGTTACCGCACATCAGCTCGATTTTAAAGACAATGCCGACGGCACCAGCCTCTGGAAAGGGACTCTCGGTGAGCCTGCCCAGATGTCTGATGAAGAGTCAGCCAAAAACGAAGTTCTGCTGGTGCGCAACGGTAACAATATCACCGGCATCATCACCGTTGACGGCCAGCAGTATATGGTTACCCCAATGGCAGATGGCAATCACGCCATTGTTAAAACCGACGCCAGTAAGTTTCCTGACTATGGCGACGATGGCATCGAAGATCATTCGGCTCACGGTCATGAACACAATCATGGCGCAACAGCTGACGCCAGCGATGATCAACACCGTGCTGACCACAGCGAAGATAATGACGTCAGCACTCAGAATTACCCAATTAAAATCCGCGTGCTAACGGCATCGACCAGTAATGCCCGTATCAAATACCCTGATACGCTGGCGCTGGCTAACCTGTCGATTGCACGCACCAACGAAATCTATAAACGCAGTAACGTCAATATTGAATTAATTAACGCCGGTATTCTTGACCTGAATTACAATGAAAATGGTACGCTCGCCGCCGGCCTGCTGTCGCTGATGACGAATACAAGCTCTGCAATCGGACAACCTATTCAGAAGATGCGTGATGAGAATCTCGCTGACTTAGCGGTTCTGTTTAGCCAGGTTAAAAACGTTTGCGGCGTAGCACATCAGAGTGCCAACAAATCCAGGGGCTTGAGTGTGGTAAATGGGGATTGCTCTGTCACCAATAACGCCTATGCTCACGAAATAGGCCATAACATCGGCGCCACGCATGAAGCTGGATACCGACACACTACCACGCCGCGATTCTATACTGTCATGTCCACTTCATGCTCAGGCTGCTCCGCAATACAAAACATTTCAAATCCTGATGTGACCTGGATGCATATTCCCACCGGCACAACCAATCAGCATAACAATGCCCGGACGCTAAATAACCGTGCCCAGAACGTCGCGAATTTTTACCCGGCTCCTGCGACCTGGGTACAGTCGGGCGAGCTGACAGGCAACGGTGACTTGCCCGTCAGGCAGTTTTTTGAGATCCAGCTGAAAAACAGAACCACCGGCCAGGTACTCTATTCTCTCGACAAGGTGGTCGACGGCCGGGGTATGTACCAGTGGCCAGCAGAAACGGCCGCGGCGATTAATGCCTATTTCCCCGCCAATACCGTGCGCGCCGGTGAAAGAGACAATAATGGCGACATTCATTTCATCCCGGGCTCAAGCTATCGCAACAAAATCTGGATCCACAACAGCTTGTCCGGCCAGAATCAGCTGCAGATGACCCGCCGCACCTACGCCGAAGCTGATAATCAGAAATGGTTTACTGTCGGCGTAATCAGCTCCGATGAACAGGCTGCCGAACCCGGCACGCAAAAACAAGTCGTCCTGAAACAAAGCCAGACCGATCAGGAAGTCGCCCGCGAGTCGCTTCTGATAACCGAAAGCAACGCCGGTGCCTGGAGCTGGCCGGAGCAGCTGGCCCGCGCGGTTAACGCCAGCAATACCCAGGAGATGCGCGCCGGTGAAATCCAGGCCAATGGCTCCATTGCCGTTGCCGCGGGCAGTTCGTACCGTAACCAGATCTGGGTTCCGCTGGCCAAACGCCAGACGCTGACCGCCAGCGTTGAGACGGTCAGCGCCGCCCCTGTCAGCTGGAATCAGATCGGCGCCCTGCTCGGATCGGCCGACCTGCCCGCACGTCAGTTTTTCCAGGTGCAGCTGAAGAATCTGGCCTCTGGCAAGATGCAGTCCGCCTTCAGCCTGCCGTTCAGCAATACCAGCATGTATCACTGGCCGACAGAAATTGGCGAGGCGATTAACAGCCGACTGTCTGCCAATGAAGTCCGCGCCGGTGAGAGGGACGCTGCCAGCGGCGTTATCACCCTGATCAAGGGTAGCCACTATCGCAATAATCTCTGGATCTCGTCCATCCTCGACGGAAAATTGCAGTTGCAGATCAACCAGGGAACCTACGGCGAAGCGCTGGGCGACAAGTGGGTCAGCAAATACAGCCATAACGAGCTCGATGCCATGCCGGGCACCACCAAGGTGGTCACCGTGCGCAATTCCACCACCCACTCGATTGTGAAGGAAGTGAAGCTGCCGATTACCAGCGCCAACTTTGGCCGTTACCAGTGGATATCCGATCTGACCCGTGCGCTTAACGCCGAAACGCCAGCGACGCTGCGTGCAGGTGAGATGCAGGCTGACGGCACCCTTCAGTGGATAGCCGGCAGCTCCTATCGCAACCATATCTGGCTGCCGCTGGCGCAAAACGACCAGTTAACCGTGACCATTGAAACCCGCGATGCCAACGGCAATCTGGTTAATTAACCTATCGCCGCTGATTATCAGTCACGCTGCCGTAAAGAGTTAAGCTATTTAAATCTGACCTGATGTTCAGGCTGGCCGGGGCACTCCCGGCCATTTAACTCCAATTATTTTTAGCAACGTACTCATCAAGAACCTTCCCTTCGCAAACAGAGATTATTCTGGCTTCTGCTGTCAGCATTGAGGGCGAACTGTATATGATTACACTGCTGGCAGAGGGCAATTACGCCATGATTAAAACTTACTTAAACGATCGCTTATTTAATATTTATTTTGCTTAAATTAATTTTCGCAGAAACCACCCGCCATTAATCAGGACTTTTCTGTTTTTATTTAATCGCCGCGCAGAGCATTGATCAAACTTTGCATACGGATATATTTCACACTTCTAATAAACAAGGTGTAAAAATGTTTCTCCCGGATTTTAAATTAAAGCGCACGCGCTTACTTTCGGCTGGCGTATTAATGCTGGCTTCCACTGCCGCCTGGTCACAGGAAAATCAGCTGTTTGCTGAAACCCATTCGATACTGGACACCAAAAAAAATATCTTTACTGAAAGCCCGGCGACGGAATCGGTTAATTTTATCACTGTCCGCGCCGCACTGGTTGCCGCCAGCACCAAAGATATTGCCCTGGAAGTTGAGCCGGGCCTGGTCGTTACCGCACATCAGCTCGATTTTAAAGACAATGCCGACGGCACCAGCCTCTGGAAAGGGACTCTCGGTGAGCCTGCCCAGATGTCTGATGAAGAGTCAGCCGAAAGCGAAGTCCTGCTGGTGCGCAACGGTAACAATATCACCGGCATCATTATCGTTGATGGCCAGCAGTATATGGTTACCCCAATGGCAGATGGCAATCACGCCATTGTTAAAATCGATGCCAGTAAGTTTCCTGACTATGGCGACGATGGCATCGAAGATCATTCGACTCACGGTCATGAACATAACCATGGCGAAACAGCTGACGCCAGCGATGACGAACACCGTGCTGCCCACAGCGAAGATAGTGACGTCAGCACTCAGAATTATCCGGTCAAAATCCGTGTGCTAACGGCATCGACCAATAATGTACGTATCAAATATCCTGATACGCTGGCCCTGGCTGCCCTGTCTATTGCACGCTCTAACGAAGCCTACAAGCGCAGTAAGGTTAATATTGAATTAGTTAACGCCGGTATTCTTGACCTGAATTACAATGAAAATGGTGCGCAAGTCGCCGGTCTGCTTTCACTGATAACGAATACAAACACTGCAGTAGGAGCGCCGGTTAAGAGAATGCGTGATGAAAATCTCGCTGACTTAGCGGTTTTGTTAAGCCATGCTTATAACGTTTGCGGAATGGCGCATCAGAGTGCCATTAAAGTCAGGGGCTTAGGTGTCGTCAATGCGGATTGTGCTACGCCCCAATATAGTTACGCTCACGAGATAGGCCACATTCTCGGTGCCACACACGGAGCTGGATTTCGGCATACTACCACGCCGCGATTTCGCACTATCATGACTTCTAACTGCTCACCGTCCTGTACCAGAATACAAAATTTCTCGAATCCGGATGTCACTTACATGCATATTCAAACCGGAACTGCCATACATAATAACAATGCCCGGACGATGAATGATCGTGCCCAGTACGTCGCGAATTTTTATCCGGCTCCTGCGACCTGGGTACAGTCCGGCGAACTGACAGGCAACGGTGACTTGCCCGTCAGGCAGTTTTTTGAGATCCAGCTGAAAAACAAAGCCACCGGTCAGGTCATCTATTCTCTCGACAAGGTGGTCGACGGCCGGGGTATGTACCAGTGGCCAGCAGAAACGGCCGCGGCGATTAATGCCTATTTCCCCGCCAATACCGTGCGCGCCGGTGAAAGAGACAATAATGGCGACATTCATTTCATCCCGGGCTCAAGCTATCGCAACAAAATCTGGATCCACAACAGCTTGTCCGGCCAGAATCAGCTGCAGATGACCCGCCGCACCTACGCCGAAGCTGATAATCAGAAATGGTTTACTGTCGGCGTAATCAGCTCCGATGAACAGGCTGCCGAACCCGGCACGCAAAAACAAGTCGTCCTGAAACAAAGCCAGACCGATCAGGAAGTCGCCCGCGAGTCGCTTCTGATAACCGAAAGCAACGCCGGTGCCTGGAGCTGGCCGGAGCAGCTGGCCCGCGCGGTTAACGCCAGCAATACCCAGGAGATGCGCGCCGGTGAAATCCAGGCCAATGGCTCCATTGCCGTTGCCGCGGGCAGTTCGTACCGTAACCAGATCTGGGTTCCGCTGGCCAAACGCCAGACGCTGACCGCCAGCGTTGAGACGGTCAGCGCCGCCCCTGTCAGCTGGAATCAGATCGGCGCCCTGCTCGGATCGGCCGACCTGCCCGCACGTCAGTTTTTCCAGGTGCAGCTGAAGAATCTGGCCTCTGGCAAGATGCAGTCCGCCTTCAGCCTGCCGTTCAGCAATACCAGCATGTATCACTGGCCGACAGAAATTGGCGAGGCGATTAACAGCCGACTGTCTGCCAATGAAGTCCGCGCCGGTGAGAGGGACGCTGCCAGCGGCGTTATCACCCTGATCAAGGGTAGCCACTATCGCAATAATCTCTGGATCTCGTCCATCCTCGACGGAAAATTGCAGTTGCAGATCAACCAGGGAACCTACGGCGAAGCGCTGGGCGACAAGTGGGTCAGCAAATACAGTCATAACGAGCTCGATGCCACGCCGGGCACCACCAAGGTGGTCACCGTGCGCAATTCCACCACCAACTCGATTGTGAAGGAAGTGAAGCTGCCGATTACCAGCGCCAACTTTGGCCGTTACCAGTGGATATCCGATCTGACCCGTGCGCTTAACGCCGAAACGCCAGCGACGCTGCGTGCGGGTGAGATGCAGGCTGACGGCTCCCTTCAGTGGATAGCCGGCAGCTCCTATCGCAACCATATCTGGCTGCCGCTGGCGCAAAACGACCAGTTAACCGTGACCATTGAAACCCGCGATGCCAACGGCAATCTGGTTAATTAACCTGTCGCCGCTGATTATCAGTCACGCTGCCATAAAGAGTTAAGCTATTTAAATCTGACCTGATGTTCAGGCTGGCCGGGGCACTCCCGGCCATTTAACTCTGGTTGTTTTTAAGTGATGTCATCATCAGAAATTTCTCCTCGAATTAGAATCTGCCTTTTACATCCTGTTCAAATAAGCGTCATCCTGGATCCAATCGAGATTTGATTCAAAAAACGGTAACTGATTCTTAATAACAGCTGGCGTGAGTTTTCCAGGCATAAAATGCTTTACTCCACGATAAGGCACTCTTTCCTTTCTATTTTTTTATCTCTGTTATTTGTACATTTAACTATTCTGTCCGACAATCATTGAGGCTGCCGTTATCTGTGACGGTGCTATCCATTGATACAGACAGGGAGATAAACAATGAAGTTATTTAAAGTCGTAAGTGGTGCAGTTATCGCGGCAGTGGTTGCACTGGCAGTCAGTGCCTGCGCCCCGACACCAACGAAAGAAGGCACCGGCGGTTATTTTGATGACTCCGTCATTACCACCAAAGTGAAAACCCAGCTTCTGCGCGAGGATTCATTGAAATCCACTGAGATCAATGTCGAAACCTTTAAAGGCCGCGTGCAGCTAAGTGGCTTTGTCGCCTCACCACAGATGGCAAACCGCGCAGTGGAAGTGACCCGCACGGTCCCAGGCGTCAAATCAGTAGTTAACGATATGCAAATCAAGTAGCAGATACGCTGAGATTAATCTGGCCGGGATTTACCCGGCCTTTTTTTTCGTCGCCCCACCCTGCGCACAACAATAACCGGCTAATTATCCTCTGTCGCGCAATCGCAGACTCAGCATGGCGCTGGCATGGCTCACAATGTTAAATAAAACTTATTGAAATAGTGCCATTTCTGGTCAATATTGAAGCTGCTGCGTTGTGCGGCGGAATAAGGAGACTGTCATGGGTTATTACGTGATCAAAAGAAGCAAATCGACGGTTAAAACAGAATTCTACTTTGTACTGAAAGCGTCTAATGGCGAGGTGATCGCCACCAGCGAGATGTACACCTCAAAACAAGCGGCTCACAATGGAATAAAGTCAGTGCAGCAAAATGGACCAACCAGCGATATTCGTGATTAGAGTTAATCGCTCAGTCTGACAGCGAAAAAAGGGCAAATATTGCCCTTAAAAAGTGATTAGCTGGCATGAAATTTTTATCGAATAAATCAGAAACGGTAGCCAACGCCAAAGAAGAACACCCAGGGATCGATACGGGTTTTGATATTCTGCTGTTCGTCACCAGCTTTAAATTTCACTTCGGTATCGATATCCATATACCAGAGCGACATATTCAGCATCCAGTCAGGATCGATTTGATAATCGAGACCGACCTGCCCGGCCAGACCCCAGGAATTTTTAACACTCAGATCGCTGAGACCGGCATCACGCCCGGTCTGATTGAAGTCGGCATCGTAAAAGGTGGTGTAGTTAATCCCCGCGCCAATATAGGGACGCGCTTTACTGCTGCTGTCGAAAAAGTACCATTGGGCCATCAACGTTGGCGGTAGCTGTTTCACTTCAGCCAGGTTACCGGTAGCCGCCAGGCCAACCCGATGACGGAACGGCGTTGCCGCCAGCAGTTCGACACCGATATTATCGGTAGCCATCCAGGTAAAGGTCAGGCCAAGTTGGGTGTTGTTATCAACACTGAACGAGCCCATACCCAGCACATTATCCGACCCTTCTGTCGGACGTACCGTCGCCGAACCGGCACGCATAAAAAAATCACCCGCCTGATGCGCACTTGCTATCACTGGCATTGCTGCTGTTAATGCCAGGACTACCGCTGCCAACTTCATAACCACTCCTGTTGTTATCACGTTGTATTTGCTACCTCTTTTGAGGTCTTCTTAATTATTGCGCGGCACATACTGACAGCAGAATTGCAAAAGATCATGTCAATCAATTGTTTCATATCCCTTAACAGTCGATGCATTGATCTGAATCAATCTGCGACAAATTCGTTATACAAATAAAGCCGTTGAATAAAGGTCATGAAGCGGATACTTTGCTTATCCCCATTAATGTGATTTTGGTTCGAAGCCTCAGGAGGGGCGGGCGATCAAATGAGCGATAATCTTAATCCTTGCGTAACCTGTGGCGCGTGCTGCGCCTATTTTCGTGTCTCTTTCTACTGGGCTGAAGCCAATGATGGCGGCGGCCGCGTGCCAGCAGAACTGACCGAACCCATCACCCCTTTTCTGCGCGCAATGGCCGGCACGAATAATAAAACACCGCGATGTAGCTCATTACAGGGGGAGATTGGCGGTTGTGTCTCATGCGCTATTTATGAGCAGCGCCCGACCCCCTGTCGGGAGTTTCAGATGGCAGGTGAAAATGGTGAGCCTAATGATGCTTGCGACCGCGCGCGGGCAAAATACGGATTACCGCCGCTTTTTCATCCAGTAATCGCTGCATTTACCGAAAGTTATGTAAGTCAGGGTGCCAGCTTACTGCCAGACCATGTACAATCGCCAGGTAGTTAAACCCGGTAATTCACTAAAGGAGTGTACATGTCTATCACGGCGGGATCGCTATACCGTGACACGGGAAATTTCCTGCGCCATCAAATGATTACTATCTTACTGATGGCGCTGCTGACCTCATTTATTACGCTAATCATTGGTCACGCACTGACGCCTGATGCCGATCAAATGTCGATATTAAGCGAAGGTGACAGCGGCAGCGCTTCGACGCTATTTGAAATGGTGCAAAACATGACGCCCGAACAGCAACAGGTGTTACTGCGCGCTTCTGCCGCCGGCACCTTTGCGTCACTGGTCGGTAATGTGTTGCTGTTAGGTGGAATGCTATGTCTGATCCCGATGGTCTCCGCCGGGCAACGGGTTAGCGCCCTGCGCGCTATCGGCGCTTCCGCACCAATGCTGCCACGCTTGCTGCTGCTCACCTTTCTGGTCACGCTGGTGGTTCAGCTGGGCTTCATGGTGCTGGTGGTGCCGGGTGTGCTGCTGGCGATTGTGCTGGCGCTGTCGCCGGTAATACTGGCGACGGAAAAGAGCGGCGTTTTTGCTTCAATGCGCACCAGCGTACGCATGGTCTGGGGCCAGATGAAACTGGTGGCACCCGCGATCATCTTCTGGCTACTGGCTAAAATTCTGCTGATGTTGCTGGCTACGTCGTTTACCGTATTGCCCGCCAATGTTGCTTCGGTGGTATTTAACGCAATCAGCAATCTGGTTTCAGCGATATTAATAATTTATTTGTATCGACTGTATATGCTGTTACGTTAAACAGTAAGGCATGCCCGTAACGGGCATGCCGGACTCTGAACAATGCCCCGTCAGTGATTTGGAAACCTTTATGAAGCAGTTACTCGATTTTCTCCCGCTGGTTGTATTCTTTGTCTTTTACAAGCTTTACGACATTTTTGTCGCCTCAGGCGCGCTGATTGTCGCCACCGGTCTGGCGCTGGTCATTAGCTGGGTGCTCTATCGCAAGCTGGAAAAAATGACCATTTTCACCTTTGTGCTGGTTGCCGTTTTTGGCACCCTGACGCTGGTTTTCCACAACGATGAGTTTATTAAGTGGAAAGTCACCGTGATTTATGGACTGTTTGCCATCGCCCTGCTGTTCAGCCAGTTCTGGATGAAAAAACCGCTAATCCAGACCATGTTAGGTAAAGAGATTCAGTTACCTGAGCATGCATGGCGCAAACTGAATATCGCCTGGGCACTGTTCTTCCTCGCCTGTGGCCTGGCGAATATTTACGTCGCCTTTTGGCTGTCGCAGGCGTTTTGGGTTAATTTCAAAGTGTTCGGCCTGACCGGGTTGACGCTGATATTTACCCTGGTCAGCGGTGTCTATATCTACCGCCTGATGCCACAAGAACAAAAGTAATCATTATTGCCCGGCAGCTCTGCCGGGCATTTTGCCTGTCTGGCACATTTAATAAGAAGTGAAGCAATGGACGATAAACAGAAGTCACCGCAGGGTGAAGTAGTGCTGCGTACGCTGGCCATGCCTGCCGATACCAATGCCAACGGCGATATTTTTGGTGGCTGGCTGATGTCGCAAATGGATATGGGCGGTGCGATTCTGGCAAAAGAGATTGCCGAGGGTCGTGTGGTGACGGTGCGGGTTGACGGAATGACCTTCTTAAAACCGGTAGCAGTCGGTGATGTGGTGTGTTGCTATGCACGCTGTATGCGTACCGGCAGCAGCTCAATTACCATTAACGTGGAAGTCTGGGTAAAGAAAGTCTCTTCTGAGCCGATTGGCCAGCGCTATCGCGCAACCGAAGCGGTGTTTATCTATGTTGCCGTCGATCCTGAAGGCAAATCTCGCCCGCTGCCCGACGGTAAAAGCAATCTTAATCACGACAGCCAACCATAATCATCAGGGCGGAGAGTTCCGCCCTGTTATCAGAGACTGCCCGGACTATTCGATACTGGCCCCGCCATTGATGCGGAAGACAATACTCATGGTGATATTGTTGCCTGGCTTACCGGCTTCATAACGCCACTTCTTCATCGCCTGCTTCACTTCACGTTCAAACATATTGCGCGGCTCCGCAGAGAGAATACGCACGTTACCGACCTGGCCGCTACTGTCGACATCAAACTGTACCCGTACCTTACCCTCTACGCGTAACGCAAAAGCACGCGCCGGATAAGCCGGCTTACCAACATTCAGCGCGCGCGGACCGTCAGACACCGTTTTCGCCGCCGGCGCATTTGACAGTTTCGGCGCGGTAGACGGTTTCGCGGCGACATTCTCAGGGGTATCTTTCTCGAACGGATTGGCTTCACGCGGCTGCGTTTTTGGCTTCACCTCTTTCTTCGGCTGCACCACTTCTTTCTTCACCGGCTTTGGCTTGGGCTTCGGTTCCGGTTTAGGAATTGGCACCGGTTCCGGTTTTGGCGGTTCAGGAGCCGGTTCGGGTTCCGGCGCAGGTTCTGGTTCTGGCTCCGGTTCGGGCTGTGCCACCGGTGCAGGCGCAGGTTCTGGCTCTGGCTGCACTTCAGGGGCCACCATCGTCACGCTAATCGGTTGCGACGCTTTCGGTACTTCAACAACCTGGTGAAAAGAAGCATAAAGTAAACCGGCGATCACCGAGCCGTGCAGTGCGAGAGACAGTAGCAGTGGCAAAGGAGAACGTCGGGGCAATGTTGTAGTGAGCGTCGTCATAGTCATTCAGCTATTTTAATCAGGGGACAATAGTAAATGCAAATAGCAATCAGTTTCAACAAGCAGTCGGGTTAAACAGCGCAAAAGCGCCTAATCGCGTTAAACAACGACTGTCTGCATTCAGAAATAGCTGAGGTTAAGGGATTATTAAGCTGGATGACGTGATCACCAACAGCAAAAAGTCGGATACTGTAAATCGGATAACCTCAGCAGGGATATTATTGCAGTTTGCCTGATGGACTTAACTGTTATTACCGCAACGTTAAGTGACAAGGAGCGCAATGATATGGCCAATGATTTTCCCGCCGTCACATCCATAACCCCCTATTCGACAGCATCAGCTGCGGCACTGACGGCCAGAAGCAACGCCGCCACGGCGTTGAGCAGGGTTACCGCTGTCTCGCAGAGCACCAGCCAGTTAGCATTAATACCGCCGCCAACAACGCCGGAGGTGCAACCACACTATGATTCTCCGATCTATCACTTCGCACCATCGACACAACTGGTCGCGACCGATCTCCCCCGCGTCGCTGTACGTGAAGAAGTCATCATATGGTGTCAGAAAAACTGGCCGCTGAGCGTTTCAGAAACCAAGCTAAAACGTATTCATCAATTACTGAATGCACCGAATAAACCGGCAATGTTGGGTGCCCCGGAGCTGTTCAAGGCTTTAAATATGCTCGATAACCGGGGGCCAAGCCTCAGTCAGATTGAGTACACATTTCATGAAGAGTACCAGGCAGCAGACCCGGCTATTATCCGCTGGATTACTCGTCATCAATGTCATATCGGCTCCGCAGAATTCAGATTATTGACGCTGCTTAAACGCCAGGACAAACCAGCTGATATTACTCCGGCCAAAATGCGGGCAGCACTGCTGGCGGTGAACGTCAGTTCCGCCTATGGCAGAAGTACCATCAACCTGGCCTTTCATGCTAATAAGATTGTGTTAAGCAGCGAAATGGAGGCATGGATTAATCAATACTGGCCCACCCGCTCCGATTTCTCATTACAGGATAAAGTTCATCTGTTGCGCGCGCAGCCAAATCCACCTGAAGATTTTGAAGCGGATACCGTTTATATCGCATTGTTCTACCGGCTGGGTGCCAAAGGACCGGGGCTGACCACCATCCGCCAACTGTTTAATGAGTCCGAAATCAGTAACGACTCACAACAACTTTTGTTGTTGAAAGATTGCTGGCAAAGCACTTCAGGTCTGGTCTCAGACCGGCTTCTGACGCTGTTACGCCAGCCTCATATGAAACAGTGGCGTAATACCAACAGTTTGTATCGGGCGATGAAGATACTGTATAGCTACAGTGCACCGCTAAAATATCAAATCAGAACTGCGGTTATCAGGGCCACCGGTAATGTCAGTGATGCACTGTTGGACTGGGTCGCCAGGCACTGGGTTTCCACACCGGAAATAAGTTTTGATATCACCATGAGAAGATTTGACGCCTTACTCAGGCAGCCGGGCATGCCGCAGCCGATCAGCGCCTTAATGCTGTATCACGCGCTACAGTTAGTGGGCGGCAATCCACCAGTCAAAAGCTACGCGATCGCAGCCTTTAATCACTACATAAAAAATAAGCCGGTGATCCTCAGCAATACCGACCCTCATTCCCTGATGCAACCTGTACCCCCGCTCGATCAGCAAATTACCCAGGCTTATCAGTTGCTGGTCGAGGTATGCGGCGAGGATATTCTTGAGCGGGCAGCAGAATATATTCGAGGCGAACCGGCCTTTCCCGAGTCATATAAACGCAACGCTGCTGCGGTCGGATGGCCAGATGCCGTTGTTAATAAACTGCGCAAGGTGATACCCGCAGCAGAGGGGCGCGCTCCAGGCACTGATTAGGAATGTGATTCTCAACAGTAAAAAAGCCGGATACTGTAAATTTCACCCTGACCACAGGGATATGATTAGGCTCTGCCTGAAGTGCTGCCCTGCCATTGCAGGAAAGCTAAGTTGCAAGGAGAGCAATGATATGGCGAATGATTTCACCGCTGTTCCGCCGCTATCGACACCCCGTACATCGCCTGCTTCAATGGCGCGCACCCAGCCTGCCTCCACGGTACTGAGTCAGGTGACCGGTGCATCACAAAGCCCCCGTCAGTTATCATCCTCGCCGTTGAACACACAATCACAGCATGACAGACCGATACAGCACAATGCTGCGCAACTGCAACATTTCAGGAAGAGTGCTCACTCCGCCGGAGAGGTACGCAAAGAAGTCATTACCTGGTGCGAAAAGTATTGGCCGCTGGCTCAGGGCGACACCAAAATAAAACGTATCCACCAGCTGTTGCGCACGCCAGGGAAACCGGAAAATCTTGACGCCACAGAACTGCGCAACGCGCTGGGTCAGATTGACAGTTGGATCCCAGGCTTGACCAGTATCAAGCACACTTTCGATGAATATCTCCAACAAGCCGATCCGCACATGGTTAACTGGATTAAGCATAATCCATGCCGTGTCGGCAATGCCGAGTTCAGATTATTAACGCTGCTTAAACGTGACGACAGGCCAGCCGGAATCACACCGAAAATGATGCGCGCAGCGCTACTGGAGCTGGACCTCAGCACTGCATTTGGCAGAAGTACCATCAGCCTGGCATTTAAAGCCAGTAAAATCGCGTTAAGTGACGAGATGAGGACATGGGTCTGTCGCCACTGGTCGCATAACCCGGATATCCCTTTATCGCAAAAAATTCAACACTTGCAGGGACAACCCAATCCCCCTGCTGACTTTGATGCAGACACCGTTTATATCGCGCTGTTTCACCAACTGGGTGAGAATGGGCCGAAACTGAACACCGTCCGTCAGCTTTTTAATTCCACCGCAATCAGTGACGATGTCCAGCAACTTAGCCTGCTGGACCATCATTGGAGGCGTACCTTCGGTTTGACATCAGACCGGCTTATTACACTGTTAAGCCTGCCGCAAATGAAGCAGTGGCGCGATATCAACAACCTGCTCAGGGCGATGAAGCAACTCTATAGCCATGATGCACCGGTTAAACACCAGATCAGAACAGCGGTTATTCGCGTCACCGGTGGTGTCACCGACGCGCTGTTAAGTTGGGTCGCCAAACACTGGAAGGCCTCATCAGAAGACAGTGTGGATGTAACAATGAGCAGAGTTGAAAAATTACTCACCCAGCCAGAGATGCCGCAACCGGTCAACGCCCTGATGCTGTACAGCGCGCTGCTGCTGGTAGGCAGCAATCCACCGGCCAAAAGTCACGTTTTTGAGGTTTTTAAACAGCACATGTTAGCTAAGGCTGCGGAAGCCCAGTTGCAGCTGGAAACTGCGCAGAATGCGCAGGTCGCGCAAACCTATCAGTTGCTGGTACATATGTACGGCGAAAATATTCTCGACCGGGCATCAGAACAGCTTTCCGACCCGACACGCGAGCAGCAATATAAGCGCAGCGATACGGCGGCGGGCCTGGCGCCTGCGGTGGTAAATAAGTTACGCAGAGTGATACCTGCGGCGGCCTCACGCCCCCCGGCAAAGAATGATCTGGATTAACCCGGGATTATCTTTCAATTGCACATTGGCGAGTGATGACTTACCGTGATCGCCGAATCTTAATGACCCGACGGGGGTTCTGAACGTGCTTTATGTAATTTACGCTGAAGATAATGCTGATTCTCTGGAAAAACGCACCGCCGTGCGCCCTGCTCATCTTGCTCGCCTGCAATTGTTGCAGGACGAGGGGCGTCTGATTATCGCCGGTCCGATGCCAGCAGTCGACAGCAACGATCCCGGCGTCGCAGGATTTACCGGGTCAACGGTGATTGCCGAGTTTCCTTCACTGGAAGCGGCACAGTCATGGGCTGAGGATGATCCGTACATTGCGGCAGGCGTTTACCGTCAGGTTGCGGTGAAGCCGTTTAAACGCATCTTCTGATTGCATAAGATTGGGGCCAGCCACTGGCCCCAATCGATCACATATACTGCGAAATAAACAGAATTGAGCGGCGCTGCTGCTGGTTCACCTGATGACGAAATGAGTGCATACGACCATAGCGACGGGACTGTCCTTCCAGCCAACGCGCCCTGCGACGCTGAACCTGGCGTATCATCCGCCAGCGTGCTACTTCGTTTCTGCTTCGTCTCATTTTAGCTTATCCCGGTTATGTTCAACTGGCGACGCATTATAGACCTGGTTTCTGGCAGACCAAATCCGATGTGTTGACACATAACAAAATAATTAGCATGAAATCGCTCCGTAACAGCTAAAAAGCCGGATAGTGTAAATCTGACCGCGCCAGCAGGGATATGATGGCACTCAGCCTGAGGTGAGTTGTAAGGAGAGCCATGATATGGCAAACGATCTTTTCGCCATCCCCCCCTCATCGACATCTTCGACAGCCTCTGCTCAAGAGGTGGCAATATTCACTGCCCCTGAGATACTGAGTCGCGTCACCAGCGTATCGCAAAGCACCCGTCGGTTATCTGTATCGCAGCCAGCGGATGCACTGATGCAGAATTATCGACTACGAAATGGTCTGCTGACTCCGCCGGGCAGAACCAGCAGCACGGTGCGCGAAGAAGTCATCACGTGGTGCGAAAAATATTGGCCGCAAACGCAGGGAGATACCAAACTAAAACGTATTCATCAGCTACTGCAAATGCCGGAAAAGCCGCTAACGCTCAACGCCGCAGAGTTGCACCAGGCGTTAGGCCAGATCGATGCGTGGGGAGTCGGTTTATGCCAGATAGAATACGCCTTCACTGAAGTACAACAGCCCGCAGAACCCCATATCATCAGCTGGATTTATCAAAACCTGTGCCATGAAGGCCCGGCAGAATTTAGATTATTAACGCTGCTCAAGCGTGAAGATACGCCAGAAGATCTTACTCCGGCAAAAGTGCGGGCAGCCCTGCTGGCCATGAGTATCAACGAGGCATACTCAAGAAATACCATTACGCTGGCATTTTACGCCAGCAGAATAGTACCCAGTAGCGAGGTGAACAGATGGGTTAATCTCTACTGGCCACGCAACGAAGAGCTTAAATTGCAGGAAAAAATCCATCTGTTGCGGTCTCAGCCCAACCCGCCGGTGGAGCTGGATGCAGATACGCTGTTTATTGCTTTGTATAATCTCCTCGGTATCAATGGACCAGGCCTTAGCTCCGTGCGCCGGCTGCTTGATTTAACGAAAACCTTTAATGATTCAGACACGCTTAACCTGCTGAACAATTGCTGGGAGCGCACATCCGGTTTAGTAGCAAATCGACTTATCGCATTGTTACGCGACCCTCTAATGCAAAGTTGGCGTGACAGCAACAAACTGTATATGGCGATGAGAAAACTGTATGGCGGTAATGCTCCGCAAAAAAAACAGATCAGAATTGCCTTCATCAGGGTAAACAGTAACGTCAGCGACGCACTGTTGAAATGGGTCACTTTGCACTGGACGGTCTCAGCGAAAAACAATTCGCAAGCAATAACCGATAAAATTAATGCATTAATCAGGCAGCCAGCGATGCCGCAACCGATAAGCGCCTCTATGCTGCACAGCGCGCTAATGCTGCTGGACGAAAATCCGCCAGCAAAAAGCTACATCGTTAAGGCATTCAGAGATTACAACAAGGATAATCTAAGAGAAGATTTCTCCGCCCAAACGGAGGTGGCAGCTTCAGTGACATTGCAATATCTGCCCATCTATCCGCCTAATCAGCGGATCCTTGAATGGTTAAATCAGCCCGGTGCGCAAGATGACATTGCGTTACCAGAATCTGTCAATGCACCTGTCGCCGCTCAGATGACTCCGGAAATCGTGCAGGATGAGCAAATCGCACAGCTTTATCAGCAAATGATAGCAAAGTGCGGTGAAGATATTCTTGATCGTGCATTGCAGCTCCCCACCCACGCTCCACGCTGGCAGACAGACACCCGGCAGCGTAAACGCAGCGCGACGGTGGCCGACTTATCGCCAGCGGTAGCCGATAAGCTGCGCAGAGTGATCGCGACGCCGGTAAAGTCGATTAAACGGTGATCAACGGCGCTTTCGAGCGACGATTGTTTATCAATCGTCGTTAAACTGTCAGCGTTTTTCCTGCTTAAACGCGGAAAAATGGGTAACAGGGTTTCGCCAACTGTCTTCTGCACGTAAACTGACTTAACCATGAGCGTGAACAGGATTTCCACTTAATGACAACTTTTTACACCCTAATCAGTTGGCTACTATTTTTTGGTTATTGGTTACTGATTGCCGGTGTGACATTACGCATTCTGATGAAGCGTCGGGCAGTGCCGTCGGCAATGGCCTGGCTATTAATCATCTATATTATTCCGCTGGTCGGTATCATTGCTTATCTCTCCTTTGGCGAGTTGCATCTGGGCAAACGGCGTGCCGAACGTGCGCGCACTATGTGGCCCTCAACGGCGCGCTGGCTTAACGATCTGAAGGCCTGCCACCATATTTTTGCCACTGAAAACAGTGATGTGGCGCGTTCGCTTTTCCAGCTGTGCGAAAAACGTCAGGGTATTGCCGGGGTGAAAGGCAATCAGCTTCAGCTGCTCACCAGCTCCGAAGACACCATGAAGGCGTTGATCCGCGATATCCAGCTGGCACGCCATAATATCGAGATGGTGTTTTATATCTGGCAGCCCGGTGGAATGGCAGATGAAGTCGCCGAATCGCTAATGGCGGCCTCAAGGCGTGGCGTACACTGCCGACTGCTGCTGGACTCTGCCGGGAGCGTGGCGTTTTTCCGCAGCCCATGGGCGGCGATGATGCGCAATGCTGGCATTGATGTGGTGGAAGCATTAAAAGTCAGCCTGTTACGTGTTTTCCTGCGCCGTATGGATTTACGTCAGCATCGTAAAGTGGTGCTGATCGATAACTATATTGCCTATACCGGCAGTATGAATCTGGTGGATCCGCGCTACTTTAAACAGGATGCCGGTGTTGGCCAGTGGGTCGATTTGATGGCGCGTATGGAGGGCCCGGTGGCCACCACGCTGGGGATTATCTACTCCTGCGACTGGGAAATTGAGACCGGCAAACGTATTTTGCCGCCGCCGCCGGATAATAATGTGATGCCGTTTGAACAGGAGAGCGGCCACACCATTCAGGCAATTGCTTCCGGCCCTGGCTTCCCGGAGGATATGATCCATCAGGCGCTGCTAACCGCGGTTTATTCAGCGCGTTCACAGCTGATAATGACCACGCCCTATTTCGTGCCGAGCGATGATTTACTGCACGCAATATGCACCGCCGCGCAGCGTGGTGTTGATGTCAGTCTGATTGTTCCGCATCACAATGATTCGATGCTGGTCGGCTGGGCAAGCCGCGCATTCTTTGCCGAACTGCTTGATGCCGGCGTAAAAATTTATCAGTTCGAGGGCGGATTACTGCACACCAAAAGTATTCTGGTCGACGGACAACTTAGCCTGGTGGGCACGGTCAATCTGGATATGCGCAGCCTGTGGCTCAATTTCGAAATTACGCTGGTGATTGATGATGAAGGTTTTGGCGCTGATTTAGCCTGCGTGCAGGACGATTATATTGCGCGTTCACAACTGCTTGATGCCAAACGCTGGTCACGACGTGCTTACTGGCAACGAATCGTTGAACGACTGTTTTACTTCTTCAGTCCGTTGCTGTAAAACGAGCGAAATTGCAAAATGTCCGCAAAGCCAAGGGATTAATCATGGATTTAAATAACCGCCTTACCGAAGACGAAACGCTGGAACAGGCTTACGATATCTTTCTGGAACTGGCAGGCGATAACCTCGATCCAGCAGATATTATTATATTTAATCTGCAGTTTGAAGAACGTGGCGGCGCCGAACTGATGGACCCGGCAGAAGACTGGCAGGAGCATGTCGATTTCGACCTTAATCCTGACTTTTTCGCTGAAGTAGTCATTGGCCTCGGGGATGCCGACGGTGAGCCGATTAACGATATTTTTGCCCGCGTGCTGCTGTGCCGGGAGAAAGATCATAAGCTGTGCCATATTTTATGGCGTGAATAAAAACGGGAGCCGAAAGCGGCTCCCCTGCAACTGCATCATCCGTTACATTGGATCCACTTTCAGGCAAGAGACCGCATGGCGGAAACTGCCTTCCAGCAGTGGGCGGGTTTTAGCGCATTCCGGCCCGGCAATCGGGCAGCGAGTGCGAAACACGCAGCCTGATGGTGGGTTAATTGGCGACGGCAACTCCCCTTCCAGCAACTGAATAGTTTTCTGCTTTTCCAGATCGGGATCGGGTATCGGCACCGCCGACATCAGCGCTTTGGTGTACGGATGTTGCGGATTACTGTAGACGTTGTCATAGGTACCCAGCTCCACCGCATGGCCGAGATACATCACCAGCACCCGATCGGAGATATGCTTCACCACCGCCAGATCGTGGGCGATAAAGATCAGCGACAGCCCCATCTCACGCTGCAACTGCTGCAACAGATTGACCACCTGCGCCTGAATCGACACGTCGAGGGCCGACACCGGCTCGTCACAGATAATCAGCTTCGGCTCAAGGATCAACGCGCGGGCAATACCAATACGCTGACACTGACCGCCTGAGAACTCGTGTGGATAGCGGTTGATCAGGTTAGGCAGCAGGCCGACCTTGATCATCATCGCCTTCACTTTATCCTTAATTTGCTGACGCGGCATTTTCGGATGATAAGTACGCAGCGGCTCGGCAATGATCTCACCGATGGTCATCCTCGGGTTTAGCGAGGCCAGCGGATCCTGGAAGATCATCTGAATATCACTGCGCGCCTTACGCCACTCTTCCGCATTTTGCCCAAGCAGATCGCGTCCTAACCAGGCCACGCGACCGTCGGTGGCGGGCACCAGCCCGATTATCGCCCGCGCCAGCGTCGACTTACCGCAGCCCGATTCACCCACCACCCCAAGGGTTTCGCCTTCATACAGACGCAGGCTGACGCCATCGACCGCTTTTAGGGTTTTCGGCGGCTGCCAGAACCACTGTTTGCCATCTTTAATATCGAAATGCACCTTAAGATCGGCGATTTCCAGCAATACTTTCTTTTCGGCTACCACGCTCATACCAACTCCTCCACCGGCTTAAAGCAGGCACGTAAGCGCCCTTCACCAAAGGCTTCCAGCGGCGGTGCACTGGCACAAATATCCATTGCGTACGGGCAACGCGGCTGGAACGGGCAGCCTTTCGGCAGACGTAACAGGTTTGGCGGATTACCCGGAATGGTCATCAGCGTATCATTTTCCACCGCATCCAGCCGTGGCACCGCATTCAGCAGGCCAATGGAGTAAGGATGCGCCGGACGATAAAACACATCGCGCGCCTGACCATATTCCATGGTTCTTCCGGCATACATCACCAGCACTTTATTACAGATGCCTGCCACGACGCCGAGATCGTGGGTAATCATAATAATCGCGGTATTGAATTCGCGTTTCAGCTCATTCAGCAGCGTCATGATTTGCGCCTGTACCGTCACGTCCAGTGCGGTAGTCGGCTCATCGGCAATCAGCAGTTTCGGCCGGCAGAGAAGCGCCATTGCAATCATCACGCGTTGGCGCATGCCGCCGGAAAACTCATGCGGATACATCTTCATACGCTTGCGCGCTTCCGGCATTTTCACCGCATCCAGCATCCGCACCGACTCTTCAAATGCCTGGCTGCTGCTCATGCCTTTATGCAGCTGCAACACTTCCATTAACTGCTCGCCTACTTTCATATAGGGATTCAGCGAAGTCATCGGGTCCTGGAAGATCATTGCAATCTGTTCGGCGCGCAGTTTGTTCAGCTGCTTTTCCGGCAAATTAAGAATCTGTTTACCGTTAAACAGTGCCGAACCGCCAATACGACCATTGCTGGCCAGCAACCCCATCAGCGCAAAAGCGGTTTGCGATTTACCGGAGCCGGACTCACCGACAATCCCCAGTGTTTCACCGGCACTCAGGCTAAAGTTAAGATCGTTAACTGCCGTGACGTCTCCGTCCGGGGTTTTAAAGGTTACGCGCAGATCTTTTACATCCAGCAGCGCCGCGCTTCCCGTGGTTTTTGCCATTGCTGGCTGTGTTTCAATTATGCTCATCGGGAAACTCCTTAACGATCTTTCGGGTCGAGGGCATCACGCAGGCCATCGCCAATAAAGTTAAAACAGAATAGCGTCACCACCAGGAAGCCCGCCGGATACAGCAACAGCCACGGCGACACTTCCATCGAGTTAGCACCATCGCTGAGCAGCGCGCCCCAGCTGCTCAGCGGCTCTTGCGTGCCGAGACCCAGGAAACTGAGGAAAGATTCAAACAGGATCATGCTGGGAACCAGCAGTGAAGCGTAAACCACCACCACGCCTAACACGTTTGGCACAATATGTCGCACCACGATATTGAAGGTCGAGACACCGCCGACGTGGGCCGCTTCGATAAACTCTTTACGCTTCAGGCTCAGGGTCTGACCGCGCACAATACGCGCCATATCCAGCCAGGAAACCATGCCGATAGCGACAAAAATAAGCAGAATATTCTGGCCAAAAAAGGTTACCAGCAAGATGACAAAGAACATAAACGGGAAGGAGTTAAGGATCTCCAGCAGTCGCATCATCACCGAGTCAATTTTACCGCCAAGGTAACCGGACAGCGAGCCATACAGCGTGCCAAGCAGTACCGCCACCAGCGCCGCCGATACGCCGACCATCAGTGAAATACGTCCGCCAATCGCCACGCGCACCAGCAAATCACGCCCGGAAGAGTCGGTACCAAAATAGTGACCGGAGGCCATATCCGGAGCCGCAGACATCATTGCCCAGTCGGTATCGTCATAGGCATACTGTGACAGCATCGGAGCGAGAATAACAAACAGCGCAATCAGCAACAGCACAACCAGGCTGGTTAGTGCTGCGCGGTTATGGATAAAGCGACGACGCGCATCCTGCCAGAGGCTGCGCCCTTCGACTTCCAGCTTTTCACTGAAAGCATCGAGAGCTTCGCTATTTTTCTTACTTAAAATCATGGCGAGCTCCAGCGTTAATAACGAATTTTAGGATCGATAACGGCGTACAGCACATCAACGATCGCGTTAAACAGAATAGTCAGCGCACCCACCAGAATCGTCAGGCTAAGTACCAGTGAGTAGTCACGGTTCAGCGCCCCGTTCACAAACAGCTGACCAATACCTGGCAGGCCATAAATGGTTTCAATTACCATTGAGCCGGTGATAATACCGACAAAGGCTGGCCCGAGATAAGACAGTACCGGCAGCAGCGCAGGTTTCAGCGCATGACGCAACACGATACGGTGCATCGGTAAACCTTTCGCTCGCGCTGTGCGAATAAAGTTGGAGTGCAGCACTTCAATCATCGAACCACGGGTGATACGCGCAATACTGGCAATATAGGCCAGCGATAACGCCACCATCGGCAGAATCATAAATTTCAGCGCCCCGCCGTTCCAGCCACCGCCCGGCAACCATTTCAGCATAATCGCAAACACCATCACCAGCAGCGGCGCAACTACAAAGCTGGGTATCACCACCCCGGTCATGGCGATCCCCATTACCGTGTAGTCCCATTTGGTATTTTGATTCAGTGCCGCTATCACCCCGGCAGTCACCCCCAATACCAGCGCCAGCAGAAACGCCGCAGCGCCCAGTTTGGCCGATACCGGGAATGAACCGGCGACCAGATCGTTCACCGTATAGTCTTTATATTTAAACGATGGACCAAAATCGCCGTGGGCCAGCTGCTTCAGGTAGCTGAAGTACTGCGTCATAATCGGATCGTTTAAGTGATATTTGGCTTCAATATTGGCCATAACCTCTGGCGCGAGCGTGCGCTCACCGGTAAAAGGGCTGCCCGGTGCTAAACGCATCATAAAGAATGAGATGGTGATAAGAATAAATAACGTCGGAATCGCTTCCAGACAACGACGTAAAATGAACTTTAACATTGCCCGTACCTACATGGCTCAAACTACAGAATAAAAACAAACGATGCCGCAATCAGGGGCAGCAATTCGCCGCCCCTGCGACCCGCAACCTGTTGGCTGCTAATTAATGCTTAATGATATACAGATTTTTATCGTAAACGTTATCCAGCGGATCTTTACCGGTATAGCCGCCAACATACGGTTTCACCAGACGCGCATTGACATAGTAATAAACCGGAACGATCACCGAATCTTTATCGAGAATTTTTTCCGCTTCGGCATACAGCTCACTGCGTTTCTCATCGGAAGGTGCTGCCAGCGTCTGGCTCATCGCCTTGTCAAAATCTGGGTTCTTATAGTGTGAGGTATTATTGCTGCTGTCAGACAGCATGGTATTCAGGAAGCTGGTCGGTTCGTTGTAATCCGCACACCAGCCAGCACGCGCCACATCGAAGTTACCCTGATGGCGGGTATCAAGGAAGGTTTTCCACTCCTGGTTCTGTAGCTTAACGTTAACGCCCAGATTTTTCTTCCAGATAGAAGCGGCGGCAATTGCCAGTTTTTTATGCAGATCTGAGGTGTTGTATAGCAGGTCAAAGGTCAGCGGTTTATCGGCGGTAAAGCCGGCTTCTGCCAGCAGTTTTTTCGCTTCTTCATTACGTTTTTCTTGTGACCAGCTAAACCACTCCGGCTCGGTCAGTTTGATACCGTCGGTGTATGGCGGGGTATAACTGTAAGCCGGCAGATCGCCCTGATTTTTCACCTTATGTACGATGATATCGCGGTCAATACCCAGCTTCAGTGCAGCACGCACCCGCGGATCGTTAAATGGCGGCTTCTGGTTATTAATTTCGTAGTAATAAGTGCAGAGATACGGATCAACACGCACCTCTTTTGGAATCTCTTTTTTCAGCTTCTGGAACAGTTCGATCGGCATATTGTTATAGGTCATATCGCTGCCGCCGCTGCGATAGCGGTTAACATCGGTCACTTCAGAAGAGATTGGCAGGAACGTCACCTTTTCCAGTTTGGTGTTGGCGTTATCCCAGTATTCGGGGTTACGCTCCATCACGATACGCTCGTTGACCACCCACTCTTTCAGTTTAAAGGCACCATTGCCGACCCAGTTTGCTGGCTGAGTCCACTTCTCACCAAATTTATCTACCGCTGGCTTATACACTGGCGACATTGATGGGTGAATCAGCAGTTTGTAGAAATAAGGGACCGGCTCGCTGAGGGTGACTTCCAGCGTATTAGCGTCAATCGCTTTTACACCCAGTTCGGTTGGCTTTTTCTTACCGGCAATAATGTCATCGATATTGGCCAGATGACCGTATTGCAGATAGCTGGCGTAAGGCGATGCGGTATTGGGATCGGCCAGACGCTGCCAGCTGTAAACGAAATCTTGCGCAGTTACCGGCTCGCCGTTCGACCATTTGGCATTTTTACGCAGGTGGAAGGTCCACACCTTGCCATCTTTATTTTCCCAGCTTTCTGCCACACCCGGAATTGGATGACCGTCCAAATCACTGATAATCAGACCTTCCAGCAAATTGCGGCTGGCGTTTGATTCCGGCACGCCTTCGATTTTATGCGGATCGAGCGATTGCAGTTCAGCGCCGTTGCCCTTTACCAGCTCTTGTTTAGCGGCCAGTTCAACGCCTGCCGGCACATTTGCCGCCAGTGCGCTTTGCGCACCCAGCGCGGCCATCACCGCAACGGCGATCAGGCTTTTTCTCGTGATGTTGGTCATTGTGTCAATACTCCAGTGATTATTATTGCTGATGCAGTGAGAGCTCAGCTATTTCCCGTAACCGGGTAACCTGCTGGCGACATTGGAACGAATAAATGTCGCCAGCAGCGTTCTTGTGGCCCCGCAGAGCCTTCATCGTTCGCCACACCCAAGCTGTTTCGCCCGGTACGCAGCAAATTAATGTTTAGTAACGTAGTAATATTTCAGATCGGTATTATCCTGCGGATCTTTACCGGTATAACCACCGACCCAGGGTTTAACCAGTCGTACGCTGACGCGGTAGTAAACCGGGATAATCGCCGAGTCGTTATCAAGCTGATTTTCTGCCTGCTGATAAATCGCCGCCCGCGCCCGATCGTCGCCTGCCGTCAGTGATTTCGCCATCAGTTGGTCAAAAGCCGGGCTTTTGTAAAAAGCGGTATTGGTCGACGAGTCACTCAGTAACATATTGAGGAAGGTCGACGGTTCGTTATAGTCAGAACACCAGGTGGCGCGCACCACGTCAAACTCACCGTTGTGACGGGCGGTCAGTAGCGTTTTCCACTCCTGATTCTGCAAAGCGACATCGGCACCGAGGTTCTTTTTCCACATTGATGCGGCGGCAATCGCCTGCTTTTTATTCTGATCGGAGGTGTTATACAGCAGGGTGAATTTCAGCGGTTTATCGGCGCTGTAACCCGCTTCCGCCAGCAGCGCTTTGGCTTTCGCGTTGCGTTCGGCCTGCGTCAATGTGAACCACGACGGTGGCGTTAAACTGGCTCCTTCGGTAAACGGTGGCGTCAAACCATAGGCCGGGATTTGTCCCTGCCCCATAATTTTTTCGGCAATGATATCCCGGTCCAGCGTCAGCTTCAGCGCGGTGCGCACCCGCGCATCGGTAAAAGGTGCACGCTGATTATTGATTTCGTAATAGAAGGTACAAAGATAAGGACTGACGCGCACCTGCTGCCCAAGCTGCTTTTTCAGCATCGGGTAGAGATCGGGCGGAATGGCGCTGTTGGTGATATCAATTTCACCGCTGCGATAGCGGTTTACATCACTGACCTCAGAGGCAATCGGTAAAAATGTGCCCTGCTCAATGACCGTTTTACTGTTATTCCAGTATTGCGGATTACGCTTTAGCACAATCTTTTCGTTAACCACCCAGTTGCCAAGCGTGTAAGCGCCGTTACCAACATAGTGTTCTGGCCGCGTCCATTGTTCACCAAAGCTTTCCACCGCGTGTCGATTCACCGGTTTCATCGCGGTATGGGCCAGCATCGACAGCAGATAAGGCACCGGCTCACTGAGCGTCACTTGCAAACGACGATCGTCCAGCGCCTTAACGCCAAGAGCACTGACCGGCTTTTTACCGTTGATAATGTCATCGACGTTTTCAATATGGGCATACTGTACATAGCTGGCGTAAGGCGACGCGGTCTTGGGATCAACCAGTCGCTGCCAGCTCCAGACGAAATCCTGTGCGGTGACCGGCTCGCCATTGCTCCAGCGCGCATCGTCACGCAGCCAGAACGTCCAGACTTTGCCTCCCTGATTTTCCCAGAGCTCTGCCACGCCCGGTACCAGATGCCCGTAGTTATCATTCGACACTAAGCCTTCCAGCAGGTTAAGAATAATACTGCTTTCCGGCACGCCTTCGGTTTTATGCGGATCGAGGGAAGCCACTTCGGTGCCGTTATTGATCACCACCGACTGTTGTGCAGCAAGGTCAGTGCCCGCCGGTACGCTGGCGGCAACAACCGGACCGGCCAGTCCGAATGTAAGGATAAAACCGGGCGAAATGCGTTTTCGCATAGCGTTGCTCAATTTCATGAAACGTTAATTCATCCTTATAATGGGCTTACCAACTGGATAGCCAGTACCTCTGACATGGCAGCCAGACTTCAGGATCGCAGCAGACGATTAACTGAATAAACTCAGTAATTCGGCTGTGAGAATTCCGCTGGCTCCGCTACAACTTCAAATAACTTAAGGGTTAAGCAAAATCCGTTCTCAATTTGCCAACAGCCCGAATTTTTTTTCACGATGTGTCGGAAATTAACAGAACACGTCATTCTGCGCCAAAGCAAAATCCTAAAAATGTTAACTAATTCTCTTTTATCATGTTAACGATTGACGTCAAAGCGTTATTTGTTAACTAAAAATATCTTTCAAATGATTGATTTATATCGATATTATTTAATTTAATGTTGATTTAAAGTTACCAGAAAGATCTGAGTGCGCACAAAATGCACAAATTTTGTTAAATTATCACTCTCTCAGCACAATCCGCTGCATTAAATGCATAATTAATGATAAGAACGCCAGAAAAAAGCATTTAGCTATCAGAGAATCATGTGAAAAAAATAACATCATCCAGACACTGCCATCATTGTCAGCAGATCGAAAGAAATGATTCTTATAATGTGTCGCGCAGATTAAGCAGAACGAATAATTGCACCATAAAGAGGCAATAGTTTCACAGGATGCACTGTTTTTGCGCGCGGGAAGTTTAATACTAAAAAATAAGCGCATAATATGCGCTTATTTTTGAAGGTGGGAGCAGAGAAAAGGGTTAGCCCAGCAGGCCGGGGAAAATTGATTTGATGCCGGTGACGATAAATTCAATGCCCAGCGCCATCAGCAGTAACCCCATGATTCGGGTAATCACGTTAATTCCGGTTTGACCCAACAAGCGAACCATTAGCGGCGCCGCGCGGAATAGCAGCCAGCAACAGCCGGCAAACAACGCAATCGCCAGGCTGAAACCAATCAGGTTCTGCCAGCTGTGATAGCGGGTACTCCAGACAATCGTCGAACTGATAGCACCCGGCCCGGCCATCAACGGCAACGCCAGTGGCACTACACCAATACTTTCGCGGATTGCGCTTTCTGACTTCTCCTGCTTGTTCTGTTTATCTTCTCCCAGCTTACCGCTGATCATCGACATCGCTATCGTCACCACCAGAATACCGCCAGCAATGCGGAAAGAATCGATAGAAATGCCAAATACATGCAGTATGGCATCGCCGAGAAACAGTGAGGTCCAGAGAATGATCGCCACTGCCAGATTGGCCGTCAGGTTGGTTTTATTGCGCTCTACCGCGCCCTGATAGCTGGTCATGCTGATAAATACCGGAATAATGCCGACCGGATTAACCAGCGCAAAGAGCCCGACAAAGAATTTAATGTAGCCGGATAAATCAAGAATTTCAGGGTTCACTCAGCGCTCCAGACCTGAGCCAGTTTAAGGCGGCTAATTTAATCGAAAATTGTCGCGGATTCCAGCGGGCAAAGCAGCATATCACACAAAGATTAGGTCATTTAACCAGCATAAAATTCCACAAATAGCACCAAACCCAGCTTGTTATGCGAAGCAGTAACAAACCTGTTAATTAATCAGAAAAATTTATACTTTTTGTCAACAAATCACTTTGGCTGAAAGGTGTCAGCTTACATAAAGGTTGATGCAGATCAAAAAACAGCTACCTCGGAGGGGGTAAGCTCAGTGACACATAAAGGAGAGATAAAACCGCAGCAGAGCGTAGCATCAGTCTGTAAATGCAGTAAAACTCTTTCAGTAAATGAAGCAGAGGTTAGCGCGATTCAAATGCCGACTTCAGCGCAGTGAAACGACAGTATCAGATGCGCTGACTATACTCGCTAATCAGGTTTATTTACTAAAAGAGTTTAAACTTCCATCAGGAGAGCATTATGGCCGTTACTAATGTCGCTGAACTTAACGCACTTGTTGAACGTGTTAAAAAAGCACAGCGTGAATACGCCAATTTCACTCAAGAGCAAGTAGACAAAATTTTCCGCGCTGCCGCATTCGCTGCCGCAGATGCCCGAATTCCCCTCGCTAAATTAGCCGTTGCCGAATCGGGTATGGGTATTGTCGAAGATAAAGTCATCAAAAACCACTTTGCTTCAGAATACATCTACAACGCCTACAAAGACGAAAAAACCTGCGGTATCCTCGAAACTGATGACACCTTTGGTACTATCACCATTGCAGAACCTACCGGTATTATTTGCGGTATTGTTCCGACCACTAACCCAACCTCCACCGCTATCTTCAAGGCATTAATCAGCCTGAAAACCCGTAACGGCATTATTTTCTCTCCGCATCCACGTGCTAAAGATGCCACCAACAAAGCGGCCGATATCGTGTTGCAGGCGGCAATCGCAGCCGGTGCGCCAAAAGATATTATCGGCTGGATCGATGTGCCTTCGGTGGAACTGTCTAACCAACTGATGCATCACCCGGATATTAACCTGATCCTCGCGACCGGTGGCCCGGGCATGGTGAAGGCGGCGTACAGCTCCGGTAAACCGGCAATTGGTGTCGGCGCGGGTAATACGCCGGTGGTGATTGATGAAACGGCAGATATCAAACGTGCGGTGGCATCGATTCTGATGTCGAAAACCTTCGATAACGGCGTGATCTGCGCATCAGAGCAGTCAGTAATCGTGGTTGATTCAGTTTATGACGCGGTTCGCGAGCGTTTTGCCAGCCACGGTGGCTACCTGCTACAGGGCCAGGATCTGAAAGCGGTGCAGGATATCATCCTGAAGAATGGCGCGTTAAACGCGGCAATTGTCGGCCAGCCAGCAGTGAAAATTGCTGAGATGGCGGGTATCACCGTGCCATCGAATACCCGAATTCTGATCGGTGAAGTGAAACTGGTTGATGAATCTGAGCCTTTTGCTCATGAAAAACTGTCGCCTACCCTTGCGATGTACCGTGCGAAAGACTTTGCCGACGCGGTCAGCAAAGCGGAACAGCTGGTAGCGATGGGCGGTATCGGTCACACCTCTTGCCTGTACACCGATCAGGATAATGAACGCGAACGCGTTAATTATTTCGGCGACAAGATGAAAACCGCCCGTATCCTGATCAATACTCCGGCCTCACAGGGTGGGATCGGCGATCTGTATAACTTTAAGCTGGCACCGTCGTTAACGCTGGGTTGTGGTTCATGGGGTGGCAACTCCATTTCTGAAAACGTCGGACCTAAACATCTGATCAACAAGAAAACCGTGGCCAAGCGAGCAGAGAATATGTTGTGGCATAAACTTCCGAAGTCCATTTACTTCCGTCGCGGTTCACTGCCTATTGCCCTTGAAGAAGTGGCGACCGACGGTGCAAAACGCGCGTTCATCGTCACTGACCGCTATCTGTTTAACAACGGTTATGCTGACCAGATCACTTCTGTGCTGAAATCTCACGGCATTGAAACAGAAGTGTTCTTCGAAGTTGAAGCGGATCCGACGCTGAGCATCGTGCGTAAAGGTGCCGAGCAGATGCACTCCTTTAAACCTGATGTGATTATCGCTCTGGGTGGTGGTTCACCAATGGATGCGGCTAAAATCATGTGGGTAATGTATGAGCATCCGGAAACCCACTTTGAAGAGCTGGCGCTGCGCTTTATGGATATCCGTAAACGTATCTATAAATTCCCGAAAATGGGTGTGAAAGCGAAAATGATCGCCGTCACCACCACTTCCGGCACCGGTTCAGAAGTGACACCGTTTGCGGTAGTTACCGATGATGCTACCGGCCAGAAATACCCACTGGCGGATTACGCGCTCACTCCGGATATGGCGATTGTTGATGCCAACCTGGTGATGAACATGCCAAAATCTCTCTGCGCCTTTGGTGGTCTCGATGCGGTAACTCACGCACTGGAAGCCTACGTGTCCGTGCTGGCAAATGAGTACTCCGATGGCCAGGCATTACAGGCTCTGAAACTGCTGCAACACAACCTGCCTGCCAGTTATAAAGAAGGGGCAAAAAACCCGGTCGCCCGCGAACGCGTACATAATGCCGCTACCATCGCCGGTATTGCCTTTGCCAACGCCTTCCTTGGGGTTTGTCACTCAATGGCGCACAAACTGGGCTCTGAGTTCCATATCCCGCATGGTCTGGCTAACGCCCTGCTGATTGCCAACGTCATCCGCTACAACGCGAATGACAACCCAACCAAGCAGACAGCTTTCAGCCAGTATGACCGCCCTCAGGCACGTCGTCGCTACGCGGAAATCGCTGATCACTTAGGTTTAAGCGCTGCCGGTGACCGTACCGCAGAGAAAATTGAGAAGCTGCTCGCCTGGCTGGAAGAGATCAAGGCAGAGTTGGGCATTCCGAAATCTATCCGTGAAGCAGGCGTTCAGGAAGCGGACTTCCTCGCCAAAGTGGATAAGCTGGCTGAAGATGCATTCGACGACCAGTGTACCGGTGCTAACCCGCGTTATCCGCTGATTGCTGAGCTGAAACAGATTATGCTGGATACCTTCTATGGTCGTGACTTTGTTGAGCCTTTCACCTCTGTCGCCGAAGCGGTTAAAGCGCAGCCGGTCAAAAGTGTTAAAGCTGAAAAGAAAGTAAAAAAGTAACGCTGTAGTCAGATGTTAAAAAACCCGCTTCGGCGGGTTTTTTTATTGTTGGCTGGAGACAGGTCTGCGGTTCAACGTCACCCCATGGCTTATCACTCTATGCCGATACGCTTCGGGTGCCATAAATAGCACTGTGGGCACCGGTTTCCAGCGCCTCTTTATAGTGTTTACGACAAACTGAGACGTAGCGCTCATTCCCACCAATTACCACTTGCTCACCCTCTTTATAAGGCGCGCCATTACTGTCCAGCCGTAATACCATGCTGGCCTTACGTCCGCAGTGGCAGATTGTTTTTAACTCGACCAGCTTATCTGACCAGGCCAATAAATACTCGCTGCCGCTAAACAATTCACCGCGAAAATCTGTACGTAACCCATAACAAAGTACAGGTATATCGAGATTATCAACAACATCGGAAAGTTCTTTAACTTGTTCTCTTGTAAGAAATTGGCTTTCATCCAACAGTACGCAATGTACCGTTTGTTGTTGATGTTCTGCGCTAATTTCATTGAACAATGATGTCTGGTTATTATACAGCTTCGCTGGAGATGAGAGACCAATTCGCGAGCTGACTTTGCCCAGCCCAAAGCGGTTGTCAATCTCGGCGGTATAGATCAGCGTGCGCATGCCTCTCTCGTGATAATTATAAGATGACTGCAACAGCGCGGTAGATTTGCCCGCGTTCATCGCCGAATAATAAAAATAAAGCTGAGCCATCAGGCCAAACTCCACAAAAAGGTTAACAAGTGTCCGGCGGAAGTGTATCACAGTATCGGGCTATATACGCCTTTACGGCGACTAAACCGGATGTCGCTGCCAGCTGTTTTCCACCCTGCTTACGACTCATTACTGTGATTGCTGTTTTAAACAGCGTCATAAGCATCGGCGTTTGCATCGCATAAAACGTCAAACACGCTATAAAGAAGTCTTTAATATTCTCAGACTTTTCTCTATTTCACTTTACATGGAGCTGCTATGTAAGCCCATTCTTACCTGTGCGTTATCAATAATTGGCTTTTCGTGGCAGTACATATCCTTGATCGCGCAGGGGTGTTAAGGCCTATTTTTTTATCAAATGGCATATTTCTAAGGCAGCAGGCTTTAAAATTTGGCAAATAGGGTTAAACTTATCGCAGGTTAAATAGTTATTTTGAGTTTCTTACAAAATTATCTATTGCAGTTCCTATTTCCGACCTCTATTATTATCAGGCAGAACATTTTCTCCCACCCAATATAATTTTGAGATTAGACAATGAGCGAAGCACTTAAAATTCTGAACAACATCCGCACCCTGCGTGCACAAGCCAGAGAATGCACCCTGGAAACTCTGGAAGAGATGCTGGAAAAACTGGAAGTCGTCGTTAACGAACGTCGTGAAGAAGATACTCAGGCTCAGGCTGAGATTGAAGAGCGTACTCGTAAGCTGCAGCAATATCGTGAAATGCTGATTGCTGATGGCATCGATCCTAATGAACTGCTGCAGACTATGGCTGCAACCAAAGCTGCGGGCAAAGCGAAACGTGCTGCACGTCCGGCTAAGTATTCATACATCGATGAAAACGGCGAATCCAAAACCTGGACTGGCCAGGGCCGTACTCCAGCAGTAATCAAAAAAGCAATTGAAGAGCAAGGTAAACAGCTGGATGATTTCCTGCTGTAATAGCTGTTCAGGGTGCTTCCCAATTAACCCCATTTGATAAAATGGGGTTTTTTATTGTTGATAATTGTTGAACATTTGTTCCATCAGGGTAAGCAAAAACAAAGGAAGCCATTGGCTTCCTTTTTTATTTTATGACATGTCATGGCATACCCGCCACTACACCTTGTAGAACGCCCTGTACCACTCTACAAAGCGTTTAATCCCTTCATCCACACCTGTCTGCGGCTTAAAGTCTATAACGTCATACAGTGCGCTGGTATCCGCGCTGGTTTCCAGCACATCACCCGGTTGCATCGGCAGCATATTTTTATCGGCTATCATTCCAAGCGCGTTCTCCAGTGCCTCAATGTATGCCATTAGGGTAACGGGCTGGCTGTTGCCGATATTATAGACACGGTAAGGCGCAGAGCTGGTGGCTGGCGATCCGGTTTCAACCGTCCACTGTGGATCTTTCTGCGGCACAATATCCTGTAACCGAAATATTGATTCAACGATATCGTCAATATAAGTAAAATCGCGACGCATTTGTCCATGGTTATACACATCAATACTTTCACCGGCGAGAATAGCGCGGGTAAACTTAAACAGTGCCATATCCGGACGGCCCCACGGGCCATAAACAGTAAAGAATCGCAAACCAGTTGTCGGAATTCCGTACAAATGAGAATAAGTATGCGACATCAGTTCATTAGCTTTTTTGGTCGCGGCGTAAAGTGAAACCGGATGATCGACAGAATCATCTGTCGAGAATGGCATCTTTTTGTTAAGACCGTATACCGAACTTGAAGAAGCATATAACAGATGGCCAATGTTATGGTGACGACAACCTTCCAGCACATTTAAATGGCCGATCAGATTAGCATCAGCATAGGCATGCGGATTATCGATGGAATAACGCACGCCAGCCTGTGCCGCTAAATGTATTACCCGCTCAAAACCTTGCTCGGCGAATAATTGCGCCATCCCCTGCCTGTCGGCGAGGTCACATTCAACGAATACAAATTCAGGATGAGTTTTAATCAGTTCGAGGCGGGATAACTTGAGGTTTACATCGTAGTAATCATTCAGGTTGTCGATTCCGACAACCTGGTGACCGGCTGACAACAAACGTTGGCTAACGTGAAAACCAATGAAGCCTGCTGCGCCGGTAACCAGATATTTCATACTGTCCTCATTAATTATGCAATTTGAATAGACGCTCCGCGGCCGATTGCATAATAAACAAAACCGCGCTTGCTGACTCTTTCTGGATCATACAGGTTACGACCATCAAAAATCACGGGTTCTTTTAAGGCATTTTTAATCACATCGAAGTCAGGTGCGCGGAAGTTTTTCCACTCGGTACAAATTACCAGACCATCGGCACCTTGCAGTGCCGCTTCTTTAGTGCCCATCAGCTTCAGGTCGGTACGATGACCGTAGATGCGCTGTGCTTCATCCATCGCTTCAGGATCGAACGCCTGAACCGAAGCACCCGCTTCCCATAAAGTCTCCATCAGCACGCGGGCGGAAGCTTCACGCATATCATCCGTATTCGGTTTAAACGACAGGCCCCAAAGTGCGAAGGTTTTCCCCTGTAGATCATCACCAAAGTGGCGCTTAATAAACGCTGGCAGTTTGGTTTTCTGCGAATCGTTGACGTCTTCCACCGCTTTCAACAGGCGTGGGTTGTAACCAATCGACTCAGCGGTACGAATCAGTGCCTGCACGTCTTTCGGGAAGCAGGAGCCGCCGTAGCCACAGCCAGGGTAAATGAAGTGGTAGCCGATACGCGGATCGGAACCAATACCCATACGGACTTTTTCGATATCGGCACCCAGACGCTCCGCCAGGTTCGAAATCTCATTCATAAAGCTGATTTTGGTTGCCAGCATGCAGTTGGCCGCATACTTGGTCAGCTCTGCACTGCGGATATCCATCAGGATCATACGATCGTGATTGCGGTTAAACGGCTCGTACAGCTCACGCAGCAGTTCAACCACTTCTTCATTGTCAGTACCGACCACGATACGCTCAGGACGCATACAATCGCTGACCGCAGCGCCCTCTTTCAGGAACTCCGGATTCGACACCACATCAAAGCTGATATCCAGCTGGCGCGTCTTCAGCGTTTCCGACATCACAGCACGTACGCGGTCTGCAGTACCTACCGGCACGGTAGATTTGTCGATAACCACTTTATGACCGTTCATAAACTGCGCAATGGTACGTGCCACAGCAGTAACATATTTCAGGTCCGCTGAACCATCTTCGTCTGGCGGTGTACCCACAGCGATAAACTGCATCACACCGTGATTCACACCCTCTTCAGCATTGGTGCTGAATTTCAGTCGGCCAGCTTCATAGTTTTGCATGACCAGAGGCGTCAGGCCGGGTTCAAAGATAGGGATAATACCCTTCTTGAGATTTTCGACTTTGTTAGCGTCAACATCGATGCAAAGAACGTCGTGTCCAACTTCGGCCAGAACCGCAGCCTGAACCAGACCCACATAGCCGATACCAAATACGGTAACTTTCATTAACTTATCTCGCGTTAAAAAACATTACTTTTTGTTGCCAACGGTGCTTTCAAGCCACTCTTTGAAATCACTACCCAGTGACGCGTGACGCACACCATATTCAACGAAAGCCTGCATATAGCCAAGTTTGTTACCGCAGTCATGGCTGACGCCCTTCAGGTGGTAAGCTTCAACCGTCTCTTTTTCCATCAGCATGGCAATAGAGTCAGTCAGCTGCACTTCACCGCCTGCGCCCGGAGGGGTTTTCGCCAGCAGAGGCCAGATATCAGCAGACAACACATAACGGCCCACTACTGCCAGATTAGATGGCGCTTCAGCGGCTTTAGGCTTCTCAACCACACCCACCATCGGAGCGCTTTCGCCCGGATTCAGTTCGCGACCTTCGCAATCCACCACGCCGTAGGCGGTCACATCCGCTACCGGCTCAACCATAATCTGGCTGTGGCCGCTTTCATCAAAGCGCTTCAGCATATCTGCAAGGTTATCTTTGGATGGATTAGACTCATACTCGTCGATAATCACATCAGGCAGAATAACCGCAACGGGCTCGTCGCCCACTAACGGATGCGCGCACATCACCGCGTGTCCAAGACCTTTAGCAATACCCTGACGCACCTGCATAATGGTCACATGTGGTGGGCAAATAGACTGGATTTCGTCCAGCAGCTGACGCTTAACGCGTTTTTCCAGCATCGCTTCCAGTTCAAAGCTGGTATCGAAATGGTTTTCAATGGAGTTCTTGGAAGAGTGCGTAACCAGCACAATTTCGTTAATTCCTGCGGCAATACATTCATTAACGACATACTGAATCAACGGCTTATCAACCAGCGGCAGCATCTCTTTTGGAATAGCTTTGGTTGCTGGCAACATACGTGTTCCCAAACCCGCTACAGGGATTACCGCTTTTTTTACTTTAGACTTATAGGCAGACATCAAGATACCTCTCTTTAGGCCGTTCAAGTTTTTTACTTGAGTATGTCGAATTAAAAACGAAATGAGTATATCAGTTCAGAGGCCCGGGATTTATCCCGGATAGACAAATTCCAGTAAAATTAAGACTATTACCCAAGTTCATCGTAAGTTTAAAGCTAATGGCTGAGCCTGTCGTCAGCCGATCTGAGTTTATTATTACTTCGTTTATTATTCAGTAGATAACATAAGTCTTAATCTGCCACCCGCGCCCCAAACCTGACACTGCCAGGCATCACATCGCTGAGTAATTTGATTAAGATGCGTGCTGCCGAGCGTTCCCAGCGGTACGCCGTTATTGAGCTGAATTTGATGAGTGTTGATGTTGAGCGTGGCATTCAGCCCGGCAGAAACCAGAATCAGATTTTTTAAACCCTGATGGTAATATCCGACTAATAACGGAAACTGACCGGTAAGATTGGCTTGCCGTAATAACAGGTTAACCTGCTTCAACAACCCGCTTAATTCTGGCAGCCGCTGGCCCTGACCGGATAACTGCTCCTGCAGTAAACCATTGAACAGCGCCCGTAATAACAGCGCCGCCAGCACGCCGTTATCACCGGCGCGGGTGACGTCCAGACAGTAGAATGCGAGGTCTTTTTCGGAAAGCGCTGCGATATCCAGCACCAGTCCCGGCTGCTCAGCCATCGTTAACTGGCGATAATTAATACGGCAGTTGGCAATCACCTGTTGTACCGGGGGCTGCAACTGCTTAAGCAATTTTGCCGCCGCTGAAGGATCGCGCACCAGGGCATCCCAGTCCTGAAACAGCTGCTCATCCTCCTCAACTTTTGAGGTGAACATCGACGGATAGAGGCACTCATAAACCGCCTCGCGCAATCGCTCAAGATCTTTGATCGGCTTTAACAATACATCCTGCACCCCAAGACGCAGCACGTGGGCAATGTCCGACATATTTTCGGTTGCCGAGATTATCAGAATCGGTAACTGATTACCGCGCGCGCGCAGATGTTCCACCAGCTTAATGCCATTCATTCGCGGCATATCCAAATCGCAAATCATCAAATCTGGTGACACGCGCTGTAGCGCATCAACGGCTTCCAGACCATCGGTGGCCGAGAAGATAGTTGCACCCAATGCCTGAAGGAAATTTTCCAGCAGGGTACGGAAAACCACCTCATCTTCTACGATGAGTATTTGTTTCCCGTTTAATGGTTTTTCCATTGTTCCCCCTTGTGCGCCAGATAATTAAATAGTGGTTCATAAAACGCACTTATGCCTGTCAGAATTGCCTGAAGTAACATGTGTGCCTGACCAGCCTCAATTATCTGTTCCGAACAAGCGGTAAAAGCTCATCCATTTTTTTTTCGACGGCCTCTTTGCCAGCAGCAATCGCTTCATCTGCACGATGGAAGTCCAGCGTTGATATCTGCGGGCAAAAAGGTTGAATAAGTACATCCGGCGGATCGCCAGCCATACGAGTAAGTTTAATCCGGTTTTCCAGCACCTGAATAGAGGTGCTCATAATCTCCATCGCCCCAGGGCTATGGTTGATCCGTCGCTGGGCCATTTTAGACAGTTGCTGACGGAGCTTTCCACCCCAGCTGGTCGCCTGTTCATATTGCTGCTCCTCAGATTGGGGGGTGACTGACAGTAAGTCCTGTTGCATCAGGTGGGCATCATGCTGTAAGTCGACGGCGATAACTATATCAGCCCCCAACGCGCGGGTCAGTGAAATCGGCACCGGATTCACCACCGCCCCATCGACCAGCCAGTAACCGTTATAACCAACAGGAGCCAGCAGGCCTGGCATACTGCAGGATGCGCGTACTGCCCGATGTAGATCGCCCTCCGTCAGCCATAGCTCACGGCCGGTACTGAGGTTGGTCGTCACCGCGCCAAAACGCAGCTTACACTGCTCGATATTTTCATGTTCCACTACCCGGCGAACATGATTAAACACCCGATCCCCACGTAATAAACCACCGCGACGCCATGAAAAATCCATCAGCCGGAGCACATCCCAGTAGCTGAATGAGCGCACCCATTTTTCCATCATCGGCAGCCGTTCACTGGCATAGGCAGCACCAACCAGTGCGCCAACCGAACAGCCTGCCACGATGTCGACCTGAATGCCTGCGCGTTGCAGGGCATTAATCACGCCGATATGGGCCCATCCTTTGGCAGCGCCAGAACCCAGCGCCAGTCCAATTTTAACCTGTCTCATTCAACCTCTGGTGATAACTTAACGTGCAAATGGCTAACCGACTGCCGCTCGGTTAACATAACGCCTGTTTTAATTTATACCTGTTATCTGACAACCCGGAGTTCATGTGTCTGAAAAGTGCCCGTGCTGTAGCGGAATGCAGTATAGCCTATGTTGCGAGCCATGGCTGAGTGGGTCGGCAATTCCGTCCACCCCTGAAAAATTAATGCGCTCGCGTTATACCGCCTATGTTAAACAGGATGCCGCTTATCTTGCTGCCACCTGGCACAGTAGTTGTCGACAAGCACAATTGCAAAGTGTACTTGAGGAAAGTTTTGCCAGCACCAAGTGGCTTAGTCTGAATGTAATCGCTCAGGAGACAGGAAGCCATGATAATGAAGCTTTCGTGACTTTTTTTGCGCGTTTCCTCGACAATCAGCGTGTTGCGGCCATTCATGAACGCTCGCGCTTTATTCGGGAGGATCATCGCTGGTACTATATCGACGGTACCACTCCGCAGGTGGGAAGAAACGATCGTTGCCCGTGCGGCGGTGAAAAAAAATACAAAAAATGTTGCGGCCAATAGAATTATTGCCGTTTAGATTTGATGTTTGATAAACGAACAAACGCTTCGACAGGATCCATAAACAAATGCAAGCGCAAACACTGCAACGAAAAGTTTTACGGACTATTTGCCCGGATGCCAAAGGGCTGATCGCTAAAATCACCAACATTTGTTACAAGCACGAACTGAACATCGTGCAGAACAACGAATTTGTTGATCACCGCACCGGGCGCTTCTTTATGCGCACCGAGCTGGAAGGAATTTTCAACGACAACACGCTGCTGGCCGATCTCGACAGCGCGCTGCCGCAAGGCTCGGTGCGCGAACTGGGTGCGGCAGGCCGTCGTCGGGTGGTCATTCTGGTGACCAAAGAGGCCCACTGCCTTGGCGATCTGCTGATGAAAAGCACTTACGGTGGTCTGGACGTTGAAATTGCGGCGGTGATTGGCAACCATGAAACCCTGCGCACGCTGGTGGAGCGTTTTGATATTCCGTTTGTTCTGGTCAGCCATGAAGGCATGACGCGTGAACAGCACGATAACAACATGGCGACAGAAATTGATCGCTATCAGCCTGATTACGTGGTGCTGGCTAAATATATGCGCGTGCTGACACCCGCATTTGTGCAACGCTACCCGAATCAAATCATCAATATTCACCATTCGTTCCTGCCGGCATTTATTGGTGCTCGTCCTTACCATCAGGCTTATGAACGCGGCGTTAAGATTATTGGCGCCACGGCGCATTACGTGAACGATAATCTTGATGAAGGCCCGATCATCATGCAGGACGTGATTCACGTCGACCACAATTACACCGCAGAAGATATGATGCGCGCCGGGCGTGATGTGGAAAAAAACGTGCTGAGCCGCGCGCTGGATAAAGTGCTGGCGCAGCGCGTATTTGTTTACGGCAACCGCACTATCATCCTGTAATCGATCACCGGTAGCGCTGTTTTGCTGGCTAATTCAGCGCTACGGGTAAAAAAACGGCAAACGATAAACTTTCCTTTATCCAGTACTTTACAGCCACGCTTCATTTGATATGATGCGCCCCGCTTACCAGCATAGTAGCCAGGCCAGTGGTGGGGTTCCCGAGCGGCCAAAGGGAGCAGACTGTAAATCTGCCGTCATCGACTTCGAAGGTTCGAATCCTTCCCCCACCACCATCTGCTGACGCCACGTCAGTTTGATTATCCTGCTATAACGGTAAGACGCTTCCCCTGGTGGGGTTCCCGAGCGGCCAAAGGGAGCAGACTGTAAATCTGCCGTCATCGACTTCGAAGGTTCGAATCCTTCCCCCACCACCATTTCAGCGTTACTCCCTGTTTTCTCGCATGACTCTATTGCAACGATACCCGGTAACACCGCGACAAACGGTGACAGCCACGGTTAAATTCTGCTACCATCCGGCCATCTTTTTCCTCGCGAAATGGCAACTGAAATGAAATTCGTTTCCTTTAATATCAATGGGCTGCGCGCCCGCCCACATCAGCTTGCAGCGATTATCGAGCAGCATCAACCCGACGTTATTGGTTTGCAGGAAACCAAAGTTCACGATGATATGTTCCCGCTGGAAGAGGTCAGTAAACTTGGCTATCACGTCTTCTATCACGGCCAGAAAGGCCATTATGGCGTGGCACTGCTGACCAAAGCGCAACCGATTTCCGTGCGCCGTGGCTTTCCGGGCGACGATGAAGAGTCACAGCGCCGGTTGATCATGGCGGAGCTGGCAACGCCGATCGGCAACCTGACGGTGATTAACGGTTACTTCCCGCAGGGAGAAAGCCGCGACCATCCGACCAAATTCCCGGCCAAAGATAAGTTCTATCGCGATCTGCAGGATTATCTTGAGCAGAGCCTGCAGCCGGAAAATCCGGTGGTAATCATGGGCGATATGAATATCAGCTCCAGCGATCTGGATATCGGCATCGGCGAAGAGAATCGTAAGCGCTGGCTGCGCACCGGCAAGTGCTCGTTCCTGCCGGAAGAGCGCGAATGGATGGATCGCCTGATGAACTGGGGCCTGGTGGATACCTGGCGGGCACAAAACCCCCAGCTGAACGATCGTTTCTCGTGGTTTGACTACCGCTCGAAAGGATTTGACGATAATCGCGGTCTGCGTATCGATTTGGTGCTGGCGAGCAAACCACTGGCAGAGCGCTGCGTCGCCACCGGCATCGATTACGATATCCGCAGCATGGAAAAACCTTCTGACCATGCGCCAATCTGGGCAGAATTCCGCCTCTGACAGCCCTCCCGCTGAGCGCCAGAGGCGGTCAGCGGGAATGTCCTGATGCTGTGATTAGCCGGCGGCCTTAGCTTTCGTCTTTTTACGCGGCGGCTTTTTGCTGCTGCTCGCGGCGGGCAATCCGCGAAATGCATGGGCGGCTGGCTGCTGACGCGCCTGATGAATCAGGCTGTACAACGTCTCCACCAGCGGATGCATAAAGTCCTGATAACGACACTGCTTTTCACTGATTTTAGTCAGCGTGGATTCCCACTGTGCTGTCATATCCGGCCGCGCCGCCATCTCCGGCAGTGAGTGAATCAGCGCACGCCCCGCCTCACTCGAGTGAATATAGCGCCCTTTTTTGTACAGGAAAGTGCGGCGGAACAGTAATTCGATGATACCGGCACGCGTCGCTTCAGTCCCCAGGCCGTCGGTAGCACGCAATATCTTCTTCAGATCTTTATCCTGCACAAAGCGTGCAATTCCGGTCATTGCCGACAACAAGGTGGCATCGGTAAACGGGCGCGGCGGCTGCGTCTGCTTCTCCACCACTTCACCGCGTTCACACAGCAGCTCATCATCCTTTTTTACCACCGGCAGCGGCGTACCGTCGTTCTCTTCGTCACGCTCTTTACTGCCAAGCAGCGCACGCCAGCCCGCTTCGGCAAGGAAACGTGCTTTAGCCACAAATTTACCGCCAGCAATATCGAGATCAATTACGCATTTGCGATAAACCGCATCCGGGCAAAACTGCATCAGATACTGGCGGGCAACCAGCCCATAAATATTGGCTTCGTTTTCACTCAGGCGCGTCTGGCTGCTGCGCGCGGTGGGAATGATTGCGTGGTGAGCGTCGACCTTTTTATCGTCCCAGCAGCGATTTTTTCTGTCAGTATCGAAATCCGCTGGCGGGGTTAAATCCGGCTGATGCACGCTGATGGCGTTGAGTACCGCATGGCGACCCGCGAAATGCTCATCCGGCAAATAGCGGCTGTCAGAACGCGGATAGGTGATCAGCTTATGGGTTTCATACAGTCGCTGACAGGTATCGAGCACCGTTTGCGCGCTCAGGCCGAAGCGGCGCGCAGCCTCAATCTGTAAACTGGAAAGTGAGAACGGCAGCGGCGCCGTATCATTTTCACGCTTGTCATTATACTGGGTGACAATCGCGGGCTGTCCGCCGATACGCGCTACCACATGCTCCGCTAATTGCCGATGCAGCAAACGCCCCTCTTCGTCCTGGTAAGGCTCACAGGAGTCGCTCGGTTGCCACAGGGCGACAAAGCGCTCATCTTTTGGCGTCACGATATGCGCTTTGACTTCAAAGAAATCTTTGGCGACGAAGTTTTCAATCTCTTCATCACGGCGCACCACCAGTCCAAGCACCGGTGTCTGCACCCTGCCCACCGACAGCACGCCATCGTAACCGGCGTTACGCCCCAGCAGGGTGTATGCTCGCGTCATATTGATGCCGTACAACCAGTCTGCACGCGCCCGCGCCAGTGCAGAAACGCACAGCGGAATAAATTCACGGTTTTCGCGCAGGCGGCTGACCGCCCGCTCCACCGCTTGCGGGTTAAGATCGTTTATCAGGCAACGCTGCACTTTCTCGCGCTTTTCGGCAGGCAGTGCCAGATAATCCAGCACTTCATCCACCAGCAACTGCCCTTCACGATCCGGGTCACCGGCATGGATGACTTCGCTGGCTTTCGCCAGCAGGCCTTTAATCACATTAAGCTGTTTGGCAACGGAAGGACGTGGCTGCAACTGCCACTTGTCCGGCACAATCGGCAGATCGGCCAGCGACCAGCGCGCATAGCGGCTGTTGTAGCTGTCGGGCTGTGCCTGCTCCAGCAGGTGACCAACACACCAGGTGACCACCTGATCGTTACCACAGGCGATAAAGCCATCGCCACGACGATGGGGTTTCGGCAGCACATCGGCTATCGCCCTCGCCAGACTCGGTTTTTCGGCAATAAACAGGCGCATTATTTCGCTTTAACCTTTTGCTTCACGGTTTCATCTCAGTCAATGCATGTTTGCTGCACATCCGTAGCCGCTCGTCAGCCAGGTATTCCATTAGGTTTACTCCATCGTCGCATTACCGCCGCTATGTTAGCGTGTTCAGCCAACGGTGATAAGCCCGTCTTCACCGTTGGTGGTTTATTCGCTCATTAAGCCGACGAAAACAGGGTTGCTGACAACCCTGCATGCTGCGGTGGAAAAAGTCACTCAGAAATAACTGACAAAGGGTGCGGTGTCAGGAGGAAGAACCGTGGTGGAAGATTTCAGCTGCGGGGTGCCAAGATAGAGGAAGCCGACAATCGCATCCTGTTCACGGCAGTGGAAAGCGTCGCGCACCGCAGCATGTTCGGTCCAGGCACCACTACGCCAGATACCATTGAATCCCTGCGCCGCCGCGGCCATCTGCATCGCCATTACTGCACAGCCAGCAGAAACCAGTTGTTCCCAGCGTGGTACTTTCGGATGGTCTTCGCAATGGGCCACCACCGTGATGATCATCGGCGCACGGAACGGCGCCTGCTGCGCTTTATCAATCGCTTTTTGCTCCATATGATCATGGCGCGCCGCTTGCTCCAGCAGCGCACTGAAACGATCGCGCCCTTCATTTTCAATCACGATAAAACGCCACGGTTGCAGCGTACCGTGGTCAGGCGCGCGCATACCGGCGCGCAGAATATTTTCCAGCGCTTCACCGGCCGGAGCGGGCTCGGCCAGGCGTGATGCAGAACGACGATTGACCAATAAATCCAGTGCATCCATGAATGCCTCCTGATAATGAGTTGCATTTACTTTTGCCAGCAAACTAACACAGGCTGACCTTTTGTTACAGCATAGTGCTTTTTCCTGCTGACAATTGGGCTGGCGCTCTTTAGGATGAGCTCATCCTCCGGGAGCTTAGGCTTCCGGGCTATTACTCTGCGAATATGGAGATGACATGCGCACTTTGTGGCGAATTATCGCTGGTATTTTTAAATGGACATGGCGAGTAATGAACTTTATGCGTGAGTTCATTCTTAACCTGTTCCTGATTTTTTTGATCCTTATTTGCGTTGGCATTTATTTCCAGATCAACAGCGCCAACGCGCCAGCTGAAGTGCCGCGCGGCGCATTAAAAGTCGATCTAACCGGCGTAGTGGTGGATCAGCCTTCGGTCAGTAACCGACTGAGCAAAATTGGCCGCCAGCTACTGGGTGCCAGCAGCGACCGGCTGAAAGAGAATTCGCTGTTCGATGTAGTAAACGCCATTCGTCAGGCAAAAGATGATAACAACATTACCGGTATGGTTCTGGAACTGCGCGATTTCGCCGGTGCCGACCAGCCTTCTCTGCACTATATCGGCAAAGCACTGCGTGAATTCCGCGACAGTGGCAAACCGATTTATGCCACTGGCGACAGCTACAGCCAGGCGCAATATTATCTCGCCAGCTTTGCCAATAAAGTCTGGCTCTCCTCGCAGGGTAATGTAGATCTGCACGGTTTCGCCACTAACAGCCTCTACTATAAGACGCTGCTGGAGAAGCTGAAGGTTACCTCGCATGTCTTCCGCGTCGGCACCTATAAGTCGGCGGTAGAACCGTTTCTGCGCGACGATATGTCCCCTGCCGCGCGCGATGCCGACAGCCGCTGGATCGGTGAACTGTGGAATAACTACCTTGAGACCATTGCCGCCAACCGTCAGCTTACGACACAACAGCTGTTCCCCGGTGCGCAAGGCGTGCTGGATGGCCTGCAGAAAGTTGGCGGCGATACTGCACAGTATGCCAAAGACAACAAACTGGTCGATGAACTGGCATCACGCGCGCTGGTTGATCAGCAGCTGGTGAAAATCTTCGGCCTGAATAAACAGGATAATCAATACAATAACATCAGTATCTATGATTATCCGTTAAACGATAACAGCAATCAGAATGGCAATATCGCGGTAATAGTGGCAAATGGCGCGATTATGGATGGAGAAGAAACGCCGGGTCAGGTTGGTGGCGATACCACCGCGAAGCAGATTCGCGACGCGCGTCTGGATGCAAAAATCAAAGCGATTATTCTGCGCGTTAACAGTCCTGGCGGCAGCGTGTCAGCGTCGGAAGTGATCCGCGAAGAGCTGGCCGCCGCACGTGAAGCCGGTAAGCCGGTAGTGGTGTCGATGGGTGGCATGGCCGCTTCCGGTGGCTACTGGATCTCAACGCCTGCCAACTATATTATCGCCAGCCCAAGTACGCTGACCGGCTCTATCGGCATCTTTGGCGTTATCAATACCGTGGAAAACTCGCTGGGCGCGATTGGCGTCCATACCGACGGCGTGGCCACCTCCCCACTGGCCGATGTTGCCTTAACGAAGGCGCTGCCGCCGGAAGTTCAGCAGTTGATGCAGTTGACTATCGAAAACGGCTATAAGAACTTCATCGACCTGGTAGCGAAGTCCCGCCATAAAACCCCTGAGCAGATCGATCAGATCGCGCAAGGCCACGTCTGGACCGGTAGCGATGCTAAAGCGAATGGTCTGGTCGATGAACTGGGTGACTTCGATGATGCGGTCGCAAAAGCCGCCGAACTGGCGAAGCTGAAAGATTATCAGCTGATCTGGTCACAAGATCAGCCGACGCTGTTTGATGCGCTGCTGAGCCAGTTCGACGTCTCTGTTCGCGCCTCGTTGCCTGGCATGCTGAAAGCCTGGCTGCCAGCGCCAATGGCTGATGTGGTGGCAGACTTGAAAAAACAGCCTGGGCTGTTCGATGAGATGAACGATCCGCAAAACCGTTACGCACTTTGCCTGACCTGCGGCGACGTACGTTAATCTCTCTGTTACGGGGGCATTAATCGCTCCCGTATTCCGTTTCTGAGACCCCCGCCAGTGCAGCGGCATTTTCGCCGTTGCACTGAAGTAATATACTGTTGTCCTTTATGGCAAGTTGTTGAGTCCGTTTATAATGCAAAAAAAATCAATTTATGTAGCCTACACCGGTGGCACCATCGGTATGCAACGCTCTGAGCACGGCTACATTCCGGTTTCCGGCCATCTGCAAACTCAGCTGGCGAACATGCCTGAGTTTCACCGCCCGGAAATGCCTGACTTTACCATCCATGAATATCAGCCGCTGATGGACTCTTCCGATATGACGCCGGAAGACTGGCAATCGATTGCGGACGACATTCAGAAAAATTACCATTCCTATGACGGCTTCGTTATTTTGCATGGCACAGATACGATGGCATTCACCGCCTCAGCACTGTCATTTATGCTGGAAAATCTGGCGAAGCCGGTCATTGTGACAGGGTCACAGATTCCGCTGGCAGAACTGCGATCTGATGGCCAGCAAAACTTGCTGAACGCGTTGTTTGTTGCCGCTAATTATCCGATTAATGAAGTGACGCTATTTTTTAATAACACCCTGTTTCGCGGCAACCGCACTACCAAAGCACATGCCGATGGCTTTAATGCCTTCGATTCGCCTAACCTGGCACCGCTGCTGGAAGCCGGCATTCATATTCGTCGCCTGAATACCCCATCCACCCCGCAAGGTGAAGGTGAATTAATTGTTCATCCGACTTCACCGCAGCCGATTGGCGTCGTTACCATCTATCCGGGAATTTCCGCCGAAGTGGTGCGTAACTTCCTGCGTCAGCCGGTAAAAGCGCTGATTCTGCGCTCCTACGGCGTCGGTAATGCGCCACAAAATGCTGAATTCATCAACGAACTGAAAGATGCGGCGGCACGCGGCATTGTGGTGGTCAACCTGACGCAATGCATGTCCGGTAAGGTGAATATGGGCGGCTACGCCACCGGCAATGCGCTGGCTCACGCCGGCGTGATTAGCGGCTTCGATCTGACGGTGGAAGCGGCACTGACCAAACTGCACTTTCTGCTGAGCCAGAACTTCTCCACTGACGAAGTGCGCCAGCTGATGCAGAGCAATCTGCGCGGTGAACTTACCCCAAACTGAAACCATTAAGGATGCCTGATGAAACGCGCTTTACTGCTGATCGATTTGCAAAATGATTTCTGCCCTGGTGGCGCGCTGGCGGTCAATGACGGTGATGCCACTATCGCCGTGGCGAACCAACTGGCGGCAGCGTTTTATCAGCGTGGCGAAGCGGTTGTCGCCTCACAGGACTGGCATCCTGCCAACCACGGTAGCTTTGCTTCAGTAGCGGGTCAGCCACAGCATACCGTTGGTGAGCTTAACGGCCTGCAGCAAATCTGGTGGCCGGATCACTGTATCCAGCACAGCCACGGCGCACAGTTTCATGCGGCGCTCGACACGTCGGTGATTGAGGCGGTGTTTTATAAAGGCCAGGACGCCTTAACGGACAGCTACAGCGCCTTTTTCGATAACGGTCACCGGTGCAAAACCGAACTGGATAACTGGCTGAAAAGCCGCGGCATCACCTCACTGGTGATCCTCGGGCTGGCCACTGACTACTGTGTTAAATTCAGCGTGCTGGATGCGCTGACGCTCGGTTATCAGGTCGAGGTGGTACGCGCAGGCTGTCGCGGCGTTAATCTGGCGGCAGAAGACAGTGACCATGCGCTGGCAGGAATGGCCGCCGCGGGTGCCATTATCAGTTAAATCAACGGGCTGAATAAATCAGCCCGCTGTCAGCTTTACTGCAGAGTGATTCGCGTGGTGTCAGGGCTGATACCAAACTCTTCTTTCAACTGCTGCTTGGTTTTGGTGACGATCTGTCCATCCGGTCCGATGCTCATATGCTGCGGCTGGTGGTTATTCTTCGCCTGCCACAGCAGCACCAGTTGCAGGCAGTTCTCTTTCTGCTCCGCAGTCAGCGCCACGCCATCTGCCCACTTACCCAGTTCAACGGCAGTTACCAGCCGCTGGTAAACGTCTGGCGTCATCGCCGCAATCATCTCATTCAGGTCTTTTTGCATCAGCTCACCCTTTAGTTTGCTTGCCGTCATCATCGGTAAAACTCAGTGAGGCAGAATTAACACAGTAGCGCTCGCCGCTGGGTTGCGGGCCATCCGGAAACACATGACCGAGGTGCGCATCGCAGCTGCCGCAACGAATTTCGATGCGCTGCATACCGTGTGAGTTATCTTCGATATAACGGATCGCCTCATCGCTGTAGGGCTGATAAAAGCTTGGCCAGCCACAGCCGGAGTCATATTTGGTTTCGGAGAGAAACAGCGGTGCGCTGCATACCAGACAGTGATAAATGCCATCACTTTTGTTATGCAACAGCGCGCCGGAGAACGGCGGTTCAGTACCCCGCTGTTGCGTCACATAGCGCTGCATTTCGTTCAGCTCGGTTTCGGGTGTAAGTCTGGTCAAATCTTTAGCCATAATGATAGTCTCTGGCAGTGTTATTCTGGAAAAATCAGCTAGTATTCTAACAAACACTTAACAAGTACAGGTGAATTTTTCGTGCCTCTGCCCGTCACAATTCAAGCTGCACTAAAAATTGTGATACGGATCACCCTTTGGCACTGTCACCCCTTTATATTCGGGCTGTCAGCCCCAATGTGTAACGTTATCTGTCGTCACGGAGTGTGTTTTAAGATGAATAATTCCTGCTCGAAGGATTGATTTGTCGCAACAATTGACACGATTCCGCTTGACGCCTGGTAAGGTTTTTGTAATTTTACAGCCAACCTTTTATTCACTAACAACGAGCTGGTGGAATATATGACTATCAAAGTAGGTATCAACGGTTTTGGCCGCATCGGTCGCATTGTTTTCCGTGCTGCTCAGGAACGTTCTGACGTTGAAATCGTTGCAATCAACGATCTGTTAGACGCAGAGTACATGGCTTACATGCTGAAATATGACTCAACTCACGGCCGTTTCAAAGGCACCGTGGAAGTCAAAGACGGCCATCTGGTTGTTAACGGCAAAACCATCCGTGTTACCGCTGAGCGCGATCCGGCTAATCTGAAGTGGAACGAAGCAGGTGTTGATGTTGTTGCTGAAGCAACCGGTATCTTCCTGACCGACGAAACTGCTCGTAAACACATCGAAGCTGGCGCGAAAAAAGTTGTGCTGACTGGTCCTTCTAAAGATGACACCCCAATGTTCGTAATGGGCGTGAACCATGCTTCTTATGCTGGCCAGGATATCGTTTCTAACGCATCTTGTACCACTAACTGCCTGGCACCGCTGGCTAAAGTAATCAACGACAAATTTGGTATCGTTGAAGCACTGATGACCACCGTTCACGCGACTACCGCAACGCAGAAAACCGTTGACGGCCCGTCTCACAAAGACTGGCGCGGCGGCCGCGGCGCATCTCAGAACATCATCCCTTCTTCTACTGGCGCAGCTAAAGCAGTAGGTAAAGTGATTCCTGAGCTGAACGGCAAACTGACCGGCATGGCGTTCCGTGTTCCAACGCCTAACGTTTCTGTAGTTGACCTGACTGCACGTCTGGCTAAGCCTGCTTCTTACAAAGAAATTTGTGAAGCAATCAAAGCCGCTGCTGAAGGCGAAATGAAAGGCGTTTTGGGCTACACCGAAGATGAAGTGGTTTCTACCGATTTCAACGGCGAAACCCTGACTTCCATCTTTGATGCGAAGGCTGGTATTGCTCTGAGCGACACTTTTGTGAAACTGGTTTCCTGGTACGATAACGAAACTGGTTACTCAAACAAAGTACTGGATCTGGTTGCTCACATCGCTAAAAAATAAGCGATGCTGAAAAGCTGATTACAGAGGGCGACTATGGTCGCCCTTTTTTATCGTCAGTATCTGCATAAAATAGGGTTCATCATGAACGAGAAACTCTTTTCGCTTCCGCTCATTAACCAAATCACGCCTTATCTTTCCCAACGCCAGATTGGCGACCTGCCGGTGATTGTGATCAGTCATCCGAAGGTGCGTGCCGCCGTAACCTTGCAGGGCGCACAACTGATTGCCTGGCAACCGAGCGGTGAGAAGCCAGTGATCTGGCTGAGCGATAAAACCCCGTTTACTGCCGGCAAAGCGATTCGCGGCGGAGTGCCAATCTGCTGGCCGTGGTTTGGCCCGGCCGGTGAACCCGCGCACGGTTTTGCACGTAATCTCCCGTGGACGCTGTCTGCCCATGACGAGAATGAAAACAGCGCGATGCTGACGCTAGTGCTGGAAAGCAACGAGCAGACGAAAAAGCTCTGGCCGCATGATTTCACCCTGTTTGCCCGCTTCCGCTTCGGCGAACGCTGTGAGATTGAGCTGGAGGCTCACGGTGATTATCAGGCCACTGCCGCGCTGCACAGCTACTTTGCCGTCGCGGATATTGCCGACGTTGAAGTCAGCGGGCTGGGTAACAGCTTTATCGATAAGGTGGCTGACGGCGTGAGCGGACATGCTGACAACGGTAAACAGCGCTATGCTGGCCGCGTTGACCGCATTTATAACCAGCCTGAAGATTGCAGCGTGATAGCCGACAAAGCAGGCGATCGCTTTATTGAAGTGTACCATCACTATCATAGTGACGTTGTCACGTGGAATCCGGGTGCAGAACTTTCCTGCAGCATGGCCGATATGGCTAATGACGGTTATAAAAAGTTTGTTTGCGTCGAGACTGCCCATATCAGCAAGCCGATGAAGAGTGCCTGTGAGCAACCTGCGCGCCTTGCCACCACCCTGCGGGTGCGAAAAAAGAGTTGATGATTCAGGGGCGACTCACCGTCGCCTTATTACCTTACACCACGTCGAGCGGCATTTTTACTGCTGGCGGCGGGAATTGCAGATTAATCGCGGCCAGATCCTCGCGGGTCAGCGTCACCTCTAACGCCGCAGCATTTTCCCGAACGTGAGCCACCGAACTGGCTTTTGGAATCGCCATCACCCCGTCATTGCGGATAACCCATGCCAGCAGCAACTGAGCGACACTGATGCGCTTTTGTTGTGCAATGTCATTCAGGATTGGATTATCCATTAGCGCGTGACGTAAGCGGCCGGCTTGTGCCAGCGGACAATATGCCATCACCGGCATCTGACGCTGCTGACACTCGGGTAACAAGTCATATTCAATACCACGCGATGCCAGATGATACAGTACCTGGTTCGTTACACAGGCTTCTCCGCCCGGCTCTTGCCACAGCTCATGCATATCTTCGCTGTCAAAATTGGATACGCCCCAGTGGCGAATTTTGCCCTGCCGCTGCAAATTTTCCATCGCGCGTAGCGTCTCTTCCAGCGGAATATTACCGCGCCAGTGCAGCAAATAGAGATCGAGATAATCCGTTTTCAGACGGCGCAGGCTGCGCTCACAGGCTTCTGCTGCATCAATTTCGCCCGCATTCCACGGATAGACCTTGGAGACCAGCCAGGCGGTATCACGCCGTCCAGCTAATGCCTCCCCCACTACCTGCTCGGCACCGCCATCAGCATACATCTCGGCGGTATCAATCAGCGTCAGGCCACATTCCAGCCCGGCCTGTAACGCTGCGACCTCTTGCTGACGCTGATGCGGGTCTTCACCCATATACCAGCTGCCCTGGCCGATGGCCGGTAAAGTAATGGCATCGGAAAAAGTCACTGTACGCCGCATAACATCCTCCCTGCACCAATAACGAGCACTCAAAAGGTGCAAAGGGGCGCAAAGCGCCCCAGTGTAGTGCATGATTTTTAGTTAAAAGGTATAGCTAAGACCGGTCCAGACCAGCGCCTGAGAATTGGTATCAACCATTGGGCTGTCTTTAATGTCATCGCCCAGGCGGGTATAGCGACCGACCAGGTTAGCACGCCAGTTCTGATTGATTTTGTAATCAAAGCTCAGCTCAACGTATGGGCTCCAGCTGTCATCGGCATCATAACGATCGATTCCACTACGTGCAGATTCGCCGCTGGACACACCGTAATAGTACTGGTTCTGATTCGAGCTGTTCCACAGTGCACCAATACCCGGAGTGACGCGCAGGTCGCCAAACTGGAACGGATAGAGATAAGTGAGATCCCAGATAATACCGTTGCTGTTGTTCAGCACATCGCCCACCAGCGTGGTACGAACCGTACCCCAGTCGGCGGTGTGACGATAAGCAACACCGGCCATCAGCGTCATGCGGCGTTTGTTCAGCTCTTTCATATCGCCGTCATCGACGTCATCCGGATCAAAGTTTTGAGGTGAGCCAAGCACGGTCAATGACAGCTGATCCTGCTGGTCTTTCCACAGATAGTAACCGGCCTGCAGACTACGGAAATAGAAGCTTTCTCCTTCGTAGTTAATGATCGGCACCGGATAGTAACGGTCCTGACCACTGCGGTAAGGGCTTTCAGAGTAGAGTACCGACGCTCCCAGGGTCAGTGGCGCAGCTGACGCGGAGAAAGCCGTAAAACAACAAGGTAAAAGAACAGCAAGCGCGCTAACTTTGAAATGGTTCACAATTTATTCGTTCCATAAATATAACAATCAGGTCTCTAAGTGTAACCATTGTGTGAGCCGCTGTTGAGAAATTTACATATTTAGCAGCACTCAGAATCAATTTAATCCGCCAGAAGTGCTTAAAGATTGATATCGCTTATTTACAAATTGCCCTGAGGCCGCATCAGACGAGGGGTTTCGCTTAGAAGATTTGTGACTTTGTTATTGAAATCTCATCAAAAATGGCATGCAGCTGAGGAAATTTTTTTCAATGCCATCTACAGTGAACATAAGGCTTAAGTTTGTGCGGGAAAAGTAACCACAATAATTATGTACGCCGATAAAAAAAGTCAGGTTGGCATAAGGGTTGCTGTACTCAGTAAAGAATATTTTCCGGGAGCAACCAGTTCTTCTATTACGCTCCTTTTACCTGTGCTAAAAACGAAAGGACGGGCATCGCTATGAATATATTCGATCACTATCGTCAGCGCTATGAAGCTGCCAAGGACGAAGAGTTCACACTGCAGGAATTTCTTGTCACCTGTAAGCAAGATCGCAGTGCATACGCCAACGCGGCAGAAAGACTATTAATGGCTATCGGTGAGCCGGTAATGGTAGATACTGCTCTTGAGCCACGCCTTTCCCGCCTGTTTTCCAATCGTGTCGTCGCACGTTATCCGGCGTTCGAAGAGTTCTATGGGATGGAGGAAGCGATTGAACAGATCGTCTCTTATCTGAAACATGCTGCGCAAGGGCTGGAAGAGAAGAAACAGATTCTCTACCTGCTGGGCCCGGTAGGTGGCGGTAAATCATCTCTGGCCGAGCGGTTAAAATCGCTGATGCAGCGCGTGCCTATCTATGTGCTGAGCGCAGACGGCGAACGCAGCCCGGTCAACGATCACCCGCTGTGTCTGTTTAATCCGCAGGAAGACGCCAATATTCTGGAGAAAGAGTATGGCGTGCCGCGTCGTTATCTTGGCACCATTATGTCGCCATGGGCGGCAAAACGGCTGCACGATTTCGGCGGTGATATCACCCGCTTTAAAGTGGTAAAAGTCTGGCCATCAATTCTTGAGCAGCTGGCAATTGCTAAAACCGAGCCGGGTGATGAGAACAACCAGGATATTTCAGCGCTGGTTGGTAAAGTGGATATCCGTAAACTGGAAAACCATGCGCAAAACGATCCTGATGCTTATGGCTACTCCGGCGCGCTGTGCCGTGCTAACCAGGGCATCATGGAATTCGTCGAGATGTTCAAGGCGCCGATCAAAGTGCTGCATCCGTTACTGACCGCCACGCAGGAAGGTAACTATAACGGTACCGAAGGCATCTCTGCCCTGCCGTTTAACGGCATTATCCTGGCGCACTCCAACGAATCCGAGTGGGTACAGTTCCGCAACAATAAAAATAATGAGGCGTTCCTTGACCGTGTTTATATTGTCAAAGTGCCTTACTGCCTGCGGGTCTCTGAAGAGATCAAAATTTATCAGAAGTTACTGAACCACAGTGAGCTGACCCATGCTCCTTGCGCACCAGGCACGCTGGAAACCCTCTCGCGTTTCTCGATCCTGTCGCGTTTGAAAGAGCCGGAAAACTCCAGCACTTACTCAAAAATGCGCGTCTATGACGGCGAAAGCCTGAAAGATACCGATCCAAAAGCCAAGTCGTATCAGGAATATCGTGATTACGCCGGGGTTGATGAGGGGATGAATGGCCTGTCGACACGTTTCGCCTTTAAGATCCTGTCGCGGGTGTTTAACTTCGACCACGCCGAAGTGGCGGCTAACCCGGTGCATCTTTTCTACGTACTGGAGCAGCAGATTGAGCGCGAGCAGTTCCCGCAGGATCAGGCGGAGAAATACCTTGAGCATCTGAAAGGCTATCTGATTCCTAAGTACGCTGAATTTATCGGTAAAGAGATACAGACCGCCTATCTCGAGTCTTACTCAGAGTACGGGCAGAATATTTTTGATCGTTACGTTACCTATGCTGACTTCTGGATTCAGGATCAGGAGTATCGCGACCCGGATACCGGTCAGCTGTTCGATCGCGAATCGCTGAACGCGGAGCTGGAAAAAATTGAGAAGCCTGCCGGTATCAGTAACCCGAAAGACTTCCGTAACGAAATCGTCAACTTTGTGCTGCGCGCCCGGGCGCATAATAACGGCCGGAATCCAAACTGGACCAGCTACGAGAAACTGCGCACGGTTATTGAGAAGAAAATGTTCTCTAATACCGAGGAGCTGTTACCGGTTATTTCCTTTAACGCCAAGACATCCACGGATGAACAGAAGAAGCACGATGACTTCGTCGACCGTATGATGGAAAAAGGTTATACCCGTAAGCAGGTGCGCCTGCTGTGCGAATGGTATCTGCGGGTGCGTAAATCGTCTTAACCTGACTGTCATGTGAGCTCAGAACACGCAAGGATGTGAAATCGGAAAGGTCGGGTTCGCCCGACCTGCTTGCAAAGTTGTTTGGGGGACCTATGGCCTATTTTATCGATCGGCGACTTAACGGCAAAAATAAGAGCGCGGTGAATCGTCAGCGCTTCTTACGTCGTTACAAGTCGCAAATCAAGCAGTCGATCTCCGAGGCCATCAATAAGCGTTCGGTTACCGACGTAGAAAGTGGTGAATCGGTTTCTATTCCGGTGGATGACATCAACGAACCGATTTTCCATCAGGGACGCGGCGGTCATCGCCATCGCGTTCATCCCGGTAACGACCATTTTGTGCAGAATGACCGCGTTGAGCGTCCACAAGGTGGCGGCGGAGGTTCCGGCAGCGGCCAGGGTAATGCCAGCCAGGACGGTGAAGGTCAGGATGAGTTTGTTTTTCAGATTTCGAAAGATGAATATCTTGACCTGTTATTTGAAGATCTTGCCCTGCCAAACCTGCGAAAAAATCAGCATCGTCAGCTGAATGAATACAAAACTCATCGTGCCGGTTACACCGCCAACGGCGTGCCGGCAAATATCAGCGTCGTACGCTCGTTGCAAAATTCGCTGGCGCGACGTACGGCTATGACCGCAGGAAAACGCCGGATGCTCGGTGAACTGGAAACAGCGCTGGCAGACGTTGAAAAAGCGGAACCTGTCCAGTTACTGGAAGAGGAACGGCTGCGTAAAGAGATTGCCGAGCTGCGCGCGCGCATCGCCAGAGTGCCGTTTATTGACACCTTTGACCTGCGCTACAAAAACTTTGAGAAGCGTCCTGAGCCGTCCAGCCAGGCCGTAATGTTTTGTCTGATGGATGTTTCCGGTTCGATGGATCAGGCGACCAAAGATATGGCCAAGCGTTTTTACATTCTGCTCTATCTGTTCCTGAGCCGGACGTATAAAAATGTCGAAGTGGTCTATATCCGCCATCATACCCAGGCGAAAGAAGTCGACGAGCAGGAGTTCTTCTATTCGCAGGAGACCGGTGGCACCATCGTTTCCAGCGCGCTGAAACTGATGGATGAGGTGGTGAAAGAGCGTTATGACCCAACGCAGTGGAATATCTACGCTGCGCAGGCGTCCGATGGCGATAACTGGGCAGATGATTCGCCGCTGTGCCATGAAATTCTGGCGAAGAATATTCTGCCGGTGGTGCGCTACTATACCTACATTGAAATCACCCGCCGGGCGCATCAGACGCTATGGCGGGAATACGAGCATTTGCAAGCCCAGTTCGGCAATTTTGCCATCCAGCATATCCGTGAGCCTGAAGATATTTATCCGGTATTTCGTGAGCTGTTTCACAAACAGGCTGAAGAGAGTTACTGACTGGCAGATTCAGATACCGGCATTCTCGCCGCCGGCGCCTGAGTCTGCATCCCCGCCGAAGGGAAGCCGAAAGCGGCTTCCCTGTTTTCCATCTATCCGGCAAACTCAGAAAGCGTATTTCAGGCCAACTGTCGTCATAAAATTATAGTTTTCTATACCGCTGGCATTCGTAATGCTTTCGCTGATCCCCTCTGCGGAATTGTTAATGCTTGTATTGCCTTTCTTATTTGTAATACGGTTCCAGACCCCTTCTACATAAACCTTTGCGTTGGGGGTCAGATAATATCCGGCGTTCGCAGCAACAGAATAATAATTCTGGTTATTAACCTGCGACTTAAAGGTAGTGCCGGTATTATAGTGCTCATCATTGTCAGATGAGCGCACCCATCCACTGTATTTAACAGCACCGCCGAATTCGTAACGCTCATAGCGATAGACACCGACAAGGCCAATATACGGCATTTTAAAGCGCTGCTTATAGCCGATTACCGTTGCACCGGCCGGGAAATCCCCAATATCCGGTAATCCCGTGTCTTCGTCTGTATAATTATAGGAACCGCCGGTAGAGTTAAAGCTGTAACGGCTCTCCTGATAACCCGCCATTACGCCAAGACGGTAAGTCGGTTCGTTTAACAACCATCCTTTAACGTTGAGATCGAACTGATTGGCATAGTTTAAGCGCGTATTCGGATGCTTACTTTGATCCGTCCAGCCGTCCTGATTTTCATCTACCCAGTCAGTGTCATCCATGTAACCGCCGCGGCTGGCAATAGTGGTCCAGCCTGAAGCGCCGACCGACACCCACGGCATTACATCCCAGTCCAGCGAGCCTTTAACAATTGCCGCATTATTGTATTTCCAGTTAAGCTGGCTTACCTTGCGACCCCCTTCATCGGGTTCATAAACACGTTCTTTAGTTTTACCACTCAGCGTGCCTAAACCTATTTCCCCACTCACGTTGCCTGGCGTAAAAATATCCTTAGCACTGTCAGCTACCGCAGCAAAGGCAACCGGCGCGGAAAGCGTCACAACCAAAAGCTTGTATCGCATCATCCCACTCTCTTTATTAATAGATTGTTAATTATTCGCTACTTTATCTTCGAAACAAGATAACGCGTCAATAACTAATAAAAAGGCGTTTAGCTTTGGTTAATATAAATTCTGCACGATATAACCCGAAAGATATTGGGGTTACACAATAATTAATCGTGCTTTTTTGAGTTAGTATTCACACGGTAATATATTTCATATAATTATTAACGTCCTTTCTTTATCTACTCATCAACCCTACTTCCCACAATTGTGAATGCCGGTTTGATTGCACTTTGCTGCTACTCAGCACGCCATCGCGGCAAGTTTGCCAGAGATCCAGCGATCAATCCGTCAATTAAACCGTAAAATGAACGCACTGACGGTCATTTGCCCGATGCCAACATCGTCTATTTTATTCTTCAGAATTGCTTTTGACATTTACCACGGCCTTTTACACACTGTAAAAATACCCACTACTGCAGGAGACCCGCCCATTGGAAGCCAGCGCGATCTATAGTCTGTTTATCATCGGTTCCGTGCTGGTCGCATCAAGCATCCTGCTAAGTTCCTTTTCCTCGCGGCTCGGCATCCCGATTCTGGTGATCTTCCTCGCCCTCGGTATGCTGGCCGGCATTGACGGCATCGGCGGCATTGCTTTTGATAACTATCCTGCGGCTTACCTGATCTCTAACCTTGCGCTGGCGATAATCTTGCTGGACGGCGGCGTACGTACTCAGGCCAGCTCATTTAAAGTCGCTTTAGGACCGGCCCTGTCGCTGGCTACCGTTGGCGTGCTGATTACCGCGGGCTTAACCGGCATGGTAGCCGCCTGGCTGTTTAAGCTCGATCTGATGCAGGGCTTTCTGGTCGGAGCGATTATTGGCTCAACCGATGCGGCAGCGGTGTTTTCGCTGTTGGGCGGCAAGGGACTGAATGAGCGCGTCAGCGCGACGCTGGAGATTGAATCCGGCAGTAATGACCCGATGGCGGTATTTCTTACTATCACGCTGATCGAAATGATTCAGCAGGGGCAAAGCGGCCTGAGCTGGATGTTTGTGGTGCATCTGGTGCAGCAATTTGGCCTCGGTATTGTATTAGGACTGGGCGGTGGCTGGGCGGTTCAGCAATTGATCAACCGCATTTCCCTCGCTCACGGTCTCTACCCGCTGCTGGCGCTCAGTGGCGGCATCCTGGTCTTTGCCCTGACCACCGTACTGGAAGGCAGCGGTATCCTGGCAGTTTATCTGTGCGGTTTTGTCCTCGGCAACCGCCCTATCCGTAACCGCCACGGTATTCTGCAAACTTTCGACGGAATGGCCTGGCTCAGTCAGATCGGCATGTTCCTGGTGCTTGGACTGCTGGTGACGCCATCGGATCTGTGGCATATCGCCCTGCCGGCGATGATCCTGTCATTGTGGCTGATTCTGGTGGCGCGTCCGCTGTCGATTCTGATCGGCCTGATGCCGTTTCGCGGCTTTAATATTCGCGAACGCTTTTTTATCAGTTGGGTCGGACTGCGCGGAGCGGTACCGATTATTCTGGCGGTATTTCCGATGATGGCCGGGCTGGAAAACGCCCGGTTGTTCTTTAATATTGCCTTCTTTGTCGTGCTGGTGTCACTGATGCTACAGGGCACCTCTCTCGGTTACGCCGCACGTAAAGCGCGGGTAGTGGTGCCGCCGACCGGCGCACCAATTAGCCGGGTCGGCCTCGATATTCATCCGGAAAATCCCTGGGAACAGTTTGTTTATCAGCTAAGCGCCGATAAGTGGTGTGTCGGCGCGGCGCTCCGCGATCTGCATATGCCGCGTGAAACACGAATTGCCGCCCTATTTCGTGACAATCTGCTGCTGCATCCAACGGGCAACACCCGGCTAAAAGTGGGCGATGTGCTCTGTGTGATTGGTCGTGAACGGGACCTGCCAGCACTTGGCAAACTGTTCAGCCAGTCGCCTCCGGTCTCTCTTGATCAGCGCTTCTTTGGTGATTTCATACTCGAAGCTGATGCCCGCTTACGCGATATCTCGCAGATTTATGGTCTTGAGCTGGATGAAGATATTGACGATCAACAAACGCTGGGGCATTTAATTCTCGGCATGATTGGTGGTGCGCCAGTGGTCGGCGATCAGGTGGAATGGAAATCGCTGGTGTGGACGGTGGCAGAGAAGCTGGATAATCAGGTCGTTAAAATTGGCGTACGCGTCGCTGAAGATAAGGAATAATCTGAGCGCAGACACCTCGATTTCCTAAGCGGAGCGACTACGCTTACTGTTCACGTCTTTCCGGAGGGAGAATAATATGGGTCATGTACTCAAAATTGGTCGCTACGAGATTATTGATGCAGAAATGGATACTGAAAACCTCGATACCATCAGTATTCCCTGCAGCACTAATCCCGGTCTCAGTTACCAACTGGACGGTTGGGATACCGAAACCAGCGTTCCCGCGTGGATTGACGGCAATCCGGTCGATCTTGATCTCGCGCATTATGATAAGCAACTCAACCACTGGATTCTGAAAAAACCTGCCTGATCTTCTCGCTGCCGCCTGTTGTTTAATGCGGCAGCGATTTTTCTGAAACATTAAATTTTCTGTGATTATTTCAATAACCTGAATTATCGGAACATTCTTTAATCGGTATTTTCTAAGATAAGTTTTATTTATTTTCAGACTATTGCCCTATTAACTAATTCCAATTTGTACTGCATAATCGTTCGCGTTACCAGAAAGCTTAAAGCGTTAAATCACTCCTGGTTAAATTATGCTGGTGTAGCATTGCTCACCCTGAATACTAAAAGCAGATAGGTTATTAACAAATATCGTTCGTTGCCCGGACCTGGCGCGCGTTCAGGATAACCCACTACTTGTTATAAGAGAGCAACTATCTATGGAAGACATGAAAGCCATCTCCCGCACGCGGCGTCTATACGACCAGCAGGAGATGTTGATGAGTGGTCGCCACCTTTTTTCACGTCGCCCCTCACAGTTTATGAAACGCGCTTTCGATGTTGTTTTCGCCTCACTCCTGCTGCTGTTCCTTACGCCAGCGCTATTAATACTCTGGTGGATGGCATCGCGCGATGGCGGTAAAGCCATTTATGGCCACCAGCGCGTGGGACAGAATGGCAAAACCTTTACCTGCTACAAGTTCCGCACCATGGTCGTCAATGCCGATGAGCGCCTGACCCAATTACTTGCCACCAGTGAGCAAGCGCAGCTGGACTGGGAAGATGATTTTAAGCTGGAGCAGGATCCACGCGTCACCGCTGACGGCAAGTTCCTGCGCAGCACCAGCCTCGATAAACTGCCGCAGCTGTGGAATGTACTGCGCGGTGAGATGAGTCTGGTGGGTCCGCGTCCTCTGATGGCGGTAGAGCTGGAACGCTATAACACCCACGCCGGTTATTACCTGGCGGCGAAGCCGGGGATCACCGGATTGTGGCAGGCTGAAGGGCGTCAGGGTAAAGATTACAGCACCCGTGCCTATTACGATGCATTGTACGTCAACAGCTGGACGTTGTGGTCGGACAGCCGCATCCTGTTCAAAGCCGCGGGGCAACTATTGAGTGGTAAATCACACTGATCAACCGCTGGCCCGGTGATAGTAATGCGCGTTATTGCAATACGCATTACTATCACTGCTTATTCCCCACCTTTCTGTAATTTTCCCTTTTCTTTTCGCTGCGTTAGCTCTACCCTGTGCGGCTTGTTTTTTATCGGATTGCGCGCCCTCTTATATGCAAAAATACACTCTGCTGCTGCTGAGTCTGGTTCTGCTGGCTCCTCTTGGCATCGATCTTTATCTGCCAACTCTGCCACAAATTGCCGAAGGTTTAGACACCCCGGTCAGTAATATTCAGACCACCATTCCACTGTTTTTGCTGGTGATGGGGCTGGGTCAGATTGTTGCCGGTCCCCTGGTTGATAACTTCGGGCGTAAGCCGATCGCGATTATTGGCCTGCTGCTGTACATCGCTGGCAGTATCCTCGGTGCAATGGCAATCAACTGGCCAATGTTCCTTAGCGCTCGTCTGATTCAGGGTATCGCGGTCTGCTGTACCGCAGTGGTAGCATTCAGCGGCGTGCGTGACCGTCTGGACGGCGAAGAGGCGGCGCGGGCTTATGGTTTTCTTAACGGCGCGCTGAATATTGTTCCGGCTCTGGCACCCATGCTCGGTGGCTTTCTGGCCGATGCCTTTGGCTGGCGTGCGCCCTTCTGGTTCCTTACCAGCTATGCGCTGTTTATTGGTGTGATTGTGGTGTTCTTCCTGCCAGAAACCCGCCCTGCTGATACCCAGCCGGTAAAAGGCCTGCCGCTGCGTCAATACTGGCAAATTCTGAAACAACCGCGTTTTTTGGCGTTTGCCTTCGCTAACGCTGGTGCACTGGGCATGGTACTGACCTATGTTTCACTGGCACCGCAGGTGCTGATGACCGAAGGTCATCTCAGCGCGCTGCAATTCTCCATCGCCTTTGGAACTAATGGCTTCTGGATTATGCTGGTCAGCGTTGTGGTGAATAAAATGATCCGTAAGGTTGGCCGTCCGGTATGTCTGGCGATCGGTAGCCTGGCAATGCTGCTCGGTGCGCTGATGATGTACGGCGGTGTGGTGTTATTACCCGACGCCTGGCAGACCAACTGGGCGATGTATATGCTACCGGTTGCGGTATCGGTCGCTGGCCTGGCCTTTACCGTTGGCCCGGCGACCAGCTATGCACTGGAACCCTATCAGCAACAGGCGGGAGTCGCTTCAGCACTGGCTGGCTTTATTCAGATGGCCGGCGGCTCATCAGCCGGCTTACTGATGATGTCGATACCACTGGGTGAGAAAAGCGCGCTGGCGCTGATGATGCTGACAGGTGCGATATTAAGTTTCATTGCATGGCGTTGCAGTAAAACAGTGCGCGGCCGAATCACCGCGCTCTGATCATTAACCCATCACTACCGGTACCCGTGGGGCGAGCGCGCACATCAGCTCATAGCCCACGGTGCCGGCAGCACTGGCGACCTCATCGATTTTCACCGCGTTGCCCCACAGTTCCACTTTGCTGCCAATTCCAGCCTGTTGACATGGCGTCAGATCGACCATAATCATATCCATCGACACTGCGCCCAGCGTCTGCGTCCGCACACCATCCACCACCACCGGTGTGCCGGTCGGAGCATGACGCGGATAGCCATCGGCATAACCGCAGGCAACCACCCCAATACGCTGCACATCGGATGCCCGATATCGGCTGCCGTAACCGACGCCATCACCCGCCTGCAAATTCTGAATGCCGATAATTTCGCTGCTGAGGCTCATTGCCGGTTGCAAACCGCTGCCGGCAATATCCTGCCACTGGCCGCTCGGCGATGCGCCATACAAAATAATACCGGGGCGCACCCAGTCAAAATGACTTTCAGGATGCCACATCGTCGCCGCCGAGTTGGCCAGCGAGCGTCGGCAGTTCAGCCCTTCAGCCGCCCGCTCAACGCGCTGCATCGGCGCAATAATGCCGTCCGGCTTCTCTGCCTCAGCAAAATGCGCCATTAAGGTCATCTCCGCGACGTTGTCCAACGCGCGCAGCTTTTGCCAGACGTTATGCACCACTTCGGGCTGAAAGCCTAACCGGTTCATGCCACTGTTGATTTTGACATAAATATCCAGTGGCGCTGACAGCTGCGCTTCAGCAATGGCCTTAATCTGCCAGTTACTGTGGACACTGGTCGTCAGCCGGTAGCGATCGATAAGTTCCAGCTCATCGCGATGGAAAAATCCTTCCAGCAGCAGAATCGGTTTCTTCCAGCCGCGCTCACGCAGCAGGATCGCCTCTTCCAGATTAAGCAGCGCGAAACCATCAGTATCTGACAAACTTTGCCAGACGCGATCGATACCATGACCATAGGCATTGGCTTTAACCACTGACCACACGCGCGAGCCAGCTGCAGCCTGGCGAGCGATAGCCAGATTTTGTCGCAACGCGGCAGTATGAATGGTTGCGACAATCGGACGTGACATAACCTCTCCTTGTAACCCTTAACGCGAAACGTTAGCGCTTTGTAATGGTGTGCTGGCTGATGGGGTAAATCCCGGCAGATAGCGCATTACTGACAAATCGTCGGCAGCGATATCCGGGGTGTTACCAGAAATGATATCAGAAAGCAGCTGACCGGATCCGCACGCCATGGTCCATCCGAGCGTTCCGTGACCGGTATTCAGGAAAAGATTTTTTAGCGGCGTCCGCCCGACGATTGGCGTTCCGTCTGGGGTCATCGGGCGCAGCCCGCTCCAGAAGGTGGCCTGTTCAATATGGCCGCCCTGCGGATAAAGATCGCGGACGACCATTTCCAGCGTCTCACGGCGAGCCGGCAGCAACTGATTGTTGTAGCCGACAATTTCTGCCATGCCACCGACGCGTATCCGCTGATCAAAACGGGTGATTGCCACTTTGTAGCTCTCGTCCAGCACGGTTGAAACCGGTGCGCACGCTTCATCTTTGACGGGAATGGTCAGCGAATAGCCTTTTAACGGATACACCGGAATATCGAGAATATTATGCAGCAGCGCGGTGGAATAGGAGCCGAATGCCACCACATAAGCATCGGCCTTGATCACTTCATCACCGCATTTAACGCCATAAATTGCATGGCCATCACGCAGCAGGTGATCAACCGGCGTATCAAAACGGAAAGTGACGCCTGCGGCGGCAGCCATTTCTGCCAGCCGCCGGGTAAAGAGCTGGCAGTCGCCGGTTTCATCATTTGGCAAACGTAAACCACCGGTCAGTTTATGACTGGTCGCCGCCAGTGCCGGTTCTACCGTTGCCAGCTGGCTGGCTTCCAGCAGTTGATAAGGCACGCCAGCCTGCTGCAATACGGCAATATCTTTCTCTGCGCTCTGGTATTGCTGCTCGGTACGGAACAGCTGTAGCGTACCGCCCTGACGCCCTTCATAGGCGATTCCGGTCTGCTCGCGCAGCAGCTTCAGGCAGTCACGGCTGTACTCCGCAATCCGCACCATGCGGCTTTTGTTCTGCTGATAGTGACGCATGTCGCAGTTACGCAACATTTGCCACATCCACTGCAGCTGGAAGCTGCTGCCGTCAAGACGGATTGCCAGCGGCGCATGGCGCTGAAACATCCACTTCACCGCTTTTAGCGGCACGCCCGGCGCTGCCCAGGGGGCAGCATAACCCGGAGAAATCTGGCCGGCGTTAGCGGCGCTGGTTTCCAGTGCCGGTCCGGGCTGGCGATCGATAACCGTCACCTGATGGCCCGCCTGCGCCAGATACCAGGCACTGGCTACTCCAACCACCCCACTTCCAAGAATGACAACTCGCATAACCACTCCACGGCAGTTAGTAAAAGAATAATATACTGTTTATACAGCCTGGCTTCAGATGATGATACTAACGAAAATCAGCAGCCAACGCGGTGAACTATTTCACATCTTTTTTACCTGAGTGGTAAGCAAAAAACACTAACGCAGCAAAATTCGGAATAAAATCTCAGTTTCTGCCCCTTTGCAGTAGCAAGTTATGCTGATATTGAGTTTTTCGACATCTGTCAGCAGAAAAAAATCGATGATACAAAAATCTTATAAACAGAATATTATTCTAAAAATATTGACCATATTCGCATCTTTCAATATTTGAATGTTCTTTTCACTGACCGACTCTATTTTCTGCCAAATATTTCATTTGTTTTCCTGTTTCGGATGGGAGACAGTGAACTATCATTGAAGTATTCGCTCAGATTTTCGGGGTTTCTTTGTCGGAAGAAAAACAGAAAAAACTCAGGTCACTATGAATGGTTATTTTAGCCTCAGCAGCAGGTTGAGACTGGAAGCCAATTCTCATAAGAGGGGTGCGCTATGACGACTATTTTTGACGATGCTATCAGGCACAACAAAAGAATCAGTGACGGACCCGACTGGACCTTTGAACTGCTTGATGTTTACCTGGCAGAGATCGATCGGGTAGCAAAACTCTACCGGCTGGACACCTATCCGCACCAGATTGAAGTTATCACGTCCGAACAGATGATGGACGCTTACTCCAGTGTTGGCATGCCGATTAACTATGCACACTGGTCGTTCGGTAAAAAGTTTATTGAAACCGAGCAGCGCTACAAACATGGTCAGCAGGGTCTGGCGTATGAAATTGTGATCAACTCCAACCCCTGTATCGCCTATCTGATGGAAGAGAACACCATTACCATGCAGGCGCTGGTGATGGCGCATGCCTGTTATGGTCATAACTCTTTTTTCAAGAATAACTATCTGTTTCGCAGCTGGACCGATGCCAGCTCGATTGTCGATTATCTGCTGTTTGCCCGTACCTATATTGCCAAATGTGAAGAACGCTACGGCGTTGAAGAGGTCGAGCGGCTGCTCGACTCCTGTCACGCACTGATGAATTACGGTGTGGATCGCTATAAACGCCCACAAAAAATTTCGCTACAGGAAGAGAAAGCGCGTCAGAAAAGTCGTGAAGAGTATCTGCAGAGTCAGGTGAATACGCTGTGGCGTACGCTGCCGCGTCGTGAGAAAGAGGAAGTCCATACCGAGGCCGCGCGCTACCCTTCTGAGCCGCAGGAAAACCTGCTGTACTTTATGGAAAAGAATGCGCCCTTGCTGGAGTCATGGCAGCGCGAAGTGCTGCGTATCGTGCGCAAGGTCAGCCAGTACTTTTATCCGCAGAAGCAGACCCAGGTGATGAACGAGGGATGGGCCACGTTCTGGCACTACACCATACTGAATCATCTGTACGACGAAGGTAAAGTTTCCGAACGCTTTATGCTGGAATTTCTGCACAGCCATACTAACGTGGTTTATCAGCCGCCGTATAACAGCCAGTGGTACAGCGGAATCAATCCGTATGCGCTCGGCTTTGCTATGTTCCAGGATATTAAACGTATCTGTCAGTCACCCACGGAAGAAGATCGCTACTGGTTCCCGGATATCGCCGGAAAAGACTGGCTGGAAACGTTGCATTTTGCCATGCGTGAATTTAAGGACGAGAGCTTTATCAGCCAGTTTCTTTCACCGAAGGTGATGCGCGATTTTCGGCTGTTTACGGTGCTGGATGACGATCGCAATAACTATCTGGAGATTGCGGCAATTCATGACGAAGCCGGTTATCGCGCCATTCGCCAGCAGCTTTCCGCTCAATATAATCTGAGCAATCTGGAACCCAATATTCAGGTCTATAATGTCGACCTGCGCGGTGACCGCTCATTGACGTTACGCTATGTGCCGCAGGATCGCGCGCCGCTGGATAAAAGCCGCCGCGATGTGCTGAAGCATGTGCACCGGCTGTGGGGCTTCGACGTGCATCTTGAACAGCAGAATGAGGATGGCAGCACCGAGATCCTCGACCGCTGCCCGCCGCGACCTTCGGCGTTATAAAGGGTCGTTAATACCGGCTGCGACAACGCCGCCGGTATTAGCGTGGGAATATTATCGACGCTGATGCGCCAGATCGGCAGGCATGGTTTTCTGCATGCTGTGCCAGATATCACCACTTTGACGGCCATAGTCACGCACCGCATCAACAATCGCGTCAAACTGCTGATTCTGACTGATAGTCATCAGCTGCTGGTAAAAGTTCTGCGCCAGCTTGCGTGCTTCAGGATTTGAGAAGTAATAACGCCCAACGCGGGTATACAGCCCTTTCAGCCCGTTAAGAATCAGACCATAAATCGGATTGCCGGAAGCGAATGCCAGCCCGCGGAAAATATTGTAATCCAGCTCGGTATAAGCCTCGGCATGGTCTTCGACGTGATTAGCCGTTTCCAGCACTTCCTGCGCTTTTTCCGCATGATGACGAATCGCACGGCGAATAAAGATTGAGGAAATATTGGTGCGCACTGACAGAAGATTATCAATCAGCTGCGGGACGCTATCATGATCGAGACGTGCCAGCGTTTCGAGGATATTCAGCCCGGATGTTTCCCAGAAATTATTCACCCGCGTCGGTTTACCATGCTGAATGGTTAACCAGCCGTCTCGCGCAAGGCGCTGCAACACTTCGCGCAACGTGGTGCGAGTGACGCCAATTAATTCAGAAAGCTCGCGTTCTGCGGGTAAAATGGAACCAGGTGGAAAACGGCTATTCCAGATGCTCTCAATAATATACTCTTCAGCGAAACCCGCTGGGCTTTGCGCCTTAATGACCATAGCGTTTGTTCTCGTGGCTCTCATATACTGCAAAAAATTCAGCTCATCATACCAGAGCCCCCAGGCATGACATAGCCTGACAAGACGGTAAAAAGCGATCGCGGTGAGAAATTCGGAAAATTATCTGTAGCATAATCATATTGCCTGCGTGCAGGATGCGCTTTACCCTTCCTTACATTGCGACTGCATAATAAAAACGAGGATACGGTTAACGATGGATATCTCTGTCACGCGCGCGATGACTCGCAACTTTCTTGGGCAATCGCCAGAGTGGTACAAACTGACACTGCTGGCTTTTCTGATTATTAATCCACTGCTGTTCTTTTTTATTAGCCCCTTCCTGGCAGGCTGGCTGCTGGTGGCAGAGTTTATCTTCACCCTGGCGATGGCGCTTAAATGCTATCCGCTGTTGCCCGGCGGCCTGCTGGCGCTGGAAGCAATTGCTATTGGCATGGCCAGCCCCGAACAGGTAAAAGCCGAGCTGGCGGCGAATCTTGAAGTGCTGCTGCTGCTGATCTTTATGGTGGCGGGTATCTGGTTTATGAAGCAGCTGCTGCTGACGCTGTTTACCAAAATGTTGCTGAACATCCAGTCGAAAGTGCGCATCGGGCTGGCATTTTGCCTCGCCGCCGCTTTTCTCTCTGCGTTTCTTGATGCCCTGACGGTAGTGGCGGTGGTTATCAGCGTGGCGATGGGTTTTTACGGCATTTATCATCGTGTAGTGTCGAATGGCAGCGATCAGCTGAACCATGATGACAGCGATATTGAAGACGCCGATCAACGGCTGATGCTGGAAAAGTTTCGTGCTTTCCTGCGCAGCCTGATGATGCAGACTGGCGTCGGCACCGCACTGGGTGGCGTAATGACCATGGTCGGCGAGCCGCAAAATCTGATCATAGCCAAAGCGGCCGGCTGGAACTTCAGCGAATTCTTTTTGCGCATGGCGCCGGTCACCGTGCCAGTGCTGATATGCGGCATTATCACCAGCGTAGTGGTTGAACGTTTTAAAATCTTTGGCTATGGCGAACCGTTGCCGGGGAAAGTGCGTGAAATCCTGCAAGATTACGATCGCCAGTCGGCGGCAAAACGCACCCGTCAGGAAAGCGTACGCCTGTGGGTGCAGGCTGCTATTGGTATCTGGTTAATCATCGCACTGGCTTTCCATCTGGCAGAAGTCGGATTAATTGGCCTGTCGGTGATTATCCTCGCCAGCTCGCTGTGCGGCGTCACGGATGAACACGTGATTGGTAAAGCCTTTACTGAAGCACTGCCGTTTACCGCGCTGCTGGCGGTATTCTTCGCCATCGTCGCGGTGATTGTTGAACAGCAGCTCTTCAGCCCTCTCATCCATTTTGTACTGCAAGCTGAACCCGGTTCACAACTGACGTGGTTCTACGTTTTCAACGGCCTGCTCTCTTCCATCTCCGATAACGTCTTTGTTGGCTCGGTGTATATCAATGAAGCGAAAAATGCCTTAACCAGCGGAGCGATCGGGGTGCAGCAATTCGAGCTGTTAGCCGTCGCCACCAATACCGGTACTAACCTGCCGTCGGTCGCCACCCCTAATGGTCAGGCGGCGTTTCTTTTTCTGCTCACCTCAGCGCTGGCGCCTCTGATTCGCTTGTCTTATGGCCGTATGGTGTGGATGGCACTGCCGTTCACCGTGGTGCTGTCGGTGGTGGGACTGCTGTGTATTGAATTTACCCTGCAACCGATGACCGGCTGGTTATTGCAACACGGCTGGATCAATTCTGCCGGGTTGTGAAAGCATTAGTTAATAATTGTTTATTTTAAGTCAGTTATCCGATTAATTTTTCGCTGTCGAGGCTGGCAGCGCATCGCTTTTGGTTTACACTGCGCTATCAAGGTTTATTGCATGGAAAGACTATGTTGCGATTTTTAAATCAATGCTCCAGAGGACGTGGTGCCTGGTTACTATTGGCTTTTACCGCTTTCGCACTGGAAATGGTAGCGCTCTACTTCCAGTATGGCATGGGGCTGAAACCCTGTGTGATGTGTATTTATCAGCGTTTTGCTTTATTAGGGGTGATAGCCGCAGGGATCCTTGGCGCGATTGCCCCCAAGAGCCCGTTGCGCTTTGCCGGGGTTGCCCTGTGGATCTACAGCGCATGGGAAGGTGTACGCCTCTCTTACGAGCACACTATGATTCAGTTACACCCGAGTCCCTTTGTCACCTGTGACTTTGCTGCACGTTTCCCAGCCTGGTTGCCACTGGATAAATGGCTGCCCTCGGTGTTTGTTGCCAGCGGCGACTGCATGGAAAAGTCATGGTCTTTTCTGACTTTCAGCATGCCGCAATGGATGCTGGTATTGTTTGCCGCATATCTGGCGGTTGGCGTTCTGGTGCTGATTGCCCAGCCGTTTAAACCTAAACGCCGCGACCTGTTCTCACGCTAAACAGACAGCAAAACGGGCCTGACGGCCCGTTAACTATTTTGCCCAGCTCGGGCGATTCATGATGTGATCTTCCCAGTCCACCACTTCACTTTCGCGCACCGCAATATGCCGCACTGAAATACGTTCAGCATGCATTGCCGCTTTAGATCCGCTGCGCAGTGGATGCCACACGGGTAATCCCTTTCCCTCGGCCAGCAAACGGTAAGCACAGCTTGGCGGTAACCAGGAGAAGGTCGGCAGATTGTCACGGGTCAGCTTGATGCAGTCCTCTTCAAATTCGAAGCGGCGCTCATAATTGCGACAGCGGCAGGTCTTAATATTGAGTTGATCGCAGGCGACATTGGTGAAATAAATTTCATCGGTATCTTCATCCTGCAACTTATTCAGACAACACTGGCCACAACCATCACATAAGGATTCCCATTCCTCATCGGTCATTTGCTCCAGCGACTTCTGTTGCCAGAAAGGGATTTGAGTCTCTGTCATCGTTGTGTCCTGATTAGTGAAAACCCGCACCTTATAAAGGGTTCAGGCGGCAGATGCAACTGTTACAGCACCCGCGTCGCAATACCGTGCCCACCAAGCGACAGCTCAAGCTTATCACCCGAAGCCATCGGGCCAACGCCTTCCGGGGTGCCGGTGATCACCACATCGCCGGCGCGCAGGGTAAAGTAGCGGCTCATATAGGCAATCAGCGGCAGAATTTTAGTGATCATATCAGAGGTGCTGCCGTGCTGCCGGACTTCTCCGTTCACCAGCAGTTTCAGCTCGGTATTCTGTGGATCAGCGGCAAACTCGCTGGCGGCGATAAAACCGGACAGCGGGCAGGAGTTATCAAAGCCTTTGGCTTTTTCCCACGGCTGACCGGCTTTTTTCAGCTCAGACTGTACATCTCGCAATGTCAGGTCGAGGGCGATACCGTAACCGGCAATCGCTTTTGCCACATGCTCTTCCGAGGCGTGTTTCAGCGTGGAGCCAATCAAAACCGCCAGCTCAATTTCGTGATGGACTGAACCAAACTCTTGCGGGATGGCAATAGGCTGGCGCAGATCGCATATTGCCGTTTCAGGTTTAATAAAAATTACCGGCTCGGTCGGCGTCGCGCTGCCCATCTCTTTAATGTGTTTGGCATAATTACTGCCGACACAAACCACTTTGCTGACCGGAAAATCTAACAGTGCGCCTTGCCAGTTACGATGCTGATACATGCTTTTCCCCTGCTTGTGAGTGATTGGCAACGCCAGCCTGACTGCCGGCGTTAGTCCTGTCATAGCTTACTCTGCGATCGCGTCAGCCATTTTACCGATGCTGATAGCGAAATAATAAGAGCGATTCCAGTGCATGATGGTGCGGAAATTGTCATAAACCATAAATGCCCGCCCTTCCATATCATCGGGAAGAATGATCCAGGCGCGCTGCGAGGTGTCCGGCAGCGATACGCTGTTCGTCATGCGTATCCCCAGTTTTTGCCACTCGCCGACGCTTTTCGCCTGCTGCTGTTTCAGGCCCGCCTGCTCTTGCACAAAATCAACCGGCAGCACCACTTCGCGCCCCCAACCTTCGCCAGCGCGCCAGCCCTCTTGCGCCAGATAATTAGCGGTTGAAGCAAACACATCGTCGGTATTGTTCCAGATGTCGATTTTGCCATCGCCGTCGCCGTCAGCGCCGTAACGCAGGAAAGAACTTGGCATAAACTGATTCTGCCCCATGGCTCCGGCCCAGGAACCTTTCATCTCACTGGCGGCGATATGCTGCTGCTGAATGATATTCAGCGCCGCAATCAGTTCTTTAGTGAAGAAAGCTTCACGCCGGCCTTCAAAAGCCAGCGTCGCCAGCGCGGAAATCACATCTTCCTTACCCTGGATTTTGCCAAAACTACTCTCCATCGCCCATAGCGCGACAATATATTGCGCCGGTACGCCATATTTCTTGCTGATTGGCGCTAAATCTTGCTGGTAGCGCTGAAAGTTTTCCTGCGCCTGCTTAATTTTCCACGCCGGTAATGTCCGCGCGAGATAATCATCCAGCGTCACTTTCTTTTCTAATTGATTACGGTCTGACTGAATAACCCGATCAACAAAGTGCACGTCGGTAAAGGCGCTTTGCAGTGTACTGTCGCTGATGCCCTGCGCACGCGCCTTCGCCTTCAGCTGTTCCACATAAGCAGGAAACTCAGCGGGATTGCGCCCTTCGGTGGCCAGTGTGGTTTTGCCGTTTCCCGGATTCAGAAATCCACCGTTTTGCGCGGAGGCGGCGGCAGGAGCAGGCTGCGATGCAGCAGGAGTCGTTGCGGCGCTGTTATTACTGGCACATCCGCTGAGTAAAATCGACAGGGTTAGCGCACTCATGGCTGTCAGCTTCATGCGGGCATCCTTTATTTATCGGGTTTATCCGCCGCAATTTAAACCTCAATTTAAGGAATGCGACGGAGATATTTACAGATGATTCTTAATTCCGCTTAATTACTATTTTCCAGATGCATCTTAAGCAGACTTTCCAGTGGCGGGGGCAGCTGCAAATAATAGCCCTGCTCTTCCAGTGCCGCCTTCACTTTGGTCAGATCGGCATTAACCAGTTTTTTACTGCCGTCAAGCGGCAGCAGCATGGAAAGCTGTGGTTTACCAAAACCTTTCAACAGCTCTTCAGGAACGCGGGAGAAATCGTCTTTTTTTTCAACGTACAGATAAGTCTGGTCGCGCTGCGGGCTTCTGTAGATCACACAAAACATATTTTTTACTCGAATTAACCGGGATGGTCACTTGCCTGAATATAGCAGTAACTATAACATGCTTGCAGTACTTCGGAATAATGTGTCGACATGATTAGCCAATTGCAAAATTAAGCATAATTGAGTCGGGTACAGACATAACAGGACTGAGTCAGCACAGATGTCGCAAACGCCAATCGAGTTAAAAGGCAGTAGTTTTACGCTGTCTGTAGTTCACTTACACCACTCTCAACCCGAGGTGGTTCGCCAGGCGCTTCAGGACAAAATTGACCAGGCTCCCGCCTTCCTGAAAAACGCGCCAGTGGTTCTCAATGTCGCGACCCTGTCTGGTGATGTTAACTGGAAACAGATGCAGCAAGCGGTGATCTCAACCGGTTTACGAATCGTTGGTGTCAGTGGTTGCAAAGATGAAAACCTGAAACGAATGATTGCCCGTGCGGGTCTGCCGGTGCTGGCCGAAGGTAAAGAGCAGAAACGTCCGGCGGAGCCTGCTGCGGTAATTGAAGCCGCTACGCCCGCTGAAAGTACGGTGCTGAAAACGCGCGTGGTCAATACGCCGGTGCGCTCCGGCCAGCAGATTTATGCACGTAACGCTGACCTGATCGTCACCAACAGCGTCAGCGCCGGTGCCGAACTGGTTGCTGATGGCAATATTCATATCTACGGTATGATGCGTGGTCGTGCGCTTGCCGGAGCCAGTGGCGATCGTGATTGCCAGATTTTTTGTACTAACCTGTCAGCTGAATTGGTGTCGATTGCTGGTGAATACTGGATTATGGACCAGATTCCTGCTGAGTTTTTTGGAAAAGCTTCGCGCCTGAGCCTGAAAGATGGCGCGTTGACCATTCAGACATTGAATTAGTCGGGCCTGATTTACAGCGTCATTCGCACATAATGTTGGCGGGCTAATGCCTGCCGCTGCATGACCAGTAAAATAGCCTGTTGGAATAGCCACAGCCCCTTTTTTAAGGAATTAATCAATATGGCACGCATTATTGTAGTTACATCGGGTAAAGGGGGCGTTGGTAAGACCACGTCAAGCGCAGCCATCGCTACAGGCCTGGCGCAGAAAGGCAAAAAAACGGTGGTGATCGATTTCGATATCGGTCTGCGTAACCTTGACCTGATTATGGGTTGCGAGCGCCGTGTAGTATATGATTTCGTCAACGTCATTCAGGGTGATGCCACGCTGAACCAGGCGTTGATTAAAGATAAGCGCACCGAGAACCTGTTTATTCTTCCGGCTTCTCAGACCCGTGATAAAGACGCCCTGACGCGCGAAGGCGTGGAAAAAGTGCTGAACGATTTGGGCACGATGGAGTTTGATTTTGTGGTCTGTGACTCACCGGCAGGTATTGAAACCGGTGCGCTGATGGCACTGTACTTCGCTGATGAAGCGATCATTACCACAAACCCGGAAGTCTCTTCAGTACGTGACTCCGACCGTATTTTAGGCATTATCGCCTCAAAATCACGCCGCGCAGAAAATGGTCAGGATCCGATCAAAGAACATCTGCTGCTAACCCGCTACAACCCGGGCCGCGTAAACCGTGGCGACATGTTGAGCATGGAAGATGTGCTGGAGATTCTGCGCATTCCACTGGCTGGCGTAATTCCGGAAGATCAATCAGTACTGCGCGCGTCCAACCAGGGCGAGCCGGTAATTCTTGATAGCGAGTCCGATGCTGGCAAAGCCTATGCCGATACCGTTGATCGTTTACTCGGCGAAGAACGCCCCTTCCGCTTCATTGAAGAAGAGAAGAAGGGTTTCCTGAAACGCCTGTTCGGGGGATAAACCATGGCCTTACTCGATTTCTTTTTATCCCGTAAAAAGAGCACAGCTAATATAGCCAAGGAACGGCTGCAAATCATCGTGGCAGAACGTAGAAGGGGCGATAGTGAGCCCCACTATCTTCCGCAGTTGAAGCGCGACATACTGGAAGTGATCTGCAAGTATGTAAAAATAGATCCAGAGATGGTAACCGTACAGCTGGATCAAAAAGGAGATGACATTTCGATTCTGGAGCTGAACGTTACGCTGCCAGAAGTGGAAGAAACCACGAAATGATTCTTCATTACCGTTAAGTTTCCCCTGCGCTGTTGCAGGGGAAATGTTTTCAGCGTGGCGGTTTAGTACTGCGCCAACAGTTGGTTTATCTCTTTTTCCATCAGTTCACCACGCCAGCCGGCTAACAGCTCCGGTAAACGCTCACGTGGTTTGATACGCCAGTGCCAGCTTAACAGCTGATTGATCTGACGACGTGACGCCAGCAGCTCCTGACTCAATCCTGAGCGCTCACTCGCTTCCTGTACCAGTGCTTTCAACGCCTTAAACGCCCTTTTATAGTCCGGGTGCTCAATAATATTGCTCAGCGGCTCTGGCAGCTGATCTTCCGGTAGCGCGTTGGCCTGCTCAACAAAACCCACCAGCGTTTTACCGTGGAAACGGATTTCATGACCATTGAGGCCGAGATGATCCAGCTCGCCCAGCGAACCCGGCATATAGCGCGCCACTTTCCACAAGTTCTCTTCACGCACCACAAAGTTGACCGCCATATCCTTCTCACGCGCCAAATCGAGACGCCAGGCCGCCATCAGCCGCAGCGCCGCCAGCTGACGTGGGCGCAACTGCCAGGCATTGCTGATTTCGCGCCACGCGTCTTCCGGCAGCAGAATATCGCTACGACGCTGACACAGCAGCTGACATTCACTCAGCGCAGCAGCCATCTGACCTGCTGCTTCGGTCTCAGCCACCAACTTATGGGCAATCGGCAGCAGATAGAACACATCGGCAGCGGCATATTCACACTGGCGCTCAGTCAGCGGACGAGCAATCCAGTCGGTTCGCGACTCGCTTTTGTCCAGCGCAATGCCGGTAAAAGACTCCACAATGGTGGCAAAACCGCAGGATAGCGGGCGGCCGCTAAACGCCGCGAGGATTTGCGTATCAATCATCGGCTGCGGCATCACGCCGAATTCGTTGAGAAACACTTCCAGATCTTCGCTACCAGCGTGCAGAAACTTGATCACCTTAACGTCACTCAGCAACGCTTCAAACGGCGACCAGTCGCTGATGGCCAGCGGATCGATAAGCGACAGCCGCTCACCATCGTACAGCTGGATCAAGCCTAAACGGGGATAGTAAGTGCGGGTACGGACAAATTCGGTATCCAGCGCCAGCGCCGGGAACTGGCGCGCAGCCTGACAAACCTCGGCCAGCGCATCATCAGTCGTAATTAGTGAATAATTCAAAGTGGTTATCTCTCGCCGCCTGCAAACTGAAAACAGGCAGTACTCAGGTGTTGATATCAATAAAAACGCCGGGATTTCCGGCGTTTTTTAAACTGTTAGCAGCAATACTCCAGGCTACTGACTCTCTTTCGCTACTTTTATCGCTTCGTCACGCAGCTCACGACGCAAAATTTTACCGACATTGCTTTTCGGTAGCTCGTCACGAAATTCGACAATTTTCGGCACTTTATATCCGGTTAAGTAGCGACGACAATGCTCAATAAGCTCATCTTTGCTCAGTGAATCATCCTTTTTCACTACGCAGATTTTTACCGCTTCGCCGGACAGATCGCTTGGCACACCGATGGCGGCGGCTTCGCGCACTTTCGGATGTTGCATCAGCACATCTTCGATCTCATTCGGATAGACGTTAAAGCCAGAAACCAGAATCATATCCTTTTTGCGATCGACAATCCGCAGGAAGCCTTCATGGTCAACGGTAACAATATCGCCGCTGCGAAGCCATCCATTTTTTAACACTTCATCAGTGGCTTTGGGATGCTGCCAGTAACCGAGCATTACCTGTGGACCTTTGATGCAAAGCTCACCGGGCTCGCCCTCTGGCACTTCGTTACCCTCGTCATCCACCAGTCTGATATCGGTAGAAGGCACCGGTAAACCGATGCTGCCATTATGGCAGGTAATGTCGTAGGGGTTAACCGACACCAGCGGTGAGCACTCTGTCAGTCCGTAACCTTCCAGCAGATAGTGCCCGGTGAGTTTTTCCCAGCGCTCAGCCACCGCCTTCTGCACCGACATACCGCCACCGGCCGATAAACGCAGTGAGGAGAAGTCCAGTTTCTGGAAGTCTTTGTCATTCAGCAGCGCATTAAACAGAGTGTTGACGCCGGTAATGGCGGTGAAGGGATATTTACCCAGCTCTTTAACCAGACCAGGAATATCGCGCGGGTTGGTAATTAACAGGTTACACCCGCCCAGTTCGATAAACAGCAGGCAGTTAACCGTCAGCGCGAATATATGATACAGCGGCAGCGCGGTGACCACGCTTTCATTACCGTCCTGCAATAACGAACCATACGTGGCCTTGGTCTGCTCAAGGTTGGCCTGCATATTGCGGTGGGTCAGCATCGCGCCTTTCGCCACGCCGGTGGTGCCACCGGTATATTGCAGGAAGGCCAGATCGTCATTAATGATGTCCGGTTTAACATATTGTAACCGGTAGCCCTGATGCATGGCGCTGCGAAAAGAGACGGCGTTCGGCAGGTTATATTTTGGCACCAGCCGCTTAATGTACTTAACGACAAAGTTAACCAGAGTGGCTTTGGCCGGAGAAAGTTGATCACCCAGTCGGGTGAGGATAACGTGTTTAACCTGGGTTTTCTCCACCACCTTTTCCAGCGTATGGGCAAAGTTGGAAACCAGCACAATGGCGCTGGCACCACTGTCATTCAACTGATGCTCAAGCTCGCGCGGGGTATACAGCGGATTGACGTTGACCACAATCATTCCGGCGCGCAGCACGCCAAACAGCGCTATCGGATACTGCAACAGGTTTGGCATCATCAGTGCCACCCGGTCGCCCTTTTTCAACCCCAGCCCTTGCTGCAAATAAGCCGCAAACGCCCGACTGCGCTCTTCCAGCTTACGGAAGGTCATCGCCTGCCCCATATTGATAAATGCGGGCTGATCGGCATAGCGTTTTGCCGCCTGCTCAAACAGGTCAATTAACGACGAATAGCGCTCAGAATTTATTTCAGCCGGAACGTCGGCCGGATAACGGTTAAGCCAAACCTTTTTCAAGGATTCACCTCGGAAATTATAATTTGTTGTCATCGCAGCCTCTGCCAGCACGCCTTGTTAACAATATTTTAACTCAGCGTACCAGTTTGCAGATCTCTCTGTGACGAGGTTGCGAAGCACATCACTAAATTTCTCAATCCCTGAGAAATTAAATAAAAAAGCCCGGACGCTGGATACCGCGACCGGGCCGCAAAATGTTTTAACACGATGTTACTGCGAGGATTACTCTGTCAAAATTGTTTGTACCTGCGCCGGTGCGGGATTGTAAAAACCGCCCCACGGGCCTGGGCCCCAGTAGCCGCCATGTCGGCCGCGCGGTGGACCGTACCAGATCCACGGGTCTATCGGCTGTGGCGGAACAATAACCTGTTGTGTCATATGCCAGCGCTGATAACCACTCACATTCACTACCACAAAGTTATAGGAAGCCTTACCGATTTCCCCTTTTTCAGTGCCGGTAATCTGCCCGACGACCGTCACCATTTGATTATTCACATCGACCGGATCGATAAAACCATTCACATCGGCAAATATTCGCCCGACAGAAGCCGAGCCGAGAATAGGCCGCGCGCCGTCATCCAGTCGCTGAGTGGCAATCTCTAAACGCGTGCGACCGGTGAGATTAGTGACGTTCACCACCTTACCGCCGAAGCGCGCTTCCTGACCGACAAAGAGCTGTGGCGCGTTCATCACGCGCAGTAAATCTTGCTGTGGAACGGCCGAGTTTCCTTTTACCGAATCGGGTATGGAAACGCAGCCAGAAAGTAAAACAGTTGCCAGCAATAAAGCACTGACCGGGCCAAAAAAACGTTTACGCATCATGATCTCTCCCTGTACTGTTTTTTAGACTCTCAGCCGGCAAAAAAGTTGCCGGTTACTGACGTCCAGGCAATTTTTTCCAGGTCACTTCGTTGCGCAGATAAGTTGGCTCGGCATGCTCTGCGGCAACGGTGTTGCCTGCGGCCAGCGCCAGCACCGCCAGTGGCAGCATATCTTGCGCGGCGGGCAGTTCAACGGCGGTAGCGGTTAAGCGTAAAGGACTTTGCGCCGCTAACTCCGGCCAGGCTTGCCAACCTGTGCCAACCGTGGCCCATTCGCCATCCAGCTGTGCCATACGCGCCATGGCTGCGTCCGGCTTCAGCACCGCTTCAGTGCTTTCACCCAGCCAGTTACCCTGCTCATCGCGCTGGTACTCTGCCCAGTAGACTTCGCCCATCCGCGCGTCAATCGCTGCCAGCACCCGGGTAGCACCGGTCTGACGCCATGCGCCCTGCGCCATGGTCGCCAGCGTCGACACGCCAATCAGCGGAAGATCGGCGCCCAGCCCCAGCCCCTGCGCGATACCAATGCCAATGCGCACGCCGGTAAAACTGCCCGGTCCACGGCCAAAAGCCAGCGCATCCAGCTGGCTTAAGCTTAACTGATTATTTTCCAGCACCTGCTGCACCATCGGCAGAATGCGTTGCGTATGCTCACGCGGACAGAGTTCAAACAGGGCATCAATGTTTTCATCATTTAACAGCGCCACTGAACAAGCTTCAGTGGCGGTATCAATGGCTAAAATTCGCGTGGACATAGCAACCTCAGGCGGGATAAAAATTTTCGGCGGCATCTTAGCACAAGGTACCGCGAATTACTGCGCTGACGCAGAGGTAAGGAAATCAACTGCCTGCTGGATATCGCGGGTACGTGGCGTCGGCGGCAAGCTGTTAAGAAATACAGCGCCATAAGGGCGCATAACCAGCCGGTTATCGCAAATCACCAGCACGCCACGATCGTCAACATCACGAATCAGACGCCCCACCCCTTGTTTCAGGGTGATAACCGCGTCCGGCAGCTGCACATCATCAAACGGCTCACCGCCGCGCACCTTGCAGTCTTCCATCCGCGCTTTTAACAGCGGATCGTCAGGCGAGGTAAACGGCAGCTTATCAATAATCACCAGTGACAGCGCATCGCCGCGCACATCGACGCCTTCCCAGAAACTGCTGGTGGCAACCAATAAGGCGTTGCCGGCAGCAACAAACTGTTTCAGCAACTGTCCTTTGCTGGTCTCGCCCTGCAACAGCACCGGCAGGGTCAGCAGCGCGCGAAACTGTTCTGCCAGCTCACGCATCATTTTGTGCGAGGTACAGAGAAAGAAGCAGCGGCCATTATTCGCCTCGATCAGCGGTAACAGCATGCGAGCCAGCTGACGCGCACCGTCTGGCTGATTCGGTGAAGGCAGATTACGCGGCACGCACAGCAGCGCCTGGCTGGCGTAATCAAACGGACTGGAAAGAATCATCGACTCTGCACCCGTTACGCCCAGCCGCTCAACGAAGTGGCTCATCTGTTCATTAACTGAAAGCGTCGCTGAGGTGAAAATCCACGCTGCCGGGCGCTCATCCATCACTTCGCGGAAGCGTTCGGAGACCGACAGCGGCGTCAGCGCCAGAACAAAGTGGCGTGAATTACACTCATACCAGTAGCTGTAGCCCGGCTGCGACACGTCTTTCAACCGCTTCAACCGGTTGCGATACAGCGCAGCACGTTCAAAAGCAGCATCCAGCAGCGCCGAGCGACCCAGCGACATTTTTGCCACGTCGTAACAGAGTTCCAGTGCGTCATCCAGCAATGTCAGCGCCCGCTGAATATGGCTGTCACTGAGTAGTTCACGTAAGTTGCCGCGAAAACCCGGATCGCCCAGCGCCAGGCGAAAATCCTGCGCACACTGCGCCAGCCGATCGGCAGATTTTTGCAACTGCTGGGCATCGCGGATTTCGGTGCGGTAGGCAATGGTAATATCTTTCGCCAGATCGATTAACTGACGGCTGGAGAGCTGCTGTCCAAAATACTGGCTGGCAATATCCGGCACCTGATGGGCTTCATCGAAGATCATCACGTCGGCTTCGGGGATTAACTCGGCAAAACCGCTCTCTTTCACCACCATATCGGCGAGAAAAAGATGATGGTTAACCACCACCACATCGGCATCCATCGCGCGACGGCGCGCTTTCACCACAAAGCAATCTTTATACAGCGGGCAGTCACTGCCGAGGCAGTTATCATTAGTGCTGGTCACCAGCGGCCAGATGGTACTGTCTTCGGCCACGCCGCCGCAGGTACTGATATCGCCGTCCACGGTTTCATTTGACCAGCCGCGCAGATGAACCAGATCGCTCATTGCCTGCACCGCCAGCTCACCACCGGCCATAGACTGCTGTTCGAGACGTTCAAGACAGAGATAGTTGGAGCGCCCTTTCAGCAACGCGAGGCTGCCTTTAAATTTCAGCGCACGCGCTACGGTCGGCAAGTCGCGGCTGTACAGCTGATCCTGCAACGCCTTCGAGCCGGTAGAGACGATCACTTTTTTACCGGAGCGCAGTGCCGGAGCCAAATAGGCAAAAGTTTTACCCGTGCCGGTACCCGCCTCGACTACCAGCTCGCTGCGGTTTTCAATGGCTTTGGTGACCGCCTCAGCCATTTGTCGCTGCGCTTCACGCGGTTTAAAGCCGGGAATTTCCCGCGCCAGTGCGCCATCTGCTGCAAAATCGTCTGCCACATACCCTCTCTGTCGGAGAAAAACACTGTAATTATGTCAGTATTTTGTATCCTCCTCCACCTTAATCGCCCTGCACCACAGATGACAGCAGGATGCTTTCTGTGGCAGGCTGGCAGCCGAAACCCTTCAGAAGGAAATCTAAATGAGCATTACCCGAATTGATCCTGATCACCGCATGTCTGAAGCAGTGATTCATAATCAGACTGTTTATTACACCAGCGTGCCGGAAAATCTGGATGAGGATGCTGAAGCGCAAACGGCCAATGCGCTGGCGGTGATCGATGCGCTTCTGACGCGTGTCGGTTCTGATAAAAGTCGTATTCTGGATGCCACCATTTTTCTGGTGAACCTGGAAGATTTCCCGGCGATGAACCGTGCGTGGGACGCATGGTTGTCACCGGGTAACGCACCGGTACGCTGCACGGTGCAGGCGAATCTGATGAATCCGAAATATAAAGTTGAGATCAAGGTTATCGCGGCGATGTAAGCCAGCGCGGCGCGTTACTCTTCGTCGTCCTCGTCTTCGAAACGCGCCGTAATATGCCCACCGGTGTGGGTTTCACGGATCTCCTGCGCCACCAGCGTAATTGCCTGGCCACTGCTCATTCCCTGCGACATCAATTCCTGAATACGCTCCACAGCTTGCTGCTGCTGTTCATGTGATAATGCTGGAAGACCTGTAATCATGGTGACTCCTTACAATGAAGATGCAAATTATTTCACGGCTAACAAACAGATGCCAGCAAGGCAAAAATATGCCAGGCTTGCACTTTTCTGATGTGACGACCTGCTTAATTCGATGCTGCCTGTTTACCACGCCTTAGACTATACGCCCGACGCTCTGCATAATCTGTTTGCACGCGCGGCACATCTGCCCTGGGCAATGCTGCTCAGTTCCGGCTTCGCCGAGCATGCCGATAACCGTTTCGATATTATGGTGGCAGAGCCCTGCGCCACGCTGCAAACTCGCGGTAACATCACGCGCTGGCAGCGGGATGGCATCCTTATCGAGTCGGCGGCTGACCCGCTGACGCTGTTGCAGCAAGCGCTGGATGAGCTGAATCTACCGACCGTGCAGCATCCCGACCTTCCTTTTCAGGGAGGCGCACTGGGGCTGTTTGGTTACGATCTTGGGCGACGTTTCGAGCAACTGCCGCAGACTGCCAGCGCCGATTTGACCACGCCGGATATGGCGGTCGGGCTTTATGACTGGGCGCTTGTCGCCGATCATCATCGCCAGACGCTGACGCTGATTACCCACCAGCAGCATGAGGCCCGACGCGACTGGCTGCTGACGTTGCCGACGGCACAGCCGACTGAAGACTTTACCCTCACCAGCGAATGGCAATCGAATATGACGCCCGCGCAGTACGGTGAGAAGTTCGACAGCATACAGCAGTATCTGCAAGCGGGCGATTGTTATCAGGTAAATCTCGCTCAGCGCTTCACCGCCAGTTATCGTGGTGATGAATGGCAGGCGTTCACTCTGTTGAATCAGCAGAACCGCGCGCCATTCAGCGCTTTTCTCAGGCTGGAACAGAGCGCGATTCTTAGCCTGTCGCCGGAGCGTTTTCTCGAACTGCAACAGGGAGAGATTGAAACCCGTCCGATTAAAGGCACCCTGCCACGCTTAGCGGAGGCTGAGGCCGATCGCCGTCAGGCGGAAAAACTGGCGGCGTCGCCGAAAGATCGCGCGGAAAATCTGATGATTGTCGATTTGTTGCGTAATGATATTGGCCGGGTAGCACAACCCGGTACGGTTAAAGTGCCGCAGCTGTTTGTCGTTGAACCGTTCCCGGCGGTACATCATCTGGTCAGTACCATTCGTGCCCAACTGAAACCCGAACTGAATGCCAGCGATTTGCTGCGCGCCTGCTTCCCCGGCGGCTCGATTACCGGCGCACCGAAAGTGCGCGCAATGGAAATTATTGAAGAGCTGGAACCACAGCGGCGTAATGCCTGGTGCGGCAGTATTGGCTACCTCAGCCTGTGCGGCCGTATGGATACCAGTATTACCATCCGCACGCTGATTGCCGAACAGGGGCAGCTGTTCTGCTCTGCAGGCGGTGGCATCGTTGCCGACAGTAATCAGCAGGCGGAATATCAGGAAACCTACGACAAAGTGAATCGCATTCTTCCTTATTTACTGGATCAACGGCATGACGGCTGAATCACTCACGCTGCCACAGTTTATCACCCGCTTTATGCTGCAACAGCCCCAAACGCAACCGGCCGGGCTACCAACCCGTCGCGCGGCGGTGCTGGTGCCGATTATCGCCCGCCCGCAGCCGACACTGTTGTTGACCCGTCGTGCCGATTCGCTGCGTAAGCATGCTGGCCAGGTGGCGTTTCCCGGCGGCATGATGGACCACAGCGATCCCTCACTGGTGTTTACTGCCCTGCGCGAAGCCGAAGAGGAAGTGGCGATTACGCCAGCCAGCGTGCAGGTGATTGGCACCCTGCCCGCCGTAACCAGCAGCACTGGCTTTCAGGTTACGCCGGTGGTCGGCATCCTGCCGGACACCATCACTTACCAGCCGAGTGAAGATGAAGTGGCGGCGGTGTTTGAAATGCCACTGCAGGAAGCGCTGCGGCTTGGCCGCTATACGCCGCTGGATATCCACCGTCATGGCATTGAGCATCGCGTGTGGTTATCGTGGTTTGAGGATTACTTTGTCTGGGGCATGACCGCCGGAATTATCCGCCAGCTCAGCCTGCAGATCGGTCAGCCCTGATGCGGCTGATGCATTTCACAGCAATTATCGCCTGATATCCGAACAAAACATTATTTTTCACTGGCAATTCCTGAGTAAGCGATCCAAATCACTTACATCAGGCGGCTTTTCATTTATATTCCTCGCACAAACAAAGTCAGTTATGCTATGCCAGCGGCAAACAGGCCGGGCATTAGCCTGAATGTTCTTTTAGATAAGTTTTTTTCATGCGATAGCCATCTTTTTTCCCGCATGATTGCCACCAGTCGCTCTGCTCACCCGATAACCAGGGCAGAGATAACCATTTTAAGGAGCGTGTAGCGTGATTAGCGTTTTCGACATGTTTAAGATCGGCATTGGCCCTTCCAGTTCTCATACGGTAGGACCGATGAAAGCCGGCAAACAGTTCGTCGATGATCTGGTAAAGAATGGCCAGATCTCTTCTGTTACGCGTATTGCCGTCGATGTGTATGGTTCCCTTTCTCTGACCGGCAAAGGTCACCACACTGATATCGCCATTATTATGGGCCTGTCAGGCGCGTCTCCCGATAGCGTCGATATCGACAGCATTCCTGGCTTTATACGTGATGTTGAGCAACGTCAGCGGCTGCTGCTGGCGAATGGTGAGCATGAAGTCGATTTCCCACGTGAAGGCGGGATGGTGTTCCGCAGTGATAACCTGTCGCTGCATGAGAACGGCATGCGCATTCACGCTTTTGCCGGTGATCAACCAATCTACAGCAAAACCTATTACTCTATCGGCGGTGGTTTTATTGTCGATGAAGAACATTTTGGTGAGTCCACGCTGGACGAAGTCAGCGTGCCGTATCCTTTCCATTCGGCAAAAGAGATGCTGGCTCACTGCCATGAAACCGGCCTGTCACTCTCCGGCATGGTAATGAAAAACGAACTGGCGCTGCACAGCCGCCAGGATATCGAGAAGTATTTTGGCGATGTCTGGCAGGCGATGCGCGACTGTATCGATCGGGGCCTGAATACCGAAGGCGTGCTGCCTGGGCCGCTGCGGGTACCGCGTCGTGCTGCGGCACTGCGTCGTTTGCTGGTGTCATCCGATAAGCTCTCCAGCGATCCGATGAACGTAATTGACTGGGTTAATATGTTTGCGCTGGCGGTAAATGAAGAGAATGCCGCCGGTGGCCGGGTGGTTACCGCCCCAACTAACGGTGCCTGCGGCATTGTTCCTGCGGTGCTGGCTTACTACGATCACTTTATTGAATCGGTCAGCCCGGATATTTTTATCCGTTATTTCCTTGCTGCCGGTGCGGTTGGCGTGCTGTACAAAATGAATGCTTCTATTTCAGGTGCTGAAGTGGGTTGTCAGGGCGAAGTCGGCGTCGCCTGTTCGATGGCTGCCGCTGGCCTCGCGGAATTGCTGGGTGCCAGCCCAGAGCAGGTTTGCGTCGCGGCCGAAATTGGTATGGAGCACAACCTCGGTCTTACATGCGATCCGGTTGCGGGTCAGGTGCAGGTGCCATGCATCGAGCGTAACGCTATCGCCTCGGTAAAAGCGATCAACTCTGCGCGTATGGCAATGCGCCGCACCAGTCAGCCGCGCGTCTCGCTGGATAAAGTCATCGAAACCATGTACGAAACCGGCAAAGACATGAACGCCAAGTATCGTGAAACCTCGCGTGGTGGGCTGGCGATCAAAGTACAATGTGACTGATTTTTCTTAAAGTTAGCATTCTGCGACATCACGGTAGTTACCTTACTAACTATCGGTTATGCTGTTAACACGCTACAGTAGAACAACGCGGCCTTATACGGCCGCGTTGTTCTTGTACTCACAGCGATTTATATTCATTGCTACTAAACTTTCACCAGGCAAGGTCGATAACTAAAACTCGCAATTTCATTGGCGCTTACTTAAGGATGGTTACTGATGCAAGTGTCCCAGCAAATTGTTAGTCAGTTTCGCCGAAAACGACTATTTATTGCTGCAACTGTCGCCGCATTAGTGATTTTTCTTACCCTGGCTTTTCGTTTTTTCGAAGAGAAAAATCGCATTGAGCAACAGTCACATACCTTTGCCAATGAAGCCATTCTGCGCTTTGACCGCATGTTTTCACCACTGGATGTATCAGCGAATGATAATCTCGGGCTGGTCGGTCAGCGCTGTAGCGACGTGCGCTTTACGCTGGTGGAGAAACTGGCGGCCCTGCAAACACTACGCTCGCTGTTATTGGTAGAGAGTGACAGCATCTATTGCTCCAGCATATTTGGTGAACGTACCCTGTCATTCAGTAAATTATATCCTGAACTGGCGATCCATAATCAGCGCATGCTGTTGACTACCGATAACTATCTGCTTAAAGGCTCACCGGTGTTAATACTGTGGACCCCCATATCGCAGGATAATAATAAATCCGGCATTCTGCAGGTTATTAACGTCGAGATGATGAGCAATTATCTGCTCGAACCGACATTGCCGTGGGTTGAGCGGGCAATATTTAATGTTGGCGGTAAAAGCCTTGAATACGGCACCCCACTGATTCAGCCGGCCATTCCCTCTGAAGATGAGGTGAGTTACGAAGAGGCTTCGCTGCGCTACCCCTACACAATTACTCTGTTTGGCCCATCGCCAGCACGCCTGGCGCTCGCAGCCGTTCCTTCTCAATTGCCGCTGGCGCTTCTGCTCAGTCTGCTGACGGGTTATATCGTCTGGCTGGCAACCGCTAACCGTATGAGTATCGCCTGGGAGATCAGCTATGGCCTGTCGTCCCACGAGTTTCTTGTTTACTGCCAGCCGCTAATTAATGCGCGTACCGGAGAATGTGACGGCATAGAATTGCTGTTGCGCTGGAATAATCCGCGTCAGGGCTGGGTTCCACCGGATGTATTTATTCCAATGGCCGAGCGCCAAAACCTGATTGCACCGCTGACGCGTTACGTGATTAATGAGGTCGTCAGCCAACTGCCTTCGCTGCCCGATACTCCCGATTTTCATATCGCCCTTAACGTAGCAGCCAGCCACTTTCACAATCGCGCCATTCTCAACGATTTACAGCATCTGTGGTGGCCAGCTAATCCGCGTCAACAGCTGGTAATTGAACTCACAGAACGTGATGCCCTGCCGGTGGTCGATCAACGCGTCGTTTCACACCTGCAAAAAGCTGGCGTTAAGTTGGCGATTGACGATTTCGGTACTGGCCACAGCTCGCTTTCATACCTGAAGACGCTCAGCCCTGACGTGTTGAAAATCGATAAAATCTTCACTGCTTCAATTGGCACCGATGCGATTAACGCCACGGTAACCGATATGGTGATTTCGCTGGCGCAGCGTCTGAATATCAGCCTGGTGGCCGAGGGTGTGGAAACCGCTGAGCAGGCAGCCTATTTGCGTGAACGCGGTGTGGATATTTTACAGGGCTATTATTTTGCCCGACCGATGCCGTTAGCCGATTTCCCGACATGGCTGAGTGAACGTTAGCCTGCTCTGATAGAAAAAAACGGCGCTGTTAAGCGCCGTTTTTATATTCGGATGGCGAGGTTATCCTCGCCCGGGCCAACGATCAGGCCTCTTCATCGTCCATTTCGTTGCGTTCTTTGGTCACACGCACCAGATCCACGCGATAATCTGTCGCTTCGATAATCTGGAAGCGCAGTGGCGGCAGCTCAATGACATCACCGGGTAACGGCAACTGTCCTTTCTGCGCAATCAGTAAGCCCGCCAGCGAAGCATGATCGTCTTCGGCTTTAACCAAATCCTGAGTATCCAGCAGCTGCTGCAACGAGTGAAGATCGGTGCCGCCTTTAACCAGCCAGCCGTCGCCGTCGGCAATGATATCCGGCGTTTCATCCTCATCAGGAAATTCACCGGCAATCGCTTCCAGCACGTCCAGCGGTGTGATCAGCCCCTGCACCACGCCAAACTCATTGGTTACCACCACAAAGCTGCCCTTGGCACGGCGTAATACACCCAGCAGGTTAATCGGATCGAGCGTTTCTGGCACGATAATCGGCGGCGTCGCCGACGCGAAAGTGGCCACATCAATACCATGATCCAGCGCAACTAACAGCTCTTTGGCACGCACCACACCGATAATTTCATCCAGTTCACCGCGACACACCGGGAACAGGCTGTGCGGCGTATCCAGCAGCTGAATGCGAATCTCATCCAGCGGGCGCTCAGCATCAACCCAGGAGATTTCGCCGCGCGGCGTCATAATGCTGCGCACCGAACGCGAGGCCAGCGTTAATACGCCGTTAATCATGTAGCGCTCTTCGTCCTTAAAGGCTTCCTTCGGCATTACCGATGTCACTTCGCTGGTCTCACTGTTTACCTGCTGCGAACCCTGGCGCCCGCCCATCAGGCGCAGAATCGCTTCTGCGGTACGCTCACGCATCGGGCGGTGCGACTGATGACGGACAAAGTTACGTCGCGCAATCTGGTTAAACAGCTCGATAAGAATCGAGAAGCCGATCGCCGCGTACAGGTAACCTTTCGGAATGTGGAATCCAAAGCCTTCAGCGACCAGGCTCAGACCAATCATCAGCAGGAAGCTGAGACACAGCACCACAACTGTCGGATGCGCGTTAACAAAGTTAGTTAACGGCTTGGACGCCAGCAGCATAACCCCCATCGCAATGATCACCGCGGTCATCATTACTGCCAGGTCATTGACCATACCGACTGCGGTTATTACCGCATCAAGTGAGAACACCGCATCCAGTATGACAATCTGAATCACCACTGCCCAAAAACTGGCGTAGCTGCGGTTGCCATCACTCTCATGTTGACGGTTCTCCAGCCGTTCATGCAACTCCATGGTTGCCTTAAACAGCAGAAATACACCGCCGAACAGTAAAATCAAATCGCGCCCGGAGAAACTAAAGTCCGCCACGCTGAATAACGGCTTGGTCAGCGTCACCATCCACGAAATCAGCGACAACAGCCCCAGACGCATCAACAGCGCCAGTGACAGGCCGATAATACGCGCTTTATCGCGCTGCTTCGGTGGCAATTTATCCGCAAGAATGGCGATAAATACCAGGTTATCAATACCCAGCACGATCTCAAGAACGATAAGCGTCAGCAGACCGGCCCAAATTGAGGGGTCTAAGAGAAATTCCATTACAGACTCCGAAACAAGGAACAGGACAACGCCGCCACCATATTAATGGGCGTGCGTGGGGAATAACGACAGGCAATAGTGCGTGATACGCCGGAAGGCGTCAGAAAACAAGCCGGATGACCCGGTGGCATGGATAAACAACTTCGGTGACAGTCCATAGGGAGGGCAAAGGCCCGTTACTCCTGTAGCAAAAAAGAGTCATTACTCTACCAGCAGAAACATTGTCGTCAAAATATTTTCTTACAGTTAACAAAACTGCTTTATTTGGCTGCCTGATAAATGAGCAGAATGACAAATCATCAAGTTATACATCGGATTAACTGAGCGAGGTCACATAATTTATTTTTTCACAGACTAAAATAATTGTCGAAACATTCGCTGTATATCCTGACTCTGCAAAAAATCTCTACTGATGATTGCAGCGTTGTCTTGGGGTGGGCTTATCGCTGTTGCGATAAACTCGTTGGCGGCTCAGTGCTCACTGGCTGAAACGCTCACTATTCTAAAAGGAGGTAGCAAGTGACTATTGCTATTGTCATCGGCACGCATGGTTGGGCAGCAGAGCAGCTTCTGAAAACCGCCGAAATGCTGTTGGGTGATCAGGAAAACGTCGGCTGGATTGATTTTGTCCCCGGTGAAAATGCTGAAACCCTGATTGAGAAGTACACTGCGCGCCTTGCTGAACTCGACACCAGCCAGGGCGTGCTATTCCTCGTTGATACCTGGGGTGGCAGCCCGTTTAATGCCGCCAGCCGTATTGTGGTCGATAAACAAAACTATGAAGTGATCGCCGGCGTTAATATCCCAATGCTGGTGGAAACGCTGATGGCACGTGACGATGATCCGGCATTCGATGAGCTGGTGGCAGTGGCAGTGGAAACCGGCCGTGAGGGCGTCAAAGCACTGAAGGCTAAAGAGCCTGAACCCGCAGCGGTGGCCGCAGCTAAACCCGCCGCACCTGCCGCACCAACCAAACCAATGAGCGCGGAAGACCATATGAAAATTGGTCTGGCCCGTATTGATGACCGCCTGATCCACGGCCAGGTCGCCACCCGCTGGACGAAAGAAACCAACGTAAACCGCATTATCGTCGTCAGTGATGAAGTCGCTGCCGATAACGTGCGCAAAACCCTGCTGACCCAGGTCGCCCCTCCAGGGGTCACTGCACATGTGGTGGACGTCGCGAAAATGGTGCGCGTCTACAACAACCCGAAATACGGTCAGGATAAAGTGATGCTGCTGTTCACCAACCCGACGGATGTCGAGCGTATTGTGGCAGAGGGCGTCAATATCACCTCGGTCAATGTCGGTGGCATGGCATTCCGCCAGGGTAAAACCCAGGTGAACAATGCGGTGTCAGTTGATGAAAAAGATATTGCCGCGTTTAAGAAGCTTAACGATCGCGGAATTGAGCTGGAAGTCAGAAAGGTCTCGTCCGACCAGAAACTGAAAATGATGGACCTGATTGCCAAAGTGAATCAATAAGTTGAAAGCCTTATTCATCGCCTGACGCGTCAGGTTTAACTCAGAATGCTTATGTCAGAAGGAGAAGTGCAATGGAGATTACCACTCTTCAAATTGTACTGATATTTATTGTCGCCTGCGTCGCAGGTATGGGATCGATTCTTGATGAGTTTCAGTTTCACCGTCCGTTGGTGGCCTGTACGTTAATTGGCTTTGTGCTGGGAGATGTTAAAACAGGGATTATTATCGGCGGTACGCTGGAAATGATCGCCCTTGGCTGGATGAACATTGGTGCGGCAGTGGCACCCGATGCCGCCCTCGCCTCAATTATTTCGACCATTCTGGTTATCGCCGGTGGGCAAAGCATCGGAGCCGGTATCGCACTGGCTATTCCGCTGGCGGCAGCTGGCCAGGTTCTGACCATTATTGTGCGTACGATTACCGTTGCCTTCCAGCACGCCGCCGATAAAGCGGCCGAGAAAGGTAATCTGACCGCAATCAGCTGGATTCACGTTTCGGCGTTAGTGTTGCAGGCGATGCGTATTGCCATCCCGGCACTGATCGTTGCTGTATCCGTCGGCACCAGCGTAGTACACAACCTGCTGAACTCGATTCCGGAAGTTGTGACCAATGGCCTGAATATCGCCGGTGGCATGATTGTCGTGGTCGGTTATGCAATGGTCATCAATATGATGCGTGCCGGTTACCTGATGCCGTTCTTCTACCTTGGCTTTGTGACCGCGGCATTTACCGAATTCAACCTGGTCGCACTGGGTGTCATTGGGGTGGTAATGGCACTGCTCTATATTCAGCTCAGCCCGAAATATAACCGCGTCGCGGGTGCAGCAGCGTCTGGCCCGGCAAAAAACGACCTCGATAACGAATTAGACTAAGGATAAGGTGAGAGAAATGGTTGATACCACTACCACACAAAAAAAACTCACACCCGGTGATATTCGCGGTGTATTTCTGCGCTCGAACCTGTTCCAGGGATCATGGAACTTTGAACGCATGCAGGCGCTCGGTTTCTGCTTCTCAATGGTGCCGGTGATTCGTCGCCTTTACCCGGAGAATAACGACCAGCGTAAACAGGCAATTAAACGTCACCTTGAGTTCTTTAACACCCACCCGTACGTGGCAGCCCCAATACTGGGCGTTACCATGGCGATGGAAGAGCAGCGTGCCAACGGTGCACCGATTGATGATGCGGCGATTAACGGCATCAAAGTCGGTCTGATGGGGCCACTGGCAGGCGTCGGCGACCCAATCTTCTGGGGTACGGTGCGCCCGGTATTTGCCGCACTCGGAGCCGGTATCGCCATGAGTGGCAGCCTGCTCGGTCCGATACTGTTCTTCGTGCTGTTTAACCTGGTGCGTCTGGCAACTCGCTATTATGGCGTCGCGTATGGCTATAAAAAAGGTGTCGATATTGTTAGCGACATGGGCGGCGGCTTCCTGCAAAAACTGACCGAGGGGGCGTCAATTCTCGGCCTGTTTGTCATGGGGGCACTGGTTAATAAGTGGACGCATGTTAACATTCCACTGGTGGTGTCGAGGATCACCGATCAGACCGGCCAGACCAATGTCACCACCGTTCAGACCATCCTTGATCAGCTGATGCCAGGACTGGTGCCACTGCTGTTGACCTTTGGCTGTATGTGGCTGCTGCGACGTAAAGTGAATGCGCTGTGGATTATCATGGGCTTCTTTGCCATTGGTATCTTCGGCTACTGGATTGGTTTACTCGGACTGTAAACTGCTGAACCGGGAGCCTGGCTCCCGGTTTTTTATTGCAGAGTCTTTTTATCAGCGTTTACGCCAAACGCTGACAAAACGACTTTCACGGAGCTGTAGTATGTCTTTAACCGATTATCTCATCATTGCCGTTATCGCCCTGTTTCTGCTGTACGCGATTTATGATGAATTACTGATGGATCGTCTGCGCGGTAAAACCCGTCTGAAAGTGCTGCTGCAACGCCGTAACAAGCTGGATAGCCTGATCTTTATCGGCTTGATTGCCATTTTGCTTTATCACAACGTTTCAGCCAACGGGCCACAAGTTACCACGACGTTACTGCTGATTCTGGCTTTTATCGCCATTTATATTTTCTGGATTCGCCGACCGAAATTGTTGTTAAAACCGCAGGGCTTTTTCTACGCGAACGTCTGGGTAGCTTATTCCCGTATCAAAAGTATGAATTTATCGGAAGATGGCGTACTGGTGATGCAATTAGAGCAGCGCCGCCTGCTGATTTACGTCAGAGAATTAGACGACCTTGAAAGAATTTATAAAACAATGGTAGAAAATCAATAAGTTAAAATATAGCCAAGGGTATGAATTATACCCCAGGCATGTTAATTCTAATCACTAATAAAACTGCGGATATTATTTTTCTGTTAAAACCGCAATAACATTGCGCTTAATTTAAACAGCAACGGATAAGTCAGATAATTAATGAAAATCGTTATCAGTTGGCGCTAAAAAATAATGAATTTTAATTTGCCTTCATTTGTCGCTGTGATATTGTAGCCAGCGTCATTGGGGAGTAGCCGATTTCTGACGGAGTGTCAGAAATGCATCTGTCAACATACTCGTTTAGAGATAAACGTGGCAGCTGCGGCCCGCAGCGGGAAGGCGAGACCATAGACACGTGCCCATGTAAGGTTGGGGATGGCGCACGTGTATATGGATGTCCCGGCCGAGGTTACGACTTCGATGAATCTTTCCGCAATGCTTATTCTTGCTTTTGGCATGTCTATGGATGCTTTTGCCGCCTCGATCGGTAAAGGTGCAGCCCTGCATAAACCCCGTTTTTCCGAAGCACTCCGTACTGGCTTAATCTTTGGCGTAATCGAAGCCATTACACCGTTAATTGGTTGGTGTATTGGTCAGTTTGCGACGCAATTTGTCATGGGATGGAGCGACTGGATCGCGTTTATACTGCTGGCGTTTCTCGGTGGGCGAATGATCGCCGAGGGGTTTCGTGGCCAGAGCAGCGACTGCGCGCCGGTGCACCGTCACGGTTTCTGGCTGCTGGTGATGACCGCAATCGCCACCAGCCTTGATGCGATGGCGATTGGCGTCAGCCTTGCCTTCCTGCAAGTCAACATACTGCAAACCGCGCTGATGATCGGCCTGGCAACGCTGATTATGTCAACCGCAGGCATTATGGTCGGGCGCTTTATCGGGCCGATGCTTGGCAAGCGTGCCGAGATCCTCGGCGGCGTAGTGCTGATCGGCATTGGTTGCAGTATTCTTTACTCCAGCCTGGCTTAATCGCGCTGCCACAGCGTCAGCACAAAATCCGTCTCGCAGATAAACGCCGTCTCACCGACCAGCTGCCCCCACACTTCCGGGCGCGCACGCCAGGCGAATGGCGTCATTTGTAACAACGCAGCGGCTTCTTCGCCGTTAAGCGTCATCGGGTAACTCAACGCCTGCTGATCAACGCGCGTAAAGCCTTCCGGCTGCTCTTCACTCTCATCATGCAGCTTTACCTGCTGATAAATAAGTTCTTTGAACTGCAACAGGTGACGCGGCCCTGGCGCAACCGTCAGCAAATAACCGCCCTGACGAATGACTCGCGCCAGCTCACTGGCTTTGCACGGCGCATAAATGCGCAGCACCGCATCCAATGACTGCGCGGCGAAAGGCAGGCGATGGCTGGAGGCCACGCAGAAGCTAATTTCCGGATAGCGTTTCGCGGCATAGCGAATGGCGACCTTAGATACGTCCAGACCATATATTTGACGGCTTTCACGCTGCGATAAACGCTGGCTGACTGCTTCAGTGTAATACCCTTCACCACAGCCAATATCCAGCAGGCTGACCGCCTGCTGTGGCAATACGCTGTCCAGCAGTGCAGCTACCTGCTGCTGCAACGGCTGATAGTGACCGGCATCAAGAAACTCACGGCGCGCCTGCATCATCTCCGCACTGTCGCCCGGCTGTTTAGAACGCTTATGCTGTACCGGCAGCAGATTGACGTAGCCCTCTTTCGCGCAATCAAACTGATGTTGATTCGTGCAGCGCCAGCTGCGCTCATTAAGCGCCAGCGATTGCTGACAAAGTGGACAAAGGTACGGCATTCAGGCTCTCCGGCAAAAAATCAGGGCGGCAGTTTACACCTTTCATCGCCTGCGTGCGTCAGTAATCCACTCAGATTCGCGTCAGGCGCAACAAAAAAGCCCCGTCACGAATGACGGGGCTTTCACAATTCAGTTTCAGCGGCGTTATGAATTACAACACCTTGCTGAGGCTGAGATCGAAATCAGATTGCATTAACGTTAACTGCAGCTGGACCTTTCTGGCCGTCCTGAATTTCGAACTCAACATTCTGGCCTTCAGCCAGAGTTTTGAAGCCGTTACCCTGGATTGCAGAGAAGTGTACGAACACATCTTTGCTGCCGTCAGCAGGAGTAATGAAACCAAAACCTTTAGACTCGTTGAACCACTTAACCTGACCTTTAATCTTTGCCATTATGCAAATTCCTTAGATTGTTTTATTCGCCCGGAGGCTTACTTACTGAGAAACCAGAGACATTACTGAATGAGGCACTAATTTAAGGTTCGGCAAGGAAGCGGTATTCAACGTCAACGTTTTTACTCAGAACTTCATTACTGAAAATGCCACACATAAGCAGAACTGTACCTCGTTTTACCCAGAAAGCGTTATCACATATCCTTTAATTAATGGCAAGCCATTTTTAAACAGTGATCGACCTGCCGCACATTATTGAAACGACTAACGGCACGGAATGCACAAATATGCACGCTTTCGGGCTAAACAGACATACAACCCAGGCAGGAAAGGCCCACCCAGCATGTCTATAACGTCCCGATTACTTTAGCCTAAACTAAAGGTTTCGTCTAATACGACCTTGCGCTAACTCATTACTATTCAGCATAAATATTGCATAAATATTGCAAAGAACTTCTGTATAGATTGATTAAAGCAGCCGGTAACAAGCTAAAAGTTTGCAGATGTAACTTGTACAACAAGTATCCTTTCGTACAAATTAAACATTAAATTGCACCAAAATCAGGAGCATTATTTCGCCCTGCCCCAATTAAATGCAACGCTGATAAATTACTCACTAATTTGATCTGTTCCAAAGCAGAATTATAAATAATGTGATTAGTGGAATGTTCTGCGGTTGATATCTGTCACCCTAAGATTATTCCTGGATAATATTATTTATCAGCGCTCTTGCTCCTATTCTCCACGGCTGGAAGCGTTGTGGATCAAGCCCTGCCGACTGCATCGAATGCGCCAGTTCGGCTGGCGGCGTATCCAGTGATTCATCAGCCAGCTCAAATACTCCCCAGTGAATCGGAATAGATAGAGGGCAACCCAGATCGCGGTGCAAAGAAACCGCCTGCTGCGGATCCATATGCTGGGCGTGCATGAACCATTTTGGTGCATAGGCACCGACCGGTAAAGCGGCCAGATTAAAAGGCCCAAGACGGCGCGGGATTTCGAGTAAATTTTCGGAGTAGCCGCTGTCGCCGGTGAACCAGAAATTCAGTTTTTTGACGTTTATTGTCCAGCCACACCACAGTGAACGATTACGATCTCGCAGCGTGCGCATACTCCAGTGACGTGCCGGTACGGCATGAATGGTCATGCCCGCCAGCTCAGTAGCTTGCCACCAGTCTGCCTGACTGACATGGCGCGCGCCCTGGCGAATAAACCACGGCTTCAGGCCGAGCGGCACAACAAACTGCACTTCAGGAAAGCGCCGCAAAATTTTCTTGATGGTTGGACGATCGAGATGATCGTAATGATTATGCGAAATAAGCACCACATCCAGCCGGGGTAAATCGTCGATATTCAGCGCCGCAGGCGTTTTACGTGCCGGGCCATACCAGCGCAACGGCGAAGCGCGCTGAGATAACGCCGGATCGATCAGGGTATAGCGCTGATCGATACGCAGCATCAGGCAAGCGTGTCCCAGCCACCAGACAGCATCCTGATCGCCAGAGAGGTCTGCTGGCTGCCACCATTGGGAGATAAACCCGGCATACCCTGCTGCGGGCGGAAATGGCAGCCCCTGCGCTTTACGCTCCTTGCGCCAACGCGCTAAATCGCCCTGCTGACGTAAATCAGTTTCCGGATTACAAAAACCCTCTGGCGTATGGTGCGCCTTAGACGGGTCATACCACGGATTTTTCCACGCCATATTCAACGCTCCTCAGCGCGTAACATTGCTTATCGCTCAGGAATCAGGCGAGTGAAATCTTTCTCGTCCTGCTGCTCCACTGCGTTTTTGCTCTCACTACCGCTGACGCTATCCGTCAGGCGGCGCAACAGCGCGTTTTGCTTTTTCTGCTCATCCAGCAGCGATTCCAGCAGGCGAATCTGCTCACTGGCACGCACGCTGGCGCGGTTAACAAAAAACCATGCGATCAGGCCAACAATGACCAGCGCTGCACTAAATCCCATTGACGCAAAACCCATCACGCCATTCGCCATCTCATTCATACAAACCTCAGTGTTACCGTACTTTCAAAGGTTGCTGCAATGCGCACAACACAACCTGTCGATTTTACTCGCTCGGCAGCGAATTGATAGATAACTCACATAATTTGCTGGTGAAATCTGAGTAATACTCATCGCTTTCAGCATCCTCTTATCGACGGGATGTGCAGCAAACGGCATGGTGCTATGCTGAGCGCGACGGCTGATGATGAGGAACAGCCTGATTAAACATGGAGACAAAAATGAAAATGATTATTCGTATCGTCATACTGCTGGCGATTATTTGGCTGGCGATGTTATTAACGGGCTACGGGGTGTTGACCGGCAGTAACAAAAATGCCGCAGGCATGGGTTTACAGTGTCAGTATCTGACCGCACGCGGTATGGTTTCGGCACAATATCTGCATACCGACAGCGGGATTATCGGCGTGACTGACTGCCCAATCCTGAAGAAAACCGGTGAAGTGGTCGATAATTAATTGACGCCGATCGGCTGGCGGCGTACTGGCCGCCAGCCGCATCAGATTCAGAATGGATAGTCGTGATAGCCCATCTGGGATGACAGCGCACTCGCAGCGCGATGCAGCATGCTGACATAATCTTTTTTATTCTCTTCCGCGAAGCGAATTGTCGGGAATGACATACTCAGACCTGCAATCACCACGCCAAAACGGTCAAACACCGGCACTGCGATACAGCGTAAGCCCTCTTCCTGCTCTTCGTTATCCTCGCCGAATCCCTGCGATTTTACTTTCTCCAGCACCGGTAACAGCTCTTCAGCACTGGCCAAAGTACGCGCGGTGCTGCGGGTAAATTCTACATGCTGCAAAATTTCCTGCACTTCGGCCGGTTCGCGCCATGCCAGTAATACTTTACCAATCGCGGTGCTGTGCAGCGGGTTACGACGGCCAATGCGCGAATACATCCGCAGGTTATACATTGAGTCGATTTTATGAATATAGACAATGCTGTCTTCTTCCAGCGCGCCGAGATGAATGGTTTCTTTGGTCAGGCGCGACAGCTCCCGCATTTGGATATCGGCGCTGCGGATCAAATCGACGTTTTGCAGCGCTTTCGCACCCAGCTCAAACAATTTCAGCGTCAGGGCATACTTTTCCGATTCGCCCTCCTGCGACACATAGCCAAGTGACTTCATGGTCTGCAGAAAACGGTAGACGGTGCTTTTAGACATCATCACGCGCTGCGACAGTTCGGTAATGCCGTTTTCACGCTCTTCACCTAACGCCTGCAAAATGCCAAACACTTTTAGCACGGAAGAGACGGAGTCGGGCTGCTTATCAAGATCTGCATTGGCCATAAATCACAACCTTTCTGAAATTGTTTTACAAAAAATGGAACACTATTTCTAGTATACGTGTGAGGTTGCCGATATCGCAATTAAATCACGCAGTTTGCGCCAGCAGGAGCACAGCGAGTTTTGCTATTAAATGCGATGCATTAGTCGCAAAAAGCCATTAGCATGATGATATTCACACTCATGATTAATTTCTCCTTATGTCACAAACCTCTCAAATGGATGGCTTACCCATCCCGCAGCGTTACGGCGCGATCATTGCTATTGCGCTGGGCATCACCGTCGCGGTACTGGACGGTGCGATTGCTAACGTCGCGCTGCCAACCATCGCCCGCGATTTGCAGGCCAGCCCGGCCCAGTCAATCTGGATCGTCAATGCCTATCAGCTGGCGATCATTGTTTCTCTGCTGTCGCTGTCATTTCTCGGCGATATTCTTGGTTATCGCCGGATTTATCAGTGGGGATTGGTGGTTTTTAGCTGCACATCACTGTTCTGTGCGCTCTCCAGCTCGCTGGAGATGCTGACTTTTGCCAGGGTGTTACAGGGATTTGGTGGTGCTGCACTGATGAGTGTTAATACCGCGCTGATCCGCATTATCTATCCCCAGCGCCATCTCGGGCGCGGTATGGGGATAAATTCGCTGATCGTGGCAGTTTCCACTGCAGCAGGCCCTACAGTGGCGGCTGCGGTGTTATCAGTGGCTTCCTGGCAGTGGTTGTTCTTTATCAACGTTCCGGTAGGTATTGCCGCGCTGTGGCTCGCGCTGCGCTTTCTGCCGGATAATCCGCAGAAGGCGCAAGGACAGCGTTTTGACATAACCAGTGCCGTGATGAATGCGCTAACCTTCGGTCTGCTGATCTCCGCGCTGAGCGGTGCAGCGCAGGGCCAGCGCTGGGAAATTATCGCGGCAGAGTTGGTGGCGTTACTGGTGATCGGGATTCTGTTTATCCGCCGTCAGCTTACCTTGCCGTTTCCGCTGTTGCCGGTCGATCTGCTGCGCATTCCGATTTTCTCACTGTCGATTTGCACCTCCGTTTGCTCATTCTGCGCGCAAATGCTGGCAATGGTATCGCTGCCGTTCTATCTGCAAAGCGTGCTGGGACGCAGTGAAGTCGCAACCGGATTGCTGTTGACGCCGTGGCCGCTGGCCACCATGGTGATGGCGCCGATTGCCGGCCGCTTAATTGAGCGCTATCACGCCGGTCTGCTCGGCGGTATTGGACTGGCGATGTTTGCCGCCGGTCTGTTTGCGCTGGCGTTGTTGCCACCCGCACCGGCCGATGTCGATATTATCTGGAGAATGATGCTGTGCGGTGCCGGTTTTGGCCTGTTCCAGTCACCAAACAATCATACGATTATCTCTTCCGCACCGCGTAACCGCAGTGGCGGTGCCAGTGGCATGCTGGGTACTGCACGTCTGTTGGGGCAAACCAGTGGTGCGGCGCTGGTGGCACTGATGTTTAATCTGTTTGGTACTCACGGCACCCATGCTTCGCTAATTATGGCCGGATGCTTCTCCAGTGCGGCAGCCATTGTCAGTGCAATGCGCATGACCCAGCCACGCGCCGGAAAATAAAAAAGGGGACCATAAGGCCCCCTTCAATCGCAGGGGCGGCTTTTCGCCGCCCAAGCCGCGAGTGATCAACTACTTCAGGTACTCGCCACTACGCAGCGCTTCGATGCGCTTATCAAGCGGTGGGTGCGACATAAACATCTCGCTGAACGATTTGTTTTTACCGTTAATGCAGAACGCCATCATGCTGCTGGCTTCCTGCGGCTCGTAGCTGGTTTTCAGTCGTTGTAATGCGGCGATCATCTTCTCACGACCGACCAGGCGCGCCGCGCCGGCATCAGCGTGGAATTCGCGATGGCGTGAGAACCACATCGTGATAATGCTGGCCAGGATACCGAACACCAGTTCGAGCACCATGGAAATAGCAAAATACACCATCGGGTTACCGTTACTTTCAGCCTCGTCACGGTTACCGGACAGAAAGCCCGAAGCCACCTGCGCAATAATACGCGAGATAAAGATCACAAAGGTGTTCACCACACCCTGGATCAGCGTCATGGTCACCATATCACCGCTGGCAATATGACTGACTTCATGCGCCAGTACCGCTTCTGCTTCATCACGGCTCATGTTCTGCAACAGGCCGGTAGAAACCGCCACCAGTGACGCATCACGCCGTGCGCCGGTGGCGAAAGCATTGATATCCGGTGCGTGGTACACAGCAACCTGCGGCATCGCGATGCCCGCCTGTTGCGCCTGGCGTCCAACCGTTTCCATTAGCCAGCGTTCGGTTTCGTTGCGAGGCTGTTCAATCACTTCCCCACCAACGGAACGCAGTGCCATCCATTTTGACATCAGCAGTGAAACAAACGCACCGCCGAAGCCAAACAGGCCTGCCATAATCATCAGGCCCTGAACGCTGCTTGACTGGATCCCTGTCAGGCTGAGAATCAGCCCGAAAACCAACATTACGCCAAGGTTGGTTAGCAGGAAAAGAGCAATACGCATCATAAAATATAATCTTCCTCAGTTAGCTTAGTGCCGGTATGCGGATATACATCGTATGGGTAACCATCAGCATTTCAAGCGACCTTAACGTTTAAGTGTCTAAAAAGACATAACTTTACATTTTTGGCATATGCAATGCACAGCGATTAATCGCTGACAGGTTTGCAGTAATTAGCGATGCTAAAGTAAGGAACGAGGAAAGAAACAGGCACTGCCTGAGCAGTGCCTGTTTTACTGACTAGTTAGCGGCTTTTTTGCTTGCCGGCTGACCAGACTCGAGCTGCGCCAGGTCATTGGCTATCTTCACCGTTTCATCAAGATACGGATCCGGCTCTTTATAGTCTTTCGGTAAATCATCTATATTAGCCAGCGGCTTTTTGCCTTCCAGCTTGTAACGCGCATTGATACGTTCCAGACGCAGCGCATCTTCCTCGTGATTCTCTTTCTCGCGTTGCGCCAGATTGAGTGACACCGCGTTACGCTTATCCTTCAGTGCATTAAAGCGGGCAATGTCTTTGATGATGTACTGGAACTCAGGATCCTGCGCGATACGCTGTTGATGATTTTTAAGCAACTGCGGCTCAAACGGCTTCAGATCGCCCGTTTTCACATAGGTCGCGGCAGAGATGCTATCCCATGGCAGCGCGTTATCTTCAAATTTCTCACCGGTTTCAACCGCTTCCACGCCGGTTGGCATCAGCAGGTCAGGCGTGACGCCTTTACGCTGCGTACTGCCGCCGTTGATACGGTAAAACTTCTGAATGGTATACTGAACTGAACCCAGCGCAGGCCATTCCGGGCGCAGCATCTGATCGTAGATACGATTCAGCGAACGATATTGCTGCACGGTGCCTTTACCAAAGGTCGGCTCACCGACGACTAACGCACGGCCATAGTCCTGCATCGCGGCGGCGAAGATTTCAGATGCCGAGGCACTGAAGCGATCCACCAGCACTACTAACGGACCCTTATAGTAAACAATACCGTCAGTGTCGTTGTCTTCGCGCACTTTACCGTTATTGTCACGCACCTGAACTACCGGACCGCTTGGGATAAACAAACCAGAAAGCGCGACGGCTTCAGTCAGTGCGCCACCGCCATTGGTGCGCAGGTCAATCACTACGCTGTTAACATTCTGTTTCTGCAATTTCTGCAGCTGAACTTTAACGTCGTCTGTCAGACCAACATAGAAACCAGGGATGTCCAGCACGCCGACTTTCTGATTACCGACATTTTTCACTGACATCTTCACCGCACGATCTTCCAGGCGGATCTTCTCACGCGTCAGCGTCACCGTGCGAGTTTTGCTGCCCTTACCTGCCGGCAACACTTCCAGACGAACTTTACTGCCTTTTGGCCCTTTGATCAGCGCAACCACGTCATCCAGCCGCCAGCCGATCACGTCCACCATGGGCTTATTCGGCTGCCCGACCGCCACAATGCGGTCACCAACGGTAATCGCCTTGCTTTTCGCTGCCGGGCCACCCGCTACCATGGAATTAATGACGGTGTAGTCATCATCCATCTGCAATACCGCGCCAATCCCTTCAAGCGACAGGCTCATTTCGGTATTGAACTGCTCGGTATTGCGCGGTGAAAGATAGCCAGTATGGGGATCGATTTCGCGGGCGAAAGCATTCATTGCCAGCTGGAACACGTCCTCGCTGTTGCTCTGCGCCAGCCGACGAATGGCAAACTCATAGCGTTTGGTGAGAATCTCACGAATCTCTTTCTCATCTTTGCCGGTCAGCTTCAGGCTCAGTTGGTCATATTTGACTTTGGCATCCCATAACGCATTAAGCTCAGCAACGCTCTTTGGCCATGGTGCTTTGCCACGATCGAGATCGATGGTGTCATTGCCGGTAAAGTTCATCGGCTTATTCAGCACCGACAGCGCATACTGATAACGCTCAAACCGACGCTTCTGCGCCAGGTTGTATAAATCGAAAAACACCGGCATTTTGCCGGATTTAAACTCCTCACCGAGGGTGCCTTTCTTATCGGCAAATTGCGCCACGTCTGGCGCCAGCAGCACGTTGTGGCTGTAGTCCAGCATATTCAGGTAGCGGTCAAAAATCTTTGCAGAGAACGCTTTATCCAGATCGAACTGACGATAATGAGAACGGGTAAAACGGGAGGTAACACGTTCACTGACGGTGGCGTGTTGCGGCTCCTGCTGCAGCTGAGGGATTTGATCGGCGCGGGTAATATTTTCCGCAGCGAATGCGTGGCCTGCAATAAGCAGGCCCGCGATAATGGTCGTTCTAAAAAAATTGTTCATGCCGTGGCTGGCCTCCGTTTCAGAACTGCAAGTGTTCTGCGCGCACGATCATTGCCAGGCCGGAAACCAGCTGCACCCGGACGCCATCTTTGGAGATTTCCAGAATGGTGGCGTCCATCGCGCTTTTACCTGCTTTGACTCTAATGCTCTGGCCGACTTGCAATGCTGAAGTATCGGTAACCGGTTGAGTACGCGGTTCGCGTTCAACGGGTGCTGCACGTTCCTGGGCAGGGCGCGGCGCTTTAGGACGAGCCTTACGCGGCTGTTCGCCTTCTGCAGCAGGTTTACGCGGCGCAGGTTTACGCGGACGACGTGGTGCGGTCTCTTTACCGGCCTCACGTTTTTTCGCCTGCTGCTGCTCACGCTGTGCCTGAACTCGCGCTTTAGCTTCTTCAAGCTGCTTACGTGCGTGCTCTACGTGTTGTTCGTCGAGCTCACCACATGCATTGCCGTCAAGATCGACGCGCGTCGCACCCGCTTTAATCCCATAAAGGTAACGCCAGCTGGAGGTATACAGGCGCAGCGCGGAACGAAGCTGAGTTTTACTCAGATTCATTTCACCTTGCACACGTTCGACCAGATCCTGAAAGATACCAATTTTGAGCGGTCGTGCTTCGCCTTCGGCGCTAAAGCAGTTTGGGAAACGCTCTGCCAAAAAGGCGATGACTTCTTTACTGCTATTCAACTTAGGTTGATTTTCCATGAAATTTCCTGATTACAACGGGTTTGCCAACCGGCGCAGGCATGAACAGGCGTCATTATAATGAGCCAGGCGGCAATTGCTACGTGATCCAGCTCTTTAGGTGCGTTTCATGTGAATAAATTTTTTCACATCACTACCCGCAAGTACTTCGCAAAGCCCGTCAGTAAGGGTTTTCAGGCCAATTTCATCGTTGCTGTCGAAGCGATTATAAACTGTGCTGTCGATATCCAGAACGCCGATAACTTCACCATCGACCACTAACGGCAGCACGATTTCGGCATTACTGGCGGCATCACAGGCGATATGACCCGGGAACGCATGCACGTCATCAACACGCTGTACCTGATTATCTGCAACTGCCGTGCCACATACGCCTTTACCGACAGGAATACGCACGCAGGCAATTTTACCCTGAAACGGGCCGAGTACTAACGTGTTCTCTTCCGTGAGCAAATAAAACCCTGCCCAGTTAACACCATCAAGACGTTCATATAAAAGCGCGCTACAATTGCCCATAGCAGCCAGGAAACTGGTTTCACCAGCAATTAACGCGCGCAAATCACGGTTTAAATCCGTATAAAATTCTTGTTTGTTCATTTATTAACCATTGTAAATACTATTGAGGCGCGCCTTTTAGTGCGTCACTCGTTAAAATAAGCATTAATTGCCCAGGCCGACAAGATGAATCATTCCGTCAGTTCATATAACCTTAGGATCTTCCGCACTGGTTTGCAGAACACTTTATCAGTGTCCCGGTGTTTATCGCATCGCTTCAGAGCACGATTTTGATAACAATTTCTGCTTATTATTGGCATTACATGGGCAACGCATCCTCAATAATATGAAAATTTACGCAATCAGCCATGCCCTGCCCCGAGAACGTTATCAGCGTTGCCCGCAATGCGATACCCTTTTTTCCATGCCGGATGTTAAATCCCGTCAGACAGCACACTGTCCGCGTTGTAACGCTAAAATTCTCAACGGCCGTGACTGGTCAATGACGCGCCTGACGGCCATGGCCGTCACCATGATTCTGCTGATGCCGTTTGCTTTCGGCATGTCGCTGGTCGACATCCGCCTGCTGGGCACCAATATCAGCGCCAGCCTGCTGGGCGGCATTCTGCAAATGGCCGAACAGGGCAATGTGATCAGCGCATCGATGGTCGCGTTCTGCACCGTCGGCGCACCGGTAACGCTGGTTGCGTCGATTATTTATCTGTTTTTTGGTCAGCGACTCGGTATGAACCTGCGTCCGGTGCTGCTGATGCTTGACCGGTTAAAAGAGTGGGTGATGCTGGATATCTACCTGGTAGGCATCGCCGTGGCGTCAATCAAAGTGCAGGATTATGCCGACCTGCAATTGGGCACCGGGCTGCTGGCCTATATTGTGCTGACCATTCTCAGCCTCGTCACCCTGATCCATCTTAATGTTGAGCAGCTGTGGCAGCGTTTTTATCCGCAGCCGGAGCCGCAGGTAGCGCCGGAAAAATTGCAGGTCTGTTTGAATTGCCATCACACCGGGCTGGCGGACGATCGCGGCCGCTGCCCACGCTGCCACACCCCATTGCGCTTTCGCCGCCGCCACAGCCTGCAAAAATCCTGGGCGGCGCTGATTGCATCGATTATATTTCTGCTGCCGGCTAACCTGATGCCGATTTCAGTTATCTATCTCAACGGTGCGCGGCAGGAAGATACTATTTTTTCCGGCATTCTTTCGCTGGCTTCCGGCAATATACCGGTAGCAGCAGTGGTATTTATCGCCAGTATTCTGGTGCCGTTCACTAAAGTGATTGTGTTACTGACGTTATTGCTCAGCATTCAGTTTAAATGTCAGCAAGGTCTGAAGACCCGTATACGCTTATTGCGTGTAGTGAAATGGGTAGGACGTTGGTCAATGTTAGATCTGTTCGTGATTGCGCTGACCATGTCACTGGTCAATCGCGATCAACTTTTAGCTTTTACTATGGGACCGGCAGCCTTCTACTTTGGCTCGGCGGTTATTCTCACTATCCTAGCCGTTGAGTGGCTGGATAGTCGTTTACTTTGGGATGCACATGCAACAGGAAACGCCGACTACACCGACTAAAGCTCGAGTCACCAATAAGCGCAGAATATCGCCCTTCTGGCTCCTGCCGTTAATCGCGCTGCTGATTGCGGGCTGGCTGCTCTGGACTAACTATCAGGAGCGCGGCACCACCATTACCATCGACTTTGTGTCGGCGGATGGCATCGTGCCGGGCAGAACACCGATCCGTTATCAGGGGGTGGAAGTCGGCCAGGTGCAAGGCATCAGCATGACTGACGACCTGCGCACCATCAAAATTAAAGCCAGCATTAAGAGCGATATGAAAGATGCGCTGCGCGAAGACACTCAATTCTGGCTGGTGACGCCCAAAGCCTCGCTGGCTGGCGTTTCCGGTCTTGATGCGCTGGTCGGCGGTAACTATATCGGTATGATGCCGGGTAAAGGTGAGCCACGCGAAACCTTCAGCGCGCTGGATACCCAGCCTAAATACCGGCTGAATACCGGCGAAATGCTGATTCATCTGCACACGCCGGATCTTGGCTCGCTGAACACCGGCTCACTGGTCTACTACCGCAAAATTCCGGTGGGACGTGTCTACGATTACAGCATCAACCCCGGTAATAAGGGCGTCACGGTAGATGTGCTGATTGAGCGCCGCTTTACCAATCTGGTGAAAAAAGAGAGCCGCTTCTGGAATGTGTCTGGGGTAAAAGCCGATGTCGGGCTGGCTGGTGCGAAAGTCCAGTTGGAAAGCCTGGCGGCGCTGGTGAATGGTGCCATCGCCTTTGACTCACCGGATGCCTCACAGCAGGCGGCCTCTGAAGACAACTATACTCTTTACCCCGATCTAGCACACAGTCAGCGCGGCGTGGTGATATCTCTCGATCTGCCAGACGGTAAAGACCTCAAAGAAGACAGCACGCCGTTGATGTATCAGGGGCTGGAAGTCGGCACCCTGACCAAGATGACGTTACAGCCCGGCGGTAACGTCAAGGGTGAAATGACCATTGATCCATCAGTCGTCAGTCTGATGCGAGAAGGCACGCGCATTGAAATGCGTAGCCCGAAGGTTAGCCTGACGGATACCAGCCTGAGTAGCCTGTTAACCGGTAATACCCTTGAACTGATCCCGGGTGACGGCGAACCTCAGGATCACTTCAAGGTGCGCGCCAGTAACGAATCCTTACTGCAACAGCCCGATGTGCTGACGCTGAAACTGAGCGCACCGGAAAGCTACGGTATTGATGCCGGCCAGCCAATCATGCTGCACGGCATGAAAATCGGTCAGGTGATCAGCCGCAAGCTCGACGAGAAAGGCGTCAGTTTTGTTGTGGCGATTGCGGCGGATCATCGCCACCTGGTGCACGGCGACAGCAAATTTATTATCAACAGCCGGCTAAATGTGAAATTAGGCATTGACGGTATGCAGGTGCTCGGCGCCAGCGCCCGTGAATGGGTCGATGGCGGCATTCGGCTGGAACCCGGCGCGAAAGGCGCAGCGAAAAGCAGCTATCCACTGTATGCCGACAGTGAAAAAGCGGAAGAAGGCATAACCAGCGATCGCCCGCCGACCACCATCATGCTGACGGCTAACAGCCTGCCGGATATCCAGGCTGGATCGATAGTGCTGTACCGCAAATTCCAGGTGGGTGAGATTGTTGACGTCACGCCTAAAGCCAATGAATTTGATGTCGCCGTGCATATCAAGCCGGAATACCGCAAGCTGCTGACGCAAAACAGCGTGTTCTGGGCTGAAGGCGGCGCACGCGTGCAGCTTAACGGCAGCGGACTGACGGTGCAGGCATCGCCACTGAACCGCGCGCTGAAAGGCGCTATCAGCTTCGATAACCTGAGTGGTGCCGGCAGCGGTATTAGCCGCGATCAAAAACGCGTACTGTACGATTCTGAAACTGCGGCACGCGCGGTAGGTAGCCAGATTTCACTGCATACCTTTGACGCCAGTAAACTGGCCGCAGGTATGCCAATCCGCTATCTCGGTATTAATGTCGGACAGGTTGAATCACTGGCGCTTAGCCCGGATAAAAACCAGGTGATCGCCAAAGCGGTACTGTACCCGGAATACGTTGATGATTTCGCGCGCTGGGGCAGCCGCTTCTCGGTGGTGTCACCGGAAATTTCCGCCACCGGCGTCAATCATCTGGAAACCCTGCTGCAACCGTATATCAACGTCGATCCCGGTAAAGGTCGTGCTGCACGCAGCTTTGAGTTGCAGGAAGCCACCATCACCGACTCGCGCTATCTCGATGGCTTGAGCGTAGTGGTCGATGCGCCGGAAGGCGGCTCGCTGTCAATCGGCACTCCGGTACTGTTCCGCGGTATTGAAGTGGGCACCGTTACCGGCACCTCGCTGGGCAGCATGGCTGACCGCGTACAGATCACTCTGCGCATCAGTAAAAAATACCAGCATCTGGTCCGTAATAACTCGGTGTTCTGGCTGGCGTCCGGCTATAACCTTGAGTTCGGCCTGATCGGTGGCGTGGTGAAAACCGGCACCTTCCAGCAGTTTATTCGCGGCGGAATCCAGTTTGCGACCCCGCCGACGGTGCCGCTGGCGCCACAGGCCACCTCCAACAAGCACTTCCTGTTGCTGGATGAAGAGCCGAAAGAGTGGCGTAAATGGGGAACCGCCATCCCGCGCTAACCTTGGTAAAACGGGCGACTCTGGTCGCCCGTTGCTTTTCTGCTTTGCCCGTTGCTGTGTTAAACTTGCCGCTTCATTTTCTGTAACGGACCCCTTCAGTGGCTCACTCTTCCCGCGTCTTTTTTCCTGAATCCTTTTTAACTGTCATGCGCGAAGCCTTGCCTGACAGCAGCGCCTTTGAGGCTTTTATTGCCATCAGCCAGCAGCCGTTACGCCGCAGTCTGCGCGTCAATACGCTGAAAATCAGCGTGGCCGATTTTCTGCAGCTGGTCGCTCCCTATAACTGGCAGCTGACGCCGATTCCCTGGTGCGAAGAAGGTTTCTGGATTACCCGTGAGCAGGATGACGATTTGCCACTGGGCAGTACCGCCGAGCATCTCAGCGGCCTGTTTTACATTCAGGAAGCCAGCTCAATGTTGCCGGTCAGCGCGCTGTTTGATGCCGAACCGCATCCACAACGCGTGATGGACGTCGCCGCCGCGCCAGGCTCAAAAACCACCCAGATGGCGGCCCGCATGGCCAATCAGGGCGCGATTCTGGCAAATGAGTACTCCGCCAGCCGCGTGAAAGTGCTGCACGCCAATCTCAGCCGTTGTGGCGTCAGCAACACCGCGATGACTCACTTCGATGGCCGGGTATTTGGTCCGGCGTTGCCGGAATGCTTCGACGCGATATTGCTGGATGCGCCCTGCTCCGGCGAAGGAGTGATCCGTAAAGATGCTGATGCGCTGCGTAACTGGACGCCGGAAAGCACCCGCGATATCGCGGCTACCCAGTGCGACCTGATAGACAGCGCTTTCCACGCGCTGAAAGCTGGCGGCACGCTGATCTACTCCACCTGTACTTTAAATCAGACCGAAAACCAGCAGGTCGTGGCCTGGCTTCTGGCGCGCTATCCCGATGCGGTTGAGGTCGTCGCGCTGGACGGCCTGTTTGACGGCGCGGAGCGTGCGCTGACGGCAGAAGGCTATCTGCACGTGTTTCCGCATATTTTTGACAGCGAAGGCTTCTTTGTTGCGCGCCTGCGCAAAACCGCCTCGGTCGAGCCGATGGAAAAACCGGGTTACAAAGTGGGTAAGCTGCCCTTCTCCCCGCTCAGCCGCAAAATGAGTGAGGAAGTCGCGGCGGCGGCCAGCCAGTCCGGGCTGTTCTGGGATGACTCGCTGACGCTTTGGCAGCGCGATAAAGAGCTGTGGTTATTCCCTGCGGCGATCGAGCCTCTGCTCGGCAGAGTGCGTTTCTCACGTATCGGCCTGAAACTGGCGGAAACTTTCCCGAAAGGCTACCGCTGGCAACATGAAGCGACCGTTGCGCTGGCTCGCCCGACGCCGGAGAACAGTTTCGAGCTGAATGAGGATGAAGCTGAAGAGTGGTATCGCGGACGTGACATCTATCCGCAGACCGAGCTGCCACGTAATGAAGTGATTGTGACCTGGCAGCAACAGCCGATCGGCCTGGCGAAAAAAGTTGGCACCCGACTGAAAAATAACTATCCGCGCGACCTGGTGCGCGATGGCAAGCTGTTTAAAGCCAGATAGCGCATCCCCTGCCCTGCGGCAAACGGGTGAAGTCTGCCGCAGGGTTAAACGTTAAGTCACAGCGTGCAAATCGCCAATAATATAAATATGCCGCCACGGTTCACCGTTATGGCGCTGATAAATCATCGTCACTCACTTATTTATAATGGCAATATTGATGCCTCGTTTAAGCAGTACAGGCTAAAATAAAACCACCATAGATAATTTTCACTGAGAAAAAGCAGCCATGGACGATCGTAAGCAGTTAATTCTGACGCTGATAATACTCCTTTCAGGCAGCCTTTTACTGCTGGAAGTATTTACCCGACTGGTGCGTTTAACCTGGCTGGGTTAATTTATTTTTTTAGCATCAGACTCATATTATATCCGGTTACTTTGAACTGGCAGGATTCATATAACCCTTTGGCACGAAGATTATCTGCCGCTACGCGTAATCTGATCTCCTCAACGCCCTGCTTTTGTAGTAACTCTTCGAGTTCACCTATGGCCTGCTTGCCGTAACCTAAACCACGAAATTCCGGCAACAAGATAAAATCATTGATATAGATGCTGTTTCCATCGCGCTGATACCATAAATAACCCACCAGCTGCTGTGCTATTTCGATCGATAACAATACCTGCCGGGATGAATCCAGCCCCTGCGGCAGATAATCATCCAGAGATTTCTGCGCCCGCTGACGCGCTAACTCATCGCTGTAACCGGAGTTAGCCCGCATATCTTCGGCATAGTCATCGATAAACAACCGCTGCCAGTCGTCAAATTCCGCTTGCTGCATTGCTCTGAACATCACGCCACCTGCTGATTACTGATTGAATAATCTAATAATAAGCAACAGCGGCGCGGTGGTACAGCGTTAGTGACGCAGCTGGCTGTCCAGCTGCGTTTCCAGACTGTCCAGCAAGCTATAACGTCGGCGATATTCAGCACGCTTTTTACTGGCGATATCATCCAGCGACTTGCGCTCAACCCGCAGCGGCAGCTGGAAATAGTTGTCGTCAGTGAGCTCACCGCTCAGCGATTGCCAGAAAGCATCATAATCAGCAAACAGCTGTGCTTTCTTTTTGTAGTGATAACGCCAGTTCTGGTAAATATGGGTTTTATTGCCGGCAGCCAGAATCTGCTGCACGCCCAGATGCGATGCCAGCGCACAGAGCGCTTCAATCAGCAGGCGCTTAGGAAACAGGCCGTGACAGGCTTTCGTCGCCAGCTGAATAGCTTCATGCGGCGTTTCCGGCCTTGCGCCCTGAATACCGCCAATAAACAGCGTCTGCTGATGCTGGAAATTAAATACGCTAAAGGTGGTGGTCGCCAGCTGCACGCCCTGTTCATTTTCAAACAACAGCGTCGCCTCACCCTCTTTGTTCAGTTGGTCCATCGCCAGCAGCCGGATGCGATAGGTTTCATCATTTTTGCCTTGCAGCCGCACCAGCACTACGCCGTCAGCAGACAAGTAACCCTCAAACAGACTGGCTGGCAGATGTTTTTCCAGCTGCAAATAGTGCTGACTTAAAGCCTCAACAACCTGCTGATGACCCAGATTCGCTGCCAGATAGGGACGATAAATTTTAAGCGGTAGCGCGGGTTGCGCCAGCAGGATTTCCTGCAAACGATCATTACGCGCCAGGTTAGCTAATAAATGATGACTTGAAAGCGGCAACGTCAACGCCCGCAGTAAGAATTTAAGCCGGTAACCCGCCCGGTTCCAGGAACTACCGGGTTTAATTTTTCCGCTGACCAGCGAGGCAAACAGCTGCAACGCGCTATCAGATTCAGGCAATTCCTGCGACAGGATAAATTGTGACATGTTCTCTGGTGACCATCATTTTTGGATTTGCGCTATTTCACCAGAATGAAACTAAACAATTATTTAATGAGCCAGGATGCTATGAGAACATTTCATCAATGTTGACATTTGGTTTAACAAGAGAGCCTTATCAGTATCATTACACTTATCAGAGACAATATTTACAAATTTTTATTAAAAAAATGCTTTAATTCACACCAATTGGCGAATAATGGGGTGCCTGAATAAGATTAATCGCATACCATAACGCAGTGGAGTAGCCACTAAGCCAGAGCAAGACCATTTTTCCAACCAGGGAGTTCTGACTTTTAGCCGTTATCCGTTACACCTGTTTACCCTTACCTGCCGGTAGCGGTGTATAACAGGTTAGAATAACGACAAAACATAAGGAGAGGAGAATGATGAGTAAACGAACTGCATGGGTGCTGGTGTTTACCTTTAGTGCAATGTTTTGGTTGCTGGTAGGAGCCGTGTGGATTATCTACAGCTAGTACCAACAACGGCATCGTTGTTCCCGGTGTGATAAACTAAAAATAGCTTAATGTATTTATTATATCTTGAGTAATACTTATGGCTTTATCCTAAAAAAATAGAATTTCAACTAAAACTGCCCTTATTTCACTTGGTTATGTTAAGCTGCACCGCACAGTATATTGACATATCGAAGTGAAATGAAAATCCTGTTAATTCGGCGTGATAACATCGGTGACCTTATCCTCACTACCCCGCTTATTGCAACGCTGGCAACCTCACTAAACTGTAAAGTTGATGTACTGGTCAATACCTATAATCAGCCGATTCTTGAGCACAACCCGCACGTGGGTAAAGTGCATATTTACAGTAAACTTCATCACCGCCAGCCTGGTCAGTCCGCCACCGGTGTTATTTTCCGACGCGCTAAAACAATGATTGATATCCGTCGCGCAGGTTACGACGTGGCAATTATTGCCCGGGAACAGTGGGATAAACGCCCATTACAATGGGCGAAACTCTCTGGCGCAAAACGCATTCTCGCAATTGGCGAAAATGCCCCGGCATCAATTACCGACTGCATTCCACCTTCTCAGCAGCAGCAGCATATCGTTGAGCTGCTCAATCAGTTTGCGCAGAAGCTGGGTATTGCGCAACAGCCCGGACCACTGGAGCTGTATGTGACGCCGCAGGAACTGGCACATGCAGCACAGCTGCTCTCATTGCCGACCGGCGTACCGCTGTATGGATTACAAATCAGCGCGCGCAAGCCGATGCAGCGCTGGCAGGCTGATAAATTTATTGAACTGGCACACCGCCTCGCACGTCAGGAAAACTGCCACTTTCTGCTGTTCTGGTCACCAGGCAGCGCCGATAATCAGCAGCATCCTGGCGATGACGATAAGGCGCAATATATTATCGACAACTGTAAGGACATTGCTCTGACGCCGGTCATCACCGGCAATCTGCGCGCCCTGATGGCTGCGGTTTCACTTTGCGACCAGATGCTGACCAGCGACGGCGGTGCACTGCATATTGCTGCTGCACTGGGCAAACCGGTGGTGGCACTGTTTGGTAACAGCGATGCCTGGTTCTGGGGACCGTGGCAGGTGCCAAACAAAGTGGTCTCTGAAGAATCGCGAAATGTCGGTGATATAACGGTAGAAAGGGTTGAACAACAGTTTTTGCAGTTGCGTCAATCAGTGCTGAATGCCGCCAAATAATTGAAAAGCTCTCCCGCTGGCCGTTGGGTGGTGGGAGAGTGTCAGCGCAACTATCATGAAAGCAACAGAGGTCTAGATTTAGCGACTGCCCGCTTTCCTGTCACGATGGTTCGAATACCACACCAGCGCAGCACCGAGGGCTAACAGCACAATCGTCAGCGCCGTCTTATTCTCTTCGGTACCCGCTAAACCACCGACACCCAGAAAATATCCGGCAGCAATCACCGACTTAACCAGCTTACTGGCATTGCTTTGCTGCTTAAGGCAGATACCACGCACCGCCCAGGCTCCCAGAACTAACCCCAGCAGCGCTAACATGGTTCCCATTGTTCACACCTTCTCAATGTTGTTTATCGCGAACACCCTTTTCCCGACGGAACAGGCCTGATCGTTTAACGGGTGGCTAAATCATTCTGCCATTAGATGCTTTTTGCAAAGCTCAGTTTTACCCAGCTCAACCAGTGCTTTTCGGCTACAAGCCGGAATCATTATCTCGTGCAGGGTATCGCGAGTATCAGTATCGTAACGGTGCGGACTCGTTGGCCGGCGATCTTTGCGAACGCATCTGATATCCATACCATAGTGATATCGCTTATCTTATGGCTGACAGGCTTAAAAAGCCATTGAGAAATCACGATTTTTAAGAGGTTCAACATGTATAAATATCCGGCAGCGGTCAGCTTTGACGAGGAAACGGGCAGCTGGGAAATCGTATTTCGTGACTTCGAAACGCTTCCTGCCATCGCCCTGAACGAAGATGACATTGAGTTAGAGGCAACGGAAGGATTAATCACCGCTATTGCTGAAAGCATCAGTTCTCGCAGCTTGATTCCACTTCCTTCTGAGGCCGTCGGGGAGGAGATACTGGTTTATCTGCCACTACTCACCTGCCTGAAAGCCGCCTTAAGCAATGCTCTGATTAACACCGGCACGCGCAAGGCAGAACTGGCCAGAAAGATGAACATGAATGGCCCGCAAACCGATCGGCTGCTGGATGTCAGTCATGCTTCAAAAGTCGAGACGCTGGAACAAGCGCTGTATCTGCTGGGGTATGAGGTCAGACTATCGGTGGCGGCGATTTAAATGCGCTACCGCCGGTTAGATTAATCAGAGTAAATCCAGCTGACCGCCTGCATCAGGTTTTGCTTTAGTATCGGCCGTTTTCTTCTGCGGCGGCGCGGGATTCTGCATCTGCTGAGTGATCCAGCGTATTATCACCTCTACCGCATGGCTTTGCTGCGCAGAGGTCAACGGCTGATTCTGCCCAATACCGTGCCATTTGCTCAGGCAACCACGACAACAGGTGGCCGTGGCATGCTGAGCAATAAACACCGGATGCCCGCGCATTGGCGTCTGCTTGCCATCATTGGCTGGTATCGCCGATGATAAACGCAGCCTGATAAACTCAGCCGCATGTATTCTGATTGCCTGTTCACCCTTATTCTGACAATAGTCATACTCAGCGCGGCCCAAACAGAAGCGCTGACGAAAAGGTGAGCGGAGAAGTTGCGTGAAAATGTCATCAATTGGAAGCATTAGGGTTGCAGCGTTAAGATCGGTATAGGTGACATCATACCAGCCAGCCCCACTTTTGACTTGCGGTTAAACAGAAGTTGATGCGAATCCCAGGGGTGACAGTCAGCTTCAGTTAATTTATGTTTCAGGCATCTGAAATGATGAGCATTTAAGAAGACTTATATTAATGAAATGGATTATTTTTGCCACCGTGTTAGCTTCAACCGGAGCGTTTGCTGAAAACCGCAGTTTTGAATCGCCAGAAGTACGCTGCCTGAACGACCACACCTTGCCATTTATTGATGGCGAGCTCAGCGCGCAAGATATTGTTGATGATGCCTTTTTCCGCTGCAAAGATCCCATCGATGACTGGAGAAAGTCACGCGAAAGCCTACCGCAACAGATGCAAAAACAGCAATTCTCAGAGCTTTATGACTTTTATATCAGGATGATTGTTATAAGACGTAAAGCGGGTCATTAATATACGAAACGCGATTGCAATGCAGCTACTGAATCAGTGAAGCGTTATTCCAGCATTGATATAGCCAGTCATAGAGCGCGGTAATACGGTGTGGTACATACCGACTCTTTAATCTGACCAGATGGACGGGCAGTGCCGCCAGTCGCCAGTCGGGTAACAACTGAACCAACTCCCCGGTTTCAAGACAGCTTTTGAACAGCCAGGCTGGGCCTGCGTGAATACCTGCACCGCCAATCACCGCCTGTCGAATTGCCCCTACATTATTAAGAAAAAATATCCCTGTCAGTTCAACATGCTCTGTTTCACCTGCCCGCTCCATTTTCAAACGTGAAAGATGTTTTTCCCTGCTGAGAGAATAGACAACAGCTCTGTGGAGCCTCAGATCAGCAGGTCGTCGCGGCACGCTTGTTTCTGCCAGGTAAGCCGGGCTGGCGCAGATAATGTTTGGCATATCGCCCAGACGTCTGACGACCAAATCGGAAGCAGACATTTCACCAATGCGAATAGCCAGGTCGAAACCCTCCTCCATCAAATCCAGTCGATTATCTGAAAGAACCAGATCAAACAGCACAGCAGGATGCTGGCGCTGAAATGCCATCAGCCAGCGGGTCACATAACACTCACCAAAGCTTACCGGTGCCGTAATCCGTATCGTGCCGCTCACTATCGGTGATCGGGCATCAAGATCGGTAAGAACCCCTTCCATATCCTCGATAATTGGACGCATTTTTTCGTAAGCGCGCTCACCGGCAGCGGTAAGGCTGAGGTTTCGTGTGGATCGGTAGAGAAGCTGCACCTTAAGGCGTTTCTCCAGTGCGGTGATTCGCCGGCTGACCGACGACGGTTCAAGTTGCAGATCTTCCGCAGCTTTTGAGAGGCTGCCCCGCTCTACAATCCGAAAGAACAATCTCCAGAGAGACACTTCATCATTCATGCGCATAGCGCAATACCATTATGGATTCGCGGCAATGTCAATGCATATTGCAGATGGTATTCTCAATCACTAATAAAAAATAAGGTATGGATACCGTGGATAGGCGTTCTGATCTTCAGTCTTCTTCTAATCGTTACTGGGTGCTGTTTGCTGTCTGTGCTGCGGGATTGATCCTGCCCCTTGAATACACCGGCCCTGCGATGGCATTGCCCGCTATTCAGCGTGACATTGGCGGTAGTCCTGTCGCCCTGGCGTGGGTGGTAAATGCATTTGCACTCAGTTTCGGCAGCGCCGTGATGGCCGCTGGCGCGCTGGCCGATCAATATGGACGCAAGCGCATATTTTGTTTGGGTATCGCCAGTTTTTCCACCTTGTCTGTACTGGTTGGCCTTGCGCAAAGCTTGATTATCCTTGACCTGATACGTGGTGCACAGGGGCTTGCCGCAGCCCTGACCATTGCGGGCGGATCGGCAATACTGGCGCAGGAGTTCAGTGGTCGCGCCAGAACCAAGGCTTTTGCCCTGCTCGGCACCGCATTTGGCCTGGGGCTGGCTTTTGGCCCGATAATCGCTGGTGTGTTAGTCGAAACCTTGGGGTGGCGCTCAATATTCTTCCTCGGAGCCCTGGTCGGTGGAGCCGCAATGGTGATCGGGAGTATACAAATGCGTGAGTCGCGCGATCCTGATGCCCGGCGTCTCGATTTGTGGGGGCTGATTAGCTTCACTCTGTTTTTGCTGCTGCTGACGTTTGGCATTATGCAAATCCCACAAAGCGGCTGGTGTAGCGCCCCGGTAATGGGCATGCTGCTGACATCCATCGTTGTTTTTATATGCTTTATTCGCATTGAATTAACCCATGAGCGGGCAATGCTGGACTTAACGCTATTCCGTTATCCGCGATTTGTCGGCGTGCAGCTTCTGCCCATCGCGACCGCTATCTGCTTTATCGTTTTGCTTATCCTGCTGCCACTCCGATTGGTTGGCATCAATGGCATGAGTGAGATAAGCGCAGGGGCAACCATGATCGCGCTGTCAGCGCCAATGATGGTGGTCCCTTTGCTCGCCGCACTCCTCACCCGTTGGTTTTCTGCCACAACCTTATCGTGCGGGGGATTGTTGATCGCTGCCGCTGGCTTGGGCTGGCTGGGCATGCTGGGCATGCTTCCCATCAGTACACCATGGTTTAGCATGCTTCCTGCGTTGTTACTGATTGGCTTGGGTACTGGTCTGCCATGGGGACTAATGGATGATCTTTCCATCAGCGTTGTGCCCGTCGAACGTGCAGGAATGGCGACGGGCATATTCACCACTACCCGAGCATGCGGCGAGGCCATTTGTGTCGCTGCATCGCTCGCCCTGCTGAATGGGCTATTGCAGTATCAACTGCAGAATATTGCTGTCGATACGCTGTCTGCGGCACCGGATATCAAGACTATCGCTAACAGTATGGCGTTGGGTAACCTGGATCAGGCGATGCAGGCTTCCCAACCGGCAGGATTAGCCATGCACCAGTTAAACACTGCTTACAGTAAAGCATTTCGCGGCGTTGTTTTTACATTGATGACAATCACGTTAATCGCAGCATTCGTTTGCCGCCTGACGCTGAGCTACAGCAAGGAGAAATGACTCTGTAATTTTGAAAACTGCACCACGTTATAAGATTCGTAAATTCTGCTGCGATAATTAGGAGGTGATGCATGGTGAAAGTGATTAATGAAGTATGCGGATCTGCACATCTGAAATTGATAACGATAAACGAGGCTATTAATTCAATTGAGACAGGTTCAACAGTCCTGTCCCCTCTGCAGCAAGTCGCACAGTGGGGCGTTGATTATTTGTGCAATACTAATCCTGATATAGGACGTCCGGGTGTCGTATGTCCCTGGTCTGCGGTAGCCAAGGAAAAGGAGACTTTCTGGCTAACTGAACTCACCACCAGGGGGCGTAAAGAGCAGGATGTTTATCATGACATTTTATCTGCTATTAATTGCTTCAATCAGCAATTGCCACTTAATTGTGTTGATACTCAGTATAAAACCATCGTCATAACGTTACCCGATGTTAATCCGGAAAACAAGATTAACGATTTGCATACTTTGTTAAAACCTGCATTTCTTGAAGCAGGATTAATGCTGGGAGAGTTCTTTTCAACTTGCACTAAACCTGGCTTAAGAAATTCAGCATTTCATCCCTTAAGATCGCCAATTCCATTATTAGTAGTACGGGAAATGGTTGAGTTTGATATTGCATTTCTTGCGGATTCCAAAGTAAACGTCATTAATTACTTAAAATGCCATGGAGAAAAAGGGAAGACCGCGATAAGAACTCTGTTGAAACATAATCAGCGACTGGATTTAAGCCCACAAAAAATTACAGTCCTTGAAGAGGTTATCGCGGACTACGCCAGCAATACTTAACCAGATGAGGCAGCGAGGAAATTCATGTGATTATTCCAGAGCCATACCGTATCAAGGTGGTCCAACCAATAAAAATGACAACCCGTGCATATCGTGAGACTGCACTACTTAACGCAGGGCTGAACCCATTTTTACTGAAAGCAGATGATGTATTTATCGATTTACTCACCGACAGCGGCACCGGAGCAATGAGTGACCAACAGTGGGCGGGAATAATGCGCGGTGATGAATCCTATGCTGGCAGTAGCAGTTTCTACAGGCTGGCTGAAGTGGTCGAACGACTCTTTCATTATCAACACACCATTCCGGTACATCAGGGCCGTGGTGCTGAGCAAATTCTTTTTCCCAGCCTTGTGGAACGCGCGAAACAAAGAGGCGCATCAAAACCATTATTTATCTCCAATCACCACTTTGACACCACAAAAGCTCACGTTGAAATAGCTGGCGGCATCGCAAAAAATTTTATTTGCAAAGCAGCACTTGATACCTCGACTTACAGTGACTGGAAGGGAAATCTGGATGTTGCGAAGTTAGCCTCAGAGATCGAACAGTCAGGTGCAGAGCAAATAGCTGCAGTCGTCATTACCATTACCTGCAATAGTGTGGGCGGGCAACCCGTATCAATGAGTAATATCCAACAGGTTTCGACGCTGGCCCGTCATCATGAAATCCCTGTAGTCATAGACGCCGCGCGCTTTGCCGAAAATGCCTATTTTATAAAGCAACGAGATCCGCTTTACGCAGACAAAAGTATTCACGATATTGTGGCCGAGATGTTCGTTAACGGCGACATCTTTACTATGTCTGCCAAGAAGGACGGTTTGGTTAATATTGGTGGACTGTGCTGCTTTAAGACTGATAAAACGCTATTCGAGCGCGTCCAGCGCCAATGCGTAATTATGGAAGGTTTCGTGACTTATGGCGGGCTCGCCGGTCGCGACATGGAAGCAATGGCAATCGGCTTGCAAGAGGCGTGTGATGAGGAGTATCTGCGCAGCCGTATAGCCCAGGTCGAATATCTTGGCGAAAAACTTCAACGCGCAGGCATTCCTGTACAGACACCAGTAGGGGGCCACGCCGTCTTCGTTGATGCCAGTAAGGTACTGAGCAGCGTACCTTCGACTTTTTTTCCTGCTCAGATGCTCTGCAATGCGCTTTACATAGAGAGTGGCGTCCGCGCGACTGAAATTGGTTCGCTCATGATGGGGCGGAATCCTGTAACTCGAGAACAGGAACCCGCCTTATTTGAGCTAATGCGCCTCACTATTCCCCGTCGTACCTACACCAACAATCATATGGACTACGTCGCGGAATCGCTGGTCAGATTAATTGAAAAGGCACCGCAACTACGCAAGCTTGTTTTTGAATATGAGCCTGAGGTCTTAAGACAGTTCACGGCTCGTTTCAAAGAGATTTAATGCCAGATCCTTCAATATTACGGGGACCGACATGGAAGCAGAAACAGGCATAAAACAGCAAACCACTGGACCCAATCCGGCGGAAATTACCAGACTAATTAACCTGGCTGAACGGCTGCAAGAGGATTTACGGACCAGCCAAAGAGAGCACGATGACCTTGGTACCTACTCACCTTCACTGCATCAGCAGTTTCATGAGCATGGCTTTTATCGGCTACTACTGCCACGCCGTTACGGCGGCTTTGAAGTTAGCCTGAAAGACTATTATCGTGTCATGATCGCCATTGCCCGTGGCCATCCTGCGATAGGCTGGAATCTCACTTTAGGGGCGGCTCATGGACTGTTAGTCGCCTCACACTGGCCTGAAGCGGTACAGGACGAATTATTTGATAAGCAAAACTATTTCGTAGCTCCGCATCGTGCATTTCCTGATGGACGTTGCCACAGGGTTAACAATGGTTTTATGGTAGAGGGTGTTTTTCGTTATTGCACCGGAATAACGTATTCTACTCACCTGATTGTTAATACCCTTTATAGCGAAAGTGATGGAGCGCCTGCTAAGTCGATCAACTGCATCATTCCACGGAAGAACTATGAAATTTTAGACGACTGGGGTGGCGATCGAACTCTGGGTATGCGAGCGAGCGGTTCCAATAGCGCACGCGTAGCTGCTACGTTCATACCAGAAAGGATGACCGTTCCTTTCTCTGGCTTTTATGCTAATCAGGACGTATCACAGGGTTCCATTGGAACCCAACTACACAAAAATCCATTGTATCTCGGTTATCTGATGGTGCCCTATCACGCCAATCTGGTAGCACCGGTTATCGGCGCAGCCAAAGCCGCTCTCGATGAATATCAAACCATTTTGCAGACACGCCCGACGACTCTCTGCTCATCATTGCGCCGTGAAGACGACAATTTTTATCAGCAGTTATTTGGTCAGGCCCTCGTTCTGACAGAAGCTGCAGAAGCCATTCTGCTGCAGGTTTGTGATCAGCAGCGAGAATTAGGCGAACGATGGCAACGAACAGCAAAACCGATAAGTATTTCAGAAAACGTTAAGGGATGGGGAGCTTTGCAGCAGGCTGGTCGTCTGGCCTGTGATGCCATCGAACTACTGTTCCATACGGCGGGGTCGTCTGAAACACGAAAAGACGCTCGGCTGTTGAGATATTTTACCGACGCTCAAATGTATCGCAGCCATACAGGTTCACAATGGGAGAGTTTCTCTGCATATGTTGGACGGGCACAGCTTGGTAAACCGCTCGATTTTCTTAACCTATAAAAGTGTGGGAAGTAATATGCCAAGAAGCGGAGAACACTATATAAATAGCCTGCGGGATGGCAGAACCGTCTATCTGAACGGTGAAAAGATTATTAATCATGTTGACCACCCCGCTTTCAGCAATGCGATCAGATCAGTCGCTAAACTCTATGATTATCAAGCCAGTAACACAGAATTAATGACCTTCGAAACCCCCTGCGGTAATCGTGTGGGCCGGGCGTGGCAATTGCCAACCTCACGCCAAATCCTTGCCGAAAGAGGTGATGCAGCTTATGCATGGGCCAGGCAAAGTTGTGGGTGGCTGGGAAGAAGTCCGGATCATGTTGCCTCTGCCATCACTGGCATGATTACCCATATCAAACTTTTCGATATCTATTCAGTGGAGCGCGCAGACGCACTCAGACGCTATTATGAGTTTGCACGTGACAAAGATCTCTACCTGACTTATGCCATCGTCAATCCTCAGGGCGATCGATCTAAGTCACCCGGCGAGCACACGAGGAACCAATTCCACACTCTTGGGGTTGTACGAGAAATCCGAGACGGTATTATTGTTCGGGGTGCGAAGATGCTCGGTACCGCTGCTGTTCTGGCAGAAGAGATTCTTGTTGCTGTACAAAACCCTCTCAAACCCGGAGTGGACGATAAATACGCGCTGTCATTTGCCTTGCCTCTTAATACGCAGGGCATCCGGATACTTGCCCGCAAATCTTATGAGGCAACATCTACCCAACTGGATGCACCACTCGCCCATCATTTCGATGAAAACGACGCTATAATCTTTTTCGAAGATGTATTTGTGCCGTGGGAGCGGATTTTCGTTTATTCAAATACTGCTATGTGTCGGCAGCAGTTTCACGGCACGGCAGCGGAAATCCTGATGGATACCCAGAGCCAGGCGCGCTACGCGGTAAAATTGCATTTTCTCGCTGGACTGGCACAGCGCATGACTCAGATCACCGGAATTAATGAGTTTCCATCTGTGCGTGAATCGCTGGCGAATATTGCATGCCACGCAACAACTATAGAAGGTCTGTTCCGCAGCTTGCTGCATAACCCTATTCAATACGGCAATTATTTCATACCGAATCAAGTCCTGCTCTACGCCTGCCAGGCCTTCGCCCAGACAATCTATCCACAGGTTATCGAAATCATCCGTAAGTTAGCTGGTGGCGGTGTTATTATGTTGCCGTCCAGTGTTCTGGATTTTAATAACCCTGAATTAAATCATATGATCGAAGCCACGCAATATTCTTCAGTAACTTCTGCGATCGAACGTGTAAAACTGATGAAGTTGGTGTGGGATGCCATAGGTTCAGAATTCGGTTCGAGACACACCCAGTACGAAATGTTTTATTCTGGTCCACATTTTGCCACTCTTGCACGCCTGTATGGACGCTATGACTGGCAAAATGCGACCGATATGACCAGTACGCTACTGGCGTCTGATGATATGATGGATTTCAGAACCCAGTAGAATAGCCAGATAGTACAACCGTTACTCTTAATATGCTCACCTGGAGCCAATCCAACGCTGGTCAACGTCGACACTCCACTGCCAACTTCCGGCCTGGCTTTGATGTTTGCAGCAAGGCCGTTTAAATCCGCCAGGCCGCCACATTTACAACGCAACCACCCATCACATCCTGTGTTTCAATGACTGAGAATTCTTTTTTTTATTAATATAGTCCTCAATGCTAAACACATCAGGCCGACACCCGTTAGCATCAGAAATTTATAGCTGAGTAAATGATAAAACCAGATACCTGCTACACCTCCCGCGCAAAAACAGCTAATAGTTAAAAAGTGAAGCTTAAGACGTTCTAAATAAATCGGAGCATCTTTGGGTGACTCCTTTCGGCGCAATACATCAAAGAGCATCGCCAGCTCGATACCAATATCAGTAGAAGCACCCGAAACATGCGTAGTTCTTACGCGAGCATTTGAGATACGTGTCACGACAGCATTTTGCAATCCCATTAAAAAACTGAGGCTAAGGATTAAGAAAGAGCCTGATGCTTCTGGCCTGAACCAGCTTTCAATAACACCCAGTGTGAGAAGCGCGGCTCCCTCAATCAGAATATTGACAGCGTATATGCTTCGGATTTTATTTCTACGCCCGGCATTGATAATCATGGTTGAAAAAGCGGCCCCGGCTATAAACATGAATAAAATCGACAGAAAAAACATTCCTGCCGATATATTCGCCTTGGCAAGATGATCTGAAAACGAGGATACATTTCCCGTCATGTTAGCGGAGAAAAACCCCACTATCTCGAACGCCATTGTATTTAAAGCGCCTGCTACTGCGGCCAGCGTGCAGGCAAGCTGGCTATCGACAATATTATTACGCTCACTTTCTGTACTCAGCAGCATAACGCCTACTTAATAAGTATGAAAAAACACAATGATTCTCCGATTCATCGGGTTTAACAAGTAGGCAGCAAAGATAAATTTGGCAGTAAGTTGAGCTGAAACAGTTGCGGGTGTAATTTTGCCCAGTCGTTCAATCAGCGAAGCTGGCCAGGACATTCTCAATGTTGTCCTGTAGCCGCGGTTAAGCCGTCTTATCAAGGTTAATCCGTGTTGCATAAATCCTGACGCTAAAAGTGTGCAAGGCAGACCCTGCGCACTGATCATCTGTCAGGATAGTCGAGCAGCTGTCGCCAGGTTACTCTTGCGACAAACACATCGGAAGAGGCCCACATGGATAAGTTTGACCGGCAATTACAGAACGATATTTTAACCGCTTGCATGAGAGCTTACCCACACTCAGCAGACTTTCTTTATTATCTCAATACCTCTGTCGAAGCATGCTGGGACCTAAGCAACACAGAAGCCCATAGCAAGCTTCACGCCAATCTGGTTTATCTTGCCGAGCATAATTTGATAAAACTCAATGCAAATCCCCAAGACAGTCCTCTTCATATACTTGAAAATATAACGGCGACCGCTAAAGGCATCGATTTTCTCTTAGATGATGGCGGACTGGGTGCGATACTGGATGTGCAAACAATCCGTCTGCACAACGACACTCTCATTGCGCTTGAAGATATTATTCGCGTTGCCAATATTCCGGAAGAACAGCAGAAAGGATTGATTGCTAAACTCAGGGATCTTCCAGCCGATGCCCTGAAGCATTTGACCTTACAATTACTCACTCAGGGCATTCTGAACTTGCCCCACGCACTTCAGATCATTCAAACTGCCCTACGTAAGGGCTGAATATTGACAGGTCAGGATAGGGAAAAATATTGATGGCTAAGCCTTTCAGTTAGCCTTATCCTGAAAAGATGGCACAAACCGGCATAAGAATGATGCAAAGTCAGAAAGCCTCTTCGCCAGACTTATGCCTAAATTTCTTCAAGAAATTAAAAGGCCTGAATTCGATAAAGTACCGAAGCCAGGCCCAGATAGCTGCCAGATAAACCGTCCAGTTTACAGTGTCAACTTGTACACCGGGAGCGACAAACAGCTCTGATTATTTATTTTGTTTTAGCTGGCACATATAAATAACAGCCATCACCCCGATTAACCAATACATAGCCGGGTTTAGAGGTGCTTCCTGGACAATATGATGCACCGTTATTAATGGCTGATGCAGGTACAGATACAAATGATGCCAGAAGAGGCAGTGCTAATGTGATTAAGACTTTTTTCATAAAAAACCCATAATAATTACTTAAAATAATATTATTCTGATACTCTACACCAGATATAAGTATAGAATACCGCAGTACCATACTCTGCTAAAAGCAATAGTCAACAATAAGTAACTGGTGCCATTTGAAAATTGAATAAGACAGTAAGATAATTGCTAAGCCATCCTGAAAGAGCTGCGAATGAATAATATTATCAGCCTTCACTCTCGAAATAAGATTAATATCACTTTCGATAAGATTATTCTTTTATAGATACTCTATATTATTTTTACAAATCATCCTAAGATGACTCATATATCCAGAACACCATAAATTCAGTGAAGGAAGCAGTATGTCAACATTCTTAATCATCGCATTCCCGTTACTGGCCGTAGGATTAGCATTAGTTGCGCTTTTTTATCGAAAAAGGGATAAAAATTTTCTTATACCCGGTTTCGTGCTGATTGCGGCCGGGCTGGTGAATGCTGTAATCGGTATGGGTGTTAGTTAGTCTTCTGAACAGTCCGCTTTCGCCGCTGACAAAAAAGTTTTATAAAAAACACAATCGACTATCCGGCCAGCGCGCCGGAAAATTTTTTGCCTGCTCCTTAATAGCTTCGCAAAATCAAATCGTCGGCCTTTCCGCTTCATGCACGCGCAGAATCTCCGACGTCACGACGCCTAACAGCTCTACTTCTTCAAGTACACTTCCTTCGTATGCCTCCCCTTCCTGTGTGATGATGCTGTTACCCATCAGCTTCCCTACCTGAGATTCACCAAACACTTCAAAAACAATTCTATTGCCGCTCCTGGCTGAAATGCTCCTGTCGACAATGAATAACCTGTCGCCGACATCAAGAATCATCATCGATGCCGGATTGATTGCGATGAAGTCATAAATGTTAAGCCGCCTTTCGATATGATCGCCAGCCGGTGACGGGAATCCCATAGCTACCTCCAGTGATTAGCGTTGAAAAGCCTAAACGTTCTGCTTTCCCCTTCCTGAGTAGAGATATCCTTGAACTGATCCTGATGATGTTCAATCCACTGGTTAGCTTCCTTTTCTGTCCAGTGCCAGTTCACTTTCGCCAGCTCCGCAACAAAATCCACAGTGGTAATGGTACGCCCGGTTTTCGGCAGAATTTTTACCGCTGCGCGAAATGCCGCTTCGATTTCGTATTGTCTTGCCATGAGTCTTTAACCCGATAATTACTGTATATGCAAACAGTATTATCAAAGTGTATAACTGATCAAGCGACTTAAGTACAGGTTTGCTCTATGCTGTTGCGCAGTGGGAAAATTTAGAACAGGTCAGGGCTGGCGCTAATCAGGCAAGGGTTAGCGATGACATCCTAAGATGACTGCGCTATAGCCGATTCTTCTGATAGCCTGGAATCAGATTAATCGTCAGTCGCGATACTCCCCACTAACACCGGACGTTTATTCCCCTAACCCCCCCCAGCATTCAGCCTATTTAAAAAAGTCGACAGAAAGCTGTTCCCGAGATTTGTGGGTCGGTCAGTAGTAAATTAACGTAGTGTTCTGAGCAGCCTGTCGGCTTATGTTCGCGATTGATTTAGCCATACCAAAGTATATCGGGATGCCCGTAGTGCCGGGTATGATTTGGTTTGAACTGAATATTGGTAATTTGAGGAATTTTCGTAATACAAATGAAAATCTCTCTTAAAATCAACAAACAAAAAAAAGACTGAATACCTTTAATGGCACCTAAAATCAATCACTTAGGTGCCATTATGTCTACAGCCTATGGTCGGCTCAGTTTGGCGTCTAAATCTTCGAAAAAGGTTTTGCTATGTGATTGAAGTTAGATTAATTCCATTATTTTAGCTTTTTTATCCTGAAATTCCTCTTCAGAGAGAATTCCGGCGGCCTTTAACTCAGCAAGCTTTTTCAGTTGTTCGTAAGGATCGGCTGTTGTAGATATGGTTTGCGAAGCCGTAGGATTAGCGCTCAGATGTCTACCAGCTTCAATTGCAGCAATCAGTAAAGCCTCGCCTTCTTTATTGCAGGTTTTGAATTCGAGGTCATCATGGCTGGTATGCATCTTTATTGACCTGTGGCCGAGTATAGATTTTCTCTCTATAGAAGTTATTGCCTTCAACGGAATATTTTCAATAACCTCGCCCAAAAGCCCTTTTCGATAAAATGCTACCCTTATATCAGTAACAATAAGGGCACCATTGTACTGCTTATCCTTGCCCTGCCCCATCAATCTGCCGATATAACCCTCAGCCCAAGCTACAGCTGCTTCTCCATTCTGGAGGTGCTTACTCTTAAAGTTCTCAACGTGTTTATTAGTTTTCATTCTCAGCCTTCATTGATTGCATGTAGCGCTTAGCGCATTGAATATGCTATAAAATGGCGATTACTTATTAGTTCTTTCAATAATACAGTTTTAGATACTCAGTGGGAACAAAATGTCTACAGTAAACTATGCCTTAATCGCAAAGCTCCAGTCCTTTATCGAGTAATGTGTCAATGCTTTTCTTAGCACCCGGAAACTCGGGGTTATCCAGCCATACCGATTTGATATCACCTGCCTCAACTTTTCCTGACCTGCTCCCCATTGTGCGTCAGCCGGTATGCTGGCGATCGTAAGGGAGCCTGCGCGGATATAAAACGCTGGGTGCATGACTGTGGCCGCGACTGCCGGTTAACCAAAAGACAAGCGAATGGCAGTTACGGTCAGGTCGAGCGCCGGAATCAGGAATCAGAGTTAACCTGCTGGGAGCTGGATCAATGATGTGGCTGGCAAATAACTGGCGCAATCTGATTTGGTTCGCTCTGGTGCTCTGCGTTGTGCAGCTGGCTTATTCAACCAGAGATTACCAAGACATGGCAAATAAAGCTGCGAGTTATTTGAAATCAGCAATACAGACGCTCACTGACATGCAGACACGCCAACGCGATGTTGCTGCACTGTATGCCAAATACATCGGAGAACTGGCCAATGCGAAATCTAAGCTTGATGCTCTTGAGCAATGCGTTAGTTCTAATAAGTGCGAATTGCGCATCAACGCCACCTGTCCGAAGCCATCCACCAGCATCACCAGGCTGGATGATGACGTCAGCGCCAGACTTACTGACGCCGCTCAACGGGATTATTTCACTCTTAAAAAGCGAATTGTCATCATGACCACACAACTAAATGGGCTGAAGCAGTACATCAAAGAACAGTGTCTGAATTAGTGTTCGAAAGACTAAACTCAAGGTGTGTATGAAGCTGGTAAAAGCCCAAGCATTTACCAATGGTTTTCCGAATTAAAGAAGAAACTAATATTATAAGTTTGACTCTGTTGGGGGTTTCATGAGCCTTGAATTCATAGCTTCCCTTGCTTATACCGTCTGAATCAAAAAGCTCAAAGCTTTCTTCATTAAGAGATAAATCAACATCATTATCTATATTCCTGACAAGGTCAGCTAACGAGGTAATAAAACTTTTTTCGATAAAATCAGTGTGTATGTTGTGCGCGAGACCGTTTCTCAGAGAGTTAAATTTATCAAGCACTCTGAAAGATGGTGTAGGCAGGCCAAGTTTTGACGCTAGTTCGAGCTTTTTGAAATAACTTAGTTTGAATGGTCTTCCTTCTTTCGGAGTGGAGTCGAAGAGGTTTTCCTTCCCAATTGCTGAACAAATGAACGCTTCAAGAAAGTTTTCTGTAATTAGGTGAAGCCTCAGTACTACACCAATGTCATCTTTGCTTTCAGTTGATGCTATCAGTGCATTGCGTACTGATTTGTTGTCGAAGAGTCTAATAAAAATAAAGTTATTCATAATGTCCCGGTAAGCAGGTAATTGAATGGCACTCACCGACAGACAAAATATTTTTTGTAGCGAGTACCTTACTTGACTTAAATGCCACGCAAGCGTCCATCAGAGCAGGGTACAGTGATAAAAGCACAAACCGTACAACATCTGAAAACCTGACATCCTAAAAAGGATCGCCGATCTCACTGCAGATCGCAACGAGCAGTTAAACATTTTTGCTGCCTATGTGCTGCGTCATCTGGCAGAAATCTATTAAGTCGATGCGCCTGAAACTGCTTGTGATGGACTATTGTTAAAATCGATAACCAAATGCCTGCCTCATATTGCTGCTATATCGCGGGCTTTGACATAGCTGGAATGTTTGAAAGCATAGTGGATGGAACTCGGAAGATGTCACGCGGATGCTTTTCAGCGATGTCAGGGATAATCGAGTATTTATCACTCAGAGCAAAACCAGCCATAAGCTGGCCATACCTTTAAACCTTGAGCTGAAAGCGTTGGGGTTGTCACTTGAAGCAGTTATCGATTTATGCCGACGGGATAATCCGTCAGATTATATGATCTATTCAGCCGTAAGGCGCGGGGGCAGAAAGCCAGGCCCTGTTACGCCGGTTGCTTTAACCCAGGCTTTTGCTGAAGCACGAGAATTGAGCGGTATTAAGTTCGGTGAAAATCCACCGACATTTCATGAAATACGTAGCCTGGCAAGTCGATTGTTCAAAGCCGAGAATGGCGAGGATTTCGCGCAGAAATTACAGGGACACAAAAACCTGTCAATGACCAAAAAGTATCTGGATACTCGCGGGCAAGAATACATGATGGTTTAGACTGGATATTGGAAATTCGGACATATTTCGGATAATTTCGGGCTAAACCCTAATAGAAGCAGATGAATCAATAACTTAAAAAAAGACCGAATACGATTCCTATATTCGGTCCAGGGAAATGGCTCTGGTAGAGCCGTGCGCTAAAAGTTGGCATTATTGCAGGCGGTGTCGCCTTGCCCTTTAAAGAGTAGCCAAACTAAAGGGGATTTCCAGCCACAGGTTATCGGCTTGAAAGGAAGAAGTTAACTTTGTGATCGGGATGGCAGAAATCCGAATGCAGCCTTTCACTAATAAAGGCTGTCGACTAGCAGCAGGTGCTAAAAGAGCTCAGCGCGCTTATAAAGAAGCGCGCCAATTTACCGATTTAAATCAATCAGTTGCAGAGTTTGCTTGCGCGTTCAATAAAGGGTGTCAGGCTCATCTTATGCCCCGGGTTTTTCGGGTCATCAATCTGAATCACATTGATTGGCTGAGCTTTTACCTGTCCGGCTAACATCATCTCGCTGGCTTTATTATTCAGCGGATATTGCATCAGCGTGCTGGGATTAATAGCAAATAGCGCGTGGTCGGCGGCGCAGGTCAGCATCACTTCTTCACGGTTAAACGCCCACTTCTCTTTACCGATTTCAAAGCGGCTAACGGTAATGATTTGCGATGCAGCCAGTGCGCTGCTGCTGATGCCCATTGCGAGCAGTAAACAGACCAGTTTTTTCATCGAGTTTTATAACCTCACTGAACGCGCCCGAACTCTCAGGCGCAAAAATAATTTATGCCGGTGCCAGGGTAGCAAAGATGCTGACCAGCATTAGCACCAGCGTACTCAGCAGCAGTTCCGCCTGCGTCATGCGGATAAAACCTTGCTGCGCCCGCTGCCCTGCCCGGCGAAAACGCGGTACCAGCCAGTAGCGATTCAGCAGCGCGATGGCCACCATTAACCCCACCAGCAGAATTTTAATCAGCAACAGCTGACTGTATAACCCGAAGCTGACCAGCGGCCAGCCAAGAATCATCAGAGCGTTGATAATACCGGTGAGTATCACCAGTGCAACCGCCAGATGACCATAGCGCGAGAAACGCATCATGGCGCGTATCGCATCACTGCGCAGCGCAATGTTACGTGCATCGGCCATTAACAACAGCAATGGCAGTAAACCACCCACCCAGAATGCCGATGAGATCAGATGCAGTGCATGATTAGCGCGTTGCAGTGCGCCCGGCCAGCCATCCAGCATCGCAGCATGACCGACAAAGGCCAGCCCGATAAGCTGGGCCAGCCCCAGTGTCAGCAGCAACGGCTGACGCCATACGCCGCGCCGCAGAAAAGCCGCACAGGCAATGAGCGGCAGGATAATTTGCCACTGCCAGGCTTCGCCGAAGCCGGTGCCGAGCACTGCCCGCCAGGTATCAGGATCGGAGATATTACGCCAGTCACCGCTCATCAGGCCGGTCTGCGCGGCCAGTAAAGCCAGCGCGCTAAGTAATGCAACCACGCTGCTTGTCAGCATCAGTGGATGCAGCCGCTGGGCCAGGTGCGCTTTAAAGCGTTTCGGCGACAGCAGTGCGCTGTAAAACGCACTGCCGGCCAACAGCATTACTGCGGCGAAATGCAGCCAGCGGCAGGCGATATATAACGTGCTGAGCGACATCAATTACTTCACGCTGAAGCTGTAGTTCCCTTTGGTTTTGTGACCATCAACTGATAATACATGCCACTTAACCTGATACTTACCGCTGGTCAGCGGCTGTTCCAGCGGAACAATCAGCTGATTCTTTTTCGCGCCATTGCGTTGCGCTTTGGCGACGGGCAATGCCTTGTTATCCGCGCCGCTGATTTCCAGCCCGCTGAAAGCTGGCTCAATATCTTCCGAAAAAGTCAGCGTCAGCGCCTGAGGTGCCGCGTCAACATTGGCATCTGCCGCCGGAAACTGACTTTTCAGATGCGCATGCGCCAAAGCAGATTGCGAGAAAGCCACCGTCGCCAGCAGCGCTGTGGCGGTGAATAATGAGGAAAATTTACGGTTAAACATCGGATCATCCTTCTGTGCTGCAGCCGGCAGGCTGCCGATGAGAGCAAAAGAATACTCCGCTAATAAAGGGCTGTCGAGGCGATAACAGCTATCGATGCGCGCCTCTGCTTGCCAATTATGCTTATCTGCATTACTTTTTGCCGCACAGCAACAGGAGAAGAAAATGAGTCATAATTTGGCGACACTGCCGCAAGAAGAAAAAGATAAAATTAATGTCGATTTAGCCGCCGCCGGTGTGGCGTTTAAAGAGCGCTATAATATGCCCGTTATTGCGGAAATGGTGGAACGCGAGCAGCCGGAAGCGCTGCGCGACTGGTTTCGCCAGCGTCTGATGCAGTATCGTCAGGCATCACTCAGCCTGTCTCGTTTACCTTATGAGCCGAAGCAAAAATAACTGATGCATCGCTTGAGATTAGCGGTAAATTGCGATGATATAATCGCACCTCAATCTGAATTCAGGAATCGGTATGTTGCCCTGGAGTGTCGCCGCTGCACAGTATGCTTCCCGCTCTCGTGATATCGACGGGAATATCTCTCACCATCTCTCATTTATTCAGCAGGCGAGCCGCCAGCAGATCGATCTGCTGTTATTTCCTGAGCTTTCCCTGAGCGGTTATGAACTGGAAGTTGGCCCACAATTGGCTCTGTCGCTGAATGATGCGCGTCTCGATCAGTTCGCAGAAGCCGCTCATCAACACCAGATGAATATTATTGTCGGTATGCCGTTACGGGTTGACCACCATTACCATATTGGCGCGGTGACCTTTCTGCCCGACGGCACCCGTTTTGCTTATGCCAAACGCCATCTGCTTGGCAGTGAAAGTCAGTTCTTCCAGCCAGGACGTGGCGGGCCAGTTTTCGGTACGCCAACCCGTAATGTGGCGATTGCGGTCTGTGCCGATATTGTGATTGAACAATTTGCCCGTGACGCGGCCGAATGCGGTGCAGATCTCTATGCCGCCAGCGTGTTAGTTTCTGAAAAAACTTATGACAGCGATTGCCATTCTCTGTCGCGCTGGTCTGCTGATTACCGTATGGCAGTACTGATGGCTAACCATGCGAAACCGACCGGTGGCTATGAGAGTAATGGCGGCAGCGCCTTTTGGGATGCCGAGGGTAATAAAGTCATCTGCAGCGGAAGCGGTGAACTGCTTATGGTCGTACGGCGCACACCTCAGGGTTGGCAAGGCGAAATCCATCCGTTAGGCTAAGCGCAATTTTGTCGGGAAGGTAAATCATGTTACGCGTAATCGATACAGAAACCTGTGGCCTGCAAGGCGGCATTGTTGAAGTCGCTTCGGTGGATGTTATTGACGGCCAGATCGTCAATCCGATGAGCGACCTGGTCTCACCTGACCGGCCAATCAGCCGCCAGGCGATGGCAATTCATCGTATCAGTGAAGCGATGGTGATCGGCAAGCCGCCGATTGAACAGGCGATTAGCCGTTATCATGGCAGCCCTTACTATGTGGCGCACAACGCCAGCTTTGATCGCCGGGTGCTACCGGAAATGCACGGCGAGTGGATCTGTACCATGACGCTGTCACGTAAACTGTGGCCGGGAATTAAATATGGCAATCAGGCGCTGCGCGAAAGTTTACAGCTGGATGTCACTCCACCGGCGGAACTGCATGCGCACCGTGCGCTATATGACTGCTACGTCACCGCCGCCTTGTTGATTCGCATTATGCAAACTACCGGTTGGGATGCGGCAGAAATGCTGGCGCGGATGCAGCCCAAAAGTGGCAACGATACTTTCCCGTTTGGCAAATATCGCGGACGTAAGATTGAGGAAGTAGCGAAGCGCGATCCGGGATATCTTAAGTGGGTACTTAAAAATATCCCGAACCTGAAAGCCGACCTGCGCAGCGCGATGCAGCACCATCTGGCTGACTGATTAGCTGGCGTTGCCGGTGGTTAACGTCCCCTGCGCCAGCCCAATCAGAAATGCATACTCCAGCGCCACCCCTTCATAGGCCTTAAAGCGCCCGGACTTACCGCCGTGGCCAGCATCCATATCGGTCCACAGCAGCAGCAGATTATCGTCAGTTTTCAGCTCGCGTAGCTTCGCTACCCATTTGGCAGGCTCCCAATACTGCACCTGAGAATCGTGCAGCCCGGTGGTGACCAGCAGATGCGGGTAATGCTGCGCGCTGACGTTGTCATACGGGCTGTACTGCCGAATATAATGATAGTACTGCTGTTCAGACGGATTGCCCCACTCATCATATTCGCCGGTGGTCAGCGGGATCGACTCATCAAGCATGGTAGTGACCACATCAACAAACGGTACCTGCGCTACCACACCATGATAAAGCTGCGGCTCGCGGTTGATTACCGCCCCCATCAGCAATCCTCCGGCGCTGCCGCCCATCGCATACAGCCGCCGTTTATCACCATAACCCTGCTGCAATAAACTGTGGGTGACGTCAATAAAGTCATTGAAGGTGTTGAGTTTATTCAGCAGACGACCGTCGTCATACCACTGCTGCCCCATTTCACCGCCGCCGCGTATATGTGCCAGCGCAAAGACAAAACCGCGGTCAAGCAAGCTCAGACGGCTGGCGCTGAAATCGGCGTCCATACTGCTGCCATAGGAACCGTAGCCATACACCAGCAGTGGATTTTTACCCGGCTGATAGTGTTGGCGGTGATAAACCAGCGATACTGGCACTTCAACGCCATCACGCGCTTTCACCCACAAACGCTCGCTGCGGTACTGACTGGCGTCAAAGCCTTTCACTTCCGACTGTTTCAGCACCTGCCGCTCGCCAGTGTCCAGATCCAGCTCAAACAGCGTGGAAGGCGTGGTCATCGATGAATAGCCGTAGCGCAGCTTGCTGCTCTCCGGTGTCGGATTATAAGAGAGCCAGGTGACGTAAGCCGGATCGTCAAACGCAATGCCAATTGCCTTTCCACTTTGCCAGTTTATTTGCCGCAGACTGGTCAGGCCCCGCTGGCGCTCCTCCACGACCAGCCAGTCACGGAACAGCTGAAAGTCTTCCAGCACGATATTATCGCGCGCGGCCACCAGCGTTTCCCAGCGGGTGACGTCGCTAAAGTCGGTGCGGTAGAGGCCAAAGTTCTTGCCCTCACGGTTTGAACGTACATAGAGATGGCCGTCGTAGTGATCAAGGGAGTATTCATGATCTTTAACGCGCGGGCAGAATATCTGCGGTTTGGCTTCGGCATCGTCGGCATCGAGCAGCAGGATTTCACTGGTGGTACTGCTGTTCAGCGCAATAACAATAAACTGCTCTGACGTCGTTTTATGCACGCTGACGTAGAAGGTGTCATCCAGCTCTTCATACACCAACTGGTCAGCACTCTGCGGCTCGCCGAGGGTATGACGCCACACCTGCCACGGCAGTAGCGTGGTTTCATCTTTCAGCACGTAATAGAAAGTACGGGAATCATTCGCCCAGGCAAAGCTGGATGAGACATTTTGCAATACTTCCGGATACCAGCTGTCGCGGGTGAGATTACAAAAGCGAATGCCATACTGACGACGAGACAGAAAATCTTCCGCCAGCGCCATAATCTGATTATTGGGGCTGATATCCAGTGCCCCCGTGGTATAGAACTCGCTGTGTGTTGCGCGCTGGTTGGCATCCAGCAGCGTATCCCACTGTTCTGGCGTGGTGGTTTCGGCAGGCTGACGCGTATAAATCGGATATTCATTGCCGGATTCATAGCGACGCTGATAACGATAGCCATTTTTCACGTAGGGCACGGAATGGTCCTGCTGCGGAATGCGATCGATCATTTCCTTCAGCACCTGTTCCTGCAACGCTTGTTGCGAGGACATTACACGCTGACTATAGTCGTTTTCCTCCCGCAAATATTCGAGCACCGCCGGATCTTCGCGCCGATCGTCGCGCAGCCAGTAATAGTCATCCTGGCGCGTTTCGCCATGCAGAGTCATTACGTGAGGAATTTTCTTTGCGGTTGGAGCAGTCATAATCCGTTTACACCCTTGAGTCAGTTGAGCTAAGGGTGGCATCTGGCGTTGTGATTGCCAAGCGGTAAAGGTAAATTAAACAAGCAAGTAATAAGGAAATCCCCATGATTCGCCCGGCTTACCCCTCTGAATACGCAGTACTGACCGAACTCTGGCAGCGCTCGGTGAGCGCAACCCATGACTTTCTCTCTGTACAGGAGATCGCACGCCTGAAGATTTGCGTTGAAAATGAGTATCTTCCCAACGTTAACACCTATGTGTGGCTGGATAACAACCGGCGGCCGGGGGGATTTATTGGCGTAGTGGAACAGCGGATTGAAATGCTGTTTATTGATCCCGATCTACGTGGTCAGGGCATCGGCAGGCAGCTGGTCAATTTTGCTGTTGGCCAGCTAGCCGCCCGCGAGCTGGACGTTAACCAACAGAACCCGCAGGCGACCGGATTTTATCTGAGTATGGGATTTGAGATAACCGGACGCTCAGCACTGGATGCTCAGGGAAAACCTTATCCTTTACTGCATATGCGCCTGCCAGAGAGTGAGAACAGGCCAGATTAGCGGCCGGACTTGTCCGGCCTGACAATCAGGCAGTGAGTTTATTCTTCTCTTCGCGGATATCGTTTTCAATGCCATCCCGGACATCTTGCGGGATTTTCAGCGCGTCGCCCAGCGCCTGCAAATAGCTGCGCTCCATAAAATGGTCAACATCAATTACCGCATTACTCAGGAAGTAAAGTTCCAGCGCTTCTTCTTCATTGCGGATGTCATGAGCCAGCAGTTGCGGGTCGAGTGGTTGCTCGATAGCTTGTTGGATAAGCTTTTCGCCCTGCGAACCAATGCCTAACTGATGCACATTTTGTTCAATTGACTGACGTTCCTGCGCATCGATATGCCCGTCACTTTTCGCGGCAAACACCAGCGCTGTGATTAAGCGTGCCGCACGGGAATCAACCGGCGTTTCACTCTGGCCGAATTGTGGTTCATCGCGGTGGGTTTCAGTGACGCGCTGTTTGTATTTGTTCCACAACACGGCACCTACCGCCGCGCCACCGCCGATAATTAACGCGTTTTTACCGTATTTGGTCAGCAGGCTACGCGACGACTTGTTGGCGATCAGCAACCCCGCAAGACCGCCGAGCGCACCTGGCGCCAGCATTTTACTCAGCCCTTCGCCGCCGCTTTTACTGCCGCTTTTGCTGTTACCCAGTACCGACTGAATTTGTTGAAGCCAGTTATTCATCTTATTTCCTTTAAAAGAACCGATGAACTTCAGAGTAGAACAACGTGCGTCAAGAAGCGTAAGCAGAAGAAAAGTCGGGAAAACATCGGATCGCCTGAATGCGACCCGACGATTACGCCGCTTTTACCGCACGCACCGGCTTACTTTTACCCTGCTCTGCCTCGTCATCAGACGCGACGGCGGCGCTGCTTTTTGGCAATTTACTGGTGCGCAGGATGTGGTTTACCGCATCTTTATTTTCTGCCAGATGCATGCCCAGCGCTTCTTGCTGCGCTTCATCCAGCTCAATACCGCTTGTCATCAGCCAGTCAGTGAAAACTTCTGCCATATCAAGCATTTTGTCATAAGCATCCGCTTCTTTTTTACTGGCAAACGTCATCTTTTCCTCACCTTTTCTGACAACGACATATTTTACTTCGATAGCCATGATTTTCGCCCATTTAACTGTATTTATATCCAGTATAGCAGCAGCTTTTTTTGCGATCAAGCCGGCGAAGCAGATGTGCACGCAATCGTTTTCGTTTATACTGCGCGCGATTTTTTCATCTCTTCAGGTAGGTATTATGTCGACTCTTGGAACCGCGCTGCGCCCTGCCGCAACTCGCGTGATGCTTTTAGGTTCAGGTGAACTGGGTAAAGAAGTGGCGATCGAATGTCAGCGTTTAGGCGTTGAAGTGATTGCTGTAGATCGCTATGCCGATGCACCCGCGATGCATGTGGCTCATCGCAGCCATGTGATCAACATGCTGGATGGCGAAGCGCTGAAGGCACTGGTTGCGAAAGAGCGTCCTGATTATATCGTGCCGGAAATCGAGGCCATTGCCACCGATATGCTGATCGAGCTGGAAAAACAGGGTCAGCGCGTAGTACCGACTGCCCGTGCCGCCCGCCTGACGATGAATCGCGAAGGTATCCGTCGTCTGGCCGCTGAGGAGCTGGCGCTGCCAACCTCCAGCTACCGCTTTGCCGACAGCAAAACCGCTTTCCTGCAAGCCACCGAGGAAATTGGCTTCCCGTGCATCATTAAGCCGGTGATGAGCTCATCCGGCAAAGGCCAGAGCTTTATCCGTACAGCTTCACAGCTCGATCAGGCATGGGACTACGCGCAGCAAGGTGGCCGCGCCGGAGCAGGCCGGGTGATCGTTGAAGGCGTGGTGAATTTCGATTTCGAAATTACTCTGTTGACCATCAGTGCCGTCGACGGCATCCACTTCTGCGCACCAATTGGTCATCGCCAGCAGGATGGCGATTATCGTGAATCCTGGCAGCCACAGCAGATGAGCGAGCTGGCGCTTAAGCGCGCCGAAGAGATTGCGGAGAAAGTGGTCAGCGCCTTAGGAGGTCATGGCCTGTTTGGCGTCGAACTGTTTGTCTGTGGCGACGAGGTGGTGTTCAGCGAAGTGTCACCGCGTCCGCATGATACCGGTATGGTAACGCTGATTTCACAGGATCTGTCTGAGTTCGCGCTGCATGTGCGCGCTTTCCTCGGCTTACCGGTTGGCGGAATCCGCCAGTATGGCGCGGCGGCCTCAGCGGTAATTTTGCCGCAGTTGGACAGCGATAACCTGCAGTTTAGCGGCGTGCCGGCAGTGCTGGGTGCTGGTCTGCAGCTGCGTCTGTTTGGTAAGCCGGAGATTCGCGGTCAGCGCCGCTTAGGCGTTGCGCTGGCAACCGGAGACAATATTGATCAAGCCGTCGAGCGCGCGATTGCCTGCGCAGCGGGCGTGAAAGTCAGCGGCTAACATTGCAGGGGCGTAGTTAAAACGCCCCTGCACTTTCAGCGCTTAACGTGCGCCCGCCACCGCTTCACGCGCCAGATCGGTAATTCGCTGATAATCTCCGGCTTCCAGCGCATCCGCGGGCACCAGCCAGGAACCGCCAATACAGAGCACGCTTTTCAGCGCCAGATAGTCACGGTAGTTGTTCGGCGTAATGCCGCCGGTCGGGCAGAAACGCACCTGAGGGAATGGACCGCCAATTGCCTGCAGCGCTTTCACGCCGCCGTTGGCTTCCGCCGGAAAGAATTTGAACTCGCGCAACCCGTATTCCAGACCGGTCATCAGCTCTGACACCGTGCTGATACCCGGAATCAATGGAATCGGGCCTTCAACCGCCGCTTTAACCAGTGACTCAGTCAGTCCGGGACTGATGACAAATTGCGCACCCGCTTCCGTCACTTCCGCCAGCTGCTGAGTATTCAGCACGGTACCTGCGCCGACAATCGCCTCCGGCACCTGCTGGATTATCGCACGCAGCGCGTCCATCGCCACCGGCGTGCGCAGCGTCACTTCCAGCACGCGAACCCCGCCCGCAACCAGCGCTTTCGCCATCGGAACAGCATGTTCCAGTTTATTGACGACGATAACCGGAACTACCGGTCCGGTTGTCAAAATCTGTTCAGCGCTCGTCTTCCAGTTCTTCATCAGTGTCGTTCTCCGGTCGAGCCTGCTGCCTTTTCCGGTGGCGACAGCGGGCGAAAGTGACGCGCATCCGGCGTCAGGAAAGTGATAGCGCATCTACCATACATGATTTAGCTGAACGGCGTCCATGCCATCAGGTGATTTTTAAAACTGCGGTTCATTTTTTCAAATCCCCGACAACACCGACAAAAAAACCCGCCGAAGCGGGTTTGATTATTAACGATTAATTACTCGAACTCATTCCAGGAGCGGCCATCACGGGTAATCATCGCTACGGAGGCGACGGGGCCCCAGGTACCTGCCTGATAAGGCTTAGGCGCTTCGTTATCCGCAGCCCAGGCATCCATGATGGAGTCAACCCACTTCCACGCCTCTTCCACTTCATCGCGGCGCACAAACAGCGCCTGGATGCCGCGCATGGTTTCCAGCAGCAAACGCTCATAAGCATCGGCCAGATGCGACTGGTTAAAGGTTTCGGAGTAGCTTAGATCCAGCTTGGTGGTTTGCAGGTTATGTTTATGATCGAGACCCGGCACTTTATTCAGAATCTGAATATCCACGCCTTCATCTGGCTGCAAGCGGATAGTCAGTTTATTCTGCGGCAGCTCTTGCCAGGACTCTTTAAACAGGTTCAGCGCCGGGTTCTTGAAGTAGACCACCACTTCAGAACATTTGGTTGGCAGACGTTTACCGGTACGCAGGTAGAACGGCACACCCGCCCAGCGCCAGTCATCAATATCCACCCGGATCGAGACAAAAGATTCGGTATGGCTGGATTTGTTTGCGCCCTCTTCTTCGAGGTAGCCCGGCACTTTTTTGCCCTGCACAAAACCGGCGGTGTACTGACCACGCACGGTTTTCTCACGCACGTTAGTGTGGTCGATACGGCGCAGCGAGCGCAGCACTTTAACTTTTTCGTCGCGAATTCGGTCAGCAGAGAGGTCTGCCGGTGGCGACATGGCAATCATGGTCAGAATCTGCAGCAGGTGGTTCTGAATCATATCGCGCATCTGACCCGCCTGGTCGAAGTAACCCCAGCGGCCTTCGATTCCTACTTCTTCTGCAACGGTAATCTGCACGTGGTCAATCGTGCGGTTGTCCCAGTTGGAGGCAAACAGCGAGTTAGCAAAACGCAGCGCCAGCAGGTTCAGTACCGTCTCTTTACCCAGATAGTGGTCGATACGGAACACCTGGCTCTCTTCGAAATACTCGCCAACCTGGTCGTTAATTTCGCGTGAGGTCTCCAGTGAGGTGCCCAGCGGCTTCTCCATCACCACGCGTGCCGGCATCGCATTCAGCTTCGCCTGGCCCAGACCTTTACAGATGGCGCCAAAGGTGCTTGGCGGCATCGCGAAATAGTTAATCGTCACGCGTTTTTTCTGATCCAGCATCTTGCCCAGTTTCGGGAAGTGTGAAGTCTCATTTACGTCGAGGTTACAAAAATCGAGGCGGTTGCTGAGCTTATCCCAAAGTGCCTCATCGATTTTCTCTTTCATGAAGGTTTCCAGCGCTTCACGCGTGACTTTGGTATAAGCAGCTTTATCCCAGTCTGCACGGCCAACACCGATAATGCGCGAGTCTTCATGGATCTGACCGGCTTTTTCCAGTTGATACAGTGAAGGCAACAGTTTCCGGCGTGCAAGATCGCCCTTGGCACCGAAAATAACCAGATCGCATGCCTGGGCTGTTTGTGTTACCGCCATTTTAATCTCCTCGTTTCCGGATGAATCTGACTTGCGGATTCCGTAATCAGTCAGACTCTTAATTGTAATTTTCTTTCAATACAATGTACTTCTTTGGCTATGGCGCGTAAACCTGCGCGGCGTCTGCCAGGCCAATGTATTTGCCAATGTCCAATTTACTGGCTGTTTAAATCAGCAATAGGTCAGTTTGTGCGTAATTTTTCGACTTTTTTGTTACCGTTTTACCATTATGAAAATCAGACCCAGCTCATACTCTGATAAAAAATGTAAAGATTGGCCGTCTGGCTCTGCCTGTCATCCGTTATGGCATTGTATATTCTCTACAAAATGACATCGATTTCTCCTTTGAATGAAATCGTCAGAATTGATGAGTGGTTATCCCCCGATGAATATGCTGGAAAAAATTCAGACTTCTGTTGAATACCTTAGCAAATCTGAACGCAAAGTTGCTGAGGTGATCCTCGCCGCGCCACAAACCGCCATGCACTCCAGCATCGCCTTGCTGGCGCGTGCAGCGGAAGTCAGTGAGCCTACGGTTAATCGCTTTTGTCACCGGCTGGAAACCAAAGGGTTCCCCGATTTTAAACTGCAACTGGCCCAAAGTCTGGTCACCGGCACGCCGTATGTCAGCCGTAACATTGATGAAAATGACAATGTCGACTGTTATACCGGCAAGATTTTTGAATCGGCGATGGCCGGTCTGGACCAGGTACGCCAGCATCTTGATATCAGCGTGGTCAACCATGCGGTCGACCTGCTGACCCAGGCAAAAAAAATCGCCTTTTTTGGCCTCGGCGCCTCGGCGGCGGTGGCTCATGATGCGATGAATAAATTTTTCCGCTTCAATGTTCCTGTCATCTATTCCGATGATATTGTGATGCAGCGCATGAGTTGCATGAACAGCGCAGAAGGTGACGTGATCGTGCTGATTTCGCACACTGGCCGCACCAAAAATTTAATCGAACTGGCACGTCTGGCACGCGAAAATGACGGCACCGTGCTGGCAATTACCTCACCCGGCTCTCCGCTGGCGCTTGAGGCTTCACTGGCACTGACCCTCAATGTGCCTGAAGATACCGACATTTACATGCCAATGGTCTCGCGCCTGGCGCAATTAACCGTGATCGATGTGCTGGCAATCGGTTTTACTTTACGTCGGGGACCAAAATTCAGAGATAACCTGAAGCGCGTCAAAGAAGGTTTGAAAGAATCGCGGTTAGATAAGGACGCGGCAACCTCGCTCTTTCCGCGCTAGCATTCAACTACTATTAAAATCAGGGGGTCGACCAGGTATGCCCCTTGTTATATAAATGTTATAACCAGAACAGATGAACCCGTGATTGCTATGGCAACACCACGTTTACAAGTCAACGGAGTCCTACATGTCAAGACGTCTCAGAAGAACCAAGATTGTAACTACCTTAGGCCCGGCAACCGATCGCGATAACAACCTTGAAAAGATCATCGCTGCTGGCGCTAACGTTGTTCGTCTTAACTTCTCGCACGGTACGCCTGAAGATCATCAGCTTCGTGCCGATAAAACCCGCGAAATTGCAAAAAAACTTGGCCGTCACGTGGCGATCCTCGGCGATCTGCAAGGTCCGAAAATTCGAGTTTCTACCTTTAAAGAAGGCAAAGTTTTCCTTAATCTCGGCGATCGCTTCCTGCTGGATGCCAACCTGAGCAAAGGCGAAGGCGACAGAGAAAAAGTCGGCATTGATTATAAAGGCCTGCCGGAAGATGTGGTGCCTGGCGATGTGCTGCTGCTCGACGACGGGCGCGTACAGCTAAAAGTGCTGGAAGTTCAGGGCATGAAAGTGTTCACCGAAGTCACCGTCGGGGGGCCACTTTCCAATAACAAAGGCATTAATAAACTTGGCGGTGGCCTGTCGGCAGAAGCGCTGACCGAAAAAGACAAGGCCGATATTCTGACCGCAGCTAAAATCGGCGTCGACTATCTGGCCGTCTCTTTCCCGCGCTGCGGCGAAGACCTGCACTACGCACGTCGACTGGCACGTGAAGCTGGCTGCGACGCGATGATCGTTTCAAAAGTCGAGCGTGCAGAAGCGGTGGCCACCCAGGCCGCAATGGATGACATTATTCTTGCCTCAGACGTTGTGATGGTGGCGCGTGGCGATCTGGGCGTCGAAATTGGCGATCCTGAACTGGTCGGTATCCAGAAAGCACTGATCCGTCGTGCGCGTCAGCTTAATCGTTCCGTTATCACTGCCACCCAGATGATGGAATCGATGATCACGAATCCAATGCCAACCCGCGCAGAAGTGATGGACGTGGCGAACGCAGTGCTGGATGGTACGGATGCGGTAATGCTTTCTGCCGAAACCGCCGCCGGTCAGTATCCGGCGGAAACCGTTTCAGCGATGGCGAAAGTTTGTCTGGGTGCGGAAAAGATCCCGAGCATCAACGTATCCAAACACCGCCTTGAAGTACAGTTCGATAATATCGAAGAGGCGATTGCCATGTCAGCCATGTACGCCGCAAACCATCTGCAAGGGGTGACGGCGATTATCACCATGACCGAATCTGGCCGCACCGCGCTGATGACATCACGTATTACGTCTGGCCTGCCAATTTTCGCCATGTCACGTCATGAGCGTACGCTGAACCTGACGGCGCTGTATCGTGGCGTTACGCCGGTTTACTTCGACAGTAATAATGACGGCGTGGCAGCGGCTAACGATGCCATTAACCTGCTGCGTGATAAAGGCTTCCTCGTTTCCGGCGATCTGGTTATCGTCACTCAGGGTGACGTGATGAGTACCGTCGGTACCACCAATACCAGCCGCGTGTTACGCGTCGAATAATTTCTGCCGTAACCGATTGGGCTGCCCTTGCAGCCCAATTTTTTGCCCTTCCCTGCTGAAATATCCTCCACCCGCCACCAATAGCCCGATAGTCACTCTGGTTTCCCCGGCACAAAAATGTGATCTGCATCACAAATTTAACATCAATAAAGCTTAACACTTTCATGTAAGAATAAACTCATTGAATGCTAATGATTACCATTTATAATCTCATTCACACCAATAAAAGGTAACATCCGGGTAACATATAGTGATTTAACCTTATGAAATGAGTGATTATCGCGCACTATCGACTTCTGACGCTGTTTTAGCGCATTAATCGAACAAGTGTGTTTCTGATAATTCTTAAATAGCATTTAACTGATGTCTTCTGACATCGCAGGGTAAACGGCTGTCATGTTGCTATGGCGGCAGGGTTTCTTACGTCCAAAAAAAGGTACAGGGTATGGTCTTTGGTTCTCAAGCAGCGCTCACTGCCTCACAGTTTCAACAACACCCCGATGAGGCGGCTGGTGATATGCTGTTTAATGCCGCCCAGCTTGATGCATATTCGCAACAAACGCTGACGGCGCTGCAATTAATCAACAACACCATTCAGCAGGTCGAAAAACCTTTTAGCGGTATTCTTCCCCATGAGCTGGCACCGGCGTTTAACGCTGTCGACCTTAATGCCCCGCTGCTGAACAGCGACGCGGCTCTGGAAGAGCTGTCGCAGCTCTATCTGCGCGATGCGGTCTACTTCCATCATCCGAAATATATTGCCCATCTGAACTGCCCGGTGGTACTGCCTTCACTGCTGGCAGAGCAGATTATGAGCGCGGTAAACAGCTCGGTCGATACCTGGGATCAGAGCGCGGGCGGCACCTTAATTGAACAGAAAGTCATCGACTGGACGTTAAGCCGTATCGGCCTGCCCGCCAGTTCAGACGGTATCTTTACCAGCGGTGGTACCCAGTCAAATCTGATGGCAATGCTGCTGGCCCGCGACAGCTGGTGTGCTAAACATCGCCCGGGCCATTTGATTAAGCAGAAAGGCCTGCCGCCGGAAGCCAGTAAGTGGCGTATTTTCACCTCAAAACTGAGCCACTTCAGCATTCAAAAATCGACGGCGATTCTCGGCCTCGGTTACGACGCGGTGATTGCCATCGATCACGATGAGCACTACCGCATGGACGCCACGCTGCTGGAGCAGGAAATCCAGCGCTGCCACCAGCAAGGGCTGATTCCGATTGCGGTCGTTGCCACCAGCGGCACGACCGATTTTGGCAGCATTGATCCGCTTAGCTCGGTGGCGACGCTCTGCCAGCATTACGGTTTATGGATGCATGTTGATGCCGCTTACGGCTGCGGCCTGCTGGTTTCACCGCAGCACCGTCAGCGCCTGAACGGCATTGAAAAGGCTGATTCCGTCACGGTTGATTACCATAAATCGTTCTTCCAGACCGTCAGCTGTGGCGCGTTCTTTGTCCGCGACCGTCAGCACCTTAGCCACGTTACGGTGCATGCCGATTATCTGAATCCGCTCAGTGCGCAGCAGGAAGGCACGCCAAATCTGGTCAATAAAAGCATTCAGACCACCCGACGATTCGATGCGCTGAAAATGTGGATGACGCTGCGCATTATGGGGCCGGATGCACTGGGCGAAGCCTTCGATACGCTGCTTGACCTGACCCGCACCGCACATCAGCTACTGACAGACCACCCGTCGATTGACGTGCTGCATCAGCCAGAGCTGACGACCCAGATCTTCCGCTATTTACCACGCCCTGGCGTCAGCGATGCGGTGGTCGATGAGATCAATGCGCAGATCCGAAAATCGCTGTTCCGCTCCGGTAACGCGGTAGTGGCTGGCACCAAAGTGAATGGCCGCCAGTATCTGAAGTTTACCCTGCTGAATCCGGCCACCACCACAGCAGACCTGGAAGACATTATTGCGCTGGTCGCACATTACGGACGTGAACTGGCGCGAAGTCAGAGCCTGAGCGCGGTTAATCAGTGAGAGCAAAACCATGAATGACAAGATTTATGATTTTATCGGTATTGGCATCGGCCCGTTTAACCTCGGCCTGGCCTGCCTGACAGATCCAATTGAAGGCGTGGACGGCGTATTCCTCGATCAGAATAGCGGATTTGACTGGCACACCGGCATGATGCTGGAAAGCGCGCATCTGCAAACGCCATTTATGGCCGACCTGGTGACGCTGGCCGACCCGACCAGCCGCTTCAGCCTGCTTAACTATATGAAGCAAACCGGCAAGCTGTATCGTTTTTATATCCGTGAAGACTTCTTCCTGATGCGCAAGGAGTATAACCAGTACTGCCAGTGGGCCAGCGCCCAACTGGATAATCTGCACTGGAATACCCGGGTTGACTACGTCAGCTATGACGAGCAGCTGCAATGTTATCGCCTGCGCAGCGTCTCAACGCAGACCGGCGAAACGCAAAGCTGGCTGGCACGCAAACTGGTGTTGGGCACCGGCCCGAGCGCGTGGATGCCGCCATGCAGCCGCCCGCATCGTCAGCGCCTGACGCACTCCAGTGAGTATCTGGCAGACAAAGCGGCGTTACAGCAGAAAAACTCAATCACCGTGCTGGGCAGCGGCCAGAGCGCCGCCGAGATCTTCTACGACCTGCTATGTGATATCGACACGCATCATTATCAGCTGAACTGGATAACCCGTGCACCGCGCTTCTATCCGCTGGAGTACACCAAGCTGACGCTGGAGATGACCTCGCCGGAGTGGATTGACTATTTCCATGCCCTGCCCGCCAGCAAGCGGGATGAGCTGAATGCTAAACATAAGAATCTGTATAAAGGGATTAACAGCTGTCTGATCAACGACATTTATGACCTGCTGTATGTGAAACAGCTGGATGGCGATCTTAACGTCAATCTGTTTACCCACGCTGAACTGAACGATATGCGCTGGCTGCCGAGCGGTGAATTTGAGCTGGCGCTGCATCAGCAGGAGCAGGATGTCGACTTTGTCCGCCGCAGTGAAGGGCTGGTGATGGCGACCGGTTATCAGTACCAGCCACCGATGTTCGTCGAAGGCATTGCCGATCGCCTGCGCTGGGATGAGAAAGGCCGCTATGACGTGCAGCGTAACTACAGCATCGATCAGCATAACCAGGTGTTTGTACAGAACGCCGAACTGCACACCCACGGCTTTGTCACGCCGGACTTAGGCATGGCCTGCTATCGCAACTCGGTGCTGATTCGCGAAATTACCGGACGTGAGATCTATCCGGTCGAGCGCCAGATTGCTTTCCAGACTTTTCCGGCTCAATCGGAGGTGCGCAGTGAGCGATAACACTCTCTGGCGCGCTACCCGTCCGGCGGGCCAGTTCACCCTGCGTCCAATGCAGGCAGAGGATGCCGAACGGGTTTACCGCTGGGTGACGCAGGATTATGCGCGTTTCTGGGGCATGCAGGATGATTCTTTCGAGACGGTCGCGGGTTTCTATCGTGAACTGACGCGCGATAACCCCAACGCGGCATTGATTGGCTGTTGCAATCAGCAGCCGGTCTTTCTGATGGAGTTCTACCAGGCGCAGCAGGACCAGGTCGGTCAGTTCTATCCGGCACGCGATGATGATTACGGCATGCACATCCTGATCGCCCCGGCAGAGAAACCGCTGAAACAGTTTAGCTGGCAGGTGTTCAGCACGGTAATGGATTACATGTTCAGCCTGCCGCAGGTCGGCCGGGTGGTGGTAGAACCGGATGTGCGCAACCACAAAATCCATCCGCTGAATAAACGTGCGGGCTTTCGCTATCAGCACACCATCGATATGGGCCATAAAACCGCCTGGCTGGCGTTCTGTCAGCGCGATGACTATCAAAAAGCTTTATTGCAGGAATCTTTAACTATGAATAACAGCTCAACGCTGCTGACCGGCAGCCATCTGGCCAGCGACAACTGGACGCTGGCAAACCGCCTGTTAATCCGCAAGGCGATTGCCGAGTTCGCCCATGAAAAACTGATTGAACCAAAAAAAGTGGCGTCAGCCGGTAAACTTGACCGTTACAGCCTGGCGGTGCCGGGTGCCGAAGCGGAATATCAGTTCTGCGCGACGCGCATGGCGCTGGATCACTGGTCGATCGACCTCGACTCGCTGATCAAGCATCAGAATGGCGAACCGCTGAAGCTGGATGCGCTTAGCTTTATCGTCGAATTCAGTCAGCAGATTGGCATTCCTTCAGCGATGCTGGCGACCTACATGGAAGAGATCACCAGCACGCTGTGCAGCAGCGTGTTTAAACTGCAAAACAATAACCCGGACAGCAAAGCGCTGACCAAAGCCGACTTCCAGACGGTGGAAGCCGCAATGACCGAAGGCCATCCGTGCTTCGTCGCCAATAATGGCCGCATCGGTTTTGATGCCCGCGACTATCTCGCCTACGCGCCGGAAGCCGCCACGCCGGTTAACCTGATATGGGTCGCGGTAAATCTGCGTAATGCGCACTTTTCCAGCCTTGATGAGCTTAACTACCAACAGCTGATGCGTGATGAGCTGGGTGAAGCGACCATCAACGCTTTCAACGCCCGTCTGGATGAAATCGGCGTCGATCGCCAACAGTATCTGTTTATGCCGGTGCACCCGTGGCAGTGGCAGAATAAGCTGCTGACGGTATTTGCACCGGATATCGCCGCGCGCGACATTATTTATCTCGGCACCGGCGACGATCAGTATCAGGCACAGCAATCGATCCGTACTTTCTTTAACCGCAGTCAGCCGAATAAGCGCTATGTGAAAACGGCCTTGTCGGTACTGAATATGGGCTTTATGCGCGGTCTGTCACCTTATTACATGGCCACCACTCCGGCGGTAAACCAGTGGCTGGAAGGCCTGGTAAAAAACGACAGCTGGCTTCAGCAGTGCGATTTTCGCATCCTGCGTGAAGTGGCGGCCATCGGCTACCATAATCGCTACTATGAACAGGCGATCAGCGGCGACTCCGCTTACAAGAAGATGTTTGCTGCGCTGTGGCGTGATAACCCGGTAGCTGCACTACAACCTAATCAGCGCCTGATGACCATGGCGTCGCTGCTGCATATCGATCATCATCAGCAAGCGCTGCTGCCCGCGTTAATTGCCGACTCCGGCGTCAGCGCCGAAAGCTGGGTGAACGCTTATCTGCGCTGCTACTTAAGCCCGCTGCTGCACTGCTTTTATCAGCATGATCTGGTGTTTATGCCGCACGGCGAAAACCTGATTCTGTTGCTGGAAAATAATCTGCCCGTCAGCGCCTATATGAAAGATATTGGTGAAGAGATTGCCGTACTGAATCCGGATGCTGTGCTGCCAGAAAAAGCCCAGCGCCTGGCGGTAGACGTGCCGGAAAATCTGAAGCTGCTGTCTATCTTCACTGATGTGTTTGACTGTATCTTCCGCTTTATTGGCGCTATTCTGGCGCAGGATAACACGCTGCCGGAAGAGACCTTCTGGCGCTGCGTCGCGGATTGCGTAAAACAGTATCAACAGGCGCACCCGCAGTTGGCCAGCAAGTTTGCCCGCTACGATCTGTTTGTACCGGAGTTCGAGCTCTCCTGTCTCAACCGTCTGCAACTGGCCAATAACCAGCAGATGATTAACCTGTCCGATCCGGCAGAAAATCTGAAATTTGCCGGAACGTTGATTAACCCAATCGCCCGATTTGCTGATAAGTAAAACCTCAGTAAACCGCTGTTTACAGAGTTTATCTTTAGCGCGACCGCACTGGCGGTCGCGTTTTTACGTTTACTGGAAACAAGGAGCCTGGATGGCGTCGTACACCCCGGTATCAAAATTGACTTTTCGTCACCTGATCTTCCCCTTCTCGTTGGTGCTGTTCGAGTTCGCGACCTATATCGCCCACGATATGATTCAGCCGGGTATGCTGCTGGTTACCGGCGAATTTAATGTCGGACCGGAATGGGTCTCCGCTTCACTGACCGGCTATCTGGTGGGCGGTGTATTGCTGCAATGGCTGCTGGGCCCGCTGTCGGATAAATTTGGTCGCCGTCCGGTCATGCTGTTTGGCGTGGCGTTCTTTATGCTTTCCTGCCTGGTGATGCACTGGGTGCAGAGCATCGAACAATTTGTCGCCGTGCGCTTTATTCAGGGTATCAGCCTGTGCTTTATTGGCGCAGTAGGCTATGCCGCCGTGCTTGAGGCATTTGATGAAGCGCTGAGTGTGAAAATCACCGCGCTGATGGCCAACGTGGCGCTGCTGGCTCCGCTGGCCGGACCGGTGGCGGGCGCGGCGTTCCTCAGCGTGGGTGGCTGGCGCGATATGTTTTATCTGTTCGCTGCGGTGACCGCCATCGCGCTGATCGGGCTATGGCGCAGCATGCCGGAGACCGCCGGAGATCGAAACGCCTCGGTATCACTGAAATCGATGGGCAAAGGTTATCTGGCGCTGGCGAAAGATCGCCAGGTGATCGGCGGCGCACTGTCTATCGGTATTCTTGGCATCCCGATGCTGGCGTGGGTTGCGTTGTCACCGGTGATTCTGATCCATGACCAGGGCCTCAGCCGCATGCAATATGCGCTGCTGCAACTGCCGGTGTTCCTGGCGATGATCGTCGGTAATTTGACGCTGGGCCGACTGGCAGGACGCGTACCGCTCGAGCAACCGCTCAGGCTGGGTGCATGGCCAATTCTGCTCGGGCTGATTATCGCCGCGTTAAGTGCGTTTATCGACAGTCATGACTATCTGTGGATGATTGCCGGTCTGAGCCTGTATGCATTTGGTTCTGGCCTGGTCAATGCGGGTCTTTATCGCCTGACGCTGTTTTCCAGTGAGGCAGGTAAAGGCAGCGTAGCGGCGATGATTGGCATGTTAAGTATTGCCGCTTTCGCCATTGGCATTGAACTGGCGAAATATGGTTACTTTGCCGGCGGCAATCTGTGGTTCAGCGGCATTAATCTGCTGGCGGGATTGATTTGGTTCGCACTGGTGCGGGGATTTCTGCGCGAACGCCAGCGGCGCAGCCAGATTGTGGCGTTGTAAGCTGTTGAAGCGGCTAAAACTGATTACCGAAGATGCATAAACAGTAGTTTTCCTGGAAAACCGAAAGAAAAGGACTTCTTTTGCGTCAATTATTGTGCCATTTCACATGCCACATCGATTTCACCAGGGAGATATATGACATTAAGCGTGTCAAATTCGCAACGCCCCGTGTCTGCGGAATCCATACACCCGGCATCTTCAGCTGAGTCACAGCCCAAAAACGAGGAAGAACGACTGGCTGAAGTTAAGGAACTCTGCCAAAAGGAAGGGATCGGCGTTGTGGCAGATCATCTCATTAAATTGCAAACGCTGGCGCAAGAGAAAAATTGTATTATCGGTATTCGCCCGGTTGATGTGATGGCAACAGATTTGATTGAGAATGGGCACCCAACGAAAGGATTCCATATAAAAGGAAAAAGCGCAAACTGGGGCCCGCAAGCGGCTTTCATCTGTGCAAAGCAAGAGTTAAGTAAGCTGGCCGATCAGTCAGAGGAAAAGCTGAGGAAATTTAATCAGCAGGTAGCGTGTTGTGTGGCCGAAGGTTACGCCCGGCGGATCCCATTAGAATTGACCCTGGCGCGTCTCAATGTGCTTATCGAAAATAATGTTGTCGATAACGTAAAATATGATGCACGCCGTCATCCTGTTGAATTAGAAGCCAGCACGCCAAAAGGTGTCGTACATAAATTTGAGTTAGCCCTCTCTGATAAAGAGCCAGGAATGTACCTGGTCAGTCATGAAGGTATGCCGGTTGAAGTGCTCGCCCCACCAGGAGAAAATAAAAAACCACTGACAGCCGATTACGACATTTTTTTAATTGCCCCTTTAACCGAGGATTTCGGTGCACAGGATATGTTATCGCTACACGACGTCTCACATGTCGTTTTCAAGACCAGAGTTGATAACTATCGAACTTCCCCTGCAGACCTTGCCGAACCCTTAAAGGCAGCTTATACCCATCCCGGTAAGTTTTATGAGCCAGAAGATAAACAGTTTGGTAATGCTTCTTCACGCATCCTCACTATGATCCCCGAAATTAATCAGCGGCTGGTCGGTAAAGGTGAAGCCGTAGTGCACCATAGCACCGACACTGGCAATCCTGCGACGAATATGGACGCAAACTTTCCTGCGGCCTTTACCCTGCCTGAACCACTGGATCAGTTCGATGAGATCTGTGTGATAAGAAACGTAGATGAGTTAAAAACGCTGGTGCAGGTTGCAAAAAATGCGGGCTACTATGTGCCGTTAAATCCGCTTTGGGAAAAAGAGATTACCGGTATTCGCTCTTCAGGCTTTAAAGATGCGCAAAACGTCGCCATCCATCACTGGAAACAGGTGTAAGGTTTCCGGACGATCTATTGAGCGTCTTTGTGCCAACAGCTTGCTTATCAATCTGCACAGGATTGATAAGCAAACCGACCTTCCGACACCCGGCATCAGCCGCAAACAACTCCCCGCTGGCTTATTTCTTCGGGAAAAGCTCGTCGCGTTGATACGGCTCCTGCTCACCCTCTTTACGGGTTTTTAGCAGTTTAAGAATCCAGGTGTACTGCTCCGGATTTGGCCGGACGAAAATTTCGACCTCTTCATTCATCCGACGCGCCAGCGTTTTATCATCCGCCTCAAGCAAATCATCCATTGGCGGACGGATATGCACATGCAGCTTATGCGTTTTGCTGTCATAAACCGGGAACAGCGGCACGACTTTCGCCCGGCACACTTTCATCAGACGGCCTATCGCCGGCAGCGTTGCCTTATAGGTGGCAAAGAAATCGACAAATTCACTGTGTTCCGCGCCGTGATCCTGATCGGGCAAGTAGTAGCCCCAGTAGCCCTGACGCACTGAACTGATAAACGGCTTGATGCCGTCATTACGGGCATGCATCCGGCCACCAAAGCGGCGGCGTACCGCATTCCACATATAATCAACCAGCTCATTGCGCTGGTTGTGGAACATCGCGGCCATTTTCTGGCCTTCTGACGCCATCAACATCGCCGGAATATCGACCGCCCAGCCATGTGGCACGAGGAAAATTACGTTCTGCTGTTCAGCACGCAAGCCCTCAATAATCTCTTTGCCGTGCCACTCAACGCGCTCACGCACATGTTCTGGCTTGCGCAGCGCCAGCTCGGCCATCATTACCATCGACTGCGGCGCCACCGCAAACATCTGGTCAATAATCGCTTCACGCTGCTGTTCTGGCAGCTCTGGCAGGCAGTAAAACAGATTGATTTGCGCACGACGGCGCGCACTGCGGGCAAACTTACCGGCGGTGCGCCCCAGCCCACCTAAAATAGGGTCACGGACGCGCGCAGGCAGCATCGCCATACCGGCACAAGCACCGATTGCCAGCCAGACACCCCAGTATTTCGGTTTAAGGAAAGCCTTTTGAAAGACGGGAATAAATTCAACACTACTTTTTTTTCTGTTTTCCATGCACTCGCCTCAAACAATAACCGGCTAATGATAGTGCTGACAGGCAAATTTGCAATCATTCCCGAACACAGACGAAAAAAAACCGACAGCCCGCGCCGTCGGTTTTTTACTGCATGCCGGACTTAGTTCAGTCTCAGCTGCGGAACCACCTCTTTGACCTGCGCCAGATAATCTCTGCGATCCTTACCTGTCAGTCCTTCAGAGCGCGGCAGTTTTGCCGTCAGTGGGTTAACGGCCTGGTTATTAATCCAGATTTCATAATGCAAGTGCGGACCGGTTGAACGCCCCGTGTTGCCGGAGAGCGCAATACGATCGCCACGCTTCACCTTGTCGCCTGGCTTGACCAGCAGTTTTTTCAGGTGCATATAGCGCGTCATATACTGACGACCGTGGCGGATTGCCACATAGTTACCGGCCCCACCGCTGCGCTTCGCCACCACCACTTCACCATCACCCACCGCCAGCACTGGCGTACCGACCGGAAGGGCAAAATCGACGCCCTTATGCGGAGCAATACGGCCGGTCACCGGATTAAGGCGACGTGGATTAAAGTTTGAGGAGACGCGATACTGCTTAACGGTTGGGAAACGCATAAAGCCACGCGCCAGGCCAGAACCGCTGCGATCGTAGAATTTACCGTCTTCGGCACGAATCGCGTAGTAGTCTTTGCCGCCGGTATTCAATCGAACGCCTAACAGATGGCTCTGTTCACTTTTGCCATCCATCATTTCGCGTGACATCAATACCGAAAATTTATCACCGCTGCGCAGTTTGCGGAAATCCATTTGCCACTGCATTGCCTTGATCACCGCACTGGCTTCGCCGCTGCTCAGCCCGGCTTTACGCGCGCTGCTGACAAAGCTGCCGTTCACCGTGCCGCTGAGCACGCTGTTTTTCCATTCGCCCTGCTGCATTTCGCTGGTGGCTTTAAAACCATTGCCGGAGCGATCATAGGTACGGGTTTCACGGCGCGACATTTCCCAGGTCATACGCTGTAGCTGACCATCGTCAGTCAGAGTCCAGGAAATTTGCTGGCCGATTTTCAGATTACGCAGGTCTTTATCCGCTTTAGCCAGCTGGTTGATATCAGACATATCAATACCGTACTGATTAAGGATACTGCTCAGGGTGTCGCCTGTAGAGACGGTATAATCGTGAGTGCCCGACTCATTCTGAACATCTTCATCGATTTCGTCTTTGGGAATATCTTCTTCCGGGGCCGGAGTCGGCTGATCGATCGGTTCACTGGCTTCCGGCAGCAAGGTACGCAGCTCGCTTTTTTCCAGTTCAATATGCTTAACGATCGGGTTTTCGCCGGGATGATAAACGTAAGGCCGCCAGACAGCGACGGCCAGTGTAACGACAGTAAGCGACCCCAGCATGATGCGGTGGGGACGTGGTAAGTTGTTGAACGCCATGGCGACAGAGCGGGCTATCTGCTGCACTATTTACTATTCCTCTATGCTCCTTTCAGGCAGCTCACATACTGGCTCGACAGCTGTGAGAGGAATTTCACATAGCTGTCTTTAGTTAAGCTGATACCCATCCCCAACGGATCTAAGGTGCCTTTTCGCACAGAAGTTCCGCGGGCGACGGCATCGATGACGGCCGGCCTGAATTGTGGTTCAGCGAAAACGCAAACGGCTTTCTGCTCAACCAACTGTGTTCGTATTTGATGTAATCGCTGGGCACCAGGCTGGATCTCAGGATTCACGGTAAAATGCCCTAAAGGCGACAGCCCGTAGTGTTTTTCAAAGTAGCTGTAAGCATCATGAAAAACGAAATATCCCTTCCCCTTCACTGGCGCAAGCTCGGAACTAATCTGCTGGTCAAATTTCGCCAGGCTAACCTCAAAGTTCTGTAGGTTGGCGTCTAGTTTGTCCTTGCTTTGCGGCATAAGTTCCAATAATTTTTGGTGGATTGCAACCGCAGATTGCCTTGCTATTTCTGGGGATAACCAGAGGTGCATATTATATTCACCGTGATGATGGTGATCGTGCCCCTCTTCATCATGGTCTGCATGGCCATCTTCATGATGTTCATCGTCTTCAGCACCGCGAATCAGCAGCGGTTTAACCCCGGTTAAAGCAGCCAGCTCGAGGTTCTTTTTCGCCGGTAAACCGCTGGCGGATTTGGTTAAAAAAGCTTCCATTTCAGGGCCAACCCACACCACAAGATCCGCGCTCTGCAAGCGTTTGACGTCGGATGGACGCAGTGCGTAGTCATGCTCTGATGCACCATCAGGCAGCAGCACTTCGACCGGCGTAACACCGTCGGCAATCGCCGCTGCGATGAAACCGAGTGGCTTAATCGAGGCCACTACCGCAGCCGAGGCAGGCATAGCAAGCGAAGCGGTAAAACCCAGGGTCAACAGGGCAGTCATAAAGCGGTTTTTATTGTGTAACATAATGCGTCAATCCATCGTGGTTAGCGGAAGTAGTGTGATATTATAACATTCGATATCTTCTGCAACCTGTAATCGATAATGTCCTCACTTGTAACGCTGGAAAACATCTCGGTGACCTTTGGTCAACGTCGCGTGCTGTCTGATGTTTCACTTAAGCTGGAACCCGGACGCATTCTGACGCTGCTTGGCCCAAACGGTGCCGGAAAATCTACGCTGGTACGCGTAGTGCTGGGGCTTATTGCCCCTGGTTCAGGCAAACTGGACAGACCCAACGGTTTGCGCATTGGCTATGTGCCGCAAAAACTGCACCTCGACTCCACGCTGCCTCTGACGGTTGATCGCTTTATGCGGCTGCGTCCGACGGTCAAAAAAGCCGATATTCTGCCAGCCCTGAAGCGGGTACAGGCCGGGCATTTACTCGAATACCCACTGCAAAAACTCTCCGGCGGTGAAACTCAGCGCGTACTGCTGGCGCGGGCGCTACTGAATAATCCGCAATTATTGGTGCTGGACGAACCCACCCAGGGTGTTGACGTTAACGGCCAGGTCGCGCTGTATGATCTGATCGATCAGCTGCGCCGCGAGCTTAACTGCGGCGTGCTGATGGTTTCACACGATCTGCATCTGGTGATGGCGAAAACCGATGAGGTACTGTGCCTGAATCACCATATCTGCTGTTCCGGCACGCCGGAAGTGGTGTCGCAGCATCCGGAGTTTATTTCGATGTTTGGCCCGCGCGGAGCCGAGCAGCTGGCTATTTATCGCCATCACCATAATCATCGTCACGATCTTCAGGGACGCATTATTCTGCGTAAAGGACAGGGCCCGTCATGATTGAACTGTTACTGCCTGGCTGGTTGGGCGGCATCATGCTGGCACTGGCTGCTGGCCCGCTTGGCTCATTTGTTGTCTGGCGTCGGATGTCTTATTTTGGTGATACGCTGGCACACGCTTCCCTGCTGGGGGTGGCCTTTGGCCTGCTGCTGAATATCAATCCTTTTTATGCCGTTATTGCCGTCACCCTGCTGCTGTCGCTCGGGCTGGTATGGCTGGAACGTCGTCCGCATCTGGCGATAGACACCCTGCTGGGGATCATGGCGCACAGCGCGCTGTCGCTGGGTCTGGTGGTCGTCAGCCTGATGTCTAATGTGCGGGTTGATTTAATGGCTTACCTGTTTGGCGATCTGCTGTCAGTTACGCCGGTCGATCTGATCGCCATTGCTGCCGGGGTGGCGTTGGTGCTGGCGATTCTTGCCTGGCAGTGGCGCGCGCTGCTGTCGATCACCATCAGTCCGGAAATGGCGCAGGTAGACGGTGTGAATATTCAACGCACCAAACTGCTGCTGATGTTGGTAACCGCACTGACCATTGGCGTCTCAATGAAGTTCGTTGGTGCGCTGATCATCACCTCGCTGCTGATTATTCCGGCGGCAACCGCGCGTCGTTTTGCCCGCTCGCCCGAACAGATGGCGGCCGTAGCCGTGGCAATTGGCGTTATGGCGGTAACCGGTGGCCTGACCTTCTCGGCGTTTTATGACACGCCAGCCGGTCCGTCAGTAGTGCTGTGTGCAGCAGCAATGTTTGTGCTGAGTATGGTGAAGAAGCCGGCCGTGTAGTCGGCGTTTATCTGCGGGCGGCTGAACATTCTCGCCGCCCGTAAAATTATTCGCGGGTAATACCAAAGTGTTTATAAGCATGCTGGGTGGCAATACGACCACGCGGAGTGCGTTGAATAAAGCCCTGTTGAATCAAATAGGGTTCCAGCACGTCCTCAATGGTTTCACGCTCTTCACCAATTGCCGCCGCCAGGTTATCCAGCCCTACCGGGCCGCCGGTGAATTTATCAATGATCGCCAGCAGTAATTTCCGGTCCATATAGTCGAACCCTTCGGTATCGACATTCAGCATATCCAGCGCTTTAGCGGCTACGTCACCACTTAACTCGCCATTGGCACGCACTTCTGAGAAGTCGCGTACGCGACGCAACAGGCGGTTGGCGATACGCGGCGTTCCACGCGCACGCCGGGCAATTTCCAGTGCTCCCTCAGCGCTGAGATCCAGCCCAAGACAGGCGGCGCTGCGTCCGACGATGTGCTGTAAATCCTCAACCCGGTAAAACTCCAGGCGCTGCACTATGCCGAAGCGATCGCGCAGTGGTGACGTCAGTGAACCGGCGCGGGTAGTCGCACCAATCAGGGTAAAGGGAGGGAGATCGAGTTTAATTGAGCGGGCCGCCGGGCCTTCGCCGATCATAATATCCAGCTGATAATCTTCCATCGCCGGATAAAGCACCTCTTCAACCACCGGCGATAACCGGTGAATTTCATCGATAAACAGCACGTCGTGGGGTTCGAGGTTGGTCAGCATTGCCGCCAGATCCCCGGCTTTTTCCAATACCGGACCGGAGGTGGTACGCAGATTCACCCCCATCTCATTAGCGACAATATTCGCCAGCGTGGTTTTTCCCAGCCCTGGCGGGCCAAAAATCAGCAGGTGATCCAGCGCATCACCACGCATTTTCGCCGCTTTAATAAAGATCTCCATCTGCTCGCGCACCTGCGGCTGACCAACATACTCTGCCAGCAGCTTAGGACGGATGGCGCGGTCAATCACCTCTTCTTCGGTGATAGCGCCCGGCGATACCAGACGATCGGCTTCAATCATGCTTTACCTCAAATAGCTGCGCGCAGGGCTTCACGGATCAGCGTTTCACAGTCGGCACCAGCACGGCCTACTTTACTGATCATTTTGCTGGCTTCCTGCGGTTTGTAGCCAAGGGCGACCAGTGCGGAGACCGCCTCACCCTCTGCATCATTAGCGGCAGGTGCCGGGCTTTCACTGGTCAGCGCGAAGGTCGAATCCGCAGAGAACAGATCGCCATGCATACCTTTAAAGCGATCCTTCATTTCCACCACCAGGCGTTCGGCGGTTTTCTTGCCGACACCCGGCAGCTTCACCAGCGCGGCAATCTCTTCGCGTTCGACAGCGGTCACAAACTGCTGCGCCGACATACCAGACAGGATTGCCAGCGCCAGTTTTGGCCCGACGCCGTTAACTTTGATCAGCTCGCGAAACAGCGCTCGCTCTTGCTTGCTGTTAAAACCAAACAGCAGCTGCGCATCTTCACGCACCACAAAGTGGGTGAAGATAATCGCTTCGTGGTTCAGTTCAGGAAGCTCATAAAAACAGGTCATCGGCATATGCACTTCATAACCCACGCCGCTGGCTTCAATTAATACCTGCGGCGGCTGTTTCTCAAGAATAATGCCTCTCAGACGACCTATCACGTTTGCTTCCTTTGGATAATGAGGGAATATGGCTGTTTATAACATAAAAAAGGCTGGATGAATATCCAGCCTGTCAGGGACGCAGACGCCCGCGTGTCAGCTGCAATCGAGTTTCACTCAGCCTGCTGGCGTTCTGACTGACGTGACAGTGGGTGATAGCAATTGCCAGTGCATCGGCGGCATCGGACTGTGGATTAGCCGCCAGTTTAAGTAAGGTGCGCACCATATGCTGCACCTGACTTTTCTCGGCGCTGCCGATACCGACCACCGTTTGTTTCACCTGACGCGCGGCATATTCAAACACCGGTAAATCCTGGTTTACCGCCGCGACTATCGCGGCTCCGCGTGCCTGTCCCAGTTTCAGGGCTGAATCCGCATTTTTCGCCATAAATACCTGCTCAATGGCGAAATACTCCGGCTGAAACTGCGTAATAATTTCGCTGACGCCCGCATAAATCAGCTTCAGGCGCGACGGCAGATCGGTAACGTTAGTACGAATACAGCCGCTGCCGAGATAAGTCAGCTGCCGCCCCACCTGTCGAATCACACCGTAACCGGTCACGCGTGAGCCAGGGTCAATACCCAGAATAATTGCCATCACGCGCCTCCGGTGGTGTGCAGTAACATGCCAGTCAACGCCATTACAGCGTAGCCGCCACCTCATCAGAAATTTCACCGTTATGGTAAACTTCCTGCACGTCGTCGCAGTCTTCCAGCATATCAATCAGGCGCAGCAGTTTCGGCGCGGTCTCTTCATCCATATCGGCCTTGGTCGAAGGGATCATGGAGACTTCAGCAGAATCTGCCGTCAGACCGGCGGCTTCCAGCGCATCTTTCACCGCGCCCAGCGATTCCCAGGCGGTGAAGACGTCAATTGCGCCGTCATCGTAAGTCACTACGTCGTCAGCACCGGCTTCCAGCGCAGCGTCCATCACGGTATCTTCATCCAGGCCAGGTGCGAAGGTGATCACCCCTTTTTTGGTGAACAGATACGCCACGGAACCGTCGGTTCCGAGGTTGCCGCCAGTTTTGGTGAAGGCGTGACGCACTTCAGATACGGTACGATTACGATTATCACTCAGACACTCAACCATCACGGCAGTGCCGCCAGGGCCGTAGCCTTCGTAGATGATGGTTTCCATGTTGCTGTCATCATCACCACCGACACCACGCGCTACCGCACGGTTCATGGTATCGCGCGTCATGTTGTTAGACAGCGCTTTATCCATTGCCGCACGCAAACGTGGGTTGGAGTCCGGATCGCCACCGCCAAGCTTAGCGGCAGTCACCAGCTCACGGATGATCTTGGTGAAGATTTTACCGCGTTTGGCATCCTGTGCCGCTTTGCGATGTTTAGTGTTCGCCCATTTACTATGGCCTGCCATTTTTCGCTTTCTCCTCGAAACAAAACTTAAATCACAAATTCTTCTATCGCCTGGCGATTACTCCAGGACTTGGTCAGCAGCGCGGCGTCGCAGGCTTCGAGCCACTGAAAAGCCAGATGCTCGCTAATCGCCACTTCCCGTTCCGTCGGCAGCGCCAGCGTGAACCAGTGCTCGCGGCAGTGGGTCACATCCGGCGCATAGCGATGGCGAAAGTGCGGAAAGATTTCGAATTCTATCTGGCGCTGGCAGTCAACCAATGTGAGCTGTTCAGCGTTGATATCAATTGCCACTTCTTCCTGCACTTCGCGCAGCGCGGTTTGCACCGGCATTTCATCCTGTTCAAGGCTGCCGGTAACCGATTGCCAGAACGCCGCATCGTCACGCCGCTGTAGCATCAGCACCCGCCGGGTGTCGCGGGCGAAGATCACCACCAACACCGAGACGGGCTGCTTATATGCCATATCAGTTGCTCTCAGGCTTTTCCTTCTTCACCACCTGAATGCCCAACTCTTCCAGCCCAGCCGGGTTGGCGAAACTTGGTGCTTCGGTCATCAGACAAGCCGCAGCAGTGGTTTTCGGGAAGGCAATAACATCACGGATATTGTCGGTGCCGGTTAACAACATCACCAGGCGATCCAGACCAAATGCCAGACCGGCGTGCGGCGGCGTACCGTACTTCAGTGCATCCAGCAGGAAGCCGAACTTCTCGCGCTGCTCCTGCTCGTTAATACCGAGAATGCTGAACACCGTTTGCTGCATCTGGCTGTTGTGGATACGTACGGAACCGCCACCCACTTCATAACCGTTAATCACCATATCGTAGGCGTTCGCAATCGCCGTTTCCGGCAGATTTTTCAGCTGTTCCGGCGTCATATCTTTTGGCGCGGTAAACGGATGATGCATCGCCGTCAGGCCGCCTTCACCATCATCTTCAAACATTGGGAAGTCAATTACCCACAGCGGTGCCCAGCTGCCTTCCTGAGTGATTTTCAGATCGCGACCGAGTTTCAGACGCAGTGCGCCCAGCGCATCAGTCACCACTTTAGCGCTATCCGCACCAAAGAAAATCATATCGCCATCGGCAGCGCCGGTGCGCGCCAGAATCGCTTCAACGATCTCAGCGTTAAGGAATTTAGCGATCGGGCTCTGAATACCTTCCAGGCCATTAGCACGCTCATTAACCTTAATATACGCCAGACCTTTAGCACCGTAGATCTCAATAAATTTGCCATATTCGTCGATCTGCTTGCGGCTCAGGGTCGCGCCACCCGGCACGCGCAGCGCTGCTACGCGACCTTTGGCATCATTCGCCGGGCCGGAGAACACCTTAAACTCAACCGCTTTCAGCAGGTCAGCAACGTCCACCAGCTCCATTGGGTTACGCAGATCGGGCTTATCTGAACCGTAGCGGCGCATTGCTTCTGCAAAAGTCATCTGCGGGAAATCACCCAGCTCAACGCCTTTAACATCCAGCCACAGTTCGCGTACCAGACGCTCCATCGCTTCACGCACCTGAGGCGCGGTCATAAAGGAGGTTTCGACGTCGATTTGGGTAAATTCTGGCTGACGATCGGCACGCAGATCTTCGTCACGGAAACATTTCACAATCTGATAGTAGCGGTCAAAGCCGGACATCATCAGCAGCTGTTTAAACAGCTGAGGTGACTGCGGCAGCGCATAGAACTTGCCTTTATGTACCCGGCTTGGCACCAGATAATCACGTGCGCCTTCTGGCGTTGCTTTGGTCAGCATGGGCGTTTCGATATCGAGGAAGCCGTTATCGTCCATAAAGCGACGCACAAAGCTGGTGATTTTCGCGCGCGCTTTCAGTCGGTTAGCCATATCCGGGCGACGCAGATCGAGATAGCGATATTTCAGACGCGCTTCTTCACTGTTTTCGTGGTTAGAATCCAGCGGCAGCGGCTCAGAGCGGTTGATAATGACTAAATCGGTGGCGAAAACTTCAATCTCACCGGTCGCCATATCGCTGTTTTTATTCTTCTCATCACGCGCACGCACGGTGCCGGTAATCTGAATGCAGAATTCGTTACGCAGTTCAGAAGCCAGGTTGAATGCATCCTGACGGTCTGGGTCGAAGAACACCTGAACGATGCCTTCACGGTCGCGCATATCAATAAAGATCAGACTGCCCAAATCGCGGCGACGATTGACCCAACCGCACAGTGTCACTTGCTGGCCTACATGAGACAGATTGATCTGTCCGCAATACTCAGTACGCATAACGATATCCTTTTAACTTCATCGCTGCTGCACGCGCAGCATTTAAGTCGTCTTTTGATAGTACCCATCTGGCAATAATCAGCTAATTACCAGACACGTCGGGCAGACGCTGCCCAGAAAAAGGCAGGCATTATAATGTAAAATCGCCAGTGCGATAAGAGCTGAGCGCCACAACCGCGCCAGATCTCAACGATTGATGCTCGCACACCGGGGTTTATCAGAAAAAACTAACAAAATTCGCCGCATCACGACACCTTTATGGTCGCCTGATGCGCGCTTTATCGCTAATCTCTCTCTTTTGCCTGACATTTCGGAGACGGAGATGAAACCGTTATACCTCGGTCTGCCGCAGTGGCAGCATCCGCAGTGGAAAAAGCTGGGAATCGTCACGCTGGCGGATTACGCCCGTTATTTTAACTGTGTTGAAGGGAATACTACCCTGTATGCGCTGCCTAAGCCGGAAATTGTCCTGCGCTGGCGCGATATGACCGATGACGATTTTCGCTTCTGTTTTAAATTTCCCTCCACCATCAGCCATAAGGCGGCGTTGCGCGGCTGTGATGACCTGACCGAGGAGTTTTTCCGCACGCTCGATCCACTCGCCCGGCGTATTGGTCAGTACTGGCTGCAACTTCCTTCGGCTTTTGGTCCGGATGAGCTGCCAGCGCTGTGGGCATTTCTTGATAAACTGCCGCAGGCGTTTCAGTATGGCGTTGAAGTGCGCCATCCGGCTTTCTTTGCCAAAGGCGAGGCCGAACAGGCGTTTAACCGTGGATTACATCAGCGCGGCGTCAATCGGGTGATTCTGGACAGTCGACCGGTGCACGCGTCAACTTCATCGTTGGCGGCAGTCATTGATGCCCAGCGAAAAAAGCCCAAAGTGCCGCCACATGCGGTAATGACCGCCAGCAATCCGATGATACGCTTTATCGGCGGCGAAGATCCCGCGGCTAACCTGCCGTTTTTCGCCGCATGGCTGGCAAAATTGCCCGCATGGCGCCAACAAGGGCAGCCGTGGCTGTTTATTCACACTCCCGATATTGGCGAAGCGCTGACGCTGATTCAGTTCCTGTGGCCACACCTGCAGCAGGCGATGCCTGAGATTGGCTCTGCCCCGGACTGGCCACAACAGGCTCAGTTATTTTAGCGGCTGACTAAAGAAACCCTAAACTGTTACCGCGTTGTCCGGCGACACCTTTACAATTCCCGGCTATGATGTGCGCAGCAACAACTTTTCCTTACTGGAGTTCAGCATGGTCAGCGCGCTTTATGTCGTGCTTGGGGCACTGTTTTTAATCAAATTGTCCATTGATGTGATCCGTTTGCGCCGTCAGTATCGCGTCGCACATGGCGATGGTGGATTCTATGAATTACAAATCGCAATGCGTATTCACGGTAACGCAATGGAAAATATCCCCATTGCGCTGTTACTGCTGGTAATGATGGAGATGAACGGCGCAGATATCTGGATGTTGCATCTGTGTGGGCTGTTTTTCTTCGCGGGCCGCGCCATGCATGGCTGGGGAATGCATCACAGTATTATGTACTGGCGTCGTAATGGCATGCTGATAACCGGTCTGGCGTTAATCGGCATGGTTATCTGTAATCTCCTGTTTATGCCATGGGATCTGATTCTTACTCTGCGATAATTGACCTGAAATGGCAGAAAAGGTGCAGCCCGCGCCGCTTTCTGCCAAAATAGCGCCCTTTCCGTTGTTCACCGGATTTACCGTTATGTCTAACCGCGATACGCTTTTCTCCGCGCCAATAGCAAAGCTTGGTGACTGGACCTTTGATGAGCGCGTAGCTGAAGTTTTCCCTGATATGATTCAGCGCTCGGTGCCAGGCTATTCCAATATCATTTCGATGATTGGCATGCTGGCCGAACGCTTTGTGCAGCCACACAGCCGGGTTTACGATCTTGGCTGTTCACTGGGTGCCGCGACTCTGTCAGTACGCCGTAATATTCAGGCCGAAGGTTGTCAGATTATTGCCGTCGATAACTCACCTGCGATGGTAGAACGCTGCCGTCGCCATATTGACGCCTTCCGTGCCGACACGCCGGTAGAGGTAATTGAAGCGGATATTCGCGCAATTAATATCGAAAATGCCTCAATGGTGGTACTGAATTTCACCCTGCAATTTCTTGAGCCTGACGAGCGTCAGCAACTGCTGAATACTATCTATCAGGGGCTGAAACCTGGCGGCGCGCTGGTGCTGTCTGAAAAGTTCAGCTTTGAAGATCACCAGGTTGGCGAGCTGCTGTTTAATATGCATCATGATTTTAAACGCGCCAACGGTTACAGCGAGCTGGAAATCAGCCAGAAACGCAGCATGCTGGAAAACGTTATGCTGACCGACAGCGTCGAAACCCATAAACAGCGTCTGCATAACGCCGGTTTCGAACATGCGGAACTGTGGTTCCAGTGTTTTAACTTCGGCTCACTGATTGCCGTCAAAGCGAGTGATGCATGATCGATTTCGGTAACTTTTATCAGTTAATTGCTAAAGGCCCACTGGCGCCATGGCTGGAAACGCTGCCGGCGCAAATTGCCAGCTGGCAGCGGGAAAATCTGCACGGCCATTTTAAAAACTGGCATAAAGCAGTGGAATATTTACCGCTGCTGGAGCCGGAACGCCTTGATTTGCTGCACAGCGTCAGCGCGGACACCAGCAACCTTACCGACCGTCAACGTGCCGGTATCGACAAATTGCTGCGCAACCTGATGCCGTGGCGCAAAGGCCCTTACTCGCTCTATGGCACCGAAATCGATACCGAGTGGCGCTCTGACTGGAAATGGCAACGGGTCTTACCGCATATTTCACCGCTGGCTGGCCGCACGGTGCTGGATGTTGGCTGCGGCAGCGGCTATCACATGTGGCGTATGCTGGGTGCCGGCGCGAATTTTGTTGTCGGTATCGATCCGATGCAACTGTTTCTCTGCCAGTTCGAAGCGGTACGAAAATTACTCGGTAACGATCAACGTGCGCATCTGTTGCCGCTGGGTATCGAGCAGCTGCCAGAATTAAAAGCCTTTGATACCGTGTTCTCGATGGGCGTGCTCTATCATCGCCGGTCGCCACTGGATCATCTGTTCCAGCTCAAAAACCAGCTGGTCAGCGGTGGTGAGTTAGTGCTGGAAACGCTGGTGATTGAGGGTGATGACCAGGCGGTACTGGTACCGGGCGAGCGTTATGCGCAGATGCGAAACGTTTACTTTATTCCGTCGACCGGCGCGTTAAAAAACTGGCTGGAGAAGTGTGGTTTTGAAGATGTCCGCGTCGTCGATTACTCCGTCACCAGCACCGATGAACAGCGCAGAACCGACTGGATGACCAGTGAATCGCTGGCAGAATTTCTTGATCCTGAGGATGCAACGAAAACTGTTGAAGGTTATCCTGCCCCGCTGCGGGCGGTACTGGTAGCCAGAAAGCCATAAATCAGTTGGGCCGGATAATACCGGCCTCATTTTTATCGTTTCGACAACGCAAGTTTTGCGGCAAAACCGATAAACACACAGCCCCAGCCCGACCGCCCCCCCTACTGTCCAAATCTTAACCAGCTATACCATGCACGCAGTAAACACCACTACTTGTTTTCCTCATCCCAGTACTCAAAGCGATACGCCGCGCTCAGGTTACGTTTGACGGTTAATTTGTCCATAACTTCGGTTTCACGCGAATAACTCAGCGTACAGTTACCGATATCATCCCATGACTGGCACTCATCAATTGCGGTAATCACGCCAACTGGCGTAGTGGTGACACTGTGCAGCCGCAGCTCACGATTCTGTTTATCGTAGGTGTATGTCTCTTTGCTTTTCGCCGAGGTAGTGGTTGATACCTGCCCTTTATCATTCCACTGATAATGATATTCGCCATTGGTCAGATTATCGGTGCCGCGCGCCACGCTTTTCAGCAGACGAAGATTGTCATCGTGGCTGTAGGTCGTCTCGGTAAAACCTTTTTCACCCATACTGTTAAAGATATCGGTAGCGCTGGTGATATTGCCCCTTTTTCCCACCTTGTAGTTAATGATGCCCTGCTTATTACTGACTTCAACAGCTTTACCCTGTTGCTGAACCATTATCGAGTAAGAGTATTCTGCCTGCCAGCCATCGGTCACGCGCGCAATATGCTGCTCCATCTTTAGCTGCACATTGCCTTCATTTTTGTCATAGCTGATATCGGCAACGGTCAGATTACCGCAGCGATCAAATTGCCCGAGCAGGCGCTTTTGCAGATCGACATCTTTACCAAACTCGCCAACCACGAACTGCCGTACTTCACCTTTCGAGGTGCCGCCCAACATAATCACGCTGTTACTGTCATTTGCTGCCTTGCTATCAGCCGGGCACGGCTCCGCGCCACTGACATTAAAACTCAGTGGCGCACTCAAGGCGATGATGCTCAGACAAGCTGGAATAGTTCTGTTCATTATGCTCTCCGGACGTCTGAACTCCCTGATGATTAAGCTATAAGTATAGCGATAACCGCTTTCAGCAGAGCGGTTTTTTTCGCTGAAGAAGCCAGACTCGCGACATAAAAAAAGCCCCAGCAAAATGCTGGGGCCTGGTACTTGCAAACATCACGCCTGTGTAACGGCGTGCTGCGCGGCAAAAATCGGTTTGATTGTCAGGCGACCCGGACGGCGTTCATATTGATAATGCCCTTCATCGCTTCGACCACATCGCCGTCGACACAATAACGGCTGAATTCATCGGTTTCGGCGTCTGAACACATTGAAACACCCGCTTTCCGGTAACGCATTGGCGATGGCACCAGACGACTGGCCGAGCTGTGCAGCTCTTTAATGCCCACGTCGAGGAACTTTTGCAGGTTACTAAGCCTGACTCCAGCACCCGCCATAATCATTGGACCTTCACTGATATGCGTTAGTTCCTTAAGTAATGCAATTCCGCTTTCAGCACTCTGTTGCTGGCCCGAAGTCAGAATGCGCGCAACCCCCAGGTCGGTCAACTCATCCAGCGCGCGTTTCGGGCTGTGGCACAGGTCGAAAGCGCGATGGAAGGTCACCGCCATCTCGCCGCACAGCGCCATAATCTGGCGCATTTTCACCATATCTATATGGGCGTCTTCATCCAGCATGCCAATCACTACGCCGGGAAAACCCAGCTCACGAATGGCCACCACGTCAGATTTCATCGCGTTAAATTCCGCCAGGGAATAACAGAAATCGCCGCCGCGAGGACGCACAATTGGATGAACCGGGATGGTCAACTGTTCACGCGCCACTTTAAGACTGCCGTAAGATGGCGTCAGCCCTCCCTCTTTCGGTGCGGCACAGAGTTCAATGCGATCCGCTCCGGCCTGCTGAGCGGTTATCGCGCAATCCACTCCGTAGCAGCATACTTCCAATTTCGTCATCGCATCCTCCTGTTTAATGACTGCTGGCTGGTTTTCAGATTCTCGGTTAGGCTGGCTTTTGCTGGTTATATTAACGGGAATCTTCATCATGGCATTCAATTTTGATCAATGGATAGACCGACGTCACAGCGATAGCGTTAAGTGGCATAAATATGGCGATCGTGACGTATTGCCATTATGGATCGCCGACAGCGACTTTCGCTCCCCGGACTGTATCATTGACGCATTACAGCAGCGCGTCGCACACGGTATATTTGGCTATGGCGACACACCGCATGAACTGATTAATATCGTGATACAACGAATGTCTGAGCGCTATGGCTGGCAGGTGGAAGCAGACTGGCTGGTGTTTTTGCCGGGTATCGTCAGCGGACTGAACCTCTGCGTACGTTCTTTTACCGACGCCAGCCAGGGCACTATTGCGCCAACACCAATCTATCCGCCGTTCCGCCTGGCGGCAAAACTGGCCGAGCGCTCCCAGCTGAATCTGCAACTGCGGCTGGAACAGGGCCGATGGCTGATGGATCTGGAAGCGGGTGCCGCACAGCTCTCAGGCAATGAGAAATTGCTGATGTTGTGTAATCCGCAGAATCCTGGCGGCACGGTGTATCGCCGGGATGAGCTGGAGGCACAGCTGGCATTTGCACAGCGTCATGATTTAATTGTCTGTTCCGATGAGATTCACTGCGATTTGATCCTCGAACCTGGCGTGCAGCATATTCCGTTTGCTTCGCTTAGCGAAGACGCGGCGCAACGTTCAGTGACGCTGCTCTCGCCGTCAAAAAGCTTCAACATCGCCGGATTGGGCGCGTCACTGGCCATTATCCCCAATAAAGCGCTGCGTGAACGTTTTAATCGCCAGCGCAAAGGCATGGTACCGGAAACCGATATTCTGGCGCGGGTGGCGGCAACAGCTGCCTGGCGCGACGGGCAGCCCTGGCTTGATGCCCAACTGGATTATCTGCGCGGCAATCGCGATCTGTTGGTTGAGCGCGTCAATGCCATCGAAGGATTATCGCTGGCTTCGCCGGAAGGCACCTATCTTGGCTGGATCAATGCGCAGCAACTGCCGGTCGCCAGTCCGGCGCTGTTTTTTGAAAACCACGGCCTCGGTTTTTCTCCGGGACGTGATTTTGGCGATGACGGCTTTGTGCGCTTTAACTTTGGCTGTACCCGCGCCACGCTGAATGAAGCCATCAGCCGCATGGAGCGCGCAGTCAGTACGCTTTAATCACGCTGTTCGCTGGCAACTATTTCCTTCAGGCTCCAGGGATGGAACTTGATGGTAATTTTGCCATCGGTTACCGCCAGCGTGGGATTAGGCAGGCGTTCACCCTCCCCGTGCGGAGAGCTGGATTTAATTGAAATATTGGGTTGCGCTAACCCTTCGTCAGACAGCAACGCCAGCGCACGTGCGCCCAGCGTCTTCACATCGCCACGCAGCACAATTTCAACATGCTCCCAGCCCTCATGGCGATACAGCTTATTACCGGGCCACGGCAGTTCAATAACGTTTAATTGCCAGCTGCCAATCTTTAACGGTTCTCTTAACTCAAACAGACAGATCGCCCGGCCATTAATTTGATTCTCCGAGAACAGCTCTCCAATCTGCATAAAGCCGCTTTTCCAGCGCTCTGCCGTGGTGTTCTGATGGCAGCGCACTGAAATATGATCGGCTTCAAGCTGGGATAACTCCAGCCCTAACAGCTGAGCTAACTGCTCCAGTGCCTGCGCGAAGCGTGGTAAGTCTTCCGCCAGGTCCTTAAGTTCCTCTACACAATTCAGTGGCAACACATTTTCTCCAGATAATGAGTAATTGTCTTATTTATTAACTGCCCGCCACACAACGCTCGCAAGCAGTAAAGATATAAAAAAACCGTTTATCGTCAATTATATTTATCAGTTAATCTAAAAGAGTGTCAATCTTGCAACTTACTGACTTTTTTAACCTTATAAACGTAATTTTTTAACTTTTAATATCATGTTATTTAAGAATATTCCTGAGAATGTCAGCCAAATCCTAAATTGTAACTTATTGTTTGCCTTGAATCTTATTTTCTTATAGATTGCGACCACCATCTCACAAGGAATAACACATATGTTTATGTTAATCGTGGTCGCAATCTTAATCGCGCTGATGGGCTTTGCTATTATTCGTCACTGGAAGATGCGTAATAACAAGCTGGTCGTCAACCCACACCGCCAGTCCCGTCGTCGTTAAGAATTCGTGTATTTGATGGAAACATGAACATCGTTGTTTCCATCACACCACCAGCTGCTGACGCCTCGATCCAAATACAGTATACTTTTCCCCTTATTTTTCCGCGGCGCCATTGTACAGCATCACGATTAGCTGTCAGGTGACGCGATGACAATGGCTCGATCTGCCAGCAGACGAGCCTTTTCAGCATATTAAGGTATCCCGGTGAATATTCAGGCTCTTCTTTCAGACAAAGTCAGTCAGGCGATGGTCGCTGTTGGCGCGCCAGCAGATTGCGAACCACAGGTCCGCCAGTCGGCAAAAGTCCAGTTTGGTGACTATCAGGCTAACGGCATCATGGCCGTGGCAAAGAAACTGGGGCAGCAGCCACGACAACTGGCAGAACAGGTGTTACAGCATCTCGATCTGAATGGAATTGCCAGCAAAGTTGAAATCGCCGGTCCTGGCTTTATTAACATTTTTCTTGACCGTCAGTGGCTGTCACAGCAAGTTGATGCCGCCGTCAGCGATCCGCGCCTCGGCGTTGCCCGCCAGCCAGCACAGACCATCGTTATCGACTACTCAGCGCCAAACGTGGCAAAAGAGATGCACGTCGGTCACGTCCGCTCAACCATTATCGGTGATGCCTCGGCGCGTACGCTGGAGTTTCTCGGCCATAAGGTTATTCGCGCTAACCACGTCGGCGACTGGGGTACCCAGTTCGGCATGCTGATTGCTTTCCTCGAAAAACAGCAGAACGAACAGCATGGCGATATCGCGCTGGCCGACCTGGAAAACTTCTATCGTGAAGCGAAAAAGACCTACGACGAAGACGAAGAGTTCGCGGTGCGCGCCCGTAATTACGTGGTGAAGCTGCAGAGCGGCGATGAATATTGCCTGGCAATGTGGAAAAAGCTGGTCGATATCACCATGACGCAAAACCAGCTGGTCTACAACCGCCTGAATGTGACGCTGACCCGTGATGATGTGATGGGTGAAAGCCTGTATAACTCAATGCTGCCGGGCATTGTTGCCGATCTGAAAGCAAAAGGCCTGGCGGTTGAGAGTGAAGGCGCCACCGTGGTGTTCCTTGATGAGTATAAAAACAAGGAAGGCGAACCGATGGGCGTGATCATCCAGAAAAAGGATGGCGGCTACCTGTACACCACTACCGATATCGCCTGCGCCAAATATCGTTACGAAACGCTGCACGCCGACCGTGTGCTGTATTACATCGATTCACGTCAGCATCAACACCTGATGCAGGCGTGGACCATTGTGCGCAAAGCCGGTTATGTACCGCAGAGCATTCCGCTGGAACACCATATGTTCGGTATGATGCTGGGCAAAGATGGTCGTCCATTTAAAACCCGCTCCGGCGGCACCATCAAGCTGTCCGATCTGCTGGATGAAGCGGTTGAACGCGCCACCAAACTGGTCGGCGAGAAAAATCCGGATATGCCTGCTGAAGAACTGAAAGCGCTGGCGAATACCGTCGGTATCGGCGCGGTGAAATATGCCGACCTGTCAAAAAGCCGCACCACCGACTATATCTTCGACTGGGACAATATGCTGGCCTTCGAAGGTAACACCGCGCCTTATATGCAATATGCCTATACCCGCGTACTGTCGGTGTTCCGTAAGGCTGGCATCGGGTTAGCCGACGTTAGCGGATCCGTAAACATTACCGAAGATCGTGAAGCAGCACTGGCGGCGCGACTGCTGCAATTTGAAGAGACCATTTTGCAGGTGGCACGCGACGGTATGCCGCATGTGATGTGTGCTTATCTGTACGATCTGGCAGGATTGTTCTCAGGCTTTTATGAGCATTGCCCGATTCTGGCGGCAGAAGATGAACAAACGCGTCAGAGCCGTCTGAAACTGGCGCTGCTCACCGCGAAGACGCTGAAGCAAGGCCTGGATACACTCGGTATTGAAACAGTAGAACGGATGTAAACAGCCGCTATTTCTTAGGGGCGGCGAAAACGTCGCCTCTAAAAAACGCCCCGGGATTACTGCTGGTAATTCACCATTACCTGATTGCTTAATACCCTCAGCACCGGAAATAACCGCCCCTTCCCTTCGACATAAAACACAAAACGCAGACTCTCGCTAGCCGCTACATTGCTCAGGCCGCGCGTCGATCCGCTGCTGCCTTCTATTGCCGCACAGCGGGTAGCCGAGCATAGCCGGACCTGCATCCCGGCCGGTGTCGGCCCGGTCAGCTGATATCGCCAGTACACTGCCGTCATCATTCCCGCTACCGGCGCAGGTGGCGACAATGCCGGTGAAGAGGCCTGCACGCCGCGCTGACTCAGCGCCGCACCGGTTCCGCTGGCGCTCCAGCCGCCGGAAGCCGCCAGCGCAAGGGTCGGCAGCCACAGCATACTTAACACTGTCAGCCGCAGCATCAATGACCGCCGATGGTTGACGTCATACGAATCTGACGGTTATCGGTCAGTTCCAGATTCGACAGCACCATCAGCTGGGGCAGATTGCGGCGCAGGAAGCGGGCCAGCAATGCGCGTAGCGGATGATTGACCAACAGTACCGGCGGCGCGCCCAGCGTTTCCTGACGTTGTAACGCCTGCTGCGCTTGATCCAGCAGCCGATCGGCAAGCCCTGGTTCCAGCCCTCCGCCACCCTGCAATGCCTGCAACAGCAAGCGCTCCAGCGAGGTATCCAGCCCAATCACCTGCACTTCATCGCTGCCCGGGAACCATTGCTGAGTGATGGCACGACCCAACGCTACCCGCACCACCGAGGTTAACTCATTGGGATCGGGCTGGACCGGCGCATGCTCCGCCAGCGTTTCAATAATGGTGCGCATATCGCGTATCGATACCCGTTCCGCCAGCAGATTTTGCAGCACTTTATGCAGCGTGGTCAGCGTAACCACGCCGGGCACCAGGTCTTCCGTCAGTTTTGGCATCTCTTGCGCCACGCGATCCAGCAATTGCTGCGCTTCCTGACGGCCAAACAGCTCGCTGGAGTACTGGCCAATCAGATGGTTGAGATGGGTAGCCACTACGGTACTGGCTTCCACTACGGTATAGCCCTGAATTTGCGCCTGCTCTTTCAGCGCACTTTCAATCCACACCGCGGCCAGCCCAAAGGCCGGATCGACCGTCGCTTCACCCGGCAGACTGCCCGCCGCAGTTCCCGGATTAATCGCCATCCAGCGCCCCGGCCAGGCATCGCCGCTGCCAATTTCTACCCCTTTCATCAGGATCCGGTAGCGCGCTGGCGGCAGATCCATATTGTCGCGAATATGCACCACCGGCGGCAGAAAACCGACTTCCTGCGCAAACTTTTTACGGATGCTGCGGATACGACCAAGCAGTTCGCCATCCTGCTGAAAATCGACCATCGGAATCAGGCGATAGCCCACTTCCATACCCAACGCATCTTCCAACTGGACATCAGTCCATGAGGCTTCGACCGCCGCCGAGCTCTCTTGCGGTTTGGCTACCGCCTGCGGTGTCGCTTTTGGTGCCATCTCTTTTCCGCGCATATACCAGGCAAGCCCCAGCAAAGCGGCGGTAAACAGCAGGAATACCAGATTTGGCATTCCCGGCACCAGTCCAAGCATCCCCAGCACCCCGGCGCTTAACAACATTACCCGTGGATTGTTAAACAGCTGGGTGACCATCTGCTCACCCACATCCTGCTCGGTACTGACACGAGTGACGATCACACCGGCGGCGGTGGAAATCACCAGAGCCGGAATCTGCGCAACCAGACCATCACCAATGGTTAACAACGTATAGGTTTCTGCCGCATGGCCCAACGGCATATTATGCTGCACGACGCCGACCAGCAGGCCACCGATAATATTGATAATCATGATCATAATGCCGGCAATGGCATCACCGCGCACAAACTTACTCGCCCCGTCCATCGAGCCGTAAAAATCGGCTTCCTGGGTGACGTCAGATCGGCGTTGTTTCGCTTCATCTTCGCCAATCAGGCCGGCATTCAGATCGGCGTCAATCGCCATCTGCTTACCGGGCATGCCGTCCAGCACAAAACGCGCGCCAACTTCAGCGATACGTCCGGCACCTTTGGTGATCACCATAAAGTTGATAATTACGAGGATAATAAATACCACGATACCAATGGCAAAGTTGCCGCCCACCAGAAAGTGGCCGAAGGCTTCGACCACCTGCCCGGCGGCGGCGGCTCCGGTATGACCGTCCATCAGAATAATTCGGGTGGATGCCACATTCAGCGCCAGACGCAGTAAGGTCGAGAACAGCAGAATGGTGGGAAAGGCGGCAAACTCCAGCGTGCGCTGGGTGAACATTGCCACCAGCAGCACCATAATCGACAAGGCAATATTGAAGGTAAACAGTAAGTCGAGAATAAATGCCGGTAACGGTAACACCATCATCGACAGAATCATCAGGATCAGGATTGGCCCGGCCAGCACCTGCCACTGGGTATCTTTAAAGTTGCCCGGCAACCGTAATAATGCGGCCAGATTAGCCATCAGTTTTTTTCTCTCCAGCAAAGTCCAGTGCTTCCGGCACCGGCAAACGTTCAGGTTTCTTGGGAATCAGGCCGCCTTCCACTTTCCAGCGCTTCAGTTGCCAGACCCATGCCAGCACTTCCGCCACCGCGGCATACAGCGTGCCGGGAATATGCTGGCCAATTTCACTGTGTCGCCAGAGCGCGCGTGCCAACGGCGGCGCTTCCAGCAGTGGTATTCGATTTTGCTGACCGATCTCACGAATACGCAGCGCAATCTCTCCGGCTCCTTTTGCCAACACTTTCGGCGCGCTCATTTTCTTTTCGTCATACTGCAAGGCTACCGAGTAGTGGGTCGGGTTGGTGACAATCACGTCCGCTTTCGGCACATCAGCCATCATGCGGCGGCGCGCGGCGGCGTGCATCGCCTGGCGTATGCGCCCTTTGATATGCGGATCGCCCTCTTGCTGCTTAAATTCGTCACGAATTTCCTGACGCGTCATGCGCAGCTGCTTAAAGTAGCTCCAGAGCTGCCAGAACACATCAAAACCGACCATCGGGATCAGGCCAAGCAGAATGAACAGCCCGCAGATCGCAATCATATTCAGCGCATGGCTTAACGCGGCAAAGGGCGACTCGGTGATCAGACGCAGCATCTCCGGCAAGCTGCTCCACAGATACCAGCCGGTGACGCTGCCCACCAGTACCGCTTTCAGAATCGCTTTTAACAGTTCGGCCCAGGCTTGAGCCGCAATCATCCGCTTCAGCCCTTTCAGCGGATTAAGCTTGCCGAAATCGACTTTGATCGCTTTGCCACTCAACACAATGCCGCCGAGCATCATGGGTGCAGCAATCGCCACCAGCACCAGTCCGCTCATCACCGGCAACAGCGCCCAGACGGCCTGCCCGAGCAGCGAACTGATATGGCGAATACTCTGCTTATCATCGCTGATAATGCTGTGATCAAAATTCAGACCGGAAGAGACCATCGCCGCCAGCTGGCGCGCCATCGGTTCACCGCCCAGCCAGAGGATCATGACGCCGACTAACAGCATCAATAATGAGGTCATTTCGCGCGAACGCGGAATTTGCCCCTCCGCACGCGCTTTTTCTAATCGGTGGGGTGTGGGGGCTTCGGTTTTTTCCTCATCACTGTCTTGAGACACGGCAGCAAACCTGTTTCGACGGAATTTCAGGGCATTAGCATGCCAAAACCTCATCAGTCTGATTGCGCGATCAGAGAAGAAAAATAGCGGTTATTTTAAGGATGGCGGGAAAGGGAAAAACGGGTCGCGTGCTGGCGACCCGTGAGGGGAAGATCAAAAACCGAGGCTATCCAGCAGATCGTCAACCTGATCCTGATTCGCCACCACGCCCGGCGCAGCAGCGTTCATCTGTGGGCCATTCAGCAGACTGTCGCTCTCTTTTTTCTGACGAGCACTGCCTTCAGGGATATTTTCCAGCAGCACCATCAGTAGCTGACGCTCAATCTCCTGGATCACATCCATCATGCGTTTAATTACCTGGCCGGTAAGATCCTGGAAATCCTGCGCCATCATGATTTCCATTAGCTGGGCATTGGTAAACGCCGTATGGTCCGGTACCGATTCCAGATATCCCCGGGTATCCGTTACCAGCGAACGTGCATCTGACAGCGCTATCGGATTTTCGAACCACTCGTCCCAGCGCCCTTTCAGCTGTTTTGCCCCGTTCTCCAGCAACGTCTGACGTGGCTGAGAAGCCTCGACGCTGTTCAGCGCCCGCTCTGCCGCCTGCGCCGTCATCTGTACCACATAATCAAGGCGGTCACGGGCGTCAGGAATGGCTTCAGCCGCTTCCGCAATCGCCTGGTCCAGCCCCAGTTCGCGCAGGCTGTCACGCAGCATACGCGTCAGTGAGCCAATGCGCGAAATGATGTCATGCGCCGAGGCAGCATCAACATTTGGTTTCAGAAGTTCGCTCATCACGTCTCCTTACATGCCCAGTTTTTCGAAGATTTTATTTAACTTCTCTTCCAGGGTTGCGGCAGTGAAAGGTTTAACCACATAGCCGCTGGCTCCCGCCTGAGCAGCCGCAATAATGTTCTCTTTCTTGGCTTCTGCCGTCACCATCAGCACCGGCAGCGCGGCCATCGCCGCGTCCGCACGTATGGTTTTCAGCAGCTCCAGCCCGTCAATATTCGGCATATTCCAGTCGGAAATAACAAAATCAAAACTACCGGCACGCAGTTTATTCAAGGCATCTGCGCCATCTTCCGCTTCTTCAACATTATTGAATCCCAACTCTTTCAGAAGGTTACGCACAATACGACGCATCGTACTGAAGTCATCTACCACCAAAAAGCGCATATTTTTATCGACCATATCTACTCCTGTTTTGATCTGAATCGCGGGACGGGATTGCACTAAATTCGCAATGCCTGTCCGGCGCTAATTTTTGCCAGCATGTGCTGACTGATTTGGTGAAGATCCACCACTTCACTGACACCCCCGTGTGCGATAGCCTCACGCGGCATGCCGAAAACTACACAGCTCGCTTCGCTCTGGGCGATGGTCCAGGCCCCCGCCTGATGCATCGTCTTCAGTCCGGCCGCGCCATCACTGCCCATACCGGTCAGGATCACGCCAACCGCATTGCGCCCGGCATAGTGCGCCACTGAGTTAAACAGCACGTCCACCGACGGTTTATGGCGGTTAACCGCCGGGCCATCATTCAGCCGTACCTGATAGTTGGCCCCGCTGCGCGCCAGCTCAAGGTGCATCGCACCCGGCGCAATATAGGCGTGACCGGGCAAAATACGCTCGCCATCCTCGGCCTCTTTCACCGTGATCTGGCACAGTTTATTCAGTCGCTCAGCAAACGATCGGGTGAAGCCCGGCGGCATATGCTGGGTAATCAGCAGTGCCGGACTGGTCACCGGTAGCGGTTGCAGCACATGACGAATCGCCTCAGTGCCACCGGTCGACGCGCCAATCGCAATCAGCTTTTCACTGCTCAGAAGCGGCCCGGCTTTCAGCATCGCAGGCACCGTCTGGGTCGGGCGCACATGCAACCTGGCGCGTGCAGCGGCGCGCACTTTGTCGGCAATCATCTGGCTATAAGCCAGCATTCCTTCACGAATGCCAAGCTGCGGCTTAGTAACAAAATCGACGGCTCCCAGCTCCAGCGCACGCAGGGTGACTTCAGAGCCTTTCGCGGTCAGTGAAGACACCATCACCACCGGCATCGGCCGCAGGCGCATCAGCTTTTCAAGAAAGTCGAGGCCATCCATGCGCGGCATTTCAACGTCCAGCGTCAACACTTGCGGATTGAACTGTTTGATTAAATCGCGTGCGGCCAGCGGATCGGGCGCGGTGGCCACCATCTCCATATCCGGATGACTGTTAATAATTTCGGTCATCAATTGCCGCATCAGCGCGGAGTCATCAACGCACATCACGGTGATTTTGCTCATTATCTTTCCTTAGTCAGCCCGTAGACCGTTTGTCCTCGCAGATAAAACTCTTTGCTTATCTGGCTAAAGTTTTCTGAATGACCGGCGAACAGCAAACCACCCGGCTTCAATAGCGGAACGAAACGGCGCAGGATCTTTTCCTGGGTCTCTTTATCGAAGTAGATCATTACGTTACGACAGAATATTGCGTCAAACGGGCCCGGTAGTGCCCACTCCGGCGCCAGCAGGTTAAGCTGGGCATAATTCACCATGCCAGCCAGTTCCGAACGCACCCGCACCATGCCCTGATGCGGGCCGGTGCCGCGAAGGAAGAAGCGCTGCAACTGTTGGGGCGAAAGCGTGCGCAACTCCTCCTGCCGATAAACTCCGGCCAGCGCTTTCTCCAGCACCTGAGTATCAATATCGCTGGCGTGCACCTGAAATTTACCCGGCCCGGCCCCGAGGGTTTCGGCCAGCGTCATCGCGATCGACCATGGCTCTTCGCCGGTCGAGGCGGCGGTGCTCCAGACGTTAAAGCTGCCGTTACGCCGTTTGGCATGCTCTGCCAGAATGGGAAAATGGTGCGCCTCACGGAAAAAAGCCGTCAGGTTGGTGGTCAGCGCATTAATAAACGCCTGCCACTCCGCACTGTTAACATCGTTCTCCAGTAGCGCGAGGTAGCGACCAAAGTCATCAATATTCAACATACGCAGCCGACGCACCAGGCGGTTGTAAACCATTTCGCGTTTATGGTCGGCGAGGACGATGCCAGCTCGCTGATAAATCAGCTGACTGATACGACGAAAATGCGTATCCGATAACGGCAGGCGCTGCACCATTTGCGACAGCAAAGTGGTGTTTTCAGACGGTGCCAGCAACGTCGTTTTTTTCATTTAAGGGCCATCCAGCTTATCGCTGATTAAGAGGTTAAGACCGCGCTGTTATGCCCGGAAGCCAGCGCCTGAAAATCGCCAGTATCGGTAACGTCATCGACAGAGAATCTTGTTACCACTTCACTGAGGTTTTCGGCCTGTGCTTCAAGCGCCTCGGTGGCCGCCGCCGCTTGCTCGACCAACGCCGCGTTCTGTTGCGTGACCTGATCCATCTGACTGACGGCCTGCGCCACCTGTTCGATGCCGCGACGCTGTTCATCCGACGCCGAGGCGATTTCGCCCATGATGTCGTTAACCCGGGTAACCGACTGAACGATCTCTTCCATGGTTTCACCCGCAGAAGCTACCAACGTCGACCCCTGGTTTACCCGGCTGGCCGACTCTTCAATCAGCACCTTGATCTCTTTTGCCGCCTGCGCGCTGCGCTGCGCAAGGTTGCGCACTTCACCCGCCACCACCGCAAAACCACGCCCCTGCTCGCCGGCACGCGCCGCTTCTACCGCCGCGTTGAGCGCCAGGATATTGGTCTGAAAGGCAATACCATCGATTACGCTGGTAATATCAGCAATTTTCTTCGAACTGGTGGCTATCTGATGCATAGTCGCGACCACATTTCCGGTCAGCGAACCGCCTTTATGCGCGGTGGCGGAAGCATCACGGGCCAGCTGCGATGCCTGACGCGCATTATCTGCATTGGCAGTAACCGTGGCGGTTAGCTGCTCCATACTGGCGGCAGTTTCTGCCAGCGACGCAGCCTGCTGCTCGGTGCGCGCTGATAAATCATTGTTGCCACTGGCGATTTCACGAATCCCCACCTGCATGGTTTCGCTACCCTCACGCACCTGCACGACGGTTTCAGCCAAACGACTTTGCATATCGCGCAGCCCGGTAAACAGTTGGCCGATTTCATTACTTCCGCGCTGTTCAATGTTGCCGCCAAGGTTGCCGGAGGCAATACGGGAAAAATGATCGCGCATACGCGTCAGTGGGGTGATTAGCGCCTGTTTCAGCCAGCCCAGCGCCAGCAGCGTCATCAGCAGCGACAGCGTAACCGCACCGGCAAATATCCACTTCGACTGGGTATAAAAATCATGGCTTTGATGTTTAGCGTGCTCAACGATACCGCTGATATGCAGCATCCAGCGGTTGTACTGCACAAGAAAGTTATCCTGCGACTTCTGGGTGGGCGCATCGAGAAAATCCTGAAGCTGATAATTCTCTAAATAGACAATCAGCTGAGCCAGCTCGTGGTGATAGTTGTCATAGCTGGCTTTGATCTCTTTGGTCATCGCCTCACCTTCCGGTGTCATCCGCGGAATGGCGAGAAAACGCTGAAAGGTTTTATCAGCGCTATCCAGATCGCGCTGCGCACCCGCCATCAGGCTGGTGACCTGATCACGCGGCAAACTTAACGCCGCACGCGTACCGGCACGACTCAGCGTCACGCGTGCGCTGAGTAACGAGGCCCAGCTCTGACTCAGCGCATCACGCTGCTGACCGCTGGTATCGACCTGGTAGAGGTTATTCGCATCCTGACGAAAAGAGTTGAATGACAAACCACTGCTGACAATTTGCATCAGGCAAAACACGGCAAGGATAAAAATCAACGTAGCAGAGACACGAATACGGCTAAACATCACGACCTCCGGAGCCATGCCGCCCGTTACGGGCGGCAGCAATTAACCAATCAGAATGTTTCCCAGTTCTCTTCAGAGACTTTAGTGACCGGCTTACGCGCGGCGATCACCGAAGCAGAACTCAGAGCAGGTTTACTGGCGGTACTGACATTAACGGCGCGTGCGGCGAATTCTTTACGAATTCTGAACACCGATACCGCTTGTGACAGTCGGCTGGCCTGTTCTTCCAGCGCTGCCGCAGCGGCAGCGGACTCTTCAACCAGTGACGCATTCTGCTGGGTAACCCGATCCATCTCGGTAACCGCCTGCCCTACCTGGTCGATACCGCGACTCTGCTCGTCGGATGCCGACGCGATTTCCGCCATAATATCGGTCACGCGCGTCACCGCGCTGACGATGTCATGCATGGTCTCTCCGGCACTTTCCACCAGCACCGAGCCGGTATCGACGCGACTGACGGAATCTTCAATCAGCGCTTTAATCTCTTTTGCTGCCTGGGCGCTACGCTGCGCCAGACTGCGCACTTCTCCCGCCACTACCGCAAAACCACGCCCCTGCTCACCGGCACGCGCCGCTTCCACCGCCGCGTTTAGCGCCAGAATATTGGTCTGGAAGGCAATACCATCGATTACGCTGATAATATCGGCAATCTTCTTCGAACTACCGGCAATATCACTCATGGTTTTCACCACGCCATCGACCACTTTACCGCCCTTTTGCGCGGTTTCTGAGGCACTGAGCGCCAGCTGCGACGCCTGGCGGGCATTCTCAGCGTTCTGTTTCACCGTCGCCGTCAGTTGCTCCATGCTGGCGGCAGTCTGTTCCAGCGAGGCAGCCTGCTCCTCGGTTCGCGCCGACAGATCGTTGTTTCCGGCAGAGATTTCGCTGGCACCGGTGAAGATTGCATCGGAACCGTCGCGCACATCACCGACGGTGTTTACCAGCTCCTGCTGCATATGTTGCAGGCTGGAAGCCAGCTGGCTCATCTCGTTGCGTCCCTCAACTTCAATGGTTTGTGTCAGGTCGCCGCTGGCAATATGGCGAATATGGCTGATGGTGGCATTCAGCGGACGCAGCAGAATGTGATGCATACCGCTCCACACCACCGCCATTACGGCCAGCAAAACCACGAAGACAATCGCCAGCACCCAGATCGCCTGGTTGTAAGCCTGATCGTTTTCCGCCGACCCTTCAGCAAACAGCGCAGCGGTATTATTCAGCCAGCTGTTGTAAGCGGCCTCAAAACCGTTTTGGTAGCCCTGAGTGGGTTGATCGAAAAACTCTTTGATATTGCCTTCGGCCATCAGCTTAATCAGATCGTTAAGTGCACCGTGCAGAATGGTGTAATTCTCTGTGACTGCTTTAACGTGACTGAGTGCTTTCACATCGTCCGGCAATTCAGCGCTGTACTCGGCATATTGCTGCTCTGCCAGTGCCAGCTGAGTTTTCGCCAGCTTCAGGAGATCCGCTACGGTGTCACCACTGCCCATCTGATTTGAATCGAGCATGTAGCGCAGACCGGCGCGGTTGAGGGTATTACGGGTTTGAACCAAAGCAATCCATGACGCGGTCAGATTTGTCTGCTCGCGGCGCAATTGCTCAGTGATAGTGAAATTTGCTTTATCACTCTTTAAAGCCTGAAAAAACAGACCGCCGGAGATTAATTGCAGTGAGCCGAACACGACCAGAACCACAATCAGACTGGTCACAACTTTCATACGCTTAAACATACCGTCCCTTATTACATTTGCCATCTGTTGATGTTATCGGCAGCAAATAAGGAACCTTTACGGTTGGGGCGACCGAATGCCGCCCCGGAGATGATTAAATTATTATGCGCTGCGCAGATTATCCATCAGCGCCATCTCTTCGCTGCTCAGTAGCTTTTCGATATCAACGAGGATCAGCATCCGCTCGCCCAGCGCGCCCAGTCCGGTAAGGTATTCCGTCGACATAGTGACGGCAAATTCAGGAGCCGGACGAATCTGCTCATGCGTCAGAGACAGCACATCAGAAACGCCATCAACCACAATTCCCACGACGCGATGTTGCAGATTCAGCACGATCACCACGGTGTTATCGTTATATTCGACACCCGGCTGAGCAAATTTAATCCGCAGATCGATAATCGGTACGATGACACCGCGCAAATTCGTGACGCCTTTAATAAATGCCGGGGTATTGGCGATGCGCGTAACCTGATCGTAACCGCGAATCTCCTGCACCTTCAAAATATCGATACCGTATTCTTCATCACCCAGCGTAAATACCAGGAACTCCTGGCCTACCGTTTCGCCAGCCAGTTTGGTAACGTTTGCCATTCCAGTCATAGGTCTACCTTAATCATTTAGTTAAGCTGCGACGCCGGCCACACGCTTTTCTCGGTTTAAAGATTGCAGGGCTGAGACATCAACAATCAGCGCCACGCTGCCATCGCCGAGGATGGTGGCGGCAGAAATACCCGGCACTTTGCGGTAGTTGCTCTCAAGGTTTTTCACCACCACCTGGTGCTGACCAATCAGCTGATCGACCAGCAGCGCATAGCGTTTTCCGGCACTTTGCAGAATAACCACGATGCCCTGCGTTGCTTCCGTCTTCGCGCCCTGCACATCAAATACGTTCCACAACTCCACCAGCGGCAGATACTCGCCGCGTACTTCCAGCACGCGTTCGCCACCGGCCAGCGGATGCAGATCTGCTGCCAGCGGTTGCAGTGACTCCATCACCGCATTCAGAGGCAGGATAAACACCTCTTCCGCGACCCGCACCGACATGCCGTCGAGGATCGCCAGCGTCAGCGGCAGCAAAATACGAATGGTGGTGCCTTTGCCCGGCTTCGAACCGATCTCGACGTGGCCCCCCATCTCCTGAATATTACGTTTCACAACGTCCATACCGACGCCGCGCCCGGACACGTCGGTGACCTGCTCAGCGGTAGAGAAGCCAGGTGCAAAAATCAGCATGCCGACCTCTTCATCGCTCATTGATTCACTGACCGGTAGCCCGCAGGAGAGTGCTTTAGCCAGAATGCGTTCACGGTTAAGGCCCGCGCCGTCATCGCTGACTTCGATACAGATATTGCCACCCTGATGTTCAGCAGAAAGCGTCAGGTTGCCGCAGGCATGTTTACCCGCCAGCAGGCGCTTTTCCGGCGATTCAATACCGTGGTCGAGGCTGTTACGCACCAGGTGAGTCAGCGGATCGATAATCCGTTCGATTAAACTCTTATCCAGCTCGGTCGAGCTGCCTGACAGCGTCAGTTCCACCTCTTTACCCAGCTTGCTGGCCAGGTCGCGCACCAAGCGAGGGAAGCGACTGAATACGTACTCCATCGGCATCATACGAATCGACATCACCGACTCTTGCAGGTCACGCGCATTGCGCTCCAGCTGCCCCATACTGTTTAGCAGGTCACCGTGATTAACCGGATCCAGCTCGCCGGATCGCTGCGCCAGCATTGACTGAGTGATCACCAGCTCGCCGACCAGATTGATCAGCTGATCGACCTTTTCTACCGCCACGCGGATGCTGCCCGACTCGCTGCTGCGGGCGGGCGCGGATTTTTTCACTTCTGGCTTGAGCGCCGGCGTGACAGGGCTGACGGTAGCCAGATTTTCTGACGGTTTATCGGCGCTTTCTGGCTGTGCCGCTGGGGTTGCTGCATCCGGAAAACGGATTTGTGACTCTTCAATCACAAAACAGAGTACCGCCACAATGTCATCTTTATCGACCGAGGAAATCAGCGTCGCCTCCAGTGAGGTTTCACCTTTCTTCACCTCACTGACGGTGCCAAGATTAGCCAGCTCATCCAGCATCAGTGACACTTCGCTCGGTTTAAGATCGACCAGCGCCAGCCGTAAACCGGCGGGAACAACCGTGGCCGGTTGCGCTTCGGTCACCAGCGTCAGCGGTTTTGCCGGTTCAATAACTTCGCCTTTGGCCTCCAGCGCCAGTTGGCGCAACGCCTGACAGATATATTCAAAACTTTCTGCGTCAGGTTCCTGGGCGGTTTTACAGGCATCTAACTGTTCCTGCATAATATCTTTGGTTTCCAAAAACAGGTTGATGATGTCGGTACTGAGCTGCATTTCACCGCGGCGCGCACCGTCGAGAATGTTCTCCAGAATATGCGTGGTTTCCTGTAAGACAGTGAAACCAAAAGTACCCGCTCCGCCTTTTATCGAATGGGCCGCACGGAAAATGGCATTCAGCTGCTCCGAATCGGGCTGCTGTGGGTCTAATCCCAGCAGGTGTTGTTCCATGTCGGCCAGTAATTCGTCAGCCTCATCGAAAAACGTCTGGTAAAAATCGCTAATATCCATGCTCACGGTATCACCTCGGCTGTGAGTCGCGATTAGGCTGCGACGGAATCTCCGCCACCGTCGGTAACGAGCTCACCGGCTGTGGCGCAGTCTTCGGCGCGGCCTGTACAGGTTGATGGTCTGGGGTTAATGCCGCATCCGACGGTTCAGCCGGAACGGTAATTTGTTTAATACTTGCGGCATCGTTAATCTGCACCGCATCACTTTCGGCGTTCTCTTTTTCGATTTGCGCTTCGGTATCGTGATTTAATACCAGTAAACTAATTCGGCGGTTTACCGCATCATTACCGCCGCGATTTTTCAGCTTCATGGTGTCGGCCATCCCCACTACGCGCAGCATTTTGCTGCTCGCCAGCCCGCCGGTTACCAGCTCACGCCGCGAGGCATTAGCGCGATCGGCTGAGAGTTCCCAGTTGCTGTAACCACGATCGCCTCCGGCATACTGAAAATCATCGGTATGTCCGGCGAGACTGATGCGGTTGGGAATATCGTTAAGAATGGGTGCAATCGCCCGCAGGATATCGCGCATATAAGGCTCCACCTGCGCACTGCCGGTTTTAAACATCGGGCGGTTCTGGCTGTCGACAATCTGAATACGCAGCCCCTCCTCCACCATATTGATGATCAGATGCGGGCGCAGCGCTTTCAGCCGGGGATCGGATTCAATCAGCTGATCGAGTTTTTCACGCAGACGATTCAGGCGAATTTCATCCAGCTTGCGTTTCTGCGCGTCCATATCGACCACTTTTTTAACTTCACCCTGCTGCTGCGTTGGATCATCACCGCCGCCGGGGATCGGGCTTTCACTGTCACTGCTGCGCGGTCCGTTACTCAGCGCGACCTTTAGCGGAGTACGAAAATATTCGGCAATCTGCACCAGCTCTTTGGGATTGGCGATGGAAATCAACCACATCACCAGAAAGAACGCCATCATCGCTGTCATAAAATCGGCGTAAGCGATTTTCCATGAGCCATGCGAGCTCTCATGTTTTTTCACTTTGCGCCGCTTTACCAGCACGATAGGGTGACTGCTGTTCTTCATGCGTCCTGATCCGAAGTCTGTTTTGCCGGTGATTTGGCATTACGCACGTGCTCTTCCAGTTCGCTGAAAGAGGGACGTTCGGTGGAATACAGCGTCTTACGGCCAAATTCCACCGCAATCTGCGGCGCATACCCGTTCAGACTGGAGAGCAGCGTCACCTTAATGCACTGCATCATTTTGGTCGTTTCCGCACACTTCTGACGCAGCACTGATGCCAGTGGCGAAATAAAACCGTAGGCCAGTAAAATACCGAGGAAAGTACCGACCATCGCATGGGCAATCAGCGCCCCCAGCTCGGCGGCCGGACGATCCGCTGAGGCCAGCGCGTGTACCACGCCCATTACTGCGGCGACAATACCGAATGCAGGTAAAGAGTCACCCACTGCCGCCAGACTCTGCGCCGGCACGTCGCATTCGTGCTCGTAGGTTTCGATCTCTTCATCCATCAGCGCTTCGATTTCGAACGCATTCATATTTCCGCTCACCATTAACCGCAGATAGTCAGTGATAAAGTCCACCAGACGGTTATCGGCAAGGATGCGTGGGTAATTAGCAAAGATTTCACTTTCGCGCGGATTTTCGATATCTCTTTCCAGCGATAACATGCCCTGCTGTCGAGATTTCGCCATCAGGCGATACAGCAACGCCATCAGATCCATATACAGCGCTTTGTTATATTTAGAGCCGCGCATTAACAGCGGCAAGGCTTTCAGGGTCGCTTTGATCGACTTTCCGTTATTACCGACAATAAATGCGCCAATGCCTGCGCCCCCAATAATCAGCAATTCCGAAGGTTGATAGAGTGCGCCAAGATGACCACCCACCATCATGTAGCCCCCCAGCACCGAACCAATCACCAGCAAATAACCTAAAATAACCAGCACAATAAATCCTTACGTCCGCAACGTGTTGGTGGATGTTAAGCCAGAGAGCCGAGGGTGTTATTCGGTAAACGCAGAGCAAAAAAAAGCAGCGGTTAAAAACCGCTGCTGGATGTCATTCCACGTTTCGAACAATCTTAAACGGCGCGTTTAACCTGTTCATCCAGCAGTTGTGGAGTGTTATCGGCAGGCTGCGCAGAAAGTTTACGTCTTTTTACCGCGCGAGATGGCGGCTGACACAGGCTACAGACGAAGCTGCCAGCCGGCTGGTGTGCATGAGTGATAAAACTGCCATGACAGGATTTGCAGCTGGAGAGTTCCAGCATGCCACTTTCGACAAAACGTACCAGCGTCCATGCGCGCGTTAGCGCCAACAGCGGCGTCTCATCCGACTGCGGACACTGCTCAAGGTACAAACGATAAGCTTTAATCACCGCATCGACGCCATGACACAGGCCGCTTTTCAGCAGAAACTGCCAGGCGTTGCAGAACATTGAGGCATGAATGTTCTGTTCCCAGGTCATAAACCAGTCGGTTGAGAACGGCAACATGCCTTTTGGCGGTGGGCTGCCGCGTAGCTCTTTATACAACTTTATTAAACGGCCACGACTGAGCTGCGTCTCGCTCTCTAACATCTGTAAACGCGCACCGAGAGTAATTAATTCCATTGCCAGTTGAATATCGCGAGCTTCCTGGACAATACTTTTTTCACTCATTATCCCGCTCTCTTTTTCGACAAATCTTCAACTCGTGCTGAAGTTTCGCGTAATAAACGGCTGGATAGCAGAATGCCGGTATGGATTTGCTGTAAATCATCCACGCGAGATTCCTGAGTGAGGCGGCTGATGGTTTGATGATCGTTAAAGCGAAACTGACAAACCAACTGGTTAGTCTCAGCGAGTTTTACCATTTCCGGTAAGGTTAATTGCGCCAGCGAGTCTGCCATCGCTTCATCGATACCTAAGCGAAACATGGCAGAAGCTTTATCCTGGTTAATTAAACGCTGTGCAAGCAATAAATAGGACAAATTAATGTCGTATATATGTTTGAGTAATTCTGATGTACCCATTATTTCCCATCCTGACTGACACTACTTTTAACGTTCACGGGATAAATTCCGCTTCCCTGGTTGCTGGTTGGTAAATCTAAAGATGGCAAAAACACGTGGCAGCAGCCAAACGTATGCTGAATGATTACGCATCGTGCCGAGTACTGGTTTAGTAAGTCGTCGTCGCTCACGCTCCTCAGAGGGGGTGAGCTAAGAATAATGCTTCGAGACGTTCGCTTACATATTTAAGAATATTCTGAAAGCAGCGCAACTCTATCCCGTTGGATTTCCACATACAACGAGCGAGCGACTTAATTTTAGATAAAGTGTGATCTACATCACACTTTTAAGCCAAATTATTGCCGAAAACCCATCAGCGAAGCTGTTGATTAGATTAATAAAAGAACAATTACGCCATTTTTTGTTAAAGAATGGTTCAGTGACCTTTTCGACTGCTGAAAAAGCTCACTTTTCACTCTTAACCTGTCACAGCTGCGCTGTTAAGACAATTTAACAGCATATACCTTTGGGAATTAATGCCACTGAAGCATTAAACGCTAGTTTAATTCAGTTATAGTTCCTGAAAAATTAGTCACTTAGATAAATATTCTCAAAAACTCCGTCTAAAACCGCGGTACCGGTGATTAGGTTTAAAGCAGCTTTCCGCAACGTTTTGTTAACAGGGAGAGATTTCTGATCATGGAGAGAAAAGAGATGTAACTGGGGATTACATTAGTAGTGTGAATGTTTGATCGCTAATGTCAGTTCGTTGAGGGAGTTATCGGCGGGCATGGGGTTTTCTTAAATAAAAAAGGACGGCAAAACGCCGTCCTCACTACCGTCCTGTCTCGCCGCGGCTATCAGGCTAAGCGTGGAAAGGTTGCCACTTTATGGTTCATCTCATGATCTTCCGTGCGCGGTGCCAGCGCCTGCAAATCTTTCAGGTAGCTTTCGCGCCAGTGAGAAATATCGTTTTCCCGCAATACCGCCATCATATCGTTATAGCGCGAGATGCGTTCGGTACGCGACATCGTCAGGGCTTTATCCAGCGCCGCCGCCACTTCGTCACGATCGTAAGGATTGACAATCAGCGCCGAGGTAAGCTCATTGGCGGCACCCGCAAAGCGCGATAACACCAGCACGCCGGGGTCATCCGGATCCTGCGCCGCAATATACTCTTTCGCCACCAGATTCATGCCGTCACGTAGCGGCGTGACCAGACCCACATCGGTCAGGCGGAAAATCTTCATCAACAGGCGACGATCAAAATGCTGGTTCAGGTAGTAGAGCGGCGTCCAGCCCAGCGTGCCATATTTACCGTTAATTCGCCCGGCTTCAGTTTCCAGCTGATGACGAATATCCTGATACGCCTGCACGTCGCCACGTGAGGTTGGCGCAATCTGCGAATAGCGAATATTGCCGCGATGTTCTGGAAAGTTCTCCAGCAGCGCTTCATAAGCCAGAAAACGCTCCGGTAGCCCCTTGGAATAATCCAGCCGTTCGCAGGCAATGATATTTTTCGCATCGCCCAGCTCACGCTTCATGGCGGCCATTTTCGGCGGCAACGGCCCTTCAGCCATCTCTTTGATACTTTCCGGCTCAATGCCAATCGGATAAACCTCAGTAGCAAAGTCATTGCCAAAAGCACGGTGCTGCTTATCGCCTTTATTCTGAACCTGAGTCAGCAGTGACAGGCTGTCGAGAAATGCGGTGCGGTCGCTATCAGTCTGGAACCCAAGCAGATCGTAATCACACATCATCTGCAACAGCTCTTCGTGAGGCGGCAAAGCGTTGAAAATTTCCGGCGTAGGAAAAGGAATATGCAGGAAGAAGCCAATGCGATTATTCATTCCCAGTTTGCGACAGGCAGCTGCAAACGGCAGCAGATGGTAATCGTGGATCCACAGAATATCATCAGCTTCCACCAGCGGTTGCAGACGTTCCGCCAGTAACTCATTGACGCGGCAATATCCTTCCCAGGCTTCACGCTGGTATTGCACCAGATCTAACCGATAGTGAAACGCGGGCCAGATAACCGTATTGGAAAACTGGCAATAATAGAGGTCGTAGTCGTTCTGACTCAGACCGAAAGAGGCATAGGTGATACCATCTTGCTTGACGATATCCAGCGGCTCTTGTTCTTCTTCAGCGATAGTGCTGATCTCACCATTCCAGCCAAACCACAGTCCACCTGTAGATTTCAGCGCATCCAGAATACCGACCGCCAGGCCACCAGCACTATTAGAACCATCGGGAACAGCGATACGGTTAGATACGACCACTAAGCGACTCATAACCTTGACTCCTTACCGAGGTTGTCTTGATCTAATTGTAATTTCATCTGTTCAAGCCAGCTGTAAACTTCATCAACATTTTTCAGCCGAAAGCGCGCCTGACTTGAACCCTCTCCGACCTTTACGGATAAGCCATTCATGGCATTAACCACACGAAATCCGGCTTCATCTGTCAGATCGTCACCAATAAACACCGGAATACGCCCGGCGAAAGGCGCTTCCTGCATAAAGGCGGCTATCGCTGCGCCTTTATCGATTCCCTTCGGTTTTAATTCCACCACGCATTTTCCCGGCTGCAGCGCCAGCATCGGAAAGCGTTGCACCATTGACTCTGCCAGTTGCAAAACCTGCGCCTGAAACTGTTCTGCCTGACGATAATGCAGGGCAAAAGCCATACCTTTAGTCTCAAGCTGCGTACCTGGCCAGTTGCTGATACTGCTGCTGAGGGTTTCATGCAATTGCGTCACTACCTCATCTGGCAAACTGATACGGTGCAGTTCACCTGTGGCATCGCGACGTTCAGCACCATGAACTCCAGCCAGCGGCGCGTAAAAAGGGGCAGCCAACTGATCCAGTTGCTCAACTGGCCTGCCGGAAATCAGCGCTACCGCCCCGTGGCTCAAAGTGGATAACGCTTGCAGTGTGGCGCGAACCGTTGCCGGAATCGACACTTCATCGGGGCGCGGTTTGATAGCCGCTAAGGTGCCATCGACATCGAAGAAAAACGCGTAGAGGCCGCCACTTAAAGAAGGGAAACCTTCGGATTCTCTGCTCACACTCTTCTCCCGATCTGCATCAGATTGCAGACGTTAATTTGATGATTAATCATTCGGATAAATAACGACTGAAATAATCCGGTCAGGAAAATGTTCTGCATTGTCATGCCAGAATAAAATAGTTGCTGTCGGGGCAGAAATAAATTATTTATCGGCGAAAGAAAGCGGAAACAACAGGGCAACTGACGACAGGTGGTTGACTGCCAACTTTCTTTCCTGGTACTGCGCTGCTTTTCTCCTGTCGCAGATCGATAATTTTTGCCTGCCTGATTCATTTTCTCTGACCAAATTGCGGATGACATCACAGTTCAGTATAGACCCTGTTCTGGCTTCTGCCAGAATGATGATAATTTAAGAGCATTCTGAAACAGCTGCGTTATGAAGAAATGATTTATCGACAAGTTTATCTTTGATTCTTGCCAGTTAATTATTACTGTATTTTTACCCCTTATTTACCGCTGCAGTTTAATAACCCACTTAATAATCTCGCATTATGGAATCATTCTTTCCAATAATCATTACACCCTTTCCTTTGCCGGATTTTCAAAAAAATAAAGCAATAAAAAGCATGTCGTTTTTTACGCACATATTATTCCTGAAAAGCCGTTTCCAAACGGCGAATAACTCTGCACGATATTAATCTCATGCCGTTTTTCAACCGGCAAGCGTTTCAGGCTTTGCCCTTACCTCTGCGGGAAAAAATATGACGTTCAGAAAGAAGATACTGCGGAATTTTATTGTTGGCAGCGGTTGTGGTAAATCCAGTCTGTTGAAAGCCATCGGTAGTTTTTATGCCCGCCACTACCGGCAGCATCCGGCTGCATCCACAGCCGGTTACCCAACCAGGCCATGAAGGAAACCTCTCTTTAACGTCGATGCGCCAGCGAGCGCACCAGCCGATCGCCCAGCGTCTGCACCAGCTGCACCAGAACAATCAGCGTAACCACCGTGCCGATCATAATCTGATTATTAAAACGCTGATAACCATAACGAATAGCCAAATCACCCAGACCACCGCCGCCTATCACCCCCGCCATCGATGAAAAACCGATCAGCAGCACGGTGGTCAGGGTAATTCCCGCCAGCAAGGCCGGTAACGCTTCCGGCAGTAGCACTTTGCTGACGATATGCCAGCCGGTGCCGCCCATCGACAAAATGGCTTCAATCCGCCCCTTATCAACTTCATCCAGCGCGTTTTCCACAATACGCGCGAAAAAAGGAAAGGCGCCAATGGTAATGGGTACAATCGCGGCGGTGGTGCCGAGCGTGGTACCGATAATCAGCCGGGTAAAAGGGATCAGCGCAATCAACAGCACGATAAACGGCAAAGAACGCCCGATATTGACCAGCCCACTTAACAGGCGATTAAGCGTAGCGGCCGGATGAATTCCCCCCTTGCGGGTGATAAACAGCACGATGCCCAGCGGCAGACCTATCGCCACCGTAAACAACGCTGCCACAACCACCATATAGAGAGTCTCCAGCGTGGCGTTCAGCATCAGATCCCAGAACGTTTCCCAGTCTACGCGACCGCGCATAATGCCCCCTCTCTGACGCCATGTTTACGTAAAAATGCCCTTTCCGCTTCGCGATCGTGCAACAACTGGCTACGCAGCTTCGACGACGGATCGAGCAGCAGCTGCCCAAGGGCGCCGCTTTCCACTACCCTGCCGTGTTCCAGCAGCGCGGCGTGATGACAAATACTTTTCACCACTTCCAGTTCATGGGTGATCAACACAATGGTCAACCCAAGCTGGCGATTAATGTCGTCCAGCAACGCCAGAATTGAGCCGGTGGTTTCCGGGTCCAGCGCACTGGTTGCTTCATCGCACAGCAGATAGTCCGGTTTCGCCGCCAGAGCGCGTGCAATACCAACCCGCTGCTTCTGGCCGCCGGACAGCTGCGATGGCCAGGCATCGCGCCGGTCACTGAGGCCGACCAGCGCCAGCAGTTCTGCCACCCGGGCCAAGCGCTCAGTTTTTTTTACTCCGGCGATTTCCAGCGGAACGGCGATATTCTCTGCCACCGTTTTGGCATGCAGTAAATTGAAATGCTGAAATATCATGCCGGTGCGCTGACGCTGAAGGCGCAACTCTGCCGCCGTCAGCGTCATCAGGTCGCGGCCATCCAGCATAATACGCCCGGAGGTCGGGCGTTCCAGCAGGTTGAGACAGCGAATCAGCGTGCTTTTACCCGCTCCGCTGCGCCCGAGGATGCCATAAATGGCACCATCGGGAATGGTCAGCGTGATATTATCCAGCGCCGGTCTTGGGTTACCGGCATAGATTTTCCCCAGCTGCTCAACGCTAATCATCTTATTTACCTGCTACCGGAATCACCGATCCCTGATAATTCTTTCGAATAAATTCCGCCACTTTTGGCGATTGCAGATCTTCAGCCAGCTTTTTAATCCGCGGATCGGCTGCCAGCTTAGGCGTCGTGACCAGAATATTGGCATACGGATTATTGTCTGCACTCTCCAGGCCTAATGCGTCTTTCGCCGGCACCAGCCCGGCTTCCAGCGCATAGTTACCGTTGATCACTGCCAGTTCAACATCATCCAGTGATCGCGGGATCTGCGGTGATTCAATTTCCAGAATTTTCAGCTGCTTCGGATTTTCCGCAATATCCTTCGGCGTAGCCTGGTGTTTAGCCGCATCGTTAAAACCGGCTTTGAGTTTGATTAATCCGTTTGCCTGCAACAGATAAAGTGCCCGACTCAGGTTAGTGACATTATTTGGCACCGCCACCGTGGCGTTATCCGGCACTTGCTGTAGCGAGGTGATTTTACGTGAGTAAATACCCAACGGTTCAATATGTACCGTGGCCGCCACAGCGAATGTCTGACCTAATGCCTTCTCCTGATCGCGCAAATAAGGTACGTGCTGGAAATAGTTGGCATCAACGTCACCATGCGCCAGTAATTCGTTGGCATTTACGCCACTGGTTAACTCAATAATTTTCAGATCCAGCGACGGGTCGATCTTCTTAACATATTGCAGGATCTCCGCATGTGGCACCGGATCGGCCGCCACCCGCAACGCTTCTGCCGCCATTGCAGTGGAGATCATATTTAACGACATGGCCAGACCAGCTATCACTACCCACGTTTTTTTCATTATTTATCCCTTATCAGCATCAGTTATTGTCGGTTTATTTCAGATAATCAGCGTAATAACGCTGCGCCACATCGGTATGTGAACGCAGACGTCCTTTCAGATAGTTCCAGCCGACATCACGCAGCAGCGGATTCAGCGGATCGCTGGCCGGCCCTTGTGCCAGCCGGGCAATATGCTCCGGCAGTTGAAATACCGGCACCACCGCGTCGAGTTGTGCGCCAAGGAAAAAAGCGATCGACAGCCGCTGCTGGCCGGCCGGTGGCGATATCACACGATGTACGGTGGCACGCAAATAGCCATTGCTCGCCAGTTCCAGTAACTCACCGATATTCACCACAAAGGCTCCAGCAATCGGCACCGCATCGATCCAGCGATCGGGTTCAACTTCCACCTGTAAGCCGGGCTGGTGGTCCTGCAATAGAAAACTGAGGAAACCCGAATCTTTGTGCGCGCCTACGCCTTGCTGACTGGCGGACGCCGGTTGCCCCGGATAACGGATCAGTTTGATATGTTCGTTAGGTTTATCACCGAACAACGGATCAAAGGCGTCGTCCGGCAGTTCCAGCGCCGCGGCAAACGCCCGCAACAGGCGCAGCGACATCTGCGTCATCTCTTGCTGCCAGCGTATTAGCGAAGACTTTAATTCCGGCAGCGCGGCCGGCCACTGGTTCGGCCCCTGTAAACGAAGCCATACCGGCGAGCTGGCATCCAGCGTCAAAGCTTCACGTTCCGCACCGATATCAAACTGTTCACGTAAGTCAGGCTGGCTGCGGGTGATTTCCGATCCGGGTCGGTTATAACCACGAAAATGCGGCGAATTAGCCATTGCCACCTGCGCTTTCTCTGCTTCATCCAGCGCGAAAAATTGTTGTGCTACCTGCTGCACCTGCTGCTGAAGCGCGGCATCAACGCCGTGATTGATTAAATAAAAGAAACCGATATCACGTGCCGCCTGGCTTAACTGACTGAGAAAAGCCTGACGTTGTCGGGCGCTGCCGTTTAATAAGGCAAAGTCCAGCACTGGCAAATTAGCTGAGGCGTTTAAACTCATACTGCGACTCCTGGCTTATAAGTTAGCGAAAAACTGCAATAGCTTAGAACCAAATTGCAATTTAAATCATCCATAAAGAACAATATGGAATAACCTGACAGGAAGTTGCGCACGCCACCAATAATCTTGTGTTCTAACTTATGACGATGTCTTTAATTGTGAGGAGGGAAAAATGAAATACTGCATCGAGGCGAGAATACGTCTTTAATTGATAACACTATTCATCGGACTGTGCTGATAACAGCACAGTCCGATATGATGACTAAAAAGCGTTTATTACGGCGGTAATCACCCCAGAAAAGGGTTTAGCGGCGCGGCACTAACGATAATATACCGCTATATACTGGCCGCCGACCTGTTCGATGGTCACCGGGGTATCAAAGATCGCTTCAAGGGTTGGAGAATTCATAATCTGCTGCGGCGTGCCGCGATAGATTACCTCTCCTTGCTTCATCGCAATAATATGGTCGGAGTAAACCGAAGCGAAATTGATATCATGAATCACCAGCACAATGGTTTTTTGCAACTCATCCGCCGCCCGGCGCAGCTGCTTCATCATTGCCACACTGTGTTTCATATCAAGATTGTTTAGCGGTTCATCCAACAGCACATATTTGGTGTCCTGGCATAACACCATCGCCACATAAGCGCGCTGCCGCTGTCCACCCGATAACTCATCCAGATAACGATCTTTTAACGGCAGCAAATCAAGAAACGCCAGCGCGGTTTCAATATGCTGAAGATCGTCTTTAGTCAGCCGGCCACGGCTGTAGGGATAACGGCCAAAACCGACCAGATCGTAAACCGTCAGGCGGCTGGTAAAGTGATTCTCCTGACGCAGCACCGACAGCATCTTTGCCAGCTGGTCACCGGATGTAGTGGCAACATCCAGCCCGCTGATGCTCACGTTGCCAGCATCCGGCGTCAGCAGGCGGCTGATAATCGATAACAGCGTCGACTTACCGGCGCCATTGGCGCCAATAATCGAGGTAATCCCGCCTTCAGCAATGCGCTCATTAATCTGATTCAGTACCGGCGTTTGCTGGTATTTTTTAACCACACCGTTTATTTCAATCACAACTTAGCCTTTTTGATCAAAAGGTAAAGGAACAGCGCCCCGCCGGTAAATTCAATCACTACCGACAGCGTGCCTGCCATACTAAATACTCGCTCAAGAATTAGCTGCCCACCCACTAACGTAATAATGCCGGTCAGCACCACGCCGGGCAGCAAATATTCATGACGGTGCGAGCCAATCAGTTGATAAGTCAGGTTAGCCACTAACAAGCCGAGGAAGGTCAGCGGCCCCACCAGCGCGGTAGAGACAGCCACCAGCAGCGAGACCAGCAGCAGAATCACCACCACCTGCTTCTGATAAGCCACGCCAAGATTAATCGCGGTATTGCGCCCAAGCGCTATCACATCCAGCACGTGGCGCATCCGCCAGATTGCCAGCGCAATCAGCACCGTCAGCACCGCTGCCACGGCAATAATTTCTGGCGCGGCACGGGTAAAGGTGGCAAAAATACGGCTTTGCAGAATCGCGAACTCGCCCGGCGACAACAGGCGTTGCAACAGATTAGAGACACTGCGAAACAGCGTGCCGCACACCAGCCCAACCAACAATACCTGATGCAAATTGATGCCAACACCGGTCAATAACCAGCGATAGAGCAGGACAGAAAACACCACCAGCAGCAGCGCTTCGCAAAGAAATTTGCCCGTCACGCCGAAGATGCCGAACCCGTCCGCATCAACAAAAAATATCATGGTGGTCTGGATCAGAATAAACAGCGCTTCAAGCCCCATCACCGAAGGGGTGAGAATGCGGTTATTGGTGACGGTCTGGAACAGTAAGGTGGCGACACCGGAGGCAAACGCCACCAGCAGCATGGTGGCTAAAATCAGCCCGCGATGCACCAGAATATACTGAATATTGCCACGCAGATTAATGGTCATAAACAGCACGATTGCCGCCAGCGCCACTGCAGCAAGCAGAATCAAGCGTCGGGCCGGTAAACTTAAGCTGTGCCGCTTTGCCACCACGCGCGGGTTTGAGGATGAGGAATTAACCTGCATGGCGTTTTGTCCTCAGTATTAAGATCAGAAAAACCAGCGCGCCAATTACCCCGAGGATAACGCTGGCCGGGATCTCAAACGGATAACTGATTAAGCGCCCGATGATATCGCACAGCAACACCAGCGCACCGCCGCACAACGCCACCCAGGGAATAGTCCGCCGCAGGTTGTCGCCCATCGCCATACTGACAATATTAGGCACAATCAGCCCAAGGAATGGCAACACGCCGACCACTACCACCACCACGCCGCAGATCACGGCGATGATTGCCATACCGGTCAGCATCACCTGCTGATAATTAATCCCGACGTTAATGGAAAAATCGCGGCCCATTCCGGCCACGGTAAAACGATCGGCGATCAACATTGCCAGCAGCGTCAGCACGCCAACAATCCACAGCAGCTCATAGCGCCCCTGTATAACACCGGAAAAATCGCCAGAATCCCAACTGCCGAGCGATTGCAGCAGATCAAATTCCATCGCCAGGAAGGTGGTTACCGCACTGAACACCGCCCCGAGCATAATGCCGGTCAACGGCACCATCAGCGGCGATTTAATCCGCATCCGTTGCAACAGCAGCATAAACAGCGCGGTGCCGCCGAGGGCAAACAGCGTGGCAACCACCATTTTTACCAGCACCGAGGCGGACGGGCTGAAAATCATTACCAGCAGCAGGCCAAGACTGGCTGACTGGGTGGTACCGGCAATTGAGGGTTCAACGAAACGGTTCTGCGTCAGCATCTGCATAATCAAACCGGCTACGCTCATCGCGCCACCGGCCAGCAGCAGCGCCACGGTACGCGGCACGCGGCTGATTAAAAAGATGTCACGCATATCAGGATCTGACCAGAAGCCGCTGAGCGTCATATGGCTGGCGCCGACGCACAGACTCCATATCATCAGGCCCAGCACCACCGCCAGGCCTGTTACATACTGAAAGGTTTTCATCAGCGGAAATTACTGTCCCTGCGTTGCCTGATCCAGCGTGCTGCTGATTTTATCCATCAGCTGGCTGTAACTTTGCACCCCACCGGCGATATACAGTGAAGCGGAGTCGAGATAAACGATATGCTTATTCTTCCAGGCATCGGTTTTCGCAATCAGCGGGTTATCCAGCACCTGTTGTGCGGACTGTCCTTCATTACGGCCAATGGCATTATCGCGGTCCAGCACGAACAGCCACTGTGGATTGGTTTGCAGAATAAACTCAGAAGAGACCACGTTGCCGTGGCGACCGGTCTGGGTGAAATTCGCAGCGGGTTTAAAGCCCAGCACATCAAACACAAAACCGAAACGTGAGCCTGGGGTGTAAGCAGACATTTTGCCGCCGCTGATCATCACCACCATCGCGCTACCGGCATTGGCGGATTTTGCTTTAACCTCGGTAATTTTCTGATTGAAGTTATCGAGTAACGTTTTCGCTTCCTGCTGCTTATCAAAAATTGACCCCAGTTGTTCAGTACGTTCTGTCAGACTGTCGACAAAATGCTGGCTGTCGATATCAAGGGCAATGGTCGGTGCAATGGCGCTGAGCTTATTATAAGCATCGCGCGCGCGGCCACCGGCAATAATCAAATCAGGTTTTGCGTTGCTCAGGGCTTCATAATCCGGCTCAAACAGCGTACCGGCGTTGAGATACTCCTTGCCGCTGTATTTCGCCAGGAACGGGGGAAGATGAGTACTGTTTTGCGGTACGCCAGCCACCGGAATATTCAGCGCATCGACGATATCCAGCGTCGAAGGATTCAGTACAATCACCTTTTTCGGATTGACCGGCACCTGAGTGGTTCCCTGCTCATGCTTAATACTGACGGTGGCTGATTCCTTTGCTTCAGCGGATGCATTGTCACAACCTGTGAGAATCAAACTCGCAGCAACCAGCGACGAAGCTAACGCAAAATGTAATTTCATTTTCTCTCCTGAAAAGTGAAGGCATGTAACAGCGAATTAAAATGCAAACGATTCGTATTACTAAGTGTGACAATCATACGCGATTGACGCAGATAATAAACATTAGCCTTAGACGTCAGTGTTTTTTTAGCCGCGAAATTGATGTAACACGCCAATTCTGCACAATTTTCTCCTTACGACCCTCAATCGGCTAATCCCCTGAATCCAGTCAGAAAATTTGGACAACCCTACTTTTTATGATGATTTATCCATCAATCATGGAGAATTTGTGAAGTTTCACTTTCATGACTACAAATGGAAATAATTATCGTTATCATAATTGTTCAATAATATATCTTTACAATATCAGGGATAATTTCCATGGTTCACACAACCTCTTGCAAAATGAGGCCTGGAGCAATACTTCTGGCGGGTTTACTGAGCGGAAACAGTTATGCCGCAGCAGATGTAACCAGTGATGAAGCGGAGATGGTGGTTCAGGCACCGGCAGAAGTTCAACTCAAGCAACAACCGGGCGTCTCGATCATTACGGCGAAGGATATTGCTAAAGATCCTCCGGTAAACGATCTCTCTGATATTATTCGCAAAATGCCGGGTGTTAATCTGACCGGCAACAGCGCCAGCGGCAGCCGTGGCAATAACCGCCAGATTGACATTCGCGGTATGGGGCCCGAAAACACCCTGATTCTGATCGATGGCGTGCCAACTACCTCGCGTAACTCGGTGCGCTACAGCTGGCGCGGCGAGCGCGATACCCGCGGTGATACCAACTGGGTACCGGCGGAAATGGTTGAACGCATTGAAGTTCTGCGCGGCCCCGCTGCGGCCCGCTATGGTTCCGGAGCCGCTGGCGGGGTGATTAATATCATCACCAAACGCCCGACCAATGACTGGCACGGCACACTTTCTCTGTTTACCAACCAGCCGGAAGATGACAAAGAAGGCGCGACCAAACGCGCAAACTTCAGCCTGAACGGCCCACTGGCCGGTGACGCACTGACGATGCGCCTGTATGGCAATATCAACAAAACTGACGCCGACGCCTGGGATATCAATAATGCGCATAACGGCTCTTATGCCGCGGGTAAAGAGGGCGTGCGCAATAAAGATATTAATGCCCTGCTGTCGTGGAAAATCACCCCAACGCAAATTGTCGATTTCGATATGAGCTACAGTCGCCAGGGCAATATCTATGCTGGCGATACTCAGTACAGCAACAGCAACGCCAGCCCAAATAATCTGGTTGAATCGCTATACGGTCAGGAGACCAATCGTCTCTACCGCCAGACTTACGGCATCACGCATAACGGCATCTGGGACTGGGGCCAGTCGCGCGTTGGCGTTTACTACGAAAAAACGAATAATACCCGCCTGCAGGAAGGTTCTACCGGGCGCGTTGAAGGGATGATTAACGGTGATGAATTCCAGACCAGCCGACTGGAAAATGTCCGTACCAGCGGTGAAATCACCCTGCCGCTCGATCTGTGGTTAGAGCAAACCGTAACGCTCGGCGCCGAATGGAACCGTGAACAATTAAACGACCCGGCGTCGATGCAGGTTACTGATGCCACCGGTATTACCATTGGGGGCATCTCTGGCGATCCTGCGGGCCGCAGCGCGAAAAACAGCGCTGAACTGAGCGCACTCTATTTTGAGGACAACATAGAAGCCACGCCGGGCACCAACCTGATTCCCGGCCTGCGTTTTGACTATCACAGCAAATTTGGCAGCAACTGGAGTCCGAGCCTGAATATTTCGCAGGCGCTAACCGACCACGTTAAAATTAAAGCCGGTATCGCGCGGGTATTTAAAGCGCCGAATCTTTACCAGTCCAGCGACGGTTATCTGCTGGCAACCCGTGGTAATGGCTGCCCGAATGATATCGCCGCTAATGGCTGCTACTTAATGGGCAACAGCGATCTGGACCCGGAAGTCAGCATCAACAAAGAGATTGGACTGGAGTATAGCGAAAACGATTTTAGCGCCGGGATAACCTATTTCCGTAATGATTACAAAAATAAAATCGTTTCAGGCACTGATATTATTGGCTATGCCTCCAACGATTATAACATCCTGCGCTGGGAAAACGGCGGTAAGGCGTTAGTTGAAGGGCTGGAAGCAAATCTGACGGTTCCACTGGTTAAAGAGAAGCTTAACTGGCGTACCAATGCGACTTATATGATTACGTCGGAAAATAAAGATACCGGTAATCCGCTGTCGGTGATTCCTGAGTACACCATTAATACAATGCTCGACTATCAGGTGACCGATAAGTTATCTGCCAATCTGAACTGGACCTTCTATGGACGGCAGAAACCGCGTGAATACGTGGAAATTCGTAACGAAGTCGACGCGCTGTCAACCAACCAGCTTGGCGCCTATGCGGTAGCCGGTATCGGTTTCAATTATGATTTAGTAAAAAATCTGCGTCTGAATGCCGGTATCAGCAACCTGTTTGATAAACGCGTCTGGCGTGACAATGAAGGGGCATCAACCTATAACGAAGCGGGCCGTGCTTATTATGCTGGCGTAACAATGTCGTTTTAAACGTTAAAATCACTCTGTTAATATCACCTGCCTGCAATCGCGCCTCATTTCTTTCGATGTGAGGCGCGAGTCAGTTAAAGCCCGTCAGCTACGATGCTTGTCCCGCTCCACATGCATAATCAGCGTAAAGCGATCTTCCGGGTGTATCGTTTCGGACACCACAATATTTTCACCACTCTCGTCGCGATAAAAACGGGTAATTTTTAACGCCGGTGTGCCCGCACGTGCATTAAGTTGCTGCGCCAGCGTTTCTGACAGTAACACCGCCTGTACCCGCTGCTCAATTGCGGCAATATGCCGCGCGAACTGCTGCTCTATCAGCGAAGCGATCAGCTCCTGGCTTTTCGCCTGCGCTGCCGGTATCACTTCAGCATAGCGTTCATCGGCATAGACATCGGTCCAGCAAATCGGCGTGCGTCCATGCTGCTGATCGACCCGGATGCTCGACACGCAAAAGTAGTGGCCGCCAGGCTGAATTTCCAGCCGACAGGCTTCGCTGGTATCGGCGACAAAGTGCCGAATCTGCTGAATGCTGCGGGTTTGCGTTTCAGCCAGATGCGCCAGATCAGACAGCGATCCCAGTGCCTGTGAATAACCGGTATACGGCTTGCTGGCTTCCACCCGCGTCCCTACTCGTTTCCTGCGCGACACCAGCCCCTGCTCCTGCAACTTGAGAATAGCGGCGCGTACCGTATGTCGGCTGACATTATATAGCTCACACAGCTCAAACTCGGTCGGCAGCAGGCTACCAACCGGATAGGTGCCGCTGGCGATGGCTTCGGTCAGATCTTCAGCAACGGTGGAATAACGTGTCTGGCTCATACTTTTGACAATCCCTGCTCATTGAAGATTGACAGTATATCAGCAATGGCATATCTGTAATGTACGTACATATTAAAATGTACGGACATTAATTACGGAGTATCGCCTATGTCCAGCACAGTTTATGACTCGTCACTGTTCAAAAATATGTTTGCTACCGCAGAGATGAGAGCGGTTTTTTCCGATCAAAGCCTGATAGAACGCTATATCGAGAGCGAGATAGCGTTAGCCAAAGCAGAAGCGAGCTGCGGCGTCATCCCGGACGAAGCGGCAGAAATTATTGCGCAACGCGCTCGTTATTCCGCGCTCGACTTGCCGAAAATGCAGCATGAAACTGAAATTGTTGGTTATCCAATTCTGCCGCTGGTTGAGCAACTGTCGGAAATTTGCGGCGAGGCAGGTCGCTACGTGCACTGGGGAGCCACCACTCAGGACATTATGGATACCGCCGTGGTGTTACAAATCCGCAGTGCGCTGGAGATTGTTGGCCGCGATATCGACAGCGTACGCGAGCTGTTACGAAATTTAGCCCAGCGCTATCGTGATACGCCGATGGCCGGGCGTACCCATCTGCAGCAAGCCCTGCCGGTGACCTTTGGTTATAAATGCGCGGTATGGCTCAGTATGTTCGATCGCCACGCGCAGCGTCTGCAACAGCTACGCCCGCGAGTAGAAGTAGGACAGTTTGCCGGTGCCGCTGGCACCCTCGCCTCACTCGGCGACAAGGGGCTGGAAGTACAGCAGGCAATGATGGCTGAATTGCAGCTGGGCGTACCACAGGCCACCTGGCATGTGGCGCGCGACGGATTTGCAGAAACGGTAAATTTTTTAGCAATGGTTACCGGTTCATTAGGAAAAATTGCGCTCGATATCATGATGATGATGACCAGCGAACTGGGTGAAGCCTACGAACCCTTTGTGATGGGTCGTGGTGCCAGTAGCACGATGCCGCAAAAGCGCAATCCGATCTCCTGTGAGCTGATTTACGCCGCTGCCAAAGGTGTCCGCCAGCAATCTGGCCTGATGCTGGATGCGATGATCCAGGACTTTGAGCGCTCAACCGGCCCGTGGCAGGCAGAGTGGATAGCGATTCCCGAATCATTCCTGTTGAGCGCCGCCGCACTTGAGCAGGCGAAATTTATGCTGTCGGGCCTCGATGTCCGCACAGAGCGGATGCTGGAAAACCTTAATCTGACCCAGGGGCTGATCGTTGCCGAAGCGGTAATGATGGGGCTGGCACCCTTATTTGGTCGCCAGGCGGCACATGATGTGGTGTACAAGGCCTGCCGCATCGCCAATGAGCGCAATATCAGTCTGCATGCTGCACTGATTGAGCAGGGAATCGTCACTGAAAAACTCAGTTATCAGGCGCTGGAAAGGTTAACAACACCGGCCAACTACCTCGGTCTGGCACCACAAATGGTCGACCGTGCGGTGGCCATTAGCGAAAAGATTTAAGCGCTGACTCTCAGCCAGAGGCTGCCTGTCATCAGGCCTCTGGCGACCCTACACTGCTGATAAAAAAAAGAGATCAATACCATGTCCTCTACAGCAAAAAAACCTTTCTGGCATGACCTGACATTTCAGGTGATTGCCGCGATGATTATCGGTATCGGTTTTGGCTTTATTTTCCCTGAAACCGCGGAAAAATTTAAAATACTCGGTGATATCTTTCTTAAGTTGATCAAAACCGCCGTCGCGCCGCTGATCTTCTTTACCGTGGTGCACGGTATTGCTTCAGCGGGCAATATCAAACAGGTCGGTAAGGTGGGTTTACGCGCGCTGATCTATTTTGAAGTTATCTCCACGCTGGCACTATTGCTGGGGCTGGTCAGCGGTAACCTGTTGAATATCGGTGCCGACATGTATGGTGCACATGCCACCTCGGGCACTACGGCGGCCGCTACCGCCGCCATCGCCAAAGGCCATGTTCCTGGCGGCACGCTGGAGTTTATCCAGAGTATTTTCCCGGATAACTTTATTGGTGCCTTCGCCGGAGGACAGCTGTTGCAGGTGCTGATTATTGCGGTGCTGTTCGGTTTTGGTCTGCTGGCGCTGAAGCAAGAGCGCCGGGTGGTGATCGAAGACGGTATCAACCGTATCTCCGAGTGCTTCTTCGAATTTATTAACCTGATTATGCGTCTTGCGCCGTTGGGCGCCTTCGGTTCAGTCGCCTATGCCGTTGGCAGTAACGGCTCGGCAGTATTACTGTCGCTGGCCAACCTGGTACTGATGTTCTACAGCGTGGTAATCCTCTTTATTTTTGTGGTGCTTGGTACGGTGTGTCGGCTGTGCGGTTTCAGCCTGTGGCGCTTTTTGCAGTACATTAAAGATGAAATCTTTATTGTTATTGGTACTGCGTCTTCCGAAAGCGCTCTGCCCCGCCTGCTGCAAAAACTCGAGCGCTTTGGCTGCTCGCGCCAGAGCGTTGGTCTGGTGCTGCCGACCGGTTATGCCTTCAATCTTGATGGCACCTCAATTTATATGTCGATGTGCGTGCTGTTTATCGCCAATGCTTATGGCGTGCCGATGAGCTGGGAACAGCAGCTCGGCGTGCTGGTAATTATGTTATTGACCTCAAAAGGTGCAGCGGCAGTTTCCGGCGGCAGTTTTGTGGTGTTTGCCGCCACCGTTACCACCGTTGGGCACCTGCCGGTCGAGGGGCTGGCACTGCTGTTTGGTGTTTACCGTTTTATGTCGATGGCAATTGCCACCTGCAACACCATTGGCAATAGCGTCGCTACCGTGGTGATCGCCAAATGGTCGGGAGAATTTTCCGAAAACACCGCACGGCAAGAGTATCAACGGGTACTGGGACGTAAACCTGAGGCCTCGCTGTAACGCCGCTGGCTGTTGAGTGGCATTTGCTATGATGACCCCGGACAGCATCCAGTGCCTGGTGGTCAGCTTCCCTCTGCGACTACAATGTGATAACAGATTTATCCAGAGTGCTTATCCTGTCACTAACAGGATAAGCGATCACCATTCGGGAGTTTGAGCATGGCTATTGAATACGCAACGATTGCAGGCGGCTGTTTCTGGTGTACTGAGGCAGTATTTAAAGATGTGATCGGCGTGGAGACCGTTGAAAGCGGATATATCGGTGGTCACACCGCTAACCCAACTTATGAAGACGTGTGCACCGGCACCACCGGTCATGCGGAAGGTATCCGCATTGGTTTTGACCCGGAAAAACTTAACTACGGCGATCTGCTTGATATCAGCTTTGCCACCCATGATCCGACACAGCTGAACCGCCAGGGCAATGATATCGGCACGCAATATCGTTCGGCGATTTTCCCTGCTGATGAGGCACAACGTCAGGAAGCCGAGGCGGCCATTCAGCGCGCCCAGCAGGATCATCAGCAGCCAGTGGTGACGACAATAGAAAGCGGCGAATGGTATCCGGCGGAGAACTATCATCAGGATTACTGGAGCGGTCGTGGTCAGCAAAATGGTTATTGTATGGCGGTGATTCCACCAAAATTACAAAAGCTGCGTAAAAGCTATGCCAACCGGGTTAAATCACTGAATCAATAATAATTATGCCCCACATTTGTGGGGCTATTTTCTGCTGCGCAATCTCAGCTGGTTACAGCTTAACCGAATATAACGAAAGGGAAAAAATCTTCTTGACCGTTTCCCTGCGACTCCCTATAGTAGCGCCCCGTTAGCCCTTACGGGATAACAAAAAATTGGTGAGGTGTCCGAGTGGCTGAAGGAGCACGCCTGGAAAGTGTGTATACGGCAACGTATCGAGGGTTCGAACCCCTCTCTCACCGCCATATTCGATAAAAAAGCTCGAACTTCGGTTCGGGCTTTTTTGTTTTTGAAGATAGCAGTTATCAACCTGAAACGCTGTGGTTAACGTTCGTTATCTACCGGCATCCATTGTTGTGTCAGCCTGACCAATTTATCATCCAGTGCATCATATAAAATTTTCTTTTGATACCCTTCTGCCATTAATCTGGCATATAAATCATGCTGCTCACGGGTGCGGTGATGACCATCAGGCATTTCCGCCATCAGACGTTTTAATTCTTTTAATTCTTCATCCAGTTTCATCCAGGGAGCAAGTAACCCATCCAATTCTTCCCTCTGCTCACCGGTTAAAATAAACTCCTGGCCGTTTACTGTCGTAGTAATATTATCCGCGTTACTCCCGGATAATTTCGGTGCAGGATGCTCAATGCTGGTAAATTGTTTGAGATTGCCGTTCTCTGCGGATGTTTGCAAGCAACTGAAAAAATCTTCGAATGCTGCACAACTATTCAGCGTCTGTGGCAGAGCATCGCTGATTTCAATATGGGACTGCTCCATACTAAAGCCATCATTACGCCCCAGATAGCTAAGGGTAAAAACAGTACTGACTTTGTTATCCGTCGTGACGGCTAAAGATAACACCTGCAGATTTTTTTCCTCCATATAGTTTTTTAATGCCTCAGCATTATTGGTCTGGAATGCGACCGCCAAATTTGCCGGCAGAGGCCGCAGCATTTTATTATCCGGCGGCTGGCCCAATAATTTTTTGACGTTTTGATGTTCCGGAGAAGCTGGCTTAACGCTTTCATAAATCGAACGAGAATGGCTATTAATCGGCACACTAGAATTTGTTACGCTTAGCGGTGGCATGAACTTTCCTCTCTCATAAAGTTGCAAAAGACAAGTTACATGCTCTTGTTGATCGTTTCTTACAGAATCAGACTTTTTTAACAATGTGATTAATCAGATTTTGTTTCACTGACAGCGGCTGAAATATCGTGCAAAAAAAAGCCCGGACGTGAGGCCGGGCTTTTGCGGCTACAGATTAACTCACTCAACTATAAGCGTGCAGCGTGCGCTGACAGAGCAGCGAACGCACACAATCATTTTTCCCAAAACGCACGATGCCAATCATCTCATCTTCCTCAAAGCGCGCTAATGCATCGCTGAGGCCTGACTGCACGTTAGACGGTAAGTCACACTGGGTGATATCACCGTTGACGATAACCGTCACGTTTTCCCCAAGGCGGGTCAGGAACATTTTCATCTGGGCGGCGGTGACGTTTTGCGCCTCATCAAGGATCACCACGGCGTTTTCAAAGGTGCGCCCGCGCATGTAGGCAAAGGGCGCAATTTCGACCTTACCGATTTCAGGTCGCAGGCAATATTGCATAAAGGAAGAACCCAGACGTTTAACCAGAACGTCATACACTGGCCGGAAATACGGTGCGAATTTCTCTGAAATATCACCGGGCAAAAAGCCCAGGTCTTCATCCGCTTGCAGTACCGGACGCGTAACAATAATCCTTTCGACATCCTTGTGAATCAGGGCCTCTGCCGCTTTCGCAGCACTGATCCAGGTTTTACCGCAACCTGCTTCACCGGTCGCGAAGATCAGTTGTTTCTTTTCTATGGCATGGAGATAGTGTGCCTGAGCTTCATTCCTGGCTTCAATCGGTGAGTGATCGCGCGAGTCGCGCGCCATACCAATAGAGTCCAGCCCACCCATTTGCACCAGCGAGGTGACCGATTCTTCTTCACGCTGACGATGACTGCGTGAATCGCTACGAAGCACACGTTTTGCTTCACGACGAGCTTTGATCACTGCTTTCTGTCTTCCCATAGTGGCACCTTACAGTTGGTTTCATTTCCCGCTTCTCTTTCAGCAGAGAGGCGATTACGTGAACGCTTTAGAGGTTTTGGCTTCCTTTTAAGCCTTGAATAGCCATTGAAAAAAGTGCGTACAGAGGCCAGAGCGTATTACGCACCGGAAAACGAGTAACGTTTTGATAAAGCGTCTGGAAAGAGAAAAAAGAAGAGAATATTGTTGAGAGAGAAACACCCTCGCGAGGAAAAGCGCTTAAAAAGGTATTGAGATTTGAGTATCCATGAACAACTTTTCCCATTCGCGATCTCCATGGTGAAACTTAAACACATCTGACTACCGCTGTGATTAAAGTGCAACAGATCTTCAGTTGAATGCAACAATTATTTTACTTCGCCCGCAGTAAAAAAAAGCTTATTACCATTGCGGCAATAGGCATTAAATGTTTTGCTGATAAAAATCATGCAGTTAAAATTAAATACCCCAAGCGAAGCGGCTGGATAATTTGCTAAAAAATAGTTGGCGGCTTGCGAACGCAGCCGCCAGATTTGATTAAAAAATAGCCTGTCAAAGCAGCCAGAATAATAAATATCAGGTCTCAAGTAGCGCCTGCGCCAGATAATGTTTCTCATCGACCACACCCGGCAAAGCGAAAAAATAACCGCCGCCAACCGGCTTGATATACTCTTCCAGCGCCTCACCGTTCAGGCGTTGCTGCACTGCCAGAAAACCTTTTTCTAAATCATGCTGATAGCAAACAAACAGTAATCCCATTTCCAGCTGGCCTGACTGAGAAACACCCAGCGAATAGCTGTAGCCGCGACGCAACATCAGGCTACTTTGCGTTGCCGCACTGCGTGGATTGGCCAGCCGGATATGCGCATCCAGCGAAATCACTTCACCATCCGGATCGTTGCCGTAGTCCGGCACATCGTGCTCATTCTGCATCCCCAGAGGTGCACCGCTGTGTTTTTCGCGGCCAAATATGGTCTGCTGCTCACTCAGCGGCGTGCGGTCCCAGAATTCGACGCGGAACTGAATAATCCGCACTGCCTGATAACTGCCGCCGTGCGTCCAGTCCGGTTCACCCTGCCCGGCCCCCACCCACAAAATATTGTCCATTAGTGGCCGATCGGCAGTATCAGGGTTAGCAGTGCCGTCTTTAAAGCCCAGCAGATTAATCGGCGTCTCTTTACCTTGACTGCGCGCCGCATGATTGGAGATAAACCCTTCGCGACGCCAGCGCACACTGAGCAAATCCGGCGAATGCTTGATGATATCGCGCAGTGCGTGAATCACCGTATCGTTAGTGTTGGCGCAAATCTGCAGCAGCAGATCGCCATGACACAGGCGGGCATCCAGCGCATCGTTAGGAAAACGCGTCATGGTTTGCAGCTTCAGCGGCTTAAGATGTGCCAGACCGAAGCGCTCATCAAACAGCGAGCTGCCCAGCGACACGGTAATGGTGAGATTATCAGGAAAGATCGTGTCACCGAGGATCCCAGAGTCCATCGGCGGCAACTGCGGATTGGTCACCAGCGGCGCTTTACCCCCTTTGGTTAAAAAGGCTATGCGCTGTGTCAGCAGCGTAAACAGCCGCCGCAGATCGTTTTTATCACTGGCCAGCACGTCAAAAGCCACCAGCATCATTGCCGCCTGTTGCGGCGTAACGATGCCGGCCTGGTGAGTGCCGTAGAAAGGCTGCTCTTCGCTACGCGCGTTGGGCGGCAACGCGCCGGGTGAAAAAGTCTGCTGCTGTTTCGCCGTCGCGGCGGCCACCGGACAGCCGCCACCGACAGCCAGAGCACCACTCAGGATGCCCATCCCTTTCAGTAATCGCCGACGCGACGGCAGCGCCGCATCATCCTGTTTTGCCATTTCTGATTAATCCAGACCTAAAGTACCGCGCAGCAGCGAAAGATCCTCGGCCAGTGCCGTAATCGGACCTTTTAACGCATTACGATCGGCAGTCGTTAATTTATCGTATGGCTGATAGCCCTGCTCAGTGCGATATTTATCAAGAATAGCGTCGACTTTTTTGAAGTTAGCATCGATTTTCGCCAACAGTTGCGGATTCGCTTTTTCCAGCAGCGGCCGCAGCAGGCTGACGATTTTTTGTGCGCCATCGACGTTAGCGCGGAAGTCCCACAGGTCGGTGCGGCTGTAACGATCTTCCTCACCGGAAATCTTACTGGCAGCCACCTCTTCAATCAGGCCGGCTGCGCCACCAACCACTTTACCCGGCGGAAATGCCAGTTCGCTGATGCGGGTTTGCAGATCCAGCGTGTCTTTATATAAGCGGTCAGCGTACTCATCCATGCCTTTGGTGGTGTTGTCGGCAAACAGCGCTTTCTCCAGGCGGTGGAAACCGGTGAACTCAGGATCCTGCGCTTTTTTCTCGTAGTCATCTTCACGCGCATCAATGCTGCCGTCGAGGTCAGAGAACAGTTCAGCAATCGGCTCAATACGCTCATAATGCTGACGCGTCGGTGCAAACAGCGCCTTCGCTTTTTCGACATCTCCGGCTTTTACCGCATCGGTAAAGGCTTTAGTGCTGGCTACCAACTGATCCACTTCTTTGGTGACATACACTTTATATTCGGCAATCGGGCCAACCAGTTGCAGTACATCTGGCTTGCCGTTGTTTGGCTGCACGCCGTTAGCCTTAACAATCAGTTTGCCTTTCGGGTTGCTGAGCAGGCCGCAGGTCATCTCATATTCGCCCGCTTCCAGATTAGCGGTCATTTTCTGGCTAAAACCCGGCGCAATATTTTCCCGCTCTTCCACCACCATCACCCCTTTCAGGATTTCCCACTCCAGCCCTTTCTGACTGTCATTTTTGATGATGAATTGGGTTTTACCGGCATTTACCGTTAACGTCATTGGATCGCACTGCTTATCGTTAACGCTAATTTTTACCTGCGGAACGTCAGCAGCTTGTAGTGCTGTGGATGCAGCAGACACCGCCAGCAGCGCGACATACAGCGCCTTACGGCGAAAACGAGTAGTCATATTATTTCCCTTTAAAGGTCATTTAACTGCGCGTCAGCAGACGCGCATTCAGCTGGCTTAGCGCGATGAACTCGCCGCTGAAGCCGCAGGACGTGCTGGCAGAAAGAACAGCAGCAGCGCCGGAATCAGATAGATAAAGTACACGGCCACCTCACTGACGGTTGGCGTCTCCTGATACCCGAGAATGCCTTCGAGTAAGGTGCCAAACAGCGTATGAGTGGAAAGCGTGTTACTGAGATCAAAGGCGACAGCCTGAAAATGATTCCACAGGCCCGCTTCGTGAAAAGCGCGAATCGCTCCGGCGGCCAGCCCGGCGGCGACAAACAGAATAAGCAGGCTGCTCCATTTAAAAAACTTCGCCAGATTAAGGCGCACGCCACCCCAATAGAGCAGCATACCCAACACTACCGCGGTAGCGAGGCCCAATACCGCACCAATTGGCGGCGCAATACCGACATCCTGCTGGAAAGCCGCCAGCAGGAAAAATACCGATTCCAGCCCTTCCCGGGCGACGGCAAGGAACACCATCAGCACCAGTGCCCAGCCATTACTGCTGCCGCGTTGTAATGCGTGATCAACGGCGTCTTCCAGCTGCGCTTTGACGTTGCGCGACACTTTGCGCATCCAGAATACCATCCAGGTCAGAATGCAGACCGCCACCAGCGCCACTAACCCTTCAAACAGCTCCTGCTGTTTCTGTGGAAACTCACCGGTGGTTTCATTGATAAATACTCCCACCGCCAGACAGAGCGCCACGGCGATAACTACCCCGGCCCACATGGCAGGAAACCATTTCGCGCGCTGAGTACGCTTCAGGTAGCTGGCAATCAGGCTGACAATCAGCGCCGCCTCCAATCCTTCACGCAGCATAATAAGAAAAGGAACGAACATGCCTGCCACCTTAAATGTGAAACGCGGTCAATGAGAGTAAAGAAGCGTAAAGCAGAAACGATATCGATTATCATTATCGCCAAATAAAATACAAGAGGTGGTCGCGTAATTTTGTTGATTTGCTGGGGTACAAAGCAAAAAAAGCCCACAACGTGGGGCTTTTAACTGGGGCGCGGATTTGCCCCTGACAGAACAGAACAACGGGAGCCGAAAACGGCTCACCGGCAGCAGATCAATCCGCTTTATATTCCGCTTCAGCCGCAGCAAACCGCTGCAGCGCAGCTTTGGACGGCGCACGCCCCATCAGGCTCACCAGCACAATGGCGATACAGGCGAAGGCGAAGCCAGGAATGATTTCGTACAGCCCCAGCCAGGCGTAATGTTTCCAGATCAGTACCGTTGCGGCACCGACAACCATCCCAGCCAGCGCGCCGTTACGCGTGGTACGCGACCAGCACACCGCAAACAGAACTACCGGCCCAAAGGCCGCGCCAAAGCCCGCCCAGGCATAGCTGACCAGACCCAATACCCGGTTGTTCGGATCGGAGGCCAGCGCGATGGCGACGACCGCCACCAGCAATACCATCAGGCGACCGACCCACACCAGCTCGCGCTGACTGGCTTTTTTACGCAGGAAGCTTTTGTACAGATCTTCCGTCAGTGCACTGGAGCACACCAGCAGCTGACAGCTCAGCGTCGACATCACCGCTGCCAGAATCGCTGACAGCAGAATCCCGGCAATCCATGGATTGAACAGAATGCGCGCCAGCTCGATAAAGATACGCTCGGCGTTATCCGACACGCCAGCCGCCTGGGCCGGGTTGTTCTGGAAGTAAGCAATACCAAAGAAGCCAACCGCTACCGCACCTGCCAGGCACAGAATCATCCACGCCATACCAATACGACGCGCGGTGCGAATTGAACGATGGGAATCGGCCGCCATAAATCGAGCCAGGATATGCGGCTGGCCAAAGTAGCCCAGTCCCCAGCCCAGCAGCGAAACCACGGCGACAAAGTTTAGCCCTTTCAGCATATCAATGTTCTCAATGCTTTTGGCCTCAATCACTTTAAGCGAATCGCTGAATCCCCCCACCGCGAAAATCACCATTACCGGCGTCAGGATCAGTGCAAACAGCATCAGGCTGGCCTGCACGGTGTCGGTCCAGCTGACCGCAAGAAAACCGCCAATAAAGGTGTAGACGATAGTCGCCGCCGCACCGGCCCACAGCGCGGTTTCGTAACTCATACCAAAAGTACTTTCAAACAGTCGTGCTCCGGCAACCACACCGGAAGCACAGTAAATGGTGAAAAATACCAGAATGATAATTGCCGAGATCACCCGCAGCAGCTTGCTGTTATCTTCAAACCGGCTGGAGAAGAAGTCCGGCAGCGTCAGCGCGTTATTATGATGCTCGGTCTGAACGCGCAGTCTGCCGGCGACAATCTTCCAGTTCAGCCAGGCACCGATAGTCAGGCCGATGGCAATCCAGCTCTCGGAAATACCGGAGATAAAAATGGCGCCAGGCAGGCCCATCAGCAACCAGCCGCTCATATCCGAGGCACCGGCCGATAGCGCAGTCACTACACTCCCCAGACTGCGGCCGCCCAGAATATAATCATCAAAGTTTTTTGTTGAGCGGTAAGCAATAAAGCCGATCAACACCATGCCAAGTATATAAACGATAAAGGTCACCATCATCGGTGTACTTACAGTCATCCTGTTTCTCCATTTATTATCGATTTTTGCAGAGCCATTATTTTTACCCTTTACACCACCGGAACGTGGCGGCGTCACATCTGTTTACCCCGAGGCGCGGTATCCTGCCGGAAACGTTTTCTGCGCACAATGGATTTAACACATCCGTTACCCCCAGTTCACCTGTAAACGTTCGCTAAAAGTCCAGAGGTTGCACCCGATCACAAAACCAATGGTTGCACCCCGTAACAACCCTGATAAAACCAGGTGTTTACGAGACTTAATCAACTGGCGAGCTTTTTGCAGCAATAAGCATGCCGCTTTGGCAGTGTTAACATTTAAGTGATTTTTCACAATGCCAGCTGGGTCACAATTAACACGGTTGCACTTAGTTGCAACATAAGTGATATTGCAGCTCATTAGCCTGGTAATCTATTTGAGGAGTGTTCAGGGCATGGCAACAACCACCATGGGTGTAAAGCTCGATGAAGCCACACGCGATCGTATCAAACTGGCCGCACAGAAAATTGATCGCACGCCGCATTGGCTAATAAAACAGGCCATATTCAACTATTTAGCTCATCTTGAACGAGATGATGCCCTGCCTGAGATCGCCACCGACAGCCAGATTAATGAGGGCGATGCGCTGCCGACAGAAGAGACACATCAGCCATTCCTCGACTTCGCTGAACACATTTTACCGCAGTCGGTCACGCGTGCGGCGATTACCTCCGCATGGCGTCGCCCGGAGACCGAAGCAGTACCGATGATGCTGGAACAGGCGCGCCTGCCTGCCGCACTGGCGGAGAAAACTCATCAGTTGGCTTACTCGCTGGCCGATAAGCTTCGGCACCAGAAAGGGGCAAGCGGACGCGCTGGCATGGTGCAAAGCCTGCTACAAGAGTTCTCACTCTCCTCGCAGGAAGGCGTGGCGTTGATGTGCCTCGCCGAAGCATTACTGCGCATTCCCGACAAGCCGACGCGCGATGCGTTGATTCGCGACAAAATCAGTAACGGTAACTGGCAGTCACATCTCGGACGCAGCCCGTCGCTGTTTGTTAATGCCACCACCTGGGGGCTATTGTTCACCGGAAGGCTGGTGGCAACGCACAATGAAGCCAGCCTGTCACACTCGCTTAACCGCATTATTGGTAAAAGCGGCGAGCCGTTAATCCGCAAAGGTGTGGATATGGCGATGCGCCTGATGGGTGAACAGTTCGTTACCGGCGAAACCATCGCTGAGGCGCTGGCCAATGCGCGCAAGCTGGAAGAGAAAGGTTTCCGCTACTCTTACGATATGCTGGGTGAAGCCGCACTGACCGCCGAAGATGCCAAAGCCTATCTGCTCTCGTATCAGCAGGCGATTCACGCCATTGGCAAAGCCTCCAATGGCCGTGGCATTTATGAAGGCCCGGGGATTTCAATCAAACTCTCGGCGCTGCACCCGCGCTACAGCCGCGCGCAGTATGAGCGGGTGATGGAAGAGCTTTATCCGATCCTTAAATCGCTGACTTTACTGGCGCGCAGTTACGATATCGGCATTAATATTGATGCTGAAGAGGCAGACCGCCTGGAGCTGTCATTAGATCTGCTGGAAAAACTGTGCTTCGAACCGGAACTGGAGGGCTGGAACGGTATTGGCTTCGTGATCCAGGCCTATCTGAAACGCTGTCCGTTCGTGATTGACTCACTGATCGATCTGGCCCAGCGCAGCCGCCGCCGTCTGATGATTCGTCTGGTAAAAGGCGCATACTGGGATAGCGAAATCAAACGCGCCCAGATGGAAGGCCTGGAGGGATATCCGGTGTATACCCGCAAGGTGTATACCGACGTCTCCTACCTCGCCTGCGCCCGCAAACTGCTGGCGGTGCCTAATCTGATCTATCCACAGTTTGCTACTCATAATGCACAAACCCTCGCAGCGATTTATCAGCTGGCGGGCAATAACTATTATCCAGGTCAGTATGAGTTCCAGTGCCTGCATGGCATGGGCGAACCGCTGTATGAGCAAGTGGTGGGCAAAGTCGCCGACGGCAAACTGAACCGCCCTTGTCGTATCTATGCACCGGTCGGCACCCACGAAACGCTACTGGCCTATCTGGTGCGTCGCCTGCTGGAAAACGGGGCCAACACTTCATTTGTTAATCGTATCGCCGATAAAACCTTGCAGATTGAGGATCTGGTGGCCGATCCGGTTTCAGCCGTCGAGAAACTGGCGGCGACGGAAGGCGCAATAGGGTTGCCACATCCGAAAATTCCATTGCCGCGCGATCTGTACGGCAGCAAACGTCAAAACTCTGCCGGGCTGGATCTGGCCAATGAACATCGTCTGGCGTCGCTCTCCAGCGCACTGCTGAATAGCGCCTCACAACCGTGGCTGGCACAGCCGATGATTGACGGTGAGTTGGCCAGCGGTGAAACCCAGCCGATTATTAACCCGGCAGAGCCGACGGATGTGGTGGGTGAAGTGCGTGAGGCCAGCGAACAGGAAGTGTCCATCGCGCTGGATGCGGCCGTTAACGCCGGCCCGATTTGGTTTGCCACACCGCCGCAGGAGCGCGCGGCGATCCTTGAGCGTGCCGCCATCCTGATGGAAGGCCAGATGCAACATCTGATTGGTATTCTGGTGCGCGAAGCCGGTAAAACCTTCAGCAACGCGATTGCAGAAGTACGTGAAGCCGTTGACTTCCTGCACTACTACGCCGGTCAGGTACGCGATGATTTCGACAATGAAACCCATCGCCCGCTGGGGCCGGTCGTCTGCATCAGCCCATGGAACTTCCCGCTGGCGATCTTTACCGGGCAAATCGCCGCCGCGCTGGCCGCCGGTAATAGCGTGCTGGCTAAACCGGCAGAACAGACGCCGCTGATTGCCGCCCAGGCGATTCAAATCCTGCTGGATGCGGGCGTTCCACTGGGTGCCATTCAGCTGTTACCAGGGCGCGGTGAAACCGTCGGTGCACAGCTGACCGGCGATGATCGCGTGCGCGGCGTGATGTTTACCGGCTCAACCGCCGTTGCCACTCTGCTGCAACGTAATATTGCCGGACGCCTTGATCCACAGGGCCGCCCTACACCGCTGGTGGCGGAAACCGGCGGCATGAACGCGATGATCGTCGACTCTTCCGCACTGTCCGAACAGGTGGTGGTGGATATCGTCGCCTCCGCGTTTGACAGCGCCGGTCAGCGCTGCTCGGCACTGCGACTGCTGTGTATCCAGGAAGATGTTGCTGAACACACGCTAAAAATGCTGCGCGGTGCGATGGCGGAATGCCGAATGGGCAATCCGGAACGCCTCTCAACGGATATCGGCCCGGTCATCGATCGTGAAGCAAAAGAGAATATCGACCGCCATATTCAGGCGATGCGCAGCAAAGGTCTGAAAGTGTACCAGGCGGCGCAGGAAAATCGTCAGGACAGCAAAGAGTGGGCGCAAGGCACTTTTGTGATGCCAACGCTGATTGAGCTGAATGCGGTCGAAGACCTGGATAAAGAGATCTTTGGCCCGGTGCTGCACGTGGTGCGCTTTAGCCGCAATACTCTGCCAGCGCTGATTGAGCAGATTAACGCTTCGGGTTATGGCCTGACGCTTGGCGTTCACACCCGCATCGATGAAACCATTAATCAGGTGACGCAAAATGCCAAAGTCGGCAACCTTTACGTCAACCGCAATATGGTCGGCGCAGTGGTTGGCGTGCAGCCGTTTGGTGGTGAAGGTCTGTCCGGCACCGGACCAAAAGCCGGTGGTCCGCTCTATCTGTATCGTCTGCTGTCGCATCGTCCCGATGACGCGCTGCAGATTACGCTGGACCGACAGGATAGCGAGCGTCCACTGGATGCCGCGCTGCGCCCAACGTTGCAGCAGGCCCATCAGGCACTGACGGAATGGATAAGCCAGCAGCAACCCGAACTGACAGCGGTAAGTCAGCGCTTTGGCCAGCTGGCTCAGGCCGGTACGCTGCGCCTGTTGCCGGGTCCAACCGGCGAACGCAACAGCTTTGCCCTGCTGCCACGTGAACGCGTGCTGTGCCTGGCGGATAATGACCGCGACCGCCTGGTGCAGCTGGCCGCCGTCACCAGTGTCGGCAGCCGCGCGTTATGGCCGCAGCAACCAGAGTATCGTCAGCTGTTCGGGCGTTTGCCTGAAGCAGTACAACGCCATATCGACTTTGCAGCAGATGTCCTGGCGAAGGGTGAACACATTGAGGCGGTGATTTATCACGGCGATGCCGATCAGCTGCGTGAGCTGTGCGCCAGTGTCGCCGCTCGCGAAGGTGCCATTGTCTCGGTGCAAGGCTTTGCCCGCGGTGAAACCAATCTGCTGCTGGAACGCCTGTTAATCGAGCGCTCGCTCAGCGTCAATACCGCAGCAGCAGGCGGTAATGCCAGCCTGATGACTATCGGCTAACGCCACTGCGGTCTGGCCGTCGGCAAGCATTGCTGGCGGCCAGGCTTCCCACTAAACACGGCGTCTTTTTGTTGACGGCTCCGACCGTTCAGCCGGCTGAGGCTTTAATCCTGCCGTGGTTTTTGCCTCAGAAACAGAGGTTTCCTTTTTAATATCCAGCGGATCGTAGCCTGGCCCATAATCCACCAGTAATTGCTGCCCTTTCTTCACCGGTTTGATGGTGACATACAGCGGGATTAAGTCGTCGATAAACAACAGAGCAATATTATTTCCTGCGGCCCCCGTGATGCCCGCTTCATTTAGCGGCGGCAGTTGATGCATTTGATTGGTATTGATCAACGCCAGACGATTCGAGTGCCGAAAAGCCGAAACAATCACCGCGTGCCCTTCAGCATCAGCCGGCAGCGTCCAGCTGTAACCAAGGTTGCGCTCGCAGCCAATTGCGCGATTTTCGCGTGCAATTTGCTCTTCAGAATCAAGCAGCACGCCACTGTATCCGCCCAAAATCGTCAGGGCGGGAATTGAAGTCTCAGCAAAAATACCCAGCCCCCACGGCGCGGGCCGGTCGTCTGCTGGCTCAGTTTCGGAGGGGATAAACTGTTGCAATGGGCGACTGAGATATTTATCGAAGGTTTTTATTTGCTGGCTACCGTCACTTGCAATTAACCGGCTGGCGAAACGGTTAGCCTTCGCCATAAACTGATTTCTGACCTGCTTTCCTTTGGTTTTCAGACAGGCTTCCAGCTCAACGGATGGATAGATTTTCCAGCCTGCTGGTTTAATTCGTTCAGCGGTCAGGCTGCGTTCGGGATTATTCGGGTCAAGCAGCAGTGGCGCGGCGTCATTTAATTTCAGTATCAGCCGATAGCGCTGCGGTTCCCAGCAGCTCTCTGCCAGCAAACCGTCATCCGGTTCCTGCTTAATGGCAACAATCGGCGAATCTGGTAATGAGGTGCCTGAACCCATGCTATTAAGCCATGTTCTGACGCTTTGCTGCATGCAGTCTGTTTCAGCCAGTCGGCAAAAGGCTAAGCCCAGTTCAGTCAGGCCATTCCTGTCGGCACATCTCATCAGGGTGGTGAGTTTTATCTCGTGATCGCCTGCAAACTGTGCCAGCGTCACTGTCTGCGGCTGCGTGGCAACCGCTTTCTGCCAGTTCAGCAGCGCGTTCATTATCCCGTAATATTTACGATAAAATTTTTCACCATACAGCGTCAGGCCGGTTGCCGATTTACTGAACAGGCTGGCGCAGCGCCTGAACATCGACCAGCTGACGTCAACACATTGTGCGAAATTTTTGATACCAATCAGCTTACGTTGTTCTGGCTCCAGCTTCAGCCAGCAGCGTAGCGCCAGGGCATTGCGCATTGGGCTGAGATCTCTGAGCGGAATATTTTTACTCGACTGCTGCTCCGTCAGCTTTTTCCCCCGCCCGGACACGCCAGCTTCGATATTAGCCAGCGTACCGAAGTATTTACTGTCAATGCCGCGTGACCTGGCGAAGTATCTGACGGAGCAAATCTTCCTTTCCTCAATGGTCATTTTTTGCCAGTCATTCAGCGCCTGCTGTAATGAACAGATCACTACCGGCTGGTTTCTTTGTCGAAAACTTTCGATAAAGTTTTTCCCCTTCTCATTAACTCCTGCTCCGTAGACATAATGATGAGCACTGGTTACACCTCTGGCGAGGAAAAAATCCTGCACGTTTTCTTCAGCGGGATAAATAACCGCAAGCTGTTGCCACTCCTCGAGCGCCTCGACCAAGGCTAATTTGGCTGAAAATGTCGCAGTTGGCGCCAATGTTTGTGGTGCAGGCAGAGAATATTGCGTGGCGGATCGGTCTGTTTTGGGCAATGACAGCGGGGTATTACTGGTTTGAATGACCGTGCTCAGCGTATCACTGGTCTGGAGCGGAGAAGCACCAGGCAGATTTATCCCTGTGACGGGCAACAGTTTGCCGCCGTTATTTGTCCCGTTAACCGGCATATGTTCATCCTTGTAGACGCGATACTTTATTTTCGCGTCAGGCAGCGTGCCAGAGGCGCGGTCTTTTTAATATTATAATTCGCTTAGCGGGCCAGTTCCGGGCTTCCCTGCCCGGCTAGCGTCAGCAAGCCGAATGTAACCGCATAAGTAAGGCGATTAATTATTGAGGAATTTATCGAGAAACTGACGGGTGCGTTCCTGCTGCGGATGAGAGAAAAGTGCTTTGGCCGGGCCTTGTTCGACAATCTTTCCCTGATCCATAAAGATCGCGCGGTCGGCGACATCACGGGCGAAGCTCATCTCATGCGTCACAATCACCAATGTGCGCTTCTCTTCTGCCAGCGCCCGAATGGTATTCAGCACTTCCCCTACCAGCTCCGGGTCCAGCGCCGAGGTCGGCTCATCAAACAGAATCACTTCAGGCCGCATCGCCAGCGCGCGCGCAATCGCCACACGCTGCTGCTGGCCGCCGGACAGACGGCGCGGGTAGCTGTCTTCTTTACCGTGCAGGCCGACTTTCTTCAGCAGCTGGCGTGCGCGAGCAATCGCTTCTGCCTTCGGCTCACCTTTAACGATAACCGGCCCTTCAATAATGTTTTGCAACACCGAGCGGTGTGGGAACAGATTAAAGCTCTGGAAGACAAAACCGACCTGCTGACGTAAACGGCGCACCTGCTGTTGCTGTTTACTCAGCGGCTGATTAGCATCAATGAAGATATCGCCAACTTTAATGGTGCCGCTATCCGGTTCTTCCAGCAGATTAATACTGCGCAGTAAGGTGGTTTTACCCGATCCGCTTGGGCCAATAATCGCCACCACTTCACCGGAACTGACGGACAGATCGATGCCATGCAACACCGTCTGACCATTAAACTGCTTCACCAGTTTGCTGACTTCGATGGCGCTCATTTTGACTCCCGATCCTGACGATTAACGTGATTTTCCAGCTTGTTCTGCAACACCGATAACAGCGTTGCCATCACCCAGTAAATCAATGATGCCGCAAGGTACATGGTAAACACTTCCAGCGTGCGCGAGGTAATCAGCTGCGCCTGTCGGAACAGTTCTGGCACCTGAATGGTGGCCGCCAGCGAGGTATCTTTCACCAGACTGATAAAGCTGTTGCCGAGCGGTGGTAATGCGGTGCGCGCTGCCTGCGGCAGAATCACCCGGCGCATTGTTTGCCAGCGCGTCATACCAATACTGGCGGCCGCTTCCCACTGTCCGCGTTCGATGGAAGAGATCGCGCCACGTAGCGATTCAGAAGCGTAAGCCGCGGTGTTGAGCGACAGGCCAATCATTGCCGAAGGGATCGGATCCAGCTCAATACCAAACTGCGGCAGGCCGTAGTAGATCATAAACAGCTGTGCGATCAGCGGTGTGCCGCGAAATATTGAGACGTAGAACCGTGACAGCCAGCGGGCTGGCCAGAAGGTGGACAGGCGCATCAGTGCCAGGATAAAACCGAGCAGCAGGCCAAAGAACATGCCGCCAATACTCAGTTGCAGAGTAAAAACGGCACCTTTCAATAAAAAAGGTGCTGAATCCAGCACCAGTTGAATACTATCTTGCATTATTTAGTAACGTCCGCGCCAAACCATTTATCAGACAGTTTAGTGAGCGTACCATCTTTCTGCATCTCTGCGATGGCGGCATCAATCGCCTTCACCAGATCTTCATTGCCTTTACGCACAGCCACGCCGGACTCCTGACGCGAGAATGCCGGGCCAGCAACCGCCAGCGTACCACCGGTTTTCTTCACCAGATCCAGTGCCGCCAGGCGGTCAACCAGAATCGCATCGATACGGCCAACGCGCAGATCCTGATATTTGGTTGGATCGTCATCATAGGTGCGCACATCAGCATCTTTGACGTTTTCACGCAGCCACTGCTCGTAGTTAGAACCGAGGCCAACACCGACTTTTTTACCATTCAGATCTTCAGGTTTGGTGATGCTACCGGCGTTATCTTTTTTGGTCAGCGCCTGAATACCGGAAACGGTGTAAGGAGTGGAGAAGTCATATTTCTTTTTGCGCTCGTCAGACAGGGTAACCTGATTGATTACCACGTCGATGCGTTTGGAATCTAACGAAGCCAGCATTCCGTCCCATTTGGTCGGTTTCAGATCGGCTTTCAGACCGAGGTGCTGCGCCAGGGCATTGGCGAAGTCGACTTCAAAACCGGCCAGCTTGCCGTTTTCATCCTGGAAGCTGAACGGCGGGTAAGTTCCTTCCAGACCGACCAGCAGCGTACCGCGCTGTTTCACTTTATTCAGCAGATTTTCCGCCGCGAAGGTGTTGGCATTAAAACCCGCCACCAGCGCCACTGCCATCACACCCATCACCAGTTGGCGACGTACCAGAGAGAAGTTCATATCGACCCCATTATTGTGAGTTTATGCTTTGCTATAAGTCGATAACGGTGCGGTTTTCAGCACCGTTATCACAGGTAAGGGCGGCTTTTGCCACCGATTCCAAAAGTTTCCAGCAATAATATCGTCCGGATTATAAACGCTTTTTCGGCGACGACTTAGACCGAAGGATGATAAGCAAATAACGCCGGCGCACCACCGGTGTGAACAAACACAATTGGCCCTTCGCGACGGAAGCGCTGCTGCGCAATCCCATCAATCAAACCTGCCATCGCTTTGCCGGTATACACCGGGTCAAGCATGATGCCTTCCAGCCGCGCCAGCAGTTTTATCGCTTCGATGCCCTCTTCATTCGGCACGCCGTACTGCGGGGCAAAGTAGTCATCCCACAGGGTAATTTCTGCCGAGGCGCTGAGGGTCAGCGACTGCGCCACCGACTGTTGCAGGCTTTGCACTTTTGGCAGCTGATCGGCAACCTTACGTGAGACCGTGACACCTACCAACTCGGTATCCGGTAACAACTGCTCCAGCCCAACCGCCAGCCCGGCATGGGTTCCGGCACTGCCCGAAGCCACTACCACCGCCGCAATATCCGTTACCCCTTCAATCTGATGGGCAATTTCCTGCGCGCACTCAACGTAACCCAGCGCACCGAGCGCATTCGATCCCCCGACCGGCACCACATATGGACGAAATCCTTGCGCTTCCAGCAGCGTGGCCTGCTGTTCCAGCTGGCTGTCCGGCGCATGCAGAGCATCAACCATGACGATTTCGGTATCCATCAATGACAGTAACAGGCGATTCCCATTGGTCAGGTAGTTTTCCGCTTCGGTGGCGATCGGATTTTCCAGTAGCGCCACGCATTTCAGCCCAAGCTTTGCGGCTACCGCGGCAGTCTGACGCACGTGATTAGACTGAATGGCACCGGCTGTCACCAGCACATCGGCTCCCTGACGCAGCGCATCAGCGGCAAGGAATTCGAGTTTTCTCAGTTTATTACCGCCAAGCGCGACCGGCGTGACATCGTCACGTTTAATAAAAATATCGCGGCCGAGGTAGTCGGAAAGACGTGGCAAATGTTCCAGCGGCGTCGGTGCGCCGATAAATTCAAGACGGGGGAACTGCATAAGGTGATGTAAGGACAACGTAGCCTCCAGCGAAAGCTTTTTCAGTTATCCCTGTAGTTTTACAGAAGATGACCGAATGGTCATCTCCGATTTAATATGTTGGCTAATTACGTTGCCAGCCAAGGAACTGATCGTACTTGCGCAGCGCAATACGATAGTTGTTTTGCCCGGCATCCGGCAGATCTTGTTCCAGGCATGCATGCCAGCTATTACCGCGCAGCTTATCCGCCGGGAAATTACGTGCCGACAGCATATCGTCGAGGCGACGCAGGCGCACCACATACTCACGAATGGTGCTGTGGCTCATCTCAGTCTGCTCAAACAGATATTGTTTAAACGCCATGATATCGAAATAGTTAGGCTGGCTGTTGCAGTAAATATCACTGCAAAAGCGGCACAGCGCCGTCAACTCACTTTGCAGTTTTTGCCACACCTGCTCGTCGATCAACTGATCCATCCGCACGATGGCTTCTTTATTGATTACCTGGCCGCGAAAGACCAGCGCCATGCGATCCAGCACTTTGTCGCAGTGCGAGCAGTTGCTCTGGCTGTGTTTATAGTCTTTCAGATATCGGCTTAATGGCCTTGTTTTAGTTTTGGATACCATATGAGATTCCCCGGTTAAAATTTTGAAAGCGAGAACTGACTCTGTCAGCGCGCTGCCGTTAACCGGGTGCGCAAGCGTTTTATCGCCTGACTGTGCAGTTGGCTGACGCGGGATTCCCCGACTTCCAGCACCGCGCCAATCTCTTTCAGATTCAGCTCTTCCTGGTAATACAGTGTCAGCACCATCTTTTCGCGATCGGGTAACCCCTCGATCGCTTCGATGACCCGATCGCGCAGATTCCCTTCCATCAGCTGATGCAGCGGGTTGGCTTCTTCATGCCCTTCTGTCACCAGCTCCGCGCTATCGCCGTGCTCTTCGCGATACTCGTCGTAGGAAAAAAGCTGGCTATTGTTGGTATCCAGCAGGATCTGCCGGTACTCTTCCATCGAGACATTCAGCTGTCCGGCAACCTCCTGCTCGGTGGCCGCTCTCCCCAGTGACTGCTCTACCTGTTGCATCGCCCCGGCCACTTCGCGCGCGTTGCGGCGTACGCTGCGGGGGGCCCAGTCGCGACTGCGCAGTTCATCCAGCATCGCGCCGCGAATGCGCTGCACCGCATAGGTGGTGAAGGCGGTACCGTGCAACGCATCAAAACGATCGACGGCATTTAACAGCCCGATACCTCCGGCTTGCAGCAGATCGTCCAGCTCGACACTGGCGGGCAGCCGCACCTGCAGGCGCAACGCTTCATGGCGCACCAGCGGCACGTATCGCTGCCACAGCGAATGTTTATCCATCACGCCTTCGGCGGTATATAGATCGCTCACTCTGACTACCCTGCGTTATTGAGTTATCGGCATAATTATCCGTTTCTGTAGCAATATCGATTGAGTGAATAGGGATAAAAAAGCGGGTTAATTCGGCTTAGTGTTATCGAGCAGGCCGAGGGTCTTATCAGGGTTATCGCAGCGGGATCGGTGGAATTTTTCTGGTGGATTATCAGCAAAAAACCCTGCCGAAGCAGGGTTTAAACAGTGTTACGCGTACTGCGTGGCCAATTAGCCCTGCAGCAGAGACAGAACCTGCTGTGGAACCTGGTTAGCTTTGGACAGCACTGAGTTACCTGCCTGCTGCAGAATCTGCGCTTTAGACATATTGGAAACTTCAGTTGCGTAATCAGCATCCTGAATACGGGACTGTGCAGATGACAGGTTAGTGGTGGTGTTGTTCAGGTTGGTGATCGCAGAATCCAGACGGTTCTGCACTGCACCCAGGCTTGAACGGAATTTGTCGATTTTGCTGATAGCATCATCCAGTGCTTCCAGTGGATTTGCAGTAGACTGCTGTGCTTTAGCCGCATCTTCATTGATCAGGGTTGCAGCACCGGCTTCGGTACGCCCCATGTAAACGGTTTTATCAACCATAGTACCGGTGCCGTCGTCAAATTTCGCAGTCACTTGATCGCCAGTTGCGTTGACATCGTACTGCTTGCCATTGATTTTCAGGGTGCTGCCGTCTTTTTTCGCACCTTGCAGATCCAGATCGGACATTTTCGCTGCGCGGTTATCCTGGGTAGCTGAAGTGGTCAGCTGGCCAGATACTGCATTGGTGTAAAGCTTATCACCACCCAGCACAGCAGTAGTATCGGCGTCAGTGATGGTCATGTTAACGTCTTTACCGTCTACGGTAGTTTTAAAGTTGGCGTTACCATCAGCATCAGCATCAGCGGTTAAAGTCAGATCCATACCTTTATAAGAGACGACATCGCCAGATTTTTTATCTGCCAGTTTACTTGCTAAATCGGCAGCATCATCAATGGCGGCAGCGTTATCAGTCGTCGCACTATTGGTAAATTTACCATCAGCAGCACCGATATACTGAGCATTGCCACCTTTCGTCACCGCACCGCTATCAACATTTACGTTGAAGGTGTCTGCACCCACTTTATAGTTATCAGTACCGGTTGCTTTAAACTCAGAAATTAACTGGCTGCCGGTCACTTTCTGTGCGCCGTTGACATTGAAACCATTTAAGCCGAGGCTTTTTGAATCAATTTTCTGCAGGTCGATAGAGATGGTTTCACCATCATTAGCGCCGACCTGGATTTTCATAGTGTTATCAGAAGCCAGCACTTTCACGCCGTTAAACTGAGTCTGGCCGGATACGCGGTCAATTTCGCTCAGACGGGAAGTGATTTCATCCTGAATGGAAGTCAGATCAGAATCAGAGTTGGTGCCGTTAGTTGCCTGAACGGTCAGTTCACGGATACGCTGTAAGTTATTGTTAATTTCAGACAGTGAACCTTCGGTGGTCTGAGCCACTGAGATACCATCATTAGCGTTACGCGCAGCCTGAGTCAGACCTTTAATGTTAGAGGTAAAACGGTTGGCAATCGCCTGACCCGCAGCGTCGTCTTTTGCGCTGTTGATACGCAGACCGGAAGAGAGACGCTCAATAGAGGTGCTCAGTGCGGACTGTGATTTGTTCATGTTGTTCTGGGTCAACAGCGACAGGCTGTTAGTGTTAATAACTTGTGCCATGATAATATCCTTTCATTCTACTCGGTTAGGTTTGGGCTGTTGCCCTCGGCTTTATCGCCGTCTAACCCTCTATCGGCGTCCGCCCGCTAACCTTTAGAAAAATTTCACTCTCAGACACAATTTATTTCTGCCGCTGACCTCCTCGCTGCTTCAAATCCTAATGCCAGGAAATGCCCTTCTCCACAGTCGCTGTTCCGTTTATTGACGGGAAAAAAAATTTGTAAACTTCCCGGATGTTGTGCCGATAAACCGAGTACTTTCACACCCGAATAAAATAAGGACTGTTATGGCTTCCATCTCTTCAATGGGTATTGGATCCGGGCTGCCGCTGGATACGCTGTTAACCAATCTGACTACCGCGGAAAAAGGACGCCTGACGCCGATTTCCACCCAACAATCAGCGTATACCGCCAAGCTGAGCGCTTATGGTTCACTGAAAAGCGCGCTGACCAGCTTCCAGACCGCCAACTCGGCGATCAATACCAACGCGATTTTCCAGAGCACCACCGCCACCAGCAGCGCCACCGACGCATTTACCGCCACCACTGAAGCTGGCGCAGCGACCGGTAAATATTCCGTTGCGGTTACCCAACTGGCGCAGGCGCAGTCATTGCTTTCTGGCAAAGTTGACAGTAGCACCAGCAATCTGGGCACCAGCGGCGCCGGCCCCCGTACGCTGACCATCAGCCAGCCAGGACAAGAGAAGCCGCTGGAAATTAAGCTGACCGATGCACAGAGCACCCTGACCGGTATCCGCGATGCGATTAATAATGCTGATAGCAGCGTAAACGCCAGCATTATCAAAGTAGATGATAAAAACTATCAGTTGGTGGTAACCTCCGCCGAAACCGGCGAGAAAAATGCCATGACGCTTAGCGTCAGCGGTGACGCTAAACTGCAAAGTTTTATAGGTTATGATGCCAGCACCAGCAGCAACGGTATGTCGCAGACCGTCAGCGCGCAAAACGCCCTGCTGTCAGTTAATGGTGTCGATATTGAGCGCGAAAGCAATACCATTACTGATGCGCCGCAAGGCGTAACCTTAACGCTACTGAATAAAACCACTGATACCCAGTCGCTGACGATTGCCAAAGACACCTCAAAGGCCAGCACGGCAATTAAAGCCTGGGTGGATGCCTATAACGCATTGCAGGACAGCTTCAGTAATCTGACCGCTTATACCGCGGTAGATGCCGGTGCCGAAGAACAGAGCAGCAGCAACGGTGCACTGCTCGGCGACAGCACCCTGCGCACCATTCAGACCCAGCTTAAGAATCAGCTGACTAACGCCGCCAGCTCATCGACTTATAAAACCCTGTCGCAGATTGGTATTACCTCGAATCCGACCACCGGCAAACTGGTGCTGGACAGCGATAAGCTCTCGACGGCGCTGTCAAACGACGCCAAAGGCGTGATGGCGATGATTAATGGTGACGGCAAAAGCACCGGTATTAGCACCACCATCAATAACTCCATTACCCGCTACCTGGCTACCGACGGGATCCTGACCAACGCCACCAATGGCGTCAGTCAAACCCTGAAGTCGCTGACCGCGCAGTACAATAAAACTAACGACAGCATTAATGATGCCATCGCCCGTTACAAAGAGCAGTTCACCCAACTGGACGTGCTGATGAACAAGCTGAACAGTACCAGCAACTATTTAGCCTCACAGTTCACCACGTCAAACAGCTCTTCCAGCAGCTCGTCATAAGAGAGGACATAATGTATAGCGCAAGCGGTACCAAAGCTTATGCCAAAGTCGGCCTGGAAAGCGCCGTCATGAGCGCCAGTTCCGACCAGTTAATGACACTGTTATTCGACGGCGCTTTAAGCGCACTGGTGCGCGCCCGCCTGTTTTTGCAGGACGGCAACCAGCCTGGTAAGGGCGAATCCTTGTCAAAAGCGATCAATATTATTGATAACGGACTGAAAATGGGGCTGGATGACAGCAGCGGCGATGAGCTGGCCGATAATTTATCCGCGCTGTATAGCTATATGACGCGTCGCCTGTTACAGGCCAATCTGCATAATGATGTTGCGGCAATTGAAGAAGTCGAAGCCTTACTGCGCAATATTGCCGATGCCTGGAAAGAGGTGTCCACTTCTAAAGCCCTGGTTCAGGACGCGATTTAATGAATATTGCACCGCACTTGTTCACGATTTACCAACAGCTGTTATCTCTCAGCCAGTCGATGTTACGCCTGGCCAGCGAGGGAAAATGGGAAGAATTAATTGATATGGAAGTTAATTATGTCAGTGCGGTCGAAAAATTAAGCCAGCTAACCCGGCAGCAGCCTGTGCCTTCTCATACTCAGGATCAGCTGCGTCCGGTGCTGCGTCATCTGCTGGATAACGAAGCAGAAATCAAGCGGCTGTTGCAGGCGCGCATGGAAGAACTGAGTTCACTGATTGGCCATTCTAATCGGCAAAAATCGATGAATTCCGCCTACGGCAAACTGGCTGGCACGGTATTATATCCGGCAGAATAACCGGTATCAGTCACGCCAGATATTCCTTCAATGCATCAAGCGGGCCAACGTTCAAAAATAAATCTGTAACGGCCCGCGCTTTTCCTCACGCTTACTCCATACTTCATTTTTAGCTGGTTAAAAATGGAGCTTACAATGCATAACCCCACGCTGTTGCAGTTCTTTCACTGGTATTACCCCGACGGGGGAAAATTGTGGCCTGAAGCAGCTGAGCGTGCGGCATGGCTGGCAGAAATCGGTATTACTTCTGTCTGGCTACCGCCAGCTTATAAAGGGGATTCCGGCGGCTACTCTGTCGGCTACGATACTTACGACCTGTTCGACTTAGGTGAATTTGATACTAAAGGCAGCCGCGCCACTAAATACGGCGATAAAGAACAGTTGCTGGCAGCGGTAGAGGCACTGAAATCACATAATGTTGGCGTACTGCTCGATGTGGTGCTCAACCATAAAATGGGTGCTGATGAAAAAGAGGCGGTGCAGGTTAATCGCGTCAATCCCGATAATCGTGAAGAGATTGACGAAGAGGTGATCGATGCCGAAGCCTGGACGCGCTTTACCTTTCCGGTGCGTGACGGCAAATATTCACAATTCGTCTGGGATTACAAATGCTTTAGCGGCGTTGATCATATTGAAAACCCGGATGAAAATGGCGTGTTCAAAATCGTCAATGACTACACCGGCGAAGGCTGGAATGATCAGGTTGATGACGAGCTGGGCAACTTCGATTATCTGATGGGCGCTAATATCGACTTTCGCAATCATGCGGTAACCGAGGAGCTTAAATACTGGGCGCGCTGGGTGATGAATGAAGTGCATTGCACCGGTTTCCGACTCGATGCGGTTAAACATATTCCCGCATGGTTTTACAAAGAGTGGATCGATCATATTCAGGAAGTCGCTGAGCAGCCAATGTTTATCGTCGCGGAATATTGGTCGCATGAAGTGGATAAGCTGCAGCAATATATTGACCAGGTCGACGGCAAAACCATGCTATTCGACGCCCCGCTGCATATGAATTTCCATCATGCCTCGCAACAGGGTGCCGATTACGATCTCAGTCAGATATTCAATGACACGCTGGTCGCCACCGATGCTTTCCATGCGGTGACGATTGTCGCCAACCACGATACACAGCCGCTACAGTCGCTGGAAGCGCCGGTTGAGCCGTGGTTCAAACCGCTGGCCTATGCGCTGATTCTGCTGCGTGAACAAGGCGTGCCGACTGTCTTCTACCCGGATCTGTTTGGTGCCAGCTATGAGGATGAAGGCGGCGATGGTCAGCAGTATAAAATTGAGATGCCTGCAATCCCTGAACTGGAAGCATTAATCCGCGCCCGTCAGCTGTATGCGCACGGGGTGCAGACCGATTATTTTGATCATGCCAACTGCGTTGCTTTCAGCCGCAGCGGTACGGAAGAACAGCCGGGCTGCGTGGTGATTATGTCCAACGGTGAACAGGGTGAGAAAACCGTAGCGCTGGGAGAGAACTTTGCCCATTCACAGTGGCGTGATTATCTCGGCCATCGTGAAGAGATCGTCAGCTGTGATGACCAGGGTAACGGGCAATTTTTCTGCAACGGCGGTAGCCTGAGCGTCTGGGTCGTGCAGTAACCTTGTACAGCCCGACGCATGGACGCGTCGGGCTGTTAACCGGCTGCGGTATTAGTTTGCCGTTTTCTTCACTTGCATCAGTGCCGGCTCAATATTTTGCAACGACGCAGCAGTCGGATTGCTGGACAGCGCATCAAGTGCCTGCTGACACTCTGCCGTCGGATGATCCATTTTCCGCAGCTTCAGCCCGTCATAGTGCAGGGTTGTACCTTCCAGCTCCAGCGGCATTACCCGTAGCTGTTTATTCACATTCACGTAGTCATCGCCCAGCACCGTCAGCTTACCTGGCTTGGCAATCACGCGCTGCCACTGACGGCAGTCGAGCGTATCGCCTTCAGCGGTAATCAACAGGCTGGCCACCGCCTGATCGCTAATCAGCCCGCTTTGCGGCCCTACGCTCTGCCAGCTACCTTGCAGCGTGACCGGCGCAGGGGTTTTGACCGCCTGATCGTAATTGGTAATCTGCGTACAGCCGCTTAACGCCACCGCACAAAATACAATCCACTTCTTCATTTATTATCCCTGTCCTCGATGCGTACGCGGGTAAGTTATGATTTTCAGTTAAATACCGCAAGAAACATTCAACAAATTTGCCCGACAGCGGCTTCGGGGAGGCATCGGCGGTTTATCAAGTGTAAACTAGGCGGATTGAATCAAAAGGAAAACTGCCATGAAAACCCCTGAAGAGTACTACACCCTTGCCCGCTCCATGTTTTTACAGGCGCATCCTGATTTCCAGGCCGGGCTGGATAAAATCAGCGAACAGGATGCACAAGCGCTGGGTATGACGCAGGAAAAATTGAAAGAGATTCAGGCCGATCGTATCTATGCCGCTTTTCTTCGTGCCAAAAAACAGGATGCGATGCTGTTTTCAATTCAGCTGGCCGAACCAGATAAAGCCGTTGCGGCCAAGGCGATAGAAAAATACCTGCGTACCCACGCTGAAGCGCTGGGCATGACCTGGGAAGAATTCTGCATAAAGAATGAACTATAAGCATTCAGCCAGTTATAAAAACAGGACTGCCAGAAACATGCATCGCATATACTCCTCCGACCAGGGGGTTTTGTACAATTATAGTTGTACAAGTTAGAGGTTATTGTATAAGTTTAACAGGCGAGTAACATCGCTGATTACCCTTGTAACGAATCGTGCTGTTGCACGGCCTTTGGAAGTGTTACTGGATTTCCACTTCCAGAGGTTCTTTTTTTTGCCCTCCCTCCCCCCAATGCAACATTTATAAACATCTGACTCTGCAAGCTTTCCAAATCATGGTCTACGATTAATAGTGTCTCGTATTGAGGACTCAACACACCTAAGGAGAAGCTATGTTTGAACAGGCAAAAGACAAAGTTGATGAAGCAATTGGTGCCGGTCAGGAGCAGTTTGGTAAAGCAGCAGGCTCTTCTGAACATGAATTAAAAGGCAAAGTACGCCAGAAGCTGGCACGTGGTAGTTATGCGGTGGATGACTTTGTTGATACTGTTAAACAACAAACCAAAAGTTCTCCACTGGCTTCACTGGCGGTAGCAGCGGGTATTGGTTTTGTACTTGCTAAAGTGATTGGCCGTAAATAAGCCGATATTGAGCCCGCCGTCGCGGGCTCAATTGCACTGGCTTACTCAGTTACCGTTGATTGTTCATCAACATAGCGCGTTACCGCCAGCAGACGATTAACGTGGATCAGCAACAGATCAACATCGGTCTGTAAAAACTCAACGGAAGTTCCTGCCGCAGTCATAATTGCATTCTGGATGTTCTCGGAGATATTGTTTGAACCCTCCTTTCCTGCAGTCAGCAACAGCGCGGCAATCAGCAGTGACTGTGCCTCAACCTGAGCCGCCAGCTCTTTGGCATCAACGTCCATCTTAGCCATTTTCATTAAAATATCGATGACCAGTTGCTTCATTATTGTTCCTCTGTGTATTCCTGTCATGAAACTATCACCAGACGGATCATCTGGTAAACAACCCGGCTGAAAATATCAGTCAGCGCTCATCGCTTTCACACGCGAGTAGCCGTAGCTAAAAGTCTGGTCGCCCGGACAAACCAGCACCAGCACATCACCCGATTGCGCTTCGCTCAGCATTTCATCCAGTTCAGTATCAAACTCTTTGCTCAGATTTGGCAGTGCCATCAACATATCGCCCGGATAATCTTCGTTATCATCCACCGGCATATCTTCAATGCGTGAACCTTTTACTACGTAAATCAGCAGTTGCTTATCATCATGCAGCACTTCTGCTTTTAAGTGTTTACCCGTGGGGTGCTTTGCCATACCTACTCCTGCAAAAATGGTTGACTGCTGGCTACGACACAGCGTCTGATAACCCTGGTAAATTACCACCACTGCCGGGGCTTCGAAAAGCCAGCCAGCGCGATAACCGGTAATAATCCACAAAATCGGCTAACAAATCGTCATTCAGCCTGCGACAACCATTGATACTGTATTATTATCCAGTATTATTAGCGAAGCACATTACAATGACAAGGTTTCTCACAGAGAGGTTGACAGCAATGTTCGTCGAGTTGATTTACGATAAGCGCAATGTGGCAGGGCTGAACAATGCCAATGAAATGATTCATGAGGAACTGGAAAAACGCATCCATCGCGCCTTCCCTCATGCACTGGTTAAAGTTAAACCGATGCAGCGTAACGCCATCGAAACCGACGCCAGTAAAAGTGATAAAGCGATTATGGCGCGAATTATTGAAGAGATGTTTGAAGAGGCCGATATGTGGCTGGTGGCAGATTTTTAAATTTTAAGCAGACATATTGATCTTTAACCCTATTATCGCCTGCCGATTAAACAGACAATATAAGGCGGGCTATTGAAAATAATAGAGCGTAAACTGAGCTACCGGTCACAATGAGATCAACAAAATGATGAATCTCGACAGCTTACGCTTTTTTCGTAACCGCACGAAACAAATAACATGCCCATCATGTTCAAATAGCAGCAAACAGCAATCATCCAAAATCGCTAAAAACCAGACGCTGATTTGCGCACACTGCGGCCACTATTTCACTTTAACGCAGCGCGATAAAGAAAAAATATCCTGACTGCGCCGATAAATAACGGCTTAATTCTTTCTCTGATAATTATTTCCAGAACGCTTAATCGTATTTCACTTGCCGTTTAGCAGATACAAAAAAACCCGCACAAGGCGGGTTTTCTTTTACAGGCTCTTAACTGCTCCGGTCGCTGCCATCATCGCTGTCGTAAGAGGCCTGCGGCGTCATCACTTAGCGTGCGATAACGTTGGTCGCTGAAGGACCTTTAGCGCCGTTCTCAACAGAGAACTCTACGCTCTGACCTTCGTCGAGGGTCTTGAAGCTATCGCCCTGGATTGCAGAGAAGTGTACGAATACATCTTTGCTGCCATCGGTAGGAGAAATAAAGCCAAAACCTTTCTCAGCGTTAAACCATTTTACTAAACCAGTCATTTTGTTAGACATAATACTTTCCTCTGAATTTCATAAGCCTGTTTTAATCAGGCGGACAGGATTGCTTTGCAGATAATACTTATGAGCAAGGTAATAAGAAGAATCAGGGAAAGAGATATCTGAGATAACGCTCGAACTGAGAACTGCTTTAATAAAATCGCTTGGCATAAATAGGTCTGTATCACAAACCGATGCGCTATTTACACATGTAACGATTTTTTTAGCAAGCATTATCATCGTTTTATTTTGTCAGCGTAATGTAAATGCGACGGCTTAATTTCATTTGCTGCAAAAAAAAGACCCGCATAAGCGGGTCCGTTGTAGCAAGTGTCAATCTGTCAGGCTTCGTTATCGATGCGATTGGCTTCAATCTCTAAATCCTGAACGGTTTTTTCCAGTGCTTCAAGCACCGCACCCTGTTTAGTCAGCAGGTCATTGATCGCTTCAGCGAACTCTTTGTTCTGATACTCACCTGCGTCAAACGCCAGCCAGTGTGTTGACAAGGTTTCCGTATTGGTCTGCGCATAGTGACGCATCTCTTTCAGCTGTGAAGTCACATCACGTAAATGATCGGTCGGCGTTTTCAGAGTTTCATTATCACTCATGCTGGTTCCCTTTCTGGTTAATTAGCGTAAGAAAATCAAACTACACAGATAAATGTAGTAGCAAATCACCGTTTCGCCTTAGGAATAATCGGAAGATGTTCAGCAGCATGTTTTTCAGGCACAAAAAAAGCTGCCAGCTAAGCTGGCAGCTCTCAGATATTCCTTGGCCTTTCTCCGGCGCTTATCTCCGGCACTCGCGTTATCGCGGCGTTAGCTCTGTCAAAGGTCAGATACTATTATGCATAACTATTTTTAAACAAACATTACACAGCGCACAGTTTTAGCAGTAATCAGAATGGCTTTAAACCTGCATATTCATCATGCAGCATTCCAAAAAAAAGAATGAGTTAGATATAGCTAAGAGCGAGTAAACGCAGAGCCTTGCCGCAAGTTGATGTGATCAGCTAGTCTAGTTCACGTAACCTTGCGGCAATTTTTTGCCCCATACATGCCCCATGATCAGATAATCGGCCTTTCCGGTTCGTGAATCTTCAGAATCTCCGCTGTCACAACGCCTACCACTTCCAGTTCTTCCAGCACAGAACCTTCGAACGCTTCCCCCTCAGGCGTTATCAGACTCCTTCCCATTGTCTTTCCGACCCCACACTCTCCCATCAGCTCGTAATAAATCATGCTGCCGCTTTTGGGTGGCACGCTGCGGTCAATGACAAGTAGCCGATCCCCGATATCACAAATCATCGTCGATGCCGGGTTCGCAACAACGAAGTCGTCAATCGTCAGGCGCTTCTCAATGTAATCGTTAGCCGGTGATGGAAATCCCATAGTTACCTCACGTTCGGGTTAAACAGCATGAATGTCCTGTCATCACCTTCCTGGGTGGATATGTCCCTGAACTGGTCGACGTGATGCTCTATCCAGCGGTTAGCCTCCGCGAGCGTCCAGTGCCAGTTGACCTTTGCCAACTCTGTCGTGAAGTCTCTGGTTGTAACCGTTCGCCCGGTGCGCGGGTTGATTTTGACGGCTGAGCGGAAAGCCGCGTCGATTTCGTATCGTCTTGCCATGAATGATTAGCTCGATAATTACTGTATGTGCATACAGTATTATTGATCGGGAGGATTGATCAAGTGACTAAAGGACAGGTTTTAGTAGAGCGTTGAGATGCGGGGATATTTAGGTGGGATAAGCCCGGACATTACCGGGCTATGATGTCACTCAGCTGAATCTGGTTCGGCTGCTGTCATAGTCGCTCTTGATTACTTCCAGTGCGCTAAGCCCTGAAGTCAGCAGGTTGTCCTTTCTGACTCGATAGAACGAGCCTCCCCAGGTCATGGGAAAACTGGCAGATGTACCAATGTAGCGGTTGGTTGGTGCACCCGGCACTGTTGATGCAGGCGCAGCCCAGCCAGACGAATAGACAAGTTCTTTGTCCAGATATACAAAAATTCTCTGCTGAGTGCTGTCACTGCTCATCTCGCATTCGACCGAAAGTTGATGAAGACTGCCATTGTATAGTGGCGATAGTTGCGATGTGACGGTATAAGACTTTCCTCGAACGCGAAGCTCAATTGTAGTGACCGCGCCAGATGTAACTGTTGGAACGACTGCAAGCATGGTGGCAAGTGTAGAATTGTTTGCGACAGTGGAGAAGCTCATCAGTTGGTTATTGAAAGAGTTGCCACCGGGCGTTACAACCTTTACCCATATGGTCATCATCCAGTGCAGTTCACCTGGCTGCGGTGTTGCAATTACTGGCATGTTAAACATATCCGCCGCCACCCCGGCAAATGTCATGCCGCCATTTGCGTAGGATTTAGGTTTGTTAAATGCAGCCTGTGCGTTATTAAACGTCAGGTCATTTATGGTAGCGCCAGCCAATATATCTTTAGCGCCACCAGACCATCCATTTGACACATCAAATAAAGCTGTAGTTCCTTTATTTATTGATTTGTCTCTGTACATCTTAACGCCAGTGTCAATATTTACCCCTACCAACTGTTCAATTCTTCCAGCCATTATAGTATCCACCCTTTTCTTTTAATAAATTCATATACAAACTGAGCGTTAACCTCAGCGCCAACATACAATGCATTTTCTGGCGACAGAGATGGGTTAGTTCCGGATATAGACTGAGCCGGATGAAGGTTGTCATATCTTAGTGTTGGTGGGGTTATTCCATTATTCACAGCCGTCACATCGTCCTGGTATGCAGGATTATGGTGGTTTTTGAAGTTCTGCAGTAAATCCACGCCGTCGATTTCGCAATAGAACTCCGGATAAGCCAGCTTCATTCTGGCATTTAAATCCATAACCTGAATGTAGCCTGTGGTGCCCGTTGTTTCTCCTGCAGAGGGGAACTCTGGTAGCAATACCACCCTTTTGCCAATATTCTTAAGATAGTTGACCATGTCAGTCATGCATTCCATTATCAGGTCTGTAGAGCTGATGTTATTTCTTCCAAGCCAGAAAACGTTGATGCACTCATCATTCAGGTCATATTCAACACCGATGCCAGCGCCATTGGTAACGGAGTTGGTGGTAATAGGTAACACATATAGTGGCGTAGTTTCAGAAACGGATACCGCGCTACCAGATGCATCGCGTGTGAACGAGGCTGTTGTCCCATTCCATGCAAACACACCATCTACTCCCGCAAGGCTGGATTTGAATGAAAGCGATAATCCGCCTGCGTTGCTTGCTGGCCCCGGAATGTTGGGAGTTAAATTAACCGAACCGCTGGCGGGAATGACGCCGCCCACAGGCATGTAGCTAATCCTTCTCCCGCCCTGCCTCGCAGCAATAGATACGGATGTTGTAGCGCCTAAGCCAAAGTTATAGCTGTACAGCCCTGTCAGCTCGCTGAGCTTACGCATGAATACGCCGTTCTGCATAAAGCTGTGACCCCATCCGGATATTTTTGACCGCGCAATATACGAATGCTCTTTGAACTCTGGCGAGGCAGCATAGAACAATCCACCCGGCGCATTATCTTCCCGATCTGATTTCCATACGATTCTGTCAAGAACGTCCGGCCTGACATCAGTTTCATTACTTTCACCGCTTGTAACAGCAGTTTCTTTATTTGTTTCTGTATTAAATACACGAACTTGTGATTTACCTGATGCATCAATTTGAGTAAATGGCGCAAGTGGGTTAACTTTTTGCGGCTCTAGATTTTTGACTTTTTCTACAGCTTCATCCCATTGGGGTTTCTTATCTAAATATTCATTGTTATCGAATAAAACATTAAACCCCTCATCAATTCTGACAAATGATTTTTTGTTAAACTCATATTCACCAGTATCTTCGATAAACTTGGCTGATTCGCTTAAAGCAGTCAGATTTAACCCTGTATCTTTTGACAGGATGCCGTCAGGGTCTATTTCCTTATCATTAACCTTTAGTGTCGACGCGCTAATCTCCCGAAATTTGCCAGGAACCACACTGACAAACTCGTCCTCTTCAAGATAATTGATTACATTGTTGTTCATATCAATCAGGACTGCTTTGTAGTCTTCAGCAAACTCATACTCTCCATCTTGCGAAAAAATTGAATACTTTGTCGTTTCATTCAGAGGGATTAGGTTGTTAATCGAAGCTGATCCAGGCTGGCTTGCTACAGCCTTTGCTACTCCGTCATCGTTCAGATATGTGATGAAGGACTTATTCGCCTCTTCACCCTGAGCAACTCTGAATATGTCTCCGATAGGGGTATTGGCTAATCCGGCAATAGTTCCATCCGGATCTGCTGGCGTAATATAGTAAGTGTTTGCATCCGCAATGTTTTGAGCGTTCTGCGCAGACAGAGCTGCTGCATCCGCTGAAGCCTGCGCATTGCTGGCGTTCTGAGACGACTCGTTAACGCTGGATGCTGCTTGTTGTGATGCCTCCTCCGCAGCTGCAGAAGCTTCCTCCGCTCTCTCTGCTGACTTCCTTGCCTCGTCTACATATTCGGGCGCTTTCCTTGCCTCCTCCGTGTACGCTTTACACTGGGCGGCCGCAACCTCCGCCACAGTTGCATACATGTGCGCTTGTTTGGTGTCTGATAGTGACATTATTAACCTCAGAATTTAATGCAGTAGAGTAAGGCTATGTTGCGAGGCCGTGTTTCATTGCCACCGGATGCGCCGGTAGTGAAGGTGTGTGTATGGTCGCCAACAGCATTAACGGTGATTGTGTGGGTGTGGGCGCCGGCACTTGCTGCTGTACCGGATACGGTGTGAGTGTGTGCTCCAGCGTTATCAACCGGGCGCTTCCCTACTACCGCGCCACCGCCGCCAGCAAAGCCCGTTTCATCCTGGTTCTCATCCCAATACGTATTGACTACGTGATTGTGATCCCCTGCTGTTGCTGCCGTGCCTGACACAGTATGTGTATGCGCGCCGGCACTTGCAGATGAAGCGGTATGCGTATGTGCTCCACCGCCATTTGTCGTTCCTGTGTGGGTATGGCTTTCATTTTGACCGCCTTGATATGTTGCCATGCCCCTGCCCGGGTCTGCTCCACGCCCATTATCCCAGCCCCTTACAAACTCACCGCGAAGGTCTGGCAACGTGAAAGTAGTCGTTCCATTCCCTGCGCCGTAATAATTGCCTATGTGAGAGTAGAGTCGGGCATAGGTTGTCCTGCTTACTGTTTGCCCCCGACATTCCAGCCAGCCAGTCGGTGCAGTAGGGCTCGCAAACGCGACCACCGCTCCCACCATATCGTTATTAACATTCAAAGTTTCATCAACGATATTGGAGCCATCACAATAGAGTCGTGATGTCATACCGGCATAGACAGAAACTCCGGTTCCGGCGGCAGTTTTGCAGGTAACGTTGAAGTTGCCGGTGCAGTTATTCTGAACTACCCAAGTTTTTATCCAGGCTGGGAAAATGATATTGATGTTGGCCGTTAATGTGCCTGCCAGGGTAATCCTGTCTTTCGCGGCCTGAAGTGCTGACAGTGTCAGGCTGGTATTTGTGAGGCCGGTAACAACGGTGGTTCCATAGTTGTTAATAGGAACCCAACCCGTTATCGCGCCATTTGCCGATTCAGGTGATGTTTTATTCCCTTCATTAAGGTTCAGCCACTGCCCCGTATATGGGGTGCTGGGAATAATTGCACCTTTGGGATATCCGTTAATCAGTGTTGCGAATGCATTATTAAATGCATAGGTCATACCGGCGTTCTGCCACTGCTGCTGAAGCGTGACGGAATACAATACCCCGTTCATATCCTTACCAGATGGCGGCCTTCCTCCGGCGCTTATGGGCTGCATTGTTATTGGCGGGAATCCGGTGTCAAATGTCGCCACCCCATCCGACAGGGTGTCTGGAGTTGAATCAGTAGGTATGGTGTTTTTATTACCGTTGACGCCAAATGCTTTTGTAATTCTGGTTGGGCTATCCGATGAATTCATTTTTATACCTGCTGGACAATATTAACAGTAACCCCCACTGGAGCCGGTAGTGCGCCAGAGCTTTGCACAATCGCAAGGTCGGGCTGAGTTAATACAAATTCGAATACGTAACTCATTTTCATGTCACCATCATTTCTGACATAGCAACGCCCTCTGTCGCTGAACATATAACTCAGCAACTTATTAAGGTTTGGAATAGTGCAATCAGATATATTCGCCGCCGCTTTCATCATGATTAGCTTGCGGTAAACATCATCAGTCAGAGTTACTGTGGATGTGAGAACGTCGCTTGTGTAGAAAGGTGCCTGGTCAAAAGGCTGCGGGTCATCCAGTGCTGACGGGGTAGACAGTGCCTCACCAAATCCGAACACTATCTTATTCTCAGTCAATGTTAATTGCCTGCTTACAACAACTATCTTTCCCCATACATCCAGACCGTATGTATCAGCAGTATTTATATCCCATACCATTTCATAGAAATCATCGATAAACCTATCGATACCGACAGCTTCGTTGAAGGAATAAATTATGGATTTCAATTTCGGGCTGTCGGCATACTGAGTGAGAATAGTATCGGCGACATTTATCATGTGAGTGTAACCTGTATGTTTTGCCGGTCGAGAGTGGGGATCTGGTCAATACCAAAGGTGGAAGATGTTGAATATGTCGTGCCATTCGTGCTGATGCTGATTCCGAATATATCAACGTTATCCGGGTCTATTTCGGTGATGCCTGCGTAATATCGTCCGGCATAAATGCTTGAGGCAATGCGTGCGCGCGTTCCTCCATCCTCGCCCGTAAAGGCTCGGGTAACCGCATCTTTCACGCGCTCATCGATATCACTCGGCATGAAGTTATTATCAGAAAGCTCTACCCTGATATACACATTGACTGGTGCTGGGGTCTGCCACTTAATTTCATAGCCCGGGTATGGCTGCACATAATGCTCATCGTCATAAACGGTATAGGTGTTATTCCCCATCATCGGTGGCCCGGGCGGAAGTTTCTTGAAGATGGCAGTGGCGATATCTTCCGGCGCGCCGCCGTATGCGGCTACATACAGAGCGTGAGGCGCAAGGGCGTAATTTGTCGACCCTTTGTTAACCGTGTTCTCTGTATTGTTCTGTGTGACATAAGCATCAGTTACGCCCGGCACGGCAAGCACGCTCGCGTATATTGAACCGAGCTGGTTGTTTGCATTGCCCGCCACCGACTGCCTGCGGCGATATTCGAAGTTAGCGCGCCCTTCAACATCGTTACCCAGCACGCCCGCCGCCGGGTTGGTGATGCCAGACCAGCCGGTAATCGCTCGATAAATCGTATTCAGTGAACCAATCGGGCACGCAATCGCCCCGGTCGCCTGGTTCTGGAACACAACATCTACTGCGCCACTGTCTGGAATGATCGCCTCTGCCAGCGAGTAATACAGGAATCCGGCGCTGTCCATCGCGGTACTGTTTGCCGGTATCACCGTACCAACAAGGCCGGTACACGTAGCTGTTACTGTGGTTCCGATTGCTGGGATTCTATCAATAAAGTAAATCTGCCCAATGGCATCCTGCATGCGGCCTGATGCATAGTCAGGGTTTATCTGGTTGCTCAGCCATGCGAGATTGTCATTCTTGTCAGCGATAATGGCCGTAGCACTCATTGCCATCTGACCCTGCGGTGTGGTCAGGCTTTTACTCATCCCGCCACCGGATGCTACGTCCAGGTCAGACAGGCGGCCATTTAGAATATCCACCTCATCAGGAACCGAAATACCAATATCGGAGAATGTGACGGATGGTACGGCTGTGGATACGGTTACTTCAGCCATTAGTTACCTCAGAATTGCACTGTAGATTGGTTATAGTTCGTGTCTGTTATGGTCATCACGCCTGATGCGCTGCGGGTCTGCTTATCGATAGTCACGGTGCAGAATGCGTCCTGAACGTAAGGAAGCTTTTTAGCCTCACTCTGCATCTTTGTATTGATGAGCTGAGTCCCCGGCCAGTGACCGAGAATGCGCTGGTAATAAGGGATGCCGAGCGTAGTGTCGTACCAGGCTTCTCCGAGGAACGTTGAGCAGGCGCAGGCCACATCTTGTGCGACGGCTAATGGGTTGCTGGCTATCGCGATATTTCCGGAATCATCGAGCTGGATATCCCAGGTTTCAGTGTCGAGCAGAAAGGATTTAGTCAGCATGCTTTTCTCCGGAAAGAATATTCATGTGGTCAAGATGGGGATTCTCGGTGATGCTTGAATGAAAATCGAAAGCCTCTCTCATCTGACGCGCCATCTCTTCAGGATTCATCCCGCCAGTTAGAGAACACATGCCCGGACAAATGAGCGTCGAGAGTTTTAATTTCCGCGCTTCAGCCAATGCTGCAGAAAACGCTTTAAATGCATTCTGGGTATCTCCAACGTTTTGTGGAGTTTCCATCGTTGGTGCGACGATAAGATATTTCGGCCATTGAGGGCCAAATCCCATAGCGCAAACTGACATAGCATCACCTACCGGCAGATAGCCATCATAATTTTCCGCAATTTTTGACTGCACTCTTACCTGAAGCTGATAGCCATAAATTTGCAAATAAACCGCATCTATTCCGCCATTCATCCAGCCATAGCTGTTGGCAGGCGATACCAGAGCGTCACCACTTTCAAGTCGAATATCACCACAAGTTGCGCTTATTCTAGACTCCCGATTTGATGGGCTAATGAGGTCAGAGAATGACTTTGAGAGCGCGTCGATTACGTTTGGATCAATATCAACGAATTTTATTTTCATGAGTAAATAGCTCTTGAGTTGTGGTCTCCGGGCATAAAAAAACCCGCCGAAGCGGGTTTGTGGGGCACTACAAATATTTTTTTTAGAATATCTTTTTCAAGTCGACGCCATAGACAGCAAGCCACGCATCACGAGGTCATGACTTAACAGTACCAAAGCGCTTATCCTCAACAAAAAGCCCACCTGATGGTGGGCTAGTTTTGGATGAATTATCTTTCTTCTAATTTATCAATCATATCTATGTAAATCTGCTCGCACGGCTTTCCTGGGTTTTTTGCTATCCATGCCGATGAATAATTTACGATATCTGTTGCTGAATTTGCATCCATTCCATGCTCTTTTATAAGTGCATCTCTCATTTTCTCAGGAGTATACCCCCTGTTTTTAATCAGCTCGCACCCTCCTGCGATAGATAGTGCGAATGTTCCTGCATCTGATTTTGCTTCTAAGCCGGCGCATAATCCGTAAGCTGGAGCAGTTGATAATAAGATGATTGCCAGTGCTTTTCTCATCGTTGCGGTCCTTGTGTGTTTGCGTTTCCTGATTCTACACCACCATGAATATGCGTCGATAGCTGCACGCCCTTACCTGTAACCTCTCCCGTTGCAGTGATGTTCCCTGCAAAGGTGAAGTCGCCCGCGTAACTGCCGGAGCCCTGATTAACAGGGCCATTTAGCACTATGTTGCTGGCATTCACAGTGAAAGAGGAATCTGCGTTAACCTCAATAACTGGAGCAGTCATGCTTATAGTTAGTGGCGAAACTATTTCAATCCCATCATCAGCAAACTTCACATATTGATTCGGGTCTGCGTTAAGCACGCCGCCAAGATAAAGAGCGTCTGAATAGCTGTGCGTGCGGTTAGAGCCGGGAAGCGACGGTTTCTTTGTCTGCTTTACAGATGTAATATCGCGGTCGCATATCGCTATAAGGCCAATGTCGCCAGCTATGGGGGGCATTATAACGGCGCTGGCGCCGCGCTGTAATCGCCATACCGGAACGCCGTGAATGATTCCGTTTGGTATGCGGTCTCCACCACCAGTAAATCCATCTACCATTGGCCTTACTGAAACTATGTCGCCGTTATCATTAACTTTCTGAACTACAGCCAGTGTAATGAACGCCTGCCCCATCAGATATTGGCGCATTAGGTGTTTTTGCGCGTTCGAGTCTGTTGTCGTATCTTCAGGTCGCGTTGTGAATAAATTCATTACTGCCTCACTGTGAGCTGTCCGATAGAAGCGTATACGATGGTGATCCACGGACCGCCTTCAGTCCACGAAGATAGGTAGTGAATAGCTGACTGCACGGTATAGATTCCGCTCCCGTTTGGCAGGGTTGTTTCAAGCTGTAGCTTTCTGCCGCGCAAAATCAGGTCGCTGTAAATACATTGGAAGGTTATGCCTGTAGGAGTAAACACTGGATATCCAACAAGTCCTGTTGAAGGTGAAACCAGTGGCACCGTGTCGTCTACATTTCCGTTCTGAGGCCAGATGTAGATAGCCCCAAGTCTGAAGTCTATATTTATCCCTGCCAGCTCTGCCACTTGATGAATTTGAGATATTGGATCGCCAACAAAATAGGGATTTTCAACTTTTGAATTAACGCCATTGTTGACCACTGTGTAATTTATGCTGGCTGCAATGGACTGGATGATTTCAGCAACGCTTGCAACCCCTTCTCGAAAGAAAGGAGGTGCAGAAATTGACTGGTCAAATCCGGTTGAAAAAGCACTAATAATCAAGGCTGCATCAGGCATCTGATTCAGGTCAGAAAAACAAGCGGTAATCGAACCAAAAAATACCGGCTTATCGTCAGCCCATACCTTCATCATGTTCTGCTTGGCGCCGTTGTACTGTATTCCCTTGTAACTCAAGGCTGCCATATTATCGATGCTTAAGCCGTACACTCTCGCTTCGATATTCGTTCCAGCTATGCCGCCATACGCTCCAATTTCAATATCTGCCTTGATATTGTCGATAGTCAGAATGTTGTTCCCTGACTCGTCAAACGCGCCTTCTTTCAGGGTGAACTGAAATTTAAGAGTTCGCTTTTTGTAAGTCATCAGGCCATCTCTTCTGCGGTTGCGTAAAACAGTTTGAAGCGCGAGCCAAGCTCATCGTAACAAGGATCAAGATTTCCTTTGATGTCAGCAAAAAACAGCTCACCTCTTATTTTCAGGTAGGGGTAGCGGATAATCTTGTTGCAGTTAAGGCAGAGGACACCCTGAGCGATCCACCGATTATCTATGCCAACGTCCATAAACAGCCCAGTAGAGCGCTGCACAATTCTGAGAGTCATCGCCTGACCATCAAGCGTTATGCTGACCTCCTGAGCCTTCCAAGGCTTCAATGAGATGTTTTGCATCAGCTTAGCCCCGCTACCAGTTCTTTGACTGTCGATGAAAGGTTATTAATCGCTGATGTTGCAGCGCCGTTGATTGATGTCGACACACCCGCCGCAGTGCTGCTGGCGACTGATGAAACTGAAGTGGCTACAGTCGTTGCAGCACTTGAGAGTGAATCTTTCATACCTGCCAGTGCGCCTTTGACATCATCCAGCGTTGAGCCAGAAGCGGTTGAGTTAGCTTTCTCAGTGACTGCGCTGGCCGCTTTACTCGTTGAATTCGAAGTTGTGCTGCTTGTGGCGGTGGTGCTTGTTAAGGTGACTTCTGATGTCTGTAGTATCGCTTCGAAAATAGCTTCCACTGTTAGCAGCGTTACGTCATGACTTGATGTCCGATAGTTGTATCGCACCAGGTCATAATCTTCATATGTCGTGTCTGGCGTCTCAATATCGTAAGTCAGAGCATTATTTACCATTCCATCCAGCGTGGACAACATTCCAGCACGACTGCTTAAAGTAAAATTTGTCAGGTTGGGGATACTTCCGCTGAAACCAGTCCAGCCCTCCAGGGTGAAAAGAACTCGGATTATTGGCGGCCTTTTTACTTTATTAAACGAGTTATAGGAGCCTTGTTCTACCGTCGCCGACACCACCGATGCATCTGCACCATATTCGATACCGAGGACTGACGACGGATTTAGCGCCGCAGCTCCTGATTTCAGGTAGATTCCATAACCAGGAACAATAGTGCTATTGATGATCGAAAAGATATTGCCGCTCGATATAGCGCTGAGCAGCGTTGTTTCGTTAAGAGAGAACGCCATTACCCCCCCTGGCCTGACATTGAAGGTGTGATTAGCCTGTTACGCTGTACGTTACGCTGTATATCGTTACTCAAAGCATTCGTGTTATTGGCTGAGGTCTGCATATTGACCTCTCCGATATGGATGTCAGTCTTGCTACCCTGCGCCTGCTGTTGCTGCATAGATTGTTGACGCATCGCTGTCGCGGTAGCACCAACCTGAATGCCACTGAGAATATCTTGATCGGTTATGTACTTTTTGCCATCGGGACCATTCTCATGATTGATGATGCCTCTCATGAGTTTGAAAATAGTTTCAGTATCGCTACCAGAAAGCTTTTCATTGGCACCTTTCCCGGTGGCACCAACCAGCTGGCGAACGTATGACCCAACGTTGTTATTATCACTTGCGGGAGCGTACTTATTCACTATCGACTCAATAGTATCTACGCCGCGCCCAATATATAGCTGAAGCTGTTTATAGAGTGCCGCAATACCGTCTCGCATGCTGCCAAATACAGCAAATCGACCGTTTTCCCCCTGCTCTTTGGAGGCGCCGGCCTGATTGTTAAAATTGAGATTCCCGGGGTTTTTATTCCTTATGCCGCGAGGCTGGAGGGTTCCATAAGCATCATACTGATTACTGGCGTCGCCAGTGTCGGATATTGAATCCCACAACGCATATGCTTTTTTAAGCCATGTATCAGCCTTTCCTAAAATTCCATCGCTACTACCTTTATTCTCATTCATCTTATCAACGAGATACTGCCCGGTAGTCTTCCCTTGCTTTTTAGCCTCATCTTCAGCGGTTCCCAACTTGTCCCAGGCGCTAACAGCAGCTATGGCAATAAGCAACGGGCCAAATGACTTGGCCACTTGCGCCACCGCAGAGGTGATTTTTAGCGCCCAACTCCCGGCAATGAAAGCTGCCAAGATAAGTAATGCATTTTTCCAATCCCCAACTGCATCTACAACTTTAGATATTTCATTAGCTGAATCACTGAAGAACTTCTCTATTTCGGGTCCGTGATTTGTTATCCAAATTCCAAACTTCTCAATTAGCGGAATCAGCTTCTCAACGTATGGAATCAGCGCGGTATAAAGGACTTGAGCTGCCGCAGAGAAGTTCATCTTCATTTCTACAAGACGCCTGTTAAGTTCCAGAGCCTTTTTATTGGCATCCTCTCCGGCTCGAGAAATATTAGCGAAGCGGTCAGCATCTGTTACCAGCTGCCCGCTGCTTAAACCTTGCTGAATACCGTTATCAAAACCGAACATCCCGCCAAATCTGCGCTTCGCATCCTCATTCAATTTATTCCAGTTAGATGCAATCTTGCGCATGACCTCTTCGGAGTTATCGTTGTCGTACTCGAAGTTTGCTCCGGTCGCGCCCGAAAAACTTGCCAATGCGCCGAACAACGGATCGTCTTGGCCGCCCCCTGTCCTGATTTGCGTCAGGACATTCTGTAATGCTTGCAGGTTTCCAGTGATACGGTCGGCACTTGAGCCGGCAGCCTCTGCTGATCGCTCCCAGCCATCAAGGGCTTTTGATGACATATCGAGAGACCTGGACTCAACACCAAGTCGAACCAGATCGGATGTCATGCTTGTGACGAATTTCTTGATTCCCTGCGCCGACAGCGTAATACCTACCAGCGCCAGCAATTCTGTCTTAATTGACCCAAAGAATGAGGCCGCTCTTTTACCTGCGGCCTCCATATCTTTTGCTGTCCGGTCAGCGTTATCTCTGGTTTCATCCAGACCTTCGCCAACCTCTTTTCTGCCTTTGTTGAAACCGGATGAGTCGAGGCCAAGCGTGACCACTAATGCATCAATAATCGTACCTGCCATCAGCCAGCCTCTCGCGCTTTGTTAATGACCATCTGGTTGTAGTTATCCACGGTGATAATCTCCAGCCACCACCACATATCCTCGACGCCCAGCGTTGTACTCAGCTCGGTAAGAGAGCATTTCCCGGAGGAGAGCACAGTCGCTATGGTTTTCGGCATGTTGACGTAATCGACCAGACCATGAACCGTGTCATTCATGATTGGCGGTATGTCTAAAGGGAGGCGGCGGTGAAAAAATCTACGTGGAGTTTAAATACTTCGGCGCGCAACTTCAGGCGGGTTGCGACTTCTTCGGTGTCATCGTCAATCAGATTTCGCTGGATGGAATGGTTATCAGGATTTGGCACGGCTTTAACGCAGGCCATCAACTCATCCAGCAGCGGCTTTGCATCCCCTGGTGGAATCTTGGCAACCATTTCGAGACCAACCTTCGCCATGCCAGCCATCCCCATTTCAGAGAAATTATCTGGCATGTTCACGCCGTTTTTCGCCATCGCCATGCCTGCACGAATAGCCCACCACTCAGCAGCCGAGGCTGACATTTCTTTGATGTAGAAAACTTTGCCCGCATCGCGGCCTTTACTTTCTACGGTATAAAATAGTTCTTTGCGCGCCATGTTATTCCTTATGCGTTGTACGCTTCGCCAGTAACGTTTTCCCAGTTAATCTGATAAGTCATCGCCTGCAGCACTCGCTGAGCGTCAGGCATCGCCTTAACGCGCTGCAATACACCATTGGTGAGTGTGAACTTGCGGCTGATAGCTGGCAGGATGATTGTCGCGTTACAGCGAAACACTGCTACTGAGGTGAGTGATGTCAGCGCCCAGGTTTCGAAAAGCTCACGGCTCGGGCTGTCAGGCATGATGGTGATTGTTTGCAGGTTCTCGCCGAAAACGAAACCGGCAGATAGCTTGCCATCAGCGCCACGAACAGACTGCGCAAGCTCAGTATCGCCGAGGGCAAACATTGCATCAGCAGCGTACCCCTCAAGAATCTGCGCGCTGGGGAAAAGGTTGGTGACGGTCAGCGAGAAAATTGCGTCAGCGCTTGTGATTGTATTAGCCATTTACCTGCTCCTATTGAACCATGATGGACGCTAACGTTAATTTCTGGACGCTTCCGCCATCCGTGTAATAGAAGGAGCAGCCGGGACGAATACGCTGTGCTCGCTGCTCTGCCGTTGCTCGCGGGATGAACAGATACCAGCCTTTCGCCAGAATCGATGCCGCCACATCCATACCTACCGCGTTATTAATCTCAGAAATCTGAGAGCTGGACAGGTCAATGCCGGTACGGATGCCGCCAAATGTGATGCCCTGGTTGATTGTGTCAGCGAGAGAGGCCTCAATAGCTGCATTACCACGCGTGTTATACGGCAGAGAACGGTTGGACTTAAACAGCTCAATAGTGTCCTGCATCAGTCGCGCATTCAGCCAAATCTGGAAGCAGAATGAATCCAGCCATTTGAAATCGCCGGTTACGGTTCCGTCAGCCCAATAGCGGGTATCGTAGTTATTTGCTGCGTATGAACCGTAGAAGTTATAGCCGTTGGCAATCAGAGCGTCGTAGTTAGCTGAGGATGCGACTGTTGCCAGCAGGCCGGACAGTGATCGGAACTTAAACGGCACCCGGCCTTCCTGCCGGTCAAAATCCAGTGACGCCGCATAGCCAAGAACGGCCGCTGCATGAGCCTGTGAGCCATACACCGGGACGGTATTGGAGTAGCTATATACGTTGATTATCTGATGCGAAAGAGTCTCTGTAGAGCCTGCAACGAGCGCTGATTCATCACTTGTGAATGGCACATAGCCGAAGCGATAGTTCTGCGCGTTATTCCACGCTGAGAAGGCCAGAGCCTGTGACTCTGTCGGCGCGAATGCCGTGGTGAAAATCGCCCAGTTCTGTGATGAGTCCAGCACGTCATTCATCGTGTCCGTCACAACAGATGGCGCAGTGCCTTGAGACAAGACAGCCCCTGTTGCAGCAGTGAGTTTGAGTCCGGCGGAAAGGGTGCCGCTTGCGTAACCAATAGTGCTGTTAACACCCTCGCTTACCGCAGTAATGATGAATGCTTTTTGCGTGGTGTCGAACTCAACGGCCACGTCATCGCCCAGGCCGGTTTCAATCAGAGTCGCAGCTTGTGCGAAACTGGTCGCGCCACTCAGGTCAATGCTCGAAGATGTGACTGCAGTTCCGTCGACGGTGATTGTTAGCACGCCGCTAAGCAGTTTCAGCTGCTCCAGTGTGACGGTAGCCATCGAGCCAGAGCGAAGCCATGCGGATGCCGCCTCGGTGCTGAACCGACCAAACAGTAGCGCGCCCGGTGTCTTGGTCGAATTGTCATAGCCGGCGTAATAAATCTCCGCCATGCTGAACTCAATCGACGCGCTGCCAAAGTATGATGCTACGTCTTCCTTTGTGGTAAAGGTTGTGACGCTTCCTACCGGAGCGTAGGCGCTGTCGGTAAGGATAAGGCCATTCAAATCTAACGCTGAGCCGCCAGCAGGCAGCACGCCAGGGTTAATCTGGACGTCCTTTCTTAATGGGATTGCCATTTATGCATTCTCCGGTGGGTATTTTAAATCTGCGGCGATGACGCCAACAGTTATGTTGTCTATGAAGTCTCGCGGGGTAGTGACTATCGGGTTGTACTGTCCAATGAATTCCATCGTCCAGCGACTTTCGTACTGCTGCTCGCCGTTAATCATCGTGGTTTGATGCGGGTCAGAGCAGTAATGAGGGGTCAGCGGGCTATTGTTGTTTCGGAACCATTCACAGGCGTATTCAGAGCGGACCATTGTGCCGATAATCGCCGCATTGTCCGCCGCAGCAGGACCGTAGCAGTCAATCTGGCAGGGCCACTGAATGCTACGCTGCGTCAGCTCTTTGCCCTCTCCACGCACACCGTTATCGTCGTACTGCACACGGTTAGTAGATAGCCCCACATGCCGCATCGGCGTCATGATAATGAAATCACCGGTTGGCATTGGCGTGAGGTTTTGCTGACCATCCAACACGTTGTCCACTGGAAGACCGGTAAGCTCCATCAGGAACGCCTGTAGCGGGATGAGCAGATCCAGCTCTTTAACGCTTACTGTTGCCATCACGTCACCTGCTGATTAACGATAACTTTCACCCAGTCAGGCCAAAGCTCAACCACCTTCACGACCAGCCACTTCTGTTCTCCGAGCATCAAAATGTCGCCACCTTTTTGCTCCGGGCGGTTAACGCCGCTGAAATTCCCGTTCAGGTATGCAGTGCGCAAAATCCCCTGAATGTTCACAGCGTCCACCTGCCGCAGGTCAGTAGATGAAAGCTCCTGCAACTGCACCGTTACCGGCACGTCTATGTAGGATGGATGCCTCTGGCCGCCGGGTAGAGTGACGGCGCCGTTATAGACTTTGAAGACTGCCTCTGTGTCAGGGTTAACCCGGGTGATGGCTCCGCGAACAATTCCGTGCAGGTTCATCAGGTCACCTCATAGTTCACATCGGCAAACATTTCCCCAGTGTCCACGAGTGGCTTGGTTGAGTTGTTTGGCCTGTCTTTTCTCGTACGTCTTCGCTCGAGTGTTACTGGTGACAACTCTGGCTCCATAAGATCTGAGATTGACTGCTGGATATCGCCCTTGATTTGCGCGCCAGCAACCTCAAGAACAGACCTTGCATCAATACCACGTTCAAGACCCCGCGCTATTGTGTCGGCCCACTCCTTTTTGTGATCGGAGATGGCTGTACGGAAGAATGGTCGCGGAGGTTGGTTATTGGCAGGGTCGCCATACTCATTTCTGGCGGCAACCATCGAGATGGGCGTGCCATCTGGATAAGCGGCACCGCTGTAAAAACCAGACTTCACCTCGGTAGCATTGAGCCGCTCTGCCATCTCTTGCAGGTAACGATCCAGACCGCTAGTCATAAGCACTCCCCGGGTAGTAGTTCGCCATTCTGTAAACCTTGGTGGCCTGCCAGTAGTCCATTCCGTAAGGGCTTTGCGTGTACCATGCGTAACGGAACTCGGTAGGCCCCATGTCGGATGAAACTGACACGCTACCTTCCGATGCAGATGCGATGCGCCCTACCATTCCCGATCCACCGTTACCTTTCGAATCTCCGTATCTCAGATACGCGATATGCGCCATCAGCAGATAGAGCAAACGCTCCCGCTTGACGGAGTCAATGACGAGTGAGAAATCGGTGTTGTCGAGGTAATCAGTAGCCTGGTCGAACAGGAATGGGAGTAACGCGTTGTCTACATTGGAAAACCCGGGGAGCATGGCGCGGAATCTGGGGATATCCAGAGTCACTATCGCCATGAGTTATTCCTCTTTCAGTGGCTCCACGCCAGCGGCTTTGGTGCTTGCCTGTTCGAGTCCGGTCTTCTGTTTTGACCGCTCCAGTGAAGCATCAGCAACTGATTTATCGTCGGTCACGGCGAACACGATGCCGTTCTTAATAAACTTGGATTCGGCATGGTTTTTCGCGAAAGTTTCCCATGCTTCCGCTGGGACATCGCGAGTGATACCGAAACCGTTAATCAGAGCGGAGCTGTTAACCCCGTTCAGAATAATTTTATGTTCAACATGATTGAACGAAAGGCCGTTAGGCAGTTTGCAGCCAACGATGTATGAATCGATTTTTGCAGCCATCGGTTAAACTCCCAGCATTTGAGCAAACAGGAACGGCTGCGTGATTACAGCGCCGTAGGTTGTGCCAGAGTGCTTCTGCTTCCAGCTTGATGTCATGGTGATAACAGGGTGAGCGCGAAGCTTCTCGCTGTAGGCGCAGTAGCCAGCCTGCTGGCCCTGAGCGGTTTCAACGAACATCTGCACCAGCTCACCGGCATCAGTATCATACTGAGGTGCTACTTCAACGCGCAGGTTGGTGAACGTGTCTTTCACCATTTTTTCTACGGTGTTACCGAAGATTTCGTTCGACTTTTTGAACCACACAGACGCTTTAGGGCTCATTGCCAGAACAAGCGGCGAGGCCATATCCACGCCGTCACCTACTGCGCCATTGGTGCGGGCGATCAGGTCAGCGTAAAGCGCCAGAATGTCGTTGTAGACATCGACAACCTGCTTGTCTTTCCACTGCGTCGCTCCGCCCACAGTAGCCGGAGTGATCGGAGTTGGCAGCGCCGGGTCGTTCAGGATGCCGAAGTTCAGCAATCCAGATACGCCGTAGAAGTAGAACTGGTTCTGAGCCTGGTTAAGAGTCCACGCAGCAGCACGCTGCTTCTCTGCAACGTATGGCAGCATAGCGAGGCCATAGCGCTCCTGCTCCAGTTCGCCGTAGGTAACCATGGTCTGGTAGCGATATACCTGACGGTTTTCCCAACCGTTGGTCACCTGGTTAGCACCCTGCTCACTGTAGTCGTCATACGCTACAACGTCGCCGGACTGCTCTACGCGCTGGATCATCATAGTATCCTGCGCCCACGAACCTTTTTTCTTCTCGCCCAGAATATCGGTGGCCTTCTGCTTGGCGAAGATGGTGCGCACAATTTCAGGGTCGATGAAGGTTGAGACAATGGCCGGGATGCCGCCGTTAGGTGGCATACCTGGCTGTACATCCGCATCCATCGCAAAGCGAGTAACAGTTGGCGGGATAAACATGCCGCGAGATTCGGCTTCCGCTTTGAAGGCCGCGAAATCAGCCTGATTCAGTTGAGGCATTATGCTTTGCTCCAGGTAGAGATAATCAGTAGGTCACCGATGGTCGCAGGCGATGCCACATACCAGTCAGTTTCAACAGCGCCATCAATGGTTGCGCCAGCTTCGCCCGTAGCCAGAAGCCCGGTAGCCAGCACAGCAAACACTTTCTGCCCCACGGTTGCGGCAGTGGTCGATTTGGCCCAGAAGTCACCACCAACAATCGGTGAGGCTTCACGTCCTGACTGAATCAGCAGGCTGTTGCTCTGCAGGTAGCTGATCGTCGCATTGGCGTTGTTGTAAATGAATCCAACCGGCTTACCGGTGCCGGTGTTGTTGAGTTTTTTCGGGTCAGTCGCATCGCGCCATGCGAATCGGCACATGTACAGGCCATTTGTGCCAGCCTGGAATGCGCCAGGGCCACCTGCGGCAGCGATAATGGGGCTGTTTGATGCTGGCTGACCTTCCTGGCCTACGCCGGAATAGAGTCTTACTTCATTCTGAAACGCCATGGTTATTTGCCCTCGAAGAAGTTTTTCACGTTATCGCGTGAAGTTGAGGTGATCGGGGTGGAGTCTTGCGCCATTGCCGCAGGTCGGGCATATGCTTTGAAAACAGAGCTGAGAGCGGCAGCCGGTAGTGCTGCATGGTCATCGCAACCCAGCTGTTTCAGTGCGGTGCGATAGACCTCTTCAGCGCTGTCACAAGCCAGCTCACCGACTACCGGACGCACATCACGCTCGGCCTGACGCAAAGCAGCATGTTCTGCACGCAGCTCTTTGCGCATTGAGTCCATGGCAAGCTTGCTGTCTTTCGCCATTTTCTCTTTGTCGGCGTCGTTGTCTTTTGCTTTTTTGTCTTTGTCGTCTTCGCTGTCATTGGCCTTGCGGTCAGCGTCGCGGTCTTTGTTTTCACGCTCTTCACGCTCTTTCAGCTCTTTCTCTTCGCGCTTCAGGCGCTCTGCTTCAGACTCGTTGTCGCGTTCTGCTTCGGTGGCGCTGTCTTTGATGACTTCTTCCACTTTGCTTTTTACTTCATCAGGGTCGGCATCGCTTGCCAGTTTCGGCAGGATATAAGTCCAGAACTTGTCTAGTTTCGACATCAGGTTTTTTCCTATTGATGGTTTGGAGTCATAAACAAACACGTCGGGGCCAGCCCGACCACTTGGCACGATAGCCACGTGATTACAAACGATGTCGCGCATAACTCCATCGTATGCCTCTCCCTCGTACACGCCTGGCGTCATGTCTAATCGGTAGCGGTAGGAGGATGAAATTTCTTTTTGCTTCTCGCTTTCCACGCCGATGATGGAATTGACATCCCAGATAACCAGCGAGTTTTTCAGGTATTGGCCGTCAAATTCAGCGTTTCCACCGGTTGCCCCAATGATTGCCTCTTTTGGCGGGTCGATTACTGAAACGGCCACGTGCTTATTGAGCAGCGGCTGATTATTGAAGGTGGGAATCGCCTTGCGCAGCTCTTCAGGGTCACGCAGCAGGCGATACGCTTTATCAGGGATAAGCCCCAACGATTCACCGTCGGGAATTTCTTTGCCGTAGTAGACGCAGACATTCGATTTACTGATGGGCGTCAATTCGACGTGCATCTTCCCGTCTGCGTCATAACGGCGAACACTCGCCCGGTCAAAGGCAAGCTTCACGTCTTTCATGTGGTCACCTTTCTTCAGGCAATAAAAAAGGCCACTGGAGTGACCTGTTTAAAATGGCAGCCTTGGCCGCCACGAACACCCGCAGTTTGGAAGCTGGCCGGGCATGATGTACTCGCCGTCAATCAGACACCCCTTGTCGAGCCTGAAAATGCGCTTCTCTTTGCCAGCCATGACATGGCTGTGGCGCGGCTTGTTGCTGCCTCCGCTGTGCAACCACTCACCCTCTTCGATTCCTGCAGCCATTTGGCGCGCAGCAGACAGGGCGCTGGTAGCTTTGCGCACCTGGTCACGAGCGATGAACTCAGCACGCCGCCGGGTGATGCCGTGTCGCTTTCCGAAGTTGCGCTCAATTTCATCAGCCAGCATCTTGCGGTCGCCACCACGCGCTACCGAGCGGAACACCATGCCCTCCAGCTCGGTGAAGTATTTCTCCGGGATAGAGCGAATCAGAGACACGTTCTCAGCAATGATGGCGTCACGCTTCTGAAGCATGACTTCCGTCCACTGCATGTTGATGGTCATGCCTTCGGTTCTGGCTGCTGCCAGCAGGCCACGATCGACTGCCTCACCCGTCCTTTTTTCGATGGCCTCAGCCATCGGCAGGGAGCGGGCAATGAAGCGGTCCACCCATTTCTTTGAAAGCGATTTCAGAGCCGTGCGGAGCATGCTGACAGGGTTAGCATCCATCGCCAGAGTGGAGTCAGTAGCCAGTGGGTTGTCGCGAACGATATTCACAATCTGCAGCCTGACATCGGTATTCATCTCGCGGATTTCGGCGAGTAGCTCGCGTCGGTACCACTTGATGTTACCGGCGTTATAATTGACCGGCCTCAGTGTCTTCCTCTTCTTCCGGTTCATAATCGCCATCCAGATTTTCGAATCCTGCGCCTTTTATGGTTTTGAGTGCATCCCTTGCCTCTTCACTGCTTATAAGCTGGCTGTCCGCTGCGATAGCAACAGTTTCTACTTTCGTCTTGGTGATGTTTGCAGCATCTTCTTCGCTGACCTCATCCAGAGGTTTAAACTCGAAATAAATGTCCTGCTTTATCTCACCAAACTCCGATAGCTGAATAATCTTGAAGATGTTTTCAATCGCCATCCGGTAGTCAAGCTCTTGAGATCCAGAAATTGTTTCATGCCAAGTTTCAATTTCCGCGTCACCACTGGCATTTAGCCCGGCAGGAGCATTCCCGAACATCTTTAGATTTGTGGTGCGCGAAGGTATGCACAGTTGCTCTTGATAATTGGAAAGAATATTGGATAGCTCACTGAGCGATGTCTGCTGATGGGTCAGCTCTTCTTCTTTGTCGTATGCCCAAAGCCCAAAGTTGTCCTGGTATTGAGTGAATAGTTTAATGCGTTTATCGAACTGCCCTGGCTCTTGTAGTCGGGCATCCATATCAGTCTTCAGTCCGCGCATACGAAGCGTACGGAGTATCTTGATTACGTTCTTCTTGGCATCGCGCCAGTCGTCAACGTAATCTTCCATTAACTGAGTCAGAGATAACCCGCCGAAATTGTACGACGGCTTAAGGATGTCCGGAACAGGCCTTGTCACCACATCAATAAAACGTGACTCATGAACAATATCACCCATAACGAACCATGCCTGTGGCTTGTAAAAGTCAGGACGTAGCGGCTTGTTGGAATTATACATCGCTGGATAGACCCAGTTAGGGTCGACCAATTTAAACCCTTTCAATGACCCTTTAGTAATTTTCCTTGGATCAAGGAATAGCGGCTTTTCATTCTCCAAATCATTTGCGCCCACATCAACAAATATATGAGCAACGCCATATTCAGAGTCATGCCGGGCAGAGCCGTGTATAAGGCGCTTAACATCATATTTTGTTAAAGCCTCTTCCATTAGCTTTATGTCGGGGTCCCCATCCTTTTTGCTTTTAACTTCTATCCAGTTTCGCGTTATCTCATCAGCCATGATGGCGTGCATGTTTGCATATTCTACTTGCTGAGACATGGCCGCCAAGGCGGGGTACCCACGGAATCCAGAATATTCAGTGCCAGCATACATTGCATTGATGGCGTCATACGGGGTGGCATCCATCGCCAGTGCCGACTCCCTCTTTGCTTCGGGAATCACACCCGGCAGCGGCTCATACCGCTTGAACTCTGCGTGTTTCTCTCCCTGCTTCACCGATGCTCGCTCAAGATGCATATCGGTGATTTTAACCGGCTCCCGTCGAGGCGATTGCGCAGGCTGTTTACGTCTTGTCATTGCAATATCTCGTCGGGGATGTGGAATGGTTTGTGTACCGGAGCGAATGCCATAATCAGAGAGTCAGCCATGTTCGGGGAGGGTATCCCGCGCTTCTTCATGTCCTTTTTACTCTCAACCTTCACGCGCCCGTTGTCGTCGTAATCTACCCAGGGGCGAGACAGCTCAGCCTTGAGGTATTCCAGTTGTTTGATGCCAGATGAAAGGCTGATGAGCTGATCATCGTTGAATTGCTTCAAAAAATCTTTATCGTCCGGATTATTCTCAAGATGCTTGATGACGCGCCATGTGTTATAGAACCTGTCGCGTACACCCCACCAGGCCTGCGCTTTGATGTTTGAGAACATGTCTTTATTGGTCTTGCCGTCTGCATATTTCGCATCAGGTTTGAACACAGACTCACCGGCATTGAATCCCGTAGCAGGAATGCGACACACGCGCTTCAGGTGAGCTTTTACGCCTGCACCTACACCAATGGAGTCATAGACAATCTCGGTAGCACTGACCTCTTCGGCGTAGTTCTTCACGCGGTCAGCCGATGTTATGACGTCTCCCTTGTGCCACTGAATACATTCCAGCACGACAGAACCGTGAGCGGTGGTGGTTGCGTTGCTGTCCTCGCCCTCATCTGCCACGTCGAACCCGACACGCTTGCGGCCTGATGGCTTGAAGCCGATCTTAAGGTGAGCGTCGATAGCAGCAGCAATCCAAGACGGCTTGATGATTGCCATGTCGCTATCAGCAACAGGCTCACCCTCCCATATATGCAGGTAGAGGTCGTAATCGCGCTCTTTGCACTCTGCCATCTGAGCAGGCAGCGGTGAGTCGTGAAAATGCGGGTTGTTGTTGTAGTTGGCCTTGAGCACGATAGCGCCAGCGGGAGGCTTGACTATGAAACGCTGATAGGTGTCGTCAAGAATGTTCTTCGGGTTGAAGCTCACCCATATTTCAGAGTGCTTGTCGCCACGGATTGAGGGGATTAGCACATCCCATGAATCTTTCGTAACAGCTTCAGCCTCTTCCACCCAACAGATACCAACGCCCTGAATTGATTTGATCTTAGTGACATTGTTCTTGATGCCGGAGAAAACGAAGCTCGCGCCGGTAGCCAGGTGGATGATCGTGCTCTTCTGAATTTCGAACTCATTTGTGTAGCCAAGCCGATCAACCGTCTCGCACAACAGTTTGTGAACTGAGTCGCTGATAGAACCCTGGAACTCACGCGTACACAGGATGACGGTATTTATGCGACGGGATACTTCAACGGCTAACTCTGCAAAGAAATATGACTTGCCACTACCACGGCCACCGTAAGCGATTTTGTATGGTGCGCTCTCAGCAAATGGCCTGAAGTATGGGTTAGCCATCGAATATATCCTTGATAGAGCTCTGCTCTACAGCAATAGCGCCAGAGATTTCTGTTTTATCTTTGAATGCCTGAACATCGACGTGCTTGCCAAGCAGCTCAAGGTTTTTCACCTTGTCCGGCCATTTGATTTTCTTGAGCAGGCCAGCAGCATCACCTGCCATCTCTGTAACGTCCATGCCCGTAAGGGTGGTGCGCCAAGTTTTAGGCCAATCCTTAATCGGCTTGAGCTCGCCATTAGCAAGCAGGATGTCGAGCACGTCCATCTGGTCGATTTCAACCAGCCTTCGAAGTACGTAGGCTGCATTGATAGATACTTCCTCGTTGCGTACAGCTTTTAGTTCGGCGATCCTATTCTGGATGTCAGGTTTAGTTAAGTTTTCTGAACCTAATGCGCGGGCGGTCTTTTCGCTGTACCCCGCCCGAATGGCCGCTTGTGTGGCGTTCAAATCGATGAGGTACTCGCGACAGAACATGTCTTGCTTGTCGGTGAGTGCCATATTTTCCAAATGAGATGTTAGATATGAAAAGACTGATAAAGCGTCATAACGAATACGATATGTCACTACTTTCTGATGCGCTTTCTTGTATAGCGGCTAATTGCGAAGATGCATTCCTTATGAGCGGAGCAGTTCCAGGTAAGGATTACACGATGACAGACCTAATGCAGCTGGCGATGGACTATCTAAAAACCACAAAATTCGGCAATAGTATCCATACAAATACCACCATCTGCGGCCAGCAGTGAAGATATGTCAGCAGTCCCCTTTGGTAGATATTCAGAAGGGCGGCCAGTTTTAGCTTTGGTCGCCATTTTGTGTCCTATTTGTTTCTTCCTCGGGCTGAGGCACATAAACCATACTGAGCACATCGTCAGGAGCCAGATATACCCATGAACCATCAGCCAGTGCGATAGAGTAAAGGCCATTGACCATCTCAGGCTGGCTACGAGTCATCAGTCCCTCGTAAGTCTCGCCTGATTTGGTTGTTACGGTGATTTTGTATCTGTCAGGCATATTACTCTCCTGGTTAATCATCATCAGGCGCACTCGTAAATGCACCTTGGGATGGTTACTGTACAGCGCGATACCATGCCTGCCAGCGGTAAGTGTTCAGTCGCAGCTCTCTGACGCACTCTGCAGACGCGACGTCAGCCTGTAAATCCTCATCAGTATCCTTACCGGCATTACTTACCTTGCACGGCGGGGTCATCAAATCCTGGGATATGGTTGGCAGCGTCGATGGCCTGCTGACGCAGCCGGATAGCATCACTATCAAACTTGCACATAGTGCGAGCCGGAGACTGGACATATTTCACCACATCACGGGTAATTGTTCGGTAAATGACTTTACCGCCATCTCTGGCCTTTGCTGCTTTCTGTTCGGTGGGAACCAGTGCAGCATCTGCATTTTGTTTTTTCTGTGCATAATCTACATTGACCTTGTCAGAGTGCGCATACCAGCCATTTCGGTAGCGGATTTCGCCATATCCCACGCTCAGTAAAACCAGCACAGCTATTGCTGCCCTACGCCAGTTATTTGCCAGCCAGATCATGACAGAAACAACTCACGTTCAGCTGCGCGGCGCTTCACAAGTCCTGCCAGCTGCTTTCCTCCAGCATTGACCCATTTGCCGAACTCGTCAGCCGCTCCATGCTGATTACCGGAGTTCAGCTTACGAAGCAGGGTTGATGTGCTCAGCGCACGCAGGCCAAGGTTGTAAGCGAAACTCACCAGCGCATCAAACTGTCCCTGAGTGATTTTCACCTTAAGCAGTTGGTTTACCCCCTGCTCATACTGAACTAAGCCACATTTGAGCAGGCGTTCTGCAGTTGAAAGGTCGATAACCATGCCAGCGGCCACTTTCTTTCCGTTAACAGGTTGAGTCCAGCCGTAACCAATCGTCCACACGCCAACGCTGTCCTGGTAGGCTTTCAGTTCGCAGCCCTCGAAACGTTTGATTAGCGCAATGCCTGTGTTACTGATTTGCATCTTCTACCCCGGCTTTTCTGGCGGCCACGCGTTTGATCAGCGCACCGATTGAATCAGTGCCGACATAACCAATAAACACACTGGCGATGTAAGCGAGGTTTGTACTCAGGCCGAGGAAGTCCAGCAGGTCACGGACGAACCAAGCGATCATCGCGCACATAGCAGCATCGATAATCGTTTTCCAGAACTGGCCGCCGTTGTAGCGCCCGCGCAGATAGGCCATCAGGAACGCCAGCGCGGCACCTATGCCCTGCTCTTTTGCAGCCAGCAACGCGGCGATCAAATCTTGTTTATAGGGCATACGCATGTCTCCCACCTCCATTACTCCGGGTGGCTGTTGTATAGGGTTTAAGGAAATAAAGTGCGCCGCCCCGAGCTAACAGGAGTGAGTGAGGGTGATTCGGGAGGCGCAAAAGAAAAAAGGCCGCTTTGTGACGTACTGACTAAAAGATTATCCAAGCCATATTATTTGGCAGTAAACTAAGACCTATCTTTTTGGATGGAGAATTGATGATGGATGTTTCTGCAACTCTAAAGGCTAAACCTAAGGGTGTCTGCCCTCATTGCAAAAAGATGGTTGAACCTGTCATTCTCGAAGAAAACTTCATCAGGCGAGACAAGTGCCAGTGTCCAGAATGCCAGACAATAGTCTACCCATGCCGAGCACCCAGCTGTTCAAATTTTGCACTCGGAAGAAATAATTATGATGATGAGCTTTGCCCTGATTGTCTTGCTACGGCAATAGCCGAAGCTAAAGAGTTTTATCATGAATCCAAGACAATTTTGCTACCCGTCATACTGGTGGGCGCTGCGGGGTTAATCAGTAAAGCACTCAGTGGAAGTGGTGATAAAAAATAGAAAAAGGCCCCGCAATCGCGGAGCCTCGGAATATGGTGCGCCTGTTTATCATCATTGATTATCTGACAATCCATCGAACGGGCGGCGCATTGAGTTGCTACATCTCTAACTGTAGTAGCTCCCCGGAAAACAGCAATAAAAAAAGCCCCAACTTATTAAAGTCAGGGCTTTCTCTATTCATTCGCTCAGTACGCTTTACTTCCCGAGCATATCTGCATTTAGCCAGGTTTATTGCCCAATGTCTTTAACTATTCGTGCTATTACGCCACTAAAGGTAGTATTTCTTTCTCCATTTCGCGCTTAACTGCATAAAACAGTTCTCCTTCAAGTATGTCTTGCGCCCATTCCATTCTATTTCTTGCTTCCTTCGAAGTGATACCGGTGAAGTAAATCAAGCTTGAAGCAATGTTTTGCGCGCTCTTGCACTTACAGTATCGTAATCTGGCTACAGAGCGGATCGGATTATCCCGGCCAAATGTTTTTACTAATACCGATTCTATAAAAGCAGCATCATCTGATTCTTTGGCGAGAGCGATGATATTGCCAGTTGAAGATTGTGGTACAAGTATATCTCTGGCCTTACGGAGTAATTCCTCCCCTCTGTAGCCCTCACAGTGAAGCTCTGAGACGACTTTCTCTATCTGCCTTCCCTTCTGCTCACTCCATTCGCAACGCATCATCAGGCGGCCTATGACGTTAACCTGGCCGCGTTCATATTCGTCGCCAGAAAGGTGATCACCCCATACTGACAAGAGATGCCTAATCCATGCTTGCTGAGAACTGTTAATCGTTTTCCATCCGGTGCCGAACAGCCTTCTCATGTCGGATGCACTTCGCACGCCTGCCAGCCTGACAACCTGCTGATAATCACGTTCGATTCTCATGCCCTTCTCCCTGCGATGTGGCTGAAGTGTTGGAGTAATCGGTAGTCACACATAAAGCTGCCTTTGGTCCGGCACATGCGCAGTAGCAGCCATTTCTTTCTGAGGTAGTCTTTCATGCGTCACTTTCCTTGATATGTAACCGCGGCTCTCCGTCTTTTGGTTCCGGCCAACTTCGCGCCATATTGACCTTCAGCTTCTCTTCCATCGCTGCGATGATTTCACCGTCAGAAATCCCAGCGCGACGCTGTGCATCCCATAAAAGGAACTGCATGTCAGCCCACTCCGAGAGGTCATCAGGTTGCTCAGCCGCCTCAATCGCTTCTTTCGCTAGGTGCTTAAGAGGCCCGACCGGACCAACATTACCGAATGTTTTCTCGGACCATTCAGCGTGCTGTGAGCGGATGATGTCTCTCATCTGCGCCAGTGCGCCGGTTGCATAGTTTTTATCTGTCATGCTGCTGCCTCCTGGGTTGAGTGATTTGGTTAATAGAGCCATTCTCTTTTCTCATATTCTCTAAGCCACCCCTTGGCCCAACGGTATGCCGTTTGAATTCCGTGAGTTCTTTTGTCATCAGCGAAAAGCTTTCGCCTTTCCCAGTAATTCCAGCGCTTAGTTTTTATTCGCCCAGGTATTGAGAAAATTGATATTGATTGGATCAGCGTCAGCCTCATGCCGCACACTCCATTTGACGTTTACGCAATTTCTCGTAATGACGCGCCCGCCGCGTAAAGATGGCCTTTACCCGCTTCAGGTAGTCGATGGTGAATTTCCGGACGGTATTGTCATGCTCGATTCGCTCAACCCTTTGCAGGCCAAACTTATCGATGAGGTTGATGCGGTATGGAATTGGATTTCCTGAAAGGTCGCGATTACAGTGAACGCAACTGGCGTTGTTGTTGAAAACATTGAAGCGTAGCCATGGTGCTGCACCACGTGACCGGTAGTGACTGGCGTCTACCGCCCCGCCTCTTACGCCGTAATTCAGTTGCCTTCCGCATGAGATGCAGGGTTTTCCATAGTCACGCCAGAATATGAATTTATTAACCGCCGCCTGAGCCTCTCTGTTCCATTCCGGCTTACCCTTAAGCTTCTCTCTTCTCTCTCTCAAATCGTCGCGCTGTAACTTCTCCTGCTTTCGTATTTTACGCGCCTGCTTCTCAGCTTCCTGCTGACGTGAAAACGCCAGACCGCATTGCCAGTCAGAGCAGACTTTTTGAGTGGATGACCAGGGGAGGTATTCAGTTGAGCAGATGGGGCATTTCTTTGGCTTCGGTTGTTTTGGCTTAATCGCCTTCGCCATCTTCCCTCCTCACTATTTCAATAACTTCATAGCCGTTAAGCTCGTAGAATGCGCAGCAGTCGCTACAGCACCATGTCTCGTCAACACTTAGCGGTAGTCCACAATCAGCACAGATGCTTTCAGCTTCCATTGCCCACCTCCTTTTGCTCGTCAAACCACATCAGGAACAATAAGCAGCACACTGCGTGCGCCAGGTGGGGTAAGTTGCTTTCACTGTCGTTTGACTCTCCCGACCACCAGGCAGTGATGTGACGAATCGACGCATCGAAATAACGCTGTCTGGCATCAGGCACTGTTTTCCAGTTGTCTACTGCGTACTTGGCTACCCCAAATTCAAGAACGGACACGACAGTTTTAATGGCATTTAACGGCAGCAGGCTAAACCTCCATTTCCCCGAGTCATGCTTAGTTGTCATATTCGGCTCCACATAGGGTTCTGCCAGCGCCGGCTCGGGCGAGGCTCAGTTTTCTCTTCGGGCAATAAAGCGCTTACCGTCCATGACTTGTAGTCAGCGGCAAGATGCTTTTCGACTTTGATATTGAGGGATTGATACTTGCGGATTAGTTCGTTGGCTTCTTCGGTGGTGCAGTCAGGCTGATGGTGCCAGCTCATTTTCATGGCCTTTCCTCCCTGCACTTTCACCCCACGCGCCACGGTGAACCATGAGGACGCCATTGACGATTGCGTGAAATCTGGCTTCTTTGTCGCGATGGTACTTTCTGATTGTGGTGCGGTTAGACTTGAGAATCCTTGCCAGTTCTGCCTGATTGCCGCGCGTCTTTATCAATAATTCGGGGATTGTCTGGATGTTTACATTCATGCTGCACTCCTTCGTTCTAATTACCGGTTCGCACGATCAACTGACGTACCGCTTAATCATGGCGCGGCAGGCGCTCTCGCTCAGGCCTGTTCGCTGCCGGATGACATTCCATGTAAGCCCCATGCTGCGAAGCTTCAGGATTCTGTTGGCTTCTTCCTGCGTGTGTTTGGTGTACTTGCCAAGTCTCATGCTGCACTCCCGAACCGCGTTGCCCATTCTGCTGCCTGAGCTGATTCATCACTGAATTTGACGTTGTGCTCTGCACCAAAGGCATGCATGAGCGTGATTAAATCCTTCATTTCACTGACACCCATCTTGCTGGTTGACTGCCCCAGCACCACAAAGCCACCGTCGATACCAGGAACTGTTTCCTGCTTCTTAAGTGCGGAGGTAAATACGTTCTTCCAGCTTTGAGTGTCCATTTTTCGCCCATACCAGATAACCTGCCGGGAGATGTCGTTTAAACAACTCCAAAGCATGCGGTTTTGCGCAAGGCTTCTGGTGTCTTCCTGGATGATTATTTGCAGTGGCTTTGCGGGGTTGATGGGCAGTTGCTGAATGGCGGTAATGCAGTTTTGTCGGATGTTGGTGTCACGCAGCAGGAACGTCATTTTCTCCATCAGCTTCACCTTTAACCAGTGTAAGTTTCGGCCTGTAATCAGACAGGGTAATTGTCATTTTCTTCTGCTCAAACTCATGGATGTATTCGGTTTTATCCCCTGCATCCATAAATCCCATTACATAACTGAGCATGTAATTAAGAGGGTCTACACCTGAGCGGTGCATCATGTCGATTGCCTGCTCCATTTTTTCATATGCTTTGCTTGCTCTAGCCATTACTCATCTCCTTTAACGGTTATCCCGGAAATCAGTGGTGTCCATCCATCGACCTTTGCAAAGAAGAGCATTTCCTCTTCTCCCCCTTTGAAATCATCTGGACTGACTGCGCTTCCGTGATGTGTCATGTAGGCAACAGCTTTCCCCGCCTTCCTGCTGGCCTGCCATGCTGACCACGCAATATTGTGTAGGCGGTGGCGTTCAATCATCGTCATTGGTGCGACCTTGTCCAGCCATTCGTTCTTGAACCATGCCTCAAACTCTTCTCTGCTCTTATCCACGCTTACCTCCCACCCATCGCCAAATAAAAAGGCCAACAATCAATGCTGGCCCTGTCGTTAACTCTGTTATGTAAAGTGGTAGCATCACTCCCCCTTCATTGGCGGCTCTGACAGCGGCTTCCAGTGAGTTACCGGTCGCAGCGTATCCAGCGCGTGTTTCGTTCCACTACAACGCTGCCAGTCATTGTCAGGCCAAAATCCCCGCCAGCGCCATACGCCTACGTCGTGACCATCGCTGACCTGCACTGCCTGGCCGCGTTCTGGTGATTTTTCGCTACAGCTAATCCAGTTGCTCATCACTCCCCCTCATTCATCAGGTTTAGCGCCTCGCGCAGCGCAGCATTCATGGCGTCATCCACACATTCATAATCTGCAAGCCTTACTATTGCTGAGTCGCAGCCTCTTCCGCCGTGAGTTGGATAAGTCGCAGCGGCGCAATCGCCGAACGTAAGTAGGGGTTTGTTAATTGAAACGGTAATGCCATGCTTCACCGCCAGCTGACGAATTTCTTCATCGCTCATTTTGCTGTAATCAGTCACGATGCTCTCCTTTCTGCTTAATGACGGGTACGGGTGGGGCGGTGTACAAAGGGTTTACATAATGCCTGGTGGCGGTTGATGAGATTTTCCCGCCACACTCGAACAAACCATCTTCATAACCGAAAGCCACTGGTTCCGCAGTAAGCGCTGCAAGGGCGATGTTCATCAGCTCAACCATGTATTGCTTTCCATCTGCACACTTCCATCGCTTAACTTCAATCATCGCCAGCCCAATCAGGTCTTCCCGCTCCTGCTCACTCAGTACAGGCATGCTATATTCACTCATTGGTAGCTCCTTCTGATTCCTGCTGCTCAATCGCTGCAATCAGCAACAAAACGTTCTCCGGGTTCGCTGTTGCGATAAATATCGCATCGCGTTTCTCTGCCACGTTTGCCAGCACATCTTCTTTTCCACCGAGTGAGAAAGGGCTATTGGTGATGCCGTTAAATAGCATTGATGTCCTGCGCCACTCACCAGGCGTTGCGTTCTGCGCTGCGGATTTAATTTGCTGCAACAACTCTGCTGTTAGCTTCTTCATTGCCCTTCCCCTTGCTTAGCTGGCTAGACCTATATGCCAGTGAACGCATAACGAGCTGCTCCAGTTTTCTTGATAATTCCGCTATCAACTCCATCCCTAATAACGCGCCCTGCACGGATATAGCTTGCTGAATCAACGCTGTCATCACCGAAGTAATCTGTTATTGCCTCCGCTACGTCTGCTCTGCGGAACTTGGTACCCTTCAATGAGATAAGTTTTTCAATTCTTGGATCTGTCATGATTTCATCTGCCCGGACTTAAACTGAGACTTCAAGGGTAGATAAATACACCGATGAACGAACGGGATAAATTCTGCGAAGAAGTTATTATCCGTGGCCTGCCGGTAGCCTGTTACCTGGTCGACCATCGCCTCAAGACCATTCCTCGGCTGACGTGAAGGACTGACAACGTAGAGTCGGCAGAACTGAGAGACCAATTCATCCTCTTCGAGGCAGAGTTCAAGAACGTGGTAAAAGGCCGGGTCTGCTAGTAAGTCCATCATGATGCTTCGGGGTAATCCCTGAATTGCTGTCATACTCCTGCTCCTGTTTCAATGCCTGACTTCCAGAAGAAATATGCGCTGTCCACCGAAGGGTCTGCGTAACCGAGGTATGTGCGACTCATGCTGTGTTTGTTGCCGTGTACACTCCGGTACAGGCGCTCAAATCTGATTCGTAGAGCGTCCATCATGACCTCCGGGGAAGATTGAGTTTTTTACGAATTTCGGCCAAGTGGTTCAGCGCCTTTTCGTTTCCTGTGGGGCAATGAAGATGCGGCAGTTGTGGTCTCGGTTCCGGGATAGATTCCCCTGCCTCGATACGGCGTGACATTTTCCGCAGTTCGTCAACACAACGCTTTCTGACTTCGCTGTCACTTAGGTTGAAAGATCGCATCTGGTTGTAGACGGCGGTGATCATGTGGAAGCACGGCGCGCTTTTCCACGGGTATTTCTCGCTACTGTCGTACATGCCACGGTCTCGGCAGTACAGTTTGAACATGCTGTAAAGCTCATCTTCATCAGGCAGGCCATAGGCGCGGTGCTCACCCTGCTTACACCAATCGATAAACTGACCAGGCGATGGCAGGAACGGTGAGCCACTGGCGCGGGCCAGCTTCATGCCTGCCGATAGCTGCTGTTTGTTATGAATGCCGTTCTCTGCAAACGCGGCGATCCACTGGCGCTTTGCTGAGGCTTCGTCATTCGGGTTGCGCCATGCAGTGCTTACCGACGCCGGGAATACCTGCTTCAGGTTTGAAAACAGGGCGTCTACCAGGCGCTCAACGTCTTCATGCACTCCACGTTCAACCGGGCGCGGACAATCACCTGCGATGCGAGCCAGTGCGCCTGAATCACGATTCTGAACTGCTGATACAAGATTTCTCATAGGAATTCATTCTCCCAGGCTTCGCGGCTGTTCCAGTGCGGTTTTTTTTCGTCAGTTGGTGCCTTACGGGCTGGATACTTTGGCTTGAATAGCCCCTGGTAACCGTTGGCAATGCTTGTGTTAATCACTTCAGCTGGATTGTGACCTTCGTCAAAACATTCTTTCAGGAGGTTGAAGGCCTTGGTGACAGTGATCGCTGTTTTGATTGGCTTACGGGACTGGCTCCGGTACTGAACCCATTCAGACCAGGCATTGCTGTCGAGCCACTCAGGAATATCTATCGATAGAGGGTCACACCCATTCGATTCCCCCTTGGGGGATTTAGGGGGTTTTAATTTTTTATCTGTCTTTGGAAGAATGTCTTTGGTGTTCCCCGCTTTCAGGGATGGCGCTCCCTGATTCTGGGGATGGTTATACCTGTTTTCGGGGATGGTTATGGTTTCACTTTTTTTAGGGGTAGCTGCCACAGACGCCGGCTTCTCGTAAGTCCATTTTTTCAAATCTGTATTGATGCCGATATAGCGTGTCTGCCCTATGCGTCTCAGGGTCAGTATCTGACGCTCTGCAAGGTTGTTCACTGCTTCCGATGAGTGCTTAACACTCAAGTTGGTTTTGTCAGCAATGAGGCTATTCGTTATCCGGTCCTCTTTTTTCGACCATCCATATGTCAGGCGGATAATTGAATTCAGGACGCGGAATTCACGCCCAGATAATTCAACTTTGCAGAGTGCATCCTGAATCTGATTTGCCAGCCGCAGATAGCCGTTTTCAAGGTCGGCCACTTGACCTCCTGACTTATCTGATATGAATTGCTTGTTAACGAAGTCGACGCGCATGAGGTTAGAATTCATCTAATTCCTCCGGCAGTAACAGTGTGAAATTATTATCTACGAAAACTACAGCGCCCCCGTTTCGGGTAAGGTGCTTAACCACCTCAGCACCAAAGGTTGCAAGCCTTGCGTAGGTCTCATGCTCACCACCGTAAAACGAAATACCTAAGTCATTCATCACAGATGTTTTATCTAACCTCCCAAACTTCTCGAAGGAGATAAGGTTATATTTGTCTGTGAGATCATTAACGGTGATAGCACTCCCGTCAGGGATGACAGAGGTACATATTTGGATGATTCTCTCGACAGGGCATTGGAAAAACTCCCTGTCTTCATTGATTCGATATCGTGCAAGTTGACGATGAATTTCTTTCTCATGAGCATTCGGATCGTCGGATATAAAGCTTCTTACTACTTTAAACTTCGTTGGAACTCCTGTAGTTCCAGAAAGCTCTTTTGCGCGCTTTTCTGGATGCGTAGTCGTAAGCCCAATCTTAAATATTCCGGGCATTGAGGGGTTAGATAACACATACACCCATCCCTTTGGTTGAAAGCTATCTGGGAAAGGCATTTCATCGCTTATAGGTGGCTCTTGAAGCCAATTCTCAATCTGTGTCATAATTACCCCTGTGAATTGATCCAGTCTTTTCGCATCAGGCCTCGAAGCTGTTGACGCAGCTCGGGGCTTTTTCTTTTGGTGACATCGCGTTTATCGTGTCCTGCACCAGTCGCCCGACAGGGCTTACTTCCCATGCCAATCTTGCCGTGCAGATAACAGCCGCAATAAACCGCCAGTCAGCACGGCTTATCTTCGATTCGTGACAGCCAACATTCTTGGCGAATTCCCTTCCTGTTAAAGCCGATACCGCCAGAAGCAGATCGGTTTCTGTGCGGTCGATTTCACGCTGTGATGGTTTGCTGTAATTTGCTGATTCCATAATGAATACTTGTCCTTAATGAATAGTTAGTTACGTGTGTGCACCGTGGGGTGCCACATTGTTTGGTAGGGACGAAGCATCCCTGGTTAAGTTGTATAAAGAGCGGTGGTGCTTATGCTGCTAACGATTGTTTTTTGCTGATTTCTAAGATCTGTGTGGCAGTGAACCGGCCTTCGGATGCTTTTGCGATCAGTTCTGCGTAATTCGTTTCCCCAGTAAAATCAGTTCGGGGAAGAGTTCCGCGTTCAATCCATTTGTAAATGGCCTTCGGCGTGCGACCGCAAGCGTTAGCAACCACCGAGACTTTTACTAACTTGATAACGTCTCCAAGAGCAGGTGTTTGCATAATGAATACTCCATTAATGAACTCAAAGTACATTATATGCAGGAACTGAAAGTACAATCAAGTGCGGATACTATTGAACTTATGGTTCAAGAAGAAAAAGTGCGTAAAAACTTCTCCCTCAGGCTGGCACTGGCTTGTGAAATGGCGGGATTAGCAAGTCATGGGCAACAGATAAGGATCGCTAAGGCTATGGGGGTGACTCCAAAGGCCGTGAGCAAATGGTTCAATTCTGAGTCCATGCCTCGTCGTGGAAAAATGTATGAGCTTGCAGAATATCTCGGAACGACAGTATCTTTCCTTGTGGGAGATACTACTGAGGATGGGATTGTGCGTGACTCATTGAAAAAGAAAGATAGTTATTTTCGCGTTGATGTTTTTGATATCCAGGCCAGTGCAGGAAGTGGTGTCATGGTCAGGGATGAGTTCGTAGAGACAATTAAATCTATCGAATATTCTAATGAGGAGGCACAACTCATTTTTCATGGGCGCCCAGCCGAAAGCATCAAAATGATTGCTGTTAATGGCGACTCAATGTCAGGTACTTTCGAGCCACGTGATCAGATCTTTGTTGATGTGGGAGTGGATTTTTTTGATGGTGACGGCATCTACATTTTTACCATTGAAGATAAACTCTACATCAAACGACTTCAGCTGCAGTTTGACCGGCTAGCCATCATTTCCGACAATAAAAAATATGAAACTTGGCATATGGATAAAGAGAAGATCAGCATGATACGTATCATCGCGAAAGTCTTAGTTAGCCAGTCAAGAGCCTACAAATTTCACAGTTAAAGCCCAGTGGCCGGAAGAGACGTTCAGTTAGAAAGTAAACAGGTGAATTATGGATGATGCAGATTTAGCACAAGCACGCGAAGAAGCACATTTGTCCGCTTCTATGTCAGCACGCGTTCCACGATTAGTGAGCAGAGATGGCAAGTGCATCTGGTGCGAAGATGAGCCGGTAGTTGCTGATACAGCGTTCTGCTCTGCTGAATGTGGAGAGGATTACCATAAGCATAAGCGTGAGATGAAGCAGCGTATTGCTGGCGAGTAGTGGCCTGAAGAGACGCTCAGGTGAGGTTACAGGGATTATTATTGTTAAAGAAAACTTGGAGTCGCAATGACGGGTTTCGAAAAAATCACTTTCGTCATACCATTCGATAATGATGGCGAACTTGTTAAGCCGGTAACATCATTCAAGGCCAGCTCACTCCCTGGGGACTTAAAAATCAATTTCAGGATTGGTTTTGTTGGTCTGAAGCCAAAGCATCGCTACCATATTAATATTTTCATTAACCCTATACATCTTAATATAAAAGTTGGTGAAAACGCCCAACTCCAGAGCCCATTCAGCGAGTCGGCAAAGATGTTTATAGATACTCCTGATTCTAAAGGTGAAGAAAGTATTGATGGACAGTTAAATGTTGAAATGGGGAAGGTTATTGTTACAGCCCGAGGTATTTATGAGGTTAAGTCTGTACTAACAGATAGCGATGCAGAAGACAGCCAACTTCATGTTTTAACAACTTTCTTCTCAGTTGATAGCGAATGAAAGATAAATCTAATGATGGCAACATGTTTGTTGCAAAGGGACTTGAAAGGGCAACCTTGAAGTTAGTTGCCGGAACTGATTTAAAAGCTGGATTTGAAAATCATAGTAGAAGGCCATATGATGGCATCAAAGATGAAAAAGTAACCGAGGATCGAATGTCAGATATCTCCCGAAGCGAACTCCAGGCACTTCTTAAGGCTAATAAAGCCGAAGTGGATGCCGTTGCTTCCGCCATGAAGACGGAGATGGCTAATTGGCGCGAAGTTATGCGGTCTGATCTCAAGGAGATGAGGTCAGCAGTTGAGCGCCAGTCGGACAAGTTAGATCACAATTTTTCATCTCAACAGGTAAAACTTGATGCATCCATACAGATACAAACTGCAAAATTAGAAAAAACTGTATCCGATACAAAAATTGACATCATAAGATGGGTGCTTGGAATACCAGCTCTGGCTTTTACTTTATGGAAGATTTACGAAGCCATAGCTAATTAGCCTAACCCGGCCACCGCGCCGGGTTTTTGTGCCTGCTGGCCGATAACGCTTGTTAGATCTCAAAAATCGATTCATTAAAAAAATTGTCAGTTCCATAGTTAGCAGCTACCTTTACTTTGTCTACATCTGGAGTTACATATACCCAATCCTGATGTGGCGTAATGAATTGGCATTCATTTCACCCGCTCAGCTCACCATGAGCGGGTTTTTTTTAATAAATTACATGTTGCCACTTCGAATTAAAGCTACTCGCTGCCTGTCCGTGCTGCCCTATACAGCCGAATATCAATCCCGCTACTTGCCGGTACATTAATCAGATTACCTTTCATCAGTACCATCTCACCGCCATCACTCAGTTTTGTTTGCGATGAAACATGCGAAGGATAACTACATTTCGCCCGGGTTGGTTCAAGCCCCCCAACTCTGTACGCAACTCTCACCCACCACCTGCACTAAATCCCTTCCCTTGCACTTTTTCGATACTCCTGCGTCCAAGGAGCAGCGCTTAATGCGCTTGAATTGGGCTTGGTGAAAAATAAATTACCTTTAAAGTCATGAGGATGAACCAAAATCGAGAAAACACACACCGACATTGTACTTTTGGTACTTGATATTCATGAACCAATAGTACATTATCTTTCCATCAGCACGACGCAGCCCACCGCAAAGTGCAAGCTCTTTAACAATCAGGAATGGGGATGATTCGTCCCCGCCAAAGTGCAGTTGGCTTTGGGAAAGAGAGAGGTGGAGCTTACGGCGCGAGTTTACCGTCGGACCTGAGAAGCCTCTTAAATTCGGAAACGTCACGGGTTCCGGCTCTTTCACCCAAGCCAATTACCGGAGGTATTTATGAAGGCACGCGAAATCAAAAAGCTGCGTCGAGCCAAAGAGTATCGCTCCAAGAACGCCGCAGAGAATCGTTTTGAGCAGAAGCTTTTAACAGCAATGTCTGGCTGCAGCAATCGAGTACTTAAAGCAGTAGCGAGTCCGAGTGTTCGCGAAGTGAAAGAGGTTGAGTTTGTTACTCGGGAGAATCCTGAGTACCGGAAGGTGAAGACCCCTTACGGCCAGCTTACTAACGCCAGGCAGAAAATGCGCGGGTGCTGCATTCCACTTATATGAGGTGAGATTGTCATGGAGAGTATAGGTAAATTAGTAGTATCGGTTAGCTTCGATACTACTGAATTAAGAAATCAGATTAATGATTTAAGGCAGTTACTTAATTCATCGCTTGAATGCTTTCCTGACTATATCGTTGAGATGATTCTGCGCAGTCTTCCTGCTGTGCTCGAGGATATCGTCCTGTGTAATAACTCTCCCGCAACCGGCACAGGCCTTGATATTGTTCATAGTGTGAGGTTTGGCACGAAATACGAAAGACTCGCTGCCGCAATCAGGGCAAGAAAACTGAGCACGGATACTCTCTGACATAAACCATCCTTTTCGAATGACTGTGGACTCAGAAACATATCAGTTTCCTTTGACTGTGGAAAGCAGGGAAATCACGCGCCGGGCGTGGCTAAATATCCCGGCACACACATCATAAAGGTCGCGAAAGCGGCCTTTTAATTAACAGCGGCGCTGCCGCACAGGATGAACATGCAGGGTTAGTACATACCAGAGTGCTTGCGTGACCTGCCAAAGGTTAGAAGGAAGCCAAGAAACCAGGCTATCAGAGAGGGAAAAGCCGAAATCATCAACGAGGCGATTGTGTTGATGCGGGATGAGCTACGCAAGACAAAACTTGGTGGCCTGCCAATTCAGTGGGAGCGCGGTTACTTGGCTGCGATATCAAAGCTTGAACAGCTGCGGGACGAAATCAAATGAACTTTCCGGAATTTCCGGATTGTTCGATAACAGCGGCGCTGCCGCAGGAGTGAGAGATGAGTAAACGACTGGAGATTTTGAAAGCCTCTCTCGCAAAGAAAGAGGCGCGATTCGATGAGCGATTAAAGAATCACTTCGACACTGTAGCTCAGGCAAATGGACAGCCGCTAAACGACAAGCGCAATGGGTGCAAGACACTGAATAAGTGGGATAAGCAAAGTGACGCACTGCGAGCTCTACAGGACAGCATTCAGCGCACAAGGGATGCCATTGAGCGAGAGGAAAATAAAATTGCTAATGCTAGCTTGGTAAATTTGCCGTCATACATCCAGCAGGCGATCGATGATGGGCTCATAACTCAGTGGCGCAAATTCCCGCGCTTCTTCTTTGTAGTTGGCGTAAGTGGTGCGCGTATCGTTCTCGATGAGAATACCGGAGTTATAGGTTATCGCTACCTGAGCAAAGTTTTAAAGGACGAGTACCCCACATTTCGGGATGTATTCAACCGGCTGAACAAGCAATGCCGTGAATCACATCAGGCTGCCACATGGCGGCCTTTTTATTGAATGCTGAACAGTTGAGGAGATGGATATGAGCAAAGAAACAGGTGGGCCAGCGTTCCCCTATGAGTATGACCACTACAACAATTCCGGTGGAACATCACGTGAAATTGAGCCCGGAATGACCTTACGGGACTACCTTGCGGCTAAAGCTTTGAATGGGATTCTTTCCGACCCTGATGCGGGCTTGCATGATGATGACCTTAACCGATACGCCGTCATTGCTTATAAGGCAGCTGACGCAATGTTAAAGGCACGCGGCCAATAACCGCATTAAGGAGATGAGAATGGAATGGATTAAGTGCAGCGACAGAATTCCTGAATCAGAAGATAACTCAGTTCTGGTTTACTCAGCGAGCGGAACGCCTGATGGGTTGGGATTTCCTGCTGGCGGCCTCGATATGGTTCACATTCAGGACTATTTTAACGACATAACAGATGGCATTGATAAGGATGGAAATCAACTTTACACAAAATGGTACTTTTCCCAGGGCATAACCCACTGGATGCCACTACCTGAGCCACCTGCTGGGTGACACCGCAGAGCTGATTCACTGAGTCGGCTCAACGATGTAACTCACATCATCCATGAGACCTTTTGCCGCTCAAGCCGAGCGGCTTTTTTATGCGCCATACCAAAGCGCCATTATTAAATGACGCTCCGTTATGCAAACCAATCAAATCATTCACCTGGAGCTACCTATGCAACACGCATTTGCCGGGGCTATCCCAATGGGTAGCTTCTGGCCTCACACGTCTCAGCTTTCCCGTTTAACTGAACGCCTGCGCCGCATCGGACGCTGGTTTATCAAGACTCTCAATGAGAAGGGAAAGCCATGAAACAAATAATCATCACCGCTCGTCGCATGGCTCGAATGGCTCTTGCGACAAATGACCAGGTTATGTGGGCTGCTGCTCACAGTCTTATAAAGGGGTGCTATCGATGAACGTATTTGCAAACTACGACCGAGCAGAGGCAATCAGAGATACTCGCGCCCTGCTTAAAGATAACCGTGATGAATGGGTAAGGGAAAAGGCTGATGAGATATCTAGCCGATTCCCTGAACTGGTAGATGACTTTGTCAGCGCTTTCACGCCGGGACGTTGCTGGATGATAGTTGCCGGCAATGAGATAGCTCAGGACGCTTATGCAGATTTTGTCGAAAAGGTCTGCCTCGCGGAAGCTGAGAAGATGGCAAAAGAGAATGAGTTTATTAATGGAAATTTCAGTGAGGTGGCGTGATGAATCAACAGCTGGTCAATCAAATCTATGAAATCGTCAACCCACTGAAAGTAGAGTTTGAGCAGGTATGCTCAGAGAAAACCGTCACCTTCAAGCGAGAGTCTGAATTTGCTATGCAGATTTTCGCTAACAATGACTATCTGGCAGGCGTTGCCGTTCAGAACTCAACATCTACCCGCAGCGCCATCATGAACGTGTCTGCTATCGGCGTGACATTAAACCCTGCACAAAAACTGGCTTATCTGGTTCCAAGGAAAGGAGCCATTTGCCTCGACATCAGCTACATGGGTTTGATGCACATTGCTCAGCAGTCCGGCGCTATCAAATGGTGCCAGTCTGCGATAGTACGTAAGAACGACAAGTTCATGCGTACCGGTATTGATGAAGCGCCCCGCCATGAATTCAACGAGTTCGACACTGAAGAGCAGCGAGGAGATATCGTTGGCGCTTACACCGTGGTTAAAACGGATGATGGTGACTACCTGACGCATACGATGCGGGCGGAGGCAATATTTTCAATCCGCGACCGCTCTGAGGCATGGAAGGCCTACAAAACTAAAGGCAAGGCTTGCCCGTGGGTTACAGACGAAGAGCAAATGATACTCAAAACCGTGGTAAAGCAGGCGGCAAAGTACTGGCCTCGCCGTGAGCGGCTCGACGCTGCCATTGACTACGTTAACACCGAGGGTGGTGAGGGGATTAATTTTAATCAGGAGCGCGGCATTGAAAAGGATATTTCACCAGCCGGCACGGCGACACTTCAGACTATAACTGATCTTCTCACTGCAATGGATAAGACTTGGGATGATGATTTGCTTCCTCTCTGCTCAAACATCTTTAAGCGCCCGATAAAGGCAGCAGCTGAGCTGACAGAGCCTGAAGCATTGAAGGCGTATGACTTCCTTAAAACAAAGGCAAAGGCGGCCGCATGACACCTGAAATCATTCTGGAGCGAACAGGGATTGACGTTCTCCACGTCGAGCAAGGAAGCGATGACTGGATGTCATTACGGCTCGGGGTTATCACAGCGTCGGAAGCGTCAAGGGTGATATCGAAGCCAAAAAGCGGCAAAACATGGTCGGACATGAAGCTGACCTACTTCTATACCCTACTGGGCGAAATATGTACCGGCTCATCACCAGAGGTTAATGCAAAGTCTCTGGCGTGGGGTAAGCAGAATGAAGAGGCAGCAAGGACGCTGTTTGAGTTCACTACCGGCGTTGATGTTACAGAAGCGCCAATCCTCTACAAAGACGAATCACTTCGCACGGCATGCTCACCAGACGGGATTTGCAGTAATGGGCTCGGGCTTGAGCTTAAGTGCCCTTTCACAACCGGCGTATTCATGAAGTTCCGGCTCGGCGGATTTGATGCCATCAAATCGGATTACATGGCACAGGTTCAGTACTCAATGTGGGTGGCAAACAAGGATGCCTGGTATTTTGCCAACTACGACCCGCGCATGCGCCGAGAAGGTATACACCACGTCATAGTCGAGCGCGACCCTGAGTTCATGGGCAAGTTCGACGATATGGTGCCGGAGTTTATTGAGAAGATGGACGAGGCGCTTGCAGAAGTCGGGTTTGCGTTTGGTGACCAATGGAGGTGATACGTGGCAGAACGCTGGCAGGAATACGAAGAAAGCTACATAAGGCAGGTATCCAACTATACCTATCCGCGTGAAATAGCGAAAAAATTAGACAGAAGTGAGCGGTCAGTTCTTACGAAAGCACGTCAGCTGGGCGTGAAGAAAATTAAAGGCATCAACCGCCGAAAGCCGAAAGGCAAATTCACATTAAGCAGGCACCGACACCTAATCCCCTACCCCGACAGATGGAGTCAGCAAATGCTGGCTCTTTTTTTTACCCACTCCAACGAGCAGATAGCTGAACTGACCGGTCTCTCCATTGATGAAGTCGGTGACAGAAGGCTGCTTGAGAATCTCAGGCGCAACGGCTGGCTACACAAAGAGCCATGAGTGCTCGTTCAAAATAAATAACGGAGCTATGAGATGAGTATTACACGCTACGAAGATGAGGTATACGGACCAAGCTCTTACGACTTCGAAAAAAACGAGTCAGGTTCGTGGGTTAAATACGAAGACCACGCAGCAGAGGTCGCCAGGCTGAATGAGCAGGTGCAGGCGCTGGCGGCTGAGAACTCCATTCTAGACTTCATCATATCCGCAGTTAAAGAGGTAGCGCGCGATAGCGAAGGCGTTACTGGATGGCATCTTAACGGCGATGTAGCAACCTGGGATGAAGTTCTCCCTGAGCTTGACCATAGTGAAACACTAGCCACCGACGCCGCCATCCGTGAAATTGGTGCTAAGGCGATAGAGGGGTTTGCCGACGACTGGCAAGGGGAAGACTCACACAGTGCCATTTCAGAAATGGCTCGCGGTTATGCAAACAAGTTACGCGCAGGTGAGGAGCAACCATCAGAAACTTAATCGAACACATAACCGACGAAGTGATTGAAAATGCATTCGCCGGAACTAACTTCGGACGCACAGATTTTCGGGTGATTCTGGCTGAAGTGATTCTGAAAACAAATTGCAGTTATCACTGCGGGCACACTGCCACATCGATCGCTGCTGGCTTGGGGCTTATAACATCAAGAAATCGCACCATATCGGGATTTGATGCAGGATGGAAATCTACCAAAGCAGGACATGAGTTCGCAATTGATGCCTACTACACCAACCGACCAGGGAGTGTTGTTCGCCAACTTAAGGACGCAGAGGCTCGCATTGCCGAGCTTACCGCCGACCTCGACAAAGAGTCAGAGATACGTCACCGCATTCATGAAGAGCTGAACGCTATTAAGGGTGAGCAGCAGCCGATTTATCAAGTCGAAGTTTTAGAGGGGCGGGTCGATTACTCCAAACCCGAATTCGATAAAATGATCGTGGGTGATTTTCCTTGCACCGGAAAGCGAGTTCTATTCACCCACCCAGCACCGGAAGTGCTGCCGGTGGTTGAGTTGACTGATTCTACCTTGGCCGAAGTAGTTCGTGCATGGAACCGTGCAGATTATCCAGCCAGTGCGTATCCGGCTATGCGTGAAGTACTTCGCGCCGCAGGTCTGGAGGTTAAATCATGAATGATATCGACCTGGCTTGGCTGAAAGATGAACTGGAAGAGTGGCAGGGTTTCTATGAACACCCTGCCGACAGAAAACAACATGCGTTCTTCACGGCATTGATCGGCGCGATTGAAGAACTGGAGGTGGCGCAGCGTGAGCGGGACAACGCACAATCCAGCCGCGACCTTCACTACAAAGTTAGCCAGGGGCTAAACGAACGGCTAATGGCGGCAGAGGCAGAGCTAAAGCGCCGGGATGCGCAGGAACCTGTGGCGTGGATTTCAGAGCGTAACTTAAATAATCTTGGGAAACAGTTCTCTGTTTACGTCAAGCATGAACCTGTCATGGTTCGCCCTGTTGCGCTGTACACGCACCCGGCAGTGCTGCCACCTGAGCTATCGGAGGAGTAATGACTAAACGAACCGCATGGCTGGCAGTGTTCATACTCTGCGCCCTGTTCTGGTCTCTCATCGCTTACATAATTATCTATTAGCACACTAACCACCCTCCCCGACTGACGGTATACTCCGATAAGGAGGACACCCATGTCTCATAACTTAGCAGCAAGAAGCAAAGAAGAACGCGAGCGAATTAACGTGGACTTAGCCGCGTCTGGTGTGGCATACAAAGAGCGGATGAATCTGCCGGTGCTGGCATTTGAGGTTCAGAATCAGCAGCCTGCACATCTGCAGGATTACTTTGTCGAGCGGCTGCAATTTTACCGTCAGGAGTCGTCTAAATATCCACGGGGAACTGACCCGGTTTACGCGAAGGAGGAGAAGTGATGAGTTTCGATTGCATTATTTTTAAGAGTAATCAAGATCCATTTATTCATGAAGTTAATTCTGAGTCGTCTGATTTTGATATTGTTTATCTTGACAGGGAAGTATATGAGTCGTTCAGCATAGAAAGAATAGAGGAAAAAGATCATGAAGACGGGCGAATTGCTTTATATCTCGTAGCAAACAAATCAGGCGTAGAACGAGAATTTATCATCGAGGCAATACGTAACTTAAAACCACGCCCGGTAAGACATTTCGATTGATTGGAAAGGAGGTTATCATGACGTGTGAAGCCTGCGAAAAACAACCGAAGGGAAGAAGGGACGCACCTTTACCTTGTATGAAGATTGATGCTTCAAAACCTGCTGTCAGCGCTCGATTCCATGGAAGAGGTACTGATGACACTCATTACGTTTGTCGCGAGTGCGGGCAAGAATGGATGCATGAAGCCGGCCGTGATGGCTATGGTTGGCTTACATGAAATCTTTAAAATTATAGAATATATAAACACTAATTAATAACCTCGCCGCGGCGGGGTTTTTTATTGCCTAAATTCAGGAGTTATCCATGCAAATCAATATCGGCGAAAAGTACGTAGTTACATCCGATAAGCTTCAGCTCATCCTCAAAGAGCGAAAGGTTAAAGGTAAAGACGCTGGCGACCGGGCTGGCGAAACATATCTCTCAACGGTTGGATTTTATCCGAAACTTTCTTACCTGATTAATGCTCTTTGTGAGCTTGAGGTTCGCCTGTCAGACGTTCAGTCATTACAGGCCATGCAGCAACATATCAGTAGAGTTGCTTTGCAGTGTGAGCAGGCATTTAAGGAGTCAGAACATGTGTGATATCGCAGACGAAGCATTTGAACGTGAAGAATGGGAACGTGAACTGGCGCTGAAGAACAGGAAGCTACCAGAGCCACCATCACCGGTATGCAAAAACGCGGACTGCGGCGAGCCGTCTCAGCCCGGCACCAGCTACTGTTGCCCGGAGTGCTGCGCTGACCATCAGCGAGAAATGTGGGCTATTCGCCAGCGGAGAGTTGCGTAATGGAGTGAAGGAGCATGACGCCAGAACAGAGTAATGCAATAAAAAGCATCGCCCGAGCAGCACTTAAAGAATACTTCAGCAAATCAAACACTCTCACCTATCGTCAGATTCTCGATAAGCACTCAACCAAGATAGCCACGCTAATCCCCGCAAAACATAGCGGTCGCGCATGGCTATGGTTGAACTGTGTTTGTCAGTCGATGGGTGGGAGAAAAGGAGATTAGAGCATGGCAGATAAATTATCGGAGTGGTTGCAGTCTGGCGAATACATGCCGACAGAGTTTAGGGATTTTCACGCTCAGAAAGACCTGTTTAAGGCAATGCATAACACCATCCATAGCGCCAATGAAAATGGCAATCCTCGTGATGGTCATATCTACGTGGTCGATACGTTTCTCTGGTATATGGCTAGATGTGGTTACACCCTGCAAAAGAGCAGAAAGAAATTACCTTTCATGGATGTGGAAGATGATATCCAGCGATATAAGAATGAAATTACTCATGCATTTCAGTCCATGCTAAAGGGATGATCATCCTTCCCCACCTTCTCATCGCAATAGCATTCGTAATCATCATCACCGGCTTATTCGCCAGACGATAAACAGAGGTCAATATGGAAAATGTAATCCAGCTCGTTCCGAGTGATTGGGTAACTGAAGATTTGCTGATCGCAACCACCGGCCTACGCCCGGGCACCATTAAGAGAGCTCGTGAAAATGCCTGGCTCCAGGGGCGTGAATACCTGCTGTTCTCACCGGTTGGCGAGCCTAAGCCCAACAGCGAGTGCATGTATAATAGGAAGGCTATCGATTTATGGATTGGTCAGCAGGCAAAGAAACAGCCTGGTGCTTTACAAAGGAAAACAGCATAACCTGACCAGCCTTATTGGACTATGGAGGTTTAAATGAAGGTGAATTATCCGACAGGAGTGGAAAACCATGGAGGGTTTCTGCGTATCTGGTTCATGTACCAGGGGCAAAGGGTTCGTGAAGGGTTGGGCGTATCTGATACGCCCAAAAACAGAAAGGCGGCTGGTGAGTTGCGGGCTAATGTGGCTTATTCGATTAAGGTAGGCACCTTCGACTACGCCAGGCAGTTTCCGAACTCATCGAATCTAAGCCGTTTTGGTGTTTCTCGCCTGGATTTAACGGTGGGAGAGCTCGCTAAAAAATGGCTTGCGATTAAGGAAACTGAGATATCAAAAAACTCCCACGGTTCATACACGACGCGTGTAAACACATCCATCTCTCTGCTCGGCGCTAATAAGATGGTTTCAGGCCTTAGAGCTGAGACTATGCAGGCACTCAGGACGAACCTGCTGAAAGGAAGTTTCACCCAAGGGCGTAATAATGCCGTCACTAAAACCGGGCGGTCGGTGGCCTATGTGAACACATGTATGACAGATCTCTATTCAATGATGAAGTTCGCTCACGATAACGGATATATAGAGCGCAACCCAATGTCAGCATTGGGAAGGCTTAAGAAAGACAAAAAGAAACCAGATCCGGTTGACCGAGATGAATTCCACAGGCTTGTTTCCGCAATGAAAACGCGACAGCTCAGAAACCTGTGGTCACTGGCTGTTTACACAGGACTTCGGCACGGTGAGTTATGCGCGCTTGCATGGGAAGACATAGACCTGAAGAAGTGGACGATTAGCGTTAATCGCAATCTGACAAAGAATGGCGATTTTACTCCACCCAAAACTGACTCGGGATTCAGGACCGTTTATCTGATTGAGGCTGCTCGTGATGTCCTTCGTGACCAAATGGAACTGACGAGGATGAGGAAGAGCACTTCAGTCTCAATTGCTGGCAGGGAGTACGGCAAGTCGGAAAAGGAAGAGTTAACATTTATCTTCAATCCTAAGGTGAATGCCGTAAACCATTCCAGCAACAATTATTACGCAGTAACGTCGATATCCCAAACATGGAGAGCGGCCATGATTAAAGCCGGCTTGCGACTTCGCAAAGCATATCAATCCCGACACACATATGCATGCTGGTCTCTGTCAGCCGGAGCTAACCCTAATTTCATAGCAAGCCAGATGGGGCACGCTAACGCACAGATGGTTTATCAGGTTTATGGTACGTGGATGACTGAAAATGATGACGCGCAATTGAGCCTGATGAACTCAAAACTGAACGAGTTTGCCCCACTGATGCCCCAAAGTCATACAGGATAAAAATTAATTACTTAAATTACAGTAAGTTATATCATCTAAACCTGCATATTCATCACATCCTGATACGCCGATACCAGCTTATTACGCACCTGAATCCCCATCTGCATTGAAACAGAAGATTTCTGTAGATCGACCATAACATCATTCAGAGACACGCCAGCTTTACCCAATTCGAAGTCCTGCGCCTGGCTGCGTGCTGCGCCCTGCGTCTCGCTGATTTTACTCAATGCCAGTTTCAGCTGCCCGGCAAAATCTGCCTGCGCGACCGCGTCAGTGCTTTTATTGCTGGCCTGAAGCGTCGCCACCTGCAATTGCTGCACCACACTTTCAATGCCCTGAATAGCCATTTTTACCTCGAACTGGATAACGGATGATTTTTACGACAGCAAACTTATCACAGTGTCAATCGGACAAAGCCCGCAAATAAGCGCAAAAGCTATGGCTTATCAGCCCATCGAATTTTACGAATCAGAAAATAATGGCCGTCCATCGAGGTGGAACTTTTATTGTAAGCCGCATCAGGGAGTCAGTTTTGCTACCACGCCACGTGAAACAGTCCGGTCATCAGTCAGGCAGGAATCGGTCATGAATGCTACCACTCAGGATTCAGCTGAAAAGAAAGGCTTCAATGACCTTTTGGTTCGCCTGCGCGCAAACCCACGCATTCCCCTTATTATCGCCGCAGCCGCCGCCATTGCCGTGGTTATTGCCATGATTCTGTGGGCGAAAGCCCCCGACTATCGCGTTCTGTATAATAACCTTACTGATGAAGATGGCGGCGCAATTGTTACCCAGCTGACCCAGATGAATATCCCCTACCGTTTTGAGGACAAAGGGGGTGCGCTCATGGTGCCGGCGGAAAAAGTCCATGAACTGCGACTGCGGCTTGCCCAACAGGGACTGCCAAAAGGCGGCGCGGTCGGCTTTGAACTGCTGGATAAAGAAAAATTCGGCATCAGCCAGTTCAGCGAACAGGTTAACTATCAACGTGCGCTGGAAGGTGAGCTGGCACGCACCATCGAAACCTTCGGGCCGGTAAAAAGCGCACGCGTGCATCTGGCGATGCCTAAACCGACGCTGTTTGTGCGCGAACAGAAGTCGCCTTCTGCGTCAGTCACGCTGAATTTGCAACCGGGACGAGCGCTGGATGAAGGTCAAATCAGTGCCGTGGTGCATATGGTCTCCAGTAGCGTTGCTGGCTTACCGCCAGGTAATGTGACGGTGGTCGATCAGGCTGGCCGACTGTTGACGCATGCGGACGGCGCTGGACGCGATCTCAATGATGCACAACTTAAGTACACCACTGAAGTAGAAAGCCGCTATCAGCAGCGTATTGAGGCGATTCTTGGCCCAATTGTCGGCCAGACTAACGTACATGCTCAGGTTACCGCCCAGATTGATTTTGACAGCCGCGAACAAACCAATGAGCAGTATAAACCGAACAACGATCCCAACAATGCGGCGATCCGTTCACGTCAAAGCAGCGTCAGTGAACAACTGGGTGGACAGTATCCAGGTGGCGTGCCGGGCGCGCTGTCGAATCAACCCGCCCCTGCCAATGCAGCTCCGGTTACCCAACCAAATAACAACAATAATACTGCGGCTAACGCCAACAATAACACGGGTGCTAATGCTAATAATGGCACCACCAATACCAGTAACAGTGAGCGTACTCTTCCTTCCAACAGCCGTAAGGATGACACCACCAACTACGAAGTTGATCGTACGATCCTGCATACCAAAATGAATGTCGGCAACGTCAAACGCCTCTCGGTGGCGGTAGTGGTGAACTATCGTGCCGATGATCAGGGCAAAGCGATCGCGCTGAATCAACAACAAATTAAACAAATTGAAGATCTGACCCGCGAAGCAATGGGTTACTCCACCGAGCGTGGCGATAGCGTCAACGTGGTCAACTCACCGTTTACCCAGAGCGATATCAATGGTAGCGAGCTGCCCTTCTGGCAACAGCAGTCGTTCTTCGATCAGCTGATGAGTGCCGGACGCTGGCTGTTGGTGCTGTTGGTGGCCTTTATTCTCTACCGCAAACTGGTACGCCCGCAGCTGCTGCGTAAACAGCAGCAAGAAAAAGCCCGTGCGGAGGCCAGCGCCCAGCAGCTTCAGCGCCTGGAGGAGCAAGAGGCCTTCTCGGTGACACTGAGCAAAGATGAGCAGGATCTGGATCGTAAATCACAGCAGCGGATGAGTGCTGAGCTGCTGAGCCAACGCATTCGCGATATGTCTGAGAACGATCCACGCGTCGTAGCGCTGGTGATTCGCCAATGGATGAGTAACGAACTATGAGTCTGACCGGTACTGAAAAAAGCGCCATTATGATGATGACGATTGGCGAAGAGCGTGCGGCTGAGGTGTTTAAACATCTTAACACTCGCGAAGTGCAACATCTCAGCGCGGCAATGGCGAATATGCGACAGGTTTCGCATAAGCAGCTGACCGAGGTACTGCGCGAGTTCGAAGCCGATGCCGAGCAGTACGCCGCGCTCAGCATCAACTCTAACGACTATCTGCGCTCTGTGCTGATTAAGGCACTGGGCGAAGAGCGCGCGGCCAGCCTGCTGGAAGATATTCTCGAAACGCGTGAAACCACCAGCGGTATGGAAACACTTAACTTTATGGAGCCACAGGCCGCAGCCGACCTGATTCGCGACGAACATCCGCAGATTATCGCCACTATCCTCGTGCACCTGAAACGGGGTCAGGCGGCCGATATTCTGGCGCTGTTCGACGATCGTTTACGCCACGATGTGATGCTGCGTATCGCCACTTTTGGCGGCGTGCAGCCTGCCGCGCTGGCTGAACTGACCGAAGTGCTGAACACCCTGCTGGATGGTCAAAACCTCAAGCGCGCGAAGATGGGCGGCGTAAGAACCGCAGCCGAAATTATCAACCTGATGAAAACCCAGCAGGAAGAAGCGGTTATCGAAGCGGTACGCGAATTCGATGGCGAACTGGCGCAGAAAATTATCGACGAGATGTTCCTGTTCGAAAATCTGGTTGAGGTGGACGATCGCAGTATCCAGCGCCTGTTGCAGGAAGTGGAGTCCGAACAGTTGCTGATTGCGCTGAAAGGTTCCGAACAACCGCTTCGTGAGAGATTCCTGCAGAATATGTCGCAGCGCGCTGCCGATATACTGCGCGACGATCTCGCCAACCGTGGCCCGGTGCGTATGTCCGCAGTGGAAAACGAGCAGAAGGCGATTTTGCTGATTGTTCGTCGTCTGGCAGAAAGTGGCGAGATGGTGATTGGCAGCAGCGAGGAAACCTATGTCTGATGCCTTTTCTTCCCGCCCGTGGCAAACCTGGCAGCCTGACGACTTCGCGCAGCCGGAAAAGCCAGCGGTTGAGGAATATATCGCCCCTGAGGTCGAAGCTGAAGAGAGTGATCTGCAACAGAACCAGCTGGAACTGTTGCAAACCCAGGTGCGCAATGAAGCTCAGGGCTTAGGCTACGCTGAAGGTCAGCAGAAAGGCTTCAACGACGGTAAAAAAGCGGGTTATGACGCCGGTTATCAGCAAGGTCTGGCGGAAGCAAAACAGCAGCAGGCACCGTTACAGGCGCGAATGCAGCAGTTGGTTGCCGAGTTTCAGCATACCATGGAAGCGCTGGACAGCGTGATTGCCGCACGCCTGATGCAGCTGGCGCTGGAGGCGGCGCGTCAGGTGCTGGGTCAGGCGACCGCGGTCGACGGTTCGGCACTTTTACGTCAGATTCAACAGATGATCCAGCAGGAGCCGATGTTCAGCGGTAAGCCACAGTTGCGGGTTCATCCGGACGATCTGCCGCAAATTGAGCAGACGCTTGGCGCCACGCTGACTCTGCACGGCTGGCGCTTACTGGCCGACAACTCGCTGCATCCCGGCGGTTGCAAGGTCAGCGCTGAAGATGGCGACCTTGATGCCAGCATCGCCACCCGCTGGCATGAACTGTGCCGTCTGGCTGCGCCGGGAGAGCTGTAATGACCTCGCGTCTCTCACGCTGGCTCGGCGCACTCGACGCGTTTGAACAACGTCTTAGCCAGCTGCCAACGGTACGCCGCTACGGCCGCCTGACGCGCGCCACCGGGCTGGTGCTGGAAGCCACCGGCCTGCAACTGCCGCTTGGCGCAACCTGCGTCATTGAACGCTACGATGGCCAGCAGGTGGCCGAAGTTGAGAGCGAAGTGGTTGGCTTCAACGGCCAGAGGCTGTTTCTGATGCCGCTGGAAGAAGTGGAAGGCATTCTGCCGGGGGCACGGGTTTTTGCCCGCGTGAGCGGAGACAGCCAGCACAGTGGCAAACAGCTGTTACTCGGCCCGCAGCTGCTGGGCAGAGTGCTGGATGGCAGCGGGCGTCCGCTGGATGGCCTGCCTTCACCAGAAACCGGCTACCGGGCAGCGCTGATTACCCCGCCCTTCAACCCGCTACAGCGCACGCCAATTACCGATGTGCTGGATACCGGCGTTCGCGCGATTAATGCCCTGCTCACCGTCGGACGCGGCCAGCGCATGGGGCTGTTCGCCGGTTCCGGCGTCGGTAAAAGCGTGCTGCTCGGTATGATGGCGCGCTACACCAAAGCCGATGTGATCGTCGTCGGGCTGATCGGTGAGCGTGGTCGCGAAGTGAAAGATTTTATCGAGAACATTCTTGGGGTTGAAGGACGCGCGCGCGCGGTGGTGATCGCTGCTCCCGCCGATGTCTCTCCGCTACTGCGTATGCAGGGTGCCGCCTACGCCACCCGCATCGCCGAGGATTTTCGCGATCGTGGTCAGCACGTTCTGCTGATCATGGACTCCCTGACGCGCTATGCCATGGCGCAGCGTGAAATCGCGCTGGCGATTGGTGAACCGCCCGCCACTAAAGGTTATCCACCGTCGGTATTTGCCAAACTACCCGCGCTGGTTGAGCGCGCCGGTAATGGTATCGATGGCGGCGGTTCAATTACCGCTTTCTATACCGTACTGACTGAAGGCGACGATCAGCAGGATCCTATTGCCGACTCGGCGCGCGCCATCCTTGACGGTCATATCGTGCTGTCACGCCGTCTGGCTGAAGCGGGCCACTATCCGGCAATTGATATTGAAGCGTCGATCAGCCGTGCAATGACGTCACTGATTGATGAAAACCATTACGCCAAAGTGCGCCAGTTCAAACAGTTACTTTCCAGCTATCAGCGCAACCGCGATCTGGTCAGCGTCGGCGCTTACGCCGCTGGCAGCGATCCGATGCTGGATAAAGCCATCAGGCTTTATCCGGAACTGGAAGCGTTTCTTCAGCAGGGCATTTTCGAGCGCAGCAGTTACGACGATGCCTTACTGCATCTGCAGGCCATTTTTGGTTAACCATCACCAGCGGCCAGCATTGCTCGTTTCAGCGTAAACAGTTCAGGTGAGGCCAGTATGGCAAAGCAAAGCACGGCGATTGAGACACTGCGCGATTTAGCGCAAAAAGAGGTGGAGAAAGCCACGCAGCAGCTGGGCGATGTGCGGCGCGCGCATAAGCAGGCCGACGATCAGCTCTCTATGTTGCTCGACTACCAGCACGAATATCGCAACCAGCTTAACAGCAATATGTCGTCCGGCATTGCCAGTACCCGCTGGCACAACTATCACCAGTTTATTCTGACGCTGGAAAACGCAATTGAGCAGCATCGTCATCAGCTGGCGCAGTGGAACAGCAAACTGGAGCAGGCGTTGCGCTGCTGGCGCGATAAACAGCAGCGGCTGCATGCTTACGAAACTCTGCAAGCCCGTGCTCTGTCGACGGCATTACTACAAGAAAACCGTCTCGACCAGAAACGGATGGATGAATTTGCCCAACGGGCATCATTGAGGAAAGGCGAATGATTACGCTGCCAACACTTCCGACGGCGGTCAGCGCTGATACCAGCGTCGAACTCAGCGCCGTCAGCAACAATTTAACCGCCAGTGACGCTATGCCGCCGGCGTTTTTGACCCTGCTGGGCAACCGCCTGTTAACGCTGGCACAGCAATCCGGCACTGACGCAGGCGCAACTGCCAAACTGCCGGGGCAGCAAAGTCGCGAGGAAAAATCGCTGCCTGCCAGCGAACTCAGCACCCTGCTTGCCGCGCTGGATAAACCAGAAGCGTTAAATGCACTGCTACAAAGCGAAAAGAGTAAAGTCCAGCCAGAATCCGCCGATGATCAACAGCAGCTTAAGCCAGCGGAGCTAACCGACGGTGATAAACAGGCGTTACAGGCGCTGTTTGCCATGCTGCCACCAACGCCGGTTCAGCCTGATTTCACCGCGGCAAACCCTGACGACGCCAGCAGTACTGGCATTGACAATGAAACTGACGGCAGTAAACAGCACGGTCTGAACGCGCTGCTGAGCAGCCTGACCCGTAACAGCACGCCCGCGCAGACAAGCATGGATACCCGCGCCAGCCTGTCGGCCAGCTCTTCCTTTCAGCAGACGTTAAGCAGTATTAAGCAAGAGCAATCGACAGAGAGTCAGCCGACCAGCTTGCCGGCTGTCGCCCCCCTCAGCGCCGCCAGTACGCCGCTGACACCGACAGCATCGGCCAGCGTTATGGCGCCTGCCACGCCGCAGCTGAATTCGCAGCTGGGCAGCCCGGAGTGGCAGCAGGCACTGAGCCAGCAGGTGGTAATGTTCAACCGTAACGGCCAGCAAAATGCTGAGCTGCGCCTGCATCCGCAGGATCTCGGATCGATTCAAATCAGCCTGAAACTGGATAACGACCAGGCGCAGCTTAATATGGTTTCGGGTCACAGCCAGGTGCGTGCCGCACTTGAGGCCGCCATTCCGCAACTGCGTACTGCGCTGGCAGAGAGCGGCATTCATCTCGCGCAGAGCAATGTCAGCAGTGATGCCTCTGCGCAGAGCCACTCTTTCAGCGGCCAGCAACAGTCAGGTGGCAACGCCAGCGGTAACTCTGGCAGGACGCGGAATAACGATGGCGAGATAACGCCGATTGCCGTTCCGGCCACCCTTCAGGCACGCGCGATCGGCAACAACGCTGTTGATATTTTCGCCTGATAGCGGCAAACGCCGAAGCTAGCAGTAAAACTCGCGTCTTTTCTGGCTATTGAACGACAAAAGACGCGGGATAATCTGACCTGGCTCTGCGGCTGGCGTCGCCCATCTAATTCACAGGAAGTTACTGCAAAAATGTCTGATAACGCGAAAGCCAAAGGCCGCAAACGTTCAATAATGATCCCGCTGTTACTGATTGTCACAGTGGCCGCTTGCAGCGTGGCAGGCTATGCAGTCTGGCGAATGATAAAAAAACCCGCTGATGCCACAGAAACCACGGCAAAAAAACAGCCCCCAGCCGCCCCTCTGTTTTTTGCACTTGATACTTTTACCGTGAACCTGGTCAATGCCACCAGCGATGCCGATCGCGTGCTGTATATCGGCTTTACGCTGCGCCTGCCCGATGAAGAGACACGTCGCCGCATGAACGAGTATCTGCCTGAAGTGCGTAGCCGACTACTGCTGCTACTCTCGCGTCAGAATGCATCAACACTGATGAGTGAACAGGGCAAACAGGATCTGATGACGCAGATCAAACAGGTGCTGGCAGCGCCACTGGTTGAGGGTCAACCTCCACAGGTTGTAAACGACGTGCTGTTTACCGCCTTTATTTTGAGGTGATTCGATGGGCGATAACATTCTTTCGCAAGCTGAGATCGACGCGCTGCTTAACGGCGACAGTGACAGTACCGCAGACGAAAAAGTTAAAGGTTTGGGCGAAAGCGATATTCGTCCCTACGATCCCAATACCCAGCGCCGCGTGGTTCGTGAACGCTTACAGGCGCTGGAAATCATTAATGAACGCTTCGCGCGACAATTCCGCATGGGATTATTTAATTTGCTGCGACGCAGCCCGGACATCAGCGTCGGCGCCATTAAAATTCAGCCTTATCATGAGTTTGCCCGCAACCTTCCGGTGCCAACCAACCTGAATCTGGTGCACCTGAAACCGCTGCGCGGCACCGCGCTGTTTGTCTTCTCGCCTGCGCTGGTTTTTATCGCGGTAGATAACCTGTTTGGTGGTGATGGACGCTTCCCGACCAAAGTTGAAGGTCGTGAATTTACCCATACCGAGCAGCGGGTGATTCGCCGCATGCTGAAGCTGGCGCTGGACGGCTACAGTGACGCCTGGAAAGCGATTTATCCCCTTGAAGTGGAGTATGTGCGCTCGGAAATGCAGGTGAAGTTTACCAATATTACTACATCGCCGAATGACATTGTGGTGACGACGCCCTTCCAGGTGGAGATTGGCAATCTGGTGGGTGAATTTAATATTTGCATTCCGTTCAGCATGATCGAGCCGCTGCGCGAACTGCTGGTCAACCCGCCGCTGGAAAACTCGCGCCAGGAAGATCAGAGCTGGCGCGAAACGCTGGTCAAACAGGTTCAACACTCGGAGCTGGAATTAGTGGCTAACTTTGCCGATGTTTCATTACGCCTGTCGCGCATTCTGCAATTGAAACCCGGTGACGTGCTGCCGATTGAAAAGCCCGATCGCATTCTCGCCCACGTCGATGGCGTGCCGGTATTAACCAGTCAATATGGCACGTTGAACGGTCAATATGCGCTGCGTGTGGAACATTTGATTAACCCAATTTTGAACTCGCTGAATGAGGAACAGGCCCATGACTGACAGTAATAAACCAGCCGACGGTAACGCGTCTGCGGACGATCTGTGGGCTGAAGCCATGAATGAGCAAGCAGCATCCGCCAGCTCGCCGTCAACGGATAACGTCTTTAAGTCCTTTGAAAATAATGATATTGCCGGTTCGTTGCAGGATATCGATCTGATTATGGATATCCCGGTCAAACTGACCGTCGAGCTGGGTCGTACCAAAATGACCATTAAAGAGTTGCTGCGCCTGTCGCAAGGGTCTGTCGTGGCGCTGGATGGGCTGGCCGGTGAACCGCTGGATATCCTGATTAACGGCTACCTGATTGCCCAGGGTGAAGTGGTGGTAGTCGCGGATAAATACGGCGTTCGCATCACCGATATTATTACGCCTTCTGAACGCATGCGTCGTCTGAGCCGATAAATGAAAAGCAGCACCCAGCCGCTTCAATCTATGCCGTCCTCGCCTGCCGTGCCTTCCGCGGGTTCGATGCTGACGCAGGTCAGCTCGGTGCTGGCCTTTATTGTGTTACTGATCCTCGCTTGCGCCTGGCTGGCGCGGCGCTGTGGCTTTGCGCCCAGGCGAGTCAGCTCCCAGTCGCTAAACGTCAGCGCCAGCGTCAGCATCGGCCAGCGTGAGCGTGTGGTGATTGTTGATGTGGACGATGCGCGTCTGGTGCTGGGTGTTACCGCCCAACATATTACCCATCTGCATACCTTGCCGCCAAAAGCGCCGGACCCACAGTCTGAGCCGGTGGCAACGGCAGATTTTCGTCACCTGCTACAGACGTTCCTGAAACGCTCCGGAAAATCGCAATGATTCGTCGACTGTTATCACTGCTGCCACTGTTAATGCTGACGCCAGAGGTATATGCCCAGCTTCCGGGCCTGGTCAGCCAGCCGCTGGCCAATGGTGGACAAAGCTGGTCACTGCCGGTGCAGACGCTGGTTTTTCTCACTTCGCTGACTTTTTTGCCCGCAATCCTGCTGATGATGACCAGTTTCACCCGCATCATCATCGTCTTTGGTTTGCTGCGCAATGCGCTTGGTACTCCGTCAGCGCCGCCAAACCAGGTAATGCTCGGTCTGGCACTGTTTTTGACCTTTTTTATTATGGCGCCGGTGTTCGACAAAATTTATCAGGATGCTTATCTGCCATTTAGCGAGGACAAGATCAGCATGGAAGTGGCGATTGATAAAGGGGTGCAGCCGCTGCGTGAATTCATGCTGCGTCAGACGCGCGAAGCGGACCTGGCGTTATTCGCCCGGCTGGCGAATACCCCACCGATAGCTGGCCCGGAAGCAGTGCCAATGCGCATTCTGCTGCCAGCCTATGTGACCAGTGAGCTGAAAACCGCGTTCCAGATTGGTTTTACGGTGTTTATTCCGTTTCTGATTATCGATTTAGTGGTCGCCAGCGTGCTGATGGCGCTGGGAATGATGATGGTGCCACCGGCGACCATCTCGCTGCCGTTTAAGCTGATGCTCTTTGTGCTGGTCGATGGCTGGCAACTGCTGGTCAGCTCACTGGCACAGAGTTTTTATTCTTAACCTTAACTGGCGGCGTAATCGCCTGCTCTGCCATCAGGAAATATAACAATGACACCGGAATCGGTAATGGTGCTTGGTCACGAAGCGATGAAAGTGGCGCTGGCAATGGCCGCCCCGCTGCTGCTGGCCGCACTGATCAGTGGTCTGTTAATCAGCCTGCTGCAGGCCGCAACGCAGATTAACGAACAGACGCTGTCGTTTATTCCCAAAATTCTTGCTGTTGCGGCCACCGCCGTGATCGCCGGGCCGTGGATGCTCAGTCTGATCCTCGACTATATGCGCACCCTGTTTAACAACCTGCCCTATATAATCGGCTGATGCTCACTTTCGACAGCAGCCAGCTGATGCTCTGGCTTAGTCAATTCTTCTGGCCAATGGTGCGGGTGCTGGCACTTATTGCCACCGCACCGATTCTCAGTGAACGATCGGTCAGCCGCAAAGTGAAAGTTGGCCTGGCATTTATGATCACCTGGTTACTGGTGCCCATGTTACCCCCCAGCCAGGTGACGCTGTTTTCCGTCGGCGGTCTTTGGCTGCTGATCCAGCAAATGCTGATTGGCATCGCCCTGGGCTTTACCATGCAGTTCGCTTTTGCGGCGGTGCGAACCGCAGGTGAAGTGATTGGTTTACAGATGGGATTATCATTCGCGACCTTCTTTGACCCCGGTAGCCGCCTGAATATGCCGGTATTGGCGCGCTTTCTCGATATGCTGGCAATGCTGCTTTTTCTGAGTTTTAACGGCCATCTGTGGCTGATCTCATTGCTGGCTGACAGCTTTCATACCCTGCCGATTGGCGGTGAACCGCTTAATGCCAATGCGTTTCTGGCGCTGACCAAAGCCGGAGGATTAATTTTTCTTAACGGCATGATGCTGGCGCTGCCGTTAATCACACTGTTATTGACGCTTAACATGGCACTCGGTTTGTTAAATCGCGTTTCACCTCAGCTGTCAGTTTTCGCGATTGGTTTTCCGATTACCTTATCAATCGGCATACTAACGATGGGCATTTTGATGCCGCTGTTGGCACCCTTCTGCGAGCATTTATTCAGTGAAGTGTTTGATTTACTTTCTGACATAATTTCCGAAATGCCCAAAAACTAAACATTAACCAACCTAAACAATCCCATATAAAAACTTAAGCAATGAAAAACTATCAACCTGTAATCAGAACACTCTTTGTAAGAATTTCCCTAAGGAAAATCTTATAAATTCCTTATTCAAATGAAAACTATTCTTATCAAAGGATATTTCGCGTATTTTAAAAAAGCTATCTCACGGCGCCCTGGCGCGAGCATCTTGATGAAAAATAGCGCAAATGGATGTTTTTCAAGCCTTTTCGGATTCAGTTTTTTTTACTTGTCTTAAAATGGTTTTTACGGCATTGTCAACACACCCAGATAGACGAAACATTCGTACAACAAATCATTTTAGGAATTATCTTATCAGAAAATGACCAATTCTGGGTGATAGTGGCAATGTAATGAAATATTGCAACTGGAGCAGCATGTTGGCATATCGCCGCCGGTCTTTCTGGCCCGTGTCACTCCGCTGCGTGTAGTAAGACAACGCTTTCATCTTCCAAACACAAACTACGTGGTGCTCAGCAAGGATGAGTTGTTGGCCTTAGCAAGACATCGGTCTGCACACGGGTAGTTCGTGAACAATAAAAATAAATTTTTGCAAAGCTATCTTTTTCGTACCGCGATACGCGTAATTCATCGTTGATTTAACGGATAACAATTTGGTGAGGGTCGCTAACATGCCAACAATTATTATGGATTCATGCAGCTACACAAGGCTGGGTCTGATGGACTATATGACTGTAAAAGGAGTTAAGAAGAAGAATATCTCTTCAGTCAACGATATCGACCAGCTTCATAATAAATGCCAGCAAATTAAGCCTGGTATTGTATTTATAAATGAAGAGTGTTTTATTCACGAGCCAGATGCCAGCCTGCGTATTCGAAATATCCTGATTCAGCACCCTGATACACTATTCTTTATCTTTATGGCTATCTCGAACATCCACTTCGAGGAGTATCTTTATGTTCGTAAGAACTTGATTATTACCTCAAAATCGATTAAGCCTGCAGTACTTGATGACCTGCTATGCACCTATCTGCAAAAGAGACTTAACACCCCAAATCGTAACTCCTCTGGCCCAGAGGTTCATCCGTTAACACTCAGCCAGACCGAATCAAATATGCTGAAGATGTGGATGTCAGGTCATGATACGATACAGATATCCGATAAGATGCAAATAAAAGCGAAAACGGTTTCATCGCACAAAGGTAATATCAAGCGAAAAATCAAAACGCACAACAAGCAGGTTATTTATCATGTTGTCCGTTTAACTGATAATGTCACCTCAGGTATTTATGTCAACGTGAGATAATCACCCAATGAAAAGGCCGGGACTGACCGGCCTTTTTTATTTATCTTAACTTTTCGTTTTGCGACGGCGATCCCACTCTTACCGCTAATTGTTTTCATTATTTTGCCGATGCTCAGATCGATACCGAAGCAGTGCTTCGCCCTACATCTGACTGAGAGCAACAGAATATGACAGTTAATCAATCAACAGCCGAATATAGCGGATTAAGTTTCTGGCAGCATCTGCGGCTGGTTCCGCTGTTTGCCGTAATCTTTGGCGGAATTCTGCTGCTTTTTGCACTGTGTATCGGCCTTTCCAGCTATTTTCTGATTAAAAGTAACCAGTCGTTAAATGACGCTACTCAGGAAATTCAAATTCGCATGGCGGTTTCCAACAGCTCCAATCACTTGCGAACTGCACGTCTGAATGTCATTCATGCCGCTGCCGCAGCGCGTATCGGCGAAATGGATGAGTTCAAAGCGAATCTGGCCGCCAGCGAAAACCGCATTAAACAAGCGCAGGAAAATTTCCTGCGCTATGGCAATCGTCCCGATAAAACCGCGGCGGGCATCGCACTCGATGCACCGATGAAGCAGCGTTTTGACGCTTACGTTAAACAGGGCCTGACACCGATGCTTACCGCGGCCCGACAGGGTAGTTTCGAGGGCGTCATCGCGCAGGAAACCGACGTCACGCGCAAACTTGATGATCAATATAATCAGCTGCTGCTGAAGGCGATTAAGATTCGCACCGACCGCGCCGAAGCGATTAATACTCAGGCCCAACAGCACTCGCGTCTTGGCTTTATCACCATGGCCGCCGCCTTTGCGCTGGCGTTGTTGCTGACGCTGGCAACGTTTATCTTTCTGCGTCGCGTCGTGATTACACCGTTGCGCCAGGCGGTAGGCCGTATTGAACTGATCGCTCAGGGAGATTTAACCGCCCCGATGCAAAACTGGGGGCGTAATGAAATTGGTATCCTGGGCAATAATTTACAGGCGATGCAGCGGGCGCTGATCAACACCGTTGGTACGGTACGTGAAGGTGCGGTCGCTATCTGGCAGGGCTCCGGCGAGATCTCCGCTGGAAATACCGATCTCTCTGCCCGTACCGAACAGCAGGCGGCAGCTCTTGAGCAGACAGCCGCCAGCATGGAACAGCTTACCGCCACCGTAAAACAGAACGCCGAAAATGCCCATCATGCCAGCCTGCTGGCGGCGGATGCCTCAGGTAAGGCCCGTGAAGGTGGCGATATTGTCAGCGGCGTGGTTAGCACCATGAACAATATTTCCGCCAGCTCAGGTAAAATTGCCGAAATTACTAATGTGATTAACAGTATCGCTTTTCAGACGAATATCCTGGCGTTAAACGCCGCGGTGGAAGCGGCCCGCGCCGGTGAGCAGGGGCGAGGTTTTGCGGTCGTCGCCAGTGAAGTCCGCAATCTGGCACAGCGCAGTGCCCAGGCGGCAAAAGAGATTGACGGCTTGATCGCTGAATCGGTCGACCTGATTGGCAAAGGTTCATCACAAGCGGGCCACGCTGGCGATACCATGACAGAAATTGTCGATGCCGTGCGCCGCGTCACCGATATCATGGCGGAAATTGCCGCCGCCTCAGATGAACAGAGCAGAGGTATTCAGCAGGTCAGTCAGGCCGTAACCGAAATGGATAATGTCACACAGCAAAACGCCGCGTTAGTTGAAGAAGCCTCTGCCGCGGCCTCGTCACTTGAGCAGCAGGCTGCGCGTCTGACCCAGGCGGTGGCGGCATTTCGTCTCAATGAGAATGCCGAAAGCGATGCAGTGACGCTGAACGCCGGTGCATCAGCTCTGCGCACGTGTTCTGCTGCCGGTCGTTTACTGACGTCACAGAATGCAAATTGGGAAACGTTTTAACCGACAGATAAACTAAAACGGGCCTGACTCAAGGTCAGGCCCGTGATTTACGATGACGGGTTACTGCGAAGCATCGTGCGGTTCGACAAAAATACCGTCGTCGTGGCCCAGCTCGTTAAAAAACCAGATTCCCAGCGGATAATCATCCAGCGAAACCAGGTACATAGTGCCTTCACTAAAATCTTCTACCGCCAGAACCTTGCCGGCACGACGCGGACCACCGTCAGTTTTAACTGTTACCCGATCATTAACCTTCATTGGTTTTCTCCCCGAAATAATAGAGGAAGTTTAACCGATACTGGCCGGTTTTTCCTGACCTCGATCACGCACTTATCGACGAGCGATAACCCATACAGCATGAACGATACCGGGGATATAACCGCAAAGGGTCAGCAAAATGTTCAGCCAGAACGCGCCGCCAAAACCAACCTGCATAAACACGCCCAGTGGTGGCAACAGAATAGCGATTACAATGCGCAGAAAATCCATACTGACTCCTGGTAAATACAATTAAATTATTAAAAATATTTTTAACTCGTTATTAAGATAGCATTTATCTCTGTTTTTGCTGCCAGCACGGATGTAAATCATCGTAAGCCCGGGCAATACCCGCTGACCTTTTCACTTTCTTAACATTACGATGTGAGACTTCTGACACCAGCAGCGGGTAAAATTCTTACAGCTGTCTCCCCCCAAAGAGGCAGACAACCCAAAAAGTAACAAGGATTTTTGCCCGCGCAGCGCGGGCTTTTTTTGCCCCTGCCCCCTCCCCCTTCTCACCAGTGGCTATACTTACAGCACATTGGCTCAGTGAGGATTAGAATCATGGGCACGGCAAAACAGAACGGCGATGACATTCAGCGCGAAGTGAAAGTTGATGTTGACGCCTTGCTGGATGCGATTCAAAGTCGTTCGTCCGGCGAAGTGCAAGAGTTCATGGCTAATGAAGATGCGCACAGGTTACAGGTACAGGGTAAAGAGTACGGTTCTTACAGCGAACTGGCGGAGGCCTTCGAGCTGGATATCCGTGATTTCTCAATCAGTGAAGTGAACCGTTAACTGCATGCCAAAAAAAATCCCGGCCAGTGGCCGGGAAAGAAAAACATTAAAAAGAAATTCGTTACACCAGGGTAATCCGTAACGCTGACAGCTTACTCTTTCGAGTAATTAAGACAAGTCTGATGCTAGCAAAACTCTGAATATTTATTCCCGCTCTAAACACGTTGGCTGGCATGGTGCCATAGCTGTAGCGGCCTATAACTCGATCATAAATCGTACAATAGCAATGTTTTCTCACCACTTTTAAGAATAATCTTACAAAAAAAACTTCCTAATATCTTACCGACTGTTAAATCATCTTAGCTTCCCTTCACAAGCCGCAGAGTTAGTTATACTTAGCCATTAATCAGGATGTTATCTCTCTTATCCGTTAAGTTTCGAGGTGAACACCATGCCAGGTTTGCATGACGCATTAATGATTGTGACTGATTTAGATGGCTCACTACTCGATCACCATACTTATAGCTGGCAACCCGCTCAGCCCTGGTTAGATCGCCTTAAACAGCATCAGATTCCTCTGGTGTTCTGTTCCAGCAAAACCGCCTCAGAAATTATACCGCTACAACAGCAACTGGGCTTAAGTGGCGCGCCTTTTATTGCTGAAAACGGCGCACTGGTTCAGCTCGACAGCGCCGGAGGTGATACCGTTCGCCATCACGCCGGCAAAGACTACAGTGAAATCTGCCACTGCTTACGCCGTTTACGTCAGCAGTATCAGTTTCGTTTTAGCGGTTTTGCCGACTTCACCGACAGAGAAGTCGCCGATATCACCGGCCTGACCGTCAGCAATGCGGCACTGGCGCGCCGCCGCGAGGCGTCAGAATCGCTGGTATGGCGTGACAGTGAACAGCAGTTTTCTGCCTTCCGTGAAGCGCTTGATGCCGAAGGTTTTAGCCTGACTCAGGGCGGCCGCTTCTGGCATGTGATGGCAAAAGGGAGTGGGAAAGGCGCAGCCCTGGCCTGGCTCTTGCAAGCATATCCGTCGCACCATCAACAACCTTTTATTACTGTTGGTCTGGGTGACGGGCCTAACGATGCGCCAATGCTCGACAGCGTTGACTATGCTGTGGTGATTAAAGGCTACAGTAAAACGCCGATCGTTTTATCCCGCGCCGATCGACACAATATTTACGAAACCAGCCACACAGGACCCGATGGCTGGAGTGAAGGGCTCGACTACTTTATCGCGCAGGAGTAGTTCTGCCGCGCGACTGCATATCACAAAGTCAATTTTCTTGCCCATGCCGGGCGTCAGTAGGCTGTCTGAAGGGGAACACAATGAGTGATTTTTTCCAGAATGGTGTTATTACTAATTTCCATAACCTGACAGGCCGCAGCGTTGAATCGCTGGAGAAAGATCTGGTTCAATTTTCCAAAAAGCGCAAAATGGGGCTAATGCTCCCTTCGCTATTTTCTGAACTGGAAGGACCGGCATTAAGCCATATCGTCGACGAACTGGCAAAAGTCCCGTATCTTGAAGAGATTGTGATTGGTCTTGATCGCGCCGACCGTGAGCAGTTTTTGCATGCGCGTGAATTCTTTTCTCGTCTGCCGCAGCGCCACCGCATTTTATGGAATGACGGCCCGCGCCTGAAGGCACTGGACGCCGAACTGGATAAAGAGGGCTTGTCGCCCAGCCAACCCGGTAAAGGGCGTAACGTCTGGTTTTGTACCGGTTATACCCTCGCGTCCGATCGTACCAGCTGCGTAGCACTCCACGACTGCGACATTGTTACTTATGAACGTGGCATGCTGGCTCGTCTGCTGTATCCCCTGGCCAATCCGTCATTCCACTATGAGTTCTGTAAGGGCTTTTATGCCCGGGTAGCTGACAATAAGCTTAATGGTCGCGTGGGTCGCTTACTGGTTGGCCCGCTGCTGCGTTCACTACAAAAAGTCTATGGTCACTCCGAATATCTCGATTACCTCAGCAGTTTTCGCTATCCGCTCTCCGGTGAGTTTGCCATGCGCACCCACGTGCTGAACGGCATTAAAATTCCCGGAGACTGGGGGTTGGAAATTGGCGTGCTGTCAGAAATCTATCGCAATTACACCACCCGGCAGAGCTGTCAGGTAGAAATTGCCGATAACTACGACCATAAACATCAGCCGCTGTCAGAAGAGGATGGTACCGGCGGCCTGCGCCGGATGAGCAATGATATTGTGCAGTCGCTGCTGCGAAAAATGGCAACCATGGGCGTCAGTGTGACCAGTGACTCATTCCGCGTACTGAAAGCCACTTACTACCGTAACGCGCTGGATATGATGGAAGTGTATAACCACGAAGCCACAATGAATGGCCTGACGTTTGATCAGCATGCGGAAGAAGCAGCAGTGGAAATGTTTACTCAGACCATCCTGGAAGCCGGCCAGTCGTTTATTGAACGTCCCAACGATAAACCTTTTATTCCGAGCTGGAGCCGCGTGCAGTCAGCCTTTCCGGATATTTTGCAACGCATCTGGCAGGCAGTGGAAGAGGATAATCGCGGCGAGGTTTAACTCTGCCAGCATACGCGGTTACGGCCGCTCTGCTTTGCCTGATACAGTCTGCTGTCGGCCAACGATTGCAGGCTGTCAGTCTGGTAATCGCCCTGCTCCTCGCTACTGGCAACACCAAATGACGCGGTCAGGATCACCGTTTGATCGATGCTGATCATCAGCTCTTTTTGTGCCAGCTGATGACGGATACGCTCGGCAACTGCCACCGCCTCCTCCAGCTGAGTTTCCGGCAACAACAGGCAAAACTCTTCTCCGCCGACCCGTCCGGCAATGTCCATCCGGCGTAACGACTGCGTGATAATTCCGGCTACGTGTGACAACGCTGAATCACCGGCCTGATGCCCATAATTATCGTTAACTGACTTAAAGAAATCGATATCCAGCTGAATCAGTGACAGCGGTCGGTGACTGCGCTGGCACTGTGCCGCACAGCGCTCACTCAGATCAAAAAACGCCGCGCGATTGTATAATCGAGTCAGACCATCGTAATTCGCACGCCACTCCAGTTTATTTTGCAATCTCATCATTTTAGAAATAAGGCGGATAATAGCGTAATACGATCCCAGTAAAATTAAGCTGAACAGCAACCACATCAATATCAACACCAGCACTATTCGCCCCTGGTCGCCTTTCAGCCCCTCAGCCAATGTCTGAATATTAACAATAACACCGTCAAAACCGCGCAGTTTATCCCATGTCAGGTAGCGCGTACCAAACCGTAACTCTCCTCTGACGCCCTGTTGCAGTGCATTCTTCAACTGCTGCTTCTCACTGGTGCTCAGCGCGTGCCCTTCAATGGCAGGAGGCGAATCGGAACTTGCCAGCACGTTTTGCTGACGATCCAGTAGCAGCACCACACCCTGATGTTTTTGCTGTATCGCCCGTTGCAAATGCCGGTGAATACTTTCGCGCGAAAAGTCCATCGCCAACACGCCGAACCAGTAATCACCGCTATCCACCGGTACACTGACGGTGATGATTGCGCTTTCTTCTGACAATCCGTTATACACCGGCGTCCAGTACCGATGACGCAAAGGGTTCTTATCCGGCTGCATGGCAGTAAAGTAGTCGCGTTGAATCATCACGCGATAACTGTTCAGCGTGTCATTATCGTTAAGCGGAGGTGTGGAGCTAAGGTAAAATCCTCCGCGCGAGATATACCAGAGGCGGGAGTGAAAATCGCGATCGGGATCGCTGAACTGCAGGATAAAGCTTAACTCAAGCACCGCGCTCAGTTCGTCACTTAAGCGCTGTGGGTCATCACGGTTAAGCAGCGGATAATCTTTCATCCAGCTGTCGGATACGCCGTTGAGCGGCATACTGCGCTGGGTGTTCAGATTCACTTGCCAGACAGGATCATCACGCAGTTGATTAAACAGTTGCGCCGCCTGGCGATTATTATCTGAGTCTATAGGGCTGGTCAGGGCATGACTCAGCATTGAGCGATAAACGCCCAGCGTATCAAGGCTGAACTGAAACTGGCGATCCAGCGTCACGGCTACCGTCGTTAAACGGATTTGCTGATTCACTTCATAGCTGTTCTTTAACTCCAGCGCTTCACGCCAGGTAAGAAAAGTCGAACACAGAAATACCGCGATAAAACAGAGGTGCACGATATGTCGCGGATTTGTCCCGGAGCCGATACGGCGAAAAAACGCATTAGTTTTCAACCAACACAGCCCCCAAGTTGCAACTATCATTCAGTGTAGACGTGGTTAAAACAAGCTGCCCGGCTGTAATTATTCGGGTGCCACATGCAGAAAGCTCGCCAGCACCTGAATTTTCCGTGCCGGGGAATGGTCTCACCGTTCAGCTATTTGCCTGATGCACGTGGCGTAACGCCCAGCGCCCTCGCGAGGACGACGCCCACAATAAGTTTACTCGGTTCAAGAAAATGCCAAAAGTACTTTACGTACAGATTTGAAAGAGTGGCAGGCAAAGAAAAGCCGCCAGCGATAATAATATCGGCAGGCGGCCTCAGGGATAATTAACTGGCAAGTTGACGCTCTGATGCAAGGGAATACAGTTCATCTTCTTTAAAAGCCTCACGCCTGACGCTGTAACCATCGTGCCAACGACACTCAACCATGCCGCTGGCGTAACCGGTAACAATCATCCTTGGCCCGCCATTTTTATGCTGTACTTCATCACTGACAATAAACAACATCGTGCGCCTCCGTTTCAGGGTGAAAAACACCTTAACAGGTATAGCAGGTGCGAATCATTCTCGCCTGCTACTTGCGACTAAAAAAATCGGCTGATCGATAAAGTCAGGCAGGAAATAGCGTAAATGCAGGGATTTAGCCTCATAAACATTTTTATGATAACGATTGCTGAAAAATTAAAAAAAACGGACAACCTGAGTTGTCCGTTTTTACATCAATCTTCATCACCTGGAATCAGATTTTGCAGCCTTCGCAATCGGCTTCATCGCCCAGATCGGCTGGCACTTCGTTGGCTTTCTTTTCGGCATTGGCTTCAGCTTGTTCCAGCTGGGCATCAATATCAAATTCGAAAATATCGTCGTTCATGTTAACTCCAGGGATTGTCTTACAGGTTATCTGCTGCCTTTATACTTATTTACCGCGTATCTTCGCAATCATATTTACGACAAACAGCACAATCGAACCAACGATAAAGCCGATCACCAGATTGGCACCGTTACTGATTAACGCAGTCACCAGACCATTGAATCCACTGCTCCAGTGGTCGATGGTATGATGCAGCCACGGCAAACCGTGAACGATAATCCCGCCGCCGACCAGAAACATTGCCAGCGTGCCGACCACCGTCAGGATCTTCATCAGCCAGGGTGCAGCGGCCAGCAACCCAGCGCCAATCCCCTGGGCAATGGCGGAACTTTTCTGCTTCAGCCATAAACCTAAATCGTCCAGCTTGACGATACCGGCGACAATTCCGTACACCCCAACGGTCACCAGAATGGCGATGCCGGAAAGAATCAGCACCTGATTCAGCAGCGGCGCGTCAGAAACGATGCCGAGCGTGATCGCCACAATTTCTGCCGACAGAATAAAATCGGTACGAACAGCCCCTTTGATCTTCTTCTTTTCGAACTCAGCCGGATTCTGCTCGGCGGCTTTCAGCAGGCGCTGTTCACGAGCTTCAGGCGTCGAGTGCGATTTATCACTCTGCAGGCTGTGCATGACTTTTTCCACGCCTTCAAAGCAGAGATAAGCACCGCCAATCATCAACAGCGGCGTAATGGCCCAGGGCGCAAAATAACTGATTAACAGCGCCAGCGGCACCAGTATCAGCTTATTGAGGAATGAACCTTTGGCAACGCCCCACACCACCGGAATTTCCCGATTGGCTTTAACTCCGCTTACCTGCTGAGCATTTAGCGATAAATCGTCACCCAGTACACCTGCGGTTTTCTTCGCCGCCAGCTTGCCCATCACCGAAATATCATCAAGTAAGGTGGCAATATCATCCAATAACGTCAGTAAGCTACTTCCAGCCAAAGTGGTTTTCCTTTATCAATGTTCATGATGCTGGCAGCAGGGACAGACTTCAATTTCCGCCACTGCCATATCTGCTATTCCGTCACAGTCCCATTCAACCCGCACCGGCTGGCCTTGCGCCTGGTCATGATGCAGATATTTACTGACCGGACTCTCCGTCATACCGGAGATCTCCTCGGTAGCGATAAGCCTGTCGCCAACATAAATGCGTGCCGTCGCCTGGGTATTAACCATACGTTGCTCGCGCAGTTTATACAGGCGTCTTACCGTCAGCTTGATGCTGGCCATACGTTCACCCTGTGCGTGTTATCTATGGAAGCGGTCGATCTAAACAATTATGGGTCACAATGGCAATATTTGTGACGATTAATAGATGATTTAGCGGTAGTGTAAGCGCCTGAAAAATTTGCCTGAGCCAGTACTATGCCACGCCATGCCGCCCCTGCCGTACTGTTAGTCGCTTCATTATTCACTCTGTATATCATCTGGGGATCAACCTACCTGGTGATTCGCCTCGGCGTCGAAAGCTGGCCGCCAATGATGATGGCAGGCTTACGATTTCTGATTGCCGGTATCATCCTGTTCAGCTTCTTAAAACTGCGTGGACATCCGATGCCGGGCCGCCGGGCGATGCTTAATGCGGCAATTGTCGGCGTGCTGTTATTATCGATCGGCAACGGACTGGTCACGATTGCCGAGCATCAGCATGTTCCGTCGGGGCTGGCAGCGGTAATGGTCGCCACCGTTCCGCTGTTTGCGCTGTGCTTCAGCCAGCTATTTGGCATCGCCACGCGCTGGATTGAGTGGCTGGGCATCGCCGTCGGCCTGAGCGGTATCGTGTTACTCAATAGCGGTGGCCATTTAAGCGGCAATCCCTGGGGTGCGATGATGATCCTGCTGGCCGCCGTCAGCTGGGCGTTTGGCTCGGTATGGGGTTCGCGGATTGAGCTACCGAAAGGCGCGATGGCGGCAGCCATTGAGATGCTGGCAGCGGGTAGCGTACTGCTGGTGGTGAGCGTTATCAGCGGTGAAAAACTGCAGGCGATGCCCGATATACAGGGTATGTTAGCCCTCGGCTTCCTGATCGTTTTCGGCTCAATTATTGCGATTAATGCTTATATGTATTTGATCCGCAACGTCAGCCCGGCGGTGGCTACCAGTTATGCCTATGTTAATCCGGTGGTGGCAGTACTGCTCGGCACCAGCTTTGCGGATGAAACGCTGTCGACGCGGGAATGGCTGGCGCTGGCGATTATCATCTTTGCGGTGGTACTGGTGACGCTGGGTAAATATCTGTTTCCGGCAAAGCCGCGAATTAAGCCGCTGGCATAAGTCGCTCAGAAACGGTGAATGCCCTGATGATCTATCCCGGCATTACCGTTTCCGGCAATTATCCACTCCTCAAGACGTGAATGGATGGCCTCATCTTTCAGCCGGAGCTTGCCACGCAGCGCGCATTCCCAGACGACCAGCACCTTCCAACCTTCGGCGGTCAGCGTAGCGATATCTCGCCGGTCGCGCTCGACATTCCGGCCGATTTTTTCCAGCCAGAATTCACTGCGCGTTGCCGGCACCCTGAACAGATAACAGTGATGGTGATGCCAGAAACAGCCGTGAACAAAAATAATCGTTCGCTGCTCCGCCAGCACAAAATCTGGCTTACCAGCCAGCGTTTTGTCCTGAACCTGATAGCTGAATCCCAGTTCTTCCAGCAGGTGCGCCAGCCGCTTCTCAATCGCGGTATTTTCCGTGCGAATAGCGCGCATATTTTTGCTGCGGACTGCCGCAGAATGGACGTCGGCCATCTTCTCTCCCTGGATGCTGCTGCACGCTGGCAAACGCAACCCGTCAGACTTTATTTGTCGCTTCGATAATCCACGGCCGCAACAACTGCGCGACGGCGGCAAATGCCGGCACAATCACCGAGTTGCCGAACTGGCGATAAGCCTGAGTATCCGAAACCGGCAGCCTGAATACCCTACCGCCGACGCTTTCAAAGCCCATTAAACGGGCGCATTCACGCGGTGTCAGGCGTCGCGGACGACGCTGCTGATTTTCCGCATCGTCAAAATCTGCCTCACCCAGCTGGCGATCCCAACCGCGATCGATCAGAATTTCCGAGCCATCCTTGTAGTAACGTGCGGATAACGTTCGCACTACGCCATTATTACGCGCCGGGTCGACCAGCCCATAGCCGAAGCCGTTACCTTTGGCCTGATGCTTTTTGGCATACTGGTAAAGGTATTTCCACAGCGTTGGCGTCAGAATATATTTAGCATCGACCGTCGGCTCAAGCAATTCACCGATGGTTTTGCGCTGCTGTGGATAAAACTGGCTGAGATTGCTCAGGCTGAAACCTGCGGACAACTGTAAGTCACGGCGGAACCCCACCAGCACAATGCGCTCCCGATGCTGTGGCAGAAAGTGTTTGCCATCGACAATTTTTGGATCGTCCTTACCGCTGACGGCCGCATCCGCCACTTCATAGCCCAGCTCATCGAGGGTCTCCATGATAATGCGGAAGGTTTTGCCCTTGTCATGACTCTTCAGGTTCTTCACGTTTTCCAGCACAAAGATCGCCGGTTTTTTGGCGGTGATAATCCGCGCCACATCAAAAAATAGCGTTCCCTGCGCTTCACACTCAAAACCATGAGCGCGGCCCAGCGCATTTTTCTTCGATACTCCCGCCAGCGAAAACGGCTGACAGGGAAAGCCGGCCAGCAGCACATGATGATCGGGAATCTCCTGGTCGATATGCTGATACGCTTGCTGCTCACTGACATCGGCTCTGCCACTGAGCGTAATATCACGAATGTCCTGATTAAAACGGTGCATCTGCTCGTCGCAGTACCAGTTGGCTTTGTAAGTGCGCACCGCGTGTTTATTCCACTCGCTGGTAAATACGCACTGGCCGCCAATGGCTTCGAAGCCGCTGCGAATACCCCCAATTCCGGCAAAAAGATCGATAAACTTAAACGCGTAATCAGGATGATGCGCAGGCGGTTCCGGCAGCATTTTTTCCAGCAGGCTGACTTCCGCTTCGGTCAGCGGTTTAGCGACACTTTTGCCATTCAGCCAGCGGTTAAGCGATTCGCGCGTCCACTCATGCTGACTGACCTTTCGCAGCAGGCTGGCGAGGGTTTTCTGGTCATAAATCTCCAGCAATCGCTGTAACAGCTGGCGATCCTGCTCACTCTTTTGCTGCTGCTGCTGGCGTGCCTGTTCTGCCAGCTGCGCCGCAACGGTATCAAATTCACTCATAGGGCTGCTTAATTTGGGATAGTCTGGTGTCAGTCTATCACTTCGTTGACCCAGCGTAAGACAGAAATGGCGCTTATCTCACTTTTTCAGCAGCTTAACTGGCCCGATTAATCCCCGCCGCAGGGGTGACATCCGCTTGCCAGGCTCCTAAACTTGCTCTGTTTTTTATAATGGAGCCGATCAAGATGAGCGAACTGCAACGCACCCCGCTAACCTTACCCAATGGTGCGGATAAACTGCTGCTGCACTCCTGCTGCGCCCCCTGCTCGGGTGAAGTGATGGAGGCGATCCAGGCTTCCGGGATTGATTACACGATATTTTTCTACAACCCGAATATTCATCCGCAGAAAGAATATCTGCTGCGCAAAGAGGAAAACATCCGTTTTGCTGAGCAGCACGGCGTACCCTTTGTTGATGCGGATTACGACACCGATAACTGGTTTGAACGCGCCAAAGGTATGGAGTGGGAGCCGGAACGCGGGGTACGCTGCACCATGTGCTTTGATATGCGCTTTGAGCGTACGGCGCTGTATGCCTGGGAAAATGGCTTTTCAGTGATCTCCAGTTCGCTGGGCATTTCGCGCTGGAAAAACATGCAACAGATTAATGACTGCGGAGATCGCGCTGCGGCTGCGTATCCCGATATGGTTTACTGGGATTACAACTGGCGCAAGCAGGGTGGATCCTCACGTATGATTGAGATCAGCAAGCGCGAACGCTTTTATCAGCAGGAGTATTGCGGCTGCGTCTATTCTTTACGTGACAGCAACCTGCATCGGAAATCGCAGGGTCGACCGCTAATCAAGCTCGGCGTGCTCTACTATGGTGACGATGAGTAACTGATAATGCTGGTTAAGGGGATTGTATCCTGCATGACACCAGTACGGGAGCCGGGAACGGCTCCCGTGTAAGACGGGAACTTATTTTTTCTTTTTCTGTTTTTTCAACAACGCACGAATTTGCTTTAATTCGCTGCTCGTTAACTGCACTGACGTTTCATCATCTTCGCCATGCTCTTCGATGTGCTGGCTGTCAATGGCGGGGGGTTGAGAGCCAGACAGGCTGGACTGCAAACGCTGACTAACCTCCTCGCTTAATGTGGTTTGATTTTCCAGAGCAAGGCTTTTCAAGGTCTCTTTTAACGCGGGATCGATCTTAATCGTCAAATTCACGGTGCCGGTCATACCTGATTCTCCTGGTTATAGTCTCACCCACGTTAGCCCATGTTAAATATTTTGGATAGATGTTCACAAAAATTTAATATTCGCTTTCGCGGGGGGTGAAATCACGCAGTACTGACTCATCCATCCCTGAGAGATCGCCCTGGATTTCAGCGCATAATTTGGCCACAAAGGTCACCAAAAATGCGACATTATGCTTAGCCAATCTTTTGCCTTCCACGGTTTGCATCGTTTCCGGCAGCGTAAACAGCTTTTTCTGAAAGTGGTCCAGCGTCCAGTGGCTGTCATCCAGCTCACGGTCTTTGCCTAACGGATCCTGACTGTCAAATAGCGGACGCCCCAGCGCGCCTGAGGTGTAAAACACCCGCGCCAGACCGATTGCGCCAAGCGACTCAAGACGGTCAGCATCCTGAACAATTTTGGCTTCCAGGCTGTTCGGCGCGATACCGGCACTAAAGCTGTGTGCCTGCACCGCATGGGCGATTTCGTCATGTAGCGCCGTGGGGAAATCAGCAAATGCCTCCAACAGAATTCGACGTGTTTCCACTGCCGCTTTACTGGATGCCAGATGCCGTTCAGGGTGATTTTTCGGCAGGTTAACCACGTCATGGAAATAGCTGGCGGTTAAAACCACCAGCGGATTGGCTCCGGTGCCCTGCATAATCTGTTGTGCGGTTTTCCATACCCGACGCAGATGTGCCACGTCGTGGGCTTTATCATCCTGCGCCCAGTTCTGATTGAACCAGGTTTCAAATCGTGACTGCCAAGTTTCAAGCGACATAGACGACATAGACTTCTCCCTATAGATGGCTTGTTTGCGGCACTCTCAACATTTAACACTAAGCTGCATCCCACAGGCTGCTGGCAATACGCGCTTTTTGAATGCTGTCAGCAGGTTTATAAACCACGACTGATAACACTTTTATGACATGTAACTCACTCTTGTTGCAACTTATGTAACCCCTTTAGATAAAACGAGATTATTATCAAGTTATAGCAGTTGATTATGCTGATGACACCCCGGCATAATCATCCAGAGCGATAAGATATTCCTGTGACTGACATTGCGGCGTGAATCACAGACATTTCTTGCAGTAAGTGATTGAATGTCAGAGGGTATTGTAAGAGCCGGCGATGCAGGCGGGCAACCACAGTGAGATGCGCAATGATTAAATGGCCGTGGAAAGGAAACGCAGAGCAACAACAACTTTCATCGCTACCCTGGCAGGAAGCGCTGTCTGTCCCGCTTTTTTCGTCGCTAAACCCGGCCGAGCAGCAGGCGCTGACGACGATGGCTCAACGCTTTCTGCAGCAAAAACGCCTGGTGCCACTGCAAGATTTTGCGCTTAACGATCTACGCTGCGCGCGCATCGCCTTACTGTTCTGCCTGCCGGTATTGAATCTCGGTCTGGAATGGCTGGATGGCTTTCACGAAGTGATGATCTATCCTTCGCCCTTTGTGGTCGACGACGAGTGGCAGGATGATTTCGGCCTGGTTCACAGCGAACGCACGGTGCAATCGGGTCAGAGCTGGCAACAGGGCCCGGTGGTGCTTAACTGGCTGGATATTCAGGACTCTTTCGATGTTTCCGGCTTTAACCTGATTGTGCATGAAGTGGCGCATAAACTGGACTCCCGCGGCAGCGGCCATGCCAACGGCGTACCGGCAATTTCCTTACGCAGCGTTGCGGCCTGGGAGAAAGATCTGCATGCGGCGATGAACGCAATACAGGATGAAATCGATCTGGTCGGTGAAAATGCGACGACTATTGATGCCTACGCGGCCAGTGACCCGGCGGAATGCTTTGCGGTGCTTTCGGAGTACTTCTTCAGTGCACCTGAATTATTACACCATCGTTTTCCTGCACTTTATCAGCGTTTCAGTCAGTTTTATCTGCAGGATCCGCTTAGCCGCATCGATAACTGGCAGCAGCAAGATGACAACAGCGAAACTGCTCACTAAGCGGCCGCTTTGCTGTAAACGTAGCCAGTTGAAAGCTAGACTGTTTTTTGCTGTTGACACACTGTCGGCCAGTCGCTAATATTCGCCCCGTTCCAACAATTCCTCTGTAGTTCAGTCGGTAGAACGGCGGACTGTTAATCCGTATGTCACTGGTTCAAGTCCAGTCAGGGGAGCCATATTTGAGAAGCCCGCTCAGGGAAACCTGAGCGGGCTTTTTGCTTGCTGGTTTTCACAATAGTAATGGGTTGCAAGCGTGTCACTGGTAATCGATGACGTAACTCAGAATGAACTGACGTTGATGATTTCGCTATCCAATCACCAACGCAGGAATACCCACTGCCTTACAACTTCGCATTAATAGCTTAAGCCGGGATAAAATCACTTCCCTCTTAAGCGACGGGATAATTTTTTTAATTTTTCTTTTGTCGAGATCAAATGAAAAACAACGCCTTTACCAGAAAAGTTTATACCATACTTATTTCTGAGAGTGTAAATGTCGTTTGCCTGGCAAATCTTCAGACTTCCTTTGAAGGATAAATCGATAACTTTTATTTCATCATTTCTGGTTTGAATAAAATTCTCCGGATGAATGTCATTGGATGCCAGACCAACCTGATGCAGGTCAGTAATGCATTGCTTCACACGGTAAGAATTTTCTCGGTCAATAGCTTTCAGCGGAGTGCCCTCAATGTATTCATACAGAGCATAGACGTCTACGCATTGTCTGAACTTCACTTTCTCGGCCACGTAATAGAGTTGTGGAGTGCAGGCACGCTGGTCTTTCCTCAGGCTGTACAGCTTCTTCATTAATCTTGAATAGAATGAACCAAATATAATACTCTGAATCCTTTTCTCCAGACGCAAATCTATTTCTTTGTCATTTTTTAAGATGAATTTTTTCGAGTTAAACTCAATCAGTTCCACAGTACGAAGCTCATGACCGCTATTGAGTCTTGCCCCCTGAATTTCATTATTAAAGTACTTGTGCATCAACGCACTGATATCCATGTTCGATTCATTTATATAAATCGAGTATCCGTTTACTTTTCGTTTAGATATGGGCATTGCTTTACCTGTATATCATGCTAAACCCTCTTCTCCCGCCGAATATTCATACAAATATCTGCGCAGATGTGGTTTTTCACATCACGTTGCTGTGTTTTGAGTTGGGCTGAATTTAAATAAAGAGTAGCTGATGAGGTCATTATTGTTGAACATTTGATGCTTAATTATTCGGTATTAATGAATCAGGTATTTCCGCTTTCTTAATCGCAGAGTCATTGACGGTTTCTTAAGCTCTGCCTGACACAATACGTTATGCGGTAAGCAAAAGCAGATCTGGCGAACAGAACACCCGGCGATTGTAATCAAAAAATAAATATCGTATAACAAGCGACTCCGAGGGGTGTCCTGTAATGGGCTGAGATGGCGTAAGCCGAACCCTTTGAACCTGATCTGGGTCATGCCAGCGAAGGGACGGGTTGGTAGTCTGCACTTGCCATTCAGCTCATCGCGCCCGGATCTCCACACACTTTTGGAGGTCCCATGTTAACCACCATGTTCGATACCGGTCTCTACGGACGACTGCGCCAGCAGGCAGGCAGCCACTGGCAGAACTATGTTGCACATCCCTTTATCCAGCAACTGGCCGTCGGTACGCTGGACCAGAGCGCTTTTCGTCGCTATCTGACGCAGGATTATCTGTTTCTGATCCACTTCGCCCGCGCTTACGCCCTGCTGGTATACAAAATGCGCACCCTGCCCGATATTCGCGCCGCCAGCGCATCTCTGAATGCCATCGTGTCGGAGTTGCCGCTACACGTCGGCTATTGCGCTGAATGGGGTCTTCGCGAAGCAGAAATGGCCGCACAACCCGAAGCGATGGAAACCATCAATTACACCCGCTATGTGCTGGATATCGGCCAGTCTGGCGATGCGCTTGAGCTGCTGGTGGCGCTGATGCCCTGCGTTGCGGGTTATGCCGAAATTGGTCTGCGTCTGTTGGACGACCCGAAGACGGTAATGGAGGGAAATCCTTATGCCCGCTGGATGCAAAACTATGGTGATAGCGACTATCTGGCGGGAGTACAGCGCGCGCTTGATCTGCTGGAGCGCACTGGTCAACAGCGTGGTGCGGCAAGCCGCTTCAGTAGTTTATCGACTATCTTTACCACCGCGACCCAGCTTGAAGCAGCATTCTGGCAAATGGGGCTAAATGCAACGGCAGATCGGGTTAATACGCGATGAAAACATCCGTTCCCGCGCCACCCGGTATACAGGTGCGCAACCTGTCGCTACATTTTGGCCAGCAGCTGATTTTCAATTCGCTCAGTTTTGATATCGACAGCGGCAGTTTTGTTGCCTTGCTCGGCCCCAGCGGCGTGGGTAAAACCAGCCTGTTGAGGATTATTGCCGGGCTGGCACAACAAAGCTCCGGTACGGTCTGCGGCAGCGACGGGCACCCGCTGACCGGCCGTATTGCATGGATGGGTCAGCAGGATCTGCTCTATCCATGGCTGACGGTAAGTGAAAATATTGCGCTGGCCGCGCGCCTGCGCGGTGAAAAAGTCGACTCGGCCTGGGTCGACTTTCTGCTGGAACGTGTCGGACTGGCCGGAAAGCAGGCTCTGTTGCCAGCCGCACTGTCGGGCGGCATGCGTCAGCGGGTTGCCATCGCCCGTACGCTGTATCAACGTCAGCCGATTGTGCTGATGGATGAACCCTTTTCTGCTCTCGATACCCTTACCCGCGCCAAAATCCAGGCACTGGCGGCTGAACTGCTGGCCGATCATACCGTGCTGCTGATTACTCACGATCCGATGGAGGCCTGTCGTCTCAGCCACAGTCTGATGACGCTTTCCGGCCAGCCGGCGCAGATTGATACTACGCTGATGGTTGCCGGAACGCCGCCGCGCGCGCCCGACGATCCTCACCTTTTGCACAGCCAGGGAAAATTATTACAGCAACTGGTCAGAGAAGCATGAAGGGGCTGACGGTTTTCGCCGGTTTTATTCTGCTGTGGTGGCTGATCACTTTTACTGATATCCCCGCCTTTCTGCTGCCATCACCGCTGGCGGTTGCGCTGGCGCTGTGGAACGGCCACGCTTTTTTACTGCACCACACGCTGATTACCGCGGCAGAAATGCTAAGCGGCCTGCTGCTGGGCGTTCTGCTTGGCGCAATGCTGGCACTGGCGATGACTTTTTCTTCGTGGCTGCAACGCTGGCTGATGCCGGTGGTGGTGACCAGCCAGGCAATACCGGTGTTTGCGCTGGCCCCGCTACTGGTGCTGTGGTTCGGCTTTGGCATCAGCGCCAAAGTGGCGATGGCGGTACTGGTGATCTTCTTTCCGGTGGTTTCAACCTTTTTCGACGGCCTGCGCCAGGTGAATAACGATTATCTCGACCTCGCTCGCACCATGGGCGCGTCACGCTGGGCGCAGCTGCGCCATGTGCGGCTGATGGCTGCACTACCGGCTTTTGGCTCCGGGCTACGCATGGCGGCGGCCGTCGCGCCGATCGGCGCAATTATTGGTGAATGGGTCGGATCGGCGGAAGGTCTGGGCTATCTGATGCTGAATGCCAATGCGCGCATGCAAACCGATCTCTGTTTTGCTGCACTGTTTATCCTGGTGGTAATGACCGTCTCGCTGTGGAAAACGGTGGATATCCTGATTCGTCGCCTGATTCGCTGGGCGCCAGAAAATCTTTCACAATCAAAATAAAAGGCCCCGTGATGAAAAAAAGCTTATTTGCGCTGATGCTCAGCGCCGTGATGGCAACTCAAGCCACTGCTGCTGAGAAAATTACGCTGGTACTCGACTGGTATATCAATCCCGATCACGCGCCGATTATCGTCGCTGAGCAAATGGGTGCCTTCAAACAACACGGGCTGGAAGTCAGAATTGTGCCGCCTTCCGACCCGGCGCTGCCGCCGCGGCTGGTCGCGGCCGGACAAGCCGATCTCGCCATTACTTACCAGCCACAGCTGCATTTTTTCGCCGATCAGGGTTTACCGTTAGTGCGCGTCGGCACCTTAATCAACACGCCGCTGAATACCTTGATTACGCTGGATAAAAGCATCAGTACGCCGGGAGATTTGAAAGGAAAGAAAGTGGGTTTCTCCGTCAGCGGTATCGAAGAAGCCACCGTTGCCACCATGCTGCGCCATGAAAAACTCAAGGCGGATGAGATTAAATTGATCAATGTTAATTTCCAGCTGACCAGCGCGTTAATGGCAGGCCAGGTTGATGCGATTATTGGCGGTTATCGCAATATTGAAGCGCTGGAACTGGCGCTACATGGAAAAGAACCGGTGGTGTTTAATGTCGAGGATTATGGCGTTCCGGCTTACGACGAGCTGATTATTGTTGCCAATAAAAACGCTGTTAATCAGCCAAAAATCAAAAAATTCCTCGCGGCACTGAAGCAAGGTAATGAATACCTGCAAGCGCATCCCGAGGAGAGCTGGAACCATTTCGCCGCCAGCCACGCAGAACTGAATACCGAACTGAACAGGCTGGCATGGCAAAAAACTTTGCCGCTGTTTGCCAGCGATCCGGCAACGCTCGACAGCGCGCGCTACCAGGCCTATGAGCAGTTTTTGTTTGATAATAAACTGATCAAAAAAATCACCCCGGTTAGCGAATATGCGATTGAACTGAAGTGAGATTAAGCCGGGGAAAAATCCCCGGCTTCGCCAACTTACCAGTCGGTTTTATTGATATCGATGACAAAACGGTACTTTACGTCGCCTTTCAGCATGCGGGCGAAGGCATCTTCAATCTGATTGCCGTTAATCAGTTCAATATCCGCAGTGATATTGTGCTGACCGCAGAAATCCAGCACTTCCTGCGTTTCGCGGATACTGCCGATTGAGGTTCCGCTGATACTCAGACGACGGAACACCATTGGCGTAACGTCCGGTGCCGGATGGCGGCCGTCCGGAATTCCCACCAGCACCAGGTGACCGTTAGTTTTAAGCGTACTCAGGTAAGCATCCAGATCGTGTGGTGCCGCCACGCAATCGAGAATCAGATCCAGCTTGTTTGCCGCTTCGGCCATCTGCTGCGCATCGGTCGATACCACCACGGATTTCGCGCCCAGACGCAACGCGTCCTCACCTTTCCGTGGAGAAGTGGTAAATAGCGTAACCTCAGCCCCTAACGCGCTGGCCAGTTTTACCGCCATATGCCCCAGACCACCGAGTCCAACCACGCCAACTTTATCACCCGCTTTGACCTGCCAGTGACGCAGCGGTGACCAGACGGTGACACCAGCACACAGCAGCGGAGCCACGCCGCTCAGCTCAAGATTTTCCGGTACTGAAACCACGAACTTGCTGTCGACCACGATACCTTCCGCGTAACCCCCCCAGGTGGTGCCGCCGGTATAGCGATCTTTGCCATTATAGGTTGGAGTAAAACCTGCTTCGCAATACTGCTCTTCCGCGCCAGCGCAGGCCGCGCAGTGGCCACAGGAGTCTACCATCACGCCAACGCCGACCAGATCGCCCGCCTTAAAGCGGCTGACGCGATCACCGGTTTCCCGCACCCGACCAACAATCTCATGGCCCGGCAGCATCGGATACTGGCTCACGCCCCACTCATTGCGCGCCAGATGCAGATCTGAATGGCAGACGCCACAGTAAAGAATGTCGATGCGAACGTCATCAGGTTGAACTTCACGCGCGTCAACGACAGCCGGCGCCAGCGGTAAATGCGCCGCGCTGGCAACAATGCCTTTAATTTTCATAGGACCATCCAGATTGTGTAGGTTGCAGCTGTTTTCACAGGCCATGCCTGAGGGCGGCCACTATAGACAAGTGGGGTTAATATTGGTAGTAGTTACCCTTTTGGGACATAGATACCAAAAGGTGACCATATGCCAGTAATTGTTGATGGCAAAATGAAGTTTTACGCTGATTCCGAACCGCGTCGTTTAATGGAGTTATTCTCGGTGAAGTGGACCACCATGGTGATCCATGCGCTTTATCACTGGCCGGGTGGAAAGTGTCGCACTGGCGAACTGCAACGCAGTCTTGATGGTATCTCGAAGAAAATGCTGGTGCAGTCGTTACGGGAAGTCGAGCGGCGTGGGCTGGTACAACGCCATGTGTTCAGTGTCGTGCCGCCCAAAGTAGAGTATCAGTTAACTGAACTGGGCAGAGTGTTCGCCGAACCGATCGAACTGATGTACCAATGGGGACTGGAAAATAAGGCGGCGCTGGATGCGATGGAAGCGGCTTGTCAGCAAAATCAGGGATTGTAGCGGCGACGGGCATCGTTTTGACGCTGCCCGTCGCCTGAAGCGTTATCTGAATTTCAGCTCGCCCTGCATATAGAAGGTGCGCGGCTGACCGGCATAAATGCCCTTATTGTTATCGTCATACGCGCGGGTAAAGTACTGATGATCGAAGAGGTTTTTCACGCCAACTGCCAGATTAAGATTGGCCATTTGCGGGCCAAAGTTGTAGCCAGCACGGGCGCCCCACAGCATAAAGCCCGGAATGCGACCGGTACTGCCGTCGGCACTCTCTTCGACGGTATTTAGGTTGTCGGCAAACTGGCCTGACTGGTATTCACTGTTGAGGTTAAAGGTCCAGCTACCCGGCGTGTAATCCAGCCCGAGAATGCCCTTATGCCTCGGTGAGAACGGCACCTGTTTACCTCTCGTTTCACCGCTTTCGCGAATGACTGCGTTGACGTAAGCGTAACTGGCATAGGCTGAGAAATTATCCAGCGCCGAAGAGAGCTGTGACAGATCATAACGCAGTTGACTCTCCAGTCCGGAGTGCCGGGTCTTGCCGCGAGCGGTTACGCTGTCGGTCACCTGATTCGAATCATACTGATTATCAAAGTTAATCAGAAACAGGCCAACTTCCGCCTGCACACCACCATTATCAAATCGGGTACCCAGTTCCCAGGTGCGCGCTTTTTCCGGCTCGATATTACCGCTGTTTACCGCTTTACCAATCTGGCTGTATTGCACCGTACCAAATGAACCTTCGGTATTGGCATAGAGATTCCAGGCATCATTCAGATGATAAACCACATTCAACGCTGGCAGCGGTGCGTTGTAGCTGATCTCCTGTTTGGTATTTTTGATGTAATTGTTCTGATACGACTGAATATGCTCGTAGCGTATGCCCGGCGTCACCGTCCAGTTGCCGATATCAATACGGTCATCAACGTACCAGGCGTGCGCCTGCGTGCCGGACTGGGTATCACGATCGTACGGACTGCTGCTGGACGGCAGCTGTCCGCTGCTGGCTAAGCTGGTGTAGCGCAACTCATGGGTGGATTCACTGACGTAACGATAGCCGACGCCGACTTCATGTGCAGACGCACCCCAGTTGAAACTCTGGCTGTAGCGAGGTTCAATGCCGCGCACCCAATACTCACGCGGAGACAGCGTGAGATTTTTACCCTGATCGAGATAGCCACTGCGCAGCGTGTAAGTATAGAAACTCTGAATATTGAATTTATGCTGCTGGTCTGGCTGGAACTGATAGCCGAGGCTGGCCAACTGACGGCGTCCCCAGAACTCATCGTAAGGACGCGTCGACTGAAAACGGTCAGCATTATAACTGGCGCGCGACAAACCGCCCGGCATTTGCGCCCGGCCTTCGTAGTATTGCAACAGGCTATTGAAGCTGTGAACCTCATTTGGCGCATAGCGGGTTTTCAGCATCACATCGTCAATTTTGGTCGAGCTGTGTTCACGCCAGTCGCTACCGCGCTTGCCGGAATAGAGTAAGGCCGCGCCGAAGCCATTATCCGCCGTGCCGCCGACCATCAGATTGCCGCTGCCTTTGGGGTGGTTCTGGCTGGAGGACGGGGACATTAATCCTGTCATTCCGGCTTCAATACCAAATTCTTCCGGAATAGCGCGGGTAACGAAGTTCACTACCCCACCGACGCTCTGTGGCCCATAACGCACCGCACCGCCGCCGCGTACCACATCCACCGCCTCCATATTGCCAAGTGAAACCGGTGCCAGCGAAAGTTGCGGCTGGCCGTACGGAGCAAACGGCACCGGAATACCATCCATCAGCACGGTAGAGCGGCTGGCGAGGCGCGGGTTAAGGCCACGAATACCGAAGTTCATCGCCATATCATGGCTGCCGGTACCGTTATTTTCCGGTGCATTGACGCCGGGGATACGATTCAGCGCTTCACGCGCAGTGGTCGCGCCAGTTTTAGCAAAATCTGCGCGACGTACCACATCACGTGCGCCAGCATGCTCGAACACATCGTCTTCACGTGCATCTGCCAGCCAGTCGCCGACCACCGTTAAAGTCTCAGCCGCGGATGATTCCGTTGCTAACGGGGCCAGGGTAAAACTATTATTACCCAGTGATTTCGCCTGCAAGCCACTGCCTGCCAGCAGGGTATCCAGACCCTCATTAAGGCTGTAATTACCCTGCAGACCGCCGCTCTGCTTGCCGCGCGTCAGCGAAGCGTCTACCGAGAAGTTAATACCGCTCTGAGTGGCAAACTGATTTAACGCCTGGTCAAGATTTCCGGCGCTAATATGATAAGCAGCCTGCTGCGGTGCCGCGACGACCAGCGCAGGCGTCAGCAACACTGCCGGAACCAGCGCACAGTGAATAGCGATTGTCAGAGGTGTTGTATTACGAAAAGCGCGGATCATCCGTGCGCGTGAACTGGACATACCATCTCCAAATTGAGTTATTTTTTTGCTGTATTACTCAGGAGTCGGATGAGAATTAAAAAGGGACAACCGGTCAGAGGTTTTTTTTAATGTTTCAGGAAAAAACGTTTCAGGCCGTGACCACTTTGATCCAGTAACGCGTCATCGACTGAATTTTAATCGGCAGCGTCTGAGCCAGAATGGTTAACAACCGGTCGGTGTCATTCAGCAGAAAAGTGCCGCTGACACGCAGGTCGGCGACCGAATCGTCACAGCTCAGATGACCATGACGGTAACGGGCAACCTCGGTCAGCACCTCGGCCAGCCGCCAGTCGCTGACGCTTAACAGCCCGCGGGTCCAGCTGCTGCTGACTGCCGGTTCAATCCGGCTAAAATCGTGCTGACTAAAGCTTAGCGTTTGTCCGGCCCTGACGATCATCGTCGATTCAGGACGAGCCTGCAGCCGCACTTCTACCGCATGCCGAATCACCGACAGCTGAGTGCTGTCGCCATTTTCGCGCACCACAAATTCGGTGCCCAGCGCGCGCAGCATGCCCTGCGCGGTTTCTACCAGGAATGGACGCGGATGCGTCTGCGTATCAGCGGCGGTAGTAATGCTGATCTCCCCCTGAAGCAGGTGAATAAGTCGTTGCTGCGCGTCGAAACGAATATTCGCTGCACTGGCGGTATTCAGCATCAGCTGCGAACCCTCACTCAGGCGCAGCGTTTTAATCTCACCGGTGGCGGTACGAGTATCGGCGCGTAGCCCCTGTCCGGCTGGCGACTGCCACAATTGCCAGCTGCCGCCGACGCCGAGCAGCAGCAACAGACTTTTTAATACCCGGCGACGGCTAATCTCTGACTGCTGGCGCGCATGATTCAGCGTCTGGTAGCTTAAGCTGGCTGGCATAGCGTGCAGTTTTCCCTGCAATGCCTCTACCCGCTGCCATGCCCAGCGATGATCTTCATGCTGCTGATACCAGTGCTGCCATTTCTGGCTTTGCTGCGCTGAAACCTCTCCGGCGCACAGCGTGGCAAACCATTGCGCCGCCATTTTCAGCGCCAGCCGTTGATGCTCGCTAATTGAAGACGTCATGGCTTCAGGGATGCTCCAGGCTGAACAGCAGGCAGTGTTCGGTCGCCTTCGCCATGTATTTCTTCACCGAGCTGACGGAAACCTGCAACCGCACGGCAATCACCGGATAGGTCAGCCCTTCCAGTTGCGACAGCAAAAATGCCTGACGCACCTTGGTTCCCAGCCCGTCGAGCATCGCATCGATTTGTTGCAGAGTTTCCAGCAGGCACTGGCGCTGTTCCGGTGACGGTACATGCTCTTCCGGCAGCTGCGCCAGCATATCAATCCAGGCTCGCTCCAGCGCATTGCGGCGAAAGAAATCCACCATCACCCTGCGGGCAACGGTACAGAGAAAGGGTTTCGGCTCGCGGATCTGCTGTACGCTGTCACCAGCAAGAATGCGCATAAAGGTATCCTGCGCCAAATCATCGGCATCAAAACCTGAACCCAATTTGAACTCAAGCCAGTTTTTCAGCCAGCGATGATGCGAGCTGTATAAGCTCTCAAAAGCACGGGACGACGAGGCGGCAGCAAGTGTGGACATAGCAAGTTGGATCACCTGACCAGAGAAGGACAGGCGGATGATAGTTGATAATGGTTATCATTACAATATAGCGTTCAGTTTGCTGACGCGCCAAATGCTGAGCCTAAAACACAGTGATATACTCACGGAAAAAGCGCACAAGGAGAGGTTATGAACGGTCTGACGGTTACAGAAGCACTGGATAAACTGGAAGCGATGTACGATGCCGCGGTCACTGCGCTGCGTGATGCCATTACCACTTACATTGCCGACGGTACGCTGCCAGATGCCGCGCAACGCGCCGCTGGCCTGTTTGTTTACCCACAAATTCGCGTCAGCTGGGAAGGCAGCTCCGCCGATCATCGCTTATCACGCGCCTTTGGTCGCTTTACTCGCCCAGGCTGTTACACCACCAGCATCACCCGCCCGGCGCTGTTTCGAGCTTACCTGCAGGAACAGCTGGAGATGCTGAGCGGCGAATATCCGGTGACTCTTGAAGTGCAGCCATCGCAGCAGGAAATTCCGTTTCCCTATGTGATTGATGGTTCAGGGCTGGTGCTCGATCGCAGCATGAGCGCCGGCATCGCCCGACACTTCCCGACCACTGAACTGTCACAGATTGGCGATGAAAATGCCGATGGCACCTTCCACCCTTCCGATACTTTACCGCTGTCCCATTTTGATGCACTGCGAAGTGATTTCTCCCTTGCGCGCCTCAAACACTATACCGGCACGCCGGTCGAGCACTTTCAGTCCTGGGTGCTGTTTACTAATTACACCCGTTATGTCGATGAGTTTGTGCGCTGGGCCTGTGAACAGATTACCGATCCTGACTCACCGTATCAGGCGCTCTCCTGCGCCGGAAATATTGTCATCACCGCAGAGACCCGCGATCCGCAGCAGAGCATTTCCGATCTGGCATGGAAAAATCATCAGATGCCCGCCTGGCATCTGATTGCCGAACAGGGTCAGGGAATTACGCTGGTCAATATCGGCGTTGGCCCGTCGAATGCCAAGACCATTTGCGACCATCTGGCGGTATTACGACCGCATGCCTGGCTGATGATCGGCCACTGTGGCGGCCTGCGTGAAAGCCAGACCATTGGCGACTATGTGCTGGCGCACGCCTATCTGCGCGACGATCACGTGCTGGATGCGGTACTGCCGCCGGATATTCCGATTCCCAGTATTGCTGAAGTCCAGCGTGCGTTGTTCGACGCGACCAAAATGGTCAGCGCCATGCCGGGCGAAGAGGTAAAACAGCGGTTGCGCACCGGTACGGTGGTCACCACCGACGATCGCAACTGGGAATTGCGCTATTCGGCGTCGGCGCTGCGCTTTAACCTCAGCCGTGCGGTAGCGGTAGATATGGAAAGCGCCACTATTGCAGCGCAGGGTTATCGCTTTCGCGTGCCTTATGGCACGCTGCTGTGCGTTTCCGATAAACCGTTGCACGGTGAAATCAAACTGCCCGGCCAGGCCAACCGATTTTACGAGGGCGCGATCTCGGAACATCTGCAAATCGGTATTTGTGCGATCGATCTGCTGCGTGCCGAAGGCGATCGTCTGCATTCGCGTAAACTGCGAACCTTTAACGAACCACCGTTCCGTTAAGATGTCGGGAGCCGCAGGCGGCTCCCGACAATTTACCCGGCGCAAACTGCCGTCATTACCAGCTGTAGCTTGCCGATGCGACAATACTGCGACCGCTGCCGTAGAAGCAGGCCGAGGTATTACTACAGGATGCGACGTAATGTTTATCGCTGAGGTTATTCACATTCAGCTGTAATGTGGTGCCCTTCAACGCTGGCGAGAGCGCGCCTAACTGATACTTTGCCATCGCGTCATACAGCGTGTAATGCGCCACCTTAAATCCACCTTCGGAGTCACCCGGAGTCGTGCCGGTGTAGCGCACGCCGGTTCCCAGCGTCAGCCCGTTCAACACGCCATCCAGGAAACTATAGCTGCCCCAGGCCGACGCCGCATGACGTGGAATTGAAGCAATCGCCTGCCCTTCCTGCTGGCGATTACTGCTCGATTTCGTCACCGCATCGGTATACGTATAAGCTGCCATCAGCGCGATTTCAGGCGTCAGCTGACTGTGCAGCTCGGTTTCAACACCCTGCGATTTCACCTTGCCAATTTGCTCGAAATAACCGATTTCACTGTTGTACTGGCTGATATTTTTCTGCGTGAGATCAAATGCGGTGACGGTCAGCATCGTGTCGTAGCCCTGAGGCTGGAACTTCACACCGACTTCCGTCTGCTCGCCGGTGGTTGGCGCAAACGGATCGCTGCCGGGCGCACCAACCGTCAGGTTAGGTTCAAACGAGGTGCTGTAGCTGATATACGGCGACAGACCATTATCAAACGCATACAACAGTCCGGCACGTCCAGTCAGCTTGCTGTCATTTTGCTGTTGGCTGGAATTATCGGTACGATCCTGGGTACGCACTTCTGACCAGTCATTACGGCCCGACAGCAGCAGATTCCACTGATTCCACTGATTCCACTCCAGCTGGTCCTGTAAATAAACACCGAGCTGATCGAGTTTTTTACGGCTGCTGCTGGCAAGGCTAAACTGACTTTCATCAATGCTGATACGCGTGGGCCTGGCCCAGTCAAGATTATATTTATCGCTGCTGTCGCGCCACAACTTACTGTCGATATCACTCCACTTATAGTCCAGACCGGCCAGTAGCGTATGCTTCACCGCGCCGCTATCAAACAGCGCTTTTAACTGGTTATCGATACCCAGTTCTTTTGACTCAATTTTATCATGCTGTGGACGACGACCTATGGTCGTCGGTGCGCCGCTGATTCCGCTGGTGAACACCAGATATCTGTAAGATTCGCTCATGCTGCTAAAACGGAAATTCTGCTGGAATGACAGCGCCTCATTGATGTTATGCTCGAAAATATAACCTATTGAGGTTTGTTCACGCTTTGCCTGATTGAAGCCCGGATCGCTGACATTAAAGTCATAAGGAATATAGCTGCCATTGCCCGGCACCACCGTACCGACATACGGCAGGAAATTGCGATAACCGGCCTTTGGCTCATTGATATAACTGGTCAGCAGCGTGAAGCTGGTATCCTCATTCGGTAACCAGGTCATCGCCGGAGCAATCGCCATCCGCTGCTGTTTGTTATCTTTAACGAACTCATGACGGGTACTGGCGATACCATTCAACCGATAAAACAGCGTGTAGTCATCATTCAGCGCACCACCGAAATCAAACGCCGCTTCAGCCAAATGCTGATTACCACTGCTGAACTGTACTTTGTGAATACTTTCTGCTGTCGGGCGCTTGCTGGTCATGCTGATCAGCCCACCGGGATTGACCTGGCCATACAGCACCGAAGCCGGGCCGTGCACCATCTCTACCCGCTCCAGTAACCAGGGGTCGATCTGCCCGGCAGCGCCCTGCTGACCGGATAATCCGTAGCTCAGTCCATCAAGAAACTTCGGCGCATAGCGAAAGCCACGGCTGATCACTTCATCATTACGATTAGAGTTGCCACGGTAGTTAGTCAGCACTCCGCTGGTGTAGCTCAGTGCATCCGCTACCGACGGTGCTGCCTGATCGTCCATCTGCTGTCGCGTAATCACTGAAATTGACTGCGGCGTTTTTCTCAGTGCCGTCGGCACTTTGGTGCCGGAAGCACTCTCTTTCGCCACGATACCGGTTAGCGGTGCAGTCACACTCTCCCCGCTCTCCGCCGTAACGGTCAGGGTGTTTTCGCTGGCTGCCATCGCTTGCGTCAGAGGCATAACCAGCAAGGTTGACGTCAGCAATACTCTGATAGCCGGTTCTTTGACTGGCTGTTTTTTATTGATGTCGGACATGAAGGTGATCCCTGTCAGCACTGCCTGATGAAAATACCCAGTTTTATTGATAACCCCTTGCCATAGAGGGAAAATATCCGCTCAGTTGAGGTCGGCGCCGATGCTATTGCAAATGAAAATAATTCTCAATGACATTTGCATTAGTAGTTCTTAAGATAGAGGTTATCAACGACTTGTCAGGTTTTTTGACGCACGATAACGGAGGAAAAGGTGAGTATTAACCCGAAAAAATCACTGGCCGGGCAGCAGCCCGAGGGCACAGCCGCGGGCTTTTTGACTGCGGCGGATGCCGGCCAGCCGCAGTGGTGGCAAAAATTATCGCAACTGGGCACACCGCTAATTGAACCGGCAGGTAACAATCAAGTAAAAATGAACTATTTCTGGCGCGATCCAGCCGGAACAGAACAGCACTCCGCCATCGTACGGGTCTATATTGATATCAATGGCATAACCGACCATCACAGTCGCGAGCCACAAAGCTTACAACGGCTGGCCGGAACCGACATCTGGCACGGATCAGCCACGGTTGATGCGCGCTGGCGCGGCAGTTACAGCCTGATACCGATCGTTACCAGCCAACTGCCGCCTGTTTTCAGCCGCGACGATAGTATCGCCAGCCAACAGCAGCGCGAATGGTGGATATCCTTGTTTCCACTGGCGATTGCCGACCCGCTTAATCCGCTGCGCAATCATTTTAACAGCCGTCGCCAGCCGCTCTCTGCCGCACATATGCCCGACGCTCCGCGACAAAGCAGCTGGCTGGCGTGGGATCACAATCGTGAAGCACCGATCGATTCCGATCGCCTGCAGCAATTTAACTGGCTAAGCACGCTGCTCGATAATCAGCGCCGCATCTGGTTGTATACCAGCGGTGATACCTCACAGCCTGCTACGCGACCGCTGGTAATTTTGCTCGACGGGCAAAACTGGGCACAAAATATCCCGCTGTTTTCGGTGCTGGAACAGCAGACTGCCGCAGGCCTGCTGCCCGCGGCCTGCTGGGTATTTATCGATGTGATTGATATGGACCACCGTGAGCAGGAATTGCCCTGTAACCAACAGTTCTGGCAGGCAATCCAGCAGGAGTTGCTGGCGGAGGTCAGGCGGCGGGAGGATTTCAGCGATGACCCACAACGCACGGTCGTAGCCGGTCAAAGCTACGGCGGTCTGGCAGCGATGTATGCGGGTCTGCACTGGCCGCAACGCTTTGGTCGGGTGCTCAGCCAGTCGGGATCGTTCTGGTGGCCGGAGGTGAAATTTATCACTCAACCGGCGCAACGCGGCAGTTACCAACCTGGCTGGCTGATTGGACAGGTCGCAGAGAATTATGTGGCAGAAGCCCCACTGACCATTTTCCTCGAGTATGGCGACCGCGAAGAGACAATCGGCTTTGTAAACCAGCAAATGCTGCAAGCATTAAGCGCCACCGGACATCGTATTATACAGCGCGAATTTATCGGCGGTCATGACTCACTCTGCTGGCGCGGCGGCCTGCTGGATGGACTCCAGCTGTTGCTGAGCGAAGATCGGGCGAAGTAGCCATCTTTCCCCCACCTCCCGGTCAGACGGGCGAAGGGCAGTGAAAACGTCCGCAGGGAATAATCAGCGGCGTATGTGAGACCGGATCGTCGATGATGATGCAGGCCATGCCGAACACTCGCTCCACCAGTTCAGCGCTGACGATCTCTGCCGGTTTGCCCTGCGCGACGATCTCGCCGCTGTGCATCACAATTAAGTGGTCAGCATAACGGCAGGCCTGATTCAGATCGTGCAGTACCGCAATCAGCGTCTGGCCTGATTGCTGATTCAGCTCACGAAACAGATCCAGCAGCTCGATTTGATGAGCAATATCCAGCCAGGTGGTGGGTTCATCCAGCAACAGCAGCGGTGTCTGCTGCGCCAGCACCATCGCCACCCAGGCCCGCTGCCGCTGGCCGCCTGACAGCTCATCCACGCTGCGTTCCGCCAACCTTTCCACATTGGTGGCGCGCATTGCCATATTTACCGCCTGCCGATCCGCTTCACTCCACTGCTTTAGCAGGCTCTGATGCGGATAACGACCGCGCGCCACCAGCTCCGCCACGCTAATCCCTTCCGGCACGATGGCATGTTGCGGCAGCAGACCAAGCTGACGCGCCAGCGCTTTGGTCCCCAACTGATGAATATCTTTGCCATCAAGCAGCACCCGGCCTGCCCGTGGCTTCAGCAGACGACAGAGCGCGCGCAACAGCGTCGACTTGCCGCAGGCGTTAGGGCCGATAATTACCGTAAACTGATTATCGGGAATAGTGACACTCAGCTCGCTGGCTATCACTTTTTGTTCATACGCCAGCGTCAGTTGCGCGGCCTGCAAACGGCTGTTAGCCAAAGGTTTCATATTTAGCGACGGGCCTCACGAATCAGCAACCAAATCAGATACAGTCCACCAATACTGACGGTCACCGCTCCTGTCGGCAGCTGCACGCCGTCGAAGCTGTGTTGTGCCGTCAGGTCGGCAGCCAAAAGTAACAGTGCGCCAGTAGTAGCAGCGGTAAACAGCGGTATCGAACTGGCGCGCGTCAGGCGACGGGCAATTTGCGGCGCGGCCAGTGCAATAAAGGAGATCGGTCCGGTGCTGGCGGTTGCTACCGCGGTCAGAATAATGCCAGACAGCATTAGCCACAGGCGGCTGACTTCGACATTCACTCCCAGCGCACGCGCACTGTCATCGCCCATTTCCATCAGCTGCATCTGCTTACCGATCATCAGCACGGCCAGCAGCGTAACGGGAATGCAAATCAGCGCCGGTTGCGCTTTTGCCCAGGTCATGCCGTTTAACGAACCCGCTCCCCACAGCGCGGCATTCATGGCGCTCTCCAGCGAGCCGGTAACGATCAGCCAGGTGTTAAACGCCGACAGCAGCGCAGCGACCCCGAGACCAACAATAATCAGACGGAATCCAGCGATGCCGTCGCGCCACGCCAGCAGATAAACCAGCGCGGCAGCCGCGATACCGCCTACCAGTGCACCGCTGGCAATTTGATAGTAACTGCCGTTCAGCAGGATAATTGTTACCAGCGCACCGGTATAAGCGCCGGTATTGAAGCCCACCACATCCGGGCTACCGAGCGGATTACGAATTACCGACTGAAAAATCGCTCCACTCACGCCCAGACCTGCGCCCAGCAACAGCGCCATCACAATGCGCGGCGCGCGCCATTGAGTCACCACGGACACCAAACCGCGTGCGCCCTCCCCGTGCAGCGCCTGCCACACCTGTAGCGGCGACAGATGTAAGCTACCGTAGCACAGCGCAAATCCCGCCAACAGTAACGCCATCGTTAACAGTACGCCGTTGATCAGCAGCACGCGTAACGACATTTTGGTATTGATCAAGCCGCAGGCATTGCCCAACTGCAGTGTTCTGGCTGGCACCCGGTTCTCCTTAATGTTTACGCTGTCGCACCAGCCAAATCAGCACCGGTGCGCCAATAAAGGCAGTAACTATCGATACCCGTAGCTCGCCCGGCACCAGCAGACGACCGACGATATCCGCCAGCAGCAGCAGTATTGGCGCCATCAGCAGTGAAGCAGCCAGCACCCAGCGTTGATCTGAACCAACCCACCAACGGGCCACGTGCGGCACCATCAGGCCGACAAAGCCAATCGGCCCGACCAGCGCGGTGGCAGAACCACACATCAGCATCACTGCCAGTACCGCCAGCAGGCGCACCAGCAGCACCTGCGTACCCAGTGCCGCCGCCATCTCTTCGCCCATACTCAGGCTGTTGAGCGCCCGCGCCGACAGCAGCGCCAGCAGACAGCCGCCGATTATTGCCGGAGCAACAAAAGCCATATTGCTTAATGAACGGATATCCAGCGTTCCGGCTTGCCAGATACGCATCTGATCGAAGGTTTGCGGATTCAGCAGCGCCAGCGAGGAGGTCATACCGGCCAGTACCGCGCTGAGCGCGACGCCGGCTAAGGTCAGCCGCACCGGATTGACGCGCCCGCTAGCGAAAGAACCAATCAGCCAGACGGCAACACTGGCTATCAGCGCCCCGCTCCACGCCAGGCTCAGCCATCCCAGTATGCCGCTGACACCAAACAGACTGACGCCGACCGCAATAGCAAAACCGGCCCCGGCATTGACTCCCAAAATTCCCGGGTCGGCCAGCGGATTGCGTGTTAGTGCCTGTATTATCGCCCCGGCCCCGCCCAGCGCCACACCGGCCAAAATCCCGGCGAGAGTCCGTGGCAGTCGCGACTGCATTACGATCACGCTATTTGCATTGTCCAGCTGGCCAATCAGACTGTGCCAGACATCCAGCGGCGCGATAGTTTTCGCGCCCACCAGTAAGCTCAGCAAGCTAATGACAATAAGTAACAGCAGCAGGCCGCCTAAAATCGTCAGCTGACGGCGCGTGCTACGGGTGGACAAAATGTCGCTCGATGCTGTTTAACATATTGCTGGCACTGTAATAATCGAGACGAAACGTATCCGGCCCCATGGCGTATACCCGTTGCTGCTGTATCGCGTCCAGATGCTGCAGGAATGGATTAGCGCTGACTTCTTGTACCGTGTGGTCGTCAGCGGAGAACAACAACAGCGTGTTGCCATTTAGTCCACTGGCCATATTTTCCCCGGACAGCTGGATAATATCGTTACGTTTTCCCATGCTGGTTTGCGGAGTGACGGTGTCGGGCAGCGTGGCAAGGGAAAAGCCTAACTGCGCTAATAATTTTCCCTGCGCAGAAGCAGCGGTCCACAGATTGAGGCCCCGGCCATCCTGGTAGTAAACCAGTGCCGACACCGGCTGCGGCGGCAGAATAATAGCCTGTTTTATTGCCGCAACCCGCTGAGTGAAGCCGTCAATCCGGCGCTGGGCCTCAGCTTCATGACCGGTGCCCTTCCCCAGTAGCTGCGCCAGCTGTTGCCAGCTTTTATCGCCGTAATCAATCACCAGCGTCGGGGCAATAGTTGAGAGCTGATCGTAGAGTTTCAGCGCCGAGTCACCGCCGGTAGCGGCAATCACGATGAGATCCGGCTCTTCAGCAGCCACCGCTTCCGCGTTGGGTTCGGTGATATAGAGAGATTTCAGATGACGCGCTCTGGCTTCCTCACTCCACTGGGTGAAAAAACCCTGCTCATCAGACACCGTGCTGTTACGGCTGGTAGCACCGGAAGCGATAACTGGCGCATCAATTGCCAGCAGCGTACCGGTCAGCGTCACGCTGGTTGAGACAATGCGCTGCGGCGGATGCTCCAGCGTCACCGGCCCTCTGGCAGTATCCAGCGTGCGCGGCCAGTCGCTTTGCGCGGCGTCTGACGTCACAGATGGCGAGGAATCCGTCGGGCTGAAATCACAGCCAGACAAAGTAAACAGCAACGGCAAGGCTAACCACCGCGAGATTCTGGATAACGACGTTTTCATTTATTAGCAAAATTTATGTAAATGCGTATCATTATCATACCGATAATCAGCCTCAATGGAAACGTGTTTACCGCCCTCAGCGGTCTGACTGGAAGTTATGCAAGCGAACTAAGCGGACTTTTCGTGCTCTGACTGATAAATAGATTGATAATTACTCTCTCCTTAACCATCCTTGAATCACTCACCCTGAATTCTCTTATCTCGCTGGTACTCACTTGCTCAAGCTGCCCAAAATATTGCTGCACGCGGTTCAACGCACGGCATGGTATCCGAAACGGCACTCTTATCGAGTTCTGTTAAAGCGTGAGATTACCCCGCTGGCGGTACCGATCTTTTTTGAAAATCTCTGCGTATTGCTAATGGGTGTACTCAGTACCTTTCTGGTCAGCCGGCTAGGTAAGGAAGCGATGGCCGCTGTCGGACTGGCCGAAAGTTTCAGTATGGTGATTATCGCGTTTATTGCTGCGGTTGATCTGGGCACTACAGTGGTGGTCGCGTTCAGTCTCGGCAAACGCAATCGCAAACGCGCTCGCGCCGCCACCCGACAATCTTTAGTGCTGATGACGCTGGCTTCGGTGCTGCTGGCGCTGGTTATCGAATTCTCCGGTCAGTCGATTATCAATATTATTGCTGGCCCCGCCGCGCCTGAAGTTAAACAGCTGGCGCTGACCTACCTGCGCATTACCGTCTGGAGTTATCCGGCTGCCGCTATCGCGCTGATTGGCTGTGGCGCACTGCGCGGAGCAGGCAATACTAAAATGCCGATGCTGATCAATGGTGGCATGAATATCCTGAATATTATGATCAGTAGCGTGCTGATCTACGGCTGTTTTTCCTGGTCGGGGCTGGGATTTATCGGCGCCGGGATTGGCCTGACGCTGTCGCGCTATATCGGCGCGGTGGCGGTAATTTATGTGTTGATGACCGGTTTTAATCCGGCGCTAAAAATCACGCTGCGCAGCTACTTTCGCCGTATGGATATACCGATCCTGCGGGAAGTATTGAGCATTGGCCTGCCGGCCAGCATTGAATCAGTGCTGTTTAACGGCGGTAAACTGCTAACCCAGATATTTGTTGCCGGAATGGGCACCAATGTCATCGCCGGAAACTTTATCGCCTTCTCGATAGCCTCGCTGATTAACTTGCCGGGTAACTCGCTGGGTTCCGCCGCGACGATTATTGTCGGTACCCGACTGGGTAAAGACCAAATCGGACAGTCGGAGCGTCAGCTGAAATTTATTTTCTGGTTATCCACCGTTGGCCTGTGCATGCTGGCGCTGCTTTCGGTGCCGCTGGCCGGCGTGCTGGCCTCGTTTTATACCAATGAAGACGATGTTATCGACGTCGTGAAAATGCTGGTATGGCTTAACGCCGCCTTTATGCCGTTCTGGGCGGCCTCCTGGGTGCTTCCTGCCGGGCTTAAGGGCGCACGCGACGCGCGTTTTACCATGTGGGTGTCGATTCTCAGTATGTGGGGATGCAGAATCGTCTGTGGTTATACGCTGGGGATTGTGCTTGGCTTCGGCGTAGTGGGCATCTGGCTCGGAATGTTCCTCGACTGGATTGTACGCGGGCTGTTTTTCTGGTGGCGGATGGTCAGTGGCCGCTGGCTAGGGAAGTACCGCAAAATTCCGGCGCAAAAGTAATGTCTTGCGGCGAAATTAGCGTGCCAGCCAGCGTGACGTCAGTCGTCTGGAGGTATGTAAAACGCGCAGAATACGCACCTCATCATTGACGAGAAGATAAACCAGGATAAACGGAAAGTGAGGGACGACCAGTTTACGCTGATTCTGCGCTTTGCCGGCCACTCCCCCTGCCTGCGGATTATCGATGAGTATTGCCGCCATGCGGGACAGCTTGTCATCAGCCGCGATGGCAACCTGACAACCAGCATGCCTCGAAAGCCAGATGAAAATATCTTCCCTGTCGATTGATGCTCTGCTTTCCCAACGAAGCTGCGTCATAGGTCTCCTTTTAGCGCCTTCGCTTTCAGCGCTTCCATGCGCGTCTTCATTTCGTCATCACTGATAAAGTGAGTGGCATGCTTATCATGATAATCAAACGCTTCTGCAATCGCGTTTTCCAACCAGCGATCCTGCTCCATGCTTTGCATCTCCTGTTCTTCAGCTGCCAGTTGCTCAACCCGCTGGCGAACCAGTTTAGTCAGGTCGGTGTTTTTACGTTCTGCCGCCTGCATCGCCAGACGCTTGGTGGTCTCATCAATACGAAAATGGATATTTGGCATGCTGGTGTCTCCAACGTGTTGTCATTTGTGTAGTCAGTATGCCAGTGCCGCCCAATACTGTCATCATTCTCTGTGCTGTAAAATCAATCGATGTCAAAATTGCGGCAAATGCCGAAAAAAACCTGCGTCGTCGCGCAGATCAGTATCGATTTATTAATTATTGCAGTTAATATTAACCAACCGACAATCAAAAACAGTCAGATCGATATAGCGATATTGGCTGATTGACAGCCTCAGCGAGTTTTATTAACGTCTGAATCTGTATTTAATTAGAAACAATCCGCATTGTTCGGACGTTTCCCGCATGTCTGTCAGTTTCAGTTAACCGTTCATTATTCACCTATTTATGCATTTATAATAAACATGATTAATCACTTGCCATAAGGAAATGCAAATGACTCATCGTTATCCGATTATTTATATTCGTGGTTTTACCATGAGCGAAGCAGAGAGAAATAAAAGCGTTGCCGATCCGTTCTGTGGCTTTAATTATGGTTCCACCCTGTTTCGCGCAACGGAAAGTAAACAGCAGCGCGCGGATAAATTCTTTTTTGAATCACCGCTGGTCAGGCTGACCACTGAATATCAGTATCAACCGGTTTATCACAATGGTGATGATATTGTTGATGCTGACTGGAAAGGTAAAAGTGATGGAGAGGGTAATATCATTCCGGGAATACCGCCCGCTTCAATTATTATTTATCGCTATTATGATGATGGTTCAACATTTTTTGGCAACGGTGAATCGCGTTCGATTAGTGAATATGCCGCCGGCCTTAATGCCTTAATTCTCAGAGTTAAACAGCTGGTGCTGCAATATCCGTGCGCAGACAGTTCATTAATGCAGGACAGTGATTTCCGCTGCTATCTGGTGGCTCACTCAATGGGCGGGCTGGTAGCACGGGCTTTTCTGCAAAGTACCGAGCAGGATTTTCAACTGGCGCAGCAAGCCGTCGCCAAACTGTTTACCTACGCCACGCCGCATAACGGCATTGATATTCTTGGGATGAATGTTCCCGGCTGGTTAACCGCGGGCCAGGCGGACACCTTTAATCGCGCCAAAATGAGGCAGTACCTCAATCTGCAAACACTCTCACCGCGTTTTGATCAGCGCGTCGATCTGATTCCCGAGTCCGCACTGCCTGCCGAGCGGATTTTTTGTATGGTCGGCACGAATCGCAGCGATTACGAGCCGTTGCAAGGTATGCTGCGCAACTTTGTCGGCCACGGCAGCGACGGGCTGGTATTAATTGATAATGCCTCACTGTGGGGCGTTAACAATGATGGCAGTACAGTTCAGGTGGCAACGGCCTATGCCTTTCGTTCGCACTCCGGCTATTTCGGCATTGTGAATTCTGAAGAGGCCTACCAGAACCTGGTGCGTTTTCTGTTCGGTGATGTGCGGGTTGATGTCTGGGCTGATATTGCCTCGGTGACGTTACCGACTGAAATCGAGCCACAGGCGGCAAAAGTCTCCGGACTGTATCAGTTTGAGTTTCGCGCCGCCCCCAGAGGGAAGCGCTGGTTTCTCACTCGTCGTGCTTCGGTAGAAGACTCTCCGGCCTGCCGCACACATGCACAGTTAACCTCACCGGACCCAACCGACCGGCAGATTTATCTCTCCAGCCTGTTCTTATCAAAACGCGGCAAGGCTGACCCGCTTGCCAGTGAACTTTGCTATTCAATGACCTTCTCGGCCAAAGTGCCCGATTACAAAATTGAGCGCAATTTCTGGTCAGACGGTCATCACGAAGGCGCCGATCTGTTTCGTAATATGGCAATCATTACCCTTACGCCACCCGCGCAACCGGATGGCAACGGCGACTGGACGGTAAATTTTGGCTGGTCAGAGAATCCAACGCAGTATCAGCAGACTTTGCGTTTTCACTCAGTTGAGGATCGTCACGAGCTGTGCCTGCCGTTTGAAAATAGTGCTAAACCGGGTATTCGCGGCGCAATACGTATGACAGTCCGCCCCTGGTCGTAAGCGGCTAAGCGGCTGGCGAGTCGCCAGCCGCGGTCAGTTAAGGCTGATACAGCGGCACCGCTTTACCGGTAATATAGCGCCGGCGCAGGCGGGCTGAAACCGCATCCATAATCATTACAATAACCACCAAAATCAGGGTGATAAACATCACCACATCCCAGTTCCATAAGCGCATATTTTCCGCATAGACCAGGCCGATCCCTCCGGCACCGACAAAGCCTAATACTGCCGCCGAACGGGTATTGGACTCAATTTGATACAGGCTGAGTGCCAGTAAAGTGGGAAAAGACTGAGTAAAGATGCCATAGCGATGTTTTTGTAAACTGTTGGCCCCTACCGCATTCAGCCCACGCCCCGGCGAACGCTCTACCGTTTCATGACCTTCCGCGTAGAGTTTGCCCAGCAGGCCAATATCCTGCATCACTATTGCCAGCACGCCAGCCAGCGGCCCCATCCCCACCGCACGCACAAAGATTAGCCCCCAAATCGCCATATCAATGCCGCGCAAAATATCCAGTAAACGCCGCATCGCCAGCGCTATCGGGCGCAATCCACGGCTGCTCATCACGTTGCGCGCGGCTAAAAAGGAGAGCGGCAGCGCCAGTAAAGTGGCGGTTAGGGTACCGGCAAATACGATTGCCAGCGTAATGCCTATTTGAGAGAAGTAGTAAGCGAAAGGCCAACTGGCAAAATTATGCCAGACAAACATGCGCAGAAAGTAGCGGCCTATTTGCTGGCAGCCGTTAACCCACTGCGTCCAGGGGATACCGAACATCTGAAAGAAAAACAGATAAAACAACAGTACCGCGACAGCCAGCAGCAGCAGGCGCTGCAGATAGCGGCGCTGAATACTGAATAACGCCGGATGCTGCTGCTTAATTTGTTGCGCAGTTAACGCATTTTGCAGGATGATCATGCTGCTTTGCCCTCGACAACCCAGCGGCGTAACCGGCCGGAAAAAGTATCCAGCAACGACACCACGATGATAATCAGCAGCAGCGTGATGCTGACCTGGTCGTAACGATCGAGCTTAATATTGGTCATCAATTCCTGGCCGATACCGCCTGCGCCAACCAGACCTAAAATGGTCGACTGACGGAAATTCACCTCCATGCGCATAAAGCTGTAAGAGAGGAAAATCGGCTTCACCTGCGGCCAGAAGGCAAAGCGCATTCGTTGCAGTTTACTCGCGCCACTGGCCGCCAGCCCGCGTACTGGCTTATCCGAGGCGGTTTCTATCGCTTCGTAAAACAGCTTGGTCAGGCTACCGATGGAGTGCAGCGCCAGCGCCAGAAACCCCGGAATAGCGCCAATGCCAAAGGCCATAACAAACATCACTGCCCACGCCAGCTCCGGCATGGTGCGCAGAAAGGCAACCACGGTACGAATCGCCAGCCGCAGCGCCGGTGGGCTTTGGGTATTACCGGCGGCGAAAAAGGCCAGCACCGTCGCCACCATCACCGACAGCAGCGTCGCCGCCAGCGCCAGTTGCAGCGTTTCCCAAATCAGCGGTAGCTGAATAGGCAAACGATACCCCCAGTAAGCCAGTGAACCTTCGGTGCGCCCATCAGCAAACAGCAGCGACCAGTGCAGCACCGGCACCGTTTCCAGCAGATAATCAAAGAAATGCGGCAGTGAAATCCAGACGGTATGCAGATTGAATTCAGCAACCTGACCCGCCGCCAGATACAGCGCCACCAGTAGCAGCGACCACAGCAGCGTATCGCGTTTTTGTCGCCCTTTTATCTGCTGATAATAGCGTTCGAAATCGTTATTCATCACTTTGTACCAGCACCCTTTCTACTTAGTGGCCTGCTGCCGCAGGCCACTGGATTTAGCGGTCGCCCTTGGTCAGTTCACGCTTCATATCGATGATCTGCTGGTAATCCTTCACGCTGGCCGGGCCGATATGCTGCTGGCCGCCCATCGCTTTGATAAAGCAGCTGTGGTTATCGCTATCCAGCTTTTTAATTGCCGCTACCACTTTCTGCTTAAACTCTGGCGGGAGTTTATTGCTGACCAGAATCGGGCCATTGGGGATTAACGGCGATTGCCAGATGATACGAATCTGCTTCATCAGATCCGGATGGTCCATGCGGATCATGCGGGTGAAAGCACCCGACGTGTAACCGCTGTTGTGGTCACCGATCATTGATGCCCAGGTGACTGCGCCAGCAAACTGGCCATTCAGCACGCCAAGCACATCCTGCTCGTGGCCACCGGAGAAAGTAATGCTGGCAAAGGTGTTGTTGTATTTGTTATCAACGTTGCCGCCAAACTGCTGCTTAAAAGCCTGATTGGGAATCAGGAAGCCGGAGGTGGAATCCGGGTCAGCAAATCCAATCGCTTTCCCTTTCAGGTCTTCCAGTTTCTGGTAGGGACTGTCCGCTTTTACCACCATCAGCGAGTGGTAGCCGCGTGATTTATCGGTATCATCTACCGCGATACCCACCACATCGACCGCCTGCGGATCTTTGATATACACCGAAGCGTAGGAGGACGGCGACATGCTTAACACCAGGTCAATTTTACCGCCCAGCAGCCCCTGGATTACCCCAGAGTAATCTGACGAGTTACGCAGCTTAGTATCAACACCCAGCTCTTGATCAAAAAACTGTTTTACACACTGATTGTCACCGATTTGTTGGGTGGCGTTCTGACCGCCCAAAATACCGAGATTTAATTCCTTTGGCGTCCCGGCTGCGACCGCGCCAAAAGTTATTGCTGCGCCGGTCAGAATCATCGCCACGTTAAGCGTTTTTTTCATTGCTGCTGTCGCCCTTAGTTAAGTTGACTTATTTCATCGCCATACAGCGTATGGAGAAGGGATTCGTTAAGCTGCGAAGGATGACCGTCAAATACGATGCGGCCCTGAGCGATGCCGATTGCCCGCGTGCAATATTCGGTTACCAGCTCGACAGAGTGCAGATTGACCATCACGCTGATGCCGTTATCACTCACCTGGCGCAGTACATCCATAATGCGCCGGGTATTTTTCGGATCGAGCGAGGCTACCGGCTCATCGGCGAGTAAGATTTTTGGGTTTTGCATCAGTGCGCGGCAGATGGCCACGCGCTGCATCTGGCCGCCCGAGAGATTTTCAGCACGCTGTAGCGCCTGCGGCAGCATATTCAGCCACTGCAACAGGGCGATAGCGCGCGCACGGTCTTCGTCGGGAAAAATTTTGAAGAAGGATTTTAGCGTTGAGATCTGGCTGAGACGTCCCAGCAGCACGTTAGTCAGCACATCAAGGCGCGGCACCAGACAGAAATCCTGAAAAATCATGCCACATTCTGAGCGCCACTGGCGCATCTGGCGGCTGCTCAACCTGGCAATATCCTGCTGCTGGTCATCGCGGTAATTTATAATCTGCCCTTCGCTGGCAGGCAGCGTGCCATTCAGCACATGCAGCAGCGTAGATTTTCCGGCACCTGAACGACCAATCACCGCCACCAGTTCTCCGGCGTGCAGGTCGAAATTAATGTTATCCAGTACCCGCTGCTGTGCCGAGTAAGACTTGCTTAATCCGCGTACCGCCAGAACCTTTTGCTGCCGCAATGCCTGCAGTTTAACTTCAGGTTCGGGTGCGGATCTTAATCGTGCCTGTGCCATATGTTTATCCGTTGCCGTTCGGTGAGTTGCACGCTTATTAACGTTATCGGCCATGAATCTCTGATGACAGTGGGATGATAAAACCATGACGCGATGGCGGTTTCAGCCGCCCAGAACCAGCCCGTCATACGCCGCGGCTACTCCGGCAGGTAACGGATGATGTTGCAGCCAGCTATCAACCTGATGACTGAGATGTGTCAGCCAGCTTTGCCGGGGCTTTAGCTGATGATGCAGCTTTAACGCCAGTTGCAGATCGTTGTGATTTTGCGGTGCGTCGCACGGTGGATAACTGCAATCCAGTATCAAATGATCGAGGGTTTGTCGTCGGAGAAAAGCATCAGTTTCCGGCGGAATATCAATGGTATCGCACAGCCAGGCCATGGTCGTTTGCTGGTCTTGCAGCAAATAACCCAAGGTGATTTTTGAGTGAATTAACGGCAATGGCGTGACACTCAGCGCACCAAAACTGACGGTTTTGAACGCCGTCAGCGGTGACTGAAACTGTAAAATACCGGGATGTTTAAACAGGTCGTCGCAGCCCAACTCATCCGGCGGGCCATACACCGGAATTGGCGCACCGACGCCCCAGCGCAGTGGAAACAATCCCTGCACATGGTCCATATGGTAATGAGTCAGCAAAATACGGCGGATATCGCCCGCGCCAAATCGCTGGTAAAGATCGCTACCGGCATCAAGCAGAGTGGTTTCTTCGCCGCTGCGAATCATCGCGCTACAAGGGGCGCGGCGATACTGCGGTTGCTGCCTGGCGCGCTGGCAGATCTCACACTGACAACCAAATACCGGCACCTGCTGCGCGCCGCCGGTGCCTAAAAAGGTCAGCTGCATGCTTCCCCCTCCAGCAAGGCGCGGAACCGGCGCAAGGTATCGGACAGCGCACCGTTATTGCTCAGGCTGCAACACTCAGATGGTGGCAGCTGCGCGCGCAATAGTCGTTGTGCGATCTGCTGCTCGCTCTCGCGCCCGCGCTGGCGTAAACGCCCGGCCAGCACCGGCGCAGAAACCTGCAAACAGACTGGAAACAGCTGCTCAGCGTAGCGCTGCCGGGCAGCCAGCAGATGCTGACGCGAGCCGTTAACCACCACCTCAATTCCCTGAGCCAGCCAGAGATCGATCTCAATCCCCAGCGCATAGCGCTGTTGATGCGCTTGCCAGTCGATGGCGAACAATCCTTTTGCCCGCCGCCGCAAAAACTCTGCCTCGCTCAGGGCAATATGATTTTCACCACCGGCATCAGCGGGCCGGGTAATGTACCGGTGAGCCACCAATACCTTTTCCGGTGGCTGCTCGCGCAGTGCATTTAACAGACTGTCTTTGCCGGAACCGGATGCGCCCATTAACCAGATCAGCCGCGCCATCAGTACACTCTCCTGCCCTGTGCCCAGACGTGACGAATATGAGCATGGCCGTGAATGCTGTGTGCCAGCACCAGGTCGGCCCGCTTTCCCTCGGCAATGATCCCGCGATCCTGTAAGCCGAGAGCGTTTGCCGGATTCGCCGTCACCAGCGCTACCGCACGCGACAGATCGTAAGGATTGCCGTCATCCTGCGCCAGACGGAAAGTGGCATCCAGCAAACTGGCGGGATAGTAGTCAGAAGACAGAATATCCAGCAGCCCGGCCTGCGCCAGCTGATGGGCGGCAACATTGCCGGAGTGCGAACCGCCACGCACAATATTCGGTGCACCCATCAGAATCTTTAAGCCCTGCTCACGCGAACGGCGGGCGGCGGCTTCAGTGGTAGGAAATTCGGCAATCACGCTGCCGATAGCCTGTGATTCATCGACGTGTGCTGCAGTCGCGTCGTCATGGCTGGCCAGCGCAATCCCCTGCTGGCGGCAGTGAGCGGCAATCGCCGCGCGATTAGGCTGCGACCAGCGCTGCGCCAATGCGATCTGCTGCTGCTCCCAGGCTGCCATCTCTGCCTGTCCGAGCTGATATTTACCCTGATAATATTCGCGATATTTCTCCAGCGAAACGAACTGGCGCTGCCCAGGTGAGTGATCCATCAGCGAGACCAGTGATAAGCCCGGCGTATGCATTAACTGCTCAAACAGTTGCAGCGTGCTGTCATGGGGGAGTTCGCAGCGCAAATGCAGACGATGCTCGGCGCGATTCAGCCCCTGTTGCTGGCTGTGAGTAATCGCATTGATCATCTTGCTAAGATTATCGAGCCGATGCCCGCCATCGCGTACATCGCCCACGCCAATCGCATCCAGTACCGTGGTAATACCGCTGGCGACCATTAACGCATCGTGACTGCTCATTGCTGAATGCGCTGGCCAGTCGACTTTTGGCCGGGGAGTAAAGAATTTATCAAGATTATCCGTATGCAGCTCCACCAGCCCCGGCAGTAACCAGCCCTGTTCACCGTCGAGCGCCGACGGTAACTGACTGACCGTATCGCTGTAGCTGCGGATCACACCGTCACGCATCTCCAGCGAGCCGTGAACTTCCTGCTTTTCCAGCACCAGCCGGACATTATTGATGATCATGCGCGTGCTCTCTCGCTGGCGGTAACATCATATGCAGACGATCGGCAACCCGATCGCGGACGGCTTTATCATGAAAAATACCGACAATCGCCGCACCGCGATCGCGCGCTTCCTCAATCAGCTTTACCACCGCCGCACTGTTATTACTGTCGAGTGAAGCGGTCGGTTCATCGAGCAGTAAAATCGGATAATCAGCGATAAACCCGCGTGCGATATTCACCCGCTGCTGCTCGCCGCCGGAGAAGGTCGACGGAGCCAGCGTCCATAAACGCTCCGGCACATTAAGCCGCGTCAGCAGGTGGCGCGCACGCGCCTCACAAATCGCCCGCTCAACGCCGCGTTCCAGTAAAGGCTGCATCACTACTTCAAGAGTCGAGATACGTGGGATCACGCGTAAAAACTGGCTGACCCAGCCAATAGTTTCGCGGCGTACCGCCAGAATTTGACGCGCGGGTGCCGTGACCAGATCGATCCACTGCTGTTGATGGCGCAACCAAATATGGCCACTTTCCGGCTGATAGTTAGCGTATAGCGAGCGCAATAACGTCGATTTTCCACTGCCGGAGTGACCATCCAGTACCACGCATTCACCGGCGTTAACACTGAAACTGGCATCACGTAATACCGGCAGCACCGTACCGTGCTGATTATGTAACACAAAGGTTTTGCAAAGATTTTCGACGCGAAGTTGGGTGTGCATAGTTTATTCCTGTGATCAGCTTAAAACCGACGACACCAGCAGTTGGGTATACGGATGGTGCGGATCATCCAGCACCCGATCCGTGAGCCCGCTCTCCACTACCCGCCCCTGCTTCATCACCAGCAGGCGATGCGCCAGCAGGCGGGCGACGCCGAGATCGTGGGTAACAATCACCACCGCCAGATTAAGATCGCGCACCAGCGTGCGCAGCAGATCGAGCAGGCGCGCCTGTACCGATACATCCAGTCCACCGGTCGGCTCATCCATAAACACCAGCCGTGGATGGGTCACCAGGTTGCGTGCAATCTGTAAGCGCTGCTGCATGCCGCCGGAAAAAGTGGTCGGCAAATCATCCAGCCGCGCCACCGGGATCTCCACATCCTGTAACCACTGACTGGCGCGCTGGCGAATCTCGCCGTAATTACGCTCACCAATAGCCATCAGCCGTTCGCCAATATTGCCACCCGCAGTAACCTGCGGACGTAAGCCATCCAGCGGATGCTGATGCACTACGCCCCACTCGGTGCGCAGTAAGCGGCGGCGATCGCTTTCGCTCAGGCTGTACAGTTCGCTGCCGCGATAGAGAATACTGCCGTGCTGCGGCGTCAGGCGGGCAGAAATCGCCTGCAGCAAAGTGGTTTTTCCCGAGCCGGATTCGCCGACAATTCCCAGCACTTCGCCGGGAAACAGCTCAAAAGAGACCTGCTCAAAACCCTTGCCCGGCGCGTAAAGATGCGTCAGATTGTTGACCGCAAGCAGCGGTTGTTCACTTTTCATCGCGGATTTCCTGCTGCTGGCGGCAATAGTCAGTATCGGAACAGACGAACATGCGCGTGCCGCTGTCATCCATAACCACTTCATCAAGATAGCTGTGATGTGAACCACACAGAGCGCAAGGCTCATCCCACTGCTGCACGCTGAACGGATGGTCGTCAAAATCGAGGCTTTCCACTTTACAAAACGGCGGCAGTGCATAAATACGCTTCTCACGCCCGGCGCCAAATAGCTGAAGCGCTGGCATCATATGCATTTTCGGGTTGTCGAATTTTGGAATCGGCGAGGGGTCCATCACATAGCGATCGTTGACTTTTACCGGATAGGCATAGGTAGTAGCGATATGGCCATAGCGCGCGATATCTTCATACAGCTTTACCTGCATGATGCCGTACTCTTCCAGCGCGTGCATTTTGCGGGTTTCGGTTTCACGCGGCTCAATAAAGCGCAGCGGCTCGGGGATCGGCACCTGATAAATCAGTATCTGATCTTCCGCCAGCGGCGTTTCCGGGATGCGGTGGCGGGTCTGAATCAGCGTGGCGTCGACGGTGCGCTCGGTAGTCGCCGCGCCGCTAACGCGTCGGAAGAAGCGACGAATCGATACCGCGTTAGTGGTATCGTCGGCTCCCTGATCGATCACTTTCAGCACATCATGCTGGCCGATTATGCTGGCGGTAATCTGAATACCGCCGGTGCCCCAGCCGTAAGGCATCGGCATTTCGCGGCCAGCAAACGGCACTTGAAAACCGGGTATCGCTACCGCTTTCAGAATGGCCCGACGAATAATCCGTTTGGTCTGCTCATCAAGATAACCGGGATTGTAACCGATCAACTCACTCATTGGTGTCGCCCTCCTGATACGCTTTGCGCAGCCGCTTTAACAGTTCCAGCTCGGCCTGGAAATCAACGTAGTGCGGTAATTTAAGGTGGGAGACAAAACCTGCCGCTTCGACGTTATCCGCGTGCGACAGCACAAACTCTTCATCCTGCGCCGGACTGCTGATGCGCTCCTGATAGCGATCGCTTTGCAGCGCGCGATCGACCAGCGCCATCGCCATCGCCTTGCGCTCCGCACGTCCAAACACCAGACCATAGCCGCGAGTAAAATGTGGCGGCTCTGCTTCCGGCGCGGTAAAACCGTTTACCATTTCGCACTCGGTCAGCAGGATTTCACCAATCTCCAGCGGAAAACCCAGTTCTTCCGGCTCAATTTCTACCGTAACGTAGCCAGTACGAATCTCACCGGCGAACGGATGAGTGCGCCCATAGCCCCGTTGCGTCGAGTAACCCAGCGCCAGTAAAAATCCCTCATCGCCTCGCACCAGCTGCTGCAATCGTGCCGAACGGGGTGACGGATAGCCCGGCGGTTCACGGGTAATATCCAGCGGCTCGCTGCCATCATCCGTTTCCAGTGCCGCCAGGCCTTCGCGCGTCATCATGTCGAACATATGCGGACACTGTTGATCCAGCGGATGATCGGCGCGTGGCGCAGCCGCTGTGTTGCCCTCAGCCAGCAGCGCAAAATCAAGCAGACGGTGGGTATAATCATCAGTCGGGCCAAGCAGCTGACCACCCGGCAGATCTTTGTAAACCGCCGAGATACGCCGTTCAAGCCGCATATTGCCACTCTCCAGCGGCAGGCTGTTGGCCAGACGCGGTACGGTGGTGCGCCAGGCACGCAGCAGAAAAATCGCTTCGACCAGATCGCCACTGGCCTGCTTAATCGCCAACGCTGCCAGCTGCCGGTCATAGACGCCGCCTTCGGTCATCACCCGATCGACCGCCAGCCCGAGCTGCTGATCGATCTGCTGACAAGCCAGTTCAGGCTGCTGTGGGTCGCCACGCCGTAAATTTTCCTGTAGCTGATGGGCATTGGCGATCGCCTTTTCTCCGCCTTTTACTGCGACATACATCAGCACACCTCCACGTGTGTGGTGCGCGGCAAGGCCATCATCGCCTCGCCACAGGTGAAGATCAGGTCGATACCTTGCGGAAACACCTGCGCCCGCTGACGTAAAAACTTCAGCATTTTTTCCGGCAGTTGCGGCGCGATGGCGCGCGTCTCCATCAGGCCGGGCCCGCGCAGGCGCAGCGTCAGCCCGCCATTCAGCGACGGCACCTCAATAATTACCGTAGTGCTCTTTTCCGGCGACAGATTGTCGCCAGCAGCAAACTGCTGCGGATCGATATCTGAGCGGGCATGTAACAAGGCAAAGGGTGCCTGATGGCTGTCGGTCACCGCTGCTCCGGTGTGAAAACGCAGGTTAGACAGCAGCGTTTCATCGCACAGCGCACCATCCAGCCACAGCGGCGTCTCGCCATCGACCAGCGTCAGTAGCACCGCCGTCGCCGCCGGTGAAATCACGCCCCAGCCATGCTTCAGCGGCAGAGCCACCATCACGCCCGGTTCGCTCATGGCCTTCAGAATGCGGCGAAACGCGTACTGCGCGTCAGCAACCGGATGGTTAAAACTTGCCAGTAAAGTCATTCATTATCTCCGCGAACCAGGGTAAAGAAATCGACGCGGCTGCTGGCAATCTCACGCGAGCGCAGCTGTTGACGCTCAGCCCGTGCTGCCGCCAGCGGCGTAATCAGCTGTTGTTGCAGCAACTGATGCGTTTCCTGCTGCTGCAATAGCGCATCAAGAAGCGCACAGCGTTCAGCGTGAGCTTTGTCGCGCCCGGCGATATAGCTGTAGCCGCAGGTGCCATCTGCGGTGCGCACCACTGCGCGCGTAATGGTCATATCCCCCAGTACAAAACGCTGGCCGGTCGCGCCCATTCGCGCCTGCAATCGGGTTAAGCCGGTTTCGGCCGGACGGATAACCTGATAGTCCGGTTGTAATTTCAGCGCCAGCCAGTGCTGTTCAAGCTGTTCTGGCTGGCTGTGTGCCAGCACGGATAACCAGTGCTGGCGGACTTTTAACGCTTCCATTTAGTGCTCCAGCGTCAGTTCAATCATATCGGCGCGCGTCAGGCTGACGGAGTATTCCGCCATCTCGCCTCTCGCCGTCTCGTTCAGCGTGCGTACGCACAACAGTGCAGCCTGCAAACTGGTTTCCAGTAGCTTGCTCTCTTTCGCCTGCGCGCGACGGGCGCTGATACGCGTCTGACGCCGCGTCAGTGAGTAATTGAGATGTTGTTGAATAAATTCATGCAGCGAGCCGCTGTGGAACTGCTGTAACTGCGGCCACCAGTTAAGATGAGGAATAAAATGGTTAATCAGGCAGATTGGCACGCCGTTAACCCGACGCAGCGTGCGCAAATGAATCACGTTTTCACCCTCCTGACAGGCCAGTGCCGCAGCCACATCACGGCTGGCCGGACGCAGCACCGCCAGCAGACGTTCACTGGTAGGATGGCTGCCCTGCTCCATCAGGTTCTGGCTGAAGCGCGTCTGCGAGTGCAGTGGATAATCCCAGGGACGCATCAGCACCAGGATACCGACACCGTGACGGCGCTGTAGCAATCCCTTATTAACCAGCTCATCTACTGCCCGCCGCAGGGTATGGCGGTTAACTGCAAATCGTGTCGCCAGTTGCTGTTCCGATGGCAGATAGTCACCGCAGCGATAGCCGATGCGTAGCTCCTCTTCAAGCTGAGCGGCGACCGCCTGATAAACAGTGGTCGGATGTCTGGACAAGTTCATCATTTGCATAACCTCCGTAACACGAAGCTGATGAAATCCGGGGATCGGAAATCAATGCTGGCCATCGGTTCTGGCGTGCCATTACCTTGACGCGATGATGTTACAGAGAGGTTAACGAGAGATGGCGTGCAGATGAATTTATCAATACCGGCCAGAGCAGGCGCTGGCTGCCGTGACTGTCAACATTGACTCCTTGCGCCATTTGGCTATTATTTACTATGTCAACTGGCAGCAACGAGATACGTAATGAAAACCTATACCCCACCAGCCAAAAGAGATAAACCGACCAGTTTATGGGTCGCGGCGAATTTACCGGATGCTTCTGGTCCGGAGCTACGCGGCCTGATGTCTCGCGGCCTGAACATTGGTGTGATTGATAATATCCGCGATATCGTCGGCTTTAAAAAAGAGGATTTCCTCACCACGCTGGGGCTGAGTGCGCGCAGCATTGCACGACGCAAAGAGCGCCTGTCGCCGGGCGAAAGTGAATCGATTACTCGCTACGTCACGGCTTTTGATCTGGCGCTAGCGATGTTCGGCAACGACTATCATAAAACCATCAGCTGGATGGATACCCCAGCCAGAGTGCTCGGCGGTGAAACGCCAAATCAGGCGATGAAAACTGAAACCGGTGCCCGCGACGTGATGAGCCTGATTGAAGGCATCAAACATGGCGTAGTGATGTGATTTTATATCGGTTTTGCCAGAAACAATGGATAGCTACCGCCTGGAGCGGCGTCGGTGCGGTAAACAACAGCGTCGCGCGCTGGAATAACCCCGGAACGCCGATGGTTTATCTCGCCAGTTCGGTATCGCTGGCGATGCTGGAGATTCTGGTTCATGTACAGGATGAGTCGATTCTTTCGCTGTATCAGTTGATGAGTATTGAAGTGCCGGATGCACTGATTGTTAAGCTTAACCCCGACGATATGCCGAAAAACTGGCGCGCCGAAGTGCCAGGCCGTGAAACCAAAGAGATTGGCAGTGACTGGTTTGATGGCGGCTCCAGTATCGCAATGATGGTGCCGTCAGCAATTGTGCCGATGGAATACAATGTGTTGCTCAACAATGAACATCCCGATTTCGCTGCCTGCCTGCAATCGGTAAAAATGCTGAACTTTTCCTTTGATGCGCGTTTAATGTAAAAACAAAGCCATGAACGCTTGCACGAATATGCTCTGTTGATCAGTCAGAAACCAATAAGCCAGGAGTGGTTAACTCCCCTGCCTTATTCGAGTTTCTCCATCCTTTCGGGCGTCCGGTCAGTTGCTTGATGGCAACGATAATCTGCAATGCAACGTGAATTATCTTCAACGCCACAAGGACTGTCGTCAGGCTTATCGCCCGGCTGTCTCCCTCTGCAGGTGAGCGCCACAGGCATAAATAGCTTTGCTTTGCTCTGTAGCCAACAACATGTTGTTATAATCAGACTCCACTGCCGGTTTGATAGCCCGATGCAAAGAGAAATTTCCTGAGCAAAGTTGGTTTGTTGCGGATATGCGCGAACTGAATCTGGGCAGAAAATTTGATGGGATGATTGCCTGGGACAGTTTTTTCCATCTTCCCCGCGTTGATCAGCGCCAGATGTTCAGCGTTTTTGCTGCTCACGCTCAGGAAAGGGCGGCCCTGCTGTTCAACAGCGGCCCCGATGATGGCGAAGCCATCGGACAATTTGCAGGTGAGCCGCTTTATCACGCCAGTCTGGCAGTGGATGAATATCAGTTAATAATGCGAAATTCCGGCTTCGGGGTAATCCAGCATAGTGTTGAGGATCCTCACTGTGGTGGCCGCACGGTTTGGCTTGCCGTAAAACACCGATAAATATGAGGTAAATGATGATAACGCCAGGCGATTCTCAGACAGATAAACCCACTCTACATCTTTTATGTGGGAAAATTGCGTCAGGCAAATCCACCTTGTCTACAGAGCTGGCAACCCTTCCCGATACCATAGTGGTTGCTGAAGATCGGTGGCTAAAGGCACTCTATGCTGACGAAATGCAGTCAGTCGCTGATTATGTTCGCTGCTCGGCAAAACTGAGAAGTGCGATGAAGCCGCACCTGATCTCAATACTCACCGCAGGCGTATCCGTGGTGCTCGATTTTCCGGCAAATACTCTGGCAAACCGTGAATGGATGATGAGTGTTATCTCCGAATCAGGCGCCAATAATTGCCTGCATTACCTCAACGTATCAGATGATATATGTAAATCCCGCCTGCGGGCCCGCAATCAGGCAGGCGCACATGACTTTTCTGCCACGGATGAGCAGTTTGAGCTGATAACCCGTTATTTTCATGCGCCAGCGGCAGATGAGGGATTTAATATTATTGAGTACAGCTAAATGATAATCGGGTATTTTATTACCCGGCCTCATCAGCCCATTGCCTGACTCATCAGGCCAAATACCTGCGCGCCGTCCGCAACCGGCTGCCACGCAGTTCCTTTAACCATTATCGTCGGTGCATCCACGACAACTAATCCCTGCGCGCTCAGCCAGTCGCCCAGACCGGATGCTGCATCGCTATCCATACGCACAAACTGGCCGGTTAAGTTACTGAGTAACTGGCTGACTAATAGGATTGCCTGCGGTAAATTAGCGGCGATCACCGGTCCGATGGCGTAACCGTGGCCGAAGCGACGAACGCTGGCGAATCCGCTGATATCGCCATCCTGTTCCAGCACCAGCACCCGTTCGGCGCTGCTGATTAATTCGGCGATAAGCTGTGGCCGATACTGACCGTGCGCCTGATGATCGAGGGTGGTCAGTGATTCGACGTCACCAACTTGCGCAGCGCGCAGCTGCTGTCCGGCGGCGGGCAGTACAGCGGTAACCGCAGCCAGTTCACGGCATTGATGCTGCTGAACCTGGCCCATAGTCACAAAACCCAGTTTCTTATACAGCCCCTTGCCCGCCTCGGTGGCGTGCAAACGCACATTGCTGCCAGCCAGTTTATCCAGCATCGCCAGCAAAAGCCGTTTACCCACCCCCTGCCCTTGGGCAGCATCGGCGACAATCACCAGCCCGAGCGTGGCGTAGTCGCTGCCCCAGCGCCAGCACAGCGCAGTGCCGATTAGCTCACCATCCCGCTCTACGGCCACCCCTTCTCCCAGCTGCAACGCCTGCTGCCAGTCGTCCCGGCGATGTGGCCATTTTAACTGCTGAGTCAGGATAAATGCCTGGTCAAGATCGCCTTCATGTAATGGCCGAAGTTTAATGTTCATCGTCTCTCCTTACATCATGCCTGGTGCATCAAGACCCGCGCCATCCACCAGTCGCGAGTAACGATAGGGTGAAGGGTCGACAATCGGTGGTTGATTCATGATTAAATCCGCAGCCAGACGCCCTGCCCCTGGCCCGATACCAAAACCGTGTCCGCTGTAGCCCGCCGAGATCACTAATCCCGGCATTTGTGGCACGGTTGAGATCACCGGAATCGCATCCGGTGCGCTGTCGATCGTCCCGCCCCACGCCTGCACCATGCGAATATTGCTCAGCGCCGGATACTCTTTACGCATGGCATCGATACCCTCCTGCACCATCGCTAAATCAGCTTGCGGATCGAGAATGCGCACTTTTTCAAACGGTGAAATACGATCAAACTGCCAGCGTGCCAGCGCCTCCGGCCCGCGTAAAAACGGCTCCAGCCCCAGATGCACGGTAAGATTTTTGCGCCGTGCTTTAAACGTAGGCCAGAACTGTCGCGCATAACGCAAGCCCTGCACGCCCGGCTCCAGTCGGCCACGTCCGGATACTGATACCGTATAGCTACCATCAAGCTGCGGACGGCAGGCAAAAGCCGGGGTATACAGCGGCATTGAAATCGCCTGTTCAATGGGTGCGGTGCGAAACGCCGTACCAATTACATTACCCAGTGGCAGCTCTATGCCGTGCCGACGACAAAACATTGATGTCCAGGCGCCACCGGCGCAAATCACGCTGGCGGTTTTAATCAATCCTCGCTCGGTCCACACCCCGCTGACCCGGCCAGCGGAAATATCCAGCCCACGCACCGCACACTGTTGAATTACGCTGGCACCGAGGCGCTGCGCGGCAATCGCTAAACCCGGCGCCGCCAGTGCCGGTTCAGCATGACCATCCGTCGGTGACGAAACGCCGCCAAGCCAGTCTGTAGTGCTACCCGGCGTCATCGCTTTAGCCTGCTCAGCGGTCAGGATATCGCTGCGCACCCCATAGCTCTTAGCCATTTTTCCCCAGTTATCCCAGGCATCGATCTCACCTCGATCGCGTGTGGCATACACCAGCCCGCTACGACGAAAGCCCAGCTCTTCGCCGGTCTCCTCGCCAAGCTGCTCCCAGCGGCGCAAAGCATAAATAATCAGCGGCAGTTCACGCTCATCGCGATTCTGCTGACGGCACCAGCCCCAGTTACGGCTGGACTGCTCACCACCAATCAGCCCTTTTTCCAGCAGCACAACCTGGACACCTTGTTTAGCCAGCTCATAAGCTGCAGAGACACCCGCAATCCCGCCGCCGATCACTACCACCTCAGCGGATTGCGGAAAATGGGTACTGTCCTGTACATATCGAATCGGTGCCGGCATGGCGTGTGTTACCTCGTAATCTAATGTTTAGCGTGCTTAGCAAAATTGACCGGCAACATGATATGACTTTTTGACTGTTTATCGCCAGCGCAACGCTTCGCAGCGTCACCATGAGCAAGAATTTAGCGGGGAAAGGGAATATGCAGCGTAATCACCGGGTGACGGAACGCCACCCGCAGGACAGGGAGATTAAATCTGAAAATCAATCACTGGGGCTTCTTCATCTTCTAATGACAATGCCTGGCGTTTAATCTCTTCCAGCGACAGGTTAGCATTACATAACTCAAGGAATTGCCAGACATAATTGCGTTGCAGCTGACCGCGTTTCAACCCGAGCCAGACGGTATTGGATTCAAACAGGTGTTTCGCTTCCAGCCGCGTCAGTTTTGAATGCTGATCCAGCTGGCAGGCCTGATCGGCCAGCACACCAACGCCAAGACCCAGCTCAACATACGTTTTCACCACGTCAGAATCCTGCGCACTCAGCACGATATCCGATTTCAGACCTGCGGCGTGAAATGCACGGTCAACGCGCGAACGGCCGGTAATTCCCTGACGATAAGTAATTAACGGATAGCGACTCAGCGCCGCCAGCGTAACCGGCTGCTGTTGCTCCAGCTCATGGCCTTGCGGCACCAGTAAGGCGTGATGCCAGCTGAACCAGGGAAATGCCGCCAGCGCCGGGTTATTGACCACCTGCTCGCTGGCAATGCCAACGTCCGCCTCACCGGCCACCAGCATCGCCACAATTTCCTGTGGCGAGCCCTGATTCAGCTCCAGACGGACATTAGGATAGAGCGCGCGAAAAGCTTTGATGACTCGCGGCAGGCTGTAGCGGGCCTGAGTGTGGGTGGTGGCAATGGTCAGCACGCCGCTGGACTCATTGGTAAACACATCCGCCAGACGACGCACTTTACCCGCTTCATCGAGAATACGCTCTGCAATGGTCAGTAACGCTTTACCGGGTTCGGTCATGCCTAACAGGCGCTTACCGCGACGAATAAAGATCTCGACGCCCAGCTCATCTTCCAGATCGCGTATATGTCGGCTGACGCCAGACTGTGAGGTGAACAGCGCATTAGCGACTTCAGTGAGGTTGAATTCGCAACGGGCGGCTTCTTTGATAATTTTAAGTTGCTGGAAATTCACGCGCTTTTCCCCTCTGTTATTTGTAAAGTTGCCTTTATGTTAAGGAGGCAAATTGATAGCAACAAATAATAAAAAAGGGTTTCTTATGCGATTTAGTGATAAGACTGAAGGCGCATCCCTGCGCATCCTGATGATTACAAGGAATTTTATTAGCTGACTAACATTAAGCTGCGGTCGGTAATCGCGGGTTTATTCAGCAATGACAGCAGAATATTTTTCACCGCCTGTGCCGAAGGCGACAACGGCAAACGAGCGGAGATGTTCAGCGACAGCGGCAGATTCAGCGACGGACTATTAATCCGCGCCATCCACGCATTGGTGGCGCTGACCAGCGCACGCGCCGCCGATTCAGGAAGCACCGTCACGCCCATGCCGCTGGATATCGCCGCACTCAGCGTAGCGATAGATTCAATTTCGCCGATAATACGCGCGCTGAGCCGACGTAATGAAAATGCTTCATCAACCCGTTTGCGTACCGCGCTGTAGTCGCGTGGCAGAAACAGATTCATTTGCGCGACGTCAGTCAGATCGATGGAGGCTCCCGGGCAAGGCGTTGCGCCCACCAGATAAAGCTCCTCTTTCATTAGCGGCATACTGGTGATACCCGCAGTTGGCGCACGATCGTAAAGTACTGCCATATCCAGTTGACCATTCAAGACTTTTTCGTTCAGTGATGTGCCACTGTTCTCGTGCAAATACACCAGCACGTCAGGGAACTGCTCACGCACGGTTTGTAACAGCGGCATCGTCAGCGAAGACGCTGCCGTGCCGGGTGCCAGTCCGATGGAAACTTGCCCGTTCAGAGCCTGGCCGGCGTTGATCACCGCAGTTTGCGCCTGCTCACACTGGCGCAAAATAGTGCATGCATGAGCATAAAGAATTTTGCCCGCCTCGGTCGGCGTCACGCCGCGCTTGGTACGGATCAGTAACTGCTGGTCCAGTTCATTTTCAAGCGTCGCCACCTGCTGACTCAGCGCAGGCTGTGCAATATGTAACACTTCTGCCGCCTGTGTCAGGCTGCCGATATCGACGATTTTCACAAAGTATTTTAGTCGTCTTAAGTTCATTTTGCCCCCGTTGCGAATCTCTGAATGCCAGACTTCGGCCGTTGAAAACAGATTGCAATTTGCAGGCCAGTTTTTTTCACGACGATGCTAAGAGAAAAGCGGATGCCGCTAACCAGCGGTTAAATAAGAGAAACTGATTACCCCGAAAGAGGTAATCAGTTTCAATAATAAGGCTCAGGTCAGAGCAGCGTAACGGGAAGCACCTTTATGGTGCAGAAAATGCGTTGGTGATGTGCAATTTGATAATTAGCCAGCCAAATTATCGTTTCTTACGGTTACGGTGCATATCAATGGACACTGCGGCCACAATAATGATGCCTTTAATTATATCCTGCACATAGGCATCGACACCGACAAAGGTAAAACCACTCTTAATCAGGCCGAGGATCACCGCACCGATAAGCGTGCCGGTAATGCGCCCGACGCCCCCCATCAGGCTACTACCGCCGATAACGGCTGCGGCGATAGCGTCGAGTTCATAGGACATGCCCATGCTCGACTGACCACTGCTGACGCGTGCTGCCAGCACTACACCGGCCAGGCCTGCCAGTCCACCGGCAATGGTATAAACGATCACCAGATACTTATTAACGTTAATGCCGGACACTTTGGCGGAAGTCATATTGCCGCCGATGGCATACACATATTTACCGTAGCGGGTATGCTTCAGCGCAATGTGGAATATCACTGCAACCACCAGAAAAATGATCACCGGCATCGCGCCCTGTCCGATGGCGGTAAAACCATCAGAAAGGAAACTGATTGGGTTCCCCTGCGTATAATATTGCGCCAGGCCACGAGCCGAGACCATCATCCCCAGGGTGGCAATAAAAGGGGGAATACCGGTTTTAGTAATTAAAACGCCGTTGCACAAGCCACATATCAGCCCGACGCCTATCCCGGCGACAATCGGTATCACCGCTGGCAGGTTCACCAGAGAAGGAAACATCGGCGACAGGCTGTCTGAAGTCTGAGCCAGACTGGCCGCGACCACCGCACTCAGCGCGATCAGCGAGCCGGAAGAGAGGTCAATGCCGGTGGTAATAATCACCTGCGTTACCCCGACGGCGATAATACCGATAATCGCCACCTGCAGCACAATCAATACCAGCCGGTTAGGATTCATCAAAAAAGACTGGTCACGCACATACCAACCGGCGATTTCAAAAATCAGTGCAATACCGACCATAACCAAAAAGATGCCGGTGTCTTTCGGCATTTTGTTTTTTAAATTGCCGAACAGCGAATCGCGTTCCGTCGGCTGCTGCTGAGAGCTGACTTTTACGTTACTCATAATTTTTCCTCGCGCCTCACTCGGATGCCAGCGACATAATGGTTTCCTGATCGGCATCCTCTTTATCGAGAATGCCGGTTATACGACCTTCATGCATCACCATTACCCGGTCGCTCATGCCAAGAATTTCCGGCAGCTCAGACGACACCATAATGATGGCGACACCGCGGTTCGCCAGTTCACTGATCAGACGGTAAATCTCTGCTTTGGCACCAACATCAATGCCGCGTGTTGGCTCATCGAGAATCAAAATTTTCGGTTGCGCCAGCAGCCAGCGCGCAATCAGCACTTTCTGCTGATTGCCGCCGCTAAGGTTATTAATAATTTGATCCATGGTGGGGGTTTTAATATTGAGCCGACGAATCTGCTCCATACAATCTTTCGCCATCTGCACGTGGCTGACAAAACCGCCTTTGGCGCTGTATTCCGGCATATTGACGATGCTCATGTTCTCCATCACCGACAACACCAGAAACAGCCCTGATTTTTTGCGATCTTCGGTCAGAAATGCCAGCCCTTTTTCAATCGCTACCGAGGGGGAGCTGATTTTAGTCGGCACGCCGTCAATCAGCACTTCACCGCTGTCGAATGAGGTCATACCAAACAGGCTTTCCATCACTTCGCTGCGTCCAGCACCGACCAGCCCGGCGACGCCAAGAATCTCGCCGCGCCGTACACCAAAGCTGATATCGTGAAACTTATCTTTCTGCGTCAGGTTGCGCACCGTCAGCACTTCTTCCCCAATATCGTTATTGAATTTCGGGAATAGCTGGGTAAGTTCACGCCCGACCATTTGGGTAATCAGCGACTGACGCGTATAGCTGGCGGTCTGTTCGCTCGCCACCCAGCTTCCGTCACGAAATACGCTGACTTCATCGGTAATGGCAAAAATCTCATCCATTTTATGGCTGATATAGATAATGGCTTTGCCCTGCGTACGCAGGTCGCGAATAATGGTAAACAGATGAGCGACTTCACCTTCAGTCAGCGCAGAGGTCGGCTCATCCATAATCACAATATCGGCATTCCACGACACCGCTTTGGCGATTTCCACCATCTGCTGCGCAGCGATACTCAAATCACCCACCATCTGATCGGCTTTCAGACGTATATTCAGTTTAGTCAGCAGATCCTGGGTAATTTTGTTGAGCTTGGCATGGTCGACAAAACCGTATTTCATCGGCTCACGGCCTAACCAGATATTCTCCGCTACCGTCATGTGCGGCACCAGATTCAGCTCCTGGTGGATCATTGAGATGCCTGAACGCAGCGCGTCCAGGGTATCTGCAAACTGCACCGGTTCCCCTTTAATGCGAATCACGCCGTCATCGGGACGATAAATCCCGATGAGGCATTTCATTAAAGTGGACTTACCCGCGCCGTTCTCACCCATCAGAGCATGAACCGTTCCTGGCTTAACGCGTAAAGACACCTTATTCAGTGCTTTTACACCCGGGAAAAACTTGCTGATGCCTTCGGCTTCAAGCGCATAAGCGGCCATACATCACCTCCGTACCACTGGGTCAGGAACGATTATTTAACATTGCGACTGGAAAATTCGGCGTAGTTATCTTTGGTGATCAGCTGATAAGGGATCATTACGTTGGTTTCGACTTTTTCACCCTTAACCAGTTTGATTGCCGTTTGCACCGCGCCTTCGCCCTGCCCTTTTGCATCCTGGAACACAGTCGCGATCATTTTGCCGTTTTTGATCATCTGTAACGCATCAGGCGTGCCGTCAACACCGGCAATCAATACGTTGCTGCTGTTTTTTCCCAGTGCCTGTAAGGCACCAATCGCCATTTCATCGTTATTGGAAGCAATCGCATTAATTTCATCGCCCGCCGTCATCCAGTTGCTGACCACATCCACGGCGTCATTACGCATAAATTTGGCAGTCTGTTTCTGCACGATTTTGATATCAGGATATTTTGCCGCCACCGCTTCAACCCCTTTGGTGCGATCGCGGGTCGCTTCATTCGCCAGATCGCCGAGCAGAATAGCGACATTACCTTTACCATTCATCGCCTTCGCCAGCGCTTCCATCTGCAGGCGACCCGCCAGTTCGGAATCAGAACCAACATAAGCCATTTTGCTGGTCAGCTCGGCCTGCGGACGTCGGTTAACAAAAACCAGTGGAATACCGGCTTTGGTCGCCTGGTCCATAATCGGTTTTACCGCATTGGTATCCACCGGGTTGACGATAATCGCGTCAACGCCCTGACCAATAAAGTTCTGCACCTGTTGCAGCTGCTGGGCAACATCGCCTTTAGCATCTTCAACCTGGCCCTTAACCCCGTCTTTTTGCATCTCTTTCTGCATCGCCGTTCTGACGATGGTCAGGAAATTATCGTCAAACAGCGCCATTGATACGCCAACCTGAATATCTTTGGCATAGGCGGCAGCTGGCAACATACAGGCTAACATCGACGTCACGATCGCTTTTTTAAAGTTCATCAGGTAACCCTTTTTAATCGTTAACATGCGAAGGTTGGCTGGACCACGAATGAAAAATATCTTTTACATTCACTCAACGTCACCGTCGGATTTATTTGTAGTCAGAGGTCAGATACTTCGTTACTGCTGTTTGTGATACTGGTCACTCCCATCAATCAATCTACTGATTAGTAATGAGTTAATTTCAAACCATTGTTTCATTTTCGTTAGGCGAAAATCCCTGCCAGACGAAATAGTTCATTTGTTTCATAATTAACTGGTTTGAAATTTTCATCATGAAAGCATTGAAACGCATGTTTTAAAATGGCTAAACAACAAAAATTTGACACACCTCTAACATCTGTCGCGAATTCACCTGAAAGTGAGATCCAGCTCTGCAGATTACATTTCCTGCACATCAGTCGGAAAATCAGCAATTCGCTGTTTTTGCCAGCAAACGCACCGAAAAGAGCCATCAGACCTTTGACATCCAGGCAACGCATCGCTAATATTCGCTCCGTTCCAACAATTCCTCTGTAGTTCAGTCGGTAGAACGGCGGACTGTTAATCCGTATGTCACTGGTTCGAGTCCAGTCAGAGGAGCCATATTCGAGAAGCCCGCTCAGGGAAACCTGAGCGGGCTTTTTGCTGTTGCGTTTACCACGCACAAATAACTGATTTACAGGCTTGTAGCCCTTGACGCTGGCGTCACCACGCCATTTCGGTAATCATCATGCTTACGGCCGCCAGTGTGGCGGGGCTGGAGCGATGGCGACAAAGATTTTCTGGCTAGTCAGGGAAAGGATGCGTGCAAACATCAGCGCCAACACCACGTCTTTACGCAGTACACGCGCAAAATTTCTTGGCCATGCGCTGCGCATACTTGAAGACACAGACAGTTATCACAACGCGATGCATTCTTCGACGGAAGTCCTGCGGGAAGATTAAAATAAGCCTGGCGCCGAATCCTGATTTATCAAGTGACAGAGTTAACGTTTTTTCGAAAACACAGCGAGGTTGAACTTGAGTTCGACTTTTCGGACAGATGTTTTTATCCGCCGTTTCGATTGGACATCATCTTGATAAAGGGAATCTCTGCCCCTACTCACCGACCAACTGATTGATGCCAGTACATCTATTTATGCGATGTGCCCTTATGCCCATCGTTATTTATTATCTTAACGCCTGTTGCCCGCCCATCTTAAGAAGCTGGAATTTTGCGCAAAAACGAGGGAGTGCAACATCCCGCAGGTGACCACACGCAGCCACCGAAGGTGATTAAAGCAGCGGTTTGGCTCTGACCAGTCAGATTTTGCCGCTTCTGTAAGCAAACGCACTAAAAAGGTGAAATCCGGCTTTGACATCCGTGCCGGGCATCGCTAATATTCGCCTCGTTCACACGATTCCTCTGTAGTTCAGTCGGTAGAACGGCGGACTGTTAATCCGTATGTCACTGGTTCGAGTCCAGTCAGAGGAGCCATATTTAAAGAAGGAGACGTCCACGGGCGTCTCCTTTTTGCATTTCTGTCAGTTGGTTATCCCTCTTCAGTCGTCCACCCTCGTTCACTAAAAACCACTCGAAGCCATATCATTGATGGCAAAAATTCTGGTAATACTGGTTCGATCTCCCTTATATCAACAAGCGAGGGGGTGTTTTCATGTCACTGACTGATATTAAAGCAAAAATGCAGAACCCCTTGAGAAGGAATACAAGCTAACTGATGGCTTTGGTATGTTCCTTCACGTTACCCCGAAGGGTTTCAAATACTGGAAAAAGGCTTACCGCTTCGAAGGGAAGCAAAAAATCTTCTCTAGTTCGCTTTCAAGCCATTGCTGGCCTTAACAAGATTCATGGCACCATCATTAGGTTCATTGTTAACGAACTAACTGTTCATGGCAGGATTGAAAGCAAAAGAGATCCTACTCAGAAACGGATCACAAATGATCCACAAGCAGTCTACTTAACCAATTGATAGAATTGAATTATTTTTGAAGTTCGTCATATCGTTTAAATCGATCTATAAAAAAACAAATGATAGCCTTAACCTATAAAAAAAATTATCGATCGATATAAACAATTAAAACATCGATCAATTAATCGACCTTGATCGCTAAAAACTATCAATAACAAAATATCGAATCCTTTAAATCAATTGGTTGTTTGTAGTGGTGAGCGAAAGTTCGCAATGTTGGCGTACTTTGACTGGATCTTCGAAGAGATATGGAATGAAGCAGCACAACAAATCTTTTGTGCTGCTTTTATCAGAAGAGCGAAAGCTACCAGCGAAGATCTGAAGCAGGGAGAAATGTCACAGACCTGACTTGATCTGATGTGTCATAGCTTATCTGCATCATTGTAGGTATTGGTCGGTTTTGGGCTTCATAAAGATCTGTCCAGCCAAAAGCCCTCCGCATAACCACCTTTGGAGGACTGCTTCTTAATGGCACACCTATATTTTCATGAACCCATTTCCTGGACATGCTTCTCTGCAATGGCTCTGGTAATTCATTTGGAAACATCCAGTTTTTAGCCTTATCATTCTGGATTTTTACGACGATAGCCTGCAATATCCGACCATCCCGCTTGAAGGACAAGAAAAGACCTTCTTTTGCCATATCAAGACTTAGGTCAGGATCTCCAGATGAGCCTGTAGGGTGGCTTTTGTAAGTGATCAATTCACTATCAATAAGTTCATGATACGTTTTTCCTAAACAGCTTATCAAAGCGTCAATATTCACTGTCATTTACATAACCCCATCTCACTGTTTAGTTTATGCATTTTCGACCTTGCTGATTCTATTTGATTCTCTGTTGCCCCTTGCTCTTTTAGCGCTGGTTTAATGGCATCAAGATTACGATCAAGAGCAGCCCTGAGATTTTTTGAGTCCAGTTCAATTTGTGCAGATGTGTTACGCCCACCGTAGGTTTCGCTGATTTGCTGGTGTAGCTTTTTAGGTATCACTATTGCAGCGACATCTTGAGAAATTTGGCGAACACACGATTGCGGTCACGTGCTTCAGCCAGTTGTTTGGCTTTTTCTTCTTCTGCGGCCTTACGTTCAGCACCCCAGGCTGCAAGGGCTGCAATAGAAGGATCCGGGCCTCTACCAACCCATTGTCCGGCAGGCGCAATAATCCAGTTCGACCCGGAAGGGCAACCGCAGTGCACAATTGAACCGTCTACCGCCGCTATTTTTCCATTATTGGTATCACGGGGTTCACCGGATACGATAACCCCAACCTCACCACATTTGGGGCATCGGGTAGTTTTATCACCAACACGGACAACCCTTCGTCCGTGCTCGATATCATTGGACATTGAGGCGATACATTCAGCACCCGAGGCTGTTTTATCCCCCTCCAGTGCCGTGCCTCGCCCATAACAGGTAGAACGATTTCCCATTACGCCACCTCGCTGGATGGCAGGAAATCTTCTGGCATCGTTTCTCCTTCACGCCCGACAATCACTGGCCCATGGCACAAAGTGCTGATAATCTCATCTCCGTTATCCAGACGGCTACCAACGAGCGCCACACTGCGGGCATTGACTTCACTTCTCTTACCCGCTCCCGTTATAATTTTCGCAGTTCTGCCATCCGCATAACCAACGTCATCACCTTCCAGTGCAACATTCACTTTTGTTCCATCTGAAAGTTCGATCTGATTTCCATTCCAGGAGGCATGAGCCGTTCCGCCCTCCCTGGTGTGGCTACCCTCCACAGCAATACGGTACAGGGCCCTAACAGGATGCTGGCGGCAATATTCCTGCTGCTCGGCGATAAGCGCACGCGCCTGATCATTCATCCCGGCCAGTTGTTCCGCCGTAAACGGTGATTGCTCCATTGTTGACAGCAGTTCCGGTGTCAGTTCGTTGGTATATTGACGTCTCATTCCCTTTTCCTTGTCATTTCCATGTTCTAACTGATGCAATCCTAACCGATTTGTGATTTGACTTAAAAGAGATGGTTGTCATAGAGTTATAAAATCAATATCAAAACGGCAGTGATGGTATATTCAGGTTAAAGCATAAAATATTCTACTGTAGCTTCACTAATCCGGCTGAATTCAAATACCCAGCGTTTGTAACTGTTTTACTGTCTGCTGCTTGTCCAAATCGCCATTGGTCCTTTTTTTATATTATATAAACATTCTAAGATAATAAATGTTAGCTAATGGACATAAATTATATTCCAATAATGAAATCCAGCAATAATGAAGTTGTGGGTTAAATTAAATGAAATAGCTTCATTTATAAAATCGCAGAAGAAATACAGTTTCTAAAACAGAAAAGAAAAATTAACGATTAAGCTAACAAAGCTCAGATTTAAATTTCGACATCGTATAGACTCACGCTTTTATCGATAAACTGGAAAGCCCGGATGAAGGATGTCTGGCGCGGAATACGTGATAATGATCTGTATTTATAAATCGATCCCAGCCAGATGGGCCAAATTCGAGAGCCTCACTCAGCGAAACCTGAGCGGGATTTTTGCTTTTCCATGCATCTGCCATCGCCGGCCCGCGCGACTGTTGCCCCGCTAAATGTAATTTTCTTTCTCGATCTTCAGCCGACAACTCCAATTGGTAAGTACAGTTTATGCAACTGGTTTACCATTGCCAGATTGTGTCATACCGCCATCAACGATACCCTAGCCCTAAACACTATCAGGATGTCCCTTCATGCCAGCCAAGAGAAAGAACGATCCGGAAGGACTTAAAAAACGCATTGTTGCCGGAGCACTGAAAACCTTTGCTGAATTTGGTATGCAGGGCGCACGGCTGGAACAGATTGCAGAACAGGCCGAAACCACCAAGCGGATGGTGGTTTATCACTTTGGCAGCAAGGAAAACCTCTATATCGAGGTGCTTGAGCATGTCTATCAGCAAATTCGTCAGCATGAAACCAGCCTGAACCTGTCAGCACTGGCGCCAGAAGAAGCGATGACCAAGCTGGTGGAAGAGAGCTTTGACTATCATGCTACTCATCCCGATTTTATTCGTCTGGTATGCAGCGAGAACCTGTTACGTGGCCGCTATATCAGCCAGTCTGAACGCATACAGTCCCTGAATAAGAGTGCGGTAGATGTGCTTGAGGATATTCTTAACCGTGGGCGCGCGGCAGGTTTATTCCGCGACGATCTGGAAACCATTGATGTGCACCGCCTGCTGAGTAGCATTTGCGTTCACCATGTCTCTAATCACTATACCTTCAGCACTCTGTTTACTCGTGACAGAAGCGATGCCGATATCGCCGCTCGTAACCGCCAGTTGGCCGTAACCGCCACCCTGCGTTATATTCGTCACGACTGATTACTGCGACAAATACTGCTTTCCGCACCACACTTTGCCAGTTGCGTCACAGTTATCACTGCCGGGCAATTAATCTCTTTGACTTTCAGTTGCCGCAAAATATACAACTAAATCCAGGCGTGTAACTGGTATCCAGGCAAGACCTGAAGCTCTCTCTTAAAAAAGGGGGCTTCAGGTCTTTTTTTTTGGGGCGGCAGGAGAGTCGTGACATGAATCATCTTCAGACAGCAAAGGAAATTATTGATCTGGTCGGCGGTACTGACAATATCGATCATATCGAGCATTGCTCCACCCGACTGCGGCTGACCCTTCGTGATCATTCGCGGATAAATCAATCCGCGCTGGAAAAGGTGCCGGGCGTACTGGGCGTCAGAATTAATGCCCAGTGCCAGGTCATTATTGGCAGTGAGGTGATTGGCGTTTATCAGGCGGTGAGAAGCATCACTGACGGCCAACCCAAAAGTGCCAGCAGTGCTCCGGCTCGCATCAGCCGAATGTCACTTATCATTGATTTTATCATTAGCGTATTTCAGCCACTGGTGCCGGCAATTGCGGGTGGCGGCGTACTGAAATCAATGCTGTTACTGCTTGATCTGATGGGCTGGTTAAGCCGCGACAGCTCGACCTATAAAGTGCTGGATAATATCGGCTCTGCCCCACTCTATTTTTTACCGATTCTGGTAGCGATTACCACCGCGATGAAATTAAAGGTCAATATTTTGGTCGCGGTGTCTGCGGTTTCGGTAATGGTATTACCGGCGATGTCGAAGCAACTTGCTGAAGGCGCTGAATTCCTTGCGCTGGACCTGAAAAATATCGCCTACGCCTCTCAGGTATTTCCGGCAATTTTATGCGTTCTTTTCTACGCGCAAACCGAGAAGTTTTTTAATCGCTACTCTCCCGGCGCACTGCGTATTTTCCTGTCACCGATGCTCTCATTATTGGTAACCGTACCGGTTACCCTACTGTTCCTTGGTCCGCTGGGCTATGAAGTCGGTGCCGGTCTGGCAACGGTAATTCTCTGGCTGTATGGCAAGCTTGGTTTTGTTGCCACCGCACTGCTGGCAGGCGTGCTGCCTTTTATGGTGGCCGCCGGGATGCATAAACCGATGATTCCATACGCCGTTGCGTCGATGGGGCAATTTGGTCGCGAGATGTTATATCTGCCGGCTTCGCTGGCGCACAACATTGCCGAAGCGGGCACCTGTCTGGCCATTGCGCTGAGAACCAAAGATAAAGTATTAAAATCCACCGCCCTCTCCTCCGGCATCTCAGCGCTGTGCGGCATTACTGAACCCGCGCTGTATGGCGTTACGCTGTTGCATAAAAAAGCGCTGTACGCGGTGATTACCGGCAGCGTTATTGGCGGTGCTTTTATCGGCTGGATGACAGTCGAGGCGTTTGCGCTGGTCGGTCCCGGCCTGGCCAGTATTTCACTGTTTGTTTCACCGGATAATAACTGGAATATCGTCTGGGCCTTCGCCGCGGCCGGCGTCGCCTTTAGCGTCTCATTCTTTATTACCTTATTTATCTGGCGTGAAGATCAGCAGGCCACCCCCGCCGACACTCTGCAAGCCACGCCAGAACTGCGCTTTAACAGCCCCGCTGAAGGTCAGGTAATTCCACTTGAACAGGTCAATGATGAGGTTTTCTCCACCCGCATTATGGGCGATGGCATGGCGATTCGGCCGGTAAAAGGTGCGCTGTATGCACCGGCAAACGGAGTGATCAGCAACGTTTTCGATACCGGTCATGCACTTAGCATGTTAACTGACGGCGGCGTCGAGCTGATTTTCCATATCGGCATCGACACGATAAAAATGAATGGCAGCGGTTTTGCGCCGCAGGTCAGCGCACAGCAACAGGTAAAAACCGGCGATCTGCTGGTGAAATTTGACCTTGAAGCGATTATCGCCGCCGGTTATGACCCGGTCATTATGATGGTGGTCACTAACAGCGAACGTTTCAGCGTCTCAACTGAAATTCCCCGACTCAGTATCAATCATCATCACAACATCATGACGTTAAAGGAGTCTGTATGACGGACACGCAATCTGGCTTTCCTGAAAACTTTTTATGGGGTGGCGCTATCGCCGCCAACCAGGCTGAAGGCGCATGGAACCTGGATGGAAAAGGACCTTCGGTCGCGGATGCAATCACCTATAAAGCTAATTTAGACCTGACTAACTATGAGGGTCATATGGCGCTCAGCGATCAGAATGTTGCTGATGCGCTGAATGGCCACAATGATGCGTTCTATCCAAAACGGCGCGGCATCGATTTCTATCATCGTTATAAAGAAGATCTGGCGCTGTTTGCCGAGATGGGCTGTAAAGTGTTGCGCGTATCGATTGCCTGGGCGCGCATCTTCCCAACCGGTGAAGATGCTGAGCCGAATGAGGCCGGGCTGCAGTTTTATGAAGATCTGTTTAGCGAGATGCGCAAACATCAGATTGAACCGCTGGTGACGCTTTCGCATTACGAAATGCCGCTGGTACTGAGTGAAAAATACAACGGTTGGGTCCATCGCAATGTTGTCGATGCGTTTGTCCGTTACAGCAATGTTTGCTTTGATCGTTATAAACATCTGGTGCGTTACTGGCTGACGTTTAATGAAATCGACAGTATTCATCGCCATCCATTTACCACTGCCGGTATTCGTGAGGAAAAAAGCGCGCCGGGACGGGAAATCAGCGATGTTTATCAGGGGCTGCATCATCAGTTCGTCGCTTCAGCGCTGGTGACGCGCGACTGTCATGCAAAAATTCCCGGTAGCCAGGTCGGCTGTATGCTGACCAAACTGACCACCTACCCGCGCACCTGCCATCCGGCCGATGTTGAGGCCACGCTGAAGAAGAATCTTGAGAACTATTTTTATACCGATGTGCAGGTTCTTGGTGCTTATCCGCCACTGATTAAACGCGATCTGGAATTACGCGGCATTCAGATTGAGATGCAGCCGGGTGACCTGGATATCCTGCGCCAGCACACCGTAGATTTCCTGTCGTTCAGTTACTACATGTCGCTGACGGAATCCACCCAGCCCGACGCCGAGCGCATCGCCGGTAATACCGTCCTGGGCGTAAAAAACCCGTATCTGCCGGCATCAGAATGGGGTTGGCAAATCGATCCGGTCGGTCTGAAAATTTCACTGCTGGAACTGTACGATCGCTATCAGAAACCGTTGTTTATTGTCGAAAACGGTCTGGGTTCGAAAGATATTGTTGAGGACGGCAAAATTCATGACGGCTATCGCATTGACTATTTCCGCTCACACTTTGAACAGATGGCGCAAGCAGTCAATGAAGGCGTTGAGTTGATGGGATATACCAGTTGGGGAACCATCGATATTATCAGTGCCGGCACCTCACAAATGACTAAAAGATATGGATTTATTTATGTCGATCAGGATGATGACGGTAATGGCTCACTGGCGCGCCTGAGAAAAGACTCGTTCTTTTGGTATCAGAAAGTCATCGCCAGCAATGGCCGCGACCTCGACTGACTGTGAAATATCGCCGCAGGGAAATATCGTGATTAAAGTGAAGAAATCGCTGAACAACAGCATGTTACTGGTAGACCATGACCAACGGGAAATGATCCTGTTTGGCAAAGGTATTGGTTTTGGTACCAAGCCCGGTACGATTATCGATCTGGCTGAGGTCGAGCAGGTTTTTATTCCGCTGGATAACCTTAAATCCAGACACTTTCTTTCACTTACCGATACGGTACCTGCGGCGTTTTTTGATGCCACTCATGACATTATCGCCATGGCTCAGCAGCATTACGTTGAGAAGCTGAATTCGCTGCTGTTTTTCACCCTGGCAGAGCATCTTTATTTTGCGGTTGAGCGTTGTAAAAACGGCAGTAATTTTGCCAATAAACTCAGTTGGGAAGTGAAACGTTATTATCAGCGGGAATACGAGTTAGGCGTACTGGCAAAGAACAGCGTCAGTCAGCGTTTTAATGTTGAGCTGCCTGAAGATGAAGCAGTGAATATCGCCTTTCATCTGATCAACGCTTCCGGCGACAGTGAAAACAGCGATGCGCATCTACAGGTACAGCTGGTGAACCGCATTACTGAAATTGTTCGTTACAAACTCAATAAAAATATCGATATCAATTCGATAAACTATATTCGCTTTATCACCCACCTACGCTACTTCGCTGAGCGAATTATCAGCAAAAAAATCGCCGCTAAAAACAGCGACGACTTTTATCACGAGCTGCTGAAATTCTATCCGGCGGCAATGAACGTCTCATGGGCGATTCGCGACTATATCGCCGAGAAGTATCAGACAATCCTGCCAAAAGATGAGCTGACCTGGCTGACAATACATATCAGCAGGCTGGCGGACAGTAACGAAGCTGAAGAAAACGCGGGCTGACTGCCACCTCGCTTTTGCTGTCAAAAAACTGGCATTAAACCAAATGGTCTACGCTTCAGAGAGCGACAGATAATGTTATCCGTTGTTTGCGAAGCTCATCACTCTGCCAGATGCGCTGGCAATTCACAGACCAGATGGAAGGAATGTTGTAGTGGAAAAAGACGATGGGCGCTTTCCGCTCAGAAATACCGACGCGATTGACAGTGATACTCAGGTGTGGAACTGGGCGCAAAATGCTCAGTTAGGCGACCGCCGTACCGTTTGTCGGCCAGATAGTGAAGCAGAGTTACAACAACTGCTCGCCAGCCACAGCGGGAAAGTTAAGGTCATTGGTAGCCGGCTGGCACCGGGACGGATGCTAAAAATCGACAATCCACAGGATATGTTGCTGGATCTCAGCAAGCTTTCTGGACTACTGGACTCAACCGATAACAGCGCGACCTTTGCCGCTGCCACGCCGCTCAGCGAGGTGTATCAGACGCTGAGCAAAATGGGACGCATGCTGGCCTCGTCACCGGGAGTGATCTCCATACAAACCCTGGCTGGCGCAATGGCGACCGGCACTCACGGCCAGGGGTTGCAGCAAAGTTCACTGGCCGATGAGGCGCTAAGTATTCGTATGGCGCTGGCCGACGGCAGCATCCGCGAATTTGATCGTCATCATCCGTGGTTTGGTGCAGTGCAGGTGGCACTTGGCTCACTAGGCGTAGTTACTGCCGTTACGCTTAAAACCATACCGTCGCACATCTATACCTGCTTTAAAAATGCCGTCAGCGCCAGCAATCTGGAACAGGACCTTTATCAGTGGAACGAAAATTATGCACTGAGTAAAGCCTGGTGGTTTGTCGATGAGGATCAGATGCATGTCTGGTGCGCACGCGAAGCCACAGCGGAAGAGGAGCAGGTTTACCGGCTTAATTACGGTGATCTGGTTAAACAACCTGACAGCAATAGCTCGCTGAACAGCACCATCGAGCAGACGCTGGAGCATATGCATAACGATACGCAGATTCGCGGCGAAGGCGGTAAACAGTTTAAAACCGTTACCCGGTTTAAAGACTTTTCGGATGTAACGGGCGATATCTATCAGGTTTTCTGCCGCGGTATTGCGGTGCCGCAGATCAATGTAGAAATCGGCATTCCGCTGTCGCGCGCCGCTGAAGTGATTGGCAAAATCAAACGCTGGTATGCTGAAAAACATCCGCATATGCACTATCCGATCATTCTGCGCTGTACCGGCCCCTCTTCCGCCTGGCTTAGCCCGGCTTATCAGCAGGCCACCTGTTTCTTTGGCTTTGTGGTCTATTACGCTGACGACGGCAGCCTGTCGGCTGAAGGCACCCATTTTCTCAGCGAAGTGGAGAAACTGCTGGCGGCAGAGGGCGGACGCCCACACTGGGGTAAATATTACGATCCGCGCCTTTATCACTGGCGAGAAAACTATCCGCAGTGGGACGCTTTCCGTGAAGTACGTCAACAGCTTGATCCACAGCGAAAATTTAGCAACGACTACCTGTCACAACTTTTTGACTGATATAAAAACCGGGGGAAATTCTATGCAGGCATGGATCACATTGCTGACTCAGCCCGACTATCTGACTGGAGTGCAGACGCTGCATAAATCCTTACGTCTGAGTGGCAGCCGCTATCCACTGGTAGTGATGGTGACCGAGAATATTGAGCCGGCCATCGCAGCTCAACTGAAAGCCGAGGGCTGCGTCATCGTCGCCGTCTCTGCACTAAATCCACAAAGCGACCTGGCGCATCATTACGCTTCAGCTCGCTTCTCGGAAGTGTGGACTAAACTGCGCGCCTGGCAACTTACCGACTATCAGCGGCTGGTGTTTCTTGATGCCGATATGCTGGTTTTGCAAAATATGGACGAGCTGTTTGATATCGAGCTGCCGGTAAACGGTATCGCCGCCTGTCACGCCTGCCGCTGCAATCCAAATAACATCGCGACTTATCCGCAAAGCTGGGTGCCAGAAAACTGTTTTTACAGCTGGCAGGATCGTCAACAACCTGCACCAGAACATCTTGATGCCTATTTAAACGCCGGCTTCCTGGTGCTGACGCCAGACGCTGAGGTGTTTAAGCAGCTTGAGCGGAAGATTGCCGCCATTGACGATCTGTCGCGCTATCAGTTTTCAGAACAGGACCTGCTGAATGAATTTTTTGACGGACGCTGGAAAGCGTTACCTTATATCTATAACGCGCTGAAAACGCTGTCGGTTCAACATGCCAGAAGCTGGAATCTTGCTGAAGTTAAGAACCTGCATTATATCCTCGCCAAACCGTGGGAACGTGACTGGCAGCAACCGGCTGCTGAGGACGACCGCTATTACGCACTTGATAAGTTATGGTTGCAGATGGCCCGCGAGCTTTGAACCGTTTCACGCTACATTAGCGCGATAATGAAATGCTGTACGGGAGCCGTTATGGCTCCCGTTATTAACAGCGTTAAACCTTAATCCAGCGACGTTCAATCGCCGATACCGCAATCGCTTCCAGCACTTTCGACACCTGTAAACCTTCAGCAAAATCAGGCCACATCCGGTCGTCAGCTGCGATACCGTTGATCAAATCACGAATCTCAACGGTTTTCTGATCGTTAAATCCAATACCGTGACCGGCTGAGATACAGAATGCGGCATAATCCGGATGTGCAGGCCCGGTAAGAATGGTTTTAAAACCCTGCCGCCCGGCCGGATCGGTGTGCAGATACAGCTCCAGCTCTGCCATGCGCTCCTGCGTGTAACGCAGAGTGCCTTTGGTGCCGGTCACCACATAAGTCAGCCCCATTTTGCTGCCGCAGGCAATACGTGAGGTTTCAATCACCCCATGCGCACCCTGTGAGAAGCGCAGTAAGGCGCTGGCCTGATCCTCATTTTCTACCGGCAACAAACGCGTGGGATCTTTCGGATCGGGACGTTGTTTAATCACCGTCAGCATATCGCCACTGACCTCATCAATCTCACCCACCAGATAGTGGGCCATATTGACGATATGCGCCGCCAGATCGCCCAGCGCACCCAGCCCGGCCAGTGCCTTCTGGCAGTGCCAGTCGAGTGGCGTCTTCGGATCCGCCAGATAATCTTCATTGTGAGTGCCGTAGAAATGCACCACTTCACCGATTTCACCCGCCGCAATTATTTCGCGTGCCAGCTGGCTGGTTGGGTTTTTCATGTAGTTAAAACCTACCAGCGTTTTTACTCCTGCCTGCTGTGCAGCTCGGGTCATCTCTTCAGCATCCGCTACCGTCAGCGCCAGCGGTTTCTCTGAATAGACGTGTTTACCGTGACGAATGGCTTCCAGTGCCATCTCTTTGTGCAGGAAGTTTGGCGCGCAGATATCGACCACATCAATATTGGGATCGCTGACCAGTTCGCGCCAGTTACCGGTTGAGCGGCTAAAACTAAACTCATCAGCCTTGCTGCGCGCCAGCTCCGGCGTTACTTCCGCCAGCATTTCACGCACTATCTCACCTTTCAGCTTAAACACCGTCGATGCCTGAGCGTAAGCAATCGCATGACAACGCCCAATGTAGCCAGTACCAATAAGCCCAATTCTCACCTTTTGCATGCCGATTTCCTGCTGCTGATAAACGATATAAGTGGAATGTATATTTCAAAAAACAGTTACACAATATGAAAATGAAATAAACGTGATCATTCTTCCGAAGATAACTGCAAAAGCGCTGCAACAGCATAATGCGCTGTGAAACGCGCTTACCTGCCGCAACGGAATAACTTTGCCGCTAAATCCCTGATTAACACAGTAACTGCTGCTTTATTCAGCAGTCAGCAGGTTTTAGTGAAAACAGGCTTTGACAACGTGCGGCAGCCTCGATAATATGCGCCCCGTTCAAACGATTCCTCTGTAGTTCAGTCGGTAGAACGGCGGACTGTTAATCCGTATGTCACTGGTTCAAGTCCAGTCAGGGGAGCCATATTTAGAGAAGCCCGCTCAGGGAAACCTGAGCGGGCTTTTTGCATCTGTCTCATCATGCTGATGCTCAGCCGGTGGCATTCAGCAGCAGCAGGTCAATCAGCATTACCAGGTTGGATTCAAATGAGGTGATCTCGCCAACATCCACCGCATCATTACTGGCATCGTCATACAACTGAAAATGTATATCCGCCAGCCTGCTCAGTGAATTAAAAGAAGCGCGGGTGAATACCACTACCGTCATACCGGAACTGTGCGCAATACGCGCTTTATCCAGCACCTGCTCAGTTTCACCGCTGCGGGAAATAGCGATAAAAACCCGATATTTTGCCGCATTATTCAGAAAGATACTGCGGCTGTCGCCCAGACCTGAGGCGAAGGCTGTTTTGCCGAGAATCTGTAATTTTTTCGCCAGATACTCGGCAAACAGATGTGAAAATCCGGTGCCATAGAGGAAAAAGCTCTCTTCCTGATGCAGTAGCTGGCTAAAGGCGCTGACGGTTTCTGCGCTGATAAAATCAAAGGTTCGCTGATAGTTGGCGACAAATTGCGGAAATGCCAGCGGCGTCGGCTGTTGAATTGCCATCTGCGGCAGCGGGGTCAACGCCGGATCATTCAGCAACAGCTTGATATGAAAAATAAACTCGCTGAATCCACTAAATCCCAGCTTCTGGCACAGGCGCATAATGGTGGCCGTGGAAACAAATGTCTCTTCTGCCAGCATTCTCACCGTCAGCTTATTGATACGCCAGGTATTATCGCTGACAAAGGCCAGCGCCCGGTATTCTGCGCGGGTAAGATCGCCACTGCGTTGCAACAGTGGCGTGAGACGGTTATGCATAACGCCCCTCGGTAAGCAGTGATGCGCTATCCTAAAGGCGGACTGGGAAGGATTCAACAATCCGGTGATAAGTTTGGGACGCAGCACGCTGCATCTGCTTTAACTTCACTCAGCCGTGTAGCTGGCCATCTTTATACGCCTGTTTGAGCGCTGGCCAGTAGTCCTGGTTGGCAGCGATCATCTCATCGAGTATCGCTTTCGCATGCTGCATCGTCGGCACCGTGCGGTTAAGGGTAAAAGCCTGTAGGGCCTTTTCGTAGCTACCTTCCATCGTTGCTTCTACCAGCAATTGTTCCGAAGCCAGCTGCTGTTCGAGCAGGGCACGGTGAAACTGCGGCACATTGCCCATACGCACCGGTTCTGGGCCTTGCGCGGTAATATACGCCGGCACTTCGACCATCGCATCATAAGGCAGATTGGCGATTGCGCCCCTGTTCTCGACTATCACCAGATGGCGCTGGCGTAAATCAAACGCCAGCGAACAGGCGACATCAACAATAAAAGCCCCATGCACACCAACGTGGAACGCATCCGGTAAAATTCCGGTCTGCTGATATTCCGCAGCGGCGGCAAATAGCGTCTTCTCACGACCATTTATCACTTCGTTGGCGCGGGTGTAGTCAGGATCCTGTTGCTCAACAATCTGATTTGGCATCAAATAATATTGCAGATAAGGATTCGGCAGGAAATCGGGAAAATGGTCCATAATCGGTTTGATATTACGCCAGGTTTTCACCCATGACGGATCGGCGTGCTGGGGATCGGTCGCTGCCGCATCTTCCGTCAGCAGGCCAAAACGCGCCACATGCTCACGCACTTCCGCCAGACGGTCTACGCCGTCAACATACAAATGGGTAAACCAGCCGAAGTGATTAAGACCGAAATAATCGACGGTAACCTGATGACGCTCGACGCCGAGGATGGCGGCAATATTACGCATCGCCGCTACCGGCATATCACAGATATTCAGTACTCTGGCGTCGGGGCGCAGACGCCGGACACCTTCGGCGACAATTGCTGCCGGATTGGAATAATTAACGATCCACGCATTCTTATCGGCATAACGCTCTACCAGATCAATGAGCTCGACCATTGGCAGAATGGTGCGCAGGCCATAGGCAAGGCCACCCGGACCACAGGTCTCCTGCCCGACTACGCCATGACGCAGCGGGATTTTTTCATCCTTCTCGCGCATTTTATATTGCCCGACACGCATCTGAGCAAAAACGAAATTGGCGTGGCTGAATGCCACTTCGGCATCGCTGGTCACGGTGAATTTAATACTGTCACTGTGATCGCGTATCACTTTCTCCACCACTGGCGCAATAATGGCCTGCCGCTGGCTGTCGATGTCATACAAGCGAATTTCTGCCAGTGGGAAATCAGCCAGGCGCATCATCAGGCTCTTCACAATACCCGGGGTGTAAGTGCTGCCACCACCGGCAATGGCGAGAATAAACGGGGACTTCTTCATGGTATTTCTCCTCTCAGAGCGCGGTTTCAACAGCTTCACGCATTTTCTTGACGTGCAGCCCATACACCACCTGTACATTGTTACCCTGGCGGATAACCCCTTTCGCACCGGTGTCTTTGAGCTGCTGTTCATTGATAGTGTTGATATCTTTTAACGTCACCCGCAGGCGGGTATAACAATTGTCGATGACGTCAATATTTTGCTTGCCGCCTAATCCGGCGATGATATTCAGACCAAGGATACTGCTGTCTTTTTCCGCTTCTGCGCGGGCTGGCCGATCATTTTTGCCCTGATAATCCTCTTTCGAGTAAAGGCGAGTGTCGACTTCGTCGTCTTCACGACCCGGCGTTTTCATATCAAAACGCAGGATTAGAAAGCGGAAAATAGTGAAGTAAAGCGCCGCCATTATCAGACCAACCACGATATACATCGGCCAGTCGGACTTGGCGATGCCCAGTGGCAGGTTGTAGAGGATAAAATCGATCGCCCCATTGGCACCGATGGCATGCACACCCAGCAAGTAAAACAGCATCATGCCAATACCGGTCAGCACCGCATGTACGCCAAACAGCATTGGGGCAACAAACAGAAACGAAAACTCCAGCGGTTCAGTGACACCGAGTAAAAACGAGGTGAAGGCCGCCGGGATCAGAATCGCTTTGGCGGCATTTTTGCGCTCAGGTTTGGCGGTCAGATACATCGCCGCTGCGGCGGCGGTCAGACCAAACATCTTGCTGATCCCGCGTGCGTCCCAAACTGCCGTAGGGCTAAGCTGAGCCACGCTGTGACAAGCCATTTCGGCGAAATAGATATTGCGTGCGCCCTGATAAAGCGTGCCGCAAACCTCACGCGTTCCGCCCAGTTCGGTATACAGAAATGGGGTATACACCAGATGGTGCAGGCCAGTTGGAATCAGAATACGTTCAAGAAAACCGTAGATTGCCACGCCAGCCGCACCAGCACCGTGAATGCCAAAAGCCATCGCGGTGATCGCATGCTGGGCAAAGGGCCACAGGTAGCACATGGTAAAACCGAGTGCTATTGATAGCGGGATACCGATAATGGCGACAAAACAGTGACCGGAGTAAATCGCCATCACGCCGTTAAACTGAATGCCCGAAAACCGGTTATACAGATATCCGGAAATCGCCCCGGTCAGAATCCCGGCAAACACGCCCATTTCCAGCACCTGCACACCCAGCACCCTACTCTGGCCCGAAGCCCGCAGCACATCGCTGTTCACCAGCTTGCCCTGTAGTTCCAGCGTGATATTCATCGCATTGATAAAAATGATAAATACCACCAGCCCAATTAGTGCGGCATAGCCTTTATCGCGTTTCGCCAGCCCAATTGGAATGCCAACGGCAAAGATTAGCGCCAGATTAGCCAGAATTGCCACCGCAGACTTCGAAATCAGCTGACCGAAATCCTGTACCAGCGGATGGGCCAGAAATGGCAAATAACCGGCAAGGTTGCCGTTACCAAACAAATTGCCGAGAGCAATAAACAGCCCGACAATCGGTAATATCAGCACCGGCGCGTACAAAGACTTGCCAAAGTTTTGCAGCGCATTCACGGCTTGGTTCATGGCATGCCCTCTTTATTGATAGTGTTTATCAGGACGTTAGTTATTGTGGGTACCGCTAAAATGTAACAGCATCAGAAGGGAGAAACACGCTATCTTGCTGATTTAAAAACATATAACCCAAAAGGTTACATGTAACCTTCCGGATTGTGATCGGCATAGCATTTATGCAAGATCTTCTGGCTGTGAATAGATATTGAAAAGGAAGGACGAAATGATAGTTTTCTGACACGACAATTTTTTAAGCGCAGCGAACGGATAATAGCTGTTGAGTACATCGCCGTGTCCTATAAGTCTGAAAGCAGACAGTTCAAATTAAGTTAAAAGCTAATTAAATAATAAAATATTAAACATATAATCTGGACTAACAAGAGATAAGAGAAATCACCTTCTTTAAATATTTTATTTTACACTCTAATCTGAAGATGATTTATATATCTTATCAATTCCCTTCGGTTACACAGTAAATCAATTCGCTACCTAATGACAAAGGATTGTCAGTTATGCTGAACGATGAAACTAATAAATTACTCACCAGAGTAGGCTCAACGACTCCATGTGGTGAATGACTCCGCCGATACTGATATCCGGTAGGTTATTCTTCAGAGTTAGTCGAAGCCGGGCAAACCAAAAAAATTCGTCTTCCCGGAGAAGATTTGATCGTTGCCCGAACGACCAGCGGTAAAGTATTGCTGATCCGACAACGCTGCCCGCATCGCGGTGCATCTTTACTCTATGGCTTTCTTAGAGGAGAGGCACTGGTTGGGCATAATCTGAACTAAATATTCTCGCAAAAGAGAATGATAACTATTATCATAAATGAAACTGTTCATCGCCGGAGTGAAGAATATGCAGCCAGCTCCACCTAAAGTATTAACCACCGACTGCTGTATTGTCGGTGGCGGCCCGGCCGGACTCATGCTCGGTTATCTGTTTGCCCGCGCTGGGGTACGGGTAGTGGTGATTGAGAAACACAATGATTTTCTGCGTGATTTCCGGGGAGATACCATTCATCCCTCTACCCTGCAAATCATGCATCAGCTCGGATTACTGGAGGAACTGCTCAGCCTGCCGCATCAGCGTGCCGAAAAGTTGCAGGCCGAAATCGCAGGAGAAGAAGTCACTCTTGCTGATTTTTCCCGCCTGCCGGTGAAATGCCGTTTTATCGCCTTTATGCCGCAGTGGGATTTCCTCAACTTTTTGGCGTCAAAGGCCGCGCAACTGCCTGAGTTTACCCTGCTGAAATCGACCCGCTTTGACGATTTTATTTATCAGCATGACAACGTGTGCGGCATCAGAGCGCTGGCGGATGGGGTGGAAACTGAGATCCGTGCGCAGCTGGTGATTGGCGCTGACGGGCGTCACTCGCAGGTGCGGCAAAAAGCCGGGCTGGTCAGCCGCTCGTTTGGCTCACCGCGTGACGTGCTGTGGTTTAAGCTGACAAAGCAGCCCGACGATCCGGAGTGGAGCATGGGCCATAAAGGGCCAAAGCAAAACTTTATTATCATCGACCGCGGTAATTTCTGGCAGTGTGGTTATTCGATCACCAAAGGACAGTTTGAGCCGATAAAAGCTGCCGGTATCTCGCAGCTAAAACACCAGATTGCGCAGGTCACGCCGTTTCCGCCAGAACGACTGGAAGAGCTTAGCGACTGGCAACAGCTGAGTTTACTGGTCATCCGCATTGATCGGCTGGATAAGTGGATGATCCCCGGCGTACTGTGCATAGGCGATGCCGCACATGCCATGTCCCCCATCGGCGGTGTTGGTGTCAATCTGGCGATTCAGGATGCGGTAGCAACCGCTAATTACCTGACGACGCCGCTGCGCAAGCGGGCAGTGAGTTTACGTCAGCTGAAAAAAGTTCAACAGCGACGTCAGTTTCCGACCTGCGCAACACAATTTATTCAGATAAAAATGAGCGGTAAGAACAGAGACAGTAATAAGCCCAGCCCGCTGCCGAGGCTGATCAGACGCTTTCCGTTTCTGCCGACTGTATTTGGCTGGATTATTGGACTGGGATTTCGCCGGGAAAAACCACGTTTTTCTGGTTAGCGACGGCGTGGTCGGGGGAGCCATTTTCAGCTGCCGCCCTGAAGAACGCAGGTTAAAAATCCTCGATACGGGCGGCTAAAAGCCGCCCATGTGGGAAAACCGGCGGATTATTCGTGCGGTTTAGGCTCGCCCATTGCTTTCAGCTTCTTGGACAGGTCGCGGCGCTCTTTCGACAGATCAGCATTTTTGATGATGTAATCATCAACGCGATCTTCATAGTCACTGCGCATACTGGCAATAATTTCCTGAATAGCTTCGATGCTCATACCCGGTTTGATGTATTCGCTCAGGTTATCGAGCAGCAGTACACGCTTCTGGTTATCACGAACTTTCTTTTCGTTATCGTGAATTTCACGTTGCAATTTGTTCTTACGACGGAACATACGGACGAATTCCAGAACGTCCTGAAAAGATTGCTTTGCATTTTCCATGATGACACCCTTCATTGGGCCTGCCGGGGCAGGCGTAATTGTCGTAGCCTTCAGCTTAGCGGCTCACTATTACCGTTGGCAATTTTCACATTCAAATTCGGACTGGCGACTATCTTAGCGCGAAAAGCATTATCGGCGCAGTAAGTTGTTGCTTAGTCGATTATTTACGCATCGCCAGGCGGATTAAATCCGATAATTTTCCCAGCTGACGCGTCAGTTCAAGGCTCAGCCAGACATAACCGTGAATCGGCGTTTCAATCGCGTCCTGGCTGTTTGATTCACGAATCAGCTGTCGCAGTTCATGCGAAATTTCCGCCAGTTCAGCGTTGTTCGCTGCAACTTTGCTGGTATCGCCATCCAGTAACGCACTGGAAAGCGCCCGCAGTGTATTTTCCGTCATCTGCTGAGTACGCCGCAGCGTCGGTGCATTCAGCATGATGCGATGGCTCTCACGCGACGACCACCACGCATTGATTTGCAGCTCAAAAGTACAGAGCATATTACGATTGATCGTCTGAATCGCGTCCAGCACCGACCTGGGTATTTGCGTCTCCTTGCTGGCTGGTTCCAGCAGCGCGCGCATTTTCACCACATCGCCGAGCAATCGCTGCAGCGGTTTAGCCAGACGTGGCTGCTCAACCAGATTGGGAGAGAATCCCGCCTGATGCAGCATGGCCATTGATGACAGCGAGTCAGACAGTTTAATGCGCCAGTGAGTATAGGCTTTTTGCGGGTAAATACTGCTGAACAGCAGCGCCAGCAACGAACCGAGAATCACATCACCGCCGCGCCATAATGCCGTTTCCATATCGCCGGCCGGCGCACCACAAACCACTGCCAATGTAATGCCAATCAGCAGCGCCATATAAGGATGTTTGCCCAGCGTCAGATAGCCACAAAGAAACATTACCGCGGCGCACCACACCAGCATCCACGGCAGCGAAATCAGTTCGAGTTTTAGCGCTATCAGGCCGGAGATTGAGCCAAATATGGTGCCACCAATACGTTGCACCGCGCGCGGTAACACCGTACCCCACGACGAAATCGGCCCCATCACCACCACCAGCGTAATCAGCGGCCAACTGCCCTCGGGAATATCAAAACCGCGCACCAGCATAAATGTCAGAACAAATGCCAGCGCGATACGCACCCCATGCACAATGCGGTAGTTGCGATAAACGCTGAACTCAATCCTGGAAAGGGGCTTATCGGGACGCAAGGTCTACTCCACTGCCTGATGAATATCTCACACGGCATGATACCTCATCCGCAGTCCAGGCCTTAGACTCCTGTCCTGTTTTCCTGATAGTTTTGCCTGCCGTTTACATCACGCCGCCATTTTATTAACCGCCGGGCAATATAAAAGACAACGCCGCTGCGAAAGCTTAACTTTTTAACATGGATAGCCGTGAAAAATGAAGATGGGCTGATAACGTGGGCGAGCCTGACGCTCGCCCGAGATGATTAGAATTTCAGCTTGAGGTAATCCTGCAGGCGGGTAAACAGACCGGCGGTTTCTACCGGCTGCAGTGCCATCAGCGGATAGCTGGCGATCTGCCGATCGTGATCCATTAACTGAATGGTACCGACCTGTTCATTAGCCTTCAGCGGTGCTTCCAGATCCTTACGCTCAATCACGTATTTGGCTTTGATATTTTTCAGCTGATCGCGGGGCAGTGACAGATAGATATCTTTGTCGCTGCCGACATCGACCTGATGCGGATTACCGTACCATACCGTTTCATGACCAATGGCTTTACCGGCATGGAACAACTGCACGGTATCGAAGTTATTCTGCCCCCAAGTCAGCAGCTTACGCGCCTGCTCCTCACGCCCTTTTGGACTTTTACCGCCCATAATCACAGCAATCAGACGGCGCTGACCTTCCACACTGGAAGCAATAATATTGAAACCGGCACTTTCGGTATGACCGGTTTTCAGACCATCAACATGCAGGGTTTTATCCCACAGCAGGCCGTTACGGTTCTGCTGGGTGATTCCATTCCAGGTAAGCGACTTCTCGCCATACATCTGATAAAAATCAGGTTCGCCTTTGATAATTGCCCGTGAAAGTGTCGCCAGATCGCGGGCCGTAGTGTATTGCCCCGGCGCATCCAGACCATGTACGGTTTCAAAGTGAGTATTGGTCAGCCCCAGCTTGTCGACATATTCATTCATCATTTTAACAAAGTTGGCTTCGCTGCCCGCCACATAATCCGCCAGCGCCACGCAGGCATCGTTACCTGAGTCGATAATTACTCCGCGGCTGAGATCCCGTACTGACACCTTTTCACCGGGCTTCAGAAACATCAGCGAAGAACCTTTAAACACCGGATTACCAGCACCCCAGGCATCCTTACCGATGGTGACCATATCATCGCGGGTGATATGGTGATTATCAATCGCGCGGTCAACCACATAGCCGGTCATCAGCTTGGTCAGACTGGCAGGGTTACGGCGATCGTCAGCGTGGCCTTCCGTCAGGATTTGCCCGGTGGTCGAATCCATCAGCACCCAGGAAGCCGCATCAACGCCCGGCGGATTTAACGGAAAAGGCATCACATTGTTATCGGCATGCGCCTGAGAAACCAACACCAAAAACAGACTAATACTTGCAAGCTGACGCCTTTTCACCGATTTATCCTCAAATTAACAACATCAATAAACTGGCGGTTGTTTTACGGTAATAAAGGTTTGATTGTGTTAATTAATTGCAAGAAAGTATTAATCGATTTATTAATTTCCTGGCTCACTTTTAACTGATTTTCGTCCAGCAAAAAAAAACGCCCGGTGAATGCACCGGGCGTTGATAACTGACTATTGTCGCTTAGCGATTATTTCTCATCGGGCAGTGCATAGGCAACGATATAGTCACCCAGTTTGGTACCAAATGAACCATGGCCACCGGCCGCAATCAGCACATACTGCTTGCCGTTAACTTCATAGGTCATTGGGGTTGCCTGTCCACCTGCCGGTAAACGAGCTTCCCACAGTTTTTCACCGTTGGAGACGTTAAACGCACGCAGATAGTTATCCGCCGTTGCCGCAATAAAGAAGATGTTACCTGCTGTGGTAATTGGCGCACCCAGCATTGGCATCCCCATTTTAAATGGCAATGGAATAGGTGAACTGTCGCGTACGGTACCGATGCGTTTTTTCCACACGATATCGTTGGTTTTCAGATCAACCGCAGAAATATAACCCCATGAAGGTTGCTTACAAGGGAAGCCCAGCGGCGACAGGAACGGGTTCAACGTCACGCCGTAAGGCACGCCGTACTGTGGCTGAATGCCGGATTCAGAACCGGTACCGCCTTTGTCGTTTTCATCTGGCTCGATAGGATTACCCGGACCACGTGGGATCAGGCGGGATACAAACGGCAACGCCATTGGATTAGTCACGGCAACCTGACGATCGGTGTCTACCGAAATACCGCCCCACTCGAACATACCAAGGTTGCCCGGGAATACCAGCGTACCCTGCTCGGACGGCGGCGTGAACGGACCTTCATAACGCAGGCTGTGGAACATCACACGACAGATCAGCTGATCGTAGATGGTCGCACCCCACATATCCTTGCCCTTCAGATGCTCTTTCGGACGGAATGACAGCTCAGAGTAAGGCTGGGTTGGAGACACACGGTCGCCTTTAGCGGCCCCCTGCGGCACTTCCATTTCCGGTGCCGGCGTCACAGGTTTACCCGTGCGGCGATCCAGTACAAAGATGTCACCGGTTTTGGTCGGGATGTAAATTGACGGCACTTTATTACCGTTTTTATCGGTAATATCAGCCAGCGTCGGCTGTGCCGGAACATCCATATCCCACAGATCGTGATGCACGGTCTGATAGAACCACGCCAGTTTGCCGGTTGTGGCATTCAGCGCCAGCATGCCGGTAGCGTAACGCTCCATTTCCGGGGTGCGGTTGCCGCCCCAGATATCAGGCGTCGCAACACCAATTGGCAGGTAGACCAGATCCAGATTGGCATCGTAGGCCGCAGGTGCCCATGAGTTTGGCGAGTTAGGCGTGTAATTCTCATCAACGCCAGGCACTTTATTCGGATCTTTCGCGCCGGTATCAAATGCCCACAGCAGTTTACCGTTATTAACATCAAAACCACGGATGACGCCGGAAGGCTCACGGGTTGAGTAGTTATCCGTCACCGCACCCGCAATCACAATCACCTTATCGGTGATCACCGGAGGTGAAGTTGGCTCATAAGCGCCCGCTTTGGCGAACGGCATATTGGCTTGCAGATTAACATCACCGTTATCACCAAACTCAGCACAACGCTCACCGGTTTCAGCATCCAGCGCATACAGATGGCCGTCGTTGACCGGCAGAATGATGCGGCGTGAACAGAGGGCAGGTTTTGCGCCCTGCTCTTCAGCCTGCGCCACTGCTGGCGTTTCATGATAAGAAACCCCACGGCAGGTGACGTGCTGGAAAGTCGGGTTCGTTTTCAGCTGCGGATCAAAACGCCATTTCTCTTTACCGGTCGCCGCATCCAGCGCAATCAGCTTCTGGTGTGGCGTACACAGATAAAGTGAGTCACGAATTTTGATTGGCGTCACTTCATCAGTGATTTCACCCGGATCGTTCGGGCCTTTCAGATCGCCGGTACGGAAGGTCCAGGCTTCTTTCAGCTCGCCAACGTTTTTATCGTTAATCTGTTTCAGCGGTGAGTAGCGGGTGCCTTCCTGCGTACGGCCATAGGCTGGCCAGTCCGCATCAGGAATGCCCTGCGCGTTTTTCTCAATCTCCGCCGTCTGCTGCTGGCTCAGGGTGCCGTTGATCTCTTGCGGATCGTTAAACACCGAATAAACCAGCACAATAACGGTAAACACCAGCGAAGCCGCCAGTGCGCCGCGCGGCAGTTTGCTGCCGGCCACAACGCCACGCCAGATAAACGGCAGCGCAATCCACAGACCGAAGAAGAAGGTTACATCCAGACGCGGAGTCAGCGCCCAGAAATCAGAACCCACTTCCCACAGTGACCAGATGGTGGTGGCCAACAGGAAGATTGCGTACAGCAGCAACGCCGTTGCGCGACGACGGTACAGCAACCAGGCAGTGATTAGCATGACCAGGCCGGCAACGATGTAATACAGCGAGCCTCCCAGTTTTGCCAGCCAGATGCCGCCCACTAACAAATATACTCCGCTCAGGGCGGCAAACAGCGCCGTGAGTATCACCAGAATCCGTGATAACGAAGATCCACTTTTCATAGTTTAACCTTACCAAAATTTAAGAGCGTCGATTTAGAGATGAAGCTAAATCTTCAATAACACCCGATTACCGCTAAATATCCATTCGGGTGTTGCTAACCCGCCGCCGCACATCACCTGGTGTTGGTATCCGGCACGGGTTTTTTCTGGATTCTTTTACTGGCTGGACGCCAGAGTTACTCAAAGGTATAGCTCAGCGTCGCGCCCACGCCATAATTGCGGCCTGGAGCCGGTTCGAAGTAACGACCGTTACCTTCATTCACAATCACTGAACCCACATATTCACGGTCAAACAGGTTATCCACCCGGGTGAACATATCCAGCGACCAGTTACTCGCCCAGTTCAGACGGTAACCGCCGCTAAGACCGACCACGGTATAAGTGGGTGCCTGGGCGCTGTTCTGGTCATCAACCTGTATATTGCTCATATAACGAATATCGGCTCCGGCGTGGAAGCCCTCTTCTGGTGCCCACTCCATTGAGGCGTAACCCATATTGCGTGCGATGCCGGGCAGACGGTTACCGGCCGGTGTGCAGGATGCGGCGCAGGTTTCATTGCGATAAGTGGCATCGAGCAGGGTCCAGGCCATTTTTAGCCGCCAGTCCATTGCAAACTGCTGATCGAGAGAGAGTTCAACGCCGCGACGTCGGGTTTTACCAGCATTGGTATAGCTGGTGCGCCCACCGGAACTTTCCGCCACCACCAGTTCATTATCGGTGTTGGTCTGAAACAGCGCGGCCGTAACCAGCCCGTTACCGACGCGGGTTTTGCTTCCCAGTTCGTAGGTATCGCTGGTTGAGGGTTTCAGCCCGATATTCAGCCCTGACTCACCGTCAGAGCGGTAAGACAGTTCGTTAATTGTTGGCGTTTCAAAACCACGGCCAGCGGAGAAGTAGAGATTCCATGCTGGCGTAACGGCATAGTTAACAGAACCCATCGGCAGCAATTTATGGTAGCGCTTGCTGCCGCTGTCATCGCCATTGGTGCTGGTGACGTAATAATCTTGCGAATCAAAGTTCACCGTGCTGTAGCGCAGTCCGGCATCCAGCGTCCACTGTGAGGTCAGGCTCCAACTGGTTTGCAGATAGGGATCAAGGTTCCACATCTTATTTTTTTCATTACGACGCTGTGCCCCCTTCTCGCCATATTCCGGTACGCCATTGTTCAGGTTGAAGTTTTCAAAGCCCTGGCGACGTTCGGTCATGGTTTCATAATCAAGGCCGGCAATCAGGGTAAACGGCACTGAACCGAGGTTGTCCTGGTGTTTCCAGCGGGTATCGATCCCCTGATACTTTCTCTCCAGCACAATCACCCCACCTGCATGGGTTGGCCGTAGCTGCGGTGTCATCGGGATCGACTGGTACTGAGTGGTATGCCGCTCGCCGTGCCACGCGGTCATCGTCAGCTGATCGTTATCACTCAGCTCACGCTGATAGCGCAGGCCAAGCTGGGTCTGATCAAGGTATTTACGCGTATTATACTGGTCACCGCGTGGTGACTGACGCGGATTGTCTTTCCATTCAGCTTCCGACAGCCCGCCGGGATCGTTGGCATCCACTGAGACGCTGTTAAACAGTAGCGTCAGAGTACTGACGTCATCAAGACGCACGCCAAACTTACCGTTACCCAGACTTTTCTGCGTGCCGCTGTGGTCACGAAATCCACGGGTAGTAAAACGTGAACCGGAGATAGCATAGTTAACATCGCCCGCCTGAGTGCCGTCACCGGTGGCGCCGGTGGCTTTCACACTATTACGCCATGTGCCATAACTGCCGTAATAGCTGCCGGCTTCCAGCGTTGGCGGCTGAGTGCCGGTCTGGGTTTCGATATTAACTACACCGCCCGAGGCGTTGCCATACAGGGCGGAATAAGGGCCGCGCAGCACCTCGACTTTCTCAATCGAGTTAATATCGATATTCGAGGTCTGCCCCTGTCCGTCTGGCATTGTGGCCGGAATGCCATCAACATAAATACGCACGCCACGCACGCCATACATTGAGCGACTGCCAAAACCGCGCACCGACATTTGCAAATCCTGTGCGTAGTTCTGACGGTTCTGGACCTGCAAACCAGGCACACTGCCGAGACTTTCCGACAAATTCACCTGCGGTTTACTGTTACGCAGCTGCTCCCCTTCGACCACGCTGACGGCGGCCGGGGTATCCAGTTCGGATAAACCACTACGTTGTTTAATCACCATCAGCGTAGAATCCTGCGATGCAGCAGGATCGCTGCTGACACTGGAAGCTGAAGTCTGTGCGTAACTGACTGCAAGCGGTTGCATAATAAACAACGGCGTCAGAATAAAAGCAGAGGTTTTTTTGTTCACTGGAATGGTTCGATATTTTTTTAGTTAATACTTCAACAATTTTCCCGACCACTCAGGCCGGAGAAAAGTCACCCGCTGCATCTGCATCATGCTGAGCAGCAACGGCAAATCAACGCTGCCGATAGTATAAAGGCTGTTGGCTGATTTGCCTGGTTTTAACCCGTCAGACGTCAAATCCTGTTTTTGCTGACCAGTCACTTTATGCAAACGAAAAGGATATGTTGCACAAAAACGTGATCATTGTAACACTTTATAGTTCGCATGCGAACTATTTATCCTCATCAGCTGAATCAATTCAGCTTCAATAATATCCCTATATCTCCTTGTTAAACCGCGCCAGCTCTGGTTTATAATTTGTTACTGGCTTGTACTGAATGCTTATATCACATTGTGATATAAATGCCTTTTTCAGGCTAACCAGGTGGTCCTATGCGTTTATCGCCGCTTACTCCCGCACCTGATAAGGCACAATATGTCGCTTTATCCGAGTTCCGTTATCAGCTACGCCGCTTTCTAAATTTTTCCGAAACCGCCGCCAGGCAGGCTGGCTTAACGCCACTGCAATATTTGTTGATGCTGCATATCCAGGGCACGCCTGGGCGCGAATGGTCAAGCATCAGCGAGCTGGCTGAGCGACTGCAAATGAAACATAACGCAGTAGTCGGGCTGGTCAACCGTAGCGTGAAATCAGGATTAGTGACGCGCCAGAAAAATAGTGAGGATGGCCGCCTGATCGAGGTTCATTTACAGCCTGAAGGCTCAGCGTTGCTGGCAACGCTCGCGGCTTCGCACCAGTCTGAACTGGCTTCACTGAGTGACACTTTTCAGGTGGCGCGAATTACCGCATTCAATAATGATGAGCAGGCGGGCAAGGCAACATGATGGTGGGAAAACGTGATTATGCGGTAGATCGCCGCCTGCTGATGATCTCCGCACTGGCGCTGCTGATTGGCGCAATCAGCACCCTCGCCGCCAAACTGCTGATATCCCTTATTGATCTGGCGACAAACCTGTTTTTTTATCAGCGCCTGTCGCTTGAAAATCTCTCACCGGCGCAGAATTCGCTGGGGCTGTGGGTCATTCTGATCCCTGTAGTCGGCGGATTGATCGTCGGTCTGATGGCGCGCTATGGCAGTGAAAAAATTCGAGGTCACGGCATTCCGGAAGCGATTGAAGCGATTCTGTTTGTGAAAAGCCGCATGTCGCCAAAAGTTGCGGTACTTAAACCGCTGTCATCTGCTGTGGTGATTGGTAGCGGTGGCCCTTTTGGTGCTGAGGGGCCGATTATTATGACCGGCGGATCGCTGGCCTCATTGCTTGGCCAGTATCTGCACCTGAATGCCATAGAGCGTAAAACCTTACTGGTTGCGGGTGCCAGTGCCGGGATGACAGCAATCTTTGGCACGCCGGTGGCGGCGGTTCTGCTGGCTGTCGAACTGCTGTTATTTGAACTGCGCCCGCGCAGTCTGGTACCGGTGGCGTTAGCCTGTGCGGTCGCCGGATTTTTAAGAAGCTATGCCTTTGGCGACGGGCCGCTGATGCCGCTGGAAACCGCACCGGCTGGCCCTCTGGCGCTAATAAGCTGCCTGATAGCCGGGGTCGTTATCGGCTTACTGGCGGTAGTGGTGACCCATCTGCTGCATGCAATTGAAAAAGGCTTCGCCCGGCTCCCGCTGCACTGGATGTGGTGGCCCGCACTGGGCGGCTTGATTATTGGCATCGGCGGCTATTTCCAGCCGCGTGCGCTGGGTGTCGGTTATGACGTGATTGAAGATTTACTGCATGCCAACCTGACGCTGACGGTGATATTTGCGCTGATCGCCGTCAAACTGACGATCTGGCTGTTTGCGCTGGCTTCCGGCACCTCCGGCGGCGTGCTGGCTCCGCTGTTAATGGTCGGTGCCGGTGTCGGCGCGCTACTGGCTCACTGGTTGCCGGGCGGTTCGCCGCAGATGTGGGCGATGGCCGGTATGGCAGCGATGCTGGGTAGCGCGTTAGGCTCACCGTTGACTGCGATTGTATTTGCTGTGGGGATTACCCACGATGCTAACGGATTACTGCCTGATTTACTCACCACCAGCGTCGCCTGGGGTATCACTACACTGTTGCTGTCGCGCTCGATTATGACAGACAAAATTACCCGCCGCGGACAGCATATTTTTCGCGAATATGGCGTCGATCCTTTAGAGCGTGCCTGGGTAGAGGATGTGATGGAACCGCAGGCGGTCACTTTCGCCCCAACCCTTGATGTCGCGGCCGCGAAAATGCGCCTGACGACACTTCCGCAGCTTCATCATACCTTTCCGGTAACGGAACAGGGACGCTGCATCGGCATGGTGGATTATCGTGCTATCCATCAGGCCGATGATCGCTTGCTGCTCAGCGAAATTCTCCGGCCGGTTGGTCAGCACTATCTGTTAGCCAGCCACACAGCGCGCCAGGCCGCAATGATGATGGCAGAAAATCAGCTGACTATTTTACCGGTGCTGAACTCTGACGATGAACAGCAACTCGCCGGGGTCATCAGCAGTAACGATCTGCTGAAACCAACTCTGCGTAACATGGAAGAAGAGTTAGTCAGGGAACGGCTGCGTTAAGCCCGAACTCCAACTGTCCCTGCGCCCGGTGGCCTGAGAGCCGCCGGGTTTATTCAACCTGCCTCATTTCGCACCGCCTGTTCCAGTACCTGATGAATCACCTGTGATAACTCATTCACCTCAAATTTTGCCACATAACCATTCGCACCCACTTTGCGCACGTGATCTTCATTGGCGCTGCCGGACAACGAAGAGTGAATCACCACCGGGATATTTTTCAGCTGGCGATCGGCTTTAATATTGCGCGTCAGGGTAAAACCATCCATTTCCGGCATTTCCAGATCGGTCAGCACCAACGAAATTTTATCGTGGATCGACTCCCCCGCCGCTTTTGCCTCTTCTGCCATCTGTTTGATTTTCTCCCACGCTGCCAGGCCGTTATTAAACATCAGCGCCGGAATACCCATCGCTTTCAGCCCCTGATCCAGCATTGCACGGGCCACTCTCGAATCTTCCGCCACAATCGCCAGCGAGCCGGGCTTAAAATCGAAGCTGCGCGCAGCAATCGGTTCGTTCTTCACATTGCGCGCCGAAGGAATGATGTCATACAGAATTTGCTCAACATCCAGCACCAGCGCCATTTCATCACGGTTTTCATCATTATTCAGTAGCGCAATGCTGGTGACATTACGATTGCTGACGCGGGTATCCGCAGCGTGTACCTGGCTCCAGTCGAGCCGCACAATGTTATCCACTGACTCGATGGCAAATGCCTGAGTGTTGCGGGCATATTCGGTGACCAGCAGCAGATTCAGACCGGCGGTCGGCGTACAACCGGCGACGGCGGCAAGATCAATAACCGGGATAATCTGCCCACGGATGTTCGCCATCCCCAGCAACGGCGATTTCATCCCAGCCGCTTTGGTAAGCGTGGTCATCGGCATAATTTCGCGCAGCTTAAACACATTGATGCCAAACAACTCGGATTTTTCGTCTTGCGCCGCCGCTCCCAGCCGAAACAACAACAGCTCAAACTTATTGGACAATGTGAGATTGGCGCGATCATCGATATCTTTCTGCAAGCTATCCATTTTTACCTCTGGGTGATGGTTTTTTCGGTGTGCATACCGCGATATCAATGCGCTGCCAGAGCACAAATCGTTTGATTTCGGCTATCGCTGCAGGCTGGCGTGACTGAAATCACTGACAGGGTTATCGGCAGGGTGTGAGAAAAGTAGAGAGATCAATTCTGCTGAACAGGCTAATGCCTCAGCCCTTTAGCCCCCCGGCAAAATGGTTTACCCTGTAGCATGCGCGCGCTGCCTCTGCGTGCCAGCCAATTTTGTGACAGGGACATTTACAGTGAAACAGCAAGCCAGTCAGCCAACATTCCTTTTCCATGACTACGAAACCTTCGGCAAAAGTCCGTCACTGGACCGTCCGGCGCAGTTTGCTGGCGTACGCACCGATCTGGATTTCAATATTATTGGTGAGCCGGAAGTGTTTTACTGCCAGCCCGCTGACGACTATCTGCCGCAGCCGGAAGCGGTGATGATTACCGGAATCACGCCGCAGCAGGCGAAAGCACGCGGCGTCACCGAGGCCGAGTTTGCCCGCCGTATCCATGCCCTGTTCAGCGAACCCAACACCTGTGTGGTTGGCTATAACAATGTCCGCTTCGATGATGAAGTGACACGCAATATCTTTTATCGTAACTTCTACGATCCCTATGGCTGGAGCTGGCAAAACGGCAATACCCGCTGGGATCTGCTGGATGTGATGCGCGCCTGCTATGCGCTTCGTCCCGAGGGTATCAACTGGCCGGAAAACGAGGATGGCATGCCAAGTTTTCGCCTTGAGCATCTGACGAAAGCCAATGGCGTCGAACATGCCAATGCGCACGATGCGATGTCAGACGTTTATGCCACTATCGCCATGGCAAAGCTGGTGAAACAGCAACAGCCTAAATTGTACGACTACCTGTTCAGCCATCGCAGCAAACAGAAAATCACGACGCTGGTCGATATTCCGCAAATGAAACCGCTGGTGCATATCTCCGGGATGTTTGGCGCGTTTCGTGGCAATACCAGCTGGATAGCGCCGCTGGCCTGGCATCCGGATAATCGCAATGCGCTGATTACCTGCGATCTGGCCGGTGATATGTCGCCGCTGCTGGAGCTGGATGCCGATGCGCTGCGCGCACGTCTGTATACCCCGCGTGACCAGTTGGGCGACGCGGCGGCGGTACCCATTAAACTGGTTCATATCAATAAATGTCCGGTACTGGCGCCAGCTAACACCCTACGCCCGGAAGATGCGGAACGCATTGGCATAGACCGTGAGCGCTGTCTGGCTAATCTGACGCTGCTGCGTCAGCATCCGGAGATCCGCGAAAAAGTCGTCACGCTGTTTGCCGAGGCCGAACCCTTTACCGCAGCCGACGATGTTGATGCCCGCTTGTATGATGGTTTCTTTAGTGATGCCGACCGTTCGGCGATGAACATTATTTTGCAGACGGCATCGTCAAATTTACCGGCGCTGGATTTAACCTTTAACGACTCACGTATTGAGCAGTTGCTGTTCCGCTATCGGGCACGCAACTTTCCCGGCACGCTTGACGACAGTGAACAGCAGCGCTGGCTGCAACATCGCCGTGAAGCCCTGAATCCGGAGCGGGTGCAAAGCTATCTGCTGGAGCTGGAGTCACTGTTTAATCTGCATGAAGGGGATAACGACAAAATAGCGCAGTTGAAGGCGCTGTTTGATTACGCCCGCGAGCTGGTTTCTTAAGCCGCAGCTGGCAGAGTGGTCGCACGGCGGCCGCTCTGGCGGTAAGGTTTATACCTGGCTACTGTTATTTGTCTGCTCAATATTAATCATCCTGTGCTGCGACACGGTTTTCTTTGGCAGCTCATCAATAATACGCTGCACTGAATCGACATAGTCATTCATTAATTCGATCACCGTTTCCAGCGGTTGGCGCGAGCCAGTCGCATCCAGATTGCTTACCTCGTCTTTCAGTATGTTAGTCACCCGCAGCAGATTAATATGCGCCAGCTCCTGATTTTTCGCACTTTTAAAACTGGCAATATTCGCCGAAGCTTCAGCCAGTGCCAGCACAAAATCAATGCCAACTTTTATATCATTACAAATTTCATTCCATATCCTTAAATTATGTGGCGTGTCAAACGGCACCAGTCTGCCGCTTAATACGGTCGCCGTGGCGCGAATAAAACGGAAGATGCTGCTGCCAACCACGGCAATACTTTGCGAAGAGGTATCGGAATAGCCACGCTTGTGGGCGAAATAATGCAGCAGATTAGCCAGTGAATCCGACGCCATTGGCAGCTCCGCCTCACCTTTTACTTTCGCAGACCAGTCTTTCCACGCGTACCACACATCCATCCCTACCGAGCACAGCCAAATGGAGTTTACCGTCAGTGATAAGGTGTCATAAAAGTCGTTTGTCATGACGGCCATCAGCACAGAAGGAATGGATAACGCCGACATCGTAACCAATAACAGCGCCTGTTTATAAAACATCCGCTGTGCCGCATTAATCCCGTGCATCTTCGCTTTATCCAGGCAGTCATGGCTTTTTTTAACCAGACAATCAATTGAGCTGTTGAATTCATCAATCCGCTGCGGGCAGCCTGGAGGGATCATGCCAAAACTGGCAGCCAGCGAGATATCGGAAGCGGTACTGGTGCTGTTAAGTCGACTGACTAATTGATGCAAATTCTCACAGCTAATCTTTCGTGGGCACATTAAACCTCCGAAACGTTACCAGCTTAATTCAGCCAGCAATTTTTTTGCCTGCTGATAAAGATGTGCATAATTCATTTCATCACTGTCGGTGGCCTGGCAGAGAATAATCGTGGCGTCGAGCGCATCGCGAGCTTCAAGGGTACTACCCAGCGCGTTCAGACAGCAGGCAATATGAAAATAAGCCCATGGCTCATCTGCCTGCAGCCGCAGGCAGTGCATAAACAGTTTCAGCGCGTGCAGGGACTCGCCCTGCTGCAGCTGGGCACAGGCAAAAGCAAAAATAAACCGACGGTCCTGTGGATTACTGATGGCGATTTCGGCAAAGCAGGTGACGGCCTGTTCAAAAGCGCCTTCATTCCACAGCTGATATCCACGCTGATAAATCTCTTCCTGCTCGCTGGCAGAGAGAAAATAACACTGCTGCATTCCGTCGCGATTTTCCATCTTTTATACCTGTTGGTAATAATATCAATGGCTCTTATTATCCAGAGTAATAGTTTTATTCGAGAGGTTATTGACGGAATTACCATGAAATGAAATTATTTTAATTCAAATACTTCTGAATTGCTGATGCCATTTTCCAGCCCGCTACAGGCAAAAAAAACGCTTATGAATTTATCATAAGCGTTTTTTGTCTTAGTCGATGCCGCCAGTGGCATCAGCCAGGTAGGGATTACATCAAATCTTCACTGCACTGCGGTACCGGGTTACGGAAGCTGCGCGTGACTACTGCCAGATAGGTCAGGCCAATTGCCCCCCATACCAGGCCAAGAATCATCGAGCTTTCTTCAAGATTAACCCACAGCGCACCAACGGTTAACGCGCCGCACAGCGGCAGAATCAGGAAGTTGATATTATCTTTCAGTGACTTGTTGCGTCCTTCACGAATCCAGAACTGCGAAATGACCGACAGGTTCACAAAAGTAAACGCCACCAGCGCACCGAAGTTAATTAGCGCGGTTGCCGTCACCAGATCAAAGGTCACGGAAGAGAGCGCAATTACGCCTACCAGCACCACGTTCAGCGCCGGAGTACGCCATTTCGGATGAATGTAACCGAAGAAACGCTCCGGGAACACGCCATCACGCCCCATCACATACATCAGACGAGAAACGCCGGCATGTGCCGCCATACCAGAAGCCAGTACCGTAACGCAGGAGAAAATCAGAATGCCGACCTGGAAGGCTTTACCTGCCACATACAGCATGATTTCAGGCTGCGAAGCGTCCGGATCTTTGAAACGGCTGATATCCGGGAAGTACAGCTGCAGGAAGTAGGAGACGACAATAAAGATCACCCCACCAATCAGCGCGGTCAGGAAGATGGCTTTTGGAATCACCCGGCCTGCATCTTTGGTCTCTTCTGACAGCGAACTGATACCGTCAAAGCCGAGGAACGAGAAGCACAGGATGGTCGCACCGGTGATCATCGGCACGACATTGGCATTCTCAGACCAGAATGGGCGACTGCTGGTCAGCGTACCGGCACCTTCACCGTGAGCAACGCCGTAAACCACCATCCCCATAATTACCACCATTACCGCAACCTGTAACACCACAATCACGCTGTTAAAGTTAGCAACGGTTTTGATGCCACGCAGGTTGGAAATGGTCATAAAGCCCACCAGCAGCAGGACAAATATCCACGAAGGAATGCCCGGCACCAGTGCTTCAAAATAAATTTTCGCCAGCAGAATGTTGATCATCGGCATAAACAGATAATCAAGCAGTGACGACCAGCCCACCATAAAGCCCACGTGCGGGCTGATGGCTTTCTGTGCGTAAGTGTAAGCGGATCCCGCAGATGGGAAGCGGCGTACCAGCTTACCGTAGCTTAACGCGGTAAACAGAATAGCAATCAGGGCAAAGGCGTATGCGGTGGCAACATGACCATCAGTCAGACCTGAAACGATGCCAAAGGTATCGAACAGCGTCATTGGCTGCATATAAGCCAGACCCATCATTACAACAGGTAATAGCGTCAGCGTTTTTTTCAGTTGTGGGCGCGACTGCGGCGCAGCAGATGCAGAATTATGCGACATGATTCAGCCTCCCCATAGTGCCAACCTTTCTGGGTTGAACCACAGGGAAACTTCGCGAGGTGCGATAGAAACTACTTTTTATCAGAGGGGAAATAGTGGAACAGGCAGGCGAAATGCGTCCCGCAGCGGCGCCGTAGTCATCACGTTGGCGAATACCGGTAGTAACCGGTGCAGTGTTAAAATGTTGCCCCATCTTTCTTTTCCTCAACAAGTCACGTTCATGCGTGCTTAAAGCGACTATCTATCCGGAACCAGGTCCGGCCTCTGTATGTGCGATTTAGTAAAATGCAAAAAATAACCGGCGCTGTACGCGTCGGTTATTGTTTCTGTACCCAAAATCATTATGGATGCCAGAGGCATCGCTGCAACAGCATTAATTCTGGGTACGTTTTGCAGGGCGCATATTCTGCACCACCTCGAGGGCAGAAGACAAGATGTTGAGACCTTCAGTAACAATTTCTTTGCTGGCGGTCAATGGAATCAGAAATCTGATCACATTCCCCCGTACGCCGCAGGACAATAACACCAGCCCCTGCCGCCCTGCTTCCTGTACCAGTGCCTGAGTCAACGCTTTATCCGGTTTGTGACGGTCCCGCTGCTCAACCAGCTCAATAGCGATCATTGCGCCGATACCGCGCACTTCACCGATGCAGTCAACGCGTTCAGCCAGCTGTTGCAGATGCTGCGTTACCCACTCGCCCTGCGCCTGCGCTTTGAGATTGAGCTGTTCCTCTTCGATTAAGTCGATTACCGCCAGCGCGGCGGCGATTCCCACCGGCGACCCCGCATAGGTGCCACCTAAGCCACCAGCCTGTGCTTTCTGCATTAACGCCCGTTTGCCGACCAGCGCCGACAGCGGAAAACCACCAGCAAGACTTTTCGCCATGGTCATTAAATCCGGCTCAACGCCGCTGTGTTCAATGGCAAAGGTTTTTCCGGTGCGACAGAAACCACTCTGGATTTCATCGACAATCAGCACAATGCCGTGCTCATCACAGAGAGTACGCAGCTGTTGCAGAAAGTGGGTGGAGGCAGCATAGAATCCCCCTTCCCCCTGCACCGGCTCAATAATAATCGCCGCCACATCGTCCGGCGCCACGTCAGCGGCAAAAATGCCCTGTAATGCGCCAATTGCCTGCAATTCGCTGATGCCAAGATAACTTGCCGGATAAGGCGCATGAAAAATTCCGCCGGGAAACGGGCCGTAACCTTTTTTATACGGTTGCACTTTGCCGGTCAGCGCCATCCCCAGTAAGGTGCGGCCATGAAACGCCCCACGAAAAGCGATCACCGCAGTACGACCAGTGGCAATCCGCGCCACTTTAATCGCGTTTTCCACGGCTTCCGCACCGGTCGACATTAACAGCGTCTGTGTTGGCTGGTTAATCGGCACCAGCTGATTCAGCTTTTCTGCCAGTTCAATGTAGCTGCCGTAAGGCGTGACCTGAAAACAGGGATGGGTAAACTTCTCCAGCTGTGCGCTGACAGCCTGGATAACCTTCGGATGATTATGACCGGTATTCAGCACCGCAATGCCGGAGGCAAAGTCGATATAGCGCTTGCCCTCTGCATCCCACAACTCAGCATTACGCGCTTTTTCGATATAAACCTGTAAAGAATTGCCGACGCCCGGCGTTACCGCCGCCTCACGACGCGTCTGCCACTGCTGATTACTCTGCTTCATATAGTGATCCCTTTGGCATAAGTGCAAATCATCAGCATCGGCGGCCGCTATCAGCACCGCCGTTCAGGATTACGTTTAGTCATTCACGTAACGTATCAGGCATTTTTTAACATCCAGTCGATCTCTGTCGCTGTGATCAGCCGCTCAAAATGCATCAGTTCATGATGCTTACAACTGTGCCAGACAAAGCCGAAGCGTTTGCCGAGTAGCTTTTGCAATGGATAGCTCTGTTCAAACTCAACCAGCGCATCGCTCTGGCGAATCGGCAATGGATTTCCTGCGGCCTGATGACCGTTACCTTTTACCGGAGGGGGTAAAGGCAGTTGGTTATCAATGCCGTGCAGAATACCGGCCAGAATTGCCGCCACCACCAGATACGGATTAGCATCCGCGCCAGCGACGCGATACTCCACGCGATGATTATCGAGGTCACCGCAGGGAATGCGCAGCGCCACCGTGCGATTGTTGTGGCCCCACGAGGCCTGCAACGGCACAAAGGCATCGGGCAAAAAGCGGCGAAAGGCATTAACGTTGGGAGCCAGCAGCGCCATTGACGCCGGCATCAGATCGATCATCCCGGCCAGCGCACGTTTCAGCAGCGGTGAGTCGCTGCCGTCATCACGGGCAAAAGCGTTATGATCGGCAGCATCCAGCATACTGATATGCACATGCATCCCGCTGCCGGCATACTCTTCATACGGCTTCGCCATAAAAGTGGCGTTCATCTGATGTTGCTCCGCCACCTGGCGCACCAGCCTCTTCAGCAGGATCGCATGGTCGCAGGCGCTGAGTACATTACGCGTATGGTGCAGGTTAATCTCAAACTGACCGGGCGAGGCTTCCGCCAGTGCCCCATCTGCCGGGATACCCTGCAATCCTGCCAGCGCATCAATATCCCCCAGCACCGCGGCAAAGCGATCAAGATTATCCAGCGAGTAGACCTGACTCTGCATATTACGATCGTCGCTACCCGGAGCGCAGGGTGGCTGAATATAGCCTTCAGCATCGCGTTTTTTGTCCACCAGATAGAACTCCAGCTCTACCGCTACCACCGGAAACAAACCTCGGTTACGCAGTTGCTGCCAGAGGTTATTAAGGACATTTCGCGGTTCAACGTCAAAGGGAGTGCCATCTTGATGTCGCATGGTCAACAGCACCTGCGCAAGATGTCGCGGGTCGGAAGCGGAAGGGATCAGCGTGCCGCTGACCGGAAGACAAATATTATCGGGTTCACCCAGCGCCTGGCCTAAACCGGCGGCTTCAACGGTATTGCCGAGAATATCCATGGCATAGACTGATGCCGGGAAGTAACAACCTTTTTCTGCTTTTGCCAGGCTGGCGAAGGGAATGCGTTTACCGCGAAAGACACCGTTGAGATCGTTAAGAAGAAGATCGACATACTGCGTTTCAGGATGGCGTTCCAGATAGGTTTTAACCTCAATCTGGAACGCGCTGGTTCGTTTCTCTTCACTTTGTCTCGTGAAGTCTTCTACTTCCACCAGATTTGTCATGATTCCACCCGCCATTGACCTAAGGTTTCGGTTGTGCGTGATGCTCAAAATAACAACCACATCTCTAACATAGCGCCAACAGAAAAAGTGTGCAAATGTTACAAATTGGTTTGAATAATGAACAGCTGATTGCTAGATTGGAAATCGGGTGCTCAGTTTTTGCCCAGCCGCCAGATAGCCTGACAGCACTGTGAAGGAGTGATGGGCATTATTTATAATAAGCCATTGATCGGCGTAGTGATGTGCCAGATTGTTGATGCTGGCCACCGCAGCCAGAGTGTACATAACAAATATCTCGACGCCGTTTTTTCCGCCGGTGGCGTGCCGCTTTGCCTGCCGCACTGCCTGACCAATCAACCCGAGGCATTAGCCAATGCGATGTCCGTGCTGGACGGGATTTTACTTACCGGTAGCCCGAGCAATATCGAACCCTTTCACTATGGTGCAGCCGGCACCGAGCCGCTGGCTGATCCTGGCCGCGATAAACTTGCCTTTGCGCTGATCGACCAGTCAATTAAGCGAAAAATGCCACTGCTGGCGATTTGCCGCGGCTTACAGGAACTGGTAGTGGCAACCGGCGGTAGCTTACATCGCCAGTTACACCTGCAACCCGGCTTGCAGGATCACCGTGAAAATGAAGCGCTGCCGCTGGAAGATCAATATGCCCCTGCTCATGAGGTGCAGCCAGAACCCGGCGGATTGCTGGCGAGCTTGCTTAACAGCAGCGAAAAACTGCGGGTTAACTCATTACATCAACAAGGTATCCGCACCACAGGCGCGCAACTTTGCATCGAAGCGCGCGCGGCCGATGGGCTAATCGAAGCGGTCAGCCTGCGCCAGCATCCGTTTGCGCTTGCCGTGCAATGGCATCCGGAATGGCAGAGCGAAAACTCGGCGCAGTCACGAGATTTATTTGCTGGCTTTATTCACGCCTGCCACCGCTATCAAAAAGAGATCCGCCGATAAACCAGGCCATACGGGCGAGACTAAACCAACATGATGACTCTGGAGCTGGTATGAAACACCCGGAGAGTTACTACGCGGCCACGGCAAACCATCATCAGCGCTGGCCGCAGCTGACAGAGAGCATTCAGTGCGACGTTTGCATTATTGGCGGCGGCTTTACTGGCCTCTCCTCAGCGCTGTTTCTGACCGAAGCCGGTTACGATGTGGTGCTGCTGGAAGCCGCGCAGATTGGCTTTGGTGCCAGTGGCCGTAACGGCGGACAGGTGGTCAACTCATACAGTCGTGATATTGAGGTGATTCAGCAGCGATATGGGCCAAACGTCGCCAAAATGCTGGGCAGTATGATGTTTGAGGGTGCAGATATCATCCGTGACCGTATCGATCGCTATGCAATTGACTGCGATTATCGTCAGGGCGGGATTTTTGCCGCGCTGAACGCGCGACAAATGGGCCACTTACGCGCACAGAAAACGTTGTGGGAAAGTTATGGTAACCGTGAATTAACCCTGCTGGATAGCGCAGGCATGCAGCGCGAAGTTGCATCTGAACGCTACGTCGGCGGGCTGCTCGACCGGCGCGGAGGGCATTTGCATCCGCTTAATCTGGCGCTTGGCGAGGCCGAAGCGATTCGCCGCCACGGTGGTCGTATTTATGAACAATCCGCCGCTACTGCGGTGGCGTATGGCAGCCCGAACCGGATAAAAACCGCCGGCGGCGAGGTTAGCGCAAAGTTTGTGATATTTGCCGGTAATGCTTATCTGGCACCGCAGCTGGAGCCACGACTCAGCAGTAAAAGCATGCCCTGCGGCTCGCAGATTATTACCAGCGAGCCGCTGAGCGCAGAACTGGCGCATGCGTTACTGCCGTCTAATTATTGTGTGGAAGACTGCAACTATCTGCTGGATTATTTTCGGCTTACGGCAGATAACCGCCTGCTGTATGGCGGCGGCGTGATTTATGGCGCGCGCGACCCGCAGGATATTGATGCGCTGATTCGTCCCAAACTGCTGAAAACCTTTCCGCAGCTTGGCAACATCAAATTCAGCCACCGCTGGAGCGGTAACTTCCTGCTGACATTGTCACGGATGCCACAGTTTGGTCGACTGGAGAACAACGTCTATTATATGCAGGGCGACAGTGGGCATGGCGTCACCTGCACCCACCTTGCGGGCAAGCTGATTGCTGAAACACTGCGCGGTGATGCCGAGCGTTTTGACGCCTTCGCCAGTATTCCACATTTGCCTTTTCCCGGCGGTCGCCGCTTTAAAGTCCCGCTGACCGCCATCGGTGCCGCCTGGTATGCGCTGCGCGATCGACTGGGTGTTTAGTTTGAGAAGCCCGTTTCCGTCACGGGCGGCAGGAACACCGCCCGTGAGTTATCCGCACTATGCCAGCGGCATTTTCTGCGGATCGGGCCAGCTATATTCAAATCCGAGATCGCTGCAAATCTTATTGCCGTCGATAATTTTGCCGCTCGACGCCCCGCTGTCTGCTAAAAAAGTCGGGGGTGTCAGACCAAGCTGACGGGCAACGGCCGGATAGAACTGGCTGCGCGCCGGATGCTGCGGCGCACTCAGATTGTAGACACGTCCGCCTACCGGCGTTTGCAGCAGCAGAGTTATCGCCTCCACCACATCGTCCAGATGCACTAAATTAACGCCATGTGCGCCATCGGCCACATCCGTTCTGCCAGCCAGAAAACGCCCCGGATGACGATTTGGCCCGACCAACCCGGATAAGCGCACAATATCCACGGAGGTTCCTGGCAAATCATGCAGCCAGTTTTCCAGCTCCACCAGCGTTCTGCCGGCCACCGTTTCCGGCTCCAGCGGGCTGTCCTCGCGCATAGTTCCCGCGCCTTTACCGTAAACCGAGGTTGAACTGGTAAACACAATGCGCGGCACTTCAAATGCCAGTGCGCTGTCGACTATTTGCTGCACCGCCTGAACATATTGCTCACCGCCCTCAACCGTGCGGCTGGCCGGAAGCGTCACCACCAGCGCATCGACGCTGAGCAGCGCCTCAAGATCGTCAGAATCGCAGATCAATTCTGGCGTTAACTCCAGCTGATAACCATCAATGCCGCACATGCGCGCCGCCTCCACACCGTCCGGCGTGGTCTTGCTGCCGCTAACCTGCCAGCCACGAGCAGCCAGCGCCATCGCCAGTGGCATTCCTAACCACCCCAGTCCCACTATCGCGACTTTTTTCATGCCTCAACTCCATGCAGTTTCGCTCTGAAGGTTAAGGCTACGCCACAGACGCTATACTGACAATCAACGCTTACATCGCTTAATGAGAGAATCTTTCATGGTTGGTAAAAAAGTGTTGCCATCAGCGCTATTCCCGGTTAGGTTATTTACACATTAAATGAATACACATTCATACGGAATTTTTATGACACGCGTTCAGTTCAGCCACCATCATCACCATCACCCTGACTAGTCTTTCAGGCGATGAGTGCTGGAAGACATTTAGATCTTCCAGTGGCGCAGAACGCACAGAGAGCCCCCGGAAGATCGTCTTCCGGGGGCTTTTTTTTGGACTTAACGCGGCATCAGAACCGTAGCAAATATCAGATTGCAAACCAGCAGACAGAGGACAGAACAAATGTTAGATAAAAGCCGTTTACGCATAGCTATGCAGAAATCAGGCCGTTTAAGTGATGAATCACGCGAGCTGCTGGCACGCTGCGGCATCAAAATTAATCTCCAGCAGCAGCGCCTGATCGCCTTCGCTGAAAATATGCCTATCGATATCATGCGCGTGCGTGATGACGATATCCCGGGCCTGGTGATGGACGGCGTGGTTGACCTCGGTATCATCGGTGAGAACGTACTGGAAGAAGAGCTGCTGACCCGTCGCGCTCAGGGTGAAGATCCGCGTTATCTGACGCTGCGCCGCCTCGATTTCGGCGGTTGTCGCCTGTCGCTGGCGATGCCGGTCGATGATGAGTACACCGGTCCGCAATGCCTGCAAAATACCCGTATCGCCACCTCTTATCCTCACCTGCTGAAGCAATATCTCGATAAACAAGCGGTTAACTTTAAATCCTGCCTGCTGAATGGTTCGGTCGAAGTGGCACCTCGCGCCGGTCTGGCGGATGCCATCTGCGACCTGGTTTCCACTGGCGCCACGCTGGAAGCCAACGGCCTGCGTGAAGTCGAAGTTATCTACCGTTCAAAAGCCTGCCTGATTCAGCGCGACGGCGAGATGCCAGCCGAGAAGCAACAGCTGATCGACAAGCTGATGACCCGCATTCAGGGCGTCATTAAAGCACGCGAATCCAAATACATTATGCTGCACGCGCCAAGCGATCGGCTGGAAGAGGTGATTGCCCTGCTGCCTGGCGCCGAGCGCCCTACCGTGCTGCCGCTGGCTGGCGATCAAAGCCGTCTTGCCATGCACATGGTCAGCAGTGAGACGCTGTTCTGGGAAACCATGGAAAAATTGAAAGCGCTTGGTGCCAGCTCAATTCTGGTGCTGCCAATTGAGAAGATGATGGAGTAAGGCCATGAGCGCGTTCAATACCGTTATCGACTGGCAGGCATGTAACGCCGAACAGCAGCAGAGTTTACTGACGCGTCCGGCTATTTCGGCTTCTGAGAACATCGCGCAGACCGTGCGTGGCATTCTCGATAAAGTAAAAAATGAAGGTGATGAAGCGCTACGTTATTACAGCGCCACCTTTGATAAAACCCAGGTTGATGCGCTGCGGGTCAGCGAACAGCAAATCAGCGCCGCCGCGGCACGTCTTGGGGACGACCTTAAACAGGCGATGGCGGTAGCGATCGGTAATATCGAGAAATTCCACCTTGCGCAGCAGCTGCCAGTGGTGGATATCGAAACTCAGCCCGGCGTACGCTGCCAGCAGATTACCCGTCCGGTGGCGTCGGTAGGCTTGTATATTCCCGGCGGTTCCGCTCCGCTGTTCTCAACGGTATTGATGCTGGCCACCCCGGCACGCATCGCCGGTTGTCAGCGCGTGGTGCTGTGCTCGCCACCGCCGATTGCCGATGAAATTCTCTACGCCGCGCAGCTGTGTGGGGTGCAGGAAGTGTTTCAGGTTGGCGGCGCGCAGGCGATTGCCGCGCTGGCGCTGGGTACAGAATCAGTACCTAAAGTAGACAAAATTTTTGGTCCGGGCAACGCCTGGGTTACCGAGGCGAAACGCCAGGTGAGCCAGCGTCTCGATGGTGCCGCCATTGATATGCCTGCCGGTCCTTCTGAAGTGCTGGTAATTGCCGATGCTGAAGCCACGCCGGCTTTCGTTGCCTCGGACCTGCTGTCGCAGGCGGAACACGGCCCGGACTCACAGGTGATTTTACTGACGCCATCCACCGAGCTGGCTGAAGCGGTCGCCGTTGCCGTTGAACAGCAGCTGGCCGAACTGCCGCGCGCCGAAACCGCGCGTCAGGCCTTAGCCAGCAGCCGCCTGATCGTGACGCGCGACCTGCAACAGTGTATCGACATTTCGAACCGTTACGGACCGGAGCACCTGATCATTCAGACCCGTCAGGCACGCGATCTGGTCGACAGCATCACCAGCGCCGGTTCGGTGTTTCTCGGCGACTGGTCGCCGGAATCGGCCGGTGATTACGCCTCCGGTACTAATCACGTGCTGCCAACCTATGGCTATACCGCCACCTGCTCCAGTCTTGGGCTGGCGGACTTCCAGAAGCGGATGACGGTGCAGGAACTGACGCCAGAGGGCTTTATGAACCTGGCGGCCACTATTGAAACACTGGCCGCCGCCGAGCAGCTGACTGCCCATAAAAATGCCGTCACACTGCGCGTTGCTGCGCTGCGGGAGAAAGCATGACTACGCTGAATATTGAAGATCTGGCGCGCGCCAATGTGCGCGCTCTGACCCCGTATCAGTCGGCACGCCGTCTCGGCGGCAACGGAGACGTCTGGCTGAACGCCAACGAATATCCGCTGGCGATACCGTTTGAATTAAGTCAGCAAACGCTGAATCGCTATCCTGAATGCCAGCCAAAACGGGTTATCGAGCGCTATGCCGCCTATGCGGGCCTGACGCCGGAGCAGGTGCTGGTCAGTCGCGGTGCTGATGAAGGCATTGAGCTATTGATGCGCGCTTTCTGCGAGCCGGGTAAAGATGCAGTACTGTTCTGCCCGCCAACTTACGGCATGTACAGCGTCAGTGCCGAAACCATCGGCATTGAGTACCGCACCGTTGAAGCTCGTGCCGACTGGCAGCTGAATCTGCCAGCGATTGCTGAACAGCTTGACGGCGTCAAACTGGTCTATGTTTGCAGCCCGAATAATCCGACCGGTAACCTGATCAACCCGGACGATTTCCGTCAGCTGCTGGAAATGACGGCCGGTAAAGCATTAGTGGTGGCGGATGAAGCCTATATTGAGTTCTGCCCGCAAGCGACGCTGGCAGGCTGGTTAAAGGACTACCCACAGCTGGTGGTGCTGCGTACCCTGTCAAAAGCCTTTGCGCTGGCAGGATTACGCTGCGGCTTCACGCTGGCTAACAAGCCGGTTATCGACCTGCTGATGAAAGTGATTGCCCCCTATCCGCTCTCAACTCCGGTGGCCGATATCGCCGCACAGGCGCTAAGCGAACAGGGTATTATCCTGATGCGTCAACATACCGATGAGCTGATTGCCAACCGCAAATGGCTGATTGACGCTTTGAAAGGCTGCGATTGTGTTGAACAGGTGTTCGACAGCAATACCAATTATATTCTCGCGCGCTTTACCGCCTCGAGTCAGGTATTTAAAACTCTCTGGGATCAAGGCATTATCTTACGTGACCAGAATAAACAACCGGGTCTTGCCGGATGCCTGCGCATCTCAATTGGCACCCGTGAAGAGTGCGAGCGTGCCATCGCCGCATTGAAACCTTTACCCGGCGCAGCTGTAACCAGGGAGCAAGCATGAGCCAGAAGACGCTTTTTATCGACCGTGACGGCACGATTATTTCCGAGCCACCTGAAGATTTTCAGGTTGACCGCATGGACAAACTGGCCTTCGAACCAGACGCAATTCCCGCGCTGCTGGCTTTGCAACAGGCCGGTTATCAACTGGTGATGATCACCAATCAGGATGGTCTCGGCACCAGCAGCTTCCCACAGGCAGATTTTGACGGCCCGCATAATTTAATGATGCAGATCCTCAACTCGCAGGGCGTAAAGTTCGACGATATTCTGATTTGCCCGCACAAACCGGAAGATAACTGTGATTGCCGCAAGCCGAAAGTACAGATGGTTGAAGCCTGGCTGGCAGAAGGCGTGCTGGATAAGGCCAACAGCTATGTGATTGGCGATCGTGCGACCGATATTGAGCTGGCCGAAAATATGGGCATCGGCGGCCTGCGCTACAGCAAAGATGGACTCGACTGGCAGCAAATCAGTCAGCAGCTAACTAAACGTGACCGCTACGCAAAGGTAAACCGTAATACCAAAGAGACACAGATTGAAGTTGAAGTCTGGCTGGACCGTGAAGGCGGCAGCAAGATCAATACCGGCGTCGGCTTCTTTGACCATATGCTCGATCAGATCTCTACCCACGGCGGTTTCCGCATGTTTATCGATGTTAAAGGCGATCTGTACATCGACGATCACCATACGGTGGAAGATACCGGTCTGGCGCTCGGTGAGGCCTTGCTGAAAGCGCTGGGCGATAAACGTGGCATTGGTCGTTTTGGCTTTGTGCTGCCGATGGATGAGTGTCTGGCACGCTGTGCGCTGGATATCTCCGGCCGCCCGCACCTCGAATATAAAGCCGAATTCAGCTATCAGCGTGTTGGTGACCTGAGCACTGAAATGGTCGAGCACTTCTTCCGTTCGCTCTCTTATTCGATGGCCAGCACCCTGCACCTGCGCACCAAAGGCAAAAACGATCACCACCGCGTTGAAAGCCTGTTTAAAGCCTTTGGCCGCACGCTGCGTCAGGCAATCCGCGTTGAGGGCAACACCCTGCCGAGCTCGAAAGGAGTGCTGTGATGAACGTCGTCATTCTTGATACCGGCTGCGCTAACCTGTCGTCGGTAAAATGGGCGATTCAGCGCCTCGGTTATGACCCGCTGGTCAGCCGTGAAGCCGAAGTCGTGCTCCAGGCCGATAAACTGTTTCTGCCGGGCGTTGGCACCGCGCAGGCGGCGATGGACCAGTTACGCCAGCGCGAGCTGATTGAGCTGATCAAAGCCTGTACCCAGCCAACGCTGGGTATCTGCCTTGGCATGCAGTTACTGGGTGCTTCCAGCGACGAGAGTGGCGGCATTAAGACGCTGGGCATTATCGATCAGCCGGTCAATAAGATGCAGGACGTCGGCCTGCCGCTGCCGCATATGGGCTGGAACCAGATTACGCCGCAGGCGGGCAATCATCTGTTCCGTGGCATCGATGACGGCGCTTACTTCTACTTTGTCCACAGCTACGCCATGCCGATCAATGAATTCACTATCGCGCAGTGCAACTACGGCGAACCCTTCACTGCCGCTGTGCAGAAAGATAATTTCTTTGGCGTGCAGTTCCACCCTGAACGTTCCGGTGCCGCTGGTGCGCAGCTGATGAAAAACTTCCTGGAGATGTAACCGCGATGATTATCCCGGCTTTAGATTTAATTGATGGCAAAGTGGTACGTCTGCATCAGGGCGATTATGGCCAGCAGCGTGACTATGGCAGCGATCCGCTGCCACGCCTGCAGGATTATCAGCGCCAGGGCGCTGAAGTATTGCACCTGGTCGACTTAACCGGAGCAAAAGATCCGGCGGCGCGGCAGATTCCTCTGCTGCAAAAACTGCTGGCTGGCGTCACTATTCCGGTACAGGTCGGCGGCGGCATTCGAACGAAGCAGGACGTGGCGGCGCTCCTTGACGCGGGTGCAGCGCGCGTGGTGGTCGGCTCAACGGCGGTGAAGCAGCCGGATGAAGTACAGCAATGGTTCAAAGAGTACGGCGCGGATGCGATTGTACTGGCGCTGGACGTGCGCATTGATGCGGATAACCGCAAAGAAGTGGCGATCAGTGGCTGGCAGGAAGCGGCGGGCGTCACGCTGGAGCAGGTGATTGAGCAGTTTCTGCCGTTTGGCCTGAAACATGTACTCTGCACCGATATCTCACGTGATGGCACCCTGAGCGGTTCTAACGTCGAGTTGTATAAAGAAGTGACCGCGCGTTATCCGCAAATTGCTTTCCAGTCCTCCGGCGGCATTGGTTCGCTGGAGGATATTGCTGCGCTGCGCGGCTGTGGCGTTCAGGGCGTGATTGTTGGTCGCGCGCTGCTTGAAGATAAATTTACCGTGACGGAGGCGATTTCATGCTGGCAAAACGGATAATTCCTTGCCTTGATGTGCGTGACGGCCAGGTGGTTAAAGGCGTACAGTTCCGCAATCATGAAATTATTGGTGATATTGTGCCACTGGCACAACGCTATGCGCAGGAAGGCGCTGATGAACTGGTATTTTATGATATCACCGCCTCTTCCGATGGTCGGGTAGTTGATAAAAGCTGGGTATCACGCGTGGCAGAAGTGATTGATATTCCGTTCTGCGTCGCCGGTGGCATTAAATCCGCAGAAGACGCGGCACAGATTCTGTCTTTTGGCGCGGATAAAATTTCGATTAACTCACCGGCGCTGGCCGATCCTGAGCTAATCACCCGCCTCGCCGACCGGTTTGGCGTACAGTGCATTGTGGTCGGCATTGATACCTGGTTTGACGAACAGAGCGGTAAATATCACGTCAACCAGTATACCGGCGACGAAAGCCGCACCCGCGTCACCCAGTGGGAAACGCTGGAGTGGGTACAGGAAGTGCAGAAGCGCGGTGCCGGGGAAATCGTACTGAATATGATGAATCAGGACGGCGTACGAAACGGCTACGATCTCGTTCAGCTGAAAAAAGTGCGTGAGGTGTGTAAAGTGCCGCTAATTGCCTCTGGCGGTGCCGGCACCATGGAACATTTTCATCAGGCATTCCGTGACGCTGACGTTGATGGCGCGCTGGCTGCATCGGTATTTCACAAACAGATTATCAATATTGGCGAGCTGAAAAGGTTCCTGGTGGAACATGGTGTGGAGATTCGCGTGTGTTAACAGAACAACAATTGTCCCAACTGGATTGGGTAAAAACTGACGGTATGATGCCGGTTGTGGTACAGCATCGCGTCTCTGGCGAAGTGCTGATGCACGGTTATATGAATCAGCAAGCGCTGGATAAAACCCTGAGTGAAGGCCATGTTACCTTCTTCTCGCGCACTAAACAGCGTTTGTGGACCAAAGGTGAGACTTCAGGGAACTTCCTGAAGGTGGTCAGCATCACGCCGGACTGCGATAACGATACCCTGCTGGTGCTGGCGGACCCGATTGGCCCAACCTGCCACCTTGGCACTTCCAGCTGCTTCTCGCCGGCTGCTGCGGACTGGACTTTCCTTTACCAGCTGGAACAGCTGCTGGCAGAGCGCAAGCATGCCGACCCGAAAAGCTCCTACACCGCCAGCCTGTACGCCAGTGGCACCAAGCGTATTGCACAAAAAGTTGGTGAAGAAGGTGTGGAAACGGCGCTGGCCGCGACGGTCAATGACCGCCATGAGCTGACTAACGAAGCTTCAGACCTGATTTATCACCTGTTAGTGCTGCTACAGGATCAGGAACTCGATCTGAGCGCCATTATCGCCAACCTGCGTGAACGCCATAAATAAGCCCCACTAAACCTGTAAGAGCGCCGTTTTTGCCGCTGGTGCCGGCGATTGGTACTCTGCCTTAATGATTCTAAGCACCATAAAAAAACCCGGCCTCAGCCGGGTTTTTTCGCTATCAATGATGCTTAACGCAATTAGTGGCTTTCACGATAGTTACGCGCCATATTACGTCCCAGCACAATCGCTGAACCAATAACTCCACCAAATACAATCGCAAGCAACATGGTCAGTGTTCTTTTCGGGCTGGTGCGACGAATTGGCAGGTCGGGTTTCATAATAAAGCGATATGATTGCAGGTTATCTACCTGAATTTTGAGATTCTGGATGGATAATAATGCACGTTGGGTAGCGTAATAATGATCGTCAAACGGTAATGGCTTAGTACTCTCGTTGACGATCATTGCGTTTAATGACGTAGTGCCCAGCAGATAGAGCGTATCATCGGATAAAAATTCGGCCTGACGTAACTCTAACTTATCAATACCTGAGGCTTCAGCGATTTTTAGCGCCTGCTTCAGCACCTCAATACGCTGCTGCTTTTTGTCCTTAGCAACTTCCACCTGCGATATCAATGATTCACCCAGCTCACGCTCTTTTACCGCCAGGTTGCGCTTAATATCAGCACCGAAATCATCGACCACATCATCATTAACGGTCTGAATATACTTCGTCAGCTCCTGCTGGGCCTGCTTAGCGCTTTCAGCGCTAAAAGTGATGCTCAATGGATCATTTTGTCCTTTCACTACTTGATCAACTTTCAGATCCAGTGGTTCTTCAAGATTTTGTAGCGATCCGGAAAGCGCAGAAATTGAGGCGCTGAAACGCCCAAACAGCTGACGCTGAAGATCGTTAATCGCCAGCTTATCCTGCGGATACTGGGCATAAAGCACATTTAACGCCGCATTATAGTTGGCAACCTGTCCCGCACTTGGCGTGGTAATAATCGCCTCAGAAGTCCACTTCTCTTTAGCAACCACCAAATAGAGACCGGCAATAATCATCATAACGACAGTAGCAACAATAATTGTCACTTTTCCGCGCCACAGCTGAGCAATCACATCGAGCAAATCCAGCTCATCATTATTATTGTAAAAGGTTTGACGCAGCGGGGACTGTTCAACGACTTCAGGCTTGTTGTTGTTACTCATAATTTCCTTGCAAAATCACTCAACGAAGAAAACAGTACGAATAGTGGCAGTACCAGAGTGTTCTGCCAATGGACTGAGAAAAATAGCTGAAATATGGGAAAAATCGAAGAGAAAACATCTGAAATTTACATTCGGAGGAAAAACTCCCGCCGAAGCGGGAGTTTATGACTGTCTTAGTCCAGCCACTCGGTGTGGAACACACCGTCTTTATCGATACGCTTATAGGTATGCGCACCAAAGTAGTCACGCTGCGCCTGAATCAGGTTAGCCGGCAGTACCGCTGAACGGTAGCTGTCGTAGTAGGCAATCGCGGCAGAGAAAGTCGGAGTTGGAATACCGTTCTGAACGGCATAAGCCACCACGTCACGCAGCGCTTGCTGATACTCATCAGCGATGTTTTTGAAGTAAGGAGCCAACAGCAGGTTAGCGATGTTAGCGTCATCGGCGTATGCATCGGTAATTTTCTGCAGGAACTGGGCGCGGATAATGCAACCCGCGCGGAAGATTTTAGCAATCTCACCGTAGTGCAGATCCCAGTTATTCTCATCAGAAGCTGCTTTCAGCTGTGAGAAGCCCTGAGCATAAGAGACGATTTTACCGAGGTACAGAGCGCGACGCACCTTCTCAACAAACTCGGCTTTATCACCACTTACCGCCTGAACAGTTGGGCCGCTCAGAACTTTAGAAGCCGCAACACGTTGTGTTTTCAGTGAAGACAGGTAGCGCGCAAATACCGATTCAGTAATCAGTGACAGCGGCTCGCCGAGATCCAGTGAGCTTTGGCTGGTCCACTTACCGGTGCCTTTGTTCGCTGCTTCATCCAGAATCACATCGACCAGGTATTTACCTTCTTCATCTTTCTTAGTGAAGATATCTTTGGTGATGTCGATCAGATAGCTGCTCAGCTCGCCTTCATTCCACTCGCTAAAGGTTTTAGCCAGATCTTCATTGCTCAGGTTCAGTGCATTTTTAAGCAGAGAATAAGCTTCAGCAATCAGCTGCATATCGCCATATTCGATACCGTTATGCACCATCTTCACATAGTGACCCGCGCCGTCCGGACCGATATAAGCGACGCAAGCTTCACCTTCTGCACGTGCAGCAATCTCTTCAAGGATTGGTGCAACCAGCTGATAAGCTTCTTTCTGGCCACCAGGCATGATAGAAGGGCCTTTCAGTGCGCCCTCTTCGCCACCGGAAACACCGGTACCAATAAAGTTAAAGCCCTGCTCGGACAGCTCACGGTTACGGCGGATGGTATCTTTATAGAAGGTATTACCACCATCGATCAGGATATCGCCTTTATCGAGGTGTGGGGTCAGGGAAGCGATAGTCTTATCGGTTGCTTCACCTGCCTGCACCATCAGCAGGATACGACGTGGTTTTTCCAGTGAATCAACAAACTCTTCAATGGTGTAGTGTGGAACCAGCTTCTTGCCTGGGTTCTCAGCAACGACTTCATCTGTTTTTTCACGTGAACGGTTGAAGATAGAAACTGAATAGCCGCGGCTCTCGATATTCAGAGCCAGGTTGCGGCCCATTACAGCCATACCTACAACGCCGATCTGTTGCTTGGACATTACATACTCCTGTCTGATTAAAACCCTATGCAGGCCAAACCTGCAATTAGATAATACTTCTGATGTTAACTCAGAACATATCAAAGTAGGTAGCAATTGGTGTGATAGATGAGGAAGAATAATAACCTTATAAACCTTAGTTCAAGAGGCTAATATTTCACCGCTTGATGTGTGACTTCGGGTGAGCTGATGGGCTTTTTCAGTCAGTCCGTTGCCACGTTCATGCACACGATTATTTTATAAACTTATTCTTAGAAATTATCCGTTTAACTTTTGCCACGATGCGCTCCGGCACCGAAGGTCTCCAGGAATAATTCCAGTGATGTATTGCATGAGTGTTCTCAGTGAGATCGCTAAACATAAGATTTTTTATAGGATATGCAAAAGGATTATAGGGATAGAAATAGTCGCGCGAATAAACCTTTAGCATCGGGAAGCTATTATTTTCATAAACATATTGAAAAATTTTAGGCATTGGGATGAAATCTTTTAGTAAAGACGCCCTGACTTCATCTAAACATTTAGTCATAAATGCATCACCCACCTGCGCACCTATTATAGCGCATCCCATGTACTGCTCAGACTCCATACCGACAAAGCATTGATGTTCGAGAAAGGAGTCAAAACTTTTAACCAGTTCCACATCAGTATCGAGATAAACACCACCATGCTTAACCAATATATCTAACCTTGCGAAATCCGCACAAAAGGCCCACTGTTTTTTTTCAAAAGCTTTGGCAAAACCGGGATCGTCAGAGAAATAGTTGCTTTCATCCCAGCGTTTGATTTCGTAATCTGGCAAATACCTTTTCCAGGATTCAATACACTTCGTCTCCAGCGCCGGGAAATCACGGCCGCCAAACCAGATGAAGTGAAGGACTTTTGGTATCATAATTTCTTTTCCAATTTTAATTTTACAAACATTAACAGCGTCATCAAGGAAAAAGATAAAAAGCGTCCTGGCGAACTGGCACTATAAATCTCACGCAGATTTCTAAAAGAAAAAATCGGGCAAAAATGGTAAGCGCTTTGCTTGTAGATATTTGCATCAATATTTTTAAGTTGCATATTCGATTTGATAAATGCCAGCACACCCTGTGGGTTAGCCTGTAACAATTTAAAATAATTATTTGTTAATCCACCGGATAAATATTCACCAAGATAGATAACCTTATTAAAGCCCAGCAACCCACCACTTTCGAAAATACGGTTCCATACATAAGACTCAGTAACAAATTTTTCGCCGGCGAAAAGTGGAAAAGGATGTTCAATCATCTGCGCTTTGCGCACAATAATTGCCTTATCCCCTTTTACTGCAACAAATTTGCAGCTGTTAAGCTCACAGCAATCTTGTGGGAAATGCCCATCAGGTACTGGTGTATCTGCATAACCTCGCGTCATTCCCCTGAGGTAAACCAGCCCCTTGACTGAATCCTGACTTTCCTGAATCTGCAGATTGAGGATGGCTATCGCATCTGGCACCAAAGTGTCATCGCTATCAACAATAAATATCCAGTCAGAGTGTGCCCCGGCCACTCCCTGGTTCACAGCGGCATGCTTACCCTGGTTATGCTGACGGATGAAATTTATGCCGAAGCTGGCTCGCTGACGAAAACCGACAATCTCATCTTCCAAACCGTCAACCGACCCGTCGTCAACAACGATCCATTCAAATCGCTGGTCAGTTTGCAATAATAAGGATTCAAACAGGGATTTTATAATATCCTTCCGGTTATAGACCGGCGTCAGGACTGAAATAAGCATTTTATTTTCCGATAGTCACGAAACACACCCAGAGGGTTAAACACCGCCAGCAATGCCTGACATTGCAGTACAAATATCGATCTAACTCTTTTAATGAAGAGGAAAAACAAGAAGTTCGCGATAAAGTAGGAAGCCAGTGAAACAACTGAAGCTCCAACTGCGCCGTATGCAGGGATAACCAGAAGATTCAGTGCGACATTGAATACTGCGGCAACTACCGTTTTATAGATATCAAGATTGATTTCATCGTTGGCATAAAGCCACTTCGAAGAAAAAGCGCCCATAAAGACAAACAAACTGGACCAAATATGAATCGACAGCACTTTTGACGACGCCACCATAGGCTCGCCGTATAATACCTGCAGAATATAACCGCCGAAAATGGTGATAAATATTGAGGCGAACAGTGTCAGATAAATGACCAACGTAATCATCCACTGTAACAGGAATAAACAGTCACTTTTACGGTTTTTCAAATGTATTATTTTGGGGAAAAACGCACTGGCTATAACGCCAGCCATGAAAAACCAGATCGTCGATATTTTCAATGCTGCGTTAAACACCCCAACTTCCTCGACTCCTGAAAACTTCTCCAGCATCAGGCTATCAACCTGAACAAATATCGCCACACTCAGGGTAGAGATAATCAGCTTCGAGCCGACAACCAGATAGCTTTTGGTAATAGTTTTGTCATAACGCCACAGAACGCGCCTGTCGAAATAAAAAAAATAGATAGCGACCGCAACGAGGAACTGCACAAAATAATAAAACGCAAATGAAAAGAAAATTAACTCTGGCCACTGCAAATTGGCTAAGAAGGTGAAACCAAAACCAAAAACCATCGATAACATAATGGTGATAGCACGAAACTTCGATTCGACCAGCGCGCTGTAATGCCAAAAAATTGTCTTACTGAATATACTAAAGAAATTGGCAACAACAAAGACGATAAAGTAGGTGTTGACGTGAGCAATATCCTGATAAAAAGCCCTGATTATCAACCAGAAAAATGTACTATAAGCAATTGCACCGAAAAACTGAATGGTAATGGCCGAGCCGATCTCTACTCCAGCACGCTCTTTAGTTTCGACAATCCTTTTGACCACCACCACATCAATCCCCAGCATAAACAGGGACATTAACAGCTGAGAAAGGTTGTTAATCGTCGACCAGCCCCCCAGTATTTCCAGATCGTAAAGTCGTTTGATAGAGACGAATATATACAGCTGGAAGACCAACATAAGAAACCGGTCAGCCAGCATCCAGATTAGGTTGAATAGATATTTTTTCATCTGGATTAGTTATTACCATTGTCGAGGTAAATAACCCCATGTTGAGCCCTGTCGGCTAACTCATCAATAACCTGGAACAAGTTATAGGTTAACGGCTGATTATTATAAAATGTATAATCATTACCATTGGCGCTAATTATACTCATTGAGTACATAAATGGCAGCAGATTAACCGCCAGCAGCACCGCAACACGCTTATAGGCGATAGCGTTATTGGCCGGATTTTTGAAGAAATAGAACATAAACACTGCACAGTACGAAAACAGAATCATACCCAGTCGATTAGATACCGCCGGCAAGGGCAGTAATAAGAAGAAGAACAGGATTTCCTTCAAAAAAAGATAATAAGTTACAGTGTCGATACCTTTAGATTTGCTAATCAGGTAAACAATAACCAATGTGTTGATGGCCGCAAGGGCAACATAAGTCAGTGGCATCAAGCTGAAGTTAGTGTTATTAACCACCGCATTTGATTTAAGCAGCAGTGATTCCCCAAGTGGCGTGAATTTTACAAAAGCCAACAATGCCAGACCAATAAATAATGCGGCAATCAGTAATTTAAATACCCCCTGAATACCGGAAATTTTTTTCTTATAGATAACAGCAAAGTAGTAAACCGCAATATTAATGATACCAGAAATATGCGCGGTAAAACTCAATATAAACAACAGGAATCTAAATTTGCTGTTGCGCACCGCATAAACAGCATAGATAAAGATAACCAACGATAAATTTTGCCTTACAAAGTAAGACATTGACTCTATAAAACCCAGAGTAAAGAACAGCAATCCGAAAAGTGCAAGGTGATAACGACGATTAACTCTAATACAAGTCGCATAGATCACTGCGAAGATGCAAAAATAAATCGAAATTAAAAACATTTGATCATTATTTGAGAAAAGCCATCCTGAAACTTTCATAATCATCAGGATAAGAATTTCTGCGCCATGCCCGAAACGCTCATAATTGAAAATGTCGATTGTCCCATCGTTGACCTGATGGTAAACATTCATATATTCAGCCAAGTCTGAAAAAGGCTTTAATGAAGCATAAAATGTCACAGCACACAGAGGTATTAATGGCGAAAATAGAACTCTCAAGCGAGAATCGACAAATGGAGAGGTAAAACAAAAGAAAAGAATAAATAGCAATGGTGAGAAAAATAACAACAACAGACTCATGGTAAGCACGAAAAAATTAGAATATAATTTTATCTGATGCTTCGAAGGCTCATGCACCACGTTTGAATTTACTTTTTCCACACTCAATATAACCTTTAATTAGTAATTTCAATGAAGTTAACTGGCCAAACTTATTCTTATCAGAAGGTTTTATAACAAACTTCCGCATCCAGAATAATAAAGTGACAACTAAACCCTTCGTCGCACCGTAGCAACGGCGGAACAACACACCACGAGATTCAAGCATCAACGCATCGTAGAATAATTTTTCTCCGGTGCTTTCATCTGGATGGTTGGTCACGGAAATCGGCAGAAAAACGATCTCCTGACCTGAATTTTGGATATCAGCCAGCACTACTGCCTCTTCCCCTACCGGCCAAGCCGCCCCCAAGCCAAAAGACTCATCGAACTGAATATTTTTCTTTTTTAACAGATTAAGGTTCAAACACATTTCAATAGATGAAACTTTGAGAATGTCCAATGAACTGAGAGTGAACTTATGATTTTTGTATTTTTTTCTTGGTATATCATGCTCATTTGTACTTTTAAATTGCAGGTGTCGATTGCGGTATGTAGCTAAATTCTCCTTCAACTCACGCAAACCCTCCTGGCTATACTTAACATCATCATCGCTGATAATAAGAAAGTCATATCCGTTATCAATCGCAGCGCGCAGTAGAGTATTTCTGCTGCGGCTTAACCCCTTCTCAAACTTGGTGATGAGGTTAACTGAGCTAAGATCATAATTATCCAGTATGAAAATCGCAGAGGAATCCGTTACTTGTTGGCAGATTATTATATCGCAAACCCGACTCACATCAGTTGAATTATCAAGTGCGCGAAATACACCCTCATTCATCGTCGAGATGCCAATGGCTATTTTCATCCTATCCTCGAAAGACCGCACGGTATGCATAGTTAATAAAAGAATATACCGTTTCTACGAAATTTAACTTTTCTACATCGCGATAAATCTGCCATTGCCTCGCGGCTTTTTTGAATTTATTACGTGAAATAGAGTTTTGTACAATACGATAATCTGTCAGGCACTCCTGCAGCAAATGAGCGGTCTTTTGTTGTTTTAAAATTTTCAGCCAGAAAGCGTAATCCTGCCCCGTTCGTAGCAGCGGCATTGTCATATCGCTAATAATATCTTTTTGTACCACAACTGTAGAACAGCCCAATGTTGCTCTTTTACAAAGCATGTCACTATAGCTAAATGAGGTTCGCTTATTGCGTAAATCAATTTCTTTATTGAGTACAATGCCTTGCTCATTAATCAGCCGGTAAGCTGTAAAAGTGAAGTTGTATTGATTCTCCAGCATGAATGAAATTTGCTTACTGAGTTTTTCCGGATGCCATAAGTCATCGCTATCAACAAATGCTAAATATTCACCAGTTGCCCTGCTCAGACTTTCGTTTCTTGAAACCGCTGCACCCTGATTAATTATATTTTTTTTGATACAGACGCGTGCATCTTGCGCAGCAATTTTTTCCAATAGAGCCCAGGTATTATCTTTTGAACAATCATCGGTTATCAACCACTCCCAATTTTTGTAAGTCTGATTCAGCAGACAAACGAAAAGTGCTTCGATAAACTCAGCCGAATTATAGGTTGCAGTTATAATACTGACTTTAGGATTCACAAAAATACCTCTAAAGATTAATCACGATTGCGTGTAGTATTCAAACTTGAAATATTAAGTTTTTTCGTTCATCTATTTACGGAACCAATAAGTCGGTTTGTCAATATAATCAATACTCTACTAAACACAACTTTTTTGAAACCACGCTACCGCCCCTGGCTTCCAGCAACCAGTTGCTGCAGTAACGTCAGCGATGTGAACTCAGGCGACAGGATACGCGTTTTGCCAGAGGATTTCACTCAGGATTTATCCTGGAGCAGGCCTGTCGTATCACACTGTAAGATGCCCTCAGCATGCACTGGCAAGCGGCAAATCTTGTACTTACAGAATGCATACACAAGTGTAGGTCAGGAAAGGGGAAGACCTGGGGTGGGCTGTGACTAAATTAGTGGCTGAGTGGTATTTGATCTGAGATGTAAGTTTATTTGAATCTTGTGTACAATTTATCTACACATAGTAATACCAACAATACATAAAAAAGCCCTCCGTTGATAATTAAAACGGAGGGCTTCAACATCAAATTTTTGGATTATTTGTAACCCTGCGGATTTTTCGACTGCCAGTTCCAGGTGTCGCGCATCATTGCATCGATTCCACGCGTAACTCGCCAGTTAAGCTCCTGATCGGCCAGCGTAGCATCTGCCCAGAAGGCGGCAAGATCACCATCACGTCGGGAAGATATCTGATACGGCACCTTACGACCCGAGGCATTTTCAAATGCGTGTACCATTTCAAGCACTGAATATCCCTTACCAGCCCCAAGATTATAGGCTTTGTAGCCGTTGATCGCGGACAAGTGATCAAGCGCTTTCAGATGCCCTTCTGCAAGGTCAACAACGTGGATATAGTCACGTACGCCTGTGCCATCTTCAGTGTCATAATCATCACCAAAAATGCCCAATTTTTCCAGCCTACCAATAGCTACTTGCGCAATATAAGGCAACAGATTATTTGGAATCCCGTTAGGATCTTCACCGATTTCCCCGGACTCATGCGCGCCAACTGGATTAAAATAGCGCAGCGCGATGGCTTTAACGTTGCTGTCTGCTTTTGCATAATCCTGTAAAATCTGTTCAACCATCAGCTTTGAGGTGCCGTAAGGGCTGGTGGTGCCACCAATAGGAGTGGTTTCAACGTAAGGAACTGGCGCATCAGCACCGTACACCGTTGCACTTGAACTGAAAATTAATTGATGAATGCCAGCGCTACGCATTTCTTCCAGTAATACCACGGTACCTGAAACGTTATTCTCATAATATTCAAGCGGCTTGCGTGTAGATTCACCTACCGCCTTTAATCCGGCAAAATGAATCACAGCACTGATGTTATAACTGGCAAAGATATCTCGTAGACAGGCACGATCAAGAACATCACATTCGCAGAACACCGCACTTTTACCGGCAAGCTTTTCAACGCGATTAAGTGATTCACGCGAAGCATTGCTGAGATTGTCCAGCACTACTACATCATCACCGCGCTCCAGAAGCGCCAGAACCGTATGGGAACCAATATAGCCAGCCCCACCGGTTACTAGAATAGCCATTTCAACTCCTTCCAGCCGCGAGAGATACGCTGGATAAATATTGAATTACTTCGCCAGCAGTTTCTTGATTTGTTCGCGGAACTCACGCCCCTGGTCGTTGTTGCGCAGTCCATATGAGACAAAAGCCTGCATATAGCCAAGTTTACGGCCGCAGTCAAAACTGGTACCGGTCATCAGACTGGCATCAACTAGTTTCTTCTTGCTCAGATTAGCAATTGCGTCAGTTAACTGAATGCGACCCCATGCTCCCGGCTCAAGATTTTCCAATTCTTGCCAGATATCGCCAGAAAGGACATAGCGACCTACCGCAGCAAGGTCAGAATTCAGTGTTTGAGGATTTTCTGGCTTTTCGACATACTCAGTAATCGCCGCAGTTTGACCTTCATTTTCCAGGTTTTCATCTGTCACAATCACAGAGTATTCAGAGAGGTCGGCATCCGGCATATGCTTCGCCAGGACCTGACTGCGCCCAGTCTCTTCAAAACGCGCAACCATCGCGGCCAAATTGTAGCGCAGTTGATCAGCGGTAGAATCGTCCAGCAAAACATCTGGCAGCACCACGACAAACGGATTATTGCCAATCATTGGGCGAGCACAAAGAACGGAGTGTCCCAGCCCAAGTGGCTGAGCCTGACGCACGTTCATAATGGTTACGCCCGGCGGGCAGATGGACTGAACTTCACTCAGTAATTGTCGCTTAACGCGCGCTTCCAGCAGTGCTTCAAGCTCATAAGAGGTATCGAAATGGTTTTCAACCGCGTTCTTGGACGCGTGGGTAACCAGCACAATCTCCTTGATACCTGCAGCAACACATTCATCAATGATGTACTGAATCATTGGCTTATCAACAACAGGCAGCATCTCTTTAGGGATGGCTTTAGTGGCCGGGAGCATATGCATACCGAGTCCCGCTACCGGGATAACTGCTTTAAGCTTCGTCATGATTTTTCCACGTTATGTTGTAAAGATATTCATTCATTATGCATTAAAGGTATGAATGGTAAGTATAATCTTTATCTGAAAATTTATCAGTCAAATGTTTTTATGTTCATTTTCAATACTTAACTTTCACGTAAGGAATTATGTAAACTATCGGTGCAATTCCACACAAAAAAATTAAGTAAAACACTAATTTTAGACTTTTTCTGAAAATGTATAGCATAGCCCTTGCAACATACCGTCGGTCGACACTCTGTGATAAAGTGCACAAATGTCTTCTGAAAGCTGAGTCACGGTAATGATCTATTCCGTACAGTACCTCCGCGGCATTGCTGCGCTGATGGTCGTTTTACATCATATTGAAATTAAGGGCGGACAATACGGAAATGGCGCACTGAATGGTTATCACATTGGCTATTTTGGTGTAGACCTGTTTTTTATTATCTCCGGCTTCATTATGTGTCATACAACTTCGAACAAAGATATTTCATTTCGAAAATTCATGGGTGCGCGTATTTTCCGCATACTTCCACTCTATTGGCTTATCACTACAGTTGCATTGGCTGTATTTTTAATAGCACCTGGAATGGTCAACTCGGGCGGTGGCACCACCAGTATTTGGGCATCATACTTTTTAGCACCAAACGGAGCGCGTTACCTGGTTGATAATGGCTGGACTTTGCGTTACGAATTTTTCTTTTACTTAATTTTTGGCGCATCATTGCTTATCAAAACTAATCAGCGTGGCTTATTGATTACTGCTATCATTAGCACATTGACATTAGCAGGATTTGTGATGAAACCAGATAACCCATGGGGTGAGTTCTTCCTGGATAAGTTACTGCTGGAATTTGTGATGGGTATTTTCGCTTTTCACGTTCTTAAAAGATCGCCCCCTTCCCCGGCGTTAGCGCTGCTGTTGTTAATAGGTGGAATTGTCGCATTAGTCGTGCAGAATATTTACGGTAATTACGAGACACCACTTCACAGAGTAATCAGTGGAGGTGTTCCCATGCTGTGCATATTTATCGGTTTAGTTAGATTTGAAGAAATGTTTCGCCAGAGTAACAACCTATTCTTCAAAGCTTTTGAACGCTTAGGGGATAGCTCATTTTCTCTGTACCTTGCACACCCCTTTGTGCTGAGTCCAGCAGCTATAATTTTATACAAAATCAACCTAGGCAACTATACTACGCTGTTTACTTTGTTATTATTAAGCTCAGCAATAATTACTGGTTGGTTATGCTATAAATTCGTAGAGCTACCCCTCACAAGATTTATTAAGCAGAAAAATTTCAGTAGAGAAAATAAAATCGCATAAACCAGAGGATGGCCTGAGGCCATCCTTTTTTTTAATGAAAACATGATATAATCAGAAGTTTCTCAAAAATTCACGAAATATTTATTAATACAATACTCAGAGCAATTTACTAAACTAATCTTTCCATCTATAACGATGCGTTAAATACTAAACTTTCAATTATTTCTTACCATAATCTTTGTGAGTAAATCAATGAAAGAAAATAATCAACTGACATCATCTCAACAAGTCAAAATCTCTCGCCGTAAAGTGATTGGTAAGATACTTGCCTCGACCGCGGCATTAGGTGCAGCCTCAAGTTTTGCCAGGAATACCGACATTGCGCCTTCTCAACCGGCAGCATCTTTACCACAATCAAAAATGGACCAGGCATTTCTACAGGGTGTCGCTCCAGGGATCATTCTCGATCACGCAACCACATCGTGGGCAAAAGTGCGAAATGACCTGAGTCGCTCGCCTGGAGGCCAGACGGATAATTATGCCGCCTTACAACAGTTAGTAGAAGATAAAAAATTCCTTACTATTGATACTCCAATTAGCATTTCCGACAGTATTAAGCTGAATGTGAAAAACCAGATTATCGAAGGACGTTCAAATTGCATTATCACGCCACTGCAAGGCATGCAAAGTAAATTTTTATTTGAACTTCATGCTGAAGCAACTCGGTTGCACGGCTTGTGGCTGGATAATCCCCTTTTACTGAAAACACCACGCGGTGGTCGTCAAGGAGGAGTGATGATTGCAGCAAATTTTTGTGAGATTTCGAATTCATATTTTTATCGAATGTTGCAATCAATTGTAGCGCAGGCAAGTTTTGGTGCTTACGGAACTAAAATAATTGATAACTGGTTCCTTGAGTGCCTTGGAGCTGGTCCGGGTATGTCAGATCTTAAGTCTAACCTTGGAGAAGACCGTGGTGATGCTGTTTCTATCTGGGGGGCAGGCACTATTTTGACGGGTAACCATGCCTATCTTAAAGATGGTGAAGATGCTCGCATAGCTTTTCATGCTGAAGGATTACCACATACTCCAAAAGTTAAAAGCGATTTTGATCATAAAGATATTATATTCATGAATAATATGGCTTATGGAGCATTTCGCCGTCACTTCGCATTTGAAAATATTACAAACGGTGTATCAATCGGTAATATATCAATGGGTGGAGCAACATGGTGGGGTGAGTCATATACTCAGTGTAAAAATATCATTGCCGAAAACACCATTCGCTTAACCGTTCAGCCTGAAAACAAAAATGGTCAAGCCTGGCGACCTGTAAAAGCTGGTACGGCAGTACTAAACTATAACGAAGCAGTAAAAATCAGCAGTAGCATCATGTTAGATAATGGCGTTCAAGCTAGTGGATTTGCTATAGCATCACAAACTGGCGACCATGATATAACATTATCAGGAAATATGATTAATAAAGGTTCGAAAAAGAATGTGGCAGTTAATTTAAATAAGCCGAAGTCAGTCAGAATCCAAAATCTTCATACTTCAGGTTTTGGCCGGGCAATTTCATTAGTTGCCTCGGAAAATATGACAGTACAGAGCAGTAACTGTATTCATGAATGCTCGGGAACGGACGTTGGAGTGCTTATGATTCATGGGTCTGGTGGCAACCTACAAATTAATGGCGATACTTACACAGGAGTGACATCTGCATTCAAAGTAGCAAACCTGGACAACCTTACCATATGCAACACAACTGTAGAAGCGCAAGAAAATTTTGCCTCTCTAAGTAATATAAAACATAATCTCATGCTAACTAACAACATAGCTCGTGGAGAAAAAAAGATTCCTTTAAAATATTCAAACACGACATCTCCCGATGCAAGTTGGAATATCGACGGAAACATAGGTATCGCAAGCCAATTGGCCTTTAAAGAGTCACAATTGATTAATGTTAATTCAGCACTGAATCAGAGATGCAAATATGCCGGAAAAAATATCGTACTATCTGATCATAGACTTTTTGTAGCGCTTGGTGATACACCTGATGCTCCGTGGCTAAGCTTAACAGATCAAAAAACGCTGATACCAAGTTAAAAAAAAGCCAGTCAGCTAAATTAACTGACTGGCTTTTATCTAAAATCAGGCTCTCAAACTTAATTTTTTAAGAATTAAGTTAAATACTCGCCATGCGAAGTAACTTCTTCTTGAAATAATTATATCAATATTATTATAGCGCTTACACAAATCTTCCAACTCACTTTGAGTAACAGCGCTGAGTTTAACGCCAGATCGCTTCTCTAAGCCAATTACATTAAGGATATTTTTTATGATCCTTGCGTGAATATTATTGATACTGTCTTTTTTTGTGGCTCTTGGTAAAAGCCCCTCTAACGCATAACATGCTTTGAGATAGCCTACAGCATTTTTTTCATTACGTGAACTCTGCATGATCGAACCCATGCGCACACGACGCTGGAAAAAAACTTTATCTGTTATACACGTTTTACCAGCAGAAAAGAATAGTCGCGGACTGAACTCTTCGTCTTCATGAATAATTGGTAAGAAGAACAACTGATGATCGACTTGAAGATGTCTTGCATAAATATAAAGCCAGGCATTAGGTATAAAGGCATCAATTTTGGATAGCGCATTGAAAGCATTTTCTCCACTCGAGAAACTGCGTTCCATCTTACGACGATAAGTTATTAATCGTACACGCTGCTGCAAGGACTCTTTTTTGTCTTTACCAATCTGATCTTCGAAGGACTCTGCAGAAAAAGCGAAAATTTCCAAATCAGGATTATTTTTAAAGGTAGCATAGAACTGAGCAATTAAACCGTCGACTGAAATATCATCAGAGTCAAAGTAATAAATGAAATCACCAGTAGCAGCTCGCGTACCAACATTCCGTGCTGGCCCCAGACCAGCGTTGTCAGTATGAATAATTTTTACCAGCGGATTACTTCCATATAATGCCTCAACGTGGGCACCGGACCCATCAGTAGAACCATCATTGACAATAATCACCTCAAAAGGTAGTTCAGACTGGTTTAAAATTGAATCTACTGCTAGCTGAACATAATCCAGTACATTATAGACAGGAATAATCACAGAAAGCTTAGGATTTATTGCCCCATCATTCATAGCGTTATTAACTCACAATCAGCGACATCCTTAGTCCAGGATGCATAGTAACCCGAGTTTTTACCATACGAATTATCTAATAACTTTGTCTTGACATTGAGTAAACAGCACAAAATATGGCCATGCATACGAGAAGTAACGACAACCTCATGCTCCATAAAATAATGATTTACTCTATCAACTAGTTTATCGGTGTAAGCATTCCATTTCTCAGGAGTATTAAACAGACCTGTAGATATGACTCGATTTACGCGTTCGAAATTAAGTAAAAGATTCGTTCTGGCGCGATCCTGATCGGTACAGATATCTTCCCAATCTTCATAAGCTTCAGGCCCTGGCATATCAGGTAAGCCATCCACTTTAGTCTCTTCGATATCTTTGCGAATCATCCATAATGTTTTGCGTTTGATATCTTTACTGGATTGTTTAGGAAACACGCTCCAAAGAGAGTGAGCCATATCAGGGCACAAACGAACATCCTTGCAGAAATGGGCTTGCAGAATCTCTTTACTACGCTCATCTCGACAGAAGATGGTCAGATTTTTATGTTTACTGATAATATCAGCTGATTGCTGCATTTTGCTTTTATCTTTAAAGTACACTGTCTGAGGCAAGTAAACGACTTTATGCTCAGGAAAATACTCCACTACTGCTTCTCGTAAACGCTGATGATGCCCATAGAGATCGCCAAAGTTACCTCCACCGTGTAATAAAAGAGTTACATCTTTAGGCAGGTTGCGATTTTCAGAAAGCCACTTCATACTGGTTTTATCCGTACGGCGAGCCAGGACCTCATAGCGGCGTTCTTTAATGAATTGTTCTGTTCCCTTGTAAATTAACAGGTCGCCAACATTAAGATGGAGGGGTATATCCAGATAAACAACCTTGCTGCCCGGTGGGACAACTTCATCAATTACTGACAGGTCATTTTTAAGTTTATCCATATGGTTCATAATTATTTTTCCGCTCTTAAGATTCGACGAAGTTTTGGATTTTTAAACAGATGATGTTTCATTTCTACAATCAAGGGATCACGGCTAATAGATATCGCGATCAAGAATACAAGTCCACCAGAGAAAATTTGAATAGCCAAGAGTACGGATAAACTAACGTAAGTCGAGAGGAATAATCCGATGATATAAGCTACAAAAAGCGTGGGTAAAGCCATACGCAGTGGCATCCAGATGCTGTAAAGATATTCTTTATAGCTCTTACCTAATATCGGCCTAATCAGAACAAAATAACTTAACCATGTGTTCAGAACCTGAACGCATAAAAAACCCAGAGATGCACCTACTCCCCCGCCGATCTTTGCGCCAATCCAGATTGCAGGAATAAACATAAAAAGCTTTACAACGTTGAATTTGAAACTGATATCCATGCGAGCTTTGGCCATCAACAGTGATCCAATAGGATTTCCAATTGATCGCAACAAACCTACCACACAAAGAATTTGCAATATAGGTGTGACAAAACGCCACTTTTCACCGAACATGAAGATGACAAAATTTTCAGAGACTACCAGTAAGCCCAATAGGGCCGGGAAGTTAAGCAATCCCACGAGTGACAAAAGTTTATAGAAGTTTTTACGAAGTTTATCTTCGTCGTCTTGTATCTTAGAAAAGGCAGGAAAAAGTACGCGCGTAATGATTGGATTCAACTTGGTCGGCGGCATCACTGCCACATTATAAGCGAGATTATAACCACCAGTGATAGCTGCACCTAATGTTCGGGATAAAACGGCTGTCGCTACGTTTGAATTAAGTTGATTAATTAAACTGTCTGCGGTCAAGTATGCACCAAATTTAAGATTGGATTTTACAGAGCGAAAAGAAAAATGAAACTTAGGTTTATATTTTTTTCGACCGAACCATGAAAACATTAAAGTGCGAACTGACACCATAGCAAGGTAACCCCAAATGGCTGAGATGGCTTGGGGTTTATACCAGACAGCTAGCATTGTAGTGGCGAAACCTACTATCACCGCTAATGTTTCTGTAACGCCGATTTTAGAGAACTCGAGTTCCTTTTGGAGTAATGCGCGAAATTGTTGCCCGTGGGGAATAATCAAAAATGCTAAAGATAGTACCTGTATTAACTCCTTTAAGTCAGGTTGCTTCAATAACTCACTAATTAATCCACTGCAGGAAAACACTACTGTAAAAACAGTCAAGCCAATTAAAATATTTATCCAGTACAACGTTGAAAGTTCAACCTCAGAAATTTCTTTGCGCTGTATTATAGAATTTGACAGGCCAAAATCTGACAGGGTATCTGCTAATAAAATGACCACCATCGCAATAGTCAGTAACCCAAACTGATGCGTATCAATTATTCTGGCCAATACGGTCATTTGGAGGAAGCCGATCCCAATAGTCGACAATGTCGACATGGCAGACCATTTAGCTCCTTTGACGGTTTTTTCTTTTAGACTCATATATCACTTCTAAGCAGGATCAAGACCGTTTTCAGGTTGATTTGATAAAACGTCAAACCGCCTCTTTCAAAGAATAAGAAAAAAAGAGGCACCAATAATTTTATTTCAAGAAATTATCGATCAATAAGCAGTCTTACTAATGAAACCTTTGAAAATAGTGAGAAATATAATACGTAAATCTAACCAAATACTCCAATCACGAATATATTGCAGATCAAACTCAATCCGTTTTTCCATCTTTTCTAAAGTATCGGTCTCTCCGCGCCATCCGTTTATTTGCGCCCAACCTGTAATTCCTGGCTTAACTTTGTGTCGTAACATATAGCCCTGGATAATAGAGCGATACTGTTCGTTGTGTGCAACTGCATGAGGCCGCGGTCCCACAATCGACATATCACCTTTAAGTACGTTCATAAATTGCGGAAGTTCATCCAATGAGGTTGAACGTAGAAATCTTCCTATAGGAGTAATTCGCGCATCACCTTTTGTCGCCTGAACCACTTTATCGCCATTTTCCATCACGCTCATTGACCGGAATTTCCAGACCATAATGGGTTTACCATCCATACCATAACGTACCTGGCGGAATATAACTGGGCCTTTAGAGGTCAATTTCACAGCCAACGCGATAGTGAAGAGAACCGGTGATATAAACAGTAAAATTAATGAAGAGATGATGATATCTTCAACCCGCTTAAATACCATATTGATACCATTCATTGGCGTCTCAAAGAGTGGTACTACAGGTACACCATTTATTTCTTCTGTTCTAGATTGTAAGACATTAAAGGTAAAAATATCCGGAATCAGCATTACAGAACATGTTGTGTCCGTGAGTTGATTAACTAAGTGACGAATTTCTTGTTCTTCCGACATCGCCATAGCAATATAAATTTTATCTAATTTACCTTGACGAGCATCTGCTAAAAGGGCTTCTACATTACCGCAAAATGGAATATCGTCATTTTTTAATTCTGAAGACGGATCACCTTCATCGGAATATACACCTACTACATTCAGCCCCATCCATGGCGCATCAATAAAGCTACGAGCTAACGTCATGCCAATTGGCATATTGCCCACAATAGCCACATTACGGTTGTTATAACCTAGTTTTCTAATACTACCAGCCAGAAAACGAATGGTCAGACGGCAGATTATGAATCCGATGGTTACCAAACCGAACCAAATAAAGTAACTTTTGAAATCAACATCAATCACTTGCATGAAAGAGATGATACCAGCAGTAATTATAATGCTTATGCTCCAGTTCTGAAGAATGAGTTGTAATTCAGATCCGAAACTCACCCCTCTCCAGGAACGATAAAAATCTGTAATTCCACCAATCATTTGGAATAGAACCAATGCAGTAAGCAGCATTAGCCATCGATCAGATGAGAAAGATTGAGAATGTAAAATGGTGAGTAAATAAAGACCAAGAAACATCACAAATATATCAGAAAAACGCTGCAGCATCGAAATAATCGATGCATTCGTTCGTGTACGCTTACCGCTAGCCGTTGTCATTTTATCTTTCCTGCCCAATTCATGTAATATTGAAGACACGATTTGAACCTCTTTGAAGTTTTCACGTAGCGTAAATCGTCATCCAATTACTTAATTATTTCCGCATAAATTTCATGCGTTTTTTTTATCATTACTTCGGAAGTAAAGTGCATTAAATAAAATGCATTTCCCTTTTGTCCCATATCTTTTAGATTGAAATTTTTCAGGCTATTAAGTATTTCAACTAATGAATCAACGTTGCCATTTTTGAATAAGAACCCGGTCTCATGATGCCTGACTACCTCAGGTAATGAGGTTGCGTCACTTGCCACAATAGGAAGTGAATAACTCATTGCTTCAAGTGGCACCATGGCAAAACCTTCCCATCTGCTAGGGATGACAAGCACATCTGCCTGTTGAAAGTAATGTTCCATCTGCGACGACTTTAACCATCCAGTGTAGATTGCACCTGGCAGAGGCTCCAATTTTTCTGTGGCATGAACTGAATCCCCGATTACCGTCAATCGTAACTGCTCAGGTGACACTTTGCTCATAGCGTTAGCGAGTACGTCATAACCTTTTTGGAAATCAAAACGACCGACGAATAGCAAATCGATTGGTTCATCCGGACCTTTACTGCTCATCAATGTTCTTGTTTTTTCTGGCACGCCGTTATGCACAACATGGAGTTTTTTTGCACTAATCCCACTCAACTTTGCTTGTTCAGCTTCATAATCACTTACACAAATTATGGCATCAGTCATCGGCAACAAGCTTTTTTCAATCAGTGCATAAATGCGCTTCTTTGTACCACCTGTCTCCATTAAAAAGCTAAATGCATGCGGGCAATACACTACTTTAGGCCGGACAAAAGGGTAAAGTAAAATCAAGCAGACTCGCCCTATTACTCCCGCGAATGAGCTATGAAGATGCACAATATCTGGACGAAAAGTCATTACGCTTTTGAGGAATGCTGATGCAAAGGAGATTAAAGCTCCAACGCTTCGCCCTTTTCTTTCCCAACAAATCACACTTTCACTCTTTGCGGTATCAAGTTCTTCAGCCTGGTCTGAAGGAATTAAACATTTGATATCGTATTTTTCAAAATCGCTTTGCTGCGCTGCAACCAGCTGCTTCAATACGGTTGCCACACCACCTTTAATCGTCTCCGCTGCGTGCAGAACTTTCATTCGTTGACCTTTTTTACTTTTCCGAGCGATAAATAAACATAAAACATTAACGGATAGAATGGCGCCAAATGCCGGACATAACTCCCATAGTCTGGCTCAAACATACTTTGGATAACAGTAAATGCAATAATCATCAGACTGTACACAGTAAGTAATGGATATGATTTATCCGCCATTATCCTGTCTATAACCTGCCAGATTCTTCTGAACATCATGATGATGAAAAATGAAATCACTAAATAGTAAGGTGACAACAGTAAAATTAAAGGAAACGGAACAAAAAAAGTTATCCAGGTAATACTGATATTGATCCAACCTAATAAAGGATTTCCACCACCGACCCACGGTGTAATGATGGTGTTTGTTCCTTCCTGACCACTGTCCAGCCTAACTTCGTTTACCGACGTACGAAATGAGTCAACATCCACACCCAATATTGCCGATACCAGGATTGACAGCGCAAACATTGATAAAAGGCAAAGAACGAACAATCCTTTGCCAGATTTCACAAACCTGCTGGCAATCCATAAACCGTAAAATTCCAGCAAAAACAGGAACCAATATGTCCGAAAATAGTAAGCATAAACAATCGCTAACGCTGTCCAGATTATTAATCCAGTTGCGCGACTGCTAAATGTAATCAGCAGTGGCAACATTACCAGAAAAACAATAAAATCCTTGTTCTGCCAGGTTAAGTTTATCACTGACAAGAATATAAAAAATAAGAATACACCGAGATCGACAAGATTCAGATTACCACCGCGAACCTTTATCAAAATAAAGATATAGGTTCCCATGATAAGTATCGAAGATATCAATGCAAAAAAAACAGAGCTTTTCTCGAACCCTAAAATTCGATAGAAGTAAGCAGAACTGCCATAGGAATTCCCGGGCATAAAACTGAAGGTTGTCTTCATGATCTCAAAGATAGTTTGCTGATCGTAGAAATAGTACGCAGGCATTACATATTCTTTAATCATTGCAACAACAATCATTACCATGAGCAACATTAAAAAAAGCATCAATGTAATATGTGCATCAAAGTAAACATACCTGTCTTTTCTGATGCCTATTTTTAGGGAGATGAATTTCATTATTTTTTCCGTTAGTGCCGTTTTTTGCTAAACTTTGACACAACTTATTTTATTATCTGCCTGGCGCGAATTTTTTTAACATTATGTTAGTTAGTTTTTTAATTCGCTCGTTCATCATCAGGAAGAAATGACCTACCTTCATTTTTCCTGAGAAAAGCAACTTCAAATAAATTAAGATGCCTTTCATTTTATTGCCTGAAGATAAAAGATAATTATCAGCAATTATCTTGGCGTAAAATCCATAATAAATATAATGAGGCACGCGTTTTTGTAAACTCTCCAACCATATCAATGATTTTTCACGTTTACCATCAGATGATATTCTTGCGATTGAATCTGAATCATCATAAATAGTTAACGGCTCATCAAAATAAAAGAATTCTGCGTGATTCTCTTCCAGTCTTAACGCAAAGTCCCAGTCTTGATGCTTACGTAAATGTTGATCGAACATGGTTACTTGAGCAATGTTTGTGTCGAGTAGTAATGTGCTGGTTTGGAAATCGTTACCTAACAACAAATACTCCATTATTGAAGCATACCCTTCCGGAGATTTGTTTCGACGAATGTGTTCACCTTCAGGCCGCTTATTAATTTTTGCTGTCATACAGACTCGTGCTGAGCCAGCTTTCGTTATGAGATATTCATACTGTCGCTGAAGTTTCTCAGGTAGCCATTCATCGTCTGAATCCAGTAAAGCTATAAACTCACCCTGGCTGCGCTCAATCCCTTCATTACGAGGCCGCGTGCCGCCTGTATTAATTGGTAATTGAATATAATGCAAGCGAGGGTCTTCAACTGTCGCTATAACTTCTGCTGTATTATCTGTAGATGCATCATCGACAACGAAAACCTCAATATTTCGGTAAGTTTGATTTAATACGCTTAATAAGGTTTTTAGAATGATATCCGCGCGATTAAAGGTCGGTATGACTACGCTTATAAGCGGAGTAGATACATTATTCATTGATATTTCTCACACTTGGCATTTTAAAAACCATATTACGAGTCAACCGCTATCGGTTGACTCGTATACAGGTACAAGAATTGTTATTTTGATGTGGATTCGTAGCTATAGTGATAATAACCGTAGCCGTAATATCCTGCAGCTTTCTTCATTACCAAGTTTAGAATCGCTCCTTTCACTTCAACACCATTCTGTTCAAAGCGACGAATACTGACTTCAACTTCTTTCACTGTGGTTTTCTCAAAACCAGCAACCAGCAGCGTTGTACCTGCATGAATACCAATAACGGCAGGATCGGTGACTGCCAGAATCGGCGGTGTATCAACGATAACGATATCATACTCTTTTTGAAGCTCTTCCAGCATGTCAGTGAAACGCTGACTCATCAGTAACTCAGAAGGATTCGGTGGTGCCTGGCCTCTTGAAACAAAGTCCAGATTTTCAATTTCGGTTTTTTGTACTACCTGCTGTAGAGCAGCTCGATTCGACAACAACTCGGACATGCCGCTCTTATTATTGCACTGGAACAACTCATGTGCATAACCCTTACGCATATCACCATCGACAAAGACTACTCGTTGTCCAGATTGCGCAACTACCGTCGCAAGGTTAGTGCTCACAAAGGTTTTACCTATGCCAGGACTAGTACCCGAAATCATGACCACATTATTTTTTGCATCCAACATCGCAAAGTGCATGGTGGTACGTAAGCTTCGGATCGCTTCAACAGCCAAATCAGCTGGGTTTGCTACTGATAGCACCCCGCTGGTACGTGCAGCTTTGTTTTTTCCATTGTTTTTAAGGAATTGATAGAACTGACGGTCTTTTTGTTGCTGCCATTCTGAAAGCGGGATACTGGCATATACATTTATTCCGCAATTCTCAAGCTGCTCTGGACTCTCAACTCCACGGATGAGAATCGCCTTCATCAATGTGTAAATAACCGAGAATATCAGCCCGACAAGAAACGATACAATGATGATGATTGCTGTTTTAGGCGATATAGGTTTATAAAGCACCATAGCGGAATCTACGATTCTGACGTTTCCAACCGTACTCGCCTTGTTGATACTTAATTCTTGCTGCTTGTTCAGCAATTGCATAAATACTACCTGACCAGCATCAACATCACGCGTTAAGCGAATAATTTCTTGCTGTGTTCTTGGCAGGCCAGCCACTTTTCCTTCGAGTTTCTTTTTCTCATCCAGCAGAGTTTGGCGCTTCTCCAGCAATGTGCGATAAGCTGGGTGTTCTTTAGTGTAGAGTTTCGATATTTCTGCTTCGCGGAAAGTTAGCTCATTGAGTTGCTGTTCAACATTTACCATGGTATCCAGCATGGATTTAGCTTCGAGCGACAGGTCAACCGAGTCATTTTCCTGACGGAATGCGTTAAGTTTATTTTCCGCATCATCAAGCTTTTCACGTACTTCAGGCAGCTGCCTGGCTACGAAGTCGAGGCTCTTTTGTGCTTCTTCAGATTTACGCTGTATGTTCTGCAAAAGATAATTATTAGCAATTCCTTGCAGCGTTTTCTGTGTTAACTCTGGATCCGGGCCATTCAACGTTAATGTTAAAACACCTGAATCCTTGCCTTTGTCCTCAACCGTTAAATTCCCAAGCAGATAATTGTACGTTGCCAGGTAGGGTTGTTTTTGTAAATAGAAGCTTGTTCCAGGCTCAGCGTTAGTGTCACTAATCAAAATTGACACACCGCCTTTCTCGGCCAACTTTCCAACTTCACCGGCTAAAAGCTCATCTCCGTCGTAAGAAAGCGTAAAGCTTTTATTCTCGCCAATCTCGAGGGTCAGCTTTGTACCAATCAACTCAGCGGGAACTTGTACTCTCGATACAGCAACTTTAGGCTCCTTGTTGCCCATCAGCCGTGCCCATCCCTCACCCACTATTGGCAAATACTTAGGCTTAACCGAGGTATCTAAGTTCAAATCTTCAATGGTTTTTCCCAAAACCAGTCGAGACTGAATAAGCTCAATTTCCGCATTTGAAGTAGGTTTAGAATCAGGTATCAGGCTGGACATTTGGCTTACAACCAAATTGCCTGGGCTACTCTCAACCTGAACAAGTGCATCGGCACTATAGATTGGAGTAGCAAACATAGAATAAACGGCACCTAAAAAGGTAAAAAACAGGGTTATTCCTACAATCAACCAGCGATGATCGAGTAGAGCACCATATAAACGGCCAATGTCGATCTCATCTTTGGAATCTATGTCTTTTTTTGCATTAATCGATTTATTATCTACCATTATTATGCCTGATTATCGGTTAAGGGCATTAGCCCATTTCTGGGCGGCTTCGTCCAACAAAATATAGACAGAGTCAAAAGCTTCCATACTTTTCCGATAGGGATCTGGAATCTCTCGTTGTCCTGCCCAATGTCCAAAAAGCATGGTTTTCCCCCTTACTTCAGGCGCAAGCTTGGTAATATCGTTGATATGTTTCTTTTCCATCACCAAAATTAAATCCCGGCTTCTACACATCTCAGCTGTGATTTGTTTGGCACAATGATTTTCGAGCAGAACATCTCTTTTACCGGCAACCGTTTTAGCACTTTCGTCGGCTTCATGCCCCACTAAAGCCCCCAAACCTGCCGAGTCTATTTCAAGCTGAGGACAATATTTTTGTAGTAATCGCTCACCTGTTGGTGAGCGACATATATTGCCAACACAGACGATAAGAACTGAATTAAACATAGCGATTACCAGTTTTTGATATTTCGAGTCGTTTCAACACTGTAACGCACGGTGTTGATTGTCGGCAGCAGTTGATTTATTACGCGATTCCAACGAGTCAGAGGCGTTGCAGTGACATAAACGATGTCGTACGGCTCAAGCTGGAAGTTTGTTCCCAGAACCATTGCAGTAGCATCAGAGGTGTTGAGCTGATAAATATTGGCTATTTTTCCGCCTTGCTGGCGACTTGGACGAATAACAAATACACCAGTCGCATTAGAAACAGCCTGGTCAAGCCCTTCGGAATTACCTAATGCCTCCGTTAGCGTCATGCCACTGCGGTCCATTTTCAACGTCTGTTGCTTATTCACTTCACCCATAACAAAAACTTTTAAGTCATCATTGCGTGGCACATAGAGGATATCGCCAGGGTAAAGCATGCGATTTTGCGTTAAATCACCGTTCTGCATCAATGCCTGTAGCGAAATGCGCTGCTCACGGCCATTGTGCGTCAGCACTACATTACGCCAGTCTGCATCCGGACCAAGTCCTCCAGCTGAATTAACCGCATCAAGAATAGTTAATGGGATATTGGTAATTGCTTGTTTGCCCGAAGTTCCCACTTCACCCGTCACATAAACCTTTTGTGAGCGAAAAGCCGCGATATTTACATCCACCTGTGGGCTTTCGATGAATTGTGCCAGGCGATGTTGAATTTCATCACGCACTTGCTGGATGGTTTTACCCACCACGCGAACTTTGCCGATGTAAGGATAATAGATGGTGCCATCAGAGTGCACCCAGTTGCCCGTATCGCTGGCACTGCGGTATTGACCTGCTGGCGTAGTCAACTCTGGGTGATCCCAGACGGTTACGCTAAGAACATCACCAACGCCAATACGATATTCGTAGCTGGCGAGTTCCTGATCCAACAATGGATTCGGTTGCGCGATGGTCGGCTTGATGCGCATCTGCTCAATCAACATCGGTGTCATTGGGTAAACGTTGACCATTTTATCGATATCATAATCAGCATCTTGCTGCTTGATAACGTCTTTACCGCTTGTCGAAAGGTTTTGCCCAGGAATTATGGTACAACCACCGAGCAGTGTTATTGACACCAGTAAAGGAGCCAACTTAAGTTTTGTTTTCATCATTGAATTGTCATCGCTGTTGCTGATTTATTATCTTGAGCGGCCAACACCGCAAAGTGTTCGTGAACTACTTCCATCCACGCACATCCACGTCCAGCTTTTTACCCAACTGTTTAGTTCCGTCATCAGGGCGTTGCTCACAGCAGTGAGCTTAATGAATTGCTGATAATGCTTCTCTTCAGAAAGTCCAATAAAGTTAGCATCCAACCGAAATTGGAAGTGTAGCAATATGCGGCTAACCGACAAGCTGTAACTGTACGAAATTCCTGATTTTTGCCGGATTAGTCAGCAGTTACTTATTTAAGGAGATTATCACATTAGATTTTTCATACCTATTATGTGGCTATTATCCTAAAAAGTTCTTATCCGCGATATTTATGTTGACTGAAGGGAAGTAATACTCATCTGAATTCAGACACGCTACCGCCCCTGGCTTGCAGCTACCAATGCTGTAAATAAGAATAATGCTATTGCGAGGATGATAATTAGGATAATTCCACTGATAAATCCGAAATCATCATTTGAACCGTTTCATGGCCCTCTGCTTACAAAAGGCGCATTTATCACGGTGTGATCACATAAGTTATGACCAGATTTTCATACTATTGAATGTTTGTTACAAGGGCGGGACGGCAGATCCCGGTCACTTTCAGATTAAGACTAACTTTGCCCATTTTATCACATTGATAATCAACAGGTTAGAGTTAATAAAGAAAATAGTCTTTTCCGGATAGTTCTATGTTGATAATAATATTTTTATCGTAGTTAAGCCAAATTCGCTGCAATTTCCATCAGTATAAGAATTTCTGAGTACCTCAATACCGATCAAAGTCACACGGCACGACTGTCTCGAAACTTAAATAGATTCATCCTGAGATTATTCCTAGATAGCATTGCGTTTTTTTGTTTAGCGTACCAATATCAACATTAATCTAATTAATACATCTTATAGGGTTAAATACGTCGTATGGAATGGATCGCCGATCCGTCAATTTGGGCCGGTCTGGTTACGCTAATCGTGCTGGAGCTGGTACTGGGTATTGATAATCTTGTTTTCATCGCCATTCTCGCAGAAAAACTGCCCCCAGCGCAACGCGACCGTGCTCGGGTAACCGGCTTGTTACTTGCGCTGGTTATGCGTTTACTGCTGCTGACTTCCATCTCCTGGCTTGCCACACTGACTAAACCGCTGGTTACCCTTGCAGGTCATCCGTTTAGCGCGCGGGATATTATTATGTTGGTGGGAGGTGTGTTCCTGTTGTTTAAAGCCACCATGGAACTTAATGAGCGGCTTGAAGGTAAAGACGAAGAGCAGAATACGCAGAAACGTGGCGCGCGATTCTGGCCGGTGGTGGCACAAATTGTGGTTCTGGATGCGGTGTTTTCACTGGATTCGGTGATTACTGCAGTGGGGATGGTTGATCATCTTCCGGTCATGATGGCCGCCGTTGTGGTAGCAATTTTTCTGATGTTGCTGGCCAGTAAGCCCCTCACCCGCTTCGTTAACAGTCACCCGACGATTGTTATTCTCTGTCTGAGTTTCCTGTTAATGATAGGCTTTAGCCTGATCGCAGACGGTTTTGGCTTCCATATACCCAAAGGTTATCTCTACGCGGCTATCGGGTTTTCGGTAATTATCGAATCGCTGAATCAGCTGGCACATTTTAATCGTCGTCGCTTCCTGTCTGCCAAGCTGCCGCTGCGCAAACGCACTGCCGAAGCGGTGCTGCGTTTACTGCGCGGGCATCATGAGCATGCCGAACTGGATGCCGAGACATCCTCGCTGGTTGCCGACCATAATGAGAGCCAGGGGATCTTTAATAAGCAGGAACGATTAATGATCGCCCGGGTGTTGGGGATGGGGCAGCGCAGCGTTCGCAGTATCATGACCTCACGCCACGATATTGAGAATATCGATCTGGCTGACGATCCAGAAAAAATCATGGAGCAGCTCGATCGCAATCAGCACACGCGCATCATCATCACCGAAAAGAGTGACGACCCGCTGGGGGTGGTGCATGTTATCGACCTTCTGCACCAGTCGCTGCATGAAAACGCTCTCGATTTACGCGCGCTGATTCGCCAGCCGTTGGTGTTTCCCGAGCAATTGCCGCTGTTACAGGCGCTGGAGCAGTTCCGTAATGCACGCACGCACTTTGCTTTTGTCGTCGATGAGTTTGGTTCGGTGGAAGGCGTGGTGACGCTAAGTGATGTGATGGAAACCATCGCCGGTAATTTACCCAACGAGAGCGAAGAGCTGGATGCGCGTCATGATATTGTGCAAAACGCCGACGGTAGCTGGACAGCCAATGGCTATATGCCGCTGGACGATCTGGTCATGTACTTGCGACTGCCGCTGGATGAAAAGCGCGAGTATCACACCATTGCCGGACTCTTAATGGAGCATTTGCAACGGATTCCGCAGGAAGGCGAAGAACTGCAGGTTGGCGATTTTCTGTTTCGGATTCTGCAGGTTGACAGCCATCGGGTGCAGAAGGTGCAGATTATTCCGTTACGGCTGCCGGAGTCGGACAGCTAACATCAGTGACATAGATTCAGGGGAGTCGAAAACGACTCCCCTGCCCCGACAATTACTTATTCTCTTTCAATAATTGCTTCGCATCTTCGCTGTTTTTATTGCCCTGATTACGCTCAATCCAGCTGTTAATCCGCGATTTGGCCTCGTCCTGAATGCGTTTACGCAGCACCTGGTCAACCTGCAAAGAGTATTGCAGGCTGTCCCACGAGCCATACAACCGCAGTGGAATCGCGGTTTCTTTTAGCGTCTGCACCAGCTGGTTATTCCCTTTCCAGCCATCGGTTACCTTAATATTAAAGGTGATATCACACTGCTGGCTGTCGAGATTAACAATTCCTTTACCGGCGAGGTCCAGCATTGCGGAGCGCCCTTGCAGATTAACCAGCGCCATTGAGCCATTATCGAGCTGCAGTGAGCCTTTCAGCTGCTGAACTTCGGTATAGCTGACATCAGAGTCAGTGCCTCGCACCTGGTCGCTGCTGCGTTCAACCGCACGCTGGATCATTTGCTGGAAGTTAAGCCCGGCCAGCCGTGCGTTTTGCATACTCATTTCAGCGTTGCCACGCCAGTGGTGTTTAAAATCTTCCACACTGAGCCCATGGCCGTGCAGTTTGCCACTCATCGACAGCTTGCCACTGACGGTTTCCGGCAGTTCGAAAGCTTTCAGCAGCGGCGCCAGCTCAATCTGATTGAGTACCGGCTGGAAGGTGACCTGAGTCAGTGGATTATGAATATTTACTGTGCCGGGCAGTGAGAAGTCACCGGAGCCCGTTTTGCCGGTAAGGGTGGCAATATTCATTGCACCGTGATCGTTGCTGCCGACAAACTGGACCTGACTGAAATCCATGCCGCGCCAGCGCAGTGTATCAATCTGCATATTCAGCTTACCGCTGATGTCATTCAGCGCTGAGTTTTCATTACTGCGTTCGATCGGCTCGGCAATCACCGGCGCGCGGCCTGTCGACAGTTGCGTAGCGGGCTGGCCGTCAGTGGCGTTTTGCAGGAAGTTATTGCCGGTCAACGCATCAATATCCAGCGTCGGCGCATGCAGATCGATATTGAAATCCGGGCTACCGCTTAATTTACCGGAAACAGCGCCATTAAGCTGACTGTTGTTTACCGTTAAAGCGATATTTTTGAGCGAGAATTGCTGGGTTTCATTTTGCCAGTCGGCCAGCAGTGAGGCTTCACCCTGTAGACCCTGCGGCGGTAGGTCCGCGCCTCTTAATTGCCAGCTTAGCTGCTCGATATTGCCGGAGATGCGCTGTGGGTATTCAGTAACATCCATCGCTCCTTTCAACGCCAGCTGCAGTTCGCGCTGATCGCGACTGACGCGGGTAGTCAGATCCACACTGGCTTGCTTACGGGCATTTTGTGACAGCTCGAGATTGATATCGCGGAAATTGATCTGCTCACCGCCAGCCTGTTGCCAGACCAGCAGGCTGTCCACCACCTGCAATTTGGCGATATCGAATTTCCAGCCGCTGGCCGTCTCCGGCACCGAGGAACCCGACGGACCAACCGGAGCATCTTGAGGACGCTGCGCTTCACTTTCCGGGGTAACGCGTATCACCGCGTTTTTCAGCATCACCTGTTTTACACTGAGCTGATGGGATAACAGCGGCAGAAGATGCACGTCGAGGCGCATGTTTTCTGCATTAATAAGCGGCTGTTGCGCGCCAGGCGCGGTAATCGACATGCGCCCGGCAAGAATGCTGAGCTGCGGCCAGACGTGCCAGCGCAGATTGCCTTGCAGCTCCAGTTTATAGCCACTGCGCTGTTCAACCTGCTGCACCATGTAAGCACGAAAATCGTTGGGATTAACCAGCAGTACCAGCGCTGACATGCCTGCCACAATCACTACCAACAGTATGGCCAGCGTGGTAATTAATCTTCTCATCCGATCCTCTTATTCGCCTGAAGCGCCAGGCTGTTAGTCTTTATCAATTCGGCTGGCAACCGCGCCTTGCTGATCCTTATATTTCGCATCCTGACGACGGTTATAAGGGCGCGCAGCAGGACCAGACAGCGGTTCAAAGCTTAGCGCACCAATCAGCATACCGGGACGTAATGCTAACGGCAGCTTACCTGAATTATAGAACTCCAGCACAATTCGTCCCTGCCAGCCGGGATCGATGCGGTGCGCGGTGACGTGAACCATTAAGCCCAGACGCGCCAGCGACGAGCGACCGTCCAGCCAGCCGACCAGGTCGTCGGGAAGCGTAACCGACTCAAAGGTCACCGCCAGTGCCAGTTCGCCGGGATGCAAAAAGAATGCTTCACCTTCCGGCAGCACAATTTCATCGCTCATTACCCGGTCTAATGCTGCGCTGACTTCATCCTTTGGCCCACTTAAATCAATAAAGGCAGCGGTATGACCGCGAAAGGTGCGAAATTTATTGCCGAGGCGAACATCCACCGTCGCGCCACTGATGCGCTCTACCGGTGGGCGCGGCGTAATGTCAAGCTTGCCGCTATCAAGCCAGGCTTCGATATCGCGATCGCATAATCTCATCGCCGTCTACTCCATCAATGTATTGGTTGCTAACACTGCCACAGGGTTAGCATAAACGCTATGCCAACCCTGTCATTTTTAAGGAATTTTATCTTATCGTAGCAGCAATGCCGTCGCTACTCGAAAAACTGATTAATCTTCGCTTTCAGAATATCAATCGCGATGCGGTTTTTACCGCCGCGCGGCACAATAATGTCAGCATACTGTTTGGATGGCTCAATAAACTGCAGGAACATCGGACGCACCGTTTTCTGATATTGCGCCATCACCGAATCCATTGAACGGCCACGCTCATTGACATCACGCTTCATGCGACGCATCAGACAAATATCCAGCGGCGTATCAACGAAAATAGAGAAGTTCATCTCCTGACGCAGACGCGCATCGGTCAGCAGCAAAATGCCTTCCAGAATAATCACTTTTTTCGGCTTCAGATGGACAGTTTCTTTGGTGCGGGTGTGGTCAACATAGCTGTAAACCGGTAGTTCTATATCCTGTCCCGATTTCAGCATCTGCAGATGTTGCAACAGCAGATTGTGATCCATTGCGCTGGGATGGTCGTAATTGGTTTTTACCCGCTCTTCCATGGTGAGGTGGCTTTGGTCTTTGTAGTAGCAATCTTCCGGGATCACGCCGATATGTTCATCGCCGACCTGATCGCGCACTTCACGATACAAGGTACTGGAGATTAAGCTTTTCCCCGACGCTGATGCGCCTGCGATTCCTACAATGACGCATTGGTGAGACTTGTCAGTCATAAAATTAAAGACCTGATAACTATGTGACTTATCGATAAGGCGAAGTCGATTTGCTCTGCCTTATTGACGGGTCAGGAATGAGAGGGTTGTTTCGCTGGCAATTATAGGGATTTAGCTGAACTGATGCCAGAAAAAACCCCGCCTGCTGATTTTCGGAAATTACCCCTTTGGCGCAAAGTACTTTCCCCGATAAACTAGTGTTCATCTGGCGTACTGGCCTGAAGTCCGTTTTGACCCGAAGGAAAACTATGTCCTGGAACACACTAAGCTATCTTGGCGACAGCATGTTGCTGCTTCCCACCGCAGTGATTATTGCGCTGGTGATGCCGTGGAAAAATAACGATCGCCGCGCCGTGTGGTTCTGGATTGTGGTTTTCTGCCTGGCAGGGGCGCTGGTCAGCCTGTCGAAAATCGCCTTTATGGGCTTTGGTATCGGCAGTGCGCGCTTTAATTTCACCGGCTTCAGCGGCCACAGTGCGATGTCCGCGACCCTGTGGCCGGTGATGTTCTGGCTGCTGTCCGGGCGTTTATCCGCGCTGCTGCGCGGCGCGGCGCTGGCGGTCGGCTATCTGATTCCGCTAATGGTCGGTTTCTCCCGCCTTGAGCTGGACGTTCACTCCACCAGCGAAGTGGTCAGCGGCCTGCTGCTTGGCTATACCCTGAGCAGTGCATTTTTACTCTCACAACGCAGCTCTCAGCTTAAAGGCTTTAGTGTGGTGCAGCTTTGTGTCGCGCTGCTGGTTCCGGTGCTGCTGTTCAGTCATGGCCGTGTGGCGACCACCCAGGGCTTTCTGACCCACCTCTCCACGAAGATTACCGGATTAGAGAAACCTTTTACCCGTAGTGAACTGTTGCAGCAGCCTTAATTAGCTGTTTTTTATCACTCTGATTTCGGCCGCAAAGTTTATTGGTTACAGCGCGCATAATTTCGATTTACCCACAGCATTGCATAACGGATGTGCTAGCATGCAACGAGCATTGAGTCTTGTTGAAAGCATGTAAATCAGCCTGTCAGGCTCGCAGGCATGCAGCTGGAATCGATGATGACAACCGATATTCTCTCATCCCGACTCACCGGCTCATGGTGGGCAAAATCATTAATACTTGGCGCGTTAAGTTTCGCGCTAACGCTATTTTGTATTGAGCTGATCATGGTCAGCGGCACTCTCTCGCCGCTATGGTTCCCTACTACCCTGATGACCGTGGTGGTTTTCCGCTATTCCAATGCTGAGTTACTGCCATTGCTGTTCAGCTGTATGACTGGCCTGGTGCTGGCCAATGCATTAATGTTTGGCGTTTCGCTGGCCATCATTAGTTTTCCGCTGGTTAACTTGTTACAAGCTCTGGCTGGCGGACTGCTGCTGCGGCTGGTTCTCGGGCGCAAAGCGCCGCTCAGCTCACTCAGCAGCTGGTATAAGATGCTGGCTACAATCGGCATTGCCGCCCCGCTGTTCGGTGGGTTGCTGGCAAATGGCCTGCTGAACCATGCCGGTGCCCCGGCGTTACACTTTATCGTCTCGTGGGCGGTATCAGAAATGATCGGTATGCTGGCGCTGGCGCCGGTGTGTCTGCTGTGGCGTGCAGGCTATTTCGGTAAACCCTTAGTGAGTAAAACGCTGGCAGAAGCGATTATTACGCTGATCGCCACTCTGGCACTCAGTTATATCGCGCTGCGCTATCTCCCGTGGCCGTTCACCTTTATGATTGTGGTGCTGTTCTGGAGTGCGGTGCGCCTGCCACGACTTGAAGCCTTTATTATTTTTTTCGCTAACATCGCCATGATGTCGCTGATGCTGGCCTGGCGCTTTTTCGATGTGTACGCCGAAAGCACCCATGAAATTGCCGGCGCCCCGTGGCTACCGTTTCTGCTGGTGCTGATTCCCAGCCATATGATGACGCTGGCGATGCATTCGTTCAGGGAAGAGAAAAAACATATCAGCGAAAGCGAGCGCCGTTTCCGCCATGCGATGGAGTATTCGGCGATCGGTATGGCGCTGGTTTCTCCTGACGGCCGCTGGCTGCAAACCAACAATGCGCTGTGCCATTTTCTCGGCTATCGGGCCGATGAGCTGAAACGTCTGAACTTCCAGAAAATTACCCATCCCGACGATCTGGATGCCGATCTCGCCCAGCTTAACGCCCTGCTGGCCGGCACCATTGACAGCTACACCACTGAAAAGCGCTACCTGCGTAAAGATCATAAAATCGTCTGGGCGCGACTGGCGGTGTCAGTGGTGCATGATACCGATCATCAGCCACTCTATTTTATTTCGCAAATAGAGGATATCACCGCGCTGAAACACTCCAATGAACAGAACCGTCTGTTAATGGAACGTATTACCATCGCCAATGAAGCCGGCGGTATCGGCGTCTGGGAGTGGAATATTGACGATAACGACCTCAGCTGGGACCGGCGGATGTACGAAATGTTTGAGCTTTCCAGCGACGAAACGCCCACCGATCGCTACTGGTTAGGTTGCGTGATTGCAGAAGATCGCGACAAAGCGGAGCAAGCGTTAAAACGGTCGATAAAACTGCGTGAACCGTTAGATCTTGAGTACCGTATCCAGAGCAGCACCGGGATCCGCTATATCCACACTCAGGCCAACCGAATTTTACGCGATGACGGGCGTATTGAGCGCATTCTGGGTATCAGTCAGGATGTGACCGAAGTTCGGGCGCTAAATGAAGCGCTGTTCCAGGAAAAAGAGCGCATGCTGATTACTCTCGACTCGATCGGCGAGGCGGTGATCAGTACCAACCAGGAGATGCTGGTAACCTTTATGAATCCGGTCGCTGAGCAGATGAGCGGCTGGTCTCAGGAGCGCGCGGCGGGTGTCCATATCAGCAAAATTTTGCATATTACCCACGGCAGTAAAGGGCCAGAAATTGAAAATCTGCTGCTGAGTAAGCTGCCTGAAGTGAAAGTCACGCCAGATTTTGAGCAGGACCTGGTGCTGCACAGCCCTGGCGGCGACCAGTTTGATATTCACTACAGCATTACCCCACTCAACACTATCGAAGGCCGCATTATTGGCTGCGTGATGGTGATTCATGACGTCAGCGAATCTCGGGAAATGTTGAAACGCCTCAGCTACAGCGCTTCACACGATATGCTGACGCGCCTGCCCAACCGCTCCAGTTTCGAACACCAGCTGAAGCGGCTGCTGGTTTCGTCCAGCGAACATCAGCATCAGCACGTACTGACCTTTATTGATCTTGACCGGTTTAAAGCTATCAACGATACCGCGGGCCATGCCGCTGGCGATGCGCTGCTGCATGAGCTGGCGAAATTAATGCAGTCGCAACTGCGCAGCCACGATCTGCTGGCGCGCCTGGGCGGTGATGAGTTTGGCTTGCTGTTAAGCGACAGTTCAACTGACGCTGCCATCGAAGTGGTACAGCGTCTGGTCAGCAGCATTAATGAGTACCGCTTCCTGTGGGAAGGACGGCTGTTTCGCATCGGTGCCAGCGCCGGACTAACGCAAATTACCAGCAGCAACTGTATCGCCAGCGAAGTGATGGCCCAGGCTGACTTTGCCTGTTATAACGCCAAACATAATGGTCGCGGTCAGATCTCAGTGTACGAGGCGCGCCTGCAACGCCAGCTGCGACCGGTAATGACGCGAGAAGAGAATATCCGCACTCTGCAGGAGCATCCGTTGCGAATGATGGCCTCACCCGTCACGCCGCCGCGCAAAACTCAGGCGGTCAGTTTCTGGCTGATCGGTCTGCAACTGTTTTCGCGCACCGGTCAGGAGATCAGTGAAGCAGAATTTCGCGCTAACCTGCATGAGCCAGACCTGTTTATCGCGCTCGACCGCAAAGTTATCGATACTTTTTATGCCAGCTATGGCGCCGGCGTGGCGCGCAAAGCCATCAGCATGGCGCTACCGCTGTCGGCTTATGGCCTGAAAGACGACGTTTTTATTCGTTATCTGCTGGATAAAATCAGCAGTGGCGGCGTGGCGGGTAATCTGCTGCACTTTATGCTCGACATTGATACCCTGCTCGAACAGCATGAAACCCTGCATGCTAATATTGCCCGCTTACGCCAGCTGGGCTGCGGCATTGTATTACGCGATTTTGGCCGTAATCTTGATGCATTTAATCTGCTGCATGCCGACGAAATCGACTATCTGATGCTCAGCGCGGACCTGGTGACTAACGTCCACTGTAATCTGATGGACGAAATGATGGTGTCAATTATCCATGGTCACGCCCAGCGGCTGAACATCGCCACCCTTGCCGGCCCGGTAGAGTTACCGCTGGCGTTAACCACGCTGGCCACTATTGGTATCGACGTGGTATGGGGTGAGGCGGTCGGCAGCCCGCAGACGCTCACAACCCTGCTGAGCAACAGTTACTTCGCGATTAAATAGCCCTTCTCCGCCTATATTGTCCCGCCTGTCGCCAACCGCGTGGTATTGATTGCCCTGCACGACGTACTGCGCTAAAGTCGCCCCCTTTTTTCGCCATTGGGAGGGTAAACATGTTTATCGGTTTCGATTACGGGACGGCAAACTGCTCGGTAGCTGTGATGGAGAAGGGCTCGCCGCGCCTGCTGCCGCTGGAAAATAATTCGCCGTGGTTGCCCTCAATGTTATGTGCACCTACGCGTGAAGCGATCAGCGAATGGTTATTCCGCCATCATCAAGTCGCCACGCCGGACGCTGAAAACCAGGCGCTGTTGCGTCGCGCCATCGCCTTTAACCGCGAAGAAGATATCGAGGTCAACAGTAACAGCGTGCAGTTTGGTCTGGCATCGCTGGCGCAGTATATGGATGATCCGGAAGAGGTGTGGTTTGTTAAATCGCCGAAATCCTTCCTCGGTGCCAGCGGACTGAAGCCGCAGCAGATCGCGCTGTTTGAAGACCTGGTGTGCGCCATGATGCTGCATATCCGCAAAACCGCTGAAAACCAGCTGGGCAGTGACATTCAGCAAGCGGTGATTGGTCGCCCGATTAACTTTCAGGGCTTAGGCGGTGAAGACGCCAACCATCAGGCGCAGGGCATACTTGAACGCGCTGCACATCGCGCCGGTTTCCGTGACGTGGTGTTTCAGTTTGAGCCGGTTGCGGCCGGGCTGGACTTTGAAGCCACGCTGCAAAAAGAGACGCGAGTGCTGGTGGTGGATATCGGTGGTGGTACCACTGACTGCAGTATGCTGTTGATGGGCCCGGAGTGGAGCACGAAAGCCGAGCGCGGCGCCAGCCTGCTCGGTCACAGCGGTTGCCGCGTCGGTGGTAACGATCTGGATATTATGCTGGCATTTAAAGAGCTGATGCCGCTGCTTGGCCTCGGCGGCCAGACGGCAAAAGGTATTGCGCTGCCGGCTCTGCCGTGGTGGAACGCGGTAGCCATTAACGATGTTCCGGCGCAAAGCGATTTCTATGCTGCCGCCAGCCGTAAAATGCTGCAGGATCTGATTCGCGATGCGCAGCAGCCTGAGGTGGTGAAGCGCCTGCTGAAAGTCTGGCAACAGCGGCTCAGCTATCGTCTGGTACGTAGCGCGGAAGAGAGTAAAATTGCCCTGTCGGACAGCCGTGAAGTGGCAGCCGCGCTCGATTTTATCGAGCCAGCGTTGGCTACCTCAGTCAGCGTTGAAGGATTTCAGGCGGCGATTACTCAACCGTTAGAGCGTATTCAGGAGCAGGTGAAACTGGCACTGGCCACCAGCGGCACCCGTCCTGATGTTATCTATCTTACCGGCGGCAGTGCCCGTTCCCCGCTGCTGCGTCAGGCGTTGCAACAGCAACTGCCGGATATCCCGCTGGCCACTGGCGATGACTTTGGTTCGGTCACCGCCGGTCTGGCGCGCTGGGCACAGGTCACCTTTGCCGGTTAATTAGCTGCTGGCTTCGGCCAGTTGCTTAATCTCTTCCGGTGAAAGTTTCAGCGTCGCCGCCTTGACCAGCTCATCAAGCTGTTGCAGGGAAGTGGCACTGACGATCGGTGCGGTGATGCCCGGACGCGCAATCTGCCACGCCAGCGCCACCTGGGTTGGTGTGGCATCACGCGCGGCGGCAATCTGATCCAGCGCCGCCAGAATCCGCAAACCGCGTGGGTTAAGATATTGCTTCACTACCCCTTCACCACGTTTGCTTTTGCTGGCATCCTGGGGTGTACGGTATTTTCCGCTGAGAAAACCACTGGCCAGTGAATAGTAGTTAATCACGCCGAGTCCGTGCTCAATCGCCACCTGCTCCAGACCACTTTCATACTCGCTGCGATCGTAGAGGTTATATTCCGGTTGCAGCGTTTCATAGCGGGTCAGATTTTGCTGCTCGCTGATTTTCAGGGCTTCCGACAACCGCTGCGCACTGTAATTGGAGGCACCAACCGCCCGCACCTTGCCCTCTTTGACCAGCACATCAAAGGTCGCCAGCGTTTCAGCCAGCGGCGTATCCTCGTCATCCCGGTGCGCCTGATACAGGTCGATATAGTCGGTTTGCAGGCGACGCAGTGAATCTTCTACCGCCTGACGAATATATGCCGGAGCAAGCCCGGTCTTCTGCGGGCTTAATTCCATCCCCACTTTGGTCGCCAGTACTATCTGGTCACGCTTGCCGCTTTTCTTCAGCCAGTTGCCAATAATGGTTTCGGATTCGCCCCCCTCGTTGCCGGGCGCCCAGCGCGAATAGACATCGGCGGTATCGATAAACCACAACCCCTTCTCTACCAGCGCATCAAGCAGGGAAAAAGAGGTGGCCTGGTCGACAGTCCAGCCAAATACATTGCCGCCGAAGGTCAGTGGTGGAACCTGAATCTGACTACGGCCTAACTGACGTAAGGGTAATTGACTCATGCTGTTTCTCCTGAAATTAAATGATTTCTGGCGCGACCATCAGCTTAGCAAACATTTTTTACCTCGCTTTGCGGATTTCTGGCGAAAGATTTTCAGGATATGAATAGTGCCGACGGCTGAGGCCAGCATAATAGCCGCCAGAAGCCTCGAATCAGGCGACACAACTAAACTATACAGTTATCCTTATTTCCTTCATTTTTTTATCGCCTTAGCTGTCTACACTAAGGTCTTTGTGGGTTATTGCGTTATGACCCACCAGAATTATCGTTCGCACCGCTGGAGAGCTACTGACAATATGAACGCCGCACGCCGCACGCCAAAAAAAATTATTATTGTTGCCATCGTGGCAGTTGTTGCCGCCGGTGCGCTCTGGTGGTGGCACCATAACAGCACCCCGTCATCGCCGGGCGCTGTAGAATCTCAGCAGCAGCGCGGCAAAGGCGGTGCACGCCGTGGAATGCCTGCGGCTCCAGTACAGGCCGCTACTGCCGTCACGCAGAGCGTACCGCAATATCTTACCGGTTTAGGTACGGTGAACGCTGCCAGCACCGTAACGCTGCGCAGCCGCGTCGACGGTGAGCTGATGGCGCTGCATTTTACCGAAGGTCAACAGGTGGCAGCGGGTCAGCTGCTGGCAGAAATCGATCCGCGCCCGTATCAGGTGGCGCTGACCCAGGCGCAGGGGCAACTGGCAAAAGACCAGGCGACGCTGGCAAATGCACGCCGCGACCTGGCGCGTTATGAAAAGCTGGCAAAAACCGGACTGGTATCGCAGCAGGAGCTGGATACTCAGCGCTCGCTGGTCAGTGAAACACTGGGCAGTATCAAAGCCGATGAAGGCAGTGTCGCCAGCGCCCAGCTCAATCTGACCTACAGCCGGATTACCTCACCGATTGCCGGACGCGTCGGCCTGAAACAGGTCGATATCGGCAACTATATTACCAGCGGTGATACCAACGGCATCGTGGTGATCACCCAAACCCACCCGGTAGATGTGGTATTCAGCCTGCCAGAAAATAATATTACGATGATTTTACCGGCGCAAAAAAGCGGCGATTCACTGCTGACCGAAGCCTGGGATCGCAGTAACAAAACTCACCTCACCGACGGCAAGCTGCTGAGTCTGGATAATCAGATCGACAGTACTACCGGTACAATTAAGCTGAAGGCGCGCTTTGCTAATGAAGACGACAAACTGTTTCCTAATCAGTTTGTTAACGTGCGCCTTAAGGTCAACACGCTGGATGATGCCATCGTCATCCCGGCCGCCGCGCTACAAATGGGCAGTGAAGGCCACTTTGTCTGGGTGGTGAACAGCGAGAATAAAGTCAGTAAAAAAGGCGTCAGCGTCGGGATTCAGGACAGTGAAAAAGTGGTGATTAAAGCAGGCCTGGACAGCGGCGAGCGGGTGGTTACCGACGGGCTGGACCGCCTGACGGAAGGAGCCACGGTTGAAGTGGTGGCAGCGCAAAACACCCCACTGTCATCCGATAAAACCGCTCAACGCGCGAAGGGAGAGCGTTCCTGATGCAGGTCATGCCTCCTGAGTCTGGCGGCGGGCCATCACGTCAGTTTATTCTGCGCCCGGTTGCTACCACCCTGCTGATGGTCGCTATTCTGCTGGCAGGGATTATCGGTTATCGCGCCCTGTCGGTCTCGGCACTGCCGGAAGTTGACTATCCAACCATTCAGGTCGTGACGCTGTATCCCGGCGCCAGTCCGGACGTGGTCACCTCGGCAATTACCGCCCCGCTGGAGCGTCAGTTTGGTCAGATGTCCGGGCTGAAGCAGATGTCATCGCAAAGTTCCGGCGGCGCTTCCGTGGTCACTTTACAGTTCCAGCTAAGCCTGCCGCTCGACGTCGCCGAGCAGGAAGTGCAGGCGGCGATTAACTCAGCCACTAATCTGCTGCCCTCCGATCTGCCCAATCCACCGGTATACAGCAAAGTAAATCCGGCCGATCCGCCGATTATGACGCTGGCGGTGACCAGCACCAGCATGCCAATGACTCAGGTGCAGGACATGGTGGAAACCCGGGTGGCGCAGAAAATCTCGCAGGTTTCCGGCGTCGGTCTGGTTACGCTCTCCGGCGGCCAGCGCCCGGCAGTGCGGGTGAAAATGAACGCTCAGGCGATTGGCGCGTTGGGGCTGGACAGTGAAACTATCCGTACTGCTATTACCTCTGCCAACGTCAATTCGGCAAAAGGCAGCCTGGATGGCCCGGAACGTTCAGTCACGCTATCGGCTAACGATCAGATGAAATCGGCGGAAGATTATCGTCAACTGATTGTCGCTTATAAAAATGGCGCGGCGGTGCGGCTTGGCGATGTGGCTACCGTTGAGCAGGGTGCGGAAAACAGCTGGCTCGGCGCCTGGGCCAATCGCCAGCCAGCGATTGTACTGAATGTGCAGCGCCAGCCCGGTGCCAATATTATTACTACCGCCGACAGCATTCGTCAGATGCTGCCCGCGCTGACCGCATCACTGCCTAAATCAGTTGATGTACAGTTGATGTCGGATCGCACGACCAATATTCGCGCCTCGGTACATGACGTGCAGCTGGAACTGCTGCTGGCGATTTCGCTGGTGGTGATGATCATCTATCTGTTCCTGCGCAACGTCCCGGCGACGATTATCCCGGCGGTTGCAGTGCCGCTGTCGCTGGTCGGCACCTTTGCAGTGATGTATTTCCTCGATTTCTCGATCAATAACCTGACGCTGATGGCGCTGGTTATCGCCACCGGCTTTGTCGTCGATGATGCGATTGTGGTGATTGAAAACATTTCGCGCTATATCGAAAAAGGCGAGAAACCGGTAGCAGCAGCGTTGAAAGGGGCCGGAGAGATCGGTTTTACCATTATCTCACTGACGCTTTCGTTGATTGCGGTACTGATCCCACTGCTGTTTATGGGCGATATTGTTGGACGGCTGTTCCGCGAATTCGCCGTCACGCTGGCGGTTGCCATATTAATCTCGGCGGTGGTGTCACTGACGCTGACGCCAATGATGTGCGCGCGTATGCTCAGCGCAGAATCACTGCGCAAACAGAACCGTTTTTCCCGTGCCAGCGAGGCGATGTTTGATCGGGTGATTGCTGCCTATGGCCGGGTGCTCAAGCGCGTGCTGAATCATCCGTGGCTGACGCTCGGAGTAGCGATTGGCACTCTGCTGCTGACGATACTGCTGTGGATGATGATTCCGAAAGGCTTCTTCCCATTACAGGATAACGGCATTATTCAGGGTACGGTACAGGCGCCGCAGTCGGTCTCTTACGCCAGTATGGCCCAGCGCCAGCAGACCGTCGCCTCGATCATTATGAAAGATCCGGCGGTGCAGAGCCTGACCTCGTTTGTCGGCGTCGATGGCACTAATCCGGCGCTGAACAGTGGCCGACTGCAAATCAACCTGAAACCACTGGACGAACGCGACGATCGCATTCCGGCGGTGATTGAGCGGCTGCAAAGAGAAGTCGCACGCGTGCCGGGCATTACGCTGTATCTGCAGCCGGTGCAGGATCTGACCATTGATACCCAGTTGAGCCGCACCCAGTATCAGTTTACCTTACAGACCGGTTCGCTGGATGCCCTCAGTGAATGGGTCCCTGCCCTACTGACCGAACTGCAGAAGCTGCCGCAGTTGCAGGATGTCAGCAGCGACTGGCAGGATCAGGGGCTGGAAGCCTATATCAAAGTCGACCGCGACAGCGCCAGTCGGCTGGGCATTTCGATGGCCGACGTGGATAACGCGCTGTATAACGCCTTTGGTCAGCGGCTGGTCTCCACTATCTACACCCAGGCGAATCAGTACCGCGTGGTACTGGAACAGGATACCAGCAGCACGCCGGGGCTGGCGGCGCTGGATGGCATTCGCCTGACCAGCAGCGACGGCAGCAGCGTGCCGCTGAATACCCTCGCCAGCGTTGAGCAGCGTCATACTGCACTGGCGATCAATCATCTCGATCAGTTCCCGTCGACCACCTTCTCGTTTAACGTTGGCGACGGTTATTCACTGGAAGAAGCCACCAAAGCGATTACTCAGGCCGAACAGCAGCTGGAAATGCCGTCAGACATTATTACCAAGTTTCAGGGCAGTACGCTGGCGTTCCAGGCGGCGCTCGGCAGCACGGTGTGGCTGATTGTTGCGGCGGTGGTGGCGATGTATATCGTGCTCGGCGTGCTGTATGAGAGCTTTATTCATCCGATCACCATTTTGTCGACGCTGCCGACCGCCGGTGTTGGCGCGTTACTGGCGCTGATGCTGAGCGGCAACGAACTGGATGTGATTGCGATAATCGGCATCATCCTGCTGATTGGTATCGTTAAGAAAAATGCCATCATGATGATCGACTTCGCCCTCGCCGCCGAACGCGAACAGGGTATGACGCCGTATGACGCGATTTATCAGGCTTGTCTGCTGCGCTTCCGTCCGATTTTAATGACCACGCTGGCGGCGCTGTTTGGTGCGCTGCCGCTGATGCTCAGCACCGGCGTTGGTGCAGAACTGCGCCAGCCACTCGGCGTGACGATGGTTGGCGGGCTGATCCTCAGCCAGATCCTGACGCTGTTTACCACGCCGGTGATCTATCTGCTGTTTGATCGCCTGTCGCTGGCCACGCGCCGCCGCTTCAAGCGCACGGAGAATGCATCGTGAAGTTTTTCGCGCTGTTTATCCACCGGCCGGTCGCGACCATTCTGCTGACGATTGCCATCACTCTTGCCGGTATTCTCGGTTTTCGTCTGTTGCCGGTGGCGCCGCTGCCCCAGGTCGATTTCCCGGTGATTATGGTCAGTGCCTCACTGCCGGGTGCGTCACCGGAAACCATGGCATCGTCGATCGCGACGCCGCTGGAGCGCTCGCTGGGCCGCATTGCTGGCGTCAGTGAAATGAGCTCCAGCAGCTCGCTCGGCAGTACGCGTATTATTCTGGTATTTGATTACGACCGTGATATCAACGGTGCCGCGCGTGATGTGCAGGCCGCCATCAATGCCGCCCAGGCGCTGTTGCCAAGCGGCATGCCGAGTCGCCCGACCTATCGCAAAGCTAACCCGTCCGATGCGCCGATTATGATTATGACGCTGACCTCCGATACTTATTCTCAGGGTCAGCTTTATGATTACGCCTCTACTCAACTGGCACAAAAACTGGCGCAAATCGACGGCGTTGGTGACGTCTCGGTAGGCGGCAGCTCGTTACCGGCAGTGCGCGTGGCGCTTAATCCGCAGGCGCTGTTTAACCAGGGCGTGTCGCTGGATGCGGTGCGCACGGCGATTGCCGCCGCCAACGTGCGCAAGCCGCAGGGGGCGATAGAGAACCCGCAGCAGCGCTGGCAGATAAGAACCAACGATGAACTGAAAACCGCCGAGGAATATCAGCCGCTGATCGTGCATTACAATAACGGTGCGGCGGTACGATTACAGGATGTCGCCACCGTCGAAGACTCCGTACAGGATCTGCGTAATGCCGGGATGTCCAACGCGCGCCCGGCGATTCTGCTGATGATTCGCAAGTCTCCTGAAGCCAATATTATTCAGACCGTTGATCGTATCCGCGCGGAAATGCCGGAGCTGGCGAATATCGTGCCGGCGTCAATTCAGCTGGAAATCGCCCAGGATCGCTCACCCACTATCCGCGCTTCGCTGGCGGAAGTTGAGCAGTCGTTAGTGATTGCCGTGGCGCTGGTGATTCTGGTGGTATTTGTCTTTTTGCGTTCTGCTCGCGCCACGCTTATCCCGGCGGTAGCGGTTCCGGTTTCGCTAATCGGCACTTTCGCCGCCATGTACCTGTGCGGCTTCAGCCTTAATAACCTGTCGCTAATGGCGCTGACTATCGCCACCGGTTTTGTCGTCGATGATGCAATTGTGGTGCTGGAAAATATCTCGCGCCATATTGAAGCCGGCATGAAACCGCTGCAGGCTTCACTGCAGGGGGTACGTGAAGTCGGCTTTACCGTGCTGTCGATGAGCATTTCGCTGGTGGCGGTATTTATTCCACTGCTGCTGATGAGTGGGCTGGTCGGGCGATTGTTCCGCGAATTTGCCGTCACGCTGTCGGTGGCAATAGGGATATCGCTACTGATCTCGGTCACTTTGACGCCAATGATGTGCGCCTGGTTGTTAAAAGCGCATAAACCGCGCAGCCAGCCGCGCATCCGTGGGTTTAACAAGCTGATGTTCCGGCTGCAACAGGGCTACGGCAGCTCACTGCGCTGGGTGCTTGACCATGCTCGCTGGACGTTACTGGTGCTTCTGGCTACCATCGGCCTGACGGTCTATCTCTATATTTCGATTCCAAAAACCTTCTTCCCGGAACAGGACACCGGCCGCCTGATGGGCAATATTTCTGCCGACCAGAGCATTTCCTTCCAGGCAATGCGCGGCAAGCTGGAAGATTTTATGAAGATCGTGCGCGAAGATCCGGCCGTGACCAATGTGACCGGTTTTACCGGCGGTTCCCGCACCAACAGCGGCATGATGTTTATCACGCTGAAATCGCTCTCCGAACGTAAAGAGAGCTCGCAACAGGTGATTGCGCGGCTGCGGGGAAAACTGGCGAAAGAGCCGGGAGCCAGCCTGTTTCTGATGGCGGTGCAGGATATTCGCGTCGGTGGTCGTCAGTCGAATGCCGAATATCAGTATTCGCTGCTGTCCGATGATCTCGACTCCCTGCGTGAGTGGGAGCCGAAAATTCGCCAGGCGTTTAGCAAGCTGCCTGAACTGACGGATGTCAATTCGGATCAGCAGGATAACGGCTCGGAAATGGCGCTGATTTACGATCGGGAAACGATGTCGCGGCTGGGCATTTCGGTTTCCGACACTAACGCACTGCTGAATAACGCCTTTGGACAGCGCCAGATCTCCACCATTTATCAGCCGCTGAATCAGTACAAAGTGGTGATGGAAGTCGATCCGCGTTATACCCAGGATATCAGCGCGTTAGACCATATGTTTGTGATTAACAGCGAAGGTAAATCCATTCCGCTCTCCGGGTTTGCCAAATGGCAACCGGCCAACGCCCCGCTGTCGGTTAATCATGAGGGACTGTCGGCCTCTTCGACCATCTCCTTCAACCTGCCAGCTGGCGTCTCGCTGTCGGAAGCGTCAGCGGCGATTGAGCGCACCGTTACTGCACTCGGCGTTCCTTCCAGCGTGCGCGGCAGTTTTGCCGGTACCGCGCAGGTCTTCCAGGATACGCAGAACAGTCAGCTGCTGCTGATTCTGGCGGCGATTGCCACCGTGTATATCGTGCTGGGGATTCTGTATGAGAGCTACGTCCATCCGCTGACAATTCTCTCTACCCTGCCCTCTGCGGGTGTCGGCGCACTGCTGGCGCTGGAGCTGTTTGGCGCGCCGTTTAGTCTAATCGCACTGATTGGTATTATGCTGTTGATTGGTATTGTGAAAAAGAATGCAATCATGATGGTGGACTTCGCGCTGCACGCGCAGCGTAACGGTAATCAGAGTGCGCGTGACGCAATTTATCAGGCCTGCCTGCTGCGTTTTCGGCCGATTTTGATGACCACGCTGGCGGCGCTGTTTGGTGCCCTGCCACTGGTACTGACCAGCGGCGACGGCGCGGAACTGCGCCAGCCGCTGGGAATAACCATTGTCGGCGGGCTGGTAATGAGTCAGTTGCTGACGCTGTACACGACTCCGGTCGTCTATCTGTATATGGATAAACTGCGGCGAAAAAAACGTTATCAGCCTCAGTATGATGCTTAACTACGCGGTATCGCGCCTGGAGATTAACGCCAGCCGCAGGAGTAAGAGAGATCGATGAAAAGAATGCGTGTCGGCATCAGCGCCAAACTGTTTTGTGCCATCTTTTCCACCTGTATGCTGGTGTTGATTATCATGCACTGGGGCGTGCGCCTCAGCTTTGAACATGGCTTTATTGACTATATTAAGCGCGGCAATGAACAGCGGCTGGCGCTGCTCAGCGATGCACTGGCCGATCAGTATGAGCAGCACGGTAACTGGGACTTTTTGCGCAACAATGACAAGCGGATTTTTTCCATTCTGCGCTCGCTGGAGCAAAGCTCCGAGGCCAGTAATGCGATTCCGCCACACGGCTGGCGCACTCAGTTCTGGATAATCGATCAGCAATATCACGTATTGGCTGGCCCGCGCGAACCGGTGCCGCATGAAGGAATACGGCACAATATCACCACCAGCAATAACAAAATTGTCGGCTGGGTCATTGGTTCGCCGCCAGAACGGCTGACCCGCAGTGCCGATATTAACTTTGACCAGCAGCAACGGCGCACCAGTTGGCTGATTGTCGGGCTGTCGATGCTGTTAGCCGCTGCCGTCACCTGGCTGATGTCGCGCGGATTGTTAGCGCCGGTAAAACGGCTGGTGGAAGGCACCTATTACCTGGCCGCCGGTGATTTTTCCAAGCGGGTTGAAGTCAGCAGCCGCGATGAACTTGGCCGGCTGGCGCAGGACTTTAACAAACTTGCCAGCTCACTGGAAAAAAATGAGAGTATGCGCCGGGCCTTTATGGCGGATATTTCCCATGAGCTGCGCACGCCGCTGGCCATCCTGCGCGGCGAGCTGGAAGCGATGCAGGATGGCGTGCGCAAACTGACGCCGGAAGCCATTGTCTCACTGCAGGCGGAAGTGGCCACGCTGACCAAACTGGTCGACGATCTGCATCAGCTCTCGCTGTCGGATGAAGGCGCGCTGGCCTACCGCAAAAGCCCCACCGATGTGGTTTCCTTACTGGAAATGGTCAGCGGGATTTTCCGCGCGCGCTTTGCCAGCCGCCAGCTATCTTTAACCCTGTCGCTGCCGGATCAGGCACCGCTTTTTGCTGATGCTGACCGCCTGATGCAGCTGTTTACCAATCTGATGGAGAACAGTCTGCGCTATACCGACGCCGGTGGCGGGCTGAGGATTTCACTGACGTCAGAAGCTGATAAGATGTTGCTGCATTTTGATGATTCTGCGCCTGGCGTAAGCGATGAGCAGCGCCAGCAAATTTTTGAACGCTTTTATCGTACCGAAAGCTCGCGTAATCGTGCCAGCGGCGGCTCCGGACTGGGGCTGTCGATTTGCAAAAATATTGTCGAGGCGCACGGCGGCACCCTCAGTGCGGAGCACTCTGATTTAGGTGGCTTACGCATTACGGTAGCATTACCGCTGGACTCTAACTGAATAAGAGAAAATGACTGAATATCACCAGCCCCTGATTCTGGTCGTTGAAGATGAGCCGAAACTGGCTCAGTTGATGATCGATTACTTACAGGCATCGAACTACCGCACCCACCATATTGCCGATGGCAATCAGGTTCTTAGCTATGTGCGGCAAAGTGAGCCGGACTTAGTGCTGCTCGACCTGATGCTGCCGGGAGTTGACGGCCTGACGCTGTGCCGTGAGATGCGGCGCTTCTCCGATTTGCCGATAATGATGGTGACGGCAAAAACCGAAGAGATCGATCGCCTGCTGGGGTTGGAAATCGGTGCTGATGATTACATCTGCAAGCCGTTCAGCCCGCGCGAGGTGGTGGCGCGAGTGAAAACTATTTTGCGCCGCGTCAGGCAGACGCCGGAAGAAGCACAGCAAGCCTCACTGCTGCTGGTAGATGAAGGACGTTTTCAGGCCAGCTGGAATCAACGCCCGCTTGATTTGACCCCGGCAGAGTTCCGCCTGCTGAAAACGCTCGCGCAGGAACCCGGCAAAGTTTTCTCCCGCGAACAGCTGCTTAATCACCTGTATGACGACTACCGGGTGGTGACGGATCGCACCATTGACAGCCATATAAAAAATCTGCGCCGCAAGCTGGAAGCGCTCGACAGCGATCAGCCTTTTATCCGCGCTGTCTATGGTATGGGCTACCGCTGGGAGGCAGATGTCTGTCGTTTGATCTAGCGCAATTTACATTCTACTGCCGACCTCCTACAATCCCCGCACAATTTGTAAGGCCAGCCCGACACTCTTGTCTGGCGCTGGCTGGCGGCTGAATGCCGTTCTGACCTGACATCAGACTGAGAAAAATATGTTTAAACCGGAACTCCTCTCTCCGGCCGGAACGCTGAAAAATATGCGTTACGCCTTTGCCTATGGTGCAGATGCGGTGTATGCCGGTCAGCCACGCTACAGCCTGCGGGTGCGCAACAACGAATTCAATCATGAGAATCTCGCCATCGGGATCAATGAAGCGCACGCGTTGGGTAAAAAGTTTTACGTGGTGGTGAATATCGCGCCGCATAACACCAAGCTGAAAACCTTTATTCGCGATCTGAAACCGGTGATTGAGATGGGGCCGGACGCGCTGATTATGTCCGATCCCGGGCTGATTATGCTGGTGCGCGAAGCTTTCCCACAGATGGCGGTGCATCTGTCAGTTCAGGCTAACGCGGTAAACTGGGCCACGGTAAAATTCTGGCAGCAGATGGGGCTGACGCGCGTGATTCTGTCGCGCGAACTGTCGCTGGAAGAGATTGCGGAAATTCGTCAGCAGGTGCCAGAAATGGAACTGGAGATCTTTGTTCATGGCGCACTGTGCATGGCCTACTCCGGACGCTGCCTGCTTTCCGGCTATCTGAATAAACGCGACCCCAACCAGGGAACCTGCACCAATGCCTGCCGCTGGGAGTATAAGGTCGAAGAAGGTAAACAGGATGAGGTCGGCAATATTGTTCATCAGTATGAGCCGATTGCGGTCAGGAATATCGAGCCAACGCTCGGTCAGGGCCAGCCAACCGATAAAGTCTTTATGATCGAAGAGGCCCAGCGTCCGGGCGAATATATGACCGCGTTTGAAGATGAACACGGCACTTACATTATGAACTCGAAAGATCTGCGCGCGGTCGCCCACGTCGAACAACTGACGCAAATGGGGATGCATTCGCTGAAAATCGAAGGCCGCACCAAATCTTTCTATTATTGCGCCCGTACCGCGCAGGTTTATCGCCGGGCGATTGACGATGCCGCAGCGGGTAAACCTTTCGACGCCTCACTGCTGGAGACGCTGGAAGGTCTGGCACACCGTGGCTATACCGAAGGTTTTTTGCGTCGTCACACCCACGACAGCTATCAGAGCTATGAAAGCGGCCATTCGCAGTCGGATCGTCAGCAGTTTGTCGGCGAGTTCACCGGCGAGCGTCGCGGTCATCTGGCGCAGGTCGACGTTAAAAATAAATTCGCCATTGGTAACAGCCTGGAACTGATGACGCCAGCGGGTAATGTCAACTTCACTCTCGAAGAGATGGAGAATAACCGGTCGCAGGCGGTTGAGGTCGCACCGGGCAACGGCCATTTTGTCTGGGTGCCGATTCCTCCAGAGATCGATCTGAGTTACGCGCTGCTGATGCGTAATCTCAGCTAAGAAAATGGCGGGAGAACTGGCCTTCCGCTAATTTACCCGCCGTTACAGATCTTAGAATTTGATCACATTCATCTGCGGGTTTTCTGGCTACTATCTCGCTTGCTAAAAACGACCAACACCAGATAGCAAGGTTTTACAGAACCACCTCAATTCGCCCGCCCGGCTCCCCCGTGCGGGTTTTTCTTTTTTTTATCTCCGGTTAGTCGTCTGTCTGATAAAAATTCCCGTCGTGATATGCTATAAAATCTGCATCAGACCCTGATTTACCGGCCATTTCGGCCAGCGCATTACAAGGATCAATAATGGACAAGCATGCACTTACGCTGGTGATCTTAAATGGCAAAGGCGCAGGCAACGAGGAGTTGCGTGCCGCAATCACCACTCTGCGCGATGAAGGCTACCCGATAGAAGTTCGTGTGACCTGGGAACACGGCGACGGCGAACGTTATCTGCGCGAAGCACTGGATATGAATGCCGAAACGGTGGTAGCGGGCGGCGGTGACGGCACCATTAATGAAATTGCCACTGCGCTGGCAAAACTGGAAAGCCATATCCGCCCGGTGCTGGGTATTTTGCCGCTCGGCACCGCCAATGATTTCGCCACCAGCGCCAGTATTCCCGACCATATGGAGCAGGCGCTAAGACTGGCGATTGTAGGCAAAGCGGTCAGCATCGATCTGGCCTGCGTGAACCAGCAACGCTATTTTATTAATATGGCTACCGGCGGGTTCGGCACGCGCATTACCACCGAAACGCCAGAGAAGCTGAAATCGGCGCTGGGCGGCGTCTCCTATCTTATTCACGGCCTGATGCGTATGGATCAGCTGAAAGCCGACAGCTGTGAAATCAACGGCCCGGATTTTAACTGGCAAGGCGATGCGCTGGTGATTGGCATTGGCAATGGCCGCCAGGCGGGTGGCGGGCAGCGTTTATGCCCGAGCGCACTGATTAATGATGGCGCGCTGGAACTGAGTATCGTCACCTCACAGGAGATTCTCCCGACCCTGCTGCATTCGTTAACCCGTGATGATGATAATCCGAATATGGTCACCGCCTCCCTGCCGTGGCTGACGATTCGTGCGCCAAACGAAATGACATTTAACCTCGACGGTGAACCACTGAGCGGCAGCGAATTCCGCATTGAAGTTATGCCTGATGCGCTGCAATGCCGTTTGCCGCCGTCATGTGAACTGCTGGCGTAACGAGTATTCTGCCTTCCTCAGTTAAAGGGGGAAGGCAGAAATTTTATCATGCTGTTTATAAATTACTTTATATTGATAATGAGTATGATTTTGATGGCATACTAATGAACTGGAAAAAGTTTACTCTCAGTATTATTAGCCTATTACTTTGTCTGTTCTTTATTTTTACTGCTCTTATTTGAAGAAGAACTTTATATCGACGGAGATAAAATCAAAAACGTCTGCGATGCACGGCGCGTGTTTGTCGTCGATATTATTCGTGACTTCACTGCCGCGCTTACCTTATTAGTCATTTCACCGTTTATTTTCTTTAGCCTGAAAAAAAGCACGCGTTGCGGATAGTTAACTTAAATAACGCTATTTTTATGCTGCCTGTGGTTCTGGCAATTTTTTGGCAGATTGCGGTGGTGTAGTTAACTGATTAATTATTTGACTGCCAGTATCCCATTTTTCGGTTCCCGTCCTGACGGTTGCAGGATGCAAAAGGCGTCACAAACGGTTAACGAACTGACAACGTGATCGCCGCCGCAAATCTGAGCATCTAACTTGTATGGTAGTATAAACACGCGTACTTTTTCATCATCGAACGCAGTCACAGGATCATCAAGATGAAAATTGTTAACGCGGAAGTATTTGTCACCTGCCCGGGAAGAAACTTTGTCACCGTCAAAATTACTACCGATGAAGGCCTGACCGGCATCGGCGATGCCACGCTAAATGGCCGCGAACTGCCGGTCGCTTCATACCTGAAAGATCATGTCTGCCCGCAGCTGATTGGCCGCGATGCCCATCAAATCGAAGATATCTGGCAGTTCTTCTACAAGGGCGCTTACTGGCGTCGTGGTCCGGTTACCATGTCAGCCATTTCAGCTGTTGATATGGCGCTATGGGATATCAAAGGTAAAGCCGCCAATATGCCACTTTATCAGCTACTGGGCGGCGCATCGCGCACTGGTGTAATGGTCTATTGCCACACCACTGGCCACAGCATTGATGAAGTAATGGATGACTACGCGCGCCATAAAGAGCTGGGTTTTAAAGCGATTCGCGCCCAGTGCGGCGTGCCCGGCATGAAAACCACTTACGGAATGGCGAAAGGCAAAGGTCTGGCCTACGAACCAGCGACCAAAGGCAACTGGCCGGAGGAGCAGCTGTGGTCAACAGAAAAGTACCTCGATTTTACCCCGAAGCTGTTTGAATCTATCCGTGACAAATTCGGTTTTAACGAACATCTGTTGCACGATATGCATCACCGCCTGACGCCGATTGAAGCCGCGCGTTTTGGTAAAAGCGTTGAAGATTATCGCCTGTTCTGGATGGAAGATCCGACGCCAGCAGAAAACCAGCAGAGTTTCCGCCTGATTCGCCAGCACACCGTGACGCCGATTGCCGTCGGGGAAGTGTTTAACAGTATCTGGGACTGTAAACAGCTGATAGAAGAGCAGTTAATCGACTATATCCGCACCACCATCACCCATGCCGGTGGCATCAGCGGCATGCGGCGCATTGCCGACTTCGCCTCGCTGTATCAGGTGCGCACCGGCTCCCACGGCCCTTCCGATCTGTCACCAATTTGTATGGCGGCTGCGCTGCATTTCGACCTCTGGGTGCCGAACTTTGGCGTGCAGGAGTATATGGGATACTCCGAGCAGATGCTGGAGGTGTTTAACCACAGCTGGAGCTTTGACAACGGCTATATGCATCCGGGTGAAAAACCAGGACTCGGTATCGAGTTCGATGAAAAGCTGGCAGCCAAATATCCCTATGAACCGGCTTATTTGCCCGTTGCGCGTCTTGAAGACGGCACGTTGTGGAACTGGTAAGGAGACGACGATGAAAAGTGTAGTCATTGAACGTCCCGGCAGCTTATGCATTGAAACGCGCCCGCTGCCGCTGCCCGCAGCAGGTGAAGTGCGCGTCAAAGTACAGTATGCCAGTATCTGCGGTTCCGATGTGCATATCTGGCACGGCCATAATCCTTTTGCGCGCTATCCACGCGTTATCGGCCATGAGTTTTTTGGCCGGATTGATGCGGTTGGTGAAGGTGTCGACAGCAGCCGCATCGGCGAACGGGTGGCGGTCGATCCGGTCGTCAGCTGCGGTGATTGCTACCCCTGTTCGGTAGGCCGCCCCAACGTGTGCAGCGAACTGCAGGTGATTGGCGTCCATCGCGACGGCGGTTTTAGCGAGTACGCTCTGGCACCGGCTAAAAACGCCTGTCAGCTACCGGCCAGCATTCCCGATACGCTGGCCAGCCTGGTGGAGCCTTTTACCATCGCCGCCAATATCACCGCCTTTCTGCAACCGACGACTAACGATATCGCGCTGATTTACGGTGCCGGTCCGATGGGCCTGACCGCGATCCAGGTACTGAAAGGCGTCTATAACGTCCGGCAAATTATCGTCGTTGACCGCCTGCCTGAACGACTGGCTTTGGCGCAAGAAAACGGCGCAGATTGGGTGATCGATAATAGCCAGCAGTCGCTGGATACTCAGCTGGATGGCATAAAGCCCACGCTGATTATTGATGCCGCCTGCCATCCGTCGATTTTAGCCGAAGCCGTCGCGCTCGCCTCACCGGCGGCGCGCATCGGTCTGCTGGGTTTCTCCGGCGAGCCGTGCACGCTGACGCAGCAGAGCCTGACCAGCAAAGAGCTGTCGCTGTTTACCTCACGGCTGAACAGCAATCGTTTTCCGCAGGTCATCGAGTGGATGGAGCAGGGATTCATTCAGCCGGAGAAGCTGGTCACCCACACCTTCGCACTCAGTGATGTTGAGCAGGCGATGACCCTGTTTGAAAAGCAGCCGCGTCGCTGCTGCAAAGTGATTTTAAAAGTGAGTTAACTGTTTCACGGAACCGGCATTTGCCGGTTTCTACCAGGCATGCTGTACCTGAAAAATAAAAACCCCTACGGAGTCAACATGTTCAAGAACCTGCGCTGGACAATCGTACTGCTGTTATTTCTGGTCTACATGATCAACTACCTCGATCGTGTCGCCCTGTCGCTGACCGTACCGATGATTGAAAAAGATCTGCTGCTGAATGCCGAACAGTTCGGCATGATCTTTGGCAGCTTCTTCTTCGGTTATGCGCTGTTTAACTTTATTGGCGGCCTCGCTACCGATAAATATGGCCCGACGCTGGTACTCGGCGTCGCGGTCGGCATGTGGTCACTGTTTTGCGGCCTGACGGCGGTTGCCACCGGTTTCTGGTCGATGCTGATTCTGCGCGTACTGTTCGGGATGGCGGAAGGCCCGATATGCGCCTCAGCGAATAAAGCGATTAATGGCTGGTTCCCGAAAAAACAGGCGGCAACGGCGATGGGCTTTCTCAGCGCCGGTTCACCGCTCGGCGGCGCGGTCGCCGGGCCGATTGTTGGCTATCTGGCGCTCTCCTTTGGCTGGCGTCCGGCGTTTATGATTATCTGCTCAATTGGTATCGTCTGGATGGTGTTCTGGTTCTTTATCGCATCGGATAATCCGGCTAAAAGTCGGCTGGTTTCGGCAAAAGAGCGCGAACTGATCGACCAGCTGAAACAAGAGCCAATCAGTGCCGAGCAGGATTTAGCGCAGGCGGCTCATGGCCTTGGTTACTATCTGCGCCAGCCGGTGATTCTGGTCACCGCCTTCGCCTTCTTCTGCTACAACTACATCCTGTTTTTCTTCCTCAGCTGGTTTCCGGCTTATCTGGTGCAGGCGCACAATCTCGATATCAAGTCGATGAGCATTACCACCATGATCCCATGGATCGTTGGCTTTGTTGGGCTGGCACTGGGCGGACTGATTTCCGACAAGATCTTTAAAATTACCGGCAGGTTACTGCTGTCGAGAAAAATTGTGCTGGTCGTCTCGTTGCTGGCGGCGGCAATTTGTGTGGCGCTGGCTGGTACGGTACAAGGGGTGACTTCCGCAGTGGTGCTGATGTCGGTATCAATCTTTTTCCTGTATATCACCGGCGCCATCTACTGGGCGATCATTCAGGACGTGGTACATAAAAGTCGCGTCGGCGGTATTAGTGGTTTTATCCATCTTATCGGCAGTATTTCCGGCATTATCGGCCCGATTGCGACCGGCTATATCGTGCAGAATACCGGTAAATTCGACAGCGCATTTGTGCTGGCAGGGGTGATTGCCGCGCTGGGTGCCGTGCTGGTTCTGGTGCTGATTAAAAGCCCGAAAGCCTCCACTGATACGGTTTCGGTCTGATTGCTCAGGGCGCTTTCCGCGCCCTTCTCTTCACAAGGATTGATTATGTTCTCCGCTGAACTGCTCCCGAACTATGACCGCTCCGCGCTGCGCACCCGCATCGTCCATATCGGTTTTGGTGCCTTTCATCGCGCCCACCAGGCGCTGTGCAGCGACCTGCTGGCCAGCGATCATCACAGCGACTGGGGTATTTGCGAAGTAAACCTCAACAGCGGCGAGCTGATTACCGCCCTGCGCGCGCAGTCGCTGTTGTACAGCGTGACCGAAATGACTGATGACAGCCTGTCGACCCGGGTGATTGGCGTGGTAACCCATGCGCTGCACGCGCAGGGCGACGGCATTGACGCCGTTATTGAAGCGATGAGCCAGCCGGATGTGGCGATTATCTCCATGACGGTAACGGAAAAAGGCTACTGTCATCAGCCGGCCAGCGGCCAGCTGAATCTGCAACATCCGTCAATTCAGCATGATATCAGCCAGCCCGATGCGCCGGTGTCGCTGCCCGGCCTGATTGTTGCGGCGATTAAACGCCGTCGCCAGCGCGGTTTGCCACCGTTCAGCGTGATGTCCTGTGACAATATGCCGGAAAACGGTCAGGTGACTCGCCAGGTCGTGATGCAACTGGCGCAGCAGCAGGATGCTGCGCTGGCAAAATACATCGCTGAACATATAGCCTTTCCGTCCACGATGGTCGACCGCATTGTACCGGCGATGACGCCAGAAACCTTAAGCACGCTGAGCGACAAACTGGGCTGTCGCGATGAGGTTGCCGTGGTCTGTGAACCGTTTTTTCAGTGGGTAATTGAAGACAATTTTGTCAGTGGCCGCCCGGCGTGGGAAAAGGCCGGCGCAGAGCTGGTCGCCGACGTGCTGCCGTTTGAACAGATGAAACTGCGGATGTTGAATGGCAGCCACTCTTTTCTCGCCTACCTCGGCTATCTGGCGGGTTATCAGCATATCAGCGACTGCATGGCAGATGAAAACTACCTGATCGCTGCCCGCCGGTTGATGCTGGCCGAACAGGCACCGACGCTCACTATTACTCAAGTTGATCTGCCCGCTTATGCGGATTCACTGATAACCCGTTACCAGAACCGGGCGATTAAACACCGCACTTATCAGATTGCCAGCGATGGCAGCCAGAAGTTGCCGCAGCGCTGGCTCGACAGTATCCGCTGGCATCTGAACAACGGCAGTGATTTTGACCTGCTGGCGCTTGGCGTGGCGGGCTGGATGCGCTATGTCAGCGGCGTCGATGAACAAGGTGCCGCCATCATCATCAACGACCCGTTAAAAGAACAATTAGCTCAATGTGTTGCCAGCACGCCGGATGGCCCGGCGCGCGTTCAGGCACTGCTGGCACTGGAGGCGATTTTCGGCCGCGATCTGGCGGCCAGTTCACTGGTGGCAGCCCGCATCGGCGAGTTCTATCATCAGCTGCAAACCCAGGGTGCCAGAGAGACGGTAAGGCAGATGATTAGCCACGATTAAAAGCGCTGGCGCTGGCGCAACGGGCTGTTTAGACTGAACGTTTCACAGCCCGGTTGACCACTGCGTTAGCCGCAAAAAGGATGTTGCTGAATGTCGCTACCCTACATTATTACTGCCAGCGAACCGGTTAATCAGCAGATTTACCGCTTTTTGCGCCAGGACATTGTCACCTGCGCCATTCATCCCGGCGCGTTGCTGTCTGAGAAAGAGGTCTCCACCCGCTTTAATGTCTCACGCCAGCCGGTGCGGGAAGCATTTATTAAACTGGCAGAGGCCGGGCTGGTGCAGGTACTGCCGCAACGCGGCACCTTTGTGCGCAAAATTTCGGCGCAGCGCGTTGCCGATGGCCGTTTTATTCGTGAGGCGGTTGAAGTGGCGGTAGTCCGTCGCGCGGCAGCACAAGCCGATCCCGCAGCCTTAGCCGAGCTGGAACACAATTTACAGCTACAGCGGCTGGCGGCTCAGCGCCATGACAGCCAGGCATTTTTACTGCTGGATGATGAATTTCACCGGCTGATTGCACAAAGCATTCGCTGTGAACTGGCGTGGGAGACGGTAGAAAATATCAAAGCAACCATGGATCGCGTGCGCTTTCTGACGCTGAGTGAAGTGTCGCCACCGGAAAGTTTAATCGAACAGCATCAGCAGATTTATCAGGCTATTGTCGATGGCGATGCCGATGCCGCCGAAAATGCTCTGCGCCGCCACTTACAACAGATGATTTTCTCGATTACGCCGATTGCCGAACAGAACAGCGACTGGTTCGAACAGCCATAACGATTACTTTCCACGGGCGGCGCTTTCGCCGCCCGAAGAGCCGTTAAGCGATAGTCACATCTTTCGACAGATAGACATCCTGTACCGCATTAATCAGCGCTACGCCCTCTTTCATCGACTTCTTAAACGCTTTACGTCCCAGAATCAGCCCCATTCCACCGGCACGTTTATTGATCACCGCCGTCCGCACCGACTCGGCGATATCGGTATCACCGGAAGCCGCGCCACCGGAGTTAATCAGTCCGGCACGGCCCATGTAGCAGTTGGCTAACTGGTAACGTACCAGATCAATCGGATTTTCACTGGTCAGTTTGCTGTAAACGCGCTCATCGGTATAGCCGAAATTGACCGCCTGATAACCGCCGTTATTTTCCGCCATTTTCTGCTTGACGATATCTGCGCCAATCGTTGCCGCCAGATGGTTGGCCTGCCCGGTGAGATCCGCACTGGCGTGATAATCAGTGCCGTCTTTTTTAAACGCGTTATTACGCAGATAGGCCCACAGTACGGTAACCATTCCCAGCTCATGCGCACGTTCAAAAGCGGCAGAGATCTCTTCAATCTGCCGGCGCGACTGTTCAGAACCGAAATAGATAGTGGCACCGACGGCCACCGCGCCGAGGTTAAACGCCTGCTCGACGCTGGCGTACAGCGTCTGGTCGTACTGGGTCGGATAACTTAGCGTCTCATTGTGATTCAGCTTGACCAAAAACGGAATGCGGTGCGCATAGCGGCGCGATACCGAGGCCAGCACGCCATAGGTGGAAGCCACACAGTTACAACCGGCTTCAATCGCCAGTTCAACAATATTTTTGGGGTCAAAATAGAGCTGATTAGCCGCAAACGAGGCCGCCGCAGAATGCTCTACTCCCTGATCAACGGGCAAAATCGACAGATAGCCGCTGCCTGCCAGGCGCCCGGTGTTGTACAACGTTTGCATATTGCGTAACACGACTGGAGAACGGTTGTTATCGATCATTACGCGATCGACATAATCCGCGCCGGGTAAATACAGGCTTTCGGCTGGAATGGTCATGCAGCGATGTTGCAGAAGTTGATCAGCTTCTTTACCCAATAACTGTACGATGTCCGTCATGCTAACTCCTGAAAGATAAGTGATGGGCCGAATTTCTTCGGCCCGACCGGTCGACTGTCGCCGCCCCAACAAAGCCTGGCCCAAAACATACGCTTAAGGCAAACTGCTGACTCCATTTTTCAGAACGATTCGCAGGTAATAATCGCCGTTTTGGTATACCGCTCTACCACCAGCGGTAAAAATGGTGTACTGGCCCAATCCCGCCGCCCACTTCCAGCGAATCCGCATGTTCCAGCGCGCCCTGCAGCCAGTGTTTGGCTACTTCAACCGTGGCTGGCCAGCTTTCATGGCGCGGGCGCAGCGCTGCCAGCGCCGCTGACAGGCTACAACCGGTGCCGTGGGTATGACGTGTTGCCACACGCGGTGCGGTAAAGCGCTGCTCAAGATCGGCGGTGAACAGCCAGTCCGGACTTTCGTGCTCGCCGAGATGGCCGCCTTTCATCAGTACCGCCTGGCAGCCCAGCTCCAGCATCGCACGCCCTTGCACCTGCATCTCATGCTCGTTGCGCGCCATGCGGCAATCCAGCAGTGCCGCTGCCTCGGGGATATTCGGCGTAATCAGGGAAACCTGCGGCAATAAACGCTGACGCATAGTATCAATCGCTTTTACCGACAGCAGCGGATCGCCACTTTTTGCCAGCATCACGGTATCCAGTATCACCCACGGCAGCGCCGCCTGTTGTAAACGATCGGCCACCACATCAACAATATCGCACTCCGCCAGCATGCCGATTTTAGCGCTGTCGATACGCACATCCGACAGCACCGAATCCAGCTGCGCGCCGACGAACTCCGGCTCAATACGATAAACTGACTGCACACCACGGGTATTTTGCGCCACCAGCGCGGTAATCACGCTGGCACCATAAGCACCCAGTGCCGAAAACGCCTTCAGGTCGGCCTGAATCCCTGCGCCGCCGCTGGGATCGGTACCGGCAATTGTCAGAGCGTTAATCCTTTTCATAGCCATTCATCCTTATCAAGTTGATAGAGTGCATCAAGAAAAGCGGGAATAAAGCTTCCCGGCCCGTTTGCCACTGCCGCAGCACGCTCTCCGGCAGCAGAAATCACCCGGCAGGCACTGGCAACGTGGTGAATCCGCTCGCCGGGCAGCGCGGCAAACCCCGCCACTACCGCAGAAAGCGCACAGCCGGTGCCGACCACCCGAGTCATGAGCGGCGAGCCACCGGCAACACTCAGCGTGCGTGTGCCGTCAGTGACGTAATCCACCGCACCGGTTACCGCCACCACTGCGCCACTGACCTGCGCCAGCTGCTTTGCCGCCGCTATCGCTGACGCGGAATCGTGTAAGCTATCGACGCCGCGACCGCTGGCGGCATGCTGCGCCAGCGCCAGAATTTCAGAGGCATTACCGCGAATCGCCGCCGGTCGCCGTTGCAACAAACGCTGGCAAAATTCACTGCGGAAAGTCAGGCCACCCACGGCGACCGGGTCCAGCGTCCAGGGTTTCTGTGACTGATTAGCTGCATCAATGGCCGCCAGCATTGCCTGCGCGCGGTCGCGGGTTAAGGTGCCAACGTTGACTAACAGGCCATCAGCGATAGCGCTGAACTGCGCGGCTTCTTCAGCATCGACGACCATCGCCGGTGACGCTCCCAGAGCCAGCAGCACATTAGCGGTAAAGGTTTGCACCACGTCGTTAGTCATACAGTGCACCAGTGGCGCATGCTGACGAAACAGAGAGAGGGATTGGGCGACGGACGCGCCAGAAACAGGCTCAGGTTGAAGATTCATAACACTCCCAACCGGCGATCAAGAAGGCGATGCACTCAGGCATCTGACTTCCCTCCGCTGGCATTATCCAGTTCAGGTTCAGCGGGTAATTCTCAGCCTTTTCTTCACAGAGCAGGCACCCCGAGTCATTGATAATTCACGCTATAATTGCTGGCGCTTACGCCAGCAGCTGATAAGAATAAAGCGCAGCTGTTCAGTTGTAAACTTATCGTCATTTTTCGCCAGCAAGGATAACGCGTTAAGCTGCTGTAATCCTTCAACACACATTTGCTCTTGCCTGTTAAGCGTAACTGACGGAATGATAGGAAATCGGACAGATGGAATCGGCTTACTCACTGGAGACTGTATGGCTAAAACAAAAATAATGCTGCTGGCAACGCTGCTGGCGACCACCAGCGTCTGTTTCGCGGCACCGGCGGTGATGACGCCTGGCGCGGAAAAACCGTCGTATGAAATCACCGAATTTACCGCTGACTTTATCCATTACACCCTTGGTGACACCGCTCCGGCGCTCTATCGCAGTGATAAATACCAGATAAAACAGTGGCAGGTGCGTAATCTGCCAGCGCCGGATGCCGGCAGTCACTGGACCTATATGGGATCGAATTACGTACTGATTAGCGACAGCGACGGAAAAATGCTGAAAGCTTACGATGGCAATATTTTCTATCAACGCTGACCGTGCGACGCGGTTGACGCTTCCCCACTGTCTGGCTCACAGTGGGGAATAGTTTCAGTGATGAGAACGCCCTAGCGCGCCAGCGCCACGGCCTCACCCAACTGCCAGACCGCCATCGCATAATGGTTACTGTGGTTATAACGGGTAATCACATAAAAGTTTGGCAAGCCATACCAGTACTGCCAGCTTTTACCCATATCAAAACGCAGTAAACTCACCTGTTGATTGTTTTGCAACGGCACCTGCGGTTGCAGGCCAGCAGCGGCCAGTGTTGCCGGGCTGTAGCGCGTTTTAAAGCCGGTTTCCAGCCCTGGCGCCTGGCCACTGGCCGGAATCGCGATTGACTGGTTGCTCTGCCAGCCGTGCTGTTTAAAGTAGTTAGCCACGCTGCCAATGGCATCTACCGGATCCCACAAATTGATATGACCATCACCATTAAAATCTACCGCATAGTCTTTAAACGATGACGGCATAAACTGGCCGTAGCCCATCGCTCCGGCGTAAGAGCCGCGCAGATCCAGCGGATCTTTCTGCTCCTTACGCGCCATCAGCAAAAAGGTTTCCAGCTCACCGCTGAAGTATTCTGCGCGCCGTGGATAGGCAAATGACAGCGTCGCCAGCGCATCAATGATGCGGGTTTTGCCCATCACACGTCCCCAGCGCGTTTCAACACCAATAATACCGACGATAATCTCCGGCGGCACCCCATACACCTGGTAGGCTCGCGTCAGGGCATCCTGATGCTGATGCCAGAATGCTACGCCGTTTTGCACGTTATCCGGGGTGATGAATTTATTGCGATAGCGGATCCACGCCCCGTTCGGGCCGGTTGGTGGCCCATAGCTGGGTGCCTGACGATCCATCAGCCGCAGCACATAATCGAGGCGTTTGGTTTGCGCCAGTACATCATGCAGCTGCTGGCGGTCGAAGCCGTGCTTACTGACCATATTATTGATAAAGCGCTCGGTTGCCGGATTGCCGGCAAAATCACCGCCTAATGGATGAACCGCATGCGAGGGTTCGAGGACAAAACCGCCCTTTACATCGCCACGGAAAGGGTTACCTGATGCCGGCGTTTCTGGCGGGATCGGTTTGCTGCTACAGGCAGCCAGTAAAGTGATTACTGGTAACAACGTGACAAAAGAACGCATTAAAAATCCCAATATCAGGGCCAAAAAGAGTTAAATGGTAAGCATTGCGGCGTACCGAGTACAATAAAATCCGGCAGGTGCAGAGCTAAATTTTACCAGATTTACAAATGTGCCAGCGGCAATCAAAACCACGAACAAATTCCCATGCACTATTATAGATGTCAGTTTTGCCCGCAGCTGCATTTTCAGGAGATAACAGTGCATATTCGCCCCTTTACCGAAACCGACCGCCCGTTTTTACGCACCTTGTTTTTAGCCGCACGTAAGGCCAGCTGGCACTGGCTGAACAGCAGTGACTGGCGGCTGGAAGATTTTGATGCGATTACGCTGGGGGAAACGGTTCTGGTGGCTGAACAAAATGGTCATCGACTCGGTTTTGCTGCGCTGTTGGACAACGATAATTTCCTGCACAGCCTATTTGTTGCGCCGGATGCCCAGCGCCAGGGCGTTGGCAGCGCATTACTGCATGCGGTGCAACAGCGCTTTAGCTCGACCGGCGCCCTGAAATGTCTGGCGGCAAATCAGGCGGCGTGCAAATTTTACCAGCAGCACGGCTGGAAAGTGATTTCCCGCGGCGACAGTCCGCAGGGAGAGTATCTGTTGATGCACTTTGTTTTGCCCTAAAGGCAAGGGGGGAGCATGCTCCCCCCTCATATGACTGATGTTTATAAAGCCCGGAAAGCAATATCCCCTGGAATCACCTCACCCTGCCAGTAAAGCTGCGCCGCTACTGCGCCCGCCAGTTGGCGATACAGCGCGGTAAAGTCACTGTCCGGACGGCGTACTACCGTCGGCGCACCGCTATCCAGATCTTCACGTAACGTGATATGCAACGGGAGCTGACTTAACAGGCGGGTATCATAGCGTTCCACCAGCTGCTGCGCGCCGCCGCTGCCGAAAATCGCTTCGTGATGACCGCAGTTGCTGCAAATATGCATACTCATATTTTCCACCACGCCCAGCACCGGAACCTGCACTTTTTCGAACATCACGATGCCCTTGCGCGCATCAATCAGTGCAATATCCTGCGGAGTGGTCACTACCAACGCACCGGTCACCGGCACATTTTGCGCCAGCGTCAGCTGGATATCACCGGTACCCGGCGGCATATCCAGAATCAGATAATCCAGTTCCGGCCACAGCGTCTCATTCAGCAGCTGCATCAATGCTTTGCTGGCCATCGGGCCGCGCCAGACCATGGCATTGTCATCAGTGACTAAATAGCCAATCGAGTTAGTCGCCAGTCCATGCGCCATAATCGGTGCCATGTGGGTGCCATCGGGCGAAGTAGGCCGCTGATCTTCAGTGCCGAGCATATTTGGCACCGAAGGTCCGTAGATATCGGCATCAAGGATTCCAACGCTGGCCCCTTCAGCAATCAGCGCCAGCGCCAGATTCACCGCGGTGCTGGATTTACCCACCCCGCCTTTGCCGGAGCTGACGGCGATAATGTTTTTCACACCGTTAACGCCGGCATGATTTTTAACCCGCTTCAGCGTGGCGATATCGTGACGCAGACGCCAGTTAATCGCGCTGGCACCGGTAATGCGCAATAGATCAGCACTGCATTGCTCTTTCAGCTGCTCGAAACCACTTTGCCAGGCAAACGGCATCACCAGCTCGATATGCAGCGTGTTATCCATCAGTGCCACATGATGTAGCGCTTTCAGGCTGGTCAGATTGCGCTGTAGCGTCGGATGTTCAAATGCGGTCAGCACCCCCATCACCATGGCGCGCAGGGTGTCAGGGGAGTGTGGACCTTGGGATCGTGAATTCATCCCGGCTCCTTGATAGCTTAATGGTTATTGTCAGTCAGACCTGTGATTAATCATATCAGATGCAAGAAAATTCGGCTTTATCCCCGGTGCGTCAAACCCCTTGTTTACGCAGGGACGGCCTTTCGGTTAACATCAGAAGTCCTTTTCAAACCAGAAGAAAGCAAGTTCTACTATGACTCAAGTCGCGAAAAAAATTTTGGTAACGTGCGCACTGCCGTACGCCAACGGTTCTATCCATCTCGGCCACATGCTCGAGCATATCCAGGCAGATATATGGGTCCGTTACCAGCGAATGCGCGGCAATCAGGCATATTTCATCTGTGCAGATGACGCGCACGGCACGCCAATCATGCTGAAAGCTCAGCAGCTGGGCATTGCACCGGAGCAGATGATTGCCGAAATGAGTCAGGAACATCAGACTGATTTTGCTGGCTTTAACATCAGCTATGACAACTATCACTCGACGCACAGCGACGAAAACCGTGAGCTGTCATCGTTGATCTATGGCCGTTTGAAAGAAAATGGTTTTATTAAAAATCGCACCATTTCGCAGCTTTACGATCCGGAAAAAGGCATGTTCCTGCCCGATCGTTTCGTTAAAGGCACCTGCCCGAAATGTAAAGCAGCCGATCAATATGGCGATAACTGTGAAGTGTGCGGCGCAACCTACAGCCCAACCGAGCTGATTGAGCCGAAGTCAGTGGTCTCCGGTGCTACGCCAGAATTGCGCGATTCAGAGCACTTCTTCTTTGATCTGCCAGAATTCAGCGCGATGCTGCAAGCCTGGACCCGCTCCGGTGCGCTGCAAGAGCAGGTAGCGAACAAAATGCAGGAGTGGTTTGAATCCGGACTGCAACAGTGGGATATCTCTCGCGATGCGCCGTATTTCGGCTTTGAAATTCCTGATGCACCGGGCAAATATTTCTACGTCTGGCTGGATGCGCCAATTGGCTACATGGGTTCATTTAAGAATCTGTGTGACAAACGCGGCGATATCGATTTTGACGCGTTCTGGAATAAAGATTCTGATGCCGACCTGTATCATTTTATCGGCAAAGATATCGTCTATTTCCATAGCCTGTTCTGGCCAGCGATGCTGGAAGGCAGCAACTTCCGCAAGCCGACCAACCTGTTTGTCCACGGTTATGTCACGGTCAATGGCGCCAAGATGTCGAAATCACGCGGCACCTTTATTAAGGCCAGCACCTGGCTGCAACATCTTGATGCCGACAGCCTGCGTTACTACTATGCGGCGAAACTCTCTTCCCGCATTGACGATATCGACCTGAATCTGGAAGATTTTGTCCAGCGAGTTAACGCCGATATCGTTAATAAAGTGGTTAACCTCGCCTCGCGTAACGCTGGCTTTATCAATAAGCGTTTTGGCGGCAAACTGTCCGACCAACTGGCCGATCCGGCGCTGTACCAAACCTTCACCGATGCGGCATCCAGCATCGGTGAAGCGTGGAACAGCCGTGAGTTCAGCCGTGCCATCCGGGAAATTATGGCGCTGGCCGACATGGCGAACCGCTATGTCGACGAGCAGGCACCGTGGGTTGTGGCGAAACAGGAAGGCCGCGATGCTGAACTGCAAGCGATCTGCTCAATGGGCATCAACATGTTCCGCGTGCTGATGACCTGGCTGAAGCCGGTAGTGCCGTCGCTGGCAGAACGTGTTGAAGCGTTCCTCAATGTTGAGCTGAGCTGGGAAGGTATTCATCAGCCGCTGCTCGGCCACGAGATTGCCGGCTTTAAAGCGCTGTACAGCCGTATTGAGATGGACAAAGTGAATGGGCTGATTGAAGCGTCAAAAGAAGACGCGGCGGCGGCTGCAAAACCGGCACTGACCGGCCCGCTGGCAGACGATCCCATTCAGGACACCATTACTTTTGACGATTTTGCCAAAGTGGATATGCGTATTGCGCTGATTCAGAAGGCAGAATTAGTTGAAGGTTCCGATAAGCTACTGCGCCTGTCACTGGATTTGGGCGGCGAAACCCGTCAGGTGTTCTCCGGTATTCGCGCGGCCTACCCCGATCCGGCCGCACTTGAAGGCCGTCTGACGGTGATGGTGGCTAACCTGGCACCACGCAAAATGCGCTTTGGCATCTCTGAGGGGATGGTGATGGCTGCCGGTCCTGGCGGTAAAGATATCTTCCTGCTTAGCCCGGACAGCGGCGCACAGCCAGGTCAGCAGGTTAAGTAATCCAGGTCATCAGCAGGGGAGCCGAAAACGGCTTCCCTGCCCTGATCCCATCATTCGGTAATCAAGACTCGCCGCTTGCCCAGGAGCCTGCCATGCTCAGCGTGCTATCTGTCTGCTGGCGTTATCTTCGCGCCTTTACCATCATTTACCTCTGCCTGTATGCCGGTAACGGCATCTCATTTCTGCTGCCGCTGACCATTCCCGGCAGTATCATTGGTATGCTACTGCTGTTCGCGCTACTGGCGTCACAAATTCTGCCGGTCAGCTGGGTTAAGCCGGGCTGCCATCTGCTGATTCGCTATATGGCGCTGCTGTTTGTACCGATCAGCGTCGGCATTATGAGCTACACCGAGATTCTCAGCGCCCAGTTTGGCCCGATTGTTGTCTCCTGCGTCGTCAGTACCCTGATTGTGATGGTGGTGGTCGGCCTGACGTCTCAGCGGCTGCACGATCACAGCCTGCGTCAGGAGAGCGCCGATGAGTGATATCTGGTGGTCACTGCCGCTAACGCTGGCGGTGTTCTTTGCCGCACGGCTGCTGGCAAAAAAAGTTAAAATTTCACTGCTCAATCCACTGCTGATCTCGATGGCGGTCATTATTCCGCTGCTGTTGCTGATTAATATGCCCTACGCGCGCTATTTTCAGGGCAGCGCGCTGCTGAATCACCTGCTGCAACCGGCGGTGGTGGCGTTAGCGGTGCCGCTGTATGAACAGATGCATCAGATTCGGGCGCGCTGGAAGTCGATTATCAGCGTCTGCTTTATTGGCAGCCTGACGGCGATGATTTCCGGCACTGCTATCGCTCTGTGGCTAGGGGCAACGCCGGAAATCGCCGCCACTATTTTGCCAAAATCAGTGACCACACCGATTGCCATGGCGGTTTCTGACTCACTGCACGGCATTCCCGCTATCAGCGCCATCTGCGTTTTAGTGGCAGGCGTTTTGGGCGCAGTATTCGGCCATATGCTGCTTAACCTGCTGCGGGTGCGCAGTAAAGCGGCGCGGGGCCTCGCCATTGGTAACGCCTCTCATGCACTGGGTACCGCACGCTGCGCAGAGATTGATTTTCAGGAAGGTGCCTTCAGCTCACTGGCTCTGGTCATTTGCGGCATTATTACTTCTTTGCTGGCACCGTTTATTTTCCCGCTATTGCTACACTGGTTGAGTTAAATCTTGCGAGAGATCTCGCAATTCAGCATCAACTTTCATTGATTGCATTGATAGCGCGATGCAGATCACATATAACCTGCTGATTGCACCGTAAAATGCGTAGCCAACAACGCCAATGAGAGGCACTTAATGCATCCACGTTTTCAACCCTCTTTTGCAGCTCTGTCGCCCGAATTACAGACTGCGCTAAAGCCAATTCTTGATGCTGATGATTTCAGCGCCCGTTTTAGCGCGCCACAGATTGCGGCGATTAAACAGCACACCGCACTTGATGATGATGCGCTGGCGCTGGCGCTGCTGCCGTTAGCGGCCGCCTGTGCCGTCGCTCCGCTGTCAAACTTCGATGTCGGCGCGGTGGCGCGTGGCAAAAGCGGGAACTGGTACTTTGGTGCCAATATGGAATTTGCTGGCGCCACCATGCAGCAAACGGTTCATGCCGAGCAAAGCGCGGTGACGCATGCCTGGCTGAGCGGAGAAACCGCGCTGGAAGCGGTTACCGTTAACTATTCTCCCTGCGGCCACTGTCGTCAGTTTATGAACGAACTGAATAGCGGTACTGACCTGCGCATCTGTCTGCCAGGCCGCCAGCCTGCCACACTGGGCGACTACCTGCCTTACGCCTTTGGTCCACGCGATCTGGCGATTGAAACCCTGCTGCTTGATCCGATCGATCACGGCTATAGCATCAGTGGCGATGCGCTGGAACAGCAGGCGATAAAAGCCGCGAATGCCAGTCATGCGCCTTACAGCCATTCACACAGCGGTGTGGCCGTAAAAACCCTCAGCGGCAGGATTTATGCCGGCCGTTATGCCGAAAATGCCGCCTTTAACCCGAGCTTACCGCCGCTTCAGGCCGCACTAATTCTGTTAAACATGCACGGCGAAAGCTGCTCGCAGATTGGCCGTGCGGTGCTGGCAGAGCGTGCCGGTGGCAAGCTGATTCAGCGCCAGGCAACGGAAGCCACCCTTCAGGCGCTGGGCTGCCAGAACATCCGCTACGTCGAACTGCAAAAAGCGTAAGCTTTCACCCAATACCTCGATGAAGTTCGCAGCTTTTGTTATCAATTATTAACAAAAGCTGTACTTCTGCGCTTTTTTTCATAGGATCATGGGCACACAATATCATTGAGCCAGAGGCTATTTTTAAAATGGAACTCGAGTACGAGAGTAAAAGACCGTTATATATTCCCTACGCCGGACCTATTCTGTTGGAATTTCCACTGCTGAATAAAGGCAGCGCCTTCTCAATCGAAGAACGTAATGATTTCAACCTTCGCGGCCTGTTACCAGAAACCGTGGAAACGATTGAAGAACAGGCCGAACGTGCCTGGCGCCAGTTTCATGACTTCAAAAACAATAACGATAAACACGTCTATCTGCGCAATATTCAGGACACCAACGAAACTCTGTTCTACCGCCTGCTGGATAATCATCTCGAAGAGATGATGCCGATTATCTATACCCCGACGGTCGGCGCCGCTTGTGAACACTTCTCCGAAATCTATCGTCGCGCCCGCGGTCTGTTTATCTCCTACCCGAACCGCGCCAATATCGAAGATATGCTGCAGAACGCCACTAAACAAAACGTAAAAGTCATCGTGGTGACTGACGGCGAACGTATTCTCGGTCTTGGCGACCAGGGTATCGGCGGCATGGGCATTCCCATTGGTAAACTGTCGCTGTACACCGCCTGTGGCGGCATCAGCCCGGCATACACCCTGCCGGTAGTCCTGGATGTCGGTACTAATAACCAGCAGCTGTTAAATGATCCACTGTATATGGGCTGGCGTCATCCGCGCATCACCGGTGAAGAGTATGATGCTTTCGTTAACGAATTTATTAATGCAGTGAAAAGCCGCTGGCCAAATGTGCTGTTGCAGTTTGAGGATTTTGCTCAGAAAAATGCCATGCCGTTGCTGGAACGCTATCGTGATGAAGTCTGCTGCTTTAACGACGATATTCAGGGTACCGCTGCGGTCACGCTGGGTACGCTGATTGCCGCCAGCCGCGCAGCCGGCAGCAAATTGCGCGATCAGAATGTGGTATTCCTCGGTGCCGGTTCCGCCGGTTGCGGTATTGCCGAGCAAATTATCGCCCAGATGAAATCTGAAGGCCTGAGCGACGAAGAAGCCCGCGCCCGCGTCTTTATGGTCGACCGCTTTGGCCTGCTGACCGATAAACTGCCAAACCTGCTGAACTTCCAGAGCAAGCTGGTGCAGAAAAGTGAAAATCTCAGCGGCTGGGATGTCAGCACTGACTCGCTGTCGCTGCTGGATGTGGTGCGCAACACGCGGCCGGATATCCTGATTGGCGTTTCCGGACAGCCAGGCCTGTTCAGTGAAGAAATTATTCGTGAAATGCACAAACACTGCCCGCGTCCGATTGTTATGCCGCTGTCCAATCCAACCTCACGTGTTGAAGCCACGCCGCAGGATATTCTCGCCTGGACCGATGGTGCAGCGCTGGTGGCGACCGGCAGCCCATTCTCACCGGTCAGCTGGAAAGGGGTGACCTATCCGATTGCGCAGTGTAATAACTCCTATATCTTCCCTGGCATCGGCCTTGGCGTGATCGCTTCCGGCGCAAGCCGCGTCACTGACAGCATGCTGATGGCGGCAAGCCGCACGCTGGCTGACTGTTCGCCCCTGGCGAATGAAGGCGTTGGCGCAGTACTGCCGGAAATCAAAGATATCCAGGGCGTGTCGAAACTGATCGCCATGGCGGTAGGTAAAGCAGCGCAGCTGGCTGGCGTTGCGGTAGTCACTTCGGAAGATGTGCTGTCGAAGTCGATCGCTAACAACTTCTGGCTTCCGCAGTACCGTAATTACCGCCGCACCTCAATATAATCTCATGCATCGGGCGTTTGCGCCCGAATATGGGTAAAAATGCGGCGACTGAACGCTGCTGTGCTTGCTTCACAGCAGCGGCTCAAGTAGCCTTAAATTATCCTGTTACCTGCCCGACTGAGCGCCCCTGAGCATGTTGAAACGCTTGATATATGGTCTGATTATCATCGTGGTTATGATGGTAGTGACCGCGCTCGGCCTCGATCGCTGGATTAGCTGGAAGACCGCGCCCTATGTTTATGACGATTTGACTTCACTGCCCCATCGTCAGGTTGGCGTGGTATTAGGAACCGCCAAGTACTACCGCACCGGCGGGGTCAATCAGTACTACCGTTATCGAATGCAGGGTGCGATCAACGCTTACAACAGCGGCAAGGTGAATTATCTGCTGTTAAGCGGCGACAATGCACTGCAAAGCTATAACGAACCGATGACGATGCGGCGCGATCTGATTGCCGCTGGCGTCCCCCCTTCTGATATCGTGCTCGACTTTGCCGGCTTCCGCACGCTGGATTCGATTGTGCGCACGCGCAAAGTGTTTGATACCAACGATTTCATCATTATTACCCAGCGCTTCCACTGTGAACGCGCGCTGTTTATTGCCCTGCATATGGGCATTCAGGCGCAGTGTTATGCGGTGCCGTCACCAAAAAATATGCTGACAATTCGTTTTCGTGAAGTGGGTGCACGGCTCGGCGCACTGGCGGATCTCTATCTGATGAAGCGCGAGCCGCGTTTTCTCGGGCCGCTGGTGCCGATTCCGGCGGTGCATGAAGTGCCGGAAAACGCGCAAAGTTATCCGGCCGTTTCGCCGGAACAGCTACTGGAGTTGCAGCAAAAGCGGGAAAAGAGATAACGGCGGGAAGTTAGCCGGGTGGATCAGGGGATTTGCATCTTGTATATCCTTAAAACGGGAGCCGAAAATGGCTCCCGTTATAAACTCCAGCAATCACTATTTCTTACGTGAGTACTTCAGTGAATCCAGTGCCACCGCGAAAATAATGATGCCGCCCTTAATTATGTACTGCCAGTAAGGGTTAACGCCGATATAAGTCAAACCGTAGTTAATCACCGTAAAGATAATCACCCCGGTCACCACTCCCGCTACCGTACCCACACCCCCGGCAAAGGAAACGCCCCCCACCACGCAGGCGGCAATCGCATCCAGCTCGTACATAAAGCCGAGGTTGTTGGTGGCACTGCCGATACGTCCAGCTTCCAGCAACCCACCGAAGGCATAAAACACCCCGGACAGCGCATAGATCATAATCAGGTTAAGCGACACGTTAACACCGGAGACTTTCGCCGCTTCCGGGTTACCGCCGATAGCAAAAATGTTCTTACCGAAGCGCGTTTTATTCCACAGAATCCAGACGAATATAATCGCGATAATCGCATAGAAGGTAATGTAAGAGAGCTTAAAATCACCGAAGCGCAGGAAGCCCTGAGCAAAGGTAGAAAAGCCCGAATCGAAACCGGCAATCGGTGAGGCGCCAACATAATCGTAATACAGCGAGTTAACGCCATAGACAATAATCATGGTACCCAAAGTGGTAATAAATGGCGTGACCTTCAGGTAAGCAATAATAATACCGTTGATCAGACCAATAAAGGCACCGATAAGACACACCGTCAGGATAACCAGCGGAATCGGAATGGTTCCGATGCCCGGGAATACCTTATTGACGTTGTCCATTGACTGCAGCATGGTAGCCGCAACCACCGCGGCAAGGCCAACCTGACGCCCTGCCGAGAGGTCAGTACCCTGGGTGACAATCAGCCCCGCCACGCCCAGTGCAATAATCACGCGTACTGAGGATTGGGTCAGAATATTACTCAGGTTCATTAAACTGAGGAACGTTGGATCCTGGAAAATTATGATTGCCAACAGAACCAGCAAGACGACGTAAATACCGCCTTCTTTTAACCAGGTGAGCGCATTTTTCTTATTAACAGCTTTCATGGTAACAGCCCTTACATCATTAAAGGTGTAACGACGCTAAACGCAATATTTCGTTCTGCGTGGTAGTTTTGGTTTCGACAATGCCTGCAACCAGGCCATTACTCATTACCAGTATCCGGTCGGTAATCCCCAACAGCTCCGGCATTTCGGAGGAGATGATAATAATTCCCTTCTCTTTCTTCGCCAGTTCAGCAATCAGCTGATAAATCTCAAACTTAGCCCCAACGTCAATACCGCGTGTCGGCTCATCCAGCATCAATATCTCAGGCTGGGTGAGCAACCAACGACCGATAATCACTTTTTGCTGATTACCCCCAGACAACGAACCGATAGACGTGTGGTGCCCCGGTGTTTTTACCCGCATTGAATCGATCACCCACTGGGTATCACTTTTCATCCGGCGGTTATCCAGCAGGCCAATGCTGTTTTTATATTTACGAATATTGGAAATCAGCGAGTTGAAACCGATATCCAGATAAGCATAGATCCCGGTTGAGCGGCGCTCTTCGGTGACCAGTGCAAAGCCGTGATTAATCGCTTCGTTGGCGCTGTGATTATTAATCGCTTTGCCATGCAGCTTAATGGTGCCGCCGGATTTATCACGAATACCAAATAACGTCTCGACGATATCGGTACGTTTTGCCCCCACCAGCCCGGCGATACCCAGGATTTCACCTTTATGCAAATCAAAGGAGATATCGCGAATTGAAGGCTGGCTGCGCGAGGTTAAATTACGCACTTCGAGTATCACTTCACCCGGCACGTTGGCTTTATCCGGGAAACGCTGGTTCAGCGAACGTCCGACCATCATCGCAATGATCTTGTTCATATCCAGCCCTTCCAGCGACTGGGTGGCAATCCACTGACCATCGCGCAGAATGGTTATCTCATCACATAGCTGGAAAATCTCTTCCATTTTGTGCGAAATATAGACAATACCGCAGCCGCGATCTTTTAATTTACGGATAATGGTAAACAGATGGTTTACCTCTTTTTCCGTTAACGAAGAGGTTGGCTCGTCCATAATGACGATTTTGGCGTTATAAGAGAACGCTTTGGCGATTTCGATCATTTGCATCTGTGAAACAGAAAGCGTCGCCACTTTGTCACGCGGATCGATATCAATATCTAATTCATCAAATATCGCTTTGGTATCGCGATACATTTTATCCTGATCGACAAACAGCCCTTTACGTGGATAACGGCCAAGCCACATGTTATCCATTACCGTACGCTGTAATACCAGATTCAGTTCCTGATGCACCATCGACACGCCGTTTTCCAGCGCCTCTTTGGAGCTTTTAAAATCGATTTCCTCACCCTGAAACAGGATGCTCCCCGAGTCTTTTTTATAAATGCCAAACAGGCATTTTAATAACGTCGATTTACCCGCACCGTTTTCGCCCATCAAAGCATGAATAGAGTGCGGCCGAACTTTTAAATTAACGTTGTCTAGTGCCTTCACGCCAGGAAATGATTTATTAATATTGCTCATTTCCAGCAGGAATTCACGCTGCGGTATGGTTTTATCACTGGCCATAATTTACCTGGCTGAAAGAGTCATGCATGGGCGCAGAATAACTCTGCGCCCGGGTATTTTATTTCACGAACTGAGACAGGTTATCTTTATCCACCGCCACATAAGGTACGCGGACGATTTTGTTTTCCAGTTTATAGTTAGTTCCTTCGGCAGCAGGCTTGCCGGCCGCAAGGTTTTTCGCCATCTCAAAGGTCGCTTTCGCCTGGTTATCCGCATCGTTCAGTACGGTACCGGCCATCGCCCCAGATTTCACCATCGCCAGCGCTTCTGGCAGCGCATCAACACCAAATACCGGGATTGAGGATTTATTATGTGCCTTCAGCGCTTCGACTGCGCCCATCGCCATTGCGTCGTTGTTGGCAATGACCACTTCAATTTTGTTGCCGTTCGGGCCGGATAACCAGGCATCCATTTTATCTTTTGCCTGAGCGGTATCCCACATCGCGGTATCCAAGTGCAGCTGCTGAGTTTTCAGGCCGTCTTTATTAAGCGTATCAATAACATACTTAGTACGTGCTTCTGCATCCGGGTGGCCCGGCTCGCCTTTCAGCAGCACGAACTGAATCTGACCATCTTTATTCAGATCCCAGTTTGGATTAGCTTTCCAGTGTTTCTCGATCAGTTCACCCTGCTTCACGCCAGACTCTTTCGAATCGGTTCCGACATAATAAGCTTTGTCGTAACTGGCCAGCGCTTTGGCGGTCGGTTCTTTGTTAAAGAACACAATAGGGACATCGTTTGAACGGGCTTTATCGATAATGACTGCCGCCGCCGCCGGGTCAACCAGGTTAATCGCCAGCGCTTTTACGCCCTTCGCCATCAGCACGTCTACCTGGTCGTTTTGCGTTGACTGGCTATTCTGCGAGTCATTCATTAACAGCTGAACGTCCGGGCTATTTTTTGCTTCTTTTTCGATAGCTTTGCGCACTACAGACATAAAGTTATCGTCATATTTGTAGATAGTGACGCCAATGCGCGTATCCGCTGCATGTGCCGTTGCACCAAACATCATACTGGCTACCAGGGCTGTAAGCGTAAAAACCTTCTTATTCATATTATCTCCGGGTTTTGGCAGGGTATTTCTTCGTTTTGGCCTGTCACCTTAAGGCGATCAGATTAAAACAATCGGTAATTAACCATCGGCGACGCGTAGGTGTGATTAACAGGTACGCAAAGCCATCGGCGTGTTAACACAAGCCTGACTTCCTTATTCGGTAATGCTTCCTGTAATAGATATTCAGAACTGTTTTGCTAAAGATTTGGACGCAGTGGCTGGAATGATTAACGCGTTACATTATGTTTCAGCCCCTGCATTGCGCTGTCATCATAGAGAGCGCGATGTTAATTAACTGTGAATTTACTCACAAATTGAAAACGGTTACATGGGGAAATCGCTTCAATTAGTGACCGGCTCCACAGTTTGCCGCTGCGCCACCGAATGGCGGCGTACCAGCGTCGGCATAAAACAGTGCTGAGCAGTGTGATCGAGCTGACCCGCTGCACCTTTAAGTGCCAGCTCGGTAGCAAGTTTCGCCATAGAAACAATAGGATAGCGCACCGTCGTCAGTTGCGGATCGGTATAACGCGAGACAGGAATATCATCAAATCCGATAATTGAAACCTGCTGCGGGACGAGGATTCCGTTATCTTTCAATGCGGTTAGCGCACCGGCCGCCATACTGTCGTTATAGGCGAATACCGCGCTAAGGTGCTGATTACGCCCCAGCAACTCGACCATTGCCGCCTCGCCACCTTGTAAATCGGCTTCGCCGCTGGCGATCCATCCTTCCGCTGGCACAATGCCCTGCTCGGCCAGCGCCTGCTGCCAGCCGTCGCGCCGCTGTACGACGTCCTCAATCGGATGACAAGAGCTGAGATAGCCAATGCGCGTGTGCCCCTGTTGCTGCAACATCCGCGTCGCCATCAGCGCGCCGCTGACGTTATCCAGACAGACGCAGCGATGGGCATAGCCCGCCACAATACGATTTACCAGCACCATGCCGGGTACCTGATCCATAAAATCGGCCAGCTCCCGATCTGACAACATTTTTGCGTGAACGATTAACGCGTTACAGCGTTGGCGAATCAGCACTTCAATCGCGTGACGCTCTTTCGCTTCCTGATGCCATGAGTTACTGATCAGCACATGTTTGTTCATCTGCTGCGCCACGGTATCGACCGCTTTGACCAGCGCACCAAAAAAAGGATCGGAAACGTCCATCACCACGACGCCAATGGTGTCACTGACCTGGGTCGCCAGCGCCTGAGCATTAGCATTTGGCCGGTAACCCAATGATTCGACAGCGTGTAACACGTTTTCACGCGTTTCTGCGGTCACCACACAGTTGTTATTCAGCACGCGAGAAACCGTTGCCACGGAAACGCCAGCAAGACGTGCCACATCACGGATTGTTATCATGAACGCCTGACCCTGAAAATAGTTGATCGCATCGCTCTTTCCGACATCTGAAGTGTTTCTGTCGGCTATTTTGTCAGGCGTTAACGGTTAACAGCGTGAATCAGGTCACACTGATGAAAACGGTTACATACAATTGTGCAACCTTTGTGATGGCGGTCATTATCCGGCGCGGGAACTGTCTGCGGGTTTACCGGCGGCCAGCCTGGTCAGCTGACGCCATAGCCACTCCATCGGCCCCTGACGGAACAGACGCAGCCAGCATAGTGAGAAGAGAATATTGATCGCCCATACCGCCGGCACTATTGCCAGTAATTGCAGGCGATCCAGCTGCATAAACCAGCCAAAGCGATAGAACAGCGTGGTGCAGATCAGAGTTTGAAGCAGATAGTTAGTCAGCGCCATACGGCCGACGCAACAGATAGCCCGGGTGATTTTCAGTTTTGCCAGTAACGGCCAGTAACCAAAACAGAGCGCAGCATAACCGATGGCCTGCAACGGCGCGGCTAAATCGCGTGGAACCTGCAGCAAGAAGCCGGTCCAGCGAAAATCCCAGCGTAAATACCACTGCAGAAAAATACCCGGAATCTGAATCAGAAAGGCGATGCCAATCAGTACCCATGCCGTGCGGCGGTAATGCCGGGCGCTGAACTCGCCTTTCAGCCAGCCGTTACGCATTAATGCGCTGCCAATCATCATCAGTCCGGCCAGCTGCCAGCCATATTGCGCGCCGAGCGCCAGCAGGCTCGATGAGAGATGATCGAGACGATTCTGCACCGCTTCCCAGCCGCCTGCCAGCTTCCAGAATGATTCATATTGCAGATCGGCAATACCGGGCAGCCAGGAACTGTTGGCCTCACCGCTGGAGATCATACTGAATACCACCAGCACCGCCACGCCGACCAGATACAGCATCACACCGGTATTAAACAGCGAACGGGTAGAAGGAACGTCGCGGATCATTCGCCAGGCAATCAGGCCAACGATGCCATAATCCAGCAGGATATCGCCTTCCCAGAAAAAAACCGCGTGAATAAAACCGAAAATAGCCAGCCACGTCAGGCGGGATTGCAACCAGCGCTTGCCGCGCGGCAACAGCATTTGCAGCCCGGCACCAAACAGCAAGGCGAACAGCGTCAGGAATTTGATTTGCGCCAGCAGATCGAGCGTGGCCCAGGTCCAGATCTCACGTCCGGGGGGCACCCCTTGCCAGGCGGGATTAAGATAAGCAGCCGAGGGAAGACCAAAGCCATAAATGTTCAGCAACAGGATACCGAGAACGGCGAGACCACGAATAAAGTCCAGCGTGATATTGCGTTGCATTCAGGCTTCCCGTAAAGAAATTAACGCTCTTCCCCGCAGTCAGGGAAGAGCAATCGCTGATCAGCTGTGACGCACCGCGCGCAGAAATTCCTGGCGGGTATTCTGGCTGGACTTAAACAGACCACCCAGAGAGGTGGTGGTGGTCGCACTGGTTGCGTCACGAATGCCGCGCGCTTTAACGCAGTAGTGCACCGCGTCAATGGATACCGCGACGTTACTGGTGCCGAGCAGGGTTTGCAGCGCGACTAAAATCTGCTGCGTCAGGCGCTCCTGCACCTGCGGGCGCGAGGCGAAGAACTGCACAATGCGGTTGATCTTCGACAGGCCAATCACTTTCTCTTTCGGGATATACGCCACGGTCGCTTTACCATCGATAATCACAAAATGGTGTTCACAGGTGCTGGTCAGGGTGATGTCACGCACCGTCACCATCTCATCCACCTTCATTTTGTTTTCAATCACGGTAATTTTTGGGAAGTTGGCGTAATCGAGGCCGGAAAATACTTCATCGACATACATCTTAGCGATGCGATGCGGCGTTTCCGCCAGGCTGTCATCTTCCAGATCCAGATTCAGCAACTTCATGATTTCAGTCATATGACCGGTAATCAGGTGCTTACGCGCTTCGTCGTCCAATTCACGCGCTGGCGAGCGTAATGGGGTTTCCAGTCCACGCGCGAGTAGCGCTTCATGAACCAGGGCAGCTTCCTGACTTAACGTAGCCATTTTATTGTTTTCTCCAGCAGGTGATTCACCCGACCAATGCAGCAATTCATCAGACGGACAGGTTTCTGAGCGCGTATTCTGGAACACTCCGCGAGGTTTATCCAGTGAATCAATTTAAATGGCGGTGAAAGTGTTTCATTTACCTTTGCGAAATACCAGCATTCCGGCGATTGCCAGCCCAGTTCCTGCCACGTACAGCGCCGGTTCCAGCCGGTGCGTCAGCTGGGTGGAGAGCGCTGACAGCACCGGCCCAACCAGTTGTCCAATGGCATAGCCGGTCGTCAGTAAACCCGCCAGATAACGCGCATGTTCTGGCGCCAGTTCGCGGCCGTACTGTAATGACAGCTGAACCACACAGAGGAAGCCGCCGCCGACCAGCACTGCGCCAATCACCAGCCCGCTCATGCCTGGAATAATATCAGCGGCAAATACCCCCAGCGCCTGCGCCCATAGCGTCAACGCCAGACGCCGGTGAGTCGATGAGTAGCGACGGGTTATGATGCCAAGCCCGATCCCTACTACCGCTGCACCGCCAAAAATGGGCCATACAAACTGCGCAAAAGCGCTGTCAGGAAAACGTGCGGCTGCCATCTGCGATAAAAATGTCGCCGGCAGGATATAGCCAAAGCCTGCCAGACTGTAACTCAGCACCAACCGTTTCAGCGCTGGCGTCAGTAACAGCGGCTGCGGCGCGGTCTCCGGACGATGCAGCTGGCCGCTGCGCGGCAGGTTCGCCGCAATTAACGTAATCAGCACCAGCGCCAGCAGACCATAAGCGGCCCAGGCAAAAGCGGCGCTGACATTGAAGGCATGCAGCAATACTGCCAGCATTCCACTGATAAAGATTCCGGTGCCCGGCCCGGCAAATACCGCCGCCGACAGGCCGGGACGGCCGTGGTGCAGCAGCTGTTCATTGCTCCACGCCGCCACCAGCACCATCGCCCAGCCGCTGGCCCAGCCAATTAAAAACCGCAGGATGCCGTGCCACCACGGGCCGTCAACGCAGGCGGAAAGCAAGGTCAGAATCACTGCTCCCCAGACTCCCGCCTTAAGCCGCCACTCTACCCTGCGGCTGGCGCGCATCGCATCGAAAGAGCCGCACAGATAACCGAGGTAATTAAGTGCGGCCACCAGTCCGGCGCTGGTTAATGTCAGCTGATGTTCGTTAATCATCAGCGGAACTTGTGGGGTGAAAGCAAAGCGGCCAATGCCCATTGCCACCACCAGCGATAAAAATGCGCTTAACGCGACGCGCAGTGCCATATCAATCTCCTGAATTTTTTCTACTGTAGCGCGGGCATTATTCGAATCATTTTGCTGCCAACGCATCATAACGGTTGCCAGTATCATGCGCGCTGGTTAAACTCACGGAAAGTGAATAATCATAAGCAAGTTGCTTACGGGAAGTGAACGGATGGATTTAACCCAGTTACGTATGTTTTGTTCTGTCGCCGAAACCGGTTCGGTTGCGCGTGCTGCTGAGCAGTTGCATCGCGTGCCGTCCAATCTGACAACTCGCCTGCGCCAGCTGGAGCAGGAACTGGGTACCGACCTGTTTATTCGCGAAAAGCAGCGGCTGCGCCTGTCGCCAATGGGCCATAACTTTCTCTGTTATGCCCAGCGCATTCTGGCCCTGAGTGAGGAAGCGCTGAGTATGACGCGTACCGGCGAGCCTGCCGGTAATTTTGCCCTCGGCTCGATGGAGAGCACCGCCGCCACTCGCCTGCCCGCACTGCTGGCAGCTTATCATCAACGCTTTCCGGCGGTGGCGCTATCGCTGATTACCGGTACTTCCGGCGAAATTATCGAACGCGTGCGCGCCGGAACGCTGGCCGCTGCGCTGGTTGATGGCCCGGTGCCGTATGACGAACTGAATGGCTGTATCTCATTTCGTGAACAGATGGTGCTGATCTCCAGTCCCGAGCATGCCGATATCCACAGCGCCGCAGATGCCAGTGACGATACGCTGTTTGCCTTCCGCCCCAGCTGCTCCTATCGCCTGCGCTTTGAGTCGTGGTTTCGTGAAAGCGGCGTGCAGCACGGCAATATTATGGAGATTCAGTCTTATCACGGCATGATGGCCTGCGTCGCCAGCGGTGCCGGCCTGGCGATGATCCCACTCTCCGTACTGCGTCAGATGCCAGGCCAGGAACGAGTGAAAGTGCATCCGTTACCGCCGCTGTATCGCGACAGCGCCACCTGGCTTATCTGGCGACGCGATGCGTTTACGCCGAATGTGGAAGCACTGAAATACCTGATTATTGAACAATTTGATGACAAACCCGAGAACCCGTGAATCTGGTCCATACTTACCAGAGCACAAAATTTACGCAATAACACCAGGTACTAACAGAACGCTAGCCTGGAGCAATTTTAAACAGAGGAAGATACCGTGGAAATGATCAAAACTCGCGCCGCCGTTGCCTGGGCCGCTGGCGAACCACTGAAAATTGAAGAAGTGGATCTGATGCCACCACAAAAAGGTGAAGTACTGGTGCGCATCGTCGCCACCGGTGTTTGCCATACTGATGCCTATACCCTTTCCGGCAAAGATCCGGAAGGCGTGTTCCCGGCGATCCTTGGTCATGAAGGCGGCGGCATTGTTGAAGCGGTTGGCGAAGGCGTAACCAGCGTGGCGGTCGGCGATCATGTCATCCCGCTTTACACTCCGGAATGTGGCGAATGTAAATTCTGTCTTTCCGGCAAAACAAACCTGTGTCAGGCCATTCGTGCGACCCAGGGTAAAGGTTTGATGCCGGACGGCACCACCCGCTTCTTTAAAGACGGTCAGCCAATTTTCCACTACATGGGCACCTCGACCTTCTCTGAATACACCGTGCTGCCGGAAATCTCGCTGGCGAAAATCAGTAAAGAAGCACCGCTGGAAGAAGTTTGCCTGCTGGGCTGTGGCGTCACTACCGGTATGGGTGCAGTGATGAATACCGCGAAAGTGAAAGAAGGCGATACCGTGGCGATTTTCGGCCTCGGCGGCATCGGTCTTTCGGCAATTATTGGTGCACAGATGGCGAAAGCCGGTCGCATTATTGCTATCGATATCAATACCAGCAAGTTCGATCTGGCGACCAAACTGGGCGCGACCGAGGTGATTAACCCGAAAGATTACGATAAGCCGATTCAGGATGTGATTGTTGAACTGACCGATGGCGGCGTCGACTTCTCGTTCGAGTGTATCGGCAACGTCAATGTGATGCGCTCCGCACTGGAATGTTGTCATAAAGGCTGGGGTGAATCGGTAATTATTGGTGTGGCTGGCGCGGGCGAAGAGATCTCCACTCGTCCATTCCAGCTGGTTACCGGTCGCGTATGGCGTGGTTCCGCCTTTGGTGGCGTCAAAGGTCGTACAGAACTGCCGGGTATCGTTCAGCGTTATATGGACGGCGAGTTCCAGCTTAACGATTTTATTACCCATACCATGCCGTTGGAACAGATTAACGACGCATTTGATCTGATGCACGAAGGTAAATCGATTCGTACCGTGGTGCACTTTAATAAGTAATCAGGAGGATTAATGCCATCCACGCTGGAGTTACTGGAAGAGCATCGCATGTTTGGCGGCTGGCAGCAGCGCTATCGCCATCCGTCATCAACGCTGAATTGTTCGATGACCTTTAGCATTTTTTTGCCAGGCCCGAAGCAGGAATCGCCGCCGCCGGTGGTGTACTTTCTTGCCGGACTGACCTGCACCGATGAGAACTTCACCACCAAATCCGGCGCGCAGCGTATCGCCGCCGAGCTGGGGCTGATTCTGGTGATGCCAGATACCAGTCCGCGTGGTGAAGCGGTGCCAAATGATGACGGTTACGATCTGGGCCAGGGTGCCGGTTTCTATCTGAATGCCACTCAGGCACCGTGGAATCAGCATTTTCGTATGTATGATTACATCAATGAAGAGCTGCCGGCGCTGATCGCGGATAATTTTAACGTCAGCGATCGTCAGGCGATTGCCGGTCACTCGATGGGCGGTCACGGTGCGATTATGCTGGCGTTGCGCAATCCGGGGAAATTCACCTCAGCGTCGGCGTTCGCGCCGATTGTTAACCCGTGCTACGTTCCCTGGGGACAAAAGGCGTTCAGCAGCTATCTCGGCGACGATAAGCTGGCGTGGCGTGAGTATGACAGCTGCTGGCTGATGCGTCAGGCGCGCGAAACACTGCCGATTTTGATCGATCAGGGTGACAGCGATCAGTTTCTTGCCGATCAGTTACAACCTGAGCGTTTAGAGGAAGCCGCGAAAGAAGCTGGCTGGCCGTTAACCGTGCGTATTCAGCCGGGTTACGACCACAGCTATTTCTTTATCGCCAGTTTTATTGAGGATCATCTGCGTTTCCACGCCAGGCATTTATTTGCCTGACGGGATCGTGGGAATCGTTAAGAGGCGGCGAAATTCGGCGTCAGAAATTATCTACGGGAGCCGTTTTCGGCTCCCGTTTTTTTTCATCAGAACGAATAGTCCATCGCCAGGAAGTAACGGCGGCCATCTTCGTTGTAACTGTAATCATCGCGATTCAGATCTTTATCGGTCAGGTTTAATACCCCCGCCCGCAATTTCACTGCTTTCGTCGCCTGCCAGGATGCACCGGTATTCCACAGCACATAACCACCCGGCGTCGCGTCATCATTGTTCAGCGTGCGACGCTCACCTGAATAGTTAGCCTGTAAATAGAATGACCAGTCCTGTAGCGGTGCCCAGTCCAGCGTGCTGTTGGCGGTGTGCAGTGGCATCTCTTTCAACGGTTTATTACCGCCATTACTTAAATCGCGCCCGTCGGAATAGGTATAATTCAACGTCAGCTTCCACTGGTCGTCAAAAGGCACCTTCAACTCAGTTTCAATGCCGTTAATCCGCGCTTTATTGACATTGTAATAACGGAACACCGGTTTCCCGTCTTTTTCACCGACATAGTTGGCATAGCTTTTCGCCAGATCGCGATCGGCAGTACGCGCAATATTAATCATATCGTCGACGTTATTCTGGAAAGCGGTGATGCTGCCGGTAATGCCATCCAGCCAGCCTTTATCACCGGCATAGTAGAGGCCCAGTTCGAAACTTTCGCTGGTTTCCGGCTTCAGATCCGGGCTACCGACAATCGAACAGCCACCGCGACAGGAGTTGGTCTGCCAGTCCGGGCTAAGCTGTAATAAAGACGGTGCTTTAAACGCGTTTGCCCAGCCGCCTTTCACCGTAACGGTATCGGTGGCGTTGTAGACCAGATAGACGCGCGGGCTCCAGTGATCGCCATAAGTTTCATGATCGTCCATGCGCACGCCAGCGGTCATCGCCAGCGAATCCAGCATCCGCCATTCATCTTCAACGAACAGCGCGTACTGGCTGGCTGAAACTTTGCTGCTGGATCCGCCGGTCAGATTAACCGGATCGCTGAGCTTATCGTGACGCCACTCACCGCCAAAGGTGACTAACTGATTGATATCGCCCAGCGGCAGAATCAGCTTGCCATCCAGCGAGTTATTTTGTGAGGTGATTTTGCTGGTGGTGAAGTTATCGACTTTGTCACCGTAAAAACGCAGTTCGGTATTACCGAAATCCCAGCGGCCATTATGATCAATCGAGTAGTTCTGGCGCTCAAGGCGGTTTTTATCCAGCGAATCTGAATTACGGTCCTGACGGTTAAAACCGTAGCCGAAATTCATATCCTGATTGTCAGTCGGCGTCAGGGCAAATTCTACACTGCCGTTGCGCAGGGTGTTGCCTTCGATACGCGGCGATAAACCGCTGCTGGCGCTGTCAGAGGGCTGCTGTTTATCTTTCTCACGCTTGCCGCCGCCGCCAAATACTTTGACGCCGAGCAGGTCGTCAACCAGTGGGCCGGTGGCAAAGAAGTTGCCGTTATAGCTGTCGCCACGGTCGCGATTCTCCTGCACGGTGGTGTCTGCACTTAGCGTGCCGTGCCAGGCCTTTCCCACTTTGCGGGTGATAATATTGACCACGCCACCCAGCGCATCGGAGCCATATAACGATGACATCGGCCCACGTACCACTTCGATGCGCTCGATGGCGTCGGCCGGAATCCAGTTAAGATCAAAATCGTTGTGGCGGAATACTGCATTACGCGAGTTAACGCGCTTGCCATCAATCAGAATCAGCGTATAGCTGCTGTCGAGGCCGCGCAGGCTAATCCCCTTACGATTATCACCTTCGTTGGTCAGCTGAACGCCCGGCACTTCACGCAGCACATCACGTAAATTCTGTACCGGCTTACGTTTGATATCTTCGGCAGTAATCACGCTGATACTGGCAGGCGCATCTTTCAGATTCACTTCAGTGGCAGAGGCGGTCACCACCATGGTTTCTTCAGACTGTTTTTCAATTTCGTCAGCAAGGATTGGAAAACTTAAGGTGAGAGCAGACGCGCAGAGGCCCCCACGAACCACTGGATTTAAACGGAACATACTTCTCTCCATGAGATATAAAATATAAATAAAAAATTGTCAGCGCGACTAAGGCAGCTGGTTGCTCACAATAAAAATGCGAATAAATTTTCGCTTAATTCTCCGGTTATATTCCGGAATAGGTTTTTTAATAGCGGGAGACGTTAAATGCCTCCCTGATAATACCAGACTTGTTACGTTGCGTTGTTACAGTGCGGGTTCCGGTTCTGCTACCAGCCCGTCAATCAGTACCTGCGGCGTGCCCTGCGAGCAGCGTTCAATCCGCCCTTTTACCCCGTAGACGCGCGCCAGACTTTCCGGTGTGATCACCTCTGCTGGCTGGCCATCGGCAATTAACTCACCATTCTGCAACATTAATACATGCTCGCCATGACGCAGCGCGATATTAATATCGTGCACGACTACCACGGTGACAATATTTCGTTTTTGCGTTTCACGCCGCACTAAATCCATTACGTGGAACTGATAATTTAAATCCAGTGCGCTGAGCGGCTCATCCAGTAATAACAGTTCCGGTCGACGAATCAGCGATTGCGCTAATCCCACCAGCTGTTTCTGACCGCCGGAAAGCTGATCGAGATAACTTAATGCCAGATGCGCAATACCCAGTTGTTCCAGCAGAGACATCACTTCGTTTTCACTGGTGGCGGTACTGCGGCCACCGGACGCACGCTGCGCAACAATAATTGACTCCAGCACGTGCAGATGCACCCCGGCGGGCAATGACTGCGGCAGATAGACCACTTTTTCCGCGCGCCGCGCAAACGGCTGTGCCATCAGCTCTTCGCCATTCAGCCACAGCTCACCTTTGGCGCGGTTCAGCCCGGCCAGAGAGCGCAGCAGCGTCGACTTACCGCAGCCGTTAGGCCCCAGCAATACGGTGATTTTGCCGCGTGGCAGCAATGGCACACTCAGATTTTCAATCACCGGGCGTTTCGGATAACCGGTACTGAATCCGCGAATTGATAATCCCTGCATCAGACATTCCCCCGATGACGCAAAATAATACTCAGGAAGAACGGCACGCCCACCAGCGAGGTGACGATGCCGACCGGGATAATGACGCCAGGAATCAGATTTTTTGACGCCACGGAAGCCATCGACAGCACCAGCGCACCGGTCAGCGCACTGGCCGGTAAATAGAAGCGATGATCTTCACCAAAAATCATCCGCGCAATATGCGGAGCCACCAGGCCAATAAAACCAATCGGCCCGACAAAGGCCACCGCCAGTGCCGAAAGAATGCTGATGCGCAGCAGCGTACCGAGGCGCAAGCGGCGCACGTCGATACCAAAACTAACCGCGCGATCTTCGCCAAGGCGCAGCGCAGTCAGCTTCCACGAACTGAGCATCGAAAACGGCACCAGAATCAGAAATGCCAGCGTCAGCACGCCAAGTTTTTCCCACGATGCGCGCGCCAGGCTGCCCATGGTCCAGAACACCAGCCCCTGTAAGGTATCTTCACTGGCGATAAACTGCATCATCGACACCAGCGCATTGAAGGTAAACACCAACGCGATACCAAACAGCACTACGCCCGAGGTGGCAACCCGCGTCCAGCGCGTGACGCCATCCAGCATCAGAGCGGCAAACAGTGCAAACACAAAGGCGTTGGCAGAAATAAACCATTGAGCGGGGATACCCGGAATACCGATTCCCAGCACAATCGCCAGCGCGGCACCAAATGCCGCCGCTGAAGAAACACCGAGCGTGAACGGACTGGCCAGCGGGTTATTCAGGATAGTCTGCATTTCTGCACCGGCCAGGCCGAGCGCCATACCCACCACCACCGCCATCAGGGCGTAAGGCAGACGGATATCCCAGACGATAACCCGGGTACCGGCATCTACCGTTTCAGGGCTGATCAACGCGTGCCACAGGGTTTCCAGCGATAAGCCGGAGGGGCCAAGAGTAAAATCCAGCACCAGCGAGGCAAGTATCGCCAGCAGCAATACGCCCATAATCATCAGGCGGTGGCGCAGCAATTGTTGATAGCGTCCCATTACGCTTTGAACGGGATTTTTCTTTGCGTACTGAATGGGCTCGTGGGTGACACTCATTTTTCTCTACCTGCTGTTTCTGCATTTTAATTCTGTGATAAAGCAAACTGCCCGGCATGGTATGCGGAGAATTGTAAAACTTATACCCCGCTGCGTAACCGCATCCTTCTCTGGCTCAGTTCCCTGAATGACGGCCAGAATTCTGCTGTTCGATGCAGAAAATGTAACGGCTGTAACAATAAAGCAAATGATAATAGTTATCAATGCAATTTGTAACTGCGCGTGACGGATAAAAAAAAGGCGCGGAAACCGCGCCTTGCATTGATTAATTCGTCAGGATTAACCGTTAAATTTAGGAAACTCCATCTCGCTGTACTTCACGAAGCGGCTGCCGCGTGACAGCTTGTAACCCATCCAAATCAGCAGGAATAACGGGATGCCAATGTAGGTGGCGGTTACGCCATACCAGTCAATACGGTCTTCAAGGAACGCCTGATAGTTTTGGCCCAGCGTAATAATCAGACAGAGCACAAAGGCAAAGATCGGCCCCAGCGGGAAGAAACCAGAACGATACGGCAGATCGGCAATATCCAGCCCCTGTGCCACATAGCCGCGACGGAAACGGTAGTGACTGATGGCAATACCCAGCCAGGCGATAAAGCCGGTCATTCCCGAGGTATTCAGCAGCCAGAGATAAACTTCCTGATTACCAAACATTGAGGTAAAGAAGCACAGCATCGCCACCACTGTAGTGGCATACAGCGCATTACGCGGCACACCGCCTTTCGACAGCCGGGCGAAAATACGCGGCGCTTTACCTTCGCTGGCGAGGGTGTACAGCATGCGCGTGGAAGCATACATTCCTGAGTTACCGGCAGAAAGTACCGCCGTGAGGATGACAGCATTCATCACCGCCGCCGCCGACAGCAGACCCGCATGCTGGAATACCAGAGTAAACGGACTGACGGTGATATCCTTCACGTCATTGCGCAACAGGCTGGGATCGGTATAGGGAATAATCAGGCTGATAATCAGAATGGCAAACACGTAGAACAACAGAATACGCCAGAATACCTGACGCACCGCGCGTGGGATGTTTTTCGCCGGATCTTCTGATTCTCCTGCGGCAACACCAATCAGCTCGGTGCCCTGGAAAGAGAAACCAACAATCATTGCCACGCCGATCATGGCGGCAAATCCGCCGGCGAATGGCGCATCGCCTACCTGCCAGTTATGCCAGCCAGCCGTCTCACCACCGCGCATAATACCGGTGATCATCAGTACGCCGACGGCGATAAAGATAATGACCGTCACCACTTTGATCAGTGAGAACCAGTACTCCGCTTCACCAAAACCTTTGACCGAAATGTAGTTCAGCAGGAACATCAGCGACAGGAATAATGCACTCCAGATCCAGCCGGGGGTATCCGGGAACCAGTAGCTCATCACCAGCTGCGAGGCGACCAAATCGACCGCGATGGTTACTGCCCAGTTGTACCAGTAGTTCCAGCCCAACGCGAAGCCGAAGCCTTCTTCAACATATTTAGAGCCGTAAGTAGAGAACGAGCCGGATACCGGCATAAATGCCGCCAGCTCGCCAAGGCTGGTCATCAGGAAATAAACCATCAGGCCAATCAGCATATAAGACAGTAGCGCGCCGCCCGGGCCCGCCTGAGAAATGGTTGCCCCTGAGGCAACAAAAAGGCCGGTACCGATCGATCCGCCAATGGCGATCATCGTCAGGTGACGGGCCTTCAGTTCGCGTCTTAACGCAGGTGGTTGTGTTGTTTTTTTGTCCTGAACCATGAATTAACGCTATCCTGAGTTAAAATGAGGCGCGATTGTAGCAAATCTCCCCCGCAGGTATAGCGATACCGCGAGGTTATAAGTTAGCTTCATAATCGGCCGAAGATCATTAGTAATAGCAGGGTAAGCCTTAATAAGATGCGGCTTTATTCCACGCAATAGCTCAGAAATCGCGACAGCGCCTTGGAGACATGTTTCTGTCGGTGACGGATGCGATATAAGGTACGCGACAATTTTGGCAGCGGAATCTTCACCTCTACCAGCGATCCCACCTCCAGCTGGTCGGCAATCACCCGGCGCGATAAACAGCTGATCCCCATGCCGTGGCGCACCGCATGTTTTATCGCCTCCGAGTTACCCAGTTCCATTGCCAGCTCAAACTGCGGCAAATGCGATAACAGCAGATAATCGACGATTTCACGGGTGCCGGAACCACGCTCACGCAGGATCCACTGCATTTTTGCCAGGCTTTCCAGCGTCACCGGCTGATGCAGTAAAGCTGTATCCGGCGCGGCAAACACCACCAGCTCATCCTCCAGCCACGGCTCACTGATCAGTTCGCTCATATGGCACGGCCCTTCAATCAGGCCGACATCAACGCGAAAATCAGCCACCGCATTAATCACGTCCTGACTGTTACCAACGCTCAGCTCCAGCGGTAAATGGGGAAAGTCGCGGCGATAACCCGCAATCATGCCCGGCAGCAGATAATTGCCGATGGTACTGCTGGCATAAATGCGGATGGCACCATTATCTTCACGGAACAGCTGCTCTATTTCGCCCGCCTGCTCCAGTAGCCCAACGGCTCGCGGATAAAGCAGACGCCCATGTTCGTTTACCACCAGTCGTTTGCCGACGCGGTCAAACAATTGCACCCCCAACTGCCCTTCCAGGTCGGCCAACGCGGCGCTGACCGCCGATTGCGACAGCGCCAGCACCTGTGAAGCCTGCGTGGTTGAGCCACTCTTCAGCACTTCGGTAAACACTTCTACCTGACGCAATGTGATATGCATCGTGATTCCTTACGACATCCAGTGAAAAATGGCATACGCCAGCAATATCAGCCAGAGCAACACAATAATCAGCAGCGTGGTGCTCAGGCCCTTTCTTTTATTATCGTCCGGCGATCGCGCGAGGCGCATCGCGGCATCGGCTCTGACCTCATCCGGCAGTAGCTTTAACAGCAAACTGATGCCCAGCGGCACGACTATCGCATCATCCAGCCAGCCAATCACCGGTATCACATCGGGAATGATATCCAGCGGGCTAATCAGATACAGCGCAACCACGCCGAGCAATCCTTTGATATACAGCGGAGTATGCGGATTGCGGCAGGCGTACCACATCATGGTCAAATTGCTTTTGAATTTCACTATGCGTTTGAACATTCTGCGCTCCACTCTTAACACTTATTCCGGTTAATAATAAATATATAATCAATTTCTCTTTTAAGCCAGTCAGCCCCACACTATCAGCATTGAAACAGGAGGTCTTCGATGGCTGAACTTACACTCTTTAAACCTCAGTCTGGCCCTGCTCCGTTAGCGGCCGGGCTACTGTTATCGGCGGCAATCGCTGGCGCGGCTATCTGGTTGGGCAACCAGCCGTCGGTTGCGTCGCTTGGCCTTGGCGCGCTGACGCTGGCGATTGTGGTGGGCATGCTGGTGGGTAACACCCTCTGGCCACGCCTGCAACGTGCCTGCGATCCCGGCGTGGTCATGGCTAAACAGCGTCTGTTAAGACTGGGTATCGTGCTGTATGGCTTTCGCCTGACTTTTCAGCAAATTGCTGATGTCGGGCTCAGCGGCATCGTGATTGATCTACTGACGCTGTGCTCCACTTTTGCCCTCGCCTGCTGGCTGGGACGCCGGGTGTTTGGTCTGGATCGCGAGACCCGCTGGTTAATTGGTGCAGGCAGCAGTATCTGCGGTGCCGCGGCGATTCTGGCGACCGAGCCGGTAATCAAAGCAGATTCGGCTAAAGTGGCGGTAGCGATTGCTACCGTGGTGATTTTCGGCACGCTGGCTATCTTTATCTATCCACTGCTTTGGCCGCTGGTCAGCACGCTGCTGCCTGGCATAACCGCCACGCAGTACGGTATTTTTACCGGTTCGACCATGCATGAAGTGGCACAGGTGGTGGCTGCCGGACATGCCATTGGTCCGGAAGCGGAAAACGCGGCGGTCATCGCCAAAATGCTGCGCGTCATGATGCTGGCACCGTTTCTGCTGTTCCTCACCCTGCTGATTCGGCGCGATGCTCCGGCCGGGATGGCTCAGGGCGGCATTCGTTTTCCGTGGTTTGCGCTGCTGTTTATTGTGGTGGCACTGTTTAACTCACTGCATTTATTACCGGTATCAATGGTGAGTACCATTAATCAACTGGATACCTTACTGCTGGCGATGGCAATGGCCGCTCTGGGCTTAACCACCCATCTCAGCGCGCTGAAACGTGCGGGCATACGGCCATTATTCATGGCGCTGCTGCTGTTTATCTGGCTGATCGTCGGCGGTGGAATGATCAATCTCGGGGTTCAGCATTTGATGGGCTAGTCGCTTCGGTTATCATAAGCCGTTGCAGTATTGCAGAACCTCAACAGGAGAACGGCATGAAATATATTGGCGCCCACGTCAGTGCAGCAGGCGGCGTGGATCAGGCGGTCATTCGCGCACACGAACTGGAAGCCACAGCCTTTGCGCTGTTCACCAAAAACCAACGACAGTGGCGTGCCGCACCGCTGAGTGCTGAAGTGATTGCAGCGTTTCGCGCCGCGTGTGAAAAATACCACTACAGCTCAGCACAGATCCTGCCGCATGACAGCTATCTGATTAACCTCGGTCATCCGGTTGAGGAAGCGCTGGAAAAATCCCGCGCAGCCTTTCTTGATGAGATGCAACGCTGTGAGCAACTGGGACTGTCATTACTGAATTTTCACCCCGGCAGTCACCTGCATCAGATCGATGAGCATGAGTGCCTGAAGCGTATTGCCGAGTCGATAAACATCGTGCTCGATAAAACGGCAGGCGTGACCGCCGTGATTGAAAATACCGCCGGTCAGGGCAGCAACCTCGGTTTCCGTTTTGAACATCTGGCAGAAATTATCGCTGGTGTGGAAGATAAATCGCGCGTCGGCGTCTGTATTGATACCTGTCACGCCTTTGCCGGTGGTTACGATCTGCGTACTGAAGCAGAGTGTGTCAAAACCTTTGCCGAGTTTGAACGCATAGTCGGCTTCCAGTATCTGCGCGGCATGCACCTGAATGATGCCAAAAGCGAATTTAACAGCCGTGTTGACCGCCATCACAGCCTCGGCGAAGGCAATATCGGTAAAACGGTGTTTAGCTGGCTGATGAAAGACAGCCGCTTCGACGGTATTCCGATGATTCTCGAAACCGTTAATCCGGATATCTGGAAGGATGAGATTGCCTGGCTAAAATCGGAGCAGAAATAGCTCAATAAAAAAGGCGCGGAAGTCCGCGCCTTTTTGGGTTTATTCAGCATCTCATCAGGCTTTCGCCAGTTCAGCTTCCGGACGTTTCAGAATCGCGTAACTGATGCCAGCTAACAGCGTACCGGCGATAATCGCCACCAGGTAACCGGCTACCGGAGAGATCGCGCCCGGAATCAGCAGCACAAACAGGCCACCGTGTGGTGCCATCAGTTTGGCACCGACCGCCATGGAAATCGCACCGGTTAACGCACCACCGGCGATACAGCATGGCAGTACGCGCATCGGATCACGTGCCGCAAACGGAATCGCACCCTCGGAGATAAAGCACATGCCGAGAACCAGCGCCGCTTTACCGCCCTCTTGCTGACCCTTGTTGAATTTACTACGCGCAATCAGCGTTGCCAGACCCATCGCCAGCGGTGGCACCATACCCGCTGCCATAATCGCCGCCATCGGCGCATAGGTTTGTGAACTCAGCAAGCCAACGCCAAAGGCATAAGCTACTTTGTTTACCGGCCCACCCATATCGGTACACATCATGCCGCCAAGAATAGCGCCCAGCAGTACCGCATTTGCCGTACCCATATTCGCCAGCCAACTGGTCAGGCCGGTCATGATGCCTGCAACAGGTTTACCGACCACGTAGATCATCAGCAAGCCGGTAATCAGGCTGGCAAACAGCGGGATAATCAGAATCGGTTTCAGCGCTTCCATACTTTGTGGCAGCTTCACTTTGCCACTGATCAGTTTGGCGGCGTAACCGGCAATAAAACCGGCGATAATACCGCCGAGGAAACCGGCGTTGATGCTGGTCGCCAACATACCGCCAATCAGACCCGGCGTCAGACCTGGACGATCGGCAATCGAGAAGGCGATATAACCCGCCAGCACCGGTACCATTAACGCAAAGGCACTACCACCACCGATTTGCATCAGCGCGGCGGCCAGTGAGCCCTCTTCCTTAAATGCCTCGATACCAAACGCGAAGGAGAGCGCGATACACAGACCACCCGCGACCACCATCGGTAACATATAAGAAACGCCGGTCAGCAGGTGACGATATGCGCCCGCGCTCTCTTTCTTCTCATCGCCCGCCGCTGCCGCTTGCTGGCCGCCCTGCGGCTTGTAAGTCTTCGCTTCAGCTACTGCTTTATCCAGTTCCTGAGCGGTTTTCTTCAGCGCCAGGCTGGTAGAAGTACGGTACATCGGCTTACCGGCAAACTTTGCCAGATCCACTTCAATATCAGCTGCGACAATCACCAGATCGGCCGCCGCCACTTCTTCCGCAGTAATAGTATTACCGGCACCGACGGAACCGCGGGTTTCAACTTTCACCCACCAGCCGCGTTTAGTCGCTTCGGTCTGAATAGCTTCCGCCGCCATAAAGGTGTGCGCCACACCGGTAGGACAAGCGGTAATCGCCACAATTCGCTTCTGGCCGCTGCTCTGGCTCAACTCAGCCGGTGCAGCCGCAGCCGCGACCGGAGCCTGCCAGGGTTTGGCTTCAGCCTGCGCACTGGCCAGAAAACTTTCCGGCTGGCGCAGCGCCTGTTTAATATTGCCCAGCCATACTGCTTTGCCATTCAGCGCATTGTCAGAAGGTACTGAGTTCCCTGCTACCGCCACCAGGTCTGCTTCTGCCGGGTTTTCCGTCAGGGTCAGGCCGGCTTTCGCCGCAGCGGCGGTGAGTAAATTTTTTGCCAGATAGCTGGTCGCCAGTCCCAGCGAAGTATCAATAATCAGCAGCGTTTTCATTATGCCTCTCCTGCTGTCAGTTAAAAGGTTTCAGGTCGACGCGCGCCATCATTGCGGCCAACTGGGTACGATCGGTAACGCCTACATTACTTTGGCTGACGGCCATTGCCGCCACTGCCGTTGCCAGACGCAGCGTGTGCTCACTGGACTCGCGCATCAGCAGGCCATAAATCAGGCCGCCGACCATTGAGTCACCGGCACCAACGGTGCTGACCACTTCACAGGCTGGTGGTTTCGCGATCCACTCGCCGGAAGCATTCACCCACAGTGCGCCTTCCGCACCGAGAGAGATCACTACGTGGGCAATGCCCTGCTCGCGCAGCGCATGAGCGGCTTCAATGACATCCTGCATCGTGGGCAGTTTACGACCGGCCCAGATCTCCAGCTCGCGACGGTTAGGTTTAACCAGCCACGGTGCCGCTTTCAGTCCGGCAACCAGCGCTTCACGGCTGCTGTCGAAAATGATGCAAGGGCAATGGGTGCGCAGTGCAGTCATCCAGTCAGTAAAGGCTTCCGGCGACACGCCCGCTGGCAAACTGCCGCTAACGCACACCATATCGAACTGGCCAAGCCAGCTCAGGGAATCGGCGCTAAAGCGCTCCCAGTCCTGCCCGCTGACGTCAAAACCAGAGAAATTCAGATCGGTCACTTCACCGTCTTTCTCCGTCAGTTTAACGTTAATACGGGTACGACCCGGCACCACCTGAAAGCGGTTGGCAATACCTAACTCGCTGAACAGCTGCTGAAAACCATCCTGATTCTCTTTACCAAGAAAACCACCAACAGTGACGTCGATACCCAAGTCTTTCAGTACTTTAGCAACGTTAATTCCTTTGCCCGCCGCATGCAGGCCGGTGGTTTTCACCAGGTTAACTTCGCCACGCTCAATCTCAGGGCAATAACCCACCAGGTCATAGGCCGGATTCAGGGTAATCGTTGCGACACGTCTGCTCATGCTGCCCCCTCGCCAAGTCCGGCTGTGATCGCCTGTTCAATGGCATCCAGCGCCTGCTGTGCATCTTCGCCGCTGGCGGTAAAGCGTAAGCGATGACCTTTTTTCACCCCTAAGGCCACCACTTTCATCAGGCTGCGCCCGTTAGCCGGTTTACCGCTGCCATCAAGGTTAGTCACGGTAACGTCACTGTTAAATTGTTTAATCACGCTGACCAGCGCCGTACCCGGGCGCGCATGTAAACCGTGCTCATTACGAATGGTAAATTCTGCGGTCAGCACTTCAGCCTGCTCGTCAACAACGCTGGTTAACAGCGCTAATACTCCCGGAGCATCGGCATTTAACAGACGATCAGCTTTCTGATTAATCAGCAGATCGCTTAAATAGTTCAGCACCTTCAGCGGCTGCTCATCGGCAACCGCCACGGTGATCAGCATTGCGGCTTTCTCACCTTCAACCTCAAAAGCCTTCGCACTCCGGCTGACGGCCACAGCGCTGCCGAGGTTACCCACGGTGCTGTCACTCAGCCAGATGCCCTGACCAAGGTTCAGAGGTTGAGCGGAGATAACGCTGCTGACAAAACTCGCATCCGCCGCGCCCGCGTGCTGTAAGCGGCCGGCATTCAGTGCCTGAAGCGTTATCAGATCGCTGGCAGCGACATCAAGTGCAATCAATGAAGTATCAAATTTAAATTCTGCACCCTGCTTCTCGCCCATCAGGATACTGCGCAGCTCTTCGGCGGAAGTGGTGGTTTTCAGCTGTTCAGCTACGCTGTCGTCGCTCAGAACATGAGTCAACTGACGCAACAGCGCCAGATGCTCATCAGAACGCGCGGCAATGCCGATCGCGACATAAGCAGTCTGATCCTCACCCCAGGCAATCCCCTCTGGAAACTGGAAAACCTGAACGCCGGTTTCCAGCACCAGATCGCGGGTATCGGTGGTACCGTGAGGAATCGCAATGCCATTCCCGAGATAGGTTGAGGTCTGTTTTTCGCGCGCAAGCATGCCATCAACATAAGCATCGCCAACATTGCCCGCAGCGGCGAGCGCGGCAGCAACCTGACGAATAGCGTCTTCTTTATCGCTGGCACTGGCGCCGGTGTGAATGGCTTTAACATCTAACTGGAACATAATTCTCCTCTCCCGCCGAAATTGAATCGTTTCAGCTATATTGAGAAAAAAAGCGTCATCTGCCGACGAACAAACTGAGGAGACAACGCTGAAACGTTTCAAGGAGTTTGGTACAGCATGCTCCTTACTGGCAAGTTTTAACCGAAGTGATATAGCAGATTTTTGACCTCACGCACATTTCGTCAGGATTTTTCAGAAAACTGCGGGGGTGCATGCCGATTTTGCTGAAGCAATAGGAATTTACGATAAGCTGGCTTCAGCAACATCAGCAAACTTCAGCTTTTCACGCTAACGCTGCGTTTTTGCAAAAAATGCCGGAGAGCATTTTCAACAAATGAAACGCCTTTTTAAAAATAGATCAGAAGCGTAGAATTGCACGCTCATTTCATAAGGCTATTCATCTTTCATGCAAACTCCAGGTGCAACCACCCGCCGCCTGCCCGATATCAGTTCGGCAGCCTTTCTGGTGGTGGCTTTTCTGACCGGTATTGCCGGCGCTCTACAGACCCCGACGCTCAGCCTGTTTCTGTCGACTGAAGTTCATGCGCGTCCCTTTATGGTCGGGCTATTTTTCACCGGCAGCGCGGTGATTGGTATTGCGGTCAGTCAGCTACTGGCGGCACGTTCCGACCGCAAAGGCGACCGCAGATCGTTAATCTTTTTCTGTTGCCTGCTCGGCGCTCTCGCCTCAATGCTGTTTGCCTGGAACCGAAACTACTTTGTCCTGCTGTTTATCGGCGTGCTGCTTTCCAGCTTTGGCTCAACTGCCAATCCGCAAATGTTCGCGCTGGCGCGGGAACATGCCGATCGCACCGGCCGCGAAGCGGTGATGTTTACCACCTTTATGCGCGCCCAGATCTCACTGGCATGGGTGATTGGGCCTCCGGTGGCCTTCGCGCTGGCACTCGGTTTCGGTTTTGAGGTGATGTACGCCTGCGCCGCCTGCGCTTTTATCTGCTGTGCGCTGATCGTCAGATTTCTGCTGCCCTCAATGCAAAAAACGGTGGTAAAAACTACCGCGACGCTGCAAGCACCAATCGGACATCGTCGCGATACACTGCTGCTGTTTATCGGCTGCACCCTGATGTGGGCCTCTACCGGCATCTATTTGATAAATATGCCACTGTATCTGGTACACGAACTGGATCTGCCGGAAAAGCTGGCGGGGCAACTGATGGGGCTGGCGGCAGGGCTGGAAATTCCGGTGATGCTGATCGCCGGTTATTGCGCCAGACGCTTCAGTAAACGCACTCTGATGCGCTGTGCGACGGTTTCAGGCCTGTTATTCTTTGCCGGATTACTGTTGGTGCACAGCACCGTGCCACTGCTGCTGTTACAGGGGCTGAACGCCATTTTTATAGGCATACTGGTCGGTATCGGCATGCTCTATTTTCAGGATTTAATGCCCGGACAGGCAGGCGCGGCGACGACACTGTTCAGTAACTCCACCCGGGTTGGTTGGATCCTCGCGGGTTCATTGACCGGCGTGGTGGCTGAATTGTGGGGTTATCACGCGGTATTCTACTGCACGTTACTGATGATGCTCGGCACACTCTACTGCATGTGGCAAATTAAAGATGCCTGATGCAGTTCAGGCGCAAGTATCCGCTTCCAGTTGCAACAACCAGACCATCGCCTGCTGGCGATTGTGGCCGCACATCTCAGCCGCCGGCTGTAACCCGGCGCACACTTTTGGCCGCAGCGGCGAGGCAAAGATTTTGCAACGTTGCTGCGCATCAAGCTGAATGCATGGCGTGTTGGCGGGTTTACCGTTTGGCATGCCGGGAATCGGCGAAGAGATAGAAGGGGCGGTGCAGCAGGCACCACAATCAGGACGACACTGCATCTGCACGCTCAGGATTAAAGCAAAGCGCGACAATAGCAGTCGCCAGGCATGAAAGCTATGACAACCGTTACAATTTACCTTCCATAATATCCCGCAAATTTCACTTTCTGCGCTGCGCAGATCTTGCCTGAATGCCCCGCCGCGAGTAACTTGTCGCGATAAATTCAGCACACCGCTTTTATGAGACTATCCAATGGCAAGAGCAAACGAAATTAAGCGCGGCATGGCCGTCAGCCACAACGGCAAATTACTGCTGGTAAAAGATATTGAAGTTCAGAGCCCAAGCGCACGCGGCGCCTCAACTCTGTATAAAATGCGCTTTACCGACATCCGTACTGGCATGAAGGTTGAGGAGCGTTTTAAGGGCGACGATATCATTGATACCATCTCCCTGAGCCGTCGTCAGGTCACCTTCTCTTACATTGATGGTGATGAATATGTATTTATGGATGATGAAGACTACACGCCTTATAACTTTAAACAGGATCAGATCGCCGAAGAATTGCTGTTTATTCCTGAGGGTGGCATGCCGGGTATCCAGGTAATGACCATGGATGGCCAGATTCTGGCACTGGAACTGCCGCAAACGGTAGATATGGAAATCGTGGAAACCACGCCGGGCATCAAAGGTGCTTCTGCCAGTGCGCGAACCAAACCTGCTGCGATGGCGACCGGTTTAGTCATTCAGGTACCTGAATATCTCAGCAACGGCGATAAAATTCGCATCCATATTGCTGAGCGTCGCTATATGGGCCGCAGTGAGTAACGATTTTGTTATCGGCGATGGCAACGTGCATCGCCGATATTGTTATGTTATAACAATTAAACTACGCCTTTAATGTTGCTCAGACAGTGCAGTTAATCAGTTATAGCTTACGGTGAGTATGCCCATTTTTTTGCTGTGATCTATCCAGCGCATCTCTGTGGTTCCCCGGTTGAGTGGCAACTTATGTTGCAGCGAGGCGTTAAGATAAGCGGTATTGGTAATGGTCTTGCCCGTATCGAAGCAAGACATTTCCAGTTTATCATTTGTTTGCGGATTGATATCACAGCCGCCATCAACGATGGTGCCGTGAAAATGGATAACACCTGAGTTTGAAACTGCGCCATTACCGGCAACTGCACTGCTCGTCCATGAGGCTAAAAGCACTATCAGGGTTGCTGACTGAATGCTGTTCATTTTGACCTCATACATTGATTAACCTCACCTTTAACTGTAGCTGGTTTATTTCCCTGATGAGTTAAACGGCAGTGGTAAACAACACTTTAATAAATAATGCAGAATTTCCTGGTGCGAGGAGCAAGATGTGACAAACGTGAATCTGATAACTGGCTTTCTCGGCAGCGGAAAAACCACCACGTTACTGCATCTTTTGGCGCAAAAGCCGCAGCATGAAAAATGGGCGGTGCTGGTTAACGAATTCGGTGAAATTGGCATTGATGGCGCGCTGCTGGCTAAGAGCGGTGCAGTGTTGAAAGAGATTCCCGGCGGTTGTATGTGCTGCGTCAATGGCTTACCGATGCAGGTCGGCCTGAATATGCTGCTAAAGCAGGCCAAACCCGATCGTTTACTGATTGAGCCCACTGGTCTCGGCCATCCTAAACAGATTCTGGCGATGCTGAATGATGCGGTTTATCAGCCGTGGCTGACGCTTAACGCGACTCTGGCACTGCTCGACCCCCGGCAGCTGAGTGATACCAGAGTGACTGATAATGAAAACTTCCGCGATCAGTTGGCGGCAGCAGACATTATTATCGCCAACAAACAGGATCGCTGGCAGCCAGCCGATCGGGCGGCGCTGGCAGCGTGGCAACAGCAATATCTCGACGACCGTCAGTTAGTCAGCGCTGAGTTTGGCAACATCGATCCCGCCTTACTCGATACCCCGCGCAGCAATTTGCGTCAACTGCCTGATGCCCGGCAGCATCCCCACAGCCATGCCAAAAGTGGTCTCGCGGCGCTTCGTCTCGATGCTAATGCGCGCTGGCGGCGGGCACTGAATCAGGGTCAGGGCTATTATGCCTGCGGCTGGATCTTCGATCAGGATACGGTGTTTGATACCATCGGCGTGCTGGAGTGGGCACGTCTTGCACCCGTGACGCGGGTAAAAGGCGTACTTCGCATCGCTGAAGGGCTACTGAGTATCAACCGTCAGGGACAGGATCTGCAAATCGAAACACGCCCGGCCGCGCCGCCCGATAGCCGTATAGAACTGATCCATGAAAATGATATTGAATGGAATAATTTTCAAGCTAGCTTGTTGAAGCTTCGTTTAGAAACGTTGACATAGTCTACGCTGTTATTTTTAACTTACACTGAATCCTTATGAATACTAATCGCTTAGTAGCGATACTGGGTCTGAACGTCCTTGGCATCGCACTGTTTTTATCCTGGTACTTACTTCCCGGGCACGGTTTTTGGTTCCCCATCGATAAATCAATCTTCTACTGGTTCAACGATCATATGGCGACTAACAAGCCGCTGGTATGGTTGATCGCGATTACTAACTTCCGCGGATTTGATGCAATTTCATTGCTGGCAATGGGTTTGCTGTATCTGAAGTTTTGGCTGCGCGAAACACCGCCCGGGCGTCGGCGACTGATTGCGATTGGTATCACGATGCTGCTGACTGCTGTGGTGCTTAATCAACTGGGGCATCTGTTACCGGTTAAACACTCCAGCCCTACCCTGTACTTTGACAATGTGCATCGCGTCAGTGAAATCACCGGCATTCCGGCAAAAGATGCCTCCAGCGACAGTTTCCCTGGCGATCACGGTATGATGCTGATGATTTTCGCCGGGTTTATGCTGCGCTATTTCGGCAAAGGCGCATTCCTGACCGGTTTGCTGATCTTTGTGGTATTTGGCCTGCCGCGCGTGATGGCCGGTGCACACTGGTTTACCGATATCGCTGTCGGTTCCCTGTCGGTGGTGCTGGTTGGCCTGAGCTGGTGGCTGATGACACCCGCCAGTGATCTGTTAGTTAACTGGCTTACCCGCATCTTACCCGGCAAATATAAGCCAACGCGGTAAAGTCGTTTCCGCGGCTGAGTCTGAAACCTGTATCTCAGTCGCGGATAAATTGCAGCAATATATATTGTTAGCTCGCTAATCAAATACCAGCAAAAAATCCGTATCACTCTTCACGTCTAAGTCTTTAATTTCGCTGCTGTCCAGCGGGATTACTCTTATTTACCTTTCATATCCTCGCTGGCCGCTTAATTCTGCCTTCGGTTGAGCCGTTCTTAACTTAAGGTTGTTGATAATTTAACCTGAATTTTACTCTATTGTTTCTAATAAAAAAAACTAACAAAAAAGTGGTTAAAACCCCTCGCCACCGGGCTTTTAATCGGGTAATCTCGTTTCGGATTGGGCAAAAGCAGTGTAATTTTTCCTTTTTTTACATATAAAGTGTGCTCGTTGACACATTTTAGTAATTCAGGATTTGTCTTACGCGGTTGGCCTAATTAATCTCATTTCGTTTCGCAAACTTGCTAACGGCCTGTGTCGTTAAGGACTTCAAGGGATAACAAACACAATGGTCAAGTCTCAACCTATACTGAGATATATTCTGCGGGCCATTCCCGCGGTCGCTCTCGCGACAATGCTTTCGGCATGTACTACCAGTAACGGTCACAACGCACAAACTGAGACCCATGCAGTTAAAAATCAGAACGGTTTTTTACTTCAAGCGTCTCAGGATGAATTCGAACAGATGGTTCAGAACGTGGACATCAAGTCACGTATCCTTGAACAATATGCTGACTGGAAAGGCGTTCGTTATCGTCTTGGCGGCACCAACAAACGCGGCATCGACTGCTCCGCTTTTGTTCAGGTGACCTTCCGTGAACAGTTTGGTCTGGATCTGCCTCGCTCAACCTCAGAGCAGCAGGGCAGCGGTAAAAGTATTCAACGCAGTAAGCTGCGTCCCGGTGATTTGGTGCTGTTCCGCGCCGGTTCAACAGGACGACATGTTGGCATCTACTTAGGTAATGACAACTTCGTGCATGCATCGACCAGTAGCGGTGTAATGATTTCCAATCTGAATGATTCATATTGGAAAAAACGTTACCGCGATGGCCGACGTGTTCTGAGCCGAACGCAAAGCTGATTTTACCCTGAAGTCTGCGAAATGAGATTGATAAAAGCGCTGCTACGGCAGCGTTTTTTTATGGGCGTAATTCGCCATCCGCAGCGCTTAATGATGAGGTACTATTAACATTATTCAACTATTTATATCCAAAAAATAGTTTTGCTAATCATAATAATATCGAGACAACCGCCCCAGCAACGTTATATCCTGCAGAGCAGATTTCCAGAGAATGGCAGTGTCAAAATTCCTATAAAAATCAGGCTAAAGCGGGAGATAAAACGCAATGCCACTATCAACACTGGTTACGCATCCTGTGACAAATACGCGTAAGATTGCGTGGGTCAGTGCTGCAGTTGGTTTCACTTTTTTCCTGCTATTTATCACTATCACCTTGATGATGACTGTCCAGAAACGCGCTCAAAACCACGACCAGCTGGCATCGCACACGCAGTCCATTATTCTCAACCTGCTAACTGAAGTAAAAACCACGCTGGAACCGCTGAACGCTTTAAGCCTTGCTCCCTGCAGACCGATCAACAGTGAGCTGACTTCGCGGGCAGCGTTTACCAATAGTATTCGTGCCATTCTGCTGGTGAATAACGGTATCGCTTACTGCTCTTCCGCCACCGGCGCGTTTTCCCTCGCGGTCAGCACTTTTACCCCACAGACCGATCTTGATAAAGATCTCGATCTGACGCTGATCCCGGGTACGCCAAAGGTGCCGGACAGGCCAGCGCTGGTATTCTGGCTTAAGCAGCCAGGCTCAGACCGCACCGGCATAATGACCACGCTGAATATCAATCTTTCACCTTATATGATGCTGGCTTCACAGCGGCAGGAAATAAAAGGTATGGCGCTGGTGGTAGGTGATAAAGCGTTAACCAGCTGGAGCGATCGGATGATGGTTGCTGCTGAGCTACCGGGAAAATCGCTGCGCACCATCAACGTGCCGGGATACCCGCTAACCATTTATCTGTACGGCAATGCGCTGCCAAAAGGTGATATTCACACGCTGTTGCTGGCTGGTTTATTACTGGCGGTGCTGGTAAGCAGCAGCAGCTTTGTTTTACTGACGCTGCGCCCACGCCCGGGTAAAGAGATTCTGCTGGGGATTAAACGCGGTGAGTTTCACGTTGAGTACCAGCCGCTGATAGAAGCCGCGACCGGGGAGCCTTACGGCCTTGAGGCGCTGATGCGCTGGACCCACCCCACCGCAGGTAATATCCCACCGGATACTTTTATCAGCTATGCCGAAGGGCAAAACATGATCATCCCTCTGACCCGCCATCTGTTTCAGCTGGTGGCTCAGGATGCGCACAAGCTACGCCAGGTGGTGCCAGCGGTTACCAAAATGGGGATTAATATCTCGCCTGCTCACCTCTCTTCCTGCACTTTTCGTGATGACGTCAGCAACTGGATCAACGCCATGCCAGCGAATCATTTTAGTTATGTGTTTGAAATTACTGAACGCACGATGGTTTCCGAGCGCAACGCCTGCGAAATCTTTGACTGGATTCATCAGCAGGGGATTAAGATCGCGATTGACGATTTCGGTACCGGACACAGCGCATTGATCTATCTCGAGAAGTTTAAGTTTGACTATCTGAAAATCGATCGTGGTTTTGTGCAAAGCATCGGCATGGAAACCGTCACCTCACCGGTGCTGGATGCGGTATTGAATCTGGCGAAGAAACTAAATCTCAGTACCGTTGCCGAAGGTGTAGAAACCGATGAGCAGGCCAACTGGCTGGTTAAGCGTGGCGTGACTCATATGCAGGGTTATCTGTTTGCGCGACCAATGGCGGTTTCTCAGCTGATTGGATATTTTCAAACGCGGCAAACCGCTTTATCCTGATAGCCAGCTAATAAACAATAAAAGCAGCATCACCACGTTAAGCCACCGGTAAAGGGGTCAATGCTGCTACGCTGAGTTAATTCTGTTTTCCTCTTCGCTTTGGAGCTGACCAACACGATGTTATTGCGCCTGGTTATTCTTTTTTCGTTCAGTGTTGTCGGGCTGTCAGCACAGGCAGTAGTCATTAACGAGAGCTACGCTTTCTCAGAGTTGGGCGAACCTAAATACGCGACTGACTTCACCCATTTCGATTACGTTAATCCCGCCGCACCGAAAGGCGGAAAAATGACGCTGTCGGCAATCGGTACCTACGATAATTTCAATCGTTTTGCCTCGCGAGGTAATCCCGGCATCGGTACCGAGAGCCTGTACGACACGCTGTTTACCAGTTCCGATGATGAAATCGGTAGCTATTATCCGCTGATTGCAGAATCGGCTCGCTATCCCAGTGATTTCAGTTGGGCAGAAGTGAATATTAATCCCCACGCCCGCTTTCAGGATGGGTCGCCAATTACCGCTGCTGATGTCGCCTTTACCTTCGACAAATTTATGACGGAAGGCGTGCCACAGTTCCGCGTGGTGTATAGAGGTGTGAAAGTAAGGGCAATTTCACGCCTGACGGTGCGCATCGAGCTGGAGAAGCCCGACAGAGATCTGGTGCTTGGCTTTTTAAGCCTGCCAGTTTTACCGGAAAAATTCTGGAAAAATCATAAATTTAACGAACCTATTGGCTATCCTCCTCTCTCCAGCGGGCCGTACCGTATTACGTCGTACAAGGTCGGACAGTACATTACTTATTCCCGGGTAAAAGATTACTGGGCGGCCGATCTGCCGGTTAACCGCGGGCGCTATAACCTTGATACCAAACGCTACGACTACTACCTCGATGATAATGTCGCTTTTGAAGCATTCAAAGCCGGCGCTTTCGATTTCCGCGCTGAAGGCTCTGCGAAAAAATGGGCAACGCAGTATCGCGGTAATAATTTTACTAACAACCTGATTATTAAAGATGTCCGGCCAAATACCGTCACCACCGATACCGCCTGGCTGGCATTTAACACCGAGAAACCGCTGTTCAGCGATCGTCGGGTGCGTGAAGCGCTTGGCCTGGTGTTTGACTTCCAGTGGATGAATAAAGCATTGTTTTACAACGCCTATAAGCGCACTGACAGTTACTTCCAGAATACCGAGTATGCCGCGAAGGGATATCCCGATGCCGCCCAGCTGGAAATATTGGCGCCGCTGAAAGGCAAAATTCCCGATGAAGTCTTTACATCCGTCTATCAGCCGCCGGTTTCCGACGGCAGCGGCTACGACCGAAAAAACCTGCTGAAAGCGCTCGATCTGCTGAAACAGGCGGGTTGGGAACTGAAAAACAGGCAGCTGGTTAATGTCGACAGCGGTAAACCCTTCAGCTTTGAGCTGCTGTTACGCAGTGGCAGCAATATCGAATGGGTGCTGCCTTATCAGCACAGCCTTGAGCGGCTCGGTATTAAAATTAATATCCGTCAGGTCGACAGCTCGCAATATCTGCGGCGCTGGCGCACCGGTGATTACGATATGATTCCAACCGTCTACCGTGCGATCCCCTCACCCGGCAGCGCGCTGCAGACCCGCTGGGTATCGGAATATATCGATTCCAGCTGGAATACACCGCGCGTGCAAAGCCCCATAATCGACGGGCTGGTTAAGCAGATTATGCAGCATCAGGGCGATAAAACCGCGCTGCTTCCGCTCGGTCAGGCGCTGGATCGGGTATTGTTGTGGAGCTACTACATGATCCCGATGTGGTACAACGCCGACGATCGCTATGCATACTGGAATAAGTTTTCCATGCCTGCCGTTATCCCCACCTATTCCGTTGGTTTAGACAACTGGTGGTACGATGTTAACAAAGCCGCACAGTTGCCGGCCCAACGCCGTTAAGGAGTAGAGTTTGGGCGCTTATCTTATACGTCGACTTTTGCTGGTGATCCCGACATTGTGGGCGATTATCACCATTAACTTTTTTATTGTGCAAATCGCGCCGGGTGGCCCGGTCGATCAGGCAATTGCCAATATCCAGTTCGGCCAGACGACCGGATTGCCTGGCGGCGATTCCGCCGGCAGCAGTAGCGGACGCGAGGCGCTGAATGCCAGTAATCCCGGCGATAATCAGTATCGCGGCTCACGCGGGCTGGATCCTGAAGTGATAGCCGAAATCACTAAACGATACGGCTTTGATAAGCCGCTGCACGAGCGTTATTTCACTATGCTGTGGAATTATGCGCGCTTTGATTTTGGTGACAGCCTGTTCCGCAGCTCCTCAGTGATTGAGCTGATTAAAGAGAGCCTGCCGGTTTCGATCACCCTTGGGCTATGGAGCACGCTGATTATCTATCTGGTGTCGATCCCGCTCGGGATCAGAAAAGCGGTACATAACGGCAGCGCCTTTGATATCTGGAGCAGCACGATGATCATCGTCGGCTACGCCATTCCCTCTTTCCTGTTCGCTATTATGCTGATAGTCCTGTTTGCCGGCGGCAGCTATTTTGACTGGTTCCCGCTGCGCGGCCTGACTTCACCGCAATTTGATACGCTGCCGTGGTACGGCAAAATCACCGATTATCTCTGGCATATCACCCTGCCGGTACTGGCGACGGTGATTGGCGGCTTTGCCACCCTGACCATGCTGACTAAAAACTCATTTATGGATGAGATTCGTAAACAGTATGTGGTCACCGCACGCGCCAAGGGACTCGACGAGAAGAAAATTCTCTATCGCCATGTGTTTCGCAATGCCATGCTGCTGGTGATTGCTGGTTTCCCGGCCACCTTCATCAGTATGTTTTTTACCGGCTCATTACTGATTGAAGTGATGTTTTCGTTAAATGGCCTCGGCCTGCTGGGGTATGACGCCACTATCCAGCGTGATTATCCGGTGATGTTTGGCACTCTGTATATTTTCACCCTGTTGGGTTTATTGCTGAATATTCTCAGTGATATCACCTATACGCTGGTCGACCCACGTATTGATTTTGAGGGACGCCGATGAGCCGCTTATCACCGATTAACCAGGCGCGCTGGGGGCGTTTTCGACAGAACCGGCGGGGCTACTGGTCACTGTGGATCTTCGCCGTACTGTTTGTACTGTGCCTGTGTGCAGAACTGCTGGCGAATAATAAACCGTTAGTGGTGCATTATGAGAATCGCTGGTATGCGCCTGTACTGTTTAATTATAGCGAGACAGATTTTGGTGGACCGCTGGCGACCACGGCAGACTATCAGGATCCGTGGTTGAAGCAGCGACTGGAACAGCACGGTTGGGTACTTTGGGCACCGATCCGCTTTGGCGACAGCACGATTAACTTCGCCACCGATGTCCCCTTCCCTTCGCCGCCCTCCAGTCAGAACTGGCTCGGCACTGATGCCAACGGCGGAGATGTACTGGCGCGTATTCTCTACGGCACGCGGATTTCGTTACTGTTTGGCCTGATGCTGACGCTGGTTTCCAGCGTGATTGGCATTGCGGTCGGTGCTACCCAGGGCTACTTCGGTGGCAAAGTTGATCTGATTGGTCAGCGCTTTATTGAAGTGTGGTCCGGCATGCCGACGCTGTTCCTGATTATCCTGCTCTCCAGCGTGGTGCAACCGGGCTTCTGGTGGCTACTGGCCATCACCGTGATCTTTGGCTGGATGAGCCTGGTTGGGGTGGTGCGCGCCGAGTTTTTGCGCGCGCGTAACTTTGATTACATCCGCGCGGCGCAGGCGCTGGGCGTCAGCGACAGCCGTATTATGCTGCGCCATATATTGCCTAACGCTATGGTCGCTACGCTGACCTTTTTACCCTTTATCCTGTGTGGCTCGATCACCACTCTGACCTCACTGGATTTTCTCGGTTTCGGTTTACCTCTCGGTTCGCCATCGTTAGGTGAGCTGTTATTACAGGGTAAAAATAATCTGCAGGCACCGTGGCTGGGGCTGGCGGGTTTCTTTTCACTGGCGATTTTATTGTCGCTGCTGATTTTTATTGGCGAAGCCGTACGGGACGCCTTCGATCCGAGCAAGGTGCATTGATATGAGTACGCCACTTCTTACTATTCAGGATCTCAGCATCGCCTTTCGTCAGGGCAGCAGCCAGCAGCAGGTGGTCAGTCATTTATCGCTGTCGGTTGAAGCCGGTGAAACCCGGGCGCTGGTCGGCGAGTCCGGCTCGGGCAAAAGCGTCACGGCCTTATCGGTTATGCGCCTGTTGCCTACGCCGCCTACCCTTTATCCGAGCGGTGAAATTTATTTCGCCGGTCACGATGTGTTGCAGGCCGACGACCGCACCTTGCGCAGCCTGCGCGGCAATCGGATGGCGATGATTTTTCAGGAACCGATGGTCTCGCTGAATCCACTGCATAATATTGAAAAGCAGCTGTATGAAGTGCTGTCACTGCATCGCGGTATGCGACGTGAAGCCGCCCGCGCGGAGATGCTGAACTGCCTCGATCGGGTTGGTATTCGCCAGGCAAAGAGCCGGCTTAATGACTTTCCACATCAGCTGTCCGGCGGTGAACGCCAGCGCGTGATGATCGCGATGGCGCTGCTGACCCAGCCTGAACTGTTGATTGCCGATGAACCGACTACCGCACTGGATGTCACGGTACAGGCGCAAATTCTCAGGCTGCTGCAAGAGCTGAAACAAGAGCTGAATATGGGGTTGCTGTTTATTACCCATAACCTGAATATCGTGCGACAACTGGCAGATAACGTCACGGTGATGCAAAACGGCCAGGCGGTGGAACATAACTCTACCCGCCAGCTATTTGCCGCTCCTCAACATGCCTATACGCGCAAATTGCTCGATGCCGAACCGGAAGGTCGGCCGGCACCAGCCGACAGTGACAAAGCGCCGCTGCTGCGCGTTGAAAATTTGCAGGTTTCCTTTCCGATCAAGCGTGGGCTGTTACGTCGGGTGGTCGATCACCATCACGCGTTGAAAGCGCTGAGCTTTGAGCTGCGTCCGGGCGAAAGCCTTGGGCTGGTGGGTGAATCTGGCTCCGGCAAAAGCACCACCGGCCTGGCGCTACTGCGCCTGATCCCGTCACAAGGGGATATCTGGTTCGATGATAAACCGCTGCACAGCTGGGGCCGTAAGCAGATGCTGTCGGTGCGTCCACGCATCCAGGTGGTGTTTCAGGATCCTAACTCATCACTTAATCCGCGGCTTAACGTGACACAAATTATTGCGGAAGGTTTGCAGGTGCATCGCCCACAGCTGACGCAACAGCAGCGCGAGCAGCAGGTGATTCAGGCCATGCAGGAAGTCGGGCTGGATCCGGCAACGCGCCATCGCTACCCGGCTGAATTTTCTGGCGGCCAGCGCCAGCGCATCGCAATTGCACGCGCACTGATTCTGCAACCAGAGCTGATTATTCTGGACGAACCGACCTCGTCGCTCGACCGTTCAGTGCAAAAGCAGATCCTGACCCTGCTGAAAAAATTGCAGCAGCAGCACCGTCTGGCCTATGTGTTTATCAGCCATGACCTGCAGGTGGTGCGTTCATTATGTCATCAGGTGGTGGTACTGCGTCAGGGCGAAGTGGTTGAACAAGGTCAGTGCGAGCAGGTTTTTGCCGCGCCGCAACAGGAGTATACCCGGCAGTTACTGGCGCTGGCATAGCGGAATCAAAAAGGATTGATCGCCGAAAAGGTTTCGGCAATCGCCACACCCTGATTTTTCAAACGACAGTTTGTCGCACTTTCATCATCACGATGAACAAACAGGCAGGGTTCGCCCTGCCATTCGACTACCGCGCACTCAACCTGAATGTCGGCCAGCGCCGCCTTCAGCTTATGCATGATTTCCCAGGCCAGTTCACCATCATGGCTTAATAATTTAAGGCCAATCAGATCGTTATCATGGGCTAATGCGCTGATTTCCAGCGGCTCAACAGAGCCACCAGCCAGTCCGGCAGACCAGCGATAACTTTGCGGCAGGCGATGAACAACCGAAAGCTGTAAAGTATTCAAATCAAATCCCCAGCGGTGAGCAAAAATCCACGACTGCTTTGGCTGCAGACAAGCAGCGACCTTAGATTCCCTTGGTCAAATACTGCGATTTACGTCAATGCAAGCCGTCGCGTTTTTGAAAAAATTTACTATTACGACATTATTTTTGAGAGTCAGCTCTCGTTTTATCGTTATATGTACCGCGTTAAAGCCGGGATCACAACCATTTTTGCTGCAATTTGGTTACTTTTTTATGCGCCTAATTTTACATTAAAGCAACATAATTCAGAATTAACTGAGTAGATCCAGTAAGGACGCGACCTGGCGACTCTACGCGATGATTGTTTGATGTGAAAATCATTGAAACCAGCGGCGGGAATATCGTCTGGATGGAAGCCGAAAACGGCTCCCATCCCGTATTCCATCAACTGATGCTGGTCTTACGTGGGCGGCTGGCGTAGAGATAACACAGAATCGAGGCGGTGGCGCAGAGCGCAATAGCCCATACCATTGGCCAGGCACTGTTAAAGGTGGAAGTGGACAGCAGGATGCCCACCAGCGCACCAATACCGAATCGCATGGTGCCTGCCAGCGATGAAGCCGTACCCGCCATATGCGGGAACTCATCGAGGATGACCGCCATCGCATTAGATGACACCATTGATACACAGCCGATAAACATCGCTACACCCAACACCAGCGGTATAAAGCCGAGATCCAGCGCACTGACAACCAGCAGCCAGATGCCCATGGCAAACTGGATGAGCAGCCCGAGGCGGAACATCGCCAGCGGGCCAAAACGGCGCACAAAGCGGCTGTTAATCAGCGTCATGACAAACAGGAAAACTACGTTAAGCGCAAAGTAGTAACCAAAGTCCTGCGGCGAAATATGGTTAATTTCAATATAAACGAACGGCCCGGCGTTCAGAAACGAGAATAGTCCGGCGAATGAAAAACCGCTGGCCAGCATATAGCTGAAGACTCGCTTATGGCGCAGCAGCGAAAGAAAATTACCCAGCATCGTGCGCAAGTTAAACCGCTGTCGCTTCTCTTTGGGCAACGTCTCTTTGATTTGCGTCACCACCAGCACGGTAGTCACTACCGCTGCCGCAGAGATCACCCAGAAAATAGCGTGCCAGCTCCAGAATATCAGCAGCCAGCCACCGATAATCGGTGCCAGTAGCGGCGCAATGGTGGTCACCAGCATGACAAACGACATCATGCGCGAAAACTCCTCTTTCGAGTAGCTGTCGCGCATCAGCGCGCTTATCACCACGCTACCGGCAGCAGCCGACAGACCGTGCAGCAGGCGCATATTGATCAACTGATCGATGGTTTGTGCCATGGCACAAGCGGCAGCCGCCAGCGCAAACACCAGCGTGCCAAAGGTGATCACCGGCTTGCGTCCGAAGCTGTCTGCCATTGGCCCGTAAAACAGCTGACCGAGCGCAAAACCGAGGATGTAGACATTCAGCGTCATCTGCACACTGCCCGCCGGAACCGCAAACTCTTTGGCGATTTGCGGCAGTGCCGGCAGGTACATATCAATTGATAATGGCATTAACATGGCCAGCAGGCCGAGAATAACCACTAATCCCACTGAAGAGTTTTTATCCTTCCGCACCCGGGCTCCTTAATACCTTATGCAATAGCTGACGTTTATTAGCGCGGTACCGCGACACTGGCGATCTCTTCTGCCGTCAGCGCGCGATATTCGCCTGGCTGCAGATCTTCATCCAGCGTGATTTCACCGATACGCTCACGATGCAGTGCCACCACATGATTACCGACTGCGGCAAACATGCGCTTCACCTGATGATAGCGCCCTTCGCTGATGGTCAGACGCACCTGATTGTCGCTGACCACTTCCAGCTGTGCCGGTTTAGTCAGTGATTTCTCATTATGTAGCTGGATGCCATCGGCAAACTGCTGCGCGGTATCGTCACTGAGCGGATTTTCCAGCGTCACCAGATAGGTTTTCTCACAGTGGTGACGCGGTGAGGTGATACGGTGCGACCACTGACCATCGTCAGTCATCAGCACCAGCCCGGTGGTATCAATATCCAGACGCCCCGCCGCATGCAGTTTGTATGCGGTCGGTTCCTCAAGGAAATAGAGCACTGTGGGATGATCGGGGTCGTCAGTCGAGCAGACATAACCTTCGGGTTTATTCAGCATAAAGTAGCGCGGGCCGAACTGCTGCTGCAGCGGGTTACCGTCATACTCAACCTGGTGCTCTGGCTCCAGTTTAAATGAGGTATCACGAACGATTTCGCCATCGACCGTGACACGTTTACCGCGAATTTCGCGTGCAGCGATTGCCCGGCTGATTTCCAGTTGCTGAGATAAAAATTTATCGAGTCGCATTAAATCTGCTTTGCCTGTTTTCTTGAAATGAAGTCCGACGTCTGACTTGCGACAAACGTTTGAAAGGCGGCGTACGCCCGGAAAGGTATTTGCAACAGTATAACCAGAGTTCCGCGCGGCTAACAGAGGCGATCGCGCCGTTCACTGGCTTTCATGGCATAATGCGACTCTGTTTCCAGAATTGTTGTCTTGTCATGTCGTTTACTCTGCGTCCCTATCAGCAGGAAGCGGTTGATGCTACGCTCAGCTACTTCCGTCGTTCTCAGCAACCAGCGGTGATTGTACTGCCGACCGGTGCCGGCAAAAGCCTGGTGATCGCCGAACTGGCGCGACTGGCGCGTGGTCGCGTGCTGGTACTGGCGCACGTCAAAGAACTGGTGGCGCAAAACCACAGTAAATACCAGGCGTACGGACTGGAGGCCGATATCTTTGCCGCCGGGCTGCAACGCAAAGAGAGCCGCAGTAAAGTGGTATTCGGCAGTGTGCAATCGGTCGCACGCAATTTGCCGCTGTTTGACAGCGCCTTTTCACTGTTAATTGTTGATGAATGCCACCGCATCAGCGATAACGAAGACAGTCAGTATCAGCAAATCCTCCAGCATCTGCGCCAACATAATCCCCAGTTGCGTCTGCTTGGCCTGACGGCCACCCCTTATCGCCTCGGTAAAGGCTGGATTTATCAGTTCCATTATCACGGCATGGTGCGCGGTGACGAAAAAGCGCTGTTTCGCGACTGTATTTTTGAACTGCCACTGCGTTATATGATTAAACACGGCTTTCTGGTGCCGCCCGAGCGGCTGGATATGCCAGTGGTGCAATATGATTTTAGTCGGCTTAGCGCGCAGGCAAACGGTCTGTTCAGTGAGGCCGACCTGAACCGTGAGCTGAAACAGCAGCAAAGAGTCACTCCGCTTATTATTCAACAAATTGTTGAGTTTGCCGCCGACCGAAAAGGCGTGATGATTTTTGCCTCCACCGTCGAGCATGCCAAAGAGATCCTCGGCTTACTGCCGGAGGGTAAAGCGTTAATCAGTGCCGATACGCCGGGGCCGGAGCGTGATGCCATTATCAACGCGTTTAAAGATCAGCAGTTACGCTATCTGGTGAATGTGTCGGTGTTAACCACTGGCTTCGATGCGCCGCACGTTGATCTGATCGCCATTTTGCGCCCTACCGAATCAGTCAGCCTCTATCAGCAAATTGTCGGTCGCGGTTTACGCCTGTGTGAAGGCAAAAGCGATTGCCTGATCCTGGATTATGCCGGAAACCCTCATGATCTTTACACGCCGGAAGTCGGCGCACCCAAGGGAAAAAGCGATAATCAGCCGGTGCAGGTGTTTTGCCCTGGCTGCGGTTTTGCCAATACCTTTTGGGGAAAAACCACCGCCGATGGCACCATCATTGAGCATTTTGGCCGTCGCTGTCAGGGAGTACTGGAAGATGATGATGGCCATCGCGAACAGTGTGATTACCGTTTTCGCTTTAAAAGCTGCCCTCACTGCAATGCAGAAAATGATATTGCCGCCCGTCGCTGCCATCAATGTGATGCAATACTGGTCGACCCCGACGATATGCTGAAAGCGGCGCTAAAGCTGAAGGATGCGCTGGTACTGCGCTGCGGCGGTATGGAACTGACCCACGGCAGCGATGAGAAAGGTGAATGGCTGAAGGCCAGCTATTTTGATGAAGATGGCACCAGCGTCAGTGAGCGCTTCCGGCTGAAAACTCCCGCGCAGCGTAAGGCTTTTGAACAGCTGTTTATGCGCCCTCATCAGCGCGCCCCCGGCGTTCCGCTCGGCTGGGAAAGCGCAGCGGACGTGGTAGCAATGCAGCCGCTGCTGCGCCATCCCGACTTTGTCGTCGCGCGCCAGCAGCGCCAGTTCTGGCAGGTTCGCGAAAAAATTTTCGACTATCAGGGCCGCTTCCGGCGCGCTAATGAGTTGCGCTGACGCTGTATTGATTGCCCGAGCCGGCAAACATCGCTATAATGCCGCCCGCTTTTGCTATGCGGAAGCTGAACGATTTAAACCGTTTATCCAACCTGTTGCTGGGTCGCCTGTAGCAGGAACATTTATTGAAGAGAATCAACAATGATCACTATCAATGTAGAAACCCGTAAAGAGCAGGGTAAGGGTGCGAGCCGCCGCCTGCGTTTAGCTAACAAATTCCCGGCCATCATTTATGGCGGTGAAGATGCAGCTGTTGCTGTCGAACTGGACCACGACTCCGTAATGAACATGCAGGTTAAGCCTGAGTTCTATACCGACGTTTTGACTCTGGTTGTTGATGGTAAAGAAGTTAAGGTTAAAGTTCAGGCTGTTCAGCGTCACCCGTTCAAGCCAAAACTGCACCACATCGACTTCGTTCGCGCTTAATTGCCGAACGGGTTGAAGAAAAAACGCCGCATTTGCGGCGTTTTTTTTGTCTGACGATCGGGCGGAACAGCTTCCGCCACATCCGTCACTTACCGCCGGTACGACGCTGCAGCTGATCGCGCAGATTTGGTGGCGTACCTTTAATCGTCAGCGTATCGGTCGCCGGATCCCAGAAAATGCGCTCGCCCAGCAGCATGGCATCAAAATTCAGGGTTAAACCGCCACCGCTGCCAGCAAATTTGGTCAGCTGACGCAGGGTGCCACGGTCCGCCGGGAAGCTCTCTTCCAGCTCATAGCCCTGATCCTGAGTAAACGCCTGGAAGCTTTTCTCGCCCAGTGGTGGTAACTCATTAGAGAGATCTTCCAACGCAATCTCTTCACCGGCCTGCAACTGCTCGTTACAGTAGCTGTAAACCTGCTGACGATAATTCTGCCGCTCGCCTTTATCCAACTGCGATTCCGCACAATAATCATCAACCGCCTGCAACAGGCCGCGGTTCTGCGCTTTGGTATCCAGGCCGACGCTGGCACCAAGGAAATCCATAAAGAAATCCGCAACTTTACGGCCAACTCGCCCGCGCAAGAAAGTCAGGTAGCGTGTTGACTCCGGATTGGTTTCCCACTCGGTCAGATCGATGCGCGCTACAATATCTGCGTGATTAATATCAAGATAATGCGTCGTGCTGATATCAAGCTCTTCATTGACACGCATACTGTTCTGGCTGCTTAGCACCGCGACCAGCAAATATTCCACCGCCAGGTAGCGATAGTGACAAAACAGCACCACGCCGCCTTCAGCAAAGGGATATTTTGCCAGCTCGTCACGCAACCGGCCGGTTGCTGCACGGCTAAATGCGAGAAAATCGTCCTCGCCTTTACGACAATTGCGCAGTGCATCGGCCAGCTCGCTCTCTTCGTTGAACAGACCGTAGGCTTTGCTTTTAGCGCTGTAAACGCGATGCAGCTCTTCCACCATCGCTTCAACGGTGGCATTGGTTGGCAGCAGCGACTCACGCAATACCAGCTCCAGCGTCTGCTCGTCTCGCTTAATCAGCTGGTGAAGGGCAATCTGGTCGATATCCAGACTCATGGTAGACTCTCCTTTATGGCACAGGCGCGTATTCAATCACTGCGCGACGCCTCAATCAACCACCAATTAACATGCTTCTTACGATAAAAGTGCGGTAAAAATCGCGCTGATACGGTAAGATACCGCCCTTTAATACTTGAATAATTCTACTTATGCCACAATCATCCCGTTATAGCGACGAACGCGTGGAGAAGCTCCTCGCCGAACTGGTCAACGTGCTGGAAAAAAACCAGACGCCAACCGATCTTTCCCTGATGGTTTTAGGAAATATGGTGACCAATTTAATCAATACCAGCGTTGCGCCGGCTCAACGCCGCGTGCTGGCTCGTTCCTTCGCCGATGCACTTCAGTCTTCAGTCCGCGAAGATAAAGCCCATTAATGTGATGATCCAGACCCGACTATGGTAACCAACCGGCAGCGCTACCGTGAAAAAGTCTCCCAGATGATTAGCTGGGGGCACTGGTTCGCTCTGTTTAATATCATTTTTGCCTTAATTTTAGGCAGCCGCTTCCTGTTGATAGCCGACTGGCCCTCTTCATTACCCGGTCGTATCTATGCGTTTACCAGCTGGATTGGTCACTTTAGCTTCCTGGTGTTTGCTGCCTATCTGCTGATCATCTTCCCGCTGACGTTTATTGTGATGTCACAACGGCTGATGAGATTCCTCTCAGCGATTGTTGCCACGGCCGGGATGACGCTGCTGTTAGTTGACAGCGCGGTGTTTAACCGTTTCCACCTGCACCTTAACCCGGTGGTGTGGGAACTGGTGGTCAACCCCGATCAAAGCGAAATGGCGCGCGACTGGCAGCTGATGTTTATCAGCCTGCCGCTGATTTTCCTCGTGCAGATGCTGTTTGCTACCTGGAGCTGGCAGAAGCTGCGCAGCCTGAACCGGCGCAGCTTCGGTAAGCCGCTGGCGGCGCTGTTTATCACCGCCTTCTTTACCAGCCACCTGATGTATATCTGGGCTGATGCCAACTTCTATCGTCCGATAACCATGCAGCGCGCTAATCTGCCGCTCTCTTATCCGATGACCGCTCGTCGTTTCCTTGAGAAACATGGCCTGCTGGATGCCCAGGAATACCAGCGCCGTCTGGTTCAGCAGGGTAATCCGGAAGCGCTGTCGGTGGCTTATCCGCTGAGCGATATCAGCTTCCGCGATGCTGGCAGTAAAAACAATCTGCTGGTGATTACCGTTGATGGATTGAATGAAGCCTCAATGGCCAAAGCTCTGCCGAATCTGAGTCAATTTGCCGCGGAAAACGTGCGCTTTAACCAGCATTTCAGTGCGGGTAGTTCCAGCGATGCCGGATTGTTCGGCCTGTTCTATGGTATTTCACCCAGCTATATGGACGGCGTATTGTCCTCACGCATTCCGTCGGCGCTGATGAATGCGCTGAGTAAACAAGGTTACCAGTTCGGCCTGTTCGCTTCGGATGGCTTCAGCTCGCCACTGTATCGCCAGGCGCTGCTGACCGACTTCTCCCTGCCCTCTTCGGCAAACCAGTCCAATGCGCAAACCACCGCGCAGTGGGAAAACTGGCTGGACAGACAACAACCTAACGGCACCCCGTGGTTCTCCTATATTTCCTACGATGGCCTGAACGATCTGGACAGTAACGCTGAGGATTTCAGCCGTCGTTATCTGCGCAGCGCTACCAAGGTAGATCAGCAGATTCAACAGGTACTGGATCGATTAAAAGAGAAAGACCTGCTGAAAAACACCGTGGTGGTGATCACCGCACAGCGCGGTGTGGCACTTAATGATCATGATAACAGCAAGGGTAACCGCGCCATCTTGCAAGTTCCGCTGGTAGTGCACTGGCCAAATACACCGGCGCAGCAGGTGAATAAGCTGACCAATCATCAGGATGTGATGACAACGCTGATGCAACGCCTGTTACATGTGCGTACCGCACCGGGAGAGTACTCTCAGGGTGAGGATCTGTTTGCTGCCCAACGTCGTCATAATTGGGTCGCCAGCACCGAGGCACACCAGTTAGTGATCACCACGCCGCAAATTACGCTGGTCCTGGATAACAACGGCAGCTATCAGGCTTACGATCGGCAAGGCGAGCGCCTGAAGGACCATAAACCGCAGCTGGCGCTGCTGTTACAGGTGCTGACGGAAGAAAAACGATTCATTGCTAACTGATTATTAATTAAGCAGTTAAGCGATTTCTGGCTTGCAATCGATCGCGGAAAAGGTAGTATAAAATCACTGTTCGGCACGTAGCGCAGCCTGGTAGCGCACGGTCATGGGGTGTCCGGGGTCGGAGGTTCAAATCCTCTCGTGCCGACCAAATTACCCTAAAGAACCAGCCCAACAAGGCTGGTTTTTTTATGTCCGAAGTCGGGATATTACTGAGGAAAGTCTCGGTATTATTGATGATCGCGGCGATACAACGCCCACTCGTCTATACGCTCGCCACCCGGCAGTAAACAGTCCGATCGGGTGCCCTGAGTCGTCTGAATATTCTCTGACTTGCCGCCCTTCTGCTGACAATATACTGAAGCCGGATTCGCCATTCCCATAACATTTGGCGGTACGGGTGCTTCACGCTGCGCCGAACATCCCGCCAATAACGTTAACATCATCAAACTCACTAATTTCTTCATCGATAACCTTAATTAAATAAGTTAACTGTCGGGGTTTACACCCTGCATACTATCAGGATTGGCACCGAATCACAGTATCCCGCCGATACCGCTAATTAGCCTTGAACGTACCGCTTCAGGCAGCAAATCCGTCTGGCCTTTTTCTCAATTCATCTGATTGCAACAAAAATGTCACATAACTCTCTTAAGCTGTTAGCACAAAATTACCCATTCGGACTCATTTATCATGGTAATCATCAAAGCAAAAAATGACCGGGACGCTGAAGAGTTGCTGCACTCAGGGATTAATAAAGTAGAACTGGCTTATGATATCGGCAGCGACGATTTCTTTCGTCTTGCCAGCCGTTGGTGTGATAAAGGCGCGAGAATTACCAAAGGCCACAACCATTTTATCGTGTCGCTGAAGGGCTTCTCCATTCCGCCGAATGATTAAACGCACGGTTGCTGACTAGTCGTTAATTCAGAGCAGCGCAACGGCTGCTCTGACTCTCCATCGCCCTGCCCGTTGATTGAAATTATCCCTCATTGCTGCTGTAATCGAACCTCACACTACTCACTCTCTGCAGGCTATGTTTAACCCCTTCTCAGCTATTGCCTTCCCGGCCAGCCGGTTTATCAGCCAGCTGCAGCAGACCACGCTGCTCGCTAACCCGTGGCTGAGCCTGACGGAAATTCGTTTTGATGTTCAGCAGTTTGATCCGGCGCTGTTTGCTTTCTATCATATCCCGCAACCGGCTCATTTGAGCCAGGCGGTAATCAAGCGCCGCGCTGAATATCTCGCCAGTCGCTATGCCGCGCGAGTTGCACTGGCATCGTCAGGAATCGTTGATTTTACGCTGGAAAATGACGCCGACCGCGCACCCATGTGGCCCAGGGGTATCATCGGCTCACTGTCACACACCGCACAACGGGCGGTGATTATCAGCGCAGCTGACCGGCCGCAGCGCCTGGCTGGGGTTGATGTTGAACAACTGATGAAAGCGGACAATGCGCTGGAGTTGAGTGAAATGATTGTCTCGGCCAGCGAACTGCATCATTTAAGGCAGTGCGGTCTGCCGCTGACTACCGCACTCACGCTGGCTTTTTCGCTGAAAGAGAGTCTGTACAAAGCGCTGTATCCGCACCTGCGGCAGTTTATGGATTTTCACAGTGCGGAAGTGACGAAGCTGGATGGCGAGACTGGCGAGGCGTGTTTGCGACTGACGCGCAGTTTCAGCGCTGAATTTCCGGCCGGACGCCAGTTCAGCGGCTATTTTCAACAGCAACAGGATGAAATCATCACGCTGGTCGCGGATGAGATTCACCCTGCTGGCGGTTAATCCCGGGTCTGATGCGACTCGCTGTCAGAGCGCTGCGCAGGCAGATCGCGGATATCAACACCGTACAGCTCCATCATCGGCATCATCGCCTCTATCACCCGACAACTGTCCAGCGTTGCCATGCCAGAGGGTACATGGAAAAAGTGCGTAAAATGCAGCCATAAACCTTTCATCGTTGCTCTCCTCTGTCGAATGAAGTGCCATTAAAGCGCGACATGCGGCGAGAGCAAAATGCTAATTTCTGCCAACAAAACCCATCCAACAGCAATACGCCGCTTATCCCGTTTAATGGCTTCATTAAGCAATTTTTGTTGTTTTACATCATCTGACAGCAACTTCAATAATTGCCGGCACTGAATGCTTTTAAGGAATCAAGCTGATGACCTGGCGACTGAGCCTGTTAGACAAAAGCCCGCTTGCCGACGGTGAAACGCCAGCACAGGCCCTGGCACGCACCCTCGAACTGGCGAAACGTGCTGAAGAGTGGGGATTTCACCGCTTCTGGCTGGCGGAACATCACAATACGCCCTCGCTGGCCAGCCCGTCTCCAGAAGTGCTGATCGCCTGGATTCTGGCGCAGACCAGCCGGATACGCGTCGGGTCTGGCGGCGTAATGTTGCAACATTACAGTCCGTATAAGGTGGCAGAAAACTTCAATTTACTGGCCTCGCTGGCACCGGGCCGCGTCGATCTGGGCGTGGGAAAAGCGCCGGGCGGATTGCCGCTCTCCACACGCGCCTTGCAGCAGGGTTTGCATCAGGACGAGAAAGGCGACTTTACCGCACAGCTGGAACAGCTGGATGGCTGGTTGCGCCCTGCCCCCGTAGATCAACAGCAGGACACCCTGCATGCGACTCCGCTGCCGGCACTGCCCGCGCAGCGTTTTTTGCTGGGAGCCAGTGAGGGCAGCGCGCGTCTGGCGGCCAGTCTTGGCTGGCAATTTGTGTTTGCCGCACATCTTAATGGCGACAGTGAAGAGCAGGCGCGGGCGCTGACTGCCTATCATCTCGACAGCGGCGGCCAGCGGGCGATACTGGCGGTTCAGGTTATTGTTGCCTCTTCACCGGCCGAAGCGAATATTCTGGCGCAGGATCTACAACAATACCGCGTACATACGCCTGCCGGTCAGAGCGTGACCGTCGGTAATCTAAAACAGGCCGAAGCCTTTATTCGCCAGTCAGGCGCTGAAGGCGCGCGAATTGAGCCGCGATCCGCTGCGGTATTAAAAGGCACCGCCGCACAGGTTCATGCGCAATTAGAGGCACTGCACCAGCGATTTGCCATTGAAGAATTTATAATTGATACGCCAATCAGTAATGGGCACGACAGAATTAAATCCCTCGAATTATTAGCAAGTCACCAACTGATGGCGGCATAACAGTAAAAATGATGATAGCCAAAATAAAAGGTCAATAAGGCCTGATCAATATTAACAAATGGAGTATTGATGACCACTGCACTGAGTCAGCAGCTTATTTCCTGGCGACGTGAGCTGCATAAAAACCCGGAACTTTCCGGCGAGGAATTTGCCACCAGCGAGCGTATTCGGCGCTGGCTGGAACAGGCAAATATCCGTCAGCTTAATTATCCACTGAAAACCGGTGTAATCGCCGAAATAGGCACAGGTGAACCGTTAATTGCGCTGCGCGCTGATATTGATGCTCTGCCGATTGAAGAGAGCAGCGGAGTGGAGTTCACATCACATCACCCTGGCGTAATGCATGCCTGTGGGCACGACGTCCACAGCTCGGTTATGCTGGGAGCCGCACTGCTGTTGAAAGCGCGTGAAGCCGATCTGCCTGGACGCGTGCGCATACTGTTCCAGCCTGCTGAAGAGACCTTTACCGGCGCACAGCAGCTGATTGATGCTGGCGTGCTGGAAGGCGTACAGGCAATTTTTGGTATGCATAATGCACCTGAATTACCGGTCGGCACCTTCTCCGCGCGGGGTGGTCCGTTCTACGCAAACGTTGATCGCTTCGTGATTCGCGTCACCGGTAAAGGGGCCCACGCCGCACGTCCGCAGGAAGGAGTAGACTCGATTGTCACCGCCAGCCAGATCGTTACCGCGCTGCAAACTCTGCCCAGCCGCAGTTTCAGCTCACTGGAGTCGGTGGTGGTCAGCGTGACCCGCTTCCAAGGCGGTAATACCTGGAATGTGCTGCCGCAGACAGTGGAGCTGGAAGGTACGGTGCGTACCCATAACGACAGCGTGCGCGCAGCAATACCGGAGAAAATACGCCAGATAATACAGGGTGTTGCGGCAGCTTTCGGCGCACGAGTTGAGCTGGAATGGCAGGCCGGACCGCCGGCACTGGTGAACAGCGAGCACTGGGCAACCTTTAGCCAGCAGGTGGCTGCCGCCAGCGGCTATCAGCTAAAACCGGCAGAGATTCAGATGGGCGGTGAGGATTTTGCCTTCTATTTGCATCATGTGCCGGGGGTATTTGTCAGTATTGGCAGCGCCAGTGAATATGGCCTGCATCATCCACAATTTAATCCCGATGAAGCGCTGATTCATCCCGCCGCGAATTATTTCGCCCGGCTGGCGGAACAGGCACTGACTTCGCTGACGCAAACCCCTTCACTGGCAGTGAATGCCTGATTGTCCGGCGGGATATTCCCGCCGGGCTTATTGATATTTACTGCTGTTAATTGCCGGATTTGTTGTTTTACTAAATTAGCTCACTCAGGAATAGTGCTGTTTACCAGTTGAATACATTGAGTGAAATATGGCAACGCAACGACAATTACGCTTAGGAACAATATTACACGGCGCATCGGGAAATATGTCTGCCTGGCGTCATCCCAATGCCCAACCTGATGCCAGTATTAATTTAGACTTCGTCAAAAGCGTGGCGAAAAAAGCCGAGCAAGGAAAACTCGATTTTCTGTTCGTTGCCGACGGACTGTATATTAATGAAAAATCGATCCCGCATTTTTTAAATCGCTTCGAGCCGATTACTCTGCTCAGTACACTGGCCAGCGTCACCACCCACTTAGGTCTGGTCGGCACCCTGTCCACTTCTTACAGCGATCCATTTACCGTCGCACGTCAGTTCGCCAGCCTGGATCATTTAAGCGCCGGTCGCGCTGGCTGGAATGTGGTGACGTCCCCGCTGGAAGGGTCGGCCAAAAACTTCTCACGCCAGCAGCATCCGGAACATGCGCTGCGTTACCGTATTGCCGATGAGTTTCTCACCGTCACCAAAGGATTGTGGGATTCATGGGAAGAAGATGCGTTTATTCGCAATCAGCAGAGCGGTGAGTTTTTTGACCCAGATAAGCTGCATACCCTGAATCATCACGGTGATTTCTTCCAGGTGCAGGGGCCACTTAATATTGGACGTACGCCACAGGCGCGCCCGATTATTTTTCAGGCCGGCGCATCGGAAGATGGGAAAAAACTGGCAGCCCGCCACGCGGATGCCATTTTTACCCATCATCCAACGCCGCAGGAAGCGCAGCAGTTTTATCAGGACGTTAAGCATCAGTTAGTGGCAAACGGACGTCGGCCAGAAGATCTGCATATTTTCCAGGGCGTCAGCGTCATCGTCGGTGACGATGCTGAAGATGTCGAACGGCAGTATCAGACCACTGCCGCACTGGTCTCAATTGAGGATGCGCTCAACTACCTCGGGCGCTTCTTTGAACATCATGATTTCAGTCAGTATCCGCTGGATGCGCCCTTCCCGGAACTGGGCCAGCTGGGTCAGAACAGCTTTCGCAGCACTACCGATGAAATTAAGCGTAAAGCGCGTGAGCATAACCACAGCCTGCGTCAGGCCGCGCTGGAAGCCGCGACCCCACGCCCGCTGTTCCACGGCACGCCGGAACAGGTCGCCGATGGTCTGCAGCACTGGTTTGAAATCGGCGCCGCTGACGGTTTCATTATCAACGGCGGTACCCCGGACACCTTCCCGCGCTTTGTCGATCGCGTGGTGCCTATTTTGCAGGCTCGCGGCCTGTCACGCAGTGAATATCCCGGCACCACCCTGCGCGCAAGCCTTGGTTTAGCCACACCAGCCAATCAATTTTCTGCACAATAAGAGTGTGAATCGATGAAAACTAAAAAACTATTTGCCGTCGCCCTGCTTTCCTCACTGATGTTCAGCGGGCTGGCAGCCGCAGAGGAAGTGACACTGAACGGCCAGGGCGTTAGCGTTGAAGCCAATCAGCAACCGGTTAATGCGCCGAAAAATCCCGCCGCTATCGCACAAATTCCTGCCGGGCATCGCTTTGCCGTACCGGGAAAATTCACCGTGGCAGTGGCGGCACTGAACTCGCCACCGCTGACATTATTTGCCGCCGACAATAAAACCCTGCTGGGCAGCGAGGCCGATATTGCCCGTCTGGTAGCCGACAGCCTTGGTCTGGAACTGAATGTGGTGCCGACCTCGTGGGAAGACTGGCCGCTGGGCGTCGCCTCCGGCAAATATGATGCCGCCATCAGCAACGTTACCGTGACTAAGGAGCGTAAAGAGAAGTTCGATTTCGCTACCTACCGCAAAGACTCGCTCGGTTTCTACGTCAAATCCACCAGCAAAATTGCCAGTATTGAGAAAGCCGAAGATATTGCCGGTCTGCGAATTATCGTCGGTTCAGGCACGAATCAGGAGGCGATCCTGCTCGCCTGGGACAAAGAAAATCAGACCAAAGGGCTTAAGCCTTTTACTCCGGTCTACAGCAAAGATGATGCCGCGCAAACGCTGGCATTACAGTCCGGACGTGCTGACGCCTACTTTGGCCCCAATGTGATTGGCGCATGGAAAGCCGCGCTGACCGGTAAAACCAGGCTGGTCGGCAGTGTCGATGGCGGCTGGCCGAAAGCGGCGCACATTGCGGTCACGCTGAAGAAAGGCGGTGGTCTGGTCGAACCGGTAAACACCGCGCTGAACGGCGTGATTAAAGGCGGTGAATACGACAAAGTGCTGAACCGCTGGGGTGAAGGTATTGAACGCATCGGACAGTCTGAAATTAACCCGCCAGGCCTCGGCGACTAGGGGAAAAATAATGAGCCAGACACATTTTCGTCAGCTCTCGCCGGAAGCCCCGGAGCTGGAGCCGATTATCACCGGGCTGTTTGCTGAATATCAGGCGCGTTACGGTGACTATTTTGACAGTAAAAACGAGGTGGAGCTTACCGAATGGTATCTGCCGCCGCAGGGCTTATTTATCGTGCTGGAGCGTGGCGGCGAGATCATTGCGATGGGCGCTTACAAAGCCCTTGATGCGCAAACTGCCGAACTAAAACGTATCTGGACACGCAGTGATTTACGCCGCCAGGGGCTGGCACTGATAATTTTACAGGAGCTGGAGCGGCGCGCGCGTCTCGCTGGCTATCAGCAGGTCTATCTGACCACGGGTTTTCGCCAGCCTGAAGCGGTGCGTCTTTATCTCGCCCACGGCTATCAGCCGCAGTTCGATATCAACCGCGATCCGGAAAGTTACAGCCTGCCGCCACACGATGGTCGCCTGCGCTTTACCAAACCGTTAGCCATCGCGGCAACCGCTCAGGCCAGTTAAGGAGCCGATGATGAAACCGACACCGACATCAACATCGACATCGACATTGCGCGTGGTACCCGCACGCTATCCGCTGCGCCAACTGGGCGCGCTGGTCGCGCTGTTTATTCTGGCGGCTGTCGTTCAGTCCGTCGCCTTTAATCCGCGCTGGGAATGGGCGGTATTCGCCCGCTGGTTCTTCGATCCGGTGATTTTACAGGGGTTGGCGCAGACGCTGCTGCTGACGCTACTTGGCACCCTGTTCAGCATCGTACTCGGCGCACTGCTGGCGCTGGCGCGGTTGTCACCCTCGTGGCTGCTTTCCGGCCTGGCCTGGATCTATATCTGGCTGTTCCGTTCGCTGCCGCTGATTGTGGTGCTGATTATTCTGTATAACTTCTCCTATCTGTACGACACGCTGTCGCTGGGTATTCCTTTTACTCCGCTGGTGTTTGCCAGCTATCCGACCATTGATGTACTCGGCCAGTTTGCCACCGCGGTGATTGGCCTGACGCTGGTGCAGGCGGCTTATACCGCAGAGATTATCCGTGGCGGCATTCTCGGCGTCGATGAAGGACAATTTGAAGCGGCAATGGCGCTCGGTTTACCGGCACGCCGTCGCACTCTGCGAATTATCCTGCCGCAGGCGCTGCGCGCCATTATTCCCACCGGTTTTAACGAAGTTATCAGTCTGGCAAAAGGCACGGCGATGGTTTATGTGCTGGCAATGCCGGAACTGTTCTACACCATCCAGATGATTTACAACCGTACTCAGCAGGTCATTCCGCTGCTGATGGTCGGCGCGGTGTGGTATCTGCTGGTGACTACCGTACTGTCGGTGATTCAGCACTATGTCGAACGCTGGCTGGCGCGTAGCGCCACCCGCGAACATCGTCCGGGATTATGGCGTCAGTTACGCCAGCGCCTGCAACGTCAACCGGTTACCCAGGGAGTCAGCCATGTCAGAGGCTATTGATTACTCGAACAATCCATTACGCGGCCAGGTCAGTATCGCCCAGGTCAGCAAAAGCTTTGGTAAGCATAAGGCGCTGGATGATGTGTCGCTGGAACTGGAGCCCGGCTCGGTAACGGTGATTCTCGGGCCATCCGGCTCCGGCAAATCAACGCTGTTACGCACCATCAATCACCTTGAGCGCGTCGATGAAGGCTTCATCCGTATCGACGGCGACTATATCGGCTATCAGCGTAAAGGCGATCGTTTATATGAACTGAAAGAAAAAGCCATTCTGCGCCAGCGCACGGAAGTGGGCTATGTGTTCCAGAACTTCAATCTGTTCCCGCATATGACAGTGCTGGAAAATATTATTGAAGCGCCGATTGTGCATAAAAAGCAGACGCGGGCACAGGCCATTGAGCTGGCTTACCAGCTGCTGGATACCGTTGGCCTGCGCGAGAAGGCGCACGCCTGGCCGCGCCACCTCTCCGGTGGTCAGCAACAGCGTATTGCTATTGCCCGGGCGTTAGCGCTGAATCCACGGGTGATGTTATTTGATGAGCCAACTTCTGCTCTCGATCCTGAGCTGGTGGGAGAAGTGCTGGATGTGATTAAAAAGCTGGCGCGATCGGGCACCACCATGGTGGTGGTGACGCATGAGATTGGCTTTGCCCGTGAGGTGGCAGATCGGGTGGTGTTTATGGTTGATGGTAAGGTGGTTGAACAAGGACGTGCGCAGCAGGTGCTCAATCAGCCGCAGCATCCGCGTACCCGACGTTTTCTGGCGCGCGTATTATAGCGACAAAACGGGAGCCAAAAGCGGCTCCCGTGGATCAGGGCGGCGTTTACGCCGCCTTCTGCTTAATTACCGCAGGTTAGCCGGAAAATCGGCTGGCAGCTCGCTGGCCGCACAATTAATGACCGACTCATCATTCTCACCACAGTCACGTACAAAAGTAATAGTGGCAAATTCATCAATCACTTCGGTTGGGTATGTCGGGCCGGCATCACGATAGCTTTCCATCTGCGCAATATGATCGTTCTGGAAGCAGACGGTTTTTTCCGGATTATTCATCACCCAGCGTGGGAAAAAGATAGTGCCGTGGAACACATTATCGGTAAGGTTAGCGATCAGGCTAACATCAGTGCCGGTCGGCTCGGTCCATGAAATTTTATACACGTCGCTGGCAACCCGGACAATGTACGCATGCTGATTTTTTACCCAGCGATTTCCCACCAGACCGCTATGAATACGGTAATCGAGGGTGGTGGAATTTTTTACATAAATCTCATAATTCCAGCCATTATCATAGGTATACACCAGGTGTTTGCCGGTAAATCCACTCAGGTCATTTTTATCAAACTGGCTCATGGTTGTTCTCCTTTGTTTCGTTGAGAACACTTTATCGCTTTATTAATTCGATGAATAACGCTAATTTTGCGGGTAAATCATCTAAAAAATAGATTAATCATGTTACATAAAACATCACTTGAGCAGTGGTCATTACTGGAAAGTCTGGTTGATCTTGGCAGTTTTGCACTGGCAGCAAAGGCCGCTAATCGCAGCCAGTCAGCCGTCAGTTATAATATTTCGTTATTGCAGCAGAGGCTGGGAGTGGCGTTATTGCAACCCGAAGGCCGACGCGCAGTACTGACGCCTGCGGGTGAACTGCTGCTGGCTCAGGTGCGTCCGCTGCTGCGCGACTTTCATCAGATAGAGCGGCGTGCCGCCGCGTTAAAGAGCGGACAGCGAGCGCGTATCGACCTGGTAGTGGACAGTATTTTTCCGCGCGCCCGATTATTTAATGTATTACGCCACTTCCAGCAACGGCATCCGCTGACGCAGATTCATCTTACTGAAGTGTTAAACAGCGAAAGCCCGGCAAAGCTGGCGCAACGCCCGGCTGATTTACTGGTGCTGACGCGTAATCATCATGCTCAGGACCCCGGCCAGTGGCTGATGAATGTGGATTTCATCGCAGTGGCGCACTCACAGCATCCGCTGCATAGCCTGCCTGCTCCACTCAGCAGTGCCCAGCTGCATCACTATCCACTGATTAAAATCACCGACCAGCTACAGCAGGCTCAACAGCAGCCAGCAGCCTTAGCTGAAAGCTGGACCTTTACCACGATTGAGGCGGCGATTGAGGCGGTAGTGCATCAGGTAGGTTACGGCTGGCTGCCCGCAGAACGCATCGCGCCATTACTCGACCAAAATCAATTGAAAATATTGCCATTAGAGCATGGCGTCAGGCGTACAACGGCGTTGCATTTGATTCTTCGCCAGCAGAATCTGGCGTGGGATGCGGAGATTGCTACCCTGACGGAACTGTTCACCCGGCAGGAAGAATAAGCGATAAAAAAACCGGTTTATCAGCGTGATAAACCGGTATTAACCATTTGGCAAGACGACAGAAAGGTCCAGGAAAGACGTCAGGCGGTGCAGCCTGGGTCTGGCATTACCTTAACCCACCGCTATCGTCATGACTAACAACAATAAATGCGCACGTTATGCGTGATTGTCATAGCCATTAATGCGCCGTATCGGTACGTTTGACCGCATCAAGCGTCGCCTGCTCACGCTCGGTGCCGGTCAGCTCACTTAGCTGACCTTCGCGCATTTCCAGTAAGCGATCGGCATGAATAAAGTAGTGATCGTCATGGCTGATGGCAAACACCGTTTTACCCATTCCCTGCAACCATGGTAGCAGCTCGCGGTAGAAGATCCGGCGGAAATGCGGATCCTGATCGGCCGCCCACTCATCCAGCAGCAGTATGTCACGCTGCTCGGCGGTGGCCAGCAACAGCGCCAGACGTTTGCTCTGCCCTTTCGATAATTGCAGGTTCAGCACTTTATTGCCTTCCAGCTGTAACTTATCTTGCATTTTCAGGCGCTCAAGCCACTGCTGTACCAGCGCAGGGTCGGCAGCTTCACCTTCGCGACCAATCAGGCGGTCAAACAGATGGACATCCGTAAACACCGCAGAGAACAGTTTGCGATACTCCTCCAGCCGCGCCAGTCCGATCTCTTCTCCATCCAGCAAAATCGAACCGGATACCGGCTGATACAGTCCGGTCAGCAGCATCGCCAGCGTTGATTTGCCGCTGCCGTTACCGCCAATCAGAAACACCAGTTCACCGCGTTTCAGCGTCATGTTGATCGGCCCGACGGCGAAACCTGCATCACCGTAATGGAATACCACATCACGCAGCTCAAGGGTCTGCCAGTTTTTTGATGGCGCCAGCGCGCTAAAATCTTCGCGATAATCGGTCAGTTTAAACGCGCGCAGTTTATTAAATGCCACCTGCGCACTGAGCAGCGTCGGCAGTGCCCCGACCGCCTGCAACAGCGGAGTACGCAAAAACAGCAGCGTCAGGGAATAGGTAGCCGCCACGCCCGTGTCGGCCCAGCCGAGACTGTTGGCCATAAAAAACGCCAGCCCAATCGCGCCGAGCATCATAATATTCGACCAGTTGACCGCACTCAGGTGGAATGTATCCGCACGCACAATATGATGACGATAATTTTTAGCGTCTTCCTGATAAACCGTTTCATAGATCTGACGCGCGCGATCGCGATTCAGCGCCAGCTCTTTGCGCCCGTCAATCACCGTCTGGTAATCTTTATACAGTCGATCTTCGGTTTCACGCAGCGTAGCCAGATGGCGGTAGACGCGGGAAACCAGCAGCCAGCCACCAATGATGGTAATCGTCACCCATACCGCCGTGACAATCATCATCTTGGGTGACAACCATGCCAGATAGGCAGCACAGCCGATGGTCAGGATAATCCCCTGGATCAATTCCGGCAGGCGCACAAATGCCAGCGTAATATTGCGCACGTCGCTGGTCAGGCCTGCCAGCAGCTGAGCATTACCAATCTGCTCAATACGTTCAACGCGGGTATCAAGAATACGTTTGATAAATTCGCCGCGCAGGCGATAGATAAAGTGGTGCCCTAACTGAGTCAGCGCCAGTTGAGCGCCCAGCGTCACCGCCATCAGCAGCAGCAGTAAGCCTAAAAACTTCGGCAGTACCAGCAATGACGAATTGATGCTGACGATCAGCTCGCGGTTGATAAAGGCAATCAGCCCGATCCCCAGTACTGCGCTGAGCAGACTCAGCACCATCACCATAATAAATGGCCAGCGGTACTGTTTATAAACGACGTGCAGCAACTCCATGACAACTTCCTGGTTTTAAAAAAGCTGCCTGCAGTTTAATGAGAAGCTAATCGATAGCAATAATAATTCTCATTCTGAAGCAGGTTTTTCATCATTCAGAATGAGACGTTTGTAGCACAGCATCAAAGCGCGCGTCGGAAGGTAATGTTATAGCGGAATGGCCCGGCCAGCGGATGGATACCGGCTTTCAACGGCATAATGCCATGGAAGCGTAAGCGTGACGGCCCACCCCATACCACCACGTCGCCATGCTCCAGCAACACGCGTTGGCTGGCGTCAGCGCGATCGAAACCACCAAACTGAAACACCGCCGGTAAACCGAGCGAGACGGAGACAATCGGCTGCCGAAGATCTTTTTCGTCTTTATCCTGATGTAAGGTCAGTTTGGCACCCGGCTCATAACGGTTGATCAGGCAGGCGTCGGGATTAAAACCGCTGAATCCTGCCTGAGCCGCTGCTGATTTTGCCAGCGCGCGGAAACGGTCCGGCATCGGCGGCCATTTGCGGCCGGTGGCCGCATCATGTTCGCTGTACTGATAACCGCGCGAGTCCGTTGACCAGCCGAGATCGCCACAGTTAGTCATCGCCACCGACATACGATGGCCGCCGGGAGTAATGCGATGATGAAAAGGATTTTGCGCCGCAATGCTTAATACCGTGTTGAGCAGCGCTTCACCTTCATCACGCACCAGCCGACGCAAAATCACTGCGCCTTCGGCCAGCGGTTCTGCCCAAGGCGCTTCATCGCTGAATAAATCCAGCATCTTTATCTCCTCGCCAATAAGTTATGGCTGCTGCAAAAACGCTTCAAACTGCGGCGACATCCAGGTACTGAAGCCGTCATCCTGCCTGGTAATCAGGTAAACCGCCAGTTTTTCCTGCATCGCCAGCTGTTTGGCTTTTTCGGTGCCCAGCACCATTAACCCGGTATCCCAGCCATCCGCTTCCAGCGCGGTGGTCGCGATAACCGTTGCTGACACCAGTTTATGCTCAATCGGTCGCCCGGTCATCGGGTCAATCACGTGAGAGATCCGCTTGCCATCCAGCTCGTAATAGTTGCGATAGCTGCCAGAGGTGCTGATACCGTGACCTTGCAGGTCGACAATCGCCTCAACCGCATTCTCTTTATCCGTCGGTTTCTGAATAGCCACCCGCCAGGGTTTCCCTTCGGCATTGCGACCTCGCGTCAATACCGCACCGCCTACTGATACCAGATAGTTATTAATGCCCTGCTGCTCCATCAGGCGTGCCAGATGATCGGTGGCAAACCCCTCACCGACCGTAGACAGATCGACATAGAGCGCCGGCAGATCTTTTTGCAGCCACTGCCCTTCTCCGCTCTGGATCACTTTCAGATGTTGTAACCCGGTCAACGCACGAGCGGCATCGATCTGTGCCTGAGTGGGAGTTTCCACCGGCTGTTTATCCGGGCCAAAGCCCCATAAATTCACCAGCGGCCCAACGGTAATATCCATCGCACCATCGGTTTTTTTACCGATGCGCAGCGCCAGCGTAATGATATCCGCCATATTTTCGCTGATTGCCTGCGGCTGCTGGCTGCGGGATTGATTAAAGATGGAGAGGGCTGAATCTTTTTTCCACGTCGATAACTCCCGATCGTCAGCATCCAGCTGCTGCTGAATGGCCTGCTTCAGTTCAGCTTCACGTTCACCGTCCACTCCCGCCAGACTGACTCGCCAGTAAGTTCCCATGGTTTTGCCTTCCAGCACCAGCGACGTTGATGCCGGTTGCCGATCGCAACCAGAAACAGTCAAAGATAGCAGTAGACTCATGACGGGCAGCATAAACAACTTCATTGAATATCCTTGTTTATTTCACTTTGTTAGCATTGATTAACATAGTTAAAGTTTTTGTAAACCAGCAAATGTCTCATTGACCAGACTATGCTGGCTCACCAGAATGCTCAGTCTGAGAAAATTACCTCAGACCGATCGATATGTGTATTAGCTATAAAGGAGACCCTTATGCAAAATATCGTGCTCCTCGTGATTCTCGCCGGACTGGTAGTCTTTTCCGGTTATAAATATCATAAAGAGAATCGCGCCAAAGCGCTTACCCGCCAACGCCATCGGTAACACTCGTTAAGGCCCCAATCGTTTGGGGCCTCTTTATTTGCCCTCAGCACCATCTCTGACCACGCTGCACCAAATAGATGCCGGCCATCTTACCTTAAGGCCATCAATCCCGGATAAACAAAGGCCTGCAAACCTGGCACAACTCCTGCTTAGTGTTTTTCATCTTGTATACAAGTGCGGACACAACCTTAAGCACCAGGAGCTGGCTATGAGCGAAAATAACAAAGCAGGAAATATCAACCAACAGCGTCGCCGTCTGATGAAATATTCTGCCCTTACGCTGGGTGGCCTGGCGCTGGAAGGCATGCTGGGAAACCGCATGGCATGGGCGGCGGAAGAGGAAATCCGTATAGGTTACTGGCCGATTGTCGGCGGCTTACCGCTGTATGTCGGTCTTGAACAAGGGCTGTTTAAGCAGGCCGGACTGAATGTGAAAGCGGTAAAATTCGCCAGCGCCCAGCAGATCGTCGAAGCGATGATCACCGGGCGTATTGATGGCTGTGCCAACGGTACGGCAACCGGTGCGCTGGGCCTCGGTGAAATCACCAGCCCGAATCTGTTCAAAATAATCTGCTCCAATCCGTCAAATGAGAAAATGGTACTTGATGAGTTTTTAGTCCCGGTCAACAGCACGGTAAAAACCATCGGCGAGCTGAAAGGTAAGAAGATTGCCTGTGGCCCCGGTATTCAGAACGTCACCATGGCCAAAATCATTCTGGAGAAAAACGGCTTTACGCAGCCTAAGGTGATTGAGTTGCCGGTCGGCCAGCACGCCCCTGCACTTGCCGCCGGACAAATCGATGGCGTCTATACGCTGGAGCCAACCGGAACCGTGGCGCGGATGAAAGGACTGGCGCGGGTGCTGGAAACCGGTGTGATCTCGAAATATGTGCTCGGCGACGCCAGTGCACCGTGGTTTGGTGGCGCAGCCGCCCTGACCAGCAACTTCATCAGCAGTGACAACGATCAGGCCAAACGCTTTATCGCCGCGTATGGTCAGGCGGTGCAGTTTATTCAGCAGAACCCGGATGCCGCCCGCGAAAATGTCGCAGGTTATACCAGTATCGAACCTGCTTTAGCCAAAGAAGTACCGTTACCGGGATTTGTGATGTACGACCAGCTGACCGGTGACAATCTGCAATGGTTCCAGAAATTTTACGATGTATTTACCGAACGCAAAATCTTCCGCCAGCCGGTGGACGTGGCAAAAATCATCTGGCAGGCCTGATCGGAGGTGGTATGAAATCTAACTGGAAACATCGTCTGTTGCCGTTTATCGGCCCGATTCTGCTGTACCTTTTCTGGCAAACCGCCGTCAGTGCTAAATGGCTGAATCCGGTTTTGTTGCCGTCACCGGGTGAGACGCTGGCTTATCTGTTTTCAATGCTCGGCGATGCCAGCATGATGCAAGATATTGGCGCGACGCTGTACCGCACGTTGATGTCATTCGCCTTTGCAGCGGTTATCGGTGTGCCGCTGGGCATTATTTTAGGCAGCAACGAAAAGGTCTATCGCAGCGTTGAGTTCCTGATCGACTTCTTTCGCTCGACGCCCTCTTCGGCGTTAATTCCGCTGTTTCTGCTGATATTTGGCATTACCGATGCCAATAAAATTGCCATTGCGGCTTTTGCGGCGGTACTGGTGATTCTGTTTAACAGCGCCTACGGCGTAATGAATGCCAAAAAGACCCGGCTGATGGCGGCGCAGGTGATGGGCATTTCGCGCTGGCATATTTTTAAAGACATCATGTTAATGGAGAGCCTGGCACAAACCTTTGTTGGACTGCGCACCGGCGTGTCAATGGCACTGGTAATTGTGATCGTCGCCGAGATGTTTATCGGCTCGGAAACCGGCCTGGGACACCGCATTATTGACGCGCAGCAGGTGTTTAACATTAAAGATATGTACGCCTCGATTCTGATAACCGGTGCCTTTGGCTATCTGCTTAATCTGGCTTTTTTACTGATTGAAAAAAGCTTCGTTCACTGGAGTGGCAAAGCATGACGATACCTGCAATTCACTACCCTGCGCCCGATACCCATGTGACTATTCGTGGTCTGTATAAATCTTTTGCTGGCCAGCCGCTGTATCAGGACCTTAATCTCGATCTGCCTAAAGGCAAAATCGTATCGATTTTTGGCCCGAACGGCTGCGGTAAGTCAACGCTGATGAATATGGTTGCCGGGTTAATTCCGATCGATAAAGGCCAGGTGCTGTTTGATGGTAAAACGCTGGCTGAAACCACTATTGGCTATGTGTTTCAAAACTATCGCGATGCGCTGTTTCCATGGATGAGCGCATGGAAAAACATTGCCTATCCGTTGATCCGCCGGGGAATGGCAAAAGCCGAGGTCACCGCACGCGTCGAAGAACTCGCCAGGATGTTTGATATTCGCTTTGATTTGCAGCGCTATCCGTATGAATTGTCGGGCGGTCAGCAGCAAACGGTGTGCATTATGCGCGCGCTGGCTCCCAAGCCGGAAGTGATGTTCCTTGATGAACCGTTTTCCGCGCTGGATTTTGAGATGACGCTGTTTATCCGCGATAAACTGCAAGAGGTGCAGCAAGCCACCGGCGTCACTATGTTGATTGTCTCACATGACCTGGAGGATGCGGTGTTTCTGGCTGATGAGATACTGCTGCTGACCCGCCGCCCGACCAGCGTCGCGGAAATCGTCCCGTTTAACTTGCCGCGCCCACGCGGGGCCGAAGCGATGAGCGATCCAGAGTTTATCCGGGTCAAAGCGCATACGCTGGCGGTGTTTAAGCGGGAGATGGCAGCAGGGTGTTCGCAGACTTAAGGAAGCAGTTAAAGGATTGAGAAAACGCTAGCGAAGAGAAGCAAAATTAACAGGAGCGCAGCCCGGCTGCGCTCCTGTCAGCAACTTAGAACTGGTAAACCAGACCCAGAGCGACGATATCATCAGTATTGATACCGGTAGCGCGGGTGAACTGGTTTTCATCCATCAGGTTGATCTGGTAATCAACATAGGTGGACATGTTCTTGTTGAAGTAGTAGGTCGCGCCTACATCGATGTATTTTTTCAGGTTCTGTTTACCGAAACCTTGTACTTCAGTACCGCGAGAGGTCACGAAGGCCAGGGAAGGACGCAGGCCGAAGTCAAATTGGTACTGAGCTACCAGCTCCCAGTTTTCAGCTTTGTCAGCATAACCGTAAGCAGTTGAGTCAACGCTACCGAAGCGGGTGGCGTTATAAGACTTGGTGAACATCGCCGCCAGGTAGATGTTGTTCTGGTCATATTTCAGACCACCGGTGTATGCAGTCGCTTTATCGCCGTTACCCAGTACGCGTGCAGAGTTCTGCTCGGTGGTGCGGTCAGAAGAGAACATTGCAGCACCCAATGCCAGACCGGTATCGCCCAGTTCGTAGGTTGATGACAGACCCCAGCCGTCACCGTTCTGACCGAGCACATTACGGCCGTTAGGGGATTCGGTTGAGCTGCTGTTTTTGCCCTGGTACTGAACGGCGAAGTTCCAGCCATCTACCAGACCAAAGAAGTTGTTGTTACGGTAGGTCGCCATGCCGTTACCGCGCGAGAACATGAAGTTGTCAGCGCCGTAAGTGTCGCCACCGAACTCTGGCAGCACGTCAGTCCATGCGCCGATATCGTATGCCACGCCGTAGTTACGACCGTAGTCGAATGAACCGGCTTCGCCGAATTTCAGACCAGCAAAACCAACACGGGTATAGCTGTCTTTAGTTCCTTCAGACTCAGCGTTGTTCAGTGCTGCCTGATATTCCCACTGGCCATAACCGGTCAGCTGTTGAGAAATCTGGGTTTCACCCTTAAAGCCGAAACGGACGTAAGACTGGTCGCCATCGCTGCCATCATTATCGGAGAAATAATGCAGGCCATCGACTTTACCGTACAGGTCTAATTTGTTGCCGTCTTTGTTATAGATTTCTGCTGCGCCAGCTGAACCAGCGATCAGCAGCGCCGGAACCATCAGGGAAAGAACGCGAATTTTCATTTTTTTATTACCCTCTAATTGTGTCTTATATTTGCCACTGCGTGCTGAATGTCTAAAAATTCAGCCGAGAAGCCATTGTCAATTTGAGGGCAGTAATAATCTATCAAGAAAATGCTACTAAATTTCCGAAAGTGTTTCAAAGTACTAATAACATATTACAAAATATTAATGGAGAGGAACTTTTACCCAGCACGCATAATCTAAGGACATCGCACTAATTGTCAAAAAAATAAGCAAAGCTTTCTATTCAGACACTTACAGAAGATTACATTTTTGAGCACTGAATGATAATTTTTTTTATCTATCAGGTTATAGAATAGATCCCGCTATCATCATTTTATTTCATTATTACCTTCATTCACCCCGAATGAGATGTTTTACCCTTATATTTCCCGCCGGACGTTTTGTCCGGCATTTTTTTGCCCGTTTTTCAGCCGCGATCATCCAGCCTGAAGTTAATATCAGCACTCAATTATCCACCGCAACGGTAGATTTGCCGCATTTATTTCCGCACAATATGTTAAGAAATAATCGCCAAATTTTTCCATTTAATTACTATCCGGAAATAACCGACGGCAAATTGTAACGTGGTCGTAATGACTAACGCTCGCGTAATGCTTCTTTAAGTTTGTTCAGGGGCTTAATCAGATAATCCATCACTGATTTCTCACCGGTCTTAATGTCCACACTGGCCACCATGCCTGGCAATATAGGGAATTTGCGTCCGGCCCGGTTGGTTAATTCCGCTGTTTGCGTGCGAACATAGACGCGATAGTAATATTGGTCTCGCTTAACTTCATCCTGCAGCGTGTCCGGTGAAACCGTTTCAACTTCTCCGGCTAAGTCACCATAGATTGATGAGTCATAGGCAGTGATTTTTACCGTGGCCGCCAGGCCTGGACGGATGTAAGCAATATCACGCGGGTTGATGCGTGTTTCGATTAGCAACTGGTCTTCCAGCGGAACAATCTCCATCAGCTTATCACCCGGCTGTAATACGCCACCGACAGTGGTCACCTGAATATCTTTAACAATGCCGCGCACCGGCGAATAGAGCGTGGCATGGTTAAGCTGATCGCGTTTACCGGTCAATACCTGTAACTGTGCGTCAAGATCGGCATTGTTTTTTACCTGTTCTTCGCGCGCGCGCACCGCATAGGCATTGGTTGCTTCATCAATTTTTCCACGCAGATCGCTGATCTGACGTTGCAGGCGAATCACCTCCACTTTACCTGCCGCACCTCTGGCCACCAGCGGTTGAGTCATGCGCAGCTCATCCTGCACCAGTTTCATTGATTGTTGCAGGTTGCTGACGCTTTCCGTCAGATTACGCCGACGCGACTGATACAACTGGGTTTCACGCGCCACCAGCTCCGGCTCCTTCAGCGTTTCAGCACTGAATCGGAGCGGTGCGCCGGTCAGCTCGGCGCGTAAGCGTTCAGCCGAGGCGCGCAAGGTACGTACTTTTGACTGCGCCTCACCAAAGTTGGACTGAAAACGGGTCGGGTCCAGCCGCGCCAGTATCTCGCCCTTCTCAACAATATCGCCTTCATGCACGCTCAGCTGGTCGACGATACCGCCATCCAGCGTTTCAATAACCTGCGCGTGGGTGTAAGGCGTCACTTTACCGCTACCCACCGTAACCTCATCAAGAACGGCGAAGTATGCCCAGATAAAAAACAGCAGCAATGCGGCAGCGCAGACCCAGATAATTGCCGAGGTGCGTTTTTCATTGCGCTTTAAATCACGATCGATCAGCAACAGGCTCATGCGGCATCTCCTGGTTGATTGGCTGGGGTTGCGGCAGGATTAACGGCGCGCAGAATATCGTCACGAGCACCATCGGCAATAATCCGGCCGTTATCCATCACCACGATACGATCAACCAGTTTCAGCAGCGCCGGGCGGTGCGTCACCAGCACCAGCGTGCGTCCGGAAAGCCAGTTATGCATCTGGCGCAGCACGTGTTCTTCCAGTTGCTCATCCATTGCGGCGGTTGGCTCATCCATCAGTACCACCTGCGGCTGGCGCAGGATCATCCGGCTCAGCATCACCATTTGCCGCTGGCCGCCGGACAGGCCGCGCCCGCCTTCATTGATGATCCGGTCAAGACTGGCAGCATCCTGTTGCACCATGCTGAGCGCGCCACTGACGCGTAACGCCTGTAACATCTCCTGCTCACTGGCATGCGGGTTGCCCAGCATCAGATTCTGCCGCAGCGTGCCGAAAAACAGCCGCGAATCCTGTGACAGCCAGCCCAGCTGTCGTCGTAAATCTACCGGGTCGATATGGCTGATATCCACGCCGTCGACCACCACTTTGCCCTGTGTCGCACTTGCCTGCCCGGCCAGCAGTTTCAGCAGCGTCGATTTTCCTGCGCCGACCTTGCCAACAATCGCCAACCTCTCGCCGGGTTTGATTTGCAGTTTCGCTACGTTGAGCACGTTTTTCACATTCTCTTCATCATAGCTATATTGCACATTACGAAGATCGTAGTGCCCGGTCAGGCTCGGACAATGAGCCACATCGCCCTCTTCCGGCTGATCGAGCGGCCGTTTCAGCAGCTCATCCAGCCCGTTCATGGCGCTTTTTGCATGCTGCCAGCGGGAAAACACCATGGTGAGCTGCATCAGCGGCGCAATGGTGCGTGACGACAGCAGGCTACTTGCCACCAGCGTACCGGTAGTGATATCGCCGCTCAGTACCAGATAGGTGCCAAACACCAGCATTCCGGCATAGGTTAACTGCTGGACCGTTGAGGCCCAGCCGGTCAGCCGTGCGCCCCACAAACGCTGCTTCATGCCAACCGCAGCGCTGACCTCATGGGTTTGCTCCCACTGACGCTGAAAATAGGGTTCAGCCTGTAACGCTTTGATATCCTCAATGCCTTCGATAGTTTCCACCAGCACCGCATTGCGCAACGCGCCTTCACGCATCCCCTCTTTTGCCAGCTTCGCCATCGGAATCTGTAATAGCAAACCCGGAATCACGATCAGCGGAATAGCCAGCAGCGGAATGATCACCAGTGGACCACCGATAAACGCCATAATAAACAGAAACAGGATCACAAACGGCATGTCGGCCGCCGCGCCGACGGTGGTGGAGGTCAGCAACTCACGTACCTGATCGATTTCCCGCAGCTGCGAAATAAACGAGCCGGTAGATTTTGGCCGTGCTTCATTGCGAATATTCATCGCGCGCGCAAACAGCATCGATGACACCTTTAAATCAATGCGTTTTCCCATCGAATCAGATACCTGAGTTCGCATAAGGCGAATCAGATATTCAATTCCGGCAGCCACCAGCACGCCAACAAACAGCACCCAGAGTGTTGATTCTGACTGTGCCGGGATCACTCGATCGTAAATCTGCATGGAAAACAGAATCCCCGCCAGCGCCAGCACATTGCCAACCACCGATGCCAGTGAGATCTCCATAATGCGGCGTCCCATGCCGCGAAAATTATGCCAGAACCAGTGCTTTTTAAACGGCTGGACAAACTCGTCAATGCGCGCATCGCGACCGCGCGCCGCGACGCCAATAATCGCCACCTGCTGCCGACTTTGCGCCAGCAGTAAAGCCAGCTCCGTTTCGCGCACCACGTCTCCTCCGTCACTGATCCAGTAGCGCGCTCTGGCTTCACCATCAATCGATTCAACCACCGCCACGCTGCCGCTTTCCAGTATCAGCACCACCGGCGTGACTTCCTGACGCCAGCGAATGCTGTCGCGTGGCATCATGGTGAGATGCAGTCCCAACAGCCCGGCCAACCGTTCCAACTGCTGACTGGCGCTGAGATGCTCGAACCAGCGCATCTGCTGGCGTAGATTTTGTCCTTCCGCCGGTTTACCAAACCGCGCCGCCACACGCAGCATCGCATCAATCCAGTTTTCGGTAGTGGGGCTTTGTATCGTCATCTTTATTGCCTTTTATCCGGGGTTCGCAGATGAGTGCTTACAGTGAAGGCAAGGTTTGTCCGCTATTGGCTTCGCGGTCGATACCCATAATGTCGAGCAGATTATCGACCGCCGCGGCGTAACGCACCGTGGCATCCCAGCCGTCATATAGCGCCATAGTGCGCATGCTGTCAGCCTGGAAAACATCCTGTTCCACGCTCAGCAGATCGTTCAGGCTGCGCTTATTCAGTTTGTATTCATCGGCATATACCGAGCGGGTATGGTCAGCACTGGCCAGCTGCTCCTCCCCCGCCTGCTGGCGCTGCTGCGCGCCAATCATATCGGCGTAAGCGGTAGAGGCCCGTTGATTAATTTCCAGTTTCGACTGCTGAATATCCGCCAGCGCCGCTTCACGCTGGCCTGCTGCCGCGCGGGTTTTTGCATTGACTAAACCGCCCTGATAAAGCGGCGCTTCAACGCGCAGTTGCAGCAGATCGTCCCAGTAAGAGCGGTTATCGTTTTCGTAGCGGGTTCGACCAGCCTCGACTTTAAGCGTTGGCCAGTGATTGGATTGTGCCTGACGCACGCGTTCGCGCGCCGCCTCCTGTCTGGCCTGCGCACTGCGCACTGCGGCACTTTTTTCGTAGGCGATGTTGTTCAATGTCACCTGCTGTTGCAGCAGGCTTTGCGGCAGTTCCGGTAAGTTATCTGACACGACGCCGGTCAGCACAGTCAGCTGCGCCTGAGCAGAGCGCTGCTGGGCGCGATACTGCTCCAGCGTGGCCCGCATCCCGGCAAGTCGCGTTTGCGCCTGCAATACATCAGATTGCGAACTTAGCCCGGCATCCGCACGCATGAGAGCTATCTCTCTGACATGATCCAGCGAGCGGATATTGGTTCGCGAAGCCTGGGTTAAAGCCTGATAGCGCTTTACTTCCAGATAGGCCCGCAAGGTGTCCTGTGCCACGCTGGTCATGGTGCTGTATAAGCTGTAACGATAAGCATCGGACAGCGCATGTTGCTCGTCGATGGCACCACCGGTGCGCCCGAAGTCATATAACAACTGGCTGAGACTCAGGCCGCCGGAAGCACTGTTATTGATGCTGCCGGCAGAGTCGGTCTGGCTGGATCGGCCGCCACTTGCCTGCAATGAAATCTGCGGATACCAGCCGCTTTTCGCCGCGTCCAGCTCAGCTTCACCGACATGAATTTGCGCTGCGGCTTCGGCTATTTTCGGGTTACGGGCAAATGCGCGCAAGATCGCTTCGCGCAGCGTCAGAGTGGCGACCTGCTCCTCGCTGGGAGCAGCACGCCAGTTAAATTCCGCAATGGATTCAGCCGCAGCCTGGGCTGGATGCCCGGCGAGACTGCAACAGGCGCCTAAGCAGCATGTCGCTAATACTTTCTTCATGATGAACACCGAATGGTTAATGCTCAGCGGGAGCGAAAAAAAGGGTCACGCCATGCGTGACCCTTACCCGTTGCGTGACCCGATTAAACGACATGCACCTGCAAATTGTGCTGTACCAGCACATCGCCGAGGTTGTTGTCACTGACCAGCGCCGAGTTGTGGTAGACGTCAAAAATCTGTCCGTCTACCGTGCGCTGCCCGACAGTGGCCCAGACGCCGCCGTCGGTATTACTGAGCGTCACCTGACTGCCATCGGCACCTCTGATCAGCAGATCATCCTGCGGTGAGTCGGTAAGATTTAACGCCTGATTCAGATCAAGCCTGACGCTGTTGGTACCTGATTTGCCAAGATCCAGCACTTCAATATTGCCGACTTTCAGCCCCAGAGCGCTGAGATCAAGATTCAGATGTTCGCCGGTTAATACCAGCGTATCGATACCCTGTCCGCCGTCGATATGGTCAACGTTCAGATCGCTGACCGCTACCCTGTCATCGCCGTCGCTGCCGGTGACAGAAGCACCTTGCTGTGTACTGCCATCCGCCAGCGTAATCACTACTCCGCCGATGGTGTAACTGCCCTCCGTCACAGGCGTGCTGGCGGTGAAATCCGCCATAGTCGAATCGATCGTGCCGCTGGCCGCTGTCGCGCTACTGGCCTCGTCATGGGTTTTTTCGCTGGCTTGCTCACTGCTGCTCGCCGCCAGCGAGTGAGTCTCACCATGAGTGGTCTCCTCACCGTTGGCTGAGAACAGCGATGTCGACTCTGCCGCCGCCGCCGACACCGGCAGCAACGAGCCGAGCAACAGAGTGTTGCTGGTCGCTGCCGGGTTGCCGGCAATATCTACCGCCGTTACCGTCACAATCGAGCTGAGGCTCAGTGCGGTTAACAACCCACCCGGGAATTTCACGCTATAACGACCCAGCGCATCGGTGGATGCCTGCAGAGTTGAGCCATTCAGCGTGACATTCAGCCGGGTGCCCTGCGCCAGATTTAGCGTTCCACCACTGATGGTTAATCCGGTAATCAACACACTTACCAGGCTGAGTATCGGGTCAACGCCGATTACCGGCAGCGCATGCGTTTTCGCGGTAAAGCTGTTGCCAGCCACCGCAATATTCCCCACCGCATCGGTCAGGGTAGCCAAAATGGTATAGCTGCCGTCGGCGATACTGCGCAGTACGGAGGATGGGATGTTGACGCTCCAGTTGCCGTTGGCAGCGACAGTGGTGGTATACACCGTTCCAGCCACATCCAGTGAAATCTGCCCACCAGCCGCATTAGTCGAGGTGCCGCTGATAGTTTCCGCGATTGAAGCCTCTGCCAGATTCAGATAACCGTCACCGCCAAAAATCGAGCCAATCGCTACGCCCGGCATAGTATGGGTACCGACGATGGCGCTGCCGGTGCCGGTGCCGCTATTGCCTGCGGGATTGGTCACACTGGCGGTGACAGTTTGCGTGCCATCGGCCAGCGCCAGCAGGCTGGCGGACGGTACCGAAACGCTCCAGCTGCCGCTGGCGCCAATCGTGCCGGTGAAAGTCTGAGTGCCAATTTTGACACTGATGATGGAGCCTTCGGCATTGGTGGAAGTACCGGTAATGGTCTGGGCGCTCTGGGCATCGACGGCATTCAATAAGCCATCGCCAAAGACCGCGCTGACGCTGACGGTCGGTGGCGTATTGGCGATAATGCTGACCGCGCCGGTTTTACTGGCGATATTTCCGTAAGCGTCAGATGCTGAGGCGCCGATCGTTAGCGTGCCGTTTGCCAGCGTCGCAAGGTCGGTTTTCGGCACGCTCAGCGTCCAGTTACCATTGCTGGTTACCAGTGCGCTGTAATTGTGTCCGGCAAAAGTGACGTTAACCGTCGATCCCGCAGTCAAATTGGTACTGCTGCCGCTAATGGTCTGCGCCGTGACCAGGTCGGCGGCACTCAGCACGCCATCACCGAATATCGGATTGAGCGTCAGGGTTGGTGGGTTACTGATACCCACCTGCACGCCAGCGCTAACGCTGGAAACATTCCCGACGTTATCCGTTACCGAGACGCCGACGGTCAGATTGCCATTAAGTAAGGTGCCAAGAATATCTGGCGTGACCTGTGCGCTGAATTGCCCGTTATTACCGACCGTCGCGGTGACCGTTGAATTGCCGATATTGACTTTAACAATGGAGCCAGCGGCGACATTGGCAATGGTTCCACTAATGGTCTGGGTGACCAGCGATTCCAGCAGGTTCAGCGCACCGTCACCGAACAGTGGATTAAGAGTAATGACCGGCAGATTATGAATACCCACCAGCGCTCCAGCACTGGCGCTGCCGGTATTGCCTGCGCTGTCAGTCACCGTCACCCCCACCGTCAGGTTACCATCCAGCAAGCCCTGCAGAATCGCCGGTGAAAGCGAGATACCAAAGCTGCCGTTGGCGGCAGTGCTGGTCACAAAATCCTGCCCGGCAATATTCACCACCACTTTTGCGCCAGGCTCCGCACCGCTAACCGTACCGCCAATCAGTTGAGTCAGCAGCGCATCCGCGGCATTCAGCAGACCATCACCAAACAGCGGCGACAGCGTAACCGTAGGTGACGTCACCTTTACCACCAGGCCGGCGCTGGTCGAGGCGGTATTGCCTGCCACATCGGTCACGCTGGCCCCTACCGTCAGGTTGCCATTGAGTAACGTGCCGAGAATATTTGGCGACACCACGGCACTGAACGCGCCGTTCTGCCCAACGGTTGCGGTAACATTACTGCTGCCAATATTCAGCGTGACAATGCTGCCTGCGGCAACATGATTAACCACGCCACTGATGGTCTGACCGGTCAGCAGATCAGCGACATTCAGAATGCCGTCGCCAAAGATCGGGCTGAGACTGATGGTCGGCTGCGTATTGAAGATGCCGACATTCACCGAGCTGGAAGCAGTATTCCCCGCCGGATCGACCACTTTAACGCCCAGCGCCAGCGTGCCGTCGAGTAATGCGCCGAGATCCAGCGGCGGAATCGTGACGCTCCACTGGCCCAGCGCATTGACCGTGCTCTGGTAGGATTTACTGCCCAGCGTGACGGTAACCACCGAACCGCTGGCAGCATTAATCACCCCGCCGACGGTTTGCGCCAGCGTTGACTCCAGCACATTCAGCAGATTATCACCGCCAAACAGCCCGGTAAGATTGCCAATCACCGGCAGGTTATCGACAATCGCCGTCACGGTTTCGGTCACGGTACGACTGTTGCCCGCGGCATCCGTCAGGGTAAGATTCAGCCCAATATTGCCGTCATCCAACAGCTGTAGCAGATTAGGCGGTACCACAATCGCCCATTTACCATCCTGACCGACCGAGGCGCTAAGCGTCGTGCCGCCAAGGGTTAATTCTACTTTGGCGCCAATACCCGCCGAGGTCGCCACGCCGCTGATGGTCTGAGCAACCAGCGTATCGGCGGCATTAAGGAAGCCATCGCCGAACACCGAATCCACCACCAGGTTCAGCGCGCTGTTGACCACTTTATTCACGGTCAGCGTGGCTTCAGTGCGGTTACCGGCTTCATCACTGACCCGCACGCCAAATACCAGCGGGCCTTCGGTCAGGCTTCCCAGCACCTGCGGTGTCAGATCGATACTGAAAGTGCCGTCCGGATTAACCACGCCGGTGGCAATTGGATTGCCGTCACCGAGATAGAGACCAATGGTTTCGCCTTCTGCTCCCGGCGCACGACCGGTCAGGGTCTGAGTTAACAGAATATCCAGCGCATTGAGGATGTTATCGCCCAGCAGGGCATCGATCTGCAGCAACGGCGCAACGGTATCGACGTCGATGGTATGGCTGGCCGAGCCGGTATTGCCTGCCGCATCGCTGAGGGTGGCCGATATTGTCTGCGCCCCCTGGCCCAGCGCCTGCAAATCAGCTACCGGAACGGAAGTTGACCAGCTGCCGTTGGCCTGCACCACTGCGCTGTAGTTTTTACCGTTCAGGGTGATATTCACCGTACGACCGGCTTCGCTGGTCGAGGCGCTGCCGCTGATGCTCTGGCTGACTGTGGTTTCGCTGCTATTCAGCACATCATCCGTAGCAAAGGCATTGATCGTCAGCGTGGGTATGCCGCGATCCACCAGCAGCGTCGAAGTGGTGGATGCCGTGCCGCCGGGGCCGACAGCGGTAACGGTGACGCTGGCGTTACCATCAATAAAGATGCCATTTGGCACATTAATGCTCCAGTTACCGTCATCACCAATCACCGGCGTGCTGCCGACACTGATGCCGTTCACCGTGACGCTAATGGTACCGCCCAACAAACCGAGATTAGCGTAACTGCCGCTAAGGGTTACCGCAGCGCTGCCGTCAGCGGCGTTGATAATGTTGTCGCCGTTCACTGGCATCAGCGTCACCAGCGTCGCTGGCGGCGGCGTCAGATTGACCGCGACGGTGATGGAGGCATTACCGATATTGCCAGCGGCGTCGGTGACCGTGACGCCAATATTACCGCTGGTGGTACCCAACTGCTCCATGGCAGCCGGCGTGACATTGACCGTCCAGTTGCCATTCGCCTGCACCACGCCAGTCAGCGTGGCTGAACCGATAGTCACCGTAACAATCGAGCCTGTGGTGGCTCCGCTGGTGGTGCCGCTGAGCATCTGCGTAGTCAGGCTTTCGAGATAGGTCAGGGTGTTATCGCCGGTAAATGGCGTAATGGCGATCGCCGGAGCCAGCGTATCCACCACAAAACTGCTGGTGATATTCGCCGTGTTACCCGCAAAGTCGGTTACTTCAACTGCCAGACTGGTGTTGCCCTGCGCCAGCCCGGCCAACACTGGGTTTGCCAGGTCGAGCGTCCAGTTACCCGCGTTATCAACGTCCGCGTCATAATTATTTCCGGCAATCGTCACCGTTACCTGCTGCCCGGCTCCGGTTAACCCGGTCGTTCCGTTCAGCGTAGCGCCGGTCATCACCTCTTCGGCATTGAGAAAACCATCATCAAATGCCAGCGCCAGCGTCGGTAACGGCGGCGTCAGTGCGGCGGTAAAGTCCTGACTCTGCGTATTGGTGTTACCGGCGCCGTCGGTGACCGTGACGATAATGCTGTGGGTGCCGTTAGTCAGTCCGCTAAGTGCGCCAGCTGGAATAGCCACCTGCCAGTTACCGTCCGCATCAACGATACCGGTGTAACTGATGCCGTTAACATCAATTTTTAGCTGAACGCCCTGGTTCAGTCCGTTAACGCCAGTGCTGCCAGTCAGAGTGAGAGTTGTGCCGGCTTCGGCGATATTCAGGATGCCATCGATAAACGGCAGGTTGATTACCGGGTCCGGCAGCGTCAGTGCTGAAGTCACCTGCTGACTAATATTGGCACTATTACCCGCCATATCAGTGGCGGTAACGGTAATGGTATGAGGACCGTCAGCCAGGGTTGCCAGCTGGGTCGGCGTCAGATTAAGTAACCAGTTGCCGTTGGCATCCACCGTGGCGGTCAGCGGATTATCGCCGTTAAAGCCGGAAATCAGCACCGAAACACTCTGATCACCGCCAATAATGCCGGTTTTACCGCTTAACAGCTGCCCCGCTGCTGCTTCAGCAATATTCAACGCACCATCGCCAAACGGCAGATTGAGTGTAGGCTGTGGCAGATCGTTGATCATTACCACCACCGCTCCCGACACGCTGCCGACGTTACCAACGCTGTCGGTCACCGACACGGTGATCGGCCAGTTGCCGTCCGGCAGTGTCTGCAACAGACTGGCGGGCAGATCCAGCGACCACTCTCCGGTTGCTTCATCGACGCTGGCCTGATAAGCACTGCCATTAATAATCACGGTGACGGTTTGCTCACCGGTGATACCGCTGGTGCCATCCAGCGTTCCGCCCGCTGCCGCTTCTGCCACATTGAGGATGCCATCAATAAATGGCGTCAGCAGCGTTGGCTGCGGCAGACCGGTGATAATCGCAGTAAAGTCGAGGGTCGCTTCGTTACTGTTACCAGCGCGATCGGTTACTACCACATCGATAGTATGATCACCGTTACCCAGTTGAGCCAGCTGCGCTGGCGTCAGCGTCGTGCTCCAGTTACCGTTGGAGTCCACCGTAGTGGTAAACGGATTACCGTCAATATTCAGCGTAACGGTCTGGCCTGCTCCGGTAATACCGGTAGTGCCGTTAATCGTCTGATTGATGCCAGCTTCAACCGCGTTCAGTGCGCCATCCACAAAAGGTGGCAGAATGGTAGCCACTGGCAGATTATTAATCAGCAAATCAACGGTAGTCGTGACTGCCGCCGGATTGCCTGCCGCATCTGTCGCATTGACTTCCAGCTGCAGCGGGCCATCGGGCAGCCCGGCCAGTGCACCGGCCGGCAGCGTGGCGCTCCATGTTCCATCGGCATTAACCAAGCCTGCAAAAGTCAGGCCGCCGACAGAAATCTCCAGCACGGTTCCGGCGGCAAGATGGGTGGCGGTTCCACTCAGTAACTGCGCGGCGGCCGCTTCACCGGCGCTTAACAGGCCGTCAATAAACGGTGTACTGATGGTCAGCAGCGGCAGCGCGTTGATTGCCACATCTAAATCGACCAGCTCAGTGGTGGTGTTGCCCGCGCTGTCAGTGACTGATACGCCCACTTCCAGCGTGCCGTCATTCAGCAGCAGTAAATCTCCGGCCGGAATAGTCAGGCTCCAGTCACCGCTGCTGTCGGCGGTAGCGGTGTACTGTTTATTGTTCAGTGTTACCGTTACCGTTAATCCAGCTTCGGTCGAGCCACTGACCAGCAGCCCGGCCAGTGCTTCTGCCAGATTGAGAATACCGTCCAGCCCAACATCCAGCGTGATATCCAGCAACGGCGCTTCGCTGTCGACGATAAAGTCGTGGCTGGCATCGGCGCGATTACCGGCGATATCCTCACCACTGGCGGTAACGGTATTGCTGCCCTGATCCAGCGCCTGCACATCTGCCGCAGGAACAGTGGTGCTCCAGTTGCCGTTGGCATCAACCGTGGCGTTATAGCTATTGCCATTCAGCGTCACCACTACCGTACCGCCATCGGGGATTCGCTGGCTGGAGCCGCTGATTACCAGTGGACTATTGGCTTCCTGGGCATTGACGATATCATCCCCGCTGACCGGATTAATCGTTAACAGTGGCTGTGAGTCCGCATCGGCAATCACCGTCACCGTGTGCGTGTTACTCGCCGGGTTGCCCGCATTATCAGTGGCGCTGGCGGTAATGGTTTGTGCACCGTCCGCCAACGCGCCAACATCGGCGGCGGGCACGGTGGCGCTCCAGTTACCCTCGTCATCGACGGTTGCGCTGTAGGTTTTGCCGTTCAGTAACACGCTGACGGTGCGCCCGGCTTCCAGATTACTGCTGGTGCCGCTGATAACCAGCGCTTCGCCTGACTCAGCCTGATTAATGTAGTCATCCTCCGACACCGCATTGATACTTAGCGTCGGCAGAGTCGCGATATTGGCATCAAGGGTCAGGGTTTGTTCGACCGTGGTGCTGTTGCCTGCGGCATCAGTTAGCGAAACGCTGACCGGATAGTCACCGTCCGCTAACCCCTGTAATGTACTGGCGGGAAGATTAACGCTCCAACTGCCATTACTCTGCACCAGTGTTTGGTAGCTTTGACCATTAAACAGTACGGTAACCTGCTGACCTGCCTCACTGAGCGACGCGGTACCGCTGACCACCACCACCTGTTGTGCCTCGGCGGCATTAATAATGTTATCGCCAGCAATATCATTGATATCCAGCGTCGGCGCGTCGAAATCGACGCTGACGTTGCTGTCGATGGTTCCCTGATTTCCGGCATTGTCGGTAGCCGTCACCACAATCGGCAGATTACCGCTCGCCAGTCCTTGCAGGGTGTCCGCATCCAGCTCCAGCGACCAGTTGCCATCGGCATCAACCGTGGCGTTATAATCGTTGCCCCCCACACTGACCACCACCGACTGGCCGTCACCGGTTGCGCCGGTCGTGCCGCTTAGCGTCTGGGTGGTTTGCGCCTCGTCGATATTGAGATAACCATCGGTAAAGGGTGTATCCAGCGTTGGTACCAGCGCGGCGGTTTCAACCTCAATTTCACTGGTGGAGGTTACCGGGTTGCCCGCTGCATCACTGACCGTGGCGGTCAGGGTGTAGCTGCCATTAACAATTCCCGCCAGTGCACCGGCTGGCAAATCAAAGCTCCAGTTGCCGCTGGCGTCGACGGTGGCGCTGTAGGTCTGACCATTAAGCACAACGGTGACGATCTGGCCTTGCTCAGCGCTGGTGCTACCAGAAATGCTAATCACAGCCCCCGATTCCAGCGCATTAACCCGGTCGTCGCCCGCAATAGTATCGATGGTTAATACCGGCGCTTCGCGATCGACGGTAAATGGCGCATCAATCGTACTGCTGTTGCCAGCGGCATCACTGACCGTAACTTGTGCACTGCTGTCGCCCTCTGCCAGCGCCTGCAATACTGCCGTCGGCAGGTTTATCGTCCAGTTACCGTTGCCATCAACCGTGCCACTGTAACTGGTGCCGTTAATAACAACACTGACGGTTTGTCCGTCACCGCTGACGCCGGTAGTGCCACGCAACGGCTGGTCGCTGCCCGCCTCGGCGGCATTCAGCACGCCGTCACCAAACGGCGGCTGAATAGTGGCATCAGGCAGTTGATTAACCAGCACATTCAACGTGGCGCTGCTGCTGACCGCATTGCCCGCCGCATCAATAGCGCTGACGCTAATCGTGGCCGGGCCATCCGGCAATCCTGCCAGCGAGGCCGGAGGAACGAGCACGCTCCAGACACCATTAGCGCCGATTTCAGCAGTAAAGGTCTGATTATTAAATGTGACAGTGACAACATTACCCTGCGGTACATTCACTGAGGAGCCGCTAATCAGCAGCTCTTCCAGCGCTTCAGCCGCATTCAGATAACCGTCGTCACTGAGGGTATTAACCGCCAGCCCGGATGCCGCACTGTTAACCTCAATATCAAGTGTGTTACTGGCGGTATTGCCAGCGGCATCGCTGACCGCAACGGTAATGGTGGCGCTGCCGTCAGCTAAACCCTGTAGCGCACCGGATGGAATTAACACACTCCAGCCACCGCTTGGCTGCACCTGAGCGGTATAAATTTGACCATTCAGCGTAACGGTTACCGTCTGACCGGCCTCAACCTGAGTAGCAATACCCGACAGCGTCTGGGCCGTTTGCTGCTCGGCACCATCGACAATATTGTTACCAGCAAAAGTATCAATGCTGATGGTCGGCAGATTATTGGCATCGGCTTTTACCGTCAGCGGGCTGTTTTGCTGACTGCTGTTGCCTGCGGCATCGGTGGCGATCACCGTCAGGTTATAGTCGCCGTCGGCCAGATCGCCAAGCGCCGCGGCGGGAATGGTTAGCGTCCAGCTCCCGTCAGCAGCCACGGTGGTGGTGTAGTCGATACCATTCAGGCTGACGCTAATTTCCGCACCGACTTCGCCACTGCCGCTCACCGGCAAAGGTTGCCCTTGTTCACTGGCGTTCAGCACGCCATCGCCGGACAACGTATCAACCAGCAATAGCGGTGGCAGCGTATCGACCAGCACGCTGTCGCTGCCGTTGGCGGTGTTACCGGCAATATCGCCCACCGTGACGGTGAAAGGCGTATTGCCCTGCTGTAAGTTTTCCAGCACCTGCGCCGGAATGGTCACGCTCCAGCTGCCATCGCTGGCAACAGTGCCGCTGTAGTCGTTACCGCCAAAGCTGACGGTCACCGTCTGGCCATCGCCACTGACGCCGGTGCTGCCGGTCAGCGTGCCGTTATTTTCAACATCCCCGGCGTTAAGCGAGCCGTCACCAAATGGAGGATCAATGCTGACTGCCAGCTGTGGATTCGCCAGCACATTCAGCGTTGAGGTAGCGGTAAGCGGATTTCCGGCAGCATCGTTGACCGTGGCACTGATGATCAGCGGACCATCTGCGACGCCGGCCAGCGCTCCGGCCGGGACGATGGCCGTCCAACTGCCGTCTGCGCTGACGGTAGCGTTATAACTGATACCATTGACCGTTACCTGCACCAGACTGCCTGGCAGCACATTGCTGGTCTGACCGGCGATTTCAATCGCCGCCTGCTGTTCGTTGGCGTTCAGATAGCCATCACCGGCGATCGGTTCTATCGCCAGGCTGCTGCCGCTGGTATTTACGGTGTAGCTGCCGGTAACGGTGACACTGTTGCCTGCGGCGTTACTGACGCTGACCGTCAGGCTCTGGCTGCCATCGCTCAGTCCGGCCATCGCTCCGGCCGGAATCGTTACGCTCCACGCACCGCTACTCTGTATTACGCCGCTGTAGCTGACGCCCGCCAGCGTTACCGTGACAATTTGCCCGGCTTCTACATTGGTGCTGGTGCCGGTCAGCCGCTGATCAACCCGCGATTCCGCATTGTCGACAATGCCGTTGCCGGCAAAAATATCCACGGCTACCGTCAATGTTGGCTGCCCGGTATCGAGTGTCAGATTGCTCTGCAGCGTGGTGCTATTTCCCGCCGCATCGCGTGCCGTCACGCTAAGTGGGTTTGCTCCCTCATCCAGCGCCGCCAGATCCGTAGCCGGTACTTCCAGCGACCAGATGCCATTGACGCCAACCGTAGCCTGGTACGTTTTGCCATTCAGAGTGACGGTCACGCTGTCACCTGCGCTGCCGCTGCCGCTTAACAGCAGCGGTTGCCCCTGTTCAGCGCTGTTAAGAACACCATCACCGGATGGCGTGTTAAGCGATAATGCCGGTGCGCTGATATCCACCGCCAGGCTGGTTTGCTGCGTGGTGGTGTTGCCCGCCGCATCACTGACCGTAACGCTGACCGGATAACTGCCGTCGGTGAGTGTGGCAAGATCGCTGGCCGGCACGCTAATCGACCATTGGCCATTTGGCCCGACGGTCGCGCTATAGCTGGTGCCGTTAAGAGTTACGCTGACGCTGTCACCGGCGGTGCCGGTGCCGCTTATCGCCAGCGGTTGCCCCTGTTCACTGGCATTAAGAATGCCGTCGCCAGCCAGCGTACCGATGGTAAAGGATGGCGCAGCGCTATCGACGGTAAATGGACCGAGCGCGCTGGCGCTGTTGCCGTTGGCATCGGTAGCGGTGACCCTGATATCCCAGGCGCCGTCGGCCAACGCCTGTAATGCCGTCGCCGGAATAGTCGCGCTCCAGCTGCCATTGGCCGCTACCGTCGCCGGATAATCGACGCCATTCAGCGTGATAATCACCGTGCTGCCAGCTTCTGCGGTACCGCTAACGGTTAACGGTTGATCCTGCTCACTGGCATTGATCAGCCCGTCGCCAGAAATCGGGTTGATGACAATATTCGGTGGCGTGGTGTCTACCGCTACCGGCGTGGTTAAACTGCCGCCGTTGCCCGCAATATCGCTTACCGTCACCACCACGCTGCTGCTGCCGTCCGGCAGATTCTGCAATGCCGCCGACGGTATCGTTACCGTCCAGTTTCCGTCACCATCAACGGTAGCCGGATAATCCACGCCGCCAATGTTGACCGTGACGCTCTGACCGTTGCCCGTAACACCGGTGCTGCCGGTCAGGGTTTGCGGAGTATCAGCTTCATCACCACTCAGCACACCATCGCCGAATGGCGTATCCAGCGTTGGCTGTGGTAAATCGTTGATCAATACGTTAAGGGTGGTGTCGCTGCTAACCGTATTGCCATTAATATCCACCACGCTGGCGGTTACCGTCAGTGGACCATCCGGCAAACCTGCCAGTGCCGCAGCCGGAATATTCGTGCTCCACTTGCCATCTGCCCCGACGGTAGCGCTGTAATCAACATTATTAAAGCTGACCGTGACAATACTGCCCGCAGCAACATTATTCGAACTGCCGCTGATGGTGAGATCGGACTGTGCTTCAGTGGCATTCAGATAGTCATCACCACTGATAATGCCAATCGCCACGGCGCTAAAGCTATTATCGACGGTGAACTGTTCGCTGGTACTGGCGTTATTCCCCGCCGCATCACTGACGGTAACGGTAAATGTTTGCGTACTGTTCTGTAAACCAGCAAACGCCGATGACGGAATAACCACGCTCCAGCCGCCACCTGACTGTACCAGACCGGTAAACTCCACGCCGTTCAGCGTGACGGTGACGATTTGCCCGGCTTGTACATTGCTGGTGGTACCGGTAAGCAGCTGATCCTCACCCTGCTCGGCACCATTCAGCTCGCCGTCACCGGTAAACGGATCGACGCTAATGGTTGGCTGATTGGCCGGATCGGCCGCTACGGTTAACGGACGTGTGACGGTGGTGGTATTCCCCACCGCATCAATTACCGTAACGCTAACGGTATAAGCGCCATCGGCCAGCCCGGCCAGCGCCGATGCCGGAATATCCACGCTCCATTGTCCATTGCTGCTGACGATCGCCGGATATTCGACGCCGTCCAGCGTCACGGTTACACTGTCGCCAGCATCGCCGCTGCCGTTAACCGTCAGGGTTTCCCCCTGCTCGGCGCTGTTCAGATAACCGTCACCGGAAATCGGCTCTACGCTAAGCGCTGGCGCGGCGGTATCTACAATCAGCGTAGAACTGTCCGTTGTACTGTTGCCAACCGCATTGGTGGCCGTAATCGTGAGTGGGTAATCGCCATCATCAATCGCGGCCAGCGCCGAGGCCGGAATATTCACACTCCATTCACCATTACTGCCGACGGTGGCGGTGTACTGCTGACCATTCAGCGTGAGGGTAATAATGTCTCCGGCGTTGGCGGTACCGCTGATTATCAACGGCTGCCCTTGCTCGGGGGCATTAATCACCCCGTCTTCGGCAATCGGATCGACCGTCAGCAACGGCTCGGCGGTATCCACCGTCAGTGGCGTCGTTTGCGTACTGGTGTTACCTGCCGCATCGCTGACTGCCACGCTCAGTGTGTAGTCACCCTCATTCAGTGCCGCCAGATCGGCTGGCGGAATCTGCACTGACCATTGACCGTTCGCGCCAACGGTAGCGGCGTACTCTTTGCCATTTAGCGTTACGATAACGCTATCGCCCGCGCTGCCATTGCCACTAATCAGCAGCGGCTCGCCCTGCTCGCTGGCGTTAAGCACGCCGTCACCGGCAACTGGATTGAGGGTAAAGTTCGGCGCGGTAGTATCTACCGCCAGCGAGCTTTGCTGCGTCGCGGTATTACCCGCCGCATCGGTTACGGTAACCGCTACCGTATAGCTGCTGCCGTCGGCCAGCGCGGCCAGATCGGCGGCGGGCACAATCAGTGACCAGTCGCCATTAGCCGCCACTGTTGCGTTGTAATTCTTGCCATTCAGCGTGACGCTGACATTGTCGCCCGGCGTACCCGTGCCATTCAGCGTCAGTGGCTGCCCCTGTTCGACACTGTTAAGAATGCCATCACCGGCCACCGGTGCCAGCGTAAAGGCCGGAGGTGCGGTGATCAGCGAGAAATCACTGGTTTGCGTGCTGCTGTTACCGGCAGCGTCGGTAGCAGTCACCGTCACTGAGTAATTGCCGTCATCCAGCCCTTGCAGGACTGCCGCCGGGATAGTGACTCTCCAGTCACCATTGTTATCGACGATGGCCGGATAATCGACGCCGTTTAGCGTCACGGTTACCGTCGCTCCCGCTTCAGCGCTGCCGTCAATCGTCAGCGGTTGATTTTGTTCATTCGCATTAATCAGGCCATCATCAGAGATCGGCTCAATACTGAGCTGTGGTGCCAAAGTATCGACGGTGACTGGCGTGGTTATCGTGCTGGTGTTGCCCGCAGCATCGCTGACCACTACCACAATAGTGCTGCTGCCGTTCGGTAACGCTTGCAGCACCTCGGTCGGAATCTGCACGCTCCAGCTGCCGTCACTGTTTACCTGTGCCGGATAGTCGTTGCCGCCGAGGGTGACGATAACGCTTTGACCCGCGCCCGTCACACCGGTATTACCGCTCAGGGTTTGATCGCTCTGCGACTCTTCACCGTTGAGTATTCCGTCGGTGAATGGGGTATCAAGGCTGGCATCCGGCAGGTTGTTGATTGCCACAATCAGCGTTCCGCTGGCAGAAATAGTGCTGCCGTTTGGCCCCGGCGTGGTGGCGGTAAGGGTTAACGGGCCGTCCGCCAGCCCGGCCAGTACGCTGGCCGGCACGGTGGTGCTCCAGCTGCCGTCCGCACCAACGGTGGCAGTATAGGTATTGCCGCCCAGCTCAAAGCTGACAATACTGCCCGCCGCCACGTTGCTTGAGGTGCCGCTTACCGTCAGATCGCTCTGCGCCTCCACCGCGTTGAGATAGCCGTCGTCGCTGATGGGATCGAACGCCAGCGAAGCAAGGGTGTTGTCCACTTCAAAGCTGCCGTCACGGCTTGCGCTGTTGCCCGCCACGTCATCGACGCTGACGCTGAAGTTCTGCGTGCCGTTGCCCAGCCCCGCCAGCGCGCTGGCCGGGACCGTCACCGACCAGCTGCCGTCGGCCGCCACCACGCCGCTGTAATTCACGCCGCCCAGCGTGACGGTAATCACCTGGCCCGCCTGCACATGGGTGGTCGAGCCGCTCAGCTGTTGATCGACCTGCTGCTCCGCGCCGTCCAGCACCCCGTCACCGGCAAACGGATCGAGAGTAATCGTCGGCTGATTGGCCGGATCGGCAATCACCGTCAGCGGGCTGCTGACGCTGCTGACGTTACCCGCAGCGTCGGTGGCGGTAACCACCACGCTGTAGCTGCCGTCGGCGATATTTTCTAAATCGGCGGCCGGAACGGTGACGCTCCACAGGCCGTTGCTGCCGACCGTGGCGCTGTACTGCTCGCCGTTCAGCGTGACAACAATTGCCGCGCCCGCCTCACCGCTGCCGCTGATAATTAACGGTTCGCCCTGCTCCTGCGCGTTCAGGTAGCCGTCACCGGAAATCGGGCCGTCCAGCGCCAGCGCTGACGCGACGGTATCCACAATTACCGGCGTGGTTGAGGTACTGGTGTTGCCCGCCGGATCGGTAACCACCACTACGATCGGGTTGCCGCTGCCCTGCGGCAGGTTGCCGAGATCGCCGGCAGGAATCGTTACCGTCCAGCCGCCGTCACTGCCGACCGTCGCCGGATAGTCGTTGCCGCCGAGGGTCACCACCACCGTCTGTCCCGGACCGCTTACTCCGGTGTTGCCGCTGATGGTCTGGTCGCTGCCCGCTTCATCGCCGTTCAGCACGCCGTCGCCGCCAAATGGCGGATCGATGGTGGCATCCGGCAGGTTGTTGATTGCCACAATCAGCGTTCCGCTGGCAGAAATAGTGCTGCCGTTTGGCCCCGGCGTGGTGGCGGTAAGGGTTAACGGGCCGTCCGCCAGCCCGGCCAGTACGCTGGCCGGCACGGTGGTGCTCCAGCTGCCGTCCGCACCAACGGTGGCAGTATAGGTATTGCCGCCCAGCTCAAAGCTGACAATACTGCCCGCCGCCACGTTGCTTGAGGTGCCGCTTACCGTCAGATCGCTCTGCGCCTCCACCGCGTTGAGATAGCCGTCGTCGCTGATGGGATCGAACGCCAGCGAAGCAAGGGTGTTGTCCACTTCAAAGCTGCCGTCACGGCTTGCGCTGTTGCCCGCCACGTCATCGACGCTGACGCTGAAGTTCTGCGTGCCGTTGCCCAGCCCCGCCAGCGCGCTGGCCGGGACCGTCACCGACCAGCTGCCGTCGGCCGCCACCACGCCGCTGTAATTCACGCCGCCCAGCGTGACGGTAATCACCTGGCCCGCCTGCACATGGGTGGTCGAGCCGCTCAGCTGTTGATCGACCTGCTGCTCCGCGCCGTCCAGCACCCCGTCACCGGCAAACGGATCGAGAGTAATCGTCGGCTGATTGGCCGGATCGGCAATCACCGTCAGCGGGCTGCTGACGCTGCTGACGTTACCCGCAGCGTCGGTGGCGGTAACCACCACGCTGTAGCTGCCGTCGGCGATATTTTCTAAATCGGCGGCCGGAACGGTGACGCTCCACAGGCCGTTGCTGCCGACCGTGGCGCTGTACTGCTCGCCGTTCAGCGTGACAACAATTGCCGCGCCCGCCTCACCGCTGCCGCTGATAATTAACGGTTCGCCCTGCTCCTGCGCGTTCAGGTAGCCGTCACCGGAAATCGGGCCGTCCAGCGCCAGCGCTGACGCGACGGTATCCACAATTACCGGCGTGGTTGAGGTACTGGTGTTGCCCGCCGGATCGGTAACCACCACTACGATCGGGTTGCCGCTGCCCTGCGGCAGGTTGCCGAGATCGCCGGCAGGAATCGTTACCGTCCAGCCGCCGTCACTGCCGACCGTCGCCGGATAGTCGTTGCCGCCGAGGGTCACCACCACCGTCTGTCCCGGACCGCTTACTCCGGTGTTGCCGCTGATGGTCTGGTCGCTGCCCGCTTCATCGCCGTTCAGCACGCCGTCGCCGCCAAATGGCGGATCGATGGTGGCATCCGGCAGGTTGTTGATTACCACATCCAGCTGACCGCTATTGGTCACGGTATTGCCTGCGCTGTCAGAGACGCTGGCGGTAACAACCAGCGTGCCATCTTCCAGCACGCCAAGTGCCGAAGCCGGAATGGTGGCACTCCAGCGACCATCAGCCCCGACTGTTGCCGTGTAATTGACACCGTTAAAGCTAACGGTAACGGTACTGCCTTCAGCAACCCCGGTAGTGGTTCCGCTGATAATCAGCGGTGATTGCGCTTCGGTGGCATTGAGATAGCCATCTTCGCTGATCGGTTCAAGGGCAATACTGCCGCTGGTATCCGGCTCGACAATCAGTGAACTGCTGTCGCTGGCGCTAACGCCTGCGGCATTGCTGACGCTGGCATTAATCGTGATAGTTCCGGCCGCCAGCGCTGCCAGCGCCGAGGAAGGCACCACAACGCTCCAGCTGCCATCTCCCTGCACCAACGCACTATAGGTCACGCCGCCCAGCGTGATGGTGACGGTTCTGCCCGCTTCAACATTTGTGGTCGTGCCGCTAAGTGTCTGGTCGATTTGCTTCTCTGCGCCATCCAGCACATTGTCACCGGCGAAATCGTTCAGTGACAGAGTGGGTGGCTCCCCCGCATCGCCGGTCACCGTAATATTCAGCGTGTCATTAGCGCTGCTTCCGGCGCTATTACTGACGCTGGCGCTGATAGTAGCGTTGCCGTTAGCCAGCGCCTGCAGTGCCGCAGGCGGTACCGATACGCTCCAGCTGCCGTTAGCCGCAACGGTGGCGGTATAACTGACGCCGCCAAGCGTGATGGTGACGGTGCTGCCCGCTTCAACATTGGTGGTGGTGCCGGAAATGGTCTGGCTGCTGCCTTTCTCATCGGCATCGAGAATATTGTCACCGGCAAAGGTGCCGATGGTGATGGTCGGGATCTCCACCGTTGGCCCGGTTACGGTAATCGCCTGAGTATCGCTGGCGCTGGTGCCCGCCGCGTCGCTGACCGTGGCGCTGATGGTGGTGTTGCCGTTAGCCAGCGCCTGCAGTGCCGCAGGCGGTACCGATACGCTCCAGCTGCCGTTAGCCGCAACGGTGGCGGTGTAACTGACGCCGCCCAGCGTAATGGTGACGATTCTGCCCGCTTCAACATTGGTGGTGGTGCCGGAAATGGTCTGGCTGCTGCCTTTCTCATCGGCATCGAGAACATTGTCACCGGCAAAGGTGCCGATGGTGATGGTCGGGATCTCCGCCGTCGGCCCGGTTACGGTAATCGTCTGAGTATCGCTGGCGCTGGTGCCCGCCGCGTCGCTGACCGTGGCGCTGATGGTGGTGTTGCCGTTAGCCAGCGCCTGCAGTGCCGCAGGCGGTACCGATACGCTCCAGCTGCCGTTAGCCGCAACGGTGGCGGTGTAACTGACGCCGCCCAGCGTAATGGTGACGATTCTGCCCGCTTCAACATTGGTGGTGGTGCCGGAAATGGTCTGGCTGCTGTCTTTCTCATCGGCATCGAGAATATTGTCACCGGCAAAGGTGCCGATGGTGATGGTCGGGATCTCCGCCGTCGGCCCGGTTACGGTAATCGCCTGAGTATCGCTGGCGCTGGTGCCCGCCGCGTCGCTGACCGTGGCGCTGATGGTGGTATTGCCGTTAGCCAGCGCCTGCAGTGCCGCAGGCGGTACCGATACGCTCCAGCTGCCGTTAGCCGCAACGGTGGCGGTGTAACTGACGCCGCCCAGCGTGATGGTGACGATTCTGCCCGCTTCAACATTGGTGGTGGTGCCGGAAATGGTCTGGCTGCTGCCTTTCTCATCGGCATCGAGAATATTGTCACCGGCAAAGGTGTTAATGGTGATGGTCGGCTGTTGCGGCGCGGGCGGGTTGTTATTCTCCCCATCCCGACGACCGCTGCCGCTGCTGCCTCCGCTAGCCGCCGCAATGGCTCCCCCGGCAATACCAAGCAAGCCGAAGCCAGCGGCGGTAAAGATGTCATCATTATTCTGATTATCCGCCAGCAACAGCGCATCAATATTACTGAGCGATTCATACTGCGGATTTAGCACTACCACCGCAGTGGGATCTGCCGCAGCGCTGGTCAGCGGGAACAGCGCATGTTGTGGAGGGTTGATGCCATCATCAAACACCAGCTCACTGTGCAGGCCATCGACATCATCGAGGAAAAATTGTTTATAGCGCACCACGCTGCCGTCACGCATATGCAGGATCAGGTCATTACCCTGCCGTTCAAACTCGGTGACCATCTCACGAGTGCCATTTATCTTTATCACACTCGGTTCAGTCAGCATCACCGAGTGGGTAAAACCGCCGTTGACCTGAGAGAGAAGTGTTCCATTATCGCGCGAGATAACATCGACGCGGCCTTGATTAAGCTGTGCCATTTATATGACCCCTTACACACCAGTTGAGGTGATATGTCGCGCGCATAAACTTAATTAAACCTTCACAATTGCGTGCGACATAATCGTTAGTGTTTACGTTTATTGATATCTAAACCTGGCATCACTAGTGAGTAAAAAACCAATCTAAAGCGCAAATTTACGGCATAAACCCTGGAATATTGATTTCTGTTTATCTATTCCGCCCTCCAGATATAATCAACAAACGGCAACTGAGTGGTGATAATTATTAATCGTTTCGATTTAATAAACAGATTGAATAGTTTAGATATTCTAATGTTATTTTTTACTGGCAATACTGAGGGTCAGACAAACGCTGCCTAATGTTTTGATTTGGCTGATACAAATTATTTTCAGCGAAGCCGCGGTTGCGCGCCGGCATAGCAAGGAAAGGACCAAAAAAACGCAGTGGTTACAGGCGAGGGAAGTTTTAAATTTACACAGATTTGTGATTAGCGGCAGGTCAAAGAGGTCAGATAAATGCCTGAGATCACGAGACAACCGTCGTAAAAACAATAAATTATCACTACTGTCTCAGAAACAGCGCTGGAATAAACCGGCGTTTGTAGTGGCAGCATCAAAGCAATTAACGCGCTCAATGGTGTGGATTCTCCACCAGGAACCGTCTGGAAAACGTAGCCCGGCATCATTTTTAACTTAACATTGCTGTTTTTATCGGTTATTTACATCTGCACAATTGCAGACTGAACTTAATCAGCAGGTAACGCTGAGCACTGCGACGTCTCCCATTCTAAGGCGGAGCCGATTGTGGTAAAAAGACAGACTTACTGCGCGGAAATAACACGATAAAAATGACCACATCAGATGCTGTACAAATCCAGCGATCACCCTTTGCCACGCAGATAGCCACGCGTGTGATATTTTTTATTGCCGGCATGGGCATGTCCGCCTGGGCGCCCCTCGTGCCGTATGCTAAAGCACGCGTAGCGCTGAGTGATGCTTCACTGGGCGGTTTACTGCTGTTTCTGGGCGCTGGCTCGCTGGCGGCAATGCCACTGACCGGCATGCTGGCTGGCAAGTACGGTTGTAAGGCGGTAATTGTGGTTGCCGGCCTGCTGATTATGCTGACATTGCCGCTTCTGGCAGTGTTACCCACGCCGGTTACCCTGGCGCTCTGCCTGATGGCATTCGGCGCGTCAATCGGCTTAATGGATGTGGCGATGAATATTCAGGCAGTCGAGGTGGAAAAAGCCTCCGGGCGCGCCATGATGTCTGGTTTTCATGGTTTCTTTAGTATTGGCGGCATCGCCGGTGCCGGACTGGTGAGTGCAATGCTGTGGCTCGGCCTGTCGCCGCTGAATGCGGTGCTGATTATCGCCGCACTGATTATCCTGCTGCTGCTGAGTAGTCAGAAGCATCTGTTAAGCGATCGTCTGCACCATGCCGATTCCCCCCTGTTTGTCTTGCCGCGCGGCTGGGTACTGTTCCTGGGCGCACTCTGCTTTATTCTGTTTCTGGCTGAGGGGGCGATTCTTGACTGGGGCGCACTGTTCCTGACCAGCGTGCGCGACATGCCCGCCTCACAAGCCGGGCTGGGCTATGCGGTGTTTTCCATCGCTATGACCATTGGCCGCCTGACAGGCGATCGCATCGTTAACTATTTCGGCAGCGCGATGATTTTATTGCTCGGCAGTCTGTGCGCCGCCGCCGGAATTTTACTCGCCGTCAGCGTCAATGATGCGCGGGTGACACTACTGGCTTTTTTACTGGTGGGTTTTGGTGCGTCCAACACCGTGCCAATCCTGTTCAGTGCCGCAGGCAAGCAGGAAACCATGCCGGTAAACCTGGCAATTTCTGCCATGACAACGATTGGATATGCGGGTATTCTGGCTGGCCCGGCACTGGTCGGCTTTGTTTCCCAGTGGTCTAACCTGACGACGGCCTTTTCTGCCATTGCTGTGCTGCTTTTAGCTGTTGCTGCCAGCGCCCGGCTGGTCACACGATAATTTTGGGTGTCACATTACGTTATGGTGCCATATAAGTTTCCCCTCACTTCTGGCAATGTCACACGCTTTTTTGTGATGTTTATTTTGGTATTACTGCTGGCGTTGGGTTTTATGATCCATAACGCGGTGAACGCATGGCTGACAGAAAAACGTTATGCAATGTCCGATATTACTTACGCGATGCAAAAGCGTATCGACAGCTATCGCTTTGCGACCTGGCAAATTTATGAAAATCTGGCAGCCAGCGCGGCAGGAACGCCGCCCAATAGTTTGCAAGAGACGCGCCTGCGTCCCGACGTCTATTATCTGGAAAAAACCCGCCGCAAAACAGAAGCCTTGATCTTCGGATCTCACGACAGCAGCACGCTGGATATGACCCAGCGCATGTCGGGCTATCTTGATACGCTGTGGGGTGCGGAAAACAGCACCTGGTCGATGTATTTTCTTAATGGTCAGGACAATAGTCTGATTCTGATCTCTACCCTGCCGCTAAAAGATATGGCGACGCGCTATAAAGAGAGTGCCATCACCAACATTGTCGATGCCCGCCGTGCGGAAATGCTGCAGCAGGCTAATGCGCTGGATGAGCGCGAAAGCTTCTCACCGCTGCGCCGTTTTGCGTGGCAAAACGATCACTACTTTACCTTACGCACCACCTTTAATCAGCCCGGCCATCTGGCAACGGTGGTCGCATTTGACCTGCCGATCAACGATCTGATTCCACATAATATGCCGCTGGAAAACTTCCAGCTTAAACAAGACAGCGCGGTGATTAGCGAAGGTGCCCAGAGTGATGACGACGGCCAGAATACCCATATTTCGCTGGTTAACCCTAACGTTGAAATTGCCTCTTCACTGAGCAGCTCACCGCTGCAACTGGTTTACCGCGTGCCGATCACCAGCCTGCTATTCGATACGCTGCACAATCTGATGTGGCCGCTGCTGGCTAATCTGGCGCTACTGCTGATGTCGCTGGCCGGCCTGTTTTTGCTCCGTCAGCAATCACTGCGCCCCAGTGAAAATCAGAGCGCCGAACTTGATTCGCTGCGGGTGTTGAATGAAGAGATTGTTGCCAGTCTGCCGGTCGGGTTGCTGGTCTATGACTTCGCCAGTAATCGCACCATTATCAGTAATAAGATTGCCGAACACCTGCTGCCGCATCTTAACCTGCAAAAAATCATCAATATGTCCGATCAGCATCAGGGTGTACTGCAGGCAACCGTCAATAATGAAGTGTATGAGATCCGCCATGCGCGTAGCGTAGTTTCGCCGCACACCCAGCTGTTTATGATGCGCGACCAGGATCGGGAGCTGCTGGTCAATAAAAAATTGCAAAAGGCGCAGCAGGTACTGGATAAAAATCATCAGATGCGCCAGCAGCTGTTGCAGAATCTCGGCCATACGCTCAATCGCCCACTGAGCAATATTGTCGGCCAGTTACAGCAGCTGAATGATGACAGTGATGAAGAAGCGCGGCTGAATGTGTTGCAACAAACGGAAGCACTGAGCCGGATGCTGGACGATATTGTGTTACTCAACCGGCTGGAAGCCCATGACTGGACGCCAGACGCGGCTTCATTCAATCTGCAATCGCTGCTGGATGAACTGGCGCTGGAGCTGCTGCCGCTTACCCGCCGCAAAGGGCTGACGCTGCTGATGCGCAACCGCCTGAACAGTGACGAGATGCGTTTTGGCGATCGACGCGCTATCGGCAAAGTGTTGTCAACGCTGCTGCACTATTCATTGACCACTACCGACTGGGGCAAAATTACGCTGGACGTCGACTCCCCTTCCGAACGGCCAGACCGCCTGACGATTCAAATCGTCGATACCGGGGCGGGTCTGACGGTCGATGAACTGGGCAATAATGATTTTCCGTTTCTTGGCGAAACCTCACAGGATCGCTTTGGTCAGGCTTCTGGCCTTGCCTTCTTCCTGTGCAAACAGTTGTGTAAACAACTCGGCGGGCATTTAGATATCCATGCCAGACCAGATATTGGCACCCGTTACAGCATTAACTTGCACCTGCCGCTGGAAAATCAGCAATTGCAGGAAGAGAAACTGCTGGAAGGATTAACGGCATTAATTGAGATTACGGTTGATGATGTACGTAAGATTGTTTGTCATCAGCTGGAAAATTGGGGGGCAAACTGCATAACACCAGATGAGCGCTTCTCAGGCCAGGATCATGATGTCCTGGTGACGGATGACCCGGCGCGTTTAACGCCCTGGTCGTTACTGCTCACGGACGACGAAATGGGCTATCGGGCGATTAACGATAATCAGTACCGGGTGAACTTTAATATCAGTAGTGCAATGCAAGATGCATTGTTACAGCTGATTGAACAACAGCTGGCGCAAGATGCGCTGGGTGATGAACCTGTTGAAGAACAGGACGCCACACCGCTGCTTAGTAGCGGTTATTACCAGCTGTTTGTCGACACAGTACCGGATGATGTAAAGAGATTGTATACTGAGGCGACGAACAAGGAATACAGTTCGCTTGCTCAGACCGCACATCGCCTCAAAGGCGTGTTTGCCATGCTTAATCTGGTACCCGGCAAGCAGCTTTGTGAAACGTTAGAACAGCACATTAAAGAGTGTGACGATTCAAACATTAAAAATACCACCAGTAACATTGACGGCTACGTTAATGAACTGCTGCAGCAAGGTAACCAATAAGATGAATAATTTGAATGTAATTATTGCTGATGACCATCCGATTGTCCTGTTTGGCATTCGTAAGTCACTGGAACAGATTGAATGGGTAAACGTGGTTGGTGAGTTCGAAGACTCTACTGCTTTGATTAACAGCCTGTCTAAATTAGATGCCAACGTATTGATTACCGATTTATCGATGCCGGGTGAAAAGTACGGCGACGGTATCACGCTAATCAAATATATCAAACGTCACTATCCGGACCTGTCGATTATCGTTCTGACGATGAACAATAACCCGGCAATTCTTAGCGCGGTGCTGGATCTGGACATTGAAGGCATTGTGCTGAAACAGGGTGCGCCAACCGATCTGCCGAAAGCGCTGGCAGCACTGCAAAAAGGGAAGAAATATACCCCGGACAGCGTGGCAAAACTGCTGGAAAAAATCAGCGCCGGTGGTTATGGTGACAAACGCCTGTCACCGAAAGAGAGCGAAGTGTTGCGTTTGTTTGCTGAAGGCTTCCTGGTAACAGAAATCGCCAAAAAGCTGAACCGCAGCATTAAAACCATCAGTAGCCAGAAGAAATCAGCGATGATGAAGCTGGGTGTTGATAACGATATCGCACTGCTGAACTACCTCTCTTCTGTCAGTTCCATGCCGGTCGAGAAAGACTGACATATCGCCTTACGGTCGATGCTGTTTGCTACGGGCGGCGAAAACGCCGCCCGTAACTATCCGGCGACTGAGTGGCTACCCTTCCCGTACTTTTCTGACCCGCTCAGCATAAAACGCTAAGGTCTTCTGCAAAGTATCCAGCGTTACCGGCTTCGACAAACAGTTATCCATTCCGGCTTCAATACAACGCTGCTTCTCTTCTGCCAGCGCATTAGCGGTAACGCCGATCACCGGAAAAGTATGCCCTAATTGTCGCAGGCGCTGCGTCAGGCGATAACCATCCATATTCGGCATATTGACGTCGCTCAGCACGATATCGATTTCACTGCGGCTGATCACATTCAGCGCATCCACACCGTCCTGGGCAGTTTTCACCCGGAAACCCAACGATCCGAGCTGATCGGAAAGCAACATCCGATTGATAGGATGATCGTCCACCACCAGGATAAGAATATCCTCGTTGTTGACGCTCTCTTCTGGTGCCGGCAGCAGCGCCAGCCCGTCAGGAACATCAACCGGCACACGGTAGATCCGCCCCAGTAATGCCGGAAGTTCATGCGGCGTGGCGGTGCTGTAAACCCAACGCCCGGTCGAAACTTCCTGTGGCATATCAATATGCTTGCCGTCGAATACAATTACCGCACGCACTTGCCTTGCTGCGTCAAAATCGTAGTCGGTGATAATCACATCATCAGCACCATAGCCATTTTCTTCAAAGCGCTGAACCCGGATACCGTGATCGTTCAGCAAGTTTTCAAGGAAATCGGCAAGGTATTCATTTCTCAGCGCCAGCCACACCTGCTTATCCTGCAAGCCTTCGTGCAACGGCGGCACAATCACCCGGCTGTTATAGAGCGGAATACGCACAATAAACTGGCTACCCATTCCCGGTTCGGAATCGACTTCGATATCGCCATCCATCATATTGATCAGTTTCTCGCAGATCGCCAGCCCGAGGCCAGTGCCCTGGAAGTTGCGCTGCACGCCGGTGCCGACCTGGAAGAAAGGATCAAACAAGCGGGTGATCTCTTTCGCCGGGATCCCGACGCCGGTATCGCGCACGCGAAACGCCAGATAACCATCCCTGACATAGGCATGCAGAATAATGCAGCCGGTATGGGTAAATTTAATGGCGTTATTCAGCAAGTTAGAAATCACCTGCTGTAATCGCAGCGGGTCGCCATCCAGCAATATCGGCACATCGCTGTCAATACAGCAGTAAAGCGTCAGGCGCTTTTTCACCACCAGCGGCAGATAGTTAGAGGCAATATGGGTAACCACTTCACGCGGCGCAAACTCGCGCGGCTCAATCCGCAGTTGCTCAGACTCAATTTTTGAGAAATCGAGAATATCGCTGATGATTTTTAACAGCAGGCTGGAAGAGTTGTTCATTGCCGTGACCAGCGATTCGACGCCTTTTGGCAGCACTTTGGTTTGCAGCAGATCGAGATTACCAATAATGCCATACAGCGGGGTCCGCAGTTCATGGCTGACGGTGGCCAAAAACATCGATTTGGACTGGCTGGCCTGCTCGGCGGCCTGCGCCATCTCCTGTAACGACTCTTCCATTTTCACGCGGGCGCTGACGTCCACCAGCACGCAGATCGCCACATTCTCATTCCGATAGCGCGAATGGACAAAGCTGATCTGCAAATTGGTGTTGCTGCCGGTTAATACATCAACAAAGTTAACCTGCTGGCCGCAGATAATCTCCGTCAGTCGCTGACGGTCTTCCTGGGTCAGCAGATTCAGATAATTATGCGCCAGTTCGTTACTCAGAATATTGGTGCCGTCACTGGTTCGCAGAATACAGATACCAACGGGGGCCGATGCAACGATCTTACGGTTAAACTGCTCATGTTCTTCAAGGCGATGCGCATTTTCCTCTGCCGGCGAAAACATGCGTCGCTCAAACAGCCACGACAGCGAGAAGATAATCAAGCCGCTCAGCAGATTAAGCAGTAGTGCATTAATCATCAGCATCTTCAGCTGGTCTACTAACACATCAGTCGAGATGGAATAGACCACGCTGAGTGTGGAAGGCTGTAGCGTTTTTTTCAGCACCAGCTGCTTATAACCGTTGAGATAGCCAAACCAGGCTTTATTATCCGGCAGATCGTCGAGCGAGAAACCACCGTTGTTGTGGGCAGTGGAGAGAATCGGTTGATTATTTTGGTCAACAAAGGTCGCTACCACCGGCAGATTACCCGGAGAGATAAAATCATCCAGTCGGATATTTTGCTCAATACCCAATAACGCCTTCATTTTGTTAGCGACATACACCGGCGTGACCATATAGAAATAGCCGACGCCCGGCTGCGTACCGGGAGCAATCCAGTACAGGCTGTTTTTACGCTCCTCCTCGTTGGCATCGCGATAGCGTAAAACATGCTCATTCAGCGACTTAATCGCCCTTTCGCGCTCAACCGAGGCGGTACCCGTCGCAAAATCCGCCAGACACAAACTTTCATCGCCAACAAAGAACACCCGGTTCAGTCCCCAGGCAGAAGAGAAATTGCTTTTCCAGTAATTGAGATAATAGCTGAGCGAATCCAGCGAACTACGCCAGGTATTACTCATAGTTGAGCAATCAGAATTTGCCCGCAGCGGATAAAACTGCGGCGGCATCGATTTAGCAGCAGCACTGCCATTGATGATATCGGAGCCATTTTCCGGGAAACTCAGCCGGTTTTCGGCGATAAACTTCAGCTCGCGGGTGATGTCGACCGAATGATGAATATACCATTGCGCCTGGTCGTAATTGGCACCAAACTCCTGCCGCACCTGCGACTCTTTATCGTGCAACACGTTAATAATATAGAAAACGGTAAGCAGTGCGCCAAGCGCCCAGAGCATTAGAGCCAGCGCCCGAAACAGATAGCGGGAAATTCTTAACGTAGTGCGAAAAGAGACAAAATATTTCAAGTGTAACCTATGGCGGCTTAGGGTCAGTGGTGCGTTTTGCGATCCCGATACAGTAGCGGTACTGGTTATAAAAAGCCAGAACTGGCGCGGTGCTTCACGATAATCCAGCCTGTTCTGAGTGCGCCGCGCGCCACTGTGAGGGCGTTTTGCCGGGGATGGCTTATGTGATTACGCCGCAAAGTGTCGCCAGCATTCAGCTGCCGGTGTTATTGATCACCGCTGACGACTATATTCGCACGCCCAAACCACTGGATTCAGGCGTAGAAACGCTCCACTTACCGCAACAGCGTCTGCCACATACCGGTCATTTCGATGTCCTGCCGCTGTGCCAGCCGCAGGCGGCAGCGGTGCTGGCCGAAGAAGGAGAGGAATTTCTCTGTGAAATCCCACCGGCGGAGCGCGCGGCGATTCATCAGTTGGTGGTGAACAAGGTTATCGCTTTTTTGCGGCAGAATCGGATTATTGCGGAGTAACAGAATTAAAAAAGGCCAGCAATGCTGGCCTTTTTATCTGGTGCTTTAAGCGTAACGATTACTCTTCGTCACTTTCGGTGGCTTCGTCATCGTTATCCACTTCTGGCACGATCTCGTCATCACCTTCCGCGACGCTGCCGTCGATAGCATCCAGCTCTTCTTCTGCTACCGGCTCAGCCACACGCTGCAGGCCAACCACGTTTTCATCTTCCGCAGTACGAATCAGGATAACACCCTGCGTATTACGTCCGACAATGCTGACCTCAGAAACGCGGGTACGCACCAGCGTGCCGGCATCGGTGATCATCATAATCTGATCGCTGTCGACCACCTGTACCGCACCGATAACCGGTCCGTTACGTTCGGTGACTTTGATCGAGATAACGCCCTGAGTCGCACGCGACTTGGTCGGATACTGGCTGTTCTCGGTACGTTTACCGTAACCGTTCTGCGTTACCGTCAGGATCGCGCCATCTTCACGTGGGATGATCAGCGAGACCACGCTGTCGCCTGCCGCCAGCTTGATACCGCGAACACCGGATGCGGTACGGCCCATGGCACGCACTGCCTGCTCGGAGAAGCGCACCACTTTACCTGCGGCTGAGAACAGCATCGCTTCGTCATTACCGTCAGTTAGCGCAACGCCAATCAGCTCATCGTCATCACGCAGATTGACGGCAATAATACCGGCACTGCGCGGACGGCTGAACTCAGTCAGCGCGGTTTTCTTCACGGTGCCGCTGGCGGTCGCCATAAAGATATTCAGCCCTTCCGCGTACTCACGTACAGGCAGAATTGCGGTGATACGCTCGTTTGGCTCCAGCGGCAACAGGTTGACGATTGGGCGTCCACGAGCACCACGGCTGGCTTCCGGCAGCTGGTAAACCTTCATCCAGTAGAGACGGCCACGGCTTGAGAAGCACAGAATGGTATCGTGGGTGTTGGCCACCAGCAGACGATCGATAAAGTCTTCTTCTTTAATACGTGCTGCCGACTTACCTTTACCACCACGACGCTGCGCTTCGTAATCAGTCAGAGGCTGATACTTGACGTAGCCCTGATGCGACAGCGTAACCACCACATCTTCCTGGTTGATCAGGTCTTCGATGTTGATATCTGCGCTGTTAGCGGTAATTTCGGTACGACGTTCGTCACCGAACTGATCGCGAATCAGCTCCAGCTCTTCGCGAATCACTTCCATCAGGCGCTCTGCGCTTTCCAGAATGTGCAGCAGTTCAGCAATCTGCTCCAGCAGACCTTTGTACTCGTCCAGCAGTTTTTCGTGCTCAAGGCCGGTCAGTTTCTGCAGACGCAGATCAAGAATCGCCTGAGCCTGCTGCTCGGTCAGGTAGTACTGACCGTCACGAATACCAAACTCTTCTTCCAGCCATTCAGGGCGCGCCGCATTATCACCAGCGCGTTCCAGCATAGCGGTAACGTTACCGAGAGCCCACGGGCGCGCAATCAGACCGGCTTTCGCTTCGGCTGGCGATGGCGCCTGGCGGATCAGTTCGATAATTGGATCGATATTCGCCAGCGCAATCGCCAGTGCTTCAAGGATATGAGCACGATCGCGCGCTTTACGCAGTTCGAAAATAGTACGACGCGTGACAACTTCACGACGATGGCGCACAAAGGCTTCGATAATATCCTTCAGCGGCATAATCTTCGGCTGGCCCTGATGCAGTGCCACCATGTTGATGCCGAAAGAGGTTTGCAGCTGCGTCAGCGAGTAGAGGTTATTCAGCACCACTTCGCCAACCGCATCGCGTTTGATTTCGATGACGATGCGCATACCGTCTTTATCGGATTCATCGCGCAATGCGCTGATGCCTTCCAGACGTTTCTCTTTCACCAGCTCAGCAATTTTCTCAATCAGGCGCGCTTTGTTCACCTGATAAGGAATTTCATTGATGATGATGGTCTCGCGACCGGTTTTCGCATCGGTTTCTACTTCACCACGAGCGCGGATATAAATTTTACCGCGACCGGTGCGATAGGCTTCTTCAATACCACGACGACCGTTGATAAACGCCGCCGTCGGGAAGTCTGGCCCGGTAATATGCTCCATCAGCCCTTCTACGCTGATGTTTTCATCATCGATATAAGCCAGACAGCCGTTAATCACTTCTGTCAGGTTATGAGGAGGAATATTGGTCGCCATACCAACGGCAATACCGGACGAGCCGTTAACCAGCAAGTTCGGGATTCTGGTCGGCATCACTTCCGGGATCTGCTCAGTGCCGTCATAGTTCGGCACAAAGTCGACGGTCTCTTTTTCCAGATCCGCCAGCAGTTCGTGGGCGATTTTCGACATGCGCACTTCGGTATAACGCATTGCTGCCGCGGAATCGCCGTCAATGGAACCGAAGTTACCCTGACCATCGACCAGCATGTAGCGCAGCGAGAATGGCTGCGCCATACGCACAATGGTGTCATAGACGGCGGTATCGCCGTGCGGGTGATATTTACCGATTACGTCGCCGACAACACGGGCAGACTTTTTATATGGTTTGTTCCAGTCGTTACCGAGAACGTTCATGGCATAGAGCACACGACGGTGGACTGGTTTGAGTCCATCCCGAACATCTGGTAATGCACGGCCAACGATGACCGACATGGCGTAATCAAGGTAGGAGTTCTTTAACTCTTCCTCGATATTGACCGGTGTGATTTCTCTGGCAAGGTCGCTCATGGAGCCGCTATCCCTCTACATTAGTCCCGGATTCAAAGGTGCGAAAGTATATCACACTGCACTGATACGGTGAATGGAAAGCGTCGTAATGCATGCTTTATTCGCCAGGAGCGCTCTCGTGCCCTTCACTGACGGAAAGATGTATACTTCAGAGAAATTTTGTTGCTGGAGCACTAATTCGATGAATGCAAACCCTAATACTGGCGTCCCTAACGTCGATCACCAGGAGATCGCTAAATTTGAGGCGGTCGCTTCGCGCTGGTGGGATATGGAAGGTGAGTTCAAACCTCTGCACCGGATTAACCCGCTGCGCCTCGGCTATATTGCCCAGCACGCTAACGGTCTGTACGGTAAGAAAGTGCTCGATGTCGGCTGTGGCGGCGGCATACTGGCTGAAAGTATGGCGCGTGAAGGCGCCGAAGTTACCGGCCTCGATATGGGTGCTGAACCGCTGGAAGTGGCGCGTCTGCATGCGCTGGAAAGCGGCGTAAAAATTGATTATGTGCAGCAGACGGTGGAAGATCATGCCGATCAATTTGCCGGACAATATGATGTTGTCACCTGCATGGAGATGCTGGAGCACGTGCCGGATCCGCGTTCAGTGGTTCACGCCTGCGCCCGTCTGGTAAAACCGGGCGGCGAAGTGTTCTTTTCTACCCTGAACCGCAACAGTAAATCCTGGTTAATGGCGATTTTCGGCGCAGAGTATGTGCTGCGCATGGTGCCACGCGGCACGCATGATATTAAAAAGTTTATCCGCCCTGCCGAGCTGCTGAACTGGGTTGATGAAACGCCACTGCGCGAGCGTCACATTATCGGCCTGCACTACAACCCGCTGACCAATAAATTCCGTTTAGGTCGCGGTGTAGACGTGAACTATATGGTGCATACCCACAGCGTGATTGAGTAACTTTCTGCCCTGGGCGGCGTTGCTGCCGCCCTTAGCAATAAATTCCCTGCTCCGCGAAACCCTTTCATCAAAATGCCATCGGATTTTCATAGTATTACCCGTCATCGACAGATCTTTTTCCTGTTGTACGTCTGGTGAGCTATTTGTCAGAATGATGCCGCCTGCAAATGAATCTATCGCTTAAAACCAGCTGGGCGATAAAATCGTCCGGCTCAGAACACTTTTTCCGCAAAGAAAATTGCCCGCAATAAGCAATGGATAGAAAATCAGCGTTCGATCAAAATTTTGATTTTTTTATCTAAAGGATTGACAGCGCTACGGCCCTAGAGAAACGCGGACTTAGTAAAAAGTCTGCATCTGGAACCGAAAAACGATCAGAAATCAACTCTTGTTATGCGCGGATAAGTTACTAGAATACTCACCATCTAGTTACACAATCCTCCCCTGACTACTACATATAGTGTTTATCCACAGAGTTACTCACAATGAGATTTCTGTGCATAAACAGGGGATATTTTTTACGGACAGGTAAAACCCGACATGAATCAGAGTCTGCTGGTCACAAAACGCGATGGTCGCAAAGAACGTATTAATCTTGATAAAATCCACCGGGTTCTCGACTGGGCAGCTGAAGGTCTGCAAAACGTTTCTGTTTCCCAGGTAGAGCTGCGTTCGCATATCCAGTTCTACGACGGCATCAGAACCTCTGATATCCACGAAACGGTAATCAAAGCAGCAGCCGATCTGATCTCACGTGAAGCGCCAGATTATCAGTATATGGCAGCACGCCTGGCGATTTTCCACCTGCGTAAAAAAGCTTACGGTCAGTTTGAGCCACCAAAACTGATCGACCAGGTCAAACGTATGATTGACATGGGAAAATACGACAAGCATCTGCTGGAAGACTACTCGGCGGAAGAGTTCGAGCAGATGGACGGTTTTATCGACCACTGGCGCGATATGAACTTTTCCTACGCAGCGGTTAAGCAGCTGGAAGGTAAATATCTGGTGCAGAACCGCGTCAGCGGTGAAATCTACGAGAGTGCGCAGTTCCTGTACATTCTGGTCGCTGCCTGCCTGTTCTCCGGCTATCCACGTGAAACCCGTCTTGATTACATCAAGCGTTTCTACGATGCGATCTCGACTTTCAAAATCTCACTGCCGACGCCAATCATGTCTGGCGTGCGCACCCCGACTCGTCAGTTCAGCTCCTGCGTACTGATTGAATGTGGTGACAGCCTTGATTCCATCAACGCCACCAGCAGTGCGATTGTAAAATATGTCTCACAGCGTGCCGGTATCGGTATTAACGCCGGTCGCATCCGTGCACTGGGCAGCCCAATCCGTGGCGGTGAGGCTTTCCACACCGGTTGTATCCCGTTCTACAAACACTTCCAGACCGCAGTGAAATCCTGTTCTCAGGGTGGCGTACGCGGTGGTGCCGCCACGCTGTTTTACCCGATGTGGCATCTCGAAGTGGAAAGCCTGCTGGTACTGAAGAACAACCGTGGGGTTGAAGGCAACCGCGTCCGTCATATGGACTACGGCGTACAGCTGAATAAACTGATGTATCAGCGCCTGCTGAAAGGTGAAGATATTACGCTGTTCAGCCCGTCTGACGTCCCGGGCCTGTACGATGCCTTCTTCGCCGATCAGGATGAGTTCGAGCGTCTGTACACCAAATATGAGAAAGATGACAGCATCCGCAAACAGCGAGTGAAAGCGGTCGATCTGTTCTCACTGATGATGCAGGAACGCGCGTCAACCGGTCGTATTTACATCCAGAACGTTGACCACTGCAACACCCACAGCCCGTTTGATCCGGCAATCGCGCCAGTACGCCAGTCCAACCTGTGCCTGGAAATCGCGCTGCCAACCAAGCCGCTGCTGGATGTGAATGACGAAAACGGCGAAATCGCACTCTGTACGCTGTCAGCGTTCAACCTTGGTGCAATCAACAGCCTTGACGATCTGGAAGAGCTGGCAATACTGGCGGTTCGCGCGCTGGATGCGCTGCTGGATTATCAGGACTATCCGATTCCTGCGGCAAAACGCGGCGCAATGGGCCGTCGTACCCTCGGCATTGGCGTGATCAACTTCGCCTACTATCTGGCGAAGCACGGTGTGCGCTACTCCGATGGCAGCGCCAACAATCTGACGCACAAGACGTTCGAAGCAATTCAGTTTTACCTGCTGAAAGCATCCAACGAGCTGGCGAAAGAGCAAGGTGCCTGCCCGTGGTTCAACGAAACCACCTATGCACAGGGCATTCTGCCGATTGATACTTACAAGAAAGATCTGGATGTTATCAGCAACGAGCCGCTGCATCTGGACTGGGAAAACCTGCGCGAGCAGATTAAAACCCACGGCCTGCGTAACTCGACGCTCTCTGCGTTGATGCCGTCGGAGACCTCTTCGCAGATCTCTAACGCCACTAACGGTATTGAGCCGCCGCGCGGTCATATCAGTATCAAAGCTTCCAAAGACGGCATTCTGCGCCAGGTGGTGCCGGATTATGAGAACCTGAAAGACAGCTATGAGTTGCTGTGGGATATGCCAAATAACGACGGTTATCTGCAGCTGGTTGGCCTGATGCAGAAATTTATTGACCAGGCGATTTCGTCGAACACCAACTATGATCCAACGCGCTTTGCTAACGGTCGCGTACCAATGAAGCAGTTGCTTAAAGATCTGCTGACTGCGTATAAGTTCGGGGTTAAAACGCTTTACTACCAGAACACCCGTGATGGCGCGGAAGATGCGCAGGACGATCTGGCACCGTCCATTCAGGATGATGGCTGCGAAAGCGGCGCCTGTAAGATTTAATCCTCCCCGGATGACACTTCAGTAGTGGTCGGCACAGCCCGGCCACTACCCTTAATGACTGGATTACCATCATGGCTTACACCACGTTTTCACAGAACAAAAATAATCAGCTGGACGAACCAATGTTCTTTGGTCAGCCGGTTAATGTTGCGCGTTATGATCAACAGAAATATGACATCTTTGAAAAGCTGATTGAAAAGCAGCTCTCTTTCTTCTGGCGTCCGGAAGAAGTCGACGTGTCTCGTGACCGTATTGACTATCAGGGCCTGCCGGATCATGAAAAGCATATCTTTATCAGCAACCTGAAGTACCAGACGCTGCTGGATTCAATTCAGGGCCGCAGCCCTAACGTTGCGCTGTTGCCGCTGATCTCGATTCCAGAGCTGGAAACCTGGGTGGAAACCTGGGCGTTCTCTGAGACAATTCACTCGCGCTCTTACACGCATATCATTCGTAATATCGTTAACGACCCGGCGATTGTGTTTGATGATATCGTCACCAATGAGCAGATCCTGTCGCGTGCTAAAGATATCTCTGGTTACTACGATGATTTGATTGAGATGACCAGCTACTGGCATCTGCTGGGTGAAGGTTCACATCAGGTCAACGGTAAAACCATCACCGTCAGCCTGCGCGAACTGAAAAAGCAGCTATATATCTGCCTGATGAGCGTTAATGCGCTGGAAGCGATTCGCTTTTACGTCAGCTTTGCCTGCTCCTTCGCCTTCGCCGAGCGCGAACTGATGGAAGGCAATGCCAAGATCATTCGTCTGATCGCTCGTGACGAAGCGCTGCACCTGACCGGTACTCAGCATATGCTGAACCTGATGCGCAGCGGTGAAGACGATCCGGAGATGGCGGAGATTGCCCGTGAATGTCGCCAGCAGTGTTACGATCTGTTTGTTCTGGCAGCAGAGCAGGAGAAAGAGTGGGCAGAATATCTGTTCCGCGACGGCTCTATGATCGGTCTGAACAAAGATATTCTCTGGCAGTACATTGAATACATCACCAATATCCGCATGAACGCGGTTGGCCTTGATCTGCCGTTTAAGACCCGTTCGAACCCAATTCCATGGATCAACTCATGGCTGGTGTCTGACAACGTCCAGGTGGCACCGCAGGAAGTGGAAGTCAGCTCCTACCTCGTTGGCCAGATTGACTCCGAAGTCAACGGCGACGACTTTAGCGATTTCCAGCTGTAATTTATGGCCGGTTCGATTATTACGCTGCGCACATCAGGTGCGCAGCTTCAATGCGATGAAGAGCACCCTTCTCTACTGGCGGTGCTGGAATCACATAATCTGTCCGTCGAATACCAGTGTCGCGAAGGCTATTGCGGCTCCTGCCGCACGCGCCTGCTGAAAGGCGAAGTTTGCTATGCTGCCCGGCCATTAGCCTTTGTGCAGGATGGTGAAATTTTGCCCTGCTGCTGCCGGGCGAAAGGTGATATCGAGATAGAAATGTAGCGGCGGCGTTATCGCCGCCCGCGTCAGGAGTTTGCATCCTGCCTGTCTTCGCCAGGATATGATTCAAATCATCGTTAAACCTTAATCGTCTCCACCACATCAATCCAGCCGTGCCCGGTAGTAACATCACTGCCCTTCAGCCAGCGGCGCAGCATATTCATCGCCATCATCGCCACCACCTCCTGCCGTGTTTTCAGTCCGTCACGGCTTACATTAAATTTTACCTGCTGGGCAAAGGTTCCATCCGGCGTATGCAGCGCAAAGCCAAGCTGTTCGTCAGTAAAACCGCCGACGGATAACGCCAGTGCCGAACCGTTGCTCTGCGCCAGCGCGGCGGTGCGCGCGGCTAACGCCGGTAACGACTCTGGCTGTGAGGGCAGCACATTCCCCGCGGCTAAGGCGACACCGGCCGATGCCAGCTGCCACTGCAATAATCCGGCAGAAAACTGCTCGCTGACGCTCAGCGTCAGTCCACGCTGTTGCAGTAAACGCGCCAGCAAAGCCGGTAATCCTTCGGTGCCTTCAAAAATAGTGCACTCGGCCATCATTAGCCGCACTTGCTGCCAGCTCTGTTCCATCGCCACGCGCTGTGATGCCGGGCCAGTCAGCTTTAATTCGATAATTGGCATCGATGAGCGATAGCCCATCACCACCCCTTCCGGCAGCGGCAGCGACTCCAGCTCGCCAGCCAGATCGCTTTCGCCACGGCCAAAGGTGGTCAGGCGCAAACAGATTGGCGGTTCGGGTAGGGTGTAATGCTGCTTCAGGCGCGGCAAAATTTGCTGCCCGACCATCACTTTAAATTCTGATGGCACGCCGGGAGTGAAGAAAATCCAGCAGCGGTTCAGCTTAATCGCAAAGCCACAGGCAGTACCGACCGGATTATCGACCAGCTCAGCGCCGGCCGGGATTTCTGCCTGCTTACGATTACTGGCGGCCATTGGTTTACCGCGGCTGGCGAAGAACGCTTCCATCTTCTCCAGCCATGGCTGATGGAGTTCCAGCCCGACACCCAGCGCCGTCGCAGCCGCTTGTGCACTGAGGTCGTCACTGGTCGGCCCAAGGCCACCGTTAACAATCAGCACATCAGCAATCTGACTGCGCTCGGTTAACGCGGCAACCAGCGCCTGCAAACTGTCCCCGACCGTCGAGCGACTGGTCATCGGCAACCCATGCTGAAACAGTTCATCTGCCAGCCATGCAGCATTCGTATCAACAATTTGCCCGTGCAGCACTTCATCGCCGGTTGAGAGCATCTCCACTCTGATCACTGTTTTCTCCTGTCGGATTAGCACGCCGTTATGCCTTGTTATGTGGCTGTTAATTACCGTAGCGGGATCTGGCAGTCAGGTAAACCGTTTATCTGCACTAACGCACGCAATGAACACCGCGCGGTTGCAATACGGGTTTGAGCCTTCAGCGATTAGACCGGTTCTGGCTTCATCGCCCCCTCTTCATTAGGGTACTCTGCTTTCACTGACGCCTTCATGTTCAGAATGGCCTCTTCGGTGGCTTTTTCGCCCAATCCATTCTGCATCGCTACCGCCATGGCGCGATAAAGGTTGTTTTCATCACCATTACGTAGCCGGGCAGTGATCACTTTACCGTCTTTCATGACATTATATTTAAGAACGCCTGACTTTTCCGTTGTCTCTTTGAGAAAATAAGACCGGGCTTGCTCAGGAATAGCATCAAGCGGGCCTTCAGGGCCAATAATTCTTACGTTATTATTGACATCATAAACGCTGAAGTAACACTGATTGCTACGGGCAATGATACGAATAATATCATTATTGAGTGTCGTCTGAATGCCATAATCAGGATTGTAATGCTTACCGTATGAAATCAGCAGCTGATTCCCTTTTTCAATATCATTTTTGGCAACGTAGAAAACAACCTTGTCGTTAAGGTAGCCTGCTACCAGATTATTATCCCCCAGTGATTGCAAGTCGTACATTTTTCCGGTATTGACCAAAGAGAGTATATTGGCATTCTGATAGCTGCTGGTTGATCCTTGTCCATTATTCATGTCTCCCCAGAGATATTTAAGAACCTGCTGGGTACCCACCTTGCGAAATTCGGTACGCAACGTCGCATCGTTGTTATGCCGGACGCCGGTATATATGCCAAGCAGCGTACCACGCGGGATTTTTTTTCTGGCGATAACACTTAATCCAACCGGATTATCCGCTTCCAGCGTATTGAGCACCTCGAGGTACTCGTTCAAAACGCCATCAACCTTGACACCGTCCTTGATATAAGAGTTCTGCTCTTTGCCATCAGTCTCAACAATATGCTTTAATTCGCCAAGCCAGCGCTGTTGCGTCGCTACACGCTGATCGACTTTTTTTATCTGTGCAGCATTCAGCAAATAATTAGCATTGGTGATGGTGAGTGGCTCGTCACCGAGAATCTGCTGGGTAATGCTAAGTGCTGGATTAATCGGATCGGTCAGCAGTGGAGGATTCTGCTGCAAATTCAGATGCAGCAAGCCATACTCGGGTGCCCAGCCAGTTTCCGGATCATAAGGACGTGCCAATAACGGGTTGACTCCAAGAAACTCAGGGTTCAGAGCATCATATAACGAACTTTTAGTGACTTTAGCAGCAGCGGCAATGTCGCGCAGGGTAATCAGCGCCCTATCAGGATGCTGGCTATTTTCCCAAATCTCAATCATTCGCAGACCATACAGCTGATTCTTTCGTTCAACAATGATGCTACTGTCCTGCTCGCTGATCATTTCTTCAGGGATTCGCGGCATACTGTTAAACCATTCGAATCTTTTTCTGTTTAACCATCCTTTCAGTTGCTCAGCACTAACGCCAATATGATTAGCAATATCGCCATCCAGTACTGCTACCTTCTCCTGTTGCAAATTGCGTGAGTTTACCAGGCGTAAGCCATATTGTTTATTTTTCTCTTCGCGGATATCTCTACTATCGCCGTCAGTTATTTCTTCCTGCGGTAAACGTAGATTGGCATTAAACCATTCGCGCATTTCGTTCTGTTTTTTTAAGGCGCGCGATAACGTCATTGAATCAATCCCAGCCTGCTCTGCAATAAGCATTTTAGTGATATTCAGATTAAATGTAACGGCGGCCATATTGGGTTCATCACGCTTCTGAAGCAGGCGCAAAGCGTACTCTTTCCCGGTTTCACCCTGAATACGCGGATAATTTGCGAACCATTGATGCTGCTCAGCAGTAACCGTCTTAACTGCCACTGCTACACCAACTCTTTGCCTGAGATCAAACAATGGCACCCCGGCGTAAATCGCGAGGTATTTATTCTCCACTTTATTTGCTTTATCCAGTTTATCGTTATTGTTGGCTTTTTCGTCTTTCTCTACTTCCGCTTGCCTCAGCTGGTGCAAACGCGCGGCATAATCCATATCAGTTTCATTTTCATGCCGCACATTTTTTCGCAGAAATTGCCTGGTTTTAGCATTAACTCTGTCAAATCTTTTTCTGAGCGGCACTTCGCGCACATTGGTATGAGCAGAGATATTCGCCAGACTAACGCCATTATCAGCAATCAGCAGCAGACGCAGTGCATAATCACCGTCGGTTTCCTGCGCTTTACGTGGATGCGTGCTCAGCCACTGCAGTATTTTTGGCGATCCTCTTTTCACCTGTGCTTCAAGCAGGCTTTTTTTCACCTCAGTACGATTGGCTATCATGCTCAGAGTAATTCCTTCTCCACGCAAATGATAAAGGCGTGTCGCGTAGTCGAGATCACCCTCGCCCTGCTGCTGAGGATATTGTTCAAACCAGGGTTCCGCCTCGGATGCGCGCGTCTTTAGCCAGGAAATAATCGCGAACTCTCTCATCTTGGTGTGATCGGCAATCGCGGTAATCGATATCCCTTCCGGTGCAATTCTGCACAGCCGTAAGGCATAATTAAGCGCTTGCTCTGATCTGTGTCGGGGATTGCTGGCAAGCCATATTGCAACTTGCGGCTGGTTTTCCCGTAGCTCTGCTCTCAGATTGATCAATGATACTTCAGCGTGGGTGGCAATAACATTTAACGGCAAGGTTTTAGGCGCGATTCCGCTCAGGCGCACGGCATAAACCATATTCCGGTATTTAATCATCACTTCTTCATCTTCTACGCGCACCGTTTCTTGTTCCACGCGCGGGTGATCGTAAAGCCAGCCGCTGTAATCAATTTCCAGCTCGTTTTTCTTCGCCGCTGGCAGATTTTCACCACTGCCCGACGGCTTATTGATTCCAGAAGGACCGGCGCAAAATTCATCGCCAGCACGTTTTACCCGTAGCTGGCATGGCCGTATCTCTTCCAGCACAAACTCCTCGTTTTCATCCAGGCGGTAAACATACAGATCATCCGCTCCATCCGGAGTTTGTGAATTCGGTACCCGTAAACTGAACAGATCGCTTTGTTCTGCATCCTGCTCTACCCGGATATACTCCTGCGTACCCTTGTGATCTGTACCGGTATGAATATAGAGATCACCGCTTTCGCTGCTCCGGTAAATATCATGATAATCTTCCAGCGCCATGCTGAGTGAGAATGGCTCGGTGGGTCGCACTTTAACTTCCGCTGGCAATGCATAGAATACCGGGTTCTTTAACTGCTGAAATTGCCATTCGCCTACCTGAGGGCTATAACGAAATAGCATATCGTCGGCCACAGGCTGCTCGGGGAAATATTCTCCAGGTTTTTTACCTAGCCTGACGGGCAGATACTGCACGGTTCCATCTGCTGCCGTGTTCCAGCGTAGAAAATGGCTTTTGCCATTCCAGTACAGCCCGGGAATATTATCCGCCACATTAAGCCATCCTGGCGCTGCCACATTCTGCTGCAACCAGCTCCGATCAATTTTTGCTTCCGCTTTTTGCAATAAACTAAACGGTGAATGCACGACATCCCAGTTACCGGTCATTGGCTGCCACTTCAACACCGTCTGCCGGCTTATTGACTGCTGCCCCACGCTGCCAAGCGTAAAAAAATCGCCTTCAAGATTGCCGCGTACATAGCCAATTTCGACGTTATTCGGGTTATGACGACCACGTGACTTAATCCCCAGATAGTGCTCTCCCGGCTGTGTTGCCCATACCTGACGCTCCCATCCCGCTACCGGAGACAGCACTCTTCTTTCGCCGGGTAAGCTATTAATTAATGCTTGCGGTATTGCAGATAACACTCTGCCATTAAGATGGGTATTGGCCGGATAAAACTCTCTCCATTCAGAGTTAAGCTGATTAAAGTAAATTTTCTTTCCGCTGGACATAACCCAGGTCGCGTCAGCAGCATTGTGGGTGAGCGGATGATAGCTGTCTTCAACTTTCAAATAAAATTCAGATTGTTTGCTGTAGGTAAAAACATGCTCACCTTCAATGTCTTTTATTTGCCAGGCGTTATTTTGTGAATTACGCGTTGCCGGATATTTAACCACCGGGTTCGATCCGACTCTCTCTGCCATACCCCGGTTGACATCATCAGGATAAAGTCGCCATTGTTGACCGGCGATGTTCTTTTCCAGAATAGTGTGAACCGTTAGCCCGGTTTGCGCGTGGTTAACGACCGTTCCTGGAAGTTCAGTGATAGGATTTTTCACCGCCGCCAGCGAATTAACTAACCGGCTGGAAGGTTTCACTCTTGGTGGGTTAAAGGCTTTATTCGCCTGGGCTTCCGGCATCATTGAAACAGCCATGCCCCATTCAAGCACAAATTCCGCTCTGCTCTGGCCAGGCTGCCGCTCAAAAATTTCTCCGGTAACCGTTTCCCCAACCTTTCGGGAAAAAAAACCCAGCACCGCCGCGCCGCCACTCAGTAAAAAATGCCCCGGGTTATAGCTGCTGGTGCCCTTAATAAATAGCGTTCGCCCCTGCTCGGTAATTTCATCTGACCAGCGGGTTATTTTCGCGCCGATACTGGCATTATTCATTGATTTATTTTTTATCGTCATCTGATGCTGTTTAATTCGCCAGCGCATGACATCCTCATGCGCCCGCTTATAACGCTGTGCGCCGTCAGACGGGTTGCTGAAAACCATCCATGAGTCGCCCAGCGAAGCAACCAGTTGCTGCTGCTGTTCACGGTCCAGCATCAGATCCATTTGATTGAAAAACGCCGCCGCTTGCTGGCAAAAGCTGGCCTCGCTATCGCCCGGCAGGTGAACAATATCTTCTGCCAAAGCGTTCGGCAATGCAGGCTCCCCGGTGGTATTCCGGGGAAGAAACGGCTCTGACAATTCTCGCTTCTGCCGTGCCCCATCAGCCTGATCGCTGTGAATAACCGGGACAATGTTATGCCAGGGCGCCAGCGTTTGCGCGGGAAAAACGTTGCCAAGCTCTCTGCTCTGCGGAGCCATTCCAGCGTAAATCTTTTCCTGCCCCTGAAAAAAATATGCCAGCCGTTGAATGGTCTGCTTTTTGCCGGCAGAGACCAGCTTGCCATCAGAAGCTATTGGCCTGAATGTCGCTTCGGCTGGCAGAAGGCCCATTCGCGGTGCAACTCTCTCATTTTCAGACGCCACTTTGACCGCTTTCAGCGCCAAATGATGTCGCCTTATTTTTCTCCCTTTAATCGACTTTGTCTCAATTGGAGTAAAATTCTTTGCGGGTATAGCGGCCGAGGTGTTCATAATGGCGATAAAGGGTAATTTATCTGTCGGAGTATCCCGAATGCCTGCGTTAATAAAGCTCTGCCAGAGACCGCTTATTTCGTCCAACATCAGCGCATTCCTTATATTACCCATTTGGGATATTATTCAATAATTAACAATTACGGGAATTAATAGATTTTTGTCAGCCTGGTTAAACTGGCAGCCATAATAGTTAAAAATTAAATATTTATTTATAAAAAAAGCTTATCGTCTCATTTTTTAAATCGTGATATCTGGCAATATTAACTCTAATTGATGGCGCTATTCAGAAAAATGATAAGCCAGAAAATAATCAAAGAATAATGCGAGGAGAGTAATCAAGAATTGGGGTCGGATTTCCGACCCACATATTTTATTGGCAGGACAGAGTTAGCGGCGAGCCAGCAATAAGCCGATCACCAGGCCAGCAGTGGCACCGACGCCAATACCATGCCAGGGTTTTTCGTGCACATAGTCATCAGCACGGTAAACCGCCTGTTTGGCGCGGATGTAGTAGGTATCGGATGCCTCACTGACGCGTGATTTTACATCATGCAGTGCCTGCTCAGCTTTCGCCTTGAGCTCAATGTATTTCTGATCGGCAGGGTCGCCCGAGGACTTCAGCACTTCTTCCAGCGTTTCTGTCAGCAGTGTCAGATCGTCATCCAGTCGGGTCTCATGCGTTTCATCAGGTATAGCCATTTTATTCCTCCGTGTACGAATAACATGCATGTCTGTTAACTATAGACAGTTTTCAGCGTCCTGCGCGCTATAGCCTCCAGGAATAACCTGAGAATTGACAGATTAATGATTTAAACGCTGGTTATTTGTTCATTTGCGCTGTTATCACGCCATCAGGCGCTGACAGCGGGTTGCGGCTAAAAAATCACCGAACGTAAAATGCGTTAAATCTGCCGCTGGCGTAGCGGAAAACCGTGGGTTTATTCGATTAATCTGATAAATTTCCTGAGGTTTGAATTTTTGTATCAGCAAGCTGTCGTATCCCCCTGTAACCCTGGCCACGCCAGGAGATGCAAATGGGTGCACAAGCACGACAGTCACTACAAACTCCGTTCAGCAAAGGAAAATACTTCTGGCATGAATCGAAGAATGTTTATGAAAGCGTCAATGGCATTCGCTACCGTAAGCGGTATGTCTGGCTTATCCACGCTATTTGCGCAGTCCGCCTGGGCAGATGCCGATATTGCTGACGGCACCGCGATGCGATTTGATTTTGACGTTCTGAAAAAAATGGCCGCAGGCATGGCTAAACAGCCGTGGGGCGGCGCTCCAGGCCCGCTGCCGGAAACGCTGGCAACCCTGACACCGCAGGCCTATAACGAAATCCAATACGATGCCAGTCATTCGCTCTGGAATGATATCGCTGACCGCGAACTGGATGTGCAGTTCTTCCACGTTGGCATGGGCTTTAAGCGACGCATCCGCATGTTTGCCGTTGATGAACAGAGTCGCGAAGCGCGTGAAGTTCACTTCCGTCCGGAACTGTTCAACTACAATAACGCCAAAGTTGATACTCAGCAGCTGGAAGGCAAGACCGATCTCGGATTTGCCGGTTTCCGCGCATTTAAAAAGCCGGAACTGGCGAAGCGCGATATTGTCTCCTTCCTTGGTGCCAGTTATTTCCGCGCGGTGGATGAAACTTATCAATACGGCCTATCGGCTCGGGGTATTGCGGTAAACACCTTCGGCAGTGGTCAGGAAGAATTTCCGGATTTTACAGCTTTCTGGTTCGAAACGCCGAAAGCTGAAGACACGACATTCACTGTCTACGCACTGCTGGACGGTCCAAGCGTCACCGGAGCCTATAAGTTTATTATCGACTGCGAAGCGAAACGCGTGGTGATGGAGATTGAAAATCATATCTTCGCGCGCAAGGACATCAAGCAGCTCGGTGTTGCACCGATGACCAGTATGTTCAGCTGTGGCACCAACGAACGCCGCATGTGCGACACCATTCATCCGCAGATTCACGACTCCGACCGCCTGGCAATGTGGACCGGCAGTGGTGAGTGGATCAGCCGTCCGCTGAATAATCCGCAGAAATTACAGTTTAATGCTTACCAGGACAATAATCCGCGCGGGTTTGGCCTGTTGCAGCTGAACCATGATTTCAAGGACTACCAGGATGTGATTGGCTGGTATGACAAGCGCCCGAGCCTGTGGGTTGAACCGATCGGCAAATGGGGTAAAGGTGCCATCAATCTGATGGAGATCCCTACGACCGGTGAAACGCTGGATAATATTGTTTGCTTCTGGCAGCCGGAAGAGCCGATCAAGGCGGGTAGTGAACACAGCTTCCACTATAAGCTTTACTGGAGCGGCTTACCGCCGGTGCGCAGTGATTTAGCGCGCGTCGATGCGACCCGAACCGGTATGGGTGGCTTCCCGGAAGGCTGGGCACCTGGTGAACATTATCCGGATGTCTGGGCACGCCGCATTGCGGTAGATTTTGTCGGTGGCGATCTGAAAGCCGCGGCAGCGAAAGGCATTGAGCCGGTGATCGACGTCTCTTCAGGCACCCTTAAGCAAGTGGAGATTCTGTTCGTTGAACCGCTAAACGGTTATCGCATCTTGTTTGACTGGTATCCGAACAGCGACGATACCAAACCGGTTGAGATGCGGATGTTCCTGCGTTCGCAGGGAGAAACGCTGAGCGAGACGTGGCTGTATCAGTACTTCCCGCCACCGCCGGATAAACGTAAGTATATTGACGATCGGCAGATGCATGCTGACTAATTAATCAGCATGTTTTAACGGGCGGCGTTTGCGCCGCCCGATTTAACTAGTTCTGCATCCCAATATGCGGAATATCATCCTCAAGATAAATCTCGCCAACCGGCTTAAATCCTAACCGACCATAAAACTCCTGCAAATGCGCCTGCGCAGAGAGAAAGATCGATTGTCCCGGCCAGTGTTGCTCGCAGCTGGCAATTGCCTGCTCCATTAACCGATATCCAAGGCTTAAGCCTCGTGCCTCAGGAGCGATGATCACCCGGCCAATGCTTACCGGTTGATCTGATTGTTGCGGCGTCAGAACACGCGCATATGCCACGATCTTATCATCCAGCCAGCCGATAATATGACGGTTATCCTGCGCCAGATCGGCACCGTCAATATCCTGATAAGCGCAATGTTGTTCAACCACGAACACCCTGCTGCGCAGCGCCAGAATAGCGTAGAGCTGTGCAACGCTCAGCTCGCTGTGGTGTAAGTCCTGCCAGATAAGATCCATACTCCCTCTCCTGCTTTTTTCTGTTAACACGCTTCCTGCCGGGTACGCAGCGCGAACAGAGTAAATATGCCGCACAGCAGCGCGGTCATCAACGGTAAACCATGCAGGGTCATTGACATTGAAATGCCACCCAACATCGGGCCGATTAACGCCCCCACGCCCCAGCCGACCGAAAGAATAGCATAAGCTCCTGCCAGTTCCGCACCGCGAAAACGCTGACCAATAAGCGTAATAATTACGGTATAGATGCCAACGAACACTCCGCCCCAGACAAACAGCAGTGCGCGCGCCAGCCAGATATGTTGTAACGCCAGCGGCCAGACCAGCGCGCCGAGGGTAGAAAGTGCGGCAAGTATCACGATCAAACGCTGACGATCAAAGCGATCTGCCAGCCAGCCGACCGGCAGCTGTAGCACGATGGCGCCAACCAGCAGAATAGCGATCAGTGAAGTGGCCTCGGACTCACTCCAGCCGAGGTTGATGGCATACAGCGGCAGTAAGTTCATCCCGGCACACTCCAGCGCCGCATTCAATACCGTCGCCGCCAGCGCCAGCGGAATCAACTTCAGCCAGGCCGCCAGGGAGCGCTTCACCTCATGATCAGAGGAAATAAAGCCGGTCTTCGACAGTATCATCGCCAGTGCGGCAGCCAGCGCGATGACGCCACCCAGCATAAAGGCATTGGAACCGCTCCCCATCAGGCTAAGAATCATTGGGCCGAGGGCAAAGCCAAGCGACAGCATGGCGGTATAAATGGCTAAATTCTTCGCCCGATGCTGCTCCACCGTCACCTGATTTAGCCAGGTTTCGGTGACCACCAGAATGACTTCGGTTGCCATTCCCAACAGCAACCGCAGCACAAACCAGCTGGCGATCGGCAACCATGGAAACATCATCAGTAAAGCCGCAGCAGCCAGTATTGCGGTAGACATTAGCTGACGCGTTGAGAAAGTGCGGCATAACCACGGCAGTTTGGGGGCAATCAGTAATACCCCAAGCGCATGCATTGCGGCATTGATACCGATAAAGGCTTCGCTATAGCCATGATTGGCCAGCGTGATGGCGATCAGTGGCGCACTCAGACCGTAGGTCAGACCAAAAATCGTGACCGCCGAAATGACAGAAAATTTAGCCCGCAGTTCAGACTTCATTTTTCCTCCGGCGCACCTTTACTTTGCGCGGCGATCGTTCCTTTTTTCAGGCGGATTTCCTGTTTAATTACCGCGCGCCGTATCAGAAAAGCTTCGTGCACGCGTTTGTGCCACGCGCGGCTGCGGGTCGGCTCAACCACCAGCTTCAGCAGGCGTACATAGTCAAGCGCCAGCCCCGGCGTCCAGGTCATCTGTTCGGCCCGGCCGCGCACCAGCCCCAGCAGCCAGAAATTAGGATCTAACAACAGATGTATCGCCGGAAAACGATAGTGGCCCATCGAACCCTCGATAGCCACGTCCAGCGCCTGCACCACCGTTGACGAGCAGTTGCGTGAGGTCAGGTTATAGGTGGTATCTGTGGAAAAAACCTGCCAGTAATTATGCAATGCCTCGGCGTTATAGTGGTTAAACGGCACCTGCTGGTCCGGTGGACACCAGTCAGCAATCTCCGCCGCCAGATCGTCGTTAAATCGCCCCGGCATATCATTGTCCTCACCCGCCCGCAGCATGGCGCGGAAATTACCGCTGTCGCGATCGATCTCCTCAAACGGATAGTGGCTGATATAGAGTTCGTTCTCGATGATCAGCGATATATGTCCGGTAGAGATCACACCGTCTTTATCCACTGCTGCGATATAGCGATCGATGACTCGCCGCCGCTCGGTAACTATCGCCGATCCCACCGGCGTCCATACCAGCACCTTCAGCGGAAGGGTCGGCGACTGCTGCGGAAATGGCGGATGCTCGTAAGCCAGCTCACTCCAGCGACGCAGCCCGCGTGAGGTAAATAACGGTAACGACATCACCGAGGCGCTTTCCGGTAACAGCAATACCTGACGCGCCATCTTAATTAATGACAGGCCGGAAGTAAGCAGAAGTAAGGAGAAACAGAGCGGTACGGCAATATGATGATGGAACGGCCAGTTGCTGAAAATCAGCAGACTGAGGCCAACTTCTATTACGCCAAAGGAAAACTCCCGCCGCCATTTCACCGTACGCAGCACCAACGACGAAGCGATGCGGAATAAGCCGTCGCCGAGAAATGCCGTACCAAACAGCACTGAGGCGAGAATATTGTTATCCCAGGGTAAATCAAACACCAATAACGCGATAACCAGAAAGCCCAACCCTTTCCAGATACCAGGCCAGTATATGCGGATACCAATAATCATCGCCGCGGCGATTTCAACCAAACCTTCAATAACCAGTAACAGCGCTAAGGTATCCAGCGGCACCGACAGGCGACCGTCACTGGCGATGTCGTAAAAGATCGCCACGCCGAGCGCGATCCAGCATGCCCCAATGAAGGCGAGAAATAACCAGCGGGATTTTAACTGACGAGCACCCACCAGTAAGAAAATTAATCTTATCAAGGGGCTTCTCCAGCGAGGAAGAGGATGATGCCAAATTAGCAAGAAGGCCGAAATAGCACAAAGAATAAACATTAATAATGTGCGGAAAATACAATATTAAAAAAAAATCAGGCCCGACAGGCCTGATTTCTTTATATCGCAACAATCAATACCGGTTACATTAGCGGCTGTGCCATCTGTACCAGGTTGATCAGCGGCTGCGGGTAAATACCTAACAGCAGTACCAGAATTGCTGAAATCAGCACTACCACGCCACCGGCGGTAAACGCCCAGTTAGCCGGCGTATCACGCTGTAGCGACTCTGGTGGGCTGAGGTATAAGCTGACGGTGACGCGCAGATAATAGTACAAACCAATTGCACTACCCAGCACCACCGCCGCCGTCAGCCACCACAGGTGTGCATTAACGCCGACCGCAATCACGTAGAACTTACCGATAAAGCCGAGCGTCATCGGGATACCCGCCAGTGACAGCATCATCACCGTCATAACCGCTGACAGAATCGGACGATGCCAGAACAGACCACGATACGAGTAAAGTGAATCAGCATCCGGACCACGATACGGGCTGGACATCAGGCTGACTACGCCGAATGCACCGAGGCTGCTGAACAGGTAACCGGCCAGATAGACGCCAACGGTTTCAAGCGACAGCTGATGAGTCTGCACCGCAATCAGCGCCACCAGCAGATAGCCGAGGTGAGCGATTGAAGAGTAACCGAGCATACGCTTGATGTTGCTCTGCGAGATAGCCATCAGGTTACCAAACAGAATCGAGGCAAAGGCAATCACGCCGAGTACCGTTCTGACCGCTTCGCTGTCGGTTACCGGCGCATACATAAACAGACGCATCACCACACCAAAAATGGCGATCTTGCTGGCGGTTGCCAGGAAGGTGGAGACCGGTGCCGGTGCCCCCTGATAGACGTCTGGCGTCCACAGGTGGAACGGAACCAGCGACAGTTTAAAGCCAAGGCCAACAATCATCAGGCCCAGACCCGCCAGCAACAGCGGCTGATGCAGCATCTCATCGCTTAGGGTTTTGCCCAGCGCCATAAAGCTCAGGCTGCCTGAATCAGCGTACACCAGTGCCATACCGAACAGCAGGAACGATGATGCCGCAGCAGAGAGAATCATGTACTTAATGGCGGCTTCCAGCGAACGTTTCTGACGGAAAGCGTAACCAATCAGGCCAAACAGCGGCAGCGACAGCAGTTCAATACCGATAAACAGCGCAGCCAGATGATTCGCACCCGCCAGAACCACTCCACCAAGTGCCGCAATCAGCACCAGCAGGTAGAACTCTTCACGGTTATCGGTGTAGCCCTCAAGCCACGGATACGCGAAGGTACAGGTTGCGAGACTCGCCAGTATTACCAGCCCGGTATAGAACATGGCGTAACCGTCGACGCGCAGTAACGGCGTGACATCCATTGGGCCAGCCTGGCCAACAAAGAACAGTGACAGCAGTGCGAGGTTAAGACCGATCACCGTCAGGGTCGCGTTGACGAAGTGGTTGCGTCGCCACGCAATGGACAGCATCACAACCACCACCGTCAATCCGACGATCAACAGCGGTAGCAGCGCGATCAAATGTTGAGGAGTTATTGTCATGGCGAATTACGGCCTTGTAGTTGAAATTGAAGCGGTAAACCACTGCTGAATATTGCTCATCGCAGCATGTGAGGTGTCCAGAATCGGCTGTGGATAAACCCCCAGCAGTACCAGCAGAACCACCAGCACCATAATCATCAGGAATTCGCGCGGCGACATGCCTTTCAGCGGCTTGTCAGATTTTGCCGGACCATAATAAGCCCGTTGCATCATGATTAATGAGTAGACCGAAGCAAACACCAGACCGAAAGTGGCAATGACGATAATCACTGGCGCAACCTGGAAGCTGCCGACCAGAATCATAAATTCACCGACGAAGTTACCGGTGCCCGGCATACCGAGGTTAGCCACGGCGAAGAACAAAGACAGACCCGGCAACCATTTGATGCGCGACCACAGACCGCCCATCTGACGCATATCACGCGTATGCAGACGCTCATACAGCTGACCGCACAGGATAAACAGTGCCGCCGCTGAGAGACCGTGAGCAATCATCTGAATCACCGCGCCCTGGTAAGCCAGCTGGCTGCCGGTATAGATGGCAATCAGTACAAAGCCCATATGGGATACTGAGGTGTAAGCAATCAGACGTTTGATATCGGTCTGGGAGAATGCCATCCACGCGCCGTAGAAGATACCAATGATACCCAGCCACATGGCAATCGGCGCAAATTCAGCTGAGGCATTCGGGAACAGCGGCAGGCTGAAGCGCAACAAACCGTAAGCAGCGGTCTTCAGCAGGATGCCTGCGAGGTCAACGGAGCCAGCCGTTGGTGCCTGGCTGTGCGCATCCGGTAACCAGCCGTGTAACGGCACCACCGGCATTTTCACCGCGAAAGCGATAAAGAAGCCGAGCATCAGCAGATATTCAACACCGTGCGACATTGGCGTGTTCAGCAGCAGTTCATAGTTGAACGTCCAGACTCCGGTCGCATTGTAATGAACGAATACCAGACCCAGAATCGCAATCAGCATCACCAGACCACTGGACTGGGTGTAGATAAAGAACTTGGTGGCTGCGCTGATACGGGTTTTGCCGTCGGACGCTTTATGACCCCAGAGTGCGATGAGGAAGTACATCGGCACCAGCATCATTTCCCAGAAGAAGAAGAACAGGAACAGGTCGATGGCGAGAAACACGCCGATCACGCCGCCCAAAATCCACATCAGGTTGAGGTAGAAAAAGCCCTGATTTTTCTCAATTTCCTTCCAGGAGCAGAGTACCGCCATTAACCCCAGCAGCCCGGTCAGTACCACCATCAGCAGCGACAGTCCGTCGAGAGCCAGGTGGAAATTGATGCCGAAACGCGGAATCCATGATGCGGAGAATTCAGATTGCCACTGTGGCAAACCTGCTGCCTGAGTCAGCGCATAGTTACCCTGCATCCAGAGATGCAGCGACAGCACCAGCGTCAACCCCATAGTGATCAGTGCGATCCAGCGCGGCGCTCTGACGCCAAAGCGTTCGCACTGCCAGCACAGCAAGCCACCGACGAAGGGTATAAATATAAGCCAAGGCAATAACATGGCGAGTCTTTCCCTTTCTTGGCCCCGTTTGGGCTATCTTGCTTGCCATTTTGTTCGCCGGCAGTGCTCGCAATCCTCACGTACTTTAGTACGCTGCGGTTGCTCCGCGCTGGCGGCGAACAAACTGACTGCGCCGATAACGCCCATTTATACGGGGTATATTTTCAATATTCTTCTTGTTGGGATGGACAATTCCGCTCCATCCCGCTCACTAACCTTAAACCACCAGCATTAGTGCCAGTACCACGACGGCACCGATACTCATTGAGGCGATATACCAGCGCAGATAACCGTTCTCGCTGACCACCAGCCCTTTGTTCGCGAAACGCGACAGGATAGCCGGAATATTCATCAGACCATTTAACGGATCGCGTTGCAGCAGCCAGGCAATACCGAGATACGGTTTAACAAACACTTTGTCGTACAGCCAGTCAAAGCCCCACGCGGCGAACCACCAGGTGCTGAAGAAGCGGCCAATGGCACTATTAGCGATACTGGTCACCAGCGTGCGTTTGCCCAGCCACAGAGCGGCAGCCAGCAGAATACCGACAATTGCCACTACGCCGGAGGCGATTTCCAGCGTCAATACGGTGCCATGCGCCAGTTCGGTGGTATTCGGCAGTACGCCCTGCAACGGTGGAACAATCATCGCGCCGATAAAGGTTGAGAGAATCAGCAGAACAATCAGCGGCAGATGGTGAGTGATGCCTTTACCCGCATGCGCGTGAATCTTCTCTTCACCGTGGAAGGCGATAAAGATCATACGGAAGGTATACAGCGAGGTCATAAATGCCCCCACCAGGCCCGCCACCATCAGATTAATATGGCCATTCGCCAGCGCACCAGCAAGAATCTCGTCCTTACTGAAGAAGCCTGCGGTAATCAGCGGCAGTGCTGACAGCGCCGCACCGCCCACCAGGAAGCAGACATACACCAGCGGAATGCTTTTACGCAGGCCACCCATTTTGAAAATGTTCTGCTCGTGATGACATGCCAGAATCACCGAACCGGAAGAGAGGAACAGTAACGCTTTAAAGAAGGCATGGGTCATCAGATGGAAAATGGCCGCGTCCCAGGCTTGTACACCCAGAGCAAGGAACATATAGCCAATCTGACTCATGGTTGAGTATGCCAGCACGCGTTTGATATCGGTCTGTACCAGTGCGGCAAAGCCCGCCAGCACCAGTGTAATCGCACCGATAATCCCCACCAGATGCAGCACTTCCGGCGTCAGCAGGAACAGGCCATGAGTACGGGCGATCAGATAGACACCCGCCGTCACCATGGTTGCCGCGTGAATCAGTGCGGAAACCGGCGTCGGGCCTGCCATCGCATCGGCCAGCCAGGTCTGCAACGGCAACTGGGCAGATTTACCTACTGCGCCACCTAACAGCATCAACGTCGCCCACTGCAACATGTGGTTGTCTGCGGCAAAGTGCGCCGGTGCCAGCTCAACCATTTCGCGGAAGTTCAGCGTACCCAGCTCGTTGTAGAGAATGAACAACGCAAACGCCAGGAACACGTCACCCACACGGGTAATGATGAAGGCTTTCATCGCCGCCGCGCCGTTGTCCGGATTGGTGTAGTAGAAACCGATCAGCAGATAAGAGCAGAGACCAACGCCTTCCCAACCGAGATACATCAGCATCAGGTTGTCGGCCAGAACCAGAACCACCATGCTGGCGATAAACAGGTTGGTATACGCGAAGAAGCGCGAATAGCCCTCTTCTCCCCGCATATACCAGGAGGCAAACATATGAATGAAGAAACCGACACCGGTGACCACAGACAGCATGGTCAGCGACAGGCCGTCCAGCGTCAGGTTGACACCAATATTAAAGTCGCCGACATCCATCCAGGTCCAGAGTGGCTGATTGAAAACCTGCTGGCCCTGATTGAAGAAGTCGATACCGGCATACAGAGTCACCAGCGCTGACAAGCCCACCGACCCCATACCAATGGTCGCGGAGACGTTTTCAGACCAGCGGCCTCGCGAGAACGCCAGCAGCAAAAAGCCGATCAGCGGAAACAGAATAGTTAAATAGAGAAGGTTCATCCGCGCATCTCGCTCACTGTGTCAATGTTGAGAGTCTGACGACGACGGTAGAGCTGCAGCAGCAGCGCAAGGCCAATACTGGCTTCGGCGGCCGCAAGGCTGATAGCCAGAATATACATCACCTGACCGTCGGCTTGTCCCCAATAGCTTCCCGCCACCACGAACGCCAGTGCCGCAGCGTTAATCATGATTTCGAGGCCAATTAACATAAACAACAGATTGCGACGCATCACCAGCCCGGTCAGTCCGAGAACGAACAGAATCGCCGCCAGGATAAGTCCATGTTGCAGAGGGATCATGCGTGTTCCTCCTTTTTACTTTTCGCTGCATCACCAGGGCGGTTGCTTAGCACCTCGCCCTGACGATCTTCACGTCCGATGTGGAATGCCACCACCAGACCCGCCAACAACAGCATTGAAGCCAGCTCAACCGCCAGAACGTAAGGACCAAACAGGCTAATCCCGACCGCTTTCGCGTCGATAATTGTGCCGTCAATGCCCTGATCGTTAACCGTGGTAATCGCGTAAATCAGTACCGCCAGCAGCACCAGCGCCACCAGACCGGGACCAATCCATAATGACGGCTGCAACCACTGGCGCTCTTGCTCCTGCACCGCTTTGCCGAGGTTCAGCATCATCACTACGAAGACGAACAGCACCATAATGGCACCGGCGTAAACGATGATTTCCAGCGCACCGGCAAAATAGGCACCCATGGAGAAGAACACGCCAGCAATCGCCAACAGCGAGATGATCAGATACAGCAACGCATGCACCGGATTGGTATGGGTAATAACGCGCAGAGTCGTCAGTACCGCTATCAGTCCGCAAATATAAAATGCAAATTCCATGTCTGGCTCCTTAAGGTAACAAGCCTTTGACGTCGATAGGTTTGGCTTCGTTTTCGGCGTCGCCCTTGTCTTTACCCTCGATCGCCATACCCGCCATACGATAGAAGTTGTACTCAGGGTATTTACCCGGTCCTGAAATCAACAGGTCTTCTTTTTCGTACACCAGATCCTGACGCTTAAACTCACCCAGTTCGAAATCCGGCGTCAACTGGATCGCGGTGGTCGGGCAGGCTTCTTCACACAGACCACAGAAAATGCAGCGCGAGAAGTTGATGCGGAAGAACTCCGGATACCAGCGGCCATCCTGATGCTCGGCTTTTTGCAGTGAAATACAGCCGACAGGACAAGCTACCGCACACAGGTTACAGGCAACGCAGCGCTCTTCGCCGTCCGGATCGCGCGTCAGCACGATGCGGCCACGATAACGCGGTGGCAGGTAAACCGGCTCTTCCGGGTACATCATGGTTTCGCGCTTGGCGAAAGCATTCATCCCAATCAGCCAGATACTACGAACCGTAGTACCGAAACCAACGACAATATCTTTTAATGTCATGTTCTTAACCTCTTACTGCGCCGTGTACAAAATCACTGCGGCAGTCGCCAGCAGGTTCAACAACGTCAACGGCAGACAAACTTTCCAGCCGAAAGACATCACCTGGTCATAGCGCGGACGCGGCAACGCAGCACGAATCAGAATGAACATCATCATGAAAAATGCCGTCTTGATGGCAAACCAGAAAATCGGTGGCAACCATGGACCGTGCCAGCCGCCGAAAAACAGCGTGACGATCAGTGAAGAAACGGTAACGATACCGATATATTCACCGACAAAGAACAGACCAAATTTCATCCCGGCATATTCAATGTGGTAACCATCGGCCAGTTCCTGCTCGGCTTCCGGCTGGTCAAATGGATGACGGTGACACACCGCAACACCCGCAATACAGAAGGTGATAAAGCCGAGGAACTGCGGAATTACGTTCCACAAGTGCGTCTGGCTGTTAACAATCTCGACCATATTGAACGAGCCAGCCTGTGCAACCACGCCCATCAACGACAGGCCGAGAAACACTTCATAGCTCAGGGTCTGGGCAGAAGCACGCATGGCGCCCAGCAGCGAGTATTTGTTATTACTCGCCCAGCCAGCAAACAGCACCGCATATACCGCAAGGCCCGCCATCATCAGGAAGAACAGCAGACCGATATTCAGGTCAGCGCCCATCCAGGTTGACGTCACCGGTACGATCGCCATTGCCAGCAGCAGCGAGGTAAAGGCAATCATCGGTGCCAGGGTAAAAATCACGCGGTCGGTAAACGGTGGGATCCAGTCCTCTTTAAAGAACATTTTGATCATGTCCGCGACCAGCTGCAGCGAGCCGCCCCAACCAACACGGTTCGGTCCGTAACGGTTCTGGAACAGGCCCAGCAAGCGACGTTCACCGAAGCTCATAAAGGCACCACAGCCCACCACGACTAATAAGATCACCAGCGCTTTGCCGACGGCGATCAGCACGTCAATTAATTCCGGAGTGAGCCAGCTCATTGCGCAGCCTCCCGCAGATCGTCAATATTGGCGCCGGAAAGGTATGGCGGAATACCCGGCATACCGATCGGTAAACCTACCTGCCCTGCTTGTAACGCGTCGGAGAAACGCACCGGCAGACGCAGCGTCTGACCTGCACAGCTGAACTCAACGGCTGTACCGTCGTTAACGCCCAGACGGGCGGCATCAGCTGGATTAACCATTACATACGGCTGCGGCATACGCGTCTGAATCACCGGGGCGCGTTGGGTCATCTCTTCACTACCGAACAAGTGGTAGTAAGGCGCCACGCGCCACTGATTTTCATTACCGGCAAAGGCAGCAGGCACGCTGTCAAACCACTGAAGCTGACCTTCGCTGGCCTCAAACAGTCGCACACCAGGATCGCCATGACGCAGTTTGCCTCCCACTTCAGCCTGGAACTTATTCCACGCCTGCGGTGAGTTCCAGCCTGGCGCCCAGGCAAACGGGATCTGCTGACGATCGGCCAGTGGGCTGTTGTTACCCTCCATTGAGAAGGCGAACATGGTGTCTTTATCTTGCGGCTGTCGTGGCTCATGCACGCTGATATTGGCGCGCATGGCGGTACGACCGCTGTAACGGTGCGGAGAACGCGCCAGTTTCTGACCGCGAATACGGAAGCTGGCATCCGGTGCCGCATCCTTGATCGCTGCCAGCTGTGGCAATGCCTGAACCGCCGCATCGATCACATCATCAAGCTGCGTCCAGTCAACATGGCGGCTCTCAACGGTGCTGTGCAACGAGTGCAGCCAGCGCCAGCTTTCCAGCATCTCTACCGTGGTGTCATAGTAAGCCGGATCATAAACCTGGAAGAAGCGCTGAGCACGGCCTTCCTGGTTGACTACTGTGCCATCACTTTCAGCAAAGCTGGCAGCGGAAAGAATCAGCCCGGCTTTATCCATGGTGGCCGTGCGCTGATGATCGATAACGATCACGTTTGGCGTGTTGCTTAATGCAGCGTCAACCTGCGCGGCCGGTGCCTGGCGATACAGATCGTTTTCAAGGATCACTACCGCATCTGCGCTACCGTTGGTCAGTTGCTCCAGCGCACTATCCAGCGTGTTGCCGCCGATCATGCCGAGGCCAACGCTGTTGGTAGCGGAAGCCAGCAGGGTAATGCCCACATCAGCACCACGCACTTTCAGCGCTTTAGCCACGTTCGCCGCCGCTTCAATCATCTGTTGGCTACCGGAATGGGTGCCGGAGATGATCAGCGGTTTTCTCGCGCCGGCTAACGCCTGCACGATCACGTCGATTTTACCTGCCAGGCTGCGCTCGATACCTTCCACCGCTGGCGCACTGTTATCCAGCGCATGAGCGATGGCAAAGCCCAGACGCGCCTGATCTTCAACTGGCGCGCGGTAGCTCCACGCGGCGATATCATCCATACGGGTGGTATCGACATTGGTGATAAACAACGGATGTTTAGCGTTCTGGCCAATATTCAGGATCGCCGCAATCTGCCAGTCAGCCACTTTTTGTGCCGCTGCCATTTCGCGTGATTTACCTTTAACCGCCTGGCGTACTGATAACGCCACGCGTGCACCGGTCTGGGTCAGATCTTCACCCAATACCAGCACCGCATCGTAGCTCTCAATCTCGCGCAGTGCCGGAGTATGAATGCCACCTTCACGCAGGACTTTCAGCATCAGTTCCAGACGCGACTGCTCCGCCGCCGGAATACCGGTGGAGAAGTTTTCCGCGCCCACCAGTTCGCGCAGCGCAAAGTTACTCTCGACGCTGGCGCGTGGTGAACCAATACCAATCACTCTTTTCGCCTGACGCAGCACGTCGGCAGCACCCTGCATCGCCTGGTCCGCATTCAGCGTAATCCAGTCATCACCGCGACGCTGCATCGGATGGCGTGGGCGATCTTTCAGATTAACGTAGCCATAACCAAAACGACCGCGGTCACAGAGGAAATAGTGGTTTACGCTACCGTTATAGCGGTTTTCAATACGGCGCAGTTCGCCATAGCGCTCGCCCGGACTGGTGTTACAGCCGATGCTGCACTGCTGACAAATGCTCGGTGCAAACTGCATATCCCACTTACGGTTGTAACGCTCGGAGTGGGTTTTATCGGTGAAGACGCCGGTAGGACAAATCTCTACCAGGTTGCCGGAGAACTCGCTTTCCAGCGTGCCATCTTCCGGACGACCAAAGTAGACGTTGTCGTGCGCGCCATACACACCAAGATCGGTGCCGTCGGCATAGTCTTTGTAGTAACGCACGCAGCGGTAGCAGGCGATACAGCGGTTCATTTCGTGAGAAATAAACGGCCCGAGATCCTGATTACGGTGGGTACGCTTGGTGAAACGATAGCGGCGGAAGCTATGGCCGGTCATCACCGTCATATCCTGAAGATGGCAGTTACCGCCCTCTTCACACACCGGACAGTCGTGTGGGTGGTTAGTCATCAACCACTCGACCACGCTCTCACGGAACTCTTTCGCTTCGCCGTCATCAATTGAGATAAAGGTGCCGTCTGACGCTGGCGTCATGCAGGACATGACCAGGCGACCACGGGTATCTTCGGCATTTTGGTATTGCTTCACCGCACACTGGCGGCAAGCACCTACGCTGCCCAGCGCCGGGTGCCAGCAAAAATAAGGAATATCAAGGCCGAGGGACAGACATGCCTGAAGCAAGTTGTCTGCGCCGTCGACATCATATTCTTTACCGTCTACATGAATTGTAGCCATAGTGAACATGCTTCCGTAAGGCTTGATCTCTCAAGCGTTAAACATAAATCTCTGCGCGTCGGGCGGGGAGAAACGCCGCCCCAGCAGCGCCCGCACGTTTTTACCAGCGTGCTTTTAACAGGTTTGGCTGAATACCGCTGATTGCACGAGCGTTACCAAAGACCTGCGGCGCGATGCCGGCTTCAAATTCTTCGCGGAAATATTTAATCGCGCTTTGCAGTGGCTCTACTGCACCTGGCGCATGGGCGCAAAAGGTTTTGCCCGGACCAAGCTGGCGACAAAGCTGCTCAAGGGTTTCAATATCACCCGGCTGACCTTTGCCCTGCTCCAGCGCACGCAGGATTTTTACGCTCCACGGCAAACCATCGCGGCATGGGGTACACCAGCCACAGGATTCACGGGCGAAGAACTCTTCCAGGTTACGGACCAGCGACACCATATTGATTTCGTGATCGACCGCCATCGCCAGCGCGGTACCCAAACGGCTGCCGGCTTTACCAATGCTGGCAAACTCCATCGGCAGGTCGAGGTGCTGATCGGTCAGGAAGTCAGTTCCGGCACCGCCTGGCTGCCAGGCTTTAAATTTCAGGCCATCGCGCATGCCACCGGCGTAATCCTCGAGGATCTCGCGGGCAGTAGTGCCAAACGGCAGCTCCCAGACGCCTGGATTTTTCACCCGGCCAGAGAAGCCCATCATTTTGGTCCCGGCGTCATCGCTGTTTGAAATGCCCTTGTACCACTCCACGCCGTTAGCGAGGATGGCCGGCACGTTCGACAGCGTTTCAACGTTATTCACGCAGGTCGGCTTACCCCATACGCCAGCGGAGGCCGGGAATGGTGGCTTGGAGCGCGGGTTCGCACGGCGGCCTTCCAGCGAGTTAATCAGCGCTGTCTCTTCACCACAGATATAACGACCCGCGCCGGTGTGCACGATCAGTTCGAAATCAAACCCGCTGCCGAGAATGTTCTTGCCCAGCAGACCTGCTTCGGTCGCTTCAGCAATCGCACGGCGCAAATTAACCGCCGCCTCGATATACTCTCCGCGCAGGAAGATGTAGCCACGGTAAGCTTTCAGCGCGAAAGCACTGATCAGCATGCCTTCCACCAGCTGATGCGGCATCTGCTCCATCAGCAGGCGGTCTTTATAGGTGCCCGGCTCCATCTCATCGGCGTTACACAGCAGGTAACGGATATTCATGCTTTCGTCTTTCGGCATCAGGCTCCACTTCAGACCCGTGGAGAAGCCCGCGCCGCCGCGCCCTTTCAGGCCTGAATCTTTTACCAGCGCCACAATCTCGTCTGGCGCCATGCCTTTCAGCGCTTTTTCAGCACCGGCATAGCCGTTTTTGCTGCGATATTCATCCAGCCATACCGGCTGTTTGTCTTCACGCATGCGCCAGGTCAGTGGATGCATTTCGGCAGTACGAATGATCTGTTTCATTGATACTGCTCCAGTAAGTCAGCGATGGTTTCCGGCGTCAGATGCACGTGGGTATCTTCGTCGACCATCATGGTTGGGCCTTTGTCGCAGTTACCGAGACAGCAGGTTGGCAGCAGGGTAAAGCGGCCATCGGTGGTGGTCTGGCCAGGCTTGATATTCAGATTCTGTTCCAGCGCCGCCTGAATCCCCTGATAACCGGTGATATGGCAGACCACGCTGTCGCAGTAGCGAATCACATGGCGGCCAACCGGCTGACGGAAAATCTGGCTGTAAAACGTCGCCACGCCTTCTACGTCGCTGGCCGGGATACCCAGCACTTCAGAAATGGCATTAATCGCGCCATCCGGCACCCAGCCACGCTGTTTCTGCACGATCTTCAGCGCTTCAATTGAGGCTGCGCGTGCGTCTTCGTAGTGATGTTTTTCATGCTCAATAGCGTCACGTTCTGTGGCACTCAGCACAAAGACCTCACTCACATCGATCGTTTCGATCGCAATTTTTTGATCGTGCATAATTAGCGGTCCACGTCTGACATAACAAAATCGATACTACCGAGGTAAACGATCAGATCGGATACCAGGCTGCCGCGGATCACCGATGGGATCTGCTGCAGGTGCGGGAAGCTTGGCGTGCGCACGCGGGTGCGGTAGCTCATCGTGCTGCCATCGCTGGTCAGGTAGTAACTGTTAATTCCCTTGGTCGCCTCGATCATCTGGAAGGATTCGTTGGCTGGCATTACTGGCCCCCAGGAAACCTGCAGGAAGTGGGTGATCAGGGTTTCAATATGCTGCAGCGTGCGCTCTTTCGGTGGCGGCGTTGTCAACGGATGATCGGCCTTGAACGGGCCTTCCGGCATATTGTTCAGGCATTGCTCGAGAATACGCAGGCTCTGGCGCATCTCTTCCATCTTCAGCATCACGCGGGTATAAGCACAGCTGACACCGGCACCGATTGGCACTTCGAAATCGAAGTTTTCATAACCGGAGTACGGGCGCCATTTACGCACGTCAAAGTCGAGACCGGTGGCGCGCAGGCCAGCACCGGTGGTGCCCCATGCCAGCGCTTCATCCATATTGTAAGCAGACACGCCTTTCGAACGACCAATCAGCACCGAGTTTTTCAGTGCGGTTTGCTCATAGGCTTTCAGACGTTTTGGCAGCCAGTCGAGGAATTCGCGCAGCAGACGGTCCCAGCCTTTCGGCAGATCATGCGCCACACCGCCAATGCGGAACCATGCCGGATGCATACGGAAACCGGTGATGGCTTCCACCACATCATAAATTTTCTGGCGATCGGTAAAGGCAAAGAACACCGGAGACATGGCACCGACGTCCTGAATAAAAGTGGAGATATAAAGCAGGTGGCTGTTGATACGGAACAGCTCTGATAGCATCACGCGAATCACATCCACGCGTTCTGGCACTTTAATCCCGGCCAGTTTTTCTACTGCCAGCACATACGGCATCTCGTTAACGCAGCCACCGAGATATTCGATACGGTCGGTATAGGGAATGTAGCTGTGCCAGGACTGGCGCTCACCCATTTTTTCCGCACCGCGGTGGTGGTAGCCGATATCCGGTACGCAGTCGACGATCTCTTCACCATCCAGCTGCATAATGATGCGGAATGCACCGTGCGCTGAGGGGTGGTTAGGACCGAGGTTGAGGAACATAAAGTCCTCATTGGTGGTACTGCGCTTCATGCCCCAGTCTTCCGGCTTAAAGGTCAGCGCTTCCATTTCCAGGTCTTCTTTCTGCTTTGTCAGCTCGAAAGGATCGAATTCGGTGGCGCGTGCCGGATAGTCTTTACGCAGCGGATGCCCTTCCCAGGTCTGCGGCATCATAATGCGCGTCAGATGCGGGTGGCCCTGAATATTGATACCAAACATCTCCCAGGTTTCACGCTCATACCAGTTGGCATTCGGGAACATTTTGGTGATGGTAGGCACATTCAAATCGTTTTCAGACAACGCCACCTTGAGCATGATATCGCGATTGCGTTCAATGGAGATGAAGTGGTAGAAAACGGAGAAATCCGCCGCCGGTAAACCGTCACGGTGGGTGCGCAGGCGTTCATCCATACCATGCAGGTCATACAGCATGACGTACGGTTTCGGCAACTTGCGAAGAAACTCAATAATTTCCAGTAACTGCTCACGTTTTACCCACACCACCGGCACGCCGGTACGGGTAGGCTGCACGGTAAAGGCATCCGGCCCAAAACGATTACGCAGCTCGCCGATCACCGGGTCATCCTGGTGATCGCGGGTTTGCCATGCTGGCTGAGCGAGATCTTGCGCGGTTAAATCTGTCATAAGGTTGTTCACCATTCTGGCCTGTCTGACAGGCACTCAGTGTTGGCGTCAGGTGGGTCAGCGCACGTTACATTGTGATTTTCTTACGCGCTTATCTTGACCACATCCATCAACTGCTGGCTTAAATTTCGTCAGGGGTACGCAGGTTAGTCACTGCAATACGCTCGGCCTGTTTTCTCTCACGCTCGGACTGCATATTGGCGCGATAAACACCCTGATCGCCTACCACCCACGATAACGGGCGGCGCTCTTTACCGATTGACTCCTGCAGCAACAACAGCGCTTGCATATAAGCTTCCGGACGCGGTGGGCAGCCAGGAATATACACGTCGACCGGCAGGAACTTGTCCACGCCCTGCACCACGGAGTAAATGTCGTACATGCCACCGGAGTTAGCACAGGCACCCATTGAAATCACCCACTTCGGCTCCAGCATCTGGTCATAAAGACGCTGTACTACCGGGGCCATTTTGGTGAAACAGGTACCCGCAACCACCATAAAGTCAGCCTGACGCGGCGAAGCACGGATAACTTCGGAGCCGAATCGTGCAACGTCGTGAACCGCAGTAAACGAAGTGGTCATTTCGACATAACAACAGGAAAGACCGAAGTTAAACGGCCAGAGGGAGTTCTTACGGCCCCAGTTCACCATATCGTGCAGGGCATTCTCTAACTTGCCCATATAGATATTCTGATGAACGTGCTTCTCCAGGGGATCGGTAACGATTTCCTGTTTCTGCAGGGGATAACGGTCGTTCTCACCGTTCGGGTCTATGCGGGTGAGCGTATAGTCCATCTTAATGCCTCGCTGTTACTGCGTATGACGGTTGGTGTGACTGACCGTGGTGGTTTTGACTACGACACGACGACGTGCAGGAGCCCAGTCCAGTGCGCCAATGCGCGCCAGATAAACCAGTCCGGCCAACAGTACCAAAATGAAAATTGCGGCTTCGACAAAACCTACCCATCCGCTTTCACGAATCGCAGTAGACCATGCGTATAAATAGAGGGCTTCAACGTCGAATATGACGAAGAACATCGCCACCAGATAGAACTTGGCGGACAGACGCATCTGCGTCGTACCAACCGCCTCGATACCAGACTCAAAAGGTGTGTTTTTATGTCTTCCGTGGGCTTTTCCGCCCAAAAACCACGCGCCAGCTAACATCAGGCAACAGAGGCCCACGGCGACGATCAGGAAAACAGCGAATGCCCAGTTATGAGCGATGACTTCAGTGGTTGTTGACATACTCTCTGCTTACTCATCAAAAGTGGCGATTAGCGTCCTGCTCTCTTAACGGCAGTTAACACACCACATCGATTCAAGGGAAGGATGAAAAACCTTATAAACTTTGCTGTCTTTAATGATTAAGCAGCAATTTTATGGGGTTTTTTACTCCTTTCTATAACCTTTTGTCAACTTTGACAAAAGTATCCACACGTTATTTTACACCCGCAGCATTTTATTAACATATGATGCGCAGATAATAAGCTAAATCGTGTCAGTCTAACGCTGTAAATAGAGTGTAGCGGGTATTGAGTTGCATGGATCGTGCATTTAACAATCGTATTTTGACAGGAATTGGCCGGTTTTCCTGCCCCTTAATAGGGTTATTTTTTTGATCCAGGACACACTTTTGCCCTTTATGATAAAAAAAAGAGCAATATTTGAAACGATTGCCAACCGCAAGTAATCAATCTCCGGCGAATTTTATGCCGTGATACTTGTCGGGTGGCATCATCAGACAGGAATAATGACAATATTAATTAAGTGGCAAAAAAATGCCTGAAAAAATGAAACAAGCACCCATTAAAAAGCCCCTCACTAAAATAAATTAGTGAAGGGCTTATTTTTAATGGTTAACAGACTAAATACGCTGATTTAATGAGAACAGGTATCGTTTCGATTAACACATTTACTCTTCGTCATCCAACAGCACATCACTACCCTGACCGACAGCGGTCAGAGTGTAAGGATCGCTGCTGGACTCCATGGCATTGAAAATTGCCAGAGCCAGTTCATTTTCGCTTTCAGGATTGCGGCACAGCAGATATTGCGTATCTGGCAGTGCAGGCAGACCTTCTGCTGCACCCATGACGCGCAGTTCCGGGCTCATCATTTCTACCGGACGAGCCGTTACACCCAGGCCGGCTTTCACCGCAGCGCGCACTGCCGCCAGCGTAGAAGCGACGTAGGAGATGCGCCATGGGATACCCGCTTCGTTAAGGTGATCAATGGCCATATCACGATACGGGCTTGGTTCATCCAGCAGCACCAGTGGAATCGCTTCACCACGCTGGAAGATATAGTCAGCCGCGCAATACCATAACGTCGGTGAAGTACGCAGTACCTGATGAGTAAAGCTGCCTGGGCTGGAGGTAGTAACCACTAAATCCACTTCTCCCTGGTTCAGCATCTCCATCATGTACGGATTACGCTTCACACGCACATCAATAGCCAGTTTTGGATAGACCGAGGTGACCCGGTTGAGCAGGTAAGGCAGAATAGTATCAGAGGTATCATCGGACGCGCCGATAGTCAGAACCCCCTGAATGTTACTGTACATCAGAGATGTACAGGCCTCGTCATTGAAGCGCAGTATTTTTCTGGCATAACCCAGCAATTGAATACCGTGCTCCGTCAGCAATTTGTTGCGTCCATGTCGGGCAAATAACTCTTTGCCCACCAATTGTTCCAGACGCTGCATCTGCTGGCTTACTGCTGATTGCGTTCTGCACACGGCCGCAGCAGCCGCTGCGAAAGTGTTAAGATCGGCAACCGCAACAAACGTTCTCAGCAGATCGAGGTCGAGGTTGAGAATCGGACGATTTGCATTAGTCATGTTTTTCTTCACTTATTAGATTTTTTACAAACAGCTACCCTGGTGTTACTACATGCTTTATCAGTCAGATAAAGCGGTGACAAGACGTCATGGCGAGAGTGCTAAACAGTGATGTCTCTCAACTCATTAGCTTGTCGGCGAACCTCTGAAACTCCTTTTCACGATACCGGCCCTGTCGATCTCTCACGATCGGACCCTGAGATAAATAGTATCTTTCGTCTGATACATTGTCAGTGCGCACGGCACTAACCCATAAGTTGTAGAAAGCTGCGTCGTCGTCGTTAAATGACACTGCAGCCACTTAAAAGCACATGACTGCTCATGTACTGGTCAAGAGCACTGACCTGGAATCGACGCTCCGTCAGAGTGACCGGATGACGCCAAATAGTAAATAATACTTAATATTTGTTGCGACAAAATGGTAGATTTTATCGCCGGAATTATCTGCTTTTTTACAGTAAATCCCCTTGATTGTTATCCTGGCATACTGTCGATTATATTTTAAGCCCCAATCTTCTAATTCTTTTCAGTAAAGCAGGATTTTATCAATGAACACCCATTTTCTCTGACCTCGTGCGACAAAAAAAGTTGTCCAGACAACGATCAAAACCCCCACTTAGTTGTTGATGCGAATAAACCTCATCGCCAGTCTCGACCATAATCTGGTCACACCAGCACTTAAAACCGCAACTTCAATTAGAAAGCTTTGATTATTTAGCCATTCATCTATTTATCATTTTCTATCAAATGTGCAGCATATCTGCCGCTGAACACCCTGCTTTTAATGCCGGCATTACACTGAGCAAATCTCAGCCAGAAGCATATGCTTTGTAAAAACCAATAATGAGATTATTGTACCAAAGATACCGTCAGCGCCCCTGTTGCGTACCGGCGTGATAGTAAAACCGTGGCTATCGCGCCAAAACCTGACTCAGCGCTTCAAAAGCGCTGAACAGAGGAGTAAATTGTGCAGGGTTATTTTCCACGGCAGGAACGCGGCTCTGCCAGTTAAGGCGATGTAGATGAATTTTCAAATTGATAAATCAGGTAAGCTGGACAACGTCTGCTACGACATTCGTGGCCCGGTGTTAAAAGAAGCAAAACGTCTCGAAGAAGAAGGCAATAAAGTCCTTAAACTCAACATCGGTAACCCGGCCCCCTTCGGCTTTGAAGCGCCCGATGAAATCCTGGTCGATGTGATTCGCAACCTGCCGAGCGCGCAGGGCTATTGCGATTCAAAAGGTCTCTACTCCGCCCGTAAAGCCATTATGCAACACTACCAGGCGCGCGGCATGCGCGACGTCACCGTTGAAGATATCTATATCGGCAATGGTGTTTCTGAGCTGATTGTGCAATCGATGCAGGCGCTGCTGAACAGTGGCGACGAAATGCTGGTTCCCGCGCCCGACTATCCGTTATGGACCGCGGCGGTTTCCCTCTCCAGCGGCAAAGCGGTGCACTATTTATGCGATGAGTCATCTGACTGGTTCCCGGACCTTGATGATATTCGCAGCAAAATCACTCCGCGCACTCGCGGCATTGTGATTATCAATCCGAATAACCCAACCGGTGCGGTCTACAGCAAAGAGTTGCTGATGGAAGTGGTTGAACTGGCGCGCCAGCATAACCTGATCATCTTCGCCGACGAGATTTACGATAAGATTTTGTATGATGCCGCGCAGCACCACTCGATTGCCGCAATGGCGCCGGATCTGTTAACCATCACCTTTAATGGTTTGTCGAAAACCTACCGTGTTGCCGGCTTCCGTCAGGGCTGGATGGTACTGAACGGCCCGAAAAAACATGCAAAAGGCTATATTGAAGGTCTGGAGATGCTGGCATCGATGCGACTGTGTGCTAACGTGCCGGCGCAGCACGCCATTCAGACCGCACTGGGTGGTTATCAGAGTATCAGTGAATTTATCGCGCCGGGCGGCCGCCTGTACGAACAGCGCCAGCGTGCCTGGGAACTGATTAATGAGATCCCCGGCGTCAGCTGCGTGAAACCTCAGGGTGCGCTGTATATGTTCCCGCGCATTGATCCTAAACGCTTTAATATTCATGACGACCAGAAAATGGTGCTCGATTTCCTGCTACAGGAAAAAGTGCTGCTGGTACAGGGAACCGCATTTAACTGGCCATGGCCGGATCACGTGCGCATCGTCACGCTGCCGCGCGTCGATGAACTGGAAATGGCGGTGAACAAGTTTGGCCGTTTCCTTGAAGGCTATCGTCAATAAGCCGTAACGTTGCGGGCAGTGTTATTGCTGCCCGTACCTCAGCTGACGGCTCTCGCGCTGCACAACAGGATAGATCGCTATGAACCAAAGCCATTTCTTCGCTCATCTTTCCCGTCTGAAACTGATCAATCGCTGGCCGCTGATGCGCAATGTGCGCACCGAAAATGTCTCTGAGCATAGTCTGCAAGTGGCCATGGTGGCGCACGTACTGGCACTGATCAAAAACCAGAAGTTTTCCGGTCAGCTTAATGCGGAACGCATCGCCATGCTGGCGCTGTATCACGATGCCAGCGAAGTCCTGACCGGCGATCTGCCGACCCCGGTTAAATATTACAATGCTCAGATCGCCCATGAATATAAGCAGATCGAAAAGATCGCCCAGCAAAAGCTGATCGAAATGCTGCCAGAGGATCTGCAGGATGCTTTCCGGCCACTGCTGGATGAACATCTGCACTCGCCAGAAGAGAGCGCGGTCGTAAAACAGGCTGATGCGTTGTGCGCTTATCTGAAATGCCTGGAAGAGCTGTCGGCGGGCAACAATGAATTCCGTCAGGCAAAGGCCAGACTGGAAAAAACGCTTAATGACCGGCGCAGCCCGGAGATGGATTATTTTATCGAGGTATTCGTACCGAGTTTTAATCTGTCGCTGGATGAGATTAGCCAGGATACGCCGTTATAACTCGCCGCCTGAGTGCACGGGAGCGCATGCAGGCGGCGGTAAACAGTGCTGACAACGCCGGTAAACACGGCTCAGTGACGACGCTGATTCAGCTGTTCTTCTGTCAGGCCGGTTATCTGGCTAATTTTCGCCCTTCTGCAAGCATTTTAACGGCGACGTCTTTCATTGCTTCCTGTCGCCGTTGCTGCAATCCTCTCTCAAGCCCTTTCTTTAATCCTTACTGCTCAAGATGACGCTGCATCGCCGCGATAGCGTAACGCATTGCCGGAAGGTCATATGCTTGTCAGGCAGCGCAGGATATGAGTATCAACTCATGCCGGGCTAAATCATGCTCAGTGCTTTCTGTGCACCTCAAAACTACCGTCAGCATTTTTGTTAATAATCAGCTCTTCCAGTGAGGAGAGCACCATATTAACGTCTTCGAGGCGTGGTGCATCAGACGGTGGGTTGACCGCAATCACATGGCTACCCGCCGCCAGTCCAGACAGGATACCTGCGCCCGCATCCTCCACGACCACACACTCTTCCGGTTCCAGTTGCAGTAGCTGTGCACCTAACAAATAGGCATCCGGCTCAGGTTTACCGCGTGCCACGCGCTCTGCGGTAACAAACACTTCCGGCTCGGGCAAGCCGGTAGCGGCACGACGCGCTGAAGCGACCGGTACTGAACCTGAGGTAACAATTGCCCACGGAATTGCCAGCTCGTCCAGCGTTGCCAGCAGCTGCTGCGCACCGGGCAGAGCGATAATGCCATCAGTATCTTCCGCTTCAATTTTTTCCAGCGCGTAGAATTCACGCTGAATTTCCTCATCAGAGGCACCAGCCATAAAATGACGCAGTGAGGTAATCGCCTGTTTACCATGGATAAAATTCAGAATCTCTGTAGCATCGATGCCGTGACGTTTGCCCCAGTTGGTCCATGCACGTTCGACAGCAGGGAGTGAATCAACCAGCGTGCCGTCTAAATCAAACAGAAAACCTTTACACTTCACTTGCGTTTCCTTCTCAGGCGTTGATGATTTGCGCGATCTCGTTCGCACTCAGATGGTACTGCCGTGGACAAGTTTGCCACACTGTCAGCATCCGTTGGTATTTTTCCCACATTGGCGTCTGCGCATTAAAGCCATGGGTACCGGAATCGAACTGGGTATAGCGTCCTTCAATATTCACCATAAAGCGCACATAGCCGAGATAGCGAGCCTCCGTCGCGGCATCAAAGCCGAGAAATGCCAGGCGCCGCTCTTCCAGCCCGCTGTTATTTTTCAGATTTGTCCAGGAAACATGCAGCGCATGATGCATCTCCATGATGTCGATAAGCGTGCGGCACACTTCTTCGCTAAGCTCACCGAATTCGCGATCCAGTTCGCGCAGCTGCAAACCGTAACCGCGTTCAACAATGGTCTGCTGACGACGATAGCGCTCGGCATTATCCGCATCAAGCATCGTCATTATTTTGTACTGGTTGGAGAGAATTAAACGCTGGGCGTGGGTCATTTCCATCTTGAACTCCTGTGTCACCTGGACAGTAGTAATTTAAATCAGATGACCAAGAATCGCACAACGCGGAAGACCAGGGTATCGCAAGCAGCGGCTTCTTTGATTTAGCGCGGGTTTCCACCAATTTTTTTTCGGTGGGAACCCGCGAGTCACTCAAAGATCGTCGAGGAAGGTTTTATCGAGCTGTTTAAATGCGCGTTTCAGCACTTCAGCCAGCGACTGGTAGGTGGGTTTACCTTCTACCGGGGCAATCGCTTGTCCGGCTTCCTGCAACTTCGCCCTTACCTCATGGAACCACTGTAACAACGTCGGTGGCAGCGGCGTGACAGAGCGCTTACCCAACCACCACAGCCCCTGCATTGGCAAGGTACAGGCAAATAGCGCCGTGGCCACCGCCGGGCCGAGCTGGCCGCCAAGAGCAATCTGCCATGTGAGGGTAAATATCGCCAACGGAGGCATAAAACGAATGGCGAAACGCGTGGCGCGAGTGACACGGTTTTCCGGGAACATTGGAGCAAGGCGCTTATCGACAGGCCATGTCTTCATATAATGCTGTCCAAGCTGGAACAATTTGAACCAACTGACGGAGCCGGAGTGATTAGCCATGGCGGACCTCAACTTCAGAGATAAAAAATAAAAAAATTAAGTAACCAAACAACTTTACATTACATCCTTCAATATATTTTGTCTTTAACTGTCACTGTCGTTATCCTGAGCGCGATTTTTAGGACTGGAACGTGAGCAATCTTAATCAACTGTTGGCCGGGACATGATTAGTTAAGCTGGCCTTCAAAAAAAACTGTAAAATAACCAAGTTTTTTTGCTGTCGGAGACAATTTTTCCCGTCAGTATGATTTTAATCATTAATGTACCAGCTTTCATGCGCTACGCTGATAGTCTGATTGAGTTTATTTTAGCCACTTTTAACAAATAGGTACTTCCATGTCGAGTAAGTTAGTACTGGTTCTGAACTGCGGTAGTTCTTCACTTAAGTTTGCCATCATCAATCCGGCAGACGGTGAAGAGTATCTGTCTGGTTTAGCTGAGTGTTTCCATCTGCCTGAAGCGCGTATCAAATGGAAGATCGACGGCGCTAAACATGAAGCCGCGTTGGGTGCAGGTGCAGCACACAGTGAAGCACTTAACTTTATGGTTAAAACTATTCTGGCACAAAAACCTGAGCTGTCAGCACAAATCGCTGCAATCGGCCATCGCATTGTGCATGGTGGTGAAAAACTGACCCAGTCGGTAGTCATCACTGATGAAGTGGTTCAGGGAATCAAAGACGCCTCCTCATTCGCTCCGCTGCACAATCCGGCACACCTGATCGGCATCGACGAAGCAATGAAAAACTTCCCGCTGCTGTCTGATAAAAATGTCGCCGTGTTCGACACCGCTTTTCATCAGACCATGCCGGAAGAGTCTTATCTCTACGCCCTGCCGTATTCCTTATATAAAGAGCATGGCGTTCGTCGTTACGGCGCGCACGGCACCAGCCACTTCTACGTGACGCACGAAGCAGCTAAAATGCTGAACAAGCCGCTGGAAGAGCTGAATATTATTACCTGCCATCTCGGCAATGGTGGTTCAGTTTCAGCCATCCGTAACGGCGTTTGCGTTGACACCTCAATGGGTCTGACGCCGCTGGAAGGCCTGGTCATGGGCACCCGCAGTGGTGATATCGATCCGGCTATTATCTTCTTCCTGCACGATACGCTCGGTATGAGCGTTGATGCGATCAACAAACTGCTGACCAAAGAGTCCGGCCTGCTCGGCCTGACCGAAGTCACCAGCGACTGCCGTTACGTGGAAGATAATTACAACGATAAAGCAGATGCTAAACGCGCGATGGATGTATTCTGCCACCGCCTGGCGAAATATATCGGCTCTTACACTGCGCTGATGGATGGCCGTCTGGATGCAGTGGTATTCACCGGTGGTATCGGCGAAAACGCCGCCATGGTGCGTGAGCTGACGCTGGCTAAACTGGCTCTGCTGGGCTTTGATGTCGACCACGAGCGTAACCTTGCAGCGCGCTTTGGCAAATCAGGCTTTATCAATAAAGAAGGCACCCGCCCTGCGGTGGTGATCCCAACCAACGAAGAGTTGGTGATCGCGCAAGACGCTGCCCGCCTTACTGCTTAATGCTTCTCCTCCGTCAGCTCAGGCTGGCGGAGTTGTTTTGGACACCACGCAACACCTGAGAGGTTTACCGTGTCACGTACAATTATGTTGATTCCAACCGGTACCAGCGTCGGCCTGACCAGTGTCAGCCTTGGCGTTATCCGGGCCATGGAGCGTAAAGGCGTTCGTCTCAGCGTCTTCAAACCTATCGCACAACCGCGCCTCGGCGGTAACACGCCAGACCAGACCACCACCATCATTCGCAAAAACTCCTCAATCCCGGCGGCCGAGCCGCTGGAAATGAGCCGCGTAGAATCACTGCTGGGCTCGAATCAGCAGGATGTATTGATGGAAGAGATCATCGCCCGCTATCACGAAAACACCAAAGATGCGGAAGTGGTGCTGGTTGAAGGCCTGGTGCCAACACGTAAACATCAGTTTGCCAATGCACTGAACTATGAAATTGCTAAAACGCTGAATGCAGAAATCGTTTTCGTTACCGCACTGGGCAATGACTCACCGGCTCAGCTGAAAGAGCGTATCGAACTGACGCAAAGCAGCTTCGGCGGCAGTAAAAACAAAAGCATCACCGGCGTGATTATCAACAAACTGAATGCGCCGGTTGACGATCAGGGACGTACTCGCCCTGACCTGTCTGAAATTTTTGATGACTCGACCAAAGCCAGCGTCGCGAATATCGATCCGAAGCAGCTGTTTGCCAACAGCCCGCTGCCGGTTCTGGGCTGTGTGCCATGGAGCTTCGAGCTTATCGCCACCCGCGCCATCGATATGTGCCGCCACCTGAATGCGCGCATCATTAACGAAGGCGATATCAATACCCGCCGCGTTAAGTCGGTGACCTTCTGCGCACGTAGCATTCCACATATGCTGGAGCATTTCCGTCCAGGTTCCCTGCTGGTCACCTCCGCAGATCGCCCGGACGTGCTGGTTGCCGCCTGCCTGGCGGCGATGAACGGCGTGGAAATCGGTGCCATCCTGCTGACCGGCGGTTATGAAATTGATGACCGTATTAACAAACTGTGTGAGCGTGCGTTCCAGACCGGCCTGCCGGTATTTATGGTCGACACCAACACCTGGCAGACCTCACTGAGCCTGCAAAGCTTTAATCTGGAAGTGCCCAGCGATGATACCCAGCGTATCGAACGCGTGCAGGAGTACGTCGCCAGCCATATTGATGCCGACTGGATAGAGTCACTGACTGCCACCTCCGAGCGCAGCCGTCGCCTGTCGCCACCAGCCTTCCGCTACCAGCTGACCGAGCTGGCACGTAAAGCCGGTAAACGCATCGTACTGCCAGAAGGCGATGAGCCACGTACCGTTAAAGCGGCTGCGATTTGCGCCGAACGCGGTATTGCGCACTGCGTACTGTTAGGTAATCCTGAAGAGATTCAGCGCGTTGCAGCAGTACAGGGTGTTGAGCTGGGCGCAGGCATCGACATCGTTGATCCGGAAGTGGTACGTGAAAACTATGTTGCCCGCCTGGTAGAACTGCGTAAAAGCAAAGGCATGACCGAAGTGGTCGCACGCGAGCAGCTGGAAGACAACGTGGTACTTGGTACCATGATGCTGGAACAAAACGAAGTAGACGGACTGGTTTCCGGTGCAGTACACACCACTGCCAACACCATTCGTCCACCGTTGCAGCTGATCAAAACCGCGCCAAACAGTTCACTGGTTTCTTCAGTGTTCTTTATGCTGCTGCCTGAGCAGGTGCTGGTTTACGGTGACTGCGCTATCAACCCGGATCCTACCGCCGATCAGCTGGCAGAGATTGCCATTCAGTCGGCAGACTCCGCAGCGGCGTTTGGTATCGATCCGCGCGTGGCAATGATCTCCTACTCAACCGGTAACTCCGGAGCCGGTAGTGATGTGGAAAAAGTACGTGAAGCGACGCGTATCGCGCAGGAAAAACGTCCTGACCTGGTCATTGACGGTCCGTTACAGTATGACGCAGCGATTATGGCCGATGTGGCAAAATCTAAAGCGCCAAACTCACCGGTTGCAGGCCGTGCTACCGTGTTTATCTTCCCGGATCTGAACACCGGTAACACCACCTATAAAGCGGTACAGCGTTCAGCTGACCTGATCTCGATTGGCCCAATGCTGCAAGGTATGCGCAAGCCGGTCAACGATCTGTCACGCGGTGCGCTGGTAGACGATATCGTTTACACCATCGCATTGACTGCGATTCAGTCCTTACAGGCTGAAGGCTAAGCTGAAAAAAAACCGCTTGCGCCTGCAAGCGGTTTTTCTGCTATTTAATTCTGCTCTTTGTTACGACTTAACCACAACGAAAGCGCTTTCAGCGAGTCAGAGGTGAACTCATCACAGCGGCTGGTTACCTCTTCCGGCGTCATCCAGAATACCTCTGCAACCTCCTCTTCCTGCATGGCGAACGGGCCATGTGAGACACAGCTAAACAGCCCGCCCCAGACGCGACAGTGTGGATCCTCAAAATAGAACTGCCCGTGCTCGGCAAAAGGCACCGCTGCGATACCCAGCTCTTCTTCCGCTTCACGACGTGCTGACTCCAGTAACACTTCCCCACTCTGCACTACGCCACCCGCAGTGGCATCCAGCATACCCGGCATAAAATCTTTATTATCGGTACGGCGCTGCACCAGAATTTTTCCCATACCATCGTGAACCACGATATAGGTTGCGCGATGGCGCAGGCATTGTGCACGCATCTGAGTCCGACTCGACTGAGCAATCACCTCGTTATCTTCGTTAACGATATCCACCCACTCCGTACCGGCAGCCTGACTTTGTTCCACCATCAGTGACCCTTTTTTTTCTGTTCTGGCGCATGGTTGCGCATATGGTTGTCGCAACCGCCTAAAGTAATGGCTTATGTTATCGGACGCAATAAGCGCAACGGGTAGTTAACGTGTTTTGCCCGATTCTCCTGACCACAGCTGCACGGACGCACGTTGCCACTGGAAAAAAGCGTAATCAGCCAATTTTTCAGGGAGATCGTCACCGTGCAAAGCCAGACGATTAAGCATAATCGCTAAATCGGTATCGGCAATTGACCATTCACCAAACAGATTTTGCTGGCCGCTGACAATCAAGCGTTCAGCGACCGCAATCAGCTTTTGTGCCGCATACTGTCCTGCCTCAGAGAGCGGTGGAAACTTCTCTGCGGCAAACAGCACTTCTGTTGGACGTTCCGCACGCAGCGCTAACAGATCGCTGCGCAGCCAGGCCTGTATTTCACGCGCGCGGGCGCGTTTTTGCAGGTCACGCGGATATAGGCGTTCAAATTCGGGTGCCGGAAAGCGCTCTTCCAGATACCCCAATTGCCGACGACTCGCTTAACAGAAAGTCATCAACCTGCAGGGTGGGAACCCTGGCAGTCAGTGATATTTCACGATAGCGTTCACTCAGATGTTCAGCTGATGCCAGATCGACTCGCTTCAGGCTTAAGGGCACCCCTTTCTCAGTCAGCGCCACATAAACCGACATCGCATAAGGGCTGAAAAACGACGCATCGGACCATAGGGTAATTTTCGGATAATCCATTCTGATTCCTTTGACAGAGTGACGCAGACGGAATCTCATTGTTTACCGATTTTTCCCGACAAAGGCAATCGGCAACTGCGGGGATTAGGGCTGGCTTTCGCCGAATGCCGGGCGCAGCTTCCTTTTTCGATCATTTCGCGTCACAGCCGGTTCTCTTCTATGCTGAAAACAGGCTGTCACACAACGCATAAGGATATTCAGCATGCATATTTTACTCACCGGTGGCACCGGACTGATTGGCAGCCATCTTATCCCGCGTTTGCTGCAGTCGGGTCATCAGATCAGTGTGGTAACGCGTGACGTCGCTGCCGCCAGAGCCCGGCTCGATTCGGCCGTTAATCTGTGGTCAGGCCTGGCGCAGCAGCGCGATCTGAATGAAATTGACGCGATAATCAACCTGGCGGGCGAACCGATCGCCGAGAAGCGCTGGAGTGAACATCAAAAACAGAAACTGTGTGAAAGCCGCTGGCAGATTACCGAGCGGCTGGCTTCACTGATAAATGCCAGCAGCAATCCACCCTCGGTGTTTATTTCCGGCTCGGCTACCGGTTTTTATGGCGATACTGGCGATCTGGTAATGACCGAGGACGACCCCGGAAACGATGAGTTTACGCATCAACTTTGCGCACGCTGGGAGGCACTGGCGCTCGGCGCCGCAAGTGAGCGTACCCGCGTCTGTCTGATGCGCACCGGCGTGGTGCTGGCGAAGCAAGGCGGTGCGCTGGCAAAAATGAAACTGCCGTTTAAACTGGGAATTGGCGGGCCATTGGGCAACGGTAAGCAGTATATGCCGTGGATCCATCTCGACGATATGTTGAATGCAATTCTTTGGCTGCTGAATAATCCGCAGCTGGAGGGGCCGTTTAATATGGTGTCACCCTATGCGGTGCGCAATGAGCAATTTGCCGCCGCTCTCGGGCATGCCATGCATCGGCCGGCGTTTATGCGCACCCCAGCCAGCGCGATTAAACTGATGATGGGAGAGTCGGCCGTCCTGGTCCTGGGCGGGCAACATGTGCTGCCAAAACGGCTGGAAGAGTCCGGTTTCGCTTTTCGCTGGTATCAGCTGGATGAGGCTCTGCGCGACGTAGTGTGATCACCGCCGGTGATGATTGCAGGGGCAGCGTTTTCGGCGCCCCTGCATTCAGTATCAAATAAAACTACTTCAATGCACCCGATAAAAACTGCTGCAAACGGGCACTTTTGGGATGGTTGAACAGCTCTTGCGGTGGCCCCTCCTCTTCAATCTTACCCTGATGCAAGAAGATGACATGGCTGGAAACATGGCGAGCAAATTCCATTTCATGCGTTACGACCACCATGGTTTTCCCCTCCTCCGCCAGCTTTTGCATGATACGCAGCACTTCACCCACCAGCTCAGGATCGAGCGCAGAAGTCGGCTCATCGAACAGTAATACTTCGGGTTCCATCGCCAGCGCACGGGCAATAGAGACACGCTGCTGCTGACCGCCGGAAAGATTGACCGGGTATTTACCGCGCGCCAGTTCATCAATACCGACCTTATCCAGATAACGAACGGCACGTTCACGCGCTGCCTGCTTGCTCAGGCCCAGCACCTGGATCGGCGCTTCCATCACATTCTCCAGCACCGTCATATGGCTCCAGAGATTGAAGTGTTGGAATACCATCGTCAGCCGGGTGCGCAGCGTGCGTAGCTGCTCCTTATTGGATACTTTAAGCTGGCCGTCAGTATCGCGCACCAGATTAATCGCCTGATTATTTACCGCAATCGCTCCTTCGCTGGGTTTTTCGAGAAAGTTAATGCAGCGTAAAAATGTGCTTTTTCCGGACCCTGATGAACCAATAATACTGATGACGTCACCGGCATTGGCCTGCAATGAAACGCCCTTCAGCACCTCATGTTTTCCATAGCGCTTATGGAGTTCAGTTACGTTTAATTTATTTTCGGCCATAGTGTTACTTACTCAATGGGACGATGAGGGTTTAACATGCGCCAGCCAGCGCTTTTCCGCCATGCGGAACAGGCTGATCAGCACATAGGAAATAACCAGATACAGCACGGCAGCAATACCAAAGGCGGTAAACGGCTGATAGGTTGCCGAATTAATATCACGCGCAACCTTCAGTAAATCCGGCACCGTAGCGGTAAATGCCAGCGCGGTAGAGTGCAGCATCAGAATCACTTCATTGCTATAGGCCGGCAGCGCGGAGCGCAGGGCTGAAGGCAGAATAATGCAGCGATAAAGTTTGAAAGTTGAAAAACCATATGCGCGTGCCGCTTCGATTTCACCGTGTGGTACACCACGAATTGCACCAGCAAAAATCTCGGTGGTATAGGCACAGGTGTTCAGCGTCAGAGCCAGCAAGGTGCAGTTCAGGCCGCTGCGGAAAAAGGCATTCAGCATCTCGGTGCCTTTCACCACCTCCAGCGTATACATGCCGGAATAGAATACCAACAGCTGCACATACAGCGGTGTACCGCGAAACACATAAGTAAAGAGCCAGACAGGAAAACGCACCGCGCGATTCGGCGATACCCGGGCAATCGCCAGTAGCACCGCCATGCAACCGCCGAGCACCACCGAAATAATGAGCAGCCAAAGAGTGATCGCCACGCCGGTAAAGCGATAGCCGTCGGTCCAGAGCAGGGCTTTCCAGTACTCGTGAATAATCTCGATCATAGTTCTGCCCTTTTCACCCCTACCGAGTAGCGGCGTTCAAGCCACCACAACACACCGTTCGATAGCGTGGTAAATATCAGATAAATCACCCCGGCCACAATGGCAAAATAAAACGGTTCCCAGGTACTTTTTCCTGCCAGCTGGGTTGCCTTTACCAAATCCTCAAGACCCAGAAGAGACACCAGCGCAGTGGCTTTCAGAATAACTTGCCAGTTATTGCCGATACCCGGCAGAGCAAAGCGCATCATGCCTGGAAACAGAATGCGACGGAAAACCTGCGAGCCGGTAAAACCGAACGCGGTCGCCGCTTCAATTTGGCCTTTCGGCACCGCCAGATAAGCACCCCGGAATGTTTCAGTAAAGTAAGCGCCGTAAATAAAACCCAGCGTCAGGATACCGGCCACCATCGGGTCGATATTGAACTGTTGAATCCCGACAGCATCGGTTACCGCGTTGAGGGCGATCTGCAATCCGTAAAAGATCAGCAGCATCAGTACCAGATCGGGCACACCACGAATCAGGGTGGTGTAACCTTCGAAAATGAGAGCAATAAGACGATTGCTGGATAACTTTGCGCCCGCGCCAATCAGACCCAGCACTACCGCGATTAACAGCGAACTTAACGCCAGCTCCAGCGTGACCGCTGCGCCCTTTAAGATGACTTCAGAATAGCCATACAGCATGGATGTAATCCTGTCGTATACAGTCGAACAAATGGCCGCCCGCCTGCTGCGGGCAACCATCACAGGCAACCTCAATCGCCTTTCACTGATTGAGGTTGACGACAGGTGTTACTCAGCCACCGTAGACATCAAAGTCAAAGTACTTCTTCGCCAATTTGTCGTAGGTGCCGTCTGCACGCATCTCAGCGAAAGCTTTATCAATTGCCGCTTTCAGCTCGGTATCATCTTTGCGCATGCCCATACCGGTACCGACGCCAAAAATCGCATCATCTTTCACTGCCGGGCCGGCAAACTGATAATCTTTACCTACCGGTTGCTTCAGGAAGCCTTCGCTGGCAGCGACTTCATCCTGAAATGCAGCATCAATACGACCGGCGGTCAGATCCTGATAGACCAGATCCTGGTTAGCGTAAGGCGTGACCGTCACCCCTTTTGGACGCCAGTACTGGTTAGCGTAAGTTTCTTGTGTAGTGCCTTGCAGCAGGCCAATAGTTTTGCCTTTCAGTGACTCAGTCGTCGGCTGAATTGGCGAACCTTTAGGGGCGATCAGACGGGAATTGGCAGCATACAACTTTTCAGAGAAGGCGATCTCCTGCTGACGTTTTTCGGTGATGGAAAGTGAAGAGATAATCACATCGATTTTCTTCGCCTTCAGCGAAGGGATCAGCGCATCGAAATCACTTTCGACATAGCTACATTTCGCTTCAATACGTTTGCAAATCTCGTTGGCCAAATCGATATCAAAACCGACCAGTTGCCCCTGCGCGTTTTTCGACTCGAACGGCGCATAGGTCGGATCGGTTCCGATACGCAGATTTTTTGGTACAGCAGCGAACGCACTGCTTGCGCTGGAGAAGGCCAGCACCAGAGAAAGAGCCAGGACCTGCTTTTTCATACATTACCCTCAAGTAAATTGCTTATTTTTATATGGTGCGAGATGTGTTTGCGCCGTTTCTTTTTGCAGATTTCATGCCAGTTCTTTGGCATGTTGCTGCCCGGAATGAGTGTGCAATGTACACGGCTAAAACCGGGCGCTGGCGCTTAGTTTGCGAGGGAAATATAACAGGGTTGTTGTGGCCTGGCGGCAATTATGTTGCTTTTTAGTGCGCGCGATGCACGAATAGTGATCCAGTCCTGATTATTGCACCACCGCGATGCAATTGGCTAAATGTTACGCACCCTGCCAACGTGTAAACAGATCCTGTGGCAGGGAAATCTCAAACTGATCGATCACCCGGTTCACCGTTTGGTCGATTATTTGCTGGATAGTTTCTGGCCGGTGATAAAACGCCGGCACCGGTGGCATAATAATCGCACCCAGCTCTGCCGCGCTGGTCATCATCCGCAGATGCCCCAGATGCAGCGGGGTTTCACGCACGCAGAGCACCAGCCGCCGCCGCTCTTTTAACACCACATCGGCTGCGCGCGTCAGCAGATCGTCGGTATAGCTGTGGACAATGCCCGACAGCGTCTTCATTGAGCAGGGTAAAATCACCATGCCATCGGTTTTAAACGAGCCGGATGAAATACTGGCGGCAATATCGCGCACGTCATGCACCACGTCGGCCATCGCCTGCACGTCACGCACCGACAGATCGCTTTCCAGCGCCAGCGTCTGGCGTGCCGCCTGACTCATCACCAGGTGAGTCTCCACTTCCGCTACCTGCTGCAAAACTTGCAGCATACGCACGCCATAAATTACGCCGCTGGCGCCGGAAATTCCGATAATGAGTCGCTTCATACTTTTGCCTTGTTCAGTCACGCTTAATCGCGCAAGTTTGGACGTTGACGCACTAAATTACAACTGCGCTGCCGGTGCGGCGATGATTCCTTTGCGGGACATCCAGCAGCAGCGCAAAAAGATATTTACCTGAAACATGACTTAAATCGTCTCCCCCATCGACAAGCGATAATGCAAATCTACTTGTTCAATGGTGGGCTGATGCTGAATCTTTTTAATCAGCATCCCGGCGGCAATTTTGCCCATATCAAAGCGCGGCGTAATCACACTGGCGAGTTTAGGCGTGATCACCTGACCAATTTCCAGACCGTGGAACCCGGCAATCGCCAGCTGCTGCGGAACAAGGATGCCCGCCGCATGGCACTCCTGTAACACCCCAACCGCCAGATCATCATTGGTACAGAGAATACCGTCCATATCCGGGTACATCTGCCGCGCCAGCGTCATCATGCCGCTGCCAATCGATACTGATGACACTTTACCCGGCACAATACGGCCAGCCGCTAATCCCGCCGCCGCCATGGCTTCGCTGTAGCCAGCATAGCGCTGTTGATCGCGGGCGTCTGACATTGACCCGAAATAAATAATCCGTTTTTTGCCGCTGGCAATCAGCATATTGGTCATATCAAAACCGGCACGAGTATTATTAAAACCGACATTGATCCGCCCCGGCGTCTGGCTTAGCCCCATCACTTCAGCCACCGGAATCGCAGCGGCGTTAAGATATTTTTCGGCGCGTACCGTATGAGTGGTTTCGGTCAGCAGCAGCGCTTTAACATTAAAGGCCAGCACCGTGGCGATTTGCTGTTCCTCGCGTTGCTGGTCGTAGTCGTAATTGACCACCAGCGTTTGATAGCCCTGCGCACGGGTAACAGATTCGATACCCGCTAACAGATCGGCGAAGATTTGATTGTGAAAAGAGGGGATCAGCACCCCGATACGCGGCAGCTGATGGTTGACCAGATTATCAGTATCAGGCTGATAACCGACTTCCGCGATAACGCTGGCGATCAGCGCGGCGGTCTCTACTTTGACTTTTTCAGGCGTGCGCAGATAGCGGCTGACCGTCATTTTTGTTACACCAGCCAGGGTGGCAATATCATGTAACGTTATGCGTTGCATTTTCATTATTCATGTCCGTCACACGGCCACTACGTTGCGCCATTATGCCTGCTGTATTAGTAATGAGAAATTTGCCAATAAAAAAGCCAGCCGGTTTAAACCGGCTGGCATGATTTTCAGCAAAAGTCAGAGCAACTGACGCGTCAGCCTTAACCTTCGTTGTGCATCTCAAGGTTTTCCACTTCATTCTGGCGCGCCAGTGCTTTGGCATCGTCATTACGCAGTGACTGGAGATACTCAAGATATTGCTGATCGACATCTTTAGTGACGTAAATACCGTTAAACACCGAGCATTCAAACTGCGCGATATCCGGATTCTCTTCTCGTACCGCTTCGATCAGATCGTCAAGATCCTGGAAAATCAGCGCGTCGGCGCCAATAATCTGGCGAATCTCTTCTACCTCACGCCCATGAGCAATCAGCTCGGTGGCGCTTGGCATATCGATGCCGTACACGTTCGGGAAACGAATTTCCGGTGCTGCAGACGCGAGATAAACTTTCTTCGCTCCGGCCTCACGCGCCATCTCAATAATCTGCTCAGAGGTGGTGCCTCGCACAATCGAGTCATCCACTAACAGCACGTTTTTATCGCGGAACTCTGCACGGTTGGCGTTCAGCTTACGGCGAACCGCGCTGCGGCGCAGGTGCTGGCCCGGCATAATGAAGGTGCGGCCAACATAGCGGTTTTTCACAAAGCCCTGACGATAAGGCTTATTCAGAATCCCGGCAATCTCCAGCGCGATATCGCAGGAAGTTTCCGGAATAGGAATGACCACGTCGATATCCAGGTCTTCCCATTCGCGCGCAATCTTGGCACCGAGCTTGGTTCCCATACGCACACGGGCACTGTAGACCGAAATCTTGTCGATAAACGAGTCAGGACGGGCAAAGTAGACGTATTCGAACAGGCACGGATTGCTTTTCGGATTTTCCGCGCACTGACGCGTAGAAAGCTGCCCTTTCTCGGTGATGTACACCGCTTCTCCCGGCGCGACATCACGCAGGAACTCGAAGCCGAGTGTATCCAGCGCCACGCTCTCCGAGGCTACCATATACTCAACGCGACCATCAGCCATTGCACGCTTGCCGATCACCAGCGGACGAATGCCGTTTGGATCGCGGAAAGCCACCATACCGTGACCGATGATCATCGCCACCACAGCGTAAGCACCGCGCACCCGCTGGTGCACCGCAGCCACCGCCGCAAAAATGTTTTCAGCTTCCAGCGGATAGTGCTGAAAGCGATCCAGTTCCTGCGCAAAGATATTCAGCAGAATTTCTGAATCAGACGTGGTGTTAACGTGGCGACGACCGCTTTCAAACAGCTGCTTACGCAATTCATGTGCGTTAGTCAGGTTGCCGTTATGTGCAAGGGTAATGCCGTAAGGGGAGTTAACGTAGAAGGGCTGCGCTTCAGAAGCACTGGAGCTTCCGGCGGTCGGATAACGGACGTGACCGATACCCATATTACCCTGCAGACGCTGCATATGACGCGCTTCAAATATATCGCTGACCAGGCCATTCGCCTTACGCAGACGGAAGCAATTTAATGCATCGATGGTGACGATGCCTGCAGCATCCTGACCACGGTGCTGAAGCACCGTTAACGCGTCATAAATCGACTGGTTTACCGGCATGAAACCGGTGATACCGACAATACCGCACATGTTGTCATATCCTCATAAGCCGCACCCCCGGCGCGATTACCGGGGTAAAAAACTCGACGTGCTTTGCAGGTAGTCAAAAAACCACCTGATGATGTAACTGAACTGGGGAACCAGTTGAGACTGTTGCCAGTCCGGACTTTTTGAGAAGCCGGTGAATGTATCGAGGAAAAACAGAATGGCAGAAACAATCAGTACGCCACGCAGTGCCCCGAAACAGACGCCCAACACCCTGTCGGTACCTGACAGGCCGGTCTTTTCGACCAGGGAGCCAATCACATAATTCACTATAGCCCCCACGATCAGGGTGGCAATAAAGAGTATGCCAATGGCAATTCCATTTCGAACCAGTTCGTCTTCAAAACCTGTGAACCAGACCGCAAGATAGGAGTAGTAATGACTGGCGACAAAGAATGCGCATCCCCAGGTAACGAGAGATAACGCTTCCCGAACAAACCCGCGGATCAGGCTAACCAGAGCCGAAAAACCGATAACCGCAATGATGACGTAATCTATCCAGACCATGAACTCTTCCAGCGACAGTGCCCCTGCATCCAGTTCGGGGCGAATTCTAACAGAAAAAGAAAACGTTTGCGTAACGTTTTCCTTTGCCAGACCAAATAAAAAGAGGCGATTAAAAAAACCTCAATCGCCACGGGTTATTACATTAATTAGCGACCCCGGCGACGAGAATTCAGCATTCCGTATGCCATCAGCGCGGGAGCCGAAACGGCTCCCGTTGGTCAGTGAAAACGCGATTATTTACCGCACGCTATAAGGCTTAACCACGCCACCCAGGCCAGTAATCCCTTTGAGTTCACTGACAGAGGCCTGCATTTTGGCTTTTGATGCGTCCGGGCCAACATAGATACGGGTAATCTGATCCTGTACCGGCGTTGACGGCACGGTATAAGCGCGATAGCCCGACAACCTAAGCTGCGCGACAATCTCATTCACTTTCGCCGCATTTTTCAATGCGCCCAGCTGCACCACATACGCCTGACCGCTCGGTGCTTGCTCCTGCGGCTTATTTTCCTGCTTCGGCTGTTCGACCGGTTTGGCCTGCTCAACCGGCTTCGGCTTCTCTACCGGTTTCGGCTGAGGCTTCGGCTGTTCGACCGGCTTCGGCTGCTGCTGCGGTTTTGTCTGCGGCCTTGGCTGCTCCACCGGTTTCGACGGCTGCATCGGTGGCGGTGAAATCACCGTCGGCTTGCTTTCGGTCTGCGGCATCGTTGCGCCATTATCCGCTGGCTGCGAAGTGCGATCGCTGTCACCCTCCACTGCCTTGCCCGCGCCCTCTGGCGGCTGCGATGGCAATGACTGGGTGACAGGCGGCACCATATCAGTTTCCTGCTGATCGCCCGGTTTAGGCACCAGCGGGATCGCCGCAAATTCCTCTTTATAGTGCTTCTTCTTACCGTCAAGCAGACCTGGCAATACGATAACGCCAACGGCGACCAGAATGACGGTTCCGACTAAACGGTTCTGAAACTTACTTGCCACTGCCGTTCTCCGTTTCCATCGCTTCCATTACCTGTGCCACGGTGTGGAACGATCCGCACACCAGCACAATATCTTGTTGCTGCGCCTGCTGTAACGCTGCCTGCCATGCTTCAACTACGCTGGCAAAGCTCTGTCCATCCGGCAGACAGGCGATCAGCTGGTCGGCTGTCGCCCCGCGTGGCCCTTCCAGCGGAGCGCAATACCAGTTATCTACCTGCGGCGCTAAACAGGCAAGCGTTCCGGCGATATCTTTATCGTGCAGCATACCGACAACCGCATGCACTTTCCCCTGCTTTGGCAATTCAGCCAGTCGGCTGGCCAGATAACTGGCGGCATGCGGATTATGAGCAACGTCAAGAATAACGCGCGGCGCGCTGGCCACGGTCTGAAAACGCCCCGGCAGAATGGCTTTGTCCAGCCATTCACGGATAATCGCTTCGTCCACCTGCAACGTCGAGGCGCGCAGTGCTGCCAGTGCGGTAGCCGCATTCGGCAGCGGCACCTGAGGCAGCGGCAGGTCAGTTAAACTGCCGTGGCTGTCGGTAAAGCTCCAGCGGTTACCCTCAAGCTGATAACGCCAGTGACGATCGCGCTGTAACAGCGTTGCACCCAGTGCATCCGCCACTGCGGCGATCGACTGCGGCATATCCGGTTCACCAACCACCGCCGGTTTGGCACCACGAAACACGCCCGCTTTTTCGCGACCAATACTTTCGCGATCCGGGCCGAGCCAGTCGGTATGATCAAGCGCAATACTGGTAATGACTGCCACATCAGCATCGACAATATTGGTGGCATCAAGACGTCCACCAAGGCCAACTTCCAGAATCACCACATCAACCGCCGCCTGCTTAAACAACATCAGCGCCGACAGCGTGCCGTACTCAAAATAGGTCAGCGATGTCTCGCCGCGCCCGGCTTCAATCGCGGCAAAACTGGCGGTATGAGCAGACTCCTCCAGTTCGGCTCCCTGAATACGCACGCGCTCGGTGTAACGTATCAGATGCGGGGAACTGTAGACGCCAACCCGATAGCCCGCTGCCATCAGCAGCGTTTCCAGCGTACGGCAGGTGGTGCCCTTACCGTTAGTCCCGGCGACGGTAAACACCGTTGGCGCGGGTGTTAACAGATCAAGGTGGTCAGCAACGCGCCGGATACGATCCAGCCCGAGTTCGATAGCCTGAGAATGTAAATGCTCAAGATAGTGAAGCCACGTGGCCAAAGGCGACGTGGCTTGAGGAAGGTGAAGATTATCCATGTGTCCCGTTCACAACGTTACGGTTCATTGGTGAAAGGTACAGCATTGCCGTATCGACAGTGGCTGTACCTTTCCATCATCTGTCAGGCCTCAGGGGTCTGGGAAGGTGCTTCAGCAGCAATCTCTTCCGCTTCCGGCTGCGGCGCTGGCAGGTTCATCAGTTTGGCGAGGATACTGGCCAGTTTCAGACGCATTTCCGGACGGCGAACGATCATATCAATCGCGCCTTTCTCGATCAGGAATTCACTGCGCTGGAAACCCGGCGGCAGTTTTTCACGTACCGTCTGCTCAATAACACGCGGACCGGCAAAACCGATCAGAGCTTTTGGCTCGGCGATGTTCAGATCGCCCAGCATTGCAAAGCTGGCGGAAACACCACCCATAGTTGGGTCAGTCAGCACCGAAATATACGGCAGACCGCGTTCCTGCATTTTCGCCAGCGCTGCGCTGGTTTTCGCCATCTGCATCAGCGACTGCAATGCTTCCTGCATACGCGCACCGCCACTGGCCGAGAAACAGATCATCGGGCAGTTATCTTCCAGCGCCTGCTCGACCGCACGGACAAAACGCGCGCCGACCACGGAACCCATTGAGCCGCCCATAAAGGAGAACTCAAACGCCGCAGCAACAACCGGTGCGCCATGCAGCGTACCTTTCATCACGATCAGTGCGTCTTTCTCGCCGGTATCTTTCTGTGCAGCTACCAGACGATCTTTATATTTTTTTGAATCCCGGAACTTGAGCAGATCTTTTGGCTCCAGTTCGCTACCCAGTTCAACCAGCGAGCCTTCGTCTAACAGGCTGTGCAGGCGGTCACGTCCATGCATACGCATGTGGTGATCGCATTTCGGGCAGACTTCCAGATTGCGTTCCAGCTCGGCGCGGTAGAGAACCTGACCACAGCTATCACACTTTGTCCAAACCCCTTCAGGAATACTAGCCTTGCGCGAAGGGGTGATGGTGCTCTTGTTGAGAATTCGTTCAATCCAGCTCATTGATGACCTTTCTGTTTGAACCTGGTGAAACCAGTTTTCTTGTTGCTGCTGAAAGCGACTTCAGCAGGCCGTAAATGTCGCTCATTAAACCATAACCTTCCGGCGCTGTGGATAGAAATCTGGTCCGTCCGGCTGGGTTATGGCGTTTTTAGCCTTCGAAATGGCTATTGTTTCTGCTGTCGCGCGGCGCGGCGATGGCGCCACACCTCAATTACACCCGGCAGAATTGATACCACAATAATCGCTACGATCAGCAATTTGAGGTTCTCCTGCACTATCGGTAAGTCACCAAACAGATAGCCAGCATAGGAGAATAGCAGCACCCAAATCAGCGCGCCGCTGACGTTATAAAACGCAAAGTGACGGTAAGACATATGGCCCATACCGGCCACAAAAGGCGCGAATGTGCGGACAATAGGTACGAAACGCGCCAAAATAATGGTTTTACCGCCGTGACGCTCATAAAACGCATGGGTTTTATCGAGATAGCTGCGACGGAAAATTTTGGAGTTCGGATTACTGAATAATCGTTCTCCAAACAGCCTTCCGATAGTGTAATTCACTGCATCACCCAGAATCGCTGCAATCACCAGCAGAGTCACCATCAGGTGAACGTTAAGATCGTTACCTGGCAGTGCGGCCAGCGCGCCAGCAACGAACAGCAGTGAATCGCCAGGCAGGAACGGCGTGACCACTAATCCGGTTTCGCAGAACAGGATCAAAAACAGAATGGCGTAAATCCAGATGCCATACTGCGCCACCAACTCCGCCAGGTGAACATCAATATGCAGAATAAAATCGATGACAAAACGAATAAGATCCATAGTTCTCTCTCAAAATCCTTCGGCCCGGTATTAATCCTCGAGGAACAACGGTCCCATCGGTGGACGTGGTAATGCAAAATGCTGCGGATAATCGACCGCCACCAGATACAGCCCTTCAGCTTTCGCTGTGGCTGCCGCCAGAGTACGATCTTTCGCCGCCAGCAATTCGGCCATCCAGCCTTCATGCTGATTGCCGCAGCCTATTTCCATCAGGCTACCGACAATATTACGCACCATATGATGAACAAAAGCGTTCGCTTTGATATCCACCACAATATAGCTGCCGTGACGACTGACATTCAGATGCATCACGTTACGCCATGGCGTACGTGACTGACACTGCACGGCGCGAAACGAAGTAAAGTCGTTTTCACCAATCAGACACTGCCCGGCACGCTGCATTTTTTCCGCATCCAGCGGATGGTAAAAATGGGTGACGCCGCCGCCTAAAATCGCCGGACGCAGCCGTTGATTATAAATAACATAACGATAACGCCGTGCGGTGGCGCTGAAGCGGGCATGAAACTCATCCGGCACTTGCTTCACCCAACGCACCGCGATATCAGCCGGCAGATTGGCGTTAGCGCCCAGCGTCCAGGCGGCGTCTTTGCGCTGCGAAGTGGTTTCGAAATGCACCACCTGGCCGGTGCCGTGCACGCCAGCATCGGTTCGTCCGGCGCAAAACACATTTACCGGCTGGTTGGCCACTTTTGACAGCGCCTGCTCCAGCCGCGCCTGAACGCTGCGCACTTCCTGCTGACGCTGCCAGCCGTAATAACGGCTGCCATCATATTCCACACCGAGCGCCAGCTTAATGGTGCTGGCTTCGGCTGGTAACGCCCCCTCAGACATCAGTACAGATACTCCTGCACCAGTTTCTCCGCGGTTTTAACTGCCATCAGAGCACCGCCGAAGCGGATGTTATCAGCTACCGACCAGAACTGCAGCAGCTCAGGCACGCCATAATCATTACGCAGGCAACCTACGCTGAGCTGGACATTGCCGGAGGCGTCACCCACCTGCGTCGGATAGTCATCTTCCTCAGACAGCAGAATATCATCGGCACGCGCCAGTTCATCACGCGCTTCTTCCGCTGACAGCGGACGCAAACCTTCAACATGCACGATTTGCGCATTGCCGTAAAACACCGGAGACTGCACGCAGCTGACGGCAATCGGTAAGCCTTCATCCTGCAGTACTTTACGCACCTGATCGACCAAGCGACGCTCCTGCGCCACGCTGCCTTCGCTGTCAGCCAGCAATGGCAACATATTAAATGCCAGCTGGCGGCCAAAATAGTGCTCTTCCGCCGGAATGCCGTTCAGTAACCGCGCGCTTTCACCAGCCAGTGAGTCCACTGCGGCTTTGCCGTATGAAGAGGCAGACAGCAGATTAGTCACCTGCAGACGGCTAAGGCCAGCCTGCTCTACCAGCGGTTTAATCGCACACAGTAGCTGGCTGGTCAGACTGTCAGCCACGCTAATGATATTGCGATTGCGGTAATCAGCCAGTACCTGTGGATTGACATCTGCCACCACTAACGGCACATCGGGCTCCAGAGCAAACAGATCGCTGCTGTCGATCACCAGGCAACCAGCACTGGCAGCCTCTTCGGCATAACGTGCTGAAGCCTCACGACCCGCGACGAAAAACGCCAGCTGCGCCTGTGACCAGTCGAAATCGCTGGCATCTTTAACTATCTGTGTCTTGCCCTCGAAGCGCATGTTTTCACCGGCACTGCGTTCGCTGGCCAGCAAATATAACTCACCAACCGGGAACTGGCGTTCCGCCAGTAATTCCAGTAAAGCGTTCCCTACTGCGCCTGTCGCGCCCAAAAGCGCAATATTCCAGCCGTCAGACATGTTGGTTTACTCCAGAAAATGACTCAAAAATCGACGGCGGTGATGACACCGCCATAACGAACAGTACAAATTTTGACAGCGGCAACGCTTTCTATCCGCGAAGCTGCTGATAAACGGCATTAAAGCCCAGCTTATTCAGTAATTCGGCAGCTTCGGCGTTATCGCACTGCACGTGCAATGACGACCATTCGCGTCGCTCCTGATAATTCTTGCGCAGGCGATCAAATTCACCGGCGATGGCGGCAACATGACGCAGCGGGGCGTCATCGCGGCGCACATCATACACCAGATGCACTAAACGTTTCAGCGTTGGCTGATCTAACGGACCGTGCAGCGTAATTCGGCCAAATTCCGGTGCCGGCAGCAGAGTGTCCAGCGCCACCTGCTGGGCCTGACCAATAAACTGTGTCCAGGCTTCAAACACCTGAGTCGTGCCACGCGCTTTGCCTTCGAGGGTATAACCGGCGATATGGGCGGTGCCGATGTCCACTTTATCCAGCAGCGGCAGTGACAGTTCCGGTTCCGGCTCCCAGACATCCAGCACCACGCTGAGATCGTCGCGCTGGTTCAGCACCTCGAGCAGTGCAGCATTGTCCACCACCGCACCGCGACAGGCGTTAATCAGAATGCTGTTGGATTTCAGCGCCCGCAGCAGCGCCGCATCGGCAAGGTGCAGGGTTTTATATGCACCGTCTTTAAACAACGGCGTATGGAAAGTGAGGATATCAGCCTCGGCGACCAGTTTTTCCAGCGGATGAAACTCGCCTTCATCACCGCGATCGGCACGCGGCGGATCGCACAGCAGCGTGCGGATCCCCAGCGCTTCCAGCCGCGCCTGCAGGCGAGCGCCGACGTTACCGACACCGACAATACCCACGGTGCGATCGGTTAACTGAAAGCCATCACGCTCCGCCAGCAGCAGCAGCGCAGAAAACACATATTCCACTACCGCAATCGCGTTGCAGCCAGGCGCTGCTGAAAAGCCGATACCCTGCGCCGCAAGAAAATCTTCATCAATATGGTCGGTGCCTGCGGTGGCGGTGCCAACAAATTTCACCGGCTTGCCGTTTAGCAATTCGGCATTCACTTTGGTTACTGAACGCACCATCAAACCATCGGCATCACTCAGTTGCGCTTCGGGAATCGGACGTCCCGGCACCGCCACCACATCGCCGGTACGGCTGAACAGTTCGCGGGCATAGGGCATATTTTCATCAACGAGGATTTTCACAGATCGTTTCCTGCATCAGCACAGTGAGGGCCAACATTCTGCCATAATGTCGCCCTGCGGTGTAGCATTGTGGCGTACCGTTATCCCGCCCGCTGTCGATAGCGCTCCGGCGTCATACCGCTCTGCTGCTGAAACATCACAATCAGCGCTGAAGCGGAACTGTAGCCCACATCCAGCGCCACATTTTGCACCGACATCCCCTGCTCCAGCTTCGAGATGGCGTGCAGAAAGCGTAAGCGCTGCCGCCATTCGCTGAACGACATCCCGAGCAGCGCCTGGCAACGGCGCGACAGCGTGCGCTCGGTGGTATAGACCCGCTGCGCCCACTGCGCCAGCGTGGTGTTATCGGCCGGATTGTGCTCCAGCGCCTGCAGAATCGGCGTCAGGTATTTATCCTGCGAACTGGGCAAATAGCTCTCCTGCTCCTGCGCTGTTGACAGCTGATCGAGCAGCACTTCGCACAGGCGAATATCCGCCGGCCGTTCCGCCACCAGCAGCTGACGCTCCGCGCAGTCATCAATAATCGCTTTAACAATTGGCCCGACTTTGAGCAGGCAGGCTTTGTCTGGCAGGCCGTGACACAGGCTGGCGGCAATATTAAAGGTGCGGAAATTGGCCTGTTTATTGTTGTAACTGGCGTGCAGTTTCCCCGGTGGAATCCAGATGGGAAATTCGGCTGGCGTCAGCAAGCGCTGGCCTTCGACATTCATCTCCAGCACGTTGCATTTAACGAAAATCACCTGCCCCCAGCTGTGCGCATGCGGCAGATATTCAGTGCGTGCGTTGGCCTGTTCGTAGCGAAAGAAAAAGCGCGCATCTCTGGCATGTTCAGGCGCATGATAAGTCAGCTGCTGAGTCATTCTGTCCGGTCCGCGAATAATTTTGTCTGATTTTAACTATCTCAATGAAAACCGACAAGCGTACACTGCTGCGATAATTGAATGACTGAGACACGCTATGAATTTCCTGTTTCCCCTGTTCGCGGTATTGATCTGGTCGATCAATGCCATCGTCAGCAAGTTGTCAGCCGACGCCATCGATCCGGCGGCGATTTCGTTTTATCGCTGGCTACTGGCGCTGATCGCGTTGACGCCATTTGTGTTGCCGGGTGTCTGGCGCAACCGTCGACAGATAGCCGCGCAGTGGTGGAAACTATTAATTCTTGGCTTGCTGGGCATGGTGCTGTATCAGAGCCTCGCCTACTATGCTGCGCACAGCGTGACAGCGCTATTTATGGGGATTCTTAATGCGCTGATCCCGCTGCTGACGGTGCTGATTAGCCTGGTGGTGCTGCGACTGGCCCCGACCCTCGGCATTCTGCTGGGCAGTATTTTGTCGTTTGCTGGCCTGGTGTGGCTGGTCAGCCAGGGCAATCCACAGCAGTTGCTGATGCATGGGCTGGGCAAAGGCGAACTGATGATGTTTGCCGCTTCTACTTCCTATGCGCTTTACGGCGTGCTCACCAAACGCTGGGCGATTCCGCTGCCCAACTGGCAGAGCCTGTATGTACAGATAGTGTTTGGCGTGCTGCTGCTGACGCCAGGCTTCCTGGCCGCGCCTGAGGTGTCACTGAATCTGCACAATATTCCGCTGGTGCTGTTCGCCGGAATTCCGGCTTCGATCATCGCGCCATTCCTGTGGATCCAGGGAGTCCAGCGTATGGGCGCCAATACCGCCACCATCTTTATGAACCTCGCACCGATCTTTACCGCCATTATCGCCGTGCTGTTTCTCCATGAGTCGCTGCACAGTTATCACTTTATTGGCGGCGGCGTTACTCTGTTCGGCGTATTGCTGGCGCAGCGCCTGCGCACGCCATTAACCCGCAGAAAACCGCTGGCTACCCCGCCCGCCTGACCAGCGGCAGGCAGTTAAACCGGATACGCACCAGCAGCCCGCCCAGTGACGGGCTGCGGAGCAGTTCAGCATCGGTGTAATGCCATGCGGTAATATCTTTAACCAGCGCCAGCCCGAGTCCGGCACCGGACTGGCCGCCGGTACTCTCCAGCCGCTGAAATGGCAACATCGCCTGTTGCCGCTCTGATTCCGCAATACCCGGCCCACTGTCCTCGATTTCCAGCAGGCCATTGCGCAGTCGTGCGGTTACCACGCCCCCCTGCGGACTGTATTTAATGGCGTTATCCAATAAATTGGCGCACAGCTCTGCCAGCAGTAGCGAATCACCCATTACGTCGCAGTGCTCATCGCCCTCATAGCCTAAGTCGATGCTTTTACTTCTTGCCTGCGAGTAGCGTGTCAGACAAGCCTCGCGCACCCGTTCGGCCAGATCAACGCGCTGAAAGGCGTTCTCATCGCCGTGCCGCCCTTTGATACGCGACAACTGTAATAAGCGATCGGTCAGCCGAATAGTGTCATCCAGCGTGCTGCGCATCCCCTGCAAACTCTCCTGCCAGATTTCCGGCCGTGGGCTGCTTAACGCCAGCGATACCTGGGTTTTCAGAATGGTCAGCGGCGTGCGCAGCTGGTGTGATACATCGCCGCTGAATCGTTCCTGACGCGCCAGAAGATCGCGCAGTCGCGCGAGATAGCGATTAAATGCGGCAATCAGCGGCTGCATTTCCGACCACGGCATCACCGACGGTAGCGGCGACAGTTCGCCCGGCTCACGACGCGACATAATCCGTGATAAGCGGCGCAGCGGACGCAGCACCTTTCGTAGCATCAGCCCCACCAGTAGCAAAGTAATCAGCACCAGCGCGCCCTGACTCCAGATGGCGGTACGCAGCAGCCCGGCGGCAAACTGCTGGCGTGAAGTCAACGTTTCCGCCACCAGAATCAGCGCCATACCGCCAACCCCCTCTTCGCTGACCGGCTGCCACAGCGCGGCAATACGAATCGGCGCCTGGTGATATTCGGCGTCATAGAAGTAAACCAGCGCCGGATAGTGAGTGGACATCCGAACATCCGGCGGAATAGCGGGCAGATCGTCATAGCCGGACAGCGTTTTACCGGCCGGTGAAATCACCTGATAGAACAGCTGATCCTGCATATTGCGCTCGAAGCTGTCGAGCACCACCCAGGGAACATCCACTTCCAGATGACCATCCCGCACTGCCAGCCGCTCTGCCACGGCGCGCGCCGAAGCCAGCAGTGAGCGGTCATAGGCCTGCGTCGCCGCCTGCGAGGCGCTTTTATAGTGGGTATACACTGATAAGCCCCACAGCAGTAACAGCGGGAGCCCCAGCCACAGCAGCAGTTCGCCGCGTAATGAATGAATCAGGCGCACGGCTGGCACTCCAGGCTGTAGCCAAGCCCACGCAGCGTGACGATGGATACATTGCTACCGGAGAGTTTTTTTCGCACCCGGTGCACATACAGCTCAATACTTTCCGGGCTGGCTTCATCAGCAAGGGTAAAAGTTTGTTCATACAGCTGCTGACGCGAAACCGGCCGGCCACGGCGCTGCATTAGCGTCGTCAGCACGCTCGATTCACGCGGCGTCAGCGCCAGCGGTTTTTCCTGCAACACAAAGAAACCTTCGTCATGCAAAACCAGCTCACCAAACACTTGCGCTGACTCATGATGGCCCTGGCTGCGACGCAGCAGCGCACGGATGCGCGCCTCAAGCTCTTCCAGCTCAAAAGGTTTGGTCAGATAGTCATCCGCTCCCTGATTCAGCCCCCGCACCCGATCCGCCAGTTCCACCCGGGCGGTCAGCAACAGTACCGGCAGGCTCTGCCCGCGCTTACGCATACGCGCTAACAACTCCAGCCCATTAAGGCGCGGCAATGAAACATCCAACACCACCAGCGCATATTGCTCGGTTTGCAGTAGCTGATCGGCTGCCAGACCATCAGCGACCCAGTCGACGGCAAACCCCGCATGGGTCAGCGCCTTTCGCAACCAGCATGCCAGCTCCGCCGTATCTTCAACCAGTAAGAGACGCATATCACATCCTGTTGTTTTTTTCCGTCCGATGAAAGGTAAATGAAAGGTTAATGTTTTAACAATTCAGCAACCCCGAAAACTCGGCAAGGTTCACACTCTGGAAGAATTAATTGGAGCAGCTGATGAAAACAATGATCCGCACCGCGTTAGCCAGTGCCGTGCTCTGTCTGACAACCCAGGCAAGTTTTGCGGCAGAACCCCCTTCCCGCACCGAATGTATTGCCCCGGCCAAACCCGGCGGAGGCTTTGACTTGACCTGCAAACTGCTGCAGATCTCTTTGCAGCAAACCGGGCTGGTCGACTCGCCGATGCGCGTCACCTACATGCCTGGCGGCGTCGGCGCGGTGGCATACAACGCGATTATCGCTCAACGTCCGGCAGAGTTTGGCACGCTGGTCGCCTTCTCCGGCGGTTCACTGCTGAATCTGTCGCAGGGCAAGTTTGGCCGCTATTCGGTAGATGACGTGAAGTGGCTGGCGGCGGTCGGTACTGATTACGGCATGATTGCGGTTCGCGCCGACTCGCCGTACCAAACGCTTAGCGAACTGATGGCGGCGATGAAAAAAGATGCCAACTCGGTGGTGGTAGGAGCAGGCGCATCGATTGGCAGCCAGGACTGGATGAAAACCGCATTACTGGCGCGTGAAGCCGGAATCGATCCGCGCAAAATGCGCTATGTCGCGTTTGAAGGCGGCGGTGAAGCGGTTACCGCGCTGCTGGGCAACCATATTCAGGTGGTATCCGGCGATATGAGTGAAATGGTGCCACATCTGGAAGGCGGCAAAATGCGCGTACTGGCGGTGATGTCAGATAAACGCCTGCCGGAACCACTGCAAGCAGTTCCGACCGCTAAAGAACAAGGGTTTGATATTGAGTGGCCGATTATTCGCGGCTTTTATCTTGGCCCAAAAGTCAGCGACGCCGAATATCAGTGGTGGGAAACCGCGTTTAAAAAGATGACCGCCAGCGACGAGTTCAAACATCAGCGCGATCTGCGAGGCCTGTTTGAATTCAACTTGACCGGCAACGCGCTCGACAGCTACGTCAAACAGCAGGTGGCCGATTACCGTGAAAAGGCCAAATCCTTTGGCCTGGCAAAATAAACGGAGGCGATGATGAGTGATCGTATTTTTGCGGCGATCTGGCTGTTGCTGTGTATTGCCGGCCTGTTTGTCGGCTGGGGCATCCACAGCGAATACAGCTATGAACCGGTCGGTCCGCGCCCGTTTCCGGTCATGCTTCTTAGCCTGATGGCAATTTGTGCGGTGATGCTGTTGATACGTCAACCGGACCTGATTAGCTGGCCCACAAAATCGGTGCTCGGGCGGCTGCTGGCCCTGATGGTGATGATGCTGCTGTATGGCTGGCTGTTTGAAACGCTCGGTTTTCCACTCAGTACCGCGCTGCTGACCTTCGGTCTCGGCATGCTGTTCGGTGCCGTCTGGTGGGCAGCCGCGCTTTCCGGCGTGGTGATGGGTGGCGTGCTGTTTTACGCCTTTGATCGTCTGCTGGACGTCACGTTACCGCTCGGCAGCTGGCTGAGCTAAAGGAACAATCATGGAAACCTGGTCGTTTTTAATGCAGGGTTTTTCTGTCGCTATGACGCCGGAAAACCTGTTAATCGCGCTGATTGGCTGCTTTATCGGCACCATTGTTGGCTTACTGCCCGGTCTGGGGCCAATTAATGGCGTCGCTATTCTGATGCCGCTGGCCTTTGCACTGCATCTGCCGGCCGAATCGGCGCTGATCCTGCTGGCTACAGTGTATATTGGCTGCGAATATGGTGGGCGCATCTCCTCGATTCTGCTGAATGTGCCGGGGGATGCCGGTGCGATCATGACCGCGCTGGATGGCTATCCGATGGCGCAAAAAGGTCAGGCCGGCGTCGCGCTGTCGATTTCGGCGGTCAGCTCATTTGTCGGTTCGACCATTTCGATTGTCGGCATCATTCTGTTCGCTCCCCTGCTCGCCAACTGGTCGCTGGCATTTGGCCCGGCCGAGTTTTTTGCCCTGATGGTGTTTGCCATCGCCTGTCTGGGCAGCATGATGAGCCATAATCCGCTTAAATCGATACTCGCCGCGCTTATCGGCCTGGCGATGGCAACCGTCGGCGTAGATTCCAACTCCGGCGTTTATCGCTTTACCTTTGATAGCGTACATCTTTCTGACGGCATTCAGTTTGTGGTGGTGGTAATCGGCCTGTTCTCCGTCAGTGAGATCCTGCTGATGCTGGAATCCACCAGCAGCGGACAAAAAATGGTGCGCGCCAGCGGACGCATGCTGTTCAATATGAAGGAAGCATCACAGTGCGTGGGAGCCACGCTGCGCTCTTCGCTGCTCGGCTTTTTTGTCGGCGTGCTGCCCGGTGCCGGTGCCACTATCGCCAGCGCCATCGCCTATATGAGTGAGAAAAAAATCAGCGGTGGTGATACCTTCGGTAAGGGTGATATTCGTGGTGTTGCCGCGCCGGAAGCGGCCAATAATGCCTCGGCCTGTGGCTCGTTTATTCCGATGCTGACGCTGGGCATCCCCGGTTCCGGCACCACGGCGGTAATGGTCGGCGCGCTGACGCTGTACAACATCACGCCGGGCCCGGCGATGTTTACCGAACAGCCGGATATCGTCTGGGGGCTGATTGCCGCGCTGTTAATCGGTAACGTAATGCTGCTGATTATGAATATCCCAATGATTAATCTGTTCGCTCGTATGCTGACCATTCCACTGTGGTTCTTGGTTCCGGCGATTGCCGCGATTTCTGCGGTCGGCGTATATGCGGTGCACAGCACCACCTTCGACCTGCTGCTGATGGTCGGACTGGGTATCTTCGGCTATATTCTGCGCAAAATGGATTTTCCGATGTCGCCGCTGATTCTTGGCTTTGTGCTCGGAGAAATGCTTGAGCAAAATTTACGTCGGGCACTGTCAATCAGTAACGGTAATCTGCCGATTCTCTGGGAAAGCGCCATCAGTAAGGTGCTGTTAATTCTGGCAATCACTGTTTTGCTGCTGCCACCACTCTGGAAGTACTGGCGTCGTAAGCGTGCCGCGCTGGCAACCGAGTAACTTCTCCACTCCTTCCTCCCCCACCGGGGGAAGGAGTTAATTGAGTTCACCACTACCGATTCCCCGGCGGGATTGTTATCATAGCGGATTACCCTGTTTCTTTTCCGGCGCGCCCCGGAACTTGACCTGTTTTGGAAAGGATTACGCCATGCAACCTCTCAGTGGCCCAGGTGCGCCGCTTTCCGGCGATCGCGCAGCGATAACCACCTCCCCAGGTCAGCAACCTCCGGCCAGTGGCGGCGATCAACCGCTTTCCCCTGCCCAGCGCACCACGCTGGAACGCCTGATTGTGCGCATTATGTCGCTCAGTACGCTAAAAACGGTGGAGCTGTGGGCCGGACTGCGTCATGAAGTCGGGGTAAAAAGCGATGCCGAGTTGCGCTCACAGCACTTCCCGGCTGCGGAACAGTTTCTGAATGCTCGTCTGGCACAGGTGCAAAACAGCCACGCCACGCGTCAGCTGATGCAACAACTGACTGACCTGCTGCCGCAGGGCAATAATCGTCAGGCCGTCAGTGACTTTATTCGCCAACAGTTTGGCCATACGGTGTTAAGCTCACTGTCGCAGGATCAGCTGCGCCAGGTACTGACCATGTTGCAAAACGGTCAGTTGGCCATTCCACAGCCGCAGCGCAGTATGATCACCGATCGTACACTGTTACCGGCCGAGCATCATACGCTTAATCAGCAGATCGCCCGACTGGCTGCGGCAACCGACGAGCAGCCGGTAAAACTCTGGGCGTCGCTGTTGCAGCTGGTAAATCTGAAAAGTGGCGATCCGATTCCGTCCCGCCACTTTCCGCTGCTGACGCAGTATTTGCAGGTACGTCAGACTCTTAGCCAGCTAAACGCCCCAACCTTACCGATGCTTATCGCCGCGCTGAAGCAGCCACCGGATCGTGACGAGCAGCAAATGCTGGAACATTACAGCCAGCAGCGCTTCCATGCGACGCCGATGTCGGTGCTGACCGCCGCGCAGGCTCAGGATCTGCTTAATCTGCTGTTTGCGCGCCGCGCTGAGAAAAATGCGGAGCTGCCGCTGGCCGACAGCGAAATCAATCCAAAACCGCTCTATCACTCCCAGACAGCATCAACGCCATCGCTGCTGCAACCACTGGCTAACCGCCCGGCAATGACAGCTTTTGCCGTGGTGATATTGTTGATCATACTGCTGTGGATTCTGCTCTGATTGAACGTTGTTATCGGGCAATCTGGCTGAGTGTTGGTTGCCCTTAACCTAAGCATCAATCCTTTTCTGCTTTAGTTAGCCTGAGTACCAGGCCTGTAACAACGATAAAAATAATTAGAGTAATAATGATATATATCAAACGCTCTGACCAAAACTCAAAATGAAAAAGCCAGTAAAAACAGAGCAATGACGTTATTAACCCTAATAAATAAATCATAAAATTTAGTGACCAGCAGAAAAAATGCCAGAGTAATTTCTTAACCTTCCAAATTGGTAATTTCATCATCAATCATTTCCATGAGTTGATTAAAGTTTGCCTCACTTTGCGTATTCCATATTTTAATCGCCTCGACAAAAGATTGAATTAAAGGTTCGATTAAAAAGTACAGCAGATCAAGATCGCCATTAAATCTCATTGCACGATAAACCCGTGGAGCTGTTTTACGCAGATAAAATGATCGATAAATAGAGCGTTCAGCAATACCAGCAAAAAGAAATAGTGAGGGAGCTAACGTTTTGGCTACACTGATCCATACTCCATTTTTATAGAATATATAATTCATTGCTATCTGCGATATCGCAGCTGATGTGAGAAAACGTCCGCCGACCAAACCCAGCGTTCCACCGTAAAGTCGTTGCTGCATTGACGCCGGCATATATTCGGCAAACTCATCGATAATAATCTGTACCGCTTTTATCACCTTTTGCTGATGAAATAATCATCGCTTTACAGCAAACGCTAAGCGAATTTTTTCATCCTGACGTATGTTTCTGGTCTCAGTATCAATAAATCCATAAGCCAGATAGCTTAGGTCCACAGGTACTGAGACCATTCCCTGCGTCAGGCCGACCATCGTTTCTGGCGAAACCAGCATGCTGGCAATCCGTCTTGCAATATCCGTATAACTGTCCATCTGGTATCCTTACCAAGAGAAATTAATCAATCCGTGATTTATATAACCTTTGATTTAATGAAATGGCAAACTAAAAATAATAACAAATAGGATTAAACGTTAATGATTTAATTAACAGCCGCAGTCAGAAAGTATTGCCGTTAATGGCCAGCTTCCCGGTTCGTTACCTTTTACCAGCGGATGATTGTCGCGCTGCCAAAAATCCAGTCCGCCAATCAGCTCTTTAACCTGAAATCCAGCACAGGCCAGTTTCCACGCGCCCTTGGTTGAGCCATTACAACCGATGCCGTCGCAGTAGGTTACATAAACTTTACTGCGATCGAGTTGCGCGGTGCTTTCAGGCGTCATGGTGCGATGAGGAAAACTGATAGCGCCACAGATATGACCGAGACGATAAGCTTCTGCCGAACGAGTATCAATGACGACAATCGCTTCGACTCCCCGTGACAGCTCCTCAGCCAGATCCCAGGCATCGGCATACCAGGCTAATTTTTTGCTCAGCCATTCGGCGCTCTCTGATGCCTTTGGTGGTGGGAAAGCCAATACTGATGATGCGTGCATACTTTTCTCCTGTGGTTATTTCATTCGATAATACGATAAATCGGCCTTACACTTGATACCCATATTGAGTCATCGATAAGACCGATTTTATGGCAATTATTACCGCGCCGCTGCTGGTCCTGTTAGCCTCGCAGCAGGCAGAAACGCGCCGCGAACGTTTAAGCGCTACGCTGCGACAGGCCATTGCTCTGGGTACGCTGCAAAAGGGCCAGCGTTTACCCTCTTCACGCCTGATGGCAAAAGATCTTGGCCTGTCGCGAGTGACGGTGGAAGCGGCTTACAGCCAGCTGGAAAGTGAAGGCTATCTGCTAAGAAAAGTCGGCCAGGGAACCTTTGTAGCGATTACGATGATCGCTGATGAAAAGCCAGCTCCTTTACGCTCCGCTACGCTGGCATTATCACAACGTGGGCAACAAATTGTCGCCACCGGGGGTTGTCAGGATCCACCCTACCCCTATGCCTTCGCGGCTGGTTCGCCAGAATTGCGCGCTTTTCCGCATGCAGTCTGGCGTCGCATCACCGCCAGCCAGCAGCGCCAGCGCGGAGAACAGCTGATGCGCTATGGTGATCCTCAGGGCTATCTGCCGTTACGTCAGGCAGTGGCGCGTTATCTTGGGCAGTCACGCGGCGTGCGCTGCGATGCCGGACAAGTGATGATCATCAGCAGTTCACAGCAGGCTTTGCAGATGATCTCGTTACTGTTACTGGACATTAACGATACGGTATGGCTGGAAGATCCTTGTTATGCCGGGGCTCGTAACGCATTTATCACCGCAGGCGCGCGGCTTTCACCGTTAGCTCTCGATTATCAGGGCGCACAGTTGGGGTCAGGGACGCCTAAACTGGTTTACCTCACGCCATCGCATCAGTATCCGACCGGTATTACCATGAATCTGGAGCGGCGTCTGCAGTGGCTGAACTTTGCTGCAGCCAGTCAGAGCTGGTTGATTGAGGATGATTACGATAGCGAATTTCATTATGACGGGATGCCAATGCCCGCTATGCAGGGACTGGATAAAGCTGGACGCGTAATCTATCTCGGCACCTTTTCAAAAGTACTGTTTCCCTCACTGCGTCTGGCTTATATGGTGGTGCCGCCCGCGCTGATTGAACCGCTGTGCCGTTTGCGCAGCGTTATAGATGGCCACAGCGCACAGCTGCCACAGGCAATTACCGCCGACTTTATGGATAACGGCCATTTTGCCGCACACTTACGTCTAATGCGTCAGCTGTATCACAGCCGTCGCGATCTGTTACTTGAGCAGTTGGCACTAAAACTCGGCGATCGTCTGTTACCTGCAGACAGCCACGGCGGCCTGCAACTTACGGTCAGGCTAACCAGCGGTGATGCACAGCAATTGAGTATGCAGGCGGCATCGCGTGGCTTACTGTTACCTACTTTGGCACCGCTCTGTAACGAACAGTGTGCGCCGCAGCAAGGATGGATTCTTGGATTCTCCGCGCTGGAACGCGCGGAGATTATTCAGGCGGTAGATAAACTGGCACAGCTAAATTACTGATCCCGCAAACAACAGCGTGACCAAAATACCGCTTGCGGCAGCCACCAAATCGGCGATAAATACTGCACCATAACCCCGGCAGCGTTCGCCAGCAAATCAACTAACGGGCCGTATCGTAAGCAATATCCTGAAACGCCGAATAGCCACCCAGCGCGGTGCCGCGTATCGGTGGCGGCACCCGCTTGATCACTTCATCCCTAATGCCGGGAAGCCGCAGCTGGCCAGCGCTGGTGTCGGCTGTTCTGATTATCAACGGCGGCAGAACTGGCCATCTGTTACCACTCCCCTCGCAATATCACAGCCATCGTGATGAAATTATTATTTCAAAGAAAATTGTGTGGCAACTCAATCCCATCACTCAGCATATCGACATGAATTAGGGTAGCAATAATTTGGGATAAGTTTTTGGCGGGAGTTGGCGCTTAATGGACGGATAATAATAAGGGGAGCCATTTTCGGCTCCCCATCTGACGGCAGGCAGAGTGTCAACCTCTGCTAAGGACGGCGAAAACGCCGCCCCTGCTGGTTATTACTGGTATTTACGCATCACCAGCGTGGCGTTGGTACCACCAAAACCGAAGCTGTTGGACATTACCGTCGTCAGTTGCTGCTCGGTCGGTTTGGTCACGATATTCAGACCTTCAGCCGCCGGGTCCAGCTCATCAATGTTGATGCTTGGTGCGATAAAGCCATTTTCCAGCATCAGCAGTGAGTAGATAGCTTCCTGAACGCCTGCCGCACCCAAAGAGTGACCAGTCATTGCTTTGGTTGCCGACATTGCTGGCGCGTTATCACCGAATACCGCGCGGATTGCACCCAGTTCTTTCACATCACCTACCGGCGTGGAAGTCCCGTGAGTGTTCAGGTAGTCAACTGGGGTGTCGACACCTTCCATCGCCATACGCATGCAGCGTGCTGCGCCTTCACCGGATGGAGCCACCATATCAGCACCATCAGAAGTTGCGCCGTAGCCAACGATTTCAGCATAGATATGCGCACCACGTGCCAGCGCATGCTCCAGCTCCTCAACGACCACCATACCGCCGCCGCCGGCGATGACAAAGCCGTCGCGGCCTGCATCATAGGTACGTGAAGCTTTTTCTGGTGACTCGTTATTCTTGGTAGAGAGCGCGCCCATCGCGTCAAACTCACAGGACATTTCCCAGCACAGCTCTTCGCCGCCGCCAGCAAATACGATATCCTGTTTGCCCAGCTGGATCTGCTCAACCGCATTACCGATACAGTGTGCCGAAGTGGCACAGGCTGAACTGATAGAGTAGTTCACACCGTGGATTTTAAACGGTGTTGCCAGGCAAGCAGAAACGCCCGATGCCATCGCTTTGGTGACCATATAAGGGCCAACGCCGCGCAAACCTTTGGCACGCATACCATCAACGCTGGCTGCCTGGTAGTAAGGGGAACCGCCGCCGGAACCGGCAACCAGACCCACACGTGGGTTGTTCTGGTATTGCTCAACGGTCAGACCGGAATCTTTAACCGCTTCCAGCATGGAGATATAAGCGTAGATCGATGCATCACTCATAAAGCGCAGCACTTTGCGGTCAATGAGGCTGGAGATTTCGTCTTTAGACAGCTTAACGTTACCCCAGACGTGACTACGCATACCGGAATCTTTCAGCTCTTGCGAGAAGGTAATGCCCGAACGGCCCTCACGCAGAGAAGCCAGGACTTCCTCCTGGTTGTTACCAATGCTAGAAACGATCCCTAAGCCAGTAATCACTGCACGTTTCATTCAAATACCTCTTCCACTTCAAATTAGGATACGACGAGCACTTTAGCTTACACTTGTACGCCGAACAAGTCCGATCAGCTTTTAACTTTTGTAAATTTGCGTCATGTGAGCGACATCGCTAAAATCGCGCCACTGCCTGATTAACGAGCCATTGTCGTGAAATTATCCCCGATTGAACATGCTGAATTGTCCTGGAATGAACAGGGTACACCTGTGTCGCGAACCTTTGACGATGTCTATTTTTCCAATCAGAACGGGCTGGAAGAGACGCGCTACGTGTTTCTTGAGGGCAATAATTTACCCGCACGCTTTACCGAACATCCGCGCGAATTATTTATTACCGCCGAAACCGGCTTCGGAACCGGGCTTAATTTTCTGACGCTATGGCAGGCGTTTGACGGCTTTCGTCGCCAGCATCCCGAAGCGACGTTACAGCGTATGCATTTTATCAGCGTCGAAAAATTTCCATTAAAAGCCGCTGATTTAGCCGAGGCGCACGCCCACTGGCCGGAACTGGCGCCATGGTCAGAACAGCTGCGCGCCCAGTGGCCACTGGCGCTGCCCGGTTGCCATCGTCTGCTGCTCGACGGCGGACGCATCACGCTCGATCTGTGGTTCGGTGATATTAACCAACTCATTTATAATTTTGATGACAGTCTTAATCGGCAGGTAGATGCATGGTTCCTCGATGGCTTCGCCCCGTCGAAGAACCCGGAGATGTGGACGCCGGAACTGTTCAACGCCATGTCCCGTCTGGCGCGTCCGGGTGGCAGTTTTGCCACCTTTACCGCAGCCGGCTTTGTGCGCCGTGGCCTGCTGGAGGCGGGATTTGCAGCTACGCGCCGTAAAGGATTTGGTCAGAAACGCGAAATGCTGGTCGGCACGTTGAATGAGGCTGGCGCTATCCCTGCCAGCACGCCGTGGTACGCCCGTCCGGCCGCACAGGGTGAGGATATCGCCATTATCGGTGGTGGCGTCGCCAGTGCGCTGTTGGCGCTGGCGCTGTTGCGTCGTAATAAGCGCGTCACTCTCTACTGTGCCGACGAAGCACCGGCGTTGGGCGCATCCGGTAATCGTCAGGGGGCGCTCTATCCATTACTTAATCATCACGATGAGGCGCTGAAGCAGTTTTTCCCGACGGCCTTCACCTTTGCCCGCCGCCTGTATGACCAGTTGCCGCAGTCGTTTGAACACCACTGGTGCGGCGTCACGCAGCTCGGCTGGGATGAAAAAAGCCGCGAAAAAATTGCCCAAATGGGCGAGATGGGATTACCCCCTCAGCTGGCGCAGATTATTGACAGTGAACAGGTTGCCGCACTGGCGGAGGTAGAAACTGGCTGCGGCGGCATCACCTACCCACTCGGCGGCTGGTTATCTCCGGCAGAACTGACGGCAATGCTCTTTGACCTCGCCGAAAAACAGGGGTTACGCATTCACTGGCTGCACCGACTGGAAACGCTCGACGCGCTGCAACCTGGCTGGCAGCTTAATTTTGCCAATGGCCACTCGGTTACGCATCAGAACGTAGTGCTGGCGACCGGTCATACGCTGGCAACGCTGGCGCAAAGCAGCAAACTGCCGGTCTATGCTGTGGCCGGACAGGTCAGCCATGTTCCTTCACGCGGCGGACTCAGCGCATTAAAACAAGTGCTGTGCTATGACGGCTATCTGACGCCGCGCAGTCCGCAATTTGGCACCCACTGTATCGGTGCCAGTTATCGTCGCGGGGAAGTTACGGCCGATTATCGCGACAGCGATCAACAGGAAAATCGCGCGCGCCTGCTGCGCTGTCTGCCTGACACTGACTGGCCAGAAGATGTCGACGTCAGCGCCGGGGAAGCGCGCTGCGGCGTACGCTGCGCCAGCCGCGACCATCTGCCAATGGTCGGCGCACTGCCGGACTATCAGCAAACGCTGGCACAGTATGGCGATCTTCGAGACAGGCTGGCAAACGGAGAAACGCTGCCATCCTCGCCGCTCTGGCCGCAGCTTTTTGCGTTGGGTGCGCTTGGTTCACGTGGTTTATGCAGTGCGCCGCTGGCGGCAGAGATTCTGGCGGCACAGCTGTGCGACGAGCCGATTCCGCTGGATGCCACCACGCTGGCAGCGCTCAATCCGAATCGTTACTGGATAAGAAAATTATTGAAGGGTAAAGCAGTGTTATAACTATTTATGTCAGGGGCGAATCGCTTCGCCCCTCAGCCTTATGCTGACTGACGTGCTTGCAGGAACAAATTGTCCCACATGCCAATCACCAGCGCCTGATCGCGTGGCGAAAGCTCGCCGGCATCAATGGCAGTATGCAGGCTTCTTTGCACCTGAATCTGCAACGCTTCCGGCGTGTGTTCGCCGGCCAACTCTACCTCGGCAACCGCCAGCGTAAGATGACCGCGCAGATACCCGCTGGCAAACAGCTCATCGTCACTGGCGTGCTCAACCATATCGTCAATCAGGGCCAGAATGCGCTCTTCAAATTCTGCGATCATGTCATTTCCTCTTCTTCAAAATTCACTCCCACAGGCATCACAGATCTTCCGGCCACGGAAACTGTGCTGCGGTAATCGGGGGCGTTGAGTAATACGAACGAAGTGCTTCAATAAAGCGTGCCGGGCGCGCAGGAATGCCATTGTTCAGATATTCAATAACCTGAGCCTGCACCTTTCGTTGAAAGGCGATACGGTCGGGTTCACAATCTCCGTTGAGATTGTCACAACTTACATTGAAGGGAAACCCTGCGGCAACAGAAAACAGCCATTCCAGCGCCTGCGGTTTAATCTCAACCGATTCGAACTGGTTTTGCGTGGTTTCATCACGGCCATCCGGGCAATACCAGTAGCCGAAATCCACCTGCTTGCGCCGTTCAGCACCGGCAATACACCAGTGCGAAATTTCGTGCAGTGCGCTGGCGTAGTAGCCGTGGGCAAATACCACCCGATTCCACGGTGACTGGTCATCGGCGGGCAGATAAATAGGTTCGTCGTCGCCTTTGATCAGGCGGGTCTGAAAATCCTGGTTAAAGCAGTCATCAAACAGGTTAATAAGCTGCTGATAATGGTGCGTTGTGGTCATTGGACTTGTCATCAGATAAAAAAAACCGTGCGATTGTCGCATTAAGCCTGAGCAGTTTCGAGCACTAATGCCCCTGAGCTATTCTCAGAACAGCGTGTGCAGCCACGCGCCAACTTGTGTGCCGTAATTGTCATACAGCAGCTTGCTGCTCATCACTGCCGAGACAGTGACCACCATTGGACGAATCAGCGTTTGCCCGCGGCTTAACACCATACGCGCACCCAGTCGCGCGCCGCAGATAGCGCCCAGCAGCATAATCAGCCCGGTGCCCCGCACCACTTTGCCACCAAACATAAAGAACAGCAGTCCGCCAATATTGGAGGTGAAGTTCAGTACCTTGGCATGGGCGGTGGATTTTGCCAGGTTGTAACCGCACAGGGTGACAAACGCCAGCGCATAGAAGGAACCGGCACCTGGACCGAAAAAGCCGTCGTAAAAACCGACGCAACCCCCGGCAATCAACGCAAACGGCAGACCGTGCAGGCGGCGCACGCGATCTTCTTCACCGAGGCGCGGCATCAGCAGGAAATAGAGGCCGATGGCGATAATCAGTAGCGGCAGCACCTGGCGCAACAGGCCGGGCTGAATATGCTGAATCAGAATCGCACCGCTTACCGAGCCGATAAAGGTCATGGCAATATTGAGTTTCTGCTCGGCAAGATTGACCGCCTTGCGGCGGACAAAGTACAGGCTGGCAGAGAAAGAGCCCCCCACCGCCTGTAGCTTATTGGTAGCCAGCGCCTGCGCCGGCGACATGCCAACCGCCAGCAGAGCCGGAACGGTCAGTAATCCCCCGCCGCCGGCAATGGAGTCGATAAATGCCGCCAGTACTGCCACAAAAAACAGCAGCCCGACCAGCATCGGGCTGACAACGAACCAGTCCATCGCTGTTCCTAAAGTAAGTGCTTATCCAGTAATGCCTGACATGATGGTGGCAACGGTGGCGGTTCGCGTTTTACTGACGATCCACTGCCCGGTTTTTTTGGTTCAAACCAGCTGTTCAGCTCGGCACCACAGCCATCACCCGGCGGTGGCGGCGCCTGCTCTTCACACTCGCTGCTACCCACCGGGCAGCGCAAACGCACATGCATATGCGCGCGATGGCCAAACCACGGCCGCACTTTACGCAGCCAGTCACGATCGCTGCCGGCATCCGCACAAAGCTGCTTTTTAATCGCCGGATTGACGAAGATACGCGTTACTTCCTCATCTTTCGCCGCCAGTTTAATCAGGCTGTCGATCTGCGGCTGCCAGTGACGCGCCACCACATTACGTCCATCAGCGCTGACCAAATCGAGCGGCTGAGGTTTCAACAGCATTTGCGCCGTCCAGCGTTTCTTCGGCAACTGCAGCCAGATATCAACGTCAAGACCGGACTGATGGCTGGCGTGACCGCTACTGAAGCGCCCACCTGCCGCCATGCCCATATCGCCAATCAGCACTTCACCAAGACCGAGACTTCCCACCTGAGAGGTCAGGCGCTGAATAAACAGAATCAGATGGGGATGGCCAAAATAGCGACGCTGATCCTGACGCATTACCTGATAGTTGGCAGCCTCAAGCGGCAGCGGTTGCGCGCCAATAATACAACCATTGGCAAAGGCCCCAATCGACTGCGGGCTACCGCTAATCGGCTGATGAATCGATTGCCAGGGCGTAGCGGCCAGCAGCGGAGTACTGACCAGCAGAGTGCAGAGTGCGAGCAGCAGCTTTTTCATCAGATTACCAACGCGGTACGTTGCTGTTAACGTCGCCACACTGCGCGCGTTGACGCATCAGGTGATCCATTAACACAATCGCCATCATCGCTTCGGCAATCGGCACCGCACGAATGCCCACGCACGGATCGTGACGGCCACGAGTGATCATCTCTTTTTCTTCACCATGGCGGTTAATGGTTTTACCCGGCACGGTAATGCTGGAGGTCGGTTTCATTGCCAGATTAGCAATCACCGTCTGACCACTGCTGATACCGCCGAGAATGCCGCCGGCATGGTTGCTCTGGAAACCATCGGCGCGGATCTCATCACGATGCTGGCTACCGCGCTGATTTACCACCGCAAAGCCGTCACCGATTTCTACCCCTTTCACCGCGTTGATGCTCATCAGCGCGTGCGCCAGATCGGCATCCAGGCGATCAAACACCGGCTCACCCCAGCCAGCCGGGACGTTTTCTGCCATCACTGTGACTTTAGCGCCGATGGAGTCGCCCTCTTTCTTCAGCGCGCGCATCAGCTCATCCAGCGCCTCCAGTTTGTCCGGATCCGGGCAAAAGAACGGGTTCTGTTCGACCTGATCCCAGTCTTTCAGTTCGCAAGCCACTTCACCGATCTGCGACAAATAACCGCGCACGATAATGCCGTGCTTCAGCGCGAGGTATTTTTTGGCAATCGCACCCGCAGCCACGCGCATCGAGGTTTCACGCGCGGACGAGCGGCCACCACCACGGTAATCACGCAGACCATATTTTTGTTCGTAGGTATAATCGGCGTGTCCCGGACGGAACAGATCTTTAATTTCGCTGTAATCCTGCGAACGCTGATCGGTATTTTCAATCAGCAGGCCGATCGGCGTTCCGGTGGTTACCCCTTCGAACACGCCGGAAAGGATTTTTACCTGATCCGGTTCGCGACGCTGGGTGGTATAGCGTGACGTGCCGGGACGGCGACGATCGAGATCGTGCTGCAAATCGGCTTCGGTGAGTGGAATACCTGGCGGCACACCATCTACGATACAGCCCAGCGCGATACCATGCGACTCACCGAAAGTGGTGACGCGGAAGAGTTGACCAACAGTGTTACCCGCCATTTCTAATCCCTCTATTCTGTCAGGAGGCTACTTTTTATTTAATCTTTATACATTTTGAAGTGATGGGCAGCATCGATAATCTGCTGCTTTGTCAGCATAAACACGCCGTCACCGCCGTTATCGAACTCCAGCCAGGTAAACGGCACGTCAGGATACTGATCCATCATGTGCACCATGCTGTTGCCAACTTCACACACCAGAACACCGTTATCAGTCAGGAAATCAGGCGCACAGGCCAGAATGCGGCGTGTCAGTTTCAGCCCATCGCTGCCGGCGGCCAGACCCAGTTCCGGTTCATGGCGATACTCATCCGGCAGATCGTCCATATCGTCGGCATCGACGTAAGGTGGATTGGTAACGATCAGGTCGTACTGAATTTTTGGCAGATCGCGGAACAGATCGGAACGGATTGGCGTCACGTTATGCAGCATGCCATGAGCGTCAATATTCTGCTCGGTGACGGCCAGCGCATCCAATGAAATATCCACCGCGTCAACTTCCGCTTCCGGGAAAGCGTAGGCGCAGGCGATGGCGATACAACCACTGCCAGTACACATATCAAGGATATGCTGTGGCTGATGGTCGATAATCGAGGCAAAGTGATTATTGATCAGCTCGCCGATTGGCGAACGTGGCACCAGTACCCGCTCATCGACATAGAATTCGTGACCGCAGAACCAGGCTTTATTGGTCAAGTAGGCAACCGGAACACGCTCGTTGATGCGGCGAATCACGCGCTCAACAATCCGATGACGCTCACTGGAAGTCAGCCGCGCAAGGCGCATATCTTCAGGAATATCAAGCGGTAAATACAGCGTTGGCAACACCAGCTGAACGGCTTCGTCCCATGGGTTATCGGTGCCATGACCATACCAGATATTGGCTGCTGAAAAACGGCTCACCGTCCAGCGCAGCATGTCCTGAATGGTATGCAGTTCGTTCACTGCTTCATCGACGAAAATTTTGTCCAAGTTGCCCTCCGCAGGCCGTTCTGTAAACTCGGCCGCTAGTTTGCCACGAAGCCGGCAATAATTCAGCGCAGAGAGGCGAAAAAGCTGACTTTTGTTACAACGGCGAGTTAAGGTAGGAGTCTGACGGGCCTAAGCCGTTTGCCCGGCTTGCCGCAAATTAACATGACTGTGAAGACTAATGACCCGGAAAGAAAAACTTAGCGCAGATGATAAAGCCCTGTTTCGTCAGCTAATGAGCGGTACTCGCAAACTGGCGCAGGACACCATTGTTCACCCGCCAAAGCGCAAAAAACTCGGTGAGGTGCCGGTGAAACGGCTGCTGTCCGAACAGGCCGATAATAGCCACTATTTTTCCGATGAGTTTCAGCCGCTGCTGTCGTCGGAGGGCCCGGTGCGCTATGTGCGCAGCGACGTCAGCCATTACGAAATGAAAAAGCTGCGCCGCGGTGACTATACGCCAGAGATTTTTCTCGATCTGCATGGGCTGACTCAAAATCAGGCTAAGCAAGAGCTGGGAGCATTGATCGCCGCCTGTCGTCGCGAACATATTTTTTGCGCCAGCGTGATGCACGGGCACGGCAAACGGGTGCTTAAACAGCAGACGCCATTATGGTTAGCCCAGCATCCATGGGTGATGGCCTTTCATCAGGCACCGAAAGAGTTTGGCGGCGATGCCGCATTGCTGGTATTGATTGAAGTGGAAGAGTGGCAGCCGCCAGAGCTGCTGTTGTAACCTTGACGCTGGGTGCCGGGATAACTCAAATTCTTCAGGGGAGCCGTTGTCGGCTCCCGTCATCATTCCGTGCAGAGCGCCCGCTCTATATCGCTTTGGCTAATTTTTTCGGGCTAACCTGCCATTCCAGCTTACCCTGGCTGTTTGCCGCATCGAAATTAATACAGGCGATGGCCGAGGTGGAGAACATCGGTGGTGCCTCTTGCGGGCAGAGTTCAGAAACCAGGTAACCCACCAGCGGCAGATGTGAAATCACCAGCACCGATTTTACCCCTTCATTTGCCAGCGTCTGCAAATAGCAGGCCACTAAACCAGGATCGCCTCCCGGCGTCAGCTCAGGTAATTCATCCTGCTCTTCAGGCAACGGCAGCACTTCACGAACCGTGGCCAGTGTCTGCTGCGCGCGCAGATAGGGACTCACCAGCACACGTTCTATATCCACAGCCTGGCCGTTAAGCCAGTTGGCCATCTGGCGAGATTCATCGCAGCCACAATGAGTTAGGGGCCTGACAGAATCACTTGCTGCATCTAATGCCGCATCGCCGTGACGCATGATAAAAACTTGCATATTGCACCACTGTTGTTAAAAAAATCGCCGCGAACAGAGGTTCGCTGACTCTTCATTCTGCGAATGAACGCTGTGTTGTACCCTAATGCCGGAAGTTAAGTCAACCGATTGTGCATTTAATAAGCGCCTGTACCGACAGCGCCACCGCCTGCGCTGTCGGATGCATTAGCTAAGCCACTGAATCAATATGGTTATCACCGTCTTTCTCAGCTTTGTAAAACTTTATATTCTGCTGAGCCATGCGTTGCAGCACCTCGCAAGGTGCAAAACGCTCACCGTACTTCTGACTCAGACGAGTCAATGTGCTGACCACCATTGTGGCACCAGTGCTGTCGATATAATGGAACGGACCGCCCAAAAACGGAGGAAAACCAATACCGAATACCGCACCAATATCTCCATCCCGCGCGCTGTGAATCACCTGCTCGTCAAGACAGCGTGCCGCTTCATTCAACATCATCATCACGCAGCGTTCAGCAACAGATGACGCATCAAGCTGCGCTTGCGGTTTCACCTTGATCAGCGAATAAATACTGGCATCCACCTGTTTTTTGCGCTGCCAGCCTGAGGTCGGATAGCGATAAAAACCACGGCCATTTTTGCGACCTTTACGGTTATCCTGCAATACCGCGTCAAACTCGGCGGGAGCAGCAAATCGCTCGCCATACGCCTGCTGCAAAATCGGCATGATTTTAGTGCCGACATCAATTCCCACTTCATCCAGCAGCTGAATCGGCCCGACCGGAAAACCAAACTTTACCAGCGCATTATCGATATTCTCAATCGGCTCACCTTCCAGCACGCAGCGCATCGCTTCATTGATATACGGTGCCAGGATGCGGTTAACATAAAATCCGGCGCGATCGGCTACCACAATCGGCGTTTTGCCCTGCTTCTTCGCCAGCGCCACAGTAGTCGCGACAGTCTGCGCACTGGTTCCGGCATGAGGAATCACTTCCACCAGCGGCATTTTATCCACCGGACTAAAATAGTGCAGACCAATGATATTTTCTGGCCGCTGCGCCTGCGCGGCGATATCAGCGATGGGCAATGAAGAGGTATTGGAGGCGAAAATGGTGGCTGGTGCGCAGTGCTGCTCGACCTCCGCCACCATTTGCTGTTTCAGTGACAAATCTTCAAATACCGCTTCAATCATCACATCCCGCTGCTGAAAACCGCGATATTGGGTATCGCCAGAAATCAATGCCATCTGCCGCTGCCGCTCAGCAGGCTTGATATGCCGACGTTTAACTTTCTTGCTCAACGCATCCCAGCTGTATTTCATTGCATGGTTAATCCCTTCGGCGTTGATATCTTTGATCCGCACCGGTAAACCTGCACGGGTGGCGGTGACAGCGGCGATTCCCCCGCCCATCAAACCGCCGCCCAACACGCCAATGCGGTGAAGTGCGACGGGTTCAGCATTCGCGCCATGCTCTTTTTTCATCGCAGTAGTAGCAAAAAACAGGCTGCGCAGCGCCTGTGACTGCGGCGTCATCACCAGCTCGCCAAAGGCTTTTGCTTCTGCCGCATAACCACTCTGGCTACCGTGCTCCAGCCCATCTCGTACCACCGTCAAAATCTTTTCCGTTGCCGGATAATTACCGTGCGTCTTCGCTCGCGTCTGGCGTGCCGCCAGCATAAATATCAGCGCACGGCCCAGAGGGCCGTTAGCCAGACGTTCGCGCACCGGCAGGCGGCCACGCGTCTGATGGCCCTGCAATACCCGTGCGACCGCCGACTCCAGCAGAATACTGTGCGGCACCGCGTCATCCACCAGACCCAGTTTCAGCGCCTGACGGGCGCGCAGAGTTTTACCGGTCAGCATCAGGTTAAGCGCCGGTGAAACGCCGACCAACCGTGGCAAACGCTGGGTGCCGCCGGAACCCGGCAGTAAACCCAGCTGCACTTCCGGCAGGCCGAGCCGGGTTTTATCGTCCAGCGTACAGATACGCTGACTACAGGCCAGCGCCAGCTCCAGCCCACCGCCGAGGCAGGCTCCATGTATCGCCGCTACCACCGGAAATGGCAGCCCGGCGATATCATTCATCACTTTTTGCCCCTGCTTCGCCAGGGTTTCGGCCTGCTGCGCAGAGTCACAGCCAGCGATCATGCCGATATCCGCCCCGGCAATAAAAGAGTCAGGCTTACCGGAAATCATCACCAGCCCGGCCAAATGAGGATTTTCCTGTGCACGCTGAATCACTTCCCGAACCTGATCGGCAAACGCGGCCTTCAGGGTATTCATTTTCTCGTCCGGCACATCGATGGTAATCACCCCGACGTTATCCAGACGCATCTGTAAGTGAAATGCAGATGACTGTTCCATTATTCGGCCTCCAGAACCATTGCCGCACCCAGTCCGCCTGCCGCACAGGCCGTCACCAGCCCCAAGCCGCCGCCGCGCCGTTTCAGTTCATTCAGGGTTTGGGTAATCATGCGCGCACCGGTAGCGGCGAACGGATGCCCGTAGGCAATCGAACCGCCCAGTACATTAAAACGCTCTTCATTAACCTCACCCAGCGCGTGCGGACGATTCAGCACTTCGCGGGCAAAGCGTTCATCATTGAACATTTTCAGATTCGCCAGCGTCTGCGCGGCAAACGCTTCGTGCATATCGACAAGCGTCAGATCGCTCAGGGTGATACCGGCACGATCGAGCGCCAGCGGCGAAGCATATGACGGGCCGAGCAGCATATCCTGCCAGACATCAATAGCGGTAAAGGCATAGCTGCGCAGATACCCCAAGGGTACGATGCCCAGTTCGCGAGCGCGCGATTCGGTCATCAGGATCACCGCCGCGGCACCGTCGGTCAGCGGAGTACTGTTGGCGGCAGTTACGGTGCCGTGCTGACGGTCAAAAGCCGGACGAAGCTTCGCGTAATCCTCCAGCGTTGAGTTAAGGCGCACGTTGTTATCCTGCTCAAAGGCAGCGCGCCACGGCGGCACAAATGCCGTCATTACTTCACCGGCCAGCTTGCCCTGTTGCCAGGCCTGAGCGGCGCGCTGATGTGAGCGATGGGCCAGAGCATCCTGCTGTTCCCGGCTGATGCCATGGCTTTTAGCCATCTGCTCGGCGGTATCGCCCATGCGCAGTCCGGTGGAGTATTCCGCCACCGCCGGTGGCACCGGCAACAAATCACGCGGACGCAGCTGGCTAATCAGCTTCATTTTTTGTGAGAACGAACGTGCTTTACTGAGATCGACCAGCGTGCGGCCCAGCTTTTTGCTGACGCCAATTGGCAATACCGATGAGGAATCCGCGCCACCGGCAATCCCAGCCTGAATGGTGCCCGCCAGCAGACTTTCCGCCACATTGGCCACCGCCTGAAAACTGGTGGCACAGGCTCGGCTGACGCTGTAGGCATCGGTATGCACACTGAGACCGCTACCCAGCACGATTTCGCGCGCAATATTCGGCGCTTCTGGCATTTGCACTACCTGGCCGAAAACCAGTTGTTCTATCGCTTCAGGGGGAATATTACTGCGAGCCAGTAATTCACTGACCACCATCCGGCCCAGCTCAACCGCCGGAATACCGTGCAGCGCGCTGGCCTGGCGGGCAAAAGGAGTACGTAATCCGTGAGTTATCGCGATGCGTTCGCCCTGACGCGTCAGCAAAGGTAGCGCTTTGCTCATTATTATCACCTGTTAACCGAGATCGGAGGCATCATTGCCAAAAGAGGTCTGACCTGATCCAGTGTTAACCAGAATGTGACAATGCGCCAAGCACCCCGGCATAAAAATGCGAGTGCTGACACGAATTTAGCGACAAGTGGCAGACCAGCTGCCACTTGGAAGGAGGGTTTAGCGCAGGCCGAGCTGGAAGATCATGGTCTCCGCCTGGCAGCTAAAGATAAAATCAATATCAAGACGGACGCCGTCACGCTCTTCGCTAAAGCGGGCATTAATTTCACAAGGCTCTGACTCAACCGCACGCGCTTTTTCGCTCAGGGTGGCCAGCATCGCCTCAGCCGCTGCACGATCGCTAAATAGCTGGCTGTAGGACGCAGTGCAGTCGGTATTATCCATAATGGTGCCAACATCAACACAGCAGCAGGCGGCTGTTTCATTAGCGCTACATTTATTAATTGCGTTAGTCATTATTCTCTCCTCAATCATGCCACCCCAGCGGCAAGAAAATTAATTCACTATGCAATAGTTTACTCCTGCCTTATTACCGCAACCAGATTTAGTCGACCTGAAGCGCGTACAGTGACGAATATCACAGATAAATTTGATCCATGACAAATCTGAATGTTTACGAAGATTTCAATCGTCCCTTTTTTGTTAAGCAGATCTTATTTCACACATCATTTTGACAATATCTTGAAAACAAGATTGCAACATATATACCTGTCAGCCCTATACTTGGCGCACTGGTCTGATTTGTTAACAGACTGTCAGTCCCTACAATCCGCGATCCTTGTTACGCTTCGTAACAGAGTTTAATAAAAATCAGATAATGAGGTTGTGGTCATGAACCATAAGAACCTGTTTGCAAAGTCAGCTGTGGCAGCTGCAGTAGCATTAGTCTCTTCTCAGGTGTATGCAGCGGGCTTTCAGCTCAATGAATTCTCCTCGATTGGTTTAGGTCGCGCATATTCTGGCGAAGGTGCGATGGGAGATACTGCAGCCTCAGCCAGCCGTAACCCGGCAACCATGGCACTAATGAATCGTCCAGAATTCTCGATCGGTGCGGTATTTATCGACCCTGATGTCAATATTGATGGCACCAGCAGTTCAGGCGCCAGTCTGAAAGCAGATAATATTGCGCCAACGCAGTGGGTACCGAATATTCACTATGTGCAGCCGATTAACGATCAGTGGTGGGTTGGCGCATCCATTACCAGTAATTACGGCCTGGCAACCGAATTTAATAAAGGCTATGCCGCGGGCGGTTTCGCCGGTACCACTGACCTGATGACCGGTAACTTTAATATCAGCACCGCTTATCGACTGAATGAACACTTCAGTTTTGGTGTCGGATTTGACGCGGTTTATGCCAAAGCGAAAATTGAGCGCTACGCCGGTGAAGCAGGCTCACAGCTGGGTCTTGCGCCTGATACCCAGATTGCTCACCTGAAAGGCGATAAATGGGGCTACGGCTGGAACGCCGGTATTCTGTATGAAGTGGATGACAAAAACCGCTTTGGCTTTACCTATCGCTCAGAAGTTAAAATCGACTTCGACGGTGACTATAAAAGCGATCTGCCATCAGCAATCAACCCGATTGGCGGTCTGCTTGGCCTGCCTTACGGCACCGACGGCAATACCATACCGGGTTCTCTGACGCTGAACCTGCCGGAAATGTGGGAAGTGTCGGGTTACCATAAAGTCGCACCACAGTGGGCGGTTCACTACAGCCTGGCTTACACCAGCTGGAGCCAGTTCCAGGAGCTGAAAGCCACCGGTAACAATGGCCAGACGCTGTTCCAGAAAGATGAAGGCTTTAAAGATGCTTACCGCATCGCGCTGGGTACCAGCTACTTCTATGACGACAACTGGACTTTCCGTACCGGTATCGCCTTTGATGACAGCCCGGTGCCAGCCGATAAACGCTCAATCTCTATTCCTGACCAGGATCGTCTGTGGTTAAGCGCCGGTGCTTCCTACGCTATTAACCAGGATGCTTCGGTCGACGTCGGTGTTTCCTATATGCACGGCCAGCACGTAACGGTGAAAGAAGGCCCGTACACCTTCGAATCTGAAGGCAAAGCCTGGCTGTATGGCGCTAACCTGAACTACCGATTCTGATTTGAGGCAATACAAAAAGGGTGCCGCTATATCGGCTCCCTTTCTCAAAGTATGCTGTTTGCAGGACGTCAAATAATTGACCTATTGCGAATCGATATCGTCCAGATCGTCCTGAATCGCCGCAGCGTTCGGATTTTCCATCGGTCTCAGCTTACCGCCACTTGCCAGGAAGTCATGACGCTGGAAGTAAGCGTTACGCACAAAGGCATAAGGATCGCTGGTATTGCGCAGCATCGCGTCGGAATCCAGCAGTTGAGCACGTGTCTCTACCCCTTCCAGCACCCATTTGCCTGCCGACATCCAGAAGGTCAGCCAGCTCAATGCCGGATACACGGTATCAACATAATCACCGCCATCTTCACGTAGCGTAAAGCCGCCATAGGCCGGTAATTCAACATACGGACCGTAGCCGACACCCCAGGCACCCAGCGTGCCACCAAAACGTTGTGGCTCTTCACGCGCCAGTTTCGGGTTAGCCATGCCTGCGACGTCAATAAAGCCGCCCATACCGAGAATGGTATTCAGGAAGAAACGGTTAAAGTGCACCATACCGCGATACGGGTCACCACGCAGGAAGGAGTTGACCATCGCCGCTGGCTCATCAAGGTTACCGAGGAAGTTTCCCAACCCGGTACGCGCCGGCGCTGGCACGTAATCTCGCCATGCTACGGCTACAGGGCGCACCACATACGGATCCAACACGTTATAGTTGAAGTTAAACATGGTACGGTTGAAACCTTCCAGCGGATCGGAACGCCCTTGCGGCTCGTTCGCGTCATTGGAACTGGCACAGCCAACCAGCAGCACACTTGCCAGTGCCAATCCCGTCAGGCGGTAATTCATGTTGTTCTCCCTGTACTGATAGATTATCTGGTGCTTTGAACCAGCTGATTAATCTCTACCGCCAGCTGCTGATGACCGTCGAATGGCGTCACAGCGCTTTCCCCCCGCCAGTCACCCGGCTGAGGATTCGCGCTGCCATCACGCGAGATGCGCACGCGTACTTGCACCTGATGCTGCGCCGAAAGCAGACGCTCGGGCATCATGGCATTGCTGTCATCAAGCGTCAGCGATAGTGGAAAATGACTCAGCGGCAGTTTTTTCACCGCCACCGGAACCGGTGAAACACCGTCAGAAACAGAAATATACAATACTCCGTCTTCATGTAACATTTTTTCTGCCTCTGCCGACAGACTGACGGTAACAGCCAGCTTACTGGATTGCTTGCCGGAATCAGTTTTCGCCTGCTCGATACTACGCTGAACCCTCTCCACGCGGCGATCGCCCGCCGGAAGCAGTGTCAGTATTTGCTGCCAGAAACTGATGGCGCGATCGTATTGTTGCTGCTGGAAAGCATTAAATGCCAACAAGCCCAGCACCTGCAGATCGTTTTTATCCGCCTGCAACATCTGTTGCAGCAGCAGTTCGGCTTCACGATTATCCTGCGGATCGCTGGAGCGGGTCAGTACTTCAGCGTAGCTGAGTTTAATCCCGGCGTCGTTCGGTGAGAGTTGCAGCGCATGCTGAAACGCCTGGCTGGCGGTTGTGGCATTATTCAGCACCATGCCAATTCTTCCCAGCATCAGCCAGTCATTAATATTTTGCGGATCGTTTTGCAGCTCGCTCCGAATGCCGAGGCCGAGACGCGCCAGTTCTTCCATCGTCAGCGGTTTGCCGTTCGGGTCCATTACCCGGGCACGCAGCGCAGGAAGATCGTTATTAATCTGCTGCCAGACCATTAACTGTGGCAGGCCGCCGACTTTAAAATAGAGCCCAAGGCTGACAATAAAAATCACCAGCACGCCCGGCAGCAATACCCAACGACTGACGCTGCGCGACTGCGCCTGCTGGCCAGCCGGAATATCAGTCAGCAGCGTTTGCTGTAACTCGCGCACCATTTCAGGTCGTTCTGCCACCACGCCCTGCGCTTCATCCTGTTCCAGCTCCTGTAAACGCTGATGATAAAACGCTTTATTCAGGGTATCGCGATCGTCGGCGCTGGCATTACGGCTGCGCCAGCCAGCAATCAGCAGTAATGCACTGGCCGCCAACAACAACCCGCCAAGGGTTAGCCAAAACACGCTCATGGTTGCTTCCTGTTATTCTTCAATAGCTCATCAAGACGCTGCTGATCGGCGGCATCGAATCGCTGCTGTTGCTGCGACGGCTGACGCTTTCTGCTGCGCAGGATAATCACTAAGGCCCCCATCACCACAAACAGCGCCGGGCCTGCCCAGAGAATCAGCGTGGACAGCGTCAGCGGCGGCTGATAAGTCACAAAATGACCGTAGCGCGCCACCATATAATCGGTGATCTGCTGTTTACTCTGCCCCTGCTTCGTCAGCTGATAAACTTTCAGGCGCATATCGGCGGCAATCATCGCGTTGGAATCGGCAATACTGTTGTTCTGACATTTTGGGCAGCGCAGCGATTCCGTCAATTCGCGGTACTGCTGTTCTTGCTGCGGCGAATCAAATTGCCAGGTATCGATGGCGGCAAACGCGCTGAAACTCAACAGCATTCCCACCAGCAGTGTCATCAGCGATCTCACGAAGCGGACTCCTGACTGTATTTATCCCACAGCGGTTTCACTTCCTGCTGCCAGACGCGCTCATTCATATCACCGGCGTGGCGATAACGGATAATGCCGTTGCCGTCGATCAGGAAGGTTTCTGGCGCGCCATAGACGCCCAAATCCAGTCCCAGCATGCCGTCGCCGTCATACAGACTCAACGCATAGGGATTACCCAGCGTATTCAGCCAGTTCACTGCTTTATTGCGATCGTCTTTATAGTTCAGCCCGACGACCCGAATACCCTGCCGGGCCAGCGAGTTAAGATACTGATGTTCAGCACGACAGGTCGGACACCAGGTGGCCCAGACATTCAGCAAAATCGGCTTGCCGTCGTTTAGTACGGCCTGATCATATGTCTTACCGGGCTGATCCAGCGACTCCAGCTTAAATACCGGTACCGGTTTGCCAATTAATGCCGACTCCAGCAGCGTAGGATCTTCACCATCGGCATTGCGCGACAGCTGAGACAGCAGCGCCGCTGCCAGCAGCAGAAACAGAATTAGCGGAATAAAAAGAATCTTCTTGTTCATGCGGGCTCCTGCTGAACTTTTTTACGCGAGCGATAGCGCGGATCGAGCAGACAAAGAATGCCGCCTAATGCCATAAACAGGCCACCGAACCAAATCCAGCGCACAAACGGCTTAAAGTAAATGCGCACTGCCCATGAGTTGTCGCCCAGCTCTTCACCGAGCGCCGCATAGAGATCGCGGGTTAATCCACCGTCAATGGCCGCTTCGGTCATCATTGAACGGGTCACACTGTAAAACCGTTTTTCCGCATGCAGCGTCGCTTCATGTTTACCATTGCGGGTGACGTCAATCAGCGCCACGCCGCCGCTGTAATTCGGGCCATTCAGCTGGCGCACATCGCGGAAAACAAAGTGATAGTTATCAATATCAACGCTGTCGCCAGCTTTCATCCGCACGTCGCGCTCGACGCTATAATTCTGACTAAAGGCGATGCCAATTACCGTTACCGCAACGCCAAGGTGGCCCAGAACCATGCCCCAGTGGCTGCGCGACAGTTTAGTTAAACCTTTAAAGAAGCTATGGCGATGGGTGGCACGCTCATGCAACTCCATCAGCGTCAGAATAATCACCCACAGCGCCATCATCAGCCCCACCACCGTCATCGCTTCAATACGGTCCTGCATCAGCCACGGCAGCAACACCGATAACGCCAGCGTTGCCACCAGCGCCAGCGCCAGCCGTTTCCACAGTTTTTGCGGCTCGTCACGACGCCAGCGGACCAGCGGCCCGATGCCGAGCATCAGCGCCAGCGGAGCCATCAGCCAGCTGAACATGGTATTAAAGAAGGGTTCACCGATAGAAATCGTGCCGAGGCCCAGCTGCTTATGCACCAGCGGCAGTAGCGTTCCCAGCAACACCACCAGCATGGCGGCGACCAGTAACACGTTGTTGCCCAACAGAAACGACTCGCGCGACCAAAGCTCGTTCAGCACCCGACCGCGCACCTTCCCGCCCTTCACCGCGTACAGCAGCAGCGAACCGCCGATCACAATCACCAGGAAGGCGAGAATAAACATGCCGCGCGCCGGATCGGAGGCAAAAGAGTGCACCGATACCAGTACGCCGGAACGAACAAGGAAGGTGCCCAGCAGGCTAAGCGAGAACGCGCTAATTGCCAGCAATACCGTCCAGGCTTTAAAAGTGCCGCGCTTCTCCGTCACCGCCAGTGAGTGAATCAGTGCAGTACCAGCCAGCCACGGCATAAATGAAGCGTTTTCAACCGGATCCCAGAACCACCAGCCGCCCCAGCCCAGTTCATAGTAAGCCCAGGCCGAGCCCAGCACGATACCAATGGTCAGAAACACCCACGCGGCGGTAGTCCACGGACGCGACCAGCGCGCCCACGCGGTATCCAGCCGCCCCGCCATCAGCGAAGCAATCGCAAACGCAAACGCCACCGAAAATCCGACATAGCCCATATACAGCAGCGGCGGATGGAAAATCAGCCCGATATCCTGCAGCATCGGATTCAGATCATTACCATCAATCGGAATATCCGGCAGCGTGCGGGTAAACGGATTGGATGTCAGAGTGATAAACAGCAGAAAACCGAGGTTAATCATTCCCATCACTGCCAGCACGCGGGCAATGGAATCCAGCGGCATACCGCGACTCAACAGCGCCACCAGTAGCGTCCAGCAACTTAACAGCAGCACCCACAGCAGCAGCGAACCTTCATGCGCACCCCAGGTGGCGGCAATACGGTAGTAAACCGGCAACAGGGTGTTGGAATTGGTCGCTACATAAGCCACGCTGAAATCATTGACGATAAAAGCATGAACCAGTATCGCGAAGGCGGCGGCAATACAGAAAAACAGCCCGTAAGTCAGCGGGCGCGCCAGCGCCATCAGCCGCGCATCCTGGCGCGATGCGCCCCACAGCGGGTAGATACTCAGCAGCAGCGAAAGTGCCAGCGCCAGACAAAGCAGAAAACTGCCAATTTCAGGGATCATGACTGACCACCTTGTGCTGGCTGATAGGCATCTGCAGGACGCTGATGATTCTGCTTCATCGCGTCTTCAATTTCCGGCGGAGTGTATTTTTCATCATGCTTAGCCAGCACTTCTTTGGCATTGATCTGGTTGCCTGATTCCAGCACGCCCTGAGCCACTACCCCCTGCCCTTCACGGAACAGATCCGGCAAAATGCCTTCGTAACTGACGCTGACTACCCCGTTGGCGTCATACAGTTTGAAAGAGACACGCAGCGTCTGCGGGTCACGCTTTACACTGCCCGGCATCACCATGCCGCCAACGCGCAGGCGCTGACCGGGTTCAGGTTTCTCCTGCGCCGCACCTTTGCCATTAATAATTTCACTGGGTGTATAAAACAGGTCAATATTCGATCGCAGGGCGTACATTACCAGCGCGGTCGCCAGACCAAGGCCAATCAGTATCGCCAGTATCAGATACAGGCGATTCTTACGACGGGTATTCACTGTTACTCTCCTGCCGCTTCAGTGACGGCTTTTTTTGTTTTTGCCGCACGGATACGACGTTCGCGTGACTGGCGCTGGCGGATTTCAGCCAGCAACCGACGGCGTTGCAGCACGCTGTGAATAAACAGCGCGATTAGCGGGATCACGGTGAAAGAGACGGCCAGCCAGACATAAAAGGCATAGCCGCCCATGGCGAAGAATGCTTGCCAGGATGAGAAAGCCGGCGTCATGCTTTGCGCCCTCCCTTTGCCGCCACGTCTGCCACCCATGGACGGTGGCGTTCGGTCAGCAGTAACAGATTACGCAAGCGCATCAGCGTCAGGGCAATAAACACCAGCAGATAACCGAGAATCGACCAGCGCAGCGGGGTGCGCATACTTGGCGCAATGGCCTGTTGCAGCACGCCGGACGACCCCTGATGCAAAGTATTCCACCACTGAACCGAGTAATGAATAATCGGGATATTTACCACCCCGACCAGGATAAGTATCCCGGCGGCGCGCCCGGCCACGCGGCGATCCTCAAAGGAGCTGTAAAGCGCTATCACGCCCATATAAAGGAACAGCAGCACCAGCTCGGAAGTCAGTCGCGCATCCCAGATCCACCAGGTTCCCCACATCGGTTTACCCCAGGCGGAACCGGTTACCAGTGCAATAAAGGTAAACACCGCACCAACCGGTGCCATCGCCGCCGCTGCCAAATCGGCGGTTTTGATCTGCCACACCAGCCCAACAAACGCCGCGATAGCCATTGAGGCATAAATACCCATCGACCACATGGCGGCCGGCACGTGAATATAGATAATGCGATAGCTGTCACCCTGCTGATAATCCGCCGGTGCGAAGCCGAAGCCCCATATCCAACCGAGCAGCAGGGATGCCAGACCAGCAAGGGTAAACCAGGGCACCAGTCGCCCACATAACTGATAAAGCCGCTCCGGCTTCGCCAGCTGATGTAACCACTTCCACATGTTTAATTGCTCACAATAAAATAAAAAAAGTTGTCGTTATTATCATGCTGCGACAGCCGTTAATGCAGGCTGATGCGCAGTGCTGCCGCCGTGGCAAATGGAGCCAGCGTGGCGCTGCCAACCATCATCGCGCCGAGGATCGCCAGATAACCGTCAATCGCTAATCCCTGACCGGCGGCATCAATTGCCGCACTGGCAAAAATCAGTACCGGAATCGCCAGAGGCAACACCAGCAAACTTAACAACACGCCACCGCGGCGCAGTCCAACCGTCAGCGCCACGCCAATCGCGCCGAGAAAACTCAAGGTCGGCGTGCCCAGTAACAGCGTCAGCGCCATCGCGCGCCAGCTGGCAAAATCCAGCGACAGCAGCAGGGCCGCCAGAGGCGACAGCAGCAGCAGCGGTAAACCGGTGATCAGCCAGTGCGCGATAACCTTGCCGAGCACGGTAATCGCCAGCGGCGTTGGCAACAGCAACAATTGCTCCAGCGAACCATCCATAAAGTCGTCGCGAAACAGTCGCTCCAGCGCTAACAGTGAAGAAAGCAATGCGGCAACCCAGACGATGCCGGGGGCAATTCGCGCCAGCAGCTGAGGCTCCGGCCCAACGCCGAGTGGAAACAGGGTGATGACAATCAGGAAAAACCACAGGGGATTGACGATCTCAGCACCACTGCGAAAGGCGATTTGCAGCTCGCGCTTTATTACCCGCCACAGCATCACACCGCCTCCGCAGCGGTCAGCTGAATTTTGCGCACCGTCTGAAACGCATCGGGCAGATCCTGGTGCGTGGTTAAAATCACCGCCCCACCCTGCTGCGCATGCTGTGAAAAGAGAGACATCAGTTTTTCTACGCCTGATTTATCGATAGCCGTCAGTGGCTCATCAAGAATCCATAATTTGGCGCGACTCAACCATAAACGTGCCAGCGCTACACGCCGCTGCTGTCCGGCGGAAAGCTGAGCCACCGCCAGCTCTTCAAATCCGAGCAAGTCTACTGCTTCCAGCGCGGCAAACAGTTGATCTTCATCGCAGCCGGCATGATAAAAGGCAAGGTTTTCCAGCGGGGTTAATACCGCTTTAACTCCCGGCTGATGGCCGAGATAGAGTAATTCGCTATGCCACCGATCGCGCTGCTGGCGAATATCCTGCTGATGCCACAGCACCTCACCGCTTTCCGGCCGGCTAAGCCCAGCCAGCAAACGCAGCAACGACGTTTTACCGGCTCCGTTCGGTCCTTCGATCTGCACGATATCGCCTGCTGAAACCAGAAAACTCAGGTCGCTAAACAGAAATCGTTCATCGCGGATACATGTCAGATTTTTAGCTTCCAGCATCGGGGAGAGAGTCACACAGAATAATTAAGATCAGAATAATAACATAAGGGAGCATTACTTCGCAGCCCGATCGCCCTTATTGACCCTGGCGTTATGATGGATATGCCATCAATTGCACCTTTTATTGCTTAAAAATAACCCAAAGTTAAAGCTTTGTTACCCTTTTTATAACTTAAGGTTACATTTTATCACGGTGATAAAAACCCACTACGCTTAAAGAGCGTAACGTCAGCTATCACCGAGGAAAATCATGGCGCAGCAAGATAAAAATCAACTGGATGATGTAGAAGTAGAGAGTGAAGAAAGTGAACAGGGAAAAGAAATTGAAGTAGATGAGGAAGAGTTACCTTCGGCTGCGGCAGCTGTTCATGAGCAAATTCGTTCAGACGGCGAAAAGGAGCTGGAACGCGACGGTATGGCCCTGCTGTGGTCGGCGATTGCCGCGGGTTTATCAATGGGCGCTTCGCTGATGGCCAAAGGGATTTTCCAGGTGCACCTTGGCGACCTTCCCGGTGGATTTTTGCTGGAAAACCTCGGCTACACCTTTGGTTTTGTCATTGTCATCATGGCACGCCAACAACTGTTTACGGAAAATACCGTAACCGCCGTACTGCCGATTATGCATAAACCTACCGGCAGCAATTTTCTGTTGCTGCTCCGCCTGTGGGGCATTGTATTAATGGGCAATATTGTTGGCACCGGGCTGGCCGCGCTGGCATTTAATCATATGCCTATTTTCGACGACGCCACGCGTGAAGCCTTTACCCATATCAGTGAAAAAGTGATGGCCAACCCGCCTGCCGAAATGTTTGCTAACGCAGTGGTTTCAGGCTGGATTATCGCCACAATGGTGTGGATGTTCCCTTCAGCCGGCGCAGCCAAAATCGTGGTAATCATTATGATGACATGGCTGGTGGCGCTGGGCGATTTAGCCCATATCGTGGTGGGTTCGGTCGAGGTGCTCTATCTGGTATTTGACGGCACGATCCCGTGGTATGAGTTTTTCTGGCCTTTCGCGCTGCCGACGCTGGCTGGCAATATTATTGGCGGAACCTTTATTTTTGCGCTGATCAGCCATGCGCAAATTCGTAATGAAATTAGCCAGAAAGCCAAGGCAGAAGCGGCAGCGAAAAAACGCAAAGCAGAGCGCGAAGAGCAATCAGAAGAAAATAGTCAGTCCTGACTGGCGACAGAATAAGCAATTGGACGGGTAAGTAGTTAATCTGCGTGTAAAAATGCGCTATACTGCCCGTCCTCGTCCCCTTAGTTAAATGGATATAACGAGCCCCTCCTAAGGGCTAGTTGTAGGTTCGATTCCTGCAGGGGACGCCACTTTCACTTCTGACAACGTCCAAAAATATTTAAAAAACCTTTTAAAACAAATACATTATCCTTTCCTGCTGCTAATGACATCCAGGGATGTTTACTGGAATCTACGCATATTGGTATATAAAATTGCGTATAACTCCAAGTTTGAAGTTTAGGTTTATCGTGATTAACTAAAATTGGCCCGCGCTTTAACGTTTTTCCAATATCGATTGTCTGATTCATCAGGTGATAACTCACTATTATTTTCAGACACCTGAAAAAGCGTTACATCTGACTATTATCTGAACAGTTCCACGTCGACTCATACTCTGCCTGATCGGGTAATGTCACAGTAACTGCCTGCTTGTGTAAAGGCTGAATCATTCGGTAATGTAGCCGTGGCAGCGTCAGGCACATAGCGCCAAATGGAGTTATCGCCTAAAAATAACGAGTAATCGGTGTCATTAGCAGCGCAATAGTGATCCATCCTGATGGTTAAAGATTGATTCAGGGGTTAATTTACTATTCGATCTGAACTCCTGCGCCTGAAAAAGCTGCGCATTGAAAATTTTCAGGCTGTTGGTGCCAACCTATTTTATGTTTTTTTTCAGGTCGGAGTTGGATGAGATAATAGAACTTCGTCTCAAACTATAATCATTTCTAAATTCCACAGGTTGTGAAGTCATTAGAATAACAACTATCAATTTTAGATATTTTTTGAAAAAAACTGGAATATGATATCTAACTCACCGATAAAAAACCTTCGTGTCTTGACAAGGAGCCATCAAGGAAAATAATGTGGAGAGACTTAAAATAATTGACGGTATAGACATGAAGCATGATCATATAACAGAAGAGCTGTGTAAGAACGTGGCGATCATGGAACCTGGCAATGGGTTACATCTGAAACTTGATGCTGCTGTCAGGGAAGACAGACCGCTCATTATAAAACTTGGATTTGATCCTACAGCGCCAGACCTGCATCTTGGCCATGCAGTAGTACTCCGTAAACTCAAGCAGTTTCAGGATGCCGGGCATCATATTGTAATTATTATCGGTGATTTTACGGCCTCAATTGGAGATCCTACCGGCAGAAATAAGCTTCGCCCCCCTCTGAGCGACGACGAGATTATAAGGAATAGTCAGACCTATATTGATCAGTTGGGAAAAATACTTGATGTAAATCGCATAGAAGTTCGTCGAAATTCGGAATGGTTCAATAAAATGAATTTCGCCGAAATAATTAAACTTGTATCTAAAGTTACCCTTGCACAAATGATGCAACGCGAAGATTTCAAAAACCGTTTCAGCTCGTCCTCTCCGGTACATTTACATGAACTCCTTTATCCCATTCTTCAGGGGTATGACTCTGTCATGATCAAATCCGATATCGAACTGGGGGGTACTGACCAGCTTTTCAATAACTTGGTGGGGAGATCTCTTCAAGAATCACATGGTATGCCTGGACAGGCTGTCATAACCCTGCCACTTCTGCCCGGACTCGATGGCCGGGATAAAATGAGTAAATCTAAAAATAATTACATTGCACTAATGGATTCTCCTGAAAAAATGTTCGGTAAAATCATGTCTTTACCAGACGATCTTGTTGTCGAATATTTTCGTTTCGCTACGAATATCCCGGAAGAAGTAGTAAATAATTATCTTGCTAAGCTGAATAGTGGCCTGCATCCAATGGAGCTGAAAAAAATCCTGGCTCATACCATAGTTAATGACTATCACGGCGAAAATGCTGCAGATAGTGCTAAATCACATTTTCAACGTGTATTTCAGGAACACCGCCCTGCGGAAGAAGATCATGTATCACTAAAATTTGACTACAGTAAAAATATCAGCCTTATCGACCTCTGCAGTGAAGCTATCCAGCATTTAAGCCGCTCTCAACTCAGGCGCCTTATCCGGTCGGGTGCAGTTAAGATTAACGGAGAAAAAGAGACCGATGAGCGAAAAGAATTCGCGCCTGAAAAGGGCAGCTTACTGTGGATTGGAAAGCGCCACCGTTTTATCATCAGGTAGGCGCTAACATGCTCAGTTAAGGAGTTTTGTTATTTTTATTAGCTTACCTTTTCTTATCCCTTCTATTGAGGGGATATCAGACATTAACTCATTCTCCCAGTGAGTTTTATCTTCAAGCAGCTCAGAATCTAGGTGGAACCCTTCAGCATAATCCTGCCATTCACATTCACATATCTCCCAACATGCTTATTCCAATTAAGTAGATTGCCATGCCTAAGGACCTTTTTACTGAACATCGGATCATCACCGTGATTAAATCGGTAGAAGCCGGACGAACTGTGAAAGATGTCTGCCTGCAGGCACGACGTTGCGACAGACCGGTCGCATCACACATAAACTCAACGGCTTCCCGCTTCTGGTCTGTCGTCAGTACTTTCGCTCCAGAGCCATCTGAAGTGCCTCCTTATCCAGCATGGCTTCGGCAAGCAGCTTCTTGAGTCTGACGTTCTCTTCCTCAAGCGACTTCAGGCGCTTAACCTCAGGCACCTCCATACCGCCATACTACTTACGCCAGGTGTAAAACCTGGCGTCGGAAATGGCATGCTGCGGCAGAGCTCACGGGCAGAAACCCCGGCTTCAGCCTCGCGGAGGATACTGATGATCTGTTCGTCGGAAAAACGCTTATTCATGGGGATGTCCTCATGTGGCTTATGAAGACATAACTAACATCGCGGTGTATTAATCAACGGAGAGCAGGTCAGAGAATATGCAGATACATCAGTGCCACTTGATCTGCAATGTATTAAATCAGCCTATGGTTGAAAGGTTCTTCTGTCCGGTTCCTCTGGCAAAAGTGATGTTTGAAGGGTCCCTTCATGATGTAAAACCTTAAAATTTAAAGTTCAAAACATACCGGAACTCATAATCATTCAAGTTCTACTTAATCACCCAAGAGTTTGATAAACGATTATGCACAATGAAACAATCCACAGCGCCATCAAGAAGAAAATAGTCTTATAAAATATAATCTTAGCCCCACGCCATCGTTCAACCAGAGAGTGAGTATTCCCCTTTCTTTTTGCCCACATATGCGCCATTCCGTTATCAAATTCAGCAAGATCGCTTTCACTCTCAATGAGCTGAAAAAGCCGTTCATCCAGCCACAGGCGCCAGCAGTAGTAATGGGTCAGCAAAAAAAGTCCCATCAGCAAGACGCTATTGACTGAAAATAAGAGGTTAAAGCTCAGTACCATCGGTGGCAGCGTCAGTGCCGCAAAGTAGCGCCAGCTCGACAGATGAATTTGCATTATTTGGCGGGTCTTAATGATACCTGACATCGCAGCTCCTTGCTGAACGTTTCCAGAACCTGAAGATGAGCAGGGGTCAGTACCACCTGAGGGCGTTGGGATTTGATTAACGCCACAGCCTGCGATACAGACCCGGCATGCCCTTCACTTAGCAACCAAGCCGCTACAACCGTTGCACTGCGTGATAAGCCTAAGGCGCAGCACACAAGTACACTTTTATGTCCCTGCTGCAGTTGACGGAGCTTCATGACGGCCTGCCAGATATCCTGAATTTCCGGTACCACTAAATCCATCAGCGGATAAGCTTCCCAGCGCTCTGTTTTGCGCCTGCCTTTATGAAATTCAGCTGTCAGATCGAGGACTGCGGCCTGCGCCACAGTTTTATCCGGAAAACGGCCCAGTACCACATCGTTATAAATGGTGTTGCTTCGGGATATTCGTCGGGAAAACCAGCCTTTTGAAAGCCATGCCCCGGCTAAATAGGGGAACAACAGCCAGCGGGCAGAGAGGGATAAATCACCGTGGTTGTTTTTCTGGAACACCGACACGCCGAGTCCGGCATAGCCCGCCGCCGCCATCAATAATGCCGCCGCAGGCCACAGCAAAATGATGCCATATGTGATCCCCAATCCCGCCAGTAAAAACGCGATCCCGCCAGCACAGTATTTCGTGGCAAGCCGCAAGGCATCTGCTGAAGGGCGCTCCCATTGCCAACGGCCCTCGACCGGAATGGCATAGCTAATCAGCACCCCGACCACAATCCCGCTAATAGCATCGATAAAATGGTGTTGCCAGGTGGTGAGCACAGACACTGCTATCAGCAGAAACCACGCGCCGGAAACTAGCCTTGCCCCCTTTCCCAGATGCTGACGAAAACGCAGCCACAGCAGCCATGTCAGTATGATATGTAGCGACGGGGCTTGGTTATAGGGCAAATCAAACTGTTCGAGCTGTTGAAACAGCCAGCCAGATATTCCCTGCGTTTCAGGGCGCACGAAGGTGAATTTCAGCGGGAATAGGAAAAAGCCCACACAGGCAATAAGCGATGCGGCGAGCAGCCGACAGCCGTGGCGGGTAAGCTCCTGCTTTGAAGTACAGATAAACAGCGAAATGCCATACAGCAGGTCAATGCTCCAGTAAGGCACGATCGTCCACGGCATAAACGGGATCGCATGTTCCCAGCCGAGGACCATGCTCCCCACATCATGACGCGTGGCCGTGAACTGATTCACCTGCCCATAGCTGAGGAAAAAAAACGGTCCCAGTAGCATCAGCCAGCACAGCCCTTGTTTCCAGAGGCGGTATTTATTCTGCATGATCGCGGACTCAGCCATGCTGTTTTCTCACGGCCAGCGAGACAGTGAAAATACCGAACTCATCAATCACCTGATGACATTTCTCGAAGCCAGCCTGCTCCACCAGCGTGTCCATCTCTTTTTGAGTACGCACACGCATCATCCACGGAATGCCGTTCTGATGGCTGGTTAAGGTATAAGCGATGGTTTTTAATTGCGGATGCCACGGTTGTCCGGTGTAGACCAGCACGCCGCCAGGCGGTATTGCCGCAGCCAGCCCGGCAAGCGAGGCTTTGACTAAGGCGTTATCAGGGAAGAGTTCATACAGCCCGGAAACGATCCCTAAGGTGGGTGCGGGATCAAGCCTGGCAAGAGAGTCATAGTCGAAGGCATTGCCCTTTTTGAACTGAGCGACATGGCTTAACCCTCGCCCTTCAATCATGGCCAGGCCCTTTTCGATGTTTAGGTCGCTGTAATCTCGCAGCAGGATGCTTTCGATACCCTGATGTCTTTCCAGTGCGTCGAGCACATAACGCCCATGCCCGGCCGCAATATCCACCACGCGAACCGGCATATCGCTCTCTTTCAGCCGGGTGACCGCCTGCTCTATGACCTGCTGGATATTGATTTTTCGTATCCGGATACCCTGCCAGCCAATGCTGTTGAGGTAGTGCCTGTCTATCATACGCCCAAGAATACTGTTACCTTCCGAATAGTTACGGTACACATAATCCAGCGTACTGCCGGAGTCAAAGCCTGTCTCGTAGCCCAGACGCATCCCTTTAGACAGTCTGCCGACCGTTTTCATGCCATAGCTCAATGAGGAATAGAATATCCCTTCCAGCGAGCGTGCTTTTGGCGGTGCATGCAGTTCACGGTACGCGTCGGCGCTTGGGCTCCACTGGTCTTCATGGCTGTAATCAAAGGTGTAAGGCTGGGCAGCATAGAGTTTATCGATAAAGGTTTTCATTTTATCGAAGGCCAGGGCGCGGTCTTTTTCGCCCAGCGTATCATGATAGAAACCAGGCAAAATATGCTGCTCTTTGATGGCACTGCGCAAACCGGCGTAGAACTGTTTTTGCGGCTTCGCATGCACTACAAAATCATCACCGGAAATAAGCAATTGGGTTGGCAGCGTAATGGCGGCAGAGTCGGAAACAATACGTTCAGCGGTTTTGTAGAGATCGAGAAGAATGTTCACAGCGATTGCCCGCGTGATGAGCTTATCCTGCTCAAAACTGGCGACACGCTTCGGATCGTGGCTAAGGAATTTCCCTTTCACATAGGAGTTCACGTAGAACAGGCCACGGATACTCTGCATTAGCCTCAGGCCAGTGCGTGCAAACGGCACATACAACTTGACCTTAAAGGCCGGAGAAGCCAGCACCATTCCCCGAATTTTCGGCGCATAGTCATGAACCCAAGTGGAAACCAGCACCGCTCCCACGCTCTGCGCAATCACCACGATGTCATCGAGGTTGACCTGTGCGTCCACCGCCACGAAACGTACAAACTCATCCACATCCAGAACAGAGCGAGCCAGGCTCGGGCTGTAACCGCGAGCGCCCGGAGACTGGCCGTGACCGCGAGCATCCCAGGCGTAAAAATGTGTATCTGACATATCCATCTCATCGACAATATGCTGCAGACGCCCGGAGTGTTCATGCCCACGGTGAAACAGCACGATCACTTTCTTACTATTGCCTTCCGTTGCAGGCCATTGGCGAAAATAGAGTGACTCTCCATCGCTGGTTGTGAATGTACTTTCCTGAAATAAACGTGCTTCCTGGCTCATGTAATTTTCCTTGTCGCTTCTTGTTGTAATGTAATGAAACGAGTAAATAACGATTGCTTCAACGTGACCTTATCCGCGTCTTAAAACAGCGATTCATCGATAAAAATATCGATGAAAAACGGCACGGGGATTTTTGCCCTTTGCCCATCGAACGGCCCAGACCGTGCATGTAGACAGGGATAATCGGCACATCCGGACACTGCTGGCTTAAATGCCAGATACCGGATTTGATCTCTGAAAATTTTTTTCCGGCTCGCCGTGCGTGACTTCGAAAGATAATGACAATTTTCTTTTCCGCCAGCGCATCGACGCAGGCCTTTAACGGATTCGCCAGATGTGCACCGCGATAAACGGGAATGATGCCAATGACCTTCAGTGCGAACCAGCCCATCACTTTGTTACGCAGGAAATAATCTGCCACCGCCACGGGCTACACGTTTACCAGCGTTGAAAGAGGAAACAGCGTAAATAGCGTCAGCACATCCAGATGGCTGTTGTGGTTCGCCAAGATGATGGCTGGGCCTTCCACTGGTAACTTTTTGCGGCCAGACACACAAACGCCCAGCCAAATCCAGACCGCGGGTTACGCAATGCACAATGCACAATGCAAAGATCCAGCGCAGGATATGGTTTATCTGCGCCCCTTACACGTAGAAGTAGTATTAGAAGTGGAAAAAAGCGGCGCGGTGTAAATCAGCAATTCCAGGCGGCCAAGAATACCGCCGTGCCCGGCAGTAATTTGCCCGAGTCCTTCACACCAAAATTACGCTTGATGGCCGACATCACCACATCGCCGCAGAATCCGCTCAGGCCGATAATCACTCCGGCCCCCGGCGAGTGGATCCAGTTCATCGGCGTGAGCTGCGGGCCGAAAATGGCCGCCAGCAGCGTAGTGGTCAGCACACCACCCAACAACCCGGCCAGCGTTTTATTCGGGCTGACCTTTGGCGTGACTTAGATTGTACCCAGCGATTTCCCCCACAGGTATTACGCGATATCGTTAAGCTTGGTGGTCGCCACGAGGAATATCACCAGCAATGCACCTGCTTAGGTATCCACGCCTGGCAGCATCATCAGGAAAGCGACATGGCTTAGAGCAAAGACCGTCGTCACCATGCCCCAGAGCATAACGGATGCAGAATGCAGGAACCCTCTCGTATCACCGACAAGCACCATGCGGGCGGGCAGGAATAAGAGGACGTAAATCGGGATGAAGATAATGAACATGCCGTACAACGACATCCCAACCCAGATAAATTGCAAGGGATGGCGGAATACATCCACAGCAACGGCACGCTGTCGGGACGGCGAGTCGGAGCCAGCGTCAGATATTCCTTCAGTGACAGGAAGCTGAGAAACCCAATTAAGGTGAGCGTCAGCCCTTTTGATGAGAGCATCGGCAGCGAAAATAAGCCAACGATGACCCACCAACTGTTGATACGTTGCTGAAGCTCAAGCCAGTCACTCTACGGGCAGCATTTTTTTAGACGAAGATGATAACCGTCGCCAGCACAAAAACGCTGAAGATCCGGACAAGGCGGTAATACAATGTGTGCAGAGAATCAGTCATTTTTGACCTCCAGTGCGCTACGACAACGGTTAATTGAGGTCCAGGCCAGCAATACAACCGAGGCACTAAGGACGATATTGACAACGATGATGTACTGCGGCAAAAGCGCAATAAACAAACCTAAAGCCCCCAGAATAAGGGCGCGGTCACTTTTGCCCATCGGGCCACGATAATTTCGACTACCCGTTAGCGTCTGAGTGATGATGCCGCAAAACTCTGTCAGCCACGACAACAACACCACCAGGACAACCAGCCATGGAGAAACGCCGGTCAAAAAAGCGAACGCAAGATAGAGCGCAGCATCAGCGATAATGTCGCCGACCTCATTAAGAATGGCCCCAAGCTGGCTCTTTTGATTGAACTCTCGCGCCAACATGCCGTCTATCGCATTCAGCGCCATGCGAATAAACAGAAAGACTGGCATTAAAATAAATAAACGCGGTTCCGGAAGGAAAATTAAAGTCAGTCCGAGAACGATAGATGCTATCGCCGCAAAGGCCGTAACCTGATTAGCCGTAATTCCTTGTGAATATATAGCTTTGGTTAATGGGCGTAACATATTCTGAAACTTAGGTTTAATATCATAAAGAGTCATAATATTTTTTGGTTAATGTAGACTATTGATGGAAATAACACATGCATTATAATCTCCATCACTGAATTATCAGCCTATGATGGAGCTTATCATAATCGGTGCGACGGAAATCCTCATTCGCCTCAAGGAAAGCCAATAACCAGTCATGAATGGACATAAAATACTTGAAGATGCTGAAATACATCAGCACCGGAGCCGTTAACGCATTTTTCAGGAAAAGGTAATAAGCTGATAGATATTATCCACAGTGATTTTTGCTTTATCGGTGTTGATAGTCCAGCTTACAACCTGTTCAAGTTCCAGACGATAACGCTGGCCATTCTGCATTCCCTGCACATGGACAGGTTCACTAATCAGTTCACCTAGCAGTGAATCAGCATCAATTGCATCGGCAATAAACCACATATTTTCACGTTTGCTACCACCATCGTAAGGGATGGCAGCTTTTACCATGAACAACCAAATATTGTTACGGGCCGTTCCCTCAAAAAGAGCCTGAAAATAAGGCCAGCGTAGCCTTGCGGTCACGGCTTCCCTCTGAGTTCTGGCAATGCTCCGGTAAAAATGAGGGTGTTTCGTGTCGAAATCCGGCGCATAACAATTTTCCAACCTGCCCCGCTGACCCGCTAAATGGAATAACCAACACGATGGGCCGGTATGTGCCTCCCCTCGTTCTTCAAGCTGCGCTGCTGAGGGGCGCGAGATAATCTCTTCAAGCTCCGGCAGTTTCCGGACCTCATCCAGATGCTTTGAGCTATCGGCGAACGCCTCTCCCTGCTCCCAGGGAAGTGCTATCAGATATTCTTCGTGCTGCGAATTAGCCGCCAAAGGTATAGCTTCATGGAACAGGACATGACCATCGCCAAGGCTGATATCAATAAACGTATCAATACACCCTTCCGCCCATTCCAGACCATCGTGACTGCGGGGAACATTGATCTCAATTTCCGGCAGCCCCAAACGCCCCATCCCGTGGGTATGGACCCAGTACCAGGAGTCAAAATCGATGGCATCCAAAGTGTAGAAAATGCTGAGAGCCGGGTTCGCGAAAGTTTGCGTCTGAAAAGCGAGCCATTGGCGCGTGAACAGTTTGTTCCCAGCGGAAGTATCCTGGCCCAGCAGCATATCCGGTACCACAACAGCGAGAACACGCAGTTGCATATGCCAACAAAGAAATGGATCCTCGCTCCAGACGGAGCTGACTTTTACACGCTGGCGTTCGCGACTGGCCTCCGCCTGAACGGAAGAATCTATCTCGCAGGCACGTGAAGTGTATTGCAAATGTTCCAACGGATAACGGTGATTTAAAGTGATTCGGTAGTGATATTGATCTTCCCCTGTCATCAACTGCAGCGTCAGTGCGTCTTCCGATTCAACGTGGTAAGAAAGTGTCCCTTCAATAAGAGTTTGCTGCTCCAGGCGCTGGATAATGCCGTCCATCGCCACCGGCCGTTCAGGCGTCAAAGTAAAGAGAGATTCTGATTTTACCGTCAGTCCTTGCTGCATGTCCTGATAGGTATGATAGTTATTGCTTGCCATTGATAATCCCTTATTTTTTCATTGCCCAATGTTGTTTATAAATATGTAAAAGTTAACTCGCACAAGGCTTTATTTTACTTACGCCCGGTATAATCTGCGGGCCGGTGAAATGAGGTCGCCGGTGCAGAATGTTGGTATCCAGAGCCACTCGCCACCGGGCCACATACTCACGAATAACGCCCAAGGTCCTTTTTTCATTAGCAAACACGTTAGCGGCATTAATCCCCACCGCTTCGATACCGTTTTTACGTGCCAGCCACGCTGCGCGCTGGTTGTGAAAGCCCTGCGAAATAAAAGTCACCGAACGCTGACCAAACACTTCTTTCACAGGGATCACAGAATCGAGCGAGGTAAACCCGGCATAGTCGCAATAAATGACCTGCTCCGGGATCCCCTTCGCTATCAGTGCCTGTTGCATTTCACGCGGTTCATTGTAATTCGCACGACGATTATCACCGCTGAAGGCGGTATCACCTTTCGGCCACAGGCCATCCTCTTCAACATATCCTCCCGGTGAGAAATACCCGTCAAGCTCAGTACGGTCGTTCTGGCCAGGTAGGCGCATGTACAGCGCTGCCTCTCTTTTGGTCAGCATCAGATGCAACTGGCTGCTGACAGGGACATCTGCACCGAGATACAGGCTCAGGCGGCTGAGATCAGCACCGGACCCGTCTGCCTGGCTGCTGCAGTAAAAACGCATCGCGAGCCGCGAACGACCATCAGGCTCAGTGGTCATGGTAATGCCCGAAATACCTTGGAGATCGAGCATCACATCCCGGGTGCTACGGTAACGACAGAAGGTGTTCTTTGGTCCTACCGGACGGGAATATATTTCAAAATCTGCGGGCACCACTTCCGCCATTTTCATGGCATGTAGCACCGGGGTAAATGCGACCACCGAAAGAGACGGAATGGTGCGCAGGTAGTGTGGCCAGAGCATGGTGACCAGACCTTCAGTCAGTTCCGGCAGGTCGTCGTCAATTTTTTAGCGCAGCCGCCCTACTGATAAAGCAAACCTTTCAAGCAGGCGTTTAACATACGGATTCGATATGCCGGCCTTATCCACATACAGCATCGCGGCCCGATCCGGGTGGCATGGGAAAATTCTTTATCTTCTTCAAGAAGATAGCGTATTTCTGCATCGGAATAGCGCAGGGTTAAATCTTCCATGCTGTTCCAGACAGGTGAGTTATAACGGGGAGACTGACCAGTGACTACACTGGTTAATCATGAGAGGCCGTGGCCAGAACATTTCCATTGTTGTCGCGGTAAACAGCTCCGCCATCTGGGTCAGTAAGGGTGACGCTACCAATAATGTTCCCGGACGGGCCCTTATAAATGATTTGCTTATCGATTTCGGCTGTAGATGTACCTGCCAGATGCCCGTACCTGTTACGGTAGGTCGTGCTGCCATTCTTTTCCTTTATCGAGGTCCCGAGTAACCGCCCGTATTCATTTGTGTAAGTGGTTTTCCCACTTGAGTCAGTGACTTCATCAATCCGGTTAAAACCGCCTTTCAGATAAAACACCGAAAACCCGTCAAATGCATGCGCCAGTGGAGCAAATAAAAAACAAACAACCATAAGATACTTCAACATAGTGGTGTGCCTTATTAGTGATATTTACTGATGTGAACAACTAGAGGAGCCACTAAGTAGAGTATTTTCATCATCCACACAGTGTTTGCGCTTATTATTTTTCGCGGCCTCACACAGGTAGCGTAATTCCGCCTCGTAATGGCGCAGGTTTAAATCTTCCATATATCCCTCGTTACAGAAGAAGTCAGAACAGTATCAAATATGTTCTAAATTACTGTTTTCACTTTATTCACCGTGATGTATTTCACGTGGAAAAGTTATTTTCAACTCACATGGTTTTTCTGTTGCAAACAGAATTGTTCTGCCCTGGCTATCGCTTACCCCTGTATAGGTATCATTTGGTTGGCATTTATTGGTGATTTTGTAAGTGACGAAAGGTTTCACCTTGCCGTCACGGGAAGTGGTGGTAAAGCCTTCAGAATAATCATAGAAATGCCACATTGGCTCAACCATATAATCGTTTTCGGTAATATGCCCTGAAACAACAAACTCACCCGTATTGCCATTGCTGTCCAGAACACCTATCGCAACATCTTTTTGTTCCTTCACCAGTCTGGCACCTTGAGGCAGTTTTTTTATCTCGTGGCCAGAAAAATCAATGCGATAATATTTAATGTCGCGCCATTCCTTGTGAACATTCACAGAGGAAGTACATCCCGATAAAATTAAGAGGGCAGCAATAAGATAAAGACACTTCATAAATTTATTCACCTTATGATAATCGTTAACTGTTTTCTTTCAATGACAAGGATATAAAACTGTCAATTACTGATCAGGAAGTTGCTTCACTTTAGCGACTGTAGCGGTTATCAGCAGAATGCGCGTTTTACGGGCCCAGCGGCGACCGTAGAGATTACGCATGGCGAGGCGGATGGTGTCGACGGTTACGTTGCGTCGCGAAGTCCGGGCAACCCTTGATTCATCAGAAGGTAACGCACTATTTTTCTGTTCTCGCCAGCGATGATATTTTTACCGCATAAATCGGAACACAAACGGCGTGTTGAATCGCCACGGATAATCCAGACACTTCTTAGCCGTTGATAATACTTATTTTCATATTCCGTCGGTGGCATCTGATCACTCGAACCATGCCGACGCTTACTGTTATAAAACATTTCGATGTAATCAAAAATATCACTGCGGGCTTCTTCCCGCGTTCCATAGATCTTTTTCTTTATCCGTTCACGCTTCAGCAGCTGGAAAAAACTCTCTGCAACTGCGTTGTCGTGACAGTTCCCACAGCTCATACTGCCCTCTAGTCCGTGTGATTTCAGGAACGACTGCCACTTGTAGCTCGTTTACTGACTACCTTGATCAGAATGAACACGCACCTGTTTTTGAAGATTACGTCACCACATGACCATCAGAAGCGCATTCAGGACAATATCTTTTGTCATTCGGGGTTGCATCGACCAACCGATATCCGGCAGCGCGCGCGGGTCGCTGCTGCTTTTAAGTTGATGATGATTATTAACGGGTAATTTCCGTAAGTTGAAAATATAATGGTGATAATTGCGGAGGCAGTGCTTCATTCAGGGCAGCAGACCTTCGATGATGCCAAAAAACACTTCTTCATCCAGCACCCGTTCAGGCCTGGTCAGCATACCAGTCTGGGTACAGGTCCAGTCATTCGTCTTACCCGATTTCATAAATAAACGACAAAGAGGAGTGATTTTTCCCTCAGCGCAAAGAGTGGCTTCGACACAGCCCGTCACGCCCTGCCCGTATAAAAAAAGGGGCGTAAATTTTATCGCCCTTCCTTCGTAGCGAAGTTGATGCCCGGGAACGTCAAAAGCACTGTTACCTACCAGTAAATCGACAAGCCGCACGCTAAAAGTTTCAATCCGAATTCCCGAATCTTTGAGCCAGTTTTCCATCTCTTCCTGCAGCAATTGCATCCGCTGACGAAACAACTCGAGATCTGCCTGGCTTTTATTTTCAAAGCTATCGTGACGCCCTTGCTGCTCCTGCAGCCGCTTAAAAAATCGCGCTTTTAATGACATCTCTTTTTCCTGTGATTTTCCGTTCGCCGATTGGAGCAACTCATTTTCAAAGTTGTTCTGAAGCTTAAAATGGTGAATTCGCGCTGCCTCAGATATTAATTCGCGACCAAGGCCTGCCCAATTCCTTCAGCTTTACACCACGCCGCGAGCGAATAACCGCCCGGCGTTTTTTCCCATACCAGACGATTATCGCTCACTTTCAGAATGATAATTAAATGATTAAACATGTTTATTATCGTTTCTTCGCGCAGTGTTAGCTGTCTTAAATATATCATCAGCGAAACTCTTTTCAGGTGAAGTAATATCTGACGATGTGAAAAAATACCGGGGCAGCAAAACACAACGAGTCGATGCGATCCATCATGCCGCCGTGCCCCTCAATCATGGCACCAAAGTCTTTGACGCCACGATCGCGCTTAATCGCCGACATGCACAATCCGCCGGCAAATCCCAGCAGCGTGATGATCAAAGAAATGAGCCCGGCCTGTAGGGGAGTAAAAGGTGTTGCCCACCAGAGTAATGTTCCAACCAGCGTTGCGGAGCCAATCCCACCGATAAATCCTTCGAGTGTTTTATTCGGACTCAGGCGTGGTGCGATCGGTCTTTTGCCAAATAATTTACCAAAAACATACTGCAGCACATCGGAAATCTGTACCACAATCATTAAAAACAGCAACAGCTTGATATTTTGATGTTCAAAACCAGCAATCGGCAGCATCAATATTGCCGGAGCATAACTGATGCAATAAACCGTAATCATCATGCTCCACTGTATCTTGGCACTTCGTTCCAGAAAGTTTTGTGAATCGCCTGCCAGTGCCATTCGCGTCGGTATAAATAAGAACGCATACACCGGAATGAAAATAGCGAAAGTTCCGTACCACTGCATACCAACCAGCAAATACTGCAAAGGAAGAATAATAAAGAAGCACCAGAAGAGTACTTCATGATCGCCACGCCGGGTGGGTGTTAATGTAATACATTCTCTTAGTGCCAGAAGCGATATGATGGCAAATAATAACGTCGACCCTACAGGCCCAAACCACATTGCCAGAACTGAAAGTAAACACATTAACCACCAGGCACGGATTCGCGCATTCAGGTTGAGAATGACCGGTGTGTTACCTTTAAATTTTGCAATCAACGTGCCGACAATAGTCGAAAGCAGCAGCAGACCAAATAATCCAGCCAGCAGATAAATCAGTGTATTGTCATGAAAATTCATGATTTCAACTCCTCAAGCGCAGCCCTGACACGTTGCAAAAATTCCTGCTTGCTCTCTTCTTCGGTTATTGGGCTGACTGGCTCTCCAAAGGTAGCCGAGCAGAGTATCGGCACCACCAGCCGGGAGCCTTTTGGCAAAACCCGATTGAGATTCTCCAGGTAAACAGGAACCAACTGTGCTTCAGGATTCATTCGTGCCAGATGCCAGATGCCACTTTTGAACGTCGAAATTTCCTCACCCGTGCCACGTGTTCCCTCCGGAAAAATAATGAGCGACTGCCCTTTCCGGAGTGACTCAACCATTAGATCCAGCGCTTTATTAGATCGGTTATCTCCATGCTCTGATGGCCGACGTTTAATCAGCACGGTATTAAAAATACGTCGGGCAATATAGCGTCGGAGTTTGGTCGCCAGCCAGTAATCCGCCGCAGCCACCGGGCGAACACGCTGACGTAAATGCCCTGGCATACTGGCCCAAATCACCATCCCATCAAGATGGCTTGAATGATTCGCATAATAAATCCTGACCTGATTCTCATCGGGCAAAGGGGCCAGCCATCTTGCCCGTACGCCGGTTAACAGTCGACATAAGCGCACCAGAAAACCAGCAGTCAGCCAGCGATCCAGCGGCCATTTGGCAGAATTACTCATCCGTTGGCTCCTGGGATAGCGGTTGCTGAAAGAGTTCATCAAGAATACGTTTCCCGCGTCGCCAGCAGGTAATAAGCGTTCCAATATTAATGATGATCAGACAGATACAAAGCACCCACTGCCCGGTGGTAACAGGAAGAAACAATGCCAGAATCGTCACTACAAACAGAGCAGCCATGCGATGCTGCTTCGCCATCGGCCCCAGGAACTGCTGCTTCAAGCCGCAGGTCGCACCAAGCAAGCGAAGATAGGCGGTCATTAGCGCCAGCAGTGCTGCACTCCAGCCCAGCGTGGCAGCAAATGGGAAGAGATGCAGGCCATAACCGACACCAACAAAAATCAGCGTGTCAGAGATCCTGTCAGGTAATTCGTTAAATACCGGGCCTGCAGGGCTGGACATTCCACCTTCCACGGCAACCATACCATCGAGTAAATTACAGATAAGTCGTCCCTGAATCATCACAGCGGCCAATATAAGAAACAGAGTTTTTAGCCATTGGCCGTCAAACTTAAAGGCAATATAAAAACAAAGTCCCGAAATAAGTGCGCAGCCAATACTGGCAAGTGAAATCTGATTTGGCGTTACGCCTTTATTCTTTAACCAGCGGGCGCTATTTTTTGCCCAGCTTTTATCCCGTATTGCAATCGGCCGACGATCTTTTAAATTAAGTTCCATTTTTAACTTATTTCCTGACTAACATTTAATATTAAATATTACAAAAATTGGAAAATCTGCTATTTGATGACGCTGAATTATCATCATCTCTGCCTTGCAATGCTTCTGATTAATTATAAAAAATCAGATAACCCCATAGCCATTTAGTTTCCTTGTTATAAAAAACTTATAAATGTCACATTCCCTGATTCTTCACTGACCAACTATTCAGCTCCAGCCTTGATATCATTATTCTGGTGAGTTTTGGCTTACCGCAGCATAACTGGCCGACAGCTGTTTCAGATGTTGCTCAGTCTGTAAGCGCAGAGCGGCAGATGCCGCACTGTTGGCGGGCTGTGTTGCCAGTTGGCGCAGCTGCTCTTCTGCCGGTACCGTTCGACTGAATGCCTGGGTTATGGAAAAGACCTGTGATTTGAGTTCACTGACCGTTATATATTTCCCTTTCTTTTCATCCAGCGCGTTCAGGCGCCCTGCGAGTTGTCTAAGCTGTTCCATACCCTGTTGCCAGCCGTCCAGTGCCGTAAGCGGCAATGTATTTGCTTGCTGGTGATGCAACCACTCTTTCTGCATTTGCAGCACTGCTGGATTGTTCGGCCAGAGCGTGCGGGCCTGGGAAATCAGCGCCTGGCCATGCTGCAGCGGCCAGCCTGGTGGTAATGCCATTAGCCAGGCGAGCTGCTGTTGAGTTTTTACCACCAGTTCCTCAGACTGCTTAGCGGTTACTGATTTAGATTGCTGCAAGAGACTAAGTTGTGACGATGACAAAGTATCAGGCAACGGCCCTAACGACGCGGCCAGCTGCTGCTCAGCAGACGACGACGTATTTAGTGCATTCCAGCCCCACAATAAAAGACCACATACCAGGACGGCGCTACACGCACCAACAATAAATGCCCGAACAGACCTGCCGCTGTCAGATCCAGGTGTTTTGGCAACCTCCGTCTCTGACTCTGGCGCTACCACGTAAACCATTGGCTCAGGATTCGGATACTTTTCTGCGGGCGTTGTTGTTATCGCCTGCGCAGGTAAAACGACTTCAGGTTCGTATCGCCCACTCTGCGGCGCATTTTCAAGTCGAAAAATCGCTTGCCTGACCTGCTGTAGCAGCACATCCAACCGGCTGGCCTGCTTAAGCTCATGGCGCGAAAGTGTTTCAATCAACCTCATCAGTCCTTTTTCACTTTGGTATAGCAAGTTCAGATGATCGGAGTGAGTGAGAGCCAGCGTACGGAATACATTTTGCAGTCTCTGGTTCAGTCCGGTGATGATCTCCATACGTGCATGCGTGTTTAACGGCCACATGACTGACCACTGATGCATCGTCAGCGCGTTAAGAAGCATCAGGCCTTCGTTCATTCCGGTGATTCCGGCGATATGCATGCGGGCCAGCGTGTACCAGGCAGCGGTTTGCAGTTCGACGCCATTGTGTTCGAACAGCCGCAGCACCATATTTTCCACCTGGAGCCAGTCGACATCCGGGCGGGCTGGATGGGTTAATTTGCTGATTTCTTCACGCAGCGCAATATAATCGGGTAGCGATCGTGGATCGCCTCCGGTGCGGAGGGTTTTACGGCTGGTCAATGTACTGAAGCTCCTGCAAATCTATTTGGGCAAAGTGTTCAAGATGGCGACTGATACTATTTTCACGGTAGCAGGTCACCAGTAATTCGCGGGTTGCACGGGTAAAAGCCACATAAAGAGCCGGAATTGCCCCGGCTTCATCTTCAGCACTTTTATGTACAAAAGAAGCGTTGATAACAGCTACGAAGGGAAACTCAAGCCCCTTGCTGCTCTGAAATGTCAGCAGATGAACAACATTCTCACGGTGTTTGTAGCTCTTCTTATCCTCCGCAGTGAAACTGAGCGATACGGGTATTCCCTGTTGTTCTAACGTTTCAATCAGCTTAGACGCTGAAAACCTGGCCGGACACAGTATCGCCATATCTGCCCAGCATCCGGTCAGCGCATATTTCTGCTTGAGCCAGCCAACAACACGTAGCGCTTCGTCCTCAACAGATGCACACTGCAAAATATCCGGTGCCTTACCATCGTCACCGCAGGCTTCCGGCAATATCAGTGGAATCTCCCGGTTATGATGCTTTTCGAAATAATCACGAGAGAAGGCATACGCAAAATTAACTATGCTTTTTGTATTGCGATAGTTAACCCGCAGTATCGACGTTCTCCCCTGAGCCTGGATGCCCACGCTTGCCAGAGAAAAGTTAAGCGCCCGTTCACGACGATAAAGTGACTGCGCGTCATCGTACATCAGCAGCAATGAGCGTTCGCTGTTATCAAACAGCCGGGCAATCAGCGCCAGCCAGCGGCTGTCAAAATCGTGCCCCTCATCTATCAGGGCTGCGTCGTAGCCAATATCAGTGAGCTCGCCGTTATCGACCGCTTGCTCAAGAGCCGCAAAGCTATTATCGAAGTACGCACCTCCACGGTCGATCCCGAGACGGAACTTTCGAACCACTACGCCGCACCAGCCATGAAAATGATACACATGTACTTTCTGCGAAAGTCCTCTGTCAGCAACACACTCTCTAATATAATTTGCCAGCGTAATGTTGTAACAAAGCACCAGTACCGGACGTTCGGAGTTCTCTGCAAGATACAGGCTACGATAGAGCAAAATTAGCGTTTTACCTGAACCCGCAACGCCGTGAATAACGCGGTGCCCCTCACCGATATTACGCGCCAAAACCTCCTGCTGCATGTCCATAACTTTTAGCAAAGTATGCTGCACGTTCTTGGCCGGTATCACTATCTCCGGGAACAGATGCTGGCGCAGAATATCCCGTGTTTGTGGCGTAATCACAGGCCTGAAGCGAGTAGTAAACATTCCGCCAATTTTGTCTCTGAAATCAGATGGCGTTATTGAGTCAACCATTTCATCCTGACAGAGAGTTAATGCCTCGGGGAATATCGCCTCAACAGCACCATTTGCAGAGAGTGATTTAAGCTGTCGGCGCGTAATATTGGTAAACACCACGCCATATGCCCAGGCAAGATTTAACTTTCCTTTATATAGGCCAGTCTGCTGTAGGCGTGAATCCCGTGACAGCGTATTAACCGTGGAACAAGCATATTGCCTGACCTGCTCAAGTGGATTAATATCTTGCTTAATTCCACTCTCCGTCTCCAGAATAACCGTCTGCGGATCAATATGACGAAGCGTGCTCAGCCGCCAGTCCTTGACCTCCAGAAAGATAATTCCCTGCTGGGGGTCAATTATCACAAAATCCGGATGCCGATATTGCTGCCCTAACGGAATGTCATACCAGACCAGACAGTCATCGCTGAGGTGCGATTCAAGACGCTGTGCAACACGCCGTTCTCCGGGCGTCATTCTTTCCGCAAAAAATGCAAGAGAAGTGATTAATTTTGCCATAGTGAATTCCGTTTTGGAGGCACGACTTAATTGAATGGGCTTATTACCAGAAAGATAAAAACACAGAATATATTTAATAAAAACAATCGTTGCGCCTCGCTCAATGCCAACATTAGTTACTACTCGTTGTTTTCTGAGCGACGCTGATAATAATCAGATAACATCATTCCGATCGGGCGTTAAATACTCTTTTGATCGAGATATTGCTGCTGTCGAAGATGACGCAGTAAGACTTTTCCTTCCGCCATAAACTCTGTACCGTAACGAACAAGGCCAACGCCCTTCAGTTCGGCATCAATGGCGTAACGCAACTCACCGGGAATGCTCTGCTCCAGCATAATCACATCAATCCGCTTCAGGCGTGGCTCATACTTCAGCAGTACTTCTGAAAAGATTGTCATTAACTGATGAGCGCTACCCGGCATGCCCTGCAGGATTTTCGTCATATCGGGTAATCCGTAGTCCGGCAGATGTGCCAGAGTTCCCGCGCGCGCGTTAAGGATGCGCTGCATATTGTCGAGCACCGACAGAATAACCTGATTCTCTTCGCTGACCTGGTGTAACTCCAGGCCGCCGCTGAAGCTGCCGGTCAGCATTTCGTATAATGAGGAACCGTTGTAAGATTGCACCGTTAGTTCTCCTTAACCGGACGCAGCGTCATGGCATTCTGATTAAGTTCGATGTGGCGGGCTTTATCCGGATCAAGATCATCACGCGTAAGAACTATTCGCCAGGTGTCATTTTTCTGATCTGGTGACAGGAACATCGCCGCTACTGCCACATACTGCGCGCTCTCCTCCATCGGCATATCAACCGTAACGGATTCACCCGGGCGCACTCGAATATCCCTGGAGGCCACTCGATCGGCTTTTATCGCCTCACCATCTGCGGCAAATAATGACGGATAGTCCGTGCTGTCGAATGCCTTACGATCCTTCAGCTGATAGATGCGAACAATGGTCGCCAGCGCATTGCCATTCGCGTTATTGTTTAAGCCTTCGCGTGCGCGAATGTCCAGATGCAAAGTCTTAACCTGTTTATAAAATATCGACTTAGTAACGGCCACAGTGCCATCGGTGACCTTTTGTGTCAGTCCGCAACTACTGAGTAATATTGAAACCATTGCAACGGCTGTGACTCTTTTAGTAACGATAATTGCCTTCTTCATCGGCTTCCCTCCGTTCTGGCTGTTCCTGCAGGCGCTGATAACGCCCAAGATTTATAGTAATAGTTTGCCCTTCCGGGAGGGGAGCTTTGTTCTGACGGCGCATTACAGCGGTCCTCCCCAGCTGTGCACCACTCCCTTTGCCTTTACAGGAAAGCGTGGCATCAGGCAGCAATTTAAACGACAGCGTCAGAGTCATGCGAACATCCAGCTTCGCCCCTAAATAAACCTGAAATAAGATCAGCAAATCACTATGCAGCGACCCTCCTGGCAGCCAGCCAAGCGCTTCCTCGTGATTATCAGTGGTCAATCGCAGATATACCTGATGATTGATATCAACAGCGTGGCTTCCCATCACCGGACGATTAATTAACGAAACCGGATTTGCAGTATCGGTTGCCAGCGTCTGCTTCAGGGCAATTCGCGCCGGATCATAAGGAAAAATTTCCGCCCGAGTGTCCGGTGCAAGTAACCGGACAATGGCGGTAATGCCTTCAGCAGTTCGCGTTGGCAGGCGCATCATTCCTGTCAGTGCAAGGAAACGAGAAATCGGTGTGGCAATATTCTCAGCGCTACCTTGTAGCCCAAGTCCTGCAAGGCTCAGCAGATACTGCGATATCTTATCTTTTCCGCCCGCCTGAAAAGATGCGGGCCAGGAGTATTTGCGCCAGATACGATAAAACTGGGTGATAAGACGGTGATTAAAAATATCAAGAAAATCACTGACGGCATCATATCCTTCACGACGCTGTGCAATATCATCGATATAAGCGCCAGGCAGAGGAGATTCGACACCATATAAACCCATAAAGGTGACACGGGCCGTTGCCGGTTTTCCTGGCTCTTCAGGTAATTCCAGCCGTTTAAATTCGCCAGCGGGAAATCCCATACCCGGATGTGGGCGAAAGCGAACCGGATCGTTGCTGATTTGCCAGCTACTGCCCAATGCAGGCGCATCGGGCTGGCTCTGCTCCAGTAGCTGACAAAAACGATAAAAACTGGTGCGGCTGATATCGTCGCGAAGCTGCTCCGTCAGCCGGGCAGTCGCTGATTGTGATTCTCTTTCCATCGGATACATTTGTCTTCCGGCTGAACGATAAGGGTGAGCTGATTGAACAGATGAATATCGCTGTACAGCGCCAGGAAACGATTGAGCATTTCACCAAACAGTGTGATATCCCCTTCGCCGCTGAAGCCATTGCTGTCGACCGTCACTTCAATATCGACTCCGCGCAGCAAATGTCCTTTCTCAAAACGCTGAATCATATGATGGCGAACCTCCCGAATGGCATCCAGTTTACGGATATTCATCTCATCATGATGCCAGTTATACAGTTCCAGCGTATTGCGCAACACTTCGGCACTGCTCATGATATTAAGAAAACTGGAGCCAAGATGGCTTAAAATTCTCCAGTGAAAACCGTCTTCGGCTGGGGGATAAGCAGGTAAAGTAGGCTTACAAAGATTTCGGATTTTCAGCGGGGTCTGGGTAACCTGCTCACATCTGTCCAGTAGCGTGCTTTGCAGCGCCTTACGGGGTAACTGCCCATTTGTTCCGGTCACTTTTAGCGACAACGTCTCTCCGGTAATCCCCCGTTCGGCTTCCCACATATCACCGCCGAGAATAAGCCAGGTATCATGCAGCCCACCAGGCCCGCGACGAACCCGCGTATGGAAATAGCGCTCGGGAGCCTTACGGCGCATCATTCCGCCCTTATGTCGGAAGCTGGCAAAGGGCGCATACTGCGCATCGCTGGTACGTTTAGAGCCGGTCACCGCATCCACAGAGTAAATCTCCGTGTGCCCATCCTGAATACGACGCGGGCGTAACAAATATTCACTTTCAAGCCCGTTAACCCTCAGCGGATCGGCCTGCAGCGAAAACAGGTTAATAACGGGTACACAGTGGATACACATCGAATCAGCTGTTACCGGCAACTCGCTGTTCCACTGTTCGCTCAATATCACTTCAATATCAAAATGGCTGATGCCGGCAGGCAGCGTAATATTTTCAAGCCCGTTAAGATGAACAAAGCGAAACTTCTCGCGGAAAGTAAAATACTCCAGCAACAACTGATAGCCGCTGAATGCAGTGTCACCTTTTGGCCAGAGAAGATCTTCATCACTAAATCCACCAGGCGAAAACCAGCCGTCAATAGCGATACGATCGGTCTGATTCGGCAGGCGAATATATAACGCCGCCTGACGGCGGGTCAGCGACAGATGAAGCGCGTTACTGACCGGAACCTCTCCCGCCAGATAAAATGCCAGCCGTCGCAAATCGCATTGCTGCCAGTCAGTCTGAGGATTACAGTCCAGCCGCAGTCGTACTACCGAACGTCCATCTGGCTCCGTTTCCATTGCCACCCGTGAAAGCCGCAGAGGATTCAGCGCCACATCCCGGGTAGTGCGGTACTGGCACATCGTCTGCTTCACTCCGACCGGACGGGAATAGACTTCAAGCCCAGCCTTGACCACCTCAGCCATTTTCATCGCGGCGATATCAGGTTCCAGCGCAATTATCGACAATGATGGAATGGTTTTCAGGTAGTGTGGCCAAAGTTGGCTGACCAGCCCTTCAGTTAATTCCGGCAGGTCGTCATCAATTTTTTCGCGCAGACGCCCCATTGAAAATGCAAAACCTTCAAACAGGCGTTCAACGTAGGGATCCGCGGTGCCGGCTTTATCCAGATCCAACATTGCCGCCCGGTCAGGATGCGCACGGGCAAACTCTTTTGCCGCATCGCGCAGGTAACGCATTTCTGCATCGAAATAGCGCAGGGTTAAATCATCCATAAAAATAAAGAACCTCGCAGCAGGTTATTTTAATTTATCAGTAGTCGAGGGGATAACCGATTCTTGCTGTTGTGTTGGCTTGCAACATAGCCAGAGGAGAATCACAATTGAAACAAAACTAAGGATACTGTTGATGGTGGTCGCCACCATTTGTGCCACATCGTCATTTAGTGATTTTGTTAGAAAATGATAGATGGCCGTCAGAATGACGGGGATGACAATAATATTCGCCAGTAATACGCCGCCAAACCACCATCCTGATTTGCCGATATCATGCATCCGTCGAACTCCCAAAGATAATATCGGCAGCAGTAATATCAGCGGAAGCAGCGTAGTGAGTGGCAAAAAAACAAAATAACTCCATATTAATGCCATACCGCCGCGGCTGGTATTATCGGCAATGATATTGACAAGCCAGAAATAACTCAGCCCGCCTATAAATAAAATCAATAATGTATTTAAGATAATAAATGACCAAAATTCTTTTCGGGTTGCCTTTCCTTTATAGGAAGAGCATTTTCTCCAGCCATCCAGATAGCATCGACCAAGGCTTTTATTTTTCATCATCATCCACACAATACTGCCGCCCGTACCGGGTCGAGCTGAATTAATCCACTGAGTAACGCATCCATATGTGAGCCTAGCCGCTGCTTATCACTTTCACTGCGACTGGCTTTCAGACGCAGCAAACGCAAAATCCGGGCTTTAACTTCAAACATCAGTTCAGGTTCCCATTTGTCCAGGGTAAGCACCGCAGCTGTATCATCCAGCTCATGCAAAATATGCGCCGCCAGCTCATTTTTTCCATGCTGTTCGGCGATCCTCGCCATCAGCAGTCGCAGCAGCCAGCGGTTGCGGGCACTATCGTTAGCCGGGCGCGTCTGTAGCCAGTTCAGGGCCGCCTCAATTCCCTGTTTATCTGCCAGAGCCAGTGCTTCCGGCTCGAGTAGCAAAATATCATCCTGGGCTGGCGCAGCCACAATTTTCGTTTCACTGCTCCAGCCGTCAATGCTTGCCTGCACTTGCTGGCTGATCCAGTTAAGCGTCACTTCATCTGCCAAAGCAGAGCCATCATTCCAGGCCAGGCTCTCTATGCCCGGCAATCGGCTTAGCAGTCCCTGAAAATCCTGACGTATGATCTCAGCCCAGATTTCCTTCGTCCCACCGATTTTGCTTAGCGCCTGGTGCAGATACCACTGCAGATCAAGCCAGAGATGATTCACACCTTCAGCAAACATACGATCTGCTTGCTCCAACAGCTCCAGCCAGCTTTGTTGCAGATAAAGCCGCTTAAGTAAGGCACGATATTCTGCTTTCGGCGCAACCAGTCGAGTACGCCCTGCGGCATCCAGCGCAGGTAGCTGATGCAGGGTATCCCAGCGCACGCTTTTCATCAGACGGTGTCCGGAAAGCCAGCCTTCTGGTTGGTCGCGAAGATACTTAGCCAGTATCTTCGCCTGATCGATCAGTTCACGGCCGGAGGTGATGGCCGCTGTGGAAGAGGTAAATGCAGCGCTGCTGGCTGCGGGCTGTTCATCACTGCTGTTTTGCGGCACCACCGCATCAACGCCACCAGACTGCGCCATGCGATTTTCCAGCGCACTACACAGTGCCCCCAGTTCAGGCTGTGCAGCTTCATCCCAGCTTTCCGTCACTTGGGCGATTAGCGCCAGCGCTCCCACTACCAGCTTAAAGTCATCCTTGCTGACTTCCGGATAAAGCGACAGCGTGTCGAGAACCTTGCTGCCTGCCAACCAGTCCAGTGCGGCTTTGCGCGGCCTTTCGCGGCGCGGGTGTACATCGCTCTGAAAGCGCGTTAACAAAGCAGCTATCAGACACAATCCTTGCGCTAAACCAGACTCCCCATCCTGCTGAAGCCGCGCCCAGGTATAAAAGGTGGCAACCCGGATATCTTTACTGCCCTGCATCAGTAGCTTTTCTGCCAGGGTGCAGATAAGTTCAGTGTTAATTCCGGAGAGTCTGTTGACCTCTTCGCGTATAAGCTGGAAATCATCGTCATAACCGATATCCTCACCTGCCGGATGTTGTTCGGTGATCGGTTCCAGCCAGCGGGACCAGAGAGCAAGTGATTGCTGCGCATGTTGTGTCAGCGCCTGAGATTCTTCTCCGCAGGCGTTAAAAAGGGCACTCAGTGTGGCCATAAAGTGTTCCGTTACGCGATATGATTAGTTGATGTCCGTATCCGTCAGAGATGCTGTGCTGTCTGCCGCTGCGGGATTGTTACCAGAGGTCAGAAAAATCGTGTCCGGCAGGACAAAGTTCCGCAGCTTTAGCAGTGCCAGGGGTCCCTCGCCGGCCTCGGTACGCAGCACATAGTTTAGCTTACGGCCGTCTTGTGCCTGCCAGCTCACCTGCCAGCTGCTGTTCAGCCCCGGATAGGGTGAAACCTGAGCCGTATCCAGCAAGCGTATCCATCCCCATGTACCGGGAATATCGGCAAACTGGCGGGTCCCCGCTTGCGTGCTTATCCAGCTCAGGGCAGCTCCCGGCGCTTCGGTATCCGCGGGCCAGGTAAACCGCTTCCAGGATGGCATCTGATTCATATAGACCAGTTTCTGATCATCTATTACCAGGCTGGTCTGCATCACTCCGTCAGCGGTGCCGGGGCGCAGCTCAAAATTCATCCCGGCAGGCCCGGTGGTGAATACCACATCGGAGATATGACTCAGGGTGTCTACCGCCCGAATGAACGCCGGATTAAAGGTCAGCCCCTGGGCATTGATACTGTCCGGCACCCAGTGACTACCTTCCTTGTGCAGCACACCATTAAGACGCGTCTGCAGAAATCTGGCGATGCGGCCGCTGTCGCCATTCAGGTACTGCGCCAGTAATGGCAAAGAAACTTCACTGCTGCTGGATTTCAGTGGATAGCGCCCGCCAAATGCTCCGTTCCAGTCGTTAACAATTGCCGCCTGCCACTGGGCGTTGAGACTGTCGGCGGCCGGGGTCAGTACCTGCTGCCAGGCTTGATCCATTGGACGAATAAACAGCGTGCTGCCAAATCCGCTCCATTCCTGACCGAGGCTGGCGGCAACCAGACTGCCGTAGTCGCGGGTTTCAGTTAAATCGATGGCCTTACCCTGGAATACCGTCTGGGCCAGCGTGCGGGTCATCGCCTGGGGATCAGAAGCATTAATTACTTGCTGAAGTTTGAGGCGAACCTGGGTTACACGCGTCAGAAACGTTTGCAGGCTAAGACTGGTATTCCCCCGTCCGCCTGCTGAACCATCAATCAGCGCCAGCAAAGGGCCAAATGACGCATCCAGCGGACCATGCACTCCTTTGCTCTGATCGATAACCGGTTGATTACTTTTGTTGAACAGATTTTGTGCAGATTTCACCAGCGAGTCCGACAGCCGATCTCCGGTTTGCCCGGTTCGCCCCTGAATGCTCAGGGTATTCATCAGTCCTACCAGCGGTGACTGACGCACATCAGCCATCAGCGTCAGTTGATCGGCGGCATCCGACAGCGTGGCAGCGTTGACCCACTGCAAACTATTAAGAAAATTGAGCCAACTGCCTGAGAAATCCGCAAAATAACGGGCGGTCAGTCGTTCTTTCAGCGCTTCTGGCGTCATATCAGAGGTCACAACGGCCTTGCTGTCACTCAATACCCAATCCATCTCTTCACGACGCTCACTGGCCACTTTGTCTATAGCCGGCTGTACGGCCCCATCCCAGGCCTGCCGGGTAAACATGCCCGGTACCACTTCATCGGTGGTAAACAGCATAGCAGCGTCGGTATCGCCGACCATATCCTGCAAACGGAGATCGGCATACTGATGCGCCACCTGTGACAGCATCTTCTGATAAAGTGACGATTCTCCGTTGCGAACCCCCATCTGGCGGATCAGAATCGCCCGGACGCTTTCCACCAGGTCATCATTAGCGGACAGCTTCCAACCCGCGTGTTTTGGCAAATTGACGGCATAGAAATGCAACAGTGACGGGCCCGTACCCTGCCAGTAACCGTCCTGCACACCATCACGTCTTGGCCATGTCTTTAGCAGAGTCTGAGTGAACCATGAGGGGTCCATTTTATCCGGCCGCGCCAGCATCATATAAAGCTTCAACTGGTCATATGCTGGCTTGATCATCGCTTCGCGCTGCGGGCTATCCGGTGGCAGTGCTGTCAATCCGTTCAGTTTTTTGTTCAGCCAGCTGGCAGCACTGTCACGGATTAGCGGTATCGCTTTGTCACCATATTGCGGCCAAAGAGTCGCCAGCAGCGCGTTATTCTGGCTGAGTCCAAAACGGGTGTACCACGGCGTTCCCTCAAGCTGACGATGCTGCAGCTTCTCAATCAGTTGCTGGAGTTCCAGCAACGCCTGTAAACGGGATTGCTGAGATTTATTGTTATCTGCCGCCTGTAAGGCCAGCGTCTCGCCTTCAGCGATCAGCGATCGGTTAGCAACAAATGATGCCACCATCCCGGCGCCCCATGCCATCATCAGCACGGCCATCACCATCGCAACTGCCGCTTGCCATGAGAAGCCACGCTTCTGCGCCCGCAGCCCGGCAGGCAGTTTTACCAACGATTCCAGCAGCCCGTCCCAGCGGCGGTCTTTCCCCCAGCGGTGTTTCACCGCGCGGGCAGCCTCTGTGGCCTGCGGACTAAACATCACACCGGCCAACGGCAGCCGACGCCAGGGATTAAGGAAAACTGAGAGAGGATGGCTGAGTATGCCAGGACGTGCCGTCAGCATATTTTCCAGATCGAGCAAAAACGTATGTTGCGGATTACCACATACCTGACGCGTCCCGGTTGCCGTCAACTTATCAGCCAGTGACGCAAGGTGCTGGTCAAGGTCTTCAGGTTTAGCCCCCTGCGGTAACAGGCATCCAACCGGCTGCACCACTCGCCCTGCCTGCTGGCTATGAGTATGCAGCGACCAGACGTACAGCGGCAATTGCCAGCCAAGTTTCTTATAGCGTTCATCGAGCCGGTGAGCAACAGCATCCATGGCATCCAGGGAAAGTGGGCTCTCTTCAACTGTTTTATCAAGCATGGCGAAACAATCAAAAGCCGCTGTCACCCATACCAGTGCATCAACCGGGCGACGGCGCAGTTTATGCAATGCCACGAGCCAGTCGCTCTCAGCTGCACTGCTGACGCTCCCACCCCACAGTAACACCGTTCCAGCATCCTCAAGCCAGTACTGACTGGAGAGGCCGGGCGCGATTTTTTCAACGTCCGCAATCTCGCCTGCCAGCATCAGAACCGTAACTTTTCGACGCCAGAAAAAACCATAGTGCTCACGCAGAGCGCGTTTCAATTCGGCAACCGTAACGTGGCGTGGCAGAGTCTGTTCAGCACGTAACTCTTCAGCAGGTAATTCGTTATTACGCCTTGCCTGATAGCGGTGCCAGCGCTCCTGAACTGCCAGCCCGATAATTTTTCCATGACGGATAAACAGGAGAATTAACATCGCGGCGGCAATGCCCAGGCACTTCATTCCCGTTGTCTGCAGGCCAATTTTGTCGCCATAGTGCCAGATAAGCCAGGCAACCGCGCCGGCAATAATGGCCGTCAGCCCATAGCCTCCCCAACTTCCCCGCCACACCGAATTATCCATTGCCTTCATCCTGATTCCCTGTTGTCACGGTAGTAATAAATCCTTGCTGGTTATCCGTTGCCAACAACAGGCAATCTGCCTGTTGTAAACGCACCACGTCGCTGGTTACTGCGGCCATTATCCAGGGAGAGAATGGTCCACTGATTCCTGCATACTGCTCAAGCCAGTGTGCCTGCTCCGTTTTCCAGTACCCACCGGTGGCTTCGCTGGCCTTAAGCAATTCAAAAAAATCTTTCGCCCAGCGCGAATGGTCACCAACAATGGACTGGGTGGCATTCGCCTGCGTCTGCGTGGAGAAAAACAGCACCAGCTCCTCCGATAATCGCGAAGTATCAAGCCCCATAGGACGCAGCAGACGAACATCGTGTTTAAGCTGATATTTGGTAACCACATCATCAGGGGCTAACAGTAAAACCGCCAGTGCATCACTGTAGTTATCCCCGCCCTGTAACTGCTGGACCAGAATCAGTTCGACAGAGATTTCTGGTGACTTCAGCCGCTCATCAAGCACCAGGAAGGAATGTGAGTGCTGAACGTTCATATAAGGTGCAGGACGATTTTCAGGCATTAATTTTTGCCAGGCAGCATTAAAAGCTACCTGTAACGATGGTTCATCTTGCAAAGCATCGGTCAAAAGCGTGACATTAAGAGGTAAGTCAGCAGGAAACTGTCGCAGAACAGAAGTCGGGGCCTCCATCATAATAAGTAGTTCTTGAATATTATGCTCTGCAATACGGCAGGCTTGTTGATTATGATGTATTAATTCTGACGATGACTTTAAAAAAAGATATGGCGTGACGCTTGCCGGCAAGATTATCCCACTTTGTAATACCGCAAGATAGCGACTGGCCCATTTCTCCCACTGCTGCTGAGCGTATATTGCCTCGTCGGATTCAAACTTATGCCGATTAAAAGAAATATTAAATAGCCAGCCTCGTAAGAAAACAAGCGTAATCCAGATAATTAGCGGACCCGTTGATAGTAGCCAAACACTACATGTCTGAAGTGAGCCCAGCATTTGATTTGCATGAAGCATAAACAGCAATATGCCCGCGACCAACGCCACAATTCCGGCAATCAGCCATAAAATAAGTGATGGTTCATCTGGACCCTTTTGAATTGTTGCTTTCTGTCGTTCCCAGCCCATTTTTTATCCTATTACAAAATCCGCTGCCCCAGAGATCACCTGACAACCGCATTCACAGAGACAGCCATCAACTACCACTGCTTTACCATCAGAGCTCCATTCAGCAGAGCCTTCAATAATAGCGTTACAACTGATTTTGTCTCCAGTTAATGCCACTTGCTTACCATTGATAATCATTGTTGATGAAGCTGTGATAACCTCACCACCGTGCGTGGTCTTATCACGCAGTAAAACAACTCCTTTAGACATCAGCGCTCCTGTCTTAATTAATTATTTCTTCACCAGTCTGTTTTTAATCATAGTGAAAGTATTAAAAGCCTTTCAAATATAAATACTCTTCAGTGCTGATTGTTATTAAAATTAAAACCCCACTCATTACAATCCAATAAAGACAACAAACATGCAACATCTGGAGAATTGAATAAATCAGAGCAAACAGCATCACTTCCAGAGTAAGAATATTGATTGATCACCAATAGACTCTTATATGAAAGTCATTAAAAAAATCTCATCTCATCCTGCTGTAACTATCTCATCAAAAGTAGTTTTTCATAGTCTGGATAATTATCCTCAATTATCGCAGCCCTTCCATCAGGATAAGTAGCAATGATGTCTCCCGGTAAAATTTCCGGAGGAGTAAGAGTTACCACTTTCGTTAAATAGACCACTGGTTCGATCACTATTTTTTTTGCATCATAAATTCTGTAATGTCTGCTCCATTTTTCATAATCGGTATCTCTGTAAACATCCCGCATAATCGTGCCATTCACATTTAGAGATCTTCCTGCATACTCAATCTGCCAACGAAGGAGATCGCTATGCGTAAAGCCCGTTTTACTGAGCATCAGATCATCGCCGTGATTAAG